>Ga0326728_10000003_pt1 | contig 2112322 bp, 1781 predicted proteins | sample MB3enrmetagenome_FD_207602 | JGI IMG/M metagenome (GOLD analysis project Ga0326728, IMG submission 207602) | Lab enriched peat soil microbial communities from McLean, Ithaca, NY, United States - MB31MN | ecosystem: Environmental > Terrestrial > Soil > Wetlands > Peat | place: USA: New York...
TTCCTTTGAGTTTCAGCCTTGCGACCGTACTCCCCAGGCGGATTGCTTATCGCGTTAGCTGCGGCACGATCGGATTGGGTACCGATCACACCAAGCAATCATCGTTTAGGGCTAGGACTACCAGGGTATCTAATCCTGTTTGCTCCCCTAGCTTTCGCGCATCAGCGTCAGAAGTGGTCCAGTGCGCCGCTTTCGCCACAGGTGTTCCTCCCGATATCTACGCATTTCACCGCTACACCGGGAATTCCACGCACCTCTCCCACCCTCCAGCACGGCAGTTTCGCCTGCAGGCCCCAAGTTAAGCCTGGGGATTTCACAGGTGACTTACCGCACAGCCTACGCGCCCTTTACGCCCAATAATTCCGAACAACGCTCGCACCCTCTGTATTACCGCGGCTGCTGGCACAGAGTTAGCCGGTGCTTCTTCCACCGGTACCGTCATTATCGTCCCGGTCGAAAGGAGTTTACGCCCCAAAGGGCTTCATCCTCCACGCGGCGTTGCTGCGTCAGGGTTTCCCCCATTGCGCAAAATTCCCCACTGCTGCCTCCCGTAGGAGTCTGGACCGTGTTTCAGTTCCAGTGTGTCCGTGCGCCCTCTCAGGCCGGATACCGATCTTTGCCTTGGTAAGCCGTTACCTTACCAACTAGCTAATCAGCCGCGACCCCCTCCTCAAGCGCATTTCTGCTTTGATCTTGCGATGTTATGCGGTATTAGCCCCGGTTTCCCGGAGTTATTCCCCACTCGAGGGTAGGTAGTCACGTGTTACTCACCCGGTCGCCACTTTACTCATGGATTGCTCCACTTTCTCGTTCGACTTGCATGTGTTAGGCACGCCGCCAGCGTTGATTCTGAGCCAGGATCAAACTCTCGTTTGAAACCTGAAATTTGTTCGGAAAGAACAAATTCGCCATCGGCCGGTCAGGCCGACAGCATATTTTGTGAGTACGTTCAGACTTTTGGCCCGAACATTTCCATCTCACCCGCCCGGAAACCGAAGCTTCCGAACGGATGTTTGCGCGCCGACCCGAAGGCCTGCGCGACATCACAACTGGCTCGTTCAACCTTTTTGTCAAAGATCGAAACCGCATGTCTCACGGAAACCGCGAAACAATTTTTGCCGCCTGAGCGGTGCGTTTTCAATCCGCACAGACCGAAGTCCGTACGTCCTCGAAACTCGTTTAAGCTATCGTGTCGCCGCGAGCGCTGTCAACCCGCTGATATCACAGGATTTCCACCTGTTTTCAACAGTGCGGGGAGTCTCAATCAGAAGAGAGGCACAGAGTGCAACTGGCTGCTGAAGAACTCTTTACTTCGCTAAAGCGCGTCACGAACGCTCTTCCGCAGGCGAGTGGCCCAATTTAGCGCACGCCGACGCGGAAGCTTGCTTCAAAATTAAAGATCGCTTGGAGGTTCTGCTCTACGCGGAAACCCTTCAGGGAACTCTGTCCCCGAATGCGAACCCCGGAACCGGGGTCATCTGAGGCTTTCTCTATTGGATGCCGCTGGCAGCCGCGCGGACTCAGCAGGCTACCGTAGACACTCAGTCGTTGTCCTCGATCTTGTTGTTTATACCAAACCCTCCCCCGGATTGCAAGGGGAGAATAAAAAAAGTTACCGCAATGTGACAACCCGGGGGAACTCGGCGGCTCCGTCAACCGTAGGTAACCACATGACCGGGCGTCCCCTTCCGGAGTCGAATGTCCATTCTTGAGTTCCGCCGACTGGCCTATAATTTCTGTACAGCGTGATTTCCGTCGTCCAACTTGGCGTTCTCGATTATGCGGAGGGCCTGCGCCTGCAACAGATGCTCGTCGCACGGCGCAAAGCCGGCGAGATCGGCGATGTTTTGCTGCTGCTGGAGCATGCACCGGTGATTACCCTCGGGCGGAACGCGAAAACGGCGAATGTGCTGGTGTCGACGGAGGCGCTGGCGGCGCGGGGAGTTGAGGTATTTGAGTGCGATCGCGGCGGCGATGTGACCTTTCACGGCCCGGGGCAGATTGTTGGGTACCCGATCTTCGATCTGCGGGGATTTGAAAGAAGTTCCCAGTTCCCGGTTCCCGGTTCTCAGAAGAGCGGCTCTCAGACGATCAGCTCTCAGCTCCGAGTTCCAAGCTCTCAGCAAGACCAAACAAAGGAGTCGCTGCCTGCTGGCCGCAAGACTTTGGGCGCCGTCGATTATGTGCGGCGGCTGGAGGAAGTTCTGATTCGGACTTGTGCCGATTTCGGCATTCCTGCCAAACGCGTACCAAAGTTGACCGGCGTCTGGACTGACATTTCGCCCGGCGAGCACAACCGGGAAGGGCACGACTTTAGTCGAGCCGACACGAATCGCGGAGAAGGCGCGGCTTCAGCCGCTGAGGTCAGCACCGAGGCCAAGCTCGCCGCCATCGGCGTACACATTTCACGCTCCGTCACCTCGCACGGCTTCGCGCTGAATGTGAATACCGATCTCAGTTATTTCGATTTGATTGTGCCTTGCGGGATCGTGGCGAAGCCGGTGACTTCGATGCGGAAGGAATTGGGGCGCGAGGTGGATGCGAGCAAAGTAGCGGAGTCAATCTCGCGCAATTTCGGATTCGTGTTCGGCCGTCAGATGGTTTGGGTAGAGACGCTCGACGCCCTGCTGGGGCACAGTGTTGGCGTGCCGATGAGCGTGCCCAAGGAAGTGCGGCGCCTCCACGAAGAGGGAGATCCGCATTTTGCCTGACGCCGATGTCCGGACGAGAGCGTCCGCGGCACACGGTGATAGCATGTTCGCGACGATCATGGCACGTAAGAAAGCCCCCGCAAACACGATCCGAAAGAGGCTGGCTTCGCGCACGGCCAGAAAGCCCAGCGCCCAAAGCCCAGAGCCCAAAGCCGAAGCTCGCACCTACACCATCCTCGATTACCGCCTCGAACATCCCTCCTTCACCCTCCGCCAGATCTCTAGCAATACCGGCGTTCGCTATGAACTCGAGGGCGACCTCTCCCGCCCCGCCCCGCCCATCCGCGAATCCAAGTACCTGACGCGCGAGCAAGTCATCGAGATCTACCGCTGGATGCTTCTCAACCGGCGCATGGAGACGGCGCTCGAAAATCTCTACAAGCAGGGCAAGGTTGTCGGCGGCGTTTACTTCGGACTCGGACAGGAAGGCTGTTCTTGCGCCTCCGCCTACGCGCTCCACAAAGACGAATGGCTTGGGCCGATGATCCGCAACCAGGGCGCGCTCCTGGTGCGCGGATTTTCTCCTGCCGACATCATGATGCAGTACATGGCGAAGGCGGGCTCGCCGACCAAGGGCCGCGATGCCTCCTCGCATTTCGGCGACATCAAAGAGCGCAACGTGGTCGCGCCGATTTCGACCTTGGGAGATCTGATCCCCGTGCTGGCGGGCGTGGCGCTTGGCGCGCGTCTTCAGGGAAAAAACATCGCGGTCATGACTTATGTTGGGGACGGGGGTCAGTCCACCGGCGTGACTTACGAGGGGCTGAATTTTGCCGCCGTGCAAAAACTTGGCCTGGTGCTGATCGTCGAAAACAATCTCTGGGGATACTCGACGCCCGCCGACATGCAATTCTGCGTGAAGGACCTCGCCGAGCGCGCCATCGCTTATGGCATTCCCGGCGTGATCGTCGACGGCACCGACGCCTGTCAGGTTTACGATGCCTGCCACGAGGCCTGCGAACGCGCCCGCCGCGGCGAAGGCCCGACGCTGATCGAAGCAAAAATGATGCGCATGAAAGGCCACGCCATCCATGATGCCGCCGAATACGTACCCAAGCCGCTGTTTGAGTATTGGAAGAAGCGCGACCCGATTGCGCGCCTCGAAGACTATCTCGTGAACAAAAAGAAATGGCTGACGGCAGACGAAAACCACGCGTTGATCGCCGATGTCGAACGCCAGCTCGAAGCCGATCGTGAATTTGCCGTGAACTCGCCCATGCCGACGCCTGAATCCGCAGCAGGCGGCGTCTATTGCGGGCCGGAATGCCACGAGATTCGGCCAAAGTATGCGATCCCTAAAACGCGCGCTGGCAGCCCCGTTCGTGCGCGTGGCGGAGATGCGGCAGTGCATCTCAAGTAGCCGTTTGCTTTTGATCGCGCGGGATTGCCGCCCCTGACTAAGCCATTGCGGCCAGAAATCCGAACACCCTGGTTTGTTATAATCGTGCTCTGACTGCGGCGGAAACGCCGCCTGCCCCGCGTGGCGCTATCGTCTAGGGGTTAGGACGGAAGATTCTCAATCTTCAAACCCGGGTTCGATTCCCGGTAGCGCTACCAACATTTTTCCATCCTGCTGATTCGTAACGCTTTCCTGAACTCTCCCTCGCCCGTTGAACTACAGTTGAACTACATTGCGGGATTGCGCCCCCCGCAGAATTGATGGTCCGCCCGGAAATCCCGTATTGAATATCGAGGATTCTGTGGGTGAGATCAAGGTAACCATCTATGAGCGAGTGAAGCTCGGTAACGATTGGACGCGGGTCGGGGTCGAAGTCCCCGAAGGGCGCAGGCGCGACGGTAGGCTCTTGCTGAAAGATGTACGTCACGGGAAGTTTGAGCTTTCGTGGTATGAGAAGCGCCGTAAGAAATGGCAGAAAGTCACGAACCCTAACGATGAAAAACAATTACCCCTTCTTTCCCATGCGCTCCAGCAAGCGGATGACAAGAGTTGGTTTCTGAACAATCGGCACCGCAACATCGCTGACCCAACCGTCGCGGCGGCTGGTCGCAAAAAGCTGGCTGACGAAATCCCCCCTTTTCTCGAAGCCAAGAGTGGCTGCAAGAAGACGGTTTCCGCGCATCGTCTCGCGTTGACGGAATTTCAGGGATGGGCGACACAACAGAAGGAAGGGCGCGGCATCCGGTTCGTGGATGAAATCACCAAACCACTTCTGAGGAAGTTCTTTAACTACCTCGTGGACGGGGACGAAGAGAACGACGGGCCGGAGAACACCCCTTTCACCGCTGCGCACAAGATAATGAAAGTGAACTCGTTTTACCGGGCGGTGTTCCATCTCGAAGCCGGGAAGGGCGTCATCACGAAGAAGGATTACAAGCGCGAACTCAAGAGCAACAAAGTGCCTGAAATCTTCTCGAAGCAGGAGGTGGAGGCGATGTTTGCCGTCATGGACGAGGATGAGCATCTGATCTTTTCGACCCTCTACGACGCTGGTCTTCGGAAACGGGAATGGATGCACTTGGAAGACTCTGATTTGATTTTCCATGAACTCAAGCCCGGAGTTTTCAACTGCGAGATTCGGGTTGAATCGAAGCCGGATTACAAGTACCAAACCAAGACGGGGAGCAGTCGAAACGTTGGAGTGTCAAAGGAACTCATGGATCGACTCCTGCGCCGAAAGGCTACGAAGCGTACATCGAGACTTCTATTCGGGACATCGTTGGGGAAACCCGACTATCACGTGTGGGACCGACTGAAGGCAATCGCCAAGCGTGCTGGTCTTGATCCCACGACTGTCTGGGTACACAAGTGGAGAGCAACCGCAGCAACGAACTGGCTGCGCTCGAAAGAGCTTGGAGGCAAGGGCTGGGACATCGGCTATGTGCGCCAGCAACTCGGACATGAGGATATGAAGTCGATTGAGCATTACATAGCTATTGTCAGTAACGAGCAGCGAGCGCTGCGCGAACATGCTGCCAAGATTCAATCCGACGAATCGGCGAAGAACGCCGCGTCAGCAGAGAAGCGCAGGATCGCCACTGCCCCGGAAACAGTCATCAAGGTGCCAGAGGGCGGCGTCGTAGCAAATGGCGTTCAGTGGTCTTGACAGCTTTCGTCCGTGGTATACAAAGCATCTCCGTCGTCATGCCAGCAGGGGAACAACAGAATGCCTACGCAGAGGCGACGGACAGATGCCGTCGCTGGATTCGGGATACGCGGGAGAATGCTCGGACATGGCAGCGGGTGAAGCCAGACCCGGAGACCAATCCCCTCACCGACCTAGACTGCGCGAAGGTGCCGACTCATGCGTGGGCTGGTCACAAAAGGCTCTCTCAGGTCTGGAAACACTTAAGCCGACCTAAACTCGTCTAGGCAACCAAATCGCTCAGAATCGGCTCTCCAGTGGGCGTCTTGATACAATCCCCGGCGAGGAGAATTCAATGAACTTGGCTGGTGTTGTCCAGCAGTTGCGGAGGGAACGGGATCAGGCTGCGCGAACTGCCCAGCAACTTGACGCGGCACTCGCCGCGCTCGATGGCGGCTCATACGGAAGACGAACTGGAACTAGGCGCAACATTTCAGCGGCAGGAAGGGCGAGGATCGCGGCAGCCCAGAGAGCGCGTTGGGCGAAGGTACGCGGGACAGGCAAGCGGAAGCAGAACGTTGTCGCCATGCCCAAGAAGAAGCCAATGTCGGCTGCGTCCCGCAGGAAGATCGCAGCCGCTCAGCGAGCGCGGTGGGCGAAGCTGAAAGCGGCTCGAACGTAGACCTCTCGCGCATCATCCACGTTTGGGGAAACCAACGATGAAGCAGCTACTCTTTGTGACGACGATATTTGCGTCTCTGATCGCGATGGCACAGCAGCCGCCAGTCAGTTCGGCTCTGCTTGACCATCTTGTTGGAAAGTGGACGATGCAGGGGACAGTGGGCAAGCAACCTACGACCCACGACATGGATGCAGAGTGGGTACTACAGCACCATTACCTGCGCTTCCGCGAGGTCTCGCGGGAAAAGAACGATAAAGGAGAATCGAAGTACGACTCGACGGTTTTCATCGGCTGGAATGAGAAGACCAAGCAATACGCCTGCGTGTGGCTGGACGTATATGGCGGACTAACGCAGGAATCCATCGGAGTTGCCAAGCCCAAAGAAAATGAGCTTGCTTTCGTCTTCACCGATGAGCACGGCGACACCAGCTTCACCAACACTTTCACCTACGACCCCAAGACCAACACGTGGGAGAACCGCCTCGATAACGTAGTCAAAGGTGAAGCCAAACCTTTTGCGCGATTCAGCCTGACGAAGCAATGAGAACAAGGGTTAGGGGAGTGGTGGAGCTTGAGAGAATGAGCGGCTGCGGGCGACTTCGGTATCATCCTAGTCCATGAACAGTTCACCCAAACAGGTTCCCATCGTTCCAAGGCTCGTGAAGACTAAGCAAGCAGCCGAATATCTTGCAATCAGCGAGTGGAAGCTCCGCAATCTCGTTCAGCTAGGTCTGATTCCGTACATCGAAGATGGGGGAGGCACCAGTCCGTGGCGTTTTGATGTACGAGACCTCGACGACTACGTTGAGCGAAGTCGGCGAGTGCTCTAGCGAAGTAGCACCCTTCCGGGTAGCTAAATCGACTCAGAATTGGGTTCCGCAGACTATCGCCTGCTAATTGCCGCCCCGGTTCAGCACTGTCTCGTGTTGCCGCAGACTGCCAAGACTGACAAACCTGATCTGCCGCCTGTCCTTCGTCAGTATCGTCTCGCCCGTGAACGGAATCTTCCTGAGGATTCCCGGTTTGTGTCGCACCGAGAACTTGCCGAAGCCGCCGAGCTTCAGCGTGAACCCGTTCGTTCCCAGATTGTCGAGCAGCGTCGCTTCCAAGCTCTCGATCACCGTACTCACGATGTGCTCGGCTTCCTTCTTCGTCGGCAGAGCCAATGCCTGCTGAACCCGCACAGCCAATTCGTCTCGACCTGTTGGACTTGCTCGCATGTAGAGATTTTGAACTACATTGAACTACATTTCGCCAAAAAGCCCGAAAAAAAGTCCCATCAACGATGGGTTTTTCGTCTTTGATTTTCTGGCGAAAACCCTTGACTGTAGCGGAGTTCCGCATGATTATTGGGGAATCCGGGTAGTGGCGAGGAGAGATTCCCGGTAGCGCTACCAACTATCTGCCCGTCATTTTGCTCCATCCCTCAACATTTGCTGCACCCTCCACCACTCGCCCCGCGCCCTTTTTCCTGCATCAGACATATTAGAATGTCACCAAGAGTATGAGAGAAGCTGTCGCCAGGGATTCAAACTGCCTTACATTCGATGCGGGGCTCAAAACGCATAAATCGGTCAGTCCTGCGCTCCATTCCAAGCTGCGCCAGTTCGCGCTTGCGGCATTAATTGCTGCCTGGTGCCTGATGTTTGCGGGGCATCTGTGGGCCGAAGCGGCTGCCTTCGACCTGGTCGGCCCGAAACTCGAATTGCGCGTGCAGCGCGAGGGCAAAACTTTGCCCATTTCCGAGGTCCCCAATTTGCAAACGGGCGACCGGCTTTGGGTTCATCCCGATCTTCCGGACGATCAGTCCGTTCATTACTTGATGGTCGTCGTTTTCTTGCGCGGCGCTACCAATCCGCCGCCGGATTCGTGGTTCTTCCCAGTCGAGACATGGAATAAGTCCGTTCACGAGGAAGGCACGCACATCACGGTGCCGGATGGCGCCCAGGAGGCTCTGGTCATGCTGGCTCCGGAAACCGGCGGAGCCTTCGGCACATTGCGCAGAGCGGTTCAAGGAAAGCCGGGAGCGTTTGTACGCGCCGCCCAGGACTTGCAGCAGGCGAGTTTCGAGCGCGCGCGGTTGGACAAGTATCTGGAGGTGGTTCGCCAAAGTGCCGCCACCGATCCCGAGAAACTGAAAGCTCGAACCACGTTGGTAGCGCACAGTTTGAACATCCGCCTCGACCAACAGTGCTTTGACAAGCCCACCGCGCAGCAGGCGCCGTGCCTTACGCAAAACACCGATCAACTGGTTCTCGACGACGCCCGCAGCCAGACCATGGTCGCCACGCTGACCTCGGGAACTTCCACCGACCTGGTATCGCAGCTCAGTTCGACGCCGACCGCCCACAGCGGATACTACAGTTCTTACGTGGGCGCGGTGATGGATGTAGCCAAGATCCTGGGAGCGGCGCACACGGCGCAGTATCAATACATCCCTGCGCTGGCGTTGCCGACGCAGGACCGGATGAATCTGCGTCTGAACAATCCGCCGTCGTTTCGCAATCCGAAATCGGTGCTGGTAATCGGTCTTCCGCCCGTTCATTCCGTGCCCTTGCCGACGCTGCGCGCCCAGAATCCGGGGCAGGTTCTCTGCGCCAGCAAACAGCAACTGGTGCTGCCGGTTGAGAACGATCCACTCGTCTTCGCGACCGAATTGGGCCACAACTATGTCCTTCGGGTGGAAACAAAAACCGGCGCCGTAGTGGATCTTCCCGCCGCCCCGGACGCGGCCAGCGGCGGTTTCGTCGTCAAGACAGAAGCCCTCCAGGATGTGCCCACCGATGGCGACGAGATTTCCGGAATTTTGCGGGGAAGTTGGGGCTTTCAGACCTTCGAGGGACCGCGCTTTCGTCTCCGCACTTCCCATCCGGCTCAGTGGGTTGTCGCCTCAAAAGACGCCAGTGCTCTGATCGTCGGACGTGAGGATACGCTTCACTTGCAGAGTGCCGAAAGCTGTTGTGTCAAAGAAGTATCGCTACTCGACGAGCAGGGCAAGCGCGTGAACGCTCAGTGGAAGGTCAGCAAGCCAGATGAACTTGAAGTGCGAGTCCCGCTGCAAGAATCGCCCGCGGGATCGCTTACGATGAAAATCGCAAAATTCGGTTTGGGTGAAGCCGACGAGATTCATCTCCATACGTACGCTGAGGCGGGCCGATTGGATGGGTTCACGATTCATGCCGGCGATCCTGACGGCGTATTGAAAGGCACGCGCCTCGATCAGGTCATCGAACTCGCCGTCGGGCCTTTGCTCTTCAAGCCGTCGTCGCTCTCACGGGCCAATCAGCACGATGAATTAACCCTCACCTCCGAGGATCCGGTGGCCAGCGCTCTGCTACAGCCGGACCAGGCAATTTCGCTGCAGGTTACGTTGAAAGACGGGCGCGTTCTCGATCTGAAGTCGACCGTCGCCCCACGCCGCCCCAACGTTAGCGTCATGAGCAAGAGCGTCCAGTATGACGATGCCGTGCCTCCATCACTCGTGCGGCTCGGCGATCCTGAAGAGTTGCCGCAGGAAGCGCGCCTTAATTTTTTCCTCAAGACCGGCGTGCCTGAGGCGTTCGCTCCCACCGAGAAGATCGAGGTAGCGACGGCCGACGATTCCTTTCACGTCCTGTTGAGCTTCAAAGACGGCAATCTCACATTGCAGGATTCGAAAACCGTCTTCGCTGTGCTCGATCCCATGAAGCTGCTCGGCCCTTCAGCCTTCGGGCCACTCAAGTTTCGCCCCGTTACGGCAGATGGAGTCGAAGGCGACTGGCAGCCGCTGATCGATCTGGTGCGCGTCCCAACTCTCAAAGGCGTGAGGTGCACGTCGCTGCGCGATCGGCAATGCACCCTGAGCGGTGACAAGTTATTTCTGATCGATAAGGTGAGTTCCGATCCCGACTTCGCCAATGCCGTCACGGTCCCGGATGGCTTCGCCGAAACAACCCTGCTCATCCCGCCGCTAAAAGGCAAGACCCTCTACCTGAAACTCCGCGACGACCCAGTTACCGTCGACACCGCGGTGGTCCCAGTGTTGTCCAGTACGCCGTGAGGCGGGGTGGAGTCGGAAGCGGGAGAGCACAGCGCGAAAAGGTAGTCGCCAGCATCCATCTCATGAATTCGGAATGAAGTTGCTCCCGACGCTGGCGGCATAGGCTCGAGGTGTATCTGTTTTTTCTGTTGCGCAGATTTCGTCATCGTTCTTGTATGTCGTCGCCTGCGCCGTCTTCTGCTCTTCCAGCGTCGCGAAGATGTGCCGGTCTTCCGCGATGAATGTCGCCTTCTGAAAGCCAACACTCGCGGCGAACGCGTGATACCAGCTCAATACGGTTTGCAGAGTTTCTGAAAGTTCTTGCTCCGGTACATCCTCGCATATCTCGTAATGCTTCAGGAATCCAAGGCAGTAGTGAAATGCTTCGTGTTGAGCCGCGATTTCAGGGCTATTCTCCCAATCGAATCCGGTTGGGTTAGTGGTCTCCGTGTGTCCCACCTCGACTTTCGATACCATGGCGTGCCGCGCGAAGTTCGCGGGCTCGAGCGCGACCGCGTAGCCCGTCGTTAAATGTTCGAGCGGCACGCTCCCGGACCTTGCTATGTCCTCCTGCATCGCCTCTTGCGACTTGTCATTCACCTTGACCAGGAGGAATACAGTTGAGTCGGGCCGTTTTGTCTTCGCCACCAGACGCCGCAATGACCATCCGGTTCCGTCGAGATCCACAAAGAGTGACGGTTCCGATAAAAGCGAATTCACATACTCCAGGTACCCTTCCGTCGCAAATACGCGAGTAAGTCGGCTGGTCAGGAAATATTCAACTCGAAGATCGCTGATTGCCTTCACCGCAAATTGCCACAGGCAGCAATCCCGCGCCGACATCAAAACCGACTTACATCCCAGCCTCTTCGCGCCCTGTTTAAGCCCAATGGCGCCGAGAACCAGAAACGGGAAGTTAACTTGGTTTTGAAGTCGCCATAGATCGCCAAAAGGCGTTTTGCCGGCGGTTAGTCGCGCCTCGCGCATCGCCCCGGCAACGCCGCCAAATCCCCGCTGCCGCAGGAACTCTTCGTTCGCCGTGAATTTCGATTCGGTCGCCAGCGTCGAGGTAAGCCCAAACTGCACTGGCCGCCGCACATCCGACTCGATGTTATCGCCCGTGTGCGAGAACACTCCGTGCTTGATTAACTCGGGCCACACCGATCCGGAATATTTTCCATTGGGAGTAACGATCAACTCATTGTCTAACTGCGCTACCTGAAGAGCCTTCCGCGCCCCCTCCGGATCGAAATAGTCAGAAACAATCACATCTCCCGGCCTGACCTTGGCGACGTTCGCCGCAATGGGAAACAGTTCGCCCAGATGATCGCCGGCCGGGCCTCCGCACCTTGCGGCTACGAGAGTATCGAAGAGGTCAAACGACTTTTTCCAGACGACCGGACTTACACGATTCTCCGATAATGCACGGCTGAGGATCAATGCGGCGCGTCGTTGCGAAAAATGCGCAAACGCTCTCGCTTCGAGGTCCTTACGCTTCATCCCGTCGCCAAGCAGGCTAAGACAGCCTTCCGCCAGCTCGTTGTAGGGAAAGATCGCAACCGCCTTTTCGAAGTAACCCACATCGGGCGATGCCTCGGATACGACAGCTTTCGAATTGGCGAGCAAGTACGAGACACGCACAGCCTCAAATAAGTTCGTCTCGTAGTAATGAACGTTGAGCACGATCTTTGCTCTGGCTATCAGCGCATCGCGCTCGCGCCCATAAACGCCGAATGCGGAATGGACTCGGGCGCCCGCCGCTCCCAATTGCCGGAGAATATGAAGTCTGTGCTCGTTCACCGAGCCATAAAAAAGAACGTCTATGTCCTGCTCCGGACTGGGCGCGATCCGTCGCAGTTCGGGCACATATCCAATCTCGACCAGCACCGGAGGCTGCGCGCATTGCCTTTCCTGCCATTTCTCAATATTCACAGGACTGTAGTCCCAAATCCGATAACGCTCGGCCAACCGGTAGTAGGCATGGGAAAGAGTGGCCGATCCCAATTGCTCCATGTTGTAGACGATCGAGTTCGCCGGAATCGACTTCATCTCACTTTCGCTAAGCAGATGTGCTCCCAGGATGACGTTGGTCACGCTGGCATTCGAGTCGAGAACATTTTCCCCAATGCCCGAAATATGGCCGAGCGCCCTGAAGCCGTATTGCAGCGTCTCGGCGATCTCACGAAAAGCTTCGCTATGCGGATAGCCCTTAGGCCGGATGATCGAGATTAGGTAGCCAGCCATGAGTGTTCTATGCCCTCGACGCCAAAGAGTGCGGATTCAGTTCCGCAATGATGTGAAAGGAAGATTAGTCTTCGATTGGAAACGAGGACTCCCTCCAGGAGTCTGGGGCACGTTGAGTGCCAGGAAGAAGTGCGTCACAGGAATTCAGAGCGAGTGCTAAACCGCCCGCGCCTGATTCCAAGTCCCGTCCACGCATACAATTACGTCATGCCAGCTCTGTCCAATCGAGTCGCTCTGGTCACCGGCGGCAGCCGCGGCATCGGAGCCGCTATCGCCATCGCGCTGGCAAAGGCCGGCGCAGATCTTGCCGTCAACTATCGTGAGCGCGCCGATGCCGCCCGCGCACTTTGCGATCAGATTCACGCGCTCGGACGGAAAGCAATCGCAGTTCAGGCCGATGTCTCGGTCGCCGCCGATGTACGCCGCATGACCGCCGAGGCCGAAGCGCAACTCGGCGGCATCGGCATTCTCGTCAATAATGCCGGCATCGCCCGCCCGCGAAAGCTCGAACAGATTACCGAGGCGGAGTGGGATGAGGTGCTCACCGTCAATCTCAAATCCGTATTTCTCGTGACCCAGGCTGTGATCGCCGGCATGCGTCCGCGCAAGTGGGGCCGTATCATCAACCTCTCTTCGGTCGCCGCCCAAACGGGCGGAGCCGTGGGACCGCACTATGCCGCGTCCAAGGCTGGCATCATCGGCCTCACCCATTCCTGTGCCTCGGCGTTCGTTCGAGAAGGCATCACCGTAAACGCCATCGCTCCAGCTCTCATTGAAACCGAGATGGTGACCTGCAATCCCAACGCGAACCCCAGCCTTATCCCCATGGGACATTTCGGATCGGTCGACGATATTGCCTCGGTCGCCGTCATGCTGGCTACGAATGGCTATATGACCGGGCAGACAATCTCCGTCAATGGCGGATGGTATATGAGCTAACCTGCCCGGCGCTCAATGCGAAGATGCGAAGGCGCTGCTCTTTGCAGCTTTCGACTGCGCCCAGCCACTTCAAGCCTGGAAGCGCGCGAATAATTAGAAGACGAACTTGTCTTTCAGATCGTCCGGCCGGCCGCGAATCTCCGCCCATCATAGCCTCAAAGGCGGTCGATAAGGCGCACAGCTTACCGCGCCTAACCTAACGCCAGACCAAAGTGGAGGCGATAAGTCACCAACGCGATTCTCGCAAGCCCGTCATCTCCTACAGGAAAGCTTGTACCCCGTGGTCAGCGTCTTAGCGGCGCTTGAGCACCGGCTCTTAAAACGGGATATGCCTTCCCGATCCCGATAGGAGTCCTATGTCGCATTCCCTCGCGGTAAGCTAATCCGGGCCGGAATTGTAAAATTGAGTATATCTTTCCAATCGGCCATCTAAGTCACGCGTGGAGTGATAGAATTCCGCCATGGCTAATTCGATTGTAAATACCATCGTTGACCAACTACAGAGCGAACGCGTGCGGCTTGAGGGTGAACTCCGCCGTGTTAGTGCGGCCCTTACTGCCTTCGGCAAAGCTTACGTGAACGGCGGAACGAGACCGGTTAAATCCGCTCCCGTTCAAAGAACACGGTCGATTTCGGCGGCTGGCCGGAAGCGGATCGCGGCTGCGCAGCGGGCGCGCTGGGCCAAGATTCGGGCCGCCAAGAAGTCGAAAATCGGCAAGGCCTAGGTCGCTCCCGGTTCGAGCAGCGAGGGAGCAATAAGTACAAAAAAAGCAGATGGCCAGAGGCGGGCTGCGCTTGCTGAGGCGCGGTCTTGTATCTTCCGCACCCGGCCCTTAGCTCGATATAGACTCAATCTTTTCTCTTACAAAGCCCGCGAACTGGCGCACGTCATCTTCGGTCGTGTCGAACGAGCACATCCAGCGCACCACCGATTCCTCCTCACTCCATACATAGAAGAAGTAGCGCTCCTGAATCTTGCCGACAGCCTCGCGCGGAATCTGCGCAAAAACTCCGTTCGCCTCCACGGGATAGACGATCTCCGCGCCGCGCACTTTTTCAATTTCTTGTTGCAGTAATTTCGCCATGCGGTTGGCATGGGCCGCATTGCGCTTCCACAGATCGTTCGTCAGCAGCGCTTCCATCTGCGCCGCCATAAAGCGCATCTTTGACGCCAGTTGCATCCCCTGCTTCCGCGTGAAAAGAAAATCGGCGGCCAGTTCCGGCCGGAAGAAAACGACCGCCTCCGCTCCCATCAGTCCATTTTTTGTGCCGCCAAACGACAGCACGTCCACCCCGAGATCGCGTGTCGCCTGCCGCAACGTCATGTTTTGTGCAGCAGCGGCGTTCGAGATGCGCGCTCCATCCATGTGCAGCAACATCTTCCGTTCGTGGGCAAACTGCGCCAGAGCCTCAACCTCATCCGGTCTGTACACGGTGCCCATCTCTGTGGACTGCGTAATCGAGATCACCCGCGGCTGAACATGATGCTGATCGCCAATGCCGTGATAGGCGTGCGCCACCGTTCCGACGCTCAGTTTGCCCCCCGGCGCCGACAGCGGAATCAGTTTGCAGCCGGTCAATTTTTCCGGTGCCCCACATTCGTCCGTATAAATATGAGAGAGTTCCGGGCAAAGAACCGCGTGATAAGGCCGGCAGAGCGCCTGCAAGCTCAGACAATTCGCGGCCGTGCCGTTGAAAACGAAAAATACCTCGACATCGTCTCCAAAGTGCTCACGGAACCTTCGGATGGCGGACGCGGTGTACGCGTCGTCGCCGTAGCCAACGACGTGGCCCTCGTTGGCGCGCGTCATCGCATGCAGCACTTCGGGATGGACAGTGGCGTTGTTGTCACTGGCAAAACTGCGGACGGGCTTCATAACAAGACAAATGTAGCAGACCGTGGCAGGGGCCTCGGCTTCTGCCTTGTGCAAAGATGTGCCGCCACGTCACTTCGGGCTTTGCGTCCGTGCCTCGAATCGATTACTTTGTCTGGTGCGAGAACATCGAACTCTCGCCTCATTTCTATGAAAGGCAATGCACGACTTCGAGCGTCGTCTGGTTCGCGAGGACCCCTGGCGCTATCCGCACTTTGCGGTGCGATGCTGCTTACGATCCTCGTCTCCGGCTGTGCAAAAAACGATCCCGCAAAGGCCGCCGCTCCGCAGGCGATGCCAGTCCAGGTTAAAACCGCGACGCTCCAGAGCGTCAACGATGCGACGGAATACGTCGCAACTCTCAAATCGCGCGACTCGGCCGTGGTCTCGCCGCAGGTCGAGGGCATCATCACGCAGATTTTTGTGCGCTCCGGCGATCGTGTTGCCGACGGCGCGCGCCTCATGCAGATCGATCCCGCCAAACAGCAGGCAACCGTCAAAAGCCAGGAGGATGCGCGCAACGCCCAACTGGCACAGCTCAAGTGGGCGCAGCAGAATTACGAGCGCGTCAGTGGCCTGGCCAGCGCCGGGGTGGTCAGCAAACAGGATCTCGACCAGGCGCGCGCGACTTTGGATCAGGCCCAATCGCAACTGCACTCGCTCGACGCGCAGGTCAACGAGCAGCAAGTCCAGCTGCACTATTTTCAGGTAGTAGCTCCGCGCGCGGGCATCGTCGGGGATATTCCGGTGCGCGTCGGTGACCGCGTCGTAACGACGACCCAGCTCACCACGGTCGACCGCCCCGGCAGCCTCGAGGCCTACATCTATGTGCCCATCGAAAAGTCTTCCCAGTTGAAGATGAACCTGCCCGTCCAGATCGTCGACGGTGCGGGGAATCTGCTGGCCTCGAGCCACATCACTTTCATTTCGCCGCAGGTCGATAACGCCACCCAGACCGTCCTGGCCAAGGCATTGATCGCGAATTCCAATGACTCGCTGCGCACGGCGCAATTCATCCGCGCCCGCATCGTCTGGGGCACGAATCAAAAACCGGTGGTGCCAGTCGTCGCAGTCTCGCGCATTGGCGGATTGTATTTCGCTTTTGTCGCCGAGTCCGACCACAAGGGCGGATATGTCGCCCATCAGAAGCCGCTTCAGATCGGGCAAATCGTCGGCAACGACTATGTCGTGCTCAACGGAGTGCAGCCGGGAGACAAGGTCATCGTCTCCGGCACGCAATTCCTGGTTGACGGAATGCCGGTCATTCCTCAGGAATCGGCCGGTTAAGCGGTTCCAATCAAATAAGAATGCCGAATGCAAAAAACCGGCGACTAAGGACCGATAACTGACGACCGACAACTAACGACTGAGGACCAAAAACTAACGACTGCCTTTCTATGGTTGATTTCTTCATTCATCGCCCGGTCTTCTCCACCGTCTGTGCTCTGCTCATCATTCTTGCCGGTGCGGCCTGCATTCCCACGCTCCCCATCGCGCAGTTCCCCGATCTTGCTCCTCCTCAGGTTGGCGTCACGGCCGTCTATACCGGAGCCAGTTCCCAAACCGTCGAATCCGCCGTCACCACGCCTCTCGAACAGCAAATCAACGGCGCCGAGGGCATGAAGTACATCACCTCTTCCAGCACCAACAACGGCGTCAGCACCATCACGGCGACCTTCGATCTCAACCGCGATCCCGACCTTGCGACCGTTGATATCGAAAACCGCGTCAATACCGCCTCCGGCCGTCTCCCTGCCGCGGTCAAGCAAATCGGCATCACCGTCGCCAAGACCTCGCAAAACTTCGTCTTCGGCGGCGCCGTCTACTCGCCTAACGGCAGTCTCTCCCCGCTCTTCATGAGCAATTACCTCGATGTCTACGTCCGCGACCCGCTCAAGCGCGTGCCCGGCGTGGCCGACGTTATCATCTTCGGCGAGCGCAAGTATTCCATGCGCCTCTGGCTCGATCCCGTCCGCATGGCTGGCCGCGGCCTCACCGCCGACGACGCCGTCAACGCCCTTCAGGAACAGAACGTCGAAATCTCCGCCGGACAAGTCGGCGCCCAGCCCTCCATCCCCGGCCAGCAATTCCAGATTAGCGTGCGCGCCGTCGGCCGTCTCTCCGAGCCCGCGCAGTTCGATGACATCATCCTCAAAAGCAATGCCGACGGCACCCTCGTCCGTCTCAAAGATGTGGGCCACGCCGAACTCGGCGCCGAAGATTACAGTTCCGATCTCGATTACAACGGCCACGAATCAGTCGGCATCGCCGTCACCCAGCTCTCCACCGCCAACGCGCTCGATGTTCATCGGCGCTGCGTCGCCGAACTCGACCGCCTGGCCAAGCGCTTTCCTCCCGGCATGAAATATGAAATCGCCTTCGACACCACCGATGCCGTCGGCGAATCCATCCGCGACGTGATTTTTACGGTCGGCTCCGCAATCCTGCTCGTCATCCTCGTGATCTTCGTCTTCCTCGGCGACTGGAGAACGACGATCATTCACTTCATCGCCACTCCGGTTTCGCTGATCGGGACATTTACTTTCGTTAAGCTGCTCGGCTTTTCCATCAACACGCTCACTCTTTTTGGCATCACTCTCGCCACCGGCCTCGTCGTCGACGACGTGATCGTCGTCATTGAAAACATCGAGCGTCACCTCCAGGGAGGCGAGCCCAGTGCCGCCAAGGCCGCCTCTGACGCCATGCGCGAAGTCACCGGCGCCGTCATCGCGACCTCACTCGTGCTCGTCGCCGTCTTTGTGCCGGTGGCATTCTTCCCCGGCACCACGGGCATCCTGTTCCGTCAGTTCGCGCTCACCATCGCCTTCTCCATTACCATTTCCGCCTTCAACGCGCTTACCCTGGCGCCCGCGCTCGCAGCCATCCTGCTCGGCCGCATTGAACACCATCAAAAGAACTGGTTTTTCAGGCAGGTGGACCGCGCTCTCGACGCCCTCAACACCGGGTATGTAAGGTCTCTTCGCACCTTCCTGCGCTTCGAGGTCCTCGCTTTGATCTTGTTCGTCGCCGGCCTCGGCCTCGCTTACCTCGTCTTCAAGAAAGTGCCGCTCGGCTTCGTTCCCTCCGAAGATCAGGGCTACCTCATCGTCGCCATCCAGGCGCCCACCGGAGCTTCGCTCGAATACACCCGCAACATCGGCCGGCAAGTCTCCGCCATCACAAAAAATATTCCCGAAATTCAAGGCACATTCTCGGTCGCCGGCTTCAGCTTTGGCGGGGCCACTCCCAACGCCGGCCTCGTCTTTCTCCCGCTTCGTCCTTACGGCAAACGCGAGGGCGAAGAGCATAGCGCCGCCGCCGTTCTCACCCGTCTTCGCGGCCCGCTCTTCGGAATCTCCGGGGCCATCGTCATTCCCTTCGAACCCCCCGCCGTCCAGGGCCTCGGCCAGTTTGGCGGCTTCCAGTACGAACTCCTCGATCAGGGAGCTCATACCCTCCAGGATCTCGACAAGGTCACCCACGACCTCGTTCGCGCCGCCGGCGAGCGCCCGCAGAAAGATGTCACCGGCCTCTTCACCACCTACACTTCAAACGATCCTCAATACATCGTCACCATCGATCGCGAAAAGGCCAAGAGCCTCCACATCCCGCTCAGCCAGATCACCGACACCCTCAGCGTCTACATGGGTTCGTCCTACATCAACGATTTCGATTTCAATAACCGCTCCTATCGCGTCTACATTCAGGCCGACAAGCAATTCCGCTCCCACCCGCAGGATATCGGCCAGTATTATGTCCGCTCCGATTCCGGAGCCATGGTCCCGCTCGAAAACCTCGCCACCATCACCCAGAGCACCGCGCCCCAGGTCATCAGTCACTACAATCTTTTCCGCTCCGCTGAAATCGATGGCTCCGCCTCGCCCGGCTTCAGCTCCGGCCAGGCTATCGACGCCATGCAACAGCTCTCCGCCAAGGTTTTGCCCCAGGGCTACACCTACGAGTGGTCGGGAATCTCGCTCGAAGAACTCGCCTCCGGCTCGACCACGCTCGTCCTCTTCGGCCTCGGAAGCCTCGTCGTCTATCTCACGCTCTCCGCTCTTTATGAGAGCTTCGTTCTCCCCTTCATCATTCTTCTCGCCGTGCCCATGGCTTTGCTGGGCGCGCTCGGCGGGCAATGGCTGCGTGGCCTCCAAAACGACGTCTACTGCCAGGTCGGACTCGTCATGCTCGTCGGCCTCGCCTCCAAAAACGCCATCCTCATCGTCGAATTCGCCGAGCAGCTTCGCGAGCGCGGCATGACCATCCTTGACGCCGCGGTCGAAGCGGCCCGTATCCGCCTGCGCCCCATCCTCATGACTTCGTTTGCCTTCATCATGGGCGTGGTGCCGCTGGTCGTTGCCAGCGGCGCCGGCGAAAACGGCCGCCACTCCGTCGGCACAACCGTCTTCGGCGGCATGATTATGAGCACTATCCTGAATCTCTTTTTCATTCCCGTTTTGTACCTGCTGATCGAGGGTTTCCGTGAGCGCCGCCGCCGTCCCAAAACCACTTAGCGCTCTACGCGCCCGGCCTTCGCCTTTCCGTCGCCGTCTTTTTGCCCGCCGGGGTTCCGGAATATTCTTCTCCCGCCTACAGCCGTCCCCACTCTTTTCTCAGGGATTAAAAAGCAGCGCTTTTCCGTCCTTAAGCGTCTGAATGGATGTCAAGTTCGGTGGTTATTGTTTGCCCGCGGGATTTCTGTTCCCAGGCTTTTCCCATTCCACTTCAAGAGGTGACCCTATGAAGAGACTGATTCGCGTAAAGAGATTTATTTCCGCCGTTATTGCGCCGCTGTTGCTAGGCTCGCTCATGCTGGGCACCGCCTACGCTCAGGCCCAGTCGCTCGATCAAAAAAGTCTCGCCCGCATCTACAAGGAAGTCCATCACGAACTGGTGATGCTGCCTTTTTACGGCGTCTTCGATAACCTGGCCTACAAGGTCGATCCGGATGGAACCGTGACGCTGCTCGGGCAGGTGGTGCGTCCGGCCTTGAAATCGGATGCGGAGAACTCGATCAAAAAGATCGAGGGCGTGGAGCGCGTCGTCAATGACATTGAGGTGCTGCCGCCATCGCCCATGGACGACGGCATTCGCCGGCAAGTTTACCGTGCGATCTATGGCAACAGCGTGCTCAATCAATATCAGCTGCGCGCTGTGCCTCCCATCCACATCATCGTCAAGAACGGTCACGTCACGCTGGAAGGCGCAGTCGCTCGCGCTATGGATAAGCAAATCGCGGGCGTGCAGGCCAACAGTGTGCCCGGCGTTTTCTCCGTGACCAACAATCTGGTAGTGGACGAAGACAACAACAAAAAGTAAGACGCACGATTTGCAGTTCGCGGCGCGGGAGCCACAATCTCCCGGTCTAGAATGGAGTGTGGCTCTCGCTCCCAGCCCTGCGGAAATCGAACACGCCGCCCAGCTTCTGCGCAACGGCAAGCTGGTCGCATTTCCTACGGAAACCGTCTATGGCCTCGGCGCAAACGCCCTCGATGCCAATGCCGTCGCCCGAATTTATTCCGCCAAGCGCCGTCCCTCGACCACCCCAGTGATCGTCCACGTTTCGTCCATCGAGATGGCGCAATCGCTGGTGGCGGACGCCGCCGCATGGCCGCAAACGGCCGAACAACTTGCGCGAAAATTCTGGCCCGGCCCGCTAACCCTGGTTCTCCTCAAATCCGCCGCGATTCCCGACGTCGTCACCGCCGGCCTTTCAACCGTGGGCTTGCGCATGCCGTCGCATCCCGTGGCCCTCGCGTTGATTGAGGCTGCCGGCGTCCCGCTTGCCGCCCCCAGCGCCAATCGCTTCACCCATCTTTCTCCCACCACCGCCGAGCACGTTCGCCGCAGCCTCGGCGATGACGTCGATTACATTCTCGATGGCGGACCGTGCGGCGTCGGAATCGAATCGACCGTACTTTCGCTCGCGGGTCGTCCCACATTGCTGCGGCCCGGCGGCATCTCGCGCGCCCAACTCGAGGCCGTCATCGGCCCCATCGAGTCCGCGCGGCCTCCCGGCGCCGACGCGCATCCCGCCCCCGGAATGCACGCTCGCCACTACAGCCCGCGCACTCCGCTCTTCCTGATTGCCAATGGAGAATTGCCCACGCCTGAAAAAGGCAAAGGAATTTACCTACAGCACACACGGCCGGCGAAGCGGAACTCAAACGCTCACGCCGAAGTCTGCCAGATGCCGCACTCCGCGCCTGATTATGCGGCTCGCCTTTATAGCGCCCTGCACGAAGCGGATGACGCCCATGTCGATTGGATCGCGGTCGATCTTCCTCCCACAACTCCCGAATGGGAGGCCGTGCATGACCGCCTGCGGCGAGCGGCGTTCAGGGAACAAAAATTAAGCTAGAAAGCGGATTGTCGGTTAGTCGGGATAGCGATAGGACTTCTTGTCTGCGACCCTAATTCATAAGTCCATACACGAACAGGCTGCTAGTGGTCCCCACATACACCTTGCCATTGTTCACCATGATGTTGGCGTAGTGCGGCAACGACAAAATCTGATCGCGCCCTTTGTTCTTATTGCTCTGGTAAAGTTCGGCCAGCGTGATCGCGTCAAACGCGCACAGGTTCTTGCCATTAATCTGCCACAAGACCCCGTTTGAAGTCCCGTTCGCGCTGATCACCGGTGAATGTCCGGACGCGACCTTTTTCGATAGCGCAATCGGCGTGGTTCCAATCACGCCATTCGTAACCGGCAACGCGGCAATCGGAGAGCTGTTGGCCGTCGTGTAAATCGTATTGTTCCAATAGGCAAGTGCGCCGGTATTCGGCGCAAAATTCTGCAGCTCCTGCGGAATCTGCGTGTCGCCTTCCTGACATGTATCGCAGAACTGCCCCATGTCGTCGCGGTTGAGAAGGTAAATCGTCCCTTCCTTGCCGACACCGGCAGCCAGATGCGGATAAGGCCCGCTCTGATCCGGCAGAACCAGCACGGGCTCGCTCAAGTCAAGATCGTGATCGTCCAGATACACCTGATTCCACGGCGTAAACCAGTCGGCCAGCGTCAGCGTGCCGTCGCCTTGCGCGAGTTTAAAGACAGACTGCCCGAGATCGACGCCCGCGGTGAATGGCCCATCTGCCGTCGCGCCGTAAACGTAGCCTTCGCTGTCCGCCGCGAGCCCACCGCCGCGCTGCCAGATGGCCGCGGCCGACGCCCCCGGCTCCACATCAAATGCGCCCGCCTGCTGCAGCGTCGACGAATTGTATGCCACAACCCAGCCTTCTTCTTTGCCGCTCCGGCAACCATTCGATCCGAAGGCAATGTAGATGGTGCCGTCGTTGAGCAGCAGCGCCGGCCGGTTCACCTGCATCTTGTCGACAAAAACATAGTTCGTTCCCTCGTACTCGTAGCTGGCCGTGATCACCACCGGACTTCCAGTCTTCTCCAGTCCGGTTGTCACATCGAGCGCGTGCAGGCGATGCACAAATGTTGTTCCGTTTTCGTAAGTCTTCGCCACCACATAGATCGTTCCGGCCACCGGGTCGATCACCGGCGTCGATAGAATTCCGACCTCCGTCCAACCGGTAGTTCCCGAACATCCCTGAATCGAGATCGGCATGGGCGTCACGCCCTTGGAAAGAAAACTCGCGTGCCACAGCGGCTCCGCGTTCGCTCCACTGTTGCTGTCGGCGTCGAAGGCATACACACTGTCGTTCATCGTGGCGACATAAACCACGTTATGCATTCCCAGCCCTGGCACCGTCACATTCGGCATATAAAGCGCCTGCCCGATAATCGCGCCATCCACCGCCTGCGAAAAGAGAAGCCCAAACGACTTTGTATTCACATTTTTCGGGGTGAGAATCGGCTCGTTCGGGTTCGCGCCCGTGAGCTGGTTGTTGTAATGCCAGGTAGTCACCGGCATTTGGCCGAAGGCAAGCGTAGACACGATGACAAAGGAAAGAACGGTCAGCAACAGGCTCATCCGTGAGCGCAGCCTTACGGTGTTCACGGTCGATCTCCCAGATTTGGACTTTAGAACTACGGGGCTTGCCCGCTGCGGCCACAGCAAGGGCTGGCTTACGAGCTTGATGGTTGCTAAACGATAGTCGAACTTTGGCGGGCCGTCAAACGCCGGTTTTCCTCAGTGCAAACGATTTCACCATGCAATTGGGATACCGGAAACACGATTCCGGCGACCTGCGGGACACTTTAGCCGCGATCCGCCATTTTCCCCGCCACGCGCACTCGAATCGTATTGGGAACGCTCTCTAGCTTTTGCAGAAGCTCGCCATCGCACGCGCAGTTGATGTCATAAATTGCGTAGCCAAGATTTCCCCGCGTGTCGAGAACCTGCCGCTCAATGTTGATGCCGCGATCCGCGAGGATGTCGTTGATCGCGCGCAGAATTCCCGGCACGTTGTGATGAATGTGCATCAGCCGGTGCGACCCCGGCTCGTATTCCAGATGGCAGTGCGGCAGGTTGACGCTCATTTGCGAATTGCCGCTCTGGAAATATTCGATCATCTTCGCGGAAACGAACTGGCCAATGTTCTGCTGCGCCTCTTCCGTGCTGCCTCCGACGTGCGGCGTCAGAATCACGTTGGGCAGACCTTGCAGCGGGCTCGAAAAAGCGCCGCCCGTCTCCGGCTCTTGCGGAAACACGTCCACCGCCGCGCCACCCAGTTTGCCGGATTTCAAATGCCGCGCCAGCGCCTCGTGATCCACCACAAACCCGCGGCTTAAATTGATCAGACACGCGCCCTGCTTCATCGCCCCGAGTTCTTCTTCGCCGATCAAATTCTGGTTCTGTGCCTTGCCGTCGACGTGCAGCGTGATCACATCCGAGGACTCCAGCAACTCGCGAAAACTCACCGCCCGCGCATTGCCCCGCGCCAGCACATGCGCCACATCGTGAAAAATCACGCGCATGCCCATCGCCTCGGCGAGATCCGAAATCTGCGAGCCGATCTTTCCATAGCCCACGATGCCGAGCGTCAGCCCACGCACCTCGTGCGCGCCTGCCGAAGATTTATTCCATTCGCCCCGGTGCAGCCGCGTGCTCGCCTCAAACGTTCGCCGCATCAGCAGAATGATCTCGCCCATGGCGAGTTCGGCCACCGACCGGCTGTTCGAGTGCGGATCGTTGAAGACGGCAATGCCGCGCTCGCTCGAAGCGGCGCGGTCGATCTTATCCACCCCTATACAGAACGCGCCCACCGCAACCAGTTCCGGCGAGGCGTCGAGCACCGCCGGCGAGATCCGCGTCTTCGACCGCGCGCCCAGAATCGAGGCGCCGCGAATTTTCTTTACCAGCTCGGCCTCGTCCAGCGCGCCCTTCAGCGACTCCACTTCAAAACCCGCTTCCTCGAACTGCGAAGCCGCCACTCCGCTGATGTTCTCCAGCAGTAAAACCTTCAAATATCCTCCAAAGAATGACCCTAGGCGTCGAGGACAGGAGACTGTTCTTCTCCGTGCCTCGGTGCCTCCGTGGTAGGTTTAAGAATCGAACCCCGCCCGCTTCTCTAGTGCCTACCCGCAACTGCCAAGAATTATAAAGGCCCAATTTGCCATCCCCGCCGCTGCCTCACATAATACGGAGATGACGGCCGTAACCATCCTCCAGGCCTCCTCTCCGCCCCAAATCGCGCAGGCCCGCGTGCTCTTCCTCGAATACGCAAAATCGCTGGGCTTCAGCCTCTGCTTTCAGAATTTCGACGCCGAACTCGCCGCCCTCCCCGGAGACTATGCGCCTCCCGCTGGCCGTTTGCTGTTGATGGAATATGAAGTCCAACTCGCCGGCTGCGGCGCCCTGCATGAATTGCATCCCGAAATCTGCGAGATGAAGCGGCTCTACGTCCGTCCGCAATTTCGCGGCAAGGGGCTCGGCCGCGCCATGGCCGACCGCCTGATCGCCGAAGCCCGCTCGATCGGCTACAAACGTATGCGCCTCGATACAGTCGAACCGGTGATGAAGGATGCGGTCGCCATGTATCGCCGCCTCGGCTTCCAAGAGATCGCTCCCTACTGCGAGAATCCAATTTCAGGCGCGCTATACATGGAACTTGTACTCTAATTGAAGTCCACTTGGCCTCGTGCTTCTCTTTGAACTCTGTGGATTCTGTGCACTACTTCCCATCTCCCACACCTCACCGCCGCGAAGTGTTACAAATATATGGGCCGCGCGGACAACCACGCCCGGCCCTCGTGAATCTTCCCAAAGCACCCCGTCATCTTTAATGAGTGCATTGGAGGAACGAAAAATGGCTCAAGCCTTGGAGGAAGTAAAAATGGCGCACGAACTGCCCCCGCTGCCGTATGCGTATAACGCTCTCGAACCCACCATCGACGAGAAGACGATGCAATTGCATCACGATATGCATCACGCGGCTTACGTCAAGAATCTGAATGCCGCACTCGACAAGCATCCCGAACTGCACTCGAAGAAAGTCGAAGAACTTCTGAAAGATCTCAACGCCATCCCGGAAGACATTCGCGGAGCCGTCCGCAACAACGGCGGCGGCCACATGAATCACACCATGTTCTGGAACATCATGAAGCCCCACGGTGGCGGCGATCCCACCGGGCCCATCGCCGAGGCCATCAAAGGCACCTTCGGCGACTTCAAAACATTTCAGGAAAAATTCAACGCCGCCGGCGCAGCCCAGTTCGGCAGCGGATGGGCTTGGCTCGTCGCCGACAGCAAGGGCGGGATCAAAGTCATGTCAACCCCGAACCAGGACAACCCGGTCTCGCAAGGCCTCATCCCGATCTTCGGCAACGACGTCTGGGAGCACGCCTACTACTTGAAGTACAACAACCGCCGCCCGGAGTACCTCGCGGCCTGGTGGAACGTCGTCAACTGGGAAGAAATCAACAAACGCTTTCACTCGCTCGTGAAAAAGTAGCGCGTGGGGACAGCCGCCCTCGGGTGTCCAATCGAGCGCAGCTCGGTTTATTCACCTGCGCGATCGACATCAGCAATATGATCCAAGCCGGGCCCAAAAAGCCCGGCTTTATTATTCGATCTCGGCGACCTCGGCGTCTCGGCGGTGAAAAGCTCTAAGCTTCCCACATTAAAGCAATATTAATTTCGCGCCCGAACCAAAGCCCGCCAACCTTCGCCTCTGGACCCTTTCCCGCTTCCCGCCGATAATCTAAGCGCACAATCCCAACTCAATGTCCAACAATGAATACGATCTGGTCGTGATCGGCAGCGGCCCCGCCGGTCAAAAAGGCGCCATCTGCGCCGCCAAGCTCCGCAAAAAGGTCGCCATCATCGACCGCGAGCGCACCATCGGCGGCGTCTGCGTGCACACCGGCACCATCCCCAGCAAAATGTTCCGCGAAGCTGTGCTCTACCTCAGCGGCTTCCGCCAGCGTACTTTTTATGGACGCGGCTACGTCCTCAAAGACCGCATCGAAATGTCCGACCTCATCTTCCGCGCCCAGTCCGTCATGTCGCGCGAGGTCGAAGTCATCAAGGCGCAGCTCCGCCGCAACTACGTCACTACGTTCTCCGGCGACGCGCACTTCGTCGATCCCCACACCGTCGAGATCGTCAACACCGAAGGCACGCATCAAATCCACGCCGAGCACGTCCTCATTGCCTGCGGCACGCGCCCCGCCCACGACGCAGAAATCCCCATCGACAACAAACGCATCTTCGATTCCGATCAGATTCACTGTCTCGACGAAATTCCCCGTGAGCTCATCGTGGTTGGCGCCGGCATCATCGGACTCGAATACGCCTCCATGTTCGCCGCCCTCGGCGTCAAAGTTACGCTCCTCGACCAGCGCCCCACGCTCCTCGATTTCGTCGACCGCGAAATCATCGAGAGCCTTTGCTTCCAGCTCCGCCAGCTCGGCACCGTCTTCCGCCTCGGCGAAAAAGTCACCTCAGTCGGCCACGACGACGAGCGCTCCCAGGTCTTCGCCAAGCTCGAAAGCGGCAAAGTCGTTCGCGGACAAGTGCTGCTTTATTCCGTCGGCCGCCAGGCCAACAGTGACAAGATGAACATCGAAGCCGCCGGCATCGCACCCGACGGCCGCGGCAAACTCATCGTCAACGACAACTATCAGACCAGCGTCCCGCACATCTACGCCGCCGGCGACGTCATCGGCTTCCCCGCCCTCGCCTCAACATCAATGGAGCAGGGACGCCTCGCCAGTTGCCACATGTTTGGCAAGCCCAGCAAGATGGTTTCGAATCTCATCCCCTACGGAATTTACGCCATCCCGGAAATTTCCATGGTGGGCGAAACCGAAGAAGAGCTGACCAAGAAAAAAGCGCCTTACGAAAGCGGCCTCGCCCGCTACTCCGAACTCGCCAAGGGCCAGATGCTCGGCGACGAGCAGGGCCTGGTAAAAATTCTCTTTGATCCCAGTTCGCTCAAGCTCCTCGGCGTCCACATCATCGGAGACCGCGCCGCCGAAATCGTTCACATCGGCCAAGCCGTACTCGCCATGGGCGGCACCATCGAATACTTCCGTGACACCATCTTCAATTACCCAACCCTCGCCGAAGCCTACAAAGTAGCCGCCTTGGACGGCCTCAACAAACTGTAACTAGTGTGTGGCCTGGGCCTGTGTAGCGCGGACACTCCTGCCCGCGGCCTTTGCTTGTTCGCGTGGCGCGGACACTCTTTTCCGCCGCCTGCGCCACTGACGCTCCTCCGCGCTCTCTCCGCCAGTCCTCCGCGCTCCCTGCGTTAAGCTCTTCCTATCCCGCGAAGAACTCCCCAATCCTCTCCCAATACTTCCGCACAATCATATCCGTACTCAAATGCCCGCCCCGCCGCAGCAGTTTCAGCCGCGCCCCGCTCGCCCGCGCAAACTTCACCACCGTCCGATAAGGCACATAGGGATCATCCTCCGCATGAAACATCATGATCTTCTCCGCTGTCATCTCCGCGACGTGATAAATCGGACTAAAGAACTTCCCATCGCCAAGTTTCTTCCAGTTCCGATCCGATAGCCTGTATGCCGAGCCAAACGCCTCGCGGATATAAGCCGCATAACTCGGATTCGAGGTCTCTTTCCTCTGCTCGCCCCGCAGAATCGACCAATCCACCACCGGGCAATTCGCCACAACTTTCTTCACCCCCGCATTCAGCGAGCACAGCAATGCCGCCGCCCCGCCAAAGCTTCCCCCAATCACAAAAATCTCATCCGGCCGCACCCGAAACTTCCGCCGGAATGCCATCTCCCGAAACTCCGCCTGCATCCCCGCAATCACATCCAGAATATCCAGATGCGGCGACCGCGCCAGAAATTCCCCGCCGCTCTCCCACGCCCCGCGATATCGCGGATAGAACACCCAATATCCTTTCGCCGCCAGAAATTCCGCCAGCGGCTGTTTCCGCGGAATCGACGGCATCCCATCGCACAAAATAATGACTCTTTGCTTTTTCAGCGCTCGCCGCGGAGGCAAGAATTCCGTGATGACGTCCCGCCCAAACCGAGTTCGCAGCATTTGCATTGGGGCATCTCTCTTCCCAAACCTTTTTTGCTTTTGACCTCTGCCCTCTAACTTCTGACCTCTGCTTTCAGTAAACCCCCAAATCCTGCCCCGAGACCCATTCTCCCGAGTACTCCTTCTTGATCTGCTCCATTAAATCTTCCTCGGGCAATCCCTCCAACACCTGGTGATACGTCACCAGCAGCTTCGGATGCGCCCGCCGCGCAATGTCTCCCAGCTCCGCCGGCGAAGTGTGAAAGGTTCGAAAATATTCCTTCCAATGCCGATCGTTCAGCTCGTTGCCATGCGGGTTGTAAACCTCATGCAGCAGCACGTCACATCCGTCGCACGCCTTCACCACTTCATCCGTCGGCGCCGTGTCCCCGGAGAGAACAATCTTCCTGTCCTTTGTCTCGAACTTATATCCATACGCCTCTTTCCATATTCCATGCTTCACCGGAAACGCCGTCACCGTCACATTCTCATCGCGATACACGATGCCCGGCGCAATCTCATGCACATTCACTTTGTATCCGGTAGCATTCGCCTGCTCCAGCCCCGCGCGCCGCACCCGAATATCTTCCTGCCACGCCTTTTCAATATTCGCCGTCATCTTTTTCAAACCATGCGGGCCGTACGCCTCCAGCGGTGCCGTCCGCCCCAGCACCCACGGCGAAAAAATCAGGTCCGGATACCCCAGCGTGTGATCGGAATGCAGATGCGTGACGAATACGATATCGAGATTGGGCGCTTTCAAGGCTGCGATCCCATCTTTCTCCACCGCCGCCGCCGCCCGCCGCACCACCCCCGGCCCGCAATCCACCAGATAAGCGCGATCGTTCACCACCACCGCCACCGCCGGCCCCCACCGCTCCGGATCGGCAACCGGCGTCCCCGACCCCAAAATCACGACCTGTGTCCGCATCGTTGGCCGCGCCTCGTCCCCTCGAACCGCGGCGGCCTGCGCCATCCCGCCCACCGGCAATAACAATGAAGTGACGGCAAAGATAGGAACAACCAGGCTTTTCCTCATGAGCCAACTGTTCATAATCAGTCGCCCGGTCCCTGAACAGCCACATTTCTCTTAACCAACCTGCTTCCTCGAATTCGCAAATTTGTACGCGTCACTTCCGCCAGCACACACCTGCAATCAACTTCCGAAGCCCGCAATCGCGCTTTCCCCATAACCCATAACCGCTGACCTGTGACCGCTGTCCCGCCTCTCCCTTGACTCCCGTCCCTCCTTCGCACTAAACTCCTCTCCCACTGCGGCTTTGCGCGGCAAAGTCGCTCTCCAAACCAGCACCCTGTCTAACCCAATTCTTCCAGGAGGTCCCTCATGACGATTCGCCATTTCCCAAAGTTTCCATCGTTGCTCTTGCTCGTCGCGCTCTCTTCGACTCTCGCCTTCGCCGGCGTCGGCTCTTCCAATACCGCGACCGCCGATCCGCCCGTTCCCCATCCGAGCACCACGCCCTGCAAGGTCGTCCTCTTCCAGCGTGACCGCTTTGACGATTTCAACCCGCGCACATTTTCTTACACCCCGCCCGCCGCCTGCCCCGCTCCCTGGGCCAAAGTCATTCTCGTCGGCGATTTCTCCGTCACCAAGGGCATCCAGTATGACCGCACCGCCAACATCTGGCTCGGTCCCACCAACATTTATTTCGGCACCACCTCCGAGCCCGATCCGAGCGATGCCCGCCGTTGGGAGATTCAGCGCGATCTTACCGACTACAGCTCCATCTTTACCACCGCCCAGCAGGGCGCCGCCGACATCGGCAATCTCGTCAACAAAACTTACACCGGCGTCATCTACGGCACCGTAACCCTCTATTTCTATCCGCCCTCGCCGAAATATCCCGCGCCTGTCACCGCCGACCAGGTCATCGCCTTCTCCGGCGGCCCATCCGGCGGCACCGTCGCCCTCGACACCACCGGCCAGTGTTGCCAGCCATCGCTCTCCCAAACCATCACCTTCCCGATGAACGTCGAGCGCGCCTACCTCGACGTCTTCGCCCAGAGCCAGAATGAAGACGAGTTCTGGTACACCTGCGTCCCCACCAACCTCAGCGGCGAACTCGATAGCTGCCCCAACACCGCCTTCCGCGAATCCGAAATCACCATCGACGGCACGCCCGCCGGTGTCGCCCCCGTCTATCCCTGGATCTACACCGGCGGCATCGATCCCTATCTCTGGTTCCCGATTCCCGGCGTGCAAACTCTCAACTTCGTCCCCTATCGCGTCGACCTCACGCCCTTCGCGGCCACTCTCGACGATGGCAACCCGCACACCGTGAGCATGAGCGTCTTCAACGCCGACAACTATTTCTCCGCCACCGCCTCTCTCCTTCTCTATCTCGATCACGGCTCAACTCAGGTCACCGGCGCAGTCACGCAAAATACTCTGACCGCGCCTTCACCGGTCATCAAAGACAATACTCACGTCTCGAAAAGCGGAGACGTCAGCGGCTCCGTCAAGACTACCTCTGGACATAACTTCAGCATCTCCGGCTACGTCAACACCTCCGCCGGCTCCGTCACCACCACCGTCGCGCAAACCATCAACTTCTCCAACGTGCAAAATTTCACCATCAACGGCAGCACCTACGTGCAAGACATCGTCCAGGGCACCGCCATCGACGCCACCACCACCGTCGTCGAGTCCGCGGGCACCCACATCGATAACCGCAACAGTAACTGGCCCATGACCATGGACATCGTCCTCGCCTTCAACCCCGACGGCTCCGGCACCCAAACCACCACCGTCAACCAGGATTATTATGTGCAGGACGAAGCCACGCTCAACGGCGCAGTCGTCGCCTTCAGTGAACTCAACAACCAGGTCACGCCAACCGACACTCTCGTCTTCAATTCCAACGGCGAGATCACCGGCAACGAGAACCAGTCCAGCGCCCAAACCTATTACACCTACGACATGACCGGCTACTGCTATAGCAAGTCCCTGACCGTAGCCAACAACATTCTCACCGGCATCACCACCGGGCAAGGCTGCGCCAAGAAATAACTCGGCTCAGATGTTAGGTCGGTTGGTAGACGCTCCCGGCGACATTCCGTCGGGAGCTTTTGTTTTCTCTTCTCTTCGGCGCTGCGCGCGTCATTTACCCCAGAAGTGAATGTGCATTTTGTTGCAGTAAGTCTGCTATCCCGGGGTCATTGACAAGGCGTTGGACCTACAGCATACTTTTGGCCCTCAAGGGCTTACGAAGTGGCCGGCCCAGAGATCAAAAGGAGCATTCCAATGAGAAAATCTCGTTTCTTCCAGGCTTTGGCGTGCTGCGCCATGGTTGCATTCCTGGTTTGCGGTCCCCAGGCGTTCGCACAAAGGATCCACCACCTTCAGATCCGCGTCGTTAACCCGAACCACGCGCAAGCAAAGGCCGAAAAGAAGGCCCTCGAACAACTGTCTGTCGGCTTCGGCGTGCTGCCGCCAGTCGATGCTGGCGGCAACGACGAGTGGCCCTGCTTCCCCAACCAGAATGCCAACGGCGCGGATTGCTCACAGATCTCGACCGGCGGTGTGGTCATCGGGCAACCAGCCTACTCGCAGTCACTCTCGGCCTGCGATGCCAATAGCGACAGCAGTACAAATTGCGGGCAGATTTTCTGGTTCTACGAAGATGACACAGGCGACAGCACCGACGATCTCGTGGTTTCGATCGTCGTGAAGCAAGGCAAGAACTACATCATGGATACTGGCCCATTCGACTTCGGTCCCAATCCCTTCCCCGCCGGTTCCGTCATCGTTATTTATGACGATACCGCCTTCGGCACTCTGGGAGAAACCGGACCGGGCAATGGATTCTGCGCCGGCAGCACGGAAACCTGCGTGAATCCAGTGAAAGGCGTGGCCAGCGTAACCATCACCACCACGGTTGGCGTTTCGACGATCACCAGCAAGTTCAACATGTTCCTCGAATAGCTGGCGGCGAGTTTGCCCCACTCATTTCGTCACGATGCGTGGGGCTTTTTGTGTCCCGCGGCAAATATCAAAGCCAGCACTCCTGGTTTCATTCGTCATATTCTCGCATGGGGTCAGCAGCTCTGAGCCAAAGCTGACTCACTATCACTGCTCGAGTGAGCGCGTGTCTCTCACCTCTGCCCTCTGCCATGCCTTTCTGACTTTCCTGTGCACCCCATGTGCAAATCGCGTCCTCCGCGCGCATCAGGAATTTCTCGCACGCTCCCGCTTTCGCACAAAATCCTCTGCGCTCGCGCCAATCCACGCCCGCTTTCAACTCTCACTTCCGCATAACTCCTCGTCACTCTCTTCTTCCCCGAATTCCACCGTTGCACCAATCATGTGTAATTGACCTTGTCCTCTTCTGCGCGTAAAGTCACTCCACTCAACTAGGAAATTGAACCCGCAACTCCGGCACAATCCACCGCGGGCCGCAATCGTTCGTAGTGAGTAGTGAGAAGGTCATGATCAGCAAGAAGGATTGGAATGTCTACTGCACTCGCTTTCTGGTGCGCGCCCGCCAACTCACCGAACCGATCGCGTTCACCGATCCCTTCGGCCACGAGCATGTCGGCCGTCCCGGCGACTACCTCGTCGAAGCTTCTAACGGCACTCGCCGCATCGCCGCCCGTGAATTTTTTGAAGATGTCTATATGCCGCTCCCGGCCTCGGGCCACGACCACGGCGATGCGGATAACGTCGTTCCCGAGCGTCGGCCTGCAACCATCATCACCGGCGCTGGCGTCTTGTCTTCCAGAAGAGCTTCCGCGGATCTCCCGCGCGCTATTGCTTAACCGGAATAAGTCCCCGCTTTTCAATAGCGGGCAGCTAGTGAAAAGGTCGTCATTCTCCAGTTCGGTACATGTAGCACACTAGGGCCACTACATATTGCGATTTTGCCTTGACATGCACAACGGGTGGGAGTACTTTAGGCATCCCAAGGACATTTTTCAGACCTCCCAACAAGGAGGCCATGACTTCAAAAACTCAGGGGCGCACTCGAAATTGAGGTGATTTCCCGTTCGCTCCTTCACGGGCCCCATTCCCCTTTTGGATGGATGTTTTGCGACAGATGTCTTGCGGTGACTTCCCCCGGCTCTGCACATCCGGGGGGATTCATTTAGATCGTCGGCGCTGAAGCGGCCGCATTTGCCGTCTTCTTCGCAGTACTTTTTTCACCCGAGGAGCCCCCATGGAAGGTTTGATCGAACTCGTTGCCGCCTCCTTTGCCCGTCACGGAATTGAATCCCCCGCCGCCGATCTGTCGGCCTCGCGACCATCTTCCGCGCCGGGCATCCTACAAGCGGTCCCGTCAATCGAGCCCGCCGCGCTCCCCGAACATAGTTTCCGTAAGAAGCCAGACACCGGCCTCGCCGGCTAAGCGAGACCGCTGTCCGGCCGCCGAAAGTCCGCGCATAGCGGACTGTTTCGAGTTGCCATCAATAACGTCATACATATCCACGCACCATCGATTTCATATTGCCATCATCTAATTAGGAGAGAGACATGCCCGAAACCCAGGCGCGAGTTAAAGAAAACGCAAAGGAAACTGTGTCAGAGAAATCTCAAGAAAACGCTCAGCTGAAGACGCATCCCGCGGCGACCGCGAATAAGAAGAAGGCCCCTGGCCTGACCTTCCGCCGTTTTTTTACCAAGTCCGGCGTCAATCCCTACGACGACGTCGAGTGGGAGCTGCGCACCGCCGCCATCACCGACTCCCAGGGCGGCATCATCTTCGAGCAGAAGAATGTCGAGGTCCCCAAAGACTGGTCCATGACCGCGACCAACATCGTCGCCAGCAAATACCTGCACGGCCGCATGGATACCGGCGAGCGCGAAACTGGCGTCCGCCAGCTCGTCGCCCGCGTCGCCGAGACCATTCGCGACTGGGGTATGAAGGATGGCTATTTCCGCACCAGCGAAGACGCTGCCACCTTCCATGACGAGTTAGTCCATCTCCTGATCCGTCAATACGCCGCCTTCAACTCGCCCGTCTGGTTCAACGTGGGCTGCGATCGCATCGAGCCCAACTCCGACGCCACGAACTGGCATTGGAACCACCAAACCCAGCAGGTAGAATTCGGCGTCACCGGATACACCCGGCCGCAGTGCTCGGCCTGCTTCATCAACTCGGTCAAAGACTCGCTCGACTCCATCCTCACTCTGGCGAAGACAGAAGGCATGCTCTTCAAGTGGGGCAGCGGCACTGGCACCAATCTTTCTCCGCTGCGCAGCTCCACCGAAACACTCAGCGGCGGAGGCACAGCCAGCGGCCCGCTCAGCTTCATGAAAGGTTTCGACGCCTTCGCCGGCGTCATCAAGTCCGGAGGCAAGACTCGCCGCGCTGCCAAGATGGTCATCCTCAACATCGACCATCCCGATATCGTCGACTTCATCGAGTGCAAGCAGAAAGAAGAAGCCAAGGCCCATGCCTTAGTCGCCCAGGGATACGACGGTTCGCATCCCGACTCCGACGCCTATAGCTCCATCTTCTTTCAGAACGCCAATAACTCCGTCCGAGTAACTGACGACTTCATGGTCAGCGTCCTACGCGACACCGAATTCTCCACCCGCTCCATCGTCGACGGCCGGGTTATCAACACTTACTCAGCCAAAGACTTGATGAATAAGATCTCCGAAGCTACCTGGCATTGCGGCGATCCCGGCATGCAGTACGACACGACCATCAACCGCTGGCACACCAGCAAGAACACGGCTCGCATCAATGCCAGCAACCCGTGCAGCGAGTACATGTTCTTAGACGACTCGGCCTGCAACCTCGCCAGCCTGAACCTGCTGAAGTTCGCGCCCAACGGCACGTTTGACGTCGAGGCCTATCGCCACGCGGTCGATGTCATCATTACCGCGCAGGAAATTCTCGTCGACAACGCCGGCTATCCCACGGAAATGATCGGCAAGAATAGCCACGACTATCGTCCGCTAGGCCTCGGCTACGCCAACTTAGGCGCGCTGCTGATGGCTGCCGGCCTTCCCTACGACTCCGACGCCGGACGCGATTACGCCGCCTGCGTCACCGCCATCATGTGCGGACAAGCCTACTTACAATCAAGCCGCATCGCCGAACTTTGCGAGCCGCTGGGTCCGGCAACCAGCACCGTCCAAACCCGCCTCGGAGTAACTACAGCCGAAGCCATGCCCGGCGCAGCCTGCCCCGGCTACTATCTCAACCGCGAGCCCTTCTTAGATGTAATCAGAATGCATCGCGCCAGCGTCAACAACATCGATAAGTCGAATGTGCCGCCCGCGCTCTTCGAAGCCAGCAAGCAGTGCTGGGACGAAGCCCTCGCCAACGGTGAAAAGCACGGCTACCGCAACAGTCAGGTCACGGTCCTCGCTCCCACCGGCACCATTGGCTTCTTCATGGACTGCGACACCACCGGCATCGAGCCCGACTTAGCTCTGATTAAGTACAAGAAGTTAGTCGGTGGCGGCATGATCAAGATCGTGAATAACACGGTCCCCAGCGCCCTCTTCAAACTCGGCTACACCCACGAGCAGACCGACGCCATCGTCAGCTACGTCGACGCCACCGGCACCATCGAAGGCGCGCCGCACATCAAGGACGACCATCTCGCCGTCTTCGATTGCTCCTTCAAGCCCGCCAAGGGCACGCGCTCCATTCATTACATGGGCCACTTAAAGATGATGGCCGCGGCGCAGCCCTTCATCTCCGGCGCTATCTCGAAAACCGTCAATCTGCCCGAGAACGCGACGGTCGAAGATATCTCCGAGTCTTACATCCAGGCCTGGAAGCTAGGTCTGAAAGCGGTCGCCGTCTATCGCGACGGCTGCAAGAAAGCGCAACCGCTCTCCGCCGCCGGAACCAAGACGGCGAACTCCACCAAGGACGACGCCGCCCGCAACGCCGCCGCAGCCGCCGCGCCTCACATGCAAGACGAAGACCTCAACGCGCCGCCCCGCGCCGTCCGTCACCGCCTCCAGGAAGAGCGCATGTCGGTCACGCACAAATTCAACATCGGAGGCCACGAAGGCTACATCACCGTCGGCCTCTATCCCAACGGCGATCCCGGCGAAATCTTCATCAAGATGGCTAAGGAAGGTTCCACCGTCTCCGGCCTCATGGACAGCTTTGCGCTCGCCGTCTCCATGGCGTTGCAGCACGGCGTGCCGCTGAAGTTGTTGTGTGAAAAATTCGCGCATACCCGCTTCGAGCCCAGCGGCTGGTCCAACAATCCCGACATTGGCTTCGCCAAGTCGATCATGGATTACATCTTCCGCTGGCTCCAACTGCGCTTCCTGACCGGACAGCAGCAGTTCCTCTTCGAAAACCTGCGTCCGAAAAGCATGGGAAACATGGACCACGTAGGCCGCGCCCCGGTAGCCGAAGGCATCGAGCAAGACCTCAACGCCGACACGGGTTCCAGAGCCGAAAACCGAGAGCCGAAAGCCGGCATCGGCAAGATCCACGCAGCCGATGCCCTGGCCGGAATGATCGACCTCGGCGACGCCCCCAGCTGCCACGTCTGCGGCAGCATCATGGTCCGGAACGGCAGTTGCTATAAGTGCATGAGCTGCGGGAGTACAAGCGGCTGCAGCTAAAATGACACCTTGTCATTTTTCTTGACAACTGAATACAGTCTTTCTATACTGAGCTTGGGTCGCCGTTACGGCGATTCGGTAGGTCTTTGACAATCGTTCTCTAGCAGAGGTTGCTTCCATGATCGAGTCCCTCTTCAATATGGGGAGGGACGTAACGCGGTGGATGTCTGTATCCACGGCGATGGGATGCCGTTTATCCCGTCATTCCGGCGCTGGATCCTGAGGACTCCCGGTATCGGAGTAGCAAGGTGCAGGTGCTCGGGTTGTGCGTTGCAAGATTGTGCGGCACAAGTTGTGTGAGTTTTCCGGTTCGGTCCGTTCTTCCTCGGATAGCTGCCCTCTGCGGCACCGGTAACTACCGGAGGAGAACGACAATGAAGTCGAAGTACAAAGACCTACAATTCAGCGTGGACCAACTTAGGTCCATGCTGAAGAGAGATGGACTTGAACCGGAACAGATAAGTGCATTAGAGGATGCGGCGGCCGAATTGATAGGCCTTGGGCGCAAACCAAACCCGTCCAGAAGAGAAATCTTCAGGGTGGTGCGGAAAGTGGCTGAGGCTGTCATCAGGAGCATCGTGAGCTAATAGCTCGTTGCTAGGTAGCCGAACTAGTGCTCGAGTTCCAGGGAAAACTCACATACAAGAATTCTGGGGCGTAATGAACTATTCGAAGGCAATCAGAACTGCAAGAGCTCTCTCCGGCATCTCGCAGCGCGAGCTCGCAAACCGGATCCCGATCGATGCAAGTCTCGTATCCATGCTCGAAAGTGGCAAACGTAATCCAAGTCTCGACACTCTGGAAAAGATCGCGGCCGCTCTCGGAATTCCTTTTCACCTCTTTACGCTACTTGCGTCAGAACCGGAAGACGTGAAGGGTGCGGATCCTGCAGTTGTTCAGAGATTGGCTGTGGGACTCGGCAAGCTTTTGTTGGGTGGAGAAGAAGACGATGAGCGAGGAGTTCGCACTAGTCGAAAAACTCAAAATACTGAGCGAAAACCGGCTCGCAGATATTCTCAAAATTCCAAGAGAAGGGCTGGTTAGTTTATCGACGGAGCCTAGGCTGCAGTATGGCCCATTTATGTCCGTCAAACCGCCGCGACCTTTTCAAAAACTCCCTCTCTCAAAGCCGCGACCGATCGACAATCCCCTGCGAGATCTGAAGTTTGTGCAAAAGCGAATATACAGGAGACTCCTGAAGCCTATTTGCTTCCCGGCCCACATTCTCGGCGCGGTGCCGAAACGCAGCGTATGGGATAACGCAGATCGTCACCTCAGATCCAACCTGTTGGTGACGCTCGACATAAGACAATGCTTTCCTAGCATAACCAACCTACAGGTGTACCGCGTATGGGCGGAACTCCTCGGCTGCTCTCCACCCGTTGCGAGGCTGCTGACGCGCCTAACCACCTTCGGCCGCCATTTGCCGCAGGGTGCTGCGACGAGCCCGCTTCTAGCTAATTTGTTTATATGGATGATTGACGAGCCAGTCAGACGAATGTGTAACCAGCTGTCGGTGGCATATTCGACCTGGATAGATGACCTAGCTTTCTCGGGGGACAGGGCAAGGGAATTGATCCAGCCCGCCGTCGCGGCACTTGCCGCTCACGGGCTACGGGTAAAACGAGAGAAGATAAAGATCATGGGGCCGCGCGCGATCAGACTTCTCACTGGCACTCGCCTCGGGTCCCAGCAGATACGCGCACCAAAGGAGAAGCTGTCCCGCATTCGTTCTGGCATTCACAAATTGCGCAGCGGGCTAGTGGGTGAGCGTAACGAAGAACGCTTCATTCTTGGTCTAGTTGGTCAACTGAGGTTTATCGACCAGCTTTGCCCCGATGACGTCTCACGATACGCGGGAGAACTGATGGGAGCTTGTAGAGGACGATATCTCGACGGTCCGTCGAAGAAATTTCTTTCCGCGTCTGCATAGATGTGGGAATAAAAATGGGGCAGGTGGCCCACCCCTAACCCTAATCCAACGATGGGTGCCCCACCTTTCGCGCCTTTCGAAAGGTGGGATTCCACGGGCATCTCCTCAAGTGGTGGTCCTGGCGCTCGACGACGCGCACCAAGGCTAAAGCCCTTTATCGATGCTCGTCCTAACGCCGGCCTGAAGGCCCGCTCTTCCACCAAACCCTTCTTTCCTTTACCCGCCATAGCGCGCAATAACTTCCCCCAACCACCTGGAAACAAAGTTGTTATCTCGCTATCTACACGCTATTGCCGGACCATTGACCTCCGCCGCTGTTTCGCGGCACAGTCACTCTACTTTCGGCGCATTGTGCGCATAGGGGAGTTTAATGAAGTCAATTTTGAAAGCAGTTTTCGCCTGCCTGCTTCTTCTAGCCGCGGCAGCCATGGCCGCGCCGGCCCAAACCTTCACCACACTCGACGAGCCTGACGCGGGCTCAGCCTCCGGACAGGGAACTATCGCCGCCGCTATCAATACAGCAGGAACAATCGCGGGCGTTTACGTCGACACCAGCGGTCTTGCGCACGGCTTTCTGCGCAGCTCCGCCGGGGTCTACACCAGCTATGACGCTCCCGCCGGCTACAAAGGCGGCGTCGTTACCGGCATCAATAATTCCGGAGTGATTACCGGCTATCTCATCGACACCGGCGGCGTGCAGCATGGCGTCTCGCGCTCGAAGACAGGCATCATCACCACCTTTGAAGCTCCCGGCGCAGGATCGGGCAGCGATCAGGGAACCTTCGGGATTGCCATCAACACCGCAGGCTCGATCACCGGCTGGTACTTCGACTCCAACGGCGTCCATCGTGGATACGTGCGTTCGAAGACCGGCGTGTTCACCGACTTCGACGTCACCGGCGCAGGCACAAGCAAGGGACAGGGCACGATTCCGGCCGCGATCAATACAGCGGGAGCCATCACGGGATCGGAGAGAGACGGCAACGGCACATTTCACGGATTCGAGCGCACCGCCAGCGGCACAATCACGACCTTCGATGTAACAGGTGCGGGCACCGGAAACCTACAGGGCACCGTTGCTACAGGGATCAACACCTCAGGCACGATCGCGGGCTGGTACTCCGACCCGAGCGGCGCGAGCCACGGCTTCGTGCGCTCCAAGACCGGAGTCATCACTTCATTCGACCCAGCGGGTTCAGTCGCGACTGTTGTCTTCGGTATTAATACAGCGGGAACGATTACGGGAATCTACGGCACTTCCAGCGGAGCGACTTACGTCTTTGTGCGCACCGCCAAGGGAGCGATTACCAGCGTCGAACTGCCCGGCGACACGGGTCTCGAAATGGGTATCAACACAGCGGGTGATGTTACCGGCTACTACACCGATTCGGGCGGTGTGTATCACGGCTACTTGTTCGTCCCGTAAATCGATGCGGACGCTGTAAAGGTTGAAGTTGCCCGTACGCTCAGTGCGGCGTCCGCACGCCCCTAACTTCTGTGCGCCCCGTTGAGGAGGGCGTTACTCACCCTGGCTGGGAACCATCCGTTCACGAAACGGAACTCTTGAAGTATTTCAATTCTTCATCGGAGTCGCCGCGTGCCCCACCTTTCACGCGTTTCGAAAGGTGGGATTCCACGGCTCTCCGCAGCGCATACTCAACTGACACAGAGACTCCCGAACGACCAGAGACCAATGACCCGCAAGATCTCTTGCTCCGCACATCCGCATGTGTAACACTATACACATGGCCACCAACCTCGCCCTCGATGACAACCTGATCGCGGAGGCCCAGCGTGCGGGCAAGCACAAAACCAAGAAGGAAGCCGTTACCGCCGCCCTTGCCGAGTACGTCAAGCGCCGTAAGCAGCTCCGCATTCTCGATGCCTTCGGAACCTTCGACCTCGATCCGTCCTACGATTACAAGTCCGAACGCCGCCGCCAGCGCCCCACACATCGCCCCACACATAACCAATGACAGTCCTGGTCGATACTTCGATCTGGTCGCTCGCTTTGCGCCGCAAATCCGCTGACTTGAGCGCCCGCGAAAAGTCTCTGACGCTCGCGCTCGCGGAACTCATTCGCGAAGGCCGCGCCCAACTGATCGGCGTGGTTCGGCAGGAGTTGCTCTCTGGCATTCGCGAACCGGAGAAGTTCGACCAGCTTCGCAACCATCTGCGTGCCTTCGACGACGTCCGCCTCGACGCCGGCGACTACGAAGAAGCGGCGCAAATCCACAATCGCTGCCGCAGCCGCGGCGTCGCGGGTTCAGCCATCGACTTCCTCATCTGCGCTGTAGCCGGCCGCCGCCACTGGCAGATTTTCACCACCGATTCGGACTTTGACCGCTACCAACGGGTGCTCGGCCTGATACTCTATCAACCCTAGCCAGGGAAGCTGCCAGAGAATGATGTCCGGGAAGATGCCGGAGATAATGATGATGACCCTCGCCCAGTTCCGCGACTCCCTCTCGTCCGCCGAGCCGTCCAGCAAACTGACTCCCGCCCTTGCCGGCCTCTGGTGGGACGCCAAGGGAGACTGGACCCGCGCTCACGAGACTGCGCAACAAGATGAAGGCCCGGAAGGTTCCTGGGTCCACGCCTACCTGCATCGCAAGGAAGGCGACATCTCCAATGCTGGCTATTGGTACGGCCGAGCCGGCCAACCTCCGGCCCACGGATCTTCTGAGCAGGAGTGGGAAGAAATCACCCGAGCGCTCCTCGGCTGAACTTCACGCCATTACACTGCCACCTTGCCAAGGAGAAAATTCGGCCCGGAGCCGATCCAAAAGCCGACAAGAAGCTTCTATCCGCGAGCGATCTCCATAGCACGCCGTGTCAAGCCCCATTTCACCTCCCAAAAATTTCCCCAACTCTTTTCGTTTGTTGCTCTCGCACGACATGTACATACATATCTGTATTGCAATAAATATTTTGTTCGCCCACTATTCGCTCGCGGATACGTGCAATTACCCTCCGCTTGACGCCCCGTGCTATCCTGAATGTAGGCGTGGATTTCGGACTTAGTAAGACGAGTAACTGGCCCGACTAAGTCGCTCCTGCTGGAAAAGTCGGAGGAGATAAGAGGCAAAAGCGAGCCGCTAACTCCCACGCGCTCAAGATTTTACCTGTAAGCCTCGGTGTTTCAAGATTTTGGCGGGAAATTCCCCCTAAAGTCCTGATTCCAATCGATCAGGCAGGGGGAGGGGGGTACCCCCTCTACCACGAACCGAGAAGAGCCCAGAACCTCCGGAGAATAGGCGAAATGCCTCGCCGAACTCCGCCCAACGCAAAGTCCAAGTATCGTTAAGCTATTGATTCCAATAGAAAATCGACCCCATTAACGAGAAGATAAATAGCAGAATTCCCAAAAACGGAACAAGCCCCAAACCGCTCAATTCTTCATCGGAGTCGCATCCGTCGCGATGCAGACCCAGTTTCCGTTCCGGTTTAACCAGGTATCGATAAAGCGTTCCCGCCGCGTCACAGTCTTCCCATTCTGCTTTGTTTTCACTGCGATAACGCCAATCGCGATCGCCGTATTTCCGAACACCCGCACCGTCAGCGACTCAGGAGCAACCTGCTCTTCATTCGCCGTTGGACCTTTGATGCTCGCCAGGAAATCCGCCCTGGTCTTGAGGGAGCCATCGTCTTCGACCAGCACCAGCGAGCTGTCAAGAATCGCAGCCAGAGCTTTGGTGTCTCCCGCCTTATATGCTTGATTCCACAGCTTTTCCAGTGCTGTTACCTGCGAGCGTACCGAAGCGTCCGCGTCACCGCCGCTCTGCGCCGCAACCGGCAAAGCCGAGAATCCCACCAGCATCACCATCAGGAGCGCAAACGCCAATCCAGCGATCGTCCGCCGAGCTGGCATCGAAGGCTCCATAGCCGTGGAACGGCAAGCGAGCAGTCGAATCATAAGGCCTCCATAAGGCACGGATTTCACTGCCAAGCCAGGCAATACCGCGCGAAGTCAATCTGCGCCGCCAGCGCGCAGAGCAATCTCACCCTGCAGCGAGTAAGTCCTTCTCAGACGAACCCGCTTGCCTTAGCCTGCATTTCGGCGGACTATAGCAGAGAAACCCTTCCCGTAAGAGTCGCACCCGTGGTGCGTGGCGGGCCCGTCAGCCATACCTTCGCGCCCCGAAAGTCAGGTGCCGTGCGATCCGGGCTCGGGTCGCCCATTCCTAGCCCGCCCTCCCAATCCCAACTTTTTCTATTGACAAACTCCGGTAATGCCTATATTGTCTACTATATTAGTAGACAATCACTCAGCGGCTGATTTCTCCCCTCTGCCAAGCGAGAACCACATGAACCTGCACGCCGACCAAGCGAACGGACTGATCAATCTCAGCTTCATTATCAAGACCACCGGCGAAATCGTCCCGGCGATGCCGGATGACGACGAGTTCTCGCCCCAGCAGATTCGCGACTACGTCGCTGGACCTCCGGAGCTCTTCTGCCAGACCCATGACGGGTTCTTCCTTTTCCACAACAAGGAAGCGCGCCAGCGAGGTCTGCCTCCGAACGAATTGGCGACTGCGATGTATGTGAGGCCGGCAAAAAAGGCTGAAACCCTAGCTGGTAAGGTGTTTGTCGCGCATCCGACCCATATTGCTGCCTACTGGAAGGGGAAGTAATACGGACGGAGAGTCACCTGCAAGCGGAGTCCCGACTCGACCGCCGATGCGAGTCGGGATTCCGCCAGCCGCCGGACGCAGATCGATTCGCGAATCCATCGATTCGCGGATCCATCGACCGCGAACATCCCAACGCTCTGATTTGTCGGCGGAGTGTCCCTGCCTCTTTGAGAATTCCTTGCATGGTGCCGGGAGGGGGAATCGAACCCCCAAGGGCCGAAGCCCGGCGGATTTTGAGTCCGCTGCGTCTGCCAGTTCCGCCATCCCGGCCTGGAATCGTTGGGTGAGTGAGAAGAAACGATTTCGACGGTTTCTAGCGCTCTTAGTATCGCATAGCGACCCAACCCGCGCCATGTCAGTCGCTTCGCTAAATTTTACTTTCTTCCGGTGAATACGGCACGACGCTTCTCTTCAGGATGGTCCAGCACACTAGCGCGGAAATAGAGATCGAAGCCGACTCCGCCTCTTCGGTTCACTCGGGAAAGGTTCATCACCTGTCGAAATTGTCCTCGCCCCGGCAGAAGGCAGGCTAGTGAAGGACCGCGAGATTATGCCCGACGACCGCGCCTTCACCGCCGACGATTAGCCGCATGGCGATGCGCTCCGCTTTGTAGTGGTGAGTCCGATGCAGCAGATAAACGGTGCCGAGTCCGGCGCCAAATCCGAGGGCCGAGCCCACGGCTTCTCCCCCCGCGCCGTGGGTCACGAACGGCCGCATGAGCGGATTGGCTTCATGGTATCCCTGGCTTAAACCGCGCTGTGTTGTGATTCCATCCGCGGCCACCAGGCCGGCAAGTGCGCCGAAATCGAGCTTGGTTTCGAAGGTCCAGAACGGCCGGCTGGCAGGTGCATCCGGCAAGGGTGCGGTGGCGGCCGAGGTGGCAACAAGATTCTCGGCCTGAGCGACGGTACAAACCAGCAGGATTGCGAGGAGGTATTTCATTAAGTCTCCGCTTGGATTGGGTCGAGTCAGCCCAGGTTGCCGAGCAGAGCCAGAATAGGGCCGGAGTACACCGAAGTACATGGCCCAAAATAGGGGGTCACATCGGCATTTGGTAATGCTCCATGTGCCCCGCCCGTAAGTGTTACTTCCCCCTATCCCATTGTCAAAATGGGAAGTTGCCTCGATATCGCAAGAAGAATAACTATTGGGTAACGGTCACTTGGCGACTGGGCACGGGTCGCGGATAAGGCATGAGAAGAGAGTCTGTTCGGATTTCGTAACAAGGGGAAAGTGATAACGCCAGACCGGTCGGAATCCATCTACAATTCCACCCAGTATGAGGCGGGGCGGAACTGCGTCTGAGTACCCCCTCAACGGTTCCGCCACGACCTTGAGGTAGAGCAACTCCCAACCTTGCCTGTCAGTCTGGACGATAGCGGCGAACCTTTATGCGGCAGCCTTCCCTGGCAGGTTCGCCGCCAGGTAACTGACCGTCATATATTGACGCGCGAGCTGATGGGATGGAGAGAGCAAGACCGGGAAGACGAAAGCCGCCTGCATCCTCACCACCGAGAATAGACAGAAAAACTTCAAGCGAAGCGCGCGATCGAAGAGTTCCTGGCCGACGACAGCAACTTCCGGATCGGGATTCAGCCGTGCTGCTTCGCCAGCTGCCACCAGCACATCGGCGTTTCGCGACAGAGCCGCGACATACAATCTGGCGGCACGCAACCGGGTTCGCTGCACTCTCCGAAACTCTCTCTGCGAAAGACTGGTGCGGAGGTATTGCTCTTCATCGGGATCGGTGAGATTCTCGAAGGCTTCGAGATCGACAGGAACGAGTTGCTCGCTTGGCGCCAGCGCCAGGGATCTGGGCCGCGAAAAGTGCAGCCACACCTGGACCCCCAGGAAAACTACGAAGACAAGCGCGACAAATCCATAGACAATCAAGCCACTCATGGACGCACAACCCGTTCCATCTCGGCGACCGACTCCATTAACCTCTGATCTTCCGCTAGCCGCAGCTTGCCCGACGGCAAAGTAATTCTGCGATATGCCAAGGCGAAGCCGAGCCATATCAGCACCGCGCAGTGGTAAACCCCCATCTGCAGGAAATCCGGCACACGGGAATTAGGAATAACAATCGAGTCCTTCCACTCTAGAATCAGCAACTCAAGGCTCGCGGTCCAACCCATGCCGAGAGCGATTCCGAAGACAAATGAAGCCATGGATAGCCCGAGATACCGGTGCCAGAGAAACATCAGTCCGAGCAGAAAGCACTGCGCCACATTGAATGCCAGAATTGTCGCATAAGAAGAAAGCAGACGGTGACCGAGGCTATTGGAGTATTGGATTGCGATCATCGCAAATGCCAGCGCAACAATGAAGGCCGTAACCCACCACAGAAAACGCCTGGTGGTTTGGCGTAGCGATGGGTTGTCTTTCAGCGGCGCCTCAAAAAGCTCCTGCAATATCCCGAAATGCAAAATCGTACTGCCAATTCGGCCATAAAGGTCGAATTTCACGTAGAGCGAGGGAGCCACAGTGAGCAGATGCAAAGAGATTGCATACAGGAAGGCGAACTGCAATAACTCGAAAAAGAGATATGTAAAAAAAACAGGGAATTCGCGATGCAGTCCTTTGCGAAACATCGTAACTGCAACTGCAATTAGTAACACATGCGGAGCGACCCATAAGTAATTATAAACAAGCAGTTGGAAATTCATCGCTTGAGTGTTACCGTGAGAGAGAAATGTATCACCCTCTCCGGCAACACTCAAGCGGAGATTTTAGTTGCCTGGGGGCATGCAGACCTGGCCGTTGCAGGTTGGATAGGGGTTGCCGTCAGCGCGGAGCTGGGCCGGCAGAACGGACAGCATGGCCAATCCGAACAATAACAAAGCGAGCTTTGCTTTCAGTGATCTCACGGGGTATCCTCTCTGGTGGTGAAGTGAATTCCAGTGAGCGCAGTCTGGGGCAAGTTCCGACAACTGCGAGAGGAAACTGCGTTTCGTCGGCTTTTCGGAAAACCGTAGAGATTTAGGAAATGGTGCGGAAACAGTGCTGATATCGGCTTATGACGATTTAAGAGAGCGGACTCTGACTAAGATCGAGGGGGTCTGGAGGCGGCTGACTTACGTTGCCGAGCGCCGCTCCATTGACGATGGCGCCTACCAGCATTGGGGATTTGAGCGCACCCACGGAATGGCGACGACCCGTCAGACCTTCGCGCGGGCGCATCAATCGATGCTGGGAACGATCCTGCGCACGCGCCTGCGCTTGTTACACGAAGATCTCGAGCATTCCAGCCGGATTGAAGGCGTTAGCCCAATCTCTTACGCGTCGAAATTGGCGGCAGATCTGAACCGTTTATTGCCCTCAGGCTGCTCCCGGGCGACGCAGCTCCATCTGGAGTCAGTGGTGGAAACTCTGGAGGCTCTTCAAAATCGGCATCCGCAAGCTGATCCCCAAGCCTCATCGCCACCCCAACCACCTGGCCAATCACCTCCGCCTCCTGCGGGTGTCTGAGGATCCGCACCGGTGTCGGCGACAAGGGATGGGGCTGGAGTACCAGCGAATTCAACCGGAACGAGCACCAGCAGCAGGTGAAACCGTCGCGCGTTTCGACGAAGTAGATTGGACGTTCGTATTCGGAACGCCATTGCCGCTCCAGAACCCGCGTTCTGGTTTCATCCACCTGCACGAACGACCCCGGCTGTAGGATCGGATACATGGTCAAGTCTTCGTGCCCGATGAAGGCGTAGGTGTAGTCCCGAGCCGCGAGATCGTTCAGCATCGCGAAGGGAACCGTTCCCCATTCCTGCACCATCCGTCCAAGGTCGGTTGTTGCACTCAGATCAAAGCCGGGATCAAGCTTGACCGGAATGGTACAAGCTTGCTGGTCCCTCTCCATCGAAACCACATGCGAGTGCGCCGGCTGCGAGGAGGCCCACTCCGCCGTAGTCGCATCCGGGTCGATGCCATAGAGGCGAAGCAGCGTAGCCATCGATTTGCGGTAGATGGCCGCCAGCGCGAAAAATCGGTAGACGCTGGGAACAACGCCTTTCGTTTCAATGTCCGAGAGGCGGCTTGGGGGTATCATGTATTCTTCGCTGCCGCGACGTTGAGCGATGATCGCACTGGCGTTTTCGACGTCGCGCATCGTAAGCCCGAGCCGGTCCCGAATCTTGCGAAGATCTATTCCCGCGGACAGCATGTAAACTCCGACCCTTCGGGAAGCCTCTCTCTGCAACTCAGTGAAATCAGCTACCGTTTGGGGGAAACGGCCTTCCCCGAAATGAAACCTGCTCCTCGCGCACTTCGAAGTGGCTTCGCGAGTTGGGCAAACGCCCTTGTGCAATGCTTATATCAAGACTCTGCAGACCTTTTCAACTGTATTGTTTGGATTTTGTAACAGATGAAAGGCGCATTTTGACGGGAGTTCGACAGTTATGCCGGTGCGGCGGCGGGAACGAAGTTCTCGAAAAGCAGAAATTATCGAAGCCGGATTTTTCGGAATTCGTAAAAAGCACGCCGATCAACGGCAAGTTCTAAGAAACACGCCTGTCTTCAGGGGAATTTCAGCGCTCTTTCGCGGCCGTATGTAGAGCATTCAACAATGCGGCGCGACTGAAAGGCTTTTCCAGCAATGGTATGCCCAACTTCAGGCTCTCGGTCTCATCCAGCAACTCACCGGTATACCCCGACATGTAAATGACCTTGGTCGAGGGATACAGTTCCAAAATCTTGGCCGCCAACTCTGGCCCGCTTAAACCGCGCATCACGACATCGGTTAAAGCCAGATTGACCGATCCATTCGTCCGCAGCCGCTCCAGCGCCGCCACTCCATCCTCGGCATCGAGAACGTTATAGCCATGCTCTTCCAGCATCTGCTTGGTCACGCTCCGCATCAGCGCATCGTCTTCCACCAGCAGGATCGACTTCCCTTCCGCCCTCGGAGGCAGCACCTCGGCTTGCGATTTGAGTTCAACACCCAGTTTGTGATCCGCGGCTGGGAAATAAACCTTGAAGGTCGTACCCCGGTTGGGTTCGCTATAGACCAACACATGCCCTCCGGCGTGTTTCACGATTCCATAAACCGTCGCCAGGCCAAGGCCGGTTCCCCTCCCGATCTCCTTGGTAGTGAAAAACGGATCGAAGATCTTCGAGAGCGTCACCGCATCCATCCCGATGCCGGTATCGCTGAGGGCAAGCACCACGTAGCGACCGGCAGTGAGGGGTCGATGACGCTCGGCGAGCCGCTCATCGAACTCCTGAATCGAAGTCTCTACAATCAGCTTTCCGCCGCGAGGCATTGCGTCACGTGCGTTCACCGCAATATTGAGTACGACCTGGTCAAGCTGCGACGGATCGGCTTCGATAATCGCGCTATCCGTTCCGTGGCGAAGCATGATCTGCACATCGTCGCCCATCAGCGGGCGCAGCAGCTTAACCACGTCCTTCAGCGCATCGTTCAGATCGAGCAAGCGAGGCTGGAGCGTCATTTGGCGTCTGCTAAAAGCCAGCAACTGACGGGTCAGGGCGCTGCCGCGCTTCGATGCCTCCTGAATATTTTCGATATATTGCGTGATCCCCCCACCGGAGGCCTGGCCAAGCATTAGTTCGCAGCAGGCGGTCACAATGCCCAAAATGTTGTTGAAGTCGTGGGCTACACCTCCCGCCAGACGCCCCACCGCTTCCATTTTTTGCGCCTGCCTCAGCAGGTCCTCGTTTCTTTTCTGCGCAGTCACATCGCGGGCGATGGCGGACGCTCCCACGATCTCGCCGCTCATTTCCCGGATCGGAGAAACCGAGATCGAGACGTTCAGCCGCTGCCCATCCTTGCGCACCCGCACGGTTTCGAAGAACTCCACCCGCTCTCCGCGCCGAACTCTGGCCAGTATTTCCGGAATCTCGTCCGGCCGATCGTTGGGCGCGAGGATCGAAATCGATTTGCCAACTACCTCTTCTTGGGAATACCCGTAGATCCGTTCCGCGCCCTTATTCCAATGCGTAATCGTCCCATCGAGATCCTTCCCGATGATGGCATCCTGCGAGGAATCGACGATCAGAGCCAGCCGGTTTCGATGCTCCCACAGTTCGCGGTCGCTGGTGGCGCGCAGCTCAGCGTGCGCCTTTCGCAGTTCCTCTTCGATGCGTTTGCGGTCGCTGATATCCCGAATCGCGCTGAGCACGACCATGCCCGCGTCCGTATGCAGCGGCGACAGACTGATTTCAACCGGGAACTCGGAGCCATCTTTGCGCCGCCCGCGAAGGTCGAGCGCAGCACCCATGCGGCGCGTCTGTGGGTGTTCATGGAAACGCCGCCGGTGATCCAGATGCTCGGCGCGATGCGCCAGCGGAACCAGCAGTTCCACTTTTTCGCCGATCAGTTCGTCGTGGCTGTATCCGAAAAGCTGTGTGGTCTGAGAATTGACCTGCACGATCGCCCCATTGGCATCCACGGCGACCATCGCATCCGGAACGGACTCAAAAAACTGGGCCCAGAGCGGAGTGCCGGTCAGGCTCTTGCCGGACGGCGCTTGTTTGGTGTTCGCCTTGGAAGTGCGCGGCGGGCGCATCGTTCTCCCCACAATCCATCTACTATACGCGCTCAACCATTCCTAAGACTCGCCCCGGAGAGCAAGCCGCCGGTGCGATCAAATTTCCCGTCGGTCGCGCAGGTGCGTCTAACGCCGGCAGCCGGAACAATACCCTCCAACCTCCAACCGCGACACCACGATGTGAAAGCGGCAGTCGCGTTCGAGTTGCTTCTTCAGCGAATCGAAGGTCTCGCTCACGAATTCCGTGATCTTGCCGCACCGCAGGCACGCCATGTGAATATGGTCGGGGCCGAGTTTGCGCTCATAGTAGTGCCCTTCGCCGTTCAAGTGCATCAGGTCCAGTTCGTCGATCATCCCCTGCCTTTTGAGCAATTCGAGAGTGCGATACACCGTGCTGCGATCGACAGTCTCATCCAGATGCCGCGCCTTGCGCAGAATCTGACTGGCATCCAGGTGCTTGGTCGCCGTCTCGATCACGCTCAGAATGGCGCGGCGCTGCGCGGTCATACGGATTCCGCGGCTCGCCAGTTGCGTTTGCAAGCGTCCTGGAATTTCAGTTTGCGGTAACGGCATTGACGGCCTCACAGTCGCGACTGATTGCAAAAAGCGTGCGACGAAAAATGACGGCTGGCATTGACAGCCTCAACCCCAACCTCTACGCTGAGATTGTAGCGCTTATTGCGACTTAGTCGCAATAAGCATATTACTCTTCCAGCCATCGGCGGTAGAGGGTTGAGATGTAACACTTTAGCAATCCGGCCGCGTTGGGATTTTTTGGGTCGGCCTAACCCGAAACCGGCGGTCGCCTAATGATTGGATGATTGAATGGTTTCATGTTTTGCGACTCGGTCGCAATCGATATTCGCGCCAGTTGGATCTGCGCCCAAGATGACATGCCTAGCCAACTCGGTGAGATCGTTCCTACGCACCCTGCTGCCGGTCCCGCTACTCCTCGGCCTTGCATGGGCCAACGTCGATGGCTCCATCTCCGGCACGGTCAAGGACTCCAGCGGCGCAGTCGTCGCGAAGGCCATCGTGGTCGCAATCAATACCGATACCAGTACAAATATCTCGGCCGCAACAAATAACAAGGGCGTTTACACATTTCCAGTCTTGCCCACCGGCCGTTATGACATTCAAATCAATCTGGCCGGTTTCAAGCCCTACCGCCGGACCGGAGTCGTCCTCGACGCCAACAGCGCGGTCATTGTCGATGCCATCCTGGCGGTTGGCACCCGGGCTGATTCCGTTGTCGTTCATGAAAATGCCGTTCACGTCGAGACCTCGGATACCCAGATGGGAGAAGTTATCGCCAGCACTCAGATGTCGACTGTGCCTTTGAATGGCCGCAGCTTCACCGACCTGCTGGCCTTACAGCCTGGCGTGGCTCCGGCAACTTCGCTGACCTCGGGTACGGTGCAGGACGTCGGCGCCGCCGCTCTGTCTCCCTCCGGAGATCTCAACCCGGGGACGATTTCAATCAATGGCCAGCGCGAGTTCTCGAATGGTTTCACCGTCAACGGCAGCGACGCCGAAGAAGACGTGAATTCTGGAACGGCCATTATTCCCAACCTCGACTCCATTTCCGAGTTTCGCATCCTGACCAACAATTTCGACGCGGAATCCGGAGGTCACAGCGGAGGACAGATCAACGTTGTCACCAAGTCGGGCACTAACAAATTTCATGGCGACATTTTCGAATTTTTGCGTAATACCAGTCTCGATGCCCGCAATTACTTTTCCCCGGCACGCGGTGTTTTTCGTCAAAATCAATTTGGGGGAACCTTCGGCGGACCGCTTCGGAAGAATCAACTCTTCTTCTTCGCCGATTACCAGGGCAGTCGCTTGACACAGGGAGTCGACACCGGCCAGATTCTCGTTCCCTCCCAGCAGGATCGGTCGGGCGACTTGCTGGATTTGGGAAGCTCACTCACCGGCACAGTTACAAGTCCGCCCTCCTGCCCACCCGGACAGACGTGCTGGGCCACCTTACTTTCGAACGACCTGGGCTATACCGTTACTCCGGGCGAGCCGTACTTTTACACGCCTACAACGATAAATCCCGTGACGGAGCAACCTTACGGCGTGTACTGCACGAGCCACGACCCAACCATGGGTTGCGTTTTCCCCAGTGGCGTAATTCCGCCAGCGGCGTGGTCCGCGCCAGCAAGCAATTTGCTGCAATACATTCCGGCGCCAAACGCGGGCACAGATACCTTCGCGACCGCCGCCTCCAATGAAAATTTGCGGGACGACAAAGGGGCTTACCGGCTCGACTCGAACAGCCATTGGGGGCTTTTCTCGGCCTATTATTTTCTCGACGACTACCGCCTCAACAATCCATATCCGGTGGCCCAGAGCGGGGCCAGCGTCCCTGGTTTCAACGCCCTCAATCTGGGACGAGCGCAATTATTCAGCCTCGGCAATACAAAGATTCTTAACCCGAATACCGTCAATGACCTTCACTTCAGCTACCTCCGCGATGCAAGCAATCTGGGTAAACCAGTGGGCGGGCTGGGAGTAAGCCTCGCCTCGCAAGGATTTGTGACGGGCGCGGGCACGCCCGGCATTGTGCCACTCAACCCCAACGGGCAAGGAGTGGAGAACATCTTCTTTAATGCTTTTTCGATTGGCACAAATGCCAACGAATTAAAGCAAGCCAACAACACTTTTCAATGGATCGACACTTTCTCCAGAGTTCTGGGCCGGCACACGCTGAAAGTTGGCGCCGAATTTCACTACGACCAGATCAACGCCAGTCCAATCGCCCAATTCAACGGCAACTTCCTTTTCACGGGCAGCGAGACCGGCTCCGACTTTGCGGATTTCCTGCTCGGCATTCCCAGTCAATATAACCAAAGCGAGCTACAGCCCTTCCATGGTCGCAATCATTATTGGGGCCTTTACGCGCAGGACAGTTGGCGGCTGCGCTCCGACCTGATGCTGAATTATGGGCTGCGTTGGGATCGTATCGAGCCCTGGTATGAAACGAACAATGGAATCTCTACGTTCGAGCCCGGCAAATCGTCCATAGTCTTTCCCGGCGCGCCCGCGGGCATACTTTTTCCCACCGACCCAGGCGTGCCGCGCACCCTCGCGCCGGCGGGCAATCGCGACTTCGCACCCCGGATCGGCTTGGCCTACTCGCCAAACGGCGCGCCCGGCACCCTTCTGGGGAAGATCTTCGGGGAAGCCGGCAAAACCAGCATTCGTGCGGGCTTCGGAGTCTTTTACACCCAAATTGAAGCGCTGACGTTAGGAATCCTAGCGGGCAATGCTCCCTATGGAATCACCTATTCCAGCCCCGCTCCGCCTCTGTTCGCTACGCCTTTCGTTACCGCTTCGACGGGACAGGATCTGGGGCAGGTTTTCCCCGTCCAGCTCGCAACTCGAGGCGCATCAAGCCGCAACCCGGATCCCAATATCGACTGGTCGCAATATGAGCCGATCACCGGCATTCCTGCATATGCCACTAGCAACCGGATCCCCTATGTCGAACAATACATGTTGTCGATTCAGCGTGAAATTCACGCCAACACTGTTCTCACCGCAAGTTATGTTGGCAATCAGGGACACCGCTCTCTCGTGCTCGTGGAAGCCAATCCTGGGAATCCCGCGCTCTGCCTGAGCCTCAGCCAGATGCAGGACGTAGCTCCCGGAAGTCCCACCTGCGGTCCTTTCAGCGAAAGCAATGTCTTCACCGCGGCTTCCGGCCAGGTAATCCAGGGAACTCGCGGACCGTTGGGTTTCAACTTCGGCAGCGACACCAACCAGGCGACCATTGGCAAGTCCAATTACAACGCCCTCGAACTCAGCCTGCGTCATCGCAGCGGGCCGCTCGAACTCTCCGCCGGATATACCTACAGTCGCTCAATGGACAATTCGTCAAATTTAGGCGAGCAGGTCAACCCCATCAATCCTCAGTTGAGCTACGCCCTGTCAGCCTTTGATATCAGGCAGAACTTTGTCGTTAGCTACAATTACCGCCTCCCCTTTGAACATCTCTTTCACCATGGAGGTGAGTGGGCGCGAAGCTGGACCCTCTCTGGAGTAACGCATTTCAGCAGCGGGTTCCCGGTGACGCTCTACAATTATGGCGACAACTCGCTGTTGGGAGCGGAGCCGAATGGCGTTAACAACTATGGCGTCGACGAACCGCAATACACGCCGGGCCCACTCGATCTAAACCACAATCCGCGCGACGGAAGCAGTTATTTCAACCCTTCGCTTTTCAGCTTGCAGCCCCTCGGCACGCCAGGCAACGCTTCGCGCCGGTTTTTCCATGGACCAGGGCTCGATAACTATGACATGGCATTGATGAAGGAACTCCGGATCACGGAATCCAAGGCGCTGCATTTCCGGATTGACGCTTTCAACATTTTCAATCACGCCCAGTTCTATGGTCCGGGAGCGGTCGATGGAAATATCAACGATGCTTGTTCAATTCAGGGTGGAACCATCACGAACGAAACCGCGTGCTTTGGCCACGTCGTTAGCACGACGCCGCCGCGGTTGATGCAAGCCGCTATTAAGTTCGTGTTTTGATTGTCCTCACTGGCCTGAGCCGCACAGTGCCGCGAGCGCGGCCTGGCCCAGGCTGATTCCGCCATCATTAGCCGGGACAACCTTATTGGTCCAGATCCGCAGCGGCGTATCGCGAAATTCCTCCTTGAGATCTTCCAGCAGTAACTCGTTCTGAAAAACTCCGCCTGAGAGAACAATGGTATCCAGATTCCGTTGCGCGATAAGTTGCTTTGCCGCATGCGCCAAACCGCGCGCCACTCCGCACTGAAAGGCGCGCGCAATCGCCTCCGGACTTCGTCCCTTGTGACGATCGACGGCCACGGCCCGTAGCAGGGGCCGAAAGTCGAGTTGGCCCTCGGAAAAAGGAAATGCATAACAATCTTTTTCGCGCGCGACGCGCGCGATGTGCTCGACCCACATTGCGGCCTGGCCTTCAAAAGTGATTTCACGCGTAAAGCCGAGTAGCGCAGCCGCCGCGTCGAAAAGCCGCCCCATGGATGTTGTCCGGAATGTACGTACATTCTTGTCCACCAACTGAAGCGCGGTGCGATAACGGGCTGGAAACGAAAACGGAGGCGCGCCCAGATCGGGAAGGCCTTCGACCTGGCATAGGAAACCGGCCGCGGCCTGCACCGGGTATTGCGCTGCCGCATCGCCTCCCGGCAGCGCCGCCGGTCGAAGATGGGCTATGCGCTCGAATCCGCTAGTGAGGCTTCCCTCGAAAATCTCGCCCCCCCAAATTGTGCCATCGTCGCCATAGCCCGTTCCGTCGAAACTGATGCCGAGAACCCGCTGGTCCCACGCGCCACGCTCGGCGAGCACGGAAGCGATATGCGCGCGGTGGTGTTGGATCGCCAGTTTCTCCGACGACGGCAGGCACAGGGCATGGACGGTCGATCGATATTGCGGGTGGGCGTCATGGACGACGAGCACATCCTGCCACCGAATTTCGTACATCGTCATCAGATCGCGAATCGTCTCGTCGAAGGCGCGGAAGGCCTCGTAGTGATCGAGGTCGCCAATGTGCTGGCTGACAAAGGCCTGACCATCGACGACGAGCGTAACCGTATTTTTCAGGTCTGGCCCAACCGCGAGGATCGGACGATTCGTCGCCCCATTCGACGCCCCACCCATCGGAAAACTCGCAACCGCTCCCGGCGAATAACCGCGCGACCGGCGCAGAATGGCGGGTCCAAATGCGCCCACGCGCGCAACCGAGTCGTCGACGCGGCGCGCAATCGGCCGCTCGCCGATGAGAAACGCGTCGGCAATTCCCGAAAGCCGGTCGAGCGCATCCTGATCTTCGTAGGCAATGGGCTCGCTGGAACGGTTGGCGCTCGTCATCACAAGGATCGACGGCGCACCCGCGGTGTAGAGAAGATGCTGCATCGGAGTGTAGGGCAGCATGATGCCGAGTTCGCGATTGTCAGGAGCGACGCCGGCGAGTTCCATCTTTGCGGGCGCAAGCACGATGGGACGCGCGATCGAGGTGAGCAGTTCGAGAGCTTCGGGCGACAATTCGGCCAGTCGGCACGCATCTTCGACGTGCTCCACCATCACGGCAAACGGTTTCTCTTTGCGAAACTTCCGCGCCCGCATCGCGGCCACGGCTTCGGCACAGTTCGCGTCGCAGGCTAGATGATATCCGCCGAGCCCTTTGATGGCGACGATCCTGCCCGCCTTGAGAAGCTCAACCGTCTTGCGAATGACGGCGTCGTCACCGCGCAACGTTTCGTCTCCAAGGCGCAGGTAATAATGAGGACCGCACTCGGGGCAGGCAACGGGCTGGGCGTGAAACCGGCGATTCGCCGGATCGTGATATTCGCGATCGCAGTACTCGTCGAACGGCCAGCTCTTCATCGTCGTGCTTGGACGATCGTAAGGCAGCGCGAGAATTACCGTGTAGCGCGGGCCGCAATTGGTGCAGTTGATGTAGGGATAACGAAAGCGGCGATTCGCGGGATCGGTAAGCTCGGTTGCGCACTCGGCGCAGACAGGAAGGTCGGGCGAGATGCGGACCGTCGGTCGGCTGTTGCGCTCGCTCTCCTTGATGAAGAATCTGTCGAAGCCCTCCGGCGCGGCCGGAGCGACTTCGATTTCGACGATGCTCGCGGCCGGAGGCGCCTCCGACTTCAGGCGGCGCAAGAATTCGTCGAGCGCAGCATCGCCGCCTTCGATATGAATCGAGACCCCTTCCTCCCCGTTCAACACCCATCCGGCAAGATTCAACTCGGTGGCAACACGGTAAACAAAGGGACGAAAGCCCACGCCCTGCACGACTCCGCGAATTTTGACGGAACGAGCGGCCCCCATCGCTTCACACCGCCCCGCGCTCACTTTGCCCAGACACTTCCCTACGCAATCTCACCGGATCAAAGCTCCCATACCGCGTCTCCACGATACTTGAACAATGCGGCTGTAACGCATAATTTCGGTAAAGCAACTCCCGTGGCCACTTCATCCAATCCAGAATACGACGCGATCATCCTCGGCGCCGGCGCCGCCGGACTGATGTGCGCGATCGAGGCTGGCAAGCGCGAGCGGCGCGTTCTTATACTCGAGCGCTCGGAGCGCATCGGAAAAAAGATTCTCATCTCCGGTGGAGGGCGATGCAACTTCACCAACCTGCACACCACCGCCGAAAATTTTATCTCCGCGAATCCGCATTTTGCCAAGTCGGCCTTGGCTCGCTATCGCCCGCAAGCGTTCATAAGACTGGTCGAGAAGCACGGCATTTCCTATCACGAGAAGAAACTCGGACAGTTATTTTGCGACCGCTCGGCCAGCGACATCGTATCCATGCTGGAGGACGAGTGCCACCGCGCCGGCGTGGAAATTCGCGTCAATACAGACGTTCGGCGGGTTGTGAAAGGCGAAAAGGCCGCCGCAGAGAATGCCGGCAAGTTCACGGTCCAGACGGACGATGGCAGCTTCGCAGCGCGCTCGCTCGTCGTCGCCACCGGCGGTTTATCGATCCCCAAGATCGGCGCTTCGCCATTCGGTTACGATCTGGCACGGCAATTCGGCATCAAAATCCAGCCAACCCGTCCCGCTCTAGCCCCGTTCCTCTTCACAGAGGCCGATCGCCGGCGCTGGTGCGATCTGGCCGGCGTTTCGACCGAGGTGGTTGCTTCATTCGGCAAACAATCTTTCCGCGACAAAATGCTCTTCACGCATCGCGGCCTCAGCGGCCCAGCCATTCTCCAAATCTCCTCTTATTGGGATGGGGAATCCCCAATCGCAATCGACCTTGCTCCCGGCATCGATCTTACCGCGCTGTTGCAGAGCGGACATCGTGAGCCGTTGAGTTGGAAAACTCTGATGCGAGAGATTCTGCCACGGCGGCTCGCCGATCGCTGGCTGGAGCTTTATCCTCCAGCCGGCAGTTCGGACCGCGCCCTTGCCGCAGCCGAGCGCCACTTACATTCCTGGCCAGTGAACCCTGCCGCCACCGAAGGCTACGGCAAAGCGGAGGTTACGGCAGGCGGGGTCAATACCGACGAACTCTCCGCCCGCACGATGGAATCGCGCAGAGTGTCCGGCCTCTATTTCATCGGAGAAGTCGTCGACGTAACCGGCCAACTTGGAGGATTCAATTTTCAGTGGGCGTGGGCGTCGGGATTCTGCGCGGGAAACGCTATCTAGCGAGCTGCACCCAAATCAAAATCGGACTCAAAGTTAAGTTCGGGGCGGGATGGATAGACGGGTGGATAAAAGACGACGGCGCGACCAAAACTAGACGTCGGCGCCTTCCTGCATGAACGGCATGCGCGCGAGAAGTTCGGCCGCCTTCTCCAGCTTTTTCAGATCTTCCCCCGTGAAGTCGGCGCCGGCAAGCTTCGCGTCCAGGCCCTTGCGAGAAACCTGAATCACTCCCAGCACGGCACCGGGCTCGGTCGAGACAGGAACTGACATGATTTTCTGGATCGGCATCTGGTCCATGCCCTGTTCATCTTCGCCCTTCGATAGCTTCACGGCTTCAAAAAGGCTGGCATGGCGAACCCGCATGAAAGTATTCGAGAGCAGCGGAGTCCGCGTGGCCGCGGTTCGCGCCGCCACGGCGGAACCGGAAAGAGGTAGTACGCCCGCGGAACGCAATTCGACGGGATATATAAACCGCAGACTGCCCTTTTCCAGCCGAAGCAGGGCAATCTCACTGCGATGTACTGATAGGATGCGCGCCAGCTTCGCGCACACGTCTTCCGATTTCGGTGATCCCGCGATCATGCACTCCAGCTCGCCCATCTCTGTCTTGGCGGCTTTCGCTCCAGCTTGACTGCCCGTGTGTGCCATAAGAATTGCAACGACCTTTGCGAATGTAGTGCGAACTTCTTTTATAGTGCGAGTACCCCCGAGCCTTCGACAAGTTACTACAGTACTTCCTGTAGTCCTCCCGACATCTCCTATCGGCGCATGATCGATTGCGACAGCCCCGCACCGGGCACGTCCAATCGTTATAAATACCAGAAGTTTTTTCGATGACGATTCATCACCATTCCACAGTCGAGCGCGATATAGTAGAAGGGAGTCACTGTAAATTTGCAGCTCACGGCAACTCCGATGTCGTTGCTCTTTTACGCTAAACCTTTTCTGGAATTAGGTATCTGTAAGGAGTATTTAATGGCCCGCAAAAGCGATGGAAGTACCAGCTCACGCAAGAAGAAAACCGTTCCCGCTACAACCCCAGCGGCTGAGCCGATAATCAGCCAAGCGACGCCGGCGGTCCCCACGGCTGAAGTTCGTGCCCCTGAAGTTCGCAGCAATGTCACTCCGATCAATGTAGCGCCCCCTAAACCTGCGGTTAAAAAGCCGCAAACGGCTCCCGCCAGCGTCGATACGCCGAATCTGGATGCCGAAATCCGGCGGCGCGCTTATGAACTGTTCCAGGAACGTAACGGAGCCCCGGGCGATCCGGCCGCGGATTGGTTGATTGCCGAGCGCGAGGTACGGGCGCGCTATGCCAATAACGAAGCAGCCCTCGCAGCCACTCAAGGCCGGTAACTATTAGGAAGATAGGGTAAGCGCTTCCTCGGTCAATGGTTTCCACCATGCCGAGAACGCTTCCCCGCGCAGTTTGATATAAGAGAGCCCCAACCGGTCAAGTTCCAACAGGACTTGCGTAACAGCTTTAGCGGCCGCCAGTTCCGCGGCCGCGCTGAGTCCTGCTCCGACTTCATATTGTTCGCCGGTGATTCCAATGAGCAGAAGGTCCTGCGGTCCTTCGCCGGCAAGTTCCGCAATCAGCAACGATTCGGAGAGCGCGGGCGAATGCGGATCCATGCGCACCGGCGCGGGTCCGTGACGCAGAATGTCTTCTTTTCTGTACAGCGTAACCGATCCCGGCGGCGCGTCATTCTTGACCGAATCGATCAAGATGAGTCCATCGATGCCTGAGAGATGCGCGACCAGGTCAAGACCGGGCGTGCCGAGATCGGCTACGGTCACGCCCTTTTCGAACCGATAAGCGGCTTCCAGGATGCCGGCAACGTAGGGTCCAACCCCATCGTCGCCGAGCAACACACTGCCGATCCCGCCAATCGTAATTTTTTTCTTCATCGCGCCTTCCTTAACCGGGCCCTTACAACGCTCCGTTCGTTGCGGCACTCATGCGGACTCACAACACCTTCACTCGCGCAATCTGCTTGCCCGACGGATCGAAGGTGTGGCACGCGCACGCCATACACGGATCGAACGAGTGCACCGTGCGCAGCACTTCGAGGGGCTCCTCTGGCCGCGCCAGCGGCGTGTGCAGCAGCGAGGCTTCGTACGGTCCATGCGCGCCATTTTCGTCGCGCGGGCTCGCGTTCCACGTCGAAGGCACCACCGCCTGATAGTTCTTAATCTTCCCGCCTTTGATCACGATCCAATGCGAAAGCGTGCCACGCGGAGCCTCGTGTGTCCCCACGCCTTCAACCTCGCCCGACGGGAAGACTGGCTGGTTATGAACCGTCAGGTCGCCCTTCGCGATGTTGTCGACCAGCAACTGCCAGTGCTTGTCCGCCAAGTCGGCGAGCATCGCCGCCCGAATCGCGCGCGCAGCATGACGCCCGAGCGTTGAATGCAACAGCGACGGACTCGCATTCACCTTCGCGATCGCCGAAACCTGGCCCAGCGCATAATCGGCATATTTCTTCGTCAGCGGATGCCCTTGCGCGTAGCCAATCAGCACCTGTGCCAGTGGCCCAACCTGCATCGGCTGCCCTTTGTAGCGCGGCGACTTCACCCATGAATATTTTTTCTCGCCATCCCAGTCGGTGAACTGCGGATCGGTCTCGCCCTTCCATGGGTGCAGCGGCTTCTCGCCCTCATAATAAGAGTGCGTCACGTCTTCGCTGACCGACTCGCGGAACACCGCATCGGAAGCGGTCTTAAATGGCTGCACCCCGCCGATGTTGCCGCCCATGATCACGCCGCCCGGCAGATCGTACGCGCCCGCCGCGCTATCCAGTGGAAGATCCGGCACCGCGAGATAGTTCGTCACGCCGCTGCCGATCTTGAACCATTCCGGATACATCGCCGCCACTGCGCACACGTCGATGACATACACTTCGCGGATGAACTGCGCCACCTCGGCCAGCAACAACCGGATCGTCTCGAGCTTGTCCATCGTCAGTGCGCTCGTGCCATCGAGATCGATCGCGTTCGCAACCCCGCCCACAACCAGGTTCTGCACGTGCGGCGTTTTTGAGCCCAGCATGCCTACAACCTGGAGCGCCTTGCGTTGATATTCCAGCGCCTGCACATAATGCGTGAATGCCAGCAGGTTCACCTCGGGCGAGAGCTTCATCGCCGGATGTCCCCAGTACCCGTTCTGGAAGATGCCAAGCTGTCCACTCGCTGCTACTGCTTTCACCTTGTCCTGCGCGGCTTTCAGCTCGTTTCGCGAATTCCGCGTCCACGGCGAAAGCGTCTCCGCCAGCTTCGACGCGGCCGCCGGATCGGCCTTCGGGATTTGAAGAATATCGACCCAATCCAACGCCGAGAGCTGATAGAAGTGCACGATGTGATCGTGCAGCGCGTGTGCAATCAAAATCAGATTGCGGATGTACTGCGCGTTCGCAGGCACCGGCAACTGGAGCGCATCTTCCACGGCCCGCACGCTCGCCATCGCATGTACCGTCGTGCACACACCGCAGAAGCGCTGCGTGAACATCCACGCATCGCGCGGATCGCGCCCTCGCAGGATCGTCTCGATCCCCCGCCACATCGTGCACGATGCCCAGGCGTTGCTGACCGCGTAGTTTTCGACCTCCACGTCAATGCGGAGGTGGCCTTCAATTCGTGTAATCGGATCGATTGTGATTCGTGTCGACATAGTGCCTGCTATCCGTGAGAATTAGTCCTTTGAAATCTCTTCGTTTTCGCCAAAAAAGCCGTGCTTGAAATATCCCGTCCACCGAATGTACGGACGCCGGAACCGGAAGTAACTCGCCATGTCATGCCACAGATAAAGCGGTCCGGGCAGGATGGCCAGCCGCTTCACCGCCAGCAAAAATCCCGCACAGCCCAGCGCAATAAAGCCCAGTGAAACCAGGATTTCGATCGTCGCCGGGAAGTACAGCGCCTGCGGATTCGGCCGGAACGCCAGCGTCGTCGGGCTGAAACGGTAGATCATGCCGCCCAGCGAGCTGACCACATACCCGAGAAACATCTTGCCCTTATCGTGGCTGCGCAGCGACTGTTGCAGCATCCATCCGCCGCCCACTATCGAGATCATTTCCAGCCAGAACACGCCCGCAAAACGATCGAAATGAAATGCCGTTCCGAGCTGTTCGCGAAACGAAATATCGATCAACCGCAGCGCCGCCCAGCCATAAATCAACCAGTAGGTAATGCGCGCCGCTTCATCCAGAACGTCCATATCCATGGCGCGCTTCCAGACCAGACAGCACAGCATCGTAGTTCCCGCCACGCAGCCGAACGACATAAACGCCGCCGCCCAAACGTAAAGCAAGGGCAGGAAAGGCGTCTGCCACAGCGGATGCACGCGCTCTCCCGCCAGCAGCATCAACGCGCCAAGGGAGGACTGGTGCATTCCCGGCAGCAGATAGGCCAACGCGATCACATACGGAAACACGGAATGCAGCTGCTTTTCGATCTTCTCCACTCGCGGCCGCAGCCGGGAATCGAAGTACCACAACCGCTCCAGAACCGGCGGAAGATTCTCCACCGCCAGCGGGATCATCGCGTAAATCGACATGCAAATCGCCACTTCCGCCAGCGGCGAATGCATGTTCCACTTCCACGGAAATACGATCCAGTAGAAATTCCATGGACGGCCGGCATCGATGCCCAGCAGCAGCAAGCCGCAGGCATAAGCGAGAAAGCTGGTCAGCAGCGCCATGCGCATCAAGGCATGAAGTTTCTTGCGCCGGAATACCCACGCCGCGATTCCAACCGCAAACGCTCCCGAGCCCAGCGCCGTCAGCACCATCACGTTGAACGTCTTCCAGATGCCCCAGCCGAACGCATCGTTCATTCCGCTGACCGGCCCCAACCCAGCCAGTTCCCGGTAGCCGGTTAACAGCAGGGCGACCAGCGTGAGCGCAACCAGAACCAGGAAAAACGGCGTCACTACTGGGATACCGAACACCGGTACCGCTCGCTCCCAGCGATCTTCCGGCCGCGTCTGGGTCTGCTCCGCCGGTATTACATCCAATTTGCTGCTCGTTAACGCGCTCATAGCTGCGCCCTCAAACCGGTCTCTTTTTCGTGATCGTGCGCTTCCTGCACGTGGCCCTTCACGCTCTTCCGAATCACCTGCACCAGCCCTGCATAGAGCACCGCTGGCAGCGCGAAGTACTGATAGAACCGCCGCTGCCAGCGCAACGTCTTTGCCGGCACCGACTCCGGTCCTATCTCAGGGAGCCCGAGGTCTTCGAACGGAACGCGCGACAGATAGAGCGACTGCGTGCCCCCGTTATCCGTCTCGCCGTACACCTTGTTCTCGTAATAGCGCCCCGGATTCTCCGCGATTCGCCTCTTGGCTTCCGATAGCAGTACCGTGCGCGGCCCAAAAATCACCGCTCCGGTCGGGCAAACGCTCGTGCATCCCGGCTTCAGTCCCTGCTCCAGCCGCTGGCTGCACAGTTCACACTTCGTGACGCGCGGGTTGTAGCCTATCCACTGGAAACGCGGCACGTGATAAGGACAGGTGATCGTGCAATAGCGGCAGCCGATGCATCTTTCCGCCGTCCATGAAACAATGCCGCTCTCCGGGTCTTTGTGCAGAGCCTGGAACGGGCATCCCGCTGCGCATGCCGGGTCAAGGCAGTGCATGCACTGCCGCTTCACGTAGGAGGAGGGCGTTCCGTCGGTCGGCTTGTACAGCTTGATGATGTTGCGCGTGACGTCGTTTAGATCGTCCGGCGCCTGGTGCAATCCGTCGCCTCGCGTGTCCGGCGGTGTGTCATTCGCCTCCGCGCAGGCCGCCACGCACGCCTTGCAGCCAATGCATATCGTCGCGTCATAGAGCAGCCCCACCGCCGTGCTCGGAATCGGGATGACCTCTCCCTCTTCCCGTATCGCATGAGAGCCGACTGTGACCACCACCGCGCTGCTCGCGCCCGTCTTGGCGATCTTCGTGATCAGGTCTCGACGAGTGATCTCCACCTTAGACCTCTTTCTTCGCCTTGGCGGCTGCCGCTTCCTTGTCGGCCAGTTCGCGATCGGCCGCGATCCGCTCGACTCCCGCTTCCTGGCTGCTCTTGAATCGTTGCGACGCCACCCACGACGCGCTTCCCACCGCCCCCGCGATTGCGCCCACCAGCACCGCCGCTCCCGTCTTGATCTTTCCCGTCCCGCTGTAAATCGGCGGATACGTATCGGGCGGCGTCGCCAGGTGTATCGGCACGGTCTCAACCGTCGGAATCCTCCAGAGCACGTTCTTCTCCGTGCATCCCAGGCACGGGATGCCGAGCCCAATCGGCCAGCAGTTCGGAACCTCGTTGAACGGCCGCGTCGAGCACGAAGCATGTGTCAGCGGCCCCTTGCACCCGAGCTTGTACAGGCACCATCCCTTGCGATGGCCTTCGTCGCCGAATGCAAAGACGAATCGGCCCGCGTCGAAGTGCGCTCGCCGCGGGCAGTTCTCGTGAATCACGCGGTCGTACGCAAACACCGGACGCCGCAAACCGTCGAGTTCCGGCAGCCTGCCCATCGTCACGTACTCCAGCACCACCGCCAGCAGGTTGTAGGGATTGGGCGGGCAACCTGGCAGATTGACGATCGGCTTACCGGTAATAATTGTGTCGACTCCCATCGCGCCTGTCGGATTAGGATCAGCCGAGCCGACTCCGCCCCACGACGCGCAGGACCCGATCGCGATCACTGCCGCCGCTTTCGCTGCCACTTCTTTCACCACCTGCACCGCGGGACGGCTCGCCAGCTGCATGTAAACGCCGTCGTCGCGCGTCGGTATCGATCCTTCTACCACCAGCACATACTTGCCCGCGTTATCGTCCATCGCCTTGTGCAGCGCATCTTCCGCCTGCTTGCCCGAAGCCGCCATCAGCGTCTCGTGATAATCGAGCGAGATCACATCCAGGATCAGCGACGCCGCGTCCGGAGCCGACGTGCGCAGCAGCGTCTCGGTGCATCCCGTGCAGTCCTGGAAGTGTAGCCAGATCACGGACGGCCGCCGCGCCTTGCCTACTTTCGCCGCCACTTCCGCCGCCGATGCCGCTTTCGTCAACGACATTCCCACCGGTGCGGTGGCGATCAGCACTGAACACATTTGCAAAAAGCTGCGGCGGGAAACACCCGCCTCTTCCAGGTGAGACTGGATGGTATCGCCCGGCTTACGAGAGCTCGCCATGGTGCGGACTCCTTATCAATTTTTGGGAAGGCTGAGTACTGGCGCTGCCCGGAATTCAGCTCATCTCATGCACGCCACTCGAAAAAAAGACGGCTTTAGCAGCGCGTTGACATCATCTGGTAAGCGCGAGGGAGGCAATATGAGCGAAATCACTCTTGAGAGTGCGACGCAACCATTTTTGGTGTGACAGGAGTCACGCGAGGGTTGTATTGCTCCCAATTCAGGGTCTACAAGCTGAAAGCGGGGAGCGTCGGACAGGAGGCCGGCGCCCGCGGAACTGAATATGAAACAGCTACTGCTGCACCGCCTGAATGGCCTGCGGACGCACCTGTTCCTTCTGCATCTCCGCCATGTCCCAACCGCCGCCCAGCGCCTTCACCAGGTAAACGGAAGTGACCATCTGCTGCCCAAGCAGTTGCGTCTCGAGCCGTTCGTTGGTCAGCAAAGTCGACTGCGCCGTGATCACATCCAGGTAGGTCGTCACCCCGCCCACATAGCGGCTGTTCGCGATATCGAGCGCCCGCCGCGAATCTTCGACGGCCAACTGCTGTGTCTTCAACGCCCGATCCAGCATGGTCAGGCCGGAGAGTCCGTCTTCCACCTGCTGAAAAGCTTCCAGCACTGACTCGCGATAATTCGCCACCGACTCGTCATACACGGCGCGCGCCGCAGCCAGGTTAGCCCGATTGCGCCCGCCGTTGAAAATCGGTTGCAGTAGGTCTCCACCCAGCGACCAGAAAAAACTGGGAGCATTGACCAGCGTTGCAATGTCGCGGCTCTGCGCTCCACCGCTTCCGCTCAGCGTGATGTGCGGATAAAACGCCGTCTTCGCCAATCCCACCTGCGCATTCTGGTAGGCCATCTGCCGCTCGTTGGTCGCCACGTCCGGACGCCTCTCTAGAATCTCCGACGGCACTCCCAACGGCACCGCCGGCGGCGTGTTATTGAACGGCGCTTCGGCCAGCGCAAACTCTGCCGGCGGCTTGCCCACCAGCACAGCGATGGCGTGCTCATACTGCGCTCGCTGTTGCAGCACGAGCTGAAGCTGCGTCGCCGTCGAATCCAGTAGCGCCTTCTGCTGCGCCACTTCCAATCCCGACGCGACTCCGCCATCATGCCGCCGGTTCACCAGATCCAGGCCTTTTTGCTGAATCTCCACCGACTCCTGCACCACCTTGCTCTCGCGGTCTAATTCGCGCAAATTGAAATAGTCGGCGGCGAGCTCGGCGCTCAGCACCAGCCGCACATTCCCCAGATCGGCCGCGCTCGATTGCAGCGAGGCATTGGCCGCTTCGAGCCCTTTCCGCACTTGCCCAAACAGATCGACCTCGTAACTGACGTCGAAGGGAACCGCGAAATTATTTTCCGTGTCGGTTCTAACCTGCGAAGGCGACGCTCCCTCGAGTGGCCGGTTGCCGGAGACGCGCTGCCGCTGCCCGCTCGGATCCGCCGTCAGCGTAGGGAAGTAGCCGGCCGAAGCCACCCGCGCCAATGCCCGCGCCTGAAACAGTCTGTCCTGCGCCGCTTTCAACGACTGGTTGGCATCAAGCAAATCTTTTTCCAGGCCGCTCAGCGCGTCGTCGTGGTAGATCTCCCACCAGTTCCCCTTGGGAATCGCATCCTTCGGCGCCGCCGCCTGCCACGGCCCCTCGCCCTTCCACGTGCCCGGAACGTCGGCCGCAGCCCGATTGTATTTCGGACCGATCGAGCATCCCGTCAGCCAAGCCGCACCCGCCAAAACGACAACAAATCCAAATCGCGTCACGACCGGCTCGCTCCCTGATTCTGCTGTCCCGAACTCTGCGGAGCTTGCCCCGGCTGCGCCACATGCACCTGCTGCCCGGCCTCGAGTGAATCCGACGGATTAATAATGATGTGGTCGCTCGTCTCGACTCCGCCCAGAATTTCGAGCGTGGTACCAAAGTCGCGCCCGATCACGATCGAACGCAGCTGCACCTTGCTGTCCGGCCCGACAACCGCAACCTGCGGCCCCTCCGCCCGAAACAGCATCGCATTGACCGGAATCGTAATTCGCTCCACTGGATTGGCGAGCGAGAAGTGCACCTGCCCAAACGATCCCGGCAGCAGCTTCCCATCCTTGTTGGGAACGTCAACTTCGGTGTTCAAGGTCCGTGACGCCATGTCGATCGCATCCGCCGTTCGCACCACCGTCCCTATAAATTTCTGCCCCGGAAATTCCTGCAATGTCACCGCCGCCTTGGTCCCGACTTTCATCGAGGGCGCATAAGCCTGCGGAACCTGCACGTACACTCGCAGCGGATCGACGCGCGCGATGTCGAACAGCTCTCTCCCGTTCGCCTGCGCACCCGAATTAATCAGCGCCCCGGGATCGACGTTGCGCCGCGTCAGCACGCCTGAAAACGGCGCATACACGTTCTTGAACGACTCCATCTCCTCCAACCGCCGCACATTCGCGTCCGCCGCCGCCAGGTTCGCCTTCGCTTGCTCATACCCGCTCGCCTGCTGATCGGCCTCCTGCTGCGACACCGAATCGCTCTTCCGCAGATTCGCCCACCGGTCCGCCGAAATCTTCGCCAATCCCAGCGCCGCCTTGATCTGTTCTCGATTGGCGCGCGCCTGGGAAAGTTCCTGGTCCACTTCCGGCGTGTCAATCGTGGCCAGCAATTCCCCCTTCTCGACCTTGCTTCCAATGTCCTTGTACCAGCGCAGCAGATAACCATTCGTGCGAGCGAAAATCGGCGACTCGATATAGGCCTGCAGGTTGCCCGGAAGCACCAGCTCGTTGTCGGCCTTTTCCGCTGCCGGCTGCACCACCGCCACCGTCGGAATCGCTGCCGCATCCGTCTCTTTCGCCAGCGCATCCGTCTCGCTCTTCCGCGACAGAAATGTGGCCACGCCCGCCACCAGCAGCACCAGCAGCACGATCCCAATGACCATCTTGGCGCGCCCCGCCGGAGCCGGTGGCAGGTCCGGAGGCCGCTGTATCTCGGCGTGCACCAGATGATGCGGCGGTTGTTCCTGCGCGTCGCCGGAGTGCCCAACTTCAGGCGCTTGTTCGACAGACATAATTACATTCTCCCCAAACCTATTTTCCCTTCGCCGCAATCCGGGCCTGGCGGCGTCCATGAATTATTGCGAAAACACTCGGCACAAAAAACAATGTCGCGACCGTCGCAAAAAGCAGCCCGCCGATCACCGCCCTTCCCAGCGGCGCATTCTGCTCGCCGCCTTCACCCAGCCCAAGCGCCATCGGAAACATGCCGATAATCATTGCCAGAGCCGTCATCAGCACCGGCCGCACCCGTGTATAACCCGCTTCAATCGCAGCCTGCAACGCGGGCACGCCCATATCCATGCGGTCCCGCGCGAATGACACCATCAAAATCGAGTTTGCCGTCGCCACCCCCATGCACATCACCGCACCCGTCAGCGACGGCACGCTGAGCGTCGTGCGCGTCACCAGCAGAAACCAGCAAATTCCGGCCAACGCCCCCGGCAGCGCCGTAATAATGATGAACGGATCGAGCCATGACTGGAAATTCACCACAATAAGAAGATAGACGAGCACGATCGCGCCAAGTAAGCCGAAGCCCAACCCGATAAATGACGACCTCATCGTCTCTACCTGTCCCCGCACGATCATGCTCGTGCCCCGCGGCAGGTTGTCCTGAAACGGTTTCAGAGCCTTCATGATGTCCGAGGCAACTCCACCCAGGTCGCGCCCCTGGGTGCTGGCATACACATCGATTACCGGCTGCACATTGTAATGGTTCACCACCGCCGGCCGCGCTTGCGGACTCAACTGAACCAGGTTCCCGAGTATCTGCTCGCCGTTCAATCCGGCAGTCGTCACCGGCGTATTCATTAGGTCCTGCAGCGAGGTCATATGGTATTGCGGCGCTTGAATCGCAATCGGATAGGTTACGCCGTTCTTCCGATTGAGCCAGAAATTAGGCGCGGTCTGGAAGCTGCCACTCAGGCTGATCAGCACGCTCTGCGCCACATTTTGCGCCGTGAGTCCAACTTGATTGATTCGTGTCCGGTCCATGTCGAGGTACAGCGTGGGCAGGCTCATCATCTGTTGCACATGCACGTCCGCCGTGCCCGGAATCAGGCGCAACCGGTTTGCGATCCTTTGCCCGATCCCGTAATTCGTCCGCAAATCCGCACCCACAATCTGGATGTCGACCGGCGCGGGCAATCCAAAGTTCAAAATCTGTGAAACGATATCGGCCGGCTGAAAGAAAAACTCGACGCCCGGAAACCGCGCGGGAAGAATCTGGCGCAACCGGCGCACATACTGCGCCGTCGCGTGATGATGTTCCGGATTCAACGCAATCAGAACCTCGGCATCGCTCGTTCCAATCACTCCCGAACTGCTGTAGGAAAGATTGATGCTCGAGTACGGCAGTCCGATGTTGTCGAGCACGGTCTGCAATTCTTCCTTCGGAATCTCGCTCCGTAGCACGCGCTCGACTTCATCGCATAGTTTCGCCGTCTCTTCAACCCGCAATCCTGGGCGGGCGCGAAAGTGCAGACGGATCAGTCCGGCGTCCACCTGCGGGAAAAAATCCTGCCCGAGAAAAAAGACCAATCCCATCGAAAGCACGCAGAAGATCACAAAGCAGGTGGCAAAAAGACCTCGGCTGTTGAGCGTCGTTTCCAGCAATTGCTGATAGCCCGCCCGGAACCTGTCAAAACCGCGCTCAAACCCGCGCTGGAACCTGCCCAGAAAGCTCTTCGGCTCCGCTGCCCGATGCTCATGTCCGCGCATGATGTACATGACCATCGTCGGAATCAGCGTTCGAGAGAGGAGATACGACGCCAGCATGGCAAAAGAAACCGCCTCTGCCATCGGGACGAACAAAAACCTCGCGACACCGGTCAGGAAGAACATCGGCACAAACACGATACAGATGCAGAGCGTCGAGACGAACGCCGGCACCGCAATCTGCGACGCGCCATCCAGAATCGCCTGCTTCATCTCCTTGCCCATGGCAAGGTTCCGTTCGATGTTCTCAATCTCGACCGTCGCGTCGTCCACCAATATCCCGACCGCGAGCGCCAACCCTCCCAGCGTCATGATGTTGATCGTCTCGCCCAGCGCGCTCAGCAGAATGATGGAGACAAAAATCGACAGCGGAATCGAAACCGCGATGATGATGGTCGGCCGCCAATCGCCCAGAAACAGCAGAATCATCGCCGCCGTCAGGCACGCCGCCGTGAGTCCTTCCCGAATCACTCCTTGGATCGACGCGCGCACAAACAGCGATTGGTCGAACAGCGCCTTGATCGTCATTTGCGGCGGCAGCGTCCTTAACGCCGCCGGCAACAACGCCTTGATCGCGTTCACCACCGTCAGCGTCGAAGAACCTCCCAGCTTGTACATCGACATCAGCACACCGCGCACACCGTCCTGGCGCACGATGTTGGTCTGCACGGCAAATCCGTCGCGCACGTGCGCCACATCGCGCAGGTATAGCGTCGACGAGTTTGTCGTCTTCACCGGCAACGCGTTCAGTTCCGCAATCGTATCCGGCGTGCCGTTCAACTCCACGTTGTATTCGGTGGGTCCGATTTTCGTGGTGCCCGCGGGCAGAATTAGGTTCTGCGCCGCTACCGCGTTCACGATGTCGGCCGGCGCCAAGCCATACCGTTGCAGCTTCGCCGTATCCAGATCGACCTGAATCTGTCGCGGCTTGCCGCCATAAGGGTAGGGAGTCGCTGCACCCTGCACCGTGGTTAATTGAGTGCGCAAAAAGTTGTTGCCCAGGTCGAACAACTGCTGCTCGGGGAGCGTCTTGCTGCTCAGGCCCAATTGCACGATCGGCGTCGTCGAGGCCGTATATGTAATCACCAGCGGTGGAGTCGTACCCGGCGGCAATCCCCGCAGTACGGTCTGGCACATCGCCGTCACCTGCGTCATCGCCATCGAAAGGTTGACGTTTGGCCGGAAAAAGATCTTGATCACAGCTTTTCCCGGCACCGCCAACGATTCCTGGTGCTCGATGTCATTGACCGTCACCGTGAACCCACGCTCGGAGTTGCTCACAATCCGGTCTGCCATCTCGCTCGGCGACATTCCGTCGAAGCTCCACACCACGCTCACGACCGGAATATTGATGTCTGGGAAAATGTCGACTGGGGTGCGCAGAATCGTGATCGGCGTCAGGATCACAATCAATAACGCCATCACCACGAACGTATAAGGGCGCCGGAGCGCTAACGCGACTATCCACATAAGACTTGCTGCTTCATCGACTGAAAACGGTCAGTTCGCTGTTTTACCCCTCGGGGCTGCCATCAGAAACTTGGTTTCCGCGCTTCTCGTCGGCGGAGAACCCGTCTTGCGGCCAACCGCCACCAAGGCCGCGCCATCCACAAACAATCTCTGATAGATTCAAAACAATACGTTTCGGATTTAAATTATAATGAATTCCTCGCCATGGCACAAAGTTACCCAAGAGCGACTACCGCCCCCAACGGGACCAATGGCAAGCGTCCTCCGGGAAGGCCGCGTAGCGAAGAGTCCAAGCGGGCAATTCTGCGCAGTACGCTGAAGTTCCTCAGCAAGCCTGGCGGCTTCGCCGACCTCAGTATCGAGGCCATTGCCTCCGATGCCAGCGTCAGTAAAGCCACCATTTACCGCTGGTGGCCCACTCGCGCCGCTTTAGTGGTCGATGCCTTTTCCGCCAGCGCCGACGAAGAACTCCGCTTCCCCGACACCGGCTCTCTCCGCCGCGACATCAGCCTGCAAATGCGACGCCTCATTCACATCTTTCGCTCGCCCCGCGGCAAGGTCGTGGCCGCGCTGCTCGCCGGAGGTCAATCGGATCCCGAACTGATCGAAGCCTTTCGCGAGCGCTTTCTCTGGCCCAGACGTTACAACGCTTACAAGGCTCTCCAGCGCGGCATCGATCGCGGCGAACTCGCGCCCGACACCGACCTCGACCTTCTCCTCGATTCGCTCTACGGCGCCATCTACATGCGCTTCCTCATCCGCCACATCGAACTCAAGGAAGACGTCGCCGACGAGATCTGCAACCTAATCCTCAAACCCTGCGAGCCGCGCTCCTCCGCAAAGCAGTAATCGCAAGTCTCCAAAGCTCCTCTACTTCACATGCTCCTACCTCACATGCTGCTATTTCACATGCCGCGGCGAAGCCTTATCCAGCACCGCCAGCAGCCGAGCCGCTGACGCCGGAGCCTTCACCTTCCCGCCGCGCACAATCTCTCTCGCGGTAAGGTCTCTGCCATACAGCGCCTTGTTCGCGCCATCGTCCGAGCGCATGGTTGAGCCTTCCAGTGAAACGCCGGCAAACAATCCCTGCGCTCGCGAGTACGACAGAATCTCCGCCTTCATCACGACATCGGTCTCCGCCGACGTGTCGCGTCCTACCGGACCAGCCGCAGCCGAAGCGTCCGCTCCCAGCTTCACCTTGCTCGAAAGCACCGACTTCGCGCCCGACTCGTTCATCACCAGCAACACAAAGTCCGTCGCTTGCGCGCCAATCTGGAAGCCAAAGCTTCCGCCTTCCAGCGCAAACATCGCGGGAGCGCTCCAATGTCCGGAGAAGTTAGCGCCCTTGCGGCAGGTAATCAGACCGCGTCCATAGCTCCCGCCGACAATGAACGCCGCTTTCTTCACCGACGGATAAACGATCACGCAATCCGCCTTGTTCAGCAGGTCGCGCGGAATCCCTTTCTCGGGCATTCCCAGAATCTCCTTCATCACGTCGGCCGACTCTCGAATGCGGTCATCGACCTTCTCTTCTTTATCTTCGGCAAGCAAAGGCAGTGAGCAAGCCATCACTAGGGCGAGAACCAGCACTTTTCCCACGATCCCACGATTCATGACAAACCTCCGTTTGAAGCCAGACACTAGCACGCAATTCAGAGGATTGGCAAACGCGGAAGACAGCTCCAAGCTCTCAGCTCCCAGCTCCAAGCAAACCTGACGGAAAGCTCCGAACTACGAGCTCCACGGAAACCCGCAGCCAGTTCTTGCTTGGAGCTTGGAGCTGAGAGCTGAGAGCCTGGAGCTTCTCTCCCTTGCCACGCACTGTCCCCGAGGTCTACCATTTCCCTAATTCATTGTCGTTGGGGTCTTTTTCGTCAGTTCGTCCAGCAAAGCATTCACAAGCCAAGGAGGATCTATGGCCACAGCAGTTTCCCCGACTGGGATCGATTCGCGCGTCGCAGAGTTCATCGAAAAACCTCGCAAAATGTTCATCGACGGCAAATGGGTCGAGGCCATCTCTGGCAAGACTTTCCCAACCTACAATCCAGCAACCGGCGAAGTCCTGGCGCAAGTCGCCGAAGGCGACAAGGCTGATATCGACGCCGCTGTTAAGGCCGCCCGCAAAGCCTTCGACAGCGGTCCGTGGTCGCGCATGACCGCCTCCGAGCGCGGCAAGCTCATTTGGAAGCTGGCCGACCTGCTCGAGCAGCACGTCGAAGAGTTCGCCACCCTCGAAACCCTTGACAACGGCAAGCCTCTCACAGTCGCTCGCGCCGCTGACGTTCCTCTTGCTGCCGAAATGTTCCGCTACATGGCTGGTTGGGCGACCAAGCTCGAAGGCACCACGATTCCTCTCTCTGTGCCTTACACGCCGGGCGTTGACTATCACGCTTACACCGTGCGCGAACCTGTAGGCGTTGTTGGCCAGATCATTCCGTGGAACTTCCCGCTGCTGATGGCCGCGTGGAAACTCGCTCCCGCGCTCGCCTGCGGATGCACTGTCATCCTCAAGCCTGCGGAGCAAACTCCGCTCTCCGCGCTCTTTCTCGGCGAGATGATCCAGCAGGCAGGATTTCCCGACGGCGTCGTCAACATCGTTCCGGGCTATGGCGAAACCGCTGGCGCTGCGCTCGCCGCGCACGATCTCGTCGACAAGATCGCATTCACCGGATCGACCGAAGTCGGCAAGCTCATCGTTCACGCCGCGACTGGCAACCTGAAGAAGGTCTCGCTCGAACTCGGTGGCAAGTCGCCGAACGTCGTCTTCAAGGACGCGGATCTCGATGTCGCCATCGGCGGCGCTGCCAGCGCCATCTTCTTCAATCATGGACAATGCTGCTGCGCTGGATCGCGTCTCTACGTCGAGCGCCCAGTCTTCGATCAGGTGGTCGAAGGCGTCGCTAACAAGGCCAAGAAGATCAAGGTTGGCTCAGGTCTCGATCCCAAGACTCACATGGGTCCGCTCGTCTCCGAAGAGCAGTTACAGCGTGTCTGCAACTACCTCGAGATCGGAATGGCCGAAGGCGCCAAAGCCGCTTCCGGCGGCCACAAGATCGGCGACAAAGGCTACTTCGTCGAGCCTACAGTGTTAGTCGATACCACTGAATACATGAAGGTCGTGAAGGAAGAGATCTTTGGTCCGGTGGTCGCGGCGATTCCGTTCGACGATCCGGAAGAACTGGTCGGTCGCGCCAACGATTCCATCTATGGTTTAGCCGCTGGCATCTGGACGCACAACATCACGAAGGCGCATCGCACCGCAGCCTTGCTTCGCGCCGGAACCGTCTGGATCAACTGCTACAACATCTTCGACGCAGCGCTTCCCTTCGGAGGCTACAAGCAATCCGGATGGGGCCGCGAAATGGGCAAAGACGTTCTCAACCTCTACACGCAAACGAAAGCGGTCTGCACGAGACTGTAGTTTGGTCGCGAGCTGTTTGCGTTCAAAAGCCTTGTTCGGCGGGCGATTTCGCTCGCCGATTTTTTTGTGCTTCAGACGACTTTTCTCAGACAACTTTCTTCAAACCTATTGCGTCGCAGGCGCCGCGGTTCGGCGATGGAGGCCTGAATCGAGCCTGGCGGCAGATCCGGTTCCGATGACGGCGGAAATCTATTTCTCAACTCGTTGAGTACCACTTCAGATGGATCTTCACCGCCGATTCGACGGATGGCATCTTTGAGGCGGTGATACTCCGCCTCGTCGGGCACGGTACCGCCGGGATCGTCGAGATGGCGGCCGAGAAAGATGAGATATTCGAGCTGCTTTTCGACTTCCTCTTCATGAGCCCGATTCTTCTCAGCCTTGGTGGCCGCGCGAGGCTTGGCACTTTCTGAAGCGGCAGGGTCCGCAGCCTGCGGGGCTGGCTCGGGCTCGGCTACCGGCTCGGGCATGGTCTCTTCGAATTTGTCGAGCTCGACGACAAGGCGTGCCGGCTGCGGCTTTTCAGCTTGCAGATACTTGAGGTTCATGAGCGCCAGTTGCATGGAATAAAGGAGCAGGGACGCGGCCTTGTGCTCGATTTTCTTTTGGATAAGCAGGGAAGCGACCTGGCGGATGGCGATCTGGATGGAGTGCGCGTCTTCAAAGAGCGGAAGATCGCCTTCGAAGGCGCAGGCGGGAGATTCGGAATAGTAATGAACGGCGGTGGAGCGTCCTTGCATGTGGTAGTAACAATAGCGCTGAGTCTTGACGGCGGGCGAATCGCACTGCACGCCGGCGGTGGTGACGTGATGACAGCGAGTTACTGACTTAGTAGATGACATGGTATGAATCCTTTTGAGCTATGAGTTAGGAGCTATGAGCTTTGAGCTATGAGCTACGCGCTAGGTCGCTCCGCTTTTCGCTTTTCGCTTTTCGCTTTTGGCTGTTCGCTTTCTTCCTTTATGAATGCGTTTGGAGGTCGGAACGTACCCCCCTCCCCCCCTATATGGGCTCTAATAGAATCATGGGGTTACGGGGAATTTCCTGCCAAAGTCTTGAGCGGAATGGACTTAGAGGTAAAGTCTTGATTCTTTTGGATTTGATCCCCATCTAAGGCTGCTTCCCCCACTTCTTGCGCAGACCGGTCCGGGCAGGCCCGGCCGGCTGCGGTTACGAATGTAGTTATTGTTTCGTGAAGTTAGTTCTTATGTAAAGGACTTTCGACACAGTGGGATTGTGATGAATCGGGGGAAGCCGTTGATTTATAGATGTCCGTCCTTCCATTTGCCTTGACCTCCTTAGCGTGGGCGTCTAGTCTGAACGCGCCAAAGGAAGAAAGATCTTGCCTCCTTCTGAATCCGAGAGACTCGCCGAGTTATTGGCAGCGCTGACTGGTCAGCGCGCACCGTTAGCTCCGTCGGCCATTCCTGCTTTCCCGGCTAGCGGTCTTGGCCTAAGCCAACTGAATGAGCTGCTCTTGCTTTTCGGCTATGATCGCGTGACCCACGCGTTCTTTCAGTTTCTTGTCGATGGGACCCTCGAATACAAACCGGGCGGTGGAATAAAGTCAATTGAAGATTTCGAGTCAGGAATAGAGCGTTCCCGAAAGCTCTCACTTCTGCATTTTGGAAATGTCAAATTTGGCTTCAAGAAGCTGTCGCGGGACGTAGATGAATTGATCGTCTATGCGTCGTCAAGCCCCGTTGGCGAAGGCACCTTCAAGGATCGTCACGATCCGATTCATCCAGTTGCCGAGATTCCAGCCGACAAAACGTATTATCTCGGATACTTAGTGCAGAAGGACTTGGAGGCGAGGCTCGAAAAGAACCCGAACGATACCGCAGCCCTTGGCGAAAGGAAACTGCGGGAAGAGGTGTTGGCAAAAGGCATTCAAAATCAGGAGGCATATCTCGTCTCTGATCACTTGGATGTCTATGTTGCAACCTCAATGCGGCGCAAGCACGAATACATTGAAATCTCTGAGTTTACCTCCGAATTATTCAATCATCCTCAAATTAACCACCTAAAACTTCGGTGGTTTGATCCTACTCAGGCATATTGTCAACATCGCATCGATAAGGGACTCGCTGAGGCACTCATGTTAAAGCGAGCGAAATGCACTCTATACCTCGCGCAGGAGACCGATACTCTAGGAAAAGACTCCGAACTCGCGTCGACTCTAGCTCAGGGGAAACCTGTTATCGCATATGTTCCTTCGCCTGAGGAAAAGGATATTCGCGCGACAGTCGAGAGGCTTTCTCGCCTCTACGGTCAAACACAAGAATCTGTGATTCTTGAACGTCTTAAGATTTTTTCACCCGATCTAGCGTGGTCCAACCACGAGGTTCGATCTTGGCTGGACGTGCCCGAGAAAATAGAAAGGGAGCAAGCACTAGGACTGCTCGTTGAGAGCACGATCCAGCATTATCGCAAGAGAGCCGAGACCTTGAGGGAGAGCCACCCCTTGGGACTCCAGGTCAATCTCGACACTGGCGTGGCGAATGGAGTACTGGTCGTCCGAACTATAGAAGATTGTGCCAGGTTGATTTACAGAATCGTGACGTTGAGTCTGGAGTTCCGAATAGAGAAGGAGTCCGTTGGGAACTTCGAGTATTACTTCCTCCGTGAGAAGATTTCGAACTCCATCTTCCGAGCGATGACTGGAGATGCTATGCTGATGAACAGCTTTTGGAATTTTTACCTTGAACCTTCTGAGTAGACAGACAATGAGCGAGACGCTGAAAAATACGCAAACAAGCCCTTACGATCTTTCCGCGATGCGCCGAACGGCATCAAACGCGTCAGTAAAGTCACCCTCTCCGTTGAAGCAGCCATATACTTTATCGTCCTCACAAAGGCTCATGAAGGTAGCCGTGATAGTTCGGAAGAAATCCGTCTAGCGCGAGGCCTTCTCGACGATCGCGGGTATAGAGTGCGATCCGCGGACTCGTCGCTCCCAGGTCTCTCCGCTTGTTGTTCGCCGTGTCGTTCCCTCTCGGCGCGGCCCGACTCCCGGCTCAAACTCCAACTCCTTAGAAAACCTACTCATACCTCAGCGCCTCCGCCGGCAAAATCCTCGACGCCGCCCACGACGGATAGATTGTCGCGACGAACGAAATTCCGATGGAGACGATGGCTACGATCAAGCTGTCAATGGCGCGCGGGGCGAACGGGACGTAGTCGATGGAATAGACTTCGGGCGCGAGCGCTATGAAATGATAGTGGCCTCCGGCCCAGGAGAGGCCGAAGCCGAGGGCGAGTCCGATGAGGGTGCCGATGACTCCGATGAGCATGCCCTGGGCGATGAAGATGCGGCGGATCTGGCGCTTTTTGGTGCCCATCGACATGAGGACGGCGATGTCCTTGGTTTTTTCCATCACCATCATGGTCAGCGAGATAAGAATGTTGAGCGCGGCGACAAAGACGATAAGGCCGATGGTGATAAAAGTGACGAGGCGCTCGAGGCGCAGGGCGTGGAAGAGCGGCTTGTTCTGCTCCATCCAGTTGGTGGTCATGAAGCCGCGCGAGGCGGTGAACTCGTCGGCTTGCTGTTCGAGCTGCTGGCCGACTTCGGGGGCGCGGTAGATGTCGTCGAGCTTGAACTGGATGACGGAGATGACGTCGCCGAGTCCGAAGAGCCCTTGCGCGTCGGCGAGGCGGATGAAGGCCCAGGAAGAATCGTAGTCGTAAAAGCCGGAGTTGAAGATGCCGACGACGCGAAAGCGAATGTACTTGGGAACCATACCGAAGGGAGTGAGCTCTCCCTGAGGCGAGGTAACGAGGACGATGGAGCCGACGGTGGCGCCGACCTCGTCGGCTAGATCGCGGCCGAGGACGATGGGCGGCATGGCAGCTTGACGGGCGTGGACGCTGGTGAGGTCGTCGGGGGATGGTTGCGTGGCGCTTTCGGGCTCGGAGGTTGTGGTCGGTTGCGGCGGGGCAGCGGGAGTCTCGTTAAGTTCATTCGCCGAGCCGATGTTCACCGTCTGGAGTAGATCGCTGACCTTGCGCTCGTAACGCGGCAACATGCCTTTGAGCACCGCGCCGCGAGCGCGCGGGCCGCGCGAGATCAGCACCTGTTCATAAATGGCGGGCGCGGCGGCGACTACGTGCGGCTCGTGTTCGAGCTTCGCGAGCAGAGGACGCCAGTTCGGGATGCCGTCGCTCTGGATGCGCAGCAGGCTGATGTGCGCGGTTGATCCGAGCAGGCGATCCTGCAAGTCCTGGCGAAAGCCGTTGTTGATGGCCAAAGCAACGATGAGCGAGGCAACGCCAGCAGCGACTCCGGCGATGGAGATGGCCGTGATGATGCCGATGAAGGCCTGGCGGCGCTTGGCCTTCAGATAGCGGCTGGCGATGAAGAGTTCGAATTTCATTAGCTAGTTGCTAGTTCACAGTTCTCAGTTCTCAGTTCTCAGTTCTCAGTCAAAGCGGATTATATCTGGCCGAGCCGCGGTTGCCCTTAGCTCCGCGGCTCATAGCTCATCGCTCGTAGCTGGCAGTTCGCCGGCTTGCACTTTATGCAGTTGCCTTGTCCCCCGCCGAATGTCAGACTGTCAGCGAACCGAAGAGCGGAGCGTGAGTATGCGTCGAAACGTGTCCATGGGCTGGATGTTGGTGGCGGTCATCGGATTGGCGTTGCCGGCTGCAGGCCAGGCCACACGCAGCCGTACAACTGTGGGCACCACAAATCGTGTAACTCCCGCCAGAACGCCCTACACAGCGGAGTACACAATCACGATTGTGCAGACGCTGGCAAACGGAAACACGATCACCCGCGAGGACAGCGAGACGAGGGCGCGCGATTCGCAGGGCCGGGAGATGACCGCGACGACAACCACACGCGGGCCGAAAGAGCAGACTACATTCACCATGGTAAATGTCTTCGACCCGGTGGCGCGGACCATCACGCATTGGAGTTCCCTGGACAAGCGGGCGTTTGTGCATGCAATCTCTGCGGGTAGAGTAATGCACGATTGTTCCACCGGTACATTTGCCGCGCATGGGTCAGCGCGGACCTCGAACACCAGACCCACGGTGGAGAATCTTGGAACCGAATCAATCCAGGGCATTGAAGCGCATGGCACCCGGACGACAAGGACCATCCCTGCCGGCGAAGTTGGGAACGAGGCGCCGATAGTGAGCACGAATGAGAGATGGACCGCCCTGGCCGTCGGCCTGAGCGGGTTGCCCGTGCGCGAAATCAGTGACGATCCCCGGTCGGGCACGCGCACAAAAGAACTGACGAGCATTGAACAAAGCGATCCCGATCCCGCGATTTTCCAGCCACCGGCGGATTATGAGATCGTGAGCGAGACTGACAAGGAGGCATCCGCGAGCGGGTGTCCGGCCGAGGTAATGCCGGCGAAGTGAAATTTCGTTGTCTGGATCAGAGATCGGTCGCGGCCTCGCGTTCTGATATCCTTCATCCCTCATGTCCCCCATTCTCACCAGTGTGCTGCTCGGCCTGACCGCGGCGGGCGCCAACGTTTTCGGCGGCGCGATCATTGTTCAAAAGCACTGGGAGCGCGCTTACCTGCGCTATTTTGTCGCCTTGGGCGCGGGCTTTATGCTGGCCGTCGCTATGGTTGAGATGGTGCCCGAGAGCATTGAATTGCGCGGGCCGCGCGCCGGATTTCTTATTCTCCTTGGCTACCTGCTGGTGCATTTTTGCGAGCACACAGTCACGCCGCACTTCCACTTTGGCGAAGAGACTCATACCGACGAGTTTCTTCACACCCACAAAAGTTATTCGGTCTTGATCGGCCTGCTGATTCACACTTTTTTTGACGGCATCGCCATCGCATCGGGATTCATCGTCTCCAACTGGCTGGGCTGGGTCATCTTTATTGCCGTCTTCCTGCACAAAATTCCAGAAGGTTTCACGATCGCGTCGGTGATGCTGGCCAGCGGACGCAGCCGCAGCTTTGCCTGGTCGACGTCGGTGATGCTCGGCGCCGCGACGGTGGCCGGTGTGATGACCATGGCCATCTTCCATCGCGAGGTGGGATTCGGCTTGCCACTCTCGGCGGGTGTGACCATCTACGTCGCCGCGTCGGATTTGATTCCCGAGGTTAATCAGGAGACCGGCGTGCGCATGGCGCTGCTGGTCTTCGTCGGCGCCGCGTGCATGTTTGTGCTGGACCGGTTCTTTCACGTGCACTAAGCCGTGTAGCGCGGACACTCTTGTCCGCGCAGTCAGTTGATACGCCGCACGCACGCGGACAAGAGTGTCGGTGCTACACCTGTTAGAATTTCTCTTCACCATTCTTGGCGCCTGCCAGCGAGTCTGCCGATGTCGGAAAATTCCACTGCAACGTCCAATCCCACTCCCCGCACGCGCGTGGTGCGCGAGCCGCATCGCGGCAAGTACGACCGCGAAACCGTCAACCAAATTCTCGATGAGGGCCTCATCTGCCATGTCGGCTTCACCGTCGACGCGCAGCCTTATGTCATTCCGACCATCTACGGGCGCGACGGCAACGTGCTTTATCTGCACGGCTCGGTGGCCAGCCGCATGTTGCGCAATCTTCAACTGGGCATTCCAGCATGCGTCACGGTTACGCTCGTCGATGGGCTGGTGCTGGCACGGTCGGTGTTCAATCACTCCATGAATTACCGGTCGGTGGTGATTCTGGGGACGGCAACGCTCGTGGATGATCCGGCGGAGAAGGTCGCTGCGCTGCGTGCGGTGAGCGAGCACGTTGTGCGCGGGCGCTGGGACGACGCGCGGCAGCCCAGCGAAAAGGAATTGAAAGTCACTTCGGTGCTGCGCATTCCGATCGAAGAATTTTCCGCGAAGGTGCGCGTCGGACCTCCGATCGACGATGAGGAGGACTATTCGGTTCCGGCCTGGGCGGGCGTCATTCCGCTGGAGATGCGAACTGGAGAGGCGATTGCGGATGAGCGCTGCTCGCGCGAGTTTCCGGAATATTTGCGGCGATATTCGCGCCGGGGCTAGAACCCCAATTTGATCGGGCACCCAGAACGCCGCCCTGAAGGGCCGCTCTTCCACCGTGGTCCGCAGCCGTCGTGCAATCTCGTCGTCGCTTCGAATCAGTTCGGAATCAGCAGCAACTTCCCAGTAGTTTTTCTGCCTTCCAAATCGCGATGCGCCTGCTGTGCCTGCTCGAGCGGATAGATATGCTCGATGCGCAGCTTCAGCTTCCCCTCGCGAATCATGCCAAACACCGCGCCCGCCCGCTTGTGCAGCTCGTCCGGCGTCTGGATATAGGCGCCGAGCGATGGCCGCGTCAGATAGAGCGATCCCTTCTGCGTGAGGATGATCGGATCGATGGACGGAGCCGCGCCGCTCGATCCGCCGTAGAGCGCCATCATGCCGCGCGGACGCAGCAGGTTCAGGCCTTTCTCAAAAGTTGTCTTGCCCACCGAGTCGTAGACCACATCCACGCCCTTGCCGTTCATCAGCCGCTTGGTCTCGGTTTCAAAATCGGTCTGCGTATAAAGAATGATATCGTCGGCTCCGGCGTCGCGGGCCAGCTTGGCTTTCTCGTCGGTCGAAACCGTGGCAATCACGCGGGCGCCAATGTTGTGTGCCATTTGCACCAGCAGCAATCCAACGCCGCCCGCCCCCGCGTGCACCAGCGCTGTCTCACCTTTCTTCAGCGGATAAGTGTCGTACGCGAGATAGTGCGCCGTCATTCCCTGCAGCATGGCCGCCGCGGCCGCGCGCTCGCTGACGCCCTCGGGAATCTTCACCAGCTTGTCGGCGGGCACGGCGGCGTATTCGGCATAGGAGCCGAGGACCATGGTGTAGGCGACACGGTCTCCGGCCTTAAAGTCGCGCACGTCGGAGCCAACCGCCGAGATCGTGCCCGCGCCTTCCTGTCCCAGCACAAAGGGCAGTGCCTGCTTGTAGCGGCCCTCGCGGTTGTAGACATCGATGAAGTTGACGCCGGCGGCAGCGATCTTAACTACTGCTTCGTTCGGCTTTGGTTGCGGAACGGTGAGGTCGGCGAGTTCCATGACCTCGGGCCCGCCGGTGCGCTGGATTTGAATGGCCTTCATAAGATTTTTGATGACCTCGAAATTGAACCAGATTCAGGCTACGAGACCTTGTTCCCGCACTCGGGGCAAAACTTCGTCCCCGCCTCAAACTTCGTCCCGCACTTCGAGCACTCGTTCTTCGGGCGCAGCGGCTTGCCGCACTCCGGACAGAACTTCGCTCCCTGCGTATGCGCTCCGCACGCCGGACACAACGCGACCGCCTCGCTGGTCAGGTCGAGGTCTTTGGTCAAATCCTGCGTCCGCACCTTCTCGCGAATCTGTTCCGCCGTAGCCTGCGCCTGTGCCGAGGCGATTTCTGTATCGACGTCGGGGGCGCACTCGTAGCAGAGCGAGTGCTTCTCATTCCAGCAGGTCGCCTTGCACACCCACTTCGCGCACTTCGGACACTCTCGAAAATTGGGCTTGGCTTCTTCAATCGCGTCGCGATACGCCTTATCGTGCGCCGGACCCTGAATGGCGCGCTCGATCTCATAGGCGCTGTTGCTGGCCGAGCCGAGAATTCCGCCGAACAGGCCGCCGGCAGCGCGCAGCGCGCTCGCCGCCATTCCCGTGGCCGAAGGCTTGAACTCGCTGGTGAAACCGTTGCCACAGCGGTCGCAGAAGAATTCGAACTGATAGCCCTTGTCGGTGGAGTGGTCGTTAACGTTGCGCGTGAATTGGATCAGCGACATCGGGTCTCCCGGGAGGGGAAGATTACAAGAACGTGGAATTCTAGCTGCCTGGCGGCCGAGAGTCTACGCCCCTTCGTCCGGCCCACATTGACCCTCAATCACGTCCTCTCAGCACCCGCCGACGTATCGTTGCCCAGCCGACGCATCCCGGCTCCCCCATGGTAATATGTTCGGCCTGTTCCGAAAGTAATCGGGTGCAGCGACCTCTTGTGGCATTGACCCAACTGAATTTGCGATATTAACATCTCATTACAGACGAAAACTTTTTTGAGGGCGCGCCCAAAAGGCCGGTCTGGCGCCCTAAGTACGGCAGGGCCAAGTTTCTCAAATTATGGGATTTCGCGACCGGTATCCGGCAATCTTGATAGGCGGCGTTCTCGCGGCGACTCTGGGCTGCTCGAGCGCGCAGAAGCCGTCCAATTTCATGCCGCCCATGCAGGCTCAAGCGCCCGCCGCGCTCGCAGGTTCGCCTCCTAATTCCAAACAGCAGAAAGCCGCGCCCGCCGAACAGCCCGCCTCCGACACGCAGTCTCAAGCCGCGCAGGCGCTCGCCGTCGATCCCGCCGCCGACCTGATCGCGCAGGTCGAAAAGGAATATCAGGCCGGGCTCAACAACTATCGCGCCGGCCATCTTGAGGCGGCGAAGCAAAATTTCGATTCGGCCTTCAATCAACTGCTCGGCAGCGGACTCGATCTCCAGTCCGACGACCGCCTTGAAGCCGAACTCAATCGCATTCTCGACGGCGTCAACGACCTCGAAGCTGCCGCCTTGCAGCAGGGAGACGGTTTCAGCGAGCAGCCCTCCGAGCCCGCCCCCATCGACGAGGCCAACGAGGCTACGCCCGCCGTCGATGCCGGCGTAAAGGCCAAGGCCGAGGCCGAGATCAAGTCGACGCACTCCGACCTGCCGCTGATGATGACCGACCAGGTCGCGGGCTACATCAACTACTTTTCCAATCGCGGACGCGGCACGCTCGAACATGCCCTCGCGCGTTCCGGCCAATACGAAGACATGATCCGCCGCACGCTCAAGGAAGAAGGCGTTCCGCAGGATCTTATTTATCTGGCGCAAGCCGAGTCCGGCTTCCATCCGCTGGCCGTTTCGCGAGCCGGCGCCCGCGGCATCTGGCAATTCATGGCCAGCCGCGCCAAGGGCTACGGCCTCGAGCGCGACTGGTGGGTCGACGATCGCCAGGATCCCGAGAAGGCCACCCGCGCCGCCGCCCGCCATCTCCACGATCTTTATAACCAGTTTGGCGACTGGTATCTCGCCATGGCCGCCTACAACTCCGGCCCCGGCACCGTGCAGAACGCCGTCAAGCGCACCGGCTACGCCGATTTCTGGGAACTTTACCAGCGCAACGTTCTCCCCAAGGAGACGCGCAACTACGTTCCCATCATTCTCGCCGTTACCATCATGGCGAAAAATCCCGAGCAATACGGGCTTGAGTCGGTGGTCAAGGAAAAGCCGCTCGCCTATGACACCGTCAAGATCAATTATCCGATCGACCTGCGCCTCGTCGCCGAATGCGTCGACGCCTCGTCCATCGATCTGCAGGAGCTCAATCCCAGCCTGCTGCGCATGACGACTCCGAAGCAAGGCGAATTCGAGCTGCGCCTGCCCGTCGGCAGCGCCGCAAAATTCGAGAGCGCGGTGGCCTCGATCCCCGTCGATAAGCGCGTCTGGTGGCGCTATCACAAAGTGCAGCCGGGCGAGACGCTGGCCTCCATCGCGCGCACCTATCACACCGCGCCCAAGTCGATCGCCGAAGCCAACGATCTCGATGACGCCCGCCTCGCGCCCGAGAGCCGCCTGATTATTCCGATTGCGCCGGGCAGGGAAACGGGCTCGACCACTTACGCCCACGCCATCACGCGCTACAAGATTCGCCGTGGCGACACGGTCCAGTCAGTGGCGGAAAATTTCGGCGTCTCCGCCAAAATGATTCGCAGCTGGAACCGCCTGAAGGGCGACAGCCTGGCGGGAAGAAAGACGCTGCTGGTGCACCTGCCGGTCTCGGCGGGCGCGCGCGAAACTGAGATCGCGTCGCGGCGCTCGGCGCGCGGCAAGGCGTCGAAGGCGAGTTCGAAATTAGCCGCGAAATCGGCGTCGAAATCGGCCGGACCGAAACTGGCCGAATCGAAACAAGCGGGGTCGAAACTAGCGGGATCGAAACTGGCGGGGTCGAAACTGGAAAAGACCGCAGCCGCCGAGCCAGACTCCGCCGCCAGCCGCCAGTCAAAAGCCGCCGCCCTCGTTCACCATCGCGTCAAGGCCGGCGAGACGCTCTACTCCATCGCCAATTCCTACAACACCACCGTCACGGCCCTCAAGCACGACAACCGCAACGTAGCCGTCCTCCGCCCCGGCATGATCCTCGTCATCCACGACGCCCGCTAAAGCCCTCAATAACTTCTGTCATTCCGAGCGCAGCCGGGGGATCTCATGCTTCTCGATGGCATGTAAAGCGAGGCTCGCTCAGCAGCCAGCAACTATCGCGTCGTCGGACTAAGCTCCAACTCTTCCTCTTCGCAAGTTTCTTCGCAGGTTTCTTGGCACGACTCTTCGCACGACTCTTCGCAAGTTTCCCGGCGCGTTTCCCCGGCCGCAGCCCCCGATCCACTCGTCGCCGCTACGCCCGTCGCCGCCGCGTCCGCCCCCGCCGCGTCCGCCCCAGCCACGCGGTCCGCCGCCACGCCCGCCCCGGCCAACTTATCTCCCACCACCACCGCCAGCACCGCGTGCCACGGAATCAGCATCGCCTGCAACTCCACCGAGCGATCCCGCTCATGTTCTTTCGTATTCAGCTCAATCCAGAGTCCGCGCTCGTCGGTATCGTCCAGCACGCGCACGAAGATGGTGTGGCCGTCGTCGGCCGCCGGGCCCGCCTGATTGCGCTCTGCCATGCCATGTCCATTGCCCGGCGACTTATCCAATGATTTATCGAACGACGATTTACCGGACAATGACGTGCCGGACGACGACGTGTCAGATAACGACGTGCCGGATGACTTGCACGACAGATTGCCCGAAGAGGCCGCGGCGCTCTGGCCGTCGCCCGTGCGCGGACGCTCGCACAAAAAGGCCTGGATCGCTCCCAGGTTAGCCCACGATTTCTTGACCACAATGGCAGTGCAGGAGTTCTGTTTAAGGCGCATACCTCAACGGTAAAGTGCGACCGTCGGCCAAACAATGACCAGAATCACGCGCACGTGTGAGCGAGAAACGATGGGCTAACTGGTCTAAACGGGCGCCATCCCGAACACCCTCCCCCTTGTCATCCAAACCTAGTGAGGGATCCGCAGTTGTTTGGAATCAATGCCTTAGGAGAGCGGGTCAGGCGGGCACACTTCAACCTCATCAACAGGTCATGTGACATTTTGGCGGAAAGCGGGGTGGATGTCTGTGCTGGGGATCACTGGGCGGTGGTGATGAATGAGACTCTCCAAGATGCCAACAGCGGCGAGATGCCTGGACGAAGGTGGGCGTCCCATAGCCTTTATTCCGAAGACGGTTTGCGGCCTCCGGGAGTGCATCTCGTTATAGACTGTGCGGTGACACAGTCCACTGCTACATTTCTGAGGACGGATCACCAACGCTCTGGGGATTCCCGCGTCCCGCCACAATTGGATCTCTACACACTCGGCTATCAGGGAGTCGACATAGACACGTATGTGCGGAAATTAGTTGACGCCGGTGTTGGCGTCGTTGCCGATGTCCGGGAGACACCTTGGAGCCACAAGCCCGGATTCTGCAAAAACGCGCTTATCAGCGAATTATCCAGAGTCGGTATCGATTACGTCCACGTAAAGTCGGCGGGGAACCCCAAGGAAAATCGTCGCACGGCTCCCGACTTAACAGAGTGCCTTAGACGCTACAAACAATACTTGGGCGCCAATCCGACAGGGGTAGTAGATCTCATTCGCGTGGTTCGCGCGGCCGCGTTGCAAAGTCAGACGGTTTGTCTTACTTGCTTCGAGAAGGATGTTAACGATTGCCATCGATCCATTCTTGTTAGCGCGATAAAAAGGAAAATTAGAGTAACCGCAGTTCACCTCTGAACTACCAGCGAAATGTGCCCTCTCTCCGTTTCGGATACCACATGCCCACGATCAGGAAGCTTGTGGGATATTGAAAGAGATTGCCCAAGAAGAATCTAAGATCATACTTGCTCAGGCTACACAGTTCCTTCATCCGATTTACCGCTGCGTCGTTGCCCTCTCTCCTCTGAAGCTCGCAAAGCCCCCAGTCGAGCACTTGCATTCTGTGGCCGGAGCAGTCTTGAGCTCCGCACAGCCAAGAGACCATTACGCGGGATCTCATGAACTCTAACTTCTTCATCTCCGGCGGAATTGCATCCCCGAACATCTGAATCTGCGCACGTTGCGCCTGGACGGAACGCTTCAGGTCATCAAATTTTTCGTCGAAGCTTCGCGCATCCTCTTCTGTTCTGTCAACGGTCTCCACCTTCAGGATTTCCCGAGGGGTGACAACGCCTATGGATGTTCGGTCTTTCTTCTGGGCCTGGAGTAGTTCATCAACTGATTCGAATTGCCAGCTCCTGTCCCTAAACATGAACTCTCCGCGCCTGCCCCATTCATCCGGCGTTGCTGGCACCTTCTCTCCGAGGGTTATCGACTCACAGTCGATCCTGTAGCTTTCCGGTCGAGAGTCATTTTGATTCTTGACAAGTCCGGCACTGATCCATTGGTAGAGCCTGAACCGCTCGTCGTTTAAATATCTATAAGTGATCGGGTAGAGCCGGACGGGTTTACCCGACTCGAGTACCCCGGCCGTGCAAACAGTTTCGATGTATTTCTTACTAAGCTCCGGGTACGTTTTCCCCCAGATCAAGATCTTTTGTTCCGTATAACCGGATCTCATTGTCGCCTCGCTATTTTCCGCTCCATCTGCGACAAAGGGTACTATTTCGGGACGCTGAAGATCGCTAAGCGCCTGTCGCCGAGATTAATGGTTTCGAGGAGAGTTCCGATGAAAACTCGCTTCCTGCCTTTCTCCATCGCGAGCCTCCACCCTTTGCCTTTTGTCATTCGCTCACCTCGACGTGCCCTCAGCCCAAGAATTCTCACCTTAGCTGCCATTGTTACTCCCTTCCAGAATAGAAAAAAGGGCCATAGCTCGCGCTATGACCCCCTCAGTCGGAAACATTACTAACACCCGCGACTAACTCTGTCAAAGACCACTTTGGTGCTAACGAGTAAGCGCTCGGACGAATGAAGTTAGCTCCCGCTTACGCTTCGCCGGATCATCCCAGGCCATCCTGTAACTCCTTATTCCGGAATATCTTACGTGTAAGTCCTTATGATTCAAAGATCTGGAAGCAAAGAGCGCAAGTCATTGATTCCACACGACTCCCGTAACTCCTTATTCCTCAAAGATCTGGCGGAAATAATCCGCTAAGTCTCTCATTCTAATAGATCGATGGGAGGGGGGATCCGATACTAACTGGTAAACACCTCCGCGCTTCGCACGAGGCTCATTACTCCCGCAAAGAGCGTCCCCCAAAAGCAAACGCCGCGCACAAAGCGCGGCGTTCGATTACGGCTTTTGCGGCCGGATTGCCTCCCTTACAGGCAGCTCAATCCACCGCAATCGGCTACATCTTGCTATCGGAGTTGTAGGTGTCAGCGGCCGCCTTCCAGCTTCCATCAGCCTGCTTGGTGTAAACCGTCAGATACTTTCCGTGATCGGTCATTGGCTTCTTGGTCTTGGGATTGGTCATGGTCAGGGAATAAGTGCCATAGGTATAGACCATGTCTCCGCCCTTGGACGCGACCACTTTGGTCGACTCAAAGGTCAGGGCAAAGTTCGGATCGGCGAACATGGGCGCAATCGAGGCTTTGACTGCGTCTCTGCCTATGACCGTCGGCGCGCCTGGATAGAGTCCAGCGCCATCGTCGGCCAAGTAGCTCGCCCATTTGGCGGGGTCTTTTGTGGCCATGTCCTTCATCCACGCAGCTTCGACGTCCTTGATGGCCTGCACATCGGCAGCCCGCGTGTCCGGCGGAGCAGTAGGAGCAGCCGCAGGTGTTGGAGCAGTCGAGCAGGCAACCGCAATCAGACACAAAATGGCAATTACAGCTAGCGAAGTAAAACGCATGTTCTCTCTCTCCTTTTAGCTGTCAGCTATCGGCTGTCAGCTGTCAGCTCTTGATTGTTTGGGGGATTCTTTGGCCCGCGCAAGTATACGCTCGCGGTTCGCGAGTTGGCAGCGACATGTCCGCAGCGACGTGGGAAGAAGCCTATCCCATCAACATGCCGCCGTTTACGTTCAGCACATGTCCGGTAATGTACGAGGCTTCGTCGGAGGCGAGGAACGCAACCGCGTTGGCCACGTCGTCGGGAGTGCCCACGCGGCCGAGCGGAATCTGCTTCACCGCCGCCTGCTTGAACTCGTCGCTCAAGGCAGCGGTCATGCTGGTCTCGATGAAGCCCGGCGCGATGGCATTACTCGTGATGTTGCGCGAGGCCACCTCGCGCGCGATCGCCATGGTCAGCCCGATCAGCCCAGCCTTCGACGCCGAGTAGTTCGCCTGCCCCGCCTGTCCCATCTGCCCGAACACGCTGGTGATGTTGATAATGCGCCCCCAACGCTGCTTGAGCATCGACGGAATAACATTCTGGATGCACAGGTAGGCGGAGGTGAGATTGGTGCCGAGCACCGCGTCCCAATCCGCCCGCTTCATGCGCATGACCAGCTGGTCGCGCGTGATGCCGGCGTTGTTGACCAGGATATCGATCTTGCCGAAGTGCGCGATGACCGCCTTGACCGCAGCCTTGACCTGCTCTTCGTCGGCGACGTCGACGGCGAACGCGGCAGCCTTGCCACCGCTGCCGGTGATCGCCGCAACCAGTTCGTCCAGCTTCTCCCGATTGCGCGCCGCCACGGCAACGCTGGCGCCCCGCCTGGCCAGGGTAAGCGCGCAGGCGTGGCCAATGCCTTGCGAGGCTCCTGTGACCAGGGCCACCCGTCCTTCGAGGTTCATGCCATGTTCTCCGGAACGGGGAATTATAAATGCTTAGGGCGAGTTGCTAGCCGCTAGTTCTCAGTTCTCAGTTCTCAGTTCTCAGTTCTCAGTTCTCAGTTCTCAGTTAATTGGACATCAATCTTCTTCTTGCCGACTTTGGACAACAAGAGTTCTGCCGCTCTCTATGACATTAACCGGCCTGGCCGGCTACTCGATGCAGCGGCTCTCCTCTGAAGATCTCGTCGACCTTATCTAGCAGGCCGCGGCGGGAATAGGGCTTGGCCAGAAAATGGGTTTGCGTGGCTGGCTCGTCGAACGCGCCCTCGGTGCTGCTGTAGCCGGAAGTGATCAGCACCTTAATAGTCGGCGAACGCTGGCGCAGGTCCTGCCCTAGCTCTTCGCCCGTACGGCCGGGAAGGACCATGTCGGTCATCAAGAGGTCGATGGCGCGGCCGCACTCTTTGTAGACGTGGAGGGCGGCGGTGGCATCTTCGGCAGTGAGAACGTTGAAACCCGCGCCTTCGAGAATGCAGCGGGTGGCCTCGCGCACAAAGGGCTCATCCTCGACCAGCAGAATGATGCGTGGCACTTGAGCGAACGCCGGATTCAGAGCCGGACGGGATGAGAGATTCATGGCGATCTCCTTTTCTCTTGTGGGCGATGTCTTTATTCGCCATGTCAGGTTGCAATCGCAGACCCGGACTGGCTGTGCGAAACGGAGGGATGGAGGCTGCCGCGAATGTGAAGGAGGAGATTTACTTCGGCGAACTGAGGATGGTTTGATTCGGATCGATCACGAGTTTGTGGATGCTCGCGGCCGTAGTGAAATGGAATAGGGTCTCGGGGCCATCGGCCAGCACCTCACCGAGGAATACCAACGAGTTGGCCGCGGCGACCCCGTAGACCGGGATGGCGGTGATGAGGTTGTCGGGCGCGTTCTTCTGGAGGATCAGGCCCGAGACCGTTGTGACGCCGCCTTTCGTGTTGAGGCGAATCTCACGTGTGGCGAGTTCGGGGATGGCAGTACCGTCGATCCAGTTGTCGAGGAACCAGTCGAGATTGTGATGATTGTTGTACCAAAGTGGGCGGGGGAGTTCCTCTTCGAAAATCTGCATCAGGTCGCGCGTGCTCATGGCTTTGCCGGCAAATTTGTCTCTTGCCTTGCGCAGGGCGCGGAAAAACGGCTCGTCGGGATTGGCGGGCGCTTTGCGGGAATGGGCCGCCATTTCGGAGTCGCGCATCATGCAGCGGAGCATGTGGAAGAGCCAGGTGCCGCGTTCGTAGCTGATGGTTTCGTATCCGTTGGGGAAGTGCGAGGAGATGAGGCGCTGGCCGAGCGTGACCGGGCCGGCATCGCGGAGAAACTCGCCGTCTCTGTTCTTGCTCAGCAGATCCTTGCGATACCGCTCCATCACGGCATGAAACTGATCCGGGTTTTTCTGCTCCAGAAGAAGCAGGCTGGCGTAGTTGGCGAGGCCCTCGGCGAGCCACTGGTCGCGATAGCTCTTCCACACCACGAGGTCACCCCACCACTGATGCGCGGTCTCATGGGCCACGACCTGGCGGTTGAGTTCCGCTGCGACGGGATCGAGCCGCAGATCGTGCTGCTCCTGGGGATTGAGGAATGCTCCACTGGCCAGGAAAACGAGGCTCGGCCAGCCTTGGCTGAGGTCGCCGGGCATTTGTGTGAGTTCGAGCGAGCTATAGGGATAGGGGCCGAACCACTCGGAGAAAGTGTCGATGGCCCTCGCGGCGCGGTCGGCGACATCCTGAAGATCGCGGGCGGGCGAGGGAGGCAGCGGCTGCACCACCATTGGCTCCGGCGTTGTCACCCGCGGAGCCAGAGCGGGCGGCTCGACGATCTCCGCTTGCGGCTTGGGAAAAGTCTTCTCGACTCCTTTTGTGGCGTAGGCCTCGACCACGACAGTGCCACTTTTCGCTTCGGCGCGGGCATAGCGGCCGAGGTTGAAGCCGGCGACTGGAATCGGGCGCTCGGAAACCCAGTGCGAAACTTTTTCACCGCCCGCGCCGGACGAGGATTCGGAGACCGGGCGCGAGATCTTCTTGCCGGTGGCGAGGAGCGTCCACTCGGAGGGATAGTGAAAGACCGTATCGAACTGCGCGTGGCCGAGGCCGAAGCTGGGATACCAGGTGCCCCGCGCTCCAACGTAAAGCAAGCCGTTGCCGGCGTCGGACAAAACGTCTCCCGCATAGCGGAAGGTGAGTTTCGTCTCCTGGCCGGTCTTCAGGTCGGCGGGAAAGATGACGGCGACCAAGTCGTCGCCTTTGCGGCGAAGTTGCGTTCCCTCGATCGCCGGATTCTGGATGAAGTCGATAGGAAGCCCGCCGGACTCGACGGAATCAATTTTCAAATAGCGCGAAAGTTCGAAGAGCAGCGTGCGCTGGCCGCCATTCCGAACGCGGATATCGAGATCAACTGTGGCCTTAAGTTGGGTTGGCGGAGTGACCCAGGCCTCGATTTTGAAACTCGAGATCAGGACTTCGTTCGAGTGGAGAGCGGGAGCCGACGCGCCACTCGGAGCCGGCGGCGTGAACGAAGTCCAGATATCGAAGAAACTGGCGTCGTCTTTGGTCTGTACTTCGCCGGCCCAGAGCGGCTCGGAGATGGCGGCGTCCCAGAAGACCTCGAAGCCGCCGAGTTTCTTTCCCACCAGGTGCGCGTGGAGCAGGGGAGGAAATTTCGGAGCGCGCTCAGAGGAACCTCTAACGGGAAGGAAGTGGCTGAAATCGAGGAGGAGACGAGTGGCGTCGTAGTCGGCGAGCATGGAAACGGTTTTAGACCACTCCTGAAAGAAGCCCTCAGGATCTTCGGCGGGAGAGAAAAAGGGCTGGAGTTGCTCGGCGGTGTCGTCGTTGAAGCGAACGTATCCGGAGTTGAATTGCTCTTCGAGGATGGCCATGCCGGTGAAGAGGGCGAGCGAGGCGCGTTCGACGCGATTGGGAGGCTGAAGGAGGATCTCGCCGTCGCCGACGAAGAAGGCGCCGGTGACGCGGCCGCAGATATCTTCAGTGAGAGCGAGAGTGCCGTCGTCGAAGGTGAGATCGAGGCTGGGCCGGTGAATGGAGGCGGCGCGCACGTGATAGACGCGGGCGGGATCGAGACCGACGGTGCGGATGCGCTGGTAAAGCTCGGCGGCGGTATTGGGGCAATGGTCGGGGGCTTGGGCGGATGCGAACGCGGGCAGGAAGGCGAGGAGCAGCAGCCAGGACAGCAAGGAACGACCATTTCGCGGCTGCGGATTCCCCGGCGATTGGGGCCCAAAGGGGGGATCGGGGCTCCGCATTGGGAGGAACGCTGGCCACCGCCGAACGAGCACCTTGGTCACTCGAAGCCCTCCGCCGCGGTTGTTAGAATCGGGAAAAATGCGAGTAATCGCCCCTATTCTAGTGCTCGTGGTGCTGGTGCCGCTGGCCGCGCGACCGGCGTTCGCCGACGTCATCCATCTTAAGAATGGACGCACGATCTGGGCGGACCAGGTTCGCGAGGACAAGAATAAGGACCGGGTCGAGTATGACGTGGGAGAGGATACTTACGCCATCCCGAAATCGTCCATCGATAGGATTGATGCGCGCGGAGTGGCTCCGGTTACTGCCGGGCATGGCGGGGCGGCAGTGGAGGTGCCGGATTTCGCACCCCCGGCGAGCTTCACCCATCTTGCGGACCTGAACGACAAGATCATTCACGACAGCAAGGTGGATACGGATGAGCTGGCGTCGCTTGACCGCGCCGGGAATGCGGAACTGGCCGCGACCGGATATTTTCTGGCGGGCAAGTTCGAGGCCGATCACGGCAATTTTCCCCAGGCCAAACGCTATTACGAATCGGCGCTGCGCTCCCAGCCGGAGAACGCGACTCTGCTGATCTATTACGCCGCCAGTCTGCTGCGTACTGGGCAGGGCTCGCAGGCTCTGACATATGCGGAACATGCGGCGCGCATTGCGCCGGACTCGCCGGACGCGCTCGGCATGCTGGGATTCGTACAGTTTGGCACCGATCACACGGCCGATGCGATCAAGTCGTGGAAGAAGTCGCTGGAGTTGCGGCCGGATGCGACCATCAAACAGTATCTGGAGAAGGCTCAGCGTGAGTCGAGCGCTGAGGCGTCGTATTCGCAGACGGAAAGCAGCCACTTCAACCTGCATTTTGAAGGCAAGGCAACGAGCGAAGGGTTCCGGCGCGAACTGCTGGCGACGCTCGACGCGGACTACGACGATCTGGTGCGGGACTTGGGCTACTCGCCGCATGACACGATCGCGGTCACGCTTTATACGCAGCAGGCGTTTTTCGATGTGACGCGCGCGCCATCGTGGACGGGCGCGATCAATGACGGGAAGCTGCGGATTCCGGTCAACGGGATGCAGAGTGTGACCTCTGACCTGGCACACGTGCTGAAGCACGAGCTGACGCATTCGTTTATTGCGCAGATGTCGAGCAGCCGCTGTCCGACATGGCTGAATGAGGGCGTGGCACAGATGGAAGAGGGCAAGTCGAGCGCGTCGAATGGGCACGCGCTGGCGCAGCTTTATGGAGCGGGCATGGAAATTCCCTTCAATATGCTGGAAGGGAGCTTCATGGGTTTCTCCGCGCCGGAGGCGAGTACGGCCTATGCGGAGTCGCTGGCGGCGGCGGAGTTTGTGCGCGACACCTACGGCATGGGCGACATCCAGCACATCCTGGAACGGCTGGGCCAGGGCAGCGGCTCGGAGGCGGCGCTACGGGGCGCGATCCACTCCGACTACCGGCAGTTGCGCGACGACATGGCGCGCTGGCTGGCCGACCGGTATGGAAAGTAGCGGACAAGATCACCGATTCACTCCGACCGCTCGAAATGATTAATCTGTTGCACATCTAATGCATTGAAATAGCTGGTTTTTTGGAAACGTGCCCCCTGCTCATTAGTTTCATTGCCCGGGGCGGTGGATTTGTGCTAACTTGCCGAGCGAATGAAGGGATTGATTTCAAAGTTATTCAGCTCCGGGCCGGTTCAGCCTCCTCACATCGAACACACCGATCCGCCTCCACTGCAGGGCGCGGATATGGCGGTGGCTTTCTTTTCTCCGCAGGCGGGAGGGGACTTCCACACCTTTGTGCGGGTCAGTCCTATACGCTTGCTGTTTGGCATGTTGGATGTGGCCGGGAAGCGCGAGACGAGTGCGGCTGTCTTGGACGCTGCCCACAAGTGCTTTGTAAATTCCGCGGAAGAGATTTTTGTTCAGCCGGAATTGAATGAACCGGAGGCGATGATCGAACTTTCGCGGCGGCTGAATCTCGAGATCATGCGGGCCGCAGGCGGGGTGCGTAGCTGTCCGGCGTTTGCCGGCTGCTACAACGAAGAGCTGGGCACGGTCTGCTATGTGAACGCCGGCCACACACCGGGTCTGCTGCGTGACGACTCGAGCATGGTCGAACTACCGGCGACCGGGCTGCCGCTGGGGTTATTCTCACTGGCGCCGACCGATGCGCGGGTGGTGGGTATGGGCTCGAAATCGTCGATCGCCATCGTTTCGCGCGGCGTGGTCGAGGCGGAGAGCAAGGATTCGGAGTTTGGCCTTGACGGCGTGAAGACCACCATGCAATCGGGGGCCGGGTCGGCGCGGGATCTTTCGCAACGCATCCTTGAAAACGTTCAGTCGTTTGTCCACGCGGCGCCAAAGCATAACGATGTGACGGCGCTGGTTTTGACGCGAGCGGCGTAGGATCGGGCTCTTGGCGTTGGTCGTAAGTCGATCGGAAACCAGGATTGCTCCCGTCATTCGTTCTCCCCGCCTTCGCCTTCCATCATTTGTGTAGGATTCGGAACGTTGAAAGCCGCTCGGGTTCGTTTGAGTGGGTGGGCCTGTGTCCTCCCCGCGGCCCTGGCATTTGGTTCCCTCTCGCATTCCAGCGTAAAATACCGAGAAACCCAATCTCCGGTTAGCAGAGTTCCGGTACCCCAGGTTTCAAGAGAGTTCGAATGAACAGGACGCGAATTACCCTTGTTTTGGCTGTCTTCGCTTTACTCCCGATCGTTCTTTCGGCCGACACGATCGTGGAGGAGATCATCGCACGGGTGAACAACGGCATCATCACGCGCTCGGAGTACATCCGCAGCCGCGACCAGTTGAAGCAAGAGGTGCAGCAACAGGACCCGCAGGATGCCGATCGCGCCTTCGCCGACAAGGAAAAGGACGTTCTGCGCGACCTGATCGACCAGCAACTGCTATTGCAAAAGGGCAAGGACCTGGGCATTACGGGCGACACCGAATTGGTGAAGCGGCTGGACGAGATGCGCAAGCAGATGAACCTTGCCAGCATGGAAGATCTGGAAAAGGCGGCCGAGGCGCAGGGCGCGTCGTATGAAGACTTCAAGGAGAACCTGCGCAACCAGATCATTACGCAGCGCGTCATCGGGCAGGAGGTGGGCTCGAAGCTCTCCATGAGCAAAGAGGATGAGCAGAAGTTCTACGACGCCCATAAGGCTGAGTTGGAGCATCCCGAGCAGGTGCGGCTGAGCGAGATACTGGTGGCGCCGAAGCCGCCGGTGAAGCCGAATGGCCCGGATGGCAAGCCGGTGGCACCGACGGAGGCGGAGAACGAAGCGGCGCTGATGGTGGCGAAGGCGAAGGCCGACGGCATCGAGACGCAAATTCAGAAGGGCGGCGACTTCGCGGAAATCGCCAAGAAAGAGTCGGATGGCCCGTCGGCAAAAGAAGGCGGCGACCTGAGCTATTTCAAGCGCGGCACGCTGGCAAAGGAACTGGAAGACAAAGTTTTCGCGCTGAAAACAGGCGAGACGACCGATGTGATCCGCACCAAACAGGGATACGTAATTCTCAAGGTCACCGAGCATCAGATGGCCGGCATTCCCACCATGAAAGAAGTTGAGCCGCGCATTCAGGATGCGCTCTACATGGAGAAGCTCCAGCCCGCTCTGCGCGCTTACCTGACCACCCTGCGCGAACAGGCGTTTATCGATTACAAGCCGGGATACATCGATACGGGAGCGAGCGCCAACCAGACCAAGCCGGTGGAGACCAACACCAAGGAAGCCGACGAGAAAGCGCTGAAAAAGAAAAAGAAGCTGGGAGTGTTTTAGGCTAAGCTAGCGGAACATCGAGCGGAGCGCCAGCAATCCCCCATGGCGGCGAGCCGCATCTGCCTCTTCATGGCGCTCGCATGAATGCGCTATGTGCGGTGCGTTCGATAGCGGCAGTGGTTCGCGGAGGCTCATGAAAGAATTTTTTATCTGTCAGTGCCATCTTCAGGAAAACAAGGTCATCACGTCGTGCTTCGTGGTGGCGTCCAAGCAGGTCAAGCCCAAGAAGAATGGTGAGCCATATCTGGCGCTGACCTTGGCCGATCGCACAGGGCAGATCGAAGCCAAGATGTGGGACAACGTGGAGGAGTTTCTCGATACGTTCGAGCAGGACGACTTCGTCAAGATCAAGGGCCTGATCAACCGTTACAAGAATCGTTTTCAGCTCACCATCCATAAGCTGCGGAAACTGGGTGATACGGAGGTCGACTACACCGACTACCTGCCGAAAACCAGCAAAGATATTGGCGAGCTGTGGCGGACGCTGGCTGGCTTTGTGGCTACGTTTCAGAACCCTCATTTGAAGGCGCTGGTCGAGCTGTTTATGAGTGATCCGGAGATCGCGGAACGCTACCGCAACGCGCCGGCGGCGAAGACTTTACATCACGCTTATATCGGCGGATTGCTGGATCACGTCGTGTCGCTCTTTCGGTCTTGCGATTTGATGTGCCGGAACTATCCGCAGGTCGACCGCGACCTGCTGCTCACCGGCGCGTTTCTGCATGACATTGGAAAGATCGAGGAACTGACCTACAACCGGTCGTTCTCATATACGACGCGCGGACAGCTGCTTGGGCACATGATCATCGAGCTTGAAATGCTGCAAGCGAAGTTGGCGCAGCTGCCGAACTTTCCGCCGGAGTTGAAGGCACTGCTGGAGCATTTGATCATCAGCCATCATGGGCAGTATGAGTTTGGCTCGCCGAAGCTGCCCATGTTTCCGGAAGCGCTGATGCTGCATTACCTCGACGACCTCGACTCGAAGATGGAATCGATGCGGGCGCACTTCGAGCGCGAGATCGGACTGGAGGGGGCGTGGACGAGCTACAACGCGTCGCTGGGGCGGCCGCTGCTGGATACGCGGAAATTTGAGCGGGGAGAGAAGGCGGAGAGTGCGAAGGCTGCGTCGTCTGACGAGAAAGCTGCCGCCGAAGCGGAGGCTGGACCGGAGACCACGGAAACGGGAAAGGCTGTGCCTGGTGCGGCGCCGGAGATTACGAGCGAGCCGGCGACTACTATCGATTTGCTCAGCGCGCAAAAGACGTAGGAGCGGTTTTTGGGCTTAGGCTTTAGGCTTTGAGCTTTGAGCTTTAGGCTTTGGGCGTTAGGCAGCGGGTTTGGGCTGGCTACGCCGCGCTGGATTCCTAGACAATCTGAATTCTTGCGAGCGACTCCCAATCCATGGATTTTTCGCAATTTACCACCATCAGCTTTGATTGCTATGGCACGCTGATCGATTGGGAGGCGGGCATTCTCCCTGCCCTTCGCGGCGTGCTCGCCCGCCATGGGCGGACGCTGGGCGATGCCGCGATCCTTGAATTGTATGGAGAATTTGAGGCTGAGGCGGAGAGCGGCAGTTATCGGAAATACTGCGATGTGCTTGGCTCGGTCGTGCGGGCCTTCGGGCGTCGGCTCGACTTCGTGCCAAGCGCTTTGGACTGCGAATCGCTTAGTGGATCGGTACCGTTATGGCCGCCGTTCGCCGACACGGTCGACTCCCTGCGGCGGCTCAAGCAGCGCTACCACCTCGCCATCATCTCCAACATCGACGACGATCTATTCGCGCAAACGCGCCCGCATCTTGGGATGGAGTTCGATGAGGTGGTCACGGCTGAACAGGCTCGAAGCTACAAACCCTCACTGCGCAATTTCGAACTGGCGCTAAGCCGGCTGAGTATTCCGCGCGAGCAACTGCTACACGTGGGGCAGAGCATTTATCACGATGTGGTCCCGGCGCAATCGCTGGGGCTGGCGACGGTTTGGGTGAATCGCAAGTCGGCCCGGCCAGGCGTGGGTGCGGTGAAGGCGGCGGAGGGACGGCCCGATTTGGAGGTTGCCGATCTGGCGACGCTGGCGATGCTGGCTGCACCGTAGCCATAGCCTCAGATGACGTGGGCGGCGATCCAATGTCCGACACGCTGGCTGACCACAATAATGGCCAAGGCGACGCCCAAGTGCTTGGCGATCTCCGACACAGCGCTGACATGGCGGTAACGCGCGAGAAGGTATGTCAGTATCGTAAGCAGCGATATTCCCCAGCCCAGTCCCCACCACGCCGCGGTGCGTTCGGGAAGGAGAACAATCATAGCGACGAAGCTTGTGCACACCATGAGGCGTGTGGCAAAGTTGGTCAGCGTGCCGACGAAGACTTCGCGCTGCTCGAGACGCTGCGACTCCTGATACATGTGAACGCTGAGCGAATCGGTGAGATTATCGGCGACGGCGGCAATGAGAAGAGCGCTGATTAGGCCGGCCTTTCCGGCGTGGGCTGCGTCCAGGCCGACAATAAGCGCCATGCTGGTTACGATGGCGGCGGTCCCGCCAAAGCTGATCCGGCTCGGTCTGATCATTTTTTTTTAGTGTAGTGCGCGGGATCAGTCCGCGTTCGTGACCTTCATCACGCCTTTGCAAAAAACCCTTCGCATGGTGGAACGGCAGGAAAGTGCAACTTCAGGATAACTCTGCACCGGCGATGGGAGGCACCCGCACTTGCCTACATCGGGATCGGCGCGGGGAGGATCTTTTTCTGAATGGCAACGGTCACCAGCTGCGCTTTGTTGTGGATGTCGAGCTTGCGCATCAGGTTGAATTTGTGGGCTTCGACAGTTTTCACGCTCAGACCGAGTTCGGAAGCCGCCTGACGCACGGTGCGTCCCTCGGCGAGCAGGCGCATGACTTCTCGCTCGCGGGCGGTAAGAGCGTCGCGGCGAACTGGAACTTGCGTAGCGCCGGTGGCGGGCATTTCGTCCTGCCGCAAGAGACGGACAATACGCTGGCTCCAGGCGCGTTCCCCACGGCCAATATCGCGCAGCGCGCTCAGCAACTGTTTGGTCGGCGTATCTTTCAGCAGATATCCGCTGGCTCCCGAGCGCAAGGCCTGGCGGACATATTCTTTGTCCTCGTGCATCGTGAGATAGACAATGCGCGAGCCTTTGCAATGCTCCTCGATGAGGCGGCCCGCTTCAAAGGAAGACATGCCGGGCATGCCGATATCGAGAAGGACCAAGTCGGGCTGGTGTTCAAGAGCAAACTTCAAAGCTTCGGCGGCGTCGGAGGCCTCGGCGACGACGATAAAATCGTGCGTATCTTCGAGCAGACGACGGATGCCGTAGCGCACCAGTTCGTGATCGTCGGCAATCACGCAGCGCAAGGGCTTAATTCTCTGGGCTGGGATCAATCCGTTCTTGGTGGTCAACACGGCAAATTCCTCGCGTTAGTGGACGAAGTGGGCGATAGAACTTGAATGAGCCGGGACACTGATTTAACGCTTTTGATTATTGTATTCGCGCTTGTACTGACGTGCCATCGCTCGTCTTCTTTTTCTCCTTCGTTTCCACTTCATTTACAATTCCTGTTTCACATGCTGCGCTACTTCACAGCGGGCGAATCGCACGGCGAGGCGTTAGTCGCGTTCCTCTCCGGGCTGCCGGCGGGACTCGGCGTCGATCAGGCGTTTGTCGATCGCGAACTCTGGCGGCGGCAGCAGGGCTATGGACGCGGCGGGCGCATGAAGATCGAGAGCGACCGCGCGCATTTTCTGTCGGGCGTGCATCATGGCAAAACGATCGGATCGCCGATCGCGGTGCTGCTCGAAAATCGCGATTGGCAGAACTGGAAAGAGTCGCTGCCGGTCGAGCCGGGCGATGCGGCAAAACATAAACGGGTGGCGTCGCCGCGTCCAGGACATGCCGACCTGGCCGGGGCTCTGAAGTATGATTTCAGCGAAGCACGGTACGTGCTGGAGCGGGCGTCGGCTCGTGAATCAGCGGCGCGGGTAGCGATTGGCGGGCTGGCGAAATTGTTTTTGCGCGAACTGAGCATTGAGGTTTTGAGCCACGTGATTGCGGTCGGAGCGGTGTCAATCGCGGATCGCGAAATTGCATGGGAGCAGATCGAGCCGCTGGCAGAGAAAGACGAGGTGCTGCTCTCCTGCGCCGATGCGGAGGCCGAACAGCGGATGAAGGAAGAGGTGGACAAGGTTCTGCGCACGGGCGACTCGGTGGGTGGCGTGTTTGAAGTTGTGGCGCGGAATGTGCCGCCGGGACTGGGCACATACGTCCAGTGGGACGAGCGGCTGGATGGAATGCTGGCCGCTGCTGTGATGTCGCTACAGGCGGTGAAGGCAGTCGAGATCGGAAGCGGAATTCAGGGCGCACATTCGCCGGGTTCGGCGGTGCATGATGAGATTGCATATCAGCGCGATGCGGGATTTGCGGGATTCACGCGGCCGCGCAACAATGCGGGAGGCATCGAGGGCGGCGTTTCGAACGGGCAGGAGATTCGCGTGCGCGGATACTTGAAGCCGATTTCGACGCTGCGGCGGCCACTCGCGTCGGTCGATTTCACGACGCGCGAACCGGTCAAGGCGGCCTACGAGCGCTCCGATGTATGCGTGGTGCCCGCGGCCGGGGTCGCGGCCGAGGCCATGGTGGCGCTGACGCTGGCAGGTTGCGCGCTCGACAAATTTGGCGGAGACTCGGTGCGAGAGACGAAGAGAAATTTTGAAGGTTATCTGGAACAACTGAAGAATTACTGATGATCTATCCAATTGTGAAATACGGCGATCCGGTACTGGAAAAGCCGGCCGCCAGCGTGACCACGTTTGACGACGAACTCAAGAAACTGCTCGAAGATATGTTCGAGTCAATGTATGCCGCGCGCGGTGTGGGTTTGGCGGCGCCGCAGATCGGCATTGCAAAGCGCATTGCCGTGGTCGACGTAACGTTCAAGGAAGATCCGAACGCGAAGCTGGTGCTGATCAATCCTGAGATCGTCGGCAAGGAAGGGCGGCAGCGCGGGAGCGAGGGCTGCCTGAGCATTCCCGAGTTTCGCGAAGACGTTTCGCGGGCGAAGGTGGTTACAGTTCGCGCACAGGACGCGACCGGAAAATTCTTCGAGCACACCGGCGAGGACCTGCTGGCTCGCGCTTTTTTGCACGAGACCGATCATCTGAACGGCAAGCTCTATATCTCGCACATCAGCGCGCTGAAGCGCGATTTGATCAAGCGGAAGATCAAGAAGATGGTGAAAGCGGGGGAGTGGTAGCAGAGAAGCTCTCAGCTCCAAGCTCCAAGCTCCAAGCTCCAAGGAACATCGTGCTCGGTATTGATGCGGAACGCAAGGTCCGTGACGAACGCTAAGCCTGTAACTCATATTTTGAAGGTTTGCTTGGAACTTGGAGCTGAGAGCTTGGAGCTTTAAGGGCAGATGCCGATATCGGCTATCCTAATGCTGTGATTCCCACCCTAATTTTCTGCGGCACGCCGCAGTTTGCTGTTCCTACACTTGAGGCGCTTGCGGCTGCCGGCTATGCGATTCCGCTTGTAGTTACGCAGCCCGACCGGCCGCGCGGGCGCGGCATGGAACTGGCCGCTTCGCCGGTGAAGCAGTCGGCGATTCGCCTGGGCATTCCCGTCACGCAGCCGGCCGCGATCAAGAACAATCTGGAATTTCGCGCGCAGCTTGAAGCTTTGCATCCGGACGCGATCATTGTGGTGGGCTACGGGCGCATCATTCCTCAATGGATGATCGATCTGCCGCGCTTTGGAAATCTGAACCTGCACGCCTCGCTGCTGCCGAAGTATCGCGGAGCAGCGCCGATTCAGTGGGCGATTGCGAGCGGCGAGACCGAGACCGGCGTGACGACCATGCGCATCGACGCGGGACTCGATACGGGCGACATTTTGCAGCAGCGCGAGATGCTCATCTTGCCGGACGACACGGCCGAGAGCCTGGCCCCGCGGCTGGCATCGGTTGGGGCGGAGTTGATGGTGGAAACTCTGCGCGGGCTTGAACGCGGCGAAATCCGGTCTACGCCGCAGGACAATTCGCGCGCGACGCTTGCGCCGATTTTGACTAGAGAAGATGGGCGCATGAATTTCTCGCGTACCGCACAAGAATTGCTGAATCGAATGCGCGGCTTCAAGCCGTGGCCCGGCGCGTTCACGACGTTCCGCGGCAAGAACATGCAAGTGCATCGCGCGGAGACTGTGTCGCCTGCGGGTGCGTTGCCGCCGGGCGCGCTGGCGGTTGATGGTGGGCGGCTTCTCGCGGGATGCGGCGAGGGCACGGCGTTGAATCTGCTTGAAATTCAGTTCGACGGGAAGCGCCGCATGTCGGCGCTGGAATTCATTAATGGCTACCACCCCAAACCCGGCGACCGGCTGGGAGAGTAGCTGCAATGGCAATTTCTCCGGCGCGGGCAGCGGCTTTTGAAGTGTTGTTGAAAGTGGCCGGCAAGGACGCTTACGCGAGTGAACTACTGCACTCGGCGCGATTCGCGAAACTTTCGACTGCCGACCACGGACTAGCCACGGAAATCATCATGGACACGCTGCGCTGGCAGGGGCTGCTTGACGGCGCGATCGCGCGAGCCTCGTCGCAGAAACTTGCCCGGCTCGACACCGAGGTTCTGATCGCGCTGCGTATCGCGGCGTATCAAATGCTATTTTTGTCGCGGGTTCCGGCGCGAGCGGCAATCTTTGAAAGCGTGGAACTGGTGAAAGCGGCGCGGAAGAAGTCCGCGGCTCCGTTTGTGAACGCCGTGCTCCGCAAGATTTCCGCGGGGCGATCACCCGGAGTGGAGAGCCTCGATAATTTTGCCGCGATTCGCAGTTCCGGCGATGCCGCGGCTCTTGCGGCTAACGCTTCTCATCCGGAGTGGATGGTACGGCGCTGGGTTGAGCAATACGGCGTTGAGGCTACGCGGGGAATCTGCGGCTACGATCAAACTACGCCGGCAACGTCCATTCACATTTACGATGATCGAGCGCCAGCGGAGCTGGCCGCAAGCGGCATCGCGCTCAGCGCGGGTGAACTTCTCTCTTCGGCGCGCACGGTTGTTGCGGGTGACGTTACTAAGACTGCAGCTTGCCGCGAAGGGCGCGCTGCAATTCAGGACGAGGCCTCACAACTTGTCGCATTTCTGGTCGGGCACGGAAAGTCTATCCTCGATTGCTGCGCTGCACCCGGCGGCAAGACGCGGCTGATAGCCCATCGCAATCCACAGTCGACCATCATTGCTGCGGAACTCCATCCGCATCGAGCGCGGCTAATGCGCTCGCTGGTTCGCGCTCCGAACATTCGTGTTGTTTCCGCCGATGCCCGGTCGCTTCCGTTATCGCGGCAGTTCGACCGCATTCTTGTCGATGCTCCCTGTTCCGGAACTGGAACACTGGCCCGCAATCCGGAGATCAAATGGCGACTTAAACCAGAGGATTTTGCCGATTTACAAGCGCGCCAGATTGCGATTTTGAAGTCAGCGCTGGCCCAACTCGCACCAAGAGGCCGCCTGGTCTATTCGACTTGTTCGCTGGAACGCGAGGAAAACGAAACGGTGGTGGAAGCCGTTCTTACGCATGAGACTCAATTTTCGATTGGGGATTGCCGGAACGAGCTTGCGCAATTGCGCGAGGCGGGAGATCTTGTTGAACTGGACCTCGACTCACTGCGCTCGGGACCTTACCTGCGCACCCTTCCCGGCCGCCATATCTGCGACGGCTTCTTCGCGGCAATCATCGAGCGCAGGCTCTAACGCACTTCGAAGTTAACGGCAGTTCCGGCAATGATCTTCTGTCCAGGCAAAGGAGACTGGATGACGATCATGCTGGCGGAAGTTGGCTGACCTGCCACCGGTGGTGGCTGACCTGTGGCTGCTGCCGCGGGCGAAATCTGAGCGCCCCCGGTCGACTGCGTTCCGTTGCTAACGGGCGCCCGGCTGACCTTGCCGAGTTTCATTCCCGCATCCTGCAAGGCCAGGGTCGCACTGCCCAGGGGCTGGCCCGTGAAGTTCGGCATCACGTAGGCAGCGGCCGCGATCGTTTCCGAGATGAGCAGGTTGATCTTCGGCGCCGTAACTCCGTTGGCATTTGCCGGCGGGCTCTGTGAGCAAATCAGATCGGGCTGGGTGTCAGGTGATGCGTTCGGCGAGTCCGCGGGAAAACTAACCTCGGCGACGGATCCGACAGCCAGGCCGCGGCGGCGGATGTTGAGTTCGGCGGCACGCTCGCTTTCGCCAGTCACGTCCGGGATCGCGACGCGTTGCGGGCCGAGGCTGCGGGCTACACGAATTGGCCAGCCGCGGCGCACCTTCGTTCCCGCAGGCGGCATCTGGTTGACGATTTGTCCCTCAGGCATGTCGGAGCTGTAAAATTCGCGCTCGATCATGACCGGGAGGCCCAACGGTGAGCCGGCGCGTTCGGCTTGCACCGGGCTCATCCCCACAACTTTGGGCACGATCACTTCGCGTCCGTGAATGGCAAAGCGCATGGCCGTAAGCGCCGAGATCAGCGCCACCGTCATGAGCACGAGCGTCAGCAGCAAAATGCTGAAAAAACGCCGCATCTATGGGCATTATAAAACGCGGGCACCCAGTTGATTTATGGGTGAACATCCTGCTCGTCAGGAGCGGAGGGAGTTTCTTCCCATTGATGGCCGCATTCGTGGCAGCTCCATGCGCGATTGGTGACCGGTAGCGGGAAGCCGGCAAAGGCCGAACCGTAGGAAATGAGTTTGTTGAGTTCCTGAAAAGTGACGTCGAGCGACTGGCAGCGCGGACACTTCGGCTGCGCGTATTCGCCGATGCCTTCGACATCGACGCTTTCAGGAATCGGCTGGTTCAGAATTTCGTTGGCGGCCGCCGCATCCTCGGCGCGCACTTTCAGTTTGATTCCGCCGACCAGATTGGAATAGAACCAATCCATGCGGACGAGGTTGTCGTCGGCGAGATAGGTTTGGATCCCGGCGGAATCCAGGCTGCCTTTGGCAAGCAGCGCCTCGGGCAGATCTCGGAATTGCCGGACCGTGATGAGGTTATTGAATTCGACGGTTTCCTCGGCGGGCGGCGGTATGATCACCAGCTCGAGGCCGCGCTTCGTGGCCTCTCCCAACAGCGCATCCTGCGCGGGAACACTTAACTCGTCGCCGCTCTCCGCGATTCGGGTGAGTTCCTCGTCGCTCATGGCGGAGTACACGCCGGCGAGGCGGGCTCGCTCCTGGTCATAATCCGGCAAAGTCATCCGGTCATGATACTCCGGGTGGCACTTATTTACTTCTTACTTTGTTGTTCTTACTTCTGACTGGCATTCGCCCCCGGATGCGCTGCGGCTGTAGCCACTTGCGCTTTTTGCACTCCAACCCAGGTGTGAACGCGTTCCGACAGCACGTCGAGCGGCAGCGCACCGGCGTTCAGGACTTCGTCGTGGAATCCGCGAATGTCGAAGTTCGAGCCGAGTTGATCCTTGGCGTATTGGCGGAGTTTCAGAATCTCAAGCTGGCCGATTTTGTAACCCAAGGCCTGCGCCGGCCAAGCCATGTAGCGATCGGTCTCGCTCTGAACTTCAGGTTCATCGATGGCGGAGTGCTCGTGGAAGAAATCGACTACCTGCTGCCGCGTCCAATGCTTGTAGTGGAAGCCGGTATCGACCACGAGGCGGATGGCGCGCAGCATGTCATCCTGGAGGTGGCCGTAATAGCTGTATGGGTCTTTGTAGAAGCCAACCTCTTCGCCCAGGCGCTCGGAATAGAGCGCCCAGCCTTCGGTGTAGGCGGTGTAATTCTCCTGCTGACGGAAGGGTGGAAGTTCGGGCAACTCCTGGGCGATCGAGATTTGCAGATGGTGGCCGGGAACGCCCTCGTGGTACGCGGTGGTTTCGATGTCGAGCGTGGTGCGATGGGCAAAATCGTAGGTGTTGACCATGACGTGCGCCTTGCGTTTGCCATCAGGTGTGCCTTGCACGTACTGGGTCGAGGCCTCTTTCTCGCGGAACTCCTCGATCGGCATTACGTCGAGATGTCCTTTGGGTAAACGGCCAAATAGATCGGGCAGTTTGGTATACATCTCGTCGATGTGCTTGCGGTAGAGATCGAGAATCTCTTCGCGCGAATGCGGATGCAGGTTGGGATTTGTTTTGATTGACGCGTAGAAGCTCTTGAGATCGGGATAGCCAAGCTTCTGCGCCACGCCCAACATCCGGCCTTCGATTTCCTTGACCTGATCGAGGCCGATCTGATGAATTTCTTCGGGCGAGAGATCGGTGGTGGTGGACTGCTTGACCGCGAATGCGTAGCGCGCAGGGCCGTCGGGAAGCGCCCAGAGCCCAGGCTCAGTGCGGCCTTTCGGGGCATACTCGTCGCGAACGAAGGCGGTAAATTTCACATAAGCCGGAGTGACCGAATCGCGAATGGCGGCAATGCCCTCCTCACGCAGGCGTTTTTGGTCGGCTGCCGGGATGGAATCGGGGAACTTGTCGAAAGGATGTGCGAACGGGCTTTTCTCCGGCTCGGTCTTCGCCAAACCATCGGACTGAGTGACGACCTGTTCGAGCAGAATCTTCGGCGGCATCAGGCCCGCAGCCATGCCCTTTCGCATCTGAACGATGGTCTGGTCGAAGAGGCGCGGCAGTTGCTTGAGGCGCGCGATGTAGTCTTCGTAGTCCTTCACGCTTTCGAAGGAGAGCACGCTGACTAGTTGCGGCGCGTCGATGTGAATTCCGTTGAACTGATTGACCGGCATCTCCCAGGGCGTGAAGCGCGCGCCGTCGAGATTCATTTTCAGATCGCGCACCATCAGTTCCTTGTTCAGAACTTCCTGGTCGGGAAAGCCGGTGGTGTCAATGGCCTCGAAGCGCGCAAGGAATTGGCGCGCCTGCACCAGCGAGTCGTCAATCGCCGCCTGCGAAAAATCGTCAACCTTGTCGTTCCAACGCTTGTCGCCGAGGATCGAGGCGTAGAGCGGACTGGTGCGCATGGTGTATTCCCACTGCTCATGCAGCAGGTCGTTGAGCGCTTTGCGTCGGGCTTCGAGATCGGCGGGCGGGTTGGCGGCGGACATGGGTTCGACGAACATGGGTTCGACGAGCATCGCCCCGGCGAACAGGGCGAGGACGAGCACAGGAATAAGGTATCGCATAACAGCACTCCAGAAATTGTTCGTTGTCTGGGCGAAGGCTGCCCCACGCAGAATTCACCCTGTTAGACGAGTACGTGAAGGAATTGTAATCGGTTCCCGAAATCAGCCTGCCTGCCAGACGGTATCGAGGACGGTGCCATCGACCCACTTCACGACGGCACAGGGACGGTCGCCGAGCTTTGGCCGCGACGGCTTGCCGCCGCAGATTTTCTCGACTTCGGCCTTGATGTCCTGGATGGGACGAATGGGCAGCCTCGACCCCTTCACCGCATCGAGCAAATCGACGCGCAGCGGATTTATCGCGATGCCGCGCTCGGTCACGATGACGTCGATCATCTCGCCCGGACCGGTTAGCGTTGTGACCTCGTCGACGATCACCGGAATGCGGTCACGGAATGAAGGCAGCGCCAGAATCGAGCAGCCCGCGAACAAGCAATTCTGCCAGCCGCCGATGCCGTGCAGCAGGCGTCCATCGGAGTGGGTGACGACGTTCGCGTTGAAGTTGACGTCAACTTCGGTTGCACCGAGCACGACGGCGTCGACCAGCGACGCGAAATTTCCTTTGCCGTGATAGTTGTAGGAAGTGAAGGGCGAGGTCGCAATGTGGCGCGGGTCGCCGGCAATCGACTTTACGCCGTCGAGATCAAAGGTCTGGCCGTCGAGGATATAGTCGGTGAGGCCCTCCTGGAGGAGCTCGACGAGGTACTTCGTCGAGCCGCCGCGGACGAAGCGGGCCTTGACGCCGTCTTCCTTCATCATCTTTTTCAGGTACTGGACGAAGGCGAGGGCGATGCCTCCGGCGCCGGCCTGAAACGAGAAGCCATTTTTCATGATGCCCGCCGCGCGCAGAAATGCCGCGACAAGTTCGGCAATGCGGAGGCGGTCGGGCGAGCGGGTGATCTGGGTAGTGCCGGAGACAATTTTCGCGGGATCGCCGATGGATTCGACCTCGACGAGAAAGTCGACATTGTTGCCCTGAATCTGCCAGGGCACGCAGGGAAACGGGACAAGGTTGTCGGTCACGACGATGACGCGGTCGGCATAGATCGAATCGGCAAGCGCGAAGCCGAGCGAACCGCACGCCGACTTGCCGTGCGAGCCATCGGCGTTGCCAAAGAAATCGGCGGTGGGCGCGGCAATCACCGCGATGTCAACGTGCACCTCGCCGTCCTGGATCGCCTGGTAGCGGCCGCCGTGCGAGCGCAACACTCCCATACCGCGCATCTTGCCTTGCGTGCAGTAGTCGCCGAGCGGCCCGTTCATCGAGCCTTCGATGTGATGGATCGTGCCATTTTCCATCAGTTCGATTATGCCCTGCTGTGAGGGAAACGATGCGCTCGGAAACCACATCAGATCTTTTGCGCCGATGCGCGCCGCGGCTTCGAGCGCAATCCGCGCTACCTTGTCGCCATCGCGCAGATGGTGATGACTCGAAATCGTCATGCCATCGCGCAGGCCGCAGTTGCGCAGCGCGGTTTCGAGGTCGGCGACGCGCTTATCACCGGAATCGGGAAAATCCTTGGCCGAAGAAATCGGCGGCGCCGTTTTTCTGCCGTGCGGCTGAAATTTTCCGACGCCGAGAAACGGAATCTGCGGCTTGCCATTGACCATGGCCGGCACCGTGCGCCCCAGCGCGTTCTGTGCGAGTTCCAGCTTGTCGCTCACAAGATTGCTCCCATCGTTTTGGCGCGCTCCACCAGTTTGAGCGCGCGCTGCACCACCGGCGGATCGATCATCTTCGAACCGAGACTCACGACGCCGAGGCCTTTACGTTGGGCTTCTTCAAAAGCGGTCACGATGCGCTGCGCCTTTTCGATCTCTGCCTGGCTAGGCCGAAAAGCTTCGTGAATCACGCGAATCTGGCCGGGATGAATGCAGCCCATACCTTCGAATCCCATGGCACGCGAGGCCTGCCCCCAACGCAGCAAGCCGTCCATGTCCCCGACATCGCCGAAGACAGAATCGATGGCCTGAATTCCGGCGGCGTGCGCGGCGTTCACGATGCGCGAGCGAGCGTATTGAGACTCGCGACCCTCGGGGGTTTTCACCACGCCCAGGTCGGCGGTGAAGTCTTCGAGGCCGATCGTCAATGCGACGACGTTTGCGCTGGCGCGCGCAATGGCGAATGCATTCTCGATGCCGAGAGCTGACTCGACGATCGGCATAATCCAAGTGGGCCGCGCAATTCCGTCGCGAGTCTTGATCTCGCCGATCACACGGTCGGCCTCCACGACCTGCTCCGCGCGCTCGACCTTCGGAATCAGAATCAGGTCGGGACTTTCGCCGATCACTTCCTTAAGATCTTCGAGCCCGAGCGGCAACTGGTTGATGCGCACCATGCGCTCGCACGTGCCGAAATCGACCGCGCGGAGCGTGTTGCGCACCAGGATGCGCGCCGTATCTTTTTCGTCGCGATGGACCGAGTCTTCGAGATCGAGAATCACTGCGTCGGGCTCATGCAGCGCCGCGTTGATGAAGTACTTCGGCTCCGAACCGGGCAAATAGAGGCGCGACCGCCGAAGCCGGTTCCTGGGCGATGGCTCGGGGAGGGGATTCCGCTCGGGCAACCAGTGCTTGCCAAGCCCGGCGCCTGCTCTTCTTGCCGCCGCCTCGATTCGCGCACCGATCGTGAAGGGCAGCGCGCCCTCATCATGAATCGTCACCCGCGCGTGCTTGATTTCGAGTGCTGCCAGCACTTCGCGCGCCTGCTTCAAAATCGCGTCGCCATAATAAGGAGCGACGCGCGACTCGAGTGAGATCTCGACGCCGCCTGTCTCGCGCGACTCAAACGCGACCTGCGCATCCGAGCGTACGTCCTTGCCCCAGTGTCCGGCCTCGGCCGAATGTAATGATTGCACTTCCACGCTCATATCAATCCTTCACCAAGTCAATCCTTCGCGAAGCTGTCTCACCACGGAGTCACGGAGAAATTCTGTTTTTATTTTCTCGGAGCCCGATGGCACCGTGGTGCTTTGGTTTTTCAGCGAACGCGACTACTTTAGCTTTCCCAGAATCGCATCCGTCATTTGCATGGTCGACGCCGCTCCCTGGCTAATCGCTTTCGCGCCGCCCGGAATGCGCATCATGTCATAGGTGCGAATTTTGCCTTCACTTACTACTTCGGCGATCGCCTCACGAATGCGGCCGGCCTTTGCCGTTTCATTGACATGATCGAGCATCATCGCCGCCGAAAGAATCATCGCAATCGGATTCACGATCGGCGGATCGAGTTCGGCATATTTCGGCGCCGAGCCGTGCGTTGGCTCGAACACGGCGACGTCTTCGCCAATGTTGCCCGACGCCGCGAACCCGAGGCCGCCAACCAGTCCGGCGAACGCGTCGGACAAGATGTCGCCAAACAGATTCGACGCCACGATCACGTTGTACTCCTCCGGATTCTTGTTCAGCCACATCAATTGCGCATCGATATTCGTCGACCACAGCGCGATGCCCGGATAATTTTTCGCCACATCTTTGGCAACTTCCTCCATCATGCCGGAGGTTTCGCGCACTACGTTCGGCTTCTCGCAAATGGTGACGCCCTTGAAGCCACGCTTCTTCGCATACTCGAACGCGGCCACGCAAATGCGGTGCGCCGCATGACGCGTGATGACGCGGCAGCTTACGGCGAGATCCGGGCCGGGGACCTTGGCGAATGCTTTGAACTTCGCATGGGTGGCTAACGCCGCGCGAACGTTCTCCGGCGGGTTCGTCCACTCGACGCCGGCATACATTCCCTCGGTTCCCTGGCGGAAAACGGTCGTATCGATATGCGGCTCGTCGAAGCCGCTATCCACGCGCTTCCGAATGTAATTCAACGGATTGCCCTTGAAGCCGATGCAGGGCCGCATGCAGATATCGAGATTGAACTTCTGCCGCATGGTGACGATCGGCGAGTAATAGACATAGCCCTTGCCTTGCAGTTCGGGCTTGAGCTCGGCCTGCGCGGCCTTGTTGGGCTTGGAAGTGATCGCGCCGAAGAGGCCGAGCTTGTGTTTGGTTAACAGTTCGATCGTGCGCTCGGGCAGCGCATTGCCGTTATTGCGCCAGCATTCCCAGCCGATGTCGGCGGGAATGTAGTCGGCGTCAAATCCGACTGCCTTTAAAACCCGTAATGATTCCGGTAAAACCTGATTGCCGATGCCGTCTCCCGGCATGGTGATGACTGTATATTTCGCCATGATTGCTCCTTAACCCTATGTCAACCGCCGAGACGCCGAGTTCGCCGAGAAGTTCTTCCTCAACATGTCATCATGAGCGGAGCGATCCGTTCGCAACGCGCAAGGCTCGTGGAGTCGACAGATCGCTACCAACTGCATTTCTCCGCGCCCTCGGCGTCTCGGCGGTGATGACTTAAGCCAGCCGCCTCGCCACCAGATTCTCTACTCCACCCGCGATGACCAGCGATTGCGGCACGCTGCCGAGCGCGGGGAACGCGAATGTCTCTCCGAGCCAGAAGATCGTGCTGGAGGTGAAATCGATATCGATCTCATCACCGGGAATAATCGTTTTCTCCCTGGCTCCAATCTCCGTCGCAAACTGCTCACGCAATCGCGCCACAAGCTCTGGTACCTCGATGCATAGAAATCCGTTGTTGAAGGCATTACGCAGGTAAGTCTGCGAAAAACTGGCGGCGATGACCAGGGGAATGCCTTTCGCCTTTAGGCACGTTACAGCCTGTTCGCGGCTCGAACCGGTGCCGAAGTTGAGCTGGCCGACGATCACATCGCCTGCGCGCGTGCGCGCGGCAAATTGCGGATCGTAATTTTCCATCACGACCTTGGCCATCATCTCCGCCGTCATGTCGTCGCGATACGTATAGTCCTTGCCGTAAATCGCGTCCGTATTCACGTTGTCTTGCGGCATGAACACAAGCCGGCCTTTCACGCGTTGCGGGAAGCCCGCGAGAATCTCAACCTTCTCCGCTCCACCGGAAGCCGCTGCCAGTTCCGTAAATGCCCGTGTGGGGCGGGCATTCGTGCCCGCCGACCTCTGAACCGGTCCGCAAATGTACCCCGCCACCGCCGAAGCTGCCACCACTTCGGGGCTGCCGAGATAGCACTTCGCATCGCGCGACCCCATGCGGCCCTTGAAGTTGCGATTCGTCGCAGAGATGCCGACCTCGCCCGCTTCGAGCAATCCCACGCCCAGCCCGATGCAGGGTCCACATCCCGGCGGCAGCGGATTCGCTCCCGCATCCAGCAGCGTCTTCCAAACGCCGCGTTTCTCCGCCTCCTCCTGCACCCACTTGCTGGCCGCAGCAAGATAAAACGTCACGCCAGCCGCGACTTTCTTCCCGTGCAAGACGCGGGCGGCGGCTTCCAGATCTTCGACGCGCGAGTTCACGCACGAAACTAAATACGCCTTCTGGATCGCGACTCTCTTTGCCTCGATCTCGGCCAGCGATTGCATCGTCTGCACCGTGTCCGGGCCTGAAACATGCGGCGTCACCTCGGCCAGATCGAGCACGATCCGAGCGGCATAGCTCGCATCCGCATCCGGCGCAGGCGGATGTGCAGCCCAGTCCGCGATATCTTTTTCTGTGAAGCGCTCAATTCCCAGCACCTTCAACCGCTGATGTACGCTGCGCATGTAGGCAATCGTCGCCGCATCGACCGGGAACCACCCGACCAGCGGACCCCATTCGGTGGTCATGTTCGAGATGGAGAGGCGCGCGTCCATCGAGAGCGATGCCATGCCCGGCCCGCTGAATTCGATCGACGCATTCAGGCACTCGTCGTGGTTGTAGAGTCCACACAAAGTAATAATGACGTCCTTGCCCGTCGCGCCCGGCGCCAGTTTGCCCTCGAGCACCACCTGAATCGAGCGCGGAATCTGCCACCAGAATTCGCCCGTCGCCCACACCGCCGCCGCGTCCGTGCGCACGATCGGCGTGCCAATTGCGCCCAGCGCGCCGTACATGTTCGAGTGCGAGTCCGACGCCACCACGAACGATCCCGGCACGACATACCCACGCTCCACCATGATCTGGTGGCCGATGCCCGAGCCCGCGGCATAGAAATCGACTCCCTGCTCGCGCGCGAACGCCTCAATGGCACGATATTTCTTCAGGTTCGATTCATCCCGATTCTGAATATCGTGATCGAGCGCATAGACCATTTGGTGCGGATCTTTGACCTTCTTCGCGCCGATGCCTTTGAACTTGCTCATCACCGCTGAGGTATTGTCGTGCGTCATGCAGCGATGCGGACGGATGGACAGGAAATCTCCCGCTCGCAGCGGACGATTCGGTCCCTCGGCCATGTGTTTCTGCGCAATTTTCTCGACGATTGTCTGGCCCATAATTTCACCTGGCCGTTGGCAAGACGCCGCAGGCGGCGTCTCTACCCGAAATTTGTTCGGAGATGCGGCTCCGTCTCACAGTTGTGCGTCGGTCGCACCATCCGTCTTTACGTCCGCCGTCTTTATATCCGCCGTCTTTACATCCGCCTTCATCAGCCGCATCAGCTTCGCCACCGAATCCAGCTTCTCCAGTTTCCAGATCGCCCGAATCAACTTGTCCTGCGCCTTCTTGGACAGTACGCCCTCGGCCAGTGCATGGAACTTTTCCTCAATCTCCGCGTCGGTCAGCGGGTTCCGCGGATCGCCTTTCGGGTAGTCGAGCTGCTTTGAGAAAGTCCTTCCGTCTTTAGCCGTGATGTTTACGATCACCCGCTGCAAAGCCGGAAATACTTTCTCGATCTCGGGATCCGCCACCACCTCAACCTTCTTCAACTGTTCGCGGATCACCGGGTCCATGATCTTGGCGATCTCGAACTGCGCCGGCGTGACCTGCCGGTCGACGAGCGCAGCCGCGATCACGTAGGGCAACGAGTGGTCCGCAGTCTCCTTGGTGTGCGGATCGTACTTGCTCGGATCGGAGAGGATATCCGCTGCCCGCGCCAGCGACCGTATCTGTATCTTCTCGACGCCATCCGGGTGCAGATCGTTTTCCTTCACCAGGTCGAGCACGGCCGAGATGGGCGCGTGCGTCAGTGCCTCAGTCGGAAAGAACTTCATGCCACATTGCGTGATCCGCCACGACTCGCCGAGGCCGTCCGTCAGCAGGTTCAACTTCCAGTCCGGGCCGAGGCAATGTACCAGGCCTTCTTTGCCGTCGAGCACGTGTTCGGGGCCGGTGTAGCCTTTTTCAGCCAGCAGCGCGGCGAATACGCCACTTTGCGTGGCCATCGGGTCGACGGTGTTCTTGATCATGGTCAGCTTGCCGGATACGGCCGCGCCCAGCGTGCAATGGTGGGAAGCGGAAATGCCGATCGCATGCCGAATCTGTTCCCAACTCAGCCGCAGCGCGCGCCCGGCGACGATCGGCGAAGCAAACGCGGTCAGCGTTGCATGATGCCAGCCGCGCTCGCGAATGCCGGGGAAGGCCGCCTCGCACAGCCGCATCTCGAATTCGTGGCCGAGCACGAAGCCAACGATCAGCTCGCGGCCATCGGTCTTCACCCTCTCGCAGCAAGCCATCGCTGCCGGAAAAATGTCCGACGGATGCGACGGATCCTGCTTCCAGTAAATGTCGTTGTAATCCATGCAGCGGATCATCAGCGCGTTGGCAAGCGAGGCTGAGACGGCATCGATCTTCTTGCCTGTGCCGATGACGGTTGAATTCCCGCGGCCCGCGATCTCGTTCAACACGCCCAGCGCGATGACGACATCATGCTGCTTGTATCCGCCGAGGGCGCAGCCGATGGAGTCGAGCAGAAAGCGCTTTGCCTGGTAAACCGCCTCTTCCGGCAACTGTTCAAATTGCAGTCTCGCTGCCCACTTCGCCATCTGAGCGGTGATTGTCTCTTTTCCCGTTGCCTGTGTAGTAGACAATGATGACCCCCTAACGGCTTTCGGCGCTCGGCTCTTGGCTTTCGGCCCGTAGCGTTTAGCTTCCTGGTTTGTCCGAAAGCCCAGAGCCTAGAGCCTAGAGCCCAATTTTACGTTCCTCGGATTCTTAAACGGCAAGAACGCCATAAAATCCGCGTGGTGCACGATGAAGGCCTCTGTTGTGCGCTTTACCAGATCGCCTTCGGCTGCGTGCGCCGCAATGATGTGGCAGACCGCGTCGGGGACGCCGCATTCGAGAGCCAGTGCTACGCCCGTAAACGGATGCCGCAACGCCTCGCCGCGCTCGCTCTGCCGGCTCTTGCCGTCCGGGCCGATCTCGTACTCGAGCAGCTTGCCGACATCCGCCAGAATCGCGCCTGCAATCACCACGTTGATGTCGATCGGGAGCGCGCGGCCCATGAAGGCCATCATCGCTTTTGCGCTGTCGCGCGCGATGTGTACGACGCAGCGCTTGTGCTCCATGAATGTGATCGGGCAATTCGGGACCAGCAGGGTGAAGGGAATCTGATTGAGGTCGTCGTGCTTGAGCGGGCTGCGCTCCAGCGCCTTGATCCAAGTTTGCGTAACCTGCTCGCGCAGCTTCGCATCGCCGATCCACTGAATTTCAGGCCACAGGCGTTCTACGGCCTCGCGCATGCAAGGACCTCCAAAAGCGTCTAAACCAAAACTATATAGGCTATCGAAGGCCCGGCCGAAGCGCGAGTGATGGGCTCACAGGGAGATGTGACGCGCGAACTGCTGGACGGGTGTGATTTGGCCTCGGGCAAACTTCGCGCGCCACCACTATTCAAGCGGAAGCAACTCGATGGCGCACCCCGCCGCATCGCACCTCACCACGCCCCGCCGCACAATCTTGACCGACGAAGCATCCGGAAAGCGCACGGGAAATTCCTTCTCTCGCATCGCGTCTCCTGCGCTGCGCAGGGTCTCGTCGCCCTCCACGAACTCGGCTCGCTCCGGTTGCGGAGAGCTGTCAAACACCAGATTGAATTTCGCCGATCCATTGCTCACCGAGGCGCCGCCGGATTTGATCTGGCCCAGCTTCACCGTCCGAAGCTCCGCGAGGTCGTGCGTCGCTGCGGCGATCTCTTTCTGCACCGCCGCCGTCTGCGACGCATTCATCTGAAGAATGTTTGCGTCGGCCAGCAGCTTGCCCAGACGCTGGCGCGAATCTCCCGCGTCCGCGCCCCCCGCGGCTGCGGCCAGCGCATACATGTGCCGCGCCTTGTCTGGCTGCCCTGCTTTCTCATAGACCTGTGCCAGCCGGTTCGCCACTGTGCCGGAGCCGCTCAGCAGCCACGCCGAATTCAGGAACTGCATGGCCGCCAGATTTTCTCCACGCTGATATTTCGCCCAGCCCATACGCGCCCAGGCCAGCGCCACGAGCTTCATCGCGGAAAACGCCGATGGCGGCAGGCGATCAAACTCGCCCGAATCGAATTGTCCGCCGATGTCGTAGAGCACCTGCTGCGCATCTTGCTCGGTCTGCGCCGGGTCGATGTCAGGCTTCAGTGCCGCCGCATAGACATCCGCGCCGGCATCGCCGCTCGCGCTGCCGGTCAAGCTCTTCATCAGGTCGGCAGACTTCGCCGTGTCGCCCAGCTTCGCGTACACCTGCGCCAGCGCCATCTTCGTCTCAGGATCGTCCGGAGGAATTGCCGCCGCGGCCTCGAGTTCACCACGCGCTTCGGCGTACTTGCCCGTTTGCGCCAGCAGCAGGCCGAGGTCCTTGTGCGACTCCTTGTCATACGGCGCGATCTCGATTTGCTTGCGGTAGGCCGCAACCGCGTCGTCGTTCTTTCCGCTCTGCTGGAGTTCGATTCCGAGCTCGAGATTCGCCAGCTTGTGGTTCGGATCTTCTTCAATTTGCTTGCGGAATGCGCCGATGGCATCGGCGTGATTGTTGGCGCCGGCGTAGGCGCGGCCTAGGTCGTACCAGCCGTCTTTCAACGTCGCATCGCCATTCACGGCGCGCTTGAGCAACTCAACGGCGCGCCCAAAGTCCTTGCTCTCAAGCGCGGTTACTCCAGCCTTGTGGAGCTCCTCTGGCGAGCCCTGCATCTTCGCCGCATCCGGCGCGCGCCCGGACGGCGCCGAGATCGAACATGAGAGCAGCTGATCGTCATTGCTGCGCGTGACGTTATAAAACGACTCGTAATCCGCACGCTTTGCCGCGGCAATCGAATTCACCTTCACCGTCAGCCGCCGCTCGCCTTCGAGCACAAACGTTCCGGCGGCTGTTTTCGTCCACGAGTAAGACGAGGAGTAGTCGCCATAATCGCGCGCCATCTTTACCGCAACCGGCGTATGCACCGAGTAATTTGCGGGAAACTCCAGACGGACCTTGTATTCCACGTCGCCTGCCGGGCCGATGTCGATGGGCTCTCCACTTTTGCCGCCCGCGCGTGGCGCCGGAACCGAGAGCGGCGGAATGGGCCGGAAATCGACGCTCGCCGAGGGCACCACAAAATAGCGGTCCTGCTTCAGGTGATATTTCAGATGGAAGGGCTTCGAGGTATCTTCGATTGGATCGAGCTGCACGTTGTCCACGTCGCCGGGCAGGCCCCAACTCGCGGAAAGCGCCCTGGTAAAGTCCTTCCAGCCCGACTGAGGAACATCGCGATAGCTGGCGCGCATCGGCCAGTCGCGGTCGCCCTGAGCCGTAAGTTCCAGCGTGGCATCGAGCGCGCCATACTCGCTAAATTTGCCGTCGAGCGAAAAGCGCATAAAGGTCTTGATCGGAGAATCCGCCGGCGTTCGCCGCACTCCGGCTTCGGCATCGTCCGACGCTACCACCGCTTCTTTATTTCGCAGCTGATAAAGGAGCAGGCCGTAGGGCGTGACCTCCTGCGTGGTGTCGAGCCATGTCAGACGGTCGCCGACGCGGGCCAGCGTGATGACGTGGTCAAACTGCGCCGGCGACGGCTCGTCGCTATCGAGCTTGCGCGAGCTGTCGATCAGCACCGGATAACTCTGAATGCCGACGGCCTTCAGCATTGCGGCCAGGAGCGTGTGCTTGTCTTTGCAATCGCCATAGCCGTTTTCGAGAACGTCCACCGCCGCGTGCGGCTGATAGCGGCCGATGCCGAGCGAGATGCTGACGTAGCGGATGTTGAGCGCCACATAGTCGTAGAGGCGGCGCGCTTTTTCCTCGGGAGTATTTGCGCCCTTGGTCAGCGCCTCAGCCTGCGTGCGCACGCGGTCGTCGACCGTCATGCGCTCGCCCTGCAATTTGGCGTACCACGCGGCAATCTGCTTCCAGTCGGTGAAGGTGGTAAGCTGCACATCGGGAGTGGCGGCATCGTCGTCTTCATCCGCCTGGTCTTTGTCTCTGTCGCGATCCGGCTCGATGCCCTTCACCACCCAGGTGTAAACACGGCGCTCGCCGTTGTCCTGAATCTCGGGCGCATGCTTCGGCGACTTCAGCTTGATCGCGCGCGCCTTGGGTACGTCGATCTCCAGCCGGTCTTCGCCAACCACCACGCCCCTGGGAAACGTATGCTCGTACCAGAAATTCCCCGCCGCGAGCGGTGTTGTCGTGCGCGTCACCGTGCGATATTCGAGCGTATCTCCCGGCCTGAGCGCTGCCACCGAGATGTGCCGCTGGCGGTAATCGCTGTACATCGGCGCTTGCTTGAGCACGTCAGGCGCAAAATCCTGCGCCGTCGATTGGTCAGTTACAATCACCTGCCCATCGGGCTTCCGCACCCGCACATACTCGATATCTAACTTCTCGGTCGCGGAAGAATAGCCAAAGACTAACTGGCCGAATTCGCGCACCCCGGCCTCGCTCTGGATTAGAACGACGGCCTCGGTCTCCTCTACGCTCGCGCCATCGTTCTCAAAGCGCGCGCGGTTCAGGATGCGCTGGAAGATCGCGGCCTCGCCTGAGTGGTCATTTTTCTTAGGGGAAGAGACTTGAGGGGAAGAGACTTGAGGCGAAGAAGACTGGGCGGCCGCGATCGTACTCAAAAAGGCCGTAGTTAGAAAACTCGTGCTCAAAAAGAAGGCTCCGAGCAGCAGCGCAGCGAATCCAACGTTAGGGACGAAATGCGAGGGGCGGGAGAGCATGAACCATCGGCGAGACATATTGAGGTTCTTTTACCCTGTGGGCAAAGTAAAATCAACCGATAGCGCCGTGGGCGGCTCTGGAGGCATCTTGCGCAAACTTACTCTGAGTGCGGCTTTGCATTCCGTCTGCCTTGGCTTGCTCGTCATCTTTTGTGTGACTTTTGTATTGGGCCAAGGGCCGCTGACGATCCAGGATGCCGCGCTGCCTCCGCTGGTGGCAGGCGAACAATTTACCGCGCGGCTTCACGCCACGGGCGGAGCGCCTCCCTACCACTGGTTTACCGACGGTCCTCTACCAGACGGCATCAATCTGAGCATCGACGGCGTGCTCTCTGGGCGTCCGGCAAAATCGGGAGCGTTTACCGTCACTATCATCCTCGCCGACTCGGGCCATCCCAGCCAGAAGGTGCAGAAGAGCTTTCAGGCGGAGATCGCCACGGCGCTGGGACTCGAATGGCTCGACGCGCCGAAGGTGAACAATGACCGCATCGACGGCTCAGTCGCGGTCACGAACGGCTCCCGGGATACTTACGATCTGACCGTGATCGTCGAAGCCGTCGCCGAGAATGGCCGCGCAACCGCGCTTGGCTACCAGCACTTTCCGCTGAAACCGGGAACCAAGAATTTCCCCATCACTTTCGGCCAAACGCTGCCGAGTGGCGCCTACGTGATCCATGCGGATGCCGTCGCGGAAATTCCCGCGCGCAAAAATATTTTGCGGCAGCGGCTCCAAACACCGGGGGCTCTTCACATCGTCGCGACGCCCTGAGAGGCGTCTTCCACCCGCAGCATAAGCAGGGCGGCAAACACCAGCGAGCAGCCGCCGATAACCACCACCGCCAAGCGAAGGTCCATTGTGGCAGGCAGGCGTGGAGCGAGCAGATTGACCACGCGATTCAGGAAGGCGGTCGTGAGAATCTCAGGACCCACGATAAAGAAGTTGAAGATTCCCATATAAACGCCCATCTTCTCCGGTGGCAGCGAGCCGACGAGGACGGCATAGGGCATCGCCAGAGTACTCGCCCACGCGATTCCAACTCCGACCATGGGACCGATCAGCCACCACTGATTGTGAATGACGGTGACGGATATCAGGCCGATCCCCCCGCATATCAGGCAGAGCGAATGAGTCCATCTGCGGCCCAGAGCTTTGGCGATCGACGGCAGGGCGAAAGCGAATACGAAGGTCACAGCCGAATAGGCGGCAAAACATATTCCACCCCACTTGACGCCGTCGCCATAGCCCGGTGAAGCGGGAGAGGTGGCGCCAAAAACACTGCGGGCGATGGCGATGCCGAAGAACATCCACATGCAGAAAAGCCCTAGCCAGGTGAAGAACTGCACGGGCGCGAGTTGCCGCATGGTGCGGGGCATTTCCTTGATGGCGACAAGGATCTCGACGGCGTTTTTTCGCAGGCCGGAGTGCGCCGCCTTCATGCGCTCGAAGTCGGCAAGATTCTCCGGCGGATATTCGCCGGTGGTGAAGATGGTGTAGAGGACTGCACCAAGGAAGACCGCCGCGCCCAGATAAAACGACAGGCGCACAGTGTAGGGGATGGCCGAAATGCCGCCGGCCTGATCGCTGAGATGGAAGAACTTCGTAAGTATGTAGGGAAGCGCGGAAGCAAACACCGCACCCAGCCCGATAAACAGGCTCTGAACGGCAAAGCCGCGGGTACGCTGGGATTCAGGCAGAAGGTCGGCCACAAACGCACGGAAGGGTTCCATGCTGATGTTGATGGAAGCGTCGAGGATCCAGAGCAGGCCGGCGGCCATCCAAAGCGCCGAGCAGCGCGGCATGAGAACAAGGGCTGCGGAACTGAGGATTGCGCCTGTCAGAAAATATGGACGGCGGCGGCCCAGCGGGCCCCAGGTACGGTCGCTCGCATGGCCGATGATCGGCTGCACGATCAGACCCGTAAGCGGTGCGGCGAGCCAGAGAATCGGAATCTGATCGGCCCGCGCGCCGAGGTATTCATAGATGGCGCTCATATTGGCCATCTGCAATCCCCAGCCGAACTGGATGCCGAGGAAACCGAAACTCATGTTCCAGATTTGCCAGAAACTGCGCGGAGGCTTGTCCATGAGTACTCCATCATACTCAGCAATCCCGAGCGCGTACTTGTTTTCGGCTTGAGAACCGTCCGGTGGTGGCTATACGAACGGTGAGGCTTCGAGCTCCTTCGGCGTCCCTTCAGGTCTTCGCCCGAGGGCGCACGGCTGTGTATACTCGCACATCAAATGAGAGCTTTCATTTTTTCTAAGTCTGCCTTCGCTCAATTCCTTCTGCTGATTTGCCTGGCTCTGACCGCGAGTGGACAGGATCGCGTTGCGGAAGCGCTCGATTCCCTGCCCACAACTCAGAGGATCGATCAGGTTGCGATCTCGCCCGATGGCACCGAGGTTGCCTATGTGCTCGCGGGCGAATTGTTCGTCGCGCCGGTGAAGGACGGATCCGCGCACCACATCGCTCCCGACCAAGGCTCTATTCGCGAAGTTGCGTGGTCTGCTGACAGCAGCCAACTTGCATGGATCGGTGACTTGCCGGACGAAAAGCCGGCGGCCCGACTGTGGCGAGCGTCCGCGAGCGGAGAGCACCTCGAACAGATCGCGGAGCTGAAAGGCTATACCGAGGCGCCGCGCTTTTCGCCCGACGGAACCAAGCTCGCGGTGCTCTTCATGGAAGGGATCCCGCGCATGGCCGGCCCGTTGCAGCCGATGACGCCGCTGTCAGGGGTCGTAGGCGAAAACATTTTCGAGCAGCGCATTGCGGTCATCGATCTGGCGACCAGGCGGCTAAAGCAGGTTACGCCCGCGGATGTTCACGTCTACGAATATGACTGGACGCCCGATTCGCGCGGCTGGGCCGCGATTGCCGCCCACGGCTCCGGAGACAACAACTGGTGGATCGCGCGTCTGTATCGAATCGATGCGGAGACCGGCGGGATGCATGAGATCTACAAACCGAAGTGGCAGATCGCCGAGCCGCATGTCTCGCCTGACGGAAAAAGCGTGGCGTTCATCGAAGGCATCATGAGCGACGAAGGGCTCACAGGCGGCGACGTGTTTGTGGCGCCGCTTGCCGGCGGCGCGGCACGCAACCTGACTCCCGGCATCAAGGCCTCGCCCTCCTCGCTAACATGGATAAGAGAAGGGCGTCTTGCTGTGACCGCGAATGTCGACGGCAACTCGGGACTGACGGTTCTCAGCGACGCGGGATTGCCTGCCGGATCGAGTTGGAATGGATGGAGCGGCGAAGAGATGATTGCGGCGAGCAGCGACGCATGGATTCCTTCGGCCTCGTTCTCTCAAGATGGATCGGTGAGCGCCGTGGTACGCCAGGCCGCCAGCACGCCGCCCGAAATCTGGGTGGGCAAAGCGGGAAAATGGAAACAGATCACGCACCTGAACGAAAATGTGCAAGCAACCTGGGGTGACAGCCGCAGCGTGCATTGGATGAATGGCGACACCCGCGTGCAAGGCTGGCTGATGCTGCCTGCGAATTACGATTCCGCCGAAAAGTATCCGCTGATCGTAAGCGTGCACGGCGGTCCGAGTTGGGCGTGCATTTCGAAATGGTCTTCAGGCGCAAGCAGCGGCGCGACGGCCGCCTCTCTGCTGGGCTGGTTTGTTCTTTGTCCCAATCCGCGAGGCAGCTATGGACAAGGCGAGGCCTTCGCGCAAGGCAACGTCAAGGATTTTGGCGGAGGAGATTACCGCGACATCATGACTGGGGTCGATGCCGTCGCGAAGCAGTTTCCCATCGATACCAGGCGCATCGGAATCCGCGGCCACAGCTACGGCGGCTACATGACGATGTGGGCGGAGACGCAGACGCATTTTGCCGCGGCGGTTGCCGGGGCCGGAGTCTCGGATTGGCGAAGCTATTACGGCGTAAACGATATCGACGAGTGGATGATTCCGTTTTTCGGCGCGTCCGTGTACGACGATCCTGCGATTTATTTGAAATCCGACCCGTTGCATTTCGTCAAGAACGTTACGACGCCGACCCTGATCATTGTCGGAGAGAGAGACGGCGAAGTGCCGATGGAGCAGTCGCTCGAGTGGTATCACGCACTACAGACGCTGAAAGTGCCGTCGCAGATGGTGGTCTATGCCAATGAAGGACACGTTTTTTATAAGCCCGCTGACGCCCGCGATTATGCCCTAAGAATGCTCCGCTGGTTCGACGAGTGGTTCTCCAAAGTAGCGGATTAGCGAAGCTTTACACTAAACCCCGGGTTCCCCGTCCGGAGGCGAGCCTGGCGCGCTCAGCGGCGCGACAGTGGATGTCGCGGACCTCAGGTGAGTCCTGGGCTAAGTAACTTGGGCTAAGTAACCTTCGCTAGGCAGACCCCGCGGCGGCTGACCCACCCATTGATTGGAACCGCCACTCCAAGGCCGTCCCATCCTTTGCGCATTCTGTGCGCGAAGGGTGGGTAGGCCCGCGGCCTTCGTAAGCTTCTGCTTTTGGCTTCGGAAGTTTTTGGGGGCTCAGCGGATCACCGCTGCGAGAACAACTAGAGTGTTGTCATCCCCGACCGGGCCCTCGTCAACCAACTAAAAGGTCTTCATCCCGAGCGAGGTGATGTCCGCCCTTCGCCGCGCCCGGCAAAACGCCCGCCAAGCCCGTCTCTTGGCCGCGGAGACTCTCCAGTTGCGCCGCTTCTCGACGGCACCCAGGTGTACAATCTTAGGCGTTCGGAACAGGGAGGCCAGTATGTATTCCTGCCTCGTCAACCCCCGAAAGCCCTTCCTTTCGATTCGCATTGCCCTCGTCGCCATCCTGACCATGCTGTCATCTGGCTGGACCTGCCGTGCCTTTTTCGTTAGCTGTCAAGATGCCGTGGCGCGGCCCCAAATTGTTTCGCTCTCACCGCCTGCCATTTCATTCGACGCGGAATCTGTTCTGCTGACCGTCGACGGTAGCGACTTTACTCCCCAATCGCAGATCATGTGGAACGGAAACGCATTGCAGTCCACGTTCTTGGACTCTACACATGTGGTGGCCACAATTACCCAGCAGACCTTTGACTCCTTTGGCGGCTCAGCAGGCGGCAGTGTGCAGATTTCAGTAAGGAGTCAGGGGTCGGACCGGGGATGTCCCCAGGAGGACTCTGCCGTGCTGCTTTTGGAAGTCCAATAAGAACGAGCACGGCGGGAAACTTTGGCGGCAAGCGGGTGGCGATGGTGCCGGCCTCGGGTGCCGGTCTCTACTACGCCGAAGACCTGCTGGGCAGCTCGCGGGTAATGGTGCAAGCGAACGGGACGCTCTGCTACGACGCCGATTTCACGGGGAATGTCCCGTCTGTCCCCGCATTTCCCTCGGGTGCTCCCTTCGTTTTTTGAAGGGTGGAATTACACACCCGCCGACCGCTTGGATGTTCGTTTGGAACCCGAAAAGTCCGGGGACGAAAGGCCCGAGGAAATAAACCGGCGGCAATCAAATGGAAGATCGCGGTCAGATGAATGGCGTCTCGACACTCACGCGCACTTGCTCTTCGCCGTCTCTCCCATCTCGCTCGGCCCGGATTCTCTCCGTGATATCGGAATGCGTGCCGATCATGCGCAAGGCCTTTCCACCGGCGTCTCTGATAATGCGGCCGCGCGAACCAATCCAGCGGCTTTGACCGTCGGGCCAGATGGTACGAAATTCGAAACTGAATTTGTCCTGACTCGGATCGTCCCAGGCTCGCTTTGCTTCAACGGACAACCTAGCCACGTCTTCCGGGTCAAATAGACTCTTCCATTCTTCGGCGGTAATGAAATCGCCGGCGGGCTGGAAGCGATGGATTGCAGCCATCTGCGGATTCCAGTGGCCGCGCCGCCTGACGATGTCCCAGTCAAAAATCGCTGTCTTTGAGGACTCAAGGGCCAGCTCGAGCTGAATTTGACTTTCCCGCAATGCCTCTTCCACCTGTTTTCGAGCGGTAATGTCGCGCGCGATTTTGGAAACTCCAATGACTTGGCCCTTGGAATTCCTGATGGGAGAAATGGTGAGCGATACGTCGACCTTCCGGCCGGACTTGGCGACACGCACGGTTTCAAAATGCTCGATGCGCTCGCCCTTACGCATCCGCGCCAGTATCTGGGGCTCTTCGCTCCAGCGTTCGGCGGGGATGATCATGGTGATGGGCCTACCGATCGCTTCTTGCGCCGTGTACTCGAAGGTGCGCACCGCTCCGACATTCCAACTGAGAATAACGCCATCGAGATCCTTCGAAACGATGGCATCGTCGGAGGATTCCACAATTGCAGCCAGCCGGGCCCGTGCCTCGTCCGCCTCGCGGCGTTCGTGAATATCCTCGATCACCGAGATGAAGTGCTTGACCTTGCCCTCGGTGTCGCGCGCCACCGAGACCGTCAGGTTGACCCAAACAATCGAGCCGTCCTTCCGGATGTAGCGCTTCTCCATGGAGAACATATCCTGCTCGCCCCGCAACAGCTTTTTCGTTTCCGCCAGGTCGGCGGCGAGATCCTCCGGATGGGTGATCTCCTGAAAGGTGATCTGCAACAATTCAGCCTCGCTGTAGCCGACGATCTCACAGAGCTTCCGGTTGACGCGCAGCCATCGCCCGTCGGGAAGGACGTGGGCGACTCCAATCGCCGCTAGTTCGAAGGTGGATCGATAAAGCTGCTCGCTCTCGCGAAGCGCCTGCTCAAACGCCGCGCTGCGTTGCAGGATTTCCTGGACGTCGAGATGACCGGAAGGTTCGACGCCATCCCAGATCGCGGGATCGAAAAAGGGTTCGTGGCGCGAGACATTCTCCAGCGCCGCCACAAGATCCTTGGCAATGGAGCGTTTGACGACGTAGCCGCGCGCACCCGCGTTCAGCGCCTGCCGCGCCATTTCCGCGGATTCATGCTGGCTCAGAATCAGGATTTCACAGTCCGGCAGGATATTTCGGATGAGCCTCGTCGCTTCCAGGCCGTTGAGGTTGGGCATGCTCACGTCCATGACGATAACGTCCGGTTTGAGAGAGCCTGCCTTCTCGACCGCGTCGCGGCCGTCTACGGCCTCGCCACAAACGTCGAAACCCTCCTTGCTTTGCAGGAGCGAGCGCACACCGCGGCGTACCACTTCGTGGTCGTCCACGATGAGTACGCGCATGGCAGTAACCCTCCCCCGGATTGCAATTAGGCTTGATTTCCTTGACTTATTTTTGCTCGGCTCAAGCCGGAATTTGGCCGCGAAATCTATCTGCGGGATTATCCGCAGACATTGCCCCAGTGATGTTAGCGGCTCAGTGACCCCTGTCGAATAGGGTAAACACTGTAGGGATGTGCGGCGAACCGGGTACTACTCAAGGGTCATTTTGCCGGTATAAATTGCCATGCCGACCACGGCGTCGACCTTCAAGGCGTCCAGCTCCTCAACCTCTTCCGAACTCGCAATTCCCCCAGCCACAATCAGTTGCCGCCGGGTGGCATGGCGCAACTGGCGCACGGTTTCGAGCGGAATGCCCCTCATCAGCCCCTCGGTGTCGATGTGGGTGTACAGAAAAGCGGAGCAGTATGGCTCCAGTGCCGCCATCATTGCCACCGGAGTAATTGACGTGACCTCGCGCCAGCCGCGAATCGCGACGTGGCCCTCTTTCGAGTCGATGGCAAAGACGAGCTTTTCCGGCCCGAGAGTGCGCGATGCCTCCTCGGCAAAAGCCAGGTTAGGCTGGCCGTCGCGAATAAGCGCCGAACCGAGAATCACGCGGCGCGCGCCGGCTGCGAGCATGGCTTCGGCATCCGCCAAAGTACGCAGACCGCCTCCGACCTGGCAGGGCAGGCGCCTGGCAAACTCACCGATCAGCGTCCGATTGTCGCCCGTTCCGATCGCCGCGTCCAGGTCGATGAGCTGAACCAGCGGGAAGCGCGAGAAGCGCGTAATCCACTCGTCGAAATTTTCGAATTCGAGCGCTTTGCGTTCGCCCTGCACGAGCTGGACAATGCGCCCGCCCATTAGATCGATTGAAGGAATTAGCATGGCCACCGCATAGGAATACCCGCCTCTTGCAGTTCTCGTTTGAGATCGGCCAGTTCGCGCAGGCCAAAATGAAAAATCGAGGCGGCCAGCGCGGCGTCGGCGCGCCCGTCGCGAAACACATCGACGAAAGATCTCGTGTCTCCTCCACCGCCGGACGCAATGACAGGAATGTTCAAGGCTTCCGAAATCAGCCGGGTGAGTTCGCAATCGAAACCCGCGCCGGTGCCGTCGCGATCCATCGACGTCAGCAGAATTTCGCCCGCGCCTCGCGATTCCGCCTCGCGCGCCCAAGCCAACGCATCGCGGCCCGTCGCCTTGCGGCCGCCGCTGATGTAGACCTCGAATCCATTTTCGCCGTTGCGCCGCTTCGCATCGATCGCAACAATCACCGCCTGAGAGCCGTAGCGCTCGGCAATCGACGTGATCAAAGACGCGTCAGCAATGGCGGCGGAGTTGATGCTGATTTTGTCCGCTCCGGCGTCGAATACCGCCCTCGCCTCGTCAAGCGAGCGAATCCCGCCGCCCACAGTGAATGGGATGAAGAGCTGGCGCGCGGTTCGGCGCACCGTGTCCACCAGCGTGGCACGATTCTCATGCGTGGCGGAGATGTCGAGCAGCACAATCTCGTCGGCGCCGGCCTCGGCATGGGCGGCCGCAAGTTCCGCAGGATCGCCGGCGTCACGCAGTTGCTCGAACTGGATGCCTTTGACGACCCTCCCACCCGTTACGTCGAGGCACGCGATGATTCGCTTGGTCAACATTGAGTTAAGACTTCTTGTTTTCGTAACGCAATTTAAGCTCAAGCGCGCGTTAAAGCGCGCAAAAATTTTGTAGCAGTTGCAGGCCGATTGCGCCGGATTTTTCCGGGTGAAACTGCACGCCAAAGAGATGTCCGCGCTCGATCGCCGCCGAAAATTCTCCGCCGTACTCCGAACGTGCCACGGTCTCCGCAACCACCGGAGCGCGGTACGAATGCGTGAAATAAACAAAAGAGCCCGAGGGAACGCTGTGAAAAAGCCTCGATCCTTCCCGGCAGGTCAGTGAATTCCAGCCGACGTGCGGAGACTTCACATTTTCAGGAAAGCGCTCGCATCTTCCCGAAAACAATCCCAGGCCCGCAGCCGCCGGTGATTCTTCGCTCGAGCCAAACATCCATTGCATTCCCACACATATGCCCAAAAAGGGCACGCCGCGCTCGATTTGCTCGCGAATCGCTGTACGCAGGCCGCTCTCGTCCAATACCGCGGTCGCCGAAAAATGGCCGACGCCGGGCAGGATGATCTTCTCCGCTTTGGCTACGATATTCGGGTCGCGGGTGACGATCACCTCGGCCTTCAGATGATCGAGCGCCTTCTTTACTGAAGTCAGATTTCCCGCGCGATAGTCGACGACGGCAATCATCAGAGCAAACCTTTCGTGCTTGGCAGCAGCCGCGCCATCCGACGGTCGAGCCAGCACGCGGCGCGCAGGGCCCGCGCGAACGCCTTGAACAACGCCTCGATCTTGTGATGGTTCGAGCGGCCATAGAGCACGCGAGCATGCACACTGGCGCGGGCGCCGCGCGCAAAAGCCTCGAAGAAATCGTGCACTAGCTCGGATTGCAGATCTCCCACCAGCCTCGTTCGCACCTTCGTATCGACCACGGCGGACGTGCGTCCGCAAAAATCGACGGCTGCCAGGCCGAGCGTCTCATCCATCGGCATCAGAAAATATCCGGCGCGCAAAATGCCGCGCTTTGTGCCCAGCGCCTTGTCGAAAAGCTCGCCGAGCACGATGCCGACATCTTCAACCGTGTGGTGCTGGTCAACATCGAGATCGCCCTTTGCGGTAAGCTGCAAATCGAATCCGCCATGATGCGCGAACAGTTCCAGCATGTGGTCGAAGAAACGGATGCCAGTCGAGATCTGGTGACGCCCGCGGCCCTCGATCCGGAGCGTCGCGCGGATATCGGTTTCTTTCGTTTTGCGTTTGATCGTGGCCTTCCTCATTTCGCCGCGGCCTCCGTTATGCCAATTTCAGCGAGCGTCGCGCGCAGTGCACCGAGAAGTCTTGCCGTGTCCTCTAACTTGCCGATCGAGATGCGGACGCAACCTTCGCATCCCCGATCACGCGAGCGGTCGCGAACCAGCACGCCGCGTCGCTCCATTCCCTCGACAAACGCTTCATGCGCCGCGCCGATCTTCGCTAAAACAAAATTGGCGTGGCTCTCCCAGCTTTGAATTCCCCAACGGAGAAGCTCGTTCCGCAAGCTCTCGCGTCCCTTGCGAACTTGATCCACGTATTGCCGCACGTACTCGTCATCGGCGAGCGCAGCCGGCAGACACGCGAGCGCAACCGCGTTTACGTTGAAGGGAGAAGTAACGCGCCGGGCGAGAGAAATGTGCTCGTCGTTTCCGGCAAGCATGCCGATGCGAAGGCCGGCCATTCCGTACGCCTTCGAGAATGTGCGCGCGACAAAAAGATTTGGCAGGGCCGAGCGCCATTCGCCGAGCAGCGTCTGGCCATAGAACTCGAAATACGCCTCGTCGATCAGCACCGCCGCATCGGTCGCCCGGCGCGCGATTTCGAGAAGCTCGGCACTCGCGGCGACAGTTCCAGTTGGATTATTCGGGTTCGCAATCGCAATCAGCCGTGTGCGCGGGCTAATTTTGGCCGCTAATTCTTGAAAGGGAAATTGAAAATCGTTTCCCGCTGGCACCTCGACGATCCGCGCTCCCGTCGCGCCCGCCAGAATGTCATACATAGTAAAGCCAGGCACGACCAGCAGAGCTTCGTCTCCCGGCTCCAGGAACGTTTCGCAGAGGAGGTGGATCGCCTCGTCGGCGCCATTGGTCAACAGCACCTCGGAGGCAGTCAGCCCGAGATGCGCGGCGACTGCGGCTTCCATCGGTTCGCGCTCGCGATAATAGCCAACTTCGTTTGTCGTAAGTTCCCGCAGCCGCGCCAGCACGCGCGGAGAGCAGCCCGCCGTGTTCTCGTTCAGATCAAGCCGCAGGCCCGGGCGGCCGGCGAGAGGCGAGAGATAAGCGTCGAGTTTCTGCACCGCTTCGCGCGCTTTAAGCATGACCGCTCCTTGCGGATTGGGCGCTCGACCGGCCGTCCCGAATTCGAATCGACTGTGCGTGTCCCTGTAATCCTTCCGCGATGGCTAGCAATTCAATGGCGGGACCGATTCGCCGCAACCCCGTGCGGGATATTCTTTGCACGCTGATGAGCTTGACGAAATCGAGTACGCTCAGTCCTCCTCGAAATCGCGCGGCTGCGCCGGTCGGCAGCACGTGATTCGGGCCCGATGCATAATCTCCCGCCGCCTGCGCCGAATAGTCGCCCACGAAAATTGAGCCTGCATTCCGCACCTGCTTGAGATCTCCGTGATCGACGGTGAGATGCTCGCACGCGATTTCATTGGCCCAGTCGAAGCTTTGCCGGCGTGAAGACGAAACCAGAACAAGCCCGTTCCGCCGCATCGACTCGCGAGCCGCCGGATTTTCACGGCACATTTCTTGTACGCAGCGTGACACCCGGCTCGCGAGATCTGGCTTCGTAGTAATAAAGACGGCCATGGCCTCGGGATCGTGCTCCGCCTGCGCCACGAGGTCCGATGCGATGAACTCGGCTCTCCCGTCATCGCTGACGATCAGCCCTTCCGTCGCCCCGGCGAGAAAATCAATCGAGCAGTCGAACGCAACCTCTTTCTTTGCGACGGTCACATAGCTGTTGCCCGGACCAACGATTTTGTCGACTCGCAGAATGCTCTCAGTTCCATACGCCAATGCCGCAATCGCCTGCGCTCCGCCTACGCGGTAGATCTCGGTTGCCCCAAGCATCGCGGCGGCGGCGAGCACGTCCGGATGCACTCGCGGCGAGACGATTCGAATCGCTCCGACTCCCGCGACCTGCGCCGGGATCACGGTCATCAGCAAAGTCGAAACCAGCGGATGGCGCCCGCCCGGCACATAGCACCCGACCGATTCCAGGGGCCGCACGATTTGGCCAAGCGTGACGCCATCGCGGGAACGCATCCACTCTTTGGGTTTCTGAAATTCGCAAAATCGCCGGATGTTTGCCGTCGCCGTTCTCAAGGCCCGCTTCAGTCCAGGATTCGCCGCCGCCCAGGCGCTTTCAATTTCGCTTTCCGGCACGCGCAGGGCTGCTCCGCGCTGTAAGCCATCGAATTTCTCGGCATACTTACGAATAGCCTGATCTCCGCGCCGCCGCACATCGCTAATGATCCGCCGCACCGCCGGCTCGACGCTCGCGTAACGACTGCTTCGCGCCGCCATCCTCCGCACGCTCGCCGCCGCCGCGCTGCCCGACAAGACCCGCATCACATCACCACCTTGTTCAGCGGATATTCCACGATGCCCTGTCCATTCGCCGCCTTCAGCCGCGGAATAATCTCCCAGGCCAACGCCTCCTCGATGATCGTGTTTACCGCGAACCAATCATCCTCGCTGAGCGGAGAAATGGTGGGTTTTTGCAGCGCAGGCAAAACCGCGAGCACCGTCGGCAGATCGCTTTTCCGGACGTTCAGCATCAGACCGACGCGAGTTTGAGCGTCCATGGCTCCGCGCAGCATCAGCGCCAGATTTTCGATCTTGCGCCGCTTCTCCACGTCCTGCCATGCTTTTTTGTTGGCGATGATTTGCGTGTTCGATTCGAGGACGGTATCGATAATGCGCAGGCGGTTCGCCTTCAAAGAGCTGCCGGTTTCCGTCACCTCGACAATCGCATCGGCCAGCATCGGAGGCTTAACCTCAGTTGCGCCCCAGGAAAACTCGACCTGCACCGCGATGCCCTTACTTTCGAAATATTGACGCGTGACATTCACCAGTTCGGTCGCAATGATCTTTCCGTCGAGATCCTCGGCACGCTGGAACGGCGATCCCTCGGGCGCGGCCAGCACCCAGCGGACTTTGCCGCGGCTCTGCTTTGCATAGACCAGGTCGGAGACTGTGACGACTTCGAGGCCACTCTCGAGCACCCAGTCGTACCCGGTCAGGCCAGCGTCGAGTACGCCATGCTCCACGTAGCGCGCCATCTCCTGCGCGCGAATCAACAGGCATTCGATTTCCGCATCGCCGGTGGTGGCGAAATACGATCGCGCCGTGACGAAAACGGCCAATCCGGCACGCGCAAACAGTTGCAACGTGGCTTCCTGCAAACTTCCTTTGGGCAATCCCAACCGTATCTTCACGATTGCACCGCCGGGGAAGCGGGGTTGGGTGGCACGGCCTCGCCATTGCCAACCAGTCGCTTGGTGAAGCATGATCGCGAGCCTTCATGGCAGACGAGGCCGTCGCCTTCAACCTCCACCAGCAGCAGCACCGTATCCACGTCGCAATCTGCCGCCGCGGAAAGCACCTTCAGGCGATTGCCCGAGGTCTCGCCCTTCGTCCAAAGCCGGTTGCGCGTGCGGCTGAAGAATGTTACATAGCCGGTCGACACAGTCTTCTCCCAAGCCTCGCGATTCATGAAGCCAAGCATGAGCACCTCGCCATTTGCAGAGTCCTGCACGATTGCCGGGGCCAAGCCTTGCATCTTTTCAAAATCGATCTCAACGTTCATATCATCCTCTCCGAATCGCCGCTGCTATTGCCTGTCTCCAGTCCCGGCTCGAACGTTGCCAAAAAACAAAAAGCCCGCTGAGCTGGGAAGCGTCAGCGGGCTCGAATCTTCTGGTGTTTACGCTAGCTCTGCAAACACCCCCGCCAACGCCCCATGGGCGCGATGGTGGTGATGATGATGAGCTGCTCTAACCATACGGTTACCTTAACGGACAAGCCGTCAGCTAGTCAAACACTGTTTGCGGTCAAAAGTTTCCTCGCCAGCAAGCCGCGCGGCCTTTTTATTTCTCGATTTTCTGAAGCCGGAAAAACAACGTGCCCCAGCCCAGCTTGGCGCGCATTTGCACCGGCACGTGGTTCGCATCGTCGGAGTACCAGACCCAGACCTTGCCCTTGGACTGAAGCGGCCCCGAGGTGGCCTCGGCGGTCACGAGCAGGGCGTGAAACGTACCTGCGGGAACCTTGATCTGCTCGCGCTTGTCGACGCTGGCGCGCACCATCGTTGTCTTTCCGTCGCTGATGGGGAATTCGTAGACGCTGCCCACATCGAGCGGCAGGGACTGAAGGTAGTAAAAGCCGGTGATTACGTCGGTCGCGCACGCCGCCAAATCATTTTCAACATGCTTGGTCTCGCCCGTCTTCAGGCTCTTTTCGTCGAGCACGCTTTTCTTGCGCTGGTAGTCGAAGCGTATCGACGTCTCGCGTTTGTGCGAGCCCTCTTCGCTGTGCTTTGAAATCGAAAGCGAGCAAAAACTCCGCGGGTCGAAGTGCGCTTCGAAACGATCGTGCACCGGAAAAATCACGTTGACCACGCCTTGTGACTCCGCGGTCGCCGTAACCTTGCGCTCGTTGCCGGCCGTTTCCATCTTCACCACGCTGGTGCCCGCCGTAATGAGGTGCCACTCCGCGGAATAGACATAGGCCTGGCCGTCGGGGAAAGGGTAGTTCGGGCGCGGCGGCATGATCTCTTTGTGTGCCTGCCCCACCGAGGCAGTCTGATTACCGGAAACAACACTCGTCAACAGGCAGGACACCACGCCGATGGCGAGGACACATAGCGCGCGGGCTGGACGGGCGGTCGTCAGCAAGATCCGATCCGGGTTGATGATTCGAGGAAAAGCCAAAATGAAGATTACTACACTAACCGATGACGATTTTCACGATTAAGATGGCCAGCATCACAATACAGCCGATGGCTGCTTCGTATTCGTGATGCTTCCAGTAGCGCGCGGCGGAATACTCACTTCGCGAGTTGCCATAGCGCGTGAGCCGCGGAAAAAGCCGCGGCACCTGGCGCGCATAGTCGTCATATTCCGGGAAGGCATTGCGCAGATAACGCTCCTCGCCCGCGACCACCGGCACGTAAATCAAGATAAGCGTCAGGAACATGATGGCGACGATCCACCAGTTGCGCGCGGCAACCGCAAAACCGGCCGCCAGCAGCAGCGAACCGAGATAGAGCGGATTGCGCGTGTAAGCGTACGGGCCGCTGGTTGTGAGCTGCTTATCTTTCTGCACGTGGCCGGAAGCGAATGCACGCAGCAGCAGGCCCGGAATCATCACGAGCGCTCCGGCAAGCACGGACCACCAGGTCGGCCGCGCGAGCCAGACGAAGAACGCCGCCGACAAAAATCCCAGCGGCACGCGGATGCGTCGCGCAATTCGAGCCCACGACCAGTTTGCCGGCTGCGGCGCGGATTGAGGGACATCGCTCACGCGGCTTCTCGCAAGAGTTTCCGGGCAGCGGCCGCGACCTCTTCCGCAGTTATTTCCAGCAGACCCGGCTCGGGCTCGCGATATCGCGAGTGGTCGGTCATGCTGCTGGCACTGCGCAGCACGATGGACATCGTCCCAAATGGCCCGTTCCGCGCGGGATTTGTAGGCCCGAAGATTGCTACGACAGGAACCTTCAAAGCAGCGGCCAGATGCATGGGGCCAGTGTCTCCGCCGACGAACAGGCTGGCTCGCCGTGTAAGCGAAATTAACTCTGCGATCGAGCACGAGGCTTTTTTTGCCGTGCCATCGCTCGCGATCTCGGTCGTCGCCGCCAGGTCCTCCTCGCCCGGACCAAAATTTATAAGCGATTGAATTCCATCTCGCGCGAGTTCCCTCGCCACCATGCCGTACCGCTCCACGGGCCATTGCTTGGCTCCCCATCCCGCCCCGGGATTCAGGATCGCAAACTTGTTATAGCCGACGAGGCTGGCGATTTTCTTCTCGGCGTCCGGATCGACAGGGAAATCCGCAGGGCACGCATCCGTAAACTTATTTTCTGCCGATGCTCGATGCGAATCGAAACGACCCATGCCAGAAGGCCGATCGATAATTGCCCGCGCCAGGTCCAAGGCCTGCTCGACCACATGCCCGCCGTACGTCTCGACCTGCCTCGTATAAAACATGCTCGCGGCATTTTCGCGCGGCTGTGCGTCTCCATACAAAACCGGAACGCCGGAAAAGCGCGCAAAAATCGCGGAACGCACCGCACCCTGGAAATCGACCGCCGCGTCGTATCCAACGCCGCGCAATTCGCTCAAGCCTCCGAGGACTTGGTGCCAGGTATGAAAAGACGCGGGGGATTTCCGGAACTGCGCCATGTTCACGGTATGAACGCGGTCAACCAATGGACGCTCCGCCGAGCGCCGGCCGGCGCGCGGATAGCGCAGCGTACACAGCAGCTCAGCCCAGCGTTCGTCGATAAGCCAACCCAGCGCGGTACCGGGAAACGCCGCGCGCAACGCACTCACGGCAGGCAGAGTGTGAATGATATCGCCCATCGCGCTCAGGCGCACCACGAGCAGGCTCTGAAACCGCGGAGCGTCCTCCGCAGACGGCCGCGTCCTCATGACTTCCGCCTCGCGCCTTCTTGCCGCCCCAGCCGCGTGCGGATGAATTCGGTCGCCGAGTGATTTTTTGGATCGCCGACGATCGCAACTTGCCCGCCGCAGGCCTCTACTTCCTCGCGCTCGGGCACGCTGGCGACGGTGTAGTCGGTGCCTTTCGCTTGAAAGTCGGGCCGCACCTCGCGGATGATGGCGCGGACATCCTTCTCCGGAAAGATCACAACCGCGTCCACATCCGCCAGCGCCGCCAGAATTTCAGCGCGCTCTTCGGCCGGCATAACCGGTCTGCCCGGGCCTTTGAGCGCCCGCACCGAATCGTCGCTATTCACCGCGACGATCAGTTTCCCTCCCAGTTCCCGCGCCGCGTGCAGATACCGGATATGCCCGACGTGCAACACGTCGAAGCAGCCGTTCGCGAGCGTCACCTGTTCGCCCGCGCGCCGCCACGCACGCACTCGCTTGCGAAGTTCGACGCGTGAAACGATTTTGGAATGCTTTGATTGGCTCAATGATTCGATTACTCAGCGCTCGATTATTCAGTGCTCGCGCACGACCGGGGCCGCTTTGCCGAGCGCATCGAGCAATTCCTGCTGGCTCACGGTGGCTGTGCCGCGCTTCATGACTACGATGCCACCCGCATAATTCGCCAGATGCGCCGCCTCTTCCGCCGTCGCTCCCGCTGCCAGCGCGGCAGAAAAAGTTGCAATCACCGTGTCGCCCGCGCCCGTGACGTCGGCCACTTCGTCGCTGCCAAAAATCGGAATATCCACCGGCTTATGGCGGCGCGGGAAGACGACCATTCCGTCCTTGCCGCGCGTGATCAGCAGCGATTCGAGTTTCATCTCGCCGGCAATCTGCTCTCCCGCGGCCAGCAGTCGATTCCAATCTTCGCCGATGCGGATGCGTAGCGTTTCTTCCACCTCCGATTCGTTCGGCGTCGCCGCCGTGATGCCGCTAAACTCCAGCATGCGATGCCGCGAGTCCAGCATGACCGGAACTTTCTCCAAGCCGCGTTTTTCGCGAACCGCGTTCAGCAGCGCGGGCGTCGCCGCACCATAACCGTAGTCGGAAACAAGCAGGGCGTCGGAGGCGCGCCCATACTCTCGCGCCGCCAGAATCAGTTCGCGCCGCAGATGCGAATTCGGGCCTTCGGCCGGTTCGCGATCGAGCCGCACCACCTGTTGCCCGGCGGTATGCGCGAATCCCGCCAGAATCCGCGTCTTCGTCACCGTGGGATAACTCTTGTCTTTCAGTACTCCGCTCACGGGAATGCGCTTGTGACGGAACGCGCGCAGCAGCAGTTTGCCCGCTTCGTCGTCTCCGACGATTCCAACCGGCAGAACGTTGACGCCGAGGTCGGCCAGATTGTAGATCGCGTTCGCTCCGCCTCCCGGAACCACCTTACGGTCGCGGTGCCGCAGAATGAGCACCGGCGCTTCGCGCGACACGCGCGAGATCTCGCCGAAAAGGAATTCGTCGGCGACCAGGTCAGCGAGAACGGTGACCGTAATCTTCGGGAACGACTCCACAATCTTGCGCAGGCGATCGTTTTCTTTGGCGAGCTTTGTCATTGATGAGAACGAAATGAACCTTTTTCGTGATCTATGCCGGTTAAACCGTTCGCCGCTTCATCTTTGCAACCTCGCGGCTTCAGCGTCCGGCAACTCAAGATTCTCTCATGAGACGGGCACCTACTTCCCGATCTTGGCGAGAATCGTATCGAGCAGACCATCCGGATCTTCAATACAAAGATGCAGCCTGGCGATCGCAAGCGGCGCCAGTTGTTCGCCGAGCGGCCCCAGATTCACCGCATCTTTATCCGTGGTTACAAATCCGTCCGCACCACATTTTTCTTTCAAGAGCCGCAGTCGTTTTATGTCGCGCTGCCGATAGCGGTGGTGATCGCGAAACACGGTTTCTGAGGCCGGTTGAATTCCGGCAGCGCGCGACTGCGCGAAAAACTGTGCGGGACGGGCGATTCCGCAGAAAACAACCGCTGACTTCGGCGCCTGCGAGACGGACATTTCGCGCCGGATTCTCCAGACAGGTTTGCCAGCTAAGGGTGCGCTGTCGGCAGGAATCTCGGCGGGAAGGACGACCACATCGGCTCGCGCGAGCGCCGATGACGGCTCCCGCAGGCGCCCGAGTGGCAGCAGCCGGTCGTGAAACTCGTCGCCCGTCATAAGCGCAATGTCGAAGTCCCGGGCCAGCGCGCGGTGTTGGAAGCCGTCGTCGAGAATGTGGAGCTCGGTCGCAAATAATTTCTCGGCCAGGCAGCCCGCTTCATACCGCCGTTCGGCGACGATAACCGGCACGCCGAGCCGGCGTGCAATGAGCAATGGCTCGTCGCCAAAATCCGCCGCGCTGCCATCGGGCTCAACCACGAGCGCGCCGCGCGTTTTGCGGCGATATCCGCGCGACAGCACATCGAACGCGATGCCACGAGACTTCAGCAATTCGCCCAGCGCAATCACGAAAGGAGTCTTGCCCGAGCCTCCGGTCGATAAGTTTCCGACGCTCACTACCGGACGCAAGAGCCTGTGCCGGTGAAGCACGCCGTGATCGTAGAGGCTGTTCTTCAGTCCGCTGGCCGCCGCGTAAATTCCGGTGAGAGGGTTCACCAGGCAGCCTCGCTGGCGCCCTTTGCCCCGGCAGCATGTCCATTCATCAATTGCTTGATGGCCTCGAGCGTGCGCGTGGTCGCGCCGCGTTGCGATTCCAGCGCCGCCAGCGCATTGCGGCCCAGTTTCTCGCGCTCTGCGGCATTCCCAATCAGGTCCATGAAGACCAGCGCCAGCTCTGCCATACCCACGACTCGAACCGCGTCGCGGCTGAGAAAGAAATTGACGATGTCGCGAAAGTTCTCGTAGTGATTGCCCGTGACAATCGGGACGCCATACATGGCGGGCTCGATGATGTTATGGCCGCCGCGCGGAACGAGGCTGCCTCCCACGAAGGCTACCGTCGCCAGCGAGTAGAGCGCACCCAGTTCGCCAATGCTGTCCAGCACAAGAACGCAGCCCGCAAGCGGCTCGACACCCCACAGCGAACGCCGCCACATGCGAAAGCCGAGTTGCTCGACCAGGCTCGCCACTTCGGCAAAGCGCTCCGGATGGCGGGGGGCGAGGATCATCACGGCCTTCGGATGAGTTGCGAGAATGTTGCGGAACGCGGAGAGCAGCAGGCCTTCTTCTTCGTCGAGCGTGCTGCCGCACACGAGCACCGGCCGCGCTCCGGTCTGCTCGAATGAACCGCGCAGACTGGTCGCAATCGGCGGCTGATGTGGCGGCGGGACATCAAACTTCAGATTGCCGGAGACCAGCGTTCTCGCCTCGTCTGCGCCGATCGCGATCAGGCGGCGCTTGTCCTCTTCCGTCTGCGCGAGAAACAGGTCGACGTTCGTCAGCACTTTTGGGAGCCAGAAGCGCAGGCGCTGGTAGCCGGGCAACGAGCGGTCGGAGATTCGGCAGTTGATGACCGCGATGCGCGCACCGGAAGCTTTCACGAGGCGCAGAAAATTCGGCCAGAATTCCGTCTCCGCGATCACACAAAGTTCCGGCTTCAATGCCTCGACATAGGGCCGAACCGCGAAGGCGAAGTCCAACGGGAAATAGAAGACGTTCTCAGCCCCAAACTTCTTCACGGCCAGTTTGTGGCCGGTGCTGGTGGTGGTCGAAACCATAACGCGATGCGAGGGGAATTCGCGCCTCAGGCCCTCAATCACCGCGCTCGACGCCACCACTTCGCCAACTGAGACTGCGTGCACCCAGATCGTGCGCCGGCCGCTATTTTGGCGCAGATGCGCCGGAACCTCGCCAAATCGCCGCCGCAGTCCCGCACGATACTTCCCGTGGCGCAGCATCTGCAAAAGCCAGTAGGGAAGGGTGATCAGCAGGAAACACGCCAGCAGCGCGCTGTAGAGTGCATACATGAACGAAGTCTCATTCTAACCGTCGCGACACGGCCCGCGAGAATCCGCTTTGCGGTTTCGCGGGCGATTTCCCGCCCATCCGGCGCATCCTATAATGCACGTATGCTTAAAGCTGTCGTCAAGGGATGTCGGCTCTTTTGTTTGCCTGTCTTCGTTCTCTTACTGGCCTGCTCTCCGGTTGCAGTTGCGGCGAAGGACTTTGTCATGCCCGAGGCGCATCCGGCGAAAACATATCCGGCGCACGACGATCACCCGATGGAGAAGGTTGCGATCGCGGTCGATCCCTATGATGTCGAGTACAAGGCTTCCATCTTCAGCGTCAACTACCGCAACTACGGCTTGATGCCGATCTTCTTCGTTTTCACCAACAATAGCGATCAGCCCATTGCGCTGACCGATATGAAACCGGCGCTGGTCACGGTCAATCGCAGCAAGTTATATCCGCTTGCCACCGACGATCTGGTGCGGCGCTTGTCGCATCCCTCGCGCAGCGCCACGGGCAGGTCGATTCCGCTGCCGCTGCCCAGCAGCAAGAAGGTGAAGGGCGCAGTCAGCCAGAAGACCATGGATGAGATCGACCGGTCGCAGTTCGAGGCCCGCGCTGTCGAGCCGCATTCCACCGCGCGCGGATTCCTCTTCTTCGACGTCTCCGACATTTCGAACGCGCTGAATGGCGCGACCTTCTATCTGACCGACGTTCGCGACAACCGAGGCAACGAGCTGATGTATTTCGAGGTCCCGCTGGAGAAGTACCTGAGCGCACCGCAGAGCGCGCCCAGCGCGGGGGACGACAAGAAGCAGTGAAGCAGAGCCGCCTGCCGTGAAATAATCTCAGCTATTGAATTTGACCCGGCGATCTGACCCGTCGATATGGCTGCGACTCCCGCAATCTCGGAAGGTGTTCTTGCCAAGTATGAGCCGGTCATCGGGCTCGAAGTTCACGTTCAGCTCCTGACCGAGTCGAAGATCTTCTGCTCGTGCTCGACGCTCTTTGGCGCGCCGCCAAACTCTAACGTCTGTCCGGTCTGCCTCGGCATGCCCGGAGCGTTGCCGGTCTTGAACCGGAAGGCGGTTGAGTTCGCATCGATTGCGGCCATGGCGCTGAACTGCCGCGTCAACGAGACTTCGATCTTTGCCCGCAAGAATTACTTCTATCCCGATCTGCCCAAGGGTTACCAGATTTCGCAATATGACAAGCCGCTGGCCGAGCATGGGTTCATCGAAATCGAAATCGCAGATAAAAAGAAGAGAATTGGAATTACGCGGCTGCATCTCGAGGAAGACGCGGGCAAGAGCCTGCACGAAAGCTTTGCCGACGAGGCGACGAAGACTGCGATTGACCTGAACCGCACGGGAGTTCCACTGGCCGAAATCGTGAGCGAGCCCGACATGCGCTCGCCCGAAGAGGCCTATCAATATCTGACGCGGCTCAAGGAGATCATCCTTTATACGGGCGTGAGCGATTGCAACATGGAGGAGGGCTCGTTGCGCTGCGACGCCAACATCAGCGTGCGGTTGCGCGGGCAAAAGGAGTTTGGCACGAAGACCGAGGTGAAGAACGTCAACTCGTTCCGCTTTATTCGTCAAGCTCTGGAATACGAGATCGAGCGGCATATCGGGATCGTTGAGTCGGGCGAGCGAATCATGCAGGAGACGCGGCTCTTCAACGCGCACGAAGGCCGCACTTATGGCATGCGCTCGAAGGAGCAGGCGCACGATTACCGCTATTTTCCCGAGCCCGATCTGCTGCCGCTGGTGGTTGATGAGAAGTGGCAGACGAAGCTGCGCGCCGAACTGCCCGAACTTCCCGAGGCGCGGCGCGAGCGCATGATGCGGGATTACGGAATCACGGCGGGCGACGCTTCAACCCTGACTTCGACGCGGGCGCTGGCCGATCAGTTCGAGTCCGCGGCGCGGGCGGCGAAGAATCCGAAGCGGGTGGCGAACCTGGTGCAGAGCGAGCTGATGGGACGGCTGAAGGCGCGGTCGATGGAGCTTGAGCAGTCTCCAATTTCGATGGCGGGAGTTGCGGCCTCGGCGGACCTGGTGGAGGCGGGAACGATCTCCGGAAAGATGCTGAAGGATTTGTATGACCTCGGCTTCGAGCGCGGCAAGGATTTTTCCGTGGTCTATGAAGAGGAAGGACGTCCCGAGCAGTCGCGGGACACTTCGGCGCTGGAGAAGCTGGCGGATGAGTTGATTGCGGCGAATCCGAAGCAGGTTGAGCAGTATCGCGCGGGGAAGAAAACCATGCTGGGATTCTTTGTCGGGCAGATCATGAAGGCGTCAAAGGGACAGGCGAACCCGCAGCTGGTGAATGAAGTGGTGACGAAGAAGCTGGAAGGCAGTTAGCTCGTCGCGAGCCGCAGAACATCGCAGCCGCAGAACTCGGGGAGCCTTGTCCGGCAGTTCTGACCGTCGATTCTGGCTGGGAATTCCTATCGACTCAGGCGAAATTCTGGCCGACAGTCCGAAACGCGCTTTTTTCGACCCTTCCCCTCCGAAGTGATCTTTGAAAAATAAGGACTTAACACACAAGTCCTGCTTAGTCTTTGAATCTACACGACTTAGCAATGTATCGTGTAAGTGTATATAAATGCTTGGTTTAGTGGTAAATCCTGGTTCATATAGTTACCAATAAGTTACTATCTCAGAAAAATCAACGTAAGATATTTATTCTTCAACAAGATACATTGACTAAGGGAGGGCGACGCGACGAGTCGGAGGCAGATTCTCGCTACGGCTCATAGCTATCCGACGCAGATCTCTGTCGGGGGATTTAAGGGGTTACTCTAAATATCGCACCCTGGCCCTGGGTTCCGCCGTACTCGGTCGTGCCGTAAAGATTGCCTGCCTTGTCCATGACCAGGCCGGCGGAGGGCTGATAGCCGTCCGACCCATTCTGGGTAAAGCTGTGCAGGATCGTCTCCGTGCCGGTGGGAGTGACCATGAAGACGGTTCCGCAGTTGTAGCAGTTGCCGCCATTGGCGGTTGTGCCGTAGAGGTTGCCGCTCTTGTCCATAACCAGGGGGCCGTTGGGCGTGTTTCCGTCCGTTCCATTATGGGGATTAAAACGATAGAGAACTGTCTCGATGCCCTTCTTGCTCAGCTTGAAGACGGTACCTCCGTTGTAGGCGCCGCCACCACTGGTTGTGCCGTAAAGATTGCCCTTCTTGTCCCTAACCAAGCCGGCGTAAGGCCAGACCCCATCCGTTCCATCAAAGTTAAAGCTGTGCAGGACGGTCTCAACGCCGGTGGGATTGACTTTGAAGACCGTGCCGTATGTGTATGCGCCTCCTCCGGAGGTCGTGCCGTAAAGGTTCCCTTGTGCGTCCATAATCGGGGTGCCGTAAGGGTAAAGTCCGTCCGTCCCGTTTCCTGAATTGAAGCTGTATAGGGCTGTTTCGGTTCCGTTCGCGCTAAGCTCAAACACCGTGCCTTCGATGTAGGCACCGCCAAATTCTGTTGTGCCGTGAAGGTTCCCTTCTTTGTCCATGATCAGTCCAGAATAAGGATCCGACCCGTCACCATCGAAGGCGGGGAAGTTATAGAGCACGGTCTCAACGCCGCTGGGGCTGACCTCAAAAACTGTGCCGCCCTGGTTCGCGCCGGAGTAGAAAGCCGTACCGTAAAGATTGCCCTTCTTGTCCAAGATCAGGGTGTCGTAGGGATAGAACCCGTCGGTTGTCCCATTGAAGCTATGCAGGACCGTCTCGACACCGCTCGAATTAAGCTTGAAGACCGTGCCCAGGCGGTTCGCGCCGCCCTGCTGTGTCGTGCCGTAGAGGTTGCCCTTCTTGTCCATTACCAAGCCGCCAACCGGTGCAGCGCCGTCCGAGCAGTACGTTTGCGAGCAGAAGTTATAGAGCACGCTTTCTGTTTGCGCGCCAGCAATCTGGGTCGCGACGAGAAGCAGCGCGACAGCGACGACGAACTGCACTTTGGGGATCATGGCTAGGGAGACGGCCTTATCTGTTTTATCCATGGGGCGCTCCTTCCTCGCTATTCAGAGGGGGATTGGGGGAGAGGACGTAAATCGTAGCAGAATCAACGAGGGTTGTCAGCGACTTGTCGCGTCGTCTTGTCGCGCGTCGATGTGCCCTTGGAACGCAGGCGGGCCGGGGCGTTTGGCCCTATTTCGTCACATCGCTTACTTCGTCATGCCCGCGTTCTTCAGAATCTCGTCCGCATAGTAGTTGGTGACCTTGGCGTCGTCGCGGAGGCTCTCGTAATACGCAGCTTTTAAGAGCTGCTCGCGGCGGTCGCGCAGTTGCTGGCGGATGGCTTGCTGTACTCGCGGATCGTTGAGATCACGCTGGCCGGCAGGTTCTTTGCTGATTAGCTTGACGATCATGTAGCCGTTGGTCTGGTGATTCTGCGGGTTGATGAGCGGAATGATCGGCGTGTACTGGCCGGGCTTGAGCTTCATGACCGCGTCGCGCGTGGCAGGGTCGACGCCCTTGAGCGCCGATTCCGGAACCATGCCGAAATCGCCGCCGTTATTGGCCGTCTCCGGGTCTTCGGAGTTGTTCATGGCCAGCGTGGCGAAATCGTCACCGGCGTCAAGCCGGTTGGCGATAGTCTGGATCTTCTTTTTCGCCTCGGCGTCATTCTGCGCCTTGTTCTGCATGTTGCGCAGCTGCGGGCTCACGATGCCGGTCACCACGATCTTCGCCAGGTGATACTGCGGCTCGATCAGGTTGAATTCCGCCTTATGGTCGTTGTAGTAGGCGGCAACGTCCTGATCGGTGATGTTGATGTGCGAGGTGATTTCCTTGTTGAAGACCTTGTCCTGCGTCAGCGAGCGGCGCAGGTCGCGCTTAAAGTCGTCGAGCGAGATCTTCTTCTCCTCGAGCCGCTTGTTGAATTGCTCCTCGGTGTAGGGAGACTTGATCTCGTTAAGCTTGCGGTCGACCTCTTCGTCGGTGGCCAGCAGGCCGAGCTTTTCGGCACGGCGCATCAGGATTTCGGTTTGGATCAGCTCGTTCAGAATGCTGAGGCGAAGGCTCACCGCTTGCTCGCCGGTCGGCTGCTGGTCGGAACCCGAGGTCTGGTTCAGGTAATATTTGTCGACTTCACTGCGATAAATTTTGCGGCCGTTGACGGAAGCCACCACATCTCCGCCACCGCTGTCACGGTTGCAGGCCGATAATGCAATCAATAGAAATGCGCTCGCGAGAATAATTGCGGCTTGCCGAATGCCCGGCGCCATGCGAATTTTCAATTTCCCCTCCAACCAACTGCAACACTACAAATCTTAGTCGAACAACACGGTCCAGCCGCACGGTTGGACCGCACGACATTATCGCTCACCCGTGGCTTGCATTAAGGCTCACTCCGCGGCTCACTTTGCGGACGCTGCCGGCTTGGCATCGGCGGCTTTATGGTCCGGCAAAGGCACGCCTGCTTCCTTGAGCGCCTGATCGATAGCCGCCCGAACGTCCTCGATGGGCACGGCGCCGTCAAGCTTCTGTCCGTTCACAAACAGCGCTGGAGTCGCGTTCACTCCGAGATCGTCGCCTTCGCGTAACGATTGGCGCACCGCGGTTTCATCCTGGTTCTTCAGGCAGGCCTGCAAGGTTGCACCGTCCACCTTGTGGGTCTGGCCTTCGAGCGTCGCCAGGCGATCTAGTTCGGCATTCTCGCCATCTCTTCCCTTCGCCGACACGGCGCGCTGATTGGCGTGCAGGTAGTCGGCGTAGTCCCAGTATGCATCTCCGGATTGCGCGGCCAGGCAATTCGCGTCGATGGCGGCATGGACTGCCCAGGGATGAATTTCTTCCAGCGGATAGTCTTTGTAGATGATTTGGACGCGGTCGCCATACTCTTTGAATATCTCGGGAAAGAGCGTGGCGTGAAGCCGCGAGCAGAATGGGCACTCAAAGTCGTCGTAATTGACCATGATCACTTTGGCGTCTTTGTTGCCGCGCACCGGGCGGCCAGCGAGGTTGATTTTCTTCATCACCTCGGCGTAGGGATCCTTGCTCAGATCCATCCGCGTGACGCGCATCAGCGTTTTGTGATCGTGGGAAAGCAGAAATTCGTAAGGCGACTTTTTGTCGGGACTAGCAAAGATGATGGTGAGCGCGTCGTAATTCGGGAAGTCGCTGGGGCGCAGCGGTCCGAGAACCAGGTCGACGTCGGGCGGAAGAGAATAGTGCGCGCGCACCTGACGGTCAATGATCTTGGCCAAATCGCCCGACGGTATGGAGCCGGGAGCGAGCGACGAGATCGAGGACGACGGAGACGAAGCTGACTTGGCGCCACCGGGAGCCGGCGTCTGCGCGTTGCAGCCGGCGCACACCATCAGGAGAAACAGACAAGCCCGACGAACCATAAACAAAAACCACCTGAACATGCTGGAATAGTCCGATTATCTCACGCCGAAACGAGAGTGGCCGAAACGGAGTGAATGTTACGAGGCCTGTTTGGAAGGCGACACAACGGAGGGCAGCGCGACGGCGGGTGACGCGGTAGCGGGCGGCGGGATTCGTCCGCGAACCAGGTCTTCCGCGGTGAGTAGCTGATTCATTGAGCCGGAGCGGAAACCTTCGAGATCGAGGGTAACGAACTTGAAGCCCAGCCGCTTGAAGATGGCGGTAAATTCGCCGGCCATCTCCGGAGTTAAAGCGCGGGGCAGTTCGTCGCGGGCGATTTCGATGCGGACGAGCTCGCCGTGATGGCGGACGCGGAACTGGCGGAAGCCAAGTTCGCGCAGCGCATCTTCGCCGCGCTCGACCACGCTCAGGGCTTCGGGAGTGACGGCGCGTCCATATTCGATGCGCGAGGAGAGACAGGCGGAGGCTGGCTTTTCCCAAACGCGCAGTCCGGCATGGCGGGCGAGCTCGCGAATCTCCAGCTTGGTCAGCCGCGCTTCAAGAAGCGGGGCCAGCACATGGTGCGCGCGCGCGGCTTGCTGGCCGGGGCGAAAATCGCCTTCGTCATCGGCGTTGACGCCATAAGCCACGGCGGCAAATCCGCGGGCGGCGCGAAACTGCTCGAGCACATTGAACAACTCATCCTTGCAATGGAAGCAGCGCATGGAGTCATTGCGGGCGTAAGCGGGATTTTCCAGTTCGCGGGTCTCAACGACCTCAAGCGGAATCCGCCGCTCGCGCGCGAAAGAAATCGCGTCTTCGAGGTGAGTGCGAGCGAGGCTGGCCGAGTCGGCGATCACCGCTAACATGCGGTCGCCTAGAACTTCATGCGCGGTCCAGGCAAGAAACGCGGAGTCAACACCGCCCGAATATGCGACCACCAAGCCGGGTAGCGCCGCCACGATCTGGCGAAGGCGCTCCGCTTTTTCGGCGAGATTGGCTGGGCTCGTCACAGATTGCATTTTAGTTGAATTTGCCGCACGGAGGTGGCCCGGCGATTAAGACCAACGAAGAAACGCGGCTAGTAAAGCCGCTCTTGCCGCTTCAGGTTGCCAAAGCTCGCCACGTTGGCCAGCGTGAAAGTGAAGCGATATTGATTTTCGTTACGGACCGCGCCGAGAGCGAAGCGGCGGTACTCGATGCTAAGGCCACAGCAGTCCCAGTTGTAGGTGGTTTGCGCGGTCGCATATTGCAGGTTGCCCTCGTTCGAATCGAAGCCAAAATTGGCGGCAGCGCTGAGGCCGGGCTTGTTGAGCTGTCCGTATCCGGCGAGGACGCGGAATTGATGGAAGCTGGATTGGCTGGTCAGGATCGACTGCGGATTTGCGTCGAGCACACGCAGGAAGGCGTCGCCGCCGCCGATGGTGAACGGGCCGTAGTGATAATTTACCAGCGCGGTGCTGCCGTTGATCTGTCCGGTCTTGGTGTCGTAATCCAGATCCCACTCGGTGTTGGTGCGCAGACTGGTTTCGACGCGCAGGCGCGAGATGATGGGCGCAAAGTTGCGCCGCTGGTTGAGAAACGCCACGCCAGTGAAGTCCGCCGTGCTGGTAAACACGTTGCGGACTCCGGGGACCAGCGCGCCGCCAAAGGTCGGATCGAAATAATATTTCTGCGCGATCTCCCAGCTGACAATCTCGCGCGGGCCGGTGGCACAGGGCTGCTTGTCGGGAGACGGCGGAGCTTCCCACGGCACGATGCCGGTCTGCGGAGGGCCGCCGACGTTCAGCATGGCCATCGCCTGATCACCACATTCGGAGGCGTTCGGATCCAGCCGCTTGGCATAGATGCGGTTGATCACGCCGTACTCAATCTCATTCGTGTTGGTGAGGACATCGGTCGCGTCGAAGCGCACGATATCGGCAAAGTTGTCGATGCCTTTGATGTAGTCGTAGCGCAGGCGCGGCTCGATGACATGCTTCCACTTCCGCCGCAGCCAGGGCTGGTCAAACACTTTTTCGACCGGAGGAGCCTCGAGATCGAATGAGGCTTCGAGCGATTTGCGATTCAGCACATTGTTGGAAACCGTGTCGGTAGCCGGGTCGAGCGTTTGCGTGTAGGCGGTATCGCGCAGCGTGACGGCGGGCCGTATCGACCATCCCTTCCACTCCAGTGGCAAGGCCAGCGTCGGAGCCAGGTCGAATCTGCCCACCAGCGCGGCGGTGCGGAATCCCAGTTCGCGGCGTTGCAGTCCCTCCACCGCGCTGGCGAAGGACCAGTAGAGTGGAGTGTTGGCGAGCTGCCGCTCTTCGCTGTCGATAAAGACGCTGGGCGTGTGCAGGATGCGGATCAGCTCGGTCGAGGTAATTGCCGTGCAGCCGGTGTTGACGCCCGTCTCTGGAACGCAGACATCGAAGTTCTGATAGCGTTCGGCCAGCGCGTTGAAGTGGAATCCGTCAGTGGTGTTGGAAAGAAAGATCTGCGATTTCACTTCCGAGTCGATGGCCTGCGCGTAGATGTCGGTGAAGGCGATGCGGTAGACGAAAGAACTCAAATAATCGACATTGGCGACGCCGCGCACGCTCCCAAACGGATGGTCGGCCTGAAAGCGCGCGTCTTCGCCGCCCTGGTGCTGCACCGAGCCGCCGGTCAGAATGCCGCGATCGACCACGCCCGAATAGTTGAACCAGACATAGGAACTCTCGCTCGGCCTCATGCGGAAGGTCGCCTGCTGCGCCCAGCCGCGCTTGGAATAGTATTCGGCGCCGAGCGTCGCGTCGGTGCTGCGGTTCAGTACCCAATAGATGGAGTCGCCGACGATGTATCCCTTAGTCGACGAGTTCCCGAGTCCGGGAATCAGCAGGCCGCTCTGCCGCGTCACCTGCACGGGGTGGGTGACATAAGGGAAGTAGAACACTGGAATTCCAAATAGGCTGAATTCGCTGTCGTGAATCTTGGCAGTGCTGTCGACGTCCACGGTCATTTCATGGGCATGGAACTGCCACTTCGGATGCTGCAAATGGCAGGTCGTGACCGTTCCCTGACGCACCAGGTAACGATCCGGGCCATTTTTCTCCACGATTTTTCCGGTGAAAGCGAAGGGATTGGTCGATGTGAGTACATACTGCGAGCGGCGGCCCTTGAAGCCCACGGTTCCAATCACGTCGTAAAATTTTCCTACCTCGGTCTCGATGTTGTAGGTGCCGTGGCTCGCCTCGACGTGTTCGTCATAGGGACCACCCTCGAGCAGCATGTTTCCCTGAAGCTCGCTCTCACCCGTATCGGAGTTGTAGGTGATTTCGTCGGCGCGCACGATGTAGGTCCGATAATCGATCTCGGCTTTGCCGCGCAGGTGGTAAACGGAGCCCGTCTTTTCCTGCTCGACGGCGCGGATCGTAACTTCTTCCGGCGCTTGCCCGGAAGAAGCCGCGGGCAGAGGAGGCGTCTGGCTGGTAACTAGTCCTGGCGCAAGAAGCAGATGACACAGTAGAGCCGCCGTGATAATGATTTGAGAGCGGGTGGTCATTCGCTAGTCATTCGCGGATAGTCATACTCGGGAATCATGCGCGGGTCATACGAAGCGATCATTCGCGGCATTTCATTTACCGGCATTCATTGCAGGCATTGAGGCACAGATGGCAGGCACGCTCCTCCGTCGCGCAGGTACCTTCAACTATCGATTTCTATCAGGAACGAGTTGACCTTAGCACGCGAGGGCGGGGGAAGCAAAGTTGTGGGCTGAAGTTTTAGAAAGACGTTTTGTCCTCTGGTTTTGTATCGGCGATTTCTTGCCAGCCCGCTCTGGCTGGCATTCTCCGCGACTGTTGCAAAACATCCGGCCGAACGCTGGGACCGGATGCGGGCTTTTCCGGGTAAGCGCTGTTGCGAGTAAGCGGCGTTGCGAGTAAGGAATGACTGGATTGATCAATACGCCCGGTGAGGGCAGTCTGGCACCTCGGCATCTGGATTCCGATGCCGTCGCCATGGCTGCGAATCCGGAGCTGGACTTGTCGCAACCGCTCGCACAAGAACCGTGGCGCGACGAGGTCGCGGCCCGCCTTGCCCGCTACCGGGCACGCCGCAAGCCGCGCGGGCCCCGTTTCCCCTCACTACGCCTGCCCTTCGAGTCCGATAATTGGCCGCGCATGGCCGAGCCACCTTCTTTCGCTTCACCGCCTGAGGCGGACAGCGGTGCGCCGGTGAATGCGCCGGTGGCATCGGCTCACTCGTCGCCCCAAAGCGACGACTACCGCGAGGCGGAAGCAACGGCGGCGCCGCGCCCGTTGATGCCGAATCTTGCTCCCGAGCCCACGGCGAAGATTATCGAATTTCCGCGCTCCGCCGCGATTCCGCTCGTCCACGAGAACGCACTCGCCGACCCGATCTTCGATCGCCCACGCATTGTCGAGGCTCCCGAAGTTTTGCCGCCGCCGCCCGCTCTCGGTGGAATTCTGATCGAGCCCGTCATCCGGCAGCCGGCAGAGCTGCGCGCCAAAGAATTGAGGATTCCGTCTGCGTCGATCCCGCGCCGCCTGCTGGCCACGGCGGTCGATGGGTTCATCCTTATCGTTTCGATCTCGGCCTTCGCCGCGATTTTCCTGCGCTTCAATCCGTTCCATTTGCCGGCCGCGCTCGTGGCGGGAGTGGTGAGCGGACTCACCATCACACTCTGGTTCATATATCAGTATCTCTTCGTCGTGTACACGGGCTCGACGCCTGGCCTGCGCGCGGTTCGTCTCGCGATCGTCCGCTTCGACGGCTCGTCCACCACTCGCAGCATTCGGCGCTGGCGCGTTCTTGCCTCCGCGCTCTCCGGCCTCTCCGCCGGGCTAGGCTATCTCTGGTCGATGCTGGATTCGGACTCTCTCTGCTGGCACGACCGCATCACGAAAACACATATTCGGATGGCGGCTGCTTCAAAGACCGTGAAAGCAACGCCGGATGTTGAAACCAGCGCCTCGGGTTCCAAGTTCTGACTTCAATGTGACGGGCGAGAGCCAATGAACTCTTGCGTCTGTCTTGGTCGCTACGTCGAATAATCGGCGTTGATGCGCACGTACTCCGCCGTCAAGTCGGTGGTAAGAAATTTGACTTCCGCCCCCCCTCGCCCTAACTCCACGCGGACGTCGCACTCTGGCGCTGCTAACGCCTCGTGCGCCTTTTGCTGATCGAAGCGAACCGACATGCCCTTGCCGCAGACTTTCTGCCGCCCAATGAAAATATTCACGCGACTCGGATCGAAGGCGATGCCGCTCCTTCCGACCGCAGCTAATATCCTTCCCCAGTTCGGGTCGGCGCCCGCCCATGCAGTCTTGACCAATAAAGAATGCGCGATGGTGCGCGCCACACTTAGCGCTTCCTCGCGGCTGCGCGCTTTGTCGACGTGCAGCCGAATCACGTGTTGCACGCCTTCGCCGTCGCTGATGATCTGTTCGGCCAGAGAGGCGCAAACGCGATTCAATGCGGCGGCGAATTTCTTTTTTACCTCGCCGCTGCGAATCCTGATTCCGCTCTCGCCGCTTGCCAGCAGCAGCACGGTGTCATTGGTCGAAGTGTCGCCGTCGATCGAGATGCAGTTGAACGACTCGTCGCAAGCTTCGCGGAGAAGATCGCGCAACTCGCCCGCGGTTGCGGCCGCGTCCGTGAAAATGTAGACGAGCATTGTCGCGAGCTGCGGATGGATCATGCCGGCGCCCTTTGCCACGCCCAGGATGGTTATCTCTCCCGAAGCGGCACTACGGCCACGCTGCGCCGGTTTCGCCTGGCGAATTTGCACGCATTCCGCCGCGATCTTCGGCCGCGTGTCGGTGGTCATGATGGCGCGGGCAAAGTTTTCTGCGTCGTCGATGCCGGCTGCGCAGCCTTCGACGAGCGGCGTCAATTTAGCGCGGATTTTTTCATCGGGCAGCGGCACGCCGATGATGCCAGTCGAGGAGGGAAAAATTTCTTTCGCTCCGGCGCCAAGAATTGTTGCGGCCTCGCGGCAAACGCGGTCACAGGCCGCGACCCCCGCTCGTCCGGTCGCACAATTCGCGTTGCCGGAGTTAACAATCACTGCGCGTACGCGTCCGCCGCTCGCCGCGAGCGAGGCACGGCCCACTTCAACCGGAGCCGCCACTACGCGATTCGAAGTAAAGAGCGCGGCCGCGGTTGCGCCGCCCGCAATTTCAACCAGTGCCAGATCCGGACGTCCGCTGGCTTTGATCCCCGCCGCCAGCGCGTTGAAAGAAAATCCACGCGGCAGCAGAATTGGTTCGGGAGCTCGCCGTACTTTCTTAGTTTGCCCCACGTTCTCAGTTCGCCGGGCTTTCTTAGTTCGCTGTGCTCTCGCCGGGCTCATGCGTGGATTTTAACCAGCCAGTTCGCCGGCGGCGGCAGGATGGCAAATGTCGGCAGCTCGCCGCGAATCATCGCAACCTCGTCGCAGTTCGCGAGGCGCGGGCACTGGAAGCAGTCTTTATGAATTTTGTCGGGCAGGTCGCCGTGCTGCGCGACGGTGAATCCCATGCGCGAAAAAAATTCGGGGATGCGCGTAAACAGGCACACGCAGCTCACCTTGTGCTTTTCGGCCTGCGCCAGCAGCGCCTTCACCAGTCGCCGCCCGCCGCCGCCGCTCTGCCGCGCGGGATCGACCGTAATCGAGCGAATCTCGGCGAGGTGCACCCCATACAGATGCAGCGCGCCGCAGCCGACGATCTGGCCCTCATCTTCAAGCACGACAAAGTCGCGCACGTTTTCGCAAATTTCGGCGAGCGTGCGCGGCAGCAGCGTGCCATCGCCCGAGTAGTTGCGTATCAGCGCCTCGATTTGTTCCGCGTCCGGAAGAATCGCCTCACGCGTGCGCATACTCTTCCTCCTGCGCCTCCACGCTCTGCGCGCTCTGCATCTTCAAAGTCCGTGGCAACACCGCCGCCGGAGCGCCAATCAAGCCAGCCTTTGCTTTGCCGGTGCGCTTCCGCGTATGTTTGTGCCCCGCACTCACGCGTGTCCTGGCGACAACCTGAGCGGCTTTGCTGGAGCTTTCGACCGCGGCAGTTCCCGCGCTCAGTGCTCGGTCCAGTTCCTTCACCAACTGATCGATATGGTTTTTTTCGATGATGTATGGCGGCAAAAAGCGCAGCACGGTCTCGTGCGTGCGATTGATGAGGATCCCCGCCTCGCGCATGCGCACCAGCACAGCCTTCGCCAGTTCGGCCGAATCGAGTTCGATCGCGCGCATCAATCCCGCACCGCGCACGTCCTGAATCGAGCGGTGCCTCCCGTCGAGTTCTTCGAGCGCGTCGCCAAAATAATTGCCTGTCGCGATTACGTGCTTGAGCAGCGACTGCTCCTGGCGCAAGAATTCAATCGCGACCGCGCAGGCCAGTGGCCCGCCGCCAAAAGTTGTGCCATGCAGGCCGGGATGCATCGCCGCCGCCACGCGCTCCGTGGTGAGAATCGCGCCCAGCGGCAGTCCCGCCGCCAGCGGCTTTGCAACGGTAACGATATCCGGCAGCACTGCGTAATGCTGGTAGGCGAAATGCTTTCCGGTGCGACCGAGGCCACACTGGATTTCGTCGAGCAGCAGCAGGGCGCCGCTTTTTTCGGTCAAGCGCCGCGCCGTCTCCAGAAATTCTTTCGCGACCGGCTGAATTCCGCCCTCGCCCTGAATCGTCTCGATGCAAACCGCGCACACCGAGGCGTCGAATTTCTTCTCAAGGTCCGCTACATCGTTGAATTTCACGAACTGCACCCCGGGCACGACCGGCGCAAATGGCTCGCGGTATTTTTTCTGTCCGGTGGTCGACATGGCGCCGTAAGTGCGCCCATGGAACGAATTGTCGAGCGCCAGAATGCGCCACTTCACCCGTCCGGCGCCTTTTTTCTGCGCCTCCATCTGGGCATATGCCCGAGCCAGCTTCAGCGCGCCGTCCCACGCCTCCGTGCCGCTGTTCGAAAAGAATGCGCGGTCGAGCCCGGACATTTCCGTCAGGCGCTTGGCGAGCGGCGCCTGATACTCGTGGTAGAAAATGTTGCAGGTGTGAATCAGCTTCGCCGCCTGCCGGCGAATCACCTTCTGAATTGCCGGATGATTGTGCCCCAGCGCGTTCACGCCGATCCCGCTCAGAAAATCCAGATACTTTTTTCCGGTCGAATCCCACACAAACACGCCCTTGCCGCGCTCCAGCAAAATCGGCTGGCGTTCGTACGTGGGAAGCAGCAGCTTTTTTTCCGCCTGCGACACAGATTCCAGATTCATGCTCTCAGCACCTCCGTGCCGCAATCGATTCTCGTGAAATAAAACTGCGGCAGCACTTCCACCTCCGCTGCCGGAAGAATTCGCACCCGCCCCACGCCGCGCTTCAGCGCCTGTATGCACGCTTCCAGCTTCGGCATCATTCCACCGCTGATCACCGACCCCTCAATCAGCGCCGGCACATCGGTCGTGTTGATCCGCGGCATGATCGAGCCATCAGCCTGTTTCACGCCGGCAACGTCGGTCAGAAAAATCAGCGCGTCAGCCTGGCAGGCAATCGCGCACGCCGCCGCCATCTGATCGGCATTCACGTTGTAATATTCGCCATCGCCGCCGAGCGCCACCGACGACAACACCGGAATTCCACTCTCGGCCCAGATGGCGCGAATCCATTTCGGCTCGGAAAAACAAATCTCGCCGACGAAGCCAAGGTCGTGCTCCGAGTCGTGCTTTTTGCGCGCGCGAAAAACACCGCCATCGCCGCCGCACAGCCCGATCGCCGCATATCCAGCAGCCGCAATCGCCGCCACCAGGCTCTTGTTTACGATGCCCGCAAGCACCATCAGCGCCACGTCGCGCGTCTCGGCGTCAGTCACGCGCAGCCCGTGCACGAACTCGCTTTCCTTGCCCATCAGCTTCAGCGTGCGCGTCAGCGCTTTACCGCCGCCATGCACCACCGCCACCTGATGCCCATCCTGCGCTAACTGCACCACGGCATGCGCGCACTTTTGCAGAGTCTGCTTATCTTCCACTGCGACTCCGCCGATTTTCACTACAATCTTCAATCCAGTCCCTCGCTCTCATTCCAGCCGTACATTAGATTCATGTTCTGCGCCGCTTGACCCGCCGCGCCCTTCAATAAATTGTCGAGACACGAGACTACGATCATGCGCTTTCCGTCTTTCGCCAGCGTAAATCCGAGATCGCAATAGTTCGTATGCACGGAAAACTGTATCTCCGGCAGTTTTGCGGCCGGATAAACGCGCACCCATGGCTTGCCGCCATAAAATTCGGAAAAGCAATTCTGGATTTCTTCCGCCGCCGACTCGCGCTTCAACTGCACGTAAATCGTCGAGAGGATTCCGCGTGGAATCGGCAACAGGTGCGGCGTGAAAATGAACTCAGCCGCGTTGAGATTGAGCTGCTCCAGAATCTCTCCCGTGTGCCGGTGCGCAAAAACCGAGTACGCCGAAAAATTGCCGGCGACAGAAACAAAATGCGTGCGCGCCGTCGGCTCCTTGCCCGCGCCCGAAACGCCCGACTTCGAATCCGAAATAATTCCGTGCTCGCGATCGATCAAATCCGCAGATAGCAGCGGCGCGAGCCCGAGAATCACCGAGGTCGCATAGCAGCCCGGATTCGCCACCAGCGCCGCATTTGCGATGGCATCCGCATTCAGTTCCGGCAATCCATACACGGCGCTCGCGTCCAGCTTGGCCGCTGCGCCGGCATCGGCATCCTTGAATCCATACACCGCGCGATTCTCCGCCGCTTTCAGCCGCCACGCTCCACTCAAATCCACCACGCGCAATCCGCGCGCCAACGCTTCCGGCACCAGTTCGCGCGAAACGCCGTGCGGCGTCGCCAGAAACAGCAGTTCGATGCCGTGGTCCTTCAGCGTCTCCCACGAAAACGGCACAACCGGCGCGTGCCCGTTGCCGTTGCCATTGCCGCCGCCAACGCCGACGAAGGCCGGAACCGCGCCAGACTCACCACTCTCGGCATTCCGCCGCAACAGCAAAGGCTTCTCCACCAGCGGATGGCGCGAGAGAATGCGCGTCAACTCCACGCCGGAATATCCGGATGCGCCGAGGACAGCTGTCTTTACTTTCTTATCCAAATTTCTTACTCATTCCCAACTTCTGAGTTCCCCACTCACCCCTTTTTACTTGGAGGCATATTTATCCATTATGATGCATAATTATTCATCTAGTATCGCCACGCGACGCTCCGCTGTCAAGTAAAGGCAGGGGTTCCCCCTCGCCACAACCTGGCAGCCTCTATCACAACCACCTGATACCCAGATCACTGCGTTCCTCGTCCACTCCGTTTAAACTATTGTCTTAGCAGACCGTTCTATCTCCAGAGATTCTCTTTTTGCCATTCCATCCCAGAGGGAAGCATCATGCGAAGAATTATCCTTGCCACCTTTCTAACGTTCGCCATCTCCTTCGCCCAGGGGGCAACCCAAAAGGTTCTCTACACCTTCAGCGGCGGCCTCGACGGAGGCCAGCCTTACGCGGGCCTCATCACCGATCAGAGCGGAAATTTCTACGGCGTCACGGAGGCTGGCGGCGCCTATGGCAAAGGCACGGTTTTTGAATTGAGCCACTCGGAAAGCGGCTGGACTGAAACTGTGCTCTACAGTTTTACCGGCGGCGCGGACGGAGCGCTGCCGCTCGGCGGCCTGACGACTGACGGCAATGGCAATCTCTTCGGGACGGCCAGCCTGGGCGGCAGCAATTGCGGCACGTTGTTCGCGTTGCCCATGCCCGGGACCAGCGGAAGTTTCACGGTCCTCCATACGTTCGAAGGTACCAGCTGGCGTGATGGATGCACCCCTGCCGCCGACCTCTATCTTGGGGCTTACGACACACTCTACGGAACTACCTATGCCGGATTTGGTTTGGCCACTTATGGCTCCCGCTTTGCTTATTACCTCGATACCGGCAAGTATCAGGCCTACCAATTCTCTAAAGCTGCCGGAGGAAAAGTACTGGGCGGCCTGAATGGGTGGATGACCGGGGCGGTGTTCTCCGGCGGCAAGGACGGAGAAGGCATCGTGTACGACGGATTCAGCAAAGCTAAGACCCTTTATAGCTTCGACAAACAAGCGACCAAGATGGGCGATTATCCTGAGGGCGAATTGCTGCCCGCAATTGTCGACGGCGTGGATACGCTGTATGGCACCACCTCGGCAGGCGGAGCCAATGGGAACGGTACGGTGTACGCGCTTAGCGAGATCTTCTCGAAGGGCAAGTGGAAGTGGGTGATCAGCCTGCTGTACAGCTTCTCCGGCCCGGACGGCGAGAGCCCGACCGCGGGCCCGGTAGCGGATGCGGCGGGGAACCTGTATGGCACGACCATCTCGGGCGGAAACGCTCCCCGGTCCGCCGGTACGGTTTTTGAGTTAACGCCGGGTCCGCAAAACACATGGACGCTCACGACGCTGTATAACTTCACCGGCGAATTTGATGGCGGAAATCCTGCAAGCAGCCTCATCTTCGACAGCGCGGGCGATCTTTACGGAACGACGCTCTATGGCGGGAACTACGGGCAGGGCGTGGTGTACGAGATTATTCCCTGAAATGGAGAACCGGATCGTCTCCACGACCGCCAAAGGATGCGAGATTTCGATTTTGACTTCCGCCCTAGTCTCGCGCTCTCGACTCGCTCGACGTTCCACCCGCTGCCGGTATGTAGCACTGCAACGTGTAGTCCATCACCATGCGGTCCGCGTTAAATCGCCAGCCCAGCGTGCGAATGGTGCGCTTCATGCGCTTGATCCAGCCCCGAGGCAGGCCGTCTCGGTCGCGCTGGTAATACAGCGGTATCACTTCTTCCTGCATCACGCGCATCAGGTCTTCGGCGTCGCGCGTATCGTGCACGTTCATGTCGGAATGCGTCTTGCCGCCGCCGATGGCGAAGCCGTTCATCCCGTCGTACGCCTCAGCCCACCAGCCGTCGAGCACTGACAGGTTCAATCCGCCGTTCAGAACCACTTTCTGACCGCTGGTGCCCGAGGCCTCCAGCGGACGACGCGGGTTGTTCAGCCAAACATCCACGCCCGTCACAAAATGCCGGCCGACGTTAATGTCGTAGTCCTCGACGAAGACGAACTTGTCGCAGAATTGCGGATCGCGCATCAACTGCGCCACTTGTTGCAGCACGCGCTTGCCAGGCTCGTCGTTCGGATGCGCCTTGCCCGCAAACACGAACTGTACCGGGCGCTTCGGATCGTTTACCATGGTCGCGATTTTTTCCAGGTCCGACAAAATCAGGTTCGCGCGCTTGTAGGTCGCGAAGCGCCGCGCAAATCCGATGGTCAGGGCGTCGGGGCTCAGAATGCGTTCCAGGCGCTGGAGTTCGGTCTTCGGCTCGTTGCGCCATTGCGCCTGCCGAATGCAGCGGCGGCGGATAAACTCGATCATCTGCGACTTCAGGTTCAGGTGCGTCTCCCACAACTCGCCATCATCGACGCTTTCGATCCCATCCCAAATATGCGATTCGCTGCTCTTCAGGTGCCAGCCGGTTCCCAGGTGCCGGTCATACAGCCGGAACATCTGCGGCGCCAGCCACGTGGGCACATGCACGCCGTTCGTGATGTGGCCAATCGGAACGGCTTCGGCCGTCTTCCCCGGCGTGAGCCCGGTCCACATCTCGCGCGAAACTTCCCCGTGCAGCGACGACACTGCGTTCGCGCGGCGCGCCATCTTCAAACCGAGGATCGTCATGCAGAAGCGTTCATCGGTGCCCGGATGCTCCTGGCCGAGCGCCATGAACTGCTCTTTCGTCAATCCGAGCGCCTCGCGCAGCGTTCCAAGATGCTCTTCAATCAGGTCAGCCTCGAAGCGGTCGTGGCCGGCTGGCACCGGCGTGTGCGTGGTAAATACCACCTCGCGCGAAACGCGCGGCACCGCCTTGTCGAAGCCGATGCCTTCTTCTTCCATCCGCATTCGCACCGCTTCCAACACGGCAAAGCCACTGTGGCCTTCATTGAGATGCAGCACGCCCGGCGTAATGCCCAGCGCCTTGAGCGCGCGCAGGCCGCCCACTCCAAGCAGCAACTCCTGGTGCACGCGCACGCGGCCATCGCCACCGTATAAACGCGAAGTCAGCTCGCGATCTTCCGGCGCATTGCCTTCGACGTCCGAATCGAGCAGGAACAGATCGCAGCGTCCCACCTTCACCCGCCATACTCTTGCCCGGATCGATCCGTGCCGCGTATCGACCTGCACCACCACCGGTCGGCCGTTCTTCCCGATCGCCGGCTCCATGGCCAGCTGGTTCACTTCATTCTTGATGTAGTCTTCGTTCTGCCAGCAGTTGTGGTCGAGGCGCTGCCGGAAATAACCCTGCCCATAAAACAGGCCGACTCCGACCAGCGGAATCGCCAGGTCGGACGCGCTCTTGATGTGATCGCCGGCCAGGACTCCCAGGCCGCCGGAGTAGATCGGCAGCGACTCGTGAATTCCAAACTCGGCCGAAAAATACGCCACTGGCCGCGGCCGCAGCACGCCCGCCCGGCGCGCTCCCCACGTATGCTCGGAAGATTGGTACTCGCGCAGCCGGCGATAGGCGTAGTTGATGCGGCTCTCAAGGCCCAGCTCGTCAACACGCTCTTCCAGTCGAGCCAGCGGAAACTCATTCAGCAATCCAACCGGGCTGTGGTTCAACTCGCGCCAGCGCAGCCGGTCGAGTTCGCGAAAAAGTTGCCCCGCATCGGCGTCCCAGCTCCACCACATATTTCGCGCCAGCGCCCACAATCGCTCCTGCACCGGAGCGACAAAGCGATCCAGCGTTCGCGCCTCGCTGACCACCGGAGCGACCGCCTTCGCCGCCTCCGTCAGCAGCCGTATCTCATCCTCGGGAAACGCCCGCGCCTCCACCGTCTGCACCACCAGCACACCCTGCAACACTCCCCGATCGATCAGCGGCACTCCCAGAAAGGACTGGTACGGTTCCTCGCCCGACTCGGGAAAATACTTGTAGCGGGGATGGCTTCGGACCTGCTCCACCGCGACCGGACGCACTTGCTCCGCCACCAGCCCGGTCAAACCCTCCGTCACCGCCATGCGCAGATGGCCAATGCACTCCGGCCGCAGGCCGAGCGTCGCCGCCAGCACCAGGTTTGCGCGGTCCGGTTCCAGCAGATAGGCCGAACACACATCGGTGCCGAAGCGCCGCGCGATGAGCGCCACTAGATTCATCAGCGTCTCGGCCGGCTTGGCAGGATCGGCCGCCAGATTCGCGATTTCATCCCACTCGAGCACGTAGCTGGCATCCAGAGAACAGCTGACACGTTGCTGATCGAAGTCGATTCCGTTAGTGCGTTCCAAAGTCACTGTCTCCAGAAAACAGATTTTGCAGTCATGCTTGGAGAGACGAGTGCTCCCGTCCCTCCACCCAACCGCTCGGTCGGTGAAGCCTACTGGTACATTCTATTTTATCGGTGGAATCGCTGAACCGGTTCGCCCATATGTGGAATTCCCGATTACTACCGTGCGACTCATTCCTAACCCGATGAAAACACATTGGCGCATTTTGCAACGTGACCGTTTATTCATCGAGCAACTCTTCCAGCGCATTCCGGCCATCTCAATTATTCCTCGCGCGCTCTTAACTTCCCGTCGACTTCCGCCCGCGACTTTTGCTTTTCCTTCATTGCGCCTTCGCCCGAAGCGAGATATTCTGCTCACGTCCTGCCATGGCCAAGCTTTTCGAGCTTCCCCGTTACATCGCGGTCGAAGGGCCCATCCGAGTCGGCAAGAGCACGCTGGCGCGGGTCTTGGGAGAGCGTCTGGCCGCCCAGCGCGTCATCGAACCCGAGGACAATCCTTTTCTCAAGGCTTTTTATGACGGCGAGCCGGGCGCCGCGTTTCAGGCCCAGCTCACTTTCCTGATTCGCCGTTTCGAGCAGCTGCGCGCCCTCGATCTTGGCCCGAGCTCGAATAAGACCATCGTCGCCGACTACATCTTCGAAAAAGATAAGCTCTTCGCCTGCCTCAACCTCAACGACCACGAGCTCGAAACCTATAACCACTATTTCAATTTTTTCCGGGAGCAGCTGCCGACGCCCGACCTCGTAATTTATTTGCAGGCCACGCCCGAAGTATTAAAGAAGCGGCTAAAGAAGAAGAATGCCGGCGGTGAGAAATCGCTCAGCGAAGATTACTTGATGGAAGTGGTCAAGGCCTACGAGCACTTCTTCTTTCACTACACCCAGTCGGACCTCCTGATCGTCAACACCAGCGAAATCGACTTTGTCGACCGCAACGAAGACCTGCAAGAGCTGCTGAAGAAAGTCTCCGCCCCAATCAAGGGCACGCAATACTTCCTGCCGCTGGGGAGCGAAAACGCGGCCAGCGCGTAGTAGGCGCGAGTTCGGATTCCTAGCCCATGGACATCACAGTGCAACGACGCGATCACACGATAGCTTTATCCGCAGCCTCTTTGTGCCTCGTGGTATTTTCGTATTTCCTTTTCGCTTTCGGCGTTCATACCTATTGCGAGAACCGACCAGGCATGGCTGCCTTTGCAGCGGCAGCCGCGGCGGTCGTCTACTACTTGGCGAGCCGCTGGCCGGCCGACGTTATGCCCGCTAGGGTGTGAACTTAAACACTACACCGCAGCCGTAGCCATTGCATGCGCTCATGTCTCCGCCGGTGTAGGTAGTGCCGTAGAAGCTGCCCTGCGCATCCATGGCAAGACCTCCCTGTGGCCCTAGGCCTTGCGCGCCTCCGGCAAAGTTATAGAGCACGGTTTCGTTGCCGGCTGGATCGACCTTGAAGATTACGCCGCTCTTTGTGGTTCCCCAGCCAGCGGTTCCATATAAATTGCCGGCCGAATCGATAACCAGCGGTCCATCAGGATTGCCGCCGTCCGCTTTGCCGGTGAAACGATAGAGGATCGTTTCATTTCCACTGGGATCAACTTTAAAGACGACGCCACAGCTCAGCGGGCCTTCCGCGTCTGGGCAGCCGCGCAAGCCGCCCTCATCCGTCGTGCCATAGAAATTGCCGGCAGCGTCCTGGACAAGGCCGAACTCGGGATTGGTGCCGTCCGGTTTCTTGCCGAACCCGTAGAGCACCGCTTCCTTGCCGGTCGAGTCGAGTTTGAAAACCAAGCCATGCCCGCCCTTACCTCCACCCGTGGTTGTTCCGTACAGATTGCCCGCGGCGTCCCTAATCAGGCCTGCGTTCGGATAAGTGCCGTTCTTGCCCTGCGCGAAGGAATGCAGGACAGAGACATTGCCGCTGGGATCCAGCTTGAAAACCATGCCGCAGGAACCGCTGTTGCAATGATATTTGCCGCCCGGCCCCGCTCCATACAAATCCCCCTGTGCATCAATGGCCAATGATCCGAGCGGACCAAAGTCGTACGGGCTGCCCCATGGCATTGGGAAACTGAAGAGCACACTATAGTTGTTATTTTGATCGAGCTTGAAGACGACCCCGGAACTGTTGCTGCCGCCGTAAAAAGTCGTACCGTAGAGGTTGCCAGACGAATCTCTAGCCAAGGTGGCAAATGGCGTCGAGCCGCCGGGTGTCTGTTCCGTGTTGCCAAAGCTGTGCAGCAATGTGAACTGGCCGCTCGTGCTTATCTCGTACACCGACCCGTAATAGCCTCCTTCTCCCCCTGCGGCTGGAGTGGTGCCATATACGTTGCCGGCGGAATCCACGATCACTCCCTGGGGAAATGCACCGTCCTCACCGCCGGTGAACGAATACAGCACCTTGTAGGTCTGGGTCCACGCGCATGGAAGCGCCGCAAGAACAGCCAATAAAAGAAACATCGCTGTAATGTACTTTGCGAAGGTCATGAGTTTGCCTCCTGCGTGCAGCCTTCCAAGAGGAAGTTTTGACGTCTCCGCGGACTGGGGAGAAGCCGGATGGAAATTCCCGCTGGCATTGACCAGCGGCCACTAACGGACCAAGCCTAGCACTGGAATTGAGGTGGTTCAACTGTGAGTCGGCAAGGCGCGTATTCCCATCGACCAAGCGCCTTTTTGCGGCTATAATCCCCCCAGCGTCATCCAAACAGACGCAACAGGCTCTATCCGCAATTGCGGAGGGGCACTGGAGGGCACTGTGAGCCTTACCCCCATCAGCGGGCTTTCTGCCAGCCGCAAGATCACCACCGCTTCAATCCGCGACAAACAACTTCAACGCGAACCCATTTCCAGCCTCACCGCCTACGACTACGCCACCGCGCGTCTGGTAGACGAGGCCGGCATTGACGTCATCCTCGTCGGCGACTCGCTTGCCATGACCATGCTGGGCTACGAGAACACGCTCTCCATCACCGTCGACGAGATGCTTCATCACGTCCGCGCCGTCCGCCGCGGCGTCAAGCATGCGCTGCTCATCGCCGATATGCCCTACGGCTCCTATCACGCCACTGCCGACGATGCCGTGCGCAACGCTGCCCGCTTCGTCAAGGAAGGCGGCGCCGAGGCCGTCAAGATCGAAGGCGGTGAAAAGCGTTCCGACCTTATCCGCCGCGTCATCGACGCCGAAATTCCCGTCGCCGGACACATCGGCCTGACGCCGCAGTCCATCAACGTGATGGGCGGCTACAAGGTGCAGGGCAAAACGCTGAACGCCATCGAGCAGCTCATGCGCGACGCTGTTGCCCTCGATCGCGCCGGTGTCGCCTGCATCTATCTCGAAGGCATTCCGCGCGAGGTCGCCGCCATGGTCACCGATGAGGTTGCGACGCCCACCATCGGCATCGGCGCCGGCCCAGACTGCGACGGCCAGGTTCTCGTCTTCCATGACCTCATGAACCTCACCTTCGGCCAGCCCGCAAAATTCGTGCGCCGCTACGGAGACGCCGCGGCTCTGATCACCGAGTCCGTCCTCGCCTTCAAGGCCGACATCGCATCGCACCAGTTCCCCAATGACAATGAGTCCTACCATCTGCCCAAGGAGACCGAGGCCGCACTCGAAACCGTACTTCACCGCAAACACGCGATGCGCGGATAATAGGGAGTTGGAGTACGAGTTGGAGTACGAGTTGGAGTACGAGTTCGAATAAAGGTTCGTGCGCATGATGAATTCCGGATTCCGCGTGGGCGCGCCACGCTGGTTTCTTCCTCGATGGCGCGGCCAGACCGCCGCTGCGATTTCTTTCTCTTTCCTCATTCTTATCCCGCTGCTAACGCTGATGCCGGCTTGTTCAAAGACTCCGTCGGCGCCTGAGGGCACCGCGTCGGAAGCGGCTAAGAACGATGACCTCGCGTCGATTCCTCCAGCGGACCCGAAAAAGTATCCGCCCTTCGCGGACATGCGCGGCTGGAAAAACCCATATTTCGTCGTGCGCGATGACGGCATCGGCTTCGTCGATCTCGCCAACCGCGAGGTCCACATCCTCACGCCTGAGCAAATTCCGGCCGAACTCGTTTCGCTCGGCTACGACGCCTGGCCCTACGGCCGCGTCGTTCTTGTCACTGAAGCCAAGCCGAACAATCCATCCGAGGCGCAAAAAGCGGAGATCCGCAAAAACCGCGGCCTGCTCCTGGGCACGCTCAAGGAACTCAACGTCGCGATTCAGGAAGCCCCATGAGTCTTACCCAATGAGTTTTACCCAAACACGAACTACGGCTAGAAAATGAAAATCTGCAAAACCATCGCGGAAGCCCGCGCCGCCTGCCGCGAAGCCCGCGAGCTTTCTCTAGCGACCTCAGGATCGACTCGGCTCGCCCTCGTCCCCACGATGGGAGCTCTGCACGAAGGGCATTTGTCTCTGGTACGCACGGCTGCATCGGGTTGCGCCGTCGCCGCCTCCATCTTCGTCAACCCCACGCAGTTCGGCCCGGCGGAAGATTTCGCCAAGTATCCGCGCACCTTCGAAGCCGATTGCGCCGCACTCGAAAAAGAAGGCGTCGACATCGTCTTCGCCCCCACTCCCGAAGAGATGTACCCACCAGGCGCCAGCACCTGGGTCACGGTCGAAGGTCTCAGCGACCGTCTCGACGGCCGTTCGCGCCCCGGCCATTTCCGCGGCGTCACCACCGTTGTCTCCAAACTCTTCCACATCATTCAGCCCGACATCGCCTTCTTCGGCCAGAAAGACGCCGCGCAGGTCGCCGTCATCCGCCGCATGGTGCGCGACCTGAATTTTCCGATTGAGATCGTCGCCTGCCCCATCGTTCGCGAGCCGGACGGCCTCGCCCTGAGTTCGCGGAACATCTATCTGAATAAAGAGGACCGCCGGCGCGCGCTCGTTCTTCACCGCTCGTTGCAGGAGGTCGAAAAAGAATTTCGCGCCGGCGAAATAAGTGCGGAACATCTCGCGGCCAAAGGCCGCGAAGTAATCTCCGGAGAGCGGCAGGTCCGTCTCGATTACTTCGAAATCGTCGATCCCGACACGCTCGAGCCGGTGGGCCAAGTTGCCGCGCCCGCGCTGGTCGCGGTCGCCGCCTTTGTCGGCCCAACCCGGCTGATCGACAACATCGTGCTCAGGCCTTGACGCCCGGCCTCATCGGACCGGACACAAACACATTGTCTGCGATCACGTAGCGCAGCGGTTCGTCCGCCGACTTTGTAATTCCCACGCGCGGCCCAACCGCAACCCGCCGCACCCGATAGCCATCGTCCACAATCTGCAAATCCGATTGCGGGCTCACTAGATTTTTCCCGTTATCGCGAGTCCGCGTGATGCCCAGCGCCTCGCACATCCGCCCCGGCCCCGAAGAAATATTCCGCAGCCAGCGCACTCTTTTTCGCTCGAATCTCAAACGCAGCCCGGCGCTCACCCCAGCATCCCCAGGCGAGGCTTCATCCCACGCCGGCATCCCGCGCGCCTTCGCCATCTGCTCGATTCCCGCCAGCGGTTCGAGGGCGCGAAATAAAACGCCTCCCGCCTCGCCGTCAGGCAGGCAAGAGACGTTAAAACAAAAATAGCTGCCGTAGATGAAGTAGACATAGGCAAATCCCGGCGGTCCGAATAGCACGGCGTTCCGATCCGTCTTGCCGGCGAACGAGTGCGCGGCCTCGTCGCCCGCGCCAAGATAGGCTTCGGTCTCGACGATTCGCCCGGCCAGCAGCTTGCCGCGCTCGCGCCGCAGCAGCACCTTGCCAAGCAACGCGCGCGCCACGCGCCGTGGATCGCGATCGTAAAATGCCGCTGTCAGCAGCTTCGCTTCGCGTAGCGGAATCACGCGCTTTTCAAGTACTCCAGCACCTGCTCGGCGTGCCCTTCCGGCTTGACGTTGTTGAAGATGTGCTGAATCTTCCCCTCCGGCCCGATCACGAAGGTTGTCCGGGCGATGCCCATTACCTTGCGCCCGTACATGTTTTTCTCTTTCACCACGCCAAATTTTTCAGCAATCTTCTTGTCCGCGTCGGCCAGCAGCGGAAACGGCAGGCTGAATTTGTCCTGAAATTTCTTCTGCGACTCGGCCGTATCTTTCGATATCCCCAGCAGCACCGCACCCGTCTTCTCGATCTTTTTGTAGGTATCGCGGAACTCGCACGCTTCCTTGGTGCAGCCCGGCGTGTCCGCCTTGGGATAGAAATAAAGCACCACCGTTTTGCCGCGAAAATCTTTCAAGGCAACCTCTTTGCCATTCTCGTCCGTCGTACGAAAGTCAGGGGCTTTATCATTGATCTCCATGGTCTCTCCATCTCCTCGCCGATCATCGTTATATCGCATGAGGCTCCGCGCCGTCATCTCGCGCGGTCTGTCGGCGTTAAAGTCCACAGCCATGCCCTCAATAATGACCGCGGCGGTCGTCCTCATCGGCATTTCGCTGGCCTCTCCGCTCCGCGCCCAGGAACTCACGCAGCACCAGCAGCCCAAAGATGTCGATAAGGGACCGCGCGCCCTCGGCCTGGTTCAGCTCAACGACAAAGGCAAGGCCCGCTTCATCCCCATCGTCATCATGATCAACGGCAAGTTCTATGACGCCGATTCTTACAAAGCCGATCCCGTGCCCATGGCGCTCGATTTCGGCATCATTTATGAAGGCTTCCGCACCGGCGTCTCGCAAGGCCTTTTCACCATCACCCAGCCCGGCCAGTTGAATCATGAATGGATCGCGGAAGGAACCTGGCTGCCGGAAGGCTCGAGACCCAAGACTGACAAGCAGAAATACGCGCCTCCGGTGATCGATGAAGGCGGCCGCGACGACGATCGTCCCACACTGCACCGCCGCCCCGGAGGCGAAGCCGACAAAGACGACGCCAAGCCCGCGGCCAATGCTGGCGCGTCATCTGGCGCGTCGTCGCCTACATCGTCGCCGACGACGTCTTCCGCACCATCTTCTTCCCCGTCTGCCTCGCCGGGTGCGCCACAAGCTCCGGCGGGATCAACTTCGCCCGCGTCGAAAGATGCCGACAAATCCTCCGCCAGCAAGACGGCTGACGCATCCGCAAAGCCGGACTCGAGCAAGCCTGCCGACACTGGCTCCGCCCCGCCAGATTCCGCCAAGCCTCCGAGCTTAACCAAGCCGGCCGAATCCGCCTCCGCACCAGCCAGCAGTCGCTCTCTCGACCAGCCCATCCAGGATCCCAACCGCCCCGTCCTGCGCCGCGGCAAGCCCGATCCCAACGCCCATCATGACGCCTTCGTCAACTTCGACGACCCGACCGAGATGGCCACCGCAACCAAGCAAGCCGGCAAGGAAGCCGACGCCGCCAAAGCCGCTGCCGCCGCCTCCGTACAAACCTTCCCGGCAATTTCCGACGCCGCCGGTCCCGATCCCCGACCCTACAGTTACGATCTCAAACCCGCCGAAGAAGCGATCTATCGCAACAAGATGCTCGAACTGGTCGGCGAGCAAATTTCTCCGAAGGCCGCCGCCGCCCAATCGAAAGCTGCGAGCTCCGCGGCCGCGAAATCTTCCGCCCACAAGAAAGCCACTACCGCGCCAGCCAAGTCCGGTCCCTACAAGCCCGAGCTCGAAGACCTCAAAATCCGCGTCTTCGACCTCTCCAACTCCAACGAGCCCGTACTCGTGCTCAGCGGGCACACGCCCGTTCCGGCCGCCAACGCCGCCGGCTCTCAGCTTCCGCAGGAGATTACGCTCGTCGCCCGCACCAATCTCGAAGGCGAATTGCAGAAGCTCTTCTTTCAGCAGACCGACTCGCGTCATCTCGACATACGTCCGCGCATGGAGCTCATCGACGCCGTCGATGCCGATGGTGACGGCCGCGGTGAACTTCTCTTCCGCCGCACCTTCGACAGCGGCAGCACCTACGCCATCTACCGCGTCTCCGCCGACCAGCTCTGGCCGCTCTGGGCTCCCGAACCGTAGCCTCTCCGCAGCCACCATCGCCTCACGGTACAATTCCTCCTCAGGAAGCCATCTCTCGAATCTGCGGCGCCCCGCGGAAATCCGCGGCAAAGAACTTGATCTTCCTGTGGGGTAATCAGTGGGAATGCTTAGTGGGGATAATTTATGAAGCTACTTATGAAATCGACCGCGTCAATCCTTTTCGCCGTGGCCCTGCTGGCCGCGTCTGCCTCCGCCGCCAACGGCAAACCCGTCTCCTACAAATCCGGCGACGAGACCGCCAACGCCATCCTCTACACTCCCGCCGGCAGCGGCCCGTTTCCCGCTCTTATTGTCATTCACGAATGGTGGGGATTAAACGACTGGGTCAAGGAGCAGGCCGGCAAGCTCGCCGATCAGGGATACGTCGCGCTGGCCGTCGATCTCTATCGCGGCAAAGTCGCCGACAATCAAGACCTCGCCCACGAACTCATGCGCGGCCTGCCCGAAGATCGCGCCAACCGCGACCTCAAAGCCGCCTACGCCTATCTCGCCGCCCTGCCCAACGTGAAGAAAGACCGCATCGGCGCCATCGGCTGGTGCATGGGTGGAGGCTATGCGCTCGCCGCCGCTCTCGACGAGTCGGCACTCGCGGCCGCCATCATCAACTACGGCCGCCTCACGACCGACCCCGACCAGCTCGCCAAAATTCATGCGCCGATTCTCGGCCTCTTCGGCGGCCAGGATCGCGGCATCACGCCCGACGACGTCCACCACTTTCAGGCCGCCATGCAAAAGCTGGGCAAGAAAATCGACATCAAGATCTACGACGACGCCGGCCACGCCTTCGAAAATCCCAACAACAAGCAAGGCTATCGCCCCGACGATGCGAAAGACGCATGGCAACGAACCGTCGCCTTCCTCGCCGAAACACTGAACAACTAGCCGCCGGCGCCGAAAAGCGGTCGTCCCCGCGTCGGCGCCAACCACCCGCGCAATCCCAATCCACTGCCCACAAATGCAAAAGGCCGGGCGATCTCGCCCGGCTTTTGTACTGGGAAGCTGTCCAATTGCTTGGTTGAGCTGGATCCGGCTTCCGATTAAACTCTCTCTTCCCCGGTTATCTTGTTTGGCTGTCTTGTTTCCGTCGGCGTCCCATCGAGCGTCACCGCAACGGACCGCCGTCCAGCTACATGACCAGCGCCAAGCCCTCGAGTTCGTGTTCGAGTACAGGCAGCGAGCAGCCGGCCATTTCCACACGCCCGGCAGCATCCATCGCCGCCTGCGCCGAAACCCCATAGCCGCGGCCCATCAGGAAAACTTGCAGCACCTCCGCCGCTTCCCTGGAGTCCGCCATGCCACTCTGCAACAGATCATTCCGCAAAGCCGACAACTCCGTGACTGTAAATTTCTCTTTCATGCCGTCCTCACCTCCGGCCTTGCTCTACCCATTAGACTCATCGGCAAGTTACTTCGTTGCTTGCAATCGAAATGCCGTAACGATGGTATCGCTCCATACGGCTTTCTCCGATCCCTCTATGCATAAAAACCCCAATATTCGCACAAGGTTGCGCTCCTACAGCAGAGGCCGCCGCACTGCCAGGCACCAACCACCTGCCGGCAAATTGACGCACCGCGTCGTTTTGTCACGACACAAAACGCGCAGGGCGCGCTTGGCGATATAGCACTAAAGTCTGGCGGACAAGAAGCCGCCTGTGCCTAGTCGCCCGCGTTGACTTGCCTTTCGTTCAGGCTTACGATTCGCCGTGGACGGTGAGGGGAAGGAGCACTTCCCCATGGCAAACCAATCGGTGAGCCAAGACTCGCTCGTCGGCCAGCCCTTTGGCCGCTACCGCATCGTCGTATTCACGCACTTCCTGAGTACAACCCAAACCCATGGAGGATGATTTATGAAGAATCTATTCTTTGCTGGAATATTGGCGTCGTTATTCGTACCGGTTGTGGCGATGGCGCAGAGTCCTTTTGACGGCACGTGGAAAGCCGATATGAGCAGCGCTCAGTGGCCCATGAAGCCCAATGTGTATTTACTGCTGAACGGGATGTACGACTGCAAGACGTGCGTGCCGCCGATCCACGTCAAAGCCGATGGCACTGACCAGAAGGTGACTGACCCCTACAGCGATGCTCTGAGTGTAAAGGTTATCGACGACCACAACATCGAGAATACGTTCAAGAAAAATGGCAAGGTAGTGTTCACCCAGAAACAGTCGGTCTCCTCTGACGGAAACACCATGACGGTCAACTGGATCTACACGGGCAATCCGAGCGGAGGACCACAGAACGGCACGGAAACATCCAAGCGCGTCGCCAAGGCACCGGCAGGCGCGAATCTGATCTCCGGTTCGTGGCGCACGGAGAAAGTGGACGTGTCCGCCGAGACCCTCACTTATACCTTCAAGGTGAATGGCGACGAGTTAACTATGACCAGTCCGATTGGCCAATCCTATACCGCCAAGCTGGATGGAACGGACGCCCCTTTCAAGGGCGATCCGGGGCTCACCACTGTTGCGGTGAAGATGCTTGGCAAGGATACGCTGGAGGAGACCTACAAGCGCGATGGCAAGGTCGCCGTCATCTACAAATCGACAATTTCGGCCGATGGCAAGACTCTGAAGGTGATCACCGACGACAAACTGCAGGGAACAATTACCAAGTCTGTCTCCCACAAACAGTAGGCTGTCCTCGATCGAAAAAGGGCCCAGTGTCAGCACTGGACCCTTTGGCAAAAGAGCGGATGCGCTGGTTTCGGCGATCAAGCGTTTCTGACGGTTACGCTCAAACCCCTCGGCAGCCGAAGGAAGGGCAGCCGAGGGGTCAATGATTTCAATCGCAATCGAAACGACTACGCGGCCTTGGATTTGGCCGTCGCAGCAGCCTCTTCGATCAGGGCTGCTACCGCCTCGGCTGCGACACGTAGATGGCGTGGCTGCCGCTGACTTCGACAACCTTGGATCCCGCCCTTTTCGACATGGCACGCTGCGCGTCCGGTGGGATCATCCTGTCCTCGGTGACAACCAGATACCAACTCGGCTTCGTCCGCCACGCCGGCTCGGTCACCGCTCCATCGACAGCCTCTAGTCCCCACGGCACCTGCGAATCGGCCATGAATGCCGCCTTTTCCGGATCCACGTCCGCCGCAAAGGACGCGGGAAACGCCTTCTTGTCCAGGAACAGAAATCCATCCTGCGGCGGCATTATCGGAGGCACGGGCGCGCCCGCTGGTGCGCTTTTAATGAGCGTGCCTACCGACTCGCCTTTATCCGGAGCGAACGCCGTAATGTACACCAGGCCCGCAACGTTGGCATGAGTGCCCGCCTCGGTGATCACTGCTCCGCCATAAGAATGCCCAACCAGAATCGCGGAACCATCCAAGCCATCGAGGATCCGTTTGGTTGCCTTCACGTCGTCTTGCAGAGAAATTGTCGGATTTTGCACAATGCTAACGTTGTAACCCTGCTTCTTGAGGATTTTGTAGACGCCTTCCCACCCGGCGCCGTCCACGAATCCGCCGTGGACGAGAACGATATTCTTCATCGGTATTGCTCCTTTCGAGTTTGCATGCGATATAGAAACGTTCGCACCACGACTGCGTTGGACGCATCACGTAATGTGGGAAGTTCTGGCTAACACTGCCGGGTAGTCGGTGAATACCTCAGTTGGGTAACCGAACGAATATGCCGGACTGGAAGACGAAGGAGCCGATTTCATCTGTCGCTATCGGGCGTTAGCGACTCACCACCACTTCACGCAGTTTCAATCTTCGCCGCGTCCACCAGCATCACCGGTATATCGTCCTGGATGGGATAGAGCCGCCGGCACTGTCCGCACTTCAGGTTCATGCCGTTATCGTTCAACACCACCGGCGTTTTGCAGACTGGACAAACCAGCATATCGAGCAGATCCTGAGCGATCATGATGAGCCTATTTTACGCCTGCTCTCTGTTAGTGCCCCAATGAGTGCCCCAATCCAGGTGGCTGCGGTGTCTTCTTGGGTGGCGCACACACTTCAGCGCTGCGATACCTGCCTTCGTCTTGAACGCGGCTTTAGCCGCTGAGGTCTCGCCCTCCCCAATTGTGCCACTGGCCGCCGGCTGCTCGCCGCTCATGGGATAAAATCGCAGGTTCCATCCAAACGCTTGTGCAGGTAGGTGAAATGACAGCAAGGATTCTGGACGGCACGAAACTCGCTTCCGAGATTCGCGCCGAAGTTGCATCCGAAGTCAAGGCGCTCGCCGCCTCCGGCATTCAGCCCGGCCTCGCCGTCGTCCTCGTCGGACACAATCCGGCGTCGGAAGTCTACGTCCGCGGCAAAGTCAAAAGTTCGCACGAGGTCGGCATCTACAGCGAGCAGCATTCTCCCGCCGACACCGCCTCCACCGACGAACTCCTCGCCCTCATCGATTCGCTCAACCGCCGCGACGAAATCGATGGCATCCTCGTCCAGCTCCCGCTGCCCGCGCACGTCGACTCCAAGAAAATTCTTCTCGCCGTCGATCCCGCCAAAGACGTCGACGGCTTCCATCCCATGAACGTCGGCTATCTCTCCACCCAGCGTCCCGGCCTCGTTCCCTGCACGCCCGCCGGGGTCATGGAAATCCTGCGCCGCAGTAACATTCCGGTCGCCGGTCAGGAAGCGGTCGTAGTCGGCCGCAGCGACATCGTCGGCAAGCCTGTCGCCATGCTCCTGCTCAATCAAAATGCCACCGTCACCGTTTGCCACTCGAAAACCCTCGACCTGCCCGCCGTCTGCCGCCGCGCCGATATTCTTGTCGCCGCCATCGGCCGCCCCGGCATGGTCACCCGCGATTTCGTCAAGCCCGGCGCCACCGTCATCGACGTTGGCATAAATAAGGTCACGGACCGCGCCGACTTCGACCGCTTCTTCCCCGGCAACGCCAAGCGCCTCGAAACCTTCTCCGCCAAAGGCTCAACCCTGGTCGGCGACGTGCATCCCGAAGTAGCGGAAGTAGCCGGCGCCATCACCCCAGTCCCCGGCGGCGTGGGCCCGCTCACGATTGCTATGCTGATGGCCAACACAGTCAAAGCCGCCAAGCTGCGCCGCGGGAGGTAAGAGGAACAATAAGCGGTCAGACGTCAGAGGCCAGATTGCAGAAGTGGAACTACCAAAGTCCAGCGGGCGGGGAGGCGACTCGGACTACCGCACGGGCGGGAAGGACACGAGTCCACTCGTGCCAATGAGCACCGCAAAACTATTAGCGGCTTTAGCCGCTGAGGGGGGTGGGGCGCGTCTAAGCGTCACCGCAGCCTGCAGAGTTCAACTTCTCCCCTCTTTTCTTCGCCGTGATAAATTCGTTCCGTCCATGCTCAAGCTCGGCCTCACCGGCGGAATCGCCAGCGGTAAATCGGTCGTAGGAGAGATGTTCGTCCAGCGCGGCGCACACCTCATCCAGTCCGACGCAGTCGCGCACGCCCTGCGAGAGCCCGGCCAGCCAGTCTATGCCGCGATCGTAGCCGCCTTCGGACCCGCCATTCTCAACCCCGACCAGACCATCAACCGCGCCCGGCTGGCCGAAGCGGCATTTGGCGAATCGCATCGAGTGGAAGAACTGAATGCCATCGTCCATCCCGCGGTGATCGCGCATGAGAATCGCTGGATGGAAGAGATCGGCGCTCGCGATCCGCGCGCCATCGCCATCGTCGAGGCGGCGCTCATCCTCGAGGCCAAAGCCGCCGACCGCTTCGATTTCCTGATCGTCGTGACCTGCAACGAAGAGCAGCGCGCCCAGCGCCTCGCCAAGCGTCTGGGCATCACCGAAGAAGCGGCCCAAGCCGAAGTAAAACGCCGCATGGCCGCGCAACTCCCCGACTCGGAAAAAATCAAAGCCGCCGATTTCGTGATTGACAACTCCGGAACCCTCGCCTCCACCGAAGATCAAGTTCAAGAAGTTCTCAAGAAAATCCGCGCCGCAAATTCTCCCGCTTGAGTCCGCAAAAATCTCGGCGTACTCTGCGTCTCGGCGGTGGATGTTGGTTTTAGCCTATGCCAGCAGCTTGGCAGCGTCTTTGGCAAAGTAAGTCAGGATCATACTGGCTCCGGCGCGCCGGATGCTCAGCAGAGACTCCATCATCACACGATCGCGATCGATCCAGTTGTTGCGCGCCGCCGCTTCGATCATCGCGAACTCGCCCGACACCTGATACGCCGCCAGCGGCAGATCGAAGCGCTCACGCGCGGCCGCGATCACATCGAGATACGGCAGCGCCGGCTTAACCATGATCATGTCGGCGCCCTCTTCGATGTCGAGTGCAATCTCCCGCATCGCCTCGCGGAAGTTCGCCGGATCCATCTGGTAGGATCGCCGGTCGCCAAACTGCGGCGTGGAGTCAGCCGCCTCGCGGAACGGTCCATAAAATCCCGAAGCAAACTTCGCCGCATAAGAAAGAATCGGCGTGTTCTCGAATCCACCTTTGTCGAGCGCAGCGCGAATCGCCGCCACCCGGCCGTCCATCATGTCCGACGGGGCAATGATGTCCACTCCCGCTCGCGCCAGCGAAACCGAGCTTCTGGCAAGGAGTTCCAGGCTCTCGTCATTGACGATCTCGTAATCGTCCGCCGCGGCTTTTGCAGCCGCGTCCATTACCGCATTCAAGTCCTTGCGATCCTTCACGACCACGGCCTTACCCTTGGGCAATGCACGATCGGCCGCAGCCGCTCCCAGCGATCGCGCCGCACCCGCCTTCCGCACAATTCCGCAATGGCCGTGCGACATGTATTCGCACAGGCAAACATCCCCCATCACGATCACATCGCGCACCTCGCTCTTGATCGCCCGCGCCGCCTGCTGCACGATTCCGTCCTCGGCCCACGCTCCCGTCGCAACCTCGTCTTTCTTCTCCGGCAATCCAAACAGAATGACCGAGAGCACGCCCAGCCCGCGCACCTCGCGAACCTCTTTTACCGCCTCATCCACCGAAAGATTGAACACGCCCGGCATCGACCCCACCGCTTTGCGCACACCCTTTCCGGGACACACAAACAGCGGGTAGACGAACGCCTCCGGCGTAAGCCGCGTTTCGCGGACAAGGGAACGAAGGGTTTCAGACTGGCGCAGACGGCGTAAACGGCTCACAGGGAATGCCATGAGCGAATTTTAGCAGCCGCCGCCCATGCAGCCGTGGTCGGCACGGTCACACCAAATTGTGATTCCCGTCACCAGAAGTTACTTCGGTAACCAAGGGTACTCCCCCCGTGACCTCAACATAACGTCCGCTCATCAGTAAGATACGGAGAGTGGCCCTTCGTCCGAAAACCGCGATTCTTTATGGCATCGGCCTGCTTGCGGCTTTTGCCCTAGCGCCGATTATTTTTCGCAATCCGGCTTTCCAGATCGCGATGGGCGATCTGGTGCCGCTCGCCGTACTTTGCGCCGCCACATATTTTTCCTTCACGAACGCCGTTCAAAGCCGGGGACACGCGCGGATGTTCTGGGGACTGACGACAGCCAGCCTCGCGATGTGGTGCTTGAATCTTTCCTGCTGGGGAGTCTATGAGATCCTCCTGCGCAAGCCGCTCCCCGACCCGTTTCCGGGAGACATCATCCTGTTTCTGCACATTGTGCCGATGATGGCCGCGGTCGCTCTGCGCCCGAGCGATGCGGACGGAAACGATGGCTGGTTTCTCAACACGCTGAACGTCCTGATCCTGCTCGGTTGGTGGGTGGTGGTTTACGCGTTCTTCGTTTTTCCGGACGAATACCTCGTCACTAACATCGCGACCTATACCTTGCGCTGGGACCTGCTTTACCTCGTCGAAGGCATGATGCTGGTTGCGCTTTCGGCGGCGGCCTATTTTGCGAGCAAGGGACCGTGGCGCAAACTCTACGGGGCCATTCTCGCCGGCAGTTTTCTTTATAGCTTCGCATCGGAGGCGATGAACAGCGCGATTACGCGCGGCACTTACCATACCGGCAGCCTGTACGATATTCCATTTCTCGCCTCGCTGCTCACGTTCCTGGTTGTCACCCTGATCGGGCGGCGACTAATCGCGGATAACGCGGTCATGCCGGTGGTTTCGAAGCGGAGCGGCATGGTTGTTCCGATGTTTGCGCAACTCGCCCTGCTGTCGCTGCCCGTTCTGGGCTACGCGGCGCTGTTCCTAAGTCATGACTCGCTTTACCTGCGCCAGGTGCGTTTTGGAGTGGCCATGGGCGGCGTGGCGGTTCTGGCGCTCTTTTTATTCATGAAGCAATACCTCCTCGACCAGCGCCTGGTCGAACTGCTGAACCGGTCGCGCCAGAGTTTCGATAACCTCGAGCGCCTGCAAGGACGCGCGATCTTGCAGGCGAAGCTGGCTTCGCTCGGAGAATTAGTGGCGCTGGCCGCCAGCGAACTGGAGTATCCATTGTCGGCAATTCTCGAAAGCAGCGAGAAGATGTCCGCCAGCGGGAATCTGACGTTTGATCAGCTTTCGAACGCGCAGAAAATCGGCCAGCAGGCACGCCGCACCCGCGAACTGGTCAGCGACTTGTCAAGTTTCGCGCAGCAGACTCCCGGCGAAAAAGTTCCGATCGAGCTCAAACCGCTCTTGCAGCGCGCCGTGCAGATGGAAGGCTTCAAACTGGAGAACCGCAACATCAGCCTGGTGGTTGAGAACATGGAACACGTGCCGCGCGTGCTGGGCAACTCCAACCAGCTATTGCAGGCCTTTGTGCAGATCGTCGAGAACGCGGTGGATGCGCTACAGGAAATTGGCGGCGGCAAGTTGCAGATCGCGGTCTGGCGCGAGAGCGACGACGTGATTGTGCAGTTTGCCGACAGCGGACCGGGACTCCAGAATCCGGGGCGCGTATTCGACCCGTTCTACACCACGAAGCCAGTCGGCAAGGGAACTGGCCTTGGCCTGAGCGCGACCTATGGCGTGGTGCAGGACCACAAAGGACAGATCACATGTTTCAATCGTCCCGAAGGCGGCGCGGTGTTTGAGATCCGGCTGCCCGCGTTCAAGCCCGGCGCGGTCGCCGCCGCGGCGATGGCATAAGAGTAGCTTCGAGCCGCGAGCTATGAGCTACGAGCTTGAAGTGCTCACCACGGTAGTTTCAATCCCGCACGCTTTCCGAGAACCATTAAAGCCCAAGACTTATAGAACCCGAGAGCTAGGTTTCAAGTTCGAGGCTCGAGGCTCATAGCTCGCAGCGCGTAGCTCGAAGCTCGTAGCTGTGCCTACCCTCCACTCGCCACAATCGCATCCACCAACCGCGCCGCTTCAGCGGCTATCGCCACATCGTGCGTGCGGATGATGTGGGCGCCTTTCAGAATCAAAAGCGCTTCCGCCGCGAGCGTGCCATTGACGCGTTTTTCTACCGGCGTGTCCTCGCCGTCGCGGGCGAGCGCGCGTCCGATAAACGATTTGCGCGAGACTCCGGCCAGCAATGGGAATCCCATCTGTTGCAACTCGGCAAAATGCGCCAGTAGAGGGTAATTTTCTTCGAGGCGCTTGCCGAATCCAAAGCCTGGATCGAGCACGAGCCGATCTCGCTTGATGCCCGCGAGCGTCGCTGCCTCGGCCCACTGCCGCAGTTCTCGTTTCACCAGCAGCACTGGGTCGCCGATCGGTGGGAGCGTTCGCCATTCCTCGGGACGGCCGCGCGTGTGCATGAGCACGGCTCCGACTTTCAGTTCGGCAATGGTCTTCGCCATCTTCGGATCCCAGCGGAAACCGCTGATGTCATTCACGACCTCCGCGCCCTCATCGACCGCGGCGCGCGCCACGCTTGCTTTATACGTATCGACGCTGATCACCGCCTGCGGCCGGCGCTTCTTCAAATCGCGAATAACGGGCACGACGCGCTGGCGCTCTTCTTCTTCGGAAACGGCTGCCGTCGCGGCTCCCGCCGACTCCGTCTTGCCCGGCTTCGCATCGGTTGCGCCCACCACCCGCGTTCCCGGGCGCGTCGATTCGCCGCCGACATCAATAATGGTCGCGCCTTCGTCCAGCAGTTGCTCGGCAAACGCGACCGCCTTCGTCGCATCGATATAAAGTCCGCCGTCGGAGAACGAGTCCGGCGTAACGTTCACGATGCCCATGATCAACGTGCGCCGCCCCAGTTCGAGCGTGCGGGTGCCGATTTTCCATTGGAAAATTGCGCGCATATTGCAACGATCGATGTGCCGCCATTGTAAAACGAGCTGGATTCGTGCGGATGTTACAATCTGGGCAATGCCCCGCCGGCTGCCAATAACGCATTGGTTAATGGCCGTGCTGTTTGCCGGCATCTTACTCGCCGCCATTCCCGGATTCGCCGCCCCGCCCGCCGTCACACCGGCGAAGCCAACCGCCTATCCCGCAGCCCAGAATGCAGCGCCAGAGCCCACTCTGCCCGCGGTCCAGCGCTTGCAGACACGCATTGCCGCGCTGCTCAACTCGCCCGACCTGGCTCACGGATTCTGGGGGATTGAAGTCGCCTCGCTGGCGACGGGCGAGACGCTGTACTCGCAAAATTCGGACAAGCTCTTCACGCCCGCGTCGAACACCAAGCTCTTCACGACGGCGGCCGCACTCGCGCTGATTGGGCCGGATTACAAATTTCGAACAACGGTCGAGACGACGGGCACGCTCGATCGTTATGGCCGTCTCACTGGCGACCTCTTGCTCGTCGGGCACGGCGACCCGAACCTCTCTGGCCGCGCCTTGCCTTATGACATGAAGACGCAGCGCAGCGACGATCCGCTGCTCGCGCTTGAAACACTGGCCGACGACCTGGTGAAAAAGGGCGTTAAGTATGTCGACGGCGACGTCGTGGGCGACGATTCCTACTTTGCCTTCGAACGCTACGGCGAGGGCTGGAGCCAGGACGATCTGGTGTGGGCCGACGGCGCGCCCGTATCGGCGCTCACCATCAATGACAACGTCGTCTTCGTCAAGATTCTGCCCGCCGATCGCGCCGGAGAGAAGGCATTCGTCAGCCTCAATCCTTTCGACGACTACTACCGGATCGACAATCGCATCGTGACGACTCCGGCGGGAACGGGGCGCAGGTTCTTCGTTAATCGCGAACCGGGATCGACGACCGTGACCCTGTGGGGCAATCTGCCGCTCGACGATCCGGGTGCGACCGAAGCATTGGCGATTGAAGAGCCGGCGGCGTTTGCTGCGGGACTCTTCCAGCAATTACTGGAGAAACGCGGCATCGCGGTCTACGGCCACGAGCGCACGCACCACACGGAACTCGCCAGCATTTCGACCTTCACGGCTACAGCATTTGCGCCGTCGCACGGTGGAAGCGAAGATACGGGCCGCCCGCTGAGTCCTCCCATAAGGACCGACCAGCCGATTGTGCTGGCCAGTTACGAATCGAAGCCGCTGGTCGATGACCTTCGAGTCATCAACAAGGTCAGCCAGAACCTGCACGCCGAAATTCTGCTGCGGCTGCTCGGGCGCGAACGCGGCAACGCCGGGACGGTGCAGGGCGGCCTCGATGTAATGCGGCAGTTCCTGACGCAGGCGGGGATCGCGAGCGACCAGTACGTTTTTTATGACGGTTCGGGCTTGTCGCGGCAGAACATGGCCACGCCGCACGCCATTGTGCAGCTGCTGCGCTACGCCTCGGCGCAGCCCTGGGGCGCAACCTACAAATCGACGCTGCCCATCGCCGGTGTCGATGGAACGCTGGCGGAGCGGATGAAAAATCCGCGGGTTGAAAAACGCGTGCTGGCCAAGACCGGCTCCCACAGCAGCATCAAAACGCTCTCCGGCTACGCGACCACGGACTCGGGACAGGCGATCGTCTTTTCGATCATGTCGAATAACCTCAATCTGCCTGCCAAGCGCGTGACCGACACGATCGACGGGATCGTGGAGGCGATTGTGGAAGATGGACCCTCGTCGAAGTAACGAGTTTGAAACGTCAAGGCCAACATCATCCGCGCAATCACAGCCGGCCAAGCCCTCGTTCTTCAAGGGATCTGGTCAAGCTCTATGAAGACGATGCCGTTGTCGCGCTGAATAAGCCCGCCAAACTGCTCTCGGTGCCGACCGACGACTCTGACGCGCCCTCCGCCCAGTCTCTTCTTGCCGCAGAACTGAAAGCGAAAAGGCAGCGAGCGTTTGTCGTGCACCGCATCGATCGCTACACATCCGGAATCCTGCTCTTTGCCAAGACTCCATCCGATCGAGATGCGCTTGTCGAACAGTTTCGCCGTCACACGCCGGTCAGGCAATACCTGGCGGTCGTGCGCGGGCAGGTGGCTCAGCGGGAAGGTGTGCTGGTTCACTATTTTCGGCAGGAAGGCATGTTTCAAAAGTTAACCAAAGAGCGTGATCCACGGGCGGCTCGCGCCGAACTTCGTTATTCCGTCGAGCGCTCGCTTCGCGGCGCGACGCTGGTTCGCGTCAGCCTGGTAACGGGATTGCAAAATCAGATCCGCGTGCAGTTTTCAGCGCTTGGCCATCCGATCATCGGCGATCGGAAATATCATCCGGAGGAAGCCTCGGAGCGCCGAATTACTCGCGTTGCCCTTCATGCTGCGCATCTCGAGTTTATCCACCCACGCTCGGGCGCGAATATCTCGGTTGACTGCGCGCCTCCTCCGGACTTTGACGCCTTGCTGCGCGCATTATCGCCGCGCCGCGCTTGACCGGCACAAATGATGGGATTGTCGAGGCGATTGTGGGAAGATGGGGCGGCTCGGCAATGGCGGCCCGAAGCGAAGGCCAATTATTCGCGGAAGCTGCATATCACCGGCGTAAGTCGGGCAACCTTGCGCGTGTGATATTCACCGTCCTTACCGAGAAAGTCGAACCTCGCGTCATAGCAAGCCACCCGCCTGTATTTGGAACCGTCGAACTGATACCACGTCAGTCCCTCTTCGGTTGCCGATCCGTGTTGGCCTAGCACCAGGTCGTGAAATCCATTTGTGATTGCCGACTGAATCGTGAAGATCTGCGTCACTGGATGCTGCAAGATCAAAGAATATTTATTGTCGTGTAATCGAAAAACCCAGACTTGGCAGTTCCCCGTGGGGCTGCAAAAATAGCTGCCGCTCGCACTCGCAAGGAACTCGCCTCCTCCTTCTTTACCGAGAAGAACTTTCTTAATCTGAGTTTGCCCAACCAGCGTTTGCAAATCCGCCTCAGACTCGACCGGGATCGTCGACATCCAAGGGCGGATCTGCGCGGCGATGGCGCGAGTCAGTAGCGTCCGCTGCGTGGGAGAAAGCGACTTGGATTGATCGACTCGCTCCCACCCGGTCACGACTTTCTCTGACTCCCAGTGAAATCCAGATTTGGTTGGCTGGGCATGAGCAATCTGCATAGTCCAAAGAACGCCGTACACCAATAAGGCAATTTGACGGTTGAGCATCACGCCTCACAGAAATCACGCGAGAATCCCCATCCTCTTTCCTACCCGCGCCAGCACCTCGAGCGCCTGCTGCAACTCATCCTTCGTGTGCGTCGCCGTCATGATGGTGCGGATGCGCGCCTTGCCTTCGGGCACTGTGGGGAACGCGATGCCGGTGCCGAAAATGCCTTCCTTAAAAAGCTCGCGCGAGAAGTCCATTGTCAGTCGCCCATCGCCAATAATGATCGGCGTGATTGGAGTTTCGCTCGCGGGAGTCGTCCGGCCTCCAATGTCAAACCCGAGCAGGCCCAGCTCTTTTTTCCAGAAGCGTGTGTTCTCCCAGAGCTGCTCCATCCACTGCGGCTCGTTTTGCAGAACATCGAACGCCGCGATACAGGTCGCCGCCACCGACGGCGGATGGGATGTCGAGAACAGGAACGGGCGACCGCGATGATAGAGAAAGTCGATGAGATCGCGCGTGCCACAGACATATCCGCCGAGCGCGCCAATCGCCTTTGAAAGCGTGCCCACCTGAATGTCGACGCGACCGTGAACATTGAAATGATCGACCGTGCCGCGACCCTGGCGGCCTAAAACGCCGGAGGCGTGCGCGTCGTCGACCATCATGATCGCTCCGTATTTCTCGGCGAGATCGCACAGGCCGGGAAGCGCTCCGATGTCACCATCCATGGAGAAGACGCCGTCGGTGATGAGCAGCTTGCGGCCCGGCTGATCTTTAATGCTGGCGAGTTGCTCTTCGGCATGAGCGAGGTCTTTGTGGTTAAAGACCAGAATCTTCGCGCGCGACAGCCGTGCGCCATCGATGATGGAAGCGTGATTGAGCTGGTCGGAGATGATGAAATCTTCCTTGCCGAGAAAGGCCGAAACCGTTCCGGCATTGGCGGTGAATCCCGACTGGAAGACGACGCAGGCTTCGACGTTCTTGAAGCGCGCAATCTTTTCTTCGAGGTCCATGTGAATGCGCATGGTGCCGGCAATGGTGCGCACGGCGCCGGAGCCGACGCCGAATTTGCGCGTGGCCTCAAGCGCGGCCTCGCGCAGCTTGGGATGCGTAGTCAGGCCGAGATAATTATTTGACGCGAGATTGATGACCTTTTTGCCATCGAACGTGCAGACAGGGCGCTGCTCATCTTCGAGCACGCGCAACTTAAAATGCGTGCCCTTGGCCTTAAGTTCGTCGAGCTGATCGGACAGAAATGAGAGTGGATTGGTGCGGACGGCAGTAGGCATGAATGACCTCGGCAAATTTGTTGCCGCGGATCTGCGCAGATTCGCGCGGATTCGTGCAAATTTCAGTTTAATACTTGCCGCGAAGAGATGTGAAATCGATGCTCATGGATTGCCCGCAGGCTAAAGTCCAATTCGTCAGTGCGACTGGGGCGTCTTAATCAGCGCGCCCGGCTGGTACCCAAGGCTTTCCACGCGGTGCAGTACTTCCTGATATGTCTTCTCGTCCATGGTGGGTGTCCGGCTCAGAATCCACAGGTATTTCCTGCTGGGTTCGCCGACAATCGCATACTGGTACTCGGGGCCTAGCCCGATGATCCAGTAGTCTCCGTAGAACGGCCAGAAGAACGTGACTTTGAGCTTGGCGTTGGTTGTAGCGTCCACGACTTTGGCTGTGCCGGTCGCCGTCGTGATGCTGTCGTCCTTCTGGCGACACGCATTCGCGACTTGGATTTTCCCGTCCGCCCGCAACGTGTAGGTCGCGGTCGTGTCGGACTGGCACTTGCGCTGGAAACGGTTGGGGTAGCGAGCAATTTCGTACCACCTACCGACGTAGCGCTGCAGGTCGACACGATCCACCGTAATCAGCGGAACATCGGAGGCGGAACCGTTATGAGTTGCCATGAATAATGTCGTGAAAGCTGTGAGGGCTGCCAGGGTTTTCATGCGTGACCAGAAACGTGCATACCAGGAGTGTAAGGCGCTCGTCGCAGTCACGTCGCCACTCACTTCTTTGCCTGTCCCAGCGCGGCGATCGTCCCCTTGGTCGCGCGCAGATAGTCGGCCGGTGCCAGCAAAATCTGTAGTCCGCGCATGCCCGCTGAAATCGAAACGACGTCGAACAGCTCAATCGTCTCATCAACAAACACCGGATAGTCGCGCTTGGCGGCCAGCGCCGTCACTCCTCCGCGGATGTAGCCGGTAAGCCCTTGCAGCTCTTTTACCGGCACGAGGTCGATCTTCTTCTCTCCGGCGGCTGACGCCAGCGCCTTCAGATCTAATTCCTGGTCGCCGGGGATGACGGCCATCACGGCTCCGTGCCAGTCTTTACTTCCAACCGGTCGCGCGGCCAGAGTCTTGAAGACCTGCTCGGCGGGCAGGCCGATCTTCGCGGCAACGGTTTCGGCAGCCAAATCGTTTTCGTCGACCTCATACGAGCGCAGCTCGTAGGCAATGCCCAACTGGTCGAGCAGGCGGGCCGCGTTCGTCTTGTGGGCGGCGTTTTTTTCGGGCGGCTTCACGTTGTATAGTGTCCAGACGGATTGGGTAATTTTGTAATTTCGTAATTGTGTAATTTCACAAACCGGCATCGGCGTTTCAAATTACGAAATTACCCGATTACCGAATTACAAAATCTCCCTCAAGGAGGCGAATGTGCGTCTTCTGCTCCATTGGATTCTAAGCGCAATCGCACTGTGGATTGTCGCCCATTTTGTGCCCGGCATCCACGTCAGCGGCGCGAAGGCGGCGTTGATCGCGGCCCTCGTCATCGGCCTCATTAACGCGACTCTCGGCCTCATTCTGAAAGTCCTCACCTTCCCTCTGACCATCCTCACGCTAGGCCTTTTCTGGTTCGTGATTAACGCGCTCATGCTGGAACTGGCGGCCAACTTCGTGCAAGGCTTCGAAGTACGCGGCTTCATTCCCGCGTTGATCGGCGCGGTGCTGATGAGCCTGGTCAGTTCGGTGTTGCAGTGGATTTTCATGCCGAAGCGGGAACGCTAGACGAGTTGCCGGTTCTCACCTGTCAGTTGCAGCAAAGGTGCTTGCCACTCTTCGGGTAAACTTACGGGCCCATGCCGCAGGCGCTGATTACTTTGGTTGCTCGTCTTCCCGGCTCTTACGGGCCGGGCCAGTCTCCTGCAGAATGGGGGCGTGAATCCCGCTTCCAACAATCGGGCCGGCGTGCTCGGCTTCGTGCTGATTTTCCTGTTCGGGATACCCTTTGCCGGCTTTGGACTGTACGCCTTCTCGATGGCGATCAAGCAGATTGGGACTTCGGCCGGCGGCCAATCCGTCTGGCTTCCCCTGATCTTTGGCGTGGTTTTCAGCGGCGTCGGTTTCGGTCTCATCGTCCTCGCCGTTACTGGGAGCAAGTGGGCCGCCCGCCAGCAATATCTGCAAGGCGAGCATCCCTCCGAGCCGTGGCTGTGGCGCGAAGACTGGGCCTGCGGCCGGGTGAAGAGCCGTACCGAAAGCAACATGCTGATGAGCTGGATCTTCACCATCTTCTGGAACCTGATTTCGTGGACGGTCGCAATCTTCGCCTTGCCCTCGGCGATCCAGCAAAAAGGCGCGGGGGCCTACTTCGCGCTCCTTTTTCCCGCGATTGGCATCTTCTTACTCATCTATTCGATCCGCCAGACCATCAGGTTTTTCGAGTTCGGCAAAACTTGTTTTGAAATGTCCAGCGTGCCGGGAGTTGTTGGCCGCGATTTGAAAGGCTTTATCCAGGCGCGCTTTCCGCACTCGCCCGACCATGGCGTGCGTCTCCGACTCTCCTGTGTGCACCGCGTTACCACCGGCACGGGCGACAATGCGTCGACTACCGAAAACATTAATTGGCGAGACGAGGCCGCCATCGACGCGGGACAGCTTTGCCCCGGGCCGGCCGGCACAACGATTCCCGTCGCCTTTCACATTCCCTTTGACGCGCAGCCGACGGAGAAACTGAGCTCGCGCAACGAATTTCTGTGGCTGCTCGAAGCCATGGCCGCCGTGCCCGGTGTCGACTATCACGATACCTTCGAAGTCCCGATTTTCCGCACCGCCCAAAGCCCGACGCAGGCAGAAGGTGAAACCGAGTTCGCCAGTCACCCTACCGCCATTTCGCAGCCGCAACAGCTCACCGTGCAAGTTCGGCCCGCGCTCGAGGGCACTGAATTCTACTTTCCGCCCGCTCGCAACAAAAGCTTCGGGGTTTCCACGACGCTCTTCGCCATTATTTTTGGCGGGATCGGTTACCTCATCACTCACACCCATGCCCCAGTCATTTTCCCGATTGCCTTCGGGGGCTTCGGCGTACTTCTGGCGTTCATCTCCGTGAAGATATGGCTCGGCACAACGCGAGTCGTCATCGGCGGCTACATGACGCTCCAGTCCGGGCTTCTCGGCGGCGGCAAGACGCGCAGAATCGAACTCGCCGACATCGGCAACATTACCGACCGAATCACAGCCCAACAGGGCGGCGCGAGCGGCACTCCTTATTACGACATCGAAATGACACTGCGCGACGGACGCAAGCTCACGCTCGGCCATACGCTCCGCGACAAGCAAGAAACCGAATGGCTGGTGAGTGAGATGCGGCGCCTGGCGAACGTGAAAGAGATGAGCGCCGCGGCCGGAATGAAATAGCAGCCGCGCGGGCTGGGCATTGGGCTTGGGGCTTGGAAGGTCTTCGGTGACCTGTAACCGATGACCGGTCACCGCAGTTGGAAATCCGTTAGAGTTCCTGCACAGCTTCGTACAGCGCTCTCGCAATCTCTTCCGGCGGAGTTTCCGGCGCGAACTTCACCGGCTTGCCAATGCGAACCTGAATCTTCCCCGGCGGCGCGACTTTCCTTCCCGCGCGCTTGAGTTCGAACAAGCCATCGATCCGCATCGGCAGAACTGGAATGCGCAGGTTGTTGGCGAGCAGTCCAATGCCGGTGCGAAATGGCCGCAGCTTACCATCTTCGGTGTGCCGGCCCTCCGGAAAAACCAGAATGCTGTAGCCGCGATCGACGGCCTCGCCGGCGTAGGCAAAACTCTTGCGGAAACCAGCCTGGCGCGGGAGCGGAAAAAGATTCAGCAGCGTCACGCCTGAAACCCATTGCAACCGGTCATAAGCGCGCGCGAGCCATGAACGGTCGGGCGCGGGCGAGCGTAGTGCTTCGAGCGCCTCGCCGCCCGTGGCAGTCGCAATGCGATGACGAATTCGCGCCGGAAGCACCGTCTGCACGAAACCCACGTCGACGTCGCCGATGTGGTTGCAGATGACCAGCAGCGGACCGTTTACGCCGCGCAGGTTCTCGCGCCCGTTAACGCGCGGCCATCCCAGCAGAAAGACCGCCGGCCTCATCAGCAAGTAATGCGCGGCAAGGCGCAGCCAGGTCGCGGGCCAGCGCAGCGTCCAGCGGGGATAGTGAAAGATCCGTCGTTCGGAGCTTTCCCCAGCGTCGCTCACTCCTGGCGTTTCCGCGGCGGGCCGAGGTTGCAACAACTTTTCAATATCCGCAACAGTAGCGGCGCTGGCAAAACTCGTCTCGCTCAAATCGAGCTGATAGCGGTCTTCGAGCGCTCCGAGCAACTCGACCCGTTCCAGCGAACTGAGCCCGAGATCGCGGTCGAGATCCGCGCCTGAAGCGAGCTTGGGCGCAGGCCGGCCTGTAATCTTCGATACCAGTTCGGCCAGCGGGCTGGCAGCGAGGTTGCGGCTCGCGGCGCCTTCCGCAGCGTCCTCTCCGTTCAGCGCGGCAGCCACGGCATCGCGAACCACGTTGCGGCGCGGCTTGCCGGTCGTCGTTTGCGGAAAATCGTCTTCCGGCCACACATGCCACTGCCGCATCTTCTGATATTCGGCGAGCGCTTGGTTAGCGCGCTCGACGGCCAACTTCGCAATAGCGGCCACGTCTTCTCCGTCGCGTTGGTGAAGAATTACAACCGCGCACGGCTCGGCATTGCCGCCGCGCTCGACGCCAACCACGATCGCATCGCGAACCTCTTTTTGCATCCGCAGCGCGCCCTCAAGGTCTTCGGGATAAACATTCATCCCCGCCGGCGTGACGATCGTTTCTTTCTTGCGTCCCTTGAAAAACAGATTTCCCTCTGCATCGAGCGCGCCAAGATCACCGGTGCCGTACCAGCCTTCATCGCTAGCGACAGGCACAAGTTCGCGGCCATTCCAGTAGCCGCTGGCAACGCCTGAGCCGCGCACCAGAATTTCGCCGTCATCGGCCAGGCGCAGCTCGCGGCCGGGCAGCACTTTTCCGATCGAACCCCGGCTGGTGTGGAAAGGATGATTCAAGCTGATAAGCGAGGTCGTCTCGGTCAGTCCATATCCCTGCACGACGGCGTAGCCGAGGCGATGCCAGAATTCCTCCGTGTCGCGGTCGAGCGCTGCGCCGCCGCTGATGAGGGCGAGAAATTTCCATCCGAATCGGCGGCGGATGCCGCGAAAGGTCCACCAGCGGCGCAAAAAATGCTGGCTCGCGCCGCGGGCAAAGTCGGCGGCAAACGCTTCGCCGAGCCCGGCTGATTCGAGATCGCGCTCCAGCTTCTGCTTCAGCGAATCAAAAACACGCGGCACAGCAATCAACACGGAGACGCGCTCGCGCCGGATGGTAGCGACGATCTCCGCCGGATTGAAACTGTCTTCGAAGACGACAGTCGCGCCAAGCTGCGGTGGCAGAAAGATTCCAAGAAATTGCCCGAAAACGTGGCTCAGCGGCAGCAGGTTGAGGAAACGCAGTGGATGAAAAAATCTCTCATACTTCCGGTATTTCTCGATCTCGGTCGCAATCGGCGCAAGGTTGCCGGCCACGTTGGCGTGGGTGAGCACAACGCCTTTCGGCTCGGCGGTTGTGCCCGATGTAAATACAATTTCGAGCGTGTCGGAAGGCTCAATTGCCGCAGGGCGAAATCGCCCGCCCGGATGTTTCGCAACCGCCGCCGAGAGTCCCGCGGGATCCATGGTCGCAATTCCCTCTTGCTCAAATAGCGGCGCACGCTCCCGCGGGCACAGCACCAGCTTCGTCCGCACTTGCCGGCTGATGCGCTGCGCGAAATCGGGCGCGGCAGCATCGTCAACCGGCACAGCGATCACGCCGCAGAATGCGCATCCCAGAAACGTCGCCACCCACTCGGCGGAATTCGGGCACCACAAAAGCACGGCATCGCCTTTAATAATTCCGCGCGCTGCGAGCTCGCGCGCAAACCGGTTCGCCGTCGCCGCAACCCGCGCATAATCCCAGCGTTCATGCCGGTAGCCGCGCGGATAAACGAACGCCGCATCATTTCCCCAGCACTCAGAGCCGTCGAGATAGTCGAGCAGACTTGTCCGCACTCCCTGTTTAGTAGCACAATTCCTGAATCTTTACCCGAAGTGCGCAGCCAAGGGCCGCCAGCGAGGCGCGACCGGCGCCCAATGAGAGCGAATGAATCGAATCTGGATGACTAAATCGGCGTTGGGCGTTCGGCTCTGGAGTCTGGCCGTGATTTCTCTGCCTCTGGCCCTGATCTCTGTCGTGCTGGTCTCGTGCCAGCCCCAGTCGAACGAAGCGAACCCAAACCCGCCCGCAACCAGCCAGGAGTCGCGACCCGAGAAAAGCCTGCTCGATGGTCCGACGCACGATCTGAGCCAGGACGAGGCCGTCGGCGGACACGTGCTGCGCAAGCATGTCGGGCAGAGCGAAGAGGACTTGCGCCGCCGTTTGCGCCGTGAAGAAAACATCACGGCCGCATCAACCTACACCGATCGCTCGACGGCCGAGCACGTGGTCGGCGCAGCGCTCGCGCAGTCCGAAGACCAGATTCGCAACTGGCTGGCGCAAGACCGCCATCCGAACCTGGTGCTCGACTATGACGGCGCCGAGGCCATTGGGCGAACCATGCAACGGGGCCAGGTCCATTCGCGCCCGTGCACGCATGCTCTGGTAGTGTTAAAGTACGCGGGGACGAACCGGTATTATGTTCTGACTTCTTATCCGGAGTGCCGCTGATGAAACCGCATGACGCACATTCGTCCGTTGAGCTGACGGCGGAAAATTTTCCCGCCCTGCACACCTTCCTGCGCGGATACTTCCACGAAGACGTAGCCGACGAGTATGGTACCCCTCCCGAGGCGGCCGATCAGTTCTGCGAAGACGCCGACACCGATGAGCGCATTCCGGTGGCTCGCGAATGGCAGAAAGTTCTGGATCTGACGAACAACGATCCCTCTGCCCTGAACGCCGCCCTCAAAAAGCTGGGCAGCGCAATTCGCCTGAAGGAAGGCGATATTCCTGCGGTCTCCGCCGTATTCGCCCGTTGCCTGAAGGCGCCGCGCCGGGCCGCGAACGAGTAAGAGCTAGCCTGGTTGCCCGACGTCCTTCGCTGGCATTTTCCTCCCATTGGCCGGGCTTGCGCTCCGCCTCGGCGACGCTTTTGATCCGCGCAGATCGCGGGAATTGCCCGGCAAATGTCGCGCCCCGGCCCCGAATCCCTCGCCCGATCCCCCCTCCCAGCCCCTTCCAGTGTCATAATGGCAGGTGCAGGACGACACACGGCCATGTGATGTAGCTCACCGCGCGGGTGTACATCCGGCGCTACTTTCGGTGCCACGGGCGCGCGTTCCGCAGGCTGGGTTTCGCCCCCGACCCAATTCTTAGGAGTTCCGCCATGCCGGACGACAAAAACACCTTAAGCATTACCGATAACCGTACAGGCCAGTCGTACACGCTGCCGGTCGACCACGGCGCCATCCGCGCCATGGACCTGCGCAAGATCAAGACCGGTCCCGAAGACTTCGGCCTCATGACCTACGATCCCGCCTTCATGAACACCGCCTCCTGCCGCAGCGCGATCACCTTCATCGACGGCGACCGCGGGATCCTGCGCTATCGCGGCTATCCCATCGAAACGCTGGCCGAGCATTGCACTTTTCTCGAAGTCTGCTACCTCCTGCTCTTTGGCGAGCTGCCCACCGAGACCCAGCTGAAGGAATGGGAACACGAGATCACCCACCACACCATGCTCCATGAGAGCACGAAGAAATTCATGGAGGGCTTCCGTCACGACGCCCACCCCATGGCGATGTTCGTGAGCACGGTGGCTGCGCTCTCCAGCGTCTATCCGGAATCGCGCCACGTGCACGACCCAGCGAATCGGCTGCATCAGATCAAGCGCCTCATCGGCAAGGTCCCCTCGATTGCCGCTCTTTCTTACCGGCACAGTGTCGGCTTCCCCTACGTCTATCCCGACAACGACCTCACCTATCCCGAAAATTTCATGAACATGCTGTGGAAGATGGTCGAACCGAAATACGCGGCGAATCCCGTGATCGCGCGCGCGCTCGACATCCTCTTCATCCTTCACGCCGACCACGAGCAGAACTGCAGCGCCAATGCCATGCGCGCTGTCGGCAGCTCGCTCTCCGATCCTTACCTTGCCACCGCATCGGCGGCCGCCGCGCTTTCCGGCCCGCTGCACGGCGGAGCCAACGAAGAAGTCCTCCGCATGCTCGACGAGATCGGCAGCAAGGCGAACATTCCCGCCTACATCGCAAGAGTCAAAGACGGCAAATTCAAGCTGATGGGTTTCGGGCACCGCATCTACAAAAACTACGATCCGCGCGCCAAAATCATCAAGTGGACGGCCGACCAGGTCTTCGAGATTACCGGCCACAATCCCAAGCTCGAGATCGCGCTCGAACTCGAACGCATCGCGCTTCAGGACGATTACTTCATCCAGCGCAAGCTCTATCCCAACGTGGATTTCTACTCCGGCATCATGTATCAGGCCATGGGCTTCCGGCCGGAGATGTTCACCGTGCTCTTTGCCATTCCGCGCACCTGCGGCTGGCTGGCGCAATGGCAGGAACTGCTCAACGATCCCGAGCAGAAGATCGCCCGTCCGCGCCAGATCTGGATCGGCCACGAGACGCGCGAGTTCATCCCCATGGAAAAGCGAACCCCGGCGCCGGTCGGCGCACAGTAAACCGCTTGCAGCGGGCAGCTTTGCCCGCAAATTTTGGCGCGGACGATCCTCCGTCCGCGCCTTTGTTTTTCAAGACATCTTCCAATCCGTGCTCCCCTTCCAATACTCTTGTCTCCAGTGAAGACAAACCGCCCGCTCGCGCGCCCGACCTCGGAATTCGCCACTCACAATTCCTTGCGGAGCATCGCGCATAGCCGCCTTTATCCCTCACTCACCGATCCCAGCTATCTTGTGCTGCGTTCGCGACGGCTGATCTTTTCAAAATGGATAAAGCAGATGGGCCGCGCGAATCTCACGATTCTCGACATTGGAGGAAGATATCAGCCCTATCGCGAGTTGTTTGGCTCGACGATCAAGCACTATGTCAGTCTCGACCTCGTCAAGACGGACATGGTAGACGTCATCGCGGATGGCCAGGCACTGCCGCTTGCGCCCGGCTCATTCGACGTGGTGATTGCCACCCAGGTGCTGGACTACCTTTTGTGCCCGGCGGCGGCCCTGCGGGAGATTCATACGGTGCTCAAACCCGGCGGTAGCCTCATCGCCAGTGCCCCTGCATGCGCTCCCAGCTTCGCGGAAGCGGAGCTTTGGCGGTTCACCCGTTCCGGTCTTTGCAAACTATTTGAGCCCTTCGCCCACGCCGAAATCGTTCCCGAACTCCACAGCGCGGCCAGCCTGGTCCGAACTCTCAATCTCGCGATAGATGGTTTCGTCCACTATCCATCGGCGCGCTGGCTCTATCGCCGGACCATGTGCCCGCTCCTCAATCTGTTCGGCCTCGCCATCGAAAAACTCAGCCTGACTTCCAACGATCAGTTCGCCGCCAATTACAGCGTGCTCGCCACTAAAGCAAAGTAGAATCGGCCCAACCTCCCCGTTGGGTCGTCAATTCCTTTTGACTCCCGTTATCACGCGCGCGCGTGTCCTGCCTCACCGACAACTATCAATCGACGGATGTGAGATAAAGCCGAGCCGCCAAGACAACTACAGGCAGGGTCTGTCGCTTTTTCGCTCACAACGTCAGTGCACTTCACACCGGTCTGATCCCTCGCAGATACGGCAATCGTTTCCCGGAGGTTGTATGTACAAGCTTGCCCTTCTTTCAGCGCTCTTCCTTCTGCTCATCGGCAGTAACAGTCCGGCCCAATCCGCTGCCGGCCAGCGCTTCGACGGCCAGTGGCAAACCAAGCTCACCTGCCCACCCAAGGGCAGTACCGAGGGCTACACCTGGCAGTTCTCAAGCGTTATCCAGAACGGCGACTTCCGCGGCGAGCACGGCACAGCCGGCGAACCCGGCTATCTGCTGATCGAAGGCAAGATCGGCGAAGACGGCAAGGCCAAGCTCTCGGCCAATGGCCTCGCCGCGTCAAGGAAATACACTCGCGGCATCTTTGCCCACAAGGGCGAGGAATATAGCTATGACATCAAAGCGCAGTTCAAGCCGACCGAGGGCGAAGGAACCAGAAACGAAGGCCTCGGCATTGCAGGCCGCGCCTGCACCTTTGAATTCGTCAAACAAGAACCGAAAACATCCGCTCCAGACGCAAAATAACGGTTCCATTTCCGCCGGGAATGGTGTGGCAGCGCAGTGGCCGGCGAAGCGCGCCTGCGCGTTAGACTCGGGCCTCTAGCGTGTAACCGGCTCGCGCCGCAGCCGCAAGATTACGCCCGCAGGCAGCGTTTTGTGGAACTCCCGCAATTCGCCATCGATCTCAGCCGCGTTGCCGACCGATGTGGCATAGACCTCGACGTGGTCCTCCGCGGCGTTGATCAATGGCGAAGTAGTCTCGAAACGTCCCAGCAGCGTCCAGGTCGGCGGAATTCCGCGCACCCAATCCGAATAGATCATCGCCAGCCCCGCGTCGTGATTGCGCGTGAACCGCTCGATCCACTCCGCGCTCCTTCCCTGTTCCAGTAGCGACTCGCGTGACGCCAGGCCGGCGGTGTCGAGCACGTAGATACTCTGCGGCAGCCGGTAACTCACCAGCCCAATGTCATTCACCGCAACGTTCTTCTGGTAGTACTCGCGGACGAATCGCCCCATCTGATATTGCTGCTGGTAGATGTTCTCCGACGCCACCGGCGACAGCGTCAGATACCGCAGGTAAGGCCACGTGCAAAGGAGAAACACCAGCATCGCCAGGTGCCACTGGCGATAGCGATCTCCCAATAGCGCGAAAAGAATAAGTACCGTGAACGCGATCGCAAACGATTCGTAGCGATAATTGCCCACCCTCCCCACGATCAGCACCAACCCCAGCACCAGAGTTACGGCCGCCGCCGCCACCGGACGTTTCCGGCGCTCAAACCACCATAACTCCGCCGGAAACAATAAAACGAAGACCCACGTCAGCCGCGTGTTCTGGTTCACGTCGTGAATCAGATTCTGCTTGAGCGTATCGAAGAATCCGCCCCACCCCGTGCCACCCGTCCCCCGGGCCAGCACCGAGTTCGGCAGCACAAACCCGCCGTGCGCCAGCAAAAAGCCGGAGAACGCAACCGGCACGGCCAGGCTGGCCAGCATCGTCCACACTGCCATCCGCTTGCTCTTCTTCCAGTACAGGACCACCGCAACCGCGACTGAAACTGCAATGTTCTCGTAGCGAACCATCGGCCCCAGGCACGCTGCCGCGATGCACCACCACGGCATCTCTCGCCCGCGATGGACCTGCAAAATGCCATACGCGCACGCCACCGCCAGCAATAGTTGAAGAACGTGCTCGAGCCCGAGAAATGCCAGGCCAACAAGATTCAGGCCGAGCACAAACAGGACTACGGTCAGCCCCCGCTTCACGTGGCCCAGTCGGCCTTCACTCTGCCACGGCCATTCGTCGACGCACTTGCCGATCAGCCACGCCGCCAGCCCGCCAAATACACAATTGAAAATCAGCGGCAGATATGGGTGCCACGGCGTTCCCACGCCCAAAAGCAGCAAAAACGGCCACAGAATGCTCGACGACGGCGCCGAGAATTCGTGCAGATTCAAACCATAGGTACCGTGCGCGATGCGCTCGGCCAGAGCCAGATGAATGTAAGCATCGTCGACGCTGTAGCAAAATGCGCCGCCCGTGGCCGCGAGTGTCGCGTAGAGTTCGGCAGCCGCGGCAATCGCAAACACGACCACGGCCAACGGCGCCGAGCCGTATTTCCCCCAGCGATCGCGAGCGCCTTCCTCGCGCAGCCCGTTAGCAGGCTCCGGGCGCACCTTCACCACGTCGATCTGAATTTTCCGAGACTGTTCCAGGTTCGTCGAGTTCGTCAATCGTGCTCCTGCAAATCCCGCGCAGATGACGCCGGCACACGCGTTAGCGGCAGTCGATCTAACACAAAGCTAACCTGCGCGCGGCGCGAGCGAACAGGTGTCGGAGGTAATCGAGTTCTGGCGGAAAACAGATGCTCGGAAAACCGCGGATTGCGCGCGATCTCGAACCGGGACAAAAACGCGCGAGCCCGCGAGCGATGCGATGGGAGTCGTACCTTGAGGAATGCCGGAGTTTACGCCTTGCCGTGAATCTTCGCCCACCACCAGCGCACTCCGACGAATAGGAAACGCCAGTCTTGCAAAAATTCGGGAGGCTTGCCCTCGAATGCGTGGCCAACAAACTGGAAAATCCATCCGATCACGAACAGAGCCAGTGCCCAGGGCAACAGTTTGTGGAAGAATAGGCCCGCGATCAGCACGACGCCGGAAAGCAGGATCGTCGGAATGCCCACCGTGTGGCAGAGGCGGTTCGCCGGATTCTGATGACTGGAGCTATACTGCGCGATCCATTGCTCGTGCGTGCGTCCGCCCAACACGCCGAGCATGATAGCACAGCACGCCGCATGTTCGAGGCGCCCCAATCGACCAGCCGACTTTTCCCGGCTTCAGAATTTGCGCGCAAGCCGAGGCCTATCGTCGCGGTACGCCGTACCAACTCGAGAGCTCTCTCAGATCGCAATCGTAAATGCGCGACAGGGTATAGAGCCGGTGAATACTCGGCACCGACTGCTTCAACTCGATATTGTGGAGCCGGCTCGGCGGCAGAATAAATTTGCGGCTCCCCAGTGTCTCCGCCAGTTTTACGCTCTCGCGGTGCACATCGCGCAATGACAATCCGAGCGTCCATCGAGTGGCTCGCAGCCGCTTGCCCGGATTGGAACCATTCCTTCGCACCTAGGTATATCGGCTATCTCTGCTAGCGACTGAACTGGACGACAAAGAAAGTAAGTACCAAAGTCACACTAATAACGCATCGCTCTCATGCTGGGAGGTCCACCATAACCGGCGCAAGGCACTTTCTGCGGGACGTACCCTTCCGTTCAGCGCATCTCAATAACTTCTTCTCGGAAACACTCGCCAGATCCGAGAGTACGATCGGCCTCAACCGAGCCACTGCCGCCCATTCTGGGCGCTTGTAACTCTCAACGAGAGATAGATAAACTTTGTAACCGGAGAATATTAACAGCCAAATCGGTTATTCGCCATCCAACAATTTATGCCGATGCATCGCTTTCGTGAAATGACGACCGGGCTTTCGCCTCTTACGGGGCCGCGTTTCTCTGCCATCTAAGATTTGGGCAAGTACGTATTAGACCTCTCCGCCGAGCCTAACTAACCGGCGGTCAGCCACCTCCCTCACCTCGAACTCATCGCTCGGCGCGGTCTTGCCGCCGGCGAAGTGCGACCGTACGGTATCGTACATACTCAAATTCCCCGCTCGCGGACACCATCGATACACCTCCAAGTCCTTGGTTCTCAAGGGCCCTGGCGCGACCGCGCTCGCAAGTTCCCGGCTCTTCGAGGATCTGGTTCCCCGCGCTGGTTTCCAAGGCCGCAGTTCCCGCCAGTTTAGAATTCGTCTGTGCCCTCGCCTTCCACCTATCGCGGACGCCTCGCGCCCTCGCCCACCGGGCTTCTGCATCTCGGCCACGCCCGCACCTTCTGGGTCGCCTTCCAGCGAGCCACTGAGCACGGCGGGACTCTGATTCTCCGCGACGAGGACCTCGATCCACAGCGGTCGCGCCCCGAGTTTGCCCGGGCCATGCTCGAAGACTTGCGTTGGCTTGGCATTCGCTGGACGGAAGGACCGGATTGCGGCGGCGATTTCGGCCCCTACGCTCAAAGCCAGCGCCGCGCCCGCTATCTCGACGCATGGCGCCGATTGCGGGACGCCGGCTTCATCTACCCCTGCACCTGCTCGCGCAAAGATCTCGCGCAGTCGGCCAGCGCGCCCAACGATGCGGACGACGGGCCCATCTATCCCGGCCGGTGCCGCACTCGCACCGATGCCGCATCCTTCCGAAGCCCCGCTGGAGTGAATTGGAGATTCCGCATTCCCACCGCGCCGAGCGGCGGCACGCCCGCCGACGCAACCGCAGAAGTCACTTTCGTCGATTTGAATTTAGGCAAGCAACGTTATGTCGCCGGAAGAGATTTCGGCGATTTCCTCGTCTGGCGCCGCGACGACGTTCCCGCCTATCAACTGGCAGTCGTAGTCGACGATGCCGCTATGCGCATCACCGAAGTCGTGCGTGGCGCTGACTTACTCAAGTCGACGGCCAGGCAAATCCTGTTGCAGCGCGCCCTAGCCTATCCCACACCGGAGTATTTTCACTGCGAACTCCTTCGCGATTCCTCCGGAACCCGCCTCGCCAAACGCAGCGACGCGCTCAGCATTCGCCATTTGCGCGAGAGCGGCATGTCGCCACAAGCCGTCCTGGACAAGGCTTTTCGCACGGATGCCATCCCCGGCTGACCGACCGACCCAAGGGACTTCGGTAACCTCCAATTCGTTACACGCGTAATGCCGCCCTCGCCCTCATCGGCGCTACGATCATGCCGAGAGCGTGTTCCCACTTGGGGGCGAATCATGCATCGCGGTTTCATCCACCATCCTCGCGTTTCTGTTCTTCTCTCTGTCGCCATTATTGCAGTCGCCGTTCCAGCCTTCGGCCAGTCGCAATCGCTCGGCGACATCGCGCGCGAAAATCGCGACAAGAAAGCTGCCGAGCAGTCATCGACGGCCGCTCCGGCTCCACCGGTCATCACCAATGCGACCATTCCCAAAGATCCGGACGCGATCACTACCGCTACGACGGCGGAGAATTCGACGCGCGCCGCCGCTCGCGCTCGCCATCTCTCCGATCGGCGAGCCTTGCAGCTAGAGGAAAATCAGCGGCACACCGCCGAGCAATGGAAAAGGAAGATTCAGCAGCAGGAAAGTACGGTCGCGAACCTGCGCTCGCGTGTCGATCGCCTCAGAGCCTCAATCCGCTTCGCCGACCCCAATCATTACTATGCCACCGGCACCAATTACGATTACGCGGGCTTGAACCGCGCCGAGGCCCGCGACCTCCAGCGTCTGGCTCAGTTGCAACAGCAGTTCAACGACGAAAAACGCAAACTCGAAGACATGCAGGACGCAGCGCGCCATGCCGGCATGCACACTCCCGTCTACGATCCGTAGCCCTGGAGCCGCATCTCAAGATTTTTCCTAAACCGCCGCGATCGCAGAATCGCCGCCCTCGGCCCGGCGCTAACGGGGCCCCAAACCACCTGACTTCCATCGCCGCCCCTCCAAAACCTGCGATTTTAGCCCGCTTTCGGGAGGTACCTTCCTTGGAAACCGCATAAAATCTGCATATTTTGCTGGTTTTCCACAGCAGCGTGAGTTAAGATGCGGTCGAAATCAACAATCAGTAACGTTTCGAAGGAGGAATTCATGGCTAGTGGTATGACCAAAACACAACTCACCCGTCATCTCGCCGAAAAGCTCGGCACCAACAACAAAACCGCTGCAACGTTTCTGGAGCACCTCGCTGACACCGCCATCAAAGAGACCAAGAAGAATGGCGTATTTGTCGTGCCCGGACTGGGCCGCCTCGTGAAAGCGCACCGCAAAGCCCGTATGGGCCGCAATCCCCAGACCGGCGAACCCATTCAGATCAAGGCCAAGACCGTGGTGAAGTTCCGCGTCGCCAAGTCCGCGAAGGACGCGATCGCGCCCAAGAAGTAGACGCGTAAAAAAGTAAGCGCGGAAACTCCGCGTGCATGCAAAAAGGCCAGCTTCGCACTGGCCTTTTTCATTTTCCTGCTGTAGCGCGGCACCCCGCACGCGCTACACGATCACGCACGCTTCCTCAAACGATAGCCGCGGGCTGCGCGGGAACAGCTTTGTTGCATCTCCATACCCCAGATTGCACAGAAAATTCGTCTTCCACTTTCCGTCCGCAAAAAATTCCGCGTCCACCTTCGCCTTGTCGAATCCCGACATCGGCCCGCAATCCACTCCCAGCGCCCGCGCCGCCAGCATAAAATAAGCGCCCTGCAACGTACCGTTCCGGAAAGCCGTCTCCTCGATCAGCGCCCTATTGCCCGCGAAAATCGATCGCATATCCCGGTGCGGAAAAAGTTTCGGCAGCTTCTCGTGGAACTCGACGTCGTAGGCAATGATCACGGTCACCGGCGCCGCCATCGTCTTTTCCAGGTTGCCCGGAGAAAGTGCAGGCCGCAGCCGCTCCTTGCCCTCCGGCGTAGTCACAAAAACAAATCGGCCCGGCGAAGAGTTGGCGCTCGTCGGCCCGAGCCGCGCGAGATCGTAAATGTCGCGCAGAAGTTTTTCGGGCACCGGCTTCGGCAGCCACGCATTATGGGTGCGGGCCTCGCGGAAAAGCTGATCGAGGGCATCGTTGGAAATCGCGGCTCTGGACGCGGAAGAAACAGTGGGAGCGTTTGACATGTGATCTCTCGGCTCTGAAGTTGAACCCGCTTGTTTGATTCGTCCGAGGATACCGGGGATGCAGAGAACCGGGATCGGCGCAGCCTTCCCCGCGGTTTACCTGGGCTCGGAGCCAAAACGAAGCACATTCCCGTCCGGGTCTTCCACGTGAAACTCCAGCGCCCACGAATAGTTCGTCGGTGGCGTCAGAATCTTGATGCCTTTCGTTTGAAATTCTTCGTGCAACTTCTCGGCATCTTCGACGCCAACCCAGATCCACGCCGCTCCGCGCCCCTGGCCGCCGCAACACAAATAAATCGCGGCGCGGTCGCGCGCGATGCTCGTGAACTCCTCATTGCCCCACTCCGCATTTTTGAAGCCGAGCTTGCCGACATAGAAGTCGAGCGCTCTCTTCATATTCTCGACCCGGAAAATCGCCTGCGCACCTTCGAAGCGAACCGTCATCGAATCCTCCTCAGTCAGTGCGCACCCTTCCGCGGCAAAATCCCTAACTCCTCATAAAGTTCGTTGGGATAATAAATAACTCCATCTTTCACCACCACCACCGTGTTGCGCACGTCACTGATATTCTTTGTCGGATCGCCATCCACCAGCGTGAGGTCGGCCAGCTTACCCGGAGCGATCGAACCCAGCTCTTTATCCATGCTCATGATCTTCGCCGCGTTCAACGTCGCATTTTGCAAAACCTGCGCCGCCGGAATCCCAGCCAGCACATCGAGTTCCAGTTCGCGATCCAGTGCGAAGCCCGTCGAGTTGTCGGTCCCAGCTTCAATCGCCAAACCGGAGCGATACAGCAAGCCGGCAAATTCCAGCATCTTCGCAAACGACTTCTTATATGTCTCATCCATGCCCGGCGGCGGAGTCATGCCCGCGGTCAGCAAGCTTCGCCGCACCTGCGGAGGCAGGCGGTCGGCAATCATTTCGTATCCCGGCGGAATCTGCCCGATCCGGCCCATGTACTGGTCTTCAAAAATTCCCAGCGTCAGGTCCAGCTTCGTGTGATGCTCCTGCAACAGCTTGATAAAGTCTCTAACCTGGGCCGAATTCAGATCGAGCCCGGCGGTAATCTCCCCCGGCTTGGTCAGACGCGTGATGGTATTCGTGTCCTTGATCTCCGGAAAGAAATTCAGCACCAGAAAATTAATGTGCTGGATCTCGTCGTAACCGAGCTTGACGCACTCCGAAGCCGTCATGCCAGCGGGAATATGCCCGCTGACGCGCAGGCCGTTCTTGTGCGCCTCGTCAATAATGGCGGGCACCAGCGCGGGCGGCACGGAACTATAAATCTTGATCTGCACGTAGCCGAGCCGCTTGTAGTTGTCGACCGCCGCGCGCGCCTCCGCCTCGGTCGAGACCAGAACTTTTGTCGGCCCCTGATACGGCCCACGCCCATCGATGATTCCCGCGATGACGATGCGCGTGCCGATCTCTTTTCCGTCGGCGATGCGCTGCCGCCGCGCCAGCAGCGAGTCGGTATCGTTCGCCAGATCGCGCACCGTGGTAACTCCGGCAGCAAGATTGAGCATCCCATCGTTATCGCCAACGTGCGCGTGCATATCCCAAAGGCCGGGAAGCAGCGTCTTGCCCGTGGCGTCGATGACTTCCGGAAGTCGGCCGTCGTAGCCACCGACGTCAACGTCGAGTATGCGATTTCCTTCAACCAGAACGTTCCGGTTAGGAACGATTTTCCCCGACTCGGAATCGAAGAAGTTGACGTTCTTGAAGAAGATGCGGTTATTACTCGGGTGGTGCGCGAGCTTGCCCGCTAGCTCTGCGGCGCGCGAGTGCTTCACCTCATCCTGCGCCGCCACCAGCGCCTTGACCGCCGATTCCCAGCCTTCGGGGACGATTGACCCCCAACTGTCCACCGTCGCAAAGAATTTCTCGTGGCCTTTGTCGTGATCGTCCATCCACAAGTATGTGGGCGTGAAATCCAGCCCGGTGATGGAATAAAGCGCGACGTGTTTCTTCTTGCCGCCCGCTTCGACCTCCACATCCGTTGTCCGCTGCACACGCGCTTCACCGTCAGGCAGCAGCGCGATCTTGCCTCCGTTCTTCAGGGCGGCCTGCGCCAGAAGCCCGACTTCCGAGGGCGCGCCGTTCAGCGAAGAGTAGAAGGCGGGAGCGGAAAGTTTCTTCTCGCCTTGTTCGGCGTTGTTCTTCCAGCGCGCCGTGCCGCCCGTGTTAGTGAAGATCTCGTGAACCGGAGACTTCAAATAGTCGTTGCCGGTAATGGTCTCCGAAACCGGTATGCCGTTCGCGTCGAGCTTGATGACGGACGTCGTCTTCGGCCCGCGCCCGCGATCGTTGAACTGAAAAAAGATATGAAGATCACCGGCGCCGTCCGCCCAAACCGCCTGCTGACCCGCCAGATTGCCCATCATCAGCATCGAGTATCGTTCGGCGCTGGCCGGAATATCCGCCGGCAGCGCCGGCACCGCGGAGGTCGAAGCAGAAGCCGCGGCATCTTTGCTCTGGCACCACGCGGAGAAGGCGCCCGCGCAACACAAGAGCCCGGCCAGCAAAATTCGGCGAATCTTCATTTTGTTTCTCCTTATCCGCGCAACATCGACGCGGGCACATCACTCCAACAGTGCGCTACAGTATAATCTTCGCCGCAAGATGAAAATCGTATGCCTGACAGCGTAGACACAACCGAATCGGCTGCCCCTCCGAAAATTGCCATGGAAATCGGCGACATCCTCAAGATTCTGCCGCATCGCTATCCTTTTCTGCTCATCGACCGCGTGCTCGAACTCGAGCGCATGAAGCGCATCGTCGCCCTCAAATGCGTCACCATCACCGAGCCGTTTTTCCAGGGACACTTCCCCGAAAAGCCCATCATGCCCGGCGTGCTCATCGTGGAAGCCATTGCGCAGGCTGGCGGCTTGCTCCTCCTCACCGAGGTTCCCAACCGCGACGAGATGCTTATGGTATTTACCGGAATCGAGAAAGCGCGCTTCCGCCGCCCGGTTGTTCCCGGCGACCAACTCCGCATCGAGGTCGAAGTCCGCGCCTGGCGCCGCACCGCCGCCCGCCTCGAAGGCAAAGCCTATGTCAACGGCAAAGTAGCCGCCGAGTCAACCGTAACCTGCCGCCTCGTGCCCAGAACGGCAAGCGCCGGAGCCGCCGAAGCCCCAGCGACAGATCTGTAAACTCAGAGTCGGCAGTTTGCGTAATTTGACGCGCTTCGACAAATTACTCAATTACAAAATTACCCAATTACGAAATCGAAATGTCCTTTCATCCCACCGCGCTCATCGATCCCAAAAGCAAAGTCCATCCCTCCTGCGAAATCGGTCCTTATTGCGTCATCGGGCCGCACGTCGAGCTCGGCGAACGCTGCCATCTCCTGTCGCACGTCGCCATGGAAGGCCCGACGAAGATCGGCTCTGACAACCGCTTCTACCCCTTTACTTCGATCGGCCTTGCGCCGCAGGATATCTCTTACAAGGGCGAACCCACGCGCCTCGAAATCGGCGACCACAACGAAATCCGCGAATTCGTCACCATCAACCGCGCCACCGCCAAGGCCGAAGGCGTCACCCGCGTCGGCAGCCACAACCTGATCATGGCCTACACCCACATCGCGCATGATTGCCACATCGGCAACCACATCATCATGGCCAACGCCGCCACGCTCGGCGGACACGTCATCGTCGAAGACTGGGCCACGGTCGGTGCGCTTTGCCCCGTCCACCATTTCGTCCGCATCGGCACCCACGCCTTCATCGGCGGAGGCACCACCATCACCCGCGACGTTCTGCCCTTCTCCAAGACCTCAGCCGAGCGCGGCACCCATGCCTATGGACTGAACGCCGTCGGCCTCGAGCGCCGCGGCTTCACCAAAGATCGAATCCGCAAGATCCACCACGCCTACCGGCTTCTCCTCGCCTCGAAGCTCAACACCTCCCAGGCGCTCGAAAAGCTCAAAGCCGAAGCCGACCACGGTGAAGACGTCGACCTCCTCATCCGCTTCATCGAAGCCTCCGAGCGCGGCGTAATTAAGTAGCCCATGTGGTGCGGATACTCCTGTCCGCGGGACCTCGCGTGTTCACCAGCTTCCGAAGTGCGTATTAGTCCGATTGAAAGCCTTCGTCGCCGCGTAGCTGGCTGCAAATGTCCAGTAAAGTATTTATTTCTCAATACTTTACAGGAAATAAACCTATCGTAAAACCCATTAGATCCGGCTAAGTAATTGATTTTATAATGCTTTACGCTAAGTCCTTATTTCGCAAAGACCTGGCGAAAAACACCCAGTAAGTCCTTCAGTTTCAAAGACCAAGTTCAGGGGGTAGGATTACTGAACGGTAAACTTTGGGCCAGAAATAACCTTCAAAGATCAGTGTGAGCGCAAGCCGACATGGGACCAAACGCGCCGCGACGAAGCAGCTCAAAACCACCCGTGAAAGAAGGATAAAACCTCGGCCAAGCGGCTCTTCCGCGAGCTACTGAATCGCTCCCGCAGCCACCAGTCGAACCGCGACAGTGCTCTCCACTCGGAGAAACAGCACGCTCGGATTCTTCATTCCCCACTTCGCATAAGGCACTTGAAACGCAGCCTTCGCCGACCAAGCAGCGCCATCCAGATGGACCGTGACCGGAACCGTCAACTCGTGCTCCGCTCCGTGAATCGAGAACATTCCGTGAACCTGAAGCGTTGAATCGCCCGAACGCGCAAGCGTTCCGTCAGCATGATCGGGGCGAAACGCAATCTCGTGAAAGCGCGCGCTCTCCAGAACCTCCTTGTGCATCTTCCTGTCGCGGGAATCGTTGCCCGTCTTTCCGCTGGTCGCGTCAAACACGATCTCGCCGCCGACTTTCCCCGAAGCGGGATCGTAGTCCAGCGCGCCACGCTTAAGGGCGAACGAGCCTTCCACGGTATGGAAGTTGCCATTTAGCACAATCTCCGCGCGGCTTGGCGAGGAATCGAGCTGCAGGTGCAGCGGATGCGCAGGCTGCGCCGCTGTTTGTGCAAACGCGCCCAGCGTCGCGAATGAGGCTAGCGTCGCGGTGATCAGCGTCGCAGCCGCGAGCGTGCAGCAGAGCGGCATGAAAGCGGTAAAGCGTCGGTTTGGTTTCATCGGCGACAACTGATGGTAGATAAACCACAGCTCATGCGGTTAATAGCTGCCAGCCCAGCGAAAGGCCGCTCGCGATGTAATTGCCGGCCGAAGCCTCGCCGACATGCATCGCCAGCATGCGGGCAAATGACCGCGGATGCGCTTCGAAGACCTGCATGGTGCGCTGCCGCAGCCGCGGATGGCGAGCCATCAGCAGCATCAGCCGCGCCATCGCAGCCGGACGGCAAAGCAGCCGGCGATGCTCCACTTCATACGTCGCAAGGTCGTTCGCCGCGAGATAGCGAGCCAGCATCGCAGCCTGGCGAAACGCCAGGCAAAGCCCTTCTCCCGTGATGGCATCGACGCCGCCAGACGCATCGCCGACCAGAACCACGCTGCCGCGATGCACGCGCCGCAAGCGCCGACTAACGGTAATCGCGCCGCGTTCGCTCGATACGATCTCGGCGTGCGCCAGCCGCGCTGCCAACTGTGGGAAGCTCTCCAGCGCCGCGTCCAGCCGCAGATGCGGATCGGAGCTGACGAGCGCAACGCAGATCTCATCGCGGTGAACGGCAGTGACATAGATCTGGCTGTCGCCGCTATGCCGATCGTTGGCCGAACGCGCATCGCCACTCCGATCACTCGCGCTGCCGTTGGCCCAATGCAACTCCATCAGATCGGTCCATGCGGCGACGCGATAATGGCGGCGGAATCCGAAGCGCGACGTCTTGCGCTCGCGCCGGTCAAGGCCTGCCCAACCGCGCACGCGCGAGTTGCTGCCATCCGCGCCCACGATCCAGCGCGCGCGAATCAGGCCGTTCGCAAGCCTCACGCCTTCACGATCGATCCCGATCACGTTCGTTCCCCAACGTAGAGCAACGCCACTCGCGACAGCATGTTCGATCAGAACGCGATGCAAAGCGGTGCGGCGAATGCCCAGCGCCGAGCCCGCCTCGAAATGTGCCTGCGCACTCTGGCTTCCGCTCAGAAAGCGTATGCCGCGAAAGGGATGCGACACCTCCGCCGGAATCGCGATGCCGAGATCGCGCAGTGCCGCGATCCCGTCCGGCATCAGTCCCTCGCCGCAGGCCTTATCGATCGGAGGCATCGCGCCATCGATAACCACGACGCTCAAACCATGCTGGCGAGCGGCAATTGCCGTAGCAAGTCCAGCTGGACCGCCGCCAACCACCACAACATCCGCTGCATCTAACACGCTCAATGTTCCTCGACCCAAACCATCGACTACCATTCCAGCAGCAATAACTCCGAGCAGAATCCCGGTCCCATCGCGGCCAGAATGCCCAGCGTTCCCGGCGCAGGCCGGCGATTCTTCATCACCTCTTCCAGCACCACCAGCACCGACGCCGACGAGAGATTGCCCGTACGCCGCAAACAGTCCCATGACGCGTCCAGCTGCCCGTTATGCAGTTCAAGCGCATCGGCAGTCGCCTCCAGAATCTTCGGCCCGCCAGTATGCAGCACCCAGCTACCGATGTCCGAGCGCGCCAGCCCGCGCGATGCGAGGAAGTCATCGACGTTCCCGCCGAGATTCTTGCGCACCAGATTCGGCACCTCGCGCGAGAGCACAATGCGAAACCCCTTTTCCGTGATGTCCCAGCCCATCATCTCTTCCGTGTCGGGATAGAAAACTGATCGGGTAGCCAGAATGCGCGGACCGGAGATCGACACGCCGGAATCCGTACCCGCCACGATCGCGGCCGCAGCGCCATCGCCAAACAGGCCCGCGGAGATCAGGTTAGCGATCGAGAGATCGTCACGCTGAATCGTCAGCGAGCACAACTCGACCGAAAGCACGACGGCAACCTGATCGGGATAAGCCTTCACATAATCCGCCGCGCGCGAAATTCCCGCAGCTCCCGCGACGCAGCCTAGACCAAATATCGGAACGCGGCGAATGTTGCCGCACAGTCCCATCTTGTTGATGAGCAGCGCATCGATCGACGGACTTGAAATGCCAGTCACGGATGTAAAGAAGAACGCGTGCAGGCCGCGACCTTGCAGGCCTGCGGCCGAAAGTGCGCCACCGACGGCCTTTTCACCGAGGTCGGTTGCGGTGCGAATCCAGTGATGGTTCGCCTCTCCCCACGTCCTCATGGTCAGGTAGTCTTCTTTGGGCACGGAAAGATAGCGTCCATCGACTCCGACGTTGCGGTGCAGGCGGCGGAGCGCGTCGGCATTCTCGAGGCGCTCACCCCACAATTGCCGCAGGCCATCGAGCAACTCATCCTGCGAGTAGTAGTGCGGCGGAAATGCGCTGGCTGTGCTGACGATTTGCATAGGATCGACCGTTTCGAGCGCTCCTTCTGCGCTATCGGTTAGACCTGTCTGTGATTGGACCTGCCTGCCGATTGGAGGAGAAGAATCATTGTCCGGTTTCAGTCCGGCTGTCAATAACTTGTAAACTTGCGGCTAGGGCCAACTCCGAGACCGGCTCGATTCCCAGCGTTAGATGCGCCTGGCAGCGCCTGGGCCACGAAGATGCTAAAGTTAATGCCACCTTCAGAAAGGCGGGCTCGACCCTTGAAATTCATCGCTGGCCTAATCCTTGGGCTGATTCTGTTTCCAGTTGGGCTTTACTTCTATCTGGTCGGCGGCAGCGCACCGGTCGCAACCACCGACCCGGATATGCCCTTCGAATCCTATCTGGCGCGCAAGGCGCAGCATGTCCGCATCGAGCACGACATGCCGAAGACGGTGCCGATCCAGGCGACGGAAGAGAATTATCTGGCGGGCGCGGAACTCTACAAGCAGCACTGCGCCGTCTGCCACGGCTTGCCGGATTCGAAGAAGACCGCGATTGCGACAGGAATGTATCCGCATCCGCCGCAGCTATTCATGGGGAAGGGCGTGACCGACGACGAGCCGGGCGAGACCTACTGGAAGGTCTTCAACGGATTCCGGCTGACCGGAATGCCGGGATTCAGTAAGACGCTGAGCGAGACGCAAATGTGGCAGATATCGCTCTTGCTGGCGAATGCCGACAAGCTGCCTGCGTCGGTTAAGACTGCGCTTGAGCCGGCTCCGGCAGCGACTCCGAGCGCCGCTCAGGCTGCACCTTCGCCGAACGCTCCTAAAATGCAGCCGCGGCGATGAGGTTCGAGTATGGCGTTTGCTCGTCCGCGAAAGCTTTTTACTGAAGCGGAGCTCTATGAGTATGCGATTGGAGCGCTGGCGCGGCGCAGCCGATCGGTGGCAGAGCTAAAGCGGCTGCTACGTAACCGCGTCGAGGCCGATACCGAATTCGGCAAGACGCTGGTTGAGCTCATCATTGTTCGTCTGAAGGATCAGGGCTATCTCAACGACGCACGCTACGCCGCAGCTTATTCATCCTACCGCCGCGACACAGAGAAGTTTGGGCGCCGTCGCATCGTTAGCGATCTGAAAATCAAAGGCGTGCACGGCGACGTGATCGAGAAGGCTGTCGACTCCGCCTACGAAGACGTGAGGGAAGAAGATCTGGCGAGGGCTTACCTGAAGCGCAAGCGCGTAAAGAAACCAAAAGACCAAAGGGAGACGGCGCGGATTTTTCGCGGCCTGTCGCGCGCCGGATTTGGCCCGAAGACCATCTTCACCATCCTGAAGAAGTGGGATGTGGATGACGAAACCCTGAGCGTGCTCGAGGAAGAGATTCCCGAAGATAAGAGCTAGTCTCAGCCAACTCCGCTGAACATCTGCTGATCAAAAACCAAGGCGTCCGAAGATTCGGACGCCTTGATTGCTTTGCCGAGATTGCTTTTCAGAGTCGCGGCACGGCCGCGAGCGCTATTCTCCCGGAGGTTTCTCCTCGCGCTTCTTCTTATCGTCCTCCTGCTGCTTCTTGTCCTGCGGCTTACTCGGTGGTTGTTTATTGGGCTGAGGACGCGCCGCAGGCTGGTTTCCCTTCTGCTCCTCTGGCCGATTTGCCTGCGGACGCTGTGGCGGCTGATTCTCCCGCGGCTGCGCCTGCGGTGGACGATTCGCCGGCTGAACATTCTGCGGACGCTCATCGCGCGGTGGTTGCTGCGCGTTCGGGCGCTCGTTTTGCGCCGGCGGACGGGTGCTCGGCGCCGTCTGATTCTGCTCCGGACGATTCACCTCCGGACGATTCGGTGCGGGCCGGTTCGGTTGATTACGATCTAGTTGATTGCTTTCCGGCTGCGCTCCGGGACGAGCATTTCCGGGCTGGTTGTTCGGGCGGAAACCCGGTTGGTTCTGCGCGGGCTGACTCCCGGGGCGATTTCCCGGCTGACTGCCGGGACGGTTTCCGGGTTGGACCGTGACTGGAGTTGCCGGCTTTGCCGGAGGAGCCTGCCTGATCTGCGGGCGCGCAGCAACTTGTCCTTTGGCGGGCCGCGCTTTCTCCAATTGCACCATCTGCTGCCTTGCGATCGGCTGCCCCGGGTGCGCTGCGAGTTGCTGCTGGCGGGCGGCAAACGCAACCGGCGCTGGAGGAGGCGTTCTATTCGCGATGATGGGACGTTGCATCACCGCTGCCGGCGGCGCTTTCACGCGACCCGCCGTGTTGGCATGCAGTCCGAGGACACTATTAGCAGTCGGCGCGACAGCCACCCTGGCCGTCACCGGCATAGCGGCCATCTGCTTGACGTTCACCGCCACTGCCGCTCGGGCTACCGGCTGGGCGCTCACGAACGCTTGCTGCGGAACGGCGGTCACCGCGCCGCTCACGCCGCGATTCACATAGGTCACATTCGTGATCGTCGTTTCGTTGTGAATGATGGTGGTGTTGTAGACATTCGTGATCACCGTTTGGTTGATGACGGTGCCGCTCATGTTGACGTTCGTCATATACCCCCGGCTCACGTGGTACGAGGGAACAAAGACCTCGCGTGGACCGAGCGGAAACCAGGCAACAACGGCGCCACCGGCAAATCCGCCTCCTCCGACGAACACAACGAGCGCGGGCGCATAAACAGGGCGAACCTCGCGCGGCCCGGGAATCCATCCCCAGCGATTTCCGATGAAAGCCCAGCGGCCATAGTGGAACGGAGCGTAGCCCCAGGGCTCGTCGTCGACCCAGGTCCATCCCCAGGGATCGATCCAGGCCCAATGGCCTTCGCGATACGGAGCCCAGCCAGCGGCCACGTGCGGGAACCACACCGTGCCATAACCCATCGCGGGAGCCCAGTCGCCGCTGTCATCGAGATCGGCATAGCCAACAACGTCGTCGGAGAGATATTGCGCGGAACGCGAATGCTCCCAGTGGTTGTACCGGCTATAACACCAGTTATCGAAGTCATCCGGTCCACCGAGCGTCTCCATCTCGGCATTCAGCTGATCGACGCCGCTGAAGGTGACGCGCTGGCCTTCATGGATGGTATAGGTCTGTCCGTTGCCGGTCGATTCGCCCGCGCCTTCGCGAACGCTGACGACCGTGTAGGTTCCGTCTTCGCTGGCTTCCACGCGATAGCGCCCGGCCTCAGTGATTGTGAAAGCTTGATTGGGCGTGTCGATCTCGAAGTCATCGTCGCGGCCGAGCCGGCGCACCCGGACGTTGATCGCGCCGGAGCTGAGCTGGACTTGAATCGTATTGTCGTCGAGATTGAGAAACGAAATCCCGCTGTTGCTGTTGAGGTCGATCACGGCCGAGCCGAGTTCGACTTCGGCGCGCGAGTTCTGATCCGCCCAAAGCTGATCGCCGATGGTCATGGGGCGGTTCGGAACCGCGTCAACCCAATCGCTCTCGCCCGCCGGCTCGAAAGAAACTGAGCCTTGCAGATAGCCCAGGCGCGCAACACGAGCGGGAGGATCGTCCTGGTCATTGTCATCCTGGGCCATGAGAGGCTGGCCGAACGCCAGACTGACAAGAGCAGCCACGGACAGAACAATCGTCCAACATCGCAGTTCGTTAAGAATCTTTTCCTTAAGAATCGTCATAATGTCATCTCGATGGGAGGAATTTGACTCGCTCGTGCAATCGCCTTCGCAGCATAGAGGCTAGCGGAATCCAGAATTAAGGAGACAAGTTGAGAATTACGAGGAAAGCAACTCCATTCTCTTGGACTGAACGAACTTTGTAAAGATGTGTAAAGTCGGCGAAAGGATGCCCCAGACGCATGAGTCAGTCACCGAACCGGCGATTCTTGGATTTCCTTGCTCCGTCAGCCTGGACTAGCGATCTTAACCCGAGCGAGTCTTTCTTGTTGTGGCCGAATTGAGCAGGATTTAGCTGAATTCGTGGCAAGGCTGGCCAGATTGATGGCAGCCATCAGTCGAGGTCAAACTACCCGTTTACAATCATTCGTTTCGCGGCGCGGGGGTCAGGAGTATTTCTCAGATCGCGCGCAAGCGTGCCGGCGATTTTATTCGTGATCCGGAGACCAACCGAGGCAATCAGGCGGTCCTGATCCTGCGGAAACGGACCTTGCTCAAGCCGAATCGACTCAAGCTCCTGACGGCAGATTTCGTCGAGCCGCGAACGCAGAGCGGTAACCTCGGGCGGCACCGTGCCCAAGGTCAGCTCTTTCTTAAAGGCGTGAACTTCAGCATGCACGATTTGCTCGGCTTCGGCTTCGCCGATGCGCTTGCTCATATCTTTTTCGGTCGCCTTATTCTCTCGCCCCAGATCGGTGCGGCGCGATGGCAGCACGATGGTGCGGCCTTCCAGCCGGGGCAATTCGCGGCGCGGCTCTACGGCGCGCTCCAGGTCTTCCAGGTCATAGAGCAGCACGCCATCGAAGGCACGGACCGCGGGATCGATGTCGCGGGGAAGAGCGAGATCAATGAGGATGAGCTTGCGGCTGGTGCGCTCGGCCGCCTCATCGCGTTCCAGACTGTTGCGGGCGATAGCGAGCCGCTTCATGTCCTCGCCAGTGAAGGTGAACCCGGGCGACGCGGTTGCGCTGATCACGAGATCGGCCAGAGCCAGCGTCTGCCAGCGCTCTTCAAAAGCTCCCGCGCGCAGAGTCGGCGATTGAGGCTTCAGCTTGAAAACCAGTTCCAGGGCCGAGTTGTCGTTGTGATTCAGAATGCAGATCGACTGGGGCCCACGCCGCGACAACTCCTGAGCCGCGCTTTCAGCCATGGAGCCGGAGCCAAAGATCACCACGTTCTTCCCGGCGACGGTCCCGAGAACCTGCTCAGCGAGGTGAACCGCTGCGATGGGGGCGGAGAGCAGATGGGAGACGAATTCGGTCTCTTTGCGGACCCGGCGGCGAACGGCCAGAGCTTTGCGCAGAACTGCGTCGAGGTGACGCCCGGTACATCCAGCATTCCTCGCCTGCTGCCAGGCAAGAGCGAACTGGCGCGCAATGTGCCCCTCGCCGATGTACATCGAGTCGAGGCCGCAGCTTACCCGGAAGGCGTGAGTCAGAGCCTGCTCGTCCAAAAGGCGGTAAAAACTATTCCACTCTTGAAGCTTCAGGTCATATTCCGACGAGAGCAGGCGCAGGATGGAATTGACGGCAAGCGTGGGATCGCCCCAGACGATAAACTCTGTGCGATTCGAGGTGGAGAAGACGATGGCCTCTTCGATGCTTTCCGCTTGCGCGAGCATCGAGAGAACTTCGGCTTGGCGGCATCCCCCCATCCAGAAACGTTCGCGAACTTCCACGGCGGCCGTTCTGTGATTTAGCCCGACAACCACCAACGTCGGTTCCAAGAGACACGCTCCCTCAATGCATTTTCACGCTTGTAAGGGCACAATAAGGGCCAAAGTAACAGAGGCCCTTGTGGACGCATAAGTCCAATAAAATAATTGCTTTATTGTGCTAGTTGTATTTTGCAACGGCGCATTCGCAAGCGCTTAGGTGGGAGTTCTCACCCCGCAGGTGGTGTATTCGCACCGTGATCTTGGTGAACATAAGGGCTTTCTCGTCGGCGATGCTTTTCTCGTTTCCGAATGGGTGCGACATTCGAAGATGGTGACCGGGGATAGGTGGAAAAGAGCTTTTATGATATCGTCGGTGCCGCAGCCTCTGCTCTCGTAAATCACTCTGTTGCGCGTGACCCGTGCATGTGACGTCGGCAGGGGCAGCGCCCTCACTTTCCGGGCGCTTATTTTCATAATCATTAGGAGAACACTATGAAGATGATTTTGCGGGCGACTCTGGCGCTGGTGGCAATAGCGCTGACTTTTTCCACTTACTCATTCGCTGACGCAGGCGCCGACTACAAGGCGAAATGCGCGATGTGCCACGGCGCGAACGGCGAAGGCAAGGCGGCGATGAAGACGAAGGACTTCGCTTCGCCGGACGTACAGAAGATGTCAGACGCTGAACTGACCGAAGTGATCGCGAAGGGCAAATCGCCGATGCCGGCCTACGACGGCAAGCTAACCAAAGAGCAAATTACCGACCTCGTGAAGTGGATCCGTACGCTGAAGAAGTAAACTGGTGTAGCCTTGAAAAACAAGCGGCCGCTCGCTTCGACGGCCGCTTAATTTTTGGGAGGGTGCGCCACTTGAACACGACTCTGCGGCGGTGTTCCGCATTACTCGTATTCGCACTGATCTTGATAACCTGCGCCTGGGCCGACGGCGGGTCGGAATTCAAGTCGAGATGCGCTCCGTGCCATGGGACCAGAGGAGCGGGGGAAACCAAGCTCGGCCAGAACCTGAAGGTGCGGAATCTCGCTTCCGCCGACGTTCAAAAGCAATCCGACACGGAGTTGATCGAAATCATTCGCAAGGGGAGGGGCAAAATGCCTCCCTACGAGAGCAAGCTCAAGCGAGAGCAGATCGACGAACTGGTCAAGTACATTCGCAGCTTGAAGAAATAATTGCTCAAGAATTGGCACGCACGGCCGGAATGCTCCGGCCGTTTTTCTTTTGAGTATTAGCCGCGCTTTTCGATTTTCGCCCAGGTGTCTTTAAGCGCAACCGTGCGGTTGAATACCGGTTGGCCGGGTTTTGAATCCGGGTCAACACAGAAGTAGCCCAGCCGCTCGAACTGGTATCGGCTCTCGACCGGAGCATTGGCGAGCGACGGTTCGAGTTTGGCGCGGGCGATCACTTCGAGTGAATTGGGATCGAGGTTCGCGGTGAAGTCTTTGCCTTCGGCGACCTGCGCCTCGGTCAGATGGTTTGGATCTTCGTTGCTGAAGAGCTTGTCATAGATGCGGACCTCGGCGTCAACGGCATGTTCGGCGGAGACCCAGTGGATGGTCGACTTCACCTTGCGGCCATCGGGGGCGTTGCCGCCCTTGGTCGCCGGGTCATAGGTGCAATGAACTTCGACGACCTCGCCCTTGACGTCCTTCACAACACTCTTCGCCGTGATGAAGTAGCCGTAGCGTAGACGGACTTCAACTCCGGGCGAGAGCCGGTAATACTTCTTCGGCGGCACTTCGCGGAAGTCGTCCTGCTCGATGTAGAGAACCTTCAAGAATGGAACCGTACGTTTGCCGGCGGTCTCGTCTTCAGGATTGTTGATCGCCTCCATCTGCTCGACCTGGCCCTCGGGATAGTTGTCGATGACAACCTTCAGAGGACGCAGAACGGCCATCACGCGCGGAGACCGCTTGTTGAGATCCTCTCGAACGTAGTGCTCGAGCATGGCGAGTTCAAGAATGCCATTGGTTTTTGAAACGCCGATGGCATTGCAGAAATTGCGCAAGGCTTCGGAAGTGTAGCCGCGGCGGCGAATGCCGGAGAGCGTGGGCATGCGCGGGTCGTCCCAGCCGCTGACTAATTTTTCCTGCACCAGCTTGAGCAGCTTGCGCTTGCTGAGCAGCGTGTAGGTAAGGCTGAGGCGGTCGAATTCGTATTGCTGCGACGGGAAGATACCGAGGTTCTGAATAAACCAGTTGTAGAGCGGGCGGTGGTCCTCGAATTCCAGCGTGCACATGGAGTGGGTGACGTGCTCAATGGAATCGGACTGGCCATGGGCATAGTCATACATCGGATAGATGCACCACTTGCTGCCGGTGCGGTGATGGTCGGCATGAAGGATGCGGTACATGACCGGGTCGCGCATGTTGAGGTTGGGCGAGGCCATGTCGATTTTGGCGCGCAGCACGCGCGTACCGTCAGGAAATTCGCCTTTGCCCATGCGTTCGAAGAGATCGAGATTTTCGGCGGCGGTACGATTACGGTAGGGGCTCTCTTTGCCGGGCTCGGTGAGCGTTCCGCGATGCTGGCGGATCTCTTCGGCGCTCAGGTCGTCGACGTAGGCTTTGCCGTCTTGGATCAGCTTGATCGCCCATTCGTAAAGCTGGTCGAAATAATCCGAGGCGTAGCAGAGCTTTTCCCATTCGAAACCGAGCCACTGGACGTCTTTTTTGATCGAGTCGACATACTCCTGCTCTTCTTTCTCGGGATTGGTGTCGTCGAAGCGCAGATTGGTCTTGCCGCCGAATTCATCAGCCAGTCCGAAATCGAGGCAGATGGCCTTGGCGTGTCCGATGTGCAGGTAGCCGTTGGGCTCGGGAGGAAAACGAGTCTGGATTACGGCATCGCCGTACTTCTTCGTTTTCAGATCCTCGATCATCGCATCGCGGATGAAGTTGGAGGGACGGGGTTCGGCGGCAGGCTCGGGCGCGGTATCGCTAGGACTAACGGAATTAGTAGGACTCATGCTCTTGCTATTCTATATGTCGTATGGCGCAGTGCGAACAGTGCGGACGGCGGATGCCGGGCTTGACCTTTGGCAAAAGGATTTGCCCGTGGTGCAAACAGCATGAAGCGGCCCAGCGCGGCGAGGGCGGGGAATATCAGCGAGTGGAGACGGCGCCCTGGCAGCGGCAGCAATCGAACTCGATGATCGTGACGCAGCTCCTGATCGGGGCGAACGCCATCGTCTTTCTCAAAATGACGTTGGCCGCCGGTCTCACCTTGTTCGGCAGCGCCGCATGGAACAGCCTCGATGTAATGCGACTGGGTGCGAACATCGGGGTCTACACACTGGGCGGCGAATGGTGGAGGCTGCTTACCAACACCTTTATCCATGGCGGCCTGCTGCACATCGCCTTCAACATGTGGTGCCTGTGGAGCCTCGGCCGCCTGGCGGAATCTGTTTACGGTTCATGGACGTTCGCTGCCGTCTATTTGCTTTGTGGGCTTTCCGGAAGTATGGGTACGGTGATCTGGAACCCATTTGTCTCAAGCGTGGGTGCTTCGGGAGCGATTTTTGGAATTGCCGGGGCGCTGATCTCTTCTTTCTACCTGGGCGAGTTCTCGTTGCCACGGGCGGCTGTCTCCGGGATGCTGCGCAGCGTGGTCGCGTTTGTCGGTTACAACCTGGTTTTTGGGGCGATGATTGCCCACGTCGATAATGCCGCCCATGTGGGTGGACTGGTGATGGGACTGATACTGGGCGCGCTTATTGCGAAGCTGGCTCCCGCCCATGACGCAGTTCTGCGGCGCCTTGGCGTGTTGCTGGTTGGCGCATTATTGCTGACGGGAGTCGGTTTCGGCCTCGCTCGGTCGAAGGCATACCTGATCCACGGACAACGTGGCGTGGCCAGCCTGAAAGCCGGGAATCTGGATAAAGGGATCCAAGAACTTCAGATGGCCGCGAAACAGCGGCCCGGTTTCGCCGATACGCACGAAATACTGGCAGATGCCTATCTCGCCAAGGGTGACTTCGACAACGCTGCGGCCGAGATGAAGCGAACGCTGGCGCTTGACCCAAAAAATCAGGATGTTTATTACCGCCTGGGATTGGTCTACCTCCAACAGAAGCAACCCGCAAAGGCCGAGGACGTGTTCAGCCAACTGCTCAAGATTAATCCGAACAGCGCTGACGGGCACGCCGGGCTGGCGAGCGCCTACAGCGATGAACGCCGCTACGAAGAAGCGCTGGCCGAGTACAAAAGAGTGGTCGAGATCGATTCGCTATACCGGGATGTGTACTACAACATCGGCGTGGTCGAGGCACATTTAAATAACGCCGACGAGGCGCTGGCCGCGCTCCTGAAGCAAAAGCAAACCTGGGACAACCCGGACAATGAACGCCTGCTCGCCGCGGTTTATAACGCCAAAGGCATGAAGCCAGAGGCGGATGCGGCGCGTGCTAAAGCCGAGGAGTTGACTGGAAAGAATTAAATCTGCGCGGGCTCTTTATTGATTTTTCTTTATTGCACGCTCAATTCTCCTCAGTGTCGTCTCTTTCCCCAGCACCACCAGCGTCTCGAACAGGGGCGGCGCATTTTTTCTTCCGCAGGCTGCTACGCGAATCGGCTGAAACATCTGCCCGGCCTTCAGGCCCAGTTCCTGGGCGGCGGCGCGCAGAGCGTGGTCGAGCGCGTCGTGTGTGAATTCCGTCTGGGCAAGAACTTCATGGCCGCGAGTCAGGGCTTTTTGCGCCATGGCCGCGTCTCCCTTTTGCGGGATCAGCTCCGCCGGATCGTAGGGCGGGAGTTCGCTAACGAAAAAGAAGTCAGCGGCCGTGAGCACATCGCGCAGCAATTTGATTCGCTCGCGGATGAGCGGAGTTATTGCCAGCATTTTTTCTTGGCTCACTTCGAATCCCGCGTTGCGCACGATTGGCAGCAACTGACTGCTCAGGGTCTCCACAGGCAGCGCCCGGATGTGCTCGGCATTGAGCCACACAGCCTTCGGATCGAAAGTGTCTTCCGGACTCGCCGCGGGTTCCTTGAAGTTCACGACCGCATTAGCGCGGTTGATGCCTTCGAGCGAAAACGTGTCAACCAGTTCCTGCATCGTCATGTGCGTGCGGTCATCTTTTGGCGACCAGCCCAGCAGACACAGAAAATTGATGAACGCTTCCGGCAGAAATCCGGCGTCGCGGTAAGTGGTGACGCTCACTACCGGCCCGTGCTTGCGCTTGGAGAGCTTCGAGCCGTCGGGCGCGACGAGCAGCGGTAGATGCGCGAATTGTGGCAGGAAAGCTCCCGCGCTCTGGGCCGCCTGAAAAATCAGTACATGTTTGTATGTATTGGAAAGATGATCCTGGCCGCGGATGATATGGCTGATCTTCAGATCGATATCGTCGGCGCAGGAAGCCAGGTGGTAGGTCGGCATCCCGTCACTGCGCATCAGGGCGAAATCCTCGATATCGTCGGCGGACTTGGATTGAAAGCCGTAAACCGCGTCGGTGAATTGAACCTGCTCGCCGGTACCCCGGGGAACGCGGTAGCGTAGCGCAAAGGACTCGCCCGCAGCGGCGCGGCGGTCGCTCTCCTCGCGGCTGAGTTCGCGCATGCCAGGATTGAAGAGCCAGGTTTGGCTGGCGCCCGACTTCTCGCTGTCGCCGGCGTGCGCGGGTGTAAAGTCGCGATAGGCGAGGCCTTTCTGAAAGATAGCTTCGGCAATCTCACGGTGCAGCGCCAGCCTCTCGGACTGTTTGTATTCCTCATCCCAGCCGAGGTTGAGCCAGCGCAAACCGTCGAAGATGGAATTCACGCTGGCCTCGGTATTGCGTTCGACGTCGGTATCGTCGAGGCGCAAGATCATGGTTCCGCGGTTGTGGCGGGCATAAAGCCAGTTAAAAATAAAGGTGCGGGCGCTGCCGACATGGAGAAAACCTGTAGGAGATGGAGCGAATCGGACACGAAGCATAACCGTTGAGTATAGCGGATGGGGCTCGGCGCTTCCGCCGGGTTGAGGAGAGTAGCTTCACGCTAACCGCGCTCCGCTCCGTCGACCTAATAGCGGCACGGCCTCGGGACGCCAAGCCTCCGAGTCCAACCCTCGAGCAGGTCATGCGGCGCAATGGGTTACCTACGGTTACCATGGTAATCGTGGCTGCGCGAAAGTCGCTGGCGGCAGCGCATCCAATAAGAAGATACTTGGGATCAAGTTTTTGAATGAGCCGTGCCCAGGGCGGAACTCACGACAAAGGCAATTTGTATTGCATACTGTCGGCGGTAAGACGATGAGGCCGAGTGGTTCCAGCCAGGCCCGCGTTGAGCATTTTAGACCACATCTGTAGTCAGGACGACGATGATTAGCGTTGCCACAGGTTTGATATTGATTCCTGGGGCCGTGGCGCTCTTGGTGCTGCTGGTCTTCAGCTATTTGTACGAACAGAGCCGGCAGAGCTATTTCCGCGCGTGGCAACTGGCCTGGGTCGCCTATACTCTGCACTACGTCGTCGAGGAGGTCGTCTATTTCCGCGGTCCCTCAGGGCCACTCTTCTTTGTCGGTTCGCTGCTTCTGGTCGCGGTGGCGATGTGCATCTTCGTCTCGACACGGCTGACCAAAGATCGCTTTCGCTGGCAGTGGTATGACATTGCCATGATTGGCGCGGGTGTCTTGCTGGCTTATGTCAGCCTGCGCGCCCACATGGCCGACGGCGTTTTTGAGCCAGCGGCCGTCCACTTGCCGGTTTACCTGCGCCTCGAAACCGGACTCGCGGTCGTTCTCCTTTACGCTTCGTTCCACTATTACCGTTATGGGTTTCGCCGCGATTCCGTGGCTTTCCGCACCCTCGCTTTCTCTCTCGCTTTGTGGGGAGCGCTGATGGGCGCGGGCCAATTCCGGCAATCGTTTCTGGAAACGATTGCCCGCCCCGGCGGGTTCTTGTGGCCGATTCCCCAAATGCTGATGGCCATTGCAATGGTGATGGTGCTGTTCGAAAACGAGCGCAATGCTGTGCAGGAACACGCTCTCGCCTTTTCGACCCTCGGCGTCGATCCGCGGCGGCTGCTTTCCGTCGATGACCTGATTCCGAGCATGCAAGCATTTGTGGACCGGTTGGTGGCCCCGCTGGCGTCGCGACGCGGAGTCATTCTTATCTCCGAGCAGTGGCGCGGCATGGTTCCTTCCGTCCAAAAGGGATTTTCTGCCGAGTTCATGGCGAAGCTTCAGCGGACGCAAGCCGGCGATTACATCTGCGAACTCGCTTATCGCCGCGGCGGCGTGGTGACCTTCCGCGGCTTGGCGGAGATGGAAGAGCCGCTGCCCGCCCTCTCCGGCGGACGATTCGAAGCGTTCAAGCAGACAGTGCTGGCGGAAGGAATCACCGATCTGATGGCGGTGAGCCTCCAGACCCGCGAGCACAACTTTGGCGTGTTGCTCTTTCCTCATGCCGAGCGGCGTATGTTCGGCTCCTCGAATGTGCGGCTGCTCATCGGATTGGCTCTCCAGATTGCGCTCACGCTCGAGAACTACGTCGTCATGCACGAGGCGCAGCGCCGAACTAAGGAATACGAACTCCTCACCGAGATTGGTCAGGCCGTCAGCTCGCACCTCAATCAGGATGAAGTGCTGCGTACGGTGCAGGCCGAACTTGGCCAGATCTTCGACACCGGCGATTTCTATATCGCCTTCCTCGAAGAGGACGAAATCCATTTCGAACTGGAGGTCGAGAACGGACAGGTTCTTCCTAAGCGCTCGCGCAAGGTTTCCAACGGATTGACCGAATACATTCTCCGCACCGGGCAGCCCCTGCTCATTCAGTCCGATCTCGAGACAATGCGCTCGAAGCTCGGAGTTGACTTTATCCCAACGCACCCGGCGCGGAGCTTCTGCGGCGTCCCCATCATGCTCGGCGGACGGCCGGCGGGAGTGATGGTGGCGTTGAGCACAGAGCGCGAGTTTATTTTTCAGCAGCGCGACCTAGAAGTTATGCAGACCGCGGCTGGCCAACTCGGAGTGGCCATCGAAAATGCCCGGCTCTTCTCCGAAGAGCAGCGCCGCGGGCGGCATCTGGCATTTCTGAACAACATCTCGAAGATGGCGATTTCGAGTGAGGATGCCGAGCAGATGATGGCCGACATTGTGCGCGAAATTCAGAAGAACTTCCGCTACGACCACATCGGCATCGGGATCATGGACTATGCGACCAAGGACATCGAGGTCAAGGCCGAAGCAGGCTCGACCTCGCAGGCGCTCGGACGCCGGATTCCCATTGGCTCGGGAGTCCTCGGAAAAGTCGCTCGTACCGGCATTAGCGCGCTCGTGCAAAGCGCGGCACCGGGGCTGTTGGGGGGGGTAGTTCCGGAATCGCGCGCGGTGCTCTGTTTGCCCATCATGTACGGCGAGACGCTGCTTGGCGTGCTGAACGTGGAGAGCCGGTCGGAGAACGCCTTCGCTCCCCAAGATGTGCTGATTCTCAATACGCTGGCTGACTTGCTCGCCACGGCTCTGCACAACTCGTTCGTTTTCCAGAAGCTCCAGCAGCAGTCGATTACCGATGGCCTAACGGGAATCAAGACGCGGCGCTTCTTCTGGGAGGCGCTGAGTTCGGAGTGGAAGCGCGCCTCGCGCTCGGGGCGGCCCTTCTCGGTGGTGCTGATCGATCTCGACAAATTCAAAGAGGTGAACGATTCGCAGGGCCACCTCGAAGGCGATCTCGTCCTGGCACGTGTAGGCAGATTGCTCGAACAGAAATGCCGCCAGTCAAACGTAGTGGCGCGCTACGGAGGAGACGAGTTCATCATTCTGATGCCCGAGACCGGAATCGAGCAGGCGCAGGTGCTCGCCGAAAGACTGCGCCTCTGGCTTGCGACCGATCCCATGCTCGAAGAACACAAAATCACCGGCAGCTTCGGCGTCGCCAGTTTCCCCGTGCACGGCTTCGCCATCGAAGACCTGATTCGTGTGGCCGATGCCGGAATGTACGTCGCCAAACATGCCGGTGGAAATCAAGTTGCCGCCTCAGAGCCTTTCCGCGAGGGATCGGCAGTTCAGCGCCAACTGCTCTCGTCCTACATCGAAGGGTTTTTGCAGCGCGAACATAATGGGCCGGAACATCTGGAAGAGCTGATCGGAACCTTGCGCAAGCTGTGCGGCGGTGAAAACGGCGATATCACCGCCATGCGTGAAGCGCTCGAGACGCTGGCCCAGACGGCGGAACTGCGCGAGCCGAACGCCGCGGGCCACTCCGACAAAACGCGCCATTTCGCCTCAATCATTGCGCGCGGCCTGAATCTCTCGAGCCATGAAATCTCGGATATCGCCTTCGCCGGCGCCGTACACGATGTGGGGAAATTGTTCATCGACGCCAGTGTCCTCAACAAGCCGGGCCCCATGACTGAGGACGAATTCGCGGTCATGCGAACCCATCCACAACTTGGTGTGGAGATCCTGCGGGCGATCTCCGACAGCGACCGGGTGGCCGAGGCAGTCTTGTCGCATCACGAGGCGTTCGATGGCAGTGGTTATCCGTTCGGTTTGCGCGGGGAGAGCATCCCGCTCTCGGGCCGCATTCTTGCCGTCTCCGACATGTATGCCAACCTGATCAGCGATCGCTCATTCGCTCCGGCGAAGTCGCACGAGCAAGCCATGTCGGAATTGGAAAAACTGAGCGGCACGCGGCTGGATGGGATGATCGTACGGCTCTTGGCGCGACTGCTGAAGGTGGAGAGATCGACCATCATGGGCAGCTAGCATTTTCCATCGAGCCATTCCCACCTCGCAGGTGAAGAGCCAGGGAGCGGCAGCGATCCTGCCCGCTTACTCCAGCAAGGTCGCAACCAAACTAGCGTCCTTCGCCAGATAGCTCTTGCGGCGAAACCAGTCTTCCATCGCATCCCTGAGCCGATCGAGCGGCACGTTCGTTCCGATTTCCAGCATTCCATCCGCGGTGGGCAGCGTGTCGTCAAACACGGGAGCGTTGGTGAAATTCCGCATACTGAAATTATCCAGCCAGTGGAGTGGGCAGAGCCGGCGCTGGCCATTCTCTTCGTACTCGACGCGGACTTTGCGGGCGAACATGATCTGATTTAAGCACAGAGCCGCCGAGTCGTGACGCCCCCGCGCGGTTCGCTGGCCGACCCAGCATCATTCTTTGTGGAATCCAGCCCGCTCCATCCCTCGCTGGGCTTCCGGATTTTTCATGAAAGTCTTCCAAACGAACCCGGTTCGGAGATTTTCGGCCATCAACAAAATGATGCCGGTATCGATCCCGATCACGTCGGAGTCATACCAGTTGTTGAGCGGATTGAAGGCGTTGACAAAGCCATACTGCGTCCATGCGGACGGATACTTGCTTCGAATCGTCTTCAGCACGCGAAGAGTAGCGGCTGGCAGGAAGGGCAACGACCCGCCCGTCGCGCTCGGCACAACGCTCCCGTCAATCGGTCCGGTCGCCGGAGGCCCTCCCCACGCCACGTACCCGTGCTGCGAATCGGACGCCGTGATTCCCCACAGATCGTCGCTGTAATCCGGAAATTGTTCTCCCAACTCGATGCAAAAGCGGCGATGCACTTCGGTGGCGATGACAGAGTTTTGGAAGTAGTCCGCGTACTTGTCGCGCTTTCCGCGAAAATCGAACCAGGCCTGCGAATACTGATGCACGAACAGCGGCGCAAACGATCCGATGTAGCGCAACCCGTCGTACTCGAAGGTCAGCCGCTTCCACGCATCCCACGTCTCCGGCTTCAGCGGGTGCGCCGACGATCCCATGCCAAGCAGGTACATCATCATCAGTTCGCTGTAATAATCCCATCGCGAAGGCAGGAAGCCGACTTCTGGCGTCCAGCCATGCGTCAGCAGGGAAGTGTCTTCCGAGAGCCAGGTCCAGTCCACTCGGTTGAAGATCAAATCGACCAGTTCAACCACACCTGAGTGGCGAAAGTACTGACGAACTGTGAGCAGCCCGCACAGCAAAATCGTCGTGTCCACCGACGAAACTTCGGAATCGAACATGCGCTCGCCGGTCTCCTGGTTCGCGAAGTGATAGAAAAATCCGCGGTGGTTGGGCAGCTTCTTCCAGAGAAAACGGAGCGTCGCAAAAACGCGCTCGAGGGCCTTGTCGTTCGCTATGAATCCGCGCTGGGCGCCAATGCACAGGGCGGTAAGGCCGAACCCCGTCGCCGCGATGCTGGCGGCTGCGGCCTGGCTCGGGTTGTGGACATTGCACCGATCTTTAATCATGCCGGTATTCGCGTCTCCCTGCTCCCAGAAGAAAAGAAAACTCGCGCTCTCAACCTCATTGAGGAACCGATCGTCCTCCGGCGACAGGGCGGTTGCGGGCGGCACCATCGACCCGCCCGCTCTGGCCACAGCTTTCGGGGTTGAGGTCTGCGCGAATACCCAGGGCAATATGCCCACAAAGGGAAGATAAAGACCGGTCCGAATAATGTTGCGCAGGAGTTGGCGGCGGGATAGCAGACCAGTTTTGGCGTCGATTGATGGCATCGGTCTTGTTGTTTGCGGTGTCCGAGATAACTCGCCGCCGCCACGAAAAACCGCGCGACGGGGATTTTTACTGTGATCTCAATTTAAGGATGCAGTTTGGCTCCCGACCGTTGCAGTGTTTGGCCTGAAACATTCCGAGCGCAACCGTCATCTTAGTAGTGGCGCCGATGACTCGTGCTCACAAGATTGAAGCTTGGATTGCCCTCAGCGTCGCGATCATGACTCTCGCCAGCACACTGGCGCTGGTTCACTGGCAGCGGCAAAAACCCGTTTCGATCTGGGGCGCGGTGCTCATTCAAAATTCCGACCCGCACAAACAGCAGCCGATTGCGGGCGTTACCGTCTCCGCGGGTGACCTCGACATCTCCGATGTGAAGTCAAATTCCACCGGCCTGTTTGTCATTCGGCTGCGCAAGCATATTCGCAACGGGTATCCGCTCGTTTTGTCGTTTCGCGATCCGCAGTATCGGCCTCTCGATCTGAAAGATGTCGTCGGCAACAAACTCTACGTCGTTCATCTCGTCCCGCTGTCGAGTATGCCGGCGGCCAAGAGCCAGGGCGAAATAAAAGTCTCAAATGTCCGCGTGCGTTACACCGTGCGCGCGGCGAGCGAAATCAACGTGGGCAGCGCGGTCAAGACTTTCGAAGTCGCCAACAAAGGAGATGTTCCCTGCAATGGCCAGCATCCCTGTTCTCCGGACGGCCGATGGAAAGCGGCGCTGAGTTCCGCGACTCTGGATGCCGGCGACGGTAATCAATTTCGCAATGCCCGCGCCTCATGCATCGCTGGGCCGTGTCCGTTCTCTCGCATTCGCGAGGACCGCATCTCGCAGAACGGCCAAACGTATACGGTGTCAGCCCTGAATTGGTCGGATACGGCCACCTTCCTGCTTGAGGCCGAGGTCTTTCGTCCGATGGTAAGCCAATCGGAACGCTGGTCCTACCCCGTCGTATTCGGGGACGGACTCTCCTTCACGCTTCCCGCCGATGCGCAGAGTGTGAGCATCGAGGCCGACGTCGATGGTCAGACAATTATTTTTCCTCTTGGTCCTGCCCTGTTTTTGAGTTGGGCAGCCTGCGACGAGACAGTGAATGCCGATGGAGGACGCATTTACCGTTGCACCCCGAAGACAGGATTCCGCTTTCAATAAAGCGCGCTCTTTGCGTAGGGCGGGGAACGAATCGTTGGGAATTCCCTGTACTTCGCGCGCGGACTTCTCTCCGAAACCTACCGCATCCACTCGATGGAACTCTCTCCCTCACCCTCCTAAAATTTGGCCGGTCAAATGCAAATCTTCAACCATAGGCGTTTTGCGAGGTTAGTCGCTAGGTGGCCTCAACACCTGATGATGAAAGAATGAAACCCTCATTGAAACATTCTGGGCGGGTAATCTTGCTGGCGCTCGCGCTGGTAGTTTTGACTCCCGGTGCGGCGCTTTTACGCGGTCAGGGTGTCGAGGAGCGGCAGAGCGGTGCGGCCATGAATGGCGATCAGATTCGACAACTCGTTCGCATCTTGAATGGCGCATATGCGAACTCGTTGATGCACGGCGGCTCTAAAACAAAAAGCGATCTTGAAGCCAGCGACCGTATTCTGGAAGAATCGTCGATTCAGTTTTCCGCGCGTCTGCTCAATGCACTTGACTCCGACGACTGTGGCGGCGATGCGCAAACTGGGAGCGAGTGCGCTCTCGACGATAGAGTGCTCTCCCTTGGTGACTGGACCCAGATGATTTCCTATGCGGCGTACCGGCTCGAAAATCTCTCGCGCTCCAAAAGCGCAACCGCGGGAGACCCCGCTCAAGCCATCATCGCTGCGAGGCTTCAAACAATGGAACACTTGTACCGCATGGTATTTGCGGTCTCCAAGCTTTACCTCGACCGCGCGCAAAGCCAGGCATACCTGGATGCGGCACAGGAACAGCTTAGTCTGGCGCGCACGCAAATGGAGGCCGAGCGTACCCTATGCGCCTGCGACCCCTCCGGCTACAATTCGCGCATGGCCGAGCTCTCAGAACTTGCCGGCCAAATGAATGTCATGCGCCAACGGCTCCCGCAATAAAAATCTTGCGGACTCGGCGACGGGACAATTTAAAAAGCCACGAAGACACGATCGGTCCTCATGGCTTCCTCACCATTTAGTTCAGACTCGCGCATGGCCACTTACTTGGACGCGCGGGTCGAAGACCCCTTGACCATCGGCTCGATCCGCTCCGCCTCTTGCAGGTGGTCTTTGAGTGTCGGCAAAGTGGTGGTGGCAAACTGCTTCACGGCCTCGTCCTTGCCACTGTTGCTTTCCTTGGTGAAATCGGCGATGTCGGTCTTATGGTCTCTCACCATGCTCGTCATGTAAACCTTGTCAAAGCTCGCGCCGCTAAGCTTCGACAGCCGGTCCTTAAGGGCTTTGTCTTTGGAATTCAGGTTCTGTGGAAGTTCGATTCCCTGGCTGCCGGCAATCTGCTTCAGTTGATCGTTTGCCTTGGAGTGATCGTCGACCATGCGTTGGCCGAATTTCTTTACTTCGTCACTCGATCCTTTTTCCGCAGCCAATTTGCCCAGTTCCACCTCGGCCATGCCACCCTGCGCGGCATCGCGCACAAACTTTTTGTCACTGGCCGACAGGTTAGAAGCGCTATTGTTCATGTCGGATGGGGAAGCGGAATTTTGCGCGAAGCCGAGTGCGGGCACGCATGCGAGGGCAAGAGCGAAGGCGAACTGGCGGGGAAACTCCAATCTCATATTCATAAGGCTAATCTCCTTGCTTAACGGATAAGCTATCGATAATTGCGAGGCAATCGACCGAAGTCCGTAGCCCGGTGAGGTTCAAAACTGTAGTTCCAGCGCCGGCGCCGTTTGGCAGGCGACCTAGGCGGGGAATACCGAAACTCGATGCGTTGGGGGACTGGATTGATGCCACGATCTCACATGGCGCCGCCAGTTCGGCTCAGACTTCTTCCGGGACTGGGAGTTCAAGCAAGCTCGGGGATGGCACGAAAATCTCCAGCTTAACTTCAGCTGGCTGTTGCAGCAGGCTCGTGCCCAGCGAAAAAACCGCGAGGAGCACAATGAGTTCGACGGGCACCCATCGCGGTCCAAGCACCGTGATCAGGTTGGCGGCGAGGAAGCACCCCGCGCCCATGGCGATCATGCGCCTCGTCTCGCGCGCATTCTTCCCCGTCCTTCCGATTGTCCAACCTTGCACTGCCCGCATTCCTCGCCACGCGATCAGTAGCATTGGGATCGTAATCGCAGCCATGTCATATTTCATGATTCGGGGATTCAGCAGGAAAGTTCCCATCAGCGCTACCGAAACCCACACCTGACGCGGGCAATTTCCCCTGCGCGCCTGCCGCGCTAGAAAGAGAAGAAAGAGCAGCATCCCACCGGCAAAGGCAAGATAGGCCAGTGTGGTTGCTTGCGAGTAAGGCCGGCCGTGCCGCCACAAAAAGTCGCCCAGAACGCCAACCGGACCATAGCCGAAATCATGTCCCACATCGAACATGATGCGGATGGTCTTCAGATATTCTGCGCAAAGGTCAGGCCGCAACCATGCTTCCCCGGCAAAGAGCGCGAGCCCCACGACGCCCGTTGAGGTGGCTCCGAACCACTGCCGTTTACCCACCAAAACCGGGAATGCCAGCAACGTCAGAAGCGGGGCCTTGAATACGGACGCAACTAGCACGGCGAAATAAAACCAGCGCCATTGATCGCGTTTCCATCCAGGCACAGCCGCAGTCAGGACCAGACCGTAGAGAAGGTAAGCCAGGTTTCCGCTCAGAATCGCATCGTCGGTCACCAGTCCGGGAAAAAATGCGACGGCCGGAAGCAAGAATTTGAGCCACCGCTGCTCATCGGCTTCGGCGAGGAGATAGCCGGCTCTGACTTGGAGAATGAAGCCCATCCCGGTAGCGGTGCAGAAAAAAAGGCTTAATAGCCAGTTCGGCCAAAGTCCCAGTACGCGCAGCAACGGCAGAGTCATGGGCGAATATGCGTAAAGAGAGCGCGCCCGGCCCTGCCTGGCGATTGCATCACTGCCCGCGGACTGTTGATCGGAGATGCCGGCCGCGTAAGGATCCGCGCCGCTGCGCAGAGAGTGGATGGCTTTGCCGCAAATACGCGCATCCCAACCCGTGGAGCCACCGATTCCCATTGCCACTACGGTTGCGAGTGCTGCCATCCAAAATAGAAGGAGGATGCGCTCTTGGCTGAGCCATTGAGATTCGCGGCGCAGGGCCGCTTCGATGATCGAACTACGAGCGCGTAGATCCTGTTGAGCCCAAGTGGCCAATAAGCACCGCAGCCTTCATCCTGATTCGTACTCGGCAAAGTCCACATTGAATCAGGATTTGGACTCACCGTTCTATTTAGTACACGTGCATCGCCCCAATCTTGCAGTAAAGATCAACAGAACAGCTTCAAATACATTATTTCGGTAATAGCTGGGGATTTCCTACCGGCCTGTTTCCCCACTTAGGCTGGATAACATTTTGTCAATTTGTGTCTATTCTAGCAGGCAAGTCAACTCGAAGCGAAATCGGACCCATGGATCGGTAGGAACTCAATGCCGGGCCAGATGGTTGTCCGGCTCTGTTTATGTTTCTCGCTCGACGGTCCGGCGAAAATTCACTCTGGATTCGCCTTCTCGACCGTCGGCTCGCACGGCGCCTGGCCGAGTATGATGTTGCGTTATGAAAAAATCCATCCCGCTGAGCCTTGCCATTTTTGGCATTCTTATCGCGATAGCTCGTGCACAAACCGCGCCGCAGTCTCCAGACGACCCATATAAGCCCACGCTCAATCGGCTGCAATCGCTGGTGACCGTTCCTCTGCCGGACTGGCGCTTTCACACCGACGTGCCGCACCCGGAGAACCCAGACCTGAACGACAGCGACTGGCAGCCGCTCAAAGTCCGCGAAGAGTGGACCAGCGGGCCCAAAGTCTTGCGACGCTGGATTGAAATTCCTGACAAGGTCAACGGCTATGAGGTAAAGGGCGCGCGCATCGATTTGCGCCTCGTGATCCGCAGCGACGATTCGGAAATTCTCACCGTGTTTTCGAACGGCGGAATTGTGTACCGCGGCGACGAAGACATGCAGCAGCCAATCCTGCTCGCTGAAAATGCGCAGCCAGGCCAGAAAATCCTGGTCGCCGTTCGCGTCGATTGCGGACCCGTCAAAACCAGCATTGTCGAGAGCGAGTTGACGATTCACCCAGCGGCAAGCCGCCCCGATCCAGCGTTGCTCCGCATGGAGATGCTTTCCGCGCAGCCGATAATCGCGGCCTACGAAGACGGCAAGGCCGAGCGGCAAAAGCAATTCGCGTCTGCCATCGATGCCATCGATTTCTCCGCGCTCGACCGTGGCGATCAGGCGGCATTCGACCAATCCCTGAATGCAGCCCAGGCCAAGCTCGCGGCGCTCAAGCCGTGGCTTCAGCAGTTCACCATTCACGCCGTCGGCAACTCGCACATCGACATGGCGTGGCTCTGGCCCTGGACAGAGACGGTTGAGGTCGTGCGCAACACTTTTCAAAGCGTGCTCGACCTGATGCGCGAATATCCCGACTTCAGGTTCACCATGTCGTCGGCGCGCGCCTATGAATGGATCGAAGAAAAGTATCCCGATATGTTCAAGGAGATTCAGCAGCGTGTTCGCGAAGGCCGCTGGGAGGTTATCGGAGGCATGTGGGTCGAGCCCGATCTGAACATGCCCGATGGAGAGTCGCTCACGCGCCAGATTCTGATCGGCAAGCGCTATTTTCAAAGCCGCTTCGGCGTGGATGTAAAGATTGGGTGGAATCCGGATTCGTTCGGCTACAACTGGCAGCTGCCGCAGATCTACAAAAAGTCCGGCATGGACTATTTCGTCACCCAAAAGCTGCTCTGGGCGCACGAATTCACCACGTTCCCCTACAAATTATTTTGGTGGCAGGCGCCGGATGGCAGCCGCCTGCTGACATATTTTCCGCGCGACTATGCGGCAAGTATTGAAGGACTAGGGATGGCGAACGACCTTTCTGTATGGGCGCCAGCGATCTATGGCTCAAAGCTCAGCGATACACCGGAGATACTGCATCTTTACGGCGTTGGCGATCATGGCGGCGGACCGACGCGCGAGATGCTCGACAATGCCAACGAATTGATGTCGCCGAACACCGTTTATCCCAAGCTTGAGCTCGGTACGGCCAGCGGATTTTTCGATGATCTCGGCAAGAAGTTACCCAACCTGAATGTGCCGACGTGGAATGGCGAACTGTATTTCCAATATCACCGCGGCGTCTTCACCACGCAAGCCGAGACCAAGCAGCGCATCCGCCACAGTGAAGAAATCATGCTGAACGCCGAGAAGTTCGGCTCCCTCGCCATGCTGGATGGCCGCTTCTATCCGCAGCAAGAGATGAATCGCGCATGGAAACGGCTGCTCTTTGACGATTTTCACGACATCATGCCCGGCTCGGGCATTGGCGTGAACTACCTCGACGCCCGCCGCAATCTTGAAGATGTGAAGTTGTTCGGCAATAGCGTCATCGAGAGCTCGCTGAAAGAAATCGCGGCGCACGTCAACACACTAGGCTCTTCGACGCCGCGCGACAGCGTACCGGTGCTCGTATTCAATTCGCTTTCATGGCCCCGTTCGGCCGTAATTGAAGTCGAGGCGCAACTACCGGCCCGAGCGCAATCCATCATGGTCACCGATGCCGCCGGTAAAGAAGCGGAATCGCAATTGCTGAGCGTCGACTCTGCGACACATCGCGCGCACTTCCTGCTCCTGGCAAGCACGCCCTCGCTCGGCTACAAAACATATTTCGTTCATGCTTCTGCCAACACGGCGAAAACACAATCCTCGCTCCACGCTACCGCTGACATGCTCGAGAACGAATTCATCCGTGTGAAGATCGATCCGCACACCGGATGCATGACCAGCCTCTTCGACAAACGCAACCATCAGGAAGCGCTCGCACCCGCCGAAACCGATACGGGCGGTCCCAAAGACCGCGTTTGCGGCAATCTACTTCAGACCTTCGTCGATAAACCAAAGCGCTGGGACGCATGGAACATCGATGCCGATTTCGAAGACAAGCATTGGGACCTCGATCAGGCCGACGAAGTCAAGCTAATCGAAAGTGGCCCGCTGCGCGCTGTCGTCCGCGTAAAGAAGCATTTCCAGAACTCCACCTTCATCCAGGACGTAACCCTCGATTCCCGCAGTCCGCGCGTCGACGTCAGCATGCAGGTGGAATGGCACGAGAAGCACATCCTGCTCAAAGTCGCGTTTCCGCTCAGCGCCCACAGCGACAAGGCCACATATGAAATTCCCTACGGCTCGGTCGAGCGGCCCACCACCCGCAATACTCCCGCGGAAAAAGCGCAGTTCGAGGTTCCCGCCATGCGCTGGGCTGACATCTCGGACGGCAAGCATGGCCTGAGCCTGCTCAACAACAGCAAATATGGATACGACGCCAAGGGTAACGTGTTGCGGCTCTCACTGCTGCGATCGCCGGAATGGCCCGACCCGCACGCCGATGAGGGCCATCACGAATTTACCTATTCGCTGTATCCGCACGCGGGAGGCTGGCGCGAGGCGCTCACCGTGCGCCAGGGTTACGAACTCAACTACAAATTGCTGGCCATGGAGACTGACCGGCACGAAGGCGCCTTGCCCTCCGAGCACGCCTTCGTCGACGTGAAAGCCGACAATGTCGTTCTGACCGCCGTGAAAAAGGCTGAGGACGACAACGGCATCGTCCTTCGCTTCTATGAATGGGCGGGCCGCGATGGCGCGGTAAAGATCCAGCTTCCGCCGGGGGCCGAAAAAGCGCAGGACACGGATCTTATGGAGCGGCCGCTCGCGGACCTGCCGGTAACCGGCGGGTCAGTCTCTGTTCCCACCAAGCCGTATGAGATCAAGACCGTGAAGGTACAGTTTGCTTTGCCCGCGATCCCTGAACCGGTGCAGATTGCAAAGTAATATTGCAAAGTGATATGGAGCGAGAGCAAGCTCAGGTCAAACGCTAACGCGTCCACCCGCTTAGAACGTTGGCGCGGCCTTCTGCGTTAAACTTCCAGGCTGGCCTGGTTGTTCCTGGTCATGCTCTTTCAACTCCTGTAGTTGATCCAGCGTTTTCTGCCACGCGGCAGCATCCCGCTTGCTGTCATTCGCGGCGCTCGGATCGACGTAGAACGCAAGAATATTCGCCCGCAGTTCCGGAGACGCGTTCTCAAAATTGTGCTCAGCCAGTTTGTCGAGTAAGTACGCGTACGTCTTATCGGTAAGCCTGTATTCTCCGGCCCGTGTCATCTTTCCCGTATCGAAGTCCGTATTGGCCAGCGAAAACGTCTTCGTCGGCACGTCATGCAAAAGCGTTCGATAGTTGTCCAGAGTGCGATCGACGCTGGCCACATACAAATCCTCCGTTCGCTGCGTGGGGATTTTGAAATCGAGCGCTTTGAATGGCCCCACCTTGGGCACGACTTTCAGGATAACCGCCAGAAGCCGCGCGCCGAAACCCGGCTTCCGGTACCCTTTTCCCCACTCCCGCTGGTAATCGGCGCGAGAGAGGTAGTAGCGAAATTTGCGCGCACTAAAATTTGGCGTGTCCTTGACGATCTCCTTTTTTCGTTCCACCAGCGCTACCCGCGTCATCTCCGGGAGGATCTTGCTGATCGTCCGGCGAAAGGTCCCAATGGCGAGATCCTCCTTTGTGAGCACGTCGGAAAGCGGCAGACCATACGTGTCAAGGAACGCGCGCTCCAGTACAGGTTTGGAAATTTCGAAGCCGATGAAATCGTGATACCGGTCCGACGTGTAGTGATTCTTCGCCACCTGCGTTACGTCGAATCCGAATTCCACTCGAATGTGCGCCTTCGGATTGTCTTCGTACGTCACCACGTCGCCGAACTTCTTGCGCAGCTTCGGAAATTCAATGGCAACCGCGCGGTTGACTACCGGATGTCCAAGATTATCGGACGAGTAATGCGCCAGCGCGCCCAGCGCAAAAGCAAACTCGTTGAGATCGGTCGACTCATGGATGAGATTGACGACGAAATCGCCACTGCGCACGTAGTGAGTCAAGTCGCTGAAGGTCTTGCTCCCGAACGGATAGTAGCCCATATCCTGCACCAGCGAACCGCCGTAGGCAAAAGCGTGAGCCTTCCGCAGATCGTCGGCAGTCGCGTCCGGAAAGCGCTTCAGCAAGAGTGGCTGAATATCGTCTTTCCAGAGCAGATCGACTACCTGTTCGTGGGTCAGGACCGAGTAGGCGCGGCAAAACAGACCCGGCACCAGGAAAATCACAAATGCCAGCGCGACGCGTAAAAGGGAGGGCCGCCGGCCGCTCCTTGGGATCGTTCTTGCACCGTTGTGAGGCAACTCTCTACTTTCCCCGATTCGCACCGGAAGCCGCTACGGCACCGTTAAGATGCAAATCGGAAGGCGCGCGCCATGGCGTCGCCGATTTCGGGTTGACCTTTCAATCTCCGTGGCAACGTATTGCCGCGTCTTGCATCAATTCAATGTGCCAGACCGTCTCCACGTTTCAGAAGGCCCGCCTGAAACGCGCCCGCCGGAGACGGCGCGACCCGCGGCACTCTCTTGGCCAAAAATCGACGACTACGCAATCGTCGGAGACTGCCGCTCCGCCGCCCTGGTCGCGTGCAGCGGCGCTATCGAATGGCTGTGCTGGCCGCGCTTCGATAAAGCCGCAATCTTCGCAGCCCTCCTTGATCGAGAAAAAGGCGGGCACTGGCGGATTTCTCCCTCAGGCCCGTCGTCAGTTATACGGCGCTACGTCCCAGACTCCAATGTGCTCGAGACGCATTTCTCCACGCCTTCGGGCAGCGCCGTTCTTACCGACCTCATGACGGGTGGATTCAACCGCTTCCGCCTCAAAGAATTCGTGCCAGATCACGAGATCATCCGCCGCGTCCGATGCATCGCAGGCGAGATGGAGTTCGACATTGACTTCTTGCCACGAGCCTTCTATGGAAAATCTCCGGTTCGCATTCGGCAGATCGGCAAACTTGGATTGCAATTCGCCGTCGGAGCCGGCGTCTATTGGCTGAGAAGCAGCCTCTCGTTGTCGGTCACGGAACGGGGTGACGCAGCCCATGCGCGAGTCCTCTTGCACGCCGGCGAGAGCCTCCATTTTTCCTTCAGTTACGCAGAGGAATCGCCGTCCGTGCTGCCGCCGCTCGATGGCGTGGACCCGCGCATCGACCGTTCCATCGAGGCATGGCGCGATTGGGGGCATCGCGCCAATTACGACGGCCGATACCGCGACCCAGTAGTACGCAGCGCCCTCGCCCTAAAGTTGATGAGTTACTCGCCGAGCGGCGCCATCATTGCCGCTCCCACTACTTCGCTGCCCGAGCGCATCGGCGGCGATTTGAACTGGGATTACCGTTTCTGCTGGCTGCGCGATGCATCCTTCACCACCCGCGCGCTCCTCGAACTTGGCTATTGGGATGAAGCCAATGACTTCCTCGAGTGGATGCTCCAGGCCACGCACCTCACCCAGCCCGAACTCAGAATACTCTATTCCCTTCACGGCCACATCGCGCCTGTCGAGCGCGAACTCGACCACCTCAGCGGCTACCAGGGTTCGCGTCCCGTTCGTATCGGTAATGCCGCCCGCGACCAGTTGCAACTCGACGTCTACGGAGAGGTCATCGACGCGGCTGCGCAATTTGCCTTTCACGGCGGCAACCTCGACCATGACATGCAGCGCGTTCTCGTCGGCCTGGGAAATTATGTCGTGAAAAACTGGGACCAGCCGGATGAAGGCATCTGGGAGCCCCGTTCTGGGCGCCAAAATCATACTCACTCGCGACTGCTCTGCTGGACGGCCATGGACCGTCTCGTGCGTCTGGCGGAACGCGGCATGTTGCGCCACGCCCCCATCGAGCGCTACAAGCAAAACGCCGAGTCGATCCGTCGCCAGATCGAAGACCGCGCCTGGAACGAATCTTTGCAGAGTTATGTCAGCGTCCTCGACAGCGATCTTCTCGACGCCAGTTTGCTGCTCCTCTCCTGGTATGGCTTTGCGGAAGCCAAATCTCCGCGCATGAAGACAACGTATCGCGCCATCCGAAAGACTCTCGGCACTCCAAATGGCCTTCTCTATCGTCACCTCCAAAGTATCCCCGAGGGCACTTTTGCGATTTGCAGCTTTTGGGAGGCCGAGTATCTCGCCCTAGGCGGAGGTTCCCTCCAGGAGGCTCGCGATCTCTTCGAGCACCTCCTAAAATATGCCAACGATCTCGGCCTCTATGCCGAAGAATTTGATGCCACCACCGGTTCCGCTCTCGGAAACTTTCCCCAGGCCTTCACCCACGTCGGCCTGATCGGCGCGGCCCTCTCCATCCTTCAGCGCGAACAAGGAGAGCGGCAACTCGCGCACCGCCCGCCCTCCGCGAGTCATCATGGCGGAGCACAGGAAAAATTATGAATTGGACCAGTTGGTTATTCTCGGGATTTCTCGCCACCCTTGCGCTCTCCACGATCTTGTCGGCAAGCCAGGGTCTCGGCCTGACGCGTATGAATCTTCCCTACCTCATCGGGACCTTCTTCACCCCCGAGCGCGAAAAGGCCAGAATCTACGGCTTTGCCGCTCATTTATTGAATGGATGGGTATTTTCGATCTTTTACGTATTGGTCTTTGAAAACGTGCGCCTCGCCGCCTGGTGGTTTGGCGCCTTGCTCGGATTAGCCCAAGCTCTCTTTGTGCTAACCGTCGGAATGTCGCTCATGCCGGGGCTGCATCCCCGCATGGCGAGCGAGCGCCTCGGCCCGGCCACCGATCGCCAGCTTGAGCCCCCCGGATTCATGGCCCTGCATTATGGATATCAGACGCCGCTTTCGATCTTGATCGGGCACGCCGTATTTGGCGCGGTCCTCGGCGCCCTCTATCACCTGGCGGTTTAGCCACGGGCCACGCCGATACTCTCCGCCTCTTCGGAGGCCAACAAAAATCATTCACCGAATCGGTCACCGAAATCGTTCAACCAAAAACGACCGCGGAGTTTCCTTCAGGCGGTTGCAAGACTCAGATGCGGAGCCGCCGGTATAACGGAGGGAATGCTCACTTCCACTATGGTGCCAGGATTTCCATTGAGTATCCTAAGTTCCCCGCCGAACTCCCGCACGCGCTCGCGCATCCCACCCAGTCCGATCCCGATGCTGCCCGGCAGCAACTGCGAAGTTTGTTCGGCCACGCCCTTGCCGTTGTCCTGCACACAGAGCAGCAGGCCGCGCTCCTTCTGCTTCAGGCTGACTGACGCTTTCTGCGCCCGCGAATGCCGCAGCACGTTCGTCAAAGCTTCCTGCACAATGCGAAAAACGGCTCGCTCCAGCGAGGGCGACAGGCGCGGAAAGTCGTTCGGCTGCACCTCCAGCGCAGTCTCGATTCCGCTTCGGTCGCTCATGCCCTCCAGCAGCCAGCGTAGAGCGGACGAAAGTCCGCCCTCATCGAGCAGCGGCGGATGCAAAAGATATGACATGCTTCGCACCTGCTGAATCGCCCGGTCCACCATCTCGCTCGCCTCCGTCACCGCCTGCTCCTCGCGAAACGCGGGCATTTGTGACAACCCATCCAGCATCATCTTGGCTGCGGCAAGCTCCTGTCCGATGTCGTCATGCAAATCGCGCGCAAATCGGCGCCGTTCCTCGTCCTGCGCCGTCATCAACCGGCTCGAGAGCCTTCGCAATTCCGTGTTCAGTGTTTCCAGTTGCTGCGCCCGGCGGTGCAGCTCCGCAAACACGCTCACTTTGGCTCGCAACAGTTCCGGCACGACCGGAACGGAAATGTAATCCACCGCGCCGCGCTGGTATCCCTTTAAGTAATCCAGATCGGTCAGATGCACGCCCGAAATAAAAATCACCGCGATGCGCTGGAATCGCGGATGCTGCCGAATCATCTCCGCCAGTTCGAAGCCATCCATCTCGGGCATGCTCACGTCCATCAGCACGACCGCAACATCGTTCTTAAGCAGAAGTTCGAGCGCCTCGCGCCCGGAATTGGCTTTAATGAGGTTCTCCCCCAGCTCGGCCAGCATGACCTCGTAGGTCAATAGCTTCGATGCCTGATCGTCCACCATCAGGATGTTGACCTTCTCATGTTTGCTCATCGCGTTTCCCTCTCCCCGCCCGCCCGGCTCCGGCGGGCGGGGGCGACCCCACACTACCGATGCAGCCATGTGCGCAGCGCAGCCAGCAACTGATCCGTATTGACAGGCTTCGCCAAGTATTCCGAGGCTCCAGCTTCAAGGCACTTTTCGCGGTCGCCCTTCATCGCCTTCGCTGTCAGTGCAATGATGGGCAGCCGGCGCAGCGCCGATTTCTGCCGGATCACCTGCATCGTCTCGTAGCCGTCCATCTCCGGCATCATGATGTCCATGAGCACGATGGCAACGTCCGGCGTCGACTCCAGCAATTCGATCGCCTGGCGCCCCGTTCCAGCAGTCAAGACGCTCATCCCCCGCCGCTCAAGTACGCTGCTCAAAGCGAAGATGTTGCGCACGTCATCGTCGACCACTAGCACTTTCTTGCCGATTAGCGCGTCGTCGGAACGATGCAGCCGGTCCAGCATCTTCTGCTTTTCGGCGGGAAGAGCGGAGACGATGCGATGCAGGAAGAGCGCCGTTTCGTCCAGCAGCCGCTCGGGCGACTCGACATTCTTCACAACTACGCTTCGCGCCAGGGTATGCAGCTGCGCGTCTTCTTCCGACGACAGCTCGCGCCCGGTGAAGACTACCACCGGCAAATCACTGAGCGCCGAATTCTCCCGGAAGCGTTCCAGCACTTCAAACCCCGTCATATCCGGCAAGCGCAAGTCGAGTACCGCGCAATCGAATGCCTGCTCTTCGACTGCCGCCAGCGCCTCTGCTCCCGTCGAAACCGTAGTGACATCAATGTCGTCATAGCCCAGCAATTCTCTGATGCTGAGCTGTTCCGCCGGATTATCTTCCACCACCAGCAGGCGCTTCCGGCGCGGCGACGCGTATTCTTTCAGCCGCATGAGTGCCGCCTCCAGTCCCTCCGGCGTGGTCGGCTTGGTCACAAATGCGAAAGCTCCGCGCGCCAATCCGTGATGCCGGTCCTCGTCGAGCGTCAGCATCTGGACCGGAATGTGCCGCGTCGTCGGGTCCTGCTTCAGATGGTTGAGCACCGTCCAGCCCAGCATGTCAGGCAGAAACACATCCAGCGAAATCGCTGCCGGATGGAATTCATGCGCCAGTGACAAGGCTTCACTGCCCCGCCGCGCCACCAGCACTTTGAATCCCTTGTCGCGCGATAAATCGCAGAGCACGCGCGCATAATGCGGATCGTCCTCGACGATTAGCAACACCGAATCCTGAGGCCCCAAATTCTCGCGATCGTCTGGCACGGCCTCCACCGACTCTTCCGCCACCGTCAGCTTCGCGAGTTGCACCGGCAGGGTGGGCGAGGTTCTTTCGGGAACCGCAACCGCCGACGGCCCCACATAAGTCTGCGGCAGGTACAGCGTGAACGTGCTGCCCTGTCCAGGTGTGCTGCTCAACTGAATTTCCCCGCCCAGCAGGTTCGCCAATTCGCGGCTAATGGCGAGTCCCAGGCCCGTTCCGCCGTATTTGCGGCTCGTGCCCGCATCTGCCTGCTGGAAGGCCTCGAAGATAATGCGTTGCTTCTCCGCCGGAATTCCGATGCCCGTATCGGACACCTCGAACGCGATTACCGATGCCGCACTCCCCAGGATAGGATGATCGTGCGACCATCCGCTCTTCGCCGGAGAGACTGTCAGCCGTACGCCGCCTTCTTCGGTGAACTTGAACGCATTCGACAACAGGTTCTTCAAAACCTGTTGCAAACGCTTCGAATCCGTTACCATGCTGCGCGAGAGGTGGCTGTCGGTCGACACCTCGAAGGTCAGCTTGCGGTTGTCGGCCTCGTGGCGGAACGGACGCGCCACCATGTCCAACACGCTGCCAAAGAAAATTTCCTCCGCCTCGACCGAAACCGTGCCCGATTCAATCTTCGAAAGATCGAGAATGTCGGAGATCAGGTTGAGCAAGTCCGTGCCCGCGCCATGGATGGTGCGCGCAAATTCAACCTGCTTCGGCGACAGATTGCCCTCAGGATTGTCGCTGAGCTGCTGCCCTAGCACCAGAATACTGTTAAGCGGCGTCCGCAACTCGTGCGACATGTTGGCCAGGAATTCGGATTTGTATTTCGAAGTGAGTGCTAGCTCCTTGGCTTTTTCTTCCAGAGCGCGCCGCGCCTGCTCGATTTCCTGGTTCTTACGTTCGACTTCGACGTTCTGTTCGGCGAGTTGTTGCGCTTTCTGCGCGAGTTGCTCGTTGGTCTGCTGCAATTCGCGCTGCTGCGTTTGCAACTCTGTCGCGAGCTGCTGTGACTGCTTCAGTAAGCTTTCCGTCTGCATCGTCGCTTCGATGCTGTTGAGCACGATACCGATGCTGGCCGTGAGCTGCTCAAGAAATGCGAGGTGCGAGGCCGTAAACATATTCAACGACGCGAGTTCGATAACGGCTTTCACGCTGTCTTCGAAAAGCACCGGCAGCACGATGACGTTGCGCGGCACCGCCTCGAATAAGCCCGAGCGAATCGGAATCGTGTTCGGCGGCAGATCGTTGATCAGCATGCGCCGCTTTTCCGCTGCGCACTGTCCAACCAGGCCTTCGCCGAGCTTCAACCGCCGCAAATGTCCGTCCGAACCGTCCGCAGCGAACGCCGACAGCAATACCATGCCTGCTTCTTCCTCCGATTCCATCTGGTAAATCACGCCCTGTTGGGCATTAACCAGCGGCACCAGTTCCGACAGCATCATGCGTCCCACCGTCGTCAGGTCGCGCTGTCCTTGCAACATGCCCGTGAACCGCGCAAGGTTCGTCTTCAGCCAATCCTGCTCGGTGTTGCGCTCCGTTGTGCCGCGGAGGTTATTGATCATCGTGTTGATGTTGTCTTTGAGTTCGGCCACCTCACCGCTGGCTTCCACCTGAATCGATCGCGTCAGGTCGCCCTTCGTCACGGCCGTCGCAACTTCGGCGATCGCGCGCACCTGGTTCGTCAGGTTGTCGGCCAGCAGGTTGACGTTGCCAGTCAAGTCCTTCCACGTTCCGGCGGCGCCCGGCACGTTTGCCTGACCGCCGAGTCGGCCTTCCACTCCCACTTCGCGGGCCACTGTCGTCACCTGGTCGGCAAACGTTGCCAGCGTGTCGGTCATGTTGTTGATCGTCTCCGCCAGCGCCGCGACTTCGCCCTTCGCGTTCACCGTGAGCTTCTTGGTCAGTTCGCCATTGGCCACGGCGGTCACAACTTTCACGATGCCGCGCACCTGCTCCGTCAAGTTGGCTGCCATGACGTTGACGTTATCGGTCAAGTCCTTCCACGTGCCCGCCACGCCTGGCACCTTCGCCTGGCCGCCAAGTTTTCCGTCAGTGCCCACCTCGCGCGCCACGCGCGTCACTTCGGCAGCGAACGCATTGAGTTGGTCCACCATCGTGTTGATCGTGTTCTTGAGTTCAAGAATTTCGCCCTTCACGTCCACCGTGATCTTGCGTGACAAATCGCCGCGAGCCACGGCGGTTGTCACTTCGGCGATGTTTCGCACCTGACCAGTCAGGTTGCCGGCCATTGCGTTGACCGAGTCGGTCAAATCCTTCCATGTTCCGGCGACGCCGGGCACGTTCGCCTGGCCACCCAACCGGCCTTCCGAGCCCACTTCGCGAGCCACGCGCGTCACTTCGGCAGCGAACGAACGCAACTGCTCGACCATCGTGTTCAGCGTCTCTTTGAGTTGCAAAATTTCGCCGCGCACGTCGACTGTGATCTTCTTCGACAAGTCCCCCGTCGCAATTGCGGTGGCAACTTCCGCGATGTTTCGCACCTGACCAGTCAAGTTCGAGGCCATGAAGTTCACGTTGTCGGTAAGATCTTTCCAGGTTCCGGCAACACCAGGCACATTCGCCTGGCCGCCGAGTTTGCCCTCCGTTCCGACTTCGCGCGCCACACGCGTCACTTCACCGGCAAACGCGTTCAACTGGTCCACCATCGTGTTAATCGTGTTCTTGAGCTCGAGAATTTCGCCCTTCACGTCCACCGTAATCTTGCGCGACAAATCGCCGCGAGCCACAGCCGTTGTAACTTCCGCAATGTTTCGCACCTGACCGGTCAAGTTGCCGGCCATCGAGTTTACCGAGTCCGTCAAGTCTTTCCACGTGCCTGCAACACCCGGCACGTTCGCCTGCCCGCCCAGTCGTCCTTCAGTTCCCACTTCACGCGCCACGCGCGTCACTTCGCCGGCAAACGCGTTCAACTGGTCCACCATCGTGTTGATGGTTTCTTTCAGCAGCAAAATCTCACCGCTAACGTTCACCGTAATCTTCTTCGATAGATTGCCGCTGGCGATGGCCGTCGAAACTTCCGCAATATTTCGCACTTGGCCCGTCAGGTTCGAGGCCATCGAATTGACCGAGTCCGTAAGGTCCTTCCAGGTTCCAGCAATGCCCGGCACCTGCGCCTGTCCGCCAAGCTTGCCGTCGGTTCCCACCTCGCGGGCCACGCGCGTCACTTCCGACGCGAACGACCGCAGCTGATCCACCATTGTGTTGATCGTGTCTTTGAGCTCGAGAATTTCACCCTTTACATCCACCGTGATCTTGCGTGACAAGTCGCCGCGCGCCACAGCCGTCGTAACTTCCGCGATGTTTCGCACCTGTCCAGTGAGGTTCGAGGCCAGGAAGTTCACGTTGTCGGTTAAGTCCTTCCACGTTCCGCCAACACCCGGCACCTGCGCCTGTCCGCCAAGTTTGCCTTCGGTTCCGACCTCGCGAGCCACACGCGTGACTTCGCCGGCGAACGCGTTCAACTGGTCCACCATCGTGTTGATCGTGTTCTTAAGCTCGAGAATTTCGCCCTTCACGTCTACCGTGATCTTTCGCGACAAGTCGCCGCGAGCTACAGCCGTCGTTACTTCGGCGATGTTTCGTACCTGCGCCGTCAGGTTGCCGGCCATCGAATTCACCGAGTCGGTCAAATCTTTCCACGTTCCCGCTACACCGGGCACGTTCGCCTGACCGCCCAGTCGTCCTTCGGTTCCCACTTCGCGCGCCACGCGCGTTACTTCGCCGGCGAACCGGTTTAGCTGGTCCACCATCGTGTTCAGCGTTTCTTTCAGCTGCAAAATTTCGCCGCGCACGTCCACCGTGATTTTGCGCGACAAATCGCCGCTGGCGATCGCCGACGCGACCTCGGCGATATTTCGCACCTGGCCCGTCAGGTTCGACGCCATGAAGTTGACGTTGTCGGTAAGATCCTTCCACGTCCCGCCCACGCCCGGCACCTGCGCCTGTCCGCCGAGTTTGCCTTCCGTTCCCACTTCGCGGGCCACGCGCGTTACTTCGCCGGCAAACGCGTTCAACTGATCCACCATCGTGTTAATGGTGTCTTTGAGTTCCAGAATTTCGCCCTTCACGTCGACTGTAATTTTGCGCGATAAGTCGCCGCGAGCCACAGCCGTTGTTACCTCGGCAATATTTCGCACTTGCGCCGTAAGGTTGCCAGCCATTGCGTTGACCGAGTCCGTCAAGTCCTTCCACGTTCCCGCCACGCCCGGCACCACAGCCTGTCCGCCAAGTTTTCCGTCCGTCCCCACTTCGCGCGCCACGCGCGTTACTTCCGACGCGAAGGACCGCAGCTGATCCACCATCGTGTTGATGGCTTCCTTGAGCTGCAGAATTTCGCCGCGCACGTCGACCGTGATTTTGCGCGACAAGTCGCCGCTCGCCACAGCCGTTGCGACCTCAGCGATGTTTCGCACTTGGCCCGTCAGGTTCGACGCCATCGAGTTCACGGAATCCGTCAAGTCTTTCCACGTTCCCGCGACCCCCGGCACCTGCGCCTGCCCGCCAAGTTTTCCGTCCGTCCCTACTTCGCGTGCCACGCGCGTCACTTCAGCGGTGAACACGCCAAGCTGCTGAATCATCGTGTTGACGATTTCAGCCGACCGCAGGAACTCGCCTTCGAGCGGCCGCCCATCCACTTCCAAACGCACCGTCTGCGTAAGATTCCCCTGCGCCACGGCCGAAATCGCGCGCGTTACTTCCGTCGTCGGACGCAGCAGGTCTTCAACCAGCGTGTTCACGGACGACTCCATATCGCCCCACGATCCGCGCAACTCGTAAAACCGCGCCCGCTCGCGCGTCTTGCCCTCTTTTCCCACCACCTGCCCGAGTCGCTTCAACTCAAGCGCCATCTTCTGATTGGCAGCCGCAATGTCGTTGAATGTATCCGCGATCTTCCCACCAAGACCTACCCACGAGCCCGGCAAGCGCACGGAAAAATCGCCGTCGCGCAGCGTCTGCAAGCTCCCGAGAATAGCCGCCAGATCCGGCGAAGTTCCTCCATTGCCATGGCCGTTGTTTTGCGGCTCCGATGCGACCGGACTTTGACCGTTGCCATTTTCTTCATTCACAAGCACGGCTCCGCCCGTCGTCCCGGCGGTCTCTGTCACGCGGTTCTTTCTCATTTTCTCCCCCCCAAAGGAGCCCCTAAGATAGGGCGCAGCCCGTCCCATCTTTTCGCTTATTTCGGTTCTTTCCCTACCGTCACGGTGACTTGGATGGAGGACTGCTGGCGTGGCAGCCCGTCGGGCTATGAGCCTCCGGTGAATAGCGCGGAAACCCGGAGATTTCTCAGGAGAGAAATACCAGAAAACGCTTGCCAAGGCTCTACAGTGTTTTCTGTAGGCCCAGGGCTAAGTCGGGCCCTATGGGAGAGAAATGAGAGACTAAGTCCAACCTCGCGATTGCAGCGTCCGGCTCACAAACGTGCGGCCCTCGGTCGCCGCCTCAATCGCGAGCAGCAGATCCAGTCCAGCGTCGGACTTTACCACATATCCATACGCCCCCCCGCGCAATGCGTCCTTCGCCATCGGGATCGATATATGTTGACTAACGAAAATAATCCGCGAGTCCGGCGACGCCGTCCGGATCCCCGGAGCAACCTCAATGCCGCTGATGTCCGGCAGGCCGATATCGAGAAGAACGATGTCGGGGCGCAGTTCGCCGACTATCCTCAGTGCCTCTTTGCCCTCGGTCGCCTCACCCACTACTTCGATATCCGGATTCGCCCTGAGTACGGAACGAAGGGCACGCCTTGCTACTTCGTGATCGTCAACCAGCACAGTCCGTATTGGCGGCATGACTCCCTGAAGACCTGTAGATTTGGTAACTGCCAAATATATTCACTGCATCGCGATTTGCTATCGGGTCATCACCCCAGATGCGCAGCGAATCCTACAACAATTTTCCTGGCAAGCAAAGTGTGCAAGCCATTGCGCAGGCTGCCATGCTCTCAATGCGTTCTCGCGCCAAACGTATGGTTAAGTTCTTAGGGCGCGCCCGTCGCGGGCTCGCTACGAGAATCTTCCACCGCTCTCTCGCCTCACGTGCGAAACTGTCCCCATGAAATTCGTAGCCGTTATTCCGGCGCGCCTCGCCTCGACGCGCCTGCCCCGCAAGATGCTCCGCGAGATCGCCGGGGTGCCGCTCCTCGCCCGCGTCTATCGCGGCGTGCAGCGTTCCTCCCAGCTCGAAAAACTTATTGTCGCCACCGACTCCGAAGAAATCTGCGCCTTCTGCGATCTCCAGGGTTTCAACGTGCAAATGACCTCCGCCGCCCATCGTTCCGGAACCGAGCGCGTGCACGAGGTCTCGAACCTCGTTCCCGCCGATGCCTATCTGAATGTTCAGGGCGATGAGCCTCTCACCCGCCCCGAGCACATCGAGACCCTCATCGCGTTGATGCGTGATTCAAACGCGGAAGTTGGAACTCTCAAAACGCCCGCGGCCGAAATAGACGTGAACAATCCGAGCGCGGTGAAAGTGGTGACTGACGCCGCCGGCCGCGCCCTTTATTTCTCCCGCGCCACCATCCCCCATGATCGCGACAGCATCCGTCCTCAATACTTCAAGCACTTGGGCTTCTATGCCTACCGCAAAGCGGCTCTCGACAAATTCGTGAGCTGGCCGGAATCGGCTCTGGAGCACAGCGAAAGGCTCGAACAGTTGCGCTTCCTCGAAAATGGAGTCGCAATCCACGTCGCTGAAACGCCATTTGATTCGGTAGGAGTCGATACGGAAGAAGATCTGAAGCGAGTCGAAGAGATTCTGCGCGGAGCGTAGTTTTTGTTTCTGCGGACTAATGGGTGCTCGCCCATGCCTCGGCCGCAGCCACCCGCTTCGTGATTGCCGGATGCGAATGAAACAGCCATTCCACCCAGCGCGCGGGCGTCTTTTCCGCCAGGTTCTGCTCCGCCAGCTTGTTCATTGACGAGATAAACGGCCCCACGCTCGCGACCGACTCGAAACAATACCGGTCCGCCTGTCGCTCATTGAAGCGCGAATACGCGTTCAGCGCCGGCATCAGCAGCAACGATAGCACCGTCGAAACCAGAATCAGCAGCGGCAAGTTGGCAAAGTCCGACAACGACTCGAACATGTCGCGCCGCTCCACGGCATAGTGCAGCACTCCATTGGCCAGCCAAAAGCCAAGCAGCGTGACTCCGGCCTGCACAAAAATGCTCTTCAGAATGTGCCGGTGGACATGGTGTCCTAGTTCGTGCGCCAGCACCGCCTCAATTTCGTCGTCGGAGTATTGATCGAGCAGCGTGTCGGCCAGTATGATGCGCCGTGTCGCGCCCAGCCCCGTCAGCGCCGCATTTGCCTTCTTGCTCTTTTCCGATAAATTCCACTTATACACGCCGCGAACGCGCGTTCCCGCCCGTTCGCTCAACACAATCAGGCGCCTCTTCAACTCTTCATTCTCCAGCGGCTCAAACTTGTAGAAAATCGGAAAAAGTATCACCGGCGCCAGTTGGGCAAACAGCACAAATAGCCCCATGAACACGGCCCACGCAATCAGCCACCAGTATTGCGGACTCTGTCGCAGCAGAAGATAAATCAGTTCCACCACGATCGTTCCCAGCACCAGCCCAATAAGCATGCCTTTCGTCTCATCCCACAACCACGAGCCCAGCCCTTGGTTCGAAAGATGAAATCGATGCTCCAGCCGGAATGAGTAATACTCGAGCGGCAATCCGATCACCTTCGTGATCAGCGTCAGCATGAGCACGTACAAAAAAACGGCGAACGTATAATTCTGTCCCGCCCCATGGTACGCCCAGTCCCGCAACGTTCCGGTCCAGCCAGTAGCCAGCAACACAACCAGCAGAGCGAAGCCAATCCCGGTATCCGCAAGGCTCATCCAACGCTTGATGCGGTTGTAGCGGCGCGAGTCAGCCGAATCCACTGATTGGACCGGCTGCGCGATGGTTTCCGTAGTGCCCATGGCCTCCGACGTTCCTGACGTTCACCCATTATCTTATCCCGTCCAGTCACACACCAGACGCGAAGGTGCCGTGCCCATGCGGGGATTTCGCTATGACCCACGGAGACACAGAGCGGTTCGTCTATTCGCCTTCTTCCGCGAATAAGATCCTTTGCTAAGCCTGCATGACAAACTGTTCCGAATTCTTCAGGATCTCCGTCACTAACTCCGGCGTCGCAGCCTCCACGTAAACCCGCAATAGCCGCTCAGTGCCCGAAGCTCGAAACAACACCCACGCATCCGCTCCGTTGCCATTCTTCGGAGCATCGAGATACAGCTTCGCCCCGTCGCGAAATTCTTTCCTGATGACGCCATACGCGCCGACCCGCGTCATCGCCGCGTCCCCGGCTCGCCGCACCGCGCCATTTTTCAACTCATCGGAAATATGCAAATCGCGCCGGCCATAATAATGCGCGCCATATTGGCGTTGCAGATCGGCCACCAACTGCCCTAGCGGCTTGCCTTCTTCGGCCATCACATTCGCCAGCAGCAAGGCGTTCAGAATCCCATCGCGCTCCGGCAAAAATCTCCCATATCCAATGCCGCCCGATTCCTCGCCCCCAATCAGAATTTCCCGCTCCATCATGACGTCGGCCGCGTACTTGAATCCGATCGAGACTTCAATCAACTCGCGCCCATAGCGCGCGGCAATCCGATCCATCATTCCTGTCGTGTTGAACGCCCGCACCACATCGCCCGGCCACTTCTTGCGCGTCAGCAGCCAGTTCAGCAGCACCGACATGCACTTGTGCGAATCGACAAAGCTCCCATCTTCCGCCACCGCGCCAATCCGGTCGGCATCGCCATCGGTCGCCAGCCCCGCATGGCATTTCTCTCGTACGACTGTCTCTTGCAGCATCGCCACGTGCGGCAGGATCGGCTCTGGATTGATTCCCGGAAAAAGCGGATTCACTTCTTGCCGAATCGCCACATAACGAATTCCATTCCGATCGAAGATCCCCGGCAAGACGCCGCGGCCTGAGCCATACATCGAATCGATGGCAAATTTGCAATTCGCCTTGCGAATCAACTCCAGATCCGCGAACCCGCACACCGCCTCGACATACGCTGCATTCAAATCCACCTCTTCAATCTTCCCGCCGTCCCCCTTCGGCATCGCACCCGCGGCCAACTCGCCTTCAATCGCTTTCATGATCGCCGGCGTCGCCGACCCGCCGAACTTGGCCTTGAACTTCACGCCATTCCAGTTCCACGGATTGTGGCTCGACGTGACCATCACGCCACCGGCGGCACCGAGCTTTTTGACGTTGTAGGAAACCGCCGGGGTCGGCGCAGAATCGTTCGAAAGCCGCACCGGAATTCCGGCCGCCGCAATGGTTTCAGCCGCAATTCGCGCCGCGCGATCCGAAGCGAAGCGCGTGTCGTACCCAATGATCACGCCCCGCGCCGCATCTTCGTGTTTCAACACATACGAAGCAATCGCGCCCGCCACCCGCCGCACATTCTCAAACGTAAAATCGTCGGCAATAATGCCGCGCCAACCATCCGTGCCAAATTTAATGTCAGTCATTGTCAGTAATTCGCGGTTCGTCCTTGGTCCTTAGTCCCTGGTCAATTTGCGATGGACGAAGGACGAAGACCGAAGGACACTCAAATCAATTTCTTCATTTTCCTCTCATCCAAATACTTAACCACCTTACCCACGTCCTGCGAATGCTCAAGCGTGGTAATCAGCAACGCATCCTCGGTCTCAACCACCACCAGATTATTGACGCCCACAGTCGCCACAAATTTGCCCGGCGCATGGACATAGTTATTCCGTGCGTTCAACACAAAGCTGCCCGCCGAGTTCATCAGGCAACCATCAGCCGGCTTCCGCTTCGCCGAGTGATGTTCGTGCAGCGCCGTCCATGATCCCAGGTCGTTCCACCCAAACTCGGAAGGCAGACAAAAGATCCGCCCCGCGCCTTCACCCTTCGCCGATCGTGGCTCCAGAATCGCGTAATCGACGCTGATGTTCTCGCACCTCGGATACAGCTTCTGCAAAGTCCTCGAAAATCTATTCGTCCCGTAAGCCGCCGCAATCTCTTCCAGAATCGCGGCAGTCTTCGGCAAATGCTCGCCGAGCGCATGGGCCAGCGTATCCGCACGCCACAAAAACATTCCGCTATTCCAGAAATAATTGCCCGCCTCTAGAAACTGCTTCGCCAGCGCAAGATCCGGCTTCTCCGTAAAACGCCGCACGCGCAAAGACCCATCACCCACCGCAGCACCGGCCTCGATATATCCGTAGCCGGTTTCGGCCCGCGTCGGCCGAATTCCCAGCACAACAATGTTCTCGCCCGCCGCCGCAATGCGAATCCCGTCACTCAGCGTCTCGCAAAATCTCTTCGGCTCGGCAATCACATGATCGGATGGAAACAATCCCAGCACCGCATCCGGATCGCTGCGCAGCAGCAGAAACGCCGCCAGCCCAATCGCCGGAGCCGTATTCCGTCCGGCCGGTTCAGCGACAACTTGCCTCGAAGGAAGTTTCGGCAGTTGCCGCAGAATGGCCGACCGTAGATCGTCGTTCGTGATGACCCAAAAATTCTTCGCCGTCGCCAACGGCCACAGCCGCGCCACGGTCTGTTGGATCATCGTCTGCTTGCCGTCAAGCGCCAGCAACTGCTTGGCGCGACGCTTGCGGCTCAAAGGCCAGAACCGCGTTCCGCGTCCGCCCGCAAGAATAACAGGATAGAAATGAGAGCCCTTTTGCACAGATTGGATTGTAGATGGAAGCGGAAGATTGCAGAAGTCAGATTGCCGGGGGAACTGAGAGGCAAATGAAAGCGTTAACCGGGGCAGCCTGGAATCTCGGATTGCTCCAAGCTCGAAGCTCAGAGCTCGTAGCTCGCAGCTAGAGCCGCGTCGCCGGTTCCCCCGCAGCCGCTCCCGGCACAAATGCCTTCAAGAATTCCACCGCCCATTGCGGACGTACGGCAAACTCTCCCACCGCCGCCGGAATCACCACCGCGTCTCCCTTGGCCAACGTGACCGGCCCCTGCCCAGCGACTTCCACGATTCCGCACCCCTCGACTGCCACCAGGATCTGCACCGAGTCTTTCCCCGACTCGTCGCGCGTGGAAAATTCGTGCGGCTCTTTCAGTTCAAACAAATCCACCGTGAAATAAGGAGCCGCAACCATCGCCGACCGGCGGCTTTCCCCGCCGCCCAGCGCCACCGGAGCGGGCCGTATCACCTTGCCCGACGCCACCCGCTCTTTCACCGATGCCAGTCCGCGCTCCAGATGCAGCGGTCGCGGCCTCCCGTAATCATAAAGACGATACGTCGTATCCGACTGTTGCTGCGTCTCCACAATCACCGACCCCGGCCCCAGCGTATGCACCGTTCCCCCGGCGACATAAATCATCTCGCCCTGAAACACATTCACCCAGTTCAGCAACTCTTCCGCGCGCTTCTCGTGAATCGACCGCTCGAACTCCCCTTTCGTCACGCCCGCCTTCAGTCCCAACGCAATCTGCGCCCCCGGCTTCGCGTGCGCCACATACCAGCACTCCGTCTTCCCCCAAGGCTCGCCAAATTGCTGCGCCGTCGCATCATCCGGATGCACCTGCACCGAAAGCTTGTCCTCGGGAAACAAAAATTTCAGCAACAGCGGAAATCGCCCCGGATCGCGCGCCGCCGAACCCACCAGCTCAGCCCCAAATTCCGCGCTCAACTCCGCCAGCGTGCGCCGAGCCAGCGCCCCATTCGAAACCACGCAGTTGTCGCCAGTAAGCCAGGCCTCGCCAATTTTTTCGTTGAACTTGTGATTGGGGTAAATGGGCGAAAGATCCATCGTCCCCCAGGGACGCGGGTCAAACATCGGGGACATGAGAAGTGGGTACAGTTGCGTCATGGAAGCAGTCTGACGATTAGAAGCTTAAATCACGCAGAGGCATGGGAGGAGCTGCTCGATAATCAGCCTGATTAAAAAATTAAAAAGAAGAGAACCGTCCAGATCGAAATTCGGCATTCAGTGGGCAATCACAGCCCGGCAAAATACCCCCGCATCCTCTCCAGCGCCCGATCAATATTCTCCATCGACGTCGCATACGAAAGCCGCACATGCTCCGCCGTCCCGAATCCCTCACCCGCCACAGTCGCCACATGCGCTTGGTGCAAAAGTCCATGCGCCAAATCGGCCCCACTCTTGACCCCGCTCTTTCCAAAGAATGCCGACACATTCGGATACACGTAAAACGCGCCTTCCGGCTTCTGGCACGTGATCCCCGGGATCGCCAGCAGCCCGCTCACGATCTCGTCGCGCAGCCGGATATACTCCGCCCGCATGTCGGCCACGCACTGTTGCGATCCGGTCAGCGCCGTGACCGCCGCCTTCTGCACAATCGACGTCGGATTCGATGTCGACTGGCTCTGCAATTTCTGCATCGCCGCAATCACCACCGCCGGGCCCAGCGTATATCCCAGCCGCCATCCCGTCATCGCGTACGTCTTCGACAGCGACCCCACCACCAGAAACTGATCCCGATACTCGTTCAGCGAGCCCACTGAAAAATTGTGCGCCGTGTAATTCAAGTACACGTAGCACTCATCTGAAATCACCCAGATTCCGCGCTCGTGCGCCAGCCGCACCACCTCCGTCATATCCTCCGGGCTCATCACCGCGCCCGATGGATTCGACGGCGAATTCAAAATAATCAGCTTGGTCTTCGGCGTCACCAGCCGCGCCACCATCAGCGCCGTCACCCGGAACCCGTGCTCCTCATCTGCCCTCAGCAGCACGCTCTTTCCGCCCGCGTACTGCACCATGTCCTTGAACGATACCCAGTACGGCACCGGCAGAATCACCTCGTCGCCGTGATCCACCAGCACCGAAATCGCGTTGAACAGCGCATGTTTCCCGCCCACTGACGCGCAAACTTCCTCGCGCTTGTAACTCGAGCCAAAGTCCGTTCCGTGCCGCTTGATGATCGCATCCTTCAGCTCCGCCGTGCCGCCCACCGCTGTGTAGCGTGAAAAATTTCCGCGAATCGCCGCAATCGCCGCCTCTTTAATGTGTTCCGGCGTGGCAAAGTGCGGCTCGCCCGCCGTCATATCCACCACGTCGACGCCCTGCTGCTGCAGCTTGTGGGCCTCGGCCACCGCCGCCATCGTCGCTGACGGCTCAATCCGGTTGATGCGCTCCGCCAGTTGCACGGGACGGGTCATGGTGCTGAAAGCTGTACTCATTGGCTTGTCCTGTCAGGTGTATTTAGTTGTTTTAGTTTTTCTTTTTGTTGACGGCCCTGCGCTCGCGCATTTTCGCCGTGCGCTCGTCCGCCGCGCGCGACCCCACGTCGCCCGCGTTGAATTTGTTCGCGATATCTATTTTCTCACGTACCTTCTGCGCCACCAGCTCCGGTACCAGGCAAGCGATTGTCCCGCCCAATTGCGCCACTTCCCGCACCAGCCGCGAGCTCAAATACGAATATTTCTCCGCCGGCATCATGAACACGGTCTCGAGTCCCGGCTGCAGCTTGCGATTCATCAGCGCCATTTGCAGCTCGTATTCGTAATCGCTAATCGCCCGAATCCCGCGCAGAATCGCCTGGGCCTCCATGCGCAGCGCATAGTCCACGGTCAGCCCGTTGAACGTATCGACCGACACGTTGTCGAACCCCGCCGTCATCGCCTCCAGCATCTGCCGTCGCTCATTCACGCTGAACAGCGGATCTTTCTCCGGATTGCGCAAAATGGCGACGATCAACTCGTCAAAAATCTTGCTGCCGCGCTCAATCAGATCAAGATGCCCGTTGGTAGGAGGATCGAATGACCCGGGATAGATGGCTTTTACGCGCTTCAAGCAACCCTCATCGTGGAAAACCTAGATTGTATGCGGGAAAGAAGAAGAATGGCAACGACACAGATACCAGCTGCGACTTTACAAAGATTGTCATCCTGAGCGAAGTGAGGTACGAAGCGAGCCAAACGAGTCGACGAACCCCTATAAGCTCATCTGTAATCACGGTTGCCTCAAGGCATTCTCTCCGTGCCCGAGTTGGCCGGGACGCCGCAGCACTGAACGACGAACGCAACAAGAGAAAAGGCACGGGCAAGACGCCCGTGCTTCCATTGCACAACTTATCTTCGTGCCGCCGGCACCTTCGTCGCCTCCACCGCCGCCGGCATAGTCGCCACTTTCCCGCTGGCAGGTGCAGGCACTGCTGCCGCCTGAGCCGCCGCCACCGGAGCCGCTGACGGCACCAATCCCAGCGCCTTCCGTACCTCGGCATCGATCTTCACCAGCGTATCTTTATTCTCTTTCAGAAACGTCCGCGCATTCTCGCGTCCTTGTCCAATGCGTTCGCCCTTATAGCTGAACCACGACCCCGACTTCTCCACAATATTGTTATTGACCGCCAGGTCCAGCAGGTCGCCCTCGCGCGAAATGCCTTCGCCATAAAGAATGTCGAACTCCGCCTCGCGGAACGGCGCCGCCACCTTGTTCTTCACGACCTTCACGCGGGTGCGCGAGCCGGTCACAATGTCGCCCTCCTTGATCGCCGCAATTCGACGAATATCGATTCGCACCGACGAATAAAACTTCAGCGCCCGCCCGCCCGTCGTCGTCTCCGGATTCCCAAACATCACGCCAATCTTCTCGCGAATCTGGTTGATGAAAATCAATGAGGTCCGTGACTTCGAAACCGTTCCCGTCAGCTTCCGCAGCGCCTGCGACATCAGCCGTGCCTGCAATCCCATGTGGCTGTCGCCCATTTCGCCATCGAGTTCGGCCTTCGGCACCAGCGCCGCCACCGAGTCGACCACCAGCACATCGATCGCGTTCGACCGCACCAGCGCTTCCGTAATCTCGAGCGCCTGCTCGCCATAATCCGGCTGCGAAACCAGCAGGTTATCGACGTCCACTCCCAGCTTCTTCGCGTAGCCCGGATCCAGCGCGTGTTCCGCGTCCACAAATGCCGCCATCCCGCCATGCTTCTGCGCCTCGGCAATCACCTGCAAGGCAATCGTCGTCTTGCCCGACGACTCTGGTCCGAAAATCTCAATCACCCGTCCGCGCGGCACGCCACCCACGCCCAGCGCCGCATCAAAGGAGATGGCGCCCGTCGAGATCACCGCGATCGGCACGATCGCCTCTTTCGACCCGAGCCGCATGATCGAGCCCTTACCAAACTGCTTTTCTATCTGTGAAAACGCAAGATCAATCGCTTTGTTTCGCTCGTCGTTCCTGCTGTCGGCCATGATGGCTGCTCCTGAATTAGCTCACTGAACCATTGAATCATTGAATGATTGAGACATTGAGCGATTGGGGTCGGTTCATTGGTTTTAATGAATCAGTCTCTCAATCATGGCAATGAATCAATCTATACACCCGCGGGCTGGAGCGAAAAGTGTTGGCTGTCACATCAATTTCGTTCAGTTTAGCACGGAGCGTCCCGCAGAGCGAATGAAAAGCGAATGATCATTCTTCGCTCCCGTTATCGACTCGGCACGTCCCAGCTTTTAACATGACTGCCACCAAGCGAATATTACCCCTACGTTAAACTGACAAGACGCGAGACGGGGTGCATGCGCAAAGCCACGATCCTCTTCAATCCGAATTCCGGCCGCAAAGGCAAAAGCCGCGACCGCGAGCTCGACATCGCCATTGGTGTCATCCAGTCCGCCGGAGTTCATACCGATCTCACCGTCTGCCGCTCCAGTCACGAGGCCACCATTCACACTCGTTACGCGGTCGCCGGCGGCAGCGACACCGTCTTCGCTTGTGGCGGCGATGGCACCCTCCACGACGTTATCCAGGAATTAGCCGGAACGCCCGTCGCGCTCGCCATTCTCCCATTCGGCACCGCCAACGCCCTCGCCCACGATCTCGGCCTTCCCTCGCGGCCCAGCGAAGCCGCCCGCCTGCTCGTCAACGGCGAACTCCGCCGCATTCCCCTCGGCCGTATCGAATTCGAAGATTTCCAAGACAAGCCCTCCGCTCGCTATTTCACGGTGGCCGCCGGAATCGGCGTCGATGCCCATCTCTTCTACAAGCTCACTGCCGACCTCAAGAATCGCTCCGGCATGGCCGCCTATTACCTCAAGGCCTGGAATCTTTGGGCCACGCATCGTATGCGCCGTTTCGAAGCCGAATACTCCAACGGCACCGGCCACAAACAAACCACGGAGCTCACCGAACTCCTCGCCGTCCGCATTCGCTTCTTCGGCAACATCCTGCGCGAACTCGTCCCCGGAGCCCACCTCGATCTCCCCGACCTACGCACCGTCATGTGCCGCACCGATAGCCGCAACGCCTATCTGCAATACGTCGCCGGCGCGCTCCTCGGCTGGCGGCGCGACATCCCGGGAATCGATGTGGTCAGCTGCTCAGAGATCGCCTGCCGCCTTCCCGCCCAGGCCGATTCTGCCAAGCGCGTCTATGTCGAAGCCGACGGCGAACTCCTCGGCCGCCTCCCCGCCCGCATGACCGTCGTCCCCGACGCCCTTTCGCTGGTGGTTCCTGCAAGAACCAGCCAGTAGACTGGTCCCGATTGGAAAAAGCCGGCACGGCTGTTATGAAGCTCCAGCGTCGATTTTCAGTTTTCACCTCTGCCCCTTACCTCTAACCTTCGACCTCGTCTAAACTCATCACTTGGAACCCGTAACTCACTTCCTCCTCGGCGCCAACATGGGCCGCGCCGGCCTCAACCGTAAAACCGCTCTGGCCACCGCCACCCTCACTCTCGCCGCCGAAGCCCCCGACCTCGACGTCTTCACCCGCTTCGGCGGATCAGCCTTCGCCCTCAATCATCATCGCGGCTTCACCCATTCGTTCCTCGGCGTCCCCATCGTCGCCGCCGTGGTCGTAGCCTTCATGTACGGAATCTGGCGTCTGCGCAAGCGCAAAACCCGCAATCCAAATCTCCCGCCGCGCTGGGGACTTCTCTACCTCTATGCCTGCCTCGCCGGCCTCAGCCACATTCTCCTCGACTTCACCAACAGCTACGGCGTCCGCCCCTGGTGGCCATTCTCCGAGCGCTGGATCTCCTGGGACATCGTCTACATCGTCGACCCGCTCATTTTGCTGGCGCTATTTCTCGGACTCACCGTCCCCGCGCTCTTCTCGTTGATCAATCAGGAAATCACCTCGGGTCGCCGTGATAAAAATCCTCCCGGCCGCACCGCCGCCACAGTGGCTCTGATCGCCGTCGTTGCCTTGTGGGGCCTGCGCGACTATGAGCATCGCCGCGCCGTCGCCGCCCTCGAAGCCCGAACCTACCAGGGCATCGACGTCCTCCGCGTCTCCGCCTACTCCTATGCCTGGAATCCCTTTCGCTGGTTCGCTGTAGCCGAAACGCCCGCCTTCTTCGCCACTATGGACGTGAACTCCGCCACACCCGAAGTCGATCCCACCGACTCAATGCAGATCCGCTACAAGCCCGAAGAGACGCCCGTCACGATGGCCGCCAAACGCAGCTATCTCGGCCAGGTCTACCTGAGCTGGGCCCAATATCCCTTCCTCGAAGTCGAACAACTCGATCCCGGCATCTCCAATAACCAAGCCGCCTATCGCGTCCATTTTCAGGATCTCCGTTACGCCTACCCGGGCCAGGGCGCGCGAGCTCCGCTCGGCGCCAGCGTCCTGCTAACCCGCGACCTGAAGGTGATCACCGAACAAATGGGCATGCGGGGAAATAGCAAAACTGAATAAAACTCACCACATTGTCATCTTCAAAGAGATCTTCACGAAGTGAAGCCCTCGCGAAGTCCAAAGACCCCTCGCTGTTTCACAAACGTCAGTCTCCGCCTTGACCAACTCCCGCCAACGCGCCACAATCCTAAGTGTCCCTTGTGAGGTGATCATGCTCGCTTATCTCTTCGTCCTCTTTGCCGTCGCTGCGCGGATGCCCTTCATGCCGCATCCCTGGAACTTCACTCCGGTAGCGGCCGCCCTGCTTTATTTCGGCGCGCGCCACGGCCGGGGCCCCCGCCTCCAGTTCGCCATCCCCTTCGCCCTGCTCGCTGCATCGGACGTCATCCTCACGAAGTACGTCTACGCCACCCAGTTCACTTGGGACCACTATTTCTCCTGGCTCTGGTACGCCGCGATTCTGTGGCTCGGCACCGCTCTGACTGGCAACACCGGCCTCCGCGGAGCCAAAGACTGGCTGCGCGTTGGCGGCGCAACTCTAGCCGCCTCCGTCTCATTCTTTATTGTGAGTAATTTCGCGGTCTGGGCCTGCTGGCCAACTTACTCCAAGAGCTTCGCCGGATTGATGACCTGTTACGCCGCGGGCATTCCCTTCTTCCGTCGCGCGCTGGAAGGTGATCTGCTCTACGCCGCCGCAATGTTCGGACTGCCCGCGCTAGCCGGAGCGTTGGCAAATTCCGAGGAAACACACCACATCGCCGCAGCATGACCGCGCCTAACCTGCGCTGCGTTGTAGGAGAGTGGAAAAGTAAAAGGCCGGCCCTTTCCGGAGCGCGTTAGACGTTGTCGCTAATTCAGGGGCTTTACAGCTGGCTGAAGAACTAGGTTTTTGGGTGGCGCAGCGGTTCACCGCTGCGATAAGTCGTCTGTCTAAATTTGGGCTTCAGCCCCTGAGGTAGGCGCGGCAAACTTCAGCCCCGGAGGCCTGCGGCGCTCAAACCGCGGTCCCCACTCTCCGATTGCGGCTCATCTTCCTCCAGGCTACCCACGCCAGCACAATCATCACAAGCGCAATCAATACGCCCCAATAATGGTGAGCGAACAATCTCGCCGCGATCGACACCACTTCCGGCCCGAACCACAACGTCAACAGCGCCTCGATCAAGAACCGCACAAACCGCCCGGCAAAAATCGCCAGAAGAAAATGCCAGAAGTTCATCTCGAATCCCGCCGCCGCGAGCACCACAATTTTGAATGGAGTCGGCGGCGGTAGCATCGCGGGAAACATCAGTGCCCAGAATTCATGCTTCTCGAACGAAGCGTGAATCTTGTCGAACTTAGCCGCCGGCAACCGCTTCCGCAGCAAAACCTCGCCGCCCGTATACCCGATCACGTACCAGACAATGCTGCCAATCGCCGACCCCAACGATCCCAGCAAAACATACAGCAGAAATCGCGACCGGTCCGTATAAACGTATCCGCAAAAGATGGCGTCCAGCGGCATGCCGAGGAAAGACCCATCCACCGCTGCGAACGCGAGCATTCCCCACGGTCCAAGCGGCGCAAGCGCGTGACGAATCCACTCCGCATAGCGCTGTAGAAAGTGTTTGATCTTGTTCAATCGATTAGTTTACGCGAACGCGTCTCGAAAGAATGTGTGGCGCGGCACCACTTCCCAGCAAAAGCGGTGTTTGCGTGATGGGGTGGAATTCCCGCTCGCGAAGCAATCTCCACGAATGCCTTCCCGGATTGTTCCCAAGAAGATTGTTTCGATCATCCGATGGCCCGATCACCCGATCTCATGCTCCGTCTTCCCCGCCAGCAACTCGAGCGCATGAGGCAAAAGATCCGCCACCGCCTCCAGCGACTCCACCGCTCCCGCCGGACTTCCCGGCAAATTCAAGATCAAGCAACTCCCGCGCACGCCGCAAACGCCCCGGCTCAAGGCCGCAAACCGAGTCTTGACTATCCCCGAGGCCCGCATCAACTCCGCAATCCCTTCCACCACGCGCTCGCACACCGCCCGCGTGGCCTCCGGCGTCACGTCCCGCGGAGCAATTCCCGTCCCGCCAGTCGTGACCACCAGCCGCGCCCCGCCGCACAGTGCAATCAATTTTCCCTGAATCGCGTTCCGCTCGTCGGCGACGAGCCCGCGCTCAACCACCCGAAAGCCGCGCCGTTCCAAGGCCTCTGCCACCGCCGGCCCTGACACATCCGTCTTCTCGCCCCGCGAGCACGAGTCGCTAACCGTCAACACCGCCGCCGCGATCCCGCCACCGCCCGCTGAATGCTTGTGCCCGGAAGCCTCAGGTGTCGAGCAGGACATCTTCGCCCTCGGCATCACCCTCTGCTCCACCCTCCGCCGCATCGCGCGCCGCTTCATCAAGCAGTCGCAGGCCCTCCATCAGCAGGCCCTGCGTATTCAGCGTCGTCGACTCCTGCGTCGTGCTCTTGGTGAAGTCGATCTCAAAATTCCCATCGGTCCAGCGCAGAACTTTGAAGACCGCCTCATCGCCAAGCGTCGCCCCATACGCCGCGTGTCTCGCCTGTCCCTGCGTGAAATAAATCTCGCACCGCTCGTCGCCGTTGGGCATTGTCATGGTCAGCAGGCAGCTCTTGCGCCCCATCTCCAGCGACTGCACCAGGTCAATCACATTCATCTGCGACAAACTCCCGCGCAGCACCCCATCTGCCGCCGTCGGAGCCTTCGCCAGTTTCTCGAGCGCAATCCGGTCCACGACGCGCTTGATCCGGCGTACCGCATCCTTCAGGAAAAACGGCTTCTCCAGCAGATCCTCAATGCCCTCCTGCATCGACAGCCGTTCCCCGATGTCTCCCTTGCTCGCCATCAAGACCACTGCGATTCCCGCCGTCGCTGGCCGGCTCTTCAGCTTTTCCACCAGTTGCCGCCCATCCATCCCCGGCATGCGATAGTCGCTGATCAAGAGATCCGGAACGTCTTCCACCGCCTTCAACAGCGCATCCGCCGAATCGTTCGCCGTCGTCACCTCCGCCAGCGAAGCCAGCGCCTGCTGCAGCATCCCCAGCACCATGGGGTTGTCATCCACCAGCAGGATTCGTACATTACTCGCCATAACGTTTTGCTTCGTCAAAACTCTGCCGCTGTTCGCTTCTCGTCCCTGGTCCTTCGTCGTTCGCTATTCGCAAAACTCGAGAGCCTCGCCGAGGGCTGCCGCGCCTCGTGGACTTCCCGCGATTAGCTGCGAGCGAAGGACTAAGGACAAGGGACGAAGGACGATCAGTTTGAAACCTTATCCGCTCTTCCTCCGATACTTCCCGCTCTTCCCGCCTGACTTCTTCACCAGCACCACTTCGCGAATCTCAATCCCTTTATCCAGCGCCTTGCACATGTCGTAGACCGTCAGCGCCGCCACGCTCGCCGCCACCAGCGCCTCCATCTCGACACCCGTCTCCGCCGTAGTCTTTACTTTTGAGTGAATAGCCACGCCATTCTCGCATACGCGTAGGGTCACAGCAATGTGCGTAAGCGACACCGGATGGCACATCGGAATCAACTCCGAAGTCCGCTTTGCCGCCATGATTCCCGCGGTTCGCGCAACTTCCAGCGGATCGCCCTTCGGATTCGAAGGCAGCGCCCGCAACACCTCGCGCGACATCAATACCAGCGCCGAAGCCTCCGCCTCGCGCGCGGATTTCGCCTTCGCGGAAACGTCAACCATCCGCGCTCGCCCCAACGAGTCATAATGCGAAAGCTTCTTCGGCATCAGATTCAGACTACCGCAAAGCCGCGCAGCGGCGAAAGAATACAGTCCAGGACGCGAGTCATGCGCAAGGTTCTGCGACTCTCAGCGCATCATCACCGAGACCATCTCTCCAGCCGCAATCCGCTCGCGATCCGGAGGAACCACCAGATAGCAATTCGCCCGCGCCAGCGCAGCGATGTCGCCCGATCCCTGCCAAGCCGCCAGTTCAACTTCCGCCTCCGCGAAGTCACCTGAAAGCACCGCTGGCAAGAATCGCGTGAGTCCAGTCTTGGCTCGCAGCTCAGTCTTCAGTCGCGCGCCAGGAAAAACCAATGACTCGGGACGAGCGCCCGCCAGCGCATCAATCATCGTCCGGGCAAAAAGCCGGCACGTAACCATGGTAGAGACCGGATTCCCCGGCAATCCAAAAAAATATCGACGAGGAAGATGCACGTGTGGCTCGGGCATTCTTGCTCGCGAGCCGGCAGCGCCACTCCCGAGGGTGCCCCATCCTAACGCGGCGTCTCTGGCCGCGTCAGGGTGGGACCCACCGCTCTCGACCCCACACGAACCAAACACCACCGGCTTCCCCGGCTGAATCTTCGCGCCAGTAAAATAAAATTCCGCTCCCAACTCTGCCAGCACCTGTTCGACGAGATCGTACTTCCCCATCGAAACTCCGCCGGTCAGCAAGAGCAAATCGCACTGCAATCCCTCGAGAATCAGCGCCCGCAACCGCGCCCGCTCATCAGGAGCAATCGCCAGCCGCACCGCATCCGCTCCCGATTCTTCAATCTGCGCCGCCAGCGAATACGAATTCGAATTCCGAATCTGCGCCGGCCCCGGCACAGCATCAATCTCAACCACCTCATCTCCAGTAGAAAGCACCGCCACCCGCGGCCGCCGAAAAACCTGCACGCGGCTCTTGCCAATCGAAGCCGCGATCGCAATCAATGAATGATCCAGCCGAATCCCCGGCTCAACCAAAACCTGTCTCGCCCGAGCCTCCGCCCCCCGAGGTACAAAATTTTCCCCGGTTGTTACACTGCGCTGGATTTCAACGGATTGGCCGGACGACGCCGTGTACTCCACCATCACCACCGCGTCGGCCCCAGAGGGCAAGGGCGCACCAGTCATGATGGAAACGGCTTGTCCGTCGCCGACCGTAAACCCGGCCGCCGAATCCCCAGCCTTAATCTCCCCCACAACCTCGAGCCGCGCCGGAACCCGCTCCACATCCGCCGCCCGCACCGCGTATCCATCCCGGGTGGCCCGCGCAAATGGAGGAAAATCCCGATCCGCAATCAGCGTCTCAGCCAGCACGCGCCCCCGAGCCGCCATTAACCCGACGGTTTCAACGTCACGCAACTCGACAATGGCCGCGCGCACCGGTGCCGCATGCTCATCCACAATCCGCCGCGCAACTTCAAAGCTCACCACGCCAGGCACAGCCGATGAAGACGACATGCAAAGATGATACCCGCAACGGAATGGCGCCCCATAGCCTGCCGTGAGCGAAGTCAAAGGGTCTCGCGGTTTTCGAGACATGGGAACTTCCCTCCCTACTCACGATCACGCCGCCATTGCCACAGCGCCGAAACCATACGACAATGCACAGCGGAGCAACCGTGCAACCCAAATCAGGCACAACATTGACAACCCCGCCGCCCGCGAAAGCGATCGAGCCCAGCGCCAGCTCCCCCTTCCAATCCGCCACGCGCATCCACGGCAGCTTCCTCGCCGCCTCCGAAAAGCGCGCCCTCATCTGGCTCGCCGAGCGCATGCCCCGCTCCATCAATTCCGACCATCTCACCGCCCTCGGCTTCGCCGCCCAGCTCGCCACCGGCGCATGTTACGCGCTCGCCTCTCGCGACCGCCGCATGTTGCTCGCGGCCATCGCCTGTCTCGCCCTCAACTGGTTCGGCGACTCGCTCGACGGCACGCTCGCTCGCGTCCGCCATCAGCAGCGCCCGCGCTACGGCTTCTATGTCGACCACATGATCGATTCCATCGGCGCCACCGCCATGATGCTCGGGATCGCCTACTCCGGATACATGCATCCAGATATTGCGATCGGCCTGCTGATCGCCTTCTTACTACTCTCGATTCAGTCCTATCTCGCCACTTACACCATCGGAGAATTCCATCTCTCTTTCTGGCGCTTCGGCCCCACCGAACTCCGTATCCTGCTCGCCATCGGCAACCTCGCTCTCTTCAAATGGGCCTGGGTCAACTGGAGATGGGTCATTCACGGCCGCTACCGCCTCTTCGATATCGGCGGCGCCATCGGCCTGATCGGAATGTCGTTGATGCTGATCGCCTCGTCGCTGAAGAACACGCTGCGCCTCTACCGCGAGGAGCGAATCAAGTGAGCAGCGGCAACTCCGACGATTCCGCCACGCCCGCGGAACCATGCCCGCAAGATACCCAACCCTAAAAGGCAACCGCCCGTCACACTGTTTTCCGCTGGCTCAAGTTCAACTTCGTCGGCGGAATCGGAATCCTCGTCCAGCTAGCCGCGCTGGCTCTCTTGCGTTCCGTCCTGCATTTGAACTACCTCCTCGCGACGGCCCTCGCCGTCGAAACCGCGGTCATCCACAACTTCTTCTGGCACGAGCGCTTCACCTGGCGCGATCGCCCATCCGCTCATCGCCTGCAATCGTTCACCAGGTTTGCCAAATTCAACGCCACCAACGGAGGCGTGTCCATCGTCGGCAACCTGCTCATCATGCGTGCCCTGGTCGGCCAGTTTCACATGCAATACATGCTCGCCAACCTGATCGCCATCGCCATCTGTTCCCTCGCCAACTTCCTCCTCAGCGACTGGCTGGTCTTCGAGCGTCCGTAATTCCTCCACGATCTCTGAGGAAGTTCTCTGAGGAAGTTCTCTGAGGAGTTTCTCTGCGCTCTCTGCCTTTCAAGGTTTGAGCCGCCAGCTAATCCGAGGCAACGTACCAGCAAACAGTCGACTCGGTTACCGCCCCACGATGCCCTCCGTAACTTTTCGGGGGTTACGCCGCGGCCCAATCCGAGCTATAATTTTTATGACTTCCTTATGCGCCCGAACGGCTCCATTTCGAAGCTCTGCTGGATCGAAGGACGCGCCTGTCCTCGGCGCTATCTCTCCGTCCTACCCTCGCACGTTCGCGCCAACCTCTTCGGCAGCGACTAATTCCTTCTCCTGGACTGTTCTGGGTCGCTTGAAGCTCATAGCTCGAAGCTCATAGCTTCTCCGCAACCACACCCCCCACATCACCATCTTCCAACATCGAGGAGAACCTGCCATGACCACCAAAACTCTGACCATCGGCCCGAAGATCCAAACCGCTCTTCCCGGCCCCAACGCCCTCCGCGTGCTCGCGGGCGACGAAAAATTCATTTCACCTTCCTATACCCGCTCCTACCCGATGGTCGCCAAGCGCGGCCGCGGCATCGTCGTCGAAGACGTTGACGGTAACGAGTTCTTCGACTTCTCCGCCGGCATCGCCGTGACCTCTACCGGCCACTGCCATCCCGAGGTCGTCGCCGCCATTCAGCGCCAGGCCGCCGAACTTATCCACATGTCCGGCACCGACTTCTACTACGAGAGCATGGTTACGCTCGCCGAGCGCTTGTCAAAGATCGCGCCGATGCCGGGCCCGCACAAGATCTACTACGGCAACTCCGGCGCCGAAGCCATCGAGTGCGCCCTGAAGCTCGCCCGCTATCACAGCAAGCGCCAGCACATCATCGCTTTCCTCGGCGCGTTCCACGGACGCACCATGGGCGCGCTTTCTCTGACCGCCTCGAAGCCGCAACAGAAGCGCCGCTTCTCGCCGCTCGTTCCCGGCGTAACCCACGTGCGCTATCCCGATATCTATCGCGGCTGCGTCGGCGGCCCGCAAGATGCCGAGCAGTTCGCTCTAGGCTGCGCCCGCTACATCGAAGACAAGCTCTTCAAAACCGTTCTCGCTCCCGAAGAAGTTGCTGCCATTTTCGTCGAGCCCATCCAGGGCGAAGGCGGATACGTCGTCGCTCCCACCGTCTTCATGCAGGAACTGCGCCGCATCTGCGACAAGCACGGCATCCTGCTCGTAGTCGACGAGGTCCAAAGCGGCATTGGCCGCACCGGCAAGTGGTTCGCCGTCGAGCACACCGGCGTCCATCCTGACATGGTTTGCATCGCCAAAGGCATCGCCTCCGGCATGCCGCTCGGGGTCTGCATGACCCGCGCTGAAATCATGGACTGGCTCCCCGGTTCGCACGCCTCCACCTTCGGCGGCAATCCCGTCTCTGTCGCCGCCGCCCTGGCCACGCTCGATGTAATCGAACGCGAAGGCCTGCTCCGCAACGCGCAGGAAGTCGGCAATCACATGATGAAACGCATGGCCGACTGGCCGAAGAAGCACAAAATCGTCGGCGACATTCGCGGCCGCGGTCTCATGATCGGCGTCGACATCGTCAAGGACCAGCAGACCCGCGAATACGGCAATGCCGAGCGTGACCAGATCGTCGAAGGCGCCTTTGAACGCGGCGTCCTCTTCCTCGGCTGCGGTCCCAGCACGGTGCGCATCGCGCCGCCGCTCATCGTAACCAGAGAAGAAGCCGACCTCGCCATCGACGTGCTCGAAGAATCAATCGCAGCCGTCGAGGCGAATCTCTAATCGAGCAATCAAAGAAAATGCGTGCCCCACTCATTCGCCCTTTTTGCGAATGGGTGGGCTTCTACTGGAGCGTGCCATGTCCACCGGAATCGTCGAAGCCATCTACATCGCCGCCACCGCCACCGGCCCCACCCACGCCGTCGACTCCGTCCAGGCCGTCCCCGGTGTCGGCCTCGATGGCGACCGCTACGCCCTCAAGCAAGGCACCTTCTTCAAGCCCGAGCCCGATTTCGAACTCACCCTTATCGAGACCGAGGCCATCGAAGCCATCTTCCGCGACTACGCCATCGATCTCCCCGCCGCCGACGCCCGCCGCAACATCGTCACTCGCGGCGTCGCTCTCAACCATCTCGTCGGGCGCGAATTCACCATCGGGAATGTCCGCATCCGCGGCATCCGCCTCTGCGAACCCTGCGAGCACTTGCAGCGCCTGACCGGCAAGCCGGTCATCAAAGCCCTCCGCCATCGCGGAGGCCTGCGCGCGCAAATTCTAACCAAAGGAGCAATTCACGCCGGCGATCCCATAACAGTAGATGGCGCCCCATCCTGACGTCGCGCTTTTTTGTGACGTTAGGGTGGGTATCCTAGAGTGGATATCCCTCGGTTGCACGCTGCACGCTGGCCCTTTTTTCGCTTGTCCGTTTGTGGCGCCAGATAGCCCATCACAAAGTTGCCAAAACCCAGAAAGGAGGGCCCGATGTCGCGTCTCACTCCCCGCCTCATCTTCACTTTACTTTTCGCGCTTATTCTCTGGTCCTCCGCCTTCGCCGCAATCCGCGCCGGCCTACGTGCCTACTCGCCCGCCAATCTCGCTGTCCTGCGCTTCCTGGTCGCCTCAACTGTGCTCGCCATTTACGCCGCCACCGCCCACTTTCGCCGCCCCAATCCGCGCGATCTCCCCGGACTCATCCTCTGCGGCGCCATCGGCATCACCTTCTATAATCTCGCCCTCAATTACGGAGAAACCCGCGTCGGCGCCGGAGTCGCCAGCCTTCTCAGCGCCTCCACTCCCATCTGGACCGCCCTCGCCGCCCGCTTCTTCCTCCACGACCGCCTCAGCGCCTTCGGATGGCTCGGTGTCTTCATCAGCTTCGCCGGCGTAGGCCTCCTCGCCAGCGGAGAAGGCCACGGCCTTCGCCTCTCTCCGCACGCTCTCACCATCCTCGCCGCCGCAGTCGCCTCCGCCGCCTACATTACGATTCAGAAGCACTATCTCAAACGCTACTCCGCTCTCGAATTCACCGCCTACTCCATCTGGTCCGGCGCGCTCCTGCTTCTCCCCTTCGCCCACAATCTCCCCAGCGCCATTCGCGCAGCCGCGCCCCCCGCCACCGCCGCCGTCGTCTACCTCGGAGTCTTTCCCGGATCGCTAGCCTATGTAGCCTGGGCCTATGTCCTCTCCCATGGAACCGCCAGCCGCATCACCACGTCGCTCTATCTGAATCCTGTAATCGCCATAGCAATCGCCTGGCTCTGGCTCGGCGAAATCCCAAGGCTTATCTCTCTGATCGGCGGCGCCATAGCCCTGACTGGCGTCGTTCTGGTAAATACGCTCGGCAAGGATAAATCGAAAGCCGTCATCGCCTCAGCCTCCGCTACCGACGTTCAGGCACTGCGCCAAACACCGTAAGATTTAACCTCTGTAATCTGACATCTGCAATCAGCTCCTCCTGCACATCTGCGCCTCCAGAAATGTACCCAACCCCCAGTGACCCCAATCACCGTACCCCGCACCGAACCTCGCTACGCTAAAGAATGCTCCCAGCCCGAGTCACCCAATCCACTCTCCGCGCCCTCGACTGGCTCTCCGCCAAACTTCTCCCCGCCGATCCCACCGCCGAACATCTCCAAACCGGCCGCCGCGGCGAAGAAGACGCCTACTTCTATCTCCGCCGCCACGGCTACACCATCGTCGCCCGCAACTTTCGCTCGCCCAATCACCGCGGCGAACTCGACCTCGTCGGCTACCATAACAACACGCTCTGCTTCATCGAGGTGAAAACCCGCACCACGCGCGCCGTCAAACCCGCCGAAGCCGCCGTCGATCGCGCCAAGCGTGACGACCTCCGCCACGTTGCCCGCGATTTCCTCCGCCATCTCCCTACCAGGCCCAGCCGGGGCCTGCAAAACGTGCCCGTGCGCGACGCCGTCCCTTCCCGTTTCGACATCCTTTCCGTTTACTATGACCGCGATCCACGCCGCCCCACATTCGAGCTGTTCCAAAATGCCTTTCCGCTGGCGTACAATCGTCAACTTGCACGCCCTCATTAAAGCGATTTAGCTGTGAAAGGATTTTCGTTGTGCCCGAATTAAGAAAAGACCCCATCGTCGGCCGCTGGGTTATCATCTCGACCGACCGCGCCAAACGCCCCACCGACTTCGTCCGCGAAACCATGCGCATCAAGGGCGGCTTCTGCCCCTTCTGTTACGGAAACGAGAGCAAGACTCCTCCCGAAATCCTCGCCTACCGCCCCAGCACCAATGGCAGCTCGCCGCAAAAAGACAGTCCCGGATGGACCGTCCGCGTCGTTCCCAACAAGTTCCCCGCCCTCGGCATCGAAGGCAGCCTCAACAAGCAGGCCGAAGGCATGTTCGACAAGATGAACGGCATCGGCGCTCACGAGGTCATCATCGAGACGCCCGACCACAACATGACTCTCGCCCAGCTTCCCTCCAAGCGCATTGAAGACGTCCTCTGGGCCTTCCGCGACCGCATTCTCGACCTCAAGAAAGATCGCCGCTTCAAGTACATTCTCCTCTTCAAAAATCACGGTGAAGCCGCCGGCGCCTCCCTCGAGCACTCCCACTCTCAGCTCATCGCCCTGCCCATTCTCCCCATCTACGTCGTCGAAGAGCTCCAGGGCGCCAAACAGTACTACATCTACAAGGAGCGTTGCGTCTTTTGCGACGCCATCCGCCAGGAGCTCGACACCGGTACGCGCATCGTCGCCGAAAACGCCGACTTCATCACCCTAGCTCCCTACGCTCCACGCTTCCCCTTCGAAACCTGGATTCTCCCCAAGCGCCACGAATCGGCCTTTGAAAATTCCTCCTCGCAAATGTTCGAGAACCTGGCCAAAGCGTTAAAGCTTCTGCTGATGAAAGCCGACCGAGTCCTCGACAACCCGCCCTACAACCTGGTCGTTCATTCCTCACCGGTGCAAGACCCAACCAACGAGCACTATCACTGGCACATAGAATTCATGCCTAAGCTGACCAAGACGGCCGGCTTCGAGTGGGGCACCGGCTTCTACATCAATCCAACGCCCCCAGAAGAGGCCGCCAAATTCCTGCGCGAGGCGAGCGTAGAAGACGCGGTGCCGGGAGCGGTGGCCACGCGGTAATGGAGGCACGGATCTGCCCCGAGCGAAGTCGAAGGGGCCCCGCCCGTGCGAGCAAAAAGTCAGAGGAGAAGAAGGCCTTCGGGGGGAATTTTTTCTCTAGTGCACCCTGAATATGGTTCCGACGTTGAACGCGCCGCCGTTGCTGGTAGTCCCATAGAGATGGCCACCGTGCCGAACCAACGCTGAAGGATCGAAGCCGCTTCCACTACCCGTGAAGCTAAACAGGACGCTTCCCGTCCCGTCCGGACTCACTTTGAATATCACTCCGCACCCAAAATCACAATTAGGCGACCCGCCGTAGTTCGTAGCGCCATATAAGTTTCCTTTGTTGTCGAGCGTCAGATTGGACCATGGCCATTCGCCATCCCCATTGCTCCCAGTAAAGCTATAGAGGCTCGTGATCGCGCCGTCTGGACTCAACCTAAATACATTGCCGTGGTAGGACGCGGTGCCGCCGTAAGAGGTCGTTCCATACAGGTTGCCACTCTTATCTCTAACCAACCCTCCGACAGGACTTATTCCGTAGTCCGGATACGCACCCGTGAAACTGTACAGCACAGTCTCATGGCCGGTCGCATCCACCTTAAACACCGTCCCGCAACCATACGGCGGTTGACACGAAAGATCGCCACCTTCGTATGTCGTGCCATATAAATTTCCCTTCGTATCCAGCGCCAGGCTCGCGTATGGATATCCGCCATCTGCCTGTCCCGTGAAGCTGTAAAGCACAGTCTCCTTCCCGGACGGATCGACCTTGTACACTGTTCCATATCCCGACAGCCCACTGCCGGAAGCGCCTCCCATGATCGTCGTCCCGAAGAGGTTGCCATGCTTGTCGATCACCACCCCCGCCCTGGACAAAAAGCCGTCTCCACCTTCGCCAGTAAAAACGTGCAGGTCGGTTTCCTCACCATTCGGTGCAACTTTGAACACGGTTCCACCGCTTGCACTGCCTCCCTCCCAGGTCGAACCATACAGATTGCCCTGCTTGTCCATGACCAGGGCCCCCAGAGGCGACGGGTTGTTCGAGGGATTAGTCGGAAAGTTGTAGAGCACCGTCTCCTTCCCCGAAGGATCCAACACAAACACCGTCCCGCCTTGCAGAGTGCCGCCTCCCCCGGTCGTCCCATACAAGTTGCCTTTGGCATCCATCAATAACCCGGCACTCGGATACTCGCCGTCCGGTGTATTTGCAAAGGAATAGAGCACCGTTCCCTTATAAGTGCGCGCCTGCGCCCATAAGATCGTAGTCGTGGCAGCGATCAGTAAGAGCGCTGAAGCCACTCTAGTAGCAAGCGTTCGTCTTCCACCGGCCATGCTCCGAATCATCGACAGTTCCATAACTCTCCCTTTCAGCAGCCATGCAGTATAACGTAGAAATGAGGCCGATTCGATGATGCCCCGCCCCGCCCGGCATAAACGTCAACTTCTGGAGAATCAATTACACTTAGAATTCCGCCGCAAGGGATCGATGAGTGTCATGCGATTTTACGTCAATCGCCTGTTAGCGTTGTTAGGCCATCGCCTCAATAGGGGACGTGAGGCCATGCACCTTCCGGGGGCGAGATGATAGTTACAACGTCAGGCTAATCGGACTCTTTGAAGTCTGAAGTTCTCCCCAAACTTTGCGGGACGATCTTAAAGATGGTACCGCATCCGAGAGAGCAACCGACTCCTCCCTCGCCACCCGCGGAGGTTGTGCCATAAATGTCGCCATTCGCATCGACAAGGACGCCTCCCTCGGGGAACTGGCCGTCAATTCCATTCGGGGCGAAGCTATGGAGTACGGTCTCGTGAGTCTTCGATAACTCAAATACAGTGCCGGAATCGAATGTGCCACCGTAAAACGTTGTGCCATACAAATTACCGTTTTTATCGAACGTCAGGGTCGATTCCGGGAAAATACCGTCTGCTCCACCTTTGAAGCTGTGCAGAATGGTTTCCTTTCCCGATGGAGTCACCTTGTAGACTGTGCCGACCCCGCTCTTCCCGCCCAGCAGAGTCGTGCCGTAGAGGTCCCCCTTCGAGTCAAGAACCACGCCCGCCTGCGGAGAAAGGCCGTCCTTGCCATTTGGATCGAAGCTATGAAGCACAGTTTCCGTGCCGGAGGGCGTCAGCTTGTACACGACTCCACGACTGTATGCTCCGCCATAAGCCGTTGTGCCATACAGGTTCCCTTCTACGTCGAAGACCAAGCCGCTGAAAGGCAATCCGCCATCGGCACCGCCCGCGAAACTATAAAGCGTTGTCAGCACACCCGTGGAGGGCACCAGCTTAAATACCGTTCCAGCGCCGAGGCCGGCAGCGCTCGCGGTGCCGTAAAGATTGCCATCGCTGTCGATCACCAATTGCCCTTCGGGGAAACACCCATCGGACCCGCAGGTGAAGTTGTAGAGAATCGTCTCGGTCCCCGTTGGAGAAACCTCGAACACCGTACCCTCGCCATACGCGCCTCCTTCCACTGTCGTGCCGTAGAGGTTCCCTTGCGAGTCGAGAATGACGCCTGCTTCCGGTTCGGATCCATCGCTGCCGCAACAGGAGAAGCTATGGAGCGTAGAGAACTCGCCGGAGGACGAAAGCTCATAAACGGCGCCGTAAAATCCCTGTGTTGTACCGTACAAGTTGCCCTGCCCGTCGATTGCCAGGTTTGATTGCGGAGCGCAGACCCCCGATCTGCATGTGAAGTTGAACAAGATACTTTCTGTTTGGGCGTGCACGCGTTGGGCGGTCGTGAGTAATAGGATTGCGAACAATGGGAGTGCCAGGGCGGACAACTCAACACTCGATAGGAACCGTATGGTGGATTGACTATCTCTTCTTCTTATTTTTGATATTTGTTCTGAACACATGAACTGCCTCCTGCTCATCGGCTATGGTCGCCACTTTTTGTGGCGAGTCGAACCCGGCGCTTGCCAGCACTTTGACTGTTGGGCGCGGCTTTTGGGGAGTTCCTCGCCTAAGGCTTATAGCAGCAGAAGGATAAGCTCGAACGGAGTTAGCGGCAAGTGGAAAATACGTTGACATTAACAGGCGATAGCGCTCAAAACCCCCGTACAAAGCGAACAAGCAATCAGCTTCTAACTTGTGACGCACGCCCTTGACAGTCGAACTTATAATGTAAGTAGTAACTTCATCGAACGGCCCAGTGCCGCGAGCGGCAAGCTCAAAGTTCTTTGACAACAAGCAGGCAAGCGGGAGACATGGCAAGCAATGCTCCGGCGAGCGCCATTCAGGAAAATGGCGCAACTAAGCCGTTATTCCTGAAGACTTTACCTGTAAGCCCAATGAATAGAAGATTTTGCGCGGGTCAAATGCCAAAAACACCCGAAAATGGCACCTAACTCCAATGTCCTCAAGACTTTGCCTATAAGGCATTTAGGCTCAAGACTTTGGCGGGAAAAACTCGGTAAACCAATGATTCCATTAGAGGGGCAGGGAGGGGGAGGGGGTACCCCCAGTCAACCGAAAAGAAGCGCGAAATAAATCCAACCCAAAGTAAAAAGGACAGCCCGGAGCCCCCCAAGGCCGTCCTTATGATCCCTCCCGGTTAGAAGGGCAACTGGATACAAGGTATCCCTGACAAGTTTCCACAAGGTTGCGATTCCGTGAAAATCCGGTAAATTCCCTCCCCTCCCCGTTCACAGAAAAAAGCTTGTTACTCTGAGCAAAGCGAAGGGCCTGCTCATCCGCCCGCCGAGTAAGAAAAAAAGAACTGCAAGTGGCCGCTGAGTTTACTGACGACCAGCAACAAACGACCGACGACCAACGACGACGCCGTTCACTCGTCACACCGCCCTGTGACGACCCGCGCAGCGCGCCTCTCCGTTCTCACTGCTATAGTGGGAATTCATGACGCGCAAAACCGAACAATCTCACCGCCTTCAGAAGCGCGCCGAGCAGTTCATTCCCGGAGGCGTCAACTCTCCGGTTCGCGCCTTCCGCTCCGTCGGCGGAGATCCGCTCTACATCGTTCGCGGCCAGGGCTCGCGCATCTGGGACGCTGATGGCAACGAGTACATCGACTACATCGGTTCCTGGGGACCGCTCATCCTCGGTCACGCCGCTCATACCGTTATCGAAGCCGTCATTTCCGCCGCCCGTAGCGGCACCAGCTTCGGCGCCTCGACGCCTACTGAAGCCGATCTCGCCGAGCTCGTCATCTCCGCCTTCCCCCACATGCAGAAGGTGCGCTTCGTCAGCTCCGGCACTGAAGCCACCATGTCCGCGATCCGTCTCGCCCGCGCCTTCACCAGGCGCAAATACATCGTCAAGTTCGAGGGCTGCTATCACGGACACGCCGACGCGCTCCTCGTCAAAGCCGGTTCCGGCGTTGCCACGCTTGGAATCCCAGGCTCCGCGGGCGTTCCCGAAGAGTTCACCCAGTTCACCCTCGCCCTCCCCTACAACGATACCGACGCGCTCGAGCAGGCCTTCAAGAAGTTCCGCCACCAGATCGCATGCGTCATCGTCGAACCGGTGGTCGGCAACATGGGCTGCGTTCCGCCCGGCCGCGGATACCTCGAAGCTCTCCGCGCCATCACCTCGCAAGACAAAGCCCTGCTGATCTTCGACGAGGTCATGACCGGATTCCGCCTAGCCTACGGAGGCGCACAGGAGCTCTACACCATCCATCCCGACCTGACGACGATGGGCAAGATCATCGGCGGAGGATTGCCGGTCGGAGCCTACGGCGGACCAAGCGAGATCATGGACATGATCGCGCCGCTCGGCCCGGTCTATCAGGCGGGGACGCTGTCGGGCAATCCGCTGGCGATGGCGGCGGGCTACGCAACGCTGCGCTATCTGCGCGAGCACAAGGATATCTACGTCAAGCTCGACAAGCTGGCGGGGGAAGTCGTTGCCGGCGTCGATGCGGCCGCCAAGGACGCGGGCATACAGATGTGCCACAACCGGGTCGGCTCGATGTTCACCTGGTTTTTCGCCCCCGGACCAGTAACAGACTGGACCTCAGCAGCGAAGAGCAACACCGAAGCATTCGGCCGCTTCTTCCGCGCCATGCAGGAAAATGGGATTTATCTTCCTCCTTCGCAGTTCGAAGCGGCGTTCCTAAGCGCAGCCCACACCGAGCAAGACGTGCACCAAACCATCGAAGCCGCCAAGCAAGCCTTCGAAGTAGCCACGCACGCATAGGAAACCGGCAATGGCCACGTGGATTTTAACTGACAGCTGAAGGCTGACAGCTGACAGTTCCCCGCATCATCTCCGTAATCGTCGAAAATTCATATCCCAAATCTCTATATCTCGGAATCAAACTATCAACCGCAATCACCGTCTGCGCGCGATTCGCTCCCATCGCCTTGTGTCCACCATCGTGCAGCAGAATCACGTCTCCGCCATCGGCATGAATCTGCCGCGCAACTTTGCCCTCGATCACCGCGGCAGCAGGAGCGTTCCAGTCATAGCCCGTCACATTCCACATCACAGGCTCAAGTCCAACCTCGCGTGCAATACGCAACGTTGCAGGACGCCTTCCCCCAAACGGCGGACGAAACAGGTTCGAGTGCGCGCCAATCGCGTCGTCGAGCGCCTTGCCGCAATCGCTCAGCTCGCGCCGCGTCTGCGCGCTCGACTCGAAGATCAGCAGCGGATGCGTGAAAGTGTGATTGCCAATAACGTGGCCTGCAGCTGCAACCGCGCGCGCAATGTCAGACCGCTCACGCACAAAGCGACCGATCATGAAGAAGGTCGCATGCACATCGTGCTTCGCCAGCACCTCCAGCAAGCGCAGTGTATGCGGATCGTTCGGCCCGTCATCAAAGGTCAACGCCAGTTGCCTGGTTCCCCATTGATTGGTTCCAACTTGCTTGGTTCCGCGAGCGCCTCGCGCGAACGTTCTTCCATACCACTGTCCAGTTGGCGCCATCGACTCGTAGCCAGCCGCGGTCGCTGCGCCCAGCGCTCCGAGTCCTATGAGTAGAGGAACCATGCAGCCATCATATTGCACCCGCGCAACTCACCGCCGGAAATGCCCCACCGGAAATGCCGGACCTTAAGTACCCGGAAATGACAAGCGCTGCGCTCATCCGCTTCAACTCCGGACAAGCGCAGCGCCCGATCAAACCGCAAGTTTCGGTTTACGGACTCTGCGCGAACCCTGCCTTGTTCGCCGCCCGCCCCGCTCGCAGTTGACTTATCATTCCGACGGATGCAGCACGCGGAAGGTCGTTCCTCCGTTCGACCACACCAGCACCAGTGCGTCCTGGCCTTTCGGCACGCTGCCCAGCGCCTGCGCCACGTCGGAAGCGGAGTGCATCGGCTTGCGGTTGACTTCCATGATCACGTCGCCCTGGCTGATGCCAGCGTTGTCAGCCGGACTTCCCGGGACAACGTTCTGCACCACCGCGCCGTGAATGTTCGCCGCTTGCGCGCCCTCCTGCTGCAACTGCTGCCGCGCGTTCTGGTCGAGATCGCCAAGGCCCAATCCCCAGCGTCCCTTATGCTCACCGTTGCCTGCGACTTCGGTTGTGCCCGGATTGTTCAGGTCGCCCAGCGTCAGCGAGATTTCAGTCGGCTTGTCGTCGCGCATCACTGTCAGCCGGATCGAATCGCCCGGACGCCGTTGTCCGACGAGCATCTGCAACTGCCCCGCGTCCGTGATCGTCTTGCCATCGAGCTCCGTGATCACATCGCCAGTCTTGATGCCAGCCTTCGCGCCAGGCGAATCGGGCGTCACATCGCTCACCAGCGCGCCAGCGGCCTTCGTGAGGTTGAAGAACTTGGCGTTGTCAGGAGTTACGTCGGCAATCTGCACTCCGATGTAGCCATGCTCGACCTTGCCATCACGAATCAGCGTATTCACGGTCGGCTCCGCGATCTGCGTCGGAATCGCGAATCCCATGCCGGCAAACGAGCCCGAGCCCGAGATCAGGAACGTGTTGATGCCGATCAGTTCGCCGCGCGCATTCACCAGCGCTCCGCCCGAATTACCGGGATTGATAGCTGCGTCGGTCTGGATGAACTCGCCCGGTTTGCGGCGATCGGAATCGGGATTCGGGCGGTTGAGCGCGCTGATGATTCCGCGCGTCACCGTGAACTGCAATCCATAAGGATTGCCAAACGCCAGCACCGTCTGTCCCGGATGCAAGCTCGTCGAGTTACCCCACGGAACGCTGGGGAAATTGCTGCCGCTGATCTTAATCACCGCCAGATCGGTCAGCGGATCGGCACCGATCAGCTTCGCCGGATAGACATCCTTGTTGCTCATAGTGACGCGAATATCGACCGCGCCCTCGATCACGTGATTGTTGGTGACGATGTAACCATCGGGTGAGATGATCACGCCGCTGCCCAGCCCGTGCTCGATGCGGTTCTGCGGCTGCATCTGGAAGTGGAACTGGTGACCCTGCTGTCCGAACTGCTGGCCAAATGCCCCGAACGGACCGTTCGGCCCAAAGAACTGCTCCATGTCAGGCATGTTGCCGCTGCCATCGTCCTGCGCCGTCGCCTTGGTCTTCGACACAACCGTGACGTTAACGACCGCAGGTGTCACACGCGCCGCAAGCGTTTCCATCGCATGATCTAGCGAGAGCAGCGCGCCCACGCTGTTGTCGTCGAGCGCCGAAGCCGCTGGCGTGGGATTTGCCGCCTTGACGGACTTGGTGAGAGTAAGCGTGCCCATCGAAGCGACGACCGCAATGGCAAGCACCGCGATGCCGATCCGGCAGGTCACGAAGCGTTTTATTTCCTGAGTGAATTTTGTTTTGGCTGCCTGAGCTTTCAAATCTTGAAACCACATCTTCATTGGTCCTCCTCCTTTAATCTCGAACTGAAATGACTGCGAACCGAAATCGACTCGTCCCTTCGAACTGAAATCAACCGCACTGCGAACTCTCGCTCCCGACCGGACGGTGGCTGGCTTGCCCCTACAACTAAATACTTAGTTGATGACAGCAAAAAAATTTTGCCTCCTAGCCTTATATCTTCTTCGCGGGCATCTCCTTCCACACCGGCGCAAGCATGGTGACGCGCACCATCTTGACCGTCCAAATCATCACGGGCCCGTGCGGCAGTTCCAACATCGTCAGCTGCGGCACGGGGATATCCGCGGTCACAATCTCGGTCTCGCGCACCAGCACCATGCCTGCGGTGAGCTTCTCGTCCGCCTGACCGGCGGTCTGCCCATCCACACTATCTTGATCGCGAGCATTCTTATCGAGAGCAACGAGCGGCGCAGGAGTGCTCGCCTGCGCCAAGGTCTGCAAAGACGCTGAACGCCCTTCTCGATTCTCAACGCTCGCACCCTGCTTCGCCGCGACAGAGGCAGTCGACGAAACCGGCGTCGTCGCAGCAGCCCGGCCACTCGGCACAGTCTTCTTCTTAAGATTCCTCGAGAAGGCCATAACCGGTTCGCGATAGCCGGCATTGCGGACGCGCCCACGCAGCATCGAGTAATCCTGTACACCGTTCGCGCTCGCCACGTTCGTCTCGGCTCCGCGGTCGAACGCCACGAACTGCGGAGTTGCAGGCAACATCACGACGCACAACGCGGCAAACGTTCCCACCAGTCCCAGCGCCGGTTTCGAAATCCCGCGCCCCGCCGGCCGGTTCTTGTCCAGAATCTGCGCCACACGTTCCGAAGCCTCGCGCGCGCGATGCACAATCGCTTGCGCCATCGTCCAACCGCGATGCGCGAGACTTCTTTCCAGGAGGGATACCAAACAATTGGCATACCCCATCGGGTTGTCAGTTTCGGCAACCACGATGTCGTCACAAGCCATCTCCCGTTCCACGGAAAGCCGGCTCTCAATCCACCACACGGCCGGATGGAAGAAAAACAACGCCCGCACCATCTTCTGAATCAGGTTGGTCCAATCGTCCCAGCGCCGCAGATGCGCAAACTCATGCCGCAGAATAATGCTCAACTCGCTCGGCGGCAGTTCCGCGAGCGCCCATGAAGGCAGCGCAATTACCGGCTTCCACAGTCCGAGCGCGGATGGCACGCGCACGTTGTCCGACACTTCCAGCGCCACCTGCCGCGATGCAAACGTACGCGAAGCATTCAGTTGCCGCATGGTCGCCGCGACGGCGGGATCGAGTTCCTCAAGCGCGACTGTCCGGCAACTCCTGCGTAGCGAGCGCAGATGCGAAAGGCCCAACGCCAACCGCGTCATGGCTACAAAGGCAATCGCTGCCCAGGCAATGAATAGGTAAACCGCCCAGTGCGCGGCAAGATGAAGTTCCGAAGCGCGGAGCGAACCAAGATTGATTCCAACCGACGATGCACCCGCGAGCAAATTGAGATCGCCGCCGCAGGCAAGTCCAACCACCGCAAACAAAGCCGTAAACCACACCGCGAAGCGAGTGGGCGAATTCTGCTTCGGCAAAACGCGCAGCATCGCCCACGCAAAGACCGCGATCAGCAAACCTTCAGGCAGCGAATGCGCCATGCGCTCAACGGCGATCTTCGCCCAGCTCTCGATTAACTTAAAAGCGCCTGACGAAAAAACGCCCGATACAAAAACGTCCGATCCAAAACCGCGCGAAACGAAAAAGGCAATTGGCAGGCTAGTCATCTCCTGCCTCCTTCCGCCATGTTCTTGTCGAGCATCTTGCGCAGGCGAGCCAGCTCTTCGGCCTCAATGCCCCGGTCCTTCAGGATGTTCAGCACCAGGTCTTCGCGCGAGTTGCCAAAGAACCGGCCCGCCAGCCGGCGAATCTCCGATTGCCATGCCTCTTTCTGTTCCACGACTGGCGCATAAACGTGCGCCCGGCCATCCTTAATATGCTTGAGATAACCCTTGCGCTCCAGAATGCGGATAGTCGTGAGCACGGAGTTATAGGCCAGCACGGGCCTTTCTTCAATGGAATCAAGCACTTGCTGAACGGTCCCGGAGCCCTTCTCCCACAGAACCTTCATCACCCGAAGCTCAGCTTCGGTCAGGATTTCTGACTGTCTCGGCGGCACCAAATCCTCCTGTAACCCCTTAGACGCGCCCCACGGGAAAAGGTAACTAAATCATTAGTTGCTAGCTCACCACAGAAAAGATGCCCGAGGCAGCTCGAAGGATTGCGAATCTTTTGGAGGGGCTAGCCCGCCGCTGGCCGTGAAATTATGGATGTTGCCAGGAAGTGCGCTTCTCGACTCCGCCGGGGGTCCTCGGGCAGGATCTTTCTCCAGCCCTTTGCAATAACCGCCCGAGCCTTTATGATGACGCTCCGTCAGGTCAAGAGCGCGACTCTTAGCATGAACAGCCCCGTCAAAACCCAGAACATCCATTCCGAGACGATTTCCTACTACGACCGTGGCCAAGGCCCGCCGCTGGTTCTAATCCATGGCATGTTCGGCGACTACCTCGATTGGGAGCCAGTCCTCGAACCCCTTGCCACCACCCATCGTGTCATTGCGCCCGACCTTCCCGGCTTCGGCAACTCCAGCAAGCCGCGCCGCGATTACACTGCCGCATTTTTCGTCGAAACTCTACACGAACTTTTTCGCCAGTTGGATATTGATCAGCCCATCCTCGCCGGTAACTCCTTCGGCGGGCAGATCGCCATGTTCTATGCCCTCGCGCACCCGGAGAACATCTCGAAGCTGATCCTCGTCAACAGCGGCGGGTTCCGCTACTACTCCGACGAAGAACAGGTCTCAACCGCGGCCCGCTTCACCCAGCCGATCCTGGCAAGCTTTACCCCTCAAATTCATGCATTCCTGTTCGGCGGCGTCTTCACAAAACAATCGGAAACGAGCGTTCGTTATCTGGCCAAACAGAACACCAAGCTGGAGCGCCCGGACTATGTCGATTACACCCACGCTCTCGCCAGCAACATAAAGCTTTCGATGGCCAGCAACCTGATTCACCGTCTGCCGCAAATCACGTGTCCCACGCTGCTCCTATGGGGTGAAAGCGATCTTGTCCTCCCCGTTGAACAAGCCAAACTGGCTTTAACCAAACTCCCCAACGCGGAGTTAAAGACGATTCCAGGCTGTGGCCACGCCCCGCAAATGGATTGTCCGCACTTGTTTCTCGAAGCCCTGCAAGAGTTCCTGTCTCGATAATAGGGCGAACGCGCGAACGCACAACCTAGCTCTCCGCGCACCCTGCGGCTTTTTTTGCCTTCCATGCCACAAGTCGCTCGAAGTCGCCACCCGGGGTCCGCAGCCCCCGAAAACATTCCTGTTGACAAATACTCCCCAATCGTTATAAAAAACGATCGCTCATTTTTATTTGCTCCATATGCCGAAGCTGCGCCTCCACGAAGTTGAGCGAAACCAGATGAAAATTGAAGATGCGGCCCTTCGTGTCTTCACCCGCCTCGGTTTTCACGGAACAAGCGTTCGCGACATTGCCAAGGAATCCGGCGTCTCCATCGGCAATCTCTACAACTATTACCACACCAAGGAAGAGATCTTCGAGAGCATCATTGCGCGCTATGAGACCCACATGGAAAAGTTGCGCCGCAAGGCTCTGGGCGCCTTCCGCGGCGTGTTCGAGCCGGCGGAACTCCAGCGCATGGCCCACGTCATCCGCGAAATCGTCTACGACAATCCCGACTACTGGCGCCTGATGTACATCGACATCACCGAATTTGGCAACCAGCACTTCGCCGGCACATTCCGCTCGCTCGCGAAAAATATGAAGGAGCGCCTCGGCCCGCAACTCGAGGCTTCCACCCGCGGCGGCAAAGCCGCATGGAACCGCGGCATCGATCCCGCGCTCGCTTTCACAGCCATTTATCTGCAGTTATTCACATATTTCCTGGTGGAAAAACTTTTCGGCGGCAAGGAGCACCTCGGCATGTCCGACGACCGCGCCGTCGCGCAACTGATCAAGATGGCAACCGAAGGGATCTGGCGGCAATCCGCCAAGGCTTCCGGCGGAAACAACGGAGCCGGCCGGCCCCCCCAAGTTTCAGCAAGAAGGAGCAAACCATGAGGATGCAAACGAGATTGACGATAGTTCTGTCGCTACTGTGTTATATGGTCCTTTGCGCGAGCCTGCTGCTCGCTCAGTCTCCCACCACCGGTGAGATTGCCGGCGTGGTCACCGACCCGCAGGGCGCAGCCGTCGCCGGAGCGGCGGTCACCCTCACCACCCCCTCCGGCCAGGTGCGTGAGTCAAAAACCGATGGCAGCGGCCGCTATCGTTTCCCGCTGCTCGATCCTGGCTCCTATTCGCTAACCGTGCAGGCGCAAGGATTCGTAATCGCCAAACGAGAAGGTGCGCGCGTCCACATCACCGAGACGACCCCTCTCGACGTTGAGCTCAGTGTCGCTGCCACCAAGGAGTCCGTCAGCGTGGTCGCCGAGCCGGTCGTCGTGCAGGATAGCGACGCCGAAGGCCGCGTCATCAACGACACGCAAGTCAACCAGTTGCCGCTGCCTACGCGCAATTACACCCAGCTCCTCTCGCTGTCTCCGGGCGCGGTCAGCAGTCTTCCTAACAACGCCGAACTCGGCCGCGGCGACGCTGACATCAATGTCAACGGCCAGCGCTCGACGAGCAACAACGTCATCCTCGACGGCACTGAAGTCAATAGCCCCGGCACCAACTCCACACCCAGCCTGCTCGTTCCGCCGCCCGACGCCATCGACCAGTTCATCGTCCAAACCTCGATGTATGATGCCAGCCAGGGCCGCAACAGTGGCGGCAACGTCGCCGTCGTCACCAAATCCGGAACCAATAAGATTCACGGCAGTCTTTTCGAGTACCTCCGCAACGACGCCCTCAACGCCAATGACTTCTTTTTGAACAAAGCCGGCCATGCGCGTCCTGAACTCAAGCGCAATCAATTCGGATTCACCGCCGGCGGGCCGATCATTAAAGACAAGACGTTCTTCTTCGCCTGGTATCAGGGAACGCGCGAGCGCAACGGAACATCGCCCACCTACAGCCTCGGCAGCCCGATCATCCCGCAGGATCTGACCAACGATCGCAGCACCGCCACGCTGACCAACATGGCGCTCACCGATTACGGTGTACCCATTGACGCAACCAGCCTGGCTCTTCTTCAGGCCACGCTTCCCAACGGGCAGTACGCGATTCCCAGCGCCGGATCGCCGTTACCCGGTTCCACAACGCCCGTCTCTTCTCCCGTGAGCGGCGTTTCGCGCTTCACTGAAGACGCGTTCGGCCTCAACATCGACCAGCAGATTACCTCCAAAAACAAACTCACCGGCAAATTTGCTTTCTCCAACGATCCCCAATATCAAGCCATCTTCGGCTTCCTCGGCGCGAATCCCTTTGAAGTCCCCGGCTACGGCGGCAGCCTCAGCTTCCATAACCGGACGTTCAACCTGAGCGACACTCACATCTTTAATTCTCACCTCATCAATGACGCCCGCATCGGCTACAGTCGCATTCGCGGCATCTCGAATCCGCAAGAGCCCTTCACCAACGCGCAGTTTGGCATCGTCAATCCTGAAGCGGGCACCTATCCCGGCCTGGCAACCATCCTTGTCAACGGCCTGTTCACCATCGGCTCTTCACCCCTCGCCGACGAAAAATCCGTCACCGATACCTATATGGCGCAGGACACGCTTTCCTATACGCGTGGCCGTCACTTCATCCGTGCCGGTGGCGAATTCCGCCGCTACGATATCGATTTCTACTTCCACGCCTTCAGCCGCGGCGAGGTCATTTTCAACGATTTCCAGGATTTTCTCGCCGGTGGCGGCATCTATGATCCTTCGCTGGGCCTCTTCGGGTATTCCACTTCGCTCCTCGGCGCTGGCGTCCCGGATCGTGGTTTCCGCGCCAGCGATGGCGGCGCCTTCGTGCAGGATGACATTCACCTCACCTCCCGAATCACCTTGAATGCCGGTTTGCGCGTCGACCATTTCGGCGGATACAGCGAAATTCGCGGCCGCTTCTCGGGCTTCGACGTTCAGGCCTTTGCCCAGAACACTCTGCCCTGCACCATTCTCGCTCCCTGTACACAGGGCATCACGCTTGGCTCTTCCGGAGATCAACTGAATCCCAGCAAGTTCGAAGTGTCGCCGCGTTTCGGCTTTGCCTGGAGTCCGCTCCGCGACAACAATCTTTCAGTCCGTGGCGGCTTCGGCATGTACCGCGACCGCTTCTCGTCGCGCTTCGCCAACCTCCAGGTCTTTAACTATCCCTACGACGTCGTGGCGGCAGGCCTCTTTACCGCCGGATTCTTCTCCATCCCGTTCCCCAACCCCGGCACCACGTTCCCACTCCCCGCCGTCGCACCATCGCCTCTGTTCCTGCCGTTTGACGGCGTTCCGATCGCCACCAACCCGATCAACGGCTTCTTCGCCGCGCCCAACATGACCGTGCCCTACACCATGGATTACAACCTTGACGTGCAATATTCCTTCGCCAGGAGTTGGCTCCTCGACATCGGCTACGTCGGCAATCTCGGTCGTCATCTGATGAATCTTTACAATTTCAATCAAGGCGCCGCAGGCGCGCCCACTGCTCCCTACACGGTCGATGGCTTCTCCACCAATAAAGCCCTCTTTGGTTTCGATCAGGTCCAGACCGAGGCCGCATCGCGGTACAACGCTCTCCAAACGAGCGTGACCAAACACTTCAGCCACGGGCTGCAACTATTGGCGTCCTACACCTGGTCGAAATCGATCGACAACGCCTCCGGCGATAACAATGTCGGCCAGGAAAACGAAATCGCGCCGCTCCCCGGCGACCAACAGAATCTCGCCAGTCAGGTCGGTCTTTCTGATTTCGATCGCAAGCACCGCTTTGTCTTCAATGGCGTTTATGATTTGCCTGCCTTCTACAAAGGCTCCTCTGCCTTCGCCAAAGGCCTCGCCAACAACTGGGAGACCAACGGCATCGTCCTCGTGCAAACCGGTTTGCCCTTCACCGTCGTTTGCTCCGACGGCTCAAGCCTTAACGACCGCGCCACCTTCACCGGCCAACCCATCTACACATCCTCCGGTTCGACCGAATCCCGTCTTAACAACTACTTCAATGCGGCGGCGTTCGATTGCAGCAATCCTCCGTACGGTGCCAACTACCCGCCGTTTGGAGATACTCCCCGTAACTTTCTCCGCGGCCCGGGACAGAAGAATGTCGACCTCAATGTGGTCAAGTTCTTCCCCATCAACGAAGCCTCGAAGGTCGAGTTCCGCGCCGAGTTCTTTAACATCTTCAACCACGTTAACTTCGCTCAACCCAACGCCAATGCCTTTGTTACGCCGACGCTGGGCACCATCACCGCCACCAGCGCCGGCCCGCGGATCATCCAATTTGCCCTTAAATACAACTTCTGAGGTACCCAAACGAGGTGCGCTCAACACGCAATTGTCATGCGATTAGAAAATAAAGTAGCTCTTATCACTGGGGGCTCGAACGGACTGGGCCGCGAGGCGGCGCTGGTCTTTGCCGCTGAAGGCGCGCGGATCGCTACCTGCGACCTCGCGCCCGACGGCAACGAACTCCTCGCTGCCATTAAGGAAAAAGGCGCTGAAGGCCATTACGTCTCCTGCGACGTCTCCAATTTCGAAGCCGTCGGCGCAATGATTGCCAGCGTTCTCGACCATTACAAAGCCATCGACATTCTCGTCAACAACGCCGGCATCACCCGCGATGCCACGCTCATGAAGATGACGCCCGAGCAGTGGAACCAGGTCATCGGCGTCAACCTCACTGGCGTCTTTAACTGCACCAAGCACGTCGCCCCGCACATGGTCGAACGCGGTCACGGCAAAATTATTAACACCTCGTCGATCGTGGGCCTCTTCGGAAATTTTGGCCAGACCAACTACGCCGCCACCAAAGCCGGACTGATCGGTATGACCAAAACCTGGGCTCGCGAACTCGGCCCCAAGGGCGTCACCGTCAACGCGGTTGCCCCCGGCTTCATCGCCACCGAAATGGTTAAGAAGATGCCGGAAAAAGTCCTGCAAGGCATGCGCGACAAAACGCCCCTTCGTCGCTTGGGCGAGCCGCGCGATGTAGCCAACGCGTATTTATTCCTGGCCTCGGCCGAAGCCGACTTCATCAACGGAGCCGTCCTGAGCGTGGACGGCGGCCTGACTTTATAAATAGTCGTTATAAGTAGTCGTTTTTGTTGGCTCGAAAACATACCGAGGGTGTCCCATCCTTACGCCGCCTATTGTGCGACGTAGGGTGGGAGCTTTTGATCCCGCGAACTCATAGCGGCGTCACGTAATTCGACGCCATCCAAGGAAGTCATCATGTCCCGCTACGCCAATATCGTTGCCACCGGCTCTTATCTCCCCGAAATCGAAGTCTCCAACGACCAGCTTCGCGAGCGCTTTGCGCACCTACCCGACGTCATCAACAAACTTGAAGCCGCCAGCGGAATTCGCCGTCGCTTCTACGCGCCCGACAATTGGGCTACCTCCGACGTCGCTCTACCCGCCGCGAAACAGGCGCTCGAGCGCTCCGGCCACAAGTCCGAAGACGTCGATCTCATCATCCTCGGCACCGACTCTCCCGACTTCATCACGCCTTCCACCAGCGTCGTTCTTCAGCACAAGCTTGGCGCAAAAAATGCCGGCACCTTCGACGTGGGTTGCGCCTGCGCCTCGTTCCCCACCGGCCTCGCCGCTGGAGCAGGCCTGATCGCCGCCAATCCCGCGCTGAAAACCGTTCTCGTCGTCGGCGTTTACATGATGCACCGCCTCGCGAATCCAGCCGATCCCACCATCTTCTTTTACGGCGATGGCGCGGGCGCCGCCGTTCTCGAGCCCGGCGGCAAGCCCGGCTTTATCGTCTCCGCCATGCAGGCCGACGGCTCCTACAATCGCAATTGGGGAATTTACGCTGGAGGCACTGCCGAGCCCGCCACTGAAGATGCCGTTCGCGCCGGACGCACCAGCGTGCGCTTCATCGAGCGCTATCCTCCCGAGATCAATGAACAGGGCTGGCCGCGCCTGGTTCGCCGCCTCGCACAGGATGGCCACTTCGCGCTCTCTGATGTCGAACTCTTCATCTTCACGCAGGTGCGCAAGGCCACCATTGAATTGGTCATGGCCGACCTCGGCCAGCCCGCCGAGCGTGCCCACACCATCATGGAAGAATTCGGCTACACTGGCTCCGCCTGCACGGCCATGGCTCTGCACGACGCCATCATGAAAGGAAAGCTCCATTCCGGCGGCTTAGTCGTGGTAATCGGCTCCGGTGTTGGCTACAACCAGGCTGGCGTAGCCTTCAGAATGCCGTAGCGTCGGCTGTCTTTACCCTGTGACCTCGGTGAACCCTGTGGTACTTGTTCTTTCTGCGCAGAACCAAAACGAAAGCCATCCATGCTCCACGGTGACATCCTAGGCGAGCGCGCAAGTCTCACTCCCAACAAGACGGCGCTCGTCTGCGTCAACGGCGAACGCTTTTCCTACCGCGATCTCAACCTTCGCGCCATCCAGTCCGCGCACATCATGCGCGATCACTGCCGCCTGTCCCGAAACGACCGCGTCGCCATCCTCTCCAAAAACCGCCTCGAATTCCTCGACGTCTTCTTCGCCACTGCCAAATCCGGAACCATCCTCGTCCCACTCAACGTACGCCTCACAGCTCTCGAACTGGCGGGCATTCTAAAAAGCAGCGGCGCCAAAGTTCTGCTCTACGACGGCGAACTCGCGGACAAGATTCACCACCTCCAGCAGGACGTCGCCATCGCCAAACAAATCACTCATTGGATCCCTCTCGATCCAACGCCTGACTCCGGCCCCGGCTACAACCAACTCTGTTCTTCTTTTCCCACAACCTGGTCACGTCCTCATCCCGATCCCGAAGACATTTACTGTCTTCTCTACACCAGCGGCACCACCGGCAAACCCAAAGGCGTGATGATCCCGCACCGCATGGTCGCCTGGAACGCCTACAACACCGCGCTGAACTGGCAGCTTCGCGAGTCGGACGTCAGCCCCGTTTTCACGCCGCTCTACCATGCTGGCGGCCTCTTCGCCTTTCTCACTCCGATCATCGCCGCCGGAGGCACCATCGTCCTTCACCGCGACTTCGACGCTGGCGAAGTCTGGCGCACCATTGAGCGCGAAAGATGCACAGTGATGCTCGGCGTCCCCACGATCTACAAAATGCTGCTTGAGGTTCCCGAAGCCGCGACCACCAATCTCACCAGCGTCCGCTGGTTCATCAGCGGAGGCGCGCCGCTTCCCGTTGAGCTTATCGAAGCCTACCGCCATCGCGGAATCATACTCAAGCAGGGCTACGGCCTCACCGAGGTCGGCGTGAATTGTTTTTCGATGTCAGAAGAAGAAGCGATTCGCAAAGCCGGCTCCATCGGACGTCCTATGATGTTCACCGAGGCGAAGCTGATCGACGCCGAAGGCAACGCGATTCCTTCCACGGAAGAGAAGCTACCATCCCAGACGGCGCAGACCGTACCAACTGAAGACACTGAAGGCGAACTCTGTTTCCGCGGCCCGCACGTCGCCAAGGGATACTGGCAAGACCCCGCCGCAACCGCCGCCGTTCTCGATCCGAACGGCTGGTTCCACACCGGCGACATCGCCCGCCGCGACTCCGACGGCTTTTACTACATCGTGGGCCGCTCCAAAGACATGTTCATCAGTGGAGGCGTCAACGTCTATCCCGCCGAAATCGAGGCCGAACTCCTTCGTCATCCCTCCGTAGCCGATGCCGCCGTCATCGGTGTTCCCCATGAAACTTGGGGCGAAGTCGGGGTAGCGTTTGTAGTCCTTAAGCCAGCCGCGTCAGCGGCGAGCGCGGATCTCGAGGCCGAGGTTTCGCCCGCGAGTCTAACCACCTTCCTCGCTGCCAGGCTAGCCAAATACAAACTTCCAAAAGAATTCGTCTTCGTGGAATCCCTGCCTCGCACCGCCTACGGCAAAGCAGTCAAAGCCGACCTGCGCGATCAATACAGCCGCATGAAAGCTTCCCAAAATTCCCCATCTTGAAATGACCCGGTCACCCGATGACCCGATCCCAAAGCCCTTGTCCCATCGGCAATAGCCCGTTTCCCACAGTCACGCTATACTGTGACCAGCATCACCGTCCCGTGGCCGACTTGCCCTCTTTCGTGCCTCACGTCAACCTCAGCGATGAGGTCAACCGCCACATCATTCAATCGGAGATCGAAGGCGGCGTCTTCCTCAAAGACCTCGCTCCCGAAACCGTTCTTCAAATCCAGACCCAGCATCATCTCTACACGGCGGTCATGGTCGACGATGCCTCCGCCCTCATCTCCGGTCATCCCGAGTACTGCCCGCAACCCGTGCTCGTCGCCATCACCGGCTCCACTTGGGGAGGCTCCATGCTGAAGCGCCACTTCGTAGGCCGCGGCATGCGCCTCGAGTTCTCCCATCCTCAATTCAAGACTCCGATCGTCACCTCGTCTATCCAGGACGTGCGCGAACTCAGCGCCGCCGCTCGCCTCAGAAGCCACGCCGCAGTCTGACCGGCGAGGCGCCGGATCGGCCAAAGCTCACCAAAAAAGCTCGCCAACAATGTTTTGAAAGTCCGAGGATTGGCATCCATCCACGGAAAAGAACGTCTCGTCTCTGGCTTGAGCTACTGCTTCCGCGCCGTCGCTCCGGCTCGTTCCTTCAGCTGTTGCGCAAACGCCTTCGCCTGCTCGTCCGACATTTGCAACTCTCCGCTGACCACCACAGCCACGTCGCCCTCTCGCAGGCTCTCGTAGCGCACACTTCGCGCCACGGCTCCATTGCCCGCTGCCGGCAAAGCCGTCTTCAAGTTCGGCACAGCAGCCGCCACCGCTCCCGCCATTTTCCCGCTCAGTTCATCGCCCAGCGCGCCCGCCTTCAGCAAGTCGACAAGAAATGGCTCGGCCTCGCCATGCTCAACCTCACCCGAAACTTTCACGCGCCCGTCCGGCCCAATCGACGGCGTCAGTTTCACGTTCACGGTTGCGTTTCCCTCACCGATCTCCCGCGTGCCATATCCCGCGCCGCACGCCCACCGCTCATAATGCAGCCGCGCGATCGCCTCCACCGTGGGAAGATCCGGGTCGATTTCCACCTCTTTGATCTGTACCCGTTCTCCGCAGCGCTCTTCTCGATTCATCGCCGCCGCAAGAATCGTGCCGATGTTCTCCTGAAGATCGGCCAGGTCCGTCGTCGCCTCCACTTTGTACGCTCCTGCCGAACCGTTGTTCGGCCGCGTAATCACCGCCGACGTTGTAACTCCTACCGGCTGTCCCGCAATCTTCGTGGAAAATTTCTGCGCCGGAACCGTGAACACGACCTCTTCCGTTCCCTCCGGCACAACAATGCTCATCTCCACCGCCAGGCTTTCCTGCTGCGCTCGAAAATTCGCCAACGCCTTGCCCAAAGCGTCGGCATGAGCCGCCACGCGAGCCGCATCGTCTCGCGCGTCTGCACCGGGCTCAATCGTTTTCTCCTGATCACCCAATTCCACTGCCGCCTTCAGCAGTTTCGCCGCCTCTTCTTTCAACCCCGACTTTTGCGCTGGCGAGAATCCAGCCACAAACCGATCCGCCTCAGCCCTAGCCTCGGCAATCGCCTGCCGCAAATCGGCAAAGTGTTTCTCATCCGCAGCCGCCGCCTCCGATTTCTTCAGCTCATCCAGTTCCCGGCTCGCCGCTTCCGTCTTGTTCACCATGGCCACGAACTGCGCCATCTGCTCGTTTGTCGCTTGCAGCGCCATGGCCCGATGAAATCCGTGTAACTCGTCTTTCTCTTCCACTCCACCCGGCGTTCCCGCTCTACCGCTAGGCGCGGGATTCCCCAGGCTTGTACCCACTCTTTGCCCGCGCGCCGAGCCGGCCGTCACCAGCATCCCGAATATCAACCAAATCCCAACTGACCGCATCGTCGAAAACATCCTTTGAGTATAAGAGTATATTCGCCGAATCTCTCCGCGGTAAGAACGCCCCGGCTGTTTTCTCGCCCGCGCGTCCGGCAGCAGTCTCTTTCTATTCGCCGGCCAATCCGTCCGCGCAACCTCTTTAGCCGACCCGCCCCACCATCATCGATAGCACGCCACGATCGGTAACACTGCGCTTTCGCCTCCCCAAATCTCCCTACACCGGTGCCCGTATCGAAATCGCCCGCTGTTTCTGCCATCTTAACTTGTGTTCGAGCCGCCTCGTTTCTTTCTCATGCCTCCCGCTCGACGGATTGAAGACCGCATTCGCGCCCTCTGTACCCGTGTCGCCTCCGCCGACGAGCACGATCTCGTCAAAGTTCTCTGCGAACTGCAATCCACCATTCACGAGTACACCCGCCGCGCCGAAAACAGAATCTCCGCCAGTATCCTCTCATGGCGCGCCTTTCGCCCCGAGCGCCGCAAAGCCGGATCGTACTAACTCATTTTGTTTTCTCTCGCGACTCGCACTGACTCCGCCCCGGTCCCGATCTTGCTTTTCTGCATCGAAACGGGGCACAATTTCCGACCAATTACACAACCCTGTTCCTGGGCGTCCAGAATCCCAGTCAACACAAAGGACTTCCCCATGCGTTCGTTGCGTGTCGCGTTGCCGTTCACCCAAACCGGAAACCTTTATTTCGATTGCGGAGCCTTTACCTCAATTCCCGACGTTTATGTCCCCGGAACCAGCGGTTACGGCCTTCCCCGCAACTTCTTCCGCGGACCCCATCGCACCAACTTCGATCTCGCCCTGGCCAAAACCACTCCCTTTCTCCGAACGCTTCCAGTCCGAACTTCGCCTCGAAGCCTTCAATATTTTCAATCACACCGAATTCGATAATCCCGATACCAACATTTTCAGCCCGACCTTCGGCCAGATTGTCGACACCGACATCGGCACCGGAGCGTCCCACACCGAGCGCATAGTCCAATTGGCCTTGCGCCTGACCTTCTGACGGGTAGCGCGGACACTCTTGTCCGCGTTGCCTCCAGCAAGAAAATGATTGCCAATAAGAAGCCCCGCCAAAAAGCGGGGCTTCGTCGTACTTCCAGGATGTCAAATTACCCAATTACAAAATTTCCCAATTACTCAATCAATCACCCAATCTGTTTCGCATCCCGCCGAATCAAAGCGAAGTCGACAAAGAACCCGACTCCCACCGACAGCGGAATGATCCCAAACGCCGCCGCCGTCCAGGCATCCGGCTCCGCTCGTCCTACCAGCGCGCAACAGGCCATAAATCCGAGCGATGCCGCCGTCAGCAACACTCCCCAGCGCCGTGACCGCGCCGCTTCATTCAACTCCGGCTCCATAGGAATGCTTGCCCCGCGCGCCAGCGCCGCCAGCCGTTCCTCGGTCTTCAGCTTCCGCACACGATAAAACGTGTACATCGCCCCCAGTGGAATCCCAAAGAACAAAACCACCGCCGCCAGTCCAACAATGTTTCCGTCCATCGAATCCTCCTCCGACGGCAATCCGCGTCCCGTCGTCCACTCAGGGATACGCATCCGCGCTAAAAGAAGTTCCCCTCTCCGTAGGACGTTGCCAACCTCAGTATTTCTGTGTCTTTGGCGGATAAGCTTCGATATCCAAATCCGGCGCCGCGCGCTTTGTGGCCGGCAGTCGAGGCGTCCGCGCTTTTTGTGATCCTTTCCGGGCTGCGGAAGCATCTGTCTCTCGGGAATCCTATGACACGAGTCGCGAAGTGGTTTGAGCGGAAGTTTGAGTTCACGTTCCCCGTCGAATTGTATCCGGATTTGTGTATCCGTTTGCGGGGAACTCCGGCGCGTCTTGAGGAGATGGTGCGCGGAGTTTCGGCGGAACGCATGGTGCGGCCAGAGACGTCGGCCGAGCAGAGCTTGAAATGGTCGGCGCAGGAGCACGTTGGACATCTACTCGAGTTGGAGCGGCTATGGATGGCGCGCGTGGAGGATTTCGCTGCCGTACACGATACGCTGACCGTGGCAGATTTGGCGAACCGCAGCACGTTTGAGGGGAAGTATAACGAGAGGGCGATCGAGACGATTCTGGCGGATTTTCGGCGGGCTCGAACCGCGCTCGTGGATAGGCTTGATCGTGCCGACGCGAGTTTGCTTCAACATACGCTTTTGCATCCGCGACTGCAGGTCCCGATGCGGCTGGTAGATCACCTGTTCTTCGCGGCAGAGCACGACGATCATCACCTGGCGAGGATCTGGGAGATGATTCGCGGATGATTGCGGAGCGTCGGCTTGGGGCTTTGCTGGAGGATTTCACCGCCGAGGCGCTGAGAACGCCGAGAACACCTGATCTTTCTGCTTCACTGGGGCAGAGTTTAGCGGATGGAGATTTGCGGCTTGGTTACTGCTACTACTTCGCCGATTTCTACCGCTGGAACCTGCGCCGCTCGCAAAGCTTCTCTTAAGGAATCTGCCGAATTCGGATCTACCGAGACCAAGAGTCCTCCGGCGGTTTGCGGGTCGTAGAGGAGCGTGCGGATTTCCTCGGGAACGTGCTCTTCATATCCAACCATGCACTCCGCGAATTCGCGGTTGGCCTTCAGGCCTCCCGGAATGTAGCCCGCGCGGATGCAGTCGAGGGCGCCCTCGAGGATTGGAATGGCTTTCGAGTTGAGGATCAGCCCCACATTTGAGGCTAGCGCAATTTCGCGGGCGTGACCGATCAGGCCGAAGCCGGTAACGTCAGTCAAGGCGTGAACGGCTCTGGGCTCTGGGCTTTGGGTTTTCGGCTCTGGGCTTTCGGTGATTACTTCCGCGGCGGCTTTGTTTAGCGTGGTCATCGACTTTACCGCCGCGTCAATCCACTCTTGTTTTGCCGTTCCCTTCTTGATTGCGGTTGAGATGACGCCTGTGCCCAGCGACTTGGTGAAGAGCAGGCGATCTCCTGGCTTGGCGCCTTCGTTGGCGAGCACTCGCTTGGGATGGATCAGTCCGGTGACCGAATAACCGAACTTGGTTTCTTCGTCGCGGATGCTATGTCCGCCGACGACCGTGCAGCCCGCTTCGATCATCTTCGACAATCCGCCGGCGAGAATTCGCTCGAGGATCGCGATGTCGGCTTTCTCAGGGAAGCAGACGAGAGCGAGCGCGGTGAGCGGCTTTCCGCCCATGGCGTAAACGTCGCTGAGAGCGTTGGTGGCGGCGATCTGGCCGAAGGTGAATGGGTCGTCGACGATGGGCGTGAAGAAGTCAACGGTCTGGACGAGGGCTGTGTCAGCGTTGAGTTGATACACTCCGGCGTCGTCGGCGTGATCGAAGCCGATTAGGACGTTTGGGTCGTGTTGCCGGGCTAATTTCCCAAGCACCGTGTCCAGCACCGCTGGACTCAGCTTGGACGCTCAACCAGCGGCTTTGACGGACTCCGTGAGGCGGAATGGTTTTGTTTCAGGCACGTTGGAATTGTAGTGGAGACCAGCGCAGAACTACAGAAGGCGGATTTGCACGTAGCTTAGAGCTGCATTTCCTGGGTGTTTACTGGATGGTAACACACCTCCTCTCGAGTGGTCTTTGAAAACAAAGGAGTTACGATAAGCTTACCTCTAGGTCTTTGGAGCATAAGGAGTTACGCGATATCTTGAGAAGAATTCAAGTTGTTTATTATTATAGACTTAGCCTTGCCGCGAATTGGATTGTGGGGGTCTGTTTGTAAAGTCTTGATTCTAAAGGTTAGAAATCCGCAAAGTATTCCGGATAAAGGAGTTAGCCATGAATGTGGAGGACGGCTTGTCCCTCACTTCGTCGCTACTTCGGTTACACGCATGTCCGGGTATGCGTGGTTCCACTGGGCGGAAATTTCTTCGAAGGTTAAGCGGAAGGGTTTGGTTTGGCCGGGTAGGAGGGGGGACATGTTGAGGTCGACCGCCTCGTCGTAAGGGCCGCCGGTGCGGAGGACGTGGATGGGGACCACTTCTTTTTGAGCGGTCTGGCCCATATCGTCTTTGAAGGTAACCTGGAGAACCGCGTGAATGACGGTTTTATCGCCGGTATTGGTGATCTCGCCGTCGAGGTAGTTGACGGTGGCTCCGGCAAAATTTTGGGCGGCACTGGCCTTGAGATCGGAAAATTTGAGATTGGCGCCATAGGGCGATGGTTCGGCAGGCTTTGGCTGTTCGGAACGAAAGACGAGGGCGAGGACGCCGATGACCACTACGACAATGACGATGCCGATCAGGACTGGACGGAAGGTCGATTCCGATGTTTCATTTGCGGAACTGAGATTCGGTTGGAGCAGGCCTGCCATGGGGCCGATTGTACTCCGAGGGGTGGACGTCGTCAGCCACGGTTTCTGCCTCGATTCTGCCTCGAGTTTTTACGGCGGTGATCGAGGGAACCGTGTATGATCCTTCCCGCATACTCCCCGCGGAAGTACTGAATTAACCGGATTTGCCCGGTTCGCCGCCGGAGGTAGGCTGTAAGTGGGAGAAATTGCCGTGATTGTGGCGGATTTCAACCCAGATTGAAAAGTGAATTAGCGATGGAGGAACGTTTTGAGGCACTTACGCAGGGCCTTGGAGCGGTCCGATAATTGCAATATCGAAAATCGAGTATGGAGCCTTCCCCCATGTTCCTGAAAGAGTGTGATGGTGTAGTTAAGCTGAATTGGACGGCAATCGTTTCCTACGCGGGCTCGCTCGTGTTCAGCCTTTTTATTTGGGCTGGAGTGATTCGCACCGTGCAGCATTTTGTGCGGTGAGGATCGGGAGTCAGCGAAAATTGACGTCCTGCTGAGATTCGCCAGTTCGCGCGGGCGTTCGCTCGCGGGACTGCGGGCCTTGGCGTCTCGCTTTATTCGGCCTCACACGTCGTAGTGCAGCAGAGAGAAGACGTCGTACTTCTCCAGTTTTTCCCTTCCCTTTAGAAAATCCAGTTCCACCACGAACGCGAAGCCTGCGATTTTCCCGCCGAGGCCTTCGGCGAGTTGCGCGGTGGCGACGGCGGTGCCTCCGGTGGCGAGGAGATCGTCAACGATGAGAACGCGCTGACCTTTCTGGATGGCATCCTTGTGGATCTCAAGCGCATTGCTGCCGTATTCGAGGTCGTAGCTGACTTTGGCGGTAGCGGCGGGAAGTTTACCGGGCTTGCGGACGGGAACGAATCCGGCGTTGAGGCGGTAGGCGAGGGCGGGGCCGAAGATGAAGCCGCGGGCTTCCATGCCGAGGATGAGGTCGATTTCCTTGCCGATGTAGTTGGCGGAGAGAGCGTCGATGAGGCGGGCGAAGCCGAGCTTGTCTTTGAGCAGGGTGGTGATGTCGTAGAAGAGGATGCCTTTTTTGGGGAAGTCGGGAACTTCGCGGATTAGCTTTTTTAGTTCGGTGCAGTCGGTGGGGGTGGCGGCGGACGTGGTAGGCATTTTTATTTTTATGCTCCTTGAATTTGGAACGAGGACAGGCCGGGGACAGGGTCGGCATCTTTGACCTCTACTTCGTCTACTCGAGCGGCGCGGGGACCTTCGCGAAGGCGGTGATGCAGGCCGGCTAGTTGCTCGCGCGTGCCCTGGGCTAAGACTTCTACGGTGCTGTCGGGATTGTTGCGGACCCAGCCGGCGATCTGGAGGATGTGAGCTTCGCGCTCTACGAACCAGCGGAAGCCGACACCCTGGACGCGGCCGCGGACGAGGAAGCGGCGAGCTGCGAGTGCGGGTTGCTGGGTCATCGTTGTTGTATTTGAGTCACCCGAAAGATCGGATACAACGGAGAAGAATTCCCTAGCACCGAGAGAGAAAGCTTGGCTCGTAGGGGTCCTTCGACTCCGCAAAAAGTTCGCATCTGCGAACTTTCTGCTCCACTCAGGATGACATCTCGTTATAAGCCGGGCGGTTGTGCCCCAATCTGCAAAATATAACTTGCGCGCGCCGAAAGATCATATCTGCGCTAGATCTATGCGCGCGAGAGATATGTGCCTTCGGCGGTGTCTACCTTGATCTTCTCGCCTTCGTTGATGAAGGGCGGGACCTGGACTACCAGGCCGGTTTCGGTTTTGGCCGGCTTGGTTACGCTGGAAGCGGTGGCGCTTTTCAGGCCGGGCTCTACCTCTACCACCGTGAGTTCGACGGTTTGCGGGAGCTCGATGCCTACGGCTTTGCCGTCGAAGAACTCTACTTTGATTTGCAGATTCGAGGTCAGGTACTCGACCGCGTCGCCGAGCGTGTCGCGGGTGAGATGCGTCTGCTCGTAGTTCTCCGTGTTCATGAAGTAGTAGTCGTCGCCGTCGGAGTAGAGGAACTCCATGTTGACCTCGTCGACATTGACCTTCTCGATCGGGTCTGGAGAGCGAAAGCGTTCCACGAACATGGCGCCGGTGCGCAGGTTGCGCAGCTTGGCCTGGATGAAGGCGCGGAGATTGCCGGGGGTGCGGTGCTCCACGCTGAAGACGGAGTGCAGATCATCCTTGTGCTTGATGATCATGCCGGGACGGAGTTGGGTTGCGGGAATCGACATTGCTGGTTTACATCTCCTTCAAATCCTTTAGGAATTCGGCAGCGGGCGGGAAACGCGGAGCGCCGCGGCTAATGATTAAGTTCTTATTTTACACGGCGGGGCGAGGTTTGTGGCTTTCCGGCACCGGCAAATCATCGGCAATATCCAGCCTACCGCTGCTTGCATGGCGGCATCAAAGGCGCAATTGCAGCGACGAATTTCGTCGCGCAGCGGAAACATTTCAATTCGCAAAGGATGGAATTATGGCGGAGAATTTGGCGGGAAAGAAGATCGCAATTCTGGTGGAGAACGGATTTGAGCAGGCGGAGTTGTTGAAGCCGCGCGAGGCGCTGGATCATGCGGGGGCGACGACGGTGGTGGTTTCACCGGTGAACGGGAAGGTTAAAGGGTGGGACATGAAGGAGTGGGGCGATGAGGTTGAGGTGGATATGGCGCTGTCGGATGCCGACCCGGCGGATTTTGACGCGCTGCAATTGCCGGGAGGAGTGATGAATCCGGATCATCTGCGGATGAATCCGGAAGCGGTGGAGTTTGTGCGGGCATTTTTTGATGCGGGCAAGCCGGTGGCGGCGATCTGCCATGCTCCGTGGAGTTTGATTGAGGCGGATGTGGTGCGCGGGCGGAGAATGACTTCCTGGCCATCACTGAAGACGGATTTGAAGAATGCCGGAGCGCAGTGGGTGGATGAGGAAGTGGTGCGGGATGGGAATCTGGTGACGAGCCGGAAGCCGGACGATATCCCGGCGTTTAATCGGGAGATGATTGCGCTATTTGCGGAGGCGGCTGGGCGGGAGCGGAGAGCGGCGTAGCAGGCTGCGGAAAAACTGCTTCTTGCGGGACGACCGTGCCGGAGCGGCTAGAGCCGGTATTGAAAACAAGCCCGCTATCGCAGCGCAGCGCTGCGCCACCCAAAATCACGTGCGACGCCGAGTTTTTCCGCAGCCTGTTAGGGTAGGTTCGCGGCCAGGCCGGAGGGTAGAGGGCGGATATACGGAGGGCTTACGGAGGCAGGTTTGCAGAGGGCAGATTTACTGAGTTAGAAATCCTGAACGAAGAAGTTGCCGAGGTGATTGCCGAGACGCGGAGCATGGTGCTGCGGTTCATTTCTGCCTGCACTAAAGGCGGAGGATAAAGCATCTAATCCTTGGCTGCTTTCCGGCCAATTCATCCAGGAGTCATCCATGAGAACGCTTGAACTGGGCCGTTCCGGCCTGCAAGTGTCCGCGCTCGGTCTCGGCTGCATGGGCATGTCCGAGTTTTATTCCGGCCGCGACGACAACGAATCCATCGCCACCATTCATCGCGCCCTCGATCTGGGCATCACTTTTCTTGATACCGCCGACGTTTACGGACCGCACACGAATGAAGAACTCGTGGGGCGCGCCATTGAAGGCAAGCGCGACCAGGTCGTGCTGGCGACTAAATTTGGCATCGTGCGCGACCCGAAGAATCCGCAAAAGCGCGGCGTCTGCGGCAAACCCGAGTACGTGAAGCAAGCCTGCGAAGCGAGTCTGAAGCGGCTTGGAGTCGAGCACATCGATTTGTATTACCAGCATCGCGTCGATCCCGGCACGCCGATCGAAGAGACGGTGGGCGCGATGGCGGAACTGGTGGAGGAGGGCAAGGTGCGCTACCTCGGCCTTTCCGAGGTGGGCATGAAGACACTGCGCAGCGCCTTCGAGGTTCATCCGATTGCGGCCTTGCAGTCAGAGTACTCATTGTGGACGCGCGATCCGGAAGCGGAGGTGCTGCCCACTTGCCGCGAACTCGGCGTCGGCTTCGTCGCGTATAGTCCGCTGGGACGAGGGTTCCTGACAGGGCAGTTCAAGAGTTTTGACGATCTGCCTGCCGACGATTACCGGCGCAACTCGCCGCGCTTTCAGGGCGAGAACTTCCAGCGGAATCTGAATCTGGTAAAGAAGGTTGAGGAAATGGCGGAGGAGAAGAAGTGCACGCCGGCGCAACTGGCCCTGGCGTGGGTGCTGGCGCAAGGCGGAGACGTGGTTCCAATTCCGGGAACCAAACGCCGCAAGTATCTGGAGGAGAATATTGGTGCGCTCGAGGTGGAACTCGCTCCCGACGAACTGCGGCGGCTGAGCGAGGTCTTCCCGTTTGGCGTGGCGGCGGGAGAGCGCTATCCCGAACAGATGATGTCGCTGGTAAACGCCTGAGAGTTGCGGTGAGGCGACGGGGTTACGACGCGCGGGAGGATTATGGCGTGGGAGGCGCGTTCGGAGCCCGTCTCTCCATCATCTCGTTCAGATCCTTATAGGGAATTCCGCCGGCTAATGCCGAGTAGGTTCCGGAATTTCTCAGTTCCTCGGCCATTCCGCGCAAGGCGCCGAGAGTGGCGCGCATGAAGCCCGAGCCAACGCTGACGCGCGCTACACCGAGCTTCTCCAGCTCGTCAATTGAAGGCGTTCCTGGAACGGCGAGAATGTTGACCGGACAGGCGACGTCTTTTACCAGTCGTCCGATGGTCTCGGCATCTTTCAGGCCGGGAGCGAACACGCAATCGGCACCGGCGTCGCGAAAGGCGATGAGGCGGCGAATGGCCTCGGTATAACTCGCATCGGGATTGCCGCCTTCGAGGAGGTAAATGTCGGTGCGGGCATTCACGACCAGCGGCATGCGCATGGCGGCAGCCGTCTCGCGGACGACCTTGATCTTCTCCAGCACGCGATCGAGCGGCAGCAGAGGCTGATCGGAGCGGCCGGAAGCATCTTCGAGGTTGATGCCGACGGCGCCCGCCTCGATCACCTCGCGCGTGGTGCGGACGATTTCTTCGGCGGTCGAACCGTATCCCCACTCGAGATCGGCGGTGACGGGGAGATGAACGGCGCGCGCGATGCGCCCGATGCGAGCCATCATCTCCTCGCGCGAGATGCGTTGGCCGTCGGGATAGCCGAGCGAGAAGGCGATGCCCGCGGAGGTTGTGGCGAGGGCGGAGAATCCTGCCTCCTCGAGCACGCGGGCGCTGGCAACATCCCAGGCGTTGGGCAGGAGAAGGACGCCGATGCCGCGATGGCGAAGGCGGAAATCGATTGCCTTGTCGGTTTGTGATTGCATTTGAGTCCCTTTTGGTCTCTTTGATGCACGCGAGAAACGGATTGCGCGTCGAGAGCGATTGGCTAACCGCCGCGAAAGTTCTCAGCCGGCGAATTTATCTTCTGGCTGGTGGGGTGGCTTGTGACGCGGCTGGTGGCGCACCTTCTCGCGCATCTTCGCCAGAAAGCTGGGCACGTGGACGACGGCCCGCCCGACAGTGCCGCTCCCGATCTCCTGCTGGCCGTCATCCGCAGTCACGCGCATGGTGTAGAAGCGACCATCAAAGGACTCGAGCTGCGCGTGTGCGCGTACGCGCATTCCGATGCCGGTTGCGGCGCGATGCTCGACGTGTATCGAGATGCCCACGGTAATCTCGCCTTCTTCGCAAAAGGGCTGGAGCGCGAGGAAACATGCGGTTTCCATGAGTCGGATCATGTCGGGAGTGGAGTAGACGGGAGGAAGTTCGGGATGATGCGCGGCCAGGGTATGCTGCAGTTCAACGGTCTCCTCTGCCTCGCCAGTGACACCGATGGGGATGTGATGGGCCATTGGGAAATGATAGTGCAGAAGACGGAGCTTGGGGGCGCGGGGATAAGACACCGGATCCAGTGCGAGCGTTAAGGGGCGGATTAGATGCGGGTCATGCCGCGAGAGACGGAAGGCAGGTTTGAGAGCCTGCCTTCCAGAAGCTGAAGCGACGACGGCGCGACTGATTAGGCCGTCATAGCCGCGGATCGGAGGGCCTCGATGCCGTCGAGCGCGGACCATAACATGCGGGCTGTGGATTCGGCCGCGTCGAGGGCGCGGGCGGCGGCTTCGGGATGTTCGGTGATCCGGCGTTCGAGCAACTTACGCCACACCTGCGAGTGGCGAAGGTCGGCGGTGGTATGCAGGGTGAAATAGTTCCGCGCCTTGGCCGGAACGCCGTAGCGGTCGCGCAGGCCGCGATCTTTCTCGGCGGCGATGCGGGGGACTTGAGACTCGTAGGCATAGAAAGCGGCGAGCGCCTCTTCGGGCAAGCCTTCGCTAGCGATGCGCTGGAACCATGCGACCAGATCGCGCACTCCCTTGACCGGCTTGCGCGCGGTTACCCGGCGTCCTCCCATGCCTTCGACGAAGTCGAGCCAAAGCTCGGCATGGGATTGTCCCGGATCTCCGAAGGCGGTCTCGCCGCCATTCTCCTCGGTCATATTGGCCAGGACGGCGCGGCGCAGATCGCCCTCGTCCAAGCGAATTCCGAACTGAGCCAGGTAGCCGGGGAAGGCTTGAACATGATGGTAATAATCCTCGGCATATTGACGCAGATCCTCGCGGCTCAACTCGCCGGCGGACCAAGCCTTATAAAAGGGATGACAGAGCAAATCGTATTTCGCGACACGCTGGTCAAGTTGCGACAAAAACTCCTTCGCGTTCATGCACACCTCATCTTTCAATATACGAAGCCAAAAACAGGCTGGCAAGGACGTAGGATCACAGAGTTAAATTGCGTATTTTCTTTATGGTACGGGGACAGAGTACAATTCGAGGTCGAATTGCATCGGGAGGCCACTCTTGCGCAGGCGCGAGTTTAACTTTGCGGTCCTCAAGGCATCCGCTGGATTTCTGTTGGCGTCGTCGGTTGGGGCACGAGCCCTGACGACGATTTCCGGCGCTGGAGAGCCGTCCTCAATCGGCGATCTCTATGCGAAGTGCGTGGTGATCGATTCGCTGTGCGCCCCGTTCAACGACATGGATGCAGCCGCTTCAGCTGAGGGACTGGCTGCGGTGCGGGCTTCAGGGATAACCGCGATCAACTTCACGATTTCCGCGCGAGGATTTGAAGACACGGTCGGCAATCTGGGGATACTTCAGGAGTTGGTGGATAAGCATCCGGAAGCCTTCCTGATCGTGCGGCGGCATTCGGATATTGCGCGGGCGAAGCGAGAGGGCAAGATTGGGATCATGCCCGGTTTTCAGGACAGCGCATTTCTGGAGGAAAACGTCGAGCGCATTGACATGTTCCGGCAGCTCGGCGTGCGCATCATGCAGCTCACTTATAACAACCGCAGCATTTTTGGCGACGGATGCCTAGAGCCGGGCAATGCCGGGCTGAGTAAAGCGGGGATTGCCGCCGTCCAGAAAATGAATGAGATTGGTGTGGCCGTGGATTTGAGTCACAGCGGATACCGAACGACGTCGGACGGGATTGCGGCGTCGGTGAAGCCGGTGCTGATTTCTCATGCGGGATGCGCGGCGGTGTATGCGCATCCGCGGAACAAGCCGGACGATATTTTGAAAGCGCTGGCGGATCGCGGCGGATATTTTGGGATTTACCTGATGCCGTACTTGGTGGCATCGCCGACTGTTCCAACGCGCGAGCATGTACTGGATCACCTGGTACATGCCATCAACGTGTGCGGCGCGGATCATGTTGGAATCGGATCGGATGGCGCGATTCAGAAGACGGTGCTGACGGACGAACAGAAGGCGGCGTTCGATAAAGACATTGCGCGGCGGAAGAAGCTGGGTATCGGCGCCCCGGGTGAAGACCGCTATCCGTATGTGCCGGATCTGAATGGGCCGGACCATATGGAGGTCATTGCCACCGAGTTGGGCAAGCGCGGGCAGCCGCCGGCGGTGATCGAGAAAGTTCTTGGAGCCAACTTCGCCCGCGTGATTGGCGAGATTTGGGGGACGGACTAGAGATGGCGGGCGTGGGGAAGTCGAAGAACGCGAAGACGAGTGTGAGCCGTGCAAGCCTGGAAGGCGAACGCCAGCTGAAATATTTCGGCGAGCGGCGGGAAGCGATGGTCGCGGCAATCCGAGAGTTGGTGGAGATGGAATCGCCTAGTGACAACAAGGCGGCGGCAGACCGGCTGGCGCAGGCTGTGGCCGAGAAGTTTGCCGCGTTTGGCGGAGCGGTGCGAATGCATCGGGCTGAGGAATCTGGGGATCATTTGCAGGTTGATTTCGGCGGCTCGACGAGCGGCAAGCCGGTGCTGTTGCTGGGACACTATGACACCGTTTATCCGCTGGGAACACTGAAGAATATGCCCTGCCGGATTGATGGCGACAAGTTGGCCGGTCCCGGTGTGCTGGACATGAAGTCGGGGATAGTCCTGATGCTGAGTGTGATCGAGGCACTGCGGGCCTGGCACGGGGAGCTGCCGCGTCCGGTGAGCGTTTTGCTGGTCTCCGATGAAGAGGTGGGCAGTAATTCTTCGCGCGCGATCACCGAATCGATAGCAAGAAAGGCCAGGGCAGTGCTCGTGTTGGAGCCTTCTTATGGACGCGAGGGTGCGGTGAAGACTTCGCGCAAGGGCGTGGGGGAATATGAGATCAGGGTGACAGGGAAGTCGTCCCATGCGGGATTGGACTTCGAGAAGGGGGTGAACGCAATTGTCGAACTGGCGCGACAGATCGAGAAAGTCTCGGGCTTTACCGAATTGAAGAAGGGATTGACGGTCAATATTGGCGTTGTGAGTGGCGGATCGCGTACGAATGTTGTCCCAGAAGAAGCGCGAGCTCAAGTGGATGTGCGGATCGCGCGCATGACGGACGCTGCCGGGATCGAAAAGAAGATGCATGGGCTGCGGGCTTTCGACCGCAAATGCAAACTGGAAGTTGCGGGCGGAATCAACCGGCCGCCGATGGAGCGTACGCCGGGGGTAGCGGCGCTATATGCGAAGGCGGCGGAGATTGCGAGCGACCTGGGATGGAAGCTCAGTGAAGCGGCGGTGGGAGGCGGCTCAGATGGAAACTTCACGGCGGGGATGGGAGTCCCGACGCTGGACGGGCTGGGAGCGGTGGGAGATGGGGCGCACGCAGTCCATGAACATATTGCGATTTCGGAACTGCCGCGGCGGGCGGCGCTGCTGGCGGGGTTGATTGAGCGGGTCTGAGGAACCTGGCGAGTCGCGCACTCATGCCCTTGTTCGCGGCTGAACACTCTCGGCTTCGTGGTGATACGGGTCACAATGGCGGGTGATGAGGCCTACGAGGCAGGCTTTGACTCGGGGTCTACACTACCCTAGAATTCAATCAGGGATGGGGCTTGGCCGATAGGAATCGGTCTTGGGCTAAGTCACGGAAATCCCGCGGTTTGAACGAGTCTGGTTCGTTCGCTGCCGCAATGGAGGAAGTTATGGGTGAGGGGCTGTTCCAGCCGTTACATATTCTGCTGATCGTGGGCATTGCGCTCCTGCTGTTCGGCCCGAGCAAATTTGCCGATCTGGGCAAGGGATTGGGCGAGGGCATCCGGAATTTTAAGGCGGCAGTGAAAGACGAGCCCAAGAAGGACGAAGAGAAGAAGCCGTAGTTCTCTGGCCGAGAGTGTTGGCCCGCAGCGGCTAAAGCCGCGATCTTGTGGCGAGTTTAGCGGCACGACTGAACGTCGTGCCCTTCCCCTTCCGAGGGTTTTCGAAGCATTCCTTTTTGAAGCATTCCTTGTTGAAGCTCCCTTTCTGCTTTCGTTCATCTTTGGATTTTGCGTTGTGCTCTATCCTGTGGCTGCCTGATTTGCGGCCCTCAAAGTGATCTGCGATCCCCGTCAAGGTTCGCAGGTGAGAGCGTGAGCGCTACACGTTTCAGATCAACTTCGCCTGTTGCAACATTCGATAGACACGCGCGATCGGCAATCCCACAACGTTGTTGTAATCGCCTTCTATACGGGGGATCCAGCGCGAGGCTATGCCCTGAATGGCGTAGGCGCCGGCTTTATCCATGGGCTCTCCGGTGGCGACGTAGGCGGCGATTTCTCTCTCCGAAATTTCTGACATAGTAACGGCTGTGGTCTCGCTGGCCACTTCGCATTTTCCCTCGTGGATCAGGCATACGCCGGTGATGACTTCATGTCTGTGTCCGGATAACAGGCGAATCATGCGGATGGCATCGGAGTGATCGACAGGCTTGTTCAGAATTTGATTGCCGATTACGACGATGGTGTCGGCACTGAGAACGGAGTCGTACGGGCGTTGGAGTGCGATGGCCTGAGCCTTCTCGAGCGCAAGACGCTCGACGCAGGCCTTCGGCATCTCGCCAGGAATGGGGTCTTCATTGATATGGGCGGGAAGAACTTCAAAAACAATGTTAGCGGCGCGCAGCAATTCCTGTCGGCGGGGCGATGCGGAGGCGAGGACGAGCATGGAAGCATTGTACGGTTGAAGTTTGGGGGGTTGACTTGAAGTTGAACTGGCCATGCCGAAGGGCTGGAGTTATTCCAGAGTTTCCGGTTCAATCGAAATGTTCTTCTCGCCTTTTTCGCGTTTCTCCCAATACTTTCTGACCCAAGCTTCGTAACTCTTGCCGGCGGCGGTATCGCGGCCGGTGAAGGCGATGGCGGCGATCTCGGAATATGGAATCGCAGGGCGTTCGTTGCCGGTGGACAGCATCATGCGAATGACGGAGTCGTGCAGAGTCTTGTCGACGCGGCGGTCGAAGAGAAAACCGGTGATCTGGGAGCCATCTTTGCGGGTGACGGTAATATCGCCGCGATAGTCAAAGGCCTTTTCGATGACAGCGCGAATGTCAGCTTCGGTAGCCAGTTCTGGCAGCCAACCCTGGAGATTCTCGCGCTCAAAGCCAGGAACGACTTCCAACTCGTCCTGCGAGTGCGGCGCGGCGACGTGTGCGCTTTGAGGTCCAGCGTGCGGTCGCGCAGGATCTCGCCCGGCTTCGCGGCCGCTCATGCGTGAGTCTCTTCGACGGCCGAAGCACTCTCGGAATTGGGAGCGCCGATATGGACCAATGGATTGTGCGAATAGACGGGGCGGATTTCACGATCCAGATCGGCGAGGGCGGCAGTATCGGGATACTGCGAGAACGTCGCTTTTACCGTGTCGATGAAACCGCGGAGCGAGCCAAACGTATCGTCGACGGAGGTCGGCTCATATCCGCAATGGACCATGCAATTGGCGCACTGCGGATTTCCTGATTGCGTGCCGTAGGCATCCCAGTCGGTGGTCTCGATCAACTCTTGGTAGGACTCGGCATAGCCATCCTGGAGCAGATAACAAGGCTTCTGCCAGCCGAAGAGGTTATAGGTTGGCATGCCCCATGGGGTGCAGTTGTAATTGCGCTTGCCCATCAAGTATTCGAGGAAAAGCGGAGACTGGTTGAAGATCCAATTCTTTTTGCGATTGGACAAGATGGCGCGGAAAAGACGGCGGGTGCGGGCGCGGCCGAGAAAATGTTTCTGATCGGGAGCCTTGTCGTAAGAATAGCCCGGAGAAAGCATCATGCTCTCGACGCCGGCGTTCATCATCTCGTCGAAGAAAGCGCGCACGCTTTTGGGATCGGCGCCGTCGAAGAGGGTGGTATTCGTGGTGACGCGGAAGCCGGCGTTGACGGCTTCGCGAATGGCATCGACGGCGATGTCGTATCCGCCTTCGCGGCAGACCGAGAAATCGTGATGATCTTTTTGGCCGTCGACATGGACCGAGAAGCTAAGATACTTGCTGGGGGTGAAGAGGTGCAGCTTTTCTTTTAACAGGAGAGCGTTGGTGCAGAGGTAGATGTATTTCTTGCGGGCGACGAGGCCTTCAACGATTTTTTCGATTTGCGGGTGCATGAGCGGCTCGCCACCGGGGATGGACACGACCGGCGCGGCGCATTCATCGACAGCCTTGAAACAGTCTTCCGGGGTGAGCTCTTTTTTCAGGATGTGGGCGGGATACTGAATCTTGCCGCATCCGGCGCAGGCGAGGTTGCAGCGAAACAGAGGCTCAAGCATGAGCACGAGCGGGTAGCGCTTGCGTCCGGCGAGCTTTTGCCGCAGGACGTAGGAGGCCACCGTCCACATTTGAGAGACAGGAACTGCCATCACCCCTCCGAGAGAAATGTAGCTCTATGATACTGGAAAAGGCGGCTGGAATGGGAACATAAGGCTCAGTCAGAAACTCGTTGGCTGCACAATTCCACATTAAGGGCGCGGAGCGGATGGAGAATGGTCGTCGGGGAAAGAATAAATGCGAATCGTCTTCGCTATGTATGCCGCCGCTCGTTTGGTTTCGAGTTGTACAAAGATGGTGCTCTTTTGAACGAAAACATGGCCGGGGAGTAAGCGCTTTTTTTTCGGCCCCGAAATCATCACATTTTTGGAGTTACCGACGTCACAGACCTGCGAGCGGGAATCTGTGAGGCTGGAGCGACGAGCTTAGAGAATTCCGGAGATCGATCATGCAAAAAGTTACGGTGCTGACGAGAAGGGTCGAATCGAGAATCGCAGTGATAAGAGGGCGAAAGGTGATACTCGACTCTGACCTGGCCGCACTTTACGGAGTTGCGGTCAAGCGGTTGAATGAGCAAGTGAAGCGCAATCGTGAACGGTTCCCGATGGACTTTGTCTTTCGAGTCAGCGAGAAGGATTTGAGGTCGCAAATTGCGACCTCAAACAAAGGAACGACGGGCGCGGCTGGAAAGGCAAATCGCGGTGGGAGGCGCTATCAGCCATTTGCTTTCACCGAACATGGAGCCATCATGGCCGCCACGGTATTGAATTCGAAAAGGGCGGTGGAAATGAGCATTTTCGTTGTCCGCGCGTTTGTACGAATGCGCGAAGCCCTGGCTACAAATCAGAAGATCGTCACGAAGCTCAAAGAACTGGAAGGCAAGATCGGAGCACACGATGACCAGATTCAGGAGATTATCGACGCCATTCAGGAGATGATGAAACCAGCCGAACCTTCCGGGAGGAAAATCGGGTTCAAAGTTCCCGCGGCGAATGTTTGAGGTCGCAATTTGCGACCTCAAGGAGTCGAGTAGATTTCGAGAACTGGGAGCGAAGCGAACGGCTGCAACCGCGAAATCAAAAGTCAGATCTTCTGCAACCGCTGAACGTCATGGACGCCGGGGATTTGGCGGACACCATCGATGATTTTTTGCAGATGTTTGAGGTCGGCGATTTCCAGGACCACATCGACGTTGGCCTGCCCGTTTTCGGTGCGAGCCGAAATGTCGCGGATGTTGGTGTGAGTATCGCTGATGACAGCGGTGATTTGTTTGAGCATGCCAAAGCGGTCGTCGCAGAGGAGAGTGATTTTTACCGGATAAGAAACCGGCTGGCCCTCTTTATCGCCGGCCCAAAGAACATCGATCCTGCGTTCAGGCTCGTAGAGAAGATTGGTGACGTTAGGACAATTGACCGAATGGACGGCGATCCCTTTGCCGCGGGTGACATATCCGACGATGGATTCGCCACGGATAGGGTTGCAACAGCGCGCGCGATAGACAAGGAGGTCGCCCTGTCCTTTGACGACGATGGCGTTCGAATCACCTCCGAAGACGCGGCGCACCACGCTGGAGATGCCATGACTGGCGGCTTGCTCTTCGCCGTCGGTTATCGGCTCGGCGCCGGTCGGCGCTAATTTTGCCAGCACCTGGCGGGCCGAGTACTTGCCATAGCCAATGCCAGCCATCAGGTCGTCGGGACGGCCGAGCCCGTAGTCGCTGGCGATACGTTGCATGTCCGGGTCTTTAATGTCCTTCAGGGAAACGCGGTATTTGCGCGCTTCCTTTTCGATGAGCTTGCGGCCAATTTCAATGGCACGCTCACGCTGGTGGACGTTAAGCCAGTGCTTGATTTTGTTGCGAGCGCGCGACGACTTGACGATGGCCAGCCAGTCGCGACTGGGTTTGTGGCCGGGCTGGGTGACGATTTCGACGATGTCGCCGGAATGAAGTTTGTGGCGTAACGGGACCATGCGGCCATTTACTTTGGCGCCGGTGCAGGCGTGTCCGACTTCGGTATGAATGCTATAAGCGAAGTCGATGGGGGTGGACTCGCGCGGAAGCACGAGAACCTTGCCTTTGGGGGTAAAGGTGTAAACCTCTTCGGGATAGAGATCGACCTTGAGGGTGGAGAGAAATTCGTTGGGGTCGGAGACATCGCGCTGCCACTCGACGACCTGACGAAGCCAAGCGAGGCGCTGTTCGTCCTGGGCGGAGACGGGGCCATCCTTATATTTCCAATGGGCAGCGATGCCTTCCTCACACATTTTGTGCATCTCTTCGGTGCGGATCTGAATTTCGAAGGTTTCGCCCGTCTCGGTAATCACCGAGGTGTGGAGGGACTGGTATAGATTGGGGCGGGGCATGGCAATGAAGTCCTTGATTCTGCCGGGGACGGGACGCCACAAATTGTGAATAATGCCGAGGACCGCATAGCAGTCCTGCACAGAATTGGTGATGACCCGCATGGCATAGAGGTCATAGACCTGATCGACGGTGATGCGCTGGCGAATCAGCTTTTTATGGATGCTGTAGAGGCGCTTGACCCGGCTCTCGACGCGGCCAGTAATACCGGCTTCCTTGAGGCCATCGCGCAGCGTGGTCTCGACACGAGCCATGAATGCTTCGCCGGCTTTGCGGCGCGATTCGACGGCGTTGCGTACTTGTTCGTAGCCGATGGGGTCGACATATTTGAAGCCGAGGTCTTCTAGCTCGCCGCGGATTTTACCCATGCCCAGACGATGAGCGATGGGAGCGTAGATCTCGAGCGTTTCGCGGGCAATCTTCTGCTGGCGTTCGGGGCTGAGGTGCTCGAGGGTGCGCATGTTGTGCAGGCGGTCGGCGAGCTTGATGAGGACGACGCGGATGTCGTCGACCATGGCCAGCATCATTTTGCGGAGATTTTCGGCTTGCGCTTCCTCGCGGGTAGAAAAATCGATTTTGCTGATCTTAGTGACGCCTTCGACGATGTGGGCCACCTGCTCGCCGAACTCCTGCTGAATTTCGACAGAGGTAACGGACGTGTCTTCGACCGAATCGTGAAGCAGCCCGGCAGCGACGGAGACGGCGTCCATGCGCATATCGGCAAGCACATTGCCGACTTCGAGCGGGTGCACGAGATAAGGTTCACCGGAGGCACGAAGCTGGCCGGCGTGGTGTTTTTGGGAGAATTCGTAGGCGCGTTTGACCAGGTTCAGGTCGTCGTTGGGACGATTCTCGCGCAGCTTCCGCATCAACTCGCGGAACCGGGTCACCGTGAGGACACTGGTCGCGACTTGTTCGCGCAACGTCGCCATGAGCGATTTTACCGCAGTGCAGGGGGAGGAGGAGAATGCCGCGCCGGCGAACTATAGTAATAGCTTACGCGGAGGGGGTTGAAGGCTGCGCCAGGCGAGGCCGAGAAGGCGGGTTCAGTTGGGATTGAGAATCGGGCGGGGGCGAGGATGAGTACGTCGATAAATCGGGTGCTGATCAGCGGAGCGTCAGGGCTCATTGGATCGGCGCTGGCAGCGTCGTTTGAAAGGGAAGGCACCGAGGTTGTTGCTTTGGCTCGCGGACAGAGTCACGGTTCCAGTGTTATTTGCTGGGAGCCGAGCGGAGCGGGGCTCGACCCGAATCTGGTGTCGGGATTTGATGTTGTCATTCACCTGGCGGGCGAGAGCATTGTGGGGCGGTGGACGGAGAAGAAAAAAAAGGCCATTCGGGAGAGTCGGGTGCGGGGGACGCAGAACCTTGCGACCGCATTGAGCGGGGCGAACTCGAAGCCGCGAGTGTTCGTTTGCGCTTCGGCTATCGGCTTCTATGGCGACCGGGGCGAGGAGATGCTGAGCGAAGGAAGTGGAACGGGGCGAGGATTTCTGCCCGACGTTTGTGGCGAATGGGAAGAGGCAAGCAGGATCGCGGCGGGCGCAGGAATTCGTACAGTTAATTTGCGAACGGGATTGGTGCTGAGCTCTCAGGGCGGCGCGCTCGGAAAAATGATGCTGCCGTTCAGGCTGGGCTTAGGCGGGCGGATTGGATCTGGCGAACAGTGGTGGAGCTGGATTCACATTGACGACGTAGTGGGCGCGGTGCATCACGCGATTGCGGCGGAAACGGTTTCCGGCCCGCTGAATATGGTGGCTCCGAATGCGGTGCGGAATGCTGAGTTTACGAAGGTACTGGCTTCGACCTTAGATCTTCCGGCAGTGCTACCGGTGCCGGGAGCAGTTTTGAAGGTTGCGTTCGGGAATACGGCGGCGGACGAATTGTTTTTGTCGAGCCAGCACGTGCGGCCGGCGAAACTCGAGGCCAATGGATACCGGTTTAAATTTGCGGATTTGCGTGGCGCGTTGTCGAATCTGGTGTGACTCGATCACGCTGTCCGACCAACCGCCATCCGAGCTACTGTTTGCTGTTATCTTCGCGGGCCAGTTTTACCTTCGCAGAGTCGAGCTTCTTCTGGACGCGAGCGACGTCGGCGGGATCGACCTCGGCGGCAATGGTGCGATTCCACTCGTTAAGGGCCCGATCCCAATTCGTGACGGCCATCTTCAGGCGACCGGTCTTCTGATAGAGATCGCCGAGGTGATCGTGGACGGTGGGATCGGTATTGATTTTTTGCGAAGCCTTCAGCAGATTTTCTTCGGCCAGATCGTATTTCCCGAGCCGGAAGTAAACCCAGCCGAGAGAATCGAGATAGGCTCCATTGGCGGGATCGAGATCGACGGCACGCTTGATGTATGCGAGCGCCTCGTCCAGTTCCAAGTTCTGGTCCGCCAGCATGTAGCCCAGATAGTTCAGAGCGGAGGCGTGTTCGGGATCGCTGGCCACAACCTTTTTGAATTGGACTTCGGCGTCGCTATAGCGTTTCTCGCGTTCGAAGGTAGAGCCGCGAAGAAACCAGATATTTTCTTTGTCGTCTTCTTTGGTCGAGAGTTCCTCAGCCTTATCGAGGTATTGTTCGGCCTCCGGGAAGCGGCGCAAGCGCGTATTCATCTGGGCAAGGGTGATGTAGACCTGGCGGTCATCGGGGGTCCCCTTGAGGAGCGACTTCACATCCTTGAGCGCTTTGTCGGCGTCGCCCATATCCGCGAGTTGCGCATCGAGCACCATCTTCAAGTCGCGACTTGCGGGGAGTTTTTGAGTAGCTTCCCTGGCAACGTCGGTGGCCTTCTGCCATTCTTTGGCTTCGCGCCAGGTATCGATGATCTGCTGATAGCCGCGCTCAATGTTGTCGTCGCCGCCCAAAGCTACCATCTGACGGAAAATTTCGTTCGCCGATTGATAGTTTCCCTGGTCGCGATAGATGGTTCCGAGACGTTCGAGAAAGACGGCGCGGTTGCTGCGAGCGCTGCCTGAGTAATTGCCGTCCGCCTTCTCCGTCTTCTTCAGGAGTTCGCGCAAGATGGGAATCGCGTCGTCATAACGGCCCTGGGCCTGGTAGATCGAGGCGATGTCATAAGGCGCTTCGATCGAATCCTGCACCATGCTCTGGGCTTTCTTCAGGTTGTCGAGGGCGAGATCGAACTTGCCCTGCTTGCGGTAAATCTCTGCGATGCGAATATAGGTCTGCGCATCTTCGGGATTTGCGTCGGCGATTACTTTGTATTGTTCCAGGGCGGCATCACTCTGGCCGTCGTTGAGCAGGTTCTCGGCCAGGCCGCGGATTGCATCGAGATTGTCGCGATCCAACTCGATGGCGTGACGGTAGGCCTCGACCGCGTTCTTATATTGCTTCTGTTGTTCGTAGGTGTATCCGAGAGCCGAGTAGAGCTTGGCCGAACGGCTATTCTTCGGCACTGAACTGAGCACTTCGGTGGCGCGGGCAGTGTCGCCCAGTTCGTTGTAGAGATAGGCAAGGGTTGTGACAGCCTCTTCGGAATCCGGCTGCAATTTCACGGCAGTCTTAAATTCGGCCTCCGCTTTTTGTAGATCGTTGTTCAGCCGATAGAGCCGCCCCAAGAGGAGATGGTCGTCCATGCTGTCTGGTTCGAGGCGAATGATTTGTTCATATTGCTCGATGGCCAGTTTGAGTACGCTATCGGAGCCGCTTCCAGCCTGCATATCGCCGAGCGAGCGCAGATAGATTCGTCCGAGGAGGCGGCGGGCTTCGAGATTGTTCGGATTTTTCTTGATGATGTCCTGCGCTTCAACGACTGCGTCGCGAATGCGGCCGGTCTTGGCATAAAGCTCGGCCAATCCCGAGGTCAAGAAAGCGGAGTTGGGATCGGCATCGATGGCAGCGCGGTATTCTTCGATGGCCTTGGTGGCAAGATCACTACGACCGTAGGTCGCAACCTGCTCCTCATACATGTGGGCGAGGCAGAAGTGATAGTACGCAGCGGCCCGATCGGCGCCTTTGCCTTTGGGATACAAGGCGGAAGCGGCGTCGGAATCCTCGGGGGCGGTGGGGTTGCTTGAACCGGAGGTGGTCTGCGAAGCGGGGTTAGCGGTTTGGGAATCCGCGATCGCGAACGCGCCGGGCGTCAAAAACGCGAACGCTGTAAGAAGAACAATCACAATAAAATGCTGTCTCTTCATGAACCATCCTGCGGAAATGCCGCTGCCTGGTCCTTTGGATGCAGGATCGCCACCCTTCGGATTCCCCTATTGTACCTTGGCCCATGGCGTGCGGAAAGAAAGGCAGGAGCGGCGAATAATCCAGTGGTACAGGGGCTTTGGAAGAGAAGAATCGAGCGTTCTACCAGTCCGTCAGAGAATGACGGTGCGGATAGACGAGTTGCAAACGATCCATCTGCTTATTAGTGCCGGAAGTGGCGCACGCCGGTAAAGATCATCGCCAGGCCGAGACGGTCCGCGGCTTCGATGACCTCTTGATCGCGCACGGAGCCTCCCGGTTGGATGATGGCGGTCGCGCCTGCCTTGGCAATTTCTTCGACGCCGTCTGGGAAGGGGAAGAAGGCGTCGGAGGCCGCCACGGTGCCTTTCAATGGAAGCTGGGCCTTCATCGCCCCGATCTTGCAGGAGTCGACGCGGCTCATCTGCCCGGCGCCGACGCCAACGGCTTGTCCGTCGCGGGCGTACAAGATTGCATTCGACTTTACGTGCTTGCAGACCTTCCACGCGAACAATAAGGCGCGTTTTTCCTCGGCGGTGGGAGGCCGTTTGCTGACAATCTTCAGATCGGACTGCGCCAGTTTATGAAGGTCGGCATCCTGCACCAGCATTCCACCGGAGATATTCTTGAGGATCCATTTCTGCTGGCCGGGCGGAACCTCTACCAGACGCAAGTTCTTCTTAGAAGCAAACGCCTCCTTCGCCGCGGGATCGAACGACGGTGCCGCGATGACCTCCAGAAACAGCTTCGCCATTTCCGCAGCGGCGGACGCATCCACGGGCCGATTTACGCCGATAACGCCGCCGAAGGCCGACACTGGATCGCATTCCAAAGCGCGCAGGTAGGCCTCGGCCAAAGTTGCGCCATTCGCCGCGCCGCAGGGATTAGTGTGCTTGATGATTCCGCAGAAAGGTTCGTCGAATTCCTGCGCCAAATCCCATGCTGCCTGGAGATCGACGATGTTGTTGTAAGAGAGTTCCTTGCCTTGAACCTGCTTGCCATGCGCGACACCAGCATCGGTATTGTCGGCATACATGGCGGCCTTTTGGTGCGGATTCTCGCCATATCGCAGGTCGATCTGCTTGTGAAAAGACAAGCGCAGGGTTGAGGGAAAGCCGGCGGGCGGAGCGAGTTCGAAGTCCGTTACGCGCTCTAAGATGGAAGCGATCGCGGAGTCGTAAGCGGCGGTGGTGGCAAAGGCTTTTTTGGCCAACTGCCACTTCGTTTCCCGGGAGAGCGAGGCATTTGAGCGGCTCATCTCGTCGGCGATCAAATCGTAGTCTGCCGGGGATGTGACCACGGCAACATCCTGAAAGTTCTTCGCTGCGGAACGGATCATGGAAGGGCCGCCGATGTCGATATTCTCAATCAACTCTTCAAAGTGGACGCCAGACTTTGCGGCAGTTTTCTCGAAGGCGTAGAGATTTACCACGACCATATCGATTGGCGGAATGCCGTGTTCGGCGACCGCAGCCCGGTGCCCGGCGTCGTCGCGGCGATGCAAAATACCGCCGTGAACCTTGGGATGGAGCGTCTTGACGCGGCCATCGAGCATTTCAGGAAAACCGGTGAGGTCGGAGATGTCGCTGACTGCGATTCCGGAATCGCGAAGCAGCTTGGCGGTGCCCCCGGTGGAGATAAGTTCTACTCCCAAGGCCGCGAGCTTGCGGGCAAAATCGACCAGTCCCGACTTGTCGGTGACACTAAGAATGGCGCGCTGAATTTTGGACATGATGGAAATTCCTCGATGAAAAACCGCAGCAGTAGAACAAGAATTCTAGCAGCAAGACGAGGCTAAGGACGGAAGAGAGGTGGTGGGGCTGAGGTGAATTTGTTCTCAGTAGGAGCGAAAAAGGACTTCGAGCTCGATGCGTTGCGCCATAGGTTCGCCGTCGCAAGTCGCCGGCTTAAAGCGCCATTGCTCAACCGTGCCCAATGCCGCTTCATCCACAAACTTGTTTGCGGGATGGACGAACTGAATGTTCCGCGCCTTGCCCTTCGCGTCGACGACAAGCCGCATGGTTACCGAGGATGGTTCATTTCGCAGACTGGCTGGTTGGAGCGGCGCCGGAGTGTAATCCGGTTTGGCGGAAGTCTCTCCAGCCGGACATCGACCAAGTTCGACCGCATCCGCCGGCGGTTCAAACAATTTCGCATCGTCGGGATTAGAGGCGGTCAAGCCGGTTACGTGGACTTGCATTTGCCGATGTCCCGCCTGGCGGCAATCCATCTCAAAAGGAAACCACCGGCCGGCAAATTGCTTGAATTCACTGTACGCGCAACTGAAGTCGGCGAGATGGTGACGGGACCAAGTCGGGATGATGCGCTCGGTGAGTACGCCATTTGTCTGATCAAAACAGAGGGCGGACCTATCTTTGTGAAGGCTGGCGGGTTTGGTTACGGCGCACTTCGCGGCTGGATCGTCAGGGATGCTCTGGAGGGATTCAAATTCCATCTTGGACAATGGCGACGGAAAGAGTTCGGTGGCAAACTCGACACGAAGCGCCTTTTCTGAAAGCGGGGGTCCACTTTCGAGCTCCCAAAGCTTGCGGTCGCCGGCGATTGAAACTTTTCTCATGTCACCCACGACGATCTCTTTTCTCCATTTTGAATCGGACAGCCAAAACTCCGAATAAGTCCCGTCAAAAGTTTCAAGTTCGTCATCGACAAACGAGAATGAAGCTGTCAGGTGAAACGGGGCTGCGCCAGGAGCGCGTACATCGGAGAGGTCACGCGCGTGCGCAAGCATGGCCTCCGCCTGTTTCTGCGTATCGACGGCTGGAATGTCGCGGACCTTGAGCTGAGGTTCAACGCTAGAAACGCTCTGCTGTGGATTGCTGGTTTTGGGTGGGTCGGCGGCAGGCGCATGGGCGAGCAAGAGCAGCAGGCAGGAGACGGTAAGGAAAGATCGTCCGCGCATGGCGAGTTACTGCCGAAGCTATGCTACTCCAATCGGAATCGGAGGCCAAGACGTAAGAGACTTTATTTCTTCGCTTTTGCTTTCAGTTTGGCGTGACCATTATGCATTTCCACGGAGTAGACAACACTGTCACAGCCGTGCTGCTTGCGAATTTCGCCGGTCTTTTTTTTCACAAAGGCGGCGAAAGAGTCGAAACTTCCGGCCATCGCTTCGCCCGAGTTTTGTTTGGCCTGGTTCAGCGCTTTGTATAAAGACTCGATCTGTGTGCGCTCGCCGTCGGCATCCGAGCATTGAATGGAAAACGGCTCGGCTTCCTTCGCGCTTTTTCCGATTCCGTAGACCGGACGAGCCTCCTGTGGCTGCGTCCCACCACCGGCGCCCTGCACGGAGAGGACAGCATCCTGCGGACGACGGTAGCCTTCTTCGCGAATCCTGAGCTTCTTGCGCCAGAGATCGCTCTGGATGGCGTAGCGCTGCGCCATTTCGTTGTAGCGATAGCGCTGGGCAAAGTTCATTCGTACGCCATCGCTGAACTTGCGCAATAAGTTCTGCACGCGCCACTCGACGTCGGCGGGAGGACGCTTGGTTGGATTATTAAAGAAGATCTCATACTCGATCTTCAAACGGCGGAGATGTTCGTGCAGCATGTTGAGTTCTTCGTCGACGCTGAGGGTTGTGGGCACACCGATTCCTCGACCCATAGCTTAACCTTCGGCAGAACGAATGGGTCAGATTCCGGCTGGCCAGTTACTGGCGTAGTACGAAGGTCACATGTCGTTGTGGCTGCGGGCAAGGGAGTGCGAAATAGACGCGACTGTCTACAAGGATGTCCGAGTTGGAGCAGCGATAGCGTCCGCTATTTGCCGCTCGAGGCCATCTTCTTGACCATCGCAAGCACCAGCTTGCGGTCACTGTCGCTCAGGCTGACCGAGTAGCGCCGCATCTGGCTGAGGAAGCGCACTTCATCGTCTGAGAGTTGTGGCAAGCCTTTGTGACCGTTGGTATTCCCGTCGGCAAAGAACTGCGAGAGGGGAATATCCATGGCGTTGGCGATCTTGGCCAGCGTATCCAGCGACGGAATCGTATGGCCATTCTCCACCCGTGAGAGGTAGCAGCGGAGCAGTCCAGTGCGCTTTTCAATGTCGCCCTGCGACATGCTTCTTTGCAAACGGTGATTTCGGATGGTCTCGCCGATCTTCATAAGGCCCGATCAACTACGAACCGGTAGTTGAATAGAGATAAGAAAGATGCGTGCATAGTAACCAGAAGAGCAACTTCTGGCAAGTGGAAATTCTTGCCTGCGGAAATTGTGCAGATCCAATGAAATACGCGGCCGTGTTCAACCTTCTTCGGCGTCTTCAATGCCGATCTTCGAGAGACGATAGCGTAACGCATTCCGTGACAGACCAAGCAGGCGGGCGGCTTGCGACTTGTTTCCTCCGGAGCGCTTGAGAGCCTCGCGAATCATTTCATCTTCCCACTGATCCAAAGTCATGCCATCGGGCAGGAATCGTTCGTTCGCGGCGCCGGAGCGATGACGGGGAACATCCAATTGAATGTCGCCGGCCTTTAGCTCCGGCCCAGTTGCCAACGCACAAGCGCGCTCGATCACGTTTTGCAGCTCGCGCACGTTGCCGGGCCAGTAATAAGCGAGAAGAATCTGCATGGCTTCGGGCACGATCCCGCGGAGATGACGGCCAGATTCATTGGCAAAGCGGGCTAAGAACAGGGTAGCCAAGTCGGGAATATCTTCTTTCCGCTCACGCAGCGGCGCGATATCGAGCGGGACCACGTTGAGGCGATAATAAAGGTCCTCGCGGAATGTGCCTTGCTCAAGCGCGGCGCGGAGATCGCGATTGGTGGCGGCGAGCAAACGAACGTCAACTTTGATCGTGCGGGTTCCGCCGAGCCGCTCAAACTCCCGCTCTTGCAGCACGCGTAGAAGTTTTACCTGGATCGCGGGAGGTACGTCGCCGATCTCGTCGAGAAAGAGCGTACCCTTGTCGGCAAGTTCGAACTTTCCCGGCTTGCTTGCGATTGCTCCGGTGAAAGCGCCTTTCTCGTAGCCAAACAGTTCGCTCTCCAGTAAATTTTCGGGAATCGCGGTGCTGTTGATCTTGACGAACGGTCCCGAAGACCGACGAGATTTCTCGTGAATAGCACGCGCGATCAGGTCTTTGCCGACGCCGCTCTCGCCTCCCAGGAGCACGGTGGAATTAGTCGGCGCGACTCGTTCGACGGTCGCGAGAACTTCCTGCATTTTCGGACTGCGAGCGACGATATTTGGATGGCTATATTTTTGGCCCAGCGCCTCGCGCAGCGAACGATTTTCTTCCTGTAGACGCGAATGGTCGAGTTCCTTGTGGACGACCATGCGCATTTCTTCGAGCGAAAAGGGCTTGAGCACGTAATCGCTGGCGCCGGCCTTCATCGCCTCGACCGCCGTCTCCACCGATCCGAAGGCCGTCATTACCACGATGGGCAGCGCGGGAGTTTCCCGCTTTGCGCGCTGGAGGAATTCCAGACCGCTCATGCCGGGAAGTTTGAGGTCAGTGAGCACGAGATGGACGGGTTCGGAGGCAAGCAACTTGAGACCTGCTTCCGCGTCTCCGGCCGAGAGCGTTTTGAAGCCGTCCTCGCCGAGATTCAGTTCGAGCAACCGTCGCATTTTGGCTTCGTCTTCGATGATGAGGATGGTTGGCATCGGTGATTGTTCGTGTCGTTCCTCGCTATTTCGTGCTTGTGTCGTTGTGTCCTCAGCTTACGGCACGGCTGAAGCCGCGCCCTTTCAAAACCGATTGTCGTTTTCTTCCAAAGGAAAGAATAGGGTAAATATAGCGCCGCCTTTTTCCCCATTCTCGACATGAATTGAGCCGTGATGGCCGTCGACAATTTTTGAGACGATCGAAAGTCCCAAGCCGACGCCGGTTTTCTTTGTCGTGACGAATGGGTTAAAAATTTCTTCGCGCAACTGGTTCGGAATGCCCGGCCCGGTATCTGCCAGCACAATTTGAATTCCTTCGCGTTCGCCCACGGAAGTCTGGCGCGTCTCCACCCGCAACGTGCCGCCGTTTTCCTCCATCGCCTCGTAAGCGTTCTGCACAAGATTCAGGAAGGCTTGCTCGCACAGACTCTCGTCGAGCGGAAGCTGCGGTAAATGGCCGGCGTAATCGCGCTCTACGCGAACCGGCGTGCCCTTCCAGCGATGTGCGACGATCTCGAGGGCGCGTTCGAGCACGGCGCCGATGTCTCCGGGTTCGAGCTGCGCGTGCAGCGGCCGGGCAAAATCGAGAAACTCGGTGACCAGTGCGCTCAGGCGGTTGACCTCCACGGAGATGTAACCCGCGAGTTCGCGCGATAACTCGTCGGAAGCCTGGAGTTTCTGCGATAGCATCTCGGCCGAACCTTTGATGACGCCGAGCGGATTGCGAATCTCATGGGCGAGACCGGCGGAGAGCTGACCGAGGGCAGCCAGACGCTCGGAGCGGCGCGCCTCAGCCTGGGCTTGCTCGAGCCGCCGGTTAGTTTCGGCCAAGCGCTCGGCCAGTTCGCGATAGAGCTGCGTCTGGTGCCTGCTTTGCTGCGAGAAGCGATTGACGACCATGGCCGCGAGAAAAAAGAACATGACCCGCAGCCCGAGGTATTTGAAGGCGTCGGGCGTTAACTCATATTCCTGCATCGCCGGATATAGGTAGGAGCAATAGGAGGCTGAGGTAAACAGTGTCCACAGCATCGTGGCCCAGGTGCCGCAATAAAGGGCAGCAGTGACCACCGGAAGAAAAAAGATCGGCCAGTAACTGCTGTTGATGCCAACTTCCTCGGTGTGGTCGAGAAGTAGGGTCGCCAGCAAAATCTTGAGCAGGATGACGTAAAACACTCCGCGCTGAGGGAAGCGCGCGATGATTCTGCCTTCCAGCAACTGCACGGCGCCGATGGCGAGAAGGATGACCTGCTTATGCCATTCCAGTTCCGGAGGCAGAGCAGCCAGTCCGCCGAGGAAAATAAGCCAGATGATCAGCCAGATGGTGTCAAGGCGGCTCAGGCGATGCGATTCCGGGTCGAAGATGTGAGGGGCAGATCCCACGCAGCATCCATCCAAACGCAGAAGGGGCATTGCCGTCAATCGTGGCGCGGCGCGCCGCTTCGAATCCTTAACCCGCGGCATAAGCTTTTCCAATCCCCTGGATAAATAGTTTCGACTTCCGTAACCGCGGGGGCAAAGCTACTGTTATGTCGCAATCGTTCACTGGGGTAAGGAGCCAACACCTACAAATGGCAAGGATGTCCGGAGTATTTCTCGTCGCGGTGAGGGTGTGCCTGATCATGCTGTGTCTGATGGCCGTGGGCGCACAGGGGCAGACTTCCATGCAGGCCTCACCCAGTGCGCAGACCATCGATTCCTCTGCCAAAATTGCTGCTCTCGAGCAAGCTGTGGCGGATGCAAAGTCTTCCGGGGACAACGGCTGGATGCTAGTGTGTTCGGCGCTGGTGCTGATGATGACCGGGCCGGGATTGGCGCTTTTTTACGGCGGGCTGGTGCGGAAGAAGAATGTGCTCTCAACCATGATGCAGAGCTTCGCGATGATGGCGATCGTGACGCTGCTCTGGGGACTGGTAGCGTTCAGCCTGGCGTTCGCACCGGGTAACAGTTTTATCGGCGGACTGCACAACGTGTTCCTGCGAGGAGTCGGCGCGCATCCCGATCCCGATTATGCCGCCACCATCCCGCTTCAGACGTTCATGATTTATCAGTTGATGTTCGCCATCATTACCCCTGCGCTGATCACTGGAGCGTTTGCGGAACGAATGAAGTTCAGCGCGATGGCCGTGTTCATGGTGCTCTGGTCGCTCCTCGTATATGCGCCGATGGCACACATGGTGTGGGGCAAAGGCGGTCTGCTGAATGCGGCATTGGGCGGCAGGTTTCCCTGCCTCGACTTTGCCGGGGGCACGGTTGTCCACATCACCTCCGGAGTCTCCGCGCTGGTCTGCGCCCTGTATCTCAAGCCGCGGCTCGGCTATCCGAAATGGCCGATGCCGCCGCATAGCGTTGTGCTCAGCTTCATTGGAGCGTGTTTGTTGTGGGTCGGATGGTTCGGATTCAACGCGGGCAGCGCTCTCTCGGCGGGCAGTTTGGCCACCAGTGCTTTTGTGGCCACTCATTTTGGAGCGGCGGCGGCTACGCTCGGATGGGCCGGCGCGGAATGGCTGCGGAATGGCAAGCCCAGCGCCCTGGGCGCGATTTCGGGCGCAGTCGCGGGACTCGTCGCCATCACTCCCGCGGCGGGCTTCGTCTCGCCAATGTCGGCCATTGTCATTGGATTAGCCGCCGGCATTTTCTGCTACTTCATGGTCACGAAGGTGAAGAATGCTTTTCGCTATGATGACTCGCTAGACGCCTTCGGCGTTCACGGCGCCGGTGGAACTCTGGGAGCGTTGCTGACCGGTGTTTTCGCGTCGAGCGCCGTCAATCCGATGTTCAAGGACGCGCGAGGCAATGTCATGCCCTCGGGCTTGATCGAGGGGAATGCGCATCAGTTGGTCAATCAGTTGGCTGGCATTGTTATCGCGTGGGTCTTGGCGATTGTAGGAACATTGGTCATCTTGAAAATTGTTGACGCGCTGATTGGGCTGCGCGTTCCAGAGGATCATGAGATCCAGGGACTCGACCTCTCGCTGCACGGAGAGGAAGGCTACTATTGGGAATCGCCCGCATAGCGGCATGGCACGGAACGAATGGCGTGGAATGGCCAGATTCGGAATGATCGGACACGGAACGGGTGAACATGACAAAGATCGAAGCGATTATTCAAGTCTCGAAGCTGGACGCGGTCAAAGATGCCTTGCAGGAAATCGGCGTGGAAGGCATCACGGTTTTTGAGGCGCGCGGGCATGGCCGCCAGAAGGGCCACACCGAGTTCTATCGCGGCCGCGAGTACACGGTGGATCTCATCCCCAAGTCCAAGCTGGAAATTGTGGTTGCCGACGACATGGTGGAGAAAGTTGAACAGGCGATTATCGCCGCGGCTCGCACGGGCAAGATCGGCGACGGCAAGATTTTTCGTTCGCGAATCGATGAAGCCATTCGAATTCGGAATGGCGACCGTGGCGACAGCGCGTTATAGGGCGATGGCGGCAAGGCGATTTTTGTAGCGAGGCGCGGCCTCCCTCCCGCGCCGGCATCTTTGCAAGCATCCGGAGGGCGTGATCGGGATGAGCACGGTGGCCGACGTGAGCACTGAATTACGCGACTCGTATGCCAGAGAGTCCGCCGCGATCCAGCAGCGCTTTGCCGCCACCGGCGATGGGCGGGCGGCGATTTCCGAACGCACGGCCCTTGTCGATTCGACCGTTCTTCAGCTCTGGAACGAGATCATTTCCTGCGATGCTAAGGGTCCGAAGAATTTTGCGGTGATCGCCACCGGAGGCTACGGACGGGGCTGGCTCTTTCCTTATTCGGACATCGATCTGCTTTTTCTGCACGGAGAGAGCGGCATCGAAACGGAGTTGAAAGACGCGGTCCGCCGCTTCTCGCAAGAACTCTGGGACTTGCGAATGAAATTGAGTCCGGCGACTCGGAGCATTGCGGAGTGCGAGCGACTCGATCCCAACAATGTCGAGTTCGCAATTTCGTTGCTCGACTGCCGGTATATCGCCGGAGATCCGAATCTCTTTGCGCGATTGCGGGACAAATGCATTCCGCGATTAGTCGGGCGCGACTGCCATGCGCTCATCGAAAATCTGGGCGAGATCACCCGTTCCCGCCATCACAAATTCGGCAACACGGTCTTTCATCTCGAGCCCAATGTCAAAGACGGTCCGGGCGGCCTGCGCGATTACAACGTTGCTGGCTGGCTGGCGCTGATTTCCGCCATGGAGAAGCTGAGGATGTGGCCCGACCCGGCGACATTGCTGCCGGTCTCCTCGCGGCGGGCTTTCGCGGCAGCGCTCGATTTTCAAACATCGGCGCGCTGCTTTCTGCACTACCGCTATGGCCGTCACGACAATACGCTGACGTGGGAGGCGCAGGATGAAGCCGCGGTACGCAAGATCGGCACGCCTGAGGCCGAGATCTCCAGCGTTGCCGACTGGATGCGGGTCTACTTTGGCCATGTTCGAAACGTGCACCGCGTCTGCACGCAGTTGCTGGAGGAAATTCCCGCGGCATGGTCGTCGGTGTATCGGCAATTCCAAGGCTGGCGCACGAAAATCACGAGTGCCGATTTTTCCGTCGTCGACGGCTTGATTTTTCTGCAACAGCCAAACGCTCTTCAGGACCCCGAAAAGCTGCTCGGCCTTTTCCACTTCATGGCCGAACATGGGCTTAAGTTGAGCACGACGACGGAATACAAGGTCGAGCAGGCGCTTCCGGCTTTGGCGTCGACTCCCCCGCGCGGCGGTGAACTCTGGCTTTATTTACAGGAAACTCTGTTGCAGCCGAATGCTGCGGACGCGCTGCGCGCAATGAATGCGCTGCGCCTGCTCACATTGCTTTTGCCGGAGCTTAAGGGAATCGAAGCCCTTGTGGTTCGCGACTTCTACCATCGCTACACGGTCGACGAACATTCATTCATCGCTATCGAAAATCTGCACCGGCTGAAGGAATCGAAATCGGAGTGGGACCAGCGCTTCGCGGATCTGCTGACGGAACTCGAGCAACCCGAATTGCTTTACCTCAGCCTGCTGTTGCACGACTCGGGCAAAGGCGCGCAGACCGACAACCACGTCGAGGCGAGCCTGCAACTCACAGACTCTTGCGGCGAGCGACTCGACCTCGACGCGACCGATCGCGAGACTTTGCGCTTTCTCGTCGCCAATCACCTGGAAATGTCAGCCGCCATGCGGCGCGATATCTTCGATCCCGCGAATGTAAAGCTTTTCGCGGAAAAAATTGGAGCGCCCGAGCGGCTGAAGATGCTTTGCTTGATGACATATGGGGACATCAAGGCGGTCAATCCGGAGGCGATGACGCCGTGGAAGGCCGACAATTTGTGGCAGCTTTACATCGCCAGCGCGAATTATCTGAATCGCAGCGCCGATGAGCGCGTCCGCACCGGTTCCGACGCGGGCAGCGGAGCGAACCTCGCGCATCTGCATTCGCTGGCAGCAGTTGCGGGGAAGAAGATCAATATTTTTCTCGAAGGCCTGCCGCAACGTTACTTGCGCATCCATGGCGCGAGCGACGTTCTCGCGCATACGGAAATGGCTTCGCGGCTCGGGCAGAACGGCGTCGAATGCGGCCTGAAGCAGGTGCGGCATTGGTACGAGTTGACGCTCATTACCACGGATCGCCCCTCTCTTTTTGCTTCGGTCTCCGGAGCGCTCGCCGCCTGGGGCATGAATATCGTGAAGGCCAACGCGTTTTCTAATGCGGCCGGGATCGTCGTCGACACGTTTTACTTCACCGACCGTTTTCGCACGCTGGAGATGAACATCCAGGAATGGGACCGCCTGAAGAAGAGCATCGCAGCGGTTGTGAAAGGAGAGACTGACCTTGCCCGCATGATCAGTGACCGCATGAGATCGGAGAAGAGTGACGGCACGAAGGTGAAGATCGCCACGCAGATTGAGTTCGACGATCGGGCTTCCACCCACAGTACGCTGGTGCAGGTGATTACGCAGGATCGTCCGGGGCTGCTGTATCGTATGTGCTCGGCGATGTCGAAGCAAAAGTGCAACATCGAAATCGCGCTTATCGAAACCGAAGGGCAGATGGCGATCGACGTCTTTTATTTGACGGCCGACGGCGGCAAGGTGAGCGAGGAGCGGCGTGCGGGACTTGAAAAAGCGCTACGCGAAGAACTGGCGGCGAATTGAAACGTTGCTGATTGAACGTCTCCATCGGCGCGCCGCGTCCAATGACAACGCTCTCTCAACTCTGACCGGTTTCGTAATAGCCGGCGCGCGTCTGCACGACCATATCTTTCTTTTTGACCTCTAAGAGAATGCGGTGATAGCCCTCGCCGGCCGCGTCCTTATCGGGGGTAAAGCCGAGGCTATACTGCGTGCGCAACTCTTCGGAGATAGTTGTGTAAGCATCGCCGACTAATTCTTTTTTCGAAACCTCGAAGAATCGGCCGCCGGTCTCTTTCGCGATCCGCTGCAAAATTTTCTTGCCATCGACCTTCGGTTCCTCGGGCCGTCGATCGCCTCCGCGCCGTCCTCCGCCCGGCCCGCCACCACCCGGAAACGGCCCGCCGCCGGGGAATGGCCCGCCCCCGCCCGGATAACCACCACCACCGCTGCGGCCGGGATAGCCGTTGTCATGCCGATCATGCCGCTCTTCTAGCCCCTTGAAATAGATCGCGTAGACAATCGTGTCCGACCGTTGCGCGGCCTCAATCGCACTTTCCAGGGTGGTTTTGCTGCCACGATCCACTCCGTCCGAGAGAACAATGACCGCTTTTCGCCCCGTCGGCTTTTTCATGATCTCGTTCGAGGCAAGGTAAATCGAGTCATAAAGCTGTGTGCCGCCATGATGGTGATGCGATCCGGAACGCGAATCGTCGCTGTTCGGATCACTCGACCGGCTTTCTTCCGGATCCGCGGTCTTTAGCAACTCCAGAGCCGATTGCAGCTTTTCGCGGTTATGGGTCAGATCCTGCAACAGCTCGACCTCGTGGTCGAAGTGCAGAAGGAAAGCTTTGTCTTTGTCCTGCGTCAGCATCTGATCGAAAAAACTGCGGCTGGCATTGCGCTCCTGGTCGAGCACTTCGCGCTGGCTGAAGCTGGTATCGACGAGCAGCCCCAGGGTGAGAGGAAGATTTGTGTCCAGGGAAAAATACTTGATGGGCTGTGGCCGGCCATTCTCCTGCAACGTGAAATCGTCCTTCGTCAGGTCCTTTACGATTGCGCCATGTTTATCGCGAACGACCACGGGCAGGGCGACGACGTTGACGTTGACCGCAATCGTGGCCACAGAATCTTTGGACGACGGCTCTTTGTTCTGATCGGAACTCCCGGGAGCCGGCGCGCTTTTGTCTTGTTGCCCGAACCCGGGCGGCACAGCCAGGAGAAGAACAAGCGTCAGAACCACGAGTCGGCTCGGCGCTCTTGACAGCATCGCACGTTGCAGGTTCATTTTCTTGCATATCCTCATTGAAGGAGCGGTTCTCTGTCATTTAGAAGACGAAGGGCAGTGGTTCGGTGCTTCGCTGATAAGACAACCAACATGAGAGTGGATGCGACCGAGCAAATAGCAAGTTGCCAGTGGTCGCTATAATCCATCATTGCTATAACCTGTCAGCAGCTATGACCCGGCATCGTTGTAACCGATCGCCGCTCTAACCCAGCGTAAAAGCCCGGTAAATTACGGGTAAAACTTCGTAAAGCCTGACTTCCGGCGTGTTCTACGATGCTAAATTAAGAACGATGCAATTATTCAATATTCACGGCAGGCGCGGGAATCGCGGGCTTGCATTGGCGATTCTTGTCATCGTGCCGGTCACGATGGCAAGCGCCGCCGGCCAATCCAAAACCGACGCTGCCGTCTCAAAGGCGGTAGGAACGATCAAGAACGTCCAGGCCGGCTCTATTACGGTGGCTTCTCAGGCGGGCGATGTTACCGCGACGCTGGCTTCATCGACAAAAATCCTGCGAGTTCCGCCCGGCGAAAAAGACCTGAAAAACGCCACGCCTTTGCAGCCTCAAGACCTGCAACCGGGTGATCGGGTTTTGGTTCGCGGCCAAGCGTCGGCCGACGGCAAAACGATAGCAGCCCTTGCCGTCATTGTAATGAAGCAAGGCGATGTTTCGGCTGAGCATCAGCGGGAAACCGAAGACTGGCAGAAGCGAGGCATTGGGGGATTAGTGACAGGGGTTGACGCGGCTGCGGGCACGATTACGATCTCCACCGGCGCGCTCAGTACCAGCCACAGTGTCGCGATCCACATTGGCAAGAACACGATTCTTCGCCGCTATGCGGCGGGATCGGTCAAATTCGACGAGGCGAAGCCGGCTCCGCTCTCCGACATCAAGACCGGCGATCAGCTTCGCGCGCGCGGCACGCGCAGCACAGATGGCGATGAACTCGCCGCCGACGAAGTAGTCTCTGGATCGTTCCGCAATATTGCGGGCACAATCACCGCTACCGACCCAGCCGCCAACACAATTACAGTTCACGATCTGATCGCGAAATCGTCGGTGGTCGTGAAGTTCACGCCGGAGTCGCAGATGAAAAAGCTGCCGGCGGAGATGGCACAGCACATCGCCGCGCGGCTGAAAGGCGTTGCAAACGGCCAGGAATCTGGGGCTTCGCAGACGGCGTCTGGACCGAGCCCGACTGACGCGAATCATGGACATGTCCCCGGCGCGCAATCGGGCGGCGGTCAAGGGCGGAATGGCTCTGGAGATGTGCAGCGGATGTTGAGCCGGCTGCCGAACTCTAGCTTGGCCGATCTGCAAAAAGGCGAGGCGGTCATGATCGTCTCGGCCCCAGGGGCGGACTCCGGCCAAGTGACGGCGATCACGTTGCTCGCCGGGGTCGAACCCATCCTGACGGCTGCCCCCAGCCGTTCCACCTCACTTCTTTCTCCCTGGTCGTTAAACGCAGGCGGCGGAGAGGGCGATTCGGCCCCTTAGCGAATTCTTTTCAATGAGCGAGCAAACTTCATACGAGCATCCGTTCTTCATTAGTCAACTTATGCAATGCAAGTATTTCGTCGTCGTGATCTTCGTGGCTATTTTTGCCTTCAGCGTCGCGGGCGCGGCCCAATCCACGGGTACGCTTCGGGGCCAGGTTTCCGATCCTTCGGGCGCGGTGGTTCCGGGAGCGACCGTAGCTGTTCTTCAGTCCGGAGGCCCGACCTACTCGGCCAAAACGAACAGCCGCGGCAGCTATGAGATCGGCAATCTTCCCCCGGGCAGCTATACCGTGACCGTCAATGCACAGGGATTTAATGTCTTTGTGCAAAGCGACGTTCACGTGAGTGCCGGGCAGGTCGCGCAGTTCAACGCCGCGCTCGAAATTTTGGTCGAACAGCAGAAGGTCAACGTCCAGGAAGAGACGCCGCAAGTTCAGGTCACTCCACAAAACAATGCAAGCGCGGTTGTTCTAAGCGGGAAAGATCTCGAAGCGTTGCCCGACGATCCCGACGAACTGCAATCCGATCTCGAAGCGCTGGCTGGGCCGTCCGCCGGACCCGATGGCGGCCAACTTTATATCGACGGCTTTACCGCTGGACAGCTTCCGCCGAAATCGTCGATTCGCGAGATCCGTATCAACCAGAATCCTTTTTCTGCCGAGTATGACAAGCTTGGCTATGGCCGCATCGAAGTTTTCACCAAGCCCGGCACCGACAAGTTTCATGGCCAGTTTTCTGTCGTGGGCAACGACTCGTCGTTCAACTCGCGCAATCCATTCCTAGGCGACGCCGAACAGTCTCCTTACGACTCTGTCATCTACATGGGCAACATCGGTGGACCCATCAATAAGAAGGCGTCGTTTTTTTTCGACGTGCAACGCCGCAACATCGATGAAATTGCCGTGGTGAACGCACCCGCTATTTCGATCACTGAGAGCCTTCCCAATCCCCGGACGCGCACGAATTTGAGCCCGCGCATCGACTATCAGCTCACTCCCAACAATTCGATCACCGCGCGCTATCAGTACTATCGCGACACTTGGCAGAACGATGGCGTGGGCGGGTTCGTGCTGCCGGAAGCCGGCTACAACAGCGCCGATACTGAACACACATTTCAGTTGACGGACACACAGATCTTCGGCGCAAAGATCATTAACGAGACGCATTTTCAGTTTTTGCGGGATAGCAGCAATCAGAATCCCGTGGATAGTCCACTGCAAACGCTGCCGGCGGGCTTCACAACCGGCGCCTCCATCAACGTCCTCGGCGCATTCACCGGAGGTCGCGCCAGTTCAGGAGTGGAAAGCGACCTGGAGGATCGCTACGAACTCCAGAACTATACGTCGATTGCGCAAGGCAAGCACTTCATCAAGTTTGGAGGCCGGCTGCGAATCGCGCACGAAGCCAGCGCGTCAGGAGATGGCTTCAATGGAGCGTTCAGCTTTCCGAGCATCGACGCTTATAATGCTGCGGTTCTAGCTCTTGAAACTGGGGGCACGCCATCGGGGGCGCAGCAATTCACACTCGACGCCAGTCCAAGTGGCGCGATCCCCACGGTTAGCGCCACGGTGGCGGATGCGGGGCTATACATACAAGATGACTGGAAGGTGCGGCCTACGCTGACGCTGAGCGGCGGGCTTCGCTTTGAAACCCAGAATGCTATTCACGATCATGCCGACTGGGCGCCGCGTGTCGGCTTCGCCTGGGGCATTGGAGGCGGAGGCAAGAGCTCTCCGAAAACCGTGCTGCGCGGCGGATTTGGGCTTTTCTACACCAGGTTTTCTCAGAGCCTGGTACTCGACACTAACCGGCTGAATGGAATCACCCAGCAGCAGTATGCGGTTTCGATCCCGGCGCAGTGCAACTCCGACTGCCCCACGATTAACTTCTTCCCGACCGTGCCTCCGGTAAGCCAACTGCCGTCGCAAACCGTTTCGTCGATTTATCAGATTGCGTCGAATCTGCATGCGCCTTACGTTATGCAGACGGCGGTCAGCCTGGAGCGCCAAGTCACAAAGTTCGCCAATGCCACGCTTACCTATCTAAACTCGCGCGGCGTTCACCAGTTGATGTCGTTCATTCCCAATGCACCCGACGTTCCGAGCTACCCGTATTTTGTGGGCGATCAGCCTTCGCAATACATCTTTCAATATGCTTCCGCGGGAAATTTTCGCGAGAATCAGCTGATCGCGAACTTCAATGTGCAAGCGGGGAGCAGGCTGTCCTTCCACGGCTTTTACGCGTTGAGTTATGGGAATAGCGATCCCATCGGATCGTCGAGCGGCGGCGGGTTCTCGACTAACTTCGCCTCCGACCAGCACGACATTGCGCTCGACTACGGCCGCGCCTCTTTTGCCATTCGCAATCGCGTCTTCTTCGGCGGCACGGCCGCATTGCCCCGCGGCTTTCGCCTCAGCCCGTTTCTCGTGTTTAATTCGGGATCGCCCTACAATGTCACGGTTGGCCAGGACCTCACCGGCGATCTGCAATTCAATGTGCGGCCGGCGCTCACGCCGAATCCAGGCCCAGACTGTATTTCTCCGCTTAGCGCCTGCCACTACACGGTGCCGACAACACCCTACACTCCAATTCCCGTCAACTATCTGACTGGGCCGAATCTCTTCACTTTGAATCTGCGACTGGCGAAAACGATTGGTTTTGGCCCCGAGACAAAGAGTGCGCAAGCGGCAGGCTCGCCCAGCGGCCATAACCCGGCAGCTCATGCGGGCGGAGGCCCCGGGGGCGGAATCGGTTTCGGCGGTCGTGGCCCGGGTGGCGGCCCGGGCGGAATGTTCGGTGCTGCGCCCACTGGCCGCCGTTATAGTTTGACGTTCAGCATTAACGCGAGGAACGCCTTGAATAACGTGAACCCGGGCACACCGGTTGGAGTCCTTACCTCGCCCGACTTCGGACGATCGGTGAGCCTCGCTGGTGGCCCGTTCTCGAGCGCTGCCGCGAGCCGCAAACTCGAGTTGCAGGCCATGTTTAGTTTCTAAGTTCTGGCAGAGTATTTTCGCCAAGGACGACAGGCTCACGAAAAAGCCCCCGTCGGTGTCGGCAGGGGCTCGTCTTCAGGGGTTAAGTTAACTGACCTTTTTCCCGGCTTTCCCGCCGCAGCAATTCATGGTTGATTTCTCGCCGCAACACTTCCCATTCGAGCACGCACCTTTAGTTGCGCAGGCCTTCATGTCTTTTCCCGCACAACATGATTTGCTGTCCTTCTCGCACTTGGCGTTGGCATTGTTCTTGCCGCAGCATCCTGCATCTTTGCCGCAGCAGTCCATAGCGTCTTTGGCGTCCGCGCTCGCGTGATGCCCGCAGGCCATGGCTTCTTTGCCATCGGAAGAATGATGGCAGCAACTCATCGCCGCAGTCTTCGGGGAGGAATTGGAATTGGAAGCGGCCGGGTTTTCCTGCGCCCACCCTACCAACGAGAGCGCCAACAAAACGGCAAACAATTTGAACTTCATAAGGTCTCCTATGAGTGGTTATGAATGCGAAAATCGCGCGGCCCACAATCGAGGGCTACAGAGATACGAAGCGAGGAGTTATTTCTAAACGCGAAGGCTCATACCAAAGACATCGAGCGGAGGGCTAAGTGAAAGTGAAGAAGGAGGGTAAACTCGCGCCGGCACGGAAAGCGAAGGAGCGATGCCGGCGGCCACAACCTGTACGACTTCCCGGTTTATGCGTTGTATCTCGCCAGCCGGGGCCGGAACGCTCTGGGGACCTTGGCGAAAGCAGCAGCTATGCGGGTCGTCGCAGGCCGGGGAGGTGGAAAACAACTCAAGTGCAAGCGCTGAATCTTTGTGCAAGCCGGGGCAGCATGGCCGATGGCGATCCATTTGCGCTTGCTCCGGATCGGCGTGGCGATGTCCGCCATGAGATGCGGGCATATCCGCGACTGTCTCTCGTCCCGGACGCATGTGACCGGCGTGCATGGCCAGCATGGGAGCCATGGCCAGTTCGGCCCAGATCCCGATTGCCAGAAAAAGGACGATCGAAACTGCTTTCCTTGCCATTCTCAGATAGTCTGGCAGGCGAGATCGCTCGCCAGTGTGACTGGCGTCACGCAGCAAAGTGAGCCGCTACGCAGCGGGCGGCTGGCGATGGCGTCGACTACGCAGAATCGCCGGTTCCGCGATCCTGGCGCAATCCTGCAACCCTTCCTACGCCGCCTTCCACCTATACTGCTAAACTTTTTTTATGCTCGCCGATTTTGCGGTCCGCGTGGAGCAGTCAAAGGGACGCCGCTTTCCCGAACCGCCTCATCCCTACCGCGACAATTTTCAGCGTGACCGCGACCGCATCGTACATGCGCGGGCCTTCCGCCGCCTTGAAGCGAAGACACAGGTGTTTACGCGGCGATATTCCGACCACTTCCGCAACCGCCTGACGCACACGATTGAGGTCGCACAGATCTCGCGCACCATCGCCGCACAACTCGGCCTCAACTCCGAACTGGTCGAGGCGCTGGCACTCGTACACGACATCGGGCATCCCCCGTTCGGCCACGCGGGCGAGAAAGCTCTGGATGCAGCCATGCGCCGCCACGGATTATTCTTCGACCACAATCTGCACGCTTTGCGGATCGTCGAAGACTTTGAACTCCGGTATGCCGCCTTTCGCGGTCTGAATCTGACATTTGAGGTCCGCGAGGGCATCATTAAGCATTCCCACGATTACGACGTAAATGAGCATCCTGAGCTTGCCGAGTATTTGCTTGAGCTTCGTCCGCCACTCGAATCCCAACTCATCGATCTGACCGACGAAATTGCATACGGCACCGCGGATCTGGATGACGGTCGCGAGGCGCATCTGCTGTCCGTCGAGCAGATTGCCGAAGGCTCGCAGATTTTTGCGAGCTCTTTTTCCAAGGCACGCGAGCTCTATCCAGACGCGCCTCAGAGGCTGCAATTCAACGAAGGGCTGAAGCGCGTGTTCGACCGGCTGGTCAGCGATTTGATCGACAATACTCGTGCCCGCGTCGCTGCGGCTGATGTTCATTCGGTCGAAGACGTCCGCCGTTATCCGGAACGCCTCGCAGCCTTCAGCCCCGACGTCGAAGATCAGCGGCGCCAACTCAAAGATTTTCTCTACGAAAATCTCTACTTCAGTGCGGCACTCGAAGGCGAAAAAGAAGATGCCGAGCGCATCGTAGGTGAGCTATTTAATCATTGGATGGAAAAGCCGGAAGACCTTCCCCGTTCCTACCGCGAAAAGTCCGCGCATGAATCGCTTCCGCGTGTCATCTGCGATTACATAGCAGGCATGACCGATCCGTTTATTTATGAGCAGTATGAGAAATATTGCGGCGCGTGAAATGATGTCCCGAGCTGTGTCACAGTTCAGGGTACTTGGCGGTGCTAGAATAACCCGTTTGCTCTATTAATTCGGTTTTCATGAGGGGGCTTTATGCCCGGTACGATGCTCGCCGTCGTCAAACCCGAAGCCGCTCCCGGCGCGGAAGTGCGTGAAGTCAAGATTCCCGCCTACGGCCGCACCGATGTTCTCATCAAGGTAAAAGCCGCTTCCATCTGCGGGACCGACCTTCACATTTACGAATGGGACCGTTGGGCGCAGGGACGCATTCACCCTCCCCTCATCCCCGGCCACGAATTTTGCGGAGAGGTGGTTGCCTTTGGCGATGAAGTTACGAGCGTCAAGGAAGGCGACTTTGTTTCGGCCGAAATGCACGTCGCTTGCGGCAAGTGCCTGCTTTGCCGGACGGGCGAAGCTCACATCTGCCAGAACGTGAAGATCATCGGCGTGGACGCCGACGGCGCTTTCGCCGAGTACGTCGTCATCCCCGAGTCCAATATCTGGAAGCTCGACCCGTCGATTCCGCAGGAGTACGCTTCGATCCTCGACCCTCTCGGCAACGCCGTCCACACCGTGCTCGCCGGAGACATCGCGGCAAAAACCGTGGCGATCACGGGGTGCGGCCCCATCGGCTTGTTTTCGATCGCGGTAGCGCGTGCCTGCGGCGCGACAACGGTCTTTGCGATCGAAGTCAACGAACACCGCCGCAAACTGGCGACAAAGATGAACGCCGACTACGCCCTCGATCCTTCCAAAGAAGATGTTCGCGCCATTGTGGCCGAAAAAACTGGCGGACTCGGTGTCGATGTCGTGCTCGAAATGGCAGGACATCCTGATGCCATCCGCCTCGCCTTCGACATCATTCGTCGCGGCGGACGCATGTCGTTACTCGGTCTCACCTCCAAGCCCATTCCGTTAAACTTCTCTGAAGACATCATTTTCAAAGGACTCACGATCCAGGGCATCAATGGCCGCCGCATGTATCAGACGTGGTTTCAGATGACCGCCTTGCTGAAGGCGGGGAAACTGGATCTGCATCCCGCTATAACCGACCGTATTGCCATGAGGGATTTTTCCAGCGCCATGGCACGCCTGAAAACCGGTGAGGCCAGCAAGATCATCGTTTATCCGAACGGCTCGAAACTCTAGTTTTTCGAACTCCGATCGATATCCCTGTCGCGGCTGGTTTTGATTGGTAAACTGTAGATAGGCGCGGAGGGATGTGTGAGCGGTTGAAACAGTCGGTCTTGAAAACCGATGTACGGGAAACCGTACCGGGGGTTCGAATCCCTCTCCCTCCGCCAGACCGTCTGCACTGCCGAGAAACTCGCCGAATGAAGATCAAGCGGCAAGACTTAAGACTTGGGGAGTGGCTGCCCGGAGGGAACGAAAATGCACCATCGTGGGGGAGCTTCGAATTCTATCGGCTCAGGTACAGTCCTTTACCCGCTCTGCATTGCTCTCCTTACCTTTTTTTTGCCGGTGTGTCTGGCCGCGGCGGGGCCGCCGACGGGAGAGAACGCATATTGCAGCAAGGGCGACACGCCGCATTTTGGCGCCAAAGACGGCCCTGCGGCTTTGCCGCGAGCCTGTTTTTATACCGGCCTCGACGGAACGCCGTCACCTGGAAAACAGATTCACGTCGGCGCGAAAGATGACCTGGCGGGCGCGGTTAAAGATGCGAAGTGCGGAGACACGCTTCTTCTTCCCGCAGGCGCCAGCTATGAAGTCCAAGAGCTGCCCGCCAAGAAATGCGACGATCAACACTACATCACTATCCGCACCGATACACCCGACTCCAAGCTGCCTCCGGAAGGAACGCGCATCTCTCCGGCATGGGCTGGGGTAGCGAGCCTTCCGGGACGTCCGTCATTTTTACAACCTGCGGGAGGGGCGGCGAAGCTCCTGGCCACGATCGTGGCCAAACCGGACAACGGCGTAATCGTGGGAGATCATGTGCGGTTCATAGGAATCGAATGGACCACCACTCCCGGCGAGCACATCAGTCGAATGATCTATACAGATCATGATGACAATGTCATTTTTGACCGTAACTACATTCACGCCGGCGAGGGGTCCGAGGTGGGCCATGGAGTCGGAATGATCCTTGGCAGCCACAAGGTTGCGGTCATCAATTCCTATCTGAGCGGTTTCAATTGCATCGCGCGGAAAGGATCGTGTACGGATGCCACCGCCGTAGGGGGAGCGCACAGCGAAGAGCCCTTTGGCACATTCAAAATCTACAATAATTTTCTGGAAGCGTCCGGAGAAGATCTTCTGTTTGGCGGTGGAGGGTCGGAATACAGTCCGACCGATATCGAAATCCGGCGCAACCATTTTTTCCGGCCGATGCTATGGATGGAAGGAGCGCCTGGATATACCCCCAGTCCCAAGGGCGAACCCTATATCGTCAAGAATAATCTGGAGTTGAAAAGCAGTATCCGAGTTTTAATTGAAGCGAATTTGCTGGAGAATTCCTGGGGCGGATTTACGCAGTCAGGATTTTCCATTCTGCTGACCCCATCGAGCCAAGCAAGTCACTGCCCGAAGTGCGAAGTCACGGATATCACGCTGCGCTATAACCGCGTTCGCAACGTAGCCGGAGTCTTGACGATCGCCACCAAACACGCCCCCGAGAACAAAGGTGGCGGCAGCCCGGCCGATGGCGGCCGCATCTCGGTTCATGACCTGATCGCGGACGATATCCACGACCGGGATTATAAAGGCGCGGGAGGATTCCTGAAATATATGTCCGCGCTGGTCACCATCCATGATGTGCACATCGATCACGTCACTTCAATCGGGCCGGGAGTGCTGATGGCCGTGTCGGATCGCAGTGGCGAGAAGATGCCAAATTTTGCTTTAACCAATAGTGTGTTTGCGCTTGGAGATGAGCGCCGGCCAGTGGTACCCGCGGCCGCGCACAGTTGCGCCACCGGGGCAGTGAAGGCGGGCCCTCAAGCGGTGTTCGATGCCTGCTTTGCCAGCTATCAGGTCGATCACAATCTGCTTTCCATCGGGCGCGCGGCCGGTTTTCCAAAAGGGAATACCACGGTGTCAAGTCCCAAAGATCTTGAGGTGCGCGATTTGAAAAACGGTATCGCCAAAGACCCACGTCTCTGTCATGAGAAAGAGCCCGGTTGCGCCAAGCGGTCGCCGGGCGCGGGTGCGGCCTCGGACGGCCGGGATTTGGGAGCCGACGTTGATGCCGTCGAAGCGGCGATTGCGGGCGTCGAATGATTCTTTGCTGATGACAAGAAGGGCAAAATGCCATCCCTTGCCCATTGCGGTGGGAAGTCTCTTCTCACTCAGGCCGACCACGTTTCAGTGGAGGCGAGCCCAGTTCCCCACTCGCGGCACTTATCTTCATTAGCGGGGGGAGCGGTGCGCCGAGCAGCGTGAGGCAGGGGAGGCCGCTTGAAGCAAGAAGGTAGGGATGGGCCTTCGCACGCATCCCTTTTTCAGATGAGATCGCCGTCTACGCTAAGAGCGACACCGTGGTCGTTACGTGCATCAGCGGGTCTTCAACCTCAGTCGGAGCGACCGGGTTTGCCGTGACAGGCAGCTGCCGGACGGGCGAACCGATCGCTTGCCTCGGCCCCATGGGCAAGGTTGTATGGTTGACTTCTCTCGGATCGTTCGAGATTCGCCGCAGCGAGTCGTAAGCCTTCTCCACTGTGCTCAGCCCTGCCGTAGATCCACTGGAAGCGCCTACGGTTTGCTGGAGGGTAGTGATGTCAGTCGGAGAATAGGACGTATCCTCGCTGGCGGGCTGCGTTTGCGTGTTCTTTTGAACACCGGTTGACGAGAGTGCGGTGAGCTGATTCACGGCGTTGCTGCCGTAGATTGCCGAAACGGACATAGGTTTTTCCTTAAACCAGAAATGGTTCCGGGTCTCGATTGCCGGACCCGGTAGTTACAGAGGATCACCATTCCTAAAAGCACGCGCGGTTCCATTTCAAAGCGCAGCGAAAGTGGTCGTTTTGCAAGGTCATCTGCCAGTATGGAGCGAGAAGCCGGAAATGTTTGCCGATCCCTTCCCGGAAAGAATTGCCGGGTTTGCGGTCGGGGACGCGGAATTCTTCCGCTTGCGAAGGCAAGCAGAGTAATTGAGACGATCACGACTAGGCCGAAGCTCCGTCGATCGCGACGCTATCTGCGAGTGCACGTTTCAGTTCAGCTGAGTCGGGAAATAGTTCCATCCCGCGCCTGAGCAATCGAACCGATTCGCGCCAGTTTTGAAATTGTGTGTAGATGCTCGCCGCCCGCAAGAAAGTTTTTGGACTTGGCGCCTGAGTGGCCAGAACCTCGGCCACAGCAGCCGCCCTGGGTAACATATTGGCGAGAACGTAAGCCTTCATTAACCGATCCTGAATGTCGGCTCTCGCTGGCAGCGATATGGACGCGCCCTCCAATCTACGAATCCCTGAATCGGTCAGTCCCAGCTTGACCTCGATCAATCCCAGTTTGCTCTCCAGTTCCCCATCCCGTCCGCGCATCTTGAGGGCCTCCAGATAAGCGGCCCGCGACTCTTGCAATCGTCCCACTTGCGAAAACGCGTCCCCCAGCAACCGATGCTTCTGGAGCGCGCTCGCATGGTCGGGAGGATTGAACTCAAGAAACGGCAACGCGTCCTGCGCCCTGCCCAGATCGAGGTAGATCATTGCCGTGAAGAGCAGCGCCTCCACGCACCGGGGGTTCAACTCAAGCGCTTTTTGAAAATTCCGGAGCGCTTCCACGCGATTGTTGAAAGAGTCATATTCCATGCGCCCGAGATATGTCCATCCACGAAAGTCTCGCGGCTCGTCTTGCACTCTCAGGCGCAGAAGATCCCGATAATAGATGAGCTTCTTTCCCATATCTCCGCGCGGCGAAAGAAGCCCGAAGTTGTGAATGCAGCAGTCCGCCGGCCGCAGTTTCATCCCCGCCTCGCGAATCGTCAGTTCAACCTGTTCGTGAACTCGACCAGTGAAATGGATCTTGGGGTCACGGCGAAACAACCGGCACTTCTCATAAGTGAAGTAGCTTCCCGCATTCGAGGCACGGGGGTGACGGAGGTCATTCGCCTGGCCGATTGCGCTGCCCGCCCGAATCTCACTCGCCGGCGTGTAGTTTCGTACGGGCAGAATGTAGCCCGCAGCCTGCGGCGCTCTTATCAATCGCCGGATCGTGGAGCCTGCGTCTCGGTCGAGTTCCTCATCGGCATCGAGCGAGAGCACCCAATCTGTGTTCATCGCGGTTAGCGCGGCGTTGCGGGCGTCGGCGAAGTGGTCGTTCCAGGCATACGAAATAACGGTCGCGCCAAGGCCGCGGGCGATTTCGACGGTGCGATCCGTGGATCCGGTGTCCGCGACGACGATTTGATTGGCAACTCCGCGCACGCTATCGAGGCATGGGCCGATCATTTCGGCCTCGTTCTTGACGATCATCGAGAGTCCCAGCGTCGGCATTGTTTTATCCCGCAGGTTCGAAATGGCTGTGCTCAAACGAAGATCGCTAGCAAGTCCGGTTCCGCATCCTTATTAATCTCGCTCTAAGATTCGAGCGTCTCAACTGCCCGCGGAACTGAATCGGTGAATTTGCGCGCGCATTACCTTCGGATGAAATCTTGGTGCCGCACAATTCCTAAGACGCCCGGCGTGCCGAATAATAGGCGATTGATGCGCAGAGGCACTATTTTGGCCAACTCTTCTTCCAGGCGCTCACGAATCCTGCGGCGAGTACTCGAGTACATCGACGCCGGTGCCTGGTGGGCTGAGAAAAACGGCCTGCTCGTCTTTGGCGAGAAGGAGCGCGTCGAGGCCTGTCTCAATTCCGTTACGCCGTCGGCTGAAATCAGCAACGATGCCATTCGAGAGGCGCAAGTCATCCGCTCGCGCGTGCTCGCCAGTCGAGGCCGGCGCACCGCGGCCAAGCGCGTGACCATCGGAAGACTTCCTCCCGAGTCGACCAAAGCCGACGTCGAGCAGTGGCTGCTCGATCTACCGCCCGCGCGTCGCGAGGAGGTTACCCGTTACATTCTCGACAGTTTGTCTGCATGCTATGTCGATCCCGAAACTGGCGACGCCATTCAGCGCGACGAGGACAACCTCGACGCCGCTCTCGCCGCCGATATGCTCGATCAGCTGGATCGCAGCATAAAGGCGACGCGCGAATATCGCGTCCTCCGCATCAAGCATGCTAGCCCGTGGGTGCAGCAGTACTTCGAGGAGGCGCATCGATGCTACCTGCATGGCTTTTCGGTCGCCTGCGCGGTTCTATGCCGAGGCCTGCTCGAAGCCATGCTCATCGATCTGGTTGATCCGACCTATCGGTTGAGCCGCACCAGCCGTCCGCAAACTTCTCATCTTTCCTCTATGATCGATGCCGCAAAAGGCAAGTTCCTCGATAAAAGGGGGATCGCCGCTGCATCTTTGATCCGTGACTGTGGAAACAGCGCTATCCACGATCTGAAGGCCTTCGGCGAAGAATACGTCCCGAGGCTCGGCGAAGTCGTGAATGCGACCCGCGAGATCGTGAGCATTCTTTATAAATAGTGGGATGTCCCTACCTAAGAAAGCGATAGCAGTTCAGGCCTGCTCGTCCAGGGAATGAGGTGAATCCTCCTGCGGCAGTTCGTTCTCTTCGTCGGGCGATTCGGGGTTATGCACCGCCCGCCGACGCCGCGGTTGCGGATGGTCTCCGCCGCTCGACTGCCGAGATTGAACTTCCTTCACCGGTGTGGTCGAGGTAAGAGGCCCTGTGATTGACAAGTCATCCATAAACGTCACCGGCATTGCCTGTCGGGCCCGCAGGCAATTTCCCAAGTGCTTCTTAATCGGCATTTTCGAGCCTAGAGATTAACTCCGGCTGAGTTTCTGTCGTGGGGTCGATATATCTCTTTGGTTTGCGCGCCCCCGAGGGAGGTCGGCGCCATGCTCTCCGGCTTCTATTGCCACTCTCCGAGCAGCGCGTCGGCAACCCTGGCTGGTTCCACCTTATAGGTACCGGCCGAAACCTGCTGCCGTAACTGCTCGACTTTCCCAGCGCGCGTGTCATCCCCGTTCATCGCCATCTGTGTGAGCGCCGCAATGCTCGCCGTTCCAGCCAGCAAAGTTGTTCGCACGTCCGTCGGCGCGGCTTCCGTCCCCTGAGGGTCCTTATTAGCGGCGTTTGCGATTGTCCGCTCCACGTGCTGTTCGTCGAACTCTGTCTTGGGTTGTGGGTCCAGTCCGCCAATCGATATCGTCATGGTATGTTCTTCCCCGATGATTGCCGGCCTCTGCGAGTCCAGAAGCCAATAATCATTTTTTTTTGTTTCGCGAATCGCTTTTAGCGGATTAGTGCGGGATGAGCGACTCGGCAAAATATGCCTAGTTCTCTTGCACTTTCCTCGCCAAGAAGCGGAAATGGCGCTAAAGACTAGCTTTCGGTGCTTTGCCGTGCGAATAAATATTGATGAAGGCGCGCCCGATCATTAGCCGAAGATGAAACAAAGGTGAAAGCGTGATCAAAACCGAAGCGGCGCGAGACGGTGGCCGCGATCGTCATCTCCGCCGGGTCGCCAGGCAACGTGAAGATTAAAGTAGCTGTTGCGTTCACTCTCAAGGGCTCGGGGAGCCACGCGATCAGCCCTTGCTCGCTGATCTCATAGCATCGTCCGCAAATAAATTGATCGGACTCGGCATGCACAAGAAACGGAAAATCAATCTGAAAACGCGGAGCCCGGTAGTGAAAATCGCGAATGTTTTCCACATCTCTCCTGACTTGCGAGCCGCGTTTCGCACCGAAGAAACCGCGTAAATCGGCATGACAATGCCGCATCGTGCGGGACCCGGTTGCTGAGATAACATCTATCGGCAATTTGTCTTCCGCGGTTCTTAGCGCGAGGCGGGATCGAGCAATTCTCGATTACGTTCGGCCCTGTACGCGGAGAGGAGTGGGCCTTTGGCAGAACCGTTGCACCCTGACTAGGCAGATGTTGCCTACTTCTCATGCCAGTCCAATAAACGCGGTGATGGCGCCGCCTGGCGACGGCTTGCTGGCCGACGCGTTCAGCGTTTTTGTCTCGGCCGCGAATCGCTTGGAGCGTTCGTACACGCAGTTGCACGACGAAGTCGCCCAGCTTCGCGCTCAACTGGAAGAGCGGAACCGCGCCCTCGCTTCCAGTCTTGCCGAGAACGCGCGAATGAAAATCCTGCATGGCCAGATTCTCGACGCGCTTCCCTGTGGCGTCGCCGTCGTCGATGCGGAGCGCAAGGAGATCGTTCTTCTCAATCCCGAGGCGCGCAAACTATTAGGGATTTCAGATCAAGATGCGCGCTGGAATCATCTTCCCGTTTCCTTGCTTACGATGATCGATTCCGGCCCCTCGCAGGCGTGGCGGCAAGGCGACGAATCACAGATCGCGGTCAATGAGGGCGGCGGCGATCGCTGGCTCAGGATCTGCTGCACCTCGATTAGCGCTAATACGAATGCCGCCGTCTCGCCGACTCTAATTCTGACGATTCGCGATACGACTTCGCAGAAGCAGGCGGACGAGCAAAGAGAAGCTTCTCGCCAGATGATGGCCCTCGCCGAGATCTCGACTCTGCTGGCCCACGAAATTCGTAACCCATTAGGAAGCCTCGAGCTCTTCGCCAGTTTGCTGGCGGCCGATTCCGACCTTTCCGACCAATCGAGAAAGTGGACTCAGCATTTGCAAGCTGGGGTGCGCTCGCTCTCCGCGACCGTGAACAACGTACTCCGCTTCCACTCGCCCGGTTCCGCGCAACTGATGCCGCTAAATCTTCGCGAGCTCCTGCTCAACGGCATTGAGTTCGTCCGGCCCCTGGCGCAGCAAGCAGGCATTGCCATTTCGCTCGAAGAGACTATGGGCTCAATCAAGGTTTTGGCCGACGCTGGAGCCATGCAACAGCTTTTCCTGAATCTCGCTCATAACGCCTTTCGCCATACCCCGTCAGGGGGAACGTTTCATGTGCGCGCCAGGCTTGCCTCTGGCGCAGCCGGCAGGTCGGTTGTTGTTGAATTCAGCGATACCGGGAGCGGCATCGGGGCTGAAGATCTGCCGCACATTTTCGAGGCGGGATTCAGCACCAAACGGCAGAGCACCGGCCTTGGCTTGGCCGTTTGTCAGCGCATTGTCGCTCAGCATCATGGCGTCCTTACCGCAGCCAGCAAGCTGGGAGAAGGTTCCACATTTCATCTGGAGTTGCCCGTCCTGTGATGGAAGATATGAACTCGGTTTTGGTTGTCGACGATGAACCCGGCATGCGTATGGCGCTGCAGGCCAGTTTTCAGCGCGTCGGGTGGCATGTCGAAACTGCATCGGGGAGCACCGAGGCTCTTCACAAGTTCAACTCGGCTCCCTATCCGCTCGTCGTCACCGACGTGCGGATGCCCGATGGCGATGGACTGAACCTGATGCGGCAGGTGCGGAGTTCCAGTCCGTCGACCGCAGTGATTTTGTTGACTGCATTCGGAAGCGTGCCTGAAGCGGTCAAGGCCATCCAGGGCGGCGCCTGCGACTACCTGACCAAGCCGGTCTCCTTTGAGCAACTGCAAGCTGCCGTAACCCGCGTCATGCGCAACCCGGCGCGCCCCACCGATAAAACAAGAGAACAAGAGGAGCCGATTGTCGGGAATTCTCCAGCCCTTCGCCTCGCGCTGGATCGCGCCCGCCATGCCGCTCGTACCAATGCTGACGTACTAATCGAAGCCGAAAGCGGCACCGGCAAGGAACTTCTCGCGCGTTTCATTCACGACGCCAGTTCGCGCAGCGAAAAGCCGTTCATCGCGGTAAATTGTGCCGCTGTGCCCGAGCAGCTTCTCGAAAGTGAGTTGTTCGGGCACGTGCGCGGCGCTTTCACTGGCGCTACCGCAACCAAATACGGCAAGTTCGAACTTGCCAACGGGGGCACATTGCTCCTCGACGAAATTGGCGAGATGCCGGTTAATCTTCAGCCGAAACTGCTCAGAGCGCTCCAGGAGCGAACCTTCGAGCGGCTCGGCGATGCTCGCACGATCACAGTCGATATCCGCATTATTGCTACCACCAACATCTCGCTGCACTCGATGGTGGAGCAGGGAAAATTCCGTGCCGACCTCTATTACCGTCTCAACGTCATCCCGCTGACTTTACCTCCGCTCAGGCAGCGCCGCGACGATATTCCCGTCCTTGTCGAGGCCTTCGCCGGCGAATTCGCCAGAGAGTTAGATCGCCCACTTCCTATCCTGACCGCCGACTTCATCGCCAGCCTGCAACGTCAGGATTGGCCGGGCAACATTCGTGAACTGCGCAACTTCGTGCGCCGCGTGCTGACATTGAGCGACTTCAATGAAATCGATCCCGGGCTTTTGACTTCAGAACTCTCTGGCTCGCATCGCGGTCCGTCGCGTTTGCCGTCGATCGCTATAGCGCCAACGACTGCCACGTCGATTCGCGAGGTGGAGCGTCATCTTCTCGAGAATGCACTCGGGCAGACTGGCGGCAATCGGACGCGCGCTGCGGAAATGCTCGGAGTCAGCGTTCGCACCATTCGCAACAAGATCAGGCAATACGGCCTTCCAGCCCGGAGCAATGCATGAGCGACATTACGACACCGATGATGAATTTCCTGGAGCGCGTGCTCAACGTGAGCTCGGAGCGCCATCAGTTGGTCGTCACCAACATGGCCAACGTCGATACGCCCGGCTATCGAACAAAGGATCTCGACTTCCGTAGCGAGTTGGAGCGCGCTTCCACACCCGACGGCACCATGAGTCTGGCTTCCGTCCACAACGTCTCCGGGCTCGTGCAACGACCCGACGGCAACGACGTGAGTATTGACCGGGAAGGTCTTCTCCTGGCTGAGACCCAAATGCAGTTTGGCCTCGGCATTCAACTGATGCAACGTGAGTTTCACAACCTGCTTCTTGCAATCAACGAAGGGAACAAATCGTCATGAGCATGTTCACATCTCTGGAAATCAGCGGTTCCGCTCTAGGCGCGGAAAGACAAAGAGCCGAAGTCGTGGCCGCGAACATGGCCAACGCAGAAACCACCAAAACGCCCGAAGGTGGGCCTTACCGCCGGAAGGAAGTCGTCTTTGCCAGCGCCGGCAATCAGGCCTTTCGCACCATGCTCGCCGATTACAACGGCATGCATGCTTACTCGCGTCCCGCCGTGCGGGTGCAGAAGGTCGTGGACGATCCGACCGCGCCGCTCATGCGGTACGAGCCCGGCCATCCCGACGCTGATAAGGATGGCTATGTCGCCTATCCGGCGATCAACCCGACCGAGGAGATGGTGGATCTGATGAGCGCGGTCCGTTCCTACCAGCTCAATGCGTCGGCCATCGCGGCCTCGAAGCAGATGATTCAGGAATCGATTTCGCTTTTGAAGTAGTTCGTCACTCGGAGACTTGACGATGAACAACACGATATTTCCCGGTCTGACAGGAGTCCCGTCGATTCCTAGCACCCCGACCGCGCCCACGAGTTCGCAGCCTGAACGGGGCGGCTTTGGCGACACGTTACGGAATGCGATCAACTCCGTCGACCAACTGAATCAGACCTCAGACTCCCAGGTTTCCGAACTTCTTCAAGGAGACCGTCAGGACATTCACAACGTGATGATCGCCGTCGAGAAGGCTGACGTCTCTTTCCAACTCATGATGCAAGTGCGCAACAAGATACTGAACGCGTATCAGGAGGTTTCGAAACTTCAGTTCTAGCCGCGGTTAACGATAGCGCGTTCATCCTATGCCACCACTGAGCAACATTCAGAAACAGGCTAAAGATTTCATCGTGGCCTTGACAGCCAAGCAGCGCATCTTGCTCGCTGCCGCCGCCGTCGTCACGCTTGCCGTTGTTGTCGTTTTTTCGGGCATGATGGCCACTCCCGACTACAAGCCTCTGGTGACCGGCATGGAACCGAGCGATGCCGAGGCGTTGGGGGCAAAACTCAGCGCGAAAAATATTCCTTTTCGTCTCGGAACCGACGGCAAGAGCGTCGAGGTGCCCAGCGACAAGCTCGATTCGAGCCGCATGGAAATTGCCTCGGACGGTATGCCGCACAGCGGCCGCCTCGGATTCGAGCTCTTTGACAAGATGAACTGGGGCCAGACTGAGTTCGACGAAAAAGTAAATTATCAACGGGCACTCGAAGGCGAATTGGAGCGGTCGATCCAAACCTTGAAGGATGTGGAGAGCGCCCGTGTTCATCTGGTAATGCCGGTCGAGTCCGTGTTCCTCGATCGTGAACGTGCCGCCAAGGCCACAGTCGTTCTCAAGCTTCGTTCCGGCCGTCTTCCCGAAGATACACAGCTGGGCATCGCGCGCCTCGTTTCCGGAGCGGTCGACAATCTGAACCCGGAGAATGTCACCGTCATCGACGCCGACACGAATCGCCCGCTCGGATTGCCGCGGCGCGATCCCGCTTCCGGCGACGGGACCCTTGAACAAGAGCTGAGTGCGCGCCTCGTGCAAACTCTCGAGCCTGTCGTTGGCGCCGACCACGTACGCGCCAGCGTTAATGTTGAATACGATCCAAGCACCAGTGAGGAGAACGAAGAGTCCTACGATCCTGACAGCCAGGTGGCGGTATCAAGCCAGCACTCGGAAGAACAATCGGGCGGCGCGCTTGCCGGCGGGGTACCCGGTACTACGAGTAACGTCCCGAACGGTGGGGCGAATCCAAAGCCGCAGGTGAACTCTGACGAAGACACTCAGATATCAAAGACTGAGAGCGAGACTTACGCGGTAAGCAAGACGGTTCGTCATACACTTAGCCCGGCGGGCCGCTTGCGCAGAATTTCCGCGGCCTTGCTGATCGATGACGCGACGGAAACGACTGCCCTCGCCAACGGAAAGGAAACCCACTCTCGCCGTAAGAGGACCGCCGATGAGATCAAGGAAATCACCAGCCTTGCCAGTGCGGCTATCGGAATCGATGCTCAGCGAGGGGACACCCTTACAGTCGAGAACCTCTCATTCGAGCAGCCGTCGGGTACTCCGGTCTCCAAGTTGCCCATCGGCGAGCGCGTGAAAGTCATGCTTCACGACTGGTCGAGCATCGTGCGCTATGCCTTGGTGTTCCTGATGTTCATCCTCACCTATCTACTTCTCTTGCGGCCGCTGAAAAAGCAGGTTCTTGCGACCGTGCGCGAACTCCCTGCGCGCGCAGCCGCACAACAGCAGGCAATCGTGTCGGGCAGTGTGGATAGTGCGCTCGCGGCGCTTCCGCCGGAACAGCGTGCCTTGGTGCTAAAGAAGCAGCTACTCGACAAAGTGAAGGGTGAGCCCGCGGCCGCTGGCCAACTTCTCCACGCCTGGATCAATGAGGAGGCCATTTGAACGCGGCTACCCGTACCGCTCTGACCGGCAGCCGCAAGGCCGCCATTCTCATCGCCCTTATGGGGGAGGAAGTCGCTGGCGCAGTGCTTCGCCACCTTCCTGAGCAAGACATTCATCTCGTCACCCGGGAGCTCTCGGAGATAGGAACGGTTACTCCAGAAACAGTCCATGAAGTCCTCGAAGAATACGACCGCGCCGCTGTAGCGCAAAAATCGTTAACCCGAGGCGGATCCGACGTAGCTCTGCGCTTGTTGGTGACCGCCTTTGGAGAAGAACAAGCCAGACTTGTGATGAGAAAGGTAGCCGCGCTGCAGGGGTCGACTCACCTCGAATCGCTGCGCAAAATCGACCCTTCACAACTCGCGCGCTTCATCGAAGGCGAACATCCGCAAACCATCGCCCTGATTCTCGCTCATCTCGACGACAAGCAAGTCGCCGCCGTTCTCATGAAGTTGCCCGAACAGGTCCGGTCGGAGTCGGTCAAGCGGCTTGCACAACTCCGTCAGTTCTCGCCCGACATCGCGGAACGAGTCTCGCTGGTTCTCAGTAAGAAGTTGCAGGCGCTCGGCGAACAGAACCGCAAGACCTATGCCGGGTTCAAAAGCGTTGCCGACGTAATGAATCGCCTCGACAGTGCGGTTGCGAAATCCATTCTCGAATCGCTGGAACAGGCTGATCCGAACCTTGCCATCAGCATTCGCAACTTCATGTTCACGTTCGAAGATCTACTCGGCGTTGCCGATGTGGCAATCCGCGAGTGGCTCGGAGCCATGGATAAGAAAGTTCTGGCGCTGTCTTTGAAGGGCGCGAGTAACGAGCTTAAGGATCATATTTTCCGGTCCATGTCGTCGCGAGCCTCCGAGATGCTCAAAGAGGACATCGAGAGTCTGGGCCCGGTTCGGAGCAAGGAAGTTGTCCAGGCACAGCAGGAAGGAGTCGCTGTCCTTCGGCGCCTCGAGTCGGAAGGCAAAGTCGTTTTGCGAGCGGAGGGAGACGACGAATATGTCGTGTAACGGCACAGCCGCAGCTCTTTCACCCGACCAGGTCTCTGAATTCGTTTATCAGATTCCCCAGCCAGCCGAATCGATGGCGGCTGAATCGCAGTCATCCTCTGACGCCCCTCAAGAGATCGAAAATCTTCCTCGCATCAGTGAAAAAGAGCTGTCGCGCCTTGTTTCCGAGGCTCGCGCCGAAGGCTTCCATGAAGGCCAAAAAGAGGCGCAAAAGAAATTCGACCTCGATCTTGCGGCGCAAAAGCAACTCATCGCCGGGGCACTCGCCTCATTCGAGCAGGAACGCGCCACCTACTATTCCAACGTCGAGAACCAGCTCGTTCATTTAGCTCTCGCCATTGCCGGCAAGATTCTCCACCGCGAAGCGCAGGTGGATCGTATGGTTGTCGCCGGGCTCGTAAAGGTTGTCCTCGAGCGCATGCAGCAGACGACCAAAGCCATCGTCCGAATTCGGCCCGAAGAGGCGCTCAGTTGGAGGCACTACTTTAACACCAATCCTGACCTGGAAATCGTGGAGGACCCGACGCTTGAGCCGAATGATTGCCGTATCGAGACCGAACTTGGCGTCGCCGAGATGGGCCTCGACGCCCAACTCAAAGAGGTTGAAGCCGGCTTCTTCGATCTGCTGGCGCAACGGCCCGGCGTCCAATGAGCAACAGCGCTATCGACTCCTGCCATAACTGGCTCTCCTCCAGTTCAACCGTCCGTTGGAGTGGCCGGGTCACTGAGGTCGTTGGCAACCTTGTCGAATCCTCCGGCCCTTTCTGCTCGGTGGGCGACTCTTGCGAGATTGTAAATTCCAGCGGCGAGCGCTTTACCGGGGAGATCGTCGCCTTTCGCGGCGCAAACGTTCTCTCGATGTGCCTGGAGAAGCCGCACGGAATTCGCTTTGGCGACCGGGTCGTCACTTGCGGCGCCAAGCCTTCTCTGCGCGTCGGGCCGGGCTTGCTTGGCCGCGTCATTGACGCAACCGGCCAACCGCTTGACTCGCTTGGGGATTATCGCGCAGCGCGCTCCCTGCCCGTCGATGTTCTGGCGCCTCGAGCCCTCGACCGTACGCTGATCGACGAAGCACTCGGTTGCGGCATCCGGGCGGTCGACGCTTTTCTTACCTGCGGGCGGGGGCAGCGTGTCGGTATCTTTGGAGGAAGCGGCGTCGGCAAAAGCACGCTCATCGGCATGATGGCCCGCGGTACCGCAGCTGATCTCACCGTGCTCGCCCTGGTCGGCGAACGTGGCCGCGAAGTTGGTGAGTTTCTTGCCACCCTGGGCGACGAAGGGCGCCGCCGTTCGGTCGTTATCGTTTCAACTTCCGATCAGTCTCCCCTACTTCGTATTCGTGCCGCGCTCGCCGCTACCGTCGTGGCTGAGTATTTCAGCGCGCTCGGAAAGAACGTGCTTCTCGTCGTCGATTCGCTCACTCGATTCGCCATGGCACAACGCGAAATCGGATTGGCGGCAGGCGAACCACCCACCGCGAAGGGCTACACTCCGTCCGTACTCACTATGCTCGCAAAAATGGTCGAGCGCGCCGGCCGTTTCGCGAACGGCAGCATTACCGCTTTTTATACGGTCCTCATGGAAGGGGACGACCAGCAGGATCCAATCGTCGACGCGGTTCGGTCGCTACTCGATGGCCACATTGTTCTCGATCGCAATCTAAGTCTCGCCAACCACTATCCGCCAATTTCGGTGCTCGACAGCCTCAGCCGTCTAATGCCAAACGTTTGCTCGAAAGAACAACTTCAAAAGGTAGGCGCGGTTCGCACCCTTCTCGCCGCCTATGCCAAAGCGGAAGACCTGATCCGGATTGGCGCTTATCAGAAGGGCTCCGACTCAACTCTCGATCGGGCCATTGCAGCGCTGCCGCAAATCAATGCGTTCTTGAAGCAAGGCCCGGACGAGATCGCCCGCATGGATTCCACTCTGAAGCAACTCATGGCTTTGCCCAGTTAAGCATGGCCTTTCGTTTCACTCTCGCCGCCGTTCTTAAGTATCGTGAGGCGCTAGAGCAGCGTGAACTCACCGCATTGGAGAAGACGCAGCAGGAGATCACGCTTCTCGAAATGCAGATCCAGAAGGCAGAAGAGGACCTAAGTCTCCTCGAACAACGCCACGGCGAGGAACTCAAGCGCGGTATGCCCGCAATCCACCTGCAAGGGGCCCTGGAGCAGGAGAACGCCATCATCCGTCTCAGAGAAGATCTAGTGAAAAAACAGGAAGAACTGCGCTCGAAGCGTCTGGAAATCCTGAAGGCTTATGAAGAAGCGCGCCAGAAGCGCCAACTACTGGAGCGCTTGCACGACCGGCGTCTCGGGGAATATACGCGCCAGCAGGTCAAGGCGGAACAAGCCACGCTCGACGATCTGTTTCTGGCGCGTCACCGACAAAGTCAATAGGCAAACCTTGCCCATTGGTTCCGGGCAAACTTTGCCTATCCGGGCACAATAACCCACTTTTTAATCGGCACTCTCCGCAGAAATCTTTAATTGCCATGCCTCCCGAGCCGTCTTGGGAAATGTTTCTAATCCGGAATTTTTGGCGCTTGGGTTGCACATTCGTTCCACGACAGGAGAAGAGTGTGGCACTGCGTATGCCGGACCTCGCCGCCAATGCGAATGCGTTGAGCAACCTCTCGCCGAATCCCCCGGCGGTGGGGAAGTCGACTGGTTCGATATTTCTCGATCTCTTGTCGCAGGCGACCGGGAACTCGCTGCCCCCCGCAACTGACTCGGACGGCGGCACGCTCTCTCAAGCGAAGACTTCTTCGAAGAGCACAAGGCAGGCTTTTTCCGGGTCTGCTATGTCTTCCAGGGCGGGCACTTCGCATTCTTTATTGCACACGCGGATTCAACCTTCCCCGGCGACAGCAACGGAGACTGCTTCCCCGCAAGTAACCAAGCTCAATGCACTGGCACTCTCCGTTCCACCCTCTCCGACAACATCGTCCTCGGAAGAGGCTAGGAGCGATGAACCATCGCTGCTCTCTCCTCTGTCTACGGTAGGCCTCTCGAAGTCCGAGATATCGAGCACGCCGGATCTTTTTGCACCGCAGTTCACCAGCATCGCGGCGGAAGGTAGTGTGGCCAACGCTCCGGAATCGTGCGCCGACGGCACTTCGCCGCGTCGCAATTTCGGGGTCGTAAACTCCACAGAAATACCGGCGCACAATTCCGGCGTCGTACCCGCTTCCGCCACGTCAAGGCTAGCGCCGTCTCGTCCGGCCAAGTCGGAAGAGCCCATCGATTCCGCGTCATCCTCACCCGAGTCGACCCAACCACAAGTCTCAGCTCTCAATTCCGACGATCTCGATTCGCTCACCACTCGCCTGGAGAACACGGTCGATTCCACTCTCGATTTGCCCGCCCATGGAACCGCGACACCGCTTATCCATAGTTCCGCCCCGCTCGGAGACGTAACGACTGCGTCGTACAGCATCGAACCCGCTTCCGATGTCTCGATTCTCGAGAACGTCCCTGGCACCCCGGAGCCTCTCGACCCGGTGATGAGCCACTCTCCGCAGACCTCGTACCCGGCCCAGTCGCAGCGTCAAACCGCACGAACCACCGACACCACGCAAAAGTCGACCACCGATTTCTCTTTCACCCATCGTCTCGATCGCACACCAGCGATCTTGCCGCAGACACACACGGAACGCATCCAGCAGACAACATTGTCCGACGACCGCATGTCCGTTCCGCAGATCGCACCGTCCACGAAGGACAGCGCCAAGCCGGAAGTAAACCAGCCAGCGACAAATTCGCAGGCGGCAAATTCCGATCGTGTTTCGTCCGCTTCTAACTCCGATCGCAATTCCCCGCCAACCTCGGGAAACGGGTCTACGCATGACGCCAAGCGTGAAGAGGCTGCGCCGGCGCAGTCTCGCGACATTCCAGTCGCGGCGGTTCAGGACCTGACGGGGGCGCAAGGTTCCAGCGCGCGCGAAGGCTTCGCTAATCTCATAACGTCCCAGCTTTCCGCCGCAAACGCCGCGAAAGGGGAGTCACCCGCCGCCCACATTCCGATACCCAACGGTTCCGCGGACTCGTCATCCGGCGGCGCTACCGTCGATGTCGACCGCGCCGAGCAATCTGCGTTGGCCGGTACTGTCCCCGGCATGATTCATTCCGCGAAGTTGGTTTCGCAGGCGGCCCAGTCCGAACTCCATGTCGGATTTCAGGCGGGAGAATTCGGCAACGTCGACATTCGCACCTCTATGGTTCGCAGCCAGGTCACGGCTGAAATCTCTGTCGAGCATAGTGAGCTTCGCAATCTTCTGGCGGTCGAGCTTCCGCACCTGCAAACAAAGCTCGCCGAGCATCCGATCACCTCGGCCAACGTCGTCCTTAGCAACCACACTGGCGGAGGCTCGTCGAGTCCTCGGCATTCCTATCAGCAGAATGCCAATGGGTCCGGAGATTCAAATTCTCGCCAGAGCGAATCCGATGCGCTGCTGGGGCCCGCGGCGCTAACCGAAGCACAAGTTTCAACGTCGCAGTTGGACGTTCATATGTAAGGTGCACACTGTTGGCACCACGCGGTACTAGAAGGAGAAACAAAATGTTTATCAATCCGATCTCAACGGCGCTGCAAAGCACACATGCTGCAAATTCCGCCTCGTCGGCGTCGAGTACGTCCAACACGGCGACCACCAATCCCAATCAGGCAGCGAACGACGCCGAGGACACCTTCCTCAGTCTCCTCGTCACGGAACTGCAATCGCAGGATCCCACCTCCCCAATGGATCCCAGTCAGATGGTTGGGCAGATGTTCTCCATGAATCAGTTGAATGAACTGATTTCGATCAATCAAACGCTTCAGACCGCCTTCGGCTTGTCTGGAACTTCATCGGCCGCGAATTCGGCAGCTACTTCTTCGGTAACAGGAGCTCACTAATGGCATCTTTTTCCATCGCACTCTCTGGCCTTTCCGCAAGTTCGAACGCGCTGAATGTAATATCCAACGACCTCGCCAATCTGAACACGGTGGGCTTCAAGGATCAGCAGGCGAATTTCGAGGACTTGTTCTATCAGAACCTCGGCACCAACGGTTCTGGCGATCCCATCCAGCAGGGCAGCGGCTCGAAAATCGGTTCTATCTCCACCGACTTTACCGATGGAACCGTCTCGGACACAGGCATATCCTCGAACATCGCCATCACCGGCAATGGGTTCTTTATCACGGAAAACGCGAATGGCACGTTGTCATACACGCGTTCCGGCGACTTCACCACCAATGACGCGGGCGAACTCGTCACCTCTTCCGGCGCGACCGTCCTCGGTTATCCCGCCGTCAACGGAGTTGTTAATACCGGAGGCGTGCTTGGCCCATTGAACGTCGGATCTAGTGTCACCAATCCGCCCAGCGCAACCACCACGATGCAGCAGCAGACGAACCTCGACGCCACCTCGCCGGTTGGGACTACCTATTCAACCTCCATGGAAGTCTACGACTCGCTCGGCGCTTCGCACATTCTCACCTTCAACTATACCGAGACTGCGGCCGGCAACTGGAGCTATCAGATCACTCTTCCCGCCGCCGACACCGGGGGAACGGGAAATCCCACCGTCGTGGCCAGCGGAACTATGACATTCGATGGCAACGGCAACCTGACATCGCCCACCGGATCGATCACTGGCATCGCCGTTTCCGGTCTGGCGAACGGTGCCGCCCCGATGAACATCACATGGAACCTGACCGATAGCACCGGCGCATCTCTGATCACGCAGGTCGCTGGTCAAAGCACAACTACCAACAGCGACCAAAACGGCTATTACGCCGGCACGCTCCAAACTTACACGGTCGAAGCCGACGGCACCATCGAGGGCACCTTCACCAATGGTCAAACGCAGGCTCTAGGCCAGGTCGCGCTCGCCAGTTTTGCCAATACCCAGGGATTGGAGTCGGTCGGTGGCGGTGGCTTTGCCCCGACTCTGGCGTCGGGCGCGGCTGTGGTTGGCGTTCCCGAGGCCGGCGGTCGCGGAACTCTGACCGGCGGCGCTCTCGAAATGTCCAACGTGGATATCTCCACCGAATTTACTCAATTGATCGTCGTGCAGCGCGGATTCGAGGCCAATGCCCGCATGATCACGACGCTCGATTCGATCGACAACACGACGACGAACCTGCAAGCTCAGCCGGGCAATTAACCTGACGTGAGCAACTGATTAGAGCATTTGCGGGCCCGGCCAACCACCGTGCCCGCAACTTGCGCTTTCTACTTTCACTCTAATCACCTGCGACTTCGAGGCCATTGTCCTGCGGTAACCATTATTCCCCTAAGTTATTGTCTCCACTCTTCTGTCTTCATATCTCGGCACGATGATCTCGCGCGCCTGCTCGGTCCCGCAATTGCACTCCTCTCAGTTCGTATCGGTCTGACCGAATCGCAGCATGACAGCGCAACCACAACCTGCGGAAAAACCGGCTCAAGTGGAACAACTCACTTCTGGCCTCGAAGCGCTCGCTCGTTTCGATTGGCTGCCCTGTCGTCTTTCGCTCGAGATTCCGGTAAGTGAGTTCACCCTTGGCGATCTCTTGCGCTTGCAGAAGGATTCCGTAGTGACAACCGCGGTCCGCAGCAACGAAGAAATTCCGCTCAGCGTCAATCGTCAACTCATCGCATGGATTCAGTTCGAGATGATTGGCGAGCGCCTCGCCGCTCGCATTACGGAGTTGGCATGATCACGGCAGGCAACAGCGGAACTTCGGTCCTCAACGCGGGCTACCCCCCGACGCAGCAAGGGACTGGAACACCGGCAATAGAGTCGACTTTCTCGATTCAGGTTCGTCATTTGCTTGCGAAACTGGTCACTCAGGCGAAGAAAATTCAGGTTCGCCAGAACAAGAAGAGGCTTCGAGTTTGCGAGACACTCAGCCTCGGAGACAAGCGTTTCGTCGCCGTCATTCAGGTCGATGAAAAGCAGTTCCTCCTCGGTGGTTCTCACGCTTCTGTCTCGCTGCTCGCTCAACTGGAAAAACCGGCTGAATTCGCGACCGTTTTGAACGCTCGCATCGCCGAGGTCAAGTCTCAGTGATGCGCATTGTCTCCAACGGTTGCCGGGCTCTCATTGTGATCTTCCTCCTGCTTGGCAGTGCCTTCCCGGCCTCGGCCCTGGGGCCGGGTCCCGGCATTTCGGCGGGTATAACGGCGTCCCGGACTTCGATGCTCGCCGTCTTTGCCGTTGCCGCGAATCCCTCCCGCCTCGGCTCGAACGACATCCGCATCAGCGGCGTTGGGAATGGCGCATCCTGGACGATCATTGTCCTACTCACCTTCCTCACGCTGATTCCTTCGCTGCTCCTCTGCATGACGCCGTTCGCGCGTCTGCTCATCGTCTTCCACTTCTTGCGGCAGGCGCTTGGCCTCCAGACGACACCGACTAATCAGACTCTGATCGGATTGTCGCTGGTCCTAACGTTCTTCCTCATGCAGCCCGTAGGAGCGAATGTCTACGAACTTTCCGTAGCACCCTTGCAAAACGGCGATATCACTGCCTTTCAGGCTATCGAGCGTGGCGAAGCTCCAGTTAAGGCATTCATGCTGCACTACGTTCGGGAAAAAGATGTCGCTCTGTTTGTCGAGTTGTCCAGGGAGCCGCGTCCAACGAGTCCGAGCGACTTATCCATGCGCGTCGTTGCTCCCGCCTATATCTTGTCCGAGCTTAGAACCGGCTTTCAGATTGGCACGGTTCTCTTCCTTCCTTTTCTCGCCATTGACATGATCGTCGCCTCCATTTCCACCTCGGTCGGAATGCTGCAATTGCCGCCCGTCGTAATCTCAACGCCTCTGAAGCTGCTTCTTTTCGTAATGGTTGATGGTTGGAACCTGCTCGTCGGATCTCTTATGCGGAGTTTTCAATAGCTATGTCTTCAGCGATCGTGATCGACCTGGGACGGATGACGATGAAGGAGGTCTTCCTGATCGCCGCTCCCATTCTTGCGCTCGCTGTCCTGGTCAGCCTGCTCATCAACATTGTGCAGGTACTCACATCGCTCCAGGAAACAACTATATCGGCGGTTCCGCGCTTGTTGAGTGTGGGCGGGGCTGTCTTCGTTCTCATGCCCTGGATGCTGAAACAATTGTGCCATTTCACCCTGCAATTGCTGTCCGATTTTCACCCGTACGTGCACTGACAGGATATGGAAATACCACTCGGCAAAATTGTCGGCGCGATCATGATCATCGGCCTTCGTGTCTCGGGGCTCATGCTCTTTGCGCCGTTTTTGAGTAACGTCGTCATCCCGCCTCGGATCAAGGCCATTTTCGTCATCGCGATCACGGGCGTTCTTTATCCGATCTACGCGCCACGCATTGAAACTCTCGATCTTTCCCGGTGGCCCGTGATCGTCGGCACCGAAACCGTTCTCGGCGTGGCGATTAGTGTTGCGACTTATGTCGTCTTCGAAGCAGCACAGATAGCCGGCCAGATGCTCAGCATTCAAATGGGCTATTCGCTGGTAAACATTCTCGATCCCACCAGTCAGGTCGAAAGCACCGTTATCGCCTTTTTCCATTCGAGCATGGCACTGCTGATATTTCTTTCGCTCAATGTCCACCATTGGATTCTTCGCGCTGTCGCGCACAGCTTCGACTATCTCCCGCCTGGCACGGTGACTGTGAATCCGAGATTCGCGCAGGCCGTCATGCACGAGGGCGCGGTCGTCCTTGAGCTTGGCATTCAGATCGCCGCTCCCGTGCTGGCGGCGACTCTGCTTCTTGATCTCATTCTCGGCCTGCTCGGCAAGTCTTCTCCCCAAATGCCTTTGATGCTGCTCGGACCTGCGGTCAAGAGCATGCTCGGCGTCTTCATCTTGACAGTGACCATCGGCTTCTGGCCGCGCGTTTTCGAAAAATATTTCGGGCAATCGATTTCATATACCGAGCAACTGCTGCACCTGGCGCACTAACTCATGGCAGACGCGAGTAAAACAGAGAAACCGACGCCGCAAAAGCGGAAAAAGGCGCGCGAGCAAGGCCAGATCGCGCGCAGCCGCGAACTCTCGAGCGCGCTGGCATGGGGCGGCGCCATGGCCGTGACCGCCTGGCAGACATATGAAGTGCCTCAGCAGTGGCGGGGCCTGCTGCAACGAAGCCTCGACATGCCGGTAAGTGATTCGCTCTCGTCCAACAGCCCCGTGCTCTTCTGGACGGGCGCGGCAGTTTTGCGCTGGATCATTCCCGTCTTGCTTGCCTCATGGGTCATCGCTATCAGCGCCGGGGTCGCTCAAGGTGGGCTCGTTTTCGCCCCTGAAGCTCTCGCCTTTAAGCCGGAAAAGCTTAGCCCAGCCAACAAGCTTAAGCAGATTTTTTCACTGTCCGGGCTCAGCGGCATTCTCAAGTCCCTGATCCCGTTCTCCGTCATTGCCTGGATCGGCATCTCGACCATCGAAAAGAATTGGCAAGCGGTCATGCAGGCGTCGGATGTTGGCGTTCGCCCGTATGTGAGATTTCTTGTGGGCGCCATGTGGCAATTATGTTGGAAAGCGGGTCTCGTCCTTGTCTGCTGGTCGGCTGTCGATTACCTGCTCGTCTGGCGCAAGCTCGAAGGTGATCTTCGCATGAGCCGGCAAGATCTGCGCGAAGAAGCTAAGCAGACCGACGGCAATCCCGCAACCAAGGGCCGCATTCGCCGCATTCAGCGCCAGATGCGCCGCCGCAAGATGCTGCAAGACACCAAGCAGGCCAGTGTCGTCATCACCAACCCGACACATTTTGCGGTCGCGCTGAAATACGAAATGAGCATGGACGCGCCGATCGTGGTGGCCAAAGGTCAGAATCTTCTCGCACAAGAGATCAAGGAAATTGCCCGCTGGCAGGGAATCCCTGTCCTGGAAAATCCTCCACTGGCGCAAACGCTGTATCGCACGGTTGAGGTCGGCCAGGCAATTCCGTCCGAGTTGTACGCCGTTGTTGCGGAAATCCTGGCATTCGTATTCCGCACGCAAGCGCAAGGCAAAAAGCCGGGACAAACACCAGTTCGTAACTGAAGGAAGAGATTAAAAGAACAATGCCACCGCCGAAACAAGGATTCTTGAAATCGATTGCCGGAAGCGGCAGCGAATGGATCATCCCGGCTCTCGCCGTGAGCATGGTCTTCGTTATGGTCATTCCCCTGCCCGCTCTGATCGTCGATATATTGCTCGCCTTCAGCATTTCGGCAGGCGTACTGGTCTTGCTCGTTGCGCTTCAGGTGCTGAAGCCCGTGCAGTTCTCCGTGTTCCCCAGTCTGCTTCTATTGCTGACCCTATTCCGCCTGTCCCTCGACCTCGCGGCCAGCCGCCGCATTTTGCTTCATGGCAGCGAAGGATCGGCCGCGGCCGGACGCGTGATCGAGTCCTTCGGGCAATTTGTCGTCGGCGGCAATTATGTCGTCGGCTTTGTCCTCTTCCTTGCCTTGATCGCGATTCAATATCTCGTCATCAGTCATGGCGCCGTCCGCACAGCGGAGGTAACCGCGCGTTTTACCTTAGACGCGATGCCCGGCAAGCAGATGGCGATTGACGCGGATCTGAACGCCGGTCTGATCGACGAAAAGCAGGCCCGTCTTCGTCGTTCTGCGATCGCCCATGAAGCCGAATTTTATGGCGCAATGGATGGCGCCGCCCGCTTTAGCCAGCGCGATTCGCTCGCTACCATTCTGATCACCTTCATCAACATCATCGCCGGCTTCCTCATCGGCGTTTTTCAGCACGGCACGCCGTTCCTGGATGCTCTGAAGACCTACACGATCCTCACCGTTGGTGACGGCCTTGTGACGATGATCCCGTCGCTGCTGGTCTCCGTTGCCGGCGCCATTGTTCTTACTCGCGCTTCGTCGGAAAGCACCCTTGGCGCCGATGTCACCCAGCAATTGTTCGGCAAGTCTCGGCCGCTTTGGACTGCCGCCGGACTCATGGCTGGTCTCGCGCTCGTCCCTGGGCTGCCCAAGATCTCTTTCGCGCTTATGTCCCTTTTCCTGTTTGTGCTCGCGCGCCGCACCAAACCGGAAACCGCTCCTAAGGGACAGGTCATGCCCGAGGCCGGCACCGCTAAAGCAGCCGCGCCGGGAGGGCCCGCAGTCGATTCGCTCGACTCGGTATTGAAGCTCGACGAACTAATGCTCGAAGTTGGGCTCGGCCTTGTGCCGCTGGTCGATGCGAAACAAGGCGGCCAACTCCTCGGCAAGGTACGTTCTCTGCGCAAGCAGCTCGCCTCGCAGCTCGGCTTCCTCATTCCTTCGATTCACATTACCGACAATCTCTCGCTCAAGGAGTTCGAATACGTCATCTATCTGCGCGGGGTCGAAATCGCCCGCTGGGAGATGCGCCGCAACTGCCTGCTCGCGATAAGCTCGCAACCGAATCCACCGGCGTTGCCTGGAGTCGACACATCCGAGCCCGCCTTCAACACGCCGGCGAAGTGGATTCAGCCTGACATTCAAGCGCAGGCGGTCGCTTCCCGTTACGTCGTGGTCGATCATACTTCGGCGCTCGCAACGCACATTGGCGAAGTCGTCAAGCAGAACGCCCATCTTCTGCTAACCCGCCAGGAAACCAAGCGCCTTATCGATCGCAACGCCGAAACTCATCCCCGCCTGGTCGAAGAGCTGATTCCAAAAGTTCTCACGCTCGGCGAAGTGCAAAAAGTTCTCCAGCAGTTACTCCGCGAGCAGGTTTCGATTCGCGACCTGGGAACGATTCTGGAGACTCTCGTCGATGTCGCGCCCGTCAACAAGAATCCCGTGTTGCTGGTGGAAGCGGTGCGCCACGCTCTGAGCCGCGCCTTCGTGCAGCCGCTCATTGACCCGAACGGCGAGCTCAAAGTGGTCACACTCGACCGCTCGATCGAGGAAGAGTGCACGCGCTCGCTGAACGGCACCGCCCAGTCTGGCTCTATGCAACCCAATGTCGCCCGGCGCGTGTTTGACGGCCTGAAATCCTTATTTGGAGAGCAGGTAGTGAGCGCTCCTCCGGTTCTTCTCTGTTCTTCGCCGGGAAGATTTCAGCTCCGCCGGATGCTCGAGCCCTTTTTCCCCAAGATCGTAGTCCTGGCGCCCACTGAAATTCCTCCCGCGATCGCAGTGCAATCAATCGGAGCAGTGCGATGAAGAACGGTGGCGCTCTTAATTTGAGGTTCTAGGATGACAAAAGCAGAGTTAGCATACAGAGAAACGGTGGATGAGACGAATCGCGAACGCGATGAACTCATTCTCCAGCAGCTTCCTCAGGTGCACAGCATTGCGTGGCGCATTTTCGAACGCCTGCCTCAGCACGTCCCGTTCGAGGATCTCGTGAACGCCGGCGTCATCGGCCTTATCGAGGCCATTCGCAATTACGATCCGTCGAAGAGCGTTCCGCTGAAGTCCTTCGTCAAGTTCCGCATTCGCGGCGCCATTATCGACAGCCTGCGCGAACTCGATTGGGGATCGCGGCCTCTTCGCCGCAAGGCCCGCAACATCGAGGAGGCCATCGCGCGCCTCGCCGCAAAGCTGGGCCGTCAGCCCGACGAAGAAGAGATCGCGGCTGAGATGGGTATTACGCTCAAAAACCTTCACGACATCGTCATTCGAGTCGATGGCCTCAGGCTCGTGGGGCAGGAAGTAAGCCCTGCTTATGATCGCTCGTCCACCCGCGACCTGATCGAATCAGCTCCCAGCACGGCGGAGAAGCCCGATGAACTCTGCCTGCGCAACGAAATTAAAGAGCACCTTGCCGAGGCCATCGGCACCCTGAGTGAGCGCGAGCAGATGGTGATCTCTCTCTATTACAAAGAAGAGCTCACCATGAAAGAAGTTGCCGCCGTCCTTCAGATTGCCGAATCCAGAGTCTGCCAGATCCATGGTCTGGCCATTACCAAATTGCGCGCCACGCTGCAAAGCGGACAATTCGATGAGAGCCTCACCGTTTGACGCCACCGAGATGAGAGGATTGCCAACTATGCCGCCCGTAAGCCCGGAGACAACGTCATTCCCGCGGTGGAATTCATGGACGACGAAGTGCTCTAACGCCGCCTGCAATCGAAAGCGGTTGATGCCGAATTTATTTCGCACCTATGTCGGGATTTATCTGGGCAAGGAATGGTTCTGCACGCCGGAGTGCTTCGAGTCCTTCCTTCATAACACCATCACGGCGGCAATTTCCACGCAACAACTGAACGAGCCATCCAAGACTCGCCGAATGCCGCTCGGCCTTCTGTTAGTGCAGCGCGGGGTAATTTCGTCGGATCAACTGACCATGGCGCGCGCCAAGCAGCAGGTCGATGGTATCAATCTCGGATCAGCCGTCCAGGTGCTTGGCTTTGCAACCGGGGAACAAGTTACTGCCGCCGTCGCTGCCCAATGGTCTTGCCCGGTTTTTTCGCTTGGCGGTCGCTCCCTTTCGTTGCCAGTCCGCGTCCCCAAGCGGATTCTTGAACAATACGAAATGCTTCCCGTTCATTACGTGGAGGCCGATAAGCGACTGATGGTCGGTTTCGTTTCCGGAGTGCAATATCAGATCCTCTCCACCATCGAAAGCATTACCGGTTGCGATGCCCTCCCATGTTTCATCACTGCCCGGGATTTTCAACGGCATCTGCAAACGATTCAGCCTTCACCCGAAAACGAAATCATCTTTGACCGCCCCATGGCGACTCCAGAGATAGTCCGTCTCGGCCGCAACTATGTCAGCCAACTCGGCGCCAAGGCGACGCGCCTCGGCATGTGCCGTGACTATCTCTGGATAAGACTCTGGAGTAACCAGCAGCAGACTGATTTGCTCTTCCGCGTTCAACCCGAGTAGCCGACTCGCTTAAAGTCCCAGCCGCCGGTTGCCGATTAGTGTCAGCGGGAAATTCAATGCTGGCAAACGGCAAATCCGACAGGGCTTATCTGGTCGTCAGTCACGGAGTTCCAGTTTCCGATTATGATTGCGGCATTCCGTTCGAGTACGGTTCTGCGCCGCCCCTCGCCGTTCCTGCCATGGCTGACTCTGTCCTGCTCTTGCAGGTCTTCCTCTCCTGCCCAGCCGCCAATCTCAACTCTCTCACCGAAGTAGTCCGCAACGACATCGGCCTGACAATCGAACTACTGCGAATGGTTTCCCAGGAGAACATCGAGGCCAATGGATTCAGCATCTCCAAGAGCGTCATCCACGCGGGAATCCACAAACTGTCTCGTTTGGGCAGCCAGATTCAACTTCTGTCGAGCCATGGCCGCAGCAAGACTTCGCTGCGCGAGTGTGAGCGCTTCTGGTCTCATGCCCGGCTCACCGCTCTGATGGCCGAGGAACACGCCGGCAAGATCGGCTGCGACCCAGAAGAAGCCTACATCGCCGGTCTGCTCTTCCGCATGGGAGAACTTCCGTCACTCCTTGGCTGGGACTGGCGCTTCAACGCAACCAGATCCTCAGAAGTAGCAGGAACCCTGGCAAGGATGTGGGGCCTTCCGGATCGTCTCGCCGAAATTCTCGAAGGGGATGAATTCCAGTTACCTTCGTCTTCGCGCACGCTACTACAGCTCGTTCGCGTCGCCGACCAGCAGGCCTGCCGGGTTCAGGGCTTGGTCAAAAAATATGCGCGGGGCGCTTTTTGATTTGCCGCCGATCGTCTGCGTCTAAGTTAGAAAATCTCAGCCACACTCGCCGCGGCACTAATACTTAGCTCATCTAAGTCGGGCCACCACTCCAGATATCAATCACTTAACCGTGCTTGATCTTTCGCCGCTTGGCCGTTGTCTTGCTTTGAATCTTCCGAGGGAATTCATGGACAGTGGTTTCTATGCCGCTTGCGCTGCCTTATTGGCGCGCAACCAGGCGCTCGACTCGGTCGCCAATAACCTGGCGAATGTCACTACTCCGGGCTATCGCGGCGAACACAATATCTTTCGTTCGCTTCTTGCCGCATCTTCCGGGTCGCAACTCTCCCCCCTCAACCGCGCCGTCAACAACTATTCAGTGCTCGGCGATACTCAACTCGACCTCTCGCAGGGAAACCTCGAGCATACTGGCAGCGATTTCGACTTCGCGATTCAAGGTGCCGGCTTCTTCACCGCCAAAACCGCCGCCGGCGACGCATATACACGTAATGGCAATTTCCACGTCTCGCCCGACGGCTACCTGGTAACGTCCGCGGGTGACAAGGTGATGGGCGATAACGGTCCGATCCCCATTGTGGGCGCGCCTGTAACGGTAAGTCCCGATGGCACGATCTCCGTCAATGGCGTTCTCGCCGGTAAGTTGAAAGTCGTCGACTTTCCTCCGAACACGCAGCTCGAATCGCAGGGACAGACCTACTACACGGCACCGGCTAATACGGCTAAGCCCGCGACGCAGGCCAGCATCCAGCAGGGCAGCCTCGAATCCTCCAATGTCAACGCGGTCAGTAGCGCGGTTCAGCTGGTAACGGTCCAGCGTTATGCCGAACTCATGCAGAGAGCTCTATATCTTTTCCATTCGGAAATGAACCAGGTAGCGACGCAGGATTTACCTAGGGTCTCAAACAACACGTAAGGGAGCCACTATGCTTCGTGCACTCTACACAGCCGCCAGCGGGATGTCAGCGCAACAGCTGAATCTGGATAACATCGCCAATAATTTGTCGAACTCCAACACCTCTGGCTTTTATTCGCGTCGCCTCCAATTCTCCGACCTCGTCTATCAGAACGTCATTATGCCCGGCGCGGCCGCCACGCAGCAGACCACCATTGCGGCCGGTCTTCAGGTTGGTCTCGGAACCATGCCCTCCGCCTCTGAGGTCATTCAGACTCAGGGCAATCTTTCTTCGACCAGCAATCCCCTCGACCTTGCCATCCAGGGGCTTGGTTTCTTCCAGGTCACGCTTCCGGATGGTCAGATCGCCTACACCAGATCCGGTTCGTTCCACTTGGACGCTCAAGGCAACGTCGTCACCGCGAACGGAAATCCGCTGCAACCCAACATCACAATTCCCGCCAATGCAACCACCGTCACCATCGGAACCGACGGAACCGTATCTGTCACCGAATCGGGACAGACCGCCGCGCAGCAAGTTGGCAGTATCCAACTCGCGATGTTCCCCAATCCCGGGGGCCTCAACACCGTCGGCAACAATCTCTATCTGGCAACGACCGCCTCGGGCGATGCCATTGTCGGCTCGCCCGGCTCCGCCGAAGGATTGGGATCGATTCAGCAGGGAATGCTCGAGCAGTCCAACGTCGATATCGTTCAGGAATTCGTCAACATGATCGTCGCCCAACGCGCCTACGAATCCAACTCGCGCGTCGTCACCTCCGCCGATCAGATGTTGCAGGACCTGGCAAATCTTATTCGTTAGGTGAATCGCCGATGACAGGCGTGGTTAAACAGATCATCTCGTTGGTGGCGCTCTGCACGCTCTCGTGGGCCGCCACCATCGCGTCCGGATCCGGCCAACTCGTGCCGGTTTCGCGCGAGCAGGTCGCTGGCGCCATCCAGGCAGCAGGGTTTGACGCCAGCGCCATCCAACTACAGTTGCTCTCCAATGTCACGTCGCCGGCTGGAACTACGCTCCATGTGGCAAAAATCAGCCGTGAATCAGCTGGAACCGCCCTCGCCGAACTCCATTGCCCGGCGCGGCAATGCCTTCCTTTTTATGTTCTGGTCCACGATACGCGGATTGCCGAAGGCGCGGCGGTGCCATTCCGCCAACAGGGCGTCAGCCGTTCCGCACCTGCGCGTCCGCTCCTCGAACGTGGTCGGACCATCACCCTGATGATCGAAAGGTCCGACTTCCGCATCGTCCTCCCCGTGATTTCGCTTGAAAGTGGCATGCAGGGTCAGATCATCCGTGTGACCAGTCCCGATCACAAGCGCGTCTATCGCGCCGAGATCGTCAACAAAACCACCGTGAGGAGCGCGCTTTGAATCTATCTAAGCCGAACAGAGTCGGACTTCCCCAGGTCCGCCTGACCCTCGTTTTCGCGCTTCTATTCGCCACTGCTGTACCGCAATGGGCTTGGTCGCGAACCAAAAACCAAAATTCCGACCAGTTGCGCACGGAATATCTGTCGCGTGTTATAAGCCAAGCTTCATCGACAACGCCGGAGCGGACTCTTGGTAGCCTCTACAATCCCGAGGCGCCATTCCTCGACATGACTTCCGACTACAAGGCTCATCACGTCGGAGATGTCGTCACCCTGGTCGTGCTCGAAAATACCAGCGCTCAATCCACTGGCGATGTCAACACTTCGCGCGCGTATCAAACTTCCTCCGCCATCACCGGATTGCCCGGCGGTGCCAGTACCTCGCTCGTGAATCCCTTATTTGGCGCTAACTCCGCGACGACGCTCAAAGGCAGCGGCGAAACTTCCGACGGCTCTAATCTGACAACCACGCTCGCGGCGCGCGTCATCGCCGTACTTCCCAACGGCAATCTCGTTGTCGAAGCGGAGCGAAAATATCTCATCAACAGCCAGCATGAAACCATGATTCTCCGCGGCATCCTCCGCCCCGGCGATGTCGGACCCAGCAACACGGCTTCCTCCACTTCGCTCGCGAATCTCGAAATTGAAATGAAGGGCAAAGGCGTCGTTACCGACGCCATTCACCGCCCCAACCCCATCATCAGAGGATTGGAATGGCTCTTCAGTTTCTAACCGCTCTCTTCATCGCGCCGTTTCGTTCCGCAACCTGGCATCGTATCGCTCTGGCCGCCCCTGTCCTCGCGCTGGTCTTCTCTGCCGCCAACCTCTCCGCCGGAGAGACCAGGACTGTGCTCATCCGCGACATCACCACAATCGAAGGCATCCGCGATAACCCGCTTATCGGTTATGGAGTCGTCGTCGGCTTGAAGCGCACCGGCGACAGCCAGCAGACCCTGTTCACCACTCAGACTCTGGCCAACCTGCTGCAACGCCTGGGAGTGCAGATTAACCCCACTACCATTCAGGTACGCAACATCGCGGCGGTCATGATCACTGCGTCTCTTCCGCCGTTTGCCAATCCGGGCACAACCTTCGACGTCACTGTTTCCTCAGTCGGCGATGCGAAGAGTCTTGAAGGCGGCGTTCTGCTTCTCACTTCGCTCCACGCCGCCGATGGACAGATCTATGCCGAAGCTCAAGGGCCGCTTACTCTCGGCGGATACACCGTGGGCGCCAATGGCAATTCGAAGGAAGTCAACCATGTGACGGTCGGGCGTATACCGAGCGGCGGTATCGTCGAGCGCGATGCTTCCATCAATCTTGCCAATCTAAAGATTGTCTCACTCAGCCTTCGAGAGCAGGACTTCTCCGTGACTCGCGACGTAGCTGCCGCCATCAATCATGAATTTGGCAAAGAGGTAGCCGCCGCCATCGACAGCCGCCGCGTCGACTTGAACGTTCCCCTGATGGGCGCCCTGCCCGTGCCCTCTCTGATCGCAAAGGTGCAGAACCTGAGCATCTCGATTCATCCTCCGGCCAAGGTCATCGTCAATGAACGCACCGGCACGATCGTGATGGGAGGCGACGTCAAACTTTCACCCGTTTCTGTATTGCACGGCGATCTCACGGTCGAGGTCTCCACCATATTTGCCGTTTCGCAGCCTCCGCCGCTCGCGCCAAAGGGCAGCACAACCGAAGTTGTACCGGAGACAACCGTCAGAACCAAGGAGGGGCCAGCTCGCTCCATTCAACTGAAGGAAGGTGCAAGCGTCGAGGAACTGATCGACGGCCTTCATACCATGGGTGCGACAGCCCACGACATCGTTGCCATCATCCAGGCGATCAAAGCAGCCGGCGGCCTCCAAGCTCAACTCGAGGTGCTATAACTTGCCCGGCATTTTGCCAACTGACTCTACCGCCCCTCAGAATCTGGACACCGCCCGCAGCTCGCAGGCTGTGCAGACACTACGCGGCGCGCAATCTGCTGGCACGGATCACAACAAGATCGATAAGGCCGCACGCAATTTTGAGAGTCTGCTCGTCGGCCACTGGCTGGAGCAGGCCGAAAAATCTTTTGCCAGCGTGCCCGGAACCGATCCCGACGAGCAGCAGGATTCCAGCCGCGATCAGTTTATGAGCATCGCTTGCGAGTCGCTGGCCCAAGGTCTGAGCCGGAACGGAGGATTCGGCATCGCCCACATGATCAGCAAGCAATTGGAGGCGGTGGCCGTCAATACGGCGCCGTCGACTAAGAACGGGGACGAGCCGAGCAACGATAAGCCTTTGCATGTCAGATAGTTAGGGAAGGTAATGCAAAACAGGGAAGTCACTAAAGTTATTAGACCCAAGTGCCGATTATGAGCCGACGCCTAACGGCCGGCGTCAGGACGGAACTATGAAGATCCATCTCAACGTACCCGCAGCGAACGACATCGCAACCCAGCCCACGTCGGCTGGCCAGTCGGCAACCACGCAACGCACTCGCACCATCGACGTCGACAGTTTCGGGAGCGACACCGTCAGCCTCAGTTCTCTGTCGGCTCAAACTCTACAGATGCCCGCCGTCCGGCAGGATAAGGTCAATGCGTTGCGCGACCAGGTCGAAGGCGGAACCTACGCTATCGATCCCCGTGCGACCGCCTCCGCCATGCTGGATGAAAAATAGGGTGCGGAAATAACTGTCTCCGGAGAGCGGTCCTATGACCCAACCCAAAACGCCATCCCCCGACGCAACCAGCCAGCATCTCGCGCTCGTGCAAGCACTGTCCGGCGAGATTTCCTCGGCCATCTCCGCTATTGAGCGCAACGACATGTCCGATCTCAGCGCTCGCATCGCGGCCCAGGAAGCTATCTGCCAAGAACTGAATCGGCAAGACCCGCAGCGCCTCCAGCAGGCCTTCGAGTCCTACAGCTCCACCGCGCAAATTCCCACGAAGCACTCCATTACCGACAAGATTCGCGAGGCTCATCTGACCCTCGCGCGTTTGAACCGCATCTATGCTGGGATAATCAGCCGTTCGCAGCGCTCCATCGAACTTATCCTGAGCCTTTATCAGAACCACGGCCAGCGTTATCACAAAGATGACAATGCCCGGCCCGCCAAACATACCTGGTCTTGCGAGGCGTAACCGAATGTCAAGTCTGTCAGCATCTCTTTTCATAGCCGAGCAGGCGCTCCAAGCCACGCAGGGCGCGCTTGATGTCACTAGCAACAACATCGCCAATTCCAGCACTCCTGGCTACAGCCGCGAGGTTGCCGTGCTTTCCGAGAACACTCCCATCGAGCGTGACAACCTCGAGTACGGCAGCGGCGTCGATCTGTCGCAGATCCAGAGCGTCCGCGACGAAGTGTTGAGTCTGCGTATCGCCCAGGAAACGGCGCAACAAAGCAGTTCGCAAACGCAGGCTAACGCACTTCAACAAGTGCAGGCTTTGTTCTCCAGTTCTACGTCGGGTATAGGGTCCGACTTTTCCACTTTTTTCAACAGCCTCAACGCGCTCTCGACCAATCCGACCAGCGTTCCAGACCGTCAAGCTGTCCTGAACGCCGCGCAGAACCTCGCGAGCGATTTCAATTCAGCCGCCACCAATCTCAACTCAATCACCTCCGGCCTGAATCAGAACGTCACGCAGGACGTCAGCCAGATCAATACCCTTACCGGGCAGATCGCGCAGCTCAACGGTCAGGTCGCTGTTTTGAAAAAAGAGGGCCAGGATCCGGGCACCCTTGAGGATCAGGAGACTCAGCTGATTAGCCAGCTCTCTCAGCTCACCAATGTCTCCGAGACCCAGACGCCTGACGGCCTCACGCTGACCACCGGCAATGGCACCGCTCTCGTCGTAGGCAATCAGAGTTTCGCGTTGCAGACGTCGCTCAATTCATCGGGCAATGTGAGCGTTCTTTCGCAGGGACAGGAAATCACGAGCACCATCAGCGGTGGCTCGCTCGGCGGAACAATTCAGGTGCGCGACACCGCAATTCCCGGCGTCCTAACGCAGCTCAACAATCTTGCCAGCCAGTTCGCCAGCGCCATCAACTCCGCCCAGGCCGAAGGCTACGATCTGAACGGAAATCAGGGCCAGGCGATGTTTTCCGTTACTCAGGGCGCTGGCGCCGCCGCGAGCCTGACAGTCGCGATCTCCGACCCCAACCTAATCGCAGCCAGCTCTGACGGAACACAGGGCAGCGACGGCAACATCGCCAACCTGCTTGCGGTGCAGACGCAGGCACTTCCTGGCGGCGCCGATCCCGGTGACACCTATGCCAATCTCGTCTCGCAGGTCGGTAATTTGACTTCACAGGCCCAGTCCGACGCCTCGGCCAGTTCTTCGAGCCTCACCCAGCTCAACGACCAACTCGGATCCATCTCGGGAGTTTCCATCGACGAAGAAACTACCAATCTGATGAACTATCAGCGCGCCTATGAAGCGGCGGCCCGTGTCGTCACCACGGTCGATGCGCTGACTCAGTCAGTACTTCAAATGGGGGTGTCGGCGCCGACCGCGCCGTAAGCATATGCGAGTTAATCCAGATTTCGCTCCGAACATTCTCAATGACGTTTGGCAGGCGCAGGCGGCGGAGCAGACCGCCATGGAAGAACTTTCGACCGGCCGCCGGGTCAACCTGCCTTCCGATGACCCGGCCGCCTTTGCCAGCGACATTCAGAATCAAGCCGAGCAGAGCTCGGTTGATCAGTATCTTCAGAACACTTCCAATCTCGAAGGTCTGTTCCAGACCGCAGACTCGACGCTCAGTTCCGTAGTGTCCAGCCTCAATCAGGCGATCTCTCTCGGCACCGAAGGCGCGAATGGAACTCAGTCGCTCTCCGATCAGCAAGCCCTCGCCGCCCAGGTCCAGTCAATTCAGCAGCAGATGGTGCAGCTGGCGAATACCTCGTATCAGGGCAGCTACATCTTCGCCGGTACCGCATCTACCACCAAACCATTCACGCTCGATTCCACCCAGGCCGACGGCGTGACTTATAACGGCAACACAAACACCAACAGCGCGCAAATCGCCGACGGACGCGACATTCAAACCAACGTCCCTGGGTCGCAGATTTTCCTGGCATCGAATGGCAACGTCTTTCTATCCCTCCAGCAGCTCGTGACCGCACTCAACAATGGCGACACGACCGCCATCGGAGATGCCACTACGGCGCTTGGCACCGCTCTCAATTCGGTTTCTGAGCAGCGTGAATTCTACGGAAGCGCCGGTCAAGAACTAACTTCAAACCAAACATTTCTGCAACAGGAGCAGGTCAATCTTCAAAGTCAGGAAACGACGCTTGTCGGTGCGGATATGGCGCAGGCAGCCACCGATCTGTCGCAGGCAACAACGACCCATGACGCCGCCCTGGCTGCTCTCGCCAAGGTGATCCCTACGAGTCTCCTGGACTATCTGACGTAACACTCAAGGGCGCGCTAGATCAAAATATGCTCGGGCCCGATTTCACGGCCCGTGCCCACTAAAATGCTCGCCCGCTCGATCACGTTTCTTAGCTCGCGCACATTTCCCGGCCATGAATGCTGTCGCAACAACGAAGTTGCGTCGCTGGTGAGCGCAACGTGATGCGGACAGAATCTGGCCACAAAACTCTGCATCAGTGGCTCCAGGTCCTCCATCCGCTCCCGCAGCGGAGGCAAATCAATCGGGAAGATCGACAGCCGGTAATACAAGTCCTCTCGAAAGGCCCGCTGCTGCACTAGCGCCCGCAGTGGGGCATTCGTCGCCGCGATGACGCGTACATCCACCCGAAAGGTATCGTTGCTTCCCAGTCGCTGCACCTCACCCTGCTCCAGGAATCGCAGCAGCTTCGACTGTAGTCCCAGGGCGAGATCTCCGATCTCGTCCAAAAACAGCGTTCCCCCCTGTGCCGCGTGGATTCGCCCGATTTTCGATTGCACCGCCCCGGTAAACGCACCCTTGACGAAGCCAAACAACTCCGCCTCCAAAAGCGCCTCCGGAATCGCTGCACAATTCACCACCACAAACGGCTTCATCCGTCGCAGGCTCAACTCGTGCAGTGCACGCGCCACGACATCCTTACCTGTCCCGCTCTCGCCGGTAATTAGAACCGTAGTATCTCTTTGCGCCACTTGCCGCACCATCGTGTACACGCGTTGAACCGCGGGAGCCCGGCCAATGAATCCCGGCAGCCCTTCCACCGACGGCCGTGCGTCTTCGAGGTCATCCGCACTCACACTGCTCGCTGCGCTGTAGGGCGCGCCGCGCTCGATCTTCCGGATCATCTCGAAGCACAACGAGTCCGGAGACGGCGCCGCCACGATCGGCTGTCCCGTGTGTGGATTGATCGGGACGATGGTCACTTCGGGATATTCGATGCCGACGATTCCTTTGAAATCGTCCACCTTTAAATCGGGCAACCCAGGATCGAGCAGCACCAGAGCCACGGGGGTGGTGTCCATGACCTGCAACGCTTCGGCTCCGCTGCTCGCCTCGAGCAGGTTCCATCGGCCGACTTCGAGCCGGGCGACTAGGCTCCGCCGCAAATCACAGTTTGACGTAACGACCAGTACTCCAGGGGATGAGGGAACTTCTTGGCAATCTCCATGGGGCAAAGACGAGGTCAGACTAGACATGAAGGACTCGTCCCTCCCCGTACAGTCCCGCCTGCTTCTCCACTACTCTTCGCAGCTGATCGAACCTGGAATTCGCCTGCGTGATTTGTTCCACGGCCTGCTCCAGCCACGCTTTCTTTTCTTCGGCTGTCATTGCCTCCGTCAAAGTCAATTCCAGAATCCCTTGAATCGTTGACAATGGCTGCGCCGTCTTGTGCAAGATGCGCAGAATTGCGTCACTGGCAGCGTGATCGGCGTTGTGAGCTACTTCCATATTCTGAGAATTCATCCGATGCCTCTCTATTTTTCGCGCAACACGTAGCCGACGCCGCGAATGGTGTGTACCAGCTTCGTCGGAAAATCCTTGTCCACTTTGTCTCTTACATACTTCACATAAACATCGATCAAGTTAGTGCTTCCGTCGTACGAGCCTTTCCACACGTTTTCCATGATCATCTCCCGCGTGACCGGCTGCGGTGAGTTGAGCATGAGATATTCAAGCAGCATGAACTCCTTCGCCGTCAGGTCTAGCTTCTTGCCGGCTCGCTCAGCGCGGAGTTCCGAGCGGTTCAGCATCAGCTCTCCGACCTGCAAAGCCGTGCGCGACCCTCCGCCGACGTTTCTTCGCAGCAAAGCCCGGGTTCGGGCAAGCAGTTCCTGAAACGAAAACGGCTTCACCATGCAGTCGTCGGCGCCCGCATCCAAGGCCATAATTTTGTCTTCCAGGCGGCTCCGCGCCGTCAGCACCATGATCGGCAGCATCGGCGCCTTCGGCCGAATCTCCTGTAGGATTGACATTCCGTCCCGCTTCGGCAGATTTAAATCCAGGATCAGCAGGCTATAACGATTCTGGGTGAGCGCCAGCATGGCGGTCTCGCCGTCGTTCACCACGTCGACTCCGTTGTGTTCGCTTTGCAAGCCGCGACGCAGGAATTGCGAAAGTGGCACATCGTCATCGGCGACTAGTAGACGATAGGAATGAAATGCTGCCGCGGGGGGTTTGATAGGTTCACACGCCACTGCTTCAATCGTGCTGGGTTCCATTGTTCCTTCACTGGTAGGAGTTTTGTCGGATGCCTGGGATAACAGAACGTCCGACAGGATTTGAATGCAATTAGTTTTCCCTAATTGAGAAGGGATTCCGTAACGGCATCTTAATGATTGCAGATGATTTATTAGGGCGAGACTAGAAGCGCTTTAGAGGCAGGTGTATGCCGATTAGAAAGTGCCTGAATTCTATACACTCTCGCAACTCGGCAAGAGAGCTCTGCGACCGCCATTATTGTTAGGGTTATTTCTTGGCTTCCGGCGTTCCGGCCGCGGGAGCAGGCGCGTTCGAATCTTTTTTGTCCGAGATCGGAGTCTCCACGTACTGCACGATCAGTGAAATTCGCCGGTTAGACGGATCAAGGGGATCTTTCACCCGCAATCGCTGATCGGCAAATCCCCGCACCTGCGCCACCTGGTCTTCCCGAATTCCATTCTCCTGCATCAACCTTCGCGCCGCATTAGCCCGGTCTGCCGAAAGCTCCCAGTTCCCATAGTCAACCTTGCCTGCGTAGGGTTTGGAATCGGTATGCCCTTCGATGGAAAGTTTATTCGGAAGCTTTCCCAATTCCTGCGCCAACAGGATCAACAACTCTTTTCCCTGCTGATTCGGCTCTAGGCTCCCGCTCTCAAAAAATGTTCCCGAGGCCGTCTCCAGCAACTCGATCCGCAATCCTTCCGCCGTCACTGTCATTTCAATTTGATTTCGCAGCTTGTCGAAGTCATTGAGCTTCCTTACCGACTTCTGTAGTTGCTCTTTCAGCTTCGCCATGTTTTCTTTGGTCAGGGTGAAGTTGTCGCCGGACCCGCTCTGATCCGTTCCCACCATCTTCGACTTGCCTGACGGATCCTTGAAGTACCCTCCAATCGCCTCCTGCACCTGACGACTGCTGTTCATCAGCCACAATACGATGAACAGCGCCATCATTGCCGTCACAAAGTCCGCGTATGCCACCTTCCACGCGCCGCCATGATGGCCGCCGTGCGAAACCTTCTTCTTAATGATGATGGGATGGGCTGTCGCCATGATGAGACCTAGGCCGACGCGGCTTTCGCGGCCTCACCCGCACCTCGGCAGGTCTTTTCGACTTCCTGGAACGACGGTCGCAAGTGCCCGGGAATCGCCCGCCGCCCAAACTCAACCGCCATAATCGGCGCACTCCCCTTCAGAAAAGAAATCATCAGCACGCGGAGCACTCCCAGATAGCAGCGTTCTTCTTCCGCCGCCTTGGCCATATTTGCCGCCAGCGGCCCCACCAATCCATAGCAAAGCAAGATGCCGAGAAATGTCCCGACCAGCGCCGCCGCCACCTTATGCCCGATCTCTTCCGGCGGCCCGCCCAGAGCGCCCATCGTGATCACCACGCCCAGCACCGCCGCCACAATCCCCAGGCCGGGGAGCGAATCTGCCATGCTCGACAGGGCCGCCACCGGCTGTCCAGCATCGTGGTGATGCACCTCCATGTCGAGTTCCAGCAACTGATCGAGGTCAAATGCCTCGGTCCCCGTAATCGCCATTCGCATGCTGTCGCAAAGAAAGCTCTTGGCATGGTGATTCTTCAGAAACGCCGGATGTTTCGAGAAGACCGGGCTCTTAGCCGGGTCTTCCACGTCTGCCTCCAGGCCCATCAATCCATCCTTGCGGGCCTTGTTGAAAAGTCCAAACATCATCTTCAGCAAGTCGAGGTAAGTTTCTTTTTTGTAAGGTGAACCCTTGAAAACACCGACCACCCCGCCCACGATCTCTTTCAAAATGTGCAGTGGGTTCGCGATCAGCACGGTGCCAATGCCGGCGCCCCCGATGATGAGCAACTCCGCCGGCTGCATGAGAACCTTCAGGTTCCCATGTTCCATCAGGTACCCGCCGGCAATCGCGCCGAAGACCACGACTATTCCGATGATGGCAAACATAGCTTTCCTGTCCGGAGTTGCGACGTACCGGGACCTGTTTATCGGCAGAAACGCCGCAAATCTTCACGCTATGGCTTGGGCTTCGACCGCGGAGCGGCCGTCTTTTGCCCGGTGCGCGCCACGATCACCAAGTCGACCCGCCGGTTTTGTTGACGCCCTTCTTCAGTGTTGTTGCTCGCTCGCGGCCGGTATTGCGAATAGCCTGCCGCGGAAATCAACGTGGGATCGAATCTGTGCTGCTCAACCAGAAGTGCCACGACTTCTGTGGCCCGTGCCGTCGAAAGTTCCCAGTTCGACTTAAACTGCTGCGTGTGGATCGGCACATTATCCGTGTTCCCCTCGACGCGCACTTGAAATCCCTTCTCGTTGAGAACTCCGGCGATGCGCTTTAACGTCGCTCGGCCCTCGGGCAGTAATGTTGCCTCCCCGCTGTTGAAGAATCCGATCTCCCGCAGGCTCACCACCAGGCCTTCGGGCGTCGCATGGATCTCGATTTCATGTTTCTGGATCTGCTCGCCCAGCGCCTCTTGCAGCTCATGTTTCAAGAGACTCACATCCGGCAAAGCCTCGTCAGAAATAGCGGGGTTCGCGCCCTGATCCGGTGGCTGCGTCGGCACGGTGGAATCGCCCGGCACCTGTACGGGCATGTAAGCCGCATTCCCGGAAAAGGCTCCCAGTTGCTCAAATGCCCCTTTGATCGCCGCCGACACCTGAATCACCTTCTTTTTATCCATCTGCGACGATGCGTATAAGACCACGAAAAATGCGAATAGCAGCGTGATGAAGTCCGCGTAAGAGACGAGCCAGCGCTCGTGTCCGGCGTGTTCGTGGGCCTTTTTCCTTCGTCGGCTCATCAAGCAGGCTTCTTTTCCGCATGATCCACATGCAAGTAACCGAGCATCTTCGTCTCAATCATTCGTGGATTCATGCCCTCTAGAATGGAGATCACGCCTTCCAGCGTCATCTCGCGCCACACCAGTTCCTGACGGCTCTTGATTTTCAATTTGCCCGCCGAAGGCAGAAAGAGCAGGTTCGCCGATCCCACGCCGTAGATGGTCGCCACGAAGGCCACCGCGATGCCTCGTCCAACTTCATCGATGTTTTGCAGGTGCTGCATCACCTGAATCAGCCCAAGGACCGCGCCGATGATGCCGATTGTCGGCGCAAATCCTCCCGCCGCCTCGAACACCTGCGCCACCTTGTCCGAATGCTCCATCTGGTTGTCCAGATCGAGTTCCATCATTTTGCGCAGCTCTTCCGGGTCCGTCCCGTCAACCGCCAGCATCAAAGCTTTTTTCAGGAAGGGATCGCTGACCTCACTCAGCTTCGAGTCCAGCGAGACAATGCCTTCGCGCCGCGCGCGCTGCGCATAGACGAGCAGTTCACTCACCAGCTTTTTCGGGTCTTCGTTCTTGTCGAGGAGAACGTGCGCCGCCCGCTTGAATGCCTCGGTCACCAGCGGCAGAGGAAATTGCACCATTACCGCCCCCAGCGTCCCGCCGAACACAATCATTGCCGCCGTTGGCTGCAACACCTGAGCGATCTTTCCGCCCTCCAGAAGAAGGCCCGCGCCGATCCCACCCAGGGCAATCAGAATTCCGACAAACGTACTCTTATCCAAGGGAAGGCGTCTCCGGCGTTGTGTGCGCTTCGTGGTTCGCGGTTTTGTGGTTGGAATTGATTTGTGAATTGACGGCCGCACACGGTCCCAGCGCGCGCCGGAATTCGATGACCTTCTCGATCACTCGTTCAGGCGTCTCCAGCACCACGATCTTCTCGCCCGTAGTCAGGCTCACCACCGTATCCGGCGCTTTCTCGATGAATTTGATCAGGTCCGAGTTCACCGCGAATTGTTGATGATTCAATCGAGTTAGCTGGATCACGCCGTTACCTTTGCGAGGGATGACTCCCTTGGAAATGCCGACCTCTAATCGGCACAATTGCGTTTCGGATATCCGTCTGACGCCTTACCGACTCGCCCGAAAGTAACGTCCCCTGGTTACGCGAGACAATCCGGCCGTTTTTCACACCGCTCCCTCGCCTGACTGAGCAATTGATCTGCCTCATTCCGGACTAATGAGGGTGTGAGGCTGTCGCGCGTTTTCGCGACCCCGGGCGCCAGGACATCGGGCAAAACTGGCGATAGACATGGCGAGCCGCGTGCACCGTTCTGCCGGAGTCCGCGCAGCTCTCAAATCGGGCGCTAATTTTCGCGCGGAAACAGGAGTCTGTCTTGCCGTCCATCGGCCTCTCCATGATAGTGAAGAACGAATCCCATACGATTCGTGCTTGCCTGGAGAGCGCCCGGGATCTCGTCTCCCAGATTGTGATCGCCGATACCGGCTCGACCGACAACACTTGCGACATAGCACGAGAGTTTGGCGCAACCATCGTCTCGTTTCCCTGGCAGCACCACTACGCCAACGCCCGCAATGCCGCCCTACAGCCTGTCTCCACCGACTGGGTTCTTGTGCTCGACGCCGACGAAGAGCTTGACCGACAGTCCGCCGCGAACATCCAAGGATCGCTGAACTCCACGTCCATCGGCGGTTTCACCACGCCGATTCGAAACTACGTGAAGTCCCGCTCTAATCGTGGCTGGGACCGCATCGCCGTCGAAAACGACCGGCGCCATGCCCGCGCAGCGGATTCTCCCGCTTTCTTTGTTCACGAAAACTGCCGCTTCTTCAGGCGTCGCCCAGACATTTTCTTTAGTGGCCGCGTCCATGAACTGGTCGAGCCGCAGATCGCCGCCATCGGCCTTAAGCTCGCCGTCGCCGACTTTTTCATCCATCATTTCGGGAATCTTGAGAGTAGCGCGGAAAGAACCGACAAAGGCGTCTATTATCGCGATCTACTCCGCCTAAAGATAGAAGAAGAACCCAACGACCCTGCTGGGTGGGTCCAGCTTGCTCTTCAGGAGTATGAATATTTCAAGAATCAGGAAGAGGCTCTGCGCTGCCTCCAGCACGCGCTCGAGCTCCAACCGCGTGCCGCCGAAGCCTGGCTCTTTCTCGCCATGATCTATGTCGATGCCGGCCAATTCCGGGAAGCGCTTGCCGCTCTCGATCATGACACCCGCAAGGGCGCGAGCGTCGCGTTAAGCCAACAGGTTCGCGGCGACGCTCTGCATTCTTTGAATAGATTGGACGAGGCTCGAGCCGCCTATCGCCGCGCCATGAAAATCGCGGGCTGTGATCCCCTCCTTGAAAGCAAGCTGGGATATATCGAGGTCAAGCTTGGCAATCGCGGCCCCGGATTCGAAAAGCTGCTCCATGCGGCCCAGGCCACCCCGGGTATGTTTGCGGTGCAAGATCGCCTGATGAAGGCCTACATCATGGTCGGCAACTTGCGCGAGGCGGCGGCAACGGCTGAAAGAGTAGCCGAGGCCTTGCCGCACCCCAAAACGCATCTACGCGCCGCCAGCCTCTACGCGGCCCTTCGCGACCTCGAACGCTGCCTCCAGGTCTTGCAGCGGGCTTTGTCCGAGTTTCCCGATTCCCCCGAATTGCAGCAGGCTCTCTCCGAGGCCAGAAGAGAATCGACGACCGCCAGCCAGCTCTCATCCAACTCTAATTTGGCGGCCTCCGCAACCCCATGAAAATGAATGTCGCATACCGGTTGCATGGTAACAACCTTGCAGTGACCAACGTGACTATTGAAGCGCTTCAGGTAGTGCCGATAAGTAGCCCGCAACAAATCAATCTCTCACCCGAAGGTGACGAGTTCAGCAGCTTATGAGCCTCGGGCTTCAGGGCGGGAGAAATTCAAAACTTATCGGAGAAAATTGAAATGGGAGCACTCACAGTATTAAACAACGTATCTGGACTCGAAGCGCAGAATTCGCTCTCCACCACGCAGATGAGTCTGGACCAGACTCTGCAGGCTCTGTCCACCGGCAAGCGCATCAACAGCGGCGCGGATGATCCCGCCGGCCTCGCGATCGCCAATGGTTTGGAAGCCAACGTTACCGCCCTCACGCAGTCCGTGCAGAATGCGACCGACGGCGTTGGTATGCTCCAGGTCGCCGATGGCGCCCTCTCGCAGATCACGACTCTCTTGAACAGCGCGGTCAGCCTGGCTACCGAATCGGCCACCGGCACGGTTAGCGACTCGCAGCGCACCGCTCTGCAAGCCGAGTTTGCTTCCATCCAGACCGAAATCACCAACATCGGTCAGAACACCACCTATAACGGGCAGGCGATCTTTGGCGCCGGCAATTCGCTCACGGTTTACATGAGCGATTCTTCGGGCGCTGGCACGCAGACCGTGACCGTAAGCCTGGGTACCGTCAATGACGCCAACCTCGGCTTTTCAGGGACCACCCCCATCAGCATCGCCAGCAACGATCTTTCCAGTGCTGCCGACGCGCAGACTGCTTTGACCAACATCAACTCCGCCATCGCAGGTATCGCCCTCCTGCGCGGCACGCTCGGCGCAAGTTCGAACCAGCTGACGGCTGCCAGCAACGTCATGAACAGCCAGATCACGAACCTGACCAACGCCGAAAACAACATCATGGCCGCTGACATGGGTACCGAAACCGCCAACCTGTCGCAGGAGAGCATCCTGCAGCAAACCGGTATCGCCGCCCTCCAGCAGTCCAATCAACTGCAGCAGTCGGTTCTGAAACTGTTGCAATAGTTCTGAGCGGGACATGGGGCGGAGCCAATCAGCTCCGCCTCTTCTTTAAGCTCAGCGCTTGAACTTAAGGAGTATGAATGTCATCGTCGTCGATTAACCTTAGCTCCATCCTCTCCGCTCTTGGATCCACCTCTTCTGGCATCGACGTTCAAACCGCGGTTGCCCAGGAGATCGCTCTCGAGGCCGAACCCATGGACCTCTGGGAGGAGCAGCAAACCAATCTTCAAAATCAGACCAGCGACATTCAGGGTATCGAGACCGACATTACAGCTCTTCAGAGCGCCCTCACCGCCCTTCAGGACCCGGCTGGCGCACTTGCTTCTATGGATGCGACATCCTCAAATTCAAATGTCGTGACCGCCTCGGCCTCGGCAGGCACGGCCGCCGGCACTCATGAAATTGTTGTAAACAATCTGGCAACGACCGCATCCTGGTATTCGAGCGATGTGGCCAGCGAGACCACCGACCTTGCCGCAGGAAGTTTCACAATTCAGGTCGGTTCCGCCTCACCCATCACAGTGACCACGGGCAACGGAGTCAACACTCTCGACGATGTCGTCAATTACATCAATAGCCAGAATGCGGGTGTGACCGCCAGTGTGGTGAACGACGCCAGTGGGGCCCGCCTTGCACTCGTTAGCTCAACCTCCGGTGCTGCCGGAAACTTCACGGTCAGCAATGGCTCCGGTCTGACGTTCACGGAGCCAACCACCGGACAGGATGCCTCCCTTACCATCGACGGTATCCCCATCGACAGCGCATCCAACACCGTCACCGGAGCCGTGAACGGATTGACATTCAATCTGACTGGCACCGGCCAAGCCGGCGTTTCCGTCGCCGCGGATCCGACTCAGATTTCCCAAGCAGTGAGCACCTTTGTCACCGATTACAACAAGGTGATCAGCGACGTAAACTCCGAATACACGGTGAATTCCAGCAACCAAGAAGGTCCGCTTGCGGAGGATCCTGCCCTAGCCAACCTGCAATCGCTGCTCTTGGGAATCGGCAGCTATACGTCCGGGAATGGCGTTGTTTCGACGCTCGGGGATCTCGGAATCTCCATGAATAACGATGGAACGCTCACCCTGGACAGTTCCACCCTGAATAACGCCATCCAGTCGAACTCTGCCGCGGTGCAAAACTTCTTTCAAGGGAGTTCATCCAACGGCTTCGCTTCGAACCTCAATAACGAATTGAACGGAATCGTCGACCCGGTGAGCGGTGCTTTTACCGTCGATCTCCAAAGCATCAGTTCCGAGAATACCGACCTGCAAAACCAAATCAATAACTTTCAAGCCTACCTGAGCACTCGTGAGACTTATCTGACGAACGAATACAACCAGGCTGATGAAGCCTTGCAGGAACTGCCAAACCTCGAAGCCCAACTCAACGCAGAACTCGGATATACCACGACAAATAAATCCTCATGACAAGAAATCAGACCGAACTGACGTACTTGCGTGCCGGGGTGCAAAGCGCTTCCTCCGTCCAGCTCGTAATCATTCTCTATGACTTGCTGATCGGAGCTTTAATGAGCGCGATTGGCGCCATCGACAAGAACGATATCGAAGAGCGCTCGCGCGAACTTAAGCGCGCCTTCCTCGTTCTTGAACAGATGGAATGCTCGCTCGATATGGAATCGGGTGGAGATGCGGCGAAGAACCTCGCGCGTTTTTACGCGGCCCTACGTTCGAACATCCTCAACGCGCACGCACAGGAGAGCCGTTCCGGCCTGGAAAAACAAATTCAGCTTCTGTTTCAGGTCCGCAGCGCCTGGGCAACGGTCGATCGCCAATCCGCGGCTAACAACCCCTCGGCACTCTCTTCCAGCCAGGGATCGGCCCTGGAACAGCCGCAACTCGCCGCAAATTGGACGGCGTGAGTTGCTTTGCGGAAATAGATGGAACGCCGTGGTTCTTGAACGCCGCTGGGAACAAAGGAGAGATTGATCCAGGGAAGCAAGCGGAGAATGGCAAATGCTTTTCTAACTCACACCCGGCATGTCCGTAATTCTTATCCCGTAGTTGCCATCCACCGTAACTACCTGCCCCCTGGCAATGACCTTGTCGCCAAGCAGCAGTTCCGCTGGCTCTTCCACCGCGCGATCCAGTTCAATCACGGACCCGGCGTTTAAATCGAGAATCTCTCGCAGTGTAAGATCGCGCTGGCCAAACCGGAGTGTGAGTGCCAGATTTACATCCAGCAGAAGTTCCAGCTTCTGATTGTCGTTCGCGGGTTGGCTTGTCTTTTCCGGCTGTGGCGTCGCGGATGTCGACATATTATGCCGTCCTTTCTGCGGTTGTTATCTTTTGCTTACCGAGATGCGCGGCGCGCTTTCGCCCCTGGCGCACCGGATTTGCGTCAAATGCGTCCCTGCCGGCAATGATCAAGGTAGCGGGCTGGCTCACTGGAATGCCCAAATCGCAGACCTGCCCTGGCACGAGCGCGAGCACCCGGTCAACCGGAAGGCGAATTTCCCGCACACCAAGCGATACGGGAAACGCGCATTCCAGCATCTTTTCTCCCAGCCTGGAGTTGGCGGAGGCTTTCGATGACTTCCCTTGCCCCGCATCCGCCGACAATTTCCGCAGTAACTGGTTGAACGTTGTCCCCGGCATCAGCAATCGCAGATGCCCGTTCGCTTCGGCCATCTTGCTCTCGAACTGGAACACCACCACCCGATCGTTGGCTGACATGAGTCGCTGCAATTGTGCTATTCCCTGGGCGCCGATCATTTCGCAGTCGGTCGGATTGGTTCCCCAAGCGGTCGCGATTTCGTGACAGATGATCTTGCCCACGCCTTCCATGACGTGCGTCTCGATCTCCGTGACCTCCCGGTTCTCGGTCTTCCCCTGTCCGCTTCCGCCGAGCAACAAATCGATCAGAGGGAACACCAGCGACTGCTCGATCTGAATGATCGCGGGCGACTCCTGCAAGCGCAGCGACAGAAAATAGGCCCCGGTCGATGCCTCGAGCGCCTCGCGAAACGTCATCTGCGTCACTGAGACCGAAGTTGTCTCGAAAGCCGCCCTGAGATAGGCCCCTAGTGATTGGGTAAGCCCCTTGGCGAGGGATTCCTGTATATCCGCAACAAAGCTCGCCTGATCGCTTCTGAACTGTCCCGAGCGCTCCGCCTGCCATGGTCTTACAGACTGATTCTTGTCCGCTTTCGCGGTGCCCGCTTGATTGGCGGCTTTCAAGAGAGCTAGGATATTGGTGTAGTTAAGTTGGTTTTGCATACGACGTAAGCTCTCCAACCGCAAAGTTAGAGAGAAATGAGTACCTCGGCAATCTTTTCCCATTCCGCGTGCACGTCCCGTGCCAACTCTGATTTCGCTGCCCGGAGTCTAACAACGCGCTCGCGCTGACCACGCCGAGGCTCCCAACTGCCCTTTTATTTCGGGCGTCGTAAACGCACCCGCTCCGCTTAACAATACAGAGCGTTCCTGTTAGCTCAATCGGTCGACGTTGCAACGATCCCTAACGGGTGGTCGTCGAGCCTACAAAGTGCCATACTGTTACGGAAACGTAACATGCATAATTTTGTTATCTTGTAATTCCGCTCGGAGTGGTATACGTCAACTTGGGTGAGAATGCCGCCGCTCGTTATGAATGAACAGGTATTCACAAGATTGCTGGCAATTGACGATGAGCCACAAAACCTTAGGTTGATTCAGGATGCATTGTCGGGCCAAGACATCGAGGTTCATACCGCGGATAGCGCCGAACTCGGTCTTCAGATGTTCAAGCGGATTCGCCCGCACATTGTTCTGCTCGACCTGATGATGCCTGGGGTTCGCGACTGGGAAGCGCTGGATGCAATTCTGGCCGCCGACCCCGGCGCGGAAGTGATCCTCATGACCGCCCACTATTCCACCGAGTCTGCGGTCGAGGCGATTCAGAGGGGAGCATGCGACTATCTCAATAAGCCGCTCAGCGTCGAAAAACTTCGCGCTCGAATCTCGTCCCTGATGTCGGAGGCCAACAGCCGGCGGCGAACCCTCCAGATCGATTATGACCTTCTCGACGCTTGTCAGTTCGAAGGCATCGTCGGCCGCAGTCCAGTCATGCTTGATGTATTCGCAAAGATTCGCCGCATCGCGCCCCACTTTCAGACCGTACTCGTTAGCGGCCCGACCGGCACGGGAAAAGAGCTGGTGGCCCGCGCCCTGCGGAAGCTGAGCCCGCGATCGGCGGGTCCATTCGCCATCTGCAACTGCTCCGCCATTGTTGAAACGCTGCTCGAAAGTGAACTGTTCGGCTATGTTCGCGGCGCCTTTACCGGTGCCACTCGCGATAAGGTTGGCGTCTTCGAGTTCGCGAATCAGGGAGTCGTTTTTCTCGATGAAATCGGCGAACTTCCGCTGGCTGCTCAGGGCAAACTGCTTCGCGTCCTGCAAAACAATGAAATTCAGCGCATCGGTTCGCCTGCCCCCGGTACCGTCGATGTCCGCGTCATCGCCGCTACCAATCGCAACCTGCGGTCGCTGGTGTCGCAGGGCAAGTTCCGTGAGGATCTTTACTACCGCCTCTCGATGATCGAGATCTCGCTGCCTCGTCTCATCGACCGCCGCGAAGACCTGCCGCTTCTCCAGCGCCACTTCGTAGAGAAATTCGCCCTGAAATACAACAAGGCTGTCACCGGCATCACGCGGCGCGCGCAAAATCGCATGGCTCTCTACAATTGGCCCGGAAATGTGCGCGAGCTCGAGAATGTTATCGGTAACGCCTGCATGATGGTCGACGGTCCGGTCATTGATATCGCGGACCTGCCCGAACCGGTTCGCAGCCAGTCGGCCGGCATGGGCGTGATCGAGGAAAATCTCGCTCCCATGCACGAGATGCAGCGCCGCCACGTGCTCCGCGTGTTGGAACATGTCGGTGGCAACAAAGCTCAAGCCGCCGAGATTCTTGGCATCTCTCGCGCCACTGTGTACCAACTGCTTTCGCAGGCGAAAGGGGAGATCGCTGACCGTCACGGGTAATCCGGTATTGCCTGCGGGCTACCGCGTCCGGTTCTGTCTTCCCGCTAGGGATAGGGTTGATGACTCTGCAACCACGCCCTTTTCGATCTTCGCTGCCCGATTACTATTGTTACCTGCGCGTGACGTTAATCACCGAGTGTACCCGAACTACCCGACAATATTGTTCTTTGTCGATATGTGAACTAATCCACCGAGGCTCGTATGCATTCTCCCCAATCGCGGCGCTCTAATCCCAGGCCTATGGTCGTCGCCTCGGTCTATCTTGCCGCGTCCTCCCTCTGGATTGCTTCCACGGATAGCTTGCTGAGGCGTATCTCTTCCGATCCCGAATTTCTCACCCGCGCCAGTCTTTTCAAGGGTTTTCTTTTCGTGTTTGTGACCACCGGCATTCTCTATGTCATCTTGCGCCGGCTCAACCGTACAAGGCGCGAGCTTGAGACGATCGTCGCCGACCGGACCAATGCTCTGATCGATAGCGAAGCGCAGTATCGTCTGCTGTTTGACAGCAATCCACTTCCGATGTGGGTTTTTGATCGTCAGACTCTCCGCTTTCTCGCCGTCAACGGCTCTGCGATTCGTCACTATGGATATTCACGCGACGAGTTCCTCGGCATGACGATTCTCGATATCCAATCTCCCGAGGAAGTCGCGCCCTTGCGACAGCTTCTATCCCAACCGTCGCGAGATCAGCAAGGCTCCGGGTTTGGCAAGCACCGCAAAAAGGATGGCACCGTCATTGAGGTCGAGATCACCTCGCACAGCCTGAATTTCCGCGGCATCGAGTCGGAGTTGATTCTCGCTCACGACATCACCGCTCGTCGCAAGGGTGAAGAGCAATTGCTCCAGTCGCAGGAGCGCTTTGCCAAGGCCTTTCGCTCCAGCCCCATCGGCATCACCATCAGTAACGAGGAGGACGGACGCTATCTCGACGTCAACCCCGCCTTTCTCGAAATGCTGGGCTACGAACTCGACGAGATGCTCGGCCGCACCGCGGCCGAACTCAAGGTCTGGGATGATATCGAGCAGCGCAAAATCATGGTCGACAGTCTCAGGAGCGAGCACCGCGTCAGGCCGATGCAGGTTCGTTTCCGGACACGTTCCGGCCAGTATCGCTTAGTCGAACTAGCTGCTGAGCGCATTCAGCTCAACGACGTGTACTGCATCCTAGCCATCATCCACGACATCACCGAGGCGAAGTTGCTTGAACAACAATTCCTTCAGGCGCAAAAAATGGAAGCCGTCGGAAGGCTGGCTGCCGGGGTCGCTCACGATTTCAATAACATGCTTGGCGTCATCCTCGGCTACAGTGAAATCGCCAGGGAGCGGGTCGAGTGCGACCACCCCGTTCAGAAGTATCTCGGCGAAATTAAAATGGCGGGCGACCGCGCCGTCGCGCTTACCCAACAACTGCTCGCCTTCAGCCGCCAGCAGGTGATGGAGCCCCGCAGCCTCAATCTCAATTCCGTCGTTCACCACGCCAGCCGTTTGTTGCTGCGCATGCTTGGCGAAGACATCTCGCTTGTTTTTCGTCCCACCGAGCCTCTCGGCAGCGTGAACGCCGATCTGAGCCAGATCGAACAGGTGTTGATGAATCTTGTCGTCAACGCTCGCGATGCCATGCCGAAAGGCGGTCGAATCGTCCTCGAAACAGCCAATGTATTTTTGGACGAAAGCTTCATACAAGATCATCAACCCGCGAAGCCCGGCCCCTATGTACTTCTGACCTTTACCGATAATGGCCTGGGTATGGACGAAGCCACGCTGGCTCAGGCCTTCGAGCCTTTCTTTACCACTAAGGAGCCCGGCAGAGGCACCGGCCTAGGTCTCTCCACCGTCTACGGCATCGTCCGCCAGAGCGGCGGATATATTTGGGCAAGCAGTGAATTGGGCCGAGGCACAACTTTCAAAATCTATCTGCCGTCCGTCGACAAGCCCGCCGAGCGTCTCGATCCTCCCAAAGCGAATTACATTGCTCCCGCCGCTACGGAAACGGTATTGGTTGCGGAAGACGAACCCGCTCTTCGCAACTTGACCATTCATATCCTGAAGAACAGCGGATATCGCGTTCTTTCGGCGGAAAGCGCCGCTCGCACGCTTGCCCTCGCCCGTCAATACGACAGCAACATCGACCTGCTTCTGACCGACGTCGTCATGCCCGATCTTGGGGGTCCCGATCTCGTCTCCGAGATGAAGAAAACCCGCCCCGCCATCAAAGTGCTCTACATGTCCGGATATTCGAGGGATGCCATGGTCGAGCAGGGTCTGCTTCGCGACGATTCCACTCTGCTTGTCAAGCCATTCTCAACCCAAGCCCTGTTGCACAAAATGCGGGCTGTGCTGGAATCTTAATTTTTCCACGCCGTCCTGTCCCTAGGACGGCTGCCGCAAAACCAGTCCATTCTGCGACGACCGATGACTAAGGACGACGACAGCTACGCAATCACCAACTCGCCCCCGTGCTGCTTTTCGAGGGCCATGGCATGGTCGAGGGCGATTATTGCGCATTCCACCTGGCGGTTGTCGGGGGGCTGCGTGGTGATGCGCTGGAGCCACAGGCCGGGGGCGGTCATGAGCGAAAACAGGGCGCTGTTCTTGTTTGCCGAAAAGCGCTTGCCGGCGAAGCGAATGATTTCATAAGATACGCCAGCAATGACCGGCAGGAGCGCGATGCGCTCGGCGAAGCGCGCCCAGAACGTCGTCACCGGAATGAACATGTAGACGATCATCGAAATGATCATGACCGTCATCAGGAAACTTGTGCCGCAGCGCGGATGATAGGTCGAAAACTTCTGCACCGATTCGGTCTGCAACGGATCGCCGCTCTCAAACGCAAAAACCGTCTTGTGCTCGGCGCCGTGATACTCGTAGACGCGGTGGATATCCTTCCACAGCGAGACACCCCAGACGAAGAGCAAGAACATGGCGATACGGATCAAGCCGTCGACGAAATTAAAAAGAAATTGATTGCCGAAGATCGGATTGGCTTTTTTCAGCTCGGTCGTCGCCAGCAGCGGCAGGTATTTGTACATGAAGATAAAAAACGCGATGGAGAAGGCCATGTTGACGCCGGCCATCCATCCGCTGATCTCCCACTTCTTGCCGCTGTTTTTGCTATCCCCACCCGTGGCCCCCTCCGCTTCGGAGATTTCTTCGAGCGCCGCGTTTGCCGAAAACTTGAGGGCGCGGAATCCGAGGGTCATGGCGTGGCCTAGCGTCATTACACCGCGGACTACCGGCCACCCCATCCACTTGTGCTTCTCGGAGGGACGGTCGAGCGGCTCACTGTGGGTGAGGATTTCGCCGGACGGTTTGCGGACCGCGATACCCCAGGCGTGGGGAGAGCGCATCATGACGCCCTCGAGCACGGCCTGCCCGCCGACGAGAGTGGTTTCTTCGCCACTCTCGAGCGCGGGGAGCAACTGAACCGCCGCGAGGAAACGCAGGTTTTGCCGCCAAAATCGCATAGGGAAACTGGGCCTAATCACTTGCTATTGGATGTCGCTGCGGGGCGGGACGACTCCTCCGGATAGGGTATCACAGGGCGTTGGCTTAAGGCTGCGCGGGTTGCAAGTACAATCCTAGCCATATGTTGCGCTTTGCCAAGACTGCGGAGTCGATTGCCGCCACGACGAGCAAGCTGGCCAAGACGGCCTTGGTAGCGGATTACCTGCGGTCTTTGCCGGTCTCCGATGCGGCGCTGGCGGCGGTGTTCTTTTCGGGACGGCCGTTTGCGAGCTACGCCGAAGCTACGCTCCAGGTTGGAGGTGCGCTGCTTTGGCAGGCGATTGCGGGGCTTTCGGGGAAGAGCGAACGGGAACTGTCGGCAATCTACCGGCGACATGGCGATGCGGGCGCGGTTGCAGCTGAGGCGCTGGCGAAGGGCGATTCTCGACCGGCAGATCCGGCGGCTAGTGCGCTTTCGCTGGCTGAGGTTCGGCGGGCCTTCGAGGAGATTGCGGCTGCCCGCGGACCGGCTGCGAAGGCTGCGCTGCTGCGCGAACTACTGGGTCGCGCGACGCCGCTCGAAGCTAAATACATCGTGAAGATCATCAGCGGAGACCTGCGGATTGGGCTGAAGGAGAGCCTGGTGGAGGAGGCGATCGCGCGGGCTTACGAGGCGCCGCTCGCAGAGGTGAAGCGCGCCAACATGCTGCTGGGCGATATTGGCGAGACGTTGCGGCTGGCATCCACGGGAAAGCTGGGCGAAGCGAAGATGCGGCTGTTTCATCCCATTGACTTCATGCTGGCGAGTCCGGTGGATTCGACGGAGGAGGCGGTCGGGTACTTCAGGAATGCGGCGGTGGAAGATAAGTACGATGGCATTCGTGCGCAGGCGCACGTTGCGGGCGGCGAGGTGAGGCTGTTCTCGCGCACGCGGGATGAGATTACGGAATCGTTCCCGGAGCTTCCGGCGGCGCTGGCCGGAATGCCGAAGGACGCGATTCTGGATGGGGAGATTGTGGCTTGGGCGGATGGCTCGGGTACGGAAGATGGGCTTCGCGCGGACTCGCTGCCGGCGACAGGCAGTTCCGTAGTTGCCGCGCGGACAGGAGTGTCCGCGCCACACGCGTTGCCGTTCAGCGTGCTTCAGCAGCGGCTGGGGCGGAAGAAGGTTAGTGCGAGGCTGATGCGCGAGGTTCCGGTGGCTTACATGGTGTTTGACGTTCTGTACGCTGACGGCGAGCTGTTGCTGGATCGGCCGCTGCGCGAGCGGGCGCAGATACTGGATGCACTTCTGGCGCTGCCGCGCGCCGCGGTGACTTTGGCTTCCAAAGGACAATCTAGCTTTGGGTTCGGGGAAGACGACGACTCGGCTCAGGCCCAAATCCTTCGCGCGCCGGTTGCTTTGGCTCATACGGCTGAGGATCTGGAGGCGCTTTTCCTGGCGGCTCGGGCGCGGGGAAATGAAGGGTTGATGATCAAGGACCTGGACTCGCTTTACACTCCCGGTCGGCGCGGCAAGTCGTGGCTGAAGATGAAGCGCGAGTTGGCGACGCTTGACGTGGTCGTAACGGCGGTCGAATACGGGCACGGGAAGCGGATCGGCGTGCTCAGCGACTACACGTTTGCGGTTTGGGACGGAGATCGGCTGGTGAATATCGGGAAGGCTTATTCCGGGCTGACCGATGCGGAGATCGCGGAGATGACGGAATGGTTTCTGGCGCACAAGATCAGCGAGCAGGGAATGCGGCTGGAGGTTGAACCGAAGATCGTGCTGGAAGTGGCCTTCAACAACATGATGCGGTCAACGCGGCATGAGAGCGGGTATGCGCTGCGGTTTCCGCGGATTGTACGGCTGCGGACGGACAAACCGGCGGAAGAGGCGGACACGATTGCGACGGTGGAGAAGATCTTTGGGCAGCAACATGAAGCTTGATGGACGCTGCCGGAACCACGATTGCGGCGTTCGATCGAGCGCGGGAGCTGACTTGGCCTGGTATTGGCTTAGTGGTAACAACCCCCCTCTCTTGTGGTCTTTGAAACTAAAGGAGTTAGGGGAGTGATTTCCGCTAGGGGTAATTATCCCTTGACAGTAGGTACGCACTTTGGTAAGGTTGGTTGTCACGGTAGGTAGCCGAGATGCCAGATAAAGATTCAGGCAAGCCAGTACCGACTCAGAAACCGGATTTTGAGGCGTCGCTTCTCGATGCATGGGAACAAATCCATGCTCTATTAGAAAAAGTAGACGATCTTGATCGGCAGCAGTCAGCGACCCTAATCGCTCTCGCAAAGGCTCTTCCGAGCTTCGCCCTTGAGTATGAGCGCGCCTACAAATCCATTGTAGAGAACGAAAAAAACAGTGATAACGAATTACCTCCCAGCGCTCGGGAAGTGTTTCGTCGGCTACACACTCGCCGGACATAGGTGACCTCCATGAGCAACCGCAAACCAAAAATGCTTCGCTTTACTAAGAAAGACTTCGACAAAATGTTCCCAGACGATGCGACCTGTCTGGAATGGCTCAAGAATCGACTTTACCCGGATGGCATCTTTTGCGATGCCTGCCAAGCGATCACGAAGCATCACCGCGTTAAGAGCCGTCCTTCGTATTCGTGCGATCACTGCGGGCATCACGTTCACCCGACCGCAGACACGATCTTTCACAAGTCGCCCACTCCGCTTACGACATGGTTCTATGCCGTGTACCTGATGGCTTCGACGCGGTGTGGCATCTCCGCGAAGCAGATTGAGCGCGAAACGGGCGTGACTTATAAAACAGCGTGGAGAATGTTTAAGCAGATTCGCACAATGCTGGACGAAGATCAGTCCCCGCTTGGCGGGGGCGGTAAGCAGGTTGAGATGGATGAGAGCGGATTCGGTGGAACCGTTCGCCGTCTGCGGCAACCGAAGAAAGAGAAAACAACCGTGTTTGGCATGGTCGAACGAAAAGGCCGCGTCCGTGCCATCGTCGCACCGGATCGCAAAGCTGACACACTTGTTCCGATGGTTCGCGAACACGTCCTCCCGAAAACGGCAGTGTTCACGGACGATTTCCCCTCTTACGATGGTCTGGGGGTTCGCGGTTACAGTCACCGTCGCATCAATCACTCCGCTGGCGTCTATGTTCTCGGAACGACGCATACGCAGACCATCGAAGGCTTTTGGAGCCTCGTTAAGAATGGAATTCGCGGGGTTTACCATTCGGTCGGAAAGCACTATCTACAGACCTATCTCAATGAGTACAGCTTCCGTTACAATCGTCGGTTCGATGTGCAGCCAATGTTTCTTAGCTTCTTGCATCAGGTTGAAAAACGAGACGCGGTTGTTCGTCATGCACCAATTCCTGTAGAGCCGTTCTGAATGAATGCAGGACGGTTCTGGCGCAGCGTAAAGCCATCATGCCTTACTTTCTTGCAACGAAGTGCAAGGCTCCGAGCAGCCTACGCTCGGGTTCGATCTTACGGCTCGCCTTCCTTAGCGCAGTTTCAAAGTCGTTTTTTGTGAACTCTTGCGGTTTCTCAGCAACGTCAAGAACAATTCCAGCGGAAGCCTTCGCGATCCGCTCTGCTTCTTTTTCCCTGTCCTTCACAAATACCTCACAGTTCAAGACCTCAGCGATTTTCCAAGCCGGAATGACTCCCGCCATGCCCGTATTCTGACTAACCTTCCAGCCATATTCAAGTTTCTTTCCATCTTTGTCTGTTACCGGACTTGTGTCGCAAAGATGGCACCAGTCAATGCCGAGCAGATAAGGCCCTTTGGGATTCATCGAATCAAACGCTGTTTGAGGTATGTTTACGAATCCCCCTTTTCTTGCAGGTGGTGGTGGCCCGACGCGCTTCTGCCCATATCTTCGTTGTGACATGTCATTCATCGCACACGGCGAGTAGATCAGCACAGCCGAACCGCTATAACCAGACAGCGAGCGCTGCTCCACCAGGAAGCTCTCTTGCGCGAAGCCATCGCTCCGAATGATTTTTTCCCTCGGCATCATTGCAATGTTGCCGAAGCGAACGGTAGGCGTGTTCTGCTGCTTCCCTTCATGGCTGATGAATCGGCCCACCATTACGGTGTCGTCGCCAATACCGATGTCTTCGGCAACTACCAGCTCTGGCGTAACAAAATGCCTTATGGGAAGCGTAGTGATCTGGAGACTCTGAATCGTCTGCCAATCTGTTTCTAGCCGGAAAACCGCGATGTCGTCACCGTTTTTATGGATCTGCCACTCTTTTTCTTGTGTAGCAACGCATATCACCTTCCCATCTTTTCGATTGATGCGGATGACCGGATCGGACTTCTCGATGACATGCTTATTTGTCACCACGTACAGATAGTGAAGGTTGGCGTTCGTCTCAAAAGTCACATCAACAATGAATCCCGTCCCGCCTATCGACTGCCCATCCTCGGCATCTTCAACTGAGAAGTAGATGTAGACGGCAATGTCGGTGAACCGGTCGGAGATTCTTGGCACAGGCGACTCCCAGACATAGTACGCGCTTCCGTCGGAAGCGAAACGCCTAACCTTCTTGCGGTTAGTCTCGCAGTCTACCTGAACTACCGTACCTACTGTCAAGGGATAATTACCCCGCTAGGTCTTTGAATAATAAGGAGTTATCTTGATTCCCAGCACTTTCGTAAGTTATTTATTTTATTGTACTTATATAAAATAGCACGGGCGCGCCGAAGGTCTGCTGGCAAAGTCTTGATTCTAAAGGGGTGTACTTTTGCAAAGTATTCCGGACAAAGGAGTTACAGCTAGTGCCGGTGGTTTTCGTATCCCTAGTGGGCGGCATGATCGTGATGGGAGTGGAGGCGATCGCCGGAATCGCTGTCATCGCCCACGGCGATGACGCACTCGTGGGCGGTTTCGCAGACGGCGTGCTCGAGTTGGATGGTGGTGTGGCGGATGCCGAAGCTCTGACCCAGCTTTTCGTTGATGGCGCGGAGGATGACGTCGCTCTCGGAAGTGGCCATATCGGCGATCTTGACGTGGGCTGAGAGAGCGTGATTTTCGGAGCCAATGCTCCAGACGTGGAGGTCGTGGACATCGGCGACGCCGACGATGCCGCGGACGCAGGATTCGATCTGGTCAAGGCTCATGCCGCGAGGCGTGCCTTCGAGGAGGATGTTGAGGGTTTCACGCACGATGCCGAAGCTGGACCAGAGGATGGCGACGCCAATGCCGATGGAGAGCGCCGGGTCGACCCAGGACTGGCCGGTCATGAGGATGATCCAGCCGCCGACGATGACGGCGGCGGTGGAAACGGTGTCGCCGACCTCGTGGAGGAGGGCGCTGCGGACGTTGACGTCGCGGACGGAGCGCCAGAGGAGCAGGGCGATGCCGCCATTCATGGCAACACCGGCGGCGGCGACCCAGATCATGAGACCGGCGCGGACGGGCTCGGGATGCTGGAGGCGCTGATAAGCCTCGTAGAAGATGAGGGCGGAAACGACGACCAGCGAGAGCGAGTTGACGAGGGCGGCGAGGACTCCGGCGCGGCGATAGCCGTAAGTTTTGGTGGCACTCGGGGGACGGCCTTCAAGATAGACGGCGGCGAGGGAGAGCAGTAGGGCTAGGAAATCGGAAAGATTGTGTCCGGCTTCGGAGAGCAGAGCGAGAGAGTGGGCGCGGATGCCGGCAACGACGAGGAGCGCGATATAGAGGGCGGTGACGGCGAGGGAGATGCGCAGCACGCGGCCGGTGCCGTGGGAATGTGCATGTGCGCCGTGGGCGTGCATATCATCAGGATAACGCAGAAAGGTCGAGGCAGCCTGCGCGGCGTTTTCGCAGATAATTCAGGTTCGGCTGGGTTTGTCAGTTAGCCTGACGGACAATCTCATACACTACTCCGCAACCGCCCCCGCAACCTCTCCGTCCGCCATAGTAAGTGGCGCCGTACAAATTTCCCGCCTGGTCCATAACCAGCCCGCCGTAAGGGGCTTCCCCGCCAGCACCTCCCGGGAAATTGTGGAGCACCGTCATCTGCCATCCTTTTTCCCGGTGCGTGAGCTTGAAAACGGCACCACATCCACCTCCCCGGCATTTGGAACTGGAGCCTCCTTCGGCAGTGCCGTAGAGATTTCCTGCCTCGTCGATGATGAGCGAATTCGGAAAAATGCCATGTGGATTGGCCGCGCTCGCGTAGATCATCGAGAAATTCCATCCCCCGCCCGCTGGCGTTAACTCGAAGATTCCCCCATAAATCAGACCGTATAGATCGCCCTGCCGGTCGAAGACCAAGGACGACCACGGATAGACCTGTTGCTCGCCGCCGAAACTGTAAAGGATGGTTTCGGTCCAACCGCTGACTGACGGCGACAACTCAAAGACGGTCCCATTACCGTTGATTCCACCGATGTAGGTCGTCGAATAAAGATTCCCCGCAGCGTCGAAGATCACCGGCGCATCGGGATAGCTGCCGTCCGAGCCTGTTCCTGTAAAACAGTACAACTGGTTTTCGGTCCACCCGCCCTGCGGAGTTGGAGACAACTCGAAGACGGTGCCATAGTCGCACCCTATGTAAGTCGTGCTGTATAAATTCCCGCTCGGGTCAAATACGAGGGGCGCACCGGGATAACCGCCATCCTTGGGCTGATCGCCAAAAGTGTGCAGCAATGTCTCGGTCCATCCGCTCCCGCTTGGAGAGAGCTCATAGACCGTGCCAACGTCATGGGCGCCGCCGGCCGCGGTGGTCCCATAGAGATTGCCAGCCGCATCTAAAATGACCCCTGCATAAACCAAGTCTCCATCCGTCCCGCCCTGGAACCGATAGAGGATCTGCGGCGTCCAACTTCCATCGGGTTGAGGAGCTAATTCGAAGATTGTCCCGCAGCCATCACTCAGAGGCCCGCAACCGTGGATGCCTCCCTCCTGGGTTGTAGCGTAGAGATTGCCCGCGTTGTCCAATGCCAGAGAGCCCCACGGATGCGCGCCCTGATTTGGCTTCGGGCGGAAGAGGATTTTAGCTCTGCCACCGGCCCACGCCTCTGACAGCAAAATGCAGCCAAGGCAAACGATGGCGCAGGCTCGAACAAGTGAGGCAAAACGGAAGGAAACAAGGTGAACGGGCATGAGGGTACTCCTCTCACCTGGAGACTACGAGACGGGAAGCCAGCGATCTGCCAACTACGCAGCATCGTAGTCCTGCCCGGAGCGGATCGCAACCGAACCGCGGAGAAACAGACCTCGGCTCTCGCGGCAGAGCGAAGCGCCGCAGGTGGTGTGGCGCGGGCGGCCTCGCCAGCGTGATGCTCATGTGGCGAAGAAACTCCCGTCCGGGTTATGCTGGCAAGGCCTCGGAGGATGGCCCATGAAACTCACTGTTGTCCTGCCCCTGCTTTTGCTCGCCGCGTCAGCGGCTGCCCAAGTGAAGAACCCAGTGGCGACGGCGTTGAAAGAGACGCTGCCCGGACGCCAGAAAAACACGGTTGCGGCGGTAGAAGCGATGCCGGCCGATAAGTTCAGCTATAAGCCGAGCGCGGACCAGATGACGTTTGGGCATCTGGTGGCGCACATGATCGAATCGAACAACAGCTTTTGCGCGCAGGCTGCGGCGGTTCCGGAGCCGAAGATCACGGAGGTAAAAGAAACGGACGGCAAGGATAAGCTGGTGGCCGCGCTCAAGGCATCGTTCGATTTCTGCGGGGGAGCACTGGACAAGATGGAGGATGCCAAGCTTGGCGAGATGACGGAGGGCTTCGGCGGGCACCAATTTTCGCGGGCGAGATTCGCGCTGATCCTGGCGGGGAGCTGGGCGGATCACTATGCGGAGACAGCGATGTATCTGCGGCTGAATGGGATATTGCCGCCGACGGCGAAGCACTGAGCGTACGCGGTCGTCGCTTTTGTGCGGGATGGGCCTATCGTGCCCCTCAGGGGCTAAATTTGCCGAAACTCGCCAGCGGTGAAGCAAGCGATCACCAGGGCTAAAGCCCACCCGTATTTGAGCCGACTTACGCGGCCCTGAAGGGCCGCTCTTCCACGGTGATCGTGGCATTTTGGAGCGTTTCAGCAAGCTGCCAAAGCGCCTGACGTATGCGGCTCCGAACGGCACGGCGGAAGGCGCGCCCCTTCAAAGCTACGTTCTACTAAGATTTCACCAGCGCGCCCTTTTAAAGCCGACGTATGAGATAGCTTTCTTGTTATCTCGGTTATTTTCGAAAGCACGCGGGCGGGTGGAGTCGCAGGCGTCGGCGCTTTACAATTTTTTTTGCACTCCTTACATCGGAAAAACGCGCTAGCGGCGTGGAAGCGACTGCGGCATAGCCGAGAAATCGCTGAAATATGGCTGAGATTCTGATCACCGGGGGAGCCGGATTCTTCGGCAGCATCCTGAAGCAGCGGGTGCTTGAGCTTGGCCATCGCTGCGTGAGCATCGATCTACAGCCGGACGAGAATCATCATCCTAATCTGGTTTCGATTCAGGGAGACATTAGGAATCGGGAGACCGTAGAGCAGATCTTTTCGGGGCGGCAGATCGATACGGTCTTTCATTGCGCCGCGATTCTTGGGCACGGCAAGCACGATGACGAATTTTTGTGGACCTCGAATGTAGATGGGACGCGTGTGGTGGCGGAGGCGGCGCGGCGGCACAAGGCGAGGCGAATCGTTTATACGAGTAGTAACTGTCTTTGGGGACACAGCTTCGATCATGCGGTTGCCGAGGGCGAGCCGCCGGGGCCGGTCGAGCTTTATGGACGATCGAAGCTTGAAGGCGAGCGGGTGCTGCGGGAGTTCGGGAAGGATCTGCCGGTGATTTCGGTGCGTTGTCCGACGATCATCGATTCGGGGCGGCTGGGATTGCTGGCGATTCTGTTTGAATTTATCGCCGAGAACCGCACGGTGTGGACGGTGGGCGGCGGCTACAATCGGTACCAATTTATCTACGCGCAGGATCTGGCGGAGGCTTGCCTGCGGTTGATGGATTACGAGCACACGGACGTTTTTAACATCGGGTCGGATGATGTGAAGCCGATGCGTGATGTTTATCAGTATGTGATCGAGCGGGCGGGCAGCTCGTCGCGGGTGGGCGCGCTGCCGAAGGGCGCGACGATTCTGGGGATGAAGCTGGCTTACAAACTCGGGATTTCGCCGCTGGGACCATATCATTACAAAATGATCGCGGAGGATTTTCTGTTCGAGACGGCGCACATCAAGGAGGCGCTGGGGTGGCGTCCCACTTTGACGAATGAGGACATGCTGCTGAAGTCGTTCGAGTATTATCGCGCGAACCGGACGGAGATTGGCGCGCGGCAGAACGTCTCCGACCATCGCAAAGCCGCGGATATGGGCGTGATCCGAGTTTTGAAATGGATCTCGTAGCGCTCCGGAAGGCGGTGGCGCTTCCCAAACAGTGGATTGCCGTGCTGGCCGCGTATGCGGCGGTGGTGGCGGCGACGGTGCCGCGACACGAGCCGTGGTTCGATGAGGCGCAGTCGTGGCTGCTGGGGCGGGATTTGACGCTGCCGAAGCTGATTGGGTGGATCCGGTATGAAGGGACGCCGCCGCTGTGGCAGATCATTCTGTGGGGCGCGAACCGACTGCATCTGCCTTATGCGGCGCTGGGGTGGATATCCGGCGCGATCGCGGTCGCGGGCATGTTTGTGTTTTTACGCTTTGCGCCGTTTCCGTGGCCGGTGAAGCTGCTGCTGCCGTTCTCGTATTTTTTCCTCTATCAGTATGCGGTGGTGGCGCGGAGCTATGTGTTGCTGCCGCTGCTGGCGTTCAGTGCGGCTGCGCTGTACAAGGACGCGGCGCGGCGTCCATTCTTGTTTTTTGCAGTTTTATTCCTGCTGGCCAATGTGAGCGCGCATGGGACGCTGCTATCGGCAGGGATCGCTGCGGCCTTCGTCGTCGAGACGCTGGGGCGCTGGTCTTCTCTGGATGCGGCAGCGCGGCGGCGGCATGGCGAGGCGGTGGGACTCTACGGCCTGGCGATGTTGGGGATCGTATGGATGGTGTGGCCGGCGGTGGATTGCACCTTCCCTGTGATGCCGCAGGGGTGGGACGGGGCGGCGGGCGCGATGGCTGGGGGATTGGTTGACAATCTTACGTTGTCAGCGCTGGTGCTGATTGTGGCGGTGGCGTGGTGCTTATACCGGCGCGCGGTGGGGGGTCTGCTGATTCCGCTCGTTCTGCTGCTGGTGTTTTTCGAGAAGGTGTATGTCAACGTCTGGCATTATGGCGCGATTACGATTTGCTTGATAACCGGGTTGTGGATTGCGTGGAGTGCCGGCGACAGCGTAGATGGGGATAGTGTAGCTGGGAAGCGGCGGCGGGATGCGGTCGCCGATGGCATCATGGCGGTTGTGCTGGCGCTGGTGCTGGGGGTGCAGATTCCGTGGTCGGTGAAGACGATTCGCTATGACTGGGCTGCGCCGTATAGCGGAGCGCGGAATGCGGCGATGTATTTGAAGGCGGTTGGCGCGGACGAGCAGCGCGTGTTTGCGTTCGGATTCAGTTCGGTGGCGATCCTGCCGTATTTCGATCACCAGATTTTCGAGAACCAGCGAATGCCGGGAGGGACGACGTTCTGGCAATGGCGGAGGGACAACCGTATCGATATGGGGGTGAACCTTGTTGGCGCCGAGAGGCCCGATTACATTGTGTTCAGCGTGAAAGAGCCGCACACGGTGGCGCCGAGTATTTCGCAGGCGGCGCAAGAGACGTTTGGGCGCATGGGCTATGTTCTGGTGCACGTCTCGCCGGGGGCGCTGTATTGGAAGGACCGGACGTGGGAGACGGATTCGTATCTGATCTTTGCCCGGTGAAATTCGAGTTCGCACCAATGTTGAATCCGCAGCGCGTTGAGAGAGTGAGCAAATGACGTTCGCTTATCTCTCCGACCCATGGAGCACCTTTCCGATACTGGCGCAGTAAGGAAGAGTGCGATAGACGAGGCAGGAATAGCAGGGGTAGGACGCCAATACGTGCCACGACGCGCGATTTGCCCAGCACGGCTTCGACGGGTCGGTGGTCATGGGGCAATGCAGTGTGTCGCGAAATTCGCAATGGCGGAATTTCCAGCAACCGCAGCGCCCGAGGATGAGCTGGCGGATGGCCTCACAGGAAAGATGCGCTTCGCCGCGCAGGCGCTGGAGGGTATCGATCCAGTGGTAGTCGAGGGCGGAGAAATGCGGGACGCCGTGATCAGACCTCAGGGGAATAAGGAGGCCTTCGCGTATGTATTCTTCAATCTGCTCGATGCGTACGTGGCAACGATCGGCGGCAAGGTTGAGGGGAACGCGTTCTGCGGGGGCCTGAGTAAGCTGGCTGTCGATGCCGTAGCTCATGGAAACTCTCCCTGACGGGCATTCCGCCGGTGGGTTGCGAGTCGCGCTACTAGCTAGCCTGATTGCCTACTTACGGCAAGTTGTAGAGTCCTTTCTGCGCTTGCCGGGCCGTTTCTACAATGACCCAGGTCACGCGTGGGTGTGATAAGTAGAACCTCTTGTTTTTAGAATCCTGCGTAAATTCCAGCTCTCTCAAGCCAGCAATCTTTCCATTTGCTCTTCGTCGATCACGGCGACCCCGAGTTCGCGCGCCTTGTCGAGCTTGGAGCCGGCTTCGGCGCCGGCAACGACGTAATCGGTCTTCTTGCTGACGGAGCCGGAAACGCGGCCACCGGCGTCTTCGATCAGCTTTTTGGCTTCGTCGCGGGTGTGGCGTTCGAGCGTACCGGTGAGGACAAAGGTTTTGCCCGCGAGTTTGGTGCCTTTTTCTTTTTTCTGGCCGGTGAAGGTAAGGCCGGCTTTGCGGAGATCCGCGACCAGCTTGCGATTGTGCTCGTCGGCAAAGAATTCGACGATGCTCTCGGCTATGCGCGGACCGACTTCGTTGACCTCTTCTAACTCCTCGGCGGTTGCATTCATGATGGCGTCGAGCGAACCGAAGTGCTCGGCTAGGAATTGCGCGGTGCGCTCGCCTACGAAGCGGATGCCGAGGCCGAAGATTACGCGCTCAAGCGGAAGTTTTTTTGAGGCTTCGATTTCTTTGAGGACGTTGTCGGCGGATTTTTCGCCCATGCGTTCGAGCGTGAGCAGATTATCTTTGGTCAGGCGATAGAGGTCGGCGACGTTTTTCACCAGGCCGCGCTCGGTGAGCTGATTGACTAGCGCTTCGCCGAGGCCGTCGATGTTCATGACGTGGCGCGAGGCGAAATGCAGGATCGTGCCCTGGAGCTTGGCGGGACAGTTGGCGTTGACGCAGCGATGATCGGCCTCGCCTTCGGTGCGGACGACGTTGCCGCCGCAAACCGGACAGTGGGCGGGCATTTCGAAGGTTTTCGTGCCGCGTGGGTGGTCTTTGTCTTCGACGACCCTGACGACTTTGGGGATGACGTCGCCGCCGCGCTCGACCTCGACCCAGTCACCGATTTTGACGCCCAGCTCGTCGACGAAATCCATGTTGTGCAATGTCGCGCGGGAGACGGTCGTGCCACCGATGGGAACAGGCTTCAGCCATGCTACCGGCGTGAGTTTTCCGGTGCGGCCGACTTGCGGAACGATGTTTTCAATCTGCGTGACTGCGCCGCGCGCGGCGAACTTATAGGCGATGGCCCAGCGCGGGGCTTTGCCTGTAAACCCCAACTCCAGCTGTAGCGCGGTGCGGTCGACTTTGATGACGATGCCATCGATTTCGTAGGGGAGCGAGTCGCGCTTGCCCTCCCAGCTTTGGATGAACTTCCAGACCTCGTCGAGATTTCTTACGAGCTTGCGATTGCCGTTGACCTTGAAGCCGGCGGCTTCGAGCGCGTCCATGGTTTTGGATTGGCGGTCGAAAAATGTGCGGCCGTCTTTGAGCAGCATGTAGGCAAAGTAATCCATGCGACGCTGGGCGGTGATGCCGGGCTCAAGCTGGCGGATGGTGCCAGCGGTAAAGTTGCGCGGATTGGCGAAAGTGGAAAGGCCTTGCTGGGCGCGGTCCTCATTGAGCTTTTTGAAGGCGGCGATGGGCATGAGCATTTCGCCGCGGGTCTCGAAGTCGGCGGGGATGCCAGCCTTTTTCAGTTTCTCTTTTGAAACGGAGAGCGGCACGGAGCGCACGGTGCGGACGTTCGAAGTGACGTCTTCGCCGATGGTGCCGTCGCCGCGCGTGATGCCGCGGGCGAGCTGGCCATTCTCGTAGACGAGCGCCAGCGACATGCCATCGAGTTTGAGCTCGCACATGTATTCGACGTCGGTGCGGCCGGAGAGTTCGTGCACGCGGCGCTCCCAGTCGCGCAGCTCTTCTTCGCTGTAGGCGTTGTCGAGCGAGAGCATGGGCGAGGAGTGGCGCGCCTTGACGAATCCTTCGCGGGGCTTGCCGCCCACGCGCTGCGTGGGAGAGTCGGGCGTGACGAGCTCGGGATGCTCGGCCTCGATGCGCTTGAGCTCGTTCATGAGCTTGTCGAAATCGGCGTCGGTGAGTTCGGGATTGTCGAGGACGTAATAGAGGTATTCGTGATGGCGAATCTTGTCGCGGAGCGAGTCGAGTTTCTTTTGGAGCGGGGACGGGGGCATGAGGGAAGATTATAAAAGCTGCCGGGGAGAGTCGTTGGCCGTTAGTTGCGGCTTGTTAGCCGCAGGGATGATCGTCCGCGGTCCTTCGTCCGCAGTCCTTCGTCTGTGTCCTTCGCTTGTGGTCTTCGCCCTGCACCGCGAAATCGCTGTTGTCGCCCTAATTTGCTGCGGCTCTCTAGCCTCTTCTTACCTTCCGAATACGTTGCCGGGCGATGGCTTCGCGGCCTATGTTTGAGGGAGGCTTTTTGCCGCCATCGATCAGGTCTTTGAGGACCGTGGCGTTGTTGCGCTTTTCGTTGCGCGAGGCGTAGAGAAGCGTGACGTTCTTTTTGGTCTTGACCAGATCGTATAACTTCTCGACGGCGGCGGTGGCTTTTGGGTCGGCGAGCTCCTTCATGTAGCGTTTGCGGAATTGGGGCCAGGCCTCGGGATTGGCGTGGTACCACTGGCGAAGTTCGGTGGAGGGGGCGAGATCGCGTAGCCAGTGTTTGACGGCGGCAGCTTCTTTGGTGAGGCCGCGCGGCCACAGGCGATCGACGAGGACGCGCACGCCATCGGCTCGCGCCGGCGGCTCATAGACGCGCTTGATCGCAACCGTCACCTCTTTATTATCCCACCCCAGATTATCCCACCCAGCCGCCAGGGCCGGCCAGGCCGCCGACTCGGGAACGAGTGGCAATTTGTAATTTTGTAATTTGTAATTTGTAATTGAAGAACAGGTTGGCGCCAGCTCTTGATTTACGCGTCGCCAGTTACAAATCCATGACCTTTCAAATTCTCCATCTTCTTCGCCATCTTCGATCAAGCATCTACAATCGCATCTTTCTATCCGTGTGTGCGGCGATGCTTGCGGGAGGGCTGTGCCTGCTGGCGCTTTCGGCTTGCGATGTGGAGCGGCGCAAGTCGGACGCGGAGCTGGGATTGAATGCGCAGCAGGCGGCGGGGCGCAAACTTTATGACAACTACTGCGACCGCTGCCATGAACCGTATTCTTCGCGCGGGAAAAAAGGGCCGAGCATGAAGGGCGTTTTCAAGCGGCAGTATCTGGAGCTGAGCGGGCTGCCGGCGAATGACGATCGCGTGGCCGACATCATTAAATATGGACGCTCGAAGATGGAAGGTTTTGGACAGGTGATGAGCGACGAGCAGATTAAAGATCTGATTGCGTATATGCATACGCTGTAGCGGGATACCTTGTCCACGGTTGTCCGCTCCATGTCATAATCCGGCCGATGGCTTCGACCTCTAATACCGCGCTCTATCGCAAGCTGCCATCGACTGACGAAATTCTGCGAAGGCCGGAGATGGTTGAGCTTTCCCAACGCGAGAGCGTTGCGGCTGTGGGCGACGCGATACGGGCCGTGCTTGAGCGGTTACGCGATGAGATTACTGACGGCCGGCTGGATGAAGAATCGTTGGAGATCGCGCTGACTGGATTTACCGCTGCTGTCGAACGCGAAGTGCGGCGGGCGCTGCGCCACTCGCTGCGGAGTGTCATCAACGCCACCGGGGTAATTTTGCACACGAACCTTGGCCGCGCCCCGCTGGCGGAGGATGCAATTGAGCATATCCGCGAAACGGCTACGACTTATTCAAATCTGGAATTCAATCTGGAGAGCGGCGAGCGGGGAAAGCGCGATGTGCATGTGGACCGGCTTTTTCAGAAGCTTTTTGAAGAGCGGGTGGGGGCGGCCGTATTCACCTGCGTCGCAGAGCTGACTTCGGCAGAACATGCGCGCTCCGCTGGACAGCCGAGGGCGGCTGTCCCCACGTGTTCTACGATTGTGGTCAATAACAACGCGGCTGCGGTTTTGCTGGCGCTGAATACGCTGGCGGAGGGCGGCGAGGTTATCGTGTCGCGCGGCGAGCTGGTTGAGATCGGCGGATCGTTCCGCATTCCGGATGTGATGGCGAAGTCGCAGGCGACGCTGCGGGAAGTGGGGACGACGAACCGCACGCGCATAGGCGACTACGAGCGGGCCATTAACGAGCGGACGCGGCTGCTGCTGCGGGTGCACCGCTCAAATTTTGCGATTACCGGATTTACCGAACAGGCGGCGGTCGACGAACTAGTGAATCTGGCGCGGCGGCGGAATATTCCGCTGATGGAAGACCTGGGCAGCGGCGCGCTGTTTGATCTGCGCGAGATTGGCATTGCGAACGAGGCGAGTGTTTTTGACAGCCTGGGCGCGGGGATTGACGTCGTGACTTACAGCGGCGACAAGCTGCTGGGTGGGCCGCAGGCGGGGTTGATTAGTGGGCGCGGCGATCTGGTGGCGCGGATGCGGTCGAATTCGCTGTTTCGCGCGCTGCGGGTGGATAAGCTGACATACGCGGCGCTTGAGGCAACCATGCTCGCTTATGTGAAGCGCGATCACGATGCCGTGCCGGTGCTGCGGATGATGCATCTATCGAAGGATGAGATTTCCGAGCGGGCGGAGGCGGTGTTGGCGCAGGTTGTTTCCGGTGGACGAGGAGTGGCGGGACTCAAGCTCGAATTGATGGATGGAGAGTCGGTGATTGGCGGCGGCGCGGCGCCGACGGCTACGCTGCCGACGCGGGTTATTGCGCTGACACATGAAAAGGCGAGTGCCGATGAGCTTTGTGCGCGGCTGCGGCAGAGCGATCCGGCGATGATTGCGCGGGTCGATGACGGGCGCGTGCTGCTTGATTTGCGGACAGTGTTTCCCAGCCAGGATGCGCAGGTGGTCGAGATTCTGCGCGGGCTGGATTTTCCAAGCAGCAGCGGATCTCGTAATCCTTAACCGTTGATGAAAAGTTTTCCCGGTTCAAGGTACCCCAGCGGCTTGAGGCCACTATTGATTTGTGCGCGATTTACGGCACGAGTCGAACTCGTGCCCTTCCCGTGCGTGCCGGATAACAGAATTTTTCGGCGAACTGTTAGGGCCTCGAAGAGCATCTGTCAGTGGTGGCCACTCTCTACACAATTGGGCACTCGACGCGGACATTGGACGAACTTGTCTCGGCGCTGAAGGCGCATGGGATTAAGACGCTTGTCGATATTCGCGCGTTTCCCATGTCGCGGCGGCTGCCGCACTTCAATCGTGAGTCACTCGAGAGCGAACTGCCGAAGCAGGGCATCCGGTATGTCTGGATGAAGGAACTGGGCGGCTATCGCAAATCGACGCGTAAGGATTCGCCGCACGGCGCGCTGCGCAATGCGAGCTTTCGCGCGTATGCCGACTACACGCTTACGCCGGAATTTGAGGAAGCGTTGCGGCAGTTGCTGGAACTGGCGGCGCAGGGCCGAACCGCGTATATGTGCGCGGAGCGGGTGTACTTTCACTGCCATCGCATGATTGTTTCGGACTGGCTGGTGGCACATGGGCACGAGGTGCAGCACATCGACGGGGAAGGGCCGGTGCGCGGGCACAAACTCACGGCTGAGGCGCGGATGATCGATGGAAAGATGATTTACCGCGGCGACCAGCTGTTTTAGCCGGTTTGATGAGGACGGGATTTCTAACCGCCGAGGACGCAGAGGACGCTAAGAATTTTCCTGGAAATCTCGAGGTTCGATTTTATTAACTCCACAGTTTCCGGCTATTCCAAATTGCAAATTCCCGGTTAATGGTTAGTATGTGTGCATGATCATCGGAACGGGCGTGGATATCGCGGAAGTGCCGCGCATTCGCGAATCGATTGAGCGCTATGGCGACCGGTTCATCCGGCGGATTTTTACGGAGGGCGAGATTCGGTATTGCGAGGCGAAGGCGAGCCGCTTTGAAAGCTACGCCGCGCGTTTTGCCGCGAAAGAAGCAGGGATGAAGGCGCTGGGCACGGGATGGAATCACGGGGTGCGCTGGCGCGATATTGAAGTGGTGCGGCCGAAGGGCCAGAGGCCGACGCTGCAATTGCACGGACAGGCGGCCGAGATTGCCAAGAAGCTTGGCTATAAGAATATTGCGCTCTCGCTTACGCACACATCGGAGCAGGCGCTGGCGCACGTGATTCTGGAAAATTAGCCGGCAGTCTTTCTGTTGTGCGTTCCTTTCAGAGGTGCGCTCCGAAGAGGCCTACCCTCACTGCGGCAATTGATATTCAAAATTGTAGAAGTGCTTGCCTTCTTCGATTTTGATTGTCATGGCGCCGCTGATGCCGGCGAGTTCGCCGGTGCCGGAATCGGGCACGACGGTGACGCTCATCCGGGAGTCGCCGTGCGTCATGGTGCCGCTGTGCTGCAAGACGAATGTGCCTTTGCGGCCGTCGAGGGTGCCGGTCACGCGCTCCATGGCGACATAGCCGGCTGAGCCTTTTACTTCGGTCATGACGCCGATCATCTCGCCTTTGCTGATGGCTTCGAGGGCGCCGTGGAATTGTTTGTCGAGCGAGAGGCGCTGGAAGTTGGCCGCTTCGGCCTCTAGGTTGTCGGGCTTCTGCGGAATGACTTTGACGTCGAATGTGCCGGCGGCGTGGCTGGTCATGGGAGTTCCTTTCGGAGCGGGAGTTGCGTTTGCCGGAGCGGATTGAGCCGACATGGAGCCGATAGCGGCCAGTCCGGCGAGGGCGGCGGCGAGCGCAGCTTGTATCATAAGACTTTTTATTTGCGGACTCTTCATTTTGATTTTGATTTTGCCTGGGCTAATTTGAGCGGGCCGAAACTTGTTGGCTTTCGCTGATACTCAAGGCGAGACTTTACCGCGAAGGCGCGCACCATGATTGGAAAAACGCGACAAACACGGGCGGCGGATGTGGAAGAGGTTTTCGATGCCGAGGTGGGGCAGGCTCGCGGGATGCTGCGGCGGAATCTTGCGGCGGGAAAGATGTGGCATTCGCGGCGTAAACCTGCTGCCGATCTGGCGGGCTGGATCGCGCATTATTGGAGCATCCGCTGGGATCTTGGCGGCTGCCCGGCTTACACGGCGGAGAGTCTTCCTCATCCGAATGTTCACCTGATTTTCGAGAATGGCGAGGCGGTGATTGCGGGAGTGCAGACGCACAAATTCCATCGCGTGATCGAGGGTCAGGGACAAGTGTTTGGAGTGAAGTTTCGCGCGGGCGGATTTCGCCCGTTCTACAACGCTGCCGTTTCGAAGCTGGCGGACCGCGTCGTTCCGGCTCGGGAGATCTTCGGGGAGGATTTGAAAGCGCTGGAAGGGATTGCATTTTCGGAGTGCAGAGAGAACGAAAAGGTTGAGGCGGCGAACAAATTTTTCCATGCGCGCATGCCAGCGCCGGACGGGAACGTGGCGCTGGCGGGAAGGCTTGTCGAGCGGATTTTGCGCGAGCCGGAGATACGAACGGTTGACGACCTGGCGCGGGATGCCGGCATGGGAGCGCGCTCGCTGCAAAGATTGTTCAGCGAATATGTTGGGGCAACTCCGAAGTGGGTGATCCGGCGTTACCGGCTGCATGAGCTTATCGAAAGGTTCAACTCGGGCGAAAAGCTCGGGTTTGCTCAGCTCGCGGTCGATCTCGGATACTTCGACCAGGCGCACCTGATCAACGATTTCAGGGCGATGGCCGGCTTCTCGCCCCTCGAATATCGAAAGCTGATCGCGAAATCGGAGCGTTCCTAGAGCTAACCCTGTAGCGGGGCAGCGCTTTTCTCTACAGGCTTCACCTGAACAGCCAACCACGCACCCAGCGCGGCATCTTAGTCGAACAGAAACTCTGGAAGACACCCAGTGTTTCCATCTCGCAGATCGAACTAGGACGATCGAGCGAAGAGCCACCGTCAATGAGGAAGGGTTATGAAGACAAGAACAATTCGATGGACGATTTTCGGAATCCTGATGCTTTCATTTTCGGCGGCATTGTTTGCGCAAATCGGAATTGGAATTTCCGTGCGCTTCGGACCGCCAGCGCTGCCCGTGTATGAACAGCCAGTCTGCCCTGGTCCGGGATATTTGTGGACGCCGGGCTACTGGGGATGGAGCGATGACGATGGCTACTACTGGGTGCCGGGCACGTGGGTCATGGCGCCGGTAGGGCTGCTTTGGACGCCGGGCTATTGGGGATGGAATGACGGCGCCTATGTGTGGAACGACGGTTATTGGGGGCCGCAGGTGGGCTTTTATGGCGGCATTAATTATGGGTTCGGCTACACGGGGGACGGTTATTACGGCGGCGAATGGCGGGGACGGAATTTCTACTACAACAGCGCGGTGATGAACGTGCGCGGGGCGCACATCACGAACGTGTATGAAAAAAATGTTGTGGTCAACAACAATCACGTTTCGTTCAACGGCGGGCAAGGCGGGGTTTCGGCGCGTCCGACGGCGGAACAGGAACGGTTTGCGCATGAGCATCACACGGCCGCAGTGGCGGCACAACGAGAACAGGCCCGGGAGGCGAGCCATAATCGCGAGTTGTTTGCCTCGCAGAACCATGGGCGGCCGGCAATCGCGGCAACCGAGAAGCCTGGGGATTTCAAAGGGCATGTAGTGGCGGCACGGGAGGCTGGCGGCGAGTATAGAGCGCCGACGATGTCTCCGCGGGAAGCGCGGGCGAAGGCGGGCGAGAATCGTCCGGCGGAGCGGAATGCGGGAAACCAGAAGGCGGCCGAGAACGGCAAGGCGCAGGCCAACCGCAAAGCGGAAGAACAGCGGAGCGCGGCGGAGAATCGCAAGTCGTCGGAAGACAATCGGACCAATGCGAAGCGCGAAGCAGGCCAACAGAAGGCGGAACGCAATCAGCAGAAGCAAGCTTCTACGGAGCGGCAGGAACAGCAGCGTAACCAGAAGGAGCAGGCGGAGCGGCAAAAGAGCGAACAGAAGAACGCTCAGCAGGAACAGGCCAAGCAGCAGAAAGCGGAACGGCAACGCAACGAGAAGCAGCAGGCTGAGGAACGAGAGAATCAGCAGAACGCCGGGCGGCAGCAAGCCAAGCAGCAGAAAAGTAACGAAGAGCGCCAGCAGACGCAGCAACGCAAGACCGAACAGAACGCCGAGCGGGAACAGGCGAAACAACAGCAGACGGAAGAGAAAAACGCGCAGCGCGAGCAGGCCAAGCGGCAGCAATCCGAACGGAAGAATGAACAGAAGAATGCGCAGCGCCAACAGGCGCAGCAGCAAAAGAATGAGCAGAAGAGCGCTCAGCAGCAGCAGGCTCGTCTAGAAAAACAGCAGATGCGGAGCCAAAAGGCTGAACAGAAGCAGGCGCAGCACGAGCAAAAACCGGCTCAGCCGCGTGAACAAAAGCAAGCACAGCAAAAACCGCAACCTGGCCATGGCGCGAAGCCCGAGAAAGGGCCGGGGCGGTAAACTAAACCTCCGGGGGAATAAAGGAAGGCCTGCGGCTCAAACCGCGGGCCTTTTCTATTCTTGAGCGTTGGTCGTCAGTCGTTGGGCTTTGGGCTCTCGGCTCTCGGCTCTCGACGAATGTTACGGGACTCGAGTTGGATGTGGGTCTTTTAGCGAAATCTTCCGCTGGAAATCCACATTCGTTTGCTATCATGCTTCTTTCGATTTCCGGGACGTGCCGTGCCTAGCCAAAAACAACTCAAGTGGTCGCAGCTTCGCGTCGGAATGACTGTTGTCGTTGCCAGCATCATTCTCATGGTGCTGATTTTTTTCATGAGCGGCACCGGCGGATGGTTCACCAAGAAAATTCGTCTCACTGCCTACATCGATAACGCGGGCGGGCTGCGCGTGGGAGCGCCGGTGCGGCTGGCCGGGGTCGACATTGGCAATGTCACGAAAATCCGCATCGACCCGACAAAGCCGCTGACGCCGGTGCAGATCACGATGAGGGTGGTGAAGAGCGACGACATCACGCTGCACAAGGATTCGACCGCCATGCTGGCCACGGCGGGCGTGCTGGGCGAGACGTTCGTGGACATCGACAGCAGCACTGCGACCGGGCCGCTGGTGAAAGATGGCGACATGCTGGCGGCAAAATCCGTGCCCGACATTCAGGACGTGGTGCGGTCCACGCAGGGCACGCTGGTCAATGTGGATGCGCTGATCAAGCGGCTCGACCGCATTATCGGATTCATCGAAAGCGGCCAGGGCTCGATTGGAAAGGTGATTTACTCTTCGGATTTGTATGACCGGCTGAACGCCACGGTTGGCGAATTCAAAGGATTGATGGACGACGTCCAGCAAGGCAAGGGCTCGATTGGCCCGCTGCTGACGAGCGACGAAGCCTACAAGAAGGCGATCGCCGCGATCGACAAGGTCAACGTCATGATTGACGACCTGCAAGCGGGTAAAGGCTCGGCCGGCAAGCTGCTGAAAGATCCTGAACTGTACGACAACACGAATAAGACGATCGCCAACATTCGCCAGCTCACCGACGATATGAACGCGGGCAAGGGCGCGCTGGGCAAGTTCACACACGATCAGGAGTTTGCCAACAAGCTACAGGAGACGCTGAATAATCTGACGGCGTTGACGGATCGGCTGGAGAAGGGCGAGGGCACGGTGGGGATGCTGTTCAAGGACCCGGGCCTGTATAACAATTCGAACCAGATGCTGATCGAGACGCGGGAGCTGGTGAAGTCGATTCGGGAGAATCCGAAGAAGTATCTGACCTTCCACGTAAAGGTGTTTTAGAGCCGCTCGGCGCGGCTGTGGTTGGTTGTTTGTCTTCTGTCGTTGGTCGTCTGGCGTTGGTCGCTGGTCGTCTGGCGGGCAGACCAGCGAGAGCGTGGTGATTTCAGAGTCGTGACGAACTCTAAGGCCTGACGACTACCGACCGACGACACTTCCCGTTGCTTGCGCTTGCTCGTGGGCATGATAGCTTGACCGCACCAGCGGACCCGACTCGACGTGCTTGAATCCGAAACGCATTGCCTCATCTTTGAGGAAGGTGAATTCGGCGGGCGTGTAATAGCGCGTCATGGGCAGATGGTCTTTGGAGGGCCGCAGGTATTGGCCAACGGTGAGGATGTCGACGCCGCGTTCGCCGAGATCGCGGAAGACATCGACCAGTTCGTCGAGCGACTCGCCAATGCCGACCATCACGCCGCTCTTGGTGACGGTCGTGCGATCCCAGGCTTTGGCATTTGCCAGCAGATCGAGCGTGCGCTGGTAGCGCGCGCCGGAGCGCACGGCGCGATAAAGACGCGGCACGGTTTCTGTGTTGTGATTGAGAACGTCGGGCTTGGCCTCAAGCACGATCCGTAACGGCTCTTCGAGTCCCTGGAAATCCGGAATCAGCACCTCAACGTGACAGCCGGGAACAAGCTCGCGAATCTGGCGGATGGTCTCGGCAAAAATTTTCGCGCCGCCGACGTTGTCGTCGTCACGGTTCACGCTGGTTACGACCGCATGCTTTAAGCCGAGCGTCGCCACAGCCTCAGCCACGCGGCGCGGCTCATCCCAATCGATGGGCTCGGGACGGCCCTTGGGCACAGCGCAGAAACCGCAGCGGCGGGTGCAGATATCACCCAACAACATGAAGGTCGCGGTTTTGTGGTGCCAGCACTCGCCGATGTTCGGGCACTGCGCCGACTCGCAAACGGTATGCAGCGCAAGGCCGCGCGCGAGCTTTTTGAGATTGTGGAAGTTCTCACCGACCGGCGCTTTGGCCTTCAGCCATGAAGGCTTCGGCGACGGAATTCGTGGGCCAATGTCGATCTGAACGAGCTGAGAAGAGCTGGACATCGATGCATCAAGTTTATCATTCGATGGAAAAAAGACCGTGGGGACGCGCATCACTCGCCGTTTGTCGGACTTAGCTCGGGCTCGGGGTCGTGCCCAGCAACTAGGGATGCGCGAGTGGGACGCGCACCAGGATGGCATCATCGACGCGCACGATCAGCCTCGAGAACTTTTCTTTACCGACGTTGTGCATGGCTTCGTAGCGCGGGTTGAGGGGCTCGACGTTGACGCGCAGTGGAGTTTTGGCGCCGCTCGGCACATCGAAGGTGACGCGGAGATCGGGCCGCCCGTCGCCGTCCACGTCCACCAGGTCGGATACGTGGGGCGGGAGCGCGCTTAAAGGTTTCCAATCCAATTGCACAAAGGGCTTCTCGGTTTGCAGCATGTGGGGAAATACTGGCCGGTGAATATCGATGGAGTAGGCTGCGGTGTGAATGGTGCGCACCTTCGGGCCGCCGGAATACACTTCGTCCACGTGGAGGCCGAGGGAGGCGAAGCCCTTGGTGAAGGCTCCGTATAGCACAAAAGGCGCCAGGACGGCCGCGAACACTGTCATTCCCGCCGCCGTGTAACCGAGTTTTGCTCGCAATTTCATTGGTCCTTCCTGAGACGCTTTCATTAAACTTCGTTTTTTTAAACGAAGACGTGCAAGATGGTCGCCAGGCCTTCGGCGATGATACTGCCGCCGAACATTATGGCAACCCCCCAGGCGGCATAGAGCAGCATCAGGCGCGCGCGTTCCGGCTTGGCGGCCACTTCCGTTCCCTTGATATGCCAGACGGCCGCGTGTTTCGGACAAGCATCCACGCAGGCGCCACACTTCATGCAGGACATCAGAGTCTCGCCGCGGGTGATCGATTCGTCGGTCAGAGACATAGTGGGACAGGCGTTCTTGCAGAGAACGCAGGGCGAGCAGCGCGTTCGGTCGATCTTCACGTCGAAGACGCTGGTCTTATTAAAGATGGATTGAAACGCCCCGAACGGACAGAAGAACGCGCACTGCGTTCGCTTCTTCGTGAGCAACGGTAGCAGCACGACCAGTCCCGCAAACAACACGATGAAGATTGCATTCTGCACCATCCCCACAGTGTTGCGGGCAGCCACATATTCTGAAACCGCTTTGAAAGGGCAGAGCCACATGCAGTAGGCGGGCTCGAACAAAGCCAGCGAGAGCAAGACCATCGCGAGCAGCACGGCCCATGGGCCGTAACGCCAACGTGGGTCTATCTTGCGCAGCTTGGCACGCTTGGGGACCGACGCCATGCCCTCTTCAATGCCGCCGAAAAAGCAGATATAGCTGCACCAGCCCTTGCCGACTGCGATGGTCATCGCCAACCACGCGGCCGCCATGGCCGCCATTCCGGCACCGGACATGCCTCCATTGGGCAGGATCGAACCCGGGAACACGAGCGTTTTCGTAAACGCCGCCGGCAGGATGAGCAGCGGAATCGGCAGATAACAGAATGGCGTCCGGCCGGCAATCATCTCTTCGATGGGAATGCCCATGGTTCCGCGCATCACCATAACGTTGTGGATGAAGCCCACCGGGAACAGCAGTCCCAACGCTACGAAGAACCAGCGGCGCCATCGATAGGTGCTCCAGGTGCGCATCATCATGAAAAACAGCGCAATCATGAAAATCGCTGTGGTGACGCTGGCGATTCGGCCCGACCGGCCCGGTTGCCCCGAATGGGAAAACATGAGAAACGACCAGACTGCGATGGGCAGAGTAAGCAGGAGGCATCGGCTTACACTTCTCGGCGCCGTTGGTTGGAGCTTGGGGATGTGAATTTCAGTAGCCACGAACCTGTCTCCCGAAGAGCAAGGTCAATCCCAAGAAAGCGTAATAGAGCGCGATGAGCACCATCGCCATGCGTGCGACTGTGGTCACGGCTTCATTCCGCGCCACGCAACCCAGGCTCGCAAAGGGCACAAACCATACGGAAGTTCCGACAAAAAACACGGCAAAAAACAAGAGTGCGGCCGCCACGCTGCCTAACTGAGCGGCCCTTACGCCCGCGGCCAGGAATGGAGGGCAGAGGCTCAAACCAGTCAGGAAGCCCAACGCCGCCGCGCCCGGCACGCCGCGTTCTCCCGGACCGCTCTTTCCAGGTACGCTAATGCTCACCAGTTCTGAATGCGAGCAGGGTTGAGCACAAGCGTGTCCGGACGCGTAGGCGTACCAGAACAGCACGGCGGCGAGCAACAGATGAATGACGCCAATCAGGAGCAGGCGGGGCGCCGGAGCGAGCGATACCAGGGCGCCGAGTTCCCAGGCGACGGCAGCAAAGAGGAGATATCCCGCGAAGCGCGCGCCCAGGAAGACAGAGAGGAAGCGGGTGTTCAGTCGCAAACCTGACTGCTCGGCGAGCAAGGAAGGAACCAACACGGGTCCGCAGGAAGCCATGCAGGCAGGCCCGGAAGCGAGTCCCAGCACCAGAGCCTCGCCGAGTATGAAAGACCCGGCCATGGGGGGAAAGTTAGCAGCTTTGGGCTCCGGCGTCTGTGACGGGCGGCCCAATCAGACCGCTTGCTTCGGTGTGACTACTTGACGACTGCGCGGCCGCGGCCTGCGGCTTTGCTCGAATACATCATCTGGTCGGCGCGGCGGATGAGCGTATCAGCGGTATCGTCGCGGCGAGCGACAGTCCCGCCGACCGAAGCCGACAACGAGACAACTTCACGCTCACCGCTCTTGATCGAAGTCTGGGCCATGAGGGCGCAACAGCGCTCGGCGAGGCGTGTGACGATATCGAGATCGACGTGGCGAATGACGGCCAGAAATTCGTCGCCGCCCCAGCGGCCGACAATATCGCTGGTACGGACCGCTCCCAGGAGCGTCTTCGCCGCCTCAACCAGCGCCTGATCCCCGGTGGCGTGGCCGAAGGTGTCATTGATGGCCTTGAACCAATCGAGGTCGATGACCATGACTCCAAAGGCGTCGCCATGCACATGAAACTCAGTCAGCGCCGTCTTCACCGACATTTCCAGATAGCGGCGGTTGGGCAACTCGGTGAGCTGATCGAGAAACGCCAGGCGTTCCATTTCCTGCGTTTTGCGGGCGGCGGCCAGCCGTGCCGTCTCGTCGGTAAAAATCTCGACCGCGCCGACCACCGATCCATCGTCACCATGAATCGGCTGCACGCGCACCAGCACCGGGACACGGCGGCCCTGTTTGTGGCGGAGGAAAACCTGAGCCTCGCGCGCCTCGCCGTCGGCGATCGTGGCCGTCAGCGGGCAACCCTCCTGGCACAATCTTTTTCCTTTGCCGTCGACGTGACACAGAATCTCATCCTGGCAGAATCGTCCCATCACATCTTCCGGCTCGTATCCGGTCAGGCGGACAGCCCGTTCATTCCAGAACAAAATCCGCCGCTCGCGATCCACGAAGTAGACGCCATCGCTCATGTGATCGAGCAGCTCTTTATAGAAATTAGGATCGGAAGGCACGTCGCGGGGAATGATTTTGCCGGGGTACGGCTTGCTCAAAGCGTTCATAGGCAGAGCTTCTCGACTTGGCTGAGGACTTTGGGCCCGAGCTTTCCAGTACAGTTTCGGTACGCGGAAACTTTGACGGCAAGTCTTAATCCGGAACTAATAAAGGCCTCAAACTCGCGGCACACAGCAGTTTGGTGGTGTGTGTCAGTTCTCGCTCCACATAGATTCCAAGGTCGCGTCCTATTGGACAAATTACGAAGGTCATAGGATGAGGCTGGATTGCTAAGTAAGGCGAAAACAGGGGCAGATAGGCAAGCCGCGGCGTGGGAGCAACGGCTAAAGTAACTTCGGCAATCGGAGCCTTATGGTAACCCGGTCACTGCACCTCTGCCAGCGCTGCCCGCAGTTCTGCATATGTCATGGCGCCGGGATGGTACATGGCCACCTGTCCAGCGCGATTAAGGAGCACCAACGTCGGCGTGGTACTGGCCCCGTAGATCTTGAAGTTGCGTTGGCTGAGTGGCACCGGCATGTCGAGCAGGTTCGCGTAGTATCTCTGGCGGACTTGATCAATGTAAGTGCGCTCGGCCGCCGGAGTCGCGTCGGCGCCCTGGGCGGCATAGCCGTAGAGCTGCGTCGGACCGATCACGACCAGTCCTTTGGCGCCGAACTCCTGGCGCAACCGGGCAATGATGGGCACTTCTGCCTTGCAGTCCACGCACCAGTGCGCCCAGAAAAAGAGCAGCACAGGCGAGCCCTTCAGCGAAGCCAGCGGCGGCGGCTTGGGACCGAGAAATTGCGTTTGTTCGAGGGCGGGAGCAGGCCTTCCCACGAGCGCGAGCAGGTTGAGATTTTTTTGCAGCCGGGGCGCAATCGAAGTGGCGGCATACTTTGCCAAGGCAGCGCGAAGCAGGCGGATGGCGGCCTCTTTCTGTCCTTTTTGTGCCATCGCCTGGGCTTGCACTTCATAGGCGGCGCCCAGCGCGGTTGGGAGATGCGGCTCGGCGTCCAGTTTGCGCTTGGCTAGTTGCCGCTCACTCAGGGTGCGCACTTCGGCGGCGTGCGTGGCCGCTTTGTCCCATTGGGAAGCAGATGTCTCATAGCGCGCCACCCATGACAGGGCCTCGAGATAGTCCGGAGTGGCACCGTTGCGCGCCTTGTAATCCTGTAGCTCCGCTTCAGCGGCTGCGAACGAATTCTGTGCCAAGTGCGTTCGTACGTCGATGATCAGATCGGCCCGGGCATCGCGAAGTGCGCCAAGGGCCAGAATTGCGCACACTGCAACCCACATTTTTCGAGCAACCAGGGATCGAATACGCATGCATCGATGATGGAGGAACGACGGAAAAAAGGGAAGAGCGGCGGGAGCGGTAAGGGAAGGCTATCGAGGACCGGAAGACAGGGGCGCGGCCACGCCGCGATCGCAAGAAGCGAAGCTGCCTAAGCCGCCATGCGCTGCGGATAATCGTATTGCGCCAGCAGCCCGATCATCTCCTGCATATTGACGATCTCGAAGTTCGCGACGGAGCGGTAGTGTGCCAGGGCGTCGAGCACCTGCCGAGGCGGACTGAACAGCTTCAATTGAATGTCGTTCTCGCGCGCCCAGTGCTCGAGGTAGACGAGCATGCCCAGGCCGCCGCCGCCGATCGCCTCGACCTCGGAGAGATCGATGGCGATGACACGGGCGTCGTCCTCGGACTGCACGGCATCCCGCAATTGAAAAACGGCGTCGCTGCGAATGATTCTGCCCCGGCATTGCACCACGGTCATCTCGGTGAACTTTTCAACCGTTATTGCCAGCATGGCATCCTCCACCCGTTGTCGGTGGTATCAATAGCAAACCTTGCGCCAAAGGGAGTTATGCTTATATTTCAGTGAGATAGGATGGAGCAATCGGTCTCAATGTTGCACGGGAGCCGCATTTTTGCCGGGGCTTCGGGAGTTCTGACCTACGGAAAGATATGCAGAGCGGCGGAGGATTCATTACCTCAGGAAGACGGAACTATGGCTTTGCGGTAGCAAACCGCTGGTCATTTACAGGCGTTTTTTGATATAGTATAGGGGCGTTTGATCTAGCGGTTGTAAGCAGTACCCCGCTCTATGGCGTGACCTGCCTGCACTACCCTGCGAGTTCCAGCGCATACTTCAACACCAAAGGAACACAGTATCACCATGGAAACAGGAACAGTAAAGTGGTTTAACGACGCTAAAGGCTATGGATTCATCAGCCGCCAGAACGGCGAGGACGTATTTGTACACTTCTCCGCCATTCAGGCCAACGGTTTCCGCAGCCTGCAAGAAGGACAACAGGTTCAGTTTGACGTAGTAAAAGGCCCGAAGGGCTGGCAGGCAGAAAACGTCAAAGGCGTCTAAGCCGCTTTTACAATTCAATAGACAGGGCGGCCGCGAGGCCGCCCTTCTTATTTGCCCTCCAGATTGGCCGCCACGCACACATCTTGCCCCTGCCGCAGCGATTCGGGGAAAGGCTCGTCCCACAGGCATCAATGCGCCGGAATGACCGTTGAGGAGTGATGGGTGTCACATCGCACCGGCTGAGTGAATGGGACTCTATGTCAAAGTTGGTGCAGGGATGGATCATCCTTCCTTGAACTCGGCTGTCGATAAGCTCGCCATCGCGGGCGAGCGCGCGGGATTCAGCGTCGAGCAACTGATCCGGCTGCTGAATGCAGGCATGACGGTCGAAGCGCTGCTCGACTTGATCGCGATGCGGCTTATGGCTGACGAGTTGCAAGCTTCCGATGGGGGCTATTCAGGGCCGCCGAACTAGAGGGGGCCCCCGGACCGAACCTGACAGGCGGCGAGAGGCTAGCCCCCGATGTGCACCATGGTGCGCGACGCCGGCACGAACCCAGGTTCGCCGATGTGGTGGCGCTCTTCTTTATTCAGGACGACGCGCTCGATAAATTCTTCCAGCTCGCGGTCCGCGGCACCGTGCCGCATCAGCTCGTGCAGGTCGTGGTCCCGGGCGGAGAACAGGCAAGTCCGGAGCTTGCCGTCCGAGGTGATCCGGATCCGGCTGCAATGTCCGCAGAAGGGATGCGACACGGGCGCGATAATGCCAATCTCGCCAATGCCGTCGGCGAAGCGGTAGCGGCGGGCGGTTTCGCTCTGGCCGCGCTCTATCTCAAGCAGCGGCCGGTACTCGCGCATGCGGGCGACGATCTCGTCGAGCGGAACAACCGTCTGCGGCGTCCAAACGCGGTCTTCCTCCAGCGGCATGAACTCGATGAAGCGGACCACCACGCCTTCCTCGCGCGCGAACATGCCGAAGGGAATGATCTGGTCTTCATTGAATCCGCGCAGCAAGACGCAATTGACTTTGACGGGATCGAGGCCGACGCGGCGGGCGGCGCGCACACCGGCGAGTACGCTGTCATAACCATTGGGCACGCGCGTGATTCGAGCAAAGCGGTCGGGATCGACGGCATCCATACTCACGGTCACACGGTCGAGGCCGGCGTCGCGGAGGGGCTGGGCAATCTCGGCCAGGAGGTGTCCGTTGGTGGTGAGCGCTATTTCGAGCTTGGCGCCATCGAGAGTCCGCAAGGCCGCCAACTCGCGCACGAAGTCGATAATTCCCCTGCGCAACAGCGGCTCACCGCCGGTGAGGCGAATCTTCGTAATACCAAGCCCGACCAGCACGCGGGCGATGCGCAAATAATCGGCGAAGGGAAGCTCCGAAAACGCGGCACCATTGGTGCCCGTGCGGCAGTAGACGCAGCGGTAGTTGCAACGGTCGGTGATCGAGATCCGGAGATCGTGGATGGTACGGCCGAATTTGTCGGTAAGAGGCACAGTCGTTGGTCGTTGGTCGTTGGTCGTTAGTCGTTAGTCGCCAGCCGTTCAGAATTGTCGCGTGGCCATGAGCAGCCGTTTTCCGCTCCACAGATGCCGAACGAGCAAGGACAGACGACCAACGACATTCTGATTGGACTCTGATGATCAAGGAAGGAAACGGGACAGGATTACGCCTGCGAGCGTTTCCTTTCCAAGCACGGGAGGCGCAGGCGTTTCCACCGGCACCCTCGGGAATCGGCCGCGAGAGCCGAATCCCTAGCCCAAGCCGCCAGCCTAGCAGGCGACGAGGGTCGGAAACTCAGATCTCATTATATTCCGTGCCAAGGGCGTGGCTCATAGTTCGTCGGTGCTTCCGCAATCAACTACAATTTCTGCATGAAGGCTCTTGTGATTTCCCGCTTCGGCGGGCCGGAAGTGCTTGAACTGCAAAATGTGGCCGAGCCGCAAGCCACGCCTGACCAGGTGCTGATCAAGGTCGAGGCCGGAGGGCTCAACTTTGCCGACCTCATGACGATGGAAGGCGGATACGCCGGGGCGCCGAAACCTCCGCTGATTGCCGGACGGGAATTTGCGGGGCTCGATCCGAGCGGGCGACACGTGATGGGCTATACGCAATGGGCCGCCTTCGCCGAGCAGACTACCGGCCAGCGCGCGCTCCTCTGGCCCGCTCCCGAAGGCTGGACGGCAGAGCAAGCCGCGGCTTTTCCGGTGAATTTTTTCACCGCCTACTTTGCTTATTGGAAGGCGGGACTGCTGGATAAGCCCGCGGGCACACGCGTTCTGATCCACGCCGTTGCCGGAGGAGTGGGCACGGCCGCGGTGCAGATGGGAAAAATTCTCGGCATTGAAATGTACGGCACGTCATCTTCGGAAGAAAAACTAGCTCGCGTGCGTGAACTCGGCCTGCAACACGGTATCAACTACAAGCAGAGAGATTACGTCGAGGCGATCAAGGAGATGACGCAAGGGAAAGGCGTCGACGCCGTATTCGAAATGCTGGGCGGCGAGCACGTCGGCAAGAGCGTGCGCTGCGTGGGAAACTTTGGACGCGTCATTGTGTACGGCTCCGCCACAGGACAGACGCCGACGCTCGACACGCGCCTGCTGTACGCAAAAGGCGCCAGCGTGCACGGGCTGTGGCTGACCTATCTTTCACAGAACCGCGAACTGATGGAGGCGGCCTGGCGCCGGCTCAGCCAATGGCTGGCCGCCGGCAAACTCAAACCCGTCATTGGCAAGGTCTTTTCGTTCGACGAAGCGCGCGCCGCCTACACGCTATTAAAAGAAGGAAAAAACTACGGCAAAATCGTACTGAAAATTGTCTAGGTGTTTTGCTGTACGCTGTTGCGCGGGTAACCCGTTCGAGCCAGCCGTTTGAGGCTGTCCATTGGCGAACGCCGCTGTTCGATTTCAACCTTATTCAACCTCGCATTCAACCTTGGCGGCAGATACATTGCGGCCGTATCTCGTTATCTAGGGCACTTGTCGCGCGTTGGCGGATGGCATGACGCGTGCCTTCTTTCATGACTGAAAGATTCGCATGACTGAAAGACTTGTGGTGCGGGGATTATCTACAAGACACCGCATCGCTGTCACGCCAGCTTTTGCGTAAGTTGATAACGCGTGCCACGCTCGCTCGTCCAACTAGTATCGAGACAGGCAGGAACTTTCGGCGAACCGCATTCGTATCCTGAGAGAGCCGAGTCGGAAGAGTCGAGTGGGGAAGAGCCGGGGGATCGGGAAGAATTTTGACGCAACGAAAGCCGCAAACGGAGATCAGATAGTAGAAAAGAAATCTGCAGGGTGACGGGACTCACTTCGCGCATGGTTTGGCGGCCCTGGCGAGTTGAGCCCAGCAATTGGAACGAGCGTGAACTCGCGCCTTTTTGCGTCACCCTGACACGCGCATTGTAGGTTTGAAATGTCGTCGCGGGCAAGCGGTATTTGCGCAGGCAGGTCCTGCCCCCGAAGGAACGAAGTGAGCCCCGTGCGCGCCTCAACCAGCCGCCCCTGATGTCCGGCCAACCCGGACGGAAAGAAGGAGCAAATGAAATTTAACTCACTGGCAAAGACTTTGGTGCTCGGGCTGGCAGTGCTGCTGGCGACGAGTGCATTCGCGATCAACAAGGGCGGCCTGCACATTGAACAGGCCGTGTCCATCAACGGACAGCAGATTCCCGCCGGCGATTACACACTCCGCTGGGATGGTGCCGGGCCGGACGTGCAGGTGAGCGTGATGCGTGGCAAGAAGGAAATCGCCAAGACCCCGGCCAAGCTGGTTGAACTCGACAAGGCCGCCACACAAGACTCCGTCGTTCTCACAAATAGCGGCAGTTCCGCCTCCATCTCGCAAGTTCGTTTCGGCGGGAAGAAAACGGCGCTTACCATTGCGTCCTCGGATCGCGCGTCGATGATGGAGGGCTCGAACCGGTAGCCTAGTCGCGCAGCCTAAACAGGGAGCGCCGTGGGTGCTCCCTTATTTATCTGTCGTTATTTGTCGGCGAGAACATCGTAGTTATAGTTCACCACGGCGCGCTTGGGCGGTTCCTTCAACCCTGTCAGCCTGAGCGTCTGGCTTCCAACGGTGTTTCCCGCAAGCTGTGCCCTCCCAATATTGATTATTCTTCCATCTTCTAGTTCCAGATAAATCGGAACCAGCATTTTGAAACTGCCCGTGACGCCTGACTGCGCGAGCTTGAAATTGAGAGCGACATCGCCGCTCGGATCTCTTCCGAAGGAATAGTCCAGCTTGTAACTCGGCAGCGCCGTTCCGTACACATATTCGTTAAAGAACCAGTCCATGCGGTGATTGCCGTCCATATCCATCTCCGGCGTCATGTGTTTCTCGACTATCGCCTTAAAGTCTTCGGTGGTCGCGGCTTTGCCGGAGTAGGTCCTCACAAAGTCCCGCATGGTATCCCGGAAGTTCTGATCGCCAGTCTGGCGGTCCCAGAGCATCATGCGGATCATGTGCAGGATGAATGCTCCCTTGGGATAGATCAAGCGCTCCGCCACGCCACTGCCTGTCCGAGTATTGCTGGCGCGATAGCCCATGGTTACGGGGCCGGCATCAATAGCTCGATATCCCTGCGCATTCCGGTCCAGCAGCAGAGTCTGCTCGTCTTTCCAAAATTCAAGGAACTTCTTGGGATTTTTTTCGATCAGGCTCACATAGAGCGATGCCGACTCCTCCGCGAAACCCTCGCTCATCCACTGGTCTCGGCTGGATGCAAAACCGACCGTATTGCCCCACCACTGGTGCGCCACTTCGTGGGCGGTTACCTCTTTCCAGTAACTCTTGCTGCTCTCATCCAAGCCGAGCGAGTGACGCACAGTAGTGTCGAAGTAATAACAGACCGGCAGCCATACCAGTTCCGGCCATGATTGGCCATAATTACACTCCGTTTGCTGCGTAAGCTGGAGATGCTTGAACAAAGGCGGCCCAAAGTACTCCGCGTATAGTTGCACGGCCAGTTGGCCCTCAACCAGCGCCTTTTTGTTCAGGGTCGCTGTACTCATCTCGTTGCGCGGCGCCGTTCCCACGTCCATTGGCCGATCCACGTCTCCAATTGTCGGCACACCGTTGGCCAGGTTGTCGAGGTTCCTCTGTTGCAGACCCTTCACCCAGTCTGGCGGGACCTCATTGGCATAGGACTGAATAAAGTACTCGGGCCGATCTAGTTTTTTCTGCTCCTCCTTAAACCGGCCAAAACTGAATCCCGCGACTGTCTGCGGAGCCTCGCTCTTCCATACCGTCACGTTGCGGCTACCGTCGTTCGTTTCTGAGACGAGCACTCCGGTCGCGGCCATCTTCATGCCCTTTGGAATGCGCAAGGTCATGTCGTAGAGCGCATAGTGCCCGAAGGCAGCGCCCGGTTGGTTCGGATACCAGTCGTCGCGTGCAACGGGATAATAGTTTCCGTCTCCCGTATTGATCACCGCCTCCTTTCCCGCGTAGACAGTCGTGATCGTAAACTTCTCGCCCTCCTTCAAAGTGCTGGGTAGAACCACTTCAAAATTCGCGTCGTCATTCTTGTTTTCCTGAATGAACGAGGCTGGCTGGCCGTCGACTGTGACGCTTTGCACGCGCAGCGAGGGGAACAGGTCCAGGGGCACAGCCCGTAAGCCCTTACGCAGGACGACGCCCTCTGCCGTCGCCTTGCCTTCCAGGCTTCCGCCCTTCTCGAAGGTGACCTCCAATTGCTGGTGCTTGATGTCGATGAGCTGTCCGGAAGGATTTCTGCGATCGGCCAGGCGCAATGACAACCATTCGCCCGATTTGTTGTCCTCATAGGTCGAGAAATGGACCTGATCGCTGTTCTCGTCCGGATCGATCTCGAAGAATTCCTTGCCGCTGTAGCGGCGGCCATGGATGAAGGCGGCAAAATATCCGCCGGGCTCGGGGCTGAGCACATCGACGAGCAGCCGCGCCTCCATGTTGTCCTTGAATTTGTGCCGGGTCGTATTCTGTGCATCCTTGAGCAATCCGCCGTCGCAACTGCCTCCGGCAGCGCTTCCGCTGGTTTTGATCTCTTCGTAGGTCGCATCCGTGAAGCGGAAGACGGCCTGATTGAATGTCTCGTTGAAGGTATCCTCTTTGGTGAGCAGCTTGAGGCTCTTGCGCTCGGAATCGATGGCGGGATCGAGAGCGAGAGTGGCCTCGCCGTTGAAGACAGCACCCGTAACTTTGCCGTTGACGGGCATAATGAAGCACACAGTCCCCGATTTCAAAACAAAGGTGGCAGCTTCGCGCTTCAACGTAAGATTGTTGACGGAAAAACTCTCGCCGCCCGGCGTGAGATTGCGCAGCTGCTGATAGAAAGGATCGGAGTTAGGGCCGGGAGCGGGATTCTCGGCGGCCAGAAGAGAAAGAGACGTGGCGAGAAGAAAAACCCCACCGAAAAAGAAGCGCCGAAACAAGGCGGACATAAGCCTCCATCCCAAGGAGAAAGAAGGTAACAAATATGGACAAAAGTACATGTTCGGCAAGGACACCTGTCATCCGGAGTTGTTCGTAACAAACGGAAAGAACCTTTGAAACTAATTCCCGCCCTGTTCTAACTCCGCGTTTCAGTCAAGCATTGCTTCCCGTGCTGACGTGAGCTTGCGCTCCCAATTCTTGAAGCCCGCTTTCTTTACGGCCGCAATATGTTCACCCTCCGTTATCTGCACGTCCGAAGGAGTATTTCTTACGAAGTTTCCGTCGATCTCAATATACGCACCAGCCGGGACGGAAGCCACGTGGAGATCCTTACCCCTTAGCATTAGGCGACGCGTTCTCGTGCACATACTCGTCGAAGAACCGGCCGGTCAAGGCGTCAGAGTTCAAGGGAAAGCTATCTAGGGGATCGTGACCCGCTGATTTTGGTTGACATAGGCGTTGACTACTGTTCCTACAGGCAGGTTCGCGTTAGGGCCGTACCAAAGAGCCGATTCCCAAGTGAGAGCACCCCCCTTTCCTCCGCCAACCCCAGCTCCGCCCCGCAACTGGAGCTTTGCGCCCGATAGAGTGGCCACATAGTCGAACTGCAGAACAAGCCTTCCTGATTTTCCCAAAAGACCGTTCTTTGATATTGATTCAATGTGTCCGATAGCCCCAGCGCCTGTTTTCACAATGAGCGTAGAACCAACGACGACGTCCTCGCGCACCTTGAAATGAACCGTCTGCTTGGGCCGCAAGTTTTTCCCTTGCAGATCGTCCATCAGAACAAGGTGTATTGGCAGACCATCGGCCAAGAGCACCGTATCCGCTTTCTTATCATCTCTTGTTTGAGACGAGAGTAATGCCGGCGCAAGGGCGATAAAGGCTCCTAACACAACTATTCCAAATTTGGTTGTAGAGTGGGCTCGCCTTGTTCTCATGGACGCCAATCACTGAACTGTGAAATCATAGCCCTGCCCATAAACACCGTGAGGGAAATCGGCGGACCCAACTGAATATAGGATATATTCGCCCTTCTTTAACTCTTTCACGGTTGAAATTCTGAAACGGCGACCTCCAACCGGAGTTGCAGAAGTGCGAACGATTCTATCGGCGCGAATGCCGACCTTTTCCCCTACGGTTCCGCCAATGGAGCCCATTTCGATTTCCCTCCGATCACCTTTGTCATCCATCTCGACGATGATGTAGTTGTCGATATTGTCGTTTGCCGGCAGTTGAATGTCGATAACTGGTTTTCGGGAGGTTATTACCGAAGCGTGTTGCCCCTGCAAGTACGCCTTGTTCTTGACGGACTTAATCCCCATGGTGGCAAGGTGCCCGAGCCTACCCCCGACCTTCTGCTCGCCAATTGTACGTACCTCGACAGGGTTCCCGTCAATCTCGACCTTAGGACTCGTCAACTGCGTTGACTGAATCATGGCCGCCACAACGGGATCGGACACTCCTGCTTTTTTGAGGTTAGCGAGGTCGTCGTCCGAAAGACTAAACTTTGTTGCCCCCGCCTTTATTCTGGCCACAATCACATCATCCCCGAGGCCCTTATGAGTCATTTCTATAATACGGGCATTGTCCACGTCGCTCTCAAGACTAGACTGCGAATAGGTAACTTGGGGTCCAAGAAACAACGAAACCGCGACACAAGAAAGGACAGCTACAAGGGTCTTCATCCTATCTCCTTAACATTCGTCTGGCAGCTTACCACACGAGAACCATTCAGGCTGTGATTAGGAGCGGAGCAGGCAGTGGCAGCGCCAAAGTCGTCATTACCAATAAAAAGGGGAGCGCGCCAGCGCTCCCACTGAAAAGTGATGACTGACAGCTGAGAACTAGTACTTCGGCATGGTCGGATCGACTTTCTCGGCCCAGGCTGTGATTCCGCCGGTCAAGTTATAGACCTTCTTGAATCCGGAACGGCGCAGAAAGTTCACGGCTTTCGCGCTGCGTCCGCCCATCTTGCAATGAGCGATAATTTCGCGGCTGGAATCTAGCTCGTTGACGCGCTTCGGCAGATCGCCTACTGGAATGAGATAGCCGTTCAAGTTACAGATCTGATACTCATGCGGCTCGCGCACGTCGAGAATGAATATGTCGGCCCTGGCGTCGAGCTTCTTCTTTAGCTCCTCGACCGAAATCGCCGGCACGTCGTTTTCTCCCGCCGGCGCCTCCTGCCCGCGAATGCCGCAGAACTCCTCGTAGTCGATGAGCCCGGTAATCGTACGGTTCTTCCCGCACACCGGGCAATCGGGATTCTTGCGCAGCTTCAGCTCGCGGAACTTCATGCCCAGGGCGTCGACCAGAAGCAGCCGCCCGGCCAGCGAATCGCCCTGGCCGAGAATCAGCTTGATCGTCTCGGTCGCCTGAATCACGCCGACGAGGCCGGGTAAAATCCCCAGCACTCCGCCCTCGGCGCACGAAGGCACGAGGCCCGGCGGCGGCGGCTCGGGATAGAGGCAGCGATAGCAAGGCCCGTCCTCGGTGGCAAAGACGCTGGCTTGGCCCTCAAAACGGAAGATCGAGCCATAGACATTGGGCTTGCCGGTGAGCACGCAAGCGTCGTTGACCAGATAGCGCGTGGGAAAATTGTCCGTGCCGTCGGCAACGATGTCGAACTCGCGAAACAGGTCGAGCGCGTTGGCAGAAGTCAGCTTGGTCTCAAACGTCCGCAGATTCAAAAACGGATTAAGCGCTTTGAGCTTCTCCGCCGCCGAGTCCAGCTTCTTGCGGCCCACATCGTTGGTGGTGTGGATAATCTGGCGCTGGAGGTTGGTGTAGTCCACGACGTCAAAGTCGACGATGCCCAGCGTGCCCACGCCCGCCGCGGTCAAATAAAGCGCCAGCGGCGAGCCCAGGCCGCCAGCTCCGATGCAAAGCACGCGCGCGGCCTTGAGTTTCTGCTGCCCTTCCATGCCCACCTCGGGCATGATCAAATGGCGCGAGTAGCGCAGGATCTCGTCGTTAGTGAGGGAAACGGGTTCGGTTAAGGTCGGCATGATTTTCGTAATTTGTAATCGGGTAATTTCGTAATTTAAAACCAAGCCCAAGACGCTGTTTGCGCCATGGCTAAATTACAAGATTATCAAATTGCCGAATTACAAAATTCCTCCGGCAATCGACGGCACAATCGAAATCGTATCATTCTCGCCGAGGGCGGTGGCTTCCTTCTGCAAATAGCGCATGTCCTCCTCGTTGACGTAGACATTGACGAACGCGCGCAGCTTGCCGTCGTCGCTATAAAGATGCTTCTTGAGATCGGGATGCTGGGAGACAAGACTGGAAAGGGCGTCGCCGACGGTGGCGCCGGAAACGAGCACCGTGGACTGTTTCTCGGTGTATTGACGGAGGGGAGAAGGAATTTGGACCTGTGCCATATAGTACAGATGCCCCGGCTTAAGGCAGGGATTCAGCGGCGAGTTTGAGAAAAACGATGGACAACGTCCAATTGACGCGACCGGCGGGCTTTTTGGCGATTGGTGTCTTCTTTATATTCGGCGCAAGCATGGCCGCGTATGCGGCGGTCACTTTGTTCTGGCCGGGCACGGCCCTCGACGCTCTTTGGTCGCTCAACCGGCCCGCTCACGACACGCTGGCACCCGTGGGAAAGATCGCCGGCGCCTTGTTTGCGGTACTCTGCATGGCCCTCATTGCTGCCGCAACGGGATGGCTTCGGCGGCGATTCTGGGGATGGCTGTTGGGAGTAGCGATCGTCGCGATCAACGCGGCGGGAGACTTGGCCAACCTGGCGCGCGGCGAGGTTTTGAAAGGCGCGATCGGAGTTGTAATCGCGGGGTTACTGCTGATCTACATGACCCGCCGAACTGTTCGGAGGTATTTCTCCCGAGCTAGCTGACATTAATGGTCTCATCCACGAACTTCTTCTCCTCCTCCGCGCCTGTCAGCTCAAACGCGTTCGTCACCGCAGCCACACCCTTTTCGACGCTGGTGATGACATAGGAGCACCCGATCCAATGCGCCTCCGCCAAATCCGTCGGCGACCAGCGCGCCGGATGATCTGGATGCGAGTGATAGAAGCCGACGATGTCTTCGCCGCGCGAGCGGCCTTCGCGCTGAATGCGGATCAACTCCTTGGGATCGATCAAATAGCGGTTGTGCAGCGAGTCGAGCCAGGTATTTCCGCACCGCACCGCACGCGTAACAATCCGCGCATCATCTTCGAACCGCCCCAGCAGCACGCCGCAGCACTCGTGCGGATAGGACCTTTCGCCATGGCGGCGAAGCGAGTCGTATTCAGTCTGTGAGATTTTCAGCATTAGGGGGATTGCAGATTAAGAGGCAGATTGCAGAGCTCGCTATGAGCTTCGAGCCTTGAGCTTGAAGCAAGCAAAACCGTTCTGCTGGTGGCCGGCTGCCTGTGAGTCGGCTTATTACCTCCTTCAGCTGCCCTCCGCAACTTGTTCCTCCGTCCAAAACCGTTCGCTCAAATATTTGTCGCCGGAGTCGCAGAGCACGGTCACAATCGTTGCCGCTTGATTCTTCTTCAATCCCCCGGCAACTTGCAGGCATCCGGCAACGGCTGCAGCGGCCGAAACGCCCACCAGCAGCCCGTTCTCGCGCGCCAGGCGGCGGGCCATTGCGTATGCCGTCTCGGTCGCAATCTCAATATTCTCATCCGCCAGCGAGGAATCGTAAATCCGCGGCACAATCGCCGACGGCAGATGCTTCGCGCCCTCGATGCCGTGAAACGCCGAATCCGGCTGGAGCGAAATGCACCGGACATGCGGATTTAATTCCTTGAGCCGCCGCGTTGTCCCCACAAACGTTCCGGTTGTTCCCAGCATCGACACGAAATGGGTGACGCGCCCGGCGGTCTGCTCCCAGATCTCGTTCGCCGTGGTCAGATAATGCGCGCGCCAGTTGGCATCGTTCGAGTACTGGTCCGCATAAAAATAAAGGTCGGGACGCTCGGCTGCCAGTTGGCGCGCGATTTTGATCGCGCCATCCGAGCCCTCGCCCGGATCGGTATAAATAATGTTGGCGCCGTAAGCCTGCAAGATGCGCTTGCGCTCCACCGAAACATTTTCCGGCACGCACAAGGTGACGGGAAATTTCAGCGCCGCGCCCAGCATGGCATACGCGATGCCGGTGTTGCCGCTGGTCGAATCGAGCAGAATCTTTCCCGGCCCCAGCTTCCCGGCACGCCAGGCCTCGCTCACAATGTTGGCGGCAGCGCGGTCCTTTACCGATCCGCCGGGGTTATACCACTCCGCCTTGCCCAGCAGTTGAACGGCCGGCAGCTGGCCGGTCAATCCATCGAGCGCAACTAGCGGAGTATTGCCGATGCGCGCGAGAACAGAATCGCCTGCGCCAGCGGCAGCCTCCGGCGAAAGCGACGCCGGAGCGGGCGCCGCCACCGAAAGTGAAAGCGGCTCAAACCGCGGCGAATTAGAATGAGTAGCGCTCATGCAATCTCAAAAGGACGCGCCCCGCAGTTTCTGAAAGCCGCCATCATCGATCTGATTTAGCGGTCGCGCGACTACATCACTGTTGTAGCAGCTGGTTGTTGTACTCTACCAATTTCGCCACGCGACCATCGAAGTCGATCCCATGACCTCAGTAATGTGCTCGTAATGCGAAAAAGGTATATCTATACAAACGTCCGCAGCTACGTGGCGTTGGAACTGTACAGCTGCGATTTGCGTAGTTTAGATTCGTAGAGCGGAACAATGGTTCCACGGATTTCCGGTTCGCGGAGCGCCGCATCGCATCTAAAGTCACGTAGACATAGAATCGAGATCATAAGAAATGGCAACGAAAGTTGAACAACGAACCTACGACGAGGCGGTCAGCTGGCTTCGCGACCACGGCTTCGACTTGATTGAAGCTCCCGGCACGCAGGGCCGCATCTTCCTGAAGAAATACAACTGCTCAGCCGCGATCGAAAAAACAGCGGACGGCGGCGTGAAGATCTTCGCCTACCCCGGCTACCTGATTGGCAGCGAGATTTCGAAGCTCGTTAACCGCGGCTATCAGCAATTCCTGAAGACGGCGAAGACGGAAGTTCCCGCGACCGCCGACCATCTCAAAGCTCTGCACCAGTTCGCGGAGGAGATGAAGGAAGCGCTGGCGCTGCCCAGCCTCTACAACGAGTCGCTCGGCACAACCAGCGAGTCCTATACGTATGACCGCATCAAGGACCGCGATGAACCCGTAGTCGACCGGCCAAAGCGGCCGTGGGAAACGGTGAAGGTAAAAGCGGCGGCGGCGAAGAAAAGCCGGGCGTAAATAAGCGACCAAATTAAATAAGAATGCAAAGCTCGTGTGGCGCGGGCGGTGCTATCGGCGACTTGCAGCGCCCTGTCGCAGACATGGTTGCGCAAACCGGAACGCCGAAAAATCTTCGGTGTATCGCCGTGCCGTCCGTGGTTTAATCTTCCCGGACATCGTTCCCAAATTTCAACGAAGAAGGGATCATCCATGAGAGGAATTCTCCTCCTCGCGGCCCTGCTGGCCATCACGTCGCCGGCGATCGCCGAAACGCCTGCGCAAGCTGCCATTCGCGAGGTCATTGAGCAACAGCAAGCGGCGTGGAACCGTCACGACCTCGAAGCCTTCATGGCCGGCTATTGGAACTCGCCTGAGCTGACTTTCTTCTCGGGAGCGCACGAATCAAAGGGCTGGCAAGCGGCGCTCGACCGCTACAAGAAAAATTACCAGGGCCCGGGACATGAGATGGGCAAGCTCGAATTCGCTAACCTGCGTATCGAAATGCTAGGTTCAGACTCGGCTTTCGTGCGCGGAGAATTCCATCTGACCATGTCCGACGGCAAAACCCCGCATGGCCTGTTCACGCTGATTTTCAAGAAATTTCCGGATGGGTGGAGGATTGTGCACGATCACTCGTCGGGAGAGTGAGTGTCGGTGATTATTCCAATGTTGCCGTGAAAACCCTGTTGTTGAATTCTTGCTGCTAACTAATCAACCGCGAGCCGCGTTCCGAAAGTTCTGCCGGTAATCTCTTCCCATCACCTGCACCACCCGGCACATTTCAAACAATCGCGATCGCATTCTTTCTCCGATGCGATCTCCTAAAGTCTCTTCGCGCGCAGCCCGCGCCGGTCCTACGCCTGAAGCCGCACCATCCATAAAATTGGTAGTAATGAGAGTCGCCAGGTTGCCGTTATAGCGTGCATTCAGCACCAAGCTCACCGTATCCCAAACCCACTCCGACGGCTTCACCGCTCCTAGATCATCGAGGACTAACACCTCAGCCTCAAATACCGGACGCAATACTTCCAACTCTGTTGCTTGCACCGAAGAGTTATAGGAATTCTGAATCTGCTTCAACAGTTCGCGATAGTCGCAGAATCGTGCACGAATTCCCTTCTTGATAATTCCTTTCAGCGCCGCAACCGCGAGATGTGTCTTGCCCACACCGCTGGGGCCAATCAAAAGCAGTCCGGTACGATTCAGCGGATACTCCGTAGCCCACTTTTGCAACGCAATCTTTGCCGCAGCCAACATCTGGCCGCCATCGGTCTTATATGAAGCAAAATCACAATCGGCGTAACGTGCAGGAATCTCCGTCGCCCGCAGCAGGCCTTTCACCTGCTCCGACGCGAAGCACTCACAGCGCACCACCTGTTGCGTCGCACTGCCCGCAACCTGTCGCCATCCCGAGCCACCGCACAGCGAACAAGTTTCATCCCGCTGCACTGGCATGTTTCTCGGCATAGCAGCCCCAGCAGGTTCCCCACTGCGTGAGGCCAGATCCCGGATGAATTGCACATTCTTCTTTTCCATTTTCTTTTTTGTTAAGTGTACCTTCAAAATCCAGATAAGAGGTTCCGTTATCGATTGTGGATTTTGAGTATCGCTGTCTCTTTTTGTGGAATTTCAGTACCTGTTCGTCGTAGATCTCGACAAGCGCCTGATGGTAGATCCAGCACACACCGTCAGTTGTCGAGCCCTCGCGCTCGAACATGCAGAGAACCGCGTCAGCTTCCTTTTCGAAGAACTGCCGCGTCCGCGCATTCGCGAGGCGCCACAACTGCCCGTCGTCCGGCAAATACCCAGGCCGCTCCGATTGCCACGAAGCAAAGAGCAAATTCAGGAACCACGCCTGCTGATAGTCTTTCAGCGCGCGATAGCGCACGTCGCCAACGAACCGCTGCACGTAAAACGGAAACCATTCGAGCAGCTGCCGTTGATAACTTCTGGACGAGGTAGCCATGAATTGTTTTGGAGTGCGTTCTGAAGAATGCAGCTTGACTCGCACATCGCGCAAGAGCGAATACACTCGATCTCTGTGCACATGATGTGGAGATGACGGACATCTTGTGGACAAGAGAGGAAATTCGGCCAGGGGAATTTTTTCTGCACCAGCGGCAGTTCAAATCGCAAGTTGCGTTGCGTTCGCTCCCACAGCCTATTTCTCTTTTCAAATTCCGTTGGGGCATGGGAAGCGGGGGATGCGAAGCAAATGGGAGCGAAGCAGGAGAGCAAAGCGAGGCCAAGCGGAAGCGGTAGAGATATCAATACTTCCGAGGGTGCGCATCAGGAACGGTGCGCACCAGGAATGCTCGGCGAGGCATCTGCAATCGAGTACAATCGCGCGGGACCCACAGTCATAACCACGTTCGGTCCAATTTTCAATCCAACCCAAAACCTATTGCGCCATCCTCCCTACGCAAAACCCGCTCTCCTAGCACTTTCCGGCCGTGTCAAATCCATTAACCGGCACCTCTTTGCCCTTGACTTTCCCTGTCCAACGAGGAAAATGGCCATGCTCGGTGCTAACGCGAACGATTTTACCGTCGTCCGCGCCGGCTTCCGAATCGACACGTATTAGGAGAGCGCATGAATAAAGCGGATCTGGTTGACCGGATTGCCGATGCCTGTAGCATTTCCAAGGCGCAGGCAACACTCGCCATCGACACCACTGTCGATAGCATAACCTCCTCCCTTCGCAAAGGAGACCGGGTCGCCTTGATCGGGTTCGGCACGTTTTCCGTCTCGCAGCGTAAGGCCCGCAACGGCCGCAACCCGCAGACAGGTGCCACCATCAAGATCGCTGCCCGCAGAGTCGCGAAATTTACTCCCGGGAACGAACTGAAGAAAGTAGTCAACAAAGGCAAGTAGCCCGTCGGTCAACGGAAAAAGAACTTCGAAAGAAGTCAAAGAGAGTCAAAAAGAGAATGGTAGTACTGGGAGCAAAAGGTCAAGACGAAACGAGAAATAAAGAGCACGTTGGGCCCTAAAAGATCGCAGTATTTCCTCCCCCAAAACGGCAGGGCATTGATCCCTGCCGTTTCGCTTGTGCGGGCATTCGCGTCCGGTGCGTGGGCCTCGGTCGGCGAACCTCCTAAGAGTTTCCAAAGAGCCGCTTTGGTCTCACTGATGACGGATAACCAACGACTGACGACCGGCATACCCCTTGCTGAATCCTTCCGAACTCCTATAGAATCAAATGATTGAATCGAGGTAGAGCCACGACATGAAAGCAGCCATCCATCCCAACTATCATGAAGTGCGCGTCCATTGCGCTTGCGGCAATGTGTTTACCACGCGCTCGACCCACAAGGGCGACATCGGCGTTGAAATCTGCGCCGCCTGCCATCCCTTCTTCACCGGCAAGCAAAAGCTGATGGACACCGCGGGCCGCGTGGAGCGCTTCCGCCGCAAATACGCGAAAAGCGACGCTGCCAAAGCCGAAGCCGCGAAAACCGAGCCAGGCAAGAAGTAAGTCGCTGGGAGAGCGGCACCTACGCCGTTGTAGCCAGAACTCCGCGGATCAAGATCGCGGACTACGCAGCGGCAAAGAGTTAATCGAACCAAGCCCCCGTCCAAAGCGGGGGCTTCCTATTTCCGTAGCCCGGCTACAATTAAGACCAATGAAGTATTGGTACAAATCGATGCCGGAGGAGCCGTCGGGTGAGGCCGGTGTTCCCACCCGCGAAGGCTTAGACGCAGTCGCGCCAGTCTTCGGCATGCCCTTTCCCGCCACCCTCCAGATCGGTTCCGTCAGCATCCGCCCCGCCACCGTCCTTGCGCCCATGGCCGGTGTCACCGACACCGTCTTCCGCCGTTTCATCAAGAACCTCGGCGGATGCGGCCTGATCATGACCGAGTTCACCTCCGCCGACGGCGTTCTGCGCAGCAAGAAAACCGCCGGCCGCTACCTTCACTTCTACGAGGACGAGCACCCCATCTCGGCCCAGCTCTTCGGCAGCAATCCGGCGGTCCTCGCCGACGCCGCTCGCCTCGTAGAAGACCTCGGCTTTGACCTGGTCGACCTCAACCTCGGCTGCCCCGCGAAGAAAGTGGTGAAGTGCAATGGAGGCTCGGGCCTGCTCCGCGACTTGCCGCTCATCCGCCAGATCTTCGAATCCGTCCGCGCCGCCGTCAAAATCCCCTTCACCGTAAAATTCCGCGCCGGCTGGAACGACGATGAAATCGTCTGCGTCGATCTCGCCCGCATGGCCGAAGACTGCGGCCTGGGCGCGGTCGCTCTCCACGCCCGCACCCGCCAGCAAGGCTACAGCGGCACGGCGCGCTGGGAGTGGATCGCCTCGGCCAAGCAAGCGGTAAAGATTCCAGTCATCGGCAACGGAGACATCCGCAGCCCCGAGGATGCCGTAGCCATGGTCAATCAAACGGGATGCGACGCGGTCATGATCGGCCGAATGGCGCCGGCGAATCCCTGGATCTTCCGCCAGATCGAGCAATATGCGGAGTCGGGAAAATATGTCGAGCCCACCGAAGCCGACCGCTACCAGATGATCCGCACCTACTTCGGCATGCTCCTCGAAGAAGAAATGCCCGACGCAGTCGGCAAGATGAAGCAATTCGCCTCCTGGTTCACGCACGGCATTCCCGGGGGCGCCACGCTCCGTAAATCTATCTACGACTCCAAGGCCGGCCCGGACATCCTCAAAAACGTCGAAGATTTCTTCGCAAGAAAACTCGAGTTCGAAGCGCGCTGACCCGCCGTCATCCTGTCTTGCTCTCTTTCGATCCGCGCTCGAAAAATTTCTTCGTCAGCATCACCAGCCCCAAAACCTGCGTCCATTCGGAAACAATATTCCCGACCACCTGTCCCCACCGGCTCTGCGGGTTCATCTTCGCAAACAGCGCCACCCATGCCAGGCCCGTGATCACAAGAAAGATGGTTAGCGAATGGTCATCGAGGAATTTTCTGATCGGCGTAAAGAACCGGTGCGGCGGCCGTTTGCTCTCGCTTGATCCGATTTCGAAGAGCCCCTTAGTAGCGAGCACGGTCAACAGCACGCCGGACCAATCCGCGATCGCGTTGCCAAAGAACGATCCCAGATGTTTGCCTGGGTCGGAGACGCAATACAAGGCGACCCACAGCGCCAGGATCGCGCCTGCGATCAGGCTCAATGAATGTTCGTGAAGAAAACTCTTCCGGCGCGCGTTCGCTCTCGTCATCCTCCCCCACCATGCCACCGACACATGTTGGTTGCGATCCGCCAGAGGAGGTTGCATCGGCGCCTTTACCTCTGCAATTCGAGCTCTAACCTGCGACCTCTCGCACCGCCAGCCGCCCCTTCTCGCCTTTCTCGATATATCCCCAAGGCACAGCGTCGTCATGCGTGAACACGGTCAGCCACCGCTCCGGCAGAGCTCGCGCGTAATAATTCTTCTTACTCTCAATCGTGTCCAGCGGAAACAAATCGAACGCCATGACCCAGGTCAAATCCAGATGCCAGCTCGTCGGAATCAAATCCGAGATATAGCAAGCCGTCTTTTTCCCGGAGCCTTCGCCGCCCGAAACGATCACCGCCTGCATATAAGCTGTATGGCCGCGAAATACGCGGACTGAAACTCCCGGCACAATCTCACGGTCCCCATCGATCAGCTCCATCTGTCCGCTCTCGATGAGCGGATCGTAATTCGGACTCATGTAACTCACCGCATCCCGTTCCAGCTGCCGTTTCCCGTGCTCCCACTCACCGCGCTGCGCGTAATACTTCGCCTTCGGAAACGTCGCCACAAACGAATCGCCGCGTCGCACCGTGTTCCATCCGCAATGATCAAAGTGCAGATGCGTATTGATGACGATGTCGATATCCTCGGGCGCGACGCCCACGGCATGCAAATTGTCGAGCAGCTTGGCCGGCTGCTTGTAAATCTGCACCAGCTTCTCCGGCATCTTGTTCCCGATACCGGTCTCCACCAGAATGGTCTTGTCGCCGGTGCGAATTAGCAGCGAGTTCAGCCCGGCATCGAGGCGGTTCATCTCATCCGCTCGGGCCTTCCGCGACCATATCGTCTTAGGCACCACGCCAAAGAAAGCGCCGCCATCGAGGAAGTAAGTTCCATCCGAAACCACAGTAAGTTCGAAATTGCCGATATGTGTCCGATGCATGACCGCTCATTAGCTCCAAGCTCGCAGCTCCAAGCTCCAAGCTCAACAAATCACGAGCCGCCCTGCGAGCTTGGAGCGGAGAGCTTACTTCAACTCCTTCTCCCAGAACTCCCGCATCATCGTATACAACTGGCGCTGCGTCGGTACTCCCGCAATCCCATGCGTCTTATTTGGATAAAACATCTCGCGAAACTGCTTCCCCGCCCGTATGAGTGCGTCCGTCATCTGAATCGAATTTTGAAAGTGCACATTGTCGTCGCTTGTCCCGTGCACAATCAGCACCGACCCATGCAGATTTCCCGCCGCATTCACGGTCGAGTCGTCGTACCCGCTCGCGTTGTCTTTCGGCAGCCCCATATATCGCTCGATGTAAGTCGAATCGTAATCCCGCTGGTTTGTAATCCCGGCCACCGCGATCCCCGCCTTGAACGCGGTCGAATGCGTCATCGCATACAAGGTCATGGAGCCGCCATTCGACCATCCCCAAATCCCCGTGCGCGTACGGTCCAGCTGCGGATACTGCGCATAGAGCTGCTCGAGCGCCGCCAGCTGGTCTTTCAACTCCACGCCGCCAAACTGATGCCGCAGCGCCGCCGAAAATTTTCGTCCGCGGTTCGGCGTCCCGCGATTATCGACGGAAAAAATCGCGAAGCCCTCCTTCGCCAGCATCTCGTGAAACATCAGGCGCGATCCGCCCCACGCATCCGTCACCGTCTGGCCCGCCGGCCCACCATAAATAAAGTCGATCACCGGAATCTTCTCTCCCGGTTCGGCGTTCGGCGGCAAAATCAAATATCCATACAGCACGGTACCGTCTTCCGCCTTGAACGTCAGATCCTTCGGAGCAATCAGATCGTAGTCTGCAACGCTCCGCCCCTCCCAAATCGTCGAGCACTCTCCCGACGTCCGGCAAAACGAAACTTTCGTCGGAGAAAGCGTCCCGGAATGGGTATCCACATAATGCTTGGCATTCTCGGCAAACGATACCGAATTCCGACCGGGCTCGCGCGACACCTGCCGCATCTCCGACCCATCCAGCTTCACCGCAAAAAGCCTCTCCTGGCGCGGGTCGTCCTTGTTCGCGGTGAAATATACCGTACCCGTCTCCTCATCGACGCCGTTGATTCCCAGCACCTCATACTCGCCGCTCTCCAACTGCCGCTCCAGCTTCGCATCTGCCGCCAGCGGATTGTTCTTATCGAAGCTGTACGTATAAATATGTGTGTACCCATCCCGCCAGCTCGTCCACAAAAAGCGGTCGCCCGATTTCAGCACGCGGAAGTCGTCATTGACGTTTACCCACGCCTCCGGCTCTTCCTCATGCAGCACGCGCCGCGACTTCCCCGACTTCGTGTCGATAAAGTACAGGTCCATCGCGTCCTGCTTGCGATTCAGCACCTCCGCCCAAGCCCACTCCTCGCGAATCCAGCCAAACCGCGGGACGTAAACACCGTCGTCATCCGTCAGATCGATCCAAGTCGGTTTGCCGCCATCGCCGCCCACCACGCCCAGCCGCACCGCCGGATTCGGGTCGCCGGGCTGCGGATACTTCTCCTGCTCCACGTGCGCGTGCATCGGCATCCAGTCGGTAATCGGATACGACGGCACCCGGCTCTCATCCATCTGCAAAAACAAAATCTGCCCGCCCTCCGGCGACCAGAAAAAATTGCTCCGCACGTTGAGCTCTTCCGAATAGAGCCAATCCACCTCGCCGTTCAAAATGTCGCCCTCGGCTGGCTGCGGCTCGTCTTTCTTATGCTTCCCCTCGTGCAGCAACGGGCGCTCGCCCGACAAACCGCTCATCGGATGCAAATACAAATTGTGTCCCCGCACATACGCCAGCTTCTTTCCATCGGGAGAAAACTTCGGGTCCTCGCTCGCATCGGGCGACGACGTCATCTGCACGGCCGTTCCCGTGTCGAGGCTGTAATACCAGAGCTGACCATGCGCGTCGAACAGCAAGTGCTTCGAATCCGGAGCCCACGAATACGCCGCCACGTGATAGCGCAGCAGTCGGTCCTTCTCTCGCTCGTCGCGAATCTTCGAAGCCGGAGGCGCCAGCTGCGCCAGCTTCACATCGCTGACCAGTACTTTCTTCTCGCCCGTCGCCGCGTCCACATACCAGAGCTGACCCTGCTCGCCCGAATCGTCGCGCTGCACAAACGAGAGCTTCGAGCCATCCGGACTCCACTCCAGGGTCTCCGGCCCGCGCCCAGTTATGCCGCCATCGACAAAAATTCCGTCGACAGTAATCGGTTGGGCCGCCCGTCCAGTCTGTGCCAACAACTGCGAGCCAAGAGCAAACGAAAGAAAAACCACCGCGGACAGAAGCCGAGTCACAGGCAAATCCCCCAATGCGTAAGCGCCGCGCAGGCGTCGAAAATGTAAGGAAAGGGTGAAACTAAAGAAGTGTACAAGATCGGCAGGCATGGCTGCAGTCGAACGAATGGAACAGCGGTCCACCATAACGCCGTGAACCACGCGGTCAAAAGAGGTTGCCGGCGTCTACCGAATGGGCACCCAGCTAATGGGCACCCAGCGAGCGCACCTCCACCCGCACCGGATGTGCCGCCTCAAACGCCGCAATCTCCGTCTCATGCTGCAAAGTAATCCCGATGTCGTCGAGCCCGTTCAGCAAGCAATGGCGCGCAAATTCATCCATCGCAAACGAGGCAGTAAACCCACTCGCATCCTCCACCACGAACCGCTCCAGATCGACGGTCAACCGGTACCCTTCAATCGCCGCGGCTCGCCGCATGATCTCGGCAACCTGCTCGTCTGACAAACGCACCGTCAGCAATCCATTCTTCAAACTGTTATTGGCAAAAATATCGGCGAACGAAGAAGCGATCACGACGCGAAATCCAAAATCTGCCAGCGCCCAAACCGCGTGTTCCCGCGAAGATCCGCAGCCGAAATTCTTTCCCGCAACCAGTATCGAAGCCCCGCGATATCGCGGCAACGACAAAACAAAATCCTCAATAGGGGTCCCATCCCCAGCAAACCGCCAATCATAAAAAAGAAACTGTCCAAAGCCAGTCCGCTCAATCCGCTTCAAAAACTGCTTGGGAATAATCTGATCGGTATCGACGTTGACCCGATCCAAAGGCGCCACCAGCCCAGTATGTTTCGTAAATGCCTGCATGTTGTCCTCTACGGCTGAAATTCTGCCCGGTTCATCCTTAGGTCGGCGGTCGTTAGTCGTTGGTCGTTCGCGAAGCCGGGGCAATGCAATCGGCGCGGCACATGCGCAAGGTCATGAAACCGAGAGTGAGCAAGCGCCAAATTGCTGCACTACGCCCCGAACGACCGACGACGAATGACCAACAACGGCCTTCCTACCATTTCCTTACATCCACAAAATGCCCGGCAATCGCCGCCGCCGCTGCCATCGCTGGACTCACCAGATGCGTTCGCCCGCCGCGTCCCTGCCGTCCCTCAAAATTTCGATTGCTGGTCGACGCGCACCGTTCCCCCGGCTGCAAAATATCCGGATTCATCCCCAGGCACATCGAGCATCCCGACTCCCGCCACTCAAACCCGGCATCGACAAAAATTCGATCCAATCCCTCCGCCTCCGCCTCGCGCTTGATCGCCTGCGACCCCGGCACCACCATGGCCCGCACTCTTGAATTCACGTGCCGCCCGCGCGCCACCCCGGCTGCCGCCCGCAAGTCTTCGATCCGCGAATTCGTGCACGACCCAATAAACACGCGGTCCACGGCAATCTCTTGAATCGGAGTCCCGGGCTTCAAATCCATATAACCGAGCGCCGCCTCCACCGCACGCCGATCCCCCTCAGCTGCGAACGACTCCAAAGCCGGCACGTTGTCGGTCACCCGAGCCACCATTCCGGGATTCGTGCCCCAGGTAACAAATGGAGCCAGCGTCGCCGCATCAATCTCGACCACCTGATCAAACCGAGTCCCAGGATCCGTGGCAAGCTCTCGCCACGCGGTGACCGCCGCATCCCACTCCGCTCCGCGAGGCGCAAACCGCCTTCCACGTACATACGAAAATGTAGTGTCATCCGGAGCGACCATCCCCGCCCGCGCTCCCGCCTCGATGCTCATATTGCAGAGCGTCATTCTGCCTTCCATCGAAAGTCCGCGCACCGCTTCCCCCGCATACTCGATCACATGTCCGGTCGCGCCATCCGTCCCAATCTTTCCAATAATTCCCAGCGCCAGGTCCTTAGCCGTAACTCCCGACGGCAACACGCCGCGCACCGCAATCAGCATCGACTTCGGTTTATTCTGCGGCAGGCACTGGGTGGCGAGCACATGCTCGACCTCTGAAGTTCCAATGCCAAACGCCAGCGATCCAAACGCCCCATGTGTCGAAGTATGGCTGTCGCCGCAAACGATCGTCATCCCCGGCAACGTAATGCCCAACTCCGGCCCGATCACATGCACAATCCCCTGCTCGTCAGAATCCATGTCGAACAAGGGCACGCCAAAGTCGCGGCAATTTTTCTGCAAAGCCTCGATCTGCCGCGCCGCAATCGCATCGACAATCGGCAACCCGCGCGGCGTAGTGGGAATGTTGTGGTCAACAGTCGCGACCGTTCGCAGAGGCTGCCGCACCCGTCGCCCGGCCGCGCGCAGTCCGTCGAAAGCCTGGGGTGAAGTCACCTCATGCACCAGATGCAAATCGATGTAGAGCAGCGCAGCCTGCCCGGCGGGAGCCGCGACGACATGCGCATCCCAAACCTTGTCAAACAATGTACGCGCCATAGTCAATCCATTTCTGAATGCGGAGTGCAATTGAAATAGTCTACAACCGGTGACCGGTCATCGGGGACCGCCGTCACAGCGAGCGCCGGCCACAATGCCCATGCGTATCCTTTGTGGTTCAAGCTCAAAGCTCATAGCTCATAGCTGCCCTGCAATCATGCATTCCCTCGGTTATCATCTCAGCAGCGGGTCCCTCATGATCAACGGCAAGAGCATCGCGGTCGTCCTTCCCGCCTACAACGCGGAGAAAACGCTCGAAGCCACCGTCCGCGAGATCCCGGAAATCGTCGACACTTGCATTCTCGTCGACGACCACAGCAAAGATCGCACCGTCGAAGTGGCCCAACAACTGGGCCTCAAATGTTTCGTCCACGACCGCAACTACGGCTACGGACGCAACCAGCAAACCTGCTATCGCGAAGCCCTCGCCGCCGGCGCCGACGTGGTCATCATGGTCCATCCCGACTACCAATACACGCCGCTGCTCGTCACCGCGATGGCCAGCATGATCGCCTACGGCGTCTACGACGTGGTCCTAGGCTCGCGCATCATCGGAGGCACAGCCCTCCGCGGCGGCATGCCGTTCTACAAATATGTCGCCAACCGCCTGCTCACCGCCTTCGAGAATATGTTCCTCGGCGTAAAGCTCTCCGAATATCACACCGGCTATCGCGCCTTCAGCCGAGAGGTCCTAACCCGCCTCCCGCTAGGTGAAAACAGTGACGACTTCGTCTTCGACAACCAGATGCTGGCGCAATGCGTCCACTTCAAATTCCGCATCGGCGAAGTCTCCTGCCCGACGAAATATTTCGAAGAAGCCTCCAGCATCAACTTCCGCAGAAGCGTGACCTACGGCCTAGGCGTATTAAAGACGACCATGCAATTTGCGCTACAGAGGGCGGGCATGGCGAAGTTCGCGATTTTCAGCGAAAAAGGCCGGCATCTGGAAGGCAAGTATTACGAACCCGGCGCCGCCAAAACGCACACCTCAGGATTGTGACCCGACCCCTTCGGCGCATTACCCTGACCACGCAAGTAGGGCTGCGAGCGTGGCACCTCACTAAGACAATTCAAGGGTAAGATGATCGGACGGGTAATTGGTATGAAACCGGATTTGACTTCAGTGCGGGAAGATCAACCCATTGTCATTCCGACGCTCTTCAGAGCGAAGATTCCAAGAAATCTGTCTTATCCAATCGGAGCTGAGGTTGTGTCGGAATGCCTCCTCTCAGTGCCACAATTCTTCGAGCTGAAGTTGGTTTTCTTCTCCAGCAAATTTGACGTGGGAGTACGCAGCGGTAGATATGAACGTCACGAATATGAATTTCTTCGTGTCGAATATCTGAACGAAACGAATTCCGGAGAAAACTGGCCTATTTCAAGGCTCTGGGGACGCCCAGCACAAAGCCGATGGGAGATCGTTGTTCAGCCTGTCCCACGCGGTCTACGGTATCGCATTAAGAAATACATCATCGAATCCGCACTCGCATCGATGAACCGCTGGCTCGTGGATCGGGCTAATTTGGAGCGGAGGGGACGGGACGTACTCGCTTTCTTCTACGACGAGGGCAAAGAGGAGTTTCTGCCTCGCACACTTTCCGTCCTTGAACCAAATCGACCGCGCCGAATTGCTAGAAGGCAATCCTTGCAGTCGGATAATGATTGACGGTTTCCTTTTGGTGACTTCTTTTCACAGCACAGCTTCTGCTTTGATTCCCCGCAGCTCATAGCTCGGAGCTGAAAGCTTCTGTAAGATAACCCCAACTTGTCCCGCCCCCGCACCATCGCCGTCCTGCTATTCCTAACCGCCGCCGCCATCGCCATTCAGGGTTACCACCCCGGCCTAGAAGACGATGCCTACTACCTCGCCGCCATCAAGCGAGACCTCAATCCCACTCTCTTTCCCCACGACGCCGACTTCTTCCGCCTGCAATTCCAGGCCACCATCTATGACAAGCTAATCGCCGGATCCGTCCGCCTCACGCATCTCCCAATCGATCTGACAATCTTCCTCTGGCAGTTCGCAGCGACGCTGGCGATCCTCGCTGCCTGCCGAGCCATCGCCCGGCGCTGCTTTCAGAAGCCCGAAGCCCACTGGTCCGCGACGGCAGCGGTAGCCGCGCTCCTGACGATCCCAGTCTCTGGCACAGGCATCAGCCTGACCGACCAATATCTGCATCCGAGAGCGCTCGCAACCGCCGCGATTCTCGGCGCTATCATCGCAATCCTGGATCGCCGCCGACTGCGTGCAGCATTCTTCCTGATCACCGCAGCCGCCATGCACATAATCATGGCCGCCTTCGGCATTTCCCTTTGCCTCTTTATAGCCTGGAGAAACGCACGTGGAGACAGCCGCCCCCGGCTGTCCAGCGGAGCGAAGCTCGACAGCGAACTAAGACCCGGATCCTCGCCCTCAACGCCGACGCTTCTCCTTGCCGCTCTCCCGCTACCCTGGCTCTTCCAACCCACGACCGAAGCCTGGCGGGCCGCCGCCAACACGCGCCACTTCAACCATCTGACCGCGTGGCCCTGGTACGAATGGCTGGGAGTAATCGCCCCATTCCTCATCCTTTATTACTTTGCTCGCCAGGCTCAGATCAAAGCAGATAAGCGATCGCAATCCGAATCCGCGACTCGCGCTCGACTCTGTACGGCTCTTCTGTATTACGCTCTCTTCCAGTTCGCCGTCGCGCTCATCATTCTGCTCCCGCCGCAACTCGAGCGTCTCCGCCCCTTCGAGCCTATGCGCTATCTCCATCTCGTCTACCTGTTAATGTTCCTGATCGGCGGCGGCCTCATTGGCGAGCATATCCTCGGCAAACACATCTATCGTTGGCTGCTGCTTTTTCTTCCGCTCTCTGCCGGGATGTTCTACGCCCAGCGACAAATGTATCCGGCGACCGCGCACCTCGAACTCCCCGGCCGCGCGCCGAGCAACGACTACCTCCGCGCCTTCGCCTGGATTGAACACAACACGCCCGTCGATGCGCTCTTCGCTCTCGATCCCTACTACATGCAGCAGCCCGGCGAGGACTTCCACGGTTTCCGCGCCCTTGCCGAACGCAGCTCGCTCGCCGACATGGTCAAAGATCCGGGCATGGTTGCGAGAGTTCCCACCCTGGCCGAGAGATGGCAGAGCGAAGTGAACGCCACAAAAAACTGGCAAAACTTCCAGCCAGCTGATTTTGCGCGGTTGAAAGCGGCCTTCGGAGTTACCTGGGTGGTGCTGGCAAAAGCCACCGCAGCCAGCCAGGCCGCAACTGATTTGATCTGTCCCTACCAGAATCAGACTGTCGAAGTCTGCCGCATCGAGTAGCGCCGGAATCAAAGCTCGTAGCGGCACGCCAGGGTTCCTTCGTGACCTTCCTGTCCTCCGTGGTTTACGCTCTTCTGTGGATACCCACATCCGAACCATGCCCCCGAGCCGTCGCCCACCCTACGTGACGATGTTCTTAGTCGCCCTCGCCATCCGCGTCACGGTCACCCACTTCCTCTATCGCGAGTGGCTCGACCCGTTCGTCCTGGAGCATTGGGCCTTCGGACGCATTGGACGCTCGCTCGCTACCGGCCACGGTTTTGGCAACCCGATGGCCAGCACCGGACCCTCCGCCCTGCTGCCGCCCATCTATCCGTACATCCTCGCCGCTATCTTCAAGCTCTTTGGTGTTTATACAAAATCGTCGATCATCGCGGCCCTCGTTCTCAACGGAATCATCTCCTCCGCCACCTGCATCCCGGTTTATTATCTGGCCAAAAAGAACTTCGGCGAGCGCGCCGCCAAGTGGGCCGGATGGGGCTGGGCTCTTTCTCCCTACGGCATCTATTACGGAGCCGACTGGGCCTGGTCAACGCCGCTCATCACGCTCCTGCTTTGCTGCCTTTTTCTCTGGGCGCTAAATCTCGAAGATGACAATCCGTGTGTGGGTTCGACCGTCGCCAGATGGTTCGCCTTCGGATTGGTCACAGGCGCCGCCATCCTCACCGAACCATCGATTCTCTCGGTAATTCCGCTACTAACGCTTTACACGCTCTACCGCCGCTACCGGCAAAACCGCCCATGGATAGCACAGGCCGCCGCGGCCGCGATCGCCGTCGCCGTCGTCATCGCGCCCTGGACCTACCGCAACTACGAGCTCTTCCACAAACTAATCCCGGTCCGCAGCGGTCTCGGCCTCGAACTCTACATCGGCAACAACGGATACGACCTCTCCTGGGTCAATCGCGACCTCCATCCCAACCACAATGCCGCCGAGCAATCCGAATACGAACGCGACGGCGAAATCGCCTACATGAACCACAAGCAACACCAGGCCCTTGACTACATCAAAGCGCACCCCGCCTGGTACGCGAAAATGACCGTCCGCCGATTCATCTATCTCTGGACCGGCTACTGGAGCCTGAGCCGCGATTACCTGAAAGAAGAGCCACTCGATCCGCCTAACATATTCGTATGTACAACACTGACCGTACTGATGTTGATCGGCCTGATCAAAATCGCCCGTCAGAATCCGGCGCTGGCCATGCGCTACGCGATAGCATTCGTGTTCTACCCAGCGGTCTATTGTCTAACCCATCCCGAGACCTACTACATCCGCCCGCTCGACCCGCTGATTAACATCCTGGCGATGTTCGCAATAGTGTCTTTCGTAGAAAAGAGACACCCAAGCTCTCTCCGCAATGCGACGACCTCATCCGGTGACCGGTGACCGGCCGCCGGTGGCCCATCCCACGCTTGCCGCTCCCCCGCTGCACAATTAACATCTAAGCAGACTTAATGTCCACCGCCGTCGCCACCGCCGCCCGTCCCAAGCCGCAACTGGTCTTCGGAGAAATATTCTCTTTCGCCTTCGAAACTTTCCGCTCCAACAAGGTCCGCTTCCTGCTCACCGCGCTCGGCATGATGATCGGCACGGCTTCGCTCATTCTTGTCGCCACCATCAGTCTCACCGGCAAGCAATACGTGCTCAACCTCATCCAGGGCATCGGCACCAACATGGTCGAAGCCGAATACCAGGCCGGAGGCCCGAACGGCGAAGCTGCTCCCGACGACCTCACCATCGACGACATGCACGCCGTCCAGCTCGAAGTCACCGGCATTGCCGCCGCCTCGCCCGTCGTTCCGCTCTATGAACGCATTTCCATCGGCAACGGCAAAGAGCGCGACATCCAGGTCTTGGGCGTCGATCCCGCCTATTTGCAAGTCCGCAATCTCGTGGTCATGAACGGCCGCTTCTTCGACGCGCAAGATTCGCAGGCCCACAATAAGGTCGCGGTCATCACGCAAAAGCTGGCCGAAGACCTCTACGGCTCCTGCCAGAACGCCCTCGGAAAAACTCTCAAGCTCACTGGTCTCCCCTTCAGCATCATCGGATGCTTCCGCGAGCGGGTCGATACCTTCGGCCAGTCCGAGGTCACCGATCGCACCATGCTGATCCCTTATTCCGTCAGCCGCTATTTTCAGGACCGTCCTACCGTCCGCCAGATCTACTTTTCCGCGACAGACGCCTCGCAGGTTGTTCCGATCACGAACCAGATCCAACGCGTCATTCAGTCGCGCCATCGGCCCACCAGCATCTACCGCGTACAGAACCTCACGCAGCTGCTCGCCGTCGCCGATAAAACCGCCAACGCCCTAACCGCGATCCTTCTGGCGGTGTCATTCGTAGTGCTGCTGGTCAGCGGCATCGGCATCATGAACATCATGCTGGCCACGGTCAGCGCCCGCATCCGCGAAATTGGAATCCGCAAAGCCATCGGCGCCACCAAGCGCGAAATCCGCTTCCAATTTCTCTCCGAAGCGATCCTAATCTCGCTGATCGGCGGAGTAATCGGAATTGTCGTTGGTCTTGCCATCCCCTTCTCCATCCGCTTCCTGACCGAATACCGAGTCCCGATCAGCGGCCTTAGCGCCATCATCGCCATCGTAGTGTCATCGCTGGTAGGAATCATCTTCGGCACCATCCCGGCGACGCGGGCAGCGCAGTTAGATCCGGTCGAAAGCCTGCGCTACGAGTAGGGTTTTCTCTGCGTTCTCTGTGGCCGTTCTCAGCGTCGTCTGCGGTTAAGAGTTTTTTGCTTTCCCCGACGCAGGCGCGGTCGTTCCCGCCGCCTTCAACCCCGCTATCACCAGTCGAATATCGTTGTAACTCACATAAGCCGGCACCGCGTCTTTGATCTCGCGCAAACTCTCGATTCCCTTCGACCGGCAGGCCTCTTCGATCAACGGCCCCGCCCCCGGTGAGATCCACTTCGCATCCAACTCGACCCGTCCAGTCTCCACCAGATGCGCCACTGTCCCGACGACGGTCGACATCTGCCGGTCCCGAGTCCGGGCGATCTCCTCGAGCGACCGCCCTTCATGCAGCAACCGCAAAGTTTCTTTCGCGGCCGGAACCTCGCGCGCCACAGCCGCCAAGGCAGCTCGCGCGCCCGAAGCAAACTTGCGCAGAGCTTCGAGTATCGACGGCCCATACACCTCAGCCTTGACCTCTCCAATCCCGCGCACCCGCCGCAGCTCTTCAATCGAACCCGGCCGCCGCCGGCAAAGCTCCTCGAGCGTCGAATCATGCATCACCACAAACGCCGCCACTTTTTTCTCACGAGCCAGCGTGCGCCGCCACTCCCGCAGATATTCCGCCAGTTCCGCATCGTCCGGATGCGAGCCGTCCACAACCGCCGCATCCGACGCCCCAGAAAACAAAAAATCAGCAGGCCGCCGATCGCGCCGACTCTTTCGCGATCCACCAGCGTTGTCATCCCGGGCCGCGAAGCGCGGGACCCCTACTCCCTCATCAGCGCGTCCGTTCGTCCCGACTCCATCCCGGGCGGCCGAGCGAGCCCGCATCCACTCCGGCATCCGCCCGCAGTTGTCGCACGCCTCGCACTTCGCCCACTTTGGCGTCTCCCCAAAATGCAAACAAATCGCCCGCTGCCGGCACCCGCGCGCATCCGCAAACCGCGAAACAATCCGCTTCCGCTCCCACGCCCGCTCCCGCTCCGTATCGTCCTCGATCTTCCCAATGAAAAATTCCAGCAGCACATGATCCCGTTTCTGCCATAGCAAAACGCAATCCGCCGGACGCCCGTCGCGCCCCGCCCGTCCCGCCTCCTGGTAATACTGCTCAATCGATTTCGGCAGCGACAAATGAATCACCGCCCGCACCGACGGCTTATTGATCCCCAATCCAAACGCGATCGTCCCCACCAGCACGCGCACTTCATCCGACATCCACCGTTCCTGGTTCTCCCGCCGCTCCGCCGCCTCCAGCTTCGCGTGATACGCCACAGCCGGAATCCCGATCTCCTCCAGATACTCCACCGTTTCCTCAACCCGCTTAATCGTGGGCGAATAGACGATCACATTCCCCGCCCCACCGAGTTCCTCGGCCGAAGCCCCATCCTCATCCGCGCCTCGCTTCGCACCCCGTCCCGCCCCGAGGTAATACCGCAGAGCCCGCGCCAGCAAGCCAAGCTGCTCCTCGCCCGCGCACTCTCGCACCACGTAATTCAAATTCTTCCGATGAAAGCTCGCGATATAAAGATGAGGTTCGCGCATCGACAACTGCTTCAGAATGTCATGCCGCACCTGCCGTGTAGCGCTCGCCGTAAACGCCGCAATCGGCACTGCCGGAAACTTCTCCCGCAGCCGGCTCAACTGCCGGTAGTCGGGACGAAACTCATGCCCCCACTCGGAAATACAATGCGCCTCATCCACCGCAAAAAATCCCACCGGAACCCGTGCCAGCCACGCGTAAGTGTTCTCCAGAGCGAGCCGCTCCGGCGACAAATAAATCAGCCGATACTCCCCAGCCGCCGCCCGCGCCATCACCGCGCGCCGCTCCTCCGCACCCAAAAAGCTGTTCAACGTCGCCGCCGGAATTCCCATCTGCCCCAATGCCGCCGCCTGATCCTGCATCAATGCAATCAACGGCGACACCACCACGGACGTCTTCCCCGAAACCACCGCCGGCAACTGATAGCAGAGCGACTTCCCGCCCCCCGTCGGCATCACCGCGCAGGTGTCATGCCCGCCCAGCAAACTCCGCACAATCGCCTCTTGCTTCGGACGAAACGACTCATACCCCCAATACCGCCGCAAAGGGGCTAGCAAATCGATTGGATCGGAAACACGCGGAGCGGAAACAGGCGAGGCACTCACCCCAGCAGTATAAGGAACAACCGCCTCGCGGCACGTGACCCACATGCAACAAAAATGTGATGAATCCAACACCAGCTACCCAGCAACGCCAACTGACCGCGGCATCGGCGACTCGCCCAGATCGGTGCTTTCGACTGTAGCGTCGGCGTCTCGCCGCCACATCGCGTCATGCAACAAAGCAACCGAATTTCTCCGTGCCCCTCCGGGCACTCTATGGTGGGCGCCTTTTCTCTCCCTCTATACTGAACCAAGCCCTATGCTCCTCGGCTTGATCTCCGACACCCACAACCTGCTGCGGCCCGAGGCCACAGCCGCGCTCCAAGGCGTAGAACAGATCCTCCACGCTGGAGACATCGGTGGCGAATCGATCCTCGAAGCCCTCAACAAAATCGCCCCCACCACTGCAATCCGCGGCAATGTCGACACCGATCCCTGGGCACGACGTCTCCCCGAAACCGACATGATCGAAGCCGCCGGAGCGACGATCTACCTGGTCCACGATCTCTCCAAGCTAGACGTGAAGCCCGAAGCGGCCGACGTAGCCGCAGTCATCTACGGCCACAGCCACGAACCCAAAATTGAGGAGAAAAACGGAGTGCTCTACATCAACCCAGGCAGCGCCGGCCCTAGAAGATTCAACCTGCCCATCACAATAGGAAAATTGGAAATCAAGAAAGGAAAACTAAAGGCAGAAATAATCGAGTTGCCGGTCACCAAAAAGAAGTAAGTTTCTCGTAGCTCGTAGCTCGTAGCTCGTAGCTCGTAGCTCAAGGCTCAAAGCCCGCCCGCAATCGCCCCCACCACCACAAGCGGCTCGCGCCCCGCGGCCACCGCCTCTGGCAACTCCGCATCCAACGCCCGCAGCGACAAGTCCTCCTCGCAAGCAAAGAACCTCAAGAACGCCCGCCGCTCTCCCGTCACCTGATCCCGAACCGTCCCCCGCAGCATCGGATAGCGCGTCTCCAACGCGTCCAGCACCGCCCGCACCGTAACTGGCGGCAGGACGTCCAACTCAACCTCGCGCCTGACCCCAGCCAAATTCCGCAAATGAAATGGCAATACCACCCGAATCATGAAAACAGGCGCCTCAATCTCCGCCGCAATGCGTGAATCAAAGGGTTCAAGCTCACAGCTCATAGCTACCTCTGCCATCGCTACAGCGTCTGCACCTCCACGCTCAGCACCGCCGGCAAATCCCGCACCACGGCATTCCAGCTCTCCCCCGCATCCGCCGAGCAATACACCTGCCCACCCGTAGTCCCAAAGTAAATCCCGCACTTATCCAGGCTATCCACTGCCATGGCATCCCGCAGAACATTTACGTAGCAATGCTCCTGCGGCAACCCGTGAGTAAGTGCTTCCCACTCGCCGCCCCCCGATTTACTCCGATAAACCCGCAACTTACCCTCATGCACATAGTGTTCCGAGTCGCTCTTGATCGGCACCACATATACCGTCTCCGGCTCATGCGCATGAACGTCAATCGCAAATCCAAAATCCGTCGGCAGATTCCCGCTCACCTCGCGCCAGTTGTCTCCCGCATCATCCGAGCGCATCACGTCCCAATGTTTCTGCATGAACAACAGCTCGGGACGCCGCGCATTCATCGCCACATGGTGGACGCAGTGTCCCACCTCCGCATCTTCATCCGGAATGTATTGTGAGCGCAGCCCGCGATTGATCGGCTTCCAGTTCTCTCCACCATCGTCCGTCCGAAACGCTCCCGCCGCCGAAATCGCCACCCACATCCGCTTCTCATTCGATAGATCCAGCACCACCGTGTGCAGACACATCCCGCCTGCGCCCGGATGCCACTGCGGACCCGTCCCATGCCCGCGCAGTCCCGCCAGCTCCGTCCAATTCTGGCCGCCGTCGGTCGACTTGAACAACGCCGCATCCTCCACTCCCGCATAAACCGTCTCCGCGTTTCTCAAGGAAGGCTCCAGATGCCAGACACGCTTGAACTCCCAGGGATGCTGCGTCCCGTCATACCACTGATGCGTGGTGAGCGGCTTACCCGTCTGCGCCGAAGTGTCATAAACAAACTTATTACTAGCGGCCTTCGGAGGCCCGCCGCCCGCCGCCAGCGCTTCGCCCACCGGTGTCCCCGGCTGATGCCACGTCTTCCCGCCATCATCCGACCGCTGCAGGATCTGACCAAACCAGCCGCTCGACTGCGAGACATAAATCCGGTCAGGATTCACCACCGACCCTTTCATGTGATAAATCTCCCATCCGGCAAAGAACGGACCACTTATCTCCCACTTATTCCGCTTCCCATCGGAAGTAAGAACGAATGCCCCCTTCCGAGTCCCGACCAGCACTCGCACCGAACTCATGGATTCCCCTCCAAACAAAAAGTGTCATCCTGAGCGCGAAGTCGAAGGACCCCTGCGCCCATCACCCCATCACGTACTCTCCCGCAACGCGTGAAGCGAGAGCTTTAAGCTCACAGCTCACAGCTCACAGCTAATAGCTGCTTCTTCTACGCCGCCTTCGGCCGCATCGAGTTCATAAACTCCCGCATCCGCGCCACGTGTCCCGGAGAAGTTTTCTCCATCCACTCTTCATATCTCCCCGCCGCTTTCTCCAGCTGCGCCAAGAAATGATTTGCCAAAAACTGTTTCCGGAACCCGGCCACCATGGGCTTCACCCGCTCCCAAACCATAAAGAACTCGCCATTCGTCTCAAAGAACATCTGCTCATGCAGCAGCCCGTAATTCAGCATCGAGCAAACCTGCTCCCAGTAACTCGCCACCATCATCGCGTTCGTTCCCGCCTCGGTCCCCGGAGCCCCAATCCTCATCGCATCTTCAAACGACTCCACAAAATAATTCTTCTGGAACCACTCCCGAGCCTGCCGCAACCGAGCCTCCCGCCGCATGTCAAAAAGTTCCAGTTGTAACTTCGCCTGTTCGTAAGTAGGTGTCGCGCCCATAAGTATTTCCTCCAGTGTGTGAATTGTTGTTCCTGTTGGTGTTCTGTTCAAAGCAAACAAAATGTCATCCTGAGCGAAGTGAGGTGAGCGCAAGCGAGCCCAACGAGTCGAAGGACCCCTACCCCGTTTCTACGGCTTCTCAGTCGACGTCTCCGCAAAGTTCGCCGAAGTGCCGCGGGCTCGGGTTTCAAGCTCAAAGCTCGTAGTTCGATGCTCGTCGCTCATAGCTAGCAGCTCACTCAAACCGCGGCAAAAACGGCGTGCCATCCCGCTCCCTCCATCGCCGCCGAACCTCCGCTAAAACCCACGCCCGATTCTTCTCCATCCGCTCAATCACCGCGCAAGGTGCGCCGCTTTCCTCATGCCGAGCCCCCCAGATCAAAAGCTCCAGCATCAACGGAGCCAGATCAATCCCCTTCTCTGTTAGCCGGTAATGCAAACTCCGCCCGTCGCTCTCCGACTTTTCCGTCTCCACCAGCCCAGCCCGCCGCAGCCGACGCAAACGATCCGACAGAATATTGGTCGCGATGCCCTCGCCTGCCTGCTGAAATTCTTTAAACGTCTTGTATCCCCGAACCATCAGATCGCGAACGATCAGCAAGGACCAGCGATCTCCAAATCTCTCCAGCGATATGCTGACCGGACACCCGGATCTACGTTTTCGCCGCCCACGTGGCATGGGGCACTGTAGTAAACAAACTTGCAAAATGCAAGCATCCGACCAAGAAAATATTTTCTAGACAGCAACCAGACAGAATGTTCCGGATCGCTCCCGCCGCAGTCCGGCATGGGCGCGCCAGAACGCACCGCGCATCTCATCCAACCTACCCCCACCCGCTCCGATAGTAGAACGCAAGCGCCTCTCGGCAATATGGCGCTCGTCATCCATCACACAAACTCGTGACCGACGTCCTTTCATCTCTGGCTGGCGAGTGTTATACCTGCCCGCCAAGTGGCAAGTTAAATCCCGTTTTCGGCGGTTTCCGATGCGCCCCACGCCGGTCATCCTCGCGCTCCTGTTGGCCGGTCTCGCCGTTTTCTATCTCGGACTGCTGCTTTGGCTGTCGGGCAATTGGCGCTGGGTCGAAGGCTGGATCTTCGGCCTCTGGTTTGTCTTCTTCGCTTCCGCCGTTCTATTGTGGCTTCGCTCCCGCGACCCTGCGCTGTTGACCGAGCGCTTCCGCCTGCCTGGCACGGGCGGCGAATCGCACATCGATGTGGCGATTGTCATCGTGATGAAACTGTGCTGGCTGGCTTTTTTCATTGTGCCGCCGCTGGACGTGCGCTTCGCTTGGACACCCCGCCTGCCGCTGTGGTGCGAAGTATGCGGAGGCATCCTGCTCCTCGCGGGCAGTTTTCCGTTCTTCCGCGCCTTCACCGATAACACCTTCGCCTCGCAGCTCGTGCGTATTCAGACCGAGCGCGGCCAGCACGTCATCGATACCGGCGTCTATGGCTATGTTCGCCACCCCATGTATCTTGGAGCAAGCGTGGCGTTCGTGGGTGGAGCGTTGCTGCTCGGCTCCATCTCCGGACTTCTCTTAGCCCTCGCGCTGGTCGCGATCCTAGTTGTGCGCATCTTTGTCGAGGAGAAACTCCTGGCACACGATCTCGAAGGCTACCAGGCCTATCGCGAGAAAGTGCGCTACCGCCTTGTGCCGCACGTCTGGTGAGCCCGTTTGCTGACGCCGGCTTTCGATAGGTCAGGTGGACTAGCGTCGCCGGGTAGCTCCCTTCGCCGAGGCCTCGGATCCAGCTGGTTCGCGGAACGGTTCCACAGCAATGCGCTCGTAACGGACCTCCAGCACCGTCAGGTCTTCTGTACCGCCCGGCAAGTGAACGACGACGCTGTCCCCCGCCGCCGACTTCATCAACGCCCGCCCCAGCGGTGACACCCAACTGATGTGGTTGCGCGCGAGATCGACCTCGTCCGTCCCCACAATGCTCACCACTCGCGATACTCCCGCGGCATTGGCATAGCGCACCGTCGCTCCAAAGAATGCCCTCGTCGCCGCCTGCCCCGTTCTCGGAGCCTCCGGGTCCACCACCTCCGCGGCTTCAATTCGCTTAGTAAGAAAGCGAATCCGCCCATCGATCTGCCGCAGCCGCCGCTTGCCGTACCGATAGTCGGCATTGTCGCTGCGATCGCCGTTGCTGGCAGCCCACGCCACCACTTCCACAACGGCTGGCCGTTCCCTGGTAAGCAGAAACCGGTGCTCATCTTTCAGCCGCTCCAGCCCGTTCGGCGTGATGTAGTTCTTGACGTGCGTCGCGGGCTCGTCCGGTTTTGGGTGTCTCGTAAACCCTTTTCGCATCTCGTGGTCTTTCGTCTTCGTAGCGCGAATCCACAGACTACCATTCGAGGGCCCCTTATCATGGGTCTTTATTCTTCAAAGACTTAGGAGGAGCATGGACTCCAGGTCTTTGAGGAATAAGGAGATACCTGTAAAGTATTTATAAATCAGTTAGTTAGAGTGGTAATTTGCAGTGAATACCCGCTAGGTCTTTGAGAAATAAAGACTTTACGCGCGGGGCGCATGGTTCGCCGCTCTTTTTCCGAGGTTTTGGCGGAAAAACCGGGGTACGTCCCGTCTGTGTTCCCGCATTTCCGCAGCAACCTCCTCCCGCGGACGCCATAGCTTACACTCAAACCACATGCTCAACCGGGGACATGCCTACACCAGCATCATCGGCAGCAAACACCATGGGCAAACCCTGCTTTCCCATTTGGCAAGCCTCTACTCCCACTCCACCCCAGAAGCCTGGCAACAAAGACTGAACAACGGAGAAGTCGCCCTGAACGGCGTCACCGCCTCCGGAAGCGAATCGGTCACCGCAGGCCAAACGCTTGTCTGGAACCGTCCTCCCTGGATCGAGCCAGACTCCCCTCTGCACTTCGAAGTCCTGTTTGAAGACGCCCACCTTTTGGCCGTCAACAAACCCAGCGGTCTGCCCACCCTCCCCGCCGGCGGCTTCATGGAATGCACCCTCCTGCGCCTGGTGCAAAAGCAAACCCCCAACGCAAATCCTGTCCACCGGTTGGGCCGGGGCACGAGCGGCATCGTCCTCTTCGCCAAAACAGCGCAGGCGGCCGCTAAACTATCCGCCAACTGGAACACACCCAGAATCCAAAAAATCTACCGCGCGCTGGCACAAGGCATCGCACAGCAAGACGCCTACGAAATCCTCACCCCCATCGGACTCGTACCGCACCCGCGCATCGGCTCCGTATGGGCCGCCAACCCAAACGGCAAACCGTCAAAGTCACTGGCGAAGGTGATCTCGCGGGCGCCAGGCAGCACGGCGTCGGGCAGCACGGCGCCAAGCAGCACGGCGTCGTCAAGCAGAACGGCGTCAATCAGAACACCTGGCAGGACGACCAGCACCACAACCTTCGAGGTCACGTTGAATTCGGGACGCCCTCACCAAATCAGAATCCATCTGGCCTCCATCGGACATCCTCTCGTAGGCGATCCTCTGTACGGCGCAACCGGACAGCCTCTCGAAAATCTTCCCGGCCTCCCCGGCGATGGAGGATATTTGCTGCACGCCCAATTTCTGAATTTCCACCACCCCATCACCGGAGAACAAATCAATCTTGAGGCAGCTTTGCCGGATGGATTGTCGTTGGATCGGTAGGTTCAGAGCTGAAGCAAAGCTCGTTGCGATCCGGTACGGCCATTCGGTCCCGATGTTTGCCTCAGATCACCACCTTCGCTATTTATTCTCCACAGGGCTTTGTGTGATACTGTTTCTTTCCGATTCTCCACAGTGGAGCACCCGTTTTGCAAACGATTCACAGTTGCGGTTGGCAGCAAGCGTGTGTAGAAGAGAATGCAATGGCAACAGCACTGCGATCATATCCACGCCCAGTACAGAACGTCTTACCCTTGGGATTTCCACTCGAACCCTTGGAGAACGAATACTCGGTCGTCTCGATGTTCTCCGGCTGCGGCGGAATGGACTTGGGGTTCCGTGGAGGCTTCAAAGTCTTCGGACGCCCCTACAAGCGTCTGCCGTTCCGAATTGTGTGGGCGAACGAACATAATGCGGCGGCTTGTCGAACATATCAGCGCAACCTTGGGACGGAAATCATTTGCGAAGATGTGTGGAAAGTCATCGACACGATGCCGACCCGAGCCGATGTCCTGATTGGAGGTTTCCCCTGCCAGGATGTCTCAGTCAACGGCAAGCGAATCGGAATTAACGGGAAGCGCACTGGTCTTTACAGGGCCATGCTGGAAGGCATCAGGCGAACGCGGCCCAAGGTTTTCGTCGCTGAGAATGTCAAAGGTCTATTGATGAAGCATCACCATCGGTTGATCCATCAGGTCGTGGAGGACTTCGAGGCCCTCGGGTACACGGTAACGTACCGACTCTACCTCGCCACTCATTACGGTGTACCACAGACTAGGGAACGTGTTTTCATCGTCGGAACATTGCCGGATTGCAAGCCGTTCGTTCCGCCCCCTCGCTCCAAGCAAAAAGTGCTGTCAGCGAAACAAGCAATCGCCGATTTGGAAAGGTTGGATGAGTGCGAAGCCATCAACCACGTTTGGAGCCGTGCGAACAGAAGCCCAGAGCAGGGAAACCGCCGATTGGTTGCCGACCGCCCTGCTTACACTATCCGTGCTGAGTGCCACGGGAATATTCAATACCACTATCGGCTTCCTCGTCGCATTTCAATGCGAGAGGCTGCGAGGTTCCAATCTTTTCCCGACACGTTCATCTTCGATTCCAAACTTAGGGAAACAGAGAGGCAGGTTGGGAACGCAGTACCGCCGGTTCTTGCGTGGCACGTAGCGAACGCTGTTTGCGCTTGCCTTGAACCGCCGTCCGGAGCCTGATTACTTCTTTTCGTCCAAGAACAATTTCTTCGACGGAATCCAAGCACCCTGTGCGAGTTGGTCAGCACGCCGGAGCCATTCTCTGATCCGCCTTTCCGGACGAACCGACTCTCCCCAATATTCGACAAATAGAGCATCTTCCAACTCTCTCGCCGCTCGTCGCATCTCGCTTTCAATGTCCTCCAGTGCCCGCTGTAAATAGTTACCGCCCCTCTTTGGGTCACTTCGCAAAGCAACACTTCCCGCCGAGAATAGGTCTCTAGCCTGCGGACAGAGGACTCCCCGGTAGGTCAGCAAATACATAGCTGCATCCTCGTATTTCTTTTTCGCACGGGAAGGTTTGGCAATCTGTGGGCACAACAGCGCAGCCTCCGCACGCAATCTGCGCTTCTCCTCTTGTTCTAAATTCATGAACAGTCGAACTTGAAGGTCGAACGAATGTTCTTGTTCTTTCTCCGGCTTCTCCTCCAGCCACCAGAGGTGTTCGCCTTCCTTGAGCCGACCACGGGCGTACCCACGAATGAGACGCATCTTCCCTTCGTCAGGTAGTTCGCAAAATTCGTCGTAGGTCAATCCGAACTTTGCGAATAGGGGTCTGTCCGTTCCAATTTCAACTTCGAATCGGGGAACGTGTGACGTTCTGACGTGCATCACGCTTTCTTCGTAACGACCCCATCTCACTTCAGGGGTTCCGCCCATCTTCCCAAATAGGACATAGACATGTTTTACGTTTTCGTGGCGAGTGCCCTCGAAGACGCTGTTGGCCACACTTCGCCACGAGTCTGAAGAATTGACTTTGACCTCGACTCCAAACTCCCCCACCGGGATGTCAGGAAATACCTGAGCATGGGCCTCCGGATCAACCTCGACACCCTGCTTGCCTGCGAGTTCCCTCAATAGAGTTCTCGCACGGTCTTCAAACACACTCGGTTGTCTCAGGGATGTTTTTTGTCGAACTTCTCGGGTGAGCGTCGCAGCGACCGCAGTCAGCATCTCCTCGAAATCTTTTTTCGTCATCGTCCTGCGAAATCGCCTTCGTGGGCTGATGCGATGATTCTAGGCTTCGCAAGGTGTCGGCAATATAGACAAGATTGGTTCCTCAGGAGCTAAGGAACTTCTGCATGCGTCGGGTCAAATTGTCGAGATTGTGAAGTTGGCACTCCCAGAGAACAAGGACACGCCAACGCATGCCTCTTAGACGGCGAACGGTACGTACATCCCGGTTTCTGTTTCCCGTGATTTTCGGTTGCCAATATTCGAGCCGGGACTTCGGCATTCGACCGAGCCTGCACTTGTGACCGTGCCAGAAACAGCCATGTACGAAGACGACCTTACGCTGCGAACGAAACACGAGGTCGGGTCTCCCCGGAAGGTCAGCTTGATGAAGCCGATAACGGAACCCCATGCCATGCACAAGCCGCCTGACCAACATTTCAGGCTTCGTGTTTTTTGAACGCACCAGACTCATCTGCTGGCTGCGTTCTATGCGGTTGATGTTGTCCACGGGTCGGGTGGCCCACCCTTTTGTTTTTGCTGGGACCACCGCGACTGAGGGTGCCCCATCCTTGCGTTTTTTGCAAGAGCCTGCCGAAGGGGTGGGCAGCATGGCCGGCACAACTCTTGTCCGTTCCACACTGCCCCATCATCAAAACTCCAACTTCATGGAAATATGGGGACAGACGGGACATTCCCCCAATTGTTTGACGAATGGAAATTGGCGAACATCCGTCTGTCCCCGGTCTTTTACGCCTCCGCCGTCCACCCTTAGGTTTCCAGAGCGGACCCGCGTTGCGTTCAGATCTCGCGCATGACCATCATCAAAACTCCGCCTTCTTATTTCGCCTGCGTCAGCCCCGCCAACCACTGCGGCGATCTTATCGAGTGTCTCCTTCATGCCCTCCAGTTGACCAGTTGACCGCTACTTTTCAAAAATTCCTTTCGGCGTTTCACCTTTGAGGAACGGCTCAATAAAGGCCATTAGTAAGTCCACTTGCGTGGGGACCGCCGTATGCGATGTGGCTGGTAGAATAGCGAGCCGTGAAGCGGCCAAAGGCTTGCCCGTGTCGCCCATGACACCGCCGCCAAGAAGCCGGAACAGTGCAACTTCATGCTCCAATGTATATCCATCAGAGTCGCCCGCAATAATCAGTACCGGCGCCTTGATCTTCTTGACCTCTTCGCCCCAGGCAATGGTTTCCTTTTCGGCGGCGATGACCTTTTCAACCAAGGCCGGGAATCCATCCGGATTGGGAGCGAGTTTTTTGTACTCGGCGGCGAAGGGCGAGTTGAGAAACATTTCGACCTTCCAGTTTGCGATCGCCGCTTTGAATTCAGGCTGCAAGCCTTCAGTGTCGTAGATGCCCGATGCCATGATAAGTTTGTTCACTTTCTCAGGGTTCTGGATTGCCAGCCGCAAGCCGGTGGTCGCACCCATGGAATAACCGAACACATCGGCCCTCTTGAGCCCGACGGCATCCATGAATGCAGCAACATCGTTGGCAAGATTTGGATAGGTTAGCGGACGGTCAATGTCATTTGTCCGCCCGTGTCCCTGAGCTTCAAGAGCGTAGACTTTGTGTGACATTGAGAGTTTTCCGATAATGCCCTTCATTTCATCAATATTCATGAAGGCTCCGTGCAAAACGATGATGGGATCGCCTTGGCCAGAAACCTCGTAATACATCTTCATGCCGTGGACATCGGCATAACCAGTCTTCCTGGCGGCATCTGCCATAGCCTTAGCGCTGATCGAAACAGTCAAAGCTGATGCTAGAGCTACCGTCAGAAACTTGCGCTTATTCATAAACGTCTCCCTTTGGGAACTGAGTTACTAATTCAATTGCAGCCCGCTGAGACTAGCTCCTGACGCCCCCCTTAGCCGGGTCTCCGAGTAGCCTGCCTTTGCTGTACGTTCAGTTGCTCGCGCATGCCAATCATCAAAACTCCACCTTCTTACTTCGCCTGCACCAACCCCGCGACAACTTCAGCAACTTTGTCGAGTATCTGGATCCAGCCCTCCATCTGACCGCTATCTTTCGCGCTCTCCATGGGTTCATTTCCAATGAAGGTGAGTTTCGTCCGGCCGTTCCCGAGATCCTCAAAGAGGGTCACGTCGTACGCACCCTCGATCGCCTCATGTTCGATTCCCAGCTGCGCCGGATCAATCTTGTTTCCCTTCGAGTCCGCAAAGTACATCAGGGAAACGATCTTCTCCTGCGGAACAATCTCGTAGTACTCAACCGCATTCCAGAACTCCTGCCCATCCGGCGCTTTCATGTAGCACAGAGATTTTCCCCCCACCCGAAAATCCATCTGGCAAACCGGCGAAGTAAAACCCTTCGGTCCCCACCACTGCATTACGTATTCCGGGTCTGTCCACGCCTTCCACACCAACTCGCGTGGGGCATCAAATACTCTCGTGATCACCATCCGCTCCGTCTCGTTAACGGTGTTTTTTGTCATCTCTCACCCCCGTTTTTTTCATTTGATTCACGACCACATCCAGCTTGTCGAAACTCTCTTCCCAGAATCGGCGATAGCTGATCGCCCAGTCGCTGACTGTCTTGATCGCCGCTGGCCTGAGCGTGCACACACTCTCTCGTCCACGCTTCCTCTTGATCACAATCCGCGCCCGCACCAGGTAGGCGATATGTTTTGAAATCATCTGCTGCGAAAGCGCAAACGGTTCCGTCAATCCATGCACAGAAGCAGGCCCACGCGACAGCCGCTCGATCATCGCCCGCCGGGTTGGATCCGACAAAGCCGCAAACGTTGTGTCTAATGAATCCACAACCATATGGTAGTGGATTATCGGGCAATGTCAAGCGTGAATTTGCGATCCCTAAAAGGAAGAGACAGCGGGACGTTCTCCATTTTCTAACTTTTTAAGGACGATCCTTCCAATATCCGGGTCTGCGTTTGTGATGGGCTATAGCCACGACGCTTACTGAAGCTTCTTCATCCCTGTAAATGATGGAAAACGGAAACCGATAAAGAACGAATCGCCGGGTTCCATGCCCGTAGGTTGGCCAGCGGTGGGGCCATCGGGCTAAGTTTTCAAGCGCATCGTAGATTGTGGAGAGAAATCTGATGCTTGCTTCAGGATTGCGTTGCCGGTACCAGGATTCTGCTGCCTCGACTTCTTGCCATGCGTGCGGATGGAAGCGATACGGCTTACTTGCTGGCATCTGACAACAGGGCCGCCAGGCGGCGGCGCACTTCTTCGTATGGAATCATCTGGACTTTACCGGAGTCGATTTCCTCGATCCTGCGTTTGATTTCTTCATTCCAGGCGGCTTCGACACCTTCGTCACACGGTTCATCGTCGAGGCTTTCGAGCAGCGATCCGGCCAAAGCAGCACGGGCTTCCGGCGGCAGAGCCAAGGCCTTTTTTAAGAGTTCGGAAACGTCTGGACTCATGGGAATATTTTACGCCCGGCAAGCAAATCGCGAGAAAATGCGCAGCCCGTTCCGTCTTTCCCCGGATTTTAAGCATTTCCCATAACCAGCCCTGGCCAGCAATTTTCCGTCCCCACGCTACACTGGAACAGGCCCATGCCGCGAGCCGCTTCGTTTAAATGACCTCTCAAAATGATCTCTTTCTCAAATATCAATAAGCAGTACGGCAAGCAGTTGCTCTTCGTGGACGCTTCGTTTCAGTTGAATCCCGGGGAGAAAGTCGGGCTGGTCGGTCCGAATGGAGCCGGCAAGACAACCCTGTTTCGCATGGTGGTCGGCGAGGAAACTCCCGACGAAGGCTCCGTCTCCGTCCCCAAAAAGTTGACGATCGGCTACTTTCGCCAGGACGTCGAGGAAATGCAGGGCCGTTCGGTTCTGGATGAAGCCATCGCCGGCAGCGGACGCGTCGGCGATCTGCACCACGAGCTCGAAGCCTTGCAGCACGAAATGTCCGACCCCGACAAGGCCGATGAAATGGACCGCATCCTCGATCGCTTCGGTCACGTGCAGGAGGAGTACGAGCATTCCGGCGGTTACGCGCTCGAATCGAAAGCCCGCGAAGTGCTTCACGGCCTCGGATTCAAAGACGATCAGATCGACGGCGACGTAGGCGCTCTCTCCGGCGGATGGAAGATGCGGGTTGCGCTGGCACGGGTCCTCCTCGGAATGCCGGATGTATTGCTGATGGACGAACCGACCAACCACCTCGACATCGAATCCATCATCTGGCTGGAGCAGTTTCTCAAGTCATTTCCCGGCGCGCTCCTCATGACCTCACACGACCGCGAGTTCATGAATCGCCTGGTCTCAAAGATTGCGGAGATTGATGGCGGCGAAATCATCACTTACTCCGGCAACTACGACTTCTACGAGCGCGAGCGGGCGGTCCGAGAGGCCAATCAGCAGGCGGCGTTTGCGCGGCAGCAGTCCATGCTCGCCAAAGAGCAGCGCTTCATCGATCGTTTCCGGACGCACGCCGCCAAAGCGGCCCAGGTGCAGAGCCGGATCAAGGCGCTGGACAAGATAGAAAAGATCGAGTTGCCGAAGAAACGCCAGGTAGTGAAATTCGACTTTCGCGTCCCTCCAAGATCCGGCGAACAGGTAGCCGTCCTTGAGAATCTGCACAAGAGTTACGGCCCGCGTGTGATTTACGAGGGATTCAATCTCACCATCCGCCGCGGAGAACGCTGGGCCGTCATGGGAAGAAACGGCGCAGGCAAGACCACGCTACTCAAGATGATTGCCGGAGCCAGCGCTCCCGATAGCGGCACCGTGCGGCTAGGCGCCAGCCTCTATATGGGCTACTTCGCGCAACAGTCGCTCGACGTGCTTAACCCCGATCTCACCGTCATCGAACAGTTGCAACAGGATTTTCCGCACGACAGTCTCGGGTCGCTGCGGAACCTGGCGGGGGCATTCCAGTTCTCCGGCGAAGACGTGGACAAGAAGATCCGCGCACTCTCCGGCGGAGAAAAGTCGCGGCTGGCAATCGCGCGCATGCTCTACAACCCGCCAAACTTTCTTGTGCTCGACGAACCGACGAATCACCTGGATCTGGCAACCAAAGAAATGCTGGTAGACGCCCTGAAGGATTTTGAAGGCACCATGATCTTCGTATCGCATGACCGCATGTTCCTTCGCGGTCTAGGCTCACGTGTGCTGGAACTGGGTGGTGAAAGCGGCACCGACCGCCATCCCACCGTTTATCCCGGCTCATACGTTGAGTACGTGCAGAAACTTGGACATGAGGCGCCCGGGATCTATTCGTAGGGCTTGTAAGGGCTTTTGTGGAACGACTCTTATGCGTGGAGGTTCCCAGGTTCCCAATCAGCCGATTTCAGGTACTTACATTCGACCGTGTCGCCTGTCACTGGCAATTGACCGGATACTGCTAAGATAGCCGTCCAACGGGCACTTGGAGTGGCTGCGCCGTTCTCCCTCGAAACGGCCCGACCCGGGCGGCCTACGCAGAACGCGCCAGTTTCGTTACCGCGACCCTCATCGCTGGACCGCGGCGAGTTCAATCTGACCGACAAGTACGGCTTGCATAGTTGATTCGTCCGACGCACCACGGATCAACCAGGACTGAGCTGTGCAGGGAGAGTTAAGGGTCGCATGGAAAATGGATGGTTGAGATTTTTCGCCCTCAGTTTGCTGATGGCACTGGTCGGCGTGATGTGCATTCCCGCCCTAGCGCAATTGAACGCAAGAGTGGACGCGTCGTTTTCGGGCGCGCCGAGCGGCGTGACGATGAATAGTGTCGGCAGTGCGCACCGGGCCGATTCGCGCACGGAGGCAAATGGTTCCTTTGCTTCCAGATCTTCAGCAGGGTGGTCGAGCCTGCCCGCCCAAGCTCGGCAAAGCATTATGGCGACCTTGCGAGACGACGACTTTGTCTGGATACAGGAAGCGGAACTGGACGCCTCCGATGGCGTGTCACAGGACTGGTTCGGCTATTCCGTTGCCGTCGACGGCACGACCGTCGTGGTCGGTGCGTGGGGACACACGGTCGGTTCGAACTACGGGCAGGGAGCGGTCTATGTGTTCACTGAAAACGGAGGAATGTGGACGCAACAGGCGGAACTGACGTCGTCCGACGGCCAGGATTATGACAACTTCGGCTGGTCGGTCGCGATCAGCGGCAACACGATTGCGATCGGGGCGATCTGTCACCCGTATTCATCCAATTCCTATCCGCAGTGCGGTCCGGGAGCGGTGTATGTGTTCGGCGAGAGCGGTGGCACGTGGACCCAGCAGGCTGAGTTGACGGCCTCCGACGGCGTGAGAGGAGATCTCTTCGGCTATTCCGTCGCAGCGGCAAGTAACACGATTGTGATCGGGGCCGATCAAAAGGAGATCCACTCCCACGCCTACCAGGGAGCGGCATACGTCTTTGTCGGAAGCGGCGAAACCTGGACGCAGCAGGCCGAACTGACGGCATCCGACGGGATCTATAACGACACCTTCGGGTATTCGGCCGCGGTCAACGGCAGCACGGCCGTGATTGGAGCGCCGTTTCGCACAGTCGGTGCCAATCAAGCTCAAGGAACGGTCTACGTATTTTCCGGAAGCGGCGGCACATGGACGCAGCAGGCGGAGCTAATCTCATCCGACGGCGAAGCGGGTGACATCTTCGGCAATTCTGTTGCGCTCGATGGCAGCACTGCCGTCATAGGCGCGCCGTGCCATCCGAGGAATGGCGCAGCGTTCTGCCAGGGTGGCACGGGAGCGGCCTATGTTTTTGTCGATAACAGCGGCACGTGGAGCCAGCGGGCAGAGTTGACTTCTTCCGATGGTGTGGCCGGCGACGAATTCGGCATTTCCGTCGCGCTGAGCGGGAACACGATGGTCATGGGTGCGCCCTATCACACCTTCGGGACGAGTGACGTCCCCGGTGCCGCGTATGTCTTTGCCGACAACGGTGGAACCTGGAGCCAGCAGGCAGAGTTGACCTCGTCCGACGGCGTGGCGTTTGACCAGTTCGGTTATTCCGTCGCGCTGAGCGGCAGCACAGCCGTGGGAGGATCTCCAAATCACCCCGCTCAAGGCGGAACGGCATACGGTCCGGGGGCGGCGTACGTATTTCAGTCAGTTGCAAATCAGCCTGCGCTTACGCTCTATCCAACATCACTGAACTTCGGGGATGTGGTGCTGAACAAGGCGGGTGCTCCGCAGACAGTAACTGCAACGAATACCGGCGGCGCGACGTTGGACATCGCCAGCATTGCCGCCAATGGGGATTTCGCAATTTCCACCAACACTTGCGGCGCGACGCTGGCCGCGGGCGCTAGTTGCAGTGTAAGTGTGATCTTCACTCCCAAGGCTTTGGGCGCGCGGATGGGGACGCTGACCTTTACCGACAACGCGCCGAATAGTCCGCAGACCGTCGGACTCTCAGGGACCGGCGTCAAGGTGCCACCAGCGAGTCTTACGCCGCCGAGCGCGAAGTATCCGAAGGAGAAAGTGGGCACGACGAGTAAGGCGAAGACGTTCACCTTGACGAACAAACAGAAAGTGACACTGACCGGGATCGCAATTTCGACGACGGGAGACTACGCAGTCTCGGAGACGACTTGCGGGACGAGCCTGGCGGCGAAGGGGAAGTGCACGATCGAGGTGACGTTCACGCCGACGGCGGTCGGGACCAGGACAGGACAGCTGAGTGTGAGCGATAGCGCGGGGAACAGTCCGCAGACGTCCAGTTTGACGGGGACAGCCGACTGAATCCGATGTTCCGGCGATGGATTGCTCGGGAGATTCCGCCAGCACGCACCGGATTCCGACGCATGTAATTTATCTTCTCGACCTGTTTCCGCGCGCTCCACAGGTTGAGACATCGACGGTGTCATCCTGAGCGCAGTAGCGGTTTCGCGAAGCGAAGCAGCTACGGAGTCGAAGGACCCCTACTCCTCCACTGCTCGCTGCTACCAGCGCGGCGGGGGAAACATAAGGGGGGAAACCCGGCGACCAACGGGAAGTTCACCAGTTTTCAAAAGCTAAGCAACCGGGCTCAGGCTAGCCGGATAGGGCGACGCAATCGGCATCGCTGGAGAGGCCGACCTGTCGAGCATTCCCGCGCTGCGTAACATGATGGGGAACCTTGACGACCACGACGCGGGCCAACCGAGCCATAGAAAGAACCTAACAGGCACGATTCGTTCGAGTGCAGAGCCGGCGCCACTATCACAATGAGTCGTGCCCCTAGTCACTGCGATAAGTTGAAAACGCGCGTAGGTTTCTGGCGCGAGGGAGCGCTCCCATGAAAACCGTGCGTCTGGTTGCCTTGTGCTCAGCCCTTGTTTGCAGTTTCCTATTCTCCAGCTGCGGCAGCTCGTCCCCGTCCGAAACGATGACCGTCACCAGCGGATCAGGACAAAGTGTACAAGTCGGTTCTGGCTTTGCCGCGTTTGTGATTACAGTGACGAAAGGAAGTGCCGGTGTAAGCGGTGCGACGGTCACGTTCACGGCGCCCACGTCGGGCGCAAGCTGCGCCTTCCCAGGTGGAGCGAACGCGACAAGCGCGACAACGAATTCGAGTGGTATAGCGACGTCCGCGATATGCACCGCGAATCACAAGTCCGGCGCGTACACGGTGACGGCTGCGGTTTCGGGGGTTTCGGGCACCGCCACCTTTAGTTTGACCAATCTCGCGGGAGCGGCAAATTCGATCGCCGCAACAAGCGGCACACCGCAAAGCGCGATTATCAGCACAGCCTTTACAAACCCGCTGGTAGCGACGGTCACCGATCAGTATGGCAACGGAGTAAGCGGCGAGACAGTAACTTTCACCGCCCCATCGTCGGGCGCAAGCGGAACCTTCGCCGGCGGCGTGAATACGGCGACAACTAACTCGAGCGGCGTCGCGACCTCCGCCGTCTTCACCGCCAATTCCACACAGGGCTCGTATACCGTGTCCGCGTCGGATACTCATGTGACCGGAACGGCCAGTTTCAGCCTGACCAATAATCTGCCGCCGGTCATTTCCGTGCAGAGTGGGTCGGGGCAAAGCGCAACGGTGAACACCGCGTTCGCAGCTCAACTCGTGGCGTATGTCACCCAGAATGGATCGGCGTTGCAAGGCGCGGTGGTGACGTTTACCCCCCCGACCACGGGCGCAAGCGGCACCTTTGCCGGCGGTGTCAATACCGCGACGACCAATGCGCAGGGCTTGGCCACGTCAGCTGTCTTTACCGCCAACACCAAGGCTGGCGCTTATGCGGTCACGGCTTCTACCCCGGGAGCAACCGCGTCGGCCAGCTTCACCCTGACCAACAATGCCGGACCCGCCGCGGCGATCTCTCCCACCAGCGGATCGGGACAAAGCGCAACCGTGGGCACCGCATTTACGAACCCGCTGGTGGCGACAGTCTCGGACCAGTATGGCAACCCAGTGAGCGGTGTAAACGTGACATTCACCCCGCCATCATCGGGCGCAAGCGGCACTTTCGCCGGTGGCGTCAACACGGCGACCACCAACTCCAGCGGCGTGGCCACCTCGCAAACATTCACAGCCAACACGACCGCCGGCTCATATTCGGTCACGGCATCAACCGCTGGCACGAACGCCACTGCTACGTTTACTCTTACCAACAACGCCGGACCGGCGGCTTCCATTTCGGCCTACAGCGGATCCGGACAAACCACGCCGGTCGGCACCGCGTTTCCAAATCCGCTGGTAGCGAAAGTCCTCGACCAGTATTCGAATCCCGTCAGCGGCGCGACCGTCACCTTCACCCCTCCAGCGCAGTCGGGCCCCAGCGGCACCTTCGCCGGTGGCGTCAATACGGCGACCACCAACTCGAGCGGCCTAGCCACCTCGGCGGTCTTTACCGCGAATAACAACGCGGGCTCCTACACCGTGTCGGCCGCCGTTCAAGGAGTCACTCCGACCGCTTCCTTCAGTCTGACCAACAGCCCACCGGCCCCGGTCATCACCGTGTCTAGCGGATCTGGACAACAAGCGACGGTCGGCACCGCCTTTGCCAACCCGCTGGTAGCGCTCGTCATGCAGGGCGGATCGCCCTTGAGCGGCGCAACCGTGACATTCACGGCGCCGTCGTCCGGCGCGAGCGGCACCTTCGCCAATGGCACAGCCATTGACACGGAAACAACCAACGCCAGCGGCTTAGCCACGTCAACAACCTTCACGGCAAATTCCACCGCCGGTTCTTATACGGTGGCGGCCACGACGCCAGGTGCGACGTCGCCCGCCAACTTCAGCCTGACTAACAATCCGTCTGGCTCGTGCGCCAACAACTCGAATCTCAACGGCAATTACGCATTCCTGCTCCAGGGCTGGGTCCAGCACAGCGGCACTTATTACACCGAAAGCATTGCGGGCAGCTTTAAAGCCAATGGCGCCGGCAATGTCTCGAGCGGGCAATATGACAGCAACGATGCCGGTGGGCCGCACCAGGGGTCCTTGACCGCCACCTATTGCATTGCCTCCAACAATCTGGGGACTATCACAATAACCCCGCAGGATCAGAGCTCTACCACCTACGCCCTCGTGGTCCAGTCGAATGGAAACGGGAGCGTCGTCTCCTATGACGCCACTAACCCTCTTATCGTCTCCGGCATCTTCCTCAAGCAGAACACCAGCGCCTTCTCGACAGGCAGCTTTGTCGGACAGTACTCTTTCGGCCTCATTGGTGCGGACGCCAGCTACAATCGCATGGGACTGGCCGGCTCCTTTACCGCCAATGGCACCCCCAGTCTGACGGGCGGGGAGTGGGATCAGAATGACAATGGAACGCCCACCAATACCTCCTTCGGATCCAATGACTTCAATGTGACCACTAGCGGCCGCGGCACGGTGACCCTCACGGCGTCGAGCGGTGCCACTCCCAGCTTCGCCTTCTACGTCGTCAATGCCTCGCAACTGCTCATGATTGAGACCGACACTGGCAGCTCGATCCTCACCGGGCAGGTCATCCAACAATCGGGCCTGACCGGCACCAATTCCGACCTCGATGGTGTGAGCGTGTACCAGGCACAGGGTCTCGATACCGACTGCTCGCCGGGGTGTCCCGATGCGCAAGCCGGATTAGTCAGCACAGACGGCAACGGCAACGTCACATCCTTCAGCGGTGATGAGAATGACGGCGGCACGCTGTCCTCCTTCACCACCTCCGGCACCTATAGCGTTTCCTCCAATGGGCGCGTGACCACGACGCTGACAGGAGTAAACCATCCTCCCATCCTCTACCTGATTGCCAAGAACGCCGCATTTGCTACCGACGCCGGGAGCAGAAAAGTGAACTCGGGTATGCTGGAAGCGCAATCGGGCAGCAATTTTGGCCTGTCCTCTTTATCGGGAACTCTCTACGGCGGCACCGGGCAGCCGGTAACTTCGAACGTGTGCGCAAGCGTGGATGTGCTAACCCTCAACTCGGGTAACGGGGGCGACACACAGGACGATATCTGCGGCAGCGGACCCGGTACCGGAACGGCCTCGTTTACCTACACCGTCTCGACGGATGGTCGAGGGGTCGCCACCACGACCAGTGGTGGGGGCGGCGCGGGCAGCACAACGATCTTCTACATCATCACTCCGACCAGCGGCGGCACGGGAGGCAGCATGGTCACGGTACCTGGAACGGGGCAGGGCTCCAACCCCGCGCTAGAGAACTTCCAGCAATAGATCTAATAAGTGCGCCCCGTCCAGGTTCGCCTGGGCGGGGCAACTTTCGAATCGCCTTCGCTACCCACTCCACGGGTGACCCTTATCGCCCAATCGCATCCCGGGACATCGACGGTCATCCTGAGCGCACTAGCAGTTTCGCGAAGCAAAGCAGCTACAAAGTCGAAGGACCCCAACTCCTCACCAAATGAACACATCGCCACAAGATGAACACATCGCTCACCGTGGAAGAGCGGCGCTTCAGCGCCGCGTCCCCCGAAGCCTGACCAACCGCAACGAGGAAAGAACCCCGCCACCCCACCGGCCTTCCTGAGGCGCAGCATCCCGCAACCGGTCCGCGGCACGCTGGAGGGACAGACGGACGTTCACCGGTTTTTAGAAGCTAAGCAACCGAGGCCCAGGATAGTTCGCCGGATAAGTGACGCAACTTTCCCACTTGTAACCTTAAAGATTCCCCCCGCCGACAAAACGGCAGCGCGATCGGTTAATGCGTCCCGGACCACCAAGCCGGCAAAATCCAGACAAACAATCCGCGACAATAGAAAATGGGACCGCGAATCAGCATTCGCGATCCCACTTGTTACTAAAAAGGTTCCTCAAAAAGCCGTACCAAGAAATCCCACCGAGGGGATCAACCACTGAGAACTGAAGACTGACAACTGACAACGAGAACTATTTCCCCCGCAGCATCCCCACTACTCGCTCAAAATCATCAATCGTGCTGTAGTCAATCACAATCCTTCCCCGCCCCGCCCGGTCTCGAATCCGCACTCGCATCCCCAGAATTTCTTCGAGCGAGCGCTGCGCCGCCTTCACATTCGGATCCATCCACCGCGCCATTGCCGCCTTATTCGGATCCTTTCCCGGCTTCGGCACTCCCATCATCACCGCTTCAAGCTGCTCCACCGACATCTTTTGTTCCATCACCCGCTTCGCCAGAGCCCAAATTTGCGCATGATCGGTCAGCCGTGACAGCAGCCGCGCATGGCTGTACGTTAGCCGGCCTATATACAGCGCCTCGATCACTCCCGACGGCAGACTGAGCAACCGCATGTAATTCGAAACCACTCCGCGCGTCAGTCCCACCCGCTTCCCAATGTCTTCCTGCGTCATCTGGAAAGCCTGGCTGAGATTGGCGAACGCGCGCGCCTGCTCCACGCAGTTCAAATCCTCGCGTTGCAGGTTCTCGACGACCGTCATCTCCGCCGCCTGCTGCTCCGAAACTCGCTTCACCACCGCCGGAATCGTCTCCAACTCCGCGATCCCGGAAGCCCGCAACCTCCGCTCGCCCAGAACCAGCGTGTAGCGTCCTTCTTCTTTTCCCGGACGCACCACAATCGGCTGAATCAACCCCTGCACCCGAATCGACTCGGCCAACTCCTTCAAAGTCTCTTCATCGAACCGGCTTCGCGTCTGGTAAGGATTCAAATCGATGGAATCGATCGGCAGCGCATAAACCTGTTCCCCCTGCGGAGTCTCGCCCGAAGCCCGCAACTCCCCAATCACGCTGGGACCAGCCGCGGAAGCATCAGTCGATGAGGCAGCAACAGAAACGGAAGATCTAGAAGCGGACGGAGAAGCGTCATCGGCCGCGATATGCGCAGGCGCGGGCGCAACAGGATCGAGACCGACATTATCTAAAGAAGCGGCCGCGCCAGGGGCTGAAGCAACTGGCGCCGCTGGCTGAATCTTGGGAGTCGGCTGAGTGGCAACCGCTGGAGGAGCAGGCGTGGCCTGCGACGAAACAGCCCGCGGCCCCGGCAACAAAGAATCCAGTCCGCGCCCCAGTGCCCGCCGCTTCTCCAGAACCTTGTCGCCAGCCTTGCCAGCGCTTCTGTCAGCCGCCACCACGTTCGAATTCAGCATCGAAATGTTCCTCCAGGTACGTATACCATCGCCCGAAAAGCCGGCAAGCGAAGGGTTCAAGCTCGCAGCTCGTAGCTCACAGCTCGAGGTTATTTCATACATCGATATACATAAATATTTATGTTAATCAATCTAAGCCGCTTCACCCGGCTCCGGAGAAACTGGCGCCGGCTCCTCGGCCACCACCCCAACCATCCGGTCCAGAATCTCCTTCGCCAGCCGTATATAACTCTCCGCCCCGCGCGACCGCACATCATACATAAGCGCCGGCTTGCCATGGCTCGGAGCCTCTGCCAGCCGGACGTTCCGCGGGATCGTCGTCGAGCAGAGCTTCTCCCCAAAATATTTCTTGAGCTCGGCCGCCACCTGCTGCGCCAGGTTCGTCCGCTCATCGAACATCGTCAGCACCACGCCATCGACCGCCAGCCCCGGATTCAACGCCGCGCGGATCCGTTCGATCGTGTCCAGCAGCTCCGACACTCCCTCCAGCGCAAAGTATTCGGCCTGCATCGGAATCAGAACCCCATCGGCCGCGACCAGCGCGTTCAACGTAAGGAGATCGAGAGCCGGCGGACAGTCGAGCACGATGAACTGGAACCGCTCCCGCAGAGGAGCCAGCGCGTCGCGCAGCCGAAACTCGCGGCACTCCGCGTCGACGAGTTCGATGTTTGCCCCGATCAGGTTCTTATGGGAGGGAATCAGCCAGAGCTGCTCAAGCTCGGTAAGGCGCAGCGCCTCCTCGGCCGTAGCCGCTCCCGTGAGCACGTCGTAGACACTGACCCGCTCCGGGTCCTTCACGAAACCCAAGCCAGACGAGGCATTCGACTGCGGATCGCAGTCGACCAGCAAGGTATTCACCTCGGCCGCCGCGAGGGAAGCTGCGAGGTTGATGGCGGTAGTCGTCTTGCCGACTCCGCCTTTCTGATTAGCGACAGCGATGACACGTCCCATAGATCACACTTCCAAATAAATTCAGTCCCGGATCGGACAAGCCCATTTCTTCAAGTAGCGGACAAGAACTACGCTCCACATGGAGCACAGAGCTCGCTCCTAGCCATGAACTCCAGTCCGTGAACGAAATTCTAGCCAAGTGTTCCACGTGGAACATATGTCGAGTTGTGTTCCATGCGGAGCAAGGTTTAGATCTTGGCGGGCTGACGGGCCAGCATAGTAGCTTGGGCCGGGAGGCACAATACTTCAGCCTGTGCATATCAAGGGATTCTTGTGCAGGACGGTGGAAATGTGCTCCCTAAGGAACACATTTCTTTTCTTGGTGGAGAAATGCTCCACGTGGAACAACTTCGCTTTATGTTCGCTTATTCCTGACTCTGGCCACTTTTGGCGATGTCTGGGTAGATAATCGGCTTTGAATTTCCACTTATAGGTAGGTGTTGGGCAATTGTGGCCACTTTAGTTAGTGCCTATGACGACTACTCTTTGATGTGACTGAGGGACAGTGTATTTGCTCCAGGCGCGGAAGGGGAGGGTTTGAAGTTCTTTTAGCTGCGGCTCCGTGATTAGGAGGGCTAGGGCTCCGGTGGGGGTTAGGAAGCGCAGGGCTTGGGGCAGGACTTGGGAGAATTTCTCGACGGCTCGGAAGGTGACAATGTCGGCGGTTTGAGGGACTTCGCTGGCGTTTGCGGGGAGGGTTCCTGAACCGGGGAGAGATCCTGGGATGGTGAGAGCTGCTGAGGCTTTTTCGGGCGCGATGGATTCGGCTCGTTGGGCGATTACATTGACGTTCGTCAATGTAAGTGCGCGGACGGCCTCGCGGAGGAAGGCGGCTTTTTTGTGGTTGGATTCGATCATGGTCAGGTGGATTTCTGGGGCCCAGATTCTTATAGGGAGGGCGGGAAATCCGGCGCCGGATCCAATGTCGAGGACACGAACAAGCTCTGAGCGTTGAGCTCTGAGCTTTGAGCAATCGTCGATGTTTGCTTTGGGGAAGAGGTGACGAGCCAGGAATAGCGATTCGCCGAAGTGACGCTCGACGATTTGCTCGGGGTTGCGGATGGCGGTGAGGTTGATGCGGGCATTCCAGCGAAGTAATAGATCGATGTACGTCGATATTTGATTTAGTTGAGTGGAGGTGAGTGGGCTTTCGAGGAAGGGCTCGAGGAGAGCGGAGATATGGGACGGGTCCATGGACAGTGGAGATTGTAGAACTTTGGTTATGTTACCCGGCCGTGCTAAACAGTTTGCTGAAAAAATGTTTCTCCGTTCAGATTCCCGCAGCGGCTGGAAGCCGCTGTTCTATGAGGCACGATTTACGGACCGAGTGAAAACTCGGGCCCTTCCCGTCCGTGCGAGATTCCAGAGTTTTTCAGCGATCTGTAAAGCCCAAATCACAACGAACGACTTATCGCAGCGGTGAACCGCTGCGCCACCCCAAAGCCCAGTTTTTCAGCAATGTGGTTAGCCGACGATCTAGCCGTTTTAGCGTCTGACCGTCATAGTGAGGAGCCCCCGGGTACGAGCGGCAGGGGGCGCAGTTGTGGAATAAAATAGGTGAGTCAGGAGGCTTTTATGCGCGAAGGGAAATATGAGAGTTCGGGTGGCGGAGCGGGGACGGCAATTACATTTCTGCTGATTGGATTGGGAATCGGTGCGGCGGTGGGATTGTTGCTGGCCCCGAAGACGGGGCGGCAACTGCGGAAGGATTTGCGCCGCGGGTATGACGACGCGGTGGATACGGTTTCGGATTGGACGGACGAGGCGCGGGGACGGTTCAAAGAGGCAATCGATAAGGGCGCGGACCTTGCCGAGGAGCTGCGATCGAAGGCGGAGCCGTTGAGCGATTTTCTGCGGCGGTCGTAGTAGGAACTCGATCCAAAAGTGAGAGGACGCCAGCTTGTGATGGCGTCCTCTTTTTTTATTGCAATTGTTTATTGCAATTGGAGGTGAGTTGTTTAGTTGCCGGAACCCGATTTCTCCGGGGCTTTTTGCACGTTCTGGTTGGATTGTGAGGCTCCGAAGTGGCGGAGGTCGAGACCGGAGCGGGATGTGGGATAGGGTCTGCCGCCCATCGTGCCTTCCCAGATGATGCGGTTGAAGGTCGCGGGATCATTGAGGTCTTCCTGGCTGAAGTCCATGCCCTTGGTTCTTGCCGCCCACCAGGCGGCGTCGTGAGCTGGCTTGGGCAGATTCTCGAGACTCTGGGGAAGCTTGTTGAGAATCGGAAGCTGGGTGTTGTAGAGGATGGAGGCGGGCGTCGCGGAGTAAGTCCAGGACGTCAGGGTGGTGTCGAAGGCGTCGGTCATGGGCGGAACGCCGGAGTCGTGCACGCCGAGCTGCTCGGTGCCGAGCACTTCTTCAATGGTACGCAGCATGTTGGTAGTGGCGTAGTGGTCGGAGACAACGGCGCCCTGCTTGACGAAGGGACCAATGACGTAGCCGAGGCTGCGGTCGCCACTGACGTGGTCGGCGCCATCCTGGGGATCGTCTTCGATGACGAAGATGAGAGTGCTGTTGGCGTAGGGGCTGTGCGCGATTTTGTCGACTGTCAGTCCGACGGCGTAGTCGTCATCAGCTATCTGAATTTCCGGCGTGTTGACGCCGAATGTGGCGGTGCCGAAACTGCCGAAGTGATCGTGATCGTAGCGGAGCAGAACGAGATTGGGGAATTTATTGCTCTTTACCTGCTGGTCAAATTCCCGCTCCCATTCCTTGTAGCGGAAAAAGTCGGGGTAGTTCTGATCAAAGGGCCAGAAGCAGGGATCGGTGCGTTTGAGCAGTTCCTTCTTCGCGGCCCACTCGACCTGAGTCGGAGGCTTGGTGGCGCAGGGATAGGCGAGAGTGGGACTGATCAGGCCAAGCTCCTCGCGCACTTCCAGAGCGCCGATATCGGTGTAGAAGCCGTAGTTGCGGACGGCGAGATGAGCTTTGAGCGCGGCATCCCAAATGTAGCCGGCGCCTTGTTCACCGGTCGGACCATCGGCTTCCACTTCGTTGGCATTCCCGGGGAGCAGGTTGGGATCGGGCGGATAAATCGGCTGCTCCTGCTGGCGAGCGGCCAGGCCGGTGAGGGCGACGTTAATGTTGCGCGCGGTGCCTTCGCTGTCATAGTTGGAGCCGCCTTTGCCGTAGTTGATGACGACACTCTTTTCGTTGAGATCGAGCGCGCGAGCGGCGGTGGACCACTGCCAGCCGTCCATGCTGACGATGCCGCTGTCGTAGAAATTGTCGAGGGTGACGAACTGCGTAGCGAGGTTGTGGAAGTTGGGAGTGAGGACGGCGGGGAACTGAGTGAGTGTGGGATCGGCATTGGCACCGTTGGTGAGGTCGCCGAGGACCTGATCGAAGGTGCGATTCTCTTTGACGATGTAAATGACGTGCTGGATGTGCTGACGCAGGAAGGTCATGGTGGCGATATCCTGCGCGCTGAGCTGGAAGTTGAAGCCGTTGTTCTGCGCGACCTGCCCGGTGAGATTCGAGAGCTGGACGGAGGTAGGGACGGGCAGAGTGAGCAGAGCGGCATACATGTTCTGCCACGCGTACTGGTTGTTTCCGCCGACCTGGGATTGCAGATTGTCGCAAGCGGAGCCGTAGCCGCCGCCGGGGTTGTCGTTAATGTAGCGGCAGTTGCCGGTGTTCGGAGTCTCGGGGCTTTTGCCGCTGACGACGTAGAGCGTGGAGGCGTCAGGGCTGATGCTGACCGAATTGGGCTGCCAGCCGGTTGGAATCAGACCGAGGACAGTGGGAGTCTTGCCCGCGAGGCTGATAACAGCGACGTCATTGGTGCCGCCGTTGGTGACGAAGGCGGTCTTCTCGTCAGGCGAGAGCGTCACGCTGTTGGGATTGCTGCCCTTGGGCACTCTTTTGCCGGACCCAAGCACGCCGGCGGGAGCGCTGGCGTTGACCTGGCTGAGGACTTTGTTGGCGGTGGCATCGATGATGATGAGCGCGTCCGAGTTGTCAGCGACGACGAAGAGACGCGTCTGAGCCTTGTTGAGGAGCATCTTGCCGGGGATGCCGGCGACGGGGATGCGTGTCGTCAGATTGAGCTGGGAATTTTGGAGGGTGAGGACATCGATTTCGCGATCGCGGGCGCTGGAGACGAAGACGGTGTTGTTGCCTTGGATGACGACGCCGACGGGGAACTCTCCGCCGGGAACGCCGGTGTCAGCGGGATTGATGATGCCGGGGCGCAAGTCGTATTCCTGGAGGACAGTGTTGTGAACGAGGTCGACGGAGGTGATGGAGTCGGTCTCGTGATTGGCGACGACGAGGATGGTGCCATCGGCGGTGATGCCGACGCCGGCCGCGGTGGGACCGACTTCGGTTTCTTCGCACATCAGATCACAGTTGTGACCGAGGTTGATGGGAGTTCCGACTTGAGCCCACTGGCCGCTGACCTGAGCGAAGGTGTAGATGGCGTCATCGGCACCGCCGGCGACGTAGAACTTGGTGCCATCGGGACTCCAGACGATGCCGCCGAAGGCGCGCTCGCTGACCATTTGGACGACCTGGGTTTTGACTGGGGTGCTGGGGGTGGAGATGTCATAGACGAAGATGTACTCGCCGGAATCCTGCGGCTGGTAATTGCCGGTGGGGTCGAGATTGAGGTTGTAGCCGCTGGTCAGGATCAGCATGGTTTTGCCGTCTGGGCTGACCACGGTGGTCTCGGCGCTATCGGGCGAGTAGTTGGGATAGTCGGGCAGGGCGACGGTCAAAGGTTGAAACACCGAGCCGGGCGCGGCATTCGGCGTGATGGTGGCGCCGGTGGGCAGAATCTGCGCCGATGCCGCACTGCCAGCCAAGCCTACGATGGCGAGGAAAGCCGCGAGCCTTGCTGCGCGGAGAAGATCGTTTTTCATGGAGAGCCTCCAGGGAAAAATTGGGTGAAGGTTTTTTGGGACAACGAGGGTTCGCGGGATCTTTTACCGGCGATAAGAGTAGGAGAGGAATGTTGCCGGAGAATTACTGGTTTATTAAAGTTTGGTGCAGATGTTGGAGGCGGAGGTGCGGGCGGGGAGACCGGTGAAAATTACTCTGGGGTGAATCCTGGGAGGGTGGCTGTAATCCAAAGGCGGGTGGAGGCGACGATGGCGAATGGCATGGTTGCGAAGGCGAGCGGGCACTCGGTGGACGAGACGGTGGGGAAGCTCACGGCGATGTTGCAGGCGAAGGGCGTGACGTTGTTTGCGGTGGTGGATCATAGCGGCGAGGCGGCGAAGGTTGGAATGAAGATGCCGAACACGAAGCTGCTGATCTTTGGCAGTCCGAAGGCAGGGACGCCGCTGATGCTGGCGGCTCCGAGCGTGGCGATTGATTTGCCGCTGAAGATTCTGGTGGCGGAGGATGCGGCGGGGAAGGTTTGGATTTCGTATAACAGTCCGGAGTATTTAAAGGAGAGGCACGGGCTGCCGGAGGAGTTGGTGGCTAATATTGCGGTGGTGGAAGTGCTGGCGGGGAAGGCGGCGGAGTAGTCGGGGGTCTTGAGCCGGCGAGCGATGTTAGAAGTGAGACAAAAGGGAGTCAGCACGGGGCACAGAGAAACACGAAACGCATTGAGCTTGGTGCGGATAAGAGGACTCGAACCTCCACGGCCTTGCGGCCACTAGGACCTGAACCTAGCGCGTCTGCCAGTTCCGCCATATCCGCAAGTGAGAAAATATCGGCAGGCTGCCCTTTTGCTACGAGGACATCATCTAATATCTACTGGCTGCGGCCCGCCTGTCAACGAAGCGGGGAGGGGATTTGGCTGCTTTGCATGTGAGGCTTGGCGGGCTGGTGTGAGGGCCGGCTGTTTCGGGACGGGAGCGGGCGGGGCGGGGACCGAATAGGGGTCATGGCAACGTCAGAAGATAAAGTCGCGAAGAACAAGACGCATGAGGAGAAGATTCCGGCGGAAGTGGCTCGCGAGCTGCGGGCTCTGGCGCATGATCTGAGCAATTCGCTGGAGACGATTATTCAGGCTACATATCTGATAACGCAGTCGGGGCCGGCGGAAAATCAGAAGCGGTGGGTGGAACTGATCGACCAGGCATCGCAGGACGCGGTGAGGATCAATAATAAGCTGCGCGAGATTATGCGGTCGCGGAGTTAGAAGCGGGCTTTGGGCGTTCGGCTTTGGGCTTTTGGCCCTCCGATTACGGGTTGCGGCGCGCGCAAATAGCCGCGCTCTCTGAATTCCGAACCAATATCAAAAGGGCCTAGAGCCGAACGCCGAGAGCCGAACGCCTATAGCTTTTATCTATCCGAGTTTTGCGTCCATGGTGATTTTCGCGTTGAGGACCTTGGAGACGGGGCATCCGGCCTTGGCGTCCTGCGCGGCTTTGCTGAATTGCTCGGCCGAAGCGCCGGGAACTTTGGCTGTGACATCGAGATGGACCGCGGTGATGGCCCAGCCGGAGTCGAGCTTCTCCATGGTGAGGGTCGCCGAAGTGTTGATGCTCTCGGGGTGGAGGTTGGCGCCGCCGAGTTGGGCGGAGAGGGCCATGGAAAAACAGGCGGCGTGGGCGGCGGCGATCAGCTCTTCGGGATTGGTGCCGGGAGCACCCTCGAATCGGGTGGTGAAGGAATAAGGTGTGTTGGAGAGAACACCGCTGGCCGACGAGATCGTGCCTTTGCCGTCTTTCAATCCGCCGTTCCAAACTGCGCTTGCTTTGCGTTGCATGAAAGTCTCCTCGAGTGGATCGATAAATAAAAGCGAACCCAGACCATTGTACCGAGATGAGGGCTGGTGTGGGGTTCAAGCGCCGGTGTGATTGCTCGCCCGCGTGGCGCGGGTAAACCTGCGACCTTTCGAAACTGTGTCAACCTCCCGAACATGTAGTAGCGCGGTTCTAGCGAAGACGAAAGAGTTGGACTATGTTCCAGAGGGCGCCGGCTCCGACGAGGCTTGCGGCGGCGGCGGTGACGAGTGGTCCCTGCGTGGTTTCGAAGAGATCGGCGAAGACTCCGGCTACGAAGACGAAGAGGAAGACGAGAGCGGCGAGATGGAAGCCTTGTCCGGGGAAGGTGGGCGCGGCGACTGACAGGATGATGAGCAAGGCAGTGATGAGGAGCGGGGCGGTGTTGCCGAAATAACGCGCGCGACGCCAGGCGATGTAGGCGACGAGGGCGGCTGGGAGAGCGAGGATGAGGGCGGGAGACTGGGCGGCGAGAGTCTTCAGGATTTGGGAGTAAGACGCGGGCATGGCGAAGGCGCGGTTCTGGAAGTCGATCCAGCGGGCGCGACGAATGGATTGCCAGAAGAGATCGAAGCGGAAGAAGTAAGAGGCGGCGAGGAGAACGGCGCCTACCGCGATGGCAGTGGACCAGATGGCGAGGACGGCGCGAGGACGCACGGGAGCGACCCAGAACATGATGGGGAGGACCACGATGGCAATGGCGGCCAGCGAAAATTGCGTGCCGACAGCGAGGGCCATGGCGAGTCCGAGGAGGAGAATGCGGCGGGAGTTCCAGAGGACGACCTCGCGCGGAGCGTAAAGCGTGTGAGCGACGGCGATGCCGGTGAAGACGATGCCGAATGCGCCCCAGACCCCGCTCATCTCGCCGAGATTTTGCGTGCCGGCGGTGGAGAGAATGACGCCGGGAGAAAAGCAGTAGAGCGCGAGCGCGAGATAACCGCCTACATTTCCGTACAGACGACGCGATACGTACCAGAGCGAGGCTCCGAGCATGGCGCCGAAGAAGAGATACGGAGTCGTGATCCAGATCTGGCCGAGGGTGGAATCGGGCGGGATGCCGGGAATCGGCACGAGCGCGGGAGCGGCGGCTACGAGGTAGTAGAAGGGCGAGCGGTCGACGTCATAGCCATCGCGGACGCGGAGATGGCCTTGGCGACCGGAGGAGGGGATGCCGGTGACGGCTTCCGAGCGCAGGGCTTCGGGAGTTCCGGCGACGGAGCGGCCTCGCCATTGCTCGAGGCCGTTGTAGATGCAGAGCGAGTGATCGGATTCGGGGAGCGCGCCGTGGATGGTTTGAAGGCGGATGAGCCAGAGGCATTGTGCGAGATAGAGGAGAAGCAGGGCGCCCGCAATCCATTGTGGACGGCCAATCGAGTCGGGATCGAGAAATCGGCGTAGGAAGCTCAAACGGAGTGTTTTACCATGTCGGGGACGATGGATACTAATCCCATCACGCCGGTTGGGGCGGGAACGGAAGCGCGAGCGGGCACGACGGAGACGCCGGATGTAGGGTTGACGCAGGTTCGGCGAGAAACGGCGGGCACGCCTTTCGCCGAAATCTTTGTCGGCGCGGACGGATTTTATCCGGGGGCGCGGTGGCTGCTTTATGTGGCGATGGCTTGTGTCACGTTTGGGCTGCTGAACTTTCTGACCGAGGGACTGCGGCCGGAGTCGGTGCCGCTTTGGTGGTCGATGGTGGGCGAGGTGCGCATGATGCTGGCGGTGATCCTGCCGGGATTCGTGATGGCGCGGATCGAAGGACGGCCGTTTGGAGAGTTTGGGCTGCCGGCGAAGCGGGCTTTTGGGCGCGACTTCTGGGCGGGAGCGCTGTGGGGGCTCGGGTCGCTGAGCGTGCTGATGTTGGCGCTGGCGGCGGTGGGGGCGTATTCGTTCGGGCGTCTTAGCGTGCATGGGGCGCGGATTCTGCGGTTTGGCTTTTATTACGCCGTGTTTTTTCTGATGGCTGCGTTCTTTGAAGATTTTCTGATGCGCGGATACTCGCAGTGGGTGCTGGCGCGGGGCATGCACTTCTGGCCGGCGGCGGCGCTGCTCTCGGTTTTGTTTGGGGCGCTGCATCTGGCGAATCCGGGCGAAGCGAGGATTGGGATTGCGGCCGTGGTAGTGATTGGATTTTTTTTCTGCCTGACACTGCGGCGCACGGGAGCGCTGTGGTTTGCGGTGGGGTTCCATGCGGCATGGGATTGGGGCGAGAGCTATTTGTATTCCGTTCCGGATAGCGGGTCGATTGCGCGTGGGCATTTGCTGAATTCGTCGTTACACGGGCCGGAGTGGCTGACGGGCGGGTCGGTGGGGCCGGAGGGGAGTTATTTCTTATTTGTGTTGATCGCCGGGCTGTGGGTGTTGTTTGGGAGGATTTATCCGGAGGTGAAATATGAGGTGTCGCGTCCCGTGGATCCTGCGACTGCGCATCTGAATCGCTAACCTAGTGTGCTAAAGTGTGTTCATGGCAAACACACGAAGCGCGACCTTGAGCATTCGCCTGAGGCCGGAGACAAAGAAGCGGCTGGCCAAGCTGGCGAAGGCTTCCGGCCGCAGCTCAAACTTCCTCATCGCGGACGCGGTGGAATCTTATGTGTCCGACCAGGAACGACTGCTTTCCGACTTGCGGCAGGCGGACCGGCAGGTCGATTCCGGGCACTACATTAAGCACGAGGACATGAAGTCCTGGCTGCTATCGTGGGGGACGGCGAACGAGATGCAGCCGCCAAAGTGCGTGTGCGGCAAGCAGCACGATGATGAGGCGCTTTGCCAGTAGACATTGTCTGGTCTCCGCTGGCGAGAGCGCGCCTGAGAGAGATTCGCGATTACGTGGCTCGCGATAAGCCAGAAGCTGCGGAACGCCTCGCGATTCGGATTGTCGCCGTGGTTGAGGCGCTAAGGACGCATCCGCACCTTGGCCGCGCCGGCGCGGAGCCCGAAACCCGCGAGTTGGTTATCGGGAGCACTCCTTACATCGTGATGTATCGCGTGGACGGCGACCGCGTGATGATCAGGACCATTTGGCACGGGGCGTAAGGGAAACATTAGGTGCGTAGGCTTCAAACTGAGGCGGTGACAGCGCGCGACTTGGAAGGACTAACTCTGCGCTTTAATCCGCAGTTCGGATGAGGGTGGCTTTCTCGCTCCGTGCCGGATGTGAACGATTGTGATCGTCTTTGTGTTACGCCGGGTTTGGTAATAAACAAGAAACGGACTGTGACTGAGCTTGCGGATATGCGCCCGCGCGCGGATGGGAAAACCCATACGAGGAAACCGGGTTAACAGTTCAATGTGCTCGGTTAGCGAATCTCCGAAGCGAAGGGCGGCGCCAGGGTCATCCTCAGCGATGTGCGCAACGATTTCGGCGAGATCGTTCAGCGCCTTTTGCGTGTAGACGAGGCGGTAGTCCACTTGGGTATGAGCTTGCGGACTGCTTCTGCTGGCACGGTTCTACCCGCTTCGGCATCGCGCATTCCTTCGTCGATCGAGGCTAGTGTCTCTTCGTCTTCCTCATCAACGATGGGGGCAGGGTGGTCGAGGTCGAGTTTCTTGGACTGCGCCATGAGGCGATAGTAGCACGGTTTTTCTAGTAATCCGACGTTTCAAAAGCGCGCGGGCCGCCCTCACGCTCGGCTAGATATCCAGGTTCTTCACATCCAGAGCGTTTTCTTCAATAAATTTCCTTCGGCCTTCCACATCTTCGCCCATCAGGGTGGTGAAGATGTTTTCGGTCTCGGCTATGTCTTCGAGCTTGACGGAGAGCAGGGTGCGGCGCTCGGGGTCCATGGTGGTTTCCCAGAGCTGCTCGGCGGTCATTTCGCCGAGACCTTTGTAGCGCTGAATGGTGTATTCGCGGCGGCCTTCGTTGAGGACGTAGTCGAAGAGCTCGCGGGCTGTGGCTTTTTCGACGATCTCCGGTTCTTTTGCGCGGCGCGGCGGCTTGGCGGATTTCTTCTCGGCTTTGGCTTCTACGCCGGTTTCGGCTTCCGGCGTTTCGGCTTCGGCCTCGTCGGCGGCATCGCCGTTTGATTTGGATGCTTTGGGCATACTCTCGACCACGAAGGGCGGCTCGAGATATTCGGCGATCTGCTTGAATTTCGAATTCAGCTGACGGCCTTCGGGAGTTGACACGAGTTCCCAGTTGATGACGTGCTCGGCACCCTGGTTGTTGACGAACCGGACTTCCCAGAGGTTGTGCTCTTCGTCGAAGCGGGTGTCTACGCTTTTCAGCTTGAGATCTTTCTGAAGGCGCCTGAGTTCTTTTTCGAGCTTCTCGATTTTCTTTGGGGCGTCTTTCTTTTCGCCTTCAAAATCGGAACGCTTGGAGAGATCGAGACGCGGGAGAAGCTCGGTGATTTTTTCTTCGCGAATGCGCTGGTTGAGCTTGTCGAAGAAGCCGAGATATTCGTTGAGGACGGTCATGAACTTGGTGAGGGCTGAGCCTTCCAGCTTAGCTGCGCCTTCTCCGTAGCGGACTACCAGGCCTTCGCTGGCGCGCTTGACCATTACTTTTACGAACTCGTGCTCGTTCTTGATGTACTGGTGCGACTTGCCCTTGCGGATGCCGAAGAGCGGCGGCTGGGCGATGTAGACGTTGTTGCGCTTGATCAGCTCCTGCATGTGACGGAAGAAGAAGGTGAGGAGCAGGGTGCGGATGTGCGAGCCGTCGACGTCGGCGTCGGTCATGAGGATGATCTTGCCGTAGCGGACTTTGGTCGGATCGAAATCTTCTTTGGAGATGCCGGTGCCGAGCGCGGTAATCATGGCACGAATTTCTTCGTGGGCGAGCATCTTGTCATAGCGCGCTTTTTCCACGTTCAGGATTTTTCCCTTGAGCGGGAGGATGGCCTGGAAGCGGCGGTCACGGCCTTGTTTGGCGGTGCCACCGGCGGACTCACCCTCGACGAGGAAGAGTTCGCAGCGATTGGGATCGCGCTCGGAGCAGTCGGCCAGCTTGCCGGGGAGGCCTCCGCCGTCGAGGGCTCCTTTGCGGCGGGTAAGGTCGCGGGCTTTGCGGGCGGCTTCGCGGGCGCGGGCGGCGTCGATGGCCTTGTTGATGATGCGCTTGGCGACAGCGGTATTCTGTTCGAAGAATGCGCCCAGCTTTTCGTTGACTACTGCCTGCACTACTCCGGCGATATCGGAGTTGAGCTTGCCTTTGGTCTGACCTTCGAACTGCGGCTGCGGCAGCTTGACGCTGATGACGGCGACCAGACCTTCGCGGACGTCATCGCCGGTGAGATTTTCTTTTACGTCCTTGAAGAGGCCCATCTGCTGGCCGGCGTAATTGATGGTGCGGGTGAGCGCGGTGCGGAAGCCGGAAAGATGGGTGCCGCCGTCGATGGTGTTGATGTTGTTGGCGAAGCTGAAGACGGACTCGGAGTAGGCGTCGTTGTATTGCAGGCCGATCTCGATATGGACCTGATCCTTGTCGGCCTCCATGTAGATGGGCTTCTCGTGGAGGGTCTGCTTGCCGCGATTGAGATGCTTGATGAATTCGGAGATACCGCCGTTGTATTTGAACTCGGCACGCTTGGCTTCGCCGGTCTTGGGATCGGTGGTGCGCTCGTCGGTGAGGGTGATGGTCAGACCTTTATTGAGGAAGGCGAGTTCGCGCAGGCGCTGGGCGAGCGTATCGAAGTTGTATTCGGTGGCGGTGAAAATTTCGTGGTCGGGTGTGAAGTGGACCTTGGTGCCCGTCTTTACTTTTGCCGCGCCCGCCTTTTTCAGTTTGCTGGTGGGCTCACCCTTGGAATAGGTCTGCTCCCAGGTAAAGCCGTCGCGCCAGATTTCGAGTTCGAGCTCGTGGCTGAGTGCATTGACGCAGCTCACGCCTACGCCGTGCAGTCCGCCAGAAACTTTGTAGGAGTTGCTGTCGAACTTGCCGCCGGCGTGGAGGGTGGTCATGACGACCTGAGCGGCGGGAAGCACGTCGCCATTTTCGAGAGTCATGTTGTCGACGGGAATGCCGCGGCCGTTGTCGACGACGGTGATGGAGTTATCGACGTGAATGGTGACGTCGATTCTGTCGGCGTAGCCGGCGAGAGCTTCGTCGACGGAGTTATCGACTACTTCATAGACGAGATGGTGAAGGCCGAGCTCGCCCGTCGAGCCGATGTACATGGCGGGGCGTTTGCGGACGGCTTCCATGCCGCCGAGGACTTTGATGGAGTCGGCGGTGTAATCGCCATTGGGGGCTTTGCCGTTTTTCGCTTTCGCGTCCGCGGCTTTTGCGTCGGCGAGATCGGTATTCAATTCTTTCGTTGCCATTCTGCTCCGTTGGTACGGTTGGAGAAAGCCGGGCTCGCGCTGCGGCTGGAGGTGCGCTGCCGGGACGGCTCGGTGAGGCTCAACTTATTGAAATTTAGGATAGTTAGCGATCACCTGAGCTGGGTTCATTTTAGCATAAATGGTATGGTTTTTGGGGGCGGAATCGGGGGTGTAAATGGCCGGGATTGAGGGGGTTGGGCGGGGGAGTTTTGGGCGGGGGAAATGGGTGGAATTTGGCGAGCGATTGGTCGAGTTGACGGCCAAGAGGGGATTAAAGGCTGCTCGGTGTGCAGTGAGTGAAGTGGGGATGTTACGCCAGCCGTCCTGCGAAACTCTAGGGACTAGTCATAACATGGGCGCGTACGGCGGGTGCGATCTCAAATAGAGCTGGAAGCGGTTCACCCAGATGAATCCCGATCAAATGAATCTCGTCTTCGACCTCAGGGTACCTTTTCCACGTTGTGTCTGCTAACTGCAAGAAGAGTTGGTCCGATAAGACAACATCATGTATGGAATGTTCCCGACGGGTCCGCGTGAGCCGATAGCGGTATGCGGGAATGCCGTCCAAAATTTCCGGTCCCAGATTATCTCTTCCCTCAACCACGTTGTGCCAACAGACAAATGTTCGCGTACTGTGTCCCTTCTGCACCCGCGTCAAGCCAGTTCCCTCGGCACCATCTGCAATATAGGCGTCCGCGCCGTCGGCGCTGGTTGCTCTCAAGCCAGAGGACGGCTCCGTTACCCGGTACGTCAGATCGGTGACGGTCCCCCTCGCCGGATCGCAGATTGTCTCCGACCACTCGCTCACATCACCCTCTGCCGCATGAGTAGTAGTGATGCGCGAGGCAATAATGACGCGACCGTTGCCGTCACGCACGATGAGTCCCGCTGGCGAATCAGGCTTATCATCCACGCGAACGGTTTTCCCGTCCGGTCCGATCCTTCTTAAGCCTTCCTCCACTCGTGCTGTGAACGGAAGGTTCGGTACCTCGCCAACGAAGGCATGCCCCGTCTGGCACACTGGATATTCCTCTTTACTCTGAATTTGTGCCGGTGATCGTAAGGGGAGTACAGCGATCGTGCTCATAATGGCGAGTGCCAAGAATCTCATAAGTACTCTCCTGCAGGTCGGCATTCGTCCGTTACGCGCGATTCTAGCCTAGATTGATTGGCGAAGCCACATTAGCGGTCATCGACTAAATGATTTTGTCCACGGTAGTTCTCCAAACTCTTGCTTAGGCCAATCAGGAGCTCACCTCGCTGGTGCACCGGCGAATCCCAGATTCTCAATCAGCTCGTCGACTTCATCTTCGCTGCCGGCTATGAAGGTGAAGGAGAGGATTTGTCCCTTCACGACCATGACTAGCGTGGACTGATGCATGGTGAGGCTGTCGGTGAGTTGCCGGGTGAAGTCGGCACGGAATAGTTCGCGGGTGTCGATGGTGAGGGCGGAGGGATCGCCGTTTGGTTTGAAGCCTTGTGCGGAGGTGAGGCCGGTGAGCGGGGCGAGGAAATCTGCGGCGGTTTTGAGGCCGGGATAGGACGAGAGGCTCTCTGTCGCGATTACGACGGCGGAGTTGATGGTATCGCCGGGGGCTGCGGGCGGACGCTCGAAGACGGCGAGGAGAACGTCGCTTGGCGCCGGAGTGGCGGCTTTGTTTCTTGCGGAAGGAGATTTGGAAGACGCCTTGGGATTAGAGGAGGTGGAGTTGGGGTGCGGGGCGGAATCGTCTGCGGTGCCGGCAGCAGGGTTATTTTTTCCGGCTGGGGAATCGTCTGTCCCTTGAGTGGCGGCTGAATTCGAATTGGGTCCGGCGGCTTGCTCGCGCATTTCTCTGGTGCGGTCGACCCAGCCGTAGGGGATCTTGTAGCGGAAGCCGAAGGCGGGGTTGCGGTAGAGGTGAGAATCGTCGGCGGGAGCCGGTTTTGAAGACTCCGTACGCGGGTGTTTGGGCGAGGCTTGCGAAAGCGCGAGCGGGGCGGCGAAGATCCCGAGTGCGCAGGCGCAGGTCAAGCATGGATGGATTGCGCATCGAAAGATTTGCAACTTGAAGATCATCAATACCCAAATCACGCGAGTCAAATCATGCAAGCCAGGTCGCGCAACTCAACCCAGTTTACATGCCTATGCTGAGAACCTGTGAGCGCGGGCCACGGCTTTTCTATGCCCATGATTACGCGCTTCCGCTGCCGGGGGGCACCGGTTTCCGATCGAGAAATAGCGTTACCGCGCGAGCGGCTTGCGGCGGATGGAGGCTGCGCCGGTGACGGATTGGGATTCCGGGCGGGTGAAGTGGCGTGAGGATCGAACTGGGACAAGGAGAAATGGCGAAGAGAGCGCCCTTGCAGGCGCTCCCATGAGCCAGATTGGCTATTCTTCTTCCGCCGCTTCCTTGGCGATGATGACCTTCAGGTGCGTGGTCACGTCCTTGTGCAGTTTGACTGCAATGGTGAATTCGCCGATGGTCTTGAGCGCCTCGTGCAGCTGAATTTTGCGCTTGTCGATGTGGAAGCCCTTCTTTTCGAGAGCGTCGGCGATGTCGCCGCCGGTAACCGACCCGAAGAGCTGATCGTTCTCGCCAGCCTTGCGGGTGAACGAGACTTCGAGGCCGTCAAACTGCTTGGAGAGCTCCTCGGCTTCCGACTTCTCTTTCGCCGAGCGGCGGACGGCGGCGGCCTTCATCTGCTCGATGACAGTCTTGTTGGCGACGGTGGCTTCGATCGCGAGTTTGCGGGGCAGGAGGAAATTGCGTCCATATCCTTCGGCGACCTTGACGACCTCGCCACGGTTGCCCAGCTTCGGCACATCTTCTTTGAGAATGACTTCCATTGTCGATGACTCCGTTTTGATCTTGTCGTTAGTGCTGTGGTCGCCGGTCGTTCGTCGACAGTCGTCCGGAATGTGTGGGTTGATCACGCTTCTCGGTGAACCCGTAACTTGCCGACGACCGACGACCAGCGACTAGCGACTGCTCTTGCCTACTGCGCGCGTCCCGCGAAGGGGAGTAGCGCAATGTTGCGAGCCTGCTTGATTGCCTTGGACAGGCGGCGCTGATGCGGCGTGCATACGCCGGTCAGACGGCGCGGTGTGATCTTGCCGCTTTCGGCGACAAACTGCGCGAGCAGGCGCACGTCCTTGTAATTGACGGCTTCGATTTTTTCGACGCAGAACTTGCAGACTTTCTTGCGGCGAAAATATTTGCGGCCGCCTTCGCGGGGACCGCCTGGGCCGCCGCCGCCGGGACGGGGGCCTCGCGGTCCGCGATCCGAGCGTCCTTCTGTCCGACCGCCACCGGCGCCACCTTCGGGCGCTGAGGCTTGAGGTTTCGTTTCTTCTGCCATATTGCTCCTTAACTCTTATCGAAATGACTCTTATCGAAATTCAAAATTCGTTAGCAGGTAGCCCGTCCAAGCGCTGCCTGGCGAGATCTTGCGATCACCCACCGACAAAGCCGCGCAGGACGCGATTGAATGGGCGCCTTGGTACCCTACGCCGTTGGTTGTGCGGGCGCAGGCTCGCTGCTGGCTTCCGGAGTTACCGGAGGCGGGGCCGCGGCGCTGGTTTTCTTTTTGGCGTCGCGCAGTTTCTTCACCTTGTCGAGGCGCTTCAATTCCTCGTCGGTGCGCACGCTGAGGAACTTGATGACCTGCTCAGTGACGCGCAGGCGGCGTTCGACCTCGTGCACGATGGAGCCAGCGCCATCGATCATGAGCAGGACAAAGATGCCATCGTTGAACTTTGCGACTTTGTAGGCGAGCCGGCGCTTGCCCCAGACCTCGCTCTTTGCCGTTCCGCCCGCCGAAGTTACAGAAGACTCGAGGGTGGAAATCAGTTTGTTCAGATCCTCGTCGACCATATCCGGGCGGACGATGAACATCACTTCATAGCTACGATTCATTCGTTCTCTCCAAGAAACTTTACGAACAGATTCCAAGCTTTGGGCTCCCGGCTTTAGGATTTAAAGTCCGAAGCTCCGTGCCGCCCAAAGGCGAAAACCCGGTGCCTAAAGCCCATCTTCCGGCTTGCGGTTGAACTTATTCATGGCCGCCGCCGGACCGTCTTTCAAAATCGTTTCTACCGCTTGCGCGGCTGTGTCGAGCAACTCGTCTACGACTTTTTCCTGCGCCTTGCGAAAGGGCGCCAGCACATATTTCGCGCCGTCGCCGACCTTGCGCTCGGGCGCGATGCCGAGCCGAATGCGCAAAAACTCATCCGTCCCGAGCGCCCCGAGAATGGACTCCATCCCGTTGTGCCCGGCGGTACCACCGCGCTGCCGGATGCGCATCGTGCCGAAGGGCAGATCGAGCTCGTCATAAATGACGATCAAGTCCGACTGCACCTCGACCTGATGTTCCGCCACCAGCTCGCGCACCGAAAGCCCACTAAGATTCATGTAGGTTTCCGGCTTCGCCAAAATCGCGGGCTGGCCGCCGATTTCTGCCCGCGCCGTCAGCGCCCGGCACTGGCGGTTGCGAACTTCAATCCCGCGGTCCGTGGCGATGCGGTCGATCGTCAGGAACCCGAGATTGTGCGGCGTGAACTGGTATTCGATTCCAGGATTGCCCAAACCGACGATCAGTTTCACGAAATCAGCTCTCAGCTCTCTAGCTATTGGCTAGAAGCTTATCGCTGCCACTAGCAAAAAGACCTCATACGTTCAAACGCTGCAAAGAGCAAGCGATCCTTCGCCGCGTTCAGGACGACGGTGGCGGGCTCAAACGCCCGCCAAACGCCGTCATTTCTTTTCCTTCTTATCAGCCTTGGCGTCCTTGACCTCGGCTTCGGCTTCACCCTCGACTTCCTGCTTACCCTTCTTGATGACCTCGGGCTCAGCCGGAGTTGCAGCCGCCTCGGCCGCCGCTTCCGGTGTGGCCACAACTTCTTCCTTCACCGAGGTGATGTGCGCAATCATCTGGTCGCCATCGGTGAGGAACTTGAGCTTGTCGCTGTGGGCAATGTCCTTGACGCGGACTTCGACGCCGAAGGTGAGGTGGCTGATATCGACTTCGATGGACTTTGGAATATCAGCCGGCAAACATTCGATCTCGATCTCGCGGACGATCTGCTCGAGAATGCCGCCTTCCTGCTTTACGCCAGCGGCTTCGCCCTTGAGGACGACCGGCACCGTGACGGTGAGTTTCTTGTCCATAGCGATGCGCTGAAGATCGACGTGGAGCAAGCGGCCTTTGATGGGCTCAAACTGCCAGTCGACGATCATCGCCTTCTCGCGAGCGCTATCGAGAGCGAGATCGAAGATTGTGTTGTGACCGCTCTCGGAGTGCAGAATGCGCAACACCTGGCGCGGATCGACGGCGACGGTGGTCGTCTCTTTGCCGGCGCCATAGACGACGGCCGGAATTTTTCCGCCCACGCGCACGCGGCGCGCCGAATTTTTGTTGCCTGCTTCGCGCATTTGCGCTTCCAAAATATTTACTTCCGCTGCTGTAGCCATAATTCCGTTTCCCGTCCTTGGTTAAAGTCGTCGTTAGTCGTTCGTCCTTCGTCCTTCGTCGTTAGTCGTTCGCGATCTTTTCGCTTCGCGACTGTCCGGTCACACTTAAGGACCAAGGACGAAGGACTATTTACATAAACAGCCGGCTCACGGAAGTTTCTTCGTGAATCGACTGGATCGCGCGGCCAATGAGACCGGCGATGGAAAGCACTTTGATCTTCGACAGCTTTCGCGCTGACTCATTCAGCGGGATGGTGTTGGTTACCACCACCTCGGTGATGGGCGAATTCAGCAAATTTTCGGCCGCCGGGCCCGAGAGCACCGGATGCGAACAGCAGGCGTAAACCGTGCTGGCGCCATTCGCTTTCAGCGCCTGCGCGACCTTCACCAGCGTTCCCGCCGTGTCGATCAAATCGTCGATGATCAGGCAGGTGCGATTTTCGACATCGCCGATCACATGCATTACTTCGGCGACGTTCATTTCGACACGCCGCTTGTCGACGATGGCCAGCGCCGCGTCCATCTTCTTGGCGAAAAATCTCGCCCGCTCCACGCCACCGGCGTCGGGCGAAACCACTGTTAAGTCTGGCAGGTTCAGCTTGCGGAAGTAATCCACCAGCACCGGCGAGGCAAACAAATGGTCGACCGGAATATTAAAAAATCCCTGTAACTGCGGCGCATGTAAATCGACAACCAGCGCGCGGTCCGCCCCAGCGGTCGTCAGCAGGTCGGCGACCAGCTTCGACGAAATCGGCACCCGCGGCTTGTCTTTTCGATCCTGCCGGGCATAGCCGAAGTACGGAATCACGGCCGTGATTCGCCGCGCCGAAGCGCGTTTGAGCGCATCCATCATCATCAGTAGTTCCATCAGGTGCATATCCACCGGACGGCACGTCGGCTGAATTACAAAAACGTCGGCGCCACGCACGTTCTCCTGAATCTGCACGTAGCATTCGCCATCGGCGAAGCGCGTCACCAGAGCCTGGCCACGGGTCAAGCCGAGAAACGCGCAAACCTCGTCGGCAAGCGCCTCATTGGCGGTGCCACAGAAAATCTTGAACCGGTCATCGACCCGGGCGCGCTGGGGCTTGCGTTCCGTCTTCTCGTCCGGAGTGGGCTTTTTTTCCAACTTCTCCGCAGTCGTAGTGGCAGTGGCCATGTCAGTTCTCAGTGTTCGTTCTCAGTTCTCAGTTTTGGCTCTGACTCTCGCTGAGAACTGAGAGCCGGGAACCGAGAACTGGAGTACTGGCTGGGCCGCTAGGATTCGAACCTAGACAAAGTGCTCCAAAGGCACTTGACCTACCATTAGTCGACGGCCCAGTGTTCGCATCCAACAAACTCAGATCGAGAGATCCCTCGCTGTGCTCGGGATTTCGGCAGCGGGCTGCCGCTCCGCTCACGCCCGCTAAACGCCTCAACCTACCATTAGTCGACGGCCCAATCCTTATCTTGATCGGTGGTGACTAGTATGCCTAAATCCGATCTTCCCGCAAACAACAAAACTCGCAAATTGCGCTGTTCCCTGGAACCATTAGCGACCAGCGACGAATGCCCACTTGGAGCATTCCCGGCGGGTCAGGGTCCTGGTTGCTTTCGCCTTCAGGCCATGCTTGCGCAGAGCCTGAGCCGCTTTCACGGCCGCTTTTTCGGACTCAAAGAGGCCGTAAAGGGCCGAGCCGGAACCCGACAGCGACGCATACTTCGACCCCGCGCGCAACAGCGCACGTTTTATGTCTCGTAGTTCGGGAATTTGCGAAAAGACGACTCGTTCGAAGTCGTTTTCAATCCCGGCTCGGACAAGGTCGGATAGCAGGCTTCCAACCCGGCCCCCGCTCTTAACGGCGGGAGCACCAGCGTCAGGGGTACCAGTAAGCCACGCCGACAGAGCGCAGCCGACCTCAAACAGTTTATCGGAGGAGGGCGGAGCAGTCAATTGTCGATGAATTTCGGGAGCCGACTGGTCCGCAAGTGCGTCCCAATCCGCAAAGGCGCGTGGGGTAGAGACTCCGACGTTGGGAGTCACGACGACCAATGGGAGCGAAGGCAAGTCGGGCAGAGGATAAACCTCCTCGCCGTGGCCGACGCCGAGTACGGTGCCGCCAACGACAAAGAGCGGCAAGTCCGATCCGACCTGGGAGGCGACGCGAAGGCGCTCCGGGCCGCTAAGCCGCTTTCGGAGGGCCTTTTCAATCCCGAGCATGGTGGCCACGGCATTTGAGGATGCGGCTCCCAAGCCCCCCTGGACGGGCAGGCGTTTTTCGATTTCGATGAAGACCCGACTGCGCGGTTTGATCTTCTGGAGAACGCGCTCGGCGATGCGGTGACAGGTGTTCGACGAATCGAGAGGGACGCGGGGATCGGCGCAAAGAATTTCGAAGCCGGAGCCGCGGGCGGTGCTGATGCGAATAATGTCATGCAGGGCGATGGTCTGATAGACGGTACGGAGATCGTGAAACCCGTCCGGTCGACGGGCTCCGATGTACAAGCCGAGATTGATCTTGGCGAACGACCGCACTGCAACAGTCATGGAAGAGGAATTGTAAGCGATGGCGGGTTCGAAGACACTCCTGTCTGAGGGCGGAGGCTTACGCGAAACGGGAATTTTCCGACATCTCTCGTATCATGGCTGGGGCCATTCGTGGCAGATAGACTTCTGATTTCGTGACAAGGATTTTAGATAGTTCCGTGCAACTCCGTCCCGCTCTCAACTCGGCGATTAAGCTTCTGACCGCGCAGCGCGTGCCGTCTCCGCGGATGAACGCTGAATTGCTCATCATGTTTACGCTCGATTGCGACCGGGCTTATCTCTATGCGCATCCGGAGCGGAAACTCACGGTGGACGAGATTTCGCGCTACGATGCGGCGCTGGAGCGGCGCGCGACCGGCGTTCCGGCGCAGTACATTACGGGGCATCAGGAATTTTGGGGGATAGATTTGATTGTGTCGCCGGCGGTGCTGATTCCGCGGCCGGAGACGGAGCATGTGGTGGAGGCAGTGCTGAAGCTGGCGGGGGCTGAGGCAAGTCAAGATCAACAGCCAAATCAAAAACAGCGGACAGGAGTGTCCGCGCCACACGAGCTTCGCATTGTGGATGTGGGGACGGGATCGGGGGCGATTGCGCTGGCGCTGGCTCGGGAGTTGCCGGCGGCTGAGATTTACGCGACCGAGATCTCGGCGGATGCACTGGAGGTGGCGAGGGCGAATGCGGCTCGGCATGAACTGGCCTCGCGAATTGAGTTTCGGCGGGCGGACTTGCTTTCTGAATTGCCGCTCGGGTATTTCGATTTTGTAGTTTCGAATCCTCCTTATGTGGGCGAGTCAGAGGAGGATACGGTTCAGCTTGAGGTACGGAAATTCGAGCCGCGCGGTGCGGTGTTTGCCGGACCGACCGGGCTCGAAGTGATTGCGCGGCTAATTCCGGCTGCGCACGCCGCACTGCGTTCTGGCGGCTGGCTGGTGTTTGAGATTAGTGGAACGATTGTTGGCGGGGTGCGTGAGTTGCTCGGGGGATGGGCCGATGTCGAGATCAGGAATGATTTGCAGGGGATTGCGCGCGTAGCGTCGGCTCGGAAGGCAACGCGACCGCTTAACTGATTCCTTTCCTTTTTCACAGGTCCATCAAGAATGCGGGGCGGACAGGAGTGTCCGCCCCGCATTCTGCTCCGGCTTTCTTCGCGATCAGAAGGTCACTCGTACACCCAGCTGGGCGGCGAATGGAATGCCTACCGTTGTGCCCGGGCCGAAGAAATCTCCCAGCCCGCCTTCGGGTATTTCGAGTTGCTTCAGGCTGGTAAGGGGAACAGTTGCCGAACAATCGGGTACTGTGCATATCGTGCTGACGATGGTGCGCCCGTATTGATCGGGTGCCATCTGTGACAGAGGAATGGGCAACTGAGCGACGTTCACGGCGAAATTGGCGCCGGGGTTGTTGCGGTTGAAGAGATTGAAGAACTCGGCGAAGGGATAAATCTGCCAGCGCTCGTTGACCTTGATGGGACGCGCGACGCGCAGGTCCGACTGAATGTAGGGCGTTCCGCGGAATTCATCGAGACTGGTGTAGACCGGACTGCCACCATTCAAGGAAACCCAGATGCGGCTGACGTTGGCTTCATCGGTAATCGTGATGGGCCGCGCACTCTCGATCTGATTCACCGTGCTCAATTCAACGCCGCCCGGGATGTGGAGGGTTCCGGCGAGAACGAAGCGGTGACGGACGTCTTCGCCAGAGGGACCATAGTCGCCGGGTCCGAAGGCGTCCAACTGTCCCTGATTCGGAAAACCCAACGTCTGCGGGACGGGGCAGACGCCATCGACGTAATCGAACAGTTCGCCGAGCAGGCATCCCCAGGTTTGCGCTTTGGAGAAGGTGTAGTTTGCGACCACGCTGAAGCGGCTCATATTGCCTTGTGCATGCAGCATGAGCGCGTTGTAGCTGGAACGGTTATTGGACTCGAAGACGGTAGCCTCTGCGTAGGGGAAGCCGCGATAGCCGTGGTTGCCCTGCTCGTGCACGTAGTCGGCGCTGGCCATCCAGTGCTGGTTGAAAGCGTGCTGGACGCCGGCGGTGGTGTGGATGGAATAGGGAGTCTTGTAGCGAGGATCGATCAGAGACGGCGGAGCGACCGAATTGGGATTGACGGACTGAAATGCGGCGGCCCAGCCATTCTGAGCGAGATCGTCATAGTAAAGGCCAAAGCCGGCGCGGAGCACGGTTTTCTCGTTGTCACCGGGAGAATATGCGAGGCCGAGGCGCGGTGCGAGCTGCTTGTGATAGTCATGCGGCACGGCCTGGGGATATCCCAGCGATGGCAGCAGAGAGAACGAAGGATTGGCCTCCTGACTCACGCCCGAGGCATTGAACAGACCGAATGTTGTCTGCCAGCGAAAGCCGTAATTCACGGTGAGGTGATGCGAGACGCGCCAGGAGTCCTCGGCATAGAGCGCGAACCGCTGGACGTTCTGAGAGAAACCGCCGTTGCCGGCGGGAGTGAAGGAGCAGGTGATGGGAAGGTTACCCGGGATAGGAGTAGGCGGCGCCGGATCGCAGGGATCATTCGGATTCGGGGGAATGAAGTAGAACTGCGATGGATTGGCGACGTAGTAATCGGGATTGTAGGGATAGGCGATGAACTGCTCGGCCGTCGCGGCGAACGCGCCGCCCAGCACCGGTTCGTGAATGAAGTCGACGCCGAATTTGAAAGCGTGCTTGCCCATTACGTGGCTCAAATCGTAGCGCGCCTGGTACTTGTCCTGATTGCGCAAGTCGGGGAAAAGCGTAATTGGCGTGGCGTACTGATTATCGCCATACGTCTCAAAGCCGGAGACGGTCAGCGCCGTCACGCTGAAGGGGAATTGAATGGCGAAGCCGAGATCGGAGTTGCGCGTTTGCGTCAGATGCAGCAGGCTCGCGTCCAGCACCAGAGTGCCGACCCAGTTCGGGGTGAAGGTGTAGGTATTGCTGAGGGCGACGTTCCAATAATTGTTGTGGGTGATCAGCCCGGTCGAGGGCAATGTGGCCTGCTGCACGAGCGCGTTGTGGGTCAAGTAGCTGTCCTGGGAGATGCGGAGGAACCAGTTCGACTTTTGAGATTGCACAAGGTCAAATCGCACGGTGCCGATGTAGTCGCGGAAAGGGATTGGAACGTTTTGCGGAATGGCGTTGGCCGCGGGATAGCCGGGAATTGGGTAGATGTAAGGGGACTGGGTGACGTCGGCGAGACTTGACAGGGCGGTGAATTGATCGAGACTGGCCGGACTGTAGGCGATGCTCGCGTTCTCATGAACGTTTTCGAAGGCGGCAAAAACCCAAGCTTTGTTCTTTGCTATTGGTCCGCCGATAGTCCCAACATAGTTCTGGCGCGAGAAGGGCTGCTTGGGATTGTGGACGCAGGTTCCGTCGGTGCAAGTCTCGGCGGGATTCTCGATGGGGAAACGGGCGTTGAGCGCGGACTGCCGGTCATAGACCGAGGCGCTGCCGTGCCAGTCATTGGTTCCGTTCTTGGTGGTGATCACGACGGATCCGGCGGTCGTCCAACCGGTGTCGGCGTCTTCGTTCGAGGTGCGGACGGCAAATTCCTGAAGCGCGTCGGGGGAGAAATTTTGGAGGAAACCGCCGATCCAGTCGTCGGAATTGTCGGCGCCATCGACGGAGAGCTCGTTATTCAGGCCGGAGCTTCCGCCGGTGGAGACGGCGGTGATGCGAGCCTTGGTTGGATCGGAGGGCTCGACAGGTTCGGTTCCGGGGACCAGATAGGCGATGTTGGCGAAGCTGCGGGCAGGCAGCGGCAAGGTTTCCAGATCCTGTTGGCCAACCACTCCGCCGCGCGTGGCGGTCGAGGTGTCTACCGTTTCCGTGGTGATCGAAGAAGATTGCCCCTGCACGTTCACGGTCTGGCGCGTGGTCTGCGGTTGAAGCGTAATGGAGACGTCGCGCACCACGCTGACAGCCACTTCGACGTCGGCGGAGGCGTCGGCGAATCCCTTCGCGCTGGCGACCATGTGGTAGCGACCGGGAAGAAGACCCTCAATGCGGAATTCGCCGCTGAGGTTGGCGACGGCATCGCGCGTGATGGAGGAATCGGCGGCCTGAACGGCGATATGCGCGCCGGCAATGCGAGCCGCGCTCGCGTCTTGTACTTCGCCACGAAGGGCGCCGTTCGGATTCTGTGCAACTGATGTCGATACGACCGTCAGTACTACGAACAGGCAAAGACCGGGGCACAGCTTTTCAAAAGCACGATTCATGGACACTCACCTGGCGAAAGTAGAAATCCCGCCGATAATCAGAACTGGCGCGGACAATGCATGCAGCGGCGGAGCAGATAGACTCGTTGGCAGAATAGAGGCGGAGCAAACGCTACTACCAGCAATAGTCGCGCAGGCGGACGAAAAGGATAACGCCTCTGGAGACGGAGTTTACCGAACCAGCCACTCGGTTAGTTCGTGAGTCACCGCAAGAGCGGGGCCATAGGTGACAAAGGCGCAGAGCGCGAGGAGCGTGACGGGAGGAATGGCAAGCCATTTTGGTATTCGGCGCTGGCGAGTCTGGCTGCCTTCATCCCAGGCGAGGAGGCGGGCGATGCGGGCACGGATGGATCCGGTGACGAATCCGACGGTGCAGGCGGGAGCGGCCTCGACTGGAACCAGGCGCGAGAGTTTGACGAGGGCTGCGGCGAGATCGAGTGCGTCGTTGACGGAGGAAACTGCGGCATCATCGGCAGCCAGTTCGGCGGCCTGCGACCAGGCCGAGTCGAGCTTGGACAAGCCTGGGAATGGGGCAAAACGGAAGACAAGTTTTTTCAGGTTATCGCAGGAGCGGATGTGCGCCAGCTCGTGTTTGAGCGCGATGCGGAGTTCGTCTTCGCCGAGGACCGCGACCGCCGATTCCGAGATGAGGACGCGCGGTGCGCGCATTCCAATCAGGGTAAGGGGTGGAGTTTCTTTTCGCGAACGGAGAGTCGCGGTTGGAGAACCGGTTTCCAGGGAGCTGGCGCCTTCGAGCCAGCGCGCCACGATGCGGGAGGTTCGAACCTGGGCGGCGGTGACGCGATAGGAACCGTAAGCGATGAGAAGAAGCGCGACCACGCCCAGGGTGAAGGTGACGGTGCCCATGCCTTCGTCGGCGGAACGGGGTTCGAGTATCTGAAAAGAGGGAATAACAAACGCCGCCGTGATGAGAATGGAAGCAACAAGAGGGAGCACGCGCAAGGCGAAGAGCAGATCGGCGACACTTTGCTCGGCGGCATGCAGCCATCGCAGCGAGCGCCAGGAAACCGCAGCCAGCGCGGAGAACAGGCAATACGAGAGAACAAAAAAGGTCAGCGAGACGGCAATCTCGCGCAACGCAAACATTAGCGCCGCTCCTTGCCTCTGAATTCGCCTCTGAATTCGCTCCTGGCTTCCTGTGCCGGCTCCGGAGTGCCATTGGCTTTCAGTTCGCGGCGTTTGCGTTCGATCAAAATCTGAAGCTCATCGAGGAGCTGCGCATCGTGCGCGCTGAGCGCTTCCACGAGATAGGAAAGAGGCAAGGCCGAGGTGTCATTCGATCCGAGAAGCTGGCGAATGCCATCCATGGCGACGCCGCGTTGGAGTTCTTCGGAGGTCAAGCGGGGGGTATAGCGAAAAGCGCGACCCTCGGCTATGCGGTCGAGCAGACCTTTCTTGTAGAGGCGATCCATCGTGGTCATGACGGTGGTGTAGGCCTGACGGATGCCGGTTCCATCCACCATCTCCCGGACCGTGGCCGACCCCCTTGACCAGAGCTCACGGAGGAGTTGCTGTTCAAAGGGACCGAGTTGCGGAGTGGGACTGGAAGCGAAAATAGAGAATCTGGTTGTCATTGGAAGCCGAGTGCAACTGTAAATCTAATCATCGGACGGTGGGGGCATCCAAACCAAGACTATACCATTTCATGTCGTGACAGTCGCAGCCAAAGACCGCTATTTGCGCGGCCAGCGGCAAGAGTTTGCACATTTTGGCAGACTTAAAGATTGGTGGCGAACTAAATAGCCGCGGCGGGCAGGATTTCTTCTACATCGATCTTGGTCGGGTAACTGCCGCTATAGCAGGCGGAGCAGTAAGTCGTTTTTTCGCCGTCGGCGGCCGCTTTCTTGAGGCCGTCAAGCGAAAGATAGGCGAGCGAATCGGCGCCGATGAATTGGCGAATCTCTTCGACCGACTTGTTGGCGGCAATGAGCTCGCGCTTGGAAGGCGTATCGACACCGTAGAAGCATGGCGAAATCGTCGGCGGACAGGAGATACGCATATGGACTTCCTTGGCGCCGGCATTGCGGATCATGCGCACGATCTTGCGGCTGGTGGTGCCGCGAACGATGGAGTCGTCGACGAGGATGACGCGCCTGCCTTCGAGCATGCTGTGGACGGCATTGAGCTTGAGCTTGACGCCGAAGTCGCGGACGGATTGCTGCGGCTCGATGAAGGTGCGCCCGACGTAGTGATTGCGGATGAGGCCGAGGCGAAAGGGAATGCCACTTTCGGCGGCATAGCCGATCGCGGCGGTATTGCCCGAATCGGGTACAGGGACGACGATGTCAGCGTCGACGGGGGCTTCGCGAGCGAGCTGGCGGCCCATGGCTTCGCGGCTTTGGTCAACGGAACGGCCGAAGACGATGCTGTCAGGGCGCGAAAAGTAAACGTGCTCGAAGATGCAACTGGAGAGCCCGGGCGATGAGGCATAAAAGCGCGAGCTGATGCCTTCGGGGCCGACGATGACGAGCTCGCCGGGCTTCACGTCGCGTTCGTAGACGGCGCCGATGAGGTCGAAAGCGCAGGTCTCGGAGGCGAAAACAACCGTATCTTTTTTCTCGCCGCTTATGGCCGGAATGCGGCCCATGGCTAGAGGACGGAAGCCGCGGGGATCGCGCGCAGCAAAGATGCGGTCGCGGCTGATCATGACGAGCGAAAATGCGCCTTCGACACGGCGCAGGGCATCGGCGATGGCGTCGGGGAGAGTCTGCTCGCGAGAGAGCGCGATGAGGTGAACCAGAACCTCGGTGTCGCTGTTGGTTTGGAAGATCGAACCCTGGCCTTCTAGCTTGCGGCGAATGTCGAGCGCGTTGACGAGATTGCCGTTGTGGGCAATGGCGATGGCGCCCTTGTTGGACTGCACCATGATCGGCTGGGCATTGAGGAGAGCCGAATCGCCGGCGGTCGAATAGCGGGTGTGGCCAATGGCGGAAATTCCGCGCAGAGAGCGGAGCACGTCTTCGCTGAAGATGTCGGCAACGAGGCCCATAGCTTTGTGCAGACGAAGCCGATCGCCGTCGGAAGTTACGATACCGGCGGATTCCTGGCCGCGGTGCTGTAACGCGTGCAGGCCAAGGTAGGCGAGCTTCTCGGCCTCAGGGTGCGCGTGGATGGCAACGACGCCACACTCTTCGCGAAATTTGTCTAGCGCTAACATCGTCATCGGTGGGCGGTTGTTTGCCGCTTGTCCTTATTCTTTCGTGCTTGGTCCGTCGTTCTTCGCTACTCGCTGGTTCTCTGGGGTGCTAGTTGTTTGGCGTTAAGCCAACTTCCGCTTGCAACGCCTTTTCTAATGCACCTTCGTAGGCGTTTTGTAACTCTTCGATGCTGGCTGAAATCGTGGAATTGTTTTCGATTGCGATCTCGACTCGATCGCCGCCCGTTTGACCAAGGACATCGACGGAAATCTCAAAATCTTCCGCTATCTGTTTGATTCGCATCACCTGCGCCGGGTCGCAACTTAGGATGACTCGGCTCGCGTCTTCCGCGAAGAGCCGGAACGCTGGCGCAAGGCCTTTAGCAGCGAGCTTGACTTGGCAGCCGATCCCCAAAGGGAGAGAGCATTCTACGAGCGCGACGGCCAAACCGCCATCGGCACAATCGTGCGCCGACTCGACGAGTCCGGCCTGAATCATCGAAATGAGGGCGCGCTGGAGGGTGGCTTCGCGTTCGATGTCGATTTCGGGCGGATAGCCCCAGACGGCGCCAAGAATTTCTTTCGCGTACTCGGAAGAACCAAACTCGGACTCAGCATCGACGGCATCGCCCGGATCGTTGGCATGGAGCATGAGGATCGTGCGGCCGGATTGCTGGAAGTGCATCTTCGCGGCCTTGTGCACGTCTTCGAGAATACCGACGACGCCGATGACTGGCGTGGGGTAGATTCCCTCACCCAGCGTCTCGTTATAGAAGCTGACATTGCCGCCGGTGATGGGGGTATCGAGCTCCTCGCAAGCCCTGGTCATGCCGTCGATTACCTGCGAGAACTGCCACATGATGTGCGGTTTTTCGGGATTGCCAAAGTTCAGGCAATTGGTTGCGCCGATGGGAGTGGCTCCGGCGCAGGCCACTTTGCGCGCAGCTTCTGCGACGGCGTGCATCGCACCGAGGCGCGGATCGAGATAACACCAGCGGCCATTGCCATCGAGCGACATGGCCAGACCGCGCTTTGAACCTTTGATACGGATCACGCCGGCATCGGCCGCGCCTGGGGCTTCGACCGTATTGGTCTGGACCATGTGATCGTATTGCTGCCAGACCCAGCGTTTCGAGCAGATGTTCGGGCTGGCGAGGAGTTGGTTGAGCTGAGCAGTGAAATCGACGTCGTTGGCGAGCTTGATGTGGTGCGGCTTCTCGCGATCGACGGGCGGCTCCCAGCGCGCCAGAGGACGTTTGTAGATTGGAGCGTCGTCTGTGAGAGCGGCGTTCGGAATTTCCGCGACTGCTTCGCCATGCTGAAGCACGCGCATCCTAGCATCGCGCGTTACCCAGCCGACTTCGACGGCGTCGAGCCCCCATTTTTCAAAGACGCGGAAGACTTCGTCTTCACGGCCTTTCTGCGCGACGAGCAACATGCGCTCCTGCGACTCGCTGAGCATGATTTCGTAGGGAGTCATGCCGGTTTCGCGCTGCGGAACGCGGTCGAGTTCGATCTCGATGCCGGTGCCGCCGCGGGCGCCCATCTCGCAAGTCGAACAGGTAAGACCGGCCGCGCCCATATCCTGAATGCCGACGATGGCGCCGGTTTGCATGGCTTCAAGGCAGGCTTCGAGCAGGAGCTTCTCCATGAAGGGATCGCCGACCTGCACGTTGGGCCGCTTGGCCTCCGAGCCTTCGCTGAACTCTTCGCTGGCCATGGTGGCGCCGTGGATGCCGTCGCGGCCAGTTTTGGAGCCGACATAAATGACGGGGTTGCCTTCACCAGTGGCGCGGGCGTAGAAGATCTCGTTCTTGCGGACAAGGCCGAGCGCGAAGGCGTTCACCAGCGGATTGCCGGAATAGCAGGACTCGAACTTTACTTCGCCGCCGAGATTGGGAACGCCGAAACAGTTTCCGTAAGAGGCGATGCCGCTGACTACGCCTTCCATGACGGAATGATTCTTGTGGATTTCGGCTTGGATGGGAGCAGTACCTTCCGCCGTTGCGAGGCTTTGCCCCGCTGGAGAGCCGAGCGCGGCTGTCCCCACGTGAGTTTTAATGGGGCCGAAGCGGAGCGAATCCATCACTGCGACCGGGCGCGCACCCATGGTGAAGATGTCGCGGAGAATTCCACCGACTCCGGTGGCCGCGCCCTGGAACGGCTCGATGAATGACGGATGATTGTGCGACTCGATCTTGAAGGCGCAGGCCCAACCGTCGCCGATGTCGACGATACCGGCATTTTCTCCGGGGCCTTGCAGCACAAGTTTGCTGCGGGTTGGCAGGCGCTTGAGATGCACGCGCGACGACTTGTAGGAGCAGTGCTCGCTCCACATCACACTGAAGATGCCGAGCTCGGTGATCGTAGGCTCGCGGCCACCCAGCAGCTGTTTGATTTTTTCGTATTCGTCCGGCGTGAGCCCGTGGTCCCGGATCACTTCGGGTGTGATGGTAGAGATCGTGGCGGTGGGCATCTGGGGAACTTCTATTGTCGCACTTTGACCGATTTTTTACATTCGGAACCTTCGTTGTTTACCCCACGTATGTGCTAAGGTGTCCCACACGATTTTGGGGCCGCGCGAAATTTCATCCAGAAGGACCGCGAATGGCGAGTTGGACCACGCTGAAATCCGAGGCAGGTGGATCTGGCGTAGAGAAGATCTCAGATGGCATGCCGGCAGTTTGGGGGATTGCCGCCGTCGCTCTCATCGCGCACTTTATCTGTAATAACCGCTACGGATACTTTCGCGACGAATTCGACTACATCGCATGTGGACGGCATTTGGGCTGGGGATATGTGGATCAGCCGCCGTTGCTGCCAGTGCTGAGCCGGATATGCCTCGGGATTTTCGGCGAGTCACTACGGAGCGTGCGGCTGGTGCCCGCGATCACCTGCGCGGCGCTGATCGTGTTTATTGGGATCATTACGCGCGAACTGGGCGGGCGGCGATTTGCCGTCGTGTTGAGCGCGATTGCGATTTTGATCGGCCCGATTTATATCTCAGGCGGAAGCCTGTTGACCAGCAATTGCGATCTTGAAGTGCTGCTGTGGACGGGATGCCTTTATTTTGCGGTGCTTGCCGTCAAACGTGATCAGCCGAAATACTGGCTATGGTTTGGCGTGGTTGCCGGAATCGGGCTGGAAGAAAAATATTCGATTCTTGTCCTGGGACTTGCGGTCATTGTTGGATTGTCGCTCACGGCGCAGAGGCGGCTGCTGATTAGCCGATGGATGTGGCTTGGCGGCGCGGCGGCGTTTTTGATCTTTCTTCCCAACCTGCTGTGGAATATCCACTACCACTGGCCGTTCGTCGAATTGATGCGCAACATCAAGGCCGAGGGGCGCGATGTGGTGCTCTCGCCTTGGCAATATTTTTCGCAACAGTTGCTGCTGACGCACTTTTTTTCGGCGCCGCTCTGGATTACTGGCGTGATTGCGCTTCTCTGCGCGCGGCGATTTCGGCCGCTGCGCTTTCTGGGTTGGGCCTACATTTTTAGCTTTGCGGCCTTTGTTGTAATGAAGGGCAAGAACTATTATCTCGCTCCGATCTATCCCGTTTACATCGGCGCCGGTGCGGTAGTGATTGACGATGCGATCGACCGGTTGCGTCAATTGTGGTTGCGCGCGTCGATCAAAACTGCGATTGCCGCATTGCTGCTGGTGACGGGAGCATTTTTTGCTCCGCTGGCGATGCCGATTTTGCCCATCGATCAGTTCATCACTTATATGAATCGCCTCCCGATCAAGGTGCCGCGCAGTGAATATGATCATGCGCGCGTCGCGCTGCCGCAGCACTATGCGGATCAGTTCGGGTGGAATGAAATCGTGGAAAAGACTGCCGAGACCTGGAACCGAATTCCTGCGGATGAGAGGAAGGATTGCGCAATTTTTGCGCAGGATTATGGGCAAGCCGGAGCGGTCGACTTTCTTGGGAGGCGCTATGGATTGCCGCCTGCCTTGAGCGGTGACCGCACTTATTGGATCTGGGGGCCGCGCGGTTACTCCGGAAATTGCTTGATCGTGCTTGGAGACCGGCGGTCGCGACTGGAAGAACTGTTCGAGCACGTGGAATATGTGGGCGAATCGGCGCCGAACCGCTATGCGCTGGAGACAGGGATATCAGTAAACATCTGCCATGGCGCGAAGTTCGGCACACTGAAGAAAATCTGGCCTCAGCTTAAACGGTGGCATTGAGTGCAGGATCGGCGGAGTGCTGGCGGCGGTGTTCACTCTTCGTCGTCGGTTGTTTGTCGACCGTCGGGGGAAGATCGCGGAGCCTTGTTGGGGTTCGACGTCGACCGGCCGCTGGGCGACACCAACGACTAGCGACCAGCGACCGACGACTGGTGACAAACGACCGACGCTATACTGTTCGACGTGAAGTCTGTCATTGTCGGCACGGCCGGCCACATCGACCACGGCAAAACCGCGCTGGTTAAGGCGCTCACCGGCACCGACGCCGACCGTCTGGAAGAAGAAAAGCGGCGCGGCATCACGATTGATATCGGCTTCGCCCACCTTGAACTCGCGGCTCCCAACGGAGAAAAACTGCGAATCGGATTCGTCGATGTTCCGGGACACGAGCGTTTTGTGCGCAACATGCTGGCCGGGATCGGCGGAATCGATCTGGTGGTGCTGGTGATTGCGGCGGACGAGGGCATCATGCCGCAGACGCGCGAACACTTTGACATCTGCCGTCTGCTGGGCGTGCGGCGCGGCATGACGGTGCTGAACAAGTCGGACGCGGTCGATGCCGAGACATTGGAAGTCGTGCGCATGGAGGTCGCCGAATTTCTGCGCGGATCGTTTCTCGATCCGGCTCACGCTCCGCTGATTGCTGCGAGTTCATTGACCGGCGCGGGGATCGAAGATGTGAAGGCGGCGCTGGCACGCGTTGCCGGCGAAGCCACGGCAAGAGATTCGGCAGCGCTGGCGCGGCTCCCGATCGACCGTGTGTTCACGATGAAGGGCTTTGGCACGGTGGTTACCGGAACGCTGGTTGCAGGCACGATCCGCAAGGAAGAGGAGTTGGAAGTTTTTGCTTCCGGCCAGCGTGTGCGCGTGCGCGGCGTGCAGGTGCATGGAGCGGCTGCGGAGTCAGCGATTGCCGGACAGCGCACTGCGCTAAATCTTGCCGGCGTTGCGACCGAGGAACTTCAGCGTGGAATGTCGCTGGCCGCTGCGGGGGTCTTTCGCTCAACGTCGCGAATCGATACGCGGCTCTCTCTTTTGAAATCCGCAAAGCCTTTGAAAGATGGCGCGCGGGTTCACTTTCACGCCTTTACAGCGGAAACGATTGCCGAGGTGCGCTTTCACGGGGCGAAGTTGCTCAAGCCCGGCGAGGAGGGTTTCGCGCAGCTCAAGCTGGCCGAGCCTGTTTTGCTTTTGCCGGGAGATCGTTTCATTGTGCGGCAGTTTTCGCCGGTGGTGACGATTGGCGGGGGCGCGGTCCTGGACGCTGCGCCTATTCGGAAAAAGCGCGGCGAGGACGTGATTGCACTTCTCAAAATTCTGCGCGATGGCACGCCAGCGCAGGTGCTGGGCGCGCGCGTTGCGCGGCGAGGGGCGAACGGATTGCGGGTAGATGACGTTCCCGGCGAAATGAACATGCGACGCGGAGAGATCGCGAAACTGGCGGAACAGGCCGGAGTGATGTTATGCGGCGAGATGCTGGTTGCTCCGGCTGCATTTGGAGCGGCAACAGCGGACGTACTGACGGCTGTGCGGAACTTCCACGATGCGAATCCGCTCGTGCCGGGCATGAATACAGAGGAGTTGCGGGAACGCGTCAATCTTGGGCCTGAGGTTTTCTATGGCGTGTTGGAAAAGCTGACGGCTGAAAAGAAGCTGGCAATCTCCGGCGACCTTGCGCACCTGCCAGGGCGCGGCGTGGTCATGAAGGATGAAGAAGCAGAATCGAAGAAGATTATTGAACAGGCATTTCAAACAGCCGGGCTCAAGGTGCCGTTTCTCAAGGACGTCCTGGCTAGCGTCAAGGTGGATAAGATTCGCGCGCAGAAGATTGTGACGCTGTTGCTGCGGGATCGGGTTCTGATCAAGCTCGGTGATGAGCTGGTGTTTCATCAGAGCGCGCTCACTGAGTTGCGGGAAAAGATCGGCGCACTGAAGAAAACGACCGCAAAAATTGATGTCTCGAAATTCAAAGAGCTTACCGATGTCAGCCGGAAATACGCGATTCCGCTGCTTGAATACCTGGATCGCGAGCGGGTGACGAAGCGGGTGGGCGACGAGAGAATTATTCTGTAAATCCGCTGCGAACGCGTGCTCCACAAACTTGAGGATAGGGCGGAGTGATGAAATCTGTACGAATTATTGGAGCGGGGCTGGCTGGATCGGAAGCGGCCTGGCAGTGTGCGCGGCGGGGCTTAGCGGTCGAGCTGTTCGAGATGCGTCCTGGGCGCTCGACGCCGGCGCATCAGACCGGCGACTTCGCGGAACTTGTCTGCTCGAATTCGCTCAAGTCCGACAGCGAAAATACGGCGCCGTGGCTGCTGAAAGAAGAGATGCGACGGGCTGGTTCGCTGCTGCTCGAAATCGCCCGGGCCACGGCGGTTCCGGCGGGACATGCGCTGGCCGTGGACCGGGCCGAGTTCTCGCGGTGCGTGACCGAGACGGTTACTGGCGAGCCGCTGATTACGGTGCGGCATGAAGAGGTGGTGAAGATCGATGAGAATCACCTTACGGTGATCGCCACGGGACCGCTGACTTCCGACGCGCTTGCGGCGGAGATTGCGCGATTGAGTTCGGCTGCTTGTGAGGCGGTCGATCCGGGCGGAGGAACGCGGGCGGGAGTGCCCGCGTCACACGATCCTGCTCGTTCCCACGATCCTGCTTCTCCGCACGATCTTGTGCCATGCAATCTTTATTTTTACGATTCGATTAGCCCCATTGTTGACGCCGACTCTCTCGACATGAGCAAGGTCTATATGGCGGCGCGTTACGACAAGGGATCGGCGGACTACATCAATTGCCCGATGTCGAAAGATGAATACGACACGTTCTACGATGCGCTGATCGCCGCGCGTTCGGTTGAGGAGAAAGATTGGGAGAACCTGAATTATTTTGAGAGCTGCCTGCCGATTGAAGAAATTGCGCGCCGTGGGCGGGACACGCTGCGCTTCGGGCCGATGAAGCCGGTGGGGCTGATCGATCCTCGCTCCGGCAAGAGACCTTACGCCGTCGTGCAATTGCGGCAGGAAAATCTGCGCGCGGATTCCTACAACCTGGTGGGATTTCAAAATCATCTGAAGTTCGGCGAGCAGGCGCGCGTCCTGAGCATGATTCCCGGCCTTGAGCAGGCCCGCTTCCTGCGCTATGGACAGATTCACCGCAATACTTACATCAATGCGCCAACACTGCTGACTTCGACGCTGCAGATGAAGGCGCACCCGAACGTGCTTTTTGCTGGGCAGATTTGCGGCGTGGAAGGCTATGTCGAATCGATCGCTACCGGATTGCTGGCGGGCGTGAATGCGGCAGCGCTGGCGAGCGGCACTTGGCCGGTTCCTCCGCCGCGCGCCAGCGCATTTGGTTCGCTCGCGCATTACCTAACGCGGGCCGACAGTAAGAATTTCCAGCCCGCCAATATTACCTTCGACCTGTTGCCGGCACTTGAAACACGCGTGCGCGATCGCAAGGAGCGGCATCGCCTGCAATGCGAGCTTGCGTTGCGCGAGTTTCAGTCGTGGCTGGAGAGCGTGTCTTTTCAGAGGTCCGGGGTGTAAGCGTAGCGCTTAAGACGGCCTGCCGTCGCGGCTGTCGGGAACTCCACTGCTCCAATTTGCGTATCTGTAGGTGCGTCCGCTTTCGTTTCGGGCGGGACTTCGTCGAAACACTCAGATGGCATTTTGGGACTTGATTCGCGACGTATTTCGCACGCTCTGGGCGCACCGAATCCGCACCTTCCTTACGATGTTCGGCATCGCGTGGGGAGTCGTGTCCATCGTTCTCATGACTGCGGCCGGTGAGGGGCTGCGCGTGGGCCAGCAAAAACAGGCTGAAACGCTGGGCAAAGATGTGATGATCGTTTTCCATGGACGCACCAGTCTGCAGGCGGGCGGGCTGCGGTCGGGGCGCCTGGTGCATTGGATCGACTCCGACCTTCCCTATCTTCAGGAAGAAGCGCCGGATTGCCAATACGCGATTCCAGAGCTTGAACAGGACACAGTTCGGTCGCACACGGCGTTCAATGCGGCCGCATTTACCGTAACCGGCTCGACGCCAGAATTTGCCGAGATACGCAGCCTGGGCGTCGGCGAAGGCCGCTTTTACGATGAGGACGATATGCGCGAGGCGCGCCGCGTGGCATTTCTCGGCTCGGATGCGAAGAAGCAACTGTTCGCGAGCCGTCCTGCCGTCGGCCAACTGGTATATCTGAACGACACGCCGTTTACCGTAATTGGCGTGATGTCGTCGAAGAAGCAGGATTCGAGTTATGACGGCTGGGACGTCAACAAAGTTTTCATTCCCTTCTCGGTGATGCGGCGTGACTTCCCTGACCGGCCGCCGGGCACGCCATACACCTTCGATCAACTACTTGTTGTGCCGCGCGGCGTTGAGCATCATGACGAGTGCAAGGGCGAGATCCGGCGCGTGCTCGGGCGCTTGCACGGCTTCGATCCGAGCGACAAGGAAGCGTGTCCGATCTGGGACACCGTGCAGGAAGCCAAAGCATTTCGCACGATGACAGACGGCATGAAATATTTTCTTGGCGCAGTGGGACTTGTGACGCTGTTCCTGGGTGGGCTGGGAGTGATGAACGTCATGCTGGTGGCCGTACGCGAGCGCACGCGCGAGATCGGCGTGCGTAAAGCGATCGGCGCGCCGTCGAGCAGCATTCTGCGGCAGTTCTTTCTGGAGGCGCTGTTGATTGCCTTCATCAGCGGGGGAGTCGGGCTGGGCACGGCTTTTGGGCTGTGCGCACTGGTCAATCTTCTTCCCATGCCGGATTTCTTTGCCGGACTGCTGCCGACGTGGCAGACGGGGATGCTCGCCATGGCTGTGCTTGGAACCATCGCAATTCTGTCGGCGCTTTATCCGGCGCGGCGGGCTGCGGCCGTCGATCCGATCGAGGCGCTACGCAACGAGGCGGGAGGCTAGCATGCTCCTGCAAATTCTGAGCGAAGCCTGGGCCGCGCTGCGGCGCAATCGCACGCGCAGCGCTCTGACTATGCTTGGCATCGTGTGGGGCATTGCGACGGTCACGCTGCTGATCGCGTACGGCGGAAGTTTCCGGCAGATTCTTATCTCCGGCTTCGACGCCTTCGGCAAAGGCGCTGTCATCTGCTGGCCGCAACAGACGAGTGAGCAACCTGGCGGCCAGCGCGCGGGCAAGAAGGTCGTGCTCGAACAGGAAGATCTCGACATGATCAAGGAGACGGCGACATACGTTCGCCATGCCTGTCTTGAAAGCGTGCGCCGGCCCGGGATCGCGTATGGCGATCGCATGGTGGGAACGGCACCGGTGCGCGGCGTTTGCCCGGAATATGGCGATATGCGGAATGAAGTGCCCTCGGAAGGACGGTGGATCAACTCCCTGGATGCGCTGGAACGCCGCCGCGTAATTTTTCTTGGCGCGCGGGTGCGGGAGCAGCTTTTTGGCGGAAGGCCAGCGGTCGGAGAGACGGTTGTGGTGGCGGGCGTGCGGTTCACCGTAATCGGCACGATGGACCGCAAGATCCAGCTCAGCAATTATTTTTCTAGCGATGACGAGTCGACGTGGATTCCCTACTCGACCGCGGGCGATCTCTGGAATACGAAGTATGGCGATGTGCTCGTCTTCGAACCGATCGCCCCGCAGTTCGAAGCACGAGCCGAAGTGCAAGTGCTGGCCGCGATTGCTACACGGCAGAATTTTTCTCCGACGGATAAGAAAGCGATTCAGATGTTTGGGCGCGAGGAATTTCGTCCAGTGATTAACGGAATTACAATCGGCTTGCAAGTGCTGCTGATTTTTATCGGCATCCTTACGCTCGGCATCGGCGGCGTGGGCGTGATGAACATCATGCTTGTGTCAGTGGAGGAGCGTGTGCGCGAAATCGGTTTGCGGCGCGCGCTGGGCGCAAGAAAGTGGCACATAAAAACGCAATTCCTGACGGAAACCCTGCTGATAATTTTGCTGGGAGGAGTTCTTGGAATTGCCGTTTCTTATTTTGTGGCGCTGGCAGTAGGAACTCTGCCGCTGATGGGTCCGCTGTTTGAAGATAACTCAGGCAAGGCCGATATTCACCTCAAGATTTCAATGTTTACCGTGATGATTTCGACGGCAGTGCTCCTGCTCGTCGGTCTGTTGAGCGCGGTCATTCCGGCGGCACGGGCCGCCAACCTCGACCCGGTCGAAGCGTTGCGCTACGAGTAACGATTGACGGCGGCGGTTCCGTCGCTATACCTTGAGCGCGAAGCTTGAGCGCGACGCTGGTCTTCGCGCCTCCGAGGACCTTTATGCCTGTTTCCGCCGTCGACTGCGTCCAGCCCGCGATCCAGCACGCGCGTGAGCAACTTTTCCGGCCGTTTCGATTTGGGCAGTGGTCGCGGCTGGCGCTGGTCGGCATACTGGCGGCAGAGCTGCACAGCGCGAGTTGCAACTTTCCCTCGAACTTGAATTGGCCGAAACCTCGGCATGGGAACGAGTTTGCCTCGACTCCAGCGCAGCCGTTTGGCCATATCGATCCGGCGCGGATTGCGCAGTTCGCGGGCCTGATTATAGCCGCTGTCGTGCTTGCGATCATGCTGGGAATTGTTCTGCTCTATATCAGCAGTGTGTTTCGCTTCATTCTCTTCGACTCCGTACTCAAGAAGCACTGCTCGATCGGCGAAGGCTGGAATCGCTGGCACCGCGCGGGACGCCGCTATTTTCTCTGGCAAATCGTGCTGCTGATTGCGCAAGGACTCTTTCTCGGAGTTCTGCTGGGTGTGCCGCTCGCCATCGCGGCCGCGCTCGGATGGTTCAACAATGCCGGCCAGCATCTTGCGCGATCGGTATTGGGCGTGTTGCTGCTCGTCTTCATTTTTCTTTTATGGCTGCTGGCGTCGATTGTTGTGCAGTTGCTGGCAAAGGATTTTCTTGTGCCAGTGATGGCGCTTGAGGACGTCGACTTCGCCGATGGCTGGAGCCGGCTGCTTACTTTTATTCGGCCGGAGCCGGGGAAGTTTGCGGTTTATCTGCTGCTGAAAGTAGTGATGGGAATTGCCGCGGCGATTCTATTCGGGATTCTGGCGTTGATCCCGGCCATTATTATCGTGCTGCCCGTGGTGCTTGCGGTGATCGCGGCGCACAGCGCGGGAATGACGTGGAATGTGGCTACCATCAGTACGGCGATTGTACTGGGCACTTTGCTCCTCCTGCTGCTGTTCTATGTGATCTCGTTCGTCAATGTGCCCGCGACGGTCTTTTTCCCGGCGTACGCGATTTACTTTTTCGCATCGCGGTATCCGAAACTGGATGCGATTTTGCATCCGGCTCCCCCAGAGCCAGCGCCCGTCTCCGAAGTACCGCCCCTGCCCGAATCTCCGCCGCCTGAGGATTTGCCGCCTACGGAGCCTCCGCCTTTGCCGCCAAGTCCGGAGCCGATTGGATAGCAACAACCGGTCACCGCTGTCCGGTCACCAGTGACCCCTCACAATTGATCTCCTTTCTTGCCCAGCGGTTCATTCCGGCTTAGTCGCCGCGCCGGGAACCTGTGGCCAATCCTGCGTGTCCAATAGAGCAAGACACGCGCGTGCCGAACTCCGAAGACGAGTCTTGAAGACGACAGGGGCGAGGCAATGGCATTCTCAGGGGGTAATCCAGGTTCTCCGCAGATGAACGTCACTCCGCTGATTGACGTTCTACTTGTGCTGATCATCATTTTTATGGTGGTGGTCATCGAGGAGCGGCCGACGGGCTTGCAAGCTGACCTTCCGCAGCCCGCGACGACGGCGCCCAACGTCCCGCCGCCGCAACGTACGATTGTGATTCAGATAAAGCACTCGACGCCGGGGGATCAGCATCCGGTGGTGAAGGTCAACGAAGAAGTCGTCGCATGGGATAACCTCCGCGACCGGCTGCGTGACATCTTCGCCATCCGCGTGGAGCGCATCGCCTTTATCGAAGCCGACGACGATATCGACTTTCAGGACGTAGCCGACGTAATCGCAATTGCGCGAATCGCGGGCGTGGATCGCGTGGGATTGCTGACTGAGGATGGGAAGCATGGGGCGGTGACGGGGTAGGGCCGGGTCGCTAGCGATGCGAGGTGGTCCGCTGAGCAACTGTGGTTTTGTGCCGGTTAGCGAACCCGATTCCGCGTGGGGAAGCTACACCAGCGGCTTGACGTGCTTTCGGATCCACTCCAGGATTTGCCCAAAGCGAAATTCGCCCCGCTCCATCGAGCCAGTGATGAACGCGTACCCATCGGCGGCTTCGACCTCAATGTAAGCACCGTTGCGCCGCAGGAAGACGTCGGCGGCCGTAAACGCGATCCGCTTATTGCCGTCAAGGAAGCCGTGATTGTTTCCGAGCGACTCCATCAACGCCGCCGCCTCTTCCTCGAGGGAGTTGTAATAGCCGATTTGCGGACGAAAGACGGCAGCCTCAACCGCGCCCTTGTCGCGCACACCGTGGCGTCCGCCGAATAGCTCGATCAACCGATGCTGCATTCGGTAAACTTCCGCGACCGTGAGGTAATCGGACACCTACTTGGCGAGACGCTGCAACAGGTCACGGTTACGGACAACCGATTGCTCGAACGCATCCATGACCTCGGCGCGAACCAGGTGCTGGGAAGGGACCACGTTGTGCAGGTAGAACCGGAGCGCCTGCTCAAGAACATGCCGCTTCGTTTGCCCGTTCTGTTCGGCAACGGCAACGAATTCATCGTAGAGCTGCGCGTCGATTTCGGGAGTGAACTTCTTGGTCATTGCATCGCGGCTGGCCATGGGCTCCACATCCCTTTCTCCTCTTCAAAATCATACCCGGGTAGTTTTGACGGATCAATATAAATCTTGATATATCCAACCCATTGATAAGTAACTGTTTACTAGCTTGCTCTGCTCTTAGTCCAAATCGGTGTCCCCGAAATCCAAACTCCGCTCGAATCTGGTTCTCAATAAACCGCTCGTAGGATTCATTGGACAAAGATGGGATGCCTGGCCGCGACGGCATAATTGCCGTTTGTGGTGTCAAAATGTATTAGAGGTCTCGAACCATGAAACTGCGATTGGGCCTCTGGATCGCCCTAGTGGTTGTAACCCCGTGCTCAGCACAGCCACGAGCTAGCAAACAGAACGCCACCCCACACGCGGATTCTCAAAGTTCCCTAAGATTGACGCTCACGATTAGAGCGGAGCGGCAAAGCTATCAGGTGGGCGACTCGGTGCCGCTGGAGGTCCAGTTAACGAACCCAGGACCTGGCACGCTCTACCTGTTCGATGACGTCTGCTGGAACCCAGGAAACTTTCTTACAATCGACGTGTTTACACCCGATGGCAAAGAGGTTTCTGGCAAGCTTGACTATCTTCGAGATTGCCTTCCACCTCCGCCACGCCGCAATGACACGTCTAGCTTCTTTAAATTGGAGCCACAGTCTTTCTACGGGATAATAGAGAAGTTTACCGTCAGCGAGCTTGTACCAGGTCCGGGTGAGTACGACATCGTTGTTCATTACGAGCCCTCTTTGTCGGGGGATTGGATATCGAAATATGGTGGAAAGAGGATAGCCGAACTACCAATCTGGACGAGAGACCATCCTGTACTAGCGAGCAATCGCTTACGCATCACGATCAAGCCGTAGAACCTCAGCTCGCCCGGCTCTTGATCCAAATCGGCGTCCCCAAGAAACCGAACTCCGCGCGAATTTGATTTTCAAGAAAACGCTCGTAAGAAAAATGCAGCTTCACCTTCCGGTCCGTGAACAGCACAAACGTCGGCGGAGCCACCGACGCCTGCGTCATGTAGTAAATCCGCACGCGCTTGCTCATCGGAACCGAGGCGCGATCAAAGTCGATCTTCTTCACGAAGCGGTTCATCTCGGAGGTCGAGATCCGTTTGCGCCGCTCCGCGGCGACCTTCTGAATCAGCGGGAGAATTTTCTCCGTCCCCTTGCCCGTGTGCGCGGAGATGAACAGCACCGGTGCATAGCTCAAAAATTTCAGCCCGTAGCGCAGCCGCTCTTCATAAAGTTTGCGATCCTGCGGCCGCTTCGCGTCCTGAATGCGCGCCGTCTTTGACTGGCTGATGGCCCGCTTCTCGCCGCTCATGATGAGGTCCCACTTGTTGACGAGAATGATGACTGAGCGCCCGCTTTCATGCGCATATCCGGCGATGTTCGCATCCAGCCCGCTGGCGCCTTCGGTGGCATCGACCATGAAGAGCACAATGTCGGCGCCTTCGATATTCTTGCGCGCCATCACCACCGAGAGCTTTTCGGCCATCAGTTCGGTCTTGCCTTTACGGCGAATGCCCGCCGTGTCAATGAAGCGAACTTTGCGGCCCTTGTACTCAATGACCTCGTCGATCGAATCGCGCGTCGTGCCGGCGATAGGCGAGACGATGGCGCGATCTACGCCCGTAAGCTGATTCAGCAGCGTAGATTTGCCGACGTTAGGATGCCCGATGATGGCGACTTTGATTTCGTGGGGAGGAACGTCGTCGGTGGTCGGTCGTTGGTCGTCCGGCGCGTCCTCCGGCCCACGTCCTTCGTCCTTCGCTGGTCGTTGTTCGCTTCTGTCGAATGAACTTGCGTTCCCGTTTTTCTCTGCGTCCGCAGCGCCCTCTGCGGTTAAAGACTCTTGCTCTGCCGGCAGCAATGGCAGCACGGCATCCAGCAGATCGTCGATGCCTCGGCCGTGCTCGGCGGAGATCGGAAAGACTTCGCGAATTCCAAGGTCGTGAAATTCTCCGACGAGCGATTCCTGTTTATCGCTGTCAACCTTGTTCACGGCGAGAAAGAGCGGCTTGCCCATGCGCTGAAGCTGGAGCGCCAATTCGCGATCAGGGCCCGCGAGTTCCGTCCGTGCATCGACGACCATAATTATACCGACGGCTTCCTTGAGCGCGACCTTCGCCTGGCGGAAAATCTCCGCCGGAATGAATTCCTTATCGTCGGGAATGATGCCACCGGTATCAACGACGCGAAATTCGTGCCCACGCCACTCTGCTTCGCCATAAAGCCGGTCGCGAGTGATGCCGGGCTCATCACCGACGATGGCGCGCCGCGAGCCGGTGAGCTTGTTGAACAGCGTGGATTTGCCGACGTTGGGGCGGCCCACGATGGCAATCAGCGGCAGGGCGTTCGAATTATGGTGAGGAGTTTGCTTCACTGAGAACTGACAACCGCGAACCGAGAACTCTATTATAGAGACTTCGTGGCTCCGTCCTCCCATCCCGCGTCCACCGCCGGTGTCTCGCTCTATCAGTTCTTCTCGCCGGGCGGGGTTTTAGCGAAGAGCCATCCCGCCTACGAATTTCGGAGAGGACAGCTTCAGATGTCGCAGGCTGTGGAGGAAGCCCTCGAAGAAAAACGTCACCTGATCGCCGAAGCCGGCACCGGCACGGGTAAGACCCTGGCTTATCTGCTGCCCGTTATTCGGTCCGGCAAACGAGTCATCATTTCGACTGGGACCAAGAACCTGCAAGAGCAGCTTTACTTCAAGGACGTGCCATTTCTGGAACGCGCATTATTCGCAGGCGCCGGTAGCGAACGCGGGAAACTGCAGATCCCTCGCTCTGCTCGGGATGACAATTTCGAGAGTGCGGATGATCCTAATCAGGACCCGCAACCCCGCCGCCTCTCGGTTTGCTACATGAAGGGCCGCAATAATTATCTCTGTCGCAAGAAGCTCTACGACCTGACCGACCAGCCAGTGCTCAGCGGGCTTGAAGAGATAGAGCACTATCAGGCGATTGCCGCGTGGGAGAAAACTACGCACACTGGCGACCGGGCCGAGCTGGCCGAACTGCCCGAGGCAAGCGCGCTTTGGCCGAAGCTCGACGCACGCGCCGATACCTGCCTTGGCCAGAAATGCAAGGAGTACGAGCGCTGCTTCATTACCGAGATGCGGCGCCGCGCGGCCGAGAGCGACATTATTATCGTCAACCATCATCTTTTTTTTGCGGACCTCTCGATCAAGCTCGAAGCGGATGGCGCTCCCGACGCTGGCGTACTGCCGGACTGCGGCGCCGTTATCTTTGACGAGGCGCACGAACTGGAGGAAGTTGCGGGTAATTACTTCGGCATCTCGGTCAGCAATTTCCGGATGGATGAGCTGGCGCGCGACACGGAAAATTTAGTGCAGCGGGAAAAAATTTATACGCCGCAGATGTCGGGCGCAATCGGGACGCTGAGGGAGCGCTCGCAGCTGTTTTTTTCGTTGCTGCCGGCGCAGGAGGGCCGCTTTGCTTTCGATACGCGCCGCGAATTTCTGGAAGAAAACGGAGAGGAATTCATCGCGCTGCGGCAGGCGCTGGTACGCCTGGTTGCGGAGTTTGAGCAGCTTCCACAGAAGCCGGATGAGGTGTTCAATCTGGCGCGGCGCGCGCATCAACTCGAGGCGCAGCTCAGCTTCGTGATGGAGAACGAAGATCCGAACACAGTATTTTGGATCGAACGCCGGGGCCGCGGGATTGCGGCGGGATCGAAGGGACGCGGATTTGGCCGATCCGGAAACGGCGATTCCATGAAAGGGGTGTCAGCACCTGACGGTCGGCGGACGAACGTTTACCTGCAAGCCACGCCTATCGAAGTCGGCTCCATCTTGCGTGATTGCCTCTGGTCGAAACTTGAAACCGCAGTTCTTACCTCCGCCACGCTGGCCGTCGGCGGAGGTTTCAGTTACATTCGCCAGCGCCTTGGTCTTGAACATGCACGCGAACTGGTTGTTCCTTCGCACTTCGACTATGAGAGTCAGGCCATTCTCTATGTGCCGCCTACTTTGCCCGACCCGCGCACGCCCCAATTCTCGGCGGAAGCCAGCGAGGTTATACGGCGCCTGCTCGAAATCACGCGCGGCCGCGCCTTCGTGCTATTTACCAGCTACGCGCAAATGAATGAGATCTATGACCGTCTGCTCGGGCTGATTGAATATCCGATGCTCAAGCAGGGAGATGCGCCGAAGTCGGCGCTGCTCGAGGAGTTTCGGCTGACGCCGAACGCGGTTTTGTTCGGAACAAGTTCGTTCTGGCAGGGCGTGGATGTGCAGGGAGAGCAACTGAGCTGTGTGATCATCGACCGACTGCCCTTCGCCGTGCCCAGCGACCCGATCGTGGCTGCGCGCGTAAAGGCGATCGACCGCGCCGGCGGTAACGCCTTCGGCGATTACCAGGTGCCGAGCGCAGTGATTACGCTGAAACAAGGTTTTGGACGCCTGATCCGTTCGCTCCATGACCGTGGATTGTTGGCGCTGCTGGACAACCGGATTTTGAAGAAATCCTATGGACGAGTATTCGTGGAGAGCCTGCCGAATTACACGAAGACTACTGATCTGCGGAAGGTGGAAGCGTTCTTCGGAAGCGGTGGGAACGAGCTCTAAGGAGCATCCTGAAAGGTTTGCGAGCGACGTGCGGTGGCCTTGCTAACGCGTACAATTTCGAGCGAAACGTTGGTGCAGAAGAAGCATGAAAATAATCCTGAATGAGACTGAAGCGCGGGTACTCGGCGCGCTGATTGAAAAGGACATCACGACGCCCGAGTATTATCCGCTTTCGTTGAATGCCCTGGTGAACGCGTGCAATCAGAAATCAAATCGCGATCCGGTGATGAAACTGGATGAAGACGCGGTACGCGATGCGCTCGACGGATTGCAGCAGCAGCGGCTGGCGGGTCCGGCGAGCGGCGCAGACGGACGTGTTACGAAATATGAACACCGGACGCAGGAGGTGTTCAACTTCACGCGGGCGGAGGTTGCGGTGCTGTGCGTGCTGCTCTTGCGGGGGCCGCAGACTCTGGGCGAATTGCGTGGGCGCACGGAGCGCATGCACCGGTTCGAAACGCTGGAGGATGTGCAATCGGCATTGCAGAGGCTGATGCAGCGCGAGCCGTCGTTGGTGAAGATGCTGCCGCGGCAGCCGGGGACCAAGGAATCGCGGTGGGCGCATTTGCTGTCCGGCGATGTGAGGGTGGAGGAGACGTTGCAATCCACGGGGTCTGAGGCTGCCAACGACGGCGGTGATGGGGAGCGTCTGGCCAGGTTGGAAGAGGAAGTCAGCAGCTTGCGAAGAGAGATCGCCGATTTAAGGGATCAGTTCGAGCGTTTTAGGCAGCAGTTTCAGTAGGTCTTCCCGGATAAAGCCATCGTTTTCGCGGCCAGGAATGCCCGCGCCACACGTCCACTTGAAATCCCGCTTGAATTCGCACGGTTAGGAGAATTCCCAGCGACGCGCTACTCTGCGCGCGATTGCGAATAGCAGTATTGCGATTCCGAGCAGGACTGAGACTTGTGGCCAAAGGTGCGAGATGGGTTCGTCGCGCCAAAAGATTTTCGTGAAGCCGTCGATGGCCCAGGCGTTGATGGTTAGGAGTCCAGCTTTCTGCATGGCTTCGGGCATGAGGAAGCGTGGAAACATGCTGCCTCCAATGGAGGACATAACCAGAATGATGAGGGTAGAGAGCGCGCCAAGCTGGGCGCGGGTGGAGCAGGCGCTTGCCAGCAACATGCCGAAAGACGCGACGGCGACTGCGGTGCAGACGCCCATGACGACGAAGCCGGGGAGGTGAGTGAAGAAATCGAGATGGAAGCCGGCCCATCCCCAAAGGAACATAACGACGAGTTGGGTGAAGGCGAGCAGGGAGTTGAAGGCCATCTTTCCCAGCAGGAGCGAGGTCATGGTAACGCGCGAACTGAGGACGCGGTCGAGCGTTCCGCTTTCGGCCTCGTCGAGTAGCGCGCCGGCTGCGCCGCTGGTGGTGAAGAGCAGGAACATGACGCCGATTGCGGCGGCATAGAAAGAGATCATATCCACGTGATTCTGGCCGACAACGGCGCGAGAGGTGACGGGAATGATCTGGCCGTTGCCGGCGGAGGAAGATGTGGCGCCGGGATGCTCGCGCAAGTAGCGCAAGCCTTGGTCGAGGCGGTCGCGCTGCTCTTTGGTGAGGCTGCCGGCGAATTGCTCTAGTCTTTTTGTTCCCTCTTCGGCCATCACATCGGGCATGGCGGTCATGCCGACTTTTTGCAAGAGTCCGGTAACGACCTCAGGGGCGATCATATCGCTGGGATCTTTCAGAAGTTGAATTGTGGGGCGGCTTTCGTCGCGCGGGCCAAAGGAGATTGGGTGCTCCCCATAGCCGCGCGGGATGATGACGGCAACGGAGACGTCGCCAGCTTTGACGGCAGCCTCGGCGGTCGAGGCGGTGTACTGGGGTTGATCTGCGCTCTTACTCGTCTTGCCTTTGGCGGCTGCGGGCCTGGTTAGCACGTTAAGCGTGGATTCGGCTTGCAGGCCTTGAACCAGGCGTTCGGAGGCCCGGCTGTGATCTTCATCGGCGACGATGACTTTGACCTTCGGACTGGAATTGCCTCGGCCGCCGAAGATGACGGCGAAGATGCTGAAGAAGACGACGGGCAGGATGAAGCTGAGGGCGAGAGCGGCGCGGTCCCGACGAAGCGATGCGATGGCGGTGCGAATGATGGCGGAGATCATGATGGCGAGGTCGCGTGAGTCAGTCGCGCAGCTCCCTTCCGGTTAAATGAAGAAAGACGGATTCGAGGTTCGGCTTGCGGAGGGAGACATCGAGCAGCTCGAAACCGGCTTTGGACGAGGCTTCGAGAAGCGCGCCGATTTCGGTTGGATGGTCAATGGTGAATTCGGCTGAGCCATTGACGGAGCGACCACCGCGTTCGACGATCCATTGAGAGAGGCGATCATCTGCTCCGGCGAAGCGAGCTGTGACTTGGCTGCGCGAACCGAAGGCATTCTGCACGAGCTCGGCATTGGTGCCGAGTGCGATGACGCGGCCATGGTCGACAATGGCGACACGATCGCAGAGGCGCTCGGCCTCTTCCATATAGTGCGTGGTGTAGATGAGCGACATACCCTGGTCGCGGAGTTTTTCGATCATCTCGAAGATGTGATTACGGGACTGAGGATCGACGCCGACGGTGGGCTCGTCCATGAGGACGAGGCGCGGCTGATGAATGAGGCCGGCAGCCATGTTGAGACGGCGCTTCATTCCACCCGAGAGATTCTTGACGAGTTCGGATGCACGGTCGTTCAGGGTGGCCCAGCCGAGGCAACGAGAGACGGCTTCGTCGAGAGCAGCGCCGCTCAGGCCGTGGTAGCGACCGAAGGCTTGAAGATTTTCGCGGCAGGTTAGACGGGGATAGAGAGCGAGTTCTTGCGGAATCCAACCGAGAACATCGCGCGCGGCAGGGGAATCGGCGGGCGAGCCGAAGACTGAGATGGTGCCGGAGTCGGGAATGACGCGGCCGACAATGCTGCGGATGAGCGTGCTCTTGCCGGCGCCGTTTGGACCGAGAAGGCCGAGACACTCGCCAGCGCGGAGCTCAAGTGAGATGTCGTCGACGGCGGTGACGCTGGCGAAACGCTTGATCAGCGCGTCGACGAGCAGCGGCGGAGACGAAGGTGAAGTTGATATGGCTGGACCCGACAAAATGCGCTCCCCGAAATCCCTACATCATACTAAGCAGTACGCGGGAAGATGCGTGAACGTTCCATAAACACGAGAATCGGCCAAATAAGCCAGAAAATCTTTGCCTTTTACTACTGTAATCTGACTTGGCGATCTGCGACCGGCGGAACTTTCCCCGCGAAATGTACGTTCCATGGGCTAGTCTTTGTTGGCGGAGGAACGGTCCTTGAAGCTGAGCATCGAAGGCGTGAGCAAACAATATCGGGGCGGGGTGTGGGCGTTGCGCGATTTCAGCCTGGAATTGCAGCCGGGTGTGCTGGGCTTGCTGGGACCGAACGGCGCGGGGAAGACGACGCTGATGAGCATTCTGGCGACGATCACGCGGGCGACTGACGGCCACGTGCTCTGGAACGACAAGGATCTCGCGCGGAATCCGGACGCGATCCGCGGCGTGCTTGGATATTTGCCGCAGGATTTTGGAGTGTATCCCAACCTCAATGCTGTCGAGTTTCTCGAATACCTCGCAGCCGTCAAAGGTCTCGACGCCGCCACCAGCCGCCGCCGCATCGACGAATTGCTGAGTCTGGTTAATCTGGGTGACGTCCGCAAGCGCCCGCTGGGCGGCTTTTCCGGTGGCATGAAGCAGCGAATCGGGATCGCGCAGGCGCTGCTCAACGATCCGCAACTGCTGATTGTCGATGAGCCGACGGCGGGGCTTGACCCCGAAGAGCGTGTCCGTTTTCGCAATCTGCTGTCAGAGTTGTCGGGCGAGCGCGTCATCATCCTCTCCACCCACATCGTCTCAGACGTAGAAGCGACCGCCACCGACATCGCACTGATCTCGAGCGGCACGCTGATCGCTCACGCCGCGCCCGAAGTTCTTCTCCAGCAAGTCGAAGGCAAAGTCTGGGAAGGCATCGTTCCCAGCAACGAATTCCAAGCCCTGAAGCAACAATACTTAATCAGCGGTACCGCCCGCCGCGCCGACGGCGTCCACGTCCGCATGCTTGCCTCCAGGGCTCCCACCGGCGCGCAGCCGCAAGCTCCCACTCTCGAAGACGCCTACCTCTACTGCCTCAACTCCCATCGCGTCGGAGCCGCCGCATGAACGCGCGCGTCCTCTATCATCTCGTCCGCGCCGATTTTCTCGAGCGTGTCCGCCGCTACAGCTTCCTCGTCACGCTCGCCTTCGCCGTCTATCTCGGCTACTGCGCCGTCACCGGAAAAGTCGTCGTCAAACTCGACGACTACCGCGGCGTCTACAACTCCGCCTGGGTCGGCGCTCTCATGACCCTGGTCGCCACTCTCTTCCTAACCCTCTTCGGTTTCTACATTGTCAAAGGCAGCATCCAGCGCGATCAGGAAACCCGCGTCGGCAGAATTCTCGCCACCACTCCCATGTCGAAGAGCTTCTACACCGTCGCCAAAATGATCAGCAATTTCGCCGTCCTGGGCTCCATGGTCGGCGTCATGGCGCTCGCCGCCATCGCCATGCAATGGCTCAAAGCCGAAGATCCGCACGTCCATCTCTGGCCGTTGCTCTCGCCGCTCGTTATCTTCGCGCTTCCGGCGGTCTCCTTCACCGGCGCGCTCGCCATCTTGTTTGAAACCATCCCCGGCCTGCGCGGCGGCGTCGGCAACGTCATCTATTTTTTCATCTGGACCGCGCTGCTAGTCGCGCCTGGAAGTTCCATCGATAAGGGGCAAGGGGTGAGCACGAGCGTGTACTTCCGCGACTTCACCGGCATCGTCTCCATCATGGGCCAGATGCAGCAGGACCTCAAAGCTATCGCTCCCGACTACAAAAACGGCGCCGAACTCACCATCGGCAATCAGGCAGCCGGCAAAAGATTTCTCTGGAATGGATTGCGTCCCACTCCCGCGCTCTACTTGAGTCGCTTGGCCTCACTCGCAGCTGCCATCGCGATCGCGCTCATCGCGGCCCTCTTCTTTCATCGCTTCGACCCGGCACATGAGTGGAGTCTGAAAACAAAAACCAAAAAAGCGCCGCCGCAAGTCCGGTCCATCCCCACCAATGGTGAGGCAATCTCCCTGAGCCCGCCGCCATCCTCAGCGCCCATCCATCTCACGCCCATGCCGCATCCGAGCAATTCCGGCGCAGCCGTCCTCGCTCGCACCGTACTCGCCGAACTGAAGCTGATGCTCAAAGGCCATCCCTGGTGGTGGTACGCAGTGGCCGCCGGACTCTTCATCGCCAGCCTAGCTTCGCCTCTCAACAACGTCCGCGGAGGCGTTGCCATCGCCGCCATCCTCTGGCCCATCTTGGTCTGGTCGCAGATGGGAACCCGCGAATCTCGCTTCAACACCGCCTCGCTAATCTTCTCCTCCGAACGTTCCTTAGTCCGCCAACTCCCCGCCGTCTGGATCGCCGGCGTAATCGTAGCCGCCCTCACCAACGGAGGCCTCGCCATTCGTCTCCTCATCGCCCGCGACCATCCGGCCCTACTGGCATGGCTCGCCTGCACTCTCTTCATTCCGTCCTTGGCGCTGGCTCTTGGAATCTGGAGCGGCACCAGCAAAGTCTTCGAAGCCGTCTACACCGTCTGGTGGTATGTCGGCCCGGCGCATTTCACACCCGGCCTTGACTTTCTGGGTGCATCGCCGGTTTCGGCGCGTTCGGGACTTTACCTTTTTATTACGGCGGGGCTGGTGGTGGCGGGATATGTAGGGAGACGGGCGAAACTGGCTTATGTATAGGCGCCGACGGGCCAAGCTGCGGCATTTCAGTCGATTGAAGGGTAAGATCCAGTGGTCACTTCCGGTAACGTGCCGAAAGACGTAGTCCAAAACGAGCGCTGGCAGTAACGGAGAACGGCCACATTACGCCCTTTGGGATGTACCAACTGCCTAATCCGTACGGCCTTTCGAAATCTGGGCATCGGCCAAAACGCCCGCCAGAATGGAGTTCTAGAGGGTTCATCCCTGGAACTCATGAGTACGTCAAACGTAACCGTTACCGCAGCCCCAGTCCCCAGCAACCGGAAAACGGTTGCGCGTGTCGCGTTATTTGATTTGAAAGAACCGTCACACTCGATGCTGGTGGATTGTTTCCGGCAATTTGGAGTGGAACCGATTGAACTGAGCCGTAAGCAAGCGGAATACCTGCAAAAGGAAAAGTTCGAGGCGTGCGTACTGCCGCTGGATCCGTCGGCAGGAACGATCATCGAAACGGCACGCGGGTCGAGTTCGAACAGCCGCATGGTGATTTATGGGCTTGGCGGTACGGCGCAGGACGCGCTGCGTTATTCAAAGCTGTGCCTTAATGCTGTCTTCCATGAACCGCTGGAGCGCTCGGCGGCGGTCAAGCTGGTGCGGTCGAGCCGAACGCTGATCGTGCATGAATTCCAGCGCTATGTGCGGATTCCGGTGATGACGGAGGTTCGGGTCGAGACTGCCGACGGCGGGCGGATGACCGCGACAAGCCAGGAGATTAGCTGCGGCGGCATGTCGTTGCGGAGCGCGCATCCACCGGAGCCGGGGAGCCTGGTGGAAGTATCTTTTTCACTGCTCACGCTGCCGCGCGTTGGGGTGCGGGGCAACGTGGCGTGGAAAAAGAGCAGCAAGAGTTTCGGAATTCGATTCGACGCGGGCGATGACCGGCGGCAAAGACTAAAGGACTGGCTGGTTTCTTACCTGGAAGCGTAGAGGCGAATCGGTCTTCGATTCTGTTCGCGGCAAAGCGTGACCGGCCTCGGACGCAGGCGTTACGGTTGCAGTTCCCATCTACAATGATGGCGTGAATTCTCACGCCTCGGAGCCAGCTTCACCCTCAGAGTTGGATCCCCGCCGCTTCACTCTTCGGCAAAGAATCTCATTGTGGCTGGTGACGTGGGCCAGTTACCTGGCGATCTCCCTGATTGGACCGACGCTTCGCTTTGCCATCTCGTGGGAGGAGCCGCCGTCGCAGCTGGACGCGATCTACGAGCGGCCGGTGATTTATTCCTTCTGGCATCGGGCCGTATTTGTCTCGGCATGGCTTTGGAGAAAGCTCGATATCGCTGTCATGGTCAGCCGGAGTTTTGACGGGGAATATATCGCGCGGACGATTGAGAAACTGGGGTTCATCGCAGTGCGAGGATCGAGCAGCCGCGGTGGAGCGCAGGCGCTCCTGGGAATTAAGACTCAGCTAGAACAAGGGCGAACGGTGGCGTTTACGATCGATGGGCCGCGCGGGCCGAAGTACGTTGCGAAGCCGGGGCCAGTACTTCTGTCGCGGGCTAGCGAGCGGCCGATGGCGGCATTTTATGTGGCGATTGAGGATGCGTGGGTGTTGAAAACGTGGGATGAGATGGTGATTCCGAAACCGTTTTCGAAGGCGTTGGCGCGGTTCAGCCGGAAGATGCAGGTGCCGCCGGATGCGGATGAGATGCGGATGGAAAAGTTCCATCGGGAGTTGCAGGCGGCGCTGGAACGGGTGACAACATTTGCCGAGGAGAATGTGGGACGGGTGGGATCGACGGGGTTCCCGATCGTCAGATCCGCGCGTTGAAGTTGACTAATTTCTATTTATCTTCGTTTACTTCCCGCTCCTTATTTAGTCCCCAGCGCACGCAAAAGTCCCGAGTCGCGAATCGTCCAACATCCGGGCCGTTGACTTCCACATCTCTTGCCCGCTACATTTAGCGCACGTTGTTTTGTTCTTTCTCATCTGTAGGTTTGCGCAGATCGTAATTCGAGAACAGCCGGATTATGGGAAGCGGGTGAAAATCCCGCGCTGCCGCGCAACTGTAAGCGAGGACACTCGCGGACGTTCACTGGGAATTTTCCGAAGGTGGGAACCCTGGGAAGGACGCCGCAATCGGCCGAGCCCGCAAGGGCTCTTACTCGCGAGCCAGGAGACCGGCGCAAACCGTCACCAATAACCCTTTCGCGTGAAAAGGAGAATGGTATGCGCTCGCCGGTAGTAGTTTTTCTATTCTTGTTGTCGTCCTTTGCGGCATTCGCCGCTGAACTCAAAGTCAAAGTTGTGGACCCGCAGTCGGCCGCCGTGGCTGGGGCGGAGGTGTTGCTGGTGCGGCACGGGGATCAAACGATTCTGGCTGCCCAAGCGACTTCGGCGGAGGGGGTTGTGGTTTTTCCGCGCGTGGAGCCGGGAAAGAGCGAGATAAGAGTGCTAGCTGCGGGATTCGCGGAGGAGAATGCGGATGTTTCCTCGCAGTCCGAGTTAACGATTCGGCTTCAGATTGCCCCGGCTTCGGAGACGGTAGTGGTGAGCGCGACTCGGACGCCAGTGCCGGAAGAGGTGTCTGGCGCGAATGTGGATACGCTCAGCAATGAGCAGTTGACTACGCTGCAACCGGCTGCGGCTGCGGACGCGCTACGCGTACTGCCGGGAGCGGTTGTGAATGCGGCGGGGCAGCGCGGCGGGATTTCGTCGCTGTTCGTGCGCGGCGGAGAATCGACTTACAACAAAGTGATTGTCGATGGGGTCGCCGTTGATACGCCGGGGCAGACCACAGACTTTGGGACGCTGCCATTGACGGAAGCGGACCGGCTGGAATTCGTTCGCGGCGCACAAAGTACACTCTACGGTTCCGATGCGATGACCAGCGTAATTCAGGTTTGGACGCGAACCGGGAGCACGCGGGTACCGGAACTTCGGCTGGGGGCGGACGGAGGGAACTTTGGGACGGCGAACGGAAACGTGTCGCTTTCCGGGGCGTGGCAACACTTCGACTACAATGCCTTCGCCAATCAGTTCTCTACCAACGGACAAGGGATCAACAACCATTATTCGAATGCGCTACAGGGCGAGAATGTCGGATTGGCGCTCACGGACCAAGTGGAACTGCGGGTGCGCCTGCGGCATTCGAATAGCTACACGGGCGTTCCGGGCGAATTTAGTTTCAACGGATACGATCCGCTGGTGAGCACAGACGGAGTGAACTACTATCCGCTCCCACCCGATCCCGCCGAATATGCCCACCAGAACAATCTGCTCGGAAGCATCGAGCTCTCGATTCGCGAGCCTTCGGGATGGCAACACCGACTCACCGCCTTCGACTATCTCTACCGCTATCACGACATTAATTTGAATGGCGATCCGGCGCGCGTCGATGGGTTTGGCTACCCGTTCGACTATCCCTCCATCGAATACGACCACATCAATCGTGTCGGCTTCGAGTACCAGGGAGATTATGCGGAGCGGACGTGGGCGCACACGACATTCGGTTATCGCGTCGAGAATGAAAATGGCATGATTTCCAATCTCGCCTACGACTCCTTCACGCCCGGCCAGCGTCTGGAGAACGATTTCTATGCGCAGCAGCAACTGACGTTAGGCCGCCTCAACGTGATCGCCGGGGGCCGCTTCGTGCACAACAGCGACTTCGGCAACACGGGGCTCCCGCGCGTGGCACTGACTTTGCTCGCGGCGCGCGGTGGGGAATTTTTCTCGGGGACGCGGCTGCGATTTACGTACGCAACAGGATTCATGGAGCCGGCGCTCTATCAAGTGGCGGACGGCCCTCCCTATTACGTACCGAACCCAGACTTGTTGCCTGAGCGCACGCGATCCTTCGAAGCCGGGATTCAACAAAATTTTCTCGCCGGACGCTGGGTCTTCAACGCAACGTATTTCAATAACCTTTTCCACGATCAGATCGAGTTTGCCGACAACGAGGAAGGCTTGGGCCAGTTTTTTAATGTGCAGAAGTCGCTGGCACACGGCGCCGAATTTCAGTTGGAGGGAAAGATTAGTTCCCGCATGTTGTTCAATGGCTCCTACACCAATCTCTCGACCGAATACCTGGAAGCGCCGCTATGCACGCCGGCAAACTTTTGCGATCCGGTCTACGACACGGGGAATCCTCTGCTGCGGCGTCCGAAACACTCGGCTACGGCGCTGATGGATTATCTCGGAACGCGGTGGGGTGCGGACTTGGGAGGAAGCTTTGTGGGACGGCGGCCGGACTCGGATTTTGAGAACTTCGGATTTACGCACGCGGCTGGGTATGTGCTGGTCAATGTCGGCATGTGGCGGGAGATCAACTCGCATGTTACGGCATACGCTAATGCGGGGAATATGCTGAATCAGCATTACAACGAGGTGGTGGGGTATCCGGCGATCACAGCGAACTTCCGGGCGGGATTGAGGTTCAGGTTTGGCGGGGAATGATTGCGAAAAAAGGCGGGCAGAAATGCCCGCGCCCCCCCGTGCCACGCAATCAGCGGTGGCTGGCGGTTCTTATGGTTCCCGCGTCGAGATCGAACTCAGGCACAGGCCTTCGTGGCGCGGCGTGGTTGTAGCGGAGGCGAACTTCGTGCAACTTCTCTACTTCTTTTTCGCCCAAGGGCTGCGCCTGGCCGAGCATGTGGGTGACGAGGGCGATCTTGGCGAAGTGCTCGACGGTTTCCATGTTCATGAAGGCGGTCTCGAGGGACGAACCGAAGGCGACGACGCCATGGTTCGCCATAAGAATCGCGTCGTGATTGGGGATGAGAGGCTCGAGTGCGTCCGAGAGTTCGGGGGTGCCCGGAGTACCGTAACGCGCCAGAGGGATAGAGCCGAGGCCGACGACAACTTCGCACACCAGAGGACTGTTCAAGCCAAGACCAGAAGCGGCAAATCCGGTGGCTGTGGGTGGGTGGGCATGAACGATGCCACGCACCTCGGGACGCAAGCTATAAATAAGAAGATGCATGCCGAGCTCGCTGGAGACATGGCGCTTGCCGGAGATGCGTTTACCCTCCATGTCGACGATGACGAGGTCGGAGGGGGTCATGCGACCTTTGCAGATACAGGTAGGAGTTACCAGGAGGTGCCGGTCATCGAGGCGCACGGAGAGGTTGCCATCGGTGGCTGCAACGAAGCCGCTCGAGTGCAATAGACGCCCGAATTCGACGATGGCGAGACGATGAGCGCGGTCGCTCCTCATAAGCACACCCTGTCCGGCAATGTTATCGCACCTGCTGGAATCGTGACAACAAAATGGTGCGATCCGATTGTCAAATTGGACAAAAAGCGGGCTCTATGAAGCCCCAAGGAGCGACTTCAAGGGCGAGTTTCGCGGGCGGACCGCCCTGTTACACTCTCCCGTTACCTGTTTGGAGGGAATACCAATGGCGTTGCCGCAGTCGTACGCGCATCACGCGCGCTGGGATCCGTGGTTCCACTTTTTCGTCCTGCCAGTGTTCGTCCTGGCCGCGATTATTGCGATTGTTCACGCGGTTCTGCATATCGGGCATCATCCGATCCATAGCGTGATGCTGGTGGTGTTCGCGCTGGCCGCGCTGGCGGCGATTTTTAAGATTCGGATGAACGCTCTGAAGGTTCAGGATCGGGTGATTCGGCTGGAAGAGCGGCTGCGGCTGGCGGCGATTCTGCCGGAAGCGTTGCGGGTCCGGATTTCGGAACTGACGGAGAGCCAGTTGATTGGATTACGGTTTGCGTCCGATGCCGAATTGCCGGGGCTGGTCGAGCGCACACTAACTGAAAAGCTCTCGTGCGATGCGATTAAGAAGTCGGTCAAGGACTGGCGGCCGGACAACTGGCGGGTATGAGGACTGCGGGGCTTTTGCCCGAAATGGATCCCGCGGGCAACACTGAATTCATGCGCGTCGCCGATTTCCATTACGAATTGCCACCCTCGAATATTGCGCAGGAACCCCTGGCAGATCGGGCTGCGTCGCGGATGCTGCATGTTTTGCGGGAAGGCAGGGGATGGGAGGACCGTCAGTTTCGAGAGTTCCCGGAGCTTTTGCGTCGGGATGATCTTGTCGTGCTCAACAACACGCGAGTCTTTCCGGCGCGATTGTACGCGCACCGGAGCGGCGAGCGGGCTCAGGCGGTGAGCCCGCATAACCCGGCGGCTCGGGACTTCCTGCGCGGGCGGGTCGAGGTCCTCTTGACGCAGCAGGTCAGCCAGGACCCGAACGAATGGGAGTGTCTGGTGCGGCCGGGGAAAAAGATTGGCGCCGGCGAGAAACTTTCATTCGGAGAGCCGGCCGAACTAGAAGCGGAAGTCATTGCGCGGGGAACTTACGGAGAGCGGCGGATTCGATTTCGTCCCGTGGCGGATTTCTTTGCTTGCGTGGAACGGTTGGGGCATATTCCGCTGCCTCCTTATATTGACCGGCCAGACAGCGCGGAGGATCGCGAACGCTATCAGACTGTGTATGCGAAGGCGAGGGGATCGGTGGCGGCGCCCACGGCTGGACTGCACTTCACGCCGGAGATTCTGGGGCGAATGCGGGAGCGCGGGATCGAGATCGCCGAAATTACCCTGCACGTTGGATTGGGGACCTTTCAGCCGATACGGGTGGAAAATGTCGAGGAACATAGGCTGCACCGGGAGTCATACGAGATATCAGAGGTGGCAGCGGAGGCCATCAATCGGGCGAAGGCGGATGGACGGCGGGTGGTGGCAATCGGGACGACCACCGTGCGCACACTGGAATTTGCGGCGCAGAGTATTGAGTTGGACACAGTTGGCGGAGTGACTGAGCCGGGCATCATTAAGGCAGGGCGGGGCGCGGCGGACATCTTTATCTATCCGGGATACCAGTTTCGCGTTATTGACGCGCTGCTGACCAATTTCCATCTGCCGGAGTCGACGCTCCTGATGCTAGTTTCGGCGCTTGCAGGAAGGGAGTTCGTGCTTGAGGCCTATCGTTATGCGGTGAAGGCGGGATACCGGTTTTACTCATACGGCGACTGCATGTTCGTGGAATGACTTTTGCGGTGAGAGACATTCTTTTGCGCTTAAAGCTCGCCCGCGGGCCCTCCCGCTCAGCTATACTCAATAATTTGTCGGGCACGTTATGAGCACACTGACAGCAACGAAACGAGTTTCGATTGAAACGCTGGTGGCGAAGCTGCGGGCGCTGCCGGCTTCGGCATTCATACGTACGGAAGAGATCCGGCTTCTGCTGGCCGATTTCCCCGTGGATGAGGCCAGCCTGGCTCCTTATCTAACGTGGAATGGGCAACACTACACCCGGAACCTGATCGACAAGACCGAGCTTTACGAGTTGCTGGCGATCTGCTGGGAAGTGGGGCAGGGGAGTTCGGTGCACAATCACCGCGAACAGAATTGCTGGATGGCGGCGCCGATCGGTGGACTTCGAGTGGAGAATTTTCGCCTTGAGTTCCAGGACATCGAGGCGGGCACGTGCCAGCTCACCGCATCTAACATCGTGGAAATGTCTCCGGCGAATCCGTGCGCGGTGGATCCGAAGGATCCGGTGCACCGGGTAGTGAACCCGCGCGAATGGAATCAGCGGGCGGTGTCCTTGCACGTGTATTCGCGGCCGTTCGACTCGTGTGTGGTGTATTCGCCCGAGCAGGGAACCTGCGGAGACGTGAAGCTCCATTACAATACGATTTTCGGAAAACCAGCGGAGCGGTAGTCAGCGATCATTTATCAGTTCTCCGTCGTCAATGAGAGCCGGGAGGCGCGAAGTGTCGCGCACGGGCTCGCGACGATAACGAGTTCACTGAGAACGGAAGCTGCTTTTAGGAGGATTCGTGAGGAAATGCCTGGGAATTGTGGTGGTGATGGTGGCGCTGTGCGTCGGGTCTTGGGCGCAGGCTCCCGACCAGACGTCGCCGCCGGCGCAAGCTCCGTCATCGACTCCAGCTCCGGAATCGACGCAGACGCAGCCCTCTAAACCAGGGCAGACGACCTCGACCACGGCGACCCAAGAGACAAGCTCAATTCCTGTGGTGCAAAAGCCGGGGCCCCAGTTTCCCCGGCTGGAACTCTTCGCTGGCTATTCCTTCGCGCAGGCCGGGCTTTACAACACCGGGCACTGGGCGCAGCTGAACGGATGGAACGCGTCGTTTGACATCAATCTCACCAATCACGTGGGATTCGTAGTCGATGGCAGTGAATATTTTGGCAACTCCAAGATCAATTCCAACTCTCCGGCGCCGTTTCAGAATTGCATTACGGATTGCCCGCCGGGTCCGACGTTCAATGCCGATACACGAGAATACAACGTGTTGTTTGGGCTGCAGTTCCCATTTCACCGGCGGGAGCATTGGACGCCGTTCGGGGAAGTGATGTTTGGACATGACGGGGTGCGGGGGCAGGCCCACCTGAATAATATTCTCGATACGGAGGTCGGGTCCGGGCTCGCACTGGTGGCGGGCGGGGGAGCGGATTACCGAATTAATGAGCGGTTCGCGCTGCGCTTCAAGGCGGACTATCTGGCGACCCACACCTCGTTTTCGCGGCTAGGGCATGAGACGCAGGACAATCTGCGGCTGTCGGTGGGCGTGGTGATCCGAAGCGTGCGCAAGAAGAAACGTACGCTGGAAGAAGAACCGGTCGAGTAGAGCGTGGGCGATTTCGTTTTCGCCCGTTTCTCCCGCAGAGCGTTTACCTTTCAGTAACTTTCACCCATGTCCAACGGATTGCCCCGGGGGACCCTAGTCGCTGTTGCCACTCGCAGGGAATGCCGATAAAAGACAGGTGCCTCTCTGCGAAAGACGGTTGAGATGGCATGAGCGGCTCTGCAATGAACTTCGAGAAGCAGCAAGCGACTAGCCCGGTGCCGGTGCCCCGTGACAGGCGGGCACATCCTCGGCTGGCATTGCAGATCCAGATTGAGCTGCGTCAGGAAGGAAGCGACGTTCCGTACCGATTGCAAACGAGCGACTTGAGCAAGGGCGGGTGCTACATCCAACTTATGATGACGATTCCGGTGGGGACCTGGCTAAATCTCACGCTCTGGATCGGCGATTCTCCGGTGCGCGTTCGCGGGAAGGTCGTGACCCAGCACCCGCAGTTTGGCAACGGCATTATGTTCGTGACATTCCAGGGCAGCGGGAAGGAAACGCTGGAGCGCTACATCGACACCATGAACGTTTAGGCCATTACGTGCTACGAGAACGTCCTGTCGGCACGCCAGATACCAAGCGAGACAATTCTTCGATTACCCCGGTCACTAAGGGACGGGAATCGCGCTCATGAGCGCGGCGCCTTGTACCGATAGGAAATCGACCGCCTGGCCGAAGGTATGTCTGCGGAGGGCGTCGAAGCGAGGAATCTATGAACGCGCGGCTCCTGTCATTCGCCTTGCTGTTGCCTATTGCCTTGGGCTCGACCGAGATGTGTTTGGCGGCTATGCCGGAGCCCGTCCATTTCCGGGCACAGGCCGGGGCGGCCTCGCCGGTGGAGGGAGTCGGCGCGCAGGGGTTCGGAGTTCTGGGCGCAGGCAATCACTACGAGGTAGGCGCGATCAGCATTGCCACAGGCGATTTCAACGGCGATGGCATCCCGGATTTCGTGGTTGGCGGAATGAACCCTGCGGGAGTTACGGTCTATCTGGGTCAGGTGGACGGCACGCTGGGCAAAGGGATTGCGTATGCACTGGACCGGCCTGTGAGCTACGTAGCGGTTGGGGATTTGAATCACGATGGCAAGCTTGACATTGTCGGCTCGATTGCAGACACGCCAGGTCTCGAGGTGTGGCACGGTAATGGCGATGGGACCTTTGGCGCGTCGACCCTCGTCGCGTTACCCGGAATTCCGCAGGGAATAGTAATTGCGGACTTCAATGGGGATGGATGGGCAGATGTCGCCGTGGCGGGGAACGGCGCGGTTTTCGTGCTGCTCAATGATCGCAGAGGGTCGTTCAAACCCGCGGTGAAGTATCCGATTTCGGGAAGCGGTTTTGAACTCGCGGCAGGCGACATCAACAACGATGGAAATCCGGATCTCTGCGTGGCGCTGACTGACAGTTCGCGCGTGGCCTTGCTACTAGGAAAGGGCGATGGGACGTTTTCGGGCGCGACGGACTATGACAGCAAGATTGCGCCGCTGTATGGGATCGCGGTGGCGGACATAAATGACGATGGGTATCAGGATCTTGTTATTTCGTCACCGTTATTGGGAAAAATCCTGGTCGCGGCTGGAAACGGGGACGGAACGTTCCTCGCACCAGAGGTTTATGCGGTGAGTCTATCGCCATTCGAAGGTGCGGCTTCGCCGGTGGAAGTGGCTGTGAGCGACGTCAACGGAGACGGGCATCCGGACATTGTTTTCAGTGACTCGGAGGATGGCGCCATTGGCGTTTTGCTGAATGACGGGGCGGGCAGGTTCTCGGGGCCGTCAGAGTTCGCGCCTGGCATCGGTACGGTGGCAATGACGATTGCCGACCTCAATCGGGACGGATGGGCGGATGTAGTGACCGTCGGTCGGTCTGGGGGAATCGGAATTCTTTATAACGCGACGGGAATTGCGGCGTTGCCGGCGGCGAAGTTTTCAGAGAGCGGATTGGCGTTTGGCAACCAGCCGGTTGGCGTAACGAGCGCGCGGCAGACGTTGACGCTTCTGAATTCCGGTGGCAGCACGCTGGATATTATGTCGATCACGGTGACGGGCACGAACAGCGCGGACTTTCACGAGCACAACAACTGCGGCCAGAAATTGCCGGCAGGCGAAAGCTGCAATATCAATGTGACCTTTCAACCTACCACCGTGGGAGCGCGAAGCGCATCGGTGGCGGTGGCGGACGACGCCGAGGGGAGCCCGCACAGCGTTGGCCTCGCAGGAACCGGGGGCACGGGAGTGGGGAAGGTCACGCCGGGCACGGTCGCGTTCGGAGGACAGGTCATCAATTCGACCAGCGATCCGAACACGGTCACGCTGCTGAACAGCGGAAATTATCCGATCAATATCGCGAGCGTCACGATCGCGGGTGAATTCTCGATCCAGACAAACACATGTGCGGGAGAGCTGGACCCGGGCGTGTCGTGCACGGTCGCAATTGTCTTTACGCCGACGCAGCTGGGAGCGCTGACCGGCACACTTACATTTACAGATGACGCAAAGAACGCTCCACAAGCGGCGAACCTGACCGGAACAGGCGAGACAAACACAACGAGCACCAAGCTGAGCGCGAATCCCAATCCGGTGGTGGTGGGGCACACACTTACGCTAACCGCGCATGTGACACCGACATTCAAAGGCACGCCGAGCGGAACCGTGACCTTTTACGATGGAACCACCGTATTGGGAAGCGTTGCCCTGAGCGCGGGCGTGGCGCAGCTCACGACGTCGAGCCTGACGGCAGGGACGCATACGCTGACGGCGGTGTATAGCGGGGATGCGGTATTCACGGGAAGCACCTCGCCGGCGGTGACGGAGCAGGTGAACCAGGAGATTGCGACGGTGACCGTGGTGAGTTCGGCGTCCCCGGTCTACATCTATCAAAATGTTCTGTTCACCGCCGCGGTGAGCGCCGACGGCGGCATTGTGGCGACGGGGACGATGACGTTCCAGCAGGGCTCGACGGTACTGGGAACGGTAACCATGGTGAACGGACAGGCAAGCGTCACGGATTCGTTCCCCACAGCCAATACGTATCGCGTGACCGCAACGTACTCGGGCGATCAGAATTACAAGACGAATTCGAGCTATGTGGACGAGGAGGTCTGGTGGATCCCGTAGACCAAAAAGATTGTCTCCCGGCGCGCGTGGCACGTCCTGTCGCTTAGCCGTCCATCCCAAGGGTGCAGTTCGCCCTCCGTATCTCTTGTACATCGACCGCTTCGGATCCGGTGCGATCTGAATTTCCGAGCGAACATTGATCTTTACCCTTCGTCCGTTCCTGTGACACCCTAATGGCTGGACTCTATGCCAGCTGACAGCGCACATGGGATGAGTGGGGGAAGCGGAGCGGAAACGGTTGCGCAAAGGCTTGAGCAACTCGGTGCCGCAGGTCAGAGGCGATGGCGGATGCTCGCGGTTTTTCCTGAAACCTTCGCCGCCGCCGCCGCAGCAGCGGTTTGGGGCACGGATGAAAAAGCGGCGGAAGACCAGTTGAAGGCGCTGAACCAGTTGGCGATGCTGGAATGGGACGGACAAAGCAACCGATACTACCTGCGCGAGATGATGAACGAGTTCGCGCGCCGGCAGGCAAGTGAGAGCGACTTGCATGACGCGGCAGTACAACATTCGCGGTATTACTCGAACCTGCTGCGGCAGGCGGACGATCTGTATCTGGACGGGGGAGAATCGTTGGCGCGCGGGCTGGCTCTGCTGGATCTGGAGCGGGAGAACATTGAAGCGGGCCAGTCCTGGGCCGCCGGTCTTGCCGCAGAAGATGACGAAGCGGCCAGGCTGTGCAGCCAGTATCCAAATGTGGGGGCCCATTGCTTAAGCCAGCGGCAACAGCCGCGAGAGCGGATTCTCTGGCGCGAAGCGGCTTTGGCTGCCGCGTCGAAGCTGAAAGACCGCAGCGCGGAACGCGGACACCTGGGACATCTGGGCATGGCGTACAGAAGTCTCGGAGAGTATCGGCGAGCGATCGATTGCTACGAGCGGCATTTGCAGATGGCGCGGGAGCTAAACGACAGCCGCGGCGAAGAACAGGATCTCGCCAATCTTGGCGATGCCTACGAGGGATTGGGCGAGTATGGGAATGCGATCGAGTATTACGAGCAATACTTACAGCTCGCGAAAAAGTTGGATGACCGGCGCGGCGAAGGCAATGCGCTTGGATGCATCGGCAGCGCTTATCATTCTTCGGGCGGATACTTCCGGGCAATTGAATATCATGAAAAGGCGTTGGCCATGCACCGGGAGATTGGCGACCGGCGCGGTGAAGGCGTGGCGCTAGGGAATCTTGGCATCGCGCATTACCGGTTGGGGCAGTATCAGCGGGCGATTGACTTCTACGGCGAGCAACTGCAGATCGCGCGCGCGAGTAACGATCGGCGAGCCGAGGGCAATGCGCTGTGGAACGTGAGTCTTGCGCTCGACGAGGTGGGGGAAAGAGAAAAGGCGATTGAATTCGCGGTCGCGGCGCTTACGATTCGCGAAGAAATTGGCGATCCCAATGCCCCAAAGGTAAGGGCGCGGCTGCGGGACTGGCGGGGGCAGTGAGCCCCATAGTTTCCGAAACATCACAAATTTGATGTGCGGCGGCTCCTTGGACCATTCCGGCCTCGGTCCTACCTTGGTTCACGGAGGTAGCCATATGTCCCCGACCAGGACCTTTCAGGACCTTCGAGTGTGGCAAGATGCCATGAACCCGGCAGAGGAAATTTACAAAACGACGTTTGCGTTTCCAAAACACGAACTCTACGGCTAGGTTTCGCAAATGCGACGCCCAGCCGTGTCCGTGCCGAGCAACATTGCCGAGTGCAAAGGACGCCACTCGAATCCTGAGTTTGTTCGCTTTCTTTTGCATTCCAGAGGTTCGCTTCTCGAATTGCAAACACAGGTATTGTTTGCCGGACGGTTACAATACATATCGGAACAGGGCGTCGCTGAGCTTTGTAGGAGCATCGAAGATATTTGCCGCAGTCTTAATGCCCAGATCAACCGGTTTCGTGCTACGACAACCTAACGACTAATGACTAACGACCAACGACTGAAGACAGGAACATGTTTGAACGTCTAGACCAAATCGAAGCGCGCTACGAAGAACTGACAAACGCTCTTGCCTCGCCGGAGATCACCAACGATTCGGCGAAATACCAGAAGACTGCCAAAGCGCATAGCGAGATCGCGCCCATCGTCGAGAAGTATCGCGAGTACAAAGACCTGAAGCGCGGCATCGCCGAGAGCAAGGCGCTGCTCGCCGACGAGACCGATGCCGATATGCGCGCCTATGCCGAAGAAGAGCTGACTCGGCTCGAGTCGCGCGTCGGCGGCGTCGAAGAAGATCTGAAGGTTTTGCTGCTGCCAAAGGATCCCAATGACGAGAAAAACGTCATCCTCGAAATTCGCGCAGGCACGGGCGGCGACGAAGCTACGCTCTTTGCCGCCGAGGTCTTCCGCATGTACAACCGCTATGCCGAAACCCAAAAGTGGAAGGTCGAGGTGCTTTCGACATCGGAGTCGGGCGTCGGCGGTCTGAAGGAAGTCATCGCCCTGATAGAGGGCGACCGCGTCTATTCGCGGATGAAGTATGAAAGCGGCGTCCATCGCGTGCAGCGCGTGCCCGCCACTGAGCAGCAAGGCCGCGTGCACACTTCCGCGATCACCGTAGCCGTCCTGCCCGAAGCCGAAGATGTCGACGTCAAGATCGAAGCGAAGGATCTGCGTATCGATACTTTCTGTTCTTCCGGACCCGGCGGCCAGTCGGTCAACACCACCTATTCCGCCGTCCGCATCACACACATTCCGACCAACACGGTCGTCAGCTGCCAGGATGAAAAGTCGCAGATCAAGAACCGCGAAAAAGGCATGCGCGTGTTGCGTTCGCGCCTCTACGAACTCGAAATGCAAAAGCAGCAGGAGGCGCTCGCCAAAGAGCGCAAGCAGATGGTCGGCTCCGGCGACCGCTCGGAAAAAATCCGCACCTATAACTTTCCGCAGAACCGCCTCACCGATCACCGCATCGGCTTCACCATCCATCAGCTCGAGCAGGTGATGGACGGGAAGATCCAGCCCTTGATCGACGCGTTAATTACGCACTTCGAGGCCGAGAAGCTGAAGCAGGAAACTGCGAACGTCGGGTAACGGGCTTGCAGAAGTAGAAGTTAGACTGCGGAACTAACTTACTAACTTTCACCGCCGAGCGCATCCATTCGACTCCATCTACCACTGAATCTTTCCTTCGTCCTCCACCAGCGCAACCTCGTACTTTTCCAACATCGGCATCAGAACGGCTTCCAGTTGGCGCTTCCACAGCTCGCCCTCATAGAACTTCGCCTTCATCGGTTCGCGCGAATCGAGGTCCGGAAATCCACGCATAAAAAAGAACGTGTCCGGATCCTCGACTGACAGGAAAGGCCCGAGAATCTTCATGCCGATCTCGGCATGCGCTGGCATCGACTTCGTGCGGAAGATTTCGAGAAACCGTTCGCGCATCCCCGGCTTCGTCTTATACGTTCGCATTTCGACGATCATCCGAGCTCCACGCGAACGGCGTATTGGCTACGCGGCGTTCTCGGCTTCCGCTACGCTGTCGAAAAAGTGGAAGAAGCTTTCCACTCGCGTCACCTCAAGCGCCTGATGAATCCGCTGATTCACGCCGACAAGTCCAAGGTTGCGGCCGTCTTTTTGACGACTGACGTATGCTCCCACCAGCGCGCCAATCCCCGCCGAATCGGCCAGCGGCACGGCGGAAAAATCAAGAATGAGAGAGCGCGACTGATCGGCGCGCACCTTCGCCTGAAACCCGAAAACGTTTTGTAGAGTGAGTGGTCCCGACAAACGGAGTATGTGAATCCCTTCCCGCGAACCGGTGCTTTCTTCGATCACCAACGGCTGTTCTGGCATGAGGAAATGTTAATGGCGAATGAATGCGCGATCATTAAAACCGTGTGAATTCTTGCCCATCGCCGCGCGGGAAAGCGACGACAACTGGCGCGCGAACCTGCACCGAGGCTGGGAACGCCCGTCCGGAGCCCTGTTCCAAGGCCAACTCATTCGCCGCCGACTGTCAGACCATCGATCCGGATTGTCGGCGATGCCATGCTGCCGCGGAATTCAAGATCGCTGCCGATCTCGGAGATATTCTTGAACATCTCCTTTAGATTGCCCGCGACAGTGATCTCTTCCACCGGATAACCGAGTTCGCCGTTGACGATCCAGAGCCCGGACGCGCCGCGCGAATAGTCTCCGGTAACCAGGTTTGCGCCGTGCCCGAGGAATTCGGTCACGTACAGTCCGTCTTTGATCTCGCCGATGATCTGCCGCGGAGTCTTCGCGCCCGGCTGCAAAAAATAATTTCCCGGGGAGATTCCCGGCGTACCAGCCAAGCCGCGCGAGGCGTTCGCCGTAGTCTCCAGTTTGAGCTTCCTCGCGGTGTAAGTATTCAGCAGATACGATTTCAAAACGCCATTTTCGACGACTACCGTGCGCCGGGTCGGAATGCCCTCGCCGTCAAACGGAGCAGTGCCGAAGCCGCCGGGCAAGGTGCCGTCGTCAATGACGGTGACATTCGATCCAGCAATCTGTTCGCCAAGTTTGCCTGCCAGAAACGACGCGCCGCGATAGACCGAATCGCCGTTGATGCCTTCGAAAATATGTTCGAGCATCGACGCTGCCACCATGGGATCGAGCACCACCGGCACATGCGCGGTCTTCACCTTCCGCGCTCCCAGTCGCCGCAGCGTGCGGCGAGCGGCCTCTTTCCCGACCGACTCTGCCGATTCGAGTTTCGCCAGGCTGCGCGCCACCGAGTACCAGTAATCGCGCTGCATGTTGCCCTGCTCGTCCTGCGCGATCGGCACCGCGGCCACCGAACAGTACGAGCGGCGATACTCGCCGACAAACCCGTGCGAGTTGGCGAGAATTTTGCGTCCGGTGGCGGCATCGAACGATCCGCCATCGGAATTCTTGAGCCGCGGATCGGTATCGAGCGCCGCTTTTTCGGCGCGCCGCGCGTAATCGATGCGCTCGGGGCCGGGCAGCGAGTAAACGTCTTCGTGGTAAAGATCGAGGGGCCCCGGAAGCGAGCCCAACTTAGCGGCATCCGGGATTCCGGCGAAGGGATCTTCGGAAGTAATCTTCGCCAGCTCAAGCGCCGAGGAGAGCATGCGGTCGATGCCGGCGGCCGAGAAGTCGCTGGAGTAGGTGGAGGCTGCGCGCTGTCCGAAGAAGACGCGCACGCCAATCGAACGCGAGCCCGATTCCTTGAGCGTCTCGACCTGGCCGAGACGCACGACGGTAGAGAATTCATCGCCTTCGCGGACCACACACTCAGCAGCGGAAGCGCCGGATTGCATGGCGCGCTCTACAACGTCGGCGGCGAGAGACTTGAGGTCGGTTGCGGTCTGGCTGGAGCTGGCTTCTGTCGTTGTTGTCATCTTTTAATTCTGAATCTACCACGAAGATACGGAGGCACGGAGAAAGGCAAATTCTGCGCACCCCAGCGCACTGCGGCTTTACACTTATATTATCCAACGAAACTCAGACGCGTAACTAGCCATGCGAAGAAAGGTCGCGTTCGGGCGCAAGGGTGCGTTATCCTTCAAACACATACCTGCGAGGATCAGGAGGCCCTGCCATGCAACGCAAACCACCACAGAGCGACGGGGGCAGACACATGCAATTTAACTTTGAACTCGATCATGAGACCGACGGCCGATGGATTGCCGAGATTCCAGAAGTTCCCGGAGCGCTCGCGTATGGAACGTCCGCCGAAGAGGCCAAAGCGAAAGCGTATGCATTGGCGCTATACGCGATTGCGGATGACGTCGAGCGGCAAGACAAAGAAATTCCCGATACCATCAGCGTGCCCCGAGTTTCGGCGTGAGCCAGTGGGCAAGCGCCAAACCGAAAACTGTATTACGCGCTCTCCTTAGAAAGGGCTGGACAGTAGTATCCCAACGTGGTTCCCACGTTAAGCTGAACCATCCGGCACGCGGCAATTACATGTTCGGCTTCCACGACAATGAGGAAATCGGTCCTAAGATGCTGGCGAAGATTGCAAAACACACGGGATTAGAGCCTAGTGATCTGTAGAGGGTAGCGTGAGATCGGGAACCCGTCATTCGGTGGCCGCCGCACTCATCCAGAACGCGAGTGTCCCGAGTCCGGCGAGAGGCGCGTGCCAGCGCAAAGCATTTGCTTTCGCAATTCCGGTAAGGCCCAACACAATCCCTCCCGCCGACCAGAGAAATCCCCATCTGTAGATTCTGAGCAGCGTGGGATCATAGAACGGGAAGCCATGAATCGCTCGGGCATACAGAATCGTCGATATCGCCAACAACCCGGATGCTGTACTCAGGATGAAGCCGATGAGGGAGAGGAAGAACGGTCGCCCGAGCACCTCTCGTCGGCCTATCCATCGAATCCAGCCCCATATCAACATGATGGGCGCAACCACGTATGCCATCGCAATTATGACCGCGAAAAACACGCCCATGCCGAATCCCATGGATGCATTCTAACTCGCGGAATTACTTCTGCCATCTGACTTCTTACTTTGACTTCGCGCTACTGCATGTACCCGCCCGGATCTTTCCGCGCCGTTCCGCCGACGGTCAGCCGATCAATCTTGATCGTTGGGATGCCGACCCCTACCGGAACTGCTTGTCCATCTTTACCGCAAGTCCCCACGCCCTCGTCAAGCTTCAAGTCGTTGCCGACCATCGAGACGCGCGTCAGAACATCCGGGCCGTTGCCGATCAGCGTAGCGCCTTTGATCGGCGCGGTGATCTGGCCGTCTTCGATGAGGTACGCTTCTGACGCTGAGAAGACGAACTTGCCATTCGTGATGTCGACCTGCCCGCCGCCAAAGTTCACGGCGTAGATTCCGTTCTTCACTGAACGAATGATGTCGCCCGGGTCATCCTGGCCGGCGAGCATGTAAGTGTTCGTCATACGCGGCATGGGGATGTGCTCGTAACTTTCGCGGCGTCCGTTTCCCGTGTCGGCCAGGCCCATGAGCTTCGAGGAGAGCTTGTCGCTCAAATAGCCTTTGAGGATTCCGTTCTCGATGAGCACGGTCTCCTGCGTTGGCTGGCCTTCGTCGTCGACGTTGAGCGAGCCGCGGCGCCAGGGCATGGTGCCGTTGTCGACCACCGTACACTTCTCGCTCGCCACACGCTTGCCGATCAGTCCGGCGAACGCCGAGGTCTTCTTGCGGTTGAAGTCAGCTTCAAGGCCGTGGCCGACTGCTTCGTGCAGTAGCACTCCCGGCCATCCCGGACCGAGCACCACTTCCATGTCGCCGGCTGGAGCCTCGCGCGCGTCGAGTTGCAGGATTGCCTGCCGCGCCGCTTCTTTGGCGAAGAACTCTGGAGTTCGCTCACCGAAGAAGAAGTCGAGGGCCACGCGTCCGCCGCCGCCCGACGTGCCTCGCCCGGATCCGGCTTCCGTCTTGGCGATACAGGAGACGTTTATGCGTGCGAGCGGCTGGGAGTCCTCGGCAAACGTGCCGTCCGACCCGACCACGAGGATGTTGCGCAGTTCGTCGGCATAACTCGCGCGCACTTCCTTGATCCGCGGATCGAATGCCCGCGCCGTGTGGTCGCCGCGCATCAGCAAGTCGACCTTGGCGCTGATCTCCGCATCCACCGACGGCAGCGGCACCGGATACAGGCTGCGCGCCGGCTTCTGCTGGAAACCCGTCACTGATGTCTTGGCGGGAGCGCTTGCGATCAGCGCCGCCGTGCGCGCGGCATGCAGAATGCGCGCGGGAGAAAGATCGTCGGTGTAGGCATAGCCGGTGCGCTCGCCGGAGACGACGCGCACGCCGCAACCCGCCGAGATTCCCTGCGAGGCGGACTTCACCATCGACTCGTCCACCATCAGGGAAGTCGAGGTCAGATACTCAAAGTAGAGGTCGGCATAATCGCCGCCGGCCGAAAGTGCGGCCGCCAGATAACTCTCCAGATCCTCATGGGTTAAGCCGTAGTGCTGGAAGAAGAACCGCTCTTGCGTACTCACAGTTGTGCTCACAGTGATTCGATGCCTTTGTGGTGCGAAATGACTCTGGAGTGTCCCTGCATTATCCCATGTCTGAAGCGGAGATGGCTTTAGCGGCCCATCACCATGGTCATCCGCGAGTACTCTGCTGGAACGGTCGGGGAACGCCAGATTCGGCACAGGCGAATTCGGTGTGATCGGGCCGAACACAACAAGCCGCGGATTACGACACAACGGGATTCGACACAAATTGAGTGTGCGCGCGTCACTGCCGAAGCTCGTAGCGCGGCCAACAATCACTCTATGACTCCGGAATCGCTTTCTACCACGCTGGCTGGCTTCCTCGATGGCTCGCGCGCGGCGGTGGTTGTCGAAGATGGCGCCATTGTCTTTGACCTTGGGCAGTCGAAGTACGCGATCTCCGGCGAGTACAACAAGTGCTTGCTTCAGCTCTGGTCGAGCGAGCGCAACATCGTGCGCCGTGTGCTCGATGCCGAGATCAAGGGAGCGACGCTGCGCTTGCAAGTACAGCGCATGGGACAGACGAGGCCGACGCGGCTCGATATCTGCCGCGACCGCGATCAGCGCACTCCGGCGGCACGTCGAGCGGCGCGCATGGCCTACGAACCGCGTCTGCGGCGCGCGTTGGAGCGAAACTTCCCCGGCTGGACCGTCGTTCGGCTGACTACGAGCATGGACATTGAGCACTCGTTTGGGCCTGCATATTTGCGCGGCTGGATGCGGCAGGGGCAGCGCGCCCTGGCCATCGTTGGCGTGAACGATCAGGAGACGCAATCGACGGTTGACGGCGCTCTGACCTGCGGCTTGTTGTGGCTGGAAGAATGCCGGCTGGCGCAGCGCGAGCGCCGCCTCGTTGAAGGGTTGGTGCTGGTTGTGCCCAAAGGCGGCGCGATGCTTACGGCGCAGCGCATGGCGCATCTTCATCCGACGGCGGCGAAGTGGCACTTGAACGAGTTCGACCAGCGCGAGGATGCGCTGGTTCGGCTGGAACTTGGCGATCGCGGAAACCTCGAGACGCGGCTGGTGCGGGCGCTGGACGAGTCGGCCGCCTTCGACCGCTTTGCCGCGTCCATCGAGCGCATTCGCGCCATTCTGCCGCAGGTAGAAGTGGTGGCCGTTTCGCCCGCGGCGGTTTCGTTCCGGCGCTGCGGGCTCGAGTTCGCCCAGGCGCGAGTAGCGCACGATCCGCGCAACTTCCAGACGGGCGAGGAAGTTGTGTTTGGCACGGGAGCGGAAGAGCGCATTCTCGACGCGCGGAATGAAGCGGCATTCGCTGAGCTCGTCCATCTGGCTGCTTCGGTGCGGCACAAAGACGGACCGAAGGCGCATCCGCTGTGGCGAATGCATCCGGAACGCTGGCTGGAATCGATGGCCGCAATCGATATCGAAGCGCTCGACGGGCGTTTGCGCAGCGATCATGTTTACCGGCAAGTGCCAGCGTTTTCGGCGGCGGATCGGGCGATGATCGACATCCTGGCGGCGACTCGCGAGGGGCGACTCGCGGTGGTCGAACTCAAGGCGGATGAAGACATTCATTTGCCGCTGCAAGGACTTGATTACTGGTCGCGGGTTGCCTGGCATCAGGCGCGCGGCGAGTTCACGAAGTTCGGCTATTTTCCCGGTCGCGAAATCTCGGCCGAGAAGCCGCTGCTCATGCTGGTCGCGCCCGCGTTGCACGTGCATCCAGCGACGGACACGATCCTGCGCTATTTCTCGCCGGAGATCGAATGGGAGTTGCTGGGCATCGACGAACATTGGCGGGAAGAGTTGCGGGTCGTGTTTCGGAAGCGGGCGAGCGATCTACGCGGCCAAGTTGCGGGTCGCAAGAGCGCCTGAGATGGGCCTTGGTGTTAACTGGTTAGTACTGGATACCCCTCTCCATCGATCTATTGGAATGAGAGAGTTACGAGGAATGTTCCGCTAGATCTTTGGGGAATAAGGAGTTAGGCGAGATGGCTAGATTGTTTGTTATGAATGAGTTACGAAATTATACGCAAACAGCTCTCAAGATCTTGATTCTAAAGAAGATATTTGTATTATCTTGCAAACAAAGGACTAAACGGAAGCTCTAGGCTCTAGTTCCACTAGGAAATCGTCGCGCTCAAATCCCCATGCACTTGCGCAGCATGACCAACTGGCCGAGGTGATAGGCGTTGTGGTCGGCGACGAGCAATGCTTCGCGCAATAGCGTCTGGCCGTCTCCCCAAGGGAGCTTGGCATACAGATCGTTCTTGCTATTGGAGACGAGCCTCTCCATCGCTTTGAGATCGCGCTTGAACTCGGCGACTGAGTCTGCCCATTCTTTTTCGTTGGCGGGAGCCTCGGCCTTTGGCCAATAGCCCTCCGGCCACGGGGGAGATTTGTGGTTGGGATTGCGGCTGAATTCGAGAATGTCCCACTGCGCCAGGCGCAGGTGCTCGAGAAGCATCCAGGCGGTGTGCGGAAAATTTGCCACTTTGGCGCCGGTTAGCTGCACCGGCCAATCGCCGACAGCGGAATCGAAATCGGCATGCGCCTCGCTGCCGGTGAGCAGCTTCACGAGATGCTCGCGCAAGGCTTTGTCGGAAGGAGCAACTCGACGATCAGCCTGCAACGGGGAGGGGACGGTTTTTTGCGCGCGAGCCTTTTTCGCAACTTGCTTCCTGATCTTCGCTTTCGTCTTCGTCTTCGTTTTTGTCTTCGTGGTCGCCATGAGTCCTCTTCGATTGCGGTATTTCTATCACAGGATTGTACAAGGCGGAAATAAAGAGAGGCACCCGTTCCTCCGCAGGGTTGTGCGGCAGGAACAGGCGCCTCCGACTGGAAAGAATTTCTGCTGTGTGAAAGCGACTTGATGGCCGGGTTACTTCGGGCTGCGATCAAAATCCCCACCCTCTCGCAAAACGCGCGAGAGGGATGAGGCATCCTCGGGCGACAAAACTACTGATGAGCGTCGACCATTACCGCGCCTTCAAGGTGACGGTGCATGGCGGCGAGGGCGACGGCATCGGCGATCTGCTGATTGCGGTCCCACTCCGCTCGCAGCACCATTTCTTTCACGTGAAAGCGCGATTCCTTGCGCGCATCGTCGATGCGAATCAGAACTTCATTATTCTGCATGCGGAAGAAAGTACTCTCGGCGAGCGGCACGAGTTGATCGGAGCTCTTGCCCACGATCACATAGACGACAGAGTCCGTGACCATCACATATTCGGGGCATTGTTCGCCGGCTGGGGCGGCAGAGCCGGACATGGCGTTCATGAAGACGTGCTGCGGAGCCAGGCAATCGGCCATGCGCATGCGAACGATGGTGCCTTCCCGTTTTGGACGATTTTCGGCGGCGGCCAGAACTGAAATTGAACAAAGTACGACAAGGAGCAGGAGGTAGCGCTTCATGTTTTTTTAAATCCTCACTTCTTAAAATTTGTTGGAGTAGTAATAGCCGAGCCGGCAATGGAACTGCAGGCCTGAGTCATGCGTGGGCAGAATGCGGAGCTGATGAAAACCTTCCGCCGGGGTGGGCAGTTTATAAGCGACGGTGTAAGCGGCGCGGAAATCTTCGAGGATGGCGTCAACCAGCTTGCCGGTGCCGGCTTCGGCGGTGAAATAGCGGCCGCCGGAACTGGCCGCGAAGCCGCGCAGGACGCCCGATCCCGAGCGCAGGTGCGGAGCGGGACTGACGTCGACGCTATAGATGGCGACATCGTTATCGAGGGCGGCATCGAGGGCATCGTGCAGGGAACCCACGCTGATGGTGTCGGCGCCGTCGGTGAAAAGAACCAGAATTTTGCGAGTGTGAACGTTGTTCGCCTGGCCGAGCAGGCGGGAGGCGAAGACGATGGAATCGTAGAGCGGCGTCAGGCCTCCGTTAACCGAGGGGAACTGCGCGCCCAGATCGAGAGCGCGGCAGTTCCCCTGGCACAACAGGGTTGGCTTTAGGCCGCGGAAGGAGACGACGGAGAAAGAATCTTCGGGGACGCCACTGGTTTCGCCGAGCAGCTGCATGACGTCGGAGAGCTCCTGGCGAAAGCGCGGCTTGATGGAGTCGCTGGCATCGACCAGCACGGCTACATTCAAGCGGGTGTATTCGGAGCGGGTGAAGCTGCGAAAATCGCGGATGACCCGATCCTGGTCGACGATGGCGAAGTCGGTGGGTTGAACGTTGGCGACGATGCGGTTGTGTTGATCGGTGGTGGAGAAGGTGACGCGGATCTCGGTGACTTGAGAATGAAAGGTGGTTCCGGCGGAGCCATCGGGGTTTTGGGCGGAAGCCGGGGTGAAAATGAGGGCGGGGAAGACGACCCAAAGCGCGAATTTTACCGCGCTGGGGAGGAGCCTTTTGGAGTCTGCACGCACAATCCATACATCGGCGCCTGCTTGAGAACCTTAGGGTCGCCGCCCTGCGGATGAGTTACCCCGGTCATTTTTGCTGGTGCCCACGGTACCTTTCACCGGGAGGAGCTGACTTTCTAATGGCGGATTAATGCGGCGCGGCTGCTGGAGACCAGGAAAAAGACGAACAGCAACAAAAAAACGGGGAGCCGATGCTCCCCGCCGGCGTGCTGCTATTGTCGCGGAATTATTCGGCCAGCGGCTTTGCCTTGGTTCCGGGCTTTACGTTGGCGTGCTTCTTGGCTTCGGCGATCATTTGCTCGACTTTATCTTTGCCTTCGTAGTTGGGATTGGTCGCGAGCAGCTTCTCCCAATCGGCGACCGCGCCGTTGATGTCCATCTTGCCCTGCCATTTCACCAGGCCGCGGTTGAAGAGAGTATTCGGCTTGTTGGGCTCGTAGGTGAGGGCTCTGTCGAATTCGGCGATGGCCTGATCGGCGTTGCCCATATACCAGTAGGCGGTTGCCATGTCGGTGCGCACGCCCGCGTCAGAGGGCTTGGCCTTGAGCGCCTTGCCGTAGTAGTCGACGGCGATGGGGAACTGCTGCGCGTCATAGTAGAAGTTGCCGACGCTGGCCAGCAGTTCGGGATTGTTTGGATCGGACTTGAGCTTCTCGATCACGGGAGCGGCTTGCGCGTCGGCCATCTTCTTTAGCTGGTCAGGGGTGGGCTGGGCGTTCTGCGCTGCGCCCATGGCTGCGGGCGCGGGTGCGCTGGCGCTGGCTGCTTCGACGGGTGCGGCCGGGGACTGTGAGCCGCGAATGAGCCATCCGCCTGCCATTCCGAGCAGCAGGCAAACTACGGCAAGCGTGTAGGCTTGCACGCTGGTCCAAGTTACTCCTGAAGAATTCGCGCTTGAAGAATTGTTGGTTGCATCTGACATTGACGTACTCCTTATTCGATATCGCAAAACTTGATGTTGCCAAACTCGATGTCGCCCAAATCTAGTTGGTGGTGTTTCCCTGCCGGATCTCGGCCATGAGCTTCTCGACCTGCGCCTTCTTGGCGGGCTCGAGTTGCGGATTCGTCTTGAGCAATTGCGTCCAGGCGGAGAGCGCGCCTTTCGTATCGTTCTTGCCCTTCCAGCGAACCATGCCGAGATTGAAAAGCGAGTTCGCGTCTTTCGGATTGTCTGTGGTCGCTTGCGTCAGCTGTTTGATCGCGCCATCGACATCGCCTTGGTAATAGAGAACCGAGGCGAGGCTGGTGCGGTTGGGAACGTCTTTCGGCTTGATCTCGACCGCCTTGGCGAAGTATTCCGAAGCTTCCTTGAACTGATGGGTAGCGAAATAGATGTTGCCGAGCTTCATGAGCAGGTCGGTGTTCCTGGGATCGGCTTGCAACTGGGCGAGCAGCGGCGCGGCTTTTTTGTCGGCCATTTGCTTCATCTGGTCGAGGGTCGGAGGCTGGTTGCCCATACCGGCGGGCGGGTTGGAGCCCATACCGGCAGGCATGCCCTGCGGGACGGCGGCCTGCGCGGCAGTTGGCGCGGGCTGCGGCGAGCGTGATCCGCGGAAGAGATAGCCGACCGCGAGGCCGATGACCAGGCAAACCACTGCAAGGGCGTAAACCTGGGTCGCATTCCAACCGGCTGCGGCCGGTTTCGATATCTCCGAACTATCTTGCGGACTCTTTTCCGGACTTCTTTCCGAGCTGTTCTCCGGAAATTTTTCAGGACTATTTTCCATAGCTGACTCCTGGGGTTGCGTTTTCCGCGGGCGGGCGAATTGACCGCTCAAGCCCATCTCTCGCCGTCTGGCTGTCTCACCCCAATTGCGAGACTGTCACCCTTGCCATCATTACCATACGTTGCCGATTGAGGCGCAACAATCGGGGCTGTCACAGGCGATTGTGACGAACATCACACGGTAACCGCCGCGTGAGCCGCGCACAGCGCGCGAATTTCTGCGGCGCGTCCGCGCATCTTATGTAGAATGAGCGGGCTTGGGCTGGCGCAGCGGCAAGCGGCCCGTGGCGCGGGCGGTACGCTAAAATAGACTTGGTTTCCTAGATGCCAACCGAGAAAATCCTGATCGTCGACGACGAGCGTTTGGTGCGCTGGTCGCTGCGCCAGAAGTGTGAAGAGTGGGGCTATCAGGTGTTCGAGGCTGAGGCCGGCGAGCCGGGACTGAAGCTGGCGCAGCATGAGTCTCCCGATCTGGTGCTGCTCGACGTACGGCTGCCGGACATCAATGGCATTCAGGTGCTGGAGCAGATTAAGAAGGCGGAAGGCGCACCCGCGGTCATTATGATCACGGCCGATCCACAACTGGACGATGTGAAGGTTGCGATCAAGCTGGGCGCTTACGACTTTATCGGCAAGCCGCTCGACTTCGACGAGCTGCACGTCACCATCAAGAACGCGCTTGAGACCACGCGGCTGCGTTCGGAAGTGCAGTCGCTGCGCGGCGAGATGAAGCGGCGCGCGGGTTATCACGAGATTGTGGCCGACTCTCCGAAGATGAATGAGCTGCTGAACTTTGTGCGCAAAGTTGCGTCCAGCGAAGCGACCACGATTCTGATTCAGGGCGAAAGCGGAACCGGCAAGGACCTGATCGCGAAGGCGATTCACTACGAAAGCTCGCGCCAGGAGCGGCCTTTCGTGGCCATCAACTGCTCGGCGATTCCCGAGACGCTGATGGAAGCGGAACTGTTCGGGCACGAAAAGGGCGCGTTCACCGACGCCAAGGCCATGAAGAAGGGCCTGTTCGAAATGGCCGATGGCGGAACGCTGTTCCTCGACGAAATCGGAGAGCTTTCACCGCTGTTGCAGGCGAAGCTGCTGCGCGTGCTGGAAGACCAGGTGATTCGCCGCATCGGCGGCGTTCGCGACATGCAGGTGAATGTGCGCGTGATTGCGGCATCGAATCGCGACCTGGAAAAAGAGGTGCGCGAGGGAAATTTCCGGCAGGACCTTTATTACCGGCTGGCGATTATCGCGATTTTTATTCCGCCGCTGCGCGAGCATAAAGAAGACATTTTGCCGCTGGTCGATTTTTTTATCGACCGCTACAACCAGCGCTTTCGCAAATCGATTCGCGGCATCACCGATGAAACGCGGCGTCTGCTGCTGCAAAGCAACTGGCCGGGCAACATCCGCGAGCTGCGCAATTCGATCGAGCGCGCCATGATTCTGGAAGACGAGGCCCTGCTGCGGCCGGCGTATCTGCCGTTTGCGGTCAACCAGTCAGGCGCGGGGATGACCGCCTTCGAACAAAGCGCGGGCCGCGACAACGGCCAGAGCCTGCCGAACGGACGCTTCCTGCCCAAGCTATATATTCCCGAGGGCGGAACGTCGCTCGAAGAGGTGGAGCGGGCGATGGTCGAGATTGCGATGAAGCAATCGAGCAACAACCAGACGCATGCGGCCAAGCTGTTGGATATCTCTCGCGATGCGCTGCGCTACAAGCTGAAGAAATTTGGTCTGGGGCACGCGGACGATCCGGAGCCCGAGCCTTCGCAGAAGGAAGCGTAGAACCGGTGACCGGTGGCCGGTCACGGGTCTTGGAAGAGTCTGGAGAGACTCGCTGGTGTAGAATTCGAGAGTCGAAGAAATAAAACCCCCACGCTGTTCTCCGCAGCGAATCATGTCGGGACGTGGCGCAGCCTGGTAGCGCACTTGCTTGGGGTGCAAGGGGTCGCGAGTTCAAATCTCGCCGTCCCGACCAATATTTTTCATGCCCTAGTTTCAGGAACTTGCAGGCATACCCATCCTTCACTTTTGAACTGGACTCAAGGCCAATGGGCGCAAAACGCCTTCCATGAGAAGGCCGGTCTAAGTCAAGTAGGGTTTCGATTTAGTCTTCCGTAAGCGTCAGACCAACTCACGGTTGACGGTACGCGGCGGTGGAACTCCACCCTAACGTCAAGGCACGACGTTAGGATTGAGCCCCCGGCTGCGGATACTTATTGGAGATAGATCGTCCACTTTTGTTCTTCCTTATACTTAACGGTGTATGTGACTGTCGTTTCTCCAGTCTTAGGATTTACTTTGTAGTTGGGAGTAGCGAGTTCGACTGTTCCTGTGAGGGTAACCGGCCCCGTGACTGCGGCGACGCAGGTTTTGTTGGCTGCGATAAAGTACGGATACGTTGGGCTACCAACAAAGGGGTAGTTGTAGTCGCCGATGCAGTTGCCGTTGTTCTTCCCAGTCTGGCCCATCGTGCCGAAGTTCTGGTCGTTATTAACGACAGCGGTGAAGGGGTAATCAGACCCATTCTGCCCGAAGGCATCGGGACCGAAATCCCAGAGGCCCGTATCGTAGATGTAGCTAGAGCCTTGCTGAGCGGTCCAGTGGACGAGCAGATCGTCAGTGATATCGCCGGTGGTATCTTCGTAGAAATACTCGATCTGCCCGCAGGGCGGAGTCGAGGTACTGGTGGCGTTGCACTCCGAGAGCGACCAGAGGTATAGCGGTTGGGCGAACACCCCTCCGCCAAACGGGAAGGGCTGAGAGGGGTCGCCTATGGTGGGGCAATCGGGGTTGGCTGCGGTGCCGCTGGTATATGTGCCGGGGCAGGGCCAGATCGTGGTGCCGTCGCTATTCAGTCCGAACGGGGTGGCAGCAAAGCCAAACAACTGCGTGATTCCGTACAGGTTGGCTGGGAGATCGTTTGCCTGAGCCTTTGCTGCCTGCGGGTTGCTAGGGAGCCTACGCAGAGTAGAGCGAGGCGCGGATTGCGCCAGGGCAAGCTGCGCGAAAGCACAGACAGCGATAATCAAAGCGAGAACGGCACTCTGAAAGATGTGTCCCCGACGAGGTGCCGAGAGTGGTTTGCATTTCTTCATAAACTGCCTCCTTTAGTTTGAAGTTAGATTTGGCTCGATTTCAGTTACGTCGATATCTGTTAGCGCGTCTCGCTTGGTTGAGCAGTCGCCAGCCATTCACGGAGGGTGATTATCGGCGGGACCGGTTTCCAGTGAGCTCGCTCCCTCGATAAGACGAAGTCTTGCCTGTTCCGCCTGGGTCGGGGCCCACTTGTTTCCGCAAAGCGGACACGTATCGAGGCTCGCCGCCGCACTGCCTACCAGCAGGGTGATCCCCTCCCGCCGTACCGTCGTCTCAGTGCGGACGGTGCTGCTCGCGCCTTGACCGACCGCGTCATAGCAGAAGAAACTTGCCCGCTCGCTCAGCCATTGGTAAAGTCGCTTCATGGAATCCCCGTGGTTCGGCGGCGATTGTTGCGGCAGTGGCACCAAAAGGCCAGTGATAAGTTCTAATAGCTTCTAATCAGTTCTGAATGTCCCCTATGTCGATGAGAACAGGGCGGATATTTCAATTCGGGAGGTTTCAGATTGATGCCTTGGCCCGCACTCTTCGCCGGGAAGAGACGATTGTCAAGCTCAACTCCCGGGCTTTCGATGTGCTGCTGTACCTGGTGCAGAACCCGGGAAAGGTTCTCACGCGCGACGAACTGTTAAAGAATGTCTGGCAGGATGCCTTTGTGGACGAGAGCAGCCTGCCGCAAACCGTCTCCCTGCTGCGACGGGCACTGGAGGAGAAACCAGGCGACAACAGCTATATCGTCACCCTGCCGGGGCGAGGATATCAGTTTGCTTCGGCCGTACAGATCGTCGCTCCGGAGGTTGCTTCCGGGGACGGGAATACCCTGTCGGATCTGGCAACGACCGGCAGGAGCGACTCCAGTGGGATCATTTTTCAGAAGCACGCGGTCGAAACCAGCGTCATCACTAGTAATGAAGAGAAAAAACAGATAAGTTCGCCAATTTCCGGAAGTCGGACGCTAATAAGAGCGGTGGCCGCCCTGTTGGCGGCGGTAATTGTTGTCGGGCTCGTTGTTCGCTTTCGTAGCCAACAGCGTCCTGAACAAAAGCATGCGCTGGTGCAGAGGCAACTGACCGCCAACCCTGCAGAGAACACCATAAGCTCCGGCGCCATCTCTCGCGATGGTAAATACCTTGCGTATAGCGACTCCCTTTCTAAGAATCTGTACTTGCTTGCGATTGATAGCGGGGAAATTCGCGAGGCGCCGTTACCCGCTTCGTACTCGCCGGTCGACTGGTTCCCAGATGGGAACCATTTGCTGCTGAAGGCCGGCGTGGAGGAAGGCGATCTATGGAAAATTTCAACATGGGATTTTAGCCTGCGAAAGGTCTGGGGTGGAAATGCGTATCAGGCAACGGTGTCGCCCGACGGGTTGCATATCGCTTTCGTGAAGGATTTGCGTGAGCTATGGATGATGGGAGCGGATGGCGAGGAGCCACACAAAATCCTCGCAGGCGATGCTCCGGAAATTCTGTTTGGCGTTGCCTGGTCGCCAACCGGGCAACGGCTCGCCTACATTCGGACATGGGGCACGTTTTCGAAGCGCGACGCTGCCATCGAGACCTGCGATCTGGCTGGCGGCGCGCGAACCGTGGTGTTATCCGACCCGCAGCTGTGGGGCCTTGACGGAATCTCGAACCTTGCCTGGCTGCCCGATGGACGCCTCATCTACTCGATTTTTTCCGGGGCCATGGAGTCGAACCTTTGGGCACGGATTGCAGACCCAAGTAGCGGCAAGCCAGGCCGTGATGCGACACGACTGGCAGGCTGGAAGGATTTCAGAGCGTGGAACCCTCAGGCAAGTGCCGATGGGAAGCGCCTGATTGCAGATAGGAACCACGCCGAAAACAGGATTTACATTGGCGATCTCGCACTTGGCAATGAAGGCTTTGCTCCACACCGTTTCACGCCAGACGATTGGTACAACGATGTCTCGGACTGGACCAAAGACAGCAGAGGTATTCTCTTCCAGTCCAAACGAAACGGAAGGTGGGCGATCTTCAAGCAAGACATTGATGGCAAAACACCGGAGACTTTGATTGCGGGGTCGGAGAACTACTTCTTGCCTAGGCTGAGCGCCCAAGGAACACTTTTGTACACGGTGACGGCGTCACAGGATCGTAATGATCCCGGCGATACTACGATTCGGCTGATGAGCACGCCGGAACAGGGTGGCGCACGATTCACTCTCATGATGGGCAGATACAGCTATGCGTGCGGGTCCTTACCGTCGTCCTCTTGCGTGGTCGCAGAGCTCAAGGACAGCCAGCTGAGATTTTTCCATCTTGATCCATCGCAAGGCAGAGGGGAGGAGATAGGTACCATTGCCGGATATAAGTTCGCCGATCCTCGCTGGAATCTGTCGCCCGATGGGGCCAGGATTGCGATCGTGGAACCTCTTGACGGAAAGGGCGAGATTCGGATTCTGAATGTGGCAGACCGAAAGACCACAGTGCTGCCGGTTCGGGATTGGAAATGGCAGAGCTTACTGTGGATCAGCTGGGCTGCGGACGGGAGCAGCTGGTTCGCGGTCGCAAATTCCGGCTCCTCGATCGCGCTTCTTTCCGTTGATGCGAATGGCAACCCGCGAGTCTTGCAGGAAATGCCCACGGGAGCGGGATGGATCGCCTCCATCGTGCCCTCCCCGGATGGAAAACGTCTGGCGTTCACCAAGAGGATGTACGTAGCCGACGTGATGCTGCTGGAGAACTTCTGAGCTGACTGCCAGCGGTTTTCACAAACACTGCGTGGCCCAGGCAGTGGGGTGAATTCTGTGAGGCGCCGGTGAAATATGGCCAAACTCCCCGGTCCTTAACTGTTGAAATATCCCGATTAAACCCATTGACCTGCGTCGGGCCGGACACCAGTCTGTAAACCGCTGAAAATGGACGGAGAATCCTCGCACGTGATCAGAAAAGTTCGAAAATCGTCTGCTAGGGCCGACCAATTTCTCTTTGAATTCTTTGGGGGTCCCTCACGACGTGCGGGATTTCGCCAGCGGGCTCCCACTCCACCACCCCGCCTCGCACCGAACTGTGCCGGGGCTCCCGGCTTCGCTCACGCCCGCTAGACGGCTCAAATTATTCTTCGCTGGAATAGTGGAATACGCGTTCGAGTGGCTCGCCGAACACGGTAGCGATTCGAAATGCCGCTTCCAGCGACGGTGAGTATTTGCCCTGTTCGATGGCGTTCACGGTCTGGCGGGTGAGGTGGATTTTTTCGGCTAACTGCTGCTGCGTCATCTCGCCATGCTCGAAACGCAGGCGTCGGATCTCATTGCGGATCGTCCCCATGTCAGGCTCCCCGCCGGTACTGGACGATCTGGCAGGCGCAGCGCATGATCTCGGCTGTCACCAAAATGAAGAGCAGGGCATTGGTGTTAAAGACGATGGGCGGATTGAAAGCGCCGAAAAAGCAGGCGAACGCGATGCCGGTCGCCAGCCCGGCGTAGGCGAAGCGCATGGCTCTGAGCTCGATGAGTTTGTCGCGCTCGTCGCGCGGCGCCTTGGCTTCGTTGGGGGCGAAGATGGCAACGGCGATGTTCAACACGACCTGGACAACCACGAGGGCGATGATCGTCCCCAGCAATTTGCCGGAGTGGAAGCCGCCAGCCTGCGGCCCGGCCTTAATGACCGACCAGAAGTAAACGCCGTAAATGCCCGCCATCGATAGGAGCGAGATCCAAGCAGTTTTTTCGCGAAATGACATAGAAGGCTCCCTGCCTTGTCTATATTTCACGACAAAATGTAACATATGTCATACGTAATGTCAAGTATATTTGACATTGAGGCTTTTCGCGGTGCCTCCGCACTTCGCCAGCGAAACTGGCTCTACTTCCAGGGCCGAGGGGATACGTGTTGAGATCCGGGCCGCGCTCACACCCACCAAGCGCTCAAACTCCCCTATAATCACAATCCTGTTTGCGGGACCCTGAAGGGTGGCACTTCGTGAAAACACCTGCATTATTTGACTTAGAGGGACGAGTGGCCCTCGTGACGGGCGGGAATGGCGGCATTGGCCGCGGCATTGCGCTGGGATTGGCCGAAGCTGGAGCTGCCGTCGCGGTGCTTGGACGGAACGAGGAGAAGAACCGGGGTGTGCTTTCGGAGTTGAAAGCTGTCGGCGTTCCGGCGCTGGCTTTGCGGGTCGATTTGACCGATCGCGCGGCGCTCGAGCCTGCGCTGCACAAGGTCGAGAGCGAACTGGGCGCGGTGAACATTCTGGTCAATAATGCCGGCATCGTCTCGCTGAGCGGCGGCGTGTTGCAGGAACGGGCGGAGGATTGGGACAACGTGATCGAGACGCAGCTAAATGCGGTGTTTCTGCTCTCGAAGCTGGCGGCGCGATCGATGATTGCAAGCAAAGGCGGGAAGATTATCAACATTGCCAGCATGTACTCGTACTTTGGATCGGGGCTGGTGCCCTCGTACAGCGCGGCTAAGGGAGCGATTGTGCAGCTTACCAAGTCGATGGCGATTGAGCTGGCGCCGCACAACATTCAGGTGAATGCGATTGCGCCGGGATGGATTGAAACGGATATGACAGCGCCGGTGCACTCCATGCCGCTGAATGACGAAATTCTTTTGCGGACGCCGGCCGGTCGATTCGGACTGCCGGAGGAACTGGCGGGAACGGCGGTGTACCTGGCCTCGCGGGCTTCGGACTTTGTTACCGGAACTACGATTCGTGTAGATGGCGGGTACGCGATTCGATGACACGTTCCAAACTGAACCGGGCGTGGAACTAAGATCAGAGAGCGATGGCGAAGGTAAATCCTTCTCCAGACTGACGATCGGCTGCCGATTGTCGAGGTCGGCGGCTTGTATCGTATCGCCGGGAGAAGGGTTCGTTTTGGTCTTCTTGCTGCCTCGGCCTACTTGCTACAGGTTGCGCTGATGTGTTTCACGCTGGAAACATCCAGGTCGGCGTGGGCCAGCTTGCCCATTTCTTTCTTTTCGCTGGGCTGACTCTTTTCTTCCTGGGCGGCGGTGCGATGCGCCACCGTGCCGGTTACGGATACGGTATGACCAACGTGCTTGGCTAGATCGACTCCCGCTTCCGGATAGAGCTCCCAGTGCTTGTTCTCGTTGCTGATGAGAAAGAAGCCACCGGGTTCAGTCCCCTTTTTCAGGCAGCCGGTGATGGTTTGCGCAGACATGCTTTGCGCAGACATGGCTTGGGCGGGCGCCTTGTCGTCTCCCATTTGCGGAGCGCCATACAACAACGCTGTGCTGAGGCCCACGAAGAGAATTACACTTACCAGTCTTTTAATCGTGCTTTGCGGGGTCATGCTTTGCGCCTCCTTGGCGCGGTGGTTGTGTGGTCGTTCCCAACAACGTCCCGTGAGGGGTAGGGTTGCAGGGTGGCTCCTGCGGTACAGAGTTCATTCTACGCGGAAACTATCGGCAATAGTATTTAGGGACGCGGTAGTACTCGGACTATGAAGCGGCCTGGATTGATCGGTCACGTCTTAACCTACGGGATAATCGGCGGCGCGCTCATTGCCTTGATGCAATGGTCGGAATACCGGTTTGTGGTGATGGAACATTCCATCGAAATTTATGGCGGGCTGATCGCGGCGGCGTTTGCCGGGCTGGGGATCTGGCTGGGGATCAAGCTGACCCGGAGTAAGAAGGAAATTGTGGTGCGGGAAGTTGTCGTGACTAAGGAAGTGCCGGCGGCGATGGCGCCGTTTGTGGCGGGGCCGTTCACTCGAAATGACCGGCGGCGGGAGGAGCTGGGGATCACTCCCCGGGAGCTGGATATTCTGGAGCTGATCGCGCAGGGCCTGAGCAATCGGGAGATCGCGGAAAAGCTTTTTGTCAGCGAGAACACGGTGAAGACGCATTCCAGCCGCGTGTTTGACAAGTTGGGGGCGAAGCGGCGTACGCAGGCGGTGCAGTTGGGGAAGGAATTTGGGCTGCTGCCGTAAACTGCTCATCCGAAAGAATGATTTTTCGCCGCGGGGGCTAAAATCACCCGAAAGAATGACGACAGAAATCGCGTGAGCGCGATACTTTGCGGTCGGGTCGCATCGATTGTGATCCATTTGGCGATCCCGTAACCGGGATATTTGAGTCAATCGACAAAAGGAGCGGACATGGAGCTGGGTAATTTTTCTGTCAGTCTGACGGTTAAAGACATTGAGGCTTCGAGGGCCTTCTACGAGAAGTTTGGCTTCAAGGTTTTCGCCGGGAATGCCACGCAGAACTGGCTGATTCTGAAGAACGGCACGTGCGTCATTGGACTGTTTCAGGGAATGTTCCCCAGGAATACTCTGACGTTCAATCCGGGTTGGGACAGCAATGGCGCCAGGCTGGCCTCGTTCACCGACGTTCGCGAGTTGCAGAGGCAGTTGAAGTCGCAGGGGGTCGAGTTCATGACCGAAGCGGATGAGACATCGACGGGACCTGCGAGCTTTGCCGTGATGGACCCGGATGGGAATCCGATTCTGTTCGACCAGCACGTGTGAAGATCAAAGCGATTCCAGGGAGAGACATATGAAAAAGACGATTGTCGTTTTTGGCTTGATTTCGGGGGCAATTTCGTCGGTGCTGATGATCGGCACGATGCTGTTTGCGGACAAGATTGGCTTCGACCGCGGCTATGTCCTCGGCTATACCACTATTGTCCTGTCGTTCCTGCTGGTGTACTTCGGGATCCGGTCGTATCGGGATGAGGTGTCGGGCGGCGCGATCACATTCAGCAAGGCGTTCGCGGTGGGGATTTCGATTACCGTGATCTCGTGCCTGTTTTATGTGGCAACGTGGGAGGTGCTGTACTTCAAATTCATGCCCGATTTTATGGATAAGTACGGCGCGCACGTGGTGGAGAAGATGCGGGCGTCGGGTGCGAGCGATGCCACGGTGCTGGCCAAAGCACAGGAGATGAAGAAAGCGAAAGAGATGTATGACAATCCGCTGATCAATGCGGCGATGACCTTTATTGAGCCGTTTCCGGTGGGGCTGCTGATCACGCTGATATCGGCGGCGGTGCTGCGAAGGAAGCCACGGCCCGCGGAAGCGGCCACGGCCGCGGCATAAAGTCTGGCGGCGCTTCGCGGCGGCCGTGTCATTCCTGGCTCAGTGCGGAGCCCGGAGGGCAAAGCTGTCCGCGGCTTTGGCGGCGGCGGCGGGATCTGCGATATGAGAGGCGGCGTCGTTGGCTTCGGCGAGGCGGCCTCGTCTACGCAGCGCGCGGGCCAGCAGCGAATAGGTTACATCGCTGGGATGAACCGATACCGCTTGCGTGTAGCGGCGAACGGCTTCGGCCAGATTGCCGCTGTCCTCGGCCAGGAGTCCGAGGCCTACCATGGCGCGGGTACGGTGGGGTGCCAGTTGCACGGCCAGTTCGAAATACTGCTGCGCCCGCGCGGCATCGTTCATGTCGCGGTAATCGAATGCCATGCTGGTATAGGCGGCGGCGCGAATATCGACGTCGCGCGTGCTTTGGACGACGGCCTGATAGCGTTCGATGGCGCCGGGCATGTTGCCGGAGCTGTCTTCGTAGGCGGCCAGGTTCAGGTTGGCGAGCAGGTTGGTGGGCTGGATGGCGAGCGCTCGGCGAAAGTGCGCCGCGGCCTCGGCGGGCTTGCCCGTCTGGAAAAGGTAATCACCGAGATTGTTTTCCGCGACATAGTTGTTTTTGGTCAGCGCGAGCGTGTGCTGCCAGAACGCCGGAACGTCATGCCAGTAGGAGAGTTGGCGGTTGGTCAGAATGGCCAATGCAAACAGGCAGGCGATGGCGGGAACGGCGAGCCATTTGGCATCGAGCGCCGACCCAGCCCGCCGCGTCCGGGCGATGCGTGCGGCGGCCTCGGAGAGTGACCACGTCACCGCCATGAAAATTCCAATCAGGGGAATGTAGGCGAAGCGGTCGGCCATCGCCTGCGGGCCAACCTGGATCAGGCCGATCATCGGAACCATGCTGCCGACGAACCAGAACCATCCCGAGGCGAGGTAGCGATGTCCGCGGGCCAGAACGGCGAGCGCAGTCAGGGCCAGCAAGAGCGCCGCTGCCGCCATCACCTGCCCGGCGGGATAGAGCTGCGTCGGGTGAGGATAAAGCGCAACCAGGTTCAGGGGCCAAAGTGCGTGGAGGAGATACAGAGCATAGGAGACCAGAGCGGTTTCCACGCGCAGGCCGAGGCTGTAGCGAGTGAACGCCTGGACCGCGCCGCCGAGCTTTTCGGCTTGCATGGTCATGAAGGCGCTGGCGGCGGCGAGGGCGAAAAGAGGAAGCTTCTCGGCCAGCAACCACGCGGGCGAGCCAGGCCACCGTCCGGCGGAGTTCGCGGGCGCGGCGCTGGCGGTCCGTCCGAGCGGCCAGTAGTCCCAAAGCAGAAGCAGGCATGGGAAGGTGATGACCTGGGACTTGCTGAGCAATGCGCAGGCAAAAAGAACAAATACGGCCAGATAGCGCTGGATGGCAGGGCGGCGCGCATAGCGGAGATAGGCGTGGAAGGCGAGCAGAAAGAAGAGCATGCTCAGGACGCTCTTGCGCTCGGCCGCCCAGGCCACGGACTCGACATTGATGGGATGCAGGGCAAAGAGAGCGGCGACCGCGAGGCTGCGCCATCGAAAGCCGGTTGCGGACTGCAAGAGCAAGAAAAGAAGGATCGCATTCGCGGCATGAATGGCGAGGCTGACGGCGTGATGAGCGCCCGGATTCACCCCAAACAGCTGGCAATCGAGGGCATGGGAGAGCCAGGAGAGCGGAGTCCAGTTAGCCTCGGCAAACGTGGTGAATGCCCATTTTGCGGTGCTCCAGCCGATCCCGGCGCGGACGTGAGGATTGTCGATGATGTAACGGTCGTCGTCGTAATTGAGAAAGCCGTTGTGGAGGATGGAGTGATAAGAGGTGAGCGTGGCGGCGAGAAGGAGCAGGCAGCACAGCGCACTCTGCCCGGCAGAGACACGAGAGGCCAGGCGAACAGACCCCGGCCCTGGCTGATCGACACACTTGGGCGGCGCGACGGCGGCGGCAGAACTCATGCGATGAGGTTATTTTCAACCGGGCGGCGGGCATGGCTGCCCCGGAAGTCCCTTGCCCGAGTGCCCTTGGTAACTACGGCGAACTGACGGAGCCCAGCCGGATCCTCCCCCGGATCTCCCCATTACACAAATTGTCCGTTGATGCCCGTTCCTGTCCGCTCGTGACGATTGCCGCGGAAGACGGTTGTGAGCAAGATGGGCGAGTCGTCAGTTCGGCCATCAGTCGGGCCATCAGAGTTGGGCCAGCAGTTGGGCGGGTGGTAGGCCAGCAAGATCGAATCGAGTCCCACACTGAAAACTTACGAAAGCTAAGGAGAATCTATCGCATGGATTGCCGCGTGTTTGGAAAATGCCTATCGAGAGTGCTTGGCTTTACGGCGCTGTTGTCTCTGGTCGGGATTATTGTGCTTCCCGGCTCAATGTACGCGTCTTCGGGCGTAACCAGCTATAAAACGATCACAGTCAATCCGCCGGGGACGACTACTCCCTACCCCTCCGCGGTGAATAAGTCGAATGCGGTGGTGGGCGAGACGGTTGCCGCGAACGGCACAACCCAGGGGTTCGAACTCAAAGGCGGTAAGTACACCAGCATCATCTTTCCCGGATCGAGCGGCTTTACCCGGGCGAATGGAGTCAACGACTCGGGGATCGTGGTCGGCGACTTCTATCTGAGCAGCGACAATGGCTATCACGGCTATCTGCTGAAGGGAACGAAGTTCACGCAATATGACGTGGATCTGGGCACGCTCTCGACCTCGCTCTTCGGGATCAATAATGCCGGGAACATGGCGGGTTCGGTGGGGGAGAATGGGCAAGCCAATCAGGGCTTCGTCGATATCGGTGGCACGGTGACGATGTTCTACGCCAACGGCTCGTCGGACAGCACCTATGCCTATAGCATTAACAACTCCAACGAGGTGGTCGGCGACTATTACGATTCAAACGGCTATCCGCATTGCTACTCTCGTGATGCCAGCGGAACGATCACCCTGATCAACGCCCCGAATACTTATCTGACGGCGTGCTTCGGCGTTAACGACTCGGGTGAAATTGCCGGCGTCTGGGTGGACTACAATGGCCAGCTGCATGGCTTTCTTGATAACGCCGGCACGTTTACAGAGCTGCCGTTCTACTGGGCGACCAGCCTTAACAACACGGGAAGCGTAGTCGGGACATATGTTGGCCCCGGCAGCGCCAACGGCGTGCAATATGGATACCTGGCCGAGCCCAAGGCCTTCGCCAGCTATGCCGGCGTGCAGCTTTCGGGTGCGCAGAGCACGGCCATCTACGGCATTAACGACAAGAAGTCGATGGTCGGTACTTATACCGACAGCGGCGGCGCGAGCCACGGCTTCCTCTTCGCCAAGAACAAGCTGACCAACATCGACGATCCCAACGCGCAGGCGGGGTCCACGTTTGCGTTTGGCATCAACAGCGCGAGCGACATCGTCGGCGGCTATACCAACGGCGGGGGAGTGGAGGTGGGCTTCTATTACACCAACGGTACTTACACGGATATCGCGCCAGCCGGATCGCAATACACCAACCCCACTGGGATCAATGACTCGGGAGAGATTGCCGGCGAATGGATCGATGGCAGCGGCAACGGCCACGGCTTCATCTACAACGGATCGAGTTACACCAACCTCGACGTGCCCGGCGCGACCTTTACCGGGTGCTGGGGCATCAACGACTCCGGCCACGTGACCTGCCAGTACGGCGACCAGTACGGCGTGATCAACTCGGCGCTCTATGACGGCTCGAGCTTTACGACCATCGATGTGCCGGGGGCGTTTTTGACGGCGGCGCACTCCATCAACAAGGATGGAAGCGTGGTATTTCTGTGGCAGGACACTTACGGAAATAATCACGGTGCGCTGCTCGACAATGGCGCGTACTATGTGTTCGATGTGCCGGCGAGCTCAGGCTCGGGCACGGACGCCGACGGCATCAACGACTCGGGCGAACTGGTCGGGCATTATACGCCGACGGGGAGCTCGAACACCGAAGGCTGGGACGGCAAGCTGTAAGAATTGCAGAGTGTCCATCAGACGGCCCGCCGCGGCTTGTACTGCGCGGCGGGCTTGGGTTTTTATGCGGCCTGGGATCGCCTGCGTGTCGGGCCGCGGCGTTGCCGTGACTCCCGCCCTTGCATTCCGGGGCGCTTTGGGGCTACGGTTTTTGTGGCGAAAGGAGTGCCGGCTCGATGATCTATCTTCTCATTCACCACGAAGTGGCCGACTACCCGAAGTGGAAGTCGGTGTTCGATTCCTCTCTGGACTGGCGCAGCAGGCATGGCGAGCGCAACTGCCGCATCTTCCGAGGTGTGCAGAATCCGAATGAGCTGACCCTGCTGTTTGAGTGGGAGAGCTTCGAGAAGGCGCATGAATTCATCGGGTCGGAGGAACTCAAGACGCGGATGGCGACTGCCGGCGTAAAGAGCACCCCGCGGGTCGAGTACCTGACCGAGATGTTCAGTATCCGGCGGAGCGCGGCCGACTAGGCCGGGCTGTGAGCTGGCGGCAAACATCTTAAATCGCAGAGGACACTGAGTCTTCGCCGAGATCGCCGAGAGAACCTTGCTCGAATTCCCGTGCAGGGAATGCGAGACCCGTTTGGCTGCCTGTCTTTTTGCCACTTACGCAATCCTTTTCGCCCGCCCTGCATCCAAAATGACGTGGGCAGCTTCGGGCGGGCTCCTGCCTGCCCGGCTGGTTTGCTATTGGTTTGCTCGCTGCCGGCGATTTTCAAGGTTCGTTTTCTGCACCAACAAATCTGCGTATCAGAGGAGCGCCTTATGGCTAAGAAAACCTCCAACAATTCACCCAACCATTCCGGAAGAGTTTCGGCGCAGCCGCGCTTTCATCAGAAGGGGCGGGAGATTCAGGCGTTTGGCACCGTGACCAGCATGCAGCCGCTGCAACTCGACGAGCCGGTGCGGCTGGAGATGACCGAGCAACTCAATATCCTGCTGGCCGACACGATGACGTTGCGAGATCTGTATAAGAAATCGCACTGGCAGGTTTCAGGACCAACTTTTTATCAACTCCATTTGCTCTTCGATAAGCATTATGAAGAGCAGAGCGAGCTGGTCGATACCATCGCGGAACGTATTCAGTTGCTGGGCGGAATCGCCATTGCAATGGCCGCCGACGTGGCTGAAACGACGCGGATTGAGCGTCCGCCGAAGGGACGCGAGGAAGTTCCAGTGCAGCTGTCGCGGCTGCTCGATGCGCACGAGGTCATCATCGAGCATGTGCGCGAACTGGCCGAGCGTGCCGACAAGCTGGGCGATGCTGGCACCAACGACATGGTAGTCAGCGATGTGCTGCGCACGAACGAGCTGCAAGTCTGGTTCGTCAGCGAGCACCTCGTCAACGAGCCCCTGGTCGAAGCGGAGGATGAAGGCGAGCCGGCAAAGCGATCGGCGTAGTTCCGGGTAGCAGTCGCCTCTCGCGAACAACCCCGGTGACCGGTCACCGGTGACTGGCATTGGAGAACGCGGATCGAATTTCGCTCCGCGTTTTTCTTTTAAACCGAAGACGCGAAGGGCTAAGGACCAAGGACCAAGGACCAACCACTAATGGCGGGCTTGCAGGATGTGCAGAATCTGCTGGAGTTCGTTGCGCAGGTACGCAACGTTAGTCGAAACCGGCGTCGGGAAAGGCAGCGCTGACTGGTTGCGGTCTGGCTTGCTCTCCTCGCGCAGCTGCGCGCGCGCTCCGGCGATGGTGAAGCCGTCTTCGTAAAGAAGTTTCTTGATCCGCACCACCGACTCGACATCCCGCTTGCGGTACATGCGCTGCCCCGTGCTGCTTTTCACCGGCTTGAGCTGCGGGAATTCCGTCTCCCAAAAACGCAGCACATAGGCGGGCAGGCGGCAGAGCTCGGCGACTTCGCCGATGCGGAAGTAGAGCTTATCGGGGATGATGATTTCGGCGCCGCGCGCTTTCTTCGTTCCCTTCTTACGAATCGTCATGAGGGCGGTTCCGCAACTCCTGTACAGCCGTTTCTAGCACGGGACGCGGCGTCCGGACAATCCCCAAAAGTACGCAGGCACCTTTGGATACATCTTTTAGGCGAATACAACAAGAAACCAACTATTTTAATGCTCTATTTTAATGCTCCAAGGCGACACTTTTGGACAGGCCTATCAAGCTGATCGCCAGTCCCGCCACCATGCCTGCGACCAGCACGGCCAGCGTGGCGCGTGAGACTCCGGCTTTGACGAGAAATACGAACCACCGATCCCATCCCAGGCCGAGGCGCGCCGGCGCATCGCTGGTCAAGTACTTCCAGAAGAGGTGAACTGGCCCACTGAGGGAGTAATCCAAACGATAAGTCCAATTAGCGGCATAGTAGCGGCCGCGTGGGACCTGGTCTTCCATGAAGCTCGTGGCCAGCGAAAGAACCTGCACCGCCGCGCCCAGCAACAGAAGCGCGAGGGCGATTGCCTTCAGCATGAATCCGGATTTCGCCATGCGCTCCGCCAATGCCGGCCCAAGTCCGAGTGAAAGAAAAACCAGAGACGGAACGAGATAGCGCGGGCCAACGCAGTACCCGCCCTCCCACTGCGAATATTTGGCGAAGAAAAGGAGTTCGAGGAGCGGGAAGAAAGTCGCCAGCGCGGCCAATCCGCGATTGCGACGCCACAGGCCTGCGATTCCAAACACCGCCAGAATGATCGGCGGCGCAAAAATAAATACCGATTTGCCGGGCGAGAGCAGGAATCCATAGACGCCGGTCAAGAGCGGCGTGTCAAAGCGATTGAGCTGCTTCGCGCCTTCAGCAGCGGCCGGATAGCCGAACGAGAACGGGCTTCCGAAGAGTAGCGCATTGTGCACAAGAAGCAGCGCGACGCCGACGGCCGCGGCCGCGCCGAAAATCATGATCGGCCGCAGCGACCGCTTTCCCTCGCTGACCAGAATGGCGAACCCAAAGACGGCGGCAGCCAGCACATTCGTCGGCCGTACCAGCGCAGAGAGGCCGAGCAGCAAGCCGGCGGCAATTATTTTGGACGAGCCTGGCATCTCGCCATGGGCGAAGAGCAGCCACGCAGCCGCGGCAAAAATCGCAGCCGAAAGCGGCTCGGAGAAAAGCCAGCCCGAATAAGCGAACACTGGTGTCGCGAGGCCCAGCATCGCCGTAGCCAGGAGCGCCGGCCGCAAGGCGATGCCGATCCCTGTCAGCAGCAAAAAGAAAAAAGTCACAGTCAGCGCGGCGAAGGTCGCACTGCTTAGAGTCGAGGAGAAAGCGACGATTAAATCGGTATCGTCGGCGGGAACGCCAGGAAGCCGCGCTAGCAGATACTGCCCCACGGCGTACCAGGGAGCGCAGGCAATCGCCTGGCCGGGCGGATAGGCGGCGCGTGGAAGCCCGTGAACGTCGAGGCGTCCGTAGAAATTATGCAGAGCGACGGCCTGCGGCACGGCTGTCGTTCCGTGAAGCACGAGACTTTCCGTGGTGTAGAGCGTGTTGTATTCGTCGGCGGTGCGCACGCGGCCGGTCGAGGTCAGCAGATAGAGAAATTGAAACGAGGCAAAGATCCAGAGAGCGATGTGGCGCGCGCGCGGCGCGGTGGCGCGGGTTTCCGAAGAAGAAAGCGGCAAGATATTTTCATGGTATCAACTGGAAGAAATCAGGCTTACGGGATGTACGGCGCGGAATCCGCGCCGTTACTACGCGCGACCGCGACCTAACCCATAGTTTCGCTACCCCATGGTTTCGGCGGCCGCGACCTGAGGCGCCGTCCTGCGCGGCGGATAGATTTTCCATGCCGAGAGATCGCGATTGAGAATCGCCTCGAGTTCTTCCACTTCGGGCCGGAACGCCTCGCACATTTGCCCCGAGGTCTCGGATGAGAGTTCCGCGAAGGGCGATCCGCCGCCGAGCACCAGACGGCAGAGCGGTGATTTTTTGAATCTGGCGACCAGCCGGCCCAGACGACGCGCCTTGAACCAATCGGCCGCGAGGCTGGCGCGTCGCGTGCGCTCATAATTGCGCGGGTGCGTCATGTTCTCGGAGGCATTGACGAATCCGCGCTGCGTGGATGTGAGTTGAAACCGCGGAATCCCGATGAAATCGACCAGCCGGTCCACGTAGGCCTGCGGATGGTCGCGCAGGTCGTCATAAAGCGTGGCGAGAACCTGCTCTTCGCCAAAAAGGCGGCGCCAAGCCTTGAGGTTGGTCGCGTAGCGGCCGGACTCCATCAGTTCCGGATCGCGCACCACCGCCTGATCGAAGTTCCAGGGAATCATTCCGTAGGCGATCTTGAGCCGGTAAAGCGAGAGCAGGCGCTCCACCGGATTGCGGAAGACGCAAACAATTTTGGCGGCAGGCGTGAACTCGGCGATGCGCTCGCGCGCCGCGGCGGAAACAAAATAAGTCGGCGCGATTTCGCCCATCGGACGGTACGGCACGGCGTCGCTGAACTGTGCCTGATACCACTCCAGGCCGTAGTGGAAATTGAAATCGAAGAACCGCGTCTCCTTGATGCCGGGGAGATTGACTCGGTCCTTCAGAATCTCATGCAGCCACGTTGTCCCCGTGCGGGGAGGTCCGACGACGAAAAAAGTTGGCAGCACTGTCACCATCCCGCACGCAGGTAGTCCGGTTGCGCGTCACCTGAGCAGTCAAGGTTTGGGCGAAACGATATTTGCAAATCCTGCGCTTGGATGGGTTGGACAGGCGACGGGTTGTTCAAAAAAAGGGAGGAGACGGAAAAGCCTCTCGCGAGGTGCTTCTCACGAGAGGCCTTTGGGGAATTTCTGGACGAGCATCCGACTTAGTGTTTCTTTTTCTTGGCGGCTTTCTTCTTGGTTGCCATGAAGTTTCTCCCTCCGTTCGAACGTTTTTTATTCTCCCAAGGTTCGACAGGGCACCTTGATGCCCGTGCTACCCAACTTGTGGTATGAGCAGCTGTCCTACTACAAGATATTGCCACTGGTCTGTAAATTGTCAACATAAAAGTGCGAGGTGGCCACGTATTTGCAACCGGGCCTCGATCGTCGCCCCCGCCCAACCCAAGAACTCCGCCGCGCAAGAATCGAAAAGCGCTGTGCGATAATCAGAAAAGTTATGGCCGATCACACCGTCTTCTGCGTGAAATTCAAACAACAATTGCCCGGACTCCCCGAGCCTCCCTTCGACAGCGAACTCGGGCAAAAAATTTACGACAACGTGTCGCAGCAGGCCTGGGCGCAATGGACCGAGCACTGCAAGATGCTGCTCAACGAATACCGCCTGAACCCCGCCCGCAAGCAGGATCAGGAAGTCATCGTGCACCAGATGGAGCAGTTTTTCTTTGGCGAGGGAGCGGAGACGCCGAAGGAATATGTGCCGCCGGCGCAGTAAGACTTTGGCGCAGCAGGAATCTTAAAGATCGCATCTTCCGTGATGCCCACCTCCGCAACCTGCCTCGGATGCAGGGCATCCCACCTGATTACTTTGCGGGAAGATTATTCACTTGACACAAACTAGTCAAAATGGGACTGTGGAGATGCCGTGACAGGGCGCTTTAAATGTTGCCATCTTTATCACGCAGGAACATGGGTCTGAGATCGTTCCCATTTAGACCCAGATTTTCACAACTCGATACCTCTTTTGCATCTAAGAAGATAGATGCATTGACCAGACAACACATAAGCGAATAAAGTGCGTAACAGCTAGACCCTTCCAGGAGGAGTACCGATATGTCTCAAGAATTAGAGAAGTTGTTGGATATGGCGCGCAGAGTCCAGATGACGCCAGAGCAGGCTGAGGAGCAACGCCGCAGCTTTGCCTATGGGAACACGAAAATTGAAAACGATTCGATAACGCGCGATACCGTCAATCGTGCTGCGGAGAGCCTAAAAGGAAAATAGCAGAGGAAAGAAATTGCCGCGTAATCCGAATCAACTCTACGATACACCGGAACAAAAGGCCGACCTCGAAGCGAGGAACGGCCTTTTGCAGTTTGATGAAGTCAGAAAACTAGTCTCTGCTTCTCGCTCCGAATTCAAATTAACGCCTGATATTATTCTTCAGCTCCAATACGCTGCAATCCACGAAATTTATAATTGCGCTGGGAAGTTCCGCACTGGTCCTGTTTATCTCGCTCGCTCAGATCCAGATCCAAATCTTCATCAACCTGGTCCGTGGGAAGAGGTAAAATCTCGTGTCGATGAGATGTGCGGCTATGTGAACGGAAACTTCGGTAAATCTGCAGTTCACCTGAGTGCCTACGTGATGTGGCGGCACAATTGGATTCATCCATTTTTCGGCGGAAATGGCAGAACTTCTCGCGCCGTGGCCTATCTGGTTTTATGCGCTAGGCTTGGTTATGACCTGCCCGGCAGCCCTACCGTTCCACAACAAATCGCAGACGGACCAAAAAGTCGCGATCGATACTTCAAGGCGCTCCAAGCCGCCGACGCCGCGGACAAGAATGGCAGACTAGACGTATCGGGGATGGAAGAACTCGTTTCAGACTGTCTTGCTGCTCAGTTGTTGAGCATCCACGAGCAGGCCGGTGCAGATGCGGCTCCCCGTTCGGCATGACCCAACTTATTGCACCAATCATGTGCAATTGACCGATTCATGGCCATTGGCCTACCTTCCAACAGTCAACTCCTCGCCTATTCCTCAATTCGGTACACGTAGCACACTCGACCCACTACATATTGCGATTTTCTCTTGACACGCACTACCGGTGGGAGTACGTTAAGCGTCCCAAGGGCATTTTCACAGGCCCATGCATTCGTTTGTCTTGGGTTGTGAGAGTGGTCTTGGGATGGCTAGTGGGCCGGTAGCTCAGGGAAAGAGCAGCGGACTTTGACTCCGCAGTGCGTGGGTTTGATTCCCACCCGGCCCACCAGTTGCCGATGCCTTCGCGAAGCGAACACCGGCTTTTTGACTACGGCGGGTTGTGCCGAATTGGTAAGGCAGCAGACTTATAATCTGCCGCGTCTTCGGGCGCTTGCGGGATCGTGCCCCGCACCCGCCGCCATCAAAAACGTAATTTCAAGGAACTTTCAAAACCCGCATTCTTGCGGTTTTTTTTTGGCATCCCAAAGGGGTGCTTTTTTAACAGGAGGAACCTAATTCGTCAATAGGTATTTCTACCCTATTTTTCTTCCTGCCCCCACAACAACTTGCGATCCCGCAAGCCAGACCACAAGAGATTCGGACTTGCTGTGTAGGGCCTATGACCCTAGTCTTTTGATCACTGCATTAGGTGCCTAATGAACATTAGGTGCATTAGGTGCCTAATGTCAAGTACATTTCGGTGATCGACGCCTCAGAATTCGAGCGGAAGGATTGGATGCTGGAGAATTTTCCTGAGCACGTAAAGCATCAGTGCAAGCTCAAGGCCCTCTCGCAACGTCAGACTCTCAAGGTATTTGTTGAAAATACATTGAGAGCGGCTGTAGGTATGCCAGTGATAGACTCAAGCAATGAAAACAGACAAAGGACAATTCGACGAAGTTCTGCGCCGAATGCTAGAAAAAGAGCCGCAAAAAACCTCTCAGATAAAAGGCCGGAAACGGGCACCCAGAAAGCCTAAGTCTCAGAAGTGAGCTTCTCGAAGCGCAATGGCGCAAACCCGCATAGTCTCTTGACGGTCGTTATAAACACATCATCATCCGTCCGACGATTGAAACGATACTCAAACTCTGCCAAATAGCGGTGCAAGTGCTTGCCGGACAGCTTGTGAAACTGCCCTATCACTCCGCGTTTGAGTAGAGAAAAAGCGGATTCAATCGAATTCGTATACACATCCCCACGCACATATTCGCCCTTTATGTGATTCACAAGCTCATGGCGATCCGTGAACTCCGGCGCTAACGCTGTGGGATATGAATGGTGCTGGTCGGTCATGATGCGCTCAGCATCCGGGGAAATGGTGGTCTTCACAAATCCACTCACCGTTTCTATCTTCACATTCTTTACATGGCGCAAGCGCAACTTCCCGCCGCGCTGGACGGCCCCCATTACGATCTGCTTTTGAGCTTTGGCCTGTTTCTGGCCTTTTCCACGAACACGTCCGCCAACATAGGTTTCATCAATTTCCACGATCCCGCCGAGAGGTACGGGACTACCTTCTTGCATTGCTTCGCGGATGCGGTTATTCAGATACCACGCGGTTTTGTATCCGCCGATCCCGAGGTCGCGCTGTAGCTGCTTCGCGCTGATTCCTTTTTTGGCGTTCAGCATCAGGCCGATTGCGTGGAACCACGTTATCAGCGGGAGGTGTGAGTCGGCGAAAAGCGTGCCAGAGGTAGGCGAGAACTGAGTATGGCAGGTGGGCTCTTGGCATAGGTAAAACCACTTGCGGCGATTCTTGGATTCCGCTTTGCGCTCAACTTTGACGATCTTGTCATTGCCACAGACGGTACAGCGCACGATTCCATCCGGCCAGCGCATCTTTTCGATGTACTCAAGGCATTGGTCATCGGTCGAGAACTTTATGAAGATTTCCGCGATGCTGACTGGCTTGGGATGAATTCGCTTCGTCATGACACAAATGTACTGCTATTCTCTATTTGTGTCAAGTGAATAATCTTCCTTTGCGGTTACCTCGCGCCGATTCCTAGTATCCAATTCATTATCGTTTAACATTCAACATCAACAATGGATAGCGTGGCCGCACCATTGGCAATTCCGGTGTATGACACGCTGATCGTCTCGGACCTGCACCTCGGCGCCGACATGAGCCATGCGCGCGAGGCGCTGCGCGTGCTGAAGCAAACCCGCTACCGGCGCCTGATTCTGCTCGGCGACATCTTTGCCGACCTCAACTTCGGACGGCTGAAAAAAGAGCACTGGAAGTTTCTCGGATTCATTCGCAAGCTCTCCAATCCCAAACGCCACGTCGAAGTGGTGTGGGTCGAAGGCAATCACGATCTCGGCCTGGCGCAGATCATGGCGCACCTTGTCGGCGTCGAGGTCTATCAGGAATATCGCTGGAACTATCGCGGCCTGGCGCACGTGGCCGTGCACGGGCACCAGTTCGATACTTTTGTCGTCAAGAACGTCCGGCTCAATTACTGGTTCGGCACGCTGCTCTACCTGCAACTGCAAAAGTGGGACACGAAGTCGAAGTCGCTCACGCGATTGCTGGACCGGCTGGGCACGCGTTGGCAGCGGCTGTCGGAAAAAGTTGCGGATGGCGCGCTCGCCCACGCGGCGCGCGTTGGAGCCACGCGAGTTTTCTGCGGCCACACTCATGCAGCGCTGGTCAAGCAGCGCGACGGATGCGAATACTACAACAGCGGCGCGTGGATCGACGAGAAGCTCACCTACATCACCGTGGGCGAAGATGGCGTGCAGATTCATGAATACGCCGGCCCGCCGGAGCTTGAAGACGATGCCGCGCACGAGACGGAATGGGACGGCGATCCGGTCTGGGATGGCGCCGACGAGCGCAACGCGGTGTATGAATTCCGGTCATCGCAGCCGTCGCACGCCGAGTCCAATACCGAGTCCGATGACGACAGCAATTTTGTGAAGCGCGATTTTGTTGAGGATGGCGAATATCAGAGCGCCAGCCGCTGATCGGCCGCGCGGCGCCTGACGGGACGGGACAACTGAATTGCGCAAGCTGACAATCCTCTTTCACCACGCCGGGGGCGGCCATCGCAATGCAGCGGAGGCGGTCAGAAGCACGCTCACCACGCAAGCCGATCCCTGGGATGTAACCCTGCTCGATACGCAAGAGTTGCTCGATCCGCTCGACGTTCTCCGCCGGCTCACCGGCATCCGCATTCAGGAAACGTATAACCAGATTCTGCGCCGCGGCTGGACGCGCTTCACGCCGCAGTTGCTTCGCATTTTGCAAACCACGATTCGCTTGTATCACCGGCCGATCGTCAAGCAGTTCGCAAAATATTGGGCGGCGCACCCGGCCGATGTCGCGCTCTCGGTGATTCCGCATTTTAATCGCGAGATTGCGGAGAGCCTGGAAGCCGGCGGCGCGGCGAAGCGTCCGACCTTCGTCACCCTCATCACCGACCTTGCCGACTATCCGCCACGCTTCTGGGTCGAGCCGCAGTCGGAGTACATCATCGCAGGCACCGAAAAAGCGCGGCAGCAGGCGCTGGCCATGGGACACGCGCCCGATCACGTCTTCGAAACCTCGGGCATGGTGTTGAAGCCGAAATTCTACGAGCCGGAAACGCTGTCGATGACCGGCGAGGAACGCAACCGGGAGCGCAAGCGCCTCGGACTCGAGATCGACTGTCCGACTGGCATCGTCCTGTTCGGCGGCCACGGATCGAAGGTGATGGCCGATATCGTGAAACGTCTCGACGAGAGCGGCGCGGGCGTTCAGCTAATTCTGATTTGCGGCCACAACGCCAAGCTCGAAGAGCAGCTCAGGGCGCTGCCTACGCGCAAGCCAAAGCTCGTGCTCGGGTTTACGCAAAACGTCGAGCACTTCATGGCGCTGGCGGATTTCTTCATCGGCAAACCGGGCCCCGGTTCGATCAGCGAGGCCTTGCAGTTCCATCTGCCGGTGATCGTCGAATGCAACAACAACACGCTGCCGCAAGAGCGTTATAACGCGGAGTGGGTTGCGGAAAAAGGATATGGAATCGTGGTTCGAAGTTTTCGCGAAATTGCGCCAGCGGTCAAGCGCTTGATCGAGCCCGCCGCCTTTGCCGAGTTCACCGCCAGGACCGCGCAATATCAGAACCGCGCACTGGCCGAGGTCTCCGCGATTCTCGACCAATGCTATCGCGCCACGCACGCGGCGGAAGAAGTGGCGACAGGGCGCTGATAATCGCTGGTCCGTTTCCGCGCTGCGCAAGAAATCGCGCTTTCGGACGCGCCGCTATCAGACGCGCTTCGGCACCACCGGATTGGGCTCATCCACAGGCGCATTGGGCCTGTTTCGATCCTCCTCCGGCGGCTCTTTGACCGGCTGCGGCGGCGGCTCAGGATCGGGAACTTCTTTCTTAGGCGGCTCGGTCACTCTCGCCATCAGGATTTCCATCGGCTCCTCTCAGATACTCCGTCTCAGGAACCTTGACTTCAGAAATGAATCGCAATGCCGGTCGAGAAGCGCACGCCGCTTTGCGTGTTGCTGAAAAAGCGCGTTTCAATCCAGTCAAGCTGCCCGCGGACCGAGACCGGACCCGCAATGCGATAGTCGAGCCCGCCGCCAACGGCGTTGGCAAATGAAGTATCGGAATCCGAGATGCCGTTGCTGCGGCTGATGTGCGAGGCGCCGACGAGAACCTCAGCGAAGGGACGGAACGCGCCAACCTGAAACGACGCGCGCGGGCCCAGCAGAACATTATGTTCGGCAACATCGGCGCCGCTATACGCGCATATTCCCCCGCTGCATCCCGCCAGAAATGTTCCGCTGCCATAATGGCCGTCGACATCGACTAGCAGGCCGAGAAACGGAATCAGCTTGCCTTCCAGCGAAGCGTCCCAGCCGTTCGTGTTGATCGCATCGTTGCTGACGACCGACATATGGTCATACGAATATCCGAAAAAAACGTTGCCCTTAGGAACCTGTGCGAACCCAAAACTGCACACCAACAGGAAAAGCAATACCACTACCACTACTCGTAACATTCTCCACTCCTCGATCTAAGAAGGTTTTCCAATAGATGCGCCGAACCGGGACGGCTTTGCCCGAACCGTTGCTGGACGGGCATTTTCCCGTCGAACGCGGATTTTCGCTTCCGGAAAATTTGACATAAATTTGACAGTCTGTTGACAAATGAAACCCATGCGGCAGGCTAAAGTTCCGCAGGCTATCTGGGAGGTGTGGGTTCCAGTGCCAACAGCAAGAGTAAAGTGAACGAGCAGTCAAGAAAGACTTTTCAACGGGCTTGAGGCGCTTGGCGTCAGGAAGGTCGTGGGGGACTACACGGGACTTAAGCTGACGTAAAAGTAAATCAGGCGCGTGAAACAAACAGGGACCGGTCCCACACCCGGTCCCTGTATTGTTTTGGCGTGAATCGTGCCCAGGTATCGTCCCATCTTCTTCCTTTCCGAAAAACTGTCCTCAATTTGCTGAAACCAGCCGAAAGGAGGCCGATAAGCCACTTGGCAAGAATTCTCTTGTAATCGGGCGCGGTAAATGTGTACTATCTCTAGTGACATAGTGGCCTTTTGTGAAGGGCCTCGTCGCAAGCTCCCCTACCAAAGTTCTGAATGTCTGATTCCTGGCTTCCATTCAAACTCTGGGAATTCGGAGGCACGACATGGCATCTCTGCCGGAAGTCGAAACACCACGGGCTCGCGAAGTGGTCACAGAAAAGAAACGCCCGGCCGTAGGCGAGGATTGGCTTGCAGTGTGGATAGGCCTGTTCGTCTTCATACTCTCGCTCGCGTTGTTGTTCGGAACCGATCTTTTGGGATGGACCATCACCACATCGGTTTGGACGCACCCTTCCCATGCTCTGGTACCGGCAACGAAGGTTTATGCGAAGTTGTCCCCGGGTTTTTCTCTGGTTGCGACCTATCTGTTTCTGCTGGCAATTTTGCTGGTGGCGGCCAAGGCGCTAGGCGGGAATCTCAAGCGCTTTGCGCAGGGATTCACGGTGGTATTCGCGCTGAGTTATGCCTGCTGGTTTCTGGGGAGCTGGGCCTACATTGCCGCGACACCGGACAAGCGAGCGGGGCTGAAGATCGGATGGTCGTTGAGTCTCACCAATGAGTCGGGCTTCATCATCGCGCTCATTGCCGGCCTGCTGATCGGAAACTTTTTTCCGCGTGTGGCGGGATTTCTTAAAGAGGCCATCCGGCCCGAGCTATATATCAAAACGGCCATCGTGATTCTGGGCGGGTTTCTCGGGATCGCCGCTTTGGAGCAGAGGCAACTGGCGACATCGATCATCCTGCGTGGCATCTGCGCCATCATCGAGGCATACCTGATCTACTGGCCAATCGTGTACTTCGTATCACGGCGTTATTTTGGTTTCAGCCGGGAATGGGCTGTGCCCCTGGCGTCGGGGATTTCCATTTGCGGTGTGGCAGCGGCAATCGCAACCGGCGGGGCTATTCGGGCTCGTCCGGTGGTGCCCATCATGGTTTCGTCGCTGGTAGTGGTATTTGCCGTCATTGAGCTGATGGTGCTTCCTTTCGCTGCGCAACACTACCTCGCCGGACAACCTCTGGTGGCGGCGGCATGGATGGGACTGGCCGTAAAAACCGACGGTGCCGCAGTCGCCAGCGGCGCGATCACCGACTCTCTGATCCGGGCCAAGGCGGCGGCTTCGGGCATCGTTTTCCAGCCGGGATGGATCCTGGGAGTCAGCACCACGGTGAAGGTGTTCATCGACATCTTCATTGGCGTCTGGGCGTTTTTGCTGGCGTGGATCTGGTCCACAAAAATCGAACGCCGCGAAGGGGACCGGGTCAGAGTCGCAGAGGTGTGGCAGCGCTTCCCAAAGTTCATTCTGGGCTACGTTGCGACTTTTCTGATTGTGCTGGCGGTCGGCGTCGCCATTCCGAGCCTGGTGCCGAAGATCAAAGCCTCGATGGCTCAAGCCAATGTGTTCCGCGCCATCTTCTTCCTGATGACCTTCTTTGCCATCGGGGTGATGTCGAACTTCAGGCGGCTGTGGCAAGAGGGATTCGCCAAATTGGCGGCCGTCTATGTGCTTTGCCTGTTCGGATACATCATCTGGGTGGGGCTGTTTATCTCGTGGTTATTCTTCCACGGCGTGTTGCCGCCGGTGGTGAAGGGGTGAGTTTATGACCGACGTTCCGATGCTCGAAGAGCTCGAGCGAATGAAGCAGGAATATGAGCCGCTGCTGCCCGTCGAGCGCCAGCTGATCTGGGGTACGTTTGCGACGGGCGTGGTTCTGCTGGTGCTCTTTCTGCTGATCAGCCGGGCGCTGGCTTAGAGCTGGAGATAAAAGCGGTTACCGGCGCGGATAAGGGTGTGCCACCCCGGCGTCGCGCTGGAACGCCGGCGCCCGCGCCGCCCTTGCCTAGCCACGACGCCGATAATAAACATTGAACTCGAATCCCGGATTCGGCGGAAAAATCTCGGCCACTTTCCGCAGACGCTCCGCCATGGACGCCGGGGCAAGCAGCGGATAATCGCGTTCGCGCAAGTCGTGATAATCCACGTCGAGATAGATCGACAGCAGATAAATCGAGATCGCGTCGGCAAAACTCGCGGCCAGATATTCGTTCTTGTATTTCTCCGCATCCGGCCCCGGCGCAGTCGCCAGCTTGCGCGACTCCCATGCGTCCAGCGAAGTCTCGCCGCGCACGCCGGCTTCAACCTGCTGCCAGGCCAAATCCGCGAACGCCGCCGAGACGCCCGCCCGCTCCACCAGCGCGTGTCCAACGTTGATATAGAACTCGAAGGCGATGGAAAAAGTGTCGTCCATCAGCCGCGTCGAGATGAACACGCACTGCGCATCGCCGATATTGAGATTGCGATGGCAGACCGCGTTGTCGCTCAGCCCAACGTCATAGCGGTCGGCGATGACGGTGTCGTCTCCCTGATTGACCGTGAGCGGAACGAAGTAGTAGGCCTTACGCGTGAGTGCGGCCGCGATCGGTTTGGGTACGGCGGCGATCAGGCGGTCAAGGTCGTTGTCCGACACGTTGACCTCGCCCGCGCGCGCGTAGCAGATGCCGTTGGCGGCTTGTGAAACCGGGCTCGATTGCACGATCTCCGCGGGGCTGCGGGTGATCGCTGAAGCAGCTTGCGACATAAATCGTATTGTAGCGTACGCGAACTGCTCGTAGGCCGGAGTGCATGGCAGAGGCTGCATGAAGGAGGCTGGATTCCAGAGATGAGAAGCCACGAGCCTGGCGGCCCTGGCACAATCGGGCCGTGACAGAACCTCCCGCCTGCATCTAACATAGAGAGTGATGTTGGGGTGAGAAAGTGATGTAGGGGTCAGAAAATGATGTTGGGGGAGTCGCCCGCCGGCAGTTGCTCTCGCCGGTCGAAGCCTGGCGGCTGGTTTCACTTCAATTTTTAACTTATGCCTTATCGTTCAAATGCCGCCGAGGCCTGGTATCCGGAACCGCAATCTGCGGCGACCGGCGAAACTCCTCTCGACTTGCTGCCGCCGTCCAGCCTGACCCAGCCGCTATGGCGCTCGCTGGGCGGCAATCTGCGCGACACCTTTGCGCCGGAAAAATTGCCCCCGCTACGTTTGACTTCGCGTCCGGTGAATGTGGGTTTGCTGATCGGCGACCGCATCAGCCTGCCCTGGTTTCGCACGGTTTTCACCAACATCGGCGGGGTCATTTCGCCGGAGTCGCTGCCGCCGCTGGAGCTTGAATCGGAGCCGGTGGATGTAGGCGAGCTTCTTACCGACCAACTCAGCCATTTGTGGTTCGGCTCACTCTTGCGCAATTTGGCCGACCGCGTCTCGCCCGAGCGCCTGCCTGCGCTGCAACTCACCGCCAAGCCGATCCTCGACATCGTTCCGAAGTCCTGGATCATCCTGCCGATGTGGTCGGAGGCGCTCGACGGCCCGAAGATTTTCTATCCCGATAAACCGAAAGAAGCGGAAGCGCCGCGCCCGCTCATGGTGAAGCTTGCGCCGACCCCCGAGCAGGTGCAGCAGCTTCAGGTCGAAGAGCTCACGGCTGCCGATCTGATTCGCGATATTCGCAAGTCGAAAATCCGGCAGCGAGTCTGGATTGCGGTGGCTGCGGCGCAGGTGGCGTATCTCGTCGCGGCAGCTATCTGGCTGCACTGAAACCGTCGTCGGTCGTCAGTCCTCAGGAATCGATCGCCACTAATCCGATCATCTGTGCGGAAGGTGAGGTTCACTCGCCTCATGCCCAATCGGAGTGACTACTGGCGTAGTCCGACCCAACTCTCCGAGATCACCATCGAGTTCCCCGGATTGCGCGAATCGTATTTCACCGACGTCGGCAGTCCCAGCCGGCAGGAATGCAGGTTGATCCACTGCCGCAGGTAGGTTACGTCCTGGGAAGCTTCGTAAGAGACGCCCGCGACGTCGTACTGATAGATCAGCATGGTCGCGGCGCGCTGGCCGGGCGATTCGAGCTCCTGTACGTCAATCACGGTGCCGTCCGTGATGCGGCCGACCGTGTTCAGCCAGAGGCGGCGTTCGCGCTCGATCTCCTCCGCCGATTTCGGTTTGCGGTGGAGCAACGCATAGCCCGCAAATGCCAGACCGACGCCTGCCAGACTCAATGTGTAGACGCGCAGCGAAATCATTTCCTGAGAATCTTTCTTACGCAGCTTTGCTGAACCTGGATCGTGAAGACAGATTCAGAATAAGCCCGAAGCCCGATGTGTGCCAATGGTACGAAGGGTGGAATGCAAAAAGGTTAGAGGGCGAACGCAGGCTCGGATTCGGGATCAGCTGAGTGATCTCTTGTTGACGGCGCGTTGTTGGAGATCAGCGAATAGCGAATAGCGAACGGCGATTAGCGCACCCGCGCTTGGCAACCGGCGATTAGCCGCCCGCAACTTTATTTCCCGGCCAGCTTGCGCGCAATCTCCTCCACAATCTTGGGACGAAGATCGGCCATCACCCGGTCGACGATGCTGGCAATCTCAGCCTCGTCCGTTGCGTGCGAACCGTTGCCGTTTGGCGCTGCCGCCGCCATCGCCTTCGGAGCAATTTCGTGGGCGGGCTCGGCGGATGCTACCTCTTCAGCGATTCGCTTTTCGACGGCGGCCTGGATCGCGACCAGCGGATCGTTCACCGAAACCGATTCAAGTTTTTCCGCATTGGCCGCGAAGGCGCGGAACATCTCCGCTTCGAGTGACATCGCGGCTTCTTCCGGAGTCAACTCGAGCGCTTCGGCCACCCAGCGCCGCGCGGCCGGGAGTTCCATTGTTTCCTCGTCCGACCAATGAGGCACGGGTACGGCTTCGGCCGCTGCCATCGGTTCGGCGGGCACCGTCGCCGGAGTCAGCAGACGCAGCGCCTCGGCCAACTCGGCTTCGCTCGGCATTGGAGCCTCAGGCTCCGAAGTTTCCCCGCTTGCGGCAGCAGGGGCCATCGACCGCGCCGAAATGGCTTCCGAAGTTGGCCCTTCGACGGCGCAGAATTCGGCGGCGCTCGCTTCGAACGAATGTGCTTCGGCCGCCGGCTCCGCGAATGCTGGCGGGACGAAAGACGGCTGGGCAAAAGAAGAATCGACGCCGGAGATTTCAGACGCCTGCGCTTCTGGCTCTTCATCCCTGGCCTGGGCCCTGACTTCCTCGACCTGCGAAATTTCCGCCGCCTCGGCAGAAGCGGCGCTCGCTGCAAAGGTCTCCGCAGCCGGCGCTTCCGCGATTGCCGTTACTTCTTCTGACTCTTCCGCTTCTTCTGCAACTTCCTCCGTGCGAACCTCCTCAACCGCGGCCGACGCAAACATCGGCTCATCCTGCGGGTCGGTGGGCGCTGGCGGCTCGGCGAACGAAGCCGTGCTTACCGGCTCAGGGAAAGGAATCTCGGCGTCCTGCGGATACTCGGCTTGCGCAGCCTCGTTCAAAGCAAGTTCCGGCGGGGGCTCGACCTGCGCGACCGGAATCTCAACCTCGCTGGCGGCAACTTCGGCAATCTCTTTTGGCGCTGACTCGGGCGCGGCGGCGTCGGCCTGCTCTGCCTCCGGAGCGCTTGTCGCCGTCGCCGAGTAAGAATCCGCTTCCGGCGCGGCGTGGGACTCGGCAAGTCCGGCCTCAACCGGCGCGGCAGCTTCAACCATCGCGGCAGGTGCCGCTTCTTCCGGCGCACGTGCCGATGCCACGGCATCCGCGGGTGGCGCTTCATGCAGCTTGGCCGCAACCTCGCTCAATGCACTCAACTCTTCTGGAGTAATGTCGCCTGGCAGCTTCGCCAGCGGACCCGGCTCGGGCGCAACCGCGTCCACTCTGACGTTTTCTCCTGCAACCGCCTTGCCCGCTTCGATCTTTTCTGCCTCGATCTTCTCTGCCCCCGTCTCGTCCCGTTCGGCAGCGGCCTGCGATTGCGTCTTCTTACGGAAGTCCCGGAACGTCGCCGCTTGCGCCGAAATTTCCGAGCTGGCGTCGAAGGCGTCCCTCTTTTTCGATCCCGACAGTCTCGCTCCACGGCCCAGAACTCTGCCCTCGCCAAACGAATCCTCGCTCGCCGCCGAAGAGGCAAAACGGCTGGCGCTCTTGTGCGGCTGCGGCACCATGGCATCTTCCAGTTGCGCGATCGCGGTCAGCAGCTGGCTGGCTTCGAACGGCTTCACGATGTGGGCATCGGCCCGTACCCGCCGCGCTTCCTGCGGCTTAAACGGCTCCAGCTTGCCGACCGACAGCAGAACCGGAATATGTGCCGTCTCGCCCGCCTCTTTCAGGCGCTGGCAAACCTCCAGCCCGCTGTAACCGGGCATGTAGACATCGAGAATGATGAGGTCGGGAGTGGACTCGGCAATGCGCTTCAGCGCCGCCGATCCGTTATTGACCGTGACCACGTCGTAACCGGCGTCGGTCAGGATCTTGCGGCCCATGTTCTGGGCAGTGACACTATCATCGGCCAGGAGTATTTTGCGCGCCAAGCGTTGTCCTTCGACACAAAAACGAAGATAACGCGAAGCTACCGTGTCCTAAGGTACAAGTCAATCATTCGTAAGCCCATGTCCGACTGCGGAAAGCCCGCACACGAAAGTTCATGCACACTTGGCCGCCCCGCGCACCCCCAATCGGCCAATCGGACTGCGGCTGCTTGGGCGTGTCGCGACCGGCTTGTCGATTCACTTCGCCGTGGTTAAAACGGGTTCAGTTTGCCCAGCCCCTTTTTCTTTTTCTTCTTGCTCGACGAGATGTCGGCCAGCTCTTCTTTCGACGAAGAAGACGACGAACTCACGGACTTCGACGCCCCGGTTCCTCCGGCTGCAAGTCCGGCGCCGAGTTCGTTCGTCTGCTGCAACGGCGGAAGCGCGTTCGCATCCTGATCGACGTTGGGCTTGAGTTCGTTCGGGTCCGCAACATTCGGAGTCAGCTCGTTTGCAGCCGGCGGCGTGCTCGCTCCGGCGGTAGCCGCCGTTTGCCCCGCTGGCTGAGCCTGCGCCCCGCCAGTTGCGTCAGTCGTCGCCGTCGAATTGTCGGAGCGCGGAGTTTCCTGGTTCGGAGCGACTGCTCCACCACTGACCACGGTTGCGTTCAGCTTGCCATCCGCGCCCACGTTACTGAATGCCGCATTGGTGATCGAAGAAACAACGTTGGTTGCGTTCGCCGGCTCGGTATCCACCAGCGTCGGATCTCCGACGCGCGCGGCGCGGCTGACATCCGGCCCGCGCTGGAAGTTTCCGAAGCTCTTGGCCAGCAAGCCGGACTCCTGGCGGCTGGCTTCTTCTTTCTTATTTTGCTCGAGCATGCGCCGCGTCGGCCGCGGCACCGGCTGCTTCAAAGCCTCAAGCCGATCCTTGGCGTCGACCGCCCGTTCCATCGCCGGATAGCGGGTGATGATGTGCGCATACGCATCTGCCGCCTGTTTCGTCAATTGCTCGATCATGCGGCTCTTGGCGATTTCATTGGCGTGCGGATTCTTGCGCACCAACTCGATCTCGCCCTCATAGCATTTCCCGAGCATGAAGAGCGCCTCGTCGGCGCCGCTGTAAAGCGGATAGCGGTCGACTAGAGTCTGCAGGCGCGCGATCGAGGCGGGATACGCCATGCGCAAATAATAAAACTGCCCGATATTGAATTCGCGCTGCGCCAGCACTTCCTGCACCTCGCGCAGCCGCTGCCTGGCCTTTGGTACCAGCTTGCTGTCGGGATATTCCTGGATCAGCGCCCGGTATTCTTCTTCCGCCCGCTCCGCATGGGTAAAGTCGCGGTCCGGTTTTTCCATCTGCTGGTAGTGGATATCGGCGACCTTTAGTTGCGCCTCCGCCGCCTCCGGCATGTTCGGGAAAAATGTCTTGAAGTCCTTGTACTCGATCTCCGCCTGCTGGAGCGCGGTCGTGCCGCCTTCCGCGTACCACGAGTCGGCCACCGCCAGCTTGGCGCGCGCAATGTATTCCGAATCCGGATATGTGTTGATCAGGGTTTGCAGCGTCATGCGCGCGACATCGAAGTGGTTGTGCTTCATCGCGTCCATGGAGCGGTCGAACAGAACTTTATCCGGCTGCTTCGAGCCGACGTTCTGCAACGGGTTCGTCGACCTCTTGTTCGTGCAGCCCAGCGCGAACGCCAGCCCCACCAGGACGACAGAGAGTATTAAATTACGACGCATAGACCCTCGAATCTTTCGCGATCAAATCTCTTTTCACCACTCATCTTTCACCACGCCGTCACAGAGACACGGAGAAACCGAAAAATGATTTTCCTCCGCGGCTCCGCGCCTCCGTGGTGGATTGACGCTACACTTTCATCAAACTTGCGCTCTTGGCCACGTCCAGCAGCGCCGCAGCGTTTTCCTTCGGATCGCCTTTGCCGAAAACCGCGTTCCCAGCCACCAGAATCTCCGCCCCCGCCTGTACGATCTCGGTCACCGTCTCGAGTGCCACGCCGCCGTCGATCTCAATCCGGTAGTTATATCCGCGATCACCCCGCAGGTCGGCCAGTTTCCGAACCTTGCGTAGCGTTTCGGGAATAAATTTCTGTGCCCCGAAGCCCGGATTCACGCTCATCACCAGCACATAATCCACAATCTCCAGCACTTCGCTCAGCGTTTCCACCGGAGTCGCCGGATTGATCACCACCCCGGCACGGCAGCCATGATTCTTGATCAGATGCAGCGTGCGGTTCAGATGCCGGCAGGCCTCCTGGTGCACGGAAATCCAATTCGCTCCCGCATCCGCGAAGTCAGGAATGTACTGGTCTGGATTCTCTATCATCAGATGGCAGTCGAGCGGCAGCTGGGTTGCCTTGCGCAGCGACTTCACCACCACTGGCCCAATCGTGATGTTGGGCACGAAGTGGCCGTCCATGATGTCGACATGGATGACATGCGCGCCACCGGCCGTCGCGCGTGCGACTTGCTCCGCCAGGTGGGCGAAGTCGGCGGAAAGAATCGAAGGTGCCAGCTCGATCAAATTAGGTCCAGAAACGCCGGGAGATGCTTGTGGGAAATTTTAGCACGGTACCGGGGGTCTGCCTCCTTTGGTTTATCTCTAATGTGCACATGAACATGCGCGTGTGACCTCGGTCCTAATGCGTCCCGCGCCGTTCGCCGATAATCAAAATGAAGACCCGCATGAAAAGGTATCTTTGACCGGCGGGCAGGAATCAGTCTATGAGTTGGACCGCAAATCATCCCGTGCCTGCCCCACCTGCTGGCCAGCCCGAGCGTCGCGCTAATCCGCGCTTTACCGTGCAGGTGCAGATCGAGCTCCGCGAAGAAGGCCAGGACATCCCGATCCGCGCCGAAACTTCCGACCTGAGCCGCGGTGGCTGCTACGTGCAGCTGAACCTGACCCTCACCCTCGGTACCTATATCAATGGCAAGTTCTGGCTCGATGACACCCCCGTCGTTTTCCGCGGACGCGTGGTCACCTGCCATCCCCAGTTTGGCAACGGAATCATGTTTCTTCAGTTCGAGGGAAACGGCGAGCAGGCTCTGGCGAACTATCTCAAGACGATCATTCACTAGCGCGTAGCGCCGGGGTCTTGCCGACCCAGTAGTCTACGTACCGAAACGATTCCCCTTTTCACAGCAAAAAACGGGGAGCCGACGATAGTCAGCTCCCCATCCTGCCTCCGCAATACCCAATCGCGAACGACGAACCACTAATTCGAACGACTGACGACTAACGACTAACGACTGACGACCAATGACGAACGACGAAGGACAAAGGACGAACGACTAATTCGAACGCCCGTACCTTACGTCGAACCGGTCCGCGTTCATCACCTTCGTCCACGCCGCCACGAAGTCCTTCACGAACTTCTCCTTCGCGTCCGAGCTCGCGTAGACCTCGGCCAGCGCCCGCAACTGCGAGTGCGAACCGAAGATCAGATCGACGCGGGTACCGGTCCACTTGACTTGGTTCGTCTTGCGGTCGCGGCCTTCGTATACCGCACCCGAACCATTCGATTCGGTCGACGGCTGCCATACCGTGCTCATGTCGAGCAGGTTGACGAAGAAGTCATTCGTCAGCGTGCCCGGTCTTTGGGTGAAAACGCCGTGCTTGGAGCCGCCGGCATTTGCGCCCAGAACCCGCAGCCCGCCGACCAGTACCGTCATCTCCGGAGCGGTCAGCTTCAGCAATTGCGCCTTATCGACCAGGAGCGCCTCCGGCAAAAGCCGCTGCTTGCCGCGGATGTAGTTGCGGAATCCATCCGCCTTCGGCTCCAGCGGCTCGAACGATTCGACGTCGGTCTGTTCCTGCGAAGCGTCCATGCGCCCCGGCGTAAACGGGACCTTCACGTCGACTCCGCCATCCTTCGCCGCCTTCTCGACCGCCGCGTCGCCGCCCAGAACAATCAGGTCGGCCAGCGAAACTTTCTTTCCGCCCGACGCAGCGTTGAATTCCTTCTGGATCGCCTCCAGTTTCGCCAGCACCTTGTCCAGTTCCGTTGGCTGGTTGACCTCCCAGAACCGTTGCGGCACCAGGCGAATGCGCGCGCCGTTCGCTCCGCCACGCTTGTCGGAGCCGCGGAAGGTTGACGCCGACGCCCAAGCCGTCGAGACCAGTTGTGAAACCGACAGGCCTGACGCGAGGATTTTTGCCTTCAACGCGGTAATGTCCTGCTCGTTGACCAGCGGATGATTCACGGTTGGAATCGGATCCTGCCACGGCAATTGCTCCTTCGGAACCAGCGGCCCAAGATAACGCACGATCGGACCCATGTCGCGGTGCGTCAGCTTGAACCATGCCCGCGCGAACGCGTCCGCGAACTGATCCGGATGCTCGTAGAAGCGCCGCGAAATCTTTTCGTACGCCGGATCGAAGCGCAGCGAAAGATCCGTGGTCAGCATCGTCGGAGCGTGCCGCTTGGATGGATCGTGCGCATCCGGGATCGTTCCCGCGCCTGCTCCATTCTTCGGCGTCCACTGGTTCGCACCCGCCGGGCTTTTCGTCAGCTCCCAGTCGTATTTGAACAGGTTCTCGAAAAAGTTGTTGCTCCACTTCGTCGGCGTCGTGGTCCACGTAACTTCCAGGCCGCTGCCGATGGTGTCAGCGCCGCAGCCTTTGCCAAATTTGTTCTTCCACCCGAGGCCTTGATTCTCGATTTCCGCCGCTTCCGGTTCCGGGCCTACGTAGTCGGTGGGAATGGCGGCGCCGTGGGTTTTGCCAAAGGTATGCCCGCCGGCAATTAACGCGACTGTTTCTTCGTCGTTCATGGCCATGCGCTTGAATGTCTCGCGAATGTCCCTGGCCGCGGCGACTGGATCGGGCTTGCCGTTCGGCCCTTCCGGATTCACATAGATCAGACCCATCTGCACCGCAGCCAGCGGATTCGAAAGATCGCGATCGCCGCTGTAGCGCTCGTCGCCCAGCCACGTGCCTTCCGGGCCCCAGTTCAATTCTTCCGGCTCCCAAACGTCCGCGCGTCCGCCGCCGAAGCCAAAGGTCTTGAAGCCCATATCCTCCAGCGCGACGTTGCCCGCGAGAATCATCAGGTCGGCCCACGAAATCTTGCGGCCGTATTTCTGCTTAATCGGCCAGAGCAGCCGGCGAGCCTTGTCCAGGTTCACGTTGTCCGGCCAGCTATTGAGCGGCGCAAACCGTTGCTGCCCCGCTCCCGCGCCGCCGCGTCCATCCCCGATGCGATACGTGCCGGCACTGTGCCACGCCATGCGGATGAACAGCCCGCCGTAATGCCCGAAATCGGCCGGCCACCACTCCTGCGAGTCCGTCATCAGCGCATGAAGGTCTTTAATCACCGCATTCAGGTCGAGACTCTTGAATTCCTTGGTGTAGTCGAACTCCTCGCCCATCGGATCGGACTTGGGCGAATGCTGGTGCAGAATCTGCACGTCCACCTGATTCGGCCACCAGTCGCGGTTCGTCGGTACTGAAGACCCGTGGTGGAACGGGCATTTCGCTTCGGTTGCGGCAGTCTTGCTTTGATCCTCGGGGGAAACCGTTCCCGACGAAGACGCGAGTGTGTTTTCCATGTGCTTCGAATTTTCCATATTCTTTTCCTTTGAATGAGTTCAAAAAGCGTGGCAATCTACGAACCGATTTCGGTTCGCACAATTCGTTCTACTTTCCTTCGGGCCTGTTTCCTTCAGACCTTGCGAGCGGCGCGGCGCGGTGCACACTGGGTGCAAAGCCCGCGAAAAATCACTTCACATTCGCGAAAAACCCGCTTGCCCAACGAAACCGTGGCAGGCCGGGGAACGTCATACCAGTCGATGTCTTCCACATTTCCGCAGCGGTCGCAGATGAAATGGTGATGCTTCATGCCCCTGGCATCGAATCGCGCCGAGCGGCCCTCGACGGCCACTTCCCGCACCAGGCCGGCTTCCACCAGGTCCCGCAGATTGTTATAGGTTGTGGCTCTTGAAGAACGCGGATCCATGCGGTTGACCGCTTCAAAAATTTCTGCCGCCGTCGGATGCCTCTTGCATTCCGCCAGGAACGCCATCACCGCGTAGCGCTGCGGTGTGCAGCGCAGCCCGCTGCTCTCAAGGGACCGTTTGATGGTTTCGGTTTGCAAGTGTTTAGACTATATCTAATCTGACATTTAATCAAGACTTATACTTTGTAGTCGCGCCAAGAAGTGCCGCCGGGAGAGCGCTAGATTCTCGCATTTGTTGCACACGTGGCGCCGCTCTACTGCACGCTCTGGCTTACGGGACGGCACACCGGGCAGGGACAGACCTCTCGCAGATACACCCACGAATAAAGCCCGAGATCGTGATTGTCATTCCACGAAAATTTGATGGCGTACTTCCCGACCGCTTCGGCTGCCAGCGCCTTGACCGCCGGCTTAAACATGGGCAGCGTTCCCGGCGCCGGCTTTTCCGGCTCGCCCGGCATGCGCCGCGCCTTCGTCCGCTCGTCCTCGCACAGCGCGCAAGGACACGCGTCGCGCAAAAACTTAAAGCTATAGGCCGAGTGATGGCCATCTTTCCAATCGATCTCCAGGCCCTCGCCGGTGCTCAAATGCACCTTGACCCCCTTCGGGTCAGTGGCCAGCCGCGGCGTGGGATCGACTATGGGCATGAAATAAGTATAGACGCGAGGAACCGCGGACGGCGGCAACTGGGCTGGCAGTTTGCTGCAAAATTCTGGAATCCGGCACGGACGGGAAGGGCACGACTAGGATTGCGCCGAACGGCTATTCCGTAACCGTTGGCTGAATCGACAACCGCGAAATCGCCGCCACCATCATGCCCGATAGAAATTGCATGGTCGCCACGTCATTGTTGTCGAAAGCTTGCGGAGTCGAAGAGAGAACTTCGAAGACTCCCAGCGTGCGCCGGAAGTGTTGCAGCGGCGCCACCAGAATCGAGCGCACGCCCAGGTTGCGGCAGCTGGCCGAGTCGACCCGCGGATTTCTCTCCGCGTCATTACACAGCAGTACCTCGCCCGTGCGCACGCAGTCGGCCGAGAGTCCGCGGTCGGTTTGCAATCTCACGCCAAGGTCGGGTGCGGTCCGTCCCGCGCGCGCGCGGCAAATAATTTCGTCGCCCTTGCGCAGCGCAATGGCCGCGCCGGTGGCTCCGGTCAGCGCCTGCGCTTTTTCCGCAATGATGCTGATTGCCGGCTCCAGGTCTAACTCGCCGGGATTCGGATTGATGAACGCCGGCCGCGCTCCATGCGGGCCGTGATTGCGCACCCGCAGATGATGGCGCGCCGCAAAATTCGGCGCGCCAAACGCCGGCACAGCTTCCTCGCTTTCGCCCTCGCCTTCGACCGCCTGCGGCACCGTGTGCAGCAGCGATTTCACCAGCCGGTCCAGTTCGGCATCTGCGATCAGGCGCGCATGCTGCTGGCCGCGAATCGATCCGCCCAGCACGCGCGACAAACTCAGCACCGCCTGGCTGCCGCAGCAGAGGCAGCGCGTCGTGTTATTCGCGCTGATCATCTCGCACTGCACGCAAAACACCGCCGTCGGCAGCGACACAAAGTTCACGTCGAAGGCTGTGAGCGTACCCTGCATGTGAGTGTGTGATTCCCTTCAGACTGATCGGGGAAGAACTGAGAGTAAAATCTGTAGCCCTCGCGACCAAGTGACAGAAGTGGTTCCGCTGTGGATAACCAGGGCGTTGGGCTCTCGGCTTTGGGCCCACAGTACAGTGGTGGCGCCCACTCGCCGGGTCTTCGCGACGAGTCGCGAGAGACCAAGAGCTCAAGATAGAAACTCGCAGCAAAGTCGAGAGCCCAAAGCCCAAAGCCGAGAGCCCAACGCCGAGAGCCCGTTGCTCGTAGCTCAGAGCTTCTAGCTATAATCCCCGCATGTCATTCCTGCGTTTTCTAATGCTGCTCGCTCTCGTCGTCTGGATCGGCGGAATCATCTTTCTCGCCTTCGTCGAAGCGCCCACCGCGTTCGCTCCCGGCCTGTTGCCAACCCGTCATCTCGCCGGCTCCATCGTCGGACACTCGCTCGACCTCCTGCACCACATGGGCCTCGTCTCCGGCATAATTTTCCTGATCGCCTCGATGTCCTATTACCGAATGACCGCGGGCCGCGCCAAGCCGCTGGCGCTGCGCCATCTGCTCATCGCCCTCATGCTGATCCTGACCGCGATGTCGCAATATGCCATCTCGCCCAGGATGTACGCCCTGCGCGCGCAAGCCGTAGTCATCGACAACCTCGCCCTGAATGACCCGATCCGCGCCGAGTTCGACCGCCTCCACGTCTGGTCCGAAAAATTCGAGGAAGCCGTCCTACTCCTAGGCCTCATAGCCACATTCCGCACCGCGCAAGAACTGAAGTGAAAGGGCGGTGACCGGTCACCGGTGACCGGACAGCGCGGAATCGAGAGGCGCGATTTCATTTATCCTGATCCGTCGCGCTTTTACTGAGAACTGAGAACCGAGAACTATTCATGAAAACTGGAATCATCGGCCTGCCCCAGGTAGGCAAGACATCGCTGTTTGGAATGTTGACGAAGGCGCGTCTCTCCGAGCACGCGTTTGCAAATCCGCGCGAAGCCCACGTCGGAGTCGCCAAGGTTCCCGACGATCGCCTCGACAAACTGGCCGCGCTCTACAACCCAAAAAAACTCACGCACGCCTCAGTCGATTACGTGGACGTCGGCGCCATCGGCCAGGAGGCGCTGAAAGAGACCGCCTACATCGGCCATCTGCGCCAGGTCGACGCGCTCATCCACGTCCTGCGCGCCTTCGAAAACGACGCCATCCCGCACGTCGGCCCCATCGACCCGCTGCGCGACATCAAGGACGTCGAGTTCGACCTCATGGTCAGCGACCTCGGCCAGATCGAAAAGCGCCTGGAGCGCCTGGAAAAAGATTTAAAGAAGATGAAGACGCCCGACCTAGAAAAAGAAAACGAGCTCCTCATCAAAGCCAAAGCCCACCTCGAAACCGAAAAGCCGCTGCGCGAAATGGAGATGTCGCCCGACGACAAAAAGCGCATCCGCGGTTTCATGTTCCTCAGCGAGAAGCCGATCCTCTACGTACTCAACATCGGCGAGAGCACCGAACTCGGCAAGGACCTCGAAGAAGCGGTCGCGAAGTACAAGCTAACCGAAGTCGCCTCGCGTCCGAATGCGGGAGCCAGCGCCATCTGCGGCAAAGTCGAAGCCGAGCTAGCCGAGATGAGCGACGAAGACGCCGCCGAATTTTTGTCGAGTTACGGCCTAAAAGACAGCGGCCTCTCGCGCCTCATCCGTAAGAGCTATCACCTGCTCGGCCTCATCTCATTCTTCACGGCGGGCGAAGACGAGTGCCGCGCCTGGACCATCCCCGCCAACAGCCGCGCCCAGAATGCCGCCGGGGCCATCCACTCCGATCTGGAAAAACACTTCATCCGCGCCGAAACCATCCGCTGGGACCAGTTACTGGAAGCCGGTTCCGAAGCCAACGCCCGCGCCAAAGGCACGCTGCGGCTCGAGGGTAAGGATTACATTGTGCAGGACGGGGATGTCATGCACATCAGGCACTCGGGGTGAATTTGGTGAGTTCCCAAATGCCGAGTCACGGCTATTCCACGCCTGTGAAACTGTCCTCGGCCCTCGGTCCAAGCGGGTGATTCCGGATCAATGCGATTGCGGAATATATGTCCCACGCTCGGGCTATTCCGGTATTTAACTTAACGATCTGATCTGTGTCTTCGACTCGATAAAGTTTCCCATCCAAAGTCCCAACAACTCGGCCCTTTTGAAGGTCCTCCTGCGTCACTTGCTCAGCCCTGATTTCCTGCGTCTTTCTGACCACGGGGCCCGCGTCGTGAATAAACCCGGAGATGACGCCCACAACCCTGTACGTGAGACCGGCTTGCTGTGGATCGCGCCACACAACTGGCGCACCAGAAAAGCCCGGGTTGTTGTATCCGTCAAGATCGATTATCGAACCTTTCTTTTCCACGGAGGGCTCGAATGCGGAAACTGTTGCACGTTTAACGAAAGCGAATACATCGGGCTGGGTCTCGTAGGTAATTACACTACCGAAGGGGAAACCGACGAAATATACATCTGCGCCCACCGCAAGCCCCGCGGAAGTTGGTTCCAGTTGATAATCGACCGTCAACTGTCTCGGAGGGACCAATACCGCAATATCAACCGGCTCGTCGCACTTGAATACGCGGACCTTGAGTGATACCCAGCCGCTCTTCTTTCTAATTTCGATAGTGCCTTCCGCATCATCCCTGAGACTCGCCACAATATGCTTCGCAGTCACGAGATATTGGCGTCCGTCAACTTCGATCGTGAACCCCGTGCCTACTTCAGTCGCTCGAAGTAGGACCACACGTCGTAAGACGTTACTTGTCATTTGGGACAAACACGTCTGCGCGGCCATAGCTATCAATGCTAGGACAATAGAGATTAGCGTAGTAACTCGCCTTGCCATTAGGAGCCTCTCCGCTGATTATAGGGTCAAAACTTCAGCGACGTCTGCGAGACAGCGGCACCTCCACCACGGCAAACTGAATCTTCTTCTCCACCGGATCAATGCGGTCCACCAGCACTCTCACCCGATCCCCGAGGCTGTAACTCTTCCGCGACCGCTGCCCGATAATCTGCCGCGTGTTCTCGCGGGCGTGGTCACTCTCACGTTTTCCTCACCCACACCTGAGTCACCCGGGCAAGCATCAGAAGGATAGATTCATCCTGAGCGATTTCGCGCATCTCTTCGCAGATAACTTCGAGCTCCTCGGATGTCGCCGCATCCGTAGCCAGAATCGCCGGCGCCGCTTCCCTCAACGTCAGTTCCCAGAACCGTTTCTCCTCACCGCGCAACACGGCGATCTGGTTCACTCTAATCTCCGGCTGACCAAAACCCGCTCCACGAAATAGCTGCGGCAGCTTCAGCCCGATGTACGAATCCAGTCCATGGCTACGATTCAGCGCATCGCTGATTTCGACAAGCCGCTTGTAGGCATGCGTCGGAGGTTCCGTGAAGATGCCGCCGTCGTCATGATCCTCGCAAACCAGAATTCCTCCCTGCTTCAAAAGCGAGCTCATCTCCACCAGCGCCTTGGCAGGTTCGGCGAGATGGCACAACAGGAACCGGGCGTAGACAAGATCAAACGAATCTCGCGGCAAACCAGTTTCGTAAGCATTGCCTTCGCGGAATGAAACATTTGTGATGCCCGCATCCGCCGCGCTTTTTTCCCCGAGATCCAGTTGTTCAGAGCTCGAGTCCACGCCCACCACAGATCCGCAGGGACAGACCTGCTTTGCCACCCATTGCGCCGTGAGGCCGATGCCACAACCGATCTCTGCGACGCACATCCCCGAGCCCAGTCCGGAGGCGGAAAGCAGTTCACGGCTCGCTGGACCAAAGATTCGTTCTAGAAGGTCTAGACGAGAAACGGCTCTCTCTCCGGTAGCCAGCGTGTATGCCCTATCTGGGTGACGCTCGTTCTGCATAGTTTTCGCCTAGAGTAGCAATCCGAGCCATTTCCGTAAACAATTAGGCCCCCTTAAGATCCACTACTTTATGCTCTGAATAACAAATAAAATTGCAAAGTCATGGCCGCTTCCGCGATTCCCGCTCCATCTGCACCGGCGCCTCGCATTCAGTCGGTGGATGCTCTTCGCGGCGCCATCATGATGCTCATGGCGATCGATCACATTCGTGATTTCGTGGCCCGAAGTGCGCAGCAGTTTTTGCCCACCGACCTGGCCCGCACGACTGTTCCCATCTTTCTCACCCGCTGGATCACGCATTTTTGTGCGCCGGTTTTCATGCTCACAGCCGGCTTGGGCGCATATTTGTGGATGGCGCGCGGGCATCACTCGAAAGGCGAGCTCTCGCGGCTGCTGATCAGCCGCGGGATTTGGCTGATTGTGCTCGAAGTGACGGTCCTTCGCCTCATCATGTTCTCGCAGATTAGCTTCACGGCGGATCCGGTGCTCTTGATTATTCTCTGGGCGATCGGGATTTCCATGATCGCCTTGGCCGCCCTCATTTATCTTCCCGTGCCCGCGCTTGTTGGAATCAGCATCGCCATTGTCGCGCTGCACAACCTCCTCGAAAATGTCCCGGCTGCGCGTTTTGGCCCGGCGGCGTGGCTCTGGAACATCCTGTATCAGCGGGGCGTCTTCGCCTTCGATGGCATCCGCTTCAGGCCTGCATATCCGGTGCTGCCCTGGATCGGTGTGATGGCCGGTGGCTATTGCCTGGGCACGGTCTTTGCCTGGGAGACTGGTCGCCGCCGCCGTTTTCTTGTGCGTTCAGGCCTGGCGCTGGCTGCGGCGTTCGTCGTGATACGCGGCATCAATCTCTACGGCGATCCCTTCCCTTGGTCTCATCAGGCGTCGCCCGTTTTCACCGTACTCTCTTTTCTGAATGTCACGAAGTATCCGCCTTCACTCGACTTTTTGCTGATGACACTCGGCCCAGCGCTCCTCGCCCTGGCCTGGCTGGAAAGATTTCACCTTCATTTCACCAATCCACTGATTGTTTTCGGGCGTGTGCCCTTCTTCTACTACGCCGCGCACTTGCTTTTGGCTCACCTGATTTCGATTGCGATGAATTACGCGCGTTACGGCGCGCATTCCTTCCTGCTGATTGCGCCACCCTCGATGGGCGGCCCCGACAACCGTTTTCCGGCCGGCTACGGCTTCCCGCTTTGGACCGTTTACGCGGTCTGGGTTGGCGTACTTCTGCTTCTCTACCCAGCGTGCCTTTGGTTCGCGCGACTCAAACAGCGTCGCCACGATTGGTGGCTGACGTACTTATGATTTCTTGTGGAGAACAGCGGTAAATGCTACAGCCTGGACTCCACGAGTTTACGATTTTTTGTTTCGTCGTCTCTCTTCACCGCCTCCGCCGCTTTTCCCCAGCCCTCTCCTCTTCAATGATCGCAAACTGAATTTTCTTCTCCACCGGATCGATTCTATCCACCAGCACGTGCACGCGATCCCCAAGGCTGTAAGTCTTCCGCGTCCGCTGCCCGATAATCTGCCGCGTGTTCTCGTGATACGTATACCTGTCGTCCTCCAGCGTTGGCAGCGGCACCAATCCCTCCACAAACAAATCGGTAAGTTCAACAAAAAATCCAAACTTGGTCACGCTGATAATCAGCCCGTCAAAGTCTTCCCCAACACGCCGCTCCATGAACTTCACTTTTTTCCATTCCATCAGTTGGCGCTCGGCATCGTCCGCGCGCCGTTCCGACTGGCTCGACTCTTCGGCGATAGCATGAAGCTCTTCCACCGAAATCGGTCCGCCCACAGGCGTGTGCGATTCGCGGTGCGCGTCGTGATCGCGCCGCTTCGACCACGGCGACGGCGCGCCCTCAGCGGCTGAAGCCGCTTTCTTTTCCGGCTTCTTATCGGCACGACTGAAGTCGTGCCCTTCCCGGTCTTGTCCTTCCGTTCTCGCTGGAGAAACTCCCACCGGAACCTCTCTCTCCATCTTCTCCGCCGACTCCCGCAGCACCTCCTTCAATATCCGGTGCACAATCAAATCCGGATACCTCCGGATTGGCGACGTAAAGTGCGTGTATGTCGTTGCCGCCAGCGCGAAGTGTCCGGCATTCTCCTCCGAATACCGCGCCTGCTTCAGCGACCGCAGCATCAGAAAACTCAGAATGCGCTCCTCTGGCTTCCCCGCAATTTTCGCGGTCAGTTTTTGATACATGCGCGGCGTGATGTGTACTTCCTTCGGCACCTCGATCTCGCGCACGCGCTTACCCGTTCCGTGCGCCGCGCGCCGGTCGCCTTTCATCTGCATGCGGTCAATCGGCAGCGCGCCCACGCCCAGCGAATATCCGAACGTCGCCGCAATCACCTCGAAATCGTATACGCGCTTGGCGTCAGGCTTCTCGTGAATACGGTAGAGCGATGCGATGCGCTTGTTTTCCAGATAATGCGCCACGCATTCGTTGGCCGAGAGCATAAACTCCTCGATCAGCCGGTGCGCCATGTTGCGCTCGGAGCGCGTGATGCTCTCCATCAGCCCAAATTCGTCAAACTCAATCACCGGCTCCGGCAGATCGAAATCAATCGAGCCGCGCCGCTCGCGCTTGCGATTCAGAATCTGTGCCAGGTCGCGCATCAGCTCAAAGTGCCCGGCCAGCGCGGCATAGCGCCCGCGTGCCTCGGCGTCGCCCTCCAGCACCGCGTTGACCGCCGTATAAGTCATGCGCTCCGCCGACCGGATCACGCCCTCGTTAATCTCATAGCCAACAATCTCGCCGCGATGATCGATCTCCATCGTGCAGGAAAGCACCAGCCGGTCCACCTGCGGCCTCAGGCTGCAAATATCCGTCGAAAGCTCCAGCGGCAGCATGGGCACCGCGCGATCGGGAAAATAAACGCTCGTCCCACGCAGCCGCGCCTCGGCGTCCAGCGGCGAATCTGGCGTCACGTAATGCGCCACGTCGGCAATGTGCACCTGCAATTCGTAATTGCCGTTCCTGAGCAGCCGCACATGCACCGCGTCGTCAAAATCGCGCGCCGTCTCGCCGTCAATCGTCACGATCGGCAACTCGCGATAGTCGCGACGCCGTCGCACCTCTTCCGAAGAAATCACCGGCGCAATCGCCTCCGCCTCCGCAATCACCTCCGGCGGAAACCGGTGCGGCAGATGAAACTTCCGGATCATGATCTCGACATCCACGCCGAAATCGTCTGGCTCGCCAAGAATTTCAATCACCCGCCCCCGCGGACTCTGCGTAGCCCCCGGCCAGTCCGTGATCTCGACGTCGACCACCACGCCCTCAAGATCCACCCACTCCGTATGCCGCGCCGCCTGATCGCCAATCACGCGGTCAACCGACTCGCCTTTCCCGTGTTTACCCTGTGAACTCCGCGGACCCTGTGGTTCGCCGGTCCCGCCTCCGGCAAGAGCCGCGGAACTCGCGGAGTGCGCGGACGAATTTATTTTGTTTTTCTCTGCGCTCTCGGCGTTCTCGGCGGTGAAAGCCTTTGGATATTCCATCCCCGCAGGAATCACAATCTCCCGCGACACTTTCTCATCAATTGGCGTCACGTAATTTCGCCGCCGGTCGTAGTGAAAAATTCCGACCACGGTAGGTTGAGCCCGCGAAACCGAGCGCACAACGCGCCCTTCAGCCCGCCCATCGGTGCGGAAAGCGGTGACCTCCACCAGCACGCGGTCCCCGTGCATCGCCGACCCAACCGCCGGCGGCGGAATAAAAACGTCGCCCGCCAGCCGTGACTTAAGATTCGCATCCAGCGTCGCCGCATCCGGAATCACGAATCCATATCCGTCGCGATGCATGCTCAGCCGCCCGACCAGCATGTTGCGTCCAGCTTTCGCCTGCGGAATGGCGTAACGCCCGTCGTCGATCTGCGCCAGCTCGCCCTTCCGCACCAGCTCATGCAAGCGGTCGGCAAGTTCGCGGCGAGCCTCGCCCCGCGCCCCAAACTCATGCAGCAACTGCTTATGGCTGGCAGTCTTCTTGGGCTGCTGCGCAATATGTCGAAGAATCGAAGAATCAGAAAGCATGAAGAAATTTAGTAATTGAGTAATTTAGCAATTTAGTAATTGTGTAATTGAAAATCTCCCGCTGCCGTCGGTCTCGTTCTCGCCACCTTTCGACGAACTAAAATTACTCAATTACCCAATTACTCAATTACTAAATCTATTTTTACTGCAGGTATTTTTCTCGCAGTATCCTCCGGTGATGCAGCTCGTGCCCGGCAATCACATAGATGATGGCTCGCACCGAAATCTCTTTATTATTCGCCGTGCCGCGCCGTTCCGACGCCTCCGCATCCAGATGCCGCACCAGTTCCACCGTCGCATTACGAATCGTCATGAACTCCTGCAGCAGATCGTCCATCGTCCGCCGTCCAAACTTTCCCGCCGCAATGTAATCGTCCTGCTCAAAGCCCTCAATCGGAGTCCGGTCGCCGCGCGCAATGCGCAACGCGCGATACCCCATGATGCGCTCCGTGTCGTTGATGTGGCCAAGCACCTCCTTCACGCTCCACTTGCCCGGAGCATAGCGGAACTCGGCCTGCTCCGCGCTGACCTTCGCCAGCAGGTCGCGCGTCTCGATGGCCTGCTTCTGCAAGGTCGCGACAATGTCACCGCTATTCCCTTCGGTCTTCACCAGCGAGATGTAGCCCTCATAGAAAGGAGCATATTCCGTAGGCTCGGGGCGGCGGATCGTTGCTGTAAGCGGAGTCATGTTTTTCTCTCCTTGGACAAATGTTAGGCGGACCGAGGTAGGAGCGCGTCGACGTGAAGGCGGAACGAACTCCCCCGCACGCTATCTTATCGCGGGATGGGCCAGCGCTCCTGAGGTCAAGCGTCAATTCCCACTGCGAAAAAATGCCAGCCTCCAGGCAACGATTACTCGGCGCGCACACAGGAAGGAATCCCGAAAAGAAAGGGGTCTGGCCCATGAAACCCTACAAAAAGCTGGATTTCCACAGCCGCAATCCCGAATCATGAGAGTAGAATCGATTTGGCCACCGAAGTGCGGCGTGGTCGTCAATCCCTTATCAGGAAAGGATTTCGAGCACAATGTGGAAGCCCACGAATCAACCTGCGACCCCAGGCCGGCCAGCCGAGCCGGAGCGTCCCACCACGTCGATTCCCACGCCCCCTCCCATGGCTAGTGAGCCTGCCGCCCCGCGTCCCGCGGTGACTACCACTTCCGATCAGGCCACCATTGGCAAGTCGCTCGTCATTAAAGGTGAGGTCACGGGTTCCGAGTCTTTATATATTGACGGCCGCGTGGAAGGGTCGATCAACCTGTCGGGCAATCGCGTCACGGTAGGCCGCAACGGCGTGGTCGCCGCCAACATCAACGCTCGCGAAATCGTCGTCCTCGGCAAGGTGCGCGGCAATCTGACCGCCAGCGATCGCGTCGATATTCGCAGCGACGGTTCGCTCACCGGTGACGTAGTCGCTGCCCGCATCTCCATCGAAGACGGCGCATTTTTCAAAGGCGGCATCGACATCCGCAAAGCCGGCGGCAAAGCCGAAGACGCGAAAGCATCAGTTTCGGTTTCGGCACCCGAACCCGCCGTCGCAGCAAGAGCGTAGAACAGGTTCTCGGCTTTAGGCTCTCGGCTCTCGGCCCTATGACCGAAGCCGACTGCCTAAAGCCGAATTTGGCATTGCTTCAAGCCGCGAATTCTGCCTTTCTCTGAAGCTCGATATCATTCCGTTCAGCATTCGTCCCACATCATTTGCCTGTTGGGTGAGACCTTGCCGCTCAGCGGTCGATAGATAACCCAGGCACTCTGCGATCTCAATCTGGGTTTGCAACTCGTAAACAGATCCCCGCGCGCAGCTCAAAAACCGCAATAGCTCCTTGTCCGACGATCGCCCTTTGCCTTCGGCGACGTTGCTGGGAACCGAAACGGCGGCGCGCCGCATCTGGGATGAGAGTCCGTACATCTCCTCGCTCGGAAATTTCCGGGTCACGCGGTAGATATGGGCAGTCAAGTCCATCGCGCTACGCCACACACGAAGATCCTGATAGGTTCCACCCATAGGCCTTGCCTCCGCCGACAAAACTACACGGCGCGGATCTGCGAAGCCGTGACCGTCGACAGGTAAAAAAGGTGATGTTTTTATCCCGGAAGGGGAAAAGAACCACCGGGAACATCACTCATGTTGCAATCTTTGCCCGAAAGCCGAAAGCCGAAAGCCGAAAGCCGATTCATCTCCGCCGCAGATCTCCCGGCAAATCCGACCGCAGCAGCCACAGTCCCGCCGCCACTGCTCCCGCCCACGTCAAAGATCCCAGCGCCAGCGCTTCCACATCCGCCACCCGGCTGCCGTTGAGCTGTATCATCCGCATCACTTCATAACTCAGCCCAGCCGACACCGTCGCCACCACCGCCGACTTTCCCAGTTCCTTCCAGTTCAATCCGCCCAGCGGCACCATCCCGCGAATATGCAGCAGCAGAGCGGTGACGACCGTGTTCGCCAATATTCCCAAGTCCGACGCTATCGCCAGTCCCGTTACCGAAAGTGTGCGAAATAAAAATGAATACACCGGCAGCGATGCCACCGTAATAATCGTGGTCGCGATCATCGGCGTCAGCGTGTTGCCCGAGGCGTAAAACGCGCGCGCGTATAGATTCTGGCTCGTCCACAGCGCCAGCGAGATCGAGAACCAGAAGAAGTACACTCCGGTCGATTCCGAATCCGCAAACGTGAAGTGCCCGCGCCGGTACACCAGATCGATCAGCGGCACCGCAATCGCCATCATCCATCCCGTAAACAGCAGCGACGCCGCGCTGATCCGATACACCGACGCATTCACGATTCCGGCAAACTCGTCATACTTCTTCTCGCCATACAGCCGCGAGAAAAACGGCAGCGACGCCTGGCCGACAGCTTGCCCAAGAATCGCAATCGGCACCGCAAACAGCCGCTTCGCATAATTCAGCCGTGCAATATCGCCAATCCCGCTCGAAGCGAAGTAGCGCAGAATCCAGTCATCCGCCGCCACCAGCGACACGCCGAGCATCAGCGGGATCGACAGATGCACCCACTCCCGAAAGGCCGGATTCCTGATGTCGAATGAAATCCGATATCCCGTTCCGATCTTCCCCGCTCCGATCACGTTGATCAGGAATGGGCCGACGACGCTGCCGACCAATGCGCCATAGGCGAGGGAGGCGATGCCGAATTGACGGCCGCCGACCACGCCTCCACCGATGATGAAGAGGTTGTAGATCAGCGGCCCGAACGCCGGCAGCAGGAACAGCCGGTGCGAGAGCAGAACGGCCGAGACGACTCCGCCCACATAAAAGAAAATTTGCGCCGGCAGCAGAATCCGCGTCAGGTGTACACAGAGATGCTGTTGCTCCGGCGTAAAGCCGTGAAACATCCAGCCACAGAATTGCGGCGTAAAAATCTCGGCGATCACCGTGCCCACCACCAGCACGGTCGTCATCACCGTGATGATGATGGAGAAAGTTGTCTGCGCGTCGCGCTCGCGCTTCTCCGCCACAAAGCGCGTGTAGATGGAAATAAAAGTAATCGCCGCCGAGCCGCCGGCCACCATGTAATTCAGCCAGTCGGGCAAGGTAAACGCCGCAACGTAAGCGTCCGTCTGCTGGCCCGCGCCAAAGGCATATGCGATGTAAGCCTCGCGCACATACCCGATCACCCGCGAGAGTGTGATGGCCGACATCATCAGCAACGTGGCCGAAAACGCCGTGTGCTGATGCGAAGGCCGGAGAAATTTCAACAGACGCATCTCTGGCAGAGTAACGCATCCAGCCCGCGAGAGACCCGCGGATCAGGCGCGAGAACCGCGAAGGTAATCGCGTCCCACAGCAGACCAACCGATCACTCTGCCCGTTGTCATCCTGAGAGTCTGTGACTTTTTAACGTTGTCATCCTGAGCGAAGTAAGGTGAGCGAAGCGAGCCGAACGGAGTCGAAGGACCCCTACATGTCCCAATCGTTCCGCCCGCCGAAAGCCGAAGGCCGAAGGCCGAACGCCGGACGCCGGACGCCGAAAGCCCAAAGCCGAAAGCCGAAAGCCTGGTGTCGATTCATCACCATTTCGCTGTTATCCCGGTCACAGCCAAGCCCTGCCGCCGAACGCTACTCTGACCCAATGCCCTTCGCCGACGCCATCAAGACCCTCATCAACCGCAAAAGCCTTCAACCGCTGGCGCTGCCGCTAGTCAATGGTCTTCTCAGCGCGCGCCGCCGCAGCGTCCAGCGCATCTTCCTCGACGACGGCCTCTGGATTCACCAGACCGCGCGCGGCTTCTTCGCCTATCACCAGCCTTATCTGCGCCTCGATCTCCGCCGCTTCGACGAATCCGCCCGCCGCAATTTTCTTTGGGGATACGAGCCCACTCCCGGCGACATCATCATGGACATCGGCGCCGGCGTCGGCGAGGAGACGCTAACTCTCTCTCGCGCCGTCGGCGAGCATGGCAAAATCATCTGCGTCGAAGCCCATCCCCGCACCTTCCGCTGCCTCGAAAAGCTGGTCCAATACAACCGTCTCGAAAACGTGATTCCCATTCACGCCGCCATCGCCGAGCCTGGACGCTCTACCGTTAGCATCGAAAACGGCAACGAGTATCTGGCGAACCGCATCGGCAGCGTCGGTGCCCCCAGTGTTGGAGTTAGCCGTACTAAAGTCGGCAGTGTTGGAGTCGGCCGTATCGGCATCGGCAGTGGAGCCGTCCATGTTGGACTTACAGTTCCCGCGCTAACCATCGACCAGCTTTGCCAGCGCCTCAACCTCGCCCGCATTCACTTCCTGAAGATGAACATCGAGGGCGCGGAGCGTCTCGCCATCCAAGGCATGTCCACGGCATTGCAACGGACAAACATTCTCTGCATCTCCTGCCACGACTTCCTGGCCAAGCGCAACTCAGCCGGCGACGAAGTCGGCGCCCAGACCGCCGAAAGTTTCTACCGCACCAAAGATCTCGTCCGCCAATTTCTCCAAAAAAGTGGCCTTAAAGTAGTCGAGCGCAACGCCCCCGCGCTTCCACCCTACATTCAAGATCAGCTCTGGGCCTACAACCATTCCAAACTCAAATAAAACCGCGCGGGAACAGCTGGAACGACGTGGGGACAGCCGCCCCCGGCTGTCCAGCCGGACGAAGCCCGGCAGCAATCTCCTATGCTTTCCCTCTGTCATCCTGAGCGCAGTAAGGTAAGCGAAGCGAGCCGAACGCAGTCGAAGGACCCCTACCCGCCCCACTCATCCATGCCCCGCAATGCACCAATCCCTCGACTGGCAGCCTACGGAAAAACTCTGCTTTTGGGTGGCGCAGCGTTTCAGCGCTGCGATCGATCATCTCTTTTGATTTGGGGATCACAGTATGCTGAAAAATCCAGGAATCCCGCGCAAACGGGAAGGGCACGAGTTCCACTCGTGCCGCCAAGCGCACCCAATCAATAGCGGCTTTCAGCCGCTGCGGGAATCTGTACGGAGAAAACACTTTTCGCAAACTCTACAAACCCATCCCAAACAGGACACCGGCGTCGCGGACGTTCGGACCGTCGACAATCCAGATATCGCGCCCAAATGACTGAAGCTCACACATAGAGTTCCTTTCGCTAACATATTAAAGCGAGCAATGAACCAATGAGAGCAGACTGACCTTTAATGACTCTGTTCGACAAGAAAGGATGGTTGCGGTGTCTCTTCCGTGCGCCAGTCTATCTCTATCACTGGCATCTCGGCCGCCTGCTTGGGCGCCGATTCTTGCTTTTGACTCATACTGGCCGTCGCTCCGGCGCTAAGCGCGAGACCGTTCTCGAAATTATGGAATACAGAGAAGACGCCCCTGAGGCCGTGGTTATGAGCGGTTTCGGAAGGGAATCTGATTGGCTTCGCAACATCGAGGCAATTCCAAATGAGCAGGTCGTGATCGGCGCAAAACGCTTCAATGCCACGCATCGCTTTCTTGGCGAGGAGGAAGCGATTGTTGTAGTTCGGAATTACGAATCCCGGAACTGGTACGTAGCGCCGATCGTGCATTGGGTACTTAGACGCCTGCTTGGCTGGAATTACCGCGGATCGGAAAGCGACCGCCGACGCTTGGTCAGGCAACTCCCCTTACTCGCGTTTCGGCCACGTTCCTGACGCGAGAATCGGCGTACCCGACCACGCACAAGCATTCGAAACAACCGGCGTGAAATGGTACGGGAGATGGTTGACGGGCAAACCGGAAAGTACACTAAGGGGCGTCGCTGGCCAGAAGTCGGTTTGTGGGAAGTTTCGCGAGATCGGTACTGTGAAACGCGCCTGTGCCGATTCAGCAAGACTTCGCCCTCGGGTACCCAAGTCTCAAACTTCCCCCGCCAGCCTGATGGGGTTCAGCAATTTACACTCCGACTAATCCTGTATGTTTGACCTAAGCTTCCCCCCGCGGTACACATCGTCGCCACCCCCCTCACAACCCCTCGTGCACCAACTGCCCTTTCTCAATCCGCTCAGCCGCCTCATCCAAATCTTTCTGCACAAATCCCAGCCGTTCAATCAACCTCTCCGCTTCCTTACTTTCCCCCATCCAACCCCCGACCAGCATACTGAGTATTTTCATCCAGCTATGAATGCTCCGGATCTGTTTCGTCTTCCACTCACTCCGCCGGTTTCTCAGTTCTTGTTCTTCCTCCGCCAGAATCTCCCGCTTCGTCCGCGCTATCTTCTCGTCCGGCAACTGTTCTGGCTCATGTCCACCCTCCTGGAACGACCACGGCGTCAGTCCCACCGGAGTCTTCGCTACCTTCTCCCGATCCACCACCACCTGCTCCGCTCGCGGCTTCTCTTCCCTCATCTGCTTCAGGTTCGCCGACGCGATTTGCAGCGTGTACAGCAACTGTCCCGCTTTCTTCCCATCGATCTTGTCTTCCAGCAGTAGGATCGCCACCCGCCGCACCATCGTCTGGATCGAGCTCGCGTCCTCAAACACCGGCACGAGAATCTCCATCCCCTTGCCGTCCGCTCCCTTCACCTCCACTCGCTCCGCCTGGTTCTCCTGGTGATAGAAGCAGAGCTTATCTCCCCGCAGCGCCGGCGATCCGCATTGCGCCCCGCTCGTCTTGATATGCTGGCACCGCTGCAATCTTCCTCGATAACACCTCATATTTCCGCCCAAATAAAAACGCGGCCCGCAAAGGCCGCGTTTGTTTTAACTTCCTATATATCTAGTATGACAGATTCGACCGGGGTAACTGGACACCTTTTGGATAATTATAATTGTTTATAAATCAATAACTTAGATCGATTCGACCCGCATTTGCCTCTTGACAGAAAAATCGGCCCCAAAAGTCACAGCTAACTCTTGATTCTTCAAAGACTTGCCAAAACTCTCACTCTAACTATCTGATTCTAATAGACCATTCCGGGGGCTCTTCCAGTACCAACTGGTAAACAACGGCGGAAATCCGAATTCTCTACCCTCTTCCTAATTCCTGGCTCAAGAGGCTCGCGTTGCTGGCAAAGCAGAGCGCGGTTTCGGAATCGATCACGCTGGCGCGCACCAGCTTCACAATCTCGGCGTCGAAGTGCTGCATCCCTTCGTTCTCGCCGGTTTTGATGCAATCCAGCAGCGTTCTTCCCGGACGCTCGCCTTGCTCGATGCAGTCGCGCGTGCGCGAATTCGATTTCAGGATTTCGACCACTGGAACGCGTTCCCCGGAATCGGCGCGCGGCAGCAGTCGCTGCGCAATCACGTAACGGAAGGTCTTAGCGAAGCGCTCGCGAACCGATTGCTGCTCGCTCGTGCTGAACGAGCTGACAACCCGTTCGACTGTCTTCAGGCTGTCAACCGTGTTCATGCTGGAGAGAATCAGGTGGCCGTTTTCGGCGGCCTCGATCAGAATCTCCAGGGTTTCCCGGTCGCGGATCTCTCCCACCATAATCACGCGCGGAGCCTGCCGGAGCGCGGCTTTCAACGCAAGCGTGAAAGTCGGCGCGTCACTGCCCAACTCGCGCTGATGCACCGTCGATTTCTTGTGCCGGTGCAAGAATTCGATTGGATCTTCCACCGTGAGGATGTGATAGCAATGCAGATCGTTGATGCGGTCGATGAGGGCAGCGAGCGTCGAGGACTTGCCCGATCCGCTTCCTCCCGTGACCAGAATAATGCCGCCGCGCACATTGGCCGCTTCTTCCAGTTGCGGCGGAAGGTGCAGCGAGGCGAAGGTCGGAACGACGGTTGGAATTACCCGCATCACAATGGCGCAACTGCCCCGCTGGATGAAGATGTTGACCCGGAAACGCGCCGTTCCCGGCAATCCGTAGGAAACATCGCACGAACCCTGCTCGCGCAACAGGGCAAGCGCCTGCTTGTTCGCCCCGATCACGTCGGAGGCGATACGCCGCGTGTCGTCGGCGCTCAGCATCGCCACGCCGGGCAGTTCGATGGTCATCAACTGGCCGTGGACTTCAACCTGCGGCGGACGATTCGGCGAGAAGATCAGGTCGCTGATTTTATGCGAGGTGCGCAGCATCGCGGCCAGCAGGATCGAGGTCGGAATCGACCCTCGACCCGAACTGCCTTCGAAGGGAATGGAGAGAGTCGAATTCCCTGTCGCTGCCATAAAAGCTCCAAATAACGATTGTTAGCGCCACTGGAGGGAGAGAGCAGTGCGCGGAAACCTACACCTTGAATGTAGCGCGAAGGGGATGTGGAAACGAAGGACAGAAGGACCATAGACCTCGGTAACGAGGGAAGAGGTCGTCGGTCGTCCGTCGATAGTCGTCAGCCGTCGCGACGTTGAGGTTTCCGGATCGCCGCTCGGGACCAAGACTAAACGACTGACGCCGAGCGACTGGCGACGAAAGACCGATGCCGAACGAGAGACGACGAACGACCGAAGACCGTTGCACGAAAAGGCGCGACTCGTGGTCGCGCCCGATTCGCATCTTCTTCGTCTTACTGCTTCTTCTTGGCAGGTGCCTTTTTAGTCCCGAAGTTGGTTTCGACAGCAGCGCCCATGTGGTCGAGCATAGCTTTCGCCGTTTCCGCCTGCGAACCGTTGGGCTCGAGTTCGAGATATTTCTGGAAAGCTTCGGCGGTTCCCGGCGGCTCGACCGGCTTGTTGTCCTTGCCCAGCGTCTCTTTGCCGATCAGGTTGATGCCCTTGTAATAGTAGGCGAGAGCCTTGGTGGGATCGGCAGCGATGACCTTGTCGAAGGCCGCGACCGCTTCATCGACCTTGCCCGCATTGGTCAGCACCGCGCCTTCGTTGAAGTAGTAAGTCGCGGCGCCTTCGGGAAAGAGCTGCGCGGCCTGGTTGTAGGCGGCGATGGCGTCGTCAAGCTTGCCCTGTTTGGCCGAGGCTTCTCCCATGTTGTTGTAGTAGCCGGCAAGCTTCTTGTTGTTATCGGGATCCTTTGCCGCCTGCTCGGAAGCCTTGCGGAGATCGATCGCCTTCTGATAATCGGTGACCGCGGACGCGTAGCGCTCCTTGCGCTGGTCGAGATCGGTCTGCTTGGCCGCCGATTGCCGGTAAGCATCGGCGAGACGCGCCCAGATCAGGTCGCGGCTGGGATCGATGGCGTTGGCCTCGTTCAGGGTGGCGATGGCTTTGTCGAAATCGCCGGCTTTCGCGGCCGTGTCAGCGTCCAGGATTTTGGCGTTCAGCGAGCCGACGGTCTTGTTCTCATTGGCGGCCTTTTGCCGCTGCTCCTCCTCGGCCTTGAGTTGCTCGGGTGACTTGCCCTGAGCCGCGGCGTTGAGGGCTTGTTCCTTCTTCAGATCGATGTCAATCGGGTTGGGCTGGTCGCCCGAACCGATTGTGACACCATGCAGGGTGTAGATTTCCTTGCCGTCCTTGCTGAGCTTGACGTCGTACTTGCCGGGCGTAAAGCCGAGCGAAAAATACTCGCCCTTCTTGTCTGTCTTGAGCACGGATTTGCGCCCGGTGTCGACGCTCTTCCACTCGACTTCGGCCCCGACGATCGGTTTGCCATCGAGGTCTCTGCAGGTTCCCCGCACACTGGCGGTCTGGGCGTGAGCGAGCGGGGCTGACAGAGCTAGGACGAGAACGAAAAGAATGGGAAGGATGAAATGCTTTCTCATGATGTGCCTCCCGGCGAAAAACTCAAATTGTGCCGAACCCGCTGTCCGAAGGCGGAGACGGGTTGCGGTGCTAGCCGGCGCGAGAGCCGGCTTCAGCATACGGAATCGGATCCTTGGCGCCCGCCTCGCGAAACGCGCGCAGGCGCAGCACACAACTGTCGCAAGCGCCGCAGGCCAAGTCCTCGCGCCGATAGCATGACCACGTTAAATCGAAGGGCGCATTTAATTCAAGGCCAAGCCTCACAATCTCTGCCTTGTGCATCGCGATGAGCGGCGTAACGATTTGGATATTCCCCTCTTTCGTGCCCGTCCGGATCACCTCGTTGAAGGCCTGGTAGTAGGCGGGACGGCAGTCGGGATAGCCGGAACTATCGGGTTCGACAGCTCCGATGTAGACCTTTCCCGCGCCCAAAACCTCGGCCCAACTTACCGCGACCGAGAGGAAATGCGCGTTGCGGAAAGGGACATACGTGACGGGAACGCCCGCGCCGATATTGTGCGATTCGATGCTTTGCGATTCGACGTTCATGGATTCCGGCACGGCGATGGTTTCGTCGGTAAGCGCCGAGCCGCCGATGGCGCGCAGCGCCTCGTTGCGGACGATGAGGCGATTGCGGATGCCGAGACGGTCGCAGATGGCTTCAAAGGCGCGCCGCTCGCGCAGTTCGGTGCGCTGTCCGTAGCTGACGTGAACGGCTGCGGCGTTCCGCTCGCGGGCGGCGAGCGCGGCGCAGACACACGAATCCATTCCCCCGCTGAGTAGGACGACGGAACTGGTCGGGCGAGCAGGCCGAACTATCGGGTCATCGAGAGATGAAATCGGGTCATCGGGCGATCGGGTCATCGGGCGATCTGAAAACCTCTTTTGATTTTACGCTGCTGTTGAAGCTCGGCAGCGGCCGACCGGAAAATAACAGCAGGCGAATTCAGGATGCGGGTTTCAATGACCCGATACCCAATGACCCGATAATTCACACTCCCTTCGCCGCCGGGTCCCAGATGAATTTGTGCAGTTGCAGGCTGAGTCGCGCGGGCACGTTGTCGGCGAGGATCCATTCCGCGAGTTGTTGCGGGTCGAGGAGACAGTGCGAGGCGTCGCGCTGTCCGGCAGCATCTTTGCGGAACGCAGGGGAAAAGAGGATGGCGTTTACGCGCCCGGAGAGTTCATGTTCGCGGACGAAGTCGCGGGCGAATTCGTAATCGGCGCGGTCGGTGAGCACGAATTTCAGTTCGTCGTGAGCGTGAAGTGTCTTCAGATTCTCGCCGGCGAAGGTCTCAGGCTCACCGGAGTGCGGGCACTTCACGTCGACGATCTTGATGACTTGTTTCGGAACCCGCGCCAGCGGGCGTTCGCCGCTGGTTTCGAGCAAAACCTGATAGTCCGCGTCCAGAAGTTGTTCCATGAGCGGGATTACTTCTCGTTCTTGCAACATCGGCTCGCCGCCCGTGATCTCGACGAGTCCGCCGTCTGGGCTCAAGCGGGCGACTTCGCGCAGCACTTCGTCCAGCGCCATCTTCTTTCCGCCGTGGAAGCTGAATTCGCTGTCGCACCAGGTGCAGCGAAGATTGCAGCCGGTCAGGCGGACGAAGACGCAGGCGAGACCGGCGTGCGTCGATTCCCCTTGCAGCGATTTGTAGATCTCGCTTACTTGCATAAGCCGGTTGCCAGTCACCCGTCTGGCAACTGCTGCTGGCAACTGCTATTCCGAGTACGTCGCGGTCGTAGTGTCGGTCTCGTATACGGTTACGTCCTTGACTCGCACCCGTCCGCTAGTGGCGCTTTTCAGGCGTGCGTTGGTTTCGTCGTAGAAATATTTCGACAGGTTCTCGGCCGAGGGATTGAGGACCGTGAAGGGCTCGACGTCGTTGATCATCCGGTGATCGAAGCGGTCAATGACGTGCTTCATCACCTCTTTCAAATCCTTGAAATCCAGAAGCAGGCCCGCTTTATCGAGCTCGGCGCCCGCGAGCGTGACGCGAATCTTGTAGTTGTGGCCGTGCGGGTTCTCGCACTTCCCCTTATAGTTGCGGAGATAGTGTCCGGCGGCGAATGTGTCTTCAACGGTTACTTCGTACATGAAATGGCCAGTCCCAAGGAATTCCGATCGGCGATCGACAAAGTTCGCAACCACGCGGTCCGCTGAGAGCCAGCGATCGGAACGCGCTGCGATTATTGTACCTTTTGGGGACTATCACCGGCGTTCGAGGTTGCGCGAAATGGGCGAGGGCATTGTCGAGCGGTTGCATCGTTCTTGCTGGAGGCCGCGAGGCCTCAGACACTCGCCGCGAGCGATTCCCTGCTGATGTATATTGCCCAAAAGAAGATTATTTGTGCTTCGCCGCTTCGAGGTCTTTCCCCCATGGCCAAATTCATTCTCGGGATCGTCTTTGCCATCGTCCTTCTCGCACTCATCGCAATCGGCACAGCCACCCTCGGTTTCATTCCCACCCGCGCCAACGTCGAGCCCTCCGAGTCCGAAGCCCACTTCGCCATGGGAGCCCTCGATAGTTCCGTCGAGCGCCACGCGCCCCATCTCAACAATCCCGTTCCCGTCACCGACGACAATCTGATTGAAGGCCTGAAAATCTACACCATGAACTGCGCCCTCTGCCACGGCGGAATCGACCGCCAGGCCTCGCAACTCGAGCATTCCCTCTATCCGCCCCCGCCCAATCTCCTCACCGATCCCGACACTGATCCCGAATGGCACATCTTCTACGTCGTCAAGAACGGCATTCGCTACACGGGAATGCCAGCCTGGGACAAGTCGTTTGCCGACGATGACATCTGGAAGGTCACGGCTTTTCTCTCTCGCGTCGACAAGCTTCCGCCCGCGGTTCAGGATTATTGGAAGAAAGCCGCCGGCGGCGCAGCTCCCGTAGCCGAACCTCCCACTGAGAAGTCGAAGAAAGAAAAGCCTGAAAAAGAGAAGCCGGAGAAAAAAGATCACCACCCTCATCCCTAAACCGCGTCTTGTGCGACGTTTGAGTGGAGATTCTTTCGCCTGTGCGTTGTACGCAAACCGTAAGCCAAAAGCCGAAAAGCGAAGGACGAAGGACCAGGAGCGAAGAATGAGCAGCGAAAGGCGAAGGGCGCAGGACGCTGTCTCTAACTCTGCGGCAAATCAAAATTCACGGTAATCTGCGTCTGCGTCCGCACCGCCTTGCCGTTAATGACGTAAGGTTTGAACTGCCACAGTTTCACTGCGGCAATCGCGGCCTTGCCCAGCACAAAGTATCCCCGCACAATCTTCAAATCCTCGACGCTGCCATCGCGCGCAATCGTGGCCTGTAGAATAACCGGCCCATGCAGCTTCTGCGGCCGCGCTTCCGCCGGATAATCCGGCTTCATGCTGCGCAGCAGCAGTGCCCGTTCCGTCTCTTCGCTCACCGCCACCGGCTCCGCCAATGTCTGCGAAGAAGCCACCGGAATCGCGGGCATCGAAACCGGCATCATCTGCGAAGGATTCGTGGTCACCACCAGCGGCGGCGCGATCGGCGCCGACCCGCGAATGCTATCCGGGATCACCGCCTTCCTCGGAGGCGCGGCCGCGGCCGCATCCAGTTGCGGCGCCGGCAGCGGGAAGTCGGTAGCTTTGCGCAGTTGAGCGCTGGAGTCGTCGATCACCGGCTGGCTCTCAACCACCTGCAATTGCGGCCCTTGCGCGGCGGAACTATCGGGGCTCGCCGCAGCCGCTGTGCCGCCCGCATCGTAGGGCTTGGCGCCGATCACCGGCGTCACTTCCGGCGGTTCCAGATGGAAGTACGCCGCAATCGATTCCTGGAGCACTCTGACTTTGCCTTCCGGAGACTTGACGAATCCAAGCATCAGCTCGTGCCCGCTCCAAAGAAACCATCCTGCCGTGAGAATGACAATCGCCGCAAAGGCATTGCGAAAAACCGCGCGATAGTCGCGCGTCGGCGCGACCGGAGCCTCCTCCGCACTCTCGCCTTCATTCGGCGTATCCTCGGCCCACTCGAAGGCGAACTTTCCGTCGCCCTGTGGTGCCTCTGTCGCGCCCGGGTTCGGCGAACTGGCCGCCTGCGCCGGGGGCGCTTCCACCGCCTCATCTTCCGCGTCGGCGAAATTGGCGGGAGCAGTTCCTCCCGCTTGCAGCGCGCTCGCAATCGCGTCGCGCACTTCCTCCGCCGCCACCGGACGATGCACCAGGAATTGGAGCCGGTGCTCCCGCATCTCCGCCGCCGATGGATCGCGATTCACAATGGCAATCGCGGCAAAGTCCTTGTTCGGTCCCGACTCGCGCGCCCGCTTCACCAGAAAGCCCGCCTCCGGCTGGCTCGACCAATCCACCACAATCACCCCGAACGGCAACTTTTTCACTTTCTCCATGGCCGTGAAGATGTCATCGCAGACCTCGAGCCGCACGCCCGCGTTCTGACAAACTTCCGTCAGGACGCCGTTCGTCTCGGGGTCTTTGGAGAAAAGTAAGGCGCGCAAAGCCATCGGATCTCCAGCTTAGCCGCCGCGCTTCGCCCACGATAGGTAACCGTGGTTAATGGACCGTTGTGGAATGAGGACAAGCCACTTGAGGGCCATAAGAGTACTGGAGTAACCGCGCGCAGACTTTACCTCGCATTTAAGCCCCGCGATTCAGCGCCTTGCCGCCCCAGCCAGGATTGCGGTGATTACCTTGAACCCCGGATGGCGCGAAAATCAGGCTCAAAGGTTAGGCCCAGATGAGCGAGAAGTGAGGATTTGACGGAAATGACGATGAGACGGAAGTGAAGAGTTGACGGAAATGAAGACCAGACGGACACGAAGACTTGACCGTCGAACGCGCGACTGAAGCAAGCATCGTTTCGAGCGATCGCTAGATTTCCATCCACTCGCCCGTCATCTCATGCTGCATCTTCTTTTGCAGATCCTGCATCGACTTTTGCTGCTCGCGGTGCTGTTCCTGTTGCTCGCGATATTGATCCTGCTGTTCTCGTATCCGATTCTGCTCTTCTTCCTGCCGATCTCTTATCTGATCCAGTGACCGCTCTTGCCGATCTTCCATCTGCTCCTGCAATTGATCCTTCTGCTCGTCGACCTGCTCTTTCATCCGCTGCTGTTCTTCTTCCAGCTTCTCGCGGCACTCAGCTTGCGCATCCGCCGCTTTCTCCTGCGCCCGCGCCGCCGCCAGCGACTTTTGCATCGCTTCCGTCGAAACCTTCGGCAGCGCGTTTTGCGCGGTGCGAAGCTGCGCCGTCAGATTGTCCACATCGAATGCCTCTTCCAGCAGTTGCCCCGAATCCCTCCGCGATGGCAGCGTCAACGTCAAAGTCTGCTCCCGCCGGTCGCGGACCACGATCACCGTCGCCGAATCGCCCTTCGTCTCGCGCAGCGCATGGGTAAAGTCCGACGCATCGTGCACCGCCTGCCCGTTCACCTTCACGATAACGTCCCCGGCATGAAATCCAGCCTTCTCGCCATGGCTCCCTTTTTCCACCGACCGCACCAGAACACCCTTGCCGCCCTTTACGCCGAAAAAGTCGCCGAGCTGCGGCGTAATGTTCTCCACCATCAGCCCGCTGCGCAGCGACGAATGCGCGATCACCACCGACATCGGCACGTCGATATCCGGAATCTTGATGTCCGGCATCTCAAACTTGAATTCGTGCATGTCGGTCGGCCAGGTCATCGCTTTCTTCCGGTCTGCCAGCTGCACTTTAATCGTCATCGGCTGCCCGTCGCGGCTAATCCCCAACGTCACGACTCGTCCCGCCGGCGTTTCCTTGATCATCCTCCGCAGTTGCGCCGCGCTGTCCACCGCCGTTCCATTCATGCTCAGGATGACGTCATGCTCGTGCAGGCCGGCCTTGCCCGCTGGCGCGTCCTCATCGACCATCGTGATCTCGGCGCCGTGCTCTTCCTTCAGCTTCAGTTGCGACAGCCGTTCCGCCGTCACGTCCGCGATATCGACGCCAAGATACGAAGATCCGCCACCGCCCTCATCCGAGCTGAAGACCCAGCTCTCCGCCGCACCATCGGTGGCGCGCTGCGCCGCCGGCGCGCTGATGACCATCGTCAACACCAACATCCCCAGTAGAATGCGATGTGTCATAGGTTCTCTCCCGAAACGTGCCTCATCCTTCGCTCTTCGTCCTTCGCTGTTCCCTACTCGCTCCCTGGGCTGAGAGGTTTTACCAACGACTGACGACCAACGACCGTCTTCCTAGCGAAGGACCAAGGACGAAGGACGCCCCTACCTCTGCAACCGCAAAAAGCTGATATTCCCCGAACTCGTTCTCACCTTCAGCACCGGGCCGCCGCCATTCAGATTGCCTTCCGCTGTAACGCTGCGCGGACCAGGCCAGCTTCCGTTCTCGTTCATCACGCGGATGTCCCCAAACTCGCTGCGAATCGTGTGCCCGTTCGCCATCTCAATCGACGCCCGCACCGTGATCGGCACATCCTTCGCCAGATACACCGTGATGTCGCCCGCCGAAGTCTCCAGCGTCGAATTGCTGCGCACGTCCGACGACGACACCAGCTTCACCACAATTCCGCCCGCGCCCGTCTCCGCCCGCACCGAAGTCGCCCGATCCAGTTGAATGCTGCCGCCGCCTGTCTGCGCTTCCACGCGGCCATTTGCCGACGCCAGCCGAATGCTGCCCGCTCCCGACTCAATCTCCACCGGCCCGCCAATTTCGCCAAGCTCGATGCTGCCACCGCCCGTCGATGCCTTCACATGCCCGTTGCATTTATCCAGACGAATGCTGCCGCCGCCCGTCTCCAGCACCGCGCCCTGCAAACCCGACAGCACCACCAGACTTCCGCCGCCCGTCTCCGCGCGAATGTTCCCCTTCACCGCATTGATCTTGACGTTGCCGCCGCCCGTGTGAAGGGTGACGTCGCCGCCCACGGTCCCAATCTCGATCGTGCCGCCGCCCGTCTCCGCCCGCACCTCGCCGCCCACATCGTCAACGTGAATCGTGCCGCCGCCGGTCTCAACCTCCAGCCGGCCCGAGAGGCTCACGGCGCTCACGCCGCCGCCGCCCGTTTCCACCCTCGCATAATCCATCTGCCGCGGAACGTTGATCACCAGATCGTCCGAGCACTTCCGGTTTTCGCCCACCCGCTGCGCCACCAGCCATGCCGTGTCGCCTCGCACCGACGCGCTAATCCGGTTGTTCTCGAATTCGCGGCGCGCCTTTTCTTCCGAGGACGTATAAGCGCGCCGATGCAGAGTATAAGTAATGTTCGATTGCGAGCCGCCCTGCACCTTCACCGAGCCCGAGTCCAGCTTGATGCGGAGATTTCTCGCTCCGCCCAGTTCGCCCTTGACTTCCTGTACCCAGTTGCCGCCTTCGCGGTAGATCCGGCCCTCCTGGGCCAGACCGAGTGCTGCCAGCGCGAGCACCGCCGTGGTCACGCCAGCGAGTTTGAGTAAACGCTTCAATGAATGCTCTCCTTAACCGCTCTCAAAATTCGACTTGCTTGGATGTTTATTCGTCCTTCGTCCTTAGTCCTTCGCAAACCCCTTCGCGGAATCTTGGCGAATAGCGAGGGAAGAAGGACGGCCTCAATCCAACTCCGGCATCTGCTCCAGCATCGTTCGTGCCTGCGTCCGGATCGACGCATTCTGATCCGTCTTCGCCAGCCTAATCAGCACCGCTCTCACCTTGCTGTCCGCCTTCATCGGTTCCACCAGCCGCAACGCCTGCAGCCGCACCGCATCTGTGCTGTCGGTAACCAGCGCCTGCAACACCGCGTCGCGCACCTGCGGATCCTGCCGCACAAAACCGCTCAGTCCATCCAGCGCCTTCATCCTCACGCCAGGATTCGTATCGTTTTGCAGCGAGTACATCAGCACCTCGCGCACCCGCGTATCGTTCGGCGCCTGCGTCAGCACATCCACCGAATCCATCCGCACGCCCGAGTTGTAGTTATTGCGCGCCGCAAACAGCAGCAGTTGCTGGATGCGCTGGTCATTCATCGACCCCTGCGCTTCTTGCGTCGAAATCGTGTCGTACTTGATGCTCACCTGATTCGTGCCCGGATCCTGCGTCACCGAACGAATGCCGGTAATAGCGGAAGCATCGACCGGAGCAGCCGCAGTCGAGCCCGGCTCAACCAGCGCAATGCCATTGCCCACGGACCGGTTCGCCATGAAGTTATAAGTAGCGCCAATGCCGCCGCCAAATCCAAGAATAAAAATCACGCCCGCCAGCGCCGGCACCATGCGGATCTGCCGCAGCCATATCGCGGGCTCAAAGATCAGCCGTCGCAAAAATCCGCCCTGCGCGGTCGTCTCCAGCGCCTCCTGCAATCGCATGCGCGACGCCGCCAGCAAGTTCGGCGATGGTTCGGCCACTTGATCCTGCGACATTGTCGAGTGAAACGCCCGCGCCGCCTTCAACTCCGTCGCGCACTCCGGACACCGCGACAGATGCTGCTCCACTTCATAGCGGGCGTCGTCTTCCAGTTCGTTATAAACGTAAAAAAGAATGTTTTGCCGTACCCATTCACATTTCATGTGCGTACCTCGTGCAGCCTTAACCCTTGAGCTTTGAGCTCTGAGCCTTGAGCTAAAACCGAACCCGGTTGCTCACAGCTCGAAGCTACTTTCATCTCATCTCCGCCAGCGCCATCCGCAGTTTCTGCGTCGCTCGGAACAACGTATTCTTCGCCGTCTCTTCCGTCGTATTCAGCATCTCGCCCACCGTCCGCAGCTTCAGGCCCTGGTAATGTTTCAACTCAAAAACCATGCGTTCGCGCGGCGTCAGCTTCGATAGCGCAGCCCCAATTTTTTTTCCCAACTCCCGCCGCATCAAATCGCGCTCCGGATTTGCCCCGGGCCGTACGTCGGCAAACTGCTCGATCACGCTGTACTCTTCGCCTGAACCGTCCGTCGCCACCGGCGAATCTTCCTTGCGCACATTCCGTTTTCGCAGATGATCGAGGCAGAGGTTGGTAACGATCCGGTAAATCCACGTATAGAAAGAACACTCAAACCGAAAACTGCCGAGGTTCTTATAAGCCTTGAGGAAGGCTTCCTGATAAACGTCCTGCGCGTCGGTCTCCGACCCCGTCAGGTGCAGCGCCAGCCGCAGCACCGACTGATCGTAATGGCGCACCAGTACCTCGAAGGCGGCGCGGTTCCCCTCCTGCGCCTCCCGGATCAGGCTCGTGTCGTCGATGCGGTTGCCCTGCGCTGCCAATGCGCCCCTCACGGTGGCGGTCTGGGTCCGGCTTTCCTCGTCTGCCCGGATATGTTCCCGAATTCTTCGGGCTCTGTCGCCAACCGGAATTGATACTACGAACGAATCGGCCGGCATGTTCCGTCTCTGTCCTCGACAAGGTCCTTCACAAGCGAACTAACCTCGTGTTGCACAGATATAGACGGAACCGGAACCAGAACGTTAGCACGATTCTAAAGAGTGGCCCTCGGTTTGCATAACAATCTCGAAACAGAGCCTGTCCAACTCCGGACACGGCGGAGACCGCTGAGGTCACCAATGAAAAGTGGGTGCCCCGCTCTTCGCGCACGTTGGCGAAGGGCGGGTACCACAACGCTTGCACCTGCGAAGCTACGGCTGATTAGTCAACCGCGTCACCCTGAGCACGGAGAGTTAACCGACTGAAGTAAGAGGTTGTCATCCTGAGCGCCGTGAGGTGAGCGAAGCGAGCCGAACCAGTCGAAGGACCCCTATACCCTTTCCACAGCGTGTGGTGCCGCCAGGCATGCTCCCGACCCTGCAAGCGATCTCACTCATCGAGCCTTCACCCACAGCCGCATCTCATTTGTCTGCACGAATCCCATCTTCTCGTAGAGCGCCCGACCTTCCGCGCTGGAGTGCAAATTCACGCTCTTCAATCCATAACTCCGCACCCATCCAAGGATCCTCTCCATCACCATCCACGCCACGCCGCGCCGCCGGAACTCCGCCTCCGTGTAGACGTTCAAAATAATCGCCCTTTCCGCGCACGGATCAAACGGATTCGCCGGCCACGGCGAAATCAGCACTCCGCCTCCGCCCACCACGCGGCCCGAACCAGTGCTCGCCGCCGACGGCGTTTCAGCTATACCTGTTCCCACTGCCAGCCAATGCCGGTACGTTCCATCCGCCAAAGCCCGTGCCATCCAGGGCCGCGCCACTTCCACCATGCGGTCCAGTTGCTCAACGCTGCCCTCGCCCATATCCCGAAACATCGACCGCCGATGATGCAAAATCATCTCCACATCGGCCGCCCCAGCCTCGCGAATTGTGATCTCCGGTTCGCCCATTTCACCATGTAGCTCGATCGTTGAACTGTAAGACCCCCGGCAGTCGAGTCCAGGTTAGTCGAATGAAGACAGGCATCTCAATGACGTGTCTCTCCAAGCCTCCTCTTAATACGCGTGCAGGCGGCGCGCTTCGCGGACTACGTCGCTGAGCTTAGGCAGAAAGAATTCTTCCTGCGGCGGAGAAAATGGAACGGGCGAGTCGAGCGAGGTGATGCGAACGATGGGGCCATCGAGATCGTCGAAGGCTTCTTCATTAATGATGGCGGCGATTTCGCCCGCGAGGCCACCGGTGCGCGCGTGCTCGTGCAGGATGATGACCTTGTTCGTCTTCTTTACTGTCGCGGCAATGGCCTCGCGATCGAGCGGAGAGACGGTGCGGAGATCGACGACTTCGATGTCGATTCCTTCCTTGGCGAGGATGTCGGCGGCCTCGAGCGCGACGTGCAGCATGGCGGCATAGGTGATGACGCTGAGGTTGCGGCCCGAGCGCGCGACTCGCGCCTTGCCGAGCGGAACGATGTACTCGTCGTTTGGCACTTCGTCTTTGATCCGGCGATAGAGATATTTGTGCTCGAAGAAAATAACGGGATTGTTGTCGCGAATGGCGGCTTTGATCAGGCCCTTCGCGTCGTACGCTGTGGCCGGACAGACGACTTTCAGGCCGGGCGCGTGTACGAACCACATCTCCGGATTCTGGGAATGAAACGGTCCGCCGTGCACGTGGCTTCCGCTGGGCCCGCGGATGACCATGGGCGCGGGCGCTCCCCAGCGATAGTGCGCCTTGGCCGCCATGTTGACGATCTGGTTGAAGGCGCAGGGCAGGAAATCCATGAACTGAAATTCCGCGACCGGTCTCATGCCGGTGAGCGCCGCTCCGAAGGCTGCACCAACGATGGCGGATTCGGCGATGGGCGTGTCGATGACGCGCTCGGGGCCGAAGCGGTCGATGAAGCCCTCGGTGACTTTGAATGCGCCGCCGTAAATGCCGATGTCCTCGCCGAGACAGAAGACGGTGGGATCGCGCTCCATCTCCTCCCAGATTCCCTGGCGGATGGCTTCGAGGTAGGTGAGGGTCGGCATTAGAGGGAGTGTAGCAAAGGATGCAATTCGTTTGCGTGCGAGGCTGGGAGGACGATGCTTGCGGCGCGGCTCAGTAAAACGAGTCGTACTTGGTTACGACGTAGCCGCCAGCTTTTTTCTCTTCGGTGACGGAGAACAGGTCTTTGTAGGTGGCGTTGCGGGCCGGCGTCGAGTAGCGCTCGCCCTTGTAGTGCAGGATGACGAGCGGCGGCGCGTCTTCCCATTCGACGATGTTCCAGGAAATGAGTGGGTGCTGGGTTTCAGAATCGCAGATGAACTGGGCACGTTTGCGGCGGTAGTCCTTCTCCCAGTCGGCGAGGAGCTGGCGGCAGTTGCCCTCGTGCATCTCGTTGATGAAGGCGCTGGCGGTGCGCTCGATGGCGCGGTCGCGCAGCGGATTCATGGTGATGCTGACCGGCATGTTGGTGAGCGGGTCGCGTTCGTCGGAGCGCGAAAGCACCGGTCCCTGATTGCTGAGCCAGTTGAGATAGCCGAGAAAGACGGCGAGCAGCAGGCCTCCGGCGCAAAGCGCGATGGCGATGTGGATTTTGGAAGCCTGCATTGGAGAAGCTTGCGCCAGAGGTAATCGGGGCGCAAGGTTACGATGGGAATGTGGAGTAATGCTGTTCTAACCGCAGAGGACGCGGAGTTCGCGGAGAAATTCGAGTTTCTCGCGATTCCGGCTAGCGCGGGCCTGTAGCTGAGAAAGCTCTCTTCATGCTCACTCTCAGTGCGACCTCTGTTTGACCATCGTCATCAGCTCTTCGATGGTTGGGGCGGGGAGGCCGTGGCGATGGGCGGCGCGGACGATGGCTCCGCCGATGGCGTCAACTTCGGGGGCGCGGCCATGCTCGACGTCTTTTTGCATGGAGCTGCGCATTCCAGGCGGGCCTTTTCTTAGCGTCTCGAGGGCTTTGTCGGCATCGACTTTGGCGCCTTCGGCTTGGGCGGCGGCGCTGGCTTCGCGGACGGCTGCTTCGAATTTGCTCCAGGAAGCGGGATCGTTGATGACCTCGCCTACACTGCGGTTGAACGCGGTTGTGGTCAGAGCGATCGGGCCGAGGAAGACCAGCTTGCTCCACATGAGCGTGGCTTCGTCATCGACGAAGTTGCAGGTCAGGCCGAGGGCGCGCAGGCGTTCAATCAATGGCTGAAGAAGAGCGCGGCTCTGGCCGGCGAGGTTGAGGACGGCAAACTTGGTCCGATGCGCGAACTCACCGGCGCTTACTTTTTCGAATTCGCCGGCGATGGTTGCGGGGATGACGCAATCAGGGCCGAAAATCGAACGCAGCACCGGAAGATGATCCAGGCCGTTCAGCAACGGGATGACGTGGCCGATGGATTTGACGTTGGGGACGGAGGCGAGTGCGCTGTCGAGTTGCGTGGCTTTCGTGGTGAGCCAGAGAACGTCGCAGGGCGGCACGGACGCAGCCCACGAGACGGCTTCGGTCCAACTGCCGTAAGGGCTTTCGAGATGAATTTTTGGCGGACGGCCGGCAAGGGTTTCGGGGCGAACGACCAGAGTGACACTTTCGCGGACGTGAGCGAGCGAGGCGGCCATGAATCCACCGACTCCGCCGGCGCCTAGGATGGTGTGGTGCATGGGAAGAGGATAACGCGTTCGGCAAATCGTCGTCAGTTGTCAGTCGATGGTCGTTAGTCGTTCGTAAAGCTTCGGCGACCGTAACTGCCGGGATGAACACAGGATAAGGATGAGACAATGGGACGGACGGTCGACTATTACCAAACGCCTAGCGTTTAGCGCCTAATGCCCAGCGCCTGTCGCCCGCGTCGCTGTTTGTCTTTTCCCCAATCGGGGCGTATAGTTAGTTTTGGAAACTGTTGTGTAGTTGTGTCGGAATCGGCGAAGCACACCAGTGGGCGAAAGCCCACTTTTTAGTTGGGGGACAGATTCGGCGCAGCGGTTTTCGATTAAATTGCTGAAAACATGGCTTTTGACAAGGATAAGCTCCGGGAGATTGCGGAGCGCGTAGCAGCCTCATGCGGGCTTGAGATCGTCGATCTTGAGCTGATGGGGACCGGAAAGCACCGGATGCTGCGCGTGTTCATCGATCGTCCGGGAGCGGCTCCATCGGCGCATCATCCCGATGGCGTGACGCATGAAGATTGTTCGGCGTTCAGCCGCGAGTTTGGCACGATCGTCGAGGTCGAAGATGCGGTGCCCGGCGGATCGTATGTGCTGGAAGTTTCGTCCCCGGGGCTGGACCGGAAGCTGACGAAGGCGGCGGATTTTGAGCGCTTTTGCGGACAGCGCGTGAAGCTGATGACGCGCGAGCCGGTGAATAATAACCGGCATTATGAAGGCCGCATGGAGCGGGTGGAAAACGGAAAGCTGGTGCTCGATTTGAGCGCCGCCAGAAAAAAGATGCGGCCGAAAGATGGCGCGGCCTCGGTTGAGATTGAACTGGGCAATATTGAGAAGGCGAATCTGGTGCCGGAGCTATAGGCTCTGGGCGCAAGGAAAGTCGGAGCGGTCAGCGTTTACCGCCCAGGGCCTAAGGCCCAGTGCCGGGAGCCGGGTTTGGATTTTTTATGGCAAGTGAGCTTTACAACATCATCGAAGGCGTGAGCCGGGAAAAGGGCATTGACCCGCGGATTGTGGTGTCGGCGGTCGAGGATGCCATTGTTGTCGCCACGCGAAAGTATTACAAGACGCAGGAAAATCTGCGCGCCGTGCTCGACAAAGAGAGCGGCAAGATCAACGCCTATGCGGTGAAGTCGATCGTCGAAGGGCCGGAGCAGGTCGAAGATCCGAACCTCCAGGTAACGGTGGAGCAGGCGCGCAAGCTCGATCCGAGTGCGGAGACGGGCGGCGAACTTCTGATTCCGAAGGTGACGGAGGGAATTCTTGGGCGCATCGCGGCGCAACTGGCGAAGCAGGTCATTTTCCAGAAGGTGCGCGAGGCTGAGCGCGACACGGTTTACAACGAGTACATCGGGCACGTCGGCGAGATCGTGAATGCGACCGTGAAGCGGATCGAAGGCCCGGATGTGGTCGTCGACATCGGCAAGGCCGAAGCGCGCATGGGGCGCAAAGAGCAGTCGCGGCTGGAGTCGTTCGCGGTGGGCGAGCGCATTCGCGTCGTGATTTCGCGCGTGGAAAAGGCGGTTAAGGGACCGGGCGTGGTGGTTTCGCGAGCGGCCCCGGAACTGGTGCAGAATCTGTTCCAGACGGAAGTGCCGGAAATTTATGACGGCACGGTCGTGATCCGCGCCATCGCTCGTGAGGCGGGTGAGCGCACGAAGATCGCGGTCATGTCGAAAGATAAAGACGTGGATGCGGTGGGCGCGTGCGTTGGCATGAAGGGAATGCGAGTGCAGTCGATTATCCGCGAACTGCGCGGCGAGAAGATCGACATCATCGAGTATCACGAAGATCCGGTGACCTTCGCCGAGAAGGCGCTGCAGCCGGCCAAAGTCAGCCGCGTCACGGTTGTCGATGCGGGTGAAAAACATCTTGAGGTTGTGGTCGACGACACGCAGCTCTCACTGGCGATCGGCAAGAAGGGCCAGAACGTGCGCCTGGCGGCCAAACTGCTGGGGTGGAAGATCGACATCAAGAGCGAAGAAGAGAAGCGGCAGGAAGTGGAGCAGCAGATGTCGGCGCTGGTCACGCAAACTGTGACGCCGCTGGAGAATGTTACCGGGCTGGGCGAAGGGCTGGTGGAGAAGTTGAAAGCGGCCGGCGTAAATACAGTCGAGTCTTTGGCCGATATGACGCCGGAGCAGCTTGAGGCCATCGAAGGCATCGGGCCGAAGACGGTGGAAAAAATCAGCCTCGCGGTCAATAATTACTTTGCCAGCCTGGACGGCGGAGAGGCAGTTGTCGCCGCTGAAGGCGAGCAGGAAGCCGCGGGAGAAGCGACGGCGGAAGGGGCTGCGGAAGACGCGCCGTCTTCTGTCACCGAGAGCTCGGAAGCGGCGAGCACGGAGCCCCTAAGCGCTGAAGCATCCGACGCGGGCGAAGAGCAGCCTGGGGAAGTGTCTGGCGGCGAGCAGGGAGCGACCGAAGAAGCCCCCGCGGCGCAAGAGGAAGCTCGGTCCGCGGAGCCTGAAGCGCAGGAATCTGAAACAGCCGAAGAAGCTGCGGCGGCAGACAAGCACGCGGCGGGCGACGAGGCTTCAAAAGACAAGTAGGATGAGCGGTCGGCGAGTCCAAGGCAAGTTTCGGACCGAAAGCGAAATCTCTGGCACTCGGGCTCATGGCGCGAGGCTGGCAGGAAAGCGCGACAAACGGTTCCGTGAGGCTGATATGCGAACGTAGAAGTCAGACTGGGCGGCACGAAGAGGATAGCGAGAACGGATGAAGATTCGAATCAATGATCTGGCCCGCGAGTTGGAGGTCAAGAGCAAGGAAATTCTTGACGTGCTGACGGAAGTGGGTGTCACCGAGAAGAAAACGCACTCCAGTTCTCTGGAAGATCACGAAGCCGATCTGGTTCGCAAGCGCCTGCGCTCGCAGGGAGAATCCACATCGGCCGGACACAGGGCGGCGCACCCGGCTACCCATGGTGAGCCGGAAATCAAAACGAAAATCGATCTCTCGCATATCTCGCGGCCCGGCGATGTGCTACGCGCTATCACGCAACAGAGGGAAGCGGCCGAGCATCCCGTCACGCGTCCCGTTGCCAAGCCTCCCATTGCCAGGCCTCCGGTTGCGGCCCCTCCTGCGGCATCGCCCACGTCATCCATTGGTGCATCCATCGAAGCCAAGACAGAAGAAGCGCCTGCCACGACGGCCCGTCCGGCAGCGCCACCGAAAGCGGCAGAGCCGCCCGCGCCCGCGCCGCGACTTGTAACTCCCGCGTCGGTTGCCGCCATGCGTCCGCCGGCGGTAGTGGTCATTCCGCCGAAAGTTCCCCCTACTCCGCCAGCCATCGCTACGACGCCGGCCGCTTCCACCACGACGGCTGCGCCCGCGACGCCGCCAGCGGTTGCGATTCCGCCGCGCGCTCCGATTGCCGTGCCGCCGGCTGCTACCGCGCCGCCACCGGCGCACCCATTGGCCCAGACATCGGCGCAGACATCGGCTCCCACGATTGCCGCGCAAAGCGCGACACCTGCGCCTCCGCCGAAGGCGCCCGTACCTACGACTCCCGCGCCGCGCATGATCATGCCGCAGACCGGGCCGCGTCCGGTATATAAAGCTCCGCCGCCAGCGCCGGGGCAGCCGATTCGCTCGATGCCGGGACGTCCAGTTCCGGGACAGCCAATTTTCCAGCGTAGTCCGCGGCCAGCGGCGCCGGGAGGCGCGCGTCCGCCACTGCGTCCGGGTGAGCGCCGCCCGATGCACCCCACGCGAGTTGCGCCAGCAGGTTCGCGCCCACTGGGAGTTGGGCCGGGAGCGCCGATGGGTGCGCCTCCGGGACCGCAGCGTCCGGGAGCAAGACCGGGAGGGCCTTCGCGTCGGCCGGGACAAAGATATGTTCCGCGTGGCGTGAAGGAAGGGCCGATGAAGGGCTACACGCCGCCGCCGCGCGTGTTCGTCAGCAACGAGCCGCTGCCCATCACGCGGAACATCACCATCACGGAAGGAATTTCGGTGAAGGACCTAGCCGAGAAGCTCGACATCCGCGCCAAGGATCTGATCGCGCGGCTGGTGATGCGGGGCGTGTTCGCGACCATCAACCAAACGCTCGATGCCGAACTGGCCAGCGAGATGGCGCGCTTCTTTGGCGCTGATACGGAAGTCATCAGCTTCGAAGAGCAGGCCGCGAAAGAGACGGCCGAAGCGGTCGAAGGCAGCGAAGAAGGCGCGGAAACGGTTTCACGTCCGCCCGTGGTTACGATCATGGGCCACGTCGATCACGGCAAAACCACGCTGCTCGATTCGATTCGCTCCACCGATGTTGCCGGTGGCGAGGCTGGCGGAATCACGCAACACATCGGCGCGTATAAAGTTCGCATCGCGGATACGGCGTCGCCGGCGTATGGGCGCGAGATTGTTTTCCTCGATACGCCCGGCCACGAAGCCTTTACGCGCATGCGTTCGCGCGGCGCCAAGGCGACGGACATCGTCGTGCTGGTCACGGCCGCCGACGATGGCGTCATGCCGCAGACGATTGAAGCCATCGACCACGCGCATGCCGCCGAAGTGCCCATCATTGTCGCGGTCAACAAAATCGATAAGCCCGACGCTCTGCCGGAGCGCGTGAAGAAGCAGCTTGGCGATCGCGGACTTGTGCCGGAAGAGTGGGGCGGTAAAACCGTGTTCGTCGATGTCTCGGCGAAGAAAAAGACGAACCTCAACCTGCTGCTCGAAATGATTTGCCTGACGGCGGATTTGCAGGAACTGAAGGCGGTTCCCGGACGGTCGGCGAGCGGCGTAGTGCTCGAAGCGAAGCTCGATCGCGGACGCGGCCCGGTGGCGACGATCTTGGTGCAGAACGGAACTTTGAAAGCCGGGGACAACTTTGTGGTGGGCAACGCCTACGGCAAGGTGCGCGCCATGTTCGACGATCGCGGCGGGCAATTGCTGGAAGCTCCGCCATCGACGCCGGTTGAAATTCTCGGCCTCGAAAGCTTGCCGCAGGCGGGCGATCAGTTCACCGTGGTGACCGATCGCGAGAAGGCGCGCGACATTTCCGAATACCGCGAGCAGAAGGCGCGCGAAGCCACGCTGGCGAAGAGTTCGCGCGTGTCGCTCGAAGGCCTGGCCGAACAACTGAAGACGGCGGGCATCAAGGAACTGAACGTCATTTTGAAAGCCGACGTGCAGGGCTCGGTCGAAGTGCTGGGCGATCTGCTGACGCGTCTTTCGAACGACAAGGTGCGGCTTAAACTGCTGCGATCGGGCATTGGCGCGATTACCGAAACCGACGTGCTGCTGGCCTCAGCGTCGAATGCGATCATCATCGGCTTCAATGTGCGGCCGGAGCGCAAAGCGTCGGAACTGGCCGAACAGGAAAAAGTCGACATCCGGCTGCACTCGATCATTTACGAGTTGCAGGACGAGATCAAGCGCGCCATGACTGGCCTGCTCGAGCCGACGATCAAGGAAACCTACCAGGGCCGCGCCGAGGTGCTCGAAACCTTCCGCATCCCAAAGGTGGGGACGGTGGCGGGCTGCCGCGTGCTCGATGGGCACATCAAGCGCGACAACGAAGTGCGCCTGCTGCGCGACAACGTGGTCGTGTTCAAAGGCAAGATCGGGTCGCTGCGGCGGTTTAAAGACGATGCGTCGGAAGTGCGCTCCGGCATGGAGTGCGGCATCTCGATCGCGAACTACGGCGATATTAAGGTTAGCGACGTGATCGAAGCGTTCATTACCGAGAAGGTTGCGGCGGAGGGAATCGCTTAAGGGCGATTGCCGGTTGTCAGTTCTCAGTTGTCAGTTTTTGCTACGGAAAGTTGGGCTGTTTTTGCAAAATAGAAATCCCCGTCCGAGCTTGGCTTGGACGGGGATTTTTAATTTACTCAGTCGCTGCTTACTTCTTTTTCTGGGCTTGCTTCTTGAACGCGTGAGCCCGGACTAGGGGACGTGCGGTCGAGAACGCTCCTCTTGACATCACGGAAGACTGCGAAGAGGTCTGCAATCCGAATACTCCCGTGCCGACCTGGGTGACGGGGGTCGTATCGGTTTCAAGAAATAGTACGCTCGAGTCGTCGACCATATAGAAGTTGAAGCCGACGTAAGAGCTACCTTTGGCCGTTGTGGTGGCGCTGCCTTCGCCGTTAGAGTCGGGTCCGGTAAAGCTCACGCCGAACGTCGTGGACTTGAGAGAGATGCCGTCGCCAGTGTCGTCGCTGACGTCTATCACTCCCGCATATGCGCTGTTGACGGTCGCGAACTCCGCGATATCGTTTTCGAGGTATCCATCCGTGCTGTTGAATGCGCTCAGATTTAGTCCGTAGCCTTGCGTGGTTGAGAGAGTTGCGCCCGAGGTTTGAGCGAAGGCGGAGCCGATGGTGGTATTCAACGTATCTGACTCAAGCATCAGCAGGCCTCCGCTCGAGGGATAGACGACCCATTGACTGGCGGGGAGAAACCCGGTGAGATTGACGATGACACGTCCGCCGACAGAACCGCCGGACGCCGCCGTGCCAGAGAAAGGAACCTGCGTCTGAAGGACGCCGTTGTTGAAATCCTCGAGGCCGCCGGTGAAGTTCCCCGTACCGTCAGAGGTCATCACGCCGCCGTTGCCGACACCGCTCGTGCCGCTTAGCCCGCCCGACATTGTGAATGCCATTGGACCCGAGGGGATGGATGCGCCGGTCTGGGTGAAAACATCGCCAGCCAGGAATGCGGAGTTGTCGGTCTCGACCACTTTGAAGTGAGTGGTGTCGATGGGGTAAAAGTCAAAGGAAAGCGTGCCGAAACCGTTCGCGGAAAGACTCGCTGTTCCGGGACTGGTGCCCGACGACAGGAGCGCACTACCAGATAGAGAGGAGCCGAGAGTAGGTAAGCCGGAATCGCTGAAATCCGCGACCCCCACGGTAATTGTCCCAGCGGAATTAAGGGTGAAGGAGCCCACCGAGGCGAGAGAGTTGCCACCGCTGTCGCTGCCTGCCATCGCAAAGGCGTAGGGTCCGGCGATCGAACTTTGGCCCGCGATGGCGGTCTGTAGGTCAAGCGTCCCGCTGCCGCTGCCATTTTGGTCGTACTCGGTGACGAGGCCATGGGTACTGATGGCGCCCGCGCCTCCGGGACCGGAGGTGAGGACGAAATCCAGGATGAAGGTGGCACTCAGCGAGGACACGTTCAAAGTAACCTGGCCGCGGCCGTCGCTTTGGACCGTATAGGAGCCGGAAGTAATCGGCTGGTTGGTGGCGATGGAGACTGCTTGATCAACGGCATCCAGCGTACCGCCAGTGATGCCTCCCGTGCCGTTAGCTGTGAAAGCGCCGGCGAGGTTCAATGGATACGCGTTGGCATCATAGCCTTGCGAGAAAAAAACATAGGTGCCGGTCAGATTGCTCTGGGTGAAGCCTTCACTGTTTGGGGTGACCGAGTTGCTATTGCCGCAGCCGGCGAGAAACGCGAGGCTGAGGAACGCGAGGGGGAGAGTGAAGCGTTTCGCAGACGACATAACATCTCCTGGACAGAATTTTGCCGCTTTGGTGGATGGTCCACCCAACGTAACACGCTTGAGTTAATGGATCTTTTCAGAGGTCCCTGGAGCCTAAGATGCCTTTAACCCCGATTTTAGAGAAAGTTTCGGTATGGGAGGGTAATCGGGCTGATTCCGAAAGATTACGCGGAGCTAAATGCGGGGGTCTGGTTCCGCGGGCCGATCAGCGGGAGGTGGAGGCGGACTTGGCCTGGGGCTGGGAGCGCAGGACTTCGCGAACTTTCTTGGCCAGGTTCTGCAGCGTGAAGGGCTTTTGCAGGAAGGCGGTGCCCGGCGTAAGAGCGCCTTGGGTGGCAATGGCATCCTCGGTATATCCCGAGAGATAAAGCACTTTGATGTTAGGACGGCGAGCCAGAATTCTTTTTGCCAGCTCGCGGCCGCCGATGCCCGGCATGACAACATCTGTTACCAGAATGTCAATCGTTCCCTTGGTCTCATCCGCCACGCGCAACCCGGCTTCGCCGTGCTCGGCTTCGAGCACCTTGTAGCCGCGCGAGGCCAGCGTGACGCGCACCAGTTCGCGGACCGAATCTTCATCCTCGACCAGAAGGACGGTTTCGCAGCCGCCCTTTTCGTTCTCTTGCGTGGCGGCGGGGCCGAGTTCGGCGGGCGACTCCTCGACTCGCGGCAAGTACACATAGAACGTGGTGCCAGAGCCGATTTTGCTTTCGGCGAAGACGTATCCGTTGCTCTGCTTGACGATGCCATACACGGTCGAGAGGCCGAGGCCGGTGCCCTTGCCTTTCTCTTTCGTGGTGAAGAAGGGCTCGAAGATACGCGACTGCGTCTCGTGGTCCATGCCATGGCCGGTGTCAGCGACGGCGATGACGGCGTAACGGCCGGGATGGATGAAGCGATGTTCGCCCACGTTTTGCTTCACTACGATGTTCATGCTGCGAATGGTGATGCGGCCGCCGTTGGGCATGGAATCCTTGGCGTTGACGACCAGATTCATGACCACTTGTTCGAGCTGGCCGGCGTCGGCGCGGGTGCGGCCGGCGTCAGAGGCGAGGCGCGTGACAAGCTCGATATTCTCGCCGATCAGCGGGCGCAACAGGCGCTCCATGTCGGCGATGACCGTGTTGACGTCGATGACTTTGAGTTCGAGAACCTGTTTGCGGCTGAAGGCGAGAAGCTGCCTGGTGAGAGTGGCGGCGCGGTCGGCGGCCTGCTGAATCGACTGCACCTTCGAATGGATGTCGCTGGCGGCGTCGAGCTGGTCCAGTAAGACTTCGGTGTAGCCGTTGATGACCATGAGCAGATTGTTGAAGTCGTGGGCGACGCCGCCAGCGAGGCGTCCGACGGCTTCCATCTTCTGCGCCTGGCGGAACTGCTCTTCGAGTTGGCGCCGCTCGGTGATGTCTTCGGCGATCAGCTCGAGAACCTCTTCCGGCTCGTCCGGCAGGCTGGCGGCGCGGCCGCTGAGGCGCACCGTGATGGTGTGTCCGTCCTTGTGCCTCCATTGCACCTCGACGCCGTTCAGGCTGCCGGTGCGCTGGAACTCCTCTGTCAGGTGGTCGATCTCGCGCGGATTGACATAAACCTCGCGGCGCACGTCGAGGGCAAGAATCTCCTCGACCGAGCTGTAGCCGAGCATGGTGATCAGCGCGGGATTGACGTCGAGAAACCTTCCGCTCAGGGTGCAGCGGTAAATGCCAAAAACGGCGCTCAGAATCAGAGAACGATAGCGCGCCTCGGAACGCCGCAGCGCCTCTTCGTAGCGCTTGTGCTCGATGGCGGTGGCGAGCTGCTGGGAAACGAACTTCAGAATTTCGCGGTCGCGCTCGCCGAAGCGGATGTGCTTGCTGTAGCTCTGCACCACGATGGCGCCGATGCAATTGGCTCCGCTCTTGAGGGGAACGCCAAGCCAGTCGAGCGAGGGCGCGCCGATAAGTTCGACTTCGCCGCGCTGCACCAGGTCGTCAAACACCTGGGGCGTAGCCAGCAGCGGTTCGCCCGTTCGCAACAGGTACTCAGTCAGGCCGCGGCCCAGGCGCTTGGGATCGGGCGTGGAATCGGCCTCGTCGACAAAATAAGGGAAGCTTAAAAGCTGCGATTGCGGATCGTAGATCGCGATATAGAAATTGCGCGCGTACATCATCTGACCCACGATGTTGTGGATCGAGGCATAGAACTGCTGGAGGTCTTCGGCGGTCTGGCTGCGAGCCGCAATGGCATAGAGCGCCGCGTTCAGTTCTTCGGCGCGCTTCTGGTCGCTGATGTCGCGATACGATGCGTACCCGCCGATGCGCTTGCCATCGAGCATGACGGGCGCGGTGGACAGGAGCACCTCGACGAGCGAGCCATCTTTTCGCTGACGCCGCGTCTCCAGAGTGAGGTTGGCGCCGGTGGCGACGTTCTGCGCCAGCCAAGCCGTTTCCGCATAGCGGTCGGGAGGAACGATAAGCTTGTCGAGCGGTTTGCCGACCACCTCGGGAGTGGTGTAGCCAAAGAGACGCGTGAATTCGGCGTTAACGCGAATGATGCGGTGCGCCTCGTCAACGATGCCGATCGCATCCGGGGCGTTTTCGATGATCTGCTCGAAGTAAGCTTTCTCAACGGGAAGAGGAATGGCGGGATCCGCTACGTCGTTACCGGGATCTGTGACCGGCGTTTGGCCGGGGAGCGGCGGCCCGGTGGATTCTGTCCGCCTCGCAACCTCCCGCAGGGCTTGGGCTCGCAGGAGTTCGTTCGAATCTGTCGAAGAGACGGATTTCTCCCCCATACAATCCTTCAAAAGGGTATTGAGAGGCTACCGATCGATGGTATTCGAGGGTGAAAAAGGCAGCTAATTACCGGGGTAACGGCGCTTTGTGGGGTCTGACTTTTGGTCGCAGCCGAAAAGCGGCGTGGAACGCGGAGTTTGCGTCGCGGTGCTTACACCTGATGTAATAAGTTGATATTGGTATGACGAAACCGGGATCTCCACACTGGGGCGGAGTCGTGGCGCGGATCTTCGCCTTCACTTTTCTTACGACGCTCCTTACCTTCGCTGTGGCGCTCTTTGTGAGCATCATAGGGACGGTAATCTATGCGCGACTGAAACATGTTTCGCCCAACCTGATGTATGCCTACAAACACATCGCATTCCCCATTGCTGTCATTGGGGGAGCGGCCGCGTTGATTATCACGGCGATCATAGAACTGCGAAACCAGCGGCAGAATAAGGTCCTCGCCGCAATCGAGCGCACCGCGCTCAACCACTAATGTCTTTCACTCGTCATGCTTCGGGAGAAATGCCGCCCGATTCCGCGAAGGCTGCGCCGCGCATTGCCATTCCGATGCCGCATTCGGGCGATCGAACGTACGCCGAGCGGGCCATAAAGCAGTATGAAGAAGCGGTGCGGCTGGCGGGCGGCGAGCCGATGCGGATTGGTCTGGACGCGGCGCGGGAGGAGATTGAAAAACAGATCGCGAGTTGCGACGCTGTGCTTCTACCGGGAAGCCGCGCCGATGTGGATCCGGAAAAGTATCGTGAGCCACGCCACGTCAAGACCGAAGAGATCGACGCGACGCGCGAGGCCGTCGACCATCTTTTGCTCGACGACGCCTATCGTACGCGCAAGCCCGTGCTGGGCATTTGTTATGGCCTGCAATCTCTGAACGTATACCGCGCCGGGTCTCTGGTGCAGCATATCGAGTCGCTGGTCAACCACGGGGCCGGCGGCGGCGTTCCCCACGCGCATAACGTGACCATCGATGGAAGCTCGCGGCTGGCGGGGATTCTGGGATCGCAAGATGGGGTGCCTATTGCGGTCAATTCATCGCATCATCAGTCCGCGAACGCGCCGGGCGACGGACTGCGGGTGGTGGCAACTTCGCCGACCGATGGGGTGATTGAAGCGCTGGAGGGAACAGCGCCCGACCATTTTGTGCTGGCGGTGCAATGGCACCCGGAGCGCTCGGTCAATGGCGCGCCAGAGTTGGCTGAGCCAGCGCGACAAATCTTTCAGGCGTTTGTCGAGGCGGCGCGGAAGCGTTGAACCGCGCTGGAAGTAATTGCGCTAGAGGTCGAAAAGTCGAAGACTTCTTGACTTAATCTCCTCAATATCACGAGTTGACGTTGCAATTACCGCTGCAGAAGCACCGTCACGTGCGCGATGGCGGCGTTATCTGTGCCGGTGCCTTCGGGCGTCTTTGCCTTGAGGCCGACGCAATCGGCCGGAATGCCGCAAAGTGCGGCGACACTTTGGCGGATTGCTGCAGCGTGTGGGCCGATTTTGGGCGCGGCCAAAATGAGCGTGGAATCGAGATTGACCAGCGAATAACCAGCGGCCGCGGCGCGTTTCAGCGCCTCGCGCAGAAACACCGCCGAATCTGCGCCCTTCCACTGCGGATCGGAAGGCGGGAAGAGAGATCCGATGTCGGGGCCGGCGATTGCGCCGAGCAGGGCGTCGGTTATGGCGTGGAGGAGAACGTCGCCGTCAGAATGGCCGCCCAGACCTTTATCGTGCGCGATCTTCACGCCGCCGATAACGAGTGGAATCCCGGGCTTGAATGCGTGCGAGTCGTAGCCTTGGCCGATGCGGAATTGGGGAGTCATAGTTGACAGTCAGTGGTGGTGAAAAACCAGGTTCCACCGCCGGGACACAGAGAGCGCCAAGGATTCCTTGCTTTACCTTGCGGCCTCAGCGTCTGGGCGGTGAGAATTCGGAAACCGATACCGGCTATCCGCTGCTTAAATAGAATTCGGCTAGCTCCATGTCGGCGGGAGTCGTGATCTTTATGTTTCTTGGCGAACCCATGACTACGGCTACGGGAAAACCGGAGCGCTCGATCATGGACGCTTCGTCGGTTCCAACGAATCCGTCGGCAGCTGCCTCTTCAAAGGCCTTCTTCAGCAAGTCATAGCGGAAGCCTTGCGGGGTCTGCGCCATCACTATGCTGGCGCGCGGAATCGTCGCCTTGATGATGGCGCCATCCGACGTGCGCTCCACCTGCTTTACCGTATCGACCGCGGGCCAGCCCGCAATCGCCGCGTGATGCTTTTCCGCCGCCTCAATCACGTGCCTGACGATCTCCTCGCTGATGAACGGGCGCACCGCGTCATGCACCAGCACGATATCGTCATCCGCCGCGGAGAGCGATTTCAGGGCGCTCGCGACCGAATCCTGGCGATGCTCGCCGCCTTCGACGATGCGCAGCGGCTTCTTCAGGATCTCGGGATATTGGTGCTCAAGCTGCGACTGGAAGCCCGCGATCTCATCCTTGCGCAGGGCCACTACGACCTCATGCACCTCGGGACTGGCGGCAAAGACGCGCAAGGTGTGCACCACAATCGGCACGCCGCCGAGTTCCTTGAACTGCTTGCTGGGGGCCGTGTGCGAGGGCGGAGCCATGCGCGTGCCCAGTCCGGCCGCGGGAATGATGACGTAAACCTTCATCGGGACGATCAGTATACGCCTCGCGAGTGCGTCCGGCGGTTAGTCGGCCGCGCGATCGATGGGCAGCGGCTTCTTTGGAACCTCGGATGGAATTCCGCCGGTTCCGGCTGCCGGAGGCACCGGAACCGTCGCGGCGCTTGGACTGCTCTTCGTGTCGTGCCGGATGCCGCCGCGTTCATCCCACTTGCCAAAGATCATCTTGCCGGCGGTGGTTTGCAGGACGGAGGTGACGGAGACGTCGATGGTTTTGCCGATCATCTTGCGTGCGTTGTCGACGACGACCATGGTTCCATCGTCAAGGTAAGCGACGCCCTGGTTGTATTCCTTGCCTTCCTTCAGGATGAACACGCGCATGATCTCGCCGGGCAGCACGATCGGCTTGAGCGAATTGGCGAGCTCGTTGATGTTGAGCACGGCGACGCCCTGGAGCTGCGCAACCTTATTAAGGTTGAAGTCGTTGGTGATGATCTTGCCCTCGTAGAGCTTGGCCAGCTCGATCAGCTTTAGATCGACTTCGCGCACAGCGGGAAAATCGTCTTCGACGATCTGAATCATGGGCGAGGCCGTTTTCTGGAGACGCTGGAGAACGTCGAGGCCGCGGCGTCCGCGATTGCGCTTGAGGGAATCGGCGGAATCGGCGACGAGCTGGAGTTCGCGCAATACGAATTGCGGAATGACCATGAGGCCGTCGAGGAATCCGGTCTCGGCGATGTCGGCGATGCGGCCGTCGATGATGACGCTGGTATCCAGAATCTTATAGCTCTTCTTATTCTGCTTTTCGCCGCCGAAGATTCCGCCGAGCGCGGCCAGATTGAGCAGGTCACCTTTGTTGGAACCCACAGCCAAGCCGACATAGGCCATGATCAGCATGACCATGATCTGGAGGAAACTCTGGGTGGGGCTGGGCGGAATGCTGTTCCGGATGACGAGCGCGAAGAGATAGGCCCCGAAGATACCCAGCACACTGCCAATGGCGGCGCCGATCAGCCGCTTCAGGCTCATGACCCGCAGCCGCCACTCAAACAACACAATCGCGCCACCGATGGCGAGACCTACCGCAGCGTCAAAGTTCGAGGGCAGACCGAAGGGATGGATCAGGAAGCAGATGATTCCGACGATGAATATAAAAACAAGGCGTATAAGAACGACATCCACAGCAAATACCTCCACCGGAGAGAGCCGCGCGATCGCGCCCCTCGCTCCGCATCAGCTTCAAGGGCTGGAATAAATGTAGATGCCCCTCGCCGACGTTCTATTACGGAGCAGTATGAAGATGGAAAGCGCTCCGTTTCCGTCTTAAGACAGAACTACTACGCTAGTACGCAGGAAAGTATATACCGGCTGGAAAGGGCGAACCAGAAGATAACTCTAGCCGAAGGTCACGGACCATCAGGGGTTCGGACGGGCCGCTCGGGCAGTTCACATTGAGTTCAAGGGGCCGGAATTACTTCCGGGTTAGCGGGAACTAACCTGCGTGTTTAGGATTCGTTGAGAGTGTCGCAGGAAGTCACATGCCATCGTAATTCGGCCCGCCGCCCCCCTCGGGCGGAACCCAGGTGATGATCTGGTAGGGGTCTTCGATGTCGCAGGTTTTGCAGTGTACGCAATTGGATGGGTTCAGGCTGATGCGCTTGCCGTTCGGCGCCGACGAGTCCTCGAGCATTTCGTAAACGTTGGCGGGGCAGAAGTTCTGGCAGGGGCTGCCGAATTCCTTCACGCACCGCTCGTTGCAGATGTTGGTGTCATGAATGACGAGGTGGGCGGGTTGATCTTCTTCGTGCTTGGTGCCGGAGTGATAGAGGTCGGTGAGTTTGTCGAAGGTCAGCTTGCCGTCGCCTTTAGCCGGGCCGATCAGGCTGGCCTCCTTGCCTCCGTCGGCGGGAAGCGTGCCGATTGGCTTGAGGTTCTCGTACCCCGCGTGCGACGCAATGCGGGTGAACGGGCCGCCTTTGAGCAGCGTTTGCAGACCGCCGCTAATCATCCCACCGATGAGACCGTGCTCGAACCCCTGATGGAAATTGCGGACCTGCCACAGCTCATCCTTGATCCAACTGGATTCGACATTGCGCTGGAACTGTGTGAGCGTGGCCGCGGAGGCGTCATCCTTTATTAGGGCGGCGAAAGCGGTCTCCGCCGCCAGCATTCCGCTCTTAATGGCAAGGTGAATGCCCTTCAGCCGCGCCGAATTCAGGAAGCCGGCGGAGTCGCCGATGATCATCCAGCCATCACCCGCCAGCGGCGGCAGCGACCACCACCCGCCATAGGGCAGCGACTTCGCGCCGTACCGAATCATCTTCCCGCCCGCCAGAAGCTTGGCCACGAAGGGATGCTGCTTGAAGCTCTGCAGCACATGCTGTGGGTCAAGGCGCGGGTCTTGGTAATCGAGTCCGGTGACGAAGCCCAGCGAGACGATGTTGTCAGCCGCGCCGTAGATCCATGCGCCGCCGTATTCCTTCGTGGTCAGCGGATAACCCATCGTGTAGATGACTTCGCCCTTTTGAATGCTGCCCGACGGAACCTCCCACAACTCCTTCACGCCGACGCCGTAAGTCTGCGGATTGCGGTCTTTCATCAGGTCGAATTTTTCGATGAGCTGCTTGGTGAGCGAACCGCGCGGGCCTTCGGCCAGAATGGTGACCTTGGCTTTGACGTCGTAGCCGGGCTCGAAATTTGACTTTGGCTGATTCTGCTTGTCGACACCTTTGTCCTCGGTGCGCACGCCGGCGACGCGATTGCCGTCTGGACTTCCTTGGGGGCTTTCCTGAAAGAGGAGTTCGGAGCCGGCGAATCCGGTGAAGATGGTGATGCCAGCCTCTTCGACTTTGGAGGCTAGCCACTTTACGAATTTGTTGATCGAGATGACGTAGTTGCCGTGATCGCGCAGCGGCGGCGGGGTGATGGGAAGCTTGTAGCGGCCGGTGCTGGTTAGAAAGTAGACACCTTCCTTGTGAACCTCGGCGTCGAGTGGAGCTTCTTTTTCAAATCCGGGCAGAAGTTCGCGCATCGATCGCGGATCGAGGAGAGCTCCAGAGAGGCAGTGCTGGCCCGCTTCCCGCGATTTTTCCAGGACGTAGATATTTTCTTTGGAGAGCTGGGCGTCGGGATGCTGGGCGTTGTGGGCGTCGATCAGTTGCGACAGGCGCAGCGCGCAGGCCATTCCGGCGGGGCCTCCGCCGACAATGACGACGTCAGCGGGCATTTCGGGGTGGTCGATGTTGGGGATGGGTTTGCGGAAAATCAGGGTCATAATTCCTATTTCACACTTGAGGCCAACGGCGAAGTATACCGCGACGCCGAATGCCGGGCAGGGAATGAATCCTGGGTGACTACCACTGCTTGAAGATCATGAACACAGCCCCGACGATCAGCGCGAAGCCGGCGAAGTAGTTCCACTTCAGCTCCTGATGGAAATAGAGAATTGAGAAGACGGTGAAGACGGTCAGCGTGATGACCTCCTGGATGGTCTTGAGCTGGGCGATCGTGAACTCATACGAGCCGATGCGGTTGGCGGGAACCTGGAAGCAGTATTCGAGGAAGGCGATCATCCAACTGATGACGATGACCTTGAAGAGTGGGGCCGATTTGTATTTCAGGTGGCCGTACCAGGCAATGGTCATGAAGATGTTGGAGCAGGTAAGGAGCAGGATCGTGCGCATGGGGATATATGTTGCCTGAAATGGAAATCCGTTGCCTGCAAAACGGTCAGCCTGTTGTTGAGGGAGCGGATCGCGGTATAATCGGGCAAGACAGGCTGGCAAGACCCCGGACGGCGATTTGGGCCTCCGCGGCTTGCCGAGGGCCTATTCTTCCGGTTGCAGGCCCATACCCCTTGTGATAACTTAAATAATTGTCCCGGACAATCAGGAAGGGATCAGGGAAGTATTGTGCCTGAAAGGACTTGCTTCCACCGCTGGCGTAGCTCAGTCGGTAGAGCATCTGATTTGTAATCAGAGGGTCAGGGGTTCAAATCCCTTCGCCAGCTCCAAGGACTAAATTTCCGGAACTTGTTTTTGCGCGGAGACACGCGCGCGAGGCGCAAACGGTTATAACGCACTTCATCAGATAATATTCCGGCGAGTGTAACTGTCAGGCGAGAAGTCCCCGCATTATGTTTCCCGAGCTGCGAAGTGCCGTACGAGATGGACTGTGACGTAGGTGTGCTTTTTGGACGCGGTTTCATCCCGGGCGGAGAGTTTCGGATTTGCACAGGTGGGTGAGCGGTTAAAGCCAACAGACTGTAAATCTGTCCCTCTCAGGAGGTACGGAGGTTCGAATCCTCCCCTGTGCACCAGATTGAGCCGCTTAGCAGGCGTGAGCGAAGCGGGAGCCTGCTGGCGATATCCCGAGCGGGTTGCAGCGAGGGATCGGTAGCGAAGTTGGGCTGAGGCAGTGAGGCCGTAATCAGGTTGGCGATTGCGGGGTAGAAGAAGTTGACGATTAAAAAGAAGTTCGTGCTGGCTCTGATCGCGTATGCGGTACTGGGCGTTTTGGCCTGGACGACGCTTTCGGATGAAGCGATTCCGATTTCCGGATGGAATCTGAAGCTGCGAACTGGAATGCTGCTGATTCTGGGACTGCTGGTATTCAAGTCGGCGCTGTTTTACTGGCGCACGCGAATTGAAGAAGAGCAGGCGGGATCGAAGGCAGCGGAATGATTGCTGAGAGTGTGGCAGGGCCGATGTTGAGGCGGTTTGCGGGCCTAAGCGAAGCGGGAGCCCGCAGCTGAAATCCCGAAGCGTTTTTTGCGAGGGATCGCGGCGGAGTGGCTAAAGCAGGGCCGATGTAGCTCAGTTGGTAGAGCACTCCCTTGGTAAGGGAGAGGTCATCAGTTCAATCCTGATCATCGGCTCCAGAAAAATTGAAAGTTGCGGGCTATGACGGGTTCATGGCTTATCGTGAAGTTGGTTGGTATCGCGGTACTCTGTGTCTATTTGGTGCTGATGCTGGTGGCTATTTACCGGTTTCGCACCAAGCTGACTGGATTGCAAAGCGCAGTGTACTTGCCGTTGATTTTCGGCAATTTTATTGGCCTCTGCGTGCCTTCAGTTTTTGAGAATGTCGCCGTTACGCGGGTTTGTTTTGTTGTTGCACACGCAATTTACCTGGTCGGAATTTTGATTTTGGTCAGGGGCCTTGCGCAGAAGGACCAAATTTTATTGAAGCAGAGCTGACAGCTGAGAGCTGACGGCTGGTTTGGGCGGGAGTAACTCAGTGGTAGAGTCACAGCCTTCCAAGCTGTTGGTCGCGGGTTCGATTCCCGTCTCCCGCTCCAGAAATTGATTGAAGGTTCGACGACAGTGACTTTCGAGCAAGCGACGATCAAGGTCGTCAGCGAACGTGAATTCGGAGAGTTGAAGAAGGCGATCGATAGTGTTTTCGCCAGCGAGCGGGTTGAGAGTTTTCTGAAGTCGTTGAAGAGCGGCAGAATTCGCGCTCGTGATTGGGACGGGATTTTGGCGGCAAACGTGATCGATGCGGTTGCCGGAAGCAAGGCGGGAGCGGCGCAGTCGTTGTATCAGGCGTTGGCGGTTTCCGATCAGGCGCAGGTGAGGGAGTATTACCTCTCGAAGGTGGAGGAAGTGCATCCGCTCCTGCGGGCGAAATTTCACAAGGTCTATCAGTATTCATAACTGATTTTGCGACAGCCGGCTCCGGCCGGCGCTACAAAGGAAAAACGAAAAATGGCGAAGGAAAAATTTGATCGGACAAAGCCGCACTGCAACGTAGGGACGATCGGACACATCGATCATGGCAAGACGACGTTGACGGCGGCGATCACGAAGGTTTTAGGGAAGCACAACCCGAACATCAAGTTCCGGTCGTTCGATTCGATCGACAACGCTCCGGAAGAAAAGGCGCGCGGCATCACCATTGCCACGGCGCACGTCGAATACGAGACGGCAAACCGGCACTACGCGCACGTCGATTGCCCGGGCCACGCCGACTACATCAAGAACATGATCACGGGCGCGGCGCAGATGGATGGCGCGATTCTGGTGGTGGCGGCGACGGATGGTCCGATGCCGCAGACGCGGGAGCACGTGCTGCTGGCTCGCCAGGTCGGTGTGCCGTACATCGTCGTGGCGCTGAACAAGTGCGATGCGGTCGACGATCCCGAGTTGCTCGACCTGGTCGAACTCGAAGTGCGTGAACTGCTCAAGAGCTATAAGTTCCCGGGCGACGATGTGCCGGTGGTTCGGCTGTCGGCTCTGGGCGCGCTGAATGGTGAAGAGAAGTGGGAGAAGCAGGTTGACGCGCTGATGGAAGCGGTGGACAAGAGCGTGCCGCAACCGGCGCGCGAACTGGACAAACCGTTCCTGATGCCGATCGAAGATATTTTTTCGATTCAGGGCCGCGGCACGGTGGTGACAGGCCGCATCGAGCGCGGCAAGGTAAAGGTGGGCGAGGAAGTAGAAATTGTCGGCTTCCGCGAGACGCGCAAGACGGTGGTGACGGGCGTCGAGATGTTTAAGAAGCAGCTCGACGAAGGCATGGCGGGCGACAACGCCGGCCTGCTGTTGCGCGGCATTGCGAAAGAGGATGTGGAGCGCGGCATGGTGCTGGCGAAGCCGGGATCGATCACGCCGCACACCAAGTTCAAGGCCGAGGTTTACATTCTGACGAAAGAAGAAGGTGGGCGTCATACGCCATTCTTCAAGGGATACCGTCCGCAGTTTTACTTGCGCACGACGGACGTGACGGGCGTAGCGGAGTTGCCGGCGGGCACGGAGATGGTGATGCCGGGAGACAACGTGAGCCTGGTAATCGAACTGATCACGCCGGTGGCGATGGAAAAGGGCTTGCGCTTCGCTATTCGCGAAGGCGGGCACACGGTAGGCGCGGGAACGATCGCGGAGATTATTCAGTAAGAAGCATGTGTAGCGCGGACACTCTTGTCCGCGTTGCATGCAGCAGAAAATGAAGGCCGCGCGGACAAAATGTCCGCGCTACAAAATCAAAAGCGGCTTGCACCCTGCCGCCAGTTCTTTCCTTCCGGACTTCAAATGAAGACGGCCGGAAGGGGTTAGAGAGAGAAACAGTGAGCGCACAAGAGAGAATTCGAATCCGGTTGAAAGCCTACGACTATCGCATCCTCGATCAGTCGACGGGCGAAATCGTGGAGACGGCGCGGCGCACCGGCGCCCAGGTTGCGGGACCGATTCCGCTGCCCACGATGAAAAACAAATATTGCGTGCTGCGTTCGCCTCACGTCGACAAGAAGTCGCGGGAAGCGTTCGAGATCCGCACCCACAAGCGCCTGCTCGATATTCTCGAGCCGACGCAGCAGACGGTCGACGCGCTGATGAAGCTCGATCTGCCGGCCGGCGTGGATGTTGAGATCAAGGCGTTCGGCAAGGAACACAAATGATCGCGTTCTGCGGGCGTGAGCCCGCAGCGATCATCTGAGCGAAGATCTGTAGCTCCGAGCCACGAGCTTTGAGCTACGAGCAAGCCGAAAGGCTTCACCAGCCAATAGACGGCGTTCGATAAGCGCCGGGCCAAGCTGGGAACGGAGAGGGAAATGGCAAAGGTTGCAGGAATTCTGGGCAAAAAAGTCGGCATGACGCAGCTCTTCGATTCGAAGGGCGAGGTGCGGCCGGCCACCGTTTTGCAGGCGGGCCCATGCGTCATCACGCAGCACAAGACGCACACGCGCGACGGCTACGATTCGGCGCAGCTGGGCCTGGTCGAGTTCGTGAAAGAAAAGAAGCTGACCAAGGCGATGCGCGGGCACTTTGGCAAGAACAATCTGCCGCCGGCAAAATTCCTGCGCGAGGTTTCGATCGAGGTCGAAGCGCCCACCGAGGACACGACTGGCGCGTTGAAAGTCGGCGACCGCATTCTGGTCGACATCTTCGAAGGCGAGAAGTTTGTCGACATCGTCGGCACCAGCAAAGGTCACGGCTTTCAGGGCGTGGTGAAGCGCCATCACTTTGCCGGTGGCGCAAAGTCGCACGGCTCGATGTTCCAGATCACCGGTTCGATCGGTTCGTCGGCGTTTCCCTCGCGCGTGTTTAAAGGCATGCGCATGTCGGGACACATGGGCAATGCGCGCATCACGACGCGCAACCTGCGGATTCTGGGCGTCGATAAGGACGAGAACCTGTTGGTGGTTGAAGGCAGCGTGCCCGGCCCCAATGGCGGATACATCGTCATCAACAAGGCGAAGAGGCCGCCGAGAGAGCGCCGCGGATTCGCGGGTGCGGCGACCGTCGATCCGTTGAAGGCGGCCAAGCGCGCGGCGAAGAAGGGATAACAACGTCATTCGTCATGAGTCGTTTGGGGGATGCTCCGAACGACGGACGACTGACGACAGGGTTGGATAAGAACTATGGCAACTATCGATGTACACAATCTGAGCGGAGCCAAGGTTGGCACGCTTGACCTGGCCGACGAGGTTTTCGGCGCGGTCAACGAAGACCTGCTCTGGGAAGCGGTCAAGCATTACCGCGCCGGCCAGCGTGCCGGAACGCACGCCACCAAGGTGCGCGGCAGCGTCTCCGGTTCGGGCAAAAAGCTGTGGAAGCAGAAGGGCACCGGGCGTGCCCGTATCGGCTCGGTCCGCTCCCCAATCTGGCGCCACGGCGGCACGGTGCATGGACCGCAACCGCGCTCCTACGACTATGCCTTCCCCAAGAAAAAACTGCTGGGCGCGCTGCGTTCGGCGCTGGCCGCCAAGTTTGCCGACGGCAAGATCATCGTGGTGAGCGCATTCGATGTGAAGGAGCCAAAGACCAAGGCCTTCGCCGAGTCGCTTGGCAAGCTCAAGGTGGATGGCACGACGCTGCTGGTGGATTCGTCGAGCGCCGAGAATAAAAATCTCGTGCTCAGCTCGCGCAACATCGATGGGCTGGAGCTGGTGCGCGGCAATGAAGTGCATCCTTATCACCTGATGCGCCACAAGCACATCATCTTCGCGCAGCCCGCGCTGGAAAAGTTGCAGGATTCGCTGCGCAAAACCTCGTCGCGGCGCGATCATGCCGCCGAGGCGGCTCCCGAAAAGAAGAAGCCTGCGCGGCGTTCGCGTAAGGCGAAGGTGGAGGTGGCCTGAGAATGAAATCCGCCTATCAGATTATTCGCAAGCCCGTTATCACCGAAAAAGGCCTCGGCATTAAAGAGACGCAGAACACGCTGGTGTTCCAGGTCGCGCCGAAGGCGACGAAGACTGAGATCAAGCAGGCCGTGCAGGCGATCTTCAAAGTGAAGGTGGCGTCGGTGCGCACGGCCAATTATCCGGGCAAGGAGCGGCGCCGCGGCAAGTTTACCGGCTACCGTCCTGACTGGAAAAAAGCGTACGTGCGCTTGCGCAGCGGCGAAAAAATGCCGGAGTACGCCCAGAATTTGTAGTCATTTGCCGTCAGTCTTCGGTCGTCCGCACGCGAATTCGGACGATGGGCGACCGGCGACTGATGACAGTGAAGTAAGCGAGCTGAGATATGCCAATTAAGACCTACAGACCGACGACGCAGACGCTGCGCTACCGCACCCACCTGACGACCGACGACATCACTTCGTCGAAGCCGCACAAGCCGCTGGTGGAAGGCAAGATCCGCAGTGGTGGCCGCCGCAACTCAGGCGACACCACCATGCGCTTTCGCGGCGGCGGCAACAAGCGCAAGCTTCGCACCATCGACTTCAAGCGCGACAAGCACGGGATTCCGGCGACGGTGGTCACCATCGAGTACGATCCCAACCGCTCCGCCCGCATCGCGCTCCTGAGCTATGCCGACGGCGAGAAGCGTTACATTGTGCAGCCCGACGGCCTGAAGGTTGGGCAGAAAATTGTCAGCGGGCCCGATGCCGATATTCTTGTCGGCAACGCGCTGCCGCTGCGCAATATTCCGCCCGGCACCACGATTCACAACCTCGAGCTCAAGCCCGGCAAGGGCGCGCAGATGGTGCGCTCGGCGGGCGGTTCGGCGCAGCTCGTGGCCAAGGAAGGCGACTACGGCCTGGTCAAGCTGCCTTCGGGCGAGACCCGTAAGGTGATGCTCGATTGTCTCGCAACCATCGGGCAGGTCGGCAACACCGATCATGAGAACGTGACTTGGGGCAAGGCGGGGCGTACGCGCTGGGTGGGCAAGCGTCCGCACAACCGCGGCGTCTCCATGAATCCGGTCGACCATCCCCATGGCGGCGGCGAAGGCAAAACCTCCGGCGGACGCCATCCGGTGACCCCGTGGGGCCAGCCGACGCGCGGCTTCAAGACGCGTAATAACAAGCGGACCGATGCGTTTATCGTGAACCGCCGCAAGAAGGGATAAGGGAATCGCGAGCCGCGAGTTGCGGGCCGCGAGCAAATGCGATCTCAGCGCTGTGCGCTGAGCGCTGAAAGCTGAGAGCTGACTTTATGGCACGTTCGACAAAAAAAGGACCGTTCATAGACGCGCACCTGGCGACCAAGATCGAAGCCATGAACTCGCGCAACGAGAAAAAGGTGCTGCGCACGTGGTCGCGGCGCTCGACGATTGTTCCCGAGATGGTGGGGCACACCATCGCCGTGCACAACGGAAAGAAATTTATTCCGGTGTACGTCACCGAGAACATGGTTGGCCACAAGCTGGGCGAGTTCAGTTTTACCCGCCAGTTCAAGGGCCACTCGATGAAAGCGGCGACGGAAGTGGCCGCCAAGCCGGCGGGCGTCCCCGGCGGTCCGGGAGCGATCACTCCCTCGGCTCCGCCGCCGCCGAAGGCGTAGAAACAGCTGCGAGCTACGAGCCTCGAGCTACGAGCTAAAAGGCCAGACCAGCGGCCGAACTAGAGGCAAAGAAGATTTATGGAATTTCGAGCTGAAGCACGGTTTATGCGAGTCTCGCCCCAGAAGGCGCGGCTGGTGCTGGATTTGATTCGCGGGCGTCGCGTCGAAGAGGCGCGCAATACGCTCGCCTTCACCAAGAAGCGGGTTGCGGCCACGGTCGCCAAGCTCTTGCAGTCGGCCATCGACAATGCGAACTTTCTCAGCACCGAAAAAGGCCTCGATGTCGATGTCGACAACCTTTATGTGAAGCACGCCGCCGCTAACGACGGGCCGCGCATGAAGCGCATTCGCCCGGCGCCGATGGGCCGCGCGTATCGTTACGTTCGCCGCATCGCGCACATCGAACTGGTGCTCGCCGAGCGCAACCGGAACGGCGCGACTGCGGGCGTCGCGCACCCGGTTGGCGATGGGACGAAAGCCGCGCCCAAGCCGAAAGCCAAAGCGAAGGCGAAGGCGCCGGTGAAAAAGAAGACAGTCGCCAAGAAGGCGAAGGCGAAAAAATAAGCGCGTCCTTCGGTGTTCGTCCTTCGGGACTCGCGAAAAGCGAACTGCGAAGGACTAATGACTAAGGACGAGGGACAACGGACGGTTTAGGAGCAACGATGGGACAGAAAGTACATCCATACGGATTCCGGCTCGGCTATACCAAGCCGTGGAAGTCGCGCTGGTTTGTCGAGCGCGACTATGACAAGCTGCTGCTCGAGGATTACAAGCTCAAGGCCGAACTCCGCGACAAGCTGAAGTCGGCGGGCGTGAGCGCCGTTGAGATCGAGCGTCCCGGCAACAAGCTGCGCATCATTATTAAGACGGCGCGCCCGGGCATCATCATCGGGCGCAAGGGCGCGGAGATTGACAAGCTCAAGCAGGAGCTGCAGAAACGCACCAACCGCGAAGTGCATGTCGATATTCAGGAAGTGCACAAGCCCGAGCTCGACGCGCAGCTGGTAAGCGAATCGATTGCGCTCCAGCTCGAAAAGCGTGTCGGCTTCCGCCGCGCTATGCGCAAGTCGGTTGACTCGGCGCTGCGCTTTGGCTGCAAGGGCATCAAGGTCCGCGTCAGCGGACGCCTGAACGGCAATGAAATCGCGCGCTCCGAGTGGTATCTCCAGGGCCGTCTGCCGCTGCACACGCTGCGCGCTGACATCGACTACGGTTTCACCGAAGCGCGTACGACCTACGGCGTCATCGGCGTGAAGGTCTGGGTCTATAAGGGCGAAATTCTGCCGACCAAGAAGCGCGAAGCCACGCCGGCCAGGGAAGTAAGTACAACTGGAGCGTTCTAGAAGTAAGAATTAGAAGTAAGAAGTCAGGGTACAAAAGTGAAAGCCAGCGGGCGTGGGCTTTGACTGAGAGCTGACAACTGAGAGCTGAGAGCTGACTTTATGTTGATGCCGAAGAAAGTTAAGTACCGCAAGCAGCAGCGCGGGCGCATGACCGGAAAGGCCTGGAAGGGCTCGGAGCTGGCCTTTGGCCAGTACGGCCTCAAGGTCCTCGAGCCCGGCTGGATTACCGACCGCCAGATTGAAGCGAGTCGTGTCGCGATGACGCGTTTCATCAAGCGCGGCGGCAAGATCTGGATCCGTTTGTTCCCGGATAAACCGGTGACGAAGAAGCCCGCTGAAACCCGTATGGGTAAAGGCAAGGGCGCGCCCGATCACTGGGTTGCGGTCGTCAAGCCGGGCAAGATTCTGTTCGAGATGGAAGGCGTCACGGTGACGGAAGCGAAAGAAGCCATGCGCCTCGCCTCGCACAAGATGCCGTTGCGGACCACGTTTGTCCGCCGCGAAACGCTATAAGCGCAGCTTCGAGCTACGAGCTTTGAGCTACGAGCGGGCAAGTTAAGAAGTAACCGGTCAGTTCCTATGTGGAGAGTGGTTTTACTGAGAGCTGAGAGCTGATTTATGAAAATAGAAAAGATTCGCAACTTAACCGATGTGGAGCTCAAGCACCAGGAGCGCGATCTGGCCGACCAGCTCTTTAAGCTGAAGTTCCAGATGAACATGGGACAGACCGAGAGCCTGAAGAAGATTCGCGGGCTGCGCCGCGACATCGCGCGCGTCAAGACCATTCTGCGCGAGCAGGAATTGGCCCAGGCCACAGCGGCGGCGACGGAGAAGAAATAATGGCGGAAACGCAAGCCCAAAACGATAAGCGCGCCAACCACAAGATTATGGTCGGCACGGTCAAGTCGAACAAGATGCAGAAGACGATTGTGGTCGAGGTCGAGCGCAAAAAGGCGCATCCGCTCTATAAGCGCGTGATCTCGATCCGCAAAAAATTCTATGCCCACGACGAGAAGAACGAGGCGCATATCGGCGACGTGGTGCGGATCGAGGAATCGCGTCCGCTCTCGCGCCTGAAGCGCTGGAAGCTCAAAGAGATCGTGCGCAAGACCGCGCTGGTACCCGAAATTGTCCCCGACATCGATGTCGTGGCGGGCCGGTAACGGTCCGAGGGAGAGACGAATATGGCTGTAATGATGAGATCGATGCTCGAGGTCGCCGATAACTCCGGCGCGCGCAAGCTGCAGATGATTCTGCCGCTCGGCGGTGGAACCGGCCTCCGGGCGAAGCTCGGCGACGTGATCACGGCGAGCGTCAAGGAAGCCTCCCCCGACGGGCAGGTGCAGAAGGGCAAAGTGGTCAAGGCGGTGATCGTGCGCACCCGCAAGGAACATCGCCGCCGCGACGGCACCTATATCCGCTTCGACCAGAATGCGGCGGTGTTGATCAACGATGCCGGCGAGCCGGTCGGCACCCGCGTCTTCGGTCCGGTAGCTCGCGAGTTGCGTGAAAAAAAGTTTTTGAAGATTGTTTCGCTGGCGCCGGAAGTACTATAGCGATTTTGGGAAGGGCACGGATTTAGCCGTGCCGCAAGGGCCGGGGGCTTTAGGGAAGCGGCCAGAGATTGAGGATTGGAAATGGGAACAACAACGACAAAAATTCATAAGCGAGTCGACATCCGCCGCAATGACACGGTCAAGGTCATGACTGGGCGCGATACCGGCAAGGAAGGCCGCGTGCTCCGCGTGATGCCCGATGAGGGCCGCGTTCTCGTCGAGCACGTCATGACCGTGAAAAAACACGTGCGCCCCAATCCGCAGCGCAACATTCAGGGCGGCATTGCCGAGCAGGAACGCCCGATTCCGCTCTCGAACGTGGCCCTGGTTTGCGGAACCTGTGGCCCGGTCCGCATTGGACACGAAGTGCAGGGCGGGCGCCGGGTTCGCGTCTGCAAGAAGTGCGGCGCGACGCTGGACAAGTAGATTTCGTAATTGGGAAATTTGGTAATTGAGTAATTTCAAAAGCAAGAGCTCTTAAATTACACAATTACCCGATTACACAATGACTCAATTCCTCACGAACCGGTACCCACTCCGAAACCGTGATGGAGAAGGTAAAAGCGAACATGGCGAAGGACGAACAACAGAAGCAGCAAAAAGGCGATCAGCAGAAGCCGAAGGGCGGCAAGCCCGCGAAAGCGGAAAAGCACGCGGCGGCCGAAGAGCAGAAGGCTGGTCCGGAAGCTCCGCGGCATTCGGCCAAGGAGCGCCCGCGCCTGCGCGTGCGCTTTGAAAAAGAAGTCGCTCCGGCGTTGGTCAAGGAACTCGAGCTCAATAACCCGATGGCGGTGCCGAAGCTGAACAAGATCGTCGTCAACATGGGTGTGGGCGAAGCAACGCAGAACGCCAAGATCATGGATCCGGCGGTCAACGAACTCAGCCAGATCACCGGCCAGAGGCCGATTGTGACCAAGGCGAAGAAGTCGATTGCCGCTTTCAAGGTTCGTGAAGGCATGCCGATCGGGGCCATGGTCACGCTCCGCGGCGACCGCATGTACGAATTTTTCGATCGCCTGGTAACCATCGTTCTGCCTCGAGTCCGCGATTTCCGCGGCGTTTCGACCAAGTCGTTCGACGGCCGCGGTAATTACACGCTTGGCCTGCACGACCAGCTGATCTTTCCGGAGATCGATTATGCCAAGGTCGACAAGCTGAAGGGAATGAATGTGACCATCGTGACCACCGCGCGCAACGACAATCAGGCGCGCAGCCTGCTCAAGCATCTGGGCATGCCGTTCCGGGCGCAGTAAGCGAAGGATCTGGAATTCTATGGCAACTACAGCAAAACGAGTCAAGGATGGCGCGGAGAGCAAGACCAAACCGCGCAACAGGAAACTCCCGAAGTTTTCGTCGCGCAAGCACAACCGCTGCAAGATCTGCGGGCGTCCTCGCGCTTATCTCCGGAAGTTCGGCATCTGCCGTCTCTGTTTCCGGGGACTGGCGCTGCGGGGCGAGATTCCAGGCGTTTCGAAGTCGTCCTGGTAGGAAAAACGCGTCTTTCGTTTTTCGTCCTTGGTCCTTCGCTGATGCAGCCCGAGGGACGAAGGACGATGGACGAAGGACGGCAGCAAGTAAGCCGCTGCCAGGTTCTCCGCATTACGCGGAGCGAACGGGCGGCTCGAGGAGAAGCAAACGATGAGGTTGACCGATCCGGTCGCAGACATGCTGGCGCGCATTCGCAATGCGATCCGCGCCCGTCATCAAAAGGTCGATATACCCGCTTCCAGGCTGAAGACCGAAATTGCCCGCATCCTGAAGGAAGAAGGCTATATCGCGAACTTCAAGCCCACGGAAGAAGAGGGACACAAGGTCCTGCGCGTCTACTTGAAATACGGCAACAATAATGAAGCCGTCATTTCGAACCTGGCGCGCGTCTCCCGTCCGGGCTGCCGCGTTTATGTGCGCCGCACCGAGATTCCGCGCGTACTTGGCGGTCTCGGCATCAACATCCTGACCACGCCCAAAGGCGTGATGACGGGACGCCAGGCCCGCAGACAGGGCCTCGGCGGCGAACTGTTGTGCGAAGTTTGGTAAGAGAAGCCGTCAGCTGTCAGCCCTCAGCCGTCAGTCAGACCGCTGAGTAGGAACTGAGAGCTGCGAGCTGAGAGCTGAGAGCTTATTTATGTCACGAATTGGAAAAAAGCCGATCGCGATTCCCAAGGGTGTCACGGTCAAATTTGAAGGCAACCTCGTCCTCGTGCAGGGGCCCAAGGGCAAGCTGGATACGCCGCTTCCTCTCGGCATCAAGATGGAGCAGCAGGATGGCCATCTGGTCGCGCTGCGCGAAAATGACTCGCAGGCCGCGGTCCATGGACTGGCTCGCGCCCTCGTGAACAACGCCGTCGAGGGCGTCACCAAGGGCTGGACCCGAGACTTGGAAATCGTCGGCATCGGCTATCGCGCCGAGATGAAGGGCAAGGGCATGGTCGTATTCAACCTGGGTTATTCCCACCCGATCGAATACCCGCTGCCTACCGGAGTCGATGCCGTCATCGATCCCAAGCAGACCAAGATCACGCTGACTGGCATCGACCGGCAAAAAGTCGGACAGGTCGCCGCCGAAATGCGCGCGCTCCGTCCCCCCGACCCCTACAAGAATAAAGGTGTCCGCTACGCCGGCGAGCGCCTGAAGAAGAAAGTTGGCAAGACGGGAGCAAAATAACGCCGTTTCGCGAGGCGTCCGAGCCTCGCGGGCGTTATCCCGAACGAAGTGAGGGATCTCTGGAAGTGTCGTTAGTCGTCGGTCGGCAGTCGTCCGGCGGCCCGGCAAGGTTCTGGAAGTCGTGATCGTTGACGGGTTTACTGACCGTCGACAGACGACAGACGACAAGGAAAAGAAGATGCTGAATAAAGCCTCAAAGAACCAGACGCGGCAGGTCGTGCACAGCCGCATCCGGAAAAAAGTCATGGGCACGGCCGAGCGTCCGCGCCTCAATGTTTACCGCTCGCTGAACCATATTTACGCGCAGGTGATCGACGATCTCCAGGGCGTGACCCTGGTCGCGGTTTCGTCCGCCACCGGTAAAAAGGGCGAGCGCGTCACCGGCGGCAACGTGGCCGCTGCCAAGTCCATCGGCAAGAAGATTGCCGAACTCGCCAAAGAGAAGGGCATCACCAAGGTGGTGTTCGATCGCGGCGGATACATCTATCACGGGCGCATCAAGGCCATTGCCGACGCCGCCCGCGAAGCAGGACTTCAGTTTTAGATTTGGTAATTGACTAATCGGGTAAGTGTGTGATTTGAAAATCAAGCGATCTCAAATTACAAAATTACCCGATTACAAAATTACAAAACGGAAATGAGATTTAAGAATGCCAAGAGTAGCTAAAAAACTCGATGCGGGTTCGTTTCAGTTGAAAGATCAGGTGGTTTCCATCAACCGCGTGACCAAGGTCGTCAAGGGCGGCAAGAATCTGTCCTTCGCCGCGCTCGTCGTGGTCGGCGATCCCTCCGCGGCCGTCGTCGGTTACGGTTCCGGCAAGGCCAAGGAAGTTCCCCAGGCCATTCGCAAGGGAATCGAATCGGCCAAGAAGAACCTGATGCGGATCAACCTGACCCAGACCACCGTTCCGCACATATCGCTTGGCCGCTACGGTTCGGGCAAGGTTCTGCTGAAGCCGGCACCGGAAGGCACGGGCGTCATCGCGGGCGGCGCGGTGCGCGCGGTCATGACTTCGGCGGGCGTGCAGAACGTCCTCACCAAGTCCATCGGCACCACCAATCCGCACAATGTGATCAAAGCGACCTTTGACGCGCTCAAGAAACTAAAGAACAGGGAAGCGGTCGCCGCCCTGAGGGGCAAGTCGGTCGAGGATCTCTAGACGGCGCGTCGCGATCCCTAAGGTTCGCATCGTGCGAAGGATAAAGGACGAACAGCGAAGGACGATTTTCCAATGACGGCACAGACATCGAAATCGGCAGGCGACACCATCCAGATCAAGCAAGTCCGTTCTGCGATCTGCTCGCCTTTAAAACATAAGAAGGTTATCAAGGGGCTGGGCTTTACCCGGCTGAATCAGATCATCGTGCGCCCCAACACCTCCGCCATCCGCGGCATGGTTAAAAAGGTGCCGCACCTGGTGGAGATTGTAGATTAAGCCCTACGCTCCAAGCTCCAGCTTCCCGGGAAAACCCGGGAGAACTTGCTGAGAACTTGGAGCTGAGAGCTGAGAGCTAGGTTTTACTATGAATCTTTCGACAATCAAAGCGCCTCGCAAGGCCAACTCGAACAAGAAGCGCGTCGGTCGCGGCATGGGTTCGGGCATGGGCAAGACCTCCACTCGCGGACACAAAGGACAGTGGTCGCGCTCCGGCGCACGCCTCATCCGCGGCTTTGAAGGCGGCCAGATGCCGCTCCACCGCCGTATTCCGAAGCGCGGCTTCACCAACATCTTCCGCGAGGAATATGACGTGGTGAACCTCGACCGCCTGGCCACGCTTGGCCTCGCCGAAATCACGCCCGACGCGCTCAAAAAAGCCGGCGTCGTCGACGGCAACGCTCCCGTCAAGATCCTCGGCAATGGCGAACTCACCTCCGCCATCACGGTTCACGCGCACAAGTTCTCCAAGTCGGCACAGGAAAAGATCGTCAAAGCGGGTGGCAAGTTCGAGGTCTTGCAGTAATGCTGGAAAAGCTGGCGAACATCTTCCGGATTCCCGATCTGCGCAAGCGCGTGCTCTTCACGCTTGGCCTGCTGGCCGTCTACCGCATCGGCGGCCACATTCCTACGCCCGGCATTAACAGCGACAAGCTGGCCCAGTTCTTCGAGCAAAATCGCGGCTCGGTGCTCGGTTTCGTCGACCTGTTCAGTGGCGGCAACCTGCGCCGGCTGACCATCTTCGCCCTCGGCATCATGCCTTACATCACGGCCTCCATCATTTTGCAGCTCCTCACCGTCGTTTACGAGCCGCTGGCCAAGCTGCAAAAAGAAGGCGAGATGGGCCGCAAGAAAATTACGATGTGGACGCGCTATCTCACCGTTGTCCTCAGCGCCGTCCAGTCCTTCGGCATTGCCGTCAGCCTGGTTAAAGCCGGCGACTTCGTCAATATGCCCTCCTCCCAGTTTATTCCGATGACCATGCTGACCCTGACCACCGGGTCGGCGTTCATCATGTGGCTCGGCGAGCAGATCACCGACCGCGGCATCGGCAACGGCATGTCACTCCTCATCTTTGCCGGGATCGTCGTCGGCCTCCCCCGCGGCGTTGCCGACCTCTACGAAAAGGCCAGCACGGCAGCCTGGGGCGCATTCACCGCTCCTGCCATGATCATCCTGATCGCGCTGATGATCGCGGTTGTCGCCTTCATCGTCTACGTCGAGCGCTCCGAGCGCCGCATCCCCGTCCAGTACGCCAAGCGCGTGGTCGGACGCAAAGTGATGGGTGGGCAGTCTACGCACCTGCCGCTGCGCGTCAATGCCGGCGGCGTCATGCCCGTCATCTTCGCCTCCTCGATTCTGGCTTTGCCCCAGATGATGGGCGCCGCTTTCAAAAGCAACAAGGTGATCGGCCCCATCCTCGACGCCATGCGTTGGGGTGAGCCGCTCTACACCCTGCTCTACGCCCTCGGCATCGTTTTCTTCGCCTACTTCTACATCTCGATCGTGTTCAACCCGAACGAGGTGGCCGACAACATGCGCAAGTGGGGTGGATTCATTCCCGGCATCCGGCCCGGCAAGCGCACCTCCGACTTCATCAATGACGTTCTAACCCGCATCACCCTCGTCGGCGCGCTTTACCTGATCCTGATCTCGCTCATTCCAGAATGGATGATCGCCGGCATCAAGCTCAATCACCTTCCGCTGATTGGACGAATTTTCGAGAACTTGCCCACCTGGATCACCAACGGATTGGGCGTGAACTTTTATTTCGGCGGCACTTCGCTCCTGATCGTCGTTGGCGTCGCCATGGATACGGTAACGCAAATCGAAGCGCAGCTCATCATGCGCCACTACGACGGCTTCACGCCGAAGAGCGGACGCATGCGCGGCCGCCGCTGGTAAGCGCGTTTTGAAAGGGCATGGCTTCAGCCATGCCGCAAGAGTTGTGTGCAGGCGGCTTTAGCCGCTGAGTTGTTGAAAGCTGCGAAGGTTTGGCAGCCAGCGGTCGCAGGGCGAACTTAGCCCCTGAGCTTTTGGGCGGGGGCCATTTGAATGGCAGACACGACTGCGCAAATTGGCCCCGTGATCCTTCTCGGCCCTCCGGGGGCGGGCAAGGGCACGCAGGCCAGAATCATCGTCGAGCACTACGGCATTCCGCAGATCTCGACCGGCGAGCTCTTAAGGGATCACGTCGCCCGTCGGACCGATCTCGGACGCCAGGCCAAGTCGATCATCGATCGCGGCGACCTGGTGCCCGACGAGCTGATGTACGGCATCGTCGCCGAGCGCCTTCGCCAGCCCGATGCGCGGCGCGGATTTGTGTTGGACGGCTTTCCCAGGACGGCCGCCCAGGCAGGTTGGCTCGATGCCTTCCTCCGAAAAGAGTTCTTTGACAATCAGTCGGGCCCGCACCCTTTGGATCCGGTTGTGATCCAGATGGTTGTCGACTATAATCAATTGCTGCTGCGGCTTACCGGACGGCGTTCGTGTCCCACCGATGGACGGCTCTATAACATCCACTTTCAGCCCCCCAAAGTAGACGGGCTGTGCGATGTGGATGGCACCCCGTTAATCATTCGTGATGACGACCGCGAAGAGGTCGTGCGCGAGCGTTTGAACGTTTACGAACGGCAGACCAAGCCGGTGGTGGACTATTTCCGCCAGCAGGGAAAAGTCATCGCGGTCAATGCCGATCAGCCGGTCGACCAGGTTACGGCCAGCATTTTTTCCGTAATCGAAAGCCGCCGCAAGCAGTGCGCTCCCTCGTAAGGCGTTCTTGGCGGGAGCGGTTGAAGGATAGCAAGGTAGCAACTGAGAACTAAATGGGAGAAGACAGAATCGTCCGCAAGTCGCCGTCCGAGATTGAAAAGATGCGGTGCAGCGGTCAGATCGTTCGCCAGGTGCTCAATCATGTGAAGGGCATAGTGGCGCCGGGCGTCACCACCATGGACCTCGAGAATGCCGCGGCAAAGCTGATCGAGGACCTCGGGGCCACGCCGGCCTTCAAGGGATACTACGGTTATCCCTGCGTGCTCTGTACCTCGGTGAACGAGGAGATCGTGCACGGCATCCCGTCGGACAAACGCGTGCTTAAGGCGGGAGACATTGTTTCGATCGATAGCGGAGTGATACTCGACGGATATTATGGAGACTCCGCTATCACGGTTCCAGTCGGCGATTCGCTGACGCCGGAATTGCAAAAGTTGCTGGATGTAACCGAGGCCTCGCTGTACAAGGGCATCGAGCAGGCCAGGATTGGCAACACGATCGGCCACGTTGGTTCGGCGATTCAGAAGCACGTCGAAGCCGCCGGATTTAGTGTAGTCCGCGAATTTGTAGGGCACGGCATTGGCACGAAATTGCACGAGCCCCCGCAGATTCCGAACTTCGGCAAGAAGGGCCAGGGGCCCGAGCTTTCCGAAGGTATGGTGCTGGCCATCGAACCGATGGTAAATTCGGGTGGTCCCGGCACAAAGGTTTTGGGCGACAAGTGGACGGCGGTAACGCTCGATGGCAGTTACAGCGCCCACTTCGAGCATTGTGTAGCTGTAACCAAACAAGGCCCGGTGATTTTGACAAGTTAGCTCCAGGCTCGCAGTTCCAGGCTCCAGGGGTCTTGGGTTTGCTGAGAGCATGGAGCTGAGACCTTGGAACTGGTTTTGGGAGGGTGATGAGCAAAGAGGACGCGATTGAAGTTGAGGCGTCAAGCGGGCGTGAGCGAAGCGGGAGCCCGCTGCCGAAATCCCGAGCCCGAGCGAAAGCGAGTGGACGAAGGATCTCAAGCGAGCAGGGAATTCAGGGAGGGTGATGAGCAAAGAGGACGCGATTGAAGTCATGGCCACGGTTGTCGAACCGTTGCCCAACGCCATGTTCAAGGTGGAACTGGAAAACAAGCACCAGGTGCTGGCGCATGTTTCCGGCAAGATGAGAAAGAATTTCATCCGTATTCTGCCCGGCGACAAAGTCGCAGTCGAGCTCTCCCCCTACGACTTGAACCGCGGACGCATCGTGTACAGATATAAATAACGCCCGGCGAAGCCGGTCAGGTTTTAACTGACGGCTGATAGCCGATGGCTGAAAGCGGGTTTATGAAAGTAAGAGCGTCGGTAAAGAAAATTTGCGACAAGTGCAAGGTCATCCACCGCAAAGGTGTGGTGCGCGTGATCTGCGAGAATTCGAAACACAAACAACGTCAGGGATAGCTCTGCGGTTGTCTTTACTGACGACTGAGAACTGAGAACTGAGAACTGGGGTTAAGAATGGCACGTATTGCAGGCGTCGATCTTCCGCGCAACAAGCACACGAATATCGCGCTCACTTACATCTACGGAATCGGCAACTCGCGCTCCGCGCGCATTCTGGCCGCGGCCAACGTCGACGGCATGAAGAAGATTCAGGACCTCGCCGAAGACGAAGTCAACCGCATCCGCCAGGTCATCGAGGGCGAAGGCGGCGTCGAAGGCGACCTCCGCAAAGACGTTTCGATGAACATCAAGCGGCTCATCGAAATCGGCTCGTATCGCGGATACCGTCATCGCCGCAACCTACCGGTTCGCGGACAGCGTACCCATACCAACGCCCGCACCCGCAAGGGTCCGCGCAAAGGCACCGTCGCCCAGAAGAAGAAGGCGACAGCAAAGACATAAAATCGTCGCCGGTCGTTGGTCGATGCTCGTCGGCCAAAGACTAATGCCCCAGGTAGCATGAGATCTTAGCTAACGACCGACGACTAACGACTGAGGACGTTTTCATGGCCAAACCAGCAGCAGCCGGCGGCGCAGCCGCTCCGGAAAAAAAAGGCAAGACCAAGAAGTTTAAGAAGAAAGAGCGCAAGCACGTCCCCCACGGGCTCGTGCACGTGCAGGCCTCTTTCAATAACACGATCGTCACGATCACCGACATGAACGGCAACGTCCTTTCATGGAAGAGTTCGGGCTCGCTCGGCTTCCGCGGATCGCGTAAGGGCACCCCCTTCGCCGCCCAGCAGGCCGCCTCGAACGCCGCCAACATGGCGCGCGATCACGGCGTCCGCAGCGTCGACGTCCGCGTCAGCGGCCCCGGTTCGGGCCGCGAGTCGGCTGTGCGCGCTCTGGCCGCCGCCGGTATCGAAGTGCGTTCCATCAAGGACACGACTCCGATCCCGCACAACGGCTGCCGTCCGCCAAAACGCCGCAGAGTGTAAAACCGTTGTTGGTCGTTAGTTGCTGGTCGTTAGCGAAAACCTCACCGCTGGCAACCAAGACCCAACGACGAACGACCGAAGACGAATGACAGAAGACTGATAAAAGATTTCGTCCGGGACGAAGGGTTGGCCAAGGTATTCGGGCGAGCGCAAGCCGCCGAATCGAAACCCGTAAACCGGTCATCTAAAAGGAGAACAACTTGGCACGTTACACCGATGCAGTTTGCCGTCTTTGTCGCCGCGAGGGCATCAAGCTCTTCCTCAAAGGCACCAAGTGCTTTAGCGACAAGTGTCCCATTGAAAAGCGCAACTTCGCTCCCGGCCAGCATGGCAAGGACAAGAAGACCAAGGTTGTAGGCTACGGTCTCCAACTGCGCGAAAAGCAGAAAGCCAAGCGCATTTACTTCACGCAGGAAGGCCAGTTCCGCAACTACTTCGAGAACGCGGCCCGCTCCCAGGGCGTGACCGGTGCAAAGTTGCTCGAGCAGCTTGAACGTCGCCTCGACAACGTCGTCTTCCGCCTCGGCTTCGGAATTTCCCGTCGCCAGGCCCGCCAGCTCGTGCGCCACGGACACGTGCAGGTCAACGGGAAGAAGGTCAACATTCCTTCCTACGAAGTGAATGTCGGCGAAGAGATCGCGATTCGCGAGAACAGCAAGAAAATTCCGATTCTCGAAATCGCAAAAGATTTCGCCAGCCATCAGCCCGCGCCCATGTGGCTCGAAGTCGATCGCGACAATTACAAGGGCCGCGTGCAAGCCCTGCCGAAGCGCGAAGATATCCAGTTGCCCGTCAACGAGCAGCTGATCGTCGAACTTTACAGCAAGTAAGAGAGATTTAGTAATTGAGTAATTTTGTAATTGGGTAATTGAAAAGCAAGATCGGAGATTTTGGGGTTGGGTTGAAATTGCCCAATTACAAAATTTCCCAATTACTCAATCTGATCTTGGTCCGTTTCGTGCCAGATCAGCCTTTCGTGGCATTGACCTGAGTTGGACCACTCAGCGAGCCGCGATAGAGCCACATGGCCGAGAGGAGAAACAAATGCTTTGGAGAGGTTTTCAAAAACCGAAACGGCTGGCCAGCGATGCCCAGTCACTCACCGACAAGTACGGAATGTTCTGGGCGCAGCCCTTTGAACGCGGCTTCGGCACCACCATCGGCAATGCGCTTCGCCGCGTGCTGCTTAGCTCGATCGAAGGCGCCGCTGTCACCGCCGTCAAGGTCGAAGGCGTGCTGCACGAGTTCCAGTCCATCCCCGGTGTCGTCGAGGACGCGACCGACATCATCCTGAACCTCAAGCAGGTTCCCTTCAAGCTGTCGGGCGACGGTCCGAAGGCGATCTACCTGCGTGCCGACCAGCCCGGAGTCGTCACCAGCGGCATGATCGAAGCCGACGCCGACGTTGAGGTTCTCGACAAGGAAATCTATATCGCCACCGTCAGCGAAGGCGGCAAGCTCGATATGGAAATGCGCCTCAAGCGCGGCCGCGGCTACGTCTCCGCCGACAAGAATTTCGAAGACGATCTCGGCATCGGGTTCATTCCCATCGATTCGGTCCACTCGCCGGTGCGCAAGTGCAACTACACCGTCGAAGCCGCCCGTCTCGGCCAGATCACCGATTACGACAAGCTGACCGTCGAGGTCTGGACCAACGGCTCGATCACTCCCGGCGACGCGCTGGGCCTGGCCGCGAAGCTGATCAAAGATCACATGAACATCTTTATCAACTTCGAGGAAGAGATCGAAACCGCCGCCTCCAGCGAAGAGCGCCGTCCCGAGATCAAGAATGAGAACCTCAACCGCTCGGTCGAAGAGCTCGAACTCTCCGTCCGCAGCTATAACTGCCTGAAGAATGCCAACATTCAGACCATCGGCGAGCTCGTCCAAAAGACCGAGGCCGAAATGCTGAAGACGAAAAACTTCGGGCGCAAGTCGCTCAACGAAATTAAGGAAATTCTGTCGTCGATGGGCTTGAGCCTGGGCATGAAGATCGACGAGCACGGCAACGCCGTGCCCGGTCCGACCTCTAACCAGATCCTCCCCGCCTCTATGTACGGCGACAACGATCTGTAAAAAACTGGTTTGGGTAGGGCACGGCTTTAGCCGTGCCGTCCCAAGCCAATAAACACGCGGGCTTTAGCCCCTGAGGGCGGGACCGCTGACGAACAAGCCACTGGCCACTGGCCAGCGGCCGCCGAGAACGACAACTGACAACTGGGGTTCAAGACAATGCGTCACAAAGTCGCAGGATACAAACTAGGCCGCACCACCAGCCATCGCCGCTCGCTCTTCCGCAACATGGTAACCTCCATCATCATGGAGGAGCGCATCGAAACCACCGCCATCAAAGCGAAAGCCGTGCGCCCGCTCGTCGAAAAGATGATTACGCTCGGCAAAAAAGGAGACCTCGCTGCTCGCCGTCAGGCCGCTTCCTACCTGATGACTGACGAGGCCGTCCACAAGCTTTTTGACACGGTGGCTCCGCGCTTCGGCGACCGCAACGGCGGCTATCTGCGCATCGTGCGCACCGCGTGGCGCAAGGGCGATGGAGCCGAAAAGGCTTTCATCGAATTGCTCGGCAGCGAGCAGGTCCTCGACGAGAAGCGCCAGAAGCGAGCCGAAATCCGCGCCAAGCGCGCCGAAGAGACGCGCAAAGCCATGGAGCATGCCGACGCTGAACACCAGGCAGAGCAGGACATCGCCGCCAACGAGGCGGAGGGCAAGACTGAGGGTAGCGACAAGAAAGAGTAATTCCAAAGCGAAGCATTGTCAGATCGACGGGCGTTCTCACTGGCGCCCGTTTTCATTTGCGATGTTTCCAAACGGAGCCCTCGAGATTTCGCAGTTTCAAGATGTGGAACGGCACGGGAATGACTGAAGGCTCCCTGAAAATCGGAGACAACGTAAGACTCATCGGCATCCCACCGGACACGCGTGATGACGAAGAATTGCGAACTCGTACGTCATTCGAGAAATGCCTGGGAAAGATCTTTGCAGTGGCCGGATTGGAGACGGTCGAGGGATTGCCGTTCCAACTTGTGCGCCTCGATGTAGGGCATATACTCGGGCAAGCTCCCGAGCTTCAAACGATTTGGGTCGAACCAGAATACCTGGAACTGGCACGCTCCGACTGACTTCAAGATAGCCACCTGCTGAAACCACGCATTTGCGTGATGGCGTCCGCCCTCCCTACAATAGAATCTTCACCCAATTCCCATGATTCATTTCCCCGTTCCCGAAGCCCTTACTTTCGACGACGTTCTCCTCGTTCCCGCGCGCTCTGAAGTCGTGCCCGCCGGCACCAACACGCAAACCCAGCTCTCGCGCAATATTCATCTCAACATTCCCATCATCAGCGCCGCAATGGACACGGTCACCGAATCCCACATGGCCATCGCGCTCGCCCAGCAGGGCGGACTCGGCATCATCCATCGCAATCTCACCATCGACCAGCAGGCCAATGAAGTCGACAAGGTCAAGCGCTCCGAGAGCGGCATGATCGTCGACCCGGTCACCATGTCTCCCGACGCCAAGGTTTCCGACGCCCTCGACGTGATGAAGAAGTACAAAATCTCCGGCGTCCCCATCACGCAAAAAGACGGCAAGCTCGTCGGCATCCTCACCAACCGCGATCTGCGTTTCGAAACCCGCTTCGACGTCCCCATCAGCAAGGTGATGACCAAAGAGAATCTCATCACCGTCCCGGTCGGCACCACGCTCGAGCAAGCCGAAGAAATCCTGCATGAGCATCGCGTCGAAAAGCTACTCGTCGTCGACGACAAGTACAACCTTAAGGGACTGATCACCGTTAAAGATATCCAGAAAAAACTGAAATATCCCGGCGCCGCCAAAGACGACAAAGGCCGTCTGCGCGTCGGCGCAGCCATCGGCGCCACCGGCGACTTCCTCGAGCGCGCTCAGGAAATGGCGAAAAATAAAGTAGATGTCCTCGCCATCGACAGCGCTCACGGCCACTCCTCCCTCGTCCTCGAAGCCGTCCGCAAAGTTAAAGCCAAGCTTCCGGAAGTCGATCTCCTCGCCGGCAACGTCGCCACCTTCGACGGCGCATGTGACCTCATCAAGGCCGGCGTCGATGGCATCAAGGTCGGCATCGGTCCCGGCTCCATCTGCACCACCCGCGTCGTCACCGGCGTCGGCGTTCCCCAAATCACTGCCATCGCCGAGTCCTCCCGAGCCGCTCGCGACGCGCAGGTTCCCGTCATCGCCGATGGCGGCATCAAGTATTCCGGAGACATCGTCAAAGCCATCGCAGCGGGCGCCTCCGCCGTCATGATCGGCTCCATGTTCGCCGGCACCGACGAGAGCCCCGGCGAACTCATCCTTTATCAAGGCCGCACCTTCAAGTCCTATCGCGGCATGGGATCCCTCGGCGCCATGGCCCATGGCTCCAGCGAGCGCTATTTCCAGAACTCCGACGGCGACTCTTCCGACGCCGCCGCGCCCGTTCTCAACGAAGATTCCAACCGCCTCGGCAAGCTCGTCCCCGAGGGAATCGAAGGCCGCGTGCCATATCGCGGCTCCGTTTCGCTCATCGTCTATCAGATGGTTGGCGGCCTCAAATCCGGCATGGGTTATTGCGGATGCCAGACCGTCCCCGACCTCCAGCAGCGCGCTCGCTTCGTCCGCATCAGCGCCGCCGGTCTCCGCGAGAGCCACGTCCACGACGTGATGATCACGCGCGAAGCCCCCAACTACGCGGTCGAATGATGTCGACGCCGTCTCAGCCCGCAGTTCGTCGGAGCTTTCTGCGCGCCTGGTGGCCCGCCTTCGTCTGGCTCGGCCTCATTGCGATGGAGTCTACCGACAAGCTTTCCTCCGACAACACCGGCTCGCTCCTCTACAAAGTCCTCTCGCACCTCTTCGGCCACATCAATCTCTACGACGTCCTGCTCTGGAATTTTTATCTGCGCAAAACCGGACACGTCATCGGCTACGGCATCCTCAGCCTGCTCCTCCTCCGCGGATGGCGTCGCACCCTGGCCCAAGCTCGCGCCTCGCTCGGCCGCGCCACGGTGGGCCTGGTCACCTACGGACGCACCGCCATCCTCGCCTGGCTCGGCACCGTCTTCGTCGCTTCCATGGACGAGTGGCACCAAAGCTTCATTCCCTCCCGCACCGGAACCTGGCACGACGTAGTCCTCGACAGCACCGCCGGCCTGGTCTTCCTGACGATCGCCTACGCATGGCTCCGCCGCCCGCGCGCCGCGATTGAGACTTAGGGAATCTCTGATTAAGTTCGCCGCTGCATGGTTTGGGAAGGGCACGGCTTCAGCCGTGCCGCTAGACTCCGCCAAATATGCGGCTTTAGCCGCTGCGGGCCAACATCGCAACCTCCAGCCCACTCACCCTCGAACTTAATCAGACCTTCCTCAGTTTGAAATCGTCATCCTGAGCGAAGTGAGGTGAGCGCAGCGAGCCGAGCAAGTCGAAGGACCCCTACCTTACTCTTGAACTGGTATTGCAGGGAACTCGTTTGCGCCGCCACGCCCATCGAAATCAAGCCGTGACCGGCGACCGCGGATGCCGGTGTCCCACCAACCCCACCGCCGAAACCGCCGCGATCCCCGCCGAAAAATAAAACGGCACCGCCGCTCCATACACTTTCCACAGCGCCCCGGTAATCACGCTGGCCAGCAGCGTCGTAATGCTGGTCACAAAAAAATAAATCCCCAGCGCCCGCCCCCGCACTTCGCTCGCAACGCTCTCCACCACCAGCGCCTTCAGCACCGGATTCGTCAGCGCATAAAACAATCCATAAAACGCCATCGACAGCCAGATCGCCCCGCGCGATGGCGCCAGCGCAAACACAAAATAAACCACCGCAAACACGCCATACCCCGCCGCCGCAATCCCCGCCCGCGAAAACCGGTCGCTGATCTTTCCCGCCGGCCACGAAGCCAACGTAAACGTGACATTGAACACCAGTCCCAGCAAGGGCGCATGCGACGCCGGAATCCCGATACTCCCCGCCCGCAACACCAGAAACATGTCGCTGGAATTCCCCAGAGAAAACAGCGTGACAACCGCGAGCACGTAATAGAAGCCAAACGGCAATCGCAACCGAGTGACCGATGACCGCTGCTCGACGACCGGTAACCGGTCACCGGTGACCGGCAACTGAGAACTGAGAACCGGGAACTGAGAACTCGGTTTTCTGACCTCCCGAATCCCGACCCACGCCACCAAAACGCACAGCGCCCCCGGCACCGCCGCCCACGCAAACACTCCCCGCACGCCAAAATGTCCAATCAGCGCCAGCGCCAGCAGCGGGCCCGCAATCGCCCCCGCCGAGTCCATCGCCTGAATCAATCCATACGCCGACCCGATCGTCCCCTTCTCCACCGAATCGGCCACCATCACATCGCGCGCCGTCCCGCGCACGCCCTTCGAGAAACGGTCCGCAAACCGGATTCCCAAAATCTGCGTCCACGACGAAACCAGCGCCAGCAGCGGCTTCACCGCGTTCGCCACAAAGTACCCACCCACCACAATCGGTTTCCGCCGCGACACCCGGTCGGCCAGATATCCCGAAAACAGCTGCGCAAATGACGCCACGCTTTCGGCCACGCCCTCAATGATCCCCAGCTTCGCCGGCCCCGCCCCAATCGACGCCACAAACGCCGGCAGAATCCAGTACGCCATCTCGGTCGCCGTATCGTTGAGCAGCGACGTTAGCCCAAACGCGTAAACATTCCGCGCAGCCAATCGCTCGCTCTCCGCAGTCTTGATGTCAGCAGCCATAATTCAGGATTGAAATTAGCACGCCGCAAGAGTCAATCGTCCGCGCGCGCAGAAAAAGAGTATGGGATGACCTCAGAGTCCCCGCGTCCTCCGCAAGTCCTTAGCGCACTCTGCGTTTTTAGATTTTGAATTTCCGTACAGAAAAAGAAACCGAAGAATTATCTGGAAGAGCCCAAAGAATCTCGGTGCCCTCGGCGTCTCGGCGGTTAAAGCTTTTGATCTCCCCGCCCGCGCCACACTAGGTCACTGCGCCCGCTTCTTCCCCGCCCGCAAGATCCGCTCATCGATCGGCTTCCGTCCCGCGAATCCCTCCGTCGTGCCGTGCCAGTGCGTAATCCCCGTCTCGCCCAGCTTCCAGCACAGCAGCACAATCTCTCCTTCCACCTTGCACGGAAAATCCAGCAGCCCGATATCCAGGTCCTTCACCTGCACTCCGATCGCGTCCATCTCGCCCAGCGCGTCCTTCACCCGCCGGATCGTCTTCTCCCGCTCCGCCTTCCGCTGCGCCATCTGCACCACATCCAGCCGCGTCCCGCCATTCAAAAACACGCGATGCGCCGTCTCCTGGAACTCGGCATCCACTTCTTCAATCAGCTGTTTTCCGTGAATCGACTGCTTGAGCAGCGACTCCAGAATCGGCAGCAACTCCTGCGCTTCTTCGAGCGTAAAGGTGCGGTCGGCCATTTACATTATTTTACCGAATTCCCCTGTGCAAGATCGTCCGCCTCGTCCGTTCCCCTACTTAGCGCGCCAGGCTTCCGTCCAACGCGTGTCCCACGACTCCAACCATGCACTACTGGGAGTCCGGCGAAGTCCGGGCGTTCTGCTAAAATTGCGGTATCCGAGGCGATCATTTATGGCAACTGAGCGCAAGCTAGCTGGGAAAAGACTGCCGCTGACCATTGCATTCACTGTGTTGCTCGTGGCAGCTTTTGGCGCCGGTTGCAGCGGGTTCTTCATCAACAATACCCTGGAATCGGTGGCCGTTCAGCCCTCCAGCGCCAGCATTAACGTAAATGCCACACAGACTTTCTCTCTGTGGGGAACCTACCAGGACGGTACGCGGTCACAGATCACCAGTGGGGTCGTCTGGACCACCAGCGATTCAACGATCGTTTCGTTGAATAACGCCACAGGAACGGGTGTCACACCCGGTACGGCAACAATTAGCGGATCCGCTCAGGGCCTAAGCGGAACAGCCTCCATCACAGTAGTCGGAGACGTCACCTCTATAATCGTTAGCCCAACAACCGCCACACTCACCGTTAACGGAAGCGGCCAAGCCTTCACATTTACCGCGTCTCCAGGCCCCCCCGGCTTCATCACGGTCGATAACGGCGGCACGCTCAACATCTCACCAGTGGACAGCTACTTTAGCTGCATTGTGGGCGTTGACGGCAACAATAATCCGGCCGAGGTGTGTTCTGCAACCCAAGGAGCAGCGGCGCAATACACTCTGTCGATGAGCTATCTAGACCCGTCCGGGAACACCATAACGTCGAACACAGCCACCATCAACGTCCACTAGGCGGGGGTCTTCGTATATCCATCGCTCGCGGCCCCAAGTGGTCGCGAGCGTTCAATAATTTGGAAGCCCGAAGAATCGCCTGAGATAACGCAAGACTGCCGAGGGCCGCCTCAATCCGCTAGAATCTGTGGGAGCTGCGGAGACGAGATTTCCCCAACGTTACGTCCGTACGTTCCTACCTCACATCCCTCACTACCCCCTCTGCGCTATCATGTTCGGTTGCCATGGCCACCATAAACTGCATCGGTATCTGCACCGGCGGCGGCGACGCCCCCGGCCTCAACGCCGTCATCCGCGCCGCCGTCAAAGCTGCCATCCTCAAATACAAGTGGAGAGTCATCGGCATCACCGATGGCTTCGACGGCCTCATCTGGCCCGATCGCTCCCGTGAACTCACCCTCAGGGACGTGGGCGGAATTCTCCCCCGCGGCGGCACCATCCTCGGCACCACCAACCGCGGCAACCCCTTCCAATACAAAACCGTCGAAAATGGCGTCGAGACCATCCGCGATATCTCCAACGACGTCCTCGCCAATGCCGCCAAACTTGGCATTGACGCCGTCATCTCCATCGGCGGCGACGGTTCCATGAAAATCGCCCACGAACTCTTCCTCAAAGGCATGAAGGTCGTCGGCGTTCCCAAGACCATCGACAACGATCTCTCCGTCACCGAGGTCACTTTCGGTTTCGATACCGCGCTCCACACCGCCACCGACGCCGTCGACAAAATCCACACCACCGCCGAGGCTCATCACCGCGTCATGGTCGTCGAGGTCATGGGCCGCGACGCCGGCTGGATCGCTCTCGAAGCCGGCATCGCCGGCGGCGCCCACGTCATCCTCATCCCCGAAATCCCGTTCTCCATCCAGAAGCTCTGCGCCCATCTCGAAATGCGCGAGCGCTATGGCAAGCGTTTCACCATCGTGGTCGTCGCCGAAGGCGTCAAGCTCCCGCCCGAAATGCAGCACATGGCCCGCAGCATGGCCGTCGGCAACATGATCGGAGACGCCATCGCCCTCATGGCCCGCAAAGACGTGCGCGTCAGCATCCTCGGCCACATTCAGCGCGGAGGCTCACCCTCGCCCTACGACCGCGTCCTCGCCACCCGTTTCGGCGTGGCCGCTGTCGACCTCATTGCCACCGGCGGCTTCGGCAAAATGGTCTGCCTCCAGCAGGAATCGATCAAAGCCGTCAACATCATCGACGCCGCCGGCAAAATGAAGATGGTCGACCCCAATGGCGAAATCGTCCGCGCCGCCCGCGCCATAGGCATCGGCTTCGGCGACTGAGAGGGATTGAGGAATTGGGAAATTGGGTAATTTTGTAATTTTGTAATTGTCTTCCTGAGCGGAGCGCAGCGAGCGAAGCGAGCCAGCGCAGTCGAAGAGCCTGCCCCCGAGCGAGTGCAGCGAGAGAGTGGACGAAGCCGAGGGACCCCTACAATCTCGTCCGCGGCAGAGGACTGAAAACGCCCCCCGTCATTCTTCTCCGGTCCCGCTTCGCATAGGCTTTTTCAATTCCTCAATTACTAAATTTCCCAATTACTCAATCGCTCCGTCCCTCCCGCGTTAACGGTGCGATCATCCAGCACGGGTTATAGTTGAAGAGTTAACCCGGAGATGACGTTCTTTCCCGCCAAGCTGCGTTCGATCACCGTAGCAATCCTGCTCGCGCTCTCCCTCTCCGCCTGCAAGCATTCCGGCGGCCGCATCCTCGAAGTCGCCTACGTCTCCGGCATTCAGGTCGTCCTCCGTGACCGCGTCGCCAACGTCTACGACAAAGTTGGCCTCGTCAAGAACGGCGACCGCGTCGAGGTCCTCGACCACGACCGCCATTTTGTCAAGGTCCGCACCGCCTCCGGTCAAATGGGATGGATGGAGCAGCGCTATCTCGCCAGCCAGCAGGTCTACGACGAACTGCAAAAGCTCACCGCCGACAACGCCAACGATCCTGTTCAGGCCACCGGCGTCACCCGCAATGACACCAACCTCCACGTCGAGCCCGGACGCGAAACCGAACATCTCTATCAGATCGCATCCGGCGAGAAGCTTTCGATTCTGAAACGGGGCACAGCCGACAAAAACTCCCCGCCGCCAGCCCGCGCCACCGCCGCGACGCCTGCACCGAAGCCTTCCGAAAAACCGGAGCCAAAAGAAGAAGCCGCTCCGCCGCCGCTGCCGAAACCCGCGCCCAAGCCGCCCCCGATCGCCTACGAGAAAACCAATCCCAGCGCCTTCGACTCAACCACCGAGGCCGCTTCCGCAAAAACCGCCAAGCCCGCCCCCCCTCCGATCATCGAAGACTGGTGGCTGGTTCGCGACAGTCACGGCCGCGTCGGCTGGGTCCTCGCCCGCATGATCGATTTCGACATTCCCCTCGACGTAGCCCAATACGCCGAAGGCCAGCGCATCGTGGCCTTCTTCGTCCTCGATCAGGTTCAAGACAAGGAAGTCCAGGATGACGGCCAGGGCGTGGTAAAAAAAGTCCCGCAATATTTAATGGTCCTCACCGAACCCAAAGACGGCCTGCCCTTCGACTTCAATCAAATCCGCGTCTTCACCTGGAACCTACGCCGCCATCGCTACGAAACTGCCTACCGCGAGCGCTTCGAAGGCATGTTGCCGGTAACGGTCGGCAAAGAAGATTTCGGCAAAGAAGGCGTGCTGCCAACTTTTACGGTGAAGATGATCGACGAAGACGGCAAACTCTCCGAGCGAAAATACAAACTAAACACGCCCATCGTCCGCCGAGTCCTCGCCCCAGGCGAAGAACCCGCCAGACCCCTCCGCAAAGAGAAAGAGAGGCGGAGTAAAGAGAAACGCAGCCAACCAGCGAAACAACACCACCGACCGAGCCCTGCCTAAAGTGGAGAAATGATTCAACTCCCGAGAGGTCCGGCCAGTTCTCGCCCGGCCTGAGAATGAATGCAAGTAATTGAAGAATAGATACTTTACAAGCCTAAATCCACCCATGATTACTACTTGGTAATCATTTCGGCCAAAAATCGTCAAAATCTCAACCTAAGCTATTGAAGAATAAACACTTTACCTAAGAACTACTCTAACCCATTTGTTTTCAAAGACTCAGCCGTTTCACCCTCCCAAGTCTTTGATTCTCAAAGACCGGCTCAAAGGGGGAGGGCGAAAAACAGCGCACCAATTCGCGCGTGCCGCAAACCTCAATTCAAAATGGAATGTGAATCAGAACCTCTAGGAATAAAACTCCGCAATCGCCGCCACAACGCCGCCCACTTCCGCCTCCGTCAACTCCGCGAACATCGGTAGCGCCACCACTTCCCGAGCCGCCTCTTCAGCCACCGGCAAATCGCCCGCCTTCATTCCCAGGTAGGAAAACGCCGGCTGCAAATGCAGCGGCAAAGGATAGTAAATCTCCGACCCAATCTTCCGCTCCGCCAGGAACGCCCGCAATTCATCGCGCCGCTTCGCTCGAATCACATACTGATGAAACACATGCTTCGCCTCGGGACTGCGAGCCAGCAAGCGCACCGGCGAGTCGTCGGAAGACGCGACGGAAGAAGAGCCGGAAGACGAGCCGGAAGACGAGCGCGAGATCAATCCCGCCTCCGCCAACAAACGGTCATAACTCGCCGCATGTTCTCCCCGCTTGTCGTTCCATTCCGCAAGATGCCCAAGCTTCACCCGCAGCACCGCTGCCTGAATCGCATCCATCCGTCCATTCCATCCAAACTCGTCGTGGTAATACCGCCGCGGACTCCCATGATTCCGCAAGCGCCGCATATGCTCCGCCATGCCCAGATCGTTGGTCGTAACAATTCCCGCATCGCCATAAGCGCTCAGGTTCTTCGTCGGATAAAAGCTGAACGCCGCTGTCGCGCCCAGCGATCCTGCGCCGCGCCCGCGCCACTCCGCGCCAATCGCCTGCGCCGCATCCTCCACGATCGCCACTCTATATTCCTGCCCGATCGCCGCGTACGCATCCATGTCCGCGCACTGTCCATAAAGATGAACCGGCAGAATCGCCCGCAACTTCGCTGGCCGATCCGCGACAATCCGCTTCCGCACCAGTTCCGCATCCAGGTTCAAGGTTCCCGGCTCGACATCCATCAACACCGGAGTCGCGCCCGCCCGCACAATCGCGCTCGCCGAAGCGAAGAAGCTGAAAGCCGTAGTAATGACCGAATCGCCCGGTTCAACGCCCGCCGCAACCAAAGCCAGCCAGAGCGCCTCGGTTCCAGAAGCGCATCCCACAGCCGCAACCGCGCCAGTCAGCGCACAGATCTCCCGCTCCAGTGCCTCAACCTCGGGTCCCAGCACAAACCCCTGAGAGTCGCAGACGCGAGCGATCGCCGCCAGCACATCCTCGCGCAGTGTCGCATACTGCCGCCGCAAGTCCAGCAGCGGCACAGGCACGGACGCCGATGTCCCGGCCAAAGAAGTCCCTGTCAAAGATGTGCCTGTAAGAGTCGACACGTTCGCGGATGTAGATTTCACTGACGTAGGTTTCACTCGCCTGAAATTCTAGCAGGGTGTTCAATCACTCCGCCGCGCAAATAAAGTCGCGGAAGCTCTGGCCGCGGTGCAGCGCCCGCAAGATAGCGCCGCCACTCCTCGCCGCCGGCAAACAATCCCGCCCAGTCGATCTCCGGAAACGAATCCTCCGCATTCACCAGGTTCCGCAAAGCCCGTTCCAGCACCGACCGAGCCCCCGCCAGATTCCCGCGCGACTCATGATGCAACGCGACCGCGAGTTGCACCAGCCCCTGCAAATGTCCTCGCCGAGCCTGCGCCCGAGTCTCCCGCCACACCTCTTCCAGCACCTCATGTGCCTCAAAAAACTTCCTCCGGTTGAAGAGCTCAATCCCCCGCCGAAGACCGTCATCGCCCACCAGTTTCCCGCTCATCTCCACATCGTTTCCCCTCATCGCAAGACGCCCAACCATATCGCGCTCTACGCCCCTCCGAGCAAGTTAAGCCAAGCCGGAATATACAGCTTTCCATATCCCAAGGGTTGTCTCGCCTTCAATAAAGTGTATCGTTGACGCTAGCCTCTCATCCAAGCGGCTGATTATGAATACATTACGCACAGGCCAAGTTTGGAATGGCGATTGCACCCCTAGCAATCAAGTTCAGCTGTACTAACCTCAAAACTAGGGTGTCGTTCCCCAACGGCGCCAGCACGAGTGGGCAAAACCGGGTTCGGTAAAACTTTAGATCACAGTTTTTGAGTTTCCATTAGTTACAAGGAGATTAACTGATGCAATCACCGCTGAACAAAGTGCTGATTCTGATCGCACTGCTCTTCGCGAGCGCGTTCGCCGTAGCGCAGGTAAGCAAAGGATCGATTTCAGGAACGGTTGTCGACCCCACCGGCGCCGCCGTCGCGGGCGCCACGGTGAAGGCGACTAATCCTGCCACGGGCCAGACCGCAACGACGACTACCGACAGCGCCGGACTATTCAAGCTTCCGTTGCTGCCCATCGGAGAGTACAAGGTGCAAATTGCGGCGACCGGCTTCAAGGCCGCGACAATCACCTCCGTCGGAGTGACGCCCGGCGTGGACACGGGAATAGGTACCGTCAAGTTGGAAGTTGGTTCGATGGCCGAGACAATTGAGGTCACGGCCGCCACTCCACTGGTGGAGACGACGCAGTCCCAGATCACCGCGACCTTCGGGCAGACGTATTTGGACAACATTCCCGGCATCCAGGAGAACCAAGGTCTGGATAATCTGGCCATCCTGCTGCCGGGTGTGAGCATGAGCCGCGACCTCGGCTTCTCCAACAGCAACGGCGTGGATTTTTCTGTGAACGGTCTGCGCGGACGCAATAACGACCAGCAGATCGACGGCCAAAATAATAATGACAATTCCGTAGCTGGCCCGGGGATATTTGTGGGTGACACCAATTTTGTGGACCAGTACCAGGTCGTCACGAACAACTTTGGCGCGGAATATGGGCGCAACTCTGGTTCTGTGATCAACGTCTCGACCAAATCAGGGACGAATACATGGCACGGATCGGTTTATGGAACAGAGAGCAACTCCGTCCTCACGACGCTGACCAATCAGCAAAAAGACACCGTGTGGGGTGAAGGCCTTACGAAGCCACCGCGATTCAACGACGAATTTACGGGAGCAACTATCGGCGGCCCGTGGATCAAGGACAAGGTCTTCTTCTTTGGCGGCTTCGACAACGAGATCATTTCCTCAAAAGGGGTGCTGCAGGACAACGGTGTGACGCCCACCCCTCTTGGCATCACGCAATTGGCGGGCTGCTTCCCGGGAAGCACCAGTGTGGCTGCCTTGCAGGTATATGGACCTTTCGGCGTAGGCGGCGGCAACCCGCAGATAGCGGGGACGCCGTCAACAACTGACTTCCTCACGGGCGAGACAAACGCCAACGGTATCCCATTGGTTGTTCCCGTTCCGAACGACGGCGGAACTGGCTGCAACGTACAACTGGCCGGTGTTTCCCGCACGCTTGGCAACGGCTCCCATCAGTACAACTGGGTGTCCAGACTTGACATAGCTGGCAATGGCGGTAAAGACAATATCTATGTCCGGTACCTATTTCAGAAGCTGACCTTCTTTAACGCAGACGAAGGAAATGGGGGAGCGGGATATCCCACCAACGTGCCCTCGCTGGGTCAAGATCTCGGTCTCAGCTGGACCCACAGAATCTCGGACAGGATGATAAACGAATTCCGGGCAAGCATTGGCCGACAAAATGTGCAGTTTGGAGGCAACTCAATCGGCACAACTCCCACAGACAGCAGTCTTTTGAGCGGGTTGGCCAACATTCGCTTCTCGAACTCTACCGCCAACTTGGGTTTTGGGCCGCCCGACAACATTCCCCAGGGCCGAATCGTGAATACGTTACAGTTCCAGGACAATTGGAGCTATGTGTTCGGCAAACATCAGTTCAAGGCGGGGATGAACTACACATTCCAGAAGTCGCCCAACACGTTCCTTCCATATACCAACGGAGGGTACCAATTTTACGATTGGGGATTCTTTGGATACAACGTGCCCAACATCGACAACATCGATTTAGGCACTCCCAAATTGGACTTTTTAGAGCATGATAGCTTCTTCTATTTTGGAGACGACTGGAAGGTCACACCTCATTTGACCCTGAACCTGGGATTGACCTACTCCTACTACGGTCAGCCCGCCAACCTTTTCCACAACAATGATTTGAGGCAGCAGAATAGTGGCTCGCCTTTCTGGGATCCAAGCCTGCCAAATTCCGTGACCGTATTTCCCGAGCTTCCTGCTCCGAAGAACAGTTGGGGGCCGAGCATCGGCTTTGCTTACGCTTTTGGCAATGGCGGATGGCTGTTGGGCGACAACAAGACCGTCGTCCGGGGCGGATACCGTCTGAGCTATGATCCGCCCTTCTACAATATCTACCTCAATATCGCCACTTCATCGCCGCAGGTGCTGGCGCAGACGATTGGTCAAGTGGGGGCTACTAATCCCCCGGGCCTGCCAGCCGTGCCGACCGGACCGAATGTGCGAAGCGACTTGGCACCCTACCTCACGCTTGGCGTTCAGGATCCACGCAACTTCGACCAAACGACGGTGGTGCCTAATTTCAGGCCCGACCACGTGCATTCCTGGTCGCTCGGAATCCAGAGGGAACTGGGGAATCACGCCGCCTTTGAAGCGCGCTACGTCGGTAACAAAGGAAAGAATCTGTTCCAGTCGATCAATGGCAATCCATATGTCGGCTGTGGTGACGGAATTGACGGTGACACGGGGTTGTGTAACCCGAACACTTTCACCGGCTCGGAGTACACGCCCGGACTGGCGGATGCCATTGCCGCCGGCGTTTTCAACTCGAACCTGCTGCCCGGGGGCCTGACACCATGTCCGAGTGCGAGCGCGGCTATCGGAAACGCAGTTGGCCGCCCAGACTGTAACCAGGGGGTTGAGCGTACTCGCACCAACACTGCCTATTCCGATTACAACGGGCTGCAGTTGGAATTTCGCACAACCAATATAATGCACCAACTGACGATGAAGGCGAATTACACCTGGAGCAAGACGACCGACAACGCCAGCGAAATTTTCGGAACGTTTGGTGGCGGTGGCACGGTTGCGTTTTCGCAGAGCCCGTTTAACTTCACTAGTGCTGAACATGGAATTTCCGGCCTCGATTTCCCGCAGACCGGGGCGATTTCTTTCAACGAGGAAATTCCCTTCTTCAAGTCACAGCAAGGCATAGAGGGCCACATTCTTGGCGGATGGTCGATTTCGGGTACCTACCTGTTGCAATCGGGACAGCCTTACACGCCGCAGGAGTTTATCTTTGCTTATCTGCTAAGCCCGTATGATGTGAGCGACCAGCAATTTCTGGGGGGCTTCAACTCGGGTTCGGATACGGCGAGGCCTTTTTTGAGCAATAAAAGTGCGCCGCCTACCACAATTGGAATCTACGCCGGTGACGCCTGCGCTCTCTATGGGGACCCGGTCAGTTGCGGATCTCCTTCCTCGTCGCTAGTCGACTTCACAGCGTTGAACGGGACGGGCTCGACGACAGTCGTCCAGCCCAACCAAGTACACTACATCCTGAACACTTACGAGGCGCAGGTTGCCGCCGGTACGCCCTTCGGTAACGCCGGACGTAACACCCTCCGCGACTACAAAACCAATATTGCGAACTTCCAGCTGGCCAAGACCTCCAACTGGGGCGACCGGGTTCGGCTGATTTGGCACATGAGCATGAACAACGCATTCAACCATGCAAATTATGCCAGCATCGACCCGTTCATGGAGGATGCTGGGGACATTGGTTTCGGCACAGGCTTTGCTAACCCGTACGTGCAAAATAGCGCCGGCGTGAACGGTTCCGCGAACCGCCTCATCAAGTTCGGGCTAAGGATCACGTTCTAGGAATCGAAAGCTAAGTCGGGTAACTCTGGCCGGCCCGGATCGTTCGGGGCCGGCCTTCTTTTTGAAAAACTCAGGTGGGTCTATCTCTCTCCGGCTTTGCTGCGTTCTCGTTTCGCATCCTCGGCCCGCCCCAACTTCTCATAGGCTTGCGCCAGCGCCGAGTGTCCCGGCGCAAAGTATGGCAGGCGCGTTGTCGCAATCTCCAGGTGTACCGCCGCCGTCTTGAAGTCTCCGGTCTTCAGTAGAGTCGCGCCCGTCTCGTAATGCGCCCAACCTGAATCGGGCTGAATCCCCACCGCCTTGTGCAGATGCTTGGCCGCCTCGGCGTATTGTCCTTTCTCCGCCAGCGCGACGCCCAGCGTGTACTCGGCGAGGTATAAGTTGCCATCGCTGGCCACCACCGGGTTCAAGCCCGCAACTGCGCGATCCCCCTTCGCCGGCACGATCAGGGTCGGCGTCGCCTCCACAACTTTGTTCGCAATCGCAATCTTGTCCTTCGGATCGGTTCCCGTCACCGCCGCGGTCGCGCCAGCCGAGCTTTGCAGCCCCACATATCCCAGCGACGCCAGCTTCTGCATCTCTGTCGAACTCAACTCCGACGATGCCTTCCCGCCCTGCCCGCTGAATTTGCGGTCGAAACTGTCGAGCTGCGAAGCCATCGTATCCATCGTTCCCTTCGAACTCTGCGCCAAGTTGTGTGCCGCGCCCGGGTCGGCCGTCATGTCATAAAGTTCCGGCTTCGGCGCGCGAATATATAAATACTTGCCGGCGCGCCACGACTCCAGAATGCTCCAGCCAAATCCGCGCTGCGAAAGATCGCTCCGTGAATACACCGGCAGGTCCGATCCGCCGCCCGCTTTTGCTACGCGCAAGAGCGACTGTCCCTGCATCTGCGACGGCACAGGAATGCCCGCAATTTCAAGCAGAGTCGGAGCCACATCCACCAGCCGCACTTTCGCGCTCACCTGTTTCGCCCCGGCCGCATCCGGCAGCTTGATCAGCAGCGGAACGTGGATCGTCTCGTCGTAAAGAAAAATGCCGTGCGTTTCTTCGCCATGCGCGCCGAGGCTTTGCCCGTGGCTGGCGAGCACCACGATCGCCGTGTTGTCGTCGGCCTTCGCCGCCTTCAGCGCCGCCAGCACCTTTCCCACCGCCGCGTCGGCCGCGGTTACTGCCGCACTGTATGAGCCATGCGCCGCGTTCGCGTCGTTGATCTGCACCCAGAGAAAAAACGGCCCCTGCGCATTCTTGGCGAGCCACGCGCTGGCATGAGCGGCCACCTCGGCTCCGCTATGCTCCGTCACCGGAAGCTTCGCGTCCCCTGGAATCACCGGCAGGAAACCCGCTTCATAGCTCTGGAACCCGCGATCCAGGCCCTGTGCCGGGCCATTCCAGGGATCGAGTTCGATCGTGCCCACAAAAGCCGCCGTCTTGTAGCCCTGTCCCTTGAGCAAATCCGCAAGCAAGGGCAGGGACGCGCCCAGCGTTCCGCCGATCTCGCTCAGCCCCGTATTCTGCGGATACGAACCGGTCAGGATCGTCGCATGAGAAACCACTGTTCCGGGCGCCTGCGCATAGGCGTGCTCGAAAACAATGCTCTCCGCCGCCAGCCGATTCAGATTGGGTGTGGTCACGCCCTTTGCGCCCGCAAATCCCACGCGGTCGGCGCGCACCCCATCCAGCGTGATTAGAACAAGATTAGGTTTTGTAGCCGCCATAGCCGCAACGGCCATCACGAACAGGCAGATAACGCCAAGAATGGCGCGAACAACCGGTTTCCGATTCATGCCTAAAAGTGTAAAGGCAGCCAGCCTGTTCGCCAAAGTTTTCAGTGAGCGGACGCCCTCACGCCATCCAGCCTCGCCATCGAGTTGCGCGATTCGAGAACAGCATGCTCCGTCCACGGTCGCCTACCCTGAAATCCGAGTGACCGGGAGATAGCGCCGACAGACGCTCGCGCCCAAATGCCTGTTGCGAGGCCGCCATTTGCTGATAAGATGGATCATCCCCTGGCGCCATTCGCCAGCAGTTGGCTCAGCTGCTCCTTCGCGAATCGACCAAAGACTAAATTGACTGTGTCGTTCAAGAGATACATTTGGCTCGTCTGCCTGCTCGCGCTCTGTGTCGCGGGCGTGCTTTCTTTCGTCTCCTGCCAGCGGGCGCATGGGGCTGCCAATTCGCCGAAGATGATCGTCATCGGCGTCGATGGCCTGGATCCCGACCTCCTCACCAAGTTCATGGCCGATGGCAAGATGCCTAACTTTGCCCGCCTTGAGGAGCAGGGTTCCTTTCGCCGCCTGACCACCGCCATCCCGCCGCAAAGCCCGGTTGCCTGGTCGAACCTCATCACCGGCCTGAATGCCGGCGGTCATGGCATCTTCGATTTCATTCACCGCGATCCCAAAACGTTCCAACCCTATTTCTCGACTTCGAAGGTCGAAGGCCCGGCCCACACTTTCAGCATCGGCAAGTGGGTCGTTCCTCTGGGCAGCGGATCGGCTGAGCAGTTGCGCAAAGGCGCCGCGTTCTGGGAAATCCTCGACCAGCACCACATCCCGAATTTCGTCTACCGCATTCCGGCGAATTTCCCGCCCATCGATGCCAAGGGCAAAACGCTCTCCGGCATGGGAACGCCCGACCTGCGCGGCACCTACGGCACCTTCACCTTTTACACCGACGACGCCACCGCCGCCGTCGGCGCAGTCGAAGGCGGCGAAATCGTCCAGGTCGATGTAAAGAACAACCGCGTCACTAGCAACCTGCTCGGTCCGAACAATACCTTCCTCAAAGACGCGCCGCCCGCGGTGGAACCCTTCACTGTCGATGTCGATCCGCTCGAACCCGTCGCTCGCGTCACTTTCCAGGGCCATACATTCGTCCTCAAAGAAGGTGAGTGGACCGGCTGGCTTCCGGTTGAGTTTCACCTCATGCCCGTCATCGGCGGCGTCAAGGGCATCTGCCGTTTCTATCTCAAGCAGACGCATCCGCGCTTCCAACTCTACGTTTCGCCTATCAATATCGACCCCGAAAATCCGGCCCTCCCCATTTCAACTCCATCGAGCTATTCGCGCGACCTTGCCCACCAGATCGGCGAGTACCACACCCAGGGTATCGCTGAAGACACCAAGGCTCGCATGGTCTCCGTCCTCGACGACAAGGAATATCTCGAGCAGTCGCACACCGTCCTCGCCGAGCACCGCCGCGCCTTCGACGCCGAGTTTCCTAAGTTCCACAACGGCTTCTTCTTTTTCTATTTCTCCAGCCTCGATCTTAACGCCCACATGATGTGGCGTCTTACCGATCCGCTGAGCCCGTCTTATGACGCCGCGGCCGCCGCGCAATATGGTGGCGCGCTCGAAGAATTCTATGAGCAGATCGACCAGGTCCTCGGCGAGATCCTGCCCAAGCTCGACGACAACACCACGCTCCTCGTGCTCTCCGACCACGGCTTCGCGCCCTATCGCCGCTCGTTCAATCTCAACACCTGGCTGCTGAACAACGGCTACATCGTGCGCAAGCCCGGCGCGGGCGACGAGCCTTTCGCCGGCGTCGATTGGAGCCAGACTCGCGCCTATGGCATGGGCCTCAACGGCCTCTACGTCAATATGAAGGGCCGCGAAAAAGACGGCATCGTCGATCCTGCGCAGGCCGACAATCTCATGCGCGAGATTCGCGATAAACTTCTTCGGATTCGCGATTCGCAAGTTAAAGATCCAAAAGTCGATCCGCAGGTCATCACGCGCATCGATCTGGCGAGCGAGGTCTATCAGGGCCCATACGCGCACAGCGGCCCCGACGCCATCGTCGGCTACAACCGCGGATACCGCGCCGGATGGACCACAATCCTCGGCCAGTTTCCGCCGGACGAGCTCGAAGACAACACCAATCCATGGAGCGGCGATCACTGCATGGATTACACAAAAGTTCCCGGCGTCCTCCTCAGCAATCGTAAGATTGCCATGGACGCTCCCGCGCTGACCGATATCGCACCCACGATCCTCGCGCAATTCGGCATCGCGAAAAATAAAGATATGCAAGGGCACTCGGTATTTCAGTCAAGATAGCTGGAGCGTCGGCATCTCGCTTTCGGCGAATGGCGCGACGCGCGAAAGGGTTTTGGGAAGGGCACGGCTTTAGCCGTGCCGCTAGCAAGGGCCTCGATGGGGCTTTAGCCCCTGGGGTGCAAACAGGGGAAATCATGTTCGGTTCACACAAAGTAAAAATCGAAGGCGAGCTGTTCGACAAGGTTAAGCAGTGCTCCGACGCCGCCGGCTACGAATCCATCGACGAATTCGTCCTCCACGTGCTCGAAAAAGAAACCAACAAAATCATTCCGCCGGACGAGAGCAACACCTCGAAGGAAGACATTCAGAAGCGTCTCCGCGGCCTTGGTTATATTGAATAGGTACATCGAGTAACTTGGGCACCCTCGCACAATTGTCGCTAAATGCCGCGCCCCCCGCGGCTTTTGCCCAAGTCCGTCTAGTCGCGGTTCTTGCGTCGTTTGTCGCCTCGTGGATGTTGAGCCCTCTGCTCATCGTCGTCGTGCTCTCCGTCGTCATCGGCCTGCTCATGATCGTCCTCTTCGGCTACACCTCCGATCAGAAGGCCATCGGCATCGCCAAAGATCAGCTCAAAGCGCACCTCCTAGCCGTTCGCCTCTATCGCGATCAATTGCACGTCGTCATGGGCTCGTACGGCAAAGTTCTGCGCGGCACCGGCCGGTACCTCAAACTCGCATTCAAGCCTCTACTCTACGTCATCATCCCCATCACGCTGATGATCGTCTGGCTCGACCGCTCCCTTGGTCTGACTGCGATCCAGACCAACACGCCGTTTCTGCTGACGGCGCACATCAGTGATCCGCACGGGAAAGATCCGCAAGCCCTCGACGGCGTCACCATCGATCTTCCCCCTGAGATCACTGCCAGTGCGCCGCCCGTGCACGTTGCCGCCGACAACGAAGTCGTCTGGCGCCTGGTCGCCAGCCAGGACGGCTCTTACGACGTCAAAATCGTTGCCGCCGGCCAGACCGTGACCAAGAGCGTCCGCGTCACCTCGCAGCTCGCGCAGCTTTCGCCCGAGCGCTGGCGCGACCATTTCTGGCAGAGATTTTTTTCCTCCGGCGAATCCGCGCTGCCGCAAAATAGCACCGTCGAATCAATCGTCGTCGACTATCCCGAACGCAACATCTCGCTCGGCGTGGCCGGCTATGAGATGAATTGGATCTGGCTCTTCTTCATCCTCTCGATGATCGCCGGATTCATCTTCAAAGAACTGTTGGGGATTGAAGTATGAAAAAGTTCCGTGGGGAGCTATTTAGGTAGGAACTATTTAGTATGTGTGGCGCGGGCATTCCTGCCCGCGTGGGGAGTGAATCAGATGTATAAGTCAAGCAATTCCGTCGGTCACCAGAGCGAAGGCAAAAGACTCCGCATCGCAACCGTCTTTCTGCTGCTCGCCATAATTCTGGCCCCATCCGCCGCTCACGCCTATGCCGGGCCTGGCGCGGGATTCGCGGTCCTCTCGTCCTTCTGGGCGATCTTCGTCGCCTTCCTCTATTCGTTCTACGCGCTCGCAACCTGGCCGGTCCGCCAGCTCTTTCGTTTTTTCCGCCGCCGCAATGCCTACGGAAAAGCTGTCTTCAACCGCGCCGTGATCCTCGGCTTCGACGGCATGGACCCCGAACTCGCCGAGCGCTTCATGAAAGAAGGCCGGCTCCCGAATCTCGCCAAGCTGCGCGATAAAGGCACGTTCAATAAACTGCGCACCACCTTCCCAGCCATCTCGCCTGTCGCCTGGTCCACTTTCATGACCGGCGTCAATCCCGGCAAGCACAACATCTACGATTTCCTGGCGTGCGACCGAAACCACTACCTGCCTTTTCTTTCGTCCGCTGAAATCAAGGGCCCGAAGCGGCAAATCAAGATTGGCAAATATTCCATTCCCTTCGGCAAAACCGAAATCAAAGCCATGCGCAAAGGCACGCCCTTCTGGCATTGGCTCGGCAAAGCGGGCATCTTCAGTTCGGTAATTCGCGTCCCCGTGACCTTCCCGCCGGAAAAATTTCAAGGCGTGCTTCTTTCCGGCATGTGCGTGCCTGACCTGAAAGGCAGCCAGGGAACTTTCTGTCTGTGCACCACGCGTGCGCAAGGAGACAAATTCCGCGAAGGTGGCGTGCGTGCTCCCATCGAGAAAAAGAATGGCGTCTATCACGCCTACGTTCCCGGTCCCGACAATCCGCTCGCCGAGACCGCGGGGCACGAAATGCGTGTTAATTACGAGATTCGCCCAAACGTCGCCGGCAAAACCGCGCAGCTGACCGTCGGCTCCGAGAAATTCACCATCAAAGTCGGCGAATATTCTGAGTGGATTCCAATCGAATTCAAAGCTGGACTCGGCTTTAACGCGCACGGCATCTGCCGTTTTTATCTGAAAGAAGTTTCGCCAGAAGTTGAAGTCTACGTTACTCCCGTCAACATCGATCCCGGCCATCCCGATCTACCGATCTCGCATCCGGTCACGTACTCCATCTATCTCGCGAAACTTTACGGCGCGTTCGCCACGCTTGGCCTCGCCGAAGACACCTGGGCGCTCAACGAGCACGTGCTCGATGACGACGCCTTCCTCGCGCAGGCTTACGGCAATCATCACGACCGCGAGCAGATGCTCTTTGACGCGCTCGATAAAACACAGCAGGGGCTCTGCACCTGCGTATTTGACACCACCGACCGCATTCAGCACATGTTCTGGCGCTATCTCGAAGAGGATCATCCAGCCGCCCGTGACGTGCCCAAGTCCGAACGCCGCGAGGTTATTCAGGATCTTTACCAGCGCATGGACAAGCTCATCGGCCGCGTGATGGAAAAGATCGACGACGAAACGCTGCTCATGGTCATCTCCGATCACGGTTTCAAGTCGTTCGCGCGCTGCATGAACCTGAACGCATGGCTCCATCAGAACGGCTATCTCACGCTCAAAGACGGCAAAACCGAGAGCGGCGACTGGTTCGAAGATGTCGACTGGTCGCGCACCCGCGCCTACACCATGGGCCTCAACGGTCTCTACCTGAACCTCAAAGGACGCGAGAAGCAGGGAACCGTCGACCCGAGCGAAGCCCAGGCCCTGAAAGAAGAGATCAAGCAAAAACTAAACGGCCTCGTCGATCCCGCCTCCGGCACGGTTGGAATCACCGGCGTATTCCTGACCAACAATGTCTATCGTGGACCCTACTCGGAAAATGCGCCCGACATTCTTGTCGGCTATGGCGCGGGCTATCGCGCTTCGTGGGATTCGGTGATGGGCAAAGTCACCGAGAAGATTTTCGAAGACAACATGAAAGCCTGGAGCGGCGATCACTGCATCGATCCGCGCCTCGTTCCCGGAGTCCTCTTCTCCAGCCACAAATTCGCGGAAGAGAAGCCCGCAATCGTCGACATCGCGCCCACGATTCTCAAACTATTCGGGCTGGCGCTCCCATCGTACTTCGACGGCAAGCCCTGGGACCTGGCTCCGCAACCCAACGCAACAAAAGTGCCGGCCGCAGTGCCCGCAACCTAGTCTAGTTGGTTGTGTTCTGAATTCTCGCTTTGATGGAAAAACCGGGAAGGGCACGACCTCTGGCCGTGCCGATAACGAACAAAAATAGACTTCGCGTGTTAGCGCCTGAGGGTTCTGGATGGCGCAGCGCTTCGCGCGCTGCGTTTAAAAGTCATGATCCTAATTAGCGGCTTTAGCCGCTGAGGTCACTCACTCTTAAATCTCAACCGGCTCCCGAGCCAGACCACGCACCCGATCATCCCAATCCACCCCAGCGTCCGCACCACACCCGCAATCCTGGTATCGTACTGCAACACGCCCAGGCTGGAAAAAATCGTATTCCAATCATGCTCCACATGATCCGGATCGCCAGTCGTCACCAGCGGCAACACCATTGCCCGCGCGTCCGCCATGTAAGTCGCGGTATAGAGCCAGTTCTCAAAAAAGAAGAAAAGACAAAAAACAAACCCCGCTATCTGCCGCTCATAGAAAAAGTAAGCCGCGAGCATGAATGGTACCGCCCACTGCAAAATCGTCCCGCCCCACAATCCCAGCGTGCGGCCAAACCAGCTAAACAGAGGATGCCCCGCTTCATGCACCACAAGATTCGCCGAGTCGATAAACAGATATCCGCCGCGCGCGTTAAACGCATACACAAGAAAAGCCGCATAAAAGGCGAGCCAAGCACCGATCGCCCAGCGCGAAATCGGACGCCACTCCTCACGCGCGCCCGACAACTCGGCCAGCGATTCAACCAGCTCGGACATCTTCCCATTCTAGGGAGAGCCGATCGGGTCGGCGAGATTACTCTGGTGTGCAATAGCTCACGTGGGGACAGCGCCCTCGGCTGTCCCGCGAGCGAAGCCCGCAAGCGTTTGTTACCCAGCCCAAGGGCTGGCTCGACGCTACTTCTTCCCGTTCGCCGCTTCTTCCTTCAAATAAGCCGGCGATAAAGTCCCCTTCTTCGTCGCAATCTCCAGCAGCGTCGGATAGAACTGCACAAACGTCGTATCAACGGCCGCATGCTGTTCATGGCACGAATAGCAGACGGCATTCTTGGGGAACGTCCTGCCTACGTTACTGTCGCCGAATCCCACGAACGCCCACCCGCCCGGAAAGTGCGCCGCGTCCTTAATGTGGATCGATCGCGCCATAATGTTACTCGTCTGAAAGTGGCCCTTCTGGTTGATCGACCCTTTATTCGCGGCCATCCGGCCTTCGAGCACCAGAACCGTTTTGTCCGGCCACGTTCCCGTCGCCACGAACGCCTTGTAAGCTTCGGGATTGACGAAGATGTTATCGAACATCGAATGATCGCCGATCGCCAGTTCCGGGTTGTAGTCCATGTCTAACCCGGAAGTCAGGTAAATCCACTCCCGATAATTCGCCGGGAAAATCAATTGGCCATCGGCCGTGTATTGAGGAGCGCCCGCATCCGCCGCGCCAGCGGCAGCGCTCGAAGCGCAGGGCACGATCAACAATCCGCAAATTGCCACCAGAAAGAAGATTCGCATAGCCATCCCTTTTCCCCACACGCGCACATTGACGGACACCCCGACAGAGCGATCCGCGTGATTCTAGATATACGAATGTGTACTGAAGAAGTTCCGCAAACCGCAAACCGCCGCGGACCTCGCCCCCCCCCGCGCTACCTCCCAAACATCGGGTAATGGCTGGCCGCGCCCATCAGAAACAGCAGCGGAAACGACAAAAAGAAATTCGCTCGCGACATCAAGAATGCCTGCCTCATCATCCCTTTCGCTTTATCCGGCATCGGCGTCCCGTTCTTCGCCCCGTCCGCCGTCCACAAAATAATCCGCTTCTGGATACGCCAGATCACGCCCCACACATTCAGCAACATCATCCAGCCAATCCCGCCGCCGATTCCGATCGCCAGTAGTTGATTGCTCTCCCACTCATGATTGTTGAAGTGCAAAAACGCCGCCGCCGCCGCCGTCACCATCACGATATAGATCACCGCCAGCACCGGCCCTTTATCCAGCGCGCCTTTTCCCGGAATCAGGCACACATACATCAGTGCCCAGGTCACCGTCCAGATCAGGAAAAACGACCCAAACACCGCGCCTGCTGAGCCTCCGCCATTGTGCGCATCCGTGCCCACAATCTTCCCGAAGTATGCCAGGCCCATCAGCACCGTCAGCACCGCCGACCATCGGAACCACCACAGTGCCCGCGACATCAGGTCCGGCAGCACTTTCCCCTTCGTCGCCGGGTCCAGGCCTTTCATGAACGGCACGTTTACCAGATTGAAAAAATACAGCAGTCCGATCCAAGTAATGCCGCCCACAAGGTGCAGCCAACGAAACATCATCAGAAGATTCGTGTCCAAATCGGTCGGCAGTGTGATATTCAATTCCGGCTCCTGTTCTGGCAACTCACGCGACAACCGCGATCCGCAAAAGCGAACGATTATATTGAACTGGTGAGCAAGATAATAGCCGATCTCGCCTCTGTTCGCTTTTCGTAAACTCTCGTGAATTTAATTGCCGCAGATGTTGAAAAGCGCGCTCTCAGGCCGTATTGTATAGGCCAACCAAGCGTACGTTGCTGCGATCGCCCTCCCTCAGCGCAAGACGCGGCCATGTAACGAATAAAGGAGATCGGCAATGGAAGCTAAGCCGGCACAACAGAACATTCAAGATTCCTTCCTTAACACAGCACGTAAGGAACGGCACAACATAACGATTTATCTCGTTAGCGGAGTTAAGTTAACGGGCCGAATCCGATCCTTCGACAAGTATTCCGTGGTGCTTGAAACCAGCAATCAGGAGCAGTTGATCTTCAAGCACGCCATCTCAACCGTGGTTATTGCGCGTGGGGCGCATAACCATACCGAGGGGAAACCCGCGCCGGTTGCCAGTATCGGCGAGGCGGCATCCGCTCAAGGCTCCGGCACGCAAGGATAAGTAAAGCTACAATAGCTTTGCTTGCCGAAGCATGATTCCAGACTAAGCGAACGGGCTAGCTCGCGCCGTGAGCTCAAGGCCGTCTTCAATCCCTCGGAGCGCCGCGAACGCGCGTTCCTTGTCGGGGTAGAATTCCGCACGCGCGGCCGCGCCACTCCGGGCAACTCCGCGCTCACTGCTGGAGCTCAGGCCGCCCGCGATCACGCCACCAGCATCGCCCCCTCGCGCCGCATCGATTCGCCCGACTTCAGCTCCGAAGAATCGCTTGACGAATTGCGCTCGCTCGCCTCCAGCGCCGGAGCCGAGATTGCCGGCGAGTTCATGCAGCATCGCGACCGTCCCGATCCCGCCACGCTCATCGGCAAAGGCAAGCTCGAAGAAATCGCCGGCGCATCCGCCTCCGTCTCCGCCGACGTCATCCTCTTCGATCACGATCTCTCGCCCTCACAGCAGCGCAACATCGAGCGCGTCGTCGACACGCGCGTCATCGACCGCACCCAGCTTATCCTCGACATCTTCGCCAAACACGCCCGCACCCGTGAAGGCCAGTTGCAGGTCGAGCTCGCGCAACTCGAATACATGCTCCCGCGCCTCGCCGGACGCGGCATCGAAATGTCCCAGCTCGGCGGCGGCATCGGCACCCGCGGACCCGGTGAAACTCAGCTGGAAACCGACCGCCGCAAGATCTACCGCCGCATCCGCCACGTCAAACAGCAAATCGAAAACGTTCGCCGCATCCGCGCCCAGCAGCGCCAGCGCCGCGAGTCCATCCCCGTCGCCACCGTCGCGCTCGTTGGATACACGAACGCGGGCAAGTCGACGCTCTTCAACGCGCTCACCAACGCCAGCGTCCTGGCGTCTTCGCGCATGTTCGCCACGCTCGATCCCACGCTCCGCAGCGCTGAGCTTCCCTCGAAGCGCAAAATCGTCCTCTCCGACACCGTCGGTTTCATTCGCCACCTGCCGCACACGCTCGTCTCCGCCTTCCGCGCCACGCTCGAAGAGGTCCAGCGCGCCACGCTCATCCTCCAGGTCTCCGACGCCAGCAGTCCCATCTCCGCCGAGCAGGATGCGCAGGTAGAAACGGTCCTCAAAGAGCTCGAAGCCAACGAGAAGCCGCGCCTGCGCGTGATGAACAAAATCGACCTACTGTCTCCCAAGCAGCGCGAATCATTGCGTGACGATAGCCAGACGATCCACGTCTCCGCCGCCAAAGGCATCGGCCTCACCACGCTCCTCGACCGCATCGACGCCGTCCTCGAAGAAGACAGGCCCACCCGCGTTCGTCTCCGCATTCCGCAAAAAGAAGGGAAGACGCTAGCCATGCTAGAAGCTCGCGCCCGCATCTACTCGCGCAAATACACTGGCGGACTGGTCGAATTAGAAGCCGACGCCCCCGAGTCGCTGCTGCGGAGGATGCGGGAATGGGTCGTGGAGTAGATCTCCGTAATAAAACGCCTCCCAACCGTCCGGTCCAGTCACCTCCACCCGGTGACCCCAGTCACACCGCGCCGCTCTCCCATCACCGCCCGCCCGCGCCCCACAATGTAAACTCAATTAACGGGAGCACACAATGTCCACACCCTGGTCGTCCCGTTACGCGCAGCGCATCAAAAGCGTTCACAGCTCCGCCATCCGCGAGCTTCTCAAAATCACCCAAAAACCCGAAATCATCTCCTTCGCCGGAGGCCTGCCCGCGCCCGACGTATTTCCTGTCGAGCGCTTTCGCGAAGCTTGCAGCAAGGTTCTTGCCGAAAATGCGCGTGTCGCGCTGCAATATGGCGCCACCGAAGGCTATGAGCCCCTTCGCGAAATGATCGCCCGCCATGCCGAGCGCTATGGCGTAAAAGCGAAACCCGAGAACGTCCTTATTACCTCCGGCTCGCAACAAGCCCTCGATCTCATCGGCAAGCTGCTCATCAATCCCGGCGACCGCGTCCTCGTCGAAGCGCCCACCTATCTCGGTGCGCTCCAGGCCTTCAACGTCTACGGCGCCGAATATCTCTGCGTGCCCAGCGACAATGACGGCGTCCGCACCGATCTTCTCGAAGAGCCGCTCCGCTCCGGCCCCAAGTTCATGTATATCCTCCCCAACTTCCAGAACCCGGGCGGTACGACTCTCGCCGAAGGCCGCCGCCACGAGCTCGTTCTCCTCGCCGAGCGCTACGGCATTCCCATCATCGAAGACGATCCCTACGGCCAGCTTCGTTACGAAGGCGAGCATCTGCCGCCGCTGGTTGTGCTCGACCGGGAGAATCTTCGCCGCGACCGTGGCTACTCCATCGGCAACGTGATCTATCTCAGCACCTTCTCCAAGACGCTCGCTCCCGGCCTGCGCATGGCCTGGATCGTCGCTCCTCCGGAAGTTATCCTGAAGCTTGTCCAGCTCAAGCAGGGCGCCGATCTTCACACTTCCACCTTCGGTCAGATGGTCGCCTACGAAGTCGCCCGCGACAATTTCCTCGACGAGCACATCAAGCTCATTCGCCGCGTCTACGGCGAGCGCCGCGACGTGATGCTCGCCGCGCTCAAAGAGCACTTCCCGCCGGAAGCCACCTGGACCCATCCCATGGGCGGACTCTTCCTGTGGGTAACATTGCCCGTCGGCATGGATTCGCATCGCCTCTTCGAAGCCGCTCTCAAAGAGAATGTCGCCTTCGTTCCCGGCGACTCGTTCTATTCCGGCAACGGCTACGCCGAAGAAGGACTGCGCCACCTCCGCCTGAACTTCTCCAACGCCCAGCCCGAGCAGATCCGCGAAGGTATTCGCCGTCTCTCGGTGGCCATCAAAAGCCAGATGGCCGCAATACGGCCGGAGCCCGTTGTGGCCGGCTAGCCAATCTGGCCAGGAATCGACCGAACCCCGCTCGGAAGCGCCGCGCGGGGTTTTCTCTTGCCGCACAAATCTCAGGGAATATTTTTGTGGTTTTGGCCGTGGTCGTTCGTCCTTTTCCCTTGGTCCCTCGATGGTCGCTTGCGCCTTCGCTACACGTTATTTGTCGTTTGTTCTTTCGGGAGGATTACTATCTTGATATGGGGGTACCCCCCCCTCATACTCGGTCTTTTGGAATCAAAGACTTAGTCTAAGTTGGACGCCAAAGTATTCAATTAAAACGACTTGAACTTATTTCTCGTATCATTAGCTATTTCAATAGTTTATCTTTGATTTCGCGATATTTCACTCCAAAGTATTCAATCTATTAAAGTTACACTTAAAGTATTGAAATATATAAGGTTGATACCTGTTATTTCTGCTTTAGCCCGGCCCTATCTCAGCACATGTGATGCTCCCAAATCGCAGAGGTCAACATGGAATTGTTACCTGAGCGTTAACATTAGGTTGAGGGTGAAACGGTGCGTAAGTCAAGAAAAAACTGGCCGACAGCCCAGGGCCGACAGCCCCGCGCCGAAAGCCCAGATTTCAGAGCCGAAAGCTTAGCTATCTTCTGCCGAAAGGATCCTCCAGCGACGGACTTTGCGGAGTAAACAGTTCGGATCCATCCTCGAGAATGTGCATGTCATCTTCGAGCCGAATCCCGAATTCGCCGCGAATATAAATTCCCGGTTCGTCGCTGAACGTCATGTTCGGTTGCAACTTGGTCGTGTTGCCGCGCACCAGGTAAGGCCACTCATGCCCGTCCATGCCCATGCCATGGCCGAGGCGATGCGTGAAGTATTTATAGTCGGGACCATAGCCTGCGTCGGTGATGACCTTCCGCGCCGCCGCATCGACCGATCCCGCTTCGACTCCCGGTTTCGCCGCGGCCAGCGCGGCGCTCTGCGCGCGATGGACAATTTCAAAAACCTGTTTCATCTTTTCGCTCGGCTTGCCCAGAACAAATGTTCGCGATATGTCGGAGGCGTAACCTTCCACCGAACAACCGCCATCCATCAGCACAATCGTTCCTTCCCGAATTTCCTGCGGAGCGATCGAGCCATGCGGAAACGCCGAATACTCTCCCACCTGCGCGTCAGCGCCGCCCTCAAATCCGAGTTGCCGGTGTGCGTTCTCTACCATTTTCTCTACGTCTTTCTGCGTCATACCGACTTTCATCGAACGGTAAGTCGCTTCATAAGCGGCCAGCGTGACCTTGGCGGCGAGCCGCATCAGCTCGATTTCATGCGCGCTCTTGACCATGCGGCAGCCCGCGGTCACCGGAGTCGCGCTCGTGAAGGTCGCGCCCGATGCGGCTTTCCGAATGTTGTCGGTGAAGACGAATTTGATCGTCTCCTCGTAGCCGATCGTTCCTCCCGCAATTCCGCGGTCGCCGAGTCCCTGTGCCACCCGAGCATAAGGGCTCTCGTCCTCCTGCCACACGCGCACGTCAGGATTCTTGCCGTTCGGACCAAGCGCAATCTGCTCCCGCGCTCGCCCTTCCTCGAACGCCGGTGCGACATAGAACGCGTCTCCCTTCGCTGGAAGCACCATGGCAAACAGGCGCTCGCCGCCCCACCAGTCAATCCCAGTGAAGTAGACGAGCGATGTCCCCTGTGTGAGCAGAATGGCCGAGAGATTGTTCTCGCGCATCAACTGCCGCGCTCGTTCCTGGCGCGCAGCGCGCTCCTCCAATGTGATCGGCTTTACCTCATCGCGCCTCGAGCGCAGCGCAGCTATGGCGGGAGGAACAGCTTCCGCGCCTTCGGCGCGAGCGAACTGCGGAATCATAGCTCCGGAAGCGCTGACAATAGCTCCGGTCTTCAGGAATCGGCGGCGTGAGAACAAGGAAGCCTCCTAGTTTTGGGGTTCGAGGAAAGAGCCTACATTATAAGGAACACGCTGGGAAGCGCTCGGGACGGGTGAACCATCTCCATGTTGGGATAGGAATTGCCATTTGCCATGGCATATGCCATACTTCATGGTATGAACGTGACCATCGACAAAGCGGGCCGCATTATCGTCCCCAAAGAGGTCCGGCAGCGTTTGGGGCTGCGCGCCAACGCCGAGCTCGAACTCGTCGACCACCCCAACGGAATCCTCCTGCGTCCGGTCCAATCCCGGCCCTCCCTGGTCAAAATCCATGGCTTACTTGTGCATCAAGGACAGTTGGAAGATGGCGCTGACTTGGACGGCTTGATCGAATCCGCACGCGACGAACGCATACGCGACATCCTTCGGTCTTGAGCATGGTCGTCTTCTTCGATACCAGCGTTCTAGTGGCGGCGTCCAGTTCCTCGCATCCCCACTTCGCCCAGGCTTCGGCCGCTGTCCGCCGCGTCCTCGACGGCAAAGATAAGGGATTTGTCAGCCAGCATTCGATCGCGGAGGTTTTTTCCGCTCTGACCGTTATGCCGGTAATTCCTCGCATTCATCCCATGGAAGCGGCGGCGATAATCCGCGATAATATCCTGAAGAATTTTGAGACCGTCGCGCTCGACAAGGATGACTATCTGAGCGCGATGATGATCGTCTCCGAATCGGGCTGGCCCGGAGGCAAGATCTATGATGCGCTGCTCCTTTGTTCTGCCGCCAAAACTTCGGCGCAAAGGATCTATACTTTCAACCTGAAAGATTTCAAGCTGCTGGCTCCGAGTCGCATGCAACATCTAATCTGCGCTCCCTAGGAGGACTCATGGGCACTTATGCCGCCGCAACCGGACGCATGGTCGCGCACAACATGGTTACCACGCAGTTCGAACTCGACGGATTCCGCGTCGTTCGCACCCTCGGCGTAGTGCGCGGAATCACCGTGCGCTCGCGCTCCATCTTCGGCACGATTGGCGCGGGCTTGCAGACGATTGTTGGCGGCAACATCAGCCTGCTGACTAATCTCTGCGAGAAAACGCGCGCCGAAGCCTTCGACCTCATGCTTCAGCACGCCGCGGATATGGGCGGAAATGCGGTAGTCGGCGCACGCTATGACGCCACCGAAGTGATGCAGGGCGTCACGGAAGTGCTTGCCTACGGCACCGCGGTTTTCGTCGAACCGGCAAAGTAGTGGTCTTCAATAATGGCGCAGAGAGACGGGCCTGCTCTCGATCGATAACGAATGCAACCAACCTCGCGAAGCGGCCCAATCTCCCGGGCAACTATTCTTTGTACAAGAATCCCGCCACCAGCGTTGCCAGGATCGCGCCAACCCACGAATCAAGCATCCAGCCGAGCGGCAGCACCCGAGGAATCGGAGACCATGCCGCCTGCGCAAAGTTACACGGGAAGCCCATGCAGAAACCGATCAGGATTCCGATCTTCAACGCCGTCTTGAGACCGGGACCCGCAGTCGCTCGGCTCCACGCATACAGGTAGGAGAGAATGATCGACAGCACGAAGATCAGCCCGATCCACTGTCCCACGAAAAACGGGTACCGCGGCGCCTTGAGAAACAAACCCTGCCTCTGCATGGCCTCGTAAAATGGACCCTGGTGCATGCCGATAAAGAAGCTCCACACATTCCACACTACGCCGCCGGCAATGCCGCCCATCCACACGCGTGCCGTATTCAGTTTCATCGTCGCCCCCTAAATTGTGTTTGGAATGCGACACAAGTCTACAATCCGCACGAATGCTGGGGAAGAACCTAACGCGGCACCGGGTCAGTCGACCGGAGCAAGCAGGCGCTCCACGGCGCGTTGCCGATAAGCAAATGTCCGGCGCATCTGGGGAGCGATGAAGAGCGCGTTGACAATCCTGCCCAGCGGTTCGAAGCCGACTTCGTATTCCATCCGGTCGCGAATGCGCGTGCCAGAAATCCCTCCCCGGCTTTCCGCCGCAAACTCGTGCCGGTGATGCCAACTGTGAAACGGCCCCTTCGTCTGCACGTCTGAGAAAAATTCGTTCAGGCCGAATCCGACAATCTGTGCCTCCGATTTGATCCGCATTGGCAGGAAGGGAAGCGCGCGATAAGAGGCGATGAACTTCGTGCCGACGCCGGCAAAGTGAGCGCGCGTTCCAGTGGGCGGGGCCACGACGGTCATCTCCTCGAACCGGATCTTCAGCCATGACGGCATGATGCCCGGAAGATTCATCGGATCGGCAAAGAATGCAAACACCTTATCCAGTGGAGCCGCGATCCATTGCTCGAACTGCGCTTGGTAGGGCATTAAGGAAGACTGCGGCCATGTTTTCCACAACCGTGCTCTAGCAACTAAAAGTCCGCCGTGGCGAAAATTTGGCGAAAGGTCACAAGGCGAACCAAGTCTTAAAACACCACGAATTGTGGTCATCTTTTTCGTTAACCACAACCTCTAGCGGTCTTAAACTCGGGTTCAAATTCGGCGTCTCGACCTTAAAGTTTCTTATTGACAATAAACCACTTAGGCGTAATATGTGGTCAAAAGTGGTTGAAAGTGGAATAAGCAGTAGAGTTCGGGGCGGATTTGCTGTTCCGAAGAGGCGCCAGTGGTATTGGAGACTGACACCCCCAAAACGAGCCCAAACGAACCGGATTCCACCTGTTTTGCGGCCGCTTCTACCTCCCTCGTACTGTTGGCTGTGGTAGCAGCCAGATGTAAACGGACCCCCGGAACCAGCAGGGCACATGTTTCGCGGCAATCACCCAACTCGCGTGGACGAAAAAGGACGGCTCAAAGTCCCCGCGGAATTCAAGCGGGTGATCGACGAGAAATATGCCCAGCGATTCTACATCACAAGTTTGGACGGCGTTATTGCTCAGATTTATCCCTTCGAGGAATGGGAGCGGATCGAGCAGAAGTTGGCTCAGCTTTCGACGTACAACCCAACCAAGAAGAAGTTTCTAACGCGCACGAACTATTACGGGCAGGTCGTAGAGATGGACGGGCAGGGGCGTCTGCTGATTCCACAGACTCTGCGCGAGGCGGCGCAGATTCGCGGCGATGTGGCAGTGCTCGGAAATCTGACTTACCTGGAGGTCCGGAACCAAGAAGCGCTCGACAAGGAGATTCAAGAGCCCTTCACGGATGAAGACACAAAGACGCTCGACGACCTGGGCATCTAGTGGAAATGGATTTTGGACAAAACATCCCCGAGTGGGGTGGACGTGGCCAGGGTGGACACGTTCCGGTTCTTTTAAAAGAAGCGATCGATTTCTTGGCCGTAACGCGTGGCGGAACTTATCTGGATGCCACGGTGGGCTTGGGCGGGCACAGTTTCGAAATAGCAAAACGCCTCGGCGCACCGGGACATTTGATTGGCTTCGATAAGGATCCCGCGGCGCTCGCAATTGCAAGGAAAATCCTCGTTATTAGTCCTTCGTCCTTGGTCCTTAGCGAAGGCCAAAGGACGAATGACGAAGGACGGGTGGGCGACTGGCCGACGGTGACGCTGATGCACGCGTCATTTGCCGAAGTAGGCGAGCGCATCCCGCCCGCCTCACTCGACGGCTTGCTGGCCGACCTGGGCGTAAGCAGCCTGCAACTCGGCGACCCAGCGCGGGGATTCAGTTTTCAGGCGGATGGGCCGTTGGACATGCGGATGAATCCGCTGTCCGGCCGAACCGCCGAACAAGTGGTAAACCACCTCGACGAGCGCGAGCTTGCCGATGTGATTTACGAATTCGGTGAGGAAAGGAGGTCGCGGAGAATCGCCAGAGCCTTGGTTCGGGCGCGGCCGATTATGACGACAAAGCAGTTGGTTGACGTCATATCAGCCGCGGCCCGGCCCATGAATGCATCTGAGAGGCGAATTCATCCGGCGACCAGAACCTTTCAAGCTCTCCGAATCTTCGTAAACCGTGAACTGGACGATCTGAAAGCACTGCTGGAGGCGGCGCCTCGCGTGCTGAAGCCGGGCGGAAGGCTGGTGGTCATCAGCTTTCACTCGCTCGAAGACCGGATCGTCAAGGACGCAACGCGTGAAGGCGCAAAGCAAGGCCAGTACCGGCTGCTGACAAAGAAGCCGGTGACGGCGACGGAAGAAGAGATCGAAAGCAATCCGCGCTCGCGCAGCGCCAAGATGCGGGCGGCGGAAAAGATTTGAGTTGCTCCGGAGAAACTGCCGGGCTCCCGGTGCGGTGATCGTAAGGCGTGCCGGGTAAAAGTTTTACAAAAAAACAGCCGCCCTCGGCTGTCCTGCCGAACGGAGTTCGGCAGTTGTCCCAGGTTCTGTGGTGGAGTTATTTCGGGGCGGTCCAACAGAAAGGCAAATAAGGCCGAGCCCGAAAACGAAGGCGGAAATAAGAACAATGTTTACAGGTTCGACAATCGACGAACTGTTCGCGACCGTAGAACGCGTGGAACACACGCTGGAAGCGAGCGAATTTGTGATCGCGGAATCGCTGATGGGAGACTCCTGGTTCGCCTCTGTCCAGGACCAATCCGAATACGATTCCAAGCTCGATGTGGCATAAGCAGTTCTCGCAATCATAGAAAGTTGGAGCAAGTATGAGCGCCGCCGTCGCGATGCACCCAATTTCTCCGAGAGGACGCAAGTCCTGCTGGCTGGGTACGCCGGAGATTTATTTCCGCAAGAACATCGACAACTCGCGCCTGGTGAAGGTCGAAGACCCTCGTCGCGAGCGCGAAATGCGCGTGTTCGGCATAGTTCTCTTCTGTCTGTTCCTGTTGGTGATGGGATACGCGCTCCAGCACTTCCGCGCGATTGAGTACGGCTACAAGATCGAAGCGTTGCGTTCGCAGCGTGACGGCCTCGCCGGAATGAATCAGGCTTTGCGCCTCGAAGAGTCGTCCCTGCGCGATCCGGATCGCATCGACGCCGTAGCCCGCAAGATGGGACTGCAATCCCCCCAGCCCGGCCAGGTCATTCGCATGGATGCCGCGGGCGACGTTGGCTCGCCGGTAATGGCTAGTGTCGCGCCGGTCTCTGTCGTCTCGGCAAGATAGTCCGTGTAGGGCGGACACTCTTGTCCGCCGGGTTTGGCTTTTTTCTCGGCGGCTCTTCGGGGCCGCCGAATGTTTCTGAGGTTGGCAATGACGGCGACCAACTCTTCCAGCACCGCGCGCTTCCGGCTCTACGCCCTCGCCGGCTTTCTTTGCTTATGGCTTGTTGTCATCTGCGTGCGTCTCGTCTATCTGCAAATCTTCTGCTACGGAGACTTCGAGCGGCGCGCCCAGCATCAGCAGCAGCGCAGTTTCGAACTCTCCGCGAGACGCGGCGTCATTTACGATCGCGCCGGCCACGAACTCGCGATGTCGATCAATGTCGAATCGGCATTTCTTGTGCCCAGCGAAACACCCGACCTTCCAAACGTGATCAGCCTGATCACGCGCATTACGGGTGACGATCCGCGAATTGTGCTCGCCGATTGCCAGGCCCATAAGACGTTCTGCTGGGTCGCGCGCAAAGCCGATGCCGAAACCGCCGATCGCATCCGCGCCCTGAATCTTAAGGGCATTCATTTTCAAAAAGAGCCGAAGCGCTTTTATCCCAAGCGCGAGCTTGCTGCCCAGGTGCTTGGTTACGTCGGCACAGAGGATCAGGGTCTGAGCGGACTCGAACGCGAATTCAACTCCGACCTCGAAGGCAAGCCCGGCAAGCTGATGATCTCAGTTGATGCGCGTAAACGCTGGTTCGCCAGCGTGGAGCAGGAATCCACGCCGGGAAAAAGTCTGGTTCTAACGATCGACGAAAATATTCAGGCGATCGCCGAGCGCGAGCTTCAGCGCGGCATGGAGGAGACCAAGGCCATCGCGGGCACGGTGGTCGTTGAAAATCCACATACCGGTGAAATTCTCGCGCTTACCAACCGCCCCACTTTCAATCCGAACAACCGCAATGAGATCAAGCCCGACGTGCTCAAGAATCACGCGGTGAGCGACATCTACGAGCCGGGTTCGACCTTCAAGATGGTGACCATCTCCGCCGGCCTCGAAGAAAAAGTCACGCGGCCCGACGAGATGTTCGACTGCCAGATGGGATCGATCGTGATCAACGGCATGCGCATTCGCGACAGCCGCCCGCACGGCATGCTCTCGGTCTCCGACATCATCGCCGAATCGAGCGACGTGGGCGCGATTAAAGTCGCCATGCGCCTTGGCAACGACCGCTTCTACAAATACATTCGCGGCTTCGGATTCGGCCAGCGGACCGGCATCGAACTGCCGGGCGAAACTCGCGGTATGACGAAGCCGCCGGAGCGCTGGTCGAAGGTTTCGTTCGCCGCCATCTCGATGGGCCAGGAAATCGGCATCTCCGCGGTGCAGCTAGCCGCGCTGATCTCGACCGTCGCCAATGATGGCGTTCGCGTTCCGCCGCGCATCGTCGCCGGATCGATCGCCCCGCAAAACGCGCCGCAGACCATCGCCTTCCAGCCCGCCGAAGGCACGCGCGTGATCTCGTCGCTCACCGCCGCCCAAATGCGCCAGATGCTGCAAGGAGTCGTGCTCCACGGTACCGGCCGCAAGGCGCTTCTCGAAGGTTACAGTTCGGCGGGAAAGACTGGTACGGCACAAAAAGTCGATCCAAACACTGGCGCCTATTCGAAAACAAAATATGTCGGGTCCTTCGCCGGATTTGCCCCGATCAACAATCCGCAAATCGCGGTCGTCGTGATTCTCGATTCCGCTGTCGGCTTGCATCAGGGCGGCCAGGTTTCGGCTCCTATCTTTCAGCGCATTGTCCAGCAGGTTCTCGAGTACGAGCATGTGCCGCACGATGTCGAACTGCCTCCGAGCCGGCAAGTGTTGCTCGCCCGGCGCAACGTGCCGGGAGCAAGCGTCGATGAGAGTTCGCCCGATCACCTCGGCGCAAGCCTCGATCTTGCCGAAGCGGCCAGCGAGACAGGCATAGCAGTTCAGGCGAAGCCCGCGACCACCGAACCGGCCGCCGGAACGACAAAGCCCGCAGCTGATGCACAGGTCGTTGCCGCTGCTTTGACCCATGCGGAACCTGCCAATGAACTTTCCGCGCCATCCGCTCCGGCGCCCGTCACCCTGCAACCCAAGGCGTCCGGTGGCACGGTGGTACTCGACGTCGAGGAAGGCGGAATTGAAGTGCCGTCATTCCTGGGAAAAAGCCTACGGGCCGCCATGGAAGCCGCGCAGGATGCTGGACTCGAAATCGAAACCATGGGCAGCGGCGTTGCCCGCGAGCAGTCTCCGCTACCGGGCGCACATGTCGCCTCGGGCGCTCATGTAGTGGTGCGTTTCGGAAGGTGATCGGCCACAACCGAAAGGGCATTGCCTGCGCACGTTGATTGACATTTTTGTACTGCGGGCCGTCCAATAGAGTCACTTCCATGACCTTCGAACAACTCCTGGATGGCGCAGAAGTCCTCTCGCAGAGCGGAAATCCGCCGATTAGCGGCCTCGACTACGACTCGCGCCGCGTGCGGACGGGCTTCGCCTTCGTGGCCATGAAGGGAGAAACCAGCGACGGCAATCGCTTCATCGATCCGGCCATCGCCGCTGGAGCCGTCGCCATCGTCACCGACTCAACCGCCGAAAAGCCGCGCCCAGCAGTTGCCTGGGCGCAAGTTCCGCACGGCCGCCGCGCCTTGGCCCGTCTCAGCGCAAATTTCTACCATCGTCCTGCCGAGCGCATCGCCAACACCGGCGTCACCGGCACCAACGGAAAGAGCACGACCGCATTCATCGTGGAGTCTATTCTGCAAGCCGCGGGTCGAAAGACGGTGCTCGTCGGCACGATCGAGTACCACGTTGCCGGCAAAATTCTGCCCGCGCCGCACACCACGCCCGAAGCGCTCGAACTCAATCAATTGCTCGCCGACGGTCTGGCGCAAGGCGTGACCGAATCTGTCATGGAAGTTTCCTCCCACGCCCTCGAGCAGCAGCGCGTCTTCGGAATTCCCTTCGACGTCGCGGTCTTCACCAATCTCACGCGCGACCATCTCGACTATCACCACACCATGGACGAATACTTCCGCGCCAAGCAGATCCTCTTCGAAGGCTGCGGAACCGAGCCGCCGCGGGCTGCCGTTCTGAATATCGACGATGAACACGGGCGCGAACTCACCAAGCTCGCGAACAAGAAAAGCAGCCTCGTTTTGTCATACGGCCTCGCTGCCGGAGATTTCCATGCCGAATCGATCGACATCACGCCGCGGGGCACGCGGTTTCAAATGCCGACTCCCGCGGGCGTTCTCGACATTTGGTCGCCGCTGATCGGCAAGGTGAATATCTATAATGTCCTCGCCGCGGCCGCTGCGGCGCATGCTCGTGGTTGTTCGGCGGAGGCGATCACAAAAGGCATCGCAAATCTCTCGCGCGTTCCCGGCCGCTTCGAGCGCATCGACTGCGGCCAGCCTTTTACGGTAGTCGTCGATTACGCGCACACCGACGACGCGCTGCGAAACCTGACCGCAATCGCTCGAAATTTCGTCAATCCAGAGGGAGGCATCGGCGCCCACGCTCGTGCGGGCATGAGCCTCAAAGGAAGAGTCATCACTCTGTTTGGCTGCGGCGGCGACCGCGACCGCACCAAGCGTCCGCTGATGGGCGAAGCAGCCGGGAAGGGAAGCGACTTCGTCGTACTCACCTCCGACAATCCCCGCTCCGAGGACCCGCTAGCCATCATCAATGACGCGATGGTTGGTCTCCAGAAATCGGGCACGAAATACGTGACCGAGCCCGACCGTCGTAAAGCCATTGGGATCGCGATTGCAAATGCCGCGCCCGGCGATATCGTCCTGCTCGCCGGCAAAGGCCACGAGAAGATGCAGACGGCAAAGGGCAAGTCGGTCCCCTTCGACGACGTGGAAGTTGCGCGCGAAACCCTGGCCGCGCTTGGCTATCAATGTGCTCATGAAACGGCGGCGAACCCGGCCGAGACGACCGCATGAAACTTCCACTCACACGCATCGTGGAATTCCTGGCGGCGACAGGCGACTACGATCCCACCGCCGTGGCTCAGGGATATTCCATCGATTCCCGCACCGTGCAGGCAGGCGATCTCTTTTTCGCGGTGAAAGGCGAGCGGCTTGATGGCCACGACTTTGTCGACGCCGCGCTCGCTCGCGGCGCGATCGCGGCGGTGGTGCGCAAGGATCACATAACGCGGTATGCGGATTCCAAAGGTCTGATCACGGTCGATGACACACTGGCCGCGCTTCAGATTCTTGCCACGGCGGTGCGCAAACTCTGGGGAAAGACAGCCATTGGTATCACCGGTTCGATGGGCAAGACCACGACCAAAGAAGCAGTTGCGCATCTGCTATCGATCAAGTATCGCGTCCATCGCACCAAAGGCAACTTCAATAATCATTTCGGATTGCCGCTTGGGTTGCTGACGCTCGAACCTGAATACGACCTGGCCGTCGTCGAAATGGGCATGAATCACGCTGGCGAGATCACCGCGCTCGCGCACATCGCCCAGCCCAACGAAGGTCTCGTCACCAACGTCGGTCCGGTGCACCTCGAATTTTTCGACTCCATCGCTGGCATCGCGCGCGCCAAGTACGAGCTGATCGAATCGCTGCCCGCGACGGGAACCGCGTTTCTCAATGCGGATGACCAATACGTCAGTCAGTTTGGCCGCGACTTCAAAGGCCGCGTGGTGCTCTTTGGATTGAGTCCGATGGCTGACGTGCGCGCGGAAAACATTCGGCCTGCCGGAACCGAGGGCACGCGTTTCGATCTGATTTCCGCGACTGGCCTGCGTCAAGCGGTACACAGCCCGTTGCTCGGCCAACACAACGTATATAACGTCCTGGCCGGAGCCGCGGTGGCCCTGGAGCATGGTGTAACGCCTTCGGAGATTGCCGAGGCTTTGCCGGCGATGGCCGCCGCCGACAAGCGCGGCGAGGTCGTTCACCTAGGCAACATCACGGTCATTAACGATTGCTACAATTGCAATCCGAACGCGCTCAACGCGATGGTGGACACCCTGGCTGCGATGCCCGCCAAGCGGCGCATCGTGGTCGCGGGTGAAATGCTGGAACTCGGTTCCGAGGCGGAAGAGTTGCACAGACGTTGCGGACGGCATATCGCGGAAAAGGCGATTGACGTGCTTCTTGGAGTGCGCGGGTTGGCGGCGGCAACCGTAGAAGCCGCACGCAGCGCGGGCATGCGCGCCGAATTTGTCGCCAAGCCTGAAGAGGCCGGCGAGTGGCTGGCCCGCGAAACAAAGGATGGAGATGTAGTGCTGCTGAAAGCCTCGCGTGGTGTAAAGCTCGAAAAAGCGCTGGACAGTTGGAAGCAAAGGTTGGCAGCGCCTATTGTCGCGAACGACCAGCGACGAACGACCAACGACTGCCGACCAACGACCAACGACTGACGACGGAGAGAACTTGCTTTATTGGCTCTTATATCTGAAGCTCTTTCATTACTTCCCACCCTTTCGCATTTTTCGTTACCTCACGTTTCGCACCGCCTTCGCCAGCCTGACCGCGCTTTTCACCGGACTCATCGTCGGCCCCATCGTTATCCAACGCCTGCGCGATTTCCAGATTGGCCAGTACATTCGCGAGGAGGGCCCGCAAGCCCACCAGAAGAAAGCCGGCACGCCAACCATGGGCGGACTGCTTATTGCGATCGCCGTTCTTGTGCCGACTCTGCTCTGGGCGGATCTGAGCAATCCATTTGTCTGGATCGCGGTTTTTTCGACCCTGGCCTTTGCGGCCATCGGGTTTACTGACGATTATTTGAAGGTCGTGCACCGCCAAAACCTCGGCCTCACGGCTCGCGCAAAACTCGGTTATCAGATTCTTTCCAGCATTGCGATTGCAGTTGCGCTCATCGTCCTCGATCATCGTGGCGAATATTCGACCAAACTGGTTGTACCTTTCTTCAAGCAGTTCAAGCCCGATCTCGTCATCGAACGGCTGGCGAAAAATCCGCATCTCTGGCCAATCGCATTCCTGCCATTCGTAGCCTTCGTCGTGATCGTTATTGTTGGATCGAGCAACGCTGTTAACCTAACCGACGGCCTCGACGGTCTCGCGATTGGCTGCACCGTGATCGCCGCGGGCGCATTGACTGTTCTGACGTATGTCAGCGGCCACGCGACCTTCGCAGCCTATCTCGAACTGCAAAGAATGCCGCAGATCGGCGAACTCACCATTTTTTGCGGTGCTATGGTCGGGTCGGCCATTGGATTTCTCTGGTACAACGCGCATCCGGCAGAGGTCTTCATGGGCGACGTCGGTTCACTCGCCCTTGGTGGCGCTATCGGCACCGTCGCCGTGATGATCAAGCAGGAATTGCTCCTGCCCTTCATCGGTGGCGTCTTCGTCATTGAAGCGATTTCAGTCATCTTGCAGGTCGGCTCCTACAAGCTGCGCAAAAAAAGAATCTTCAAGATGGCGCCCATCCATCACCACTTCGAACTGCTCGGCTGGTCGGAGTCGAAAGTGATTGTGCGCTTCTGGATTGCGTCGCTGGTATTCGCGCTGTTTGCGCTGACGACGCTAAAATTGAGGTAGGGCGCTGCGGCGCAAGAGAATTTGGTAATTTTGTAATCGGGTGATTTTGCAATCTGAACCCGTAGGCTCGCTACGGGTTCCTAAATTACCAAATTACAAGTTAACAAATTACGAAATAGGCTTAATGGAATTGCAAGACAAACGCGTTCTCGTGGTCGGCCTCGGCAAGTCCGGCGTGGCCTCCGCTCTCTTTCTAAAATCCCGCGGAGCCCGCGTCACTGTCTCCGACTCGAAGCCCGAAGCCGAACTTCGCAACGAAATCCTGCTCCTCCTCGATCACGGAATCACGGTCGAAACCGGTGGCCACGGCGACCGCACCTTCCGCGATCAGGAATTGATCGTGGTCAGCCCCGGCGTGCCGTTCGACGCGCCTCAACTTGTGCAGGCGCGCAGCCTCGGCGAAAAAGTTATCGGAGAAATCGAGCTAGCTGCACATTTTCTTCGCGGCCCCATTGCCGCCATCACCGGAGCCAACGGCAAGACCACAACCACTTCACTCGCTGGCGAAATCCTTGCCGCCGGAAAGTTGCCCGTACTTGTCGGCGGCAACATCGGAACTCCAGCCATCAGCTTTGTCGATCACGCTACGCCGCAGACCTGGATCGTGCTTGAGGTCTCCAGCTTTCAACTTGAAACTATTGTCGACTTCCGGCCGCGTATCGCCGTCATCCTTAACATCACGCCCGATCATCTCGACCGCCATAAAACCTTCGCCAATTACATTGCGGTCAAAGCACGCATCTTCGAGAACCAGGGTCCCGAAGATTTCACCGTCCTGAACGGGGACGACCCGACAACGATCGGCATGGTGGAGAGCACGCTCGGGCAGCGGTTTCTGTTCAGCCGCAAAAAAGAAATAGCGATGGGCGCATTCGTTCGCAACGCCCGCATTTTCTTTCGTGACGGCCACCGCGAGCACGAAATCATGCCGCTCAGCGAGATTCCGTTGAAGGGCGCGCATAATCTGGAAAATGTGCTGGCGGGCGTTTCGATTGGCATGATCGCCGGCTGCGAGCCTGCTCAGATTCGCCAGGCCGTCCACAATTTCAAAGCGGTCGAGCACCGTCTCGAATTCGTCGCCAAAATTGCGGGTGTGGATTATTACAACGACTCGAAAGCCACCAACGTTGACGCGACCATCAAGGCTCTCGAATCCTTCCCCGCGAACATTCACCTGATTCTCGGCGGCAAAGATAAAGGCAGTGACTACACCCTGCTCAACGATCTTCTTCGTACCCGCGTGAAGCGCGTCTACACAATTGGCGCAGCCGCAGCCAAGATTGAATCGCACATTCAAAGCGCCGCGGAAATCGACCATGCCGAGACGCTTGAAAATGCCATTCAGCGCGCCTCCGCTTCCGCCGTCGCCGGCGACATCGTGCTCCTCGCACCGGCCTGCTCCAGCTTCGATCAATTCCAGAACTACGAGCACCGCGGCACTGTCTTTAAAGAAACCGTGCGTTCCCTGGCAGGTACGCGCGATCTCTCGCCGGTGCGCGAGTAACCCGCGCATCGTTCCGGACTGGATCCAAGCAATGGCAGAACTCGCTTATCTTTCGCTGGGTTCGAACATCGGGGATCGCGAGGCGAACCTGCGGGAGGCGATTGCCGAACTGGCCGGCGCCGGTTCGGTCGTCGCCGTTTCGTCGTTCTACGAGACGCAGCCCGTCGACGTTTTGAATCAGCCGTGGTTCCTCAATTGTGTGATCGCGCTCAGGACGGAAAAAACGGCGACCGAACTTCTAAAGTTTGCTCTCTCCGTCGAAGAGGATATGGGCCGGCTGCGCTTCTTTGAAAAAGGCCCACGTAAGATCGATATCGACGTGGTTCTGTTCGGAGACCGGATCGTTGACGAGCCTGGGCTCACCATTCCACATCCCGCCATGCATAAAAGAAAATTTGTCCTCGCGCCGCTCGCCGAAATTGCGCCCGCCGCGCTTCATCCGCGTCTCGGCAAAACCGCAAGCGAACTCCTTTCCTCCTTGGGTGAGGAACAGGTCGTGCGCCGTCTCTAGCCGCTTTTCGAAATACCCTCGCCCAGTCTCCGTTACCTTTTCTTTTTCGTCCGTGCCGCTCTGGCCGCCGTCCGGATCGCCGCCCGCACTCGCGTAGTCGAACCCTCCAGAAGATGCGTCTTGCGTTGACCCGCGCGCGCTTTGCTGCCCGCCGCATTGCTAACCCTATGTTTAATGAGATCGACCACGAAGTTATCGAGGTCCGATGTCTTGCCGCTTTGCTCGTCCACACCAATCGATTCGACTGAAATCGATTTGGCATCGATGGTGATACGCAAGAATCCAAACGTGCTTTCAGCATATGCATTCAGCACCAGCGGATTGCCTTGGCCGTCGGTGCCCTTCGCTCCCGGCGTGGGCGGCTTGCCGTTCTTGTCTTTCTTCATGCCAACCAGGTTGTAGTAACCGCCGTTTCCCGCCACCACATAGGCAATCTGGTTTCCGCCGACAGTCCGCGTGTAACGCTCGTACAAATGTGCGTGGCCGGAAAGCACAAGGTCAGGCATGATCCCGGCCTGCTTGCAAGCGGCATCAATGTCTTTCAGCATCGCCGGGCTCGGAAAATGATCGACGCTTCCCGTAAACGGCGGATGATGAACGGCAATAATGAGCGCAAACTGGTTTCCCTGCTTTCGCTGGGAGGCCGCAGCCTGCAATTGAGTCGCAAGAAAAGTCAGTTGCTGCGTGTCGCTGCCCGGCCCGCGCAGCGTTCCGACCGATTCCGACGTGTTCGAGTACAGGCCAATAATCTTGACGAGAGGTCCGTCGAGCGTGAAATACACTCCCGGCTGCGTCATCGTAGTTCGCGCGCAGCCCTGCGCCTCGGAAACATGCTGGGTTGTTTTGGTGCAGAAGTTATTCCAGAAAGGCTCGAGCGAAAAGCTAATCGGCTCCTTCGGAAACATCACGCCGTCGTGATTTCCCGGAATCGCGAAGATCGGAGCATCGTAGTCACGATAAGGATCGTAGAACTGATCGAAGTAGTAAGCTTCTTGTCCGAAGAAATAGACGACATCGCCAAGATGATACAGAAACGCCGGCGGACCAGTCTTGTTGTTCTCGTAATCGGCAGTCATCGCATCGGCAACAGCAAACTGGTGCGCCGGTTCCTTGACCCCTCCGGTGTCGCCGATACAGTGAAATACGATTGTGCCCGAGGCCTGAATCGTCTGCACCGCAGGCGTGCCCAGCACTTCATCGAGCGTCATCGCAGACGGCGGCCGCCATGGTTTCGGAATCGCTTCCGGTACGGGCGTTACGTTGATGCTGGAGTCAGCGAAAACATCTTTCGGATCGAAGGTGTTGTAATTGTCGGGGGACGGCTTAGGGTCGCCGAAAGCAAATCCATTGCCCATGACGCGCTCCTTCATTGAATTGTGCGGGGAAGAAGACGGTGGAGAAATGTATCACAGGTCGCACGGGTTTGCGACATCCAATTGATTAATTTTAAATCTCCACATCGTTAAGAGTTAGTAAGTTGAGAAACGGAGTCGATCCATCGGCGATCTATCGTCAAACCAGCATGGCTTACGGGACGATAATCCGTCCGCGCGCATCCTCCGGCGCGGCGATGCCGGATGCCTTCTCGGGAAATTGCGCGAACAGGAAATCGACAAATGCCCGCGATTTCGGCCGGCCAGATGTGCGCGAGAAGCCCAACCGGAGCAGGAAAACCAGCGCCTTCAAAACATCCGAATCGCGCAGCCGCGAGTAGCCCAGATGCTTTACTTCCGCTTCGCGGAACTGCTTGACCATGTTCTCGACCTCGTGCGCCACTCGCTGCTGCACCAGGTTCGCGGTTGCCTGCTCGTAAATCAAACTCGATTCGACCAGGGTGCGATAGCTCTGAGCGAGCGCGGAAAGCGCCCCGATCAGGTCGCGGTCCGGGATCGCACGGCTCGTGGAAGACACGTCGAGCGATGCGCTGACGCCCGTTCCCGTTCGCGCCGCCTTTGCCAGCGCAAAGCTCAGCCCGAGAACTAACTCCTCCCGCTCATATAAAAACTGATCGCCGATCTCTACGTCCGGAAACAATGCAGCCCTGTCCAGTTCAGAAACATCGCGCGGTTTCTCATGCTCGCGCGCCTGTCGCAGGTACGGACACTCGCTCGGGCAATCGAGCGTGACCTCCCGCTGTTCTCCGCAGCATTGCGGGCAGATCCGTCCATGCACGGCGGGGCAGAACCGCTTTTCTTTTCTCACCTGGCAGATCGCACAACTCACAGAATTCCTCGACCCGATTATTTCATGAAACACGGACGTGCCCTGCACCCTTGCCTCAAGCCCCGAATTCGTCGCAGCCTTGCACCACAATCGCTGCACTTTCACCAAATAAGTTGCGCTAATCCCCTCCATAATCGATTTCTATTTGTCTCGCTCTGCCGGGCGCGTTACCTTATTAAGTTCATCCCCGCCCAATTTGTTTTGCCGGGCTCGGCCGAATGCCGACGTTTGCGAACCAGTTGCTTGGAACGTGTTCTTAAAAGGAGAGGCATGTCAACTGAACTGCGGAACTTCTTAGCGATCCCCTACGACGAACTCGAAGAAATGAACCTGAAGGCGAAGATGCAGCGCCTCGACCGCGTCTCTCCCGAAAAGATCCAGGAAGACCGGTTGAAATACCTTGCCGATGAAGGGCGCATCAAGGCCGTGACCGTCATGTTCAGCGACCTCGAAGGCCGCCTGCACATGCTCGACTATGACAAAAAATTTCTGCTCAAGAGCTACGACAACCTCACTTTTGACGGCTCGTCGATCCGCGGCTTTACCGCGCAGCGCGAGAGCGATCTCCGTCTCGGCATCGACTGGGCTGCGTTCTACTGGGCTCCGGCCGACGTGTTTGGGCCGGGCAAAGTCCTCGTCTTCGGCGAAGTCATCGACAAGCAGGGCGGACCTTACTCCGCCGACATGCGCGGCGTCCTCAAGACTTTCGCCGAAGGTCAGTTTAAAAAGAACGGCTACACGCTGAATGCGGCAAATGAAATTGAAGGCTTCCTGTTCCAGGGAGCCGACGCCGAGCGTACCTACCACGAGACTGGCAAGTTCGAATACGTCAATACGGGCGGCTATTACCATTCGCTGCCCGGCGACCCGCTCCGCACTTTCATCGATACCACCGCCGAAGTGCAGCGCGCCATGGGCTTCCAGAACGAGAAGGATCACCCTGAAGTTGCGCCTTCGCAGTTTGAAATCAACTATAGCTACGCCGAGGTTGTCGCGGCAGCTGACCATATTCAGCTCTACAAGCTCATTTGTCGCCAGGTGGCGCGCAACATGGGCCTGACCGCGTCGTTCCTGCCGAAGCCGGTCGTCGGCGTCAACGGTAGCGGCATGCACACCAACGTCTCCATCAGCAAGGGCGGCAAAAATCTTTTCTGGGATCCGAAGGGCGAAGAGAAACTGAGCAAGTATGGCTGGGAATTTCTGGATCGCATCCTTACCCATGGCAATGACATCTGCCTTCTACTGAATCCGAGCGTCAACGCCTATCGCCGCCTCGACCCGCACTTTGAAGCCCCCAATCAGATTAAAGCGTCACCCGTCGATCGCGGCTCGATGATCCGAGTCCCCATCGGCAACGAGCGCAGCATGCGCGTGGAAGTTCGCTCGGTCGCGCCGGACGCCAATCCGTACCTCGTAATGCTCGCGGTTTTCCGAACGGGTATTGATGGGACGACGGCGAAAATCAAGAACCTGCGCCAGGCCGAGCGCTACCTGCCCGACAACATCTACACGGCGCTCGAGGATTTCCGCAAAGCGGAATGGACTTCGACGCTGCTTGGCCAAGATGTGAAGGCCCGCTACGCCGATCTCAAACAGGCATCCGCCGATCGATGTCCGCGCTTGCTCGGCAGTTTTGTGAAGGCGCCCGAGGTGCAGTACCACCACGACGTCTACAACCAGTACCTGTGGAATCTGTTCTAGAAAAATTGGATCGACTCAGAGTGGCGCGGGACGTTCCCGACCGCGCCCAAGTGGAACTGGAAGGGCTGCTATCCAAGGCAGCCTTTTCTGTTTCCTCAAGTCTTACCCAATCGCGTTACTCTTGAGTTGCTGACCGAATCTCTTAGCTCGGTACACCTGTCATAATTGCTACTATCGTGGACCGTGCTTTCTCCAAGCCAGCCTTCCTGAAAGATGAGTGGCTGCCGAAGTCCGTTCTCTGCCTCCGTACCTACGATCTGAACAAGCTCCTGCGCGATGGGATCGCCGGCATAACGGTCGGTCTCGTCGCTCTGCCGCTGGCGATGGCATTCTCTATCGCCTCGGGACTCACGCCCCAAGCCGGAATTTACTGCGCCATCGTTACCGGCTTCCTGATCTCTCTCCTTGGCGGTTCGAAAACGCAAATCGGCGGTCCCACTGGCGCTTTCGTTGTTGTTATCTCAGGAATCGTTGCCACCCATGGCGTCGACGGGCTCTTCATGTGCACGGTCATGGCCGGCTTCGTTCTCATCGTGATGGGACTTACCGGGATGGGCTCCGCCGTCAAGTTTATTCCGCGACCCATCGTTATCGGCTTCACTAACGGCATCGCCATCCTGATCGCCAGCACCCAGGTCAAAGACTTCTTCGGATTGAAACTGGAGAAAGTGCCCGGTGTTTTCCTGCAACGCATCGAAGCGCTCGCCCACAACTTCCGCACGATTTCAATCGCGGCGACTCTACTCGCGGCGGGAACGGTTGCGATCATTGTCGTCTGCCGCGCAATTTCCGCCCGCCTTCCAGGCGCGATCGTGGCCATGGTGCTCGGTACCATTGTTGTCGCTGTTTTCAAATTGCCGGTAGAGACCATCGGCAGCCGCTTCGGAGGCATCCCCAGCGGCTTGCCGCACTTTCAGGTTCCCACGTTTCGCCCCGAACTCATTCACGGCCTGCTCGGCCCCGCACTAACCGTCGCGATGCTCGGTGCGATCGAGTCGCTGATGTCGGCCGTCGTCTCCGACCGCATGTCGAACGACCGCCACAATCCCAACGTCGAGCTCATAGGCCAGGGCGTGGCCAACGTCGTCTCGCCCATGTTCGGCGGACTACCTGCCACTGGCGCCATAGCCCGCACTGCCACCAACATTCGCTCGGGGGCGCAGTCTCCCGTCGCCGGGATGATTCACTCCCTCACCCTGCTCGCGATTCTTCTCTTCGCGTCGCACTGGGTGAGCTTTGTTCCCATGGCGGTCCTCGCCGGAATTCTTATGGTCGTCTCCTACAACATGGGCGAGTGGAGCGAGATCCCGTCGCTGCTCAAGCTCACCAAAACCGACATCAGCGTCTGGCTCGTCACCTTCGCCCTCACCGTTTTTGCCGATCTCACGGTCGCCGTGCAGGCCGGCATGATTCTCGCCGCTCTGCTCTTCATCAGCCGCGTCGCTGCCACCACCACGGTTTCGCAGGTCACCGACGATTACATCGAAGACGGCCGCATGCACATTCTCCAGGACAAGGATATCCCGTATTACGCGACCATCTTCCGCATCCACGGGCCGTTCCTCTTTGGGGCCACCGACAAGATCTCCATCGTCACCGAGAACATTCACAAACTTCCGCCGGTTGTGATTCTCCGTCTGCGCAACATGACCGCTCTCGACGCGACCGGCCTCTTCGCGCTCGAAGAAGTCGCGCGCACACTCAAAACCAGCGGCCGCGAGTTAATTCTCTGCGGTGCAAGAGAGCAGCCTCAGCGCCTCATTGAGCAAACTGAGTTTGAAGAGTTGATTGGCAAAGAGAATATCTGCGAAAACGTGCAGCAGGCACTGGGGCGCGCCGAAGAGGCGTACGAGCGATCGCAAACGGCGGGAATTATAAAATAATAGGGGCCTGACCGTGAACTTTCTAAAGGCGCGGAAGGAATGCGCGCTTACCGCATCGCCGCCGCGGTCGTCAATGGGGCAGAGGTATAGCGGCTCATCGCCTGCTCTACAATCGTCCCGATCATCTCAGTGTAAGAAAGCCCGGCGGCCTTCGCCGCCATGGCAAACTCCTGCCGGCTCGCCAGCCACGGATTCGGATTTGCCTCGATTACATAAACGTCGCCATTGGGAGCGAGCCGCATATCGATTCGACCGTAATCCCGCAACTTGAGCGCTCGATACGCAGCAACCGCCGTATTCGACAGCCGCTTCGTCGTGGCTTCGTCCAAATCTTCGGCAATCGCCGATTTCGTCAGCTTGTAAGCTTCCGTGTTCTTCTCGAACTTAACGTCGTAGCTCGCGATCTTCGGCGTGCCCTCCGGCAGCTTCGAGAGGTCAAGCTCAACCAGCGGCAGGGCCTGCGCATTTTCGTAGTTGCCCAGCACTCCCGCATAAATTTCCCGCCCTTCGATGTACTCCTCGATCAGCGCCGGTGAATCGAACTCGTCCTGGATGTATTCAATGCGCTGCATCATCTCTCTTACATTAGTTACCACGGCGCCCGCGTCGATGCCGATCGAGCCATCCTCCCAGGCGGGCTTCACGATCAGCGGGAAAGAAATGTCGTGTGCGTGCTCGATGCGCCCGCGGTACGAGATCGCAAAGAACGGCGTCTTGATGCCATGAAAGGCGAATATCTTCTTCGCAATCGATTTGTCCTGCGAGAGAAAAATTGCGTGCGGTCCCGCACCCGTGTAGCGCAGTCCGAGCAGATCGACGTAGGCGACCACATTCATCTCTTTCGTATCGTCGCCGTCAAACGACTCGGTCAGATTGAAGAGCAGGTCGGCATCGCACTTCGAGAGCGCATGCAGCGACTGCGGCCGTCCATCCAGTTCAACGTGCGACGGCTCATGCCCGAGCTTTTGCAGCGCTTCAAAAATCTCCTCGCGGTCCGTCTTCTCTTTCTTAACTTTCTTCACGACCTTGCGGGTCTTCCGTGCGTTGGCATTTCGCCGCGAGCCGCCATTGCCATCGCCGTTCCCATTCGCCGATTCTTCTTTCGCCGCCGCCACCGGATCTTCATTCCACAAATCGTAAAGCAGCGCAATTTTCATAGGTGCTCCAATCGAAAATCTCACAAGTAGCTCTACACGCTATGCTCCAGATGCCAGGCGCGAACACTCTCAGCCACAACCTAATTGAGTCCGCACCAACCGAAAGCCCAAAGCCGAAAGCCGAGAGCCCTGTTCTTCACGGCTGTATAAACTTTCCCTTCGCCACGTACGTCATCACCAGAGCAGTTGTATAAGCCGTCACTTCGGCCAGATGTTCTGCGCTCCGCGTCTTGTCGGCGGACAGCGACAGCTCTCCCGTTCGCCTCTCAATGTTGTCAACCAGCGCCTTGATCAGCGACCGTTGCGCGCCTGTCCATTGCGCGACCTTGTCAATCAGCGCCTTGCGATGCTGATGCAGGAAATCACTCGCCGCCACCGCCGTCTTCCGGCGTTTCGAAACCGAAAACAAATCCCGCAAATCCGTCTCCGGCGTCAGTTCCGTCACTGCAACTTCTTCACTCCCATTGCGGTGATAAAAGTCGCCAACCGTGATCTCCATCTCGTCCACGGTAATGTCGGCAATGCCGCGCCGCCGCATCGGATCGCTCTTCGCTAACTTCCGCGCCAGCCGATCCAGATAGCGCAGCTTCTCCATCGCCGGCCACCCGCGATAGCGCTTTCGCCAGTTCGAGCGCGGCGTCAGCCACACCGCAAAAGTCTCGGCAAAATCCTCATCCGGATGCTTCTGCGCGTACCACCCCGGCAGGTGCCGCACATAATCGCGCGAAAACGGCGCCGGACGGTAGTTGTCGCGGTACGGCCGCCGGAACGATCCGAAAATTTCTTTCCACTCCGGCTTCGTGTGCAGCTTGTAAGCGTAAGTGAATGCGTGCCCCGCCTCGTGCCGCAGGTACATCATGATCTCGCGCGCATCTTCGAGGTCGTGCGCCTGCTTCTCCAAAAGCGCCAGCTCCGCATTTGCCAGATAAAACGGGATCCCAATAATCGGCTCACCGGACGGGCATCCCCATTCGTCGGTCAAATAGCAGAGCGGCCGGAATTTCGTCAGTCCCTTCGCCTCAAGCTCGCGATAAAGCTGCTCGACAAATCGCTCCACCGGCGAACCCTCAAGCCGCAGGCCCAGGTCGCGAATCGGCCGCGCCAGAAGCTCCGAGTTGCCATTTGTCTTCTCGTGATCTTTATCCAAATCAAAATCTCGCAATCAGGACGGACCAACGCTCCCGTCAAAAAACGGCGCACGAACGCGCGACCCAATATCGCTAAAGTTAACGATAGATGAGCGAAACGATGATCAGAAAGTGACGGGGGTAACGCGAGTCACAGAGAAGACTCGAAAATCAACACGAATACACAAAGAAGAATGCGGCGATTCGGGAAGGATGCAAGATTAGGTCGGCAACCGCCGAAGTCGCAGCCGCCAATCAAATCCGAACCGGCTAGCGCGAATTTTCCGCCGCTCCTTCACCCTTGCGAGCGAGCGACCGCACCACAAATCGCTGCAGAAGGAAAACAGCTCCACCAGCGATCACCAGTGCCAGCACGATGGTTGTATTCATATCGCCTCGCCAATACTGGCATATTTCACCACTGGTCGAGAAAGATAAAAAGATTACGGGCGTCACGGGAATCACAGCGGTTATAACCGGCTCATGATCCCGACATAGAATGCCGCTCATGCCCGCAGGCCGCGAACGCGCCCGCGGGGAGAGGGAAGCGGCTATTTGCCAAAGACGGGTTCGTAATCAAAGCAATTTTGCCGTTAAACTGCGGATAGCGTAATCGAGACGAGGGTACGGAACTAGATCGCGCAGAGAGTTGCCAGAAGCCGCGTAACTACGAAACCGCTTCTTGTGTCGAAACGTCAGACTCCACCCGAGAAACTAACGGGATGTCTCCGATGCCAAGCTTCCGGCACTGTTCTTCCCATGCGTCCTTTGAGATTTTGCCGTCCGACAATTGTGTCACGACGATGTAGGGATTAAACCGCTCTTCTCCTAAACTCAAATGAAACTCACCGGGCTGCGCGTGTAATGCCCAGCCACTATTTGTCAAGGCCAATGCGCAAGCCATCCCTAAGAACGAACGCGCTCGCTCGATTCGCTGTTCAGGCGTGAGCAGCATTCCCTGCGGATCCCGGAGTTTCGGCGCAATCTGCGGCACTTTGCCCAACCATTCCCAAAGATTTCCGATCGTTGCGCCTTCCAGTAATTCCCCATAGGTGGTCACCGCCTTCCTCCAATGCGGAATCAGTACCGTAGTTCCTTTCTCGTCCCAGGAAACTGTTCGCATGCCTTTCTTCATCAACTCCGGTTGCATCGCTTCGAGATACTTCGCCTCTTCGCCGTCTAAATTGTTGAGCAGCACAAACGCAGGTTCCATGTCTCGCAAAGGAGATGGGAGTGATAAGCGCTCCGCCGCTGCCAGGCGTTCGCGCAACGGCGGGTGGCTGTCAAACGGTTCCGCCTTTTCCTCATGAAGTCGTCTCTCAACTCCTTTTAGAACCTGTGGCTGAATCGAAGGCGCGCTAAGAAACTGCGCGAATCCCTCAGTCATCGAGGCGCGGCATCCCATATCGAACATCGGAAGGACTTCTGTTTTCAGAAAGGAGGGCCATGCCAGGGCAGCGGCGTTTACTCCACGCAGGCCGCTGGTCAGCGCGTCGGGACCAGCCAAGATACAGGCCAGTTCATCGGCCCGGAACTCCTGCCGTCTGGAAACAAAGTTGATGGCGCGAAGAAAGATCTTCCAATACAGTTTGAGAACGCTGAACACGACGTAATACAAAACTTGCATCAGTGCCACCCGCATGGTCGATCCAACTGATCCCAGACTTTGGAATGTCCGGATCATCGCCATCTGGGTGCGGTGCAGCCAGGGTCCAAGCTTTGTATCTCCCCCGTAATAATGCGCGAACTCGTGGGCGAGAACGGCTCGAAACTGAGACACATTCAGGGCCGCCAGCAGCGGAAGCCCGAGTCCCATCACCCGACGGCTTCCAAAGCCCATGATGCCGCCGCGGTCCGCCACCCACGCGTTCGCATCGCCAATTAAATAGACCTCGGAAGGCAGAGGCTCGTCCAGTGCGCGGGCAATGTTGTCGAGTTCGGCGAACAGCCGCGGGTGGCTGGCCCGCTCAAGCGGTGTTCCCGGGGCCTTGAACTTATCTCGGCGTGGCACCAGCGACCAAACGATGGAGCCGGCAACAATCACTCCCGCAATCAGCAAAGCCAAAGTTTGGAAACCGGATGAGTAGGTAAGGATGAGAAAGGGAATATAGACGCATGCGGCCGCAAGCAACAGCATGAAAATATATGAAATAACTACCATCAGCATTGCCAGGCCAGCGAACAGGCCCAGAAACCGGCGAGGAGGGATGTTGACCACGGGCGACGACATAAATAGCGCGCCATCATAGCACGGCTAGGTGGAGAAATTCAGTAAGTAATTGGAAGAGAAAAGGCGGATCTAAGACCCGCCTTTAGAAAAGTAACAACGAAGGTTGCGGGCTATCATTGTATCAACGTCCCATTCCCCTCCGCCGGCGTCTCCGGAGCAATCACCACCGCCGCTGCCACCCGATCTCCCGGTTCCAGCGACAGCAAGCGCACGCCCTGTGCCGCGCGTCCCGACTCGCGAATCGTGCTCGAATCCATCCGGATGATCTTCCCGTACTGGCTGATCAGCATGACCTCGGACTCTTCATTCACCTGCGCGATCCCAACCACCTTGCCGTTGCGCTCGGTAGTCTTCACGTTGATCACGCCCGACCCGCCGCGCCCCTGCAACCGGTACTCGTCCGCCGCGGTCCGCTTACCATACCCGTTCTCCGTTACCGACAGAATCAGCGAGCCCTTGATCGGCAAAGTCTCGTCAGTCGCGGTAGCCTCAACTCCAGCCGCGGCCTTGACCCTCGCCGCCGCCTCTTCCGCCTGCTTCGCGTCCTTCGCGGTCGTCGCCATGCCGACAATGTAATCACCCTTGTCCAGATTCATGCCGCGCACGCCATACGCCGGACGCCCCATCGGCCGCACATCCGACTCCTCAAAGCGAATCGCCTGCCCATCGTGCGAAGCCAGAAAAATAATCTGCTCGCCGTCGGTCAAAGTAGCCGCAACAAGTTCGTCTCCCTGGTCAATGCCAATCGCAATAATTCCGCGCGACATCACATGCGAAAAATCCTTCAGCTCGGTCTTCTTCACCGTGCCGTTGCGCGTAGCGAAGAAAATAAATCGCCCCGGTTCTTCCAGATTCCGCACCGCTACCATCGTGCGTACCGTCTCGCCCGCCTGTAAGCCGACGAGATTGCCAATGTGCTTGCCCTTGCCCGCCGCGCCCACATCCGGAGTCTCATACACCTTGAGCCAGTACACGCGCCCAGTGTTCGTGAAAATCAAAATGTAAGCGTGCGTCGACGCGATAAACAGCTGCTCGACAAAATCCTCGTCGCGCGTCTTCATGCCCGTACGCCCGGTGCCGCCGCGCCGCTGCATGCGGTAAGTAGAAATCGGCGTCCGCTTCACATATCCCGAATGGCTCACCGTGACCGCCACCTGCTCGTCGGCGATCAGATCTTCCAGCAGAATCTCCGCCGCTTCGTCTTCAATCTGCGTGCGCCGCGCGTCGCCGTACAGCTTCTTTACTTCTTCAAGCTCTTTGATAATTACGCCGCGCAACTTCTTCTCCGACGCCAGAATCGCCTCGAACTCGGCAATGTTCTCCCGCACCGACTTCAACTCGTTCGAAATTTCGTCGATCGAAAGCCGCGTCAAACGGTGCAATTGCAGTTCGAGAATCGCGTCTGCCTGCTTCGCGGTAAACGGCTTCTCGGCAGGTAGCTTCGGAGCGCGCCCGGTCACATTGATGTCAATCTTCTTGCCGCCAAAAAACGCGACCAAGTTGTCACGCGCATCCGCACGGTTCGCGCTCGCCCGAATAATCGTGATCACGTTATCCAGGTGATCGAGCGCCGTCAGGTAGCCTTCCAAAATGTGCTCGCGGTCGCGCGCCTTCGCCAGCAAATATGCCGTCCGCCGTCGCACCACATCCACGCGATGATTTATAAAATGCAGGATCGCCTGGATCAGCCCCATTTCCTTCGGCTGCTGGTTCACCACCGCCAGCAGGATCATGCTGAAGCCTTCCTGCATCTGCGTGTGCTTGAACAGTTGGTTCAGCACGATCTGCGGCTCGGCCCCGCGCTTCAGTTCGATCACAATCCGCATTCCATCGCGGTCGCTCTCGTCCCGAACGTCGGAAATATCGTCGATCGTCTTGTCGTTGACCAGGTCGGCGATGCGCTCAATCAGCCGCGCTTTGTTCACCTGATACGGAATTTCCGTAACGATGATCGCCTGCTTTTCCTTGGTGACGTTCTCAATCGCCGCCCGCGCCCGCATCATGAAGCGCCCGCGCCCGGTGCGGTAAGCTTCGAAAATTCCCGCGCGCCCGTGAATGATCGCCGCGGTAGGGAAGTCCGGCCCCTGCACAAATTTCAAAATTTCCGGCAACTGAGCAGCAGGATTATTGACGAGAGTGATCGTCGCATCCACAATTTCGGCCAGGTTGTGCGGCGGAATTTTCGTCGCCATGCCCACGGCAATTCCATCCGACCCGTTCACCAGCAGATTCGGAAAGCGCGCCGGCAACACGGTAGGCTGCGTCTCCGAGTTGTCATAGTTCGGATAAAAATCCACCGCCTCTTTATCCAGATCTTCCAGCAGCGCCGTCGAAACCCGAGTCAGGCGCGCTTCCGTATACCGGTCCGCCGCCGGAGGATCGCCATCCACCGACCCAAAATTTCCCTGTCCATCCACCAGCGGCGCGCGCATGGCAAACGGCTGCGCCAGTCGCACCAACGCGTCATACACCGCCAAATTTCCATGCGGATGGTACTTGCCCATGACCTCGCCGACGATACGCGCGCACTTGCGCGTAGGCCGCCCCGGCCCGAGACCCATCTGCTGCATCGTGTATAGAATCCGCCGATGCACCGGCTTCAACCCATCGCGCACATCGGGCAGCGCGCGCCCAATGATGACCGAGAGCGAATAGTCGAGATACGACTTGCGCATCTCGTCTTCAATATTGACTGGTTGAATGTTAAGCGCGCCCGGCCCAGTAGGACCGTCGCCGCCCGGAGGAGGTGTTAAAGGCAGTTCAGGATTTTGATCGTCAGCCATGAAAAGAAGTTCTCAGCTTTCAGTTGTCAGTTCTCAGTAAGACCCACTCGGTGACGGCCCCTATCGGCCATCTAGCGGATTCGCCCTGATATCGTATTAAGAAACCAGTTAAGTACTTGTTTTACAGATATTTACATGCCTTATTGTGATAAGAAATTGTACCACAGTTGGGTCTTTGAAGAAGCCCCGTGGGAGTGCTTCATTCGACTCTACAAAGGCTGCCTTGTTCTCTTAAAGTTCGCTGTTCCCAGAAACAAGGTAGACGGGTCGCCGAAGATTTCCATGTTGAGTTTTAGTATTCTGTCAAAGGAAAACGCGTCCATGTCGCCAAAAAAACTGTCGGGAGGGGGCAGGATCATTCTCGGTCTTGCACTGTTGTTCTTGCTCGTGACCACCGATAGTGTTAAGGGCCAAGCCGATAGAGACCCCCATCGTCCGTCCTGTTCTAGCGCCGAATGTCGCACGGTCAAGACATTCTTGAAAACTCATTACTGCGGCGAGCCAACGGGAAACGGCCCCGATGATGCCTGTGAAATTCGGCCTCCCAAGGAACATCCCAACGCCCGTGTCATAGCGGACTACGAATGTAAGTGGGTCGATAACAGACGGAGTTGCCAACAGAACGGAGAGCCGACCACCGAATTCCGCAATCTGCTCGTCAAGGAGTTACATCGCCTAGGACTACCTGCTAAGGCGACGGGACAAATCTATTTCACTGTCTGGCAGGCTAGGACAGCAGGTTGGTATCTGGCCGAGGCCTATTACGATCACATTGTGGGATCGAACGTGTCGGTGTGCCAAGTGATCGCGATTATCGACAGAAATTCCCACTTGTCGGTGCTGCGGAAGGCACCTTACCAGAAGACCGATGCCGACATAAACACCGTAACAACGTGGTCCCCACTCGACGTGGCGGATGTGAACGGCGACGGGAAAATTGAAGTCATCCTTGAGGGCAACGCATACGAGGATCACTGGATGGAAGTTGACACGGTCTGGAATGGAATCCACCGAACGGTGTTCTCGGGTCTTGGCTATTATCTTTAACTGATCCCCGAACGTTTTACGCCCTCCGCAACGTTAGCAGCGTAATCTCCGGAGGCACTCCCGGCCGCACCGGAAATCCAAACGTCCCCAACCCGCGATTCACATAAAGCGCAGCCTTCGAATTTCCGTGAGCATCATCCGACCCGAGGGCGCTCCATTCTAACATCGCGTTCTGTGCGACATTGGGGAGCAATCAGGCGGGTGACTCACATCTCGGGTGGAATCAGAATTAGCACAATGAACCGGCCCACAAAAAGCGGACCGCTCGATCTCTGAGCGGTCCTTTCTAGCAAGCTCCTGTTGAGCAGTTGCTAACAGATGTACAGCCGCAACTGCTCTACCAATCAACCCCTTCAACCGGATCTTTAACCATCCATGTCACACGTGGCTGGTGATGGCAACGGCTTTTATTACGATCACGGATGGCTCGGCGGTGTTGGCCTCCAGAGTTTCACTCGACTTAACGGCGAATTCCCGTCCGTCGGAGTAACCCTCCGTCCACATTTGCCAGAGAAAAAATCGACCGTCGGAGACTCGAAATATCAGCTCACTATCATGTTTGTTTATATCTCCGGCGGACGCCAGGGGCACTACGAAGACAGCGTCGTTCGGATTATCCTTGCTCTGAAACAGAAGGATGTCGCCCCTCACTGGCCTGATCGTGTATGTGCCAGGAGGCAACGCAATATTTCCCACCTGGAAATTGAAGGGGATAGTCGCTACCAAGCTGGGGGATTGAGCATGAAGGCAGCTGGTTACGAAAATAAGAGTTACGAACACAAACATCAGACGCTTCATAAAGCAACTCGCTTTCTAAGTCACAAAAGACTCGAAAACTTTCTTCAGATGCATTGAGAGCAGGTGGGTGGCCAAGAGCAAGCGGCTGTATGTTTATTGTCAGCAGACACTTGGAGCCGACCGCGACTGCGCCAGTCTGCCCGTATGCAGGCAATGACCTCAGCCGGTCATGCGGATGTATGCAGATCGGGAGCGGGCCAAGGAACTGAACCGCTTTGGCGGATGGGAATTATTTCTAGTCAGATGAAGCGCCGGGCGCTCTCGCGCCAGCGTCGACTCATCACAAAATCGTCGCGCAACAATCACTGCTCCGTGCGCGGGGCGACGCGCCTACCGTAGCGCCCTACGCTCTGCGTAGTGTCAACAGCGTAATCTCGGGAGGGACACCAATCCGCACGGGAAAACCAAATGTCCCCAGCCCACGATTCACATAAAGCGCAGCTTTAGAAGTTCCGTGAGCATCATCCGAGCCGAGGGTGCCCCATTCTAACATCGCGTCTTTTGCGACGTTAGAGTGGGAGACCACACCGCCAGCATCTTGAGCATTAACTGATGACTGACGACTGACAACTGACGACTGCATCGGCAGCCGATACAATCCCGCCACAAACGGCGAAATCAACCGCGCCGGCGTGATGTTGTGATCCACAATCTCGACCTTTACCTGACCGCCATGCGTGTGCCCAGCCAGGCTCAACTCAATCCCCAACTCCGCCGCGCGTGGAAACGAATTCGGATTATGCGACAGCAAAATATTCGGCATATCGCGCCGCACCAGATGCGTAATCTCCTCCAACATCGGTCCAGTACGCTCGCCCGAAACCATGTGATCCCGCTGATAATCCACGCCGATCAAATTAAACCGTCCGCCGTTATGCTCGATCACCTGATTGCGCGCCCGCAGCAACCGCATGCCATGCGACTGAAACAGCCTCTCCGCCTCATCCTCCACGCCCGCATAAATCTCATGATTCCCGTTGCATCCCCAAACCCCCAGCGGAGCGCGCAGTTTGGCGAGTTCCGAAATACAAGCATCCAGCGGATCGCCCTCGCTCGAAACAAAATCCCCGGTAACAAATGAAATGTCAGGCGAAAGATCATTCGCCATTGCCACCGCCCGAGCAATCTCTCGCGGAGGCATGTAATCCCCAATATGAATGTCGCTCAACTGCGCAATGCGCAGCCCATCCAGTTCCGGCGGAAGATTCGTCACCGGCACATCCACCCGTTCGACGGTATAGCGCAAACGTCCGGCGGCAAATCCATAAGTAGCTGCCAGGAACGGAACGCTCCCGGCAAGAAATGCGGCATACCGAAATAAAGTTCGCCGCGAAGCGTCAAACTGCGATCCGCCCCGAGCGTTGATCGCTGCTCCATGCCGCAAATTCGAGATCGCCGCGGTAACCCACTCAATGCCGCCCACCGACTTCACCGCAATCAGCGCAAACAAAGACGCGACAATCCATATCCGCGAAAAAGTGATGAGAGTTTTTCCGAAGGGAGCGCGCGAAACCACATGTCCAAGCAAGGAATCGAACAGCCCGGCAATCAGAGCCAGGGCCGCGGCAATCAGCGCAATCTGCAATCCCGCGCGCCACTGTGAATTCGTGAGCGCGGAGATCCAGTTCCATGCCCGCAAAAACCAAAAGCGCTGCACCGCATAAATCAGCGCCAGAAAGATAGCTAAAAAAAGAATTCGTCCGATCAGGGTGAAGGCTCCTATGAGGCTATGCCGATTTGATGCTACGACCACACTCAAAGGCTCGACAACCAAAGAGGCCTCGGCAACGAAAGAAGAAAGTGTAATCGCGGGGGCTAGCACCTTGTCATCTTGAGCGAAGCAGGAACTTCACAAAGTGAAGTCCCTGCACAGTCGAAAGACCTCTATACCCTCATCGAGCGCCGTGCAAGTAGAGGAATTTCTGGACGCGGAACGCCACCGCGCAACACCGAAAAGTCTCGACTTAACTCCCGCGACAAACCCACACTAAATTCAACGCAAAGTTTCCGCCCGCGCTTCACGTGGAGCGCATATTTTGCTGAAACCCGGTGTATCCCTAAGAAAATGAATGGGGTAGATCTAAAAGGACTCAGTCGGAAACTAAGGCTGCACGAGCAGTTTTCAGCAAGCCAGCCCGCTCTCTGGTTGCACGAATCGCCGCCTGCACCCGCGCTGCGGCGGTCCCGCCCGGCACATCATGAATCGCGAGCACCTCACTCAACTCCAGCCGTGCCGGCAAATCCGCATCGAACGCCGGATGAATCGCCTTCAAGTCCTTAATCGATAGATCTTGCAAATTGCATTTCAGATCGAGGCAAATCTGCACCGCCTTCCCGACCGCCTCATGTGCCTGCCGCGAAGCGACGCCACGCTCCACCAGATATGCCGCCGCCGCCCACGCATTCATGAATCCAGACCTGGCCTCCGCATCCATCTTCGCGAAGTTGAATTCCACCGCCCGCATCCATCCCGTAACCAGCGGCAACATCGAAGTCACAGTATCGGTTGCACCAAACAAAGGCTCCTGTGTCTCCTGCAAATCTTTGTTGTAAGCCAGCGGCAAGCCTTTAACCGCGGTTCCCAGTGCGGTGGCAAAACCAGCGACCCGCGCGGCTTTTCCGCGCACCAGTTCCAGCAAGTCAGGATTTTTTTTCTGCGGCATCGCGCTCGATCCCGTCGAATAAGCTTCCGGCAAAACAACAAAATCGTAAGCCGAAGTCGAGAACAGAATCATCTCTTCCGCCCAACGGCTCAAATGCAGCGAGAGAAGCAAGAGCGCCTGCACAAACTCAATCGCAAAATCGCGGTCGCTCGTTGCATCCATGCTGTTAGCGGTAATGTCGTCGAACCCAAGTTCCGCCGCAATCGCGCGCCTGTTAATCACCAACGTCGCTCCCGCAATCGCGCCCGAACCCAGCGGACAGAGATTCAATCGCTTCCGGCAAGAAGCCAACCGATCCGAATCGCGCAAAAACATTTCGGCATAAGCCAGTAGCCAATGCGCGACAAGCACAGGTTCGGCAGGTTGAAGATGAGTAAATCCAGGCATCGCCGCAGCGCCCGAGCTTTCCGCGCGAGCAACGATCGCCTCGATCCAATCGGCCAAAAGATTTTGCAGGTCGTCGATCGAAGCTCGCACAAACAACCGCAGATCGGTGGCAATCTGCTCGTTCCTGCTGCGTCCCGCATGAAGCTTGTAGCCAGTTTGTCCAATCAGCGCCGCAAGCTTTTTCTCGACAAAGTGATGAACGTCTTCCGCCTCAGGATCGTCGAAATATTCCGGAGCTTTGACCAGCTTCTCAATCTTGTTCAGCCCTTCAAGAATTTCCGCCAGATCCTCGGTGCTGAGAACGCCAGCATGTTCCAGCGCCCGAGCGTGCGCGCGGCTCGCCGCAAGTTCAAAAGGCAGCAGCCGTTTGTCGTAATCAAACGACCGCTGCCATTTTTCAAACTCCGGATCAAGTCCCTGTCGAAAGCGACCCGACCACATTTTCATCAGCCAACCTCGACCTTCGTCTGTTTCTTCGCCTCTGCCTGCGCTCGCGACCGCGAAGGCAATCCGATAATGCGAATGAATCCTTCCGCATCCTTCTGATCATAACTCGCGTCCATCGTGAACGAGGAGAGATCGGTGCGATAAAGCGAGTGCGGCGATTTCCGGCTCACAACGCTCACGTTGCCCTTGTAGAGCGAGAATGCCACCGAACCTGTTACGTTCTGTTGCGTCGTTTCGACAAACGCGTCGAGCGCCTCGCGCAGCGGCGTGAACCAGAATCCGAAATACACAAGCTCCGCATACTTCAAGGCCACATGCTGCTTGTAGTGCAGCACGTCGCGGTCAAGGCACAACGCCTCCAGCTCGCCATGAGCAGCGAGAAGCAGCGTTCCGCCAGGAGTCTCATAGCACCCGCGCGACTTGATCCCGACAAACCGGTTCTCGACCAGATCGATGCGGCCGACTGCATTCCGCCCACCGATCTCGTTCAAAAGCTCAAGCAGCGAAACCGGATCAAGCGTCTGTCCACCCACCGAAACTGGAATGCCCTTCTCGAATCCGATCTCAACCAGCTCTTCCTTGTCAGGCGCATCTTGCGGCGATCGCGACATCTGCCACGTCGATGCCAGCGGCGCATTCGCCGCGTCTTCGAGCTCTCCGCCCTCATGGCTCACATGCCACAAGTTGCGGTCGCGGCTATGAATCTTCTCGCGGCTCTGCGCTACCGGAATTCCGTGCTTCTCGGCATAATCCAGGCAGTCCTCGCGCGACTTCAACTCCCACTCGCGCCACGGAGCCACAACTTTCAACTCCGGAGCCAGCGCCTGATACGCCATCTCGAACCGCACCTGATCGTTGCCCTTGCCGGTGCATCCGTGTCCGACGGCGACCGCGCCCTCGGCGAGCGCGACTTCCACCTGGTGCTTCGCAATCAGAGGCCGCGCCAGCGATGTGCCCAGCAGATACTTGTTCTCATACACGGCGCCCGCCTTCAGAGCAGGCCAAACGTAGCCGGTCAAAAATTCCTCGCGCAGATCTTCGACAATAACCTTGCTCGCACCTGTCTTGTACGCTTTGTCGACGACTGCCTCGACGTCGTCGCCCTGGCCCACGTCGCCAACCATCGCGATTACGTCGTAATCATAGTTTTCCTTAAGCCACGGGATGATGATGGAGGTATCGAGCCCTCCCGAATAGGCAAGAATGATCTTTTCTTTTTGCTTGAAAGAATCAGGCATGAGCGCTCCTTTCTGAAAAGCCCGGTTGCAGAAACGAGCCCACGCCTCCGCCGAGCAGCCAAACTAGAATTGCTTTTTGAATGTGCAGGCGATTCTCCGCCTGGTCGAACACCACCGAATTTACCGAATCGATCACCTGATCTGTCACCTCGCACCCGCGATGCGCCGGCAGACAATGCATGAATCGCGCATGCGGCGCGGCCAGCGCCATCAGCCCGGCATTGACCTGGAATGGCGCAAATATCGCGTGCCGCTCCTCGGCTTCACTTTCTTGCCCCATGCTCGCCCATGTGTCGGTGTAAACCGCGTCCGCGCTCTTCACGGCCTTGCGCGCGTCATGCAGAATGCGCAGCGTCGCGCCCGTCTGCTCTGCAATCGCCTGCGCCATGGTCACGATCACCGGATTCAACCCATACTTCTCCGGCGTTGCGATCGAAACCTTGGAGCCCATCGAAGCTCCCGCCAGCAACAGCGAGTGCGCCATGTTGTTCCCGTCGCCGACATACGCAAAATGAATTTTTCGCAGATCGCCAAAATGCTCCTGCAAGGTGAAGAAGTCCGCCAGCGCCTGGCAGGGATGCTCGAGTTCGCTCAGTGCGTTGATGACCGGGACGCCCGCATACGTTGCCATCTCTTCGACCGTTGCGTGCGTGAACGTGCGCAGCACAATGAGGTCGATCCAGCGTTCGAGATTATGCGCGACGTCGTAAAGCGACTCGCGATTTCCCAAACGGCTCGCCGTCTGGTCGACAAAAAACGTGCTGCCGCCGAGGCTGTCCATTCCCGCCTCGAACGTCAGGCGCGTGCGTAGCGACGGCTTCTCGAAAAACATCACCATCTGCTTGCCCGCCAGCACCCCGCGAAAATCCGCGGGACGCGCCTTCAGCATCGCGGTCAGGTTGAATAGCTGCTGAATCTCCGCCGGCGCCAGATCGTGCACCGAAATAAGATCGCGCGGCGCGACCGGCTCAGCCAGCACGTGCGCTGAGTTGTTGAATGTCATCGTGTCACTTCTCATCTGCGTTTTGTACATTTCAGCGGTCAACTCCATTTTCAAAAAACTAAAAATCCCTCGAGCGTCCCCGTCCAAGGTGAGCTTGAGCGAAGTCTCTTGTTCCAATCTTCCAGACGTGTGGTTCTTACGACCCCACTATCCCTGTTCCTGAATCCGTCGCGCCAGCGATGCCGCCTTCTTTGTATCTTCGGCGATGACAAGTACCGTATCGTCTCCCGCGATCGTTCCCACCACTTCCGGCCAGTGCGAGGCATCGAGCGCCGCCGCTACCGGCTGCGCGCTTCCCACCGTTGTCTTAACAACGAGCATGTTCTGCGCCTGCCGCACTTCCAGCACGAACTGATGCGCCATCCGCATCACCGAAGGCAGCACGCCCTCCGCCACCGACCTCTCTGTCGCGCGCCGGTAGCCGTCGGGGCCCTTCACCAGCTTCAATTCGCGAATGTCCCGCGACAGCGTCGCCTGTCCCACCTCGATGCCCTTCCGCTCCAGGATGTGTTGCAAAGCCTCCTGGCTCTCTACCGGGCCATCATCGAGCAGGTCAAGAATCGCTTTGTGCCGCGTTGTCTTCGACATAAATTTCTTCGGATGAATAAAAATCCAATCCGATGAATAAGTATCCAATGAGAACAGGGAAGTGTCAAGCGGAGATGGCGAAAGAAATGGCGCCGCGAACTGCGAGCATCCAGCAGCCGCGGCGGCCACCAAGGGGAGTTTTGTGGGAAGGCTAAACCGGAGTTCTGATTAAAGTAAGCGCCCGAAATCGATCACAATCCGCCGAGGCCTCTTGCTCAATTCGGGCTGCTGGCTGGCGGCAGCCGGAACTCCACGCCCGCCGCCTCATTAAGCTTTATTGTGGCTGGAATATCAAGGTCGGCGAGAAGTATCTTGCGAGTGCGATCTCCCGAAAAATCAAATAAGGAATCGCCGACAATCGCGTAGTTCCCGACCTCGGATCGATGCCCGTCCTTAAAGACAAGCACGGTGGTTGGCTGCGCCACGACCGGCTCGGGAGGAGCAGGGGGCGTCTCCGCTTCGGCGTCCGCATTCTGTGCGTTTCCATCGCTGCCGACATTGCCAGCTGACTTCCCGTCCGTCGTTCCCGCTGCGTCAGAACCGTCAGGGCCAAGGACTCCGTCCGCAATCCCGTGCCGCTTCACACCCCGAGGGTCGCCGGCATACGGCTGTCCGCCGTGCGCCGGTTCACTCACTTCAGGCCCGCCGTCATCTGGTGAGTCTGCCCCATCATCCTCCGCATCCACAGCGTAGGGCACGCCGTAAGGAACAAAAACGGGCTCGGCGATCACAGTCTTATCGCCATTGTGGTGATGGTGGCCATGATGTGACCGGTTTTGCGTCCCAATCGGCGGATAGGGGACCATCGGCGAAAAACTGGAAGGGAAGAAAAAACTGGCGCAACATGCGATCGCCGCATTGCCGGGATTCGGACGAACCGCGGAAAACGCCGTTCCTCCAATACCAGATGGAGGCACGCCATGAAACTCCATATATGGGGACTGCGCCCAGATCGGCAACACGACCGCGCCGAGACTGATCAGCCCAAGGATCGCAAAAAGCGCGATGAATCGGCGAGCGGCCAGCATCGGTGGCCTCCTCGCGATCGCCATGGACGCGCCCATCCTGCACGCACTTCCCGGCGAGATTCGCGGTTCAGACATGATTGAGTGAAAGAGTCGAACAGCCCGAATCGAGCAACTCAGCCTACACAATTAGAACTGATCAGAAGGTGAAAGTTGCGTAGAAAATTGTCAAGCTAAAGATCGAAAGACGGTGCAAAACGCCGGTCTGCCAAAACCTGCTCTCTCTATGCGGCATTCACCGGCACACGCGCAGTCATCCGGCGCAACTCAAGAATCCGGTGTCGCACATAGCCGTCCTCGGTCAAATGGGCCGACGCCGTTGCTTTCCTGGTCGCGGCCACCATCTGGTCGATGGGATTGCGCCGCGTAAACTGCGGGTCAAGATCGCGGCAGAATTCGCACGGCCGGCTGGAGCGCGTGTCGAAGCGTTTCAATACCTGTGCATCAACGTGTTCCACAAGAAATCTCCTGGAAATGACGAATATGGATGGCTGGGGGAACGATAGGATTCGCGAGGCAAAAACATAGTCGGGGGCTGGGACGGCTATCCTCGAGATGGAAGGAAATTTCTACTACAAGCGAGACCACAAGGCAAGGGCAAAGACCGTCCAGATTTCAACCCCGCTAAGTCTTTGATAATTACGGCAGATGCCCGAAGGAACGCCCGCAGATTTTGCCAATTTACGCGGATTCTTGCGAATCAAATAAAGCAAAGGGAATCCAGGAAAAAGTCGGGGAAAGTGGGCGTTCATGCAGAAAGAGAAATACGTCGCCCGTCGCAGATCAAACTTAATTTATGATGACTCTCCAGGACCGCCCGTGAATCGTGCCGACGCCTCCTCCCGCACCGTCTTTCTGTTCGATGTCGACAACACGCTCGTCGATAACGACCGCGTCGCTGCCGACTTGCAGCGGCATCTGCAAAGCAAAGTCAGCGCCGAAGCCGCCCAGCGCTACTGGCAAATCTTCGAGCAACTTCGCAACGAACTAGGCTACGCCGACTATCTTGGAGCCCTCCAACGCTACCGCATCGAGCGCCCGCGCGATCCTAAGCTCCTCGAAGTTTCGTATTTCATGATCAATTATCCGTTCGCGAACCGGCTCTTCCCCGAGTCGCTCGACGCAGTCGATCACGCGCGTAGCCTCGGCCAGCCTGTCATTCTTAGCGACGGCGACGTGGTCTTCCAGCCGCGCAAAATCGATCGCTCCGGCCTCTACGACGCCTTCGAAGGCCACGTTCTTATTTACGTGCACAAGGAACTCGAACTGGAGGACGCCGAGGCGAAGTATCCGGCAAAGCACTACGTTATGGTCGACGACAAAGTCCGCCTGCTGACGGCGATCAAAAAATATTGGGGAGGGCGCGTCACAACCATCTTCCCGCGGCAGGGGCACTATGCGCATGACGATGCGTCGGTCGCGCGATTCCCGAAGCCTGACATCACCATCGAACGGATCGGCGAACTCCAGAATTTTTCGCTGGAACAAATTCTCGCGGCATCCAGCGCAAGCACAACGCTGTAGGCTGTTATGAAGTCTCTTCGCAATTGAGAGGTGCACCTCTGTCTCACGATTCAACGTTTCGGTGGGCGCCGAAAGATCGAAGGGCTCTACCGATAGGCGGTCCAAAAAAAGTAGATCGACATCACGGCGCCCACGACAATAACAAATACGCGAATCCAACGCTGCGGTAGCTTCAACGAATAGCGCGCCCCCAGGTATCCGCCCAAGACCGCGCCCACGATCATCACGGTGCCCTGCTTCCAGTACACCGCGCCCTTGACGACGAAGGTGATTACCGCCACGCCATTGATGATCCCCCCCAGAACCACTTTGAGTGCGTTCATCGCATGGATATCGGTCATTCCAATCATCGCAAGCATAGCCAGGTTCAAGATTCCGACGCCGCCCCCAAAATATCCGCCATAAACGGAAACCACGAGCTCGAATATGGAAGCAAACACCAGCGACGAAGTCGAGATATTCTGCGCCAGCCCTTCATTCGATCGCGCCAGCTTCCCGCCAAACGCGAAGAGCAGTGTCGCCCCAAACATCAACCAGGGCAGTACGCGTAAAAAGGTGTGTGCCGGCGTGTGCAGAAGCAGGTAAGCTCCCGCAACTCCGCCGATCACGCTCGTTACCGTAAGCGGAATCATCACCCGCCGCGAAATATCCAGATGTTTGCGAAATGCGCCACCGCTGGCCGTGGTGCCCACCCACAGCGCGACGGTATTGGTGGCATTGGCTGGAATTGGAGGAACGCCGGTAAATAAAAGCGCCGGAAAAGCGATAAAGCTTCCGCCCCCCGCCAGCGCATTCTGCGCGCCGCCGAGCGCTCCGGCTACAAAGAGGAAGATGGCAACGTGAATCGGCAAATACAAGATTTATCACGGCTGAAGCCCGGCGGGCGAGTAGCCTTCCCCATCGCAGAAGAAAAATTCGTTAGCGTAACCTAGGTTACATGCTGGCGGCGAGATTCATTTTCTGATCCGGTTCTCCCCTTTGCCGGGCGTACTCTCGCGACGCGGGGCGCGATCCGCCACCTAAGGCATAATTAACACCGTGATTCCGCATCGCCACAAGTCGTTTTGTCTCCCGTTCCCGCCGTCACTCCTGATCCGATCCGCCTGCGAAACGGGTCCTTCGGATGGCCGGCGATGACCCCGAGTGCTCCGAGTCCCGAACTAAGTCGCGATCTTCTGCGGGCCCGCTTTCGCGAACTCTTCGGCGGAGAAGCGCAACTCTTTCGTGCTCCCGGCCGCGTCAATCTGATTGGCGAGCACACCGATTACAACGACGGCTTCGTCATGCCCATGGCGATCGGCTGCGATACCTGGATCGCCGCTGCCCAGCGCTCCGACCAGGTTATCGATGTTTATTCCGAGCACTTCAACGAAAAAGTCTCGCTGGCTCTGGACTTGCTCGGCGGCCCTCCCCGGCAGCACTGGAGCGACTTCGTCCGCGGCGTTGCCGAGATGCTACAGCAGGCTGGCCACCATCTCACCGGCGCAAATCTCGTCATTCATGACGAGATCCCTCTAGGCGCCGGCCTTAGTTCCTCCGCATCGCTCGAGGTCTCAACGGCTCTGGCGCTCACTTCGTTGGCTGGCATTCGTGTCCCACGCCTCGATTTGGCGAAGCTCTGCCAGGCGGCCGAACACAAATATGTCGGCACCCGTTGTGGGCTGATGGATCAGTTTGTCGCTTGCTTTGGAGCCGCCGGACACGCCCTGATGCTGGATTGCCGTTCCCTCCGGTACCAACTGCTCGCCATCCCGAAAAATCTTCGCATTATCGTTTGCAACAGTATGGTTCGCCACGAACTCGCCTCGGGCGAATACAACCGGCGCCGCGCCGATTGCGAAACGGGCGTCAGGATTCTTCGCGCGCTCCTCCCGGAGGTCCGTTCGCTGCGCGATATCAGCCTTGCCGATCTGGAAAATCACAAGCACGCGCTCTCCTCCACCGTTTATCGCCGCTGCCGTCACGTCATCACCGAAAATCAGCGCGTGCTAGCCGCCACCACTGCGCTCCAGTCAGAAGATATTGAGCGTTTTGGCCATCTCCTCTATCGCTCCCACGCCAGCCTGCGCGATGATTACGAAGTGAGTTGCCGCGAACTCGATCTCCTCGTCGATCTGGCTTCTTCACGCCGAGGTGTCTATGGAGCGCGCATGACCGGCGGCGGCTTTGGCGGCTGCACGGTAAACGTCGTTCGTTCTGACTGCGCGGAAACGGTTCGCTCCGAAATCACCGCCATGTATGCTGAGGCCATGAGCATCACTCCTGAGACTTATCTCTGCGAGCCCGCGCAAGGCGCCGAACCCTGGCCCGGTGAAGCCGACGGCAACCACGAAGGAGTGCTGGCGCTTGAAGGATGATCCGTCTCCCTCGGCTGGCGGTCTCTTCGACTGCCCGCATCGCCGCTACAATCCGCTAACCGGCGAATGGATTCTGGTTTCCCCCCATCGTTCCGAGCGCCCGTGGCATGGCCGGAAAGAGTTCGCGTCTTCACCTTCCACGCTTGCCTATGATCCCGGCTGCTATCTTTGTCCAGGCAACGAGCGCGCGGGCGGCGCCCGAAATCCCAGTTACAACTCAACCTTCGTCTTCACCAATGATTTCGCTGCGCTAACCCCCGGCGTGCCCCAAATGCGCCAGGATGACTCCGGCCGCGGGCTCTTGCTCTCCGAATCCGAATCCGGAACCTGCAAAGTCGTCTGTTTCTCTCCACGCCACGACCTGACGCTAGCCCGCATGACAGTAGACGACATACAAACAGTCGTCGATGTCTGGGCAACCGAATTCGCCGCCCTCGGCTCCTCGCCCGACATTAACTACGTACAAATCTTCGAGAACCGCGGCGAAATGATGGGTTGCAGCAATCCCCATCCCCACGGTCAGATCTGGGCCAACCGCACCATCCCAAACGAACCTCTCAAGGAACAGCAGTCGCAATCTGCATATCTCGCCGGGCATCAAACCTGCCTGCTCTGCGACTATCTCGAACTCGAACTTCGCGCAAAAGCGCGCCTCATTGTCGAAAACGACCACTTCGTCGTTCTCGTGCCTTTCTGGGCAGTCTGGCCGTTCGAAGTTTTGCTCCTTTCCCGTCGCCACACCGCCGACCTTCTCGCACTCGACCCCGCGGAGCGTAAGGCCCTTGCCCGCGCGCTCAAGTCCATCACCACGCGCTACGACAATCTTTTTAAAACCTCCTTTCCGTACTCCATGGGATTCCATCAGTCCCCGACCGACGGCAAGCCGCACCCGGAGTGGCATCTGCACGCCCACTTCTATCCACCCCTGCTGCGTTCCGCCAGCATCCGCAAGTTCATGGTTGGCTATGAGATGCTGGCCTCGCCGCAACGTGACATCACCGCCGAGACCGCCGCCGCCAGTCTCCGCGGTCTTTCGGACACGCATTGGTCCGAGACGAATCGAACTTGAGCCTCTGGCGTCCAGCAAAAATTTCTCCGATTGCTTATCATGAAAGATTGATTCCTCCAGTGGGGTGGTAAAAGAGTGGCTGAGACGTATACGCAAAAGGCGCAACCGACCAACGGACTTGAAGTTCTGGAAAATCGCGAGTGGATGGATTCGCTCGACTACGTCCTCTCGCACGGAGGAGCCGAGCGCGCCGGCCGGCTTTTGCAGCAACTCTCGCTGCACGCCCGCCGGGAAGCCGGCGTCAATCTCCCGTTTTCTGCGACGACGCCCTATCAGAACACGATCCCCTCAAGACAGCAGGCGCCGTTTCCCGGCAGCCAGGAGATGGAACGCCGCATCAAGAGCCTCGTTCGCTGGAACGCTATGGCCATGGTGGTTCGCGCCAACAAGATTCAGGAAGGTATCGGCGGCCACATCTCCACCTTCGCCTCCGCCGCTACGCTCTATGAGGTCGCCTTCAATCATTTCTTCCACGCCGCTACCGAATCCGGCGACCGTGACATTGTTTATTTTCAGGGACACGCCGCACCCGGCATCTATGCCCGTGCCTATCTCGAAGGCCGCGTCCCCAAGCAGAAACTGGAGAATTTTCGCCGCGAACTCAAGCCCGGCGGCGGGCTATCGTCCTATCCGCATCCCTGGCTCATGCCCGACTTCTGGGAATTTCCCACGGTCTCCATGGGGCTCGGGCCGATTCAAGCGATCTATCACGCCCGCTTTATCAAGTATCTCGAAAATCGCGGCCTGAAAACTTCTACCGGCGGCAAAGTCTGGGCCTTCATGGGCGATGGCGAGATGGATGAGCCCGAAGCGCTCGGTTCCATCACGCTCGCCTCGCGCGAGAAACTCGACAATCTTATTTTTGTCGTCAACTGCAACCTCCAGCGGCTCGACGGCCCCGTTCGCGGCAATGGCAAAATTATTCAGGAGCTCGAAGCCATCTTCCGCGGTGCCGGATGGAACGTCATCAAAGTCATCTGGGGCGGCGATTGGGATCCGATCATCCAGGCCGATCGCGACGGCCTTCTCGTCAAGCGCATGGGGGAGATCACCGACGGCCAGTATCAGAAATTCTGGGTCGAGTCTGGAGCCTACTTTCGGCAGAATTTCTTCGGCACCGATCCGCGCCTGCTCAAGATGGTCGAGCATCTTTCCGACGAGCAATTGGCGCGCATGCGCCTGGGCGGCCACGATCCCATCAAAGTGCACGCCGCCTACAAGGCTGCCGTCGAACACACCGGATCTCCGACGATCATTCTCGCCAAGACCATCAAAGGCTACGGACTCGGCGAGGCTGGCGAAGGCAAGAACATCACTCATCAGCAGAAGAAGCTGAACGACGAAGAGCTTGGAGTTTTCCGCTCGCGCTTCGGCATCCCAATTCCCGATGAGACGCTGCACGAAGCGCCCTTCTACCGTCCTCCCGACGACAGCGCCGAAATCAAATACATGCAGGCGCGCCGCCAGCAACTCGGTGGCTACATGCCCATCCGCAAAGAGCGCGCCGAACCCCTGAAGCCGCCCGCCGACTCGATCTTCGAAGAATTTTTCAAAGGCACCGAGGGTCGCGATGCGTCGACGACCATGGTGTTCGTGCGGCTGCTCTCCAAGCTGTTGCGCGATCCCGAAGTTGGCAAGTTTATCGTGCCCGTTGTCCCCGACGAAGCCCGCACCTTCGGCATGGAGGCGCTGTTCCGCCAGGTCGGAATCTATTCCAACGTCGGTCAGCTCTATGAGCCCGTCGACATGGACACCCTCCTTTATTACAAGGAGGCGAAGAACGGACAGATCCTCGAAGAGGGAATTACCGAAGCAGGCTCGATGTGCTCCTTCATTTCAGCGGGCACGGCCTATGCCAACCATGGCATCAACACCATCCCCTTCTTTATTTATTACTCGATGTTCGGATTCCAGCGCATCGGCGACCTCATCTGGGCCGCCGCCGACATGCGCTGCCGCGGTTTTCTCATCGGAGGCACTGCCGGCCGCACCACGCTCGCCGGCGAAGGCTTGCAGCACCAGGACGGCCATAGCCACGTGCTCGCGCTGCCTGTGCCGAATCTGCTCGCCTACGATCCGGCATTCGCCTACGAGATCGCCGTCATTATTCAGGATGGCATCAAGCGCATGTACGTCGACGGCGAGTCGATCTTCTATTACCTGACCGTTACCAACGAACCGCTTCCCATGCCTGAAATGCCTTCCCAACCCGGCATCCGCGAAGGAATTCTGAAAGGCCTCTATCGCTACAAGGCATCCGCCAAAGCGAAAGGCGCGAAGTTGCGCGCACAGCTCTTTGGCAGCGGAACCATCATGTTCGAAGTGCTGAAAGCCCAGGAAATTCTCGAAAAGAATTACGGCGTCGCAGCCGATGTGTGGAGCGTTACCAGCTACAAGCAACTCTATCGCGAGGCTAACGACTGCGCCCGCTGGAACATGCTGCATCCCACACAAACGCCGAAGGTGCCGTACGTGACGCAAACGCTAAAAGATGCAAGCGGCCCGTTCATCGCGGCGTCCGATTACATGAAGGTGTTGCCGGAGAGCCTTGCGCAGTGGATTCCCGGCAGGCTGGTTTCACTCGGCACAGATGGCTTTGGCCGCAGCGAAAACCGCGCGTCGCTGCGCGACTTTTTCGAGGTCGACGCCAAACACATCGTGCTGGCCACGCTGCACGCGCTGGCCGCGGAAAAACAGCTTGTCAACGACGTATTGGAAAAGGCAATTCGCGATCTCGGCATCAGCCCGGAAAAACGCAACCCGGCGACGACTTAACTTCTTGCCCGCGGATTTCGGCGGGTGAACACGGATCGAGGGTCATTAATAGAAAGATGTCGACAGAATTCAAACTGCCCGAACTAGGCGAGAACATCGAAAGTGGCGACCTCGTTCGCCTTCTCATCAAGCCCGGCGCGAGCATCGCCGAGGGCCAGCCGGTCATGGAACTCGAGACCGACAAGGCCGTAGTCGAGGTGCCATCGTCGGTCACGGGCACCATCGGCGAAGTGCGCGTGAAAGAGGGAGACAAGCTGCGCGTTGGCCAGGTGATCTTCACGGTTGAAAATGGAGCGGGCGCAAGCACACAAGTTGTGGCTGCTACGAAAGGCGCCGCACCGGGTTCGGCGGTTGCCGAGAAAAAGCAGGCTGTCTCGGAAGCGTCGGCATCTGAATCCGCGTCCGCGCCGACGACAGGCGCGCCACCGCCGGCGCCCGGTTCACCTTCCGCCTCTGAATTTAAACTCCCCGAACTCGGCGAGAACATCGACTCCGGCGACCTCGTCCGCCTCATGATCTCGCCCGGCGCGCACGTTTCCGAAGGCCAGCCCGTGATGGAACTTGAAACGGATAAGGCGGTTGTTGAAGTGCCATCTTCGGTCACCGGGGTGGTGCGCGAAATCAAAGTTAAAGAAGGGCAAAAGGTAAAAGTCGGAGACGTCATTTTCACCCTCGAAGGTGGCGCCATGCCTTCCGTCGAAGCCCCGCGCCGCCACCAACCCGTCGAGCACATCTCGGGCCAGCAGGCCGCGCGTCTGTCCTTCCAACTCGCCATGAAGGCCGAGGGCAAAACGGAAGAGCAGGCCCTGCCGCCCGATTTTCCCCAGGAGGGGCCGGCATCCGCACCGCCTCAATTTTCCATGCCGGTTCAACTCGGCAAAGTCGCCGGCACCGAGCATCGCGATCCCGCTCCTGCCGCGCCTCACGTCCGCCGTCTCGCCCGCGAAATCGGCGTCGACATTCACACCGTGCATGGGAGTGGTCCCGGGGGACGTATCAGTGAAGAAGACGTAAAGCTGCACGCCAAAAATGCGCTCGCGGCCGCAGCCACTGCTGCTCCGCAGCTTGGTTTCGTCGAGCCCGAGCTCCCCGATTTCTCCAAATGGGGCAAGACCGAGCGCGTTTCCATGCGCGGCGTGCGCCGCAAAACCGCCGAGCATCTGCGCCAGGCCTGGAACACGATTCCGCATGTCACGCAGCAGGATCGCGCCGACATCAGCGAACTTGAGCAACTCCGCGCCCGCTTTGCGCCGCGCGCCGAAGAGGTTGGCGGCAAGATGACCGTGACCGCCATCGCGCTCAAAGTCTGCGCCTCGGCGCTAAGAGTCTTTCCGCAATTCAATGCATCGATTGATATGGGGAAAGAAGAAATTATTTACAAGCAGTACATCAACATCGGCGTCGCGGTTGACACCGATCGCGGATTGCTGGTGCCGGTAATTCGCGATGTCGACAAGAAAAACATCGTCGAACTGGCGGCCGAACTGACGCAGATGTCCAAAAAAGCAAAAGACCGCAAGCTGACGCCGGACGAGATGGAAGGCGGCACGTTTACGATTACGAATCTCGGCGGCATTGGCGGCACGGGTTTTTCGCCGATCGTCAATCATCCCGAGGTTGCGATCCTCGGCCTCTCGCGTTCGCGCATGGAGCCGGAGTGGGTCAATAACAAATTCGAGCCGCGCTTGATTCTTCCGCTCTCACTCTCGTACGATCACCGGTTGATCGATGGCGCCGACGCCGCGCGCTTTTTGCGCTGGATCGCGGAGGCGTTTGAGCAGCCGTTCCTGCTTTCAGTACAGGGATAGGAAATTCATCGCCAAAACGCGGAGTGTGCCGAGAATTCCTGCCTTCACGAGCTTTCAGTGGGTCAAATTACCACCCCTCACGTATGAAAGAATTCGACGATAAATTCCAGGAAGATATTGACCAATTGGTCGCGAACAGCAATGAAATCATTGAACGAGTGTCAGCTCGGCTCGGGACGCGGATATCTGTAAAGAAAAGAGACGACGCGAAAATTCGGCGGAATGTCGAATACGTGATGGCAAGAACTAAGGAAATCGAGGACCGCATCCTCGCGATCTCTGGAATTCTCTTCGAATCGCCGAAGGAGAAGGAAGACCTGCGCGTTACAATTCGCATTGCGTGCGAATTTCATAAGTTCTTGCTGGATTTTGGCGACGCACCTCCACGGGACGAAGCGGAGTTTGTAGCGGAGACGATTCGATCCGGTATCGACTGGTTCATGTCCTTCGCGACCGAATGCAATTATCTGGACGATACGCTGTCGGTGTGGAGTTTTGATCGTCAAGCGATTTCTGGCTTTGTCGAACTACGCCGCGCTTGCTTGCGTCGGTTCGACGAACTTTGCAGACCGTCTGCTTCGATAGGGCTGATGCTGGCGTCATTGCTCGCATTCGTGCACTTGGAGCTTGCTTTTATGGCCCAAACTTATCCATCCTTACTACATTCTGCGTTTTCAGATGAAGAGGCTCAATGGTGAATGAATCAAGTATGAAAATCGCGGTAATCGGCGGCGGTCCCGGCGGCTATGCAGCCGCATTTCTAGCAGCCGACCTCGGCATGAAAGTTACTCTCATCGACCCGGAAGTAAACCCGGGCGGCGTCTGTCTCTATCGCGGCTGCATTCCATCCAAGGCGCTTCTCCACGTCGCCAAGTTGCTGATGGAAGCTGAGCATGCCAAAAGCTGGGGCGTCGAATTCGCCGCTCCGAAAATTGACGTTGCCAAACTGCGCGGCTGGAAGGAGGGCGTCGTCACTAAGTTGACAGGCGGCCTCGGTCAGCTCTCGAAGCAGCGCAAGGTCACCTTCATCCAAGGCAAAGCGTCGTTCGTGAATTCGACCACGCTCAAAATCACGAAGAGCCAGGCTGGCGGCGAAGAGACGCTCACTTTCGATCGCATCGTCATCGCCACTGGCTCGCGGCCCACAGTCGTGCCCAGCCTGAAAATCGACAGCCCGCGCCTCATGGATTCCACCGGCGCTCTCGACCTCGCCGACGTCCCGAAGACGCTACTCGTCATTGGCGGCGGCTACATCGGGCTCGAACTCGGCACGGTCTACGCCACGCTCGGCACCAAAGTGACCGTGGTCGAAATGCTGTCCGGCCTATTGCCCGGTGCCGACCGCGACCTCGTTCTTCCACTGCACAAGCGCCTCGAGAAACTATTCTCGTCGATTCTGCTCAACACCACGGTCAAATCGCTCAAAGACGAGAAGACCGGAATCCGCGTCACGCTCGAAGGTCCCGACGTAAAAGAGAATGAGCAGGTCTTTGACCGCGTGCTAATGTCCGTCGGCCGCCGTCCGAATTCCGAAATCCCCGGCCTCGACAAAACGCAAGTCAAAGTCAACGCCAAAGGATTCATCGAAATCAACGGGCAGCGCCAGACCGCCGACCCCACAATCTATGCCATCGGGGACGTGGCCGGCGAGCCGATGCTCGCGCACAAAGCCATGCACGAAGGTCGCACCGCTGTCGAAGCGATTGCGGGGCACAAGGTTGCATTCGAGCCAAACGCGATTCCGGCGGTCGTTTTCACCGATCCTGAAATCGCCTGGGCCGGCCTCACCGAAACGCAAGCCAAAGAGCAGGGCCGCGAGATCAGTGTCGCCAAATTTCCATGGGCTGCCTCAGGCCGCGCGCTCACCCTCGACCGCACCGAAGGCATGACGAAACTCATCATCGATCCGAAGACGGAGCGTGTGCTCGGTGTTGGCATCGTCGGCGTGGGCGCTGGCGATCTGATCGCCGAAGGCGTGCTCGCCATTGAAATGTGCGCGCTCGCCGCCGATGTCGGCATGACCATCCATCCGCATCCAACGCTTTCGGAGACGATCATGGAGTCGGCGGAGATTTACTATGGGCTGGCGACAGACATTTATCGCCCGAAAAAGTGAGTGCCCGAAACAGCCCTGACTGTAGGCTTGGGAGAGGGGGAGGGCACAGCTTCGGTCGCGCCGCCTCGCTAAGAATATACTTGGCACTTCAGCGCTTGGCTGCTGTGCGCCATTCAAGTCGATTTATCTGATGAAGAAATCCGCGCTCATTCTTTTGTTTTTTGTCGCCGCGGCATTCCCGCTGGCCGGCCAGTCCGTCACGGGTCTGCTCACCGGAGCCAACGCAAAGAGCGCATCGGCTGCAACGGCCGACCAACTCGGCCGGAGTAATCCTGCCGGCACTGTGCTTGGCTTCCTTCAGACGGCGCAGTCTGGAAACTATCAAGCCGCCGCCGACTACCTGCAGATGAGCACCGCGCGCCGTCAATCGCAGGGCGCCGACCTCGCCACGAAATTAAAGGTCCTGATGGACCGCGCGTTCGTGGGCAAGCTCAGCCGTATCAGCACCAGCCCGGAGGGGAATCCGGACAACGGCATTCCCGATCAACAGACCATCGGTATTTTCTCCATTCCCAACGAAGGTGCGGACAGCGACGTTCCGGTTGTTCTCGTTCGTGTTACCGACCCGAGCGCCGGCCAAATCTGGCTGTTTTCTTCCATCACGCTCAGCAGAGTCCCGGACCTCTACGAGACTATCGAGGAGCGCCAGGTCGAGACCAAACTCCCGCAGAGCCTCGTCAAGAACACTCTTCTTGGAATGCCGCTCTGGCAGTGGCTTGCGCTGCTGATTGCGGTACCGGTTGCCATCCTCATTGGCTGGGCCATCGTGCTTTTCCTCGCCATTCCGCGCCGCCTCTATCTCAAATTCAGAAAACATCCGGATCTGCATTCCTATCGCCGCGTCTCGATGCCGCTGCTGCTCGTGTTCGCGGCCATTGCCCATCGCATCATCGCCGGACGGCTGGGTCTGCCGCTGCTCTCGCGCTACTACTACAACCGCACGGTCGGAGTGCTGATCAGCATCGGATTTTTCTGGTTGCTGTTGCGCGTCAACGCCCTGATTATGCAGCGCCTGCGCTCGCACGCCATTGCCATTGGGCGTCTCGGCACTGGAACGCTCATGCTGCTTGGCGAGCGTCTGCTTTCAGCCTTTCTCGTGATCCTCGGCGTGCTCGCAATCCTTGCCATTCTCGGCTTCAACCTGACCACGGTGCTCGCCGGTCTCGGCATCGGCGGCATCGCGATTGCCTTTGCGGCACAGAAGACCCTCGAAAATCTTTTTGGCGGAATCTCGGTGCTCGCCGATGAAGTCATCCGCGTCGGCGACTACTGTCGCTTCGGTGACAAAACCGGCACGGTCGAAGACATCAGCCTCCGCTCGACCCGCGTGCGCACCGACGCCCGCACGCAGCTCTCGATTCCGAATGGCACGCTTGCCACCATGAGCATCGAGAATTTCTCGCGCCGCGACAAAATTCTATTCAATCCGCCGCTTGAGATTCGCTATGACACTACGGGAGACCAGTTGCGTTATCTGCTCGCCGAAATTCGCCGCCTGCTCTACCAGCATCCGAAAGTCGAGCCGGAGACGGCTAGCATCCGCTTTGCGAACGTCGACCCAAGCGCGCTGCGGCTTGAGATTTTTGCTTATGTGCGCACCCAGGACGCGAACGAGTTTGCCGCCGTCCGCGAAGACCTGTTGCTGCGCATCAGCGAGATCGTCGGGCGATCCGGCACCAGCTTCGCCTATCCCTCCCAGACGCTGTATCTGGGGCGCGATTCGGGCCTTGATCGTGAAAAAGCCGCGGCTGCCGAAAAGCAGGTCCAGGAGTGGCGCGCCCAAAATCAGCTGCCCTTCCCTGATTTCACGCCCGCCGACAAAGCATCTTTCCGCGGATCGATCCCCTATCCCCCACCCGAATCGTCCGTCGCAAAAAAGTCGTAAACAAGATGCCACAGAAGCTGAAACGTGGCGAGGCGCCGGTGCCTTCGACCTGCGCTACTTACCAATGTAACTTGCGGCCTTGCACCACGGTTTCTAGCATAAGAGAGCCATGCCTCTCGCACTTTTACTGTCGCCTGACGATCAGGCCGTCGCCGCCATCACGTCCGTGCTCGAAGAGATGTCCGTCACCTGCGACCGCCCGCTCGATGGCGCCTCCGCCGCGCAGAAGCTGAATTCCGATCGCTTCGACCTCGTGCTCGTCGACTGCGAGAATCTTCCCGCCGCCAAACTTATTTTCGATGTCTGCCGCAATCGCAAGGGAAGCGGCCGACCGGTTCCGGTCGCTGTCGTCGACGGCCGCGCGGGTCTGCCGACCGCGTTTCGCCTCGGCGCCGAATTGATTCTCACCAAACCGGTGGCAAAAGATCAGGCCCGCGTCACCATCCGTACCGCTATCAGCCGCGTCAAGCGGGAGGAATCCTCGAAAACCGATACAGGCGCATCGAGCCAGAATGCGACAACCTTGACGTCAAGCGATTCGGCCACGCCTGCAACGACAGTGCACGCAGTCGATCCGCAAACAGATGAATCCGCGGATTACGTCGCGACAGAAGGTCGCGCGTTTGCCGTCGCCGCGGCCGCTTGCGCTCCGGCATCATTGTCGGATTCCGATCCCGTTCCAGTTTCTTCCGCACCGATCCCGTCCATGAGCATGAGCGCCACGGCCGCTGAGCCCGAACGCGCCCACGACACTCTGCGGGCCGGGTTCCGAACCTCCGGCGACGCATCCACGCTAACGACTGCTTCCGAATCGACTTCACTTGCGGTCGCTGGCAAAGACTTGGACGAGAACAAACAAACATCTTCGAGCGACCAAGCGCGAGCCAAATCGTCCAAATCTGGTAACGACCCCGCAGCGGGCGCGGAAACTGGCACAGCGTTGTCCTCGACCTTCGCCGAAGAGAAAACAGCCTCTCCGGAAAATACTCCGGCCGAAAGGAAGCCCGATACGAAGAGCAAACAGAAGTCCGCCCAGAAATCCGGCGGTCGTCTCCTCGCTCTTTTCGCGCTTCTCCTCGTCTGTGGTGGCTTTTATGGCGCTTGGATGTACGAACCGGGATTCCAGCCCCTGGTAAAAGGACAGATCAATCGACTTTTGGTCCTGGTTGGAGTCGCACCCCAGCAACGGCCAGCGTCACAGTCGCTGTCGCGCCCGGTTTCTCAAACGCCAAAGCCTAGCGCGGGTGTCCCATTACAGACACTCGCTCCCGCGGCCGGCCAACCCGCGCTGGCCGACCCGAATGCCCCGCTAGGCACGGCTTCCGTGGCGTCCCCATCCGCAGCCGTAACTACGGCGCCCCCGTCCGCCAGTGCAGCGTCATCTTTGCCCGCGACGCCGGTCCACCCGAATTCGTCCACCCCTTCGACCGGCACGCCAGCGCAGGCGGGCGCGACCACGCAGCCCGGTACGATTCAGACAAAGCCCGGAGTGACCCGTATCAATCTCTCTCCGAGTGCCGTACAGCACCCGGCATCGGTCACGGGCGCGAAGAGTTCAACCTCCTCCGCGACAAAATCCCCTGACCCTCAACAGTAGCGGGTAAATGGTGACCTTGGGACCGGTCCAATCTCCCGCGCGATCTTCATAAATCGTTCTCATCCCTATTACGCCCGTAACTTGCCGGTGCTTACCAGCCTGCCTAGGATGACCTCATTATGGGTTACCAAGCCTTACTGTATTGCACGGATGAGAAACTCGCCCGGGTCGTAAGTCAGCTCTTCAGTGAACTTGAGTTTGCCGTTACGCCAGTCAATGAGCCTTTTGCCGCCGTAAAAAGTCTGATGGCGCAGCACTATGACGCCGTCGTCATCGACTGCGAGAACGAACAGGGCGCGTCCCTTCTCATGAAAGGCGCCCGCAATTCCAGCTTCAATCATGGGTCGCTCGCCATCGGCTTGGTCGAGGGCCAAGCCGGTATCGCCAAAGCCTACCGCATGGGTGCGAACCTGGTGCTTACCAGGCCCATCAACATCGAGCAGGCGAAAGGAACTCTCCGCGTCGCTCGCGGGTTGCTGCGCAAGGGCGCCGACGCTGCCGCCCACTCTGGAACCGCCGCTGTTCCCGCGATCTCCTCCCACATCCCGAATTCAGCTCCAGCCCCAGGCCCACATGAAACAGTGCTTCCAGGGCATTCCTTCCCGCATGTCTCGCAATTTGAGCCACCAGTCTCTCAGGCTCAAATCCCCGTCGCGTCCGTGCCTTCATCCGCGCCTGCCGAAGACGTGCCCACACTCGCTCCACCGATCCGGGTAAAGCCTTGGACCTCTCTCGGCGCGCCACCGCCAGCTCAGGAATCGCAAGCCACGATTCCTTCGCAGCCTTCTGCACAAACGCAGCCAGTACAGGTAAGCAAGGCCGAACCGCCAAAGCCAGCCGTCATACCCTTCGCCAAGTCGGCCTCAAAGTCTCAGGGAGCGGCCTCCGCTCCCGCTCCGGCCAAAGAAGTAGTTACCTCTCAGCCCGCGGATGAAGAAGAAATCTCTCAAGATCCGATCCTCAGCGTATCGTCGGCGCCGGACACTGCCGCAATCTCTGCCAGTCCTTCATTTTCAGCCGTTACCGAGAACGCGAGTTCTGGTTCCAGCAAGAAAGCCATCATTGGAGTCGTTGCAGTTATCTTGTTATCCGCAGCTTATTTTGGCTGGACAAAGTTAGGCCATCAACCGTCCGCTCCGATTTCTGCTCCTACTCCCGCTCCCGTTGCCGCTGCGCCGCAGATCCCGCAACCCGCGCCCGGTCTACCCTCTACCGGGGCGCCGGCCCAATCTACGTCTCTCTCGAGCGCTCAACCCGCCGCAAAGTCTGTTCCGTCTCACGCTATTTCGCCGGCGGAAAGTGTTCGTCCCACAACAACCTCGCCTGGCATTACGCAACCGGCCCCGGCACCCGCCCAAACCACAGAATCAAAAGCCACGGAGTCAAAATTGGCTCCCGCTCCTATCCTGGTCAAACCAGGCTCAACCAGTTTTCGTGAAACCAAGCCGCAGGTTCAAGATGACGCCACGGTCGCTCCGCCTCCAAGTGCTGCCATTGCCTCATCTGGTGTAGAGAGTCTCGGCGGCGTGCTCAGTTCTACCGCCGTCAAGCCCTCCTTGGCCCGAGTGAACGTTTCCCAAGGCGTCTCGCAAGGATTGCTGATCAAGCGCGTGGAGCCTCGTTATCCGGTGAATGCCCTCGCAACCCACACGCAGGGTACTGTCCAAATCGACGCTACGATTGACAAGGAGGGTCGCGTTCTCAATCCGAAGGTCTTGAGCGGGTCAGTGTTACTCGCATCGGCAGCGCTCGATGCGGTTCGCCAGTGGAGATATAAGCCTTATCTCCTCGACGGCCAACCCGTGGAGATCCATACTCAGATCACTATCAACTTCAAAATGAGATAACCCTGAACGAGGCTGAATCCGCCGCAACGGTTTTGCTTTAGGCCGGTCTTCGCTGAAAGGCAAGGCCAAAGTGATCGTATCCAATTCTGGCCCCCATAAGCTCCCAGGGGAATCTCGGACTAACTCTAGCCCTCGCTCGGTACGCGTCGCCGCGGCCGCCCCGGATGCGCGCTCACATTCCGGAAACGATGGTAGAGTCCGTGCAGACTATCGCTAAGCACTCGAATGACCTCCATGCTGAATTTGTGATTCTCGTTCAGCAGCGTCATAAAGTCTATCCGCGCAATAAAGAAGACGGTAGTTTGCTCGTCGGCTTCTGCGCTTACCCGGTAACTCTCGCCGCACATTGTCTCGCTGAGTCCTAGGATCGTTCCCTTGCCGGCTACTTCCAGCAGCCTGCTCTGACGGTCCCCTGACGGTAGCAGCACCCGGACTCCACCACTTTCGACAAAGTACACACCGTCCGCCGGTATTCCATAACCATAGAGCGTCACGCCTTTTGCGAAACTGCGCTCCCGCATCAGTGGACGCAAAGCCGCTTCAAATTCGGGACTGAATTGCGCGCGCGCAAAATCCGACGGCATCGCTTGCACACTTTCTCCTTCATCGTGCGCCGAGCGGGACAAATCAGCAGTGATCGCCGTCACTTATAGCGGTATAACCCAAATGTTAAGGCGACGGGATGGTCCGACAACAGAAAACCAGAAATACCTTTAGCACTTTCTATATGACAAGTCAGAGAGACGACATAAGAGATGAGATAAGTCCATACACTTCTTGCCGCGAGACTCGATAAAACTTTGAAATGAGCTCTCAGACAAGAGAGTAAGGAATCAATACTCGATGCTCAGAGCATTGGAATCTCTAGAGCAACAGCTACGTTCAGCTTACTCCCGTTCCAGCGTCTCGTCGATCGCAACCTTGCCGTCTTTTTCCACGGTGATGATCTTATGCACCGGCTTAAAACCGGTAAGCGTGATATCGACGACATAATTGCCAGGCCCCATCATTACCTCGACCGGCGACATCTTATCCAGAATGCGCTGGTTGATCACAATCTGCGCGCCTTTTGGTTTGGTATGAATGCTGACGGTTCCCATCCCCGCCGTGCTCTCTCCCCCGGCGCCGCCAAATATCTTATGGAATCGCCCCACGGTGCGGATCGCCTCCGAATCGCCTAATGCCCGCAGCACGGGCGCATATTGGAAATTCTGTCCCGGTCCCAGATCCGCGGTAGTCGTCTCATCCAGGAAGCCTTGCTTCTTGAGCGCGACCGTATGCGTGCCTTTCTCGACCGCGAACTGCGAGGGGGTGACTTTGTGGGTCGGTTTTCCGTCGATAATGATGTCGGCTCCCCCCGGAGTGCTATTGACTACCACCAGAGCATTCACCGGCGCAAGATGGAACAGGACGGATGTCTTCCCGCCCGCGGCAACATCGACCGAGCGTATCTCCGATGAATATCCGTTCTTGCTCGCCGATATGATATGTTTGCCCGGCGTCAAGCCGGTGACGTTGAATGGCGTGACCCAGGACGGATCGCTTTTTCCGTCCAGTTCGAACGGTACGCCCTGCGGCGTCGAATCCACCAAAGCCTGCCCTGGAACAACCACTGGCACTGGAGCCGGCGCGGGAGCCTGATTCTTGGACGCGTGTCTGCGCACCTGCCGCACCGTCAAGTCCGGTTTCTGATCAATCGCCGGCGGAACGGGCGTCACCGCAGGAGTGGATTGGGCCGGAGGCGGCATGGCCGCCCCCGCTTCACTCGCTGTTTTTACCGGCTGCGGCGCCGCCGTCAATCCGTCGTCCTCCGACCGCACATGGAAGTACATCGCCACCGCGACCACAAGAATCACCGCGATCGCTCCCAGAATCGAATACAGGAGCAGCCGCGGCGGTACTGTCGACACTTCTTTCATCGCCTTCTGGGCGATCTCGCGCGGCTGGATCCTCGGTTTCTCTTCTTTCGTCTTCGCCGAAAGCCGTTGCGAAACGCTGGATTGCAAGGCCGGCATCTGTTCCGGTGCAGGCTCAGGCTGCGGCGTGAATACGGGCTCTTTCAGCGGAGGCAGTTCGTCCATGTCTGAAAAGCTGACGCTCTTTCGCTCGGCGACACTTTCCGCCATTGCCGGATCGAAGATCGTCCCGTCCGTTTGCGTTTCCGCTTCCGCTGGGGCGGCCGCCGACATGACAGCGCCGGACGAAGACAAACCCGACTCATGCTCGTTATAACCCGAACTTGGCTGCGGAACATCATGTGGTTTCGCAGAAGGGGCTTGCTCGATCGCGCTGTCACCGAGCAATGGGTCCTCAATCAGCCTCGCCCCCGCCCTCGCGCTCTCGCCGTATCCCGCGCCCGAACTCGTTCCAGCAAGACTTGACCCGCCGCGCGTTTCCCCACCCATTCCTTGCCCCGCGCGAGCCGCAAAGCTCTTCGTCTCCGCCTTGTGTGAGGCTACCTCCGGCTTCGGATCTGAAGCAGCAGCAAGTTTGGCCGCCGCATTTTCCCGTGCGATTGGCTTGGGCAAACCCGCGCCTGAAACCGCATTCGCGCCGCCCGCACTCGCCGCCGCTCCCACAAATTTCATCGCCGCCGCCGCTTTCGCCGCCGCGTCCACTTTGATAGTCGATGGCTTTTTCGCACTCTCTGCCGGCGCCTTGTGCTGCGTCTCTTTGCACTTTTCCAGGTCCTTGATCAACTCATGCGCCGTCGCATAACGCTGTTCCGGATCCTTCGCCAGCGCTTTCATAATCAGCGCGTTCACCCCCGGATGCGCTTTCGGATTCACCGAAATTGGCTCCGGCGGCATGGCATTCTCCACTTGTTCCACCAGCGCAACCGGATCCTCGGCATCGAACGCCCTCCGTCCCGCCACCATCTCGTACAGGATCGTTCCCAGCGTGAACAGGTTTGACCGCTGATCCATTGCCTCGCCGCGAATCTGCTCCGGCGAGCAGTACGGCATCAATCGCCCCAGCCCGTTGCCCGCCTCGGCGCTGATCAGACTCATGTTCGAGATGCCGTAGCCGGTAATCTTCACCAGCCCATCCCATTGCACCAGGATCTTGTCCGGTTCTAGCGACGAGTGCACCACGTCCAACTTAGCTGCGGCCTCCAGTGCCGCGCATACCTGCCGTGCGATATCCAGCAGATCCCAGATCGAAAATCCTTCATGCCGCGCCAGCATCGTCGAAATGCTGTTTCCCTGGACGTACTCCATTGCCGCGCAGAACTGTCCTTCAATCTCTCCCGCGCCATAAAGCTGCGCAATGTTCTGGCCGGTCAGCGGCTGCGCAACTTCGCCCTCTGTCATCAGCATCTGCACAAACGCCGGCGAGCGGTCGCCCAGCGGAGCCAGACGCTGCGCCTTCAGCGCGACCACCTGGTTCGTCTCCGTATCCAGTGCCTTATAGATCGACGCGCTTTCGGATTTTGAGATTTCGTTCTGGATATCGAATCGGCCAAACATTTTCGCCATTGCAGTAGCCTCGAGGACGCAACCACCGGTCATCAACCGGCATTGCCCAAGTCACACTTCACCCGCTAGATCGTTTGGCAGAGAGCTTCAGGGAGGAGCCATGCCTAGAATAGCGTCAGCCGCCCTACCCTGAGGAGTTACGAAAGGGAATGGCAAATGCGCCGTCTTTCACCGCAAGTAACCGAATATCCTCTGGAGTAGCCGGCAATCTTGCCGCTATTCTCCAGCCACTTTGCAACCGCTCATTTTCAGATGAACGACGCAGGAGTTTAAGAACTGTAGGGAATTAGAAAACCACGTCAGAGAAGAAAAAAGAGGATGCCCGTCCAAGCTCAGCTCGGACGGGAGTTTTTCAGTTGAGCAAGATTCGTCAGCTAAGCCGGAACCCGATCCCGCATCGCATTCTGTCCCGCAGCCTGGTCGCCTTCGCTGACCCATTCCCAGACCCGCCGTCCGCGATCATTCGACAAGCTCCGCGCCTCGCCATAATCCACCAGCCGGTTCAGCACCGTAGTCACCGATGCCAGTGGATCCTTATGCCGTGCCAATATCGCCGGAGCCTGCCGCTCCAACTCGGCGCACACATCCCGTGCCCCCATCGGACGCGCCCTTTCCATCAACACTCGCCGGCACGCCTTCGTGAATCCCGGCTGCCTGCCATTTGGTTTGCGGTCAATCAGGTCCAGCAGTTCATCGCCCAGAGCTTCCTCGCCGAACAGATCGGCCAGCCCCGTGATCGTCTGCTTCACCGTCCCGATCCGTTTCATGATCTCCGCCCGCTGTTGCAACAACTGCCGCAGTTCGTCGTGCGCCGCCTTAACCACCTGGTGTACCGACATGTCGTTTAACACGCTCACACCCCGTGGCCCTTCATGACCGTTCCTTCCAGCTTCCATAACTCCTCCCACCAAAAAACGAGCCAATCCTGTTGCCAACGCCCTTTCCGTGGATACGTCAAGGGTCACTGCAAAGTTCCCCAGCCCGGTTAACGCCGGGCGCTAACCTTCCCAGTGACAGCACGCTGCCTCACTGTTGGACGCTCAAAACAGGAAAATGGAAGCAAGGAAAGCGATGCTTTGTAAGATTCATGTGTAATCGGCAAATGATACGTGTTCCGAGTGCCCACAACCGGACACCGTCAAAATGCCGACACGAATGATCAAGATGGAAAAAATCAGGATGCCAGCGAAAAGCCGGCAAAGTATCGTCGAAAGTATCGCCACAGAAGAACGGAATGTGGCTGAAAAACCAGCTGCTAACTACCAGCGGCTAGCGACTATCCCATCACCGTCGTGTGCTCAATTCGAACTTTGTAAAGCACTCGCACTTCGCCCGGCTGCCCATACGGATACTTGTCCACTCCCAGATATTTCTTCGCCAGCTTGTCGATGCTCTTGTCCGCGCCCTCTTCGGTAATCTCCACCACCGTGCCGCGAATCTCCAGATAACGATAGGGATTATCGGGATCGATAATGGCCAGCGCCACCCGCGGATCTCGCCGCACATTCTTGTCCTTCTGCCGTCCCTTCGCAGAATTGAAAATTACATGCTCGCCGTCAAAGTCACACCACACTGGAGTCACCTGCGGACGCCCATCCGGCATCAAGGTCCCCAAACTTGCAAACGCCTTCTTCGAAAAAAGGTCACGATACTTCTCAGGAATCACATTCGACATCGCAATCTCCTAAAATAACTTCACCAGTCGATTATAGATGCCACGAATGCGGACCGCGCTTCACTGCTTCACTGGAAGCCAATTCAATCGCTTATGGTTTGAAATTAACGAAAAGTGCAGACGGGAGGGCCAGTCCGCATCCGATTGAGCCGAGAACTAGCAGCCAGCAACTCGTACGAGCACCGCCCGCAGCAATCCCATAAACTGGCCCATCACCCGCCGCCCCGTTTCAAGCACCTCTTCGTGGTCCAGAGGCTTATCCAGAATCCCCGCCGCCATATTGGTCACACACGAAATCGCCAGCACCTCGATCCCCATGTGCCGCGCCACAATCGTCTCCGCCACGGTCGACATGCCCACCAGGTCCGCGCCAATCGTGCGCAGATAGCGAATCTCCGCCGGAGTTTCATAGCTCGGCCCCGCCAGCGCCGCATACACGCCCTCGCGTGGAGCGATCCCCAACTTCCGCGCCTCTTCCAGTGCAATCTCCCGCAGTCGCTTCGCGTACCCGTAGCTCATATCCGGAAACCGCTGCCCGAAGCGTTCGTCATTTGGGCCAGTCAGCGGATTCTGGCCCTGCAAGTTAATATGATCTCGCAGCATGACCAGCGCGCCCTGGCCGTACTCGGCATTGATCCCGCCCGCGGCGTTCGTCAGAATCAAAGTTCGAATTCCCATCCGCCCCAGCACGCGCACCGGAAATGCGACTTCCGCCGCCGAGTATCCCTCATACAAGTGCACCCGTCCCTGCATCACGGCGACCGGCACATCCCCAAGCTTTCCAATCACCAGCTGCCCCGCATGTCCGATAGCGGTCGATTTCGGGAACGAAGGAATCTTTGCGTAAGAAATCCGCACAGCCTCGGCAAGATCGTCAGCAAAAGCTCCCAGTCCAGATCCCAGCACGAGTCCAATCTGCGGCCGTAATTTGGTTTGCGAGAGAATAAGAGCGGCAGCGGATTCGGCGCGCGCAAAAAGATCGGTGTTTTTATTCATCTTACAGTAGCGATCAGCAAACGTTTCAAAGAGACCACAAAGATGATGATGGCACAAATGAAAATCAGGATGCGCCCTTCCCTGGGCATGGCGATGGTGCCATATTGTACCGGGCCGCCCCGATAGGCTGCCAACATCATTGCCAATGCTCCGAGGCAACCCAGAATACCTTGGACTTTTAGAGTGCCCATGAGAACAGTCCTGCTACGAACCACGGCTCAAAATTCCTTCTCAAACTCCGAGAACGATTTCTCCAGTTCCCACTGTACTCGCGCCTTCTCGTTCGCATCGAGAAACCGGGCGCACTTTTGTGCCGGCGTCTCGCCAAACGATTTCACTTCTTTGCAAGCTTCGGCACGCTGCATTCCCTTTTCGTCACTCCACAAACTCTTCCCCGGCAAAAAGCTATGCTCCAAACTGGCCCGCGCCATCCGTTTCAAATCCTCGTACGTCAGTTCGTAATCCTCCGCCGCCCGCAAATACTCATGCGTGATGTCGGTTCGCGAAACTCCCTCATCATCCGTCGCCAGCGCCACCGGCACACCATACTTCATATAAACCGGCAGCGGATGCCGGTCTCCGCTCACGCCCAGAATCACATCGTTCGACGTCAAACAAATTTCCACCAGCACCTTCTTAGCCGCCATCTCCCTCAGCAGCCCAATCGGATCGTCTTCATTCATCACCGCCACGCCGTGCCCAATCCGCTCCGCTCCGGCCCGTTCCACCGACTCTCTTATGTGAAACCGCAATCCTTCCGGCGGCACCAGCCCCATCGCCAGTTCATCCGCGTGCAGCGAAATATGCACGGCGGGATAATATTTTCGCAGCGCCTCAATCATCCGCATGTGCAGATCGAAATCGTGCATCGGCACATACCAGTCTTCCGGCATCACCAGGTTGAATCCCACAAACCGCGGATCCGCCTTCGCCAGCTCAAACCCCAGCACGATCTGCGCAAACACCTGTTCCCGCGGCAGCCCGCGCAGAACCTGATACAGATACCGCATCGTCACCGCGCATCCAGCTTGCGGCTGCGCCGACTCACAGTGCAAAACCTCTTTCTCCCGCGCCTCATCCGCATCCGTCTGCGCGCGCGTAGCCGCGACTATCTCACTCATTCCGCCCGCCAGCAGCTTCCCGCGAAACCGCGCAAAGTCATCGTCCCACCCGATCTTGCTTCCCAGATTCGCCGCCCCGCGCCCGTCCGCCGTATGCATTACCTCCACATATTGCAGACGATCCTCTGCTGCCCGCGACGCCACTTCGGCAAACGCCTCGCCCGTATGCCGGTCCATCGCCGGACCGAATCTGTCAAACGTCGCGAAAAAGTGATCGTGCCCCGACTCCTCCCGATCCCAATTCCGCATCGACCACGCATCCACAAGCTGGTTGTAAAGCACATGATCGTCATACGCGCACCGCACCGACGGCTTCGGCTGATAAAGCTCACAGGAATCGCAGGCCGCATGAATCAGCTTCGAACTGGTGCGATCCACGCAAAGCGCATTCTCCGAAGCCCAATCGATCAGGCTCTCCGCATAGATCGCCCCGCTCAAATGGATATGCAGATCCCCGCCCTTCGGCATCTCCTGCAAAAAAGCTAGCAAAAGTTCCGGCGACTGCCTCGCCGACTCCATATACTTCGCCGTCTTCTGTTCCGGAGTCTGCGCCGCGCACAAAACTGCCAGCGCCAAAATCAATGCCGCCAACCGCACCGTCGCCGAACGCAAAGCTCGCATTGACACTATCGCCTCCGCTCAGAAACAGAAATTGTACTGGAGCCAGTTCCTCCGTGCTCCTCCGTGTCCTCCGTGCTTCAAAATTTTTGCTGTGCATCACAAACTGGATCACAAACCGTCGGTGGAGAGCCAGCCCGTCGATACCACAAACAGCAGGCCACGAGCGCCGTTTCCCGGATTTGCACAGGAATAGAGATGCAAATAAAAATCAAGGCCGCAAGCATCGCCCTCGCAAACACCGCATAAACACAGGCGATCCCTGGCACATCCCACCGCCTTGCACCACTTCCGCGTCACCCGCCTGTGGATGCCTTGCACTCGCTTGACAAATCGGTACTTACAATCGCGCGAATTCCATTGACGATAAAAACCAGCGTGGTAAAACCATAATCGTTCTTTGACACGTTCTGAAGTTTTCCCGGTTGGTGCAAGGTCCGGGGCTCAAGCGAAGTCACTCCGAAAGCCGCGAGGCTGGTACGAGAGGGCAAGCAAGGGTCTATAGCTGAGCGCTGGTTGAGGCGAACAGGAACGAACGTCGAAGGCAGGATAGAGTCCCGAGGCGTTGGACAGATTTATCCGGTTGGCGGTGAGCCCGGAGCCCAAGCAAGATCGGCCTGCAATGCACCCGCAAGGGAGTTGTAGGAATAAGGTCAGCAAGGGTCTAAACGCGAGCTACTGGCCGAGACGAATAAGCCCAACATCCCCTCGGGACTCTCTATTTTTGTAGATACGGATTCCTCGAAAAGTCGGAGTCTGAGCCTGCGCTTCCCCTCTTCGCAAAAGGGGAGTTTGCGGCGCGCAAGTGCGTTTCTACCGTTCCTCTTCCTTTAAGGAACGCTGAAAATCCGGTTGCTAATTAGAGTCCCGCCAGGTGTGGTAACTGTCACATAACCCGTGCCTGCCCCCTTGGGCACTACTGTGGTTAACAAGGTATCCGAGATCACTTTGTACTTTGCCGAAACTCCATTGAACGAAACGGCCACCGCGCCCGTCAATCCTTGGCCGAGGATCTCAATCTTCGTGCCTCGCTTGCCGAAAAATGGCTGCAGGCTGACGAATGGTGCCAGACCAGCGTCGAGGCTATAGACAGTCCCGACTCCTTGCGAACCGCCGAACATTGCCGTGCCATAGAAGAGCCCATTTGTGTTTTGCACGATACCGACTGGATTCTTTCCGTCGGCCGCACTGAAGTTGTGCAGGGTTTGGAACTTTCCGGCGGGCGTTATTCCAAATAGCGTGCCCAACCCATTTGCTCCACCATAGGTCGCCGCGCCATAAAAATTGCCATCGTTGCCCAGAGCAAGCGTGGCTGTGGGTCCTGAGCCGTCAGTTCCGTCAAAATTATGCAGGGTGGTGAGCGCGCCCGCTGGAGTTAGTTGGAAAATCGTTCCTTCATCGTACGTTCCTCCTCCACCGGTCGTGCCGTAAAAATTGCCATCGTTGCCCAGCAACAGGCCGCCAGTCGGACCATCGCCTAAGGGGACATCAAAATTCGTAAGGGTGGTGAAAGCTCCGCTCGGAGTAACCTTAAAAGCCGTACCGCCTTCCTCGCTGCCTCCTACCCAGGTCGTGCCATAGAAATTGCCGTCGGTGCCGAGAGCAAGTCCAGCAATGGGGTATTCGCCGTCGCTAAGATCGAAAGAGTGCAGCGTCGTCAGTGTTCCTGTTGACGTGATCTGAAATACAGTGCCATAGCCGTTTGCACCTCCTTCGCGGGTCGTTCCGTAATAATTGCCATCATTGCCCTGAACCAGCCCCGCTTGCGGTTGGCTGCCATCGGACCCGGAAAACGTGTAGAGCGTCATGACCTTGCCCTTCGCGTTCATCTTGTAAACGGTGCCGTCTTCATTCGCGCCTCCCACATAGGCAGTGCTGTAGAAACTCCCGTTGGTTCCCAAGAGCATCCATGCGGTTGGGTTTCTTCCATCTTTGTCGCGGAAGCTGTGTAGCAGCGTGAACGCACCTTGCGGATCAAGCCTGAAAATGACCCCCTGGTCCGTGACACCTCCCTCGTACGTCGTTCCGTAGAGGTTCCCGTCCCTGCCTTGTACAACCGGATCATAGGGATAGGCTCCGTTTGTCGTATCGAAGTTGAGCAAGACATTGAAGGCTTGGGCACTAACAGCGAAGCTTGCACCGGCGATGAAACCAATGAGTAGAACGACTGCTCTGTGCTTACAGTCAATTCTTGGGCTTATGATCATCACATCCCCCGCTAAGGTTGGAATATGGATTCGACTATTCGACGCGGGATCTATCGTGCGCCGCAGCATAAAAGTCCAGCAAAAACAGAGACGACAAACCTCGCCGCGAAAAAAATCACAGCGGGATGTTGCCGTGCTTTTTTGGCGGATTCTTATCCCGCTTAGTCTCCAGCATCTCCAGCGCCTGAATCAATTTCTTCCGCGTCTCGCGCGGCTGAATCACCGCATCCAGAAACCCGCGATCCGCCGCAATATAAGGATTGGCAAACCGGTCGCGGAACTCTTCGATCTTCGCCTGCCGTAACTGTTCGCGCTCCGACCCGCTGCCGCCATTCTTTGCCGCATCCAACTCACGCTTATAGACAATGTCGACCGCGCCCTCCGGACCCATCACCGCAATCTCCGCGCTCGGCCACGCATAATTCACGTCCGTGCGAATATGCTTCGACGCCATCACGCAATAAGCCCCGCCATACGCCTTGCGCGTAATCACCGTCACCTTCGGCACGGTCGCCTCGGCAAACGCATACAGCAGCTTCGCTCCGTGCTTGATAATCCCGCCATACTCCTGCTGCGTGCCCGGCAAGAATCCCGGCACATCTTCAAACGTCACCAGCGGAATATTGAAGCAATCGCAAAAGCGCACGAAACGCGCGCCCTTTACCGAGGCATTAATATCCAGCGTCCCCGCCAGCATCGCCGGCTGATTCGCCACAATGCCCACCGGCTTGCCATTCAGCCGCGCGAATCCCACGACTATGTTCTTCGCGTAGTGCTCGTGAACCTCAAAAAAATACCCGTCGTCGACCACCGTCGTAATAATGTCCTTCATGTCGTATGGCATGTTCGACTGCTCGGGAATCAGCGTGTCCAGCTTCGCATCCAGCCGGTCGATCGGGTCCGTGCAAACCTTGCGCGGCGGATCCTCCAGATTATTCGACGGAATAAAGCTCAGCAGCTCGCGTACCATCGACAAACACTCTGCATCGTCGCGGCACAAAAAGTGCGCCACGCCTGAAGTTTCGTTGTGCGTATGCGCCCCGCCCAGTTGATCCTTCGTGACCTCCTCGTGCGTCACTGTCTTGATCACGTCCGGCCCGGTTATAAACATGTATGAGGTCTTGTCGACCATCAAAATAAAGTCGGTGATCGCCGGCGAATACACCGCGCCGCCCGCGCACGGCCCCATGATCGCGGAAATCTGCGGCACCACGCCGCTATAAATCGTATTGCGCAAAAAAATGTCGGCATAGCCCGCCAGCGACATCACCCCTTCCTGAATCCGCGCCCCGCCCGAATCGTTCAGCCCAATCACCGGCGCGCCCATCTTCGCCGCCAGGTCCATAATCTTGACGATCTTCAGCGCGTTCGTCTCCGATAGCGAGCCGCCAAACACGGTGAAATCCTGCGCGAACACAAACACCAGCCGCCCTTCCACGCGCCCATATCCGGTGATAAACCCATCACCGTAATACTTCTGCTCTTGCATGCCAAAGTCATGGCAACGATGCGTGCGCAACTTATCGGTCTCCTCAAACGTCCCCTCGTCGAGCAGAAACTCCACCCGCTCCCGCGCCGACATCTTGCCCTCTTTATGCTGACGCTCGCGCCGCTGCGCGCCCCCACCCTCTTCGGCAAGCCCGTCGCGCTTTTTCAGCTCCGCAATCTTCTCTTCCAGTTTCATAAGGCCTCTTTCAAAACATAGCGCCACATTATAGGCGAGCCTGCAAACATAGGCGTGTGACAGCTGAACAGTTCAATGTGATTTCAACCAGGAAGTGGAATTCCTCTGTGAACCCAATGGTGATCAATCTTGACGCTGAGGCTGAAGCGAGCGATCTTCGAAAGCCGAAAGCCGAAAGCCGAAAGCCGAATAGCGAAGGACCAAGGACCGAGGACGACGGACGTAACGTCTACCGCTCCACCCCGGCATCTACCAAATTCAAAAACCCCACCTTCTTCTCCGCGCTCAAAAACGCCGCCTCAAACGAATTCCGCGCCAACTCGCGCAACTGATCGTCTGAAAATCCAAACTGCCGCCGCACCAGTTCATACTCCTCTATCAGCGACGACCTAAACATTGCCGGATCATCCGAATTGATCGTCACCATCAGCCCTTCGTCAAAATACCGCCGCACCGGATGCGCCGTCACATCCGTGCAGATGCCAGTCCGCAAATTGCTGGTCACACAAACCTCAATCGGAATTTGCCGCTCGGCCAGCTCTTCGATCAGTTCCGCGTCCTGCTCCGCCGTCAGCCCGTGCCCAATCCGCTCAGCCTTCAAGTTCAGCGCGCCCCAAATCGATTCCGGCCCCGCGCTCTCCCCGGCATGAGCCGTCAAATGCAGCCCATGTCCCGCCGCCCGCGCAAACACTTCCCCAAACAGTTCCGGAGGTCCCTTCACCTCATCGCCGCCAATCCCAAACGCCACCACATTTCGATCGCGATATCGGATCGCCAGATCCAGCACCGGCTGCGCCTTCTCCGCTCCAAACTGCCGGATCGCGTCAAAAATCCAAAGCACCGAGACGCCAAAATCCTTTTCCCCGCGTGCCCGTCCCCGTTCCAGTCCCTCAAAGATCGCGCCGAAATCCTGTTTTCGCCACAAGCACACCCCAACCGATACCGTGACCTCGGCATGAAGAATATTCTGCGCCCGCAACCGCTCCATCAACCGGTAGACAATCAGCTCATAGTCGTCCGCCAACCTCAGATCGCCAGTCACATCCTTGAACGCATTCAGAAATCCAGAAAAATCCGCGAACCGATAAACCTGCTCCACTTCCGCCAGCGAAGCGGCCTCGCCATGCCGCGACCGCAACTCCAGCAAAGTAGTGGGCTCAATCGAGCCCTCCAAATGCAAATGCAACTCAGCCTTGGGCAGGGCCCGAATAAAAGCGGAATGCTCGGAAGAAGCGTCCATTATGTCGATTCTAGTCGAGCCCGGATGCCTGGCCCACACCGATCTTAGCCAGTGAGGCAGGGGTGCGTCTGCGAGCAAGAGCTGGAAAGCCAATAAGGAAGGAGCGAGAAGCCCAAAGCCGAGCGCCCAACGCCGCACGCCCAGGGTCTATCTCGCAAACTCGCTGTGACGCCGGCTATAGAAGATATAAATCACCAGCCCAATCGCCAGCCAGATCACGAACCTCAGCCATGTGATGATGGTCAGTCCGGTCATCAGCCCGCCGCAGAGCACCACCGAGATCAGCGGAAACCACGGCACAAACGGCACGCGAAAAGCCCGCTTCCGGTCCGGTTGCCGCCGCCGCAATAAAATCACTCCCAGCGATACGAGCACGAACGCAAACAGCGTCCCGATATTCGCCAAATCCGCCGCGTCGCCAATATCCACCAATCCCGCTGGAATCCCCACCGCAAAGCAAGCGATCCACGTCGACCAGTACGGCGTCTTGTACTTCGGATGCACCGCCGAAAATAACTTCGGCAACAATCCATCGCGCGACATCGCATACCAGATGCGCGCCTGGCCGTACTGAAACACCAGCAGCGACGAAATCATTCCCATCAGAGCGCCCACCACGATTACCGACCGGAACGCCACATGCGCCCCCAGTTGTTTGAGCGCATACGCGACCGGCGCGTCCGCCGCTTCGCCTGATACGAAGGTCGTGTACTTCATCATGCCCAGCAGCACGACCGCCACGCCGATGTAAAGTATCGTGCAGATGATCAGCGACATGATGATGCCGAAGGGCAAGTCTTTTTGCGGATTGCGCGACTCCTCCGCCGCTGTCGAGACCGAATCAAATCCAATGTAAGTGAAGAATACGATCGCGCCGCCCGTCACGATCCCGGCAAATCCCGAAGGCGCGAATGGAGACCAATTCGCTGGCTTCACCAGCATTCCGCCTACTACGAGGAACGTCAGAATCGCGCCGATCTTGATCGCCACCATAATATTGTTGGTTTCCGCCGATTCCTTCACGCCCCGCACCAGCAGCAGCGTCAAAAAGAAAACAATCAAAAATCCGGGCAGATTGAAATATGATCCCGTCCACTGCCCCGAGGCCCACACCGGACTCGACCATTTCACAGGCAAGTGAATGCCAAACGCCGCCAGCTGGGCATTCGTATATCCAGCAAATCCCACGGCCACCGCGACGTTCGACACGACGTATTCGAGAATGAGATCCCAGCCGATGATCCACGCAAAAATTTCGCCCAGCGTCGCGTACGAGTACGTATACGCGCTGCCCGCAATCGGAATCATCGATGCGAGTTCCGCATAGCAAAGCCCGGCAAAGCTGCACGCCATCGCCACCAGAAGAAATGAAATCGCAATCGAAGGCCCAGCCGGCGGACGTCCATGCATCAGCGCTCCCGCCGTGCTGCCAGTGCGCAGGAAGTTGACGATCAGGTCCAACATCTGCGCATGGAGAATCGACGGCGCCTGAAAATACTCCCCCGCCGCCGCCGTCCCGGTAAGCACAAAAATACCGGAGCCAATGATCGCCCCAATCCCCAGCGCCGTCAGCGACCACGGCCCCAGCGACTTGCTAAGCCGGTGCTCCGGATCCTCAGCCTCAGAAATTAACTTGTCGATCGATTTGCAGCACAGAAGCTGGCTGCCAGATTGTTGCCCCGCCGCATCCTTGTCAGTAACAGGTTGTCCCAAGAGACGCTGTCTCCCTCACACACAATTGAACCGGAAATATACCTGAAGGCACGGACGCGAACGCCCGTGCCCTCGTCGATTGCGCAAAGCCAGAGCCGAAAGCGAATGGTTCGTGGCTCGAAGCCCGCAGCTGCTTCTACCGCTTCGCCTGTCCGCGAGCCAACTTCTTCACTTTCCGCTTCTTCGATCCCCGCGCGTAATCCCGCGCCTTCTTCGGCTTCTCAGCCTTGATCTTCTTGCGCGCCGTGCGCTTTGCCTTCTTGCGTTCTTCTTTAGCCAGCTTCTTCGTGTCTGCCATGAATGCGTTTCTCTTCCTTCGTAGTTGAATTGTCCCTCTAAAGTCGTTGCGCCCGCTATCTCTTACTTTTGTCGTGTGATGTCCGAACGAGGAATCCGCAGTTGTTTGCTCGAAGCTCGTAGCTCGAAGCTCACAGCTGCTTCACGCCCGCTCCAGCTGCGCGTACTTCTCTACCAATTTCTTCAAACCGAAGCGAGGGAATTGTACCGTAATCTTCGCATCTTCCCCATCCCCTTCGCGCCGAAAAACCGTTCCCTCGCCATATTTCGGATGCTTCACCTTCTGCCCCGGCCGGAATCCGCGCTTCCCGGTAGGCTCCTCGACTTCGATCTTCGGCCGAGCAAACTTCTTTCCCCGGGAAGCAAAAAACTCCGCAATATTATCGATCGAGTTATAACTCTGCAAAGGCCGAGCCGGCGCTGCAGACCGAGCCTTCACCCGTGCTGGATCCCAAGCTGCGCTCTGATCCTCGTCTTCATAGGAATAGTGCGCAGCCTCCCGATCATAAGAAGCCGCCCGCCGTCCCGAAGCGTCCCGCGCCGAACGATCCGCATACGACGGCTTTCCCCGCTCCCCATGAGCCGTCCGCTCGCCGTATCCAGAACTTCGCCGTCTCGATCCGCCGAGCTCCTCCACCAACTCCCCCGGCACCTCCTCCAAGAATCGCGAAGGCACCGAAGCCTCCGGCATATCTGACCCATATCGCCGCCGGTAAACCGCCCGCGAGAGCACCAAAGTGTCCATCGCCCGCGTCATCCCGACATAGCACAGCCGCCGCTCTTCCTCGATCTGGTCGGGTTCAACCAGTGTTCGCGAATGCGGAAACAATCCCTCTTCCATCCCCGCCAGCACCACCAGCGGAAACTCCAGGCCCTTCGCGGCATGAAGCGTCATCAGGGTAATCTGCGCGGACTCGTCATACTGATCCGCATCGCTCACCAGCGCCGCATGGTCCAGAAACTGATCCAGCGACTCCCCGCGATCCTTCGAATCCATCGCCGCATTCACCAACTCGCGCAAATTCTCAATCCGAGAAAAAGCCTCCGGCGTGTCCTCAGCCTCCAGCAACTTGATGTACCCAGTCCGGTCGATCAGAAACTTAAGCAACTCCGCAGTATTGGCCGCAGACCCAGGCGTCCGAAATCCGTCGACCGCCGCGTCAGAGGTTAGCTCTTTGGAATCGGCAGCGTTCGCATCGAAGCCGTGGTCGCCCTCGTCGCCAAAATCGCCCTCGACTGTCGCGCCGTCCTCCTCTTCCACTTCATCGGTATTCGCCCCAAAATCAAAACTAAAATTGGCGGGATCAAAATCAGTAGAGTCATTCTCCTCAGCCGTCGAAGCCTTATCAATCGACGTGGGGACATCCGCCCTCGGCCGGGGTCCCCGTCCGGCGCGGTTTTCGCCGGATGGGGTGGTTGACTGTCCAGCCGAGCGAAGCTCGGCAGCGCTCTTCTCGCCAATCGCAGCCGACGTCTCCGCCAACCGCGAAGCATACGTCCCGGCCAGCATAGCCCGCCCGTCCTCAATCAACTCCCGAAAGCTCTTCAGCGCCGCCAGCGCCCGCGCCGGCAAAAGCCCGCGCGCAATCGCCTCACCCAAAGCTCCCCACATCGACAACCCAGTCTCCAGCGCCAATCTCTCAATCGTCTCCAGCGTCGACTTCCCAATCCCCCGTGCCGGAGTATTAATCACCCGCAAGAGCGACACAGAATCATCCGGATTCAGCACCACCTTCAAATACGAGATCATGTCCTTGATCTCGGCCCGCTCATAAAACGAGAACCCGCCGACCACGTGATACTTCATCTGGTAGCGTCGCATCGCCTCTTCAAAAAGCCGCGACTGCGAGTTTGTCCGATAAAGCACCGCCGCCCGCCCTGTCCCGCCTTCCTCCAAAACAGCCTTCATGTACCGGCTGATCGTATCCGCCGCGAACAAAGCCTCGTTCTCGCCGTCAGGCGCCTCATAATACCCAACCTTCGCCCCGCCCTGCCGCGAAGTCCAAAGATTCTTTCCCTTACGCCGCACATTGTTCGCCACCACCGCCGACGCCGCTCCCAAAATATTCTGCGTCGACCGGTAGTTCCGCTCCAGCCGCACGATCTTGGCCTCCGGAAAATCCCGCTCAAACTCCAGAATGTTCCGGATATCGGCCCCGCGCCACGAATAAATCGACTGGTCCTCGTCTCCGACAGCGCACACATTGTGCCGCTCGCCCGCCAGCAGCCGCATCAACTCATACTGCGGACGATTCGTATCCTGATACTCATCCACCAGCAGATACTGAAAGCGCCGGTTGTAATACTCCCGAACCGCCGCCACCGACTTCAAAAGCCGCGCCGCCTCCAGCAGCAGATCGTCAAAGTCCATCGCGTTCGCCTTGCGCAGTTCTTTCCGATACTCCTCATAAATGTGCGCAACGCGTTCCGTCTTAGGATCCGCCGACTGCAAGTAAACTTCCTGCGGATCCAGCATGTGATTCTTGGCCCACGAAATTCGCGAGAGCACCATGCGCGGCGTCAACTCTTTGTCGTCCAGCCCCAGCCGCCGCATCACGCTCTTCACCACCGACTGCTGATCGTTCTCGTCATAAATCACAAAATTCTTGGTAAGCCCAATCGGAGGCTGCCCCGGCACGGTGGAAGGAATCCGCAAGGCCTCAATATCCCGCCGCAGCACGCGTACGCAAAAAGAATGGAAAGTAGAGATAACCGGTTTGGCAATACTCAATCCGCCAACAAGTTTCTCGACGCGCTCCGCCATCTCGGCCGCGGCCTTATTGGTAAAGGTGACGGCCAGAATCGCCTCCGGCATCACGCCCATCTTCTCGATCAGATAAGCAATCCGGTAGGTAATGACGCGAGTCTTCCCGCTACCGGCGCCCGCCAGAATCAGCACCGGTCCCTCGGTAGTCTCCACCGCCTCGCGTTGTTGAGGATTTAACTCGTCCAGAAACGACAAAAAGAATGCTCCGAAATGCTCTAGAGGAATTTTACAGGACGGCAGGAGCGGGATTTCCGATGAATGTTTAGATCTAGCGCCGCGGGCGTCGGCTTTTCTGAGACCGCTTTCTCCAAAACTCCAGGTCGGTCGACGTGACGTAGTGTTTGACTAACCCTACCTTAAACGCTCGCAACTCATGCTGTACTCGATGCCCGGTTCGAGGATAGATGCTCGTAAAGTAGAGGGACGCTCCATCCCATCGAGTATCTGAAATCTTAAGTTTCGTTCCATCACCCTCGTCGATTCCGCTTACTACAAAGTGGCCATCGACTACAGCAATCTTATAAACCACCGAAGTCTCTGAAATTGGATTTTCTACCTCTTGCCAAGTCCCAACGAGCGGATGGTTGTAACGAACAAGAATCTGAAATTTTCCTTCCGGATCTTCCCAGGTCCCTACCAGAGCATGATTCGAGCGCACTCGTGCTCCGGGTGCAGGCGGGATTTTGTTCTTGGCGGATTTTTTCATGTAGCGACCTCGATGGTTTGTTGCCAACAACTGGTACTAAAATACGCTCACTTCCCACTGGAACGTCCGAAACTCGGCAAGCTTGCGGAAATCCCGCTCGTTGGCGGTGATAACTCGCGCTCCGATCCGGGCCGCGCTCATTGCGATGAGCGTGTCATTTGCCAGACGACCCTGCCCGATTTTCTCGTAGCCATATTTGGCCGCTACGCGCGCAAGTACCCGCCCCGCTTGTGTCCAGTCACCTAAGTTGGGAACAAGAATCCGTTTCACGCCGTCGAAATCCCGCTCCATCTTTTCCACAAGTTGTAGAACGCGGCCAAATGCTCCCGCATAGAGTTCTTCGAGCACGACCGCACTCAGCCAAATGGGGGTGTCGGCTGATAATCGCCGCAACGCCAAAATACCTCCGTTGCCGCGCCTCATTGCCGAAATGTAGACGGATGAATCAAGAACCGCAGGCTGCATTTACTCATCCAACTTGCCGAAAACATCTTTAATCTCGGCGCCGCTCCGGAGAAAACGCTCGTTGGCTTCGAAAGCCAATCGATTTCGCTCATGCTCGCTGATCGTGAAATCAAGAGCACGCTCGATTGTCTCGGTCTCAGTTTTGGTGTGCAAGGCTTTTTGAGCGCGCTTGATTTTTATTGAGTCCAACTGAAAGTGTTTGTGTACGCGCCGATTGGTTGTAGCCATGGGTGCTCCCTCTTGAAATCAATGTATCACATGATGTACATGAAAAACATATCTATGTACATCACGCTCGGCGTGGCAGAGCCCGATGATGGCCGCACCTCTTCGGCCAGAGAAGTCCAGACCGCGCTGCTATAATAAAAAATTGCGCTCATGAAGAAAGGCACACTAGCATTGCTCGATGTTCACAGCAGCACCGCTGAAGAGAAACCCCGCCGCATCCGCTCCACCACCGTCCTCTGCGTCCGCCGCGACGACAAAGTCGTCATGGCCGGAGACGGCCAGGTCACTCTCGGCGAATCGGTCATCAAGCACGGAGCCAAGAAAATCCGCCGTCTCTACCAGGACAAAATCCTCGCCGGATTCGCCGGCAGCACAGCCGACGCCTTCACGCTCTTCAGCCGCTTCGAAGCCAAGCTAGAGCAGTATCACGGCAACCTCGGTCGCTCCGCGGTAGAGCTGGCCAAGGACTGGCGCACCGACAAATACCTTCGCCACCTCGAAGCCCTGCTCCTCGTCTCCGACAAAGAAACCACGTTCCTGCTAAGCGGCCAGGGCGACGTAATCGAGCCTGACACCGGCATAGCCGCCATCGGCAGCGGAGGCCCGTTCGCGCAAGCCGCAGCCCAGGCTCTCGCCGATCACACTAAATTATCGCCCCGCGAAATCGCCGAAGAATCCATGAAGATTGCCGGCAAGATGTGCATCTATACCAATGACAAGGTAACGATCGAGGAGTTGTAGAAACGCGTCCCTAGTCCTTCGTCCTCCGCTTGTCGCAAAACCGCAGCGCAGGTTTTAGCGAAGGACCAAGGACGAACAGCGAAGGACGAATAGCGAACGACGAATTTATGGCCATCTACTTACCCGGAACCGCCGAAGAAGAGCAAGTAACACTCGACGAACTCACGCCCCGAGAAATCGTAGCCGAGCTCGACAAATACGTCGTCGGACAAAGCGCGGCCAAGCGCGCCGTAGCCATTGCCCTGCGCAATCGCATGCGCCGTCAGAAGCTCGCTCCCGAGCTAGCCGAAGAAGTCATTCCCAAAAATATAATAATGATCGGCCCCACCGGCGTGGGCAAAACCGAAATCGCCCGCCGCCTCGCCAAGCTCGCGAACTCTCCATTCCTAAAAGTGGAGGCCTCGAAGTTCACCGAAGTCGGCTACGTCGGCCGCGACGTCGAGTCCATGATCCGCGACCTGGTCGAGATCGCTATCGAGATGATCCGCGAAGAGCGCCTCGAAGATGTCGCCGATAAAGCCGAACTCAATGCCGAAGAGCGCCTGCTGGATATCCTGCTCCCGCCCAGCCCGCCGCCGTCTTCGTCAAGCTCAACGTCCTCCGGCGGAGTAGTAATCGACGCCAGCACCACCCTCACCGAATCCACCAGCCGCACCCGCGAAAAACTTCGCCAGCAGCTCCGCGAAGGCAAGCTCGATGATCGCACGGTGGAAATCGAAACCCGTGAGCGCAATTTCCCGTCCTTCGAAATCATCTCCAACCAGGGCGTCGAAGAGATGGACGTCAACCTCAAGGACATGCTTCCTAACATCTTCGGCCAGCGCACCAAGAAGCGGAAGATGAAGGTCAACGAAGCTTTCGAGTATCTGATTCAGGAAGAAGAGCAGCGCCTCATCGACATGGAGCAGGTCACGCGCACCGCCATCGATCGCGTGGAAAATTCCGGCATCATCTTCCTCGACGAAATCGACAAGATTGCCGGCCGTGAAAGCGGCCATGGGCCTGACGTTTCGCGCGAAGGTGTGCAGCGCGACATTCTCCCCATCGTCGAAGGCACCACTGTCAACACCCGCTACGGCATGGTCCGCACCGACCACATCCTCTTCATAGCCGCCGGAGCCTTTCACGTCTCGAAGCCGAGCGACCTCATTCCCGAACTCCAGGGCCGCTTTCCCATCCGCGTCGAACTGCAATCGCTCACGATGGAAGACTTCATCCGCATCCTCACCGAGCCCAAATCTTCGTTAACTAAACAGTACACAGCACTTCTCGAAACCGAAGGCGTGAAACTCGAATTCACCAAAGACGCTCTCGAAGAAGTAGCCCGCTTCGCCTTCCGAGTAAACGAAGGCACCGAAAACATCGGAGCCCGCCGCCTTCACACAATCATGGAAAGAGTCCTCGACGAAATCAGCTTCGAGGCTCCCGAAAAGAAAGGCCAGCAATTCAACATCGACGCCGCCTATGTCCAAAAAATGCTAAGCGAGATCGTGAAAGACCAGGATCTCTCACGCTACATCCTGTAGATTAAACTCAAAGCGTGTCATCACTCGAAGGATTGTCATCCCGAGAGCAGCGGGGGATCTGCGGTTTGCTCGATCACTTCGATTCTTCGCGCCACAAAAAAAGCGGGCGGGGCCGTTAAGAATCCAAATTCCTCCGTGCCTCCCCGTGTCCTCGGGGGAATGTTTTCGTCACTGCATCCGCTGCGCCTGTACTCTCGAAAAAATTAAATCGCCGGCAAGAGGCTCCCCTCAATCTGCTACCCTTCTAATTTCCAAATGCCCGCGCCTTGCAGAAAACTAATCGCGCTAGCCGCCCTCTGCCTCATCCTCGCCGGCTGCGCCCAAACCGGACCGCCACTTCCGCCCTCGCTCGAACTTCCCAAGCCGCCCACCGATCTCCGCGCCACGCGCAAGGGCAACAAGGTCACGCTCATGTGGACCGAGCCCACTCTCACCACCGACCACCAAACCGTGCGCTACCTCGGACCCACCCTCATCTGCCGAACCGCCGCCGCCGAAATGGACACCTGCGCCAACCAACTCGCAATCATTCCTCCGCCCGCCTCCGCGGCGCCGAGACAAAAGAAGCAACCACCGCCGCCACAACTCGAAACGTACACTGACACGCTCCCGGCCGATCAAGTTTCCGATAACCCCAACACCGAACTCACCTATGCCATTGAAGTCCTCAACCGAAACGCACGCGGCGCAGGCCTTTCCAACCGCGTCCACATCTCATCGATCGCAACCCTCCCGCCCCCAACCGATCTCGCCGCAACTCTCAACGAAGACGGAGTCGATCTCACCTGGACCGGCGTCGCCGCGCCGCCAAAGCCCGGCATCGAGTACCGCTACCGCATCTATAGAAAAAAAGAAACTTCGCCGAACGAGTCTGCGCCCAATCAACCCGCTGCCAACAAGTCTCAGCACAAAAAAGAAAAGCAGGAGACCATCGCGGCTGAAATCCCCGTTGGCCCAGCGGGTCCCGCTCACTTCCTCGACGCCATCGAATGGGAGCAGACCTACCAATACCGGATTGCCGTCGTCACCATCATCAACGGTCCCGCCGGACAGGTGCAGGTCGAGGGCGATGACAGCAACCGCATTGAGGTGGTCGCGCACGATGTCTTCCCGCCCGCCGTCCCCGAGGGTTTGCAGGCCGTCTACTCGGGAGAAGGACAGAAGCCGTTCGTCGATCTGATCTGGGCGCCCGCGCCGAGTGCCGACCTCGCCGGCTACAACATCTACCGCACCGACAATGCCTCGGCGCCGCCGGTCCGCATCAACCCAGAGCCGGTTAAGACGCCGTCGTACCGCGACACCGCCGTTAGTTCGGGTAAGACCTACACTTACTCCGTCTCCGCCGTGGACGTGCGCGGCAATGAGAGTCGGCGCTCGGAGCCGGCTTCGGAATCTGTTCCGTAGATGGGACTTAAGATGGGACTGAGGGGGATTGCTCCCTGTGGAATGGAGAAATGTTCCACGTGGAGCAATTTTGACAATTCGGTACGTATATAAGTATACGTACATTACGGCTCAAACAATTGAGCCGCTGGAGTTTACGCGTATTCTTGCGTGGCCAGGCTGGAGATCTTTTTCGTGGTCGCCGCGCGCTGCCGGAATGCTTTCGAAGTTTCGCAACCTCTCGCCGGCACTGGCGAGTGTAAATTTCTTGTCTTCTCATTGCTCTGTGCGCCGGTCTTTGCGCCGCGCCGCCAAATTTTGACGTAGGATTTAATCACCATGCGATATTGCCGTTTTTTTCTCAATGGATCGAGCCTGTACGGACTGGTTGAATCGGTTGCCGGATCCGACTTTATTACGCGAACCTTCCTGCAAAGCCCGGCCGCCAGCGACGGCGATCTGGAAGGATTGCCCAGCCGCCGGATCGAGAAGATTCCGCTTCCCGAGGCTTCGCTGCTGGCGCCAGTCGAGCCGTCGAAAATCGTTTGCGTCGGCCGCAACTACCGGGAGCACGCCGCCGAACTCGGACACGATGTCCCAACCGAGCCTTTGATCTTCCTCAAGGCGCCCACTTCGCTGCTCGCACCAGGAGGCACGATCCTGCGGCCGAAGATTTCCGCGCGCACGGATTATGAGGGCGAACTGGGCGTCGTCATCGGCCGGCGGTGCCGGCATCTGCGCGATGACGAGGATGTGCGGCCTTACATTCTCGGCTACACCTGCGTGAATGACTTCACCGCGCGCGATCTTCAGAACAAGGATGGACAGTGGACCCGCGCCAAGGGCTTCGACACGTTTTGTCCGGTGGGTCCGGTGGTTTGGAGCGCGGACACGGACGAGGCAGGGAACGGGGCAGAGGCGAACGCAATCGATCCCTGGAAAGGCGTGCAGGTTGAGACGCGCGTCAACGGCGAGGTGCGCCAGTCCGGAAATACCCGGGATTTTATTTTCCCGTTGGATCTTGTGCTCCGCTTTATCACGCAGGTCATGACTTTGTATCCCGGAGATTTGATCGCTACGGGAACGCCTTCGGGAGTGGGGCCGGTGGTTGCAGGCGACGTGATCGAGATCTCGATTCCCGGCATTGGCGTGTTGCGCAATCCAGTGGCAGACGAGGGCTAGACGCTAGGAACGAGCGCGTGCTTGCGCGCGGTGACGAGCGCAATACTAACTCGTTTGCTGAACGCGGGGGTTCTAATCTTCACCGATAGCCTCGATCGCACTCATCAAACCGGGATGCAAGCGTTATGCCTTATTTGCCTGTTTGCGACAGTTACCGCTGCCACTCCGAACTCAGGACCGCCGCTGTCGAGTTAGTTTTCTACCACCTGCGTGACCTTCCCGGAGCTTGGCTTGAACTGAGCATCCCCCGCATAGGTTCCCTTGATGGCGTGCTTGCCAACCGTTAGCGAGGAAGTTATGAACGTCGCTATGCCACTCGCGGTGACACCTGTTCCCATCTCCGTCTTCCCGTTGTAGAACGTCACCAGTTCGCCATCTGGAATCGTGCCGTACTTCGAGCTCACCGTAGCGGTGAATGTCACGGGCTGTCCGATCTGGGAAGGCGACCCTGAAGTGGCCAGCGTCGTCTCCGACACGAAAGGTGGCTTCCCGATGTCCTCTATCAGCACCGGGGAAATGCTGCCCGCGTTACTCGCATCGCCGGAGTAGGTCGCTGTGATCAAATGAATGCCTTCGCTTGGGTAAGATATGGTGTATGCCGCCTGATTGCCCGACAGTGCCACAGTCGCTATCGTCGCGCCGTTGTCCTGAAACGTCGCCGTACCGGTCGCTGCTCCGCCAAACTGGCTGGTCACGGTCGCAGTGTAAGTGACCTTCTGTTTATTGCGCGCCGGATTCGCCGACGAAACGAGTGAGGTGGAGGTGGAGACCGGATTCACAATCTGATTCAGTGGCGCTGACGTGCTGGGATCGAGGTCGCCCGAGCCCTGATATGCGGCAGTAATTGAGTGCGAGCCCGCCGCCAGCGTTGAAACAGAGGTTGACGCGGTCCCGTTTGTCAGCGTCGCGCTACCGATTGCGGTTGAGCCGTCGTAGAAAATGACGGTTCCGGTGGGCGTTCCCGAAGCTGTGCTCACGGCAGCCGTGAACGTAACCGCCTGCCCATATAAAGACGGATTCAGCAGGGAGACCAGCGAGGTGCTCGTGCTTACGCCGTTGACAACCTGATCCAGTGGAGCAGAGGTGCTGGGCTGAAAGGCGCTGTAGCCCTGATATGCGGCAGTAATCGAGTGCGGGCCTGCCGCCAACGATGACGTGGATAGCGACACGCTGCCGTTTGCAAGCGTGGCGCTACCCAGTTGGGTTGAGCCATCGTAGAAACTGACCGTCCCGGTCGCCGTTCCCGAATACGCGCTCACGGCAGCTGTGAAGGTAACGGTCTGTCCATAGTTGGACGGGTTCAGCGAGGAGGTCAGCGCGGTCGTCGTGGGGTTGTTGTGCAGCAGGACGCCCACCCTGCCGTCTCCCGCACCACAGTTGACGGAGAGGTTGGTGACCAGCAGATCTGGTGCGCCGTCACCGTTCACGTCGGCGAATGCTATGTATACGGCGTTACAGCCGCCCGAATAATAGGTCACGGGCGCCTGAAAGCTCCCGTCGCCATTGCCTAAAAGCACGCTAACTTCGTAATTAGCCAGGGTGCTCGATATAGCCAAGTCGGGTATTCCGTCGCCGTTTACGTCGGCCACCGCAACGCTGGAAGGCCCGGTGGGGCCAGGCCCGCCCCCGCCGGAGCCGTAGGCTACTGCGGGCTGAAAGGTCCCATCGCCGTTGCCCAAGAGTATGGCGACGTTAGAACTCTGGAAGTTGGTCACAACTATGTCGGGCTTGCCATCGCCGTTCAGGTCGGCAACTGCGATACCCGCGGGCTGAGTCCCGCCCGAGCCATAGGTCACCGCGGGCTGAAAGGTCCCATCGCCGTTGCCCAGCAGAACACCCACGTTACCGTTGCCTGCGTTGGCCACCACAATGTCAGGTATGCCGTCGAGGTTCACATCGGCCACCGCTACCGTTCCAGGTCCCCAGCCACCCGGATTATAGGTAACCACTGGCTGCAAGGTTCCGTCGCCGTTGCCCAGCATCACACCCACTGCGCTGCTGTTTACGCCGCCGACCACCACGTCCAGCTTGCCGTCCCCATTCAAATCCGCAATCACTACGTTATAGGGAGTTTCGGTGCCCGAGTTGTAGGTCACGGCTGGCTGGAAGGTTCCGTCGCCGTTGCCCAGCATCACGGCCACGTACGTATCGCCCCCCACCACCAAGTCAAGCTTGCCGTCACCATTCAGATCTGCAATCGCCACGGCAAGAGCCCACAGCCCGCCTGAGGGGTAGGCCGCTGCCGGTTGGAATGTGCCGTCTCCGTTGCCTAGCATTACCTCAACCAAGCCCTCACTGTTCTTTTTCTTGCACTTGCTGTTGCAAAGGTTGGCGACCACGAGGTCAGGCTTGCCATCCCCGTTCACATCAGCGATCGCTACGGAGTAGGCGTCCTGCCCGCCCGAGTCGTAGGTTGCCACCGGCAGGAAAAGCGGGTTCGGGTCCAGCGGCCGCGCGCGGTGCGGTTTCGTTTGCGAGCGGCTTACAGGAAAACGCCCCGTGCCGTCCGCCCCTGGTGTTAACGAGCGCCGCGCTTGGGCCGCCGCGGAAGATCCCGGAGCTAACACGACGTTTGACTTCTCAGTCGTCTGACCTGAACCCGACGTTTGCGCCACCATTGCGACCGCGATCAGGAGAGTCAGAATTGCGATGAACGGAATAACAACACTCAGAGAGTAATTACGAGTGAGCTTGCGCGTCATACAACCTCCTGCACGGATGAGGTCGGGGCCGTAGTCGAGTAGCAATCGTTCAGCGACAATCGTTCCGATTTCGAACTTCGCGCTCCAAACTCGAGAGCGGAAGCCAACACAAACCGCTAAAGGGACCGACGCTCAGCGCTCTCGCCCCGGGGGGTGACATATCGCGGGGAAACTGCTCTTTGGGGAGGCACGAGGGTAACACCGTCACCAATAGGACACGATTGCGCACGTCCTGTCAGTGAAGATGGTCACGTCTTGATGTGAGATGGTGGACTCGGGCAACTTTTCAATCCGTTGTTAAGAAAGAATTTGTTGGACGATAAATCGCCCTAGCACTCATTGAGGCGTTCCGAGCGAGATCGCGCTTTCTTACCGACACCTGACTCCAGATGCCGATCTCTTAGCAGATTCCCAGTCGACTTAGACGTCACGCTCACCCGTGACGGAAGCACTTGGTGCAAGCTCAGCCCGGCAGTATGGTCCCGAGCATGGGATCTGTCCCAGCAGAAAAACGACTTCTCATCCTATGGATCGTGGCCAACTCCGCTGGTTGGCTCCTCGGCGTCATCGTTGTTCTCATGCTAGCCACTCTGCAAACGTCAACCCACCTTGGCAACGCAGTCTATCTCGGTGCGGGAATGGGGTGGAGCGTTGGGTTTGCCCAGTGGCTGATTGCCCGGAAGTGGTTTGGTGCGACAAGCGGATGGATGTGGGCGTCCACAATAGGGGTCACTGCACCGTTCTTGGCGGTAGATTTTTTCCCGGCGCAGAATCTGAGCTTGTTCTGGCTGCCAACGCTTGCCGCTATCGGAGGACTGCTCTCAGGATTGATGCAGAGAGACAGCTTGCGGTCACGTTCGCCAAAGGCTGATCGGTGGGTTGGGGTTTCTGCCGTAGCCTGGATGTGTCCTGCGCTTCTGGTGAAGTTCCTGGCAGTCCCCGGACATCCCCGGAATGCGCTGGAGTTCGTACGTAATATTGGTTCAGTTGCGGTTGGGGGCCTCGTGCTGGGTGCTATAAGCGGATTTGCGTTGGCATCACTGCTCAGTGCGCAAGAAAAGCCGGTCTCACAATAACTACTGGTAAATCGCCATACCGTTCATTGACCCATCGGATGAGACGGGGCAGGCTCCGTCCCTACCGACGCAGCATCTCTTCGATCAGGCTGGCCGCCTTCCGCAGAATTTTCAGCTCGCTTTCGTCCAGCCGCTTCAGGCTTTCCACCAGCGATTGAATTCTTTTCTTGCGGGCTTTCTGTAGAAGGCGCTCTCCTTTTGGCGTAACGCTGATTACTTTCTTTCGCGCGTCTCCCGGCTCGCTTTGAATTTTTGCCAGGCCGGATTGCTTCAGGCCGGCGACGATGCGGCTCATGGTGGGCGGTTTGACGCGCTCGGCTGCCGCGAGTTGGCCCAGCGTCTTTGGGCCGCCGAAGACGAGCACGGATAATGCGGATAGGCGAGCCGGGCCCTGGCCGGAGTGCGTGTCGGTCTTGGCAGCGGACCGCAGGAGGTGGATAGCCGCAGAGTGCAGGCGGCCGGCGACTTCGTAGCGTTTGTTCACCGATAAAGTTTAGCATTGCTAACATTTTGGTTGACAAGAGAATTTATTCCCGATTACCCTCTTGAGCAAGATATTAGCTATGCTAACTAAAGTGCATGGCGGGGGGGAGCGGCGACATGGGCGGCGCGCAGCGGTGCTTCGAACTCTTGCAGGCCGGCGATAGCGATGGATTGCTGATACTTCTCGACGGCGATCCCGCCTGCGCCGAGGCGCGCGATTCCAGCGGCGTCAGTTTGACGATGTGGGCGCTTTATCGAGGGCAGCGCGATTTGGCCGAGACCATTGCCGCCCGAAAGAAATCTCTCGACATTTTTGAGGCCGCCTCGTTCGGCCGCCTTGACCGGCTCAAAGCACTGGCGGTGGATCGCTCTCGGTTGAATTCGTACTCCGCCGATGGCTTCACCGCCCTCCATTTTGCCTGCTTCTTCGGCCAGGGCGAAGCGGCCCGCATTTTGATTCAAGCGGGCGCAACCGTGGATGCTATTGCCGCGAATCCCATGAAGTTGATGCCGCTACATTCGGCAGCTTCGTCGCGGAATCTGGAGGCGGTGCGGCATCTGCTCGAGCATGGCGCTCCGGTGAACGCGCGCCAGCAAGGCGGATGGCTTCCAATTCATGCAGCCGCGCAGAACGGTGACCGCCCGATGGTCGAATTACTCCTCCAGCATGGCGCCGATGCGAAACTCGCCAATGACGACGGCAAGACCGCGGTGATGGTGGCGCGCGAAAAAGGCCACGAAGAACTTGCGGCATTGTTGGAGAGCGCAAAATAGACCACAATAATATTTATGGACATCTTCACCTTCCTGATGGCCCGCCGTCAATTTTCCATACATGCTCACTTTTTTGCCCAGCGCCAGCGCCGGCGTATTTTTTTCTTCCTCGCCGTTCTTTTTTCCGCGGCCTGCCTCATCCTCCCTGCGCGTGCGGCGGCCGACGGCCCCACCCGCCGTTTTCCGCTCAACCTCCAGCCGCAAGACGTGATCGCTACCGGCAACGAGTGGATTGCGCTGCCTACCATCCGCGCGTCAGACGGCGCGCTCGGCAGCTTCAACGTCCTCTCAATGCGCGACCGCGGACTGCTCGAAGTGACAGGCGACAGCGGCGCTCCCGTGTTGCAGCCCTATTTTCTAATCGACGGCAAGCCGCTTCCGTTCGCGAATCCTTCGTGGGAGTTGATCGAGTATTGGATTCCCGTCGGCCATCTCTCCGCGAACGGCATGGAGATGAGCCTGACTTACTGCGCTCCGCCTGGATCGCGTGGAGCTTTTCTGCGCATGACGCTGACCAACCGCCGCGCGGAAGCGGCGCCGGTAATGCTCGGCCTGAAGGCTTCGTGGGGCGGGCTCAACCGTGTCACCTATACGCCGGTGTCGCTTCGTGGCGAACGCACGATGGCGGCCGCCGCCTGGGTCGATTCCGCCGAGGTCTTCAGCTTTATTACCAATGACACGCAGTTTGCCTGGTCGTTGATTCACCCCGGTTCCGAAGGCCACACGAATGGGCCGCCCACCGCGCTTTCTCCAACGCTCGACGCGCAGCGAGCCGTAACACTCGCGCCGGGCGAAACGGCCGAGGCCGATTTCGTGCTGGGCGTGGGTCTCGAAGAGTTCAGCGCGCCGCACTCCGCCAAGGCGTTGCGCGAGACGATCGCTCGCAACGGCGGCGAGAAGGTCATCGAGCAGGCGGCCGAGTGGTGCCGCCGCCACGCCCGCACAACCGGGCAGCCGGATCTCGATCTGCTGATGAACCGGAATTTTCTTTTCACCGCTCTGTACGCCTGGGGACGCACGATCGACACGGAGCAGTTCGTCGGTGTGACCTCGCGCAGCCCCCGCTATTACGTCTCTGCCGCATATTGGGATCGTGATGCGATGCTGTGGAGTTTTCCCGGGCTGCTGGATATCGATCCGGTTCTGGCGCGCGAGGCGCTCGATTATGCGCTCACGATTCAGTTGCGCAACACGGGTGTGCATAGCCGCTTTATTGATGGCGTTGTGCTCGAAGATGGATTCGAACTCGATGAAGGAGTCGCGCCCATCGTGGCATTGGCCGAGTACGTTCGCCGCACTGGGGACGACGCCTTTCTTGACGCGCACCGCGATGCGCTGGTCGCGCTCCGCGACCGCCTGGCGGAACGGCTCGATCCTGAGACCGGGCTCTATTCTTCGCTCCAGGATGCGCAGGACGAATTCCAGAAGCTGCCCTTCATCACTTACGACAATGTCTTGAGCTGGAAGGCCCTCGTCGATCTCGGAACGCTGTTCGATCGCCTGAAAGATGCGGCGAACGCGCGCGAGATGAAAGCAAAAGCGGATGCCCTGCAAAAGGCGATTATGAAATATGGCGTTGCCACTGGCGCCCCGGGGGCAACCGGCCCGATTTTCGCCAGCGCGACTGACGGCAAGAACCCGCTCTTCGCCGAGGTTCCTCCGGGATCGCTGATGAAGCTGCCGGCGCTCGGCTTTGTGCCGGAGGATGACCCGGTTTTTGTTCGCACCTATGAATGGCTGCATTCGCCGAACTACAAGTATTCGTACTCGGATTTGCCCTACGGACTGCCGGGCAGCTACCGGTTGCCGTTTACGACCTCGTGGAGCGTGGCTGACCACCTGCATCTGGCCCGGGGCCGCGAGAAAGCGCTGAGCATTCTGCGCGCGAGCACCTGGGACGGCGGAATTATCCCCGAAGGTGTCGATCCGAAGACGGCTGTGATGGATAGCGCCGGGGGAGCGTTCGCGACGGCGGCTGGCTATGTGGCGCATTCGATTTGCCGCGAATATTGCAAGGCTCCGTAGGACGAGGCACGCGAGCTCGCTCCGAAGTCTGCCCGGGGTGGAAGTCCTTTTCCCTGCGAATTCTGGCCGCGGGGGTGGGGCCGTGCCTCCACCCCGGTTACCTTCGGCTTTGCGGCTTGGCTCACGATTCCTGCATCAAACCATCTATAATTAGTAAAAGTCCCGGTTTGCGGGGATCTCTGTTCCGACGGAAAAGTACATCATGTCGACGAAGTTGAAAGCTACGATTCTGGCCAGTTCGCTGGCTATTCTTCTGTTTACTTTTGTGGGCGGGTTTGTGAATGTGCGGGCGTCGTCGAACGATGGCGCGTACCGGCAGCTCTCCGTCTACAGCGAAGTTTTGTCGCGCATTCGCGGCGACTATGTCGAGGAGCCGAATATTCCCAGTGTCACCGAGGGTGCACTGCACGGGCTGCTCGAATCGCTGGATGCGAATTCCAGTTATCTTTCCGAGGCAGAGTACAAGCATTACAAGGCGACCAGGCCGGAAGGCAAGGCCAACATCGGCGCGTTTGTCTCCAAACGCTTTGGCTATGCCGACGTGGTCGCGGTGATTCCGGGCGGTCCGGCGGATAAGGCCGGCATTGAGAACTCCGACATTCTCGAATCCATCGACGGCAAGAGCACGCACGATATGTCGCTGGCCGAGATTCGTACCGAACTACTCGGCGAGACCGGCACGACGGTTACCGTGTCGGTAGTGCGCCCGCGCAAGGCTGAGCCGCAGAAGATTGTGATCACGCGCGACATGGTTACGATTCCTCCGGTGGAGGACCGTTTGATGGCCGACGGCGTCGGCTACGTGAAGGTCGACACGTTCACGGCGGGCAAGGCCGAAGAGATCGCCGGTAAGGTTCGCGACTTGCAGAAGCAGGGCGCGAAGAAGCTGGTGCTCGATCTGCGCAACTCCGCGGGCGGCGACGAGTCGGAGGGGATCGCAACCGCGAACCTGTTCCTCGACCATGGAACCATTACTTATTTGCAAGGACAGAAATATCCGAAACAGGCATTCAACGCCGATCCGGCGAAGGACATTACCAAGCTGCCGGTGGCTGTGCTGGTGAATCGTGGGACGGCCGGCCCAGCCGAGATTGTGGCTGCCGCGATTCTCGAGAACGCGCGCGGCGACGTGGTCGGCGACAAAACCTTCGGCGACGGCTCAGTGCAGAAAGTGATCGAGATGCGCGACAACGCCGGAGCGCTGATTCTTTCCGTGGCGAAGTATTATTCGCCGGGAGGGAAGTCCATTCAGGATGTGGCAGTGACTCCGAACGTGCTCGTAGCCGACAACAGCGATGACGATTCAGGATTGCCGGATGAGGACGTGGCGCCGAGTCCGACCGACAACGCCAAGCCCAAGAACGCCCCCGACGATCAACTCAACAAGGCGCTGGAAGTGCTGAAGAACCGGGAGTCGAAGGGATAGCGGTTAAGAAATTTGAGTTTCGGATCGCCCGCCTGCTGGCGGGCGATTTTTTTTGCGGTAAAGTTCCGGATCGATTGCGAAAAGACTGAACCGCCGAGAGCGCGGGTCCAGGTGAGCAGCCGGTCCTCGCGTTATCGATTACGGTTTTAGCAGCTTCGCGTATTCCGCCCGCGCTTGCTTGGCCACAGGGATGTCGGCATCGGCGTCTTTCCAAAGATCGAAGAAGTCTTTATAAGCGGTGAGGGCACGAACGCGGGCGGCGTCGGCATCGGCGCCCGTGGCCGTTTTCATTTGCAGAACATTCGCGCGGGCCACGCCGAGATGTGCCAGGGCTCCCGTCCAGCAGTTCCAAACGACACCATTATCATCGATGATCTTTTGGAATTCGGCGGCCGCCTCCGTGCCTTGTCCCGCGGCCAAATAAGCTTGTCCGCGAATATAGGTGTGGTAAAGGCAGGAGACATTATTGAGAAAGGTGAACGAGCCATATTCAATCGGCGGCAGCGCGCTTTGCAGCCTCCGGATCGCATCGCCCGGATTCCCACGGTTCAAGGCTACCTGTCCCTCGATGGCCGGCAGCCATAGCGACTGTATCTGTGTGTCGAGCGGATAAGCTTTGTCCAGGCCAGCGGCCATGGTCTGCGCCTGCGCGCCTTCGCCGCTCTTTGTCATTGCGTAGGTCAGCGCCGCTTCCACCACTACTCCGGGACTCGACGCCGCGATCTTCAATCCTGCCGCCGCTGCCTTCCGCGCTTCGGCAACGTCGCCGAAAGCGGCTTCGCGGATGGCCTCGTTTTCCCACCAGACCGCCCCGCTTTCCTTGTTGTCGGCCATGATCGCGGCCTCGACGGAGCGCGCGGTTAGCTCTCTTGCCTTCGCCAGATGGCCCGCGAATGCTTCCGTGTCCGAGGCCAGCGATAGCGCGCTGTCCTGCACCTCGGGCTTCCCCATACACGCTTCAAATTCCCGTTGCATCGCGGCGGAATCTCCCGCCAGAAAAGCCAGAGCGTAGAGATTAATGTGGTTCGTGTCGGCCTCGAGCTTCCGCGCCTGCGCATCCTTGATCGTCTGCCGCGCCTCGTCGAACCGCCGCAACGCGATCAGGTAAGTTGTGAGGTTGTAGTAGGAATTAAAGCGGTCCGGGGCCAGGCCGATGGCTTGGCGCGTCGCCGCTACCGCTTTTTCAAATTCTCCTTCCGACGAATATGAGGTTCCGAGATTGTTGTACGCGTCGGTATCTCTCGGATAGATCTCGGCCATCTCTTCATAGGTCCGCGCCGCGTTGCCCAACTCTCCAGTTACATGCCGGTAATACACCGCGCCGATCAGCAGTCGTTCCCGCTCGTCGGTGTTCTGGCGCAAATCGAAAGCTTTCTTGTAGTAGTCGGCGGCGCGCCCCACCTCGCCCAATGCCGAGTATCCGATGCCGACCGCGCGATATCCCATGGCAAAGTTCGGGTCAAGTTCGATGGCGCGCTGAAAGTAAGGGATGGCATCCTCGTTGCCTTTTTCCGACGATATCTTCCAGCCCAGGCTGTAGGCTTGCAGCGCTTCGAGCGACGAGGTCGTGGCCTGCTCCAGCGGTACGTCGAATTTCTCTACCGTTGCCAGCGACTCGCCCAACCGGCTGCGGAGTTTCGCCGCCGACTTCCCCAGGCTGTTCAGAACTTTCTCCTTGCCGCTTGCCGTCACCTGCTCCTCGCCCAGCGGATCGCCGGACTTGCAGTTCACCGCTTTCAAATCCAAAACATACTGGGTTCCCAGGCTGGCGATCGATCCCGCGATGTAGGCCTTACTGCCGGAGCGCAGACAAAGCTCGCGCGCAATTTCGGGAGTTAGTTTCGTCTCTCGGGGCCGCGTCATGAGCTTCAACGTCTGGGCCACGCGGTTCTCGGGAAGAACATTCAGGAACGGCGACTGGTTGAGCGCGACCGTGAGCGCGGTCTTGAGGGTATCGTCAAAGACCGCGTCGCCCGTGTTGTTCGAGAAATCGGCCACAACGATGCTGTCCTTATCGGTGAGCCGCTGCCCGTTTTGTCCTCGAAAGTAATAAACCCCCGCCGCGAGCGCGGCCAGCAGAACGGCGCCCATGGACGCGAACCATGCCACGCGAATCCTGCCGGCACCGGTCGCTTTTCGCGGAACGGTCCTGTGCGCCCCTTTGTACTCCGCACTTGTGCCCGCTGCCAGCTTGGCTGCCGAAGTTCCTGCACGGAGCCGTCCCGAGTCGCTGTCTCGCTTGAGGCGCTGAAGGTCGGTGCGCATCTCGGACGCGTGTTGGTAGCGAAGATTGCGGTCTTTTTCCAGCGCCTTGCGAATGACCGTCTCCAATTCGGCCGGCACATGGTGGTTCGATTGCGACGGCGGCTCAGGCTCCTGATACAGAATCGCCCCGCAGATTTCTCCCTGGCTTCCGCCGTCAAATGGAATTTTGCCCGCTGCCATTTCGTAGAGCGTTACTCCGAACGAAAACAGGTCGCTGCGCGCATCCAGGTCCTTGGCCCGTACCTGCTCGGGCGACATGTACGCGACCGTGCCCAGCATCGCTCCGGGGCTCGTAAGGTGCGCGGCCTGGGACTCGGAAAGCATCGTTTCCGTATCGCCGCTGCCCGACCCCGCCTTGCCGGTGACTTTCGCGAGTCCGAAGTCGAGAACTTTAACGTGCCCGCGATCGGTCACAAAGATGTTGGCGGACTTGATATCGCGATGCACAATCCCCGAGCTGTGCGCCGCGTCGAGCGCGTCGGCGATTTCAATGGCGATGGGAAGCAGTCTTTCCTGATCGACCGGACGGCCCGCAATCATGTGCTTCAAGGTCATACCGACCAGGAATTCCATGACCATGAAAGCTTGGCCCTTTTCCTCGCCGATGTCGTGGATGGTGCAGATGTTCGGGTGGTTGAGGGCCGAGGCGGCGCGCGCCTCGCGCCGAAAACGCTCCAGCGCATGCGGGTCGCGCGATAGATCCCGGGGCAGAAACTTAAGCGCCACAAACCGGCCCAGGCGCGTGTCTTCCGCCTTATAAACCACACCCATTCCGCCGCTGCCAAGCCTCGACACGATGCGGTAATGAGAGATAGTTTCCCCAATCATCTGCGCAAAATGGTACGTGCGGCTCCGGGGCAAGTCAACGAAGAGGAGGGGCTACTCGGCGGCGGCCGGAGAGAATTCTCCGGCGACCGCACGCTCGTGCAATTCCCAAGGCGACGCCCCCGCCTTGCGTGCCGCAACCATCTTTCCGGGATCCACATGCGCCATCATCATTCCCGGCGAAACTCTCAGGTGTTCAGTCGCGGTCCAGGCATCGCTGTAATTGCTGGCGTTAATCTCGACTCTGTTCTGCTCGGGATCCTCGTAATAGAGCGAGATTCCCACGCCGTGATCGGCGGCCCACTGCGGCAGGACACCTAAATTTCTAAGCCGAACAAAAGTGCCAAGCAGGTCGTCCAGGGTGGCGCATTCGAAAGCGACATGCTGAAGTCCTGCGTGTCGGCGTCGGTCGGGATCGGGCGAGGCGCCAGGCACTTCAAAGAGCACGAGACGATGATCCAGTTGATCGTTGCTAAGAAATGCAAACGCCGAAAATGGCGCCCGGCCCTGTGCTTCGGGCGGTACCGTCGCGCGATGGTTGACGGCCATGCCAAGCACTTTGCGGTACCAGTCGGTCATGGCATCCAGGTTTGCGGTGGTGAGCCCGTAATGCTGCAGTTTGGGATGGACGGTGATTCGGGTATTCATGGGAACCCCTCCTTTTAGGTGTGGCTCATAATAGTTAGCCACCAAACAAATTGATGTTAGGCCCCTAACAATAGTCGCACAATTTTTGTGAGGTAGGACTTGCCGCTTGCTGGTCCGGGCCGGCCAGTTGGAATGTCTTGACGTGTCAGATAGTTAGGTGCCAAACTGATTCCGGAGACAGACTATGAGCCTTCGAAAGCCGGTCGAGCGTCCACCGGGACCACCGCCCGCGGTCATGGCGAAGATCCGCCAGCACCTCTCGGAACGCGAACTGCAGGGGCTGAGAACGGTGTTCACGCTGCGCGCGACTGCGCAGCATGCTGACAACGCGATCAGCGAGTGGATGGCCGGTTCCGTGGGATCAGTCGCACGTTACCAGATCCTGATGGCGCTGTGGGCGAGCAAAGCGAAAGGCCTCTCGCACAAGCACATCGTGGCGGCTATGGGCGTCACGCGCGCTACCGTGTCCGGTCTTATGGCGGCTCTGGACCGCGATGGTTTGGTGAAATCGCAGGTAGACGGCGAAGACCGCCGCAAGCTGATCGCGCGACTGACCGCGAAAGGCGAGGCCCTCATCAAGAAGCAGCACGAGCTGAACGTGGTAAAGTTTCGTGCGGTCTTCACGTCCTTCAGTTCGGAAGAACTGTCGACCCTGACGGCACTCCTGCACCGTTTCCGAAAGGCGTTCGCCGCCGTTGCTGAACCCTTCAGCAATAGCCCGACGCGAAGGGGTTAGCGCGACAAATCGCGAACGACGTACCAACGCGGCGCTCCTCGCGATTTGACACGCTTCGACTTTCCCCACCGCTCATTCCGGGTCACACTTCGCGAAGCCTTTTGCGCTATCCTCAAACTATCCCTACATGAAAGTTGTCATCCAGCATCCGGCCCCGGTGGAGATTGGCGGACACAAGATTGTCTGGTATTCGTTCTTCGGATTGCTCATCCTCCTCGCCGCCTTTGTAGGCGCGGCTTCCGGCCTTCTCCTCGTTTATTCCACTGACCTCCCTCAGGTCGAACAGCTCGAACATTACCGGCCCAGTTCCACCACCGATCTCTATGACGACTCCGGCCGCGTGATCGGCACGTTCGCCCTCCAGCGACGCGTGGTCGCTTCTTACGACGATTATCCCCAGGTTCTACGCGACGCTCTCGTTTCCATCGAGGACAAGGATTTCTATACCCACTCGGGCATCAACTTCTGGCGCATTGTCGGCGCCGCCTATCGCGACTTCGAGTCCGGCGGCAAAGTGCAGGGCGCTTCCACTCTCACCATGCAGCTCGCGCGCAACCTGTTCTTATCCCCGGACCGCTCGTTCTATCGCAAGATTCAGGAGTCTCTGCTCGCCATCCAGATCGAGCGCCGCTTCACCAAGCCGCAGATTTTTACTCTCTACGCCAACCAGATTTTCCTCGGGCATGGCGCATACGGTTTCGAAGCCGCGTCCGAGTATTACTTTTCGAAACCGGCCAAACAGCTCAAGCTCGAAGAGGCCGCGCTGCTCGCGGGATTGCCCAAAGCTCCGCAGTATTACTCTCCCATCAATCATCCGGAGCGCGCGGCCAAGCGGCGCAATTTGGTTTTGAATGCCATGCTCGAAGACGGCAAAATAACCGCGGCGCAGGCGGCTGACGCCAAGGCGAGCCCCATCGCGCTCAATGTCGCCAAAGATCCGAATTCCCTGGCGCCCCATTACGTCGAAGAAATCCGCCGGTACTTAGAAGGGAAGTACGGCAGCGATCAGGTGCACGAGGGTGGACTGCGCGTCTATACCTCGCTCGACATGGAAATGCAAAAAGCCGCGCGCGAAGCGCTGCTCGACGGCCTCGCCGCTTACGAGCGCCGCCATGGCTGGCACGGAAAGCTCGCCAACGTCGTCGCCGAGGGCATTCCCATCGACAAGTATGTCGACGCCGATTGGGATGACGAAATCGAGGTAAACGGCTACGTGCACGCGCTCGTAACCGCGGTTTCCGCGACCGGCGCGCAAATCAAATTCGGCACGCATATGGCCTCGCTCGCCGCGGCCGATGTTGTCGGCTGGGATGCATTCAAGGGAAAAGGGAAATTTCCCGACCTGCTCAAGCCCGGCGACATTGTCTACGTAAAGGTCCTCGCCATGGAGGCCGACGGCCGCGCGCATGTCAGCCTCGAGCAGGATTCCGGCGCCGAAGGCGCGCTCATCGCCATCGACAACGCCACCGGCGAAATCAAGGCCATGGTCGGCGGGCGCGATTTCAATCTCTCCAAATTCAATCGCGCCACGCAGGCCCTGCGCCAGGTCGGCTCGTCGTTCAAGCCCTACGTTTACACCGCTGCCATCGACGAAGGTGCCACGCCCGACGACACTGTGGTCGACTCGCCCATAACCTTCCAAACCGCCTCCGGCCCCTACACCCCTCACAACTATGACGGCAAGTTCGAGGGCACCATCACTTATCGCCGCGCGCTGGCACAGTCGCGCAATATTCCCGCGCTCAAGATCGCCGACAAAATCGGCATCAAGACCGTCATCGACTACGCGCACCGCCTCGGCGTCACGGAGACGATTCCGCCCTATTTGCCCGTCGCGCTCGGCTCGGCTGAGGTCACCGTGATCGAGCAGGCCTCGGCCTTCAGCGTCTTTCCCAACGACGGCCTGCGCGTCGCCCCGCGCTACATCACCAAGGTGATGGATTATGAAGGCCGCATTCTGGAAGAAGATTACTCGGACGCGAAGGATGCAATTTCTTCCCGCACCGCGCGCATCATGACCTCGATGCTGCATGAGGTCGTCATGCACGGCACCGCAGTCGCAGCCGCCAAGATGCCGTATCCGCTGGCAGGGAAGACCGGCACGACAAACGACTTCACCGACGCGTGGTTTGTCGGATTCTCCCCCAATATCACCTGCGCCGTCTGGATCGGCTTCGACGAAAAAAAATCGCTCGGTGAAAAAGAAACCGGTGCCCGTGCCGCTCTGCCCGTCTGGATGCAGTTTATGAACGCCGCGCTGGCGGGCAAAGATGCAGGCCAGTTCCCAGCCGCGCCCGACGCGAACACGTCGGCGGCGCATAAGAAGGTGGATACGCCCGACGTAGCCCCAGGCGACGGCGAAACCCACTAAAGCCCAAAGCCCAAAGCCCAAAGCCCAAAGCCCAAAGCCCAAAGCCTGCCCCGTTCTGAGATTGCCCAAACGAGTAGCGTTTTCCACTACCTCAGCTTGACCTTTCAGTTGCCCGTCGAACACAATACCTCACGAACTTTCTGCGGGCGATGCGTTCGGTCCGTAATTTCTCTCCAATCAGTCTGCCGCGCGTGCGTGCGAACGCTGTCGGCGCCATCGCGGCGCAAATTCCATGGGCTAATTCGGCCGGTTGGCTTGCGAGTCTGGCGCTTGTTCGTCTTCTCGATGCGGTGAAGTCTTTGGCAGTAAATAACTGAAAACAGATGAATGGGGGCAAATGAAAATGCAATTGAAGATCGCGTGTTTGGCCGTTGGTCTGGCGCTGGTATGTTTCGTCGCGGTGTCGTCGCCAGCTTCAGCCCAGACCGAAACTGTGCTTTACAGGTTTTGTTCGCAGCCATACTGCGCCGACGGCACCACGCCAGCCGCCGGGCTTTATCTCGATAATCAGGGCAATCTTTTTGGCGCCGCCGAGGGCGGAAACTCCCAGTTCTATGGCGGAGTGGTTTTTGAGGTTAATTCCACCGGCAAAGAATCGCTGGTTTACGACTTTGCCGCCATCAATGAAGGCGTGGCGCCAAACGGCACCTTGGCGCGCGATGCCAGCGGCGACTTCTACGGCACCACGGCCGGCGGCGGCTACGACCAGGGCAAATGCAAAAGATACTACGGATGCGGTGTCGTCTATGAACTCACCGCCGGCGTCCAGCACGTGCTCTACACCTTCAAGGGTGCGGCCGACGGGCTTGAACCGAACGGTGGTATGGTCATCGACACCTCCGGAAACCTCTATGGAACCACCTATCGCGGCAACGCGGGCAAAGCCACCGGAACCGTTTTCAAGGTGACGCCCTCCGGCGTGCTTACCGTCCTCCACCAGTTTGCCACCGGCAAAGGCGACGGCAAGCAGCCCACATCCGGCCTCTTGATGGATAAGAACGGCAATCTCTACGGAACCGCCAGCGCCGGCGGCGGCAGCGGAAACTATGGCCCGGGCCTGCAATGTCTGGGCGGATGCGGCGTCGTTTACGAGATCACGACCGCGGGCGCCGAGAAGATCCTTTACGCCTTCAAAGGCTGGAAGGCCGGCGATGGCGCGGCTCCGTTCGCCAGCCTGATCATGGACAAGCAAGGCAATATCTATGGAAACACCTACGCGGGCGGCACCTACGGATACGGCACGATCTTCAAGCTCACTCCCACCGGCCAGGAGACGGTGCTCTACAACTTTATCGGCCAGCCCGACGCCGGCAATCCCGTGGGCCGTCTGCTCATGGACGCGCAGGGAGATTTATTTGGCACAGCCTCCTATGGCGGTACCTATGGAAATGGCGCGGTCTATGAACTGACCGCCTCCGGCAAAGAGAAAGTGCTCTACAGCTTTACCGGCGGAACTGATGGCTGGTTTCCCTTCGACGGCCTCACCATGGACGCAGCCGGCAATCTGTACGGAACCACCGAGCTAGGCGGAAACTTCGGCTCCTCCTGCCCAGAAGGGTGCGGGGTAGTCTTCAAGATAGCTCAATAGAAGAGCTTAACGAGCCTTTGGCCGGCAGTGGTCGGTCGGCAGTCGCCAGTCGTCGGTTCTAACTTGAGAACTCGTAATTCACTAAGCCGGAAGATTTCGCCTTCCGGCTTTCTCTTTGCGCTGGCTAAGCCAAGAGCATTGGGGTTCCGGAAGTTGCAGGAAGCGAAGGACAAAGGACAAAGGACGAAGGACGAAGGACGAAAAGCGAAGGACAAAAATAGAAAAGACCGCGACATTGGTTACGCTCTAGCCACCAGCTCCTGCGAGGGAGTCAGTTGCGTGGATGCGTGCACCGTCGCGGTCCTTGATGTGATCGCCGCTTTCGCGGTTCCTGACCCCAGCGGCTCCTCGCAGAGTTCGCCGGTTTTTTCGGGTCCGGTCGTCCGGCAGGTTGCCCCGCCTTCTGGATCACTCAGCCTACTTCGGACTGGCTCCGATTTATTGTTGCCAACCCTTTCAGCCGTCGACGGAAGCTAGATTAGCCGATTCTGAAAAAACGTCAATGCCCGAAAATGGTGCAACCTGTGCAGAAGTAGTGCTCTAAGAAAGCAGGCAAACTGCCTGTTGCGCAAGGCATCTGGGAGATCACGCAGATGCCCGGTGGAAAACAACGTTGCCTTCTGTGGATATCTTTTTACCGGATGAACACAAAAAGCTCTTGACGGTTACATGCGCTTCACGCATGGTTGCTCTAGTAGCAGTCTCACAGATCGATTGGCACGCTCAAGCCGCCTTTACGAAATCGGTTTTGGGCAGCCGTCACGAAATCGCTTTTGGGCAGGGCGCGGCTTTACAGTTTGCTGAAAAACTCGCTTTTGGGTGGCGCAGCGGTTCACCGCTGCGATAAGTCTGTTGTTTTGATTGGGGCTTTAGCCCCTGAGGGTACCTTCTTCAAACCGGCCCCAGTCAGGCAGTATTGAATGACTAGCGACATCCCGCAGTTGGTCGCCTACGTCGACGGCAGTTCGCATGGCAGTCCAGGGCCGGCGGGCATTGGCGTAATTGTCGAAGACGGATCGGGTTGCCAGACCCGCATTGCCAAGTGGATTGGTTGGCAAGACAATAACGTTGCCGAGTATGTCGCGCTCCTTGAAGCCCTGCAATGTGCCCTCGCCCGCAAGGCCCGCTCCCTCTGCGTCTATTCCGACTCCGACGTCGTCGTCCGCCAGATGAGCGGCGAGTATGCCTGCCGCAGTCCGCGTCTCTATTCGCTGCATTGGATTTGCCGCAAGCTCGCCCGCAGTCTCGAGTTCGCCATCGAGCGCATCCCCCGCGAGCGCAATCTCGAGGCCAACGATCTGGCCAACATCGCGGCCCGCGGTGGAAGCGCCGCCGGGAACATCGTCGAGAACCCCCAGCCCTTTTCACTCGAAACCGCAAACGACTTCGGCAGTCACCAAACCCTGTAGCGGTCTCCAAAACCTGTCTGCGCCGGCGCAAACCATTTTCCTCAGCTTTCTCCGTGTCCTCTGCGTCTCAGCGGTTGACCTTGGTTTCGATTTTGGCCCGCTCGCCCATCCGTACTTGTAAACCGACTTTCCGCGTGTTAAGGTGCGCCGTTCTGCTACTCTAGTCGGCGATTACATTTTTGCTGGCGTGCAAATCATTGAAGGCAGGTATTCATGAGTTCTCCGGTTGCGAATCTCGACGCCCCCCGCAAGCATCGTCCCTACGTTCCCGAGACCATGGAGATGAAAGAGTTCACGTTTCGGGCTGTTCTAATCGGCCTGGTCTTGACGGGCATTCTCGGCTCGGCGAACGCCTATCTCGGCCTCAAAGCCGGCATGACTATCGCCGCAACCTACCCCGCCGCCGTCATCGGCATGGCCCTGCTGCGCCTGATGAAAGGTTCGCTGCTCGAAGAAAATATCGCGCGAACCGTCGGCTCCATCGGCGAATCCGTCGCTGCCGGCGCCATTTTCACCATTCCCGCCTTCGTCATGGCCGATCTCTGGCCTGCCTTAACGCCCAGTTGGCGCACGCCCGAGTACTGGAAATCCGTCGCCCTCATGATGATCGGCGGCACGCTCGGAATCATGTTTGTTACCCTCCTGCGCCGCGTCATGGTCGAAGATCCCGACCTGCCGTTTCCAGAGTCGGTCGCAGCCTCCGAAATTCACAAAGCCGGCCAGCAAGGCTCAACCGCCGCCAAAATTCTCTTCGCCAACATGGGATTCGGCGCCTTCATGTATCTCCTCGGCGCCGTCAACGTCTTCCAGGCCAGCAACACGTTCCCCATCAACATCAGCAGCGTGGGCAAAAAGCTGCTCCTCCGCACCAGCACCAATCCCAACGTCGCCACCACCATTACCGGCGGCATGACCCTCGCCACCGCGCCCGATATCAGCCCCGCCTACCTCGGCGTCGGCTACATCATCGGACCGCGCCTCGCCGCCCTCAACTTCGCCGGCGGCGTCCTCGCCTGGGGCATGTTGGTTCCACTGCTCACTTTCATTCTCGGTCCTTATCTACAGCGCGATTTACCGCCGGGCCAGACGATTGCTTGGCCACTTCTCGCCAGCGCAATCTACTTTTCCATCGTCCGTCCCATCGCCGTCGGTGGCATGCTCGTCGGCGCCTCCTACACCCTCTTTAAGATGCGCAAGCAACTCGGACTCGGTATGGCCCGCGCCGTTTCCGATCTAAAGAAGTCCGCCGCAAGTCACGCCGGCACCAGCCGCACCGAGCGCGATCTGCCCGCCAAGGCCGTCTTTGCCGGAATCGCTGTCGTCTTCGTCGCCATGTTTTTTCTCTACCACTACTTCATCGCGGGCGCGGGCACGCTTTCCGCTTCGCGCGTTCTCTCCGGCTCGCTCGTAGCTGCCGGCGTCATGATCATCATCGGATTCTTCTTCGCTGCCGTCTCCGGCAACCTCGTCGGCATGATCGGCTCCTCGAACAATCCCGTCTCCGGCCTCACCCTCTGCACCCTCGTAATCGCCGCTCTGCTCATGGTCGCCCTCGGCGTCTCCGGCACCGGAGGCGTAGCAGCAGTGCTCGGCGTAGCCGCAGTCGTCTGCGTCTCCTCCGCCGTCGCCGGCGAGATGCTCCAGGACTTGAAGGTCGGCCACATCCTCGGCGGCACGCCCTCGAAGATGCAGATCGGTGACATCTTCGGCATCGTCGTCGCCTCCCTCGTCCTCTTCTTCCCCATCGCGATTCTCGCCAAGGCCTATCACTTTGGCAGTTCAGCCCTGCCCGCGCCCCAAGCCGGCCTCATGGCCATGCTCTCCAAAGGAATTGTTGGCGGCGACATGGCGTGGCCGCTCGTCATCTTCGGCATCCTCCTTGGCTTCGGCATGATCATGATCGAGGTCAAGAGCGTCATGCTCTTCGCCGTCGGCATGTATCTGCCCCTCGGCACCACTTTCGCCATTTTCATCGGCGGCGTCATTCGCTGGATCACCGACATTCTGCGCGACCGCCGCGGCTTCAATGACGCCCAAAAAGCCCGCGTCGAAAATGCCGGAGTGCTGACCGCATCAGGTCTGATCGCCGGTGAAGCCCTCTGCGGCCTCGTCATCGCCAGCCTCGTCGGCTCCGGCCACGACGTGACGCTGATGAAGTGGACGCCGCCCTTCATCATCGCCTTAATCGCGCTGGCAATTCTGGCGCTCGTCATGGTGCGCGTGCCCTTGGCCAATGCCGGCCGTCCGGAGGACCCGGCGCCGCCCACTGCCATCATGTAAGTTCAGAGCTGAGAGGTCAGAGGTGAGACGTAAAATCGAGGTCTTGGGTTTTACTTCTGCAATCTGACCTCTGACTTCTGCAATATTCTTTCACCGTGTCGATTTCCGACAATATCGCCGAAGTGCGCTCGCAGATTGAAGCCGCAGCCCGCCGCGCCCACCGCGATCCCTCCACCATCACCCTGATGGCGGTCAGCAAAACTTTCCCCGCCGAGGCCATCCGCGAAGCCCACGCCGCCGGCCTCCGCCTCTTCGGCGAAAATCGCGTGCAGGAGTTCGCCGCCAAGGCCGACGCCGTGCGCGGACTCGACGGTGCCAACTTCCACTTCATCGGCCATCTGCAATCGAACAAGGCAGCACTCGCCGCCGAGCTCTTCCACGCAGTCGATTCCATCGATTCCATAAAGCTGGCAGAAAAATTAAATGCCGCAGCCGAGAAGTCAGGCAAAATTCTGCCCGTCCTCATCGAGATCAACGTCGGCGGCGAAGAGGCCAAAACTGGCGTTGCCCTGGGCTCCGGCGAGTTCGGCCGCATCCTGATCGAAGCCGAACGCTGGAAGAATCTTTCCCTGCGCGGTCTGATGACCGTTCCTCCCTACGCCGACGACCCGGAAGGCGCGCGTCCCCATTTTCGCCAACTGCGCCAGATTCGCGACAAAATTGCCGCCCGTCATCTTCCCGCCGTGTCCATGAACGTCCTCTCCATGGGCATGTCGCACGACTTCGAAGTCGCCATCGAAGAGGGTTCAACCTGCGTCCGCGTCGGCACCGCGATCTTTGGGGAGAGAGTTTGAGTTCACCAGCGAGGCACGGAGACACCGAGAAATCTTCAAACAAAAGCTGTCGATCTGAGAATTTGTTATGTGCGCGTGGTTTTCTCCGTGACTCTGTGTCTCCGTGGTGAAAAAGCTTTGGTGAAAAGCTAATGATCCCCATTCGTAGCGACGCTAACGGCGCCACCTTCGCCATCAAGCTCCACCCCCGCGCAAAAAAAAACGCTATCACCGGCGAAATCGGCGACGCCCTCAAACTCGCGCTCACCGCTCCTCCCGTCGACGGTAAAGCCAATGCCGCCTGCGTCGATTTCTTCGCAAAACTTTTGAAGCTCCCGCGCAGTTCCGTTACTATTGCCTCCGGCGAAACCAGCCGCAATAAAGTCATTCGCGTGGTCGGACTGTCAGCTGCCGAGATTCGGCGGCGATTGGAACAATTGCCGTTCGTGTAGCCGCGAAGCGGCGCAATAAAATAGCCTGCGGGCGTAACAGGCCTCGGGAAAAAGTCACAAGTTTATGGACAACCGTGGAAGAGCGGCCCTTCAGGGCCGCGTAAGTCATGAGAAATCAGACCGGGCTTTAGCCCTTGTGGTCGCTCTTCCTCGCCGGATCAGATTTCCCCGCAGCTTGGTAGGCCGTGGGTAAAAGCAGCGCTATACGATTCAGCCCCGAACGGGCGAGACAAACGCACACGCGCATCAGGGAGCCACTTTGACCTTCGGCGAACGTCTCCAAGAGATCCGCACCGGCTTCGAGCGCCCCTTCTGGATCGCCAATCTCACCGAGATCCTCGAGCGCCTCTCCTACTACGCCGCCTTCGCCTCGCTCGCCCTCTATCTCCAGGAGCGGCTCAATTTTTCCACCGAGCAGACCGGTACCCTCACCGGCATCTTCGGCGGCATGGTCTGGTTCCTCGCCATCTTCGGCGGCGCCATCGCCGATCGCATCGGATTCCGCCGCGCCCTCTCCGCCGCCTACCTTATCCTCGCCGTCGCCTATTTCCTCATCGGCTCCATCGCCGCTCCCTGGCTCGCTCCCATCCGCAACGTCATGCCGCTGGTCGTGTTTGTCGGGGTCATTCTCGCTCTCCCCGCCCTCGGCATCTCCATGGTCAAACCCTGCGTCGTCGGCACCACGGCGCGCGCCTCGAAAGAAAACGTTCGCTCCATCGGCTATTCGATTTACTACACCATGGTCAACATCGGCGGCGCTGGCGGCCCGTTCCTCGCCTCCTGGGCGCACCGCCACATGGGCGTCGAGAACGTCTACCGCCTCGCCGCCCTCAGCGTCTTCGCTGCGTTTTTTGTTGTGCTTCTTTTCTTCCGCGAACCCCGCAAAGCCGGAGACGCTCCGCCTCCATCCATCGCCACCGTTGCGCGAAATTTCTGTGTCGTCGTCGGAAAAGCCTGGCTGGTTCTGCCCGTGCTCATGATTGCGCTGGCCCTGCGCATCGCCGAGGTCTTTTATCCCGAGCTCAACATCCCCTGGTGGATCTGGGTCGTGTTCCTCGCCGCCGTCCTCGCCGGCATCAGCCGCTTCATGTGGTTCCTCGTCATCTTCACCGGATATTGGGTCGTCTTCTGGCAGCAATACATCTCGCTGCCCGGCTTCATCCACGGCTACATCAATGCTGGCGCCGACGTCGAAAAAATTCTGATCACCGACGGCTTGACCGTGATCTTGCTCACGGTTGCGATCAACCTTGTGACCAAGAAAATCCCCGCGCTCCAGGCCGTGATTCTCGGCACAGTCATCACTTCAGCCTCCTGGCTCATCCTGGCTTTTTCGCCGACGGTTGCAGGTGCGATAGCGTCGCTGGTCGTGCTCGCACTGGGCGAGATCGTTATGTCGCCGCGCTACTACGAATACATCTCGCGCCTCGCGCCGCCGGAGCAACAGGGCACCTACATGGGTTTCGCCTTTCTGCCCATCGGCATCGGTTCGCTCATCGGTGGCTGGTTCGGCGGCACCGTCGTTCACCATTTCGGAGAGGTCCAGCACCAGCCGGCCAAAATCTGGTTCTCGATCACCGCCGTCGGAATCGTGACCGCTGCCTTGCTCTGGATCTACGACCGCATCGTCCGCGGGACAAGCAGCCGCGAAGCGGCGTAAGCATACAGCCCACGGCGCAACGGGCTGCCGAGAGACTTTATGGCTGCGGAAAGACTCGAACTCGTGCCCGATTTTGGGTGACGCAACGGGCCACCGGCGTCAATCCCGATTTTGGGTGGCGCAGCGGTTCACCCCTGCGATAGAGTGCCTATTTTCAGGATCGGCTTTAGCCGCCGAGGGCCAGGCAATTTCACTGCACGCCACCGGGAAGGGCACGACCTTGGTCGTGCCGATTTTGCACACAAAAAGGATTTGCGCTTTAGCGCCTGAGGGCCGCTGCCGAATGCCCACACGCACAATCACGCCCCACTATATCGCCGACCACATCCGCCGCGTCCTCAAAGACGGCGGCTCTGCTCCGCACTCCGCCGAGGTCCAGCACTTCTTCAAGGAAGAAATCCAGTCCCGCGGCTGGTACACCGCCGAGCTCCGCAAAGTCGCCCGCCGCCTCCGAAAAACCATCGCCAACGAGCGTGGCCTGCCCTTCCTCGTCCAGGTCGCCGACCAGCTTTTCACCGGCTGCGTCCTCGAAGAAAAGGTCTTCGCCGTCTTCTTGCTCGAAGGCAAAACCGGCGAACTCGGTCCCCGCGAGTTCAAGCTCTTCGCCTCCTGGCTCGATCGCGTCAGCAGTTGGGCCGATCACGACGCCCTCGTCCACTCTCTGCTCGCGCCCATGGTCCGCGCCGATTCGAAATACTGTCCCGAGGTCTTTCGCTGGACAAAGTCCAAAAACCGCTGGCGTCGCCGCGCCGCCTGCGTCGCCCTGATCCGCGGCGCTCGCGAGAAAAAACTCTTTCCCGAGATCGTCCGCACCTCCGAGGTTCTGTTGACTGACAAGGACGACATGGTCCAAAAAGGTTTGGGCTGGCTATTGCGCGAAGCGGCAAAATATGACGCACAGAAGACGGTCCCTTACCTGATGAAGATCCAAGCCCACGCTCCTCGGCTGGTCCTTCGAACCGCGTGTGAAACCCTTCCAGCAGAAATTCGCAAGAAAGTGTTAGATCGCGGCTAACTTATTAAGAAATAAATACTTTACATCTCTTCCTGAGATCTATTTACTCTCTGGTAAACAAAACCAAGTAAAACCAACCTAATAAACTGATTTTAAAGTGTTTAAATAGTTTTTTCTAACTGCTTATTCCTCAAAGACTTGGCGGGAAATGCCCCCTAACTCCTTATTTTTCAAAGACCCGTTTTGGGGGCAGGGGTCAAAATCCCAAGCCTCAAACTCTACTCGATGTAATCGTCGTCGATGTAGCACCAGCGCCATTTTTGGCCCGCCTCAAACGACTCGATAATCGGATGCTTCGTCTCATGGAAATGCGCTCGCGCGTGCTTGTTCTTCGACGAGTCGCAGCAGCCCACATGTCCGCATTCCAGGCACAGCCGCAAATGAACCCAGGTGTCTCCCATTTCCAGACATTCCTTGCAACCGTTCCCGCTCGGCGTCACTTTCCGGATCGTGTTGAGGTGAGTACAAGTTGCCATTCGCGTTCTCCTAACGTACGCGTGTATTGCCTGAATGCTCCTTAATATAAGGTCAGAGTTGAGAGGTCAGATTGCGGAGGTGAAAGCCCACCAGTCACGAGCTACAAGCCCAAAGCCCAAAGCCCAAAGCCCAACTTCCGTTCACCGTCCTTCTTCCTCCAGATACTTCTCCACTTCCAGCGCGGCCATGCAGCCGGAACCTGCGGCAGTGATCGCCTGCCGATAGCGTCGATCCTGCACGTCGCCACAGGCGAATACTCCAGGAACTTTGGTGAACACATTCTTGTGCGTGATCAGGTAGCCATCAGCGTCCGCGTCGAGCTGGCCCTCAAAGATCTTCGCATTCGGAATATGTCCGATGCCGAGGAACATGGCGCTAGTCGGGAACTCCCACGTTTCGCCGGACTTGACGTTGCGCAAGCGAAGCGCTGTGACCTCTTTCTTGCTCACGTCAAGCACATCGTCGACGATTGTGTCGGTCAGGAACTCGATCTTCGGATTGGCTTGCGCCCGTTCGAGCATGATCTTCGAGGCGCGGAACTCCTCGCGGCGATGAATGAGCGTGACTTTGCTGGCAAAGCGCGTCAGAAACGTCGCCTCTTCCATCGCCGAATCGCCCCCGCCGATGACCGCGATTTCCTTGCCGGAGAAAAAGAACCCATCGCAGGTGGCGCAGCTCGAGACGCCGTGTCCAATCAGCGCATGCTCGTTCGGCAGGCCCAGCCACCGCGCCGAGGCCCCGCTGGCAATAATCAGAGTCCGCGTCTGGATGACGTTCTTGCCAACGGTTAACTCGATCGGCTGCTTGCTCAGATCGGCCTTGCTGACGTGTCCGATGCGGTACTCGGCGCCAAAGCGCGCCGCCTGCTTGCGCATGTTCTCGATCAGTTCCGGTCCTTGAATCCCGTCAGGAAAGCCGGGGAAGTTCTCGACCGAGGTGGTCATCGAAAGCTGGCCACCGGGTTCGTGCCCCTCGATGACAAGTGGCTTCAGATTGGCGCGGCCGGTATAGAGCGCGGCGGTGTGGCCGGCGCAGCCCGAGCCGATAATCACTACATTGCGGATTCCCATAGGATTAATTCTGTAGATTCAAATCGAGCGATTTGGTTGCAGACCCGGATGAACGGCTGAATGATTTGCGGGCCGACCGAGAATCTTAAACCAGGAAGCACGCGAAGCGATATGCGGAACAAGAATCTTAGCAGGCACTCAGGGTAATGAAGGCCGCAGAGGAGAACCTCCGGACCACAGAGCTTTTTGGGGCTGCAGGCGAGCGGTTCTTCTTATGGCTTCGGCTTACTGGCCTGTGCTTTCGGCCTCACGCCCTGGCCCATTCTGTTGAGCTCTTGCGGCACGGTTTTGCGCACCTCCAGCGCATCGCGGTAGCGGGTCATGATGGCCGTCGCTGAACGAAAGATAGGCTCATACGCGGACTGGTCAACGGTCGCACGCCCCTCTTCAGCGGGGCAGCGCGCGATCGCAATCGACGACTTGCCGAAGCGCTCCAGCCGAATGCGCGTGACCGGCGTGTCGGTCGAAAGCATAGCCGCGGCCGTAGTGACCGCCGACGCGCTGTCGTCGATCGACACCTGCATCAGGTCCTTGGGATCGCGCACCCGCAGCACCAGGGTTTCGATCATCGTGTGCGCGTCGGTGCTGAAGGAGTATTGCACGTTAGCAAAGCTGGCGCTGCCGGGAAATTCCCGCCGGATGCGCACCCAGTCGGAGGCGACCGATTCGTTCGCCGGCATCTGCTGCATGCCCGGCATGGGCACGCTGGCGTCGAGCGTAGAGTGTCCCCGTGCCACCTCGAAGTCTCGCGTGAAGGCGGGCTTGCTCGGAATCTTAGCGAGCGCCGCCGTGAGTTCTCTCTGGTCGTCCTTACTTGGCGTGCAGACATTGAGGACGTTCACCTTCACCGGCGGTTGTTGGGTTGGCGACTGCGTCGGCGCTGTTTGTGCGAAGAGCGATGAGACAAGTGCGAACGCGGCAGCCCAGGCGATCAGAATTCTCGGGGACACGGCGAGATTGTAACAGGGGATGGCGCAGAAGCGATCCGCGGAGGTGAGAAGTCAGATCGCCAAGGTAACCCCGTCAGAACCGTCGGTTCGAGATCGTCCGCGTTCCCGTTCACTACAGTACTTCCGCGCGCGAAGCCGCCCGCCCTACGTGTCCTCGCCAGGCACGTGTTCGCTCCCCGCTCTAGCCTACGGCAGGTTCCGCTTCCCACGCTCCGTGACGGCGCAGCAACTGCGGCAGATTCTGCGAGAACGCCGATCGTGGCAGAACCATGTCGCATCCCGCCTCGTGCGCCTTCTGCTTCAGGTCGCCTTGCACGTGCGAGAGGAAGCCGATGATCGAGGTGCCTTTCTTCAGCTTGCTCTTCAGCTTCGGGATCAGCGAAAGCGGCTTGGCATTGGCATTGTTGAGGTCGAAGATGATGAGCGATGGCTTCTCTTCGCCATTATTCTTCATGTGCTCGGTCAGATCCTTCTCGGTCTTGACGAACTCCACCTTGACGTTCATCTTGCGGCCAGTGTCCTGAATCTTGGTGAGAAAGAAAAGGTCCTCGACGAAGGCAAAGACGCGCGACGCGGCGTCTTGCGCGGGCGCGGGAAGTGGCTCGGGCTCAGCCACCGGATATGGGCCGGCAAAACCGGGACGGCGCTGGGGCTTGTTGCCATTATCGCCGTTCATCGCGGCGCGATAACTGTGATCCATGGGAGCGGTAAAGACGCCTTGATTTTCCTGGCGCGGCCGCCCCATGCCATTGCCGCCGCCTCCGCCTTGATTGTTGCGACGTTGCGAACGGCGCCCACGGCGCCGCTTATGCTTGCCGCCTCCCTGGGAGGCGTGTCCGGGACCTGCATTCATACGTGTCTCGTAAGTTGTGATTTGAACCCCAGCCCGGATCGAAAATCCAAGGCTTGTGTTGCGTGTTTCGGAAGTGCTTTCTGCTCGCTCGGTACCCGCGCGATGCTCCGCGACGATGCGGTTCCTCTAGACGTGATATACACCAACGCGGCTTGGCCGAACCCACTTCGGCTGGATAATGCCTGAACTATCCTAAAACGCTTTTCAAACTGTAATTGGGCGCCTGAGGTGATTGGGCGCGACGGCTAGCGAGAAGCACAGCCGCCAGGAACACTATGATGTTACCCACGAACGGGCGATCAATGCAAGGGGAGAACACATTAGATTTCCACATTCTGGGCATTACGAAAGGTTCCACATGGAGAATTTAGATGAAAGGCGCTGAAGAGCGGATTCAACCGTGCCGATAAATGGACTGGATGGATCACTCAGAGTCGAATTTCGCTCCGACCCCGAATGGGGCGGCGACGGCGGCAGCGCTTGCCGCGTCCGGTCAACGTTTTGTTGCGCGCCAGCCGATTCTTGACCGCGGGCAAAAGGTATTTGGCTACGAGTTACTCTTCCGCGACGGAGTTGAAAATTATTTCAACTGCGACGATCCCGACCGCGCGGCTCGCGCCACCCTGGACAGCTCGCTCATGTTGGGTGTCGGCACGCTTTGCCACAACAGCCGCGCTTTCGTGAACTGCACCCGGGAGGTGCTCCTCAAAGATCTGGTCACCTTGCTGCCGCCGTCACAGACCGTGGTAGAGGTGCTTGAGACCGTCGAACCGGAAGACCGTGTAATTGCGGCCTGCAAGCGGCTGAAGGAAGCGGGTTATCTGATCGCGCTCGACGATTTCGCGCCTAACGATCCCCGCGTCGTGCTCTGCGAGTTTGCAGACATGATTAAAGTAGACGTGCTCGCCACCAAGCTCGAAGAACGCGTCGGCATGTTGCGCCGCTTCGGCTCGGCGAAATGCAAGATGCTGGCCGAGAAGCTCGAAACTCCGCAGGAATTTCTGCAAGCGAAGAACATGGGGTTCACCTACTTTCAGGGCTTCTTTTTCTGTAAGCCGGAGGTGGTGAGCGGGCGCGAGGTTCCGGCGAGCCGCATGCACTATCTGCGGCTGCTGGAGATGGTCTCGCGGCCGGAAATTGAAATGCGCGATCTGGAGAGACTGCTCAAGCAGGAGGCCGCGATCTGCTACCGGCTGTTGCGCTACCTCAATTCTCCCGTCTTCGCCATGAAGCTGGAAATCAAATCGATCCGCCACGCCATGGCGATTCTCGGCGAGCGCGAACTGCGCCGCTGGATCCGGCTGATTGTGACCGTCGGCGCAGCCGAGCAGGGCTGTAGCGAACTGGTCTTGATGGGCATGACTCGGGCGCGGTTCTGCGAACTGTTGTCCGAAAAAGTGAAGGCGACCACCGATCTGTTCCTGATGGGATTGCTCTCGGTGATGGACGCGATTCTCGAGGTCGATATGAGCACGCTCCTTTCAAAGCTACCGGTCGATCACGACATTAAGGCGGCATTGCTCGGGCAGGCCGGAACGCTCCGTCCGCTCTATCAACTCATGCTGGCTCAGGAGTCGGGCGAATGGGAGCAAGCTGGCTTGCTGACCCGACAGCTCCGCCTTACGGATGAGCTAGTCGGAAACGCCTGGTGGGGCGCGATGACCTGGGCACAGGAAGTGACAAAGGGGGTTTGAGAAGAGTTTCTAGCTGTTAGCTGCTGGTTGTTAGTTGCTAGCCTTCAGGCACGCCTGCCGCTTTCCTCGCGGAATCACCGACAAGAGCCTTTCAACCAACCTGACCAGCCCCAGCCGAGAACTAGCAACGAGCAACCAGCGGCTCACCACTCCTACGGCGCTTCGATCAGTTCCATCTTACCGTCGCGTGTGCGGTGCAGAACCATCAGTGTGCCTTTCGGATCGCGGAAGACGAAGACGTCGCGGTCGCGGAAGTGTGCTTCCTTGATCGCTTCTTCGAGCGTCATCGGGCGCAAAGCCACGGAGTCGGAGGATCGCGTCAGGTGGACTTCTGTGGTTTTTGCGACCGATGGGAACTTGTGGACCGTGACGGAAACCGTTGTCGTTTCGCTCAGTCCGAGCGCAGACTCGATCTTCTCCTGAAGGGCGCCGTCGCCGTTGAATTTCTTGACCGCCTTGCGCTTCTTGCTCAGCCATTTTGTCTTATATTTCAGCGCCTGCTTGTGCAGGTGATCGATGGCGCTGTTCACGGCGGCGACCATGTCGTGAGCTTGCGCCGCACTTACAATCGGGCCGTTCGGTGGGTTGATCGTGATTTCGGCTTTGTGGCGGTGCTTCTCGACCGAGAGAATTACCTTCGTCTCGAATTTGTCACCAAGAATTTTGCGGATTTTATTGAGTCCGGTTTCAACTTCCTTGCGGATGGAATTGGGAATTTCGTATTGACGGCCGGTGTATTCCACGTTCATGGACGACCTCCACAAAAATTGAGGTCAGAAGTTAGAAGTCGGACGGAAAAAGTAAGCCACGAGTTGCGAGCCGCAGGCCACGAGCAAGCTAAACTTTTTGCTTGCTCGTGCCCGAGACGCGTAACTCGTGGCTTTTGAACTCTGCAATCCGACCTCTTACCTCTGTAATCTAGCCTGCACTCTACTGCTTTACTCTTCTTTGATGCGTACTCGGAATCTTCATATCTTCGCGGTACTTGGCAACGGTGCGGCGCGTTACGTTGATGCCTTGCGATTGCAGGATACGGGTGATCTGCTCGTCGGTTAGCGGCCGCGTCGGATCTTCGTCCTCGATCAGCTTTTTGACGCGGCGCTTAAGGATGAGAAGGGACGTGCCGCCACCTTCGGGGCCCTGCACGCTCTCCGAGAAGAAGTAGCGCAACTCGAAGACACCCTGCGGCGTATGTACATATTTGTTGGCCACAGCGCGGCTAACCGTGGAAGGATGCACGCCGATCTCTTCAGCCACCTCCTTGATCATCATCGGCTTGAGCTGATCGATGCCGCGCTCGAGGAAATCCTGCTGCCGCGCGACGATCGAATAGCAGACCTTGGTGATGGTCTGCTTGCGCTGCTCGATGTTCTTGATGAGCTGGATGGCCGACTTATACCGGTCCTTGACGTAATTCCGCGTGTCCTTGTCGTTGCCCTCGCGCGTCAACAGGCGCTTGTAGGCCGGATTGAGGCGCAGCTGCGGCATGTCCTCATCGTTCATGATGATCAGCCATTCGTCGCCATGCTTGACGAAGGCAACGTCGGGCTCGATGAGGCGCGCGGGCGTCTTGTTGTATTGCAGGCCGGGACGCGGGTCGAGGGTGCGGATGTATTCGAGCGCGACTTGCACGGCTTCGATCGGACGGCTGATGGCTTTGCCGATTTCCTTGAACTGTTTAAGCGTGACCGCGTGCAGATGCTGATCGACGATGGCGACGGCATCGTTGAGAACCTGTTCGGTGGCGCCGTTACGGCCTTGCAGAAGTTGATGCTTGTGATAGCTAAGCTGGCGGAGGAGGCATTCGCGAAGATCGCGGCAGGCTACGCCGGGGGGATCAAGCTGGCGCACGACTTCGAGAGCTTCGTGTAGATCGGCGAGCGTGAAGCTCACTTGCATGCGCGCGGCGGTTGCGGCATGTGCAGCCGAGTTTCCGTTTGGGGGGGGGAGCTCTGCTGGCGCGCTCGATTTCGATTTCCAGATCGCAGCAGCCGGCGCCGGATGGGTTGAACCATGGGTGGCTGGGGCGTCGGGCGGATTCTGTAACACGGATTGCGAGGAGGCGTAAGCGGAACGCTGCGCCGCTTCTTCTTGAAGCGCTTGCACCGTCCAACCTTCGCCAGGACTTTCAGACGACGGCTGCGCCATGGCGGCATGGCCGGACGACGGCATCCGGTAACCGCTTATGGTCGGACTGCTCAAAACGGATTCATTGAGTGCGGCACCATTCGGTGCGATACCTTCCGCCGCTGGATCGACCGGCGTAGGTTCGACGACCGTTGGATCGGGAACGACGGCCGCGATTCCCAATGCTGCGGCCTGACCAACTATCTTGGCTTGGGCTTCGGCGTCGGCTTCGGGCGCCGCTGCCGGGACCACCCCCATGAGTTCGTCGTCGCTGGCGATGAGGTAGCCGTCTTCGCTCAGGTTGCCAATGATCTCCTGCGCCGCCTCATACACCGGCGGGCGGACCGAGATTGCCCCTAGCTGCCAAAGGAGATGGTCGGTAAGATTGCCAGGCTTGGAGAGAAAATTTTCAAACGAAGGCTTCTCGATCTCCTCCATCTCGCTCGAGCTGCGATACCCGGGGTCCAGATATTCCTGGAAGAAGGTGCCAAAGTCGATCTCTTCGAACGGGTCTTTCTTCTCGTTGGCCGTGATCGGATTTTCTTCGGTGGTGGCCTTGGAGGCGACGCGGTCGCGCTCTTCCTCCTGGCGCCCAACGTCGTCGAGCATGGGGACGGAATCTTCGAGTTCTTCAAGGACCGGATTTTCCACCATCTCGGCATTGATCATGTCCTTGAGCTCGAGCTTGTTGAGCGCGAGCACCGAGACCATCTGGACGAGCCCCGGAGTCAGGATCTGCCGCTGCGACAGCTTGACGTTCAGTCTGTGTTGAAGAAGAACCATTGCTTAACTATGAGCCAGAGCCGCGAGCTCCGAGTGACTTGCTGGCGGCCTTTTGAAATCTAAATTGACCTCAACATTAAATTCTCATGCCGAATGCACTTCCGGCGCAGTACGAAGGTACATTTTGCTCACGCGTTGGTAACTAAAAGCAGTTCCCAGTCGTCAGTTCTCAGTTAAACTCTGCCGCCGACCGCTTGCTGCCTGCGGACTTCCCATTCACGATTCAGCTCTAGACGAGCGAGAAACTCTCGCCTAGATAGACACGGCGCACCTCTGGATCGCTGCCGAGCTGTTCGGGCGTGCCAGAGCGGAAAATTCTTCCTTCATTGATGATGTAGGCGCGATCCGTCACCGAAAGTGTCTCGCGGACATTATGGTCCGTGATCAGGATTCCGATGCCACTGGCGCGCAGATCCGAAATGATCTTTTGCAGATCAAGGACGGCGATCGGGTCGATTCCCGAAAATGGCTCGTCCAGCAAAATGAAAGTCGGGTTGATGCAGAGCGAGCGCGCGATTTCCACGCGACGACGTTCGCCGCCCGACAATGCGTATCCGCGGTTCTGGCGAATGTGTTCCAGGCCAAGCTGATCAATCAATGTCTCGGTTTTCTCTCGGCGCTCGTGCCAGGAAATCGGCTGGGCTTCAAGAACGGCCAGGATGTTTTCTTCGACTGTGAGCTTGCGAAAGATCGAGGCCTCCTGCGGGAGATAGCTAATGCCGTACTGCCGCGCCCGCAAGTACATGGGAACATTGGTGATATCTTCTTCGTCGTAGAGAACGCGGCCGGTATCCGGAGGGATGAGCCCGACGATGGCGTAGAAAGAGGTGGTTTTGCCAGCCCCGTTTGGACCGAGAAGGCCAACAACCTCGCCTTGCAGCACGCGGAGGCTGACTCCGTTAACTACGCGTCGGCCCCGGTAGGTTTTGCCAATTTCATCGGTGGCCAGCGTGTGCATTTATCGTGCCACTTGCGTCCTCGTGACGGCTGGGGACGTCGTCTTCCCTTCTACGAGGACCCTATCATCGTGTCTGTAGAAAGTCAACGAATCGCCTGTGATTTTGCCCTGTTCGGCATCAAAAATGCTAGGCGGTCCGCCCGTTAGGACGTACTTATCGTCAGCGGCGGTATAAACGAGGTGATCGCCGGTGGCGCGCCGCGCCGGTTCCACAATGACGACATCGTTTTCGGCGACGATCTTGTCGAGTTGGCCGGGGCTTGAGAGCGGCGAACCCGATGCGCCCGATGTGACCCGGGCAACCGAGCCGGATTGAGGCCCGGCAGCGGCCGGGCAACCGCCCTCTTTGCATCGAGTGCGCGGCACCAGAAAGACGGTCATCTGCCGCGAGGTCATAGTGGCGTCGGAGCCCTTGACCGTTACGCTACCGGTCAAGAATATCTTGCGCTCGGCATCCGCATAGGTGAGATGGGGCGAGGTGATGGTGACCGGCGTCGCTTTCCCGCTGCTGTCGACTTGCACCAGAACCGTCTTGACCGGCTGTGCGGAATTGCCATCCGCAATCAGAGAGCGGTGATCGCGATCGAATTGAATGGTGGGCGCATCGACCGCATTGCTGTTTTGCCAAAGCCGCGCGTTGCCGATGTAGGTGGCGACCGAGGAAGAACGATGTGCCGTCATCGAATGGCTGACGACGTGGATCGGATCGGAACTGGCGAGCAGCGCACCATCGGGTTGGGGCTTGAGATCGGAGTAGGTGCTCTTGACGTTGGTGTCGGCGATGGCGTCGCCGGTCACGCGATTGAAGCGAATGGTTTGTGCGGTGGTGGTCATGCCGCCATCTATAACGCGCGGAGAGCCGGTGAGTACGAGCATCTGGTCGGCATCGGTGTAAACCCCGCGCTCGGCTGAGGCTTTCTGCGTTCCGCTTACGTAGACGAGGCCGCGTGACTGCGTGATACTCGATATTCCTCCCTGCGGCTGGAACTGGATGTCCAGCACCGGACTGGTGGAAACGCGGTCGGGCTGGCGGGGTTGTGTGCTGACGATTTTCGCGTTGGGCTCGCCATGAAGGAGATCGAGGCGATTGTTGGCCGAGAAAGTAGCGGTGAAGCGGTCAGCGGTCGCGATAGTTTTTTCGTTGGTCGAAGGCTGGGTGATGGTGATTTGCGGGGGCCCGGTGGTCTTGGCGGATTCCAGATCGCGGCCGTTCTTCACAACAAAATCCATGATCGGCGCGGTCATCTCGATATCTTGCACCGCAGCCAAAGTTTTTCTCGACGATGCAGACTGGGTGGACTGCGGCGCGGGCTGCCCGTTCTGTTTCTGTTGCACGAGCCGCACGCCATCTTCGGCATGGACGGTTTGAAGAAGCTGCCTGCCGCCGAAGTGGAGCGTGGCGCGGCCGGCATAGGCTTGAGCGGGCTGCGTCCCTTCGGTGATGAGCTGAACATTTCCGCTCAGAACCGTCTGCGTCATCTGGTTGCGATTGCCGGTGAGGAGCATTTCGGCATGATCGGATTTGGAGCGCGCGTTCGAGGCGCCGCGGAACTCGCCTTCCACGTTGCCATCGGCGAGGATGCGCTCGACGGTGTTGTCTTCGCGCAGGAAGAAGGTGGCTTCGTCGGCGTTCAACTCTTGCTCGGCGCGAACCAGGCGAACCCGATCGAGCACGATGTCGCGCGGACCCTTGTTGATGACGCCGTGGTCGGCGGTCAGGCGATATTCGCGAGGCTTGTCGACCTTGACTTCAACATGAGAGCGCAACGTCATGGTGCCGGTGCTCGAAACGTATTGCACGCCGATCGCAGAACCCTGCGCCTCGGGCGTCTGGAATATGACCTTTCCGCTGGCGGAGGCGTCGCCCGAGTTCTTGTTGAAGGTGAGGCCTTCGGTCTCGAGATGAATGGGCTTGGCGGTTTCGGGAGGCGGCGTCTGGTCGGATTTTTTGCTGCCTTCAGGATTCGATTCCAGATCGATGAGAACACGGCCCTTCGAGGTGACGTTGCCGGACGCGGGATCGAACTCGAAATCGTCGCCGTAGATGCGGTCGAAGCGGCTCGCGTCCTTGCCATAAATGACGATTTTGACGTTGTGAAGTTCGGCTCGTCCTCCTTGCTTGAACTGCACGGCCTTGGAAGCGCTGACCGTGAACTCGGTGCGGCCCTGCTCGGACTTGGAGATGGAAAAGCCTTCGGCAGTTTGCTGGATGTCGAGTCCGAGCTTGGCTGGGACCTGGTGGACAGCCATGCTTACACGCCAGCGCGCGTAAAAATACATGCCCCCGACGATGGCGATCATGAGAATCGCGGCTGCGGCAAACCAGTGGCGCAGGCGGCGTACGGGCAAGGGCATGAGTTAAGTCTAAATGCAGAGGCAGTTGCGAGCTATGGGCTTCGAGCCACGAGCAACCGAAGCGATGGATCGCTCGCGGCCCGAAACTCGCGGCTCGTAGCTATCTTGGCTCTGACTTAGCTTTTCCTCACCAGCGTGCCCGCCATCATGTCGTGCAATCCTTGTTTGCGCTCGGTGAAGCCGACCATGATGAAGCCGATGCAGAGGAGCAATCCGGAGACGATCTTGCCGAAGTGACGTCCGGTGGCGCGAGCGAAGCTGATGCGGTTGCCATAGAGGTCGGTGACCTTCATGCCGAAGATCATCTTGCCGAGAGTGGCCTGGTAGGAGGAGCTTTCCATGAAGGCTTCGTAAAGCCAGGAGGCACCGAGGGTGAGCACGACAAGTATGCCGCCGCCGAAAATCAAGTAGGGCAAAGCGAAGCCGCGATGGAGGCTATAGCCGTCAAAGCCGCCAGCCGCTAGTCCGCCGAGCCCGAACGCCGCTTTGACGGGGAATAGAACTGCCCGCACGATGACGGCGTCGATGATGGTCGCGACGACGCGGATCCAAAAGCCTCCGTAGTGAACTCCGGCCGCATAAGCCGGATAGGGGGTGGCCGTGACATAGCCGGGTGCGGCGTAGCCGGGAGGGACGGCGGTCGCTCCGGGTACGGACGACGCTGTTGCCGCCTCCGAAGTTGACGCGGGGGTAGTGAAAGCTGCGCCGCAGCGGCTGCAGAATTGTGCGGCGGCATCATTTTGGGCTCCGCATTTATTGCAGAACAAGGTTGCGCTCATGGCGGGCAATATAAAGGGTTCGAGGAGAAGAGTAAAGAGCGATAGCTTACGCGTCGTGACTTCACCACGGAGACGCGGAGAGATCTAACCCTGCTGATCCCCCTGGCAATGTACCGGCTATTTATTGGAATCCCGGTTGCGTTGAATGTCGCGCAAGGTCAGTTCCAGTCCGCCAAATTCGGGGTGGTCATTAAAGCCCAATGTGTAAGCGATGTCGAGGCGGTCTCCGACGAGTAATTGCAATTGGTCGCAGGATTCTTTCAGTCCCCAGCCCATGGCCTTGAAGCTGACGTTATTGCGCCAAGAGGGTGCAGGCTGTTCGAGGGTGGAAACTGCGGTCGAGGCAACTCGGGTTCTTGTCTTGCCTGCTTCAGCAGCTGCCTCGCTTCGCATTTCGCTTTCCGCTTCGGATTGTGCTGGCGCAGACAAGTCGCCCGGGCCTCCGTTCGCTGGCGAGACCTTCAGCCTTACATGTTTATCTTTCAGCGTTTGCGGCGGCGACATCAGCCTTACCCCTCTTGCCGTGAAGACTGGCTCGGGGTTATTCATGCCAAAGGGTTCGAGCAGCGACAGCGCATGATGCAGGCCGGGAGTTACAGTTTCTAATGCTAGCTCGCTATCGAACTCGAGTTGCGGCTCAAAATCCGTGCTGGTCAGGCGCTGGCGGGCATATTGGTCGAGATGGGCGCGCAGCTTTTCGATGTTGGCGCAAGGAAGCGCGAAGCCCACCGCGTGCGCATGTCCGCCATAGCGAGAGAAAAGTTCGGGGCAGGATTCGAGCGCGTCGAGCAGGTGAAACCCGGGTATAGAGCGTCCGGAGCCATGCGCCTCCTCGGCCTCGCGCGAGATGACCAGCGTCGGCCGGCCGTATTTCTCCACCACGCGCGTCGCAGTAATTCCGATTACGCCGCGATGCCAGCCCTCGCCATCCACTACTACGCAATAGGCTTCGCGCCATGCGGGCTCCTCGTCCAGGCGCTGGAAGATGCTTTCCATGATGCGGCGCTCTTCGTCCTGGCGATCGGAATTTAACTTGTCCAGGCGGCCCGCAATTTCGCGGGCGCTCTCGAGATCTTTCACACTGAAGAGGTCAACCACATCGCGGGCCACGTCCATGCGTCCGGCGGCGTTTACGCGCGGGGCGATGCGGAAGGCAACTTCGGTGGAAGTAAGCTCGCGTCTGTCGCCGAGCTTGGCGACTTCGAGCAGCGCCTTAAGCCCCGCGTTCACCGGGCGGCGCAGGCCTTCAAGCCCGAGCTTGGCGAAGACGCGATTCTCGCCAAGCAGCGGCACCGAGTCGGCAATCGTCGCGATGGCTACCACTTTCATAAACGACATGAGCAGACGCGACTGAGCTTTTGCGTCGAGACGGGCGTCGAGGCGGCGCTGCATCAGCGCTTGCGCGAGCTTGAACGCGACACCGGCTCCGCAAAGGTGCTTGCACGGGTAGTCGCAGCCCGACTGATTGGGATTGACCACCGCCAGCGCTTGCGGCACGCCGTCGGAACCGGGCAGGTGATGGTCGGTGACGATGAGGTCGATGCCGGTGCGGCGACAGGTCTCCGCCGCGGCGAAGGCGCGGATACCGGTATCGACGCTGATGATGAGGCGAACGCCATCGGAAGCGGCGCGCTCGATGACCTTGTCACGCATGCCGTAGCCTTCGCGGATGCGGTGTGGGACGTGGAAGTCGGCGGCGCCTCCGCAGAGCTCAATCGCCGTTTTGAGGATGACGATAGCCGTCGTGCCGTCGACGTCGTAATCGCCATAGATCAGGATTTTTTCCCGGCGCTCGACGGCGGCATCGAGCCGGTCGAGGGCCTTTTTCATGCCCGACATCAGGAGCGGGTCGGGGAGGTGATCGAGCGAGGGCTTGAGGAAGCGCGCGGCGTCGTCGAGGCCGGTGATCCCGCGCCGAACGAGCAGATCCGCAAGCACGGGTAACGCGCTCGCCGGAGCTTCGAGCCGTAGATCGACGAGCGAGGCTGCCAAAGTCTGGACTTGTGAGCCATCGACCGGATTCGTAATCCAACGCATGAGAATCTCTAAGGAATCGACCAGACTAGCAGAGAACAGGAAGGTCCGTTCGGCTGTGACCGCTAATCAAGAATGTTGCGGATGCCGATTAAGAATGACGTGAGCACTGGCACAGCCACAGCTGCGGCATTTGGAGGAGCCAAACCGGCTTGGCAGCCCGACAGCTTGCCGCCGTTCCCCGCCATCGCTCTTCAGGCGCTGAAGCTGATCGCCGGGCGAGACACTTCGCTGCTGGAGTTGTGCGACCTGATTCGCTCCGATGTGGCGTTTTCGACTGCGGTTCTACGCTTTGCCAACTCGCCGTTGGTCGCCTTTTCGCGCAACATCACGAACGTTGTGCAAGCCTCGATGTTGCTCGGTTTTCAACGCCTCAAAAGCATTGTCGTTACGGTTGGGTTAAAAGCATATCTGCAAGGCCCCGTCGTGCCTTTAGTACGGTCGTGCTGGCGGCACAGCGTGGCATGCGCCATCATCGCCGAACGCGCGGCTTTGGAGGGCGGACGCGAGAAGGACTTCGCCTATACCGCCGGCATCATGCACGACATCGGCCGGGCGGCGATGATTGCCGCCGCTCCTACCCGCTATGCGGAGGTCCTGATGGCGGAGGCGGACGATCCGCGGGAGCTGTTAACGAGAGAACGGGAGATTTTTGGCGTCGATCACTGCCAAGCGGGTGGCTCTCTGGTGAAGGCATGGAAACTGCCGCCAGCATTTCTTGAGGTGACATCGCGACACCACGATTGCTCGCCCGGTGCGCCGGGGGTGACTTCGATCGTCTTTACCAGTTGTTCGCTGGCGGACGCGCTCGGCTTCGGGATGTTGAAATATCGCTCGGCGCGCACCCACGAAGAAATTGTGAGCTTGTTTCCTGAGGTGGCGCGAAAAGGATTTCCGGAATCGTCCGAGACGCTTGCCGCGGAGATCGAGAACGAGATTCGCGTGATGGAGGCGGTGTAGTTGGGCTTTTCACCGAATCGCGCCGGATCGCCTTCCCGCCTGCGAACTGCCATCCTTCAGCCTTTAGAGTGGTTACCTGCACCGGCGGGAAGCACGGACCTCCGAATTACCTGCGTCGTATTTCTTGGCTCTGAATCCACCCCGGCGCGACGTTCATCCGTTATTCTATAAAGATCATTATGGCGACATCGACTCACAATGCAGGCGGGGCTTCGCAAGTGGCGGGTACTCCTGAACTTATCGAAGAATACGAACGGGAACGGGTTTTCGGGCTGTTTCGCCAGTTTGGCTATCTGGAGGCGGAACTGAACCCGCTTGGCTTGCTGCCTCCGCAGCCGCATCCGGATTTGCAAATCGACAGCGAAGTAGCCCGCGAGGCGCGGCGGATTTACTGCGGCTCAGTCGGCGTGGAATTCATGCACATTGCCGACCCGGAGAAGCGGCGCTGGATTCAGGAGCGCATCGAGGCCGAACCGGCGGAAGTGGACCGCGAGCGCGCGCTCGATCTGCTAACGCGCGCCGATCTCTTCGAGCAGACGCTGCAATCGCGCTACCTGGGCAACAAGCGATTTTCGCTCGAAGGCAACACATCGCTGTTGCCGGCAGTAGACGAGATTCTCGATGTCGCGGGCGAATATGGCGCCGTCGAGATGGTGATGGGCATGAGCCATCGCGGGCGCTTGAATGTGATCATTAATGTAGCGAAGCGGCCGCCGGAGCAGGTGTTCGCCGAGTTTGAAGATGTCGATCCGCGAAGCGTACTCGGGTCGGGCGACGTGAAGTATCACATTGGCGCGACTGGCGAGTACGTCACCAAGACGGGAAAGAAGATTCACATCCATCTGGCGTCGAACCCCAGCCACCTGGAGGCGGTCGATCCAGTCACGGTTGGACGCACGCGCGCGAAACAGGATCGGGTGGGTGAGGACGGCAGGGTGAAGTTTTTGCCGCTGCTCGTGCATGGCGACGCAGCATTCGCCGGGCAGGGAATTACCGCCGAGACGCTCAACTACGCCGATCTGACGGGATATACCGTCGGCGGCACGATTCACATTATCGTGAACAATCTTGTTGGGTTCACGACCAACGCGCGCGAGGAACACTCCTCGCGCTTTTCGGCGCAACTGGCCCGTCGGCAGGCGATTCCGATTTTTCACGTGAATGCCGAAGACGTGGATGCGGTGATGCGCATTGCCCGCCTGGCGACCGACTACCGCTACCGCTTCTTCAGCGATGTAGTTGTCGACTTGATTGGCTACCGGCGCCATGGCCACAGCGAGGTGGACGATCCAACTGTGACGCAGCCCTTGATGTACAAGGCGATCAAGGAGCATCGTCCGCTGTTTGAGATTTACGCCAGACGGATTGGCGCGGAGAATTTCGCCGAGAAGGCTGCGGTGATCAAGGGCGAGTTCGAGGCGGCGCAGAAAGCAGCCGCGCAGATTACCAAGAAGCCATCGCTGCGCGAGCTGCCGGGATATTGGGATTCGTATTTCGGCGGACGATATAAGCCCGAGTTCGAGCAGCCCACCGGCCTCGCGCGCGAGGAATTGGAAGAATTGACGGCGCGGCTCACCACATATCCGGAGGGATTTCATATTCACCCCAAGGTGAAGAAGCTCCTCGAACAGCGCGCCGAGATGGGCACTGGGAAAAAGCCGCTTGACTACGGGATGGCGGAGGCGCTGGCCTTCGCAAGCCTGGTGCGGCGCGGTATTCCGGTACGCCTGACGGGACAGGACGCGCGCCGCGCCACCTTCAATCAGCGGCACTCGGTGTTGATCGATACCGAGAATGAGAGCGAGTACGTTCCGCTAAATCACGTTGCCGAGGGTCAGGCGCCCTGCATGATCTACAACTCGCCGCTTTCCGAAGCCGGCGTGATGGGATTTGAATACGGCTACAGCCGCGATTATCCCGAGGCGCTGGTTTTGTGGGAGGCCCAGTTTGGCGACTTCGCGAACGTGGCGCAGGCGGTCATCGACCAGTTCGTAAGCGCAGGCGAGGATAAGTGGGGGCTGCTCTCGGGGCTCGTTCTGCTCCTGCCCCACGGCCACGAAGGCCAGGGACCGGAGCACTCCTCGGCGCGCATTGAGCGCTACTTGCAGTTGGCGGCGCGCGACAATTTCCAGATCTGCCAGCCCTCGAATGCCTCACAGTATTTCCACCTGCTGCGGCGGCAGGCGCTCCGTCATTGGCGGAAACCGCTGGTTGTGTTTACTCCAAAGAGTATGCTGCGCCATCCGGACGCGCTCTCGCCACTCGAAGACCTGACGCACCAGCGCTTCCTGCCGGTCATCCCGGATACGGAAGCGCAGGATGTGAAACGCATTCTGGTTTGCACCGGAAAAATCGGCCATGAGCTGCGCGCGGAGCGCGATCGCCGGAAAGACATGAGCACGGCAATCGTATTTCTCGACCAGATGTATCCCTTCCCCGAGGCCGAACTCGAGGCCGAATTCGAACGACACAGTGGCGCGCGGGATATCGTTTGGGTGCAGGAAGAGCCGTCGAACATGGGCGCGCTCTTTTACATGCTGCCGCGCTTTAGGCGAATCGCCGGTTCGCGGCCAGTGCTCTCGGTGAAGCGTTCCGGCAGCGCCAGCCCGGCAACTGGCTCAGCAAAGGCACATGAAGTCGAGCAGAAAACGCTGCTGGCGCTGGCATTTACGACGCAGGGATGATGGGGCCATCGTCCGTCTCAGGTCCAAACTCGGATTACGTCCGCGAAAACATTTCGACAAGCGTGGCCGATGTTGACCGCGCAATGTTCGAGGAAACTGTGCCTAACTTGCGGATCAGGCGCGCTTGATCAATAGCGCGCAGTTGGTCGACAGCTACCTGCCCTGCTTTTCCTTGAAAACGAACCGCGACCCGGGTCGGATAGGCACGGATGGTCGTTGTCATGGGTGCAACGATAACCGTCTGTAAGTTCTCGTTCATCTCGTCCGGAGAGATAACCAGACACGGGCGCGTCTTTTGAATCTGGGCTCCTTGCGTCGGATCGAGGCTGACAAGCCACACCTCATCACGACGTGGACTGCCCGCTACCACTGCCATTCCTCACGGTCAAATTTATTTGGAAAATCGCGCATCAGCAATTCGTGATGCACCTTGGAATCGGCTGCGCGGAAGGCCTCGCTCCAACCCTGGCGGAGCTGCCGCTCGGAAGAAATAATGAGGCATTTTTCTTCGACGCGAAGATCGACGGTGTCAATCAGACCGCACTGCTCGATTAGGGGTTTGGGAATCCGGATGCCGCGGGAGTTTCCAATTCGGACGAGTTCGGCTTTCATGGGCGCCTCGCTGTAATTACATTGTATTTACAGCGAGGCTGGAGGTCAAAGTAAGGATGGCGCGCCGGCACGAAAATTGGCGCGGATCAGCCGTTTACGGCCAGCGCTTGGCAGCGTCTTCCCAGCCGGCTGCGCGGCCCGGAGGATTGACCGCCTGAGCCGCAACGGGTGCCGGAATCCGAATCGGCTGCTGCGGGTTCGCCGTTGTCAGCGTCGGCTTCGCCTCAACCATCGGTTCCTTTTCGTCGGAGAGCAGCGGAGCCGCAACGCGTAACGCTTCTACTTCCTTTTCAAGCCGCGAGAGTTCCAGTTCCTTCTGGCGTAAGACTTCATACACATTCTTCATTCGAGGTCACCTTTGGTTGTGCGAGCAGTTATGCGCAGAGTATGAGTTTTGGCGGCGATTTGTCAAGGAAAACGGTACTAGCGAGGGTGGCACGAATGAGACGGGCGGTAAACCGTGAGAGAGGTAGGCTAGTAGTTGGGACTCTCCAGCAGACTAGCTCCGTCCAACTCGCGGTTTTTGACAGCGGGGTCGTTCCTACTAACGAAAGAAAACTACTACCGCGACCAACACCGCAGCCACCAGAACGAAAAACGCCAAAAGGTTTAGGTGGCGCGTCAACCACGGCTCTCTCATCAACCCGGGGTACACGAGGAAAGGTGGAAGGATCTCCTCGGGCGGCGCGTCGGGGGCAGTTGTATCGGCTTCTTCCCGCCCGTCCAGTTTCGCCGTGCCCCCGGCGTCAACGGGCTTCGCTTCGCTGGTTCCAGCCGCATCTGACGTTAGTGGCTCCGCCGCTGTCGCTGTGATTGCCTCGTGCGTCTTGGTTGTTTCCACCGCGCCGGATTTCTCTATCGCTTGTTCAACTGGCCTCTTTGCGGCCTCGGATTTCTGGCGCTCGCGGCCTTCACAATCGAGGCAGAGCGTTCTGCCTTCCGACACCGGGAATCCGCAGGAGACGCATTTCTGCACACGCAGCATGGCCTCCGGCACGGCAGGCGACTCCAGCGCCGCGGGTTCCGCGACTTGAGCCATGGCAACAGGCGCGGCCGAGGGCACCGGCGGCTGTTCGACGACTTCGGTCGTGGCAATCGACTCCGCTGCAGGGTTAGGCACCGCCTCAATGGCGGGTTGCGGATTGTCCGTTTTTTCTTTTGGGAAGGCCGCCATGGCAGCCGTCGCTTGTTTGTCTGGTTTCGTTGTCGGCCGAACTGAAGCACTCAAGTCTTGCCCCTGCTCGGCTAGATCGAGCGCCGTCATCGTGAGTGCGGCCATACGTTCGAGCGCAACCAGATCGCGCTCCTCGAAGGCATACGGATGATCGGAAAAAAGCTCGAAGAGCCCGCGCACCTCGCCATTGCGGCGCATCAACGGCAACACCACGATCGAGGCGATTCCCAATGCGCGGCAAGTTTCGAGATTCACCCGCGGATCGGTCTCTGCATTGTCGCAACGGAGAAGTTGCCGTCGCGCAATGCTTTCGCCCGTCAACCCCGAGCGTACCTGCAATCGCGCCCCAACTGCCGGCGCGCAGGCCCCCGCGCTGGCGCGGCAAACCATTTCGTTGTCCTGCGGCAGGGCCAGCGCGGTGCCGGTCGCGCCGGTAATGTACTGAGCGCGTTCAACAAGAAGCTGGAGAGCTGCGTCCAATTCATGTTCTGCCAGAGAAGTCGAGCTGCTTTCATCCGAGAGTGGCGTTGCGCCGGGAAAGATATCCTGTGAATTAGAGACAACGGAGTCGTCGGATTGGGGGGACCCGGACATGACAACAATTACGGAAGCGGCTTACAGGAGTCTGGCCTCGATTGCGGGAAACTGTCAAGTTTCACGAAGGGAAGCGACAGCCGAATCACTTGGCTTTGTCGACACGCAGGGCATAATATCCCGTCCGCGTGCGAGCGGTGAGCCCGGGTTTACTGATGTTCACCCGGATATCGTGATACTCATCTTGCTGATCTGCCTGATCGGGAACGAAGGAGATAGTGTAGTATGCCCTCACATCCTGCACACAGTCAGCGATCAAGTCGGTCAGATTATTGCTTCGGTTCAGGACTTGCCCGCCGGTTTGCGTTGCTATGACCTGCAAGGCCGCGTCCCCGCTCTCTACCTTGCCCGCGGACGCCACACCTTTTAGATAATTCTGGTAGTAGAAGGTCTGGAAAGAGGATGCATCCGCGATACCCAGAGGATCGATGTCGTAAACGGTGACGCGCGCTTCTCTCAACTCGGTTGACAACTTAACAATGGTACGGAAAAGCGTCTCCTGGTCCTTGGAAGTCATTCTTGACTCAGGTCCGAACATCAGCGGCCATCCGGTACTAAGGCAAATGAGCAATTTTCTTCCGGGTTGCTTCGCTTCGTAGGAGGCCAGATTCTCCATCACGCGGAGCGATCGCTGTACTCTTTCGACATTAGCGAAGAATCCGGATGACCGACCATAATCGCGCAGGCTGCCTCCAACTTTGTCCAGTGTGTCCGCTAAGAGGTTTCCGTCGCGCGTCGGATTTTCCTGGGCTTGCGTGGACTTATCCGTAAACAGAATGAGAGACATCGGCACGGGAAGCGCGCCGCCGCCCTGTCGCAGGAACTTTTGCAGTTGTTGCCGCCCATTACTCATCGCGAGAGGCGCCGTGTTTACGGCGTCTAACAGGAAGATAACCTGCGTTTGTCCATTGGAGTTGCTTACAATATCGGCTGCCTGAAATGTAGCCCCTGGGCGGGGTCGATTGTCTACCAATAGGGTGAAGTCCTCCGCTTGCAGGCCAGATATGCGGTTTCCCGCCTTATCTGTTACGACCACATCGAGGGTCACATTGGCCGGACTACCCGTCTCAGCGAAGAGCAGAGGACAACAGGAAAGAATGATTACGAAACCAAGAATATAGTTAAGGGTTGTCGAATTCAGTATTTTCATGCCGATCCTCTCCGCGTTTTTCGAAATTCAGGCACGCAACAAGAAAGGATGGCATTGTAACTCGGGTTATTAAGAGGATGAAAGGAATTTATAAACCTATTTTTGCGAAGTAAGGCGCATCAGGAACAATGAAGCTGGAGGGGGAAGGCGAATAACGGAATATGCAGGGGATGGTCGCTATGTCTGGGTATCTTTATGCCGCAGCCACTCGATGAACATTTGCTCTTTTGGTTTGTCGTAGGCCATGAGCAGATGGCGGATGCTGCGCCCGCTGACGAAGTGGCAGACCTCTTCGGCCAGGTTCTTGGCGTGGTCGCCGGCGCGCTCCAGCGATTGCGTCATGAAAATCACTTGCAGACTGGCGCGCCGCTCCAGATTTTCCGGATTCTCGATGTGGCGCAGGAATATCAGATTGCGCAACCGGTCCATCTCCGCGTCCGCGCGCAGCACTTCGATGGCTTTCTTGACGTCGCGATGAGAAAAAGAGTGGCCAACGTCCGCCAGCATTTTCTCCAGGATCGTCGCCATATGCGTCAGGTCGCGCGAGTCCTGCGGATCGATATGCGAGCCGGCCGCTTGTGCGCTCGTAGCAAAGCTCAAAAGCAAATCGCCAATGCGTTCCAGGCCGATCATCAACTTCATGCACGCCAGTAACTGTCCGGTTTCCTCCGGCGCGACTCGCGTGATAATGCGCGTTACATCGGAATCGACCTCAAGGTCGATCGAATCAAGTTCTTTTTCGCACTGCCGGATTGCGTTGAGGCGCGACATCGAGCCCGTGGCCACGCCCTCAGCCGCGATTGCAGCGGCTTGACGAGCCAATTCACAGGCTTCCACCGTACGCTTGACGAGTTCCGTACCACCGGGTTCGGGCGCCGGGTTTTTCAGGCTGGCGGTGCTCATAGAGGACACCCTATCCGGATTGGATGTGCTTTCCAAAAGTTTGGCGTCGGCTTCAACGCAAAATACACCTGAAAAAATCATATCGGCTGACGGCACCGGCGAAGGTTAAAACATGGTGAATTTCACTCACTTCGTCCCTTGTAAGTTATACCGCCACGTCGTTTTGAGCCGCGGGAAGGACGAAAAGAAATGTTGACCCATGGTTGAGTTCGCTTTCCGCGCGGATCGTGCCTCCATGCGCAAACATGATGTGTTTGGCGATGGCCAAACCCAGGCCCGTGCCTCCCGATTCGCGCGAACGTGCTTTGTCCACGCGATAGAAACGCTCGAAGAGGCGCGGTACGTGCTCGGAGGAGATGCCGGGGCCGAAGTCGCGCACATAAAACTCGACGCCGATGGTGTTCGGGCTGGAATCGGAAGAGTCCTTTACTGCGGTCGCGCTCGCGCCGCTGCCTGCGGCCGGCTGACTAGAAATCCCCTTGCTGACAGCCGTGTTAGAAACGCTGTGCGCCGCACCTGAGGCGGACGACACCGATACCCCTGATGCCGGCCTCGCTCCGAGAATGACTTTCTTGCCGCTGCCCGCATACTTCAACGCGTTCTCGATGAGGTTGGAAAAAACCTGATGAATCGCCTCGCGGTCGGCGCTGACATGCGCATCTGCCGCTGCGTTTTCGACGATCAGATCGACATCATAAGTACGCGCTACTTCCCGGAAGCTTTCGAGCGCGTCCTGCAGGAGTTCTTCCGGGCTGACCTCCTGGATATCGAACCTCTGCTCGCCGGATTCGACTCGGGCCAACGTCAGCAGGTCCTCCGTCAGGCGCGACATGCGCGCGGCATTCTTGCGGATGATCTCCAGGAAATCGCGAACGTGGTCATCGACGATGGGGTTGTCGAGAAGCGTTTCGGTATAGCCCTGAATCGAGGTAAGCGGGGTGCGCAGCTCGTGCGAGACGTTGGCGATGAAGTCTCGCCGTGTTTTTTCCATGCGCTCGGTTTCGGTCAGATCGCGCAACACGGCAACGACGCCTCCTCCGGGCATCGGAGCGGCGGTCACATCGTATGTGTGGCCCGGGTTGATCGTGTTCGACCGCGCCGAGGTTACCAGCTGATCGCGCGCCGCATTTTGCACGGCCGTCAGAAAATCCGGATCGCGAATCGAGTCTGTCAGGGGCGCGTCGAGCCGCGGCGAACGGTGTAACAGTCGCGTCATGCCACGGTTCGCCCACTGCACCCGGCTATCGGCGCCCACCGCGACAACCGCATCCTGCATGCTGTTGAGCAGCGTTTCCAGTTCGTGCTGGCTGGTCTGAACCCGCGCGAAGCTTTCTTCCACGCGGCGCGCCGTTCGGTCGAGCGCCACCGCAACCTGTCCGATCTCATCGAGCGAAGTGGAGGCGATGCGTGCCGTGAGATCGCCCGACGCGATCCGATCGGCAAAACTCACAATGCGCTTCAGCCGACGGCCGAGATACTGCGCGGTGATGGCGGCGATCACAAGCGCGATTCCGATGGCAATGAAAGAACCGCGCACCAGCGCTTTCCCCAGCGGACGGTCCGTGATTTCGACTTCCGGCAGCGGGTAGGCGAGGCGAACCGCTCCTCCGGAGATTGGCGCTGCGACGTAGATAAATGGAACGCCAACGGTCCGGCTGACTCGCTCGTCGATGCCCACTGCACCGGAGAGCGCGGCGGCAAACTCTTTATTCCGGGCTTGGTTCTCCATCTTGCTCGCGTCCGCTTCGGAATCGGCCAGCGCCTTGCCGGTCGGATCGATCACCGTGGCTCGCGCACCGGCGGCCTGGCCTTCCTGCGAAGCTACGACGGCAAGCTTGTTTTGGCGGTCGTTGTCGACACGATAGGCGAACATCAGCGTCTTCTGCCGCAGATCTCGCTCAATCTGCTCGTGCAGCGTGTTCTGCCAAACCATGTGCACGGTCCACTGGAGCGTGACAGCCGTAACGCCAATCACCACCAGAAACACCAGCATCAATTTGGCAAAGATGCGTGTTCTCAACGCGAAACCTCGAAGCGGTATCCGGCGCCGCGGACCGTCTTCAGGTAACGGGGATTCTCCGGATCGGGTTCGATCTTCTCGCGGATGCGGCGCACATAAACGTCGACCGAGCGCGGCGTGACGTAAGCCGTATCGCGCCACACCGAATCAAGCAGCTGGTCGCGCGTGAAGACGCGGCCTGCGTGGCGCATGAAGTAGTCGAGCAGGCGGAATTCGGTCGCCGTCGTCGGCACCTGCTTGCCGCGGACGGTCAGCGTCATGGCCGCGGGATCGATATGGACCTCCTCGATCTTCGTCGGCAAGAGCGGCAACGGGCGCTCGAAGCGGCGCATCACGGCCTTCACTCGCGCCACCAGTTCCCGCGGACTGAAAGGCTTCGGAATATAGTCGTCCGCGCCGAGTTCAAGGCCGAGAATGCGGTCTGCCTCGCCGCTCTTGGCCGTCAGAAAAATTACCGGCACCGAAGCGAGTGTCACAGATTGCCTGATCTGGCGGCAGAGTTCGAGGCCGTCTTTGCCTGGAACCATGATATCCAGCAAGAACAGCGCGGGACGCTGGCGCTCGGCATCGGCCACGACGACATTGCCGGTTGAATAGAGCCGCACGTTGAAGCCGGCTGCCTCAAGATGGTGGCGGACGAGACGGGAAATATCGGGATCGTCTTCTACGACGAACAGTGTCGGTTTCACGGCCATTATTGTAGCTGGGAAATGTAACAGTTTCGTAACAGAAGCGGCTTTGAGCTTCGAGCCACGAGCTTTGAGCTAAACCCTGCTTCCGCCGCGGTTCGAATCAGCGCAAGGACAAGCTCGCTTCCGCGGAGAAATCGGTTGTGGCGAAGTCTCGGCGCAGGAATTTCGGATAGGCGGCAGCAGCGATCATGGCCGCATTGTCGGTGGAAAGCGGGTGGGAAGGGAAGAACACTGGAATGCCCTCCATTTCCGCCTCGTGCTGGAACGTGGTCCGCAATTCCCGATTGGCGGCGACTCCTCCGCTGACGAAGAGGGTCCGAACGTCATATTCGCGCGCCGCTGCCAACGTTTTGCTGACGAGGTCCGTGACGATGGCTCGCTGGAACGATGCGACAAGGCGGAGCGTCTGGCGGTCACAGAGGCGAAGAAAGTCGTCGATTGTGGGCTTTGGAATCTCCGACAGAGCGTTTCTCCGCTGCTCGATGGCTGGCAGCAGATGCTCGGTTTCAACATATCGCAGAACTGCGGTCTTGATTCCGCTGTAGGAGAAATCGAATCGCGGCTGCGAGTCGGCAGATTGCGCGACCTGCGCTGGGTTCGGCTGCGCGCTCGTGAGCCGCATCTTTCTCTCTCGGGCAACTTCGTTGCGGTCGCGGTGCTTCATCTGCGCGATCTGGAACTTGACCGCGTGCGGATCGCCATGTGGCGCGAGGCGGTCGATGATCGGTCCTCCTGGATAGCCGAGCGCGAGGAGTTTGGCGACCTTGTCGAAGGCTTCGCCAGCGGCGTCGTCTCGGGTGTGTCCGATTTCCGCGTAGGTCCAGAGATTCTTCTCCAGTTCGGCGAGGTAGAGATGTGTGTGACCTCCGGAAACGACCAATGCTAGAACAGGGAACTCGAGGTCGGGATTGTCGCTCCGGTGCTGCTCGAGGAGAACCGCGTGAACATGGCCTTCGAGATGATTGACCGCGATCAGAGGCTTCGAGAGCGCGAACGACAGCGCTTTGGCGAAGCTGATGCCGACGAGCAGTGCTCCCGCTAAACCTGGGCCTTGCGTGACCGCGATGGCGTCGATGGAGTCGTAGGTTTGACTCGCTTCGGCTAGGGCTTGGCGAACGACTGGGACGATGGCGCGTAGATGCTCGCGGGAGGCGAGTTCGGGAACGACTCCTCCGTAAGGCGCGTGGGTGGCGATTTGCGAGGCGACTACGTTCGACATAATCTGCTCGCCTGCGCGCACGACGGCTGCGCCTGTTTCGTCGCAGGAGCTTTCGATGCCGAGGATGATCGGGTCGGGCATAATTGAGCTGCGAGCTTCGAGCTGCGAGCTCTGAGCTCTGAGCTTTGAGCTTTGAGCTTGTTGCCTTCAGTTTAGACGATTGGGATGGGTTTCTTGAGTGTCGCTCGACAACACGCTACCGAGATCGTGCGCTTGCTGCGCGCGCGCGGATTTCAGGCTTACTTTGCAGGCGGATGCGTTCGCGACACGCTGCTTGGGCGCGAGCCTGCGGATTACGACGTTTCCACCGACGCCACTCCGCAAGAGGTGATGCGAATCTTTCCTCGGACTCTGGCCGTGGGCGCGCAGTTTGGCGTGGTGCTGGTTCCTTGGTCTCCGAGCGAGCGCGTTGTGACCGGCGAAGAAGGCGATCGCATTGCGGTTGAAGAGGTGAAGCGATTCGCGGTCGAGGTCGCGACCTTTCGCTCGGACATTGGCTACTCCGATGGACGACATCCCGATGAAGTGCGATTTACTCACGATCCGCGCGAGGATGTGCAGCGGCGCGATTTCACTATCAATGGAATGCTGCTTGATCCACTCGCTGCCGATTCGACGGATGACATTCTGGATTTCGTTGGTGGACGCGTCGATCTAAAGGCTGGGATCGTTCGCGCGATCGGCGAACCTTTGCAACGTTTTGCGGAGGACAAGCTGCGCATGCTGCGCGCGGTGCGATTTGCGGCGCGCTTTGAATATGCGATCGAGCCTGCGACTTTCGCGGCGATTCAGCAACTCGCTCCGCAAATTCATCAGGTGTCGCAAGAGCGGGTGCGCGAAGAATTGACCAAGATGCTGACGGAAGGGAACGCGAGACGCGCATTTTTGCTGCTCGACGAGAGCGGATTGCTGCAACAAGTTCTGCCGGAAATTTCGCGCATGAAAGGAGTCGAACAGCCTCCGCAGTTTCATCCCGAAGGTGACGTTTTTGTACATACATTACTGCTGCTCGAAAAATTGCCGGCGGGCTCGTCGAAGACGCTGGCGTGGGGTGCGCTGCTGCACGATGTGGGCAAGCCGCCTACTTTTCGAGTCGCTCCCGATCGCATTCGCTTCGACGGCCATGTGGACGTGGGCGTGAAGATGGCGGCCGATATCTGCCGGCGGCTGCGCTTTTCCAACGACGAGACGGAGCAGATTCTGGCGCTCGTCGATCACCACATGCGCTTCGCGCAGGTGTTCCAGATGAACGAATCGACGCTAAAGAAATTTCTGCGGCTACCCCGGTTCGACGAGCACCTGGAACTGCATCGCATGGACGTGCTCTCGAGCAACGGCATTCTCTCCGGGTACGAATATGCGCGAGAGAGATTGCGGTCCATGCCGCCGGAGGCAATGCGTCCGCAGCCACTGGTCACGGGCGACGATTTGATTGCGGCGGGGTACGAACCGGGGCCGCGGTTCACGGAAATTCTGGGGGCGGTTGAGGATGCGCAGCTCGAAGGGCGCGTCGCAACGCGTCAGGCGGCGATGGAGATGGTACGGGCGGAATTTCCGCAGTGAGAGCATTCCTTCGACGCTAGCTCCAAGCTCTTAGTTTCAAGCTCTCAGCTCCAAGCTCTCAGCTCCAAGTTCCAAGCAAAATCTCTCGCTTCCAGTCCCAATTCGGGCTCGAAACTCCGAACATTGGGGTACCCCCCCCTCCCCCCCTCCTGTGCCTCCCACCTCGATTAAATAGAATCAGTCAGTTAGGATAAGTTCGACGCCAAAGTATTCAAAAGATTATACTTGAACTTATTCCGTATAAGTCTTTTGCTAACTTATTGTTAGGTGTGATTTTGGCTATATATCCCATTCGCCCCTCTCCAAAGTATTCAAGAATAAGGAGTTACATGTAAAGTCTTGAGAAAATTGGGGTTAGTCGGTCGCGAATGGCTCTTCAGACCGTTTGGATTCGAATTTCAAAGATCAGATGAACCCGACGCCTTGTGCGTCTTTACTTATCAGAAGGCGGTTTGCGGGCTAAGTCAACACAAATCGCGCGAGGTTTGGGAACTTCATTTCCCGAGAAGGCACACGGATCGCGCGGATGGATTCAAGGGGTGCAGTTCATCCGTGTGTCTCCGAATTACCGTCCCCGAATACGGTCCCCCGAATTACCCCTTCTGATGTGACCATCGTCACTCTTTTTCGTAACTGTACTTTGCGGTGCGGGTCACAGATTGTGGTGAGCGTATTAAGACATCCTATGAGGGTGGCGGAAGAACGTTGGGACAGTTCTGGCGGGGATCCAATCGTGGAGAAACAAGGGGAGTAAGAATGACTAAGTCAGTAGGCTTATTCGTTGCACCCTGGCTGCTTTTTGCTTCTTGTTTTATGGCGCAACTTCAGGCCTCGGCCTTGACAAAGACCGCCACGACGCTCACGTCTTCGCAGAATCCGTCCGTCTATGCACAGCCGGTGACGTTCACTGCGGTGGTCGCTCCCGCGCCGGCCGATGGAGAAACGGTCACGTTCTGGCAAGGCAAGATTTATCTGGGAACGGGCACATTGAGCGGCGGCACGGCGACTTATACGATCTCGACGCTGGCAGCAGGTGGTACCGACACGATCAAGGCGGAATACCCCGGTGACAACACACATGCGAGCAGCACGTCGAGCTCAGTGGCGCAGGTGGTTGGCCCCGCACCGACCTCGACTACTTTGGTTTCCTCGCAGAACCCGTCAGAGGTTGGGCATCCGGTAAGTTTTACGGCGACCGTGACCGCGACAGAGTATGGCGGCACACCCACCGGCAATGTGTCTTTTTATAACGGTAGCGCAAAGCTGGGGACGGTAACGCTGGCCGCAGGTGTGGCCACTTACACCAGCACAAAATTGCCCGCTGGGACGGGCTCGATTACAGCGGTCTACAGCGGCGGCAAATCCTACGTCGCCAGCACCTCGAGCGTGCTGAGCCAGACGGTGAGCGCAGGGGCAGGATGCGGGAAGGGCAGCGGAACGGTGATTGATGCCTCAATGATGTGGGATAGCATTTCGCGTTACTACGAAGTTTATGTTCCCGCGAATCTGCCGACGAGTCCGGTACCCATGCTTCTGATGTTGCATGGAACGCAAACTACCAAGTCAACCGGCTCTGACCCGGAGCCCGTCATTTCCATAAATTGGGGCTGGGTGCCGGTCGCCGACGCGAACTGTTTCATCCTGGTCAAACCCGCATCCACCTATGACCCGTCAACCTACCAGTGGAACTGGAACGCTTATTTCATGGATGCAGCGTTTCCCTCGAAGGGTGAGGGTGGGGCGTGCACTGAACCGCCAGCTACAGGTTGTCCAGACGATGTCGGCTTTCTGAAAGCGCTGATCGGCAATCTTGAGACACAGTACAACGTGAACCCGAACATGGTGTACGTTGCCGGGTTCTCTTCCGGGGGACAGATGGCGGAGCGAGTCGGTGTGGAACTCTCCGGTACTGTGGCCGCTATCGTCGCCGCATCGGGCCAACTAGAAGGTCAGACGGCTCCGCCGCCGGTAGTCTCTCCGCAGCTTCCGCAGGGATTCCAGCCCATTTCCGTACAGGAGTGGCACGGCACGCTCGACCAAAACCTGGGACCGTGCAACTACGGCACGACGAAATACAACGGCGTTAACTTCTATTTGGATACGGTCGATGACACTTTCAACTTCTGGACCTCAACCAATGGCTGCACCACGCTCAAAACCACAAAGCCCCTGTGTCTAAACAGCGCACCGAACAACTTGAATGATGCGCCCATGCAGGGCATTGCCGGACTGACCGGCAACGATGCCACGGGATGTACGGACAATGCCGAAGTCCAATTCATCTGGGAGCCCAATATCGCGCACTCGTGGCAGCAGGAATATGATGATGTCCGCTGGAATTTCTTTGCGGCTCATCCATTGCCAGAGTTGCGGCAACGATGAGAAAAGGAAGTAAACTCAGCCATCTGGATGAGTTTTTTTGTATCAGCGTTCAACGGCAGGCTCGCATTATGCTTTTCACTCTGATGTGGCCTACCCCCTTACTTTAGTCCTCATCTTTATCCTGCGTGGTGGTCTGGGGCGACCCGGCCTCTGCGGCCGCTGACTTTTGCAGATCGATTGCCGGCTGGCCCGCTTTTTTCAGTTCCTCGTTCAGATGGGGAACGTCTTTTGTTTTGAGCTGGCTCCATGCCGTTAGTTGCTCGTCCAGCGCTTTTTCTACTTCGCCGAACATTTCCAGTTCTTGCGAGGTGGGCGCGGCGTCGGCGGTATCGAGTTGGGAGAGCATGGTGCCGAGGCCTCCATTCAGGCGGGCCAGGCTGCGGCCTTCGGGAGTGCTAAGGAAACGACTGCCGTAGCCGCCTTCGCTGCCTTCGATGGCGGCGGCTTTGGCTTCTACCTCTTTAATTGATTGCGCCAACGGAGCCGGCGGATTGTTTGCGCTCAGAGCTTTCAGCTGCGCTTGCAGGCTGTGGGCTTGCTGTAAGGCTTCATGGTCGCGATGGAGGGCGTCGGCGATTTTGCGGTCGAGGTCGAACTGGCGGCGCAGGTCTTCGGGCGAAGTTTTCACGCGCGGGTCCATACGGATTTCCAGCTCTTGTGTATAGACGTGGCTTCCGACAGTCAGCTTGACTTGGTACTTTCCCGGCAGCACGGTTGCGCCTTGAGGATAGAGCGGCGTGTCATGGTAGATGGCTGAGATCGGGAAGTCGCGTGAGAGAAGATCGGGTACGGGGTAGGTCAAATCCCAAACGAAGCGATGCATGCCGGGCGCGGCTGAGAGCGTTCGGGAAGGTCGCACCCAGTACATCGGAACGTTGATATCTTTCTCATTGATCGATTCGGGCTTATCGGCATCCGAAAAGCGACGAATTACCTGCTCATGCGGATCGTGCTTTTCCATATGGTTCACGGCGTACGGTCCCAGTTGTGTTATCTCGAGCGAGACTGCGCCATGCCCTAAGTCGTCCGTTCCAATCCAGTAATCGATCATTGCGCCATCGGGCGGATTCTGTCCGGCGGGTTCTTCGGGCGGAAGCGGAGTGTCGGGATAATTATCGCGGCGGAGGCGATAGGTCAGCTGGGGTTTGAACAGGTGAGCCGACTCTCTCGCGACTTTCGTGTCGAGTTGCCGCAGCGGCGTGATGTTATCGAGGATCCAGAACGAGCGGCCGTGCGTGCCAACGACGATGTCGTCGTTGTGGACGACAAGGTCGCGGATCGAGGTTGGCGGCAGATTCTGCTTGAGCGATTGCCAGTGGTCGCCGTCGTCGAAGGAAACGTAGACGGAGCGCTCGGTTCCGGCGAAGAGGAGGCCTTTGCGCTCGGGATCTTCGCGGACGGCGTTGACGGGTTCGTTGTCGGGCAGGCCGGTTACGATTTTTTGCCAGGCCTTGCCGCCGTCGTGGGTGCGGTAGATATAAGGATGCAGGTCGTCGAGGCGGAAGCGATTGATGGCGGCGTAGGCGGTTGATGTGTCGAAATGCGACGCGTCCATCTGCGCGACTTTGCTCCAAGGGGTGAGGTCGGGCGGAGTGATGTTTTGCCAGTTCTTGCCGCCGTCGTGCGTGACTTGAATCAGGCCGTCGTCGGTGCCGATCCAGACGAGTTTCGCGTCTTTGGGCGAGGGCGCGATCGAATAAATTACGCCGCGATGCTTGCCCTTGGCGGGATCGTCGTTGACGAACGGGCCGAGAGTAGCTGGAACGCCGGGGTCTTCGCGGGTCAGGTCGGGACTAAGGATCTGCCAACTATTGCCGCCGTCACGCGTTACGAAGAGCACGTTCGAGCCTAGATAGAGGGCGTGCGGATCGGCGGGCGAGAAGATGAGCGGCGCGGTGCGATTGAAGCGATACTGGCCGGTGCGGAGGACTACCGGCCCGACTTCGCGCGTCTGTCCGGTGTTGCGGTCGAAGACGGTTACTTTGCCGCCGTAAATTAAATTTGGATGCAGCGGGTCGGGCGCTACGTAGCCGTACTCCTCGACGCCGACGGTGATCCAGTCGCGAAAAGTAATTTCGCCATAATCGCTGCGGCTGGCGATACCGGCGGAGCCGCTCTCCTGCTGCCCGCCGTAAACCCAGTAGGGAAACTGGTTGTCGGTGATGACGTGATAAAACTGCGCGGTGGGCTGGTTGTACCAGGAGCTCCATGTCTGGCCGCGGTTGACGCTGATAGTCGCGCCCTGATCGACGGCGAGGGCGATGATGTCGGGATTTTCGGGATTGATCCAAATGGTGTGATAGTCGTCGCCGCCGGGCGCGCCTTTGATGGCGGTGAAGTTTTTGCCGGCATCATCGGAGCGGTAGGTGGTCGTGTTGGCGACGTAGATGACGTTTTTGTTGGACGGATCGACGCGGACGCAGCCGAAGTCGTCGCCGCGATCGTGGATGCGTTCTTCGGTGTTGACCTGCTGCCAGGATTCGCCGGCATCGTCGGAGCGGTAGATGCCGCTGCCTTTCTTCGCATTCACCCAGGCGTACATGCGGTCGGGATCGCTGGGGGAGATGGTTTGCCCGATGCGGCCGATGCCCTCGGCTTCGCCGGGTAATCCTTTGGTGAGTTGACGCCAGTTGTTGCCGCCGTCGGTTGACTTGTACAGACCGCTGCCGGGACCGTCGTAGCCGCCGCCGGTGGTCCAGGGTGGACGGCGCGAGGACCACAGGCTGGCGAAGATGACCTGCGAGTTGCGCGGATCGAAAGTCAAGTCCATGCCGCCGGCGTTCTCATCTTTGTAGAGAACTTTGGTGAAGGTCTGGCCGCCGTCGAGCGAGCGGAAGACGCCGCGCTCGGGATTGGGGCCGTAGGGATGGCCTTGCGCGGCGACGAAGAGACGGTTGGGATCTTTGGGATCGACGATGATGGAGGCGATCTGCTGGGCGTCGCGTAAACCCAGATGCTGCCAGGTGCGGCCAGCGTCGGTGGATTTGTAGATCCCGTCGCCAGTAGAGAGATCGGGACGGCGGAGGCCTTCGCCGCTACCTACGTAGATGATGTCGGGATTGGAGGGGGCAACGGCTAGGGCGCCGATGGAGCCGGTGGGCTCGGCGTCAAAGATCGGGTTCCAGGTATGGCCGAAGTCGGTGGACTTCCAGACGCCGCCGTTGTTCGGAGCCATGTAGAAGACGTTTTGATGACCGGGAATGCCGGTGATGGCGACGGTGCGGCCTCCGCGAAAGGGGCCGATCATGCGCCAGTGGAGTTCCTGGAACATGGAGGGATCGACCGGCTGTGCGCCGAGGGGCGAGATCAGGAACGCCAGTGCAAAGAACCCCCCAATGGCGAGAAGAGAAAGCCACGAAGAGCGAACGTGCATTTTTAAAGACCCCCGAGAGGAAAAGAAAGGTAAGGATAAACCAGATTGGTGGATCGGGAAACAAGGGAGGAAGTTGTGCGATGGAGAAGAAGAGGCGCAAGGGATTGACCGCGACGGCTCGGGCGGCTTGATCAATGTGACCAAGCGTAACGTTACGCTGCCGCCCTAAAGTTTGACGGCGCTCCGCCGATTTTTTCTATCAATGGCACGAAATGATTTGTGCCGACCGCCAGTTTTGGGGAGGAGAAATCTATGTCGACTGCGGCCGTTTCCGGCAGCTCGATTTATCAGGAGCTACAAGCCTACTTTCAGCAACGCAGCACTGACGTTTCGCAGCTTGGCCAGGACCTCACTTCCGGCAATCTTGCGGATGCACAACAGGATTATGCAACCCTCCAGAGCCTTGGACAGGGCGGGCCGTTTGCGAACGGAGATGTATTCGCGCCTAACAAACAACGCGAGCAGGATTTCACGGCGATTGGGCAGGCTCTGCAAAACGGCAATCTGTCGGCGGCGCAGCAGGCATTTGCGCAACTGGAGAGCACATTCAAAAATGGAGGCGGGTCGGGATCGGATTCGGCTGCGTCGGTGGCTTCGGCCGCGTCAACATCCGCGTCGACGGCCGCGTCAGGCACTTCTTCGAGCCAATCGATATACGGGCAGCTGCAAGAATTTCGGCAGGAACGGAAGGCCGACATTGCACAACTGGGACAAGACCTGGCTTCGGGGAACACCGCGAACGCGCTCCAGGACTACAACACGTTAGTGTCGCTGGGGCAGAGCGGGCCGTTCAAAAGCGGGGATGCGTTCGGCAACAGCACACGCGAACAGGACTTTACCGCGATTGGCCAGGCGTTGCAGTCGGGCAACGTCGCTAGCGCGCAGCAGGCGTTTGCGCAACTGGAAGCGACATACCAGAAGACGCCGCCTCCAACTTTCCAGGGTGGGCCAGTCAGGCAAGCGCCAACCAGCGCCAGCATCTTGAACACGACGGCATGATCGGCGAGGGCTAGAAAATTAAGGGCACGGGCGGGAGCTTGCGCCCTGATCTATGCAAGAGCCAAGAACCGAGAAGCAAGAGCCGACAGCCTACAGTCTGGAACCCAAAGCCCAAAACTCAAACCCTAGAGCTCTTCAAGATACCGTCGCAGGGCATCCTGCCAGGCTGGCATCTGGATTCCGCGTTCATGCAGGCTGGCGGGTGACAGGACTGAATATGCGGGCCGCCGTGCGGGCCGCGGGAACTCGGTGGTGGTTACTGGCTTGACTGTCGCCGTCAGCCCGGCGGCGCGCACGATTTCTTCGGCGAAGTCATACCAGGTGCAGTCGCCGGAGTTGGTCGCATGCACAATGCCGCGCGCTTTCTTCCGGCAGAGTTCGGCGATGGCGGAGGCGAGGTCGGGGGCGAAGGTTGGCGAGCCGCGCTGGTCGTTGACTACGGAGAGCTGCGGCGCGCTGCCGTCGGGCTTTCGGCCCGCCAGCTTCAGAATCGTGGCGGGGAAACATTTTCCGCCGTGGCCGAAGAGCCAGGAGGTGCGGACGATACAACCCTCGGGTAGGATTGCCAGCAATTGCTCTTCGGCGCGCGCCTTGGTTTCGCCATAGACAGAGATCGGATTGCGCGGGTCGTCGACTTCATAAGGCGAACTCTTCGTGCCATCGAAAACGTAGTCTGAACTGAGAAAGATCAGCCGCGCTCCGGCGGTTCGTGCCGCCTGTGCGACATTCACTGCGCCCTGACAATTCACGGCGAAAGCGAGATCGCGGTTCTTCTCGCAACCGTCGACGTCGGTGTAGGCGGCAGAGAGAATGATGCAGTCGGGACGGGACTCGCGCGTGACTTGCTCGACTTGCGCCGCATCGCGCAGGTCGGCGTCGCGGGAAGTGAGCGGAGTCAGTTCCATGTCTTGCAGCGCCCGAACCAACTCTGGTCCGAGCAGGCCCGTGGCTCCGAATAGGGTGACGCGCATAGCGGCATTGTAGCCGGGATTGAGAAGCGGCTCGTAGCTTCAACACGGCTTCGAGCTCTTAGTCGGATGAAGTCGGCGACTGATGCGGGCCGCGTCGGCGTAGCGCGTGCAGAATGAGCGTTCCGCTGATGCCGAAACAGAGCACCGCTCCAAATGCGATGGCATCGAGCGCCGACTGCGTGAGGCGCGCGCGGTCACCGAGCAACGCCATCGCCGCCAACAACACACCTAGGATATTCAGCCAGAGGGGTGAGCGGACTTCGGGAAGATCGCGGCGAAAACGCAGTTGGAAGAGGAGCGCGGCCAGCCCGATCGCGGAGACGACGACCAGTGCGATGGGACTGAGGAAAGCCCTTGGCCCGGTATAGATCACGACGAGCGCCAGGGCGAGAATCAGCAGGCCGGAGGCGATGACGGTCCAGCGGCGAGCCACGCCCGAGCCGGCGTTCGGCGGCGCATCTTGTGCCTCGATGGGCATGGCGCGATTGTACACTCGCGGGTTTCCAGATGCCGCATCGCGGCTCGACACGCTCCGGCGGCGATAGGAATTCTACGCAGGCTGTCGCGAGGCGCTTGGCATCCACTCGGCCGGACGGTTTTCGCCGTGCGACATGGCATACAGAACCAGTTCGACGCGGCTTGAAACTCCAACCTTGTCGAAGATGCGCAGCAGATATTTCTTGATGGTGTGCTCGCTCAGGCCGAGTTCGATGGCGACCTCGCGATTGCTCAGGCCATCGGCGACGAGAGCGACGACTTGTTCTTCTCGCGGCGTGAGCAAAGGGCGGCCGGTCGAGTTCACGACGCGCAGGGTGGGCACCTCGGCGAGCGCCTCGAGCACGTACTGCATCTGCTGGTTATTGATCCAGACCTCGCCGCGAAAAACGGATTGAATACATTTGCAGAGCATGCGGAAAGGATCGTGCATGAAGAGGAAGATGCCTTTGGCGCCGGCGCGCAAGGCGTTGAGGACGAGTTCGCGTTCGCCGTTTTCGGCAAGCAGAACCAGCGCGATTTCCGGATATGAAATGCGCAACCAGCGCAGCAGTCCCCAGTCCGGCAATCGGCTACCCGCGATCAGGGCGACGTCAACCGGATTCGCTTCGAGAAAGGCGTGCAGCGCGGACATAGTGAGGGGAACGGCCGAGACCTGGAATTCCCGGCGCGCCCGGAGAGCGCGGGTCAGGAGCTGCGACTGCAGCGGACCGGAATCGGCTACGAGCACATGGACGACCAGAGGTTCTTTAATCTCAGTTTGCGGGGATTTGCTGGAGCGGCTGGCGAGGATGGCCGTCGGCTGCATTGAGTTCGTTTTCACCTGCTCATCATCAACGAAAGAACGGGGGCCGTATGTAGGCTTGATCACACCGAAATGGTGATGAATCGTGTCTACTCTGTCTACTTTGGTGGAACTCCCCTCGTGCACCGCTATTTGAGCAGCGGTTCGGGCGGGCGATTGCGCGAACCTGTCAAAACTCCAGTCTGACGCCCGAAGTCGGCGATTCGTCACATTCCCGTTGTGTCCTTTTCCACCCTATACCTCGGTAGGCAACACTTTCCAAGTCTTGTTGTTCTTGGCGTCGGACGATACTTTCGTGCCCGACAGCTCAATTGCCCGAGTTGCACTGGCGCTGTTGGAGCGACAGCGAATACGGAGATGAAAGTGAACGCAAAACACGTTTTAATGGCTGCCGGCCTGCTCAGCTTGCAGCTAACCGTGGTCACGCTCGCCCAGGAGGCGGTTTTGTCGCCTGTTTCGGTGGCCGGGTCCTCTGCTCCGCAGTCCGGCAAGGTCGCGGCGGCGGAGAGCTCGCAGAGCCCGGACCGAAACGGCACGAGCAGCTCCCGGAGCGGCGCGGTCACAACGCCCGACAAGGCGGATGGCATGGGAGATCCTGCATTCGGAGGGGAGCGCCATCCGCTTTACCGGCTTACAAAATCGGACGTGGTCGAGGCGGATTTCACCTTTTCGCCAGACTTCAACCAAAACCTGACCGTGCAGCCTGACGGCTTCATCGCGCTCCGAGGCGCGGGAACGATTTTCGCCGAAGGGCTGACGCTGCCCGAACTACAGCGGGCCATGTTCGAGGCCTATAGCGGCTCTCTGCATGACCCGGAAATTACGCTCTCACTGAAGGAGTTTGACAAGCCGTACTTCCTGGCATCGGGCGAAGTGGCCCGGCCCGGCAAGTATGAGTTGCGCGGCGATGTGACCGTCAACGAAGCAATCGCGATTGCAGGGGGCTTTACCCAGCAGGCGCGCCATTCGCAGGTGGTTCTGTTTCGGCGGGTTTCCGGCGAGCTGGCGGAAACCCATGTTCTGGACTTGAAAAAAATGCTGGATTCGCGCGATTTGCGTGAAGACCTGCACCTTCGGCCCGGGGACTTCATTTATGTCCCGCAGAGCCGGATTACGAAGATTCGCAAGTTTGTTCCCACTAACTCGATGAGTTGGTATGTGAACCCTCTGCAATTCTAGGAAGAAGGAGCGCAGCCACCGATTGCTTCCCGATAGTTTGGCGTCCCCCGGGGCGCCGATGCGGTCGTCTGCCATACGCGCCATGAACTCCGGAAGCACAGGCAATAATTTTCCCACCCAGGCTCTGACCCCGCGCGACTTGGCTGCGACGCTGTTTCGGAGACCCCGTCTCATACTGATCTCGTTTGGCGTTGTGCTGCTCGCGATCATGACGTTCGTCATTTTCTCGGCGCGCTACGAATCCCACTTCAAGGTGCTGCTTCGGCGTGGCCGGTACGATCCGGTTGCGTCCGCACAACCCGCCAGCGCGATGGACGTGAGCCGTCCGGAAATTTCCGAGGAGGAACTGAACTCCGAAGTCGAACTCCTGCGCGATGAGGATCTGTTGAAGCAGGTGGCCAACACGGCCGGACTGATTCCGCCAGATACGCGTGAGGCGGACCGATCCGCCGAAGTCGAGCACGCTGTCCGCCAGCTCACGCGCCGGCTGGACGTTGAGGCGGTCAAGAAATCGAATCTGATTGAGGTGTCGTTCAAGGACGGGGATCCGCAGCGGGCGGCTCGCGTGCTGGCTGCGCTCTCGGCCGCGTATGTTACCAGGCATACGAACCTGCAGCGGCCGTCCGGAGAAATCCAGTTTTTCGACCGGCAGACGGAAGAGAGCGCGAAGCGGCTGCAAAACTCCGAGGCTGCGCTCGTAGGTTTCACACGCGCGCGAGGCGTGGTCTCAGCCGCCATGGAACGCGACATCGCGCTCCAGAGGCTCGGCGAAGCTGACGCTGTCTATCGACAGATCGACCAGGAGCGGGTAGAAACCGAGCACTCGATCGCATCGCTACAGGAGCAGATCAAATCCTTCCCCTCGCGCTCGGTCACGCTCAAGCGCTGGGCTGACAATCCGCAATTGCAGGAAAAACTGAAGACGAATCTGCTCGAGTTACAACTCAAGCGCACGGGACTTCTCACGAGCTTCCAGCCAACCTATCGGCTGGTGCAGGAGGTCGACGAGCAGATCGAGCAGGCGAAGACGGCGATCGCCGCTGAGGCGCTGACGCCGGTTCGCGACGAGACCAGCGACAAAGATCCAAACTACGAATGGGCGCGCATGGAGCTGGAAAAGGCCCAGGTGCAGCTGGCCGGGCTGCGCGCCAGAGAGAACGAGGCCTTCGCCCAATCGGCAGCATTGCGTGCGACCGCCGAGCGCTTGCAGGCAAGTTCTATCGATCAGCAAGACCTGATGCGCACCGCGAAGGCGGACGAGGATTCGTATCTCCTTTACCTTCGTAAGCGCGAAGAAGCGCGCATCGGCGACGCGCTCGACGAGCAGCGAATTTTGAATGTGGCGATCATCGAGCCGCCATCCGCTCCCGCCCTCCCCAATCATTCGATCCTGTTTTATTTCACGCTCGCTTTCGGATTCTCGGGGCTCATGGCCGTCGGCGTCGCTTTTGTGGGTGAATACTTCGATTCGACGGTGCGCACGCCGGACGAAGCGCTGCGCTTGCTGGATGTGCCGGTGCTCGCCTGGCTGCCCGAAGCGCAGGAACAGAGGCACAGACTCTTCACCCTGAACCCGAACAAGACAAGGGTGGTCCCATGAGCACCTTTGGGGAATTGCTTCGAACCATGCCGTTTCCGGCTAAGGCTGAGCCCTCAGTTACGGCGAATCTACATTTCACGGGAGCGGCGGAAGAAAGACTCGCCGAGGTAGCGTCACCGTCGGCTTCGCTCCGTGACGGGCAGATTCAACTGCTGGTGCAACAGCTTTTCTTTCGACCCGAGCCGGATGCCGTGCGCCGCGCGGTTTTTGCGCCGATTGAGGCGTCGGCTCAGGCCGCGTCAATATGCTTCGATGTCGCCAAAGTGCTCGCCTCCGGCGACAGGCACGATGTTGGACTAATCGACGCCAGCCTCGAGGGGACGACGCTGGCGCAGCAATTGCAGATGAGCTCTCCCACTTATGCGCAACCGATTTGCCCGGTCTTGCCGCGGCTGTGGCTCGTCCCGCGGCAGAGTTGGATAAAAGAGAGCGAATCGCAAGCAGTTACGGCCGCGGACCTGGATCGTCTGCGGGAGCTTCTCGGTGAATTCGATTTCTCGGTGCTGCACTGTGGCCCGGTTTCCTGGCTGACGGCGCAAATCGCGCGGGTTTGCGACGGCGTCGTGCTGGTGCTGACGGCAAACAAGACGCGCCGCCTGGTGGCCGCCCAGATCAAGGAACAACTGGCGAAAGCAAGAGTTCCCATTCTTGGCGCCGTGCTCGCGGAGCGCCGCCTTCCGGTGCCCGAGGGTTTGTATCGAAAGTTGTGAATATGGGACAGCTAATTACAAATTCGGATTGGCAACCGGCCTCCACTGGCGGCGACTCTCAATACGCTCGAATGATTCCCGGCGCGTCGGCGGTGCCCGTGCGCGGACCGGTCAAGAAGCCGCCCGTATCGTCGCAGGGCCGTTCTGGCGCCTCGGTTACTCCAGCGCCGAGGGAGAACCCAGCCAAAACATTAGCGCGAGTTCTCCTGCCGCATCCTACCGTCGAGCCGTTCCCGCTTTATCTGGCAGTGGTCGCCGATCTGGTGGTGCTCACGATCTCTGGCGCGGCGCAAATTCTGTTCCTCCCCGACTGGAGTCTGCCGGTCTTCTACCTCCCGCTTTTTGCGGTGCTGACGACGCTCTTTGCTTTCACCGAAGGAGTCTATGCAAGGGACGCCTATGCCTCACCGGGCGAGATTGTTCTGGAACTGGGGCGGTGCGTTCTGTTCGCCGTTTTTCTGATTTTTCTTGCAGATAGAACGCGGATGGGCATAGCGGCGCCATTGGCGATGGCCGCTAACGGCTTCGCGAGCATGTTGCTGTATCGATACACGCGCCGTTTCACCGGCAAGCGGTCGATAGCGCAGGCACAATCCCGCAACGTCCTCATTGTCGGCGGAGGTCCTGCCGCCCGTTCGATAACAAGAGCGATCCATGGCGATCCTCTGAGCCACTTACGCGTCCGTGGCTGTGTGGATGACGAACTACCGCTTTCCGCCACAGTGCTCGGACGGATTGCCGACTTGGATTGGCTCGCCCGCGCCGAATTCATCGACGAGGTCATCGTTGCGCTGCCCGGCCGTCCCGACAAGGCGCGAGAAGCGGCTGACATCGCCTTGCGCAATCATCTCGATATTCGAGCTGTCCCTGATTTGCCGGCGGGATACTGGCCTGAGGCGGCGGTGGATCTCATCGGTGACGTGCCGGTGATTACCCTCCACCGCGAACTGATACCAAGTGCCAGCCTCTTCTTCAAGAGGCTGGCCGACCTCGTCTGTTCCGCAGCGGCGTTGATTCTGACCGGCCCGGTGATGGCGGTTGTCGCTTTGCTGATTCGTCTCGAATCGCCCGGGCCCATTCTCTATGGCGCGGAACGCGTCGGCGAGAAAGGCCGGCCATTTCGCTGCTACAAGTTCCGGTCGATGGTCTCAAACGCCGACAATCTCAAAGCCAATCTGAAGTCGCGTAATCAACGGGAGGGACCAATCTTCAAAATCGTCGACGACCCGCGCATTACCCGCGTGGGCCGCTTCATTCGTCGCTACAGCCTCGACGAACTTCCGCAACTCTGGAATGTCCTGCGTGGCGACATGAGTCTTGTCGGGCCGCGCCCCCACCCGGTCGACGAAGTGAATCATTACGAACTGCACCACTATCGCCGTCTGGACATGAAGCCGGGCATCACCGGCCTTTGGCAGATCACTGCTCGCCATTCGCCCTCGTTCGAGCTCAACATGCACCTCGATCTCACTTACATCGAGAACTGGAACCTGCGTCTCGATCTCAGAATCCTGCTCGGCACAATCCGCGTCCTTTTTCGGCCGGAGGGGGCCTGACCCGCCCGCCACCATGAGCACCTGCGCCGTAGTCCCGAGTCGCGAGGCTAATCCGGTGTGGGATGTGGCCGCGTTGGCCATTCGCCCGCTGCACCTCGCACTGGCTTATCCGTCGCTGCTTTACATTGCGGCGATGACGGTGTTCTTGTTTCGTCCGCCTGATCTTTTCTCTTTTTACGCCGACCGAATCGCCTTTGGCGCGCTCGTCTTCTTCGTCGCCCTACGCGCCATGGCGCTGCACGAACGGATTCCGTTTTTCCCCGGGCTCACGCTTCCCATGCTTGGCCTCGCTGCCCTGGCTGTGGTCCGCGCGCTCCGCCAGCCTTTCGACGCGCAGCTCTGGAGCATTGTCGCCAGCAAGTTCATCGTCCCATTTGTTCTTTTCCACATCGCTGTGCTCGTCTTCCGGGGACCGCGCGCGCGCCGCCATTTTGAAGTCTTCATCGCCCTCGTTCTCGCCTACCTCATCTTCATTTCGATCGCCTTCCTGTTCAATGCCCGCTCACTGATCTTTCCCCGTTTCATTCTCGACGAGAGCATGGGATTTCATCCCGACCGCGCGCGCGGTCCGTTTCTGCAAGCGGTGGCGAACGGCGTTTCACTCAACATGCTTGGCATCCTCGTGCCTGTTCTGGCGCGGAAAGGGAAGCGCTACGCCTGGATTCTCTGGCTTGCCCTCCCGGTCGCGATCCTCGCCACCATGACGCGGGCCGTCTGGATCGCTTTCGCTCTCTCCGCGCTTGTCCTGGGATTCCGCATGATCCGACGGCGATTGCTGGCCGCAATCATCGTGGTCACAGTGGCGAGTCTGCTCGCAGGTATTGCGCTCGGGGTCAGCAATCGCTCCCTGCAAGACGCCTTATCGGACCGCACCAGCGAGCGCGGTCCGGTCGAAGCGCGCATGGCCGTCTATGACGCCGGGTGGGCAATGTTTAAGGAACGTCCACTGACCGGCTGGCCCGCCAGCCAGATGTACGCCGAACTTGCCCGTCGCATGCAGGGCTACCGTCTGCGCATTTACTACGTGCACAATACCTACCTGGCTCTTCTTGTGGAATTCGGCCTGCCCGGGCTCGTGCTTTACGCGATCCTCTTTTTCAACCTGTTTCGCCTGACGCGCCGCAGTCTGCCCGCTGAGTCTCAAGACACAACGGCATTGCGCCGAACTTGGCCCATTCTGCTGTCTGTCTATCTCATCAATGCCTGCTTCGTCGATATGGCCTACCAGTTCGTGATCGGCCTGCTGTTTACCGTCGCCGGAATGCTCTGTGCCACCGAGGAGCCCGCCCTATGACAACCGTCGCTTATATTGCCAACGAATTTCCGTCGCCGCTCGAACCTTATGTCATGGATGAAATCCGCGAACTTCGCCGGCGCGGAACGAACGTAGTCTGCTGTAGCGGCAAGCGAGTGGCGCCGAACTCGCTGAGCCTCGCCGAGCGTGCCTTTTGGAAGGAGACGCTCTATTGCCAGCCTCTTTCCGACGACGATCTCATGCACGCCGCACGCCGTCTCGCTGCCGATCGTCGGACTTCATGGCCGCTTGCGCGGACGCTCTTTTCGGCGCACAAAACGTCGGTAGCACGGCGTATTCGCGCTCTCGGCCACACGCTGATGGGGGCTGCGCTGGCCGGGCAGTTAGAGGCGCTTGAAGTCGAGCACATCCACTGCCACCACGGATATTTCGCGTCGTGGATGGCACTGGTAGCCACGCGGCTGCTTGGCATCGATTTCAGCTTCACCTTGCATGGCTCCGATTTGCTCCGCCGCCGCGATTTTCTCGAGGCCAAGCTCGCCGCCTGCAAATTCTGCGTGACGATTTCGGAATTCAACCGCCAATTTCTTCTCCAGACTTATCCCTCGACTCCACCCGAAAAAGTCTTCGTGCAGCATCTTGGAGTTGATCGCGTTCTTTCCTGGCCACCCCCTTCTCCTGCGAGCGCCTCGGAGCGGAACACCTTCTGCCTGTTGGCAGTCGGACGCCTGCACCCAATCAAGAATTTCAATTTCCTAATCGACGCGTGCGCGGCTCTCCACCGCCAGGGGCTCGATTTGTTCTGCTGGATCGCCGGTGAAGGCCCGGAGCGTCCGGCGCTTGAGCGTCAGATCGCTAGAATCGGCCTCCAGTCCCGCGTTCATCTCGTCGGGCACATCGCGCGCCACGACCTGGCCGGTTTTTACAATCACGCCGATCTCGTGGTGATGAGCAGCAAAAGCGAGGGAATCCCGGTCGTGTTGATGGAGGCGATGTCATGCCGGAAGGTGGTTCTGGCGCCCGCCATCACGGGCATTCCCGAACTCGTCGAGCACCAGCGCACGGGTTTTCTCTATGAGCCGGATTCGCTCGACAGCTTCGTCAATTCGGTTCGCTGGATACACGATCATCAGCCGGAACTGGGCGCAATTCAACGGGCCGCGTCCGCGAAGATTGCCGCTTGTTTTCACCGCCAGCGCAACGTTCGCGCCTTTGCCGACCGATTTCTGGCGCTCATTCCAGGCTCGAAGCCCAGCGAAGGGGCTCAGAATGATTCGGACCGAGAGTATGCGAATTCTGTATTGCAACAAGTTCGACTTTCCGTTTAGCGGAACCGAAGCCTACCTCTTTGACGTGATGCGCCGGCTGGAGGAGCGCGGACACGCGACCGCGCTCTTCAGCATGGAACATGGCAAGGAGAACTCCTTTCGCGGACGCAGCTATCGCATTCCTTACGTCAATTTCAAGGATCCCGGCGCCAGCTTGCTTCGCAAAATCCGCCATGCGGCTCATGCCGTCTATTCGTTCTCGGCCCGCCGCTCCCTGCGAAAGTGCGTCGCGGATTTTGCTCCCGACCTTGCGCACGTGCGCGGAATCTATCACCATCTTTCACCGTCGATTCTCTGGGAGCTAAAACGGCGCGGCGTTCCGGTCCTGTATCACCTGAATGACTTCAAGATCCTCTGCCCAACCTACAACCTGGTGGCGAAAGGCAAGGCGTGCGAGTTGTGCCGCGGCGGCGCTTTCTACCACGTTTTGACTGAGGGATGTTATGCGGGCCCGCGCAGCAGCGCGGCGGTCTTGGCGGTCGAGGCCTACCTGCACAAGTGGTTGCAAACCTACGAGCGTTGCGTCGACCTTTTTCTCGCGCCCAGCCAATTTGTGCGAACCATGCTGATCGGCCATGGCATCGCCGCCGAGCGCATCGAGGTCCTCCCGCATTTTCAGGAACTGCCCGATCGGCCGACCAGGAACGAAGGCTACGCGCTTTATTTCGGGCGGCTCTCGCGGGAAAAGGGGCTCGACGATTTCCTGCATGCACTGGCGCTGCAGCCGCACATCCCGGCCGTGATTGCCGGTGAGGGGCCGGAGCGTGAGCGCCTGGAAGCGAGGGCGCGGGAACTGAATCTTGATCGTCTCCGCTTTGCCGGCCACCTTGGCGGAGAGGCGTTGCAAAAACTGATCGCCGGGTCCAGTTTTTCGATCTTTCCCTCGCACGCCTACGAGACTTTGGGCAAGTCGATTCTCGAGTCTTACGCCTACGCGCGGCCCGTCATCGCCTCCGATCTCGGATCGCGACGCGAACTTGTGGAACATGGAGTCACCGGACTGCTCTATTCGCTCGGCGACGCCGCCGGACTGGCGAATTCCATTGCGTTTTTGTACGGACGCCCGGATCTGGTCGAACGAATGGGCGCGGCCGGACGCGCGCGGGTGCGCGAAAATCATGATCCGGAACGGCATTTCCAGAAGCTAGTCGAAATTTACTCGCGGCTGGCTCGGGCCGGGAGAGTTCTTTCGTTTCCCGCCAGTCCAGCATTGAGCAATCCTCTCGCGCCTGAACGCAAAGTTAAAGTGGCGTTCATTGGCGGACGGGGCGTGGTGTCAAAGTACAGCGGCATCGAATCGTTCTACGAGCAGGCCGGCGCCGAACTTGCCCAACTGGGGCACGAGGTGACCGTCTATTGCCGCACGTATTTCACGCCGGCACAGAAATGGCACAACGGCATGCGGATTTTGCGCCTGCCAACCCTCCGAACCAAGCATCTCGAGACGGTCTTGCACACGCTGCTGAGCAGTCTTCATGCCATGGTGTCGAACTACGATGTTGTGCACTATCACTGCCTCGGCCCGGGGTTGTTTTCTTTCTTGCCGAGGCTGGCGGGTAAGAAGACAGTGGTCACGGTGCAGGGCCTTGACTGGCAGCGGGCCAAGTGGGGCAGGCTCGCCGCCCGCGTCCTGCGCTGGGGAGAACCGGCCGCCGTCAAGTTGCCCAACGCGACCATGGTCGTCTCCCGCACTTTGCAGCGCTACTATCGCGACCGATATCGGCGGGAAACTGTTTACATTCCGAACGGCGCGACGGCCGCGGCGCGACGCGCGCCAGAGCTACTACGCGAGTGGGGTCTTGAGCCGGATAACTATGCGCTGTTCCTCGGCAGGTTCTCGCCGGAGAAAAATTGTCATCTGCTGATTGAAGCCTTCGAGAAAGCCGCCACTTGCATGAAGCTGGTACTCGCCGGGGGATCGAGCCACTCCGGCGCCTACGTAAGAGCGCTTCGCGCACACGAATCGCCGCAGATTTGCTTCCTGCCCTGGGTGTCCGGCGCGAGCCTGGAAGCGCTTCTCTCGCACGCGGCGATTTTTGTTTTGCCGTCCGAGTTAGAGGGTTTGTCGCTGGCGCTCCTCGATGCCATGTCCGCCGGAGTGTGCGCGCTAACCAGCGACATTCCCGAGAACCGCGAAGTGATCGATGGCGCCGGTTACACTTTTCGCCGCGGTGACGTCAATGATCTGGCGCGCATGATCGACCTGCTGGCTCACGACCCGGATCTGCGCCGCCAGGCCGGAATGCGCGAACGCGCTCGGATTCAAAGCGAGTATCGCTGGCCGGAGATTGCACGCTCCATTGCAGCGACGTATTACGACGTACTGGGCTGGCCCGCGCTCGCACAGGTGCAAAATATGCCGGTGAAGGCGGCAATGGCGTCATTTCCGGCCGCGGAGTAAGAATCTGCGCGCGGTTATTTTCGGCTCGCCCGCACCAGCCGTTTTTCCCTTGCCCTGTCATCGATTAACAAACTCGAATCTTCGCCTGACCCACAATTCGCCTCCCGGTTTGTTTAGAATCGAAACGCCGCCGTGTTCGGCCAACAGAGAGGCCGCGCGGACGTTTCGTCATGGAAGATCTCATTGTGGTTACCGGCGGGGCCGGCTTCATCGGCTCGAACTTCGTCCTGCAATGGCTCGGGGCTGAATCGTCGCGCATTTTGAATCTCGACAAGTTAACCTATGCCGGCAATCTCCAGAATTTGACTTCGATTGAGGATCATCCGCGCTACCGCTTCGAGCGCGGCGATATCGTCGACCGTCCTCTTCTAAGCAAGCTGCTGGCGTGCGAGCGTCCGCGCGCCATTGTGCATTTCGCTGCCGAGAGCCATGTCGATCGCTCCATTCACGGTCCCGACGATTTCATTCGCACCAACGTCAACGGCACCTTTAGCCTGCTCGAAGAAACTCGCGCCTATTGGTCCGCGTTGCCCGAGCCGGACCGCGCCGCATTTCGCTTTCTGCACGTCTCCACCGACGAAGTCTACGGCTCGCTTCGCCCCGACGATCCCGCGTTCACCGAAGAAACGCCATATGCGCCGAACAGCCCATACTCGGCGTCCAAAGCGGCTTCCGATCACCTGGTTCGCGCTTATCACCACACTTATGGTCTGCCGGTTCTTACCACGAATTGCTCGAACAATTACGGGCCCTATCAGTTTCCGGAAAAGCTGATCCCGCTCATGATCCTGAACGCCTGCCAGGGCAAACCGTTGCCGGTTTATGGCGACGGCCAGAATGTCCGCGATTGGCTCTACGTAGAAGACCATTGCAGCGCGATCCGCGCGGTGCTGGCGCGCGGCCGCGTCGGGGAAACTTACAACGTCGGCGGCCGCAGCGAGAAACCGAATCTGGAAATCGTCGGGACGATCTGCAAGCTGCTCGATCGCCTTCATCCAAGCAGCCCGAAGTTGCCGCACGAGAGACTCATCACATTTGTCAAAGATCGTCCGGGCCACGATCGCCGTTATGCGATGAACACGGAGAAAATCGAGCGCGAGCTCGACTGGCATCCGCGGGAGACATTCGAAACTGGACTCGAAAAAACCGTGCGCTGGTATCTTGATCATGACGACTGGGTGCGCAATGTCACCAGTGGAAGTTATCGTCAGTGGATCGCCAGGCACTATGCGACGGAGCAATGACGACTAAGCCAACTTACAAGGGCATCATTCTCGCGGGAGGCTCGGGCACGCGCCTCTATCCCGTCACCCGCGCGGCCGCAAAAAGCCTGCTGCCGGTTTATGACAAGCCGATGGTTTACTACCCGCTCTCCGCGCTTATGCTGGCGGGCATTCGGGAAATTCTCGTCATCTCGACGCCCGACGATCTTCCTCGTTTCGAGCATCTTCTCGGCGACGGCTCGCGCTACGGCGTGCGATTTCATTTTGCCCTTCAGCCAAAACCGGAAGGCATTGCGCAGGCGTTTTTGGTTGGAAGAGAATTTATCGGCGGAAGCCCGTGCGCGCTTGTGCTCGGCGACAATATTTTCTACGGCCACGATCTCGTCAAAGAATTGCGCGACGCCGCGCAGCAAACGAATGGCGCCCGCGTCTTTGCCTATCCCGTCAACGATCCGGAGCGCTACGGCGTCGTCGAATTCGACGAACATGGCAAAGCTCTCAGCATCGAAGAAAAACCGAAGCAGCCAAAATCGCGCTATGCGGTCACCGGCCTTTACTTCTATGACAGGCGGGTGGTCGAAATCGCCGCCAGCCTGCGTCCATCTGCGCGAGGCGAACTTGAAATCACCGACGTTAACCGCGTCTACCTCGAGCGCGGCGAACTCAACGTCTGCGTGATGGGACGCGGCATGGCGTGGCTCGATACCGGCACGCACGAGGCTCTGATGGAGGCATCTCTCTTCATTCAAACGATCGAAAAGCGGCAGGGACTCATGGTTGCCTGCCCCGAAGAGATCGCGTATCGCTCCGGCTACATTACCGCCGAGCAACTCGAGGCATTGGCGCATCCCATGCGGAATAATGGTTACGGCGCCTACTTACTGCAACTGTTGAAGGATCGCGTGTTCTGACGCCGATCGAGAAGATCAAATCTTTCGTACCTGTGAAATGAAAAAAAATAGCACCAGCCTCCCCGGAATCTTGCTGCTTGAACCGCGCGTTTTTGGCGACAACCGCGGATTCTTTCTCGAAAGCTACAACCAGCGCGTATTTGCCGAACTTGGCATCGCCGACGCTTTTGTCCAGGACAATCATTCGCATTCGGAAAAGAATGTTCTCCGCGGCCTGCATTATCAGATCAAGCAGCCGCAGGGAAAACTGGTGCGCGTGATTGAGGGAGAGATCCTCGACGTCGCACTCGATCTGCGCCGCTCCTCGCCAACTTTCGGAAAGTGGGAAGCCTACACGCTCTCCGGAGAAAACAAACTAATGCTGTGGATTCCGAAGGGCTTTGCCCACGGATTTCGCGTGGCATCCGCTGAGGCGCACGTCATCTACAAAACGACCGACTTCTACGCCCCAGAGCACGAGCGCACCATTGTCTGGAACGATCCTGACTTACGCGTCGATTGGCAACTTGAAGGCGAGCCGCTCGTTTCGCCAAAAGATCGGCAAGGAATGAGATTCAAAGAGGCCGAGAAATTCGAGTAATCGCGGCGGAAATTTATTGCTCCGCGATCTTCGCGATTTCTGCGTTAAAAGTCTGCGTTAAAAAGTTGATCGCAATTGAAGCGAGTGTCCGTTAGTTCAACCGGAAGTCGACTGCGATCGTAGTCTCCACCGCTACCGCACGCCCCGATGATTGATACGGATCGAATTTCCACGAGCGCACCGCGTCTTCCGCCGACTTCACCAGTCGATCGTCGCCTGAGACGGGCCGCAATTCCGTCACGCTGCCATCCGCGCCAATAACCGCGTCCAACACGGCGAGTCCCTGCTTGCCCGCTTGACGTGCCTCCTCCGGATAGACCGGATCGACTTTCGAGACGATCCGCATCTCCATTGTCTCGGGAGCAACTCGCAACGGTGCATCCGGCGCCTTGGCGGCGTTTCCAATCTCCAATTCTTTCCACGATCGTTGCCACTGCCACCAGCCAAGTCCGGCCATCAGCAACATGGCGCAAAGCAGGAAATAGAATCGCCGCCGCCGGACTTTGATTCGTGGCGTCGATCTTTTCGTGGCTTCTTCCGCCGCAGCAGAAACTGGAACCTCCACGGCAATTGGTTTCGGCTCGACTCTGTTCTCTTCCGCCTCTACGAGCTTTTTCTCTACGAGCGCTTTCTCCTCGCCCGCGCTGAACTGCAAATTCTCCACGCGGTGCGCCCAATACCGGATCATCTCCCGCTGCTCGACCGGCAGGCCGGCAAACTCGAATCCGCAGCGCAGTTGTCCCTGATATCGAACCATCGCCCGCGCGCGCACCGGAACGCCGACATTTGGAAGCCGCAATTCGACCGCGACCTGCTGGCCTGCGGACAGTTCGCCCGCGATCATTCCGCCCACGCCGCTTTCGCTGAGATCTGTACATCGCCCGGGCAGATTTTCCGGCACGCCGGAACGCAGGGCGATCACGTCCAATGGAACATGGATAGGATGTCGGGAAAAATTGCGCCGCTGAATCTTTTCGAGCGCCGGGGCTACCGCACTCATCCTTCTTCCTCCGCAACCGCGAACTCAAATTTCACGCGGCTGGAACCTGCGACGAACGCGGCGCTTGGCTGGATCGATACCGAGAGTATAGCGGAAGATCGTCGGCAGGTTTTCCTCAAAATTTCCGCGCAATTCCGCCGAATCAACCGAGGGCTCAGTCCAGGTCCAGGCTAATCCAGATCCCGCCAGTTCGGCCCAACTCCAAGGTCGACGCGCAGCGGCACCGCCAGTTCGTGAACGCCTTCCATGTGCTCACGTACCATACTCCTCATCGCATCCAGTTCGTCGTCCGCGACTTCGAAAACGAGCTCGTCGTGAACCTGCAGCGTCATTCGCGATTTCAACTTGCGTCGCCGCATCTGTTCGTCGATCCGAATCATAGCGATCTTGATCAGGTCGGCCGCCGTACCCTGGAGCGGTGTGTTCACCGCCGTGCGCTCGGCGAAGCCGCGCAGATTTGCGTTCTTGCTGTTGATGTCCGGAACCGGCCGAATGCGTCCGAAGAGCGTCTTCACCTGCTGGTCGCGGCGCGCCTGATCGAGCGTTGAATCGATAAACCGCCGCACCCCCGAATATGTTTCAAAATAAGTGTCGATGAACTTCTTCGCCTCGGACGGCTCGATTCCGAGTTGCTGCGAAAGCCCAAACGGCGAAAGGCCGTATACGATTCCAAAATTCACCGCTTTTGCGCGGCGCCGGTGCTCAGGCGTCACCATCAGCGGAGGCACGCCGAAAACCTGCGCCGCCGTCAGTGTGTGAATATCGTCGCCACGCCGGAAGGCCTCGATCAGCAACGGATCTTTCGAGAAATGCGCCAGCAGGCGCAACTCGATTTGCGAGTAATCCGCCGCTAGCAAAATGTACCCCGGTTCGGCAATGAATGCCGCCCGAATCTCGCGTCCAAGTTCGGTGCGGATCGGAATATTTTGCAGATTCGGATTCGCCGAAGACAGCCTGCCAGTGGCCGTTCCCGTCTGCCCAAACGTCGTATGGACGCGCCCGCTGCCCGAGCGAATCAGCGCGGGCAGCGCATCGACGTACGTCGATTTAAGTTTCGTGAGCTGCCGGTACTCCAGCACCAGCCGCGGAACTTCATGCTCTTCCGCGAGTCCCTCCAGCACATCGACGGCCGTCGATATTTTCTTGCCCTTCCCGTATTTCACCGGAGTCGGCAGCCCCAGCTTGTTGAAGAGCACGTCGCCCAGTTGCTTCGGCGAATTGATGTTGAATTCCATCGCGCAGCGCTCGTAGATATCGCGAGCCTTGGCGTCGGCCTCGCGCTGCAACTTGATCGACATCTCGCCTAGCACCGTCGGATCGATCTTCACGCCCGCTGCTTCCATGCGCGCGAGAACTGGCACCAGCGGAGCGTCGATCGTCTCGTAAACCGATGCCAGGCCGTTGTTCTCAACCTCCTGCCGCAGCGCGGCCGCCAATCGTCCGGTTACGTCGGCGGCCTCGGCGAAATTTCCGCTTAGTTTCAGATTCAACCGGCGCAAAGCAACTTCAGGCAGCGAATGCGACGAATAAGTCGGGTCGAGCAGATAGGAATACAACATCGGATCGTGCGTCACGCCGCGCGGCGCAATTCCGAATTGCGGCAGAAGATGAAGCGCCGCTTTGAAATCGTGAATGCTCTTCCGCAGTTCCGGATCTTCAAGCGCATCTTTGAGGCGGCCCGCGACTGCATCGTCGGCAAGCGAAACAATTGTGCCTTCGCCAGAAGCCTTCGACAGCGCAATGTGCTGAAGACGTGGAGCGGGAGCTGTCTCTTCATCGGCTGGACGCAAATCCAGCAGCCCGCTTTGCGGCGGCTCCGGCTCGGCCTCGTCCTTCTCTTCTTCCGCGTTGCTGCTATCTTCATTCGCGGGAATCGCGACCGCCAGCGCCGCGCCCCGCGCCATTCCGCTCAGATAATTTTCCAGCTCTTGACTCGTCTTGATTTCGCGGTAGTCGCCCTCTTTCACCTCGACTACCGGCAACAGCTCTTTCAACAGCGAACTGAACTCCAGTTCCGCAAACAGCGCGCGCAGAGCCTCAACATCCGGCTCGCCCACCTTCATCGCGGCCACGTCGAGCGCCACATCCACTTCCGTGTCGATGGTCACCAGCTGTTTGCTGAGCAGAATATTGTCGCGATTATTCTGTAGCGATTCGCGATACGTCTTCTTCTCGACTTCCGCCGCGCAATCCAGCGCCGCTTCCACACTGCCAAAACGGCGGATGATTTCGACTGAGCCCTTGTCGCCGATCCCGGGCGCGCCAGGAATGTTGTCGATCGAGTCGCCGCGCAGCGCCATCACGTCGATGACTTTCGAAGGCGGCACACCCAGCAATTCCTCCACTTTGGCCGCGTCGCAAATCAAATTGTCCTTCGGCGGATTCAGCACGCAAACCTTGTCGTTCACCAGTTGCAGCATGTCCTTGTCGCTGGAGACGACATAGACAGAATGCGATTCCGCCGCGGCTTTCCGCGCCAGTGTCCCGATCACGTCGTCGGCTTCGTAACCTTCGAGCTGCAAAATAGGAATGCGATAGCCCTCGAGCGCCCGCCGGATATAAGGCACCTGCTGCACCAGATCGGGTGGCATCTCCTTGCGGTTCGCCTTGTATCCCTCGTATTGCGATTCTTTAAACGTCTGCGTCTTGATGTCGAACTTGCGAATGGTGGTGATCTGCTCGGCCTGCTGGTTGCGGATTGTCGGTGCGCCCACGTCGAACACCGCCGCCAGATATTCCGGCGAAAAATCGTCCCGCAGTTTGCGCAGCATGTTGACGAACACATACGTCGCTGCCGTCGGAACGCCGGTCTTGGTCGACATCGGCCTCTGCCGAGCCATCGCGTGATAGGCGCGGAAGATAAAGGACATCGTGTCGATCAGAAAAATGCGGCCCTCGCCGCCCTCGGCCAAAAGCGTGCGCTTCGGAGTAGCGGCGCGGGGCGCAGCTTCCGGCTCGGCAGCGGTTTTCAGTGACGATTTCTTTTTTGGAGGCAACGGTAAAAGTTTAGCAGTTCAAAGCGAAGCGTAGCGCCTGTGACGGCCATTCCTGCCAAATCGCATCATCCCGCGTATGATATGAGGTTTTCGGCTCTCTATCGGCGCATGCTGCCTTTTAAGCTCATCTATAGCGAAGAGTTTTTTCTTCCCATCGGCGATCACGTATTTCCCGGCGAAAAGTACAAAGGGGTTCACGATCGCCTGCTGGCCCTGAACGTCGCCGAACCCGCCGATTTTGTCGCGCCTCGCTCCGCCAGCGACGAAGACATCCTGCTGGTTCACACTCCACAATATGTCGAGAAGCTGAAAACCGGCACGCTGAGCGCGCGCGAAGAACTCGAAATGGAGCTTCCGTACTCTCCCGAACTCGTTCATGCTTTCTGGATGGCCGCCGGCGGGTCGATGCTGGCCGCCGACTACGCGCTCAACGACGGCGTCGCCATCAATATCGGCGGCGGTTTTCATCATGCCTTTCCCGATCACGGCGAAGGCTTTTGCATGATCAACGACATTGCGGTCGCCATCCGCCGTATGCAGCGCGACGAAAAAATCCGTACCGCGATGACCATCGATTGCGACGTTCACCAGGGCAACGGCACGGCGGTGATTTTCGGGCCGCCGCCGCCCGCCGCAAACCGCATGTCAGGCGCGCCGGCCAGCGCCAGCCTCGCCGATATGGCCCGCGCCCGCCGCGCCCCGGCCGACGTCTTCACCATTTCTCTCCATCAGGAAAACAACTATCCCGCGTTCAAGCCGCCCTCATCGCTCGACATGAATCTTCCTGACGGATTGGGCGACGCCGAGTACCTCGCGTGCCTCGGCAGCGCCATCAGCATGGGGCTTGAGAGATTTAGACCCGAATTGATTTCCTACGTGGCGGGAGCCGATCCCTATTTCGACGATCAGCTCGGCGGCCTCGCACTCACCATCGACGGCCTGAAGGCGAGAGACGCTCTCGTCTTTCAACTCGCCAAAGCGCAAGGCATTCCGGTGATGGTGACCTACGCCGGCGGCTACGCTCACAAACTCGAAGACACTGTCACGATCCACGCCAACACGATTGTAGCGGCCAAAGAAGTTTTCGCCGGCAAGTAACCCGTGCCGCCGGTGCGCACGGGATTGCGCGCTACATTGCCCGCCTCTGTATGACGCTAACCCGGGATTTCGCCCCAACGAATCAGCGTTTTTCCGTCCCGTGTGCCGAACGCCACTGCGCCACATCTTGCTCCGCTTCCGCAATCTCCTGCGCGCTCATGTTCTTCTTCACGTCGCCCAGCGCCGAAGCGCTTTCCTTCACGGTGGTCTCGGCCAGCGTCAGCCATCGGTAAGCGGCAATCTTGTCTGCGCTGGCCGTGCCTTTCGCCAGCAATACTCCATAGCGGTATTGCGCCTTTGCCATCCCGCGCTCGGCCGCCATCTGATAGTAGTGCGACGCTAGCTCGCGATCCGGCGGTGCGCCATTCCCTTGCTCGCAGATGATCGCCAGGTCATACTGCGCCTCGATCTGCCCCTGATTCGCCGCCGCCGTCAGCCATCTTCGCGCCTGCCCGTAATCCACCGGAACTCCATGCCCCATCGCGTAACTGACCCCCACGGCGAACTCACCGTCGGGCCAGCCTTTGCTGGCGGATTTCTGGTACCAGCCGAACGCCTGGCTGTAGTCCACCTTGCCGGTCAATCCTTTGCTGTAGATTGTCCCTAGCGTTACCTCGGCGACCGCGCTTCCCAGGTTTGCTGCGCGCTGGTAGTATTCGATCGCCTTATTCACGTCCGTCGTGATTTCCGGACTCGGTGGTTGCAGGTAGGTCTCGCCCAGCGCCAGCAGCGGCGGAATCAGGTTATGGTCGCCCGCCGCGGAAAACCAGCGAATCGCTTCTTTGTAATCCCGACCTACGCCTTCACCGCGTTCATACATCAGCGCCAGGTTATATTGCGCCGAAGCGTCGCCGCCCTCCGCTGCCCGGCGAAACCACGCCGCGGCTTGCGCGGGATCCCGTGCCACGCCCTTGCCATTGGCATACAGCAACGCCATGTCAGTCTCCGCGTCGACCGACCCCTGTTCCGCCGCTTTCTTGTACCAGTTCAGCGCCTCTCCCGGCGCGGGATGTTCAAGGCCGATTCCGGTTTCCGCAAATATGCCCAGCGATTCCTCCGCTGCCATGTATTGGCGATCTGCGGCCTTATGCAAAAGGCGCGCCGCCTCCACGTCATCTTTCTTAAGAAGCACACCTGCGTGATAGGCCAGCGCCAGCATCGTTTGCGCCTCAGGATCACCGGCGCCGGACTTATCTTCGAGCTGTTGCAGATCGTCAACCCGCAGCGCTTTCGCCTTTTCCATCATGGCGTACGCCCCTGGCGAGGAATTGGCGCGTTTTGGAAGCGCGGTCTTTCTGTTCTCATCGGTGCTGATCTTCGTTGGCTGCGATCGTTGCTCCGAGATATCAGGTTTCTTCGGTGGCGTTGCTGACGCAATGCTCGGCTGGTTCTCTGTCGCTGCATTCGTCGGCGTTCCGGCAGACTCCGCGCCCGCTTTGCGGAATGGAATGTCGATCACCACGATTCCATTTCCTTGTTGTTTCACTTCGAAATTCAGTGTCTCCGTCGCATCCACTACAATTCGCGCCGTCGCCGGATGCGCGCTGAACAGCGATGCGCGCAGTTCCTTCACCGGCCCGCGGTTCACCGCGATGTGCCGGTTGCCGCCTTTCAGTTCGCATCCGGCAAAATCGAAGATCAGGCGGTCGGGATTCGAGGCGCGGCTGGAAGCGGGAGCGACCGGAGCCGTCACCATGATCGCGATGCCGCCGGCGCGCGGACGAACGTCGATGTTTCCAACGCTTGCTGTAGTTGTAGAAAGGGTGGCGGCAGCCTGCGGTTTTCCCATTTGCTGGGCGGCCGTCTGCCCGGCAGAGCCGCACATCAAGGCGCAAGCGAGAGCCGTATAGAGTCGCGCGATCACAAGGGTCCTCGGATGTTCCGGAGCTTAACCGAATTCTAACGTCGGGGCAACGGACTACCAGGCATCTTGTTGATGGCGCCGGAAAGACGTGTTTCGTCAGAGTCAGAGTTCTACGTTCCCGCCTCGAACACGGCATCTTGCGTTGCTTCGGGCCAGAAGATCAGCGGTACCTGCATATCGTTCATGGCATGCACGACCATCGGCAAAAGCAGACTGCCAGTCAGCAGATAGAATCCAGCCAGAACAACGCTGGCAAGGCCGGTTTTGGCCACCGCCGGCCATCCCTGATATCGATGGGCCATGCCGAAGAACACGGAAGTAAGCAGAACCTTCTCCAGGTTGTTAACGTGTGGAATGTAGAGGCTGAGGTAGTAGAAGAGAAATCCGCGAAAGACCAATTCCTCGGAGATCCCCGCACCAACGCTGAGCACGACGAACCAGCGCTGTTCCTTGAGCGAGTCCGGAAGCAGTGCCGCCAGGTGCCCGCCTATTTTCGCGCGGACTTTCTGAGCTTTTGCTCGGAGCTTGATCGCGCTTCGCAGAAACAAAGCGACGACCACGGCCGCCAGGGCAGCGGTGACGATCCACGAGCGGGGCGCACATATCCCCAGACTCTTCCCGGGAATTCCACCGAACAGGCACAACCCGCAAACCAGGGAAGCAGTCATCGTCTGCTCCGTGATCACTTCGCGGTAGAGACGGATCCTGGCACGCGGATCGCCCGCCTGAATTCGCTTTTGCGCTTTCTGGTACCAGAAGAGCCCAAGCCAGGGACTAGCCAGAATGGCGTAAGCCGCCAGCAAGTGAGCGAGAAGGGTGACGAGCAAAGGTGTATTCATAACAAATGTAAATGTATATTTACATTTACATTATGTCAAGAACTTCCTGTAGAATCTTCAGCAAATGCCGAAAACCGTCCTTCCCGCCCGTCAGGAGCGCAGCCGCAAAACACTCGCTCTCTTGCTCAAGACCACCGCCGAAGTCCTGAATAAAGATGGTCTTGAGGCCGCCACCATCCCGCGCATTGCCGCACGCGCCGGTCTGACCCCGGGCGCAATCTATCGCCGCTTCCCTGATAAAGATGCTCTGCTGCGCGAGGTCTGCCTGCGCATGCTCGACGAAAATTACCGGCACAGCAAGGAACTGCTGACGCCCGAGCGGTGGAAGGATAAGCCCCTGGCCGAAATATGCCGTTACGTGATTGAGATTACTCTGAAGGGACATTCTGTTTTTCGCGGGCTGGTGCGCGCCTATATGTTCTTCACATTGCAGCACCCCGATGTCGCGTTCGTACGCAAGTGCGATGATCTGGAGTGGAAAGTTATTCGCGCTGTCGGCGATTTGCTGCTCACCCGGAGGAAAGAAATTCGACATCCCGACCCCGACTTCGCTGTGTCTTTCGCTATGTTGATGGTCGGCGCGGCGGCACATACCTTGCTGATCCTGCCTCGTGACCCAAAGCACTTTTCCCGACTCATCCCAGACATCGAGAAACGTCTTGAACGCGAACTGCCGGAGATGATCCTGCGCTATCTGGGAATCGAAGGTTAGGCCACGCACCAATCGGGAACTCCCAGCGCCCACTGTTAGAATAGTCGTTGACTTATGTTCGAGAATTTACAGGAAAAACTCCAACGCGCATTCAAGAGCCTGCGCGGGCAGGCTGTTCTCACCGAAGAGAACATCGCGGATGCGCTCAAGCAGATTCGCCTTGCGCTGCTCGAAGCCGACGTCAACTTCAAGGTCGTCAAAGACCTGATCGACCGTATTCAGGCGAAGGCCGTCGGTCAGGAAGTGTTGACCGCGCTGTCGCCGGGCGAGCAGGTCATCAAAATCGTCCGTGACGAACTCGTCGAAACGCTGGGCAAAGATACAGCCAAGCTGAAGTTTGCTTCGCAGCCGCCGACCGTCGTGCTGATGGCGGGATTGCAGGGTTCCGGCAAGACGACGACATCGGGCAAACTCGCCAACTGGCTGAAGAATGGCGGACACCGGCCCTTGCTGGTTTCCGTCGACGTGTATCGTCCGGCGGCGCGCGAACAGTTGAAGGTAGTGGCGGCTGCGATCAAGGCCAATCTCTATGAGGGCGAGGTCGGCGAAGCGAATACTGCAACCGTCGAGCGGCTCGCAAAAGAGGCGCGGCGCGAGGCCATCAACACGGGCAGCGATGTGCTTATCGTCGATACCGCCGGCCGTCTCCACATCGACGACCAGCTCATGGATGAGATGCAGTCGTTGAAGCGGCTGCTCAATCCGCAGGAGATTCTCTTCGTCGCCGACTCCATGACCGGACAGGACGCGGTTAAATCCGCCGACGAGTTCCACAAGAAGCTCACGCTAACGGGCGTAGTGCTCACCAAAATGGACGGTGATGCGCGCGGTGGCGCGGCGCTCTCGATTCGCCAGGTTACCGGCCAGCCGATCAAGTTCATCGGCATCGGCGAAAAATACGATGCGCTCGAACCGTTTCACCCCGACCGCATCGTCTCGCGCATTCTCGGCATGGGCGACATCCTCTCGCTGATCGAGAAGGCCGAATCGCAGATCGACAAGAAGAAGGCGCAAGAGCTGGCGACCAAAGCTTTCTCTGGCGACGGCTTCTCGCTGGAAGATTTCCGCGAGCAGCTGCGCTCGGTCAAGAAGATGGGATCGATGCAGAGCCTGATCGGGATGCTGCCGTCGATTGGCGCGTTTCAGGGACTGCAAAAAGCGGCAGACAAAGTCGACGAGAAGCAGATCAATCGCGTTGAGGCCATCATCAACTCGATGACCAACTACGAGCGCAATCACCACGAATCGATCAATGGCAGCCGGCGTAAACGCATCGCCCGCGGCTCGGGCACGACCGTGCAGGAAGTCAACAACCTGCTCCGCCAGTACGCGCAGATGAGAAAGATGTTCAAGCAGATGGGGAAACCGAGCTTCATGCGGCGCATGGCGAGCATGAAGCTGCCGGGGATGTAGAAAACGTCCTTCGTTCTTGGTCCTTAGTCCTTCGGGCCTGGCGAACAGCGAAGGACCAAGGACCAAGGACCAAGGACGAACATGAAATGGCGATCTATCCCCGAGTCGGGTCCCTATCATGACCTGCGGCCTCTCCGCGAAATCTTCGCCGAGCGCAAGAAAGCCATCTCCGACTACGTGCCGCCCGATATCCAGGCCGTTCACCAGCGCACAATCACCACGCTAAAGGCTGAAAGCTTTGCGACCATGGCGTTGGCCATGCACACGACGCTTCCGCCGTTCGAACTCCCGGACCACAACGGCGAGCGTGTCTCTTCGGCTGCTCTCCTTAGTAAGGGCCGTCTCGTGCTGTGCTTTATTCGTGGACGCTGGTGTCCGTTCTGTGTCGGCCAGATGGAGGCGATGAATTACATTGCCGCGCAGATTGTTGCGGCTAATGCCTCGATCGTCGCGATTTCTCCCCAGACCGAAAAGCAGGCCTTCTTCATGCACGATCAGCACAAGCTCACCTTCCCGCTGCTCGTCGACGCGCACAACGCGCTCGCCCGCCAATTTGGATTGGTCTATAAAGTTCCCGAAGAGCAACAAAAGCTCTACCGCAGCACGTTCGTCAATCTCCCCTTTATCAATGGCCGTGACGCTCACGAAAACGATAGCTGGGAGCTGCCCATCCCCGCGACTTACATCGTCGACCGCGACGGCTCAATCCTCTTCGCTTCGGCGGACGAAGATTATACCGAGCGTCCCGAGCCGTTGGATCTTCTGAGCATTCTCGAACATTCCGCTTAAGCGCAAGAAAAAACGCCGGGAAGGAAACCGGCGCTGACTGCACTTTGTTTTTCGAATACGACAAATCGAACGCTACTTCAACGACGCCATATCGATCACGAAGCGGTACTTCACGTCGCTCTTCAGCAGGCGTTCGTAGGCTTCGTTGATTTTCTGGATCGGAATCATTTCGATGTCGCAGGTAATGCCGTGCTCGGCGCAGAAATCGAGCATCTCCTGCGTCTCGCGGATTCCGCCAATGATCGATCCCGCCAGTGCGCGGCGGCGGAAGAGCAGACTCCCCACCGGAACCGGCAACGGAGTCGGCGACGCTCCAACCATGGTGAGCGTTCCATCCAGTTTCAGCAGATCAAGATACGCGCCCACATTGTGTTCAGCGGAAACGCAATCGAGAATGAAGTCGAAGGTGCCAGCGTGTTTCAGCATCTCGTCGGCGTTCTTCGAGATCACCACTTCATCCGCGCCCAGTCTCAACGCGTCCGCTTTCTTGTTCGGCGAGGTGGTAAACAGCACAACACGCGCTCCGAAGGCATGAGCAAACTTCACGCCCATATGTCCGAGGCCGCCGAGCCCGACGATTCCAACCTTCTGTCCCTTGCCAACCTTCCAATGGCGCAGCGGGGAATAGGTCGTAATCCCGGCGCACAGGAGCGGCGCCGCAGCCGCCAGATTCAGCTTATCGGAAACCTTCAGCGAAAAGGCCTCGTCCACCACGATGTTGTCCGAGTAGCCGCCATAGGTCACGCCGCCCAGATGCTTGTCTTCCGAGTTGTAAGTGAAGGTGGCCGGGCCATTGCAGAACTGCTCGTTGCCGGCGAGGCAGTTCGGGCAAGTGCGGTCGGAGTCGACCATGCAGCCGACCGCTGCAATGTCGCCCTCCTTGAATTTCTTGACGGCGCTGCCAACCGCAACCACGCGGCCGACGATTTCGTGTCCCGGCACGCACGGGTAGACCGTGGGCAGCATGCTTTCCCATTCATTGCGAACCTGGTGCAGATCGGAGTGGCAGACGCCACAATAAAGAATGTCAATCTTGATGTCGGTCGGCCCCGGCGTCCGCCGGCGAAGGGTCGTCGCCGCCAGGGGCGAGGTCGGGCTCGCAGCGCCGAATGCCTTGGCTGTGGTGGATTTCGAAGTTGAGGATATCTTTTGTGCAGGAGGAGTAAGAGTTGCTTGACTCATAGAATTGAATACACTTCCTTTCGTCTTCTCGTATCTAGATTGCGCACAGAGCGCACGAGATTCACCGATATGGGTACTCATCCATGATTTTCAAGGGTTCGCAAGGAGCAGCAGTAGTCGGCGGTTTGGTTTTAGTCTCGATTGTTAAACCAAGCTGGCTTTTGGACGATGTGGGTTGCCGACTGTACGCATACCATGCGTGCCTCGCCCGGCCTGTCCTTCGTATAGGGGCAGACCAAAAAATCAGCAACTACCTCATGGTCAAAGTCGGGTAGAAGCGGTGCGACGTTCGCAGGGAGACCGTGCGGCCCGACAACATGTAAGATGCGCTTCGTGCCAATCTGCCAGATGCGTGCCAAAGAGCCACCGCTGGAGTTGTACATCCTGCCATGAACAACAAAGCAGGCAGCGACAATGTTAGGGTCATCCTTGCAGTCCACCCCGAACGAGGCTCCAGAGAGCAATAACAAAGCCAAAAAAATACGTTTCAAGCCACTACTCCTAACTTGTTCTGCTGCAATAATCCCACCAATTCCTCCAAACGCCAATCGTGATCCAAGGCCCACTTCCGCTGCAAATAAATGCGAGACTCAGTTTTCCCGAAACACACGACAGCGTGCGGCCGTTATCCTTGCCTAAACCCGTAAGCTTCGGCATAATAATAGTTTGTCTTAACCCTGCCGGACTCATCCGGAACAAAGGAAACGAAGCGAGTGTTAATGATCCGTCTGGCGCGCTTTGGTGCGCGCAAACAACCGTATTATCGCGTAGTGGTGATTGAGAAGGAGCGGGCGCGTAATGGGCGTCCGGTGGAAGTGGTGGGCACGTACAATCCGCGCACCAATCCGGCCAGTGTCGATTTGAAGCGCGAGCGTATCGAGTATTGGGTTTCGAAGGGCGCGCAGTGCTCCGACCGCATGACCAAGTTGCTGGCCATGCCTGCGCCCGCGGCGGCCGCCCCGGCGCCTGCCGCCACCGTCTGATCCATTTCTCCGCCGCCAGTCGCGGATTCCCCCTTCAGCATTGCTCAAGGCCGGAACGACAGCAGGTTTTTGCTAGAGACGAGGCTTGCCGCGTCTCTTTTGGAGTCCGAATTTTGGAGATCGCATGACCGACCAATCTGTCAACGCGCGCGCTTTAATCGAGCACATCGCAAAATCGCTTGTCGATGAAAAAGACGCGGTCTTTGTCGATGAGTACGAAGACGGTGACGAAACGGTCATTGAACTCGAAGTCGCGGAGCAGGAAGTGGGCAAGGTGATCGGCCGCTCCGGGCGCATCGCGCGCGCATTACGCACGGTGTTGTCGGCGGCGGGCACGAAGGACGATACGCGTTACGCGCTGGAGATTCTCGAATAGCGGCACTTGAGGCGAGCGGCGATTGGATTACGCTGGCGTTGGTGGTCAAGACGCAGGGACGCCACGGAGAAGTTGCCGCCGAGTTGCACACCGACGTTCCGGATCGCTTCCGGGTGGGCATGCAACTCTCGGCGCTGCTGAAGAATAACGAGCGCCGAGATCTGAAACTCGAAGCGCTCTGGCCGCACAAGAGCTGGCTGGTCCTGAAGTTCGAAGGCATTGAGACGATCGACGATGCCGAGACGTTAAAAGGCGCCGAGCTTCAGGTTCCGCAAGCCGAGCGGGGCCAGTTAGAGTCCGGCTGGATGTACCTGAGCGACCTGGTTGGCTGCACGGTGTTCGACAACGGCCGCGAGATCGGCAAGGTCGTGGATGTAGAGTTCGGAGCAGGCGAAGCGCCGTTGCTGGTTGTAGAAGCGGGGCAGCAGAAGAGGGAAGTGGAACAGGCGAAGAAGCCTCCATACGAGATTCCCTTCGCGGAAGCCTACCTGGAAAAGGTAGACATCAAGCGAAAAGAAATAAGAATGCGGTTGCCGGAAGGTTTACTGGATGTGAACGCGCCGCTGAAGAAGGAAGAGAAAGGTTCTTAGTCATCGTTCGTTGATTGTTGTCGTGCGCGGAGCGAGGGTTTGGTTGTTTAGTACTCGGCGTACTCAGCGTCTCGGCGGTAAAAGGGTTTGTCCGCGATGAAGATCGATATTTTGACGATCTTTCCCGATTTTTTTCGCGGTCCGCTCGATTATGGAATTGTCCGCCGTGCCCGCGAAACGGGCCTGGTGGAGATCAGCATTCACGATCTGCGGAATTTTACGAAAGACAAGCACCGCACCGTGGATGACCGCCCATTTGGCGGCGGCGAGGGCATGGTCCTTAAGCCGGAACCGATCTTTGAATGTTTGGAGTCGCTGGGCGATGTGGCCTCGCGCGAGGACCGCGTGGCCGCGGGCTCGAACGCTGGCCGTACGAAGCAGTCGGTAATTTTGCTTTCGGCGCAGGGGCAAAGGCTCGATCAGGCGCTGGCCGCGGAGTTGTCTTCGCTGGAGCGAATTGTTCTGATCTGCGGCCGTTATGAAGGCGTGGACGAGCGCATCAGCCGGCATCTGGCGGATCGCGAAGTTTCTGTCGGCGACTATGTGCTGAGCGGCGGCGAACTGGGCGCGGCGGTAATTGTGGATACGGTCACGCGTCTCATTCCCGGCGCGGTCGGCAATGCAGCGTCGACGCGGCAGGAGTCGTTTACGAAGGGCGTCGGCAGAGATATAGCTGAACTGGCGCGCGGAAGCGGGAACGAAGGTGCGGCAAACGAAAGCGATGCAAACGAAGGCAACGGACACGAGCCGCCAACTTCGACCTGCGATTCCGGCGGATTGCTGGACTATCCGCACTACACCCGGCCCGCGGATTATCGCGGCATGGCGGTTCCCGAAGTGCTCGTGAACGGGAACCACGAAGAGATCAGGCGGTGGCGTCGTAAGAGCGCGCTGGCGAAGACGCTGCGCAATCGGCCAGACCTGCTCGAACGGGTAGAGCTGAGCCAGGAAGATAAGGCGCTGCTCGATGAGATTAGAAGTGAGTTTTAGGTTTCAGGCTCCGAACTTGCCGTTCCCGGAAAAGCCGGAGCCAATAAGAACTGGCAGCTAGCGACTCGAAACTGAAAAAGGAAACACTATGCGTAATGCGATTATTGAAAAACTGCTGGCCAAAACGCGGCGAACGGATCTGCCGAAGTTCGGCCCCGGAGACACCATTCGCGTGCAGGTCAAAATCCGCGAAGGTGAAAAAGAGCGCCTGCAAGCCTTCGAAGGCGTCGTCATCGCCCGCAGCCGCGGCGCCCAACCCAGCTTCACCGTGCGCAAAATGAGCTTCGGCCAGGGTGTCGAGCGCATCTTCCCGGTCGATTCCAAAGTCATCGATAAAATCGATGTGGTCCGCTCCGGCAAAGTCCGCCGCGCCAAGCTCTACTATCTGCGCGGCCTCCGCGGCAAAGCTGCCCGCCTGAAAGAAGTCGAGCAGTAGTCGATAGTCTTAAGTTCCCCGTTCAAGCCTGGCTTGGGCGGGGAACCTATACCCGCCAGAGCGGGGCGTCGCCCGTCGAACTCAGCCGGCTTGGCGTTCCGCCGCCTCTTCTTCGCGATACCAATGGTTAGCAGTCTTTTCCACATCCATCCGCTCTTGTTTCTTGCCCCGTCCTCGGCGAAGATGCTGAGTAGCACCAGTGCCGAAATCCAAGCGCAAAGCCGTCCGCATCTCCCAAATCGCGGAAGCCGAAGGCATCTCGCTCGCCTCGGCAAAACTGCGCCTGCTGAAAAAACTCCACTGCACGCTGAAATTCGAAAAACTGGCCTGGGCCACCGGAGCCGCGCTCGTCGCAGGAGTCGACGAGGTCGGCCGCGGCTCGCTCTTCGGTCCGGTCGTCGCCGCTGCCGTCATTCTCGATCCGAAGGATCGCATCCGCGGCCTGCGCGACTCCAAGCTGTTGCCGGCCGAGCGCCGCGAGCAACTCTCCGCCCGCATTCGCGAGCGTGCCATCGCCTGGGCCATTGCCGCCGTGGACTCCGCGCGCATCGACCAGATCAACATTTATCACGCGTCCCGCCTGGCTATGCAGCGAGCGGTTGACCAGTTGACGCCCGCAGCGGGCTATCTGCTCATCGACGCGATGAAGCTTAATTGCGCCATCCCGCAGCGCGCCATCATTCATGGCGACGCGCTCTCCGCCTCCATCGCCGCGGCATCCATCATCGCGAAAGTCGAGCGCGACCGCATGATTACAGCATGGGATCCGGTCTACCCCATTTACGGCCTTGCCTCCAACAAGGGATATAGCACGCCGCGCCACCTCGCCGCTCTGCGCGAACACGGTCCGTCGCCGCTGCATCGCCAGTCCTTCGCACCGGTTTGGAGCGCGCCCGTTCCGCAGGAAGTTTTGAGCTTTATGCAGGAGGATGCGGGCGTGGACGAGGAGGCGGTCGCGGCGGCGACAGAAGTTCTCGCCGACGAAGAAATCATCGCCTCTTAGATCGCCGGTCACCGGTGACCGGTCACCGCCTCCTGCTATCATCCCGAGGTGGCGTCGCGCGGAAAATTTATCACCTTTGAAGGTCTCGACGGCAGCGGCAAAAGCACGCAAATCGAAAAACTCGCCCGCGCCCTCCGCGGTCACGGCATCGCGGTAACGGTAACTCGCGAGCCCGGCGGCACATCCACCGGCGAAAAAATTCGCGAGGTGCTGCTTCACTCCACCACCACCGGCCTGTCTCCAATGACCGAGATGGCGCTCATGTTCGCCTCCCGCGCGCAGCACATTCACCAGATCATTCTGCCCGCGCTTGCCGAAGGCCGCATCGTTCTCTGCGACCGCTTCACCGATTCCACCGAGGCCTATCAAGGCGGCGGACGCAAACTTGGAACCAAGCCCGTGCTCGCCCTCCACGAAATTCTCTGCGGAGGACTCCAGCCCGACCTGACTATCCTTCTCGACAACGAAGTAGCCTTCAGCGTGGAGCGAGCCCGCCGCCGCAACCGTAAGCACAAAGCGGCCCGCCCGGAAAGAGACGAGAACCGTTTCGAGCAGGAAAACCGCGCCTTTTTCGGCCGAGTCAGAAGCGCGTATCTGGCAATCGCCGATCGCGAGCCGCAAAGAGTCCATGTAGTGAACGCCAGAGGCACGCCGCAACAAACCCATGCGGCTATCATGGAGTTGGTGAAGAAGAGGTTGAAGATATAGCTTTGAGCTTCGAGCTGCAAATCTGAAGCTCAAGTTCGCACCGATTGCTCATAGCTCGAAGCTCATAGCTCGCAGCTGCTCTTATGCCCTTCTCCGATTTCATTGGCAACGCCGAAACCGTCCATCGCCTCCGCGAGATGCTGGCCTGCGACCACTTTCCGCAGGCGGTCATTCTCGCCGGCGCCCAAGGCTCGGGCAAATACACGCTCGCGCTGATGCTCGCCCGCACCATGAATTGCCTCGAGCCCACAATCACCGACGGCTTGCCCGACTTCTGTGGCCGCTGTTCCAACTGCACTCGCATCGGCCTCGCTCTCGATCTCGACGCCCGCTTTGCCGAAGCCGTCGAGGCTCGCGAAAATCTCCGCGAGACCGACAAAAAAGAAACACGCATCCTCGTCCAGCCCCATCCCGACCTGCTCGTTATCCCGCCTGACCCGCCGCAGTTGATGATCAAGGTCGACCAGGTCCGGCATGTTATCCAGCGGATTTACTACCGCCCTGCGGAGGCCCGCGAAAGCGTCTACATCTTTACCAGTTCCGCCTTCATGAAAGAGGCCGCCAACTCGCTCCTCAAAATCCTGGAAGAGCCGCCCGACTTTGCCACCATCTTTCTCCTGACCGAAAATGCCGGCGAACTTCTTCCCACGATTCGCTCGCGCTCGGCGCTGTTCACGCTCGCCCCGCTCAGCGTAGCCGAACTCGAATCTCGCCTCGCCAGCCTCCGCCCCGACTGGAACCCTCGCCAGCGCGCCTTGGTCGCGCGTCTCAGCGAAGGCGCGATCGGCCGTGCTCTTTCTTTCGATATCGACGCCTACATTGCATCCCGCAGTCACGCCCTTATCATGTTGAAGTCTGCCCTCGGAACCGGCGACCACAGCGAACTCTTCAAGACGACCGAGAGTTACCGTCCGGGCGCCGAAGGCCGCCACAAAATGGATAGCCTCCTTCGCGCCCTCTACCTGCTACTCGAAGACCTCATGTTTCTGCAGTCCGGCGCGCCCCAGTTAGTGCGCAACACTGACATCCAGGGCGAGCTCAAGAAACTCTCCGAAAACGCCGATTTTGCCTGGCTCCAGCGCGCCGCCGATGGGCTCGCCGAGGTTGAGCGCGGCCTCCGCCGCAACCTTCTGCGCTCGCTTTCGCTCGACGCTTTTGCGGCTGCGCTCGAGCCGCAGGTATGACCTCTCGGTAAGTTACGAATTCCGAAACCTCGTGACACAAATCATTGTCAGACTTACCCCTCTGTGGTACCGTACCTCATAAAGTTTCCCCCAACACCCACAGTCACAGTCGCAAGTGTTGTGGTATTTCTGCCGCCCCCGTGCGCAGGTGGTGACATATGAAAGAAACCCTGGACCCCATACCAGCTGAGCGGACCACCGACCAAACTGCCGACCAGGAAGGCTACGCCAATCGCAAGCTGATTCGCCCTTCCCTGAGCCGCAATAACGAGCACAATCACACCAATCACGGCCATAATCACGGCTCGAATCACACCAATGGCGAACGGCGGCCTGCGGCTTCCGCCAAGAAAACCGCTCCCTCCGAGCAGACCAACGCCGAAAATTTTTATTACCAGAAGCAGATGCAGAGCAAGACGCCCATGGTCATCGTCTTGCGCGACGGCGAAGAGGTTCACGGCACCATCGAGTGGTACGACAAAGCCTGCATCAAGTTGAGCCGCACCGGCGCGCCCAATCTCATGATCTATAAGCCCGCCATCAAGTACATGTTCAAGGAAGGCGAAATTCGGCGGTAGACGGCCCGTCAATGCGTTTCAATTCTCGTAATGTGCGCTCAGCGTAGGGAGCCCGAGTCTAGCGCTTCATCTTCCGCGCAGACAACTCCCCCAAAATCAACGCCAGTTTCTCGCCGCATTTTCTACTTCCTTCTCGCCTTCTACTTCTCCGCCAGCCTCTTCGGCGGTGCCTTTCTCGGGTGGATTGCCCTCCATCCCAAAAGTCCGCCCATCCGTGACTATGAAGAGCGCAACGCCCGGGCCTACGCGGCCGCACACTCGATCGAATTTCAGGATGTCGCGCTCACCGCGCCCGACGGCGCCGTTCTCAAAGCTCGGTATGAGCGGCCGCAGAATCCAAACGGCGATGCCGTCCTTCTCCTTCATGGTGTAGTCGACAACCGGCTCGGCGTCTATCCATTCAGCAAGTGGTTGCTTGACCGCGGCTATACCGTGCTGATGCCCGACGCGCGCCATCACGGCGCCAGCGGAGGCCTGACCACCTACGGCATCCGCGAAGTCGAGGACATTCGCCGCTGGATCGACTGGATCGAAAAAGACGGGCTGGAGAAAAAAGATCCGGTCCGCTGCATCTATGGCCTTGGCGAATCCATGGGCGGAATGGAACTGCTCGAAGCCTTGCCGCGCGAGCCCCGATTCTGCGCTATCGTTGCAGAGTCGCCCTCTGCCAGCTTTCGCGAGGAAGCCTACGGCCACTTCGGCCGCTCGCTCCACATCGGCCCTTGGCTGGGCCGGACATTCTTCCGGCCGACGCTCGACGCCGGAATCCTTTTCGTGCGTCTCCGCTATGGCGTCGACCTTGACGACGTGAACCCAGCGCAGGCCGTGGTCGGAAGCAGGGTTCCGATTCTTCTGATCCATGGCGAGGAAGACCGCAACGTCCTCCCCTACCACTCAGACCTGATTCAATCGATGAATCCACTGTCGATCGTAGTGTGGAAGGTTCCCGGCGCAGCCCACTGCGGAGCCTCGAAAGTGGCGCCGGAAGAGTTCAAACGGCGAGTGCTGCAATGGTTTGGAAATCACAATCAGCAGGTCTCGGCGTTTTCGGCTAGGTAGGCTCTGAGGTCGCGCTGGGTTTCTTTCCTTCAATTCTTATCCAGCCGCGTGTCCTCAGACAATCGAGAACCTTTGCATGCACTTCCGTCGTTCGTGTTTCGATACGCAGAAACCCATCGTGGCTGACAAAAACAAAGTAGTCCAGGGTTCCCCACGACCACTGTGGAACGTAATACGCGTCCCAGCCGACGAGCATGGGCTGCAGCATGCAGGCAACAGACTCAACGAATTCGTCGTGCCTAAAAAAATGTCCCGGTGCCACCTGAATCGATCGGTTCTCACCATAGCCCTGTCGAAATCGCTCCATCGTCGTCAAGATGACTGCCTCATCGTGGTCATTCCAGACACCCCACTGCGTAATCCAAAGTGACGCGGATCGGAAGTGAGACTCGTCGTAAGTCAAATGCGCGACTAGTCGCGCGAGATGAATGAGCTGATGAGGTTCCTGCACGTTGAGGGACACCGAGATCGCCATGGCCTCAGGATTTTCGAAACGCAGGTTGTGCCCTTCGCATCGCAAGTCTCCGTATCCTGCGAGGTCTGCGAGGAATTCCTGCATCTTCTCATCGGTTACAGCGATCACGCCTCACCTCGGGTCACAAGACCGAACGCCGATAAGCCAATACCGAACAGCCAAAAAGCGACCACCGAAGGACGAAGGCCGAACGACGAAGGACGCCCACTACAGCTTCGGTAGCACAATCCCCTTCTGCGCCTGATATTTCCCTTTGCGATCCTTATAACTGGTCTCGCAAACCTCATCCGACTGGAAAAAGAGAATCTGACACAGCCCCTCGTTGGCATAAATCTTTGCCGGCAGGGGAGTGGTGTTCGAAATCTCCAGCGTGACAAATCCCTCCCACTCGGGCTCAAAGGGCGTGACGTTCACGATGATCCCGCAGCGCGCATAGGTCGACTTGCCGACGCATACCGTCAGCACATCGCGCGGAATCTTGAAATACTCCACCGACCGCGCCAGCGCAAATGAATTCGGCGGCACGATCGCCACATCGGCATTCACGGTCACAAATGACCGCTCGTCAAAATGTTTCGGATCAACGATCGTGCTGTTGACGTTGGTAAAAATCTTGAATTCGTCGGCCACGCGCAGGTCGTATCCATAGCTCGACACGCCGTAGGAAATCACACCCTGGCTTACCTGCTTCTCCGAGTAGGGGTTAATCATGTCCTGCTCTTGCGCCATGCGCCGAATCCAGCGGTCACTCTTGATGCTCATGGAACTCCTTGGGAAATTTCGTAATTGGGTAATTTTGTAATTGAGTAATTGGGTAATTTCAAACCGGCGAATGAAGGCCAGAAGGACTGCAATTTCAAAATCTCTCAATTTCCCAATTACTCAATCTCTTTTGGCTGGTGCTGCCATATTACGAGAATGGTCCCCCCGTTGACAATCCAACCTATCTCCCATAGCATCAATAACTTGAGGCACGCTATTTCTCGCGAGAGAGGCATCCCTTGATCAAGCTCGATATCATCAACGAAGTGGTCAACCGCACTGGCATCACCAAAACAAAAGCGGAACTCGCCGTCGAAACCGTCTTTGAGAGCATGAAGAAGGCGCTCTCCACCGGCGACCGCATTGAACTGCGCGGCTTTGGCGTGTTCAACGTGCGCCCGCGCAAAACCGGCATCGGCCGCAATCCGCGCACCGGCGCTGAAGTCTCGATCCCGCCCGGAAAGGCTGTGCGCTTCAAGCCTGGCAAGGAGTTGCAGTCGATCGACTAGGCGGGCCGCGGTCGACTATGACTGCTATTGTCCAAGACTGCTATTGTCTAAGACTGGTTTTGTCTAAGATTGGTTTTGTCCAAGAAATCTGTTGTGTGAAAGAAGTGCTGTCAGAAAAGTGTTGCCGAGAGATTGGCGGCCGACCGCGGCTCCCGAGTTCTCCGATTGCAGAAGTTCATCACGAATGTCGAACGCTTGTGCTTTAACCTCTGCCCTCTGACCCGAAACCTCTGACCTGATTTTCGATGTCTGATCCCACGCCGACCTTTCCCGTCCTCGCCGCCGACCGGCCCCCTGGCGCCCGCTCGCAAGAGGTCTGGGTAATCGACCGTCCCCGCACGCGCTGGTGGCTCTACATTTTATTTCTCTTGCTTACCATGTTCAGCACCACCGTCGTCGGTGCGCGCATGGAGTCGAACTATCTCCGCCATCAGCCGATCATCTCCATCGACGACGACGCCTCCCAATGGTTTCCCATCGGCACTGCGCTCAAGGATCCCGCCACCCTTCTCGCCGGCCTCCCGTTCTCGCTCACGCTGATGTTCATCCTCTTCGCGCATGAGATGGGCCACTATCTCTATGCGCGCTATTACCGCGTTTACGCTACGCCGCCCTTCTTCGTGCCATTTCCCAGCCTGATCGGAACACTCGGCGCCTTCATCCGCCTCAAGAGCCGCATCCCCTCGCGCGCCGCCCTCTTTGATATCGGCATCGCCGGCCCCATCGCCGGATTCATCCCCGCCTGCATCGCGCTCTTCGTCGGCCTCCGGATGTCGCATCCCATCGTCGGCCATCCTTCCCCGCAATTCGAACTCGGATTTCCTCTGGCATTCAAACTCGCCCACAGCCTCCTCGGAATGCGCCAGCCTTTATCCGCGCTCTCGCTGCATCCCATCGCCGCCGCCGCCTGGGTCGGCCTCTTCGCCACCGCTCTTAACCTGCTCCCCGGTGGACAACTTGATGGCGGCCACATCCTGAACTCCATTTCGCCGCCGCTGCATCGCGTCGTGACAATCCTGACCGTCCTCTCGCTTGTTCCCCTGGGAAAATATTTCTGGACTGGCTGGTTCGTCTGGGCCATCCTTCTCGGCATCACGCGAAATCATCCGCCAGTTCCGCGCTATCCCTCCGTCGCCGGACGCCGCATCGGTGTCGCCATCTGCGGCTTAATAATCCTGATCCTAAGCTTCACGCCAGCCCCGTTTACGCACAGCTCAGGTAAAGAAGTCTGGCCCGAATTCCGCGACGATACTCGCGACGCCTTCCACGACCTTAGCGACGAAGTAAAGCACCGAATGCATCGCAACTGAAGTGTCATTTCTAGGGCTTGCTCATAGCTCATAGCTCACAGCTCATAGCTGTTTTCACATCAACCACAACGCATCCACATCCACCACAATCTGCGTCCGCGGAATCTTCCGCGCTCCCGCCTCCGCCAGCATCGCCCGCAGCAGCGCATTCATCTTCTCGCGGCTCGGCGACTTCAAAATAAAGTGATAACGATAATCGCGCTTCAATCGCGTGATCGGCGACGGCGCCGGCCCCAGGACGCGAATCCCTTCATGGCGCGTCTTCTCGAACCATCGCCCCAGTTCGCCCGACCAGGCCAGCGCCTCGTCCAGCTTCTCGCTGCGCACAATCACATTGGCAATCGCGCTGTACGGCGGATAGTGCATCCAGCTGCGGAACTGTAATTCTTTGTCGTAGAAGCCGGCAAAGTCGTGCCGCGCCGCAAACTGTACCGCATAATGATCGGGGAAATATGTCTGTAAAATAACCTTCCCCGGCGACGACCCGCGTCCCGCCCGCCCCGCCACCTGCGTCAGCAGCTGAAACGTTCTCTCGGCCGCGCGAAAATCCGGCAAGCCCAGAGCCGTGTCGGCGCCTACGACTCCCACCAGCGTCACGCCATGCACGTCGTGCCCTTTGGCGATCATCTGCGTGCCAACCAGCATGTCGAGTTCGCCTTCGTTCAGCGCATTGAGCGCACGTTCAAAATCCTCGCGCCCGCGCACCGTATCGCGATCGAGACGTCCTATGCGCGCCTGCGGAAACATCCCATGCAGCAACTCTTCCAGCTTCTCCGAGCCGGTCCCGACAAAATACACATACTCGCTGCCGCACTCGCCGCACTTCTTCGGCACGGGCACGATCGAGCCGCAGTAGTGGCACTCCATCTTGTGCTCGCGCTTGTGGTGCGTCATGGAAACCGCGCAGTTTCTGCACTGCAATGCTTGTCCGCAGGCCCGGCAGAGTGCGACCGGAGAATATCCACGCCGGTTGAGCAGCACCATTACCTGCTCTTTCTTTTCCAACCGCTCGCGGATCTCCTCGGCCAGCTTGCGCGAGATCACCGGCTCCTTGCCGGTTTGCTGAAACTCCTGCCGCATGTCGAGAATTTCCACTTCGGGCAGCGGCCTCTGCTCCACGCGATCCGGCAATTCCAGCAGCGCATACTTGTGTTTCTTAGCGTTGTAATAAGACTCCAGCGACGGCGTAGCCGACCCCAGCACGACCGCCGCGCCCGCCATTTTCGCCCGCATCACCGCCACATCGCGTGCATGATACCGCGGCGTCTCCTCCTGCTTGTATGACCCATCCTGCTCCTCGTCGACAATCAAAAGCGCAAGATCGCCAACCGGAGCAAATACCGCCGAACGCGTCCCCACCACAACACGTGCATTGCCACGTTTAATGCGATGCCATTGTTCCGCGCGTTCATCGTCGGTGAGGCCCGAGTGCAGGATGGCAACCTCATCTCCGAAAACCTGAATCAGATCCGCTGCCATCGCCGGAGTCAGCCCAATCTCCGGCACCAGCAGAATCGAAGATCGTCCCTGCTCCAGCACCGAGCGCATCGCTGCCAGATAAACCGCAGTCTTGCCCGAGCCGGTCACCCCGTACAGCAGCATCCCGGTAAACGCGCGCGCCGAAACCCCCTCCAGAATTTTCGCCAGCGCCGTCTTCTGCGCCGGGCTGAACTCAAATTCAAACGGCGACCGCCGGGGTTTCATCGTCGAAGCCATGAACTCCTGCGGCTCTTCCACAATTTCAACCATCCCGCGCCGCACCAGCGTCCCCAAAGTTGTCCGGGGGACATTGAGTCCGTTCAACGTGTCGACCGGCACGCGTCCGCCTGACGCGGCCAGGGCTTCGATCAACGTCCGCTGGTTGTCATTAAGGCCGTAGCGCCGGCGTCCCGCCGGCCGTCGCGAGAGCTCGCCCTGAGCTTGCCGAAGGGGCGCCCCGCCCTTGCCGCCCAGAATCTCGCATTCAAGGACAGATCCCGAGGGTTCCCCATTCAATCGCGCACTTTGCGATTGAGTGGGATCCTGGGTCGTATCCGTCGCGACGCCTTCCGCCCCCACCAGCACCGCCACCTTCACCATCCGCGCTGCGTCCCGCGTTGCCGAAACATCTTCGCGCGCGATCCACTTCTTGCGCGCCATCCCCGCCAGCAATCCCTTCGAAACCCGCGTCGCGCTCCGCAACCGCGCCTCCACCACGCGCTCGCCCTCGCGCTCGGCCAGATAATCCAACACGCGAAACTCCACCATTTGCTCTTCCGATGACCGCTGCGAACGCCCCGGCGAGCCCTGCATCGCCGCCAGATGCAGCGCCAGTTGTCCTTTTTCGGTTATCCGATACGCGATCGCGCGCTTGAACTCCGCCGAAAGCGGCAGCATCGTGCGCAACACTTCGCCAATCGGCGCGAGGTAATAACCGGCAATCCACTTCCCAAGTTTCAGCAGTTGCTTATCGAGAACCGGCGAAGCATCGAGCGCCTCAATGACGTTCTTGAGCTTGAGGCCTTTTCCGCGCTGCGCCTCCTTTGAAACTCGTGCCGGCGATTCGGACTTAGGGACTTCGGCAGTCCCCAGTTCCGCCAGCGCCGCATTAGAAACATCGTGAATCTGCAACACCGGGAAGGGCACGGCTTCAGCCGTGCCGGCTAGCGGCGCTGAAGAAGCGGGGGGCTTTAGCCCCTGGGGGTCCACACGGATCGTGTTGAGCACATCCGCAGAGCCCGTACTCACCCCCGGCGCACGATCATGCAATTCCACCACCACCCCCACCATGCGCTGCTGCCGGAAAGGCACCAGCACGCGTCCGCCCACCACCGGCTCCATGCCGGGAGGAATGGCATAAGTGAACGCCATGTCGAGAGGTACGGCGAGCGCGACGTCGCAGAAGAGAGGCATGGACACGCAGATCAATTCTACCGATTCAACCGCCACGTCGTTTTGCGCGCTGCGTGGTGTCTAATTGTGTATGCGTCGACTGTGGCAAATCGTTTTACCAGTCCTCGGGTTGTCGCTCTTTGGAGGTATAACTCGCGCCGCACTTGAAGGGCGTCAGATGGAGAAAGTCCACGGGCAGTACTTCTGGTGGGCCTCCATCCCTCTTGACACCCATCGCATCGACCCCAAGCAAAATACTGTGGACCGCCGCACTCAGATCGGCGAAGGGCGGGCCAGTTGGGATCCGCGTGTTATCGAGGATCGCGGTACTGACGAGGCTGATGCTCGTGTCGGCGTTCCCTGCGTTCTTTATTGGGATACCGTGCGTTCGCATTCTTGGGCGACTCGGTGTCAGCGACGTGTCGACTTTCCTTGTCCTGATGCCGCTATTAATCGCAGCATGGTATTACCTAATCGGCGCCGTGATTGATCGCTGGGCCTATCGGCGATTGCGACGTCAGTAGTGGGGCATCTGCATTGGCCAACGAATTCCCGAACTTGGAATGCTTCGCTACAATTTCAGAGACATCCGGAAAAAAATTCCTTGACTTGGCCAATAGTCCTCCTGACCATCAAATAGGCAGCGCTCATGCAAGAGCCCAGCGCGAAACCAGCCGCCCAGGCGGCAATGCAAGCTAAGATCTTTGAAATGAAGACTTTGATGGGATGATAACTGAAGGGTAAATAGCTAAGTTATTGAATATAAAGAATCGCATCAGTCGGCTCGCACGCTAACTGATTTTTTTTCAATACTTTGCCTGTAACTCCTTATTCCCGAATACTTTGCGAGGAATTTTCTCGTAAAGTATTGATTTTAATAGACGGCGCAAGGGGGGAGGGGAGGCAAAATGCGGCGGCATCCCCTCCCGACCGCGATGAAGGCGAGTCGGCAAAACAGGAAAATGGTTTTTTCTCCGTGTCTCGGCGGTGAGAAGAGGTTAAGAGCGCATTACCGAACCGCCGGCGCCTTCAACCCCAGCTCCTTCATCACCATCTGCAAATCCTTCCAGGCCTCGCCCTTCTGTCGCGGGTCGCGCAGCAAAAATGCCGGATGATAAGTCACCGCCAATTGGCAGCCACTCCAGTCCGGATCGTTGCTCTTCACTCCGGCCGGCTTGAAATCATAAAAGCGCCCACGCAACTGGGCCATCGACGAATTCATCGCCAGCAAAGTTTTCGCCGCCGTCGCGCCGAGCGCAACGACCACTTTCGGTTTGATGACCGCAATCTGCCGCATCAAGAATGGCGAACAGGTCTCGCACTCTTCTCGCTCCGGTGTACGATTTCCGGGTGGACGGCACTTAACGATGTTCGCGATGTAAACCTGGTCGCGCGTGATGCCCATCGCCTTGATCATGTTGTTGAGCAGTTGCCCGGCGCGCCCCACGAAGGGCTCGCCCTGCTCGTCTTCGTCGGCACCCGGGCCTTCACCGACGAACATCAGCTCCGCTGTTGGATTGCCCACGCCAAAAACAATCTGCTTTCGTCCCTGCTTGTGCAGTGGACAGCGCGTGCAGTCGCCAAGGTCCTCGCGAATAATCTTCAGCGCCTCTACAGGATTGCCGGCCGAATACTCGGGCTTCGCCTCGAGCACTTCAAGAATATTCTCCTCGACCGTGGTCGCGCGCGCCGCACCAGACTTGCGTGGACTCATCTCATCTCCGAAAGTTGTTTCCGTTTGAATTTCCGCGACCCGCGCGGCCATTGGCGCAAGGGCCGTTTCGCTCAAAGGCTGCCGGTAGAAATCGTAAATGCCAAGATCGTGGTAGAAGCGAATGCGCGCGGCCAGCGCGCTCCGAAGTTCAGGATCGAGCGTACGAGGCATCGCGGACAAGGATAACATTCCGGCGAAAGCTTTCTCACCACGAAGTCACAGAAACAGAGAAGAACCATTTCTTGTCATCCCGAGCCCGGGCACCGCGAGTGGACGAGGGATCTGCAGTTTGCTGCGACCTCATCGAGCGTGCGCGAGTAGACCAGAGGAAAAGTGCCTTCTCCGTGACTCTGTGTCTCCGTGGTGAAAAAGGGTTTGGAAGCGGAAGGTCAGCAAGTGGAAACTGCGCTACGCTTGCGAATTTTCACGACCGTATCGAGCACGCGCTGCGCCACTTCCCACTTCGAGGTTTCGGGAACCTCGACAACTTCATCCTGCAAGATGATCGTCACCGCGTTGCGATCCGAATCAAAGCCAACGCCCTCGCGCGAAACGTCGTTGGCCACGATCGCATCCAGCGATTTCGTCACCAGCTTTTTGCGCGCATTCTCGAGCACGTTGTCCGTCTCGGCAGCAAAGCCGATTACGATCTGCGCAGGTTTTCTATGACGGGCAATCTCCGCCAGAATGTCGGCCGTTGGCTCGAGTTCGAGCGTCATCGCGCCCTTGCGCTTGATCTTCTTGTCGGCTGAAGTGGCCATCCTGAAATCCGCGACCGCCGCAGTCTTGATCACCACCGAACTTTCCGGCAACAGCTTCAACACCGCAGCCCGCATCTCTTCCGCAGTCTCGACGCGAGTAAGTTCTGCCGCTCCAGGAGGAATGATCGCGGTCGGACCGCTCACCAGCAGAACCCGTGCTCCGCGCCGCAACGCCGCCTCCGCGATCGCAAATCCCATCCGTCCGCTCGAACGATTGGTCAGGTAGCGAACCGGATCGATCTTCTCTCGCGTCGGCCCCGCGGTGACGAGAATAGTTTCTCCCGACAAATCCTGCGACGCGCCCAGCGCTTCGAGCACTGCCGCCACAATCGTCTCATTCTCAGCCAGGCGTCCCGCACCAGTCATTCCACACGCCAGATAGCCGCTTCCCGGATCGACGATGCGAACTCCGCGCTTGCGCAGGATCTCAAGATTCGCCTGCGTTGCCGCGTGGTTCCACATGTTGACGTTCATCGCCGGAGCGACGACCACAGGAGCAGTTGTCGCCAGATAAAGTGTGGAGAGGAAATCGTTGGCGATGCCTTGCGCAAAGCTGGCGATCACGTTGGCGGTCGCGGGCGCAACCAGCAGTGCGTCAATCGACTGCGCAATAGCGATGTGTTCGATGGCCGACTCGACGTTCGCTTGCGTGTCGTTGCCCGAAGAACTCGATCCGAAAAGATCCGTGATCACCTTTTCGCCGGAGAGCGCCGCGAACGTGAGCGGCCGAACAAATTCCTGCGCGGCGCGCGTCATCACAACTTGCACGCGAATCCCGCGATCCTCCAGCAAACGGACGATTTCCGCCGCTTTGTAGGCCGCAATTCCGCCACTGACGCCCAACGCGATTTTCATCGTTTATATAGATGCGGCAAAGGTCTACGCGTCTTCAGCAAATGCTTTGGCCGGGACGGTCGGTTCGGGAGCGAGCGCGGGAAGCTCGGGAATAACCCATTTCACTTTCCCGGCCTTGATTTCATCCTGGGCGATGCGGCATGGTTTGCGCGAGATGGTTTCGATCGCCGGTGGAGCGCCACCTTGCAGTTGCCGAGCCCGCCGTGCCGCCACCAGAATGTAGCGGTAGTTGCTGTCAAATCCTTCGATCAGCTTCATAGACTCTCCCCTGACAAACATCTTACCTTGATTGAAAGTTACGCCCTAGTTACCAGTGGGTACTGCTCCAAAAGAAGCCAGAATCGGTTGCACCCGCTCGCGTGCCTGCTCCAGTTGACACTCGCGCGCGGTGTCCAGCCATTGTCTCTCTTGAAGTGTTGGCGCCTTCCCGCTTCTCTTGATCCGCTCGGCGAGCACGATTGCCTTCAACTCATCGGCCGATTCCTCGAGCAGGTTGTTCACAAGAATGTAGTCGTATTTCGAATAATTCTCAATCTCCCGGCGCGCCGTGTCCAGCCGTCGCCGAATCGTTTGTTCCGGATCGGTGCCGCGCGAACGCAGCCTCCACTCCAGCTTTTCGCGGTCCGGGGGAAGAATGAAGATGCTGATCGCATCCGGCAGTTTCTCCTGCACCTGCGCCGCGCCCTGCACGTCGATATCGAGCAGCAGGTCGGTGCCGCGCTGTTCGCTCTCGCGGAGAAAGCGCCGCGCCGTTCCATAGTAATAGCCGAAAACGCAGGCGTGCTCGAGGAATTCGCCGGCTGCAATCATTGACTCGAACTCCTCCTTCGCCACGAAGTAGTATTCTTTGCCGTCCTGCTCGCTGCCGCGCGGCGGTCGCGTCGTATACGAAATCGAAAAGTCGAGCCCGCGCACCATCTTGAACAGTTCGTTCACAAGGGTCGACTTTCCCGAGCCCGACGGCGCCGAAACGATAAAGACAATGCTCATTCGAGGTTCTGCACCTGCTCGCGCGATTTTTCGATCTCCGACTTCATCAGCAGTCCCGCCTCCGTAATTTTCAAAGCTTCGCCGGCCAAGCCCGACGTCTTCGAGAGTAACGTATTGGCCTCGCGATTCATCTCCTGCAAGAGGAAGTCCATTTTCTTGCCGACCTCGCCATCCGCGCCGAGCAGCGCCTCAAAATGCTGCACGTGCGTGTTGAGCCGCACCAACTCTTCCTGAATGTCGCTGCGATCGACCAGCACCGCTGCCTCCTGCAGAATCCGGTCCTTATCGATCTGCGCCCCGAACATCTCGCGCATGCGTGATTGCAGACGATCGGCATAGGTTCGCAGCACCGCGCTGCGATGGACCTCGATGCCCTCCGCAGCCTCGCGCAGGTGCTTCATGCGTTCGCGCAACTCGCGCTCGATTCCGCGGCCTTCATCTTCCCGCATCTGGTTCAGCCGCGACAGCGCTTCTTCGACGCTTCCCATCACCGCATCGTCGAGTTCTTCATCCGTGCGTTCGCTGCCGGAGTCCATCGCGCCCGGCATGCGCAGCACGACGTTGAGATCGGGCTCTCCGCTTACGCCGAATTCCTCCGACGCCGAGCGAAACGCCTGCACGTAGCTGGAAACGAGTTGCCGGTTCAGCGTGACGCCGTTGCTGGTCGTGTAATCGAGGGTCAGCGTCACCTCGACGTGGCCGCGGACCAGTTTTTCTTTTAGCAGCCGCCGCAGCTTCATTTCGAGCGCATCAGTATCAGAGGGAAGGCGGAAGTGCAGATCGAGAAAACGATGGTTGACCGACTTGAGCGCGAGGGCAAAGGCGAGGCGCGGGCTTGCCTGTCCTCGTACCTGCGCGTATCCCGTCATGGAGCGAAGGGGCATAAAGGCGGCTCTCAGTTAGTTCCTGTCTCTACTGCCACCGCAAATCTTTTGCAAAGCCAAACCCCAGATCCCTTACTTGGAAGCGGCGCCGGCGCGCGAGGCGTCAATTCTTGTTACATCGCTGAGCGGCCGCTCCGCAAACTGGAGTTCGTATAAGCGCCGGTACGTTCCCGCCTTCTCGATCAGTTCCTCGTGGCTGCCGCTCTCGTTGATCGTGCCATTTTCGATCACCACGATGCGGTCGGCGCGGCGAACCGTAGAAAGCCGATGCGCGATTACAAACACAGTACGCCCCATCATCAGATTTTGCAGTGCCGCCTGCACCAGCGCTTCCGATTCGCTGTCGAGCGCCGAGGTCGCTTCGTCAAGAATCAGGATGGGAGCGTTCTTGAGGATCGCGCGCGCAATCGCAATGCGCTGCCGTTCGCCGCCTGACAAACGTACACCGCGCTCGCCAATCATCGTATCGTAACCCTCGGGCAGCGCCGAAATGAACTCGTGCGCGTGAGCCGCCTCCGCCGCCGCCTCCACCTGCTTGGCGGAAACATGAGGCTGGCCATAGGCAATGTTGTTGCGTAGTGTGTCATTGAAGAGCACCGTCTCCTGCGTGACGATGCCGATCTGCGAGCGCAGCGAAGCGAGTGTCACATCGCGAACGTCGTTCTCGTCGATCAGAATGCTTCCGCTCGTGACGTCGAAGAATCGCGGGATGAGATGCACCAGCGTGCTTTTGCCCGCGCCGCTCGATCCCACCACCGCCAGCACTTCGCCCGCTTTCACCTCAAGATTGATACCGTGCAGCACGTCACGCGAATCTTCGCCGCTGCTGTAGGAGAATGCGACATCGTCGAAGCGGATATCACGCGAAAATTTGCCCAGTTGTTTGGCGCCCGCCTTTTCGCGGACTTCATCTTCCATGTCCATGAACCTGAAGATTTCGGACGAAGCTCCCACCGCCTGCTGAAAATTGTTGTTGAAGAGCGCGAATTTCCGCACCGGCTCGTAGAGCTTGAAGACCGCGACGATGAAGGCGAGAAACTGCCCTTCCTTCACGATGTGGTGATTGATTTGATTGCGGCCTAGCAGCAGCAGCAGCGCAATCGCGATTGCACCCAGGATATCCATCAACGGAGAGCTGATAGCAAAAGCCGCTACCAGTCGCAGGTTCGCGCGAAACAGCCGCCGCGCCGCCGCCTGGAAGCGCTGCATCTCCCAGTGCTCCATGCTGAACGCTTTTACGATGCGGTTGCCGGTGATGGTTTCGTGCAGGATGTTCTGGATCTCGGCAAGTTTGTCCTGGCCGCCCCGCGTTTTACTGCGAACCTGGCGGCCGATTTTGCGGGAAGAGTACAGGATAACCGGCAAGAACAGCAGCAACACCCAGGCGAGTTTTCCTCCGAGCAGGACGACCACGACGGCAATAAAAATGAAGCTGAAAAACTGTTGCAGGAATTCGGCGAGCACCGTTGACATGGCGAACTGCACGCGCTCGATGTCGTTGATGATGGTCGAAAGCAGTGTGCCAGTGGTGTGCCTGGAAAAGAAGGCTGCCGACCGCCGCAGAAACGCGTTGTACAAATCGTCGCGCAGGTCGGTGATCATGCCATAGCCGGCATAATTCACCAGGTAGGTTCCGGCGTAATCGAAAATTCCTTTGAGCACCGTTGCCGCCACCAGTGCAAAAGCTACGGCCGTCCATGGATTCTGAAAATGCGATGGAATGACCTGCTTCAAGTCAAAAGCGCGGCCAGTCCCTGGGGTCGGAAACAATTGCAAGCCCTTTTCCTGCGACAGGGGATTCAGCACGCTGTCGAAGATCGGGCCAATCAGCAGAAGCCGGAATGCTTCCAGCAATCCGACCAGCGCCATCAACAAAACGGAAGCGATAAACGGAAGGGAATAAGGCAGCAGATACCGCAGTACGCGGCCCAGTTGACGGGGCCGGGCTCCGGCTTCCGAGATGTGCGCGCCCGCCAGTGTGCTCGTTCCCATGCCTGTAAGGCTCAATTCTACAGTGTTCGCGCTGGGCTTGGCGTTGCCGGCCGTTCAGTTTGATCGCACGGTGGTCGCGGCAGTGAACGACGACCCGCGGACGGAGCTTATCTCGGCGAGTCCCGATGCTCAATCTTCACTTTGTAGCCCGCCTTGCGCAAGCGCTTGCCCACGTCTTCGGCAATCATTACCGAGCGATGCTGTCCGCCCGTGCACCCGAAGCTGATTGTCAGGTAGCTCTTGCCCTCGTGAATGTAGTGCGGCAGCAGATAGACGAGCATTTCAGATATCCGGTTGATGAACTCCTTGGTCTGCGGGAACGATCGAATATATTTGGCCACGCGCGGATGCTTGCCGGTCAGGGGCCGGAACTCCGGCACGAAATGCGGGTTCGGCAGGAAGCGCACGTCGAACATCAGGTCGGCGTCGTCGGGCACGCCGTGCTTGAATCCAAAGCTGACGCAGGAAACAAGCATCTTCTGCTGCGTGCTGGAAGCTTGCTGGAACTGGTCCGTGAGGTGCGACCTTAATTCGTGGACGTTGAACTTCGAAGTATCGATGACGAGGTCGGCCAGGGCGCGGATGGCGCGCAGATGGCGCCGTTCCGCCGCCAGCGAAGCTCGCACCGTCGTGCTGGTTCCGAGCGGATGCGGCCGCCGCGTCTCGCTGAACCGCCTCAGCAGAACCGGATCGCTCGCTTCGAGATAAATGACGCGCGTCGGAATCAGCCGTTTCACTGACTTTAAAATCGCCGGCAGCTTTTCGAGTTGTGTTCCCTCGCGCACATCGACGACCAGCGCGGTGCGCGGAATCTCGCCGGACTGCAACGCGATCTCGGCAAAACGCGGAATGAGCTCTACCGGCAGGTTGTCGACGCAGTAGAAGCCAAGATCCTCGAAGGCCTTGAGCGCCGACGCCTTCCCCGATCCGCTCATGCCCGTGATGATGACTAACTCGGAGCCTTCGCGATGCTTGCCCGGCCTAAGTTCGGATTCGCGGCGCGCCTTCTTCGCAACTTGCCCGCGCCCGCTCAAAGTCAGCGCCCGCTTGTGTTGAGCACCAAGTGCCATGTGTCGCATCTTAGCATCTTGTCCACGAGTTACCAGTTTATGAGCCGAATAAAAGCGCTAAGGCTCGCTCTCCACCGTGGCTGCGACCAGCGTCGATTTCTTCGGCGTCGTCGTAATGACCACCACGCTGACCAGAACAAACAGCGTCCCAAGGATCGTGCGCAAGCCCAGCGCTTCTCCGCCAAGAAAGTATCCGACGATCACGGCTACCACCGGATTGACGTACGCATACGTTCCCACCTTCGTGGGCGACTCATGGTGAATCAGCCACACGTACGCGGTAAAGGCTCCGATGGAGCCGGCAACAATCAGATACAGCAACGCGAACCACGCGCCGCGCGAAACGCTGAATGGATGAAAGTCCCGAAACTCTCCGAGCATCGCCGCGGTCAGAGCCAGTAACACACCGCCGGCAAACATTTGCGCTCCGGAACTCATCACCTTCGACGCCGGCAGGGGTAGCTTGCGGGAAATCGCTGCGGCAATCGACCAGCTGATTGCGGCGACAATCAGCGCCAGCGCTCCGGACCGGTCGATTGCCGGCCCGCCCACGTTCATGGACTTGCTCACCAGCACTGCCACCCCGGCAAGTCCTGTGAGGAGCGCCGCTGCCAGTCGCCCCGTCAGCCGTTGCGTTCTTAGAAAGACGATCTCCGCAAGCGCCATGAACGCCGGAATCGTTGCCAGCATCACTGCGGCAACTCCCGAAGGCACCCGCCGTTCCGCCCAGAAGAGCAGGCCGTAATCGAGCACAAAAATCAGAAAGGCAAGTAGCAACGCCGATATCCATTCGCGCGAACTCGGAGACTTTTCGCCCTGGGCCAAAGTCCATAGATAAAGGACGACTCCCGCCGCCAGAAAACGCATTGCCGCGAACAAAAACGGCGGAACCTCCGCCACTCCTATGCGGATCGCAAGGTAGGTCGATCCCCACACGAAATAGATCATCGCGAACGCGACCAACGTTTGCCACTTCGGCGGATTGGATTTGGCTTCCACGCTGGCTTCTTCTACACTCTACCAATTCTTACGGATGCCCTTCACCGCCGTTCCCGGATGGGCATCGCTGGCATTCTTCTGTAGTGACGATCATCGCCATCGCTGCGCGATTGTCTCATTCGCGCCGGAACACGAAACCTGTTTCCTTGCATCTAAAGGATGCATTAGTCGTCGGATTCGAATGCGAAAGTTTTGCGGCAGCATCGGGAAGGGAATTGCCGCCGTTGCGGTGTCGATCGCGCTGCTTCTCGCGGTTCTATCTTTAGGCCATGCCGGCGATGGAGTGTCCGCCCAGCCTGCGCCTTCCACCGATCTTGTCGTGCAAAACCTCATGGCCGCAAACGCCCGTCGCGCGGCCGCTCTCCGCGGCTATCGGAGCAAGCGCGTCTATAACCTTGAGTACTCTGGTCTGTTCGGCGGGCATGCCGAAATGCAGGTGGAAGCTACCTACCGCGCTCCCAACAACAAAGAATTCAAAGTAATCTCCGAGAGCGGCTCCAAACTTCTTATCCGGCAGGTGTTGCAGAAGCTGCTGCAATCCGAAAGCGAAGCCCAGGAAGAGCGAAACCGGAAAGCGCTCGAAATCAGCCCGGCAAACTATATCTTCAAGCTGGAGAACACCGAACATTCCGTCGATGGCGACTTCTACGTGCTGAGTGTGAAGCCGCGCAGCAAGAGCAAATACGTCTACAACGGCAGAATATGGGTCGATGCGCGCGACTATGCCATCGCGCGTATGGAGGGCTCGCCGGCAAGCAATCCGTCATTCTGGGTGAAGAATATCCAAGTGCAGTATCAGTGGGCGAAAATTAGCGGCTTCTGGTTGCCCGTGCACAATTACTCGGTGACCAGCGTCCGCCTGGGCGGCAGGGCAGTGCTCAATATCAGTTATTCGGATTACCAGGTCAGCGCCGGATCCCAGGCACCGGCCAAAACGGCGGACAAGAATCCGGTTCTACCTGATCCTTCTACGCTCACTCTCCAGCCGCATTTCTGACTGCCAGTCTCCGCTTTTCCCGTTACTCCTACACGTTTTCCCGATTACGAGCGTAATAGCATTCGTCCGAAAATGCACTTTCCACTGCGTTCGATCGGGGTACCCTGAACCCAGGAAAATCCCCGCGCATCAGGGTCTCTCGACTTCATGGAAAGCCTTCACGGCAAGCTCCTCGGAAGATACGAGATCGTGGCGGAAGTGGGCCGCGGTGCCATGGGTGCTGTCTATAAGGCGCGTGATCCTAAGATCGACCGTTTCGTCGCCATCAAAACAATTCTGCTTCACCAAAGCGTGGTTCAGGAGCAGCAGGAATTTCGCCGCCGCTTTTTCGTCGAGGCACAAGCTGCCGGCCGCCTGCTCCATCCCGGCATCGTTACGGTATTCGATGTCGGCGAAGATCCTCAAACCTCCGATCCTTATATCGTGATGGAGTACATCGAGGGTCACACGCTGCGCGAGTTGCTCGCCAGCAACGGCAAGAAGCTGCCGCTCGAGGAAGCTCTGCGAATTGCGCAGGAAGTGGCCGAGGCGCTCGATTACGCCCACAGCCAGGGCGTCGTTCATCGCGACATCAAGCCGGCAAATATCCTCATCACCAAACAAGGTCAGGCCAAGATTTCCGATTTCGGCATCGCGCAGCTCGATCTGACGCAGATGACCTTGCCCGGCCGCGTGCTCGGGACTCCCGCCTATATGTCTCCCGAGCAACTCGAGGGCGAACGCGTCGATGGCCGCTCCGATCTGTTTTCGCTGGGCGCCATCCTCTACACGTGCGTTACGGGCTATCGGCCTTTTCAGGGGAACAGCGCCACTACCGTCTGCTTTAAAGTGGCTAACCGCGACCCCCTGCCCGCGACCGCGCTCGCTCCGGAGACGCCCCATGAACTTGATGCGATCATCGAGCGTGCCCTGGCGAAAACTCCCGCCGAGCGCTATCAGCGCGGCCAGGACTTTGCCGATGATCTGCGCAAGCTTCGCGAGAAGCGTCCTGCGCATAAGAGCCAGATGTGGTTTTCGCCGCCTGCCGGCCGCCGCGCGTGGCTCGATGGAAAGCCGCCCGCCGAAGCCCCGCTCCAGGCGATTTCATCCTCGCGGATGAAGTCGCCGCCAGTTCCTCCGCAAAAAAAATCCATGCAAGGAGTGAAGCTGCCGGCCACCCCTCCGCAAAAAAGTTCCACCTTCGGCTTTGTGTTCTCCTCGTGGCAGGCGCAAACCGCCATCGGCATTCCGCTCTTTGCCGCCGCCATGATCGTCAGCCTGTTTGCCTGGCACGAGATTCGAGACCAGCGCACGTCTCCGAAAACTTCAGCCCAGGGCGGAAATCAAATGGGCGCGGCGCTGCAAGTTCAAACCCCTGTCCCCGCCACGGGCTCGGCCGCTGACTCGGTCGTCGCACTTCAAACTCCGGCAAATTCGCAAACGGATCGGATTCCGGACATCGATGCCGAGCCAACCGCCGCGTTCGACGATTCGGCTCCAAAGAGCCGAGTCTCTCACCTGTACGCATCGACGAACTCAGCCACGGCTCCGAAAGAGTCGAGCGCTGACGAATCAAGTGCCGCCAATCGCTCCACGGAGGTCGGCAATCGGCCCGCGAGCACAAAAGCAAAATCGAAGAGCGTGGCCGCGACTGCCGCTCCAAAGTCTGCTCCGAAAGGCCCCACGACTGTAGCCGCGAGTAAGCAGCCGCCGAAACAACTCCAGGTTTCGCAACCTGCTATTTCCGCGAGCGCGGCGGTCGCGGATTCCAACCTCGAAATTCGTATCGACAACCGCTTCGCCGATGCCTCGTTAAAAGTTTGGGTGGACGAAACTTTGGCTTACGCCCACCCCCTTCATGACGGTCACAAAAAGCGTCTGATCCTGCTTGGAGGCGGGGCCAAGGATGCGGTCACCATTCCAGTTTCCGCGGGCAAACATGCCCTGCGCATTGAAGTGCGCTCGGCGGCCGAGCAGTACGACGAAACTAAGACCGTCGACGGCGAATTCCTCACCGGCGGCGGCCTCAGTCTTTCAGTCACTTTCGACAAGCACAGCAAGGATATGCGGCTCGCTCTCGGCAACGAGTAACTCAATCGCGATCTGCATTCCCCCCTCCCGCGTCCCGGCTTCGCTGGCGGCGCAAGCCCGCGGCAAAACGTAGCTACAAGAACAGCCGATTTCGGATAAAATTCTAGCCTCGTCGGTCTGCGCGTTGCCGCGTGCCAGTTCCACGGTCCCTTCCCGCCGGTGAATCGGTTCGGCAACAGTGGGGAAGCATTCCGCATCCAGATGGCAATGCCCGCTTTGACTCCAACTCTGCCTGCACGTCGGGAAACTTCTCGCGGCAAGGGCCCGAATCTGCCCCCAATCCGGGGCGGCGGAGACGATGGCCGCCCCGATTCCGGTCCCAACGATCATTCTCTGCGCCTGCGTCGCGCCCGCATCGGCCTCGCCATCGCTCTCACCCCAATTCTTCTTCTATTCGTCTCCTTCACCACCGCCTATTTCTTCGGCGAAAAATTGCCCAGCTTCGATTCCAGCGGTAACACTATGTTGCGCAGTTGGAGGCCAGTCCCTCTGCCCAACCTGCTCTTTCTCGTCAATACGCTTGTCTTGATCGCCAGCAGCCTCAGCGTCGATCTCGCCCGCCGCAAGCTCGCCCGCCGCGTCGTCCTCGCCCCGGCCGCCGCCATTCCCGGCGTCTCGCTCGGCCGCGAAGAAGAGTTCCCCTGGCTCGGCGTGACCATCCTTCTCGGCCTGACCTTTCTAACCGGCCAATTCTTTGCTTGGAGAACTCTGGCCGCACGCGGCTTCTTCGTCGCCACCCAGCCCAGCAGTTCCTTCGTCTATCTGATGACCGGCGCCCACGCCATCCATCTTCTTGGCGGCGTACTGGTGCTGGCATTCGCCGGAACCACCGTCGTCCTGCGCCGCAGCCTCGAATCGCGCTACATCGCCGTCGACGTCACCGCCTGGTACTGGCACTTCATGGCTCTATTATGGATTTACATCCTCGCGCTGCTTGAACTCACGCGCTAAGACGGGAAAACAAAGGCTGGGAAGAAGAGCTGGAAACAAAAGCGGGTGCCCCAGGTCTCGTGTAGTTCGAGACCTGGGAACCACAACTGTATGTACTATAGCGAGGAAACTCGACCCCGAGCGGAACTCCTAACCTCGCGCAATCCCTACCGCGGATACTGCCCCGAAATATACCCTTCCAACTCCTCAATCGTCTGTGCCTGTCCGGAGATCGTCCACCGCACCAGATCGCCAATCGAGACAATCCCCACCGGCTGGTCATTTTGCACCACCGGCAAATGCCGGAACCGCCGGTTCGTCATAATCGCCATGCACTCGTCCACCGTATTCTCCGGCGTCACAAACACCACCGGCGTCGTCATGATCGCGCTCACCGGCGTGTCTTTCGACGAGTGTCCTTTCAATATCACCTTCCGCGCATAGTCGCGCTCCGACAGGATGCCGACCAGCCGCCCCTCCGACATCACCAGCACCGCCCCAATCCCCTCCGCCGCCATCTTCTCAATGGCCTCATACACGGATTGCTCCGGCGTGACCGAGACCACTCGGTTGTTTCCCTTCGACCGCAGCAGCGCTTCAATCGTGTCAGTAATTTTCATAGGCAGACCGTTACCGCGCTCAGAATAAACTCAAAATCCGCAAACCCTGTCGATCATCCAACGGCAGGAAAGCATGGTACTCCCATCCGCGTTCCTGTCCAATCAGTTTTTGCACGTATGCGCTTTTCGCTCCCTCGGTTTGTTTCAAATCCGATTTCACGGTTCTAAGGTTTCACCTCCGACCTCTTACCTCCGACCTCCACGTCCCGCATTCTCCTTGCGCTAATCCGCACCACCTCGAATAATGCTCTGTACCCCAATGCTCGAAACCAAAGCCGCGCCCGCCCAACTCGACGCTCACGCCCTCGAAGCTGCCCTCCGCCGCCATCTCCGCGGCGATGTCCGTTTCGACTCCAGCACTCGCGCCCTCTATGCCACCGACGGTTCCAACTATCGCCAAGTCCCGATCGGCGTAGTCATCCCACGCGATAAAGAAGATGTCATCGCCACCGTCGCCCTCTGCCGCGACCATCAAGCCCCGCTCCTCGCACGCGGAGGTGGCACATCCCTCGCCGGCCAGTGCTGCAACGTCGCCGTCATCCTCGACTTCTCCAGGTACATGGCCAACATCCTCGAGATCGACCCCGAGCGCCGCATCGCCCGCGTCCAGCCCGGTGTCGTTCTCGATCGTCTCCGCGCCGCCGCCGAAAAACATCACCTCACCTTTGCCCCCGATCCCGCCACCCACGACCGCTGCACCCTCGGCGGCATGATCGGCAACAACTCCTGCGGCGTCCATTCCATCATGGCTGGCAAGACCGACGACAACATCGAGTCGCTCGAAGTCCTCACTTACGATGGCCAGCGCCTCCACGTCGGAGCCACCAGCGACGAAGATTTCAACCGCATCCAAAACGAAGGCGGCCGCCGCGCCCAAATCTATTCCGGCCTCAAGCTGCTAGCCGACCGCTACGGCGACCACGTTCGCCGCCAGTTTCCCAACATCCCGCGCCGCGTCTCCGGCTACAACCTCAACCACCTGCTGCCGGAAAATGGTTTCCACGTCGCCCGCGCCTTAGTCGGCTCCGAAGGCACCTGCGCCACCACCCTCGAAGCCACCTGCCGCCTCGTCGAGAGCCCGCCCCATCGCGTCCTCCTCGTCATCGGCTGGCCCGACGTCTTTATCTGCGCCGACCGCGTTCCGCAAATAATGGAGCACGGTCCCATCGGCCTCGAAGGTATTGACGACATCATCGTCAACGCCAGCCGCCGCAAAGGCGTCAACCTCGAAGGCCTCGCGCTGCTCCCCGAGGGTTGCGGATGGCTCCTCGTCGAGTTCGGCGCCAACACGCTCGCCGAAGCCGAAGCCAAAGCTCATCATCTTATGGCCGCGCTCGACCGCGATGTCATCCCGCCCGACATGCGCCTCTTCACCGACCCGCGCCAGGCCCGCCGCATCTGGGACGTCCGCGAATCCAGCCTCGGCGTCACCTCGCACGTCCCCGGCGAGCCCATCCGCTGGGAAGGTTTCGAAGACTCCGCCGTTCCGCCCGAAAAACTCGGCGCCTATCTCCGCGAACTCCGCCGCCTCATGCAGGATTTCCACTACGACGGCGCGTTCTACGGCCACTTCGGCCACGCCTGCGTCCATACCCGCATGGACTACGATCTCCAATCCGTCGAAGGCATCCGCAAATTTCGCCAGTTCATGGAAGAGGCTGCCGACCTCGTCGTCCGCTACGGTGGCTCGCTCTCCGGCGAGCACGGAGACGGCCAGGCCCGCGCCGAACTTCTCCCCAAAATGTTCAGCCCCGAACTCATGCAGGCCTTCCGCGACTTCAAAGAGCTCTGGGATCCCGCCTGGAAGATGAACCCGGGCAAGCTGATCGACCCGAACAAATTAGACGAAAATCTCCGCCTGGGCGCCGACTACGATCCCTGGCAACCCGCAACCCACTTCAAGTTTCCCGAAGACCATGGCAGCCTAGCCCGCGCCACTCTGCGTTGCGTAGGAGTAGGCAAATGCCGCCGCGAAGAAGGCGGCGTCATGTGTCCCAGCTATCGCGTCACTCGCGAAGAAGAACACTCTACCCGCGGCCGCGCCCATCTCCTCTGGGAAATGACAAATGGCCACGGCGCGACGACCGCCCGTCCAGACAAACCCATTCAAGATGGCTGGCAGAGCGAAGAAGTCAAATCCTCGCTCGATCTCTGCCTCTCCTGCAAAGGTTGCAAAAGCGATTGCCCGGTCGGCGTGGATGTAGCCACCTACAAAGCCGAATTTCTATCTCATTATTACGAAGCCAATCGCCGCCCCCTCACTGCTGCCGTCTTAGCCAATTTCGATATCGCCGCCAGAGCCGCCTCGCACATCCCCGGCTTGGTAAATCTCACAACGCAACTCCCCGGCCTTCGCGATCTCGCAAAGTTAGTGGGAGGAGTAGCCGCCAACCGCCGCATCCCCGCCTTCGCGCCGGAAAGCTTCCAAGCCTGGTGGGAGAAGCGCCGTCGCACTGGCGTCTCGCCGGCAGTCGGAAATCGAAACCCTGCATCTCCAGAAAGCCAGAAGTCGCCGTGGAAGAGCGGCCCTTCAGGGCCGCGTTCAGGGCACAACAAAAAAGAAGGGGCTTTAGCCCCGGTCCTCCTCTGGGCCGATACCTTCAACAACTATTTCCAACCCTCCACCCCCCAGGCCGCCGCCGAAGTCCTCGAAGCCGCTGGCTTCGAAGTCCTCGTCCCCACCGCCCATCTCTGCTGCGGACGCCCCCTCTACGACGTCGGCCAGCTCGACCGCGCCAAATCGCTCTTGCTAAGAGTCATGGACGAGCTCCTCCCGGAAATAGAAAACCGCACGCCCATCGTCGTTCTAGAGCCCAGTTGCGCGGCCGTCTTCCGCGACGAGCTAGTCAATCTCTTTCCCAAAGACGACCGCGCCCACGCCCTCTCAAAACAAGTCTTCCTCCTCAGCGAATTCCTGGAAAAATTCGCCAAAAACTTCCCCATTCCGAAACTCGCCCGCAAAGCCCTAATCCACGGCCATTGCCATCACAAGGCTTTAATGAAGATGACTGCCGAAGAATCCATCCTCCGCCGCATGGGCATTGACTTCACCGCCCCCGCTGCCGGATGCTGCGGCATGGCCGGCGCCTTCGGCTTCGAAAAAGAAAAGTACGAAATCTCGCGCGCCATCGGAGAACTTGAACTCCTCCCCGCCGTCCGCCACGCCCCCACCGACTGGCTCATCGTCGCCGACGGCTTCAGTTGCCGCGAGCAGATCGCCCAGGAAACCGACCGCCACGCCCTGCATTTGGCCGAGGTCCTGCAAATGGCCCTCCGCGAATCCACCGAAACTCCCGAAGGCCTGCCCCTCTTCGACGCCGCGCCCCGCCACTTCCCTGAAGATGCCTGGGTCCAGCCCCACCAATCCGCCATTCAGAAATCAATGAAGCGCACCGGCCTGACAGTAGCCGGAATGGCAGCAGGCGCGGCGCTGCTCTGGGCGCTAGCAAGGAAAAGATAACTTCTCGAAGGGCGTAGCGACAGCCGCCCTCGGCTGCCATTCACTTGGCGCCTTCTTGGGGGCTTACTGCGCCGCGCCGGAGCGCGCATCATAAGCGTATTGAATAACGCGCGGCGTTAATTCCGAGGCGGTCCCAACAATCGTCGAAATCGCTACCCCAGTACCACTCGGGCTTGGACATTTCGCGATTGAAGATCGTCGCAACCCACGAGTCGAAGGTTGATTCGCGTAGGTTCCCTGGAGAGTCCATGTCCGGTTCAAACTCTTTCACTGTCGACGAGACTTGGGGCCATTCCGTCGACCATTGCGAGCGCGAAGCTTCACATCGTCTGGCGATAACTCAATAACCCGTCCCCCGCTTTCCACATAGACCGGTAATCCGAGCCGCGTATGCTCATCAATTGCTTTCGCGACAGCAACTTTGAAGGCAATTTCCGCACGCTGGTGAAGAGGCAATCTGAGTACAGCTTTTGATGGCTTGTTCATAGAACACCAAAGCGCTCAACGACCGCGCCATAAACATCCTTGTTGATTATACGAACACTTCTGTTGTCCTCCACGGCAATCACGGAGGGCGCTTCGCCCGAGTTGTCAAAAAGCGTCCAGCTGTCCGCCAGCGGCCGATAATAAGCCAGAAAGTTCCGCATCAACCGCTCAAACCGTCGCCGCACTACAGCTTCCGGCACATCGTGCCCGCCGCGCAACACTCGCTCTCGCACGCGCGAAAGCGCAAGGTCAACTGTGCTAACCCAGAGGAAGAAAATATGAATCTCATAGCCCTTCTTATTCAACTCCCCGAACAGCTTCACATAGCCTCGCCCCGAGAGCGTCGTTTCAAACGCAAACGATACTCGCTTCCGCGCAAACGCCCGGATTCCGTCAAGCATCATCCTTCCGGCCCGTACCGCAGCGGTTTCCGGAGAAAACGGTGCCATCCCCTGCGCGATCAAATCCGCATTGACGAAGTTCTTGCAGTTGGCATAGTTCGGAAGGAAGTCCCGCGCAAATGTCGGTGCACGGTCGTCAGCTCAGCCGCGCAGCTCCCTTGACTCCCCGAGCTACAATGGTTGTAGGTAGTCTCGCAATGGCGGACACCCCGGCCTCCCAGGAGCCGGCCAAGCAATCGCTTCTTTGAAAATTATAGATCAGGAGCCCAATAGGAGAATACAGACAACTCATTATTTTTGAATACTTTGCGATAGTTGTCGTTTAGAATCAATACTTTAGCGTAGTCAAAGCGAAAAATAGCGCTGAAAATGGACGTAACAATCCTATTTTCAATACTTTGACTATAACCGTATTCTTTTGAATACTTTGCACGGAATTCCTTCGTAAAGTATTGATTCTAAGAGAGGGTGGTATGGGGGGGTAGGGTACCCCCATTTTGCGTTCCGCGCGAAAGGCGGCCTCGCAATTCAGAGGACCAAACAAGCCGCAGCAGGACAGGCCGCCATACAATAGAGAAGCATCATGGAATCCGAAAAAACCACGCTCCTGATTCCGGACTTGAAGTCACCGGCGCCCGTAGCGCCGCAGGCTTTCTGCGCCCCGGCCGCAATCTCTTCGGCCACGCCAGCCTCCACTCCGCTCGCCACCAAAGACCAAGACAAAACACTCCAGGGTTCCGTCCTCGTCCTCATCCAGTTCGACGTCTCCGAAGAAATCCGGCTCGACCTGCTCCGCACCATCTTCGGCGCGCGCCGTCAGGAAGTCGCATTCAAGCATCCGTCTCCCGGATACGTCCGCTACCAGCGTCCTCCGGTGGTCGAGCGCGTTGAGCCGCTAGTCCTCGAAAGCGGCGAGCGCCTCGACGCCCAAATCAAGTATTACGACTACGGCGTCCTTAGCGTCGTCTTCGAGCTGCCATTCGTCGGCGACTGGGACAAACTCGTCCGCCTCGCCGGCCGCTGGGTCTGGGACACCGACTTCACCAGCTTCGCCAAGAAAATTGTCGAGCAAAAAATCGACCGCGCCTATCCTGCCCTGGTCAAACCCTACGAGATCAAGCGCCGGAAACAGCCCTCCGATGACGCCGAGGGCCCGAAGACTCAGGCTAATCTCAAGGTCGGCGGCTCTCACATTTACGCGGAGTGGCTCACCGAAGACTATTACGTCTTCCACGTGCGCGAATGCGCCGGCAATCCTTCCGCCTCCGACCTCCTCGCCGCGCAGGGCGGACGCATCGCCCAGATTATTCGCGGTGAAAGTCAGGCACTCTCCGACGGCGAGCGCCAGGAAATTCTCCAGTCAAAGATCTCCTACTACCCGAACGACCTCGTTGTCATCGGCTGGAACGGCGCCTTTATCTACGACAACGCTGCCGGAGCCGAGCCCGCCATCCAGCTCCTCGAATATGCCAACTCGCAGCTCCTCGAGTTCCGCCACTACGACGAGCTCCTCACCCGCGAGCTGCAAAGCGTCTACGACTTCATGGACCACGGCTCGACCGGCATCTGGGCCCGCTGGCGCACCGCCAAACGCGCCAACCGTCTCCACACCGTCCTGCTCGACGTCGACGAACTCACCGAGCGCGCCGACAACGCCATCAAATTTCTGAGCGACATGTTCTCCGCCCGCCTCTACAAAGTCGCCGCCTCAAAAATCGGCGTCACCGACTACAAAGACCTCGTCAACCAGAAAGTCCACACCGCCGAAGAGCTCTATCGCTTCATGGTCGATCAGTTTCACCAAAGCCGAGCCTTCGTCCTCGAGTTCCTCGTCGTCATCATCCTCATCATCGAACTCTTCTGGCTCTTCAAAGGATCGCTGCGGATTTAGGTGTGGCTGGTGTCAGATTTCAGTCAGATCGTCTTCTGATTCGTTAATGGCATGACGATCAGGCAGCATCCGCTGATGGAGGATTCGGGAGACTAGGATTCCGCCACGCTCCTGGCGGTAGAACACGACGTGCCTGCCATGCTCATGCCGGTGCAAGGCGGGACGGATGTCATCGCAGAGCCGGCCCATGCCGGGATTGTCAGCTAGAGCCTGGCAACAGGCCTCAAGCCCCTCAAGGTAATCGGCAGCTTGGACCGAACCCCATCTGCGCAACGTATAATCGCCGATACTCAGCAGGTCGGCCTCGGCACGACGCGAGAATCGAAAATTGGCCATTTAGAGGGACGGCCGTACAAAATTATCGGGAAACCGGGAGCTTGAGGGCCTTACGGACGCGTCCAAAGACGTTCCCCTCGACAATACCGCTGGCATCGCCTGCGTCAATCGCCGCCCGAAGCGCGGCGAGTTTCGCTTCGTGCTCGCGCTCTTCGCGCTCCAAGGTTCGCAGGCCGGCGCGCACGACCTCGCTGGCGTTTTCGTAGCGTCCAGTCTTAACCTTGGTGGCCACGAAACGGTCGAGTTCACGAGTTAGATTAACGTTACGGGTAGGCATGGTAGTTAGCTTAGAAAACTAGATATCAGAATAACACGATTGGCAAAGATTGCCAACAGCGGCCAAACCCTATCCCAACTGCATCTTCATCCTCACCACGCTCCTCGCCGGAAACCGAAACACAGGCGCATCTCCCTTAATCTCCATCGCCATCGTCACCGGCACCACCGCCTGCCGCTCCTGAAACGTGTTCCGCGCGTGAATATCCGCTGCGCTAAGCACAGTCGCCGCCCCACTCTTCACGCGCGCTCCGCGCACGCTAATCTGCGCCTCCACCGCCTCGCGAACATTCGGATTCACCGCCGTCAGCACCAGTTCCTTGCCGTGCAGTGACGCCGAGCCTTCCAGCCCCCAGATATTCGCGCTCTGCCCGTCGCGATCGTAGCCAATTTCCGGCACCGAGAAGTGCGTGCGCAAACTCGTGCCGCCCTGATGGTCCGCATACATCGCAAACACATGTCCAACCGGAGTCACACAGAACCGGTCTTCATGCGCCAGGTACAGGCTGTTCAGGCAGTTGATCAGCTGCGCCGTGCAACTGATATCAACCTTCTCCGGATGCCGGTTGAAGATGTCGAGCGTCGCGCCGCTGAACAGCGCATCCCGCAAAGTCGGCAATTGCTCGATCTGGTCGCCCGCCGTCAGTTCGCTCCCCGGACGATACCAGGGCCCCCACTCGTCCACCACCAGCTTGATGTGGTGCGCCGGATCGAACTCCGCCATCGCCTTCCAATGCCCGTCAATCAGCGTGTCCATCGCATCGCTCAGCCGCAGTAGCTCGTACCAGTCCACCACCTCGAACTTCACCGCATCGCCCTTCGCTTTATCCCAATCCGTGCTCTTGCCCCGGCTCAGATTCCAGGTGTAGTGATGCAAAGCGAAGCCATAGATTTCCTCGATCAGGTCCTTGTCCTTGCGCGCAATCGCCTCCAGAAATCCGCGCGTCCACTCATACTCGTCATCGGTCGGTCCCGAAGCAACAAACGAAAGCCGCGCGCCGCCATACGAAGGCACCCACGCCGTATATCGCCGATACTCTTCCGCATACTCCTGCGGAGTAAAATTCCCCCCGCACCCCCACGACTCGTTCCCCACGCCCCAATAACGCACATTGAATGGCTCTCTGAATCCCGCCGCCGCCCGTGTGTCGGCCAGCGTCGTGCTCCCCGCCGGAGAGTTGCAATATTCCACCCAGCGGCTGAACTCTTCCGCCGGAAGACTGCGCAAATTCGCCGCCAAATAAGGCTGCGCGCCGATCAACCGGCAAAACTGCATGAACTCGTTCGTCCCAAACTGATTCGGATCGTAGTGGTGAGTCTCGGGAGCCGCAGCCGGCTCGCTGCTGCTCCAAAAGTTCGTCCGCCGCGGCCGCTTGTCGGCCGGCCCGATTCCATCTCTCCAATCGTAGCTATCCGCAAAACAGCCGCCCGGAAACCGCACCAGCGCAGGCCGAATCTTCCGCATCTCCTCCACCAGTTCCTTGCGAATCCCGCCAATATTCGGAATCTTCGACTTCTCTCCCACCCAAACGCCGTCATAAATCACGCCGCTGAGGTTCTCGGCAAAGTGGCTATAGATCGCGGGCGAAATCGTGCCTAACGGCTCCTCAAGAAGCACGTCAATCTGCGGCGCCGACGTCGGTCCCGAGGCTTGCGCCGAGGTTGGGGACGAGGTTTGAGCAAAGCCCCGCGCCGACTTGCATACAAGCATCCCCGCCGCCGCCGCGGCGCTCTGAAGAAACTCCCTGCGTTTCATGTAGTCGCTCCTCTGCCTCGATGCGCGTGTGGCGCGGCCGCTCCTATCCGCGCCAAACCGCGCTCGACAATTCTGCCTCCGCAGTGTACCGCTTGCTCGCAGCGCCGCGGCCCCTCAAACACCGGACCTAGCCGTTCGTTAAAATGAAATTCCCTTGGATCGCTCCCGCCCTCTCGATTACGCTAACCCTGTGATCGCCAGTCTCATGATCGAACTCCGCATCGAAGCCGCGCAGTCCCTCAAGGACAAGCGCCAGGTCGTGCGCAGCATCAAAGACCGGCTTCGCGCCTCGTTCAACATCTCCGTAGCCGAAATCGATCCGAGCAATCTCTGGAACCAGGCCACCATCGGCGTAGTCGCCATCTCTCACTCCCGCGACTATCTCGATGGTCTGCTGAAAAACGTAGAGCGCGCCGCCACTCGCATCGCCAACAACCACGGCGCAGACGTAGCCGACGCCTTCGTAGAATTCCTCTAAATCTGGGCTTTAGGCGTTCGGCTCTAGGCTGTTCCCCGCTGATCTCTGCTTCCCAAAGCCCAAAGTCCAAATCTAAGACCCCAAGGCCGAGAGCCCAAAGCTGAGAGCTGAGAGCTGACTTTCTGCTATTCTTAATGGTTTTCCCCATGGAAAAACGCGGCCAAAAATATCACCGTGAGCGTCTTGCCGAAGCTCTGCGCGAAGAACTCGACACTATCCTCGAAGGCGAACTCGGCGACCCGCGTATCGGCCTCGCCAGCGTTACGGCCATGCACTTGTCGGACGACAGCCGGTCCGCCCACGTCATGGTATCCGTCGATGGCGACGACGACGAAGCCGACCGCACCCTCGAAGGTCTCAATGCCGCGAAGAATTTTGTCCGCCACGAACTGGTGGAGCGCCTGCACTTGCGCCGCGCCCCAGAACTTTTTTTTCAGATCGACCGTTCGCAGAAGTTAGAAAGTCGCGTGGAAGAATTGCTCGGCCGCGCCAAGAAACGTAGTAAGCAGTAGCTTGATGTCGCTGGTCGCCAGTCGCCGGTCGTCAGGAAGATCTGCCAACAGATCGCTCGCACCCGACGATCGAATGATAACTGACGACTGATGACTGACGACTGACGACTGACAACTGGGCATGTTGGATAACGTCCTCAAGGCGATCCGCGAGCGTCACCGCTTCGTCGTGACCTCGCACGCCCGTCCCGACGGCGACGGCATCGGTTCCGCCCTCGCCTGCGCGCAAATCCTGCGTCTGATGGGCAAAGACGCCGAGGTTGTCACCTACGATGGCGTCCCGCGCATCTATCAAAATCTCCCTTTTGCCAACCGCGCCATTCAGGCTGAGTCTGTCCCGCCCAATGACGCCGTCATCCTGCTCGAATGCGACAGCACTCGCCGCGCAGCCCTCCAGGGACTCGACCAGTGCTTCCTCATCAACATCGACCATCACGTCAGCGGACGCAATTTTGGCCACATCAACTGGATCGATTCCACAGTCATGGCCACGGCCGAACTTGTTTATCGTCTCGCACGCCTCGCCTGCGTTCCCATCGATCGCGACATCGCCACCTGCCTCTACACCGCGCTCATGACCGACACCGGCTCCTTCATGTTCGAAGGCACCAACGAACACACCTTCACCGTCGCGCGCGAGCTCGTCATGGCCGGAGCCAATCCCGCGCAATGCGCGCGCCCGATTTATTTCGGACATTCGACAGCCAAAATGCGTCTGCTCGGCGCCGCCCTCAGCCATCTTCATCGCGAAGGCCCGCTCGCCTGGATCTGGGTCACGCGCGAGCAGATGGAGCGCCTCGGTGCCCGCGAGGAAGATTGCGAAGGCCTCGTCAACTACGCCCTCTCCATGGCCGACGTGCAAGTCGCCATCTTCTTCCGCGAACAACCCGACAAGCGCTATCGCGTCAGCCTGCGCAGCAAAGGCGAGATCAATGTTTCAAAAGTAGCCGAGCACTTCGGCGGCGGAGGCCACAAGTGCGCCAGCGGCTTTTCCGTCGAGGGCCCGCTCGCAATCGCTGTCTCCAAGGTGGTCGATCGCTTGCGCGCCGAACCTGTCGAAGCAAACCCGGCATCAGGTTGAACAGCCGCAGACCGCAAACGCAACAAGTCGTTGGTGAAAAGCGAACAGCCGGCAGCGAACGCCGAAGAACGAAGGACGAAGGACGAAGGACCAAGAACGAAGGACCAAGGACGCAGCCAGCTATGGACCTGACCCGCCAACTTATCTCATTTCTCGGAGCGCTCCTCATCCTCGTCGCCTATGTCGGCCACCAGATGGCCTGGATCAACTCCCGCCGTCCCGCTTACAACATTCTCAACGCCGCCGGCTCGGCCATTCTCTTCTGGATCGCTCTCCATCCTTTCCAGATCGGCTTCCTCGTTCTCGAAGGCGTTTGGACCATCGTCAGTCTCTGGGCGCTCGCCAGGCCGCGTGCAGCTTAAAATCATGCGATCCCGCACCGAACTCTTGCTCCTCATCGCCTGCTGCATCTTCCTGCTCTTCTACGGGCTCGGCGCCTTCGGCCTCCTCGGGGCCGATGAGCCTCGCTACGCCCAGGTCGCGCGCGAAATGCTCGACCGCGGAGACGTGATCACGCCCACGCTCAACGGCAAGCCCTGGCTCGAAAAACCACCTCTTTACTACTGGCAGGCGATGCTGTCATACCGTGTGGGGCGGGCATTCCTCTCCGCCGGTCCAGACGAAAACTCCCTCACCGGCGTCACCGAGCAAACCGCCCGACTCCCCGGAGCCATCGACGCCGCGCTGATGATCGCCGCCATCTATTTTTTCCTGCGCCGTTTTCGCCCCGGAACAGAAATCGACGCCGCGCTCATCGCCGCCAGCAGCGCAGGCATCATCGGATTCGCCCATGCCGCCTCCACCGACATGCCGCTCACCGCATCCTTCACCATTGCGCTCCTCGCCTGGTACGCGTGGTATGAAAACGAGCGCAAAACCAATCTCGCCATCTTTTATTTCGGTCTCGCGCTCGGCATGTTAGCCAAAGGCCCAATCGCGCCCGCGCTCGCCGCCATCATCGTCATCCTCTTCGCCGCCATCAAGCGCGACTGGCGCCTCATCCCCCGTACTCTCTGGCTTCCTGGCATCGCACTCTTCTTCGCTATCTCACTCCCCTGGTATATCGCAGTTCAACTCCGCAATCCCAGCTTCTTCCGCATCTTCATCCTCGAGCACAACCTCGCCCGCTTCTCCACCAACGTCTATCACCATCCGCAGCCCTTCTGGTTCTATCTACCAGTCGTCCTGCTCGCCGTCATGCCCTGGACGCTCTGGCTCATCCTCGCCCTCGTCGAACGCCTGCGCCTCATCGGGCGCGAGCGCGGCGAAGCCTTTTCCTCGCCCGATGATCATTGGGTCCTTTTCCTTCTTTTCTGGATCGTCGTTCCCATCCTCTTCTTCAGCGCCTCGCAATCGAAGCTCCCGGGCTACATTCTCCCCGCCGTTCCCGCCGCCGCGCTCCTCATCGCCGAATACCTGGCTGAACGCAGAGAAAGAGAAGAAGACCAGCAATCCCGCATCTCCATGGCGCAAGCCGTCGTCCACGCCATCTTCTGCGGAGCCCTGATCTTCGCCGCCTTCGCGGCTCCCGCCGTCGCCTACTCCCGTCACCTGACCTTCGGTCCTGAAATCCGCTTCGCCGCCGCCGTTTCCGCCCTCCTCGCCCTTGGCATCGCCGCCACGCTTGTCATGCGCGCAGGCCGGCAAATGCTGCGCCAGGTCACCATCCTCGCGCTCATCCTCAGCGTCGCCATCGTCATCCGCTTCGCCGCCCCCGCCATCGATGCCACCCAATCCTCGCGTCCCATCGCGCAAGCGATCCAGAATTTTTCGCGCAATCCAGTGCCCGTCGCTCTCTACCACGTAGGCCGCACCACCCAATACGGCCTCGACTTCTATCTCAATCGCCCAACCCAAACCTATGACTCCGGCGAAATTCCCACCGAGCCTCACCTCCTCGTCGCCGCATCCAACGCCAGCACCGACTTCGGCACCCTGCTCGCTGGCCGCAAAGTGTCATACTTAACCAGCCTTCCCGCGCGGAAGCTCGAACTATATTGGATAGGGAAGAAATGATGTCTCGTGCCATCCTGGGCTGTCAGACGGCGGTTGTGAGGTGTCACTCGCTTCGCTCGATCCGATTCGTCAAAGGAGGCAAGCAAATCAGTACTTTCTCGCTTGCGGCGTCGAGGTTTTGCTAAGAGCTGACAGCTGAGAGCTGTTTTCATGGAAATTCTCGACCTTCGCCATTTCTCCTCCGCCGACCTTCGTCCCCTGCTCGAGGAAGAAATCGCGCTCTGGGGAAATCTCCTCTCCTGGGACTACGCTCAATCCGCCGAGATGATCCTTCGCTACATGGAGGCGAAAATTCTTCCCGGCTATGCCGCCATCGAGCGCGGCAGCATCTTCGGCTATTCGTTCTTTGTCTACGAGCAAAGCAAGGGCGTCATCGGCGATCTCTTCGTGCGCGACGGTGGACGCACCAACAATCGCCACGAGGTCGAAGAACGTCTTCTCACCCACGTCATCGAAACTCTTCAGCAATCGCCCGGCATCCATCGCGTCGAAGCCCAACTTCTTCCGCACGAAACCGGAGAAGTCTCACGCCCGTTCCTCGCGCAGGGTTTCAGCCGCCATCCCCGCGTCTTCATGAATTTCGAAATGTCCGAGCATCCGCAGACCGCGCCGCAGCTCCCGCCCGAATTCGAACTCCGTCCCTGGTCCGAGGAGCACTATCAATCCGCCGCTGCCCTCATCACCGCCGCCTATCGCGGCCACGTCGATTCCGACATCAACGACCAGTACCGCACCCTCGCCGGCTCGCTGCGCTTTCTCAATAACATCGTCCGCTTCCCCGGTTGCGGTGTCTTCGACCCGTACGCCTCCTTCGTCGTCTTCAGCCGCCGCACCCGCTCGCTCGCCGGCATCATCCTCTGCTCGCAAGTGCGCGCCGACGTCGGCCACGTCACCCAAGTCTGCGTTCTCCCCGAATTCCGTTCCGCCGGATTAGGCATCGTCCTGCTCGCCGCCACCACCAAAAGCCTGCGCGACCGCCAATTCAAAGCGATTTCCCTGACCGTCACCCAAGCCAACGACCGCGCCATCGCTCTCTACCACCGCATCGGCTTCGAATCCAAGCGCATCTTCGACGCCTTTGTCTGGGAAGGATGATCAAAGATGAAGAATTCGGATTAAAGATAAGAACAAAGCGGAACTAAGGAATTCCAGGAACTCGCGTGTACCGTGGAAGAGCGGCTCTTCAGGGCCGCGTAAGCGTCCTCTAAATCTGGGGCTTTAGCCCCGGGGCAAGCCAACCTCAGTGCAATATCGGCGTAGCTGAAGCCGACACGCATACCCAACCTCCGCCCTTCTGCACCCACGTATCCGCGAACCGGTTTCGCCGCACAAACGGTTTTCCGTTCTCCACTCCTTTGGTGCGAAACACGCCCGTCGCTACGGCCACTCCGCCAATCACGTGCACAGTAATCGATTCCGGCGTTACCTGCTCCTCATCCGACGTCTTCGACTGCCGTATGCTGGCCAAAAACGCGCCCTTCGATAGCAGGCTGCCATCGTCGTTCACCAGCACGATCCCGTCATCCAGCAACGCGTCCACCGCCTTCGTGTCCCGAAATTTGAACGCCTGATTCCAGGCTTTTTCCAGCGCGGTAATCTTGGTTACCACCGCGCCGTTCGTCTCGTTCTGTGCCTGCAATGGCAACACTGTAATGGCCATAAGCAAAAAAATTCCGCAAATTTTCATGGCAAAGCCTCGCACACCCGCAAGGGCCGCGCAAAGCCTTCTTTAACTATAGGAATCAACTTCGTGAACTTGGGTCCGAGTTCCAACCAGGAGCCAGATTTGGAGTGCACCCCGATTGGCGGCACAATAGCTTTGGCGTAACAATACTAAGCGTTCGTCATCAAGCCCGCGCAACACTCCCGGAGGCTCGCATGTCTTCGCTCCGCATATTCTCGCTCCGCACCCAATCCGCCCTTTTCATCGCCCTGATTCTCGCGGCCTGTTGCCTTATTGCGTCCGCCCAGACGCAACTCTCCAGTCGCTACAAAAAATGGCTCGACGAAGATGTCTCCTTAATTATCACTCCCCCGGAGCGCGCCGACTTCCAGAATCTCTCATCCGACGACCAGCGCGAGAAATTCATCATCGACTTCTGGGAGCGGCGCAATCCCAATCCCGGCACGCCCGAAAACAAATTCAAGGAAGAGCACTACCGCCGCCTCGCCTACGCCAATATTCACTTCGCCTTCACCGATAAAAAAGACAAGTCCACTCCCGGATGGAAGACCGACCGCGGCCGCATCTACATCCTCTACGGACAACCCGACTCCATCGACAACCACGGCGGCGGTGGCTACCAGCTCGCCAGCGGCGTCAAGGCGGCAACCGATCCCTACGAGCTCTGGTATTACAAATCGATTCCCGGCATCGGCCAGGACGTCAGCGTCCGCTTCGTCGATCACTGCCGCTGCGGCGACTTCCAGCAAAGTGGAGAAATCGAATCCGGCCAGACCCCGCGCGGCCCAGACAACTGATTCAAGATTTTTCCGCAACACCGGTTCGCGCTACACTAACTCCACACTGCACTCTTCATCACGCGGCGCCCGCGACTAGTAATCTTCTGGCCAAGATCGAACGATGTTCAAAAAAGTTCGAAAGAAAAAATCGAGGTAAAGTCATGTCCACTCCTCCCAAGCGCATTCCACTCGCCGGGAGCGAACGCGCTCCGATGCCGGGCGCGCAGGAAGTCGGTCCCGCCAATCCCAACGAACAAGTTGAAGTCACTATCCGTCTACGCCCGCGTGCTGGCAGCCGCGCGCTCCTCTCCGAAACGGAGCTCAACAAGCCCATCAAAGACCGCAACTTCCTCAGCCGTTCAGAATTCGAAACGCGCCACGGGGCCGACCCCGCCAGCATTGTCCAAGTCGAATCTTTCGCCCGCGCCCACAATCTCACGGTGAAAGAAACGAGCGCCGCCCGCCGCACCGTAATTCTCACCGGCACTGTCGCGGTCATGAACCAGGCCTTCGGCGTCCAACTCAAGCAATACCAGCATCCCACCTGCCGATACCGCGGCCGCACCGGCCCCATCCATCTTCCCGAAGAACTCCACGCCGTCATCGAAGGCGTCTTCGGTCTCGACAATCGTCCCCAGGCCAAACCGCATTTTCGTAGACGGCGTGCGCGAGCCGGCGCTCACGCCGCAGCAGCCAGCGCATCCTTCACGCCCCTTCAAGTCGCATCGCTCTACAGTTTCCCCAGCGGCGTGAACGGATCCGGCGAATGTATCGCCCTCGTCGAACTCGGCGGCGGCTACAAGGCTTCTGACCTCGCCACCTACTGGAAACAACTCGGTCTTACCACCACGCCCAGTGTTTCCGCCGTCTCGGTCGGCAGCGCCTCCAATAGTCCCAGCGGAGACGCCGACGGTCCCGACGGCGAAGTTATGCTCGACATCGAAGTCGCTGGTTCCATCGCCAACGGCGCAAAAATCGTCGTCTACTTCGCCGATAACACCGACGCTGGTTTTCTCAACGCCATCACCACCGCCGCCCACGACTCCACCCACAGTCCCTCCATCATTTCCATCAGTTGGGGAGGTCCAGAATCGACCTGGACCGCCCAGGCCATGACCTCTATGAACGAAGCCTTTCAGTCCGCCGCAGCCATGGGTGTCACCGTCTGCGTCGCCGCCGGAGACGATGGCTCAACTGACGGCGTCAGCGACGGCCTCAATCACGTCGACTTCCCCGCCTCGAGTCCTAACGTTCTGGCCTGCGGAGGCACCAAACTCGTCGCCTCCGCCAATGCCATCTCCAGCGAAGTAGTCTGGAACGAACTCGCCAGCAACGAAGGCGCAACCGGCGGCGGCGTCAGCGATGTCTTCCCGCTCCCCGCCTACCAAAACAACGCCGGAGTTCCGCCCTCGGCGAATCCCGGCGCCGACGTCGGCCGTGGAGTCCCGGACGTTTCCGGAGATGCCGACCCCAACACCGGCTACAACACTCTAGTCGACGGCCAGTCTGGAGTGATCGGAGGCACCAGCGCCGTAGCTCCGCTCTGGGCCGCCCTGATCGCGTTAATCAATCAAAGCAATAACAAGCCAGCTGGCCTGATCAATCCGCTGCTCTATCAGAACGCCGCCACAGCAAAAGATTTTAATGATGTGACGACAGGCAACAATGGCGCCTACAAGGCAGGAACGGGATGGGACGCCTGCACCGGATTAGGCTCGCCGATCGGCGCAAACGTAGCAGCGGCGTTAGGAGCAAAGCCGTCGTAGTAAGCGATTAGAGATAACTGATAAAAAAAGAAACAGTCAAAAGAGACAAATGCAGATGGTTAGTGTTGAGAAGCTCGAAGCTCGTAGCTCATAGCTCGAAGCTCAAAGCTACCGTCGTATCAACCACATCGCCCACCCCGCCACAAACACGCCGCCCACAAACATGGCAAAGCAGTACGCCCCATAGCGAATCTGTTCCCGTGTCGAGTTCTTCTGCGTGATCCCGAAGACAATCGAGGTAAACAGCGCAAACACCACCGCGGCTGAAAAATGACTGAGTGTGAAGGTCACGGCTTTTTCCCCAGCGCAATGTGATGTGCGTCGGCGGCCGCGATAAAGTTCAGCAGCCCCGCCACAATAATAAAGGTCTTGCCGTAATCGGCCGCTGCGTTGGCCGCCATGGCATTCCCCCAATCCATAATCCGCGCCAGAAAGTACAGTCCGCCCGCGCCCACGTCGCCGACAAAGCCAAGTATGTCGAGAATGTCCCCGCCATTCGGCTTGTAAATCCGCCCGTTCATGCCCAGCCCAATAAAGAACATGGCGAACACGGAAACAAGCAGCAGAATGCCGCGCACGTAGCGTTTCAGGTAAATGTGTCCCGCGCCGGGGATAATCCATCCCACAATCGGCGCAATCACCGCACTCGTGGTCAGCGGATATTCCGGCGCTGCTGTTTTTTCCGATGTCGCTTTAGTCATTCAAGATTACTTTCAGATGGTCACAATCTCTTTTTGAATTCTACCAGTCACTTCGGCGCTCGCGGCCCGCACCAGCACATCCACCTCCAGTCGCACGCCAAACTCCGGCAGATAAATTCCCGGTTCGATCGAGAAGCACGAGTTCGGCAGAATCCGCCGCTCATCATGGATCTCCAGATCGTCCATGTTCGCGCCGTTCGAGTGCACCTCGGTCCCAATCGAGTGCCCGGTGCGGTGAATAAAGTAGTCGCCAAACTTCGCCTTCGCAATATGCCCGCGCACCGCGTGATCCACTTCCCACCCGGCAATCGGCCTCTGCGCCGCCATTGCCTCCTGCACCGTCTTCACGCCCAGGTCGCGCGCCTCACGCACAACTTTGAAAACTTCCTGCTGCCGCTCGCTCGGCCTTTTACCCACCACTCCGACCCACGTAATGTCGTAATACACCGCGCCCGGCTTGTTCTTCTTGCCCCACACATCGAGCAAAACAAAATCGCCCTCGCGAATCGGCGACGACCGCTCCGCCCGTGGCTCATAATGCGGGTTCCCGCTGTTCGCATTTACCGCGACAATCGGCGGATCGTCCGTCACCAGATTCTCGCGCGCGAATCCTTCCATAAAAAACTGCTGAATCTCGTATTCCGTCGTCCCGCCATTCCGCACCCGCCGCCCAATTTCCTTGAACGCTTCGGCCGTAATCGCATCGATCGAGTCGCGCGCCTCAAAGTGCGTCTTGACCTGCTCCTCCGTCCAGGTCGCCTCAAACTGCGCCACCAGATCCGCCGAGCTCACAATGTTTTTTCCCAGCCCGCGAATCAGGTCCGCCGTCCCGGCATCGATCATCGAAACCGTAAATACAATATTGTTGGGCGAATACTGCATTGCAATATTGCGCTGCGCGGATAGCATGTGCTTCAGTCCGTCAAACAACTCCTGCCATCCCGCATATTTCGCCTTCGTTCCCGGCAGCGAATCCAGATGTCCCGACTCAATCTTGTGCACCAGCTTCGCCGGCTCGCCCTTCGCCGGAATCAGGTAATACCACCGCCGCGTTGCCATCATGTCCGGCAAGCCCAGCACCCGGTACGCAATGGGATCGCGATGATGATGATCGTAGAATAGCCAGCCGTCGATATTGCGCTCGGCCAGAGCGTTCTGAATGGCCTTGAGATCCACCTTGAGATCCATAGATAAGACGCTATTTTACATGACCAGCCCGGCCGAGGCTGCGAGCGCCTGGCGAATCACACTCTAGCTCTTGAACGGGTTGACCACTCGAACATCGAACTGCGCAAAGTCCCGCTCATTACGGGTGGCCACAACCAGTCGATGCACCCGCGCCGTGGCCGCGATCATCGCATCCACCAGTAGATCGTCTGATTTACCGTCCATAAGGCGTCCCCATTCACGAAAGCATTCAACGTCCATCAACAGGAATTGAAAAACTGCGGGCAGTTCGCCCAGCCACATCTCGAGTTCTCTGGCCTTCGATGGATTTTGTCGCCTGGTTCGCTCGATGCCCGCCTGGATTTCCCCGACTGTAACTGAAGAGAGAAATAATTGTTCATTCTCATGAGCATCGAGCCACGCCAGGACCCCGCCATGAGGCCGAACCTTCCGGAGTTCGGAGACAACATTCGTATCGAGAAGGAATCTGTTCATTCGAATTCGGGCACGGGACGGCGCCGATATCGCCGTCTCTCGGGCACTAGATTGTCATAGCGGGCCATCGGACTTAATAGCCACTCTTTTAGTCCCGGCCGGGCCGCCGCTCTTAGACGATTCCACTCCTCAATCGGCACCAGCACCGCGGTCTCCACTCCCCGCCGCGTCACCACCTGCGGACCCTTCTTGATCGTTGCATCTAGAAACTCGCTGAATCTCGCCTTCGCATCCTGCACAGCCCATGAAGCCATATCCGCCACTCCCAGGTTCATTTTACCATGACTAGTCATCTGACTAGTCAGTACAAAAATTCGCCTGTACCGAAAGAGCGATTTGAGGATTGCACCGCCGGACTCGGCGCGCTACCCTGTTCCCGCCCGTACTTTCAGGAGGCACTTAATGTACCGCCGATTGCTGACCTTGGCCTTGCTCTTCGCAGGGGCCGCGTCCCCAGCCGTCGCACGTCCGATTCGATTCTCAGCCGCGCAGACATTTCCAAGCGGAATCGCCCATACCGCTAGCGTTGCGGTCGGGGATTTCAACGGCGACGGGTTTCCCGATCTAGCCATTTCCAGCACTTACAACTGGGTCGCCGTTTTTTTGAACGACGGCGATGGGACTTTCAGCGGACCGACCGTCTACACCCTGACCTACTATGTCACGGGCCAGGTCGCCGTGGGTGATTTCAACAAAGATGGCCGCCTCGATATGGCGGTCGTAGGAGGGGATGAGGCGGGAAACGGACTAGCTTTTTTCGCCGGCAAAGGTGATGGAACCTTCGATGTTCCTCAATATTTCCCTACCATACTAGCTCAGTCCGAGATTACGGCCGTAGCCGCCGACTTCAATCGTGACGGCAACCTTGACGTTTTTACGGGTGGGAATTGTGGCAGTGAACTGATTGTGGGAGATGGTAAGGGCAACTTTTCCGACGGGGCAATCGTGGACGCGTGTGGCATGGGCCTGGCCGTGGCGGACTTCAATGGGGACGGATACCTCGACGCTGCGCTGGCCCAGACATTCGGCCATGGAGGAATTAACATCGCCCTCGGCAACGACGACGGCACTTTCCAATCGCCGCAGTTTTACTCGGAGACTGGTGAGCCCAATGCAATCGCCAGCGGCGACTTTAATCGCGACAAAAAGCTTGATCTGGCAGTCACCGGGTATGAATCCGATACGATTGCGATTCTGCAAGGCAATGGCGACGGCACCTTCACCCCGGGAACCGAATGGTTTGCCGGGTTTTCCCCCAGCGCGGTTGCGGTAGCGGATTTCAATGCCGATGGAAAACCTGACCTCGCCGTGAGCGATTACGGCGGTGGCGGCGTCACCATCCTGCCGGGAAAGGGCGACGGTACTTTCCCGAAATATTTTAGCCTTCTCACCGCGTCAGGATCCTCCGACGTCGCCGCCGTGGACCTCAATGGCGATGGATCGCCGGACTTGGTCGTAGTAAATAACGGCAATGACAGCGTGAGCGTTCTCCTGAACATGGAAGGAACCTTTATTGAACTCACAACTTCCAGCAACCCTTCCCATGCCGGCCAACCCGTAACATTCACGGCCAGTGTGCAAGGCAGCGTAAACAAGTCGTCCCTCCCCACCGGGAAAATAATCTTCAAGGACGGAACAAAGGCCCTCGGGCATGTCTCTCTCAGCGATGGGCAGGCATCGCTCACCACCTCGGCGCTAAAAACTGGCGTGCACAACATCACCGCAAACTACGGCGGCAACGGGAAATTCAACAAGAATCAGTCGACGGTGCTCGTTCAAACGGTTCAATAGGATTTCAGACCGTACTGCGCTCGTCCCGGCTCACACAGTTGGGGTGATTCCGGTCACGTGCGCGCCGCGCCGTTTGTGGTAAAAATTACTGTAATGCCAATGAAAGCCCCTGGCAGTCTCAATCCGTCACAATCAGGTGCATCATGCTGAGAGCACTATTCATCGCTCTCTCCGAGAGCAAGTCCCTGCGCGCCGTCGCCGAGCGTTCCAGCTTCGGCCAGCGCACCTCCTCCCGCTTCGTCGCTGGAACTCAAGTCTCCGACGCCATCCGCGCCGCCGCCGCCGTCAACTCTTTCGGCGCCGGCGTCTCCATCGACAACCTCGGCGAAAACGTCACCAACGCCGAAGAGGCCCGCGCCAGCGCCCAGCTCTATCACCATCTCCTCGACGAGATCGCCATCGCCAGGCTCAACGCCAACATCAGCGTCAAGCTCACCCACATGGGTCTCGACGTCGACGAAAAACTCGCCTTCGACATCGTTCGCGGCCTCGTCGCCAAAGCCGCCGCCATGACGCCCACCAACTTCGTCCGCGTCGACATGGAGGGCTCTCCCTACACCCAGCGCACCCTCGACTTCGTCCACGAACTCCATCGCGTTCCCGGCAACGCCAACAATGTCGGCACCGTCATTCAGTCCTACATGCGCCGTTCCGAGTCCGACGTCGAAAAGCTCCTCGCCGACCGCATCCGCATCCGCCTCTGCAAAGGCGCCTACAAAGAGCCGCCGGAGATCGCCTTCCAGAAAAAATCCGAGGTCGACGCCAACTACGTCAAGCTGCTAAAGATCCTGCTCAAAAGCGGCGTCTATCACGGCCTCGCCACCCATGACGAAGCCATCATCAATGAGGCAAAGAATTTCGCCCGCCGCGACGGCGTCTCCCCAGATTCTTTCGAATTCCAGATGCTCCACGGCATCCGCCGCGACCTCCAACAATCGCTCGTCAAGGAAGGCTGGCGCGTCCGCGTCTACATCCCCTTCGGCACCGAGTGGTACCCATACTTCATGCGCCGCCTCGCCGAGCGCCCCGCCAACGTCTTCTTTATTGCCAAGAATCTTTTGCGGAAGTAACAAGAGGGATTTGAGACAGAAGCAACAGGGAAGGAGCGAATCCGGCTGGGACATTTATGCTCTCCCGGCCCCGGGGAACCGCATAAGAGTACAAAGCGAAACCCCCGCGTCCGAGAAATCACCAACCTATGCGCCACCAGCCCCGGCGCTTGCTAACGCCGATCAACTCGCCAAACCGCGCGCCGCCTCACTCGATCCCGCCCGCCAGCGGCAACCGCGAAGCGCTCGACAACAAATTCCGCTCATAAGGCGTAAACCGCCGGGCGAAGTCGCCCGAATTTATCAGACGACTCCGCTGCTCCGGCGTCATCCCCCGCATTCCGCGGATCGCATCGTTCAACGCCCGCCGCCGCTCCGGCCGCAGCTCTTGAAACTGCCGGAACAATGTCCGCGCCTGCGCCTTCTGTCCCGGTGATAAATGCTCCCAGGTCTCCATCCGCTCCAGCACGCGCTCCTGCTTCTGTGGAGGCAGCGCCGAAAACCGCTGCAAGCGCAGCAATAACTGTCTCTGCCGCGGAGGCGGCAATCGCCGGAACTGCGGATCGCTCTCCAGCGCCCGCCGCTGTTCCGCCGCGGGCATGTCTTTATATTTCCGCAGCCACGCCCCGGCATGTCCCGGCTGATTCGGAGCCCGGTTCGCCGGCACGTTCGGCTGCTGATATCCGGGCTGAGAACCTGTCCGTGAGTTGCCGTTCTGCGAAGGCTGGCTTGAATACCGGGATTGCGCTTGGCTCGAATACTGAGAAGACGACTGGGACGACGACTGATTCTGCGGCGGCCGGTAGCTCTGACAAAATGCCGGCGTCAGTAGCGCAACCGCCGCCAGCACACCGCCTGCGATGTCCTTCCTCCCCGGCATTTCCCGTCTCTCTTTCCGAACTTCTTCCGAACTCTCGGTCCCGGCCCGGTCGACCCTGCCTGTCCGGTCTCCCTCGGTCAGTCGCGGCGTTTACGGAGTCGCCGTCACATCGTTGTCCTGCACCTGCAAATCGTCCAGCATGTCAAAGTCGGCATACAGATCGTCATTCTTCTCCAGCGCCTGTAAGTCCCCCACCGCCGTTCCCGGCTGCACCGGAGCCGTCAGCGCCGGAGGATTCGTCGCGATCTCATCCATCTGCACGATGTAACTCTTGTTCCCGATCGCCAGCGCCGCCACAAATATCACCGCCGCCACCGAAGTCAGCCACACCGGATGCGCCGACAGCCGAGGCAATATCCGCTCATACCAAGCCACCCGCGGACGCGCCATCTCCTCGCGAAATCGCGCCGTCAACCGCGTATCGAAATACGCCGAAGGCTCCGGCGCCTGCCACTCATCCAGCAGTGCCATCGTCTTCTTTAACTCCGCCAGCTGACTCGAACAAGCGGCGCACGATGCCAGATGCTCCTCCGTCTCCGGCGTCGCCCCTTCCATCCCAGCGGCCGAATCCGGCGAACTGCCCAGCAAAAGCTCCGGCAAAATCTCTTGAAATTGTTTGCAATCCATACCGCGTCTCTCTTATCTACCCGTCGCAGGCTTCGCGGCAGGCTTTCCCGAAACAAATTCTTTCAGCTGTTCGCGCAGCGTTTCGTAGGCGCGAAACAGCAGCGACTTTGTTGCCGACTCGCTCAGTTTCATCACGGCGGCAATCTGTCGATAGTCCATCTGCTGATACTTGTGCATCATTACAGCCAGGCGCTGCCGCTCCGGCAAGGCACTTACCTTCGCCTTGATCGCAGCCAGCCGCTCCCGTTTCAAAAGCTGTTCTTCTGCGGAAAGCGTCTCATCCGCCAGATCCGGTGTCGTTCCCGTCTCCGCATCCGGCTCATCCAGACGCACCGTATTTTCCGGCCGCTCATGTCGCGTGTCCCGCGCATGATTCACCGCCAGGTTCGTAGCAATTCGATAAAGCCAGGTGCTGAACTTGGCGCTCGCCTCGTAACTCTCGCGCGACCGGTAGACGCGCAAAAAAACTTCCTGCGCTAACTCTTCCGCGGTCGCGGGATTTCGGCATAGCCGGTACATAAATCCAACCAAAGGCCGCCGATACTTCTGTACCAGATACCCAAACGCCGCGTCGTCCCCGGCCTTAACCCGCAGCATCTGCTCGGCATCGGCGTCGATGGTCGTCGGAGCGGCGGCGCCAGAAGACGCCGCAACCAGCGGCACCGCCGGCCCCGTCCCGCCAAACCCTAGCAACCCGCGATCAATGGCGACGCTGCTCACATCATTGGAAACCCCAGTCGGATCAGAAAGTTGCGCCTCCGCCGTATCTGGAAGGGGCGCAGAACTCCTTTCCCCTGAACCAGATACAGTCTTTCGCGAGGGCATGTCCGAGGCGGTCATAAACGAGTGTTAACCAAGAGGCTATAAGCCCAGCCCATGAGGGTCAAGAGGCGAGAGTGTGGACAGTCAGGTATCAGGCTCTCGATGATCGGACCAGCCAGCATCAATGCCGCCAATCCAGCGGCTATTGCAGCTTCCCGTACTCCGCCTTGGCCTCCCTGAGGAGCGGTATGCCGGGATCGGCGTCTTTCCAGAGCGTGAAGAAATCTTGGTACGCGGCGCGTCCTCGCCCACGCGCGGCCTCGGCATCGGAGCCTTGCGCGGACTTCGCCTCCAGGGCATTCGCGCGCGCGACACCCAGACGCGCCAGCGCCCCCGTCCAGCAGTTCCCAACCACGCCACTGTGGTCGATGATTTTCTGAAATTCACCGGCCGCTGCGGCTCCCCGGCCGGCTGCCAGGTATGCTTCGCCCCTGATATATGTCGGATAGAGACATGATATGTTCATCGTGCTGAACGATGTATTGGCATACTCGATGGTTAATCCGCTCTGCAGCGTCTTCACCGCGGCCTCCGGCTGCCGCCGCCCGAGCTCCAATTCTGCTTCAATCACCGGCACTCCCAGTAATTGCATCTGCGTATCCAGAGGAAAGCCCTTGTTGAGTTCCCGAGCCAGAGTTTCCGCCTGTCCGCTTTCCCCGGTCATGGCCAATGCCAGGGCTGCCTGTACCGTGACACCCGGGTCTCCCGGAGCCAGCCGCAATGCCTCGGCTGCCGCCCGCCGCGCCATCGCCGAGTTGCCAAACGCCGCTTCCTGCAAAGCTCCGTTGGCTTGATACCCTGCCGCGATCTCTTTGTTCTTCGCTCGCATGGCCGAGTCACCCGCCGCTCTCGTCAGCTCGCGCGCTCTGCTCAGGTGCCCGGCATAGGCTTCGCTATCAGCCTCGAGCGCAAGACCGTAGTTCTCTTCGCTGCGCTGGCTCGCGAACCATTTTTCCTGCTCTGCCATCCCCGCGGCGTCCCTCTTCAGGAAGGCAAGCACATAAAGCCAACTGTGCGGCCCGGATCGGTCCAGCCCGTGCCTTTGAGCGTCCTCGATCACTTTTCGCGCTTCGCTGAAATTCCCGAGCGCTATCTCATCAGACACCAGATTCAGGTAGCCGAAGTTCCGGTCCGCATCCAGCGCCAGAACCATCCGCGCCGCCTCCGCCGACTTTTCGTATTGTCCTGTGCTCGCGTACAGAAAGGCCAGTCCGTTATAGGACGAACTGTGCTTGTAAACCTCGACCACTTCTTGCAGCGCTTGGATCGCTTTATCCAGTTCCCCCGTCACATGTCCGTAATATGCGGCTTCAATCTGAAGCTTTTCCCTTGCCCCCGTCTGCTCCCGCAACGCGAAAGCCTTGGAGATGTACTCACGCGCCCGCGTCGGTTTGTTCATGCTGAGATATGCGATTCCTAATTGCATGTCGGCCATCGCGAAATTCGGGTCCAGTTCCAATGCCCGCTCAAAGTAGGGCGGTGCCGAGGCCGGATCTCCCTGATACAGGAACTTCTCGCCCAGAGTGTCAGCTTTTAACGCTTCCAGCGAAGGCGTTGTCGCCTCCCGCAGCTTCACGTCATACTTTTGCACTGTAGCCAGCGACTCGCCAAGTTTCCCGCGCAGCTTCGACGCCGCATGGCCCAGAGCATCCAGGACCTTTTCCTTGCTGCTTGCGGCAACCTGCTCTTCCGCCAGTGTGTCTCCTGTCTCGCAATTCACCGCTTCCACCGACACCACGTATTGGCTTCCGAGACGCGCAATCGAGCCTGCGATGTATGCCTTGCTGCCCGCCCGCTGACACACTTCCCGCGCCACCTCGGGCGTAAGTTTCGCGTCCTCCGGACGCGTCATCCGCTTCAACGCCGCCCCTACCTTATTCGGTGAGAGCACATGCAGGAACGGCGACTCGCCGAGCGCAACGTTGAGCGCCGTTTTTAGCGTGTCGTCGAATACCGCATCTCCCGTGCTGTTGGCAAAGTCGGCCAGAACAATCGTGTCGCTCGCACTCAGTCGGCGCTGCGACCGGACTCGCCCGATGTATGCCCCAACCCCCAGAATCATCACCGCGAATGCTCCCGCTCCGAGCATAATCCACAAGCGCGGCATTTTCCTCTTTGTCGCCCCGGCTTTGGTCTTGAGATCGTCCTCCCCATCCTTTTCCAGTCCATCCACCGGCGCGATGAAACGATAGCCGCGCCGCGGGACGGTCTCCAAGTAACGCGGCGTTTGCGCCTCGTCCCCCAGCACCGACCGGATTTGCCGCACGCAATAATTTAGTCCTTGCTCGAAATCGACAAAAGTTTCATCGCCCCAAAGTTCATACCGCACCTCCTCGCGGGTGACGACTTGCCCCGCGCGCGAAGCCAGTACCGCCAGCATCTTGAAAGGTTGCGGCTGGATGCGTAGCAATACTCCAGCCCTGCGCAGCTGTTGTGCTTCGCGATCCAGTTCGAAGGCGCCGAAGCGAAGCACCTTGCGCGGACGCGGGGACGAATCCATAGCAACAATCCTCGTGTCTGAGAAGATCAGGATTATATCGTGCCCGAGAAAATAATGCTCCTCATATCACCCCACAACTCTCTAGAAATCAGGGACATACGCCCTCAGATCGGCTTCAGCCACAACTCTGTTGCTTGCGCCGCCCGAACCACTTATTTTCTCGCTCGCGGTCGAGATTCAACCCCGCAATTTCAGGAGGATGGCATGAAGCACACTCGATTCACTGCAATGGCTCTGGCGGTTACAGCCTCACTCACTCTTTCTCAATTCACTGTCGCCCAGGAACGCGGCGCTCAGCCCCACACCACCTATTCCGAGGCTGTCGCCCAGCACCCCGGTTGGGTTCAGATCCCCGGCGAGTTGATCCGTCCCGATTGCATCCATGCCGTTCCCAGCGGCGCCAAGGTCACCATCGGCGCCGATGGCATGAGCGGCGACGTTAGCGTCAATGGCGAACTTATCGCCCACTACGATCCCTGCCCCGAATCTCCCGTCGTAACCCGTCCCACCGGCGCGGGCGACAGCTTTTTCAATGATCCCGGCACCGGTAACGGCTGGGTCGAAGCCTCCAACGTGCTCCTGTCCCTCGGCTCCGGCGACAATATCGACCTTATCCAGGGCGACTGGAAGGTTCCGAAGAATCCCAAAGTGAATGGCAGCCTGATCTATCTCTTCAACGGCATGGAAGATTCCACCTTTGCTTGGATCCTGCAGCCCGTTCTTCAATACGGCGTCGGCTACGCCGGCGGCGGCAACTACTGGGTCATCGCCAGCTGGCTGGTCGGCTCCAGCGCCTACTACAGTCCCTTGGAAGGTGTGAACCCCGGTGACTCGCTCGTCGGCTATACCAAGATGACCGGCGATTCCGGCGGCACTCTCGACTTCAAAGTGCAGGCCTCCGACTCCACTACCGGCGCTTATTCCTGGCTCGATGCCAACAGCACCGGACTCCAGTGGACCTGGGCTCTCGCCGGCGTCCTCGAGTCCTACGGCATCACTTCTTGCTCCGACTTCCCCAAGAGCGGCGACGCAGTCTTCTCGAAGACCGTCCTCGACCACGGGTATCCCAGCTTCAAAGCGATCAAGCCAACGTGGGCAGCCTCGTACTGGAACTACGGCGGCCCGTCGTGCAGCTTCAGCGTAACTCCGGGCACAACGTCCACCCTCAAGTTCTAAGGGAGTGGCTTCTGAGGGAACGGCTTCTAGAGGGATGGCTTCAACGGGCATGCCCGGCGCGCCGGAATCCGGTTTCGGACAGTCCGGGCATCCTCATCACCGGGTTGAGGATTTCTCAACCCGGTTTTTCGAATCTAAGCTCTCGAATACCAGCTCTCGAATCTCGGCTCTCTTGCTTCGCGCACCACGCACCAGCGCGCGCCTCAAAGCGGCCGCCTTTTAACCGGGAGGTATTTGCCATGCTCTGCGGAAATTGTGGCGTCGAACTGATTGAAGGTGATGCCCATTGCCCAAGTTGTGGCAGGCCCATCCAACTCGCCTCGCCAACATCATCGAGATCAACCGGAACAGTATCATCGTCATCAACGAGGCCATCCTCGCCAGTGCAACCGCCAGCGCCGCCATCGTCCCATCCGCCCCACCAATTCCTCCGCCGCCTCAGCCGCAATCTATTCGGAGCGCTCTGTCGTCCCTCGAAGTAAATCGGAAAAATGCTTCAGCGACGAGCCGCGTGATTCCTTCCGATATAACCAATTACTCACTAACAACCACTCCCCAATTCCCCGCCCAAACTCGGAGACAAAAAAAGCCGGCCTTCAGGCCCTCCCGGAAGGACGGGCGCCTGTCTTTTGCCCTTGGGCGGGTTTATCCATCGCCCAATCCCTACTGAACGAGTAAACTATTTCAACGCGCGGCCGAAAACCGGTCGGTTGAAACACAAGGTAAAGCCCATGAAACGAATTGCCATCCTCTTCGCCATCGCGATCCTCTGCCCCAGCCTCTACGCCGCCTCCCCCGATGCGAAGAGCGACGCCGCCTGGCAGGCCGACCTCGAAAAGTGGCGAGCCCAGCGCGCCACCGCCCTCCAGGCCCCCGAAGGCTGGCTCTCCCTGATCGGCCTCGACTGGCTACAGGATGGCGACAACTCCTTCGGCTCCGCCGCCGATAACCGCATTCAAATCAATGCCAAAATTCCGGAGCACGTAGCCTTCATCCGCCTCACCAAGACCACAGTTCACCTCGCAGCCCCGGCCTCCGGATTCCCCAAAGACTTGCAGCTCGACGGCCATCCCGCCAAAGAGCAAGACCTCCTCGCCGATGATTCCGAGCATCCCTCGAAACTCACCATCGGCACCATCAGCATCATCGTCATCAATCGCGATGGCCGCTTTGCCCTGCGCATCAAAGACCCGCAAGCCCCCACCCGAACCGGCTTTCACGGACTCAAGTGGTACGCGCCCGATCCCGTCTATCGCATCCACGCCAAGTGGATTCCCTACTCCACTCCCAAGACGCTCGACATCCCCACCGTCCTCGGCACCACCACCCACATGCCCGCGCCCGGCGTAGCCGAGTTCACCATCGACGGCCAAACCGTCCGCCTCGAGCCCGTTCTCGAAGACCCAAGGTCGACCGATCTCTTCTTCATCCTCCGCGACGCCACCAGCAAAACCACAACTTACGGCGCCGGCCGCTTCCTCTACACCGGATTCCCCGACCACGGCCTCAACCAGCCCGGCGAGTTGGTCCTCGACTTCAACCGAGCCATCAATCCCCCCTGCTCCTTTACCCCCTATGCCACCTGCCCACTACCGCCCATGCAGAACCGCCTAAGCGTAGCCATCCCCGCCGGAGAAAAGCGCTACCACGACTGAAAACCGGCCACGAGCCGCGAGCTTCGAGCCGTGAGTTCCGGGAGCACCAAAAAATGCTCCTGGAGAGCCTTCGCACCCGCTCCCGGCAAAATCCAAAAACGCAACAACTCTCTAGCTCGCAATTACTTACAGCGAGTTTAAATACAAAATGATACGTACAATATTGTCAACTATTGCTCCACGTGGAACATTTCTCCGAAATGTTCCCCAAGCCGCCCCAACAACCTTTAACGCAGAGTTAAAATCCTCCGCCAAGCCATTGTCATCCAACAACCTCTGGGCATAGCCTATCGAGAAAGCCTTGCTCCAAAGGAGTTTGCCGTGAGTGTCGTCGATGCCAGCCTCCCTTCCGAAGTCCTTGAACTGACCCCCTACGCCCCCACCCGCTCCACCATCGCCGGCAAGCCCCTCAGCGGCGATGAACTCCGCCGCGTCGAGACCTGGTGGCGCGCCTGCAACTACCTCAGCCTCGGCATGATCTACCTGCGCGAGAACCCGCTCCTGGCCGAGCCTTTGCGGGCCGAGCACATCAAGAACCGCCAGCTCGGCCATTGGGGATCGAGCCCCGGCCTATCCTTTATGTATGTCCACCTCAGCCGCATGATCCGGAAGTATGACCTCGACATGATCTTCCTCGCCGGCCCCGGACATGGCGCTCCGGGCGTGCTTGGGCCGGCCTATCTCGAAGGCACCTACTCGGAGATCTATCCGGAGAAGAGTCAGGATGTCGAAGGCCTGCGCCTATTCCTGCGGGAGTTTTCCTTTCCCGGTGGCATCGGCAGCCACTGCACGCCGGAGACACCCGGTTCGATTCATGAGGGCGGCGAGCTCGGCTATGTGCTGTCACATGCCTGCGGCGCGGCGTTTGACAATCCTGAGCTGATCGTCGCCGCGGCGGTGGGTGATGGCGAATCGGAGACCGGGCCACTTGCGACTTCGTGGCACATCAACAAATTTCTGAATCCGGTGCGCGACGGCGCGGTGCTGCCTATCCTTCACCTCAATGGATACAAGATCGACAATCCTACGCTGCTGGCGCGCATCTCGCATGAGGAGCTGGAGAGCCTGCTGCGCGGCTATGGATGGTCTCCTTGTTTTGTCGAAGGCTCGGAGCCCGATTCCATGCATCAGGCCATGGCCGCCACGGTGGAGCATTGCGTTCAAGAGATTCGGGAACATCAGCGGGCGGCGCGTGAGCATGGCGTGACTACGCGGCCGCGATGGCCGATGATCGTGTTGCGCTCGCCGAAAGGATGGACTGCGCCGCGCGAGGTTGAGGGACATTATCTCGAAGGCTTCTGGCGGGCGCATCAGGTGCCACTGCCGAACGTTAAGAGCGATCCGAAGCAACTGGAGATTCTGGAGAAGTGGATGAAGTCCTTGAAGCCGGAGCGATTCTTCGGCGCGGATGGCAAGCTGGTCGCGGACTTCAGCGAGCTCACGCCGGCGGGCAACCGGCGGATGAGTGCGAATCCGCACGCTAACGGCGGATGGTTGAAGAAGGACCTGAGGCTGCCGGACTTTCGCGATTACGCGTACAAGTTCGAGAAGCCGGCGCGCAGCCAGGAGTCGAACACCCATCCGCTCGGCGTTTTTCTTGGCGATGTGATGAAGGAAAATCGAAATAACTTCCGCGTGCTTGGGCCGGACGAGACGCGCTCGAACAAGCTGGACGCGCTCTTTGCCGTGACCAAGAAATTCTGGATCGAAGAATATTTTCCGGAGGATGCGGACGGCGGCGACCTTGCGAACGACGGCCGCGTGATGGAAATGCTGAGCGAGCACACCATGGAGGGAATGCTCGAAGGCTATCTCTTAACGGGGCGGCACGGATTTTTGTCGACGTACGAATCGTTCGTGCACATCATCGACTCGATGTTTAACCAGCACGCCAAATGGCTGGAGATGGCGAGCCATCTTTCGTGGCGGCAGGCGATCGCTTCGCTGAATCTTCTGATCACTTCGACGGTATGGCGGCAGGATCACAACGGCTTCACCCATCAGGATCCGGGATTCCTGGATGTGGTGGTGAACAAGAGCGCGAACGTGACGCGCATCTATCTGCCGCCGGATGTGAATTGTCTCTTGTCGGTAGCGGACCACTGCCTGCGCAGCCAGAACTATATCAATGTGATTGTTTGTGACAAGCAAAAGCATCTACAGTATCTGGATATGGAGCAGGCGATTACTCACTGCACCAAGGGCATCGGCATCTGGGATTGGGCGAGCAATGACGAATCGGGCGAGCCGGATGTGGTGATGGCCTGCGCCGGCGATATTCCTACGCAGGAGGCTCTGGCGGCAACGGCGTTGCTGCGCGCGGAGTTTCCCGATCTGAAGATTCGATTTGTTAATGTGGTCGATCTTTTTAAACTCCAGCCAAGCAGCGAACATCCGCACGGGCTCTCGGATTGGGATTTCGATTCGCTGTTTACCCTGGACAAGCCGGTGATCTTCAATTTCCACGGTTATCCGCAGTTGATTCACCGCCTCGCTTACCGGCGGCACAATCACGATAACATTCATGTCCGTGGATATAAGGAGAAGGGCAGCATCAATACGCCGCTCGAACTGGCCATCGATAACAACATCGACCGCTTCAGCCTGGCGATGGATGTGGTAAACCGCGTGCCCCGGTTGCTGAAGATTGGCGGACACGCGAAAGAACGATTTCTGAACGAGCAGATCGCGTGCCGCAATTATGCGCACGAGCACGGCATCGATATGCCGAAGGCGGCGGACTGGACTTGGCCGTACTAGACCGGGTGACCGTTTACCGGTCAGCGGGGCGCTGTGGCGCGCAACTCCGGCGCCGCCCTGCGTCATCTGAACTGTTTACGCCTTATTGATCGCACCGACTTATCACACGGGCTCGTTAGACCAACTCATCGCACTCAAGGAGACGTCATGGCCTCAAAGCCGAAAAACACGATTTGCCTCTGGTTCGACAAGGACGCACATGATGCCGCGCGCTTCTATGCCGCGACCTTTCCGAATAGTGAAGTGACCGCTGTGCACAAAGCGCCGGGCGATTATCCGGGCGGCAAAAAGGGCGATGAGCTGACGGTGGAGTTCACGGTTCTGGGCATTCCCTGTCTCGGTCTCAACGGCGGCCCGATGTTCAAACACAGCGAGGCGTTTTCCTTCCAGGTCGCGACCGACAATCAGGAAGAGACGGACCGCTATTGGAACGCGATCGTCGGCAATGGGGGACAGGAAAGCGCGTGCGGCTGGTGCAAGGACCGCTGGGGCATCTCCTGGCAGATCACGCCACGCGCGCTAATGGAGGCGCTGGCGGCCGGCGGCGGTGAGGCGAAGCGTGCCTTCGAGGCGATGATGACGATGAAGAACATCGACATCGCCAAGATCGAAGCAGCTCGGCGGGGATGACGGATACCGCTTCAGCGGGCCAGCACCCAACTACTTACAGTCAACCTTGTTGTCCTGCGCGGCGGCGATCTGCCACTTACCATTGCGCTTCAACCAGGTATCGGTCCAGACCTGGCACACTTTCGCGTCGGGATGCGCCTTGTCTTTGCCGATGGCGTGCTCGCTGCCGTAAATGATGGCCACGTCTTGCCCGAAGAAGCGTACCCGGGCATCGTCGAGGCCGCAGCCGCGCGCCGAGTGCGGGCCTTTTTCATCACGCAGTTCATCCTCTTTGTGGTAGCGCTCGCCGCCAGTGGTGGTGCCCTGGAAGTCGTCGGCCAACAACTCAGAGATAACTCCATTGTTGGTGCAAACGCCTTCGGCCCACTTGCGCTCCATGTCGATCATGAACTTCGCGGTTTTGTCGCCGGGCGCGGCCCAATGGCTGGGCTGGGCGGTGGCGGCGGTGATGAGGACTACGACGCACGTTACGAGGCATAGCAGGTGCGGGATTCGGTGACGCATTGGCCCTCCGGTGTTTGAGTCACTATACAGGTGTGGGGCGGGCGGCGGTGTGGTGAATGCCCTTGGCATCGGCATCCGTGTCACCCACCCTTCGAAAACCGCGAAGGATGGGGCACCCTTGGTCGGAATGGTGCAAGCTTGTATCAACTTCAAGGATGGGCCACCCGCCATTCTTATGGGAATCCGAATTCCTCCGCTCAGTCGCCGTCGAAATGCAGGTAGCCGAGAATGTAGAGCAGCAGGGTCGCTGTGGCGAACGCGCCGAGCACCGCCAAAATCCAAAGGCCATGCCAGTTCGTAAATTGCTCTATGATTCTGCGCCGGCCTTTACCGTAGCAATACTTCCCCATAACTCTGCGCCTCGAACGAGCCGCCCATGCAGTTGGCGGCACACTTCCGTATCGTGTGCGTGGGGGCGGCGGCTTCGAATCGGCCGCAGCCCCTTTCACACGCCCCGACTAAAAGTGAAATCCGAGTTGGGCCGTCAGACTGCGGGGTGTTACATAGTGCGTCCCGCTGAAGGTTGAGAGGAAGTTGTATAGGGCCGTTTTGTTAGCTACGTTGATCGCAGTAAGAGCGAGGCTCCACTTGTAACGTTCGCCTTTGAATAAGTTGTCGTGACCCACGGAAACATCGAACAGATTACGCGAGGCGATGCGCGGCGGGTTGTGGTCGTCGTTCTCGGCGTTGATCCCCGGAATTCGGACCAGATTGGAAGTGAACTGCGACGCCTGGCATACCCCTGAAGGAATTGGAATAGTCGGGGTTGCGCGCACGCCATTGCAGGCAAATCCCGCCTCGTATTCCTGATCCGCGCTCAAAGGGTTTCCGAAAATGTCCTGCAAGAGAACAGCCGGTTGCCCGCCGAGCGTGGTCGACTGCGGGCAATCGTTATATCCGGTCACCCCATAGCACGGTGCGTTGCCGGCCACCAGTCCGCTGTCATAGCGCCAGTTGAAGCCCACCCAGGGCCCAAGCTTCCAGGGTTGATATTGAAAGTGAGTGGTTTGATTAAACCTTTCATCGTGGTCAATACGGAAAGGTGCCCCGGGAGCGCCCACAGTCGCGCCGGCGCCGCCAATCTGCGGCGGGAAGAAGCGTGCCGCCACGCTCGAAAACACAAACAACGCCGAAAATCCGCGATAATTGGGCACGCTCACGCGCCCCGCATATCCAGGAATTTTCGAGTTGTGCCACTCGATCGGGAACGTAATCGGCGTATCGCCGAGCACGCTGAAATCGTAGCCATTGTGCGTGTACTTCGTGATCCACTCGCCGGAAAAGACCAGATACCGTCCGAAAGCCTGCTCGATTCCCGCATGAAATTCGTTGCGAAAACCGGGACTCAGGATTCCACTTACTCCCGGGGAACAGAGAAGAAGCGGCGACAGTACGGCATTGCCGCATCCGGTGCTGGAAAGTACCAGATTTTCGTTGAAGGGAGATTCCAAAGTTCTGGCATAAGAAACTCGAAGAATCGTGTTGGTCCGCTTGACGTTGTAAGAGACTCCGAGACGGGGCTCGGCCTGGCGCGCGATGGAGAGTCCGTTGTAGAGATCGCCACGGATGCCAAGGTTGAGAGACCAGTTTCCCTTTGTGATCACGTCGCGAATATAGAGAGCAAGCTCCTTCACGTCGGTGTGGCCATTGAAGGTGTAGAGGCCTCCGCCGCGGGTCAGGTCATACGGGGACAGAGTCGGATTGAAAGCCGGGTAAAAAGGGCTGTTGGGCGCATTGGGATTAAAGTACGGGCTCGAAGAATCGGCTACATTCGGCGCCAACCCGAAGCCGGCACATTGTGAGGGATCGGTGAAACCCGGCACAGGAACATTCGCGTCGGTAGCTGTAGACAGAGTTAAGCAGGGCGCGTTGTAAGCTGGATCGACGATGCCCACCGTGTCGTTTTCATTAAGAAATGTTTGTTCGTAGGTGACTCCGGCCTTGATTTGATTGATCCCTCTGACGTAGGAGATATCCGATCGAAGTCCCGCATTGGTCAACGTGCGGTTCTGCCCCACGGACTGTCTCTGCAGACTTGGCGGCCCGAGATCCGCGAAAGGATCGTTGCTGGGGTAGTAATTGTAATCGTCGCGGCGCACGAACGCGCCTAAAGTGAATACCGAATGCGTACCCGCAAGATGCGTCCACGAAGGCGCGATATTGAAAGTTCCTATCTTGGAGCGCTGGTCGTTCGGTCCGACGGTGGGTCCTGGGGTAAAGCCGGTGGGATTGCCAATCGGAACGACACCCCCATAGCTTTCTTCCATCGGAAGAACTCCGTCCAGTCCGCTCCAGGGCGTGGCATTCTGGGAATCGATCGAATTGGGCGTTTGGAACCAGCTCCGGCTGTAGCCGAAATCAAGGTGAATCGAATCGGCGGTTGAAATCTGATAGTCGATGCGGTCGAAAAGGTTTTCTTCGTTGCCGCGGTCGTGGATGACCGCGAATTCAGGCGGATCGAGAAATCGGCCGGTGTTCAAACCGCCGGCGGAGAAATAGTTTCCCCAGCTCTTGCCGCCATAGGCGAGGTCAGCATTGACACTGGCGGTTCCAAACGAGCCATAGGAAGTGGTCACGCTGCCATGTGGCGTGGTCACCCCTTGGCCCGAGCGGGTGGTTGCAACGATCACAACGCTGGTCTTGCCTCCGTATTCCGCCGGAGGCGCGCCGGAGATGACCTCCATGGACTGAATGGAATCGACTGGAAGTTGGTTGGAGAAGACTTTGCTTTGCTGGTCGGTAATGGGCTGGCCGTCGACGGAGAATGAATTCTCCGCATGGTCGCCGATCCCGTGAAAAAGACCATTCGAATCGGCCGCGATCCCCGGCGTCGAAAGGGTCACCAGCGAACTCAACGAGGACGACGCGCTTTCCAGCGGAAGCTTATCGAACAAATTCTTGTCGATGTCGGAGTGGAAAGTCGGATCGTTTTCGATCAAGTCTCCACCCGTAGCCTCGACGGTAACAGTGGTGGAAGAACCTGTTACCTGGAGGTTGATCTTGACGCTAACCGGGACGACCGACCGTAATTCCACCTCCCGCACATTCCCGGCAAACCCCGTTGCCGTCACCGTCATGTGATAGGGATTGAAGGGCACGTTCGAAAAGCTGAAATTCCCTTTGCTGTCGGTGGTGGTTGTGCGGTCATAACCGCTGACCGGTTGATGAATCTCGACGGTTGCGTTCGCAACCACGGCGCCCGATGGGTCTAGTACGGTGCCATTCAGCGATCCCGAGCCTCCGCCCGACTGAGCGTAAGCGTGAAAGGGCAGCGAAAGACAAAAAACCAGCATAAAAGCCGCCAAAAGCGACTTCCTGTAAGAAGCCTGCATGAATTCCTCCCGAAGAAAATTGACGCGGAAAAAGATCGAGACACGGCCGAAGGAATAAGAACTTCAACCCTGTCCACGCAAAATTGGGATTCGATCTTTAGACGGCGGGAGGAGGCCGGACAGAAAGGGCGAAGGCAATCAGGCGCTGCTTCGCGGAAACCGCTTGCGTCCGAACCGTGGATACAACGAGAAAGCTGGTGAGGGTCAGTGAGGATTGAGCCCGCGGAGCCGCCGAGTGGGCGGCGACGCAGACCGTGCACCGTATCGATTCCTCGGCGCTGGCGTGTTGATGCACGACGGCTGCGATTGCCGACCAGAAGGTCAGCAACAGCAACAGACACGCGATCGGCTTCGACTTTGAGCGCAACCCACCCACCCCACAAACCGATTTGTTGTTCTATACCAGAATCGGACGGCTAAAGCAAATACTACGATGGGTGCGGCTCGCCCAAGATCACGCGCACCGTGTCTCTCGCGATCAGCAGTTCTTCGTCGGTTGGGATGGCATAAGCTTTGAGCATTGAATCTGTCGTGCTGATCTCTGCTTCCTTGCCGACCGTCTGCTTGTTTTTCTCTGCGTCGAGCTTGAGGCCGGCCCACTCCATGCCTTCGCAGATTTTGGCTCGCACGTCGGGAGAGTTTTCTCCGATGCCTCCCGTGAAAACGACCGCGTCGGCTCCATTCATCGAGGCCAGGAATGCCCCAATATACTTGCGGGCGCGATAGCAGAAGATTTCAATCGCCAGGCGGACACGGCGGTCGTCGTGCTCTTTCAGTTCCGCGAGCAGTTCCCGCATGTCGTTGGTGAGGCCTGAAATTCCCAGCAGGCCGGACTGCGTGTTGAGCAGGGCATCGACCTCGTGCGGAGACAGGCCCTCCTTGCGGCCGATTACGTTGACGATGGCGGGATCGAGATCGCCGGAGCGCGTGCCCATGACCAGGCCCTCTAACGGCGTCATACCCATGGAGGTGTCGATGGAGACTCCCGCCTTGATCGCGGCCGCCGAGCAGCCGTTGCCGAGGTGCAGCGTGATGATATTGGTCTGGGTACGCGTAAGCCCGCGCAGGGCACGGTATCGGAAGGCTACATAGCGATGCGAGGTACCGTGGAATCCGTAGCGCCGGATGCGATGGCGGCGATAGAGATGATAAGGGACGGCGTAGAGATAGGCTTCCTCGGGAATGGTGTGATGAAACGCCGTGTCGAAGACGGCGACCTGCGGAACGTCTTTGCCGAAGAGATCACGCGCGGCCTGAATCGCCTGAATATTGTTGGGATTGTGCAGCGGCGCGAGGTCGATACAGTCCTCGATACCTTTGAGCACGTCGTCGTTGATGAGCGCCGACTCGCTGAAGCGCTCGCCGCCATGGACGACGCGATGGCCGACGGCGTTAATGTCGCCAGAATTCTTGATTTCAGGAACGCCGGAGCGGTCGGAGGCGAGGTAGCGGACGATGAAGTCGAGGGCCGCGGCGACGTCGCGGAGAGATTGCGTGAAGGTCTGCGGCTCGGCGTTGCGCGGGTGAAACTTGATGACAGCGGCGCCGCCGATGTCTTCGATCTCGCCGGAACAGAGGCGCTCATCTTGGTGCTGCTTGATGCGGTCGAGATCGGTGGCGATGACCTGGAACTTCAGGCTGGAACTTCCGGAATTCACTACCAGAACATTCATGGTGCGCCTCATCATTATTGTTGCCGGGACTGGGATGGGATCAGATTACGCGAGCCGAGGTTGCACGCGCATCCGAAATTCGGTAGGACTATTTTCGTTTCCAGAGTAGCGCGCCCATCCGAAATTCGAAGCGGGCTGCGGCGGAATCGGGCTGTGCTACGATAGAATTTACCGCATAGTGGGCGCTTAACTCAGCGGTAGAGTGCCATCTTCACACGGTGGAAGTCACAGGTTCGAATCCTGTAGCGCCCACCAATCTTCTTTGGTGCAACCGAAGTGGACGCGGCTTCGAGTCGTTCTTCCGCGGCAGCCGCGCGGTCGCCGGCAAAAAAGATTCGGCGTCGGCTATCCCTGATTTCCGCATGCGTTATTCCAAGAGGTGCATGGAACCGTGACCCGAGCTCATGGTTTTCCCGCATTGTTCATAATCTGCGTAGTAGCCGCTCTGCCGCTTGGATGCAGCAGGAAAGAGAGCCGGCAGGAAACCACGCCGGGCTCGCAGACGGCTGCCGCAGTGATGACCGTCGACCCGGCTACGGCCGCTTCCGTCAGTGGGACGGCTCGGTTTGACGGCCCGGCGCCTCGGCGTCCGCTCGTCGATATGACCATGGATCCTGGGTGCAAGGGCGCCAACCAGGCCGAGGGCGTGGTGGTCGACGGCGACAAGCTCGCGAATGTTTTCGTTTATGTCAAAAGCGGGCTGGAGGCGCGAGCATTCGCGATTCCCAGCCCGATAACGATTGAGCAGAGCGGCTGCCGGTATCGGCCGCATGTGGCCGGCGCGATGGTGGGGCAGATGGTCCGGTTCGTGAACAGCGACTCGACCACGCACAACATTCATCCCAACCCGAAGAACAACCGCGAGTGGAACGAGTCGCAGATGCCGCAGGGGCCTCCGGTGGAAAAGACGTTCGCACATCCGGAGACCATGATGCAGGTGAAGTGTAACCAGCATCCGTGGATGACGATGTATTTGAATGTGGTGAACTCGCCTTTTTTTGCGGTAACCGGCGCGGATGGGAGGTTCGAGATTGCGGGGCTGCCGCCCGGAGACTACACGCTGGGTTTCGTCCAGGAGCGGCTAGGCATGCGCGAGGTGAAGATTTCGCTGCGGGCTAAAGAGAACGCGACGGTCGACGTGAATTTCAAGGTGGAGTAGCTGCCGGCTGCGCCCTCCGATGGGCGAGCTTCGCCTCGTCATCCGATTTTACGAAGCGCGATTCTTTTATTATTTCTTTTTCGGCTGCGATTTCGCGAACAACGACGACCCGATCAGGAAATGGCCCTCCGCCTCATCCGACAGCTCCAGATGCATGCGCTGGTAGCTGAAGTTCAGGCGCAGGTAATATGTTTTTCCAGCCTCGGCCGTAAGATGCATCGCCTCGCCCACGCGCTCGGATGACTTCTTGAATGTTCCCGACTGCCACTCCGCGCAGATATTATGTTCTCCCGGAGCCACCGGAAAAAAGAAATACGATTTCCCGTTGTTCGCTCCCACCCAGGTACCGTCGACTCCGACGCGCATCGTCGGCGCGGTAACGAAATCCACAAAAAAGTAGACCAGTGCTTTGCCAGGCTCGGCTTGCCCGACGGGATGCTGCTGGTCCGTTGTTTGTACGTTAAACATCTCCGTGCTCAGGCCGCATCCCGCCGCCGTTCGCGCGGCTGCCGCATCATCCTGTTGCGCCATTGCGGGCAAAACTCCCACCAAAATCGCCAGGTATAAAACGCAACAACGCTTCTTCATGGAAACCTCCGAATTGCTGCCGGTCGCAAGGATTGCACAACCATCCGGCGCGTCCATCTTAGTCTCTTCTTGGAAGGTCCGTGGGCCCAGGCGGAAAATGTTCTTCGAGGGCAGGGAAGAGCCCACCCGCATTGCGGGCGCGGCTAAAGGTTTTCGACCTCGTTCGGAGGCGGATTCGGTTTCCGTTTACTGCCAGAGCCGCGTCGCGTAATCCGCCATGCTCAGCGCCAGCAGGATCATGAAGAAGAAGATGGCGCTGGCGATAACCAGGCCGGTCAGCTTCTCGTGCGTGTACTTTACGTGCATGAAGAAGAGCACGACGAGGATTGCCTTGAAGGTAGCGATGCCGAGCGCGACCACCGTGTTGGCGGGGCCGAGGTCGACGAAGGCCACCGCGGCCGTGAGGGCCGTGCACACCAGCAGGGTGATCCAGATGGCGACGGACTGGCCGATGCTCGAGACGTGTTCGTGCGGCGAGTCGTCCTGGGTTGTGGCGGCTTGGGGAATAGTGGGCTCAGTCATGCATCACCTGTACTCGGTACCTCGGCGCTTCAAATCTCACTTCTTTCGGTCGATCAGATACAACAACGGGAACAGATAGATCCACACAATATCGACGAAATGCCAGTACAGGCCGGCGTTCTCGATCGGCGTGTAATAGTTCGAATTGTATTTGCCGTGCCATGCCCACCAGGCCAGCAACGAAAACAGGACCACGCCGACGATCATGTGCAGGGCGTGCATTCCGGTCATGGCGAAGTAGAGCGAGAAATACATCTCGGCATGATGCGGGTTAACGGCCATCCCGGGATGTCCGGGCACGGTCCCCTCATACGCAAAAGACGGCCCAGGTACGTGATGGTCCTCGAACTTTTCTTTGTACTCCATGCCCTTGATTCCGAGGAAGACCAAGCCCAACAGAATCGTCAGCACCAGCCACATGGTCAGCGCCTTGCGCTTCCCCAGTTGGGCGGCGCGCACCGCCAGCACCACCGTAAGGCTGGAGCAAATGAGCACGGCGGTGTTGATGGCGCCGTACCAGATGTTGAGCGTCTGGCTGGCGGAAGCGAAGTCGCCAAAATATTTGTAGCGATAGACGAGGTAGGCGCAGAACATGCCGCCGAAGAACATGATTTCCTGCGCCAGAAAAAGCCACATGCCCAGGCTGGCGGAATTTTTTTGCTGCTCCTTGGTCGCGAAGTGGTGCAGCAGCGCAGGATTCTGCTCGTCATGGCGGTCGATGATGGCGGCTTCATTAGTGGCCAACGTGGGCCTCCTGCTCTTCTGGAATCGCGCCCAGTTCTTCGTAGTTGTAGGCTTCCCAGGTCACAACCGGCTCCTCTTCGAAATTGACGGTCGGCGGCGGCGACGGAATCTGCCATTCCAGGCCGGCGGCGTTCCACGGGTTGGCCGGAGCGATCGGGCCGTAGCGCAGCGACCACACGAAATACACCATCGGCAACAAATAGCCGACGGCGAGAATCGTGGCGCCGGCGGTCGAGAGCACGTTGAGAATCTGGAATTCCGGAGGATACGCGTGATAGCGCCGCGGCATCCCCATATAGCCAAGCAGGAACTGTGGGAAGAAGGTCAGGTTGAATCCGATGAACACGATGAGTGCCGCGAGTTTGCCCCAGCCCTCGGGATACATGCGTCCGGTAATCTTTGGCCACCAGAAATGCAGGCCGCCGAGGTAGGCGACCACCATGCCGCCGACCATTACATAATGAAAGTGCGCGACCACGAAGTAGGTGTCCGTGACGTGCACGTCGATGCCGAGGCAGCCGAGGAACAGGCCAGTGAGGCCGCCGATGGTGAACAAGCCGATGAAGCCGAAGGCGTAGAGCATCGGCGTCTGGTAGGTGATCGAGCCTTTATACATGGTCGCGGTCCAGTTGAAGACTTTGACCGCCGAAGGTACCGCGACGAAATAGGTCAGCAGCGAGAAGATCAGCGCCGAATAAAGCGAGATTCCGGCGACGAACATGTGATGCGCCCAGACCAGGAAGCCAAGCACGGCGATGCCGAGAACTGCCAGCGCCATCGCCTGATAGCCGAAGATGCGCTTGCGCGAGAAGCAGCACACGATCTCGCTGACGATGCCCATGCCGGGCAGAATCATGATGTAAACAGCCGGGTGCGAGTAGAACCAGAACAGGTGCTGGAAGAGCAGCGGATCGCCGCCCAGCGCGGGATTGAAAATCCCGAGGTGGAAGAGGCGCTCGAGCGCGACCAGCACGATGGTGATGGCGACGACCGGCGTGCCCAGAACCTGAATAATGCTGGTGGCGTAGTGCGACCACACAAACAGCGGAAGACGGTTCCACGTCATGCCCGGAGCGCGCATGCGGTGAATGGTGACGATGAAATTAAGTCCGGTAAGAATCGACGAGAAGCCGGAGATGAAAATACCGAGTGCCGCGCTGATGACGTTGGTCTGAAGAAATTCGGTGCTCAGCGGAGTATAGAAGGTCCAGCCGGTGTCGACGCCGCCCGCGAGAATCGTCCACAGCATCAGCGCGCCGCCGATGATGTAGAGATACCAGCTCAACAGGTTAATACGTGGGAAGGCGAGATCCTTGGCGCCGATCATGATCGGAATGAGAAAGTTTCCGAGGACGGCGGGCACGGCGGGAATGAGGAAGAAAAATATCATCACCATGCCGTGCATGGTGAAAAGCTTGTTGTAGGTGTCGGATTGGACCAGATCGCCCGCCGGCGTGAGCAGCTCGAGGCGGATCAATAGCGCGAAGATGCCGCCGATAAAGAAGAAGAACGTGATCGACAGCAGGTAGAGCAGCGCGATCCGTTTATGGTCACGCGTGAGCAGCCACGACTTGATGCTGTGGCCGTCGTCCAGGTAGCTTTCGTGTGCGGCCTGATTTACCGGTACTGCGGTTGCCATGTTCGTCACCTATAAATCGGGGATCTATTGCGGAGCCGAGCCCGTGCCAGTGGCCGTTGCGGGCTGAGCTTCCGATTGCGTTTGGCCAATCGATTTCACATAGGCGATCAGCGCGTTCAATTCTTCGTCGCTGATTTGCCCTTGCAGCGTCGGCATAATGGGACGGAAACCCCTCACGATCTTCGCTCCGGGATCCATGATCGACTCGCGAATGTAATTTTCGTCGGCTATGACGGTGCGCCCGTCTTCCAGTTGAACCGGCTTGTTATAGATGCCGGCCAGGTTCGGTCCGCGCGCCGAACTGTCGCCGCGATGGCACATGACACAGCCGCGATCGGTGAACAGCTTGGCTCCGGTTTCTGTCATGGGCTGATTGCCGCCGCCCGTGCTCATCCACGCCTCATATGCGCGCGGTTCCATCACCACGATCCAGCCGATCATGCCCGAGTGCTCGGTGCCGCAATATTCCGCGCAGAACAGATGATAGGTGCCGGGCTTGGTGGCATGGAACCACGCTGTCGTATAGCGGCCCGGCAGCACGTCCTGCTTGATGCGGAACGCGGGCACATAAAAGCTGTGGATCACGTCCTGCGAGGTCATGATCATCTTGACGTCGCGGCCAACCGGCACGTGCAGTTCGTTGATCTCGCGCTGGCCCTCGGCATGTTCAAACTTCCACATCCATTGTTTGGCGACCGTGTAGACCTCGGTGGCGTCCTGCGGCGGCGTGCGCTCCTCGAAGTAAATGATTGCGCCCCAGACAAAAAACGAAAGAAAGACGGCGAAGGGAATTACAGACCACGCGATTTCGAGCAGGCCGGAACCGTCGATCTGATGCGCTTCCACGCCCTGACGCTTACGGAATTTAACGGCAAAGACGGCGAGGGTCGTGAAGATCAGCACCGTCATGGTGACGGAGACCAGCACAAGAAAAATGTAGAGAGCGTCCACGTGACCGGCGGTGGTCGAGGCGCTTTCGGGCCAGAATGGCATATTTGAAAACATAATCCGCTGGGCGAGTCGTTATGCCCTTAACGCTCCTTGAGGACCGTGGCCGGAGCCGCGGCGAATCATCACAAAGAAAATAGCGCCGAGACAAAGCAGCGTGGCGACTCCCGCCAGCCGCAGGATCCGCATAATCGTCGCGCTGTACTTACCTTTTGTCGGGTCGTAGTGATAGCAGTAGAGCAGCAGTTCGTCGACCAGATTGCCGATCTTTTCCTGCGAAGCGTCCACCAGCGCCAGCCGAAGATCCTTCGGCGGATAGTCGATTCCGTAGTAGTACTGCGCGATCTTGCCTTGCGGCGTCAGCACCATGATCGCGGTGGTGTGCGCGAACTGATTCGTCTGCTTGTCGTATTCGTATTCAAAACCGGCGGCCTTGGCGATGCGGTCGATCGAATCCTGATTGCCGACAAGAAAATGCCAGCCCTGCTCAGCGCCCGGGCGCTTGTAGCGGCTGAGAATTTCGGCCTTCTTTTTCGCGGCGGCGTCCGGAGTGTCTTTCGGATCGAAGCTCACCGTGAGCACGTCAAATTCGTCACCGACGTTGAATTTCATCACCCGCAGCGCGCTTTCGAGACCGTTCAGTTCCTCGCCGCACAGCATGGGGCAGGTGAAGTAGACGAGGTTCAGGATCATCGGCTTCTTGCCGAAGTAATCGCTGAGATGCACGGCGCGGCCCTGATCGTCGGTGAAGGCGAGGTCGGCCGGGATCTGCTGATTGAGATTCTGAGTGATGCCGACGTGCTGCAATCCCGGCGGCCGCACGCTCGCCGGCGGCGACATGATGCCCCGCGTCATGGCTTGTCCAAAGACGGAGCCGGCGAGGAGAAGTGTCGCCAGCGAGAGTTTAATCGCGTCGCGTCCAATCGCTTGAACCACAGGGTACACAGAGTTGCACGGGGAAAAGCCACACCCGCTCTTCGACCGATCCGAATTTTGTCGCTTACCGCTCACTGCCGCCTTCTTTCTGCCGCTTGCTGCCTGTTACTAACTCTGATTGTCGCTACCGCTGATCTTTCATTTGTGTCTGTGGCTGCGCTTGCTCACTTGCCTCGGCGTGCGTCTCCGCCTGCTGCCCTTGTGCGCCTCGTCCCTGCGCCTCTTGAACTTGAGAACGCACCGGCAGGCCGCGCTGCACGATCAGTTCCATCGCCCTCTCGATCGGAATCTGCACCACACCCTTATCTTTATCGACCCAGTTATAGGTCGCGAGCTTGCCATCCTCGTCTTCGATAAATGAGCGCAGTTGCGTGCGTTCATGCTCTTCCAGCCGCGGGTCAGGGAATGCGTGAATGTCCGACGGCGTGACGGCGCGCGTATCGGCCTTGGGCGCAACCATCGGGCTCATCGTCTTCTGGTTGGCCTGGTCGGCCGCGTTCAGCACATGATAGATGCCGAAGGCGATGAAATAAATCACCACCATGAAAACGCCGAGGCCGAGGAAAAAATACAACACTCCCTTCGGGCTCAGGTCCTGGTGTTCGAAGGAGCCGTGCGCGTCCACGCCGTGATTGCGAATCTGTTCGTTACTCATGGGCGGGCTCCAGGACGTCCTGCGCCGTCGCGTCATACACCGGCAGCAGCGGAACTGAACTCAGGTTGCGGCAGTAGTACCAAATCCAGATCCCGCCCATCGCAAAAGGAATCACGAGATCGGAGAGAGTCACGGTAAAGTTCTGCCCAAAGCTCGGCTCGATGTGCCAGAACAAGTCGATGTAGCGCACGATCAGCATCCACGCGCCAATCCACACCAGTTTCGTCACGTCGCGCTTGATGGGCCGGAAGAGCAGGATGAAGAACGGTACGAAAAAATGGAAGAGCGCCAGGAACAGTCCGACGTACTGCCAGCCACCATGCAGCCGGCGGAAGTACCACGTGATTTCGTCGGGAAGATTGCCCGACCACATGATGAGCCACTGCGAGAACGAGAAGTAGGCCCATACCATGATGAAGGCCAGCATGAAGTTGCCGTGGTCGTGCACGTAGTTGCGCTTGAGCAGCGTCTTCATCGGCTCGTACTTGAAGAGGATGCGCTCGATAACGATCGCGAAGGCGAGCGCCGAAATCAACTCGCCAGCCAGGAAGATCAGGCCGTAGATGGTCGAAATCCAGCTCGGGTCGAGCGACATCACCCAGTCAATCACCGCGAACGAAATCGTGAACGCGTACAGGATGATGCCGGGCGCGCTGATTTTTTTCGCGAGCGCGCTGTTGTTCGACATCGGCGGCCGGTTGTGCTCGAAGGAAAGCTTCGTGAGCATGTATTGCAGCACAAACCAGATGGCGAAGTAGATGACGGCGCGAATCACGAAACCGCGATAGTTCAGATAGCCCTGGATGAAACCGTGCTTCTCCAGATGTTCGCGGATCAGGGGATTGGAGACGGAATCGACCGGTATGGCCCAGGGATAAATCCGCTTCACCGCGAAGATCGCATACGGAATGAAAAGAAGAAACAGCAGCGGCAGCGTGCGCATCGCAGCGCCCAGCACCCGCCGAATAATTGAACCCCATCCGCCGCCCGTCATATGCCGGACCATCAGAATCGCCATCGACCCGAGCGCGATGCCCAGCCAAGCCATGTAGGAGACGAGGTAGCCGCGGAAGAACTCGGTCGGATTCCGGAAGGCCAGCAGCAGCGCCAGGACGGTCGCGATTACGCCAATGATCAGCGAACGCTGGCCGATGGTCTTAATGACCGGCGGCGTCGTCAGGTCGAGGGCACGCTGGTTCGGGATGCGGGGTGAGTGGCTCATTCCGTTTCCCCTTTCCAGGATTTTTCCGGCGCCGCTTCTGTCGGTAAAGTCCGTGGCAACGTCGCGCCGCTGCCCGGCTCGACGAACTCAGGAGCCTTCGAGGGAATCGCCTGGCCCTGCGGAACATCGGCCATGGTCGCGTTCTGGCTCAATTGCAGCGCCCGAATGTAGGCGGCGATGCACCAGCGGTCGTGGGGTGTAACTTGCGCGGAGTAGTCCTGCATGATGCCGTAGCCGTTCGTCATCACGTCGAAGAAATAGCCAATGGGCGCCTTCATCAGGCGGTCGATGTGATAGGACGGTGGTTTTTTCTTAAACCCGCGGCTCGGAATGAATCCGTTGCCGTCGCCCAGACGCGAGTGGCAGGGCGAGCAGTAAATATTGAAGCGCTCGCGGCCGCGGTCCATCACCTCTTTGGTGACTGGGAAGGGCATGTAGTCGCCGGGCGTGCTGCCAATTTTGCCGGTATAGAAATAGGTGTCGGCGCGTTCCTCGCCGCGGGCCACAGTGCCGTCGACCAGTGGACGCGCGGCGCGCTGGTCAGCGAAGAAGTCGCTCTTGGCCAACGGGTTGTAGCGTGGCTGAATGTGCATGTCGAGCCGGCAGGCGCTCGTGGCCACCACGCCCGCAGCGATCAGCGCCAGCATCGCGCCCCTCGCCGCTCTTGAATTTCGGAGTGCGAGCCTCATTAGCACGGCACCTCCGAAACGGATTGCGGGTTCAGGCTCTCCAAAAACTGGTGCGCGCTTTGCGTGTCATACTTCGGGTCGGTCGCGAAAATCACGAGAAAGAACTTGTCTTTGGTGACGAAGTTGAATCGCGGCACGTTGAACACCGGGTGATAGGGCATGGGCAATCCGTTGAGCGCCAGCATGCCGAGCACCGCCGAAATAGCTCCGAAGAGAATCGTCATTTCAAACGTCACGATAATGAATGACGGCCAGGAGTGGAACGGGCGCCCGCCAATGTTCGTTGGATAGCTGATGACGGCGATGTAGTACTGCATCATGTAGCCAAGCACGCCGCCGGTGATCGCGCCAATCAGCGTGACCAGCGGAACATAATTTTTGCGGAAGCCGATCGCCTCGGCGAGTTCCTCGACCGGGAACGGGCTGTAGGCGTCCATCTCGCGATAGCCCGCGTCGTTCGCGCGGCGCGCGGCGGTCAGCAATTCCTGCGCCGAGTTGAACTCAGCCATAGTGCCGTAGATCGTGCTGGAGACCGAAGGCGTGCTCACTTGTGTTTCACCTCCGCTTCAGGCAGCAGCGTGCGAATTTCAAAGATCGAGATCATCGGCAGGATGCGCACGAACAGGAACATCGCCGTCAGGAACATGCCGATCGTCCCGATGTAAGTCATCCAGTCCCAGCGCGTCGGATAGTACATGCCCCACGACGAGGGCAGAAAGTCGCGCGTCAGGCTGATCACGATGATGACGAAACGCTCCAGCCACATGCCCACCAGAATGACCAGCGAAATAAAGAAGAGATAGACCGGATGCGTCCGCATCTTCCGGAACCACAGCAATTGCGGCACCAGAAGGTTGCAGATCAGCAGCGAGTAATACCAGAACTGATAAGGCCCGTGCAGCCGGTTCCAAAGCAGAGTTTGGTCGTAGCGATTGCCGCCATACCACCCCATGAATGCTTCGATGGCATAGCCGTAAGCCACGATCCAGCCCGTCGCGAGCATCACCTTCGCCGAATTTTGCAAATGCCGGTCGGTGATGAAATCTTCAAGTCCGTAAAGCTTGCGGATGGGGATGGCCAGCATCAGCACCATCGCGAAGCCGGAATAAATCGCGCCCGCCACAAAGTACGGCGGAAAGATCGTAGTGTGCCATCCCGGCACGATGCCAACCGCGAAGTCGAAGCTGACCACCGTGTGCACCGAGAGCACCAGCGGCGTCGCCAGGCCCGCGAGCAGCAGGTACGCCATCTCATAGCGTGCCCAGTGCCTCGCCGAACCGCGCCATCCCATGGCCAGCAGTCCGTAGATCATGCGCGCATATTTATTTTCCGCGCGGTCGCGCAACGTGCCCAAATCCGGGATCAGTCCGATGAACCAGAACATCAGCGAAACCGTGAAGTAAGTCGAAACCGCGAACACGTCCCAGATGAGCGGGCTGCGGAACTGCGGCCAGTAGTTCATCGTGTTCGGGTAAGGGAACATCCAGTAATCGAGCCAGGGACGGCCGGTGTGCACGCCCGGAAAGACGCCGGCGCAGGCTACCGCAAACAGCGTCATCGCCTCCGCGAAGCGGTTGATCGAATTACGCCACGATTGCCGCAGCAATAAAAGGATGGCGGAAATCAGCGTCCCGGCATGACCGATACCGATCCACCACACAAAGTTGATGATGGCGAAGCCCCACCCGATCGGGATGTTGATGCCCCAGATGCCGACGCCGCGCAAAAACAGATAGCCGAGCGCGTACAGCATCATCATGGTGAGCATGAAGCAGCCGGCGAAACCGACGATCCAGCCGTTGCTGGTTGGCCGCTCCAGCACAATGGAGCTGATCTTGTCGGTTACCGTGGCCAGGGTATGCCCCGGTTCGATGACCGGCGCTTCCTCCACCATTGTCGATTCTTCCAGATGATCTGCCATGTCTTAAATGAGCCTGCTCTTGCGCCGTTTGTCCTTCGAGTCTCTTATCCTTCGAGTTCCGGGTTCGGGTTGCGAACTTCCGCCAGATACGTCGTGCGCGGCCGGGTATTCAGGTCGGCCAGCAATCCATAGTTGCGATCGAGCGCCTTCAGCTTGGAGACGCGGCTGTTCGGATCGTTGATATTGCCGAAGACGATTGCGTTCGCCGGGCATGATTGCTGGCAGGCCGTTTGCAGCGTGCCATCCGCAATCTTGAATTCGCCGTTCTCGCGCACTGCCGCCGTTTCCGCGTCGATACGGTGCTCGCTGATGCGCTGCACGCAGTATGTGCACTTTTCCATCACGCCGCGGCTGCGCACCGTCACGTCCGGATTGCGCATGATCTTGTACTGGGGTGTATCCCAATCCTGGAAGAGCAGGAAGTTGAACCGGCGCACCTTGTACGGGCAGTTGTTCGAGCAATACCGCGTCCCGATGCAGCGGTTGTAGACCATGTCGTTCAGGCCTTCCGTGCTGTGCGTCGTCGCGCCTACCGGGCAAACCAGTTCGCACGGAGCGTTCTCGCACTGCTGGCACGGCACCGGCTGGAAATAAGCCTTCGGATCGTCGCGATCCCCCTCATAGTAGGCATCGACGCGCAGCCAGTGCATGTGGCGGCCGCTCTGCGTCTGCTCTTTGCCGACGACGGCAATGTTGTTCTCCGACTGGCAGGCGACGATGCAGTTGTTGCAGCCCACGCACGCATTCAGGTCGATCGCCATCCCCCACGCGTTCGGCGAACTCTTGTAGTCGAATCCGGGATACAGCGTAAGCGCCGCCGGTGGCTCATCTTCCTTTGCGAACTTCGGTTCCTTGCGATACTCCTCCAGCGTCGTTTCGCGGACAGCGGGCCGAACCGAGCCGTCGTCCGTGTCCATCGTCTGGTAGCCCTGCGTCGACGCGAGCTCGTAACGGTCTCCGGTCTTGGTCAGCTTCGCGCCGGTAGCTACCCAGAGCGCGCTCGTAGTGCGCAGCGGATAAACGTCGAACCCAGCTCCAGTGCCCGTGCGTCCAGCGGCGCGCCGCCCGTAGCCCAGATGCACCGTGATCGAGTGGTCGGGATGTCCAGCCTGAATCCACACCGGCCCGCTCACTTTTTGGCCGTTCAGTTCCAGCATGACCACATCCATGCTCTGGATGCCCTCGCGCTGCGCCATCTTCGGGCCCATCTGAATCGAGTTGTCCCACGTCAGCTTCGAGAGCGGCTTCGGCAACTCTTGCAGCCAGCCGTTGTTTGAGAACTGGCCGTCATAGATCGAAGGATCGCGGCGGAAATTGACTTCGAGCGCACTGGCGTCGGCAGCATTCGTGGCAGCTGCGCTCGGCGCCGAAATGCCACCTGTTTTTAGCGCGACGGTCTTCGGCGCGAAGGCTGAGCCCTCCACGAACCCGTCATTCAGCGACTTGCGCCACCAGGCTTCGAAGTCCGTGCCCGTGTGCTGCTTCTGCCAGTATTCGCGCACGATGTCGTAGCCACTCGCGCCGCCGTTGCCGTCGAGCGCGGCCAGCACCTCGTGCGCGCTCTTGCCGCCATAAAGAGGAGCGATCAACGGCTGCACAATGCTCGCCGTCCCGTCATAAGCGCGGCTGTCGCTCCACGATTCCAGATAGTGCGCCTCGTTGATATTCCAATGGCAGAACTCGGCGGTCTCATTCTGGTAGAGCCCGAGATAGACGCGCATCGCGACCTTCGAACTCTTGAGCGCCTCCGCGAACTTGAGATCGGCGGGCGCGTCATAAACCGGATTGCCGCCCATGATGACGAGCAGGTCAACCTTGCCCGCATTCATGTCCGCAACCAGCTCTTTGATCGAGTCGGCCTGATTCACCGGATTCGCGTTGACCGGATCGGTGTAGAACACCGTCTTGCCGACATTGCCGAAAGATTCGTTTAGTTCGTGAGCGAGCGCATGAACTTCGGGAGACTGATGATCCCCGGCAACTATGATCGATGCACCGCGATGGTTCACCAGTTCCTGATAAATTGCGACTGCGAAGTCACTCGCGCTGTGCGCGGGACCGTTCTGCCCTTGGCGTCGCTCGCCAATCATCTTGGCAACTTCGAAGACTTCACTCGCCCGCACCGGCAGCCGATGATCCGCCTTCATCCCCGTTGAACTCGGCGAACTCTCGATGACATACAGCCGCGTCATTGGCGCATCGGGGTTACGTCGGCTGGCGAAATCGCGGATGTAGCGCGCATTCCCCGGATAGCCCGCGTATAAGAAGTCCGCGTCGAGCGAGACGATGACGTCGGCCTTCGAAAAGTCGTAGCGCGTCTCCACCGGCTCGCCGAACGCTAACTTCGCGCCCTCAAGCACGTTGTCGCGATTGACCGGCTCATAAACATGCCACTTCGCCTGCGGATTCTCGGCGAGAAACGCCTGCATCTGATCTTTAAATGTCGGCGACGAAATCGTCGGCGTCAGGATGCGCGTCCCAGAACCCTGCATCGCCTTCTGAATCGCCAGCGGCCCGCCCAGCGCGCTCACAAATGCCGCCCACGACTGCACCTCGCCAAGATGCGTAATCGACTGCGCCCGATCCGGGTCATACATCCCGAGAATCGATGCCTGCGCAAAAATGTCGGTGCCGCCAAGGCTCGCCGGATGCAGCGGATTGCCTTCAATCTTCGTCGGCCGTCCGGTGTGGCTTTCGACCAGCAGCGGGTTCGCGTATCCGCTCAGCGTAAATGCTGTCGAATAAAATTGCGGCCGCCCCGGCACGAGCTGTTCCGGCTGCCGCACATAAGGCACGATCTCTTCGACCGGCATCCGCGTGCAACCCGTCATGCCCGCCATGGCGAGCGATGCGCCCATCAGTTGCAGAAAGCCGCGCCGCGAAAAGCTGTCCACCCACTCCGACGCACCCTTGGGAAATTCGCGGTGCATCATCTCGCGGAATTCGTCCGAGCCGGCCAGCTCTTCCAGGCTGCGCCAGTATTCCGGGCCCTTGGTTTCGGCGAGCTTCTGCTCGACGGATGCCCGGTCCAGCTTCTTGCCGGGACAAACGTCTTCGCGCTTCGAATTTGTTTTCGCTTCGTCCATCTTTTTTTATAAGTCTCAAAAAACTGTTAGCCCAAAGCCCAGAGCCGATAGCCGAAAGCCCAGAGCCGAAAGCAACTACCGATGACAAGTGTTGCAGCTGGTAATGTCCTGCACCGTGCGCAATTGATATTTCTTCACCAGCGCATTCCCCAACGATTCCTGATCCGTATAGCTCGTGCCTTCAAACTTGACCGGCACCGAAGAGGTCGGCTTCTCGTACCGCATATTAAAGACCTGATCACGCGGCCGCAGGTGCTCTTGCGGATCGCGATGGCAATCCAGGCACCACTCCATTTGCAGCGACCCTTCCTGATACATCAGCGGCATCTGGTCAACCTGGCCATGGCATTCGTTGCAGCCGACGCCCTTGGTCACATGAATGCTGTGATTGAAATAAACGAAGTCCGGCAACTGATTGACGCGCGCCCACTGAATCGACTCGCCGCTGCGGAAGCTGACGCGCACCGGCTCCAGCAGCGCCGCGTTCGTCCAGATCTGCGAATGGCAGTTCATGCACGTCTTCGTCGGCGGGATGCCCGCAAAACTCGACGTCTCCACTGACGTATGGCAGTAACGGCAGTCGATGCCCAGCCCCGCCACGTGATGCTGGTGGCTGAACGGCACCGGTTGCGCCTTGCGCACGCCCTGCCACGTAATATAAGGAGAGCGCTGGAACTCCATCAGCGCGCCAAAGAGGACAGCCACGAGGAAGACCACGGTAACGATCGAGGCCTTCGAGATCGCATTGGAACTGCGCGGAAAAATCTGCATTGAATGACGGTCGATTGTTGCGGGAACCTTTTTCCCCATTCCCGCCTCAGCAGTTTGTTGTGAACTTGCCTATGTGAAACCCGTCACATGATTGCGTGACTCACGTTACTGAAACATGTGAGTATATCAGGTACGTACATTCTGGGAATAGGTGAGTGCAAGTTTTCTTTTCAAGTTTGAAATTCTTTTTGGGAACCGCGCTGTCCTGTTGAATTCTTTAACGGAATCCGGTCACATTCCCGCTTCATTCCCTGAAAATTAATCCCAGGTTAACGCAGATTCATGACCAGAAGTTTGGGCTCGGTCATTTCCTGAATCGCATCCCGCAGCCCCTCGCGACCCAGGCCCGAATCCTTCACGCCTCCATACGGCATGTTGTCGATGCGGAACGTCGGCACGTCGCCGGCGATCAGTCCGCCGACTTCAAGTTCGTTGTAAGCGTCGAAGATGAGCTTCGAATCGTGCGTGAACAATCCCGCCTGCAGCCCATACGGCGAACTGTTGATCTGCTTCAGCGCCGATTCAAAATCCGTGTACGGCTCGACCGTAACCACGGGCGCAAAAATTTCCTGGCAGTTCACCTTCATGCCGGGCTTCGTGCCCGTGAGCACCGCAGGCTCCAGCATGGCTCCGTTGCGATGTCCGCCACAGAGCAGGCGCGCCCCGCCGCGCACCGCTTCCTGCACCCAGTCATGCGCGCGAACAGCGTCGCTCTCGCGAATCAGCGGCCCGACGTCGGTCGCCTCGTCCAGCGGATCGCCCGCCTTTAACTTGCTGACGCCGCCAATCAGCAGTTCAATAAATTTTCCGCACACCGATTGCTCCACCAGAATGCGCTGCACCGAGATGCAGGTCTGTCCGGCATACGAAAATCCGCCCGTGACGCAGCGTCCCGCGGCGTAGGCAAGGTCGGCGTCACTGTGCACGATCACTCCGCTGTTGCCGCCCAGTTCGAGCGCAACTTTTTTCTTGCCCGCATTATTCTTGATCGCCCACCCCACGGCGGCGCTCCCAGTAAAGCTGATGAGCTTGATTCGTTCGTCCGTTACCAGCAGCCCCGCATCCTCATTTGAGAGCGGCAGGACGTTGAAGCCTCCATCCGGCCAGCCCGCCTGCTGAATCACTTCGGCCAAAAGCAGTGCGGAGAGCGGCGTTTGCGGCGCCGGCTTGATGACGATCGGGCAGCCCGCGGCGATCGCCGGCGCCACTTTGTGCGCCACCAGATTCAGCGGAAAGTTAAACGGCGTAATCCCCGCGATCGGCCCCAGAGGGAAGCGCTTCACGATTCCCCAGCGCCCGGCCGTCGATTGCTGCCAGTCCAGCGGCAGATATTCGCCGTAGCCGCGCACCGTTTCTTCCGACGCAACCGTAAAAGTAAAGACCGAGCGATCGACTTCGAGGCGCGCGCTCTTGATCGGCTTGCCCGCCTCCTGCGAGATCGTCCGCGCGAATTCTTCTTTGCGTTCGTGAATGCCGCCGGCGATGCGCCGAAGCACCCGCTGCCGTTCAAACGCCGGCAGCCGTCGCGTCGTCCCAAAAGCCTTGACCGATGCCGCAATTGCAGCCTCGGCGTGTTCGCGCCCTCCCTGGTGGACGCTGCCGATTACCGATCCGTCATAGGGAGAGCAAACCTCGACGATATCCCCTTCGTCAATCCATTTCCCATCGACATAAAAGCCATGGGTTGCCACGGGGACCATCGTCATCTGCGCCATGCCTCACCTCACCAACCACTTTTAAGGATTATAGAACCACGCACAAGAACAGGAGGGCCAGGTGCCGGTCTGTTCCGCCATCCTGCGCCGCGCTTGGGATGCGCTGCGAATGCGTAGGGTTTTGCTCACTCTGAATGGCTGGTTCGCTCACTTGAGCGGCGGCTTGAAGCGCTCATCAACTTCAACCTGGTAGCCGGCCGCCAGTCGGTTCGTTTCATTCGCCATACCCACCACCGCCATCAACTCTTTGAATTGCGCGTCGGTCATGCCTTTTGCCTTGGCCGAGGCCGTGTGCGACGCGATGCAGTATTCGCACTGATTCGTGACTGACACCGCAATATAGATCAGCTCCTTAGTCAGCGGATCGAGCGCCCCCGGCGCCATAATCTGCTTGATGCTCTCCCACGTCCGCTCCAGCGTAGCCGGATCCTGCGCCAGCGCCTTCCAGAAATTATTGATCCAGTCGGTTCCGCGCGTCGCCATAATGTCGTCGTAGACGGCGCGCACATCAGGCGACGCGTCAGCATATTCGATAAGGCCGAAGAGAGCCACGGTTTGCTCCTTATATATAACCGAATATATAGCCGCTGAAAATAAAACCGAGAAACTCCGGGAATAGTCCTCAGTTGTCGGTTATCAGTCCTCAGTTCACCTCCGCGCGCGGTTTTCCCGACGACTGACAACTGACGACTGTCCTTACAACACTGCCGTCTCGTGAATCGTCCGACCCTCCGCAAAGCGCGAAAAATCCAGCAACGAGGCATCAATCAGCTCGGTCTTTCCCGCCAGTATCAAATCGCTAAGAATCTTCCCCGTCGCCGGCGCGTGCATCACGCCATGCCCGCTGAAGCCGTTGGCAAAGAAAAATCCCGGCACCTCCGGCGACTCGCCAAGGATCGGATGATGGTCCGGCGTCATTTCATAAAGCCCCGCCCACGCGCGCTTCGGATTGACCGCCACGTTTTCAAACACCGGCACGCGATCCGCCGCGCGCGTCAGAATTTTCTCGATGAAGCTCGGCTCGAAATCGGTTTTATAACCCGGCGTTTCTTCCGGGTCGTTCCACGCCAGCAGGAATCCGCGGCTCTCCGGGCGAAAATGGAATCCGGTCGACATGTCAATGATCATCGGCGCCGTGTGCGGAAACTGGTCGAACGGCTCCGTCGGAACCAGCATGCGCCGTAGCGGTTCGACTGGCAGCGTGATGCCAACCATCGCGGCAATTTCCGCCGCCCACGGTCCGGCGCAGTTCACCACCGTCCGTGTCGAGACATCTCCGCGCGTCGTCGAGACCGTGAAACTTCGATCCGCCCCTGACGAACCCCGCGCAATCGACTCCACCGTCGCGTGCTTCCAAAACGTCGCCCCGTGATCGGTTGCCCAGGTCATGAACCCGACCGCTGCGCTGTAGGGATCGACGAACCCGTCAGTCGAGCAGAAACTTCCCCCCACAATGTCATCGCCGCGCATCTCCGGAAACATCGCGCGAATCTCGCCGCCCGTCACCAGCCGGACGTCCCTCAATCCCATCGCAATTTGTTTTTCGTAATTCGCGCGCAGGTAGGCCAGATGCTTTTCGCTGGTCGCGCAAAAAAGATACCCCTGCGCCCGATAGTCGCACGGATATCCGAGCCGTTCTTCAAAGCTCGCATAGAAGGGAATCGAGTACAGCGACATCTGGATGTTGACCGGCGTCGAAAACTGCGCCCGCACGCCGCCCATACTCTTCCCCGTAGAACCCTTGCCCTGCGCCGATTCCCGCTCCAACACGAGCACGTTCTTACATCCGGCGGCGACCAGGTGATAGGCGATGCTCGATCCGACAATCCCTCCGCCGATAAGAACTACATCCGCAGTCTGCATGGCGGGGACATTGTAAATCGGATGGGGAGGGCGGCGATGTGAGGTCAGGGGTGGAAATCCCCACGTCTCGAAAGGCGCGAAACGTGGGGCGGCGCCGGCCGCTTCCTTCAATACTCCGGTCGCTTGGGAACTTGCGTGCAATCGCCTGATTCTTTTACGTAACATCCCCATAACGCTCATCAACCTTCAAGAAAGCGAAACAAAGGCGCACACTTGCGAGAATGCCTGTTCTCGACATTCAACTGTATGTTAGTTTTGCAGTTCAAGATGTGACTAGGCAATGAAGGCATTCGTCGAATCATTCTCCTTTAGCTCAGGGGCCGTTCTGATAGCCGTCCTTTCGTCTGTCATCGTTTGGCTACTATGCTCGGTCTTCCCAGAATCATTGCGCAAACTTTGGGCAGTGCTCGTGCCCTTCGCTCTCGCGAATTGTCTTTACTGGTCTGCGGCTTCGTTTGAGGCCGTCGGGTCTGATTACAACAAGGCGCTCGTATGGTCTGACTACCGCATGTGGGCACCCCTGTTCATTGTTGTGTGGTTTCTGGCTGGGGCCATTCCGTCGGCCGCAGTGGTACGTCTATTTTTCGGAAAGCGTCGCCTCCGCTAAGACTTGGTTGGCGCTATATCGCCATTTCACTTACCGACTTTGAAAAAGGCGAACAAACGGCGCAAAGTTGTGAGAAGGCCTGATTACGGCAGCTATCATTTTGACGGAGCAGATCCCGACGCGCACCATTGACGACTGCGCCCTTTCAGTTCGCCACGCGAAGCCGCTTCATACAACTCGTCTGCCGTTGAATATTTCAAGCTTAGATTTTCCATCAGGAACGAAAACGGATACTCCCTGCAATTGCCATGCTTCTCGTAGAACTCCGTAATGACATCTGTGTATATGCTCACGTCCAGATGACCGTCTTTCACAACGTTCCTATCTGAAAAGAATTTGGAAAACTCCCCTCGATGGGCAAGGCAGCGGGCGGATGGCTGATCACTTGGATGATGGCCATCGCCGAGGGTATGAGGCTTACCAGTCTCGAACAGTTCATCGGCCAAATTGCATGAGCTTAGAGTGCCGCCCAAGTAGCCATCAATGTAGCCAAACACATAACCCTGTCGCCGCTCTGGATGCCACGATAGCCACTCATCCCCACGGCCAATTTCTGAAGGCTTAAGCTGTGCCGTGATAAAGCTACAGAACGACAACAGGAGCATGACGATGATTACCAACCAAGCCGCGTATCTCATAGGGGCGATTGTACGGCGGAAGGGGGTCTCTAACCTTGGTTGCGGGTCAGTTGTTGAAAAATCGCCTTTACACTTGTAACCCAAAGGCTACGAGTGAAATTGCCTGCTAACAACAGCTACGCCCGAAGCGGGGTAGATCGACTAGAATTTTGCAATGAAGAAGGCACTAGCGGTTTCTACCTTTGTACTAGTCTTCGTCGGAATTTTGCCCGCGCAAGCCAATCCGTCCCCTTCGCTCGAGGACAGGCAGATGCCTAGCGTGACAGTGCCGTTTGTTGCGGACGACGGCCATGGCAAACCGATAACAGGGATCTCTTCATCTGACCTTTCGGTGTTGGATGACAAACAGCCAGTCCAGCGTATCGTCGCCTTGCGCGGCGCGAAGGAGATGCCACTAAGGATGGGACTTCTGATTGATACCAGCAACTCGCAGGGAAGCAGTCGACTTTATGTGCCGGGAGTAAAGGCGGCATTCGACTTCTTGAACCAACTGCTAAGCGGTGCTGACGACAAGGCTTTCATCATGCCCTTTGAGACCGTGCCGCATGGAACCGGCTTCATGAATAGAGACGAACTCATGAAGGCTAAGGTCAACCTTCGTCCCGGCGGAGCCAGTGCTATTTACGATGCCGTCAATCTGGCCTGCACAGAACGCATGAGGACTGACTCGCTACAAGTACCCCGGCGCGTTCTCGTCCTATTGAGTGACGGGGACGATAACATGAGCCACGCGACTCGATCCGAGGCCATTGCAGCAGCGCAGAATGCAGACACTGTTATTTACACCGTCAGCACAGGTTCGTATCGAAAAGGCGACAAGGTGCTGGAATTGATGGCATCTGAGACTGGAGGCGACGCATACTCGGGCCTGTGGGAGACGGAAATGCCCAAGGTTTTCGCCAAAATCAAAACGAAAATCGAACAAATGTATAGCGTGACGTATGTCCCGCCGGAAGCCAGCAAAGCCGGACAATTCCGCTCCGTCGAATTAAAGATCACATCTGATAAGAAGGTTAAGGTCCACGCTCCGCGGGGCTACTACGCCGCCTCGGCGCAATAGTGTAAGCGATAGGGGAAGGGTCCGTTTCGTAGTTGGCGTAATATCCCGTTTGCGCCATTTGTCCTCAGCAGCCAGCGTGTACCCAGACTGTTCTTTCTCAGAGCCTATGGACATCGTTCGGGTTCTGCGGTGAAATGCAGACGTGAACCGCCTCGGCTCCCAAGTACGCGTGAGTGCAATCAGCGGCATACAATCCACGCTGCAGATTCTGTTCGTCGCGGTGGCCGCGATTCCCGTTCGCGTACTTATCGAGAGGATTTTCAGCCGGGATGTAAGCGTCGATTGGAGGACCAGCCTGATAGCTGGCTGCTCCATTGCCACGTTGTGGTACCTCGGGGTTTGCGTGTCCACATTTGTTGATATGCGCCGCGACGCGATTCGTGGTCGGACGCCTCGGCAAAGCTTCCCAGCAAGTGCGTTTTGGACTGGGATGTACGGCCTCACTCTGGTTCTCTCAGCGGCGACGGTAATAGGCACTCATCGAGAAGGCGACCCAATGTGGATACAGTTGACTCCACTCGTATTCGTGTTGATCGCATTCTTCGGTTGGCCGCGCACTATCCACGTTGATGAAACTGGCGTCTGGCAAAGGACCCGATTGGGGTTGAAGAGGAGCATACGTTTTGAGGACGTCCTGGCCGTCACACACGAGCACGGAACGACGACAGTGGTGGACAAAGAGGCAACAATCGACCATACCCCGTGTCATGCGGGGTCCAGCCAGATCCAAGAAGTGCTTTCGAAGCGATCACACAAGAAAATCTACTACGGCGGGACACCGTTGGCGTAACATCCCCTTTACACTCACCATCCGGCCCGCCCGGGGTTCTGAGTGTAATCGCCTGTTCTCGTCAGTTGACGTTATATTCTGGAAGTGGATGACAGAACTCTCGACTTTGTATCGACCCGTTGGGCAGGCCGAATTTGAGCTTGTTCGTGCATCAGGGTTTCGGAGTTTTCCACCTCGTTTGCGGCACCAACCGATTTTCTATCCCGTACTCAGCGAGCAGTACGCAACACAGATTGCCCGTGACTGGAATACGAGAGACGAAGCATCGGGCTTCGTAGGATATGTCTTGCGGTTCAGCGTACGAACTGAGTTCCTGACTCATTACGAGACTCATATCGTCGGGAGTTCAGAGCACCGGGAATACTGGATACCTGCGGAGGACGTGCAGAAACTAAATGAAAACATCGTGGGGCCCATCGAAATCATTTCAGAGTTCCGCGGCAATTAGTGTTTTGCTCTTAGGCGACTAGTGGAACCTCTTTTCAGCCTCGGAGAGCGCTTCACGGCTTTGTTGTAGCAGGCGGGAAAGATCAACTGGTTCATCTCTCTCCACCCGTTTGGAGATCATCGTAAGCGCGTTGATGTTTATGCTCGTATTCCTGAAGCGCAGGGTCGGGTCGGTGCCGTACTCATCTGTAATCGTTACCCACCGCAATGGCAGCTCGCTGGCCAACACGTCTCCGAACACTATGCCTAGACTCTGCCATTCGTAGGTCTGCGACTTCTTGAAGACCTTGTCGTCGATTAGCCGCTGTAAGATCGGCATATCTCGCTTTGTCCTGCTTAGCGTTGCGATTCCATATCGCTGTTTCGCAACGGCGGCAATAACGGCCCTCTGCTGATTCAGTCGTTCGCTATCCTGATGTGAAAGCTCAGAGAACTTAGGTTCAGGTGTGGCGTCCTTACCAGATTGGCCGAACAGCAAGCCTAGAGCACTCAGAGACGCCAACAAAATCAGGGATTTCATTGCGTAGCAGCCTACCACTAACCATGATGATTGTTGAAAAATCGCCTTTACACTCACGACCGGTCCCGCTCGGGTTCTGAGTGAAACGGCCTGATTTCGACAGCCATCCTGTAAAATGTGCGAACACCATTAGGATTGGAGCAACTTTTTTCGGTATGCAATTCATCTACGAGATTCCCGTGGAGGAGTACGCCGCGGGGCAAGTGCTTTACTACAAAGCGTCCATTAAGGGACGGGGTGTCAAGAATGCTGTTATCGCGGCTTTGTTCGGATTACTTTGCATTCTGGTCGCTGTTTTCCATCGTACTTCCGACTGGGCACCAATCCTGCTTTTCCTAGCAGGTTCAGGTTTCATTTATGGAGGGATCGCGCCGCTGTTTCCCACCCGCCACTACGGCAAGCTCTATCGCAAGTTCTATAAAGATTCAGGATTGGCTGGCAAGAGCTTTCATGCTGAAGTGGATGAAAATGGTTTCTCTGTTAGTGGCAACGGCTGTACGTGGCTAGTGCCATGGACTGAGGTCGAGCGGAAGGCTGAGGACAAATCCGTTTTCATGTTCACTGGAAAGGGCAGCATGTTCATATTCGGCAAGAAATACCTAACCGATGACCAGCAACAGCAGATTCATCAATTGTCTGCGACAACATAAACAGTTGACGTAATATCCCGTGGCTGTTGAAAAAGTCTCTTTCTCCGAAAAGCGGTCTCAAATTTTGGGATAGAAAATGTCTACTCGCATCGAGAAAGTCGCTTGTAAGTCATCCTGACGCAATCTAGTTTTTGCAGATTTCAGGAAAGAGAGTTTTTCAACAGCCACTCCCCATTGCACTCAAAATCCCCGTGGCAGGGGGTTTTGAGCGCTATGGCCTGGTTACAGAAATTGACCTTTCTAGCTGTGGCGCTACACTGTGATGGTATGGTCGAATCCCCGCCAGGAACAATTACACGCGGACCAGAATACCGGCTGTTCGATGCCGGTGCCGTGGGACTGGCGGCCCTCGTTTGCATCCTGGCGGGCACCATTGTCATGGCGGTCAACTACGTTAGGCTGGGAAAAACCGGCAGAGGTGTTCTCGCCGTCATCCTCGGGCTGATTGCTACCACGCTCCAAATCCTAATCAAGTTGAATTGGAAGACGTCATCGGGCTCATTGGGCCGCTTGGAATATGACGCTTTTCAAATTTTGCTCTTGACCTGTCTATGGATCTGCATATGGCAGATCGCAAAGGAGGTGCAGGGCAAGGCTGTTGAAGAGCACATTGCTCGTGGCGGCAGGCTCGGTGCCAGATCAACAGCCTTTGGGGTCGGGATTGCGACCCTGGCGAGCTTGCTTGTAGTGATTGGCGCTGTCGTTTATGCGTATCAATATCGCAAGATCATAGTCATTGGAAACAAGGATCAGGTTATCTACTCCGGCCTAGCCACTAAGGCCGAGGCCACGTCGCTCGGCAACTTGCTCAAGAGCGATGAATACTTCTCGGATCGCGGATCATCTGTTTTACTCAATAAGGGAATCGGCAGCACAACCATCTCATTCGCAGTCCAGAACGGCATCTGGAACCAGGAGGGAATGCTCTCCTCATTCGAAGAGCTTGCGCGAGAAGTAGCTCCGGCAGTGGGTGGGCTCCCGATCCAGGTCCAACTAATCGACACCAGTGGGAACGTAGAAGCGACATCGACAGTGGGCGAGGTAGGGTTCGGCGGCAGCAACGGAATCTACTATGAGGGTTCGGCAACCAAGGACGAGGCGCGGGCACTCGGCCAACGGCTCGAATCGATGGGTTTCTTCCGGGGTAACGGAGCTAACTTGTTCTTGAGCAGGCACGAGGACGGCACGACCCTCGCGTTCGTCGTAGTGGGCGAGGCGTGGAACAATCCCACCAAGGTGAGCAGTCTCGAATCCATAGTGCGTGAGGTCGCCCCCACGGTAGGTGGTTTGCCCATTAACATGCGCATGGTAGACACGCAACTTCAAGTCAAGAAGGACGAGCTAATCCAATAAGAGAGACGCACGACTGATCTGTCAGTTGGCGTAACATCGCGATTTCACTCATTGACCTTTAAAAAGGCGGAATATGCCTTTGACAAACCCACTACCTTAGGAGTCTGTACTGATACAAGAAGTATCCGACGAACCATACACCGGCGAGAAAATAGATCGCGACCTCGCCCCAAAACACTCTCGGTTCTTTTTTGCGGTAGACCCAGCCGTTAAAACGAACCCACACTTTCCCGTAGACCGTAAATATCGCAGCCGCAGAAATTGAAATGTCGCCCAGTAGCAGAAAAACATACGGCGGTTTCAGGGGATCAGCCATGATCGCTAGTTGATTGCTTTGTTCGTTCTGGCGGAGATTATAGTAGGCACTGGCGCATTTGATGAAGCATCCCAATTTCACTCATCGACTTTCAAAAAGGCGAATAAAAGCGCAAGCTTGTGAAATCGCCCGCCTTCATCAACTATGATTCCAAGTATCGAAGCGCGAGGCGTATGAGACCAGTAACCATAGCGCTGGCCATTCTCGGGGTCGCGATACTACGCGGTAGCGCACTGCAGGCAAACCCCGCGGTGAGATGGCCAAGCTTAGGAGATATTAGGTCTGGCTCGGGCGAACCACTTGAAAACGCAGGACTGTCACCAGTTGAGCTGAAACGAGTGCGTGCCGCCCTCAATAAACTACCAAACGGAAAGGGTTGTCAGGGGGCAAACGTCCAAAGCTGCGATGCTCCAGAGAGCGTGTTTCTCGCAAAGGTGAAGATCACCACGGATGGGCGCACCGCGGTCATTTTGCAAGGCCCAAGTATTGATTGCGGTACCGCCGGATGCCCGATTTGGGTTATCCAGACCTCGGGCAAGGTTCTAATTGAGGATTTCGGATGGGGCTACTTCATCTTGCCATCTCATGAGCATCACTACTTTGATGTAGTAATGGCAGCGGGTAATCACCGTGTGGCTCTCGTCATGTGGAGTTTCGACGGTGATCATTACCGGGTCATCCGTTGCGCCTCCACCGAGGCTACCGATCACGAGGGACCGCCGCCACAAGTGTCAGAGCAAAGCTGCCCGGTTTCGTTGCAGTGAACTGGCGATAGAGCCCCATAGCACTCATCATGTGCGGGCGGAAATCCCACGTTTCGAAAAGCGCGAAACGTGGGACACCGGCCGTTTCTACTTGAGGCTCGCCGGTTTCAACCCCACCCCTTTCTTCTCTCGCCGCATCTGCTCCGCCAGTTCCCGGATCTCCGTCAAATCGCGCTGCATCTCGCTCCAGCCATACCACAGCGCGTAATCCGGGCTGGCGTGGAACGTGCCTTGGAAGGTCCTCATCCGGTGCTCCAGATACATCACAAAAAGTTTCTGCTCGACCACCGTCGGCGCATCGTGGAACGTCAGCAGGTTCGGGAACGCATAGTTGTAATTCTTCGGCTGCGGCACAACCCCATCCTTATATAGACCGGCAACGATGTTAATCGCCTCCGCCATCAGGTGGTCGGCGTTGCGGATCATGTCATCGCCCGCCTCCAGTTGCTGCTTCGCGAAATTGCCCGAGTGGCACTGGTGGCACGTCTTTAGCATCTTGTCGCGCTCTTTTTGCCAGTCTTCCTGCGTCAGCCGCGCCAGGTCGGCGGCCTGCACCGTCTTCACCAGATCGGTCGGCTTGCCGTTTGGATCGAGCACCCCGAGCGCCTCAAGAATCGTCGCGCGATCCGCGGCCCACTGCTTGTCTTCCGGCAATGGCAATCGCACCGCAAGAAATCCCCACGCCGTCCGCACGCCGTGGTCGCCATCCTGCATGTGGCAAGTCTGGCAAGTCGGAGCCGCTGCATCTTTCTGCAAAATGCCGCGCTGCTTCAGGTCTTCGCGCACCCCATGCTTCGACGACGAATACATCTCCCACTGCGGATGATCGAAGCCCATATGGCAGGTTTCGCACGCCTGCGGCGACTTCGCCTCCTCGACGGAGAACGTATGGCGGGTGTGGCACGAATCACAAGACGCCGACCCAAACTCGTTTCCCTGCGCGCGCAGCTTGGCAATCTCCTCAACCGGTTTCTCGCCAACCTTGTGGCACGCGCCGCAGCCCTTCTGCCCTTCGATCATCGCCATCGGCTGCCAGTGAATCGTCGGCATCGCCATCATCGCCGCCCAGGCTTTCGAATGCTTGCCGTGACGGTATTGCTCGACCTGCGTTTCGTGGCACTGCGCGCAGGTGTCGGGCGTCGGAATCTTCACCTTCGCAACGTCCGTCGCTGACTGGTGCTGGTCGCCATGGCAGGTCACGCATGTCACGTCCATGCCGCTATGCTTGCTCAGCTTCCAGTCGGAAACAATGTTGGGAGTTTGTTTGGAGTGGCAGTCAATACACGCCGCTGCCGAATTAGCCGGCTGCGCCTGCAAAAATGGATTCGTAACCAGGGCGAGAACAAAAACAACAAGGTAAGAGCGCATGAATCCTCCTGGAAAATTGCACACGGAAACCCGGAGAATAAATTGGCCCGAATCAAAGAGCTATGACTTTTGTCACGCCTAGGCCGTAAGCGCTGCCATCCCGACCTTGAGCAGAACCGTGAACAGGAACCATCCGAACACAATCCCGAACGCGGTGCCCCGCTTGACCTTTGGCGCAATGCACGGGATGCCGATCGCAACTAGAACTAAAGTCCAGATCGTGATGATGTCGAACGAGCCAAGCAGCGCCCGCAGAATCGGCGAGCCACTCGGATCCATGAAATACGCGCCGTTGGTCGCCAGCGGATTCTGAATGTCAAACGAATCCGTGCTCACGCCCGCCAGGATTGCAACGCTGGCCAGAACCGCGCGCAGTAACTCTGGCAGCCTCGTATACACAATGAGCGCGAACATCGTCTTGAACTTCACCTCGGCGTTCGCCGCGAACTTCACCGAAGCGAACATCACGCTCGCGAAAACTAGATACACGATCAGCGCAATCACCGGCACCGAATAAGTGATGTACTTGGTGACCGCCACCTGGCGCGCGATCGCTTTCTCCCGTTGATCCGCCGGCAGGCTCTCGATACGCTCGCTCGCCTTCGGCTGCATTTGCAGTTGGTTGTCGACCACTTTCTGGAACCCCACCTTCTGGTCGATCACGTACACGAATAGCGTGCTCACAAGGATGACCAGAATGTACGGCGCGATCCAAAGCGCGCTCCGCCGCAGGTCGGTGAACGTCTTCGTGGGCGCCACAAACGTGTCGACAAGCCGCTGTACTTCCGAGAGCGCGGCAGGTTGTTGCGGATCTTGGGGAGGCAGAACTGCGGCGCTGGCCATGAATGCTCCTTTGGTTTTTGTTGGAGGCGAACACGCGAATTGTACGCGGGCCTCCCCTCGGTGAACAACGAGAAACCCGCGCGGATTGTTCCCACATTCTTCCGGCGCCAGAGGCACAGCGTTGGAGTCAAGGGTGCATGGCGCGAGAGATGTCGCGCGGCCATTCAGTGATCGGTCCGGACCTCGTTTCGAATACCCTCGCTTCGAATACCGCCCGGGGCACGTTCACCTCTTCTATGGTGCCGCACTTAATCTTCATCTTCATTGGTCACGCCATCCGAGATGGCCCCTCTCTGCTCCCATCCCTTCGGATCGTCGGCGTTATTGTGACCTTCGCTAACTCCTTTATCCGGGATATCTTACCTGTAACATATTTAGAATCAAGATCTTGCGAGTCATGTGCGGTCGCGCTTGTTGTATTTAGTTAAGTCTTTATAAATAAACAACTTATCCAATTTTCCCCTATATCGCATAAGTCCTTATTCTTCAAAGATCTAGAGGAAATTTTACGCTAAGCTACTGATTCTAATAGATCGAAAGAGAGGGGGATAGATTACCAGTAAGTTAACAGCTAATCGGTGGGTTTTGGACCTGAACCCCGCGTTTGCGCCTCCCGCGCGAGCCATGAGATTTCGCCAGCCCGAAGCCCAATCGCGATTTAAACCGCGATTTCTGGCGTAGCCGCGAGCAGACTTTTCGTGTAGTCGCTCCGCGGGCGTTCCGTGATCTCAGCCGTCGTTCCAACTTCCACCAGCTTCCCGCGATACATCACCGCAATTCGCGTCGCGAGATACCGCACAACCGGCATCGAGTGCGAGATGAATAAATAGGTCAGTCCAAATTCGCGTTGCAGCGATTGCAGCAGGTTCACGATTTGCGCGCCCACGCTGACGTCGAGCGCCGAAACCGGCTCGTCGGCCACGATGAACTTCGGCCGCAGCGCCAGCGCGCGCGCAATGCCGATGCGCTGCCGCTGTCCTCCCGAGAACTCGTGCGGAAAACGAGGCATCGCCGATTCATCCATCCCGACCGCGCGCAGCAGTTCCGCCACGCGCTGCCGTCGCGTCGCGCGGCTCGCCTTATGAATCGTCGTCTCGTGAATTTTGGCGTCATGAATAATCAGCGGCTCGGCGAGCACATCTTCCACCCGAAAGCGCGGATCGAGCGACCCAAAGGGATCCTGAAAGATGATCTGCATGTCGCGCCGCAACCGCCGCAATTCCGCGCCGCTCGCCTTTAACACATCATCACCCTGAAAGCAGACGCTGCCGGAAGTGGGTTCGATAAGGCGAAGAATCAGCCGTCCGAGTGTGCTCTTGCCCGACCCGGATTCGCCCACGAGGCCCAGTGTTTCGCCTTGTTGAATGTCGAAAGACACATCGTCGACCGCGCGAACGTCAGCGGAGCGCGCTCGTCTCAACGTGAGGTCAAAGCCGGATTCAGCCGCCCCGAATACCTTGACCAGATTGCGGATCTCGACAAGAGCCACGACAAGAGATTACCAGCGGATGCAAACTTGTGTGCGGATGAACCGGAGATCTAAGCGAGGCGTGATATGGCGAACGAGGTGCCAGGTGAATCTTGATTCACGCGAATGCGACCGCGAGCTTACATTAACGGGCCTAGCTCTTCTTCCGCTGTCCGCCAAGCCATTCTTCGGGCCAGCACAATTGCACCACGATGCAGGTGACAAGCGTCAGGAAGAATCCCGCGAGCTGAGGATGTTCGGGCCAGATTCTGTGCAGGATGCCAAGTTGGCTTGACCAGAAGCCCACCGCCGTGGCGATCGCGGTGGCAATCAGTGTGATCTTCAGTGTCCGCATAGTCCTTCCTTTGTTTCTGACCCGCGTTCGTCCCGACTCCAAATGATACGTCGAAGCCCGGACATTTGTTCAGTCTTTGTGCAGGTGCGCGCCGCTGTTCATCCCGCAATCAAAGGCACAGCCGCGATTGCAGCCAGCATCCCGAGCGTGCGCGCGCGGCTGAAATGCTCATGGAGAAACACGCGGGCAAGAATCACGGTGACCGCGGGATAAAGCGAACTGAGCACTGCGGCCGAATCGAGGCGTCCGAGTTGCTCGGCACGCACGAAGACAACCGTTCCGGTAACGTCGAGAATGCCCGCTCCTACCGCGATTCCAAGTGTCTGCCGCGCTATCGTCCGGAATTCGCGGCTGCCAATAACCGCCACCAGCGTTACGAACAGGGAAGCCATGCGCGAGCAGACTGCGATCCACAGCGCAGAGCCATTGCCGGCGCGATGGATGCATAGGAAGAATGCGGCGAAGCCCAGTCCGGCGAGAACCGCCAAACCCAAGCCTCGAGGGCGATCGCCGTGCTCATCCGATGTTGCCAGCGTTGAAGTGATGCTTGCCCTTTCAGGCGCGGCTTCTTCCGTGCGCGAGATCAGCCAGACTCCGATTCCAGCGAGCACAAATCCGGCGATGTGCCGCGTGCTCGGAACTCCTTCACTCAGGCTCGTGATCACGGTTGTAATTCCCGCGGCCAGAACGGCGGAGACGGGCGCGATCAGTCCCATCTTTCCAATGGCCAGTGCCCGATAGAACAGAGCGACTCCGATGCCTCCCAGCCCTCCCGCGGCAAATGACCAAAGCATGGCCCGCACATCGACCATGGGCAGTTGCAGCGCCAGCGCCAGCGAACCAGCCGCAATCATTCCCGCCAGATGAACGAATGAAGTGAAGAGAAACACATTGGCACGGCGCGCGCCGAGACCTCCGAGGAAGTCGCTTGTCCCCCAGACTCCTACCGCAGTCAGGCTCAGGATCGCTGGAAGATAAGAAGTAGCAGGCACGGGAAAGTTGAGAGTAGCACGCGAGAGTCAGACGAAGACCGCGGAAGTGAGAGTAGATTGCAGAAGTCAAGGTGAGGATTGACCAATGACTGGTGAGCGGTGACCAGTGACCGATTACCCGAGGTATCCTTTAAGCATGAAGGCTGCGGTGCTTCATTCCACCGGAAAGATTGCCGACCGGCCGTTGCGCATTGAAGAGGTTGCGCAGCCGGAAGCTTCGCCGGGACGGGTTCTCCTGCGCGTGCTGGCTTGCGGCGTTTGCCGGACCGATCTACACATCGTCGAAGGCGAACTCCCGCCCGTGCGCTCGCCGCTGATTCCCGGTCATCAGATTGTCGGCGAGGTAATCGGCGTGGGCGATGGCGTTACTCGTGGACTCGCTGCTGGAATGCACGTTGGTGTCTCATGGATCGGCGGCACCGACGGTTCCTGCTGGTATTGCCGGAACAAGATGGAGAATCTCTGTGATGCTCCCGCCTTCACCGGCTACAGCGTCAATGGAGGCTACGCCGAGTTCGCCGCCGCGCGGGCGGACTTCGTCTTTCCTCTGCCCGCCGGTCTTGAGCCACTTTATGCCGCGCCGCTGCTGTGTGCGGGAATCATCGGCTTTCGAGCCTTGCGCGTCGCCGGTGTTTCGCGGGGAGAAAAGGTCGGCCTGTTTGGCTTCGGCGCCTCGGCCCATCTTGCCATCGACGTGCTCCGGGCATGGGATTGCGACGTCTATGTCTCCACCCGCGGCGCCTCGCATCGCAAGCTGGCCGAGTCGCTCGGTGCAAAGTGGGTGGGAGCGGAGACGGACAAGCCTCCGGTGGAACTCGATCGCGCAGTGACGTTTGCTCCTGCCGGTGACGTCGTTGTCGCGGCGCTTTCCAGCCTGCGCAAAGGCGGGGTGGTCGCGATCAATGCGATTCATCTCGACCGCATGCCCGAGTTTAACTATGACAAGCTACTGTGGGGAGAGCGCCAGATCCGCAGCGTAGCCAACATGACGCGCGACGACGCGCGGGACTTCCTGAAACTCGCCGCAGAGATTCGGATGCGGCCGCGAGTTACGACATTCGCACTCGATCAGGCAAACGAAGCGCTGGCCGCGGTGAAGAATGACGCGGTCGATGGCGCCGCAGTCATCGTAATGTGAGGCAGCGTGACGCTTTTCCTTGACGAATAAACTCCTCCAGTTGATACTTCATGCGATTACTCAACTTCCGGATTCTGCGTTTTGAGGGGGCGCGGAGTACGGAGAGGCGGAATTGCGTGCCCCGGAGTCTTCTTCGTTCCCTCGGAGTCTGTAATTCTCGCCCGTTGCACCATGTTCAACAAATAATGAAGCGGAAGACCCATGGAGAGTCCAGTATGTTCCGGTTCAGTGTGTGGGCGGCGGCGTTAGCGTTGGTGTTGGCAATTGCGACAGGGCAAGCGCAAGGGACGGGGTTCCAGCCAGTTTCGCAGGATGAGTTGAAGATGACGAGCGAACCGCTGGTGCCGGGCGCTCCGGCTATCATCCTGTTTCGCGAGGTTTTTCGCGACGACAACGGCCGCACCTCCCACGAAGACAATTACATTCGGATCAAGATCCTGACCGAAGAAGGGCGGAAGTATGCCGATGTCGAGATTCCCTTCGACAAAGGAGGCAGCAATGTGGTCGGAATCCATGCGCGAACCATCCGGCCGGATGGTTCGATTGTGGAATTTGACGGCAAGGCATACGAAAAGACCCTGGTAAAAGGCAAGAACATTAAGTATCTAGCCAAGACGTTTACCCTTCCCGATGTGCAGCCAGGCGCAATCATTGAGTATTACTACACTTACGATTACCGGGAACTCGCCCTTTACGATTCGCGCTGGATCCTCAGCCAGGAACTGTTTACCAAGGCAGCGAGATTTTCATTGAAGCCTTATATGCCGAGTGCAGATAACCCCTTCCGAGTGCAATGGACATGGCAGGGACTGCCCCAAGGCACGGAACCGCCAAAGGAGGGAGGAGACCGGATTGTCAGGCTTGAGGTAAAGAATATCCCGGCATTTCCGACCGAAGACTTCATGCCTCCCGAAAACGAGCTCAAAGCCAGGGTCAACTTCGAATACAGCGATGAAGGGTTCGAGAGCGATCCCAATAAGTTCTGGAAGAAGTTCGGCAAGAAGAAAAACGACCAATTGGAGAGCTTTGTCGGAAAACGGGGCGCCATGGAGCAGGCGGTGGCGCAGATCGTGGCGCCTGCCGACTCGCCGGACACCAAGCTGCGAAAGATTTATGCACGGGTGCAGCAGATCCGCAACACTTCCTATGAAGTCGAGAAGACTGAGGAAGAATTGAAGCGGGAAAACCAGAAAGCCGCGGGCAACGTTGAAGATGTCTGGAAAAGGCAATATGGAGCGGGCTGGGAGTTGACTTGGCTCTTTCTCGGACTGGCGCGCGCGGCCGGTTTCGAAGCCCGGGGCATGTGGGTTTCCGACCGTTACAACTACTTCTTCGATCCCAAGATCATGGATGCTCACCGGCTCGACACGAACGTAGTCGTGGTGAAACTCGACGGCAAAGACGTGTTTTTCGATCCCGGGGCGCTTTATGTGCCGTACGCTCTCCTTCCGTGGAGTGAGACCGCGGTCGTTGGGCTTGTCCTCGACAGGGAGGGCGGTTCGTGGCTGAAGACTACGATTCCGCCGAGTTCCGAATCTCGTACGGAACGCAAGGCCGAACTCCGGATCACGGAAACTGGAGATGTTGAAGGGACCGTGACCACGACGTTCACGGGCTTGGAGTCCAGCGTGCGCCGCGTCGAAGAGCGTCATGCGGATGCGGCAGAGCGCAAGAAGTATCTGGAGGACGAACTCAAGGGCGCGATTCCCGTCGCCGCTGAAGTCGAACTGACCAACCACCCGGCGTGGGAAAGTTCCGAGCCAACGTTAGTGGCGGAATTCTCCGTGAAGATCCCGGGTTGGGCAGCGGGAGCGGGGCGCCGTGCGCTGATTCCGGTCGGGTTTTTCGGAGGCACCGAAAAACACCTATTTGACCATGCCGACCGGGTCCATCCGATTTACTTTACGTTTCCCTTCCAGCGGGTCGACGACATAAGCCTCGTTCTGCCCCTGGGCTGGCAGATTTCTACCTTGCCGAATCCCCGCAAGGTCGATTTGCAGGCCGTCAGTTACGATCTGCAAGCCGAAAACGCGAAGGGAACCATGCACCTCAAACGGGTTTTGAACGTAGATATAGTCCTCCTCGAGGCCAAGTACTATTCGACGTTACGGAGCTTTTTCCAGGTTGTGAGGACGGCCGATGAAGCGCAGGCCATAGTGCAGACCGCCAGCGCGGCCGGAGCCAACTGAGGAAGCGCATATGACCGGAATCAATCCTATTCGACCTCGCGTGATTGTCTGGGCGGCTTTTTGTCTGATGGCCATTTCGGGCCGGGCGGCAGCCGGCGATGCTCCGCAATGGATGCATGCGCTCGTCTCGGTACCGCTTCCGGCGCATGATGAAAAAACGGACGCGGTCGTGCTGCTCTCCGACGTGAATGTGACTGTGCTTGGCACCGACAAAATTCGCACGCACGTACGTGAGGCGTACAAAATTCTACGTCCGGAAGGCCGCGAACACGGCTTGATTTGGGTTGAATTTAATCCCGAGCGGAAGGTGAAGGACTTTCGGGCATGGTGCATCCCCGCTCAAGGCAGAGATTATGAAGTGAAAGAGAAGGATGCGATCGATGTGGCCGATCCGGCGGAGGGCGGCTATTTGATCGACGATACGAAACGCAAAATCCTGCAGATTCCCGCGCCTGACCCGGGCAACATCATCGGCTACGAATATGAGGTCGAGGAAGAGCCGTTTTGGTTGCAGGACGCCTGGTACTTCCAAAGACCGGATCCGGTGCGCGAAAGCCATTTTTCATTGCAACTTCCGCCGGGCTGGGTCTTCAAAACCGCATGGATTTCGCACGCTGAGATAAAGCCGGATGAGACAGGCGGTGCGCTGAATTGGGCAATCACCGACGTTCCCGGTATTCGCAGCGAACCGGAAATGCCACCGTGGAAAGGCGTGGCCGGCCAGATGGTCGTTACATTTTTTCCTTCCGGAACTCCGGCGAAAGATGAATTCGCAAGCTGGGATGGGATTGGGAATTGGATAGGCCACCTCTATAGCGACCGGATGACGACCTCGGACGCGATCAAACAGAAAGTGGCCACTCTCACTGCGGGGAAGACCAGCCAGTTGCAGAAGATGCAGGCGATCGCACAGTTCGTGCAGCATGACATCCGGTATGTCGCGATCTCTCTGGGCATTGGCGGCATTCAACCTCACCCCTCCGCTGAGGTTTTTGCGCACAAATACGGCGATTGCAAGGATAAGGCAACGCTCATGCGTACGATGCTCCGTGAGATTGGGGTGGATTCTTACGATGTCATTATTAACGCCGCGCGTGGCACGGTCACTCGCGACACGCCTCCTCATAATGCATTCGACCACGTCATCGTCGCGATTCGCTTGCCGGATGATGTGAAAGATGCTTCGCTGACCGCAGTCGTCCAGCATCCCAAGCTGGGAAGATTACTTTACTACGATCCCACCTATGACATCATGATTCCTTTTGGGCAACTCAGGGGCAATCTCCAGGGGAATTACGGATTGCTTGTCACCGCCGATGGAGGAGAACTGGTGCAGTTGCCGCAAGAGCCTCCCTCCATGAACGGTATTCGGCGGGTGGGGAAGTTGACCCTGGAACTGACTGGCGGTCTAAGAGGCGAAATCAACGAGAGAAGGATCGGCGACAGCGCTTCATCAGAGCGCTGGCGGTTGCGGACCGTCACCAAAGACACCGACCGCATCAAGCCCATCGAGGATCTGCTCAGCGGGTCGCTGGGCAATTTTCAGATCGTGAAGGCCAGTCTGATCAACATCGAACAGACCGACCAACCTTTTGGTTTTGACTACAGTTTTCAATCCAGCAATTACGCAAAAATGGCGGGCAATCTGCTCTTGGTGCGGCCACGTGTACTGGGGAATAAATCGTCGGGAATCCTCGAGACGAAAGAGCCCCGCAAGTTCCCCGTGGAGTTTGACGGACCTCTGCAAGATACCGACAGCTTCGACATCACTCTGCCGCCAGGGTATGTGGTGGACGACCTGCCGCCGCCGATGAACGCCGATTACAGCTTTGCCAGCTATCACAGCAAGACTCAAACAAGCGGAAACGTGCTCCACTACGAACGCAGCCTCGAGATCAAGGAACTGAGCGTGCCCGTCGAGAAGATGGATCAGTTAAAGAAGCTCTACCGGATCATCGCCACCGATGAGCGCAACACGGCAGTTCTCCGGCCTGCGGGACCTGGCGGAAACTGACGCTTGTCGTCGGCCTTGCGGCCAGGAATCAGTCTCCGGCCGCCATCTCCTCCGCGCCTTGCCACGTCTCCTGACCGACTGGCGGCATTTCTGGCTCCCCGATCGTTTGATTGCGCAGTTGGGTCTCGAGCGCGGCTAGCTGACGTTCGATGGCTTCATTGGCCTGGCGCTTGCGGATTACCTCGTCGCGGTAACGCTGCAGGAAGTAATCGATCGTCTCCACGCGAATCTTGATCGAGCCCGAGGGCTTGTTTTCGTCGAGATCCTTGAAGCAGAAATACGGCGTGCCGGATTGCTCGATGATGCCTTCGATCACGCCGTAGATGGGCGCGTCGTGTCCGCACTTAAAGCTCGACATTTCGAGCGCCACCAGGTTCGGATGGCGCGCCGTAAACTTCGCCGCCCAGACTTTGTGATTCGTGCTGCACGAGTAGGAGTTTTTCCATGCATCGGTGATGTCAAGCGGATGGCTCACGATGCCGGCACGGACCTCTTCGCCGAAGAGTCGTTCGAGCATGTCATCGTCGAGCGGGAGCGTGTTCTGCGAAAAGATCGGGTAGCCGAGCTTCTGGAACTCGTCAAGGATTTCGTGATTGAGGCCGGGATCGTGGTGATACGGGCGGCCGAGCATCACGATGCCGATGCGGTCCTCGCGCTCCAGTTGATCGAGCGTCTGGCGGGCGCGGCGTCGGATGCTGGTTTCATAATCTTTCAGCGCAGCGAAACCGGATTCGACGGCGCGGTCATTTTCTTCGAACGAAAGGCCGAGGACGGGATTGAAGGCTTGCAGCATCTGGTGCGCGAAGAGCTTTCGGTCGGAGAAGTTGAGGACCGGATCGATGTACTTCACGTTGTTCTCGGCGAAAACGTCATTTTCTTTGGTGAACGCAGCTTTCACCGTTTCCGGCGTTGCGGTCACGGTCGGGCAGGCGTTTGCGGCGACGATCTTCACGAGCGGCGAGTGCAGGACGTCATACATCGGGAAGAAAATGGCATCGAGCGGCTTCTTGCGGTGTTTCTCCTGAATCAGGTTGTAGACGTGCGAGATGCCGATCTTAGCTGGGAAGCAGGGATCGATGGCACCGCGGCTTGCGCCGGCGCGGTAGAGTTCGGAACTGGTGTAGTCGGAGTAGATGATGTTTTCCGGCTGCACGCCCAGGCTCTCGAAATACGCGTTGAAGAGTGGCGCGTAGGTGTAAATGTTGAGCACGCGCGGAATGCCGATGCGGAGGTTCTTTCGATTCTCCATGAGCGCCCGACGCTCTTTCGCGCCTTTCGGCCAGCCCACCCAGCTTTTGGTCGGCAGCGGATCGGCGACTGACTTGGCATTGGTCGGGCGGAAAACCTCTTTCGACGCCATGTCGACGAAGTTGGGATGCTTGGCTCGAATCGCGTCGAGGCCGGACTTGATGTCCTTCATGTCATTGACGTCTTCGACCGTGCCCTTTTCGCAGGTGGCGATGATGAGGCGCTGCTCGCCGTGCATGAGTGGGACTTTAGTGACTTTCTGAATCGGCACGAAACTCAGGTCGTCTTTCGGCTTGGTGCGAATGTCAATGAAGGTGCGCAGGCAATCGTTCTTGCAGAAGTGGCAACGCGTATCTTCGTTGCGAGTGGTGCGGTATTCGATTTTGCGGACGGCGTCGAGGCCAACAAATGACGTCTGGCGTCCCTTCCGCCACAGGCGTAACGATTCCTGCGCGGCTCCGATCGCGCCTGATTCACCGCAGTGCTCGTGCACGATGATTTCCGGCTGCTTGCCTGTGGCACGGAAGCTATTACGGATGAAATCGACTTCGGCTTTGACGACGGCGAGATTATTTTGTGTTCCGCCTTGCAGCACGAAACGCGTGCCAAGCGCGGCGAGATTTGGAATGCTGGCGACGTAGAGGAATACGTTCTTCGGAAGGACCGCAGCGAGGCCGGCGAGAATCTCTTCTGCGCGCCATCCCTGGCGCTGAAAGTTCACGATGTCCGACTGCATGAAGACCGCGCACCCGTAACCGAAAACAGGCATCGCCTGTGCAGAGAAAGCGAGATCGGCATACTGCGTCACGTCGAGGCCAAAGCCTTCGACCGTCGATTGCAGGAAGTATCCGTTGCCGGCGGAACATTGCGTGTTGAGCTTGAAGTCTTTTACGCGGCCGTTATGCAGGATGATGATCTTGATGTCCTGGCCGCCGACGTCGACGATTACATGCGGATCTTCATAAAACTTCAGCGCCGATTCTGTGTGCGCCACGGTTTCGACCAGCGCCACATCGGCGTTCAGCACGTCTTTCAAAATATCTTTTGCGTAGCCGGTGGTCGCGACGCCTAATACTTCGAGCTTCGCATTCTGTGCTTCGACCTGGCCACGCAGGTTCTCGAACATTTCGATCGTGTCCTGGATCGGATTGCCGTTTGAGAGTTGATAAGACTTGCAGAGGATGTCGCCACTTTCGTTGAGAAGGACTGCTTTGGTCGAGGTCGAGCCGCCGTCGATGCCAATGAAGCCGGCAACGGTTGAGTTCTTCTGGAAGACTGCGGGCGTGAATTTTTTGCGGCGATACGTATCTTTGAAAACGTCGAATTTGCTGCGATCTTCGATCAGGCCTTTGCCGCCGGACTTGGCTTTTTCTTCCTGGCGGCCGAAGTCAATGTAGTGAATCAGATTTTCGTAGCCGCGATAGCAGCCGACGCAGTCCTCCTCAGTTCGTCCAAATTCAACGGCGCCGAGCGCCGCAAAGTACTGCGCGTTCTGCGGAACTTTGATCAGGTCTTCCGGCTTTGCGCCGTCAGGAACCTGAACTTTCCGTTCCTTCCACATGCGCGGAATGTTGGCCTGCCAGGCCTCGCGCATGCCTTTGATGAAGCTATTTGGTCCGCCGAGGAGCAGCACGTGAGGGCGCAGTGTATGGCCACGCGTGAGGACGCTCAGGTTCTGCAGGACGATTGCTTCGAAGAGTGAGGCCATCAATTCGTCGGGAGGCGTGCCGACTTTTTGCAGACCGTTGATGTCGGTCTCGGCAAAGACGCCGCACTTGCCTGCGACTTTGTGCAGCTTTATGCCGTGATATTTCTGCTCGGCGAGCAGTTCGGTGGGAATCTTCAATTTGGCGTTGATCTTGTCGATGACGGCGCCCGTTCCCCCGGCACACTTGTCATTCATCGATGGAATTTTCTTTTTGCGGCCCGTCTCTTCGTCGTCCTTGAAGACGATGATCTTGGCGTCTTGTCCGCCGAGTTCGATCACCGAATAGACCTCTGGGTGCAACTTCTCGACCGCGAGCGAGACCGCGGTGACCTCCTGCACGAACTTCGCGCCGATCTGGTCGGCGATCGCGGCGCCACCGGAGCCGGTCATAAACATGCGCGTGTTGTGCGAATTAATGCCGGTATCGGCTTCCATGCGCTTCAGGAATTCGAGCGTCTTTTCCGGTTGCTTGGTTTCGTGGCGCTGATAATCCTGCCAGAGGGTTTGATCGCCGGCGGCGTCGACGACGACGGCTTTCACCGTGGTCGAGCCAACATCGAGGCCTACCAAAAACTTGATTGCGCGATCGTGGCCGTGCACGGGGCCACTCTTGGGCCGGGGATGGTGAACGGGATGAACTTCGGGTTCGAGCGGCGCGATCTGAACTAGCTGCGGACCCTTATGGTCGTGCATGGGTTCCTTTCTGGCTCGTCGGGAAAATCAAAGTCAAAATCTCTAACCGCAGAGGACGCGGAGCAAAACCGCAGAGATCGCTGAGAGCAATTCTATGTGAGGGACCTCTGCGAGCTCTGTGATTCTAGTCACCTGACATCGCCGGGGCTGTCTCGACTCGCACGCGCGATTTCTTCCAGAAGCGCGTGTCTTTGTTGATGCGATCATTGACGTGCAGGATGAACTGCGCTGCTGTGCCCGCCACTCCTTCGCGATGCGGCACGTGATAGAACGGACGCTTCAGCTCGGGATGCTCGTCGATGTAGGAGCGAATTTCGGTCATACTCTTGCCCGTCTGCTTCAGGCATTGTTCGAACTCAGTCTTTGCTTTCACCTTGGCTTCGCCAAGTGCCATCTGCACGCGGCTGTGGGCGTTGACTTCGCCTTCGCCTGAAGTTTCGATCGGCAGGAAGATCATGTCTTTGAACTTGTTGATCACGGCCGATTGCACTCCATCCGATTGCGAGGAGGGCATGCAGCCGAATGGCTTGAGCGCCAGCACCATGTGGCACATCTTGTGCACGGTGTAATAGACGTTTTTGCCGACTTCGAGGTGGCCCTCGCCGCCGCGCGCAAACTGGTTGTAGAAGGGATTCGCGAGATCGGCGAGTTCCTTTTGCGGTGCGAGGTGATGCGTGATGCCGCCTAGATTCTTGATCGTTCGGTGATAGAAGAAGTTCCACATGCGTTCGCCAGCACCAATGCCCCACAGCTTCTTGCGCAGGCCGATGTAGTTGGCGAAATTCTTTTTGACTTCGTACCACTCGGGATTGCGATGCGGACGATTCACCGGCCACTTCGCAATGGCGTGCGCCTTCGCCTGATACATCAGGTATGCGACCCATGTTGCGATCGGCTCGACCAGAACCTGCGCGCCTTCGCGCTCGAGGAAATCGAACATGTGGAAGTTGCCGTCGCCTTCCGTGATCTGCGCCCAGAACTCGCCTGTGATTTTGACCAGCGGCTTGACTCGGGTGCGGTCGACTTCAATGGAATCCATGCGGTCGCGAGCCGTTTTCAGCGCATTCAGATAATCCTTGCCCCACATGTGCTCATGCCACTTGCCGAAGACGTTGGCAGTGTTGCGGAGAATCTTGTTGCTCTTGAATTTCGGCTTTGCCCAGTTGGGGGCACGTTGTTCGATTTCGAACGAATCGCGATTCTTCAAGTCCTCACAGAGGCCGTCGACCGCCTCCCGGAAGACGCGGTCGGTTTCTCCCTGGTTCGCTTCGTAAGGGCGAATCTGATAGATCAGGTCATTGATCACGTCGCCCAGGTGCATGGCATTCAACATGCCGAAACCGAAGTCGATGGTGAACTTCAGGCCGGGCTCGCCGGAGGCCGCCTTGATTCCGTCGCTATCCTTGAAGAGCAGCACGCGAAAGCCATCGAAGCCGGCGTTCTTCAGCGCGAAGCGATACTCAGCCTCATACATGCCGAAGCGGCACGGACCGCAGGAGCCGGCAGTGAAGAAAACGTAGTTGTCGAGAATCTGCTGCCGAGGAATACCTTCCTTCTCCAGAAACTGCAAGTACTGAACCAGGTTGCCGACGGTGAAGTAAGTCGGATTGCACTGGCCATTGTTGCCAAATTCTTTTCCCGTCTGGAAGGCGGCGACGTTCGGCACCGGCAATTTCTCGCAGCTATATCCGCAGCCCTGAAAGACGGCGCGAATCAGGTCCTCGTGCTTCCACGTAAAGCCGCCAAAGAGAATCGTCGTGTGCGGCCGCTGCTCGGCGGTAAAGGTACGCTCGATGGGGCGATGGAAATGCGTGGGCTCATCGAGCCCCGCAATCTTGCGCAGGCGTGCGCGCTCGGCGGCCAGCCGCTGCTTGATTTCCGAGTCGTTTTCAATCTGGACGAGATTCGTCGCCATACTTTCCTCCGACGTTGTGTGGATTGGGTGCCGTAACGGATTGGGTGACGCGCCAGTGTTTCGGGAGTAGTGGGATCAGCAACTGAGCGTTCTTGAGGAAGGGGCGAGAAAGCCCTCCCGGTGTCGCGAAAAGAAATCTACTCCACTGCATTCGAACTCCGATACGTGGCTAGGAGTTTCGATTTTACGCCTGTGCGACAAGGGCCCAACGACGTCGTACGGGCGCCGGACTTACGACAGGATGCTTATGGGATGCGGGCGCACGGGCCCAAGTTGCAACAATTCCCCCACATACCAAAACCGAACCAACAGAAAAACTTAGAGAAATATTTAGCAGAAAATGTTGGGCCATGCAAGCTGTGAATCCTCGATTTCGCAGCTTTGGCAAGTCCTCAGAATCCAGAAAGGGAAACCGTTGCTGCCCATCTCACTCCACAATTCGAGATGGCAAGGGACTGGTGGCGGCGGCTGGACTCGAACCAGCGACCTACGGATTATGAGACCGTCGCTCTAACCACCTGAGCTACACCGCCAACATTTGGCTACGACGATACGCGGAATTTCGATTGCAGTTGCTGCAATACGCGCGGGTGGTGGTACTGCACGATTGTAAACGCTGCGCCCAAGCGGCGCAAATGGGGAATTGGGCGAGATCTCTGCGGATTTTTCTAAACCGCAAATCGCGGTCTCTGCGCAATTACGTCACCTGGGTCCTCAAACTAGACCCAATACAGCGAAGACCCGATTGACCTCGGCATACCGGTTTCGAGTATAAAAACACTAACGCCGTAACGTGGGGAAATGCTGTGCGAGCTGTTTCGCAATCCGAAGCCCGTATCTGGAGAAATCTCTACACCGCAGCTCTGTTTGAGTCCGATCACGCCAAGTTGCCTCAGCGGATCGCGGAAGCGGAAGCCGCTTTGGTCGTACGGGCCCGCGAGTTGTTCAACGCTCCGGGCGACAACATCGAAGAGGAAGAAGCGCTCGACGATGCGATGTACGCATTGCACGCCCTGCGCAACGCCCGTCGCTCGCCCCCGCCAGTTCCGGACCACCGCGCCGCTGCCTGACGGCCATCGACGGCGAGTCCCCCGATCCTTCTAACTTCCCCGCGGGCTGTAGATTTCATCCGCGTTGCTCGGAGCGAATGGATGTTTGCATCCAGAGCTATCCGCAGACGCTTTTGCCCGAGCCGTCCCGGCCCGTGAACTGCTTCAAGTATGGAGAGTAAGTTGCCGAGTGCACATGCGAGTCCGATGCTGCGCGTGAGCGGCCTTGCAAAACGCTACATGCGTGGCGGGCTGTGGCGCAATCGGTCGGAGATTGCGGCTGTCGACGGAGTTGATTTTGAAATTCCCGAGGGTGCGACCCTGGCGCTGGTCGGTGAATCGGGCTCGGGAAAGTCGACGGTGGCGCGCTACGTAGCGAATCTGGAAAAACCGGACCGGGGCGAAATCTGGATTGACGGGGAGGACGTGATGGGGCATCCCGCGACAGAGCGGCGTTCGCACGAGTCCTTGCTTTTGCGCAATCGCGTGCGGATGGTCTTTCAGGATGCGGTCACGTCGATGAATCCGCGGTTGGCCGCATTCGAAGTCGTGGAAGAGCCACTGCTGATCATGGGACTGAGTGTTTCTCTGCGGAGGCAGGCGGCGCAGAAGGTGATAAGAGAAGAGGGATCAATTCGCTGGTGAACGCGCCATTCAGAGTGGCGACATCCGCAAAGATCTCGATCCGTTCGATCTGCTGCGTGCGCTGATTGGAGTCTCCAACGTGGCCTCAAGCCCAGACTGGCAACAAAGTGCGAAGAGGCTCGTGGACATTCTCATCACAGGTTCCCGGCCGGCCAAATAATCACGACACGGGATCGGAAATCTGGCTGGTGGTTTAAAGTCCGGTTTCGCTTGACAGTCTTACTATGTTTCTGCAAACATGGAAATATGGTTAAAGCTGAAGCGACAAAGACCTCTGCGCGGATCGCCAAATATGCCGACATGTTTTCCGCCATGGGAACGGAGGCCAGACTCCGCATCATGCAATTGCTCCTTTCGGCTCACCCGGAGGGCATGGTCGTGGGTGAGATTCAGGAAGAACTCGACATCCCAAATTCAACGCTCTCTCATCATCTCGACAAACTAAGGAGCGAAGGGCTGGTCCAGGTTCGCCGCGAAAGCACCTTCCTTCGCTACACCGCCAATACCGAAGCGCTGCAAGAGATCCTCCAGTTTCTCTACTCGGAGTGCTGTACCCGCAACAAGGCGCTTAAGCCACGAGACATCATTCAGCTTTGCAGATAGGAGTAACTTCATGACTAATACGGACGGTTCGACCGACATTAAGGAGATCGTCAGGGAAAAGTACGGACAAGCAGCGTTACGCATAACGACGGGTGGAAGCAGTTGCTGTGGGGCAGCTCCAGGCGGAATTGGACAGTGCGATCCAATTACTTCCAATCTGTACGAAACCTCTCAAACTGCGGCTATTCCCGAGGATGCCGTGCTGGCGTCACTGGGGTGCGGTAATCCGACTGCATTGGCACAACTCAATGCCGGCGAGATTGTGCTCGATCTCGGGGCCGGCGGCGGAATCGACGTTCTGCTTTCCGCAAAGCGAGTGGGACCAACCGGCAAGGCGTTTGGGTTAGATATGACAGACGAAATGCTGGCTCTCGCGAACGAGAACAAGCGAAAAGCCGGCGCGGAAAATGTGGAATTCCTGAAAGGCGAGATTGAGAATATCCCGCTGCCCGACAATTCCGTCGACGTAATCATCTCGAACTGCGTGATCAATCTTTCCGCCGACAAGGATCGCGTGTTCCGCGAGGCCTTCCGTGTGTTGAAGCCCGGCGGCCGCATAGCAGTTTCCGACGTAGTCACGCATGGCGCCATTCCCGATGAAATCCGCCAAAAAGTCTTACTCTGGGTCGGCTGCATCGCGGGCGCCCTTGAGGAAAATGAATACCGTTCCAAGCTAACCGCTGCCGGATTCGAGCAGATCGCATTGGAACCCACTCGCGTGTACCGTGTCGCGGACGCACGCGAGTTCCTGGCTTCGTCGGGAATCGACGTCGACGAGATCGCCTCCCAAGTCGACGGGAAGTTCATGAGCGCTTTCATTCGCGCCGTCAAGCCTCCCTCGGTCTAACTAAACTCGGCCCAAGTTGGGCTCCCGGCAAGGTGTGCTCTGGGCCCGCTTGCTGCAATTAGAAAATCGGAGAACGACTATGGAGCCACACTACAACGTCCTGTTTCTGTGTACCGGCAATTCGGCGCGCTCGATTCTGGCTGAGGCCATTTTGAACTTCAAGGGCAAACCCAGATTCACGGCATACAGCGCAGGCAGTCATCCCACCGGCGCAGTTCGGCCGGAAGCCTTGCTACAACTCGAGCAAGCCCACATTCCGACGGAAGGCCTCCGCAGCAAAAGCTGGGAAGAGTTTTCTCGACCGGAAGCGCCCAAACTGGATTTCGTGTTCACCGTTTGCGATAACGCCGCGAATGAAGTCTGCCCAGTATGGCCGGGCCAACCGATGACCGCCCATTGGGGTATTCCCGATCCTGCGGCAGCGCAAGGCGGCGAAGCGGATATTACACGGGCTTTTCGAGATGCATTCTTCCTGCTCGATCGGAGAATCAGTCTGTTCCTATGTCTCCCATTTAAGGCTCTCGACAACCTGGCGCTCAAAAAAGAGCTCGACCGGATCGCGCAAACCACATTGCCGGTTTCTCAAGGGAAGTGAATTAGGACTGCCGAATGAATAAGACTGCCCGCCTCAAATTCCTCGATCGTTATCTGACGTTTTGGATTTTCGCGGCGATGGCGATCGGCGTTGCGCTCGGCTACTGGATTCCTGGAGTCGTGCCGTTTCTAAACCGCTTCAGCCTCGGGACGACTTCCATTCCGATCGCTGTCGGCCTGATCGTGATGATGTATCCGCCGTTCACCAAGGTTCGGTACGAAGAGCTTCCCCAAGTATTTCGCGATCGGAAAGTGCTCGGCCTGTCTCTTCTACAGAACTGGGTGGTCGGACCGGTTCTGATGTTCGTTCTCGCGATCGCATTTCTGCGGGACTATCCCGAGTACATGGCAGGCTTGATCATGATCGGCCTCGCCCGATGTATCGCGATGGTGATTGTCTGGAACGAATTAGCGAAGGGCAACACGGAGTACGCTGCCGGCTTGGTAGCGTTCAACTCGCTGTTTCAGGTGCTCTTCTATTCCCTTTACGCCTGGGTCTTCATAACCGTACTTCCCGCCAAACTCGGATTGCGAGGGGCGGTGGTTGATGTTTCTATCGGGGAAATTGCGAAAAGCGTTTTTGTCTATCTTGGCATTCCCTGCCTGGCCGGGTTTGCAACACGAGCAAGTCTCGTCCGTGTCCGCGGTCGCGAGTGGTACGAGCGGACATTCATTCCTCATATAAGTCCCTTGACTCTGATCGCTCTACTTTTCACCATTGTGGTGATGTTTTCCTTGAAGGGGGCATACATCGTCCGCCTTCCGCTGGATGTCCTGCGCATCGCAGTTCCGCTTCTGGTCTATTTTGTTTTGATGTTTCTCGTCTCGTTCTACATGGGCAGGAAGTTGGGAGCGGACTACTCGAAGACCACTACGCTTTCATTTACAGCCGCGTCGAACAATTTCGAACTAGCCATTGCCGTGGCTGTCTCAGTATTCGGGATTAATTCTGGAGCGGCTTTTGCTGCGGTCATCGGACCACTTGTAGAGGTACCGGTAATGATCGGACTGGTCAATGTCGCACTCTATTTTCGACGCCGTTATTTCCCGGAATCGACAGAGGCAGAGATCAGGTTCTTGTCCGTTCCGGCCGCTAAATGAGGATGGGAATGGCAATGGCACTATTCGCGCACTCGTGTTGTCGCCAAATGCGAAGGTCTCGGGCTGCCCGCCAAGGCCTTGAGGGTAGATATTCCCTGAAGCTCATAAGTAACCCTCGTAACCCCGGCCCGCCGTCTCTTCTGCTATACTAAATTCACGCTAACTATTTACGGTTTGCTCGTCACGCGGTAGTCCGCCTTTCAAGACTAGATTCATCTCCGCATTTCCTGCCCGCCGTTCATTTACGCGAAATCTAAGATTCAATTGTGAGCGGCAGCGCGCCTCTTGACGTGTGTCAGAGTGTGCGTGACAGCTTGCCCCTCCAGAAAGAAACAAATTCGAATGACCACATTTTCAGAACTACCCCTATCCTCCGCCTTGCTGCGGAGGCTGGGGGCAGCTCAATTCACCAATCTCACCCCCATCCAGGAACGCGCAATTCCTCCGGCACTTGAAGGCCGGGATGTCATTGGCACAGCTCAAACCGGCACCGGAAAAACATTGGCATTTCTCATCCCGCTTATCGAGACCTTGCAGCAGGAAACGGAGCGCCATACGGCCGCTCTGGTGTTGCTGCCGACGCGTGAGCTCGCGATCCAGGTGGAAGACCAATACGAGCAATTGCGTACGAAGGCCATGCCCAAGGCAGCGCTCGTCATCGGCGGAGTATCCGAGAAGGCCCAGATTCAGAGCCTACGCGCCGGATCGAAACTGATCATCGCCACTCCCGGACGCTTGCAGGATCTGATGAATCGCAAGCTCGCCAGTCTCCAGAACGTAAAAATCCTCGTGCTTGACGAAGCCGACCGCATGTTGGACATGGGATTCTTGCCCGCGATCCGCCGTATTTTGTCGGCCGTGCCCGTCCAGCGCCAGACGCTTTGTTTCTCGGCCACGATGGAGCAATCCGTCGCCGGCTTGGTGAATGAATACATGCGCGATCCGGTCCGGGTCGCTTTAGGCTCGGTGCTCAAGCCCGCCGAAAGCGTCGAGCTCAAGGCCTACGAAGTGCGACCGGGAGAAAAAATCGAGGTTCTCCGCCAATTGCTCTACGCGGAAAAGGGCCAGACCCTGATCTTCACGCGCACTAAGCGCGGCACTGAGCGTCTGGCCAAGGAACTTATGCGGGATGGTTTTGCGGCTGCCATGATTCATGGCGATCGCTCACAGTCGCAGCGCAATGGCGCTCTGAGCGGCTTCCAGGACGGCCGTTTCCAGGTGCTGGTGGCCACCGATATCGCATCCCGTGGTCTGCACGTGGATGACGTTGCCCACGTCATTAACTACGATGTGCCCAAAATGGCGGAAGATTTCATCCATCGAGTTGGCCGCACCGGCAGGGCAGGCCTGCAAGGGCGCGCCTCGACCTTGGTCGCTGGGGCTGAGGTGCTGGAACTGCGCCAGATCGAGCGCACTCTCAAGTTAAAGATAGAGCGCACGCAAAGCGGGATGGCGGCAGACGCGCCGCCGAGGCGAATGATTCAAAACACGCTCGCCTCGCGCACTCTGACTGCCTTGCCGGGCGAGGTATTTGTGTAGGATCGCGAAGCCGGTTGCCGGGGCGCTGCGCCCCGGCGGCTAGCCGCTACGGTTACATTCCGCCACTAATCCCGGCGGACGTCCTTCGCGAATGAACCCTCTTTGCGGTTCTTTTTCCGCGCGCGCTTTCGCGCCAAAGCCTGTTTCACTCGCTTCCGTTCGCCGGGCTTCAAGTAATACGAGTGACGTTTTACTTCCTTGATGATGTCTTCCGTCTGCACCTTGCGCTTGAAGCGACGGAGCGCATTCTCTAAGGATTCGCCCTCTTGTAATCGAATTTCTGCCACGCTCTTCCTCCCAAAATAGATTATTGTGCGATGCGTATGACCACCGTTGCCAGGGCATCACGTCCCGGCAGACTTACCGTCCCGCCTTACTCGCCAATTCGCCCACTGGGCGTGGACTCTTCAACGGTATCATTTTCTTCCACACCAATATTAAACAACGCTGCCTGTTCCGCGGCATGTTCCCGCAGTTCGGCCATCTCATCCGCGCTGGAGATTTCCGCCGGCTTCTCCTGCTTGCGCTGATTCCTGCGCTCTTCCTTGTCCTTTTGTCGCTGTTGCCGTGTGTGTTCTTTTTGGCGTTTTGTAAATGTCGATCTGCCTCTAGGCATACATATCCCCTGATATCTTTTTTGTTCGTCGCCGGCAGGCCCTTGAAAGCCTGGGACGCAACTTGCGCCTTCGAAAGACTACCAGCGCGGTTCGCGCGGCTGCCGTGGATGGCCGCGATAGTCGTCTCGACCGCGACCGCCGCCCCCGCTGCCTCCGCCGCCAAAACGCTGACCGCCGCCACTCCGCGGACGATCCGTCTTAGGTTTGGCCTCGTTGATCGTCAACGCCCGTCCCCCCAGATCGGTCCCATTGAGCGCCGCGATAGCCTTGTCCGCTTCACTGGCGTTCGTCATTTCGACAAACCCGAATCCGCGCGAGCGGCCCGTATCCCGATCGGTCACGAGAGTAATCTTCTCCACCGCGCCGTGGGCTTCGAATAAACCTCGCAACTCCGCTTCTGTCGTGTTGTGCGGCAGGTTTCCAACGTACAGATTCTTCATTGCAATCCCTCTCTCAGTAAGTCATCCAGGTTGATCGCTGTCGAGCCTCGCTTCGACGCGCGTCCTTCCGAATCTCGCGGCGGAGCGGGCATGGCGCGCATCGCCTGGGTACGGGCCAGTGCCTTGGAGCGAGCTTCGGAGATTTGCCGCGACGCCTCCAGGATGCCCCAACGCTGCGTCGGATCGTCGCGCTCGGCGGCGATGGCGACTTTAAAGTCAGTCATCACGCGATCATCGGCGCTCGGCGCCGGCAACTCTTCATTCATAGTGGGCGAATTCGCAAGATAGGCGGGCCCGCCAACCAGGAACGCCAACCGCTGCGGTGGCGTCGCGCCGCGAACCTCGTCGCAAAACTTATCCCGATAGCCCGGTCCCTTGTCCATATTAATCAAGACGAGGTCGTACAGCGCGGCTTTCCACCATGAACGAGCTTCGTCAATATCGGCCGCGCAATCGACATCCATTCCGAGCTTTCTCATCACCTCGGCGCGCAACTCGCGTTTGGCCTGTGAGGTGTCGACGAGTAGCACTCGCTTCTTTTTGATCTCTCCAAAGAACGGCGCGGAGAGCAGTGACGCCGGGGGCAGTATGCTGGTCATTCTGACACCGGCCCAGCCTGCGCGCGAGTTGAAGTGCCCTCGGGCTTACGCGGCTTTGCCGCGCGTTCCAGTAGTTCCTGCGTGCGCTTCCGCCGAGCAATCTTCTGTTTGCGCTCCCGGTGAAATCTCGACCTGTCTCCATTCCGTGCTGACATCATGAACTCCTGTCATCTCGACGGCTAGTTCCGGCTGATCACAACTTTCCTGTAGGTCGATTAAGCACCAACGGGACGGGTAGATTTTCCAAAGATGGTCGGCGAAGCTGTTAAGAGCGCCAGAGTCGCTTTCGATTGCATCCGATCATCGAGTAAAGTGGCTTTTTCAGGGATGGACGCTTGCGCGAACATGCGCCTCTCGATCTCTCAATCGCGAAGGCGCAGGTACTTTTGGCGGCGTATCTTCGAGGTTAAGTAGTCCCAGTATACCCTCTTTGTCACAATCATGCCGACACCTCGCATCCTTCCGCGGTGCGTGTGCCACCAATCCGATACGGCCGCAAACGCTTTCCGATGGTGAAGGCAGTTAGGCGCATTCAGCCCGCCTATGCCCGATTCGCCTTGCTAATTGCGCGGCCTTCGCGTACGATTGCCTTTGTGCGTTAGACCGATACGGTCGTGAGCAGCCCTCGCCTTAACAGCTAGTACCTGCCTGCGGTACCTCCGAATCTCTCCAGCGTAAATTAATTGAAAAGGAAACTTGTAACAACATGGCAGAACAAGGAACAGTAAAGTGGTTCAACGACGCCAAGGGCTACGGCTTCATCAGCCGTCAGACTGGCGAAGACGTTTTTGTGCACTTCTCGGCGATCCAAGCTGGCGGCTTTAAGAGCCTTCAGGAGGGTCAGACGGTACAGTTCGACGTCACCAAAGGCCCCAAGGGTTGGCAGGCTGAGAACGTACAGCCTCTGTAAAGACGCACGTCTTGCGAAAGGCGATCTCTCACGGATCGCCTTTTGAAAACTCCGCTCCTGGTTCCGCGGCGGACATTCGTGAAGGTCAGCGGCCGGATCGGACTCGTGACCAACGTCTTTGTTGGGAACCTCGACATCACGGTTACGAAACAACAGCTGCTGGAAATTTTTTGCTCCACGGCGCCGTCGAAAGCGTCACCATCGTCCTGGACAGGGACACGGGTGAGCCTCGCGGTATCGCTTTTGTCGAGATGAAGCTGGCGACTGAAGCTCAGGCCGCGATTGCCGCTCTCGATGGAAATACCCTCAACGGGCGTCCCATGCGAGTGAACGAGGCTCGTCCCAAGCTTAATCGCGAACCGGCAAGCGGCTCTGGAGGCAGAGATCATCGCCGACACCGGACATGAACTCTGCGCACGGCAACCTGCCGCTCGATTTTTCCCGAGCGAGCCAAGAAGGGACTCCTTGTGACGCGCGACGACGCCTCCGCTTCTTACGCCATCATCCGGCATAACGTCCGCACCTACCGCTCCGCTGGAGTAATCGCTGTAATCAGGGGCAAACACAACGCGGAATCGCAATTGAAGATGTTCGAGGATTCCCAGGACTCCTCCGACCGCCTCGAAGGCTGGCGCTACTTCATCGAAAAAACGGTGCTCAGGGCTGGAACCGATCCCGCCGAAGCTACTGAACATCGCCAGGCCGAGTTGGAAGGGCGCGAATCGAAAGCTCTCACTGAAACCGAGTCTCAAAACTTTTCCTGGCAACATCGTCAGAGATAAGACAGAAGCGATCGGGATTAAGACAGAGCTTGTGGGTTACCGGTAGAAACTCCTCGGCCTCTCATCTCTCTCACTCATCAACATCACCAAAAAGTCCCTCGGCTTTGAGTCGCTGGCCGCCCGCGGCCCGACTATAGAACTCGATGTCCGGGCTTCGATCCATCTTCCTCGGTATCCCCCTTAATGCCGTAGAAAAAGCCTCGTAGCAAGATCAACCATCGTCCCGGCGATGCCCGGACGCGGCAACTCCAGACAAATATGCGGAGCGCACGTGGGAGCCGCAGTTGTCGGTGTGACGTGCGAGATTCTTTCCACGGATTCTGCGGAAGGATAATTAGTGCACCATGGCCTTTGCCTTCATCTCTCAGGCATTTTCAAAGGGCCTAATGCCTGCATCGCGGGTGAATCTTCGAACTTGCCTCGATAAGAAGGAAATTCGATGGCTGTATCCCGGAACGACTTGAGAATCTGGCCGAGCCGAAGTGTGCCATTCTTTCTTATCTCGTGAACCCGGGCAAAATCGATCGTGAACGGGATGTGTTCCTCGACTTCGCCTGACTGGTGAAGAATCTCGCCTTCGGGTCCGACGACGATCGATCGGCCGTTCCCTAAGGGGCCGACGTTGTTTACATCGACGAAATAACATTGATTTGCGATCGCATTTGCTTGCGCGAGAATTAACTCCTGCGCCCGATCGATGGTTCCCGTCATGGTGGGATGGAGAACCACCTCGGCACCCTTCCAGACCATGGCGCGCGTCGTTTCTGGGATCCACCCGTCATAACAGATCGAGATGCCGAAGCGGCCCACTTCCGGCACGTCAAAAACGACAATTTCGTTGCCCGCCTTAACTCCTTTTTCATAAGGCAGGAAAGGGTAGATCTTGCGGTAACGCGTGACGACTTCACCTTGCGGATTAATAACGGAGGCGGTGTTGAATATGTCGTCGCCCGCACGCTCGTAGATCGAACCCGGAATCAGCCAGATGTTGTGCTTCCTGGCCAATGCTTGGTAGCGGTTCTCTGTTGGTCCGGGCAGGGGTTCTGCAAAGCTCAAGGCGGAGCCGAATGAGCACAGCTCTGGAAAGAGAACCATGCGCACCCACGGGAATCGTGCCATCACGCGGGCCGTTTCTTTCTCGAGACGGTCGCGATTATCTCCGTAAGGCAATGCGAGCTGTAGAGCTGCAATCGAGAATAAGAACATGGGACACTCCGGGAGTTAGATTGTCCAGATTCAATTCATGAGCGAACATATTCACGACGAACGCTCGTGATGCCACTTACGTGGGTTGCGTCTCTGGCGATCCTGCAATGGCGCCATGATCTAATACCCAGGCAGGAATTGCCGACGCCACGGTTGCAAGGGCAAGCAACGCCATCGCCGTCGCAATCAGCAGCGCATAATTGCCCGCTCCCACGATGAATGAAAAAAGCATCGGCCCGGACGCGAGTCCCATCTTGGAAGCAAAGCCGCCCCAGACCGCGGTCTGGCCGGTCTGATCGAAACGCGCACACATGCCCAGCAGATGCGAGATCACAAAGTTCCACGTAATGCCCGTGCCGACATTGGCGGCAATCCAAATCCATTTCACATCGCTGAAGTTGAAGACGTAGGTTCCAGCGATTGTCAGGATCATGGCCCCGAGAATTGGCTTGAAAAGTCCAAAGCGTGTAGAGAGAATCACCACCGAGAGTGCGCCAAGCGTGGCTAGCCAGTTGGCGATGCCCAGCGTCTCGCTAACAAACGCCACCGCAAGGCCGTGACTCTTTCCCAGTCCGATGATAAAAGCAAACAGGCCCATGTTCGCAGCCTGAAAGAAGAAGACTGCAAACAGGGTTAGCAGTAAGGGTTTTAGCAGGATTCGATCTGCGCTGTTCCCAGATTCATTTGAGGACCGTGTCTTCATAGGATAATCGGGCAGGAATTGCAGCATTACCAGCGTGATCGAACTGAAGAGGATCAAGGTCGCGAACAGAACACCCGTGCCGAATTTCTGGACGAGCAGGGGCAAACTCATGACCCCGAGGCCGCCGGCGAAAACCTGCACCAGCAGCAAGACGCCAAAGGTGCGGTCAGGCGCGACGGTGCGCGCAAAGATCGAATAACTCATCCCGACCAGCATCCCACCAATGAATCCATGCAGAAAGCGCGCTCCCATGAGGGCGAACGGCTGCCTCAGAAACATCGAGGCAATATCCATAATGATCAGACCGAAGAGAAACAGATGGGCCGATGTTCTCCAATTAATCCGGCGAACCAGGAAGGCGACAACAAACGCGCCGCCGGCCGCGCCATACACGTTGCAGGAACCGACCAATCCCGCCTGCTTGTTGCTGAAGCCGAGTCCCACCTTCAGCCCATCGACCAGCGCTGGCATGATATTGACGTAAAAGAAACCGGCAGTGGCCAGAAATGCCAGCAGGACGCGAGCCACCATGCTGTTCGGAGGAACCTTTGGCAACCGGGAAAATTCCGTGGTCGATCTCCTCGACACGACTGTTCCTGATTGTTGTACGCGCTCGGAGTGAAGATGTCACGCTTTCTTGAATCGACGACACCCGCATTGCGCCTTGGAGTATGGCAGCCGTGTCCAGTCCGGCAAGGGTGGGCTGCAGTTTTCTCTTGAACAGCGCGGCTCACGGTTCATATGCTGTGCGCGATACTTGAATCGCGCGCGCGACCGCATCCACGAAGGAGCCCGACGTTCCATGAAACCCCAACTCCTGATCCGATGGCTGTTTCTTGCTTTTGCTTTCGCGGGGTTCGCGGCTGGGTCGTCCGCCACCGCCGTACCCGGCGATCCTCTGAAAGGCAATGGCGAGGTATCCCGAGCCATTCTCACGTTCGACCAGCTATTCGCTGACGCTGCGCCTGCCGCGCCCGTCGATGATACCGCCGGTTTCGGCCTACCCGCCAATGCCGCCCGTCCATCGCAGAATTTCGAGGGCACTCTGACCCTTTCAAATCCGGCTACCAGTGGAGGTTCCCAGGTCCTACGGAACGTCGAAGGATATGAGAGCGGCAACGACTCGCCTTGGATGCACCTTGCCCCTTTCAGTTTCCAGTTCGTACAGAACGGAAGCTACCTCATCCCGGTGAAACAAGCGTTGGTCATCACCGGCAGCCCGGCATGGAACTACATTGTCGGACCCGGACGCGTGTGGCAGGAGTCCGGCGACCGCGGCTATATGCGCGCCTCGCTCCCATTTGCCCTGGTGGAGAGAAATCAAAACTGCGTTCACAACGGAGAGATGACTTTCGTCTTCAGCAATACCAAGTCACCGAATGTTTCCAGAGTCCGTTATCAGGTGACGCAGGAGACCTGTCTCTATCTTAAGTTCGACCTTTGGGGGCAGTTGAAGGCCACCTACGTTCCCGGCAAGATCGCAAATTCCCAGGCACTGAAGGATGCGGCGGCCGCAGAGGTGGCAGACCGTCTGCCCACCAAGCCTTTCAGCGCGTTGTTGACGGACTATCCAGACTCGAGAATCGATCTGGCCAACTTCACAAAGCCGTTCCGTGTGCCGGCCAACATCACGACTTACGGATTGTTCATCAACGGCATCAACTACGTTGCCGACTGCCAGACGCGCTATGGACTCTACGCTTTCTGCGACAACATGCGAGTGCCTTCGTACTCCCTGGCGAAGTCGTCGCTGGCAGGAGTGGCGATGATGTGGTTGGGCCAGCAATATGGCAGCCAAGTCTACCAGCAGCTTATTCGAAACTATGTACCGGAACACGTCCTGGGCGGCGATTGGAAAAGTGTGACCTTTGCCAACGCTTCGGACATGGCGACTGGCAATTACAACCACACGGAGTTTGAGGGAGATGAGAGCAGCCCGCAGGAACTGGCTTTTCTTACCGCAGAAAAATACAGCGGGAAAATTACGGACGCATTCCGAGCATTTCCGCACAAGGCCGCTCCCGGAACCACGTTTGTTTACCAGACCCACGCCGCGTTCCTTTTGACGCAGGCCATGAATGCCTACTTGCAGCAGCGGCGGGGAAGCGGCGCCGACATTTTCAATGCGATTCGCGACGATGTGTACAAGCCGATCCACTTCAGTCGGGGGAGCCTGACCACACTGCGCACGGACAACAGTCCGTCCGGCAAGCCTTTTGGCGGCTACGGCTTGTTTCTTATTCCGGACGACATCGCGAAGCTGGGCCGTCTGTTGAACGACGGCCATGGCTCGATTGCCGGCAAACAGGTGCTCGAGCGCGGGCGACTGACCGAATCGTTATTCCGCACAGCAGATCCGTCTGCCATCGGCGTACCTGTGCCCGATGTGGGAAAGCCCACGGTGCCCCACACATTTCGCTATCACAATTTCTTCTGGGGCAAACACATGACACCCGCAGAATTCCCGCAGTACAAATGCGACTTCTGGGTGCCGTTCATGAGCGGATATGGAGGGAACATCGTGTTGCTGCTGCCGAACGGGGCCGTCTATTACGTGTTCAGCGACGGAAATGAATTTGTCTGGTACGCGGCGGTGAACGAAATCAACAAAATTGTGCCGCTCTGTCACTGAGTCCGGCCGACAGAATCCTTGCCATAGACCAGCCGCCCGCCAACGAATGTCTGCAACACTTTCACATCTTTGATCTCGTCGGTGGGCACGGTGAGCACGTCACGATCGATCACGATGAAGTCCGCCAGTTTTCCGGGTTCGAGCGAACCCTTACTGTTCTCTTCGAAGCCGGCATAAGCTCCGTTGCGAGTGTAGAGCGTGAGCGCCTGTTCGATCGAGATGCGCTCTTCCGGCGCCAGCACATTGCCGCTCTGCATTTCCCGGCGCGCCACCGCTGCCCAGATTCCCCACCACGGGCTAATTGGCGTTACCGGAACATCGGAGCCCGCCGCCTCCACGATCCCATTTTCGATGTATGACTTCGCGGGATACGCCCAACGTACACGCTCCGCTCCATATTTCAAAAACCAGCTGCCAATCCAGTACACAAAAGGCGGATTGCCGTCGACCACAATATTGAGTTCGCGCAGCCGTCTCTGCACCGACGGTGTCGAAATCCCAGCGTGCACGATGCGGAAGCGGTGGTCTTTCAGCCCGAGTTGTTGAATCACAGCCGCATAAGAATCGAGCACTTCGTCAATCGCGCGGTCTCCGATGGCATGCGTCTCCAGTTGCCATCCCGCCTCGGCCGCGATGCGGTGCGCCTTCTGCATATCGGCAGGCGTCCACCGCAGCACGCCCAGGTTATTCGGTTCGCCGATCACTCCCGGAGGATAAATCGCAATTGTCCGCGCGCCCATGCCGCCATCGGCGAACATCTTCGCCGCCCCGAGCTTGAGCACATCATCGCCAAACCCCGTATGCACCCCCATCTGAGCGAGTTTTTCCGCGTCGGCGATGCTTCCGATCCTGGGTGACATCTGCACGCGCACCTTCAGCCAGCCTCGATCATGGGCCTGCTGATATCCGCGCATCTCATCGGATGAAATGTAAATGTCATGGATGGTTGTCAACCCGACTTCGGTGGCTTTTTCGGAGACGACTTTGGCCGCGCGCACGTTGATGTCGGGCGGATCGCCGGGCACCAAAGTTCCCACCAGTCCCATCGCCGTGTCTTTGAGAATGCCGGTCGGTTCGCCCGAAGCGTCGCGCTCGATTACCCCGCCTTCCGGATCGTGAGTTTCCCTCGTGATGTGCGCAAGCTTCAGCGCGGTGCTGTTCGCGACGCTCAAATGCCCGCTGATGTGCTTGAGATAGACGGGATTGCTCGGTGCAACGGCATCGAGATCCTGCCGCGTAATGTAGCGCCGTTCGGCCAGCTTGGCATCATCCCAATTGGAGCCAATAATCCACTGGCCTTGTGGAATCGAAGCGACGCGCCGTCCCACCGCCTGAGTAATCTCCGCGATTGAATGAACAGCCGGATATCCGGCATCGATCTCGCCCCGCAAAATACTTTTGACCCACTCCATGGCATGGGTGTGGACATCGATCAGCCCGGGCAAAACGGTGCGTCCGTGCAAGTCCACCACCTGCGTGCGGGAACTCACACAATCTGCGAGCCCGGCGCCCACAGCCAGAATTTTGCCGTCGCGGACCGCCATCGCATCCGCAATTCCCCGCGCTCCATTCATCGTGACAATGTGTCCATGTTCCAGAACCAGGTCCGCGTCCTTGCAGGTCTGACCGATCGCTGAACCGGACAAGGCGATCACGACTAGAATCCACTTTGCGATGCTGAATGCTCGTTTCATTAGCTTCCCTTACCCCACGGAGTGAAATCGTCAGAAAGTCGGCGGTGTGTTGACCCACAGCAGAATCGCCTCTTCTTCGCCCAGGCTTTGCCAGCGGTGAACTTCGGTGCTGTCGAAGTACAAGCTGTCTCCAGCTTCCAGCACAAAGTGTTCAATCTCGTCGAGCCACATCTCGAATTTCCCCTGCAGAACGTAGATGAACTCCTCGCCTTCGTGACTGTACGAGCCCCCGCTGTCTGCGCCGGGGGCAATCCGGAACAGATGTGGCTCCATTACTTTCTTGCCGAAAGCGAGCAGTTCCATCTGCACGCCGGGATTGGGGACGAGCACCTTGCGGTCTCGCGGGCGCACCTGCCGGCGCGAATCGCCCTTGTCGCCGAAGAAGGACAGCACATTCGTCCGGTAGAGCTTCGCCAGCTTTTGCAGGGTAGCGATAGAGGGCTTGGCATAGCCGCGTTCCAGAGAACTCAGGAGGCTGACGCTCGCTCCGGTTTTCTGAGCCACCGCGGCGAGCGTAAAACCGTGTTTCCTCCGCAATTGCAAAAGCTCCAGCCCTATCGTCTTCGGCTTGTTCATCGGCGGGGAAGGCGCGCGCTTTTTCCTTCCATCGTTTTGCAGGATGGCGGCGATGCCTGCGGGGTTGACGTGTTGAATCGTCCGCAGGTACTTGATCTCCCGCAGCTTTTGCAGCGCCTCTCGAGAGTAGAGGCGGTAGCGGCCATCGCTCCGAGCCGCGGTGATCAGGCCCATCTTCTCCCAATTCCTCAGGGAAGATGCGCTCACGCCCAGCATGCTCGCTGCCTCGCCGATGCGAAAATAGACAGCCGTGTCCCGCCACATGGCTGACTTGGTCGCGGATTTTCTTCGTCGACTCATGCTTGCAGCTTGAGCGCGGAGCCTAGCGGACCACTGAACCCGATCATCCGGTTGTCGCTCGTGCAGATTGTCAAATTTTGAGGTCTTCCGCAACTTTTTTCTTGACAAACCTTGCAGGAATGATACTAAGGTACCTGAAAATCGGAAGCCGTCCAATGGTTCGTACGCCTATCCCAGTGGAGGCGGGCAGGATCGATGGCTTCAGATGCCGGACACAGGGGATCGACGAGGGGGCACAAATGAAAAGCATTCGGCTGTTGGCTCATTGGCCAGCGCTCGCTGGCCTCTTTCTGCTTCTCTGTTGCGCCAACGTTCTCGGGCAGTTTACCGACGGAGACATCGCGGGAACGGTCACCGATCCCACCGGCGCCTCCATCGCGGGCGCCAACGTCACCGTCAAGAATCTGCAGACCGGGCAGGTGGGCAAAGCGCAAACGGACAAGATTGGCTACTACCACGTCGCTCACCTTCCTCCCGGCACCTACCAACTGCGCATCGAGATGTCAGGCTTCAAGGTTCTGGAGCTTGATGAGGTCATGGTCCACCCGAGCGAAATAACTCCGGCAAATGCCAGATTGACGGTGGGCACAGCAGGTGAAATCGTGGAGGTCAGCGGCGTCGCTGCGTTGGTGCAGACCGAGGAAGGCCGCCTCGATAACACAATTTCAACTCGCGAAGTCGAGGATCTTCCGCTGAATGGCAGGCAGGTCTATCAACTGGTGACGGAAGAACCGGGCGTTACGGCGACCAACGCCCCCGTGGTCTCGAGCGTACCTTCACCAACCAATTCGGTGACCTTCGACTTTGGATTCATCGCCAATGGTTCCACGCCGCGCGGCAACAACTTCGTGCTCGATGGCACCTCGAATAACAACGAGTGGCTGGGTGGAACGCCCCTCATCTATCCTGCCCTCGACGCCATTCAGGAGGTGCAGGTTCAGACGCTGAATTTCTCCGCGGAATATGGCCGCAACAACGGCGCCATCGTCAACGTCATCACCAAGTCCGGCACTAACGATTTCCACGGCGATGTCTTTTATTCCGGCCGCAATACTTCCCTTGACGCCCGCAATTTCTACAATACTGCAAGCGAGAAGGCCCCTTTGCGTCTGAACCAGTTCGGCTTCTCCTTCGGCGGTCCTGTCAAGAAAGACAGCACCTTCTTCTTCCTGGACTACGAGGGTTCCCGTTTGACTGATAGCGGGCCCGCTGTTGTGGTTACAGAGACTCCTTTTACTCGCAGTCTTGCACCGACGGGCAGCATTGCCGCCATGCTCTTCCAGGACTTCCCCGGGCCGGCGTGTCTTGCACCCCCTGGTCCCACGGACCTGACATGTTTGGCTGAGGCGTCGCAGATCGAGCCCAATCGCTCCGACCACTATCTCGTGCGCGTCGACCATCGCCTCGGCTCCAACGATCAACTGTTTGCACGCTGGGACTCGAACATCGCCTCGGGTGACGTCGCACGCGCCGAGTTGTTCGGTGCTGGCATCCGTGGCTTTACCGCTCCCTTCCACGGTCAGTTCGGCGACTTAGCTACCGGCTACACCCACCAGTTCTCCTCCAACACACTGAACGACTTCCGCTTCTCCTTCAGCAGAAACAGCAGTCATATTGGCTTCGGCATGCCTGCCAGCACGGAAACCGCTCAGATTCTTAATGGAGCCGGCTTGCCCGTAAGCGACTTCGCGTGGCTCTACTTTGACGACGGCACCCTCCCCTTCGGCGGCGAGCTTTTCGTTCCACGAGATTTCGTCTTCAATACCTTCAAGGTGAACGACACCGTCCTACACACCGCCGGCCGCCATGCATTCAAGTTCGGATTCGAGTTCAACCGCATTCAGGAAAACAGCAACTACCGTCTTTACAGTTCCCCATTCCTGGAGTTCAGTGACATCGGTTCATTCGCTGTCGGCGACGGTCCCTACCTCGAACAAGCCACGGTCAACGCCGATTACGGCAGCCCGAATTACGGGCAGTTCACCGACACCCCGCGCAACTTCCGCTGGAACCGCTGGGCGGCCTTTGTCCAGGATGACTGGAAGGTGAACTCGCGTTTCTCGGTAAATCTCGGACTCCGATGGGATGTGTTCGCGAATCCAACCGAGGCCAACGGGAGGCTTAGCAATATTATTCTGGGCCCGGGCAGCGACATCTTCCAACAGATCTCAACTGCCACGGTCGGACGTGTCAGCAAACTTTGGAACACCAACTATCATAACTTTGCCCCGCGCATCGGCCTCTCCTGGGATCCCTTTGGCAAGGGCACAACCGCGATCCGCAGCGGCTTCAGCATCGCTTACAACGAGCCTTATTCGAATCTCTACACCAACGCATCACGGCTCGATCCGCCGGAGGCGAATACGGCCTTCGTCGAACCTATCATCGGAATCGGTTCCACCTACCCCATCCCCTACACCTTCCCCTTCACGCCCGATCCCGATTTCGCCGCCGGACCGCCGACCGCCAACGGCGGGATACCGGGCCTCGATATTGTGCCGAATGGCGTCGACCCCCATTTGCGCTCCGCTTACGCCATGCAGTGGTTCCTGGGCGTGCAGCACTCCTTTGCCCGCGATTACGGATTCACCTTCAACTATGTCGGCACCCGTGGCGTCGGAGGTTATACCCGCGAAGACTTCAACCGCTTCGACGGCGACGTCTGCAATCAAACCGAGTGCAATTATTTCAGCACCCGCCTCAATTACGGTTGGGGGCAGATCACATACATCTCCAACGAGAGCCAGGCTAACTACGAAGGGCTCAACGCTCAGTTCCGTAAGACCTACGCTCACAACCTGATGTTCACCGCTAACTACACCTTTGGTAAGGTGCTCGATCAGGTCACCGAAGGCGGCTTGGGCGACTACTCCAATACCAACGGTTACGGGATTCTCTATGCCGGCGTTTCCGACATCGAACACCCGCATCTGGATTACGGCCCTTCGGAGTTTGACGTCCGCCACCGCTTCACTCTAACCGGCCATTGGAATATACCCGGCCCTAAAGCATCGGGCGCATTGAACAAAATCGCCGGCGGATGGGCGGTCAATACTATTGTCTCTCTCCAGTCCGGGCGCCCCTTCGACGTTTACTGCGGCCAGGCCTGGTACAACGGGTGCGACTTCAATATGGACGGTCTAGCCTATGATCGTCCGGATCGGCCCTCAGGCATTAAGACCTCAGGCTTCAGCAACTCGCAGTTCGAGAATGGTCTGTTCGGCGATCCCACGCTCACTTTCTACGGTTTCTACAGCAGGACATCTCAGGCGCTCGAGACCTTCTGCCCGAATGGGCTGAATTCGATTCTCGACTACGGCCCCATTAACTCGGGCCCCGGTTCGCAGTGTGTACCCGTGGGAGAGGATGGCAATCTGAGCCGGAACGCGTTTCGCGGGCCATCGTTCAAGGACGTGGATCTGTCCCTGGTTAAGACCACGGCCATTTCCGAGCGGCTAAGCTTCGAGTTCCACGCCGATGCCTTTAACCTTTTCAATCGCGTGAATCTCTTCAACCCGGTTGGCGATTTGAGCAGCCCGCAATTTGGAATTTCTACGGCCGCATTTGGGCCACGCGTGCTGCAGTTGGGCCTGAAGATCAAGTTTTGAACTTGGGCCTACGAGGCGGAGCCAGAAAAGTCCAATAAATCTTCGGTGGCAGTCCGCGCCTCGTGCTCTACTGAAGCCGTGCTGTGGCGCAGTCAACCCGCAGGCACTTATTGTCAGGAGTAACTAAGATGTCGACCCTTGCGGCAGAAGTTCCACTCAAGGATATCTCCCTGTTTCGGCAGGCCTGCTATATCGATGGCAACTGGGTTGGACCTCAATCGAACGACGTGATCGACGTGGACAATCCTGCCACGGGCGAAATCATCGGGCACGTCCCGAAATTGGTCACGGCTCAAGTGCGCGAAGCCATCAATGCTGCTGCCCGTGCCTTTCCGGCATGGCGAAAACGAACGGCCAAAGAGCGAGCCGCCGTGCTGAGGCGATGGTTCGACCTGATCATGGCAAATCAGGAAGACCTCGCGCATTTGATGACGCTCGAGCAGGGAAAACCGCTGGCGGAGTCCCGAGGCGAGGTCGCCTACGCCGCATCATTTATCGAGTGGTTCGGTGAAGAAGCCAAGCGTGCGTACGGCGACACCATCCCGCCGCACCAGGCCGACAAGCGAATTGTGGTCACCAAGGAGCCTGTCGGAGTAGTGGCGCTCATTACTCCGTGGAATTTCCCCCTGGCGATGATCACCCGAAAGGCGGGGCCAGCCCTCGCCGCCGGTTGTACGGCCGTAATTAAGCCGGCCTCCCAGACGCCGTTCTCGGCTCTGGCGCTGGCCGAACTGGCGGAGCGCGCCGGTTTGCCAAAGGGCGTGTTGAATGTGATCACGGGCAAAGCCAGCGAGATCGGCGCCGAGTTGGCCGCCAACCCGACCGTGCGCAAGCTCTCATTTACAGGATCGACTGAGATCGGCAAGCTGCTCATGTCGCAGTGCTCGAGCACGGTGAAAAAGATTTCGCTGGAACTTGGGGGAAATGCACCCTTTATCGTGTTCGACGATGCCGACCTCGACGCCGCGGTGGAAGGCGCGGTGGCTTCAAAGTACCGCAACTCCGGTCAGACTTGCGTTTGCACCAACCGCTTCCTCGTTCAGGACTCAGTTTACGATGCATTTGCCGGGAAGCTTGCCACCGCGGTAAAAGCGCTTAAAGTTGCACCCGGAAGCGAACCCGGTGCGACGCAAGGTCCGCTGATTGACAACAATGCTGTCAGGAAAGTCGAAGAACATATTCTCGATGCTACCTCCAAAGGGGCCACGGTACTGCTTGGCGGGCGCCATCATGCACTCGGAGGACGTTTTTTTGAACCAACCATTCTGACCGAGGTCACGCCCGGAATGGCGATTGCTCGAGAAGAGACGTTCGGTCCAGTGGCGCCTCTGTTCCGCTTCAAGTCGGAGGCAGATGCCATCGCACTGGCCAACGATACGCAGTATGGACTCGCCGCGTACTTCTATGGCCGTGACATTGCGCGCGTGTGGCGCGTGGCGGAGGCGCTGGAGTATGGCATGGTCGGCATCAATACCGGCCTGATTTCGACCGAAGTGGCGCCCTTCGGCGGAGTAAAGGAATCAGGGCTCGGACGTGAAGGCTCGAAATACGGCATCGACGAATACCTTGAGATCAAATACCTGTGCTTCGGAGGTATTCGTTGAACTCTGAAGTCCGCGCGCGGCTGAAAATAGATTCGGAGAGAAGAACCACGGAATTTTGAGTGACCGCCTTCTCTAAGCTGCGCTACCTGAGGATCTTGCGCTTACGATTGCGTGAACTTGGTCGTGAGCAAAAAGTTCTGATTCGGACCGAATTCTTCGATCCCTCGACGCTGCGATCGATCTTACGATCAGCCACTTCCCGACTGTCGACGACCGGGGCAAGACGCGATTCTGCTAAGTTCTTTTAAATATGGTGGCCAGGGACGGAGTTGAACCGCCGACGCCAGCCTTTTCAGGGCTGCGCTCTACCACCTGAGCTACCTGGCCACTTCTTTTTCCGCATCGCAGAGAATCCGTTCTTTCAAATCGCCGTCTGCGCGCTGCTTTTCGGCGGGAGGCCGATCGGCCCATTCGCTCGCAGCCTGCGGAACTTGTGAATTATAACAACCTCTGCTGCTTGTATCCAAATGCGAGAAGCAAGTTGTGATTCACGCTTCAGCCGCGGCCAACCATGATTCCGCTCGCAATCGTGAATGCACACTGATCGCTTCCAAACCAATACGCGATCTCGCGATAGTCTCTAACCTCGAACGCCGCCAGGTCCGCGTCTTTCCCCGCCTCAATCGTCCCCTTCCGTTCAGCCATGCGCAGCGCCCATGCGCCATTGATGGTCGCCCCTGAAATCGCTTCTGCCGGAGTCATCTTCATGTGCGTGCACACCAGCGACATCGCCATCGGCATGCTGAGCGTCGGCGACGACCCGGGGTTATAGTCTGTCGCCAAAGCGACCGCGACTCCCGCCTCAATAAACCTGCGCGCATCCGGATAGCGCGAGAGCCCAAGGAAGTAGTTTGCTCCTGGAACGAACGTCGCCACCGTATCGCTCGCGGCCAAAGCCCCGAGGTCGGCCTCATTTACGTAGTCCATGTGATCGAGCGACGCGGGCTTGAAGCGCAGAAACGGCTCCAGCCGAGTCTCGCTCAGTTGTCCCATGTGCGCGCGGAGAGCAAGTCCATTTTCCCGCGCGGCACGAAAGATCTGCTCCGTCTCCGCGGCGCTGAACGCTCCGCGATCACAAAACACATCGGCAAACCGCGCCAGTTTTCGCGCAGCGACCGCAGGCATCATCTCGTTGCAAATGAGATCAACGTACTCACGCCGCCGCTCGCCGAACTCCGCCGGCACCGTGTGCGCACCCAAAAAAGTCGGCACCACCGTCCCAGCCCACCGTCGCGCCGCGCCCCGGATCGCCTCCAGCGACTTCATCTCCGAGTCAAAATCAAGTCCGTAACCCGACTTCGCCTCCACCGTGGTTGTGCCATGCGCCGCCATCTCGCCAAACCTCGCGATCAGCTTTTCAATCAGTGCGTTCTTACTCGCGTTTCGCACTCCCGAGATGCTGTCCCGAATCCCTCCTCCAGCCTCCGCAATCTCCTCGTAACTAGCGCCCGCTATCCGCTTCTCAAAATCAATCAGCCGTGGCCCCGCGAACACAGGATGCGTATGCGAATCAATAAACCCCGGCAGAACCACGCCGCCGCAGCAATCGATCTCCACCACTCCCTTGCGATTCTTCTTCAGCCAGGGATCGCGCACCGCATCTTTCGTCCTGCCGACCGACACTATCCTGCCGCCAACGCAGAGCACGGCTGCATCATTAATAATGCCAAGTTCGGAAAGGGAAGCGCCGCGCCGCGGACCAGCGCACGCCGACTGCAAGGTCAGAAGCTGGCCGATGTTCACCAGCAACAATGGTTTCGATTTCACGCCATCACAATAGCAGGATTGTCATTCCGAGCGCAGCGAGGAATCTCTATCTTCTTTCACGCTAATTCGCCCGTAACGAGCAAGCCCAAAGCCCAAAGCCCAAAGCCCAAAGCCCAAAGCCTATTTCTCCGCCATCGGAATGCGCACCTTCTCGCGCGCCGCAAACTCCCGCGCCTCCTCATACCCCGCGTCCACATGCCGAATCACGCCCATCCCCGGATCCGTCGTCAGCACCCGCTCAATCCGCCGAGCCATCATCTCCGTCCCGTCCGCCACCGTCACCTGCCCCGAGTGTTGCGAGTATCCAATCCCCACCCCGCCGCCATTATGAATCGACACCCACGACGCCCCTGCCGCCGTATTCAGCATCGCATTCAGCAGAGGCCAATCCGCCACCGCATCCGAGCCATCCATCATGCTCTCCGTCTCGCGAAACGGCGACGCCACCGACCCGCAATCCAGATGATCGCGTCCAATCACAATCGGCGCCTTGATCTTCCCCGACTTCACCAGATCGTTAATCGCCAGCCCAAACCGCGCCCGCTCGCCATATCCCAGCCAGCAAATCCGCGCCGGCAATCCCTGAAACTTGATCCGCTTCCGCGCCAGCTCAATCCACCGCCGCAAGCTGCGATTCTCCGGAAACAGCTCCAGCACCAACTCATCCGTCACCGCAATATCCGACGCCTCGCCCGATAGCGCCGCCCACCGGAACGGCCCGCGACCCTCGCAAAACAATGGCCGAATATATGCCGGCACAAATCCCGGAAAATCGTACGCGTTCTTCACTCCACGCTGAAACGCAAACGTCCGAATATTATTTCCATAATCGAATGTCACCGACCCCATCTTCTGCAGCCGCAGCATTCCCTCAACATGCCGCGCCATCGCATCCAGCGACCGCTCCTGATACTCCTGCGGATCCCGCGCCCGCAGCTCTAGCGCTTCCCCGAGCGTCATCCCATTCGGCACATATCCATTCAGCGGATCGTGCGCCGATGTCTGATCCGTCAAAATATCCGGCACCACGCCGCGCTCCGCCAGTTCCGGAATAATGTCCGCGCAATTTCCTACCAGTCCGACCGAAACATTTTCTTTCTTCCGCACCGCATTCTTCAAAATGCGCAGCGCCTCATCCAGCGTCGTCACCAGAAAATCGCAATACCCCGTCTTCAGCCTCTTCTTTATACGTTCCGGATCGACATCGATCCCCAGAAACGCCGCGCCCGTCATCGTAGCCGCCAAAGGCTGCGCTCCACCCATGCCGCCCATGCCGCCCGAAACGATCAGCTTGCCGGAAAGATCTCCACCAAAATGTTTGTCCCCCGCCGCATTAAACGTCTCATACGTGCCCTGAATAATCCCCTGCGACCCGATATAAATCCACGAGCCCGCCGTCATCTGCCCATACATCATCAGGCCGGCCCGCTCCAGTTCGTTGAACTTCTCCCAGTTTGACCAGTGTCCCACCAGGTTCGAATTCGCAATCAGCACCCGCGGAGCATACTCATGCGTCTTAAACACGCCCACCGGCTTTCCCGATTGCACCAGCAAAGTCTCGTCGTTATCAAGCGCTTTTAAAGCCCGCACAATCGCGTGATAACAATCCCAATTCCGCGCCGCCTTCCCAGTCCCTCCATAAATCACCAGGTCCTGAGGCCGCTCGGCAACTTCCTCATCCAGATTGTTCATAAGCATGCGCATGGCCGCCTCCTGCTGCCAACCCTTGCAGGAAAGCGCAGTACCGCGCGGCGCGCGAATGTTAGGTTTGGACGCGTTCGAATTAGCGGAGCTGGAGTTGGCAGAGCCAGAAGCAGCGGAATGATTCACGGCAGATCCAGAAACTTCAGTTTCGACAGGCATAAAAATATGGTAGTCCGCAAGAGGCAAAATCATCAATCGGACTCATGCCGCGATTCAATCAGGCCCATCCCACCACCCCAGACTAATCCACCACCCGAGACTAATCCACCACCCCAAACGCATCCCCACTCCAACTCTCTCTAGTCTTGTCATCCCGAGCCCGAACGAAGTGAGTGGACGAGGGATCCGCAGTTCGCCGCCACCAGCACAACGCTGTGCCTAAGGACCACCGCCGGATTTGTAGTGCTTTTGGGTGGCGCAGCGCTTCAGCGCTGCGGTGGAGACGGAAGGCAAACTTCCGGGAAGGGCACGACTTCAGTCGTGCCAGTTTGAATCGGCAGTAATCCCGGGCTTCAGCCCCTGAGGGCCTACCCACGATCAATCAAAGATATTCAAGATCCGCATCCGCAGCCTCGGGCACTCCGGACCGAAGACAAGAAATCCGCATCCCTGATCTCCCTCTCAAACCATGTCATCCTGAGCGGAGCGCTGTGAAGCGAAACGAACCTCCCGAATTAAGCCTCGGAAGAAGCAACCAGAGAGCCAAGAGCCGAAAGCCGAAAGCCCGAACTCACAAATCCCTTGACTTAGCCAGCACTCCCTCCAAGAATTGAGATTGCAGGAAGAAGAAAGCAGGCTCCGCAAACGGCCGAACGATACGCGCTCCGCCCAGCCGGAAGCAAGGCGAACTTCTTTGAAAACTCAATCAAAAGCAGCAAAATCGACCAATAACTACCATGCAATCAATACTTTGCATATAAGTCTATATTTATCAATACTTTGAGGGGAAGAAAAACGAAAAATTGCTGAAAATCGAGCTTAACCATAACTAAACAAAAGAGTTGTAAGAAATAAGTTCAAGTCTATATGTTTGAATACTTTGCGAGCGAACTTACTCTAAGTACAAGATTCCATTAGACCGAGGTAGGAGGGGGGGGAGGGGGGTAGGCCAGGAATTTGGTTTTCTCTGTGTCTCCGTGGTGGAAAGGGAAGTTAGGGGGACCACCGGGTAGAAGTTGAAAGATCCAAACCGCGCCACCACCGCCCCACGCGATTTCGATACAATCTCACCCCATGAACTACCTACTCAAAACCGAGCCAACGGTTTATTCCTTCGAGAATCTCGATCGCGAAAAATCCACCATTTGGGATGGTGTCACCAACCCCGTGGCAGTTAAGCACTTACGAGAGATGAAAGCCAACGACCGCCTCGTGATCTACCACACCGGCGACGAGAAAACGGCAGTCGGCACTGCGACGGTAGTGTCAGTCGATCCCACCGATCCCAAAACGCCGCAAGTAAAAATCAAAGCAGGCAAGCTGATCACCGAACCGAAGACGCTGTCAGAAATCAAAACGCAAAAGCTATTCGCAGATTCTCCGCTAGTCAGGCAGGGAAGACTGAGCGTAGTTCCGCTAAGCGATGCGCAATACAACTGGCTAACCGCAGAATAAGAAAGGAGTAAGAGAAGGGCCCAAAGCCGAAAGCCCAAAACCGAAAGCCCAAAGCCGAAAGCCCAGAGCCCGATTTTAGAGTAATCCGCCAGTCTGCACGCCGAGGATCGCCAGCGCCATCTCGAGTTTGTCGACGGCTTCGCGAATCTCCGGATGGTCGCCGAGTTTAGTCTGCAAGTTCTTAAGTAACTGGCTGGCGGCGGCCACGTGCTCGGCCGCGCTAGGCGGTGCGGGTTTCGGATTTTCCTGCGTCGGCATGGGGCCTCGTTATGGATGCTGCTGCTGGAATTCTAATCCAGTTCGCCGTTTTGAACGAAGCGCGGGAATCGCGAAAGCGCGGCTCCCAAAAAGGCCAGGGAAGCGCGGAAGGGCAGGGAAGCGTGGCAACCGCAATCGTTCTGGCGGAAACTCTAAGTTATGCCGAATTCCAAATCAGACGGAATTCAAGCCGATGCCTTGGCGGGTTTTCTGAGCGAGGAATCAAAATCCGATGGCGAAAAGTTTGGCGATGATCAGCACAGAGACGGCAATCGCCACGATGCAATGCGCGCGAACCAGTCGATAGCTCGCAGCCCATGGAAACATCAGCACATCGAAGATCGGCCTGAGTTTTTCCGGCCATAAAAGTCCAGCAACACCGAAGGCAAGCGAGATCTGCACGAGCACACAAATACCCAAAAGATTCATGGCGGTTCAATAGAACAGCAGGTTTATTAAACGCGATGTGGACCTTCGGGGGAAAATTACGATTGTCACTACCCGGCAAATGTCAACTCAGCAAGTTCATCGATCCCGAGATTCATCGATCCTTAGATCATCGATCTTTGACGATCACGCCCGAATCCGAAGCCTCGACCGTCACTTCGACCTTCGCGCCTTCCTTCAGCTTAACGTCGCGGCCGTTCGAATCCTTCAGCGAATTCTCGATCCGGATCTCCTGGTACAGCGGATCGGCTCCGCGCTCGATACTGATCTGTGCCTTCTCGGGCATCTGCGGATGGGGTGGCTTGATAATCTTTTCGACGGTCGCAGGCAGCGTGATTGTGGGCTTCTCGGGCATGTGTCCTCAGATTCTGCGCGAAGTGCAGGTTGTATTTGCGATTGGGTTCATCATAGCAAGGACGAAAGGGAAGAGCACATAAAGATTTACTTTCCTGTGTAGGAAATCGAACTGTGGCGGCAATCCAGAAGCCGCGCTGGCTAGGCCTTCCAGGCTGGAGCCCGCCGGCAGCTCCACTCGCCGGTTCCGAGACTCAAGGGCCCTTACAATGGAAGACAAAAGCTTCGAGACTTGCAGGAAAATTCAAGGGAACTTACAGTAATAAGGACCTCGAAAGGTACTGCACTTCCGAGTGACCCTGTCCCGCCTTTTCTTTGACTTCAAAAACATCGTCTATGAAAATGGCATCTGCGTGATCGGGAAAATCCCGCTCCTTGAAAGGAACAACTGCATGAAAAAGACGATGATGCTAACCGTTCTATCTGTGTGTTTATCCTTCGCAGCTGGAGTCGCAGTGGCCGAGAAAGTGCACGATTGGGCCGATCTCGAAAGGGCTCACAACCATGTGCTTGAAGCGATGAAGGAAATGGATCGCGCCCGCGCCGCCAATCATTACGATATGGCCGGACATGGCGCAAAAGCCGAAGAGCATCTGCGCGCTGCCGAGCATGAATTGAGCCAGTCCATTGAGGCCGCCCGCTCAGCGAGATAAGCGAACAGCATTCGATCGAAAGGCGCGGGCCAACTTCCGCGCCTTTTGTCGTGTAAGCGAGATCGAATGAGCGCGGTCGAACCTCACGCCAGACAAGAGATCGCCGTATCGGAAGCGGACCCTGTCGAGGACGCTGGCGCGCCCGAACCGCTGGTATCGCTGCCCAGGAGCTGCATCGGCATTGCATAAGCCTGTTGCGCCGCGCTCGCATTTCCCGACAGAAAGCTGGATGACGACAGAGTCTGGCTGAGCTGATTCAATTCCTGCAACAATGTCGTCTGTTCCGTGCCGCTCGCCGCTTTGTGGACGTGGCTCGCGCTCTTGCCGCTGTTCAGTTGCTGCTGAATCGTCGAATAATCCTGCTTGGCCGCGCTCAGATTACCCGTGTCGATGTCGCTGGAGAGCTGCTGGAAGGCCTGTGCAATCGGATTGGAGGATGACCTGGAAGTGGCGCCCGAGTTCTGCGCGAACATCTGCTGCAAGCTGGAGAAATCGGATTGAGCCGCGGAAAGGTCGCCGCTGGTAAGGTCCTGCCCGAGCTGGCGGAATTGCGAGTTCTGAAGCTGGGAAGACGAACCGCTCGTGAAACTGTAGAGATTGTTACTCAGTGCCGAGATGGACATGTTAATTCCTCGCTTCTGCTGTAGAGGATCGCTCTGGAAAGGAAGCACGCCTGCTTCCACGGAAACAGCCATACACATCCGCGCATTTTGTGCGGTTTACATGTATGCCGCTCGCAACGGCTCCGGAAGAAGGCACAATTTGCCGAATCCGCCCGTGCAAATCTTGCCGCGCCCTATTCATCCCTTGTCGATCAGCAGTAAGACGCAGTTAGGTCGCCGCGCATTTCCGGGGGATTATGCCCAAGTCCAGTTACTGGGAAGTTAGCCCAGTTACTCACCGCTCGCGCACGCTTCCGTGAATCACAACCACCGAAGCGGCCGGCAGTTCGTACGATGTCGCCGCATCCACGGACTGCTTCGAATGCAAGATCGGACCATCGGGATCGGCCATGCCCGCCGTCTCCGTGACGACGGATGGCTGGGCTGGATATTCCGCATGTCCTACTGGACGCGTGATCGCCGGATGCCAGCGATACTGTTGGCGGCCGAAGACCGAGATTTCAGCTGGCCCCTCGAACCAGGTGCTGCTCTCGCCCGACCCGCGATCGAAAGCGATTTTCACGCTGTGCGCGTTGTCCTGATCACGATTGACGATGAGCAGCGACCATTGCCCATCCGGCCGCTTCAGCGCATACGCCGTAACCAGGGCGTGCCCTGCGCCGTCGGAGATGTCGCTCCGCGCCGGAAACACATCGTGCGCTTGGTCGCCCGGAACCACCCATTCCAGATTGATGAGCTGTGAGGCAAAGAACTGCGCCAGCGGCTGCTGGATATTGTAGTTTCGGTCGACGGTCAGCATAGCGAACGTCCCGGGCGAATCGTTGCATCCGTGCTCGATGGGCAGCGGCAAATAATGGAAGTAGTAAACCCCGTTGCCGCCCGCCGTCAGGAACGAGCCGATGTAATCGGCCAGCCAGAGGGCGGAGAAAATATCCATGTAGGTTTCGCTCGCGCTCGAGGACAGATTCGACTCCGTAATAAAGAGAGGAACATCTTTGGGCACGCCATCTTCCCGCCAAATCTGCATAATGTGGCTAACGAGTTGAGGCTCGTCATAAAGGCTGCCCCACGGAATCCGGCAGGGATCATAGGGGTAATGTTCAAACGAAAAAAATGACAGGTCTTTCAGGCGCCCGTGCCGCCGCAAATATTCAATAAACCGGTTCGTCCACGAAACATTGCCCTGGGCATCGGGCCATGTCAGGATGTCGGAATTCACGCCTTCGAACGACGGGCCGCCGAGTTTGAGTGACGGATCGAGTTTGTGCAGCGCCGTTGCCCATTGGATATAGAGCGTGCCGTAGTCTTCGGGAGTGAAGAATTGGCCGTCCGATTCCTCCCCCATCTCGATATACGAGACCGGATATTTTCGATTCTTCAAATACGCAATTTCAGCCACGGCATTCTCCGGCGTGTCATAGATCATCGCCACCGGGATCATTGCCGGCAGGCCGCGCGTCACGCCGCTGGTAAAGAAAATATCGAAGCCTACTTGCGCTTGTTTGGTCGTAATCAGGTTTGAAGCTTCGTGCCAAGGGTCGACCGACGAGCAGTATGTGGTCGTCTGCTCCTGATCCGGCACATGGCGAAGGATGTCGTGAAAGAGCCCGTCCGCCGAAGTTGTCCCCAGATAGATTTCGCGGATGGCATAGCCCACGCAGGCGCGGCGATCCGACGATTTGCCAGACGGGCAAGTGTTCGATGACGCACTCATCAGGATGCGCAGATAACGCACCGGCATGGGGCTCGCGCTAAGATGGAGCGTAGCCGTTCCGCCCTGGCCGCGTTCAACCGCGCCGAACGGGAAAGCTTGCCAGACGCCATGCGTCGGTTCGTGCAACGGATCGCGATCGCTCTCCCAACGTTGCACGACAAACTCGGTCGCATAAGGCTCGCCCCATACGATTTTCATTGTGTCGATCGATTGTAGTTGCGAGAGATCCAGAATCACCCACTGCGGATGAAGAGCGTCACTCTCTCCCGTGAATCGTTCGGTCAGGTATGGATTGCTCTTCCAATATGTGTTTTCGTCGCCGTCGGTCAGGCGCGAGTAGCCAGCGTCGGGAGTGCCATCGTTGCGTGTGAATCCGCGATGCGACAACGGAAAGCCGTAAGAGTAGCGGATCGGGTCTCCGGGTGTCGCCGAGCCGACAAAGTATCCTTTTTCTCCCGCTTCGCTCCACGTTCCCTGCGGATTCCAATGCCATGCCTCAATGCTGAGTTCGGTGTTCTGGCGGTAGGTCACAGGCTGCCAGCCCGAGGCCAGGGCGCGATCCAGATTTGGCTGAATCAGATCGTGATCGATCGCATCCGCGGGAATGCGGTCGACGCCCGCGCCCAACGTCTGGTTCGGTCGAAAATGATTGGTCGCGCTATTGGGATTGATATCGACGTGAATGGTTTGTGCATGCAGAACTCCCGGACCTACCGCGAGGGCCAGCAGCAAATTGAGAATTGCTTTTGTTCGATTCACCGGAACTCCCATGGCCGGGCACGATTGTCGATCGAAAACGCCCCGGCTGTCATAAAACGATTTAACTCTGGATTTCAGCGCCATCCAGTGTAATCCCCACAATCCCCTCTTGCTTGGAAAAGTTTTCCGTCTTAAACTGCCGGTCACGTATTGAGGGCGGCGAGATTTCACTTTCTCCCGAAAATAGACGAATTTGAGGGGGCGGCAAGTCTCTGGAGCACTCTTCTCCCCTGTGCCGGTCATGCCCCAAAAGGTTTTACGTTTCTTTACGCTTTCGTGATAATCGTCCTTGCTTTTTTAACGCGACGTTCTCATAATCGCTTGTCCAATGAAACGATTTAATGTTGGGAAAAATGCTGGGTCGAGAGGGTTCAGGAAAGGCTACTGCCTCGGCATTCCGAACCGCTGCTACACGTCCGCAAGCGTTCTGCCTATGGTCGCTACTACTTGCACTCGGTCTATGGAGATCAGCATGATTACATCCGTCTTAAAGCCGTGTTCATTGTTTCCTCGGTCTGTCCGAATTGCCGTCATCGTCCTAGCCCTTCTGATTCCCGCGCTTTTATTCGCCCAGGGCTATTTCGGAACTGTCAGTGGATTGCTGACCGACCCCAGCGGCGCGGTTGTCCAGAATGCGAAGGTCACCCTCACGGATCAACAGAAGGGTTACACGTTCACGACCACTTCGGACAGTGCGGGCCGTTACCTCTTCCGGGCGGTCTCGCCTGGACATTATTCCGTCACGGCGGAAATGAAGGGTTTTGACAAGGTCGTGGTGACCAATATCAAAGTCGATGTCAATGACAACGCGACCGCCAATCTTAGTCTGCGCATGGTTGCCGCCAAGGAGACCGTTCAGGTTTCCGCCCAGGCCGAAGCGGTCGCCACCCAGGATGCCACGACCGGCCAGGTGATCAACCGCAAATTCATCAACGATCTCCCGCTCATCAACCGCGATGTCACCGCACTCACCTATCTGGCGCCGGGTGTCACCGACATGGATGACCAGTGCCCCAACTGTGGCAGCACCGGCTTTGTGTCAAACGGCAGCCGCGGCGCCTCCGCCGACATTTTGCTCGATGGCGCGTCCGTCACGAACTTCGAACCGAACGGCGGAATCACGCAGATGGCTTACAACCCGCCGGTTGAGGCGGTTGAGGAATTCAAAGTCCAACAAACGAATTTCAGCGCGGAATACGGTTTCACCGGAGCTTCGGTGATCAATATGGTCACGCGCTCCGGATCGAATCAGTTTCACGGCAGCGCCTACGATTTCCTACGTAACGCCATCACCGATGCCAATGACTGGTTTGCCAATTACTATGGCAACCCCCGGCCCAAGCAGCAGCGAAACGAATATGGAGGAACGTTCGGCGGACCAATCTTCAAGAACAAGACGTTCTTCTTTTTCGATTTTGAAGGGACAAGAGCGATTTCGGCGAGCACTGCTTCGGCGGGCGTACCTTCTGGCCCGGAGCAGGCCGGCGATTTCGGCGAACTGTGCGGAGGCGACGGTCCGAATGGTCCCGCGCCTGACGGATCGTTTGATCCTACCACTGGCATATGTTCAGATCCTGCTGGTCAAATCTACGATCCCTATAGCGGTTATTTTGATCAGAATCAGGGTTTCGCCGTCCGAAATACGCCGATTCCATTCAACAACATCGCCAACTACATCAGCCCCGGCAACCCCAATCTGCCCGCCAATCTCGAGCCGGCCCCGGGTGTTGCCGGCAATCTGATCGATCCCGTGGCGCAAACCATGTTGAACATGTTTCCCGCCTCCAACCTCGATTCGGGCAACCCCTACAACAATTGGGCAAATTCGGGACCCAACCACAGCACCGATGCCAAGATGGAGATCAAGATCGACCAGCGCTTCAACGAAAAGAACACTTTAACCGGCAAGTATGCTCAAGAATGGGACAGTCATTACACCGGTTGGAGCTGCTTTAATAATTTCGTCGATCCTTGCGCCACCGGCCCAAATACCTCTACGGCCCACACTCTCGCGCTTAACCTCTCACACACCTTCAGTCCTTCCACCCTGCTGATCACAACCCTCGGCTTCACACGCGCCGCCTTCCACCAGGATCAATATGCTTACGCGAGCAGTCAACCTGACCCCTTGAAAGCACTCGGTTTCCCGGAGACAGGTCCGGACAATCTCCGTTACAACGGGTTCAACGGTGTGCCTGCTATTTTCATCCACGGTTATCAATCGGCCGGATTCACCAGCGTCGGCGATAACCCCTATGGCAACTACCGTCAGGGAGAAAACACCGGCCAGCTCGCGGTGACGGTCTCCAAAGTGCATGGCGCGCATGAATTGAAGTTCGGCTTTGACGGCCGCCTGCACCAGATCAATTACATCCAGACTAACGCCCCGCTGGGAAATTTTTCGTTCGACGCCACTGGCAGCTCACAGAACAATTCGGAAGACAACCCCAATGGCGGCGATCCGCTAGCGAGTTTCCTCATGGGCCAGATGCTCGGTAACGGCAACAGCGGTTACGAAATCCAGTTCCGGCCGGCGATGGAGAACTTCCAGTATGCATGGTTCGCCCAGGACAACTGGAAAGCTAGACCCAACCTTACCCTCAACTTTGGACTGCGCTATGAGCTTTCTTTGCCCCGGACAGAACGTCATAACCGTCAGAATTGGTGGGATCCGAATGCCATCAATCCATTAAATGGAGGCTCGATCACCTACACCGATCCACTCACACAGGATACGGTGACCCGCACCCTCTATGGCGGCGAGCGCTTCACGAACGCGAACAATCGCACCAACTGGGATACCGACTACCACAATATCGCGCCTCGTTTTGGCTTCTCCTACCAGTTAGACAGCAAGTCTGTGGTTCGCGGTGGTTACGGCATCTATTTTGGCCAGAGTCGTTCAGGCGCAAATGGCGTCGGCAGTTATGGCACACAGGGCTACAACGTTGGCACCAGCGTCATTACGACCTATAACAATGACGGCGCAACGCCCTATCTTCATTTGAGTAATCCCTTTCCCAACGGCTTCGTGCAGCCCGAGGGCAGTTCGCTCGGCCTCCTGAACGACGTCGGTTTCAACGCCATAGGCCCGATTCGCAGCGGCTATGCCATTAAAACTCCTTACGAACAAAGCTGGAGCTTCGGCTTCGAACGCGAGCTTCCTGGCAACATCGTCCTCGATGTGGAGTACATCGGGAAGAAAGGTACGCACCTGTATTTCAGCGGCGCCAACAATCCGCAAATCCTCGGACCACAAATCGAGCAATATTCGCAGAATCAGCTCAATGCTCTTCTGAACTACGTCACGAATCCATTTTCCTCGCAGAACGGCGGCCCGATCAGCGACCCAAATAGCACACTTTCTGCGCCGACCGTACAAGGCTTCCAACTCCTGCTGCCCTATCCTGAATTCACCGGCGTGACAACCGATGTCCAGCCCATCGCGAACTCCATCTATCACGGATTACAGGTCAAGGCGGAAAAGCGCTATTCCAACGGCTTGCAGTTTCTGGTTACTTATACCTGGTCCAAGTCGATCGACGATGCCTCGACCTACGACGATAACGTAACATGGGAAGGCAGTCTTACCAGCCTTCAAGATCCCAATAAACCGTGGCTGGAAAGAAGCCTTTCCACATTCGATATTCCCCAAGTCGTCCAATTCACTTACACCTACGATCTGCCGTTCGGTCATGGGCGCATGTTCCTCGGCGATATGCCCAAGGCGCTCGACGCGATCATCGGCGGATGGAAGACCAACGGCATCTGGCGAATCTCCGCCGGGCGCCCACTCGTGGTTACCGTCGGCGGATGTGGCACGCCGCTTCCCACCTACGGCTGTCAGCGGCCCAATATTACCGGTACGCCGCGACGCAACGGCGGTAGCCACGTCAACTGGGTGAACCAATACTTTGCGAACCCTGAAGTGTTCCAGTCGCCCGACCCATACACGCTGGGGGATACTCCTCGTGCCTTGAGCGATATTCGCAGCCCCATGATCTTCAGCAGCGATTTATCGATCGAGAAAGAGATTTCGATGGCGAAGGTCCATGAAGGATTGAACGCCGAGATTCGCCTGGAAGCTCAGAATGCCTTCAACCATCCGACCTTCAGCATGGGTACGCCCGGTCCCTACGGCGACGACACTCTGAATGTCGGATATGGCGATTTTGGCCAACTGTTCTATATGACAGCGATCGGACCTCGGCAAGTTCAGTTGGCGCTGAAAATTAACTTTTAACCTTATAGGGGACGACTTAGAACTAAGAATTCAAGACTTTTGCGCGAAAAGGAATTGGTATGAGAAGTTACCGGGGATACCGCAACGTAACAATTTTGGTGGCAGCGACAATTTTGGTTCTAACCGGCATACTCCCCACCGCGGCTCAGGCGCAGCGTTCCTCGACAAAGTCACAGTCTAAATTAACCAAACGCGTCGTCGGCGATTACGGATACTGGAGCCAATATCAGAATCCGCCTTATGGCGCGAAGCAGATTCCCTACAAGAAGCTGACCCACATCAATCACTTTGGCGTTGGTTTCGGTTCCGATGGGAGCCTGTCCGTTCCCGACGGATTCCTCGAACCCGAACTAATCCGCAAAGCGCACAAGGCGGGCGTGAAGGTGCTGCTCGGAATTGGCGGGGATTTCCCCGCGCTCGACGGCAATCCGAATCTTACAGCTACTCTCGTTGGCAACTTATGGGACTTCATCGCTCAGAACGGATACGATGGCATCGATATCGACTGGGAGTATCCCACCTCCGACGAGGCCGATACGTTCTATGGCCTGATGCAGGACCTGCGTAACACCCTTACTTCGCCGACTTATGTGATCTCCGCCGACGTGCCGCCGTGGGGTGGTCAGCCGGGATATGCGATTCCCCAGGTCGATCCTTTCGTCGATTACTTCAACATTATGATGTATGACTGCGCCGGCCCGTGGACCGAAGACGGGCAACTGAATTCCGAAATCTTCTGGGATCCGAGCGACCCCGATCCGTGGGAGTGTCAGCCCGGCGGGTCGGCCGACGAGGCGATCGCCATCTTTCTTCAGGAGGGGGTTGCGCCTCAACAGTTGAACATGGGCACGCCATTCTACGGATACTTCTATACCAACGTAAGTGCCTTGTGGGGAGAATGCTCGAACGCCAATCGGACCAAAGATGGCAACTGCGACGCCTCGGTGCGCTCCGTAAACTATGGCACCTTCATCAAGCAGCGCGTCAACCTGAAGGGATGGGAAACCTTCTACGATGACGTCGCGCTTGTGCCCTATATGTTGAGAAAAGGCGGTAAGCCGGGCTTCATCACCTACGATGACCCTTACTCGACTTACTATCGTGTCTGGTATTCCGATTGGCAGCAGAATCTCGGCGGCACATTTATGTGGTCCCTCGATGCCGACTATGATGGGCAATCACAGGACCTTCTGGATCAGATGTACGCGGCAAGCCTCCCGCCCGCGAACTGATATGTGGAGTGGGTCCGGCATGGTTGGTGAAATCGGAATATGACTTTTTCTTGCCGCCCTTTTGGGGAACGATTGCGCGCGGGAATGCCGGCCCTGCTCGCCTGCCTGCTTTTTCTATTTTGCGGCTTCGCTTTTGCGGTTGAGTCCGCCAAGCCTCTCGAACTCTCGCGGCCGGTGCGTCCGTGGGAGTTCATCTCGGCGCTCGGCACCCGCGCCGCCATTTTCGGCCATGAACAGGGAACGCTCGAAACCTGGGCCTATCCGCTCAAGATTCTCACTGATTTTCATCTGCTATTTCATGTCGATGGCGTTGTTATCCCTGCGGAAACACTGGCTCGGACGCTGATCGTCCATCCTGAGTCAACCACGATCGTCTATGCTGGCGACGATTTCTCGGTTCGTGAAACGCTGTTCGTTCCCGTTCACGAGCCGGGTGCCGTCATCGCATTCGAGATCGAAACGCGCAGCCCGCTAGAAGTCGAAGCCGTCTTCCGCCGCGACTTTCAACTAGAGTGGCCAGGCCACATCGGCGACTCGATGGCGGAATGGGATCCCGCGTTACATGCCTTCCATTTCGCCGACGACACCGGAAAATTCGAGGCCTTCGTCGGCTCGGCTTCTGCAACTAAGAATGCTGAGGAATATGCCACCAATTATTTCTCCTCGAGCGAAGACTCGCTTCTCCTCGGTCCGGTCAACAAGGGCAGAGAGACAAAACTCGTTGCTATCGCTGCCTCGTTTACCGGACGGCCGGAAGCCGTTCGACTTTATCGGCGTCTCCTGAACGATTACCCCGCTTTGTTACAGGAATCGGCGAGTTATTACAGTGACTATCTGTCGCGGACAGTAGGCGTTCATCTCCCCGATGCCCAGCTTGAAAGCGCCTACGACTGGGCTCGCGTCAGCATGTTGCAGGGAGTAGTGCAAAATCCGTTCCTGGGCGAAGGGCTCGTCGCTGGGTTCAATACCGCCCAGAACGACTTCCGTCCGGGATTTGCCTGGTTCTTCGGCCGCGATGCCGAGTGGACCTCTTTCGCGCTAAACGCCGAAGGCGACTTTGCCCATGTTCGCACTGCTCTGGAGTTCCTCGGCAAGTACCAGCGGGCCGATGGCAAGATCCCACATGAAATTTCCCAAAGCACCGGCCTGATGGACTGGTTCAAGATGCCGTTCGCTTATGCATCCGTCGATGCAACGCCGCTGTTCATTATCGCAATCGGCGATTATGTGACGGAAAGCGGCGATGTCGAATTCGCCCGCGAAAAATGGGATAGCTTGTGGAAAGCCTACACCTTCTTGCAATCGACTTACGATGCCCAGGGTTTTGCCCAGAATGCCACCTTTGGCCATGGCTGGATCGAGGGTGGGCCGCTCCGTCCGTTGCAGACTGAGCTATATCAGGCGGGCCTCGGAGTTGAAGCAGTGCGCGCGCTTTCGAATCTGGCACGCGTCATCGGAAAACAAGACGTCGCGAACGAGTTATCCGCGATTTTCGATCGCCAGCGTTCTCTGCTCGACAACGCCTTCTGGTCTCCGGATAAACAGGTCTACGCCTATGCTCTCGACTCTAACAACAACCGCATCGATACACCGAGCGTACTTGCCGCCGTGCCCATGTGGTTTCGTCTCCTGAACGAGGATCACACGCAGGCAATGATTGGCGAGTTGGCCCGGCCGACGCATCAGACAGATTGGGGCATGCGCATCATCTCCTCACAAAACCCGAAGTACGACCCGGGCGGCTATCACTTCGGAACGGTCTGGCCGCTCTTCACGGGCTGGGCGTCCGTCGCCGAATATCGTTATCATCGCTCGTTACCCGCTTACAGCAATCTGCGTGCGAATGCTCTCCTGGCGCTCGACGGCTCTCTTGGCCACGTCACCGAGGTTCTTTCCGGCGACTATTACCAAACGCTCTCGACCGGTTCGCCGCACCAGATTTGGTCGGCCGCGATGGTCGTCAGCCCGTTGCTCCGCGGACTTATGGGATTGGAAACCGACGCAATCGATTGCCGTCTTACCTTCGCGCCGCATATCCCCGCGGATTGGAATGAATTTTCAATCGATCATCTCCGGCTAGGAGACGACAGCGTCAATGTGCACTATCGGCGGATACCGGACCGCATCATCCTCGAAATTAGTTCGGCTGGCGCAAAACCCGGTGCAAGGCAATGCGTCGTAAACTTTTCTCCGGCGCTTAGTCCCCGCGCCCGGGTCAGGCAAGTCCGTCTGAATGGCCGAAGTGTGCCGTTCAACTTGGCTGCGGGCATAACAGACCAACATGTAACCATTACTATTCCGATCTCGACCGCCAAATCCGAGCTTGAAATCGGAGTGGACAACAATTTCGACTTAAGCTGGGAGCCGACCCTTCCAGCTCTCGGAAGCACAAGCCACGGCCTGCGCGCGGTGAGTGAATCATGGTCGGCATCGCGCGATAAGTTAACGTTAGTTCTTTCCGGAAAACCCGGAGAAAAGTATGAACTATCCGCGTGGGACTCGCGTCAGCTTTCTTCCGTCGATGGCGCTCAACTCGAAAAAACTGGCGAGCGCACCGCGAAAGTATGGGTGAAGCTTCCCGCCGCCTCGTCTGGAGCAGATCCACAGGATACGATCGTGTTTCATTTCGCAGCAAAACGACGTTGACCTGCCAGAGGTTTATATTCGTAAGAACATCGGGATGTGCGAATGCTTGAAACTATCAAAAAATTGGGCTTCCTCTTTATCGCTGTCATTTTACCGGTTGCGCTTTCTTCCGCACAAAAGTTGCCTTCCACCACTGATGGCCACGAGTGGTGGAAGCACGCCGTCCTTTATGAAATTTACCCGCGCAGCTTTGCCGATAGTAACAACGACGGCATCGGCGACCTCAAGGGCATCGACGCTCACCTCGATTACCTGAAAGATCTCGGGGTTGACGCAATCTGGATAACCCCCTGTTATCCTTCGCCTCAGGTCGACTTTGGTTACGACGTTTCCGACTACGAAAACATCGATCCAATGTATGGAACATTGAGCGACTTCGAGCATCTCTCGATGGACGCCAAAACGCACAACGTCCGCATTATTATGGATTTTGTTCTCAATCACACTTCTCGACAGCACAAGTGGTTCCTGGATTCGGCCTCGTCTCGTAATTCCGCGCATCGCGATTGGTATATCTGGCGTGACGGCAAGGCGCCCGGCGTTCCACCGAATAACTGGATCTCCGGCTTCGGCGGCTCGGCATGGCAATTCGATCCGAAAACAGATCAGTACTATTACCATTTCTTTGCTGTCGGCCAGCCAGACCTCAATTGGCGCAACCCCGCTGTCGAGAATGCCATGTTCGACGTCACGCGCTTCTGGTACAAACGCGGCGTCTCGGGATTTCGGCTCGATGCGGTGGACTTACTGTTCGAAGATCCGCAACTCCACGACAATCCAATTCATGATGGCAAAAACAATCTCGGCGATCCTAACATGGATAATAAGTACAACGATAAGTTGCCCGAGGTCCACACCGAGCTAAAGCGGCTACGCAAGGTAGCCGATGAGTACGATGCGGTTTTGGTCGGAGAGACTTACACAGATAATCGTGATGAACTTAAGGAGTATTATGGCGACCGGAACGACGAGATCGAGATGCCCATGGACTTCATGTTTTGCGAAGTTAATAAGCTATCGCCGAGGGAGTTCCGCGAGCAGATCGCAAATGTCGAGTCGACAGGCGGTTGGCCAGTCTATGTCATTGGCAATCACGACATGACGCGCTCCTATGACCGCTATGGCGACGGCGTCCACAACGATCAGATTGCGAAGGTCATGGCCGGAATGTATCTGACCCTTCGCGGCACACCCATCATGTACTATGGCGAAGAGCTAGGAATGGAGAACAACGATCCTATCCGCAAAGAAGATGTGAAGGACCCGATCGGCATTGCCGGATGGCCGAAAGAAAAGGGCCGTGACGGTGAGCGCACGCCAATGCAGTGGAACGACACAGCCAATGCAGGATTCAGCCAGGTCAAGCCATGGTTGCCGGTTTCCGCAAGTTATAAGACTCATAATGTCCAGAGCGAACTGAAGGATCCCGGTTCGGTGCTCCAGTTCTATAAACATCTTCTGGCGCTACGGCACCACGAGCCTGCCTTACTCGATGGGGACTACGTCGCTCTCGATCGGGACAACTCCAACGTGCTTTCCTATCTCCGCCGTTATAACAATGAGGCGGTGCTGGTGGTCCTTAATATGTCGGCTGAGAAGCAGCGGATCGGCTTTGACCTCGAGGTTCAAGGTTTTCCTGCGGCCAAGGTAACAACTCTATTGACCACACAGGATGCGTCGACCGTTCACGGCATAGACAGAATCGATCTCGACCCCTTCGCAGTTTATATTGCGCGACTCTCCCGGTGATCCGATGAGCATGGTCACTTGTCAGAAGTTGCGAATCGGGTTCATCGTTCTGCTGATCTCTGTTTCATCTTCCGCGCAGGATCGCGGCAACTGGGGCTCACAACTCTCCACTCTCTGCGCAAAGCGCGATTACGTTCAGAAGCGCTCATCGAGCTACGACCGCACCGGCGGTAACGACGACTTTGTGAAAATCGCTCCTGGCCAAACAATCACACTGCTCGACACCACTGGCCCCGGAAAGATCACCCACATCTGGTTCACAATATCATCGCCAGAGAGGTACCACCTCAAAAAGCTTGTTCTCCGCGCGTTTTGGGACGATGAGACTTGGCCCAGCGTGGAGGCTCCGATCGGCGATTTTTTCGGCCTGGGATTGGGCGACTACTTCCAGTTTGAGTCCGTTCCGTTATCCGTCGCATCCGATAAGGCATTAAACTGTTTTTTCCCCATGCCTTTTCACAAACGAGCGCGAATTACGGTTAGTAATGAGGGCCGCGAGAACGTGGATGCGTTCTATTTCAACATCGACTACCAGGCGCTCGACAGAGAGCTGCCCGCGGATACGCTTTACTTTCATGCCCAATATCGCCAGGCGGCGCCGGCTAACGGCTGGATCGGCGACTGGGATTCTAACGACGACCCCGCAATCACGGCGAGAAAGAATCTCGACGGCGCCGGCAATTACATTTGGATGGAGGCGGCCGGGGAAGGCCATTTCGTTGGTGTGACGATGTCCATACTTCAGAATCAAGACGGCTGGTGGGGCGAGGGCGACGACATGTTCTTTGTCGATGGCGAGAAGCTACCGTCCATTAACGGTACTGGGTCGGAAGACTATTTTCTTGGCGCATGGGACTTTGGCGACCACGCTTTCTCGTATGGTCTCTATGGCGCGCCCCTAAAAGGGCCTGAACTCGCCGGTAGCCGTTCCTCGGTCTACCGCTTTCATCTCGATTCGCCGATTCCATTCACGAAAAGTCTGAAGGCAACCATTGAGCATGGGCATGCCAATCATCGCTCCGATAACTTCTTTTCCGTCGCTTACTGGTATCAAAAGGAACCGCACGTCCCATTTCCGCCGCTGCCAAAAGTTGAACAGCGCATTCCGCGCATCTACCCCGTGGGAGGTCCGGGAAATGCCCCAAAGTAAGTTCGAGTGCGCACATGGAATTAAACTCGTATCCATCTTAGTAGGTCTAATTCTCTGCCTTATCCCTTTATCTTTGTCTTCTCAATCGAAACCAGCGTCGACGCCGGGGGCCGGCTCCGCTACGTCCGAGTCTGCCACAAGTGTTCCTGTACCAGCGGTTGCGCCTGCCACTTCTCGGCCCATCGTCGTCGGCTATTTCCGTGGCGACAGCATGCGCCGTCAGTTTTTTCTGAAAGATCTTATCTCGCGCGGCACCATCTCCGTTCTCGATCAGATCAACTATTCGCAGGCCAATGTCAAAGATGGCCGTTGCATTATTGCCGATCCCGACGCCGATCTCAATTTCACATTCTCCGCGGAGAACAGCGTCGATGGCACCGCCGACACGCCCGCCATGCCGCTGCGCGGAAATTTCCGCCAACTGCAAGAGCTCAAGAAGTTCTACCCGCGCCTGAAGGTGTTGATCTCTCTCGAAGGTACGCCGGACGTCTTTGTGAAAGCGGCCCAACCAGACAATCGCATTGCTTTCGTTACCTCCTGCGTCCAGCAATTCATTCAGGGTAAGATCGCCGACAGCGTCACTGCGGCCGGCCTTTTCGACGGCTTCGATATCGATTGGGAGTATCCGGAAGAGGCGGACAAACTCAACTTCGTCGCGCTCCTTGCCGAATTCCGCCGCCAGCTCAATGCCATCGGTCCGAATTATCTTTTAACGGTGGCCATGGGTACGGCGCGTAATACGTTTCAGCATCTCGATATGGTGCAGGTGGCGCTTTATGCCGACGAGGTCGGCATCATGAACTACGACTATGCAGGCCCCTGGAGCAAGAAGACCGGGCTAGTTGCGCCTCTCTATCACGTAGCCGGCGATCCTGAACCAGACGGCGATGTCGATTCGACCCTCCAAAGTTATAAGCAGGCAGGCGTGCCGCTCTCGCGTATGTTGATGGGTATGCCTTTTTATGGTTACTCATGGAGCCAGGTTGCGGCCGATGCCCACGGGCTCTTTCAACTCGGTGAGCCGGTGCGAGCCGACGCGACTTATAACCTCATTGCATCTTTTGCCAATAAGTTCACCGTCTATCGCGACCCGAAATCGCAGGCGCCCTGGCTCTTCGATGGCACAACATTCTGGACTTACGACGATGAGCTATCCGTCGCCACTAAAGTGAAATATGCAAAAGATCACGGTTTGCTGGGCATCATGATCTGGGAGTTGAGCGGCGACTCGGCCGACGGAAAGCTGCTGAAAGCGATCTCCGTCAGCTTGGGGAGACATGAAGAACCGGCGGGCCCTATCCATGCGATTCCGTAGCGCTGCGCCATTAAGAAATTTCCAGTATCCGAAAAGGTCAGTGAAACATAGGTTCGTCTATGAAACGCGTTCTGTCTATTGTTTTCGTGGTCTTGCTGTCTTTGTTTGCCCGCGCGACTTTTGCGCAGGATGCAGCCAACGCTCCCCACTCCGAGCAGATTCCCGCTCCCGCCTGCCAATCGATTCCTGACTGGGATAGCGCGCGTGCCGCTGCCTGCACCAAGTCCGACATTGCAGACTGGCTAAGCGACATCGAGCACTGGCGCGCCGAGCATCTGCTTCGCATCGGATATGACGGATCGCAATATGCGCGGCCTGAACTTCTATGGACTCAAAGCAGCTTCATTCAGCCGCAGATGATGACGCATGAGCGTTTTTTCTACGATCCCGTCGCCCGCCAATACACCGTCGATCGCTATCTCGCCGATCTCGATAAACGCTACGGTGGCATCGATAGCGTGCTGCTCTGGCCAACTTATCCCAACTTAGGTGTCGATAGCCGTAACGAATATGATTTATTCCGTGATCTTCCTGGCGGCATATCCGAGATGAAAAAAGTCGTCGAGCAATTTCATCACCGCAGCGTGCGAGTCCTCTTTCCAGTCATGATGTGGGACCAAGGTACGCGCGACGAAGGCGCTCCGAACTGGGTGGCTACTTCGCGCTATCTCGCCGCGATCGGCGCCGATGGGATTAACGGAGATACGCTCGAAGGAATGGTGCGCGCTTTTCGCACAGCGTCGGACAGCATCGGTCATCCCCTGGCGCTTGAACCCGAGCTAGGTTTGGGCTCCAACGAAATGCTCGCCTACAACAACATGTCGTGGGGCTACTGGAAATATGATTTCGCGCCTACCGTCAGCACTTACAAATGGCTAGAGTCGCGCCACATGGTGCATGTCTGTGATCGCTGGGCGCATGACCATCTCGACGATCTGCAATACGCATTCTTCAATGGCACTGGTTTTGAAAGCTGGGAAAACATCTGGGGCATCTGGAACCAGATGACTCCGCGGGATGCCGAAGCGCTGCGCCGCATTGCAGCCATTGAGCGCGCCTACCAATCGCTGCTTATTAGTCCCGGCTGGGAACCAAATGTCTACACCCAGCAGTTTGGCATCTTTGCCAGCCGCTGGCCCTCCGAGCAATCAACTCTTTGGACAGTTGTGAATCGTAACCATTATCCTGTCTTAGGTCCACAACTTGCGGTCACTTATAAAGAAGGAGCGCGCTATTTCGACCTATGGCACGGCGTCGAGATTGCTCCGGCGAAAGAGAATGGCGCTTCGGTCCTAAGCTTCGACCTGGAGCCGAGCGGCTACGGCGCGATCCTTGAAACCACCGTGGCCGACGCCAAGCTGAGGAACCTTCTGCAAACAATGCGCGCTCTTGCGCAAAAGCCCCTAAGCAGCTTTTCCAGCGAATGGCACTCTCTCCCGCAGCATATCGTTGAGATTCCCACAACCAAGCCCGCCGCTTCTACGCCGCCAGGTATGGCCCGCATCCCGGAAGCAAATTTCACTTTTCGCGTCAACGGAATCGAAATCGAGGGCATGAACGATGAAGGCGTCGACTTCCAATATCCGTGGGAGCCGTCCGCGCGTCGCTTCCACGAGCAGACCGTCCACATCAAGTCGTTTTGGATCGACAAGTATCCCGTTACCAACGCCGACTTCAAGAAGTTTCTCGACGCCACACACTACCATCCAGCCGACGATCACAGTTTTCTCAAGGACTGGAGCGGCGGAAGCTTCCCCTCAGGGTGGGCAGATAAGCCGGTTACCTGGGTGTCGCTCGAAGACGCGCGCGCTTACGCTCAATGGGTCGGGAAGCGTCTGCCACATGAGTGGGAGTGGCAATATGCCGCGCAAGGCACTGATAGCCGTATTTATCCGTGGGGCAACGACTGGAATACCCAGGCCGTCCCGTTCCCGGACCGTGGCCGGGAACTCGGGCCCGCAAGTGATGTTGGTACGCATCCGAAAGGCGCGAGCCCGTTCGGTGTGATGGATCTCGTCGGAAACGTCTGGCAGTGGACGGACGAATTCAGCGACGATCACACGCGAGCAGCCGCACTACGCGGAGGCAGCCATTATCAGCCGCAAGGTTCGCGATGGTATTTTCCGCAGGCCTACAAGTTATCGGAGCACGGTAAGTACTTGCTGATGGCTCCGAGCATCGATCGTTCTGGAACCATCGGCTTCCGCTGCGCGATGGACGCGCAGTAAGTGAATGCGCAGCAAGATCTCCACTGTTTAGTTGGATCTAACTAAACTCTGCGGCATAAACTTAGTCTTTCAGAGTAACAAGCGAAACCGAGAAGGGCGGCATTCGGAACCGAACTGCCGGAACGTCCCGCTTTACTACCTCCGGCGATCCGCCTCCAATCGTCTGTGCCGAAGCGCCTGCCCACTCCTTTGGCAGATCGATCGAAACCTCGCGATTTCGCGGGTTAATCATAATTAGCTTTTTCTTCGCGCCAGCGATAAATCCCTGCACATTCACCGCATCCGCGTCCGCGGGCACGCCATTTGCTGCGACCTCCGTATCGGCAAATTCGTCGCCAGGTCCGAGGTTGTTTTTCACTAACTCCAGCACGGTGTAGCGGGCATTCGGCGCACCGGTCGTCCAATCCACCATGGTCACGCTCGGAAACTGGCTCGGAAACCCAACTAGTTGCGACTCGCCAATCACGTCCACTCCCAATCGAGCCATCTCTACATAGAGACTCGCATAGAAAGCACCACTCAGGTTCCAATACTCGGGCGGGATTGCCTTCTCCACATGGTTCGGCTCGCCCTGCACCATGTCCCCCGAGAGAATCGAGCCCGCCTCGTTCACCATGATCTTGGTCGTCGGAGAGAGCCGATCGCGAATCTGCGCGATGTACCGCGCTTCTCCCACAAACTCGCTGACGCGGTCCGGAAACGTGAACTGCCAGTGATCGAGCGTCTGGTCCGCCCCCGGGGCCGCATAGACGTGAAACGAAATGTAGTCCAGCGGAATTCCCGGCTTGTGATTCTTCGGATTCATGAAATACTCAAACATCTTTTGTCCGCCCGCCGGATACGACAGCGATAGCCCAACAAACTTCATCTCCGGCGCAACTTTGCGTACAGCTTCCACAATCGCATCGTATCGCTCAACATACTGCTCCGGAGTAGGCTCATGCTCCGAGTCGATCTCGTTGAAGATCTCCCAGTAACGCATGTCATAGTGATGGCCCGACGGATGATACTTCCCTAATTCATCGGTGAACCCGCCCTGCATATACCAGCTCGCCAGCCGCCCGTAGTAGTCGGCGAGTTCTTTCACGTCCCGCAATTGGTTACCCTGCGTGTAGTCCCAGTCCACTTGATTCGGATTTTCCGGATACACCACAGGCTGCGCCGTCGTAAACATCCACTGCGGAATCGTGCTGAAGCTCCAAACCACGGGCCGCCCGTCGCTTGCCTTCGCAAAATCCTCGACCAGCGGATCCATGTACTGGAAATCCCAAAACGTCTGGTCCTTCTCCGGAGGCCGTAACTCGGCGACTGCCATCTTCGGATACGGAAACCAGAATGCATATCGCGCATAGTCGCACCCTATCTTCGCCAACGCGTCGAACGCGGCATCATGAATCGGCGATCCCCGCCGCAGCATGGGATTGATCACGGCCTGCAAAGTGGGGGTCGTGCGGACGGGAAACTTCTTGTTCCAGTTCACCGTGACCGAAGGCACAGCTTGCGCGACCAGCGCACTCGCCAAAACTGGCAATAGCAAAAAAAGGACGAACACTCGGAGAAGTGATTCCCTGTGATTAGTCATCGTTCCAAGAGGTCGAATCGGTAGAGAAGACATCTTAGGGAGACTTGAGGATGGAAGTCAATTCGGCGACGGGCTATCGTGACCTCGCCGTTGTTTTTCGCAAATCGTAATCGATTGCTCCAGGCATTCCTCAAGTTCGCTTGACAATCAACACAGTCTTGTCGTCGATCAAGTCTTCCTCGCCGTTCTCCCTGAGACGATCGTCTTGTTGCACCGCGTGGGCGAGCAAGGCATTGCAAATCTCCCGCGCCGGCTGTTCGCTGTGCTGGCCCAAAACAGATTCCAACGATCCGCGAGTGTGCTCATCGCTGCCATCGTAGACTCCGTCGGTATACAGGACAAGAACGTCTCCCGGGCTCATTAGCGTGAGTTCGGCAACATCAGCGGAGTTGAATTCCTTCTGACGAAAGTTCAGGGAATAGTATTTCTTCCGATCTGGATGATCCGCCGGAATCTCAAGTCCGAGCGCAAGGAATTGTGCCATCCGGCTTTCGTCGATGTTCACGAACTTGCGATACTCCGCCGAGTAAACCAGGGGCGGAGGATGCCCGAAATTCGCGAAACGAAAGTGGCCTCCGGGGCGAACTTCGCCATACAACATGGTCGCAATTTCGCGCGCACTCTCTTTTTCGACGATTCCCAGCGCATTTCGCGCAGTGACCGATTGCGCCAGCCGAAGATTGAGGTTCTCGAGAAGTTCCGGCGTTACTCTTCCATAACGATCTAACTCAGTAAGCATCAAGGCATGAAATGTGTCGTGCACTGTGGACGCAATCTTGGCCGAAATGACCCCGTGTCCTTGTGCATCTACCAGCAGAACACCCGCTGTCGACCGAAGATCCTGCAAACATTCGGCAACTCTAGCCTGTTCGGAGCTCTTTGCAAATCGATATGCGTTTTCCATCTCGGAACGGAACTCATGTGTTCCTCTCAGCCACTGCACATGATCGTCGACCGAATTGCGAAGCGCCGCGTCTGGAGCCAGCGGTTCAAGAAACTCCTTTTCTAACCGTTGAGCCCTCTGAATGCGCGCCTCAATGTCGTAGCGCTGTTGAAAATTAATGTACTCATAGAGGTCGCCTCCAACAGTTCCCGCCGGAATCGAATTTCCGAACATTTCAATGCCGGGAATGTGCGGAATCGCGCCTTCCACCGGCATTAACCGCTCCCGTAAATAGTCGTCGATACTCGGAACCGTGTGCGTCTCTGCCATAGGGGAAACCTAGCGCGGGTGGGCTCCACAATTCCACTGGAGCCGACTCCTGCTCGTTGACCTTGTTTCCATCTTAATCTCTGATGTTTGTGATTCCCCTGGCGATGCAGTCGCCACGCCGAAGCCGCGAAGAACGATGATGCAGGCGGCGAGGACAACGCCTTGCCAGCGGGTTAACGCAAAGCCGATTCGAGGGAACGCTTCCAGCGCTCATTATCGATGGTCCAGTAGACGCGGGATTTGCCGCGCGCGATTACTGGAGCCCACAGTGCTTTATTGCGCTCGTCGTCGGCTACGTTGAGGCGGTCGACCACCGTCATGCCGCGAGTGAGTTCGCTCTCGGATTCGACGTCGACATAGTGGTCGCTGACGTCGATGGCGATCGAGGGGTCGAGCGCGAGGGCCATAGTTACGGGATCGGGGAGGCAGATGCCGTCCTCGCCGGTTTGGACCTTCAAGGCCTGGCGAGCGTGACTGTTGCACTCGATGGCGAAGGTTGCTCGTGGCGTGTTGAAGGCGAGGATGCGCGCGATGTCCCTGTCGTCGAGAACGGCCGCTCCGCGGCACAAGTGCCAGCCGACGAGTTCAATGGGAAGCGCGCTGCGCATCACCATGCGGGCGGCGTCGGGGTCGACATAGATGTTGTACTCGGCTGCGGGAGTGATGTTGCCTTCGCAGCAGGGCGCTCCGCCCATGATGACGCAGCGGCTGACATTGCTCGCGATCTCCGGCTTCTTGGACAGCGCGATGGCGACGTTGGTCAACGGACCGAGCGTGACCAGCACGATTCCGGGATTGGCATCGAGGGCGGCGATGATGGCATCGACGGCGTGAGTCTTCTCGGCGGGCTGACGAGCAGCGGGATAATTGTGATCGCCAAGACCATCGCGGCCATGAAACCAAGTGGCGTTCTGGTAGGCGCGAAGCAGCGGTCTGGCCGCTCCGGGAAAGACGGGAACATTTGCGCCGCAAAGTTCTACCGTGTAGAGGGCGTTGCGCGTGGCCTGCTCTACGGGGACGTTTCCGGCAACGGTGGTGATGGCGGCGACGCGAACGTCTGGCGCGCGGAGAGCCATGATGAGCGCGACAGCGTCGTCGGAAGCGGTGTCAGTATCGATGAGGAATGTTCGGGACACGCGAGATGGAATTGTAGCGAAGAGGAGAGTCTGGTGTCAGTGGGAAAGGCGGTTTCGAGGCGGAAGTTTACTAGTTGGTAACAGCCGCCCCTCCGTGGGGTCTTTGAAAACAAGAGACTTAGCGAATCAAGATCGCCAAGTCTTTGGGAAATAAGGAGTTGCTTGTAAAGTATTTATATTCAATGAGTTAGCTATTTCTTGGCGCTTCTTGGAGGTCATTTATTCCGCGTAAGTTTATGAAGAATAAATACTTTAGCTCGAAATCGGCAGAGTTGAGCGAGCCCTGGAAACCGTTCTTTCGTCCCTTCGGAGCTGGCGTGTTCTGATCCATGACCCATGGCTCGTGCCGTGGGCTGCGTTCTTTCGCCGCTTGGCGGCTGCGACCTTTTCGTCAGTGCTTAAACGAGATATTCAAGCCAGTGGAGATTTGCAGGTCATTTCTTTCGATCCGGGGGACGGCGATGGGGGGATTACTGACGAAGACATCCGTCACCGAATTCTGCCATCCCAGCCACTTATTGAATTTGGTCACAGTTCCAAGATTGAAGGTGAAGCGGTACTGCGAGGTGTCGCTGATATCGGGATAGAGGGAGAAAGCCTGAGTGACAACGGTGCTCTTGCCGAGCTTGTAAGTGAGGGCATCGGCGATGGTGAGGGCTCCCAGGCTCTGCGAATAGGAGTAGGTGGCCGGGGGTGGGGCGGGACTGGCCACGTCGGAATAACTTTCGTGGGTGTAGTTGCCGCCGAGGAGAATGTCGAGCGTGGTCCTGGCGTTCTTGACCGCGTGCCAGCCGAGTCCACCGCCGAGGATAGCGCGAAGATCGAGATCCTGAAGAGAATTGGAGAAGAAGTCGCCGCTGCCGTAGCCGAAGACGCGGGGGACGAAATCGCGATCATAGCGGGCGCCGCCGCCGTTGGAATTGGCAATGGTCTGCGGTCCAGTGGCGGGAGCCACCACTTTGTCGTTGACGGAGTAGATGGAGTTTTCGTAGAGCGTGAGTTTGTCGTGGGCTGCCGTGCGGATGGCATTGAAGGCGAAGTTAAAGTTTTTGGTCTCGCTGTTGCCCGTGGTCACGGCGAAGCCAAGGTTCAGACCTCCGGTCCAGCCTTCGAACAATCCCGGATGCTGGCTCTTCTGCCAGGCAGTTTCTTCGGCATCGTTGCGCATGACGGTGACGGAGGAGAGCGGGGCTTCAACCGGACCTCCAGTCCTGGCGGTGACGACGACATTGGTTCCGCTGGTGGTGACGGGGCCGACTACAGTTTTGCCTGCGGCTGTCACGTGCAGCTCGGTGGTCGAATTGAAGGACTGGATGGCATCCATCTTGATCGTCAAATCGCCGGCATAATCGGTTTTGAGCACCAGCGTCTTGCCGTCGGACTTGGTGATCGAACCGGTGAGCTTGTCGCCGTTTTTCATGACGACCTGATCGGCGAATGCCGGGATTACAAAAAGTAAAAAAAGACTTACCGCAAATTGCCTGCGCACAGAACTCCTCCTGAAGATTTTGGAAACGCAATATTCTTGGCTCTCAACGGCCGGGGAATAAAAATCCCGAAGTCGGGGACGTGGGCGCAAATTTCCGGCTGTTCGATCTGCTGAACACGGTTGGATGCGGAAAGTCTTTCGGGTGTAACAGCAAAAAGTGACGCGGATGTTTACGACCGGGGCGCGGTCCGAGACGGCTCAGGCCTTGGTTTCAGGCTTCGTGTCGGTCTTTTCGATTGGCTTGTCTTCGGGCTTGGTATCGGCCTTGGCGTTCTGCTCCTTCATGCCGTCCTTGAGCGCGCGGATGCCGTCGCCAATGCCCTTGCCGATCTCGGGCAATCTTTTTGGGCCGAACAAAAGCAGAGCGATGGCGAGAATGAGCAGCAAGTGCATCGGCTGAAATAGACCTTCACCCATAATTCCTCCAAAGCGGGCAGGCGCGGGAACGTGTGTCGCGCTTGCTTTATTGAGTGTAGCAAGTTGGCGCGGGGCGAGGCGAGAGCGGGAATCGTTCGGGCACGCGAGTTTGGCCGTTTGGCCATATCTCGACAATTACTTCCGTGACCTATCGAGTGTGACCCCAGCGGGCTATTTTGAGCAAAGAGAAGTCGCGGCAAACGCCGCTCTGGCCGCTGGAGGTCCCTGTGAAATTGGGTTGGGTGAGACGGCTTTTGCCTGTCTGTGTCGCTGTCTTTTTCTTCGCGTTTTTCGGGGCGGGATCGACGCACGCGGAGCAGGCTGCTTTAACGGCGACGGTGCGCCCGCCCGCCGCGGTTTTGTCGGAGGTGGCTGCGACGCCTGACGCCGGCCCTTCGGCGGAATCGGCTTCTGAATCGTCGTCTGGATCCGCATTGTCGGAACCGCATTCGGGAAATGGGCCGTCTTCTAAAAAGTCCGCGGCCGGTTGCGAAGATCTGGAGAATGTCTTTTTCTGGCTGGCGGGCGGGATCTCGAGCCCGCGCATTCAACGGCTGGCGAGTGGGGCGGGAATCGCGTGCCGTGTTACTCCGACATGCGCGCACACCTTGGAGAAGGCTGGAGCCGATGCTACGCTGATTCATTTTCTGGGGAATTCCGGGGCTGCAAGAAAGCTACTTTTGGCTTCAACCGCAAAATCGGCGAGCCGAACTTGCGCTTGTGCGGGCGCGGCGGCGGAGGTCGCCATACTGATTCATCGGAAGAATCTGAGCGGGGCAGAGGAGAAACTTCACGCTCTGGCGAAGAACGATCCGAGCAATGCCATGGCGCTGTTTGTGCTGGGCACGGTGCTGCGCCGGGAAGAGCGCTTTGACGAGTCGTATGATGCGCTGGCGGACTCGGCGCACCTGATGCCCGAATTCGCAGAGACACACGCCGAACTTTCCTACAATTTTTATCGCACCAACGATTCCGATAACGCACTGGCCGAAGCCCGGACGGCGCTTAGCATCGATCCCGGAAACGCCGCGGGCTACCGGTTTCTCGGGCTGGCTCATTATGCGGACGGACGCTACGAGGCCGCGCTGAATGCCTTCGAAAAGTCTCTTGAGCGCGCACCGGACAATGCCGACGTTTATTTCGACATGGGAATCACACAGCGCGACAAGGGAGACATGCCGCAGGCGGCAATCGCGTATCGTCACGCGCTCGCGTTGAGACCTGACTTTTGGGAAGCGCATACCAATCTCGGGGTGGTGCTGCGCGATGAGGGCAAACTCGACGAGGCGGTGGCCGAATATCGCACGGCGCTGAAACTGAAGCCGGACGAGCCGAGCGTGCGCAGCAATCTGGGCAACACGCTTTGTGACAAAGAAGACTTCGACAAGGCGATTGCCGAGTTTAAGACGCTCTATCAGCAGATGCCGGACTGGGAAGGCGGACATAATTGCCTGGCGCGCGCTTACATGGCGAAGCGCGATTATCCGGCGGCGATTCACGAACTGCGGGCTGCGATCGAGCAGAATCCGGCGGGCGCGGCCGAGTATCGAGTGCTGGGGCAAGCCTTGCTGCTGACGGGACAGGATGAGGAGGCGGTGACGGTGCTACGGAAAGCGGTTGAGCTCAATCCGGAATCGGCGCTGGGGCACCATTATTTGGGAACGGCGCTGGTGAACACGCAGGACATGGCTGGCGCGGAAAAAGAATTTCGCGAGGCGGTGCGCTTGCAGCCGAGTGGACAGAATCATTATTCGCTGGCCGCGTGTCTGATGGCTCTGAACCGGTATGAAGAGGCGCTGGGCGAACTGGAGATTGCGTCGCGGCTCGATCCGAAAGAGAGTCTGTACCGGAGCCGCATGCAGGAAGCGGCGCGGATGATTACGAACACGAAGTAACTGTGCTCTGCTTGTGACGGCAGGATGGACGACCGAAAGATGTACGAGGGGACACGCGGCAGAGGTGCACTATAGTGCATCGCTTCGGGAAGTGAAACGACCCTAGAATAGCGTCAGGCGGACGCCACCCGCCGCCGGATGGAATCCATGGAAAGCACTGGAGTGAAGCAAGTTCGCGCGAATGTAATTAACGGCAACGCGGTGCAGACCGCATCTTTCCCCGCGCCCGCAGTGATGCCGACGACCGCGGCGCAGGTGGTGAGCCAGGGTGTGGGCTATGGCATGCCGTGCTCAAATTGCCGCGCCTACTATCCCGCCGACATGCCGGCGTGTCCGATTTGCAAATCGAAGGAACGGCTGAGGCCGGGGAAGCCGAGCGTGGCGGCGGCGAAGGCTCCCGCAAAAGCGGCGGAGATGAACTCGGAGGCGGCGAAGTTGCTGGCCGAGGAGCGCGAACGGTTGCGCGAACTGAAGTCGCAGATTTATGCGTCGCAGCCGGCGGTGCCGGCGACGACATTTCGCTGCGCGCTCGACCAAAATCATGATGGCGTGGCCGAACCCGCGGCCGTCTGCCACTCGTGCTATGGCGAGGCGCGACAGCACGCCAGTCGCGTGGAATCGGCGCTGCGCATGGATCCGAAGGACGGGGCGCGGATTGTTTACGAGGCGGTGTGGGCGGATACGTCGGATCCTGAAAAGACCTATTACAATGCGGCTGTCGCCCTGCTTCGGGAGATCAGGAAGCGGGCGGGAATCGCGGAGTAGGCCTTTAAAACGGCTTTGGGCTTTCGGCTCTGGGCTTTCGGCTTCTCCACTGACGTCTGAGTACAAAGCCTAAAGCCTAGTTCCTCATTCTTATTTGAATTGCAGCGTTCCGAACGCTTCCGGCACATGGAAATCTGGCTGGGGTGTATTGGTTGGTTGCCAGGCCGAATAGAAGCGGGGCTCGCGCTTGCCCTCGACACGAAAGAAATTTACCCGCCAGGTTGCCGCTGAATTGAAGTTGGCGGTGAGTGCCGTTGTGGGGATGGCCAATTCGGCTGCCCAGGTTTGGTGCGCTTCATCGCGCCAGACGGAACGGGTGAGGCCGCTTTTGAGATCGGCGGGCGGCTTCTCGCGGGAAATATTCTTCGGCCCGATATCGAGGTCGATCCACATTCCATTTGGACTGACTTCAAATTCCTTGTAATAGTGCGGCTGGGAGGGATCCGGTTGGAGGAATGCCTCGGCGACGTCGCGCTCCCACAGGTGGTCACGGCGGCCGCTGGGGGGCGCGTTTTCGAAGAGGAAGAGTTCGCGGTAGCGGCAGATGAAGCGCAGGTAGATGGTGGTAGGAGTCCACAGCAGGCGAACTTCGGTCTGGCGGGCAGGATCGGAGTTGCGGCCCTGCCAGTCGGCGCAGAAGATGGCTGGAGTTGCCTTGCTCCATTCGGGTGCGGGATGGCGCGCGTCGAGCGGGATTTCGTGGGTGAGGCGGATGGCGGTGACGGTCGCGGTTGGCGGGGAGCAGGGCACGGTTTGGGACATAAGCGCTGGTGAGAATGAAAGTATCGCAATCGTGAGCAATCGCATAGGGGTGGGGCTCCGATTCAGTATCGGCGAAGAGGAGCGGGTGGCGCCATGGCGATGGTGGCTTGTCTGGCGGAGAGGATGCCTGGCGGCGCGGTCGAGAGTGGTGGTGAGAAGGGTCTTTCGACTGCGCGGCGACTTCACTGCGTGAAGCCGCCGCTGCGCTCAAGATGACAACGCACTTTGTGTGAATGAAAACCGACTGCTGAGAACCGCGGATCGAGAACCGAGAACGGAGAGCCGCGGACCGAGAATAGGCTCTGGGCTTTCGGGTCTGGGCATCCCAATCCCCATGGCCCAACGCCTAACGCCCAACGTCCAACGCCCAGAACCGCGGACCGAGAACCGAGAACTGGCAGCAAAGAACTAATTTGACCGCAAGATTCGGATAGTGCGCGGGGCGCGGCTGTCCTATGTTAGAGGCATGGCAACGAATGCGATACTTTCCGAGCAGGACACAACTGAATCAGCCACGAGTGAAGCAGCCGTGAGCGAATCAAGCACGAGCGAATCAACCGTGAAGAATGCTTCTATCAAGGACGTTTTGGACCAGTCGAGCGCAGGCCGAGGCACAACTCGGAGCGCTGACCGGAGCGCGGCACGGAATGAAGAGCGGCGCTGGCAGGCTGTGCTTGAGCGCGACGGCGCGCAGGACGGGACGTTCGTCTTTGCGGTTGCGAGTACGGGCGTTTTCTGCCGGCCGTCGTGTCCGGCGCGGCGTCCGCGGCGAGAGAATGTGCGGTTCTTCGCTCATGCGGCGGCGGCGGAGCGGGCTGGATTCCGGGCGTGCCTGCGCTGCCGGCCCAAGGCGGTGGATGGCAATCCGCGGTCGGCGCTGGTGCGCGAGATTTGCCGGTACATTGAGCAGCACATTGAAGACCGGCTGACGCTGGGCGGACTGGCGCGGGCGTTCGGGCGCAGCCCATTTCACTTGCAGCGCATGTTCAAGGCGGTGCTGGGAGTTTCGCCGAAGGCTTATATCGACGCCTGCCGTTTGCGGCTGGTGAAGCGGAATTTGCAGGCAGGACATGATGTGACGACCTCGCTGTATGCGGCGGGATATGGCTCGAGCAGCCGGCTTTATGAGCGGACGTCATCGCAATTGGGGATGACGCCGGAGAAGTACCGGCGGGGGGCGGTGGCAGCAATCGTGCGCTTTACCATCACCTCTTCGCCTCTCGGACGGATGCTGATTGCGGCGACGGACAAGGGAATTTGCGCGATTCAGTTTGCGGATAGCGATGGCGAGTTGCACCAGGGCCTGATGCGGGAATTTCCGTTCGCGGCGCGCAAGCGAGATGATGCCGCGCTGGCAGAGTGGCGGGTGAGTTTGGTGCAGTTGATGAAGGGGCAGGAAAAGCGTCCGGCGTCATTATTGCCGCTCGATATTCGGGCGACGGCGTTTCAACGGCGGGTGTGGGAGCATTTGCGGCGCATTCCGCGCGGCGAGACGCAGTCGTATAGCACGGTGGCGAAGGAGATCGGGATGCCGAAGGCGACGCGGGCCGTGGCGCGGGCGTGCGCGACGAATCCGGTGGCGGTGGCGATTCCGTGCCATCGCGTGGTGCGCGAGGATGGAGGGCTGGGCGGATACCGGTGGGGCATGGAGCGGAAAGAACGGTTGCTGGCGATGGAGCGGGTAGGGGGATAGAGCGCGGTGCGGGGTGAGAGTAATTGGGAAGTTACGGCGATTGGCCTGGAACGGCAGACCCGGGGTAGCAGCCGGGAGATGAAACTCGCTTTCTGCCACTAGAAATTCGTTCTATCCATTATTCTGAAACGTGAATCTTGGCGCCCCCTCGCCCCAAGATGGAGTTCTTCATCTGCGCCCGCTGGTGTCCGCCGTTGGCCTGAGCGGGTAACTTCCCCCCCTTCAAAAATAGGGGCTGGCGACCCGCTGACTGCCAGCCCCGCAGAAGTCAAACTTTACTTAATCACCTTGAAGTTCTCCGGACTGAGCGCCGTTCCATTTGGAGTCGTCACCTCCACCTTGCCCGTCTTTGCTCCCTCAGGAACAACCACCTGAATCAAGGCTGGGGAAAGCACCGTGAAGTTGGTGGCTTGCGTGCTACCGAACTTCACCATCGTCGTTCCGGCGAAACCTCCGCCCGCAATAACCACGGTCGTGCCCACCGGTCCGCTAGAGGGATCGAGGTTCAAAATGGTCGGCAGGATGTGCGCACTCTGCACGCTCTGAACCTGCTCACCGGTCGCCAAGACCACCGCCAGCGGCCCGTCCAGCGCCTCACTCGGCACGTCCGCGATGAGGTAAGTGTCCGAGCCCGGCTGGAACTGCGCCTGCGCTCCGCCAAACGTAACTTGCACCGCGCCTTCCAAGCCGAGCCCCAGTATCATCACGGGCTGATCCAGAATCAGATTGGTGTTGCAGCACCAGGTAATGTTCCGGTAGGGATTCGGCGGATTCAGGCTATAGAACGTTCCGGCGCCGGGCGTGCCGGGCCCGCCGCTCATCAGGCCGTAGAAGTTCCCGTCCCCAAACTGGATCAAAGTGGTCGTAGGATCCCCCGATGGGGGCAGGCCCTCTTGGAGTTCGAACAGCGGCGTGAACGTTCCCGTCGAAGTGACGTCAAAGAGCGTTCCGTTGCCATACGTGCCCCCGCCTTCGTTGGCTCCCAGGTATAAATTCCCTCCCGCCGGCGTCAGACCCGCCACGGGCCAGCTGCCGTCGGTGTTATGGAAGCCAGCATCGAAGGTGTACAAAGGAGGATTGCTGAACGTGTATGGCGAATTAACGCCGATCGTAAAGATTACGCCGTTGCCATTGAGCCCGGCCGCAGATGCGGTCCCATAGAGAGTGCCGCCAGCGTCTATTGTGAGCGGTCCACCCGGGTAAGCGCCGTCGTTACCCCCAGTAAAGCTGTACACTGTCGTGACCGTCCCGGCCATCCCGGCCGGGAGGATCGTCACCTTGAAGACCGAGCCGTAGCCGTTCTGGCCCCCGTCGATCGAAACCCCCCAAAGGTCTGTGTCAGTGGGCGAATACTCAGTAACCGGAGACAGGGGGGCCGTGACCGTGCCGCCCGCACTTCCGGACAGCAGGTGGTACGAGTCGTTAGGGCGCTTGATGCTGAAAATCCTGCCCAGTCCGGTCACCCCGTAAAGATTCCCGTCCGCCGCGAACACCGGGGGCGCCTCCGCGAAAGCCCCGTCGTCGGCGTCGTTTTCCGTGGCGGTGAAACTGTGCAACACCTTGTATATGCCGGTGGTCGCGTTGTAGCGGAATACTGTGCCAAGATCATTCTTTCCTCCCGCCGTGGTCACGCCATAGAAATAGTCCTGCGGGGGGTTCGTGGACAAATCATGGAAAACAGTCAAACCACCCAATGGTGCACCGCCATTCAGGCCGCCAAAGTCAAACAGTGGCGCATACACTCCGAGCGTGGTCGTGGCAAACAGCACACCCTGATTGTGTGTCCCGCCATAGTAAGTCGTGCCGTAAAGTCTCGCATCGCTGCCGACGGCGAGTGTGCCGTAATTGAAGGGCATGGACCCGGTTGCGGAGTCGAAGTCGTACCAGTCAGTGAAGGTGAACTGGGCGTGAAGCGGCATCGCCGCCAGCGCCAACACGAGAGAGCAAACCGCCCATCTCAGAAATGACAGCGGCGGTGCGAACCGGCGATTCGCTGTCAGCGATTTCATACCTTCTCTGTAGTTTTCGTTGCTTTTCATAAAATCCTCCTTTTGGTGGCTTTTCGGCCTCCCTGACAATTTTTGCTGAGTCCTGACCTGCCCCGTAGCGCCTTGGTCCCGAGTTGGCGAGGCCGGCAAAACTGCTCGGCTCTGGGGGCACTTATCGCATCGAACCAATGGGCGAGCAACCATCTGCGACTGTTCTGCGTCCATTCTCTTTCTCTCCTGCTAAGTGCTTCTCAGCACGTTAGTTAAAGGGCCATCTATCCCGGCGGGTTACTTGTGGTAGACTCCGTGGACATTGGAGCGAGGCAAGCCTTGCCCGAAGCCCTCCCATTGAGACGACCCATCCGCTTCGGCCCGTTCGAACTGGACGCGGTGCGGGGAGAACTGCGCAAGCGCGGCGTCAAGGTAAAGCTGCAAGACCAACCTTTCCAGATCCTTCAGATTCTGGTGGAACACCCGGGCGAAATTGTGACTCGGGAAGAGCTGCGGAACAGGATCTGGTCTGCCGATACCTTCGTGGACTTTGATAAGGGTCTATATAACGCGATCAAGAAGCTGCGCGAGGCGCTGGGAGACGAGCCTAATTTCCCGAGCTACATCGAGACCGTGCCCAAGCGCGGTTATCGTTTCATCGCTGCATTGAGCGAGAGCGTGCCAGGGAACGCGACGGCACAACTTGGTCCCGTACTGGTAACGGGGGTGAAGGTCGCACAGGAAATCAAGCCCGCCGCGCGCCACGTTTATTCCTGGAAGACACTGGTCGCCGCAGTGGTGATTCTTGTGGTGGGCGCCGGTGTGTGGTATTGGCAGGTTCGACTTGCCCGCAAGCTCACGGAAAAAGACACCATCGTGCTCGGCGATTTTGCCAACAGCACGGGCGATGCGATATTCGACGACACACTGAAGACAGCACTCAACATTTCCCTGCGGCAGTCGCCCTTCTTGAATGTACTGCCTGACGGGGAAGTTGCGAAGACCTTGCAACTGATGACTCTTCCATCGAGCACGAAACTCACGCCAGAGGTTGCCGGTGAGCTCTGCCAGCGAGTGGGCAGCAAGGCTTACCTAGCGGGAGCGATAGGTAGTCTGGGCAGCGAATACGTGCTGGGGTTGAAGGCGGTGAATTGCCAGAGTGGAAACACGCTGGCCGAGGAGCAGGTGACGGTGGCGTCGAAGGAGAAAGTGCTCGACGCATTGGGCAAGGCGGCATCCAAGATGCGCGGCGAACTGGGCGAGTCGTTGGCTACGGTGCAGAAGTTCGATGTTCCACTCGAAAAAGCCACTACGTCTTCGCTCGAAGCTCTGAGAGCATACAGCCTGAGTGTAACAGCGATAAGGGAGAAAGGTATCGCGGCAGCGCTGCCTTATCGTAAACGTGCCATTGAGCTAGACCCGAATTTTGCGATTGTCTACCTGGCGGCGGGCAACGATTACTGGGCGCTGGGCCAACTCGCATCGGCGAATGAGTACTACACCAAAGCGTTTGAGTTGCGGGATCATGCCAGCGAGTGGGAAAAGCTAAAGATCAACGCCAGTTATTATTTCAATGTAACCGGTGAGCTTGATAAAGCGGCGCAGACATATCAGGAGGAGATGGAGAACTACTCGCGGCAGCCCGGATCGTACTCCAATCTAGGTTTGGTGCTCGCCGCACAAGGACAGCATGAGAGAGCCGCGGAGGTCGCACGGCAAGCCTTGCGTCTGGCACCGGACCGAGTAGAGTTTTACGAGAATCTTGCCAACCACACTCTTGCCTTGCAGCGGGTTGACGAAACGCGGCAGGTCATCCACGAGGCGCTGGCGCGAAAGATGGACGATGCCCAACTTCACAGCGTGCTTTATGGGCTTGGCTTTCTCGAGTCGAACTCCGGGTCGATGGCGGTACAGCAGCAGTGGTTTGCGGATAACTCGCAGTACGAGCACTATGGACTGGCTCTCGCATCCGACTCCGAAGCGTATTCGGGACATTTGCGCAGAGCGCGGGAACTGACGAAGCGGGCAGTAAATTCCGCTGTTCGGGCCGACAGCAAGGAAAACGGGGCAATATGGCAGGCGATCAATGCGCAGTGGGAGGCGGCCTATGGCAATGTTGCGCTGGCGCGGCAGTCGGCGCTTGTGGCCTTAAAGCCGGCGCCCCGAAGTATGGGAGTGGCCGCCGAAGCAGCATTCGCTTTTGCCATGGCAGGCGATACCGCGCGAGGTGAATCTCTTGCCCATGACCTAGGGAGACGGTTCCCGCTGGACACGCAGATGCAGTCGCTTTGGTTGCCGGCAATTCAGGCACAATTGGCACTCGACAAGAAAGATCCGTCTCATGCCTTAACATTTCTGCAAGCAGCTTCGGCCATCGAGTTAGGGCAAATCCCGTTCGTCAACAATATTTCCTGTCTCTATCCGGTGTATGTGCGCGGAGAAGCTTACTTAGCAACTGGACAAGGAAGTGCTGCCGCCGCAGAGTTCCAAAGAATTCTCGACCATAGCGGCATCGTCTGGAACTGCTGGACGGGAGCGTTGGCGCATCTCGGCGTGGCTCGTGCCAATGCCTTGCAGGCGAAAACGTCGCAGGGAGCGGATGCCGAGGCCGCCCGCGCCCGTGCGCTTGCCGCCTACAAAAATCTCCTCACCCTCTGGAAAGACGCGGACCCCGACATCCCTATCCTGAAAGAAGCCAAAGCGGAGTACGCGAAGTTGCAGTAGCAGGGAAAATTCCTGCCGCGTCGCTTACGGTTTACCCATGGTTTATCTAACCGGGCTAGCTTCAGCGAGCCGTAATTCTTCCGCCATGTTGCCGGAGAATATTCCGGGCTTTCCATGCACGATAGCTTGCGATAACTTCTTAGCCGGAGATGAAAGACAAGATTCCTTGGGTCGCTGCCGGCGCCATCCTGCTGAGCGCCAGCCTTAGCGCAGTGAACATCCTGCTGACTCCGCTGCCAGCGGGGTTGCTATTCGCCGCGCGCTGGCTCGCCATCGCTTTACTTGCGGTCTGCGCTTTATACCGACGCTCGCTGTCGTTTTGGATTCTTGTGGCGATGGTGGCGGGGGCGGCCATTGGATACGACTGGCCGCGCACCGCGCTCAATCTTCAGCCGGTCGGCGCGATTTTCCTGCGGCTGATCAAGACCATCATTGCGCCCTTGCTCTTTGCCACGCTGGTAGGTGGGATCGCGGCCCATGCGGACCTTAAGAAGATCGGGCGCATGGGAATCAAGGCGATCGTCTACTTTGAGGTCATCACCACACTGGCGCTGGTGATTGGGCTGGCGGCGATCAACCTGAGCAAGGCGGGAGTGGGAGTTCACCTGCCACCGACGAGCGGGCAAGCGCTTCCGGCACAGAAGCTGACCGCGTCGGAAACCATTCTTCATATTTTTCCGGAAAACATTGCGAAGTCGGTGGCCGAAGGACAGGTGCTGCAAGTGGTCGTCTTCAGCATTCTGTTTGGCATGGCGCTGGCGATGGTGCCCGAGGCGCGCCGCCAGCCGATGCTGAAGCTGGTCGAGAGCCTGGCGGAGACGATGTTTAAGTTCACGAAGATCGTGATGTATTTCGCGCCGTTCGGTGTGGGAGCGGCCATTGCCTACACAGTCGGCAGTACGGGCATCGGCGTCCTGCTGAATCTGGCAAAGCTGCTGCTGACCCTGTATGCGGCGCTCGCGGTTTTTATTGGCTGCGTGCTACTGCCGGTGGCGTTGCTGGCGCGTGTGCCTTTGAAGAAGTTTATTGCCGCGGTTGCGGAACCGGTTTCGATTGCATTTGGAACTTCAAGTTCCGAGGCGGCATTGCCGAGCGCAATGGAGGCGATGGAAGGAATCGGCGTGCCGCGCGAGGTGGTGGCGTTTGTCATGCCGACGGGCTACAGCTTCAACTTGGATGGCAGCACCCTATATCTGTCGCTGGCGGCGATCTTTGTGGCACAGGCGGCGGGCGTGCCTCTCAGCCTGGGGCGGCAGCTATTGCTGCTGGTTACACTCATGTTGACGAGCAAGGGCGTGGCGGGAGTTTCGCGCGCGGCCATTGTCATCCTGCTGGGAACGGTGGGATCGTTCGGCCTGCCGACGGAGCCGGTTTTTATCCTGCTCGGCATCGATCCTTTGATGGACATGGCGCGGACGGCACTGAACGTATTGGGCAACTGCCTGGCGACGGTGGTGGTGGCGCGGTGGGAAGGCGATTATAAAGAGGTCGCGCCTCGGCCGGTTGCGGCGGGTGCGATGAATCGTTGAGGCCGGCCCCAGCGATCATGTCTGCGCGATCATGTCTCCCGATCACTCTGCGCGATCGTGATCTTCCATGGTGAAATCGTTTTGCGGTTGTCACGCCACTCGTCTCGGATGAATTAAACTTCTTGCCTTGGAAGCGGAGGGGCGAAAACCCGCTTCCAGGGAGCGTGGCGAGGCGTGCCGGGATCGATCTCTGACATTCGACTACTGCTGAAAGTGAATTCGCTGCCTCGGGCGGCGAATGCCAGGAGTGTGTTCGTAACCGGGGGAACAGGTTACCTCGGGGGAAGCTTGATTCCGGTGCTGGTGGAGCGCGGGCATCGAGTGCGGGCGCTGATTCGTCCGGAGTCAAAGGGCGTGCTGCCGCCGGGATGCGAGGTGGTTTCGGGCAGCGCGCTGGATGCGGGGACGTATAAGCATCTGATCCGGCCGGCGGACACTTTCGTGCACCTCGTAGGGGTGGCGGATCCCTCGCCATTTAAAGGAGCTGAATTTCGCAAGGTTGATCTGGTTTCGGGGCGGGAGGCGATTTCGGCCGCTGCGGAAGTTGGCATTCCGCATTTTGTCTACCTGAGCGTTGCGCATCCCGCGCCGATGATGAAGGATTACATCGCAGTGCGCTGCGAATGCGAGGCGCTGATTCGCGAGCGGCAGCTGAACGCTACCATTCTGCGGCCGTGGTATGTGCTGGGCCCGGAGCATCGCTGGCCCTATTTGCTGCTGCCCTTTTACAAACTGGCGGAGATGCTGCCTTTTACACGCGAGCCCGCGCGCCGGCTGGGCCTGGTGACCCTGCGTCAAATGGTGCTGGCATTGGCTGCGGCAATCGAATCGCCGATGCAGGGGGAGCGAATTGTGGGCGTTCCGGAGATCCGCGAGGCGCAGTTAATCTTGCCGGAAGTAACCCGGGAACAAATAAGTAAGTAAGGGAAGTAACGCATTACGCAGGTTTGGCCTCACACGCCAGTGTGTTGAACTAGTGAAAAGCCTTGTCCAGAGCCTTATTTCACCGAAGGTAACCTGAATTACCGAAGCTCATGCACACGGGGAATCTTTGCGCTTGCGCTGGCAGGTGCGAAATTGAGAGTGCGATCCAACACAAGTGCGGATCGAGCCGGGCGGCAGAAAGGACCTCATGGACCGCGAGAACCAGGAAAGCATGGAAGAGATTCAGCTGCGAATTTTGCGCGTGACCGACGACCTGCGCATCATCCAGAGCGAACTCAACTGCGCTGCCATGCAAGCTCCGACCGACCCCGAACTCTTAGAGGCGCTCTCCGAACCGGCGCACATGGAATCTTTGAATGTGCTGAAATCCGTGCTCGACCAGATGCGGCATTTTCTCTGGTTCTATATGCAGGTCGTGACCAGCGACTCGGAGATGGGAGAAAAGTTTCGGCAGACGTTCCGGCTGGAAACGCCGGTGGCGCGCGCGCCGGAGGTCGACCAGCAATTCCAGAGCGCGACGGATGCGATCATGCTGCGCTACCTGGCCGATAACCGCGGACGCAAGCCGAACTAGTCGCCGCGCCGCCGGCATTTCCAGACTGTAAAATCTTGTCTCATGAATCCCGCGATGCGTTTTGCGGAGGCCGCCGACGTCGAAGCCATCGCGGCTCTGGTCAATGCGGCCTTCAATCCGGAACGTTTCTTCATTTCCGGAGACCGAACCAATCCTCAAAAAGTGGCGGCGCTGCTCGAGAAGGGGAAGTTCGTTCTCTTTCTTGAGCAGGAACGACTGGCGGGCTGCGTGTATGTCGAAGTGCGGGCCGAGCGCGGGTATTTCGGACTGCTGTCGGTGGATCCGGGGCGGCAGCGGAGCGGGATTGGCACGCTGTTGATTGCCGCTGCCGAAGAGTACTGCCGCGAGGAGGGCTGCCGCTTTATGGATCTCACCTTCGTCAACTTGCGGACGCCGCTACCCGGCTATTACCGGCGCTTCGGCTATGAAGAGAATGGCACGCTGCCTTTCCCGAAGGAGCAGACAACGCCGAATCGGCCGGTGCACCTGGTGCGGATGTCGAAGGCGTTGTAATCGTGGATCAGCTCGCCCGAGACGCCATCGCATAAAAAAGGAGCGCGCCGAAGCGCGCCCCAAGCCAGGAGGAAATTCACCACAGCAAAACTCAGCCTACTTTCCGAAGCCGGCCGACTGCATTGACTGGCGCGAGATGTCGGCCGTCGACGCAATGCCCTGCATACGGAGCTTGAATTCGTCGGCGTTCGAGGCGTTATCGAGCGCAGTGTCGTAATTGACGAGATCGGCTTGGAAGAGATCCCAGAGCGACTGATCGAAGGTCTGCATGCCATATTGCGAAGTGCCGGAGGAGATGGCGTCGCGGATGGCGCGCGTTTTTTCGGGCACAAGGATGCACTCACGAATGTAAGGCGTGTTGATCATGACTTCGACCGCCGGCACCCGGCCGTCGGCGTCGGAGCGGCGCACGAGGCGCTGGCTGACGATGGCGCGAAGCACGGCCGCGAGCTGAAGACGAATCTGTTTCTGCTCGGGCGGCGGGAAGATGGCGATGATGCGGTTGATACTTTCGACGGCGTCGAGCGTGTGCAGGGTGGAGAAAACCATGTGGCCGGTTTCGGCGGCGTGCAGAGCGGTGCCAATGGTTTCCAGGTCGCGCATTTCGCCGACGAGGATGACGTCGGGATCCTGACGCAAGCTGGCGCGGAGGGCGGCGGAGAAGGAAGGCGTATCGACTTCGACCTCGCGCTGGTTGACATAGCCCTTCTTGTCGCGATGGAGAAATTCGATTGGGTCTTCGATGGTGATGATGTGCTCGGCGCGGGTGGAGTTGATGCGGTCGACCATGGCGGCGAGCGTGGTGGATTTACCGGAGCCGGTGACGCCGGTAACAAGCACGAGGCCGCGGGGCATGTCGCAAATCTGTTCGACGACCTTGGGCAGAAAGAGTTCATCGAGGGCGCGAATTTTGGTGGGAATGACGCGGAGCACGAGGCCGACGTTGCCGCGCTGCTGGAAGACGTTGACACGGAAGCGTCCGAGGCCGGCGACGCCATAGGCCATATCGATTTCGGTGGTCTCTTTGAACTTCTGCTTCTGGCGGGCCGACATCATGCTGAAGGCCATATTCAGCATGTCTTCGGCGGAGACGCGCGGCTGATCGGTCAGAGGGAACAGTTCGCCGTCGATGCGTAGGTGGGGATAATTACCCACCTTGAGGTGCAAATCGGAGGCGCGGCGTTCCATGGCAATACGGAGCAGGTCGTCAATATTCATGTGGGCGAGATTCCGAAGACTGTAGGTATGATGACCGACGCGGGAGGTGGCGACGAGATGACGGAGGTAACGGGACCTTTGGAATAGGACTGCTACGAGCCATGAGCTACGAGCTATGAGCTAGGAGCAAACCGACTCGAGGTGGACGTAGGCTAATTTGGCGTCCTGCCGCCTTGCCCGATGGGAGGAGCGGACGGAGATTCGCAGCTCTTCTCTTGCGAGAATTGCTTGACTTAGTCCGATGACTTAGCTAATGTCATTTTCTATATGGAAGTCAATGTACACGAGGCTAAGACGCAGCTCTCGCGCTTGCTGCGGCGGGTGGCGGAGGGAGAGGAAGTGACGATTTCGCGGGCTGGGGTGCCGGTGGCGAAGTTGGTGGCGGCGCCGCCTGCCAATCGTGTGCGGCCTCTTGGTGCGATGGAAGGCCAAATATATATCTCCGACGATTTCGACGCGCCGCTCCCAGCCGATCTTTTGGCGTCATTCTATGGTGAAGAACCGAAGCGGAAGCCGTCAGCGCGCGCGAAGGCAGAGGGACGAACGAAGAAACGCGCCCGGCGATGAGATACCTGATCGACACCGTGGTCTGGCTGTGGAGTGTTGGCGAGGTGGGACGCCTTAACCAGGCAGCTCGAAACGTGCTCGCCAGTCCGGAGCATGATCTGTACTTCTCCGCCGCCAGCGTCTGGGAGATTGCGATTAAGACCAGCATCGGCAGAATGGACCTTAAGGGGCCACCCCGGGTTGTAATTCCAAGAGAGACGGACAGACAGGGATTAAGACCGCTTCCTGTGACCTACGCGCACGCGTTGGCCGTCCATGACCTTCCTCTACACCACGGCGATCCCTTCGACCGTCTGCTTGTTGCTCAGGCCCGATGCGAAGGCTTGGCTCTGATCACGGCGGATCGTGAACTGAGGAAGTATCCGGTGGAAATCTTGTGGGCCGGGCGATAAAAGGCCGCCCCTTTAGGAGCAGGACCGCACGACCCGTGCAGTCGACTAAACCGCGACCGGCTGTTTTGTTCCCACCGGGACGGGCGTGAGCCAATTGTGCGTGTCTTTCTTCTCTCCGCGCACGACGCCGTAGAATTCCTGCTGAATCGATCGGGTGATCTCGCCAGCCACTCCTTTGCCGACCTGGATTTTGTCGACGGAGCGGACCGGAGTAATCTCGGCGGCGGTGCCGGTAAAGAAGACCTCGTCGGAGATATAGAGCATCTCGCGCGGAATGCCCTGCTCGACGACGGGGATGCCGAGGTCGCGAGCGATCTGAAGGACCGAATCGCGCGTAATGCCCGGCAGCACGGAGTTGCCGAGGGGCGCGGTCTGAAGCACGCCATTGCGGACGATGAAAAGATTCTCACCGGAGCCCTCGCTGACATAGCCGTTCGCATCGAGGGCGATGCCTTCAGCATAGCCGTTGACGATGGCTTCCATCTTGATGAGCTGCGAGTTCATGTAATTGGCGCCCGCCTTCGCCATCGTCGGCAGCGTGTTGGGAGCGATGCGGGTCCAGGAAGAGACGCAGACATCGACGCCCTGGCTGGCGTCGGAGCCGAGGTACTTTCCCCACGGATAATTGCAGATATAGACCTCGGTCGGGGAGTTGAAGGGATTGACGCCCGCTTCGCCGTAGCCGCGCAGAATGACGGGACGGACGTAGCAAGGCCAGACGCCATTCTTGCCCACCAGTTCGAGCATGCCGTTGAGGATCTCATCGGCGGTGAAGGGAACTTCGATGCGGTAGATGCGGGCTGAGTTGATAAGGCGCTCCATGTGCTCCTTGGCGCGGAAGATGGCCGGGCCGGTCGGCGGAGCGTAACAGCGGATGCCTTCGAAGACCGAAGAGCCGTAGTGCACGACGTGCGACATCACATGGATCGTGGCGTCGTCCCAGTTGATGAACTTCCCGTTGTGCCAGACTTTGTCAGTCTTCTGAATGGCCATGAAAACTCCTTGTGTGCATCAAGATGCGCGGACCCGGCTGGGGGTTTCCGAAACTTCGCGGCCCGAACGTTGTAGGCGCGAAGGCTAACCGAATCGTTGGAACTTAGTCGTGCCGAGGCTTGCGCGCCAAGCTGGATGGCGGAGAACTCAGCAATCCGCAGTTTAAACCATGAGCGGGCGGGCACGAAGACGAAATGCGGCGGCGCGGGAATTTTGTTGGCTGACGATTAGTGGCGGAAGATGGTTGGGGATTTGTGGTTCTCGGCAGGAACACTTTCGGCCGGGTTGCCGGAAGTGGGCTTGGCGGGCAGTGCTGGGGCAGTGGCGGCTGGCATGGTCGCCGCATGGGTAGTTACCGCGGCCTCAGTCTTTACGCCGACCTCGTCGCCGCGGAAGTACTCTCCCTTGGCGGCGCGCATCTCAGGCATGGCGGTGTACGGCTTGGAGTAATCGTTATTCGCGTTCCAGAAGAGAAAGCCGATGCCGCCCTTTTGTTTGGCGGTCGAGACTTGTACCTCGACGTACTTTGGCGAGTAGGTTTTGGTGCGCCAGGCAAAGGCTTGCAGCCATGGGCGAATCACGACGCCGCTATCTTTTGTAATCAGTTTGAAGCGGTCCATGGACTCGCCGATGAAGTGCTCGGGCGCGTCGCCCGGCTTGGCATAGCCGTCCATGCCGAAGAAGTGCGAAGGATAGATCATGGGCGAGAGCACGTCGCAATGCTTGGCCATGGCGACGATGTCCTGGCCGGTGTGGGAAAGGTCGACCTGCCGCTGCCAGGCCATTACGCCGAAGACGTCGAGCGAGAGCAGCACGCCGGTGGGATGGATTTCGGCATAGGCGCGCTTGAGAAATTCGGCAATGACGGTGGAGCGCTGCCAGTCGGGATGCTCCATCTGGAAATTGAAGCTCGCGTCTTTCTGGTCGCCCTCGGCAGGGAAGCGGACGTAATCGAACTGCACTTCGTCGACGCCGGCTTGCGCCACGAACTTTGCCAACGCGATGTCATAGTCCTGGACTTTTTTGTTGGAGGGATCGGTCCAGACCAGCTTGCCGTTCTCGCGCCAAGGTCCGCCGGTGCGATGCGAATGGACCGCAAGTTCCGGATGAACGGTTACAAGATGCTCGTCTCGGAAAATTGCCACGCGTGCGATGGCGTGCATGTTTTGCGAATGCAAAAAGCGCACAAACTTCGGCAAATCGGAAATGTAATGTTTTTGCCCAGTAGCGAAGGGATGGTCGAAGGCGATGTTGACGATGCCGTCGCTATCCTTGATATCGAAGACGACGGAGTTGCCGCCAACCTCGCGCCAATGTCGGATAATACGCAGGCCGTGATCGCTGCCCGCCATGACCCCGGTCAAATAAACCGCGCGCACTTCGAAATCTCTTGCAACCGGCACAGACTTCTCTATAATCGGCGATTCGAGAATCCCAGGGATGAGAATCTGCTCCCCGGGTTTGAGAGACGAGCCCGGACGGTTGTTATTCGCTGAACGTATCGCCTCCCCTAGTTCACCCGAAGTGAGATATTTGGTCCGCTTAAGATACTTGCGCGCTACGGAGGGAATGCTGTCTCCGCGCTGCGCGATGTAGAGTTCGGTGCCGGGAGGCACGGCGATGGTCGCCGGAACTTGCGCCTGCCTGGCGGTTGTGGTCTGGACGGAAGCATTCTTGACGGCGGCAGAGTTGACCTGGATCAGGTGCAGGGCGTGGGGATTCTGCACCGCGGCCAAGGTTGTCGACAGGATGACAAGTCGCGTCAAGATGAAAGAGCGCAAGGCGGTGGATTGCGGACAAGACGAGCGGCGGAGGAAGTAAGGCAGGGACAAATGTTTTCTCCGAGTGAGAAACTTGCTATCCGATTGTGGAGCATGGGTAATAGCTCGTGCCAGTTACGAACGGGCCAAGGCGATTGGCAGGCGGACAAAGACGGAAACAACAGGGTACAGGGAACTCCAGTGGACTGCAAAGATTTGCTCCTAGGGAGTTTATTGACGGGATCTCGGGTTTATAAGGATTGAGCTAGACGCATCTAAACCGAGCAACAACCGGGGATTTATGGAACACCGGCAGGTTGGCGAGTGGCTTGCACAAGAGGGTAACGGGTGATGGCGAGGCATAGCCAAACACCCGGGGACGAAAAATGAGCAGCTTCCCAGAAAACTTGCACTTTCCGGAAAGGAAATCAGGACCTGAGCGAATGAGAACGAACCTTGCAACCGTGCTCGATCCCAGCCGCCGCAGCAACGATGCCCGCGACTTTGAAACCAACCTCCGCCGCAAAATTGTAGGGCAGGATCAGGCGATCGAGAAGATTGCCGAAATTTACCAGATGTTTCTGGCTGGGTTGAACGCTCCGGGCCGGCCGGTGGGCAATCTCCTGTTCCTGGGGCCGACCGGCTCCGGCAAGACTCGTGTGGTTGAGGCTGTCGCCGAGTCACTATTCGGAGACGCGAAGGCTTGCATCAAGATCGACTGCGCCGAGTTCCAGCACTCGCATGAAATTGCCAAGCTCATCGGCTCGCCTCCGGGATACCTTGGCCACCGCGAAACGCATCCTCTGCTGACGCAGGAAGCGGTCAACCAATGGCACACGGAGAAGCTGAAGCTCTCGATCCTGCTCTTTGACGAGATCGAAAAAGCCAGCGACTCGCTCTGGCAGTTGCTCCTCGGAATTCTCGACAAGGCGACGCTAACCCTGGGCGACAACCGCCGGGTCGATCTTTCGAGCTGCATCATCATTATGACGTCGAACCTCGGCGCGTCCGAGATGAACGGGTTGGTCGACGGCGGGCTAGGATTTGCCCCGAAAGCGGTGCAGGTCGACAACTCTCTCGACGAGAAGATCACGCGCTCGGCGGTAGACGCGGCGCGGCGTAAGTTCGCGCCCGAGTTCATGAACCGCATCGACAAGGTGGTCGTGTTCAAGACCCTGCGCGAGGAGCACCTGAAGCAGATCCTCGACATCGAGCTTGGCTTCGTGCAGCAGCGGGTGCTGATGGCCTCAGGTGCGCACCAGTTTGTGTTTAACTGCACGGCGGCGGTAAAGGAATTCCTGCTGCGCGAAGGGACCGACCCGAAGTATGGGGCGCGCCACCTGAAGCGGGCGATCGAACGGCATCTGGTGTTCCCGCTGGCGAACCTGGTCGCAACCGGACAGGTCAAGTTGGGCGATTTTGTGCGCGTCGACATGCTGGGCGAGAGCAAGTTGACATTTGTGAAAGAAGCGGAAGGCGCCATGGTGCCGGTGCTACTTGAGCGTTACGGAGCGGCAACGGCGATGCCGGCTGCGGCGGCTGCGCGAGCGGCGCGTCCGGTGATTGCGAAGCGTGAGTTCGGAGCTATCGAAAACAAATAAAGAGACTCGGGGCTCAAGCCCCGAGCGCCTCGTCTCCAAATTGCTGGTAGGGAACGGGACACCGCATGGGTGTCCCGAATTTTTTGCCGCGCGACGACGAAAAGAACCGCCAAAACAAAGCGGGGGCGCAAAGTCCTGCCCGTTTTAGTCCAGAGTCCTAGTCGAGAGCCAGCGCAATCTTCAAAGTTCGGCCAGCTTCGCGCGCTTCTACAATGTCTTACCCCATACCAGTCAGCAATCTCGGAGCCCCTGAGGCCTGGTGATGTCGTGCCTAAGCGGCGGCGGCATCGAGTTCTCGACAAACGCAACGCGCCCACGCTGTCGGCACCCCGGCATCACCCAAACCCCAGGGAATCTCCAAGCGGCGGCCTGATCGGGACTCGGAGTCGGAAACTTCAGCCTTTTGTGATGGGCGTCACACGGAAGCGTGTCGCAGCTACGCCGAACGGGGCGTCATGCCGCGGAAAGTTAGAGCGCATGACTTCCGTCACATTGTCTAGTAACGAGATCACATTGCAATCGCCGGATCTTGCGCAGAATGTCTGTGGAGGCTTTCTGTGTTGTTAAGGCTTGACTATGTTTCTTGTATTTTGACCATCGCATCCACCATTCTGGTGGGCCGGCGCTGCTGGGAAGGCTGGGCGCTGGCGACGGTCAACAGCGTCATCATCTGCGTTATTGGGCTTCGTACGTCGCAACTTGGATTTATTCCCGCTAACATCTTCTGCATCGCGATGAGCGCGATCAATCTGCGGTCGTGGCGCAGGATGCGGATATAGCCTCATATACCGCTAGCCTAAGAATATCGAGTTGCTCTCCATGGGCATTCGCGAGGCAGGCTTTGAAACGCCGAACGCCACGCCGGAAGTTGGCTTCAGAGAGAGGGCTTGCAATGGAAACAACCTCTACCTTTTCGTTCCCTTAAATACGCGAATTGCCGCTCGCCCATCCTGTTTATGCGCCGCTATACCGGCTGAGTTGGCTGGGTCCGAGGCGTGACTGCGGAAAGCAATGAGCTGGAACACGGATTGGCGTCGAATTCCCGTAGAATAGATATTCATCACCTCGCATGAAACGCATCGCCATCCTCGGTTCCACCGGTTCGATCGGACGCAGCACTCTTAGCATCGTCGATAGCTATCCTGACCGCTTTGAAGTGGCAACACTTGCGGCCGGCTCGAACCTTGACGCCATCTACGAGCAGGCGCTTCGCTATAAGCCAAAGGTTGTTTCGGTGGCGCAGGAAGCGGATGCGGAGGCACTCGGCGCGAAGCTGCGTTCCGATGGGCTGGCGCATATTGATGTGCTTCACGGGGTGGCTGGGACGGTTCGGGCGGCCACTCATCCTGAGGTTGATTTCGTGGTCAGCGCCATTGTGGGTGTTGCGGGGCTTGAGGCTACCTATGAGGCAGTGAAGGCGGGGAAGTCTGTTGGCCTGGCGAACAAGGAATGCCTGGTGGTGGCTGGCGAACTGATTACTGCCGAAGCCCGGCGACAGGGCAAGCCGCTGTTGCCGATCGATTCCGAGCATAATGCGGTGCACCAATGCCTGCGCGGAGGACGCATGCATGAAGTGGAGCGCGTATGGCTGACGGCATCGGGCGGACCGTTTCTGCATACTCCGCGGGAGGCGTTCGCGAATATTACGGTGGCGCAGGCGCTGAACCATCCCACGTGGAAGATGGGAAAGCGGATCACGATTGACTCGGCGACATTGATGAACAAGGGCTTTGAGGTGATCGAGGCGTGCCGCTTATTTAACCTGCCGCCGGAGCAGGTGAAGGTGATCGTGCACCCGCAGTCGACCATTCACTCCATGGTGGAATTCATCGACGGGAGCATCCTGGCCCAGGTTTCGGTGACGGATATGAGGCTGCCGATTCTGTATGCCCTGACGTACCCGGACCGGATTACCTCTGACCTTCGTTTCCCGGTCATGGACCTGCGTCACCTCGATTTCTGCCCCCCGGACATGATCAAATTTCCTTGTCTGGGCTTGGCTTATAAAAGCCTGGCTTATGAGGCGGCTGGCGGCGGAGGCACTAAGACAATTGCCCTGAATGCGGCGGATGAAGTGGCGGTGGCAGCGTTTTTGGAGGAGCAGATTGGCTTCGAGGATATCCCTCGGATCATCGAGGACGTAATAACTGCAACGCCAACAGCAAGTTTAGCGTCTATTAAAGAGGTGCTTCTGGCCGATGCTGAGGCGCGTCGTTTGGCAAACGACAAAGTAAAGCAGCGGAGCGGGCAAGCATCGCCCATCAGGGCTATTTCCTAAGGTTTTTGTAACGGGGTATTCTGGTCAATATGTCCCAGCTTCTGTCCTTCTTGCACACGGTTTACATCATGGGGCTTGTACTGGGCTTCATGATTCTGCTGCATGAATTTGGCCACTACGCGGCCGCCAAGTTTTTTGGTGTGCGGGTGGAGCAGTTTGCCATCGGCTTTGGCAAGCGCCTGATTGGCTTCCGCAAGGGCGAGACGGACTACCGCATCAATATTCTGCCGCTGGGCGGCTATGTGAAGATGTCGGGTGAGAACCCGATGGATGACCGCACGGGCGATCCGGGCGAGTTTCTGTCGCACCCGCGCTGGCAACGGTTTGTGATTGCGGCCGCTGGGCCGGCGATGAATATCCTGCTGGCAATCGCGATTTTGACCGGCGTCTACATGGTGCATTTTTCGTACCCGGCGTATATGGATGGACCGGCTGTGATCGGCTGGGTCAGCCACGACACGCCTGCCGAGAAGGCTGGAATCCAGATCGGCGACAAGATCGCGCGGGTTGAGGACATCGCGAATCCGACCTGGGACGACATTTATCGCAAGGAAGCGCTGAGCCCAAACCTGCCGCTGCATTTCACGATCGAGCGCGAGGGCAAGGCGTTTAGCGAGGAAATTACGCCGAAGCCGACGGGATCGCACGAGTACGGCGACATTGGCTGGCTGCCGAAAGAGGCGGACGCGGCGGTGGTGACGACGGTGGAGCATGGCATGCCTGCGGAGAAGGCCGGCATGAAGGTTGGCGATGTAATTGAAACAGCCAACGGAAAGCCGATTCCTGAAATTGAGGCGCTGGTTGAATTGCTGAGCCAGACCAACGATCGCCCGTTACAGATCGTGGCACTGCGCGACGGCAAGCCGATGACGTTCAATCTGCAACCGGTGCTGGCGCCGGCGGGGCCGTCGGCGGAACCGCGATATCGCATTGGGGTGGCGAGCGAGCCGCCGATGAAAGTGGTAAAGCTCGACTTTCCGCAGGCCTTCAGCCGTTCGCTCGACGACAACAAGAAGAGCTCATTCCTGATTCTCGAGTTGCTGCGCAAGATGGTGGAGCGCAAAGTTTCACTGCGGCAGGTGGATGGGCCGATCGGCATTGGGAGCGCGGTAGGGGCGGCGGCGCGCGAGAAGGGCTGGTCTCCGCTGCTGGAGATTACGGCCGCCATCAGCTTGAATCTTGGGATCATGAACCTGCTACCAATTCCGATCCTGGACGGCGGCGTGATTCTGCTGCTGATCATCGAGAGCCTGATGAAGAAAGACATCAGCCTGGCGATCAAAGAGCGGATTTATCAGGCGGCGTTTGTGTTCCTGGTGCTGTTTGCGGTGATGGTGATCTATAACGACATCGTAAAGCAGTTGCCGGGGACGCACTTCTAGGAGAGCGGGCGGAGTTGTGTACTGACTAGTAAATGTATACTTTGTGGTCAACAAAATCTGTGTTTCGTAAGAAGTAAACAAGATTTTTTCGAGATCACCAAGTGGTTAATGGTTTTCCTGGTCGCTTGTTTTAATTAACTCCTTTGCAATCATCTTATTACCTGGAATTTCGCTCCAAATGAGCTGTCAATAGGCAGGAATTACTCGATTGCGGGTAAGTCGATGACTACGAAGGAAATATAATCCCGCAAAACGTGTCTGGTTATTCCCGGAAATGTGATCTCGAGGTATTGCGGCAAGTGAAAAGGCGCGGCTTGGATGCCGCGCCTTTCTTATTGTGCATGGACCGGTTCGGGTGATCGGGTCATCGGGTAATGCGAAAACAGGCCCCGGCTTGGAATTGGGGAATTTCCCGTCTGTCCCCGCATTTCCTTCGGCGAGTTACTTCTTGCCTCCGCGGTATTATGTATTCGTCTAACACCCGCGCCCGAGCGAGGCAGGTTAGGCGCGAAGCCGAGAGGGCTCAAACGATGCATTTAGCAAAGTCGCCGCTGGCGCCCATAGCTGTTTCCGTTTCTCTTCTTATTCTGTTCGCGGTCATCGCGGGTGCGCAGACGGAGGCTGTGCTTTTCAGCTTTGCCAACGACGGCTCGAATGGTATGAGCCCGGAGGGGGCTTTGGTTTTCGATGCAGCGGGAAATCTCTACGGCACGACATCCAGCGGCGGCAGGGAGGAAGGTTGCGGGCAAAACTGTGGAACGATCTTCGAGCTATCACCTTCTGTAGGTGGCGGGTGGGCGCAGCAGGTTCTTTATGAATTTAGCCCCCCGATGGCTATGTACCGGCAGCGGGCGTGGCGTTTGATAAATCCGGCAATCTTTACGGCACAACTTATGTGGGCGGTGCTAACGATTGCGGCGTGGTCTTCGAGTTATCTCCCCAAGCCGGCGAAACGTGGACGCAGAAGGTGCTCTACAGCTTCACCGGTTCCCCCGATGGCTGCGAACCCGAAAGCGGAGTGATTTTCGACGCCGCCGGCAATCTTTATGGCATGACCGCGTTTGGTGGCAACCCAACGTGTCCTACATTTCCTTTCAGTTGCGGGATCGTTTTTGAATTGATGCCCCAGCCCGACGGATCATGGAAGGAAGAGATCCTGCACAGCTTCTCTAACGCACGGCACGATGGGTATAACCCCTGGTCTGCCGGTTTGGTTTTCGATGCCATCGGCAATCTTTATGGGACTACCTCAGCAGGCGGCTCATACCAAACAAAGACCGGGTTCGGAGGTACAGTATTCGAACTATCGCCAAAGAAAAAAGGCCGTTGGTCCGAGAAAATCCTGCACAGCTTTGGCCACAAAAAAGATGGCACCTACCCCCAAGGCAACCTTGTCTTCGATGCGAACGGCAACATCTACGGCATGACGTACGCGGGCGGCGCAAATAGTTACGGCACGGTGTTCGAATTGTCACCGAAGGTGTCCGGCAGGGGATGGATCGAAAATGTGATCCATAGGTTGAACTACAACGGGGTAGACGGATATGAGCCGCACGGCCCCAGCTTGATTATCGACGCTGCGGGCAATCTTTACGGGACGACCAACCTGGGCGGAACTGCCGATGGCGGAATAGTGTTCGAATTAACTCCCGGGCAGGGTGGCGCGTGGACCGAGGAAATTCTGCATAACTTCTCCTTCAACGATGGGGATGGGAACGACCCTTCTTCGGGATTGATCTTCGACTCCGCAGGAAATCTTTACGGTACAACGATTGTTGGCGGTGCCTATAATGGCGGAACAGTGTTTGAAATCTTGCCCTAGAGATCCTCGTGGATAATGCGGGGATATCGAAAAACTGATAATTCCACGTGAGTGTCGATCCGGTGATCGTTGGAGTGAATGTATGTCGCTTCACGGAGTCTGGTGTTGTGGCAAGTGAAATAAGCGCGGCTTGGATGCCGCGCCTTTCTTATTGTGCGTGGGCCGGTTCGGGTGATCGGGTCATCGGGTAATGTGAAAACAGACCCGGCTTGGAATTGGGGAATTTCCCGTCTGTCCCCGCATTTCCCCGCATTTCCAAGTGGAGAGATACCACTAGTGCGGAGGGAAACCCGGCAGCACAGGGAAGAACAGGTTGTACCGATTGCTAGACGATTCACGAAGCGACGCCAAGCTGGTTGGGCGCTGGTGGCGCTCGCGGCGTTGGGGATAATGCGGGGACAGACGGGATATGCTTCAATTTTTTGGCCCAATCTGGGAATGTTGAGTCCCTGAGCCCGGCCAGAAAATCCAGAAACCCTGTCGGCAGAGCGGGACGTTTCTGCTAACTTTCAGGAATGGCTCGATTCCCGCGCGTCGTCGTGCTCGACGTCCCTCATCATGTTACGCAGCGGGGCAATGCCCGACAAGTGATTCTGGCGAGCGAAGCGGATCGCGCGACCTATCTGGGGTTACTGCGACGGTATTCGCAACTTCATGGTCTGGCGCTGCTGGGGTATTGTCTGATGCCGAATCACGTGCATTTGATCGCGGTTCCGCGCCGTCCGGAGGCCCTTGCACAAGCGCTCAAAGAGGCGCATGGGCGCTATGCCGCATACTGGAATGCGCGGCAGTCGTCGAGCGGCCACGTCTGGCAAGGGCGATTCTATTCCTGTCCGCTGGATGAGGTGCATCTGTGGAGGGCGCTGCGCTACGTGGAGTTGAACCCGGTGCGCGCGGGGATGGTGGCGACGGCGGAAAGGTGGAGATGGTCGAGCGCGGGAACCCACTGTGGGGCGGCGGGTCCGGACGCGATGCTGGAGATGGAGCGATGGCGGAAACGTTGGACGGCGGCCGAGTGGGCTGCGTTTCTTGGGGTGGCGGAGACGCCCACCGAGATAAGCGAAATACGCAGGTCGACGTACACGGGACGTCCGCTGGGGACAGAGGAGTTCGTGTCGGCGTTGGAGGAATCGACGCAACGTCCCCTGGCGGCGCGAAAGGCGGGCCGACCCAAGAAGGCTGCGGGCGATAGCGCACAGGCGGGGCTTACGTTTGTGGCTTGAGAATTAGGGAATGTCCCGTCTGTCCCCGAATTTAAATTTAGAAACGGATATGGGCCACAACCTGGATCTGGCGCGGCGTCGACTGGCCCTGAGAAGTACCGAAGTCGCCCGAACTCATATCGCTGATTGGAGCCGTGAGGTTGACGCGGTTGAAGAGGTTGAAAAATTCTCCACGTAACTCGAACACTCCCCCTTCTCCCAATTTAGGCAGTTTGAAGCTGCGCTCGACGGTCATATTGACGACGGCGAAGCCCGGCCCGTCGTAGGTGTTCCTGCCCAAATTTCCTTCTTGCCCGAGCGCCGGAACAGGGAAATCGGCTGCTTCCTGCGCGCCGGGCGTGCCGGGAAATAGACCGGTGAGGAAACGGGAGCGGCTGGCGCCGCTGATGTGGTTGCCGAAGGCGGGAGTGTTGGGCTTGTCGTAGTCGAAGCCGTCGGCATTGTAATCGCCGCCGCTGTTACCGACGACCTGGCAACTCGGAGTAATGGTGGTGGAGCAGGAGGGATCGTTCCACACCGGGCCGAATGCGGCGCTGGTATAGACGCTAAAGGGCTGGCCGGACTGCAGAATAATCACGGGAGCGAGCGTCCATCCGCTAGTGAATTTACGGGCAAGACCGTTGCCGACGCCGGGGACGTCCCAGGCCAGGTCACCCGAGAAGCGTTGCCGGGAATCGAAGTTGGCGCGGCCGTACTGGGCGCTGACATGTTGCGCGTCGAAAATATTTTCGGCGCCGCCGTTTCCGTTGTCGTTATCGTTGCTGCTGGTGTAATCGAGCGACTTGCCCCAGGTGTAAATTCCGTGAGCTGTCCATCTCCTGGTGAAATGCTTGGAGACAGAGAATGCGGCCAGATTGGAATTGGCAACGCCGTTGGAGCGGCCATAGGTGACCGCCGCAAAAGTGGGGTTGAGCCGGTCCTGATTGCCTTGATTCAGAATCAAATCGCCAGCGAAGCGGTTGACGTCCGTCTGAATGAAGAGGTGGCGGCTGGCTGTGCCCATGTACGTCGCTTCGAGAACGAAGCCGGCAAGCCGGTGCTGAAGACCGAGGGCCCAGCTATGGACCAAGGGAGGTTCTAGTTTAGGATCGATTCCGCCGACGCTGATCTGAGATCCTTCCAAGCCGCCATTGGGAGTAACTATATAAGTTAGTCCCGGAGGGGGCGCAAATCCCTGTGCGCCACCCTGATCCGTCGTGCTGCTAATGCCATAAGAGAAGCTGCTTAAGGTGACGCCCGAAGTATAAATGCTGACATAGGGATCGGCGTAGTCCGGCGGGTTAGTGCGCATATTGTTGACATAGGAGTATTCGCCGACTTTGTCGCTGAACTGAGCATAGCCACCGCGAAGGGCGGTATTGCCGTTGCCAAAGACATCCCAGGCGAAGCCGATGCGTGGAGCGAGGCGGTATTGCGCGGATTTGGTAGCGATTCCATTACTGCCGCGAACCTGCATGCTGCCATTGGTAACCTGCTCGGCGAAGGACGCTCCCGTGCCGGGAGTGAAAAAAGCGATCGGCTGGTGGCCGTTCTCGACGGTGGAAAGATGTCCGTAGTAATCCAGGCGGACGCCGAGGTTCAAGGTCAGGCGGCGGGTCAGTTTCCAATCGTCCTGGGCATAAGGTGCGACGTAAAGCATCAGGACGCGCTGATAGAGGTTGTGGGCCACGCCAGTGGTTTGGACATCGACGATGGGTCCGCTTTGGGATGCGGGCTGATCGGCGGCAAAGTCGACGAGATTGTTAAACCAGAAGAAGGGACGATCCTCGCCGTTGGTGAAGTTATCCATATCCTGAAGGCGGTGAACATCAAGGCCGAAATGGAAGCTGTGAGGACCATGCGTCCAGGTAATGGTGTCGCGCACGAGGAAGTTGTTCTGGATCCAACCGGAGGGTCCCCATTGCCAGAAGCCATCGTCTAAGCCTTCGACGCCGGCGTTGGGCAGAAGCGGTACTTTGGCCGGTTGGCTTCCGGTCAAGCGGTTGTAGGCAAAGCCGAATTCATTGAGTACGGTCGGGGAAAAAGTGTGCAGGTAATCAACCTTATTGTAAAGAGTGGAGTTCGGGTTGATGTAGGAATAGGTGGGGCGAGCATCGACATTCTCGCCGTGCGTAGTATTTCGGAACATGCTGTAAAAGAGCTTGTCGGTGTCGCCGCGGAGATTGTGGTCGATACGCAGATGTCCCTGGAAACCATTGTTGGTTGCATCCGTCGGAATCGACTCGTAGGCTTCGGCAATCATGTCGGTGGGAATGTTGGGCGGGGTGTAGGGGGTGGGGTAGTTTTGTTCGATATATCCAACCGTCATTGTGTAGGGTGAGGTATTTGGATTGACGAACAGGGCGGGCGGCGCTGCCTGGAAAAAGCGAGTAGCCATGGAATTCGGATAATTCTGGATGACGTAGTTTTCGAAGTCCTGGGTCTCCAGCATGTCGTTGGTGACGCCACCGAGAATACTTCTCATCCAGAACAGTGAACCGAAGAAGAAGGTCTTGTCCTTGAAAATCGGGCCGCCAATGGTGCCGCCGAAATCGTTGCGAATGGTTTTGGGGATGTAGGTTTGCCATTCGTTGCGAGCGGAAAGAACATTGTCAAAGTGCATCTCGGAGAGGCTGCCGTGAAATTTGTTGGTGCCTGATTTTGTAAAAATCTCGATGAGAGCGCCGCTTTGGACGCCCTTATCGGCGGAAAATGTGGAAGCGGTAACCTTCATTTCGGCAACCGTGTCGGGTTCCGGCGTGATATTGACGACGCCATCGCGGGAGTTGCCATTCACGGTAGTTCCATCGACCTGGTACTCATTCATCTCCTGACGCTGTCCAGCGGCATTGATCTGAAAGCCGGCTTCGGAGGCGAAGGGGGTGACGCCAATGGAGCCGGCGGCGCCGATGCTGCCGGAGGCATCGCCCAAGCCGGTGACGCCGGGGGCAAGGGTCGCGACGGCGGCATAGATGTTCTCGCCGATCATGGGAGAATCCTCCACCGTCTTCTGCTCGAGGGTGCGGCCGACGTTGCCGCGGGTGGTATCGACGGTTTCGGCGTCGGCGGTGACTACGAGGCTGGTGACCTGTTCGCCGATGGCCAGCTTGGGATAGAGGGTGCGCACCTGACCGCCTTCGAGCTTGATGTCCGATTGCACCCAGGTCTTGAAACCCTCCGCCTTCACCTCAGCGCGGTACACACCCAAGGGTAAATTTCGTATGTGAACATATCCCTCGCCATTCGATACGGCGGATTGCTGGACCTGCGTGTCCTGATTGGTGATGGTGACGGTGGCGCCCTGGATGGCGGCGCCGGTGGGATCAGTGACGGTCGCTTCGAATCCGCTGCTGTACTGGGCGGCGGCGGGAGGGGCGATAAGAATTCCCAGAACAACCAGGGCAAGAAGATAACGGGAAAATGACCTCGAAGAACACACCATGGTGAATTGCCTCGCGATTTATTGAAAGCTTTTAATAGGGCTATTTCGGATGCTAGTTCCGATTTTTCGCGATTGTCAAGGATGTGTGACCCAAGCCCGGACCGGGGCCACGGGGCACACGAAGGGAACTCCGATCCACTGGCCAAAGCAAGAGCGTTAACCACGAAGGACGCGGAGGTACGCGAAGGAAATGACCGGCAAAGCGGGATGTATTCACGGGTCAACTGCTAAAATAGAAACACTTATGGCTGAAATTGTTCGCAGGAAGACGTTTACCGCTACGATTGGAGCCGGACTGGGGAATCGGGTTCGGGTGGGGAGCGATGCACCGGTTATGGTGCAGTCGATGACGAACACCGATACGGCGGATATTGCGGGAACGATTCAGCAGACGGCGGCGCTGGCGCGGGCGGGCAGTGAAGTTGTGCGCGTGACCGTGAACAATGACGAGGCGGCGAAGGCGATTCCGTATATCGTCGAGGGGCTGGCGCGGATGGGCGTGCGGGTACCGATCGTGGGCGACTTCCACTACAACGGGCATCTGCTGCTGACGAAATATCCCGAGTGCGCGGAAGGGCTGGCGAAGTATCGGATCAATCCGGGGAACGTGAGCGTGGGGCGGAAGAATGACGACAACTTCCGGACGATGATTGAAGTGGCGGTGAAGTATCAGAGGCCGGTGCGGATCGGGGTGAACTGGGGCTCGCTGGACCAGTCGCTGCTGACGAAGATGATGGACGAGAACTCGCGGCTGGCCGAGCCGAAAGATGCGCGCGAAGTGACGATGGAAGCGATGGTAGTGAGCGCGCTGAATTCGGCGAAACTGGCCGAGCAGTACGGGCTGCGGCCGGACCAGATTATTTTGAGCGCGAAAGTCAGCGGCGTGCAGGATTTGATCGATGTCTACCGGCAACTGGCGGCGCGGTGCCAGTATCCGCTGCACCTTGGGTTGACCGAGGCGGGCATGGGCGCGAAGGGCATAGTGGCGTCGAGCGCGGCCATGGGCGTGCTGTTGCAGGAAGGCATCGGGGACACGATTCGCGTCTCGCTGACGCCGGCTCCGGGCGGCGACCGGACGGAAGAAGTTCGCGTGGCGCAGCAGATTTTGCAGTCGCTCGGCATTCGCAGTTTTACCCCGCAAGTTACGGCATGCCCCGGATGCGGGCGGACGACCAGCACCTTCTTCCAGGAGATGGCACAGCAGATCCAAACTTATCTGCGCGAGCAGATGCCGGTGTGGAAAGGCCGCTACACGGGCGTGGAAGAGATGAAGGTGGCGGTGATGGGCTGCATCGTGAACGGGCCAGGCGAATCGAAGCACGCGAATCTAGGCATCTCACTGCCGGGAACTTTTGAAGAGCCGAAAGCGCCGGTGTATGTGGATGGACGATTGTTTACTACGCTAAAGGGCGACCATATTGTGGCCGAGTTCATGAAGATTCTGGATGAGTATGTGGACTCGCACTACGCCGCGCGAGAAAAGGAAGAAGTCGGAACGCGGTAAGGCGGTAGTTGCCGCGGATGCAATTTCGTTTTTATCGAGTGGATTGCGCGGCTATGCGATGGGATGTGCCGGTCGTGGCCTTGGCAATACTTGGCATAATCCTGAGTGGCCCGTGGCGAAGCGCCCTCTAGAGACCGATCGGGGAAATGCCGTAGGCGGCGGCAATTGGTCTGCCGCAGCGTGAATACCCGATCTGCTCCCGATAACAACCGAACATAGGAGCAACACCTCGCTTCCACCACTCAGGAGTTACTCGCGAATTGGTCCAAGTTACAAGTGGGGTAAGAGAGGTGCGGAACAGATCGGGGTCCAGATTTTCATCAGCGAGGCGACATACTCTCGGCCTTCTCTTGCAGTTCCGCCCAGCGAGCATAGAGCGCGTCCAGTTCCTGGTGTGCCGCTTCCATCTCGGCCTGAGCGGCTAGAAGCTTGGGTCCATCGCTGGCAATCGCCGGATCTTCCAACGCAGTCCGTTTGTTTTGCAGATTCTGCTCGGCATCCGTAATACGTTGCTCAATGCTCGCATATTCGCGTGCTTCGAGATATGAGAGTTTCTTTTGCGGTTGTACCGGCGGAGCCGAGGAACCGGCCGCCACTTTGGACTCGCTCTCGTTTCCGGAGCGCCAGCGTTCGGCCTGCGCGGTTTCCCATTGCCAGTAGTCGGCAAAGCTTTCTGCCTTACCTTGACCATCCAATCCAAGTACCACGGTAGACACGCGATCCAAAAGATAGCGGTCATGGGTGACCAGAACGAGAGAGCCGCGGAATTCGAGCAGGCTTTGTTCGAGGATCTCTAAGGTAGGGATGTCGAGATCGTTAGTGGGCTCATCCAGTAGAAGAACGTCCGCCGGCTGCAACATCAGCTGAGCAATCAGCACGCGCGCGCGTTCGCCTCCGGAAAGCCGCTCGACGGGCTGGTCGAGTTGTTCGGCGCTGAACAGGAATCTCGCGGCCCAGGAGGCGACATGAATGACGCGATCCTGATAGACGACGGAATCCCCGTCCGGAGCGAGGGCGCGGCGCAGGGTCAAGCTCAGATCGAGTCGACGGCTTTGGTCGAAATATACGATGCGCAGCCAGTCAGCACGCCGAATTTCGCCGCGCGCGGGAGCAACTTCGCCAAACATCATGCGCAATAGCGTTGTCTTCCCGCTCCCATTCGGCCCTACCATGCCAACCCGCATCCCAGAGGAGACGATAAAGTTCAGCCCTTCGAATAGTTTGCGGTTTCCAATCTCGCAAGTGACATCCTCCAGTTCAATCAACCGCTTGGTCCTGCGTTCCGTTGCCGAGAAATCAATTTGTGCGCTAGCGCTACGAGTTCTGCCAGTCAAGTCGGCAAGTTCGGTCATCAGCTCACCCGCTTTATCGATACGGGCTTTGGATTTTCGCGTACGCGCTTTGGCTCCGCGCCGGAGCCACTCAATTTCGGAATGAACCAGGTTTTCCAGAGCTTCCTGACGTTTTGACTGCGCGTGCAGGAATTCTTCTTTCCTCTCCAGGAAGGTGCTGTAACTGCCCTGCACTCCCAGCAAACCCTCGGGATAGACCCGGCTAAGCTCGGCCATGCTGGTTGCGACATTTTCGAGAAAGTACCGGTCGTGGCTCACGATCACGCTGGCAAATGGCGCCTGCCGCAGGAGATCCTCGAGCCACTCAATTCCGGCGAGGTCCAGATGATTCGTAGGCTCATCGAGCAAAAGAACATCGGGCTCCTGAACCAGAGCCTCCACGATTGCCAGACGCTTCTGCCAGCCTCCGGATAATGAGGCGACCTCCAGCTCGAGGTCCTCAAAACCCGCCCGGCCCAACGTCTCCGCAAAGTGAGTGGCGCGCTCGGCTGCTGCTGTTGCCGACCGTTCGATCGCTCTCTCGACAACTGTCCGAACCCGCGCTCCAGCGGCAAACCTCGAGTCCTGTTCTACGTAACTGAGTTGCAAGCGCCTTCGTATGGCCACTGCACCGCTGTCTGGCTGTTCCGTTCCCGCCAGAATCCGCATGAGTGTGGATTTTCCGGAGCCGTTCGGGCCGATCAGCCCAATCCGATCGGACTCTGAAACCGTGAAAGAGACTTTTTCAAAAAGCGGCTTCGCTCCAAACGCTTTTGAAATATTTTGTGCGTTAATGATCGGCGGCAACGGCGACTGTCCCCCAGCACTTTCGAGGTTATCACCGAAATACGCAGAGGCAACCTGGGACAAGAGATCGATACGTTCCTCTATCGTTGGCGCGGCTACCATTACTTCACAATGCACATCCAGTTCTGCGAACACAACGAGGTCGTGGACTGAGTTCCGGGAGAGAGTGCCAGACAAGATACGCTAATGACAGTACGAAACATTAAATCCACGCCAACTTCTTGGATTCAAGTCGGACCTTCGCGATGATTGGCGTAACATCCCCATAACGCTCAAATCCCCCGAGAAGAGGCACACAAAGAGCGCAAAGTGGCCTGATAGTGGGGTCCCCCTTGTAAACACGGTAGCGCCGAGCGCTGAAAAAGGGCCGATTTCGATTTCTCGGCCCTTTCCCGTTTTTATCTGCTTTCGGTCAGATGTTAGCTCACGGGGTAACTGTGAGCTTCACCTTTGTCTTCTTAGTCAGCGTTCCAGCGGAGCCGGTTATGGTGATAGTCGACTTCCCGGTAGCTGCCCCGGCGCCCACCGTCAACGTCAAAGTGCTGGTGGATGTGGTTGGGTTGGGGTTGAACGCCGCCGTTACTCCGCTCGGCGCTCCGGTTGCGCTTAGCGTGACCGCCTGATCGAAGCCACCCGTTGCCACAACCGTGATTGTGCTGGTTCCACTGCTGCCTTGGGCAATCGTCAAGCTGCTGGGCGAAGCGGTCAGGGTAAAGCTGCCGATCGCATTCACCGTCAGCGTGATCGTGGTGGTTGCTTTAAGGCTGCCCGAGGTCCCGGTAATGGTGATGGTGGACGTTCCCTCCTTGGCCGTTTTGCTTGCCGTGAAAGTCACGACGCTGGTCGGGAATGCCGGATTCGGATTGAAGTTAGCTGTCACGCCCTTCGGCAAGGCCGAGGTGGTGAAGGTTACGTTGCTGTCAAATCCGTTGACGGGAGTAACTGTGATGGTGCTCGTACCGGAAGCTCCGCCCCTGGCAATGGTCACCGAACTCGGCGAGGCCGAGAGGGAGAAGCTCTGCGCCAACTGATTCACAGTAAGTTCGATCAGCGTGGTATTGGTGAGACCTCCCGACGTGCCCTGAATCATGACCTGGTAGTTGCCGGGGGTCGTGCTGTCGCTGACCGTAAGAGTCAGCGTGCTGCTGGTGTTGGCAGGATTCGGACTGAACGCAGCGGTCACGCCGCTGGGCAGATTGAGCGCTGAAAACGTCACACTGCCCGTGAAGCCGTCCTGCGGAGTGATGGTTACGGTGGTCGTTCCCTGGCTGCCCTGCGTAACTGAAACGGTGCTCGGACTCGCCGACAAGGTGAAATCCGCGCTGGTCGGCGCCAGTGCATTGATCACAGCGGCGCCATTCGGGCTGCCCCAGCCGGCGCACATGTTGTAACCGGCTACGCAAGGAAATGTACTGGCGCCGCCGTTGTCGGTGATGTCGTGGAAATTGACGTTGTTGTCGCTCTCACTCAGCGCATAAATGAATGGAGCAAAGAACCCGGCCGGCGGATCGTTATGGGCTGCCGCTTGTTCATTGGCCAGAGCAGTGTATCCAGCCCACATGGGAGCGGCAAAACTCGTCCCACCGTATGCGTTTTCGGTGCAACCACTCAACCCCGTTTGGTCGGCGCAGACGTAGAAGCTGAACTGCGAGTTGGCGGCAACGTCGGGAACGTCGCGATAGGTTGTGGAGCATTCTCCACCCTCACTGGCACACACGGTGGCTGCCTCCAGTTGCCAGGACGGGAGATCAACCGAGGTTCCCCAGCCGCCGCCACCGTAGGCGACACCGTCATAAGACCAGTAGGTTTCCGAAGCCCAGGCGCCGCCCGGACCGGTTGTGGTCAAACTGGTGCCACCGACGCCGATGATATATTGAGAATTTTCCGGCCACGGAGACTGTCTCGTATAGCCGCCGCTGTCGCCAGCCGCTACAAAAAAGGACTGGCCTTGCGCCGCCATCTTCTCGAAGTAGGGATCATCCTCATTAGCGTTGCCAAAGTCGTACCACGAACAGCCGAGGGCCAAAGGCAACGGCGAATAGCTAGACATGCCGGACAAAATCGCGGTCCCAGAGCTGCCCACGAAGACAAATATGTTGTTTACGCCAGGAGCCATACCGCCAGCCTGCGTGATGTCGAGGGTTTGTTCCGTATCGTCACAGTTCTGGTTAGCGTAGCAATTGACGCTTGAGCCATCCGTGGAAACACCGACGACATTGAAGGTGTAGGTTTGGCCTGCGCCCTGGTAGTAGGTGTTGACGTCCTGGATATCAAATCCGAGTTCCTCGAACAACCCGATGTTCTGGCCGGCGCCAGTAAGAGCCGTTCCGCCATAATAGGCCGCCCTCATGTCGCTGCCGCAGAAGGACTGCCCCGGGCAGGAGCCGGTAGTGGCCTGGGCGACGTTGCCGTCCAGCTTGGGATCTCTGCGAACCAGCGCGCGCTTCGGGATCAGATAGTTGTCCAAACCCGAAACGTGCCAGAGCTGCATGGGGAGATCGGCGGTGGGCTCGCGATCGGGCGAGAAGAAGGTGCGGTTCTCGGTGGGGTCTTGGTAAAGGCCGATGCTCACATGGAAAGCCTGCTCAATGCTTGCAACCGATGCCGTGAACTGAACGTCCATGGAATCGCGGGAGCCGCCGGTCACGGTAAAACCGCTCGCTTTCGCGAAAGCGATCAGGGAGTCGTAATCGTTCTGGCTGGGCCCAAACCGGGCGGTGAATTCTTTCGGCGTCACGAAGTGCCGGTAGGCGGGGCTGGTGGGATCATAAACTTCGTGCAGAAATTCTTCTAAGGCTGCGCGATGGCGCATGGCCAGCACGATGTCGAAGTGCAGGGTTTGAGTTGCGGGGAGCTGGCCGACAAGTTTTGCCTCCCCATTGAGAACTGGGCCAGGCACATGACTGGATAGGAACGTTTTGGATTGCGCCTGGCAAACGATACTGGCGAGCGCCACGAGCGCAACGAACACGAGCAGGGATCCACCTAACTTCCGAACCATAATTCCTCCTGGGAATACGCTTGAAGAGTTTCACGATGGCAGCATGACGGCGGACATCATGTCGACAATGGTGCGAATGTCCAGTCCGACCGCAACCGGCTTCTGGGGTGAGAAGCACGCCTAGTGTAATCCCCTATGGCCCATTCACAAGATCTTGAGCCACTTTTCTTGGTTTCCCGTGTCACCAGTTTGCACAAATGTGTAGGAATTTTGCACCTTTCTTCTCTCAGTCTCGGAGCCTCAGGTTCCTTTCTGGCTTTCTCTTCCCCGTCGGTGCATTCTTCCCAAGCTCCTCGATGGTTCACCAACAAGGCTTGTTTCTTGGCAACTGCGCCATTTTGGACGAACGTTGTGTCAGCTGGTGAAGAATCTCGATTTCAATTCTCCGGCCAACCAACATCCGCGAGATTACACTCATTGGCCTGGCAAGGAGCCAAAAACCGACTGTCATCCTCCCAGAGCGGAAGCGTGACCATACAGGTATGCTATCCTCTCCGTTCGCATCCAACGAAAAACGAGGGGGTACCAATGAGTCTGGAGTCGATAAGAGAGGCAATCAAAGAAGAAATTTCAAAACTGAATCAAGTGCTTCAACTGCTTGAGGGCGGAGCAACAACGGCTGCAGCAGCACCGGGACGAAGGATGTCCGCTGCGGCACGCGCACGTATCGGAGCAGCCCAGAAAGCACGGTGGGCAAAGGCGAGAGGTCAGGCACCGAGGCCGAGAAGGAAACTATCAGCGGCTGGTAGGGCGCGCATTGCAGCCGCTCAGAAGGCGCGATGGGCCAAGATCAGGGCAGCGAAGAAATAGACTTCAACCCCGGTCCTTCAATGGACCACCTGCGGGCAACAGTTGGATACAGGCTACCCTCCGACTTGAGTAGACTCCGCCGGAGGGCTACTCACTTGACGTCCCCATGACTCGGAAGAGTCTTGGGGCGTTCTTGTTTTCGTGCGTTGGTGCAATGATCACGGGGAATCGCGGGCGCGTCGCTAAGTCTGCCCAAAATTCCTGCTCTCTTTCAGCTTTACAAGCACGTGAATCCAAGAGGTCATGAGGCCCGTCGCTCTACTGCCCACAAACAGATGCGACAGCAATCCGGATGGCGAAACGGTGCGGACATATTGGGAACTAAGCCCTGCGCGATGCCGCTGATGTATTGGGAGGACTGAAAATTCCAGCGGGGTCCCTAAAAAGTCCCCAAAGTCGGAGGATGTGCAAAATGCAGCGGTACAGTAAGCCCAAGAAAGAAATGGCTCCTCAGGTAGGACTCGAACCTACAACCCTCCGGTTAACAGCCGGATGCTCTGCCATTGAGCTACTGAGGAGTGATGCGCACCGTTCACCAACTTGAGCGCTCTGAAAATCATATCAGAGCGTGCATCCGATTGGAAACAACGTCTCGCTCCTCGACAAATCTTCGGTGTCGAGCTGATTCTGGCCTTCCATTCGAATTCCCGCCTCAGCAAAGCCCAAAACCTAATCCCACTCTAACCGCCGCCCCGTCGCCCGCGCATGCGGCCAGTCCGCACATTCTCCACCGCTCCCGCTCTTTCTCCCCAGTCTGCCGCCCGTTCCTCCCGCCGCGTTCTTTCCGCCACGTTCTTTCCGTGCCATCGCCGTCTTCCCGCCAAACTTCACGAGGCCGCGCATGCGCAACTGGCTCGACACAGTTGCAAACCCGCGGCCTCGCGCTTGTCATCGTTCGACCCACTTACCATATTCCCGCTCGCCCGTCCCGCGAAGATTACCAACGTTAAATGGCTTCATCCCTGGGCCATCTCCCTCCGGCCAGTCTGCTAACCTATTTCTCAGTGTCCCGTCCACAACCATGGTCCACACGACTCGTGAGGTGTTTATGCTCGGAGGTCCCCGTTTGTTGATTGCCTTCTTCCTTCTTTTCACCGGCCTCGCTGCCATGGCCATCGCCGCCGATGCGCCCTCATCCTCCGTTCCGCCGAAAGCCAAAATCGCGCCCGTCGAAGACACGATCAACGGCCACAAGATCGTCGATCCCTATCGCTATCTCGAAAATCCAACCAATCCCGACACCGAGCGTTTCGTCGAAGAAGAACTTGCCTACACCCGCTCTATGCTCGACCCGCTCCCCGGCCGCGACAAAATCAACGCCCGCCTCGAGCAGCTCCTCGCCATCGGCGTCGTCGGGGCGCCGCAAATGGGCGGCAAATACTACTTCCACACCCGCCGCGATGCCGGCCAGAATCAGCCTCTTCTTTATGTCCGCGAAGGCCTCCACGGCGAGGACCGCGTCCTCATCGACGTCAACAAGCTTTCCGCCGACGCCACCGTCGCCCTCGACTGGTGGTTTACCTCCGACGACGGCAAGTATGTCGCCTACGGCACCTCGCTCAGCGGCTCCGAAGAGAGCACGCTCCACATTCTCGAAACCGCCACTGGCCGCATTCTCCCCGACGTCATCGATCGCACCCGCTTCGCCAGCCTCGCCTGGCTCAAAGACGATTCCGGTTTCTACTACACGCGCCATCCGCGCAAAGGCGATGTTCCGGCGGGCGAAGAGGTCTATCACGTCAAGCTCTTCTTCCATCAACTCGGTTCCGACCCTGCCAAGGATCCTCTCATCTATGAGGACAAACGCAATCCGCAGAACATTCCGACCGTCACCATCTCCGACGACGATCGCTGGCTCCTGATCAATGTTGAACAAGGCTGGTCGAAAACCGAAATGTTTTTGCAGGATCGCCACGCCGGCCCCAATGCCACTCCCGTCGAGATGACCACCGGCAAAGAATTTCTCTACGGCGGCGACTTCTTCAAGGGCAAGATTTACATCACCACCAACGAAGATGCTCCCCACTACCGCGTCTTTGTTGCCGAGGCCGCGCATCCCCAGCGCGCCAACTGGAAAGAACTCATCCCCGAAACCGACGCCGTTCTCCAAAACGCCAGCGTTACCGGTGGCAAGCTCTTCCTGCAATACGAGCACAACGTCTCGGCCGAACTTAAGCTCTTCTCGCTTGACGGTAAGCACGTCGCCGATATCCCACAGCCCGCCATTGGCAGCGTTCCATCAGCCAGTGGACGCTACAACCTCAACGAGATCTTCTATTCCTTCCAGTCCTTCACCGTGCCGCCCTCCATCTACCGCTATGATCTCGTCACCAACAAAACTGAACTCTGGGCCAAGGTCGACGCGCCCTCCATCGATCCCGCGGATTACGATGTTCGCCAGGAGTGGTACCACTCCAAAGACGGCACCAAAATCCCGATGTTCGTCGTCAGCAAGAAAGGACTGGTCAAGAATGGCCAGAATCCAACGCTCCTCACCGGCTACGGCGGCTTCAACATCTCCATGAGTCCGGGCTTCAACCGCAGCGCGTTTCTATGGATGGAGCACGGCGGCGTCTACGCCGTCGCCAATCTCCGCGGCGGCAGCGAATTCGGCGAGGACTGGCATCGCGCCGGCATGCTCGAGAAAAAGCAGAACGTCTTCGACGACTTCATCGCCGCTGCCGAATACCTCATCTCAGCCAAGTACACCGACAAAGACCACCTCGCCATCTACGGTGGCTCCAATGGCGGCCTGCTCATGGGCGCCATGATCACGCAGCGTCCCGACTTATTCCGCGCCGTCATCTGCCAGGTTCCACTGCTCGACATGCTCCGTTACCAGAACTTCCAGATCGCCAAACTCTGGATTCCCGAGTACGGCACCGCCGAAGATCCCAAACAATTCGATTTCATCTATGCCTACTCGCCCTATCACCACGTAAAACCCGGCGCCGAGTATCCCGCCATCCTCTTTATGACCGCCGACACCGACACCCGCGTCGATCCCATGCATGCCAAAAAAATGACCGCGCTCATGCAAGCCGAAGCCAAGAATGGGGACAGCAAAGACCGTCCCATCCTGCTCCGCATCGACACCAAAGCCGGACACGGCCAAGGAAAGCCGGTAGCGAAGCAAGTCGAAGACAGCACGGATATGTACTCATTCCTGTTTTGGCAACTCGGGGTGAGCCCTTAGCTCTGCTGAGAGAGGCCTTCTTCCTAGGGCATCTTCTTAGATAGCTGGGTCCGACTGATAGCGGCTGCCTTCCATATTTCACATCTCACGCAGCACTCAAATCCAAATATTGGAAGACAAGTTGTCGCCTCGTCAGCATCCATGTCTTCTTCGATCTCCTAACCGACTGATAACAAGCAGTCAGTTTCTGAGAAACCGGGTGGAGATTTGATTGCTGTGCCTATCTGCTCTATCGATCCCGGCCACATCTACATGCTCGTCTGATGTGGTTCTCGTCTGATCGAGTCTCTTCGACTGGTTCGCTTCCTTGTTCCAGTCAGCCGGTTAGTCGGCGCACTCGACAACCGGTGAAAGCCAACTAAAGACAGCTTGATCGAAACGCAGTTATGTGACAACAGTCAGCGCCTCCAAAGAAGGCGCTATTCGCACATATGGGTTTCGGCACGAATGTCGCGATTCGCTGATGGGCCGCACGTATTCATCTCTAATGGAGGTAGGTCATGAATAAGTTTTGTCCCCTCGCTCTAAAACGCGCAATGCTAGCTCTGTCCCTGCTCCTGTTCATCTGCGTAGGTGGTGCTCCGTCACTCTGGGCACAGGCCTCTAACACTGGCACCGTCGTGGGCGTTGTAAGCGACGTCAGTAATGCTGTCGTCGATGCAGCCACCGTAACCCTCACCGACACGGCCACGCGGACCTCGCGCACCACGACTTCCAACTCGACTGGACGGTATATCTTCGTCGATATTGCTCCCGGCAATTATGATCTCACTGTCAGTAAGCAGGGATTTTCTACTACCAAAACTCAAGTTACGGTCCAGGTCGGACTCGGAGTCACTGTCAACCTCACCATGAAGGTTGGAGGCGGCAGCACGGTGGTGGAAGTGACAGCCGCCGGCACTGAACTCCAGACACTGAATTCCACGATTGGCAATACCGTGACTGCCAGAGCCTTGGAAAACTTGCCGACGCTCGGTCGCGACACCAGTTCGTTCGTCACCATGCAGGCTGGCGTCAGTCCTGACGGCAGCGCTGCTGGCACGGTGGTGGACCAAACCGTTTTCACTCTCGACGGTGGCAACAACAGCAACGACATGGACGGCAGTTCGGGCGTCTACAACCCGAATTTTGGAGACGATCCTGCCGGTGGGTTGTTCTCCAACAAATATAATCAGATCAGCGGATCGAATCTCGGCATCAACGGCGGCCAGCCCTCGGGCGTAATACCAACCCCGGTCGACAGCGTAGAAGAGTTCAAAGTTTCGACGACGAACCAGACCGCCGACTTCAACAATTCCTCCGGCATGCAAGTGGCGATCGTCACCAAACGCGGCACCAACACCTGGCATGGTACGGTTTACGAGTATTACTGGGACAACAACTTTTCCGGCAATACCTGGGAGAATAATCTAACCGGAACACCGGTGCCGGACTGGCATAGAAGCTGGTTCGGAGTTGCGGTTGGGGGCCCTATTATTCCTAAAGAAATTCTTGGGAGCAAAACCTACTTCTTTTTCAATTACCAGGGCATGCGCTGGCCAGGCAATTCAGAGACACTCACCAGGCTTGTCCCCAGTGCTGACATGCGCAACGGGATCTTGCATGATTCATCCTGCCCCGGCGGCACCTGTGACATGACAGCGCTTGATCCACGGGGTATTGGGATCAATTCCTACATACAGCAGATGTGGAATCAGTACATGCCCCTTTCCAATACCGGTTCGACATCTCCCTGTGGTGCGCTTACCGGCGATGGCTTTTGCGACGGGGTCAACACACTCGCATTCAGCGCGAACCTCGTCCTCCCACAGAACGACAATTTCGCGGTGGTGCGTCTTGACCACGACTTTGGACAGAAATGGCACTTCCAGTCGAGCTATCGCTATTACCATCTGACACGCGCCACCGACGATCAGGTTGACATCGGAGGATTTTTCTCTGGCGATACATTGGGCACCCCCAAATCCCTTACCAACCGTCCGCAAGTGCCCTGGTATCTCGTCCTCGGCATGACCACGAACATCAACTCGCACCTGACCAATGATTTCCGCTACAGCTTCCTCCGCAACTGGTGGCAATGGGGATCGAACGGCGACCCAGCCCAGTTTTCTGCTTTAGGTGCAGCCCTCGAGCCGTTTGGCGAGGAACGATACGATGTAGCCGCTCCTTACAATGTCAACACCCAGCAGACCCGTACGCGCTTCTGGGATGGGAAGGATCAGTTCCTCCGCGACGACGTCTCCTGGCTGAAAGGCGGCCACCTGATGCAATTTGGCGGTCAGTACCAGCACAACTGGAATTACCACCAGCGGACTGACAACGGTGCGGGCATCAATTATTATCCGGTGTACCTGCTTGGGGATCCTTCGGGCGCCGGCAACGTAGACATGACCTGCGGCGGCACCTGCTTCACTCCCGCTTTCAGCGGCGCTACCCTTGCTCGCGAGGCGGCTGCAGTTCTGGGCATCGTCACCGACAGCCAGCAGGCCTATACCTATTCCGGCTCCGGCGGAAATCTAACCCTGAATCCGCCCCTTACGCCGGCATCCGATAAAAGCACCATTCCCTACTACAACCTGTATTTCAATGACACATGGCATCTGAAGCCTTCCCTCACCGTAACGTACGGCTTGGGCTGGGCGCTAGAGATGCCGCCAAGTGAGCAGAATGGCAGGCAGATCATGTTCACCGGCCCCGATGGCCGAGAACTCGACACTCAGACGTACTTGGCAGACCGCAAGGCTGCTGCACTGGACGGCCAGGTCTACAACCCGACCATCGGTTTTGCCCTGATCGGGAATGTCGTCGGACACCCGAGTCACTTTTTCGATCCCTTCTACCATGCCTTTAGCCCGCGCGTTGCCGCAGCTTGGAATCCGGGCTTCGCCAAGAACACGGTGATCCGCGGCGGTTATGGGCGGATCTATGGACGTTTGAATGGCGTGGGCTTGGTGCTGGTCCCGTTACTCAGCCCCGGCCTGATCGAAGCGGTAAGCTGCTCGTATGCTTTTTCTAACGGAACCTGTGGTACTTCCGGGCCCATTGACGCCACCAGCGCGTTCCGGATTGGAACCGATGGCACAATGGCTCCGCTTCCAGCGGCGACCCCGACTTTGGCGCAGCCGCTGTTTCCGGGGGTCAATGGGGTTGAAGCTGCCACGGCCTCGCCCCAGGACCCGCGTACCCGTCCGAATTCCGTTGACTCGTTCGATCTCACCATTCAGCGTCAATTTACAAATAAGATTTCACTGGAAGTGGGCGGCATCAGCCGTTGGATCCACAAAACTCTTCTCTCGGATAACCTCAACTCCGTGCCGTACATGATGACCCTTGGTGGGCAGCAATTCAAAACTGCCTACGCCAACATCGAAAAGGCCATGGGTTGTGCGACCTCCATCGGTGCATGCGCGGCGGCAACGCCGTCTTCCACATTGACCGCTCTCGGCGGCGCGCAGCCTTTTTTTGAAGCTGCGCTCGCGGGAACCAACTATTTTGGTTGCACGAGCGGCAATTGCACAGCGGCGTTGATCAACGATCCCACCGCGTTCGGACTCCTCCAAGGCCAGTCCGTCTGGGCGCTCTGGTCTTACCTGGACAACGGTGGTGCAAAGCCGGGATTCAACTTCCCCCTCAGCACCATGAGCAGCGCAGGACAAATGGTCAGCAACGTCGCCATGGCCACCAGTCTGGGACATGGCAATTACAACGGTGCTTTTGCGACGCTAAAAATCGATAACTGGAAAGGCATTACCTTCCAGAACAATTTGACCTGGAGCAAAGCGCTCGGTACGGGCGACGTCGTTCAGGCCACGAGCGGTCAAGTGTCGGTGGACCCCTTCAACCCGGATGAGCAGTATGGCGTGCAGCCATCGGATCGCAAGCTCGTGGAAACGATGCTCCTGGTTTATGACTCACCCTTCTATCGGGACCAGCACGGTCTCATGGGGCACGTTTTAGGCGGCTGGACCCCCTCGTTTGTGTTTGCTGCCGGCAGCGGCGCTCCACTGTTTTGCACGACAAGTACAGGTTATGCTGAAGAGGGTTACAGCGGCGGAGGGGATTTTGGCTCCGCCGATGGCATCTACATCAACACAGACGCGAATTGTGTGCTGACGGGATCAGTCCCGTCGATGTCGTTTCACAGTAGTGGGCTCGCCTTCGCAGATCCAGCGGCGGTAAACGCCAGGCTTCGTCCTCTAATCTTGGGCGTTGATAGTAGGAGCGGTGGGTACGGACAGTTCCGCGGGCTGCCCTACTGGAATTTGAACTTCGCCGTAAAGAAGAATGTCCGAATTACGGAACGGTTCAATCTTGAGGGCTCCGTCAATGTCAACAACTTCTTGAACCACAACCAAATGCTGGATCCGATTCTCTCGATGGCAAACCCGATTACGAACCCAGCAGGGGCTGCAAGTTTCGGGGCGTTCGCCCGCGAGGGAACTTTGCCTCGAGCCATGGAAATGGGCATTCGGATCAACTTCTAATGGTGTTTGTCCGAAAACCGGATGGCGCCCCCTCCGGGGGCGCCATGCTCCGGGCGCCATCCGCGGCCTACTCGCTACGCGGGGCCGAACGGCTTGGATCGCACTAACCATTCCTTGACATATAGGATTACAATCAAAGAAGGAAGCGGAAGACTTGTCCCGCGTCTTAAGAGAGTCATCCTCGCAACCGTGTGATGAATGCGGGCAGTCCCGGTTCAAGAGTGTCAGGTCAGTTAACTCCTAGGCGCTGAAGATTTTACGCCCAAACCGATACGGCTCAAGATTTTGCCGGGGAATTCTCCCCAAGCTATTGATTCTAACAGTAGTGGGTAGGGGAGGGGGACCCCCTTGAGTTGAGCCGTTAGAAGAAAGCCTCAAGACCCGTTTGGGACAAGCCCGACGATTAAGAAACTAACGACTAAACCCAATGCCCGATCAAAAAATTCGTGTTCTGGTGGCTAAACCCGGTCTCGATGGCCACGACCGCGGCGCCAAAGTCATCGCCCGCGCTCTTCGCGACGCCGGCATGGAAGTCATCTACACCGGTCTTCGCCAGACGCCCGAAATGGTCGTCAACGCCGCCCTTCAGGAAGACGTCCAGGTCATCGGCCTCTCCATCCTCTCCGGCGCCCACAACGCCATCGTCCCTCGTGTCACCGATCTGCTCAAGCAAAACAAGATGGACGACGTGCTCCTCTTAGTCGGCGGCATCATTCCCGACCAGGACATCGATGGCTTGAAAAAAGCCGGCGTCTCCGGCATCTTCCAGCCCGGCACTCCCATGGATGACATCGTAAAATTCATCCGCCAGAACGTAAAACCGCAAGGCATTCCAACCGCCGGATAAAGAGAAAATCAAAATCGCGCCCGATCTCGCAGCCCAATCGTGCTTCCGCCCTATCAAAGTCTTTTGATTCCCGATGAACATGACTTCCTGTTAACTCGCGATCCCGATTCTTTTATTCTTACTCTGGTCTCGCAGGATGGAATGAATCGACTTACTAAGGACAAAGTAAGTGGACTTATCGATGAAATCACTACTCTAGCCATTTCGCGGGCGCAATCGCGCCCTAAGCCTCTGATCATTCGCGGCGAAGTTAACTTCTCCGTCGGAGCCGATCTGAACCAAATCGCCTGTCTTACCGGACCCGAAGCCTACGAATTTGCCGCGCTCGGACAATCCCTGATGAACGCAATCACCAACTTTCCCGCCCCAGTCATCGCGGCCATCGAAGGCCATTGCATGGGAGGAGGACTTGATCTCGCTCTCGCCTGTCATCGGCGCATCGCCGCGCCCAGCGCGGTCTTTGGTCATCGCGGCGCAGCTCTCGGCCTCATCACAGGTTGGGGAGGAACGCAGCGTTTACCGCGCCTCATCGGGAAGGGAAGAGCTCTCGAACTTCTCGTCGCCGCCGAGAAACTCACTGCGCATCGCGCCCTCGAAATCGGCCTGGTCAATGCGGTTTCCAGCCACCCCGTTTCTGAAGCGCTTCGCCAACTGCGTGCAATGGCTGAACCTCCAACCTAGCTCCCTGCGCCTTCCGAGCCCGCTTTCATCCGCGCAATCCATTCCACACGCATCCGCTGTTATAGTAGAAAGTCACGCCCAAGCTCTCATGCCAGACCGCATCGAATCGACGGCTATCGCCATCAACAACGTCCTGACTTCCAAGGTCGATCCCTCCTCTCTTCGCTTCGAGTCCAACATGCGCTCGCTCGCTGAACTCGTCGCCCAGGTCCGCAATGAAGAGGAGAAGATCCGCGAAGGCGGAGGCGCGAAGGCTATCGACAATCAGCACGCCAAGAAGCGTCTCGCCGCCCGCGAGCGCATTAAGCTCCTTGCCGACGAAGGCACCTTCTTCGAACTCGGCCTTTACGCCGCGCACAACATGTACGAAGAATGGGGAGGAGCTCCAGCAGCGGGAGTAATCACTGGCCTCGCGCGCGTTCACAGCCGTCTTGTCATGCTCATCGTCAACGACGCGACCGTAAAAGCTGGCGCGTTCTTCCCCATGACTGCCAAGAAGGTCATTCGCGCCCAGAACATCGCCATCGAAAATCGCATTCCCACCATCTATCTCGTCGATTCCGCCGGCGTCTTCCTCCCCCTCCAGGAAGATGTCTTTCCCGATACCGACGATTTCGGCCGCGTCTTCCGCAATAACGCGGTCATGTCCGCAATGGGCATTCCGCAGATCGCCGCCATCATGGGAATGTGCGTCGCCGGCGGCGGTTATCTGCCCGTCATGTGCGATCACATTCTCATGACTGACGGAAGTGGTCTCTTCCTCGCTGGTCCTGCCCTCGTGCAAGCCGCAATCGGCCAGAAAGTCTCCGCCGAAGAACTCGGCGGAGCCGCAATGCACGCGGCTATCAGCGGCACAGTCGACTTCCGCGAGCCAACCGACGAAGCTTGCATCGCCCGCATTCGCTCGCTGATCGAGAAGTGGGGATATCGTCGCCAGTCTCTCTGGGATCGCAAGAAGCCGGCCGATCCCGCGCTGAGCCAGGAAGAAATCTACGGAGTCTACGATGCCTCGCCCGCGCGTCCCTACGATATGCGCGAAATCCTCGCCCGCATCGTTGACGAGAGCCGCTTCGACGAATACAAACCCGAATACGGCAAAACCCTGCTCTGCGGCTACGCCCGCATCGGAGGCTTCGCGGTCGGCATCGTCGCCAACCAGAAACTGCACGCTCAGCAAGTCGATCACGAAGGCCACAAGCGAGTCGAATTCGGCGGCGTGATCTACACCGAATCCGCCGAAAAAGCCGCCCGCTTCATCATGGACTGCAACCAGGAACTGATTCCCCTGGTTTTTTTCCACGATGTCAACGGATTCATGGTCGGACGCGACGCCGAGTGGAGCGGCATCATCAAAGCGGGCGCGAAGATGGTAAATGCCGTCTCGAATTCAGTCGTACCCAAGATTGCCGTGATCGTCGGTGGATCGTTCGGTGCAGGCCATTACGCGATGTGCGGCAAAGCCTACGATCCGCGGTTCGTCTTCGCCTGGCCTACTGCAAAATATGCAGTCATGAGCGGGGACTCCGCCGCCGGAACGCTGGTAGAAATCAAAATCAAGCAACTGGAACGCAGCGGAAAAAAATTAAGCGAAGAAGAAAGAAAAGAGCTCTTCGACGCAACCAAGAAAACGTACGAAGAACAGACCGACCCGCGTTACGGCGCAGCGAGATTGTGGATCGACAAGATCATCGATCCCATGGAAACCAGGCAGGCAATCACGCAAGCCCTCGAGGCCGCGGCGCTGAATCCGGAAGTTGCCGAGTTCAAAGTAGGGGTGCTCCAAACATGATTCACCACGGAGCCATGGAGACACGGAGCAAACTTCTTCACGGGATCCTCACCGAGCAGATCATTGGCGCTGCCATCGAAGTGCATCGTGCACTGGGACCCGAAGCCCAACTTCTCACTTATCTCAAGCTGACCGGCAAGCGTGTGGGACTGATCATAAATTTCAATGTGCCAACGCTGGTAAGAGGAGGCATAGTAAGAAAGGTTTTATGAAAAGGTTTGGTTTTCTCCGTGTCTCCGTGTCTCCGTGGTGAACATGTCTGAAGAGATCAAACTCATCGAATGTCCCCGCGACGCCTGGCAAGGCCTAAAAGGCCAGATTCCGACTGATCTGAAAGTGAGCTATCTGCAAGCTCTAATCTCAGCCGGTTTCAAGCACATCGACGCGGTCAGCTTCGTCTCGCCCAACGCGGTCCCGCAAATGGCCGACTCCGAGGACGTTCTCAAGGAACTCGATCCGCCCGACGACGTAGAAATCATCGGCATCGTCGTCAATGAAAAAGGCGCGCAGCGCGCGGTCAAGACCGATGCAGTTCGCACGCTCGGTTTCCCATATTCCATCTCGCCGACTTTCCTGCAAAACAATCAGCGCCAGTCGCTGGAAGACGCAATCGAGGAATTAGAGAAGATCGAGAAAATCGCCGACGAAGCCGGCCTCGACACGGTCGTCTACATCTCGATGGCCTTCGGCAATCCCTACAACGATCCCTGGAACATCGACGAGGTAGTCGATGCCATCGACCTGCTCGAGGTCCAGAACATTCACACAATTTCGTTAGCCGACACGGTGGGCGTAGCCTCACCAGCGCACATCCGCGAAGTTGTCTCCGCAGTAATGTCGAAGTTCGACTATCTCGACATCGGCGTCCACCTCCACAGCCGTCCCGACGAAGCCGAAGCAAAAATCCAAGCAGCCTACGACACCGGTTGCCGCCGCTTCGACTCCGCCATTGGCGGTCTCGGCGGATGCCCCTTTGCGCAAGACGCGCTTGTAGGCAATATCGCCACCGAAAAAGTAATCGAGGTCCTATCCGCCAGCAACGCCCGGTTACCACAACTCAAGCCGTTGGATGCGCTCCTAAAAGCCAGCGCCGAAATCGGTCTTCGATATACCGCCCCGCTGGTGGAATAGCTTTTTAGATTCCTTCCTTCTTATCGGCCTTGTCATCCTGAGCGCAGCGAAGGACCTGCTTTCCCGGATAGCGAGGAAAATCTCACAGGTCCATTGTGACTGCTGGCACCGCCGTTCAGCACGAAATGCTGCCATGTTCACTTGAGTCGAAGGATTAAAGACTTCCAGATGCGCCACTACTACGTCTACATCCTGTGCAGCAAGTCACGCGTACTGTATACAGGCATCACGGATAATATCGACCGCCGCACATGGGAACACAAGAACGACATCAATCCTGGCTTCACGCGCGATTACAAGGTTCATCGACTCGTTTATTATGAAACATTCAAGTATGTAAATAACGCGATAAGGCGTGAAGAGACGATCAAGGGTTGGCTGCGCCGGAAAAAGATCGCCCTGATCGAAGCGAAAAATCCTACATGGGAAGACCTGAGTGAGTCGTGGTTCAACGAAAAGCAGGTCCTTCGCTGCGCTCAGGATGACAAGCCAGTGGAGGTGATGGTGAACGAGAAATTTAGAGATGATAATCGATTGGTGATCCCAGGTTTGCGAATGAGCTACAACAGTCTTCAACTTTCTTTCGATGCCGGCATTGCCACCATCACTTTCAACCGTCCCGACAAGCGCAATGCCATCAGTTACGACCTCATCGCCGATCTCCTCCAAGCCCTCGACGAAGTAAAAGACTCCCCTGCTCGCGTCCTAATCCTAACCGGGGCCGGCAAAGCCTTTTCCTCAGGTATGGACCTGGAAAATCTAAAAGGGCTGATCGGCCGCACGCCTGAGCAGAACCTCGAAGATTCCCGCACCATGGTCAGCCTCTTCCGCTCGCTCTACGAATTTCCCAAGCCGACCATCGCCGCGGTAAACGGCCCTGCCATCGCAGGCGGCACCGGCCTCGCGCTACTCTGCGATTTCACGCTCGCCGTGCCGGAAGCAAAATTCGGCTACACCGAAGTTCGCATCGGATTCGTGCCCGCCATCGTCTCCACTTTTCTCCTCCGCCAAGTCGGCGAGAAAATCGCCCGCGATCTTCTCCTTACCGGTCGCATCTTCGACGCCGAAGAAGCCATGCGCCTCGGTCTTATCACGCAGGTCGTCCCACCAGAGCAGTTGATGAATCGCGCCCGCGAACTCGCCGCCCAGTTGATGGAGAACAGTCCGCTCTCGCTCGCCTACACCAAGCGCCTGCTCACCGATCACGCGCGCGCCGAACTCGACGAGCAGATAGAAGCTGCTATCCGCGAAAACGCCGGTATCCGCGCCACGCACGATTTTCGCGAGGGCATTTCTTCTTTCCTCGAAAAGCGTAAGCCCAACTGGACGGGCCAGTGAGGAAGCTCAAGGGGAGACGCCGAATGAGAAACGTCCAATGAGCAAGTCCGCGACAATTAACGAAACTCGCATCCGAGTCCGCTATGCCGAGACCGATCAGATGGGAGTGGTCTACCACGCGAACCATTTCATCTGGTTCGAAGTCGGGCGCGTCGAACTGTTGCGCCAACTCGGCTTCTGCTATAAGACGATGGAGACCGAAGACGGTTGCTTCATCGCGGTCGTCGACGCGCGCTGCCGCTACAAGGCTCCAGTGCATTATGATGACGAGGTTGTCGTGCGCACTTTCTTGAAACATGTCCGCGAGAAGGTGATCCACTTCGGGTATGAGCTGCGAAGCGCAGACGGAAGCCTCCTGCTGGCCGAGGGTGAGACCACGCACATCGTCGCCGACGCGGAGATGAAAACGCGCCGGCTGCCGGAGAAATACATGCGCGTTTTTCGCGACGCCGTCATAGGTCAAGTTTGAGAAAGTCCAGATTTGCAGTGGCGGAGGGAGCTAGCTTTCATGCAGGAGTTCATGTACATATTGCACCTCGTCCGTAAAGACATGTTGCTTACGGGCCCGACTGCGGCCGAGCAAGCGGTCGTCGGCGAGTACTTTGCCTATCTCCAGGACTTGACCGCGAAGGGCACGATCATTCTGGTCGGGCGTACGCAAACGACCGACGAGCACACAATGGGCATCGCGATCTTCCGCGCCGAATCGGAGGAAGCCGCGCTCCAGATTATGAATTCCGACCCGTGCGTGAAAAAAGGTACGATGACTGCAACTCTCTATCCTTTCAAAGTGGTATTACAGGGAAAGTAAGTAACATAGACGACATTGGAAGAGTACGTTCAGAAGTTACATAAGGAAATTCCCACAGTGCAAGCCCTACACATCAACGGAAACGATCTCACTCCTGAAGCAGTCCGCGAAGTCGCCGCCGAAAAGCGTCCAGTGCTTCTTCTCGCTGAGGCCCGCCAGGCCGTCGATCGCGCTCGCGCTGTCGTCGATAGGCTTGTCGCGAACGATAAAGTTTCATACGCGATCACCACCGGTGTCGGCAGGTTGAGCGATGTGCGCATCGCCGGCGATCAGATTCGCGAGTTGCAGGTTAATCTCATCCGCTCCCATGCGGTCGGTGTCGGCGAGCCGTTGGCCATCGCCGAAACCCGCGCCATGATGCTGCTTCGCGCTAACTCTCTCTCCAAGGGCAACTCCGGCGTTCGCGCAGCCACTATCGACACCATCTGCGAGATGCTCAATCGCGGAGTGACGCCGGTCGTGCCGTCGCAGGGAAGTGTCGGCGCCAGCGGCGATCTCGCTCCCCTCGCGCATCTCGCGCTCGCCCTCATCGGCGAAGGCGAATGCTTCGATGAAAAAGGCGGGCGCATTCCAAGCGCCGAAATATTGCGTCAGGCGCAGATCAAACCAATCGTCCTCGAAGCCAAGGAAGCTGTTTCGCTCATCAATGGCACGCAAGCCATGCTCGCGGTTGGCACACTGATGCAGTTAGCAGCCGAGACGCTCATCGATTCCGCCGATGTGATCGGCGCCATGTCTTGCGACGCGCTTAAGGGAACCAACGTCGCCTACGACGAACGCATCCAGCAAGCCCGTCCACATCCCGGCCAAATCAAAACCGCCGCCAACCTCCGCCGCCTGCTCGAAGACAGCGAAATTCGCGCGTCCCACCGCGATTGCGGGCGCGTGCAGGATGCCTACTCGCTGCGCTGCATACCGCAGGTGCACGGCGCAATTCGGGACACGCTTGCCCACACTCGCGCCATTTTCGAACGCGAAATTAATTCCGCGGTTGACAATCCGCTCGTCTTCGTTAGAAATGCAAAAGTCGCGGACGGCGAGGGCGACGTCCTCTCCGGCGGAAATTTCCACGGCGAGCCCATCGCATTCGCGCTCGATTTTCTCGCCATCGCACTCAGCGCGCTCGCCGGCATCAGCGAGCGCCGCCTCGAACGTCTCGTGAACCCCGCGCTCAGCGAAGGTCTGCCGCCATTCCTCGCGCCCGGAGCCGGCCTAAACTCCGGGTTCATGATGCCGCAGGTCACCGCCGCCGCGCTCGTCAGCGAAAATAAAATTCTCGCTCATCCCGCTTCGGTTGATTCCATCACCACTTCAGGCAACAAAGAAGATTTCGTTTCGATGGGGATGGCCGCAGCTAACAAATTGAAGAGAGTCGTCGAGAATACTCGCAACACGCTGGCCATTGAAGCCATGGCGGCTGCTCAGGCTATCGATTTCCTCGCTCCCCTTAAGGCTTCAAAGCCACTGCAACGCGCCCATGCCGCGATCCGGTCCGTCTGTGCGGTTATGCAGAAAGACCGGGTCATGTATCGGGATTTCGCGCGCATCGCTAATCTCATCGCCGCGGGAGAACTCGCCGCCGTCCTTCGCTAGGAGTGTCAAGCTTTAGCGCAAGAAAATTCACATCCCCGCAATAACGCCACCCAGAGCCCACTCTGAGCCCGGCGTTTGCTTTTCCCGATAATCTAACGAGAGGAATTCTCTATTTACAGCCCTCTCTCCTTGCTTTAAACTCAATGCGCTTTGTTGTCTCTTCCCCCAGAGGCACCGAGCGTCGACAGGTTCAATCGTTTTTCCCCAACTGATTTTGAAGCTACATTCACGGAATGCAATTTCCGCAGAGAAGAACTGTCAAGTCGAGTTTCCAGAATCGAGGACCCGAAATGCCCGGACCCAGCATTAACAAGTTCGTACTCGCCACCGCCGCTGCTTTGCTATTGGTCACCGCCTCCCCCGTAGCTTTGGGACAAACCTCCGTCACCACCTATCACAACGACAACTACCGCACCGGATGGAATTCCAACGAAACGATCCTCACGCCCTCGAACGTGATCAAAGCGACGTTCGGCCTCCAGCACTCGGTCGCGCTTGACGACCAGGTCGACGCGCAGCCTCTCGTGATTCCCGGCGTGATGATTACCGCGGGCCAATATCAAGGAACCGTCCACGATGTCGCCTACGTGGCTACGGAAGGCAACACCGTTTATGCCATCGACGTGCACAGCGGCACCGTGCTGTTAAATCCGAACTTCGGTACGCCCGTGCACTATCCCCTCGGATGTAATAACAATGGCCCGAACGTGGGAATCAACTCTACCCCGGTCATCGATCCCGGCGCCAATACTCTTTACGTCATGATTTATACCCAGGACAAGAGCGGCCCGAACTATCGCCTGCATGCTCTCGATCTCGGGAGCCTGACCGACAAGGTTTCTCCGCAGCTCGTGACCGCTTCCCATGCCCTGTCGGATGGGAGCACGTTCACGTTCAATGCCAAATATCAGCGCCAGCGTCCCGGTCTCCTGCTCGCCAACGGCAGTATCTATGCGGGCTTTGGCAGCTTCTGCGATTTGTCGGCTAATCTTTCCCGCGGCTGGTTGCTCGGCTGGACGGCGGGCACACTGGCTCCCTTTCCATCAAATCAACTGCTCGACGTGCAGGTCTCCGATCCAGACACCTTCTTCCTCTCTTCCATCTGGATGTCTGGATATGGATTGGCCGCCGACGACGCGGGCAACATCCTTTTCGTAACCGGAAACTCGGACGCAAATACCTATGACGGCGTGACCAACATTCAGGAAAGCGTGGTTAAGATCTCTCCCACGCTCACGACCGTTTTGGATCTGTTTACACCGAGCAACCAGGTTTCGCTGGATCAGGGCGATGTCGATTTCGGCTCCGGTGGCGTCATGATTCTTCCCGATCAGCCAGGGTCGCTGCCACACTTGGCTGTTGCCGCCGGCAAAGACGGCAATATGTATTTCATGAATGAAGACAATCTCGGTGGATATTCTCCCAACCAGAACAACGTGCTCGGAACTTATAGCGTTGGAGGCTGCTGGTGCGGCGAGTCTTATTATCTCGATGCCAGCGGAGGTCATGTGGTCTCGAGCGGTGGCTACAATGTCAAAGTCTGGCAGGTGCAGACCTCACCGAGCCCAGCGCTGAAAACACTCAAGACTTCGGCCTACATCAATGGTCTACAGGATCCGGGGTTCTTTACCAGTGTCTCGTCGAATGGGAACAGCAACCAGGTTGTCTGGGCTATTTCTCGTCCGCAGACCGTAGGCGAGTACCCATTGTTCCTGTATGCCTTCAATCCGAACTTTGGGAAGACCACACTAAAGCGCCTCTACCGTGCCAAGGCAGGTTTCTGGCCGAATAAGGGCGGCAACTCGAATCTGGTTCCGACGGTCGCCAACGGACAAGTTTTCGTCGCCAGCAACAAGTTGCTTGATATCTTTGGATTGCTGGGTGGAAACGCCAAGACGCAAGCGAAAAAGAAATAGGAATCGGCGACGCGGGACTTTCGCGCCCGCCCCCAAGAACGAGACCTCCGCCTTCCTCGGCGGAGGTTTTCTTTTCTCATCGAACTCCATTCATCGCGCGAATATTCTCAAGCGGACTTCGCGGCCGAGCCGTCCAGTCCCAGTTCCACCGCGATTCCCTTCATCGCCTCGATGCAAAACGCAATGTGCTCTTCCAAATCTATTCCAAGGCCTGCGGCGCCGCTAATGATGTCGTCGCGGCTGACGCTGCGCGCAAAGGCTTTGTCCTTCATCTTCTTCCGAACCGATTTGGCCTCGACCTCGGCCAGCGACTTTCCCGGCTTGACGAGCGCGCATGCGGTAATAAATCCCGCTAATTCATCGCACGCAAATAGAGTTTTTTCCATCGCCGTAACCCTCGGCACGCCCGTGTACTCCGCATGAGACATAATTGCGCGTCGTACTTCTTCGGAATAGCCGCGCTCCTTCAGAATCTCGTTGCCGCGATACGGGTGATCCTCCGTGCTCGGATATCTCTCATAGTCGAAGTCATGGAGCAACCCAACCACGCCCCAAAGCTCCGCGTCCTCGCCCCCTTTTCGAGCATACGCGCGCATGCACGCCTCGACCGCAAGTGCATGTTTGCGAAGACTTTCCGATTGGGTGAATTCAATTAGTAAACACCATGCCGCCTCGTGCTGAGTCATGGTTTTGCGCCCGTTTTCTTGGAATTTGCATCAATCCCTCCCAATTTTATCCGACCATATACCGCGTTCTCTGTATTTTTCCTTGACTTCCACAGCCTTCATCGCGCAGATTACTTTCCAGTTCGGCTTTGAGAGTAGCCCCCGCTCTGGCACTCCCAAAACCCAAATGGCCACCACACTCGCTCCCGTCGATTCACGGGAGGTTGTACGTTGCGATCACTGTCTCCTGGTGCAATTCCGCACAACCAACAGTCTTTGCCGCCGATGCCACTTATCCTTGGACGAGGATGAGTCCGACTTGGCGTCCATGTCCCCGGAGCCGGTTATTGCTCCGATCAACATCAATTCGCATGGACGTGGCCACCTGCATCTGGCGCAATCGATTCGTGCCCTTCGTTTGCGCAATGGCCTGAGCCAGCGTCAGCTGGCTTTGCGGATGTCGGTCCCGCGAACCTACGTCTCCAAGATCGAAAACGAAAAAGCGACTCCAACTTTGTCCTCGCTGGAACGTCTTGCGCGTGCGCTGGAAGTCAGCGTTCCAAGCCTTCTTTCCGGCGGAGAACGCAGCCGTCAGGAGGAGGTGCGCGAACTGTTGGAGGATCAATTTGTCGCCGAGGTGCTGCCATTCGTTGCGCAGCTCAACGGAATGCAGATGTCAAGTATCCTCGCGCAAGTGCGAGATTTGACGGTGCGGCCTCGCCGCACTGCCTAGCCTGAATGCGCGGCCGCGCGAGCCGCGCTTTCGGTCTGGCAGAGAGTTTATCCGGGCACACACCAACTGGATAGCCGGAGCCCGATGTGGCTCCGGCTTTTTTACTTCGCCCCCATTTCACCAAACTCGTCGCATTGATCCCCGCTGCACGCAAACGCACATCTTGTGCAATAAACTGCACAGGCTGGATCCTTCTCTAGGCAACACTTTGCATGTCTGCACAAAATCCTGTGGAAACCTCTTATTTCCGCTTGACCAGCCTAATTGAACGGGCTAACCTCTGGCGACTGCACAAAGCATGTGGAAGAGCGCGCCCAATGCGGCTTTTCGATGTGGAGATAATCGAATGAAAACCTCCAGGATCTGTGCGCTTGTTCTGCTCGTTGTTGTCACGACCACCTTAGCCTTCGCCGACGGAATTCAGGACCCCAAAATCATCGTTAAGGGCGCGGGTGGTCAGAACGTCGCTCAGGGCAAGTGCCCACAATGTGTAGCGGTCGGCTTCAATTTCAGTTTCACCATTCCGCCAAGCGGTTCCGGTGATCTGTTCTTTACCAATGACAGCGGAAAAGCCTGGAACACGCTGAAGCTCATCGAAACCGGCGTGGCCGCGGCTGATGTCAGCTGCCACTCGTCTCTGTTCGCCAGTTGCACGGTCACCACTCTGAAGAATGGCTCGGTCGAGATTCTGCTGACCAACGGCAGTGGTCACGCCAACTGGAAGGATCATGGAATCGCAAATGGCGGCAACTTCCAGATTGACTTCTCGTGTGTGAGAGGGAGTTGCTGGCCCGGTGGTATCACCGTGACCGGGCGGGGCTCGGCCGGAACGATTCCCGAACCTGCGACCCTTGCGTTGATGGTCACCGGACTCGGAGCGATCATTTCGCGCCGCAAGGTGCACAGGACCCGCTTCAACGCTTAGTGGTTTTGCTTAGAATATTGCTTCACCAGTTGTGTGAATTGCGGTAGAGCCTGGAGCTTCTGAAGTTCTGGATCGTTCCAGGCCTCCTGCGCCGAGTACCCTTTTTCCAGCGCCTGCTTCAACGCCTTCAAGGCCTCTTCCGGTTTCCCGATCAGCGTCTTCACTTGAACTTCCGAATAGATTAGCTGCACGTCATCGGGCTTGATCGCGCGCGCCTGGTTGGTATACTGCACGGCATTCGCCGCATCGCCCTTCTTTGCATAGAGAAGGCCCAGATCGCTCATGTTCGATGCCGATCGGGGATTGACCACAAGTTCCTGGAAAGCAAGCGAAATAGCCTTTCCATAGGCCGCGCCAGCTTGATCGGAATGTCCCGACCACCGGTATGCGTCACCCAGATTGCCGAGCAGAACCTCGTCGTTCGGCCTCATCTCGACCGCTTTTTCGTACATCTTCGTAGCCTGATCGTAGTCTCTCAGGAAAAAGTACGCCGTGCCAAGGTTGGAGTATGTGTCCGCATCCGGCGCGATGGCGAGAGCTTTTTGAAACTGCGGAATCGACTCGCTCCATTTGCCCTCCCGGAAAAACAGCGAGCCGATATCCATGTAGCCCGTGGGATTATCGGGAGCGATTTCGGCAACCTTTTGAAACTCGGGAAGCGCCTTGGCGGAATCTCCGAGATCGAAGTACGCCTTGCCAAGCGCGACGTGGTTCTGCCAGTTGTAGGCGTTTGCCGAAACCGCTTTTTGGTATGCCGCAATGCTTTCTTCCGTCTGCCCATTGCGCCCGTAAGCGTCGCCCAGATCGCGATACGCCTCGTCCGAATTCGGCGCCAGTTCCAAAGCCTTCTTCAACTCGGCTATCGCCTGCGAATTTTTCCCCGTGTTCGAATAAACCATGCCCAGCGACATATGAACTTCCGGCAGATTGCTCGAGAGCCTCTCCGCCTGCTGCGCCGCCAGCCCCGCCTTCTGCGCCCAGATGCTCTCTTTCGTCTCGTTCCACATGCGCACGCTGGAATCCGCAAGTCCCGTATACGCCAGCGCAAAATTCGGGTCTTTATCGATCGCCTGTTCGAACAGTCCTACCGCCTGCTTAAAGGCATCCTGGTTGTGTCCGTTGCGCAGGGTGTTGCGCCCCTGCAGGTAAAGATCGTAAGCCTTCACATTCTCTGTCGGGTGCGACCCGATTCGCGCCTGTTCTTCATCCGTCGGCTTCAACTCCAACGCTGTACTCACGGGGCCATACATCTGATCTTCCAGCGTGAGCACATCGCCCGGCGTGCCCTCGAAGTCCTGGCTCCACTTGCGCTGGCCGGTCGCAGGATCGTCCAGACTTAAAGTGACGCGGAATCGATCGCTGTTGCCTTGTACCATGCCCTGCAAAACCAAATTCGCGCCCACGGCCCGAGCCAGCTTGGCCAGTGGCTCATCTTTCGCCGCTTCCCGCTCCACCGCATCCGCGGAAGCGACGTGTATTTCCTTCAACTGAAACAGCTTCGCCGCCAGTGCTTCCTCGATTCCGTCGGCCACATAGCCAAGCGCCTTCTGATCCCCAACCAGCTTCAGAGGCAGAATGGCGACGTATTTCCCCTTTTGCAGTGACGGAATGCCCTGCGCAATTGTCCCCGCGCCGCGATTCACCAGTTCGCGTCCTGCAAAGATCGCCAGCGCAATCACCGTCACCGCTCCCGCAATCCACATCCATCGCTTTCCCGGAAGGTCCAGAAGAATCCGCGCCGGCCGGATGATGGGATGCGCAATCATCTTCGAAAGCGCCTCCGGCGTGATCGTCGGATTCGCCTCCCACGTCGTCAGCTGTTGCAGCAGTTCCACCACCGAGTGATACCGGTTCGCGGGTTCGCGCTCCAGGCAGCGTGCCACAATCGCGCTCAGCGATCGCGGTACCGAGGCGTCCACATCGGTTGCCGAGCGCGCTTCCTCGCGCGTGCGCTTCATCAGGCTCGCAATCGCAGTATCGGCCTCGTAGGGCGCTTTGCCCGTCAGCAATTCGTAGAAGATCAGTCCGACGCTGAAGATGTCAGACCGCTGATCGAGCGGCGATCCCAGCGCCTGCTCCGGCGACATGTACTCGATCGTGCCCACGATCGCGCCCGTCTGGGTCATGCCCGATTCGCCCAGCGAGCGCGCCAGGCCAAAGTCCATCACCACGATGCGCCCGCTCTTGTCGCGCATGATGTTTTGCGGCTTTAAATCGCGATGAATCACGCCTTCCGCGTGCGCCGCATCCAGTGCGCGGCACACTTGCTCGATTACGGGGATCGTTTCTTTCGGCGCCAGCTTTCCCTGCCGCCGCAAAAGAGTCCGCAGGTCCTCGCCGTCCACGTACTCCATGCTGATGAACCGGATCCCGTCGGCCTCGCCCAGGTCATAAATGCGCACCACATTCTTGTGCGTAATGTTGCGCGCCAGGATCAGTTCTTGTTTGAAGCGTTGCAGAATCGCAGGGTCCGTCGCCAGCTCCGGCCGGATTACCTTCAGCGCAATCAGCCGGTCAAGTTCGCGGTCTCGTGCCTTATATACCGCCCCCATGCCACCCTGGCCGAGCACTCCAAGAATTTCATAGCGCCCGCCAAACACCACTCCCGGCTGCAAGGTTTGGAACGCGGAGATTCCGGAAAAACTCGTAGGCGGAGGCGGCTCTTTCCGAACGTATGGCACCGCCGACGGCATCCCTGGTAACGGAGAGCCATGTGGCAATGTTGGGCTATCGGAATCCTGGCTCGGCCCTCCCGGCAGCGGAGGATCGAACTTCGGCCATTTGGAAGGTGGCGGAGGTGTTTGTGCCGCGGTCGCGGCCCAATCCTTGTCTTTGGACGGACGAGGGTTATAAACGGTCGGGCTATCCGGATCGCTGCCCTTATAATCGCGCTCATCCATTCGAGTTGCCCGGAACCGGAGCGCCGACGCGGGAGTACATTTCACTCCCATGCCCAAGCACGCTTCGCCTCAGGTTATCGATTGGGAGTTCGAAACCCCAGCACTCCAGGTAGTTGTGAGTATACCCCGGATTATACCTGCGCCCGCAAACATTTGGCGCCCTGCATGGCGACGCGCAAACTGTTCCAAACACGAGGAGAAGAACCATGATTTTGCCTTGGAATTTTGGGGCGAGCGAATCCGCTTTTGCGCGTGATGCAAGGCCCTGGCGCCGTGCCCTCGCGTCTCCAAAAACCGCCAAAGCACGCCCCTGACGCCATACCTCCTGCCCGACGGCAGTAGATATCTAAATAGTGATGTAAGAGCAATTTTCGTATCGGACGATTTCATCCGAGCGCTATAATCGTCCGCAATTTCCGGCTTCGATTGGGGGCTTCGATCAGGAGGAATAATGGGACTCTATTCGCGTTACGACGGTGCGCACAATCATCCCGTGAACCGCGCCCTGCACATGATTGCCATCCCCGTTGGGTTCTCTTCGATTATCGTCGTTTGGTGGCATTGGGTCATCGCGCTTTTGTTGATCCCGGCCGCATTCGCGCTCGCCTGGATCGGCCACTTTATCGAAGGCAACAAGCCCGCCTTTCTCACTAACCCGGTCCATGTCTTCGTCGCGCCTCTGTGGCTCGCGCGCAAAGTCTTCGGCTCGGGCGAGAAAAAGCCTGCCTAATCATGTCTTCGCGGGGTTGTCTTTGGTCTGGTAGGGCTCAGTTCTGCTAAGGATTCTTCACTTTGGGATGGATATAGCGGTCCATCTCGCCCGTCCACTTTAGAAAGCGCCAGAGGTTGGCGCGCTCAGTCCACAAAAATTCCCAGAACTCGAGGAACCCGATCTGCGTCATCTTCACGCCCGTGTAGGTCTCGATGCGCCACAGCAGATACGGACTGCGCCACGGCGCAATCCGATGTCCCCGAGTCGAATTCCACAAAAACCGCACCATCCGCCACATCGAAGTTCTCAACCCCGGATTCGAAACTCAGCCCCAAGCTCTCAGCCGAAGTTCCAGCAAATTGCCACGATCAAGCCGGACCTCGCTGAGAGCTTGCAGCTGAGAGCTGAGAGCCGCCCTCTACTTCTCGCTAACTTCCACACTCGCCCGCGTATTTTCCCATTCCATGTGTAGCGAGCACTTCTTTCCGCCCTGCTCAAAGCCAATCGTAAGATTCTCCACCGGCCCTGAAGTCTTCGAGACCTTCATCGGCACGCGCGCCAGATCTTCTTTCTCTCCGGGATAGTCCGTGCCCCACTCCCCCGTCTTCTTGCTGATCACCAGCGTCCATGCGTCTTCTTTCGGAACCGTGAAGATCGTATAGCTGCCCGCCGGCACTTCCTTGCCGCCCACATTCACATTCGCGCTGGCCACAAACGTCGTCGCTTCGTTTGCGCCGGTGCGCCAGACTTCGCCATAAGGTACAAGACCGCCGAAAATTTTCCGCCCTTTCGCCCGAGGGCTTGAGTAATCGATCTTCACTGTCTTTCCACCCGCGAGCTTGCACTCCGCGCTCGCTGGCGGGCTCGGCCGTTTCGATTTGTCCTGCGACATGCTCATCTGCTGCGCCGACGCGCATAGCGAAATCGCCAAAAGTACTCCGGGAACCAGAATCGCCCTTTTCATAATGCTCCTCCGTGAATATGCACACCTATGTGCCTACGAATTATACGCACTTCTTCGCTCCCATCCGTCGCCGCCATCGATCTTCATCCACAATCGCCGCTACAATCTGTGGATGGCTGTCTTCAACGAAAAGCAGGAAGAGCTCGAACACTTCGAAACCCGCATGGGCATTCCGCGCGGCAGGCTCGCTGTCACCATGGATCTTCTTACCGACGCCATGGCTCTCGTCGGCCAGCACGGCGTTTATTGCCAGAGCCAGCGCTGGCCCGGCAAGCCCGTCATGGACATCCAACTCATCATGAAGAATCTCACCGACGCCAAAGAGCTGATCCAAAGCGTGATGGAAACGCTACAGAAGAAAGATTGATGCCAGGAACGGTTCTCGGCGAACTCGGTGACTCCCTCGGCACCCGCCGCGGTTTAGGATTTCCTGGCAGAGGCTACAATTCACAAATGGAGCGGAAAATTTTCTGGGCCGTATTCGTCGTCCTCGGCTTGATCGCCGATTTCGTTCTCCCCATCTGGTGGGCGCTGTTTTCAACCATTCCCATCGTGTTCGTTTCCTGGTGGGTCGCCTATCGCAGCGGCTGGTTTGAATGAAATGGCGTTACTTCATCTTCCCTATTCTGTTACTTGTCGCGTCTCTCGCCGTAGCGGCGCCGCCCGCCGGCTGGACCGTTCGCTATCTGCCCGGGAGAATCGTCAACGGCTCGCCAATTCTAATCCGTGTAACCACACCATCGTCCGTCACAACTCTCTCCGCTGACTGGCTCGGTCATCGCATCGCATTCACACCCGATCTGCCCAAAAACGGCCGGCCCACAGGAACCTGGATCGCCATCGCCGGCGCCAGTCTCGAAACCAAGCCCGGCACTTATGCGCTCGAGCTGCACGCCGAAACCGCCGCCGGAAAATCCATTTTGTTCGAAAAGAAAATCCCGGTCGGACATCGCCGCTACCCACGAGTCGTTCTGAAAGTTCCGGAACGCTACACTGCTCCGAGCCCCGAAGAACAGCGCGAAATCGAAGCCGACAAGAAAATCAAAGAAGAGGCTTTCAAATCCCTAAGCCCAGATCGCGAATGGCAAGGCTCTTTCATCGCGCCGCTCCAGGGACAAGTCACCGAACTTTTCGGAGTCCAACGCGTCTTCAACGGTTCGGTTCAGGCCACGCACCAGGGCCTCGACTTCCGCGCCCACACCGGAACTCCCATCGTCGCGGCAAATCGCGGCAAAGTGATTCTCGCCAGGCCGCTCTTTTTCGAAGGAAACTGCATCGTCATCGACCACGGTCAGGGCCTTCTTACTCTCTATCTGCATCTCTCAAAATTTCTGGTACAGGAGGGCGACGAAGTGAAAAAAGGGCAGGAAATCGCACTTAGCGGAGGCACTGGCCGCGCTACCGGCCCGCATCTTCATCTCGCTGTCCGATGGCAAGGCGAGTATCTGAATCCGCAGACCCTGCTGGCGTTGCATTTGCCGTGAGTGAAGCTCCAAGCTCTCAGCTCCAAGCTCCAAGGAAGGCAAGTTAAATTCAACGCCGTGGATCACGCGGGTTTTCGCGGATGAAAATTCCTTCCAATGATCCGCGTAAATCCGCGTAATCCGTGGAGAAGAATTTGTTTTACGTTTTCCTTGGAGCTTGGAGCTGAGAGCTTGGAGCTCACTTCATGAAACGCCGGCGGCAATCAGCGTCTCACCCTCCGGCTCCCATACCCCATCGCGGAACGTTACGCTACGTCCTGAAATTGCGGGAATCCGCTCTCCCGGCACAATAATGCCGACGAGATTCAAAGGGTCGGCGGCGGAGATCACAATGCGTTCGCCCTCTTGCGGAGCCAAGGCCTTCTCATCCGCGGTCTGCATCGAAGAACCGGGAACCGACAACTGGGAACTGGCAACTGCCTTCCTGCGGTTCGCACGCAGCGACTCGACCGCTACCGGCAGCGCAAACTGCTCGCCCTGAAATCCGTCGACAAACCGCCCGCCGCGCACCTCGCCGCGATCCTCCAGCCGCCGGTACGCAATTTGCAATTCCCGCCATCGCGGCAAATTTGTCTCCCGCGCCAGCACATCGCGAAACACCACGCCATACCGCCGCAGCAACATCCAGCAGCACGATTCCACACTGCGATCCCGTTCCGACCCGGTCTTCGGCCGCGTGAAGTGTTCCGCAGCCTCTTCATGCAGCAACGACCATCGCCCAGCCGCATGGCGCGGACGCCGCATCTTTCCCATTCCCGCGATCTTCAATCGGACTGAGCCCACCGAACCGCCCGCGCCCGCCGAACTCTTCGGCGCAACCAGCGTTCGCAAATTCTCAAATCCATCCGCCGTCACTAGCCCAACCGCAACCAACTCCCAGAGTCCGGTCTCGACCTCAGCCTTTAGTCGTCCCGTCGCTCGCACCATGTCCGGAAAGAACAGTGCGCCCCGCTGCCTCATCAACTCATACAACTCCCGCGCCACCGGGCTGAGAAATGACATCTCGGAATCTTCCGAATGCGCTGGATGCGCCATCATCCAATCCGATTCCTCGCGCACAAAAAATGCAATCGGCGCAACCCGCGTGGGGATCACACGCCGCACCCGCACTCCCTCACTCCGCGCCGTCCCATGCTCATCCGCCGATGCGGGAGGGAGCGCGCCATTCGCAGCCTCCAGCATCACCGGATGCGGCGACAACCGTCCCCATCCCACTACTCCGGCCAGGCAAAGTTGGTCAAGATATGCAGGCTCATAATCCGAAACGCGCCGACCCAGCACGAACCGCTCCCACGTATTCGCGGGTACTTCAAACCCTTGCAGTTGCCGAATCACCTCAAGCGTTCCATGCTCGCCGCGCACCTGTGTGCCCGGTGCCACATGCTGCCAGCGCAGCAGCCAGTTCATGAACTGCGACGCCGTGACCGGTTCGATCTGCTTTCGCAAAGTCGCGACCGTGAGCCGGTGAATCCGCGCCAGTAGCCGCCGCTCGCACCATTCAATCTCCTGCTCCCGCGAAGTAGCAGCCCGGAACTTCCCGCGCAATATCGCGCCACTAGCCTCAATTCGCAACAGTGCCTTCTCAACTTCGGCAGCCGAGACCCCAATCATCTCCCCAATCTCCGACGCGGTAGTCGGCCCAAGATGAGTCATCCATCCCTGCACCGAGGCAAGCACGGCGTCAGCAAGAGATACCGAAGCCGCATCTGCGAGCGCCGGTATCTCACCCGCTCCAGACGCCGACGGATGCAAAGCCGAAAACATTTCCGCCCGCTCAGCCGCAACCCAATATCGTCTTCCCGAATCCTCCGCAATAAACGCCCGCCGCTCATCAACCAGCCGCTCAAAGAAAGGTTTCCAATCATCCGCAAGCAAATCTTCCGGTAACCGGTGACCGGTGACCGGCGACCCGTATCCCCGAGACCTGCCCTCCGGCACCGCCACCAATGTATGCAGCACATCATGCAACTCATCCGCATCGCGCACATCGGGCCAAGCCTCGCGCTGCACCTGCGCAATTGCCGCTGGATCGAGCGCCCCCACCTCCTCCAGCACTGACGCCGGCAGCACCCGCCGCATCTCGACCGCCCGCGCACGCCGCTCCTCCAGCGGAGCATCGTCAAGATACGCGTACGGGTTCGCATTCAGGATCTCATGCGAAAACTGCGACGGCACCGGCGTATCCACCGCCACGCACCGAATCCGTCCCTCCTCGATCCCGCGCAACACCTCGCGCAGACCATCGATATCCAGCGCCTCCGTGAGCACATCCTTCATCACCTCGGATACCAGCGGATGATCCGGAATCTTGATGTCGCCTTCGATGTTCTCGAAGCACGCCGCCACATCGGGGAACACCGAGGCCAGCAAATCGTCGGACCGGATGCGCTGAATCTGCGGAGGAACTTTCTTCCCACCCTGAAACCGCAGCAGCGCGAGTGCCCGCGTTGCATCCCAGCGCCAGCGCGTTCCAAAAATCGGCGATGCTAGCGCCGCCTGCTCCAGAATCGGCGCCATCGTCTCCGAATGCAGAAACTGAAAAACATCCGCCAGCGGAAAACTGTGCTGCTCGGCAAGGGCAATGTTCAACCCGTTGTCTGTCGCCGCCGCCTGCAATTCAAAATTGAATCCGCGGCAGAACCGCTTCCTCAGCGCCAGTCCCCACGCCTTGTTAATCCGCCCGCCAAACGGCGCGTGAATGACGAGTTGCATCCCTCCGCCCTCGTCAAAAAATCTTTCGGCAATAATCGTGGCCTGCGTCGGCACCTCGCCCAGCACCGCGCGGCCCTCGATCACGTATTGAATGAATTGTTCCGCGCCCGATTGATCAAGCCCGCACTCAGTCCCGAGCCATGTCACCGTCTCCGCCACAGCCGGCGAATGCCGCCATCCCTCCACCGGCGCCACACCCTTCAGCCTGTCGCAGATGTCCTGCCTCAACTGCCCAAGCTGCTTCGAAAGTTCTTCCGTCCTCGACGGAGCCTCACCACGCCAGAACGGAATTCCCGGTGGTTGCCCATGCGCATCCTCAACCAAAATCCGCGACGACTTACCCTCAATCCGCCGGATCCGCCACGAAGTATTTCCGAGCAGCATGACCTCGCCCGCCATGCTCTCGACCGCGAAATCTTCATCCACGGTTCCCACTACTGCGCCATCGGGTTCAGCCACCACCGTGAACAGCGCATTGTCGGGAATCGCGCCGCCGCTCGTAATCGCCGCCAGTCTCGCTCCACGCCTCGCCCGCAGCTTGCGATTGATGCTGTCATGATGCAGATACGCCCCATACCGCCCGCGCTGCGCCGCAATGCCCTCTGACAGCATGTCGACAACCGAGTCAAAAGCAGCGCGCGAAAGATTACGATACGGATAAGCGCGCTTGACCAGAGCAAACAGCGCATCTTCATCCCAGCCGTTGTCGGCCGAGTCACTCTGCACGGCGCCATTCGCGTTATTTACCTTTCCGCGATCCGGCCCGCTCGCCACCGCGCAGCACGCCACAATCTGCTGCGCCAGAACGTCCAGCGATCCCTCCGGAAAAATCAGCCGGTCCAGATCGCCTGAGTGAATCGCCCGCACCAACACCGCGCATTCCGCCAGATCGTCGCGCGTAGTAACAAAGAATCGTCCCTTCGGAATTGCTCCACGCCAGTGTCCGCTGCGCCCCACGCGTTGCAGCGCAACCGCAATCGACCGCGGAGAACTGATGTGGCAAACCAGATCCACCGTGCCCACGTCGATGCCGAGCTCCAGCGAAGCCGTCGCCACCAGCACCTTGATCTGGCCTTCCTTAAGCTTCCGCTCCGCCTCCAGCCGCAGCTTGCGCGACAAGCTGCCATGGTGCGCCGCAACATTTTCCTCTCCTAGTCTCTCGCCCAGCTGATGCGCCATGCGCTCTGCCAGCCGCCGCGTATTCACGAATACCAATGTCGAGCGGTGCGCATTTACCAGTTCGACCATGCGGCTGTAGATCTCATCCCACATCTCGTTCGAAGCTACCGGCCCCAGCTCCGACGCCGGAACCTCGACTGCTAAATCCATCTTCCGCTTGTGCCCGACATCGACAATCACCGGCGCGGGTCGCGGATGAGCCTCGTCAGAATTGCCCGCCAAAAACCGCGCCACTTCCTCAATCGGTTTCTGCGTGGCCGAAAGCCCGATGCGCACCAAATCGCGCTCAGTCAGCGCCTCCAATCGCTCCAGCGACAGCGAAAGATGCACCCCGCGCTTGTCGTCCGCCACGGCGTGAATCTCGTCGACAATCACCGTCTCCACATCGCGCAAAACAACCCGGCTCTTTTCTGCCGTCAGCAAGATGTAGAGTGACTCCGGCGTGGTCACCAGAATGTGCGGAGGCCGCTTCAGCATCAGCCTGCGGTCCTTGGCCAGCGTGTCGCCCGTGCGCACCGCCGTCCGGATCTCCGGCATCAGCAGCCCGCGATCGGACGCCATCTGCAAGATCTCGCCCAGCGGAATCTCCAGATTTTTCTGAATGTCGTTGCCCAGCGCCTTGAGCGGCGAAATATAAAGCACCTCAGTTCGATCGCTCAGCTCTCCCGCCAGCGCCTTGCGCACCAGCCGGTCGATGCAAGCCAGGAACGCCGCCAGGGTTTTTCCCGATCCCGTGGGTGCCGCGATCAGCGTCGTGTGTCCAGCCAGAATATGCGGCCAGCCCATCTCCTGTGGTTCGGTTGGGGTTCCAAACCGCGAGACAAACCACTCCCGGACAAGTGGATGAGCCCAGGCAAGAGAGGAGGGAAGGGAAGACATTGAAATTATTCTACCCGCAAGCGATGGTTTCGTAAATTGTTCGCCTGTGATGCTGAGAAGCGAAGAATTGATTCTCTCTGCCAGCGCCCGAGTCTTAGCCTTCATTCGAGATGACATCACTGCGACCACCAAACGGCTTCGCACCGTCCGCTCGGCCAAGTGGGCCGTGATCGTGGGAGGCTGTGAATCTGGCTGCGGCTCCCGCAGTGCTAAAGGGTTCGACTGCGTCGCCGATCCGGCCGGCCATCATGTGAACCCACCGGTAGCTTGCTTGGGGCGTGCTCGGGTTCGCGACCGGTGGGTTCTTCTCCCTACTCACGTTTTGTTTTCAGGAGTAGTACTCGTAACAAACACAACCGTTAGATCAAAGTTTCGCCGCGCTTTCAAAAATCTTCGTCTTGCGCGTGGGTCCTAAATCCGCCCCCCACCGGCATTCCAGATTGAACGAGTGTCGCTTAGCCCGCGGCACGCCTCTGATCTCGTCAATTCCTCGACTATTCCTGCACCACCACCGGCTTCGATGCCATCAGCTCGGCAAACCGCGGATCTTTGCGCAGTTCGCCGAACTCCGCGTCTTTATAAACGTCCTTGATTCTCGGATAGCCCTCTTCCATCGCTTTTTTCAGGTAGTGCAGCGATCGGTCGGCCGATCCGTTCTCCGCAAACAACTTTGCCAGGACATAATCATAGTGGGCCACGTCCGCCGGCGATGGCAGCTTAGCTTGAACTCCCGCCCTGCGCGCGGCGCGCTCGAATATGTCCGGGTCGAGTTGCAGCGCTTTATTGTAATCGCTCATTGCTTTCTCGAATTGCTTCCGTGCGAATTCAGAAGCCGCGCGGTTGTTATAGAAAACCGCCTGCGTGTCGTCGAGTTGAATTGCCTTGTCGTAGTATTTGATCGACTTCGGGTAGCTCCCTTGCTGGTAATAAACGACCGCCGTGTTTGCATACGCGTTCGCGTATGTCTTATCCACCTTGATCGCGTGATCGAAGCTCTTGAGCGCATCCTTATAGCGCCGCAAAAGCAATTGCGACATGCCGACTTTATTCATCAATACCGCGCTGCGCGGGCTCTTTCTCAGCGCCGCAAGATAGTAGTCGATGGCATCCAGGTAATCTTTGTCCGACTCCAGCTGGTCGCCCACCGCTTCAAGCTCCCTCGCGCTTGACCCGACAGGAGGTGGCTCGACCCTGTGTACGGGCGGAGGCCCAACCTCAACTTGTTCGGAATCTTGCCCCAGCGCAGGCCAAGCGAAGGTGAACAGGAAAATCAGCGAAGCGAAAATTGGCAGGGTGGAAAGTCTAACGCCCCACAGCGTTGCTTGACGTGAAGACCGCATAGCGACCTCCAGACTGCGAGATATCTTACCCCAAATTGTGGCGTTCCAAGTTACGGCGGAGGACTCGTCCCATTGGCCGCAGGTTTAGACGCCGGCGGCGTGTTTTTGTCATCATCCTTCTTATCACCCCGGAAGGCATCCGCAATCTTGCCAAAAAAGCCCTTCTTTTTCTTGGCCTCTTGCTGATCTTGGACACCGCCCGCCTGCTGCGGGTTCCCGTTTGTTGCCGAACCGTTCACCGGCCCATTCGTCGTCGGAGGCGGCAGCGCCTTCTCCGGGCTTCCACCAAACACCCGCGAAAAGAATCCCTGCATCCCGCTTGGTTGATCGCAGGTATCGTGCGGCTCGGTCCCAGCCACAAATGCGATCGTGTAATCGTCCGGGCAGGTCGGAGTCGCCAGCCGGTTCGTTGCCTTATCCAGCTGCACATCCACAACCCCGTCCGGCTGATGGAACGCCTTCACATCCGAATACTGCGGCAGAGTCACCGCCTTCTTCATGAACTCAGCCCAGATCGGCGCGGCCGTCTGCGCTCCGCTCAGCCGGATGTCGCTGTAATCGTCGTACCCCACCCAGACGATGCACAGCAAATTACTCGTATATCCGGCGAACCATCCATCATGCGAGGTCCCGGTCTTTCCCGCTGCGGGTGCCGTGAAGCCGCGCTGCCGAACTCCATACGCCGTCCCGAAATTCACCACCCCTTCCAGCATGTTCGTCATCACGAATGCCACGCGCGGATCGAGCACCTGCTTTTTCTCACTGTCAAAGTTCACCACCACATCGCCCTTGGCGTTGCGCACCGAATCCACAATCAGCGGTGAGAGCCGCATTCCGCCATTAGCAAACGTCGTATACGCCGCCGCCATATCGACCGGCGTCGCGTCATATGCCCCCAAAGCCATGGCTGGCGTCGCCTTCACCGACGTGATCCCCGCCGCCTTCGCCAGATCCGCCACCTTGTCGTAGCCGACCTCCTCCGCCAGCTTCACCGTCGCATTGTTCAGCGACAGCGCCAGCGCATAACGCAGCGTCACGTCGCCGTGATATTCCTCTTTGTAATTGCGCGGCTCGTAGATCTGGTCGCCATAGGCAAACGTCGAAGGCTGATCCGCCACAATTGAAGCTGGCGTAATCACCGGCGTCGTTCCATCGATCGCCGTATTCATCGCTGCCGCATAAACAAATGGCTTGAAAATCGATCCCGTCGGCCGCTTTGCCAGCGCGTGGTTCAGTTGGCTCGTTCCATAATTCCGGCCGCCCACCAGCGCCCTGATCTCTCCCGTATGCGGATCCATCGCCACCAGTGCCACCTGCGCCTGCGGCCCGGGCGCCACGGTCGTCTCATACTTGCCCTTGGCGACCTTCGTCTTCCGTGTCCGCATTTTTGTAACCTGATCGTCGACGAACTTAATCCCCGTCTCCACCGCCTGCGCCGCTTCACGCTGCAAATCCGGGTCGAGCGTCGTATAGATGCGGAACTGCTGCTCGTTCACCTCGCGCTCGTTGAGCTTCGACATCACTGTGTCGCGCACCATATCGACAAAGTATGGAGCGTCACTCGCCTCCACATTCGGCGGCGCAAGCTTCAGCGGCGTCGCCTTCGCTTTGTCCGCCTGCGCCCGCGTGATCGCGCCTGTCTCGACCATCGCTTCGAGCACGGTATTGCGACGCTCCAGCGCCCGCTCCGGATGCCGGTACGGCGACAGATAACTCGGCGCCTGAATCAATCCCGCCAGCAGCGCCGCTTCCGGCAGCGTAATATCTTTCAGGTCCTTGTTGAAATAAGAGTGTGCCCCTTCCGCCAGGCCCGAGATCGTGAACGACCCGCGCTGCCCCAGATCCACGCGGTTGGCATAGAACTCAAAAATCTGCTGCTTGGTGAACTTCTGTTCCAGTTCCATCGCGATCAGCATCTCGATCGCCTTCCGCTTCATTGTTTTCTCCGGCGTCAGAAAAAACGCGCGCGAAAGCTGCATCGTAATCGTCGATCCGCCCTGCTGGTGCCGCTGGTGCGTGAAGTCGATCCACGCCGCCTCCCCGAGACGGATGAAATTCACCCCGTTGTGCTGGAAGAATCGCCGGTCTTCGATCGACGTCACCGCCTCTACCAGGATCTTTGGAATGTCGTCGTACTTCACCAGTTCGCGCTTCGATCGTTGCTCCGCGTCGAACAGCGAACTCACCGGCTCCGGTTCCAGTTCATAAGCTTCAAGATCCCCCGCCGACCGGCTGTTGATCTCGCTCACCGCGCCATCGCTTACCGTGATCGTCGCTGGCTCCGGACTGTGATACGACTCCGGCCCCGGCATCACTTCGATCTTGCCGCCGCGCGTGTGAAAAGTGCCCAGCGGCGATTCGTTATCCTTCTCGCTGTATCCCGCCCGCCGCAGTTCCGACGCAATCTCGGAGATCGAATATTGCGATCCCACCCGCACCACCATCGGACTGGCATATATCTTCGCCGACGTCGCAAACACCGGGCCCCGGAATCGCAGTTCGATGATCTTGTCGTACTTTACATACCAGTACGCAAAAACGCCGCTGACGATCAGCGCCATCGCCACGAATCCAATAAACGCGTAATGAACGACCGGGTCTTTCCCCTTGCGTCCCTTGCCGCCGGAACCCGCCCGCGTATTCGGAATTTTCACTCGGATAGCCAAAGATTCTGATCGCCCAAAGATTCAGATAGCCAAAGTTCTAGACAGCCCTAACATCTTCGACAGCTTAGCGACTAAAGATGAATGATCCTTCCCAGATTCAAGAGCAATCCCCGGTCCGAAATCGGCAAAATGCAATCCCAATCTCCCAACCGGCGCGTGCCCAATAATTTGTGGGTCTCGAATAAATTCTAAATCACATTGAACCGCTTCATTCCATTTAGATGCGTGTCAGGAGGGATACATCGTGTGGCAGCAGCCTGCAAGAATCAGGACGGTAGCGCAGATGAACAACCGTAACAGTCGCTTTCTTATAAAACAGAAGGGAATACAAAAGGGGAGATAATAGCGACCGAGGCCATGAGCCTTAAGCGCGAAGCTCAAAGCTTAAAGCTCAAAGCTGCTCTTAAAACACGCCCCTATTCGAAGTCGAAGGATGGAAATCAATCGAGGTGGTATAGCCGGGGAACTCCAGCGGCACGCTGTACTGCGCATCAATCTCCAGCATCCCGGTTGCGGGCCCGCCAGTACGCGCAACATGCACCTGTTGTGGTGTTAGCGCAATGTCATATTCCTGCGCATGCTTGATCACGGTTGTCCGGATGTCGTCCACCGAACGCGAACTGTAGGTCGCTTGCAGCGCATCGTTCTTGATCGCATCCTCGAACTCGTAGTTCGCATAGTACGGCGGGATGACCTTCAGGCCCACCACTCCCATCGCAATCAGCACCCCGAAAGTAAATACCAGTTTGAGTGTGTCCATAAATGCAGTTCGCCCAACCGGCCATTTTCGTGGAGACCGGCCTATCCGCGCACCAATCCGCGCAGATGCTCGCTTATGGCTGGAATCTTAACGTCCTCCCGCGCCAGAGTCGAGCGGCGAACCACTTCCACCAAATCTTCGGTAACCTTCTTTCCCACATTGATTCTAAAAGGGATACCAACTAGGTCGGCATCCTTGAACTTCACCCCCGGCCGTTCGTCCCGGTCATCCAGCAAAACATCGAATCCGGACTGCTCCAGTGCTTTCGCAATGTTTTCCGAAGCCGTCCGAACCTTCTCGTCCCCGGTGTTCGTCGCCACTACCACCACATCAAACGGCGCAATCGACGGCGCCAGCCAAAATCCATTCGCATCATTCGATTGTTCAATCGCTGCCGTCAAGATTCGCTCGATCCCGATCCCGTAACTCCCCATGATCGGCTCAACCTGTTTTCCGTTCTGATCCAGCACCGTCGCGCCCATCGAGTGCGAATACTTATAGCCCAGCTTGAAGATGTGCCCAATTTCCACCGCCGTATCGATGCGCAGCGCCGACCCACAATTCGGACACCCCTCACCCGCCGTCACGTTGCGAACATCGGCCGCGACTGTGTACTCGAAATCTCTCCCCGGCGTCACGTTCTTCAAGTGATAGTCGAGCCGGTTCGCGCCGCAGATCATGTTGACGCGTCCAACCAGTGCGCTGTCCAGTACCACCGTCGCCGCCCGCTCATCCTTCGGCCATTTTTTCGCGTCCCACTCGCCCAGCAACTCCTTGGCCCGCACCACCAACCCAATCGGTCCAATGAATCCCCCCGGACCCTGAAAGTATTTCTCCAGCTCTTCCGCCTGCATTGGGCGCACATTGGCTGCTTTCACCAGCGTCAACAGCTTCGTCTCGTTCACGCTGTGATCCCCGCGCAAAAAAACGATCACCGGTTGCTCTACGGTTTCTCCCTTCGCGCCAGGATTCTGCGCCATGTACGCGACCGTCTTGATATCTTGCTCGGCCGCAATCCCCAAGAATTCCGCTACATCCGCAATCGCGCCTTTTCCTGGCGTATGAATCGGCAGCGGCTTTCCATCGGCCTCGGCGGCCAAATCCGCAATCGGAGCGAGCTTCGACGTCGCTTTCTCCAGGTTCGCTGCGTACCCGCAAGCCTCGCAGCTCACCACCATATCTTCACCCGCCGGCGTCCGTACCATGAACTCCTGCGACTGCGATCCGCCCATCGCCCCCGAGTGCGCATCGATCACCACATACTTCAATCCGCACCGGTCAAAAATCCTGCAATAGGTGTCATGGTGCTTTTGGTACGAAACATCCAGCCCCGCCGCATCGATGTCGAACGAATACGCGTCCTTCATGATGAACTGCCGCACCCGCAACAAGCCCGACTTCGGCCGCGGCTCGTCGCGAAATTTCGTCTGAATCTGGTACCAGATTTGCGGCAGTTGCTTGTAGCTGCGCAGTTCTTTGCGCGCGATGTCGGTCATGATCTCTTCATGCGTCATGCCCAGGCACAAGTCCGCACCCTTGCGGTCCTTCAGGCGAAACATGTTTTCGCCCATAATCGTCCAGCGCCCGCTCTCTTCCCAGATGTCGCGCGGATTTAAGGCCGGCAGGTAAAACTCCTGCCCGATCTTGTTCATCTCCTCGCGCACGATCCCCATGATCTTCTGTGTCGAGCGGTTGCCCAGAAACAAAAACGAGTAAATGCCCGCGCCCAGCTGCCGTATATACCCGGCCCGGACCAGCAATTTATGGCTGGCAACCTCGGCGTCCGCCGGAGCCTCGCGCAAAGTAGGAATAAAAAGTTCAGACCACCGATGCATAGTTGTGCTTCCTGTGAATAATGGAATTGTTGATTGTAAATGATAGGCATTGAGCGATGGAGCGAAGCATCGTTCGGCGAACCGGAGTGGAATCGAAGATCAGGATAGGACAGCAAATTCTTGAGGCCGAACCGGGAGAAGCTCTCCCGGTTTCTTTTTCCATCTCACGCCGCCAGCCGCTTCAGAATCTCCCTGCCCAGCTTCTGCGTCTCGCCGAAAAATTTCTGATATTCCAGAAAAATCCGGTTCAACTCCAGCGCCTCATCCGCGTTCAGTTTGTGCCGCAGCATCATGTCGCGCACATGCACCGGATTCGGCAGCATAGCCTCTTCATTCAGTTCTTCCAAAGCGGTCGATGGATTGTAGTGATACATGCCGCATTGGATGCCCCAACAAGCCCATTGGTGCGGATATGTGTTTAAAAGAAAGACAAAAAAAGGGGACGGGCAAGTCCCGTCCCCAACTCACTCTTAGCTCTGTCGCGATTACTCCAGCACAAAAATGTTCTTCTTGCCGCAGATCTCCTTCAAGATCTTCGGCCATACCGTCACGCTGACCTCGCCCAGGTGTGCTTTCCGCAGTAACAGCATCAGCGTCCTCGACTGTCCGATCCCGCCGCCAATCGAGAGCGGCAGCTCGTCGTTCACAATCGCCTTGTGATACGGAAACTGCAAATTCCCCAGCAGATTCGACATCTCCAGTTGCCGCTTCAGCGTCTCCGCATTCACGCGAATGCCCATCGATGAGAGTTCATGCCGCCGCTTCGTCACATGGTTCCACACCAGAATGTCGCCATTCAGTCCGTGTGTCTCCTTGTGTGTCTCTTTCTTCGTGTCGGTAATCCAATCGTCGTAATCGGCCGCGCGGTTCTCATGCGGGTACCCATCCTTCAACGGCCATCCAATCCCAATAATGAAGACTGCCGGATGCTTTTGCAGAATCGCCGTCTCCCGCTGCTTGCGCGGCAGATTTGGATACATGTCCAGAATCTCTTCCGCATGCAGGAACGTCAGCTCTTCCGGCAGGTTCGGAAAGCGCGGATCGCGCAGGGCAGGGAACAGATCCTGCGCAAATTTTTCCGCTCCCACGATCACCTTCCATATCTTCCGCACCACATCTTTCAGGAACGCCAGGTTCCGGTCGCCGGCATGAATCGACCGCTCCCAGTCCCACTGATCCACATATGCCGAATGATCGTGATCCAGGAAATAGTCCTTGCGCACCGCGCGCATGTCCGTGCAGATGCCTTCGCCCGGCTTGCAGTCGAACTCTTTCAGCGCAACTCTTTTCCATTTTGTCGCCGCTTGTACCACTTGCGCGTCGATTGGATGCGCGTTGTGGTCATTCGAAATATGGAACCCGATCGGCGTCCGCGACCCGTCGCGGTCCAGCATGTCGTTCACGCCGCTCTCGACATCGACAATCAGCGGCACTTCCACCATCATCAGGTTCAGCGCCTCGCATAGATTGTCGGCGATATACCGCTTCACCTGGTGAGTCGCTTTCTGAGTCTCGCGCCGGTCCAGCAGCGAGCGGTAATCGGGCGGCAACGCCTTTTCCAATTCCGTGTAATTGCCAATCCCAGGGCCGGCCAGATCGGCCTGCTTTGCCTGGGATTGCTTATCCAACTTCTCTTCCGTAAGAGTAGCCATGAATCCTCCACGCGTGGAATAAAGAACCGCGTTCATACCTTATGGCTACGCTGCAACCGCGCGGCCGGTCAGTGACACGCGGCACAGGAGGATGTGCGCGAGAACCGGCTCATCTCTCAGTTCTCAGCCATCAGTTCGTCGTTGCGCCTTCCATCTCCGTATTCTTCCCACCAAGACCAGGGGCCACAGCACATACCAGTATCTTTTCTGCAGGAAGTTGGCCAACAACTTGGTGCCCCACCGGTCCGCCACCTCTTCTTTTTCGTTGTACTCCGGTCGAATGAAGTCATGGATGTGGTGACCAAGTTCGTGATACAGGACACGTGCCAAGCAGACCGCGCGGACAGGAGGAATCCAGATAAGGATTCTGGGGTGGATGTCGCTTATCCTGTCGACAAAGAGCTCAATCCACGGTGGTTTTCCACGCCCAGCGTGGTGATAACGGCCCAAGACCCACGATTTGCCGAACGCGTCTTTGCGAGATCGAACCCTGCTCCCTCTTTTCCGGTGCGGAAGAAACGCCTCGTTGAGAAGAACCACGCAGTCGAGTCCTCTGAGGTATTTTTCAGGGACAGTACGCAGGAGCGTCCGAGCCATTCGGGTGGCGTCAAACGGCGGTCTGTAGTCGCGATAGGCCTCGACAATTCGGGGCTGGGAATTGTCCACAACAAGAGTTTAGCGATTTTGCGCGACGCTGAGAGCTGAGAACTGAGAACTGAGAGCTCCTACCGGCAGAACCTCTGCAAACTCGGCGGCGGCGGTGTAGGAAACTCCGCAAACTCTCCATTCCATCCCGAGCACCCGCGTGCCGTCACCGCCCGAATCACCGTCTGTTGCAGTTCTTTCACCTTCGCTTCGGCAAAGTTAATCTCATCGACATTCAGCCCGCTTGCGCCGCGCAGCTGATTTAGTGCGTCCAACGCCGGTTCATATCCCGCGTTCGCCGCGATCATCAGCCACACATACGCATTCACCTTGTCCGCGGCCACGCCCGCGCCATCCTTCAGCGCCTTTCCATAGAAGTACTGCGCCTGCGGCAAGCCCTGATCCGCCGCGACCTTGAACAGCGGCACCGCCTTTGCCGGATCCTTCTCCGCCATCAGCCGTGCCAGATAATACGAGCCATACACGCTCTTCTGGTCCGCCGCCATCTTGAACCATTTCTTCGCCACGTCCGCATCTTGCGCCACTCCCAGCGCGAGGTAATACCGTCGTCCCAGCATCCACGCCGCCAGCGGATCGCCGCGCTGTGCCGCCTTCTTATAAAGGTCGATCGACTCCTGCGCCGGCTTCCCCGGCACAATTCCCATCTCGTAGTAGTATCCCAGCGCGACCTGCGCGGGCCCATATCCCAGCTCGGCCGACCGCCTGAAATCCTCGATCGCCGCCGCATCGTCACGCGTTTCCGCGACGCCAGTAATGGCGTTCATCCCGCGCTCATAAAGCGCATCCGGCGAACTGCTCTGGGCCCATCCCAGCCCGCCAACCAGCATGAAAATAGCGATAAATATCCGTGAACGCATCGTCCGCATCCTGCCCAAGTATAGGAAATACGCCCGATAGGTGTAGAGTTACGAAAGTTCTACAGCCCGCATCCGACGAGCCCAATTTGCCCAGCTCATCCATCGCCGCCAAGGTCGCCTTTTACGGCCTCGTCCTCTGCTGGTGGTGGTTCGGTCTCACCTTCTGGCTCCGCCGCCGCCCCCATGACCGCGTTCGTGCCGAGAAGCGGGATCTCAGCTCCTATCTCGGCATGGCCCTTCAATCGGTTGGCTACTGCGCAGTCTGGTTTTTTCCCTTTCGTTCCCATCGCGAGTTTCCCATCGTGACTCAACCGCCCTCGCACGCATGGACTCTCGCTATCGTCGCCCTCGGCATCGCCATCTTCTCCGCAGCACTCGTAAACGTCGCCGCCCGCCAGTTAGGCAAGCAATGGTCGCTAGCCGCCCGCATTGTCGAAGATCACGACCTCATTCAGGATGGCCCCTATCGCTATGTCCGCAATCCCATCTACACCGGAATGTTGGGAATGCTTATAGCCACCGGTCTGGTCGTCGCCCCATGGCCTCCGTTGGCGCTCGCCTGCGCCATTTTCCTGATCGGCACCTACATCCGCGTCCACATAGAAGAACGTCTGCTCCGCGAAACCTTCGGCGAGAAGTTCGCAGCCTACAAACAAAAAGTCCCAGCCGTAATCCCGGGTCTTTGGTAGGAACGCCGCGCTGACTGCTTCGTCCTTCGTTCCTAGCCGGGGGAGGCAAGGTGCGCATGGCAAGCGAACAGCGAACAGCGGAAAGCGAAGGACCAAGGACGAAGGACCACGGACGAAGGACGGAAAACGCCTACCCAAACAACCCCATCTGCTCGTCATTCGCCACATGCGTCCGCAAACTCATTCGCCCATGCCGCGCGCTGAATCCATACTTCTGCCGCAAAGCCCGCATCAGCGCCGACAATCTCTCCCCATACCCGCGCGGCAAAAACGCACGCTCCCAGTATCGTTTCCGATAAACCTCCACCAATGCCGGAAACTCGCGCTCCAAAAATGGCAGAAACACCGCCGCCGAGCAGGGTTTCAAAAACAAGGGATTCGCATAAATGTATTTTGCGCCAGCCTCCCGCGCCGCCTTCACCAAGGCTTCCAGATCCCGCGGCTTATCCGTAATCTCCGGCAACACCGGCGCACAGATCACCCCCGCATGTACGCCCGCCAGATTCAACTGCCGCACCGCCTCCAACCGCAGATCCGGACGCGGAGCCCGCGGCTCCAACTTCCTCGCCAGTTCCACATCCACCGTCGTCACCGTCACATTCACAAATACTTCATTCCGCTCCGCCACCCGCCGCAAGACTTCCGCATCCCGCGTCACCAGATTCGACTTCGTCACAATCCCGATCTCCAGCCCCGCGTGCCGCGAGAACTCCTCCAGAATCGCCCGCGTCATCTCATACCGACGCTCCGCCGGCTGATAAGGATCGGTCGCCGTCCCAATCGCAATCTGCTCCCCGCGCTTCACTTTTTTCAGATCGTGTCGCAACAACTCCGCCGCCCGCCGCTTCACGAAAATCTTCCGCTCAAAGTCCACTCCATCGCGCAACTCCATGAACTCGTGCGTGTACCGCGCATAGCAGTACTTGCATGCAAACTCGCATCCACGATAAGGATTGATCGCCCACGTAAAAGGAAGGTTCCGCCCGCTCACCACGCGGCTGATCAGCGACCGCGACTCCAAGGAAAAATACTCGACATTATGTCCCTCGCGCAGCGACTCCCCTTCCGCCGCCAAGCGCGCAATGCCAATCAATTTGGGGGAAGAACTTTCGCAGTCGGCAATATCATCCAGCATCCACGGCGCGTCAGAAAGTCCCGAATCTTCCGGAGCCGCAACTTCATGGTCAAGCGATAAATTCTCCGCAGAGACGCGGCCTGCCGCGTCGGGCGGTCTCAACGGAACGAACGGAAGCAATCCCACCGGCGATCGAGCGATGTTCGCCATATGTTCGCCCTAGAGTAGCCCCGGAAATCGTCCCTGTCAACCGGCCTTTGGCAAGAGGGAGAGCCACACTGCGTAATCTTATCTACAGCGATTCCCCGATTGTTCGACACGGTACATTCGGTACTTAATAGGCTAAGGAAACTTCTGGCCCATGGGCGCGCTCATTCATGCTTTTGGATATCGGTTCGGCCGAAATTAAGACTAATAGGTCTCCGCTGCGCGTTCTCGTCGTGGACGACAGCGAGGTCGTCAGAAAAGCCATCGTCAAACTCCTCCAGTCCCACGTGGACATCGAGGTCGTTTCCGAGGCCTCCAACGGTCGCGACGCCATCCACCTCGCTAAAGAGCTCCGGCCCGATCTCGTCCTCATGGATATCTCCATGCCCGTCGTCAGCGGCTTCGAGGCCACCCGCCTTATCAAGCATGACCTGCCGGAGACGAAAATCATCTTCCTCACCCAGCATCGTTCCCGCAGCTTTATGAAAGAGGCCTCCGCCGCTGGCGCCGACGGCTTCGTCACCAAGGATGCCGCGAGTCGTGAGCTCATCCCCGAAGTCCGCCGCATCCAGTCCGAGCCCGGCACGCAATCGGCTGCTCGCTTCGGAGTCTGATCGTCCGCTTCCCGCCGCCCGCAAATCCCCGCCGCTACTGCCCCGGCTCCTGCTGCGTCACCACTCCCGTCGGAGGCGCCGGAATCGCGATGCAGATAAGACGCGTACGCCATCTGCTCCTGCAAAATCTTCGACGGCAAATCCAGCCGGGAACCGTTCGAAAAATCCAACTAAGTCCGCCGAATGCGAATCGAAATGCAACCCACTATACTGATCGCCGAAAGCCGAAAGCCGAAAGCCGAAAGCCCAAAGCCCAAAGCCGAAAGCCCAACTACCATGCCCGCTCCCACCCCAGTAGAAGTAGCCGGCCGCCAACTCACCCTCACCAACCTGGACAAAGTCCTCTACCCCGCCACCGGCTTCACCAAAGGACAGGTCATCGACTACGCCATCCGCATCGCGCCCGTCCTCATCCCGCACCTCAAAGGACGTCCGCTCACCATGAAGCGCTATCCCGGCGGCGTCAACCAGGAATTTTTCTTCGAAAAGAACGCTCCCAAGCATCGTCCCGACTGGGTCCAGACCACTCCCGTCTGGAGCGAGGGCAACCACCGCACCATGCACTACTTAATGGCCAACGATCTCCCAACGCTGGTCTGGATCGCCAACCTGGCCTCCATCGAACTCCACCCGTCCCTCTCGCTCGGCGCCGACATCGAAACTCCCACCATGATCGTCTTCGACCTCGACCCCGGCCCGCCCGCGAACATAGTCCAATGCTGCCAGGTAGGCCTCTGGGTCAAAGAAATCTTCGACCACTTCGGCCTGCAAAGCTTTCCAAAAACGTCAGGCTCAAAGGGCATGCAAATCTACGTCCCGCTCAACACTCCCTCCAAAGAAAAGACGAGCTACAAAGAAACCAAGCCCTTCGCCAACGCCATTGCCCGCCTCCTCGAGCACGAGCATCCCGACCTCGTAGTCTCCGACATGAAAAAAGCCGTCCGCACCAACAAGGTTTTCGTCGACTGGAGCCAGAACGACCAGCACAAAACCACAATCTCGGTCTATTCCCTAAGAGCCCGCGAGCACCCGACGGTCTCAACTCCCATCAAATGGGAAGAAGTAGAGCAAGCACTAAAGAAGAAGGACGCAAACTTACTGGTCTTCGAATCGAAAGATGTCCTGGCCAGAGTGGAGAAGATGGGCGACCTCTTCATCGAAGTTCAGATGCTGAAGCAGAAGCTGCCGAAGTTGTCGGGGCTGGAGGCGGGAACTAGCGAAGTGAAGCCAGCCCCAAGGAGTGAAAGGGCAAGACCTAAGAAAGCAAGCGTCAAGCCCGCGCGAAAAGCAAAGAGCCGCCGCTGAGGCCTCGCGGGAAAAATGGTGACAGTGATCACCGCGCGACACAGATGTGACGCACCACTAGAACCTCACTCCGTGCTCTCGACGTCGTCTAGGGAAGAGAGTTCCGAGTCCAGTTTAGCGCGCTCGTCGCCGTTCCTTGACTCCGATTCGCGTAGACCGACCGTCTCCTTCGCCTTCTCGAGTTCTGGAGATAAAGCAAGATCGGCCTCATGGGCCCCGAGCCGTACCAGCGCCTCCCGCTGGGAGAGATAGAACTTCAACATGCGAAACTGAATGTGGTGGGAAGCCACGCCCTGCCAGAGGGTAGCGATGAATTCCCGATCTGCGACGATGGCTTCTGCGCTTTTGCGGGATATGTAGTTTGAGCGATTTTCGGCAGCTTCAACAAGAAGCTGCAGGAATTCGTCTGCCTTCTCATGAGCATTTGCGTCGCTCTTGGCACTTTGCATTGTTTCCAGTAGAGCGTTCCTAACGACTGGCCCCCATGGAAGGCGATCTAGTGAAAACAGCACATATCGAAACGATGATGAACCCTCGGGTGTAGAAAGCACTCGCAAGCTTTCTGGACGGCCCATCTCGGCGACAAGCGCGCGCTCGACCTTGGGCACCAGGCGCGTGACACACGCGTCTCGAAGCTCCTTCTTCAGTTTTGCGGTCTGAGGATCTTCCGGCGGAAAAAGCCGAGAGCTCCAAGGTGTGAGAGTCTCCAGCATTGCGGGGGCTTGGTCATCGGAAGCACGGTCCGACAATGCGTAGATTAAGGATCGCTCGGCATCCCGCAGTTCGCCATCCGCGGGGTTCACTCGAAAGGCTATCCAATACAGCGACTTTTGGTAGAGTTTGCCGAACCGTTCTGCGGTAAACATCTCCGGTATGCTCAGAAATTGTTCAGTCATCGTGAGTAACGACGTTCCTTCCGCGCAGTGGGCCTCGTTCTCCTCGACCGTAGGTGCTTCTGCCGCCATGGAAGCGGCGTTGTGTTTTGCGTTCAGAAGCGCCTCGAAGAGGTCTGTCTCAACATCCGTCGGATCAATCGAGATTTCGGCGGCTTGATTGGCAATCCATGCCGAGATCCTCCCCGCAATTGGTGTTTTTTTCCACTCCGCCACCAGTTCATTGAATTCTTTCCAGGTAATCGCTTCCGGTCGAAAAGCAAACTTGAAGTTGTACTGTAGATGGAGCCCTCCAAGCGCCCGCACCGCGTTCACAAGTTCGATCAGCCGAGCTGTTTGCTTTTCGTTTATTCCTCCGACCTCCTGGATGACCTTTCTGATGTCCGCATTGTCGGTTGTCTCGCTATCGTTGGACTTCCTTCTTCGCTCGTGCTGCCGTATCCGGAAGCCTATACCTACCAGCGATTCCAAGGCGTCTCCATCGAGGAGACGCATGAAAAACTGATGAGACTCTTGGCGTATCATTTCGGCCAGCCAAATCTCGACCCAATTCAGCTCGTCTGCGCCGTGCCTTACAAGTTGGGGCCGTAAAGACACCAAGCCGCGAATCAGTCTCTTTAGTTTGCGCGGGTTATCCGGAAGCAGGTGCTCTATGGGATCAATCGAATCGTGCGGGACGAACTCAGCGTATTGGTCGAGCATGCTTCTCAGCAAGTGGCCTTTCGCGGCCTTTGTGACAGGTGGCAAGTAGTACTGAAAATCGAGAATCTTGTCGAGGAAGTTGTCACCGTCGCCCCAAGCCTTGTTCGCCGTGATAAGTCCGTCGGCCACGATCTCGTTATCGAAAGCCAATACAAACGTGAATCCCGGCAGGTCGAGAATCTCTCGCAGGGATAGCAAGAGCTTCGGTAACAGCTCCGGGGTCGCGCGATCTAAATCGTCAATAAAGACGATGACCCGCTTGTCTCCGAGTTTCTCGCGGATCTTCCTAACCTGTGCGCCGTCAGGCTTGAGCCATTTGCCGACGAACCCCAATGCCCCCTTGTAGAGTTTCTCTTTGCCCCACAGCTCCATTGCGCCTTGCGCAAGATCTGGAATCCCGGTGGATTCCACCGCGGCTTTGAGTTTACGCAGCGACCCTTTCACAGGAAGCTCGACCTCAAGTTTCTTCGTCTCGAGTGCCTCCAGTAGTGCGTTTCCGAACTCCTCCCAAAGTTCATCGAGTTCCTGCACTGCCCAAGGGGTGAAGTAGAAGACAATGTTGCCTTCCGGCTTCAACATTTCTTCCAAGAAGTGAAGGACGGTGCTTTTGCCCTCTCCCCACTTGCCGAAAATTCCGATGCGAGCAGACCATTCGGGAGGAGTGGAGCGAATCACTTGGGCAATCTCGGCAGCAAATCGCCATCTACCGAGGTCGTCGTCCTTTTTCAGCCTTTGCGCCGAGTCATATCCGGGCATATCGGGTTACCTTCAGTCGGCTGAAGGATACCATTAGTCCTAACTGGGCAGGTCACTCACGCCCGCCCGCCCTCCACCAATTACAATTCCAATGACCGCCGATCTGCGTTCATCCGCGGGAAAAAATTTGCCTTTACTTCTGCAATCTGACTTCTAACTTCTGCCATGCCTCTCTACGTCGGCACCTCCGGATGGGCGTATCCAACCTGGAAGCCCGCCTTCTATCCCGAAAAACTCGCGCAGAAAAAATTCCTCAACTTCTACGCCACCAAACTCAACACGGTTGAAGTCAACTTCACATTTCGTCAGCTGGTCAAAGAATCGACCATCCAAAACTGGCTGGCAGACACTCCCGACCACTTCCGCTTCACCATCAAAGCCCATCAGGTCCTGACCCACATCAAGCGCCTCAAAAGCTCAGAAGAATTCCTCAAGCGCTTCCTCGCCACTCTCGAGCCGCTGGAGCGCGCCAAGCGCCTCGGCCCGATCCTCTTCCAACTCCCGCCCAACTTCAAAGCTGACCAGTCCGTCCTCGCCGAATTCCTCGCCATCATTCCCCGAGGAGTCCGCGCCGCCTTCGAATTCCGCAACGCGACATGGTTTGGAGAGAGTAAGGCCGGGGCTGTCGAAGAAGACGGAGCCACCTGGCAGACCCTCCGCGCCCGCAACGCCGCCCTTTGCGTCGCCGAAACCGAAGACCGCGACACCCCCGACGTCCTCACCGCCGACTTCGCCTACTACCGCTACCGCAAGCCCAGCTACACTCCCGAAGAGCGCCAGAAGATGGTCGCCCGCCTCCGCGAGCATCTAGCCAAGGGCGACGTCTTCGCCTACTTCAAGCACGAAGAAACCCCCGAGGGCGCGCTCTACGCCGTAGACCTCCTCAACAGCGCCAAAACCGCAGATTTTTCGTAAGTCATTGATTTATAAAGATCAAGCAGATAAGTCTTTATTATTCATAGATCTAGCGGGAGTCAACCACGTAAGTTGCTCATTCTAATGGATCGATCGGAGGGGGTATCCGATACCAACTAGTAAACACCGCCCAAATTGCCAAAGTCCGATACTGATTCAGTGCCCGTCAATGAAACCATCCTCCAGGGCTTCCTCGACTACCTCCGAGTCGAGCGCGGATCGGCGCGCCTCACCATCGCCGCCTACGCCAGCGACCTCGCCCAATTCGCCGAATTCCTCGCAGCCCGCAAAACGCTCCTCACCAGCGCCCGCCGCGAAGATGTCCGCGACTTCATTCAGGAGCTCTTTTCCAACCAGCTCGACGGCCGCTCCGTCGGACGGAAGCTCTCCGCCATTCGCCATCTCTACCGCTATCTCCTGCTCGACGGCAAGATCGATAAGGACCCGACGCTCAACATCGACTCCCCCAAGCAATGGAAGGTCCTGCCCAAGTCGCTGACCCGCGACGAAGTCGAATCGATGCTGAAGTCGAACGCACCGAGCGAAATCTCTGCATCACAGGTCCACGGCGCGGCACCGCTCACACCGTCGCACCAGCAATCTGCCCGCGCCAAAGCCATCGCCCTGCGCGATCACGCCATGCTCGAGCTCCTTTACGCCGGAGGTCTCCGCGTCTCCGAAGTCGCCAACGCCCGCCTCGAAGACCTCAAGCTCGATCTCGGATACATCCTGGTCAAAGGCAAAGGCGACAAAGAGCGCATGGTTCCGCTCGGAGCGCCCGCGCAAAAAGCCTTGCAGCACTATCTGAAGAGTGGCAGAAGCATCCTGGCCAACCAGCGAACCAGCGCTCTGCTCTTTCTAGGAATAGGCGCAAATCGCCTGACTCGTCAGCGAGTCTGGCAATTGGTGGGCAAAGCCAGCGAAGCCGCAGGACGACATTCCAGTCCGCACATGCTGCGCCATTCCTGCGCCACACACATGGTCGAAAACGGAGCCGATCTCCGCACCGTCCAAACCATCCTCGGCCATTCCGACATCTCGACCACGCAGATTTATACGCACGTAGCGTTGGACCGCCTCAAGAGCGTCTACGCCAAGCATCATCCAAGAGCCAAGAGGAGCAATTGAGTAATTGGGAAATTGAGTAATTTGGTAATTGAGCAATTGAGTAATTGACTAATTTAGGACTTTGCCGAATGCAAAGGTTCGGTGTGCGCAGCCAAACCACTGCAAACACCTATGGGTTTCAATTACCCAATTACGAAATTACCCAATTACTCAATCCACCACATGTCAACAGCGCCTCAAATCCGGACGGCTGTCGAGCGCGCCACAGACGACTTCCTGCGTCATCTGCGCGAGCGCAATGCCTCTGCGCACACCATCAAAGCCTATTCCTTCGATCTCGACGCCTTCTCAGCCTACATCGGCACCCGCGATCTCAAAGCCGTCGACCACATCGCCATCCGTGGCTTCCTCTCGCATCTCTACGACAAGGGACTCAGCAAGACTTCGGTTGCCCGATCGCTGGCCGCCATTCGCTCGCTCTATCGCTGGCTCGCGCAGGAAGGCGTCGTCGAGCAGAATCCCGCCAAGCTCGTCTCCACTCCGCGACTCCCAAAGAAGCTTCCGCGCGTTCCCACCATCGAAGAGGTCAACTCCGTCCTCGACGGCAAAATGCCCGAAGTCGCCTCGTTCCCCGAGCGCGACCGCCTTCTCCTCGAACTCCTCTACGGATGCGGCATTCGCAACTCCGAACTCGTCGGTATCAATCTCGACGACATCCGCCTCAGCAACGAAGCCATCCTCATTCGCGGCAAAGGGAAGAAAGAGCGTTACGTCCCGTTCGGCGAGTCCGTCCGCGCCGCCCTTACCACCTATCTCCCGTGGCGTCAGCAACTCCTCGCCACCATCAAGAAGTCGACGCCCGCGCTCCTCATCAACCAGCGTGGAGGACGCCTCACCACCCGCAGCGTGGGCCGCATCGTGAAGCGCATCGCCATTGCCAAAGGTCTCTCTCCAGACGTGCATCCGCACACACTCCGTCACGCCTTCGGCACCCACATGCTAGAGGAAGGCGCCGACCTCCGCGCCATCCAGGAACTCCTCGGCCACGAGCGTCTCGCCACCACCCAGCGCTACACCCAACTCTCCGTCAAACACATGATGGAGGTCTACGACCAGACCCACCCCCGCGCCAAATAGCGGTGTTCACCCCGTGAACTCTGTGTACCCTGTGGTAAACAGCCTCCCAATTGCCAGATCTCATTTCCACCCTATTACCCAAGTTACCTTTCCCTGACACCAACCTTGGTCTCACCATAAAGAGAGCGCTCGTGTGCCCTGTCGCCGTCACGCGAAAGGCTAAGGAACGCGAAAGGGTAAGAAATGACCAAGCTAACCAAAGAACTCGCGCTGCTCCTCTCGCTCTTCCTGATCGCAGGCGCGCTTCAGTCTTTCGCCCAGTCGCTGCCCATGGCGCTCTGCTTCTACTTCCTGCCGACAATGTACTCCGCCTACTTTTTCGGCCGCCGCCACGCCACGCTCACCGCCTTCACCTGCGTCCTGCTCGTGATGGCCCTCGACTATCTGAACAACCTATTTCCTCAGCGCCATCTCGTAATCCTTCCCCAGGAACGCCTCTTCAACTTCGCCATCTGGGCCGGCATTCTCGCCGTCACCGGCTATGCCATGGGCACTCTCTACGAGCGCGCGCAAGGCATGACCAACGATCTTCGCAACAGCTTCTCCAGTCTGCTCCTCGTCTTGCAGCACGTGATTGTGAGCGAGAAGCGCACCGACAACGAAAGCCAGCGCGTCATCGACATTGCCGTCAAAATTGCCGAAACACTAGATCTCGGCGCCGATCGCATGGATCTGCTCCGCTCTGCGGTTCTCTTGCGCGACCTCAGCGAGCTGGGTATCAGCAATGACACACTGTACAAAGCCGCCGACGTGACGCACGACGAGGTTGTCGCCAGCTTCCGCAAAAACAAAGGCAAGCCCGATCCGCGTACCGAATCCGTCGGCAACGCCGTGCGCCGTGTCGTGCCCATCATCGTCGCCGAGCAGATTCTCCAGGATCAGGGAGCCCGCGCCAGCAACATTCCCATCGAGGCCCACATCCTCGCCGTCGCCGACGCCTATCAGAAGATGACCAACAGCTCCTATGGCAAACCGCTCTCACCCCAGAAGGCCGAAGAAGAGATCATGGCCGGAGCCGGCAGCAAGTATGATCGCGGAGTGGTCGACGCTTTCGCCAAAGCTTTCAACGACCGCGCCCGCAGCGCCAACGCCTAAGCAGTCCTTGTACTGTATTGGGATGGCGCAACGCTTCAGCGTTACGATAAGCGTTGCAAGACCAACTTCTTTAGCCGCTGAGGTTCATGGCTAAGCCCGGCCGCTTCCGCCGCAACTCTTCCCCCATCACTGCCACTCGCGCTTTTACTTCCGCCGTATACCGCTCGTACGTCGCCTCATTCGCCTCACTCTCCGCTGGAGGCATCATCGGCTTCCCAATTGTCATCTCGACCGGCCCAAATTTCGGCAGCTTCTGATGCCGCGGCCACACCTCGTAAAAGCCTTCGATCGCGATCGGCACAATCGGCGCCTGCGCGTGAATGGATAGAATCGCCGCTCCCTTGCGGAAGATTCGCAGCTTCCCGTCATTCGTCCGCTCGCCCTCGGGGTACAGAATCAGAATGCGTCCCTGTTTCAACCCGAACGTTCCAGCCCGCATCGCTGGCACCAGATTCGCGTCAGGATCGAGCACGACCACCCGCAACTTCCGCGCCAGCCAGCGCAAAAAGCCCGCGCCAAATATCTCGCTCGTCCCCACCGCAAACAGCTCACGAAAAACCTTCCACGGCATCGCCGACGCCAGCAGCAGCGGATCGAGATAGCTCTGATGATTCGAGCAAAGCAGATAAGGCCCAGCGTCCGGCAGATTCTCCAGACCACTCACCTTGAACCGAAATCGATCCAGCGAGAACATGTAGATAAAGCGCGAGAGCGTGAAGAAGAAAATCTCCGCTAGCGCATCGTGCTTTCCCAGCGCCAAAACTTCCGGGTCCGTCACCGCTTCGTCAAAGATCGTCGCCCAAGCAGCCGCGCCCGCCTTCACACCACCTTCGCCGCGCCCAGCGCTCTCCAGCACCGCGTCCACCAGATCGCGCACCGCATAAATCTCAGCCAGTCGCGATTCCGGCACGTCTCCGCCCATCTCCTGCTCGAGCGCCGTCAGCAACTCCACCCGCTGCATCGAATCGAGGCCCAGATCCAGTTCAAGATTGTGCCCAGGATGAATCGCTTCCATCCTATTCCGCGCCGCTTCTTTCACCACCACCAGCGCCCGCCCCACATCCTCCCGCGCCAGCCATGCCTGTTCTTCCTCGGTCAGCGGCTTTTCGACGCCGATACCACGGCCATCCTCCGCTTCGAGCCCGCTCTTCTTCTTCTGAAGTTCCCGCACCCGCTTTTCGATCTCGAACCGCTTGAGCTTCCGTGTTGTCGTTCGCGGCAAATCTTCCTGCCAGACGTCATAGCTTCCCAGTCGCTTCGTCGATGCGATCTTATGCGACAGCGCCTCAATGTCGAACCGTATCGCCTCTTTTGTATTGACGATCTTCTTCTCCCGCAGCAGCTCAAAATTCGGAACGACAATGCCATACAGCCGCTCCGAAGTCGGATCGCCCGCCCGCTCTTCCACCGCCATCACGCAAATCTCTTTCACCAGCGGCGACTGCAAATAGTGCGTCTCAATCTCCTCGGGATAAATGTTCTTCCCATTCGCGAGCACGATCACTTCCTTGCGGCGCCCGGTGATAAAAAGGTTCCCGCCCGCATCGAAATATCCGAGATCGCCGGTGTAGAGCCAGCCGTTGCGCAACACCTCGGCGGTTGCGTCCGGGCGATTCCAATAGCCCTTCATGACGATCGCGCCACGAATCGCAATCTCGCCGACGCGCGGCCTGCCCTCCTCGACCACTTCTTCATTCACGATTCGCGCCTCGACACCGGGGAACGGCGGCCCAACCGATCCAAAGGCAATTCGGTTCGGTGGGTTGGCAAACGCGCCGCCGCTCGTCTCAGTCAGCCCGTAAGCGTTCAGCACGTCGATGCCGAAGGAATAGAAGTCGCGCTGAATCGCAGGATCGAAGCGCGAGCCGCCGGTAACGAGATAGCGCATGCGCGGGCCAAACGTGGCATGGATCTTGCCAAACAAAACTTTGCCCGCATTAATCCCAATGCGGCGCAGCCCGCGATTGACCGCCATCAGAGTGCGGACGAGACGCATGGTGAACTTCCCGCGCTTGCCGAGTTCCTTGAAGATCTTGTCGTGAATCAGGTAGAAGAATTGCGGCACCACCGCAAACGCCGTGATGTCGCGCTCCTGCAACGCCCGCAGCAATTCGGTCGTGTTCAAGGTCTCCAGATAGACGACGCGCGAGCCATTGAAAAGCGGCAGGAACAGATTCGCCATCTGAGCCAGCACGTGAAACATGGGGAGAATGCCGAGGAGCGCGTCGTTCGGGCCAATCGTGAATACGCCGAAGACCGAATTTCCTTCGCCGACGAGATTGGCGTGCGTCAGCATTACGCCCTTCGGATCGGCGGTGGTTCCCGACGTGTAAAGCAAGGCCGCAAGGTCGTCCTCGCCCGGAACAACCGGAACCAAGCTATTGCTTCCCGCCACGAAGATGGAATCCAAGTCCCCAGCAAAGCGAATCGTCTCGTTGCCATGAGCACCCGGTCCGCCTGCCGCTTCACCGCGGTCGAGTGTTGCGATCACCTCCGCCGCCGCCGACGTCATCACCAGCGGGACGTCTATCCCTGCAACCGCCTCCGCCGCCACCGCCAGGTGCTTGGCGTCGCAAAACAGCAACGCAGACCCACTATCCAGCAGCAGCTTCTTTACCTGATCCGCGTGAAAAGCGGTGTCCAGCGGGACGGCCACGCGGCCCGAGGCAATAATCCCCAGATAAGCCGCCACCCACCGCGGATGATTCGCCGCCAGAATCGCTAGCCGCGCATCCGCCGCTACCCGCCCCGAGAGCCATGCTCCTACGCTCTCCGCCATGTGCGTCAATTCGGCGAACGTGACGCGCTCAACCGTCTCAGCCCGCTGAATTTCAAGGGCAATATTGTTAGGGAACTTCCGTGCTGATTCCTGGAATCGCTGATAAAAAGTGGCCATTGGTCGGAGTGAATATACTAGAGGCAAGCAAGGAAAACTAGGAAGAGCGACCGCAACTGGAGTGCGACTGCAAGTGCCGGCTCATCGCCTCCCGCATCTAATATGCTAGGCTTTTAGTACGTCTGGACGTGTGTCCGCCCAAGGATTCCGCATTTGATCAACGAACTGTTTGGCAAGATTTTTGGCACCAGGAATGAACGCGAAATCAAGCGCATGATGCCGCGCGTCGCCGCCATCAACGCCCTCGAACCGGAGATTCAAAAGCTCTCTGACGACGAGCTTCGCGCTAAGACCGAGGAATTCCGCGCCCGCATTCAAGAGCGCATGAGCCGTTTCAGCGGCGGCAACGGCAATGAGCCGCCCGCTGGCGACTCCCCGACTGATGCCGACGATCAGAACGATGCCGATCAGCAGAAACGCCGCGCAAAAGAGGAATACGATGCGCTCCAGGAAGTACTGAACGAGATCCTCGACGAAGCCTTTGCCGTTTGCCGCGAAGCCAGCCGCCGCGTCCTCAACATGCGGCACTTCGACGTCCAACTCGTCGGCGGCATGGCTCTTCATGAAGGCAAGATCGCCGAGATGAAAACCGGCGAAGGCAAAACCCTCGTCGCCACTCTCCCCGTTTACCTCAACGCGCTCAGCGGTCGCGGCGTTCACGTCGTTACCGTCAACGACTATCTTGCCAAGCGCGACTCCGAATGGATGGGCAAGCTCTACAGCTTTCTCGGCCTCAGCGTCGGCGTCATCGTCCACGATCTCGACGATGAAGAGCGCCGCGCCGCCTACGCCGCCGATGTCACTTACGGCACCAACAACGAATTCGGTTTCGACTACCTGCGCGACAACATGAAATTCGATCTCCGCGATTGCGTCCAGCGCGTACACAACTTCGCTATCGTCGACGAAGTCGATTCCATCCTCATCGACGAGGCCCGCACTCCGCTCATCATCTCCGGCGCCAGCGAAGAATCCACCGACAAGTACTACAAAGTCAATCGCATTATCCCCAAGCTCGAAGAGGGAGAAGAAATCGATACCGCCCCCGGTGAGCCCAAGATTTACACGAAAGATTTTGTCGTCGACGAAAAGCACCGCAGCATCACCGTCACCGACGATGGCTGGGAAAAAGTCGAAAAGCTTCTCGGCATCGGCAACGTCGCCGATCCCGAAAACTGGGCCCTCAAGCATCACGTCGAAACCGCCGTCAAAGCGCACGCGCTCTACAAAAAAGATGTTGAGTACGTGGTTAAGGACGGCGAAGTCATCATCGTCGACGAATTTACCGGCCGTCTCATGCCCGGACGCCGCTGGTCTGACGGCCTGCATCAGGCCATCGAAGCCAAAGAAAACGTCAAGATCGAGCGCGAGAATCAGACGCTCGCCACCATCACCTTCCAGAATTATTTCCGCATGTACAAAAAACTCGCCGGCATGACCGGTACCGCGGAAACTGAAGCGCCCGAATTCGAAAGTATTTATCGCCTCGAAGTCCTCGTCATTCCGACCAACCGCACGCTGGTTCGCATCGAGAATCCCGATATTGTCTACCGCACCGAAAAAGAAAAATACTTCGCCGCCGCCGACGAAATCCAGCGTCTTCACGAAAGCGATCAGCCGGTCCTCGTTGGCACCACTTCGATCGAAAAGTCCGAACGCCTGTCCGAGTTGCTCAAAAAGAAAGGTATTCGCCACGTCGTCCTCAACGCCAAATATCACGAGCGCGAGGCCGAAATCGTCGCCCAGGCCGGCCGCAAAGGCATGGTCACCATCGCCACCAACATGGCCGGCCGCGGCACCGATATCCTGCTCGGCGGCAATCCCGAGTTCATGGCCAAGCAGGAGTGCGTAAAGAAGGGAATCGCACAGCCCGTCCGCGCCGCTCAGGGTAAAATCGAGACCGTCGTCGACAACCCCAACCGCACCACGTGGTATTACGCCGGCAACGAATTCGAGGTCCCCACCGATCAGTGGAACGAGGTCCTCGCTCGCTATAAAGCCGAGACCGATCAGGAACACAAAGACGTCATCGCCGCCGGCGGCCTGCACATTTTCGGCACCGAGCGCCACGAGGCGCGCCGCATCGACAATCAACTTCGCGGTCGCGCCGGCCGCCAGGGCGATCCCGGCTCCTCCCGCTTTTATCTCTCTCTCGAAGACGATCTCATGCGCATCTTCGCGAAAGAATGGGTCTCCAATCTTCTCCAGCGTCTCGGCATGGAAGAAGGCGTGCCCATCGAGTCGCGCATGATTTCGCGCCGCATCGAAGCTGCGCAAAAGGCCGTCGAAGCCCAGAACTTCGAGGCCCGCAAACACCTCCTCGAATACGACGACGTCATGAACAAGCAGCGCGAGGCCGTCTATGGCCTGCGCCGCCAGTTGCTTGAAGGGCTCGATCAAAAAGATCTCATCGTCGAAGATTACGTCTCCAGTATCCTTGGCGAAATCCTCGAGCAATTCTGCCCCATCAAGGCCCACGTCGATGACTGGAACCTCAAAGGCCTCAAGGACGCCATCTTCACCCGCTTCGGCGTCGATATCTACGCCGAGGGCGTTAAGCCTGACACGCTCAACCGCGCCGAACTCGGCGACGCCATCTTCGACAAGCTCAAAGAGCGCTACGACGCAAAAGAAAAGCTCATCGGCGCCGACGCCATGCGCTATCACGAGCGCATGATTATGCTCAGCGTCATCGACGCGCAGTGGAAAGATCACCTGCTTTCGATGGATCACCTGAAAGAGGGCATTGGCCTGCGCGGCTATGGCCAGCACGATCCGCTCGTCGAGTACAAGCGCGAGTCCTTCGAGATGTTTGAGGACATGATGCGCCGCTTCCAGGAAGAGACGGTCCGTTATCTCTACCTGATGCAGGTTCTCGAGCGCCCCCGGGAGGCGGTTTCCCTCGCCCCAAGCGGAATTCAGAACGTTCCGGAAATTCCCAACGCAACCTCGCCTTCGCTGATCACGGGAGGCCATGGCGGCAATGGCCATCCCCCGCGTCATGTCGCAACTTCAGTCGACGAAATCGAAGAAGCTTTTCAGCGCAAAAAGAAGCGCGAACTCGAACAGGCCCGCATGGCCGGTTCCGGCGACCGCCAAGTCCAGCAGGTCGTCCGCTCCGGCGAAAAAGTGGGCCGCAACGATCCTTGTCCCTGCGGCAGCGGCAAGAAATTCAAAAAGTGCCACGGCGCCTAGGCGATTTCAACGCCGCCCTTGCGTTATGGGGCTAAAATAAGAGCAGAACGTCGAGGAGGTTCATCATGATCGCTCTTCGCCTGGTTCGTCTGATTGAGTCCCACTCCGAACAACTCACCGAAAGTCTGATCCATAAACTGGAACGCTCCAGCCGCGCCGCTGATCTGCGAAAAGCCCCGGAAGAGGAACTCCGCGAGCGGGCCCGCGAAGTCTACCGCAACCTCAGCGACTGGCTCCTCACCAAAACCGAGGATGATATCGAGCGCGTCTACACGCCGCTCGGTCGTCACCGCGCCGAGCAAGGCGTCACTCTGAGCGCGATGTGTTGGGCGCTCATGATGACCGAAGAAAATCTCTGGGACTTTCTCGAACTCGAAGGCATGCGCGAAAGGCCGCTGGAAATTCTTGGGAGCTTTGAACTCTTGCGCCTGATGGATTCCTTTTTCGATCAGGCCATCTACTTTGCGACGCTGGGGTACGAAAGCTACTGGCAAGCGGAGAGAGTTGGAGAAACACGCGTACCACGCATCGCTTGAGTCCGCAGGTTTGAAGGGTAGGTTCAGTTCTCGGTTGTTAACCATTCGCCGACCGAGTCGCGGCAAGGAATTCCTGAATAACCCTTGCTTACCCGGTTCCAAGAGCCATAGTTAGAGTAAGCTCCCTCAAAGTATTCAAGACGATAGACTTGGATTTACTTCAAACGCTCGTTCTATTACTTGCGGTTAGGCAGTACAGGACCGTGTAGGCTAGTTAGCGCGTAAGCCAAGTTGACCTATCTGGCCTTCGTGTGAGACGCAGATCGCAGCTTTGCCAGTGTTACTTGGCCAGTCTTATTTGTCCTTGACAAGAGCGGATTGAGGTGGCAGAATCGCCCCAATTTTGTTGTACGGACGGAATATTGAGCCTAGGGGGCCCTTATGAGTACAAGCTTCCCGCTCACCTTGTTCCTTTTTTCCCCGCGGCACACTCCTCGCTTTTTCGCCGGCAGTCTCCTCGCGCTTCTGTTGATCTGCGCTGCTACTGCGTCCGCCCAGCAGTTTCAGCACATAGTTATTGTGGTTCAGGAGAACCGTACGCCGGACAATCTCTTTGGCGGTTGCCCATCTTGTATTCCCGGTGCGGACATCGCCACACAAGCCACCATCTCAACCGGCGATACCGTGCCATTGACCTGTGTGGCGTTGGCTGGCGGCTACGATATCGGCCACGGCCATGCAACATTTGAATCAATGTACGACGGCGGGAAGCTGGATCGAGCTGACCGAAATGGCGTCCCTAACTCCCATGGATGCGGCGGTTATGCGGCGATCCGTTACGTCAATCAAACTGACGTCCAGCCCTACTTCGATATCGCCGCGCAGTATGGCTTTGCCAACCGCATGTTTCAGACCAATCAGGGACCGAGTTTTCCCGCCCATCAGTTCCTGCTCGGAGGCACCTCGGCGCCCACCGCCGATTCCGATTTGTTTGCCGCCGAGACCGTGAATTACGGCTGCCTCGCGGCCCCCTCTGTCACCGTCTTGCTGATTGACCCACAGGGCGATGAAAATACGCGAGCCTATCCCTGTTTCGAGCATGGCACGCTTACCGATCTGTTGAATGCCGCCGGGTTGACATGGCGCTATTACACGCCGACTGCCACCAGTATGTGGACGGCTCCGAATGCCATTCAGCATATGTGCCTTCCCGGCACAGAGAAGGATAAGCCTGCCTGCCTCGGGACCGATTGGCAGAACGTCATCCTCAACCCGCCTCAAATACTGAACGATATTGCTTCCGGCAATCTCGCCAACGTTTCCTGGGTTATTCCCTCGGGTCCATACTCCGATCACTCACTCTTCAACAACGGCTCAGGGCCCGCGTGGGTGGCGTCGATCGTCGATGCCATTGGTAGTAGTCCCTACTGGGCCAACACCGCTATCCTGATTACTTGGGACGATTGGGGAGGCTGGTATGACCATGTCGTCCCTCCACCGCCGCCGCCCAACGCCTGGTGCATATCTTACTGCTACGGCTTCCGCGTTCCCCTTCTTGTCGTTTCCACTTACACGCCTCAGGGCTATGTCGATAACTCGGTTCACGATTTCGGAAGTATCTTGCGCTTTGTCGAGAATAACTGGAATCTCGACCTGATCGGCACTGGGATGTACGCCGACGCCTACGCCGATGATCTCTCCGGCTTTTTTCAAGGAGAGCCCCGGCATTTCGCTCCGATTCAGTCTGTGCCTCGCGTTTTCAGCGTCGTCCCGCTGGAGGACCCCGATAATGATTGAGCCGGTCTGCGCGAGCAATCGCTGCCCGGGAACCCAGTTGGCTCCCGACCGGATGCAAGCCTACATGCCACAAGACTCCGCCAAATATGCGGCTTTAGCCGCTGAGGGCCAACATCCCGACCCCCACCCAACTCACCCTCGAACTTAATCAGACCTTCCTTAGTAAGTCATCCGCAAGATCGAGTTCAAGCCATCGCAATCAAGACGCAGTCCGCCTGCGTCCAATCGCTTTGAACGTCATCTCCGTGGCCGCGCTCCCAGTCGCTCGCTTCCAACCGAAGAAGAGTTCGGCATAAGTCTGCGTCATGTAATCTTTCGATTCGATCCCGAGCATCCGCGCCGTCCGATCGATCCACCGCGACGGACCTTCCAGTTCGCCAAACATTCCAATCGGCGTCTCATCGACCACCGCATGTCCGGTGCCATCGCTCCACTCCGCCCGGTATTTTTCATAGCGAAACGTCGGCGCATATCCCAGCGCTCGCAACACGGCGTCCATCTGATCGCCGTTCTCCACCCGCGTTTCAAGCTCCATCCGCACCTTATGCCGGCCAGCCTTCCCCTTCGCCTTGTGGGTCAGGACAAACCCGTCGCCATACTTCCGCAGTCGTAGTAACTCGCCGCGCTTACGCAACTTTTGTCCCGGCAAATCGTAAAGCGAATTCATCTCGTGAGTAGACCGCGTGACCTGCTTGAATCCGGCGCCCCGGAGTGCGCGAGACAGAGCCTTCGCATCGCTTATTCGAAACTTAATTTCGACTTCGTTTGGCATAAATGAAATCTCGAGAGGAAAAAATCTTTTGTCGTAAGTTGTAAGTCGTTCGGAGGTCTAAAGTGAAATACGGACCGAGAACCCACGACCCAAAGCCCAAAGCCCAAAGCCCAAAGCCGAAAGCCCAACTCAGCTTTTCTCAGTGTCCTCTGCCGTTACGGCACTTTTTTCGGACTCGGTCCCAACCCGCGCCGCCAACTTTAGATGCGGCAATTCGCGCCCCACGTTCCGCCGCTTGGCAATCAACTCGGCCATGATCGAAACCGCAATCTCCTCCGGCGTCAGCGCACCAATATCCAGCCCAATCGGCGCATTCACGCGCTCAAACAGCGACGGCGCTACTCCCTCCTCCTGCAACTCGCGGAAAATCGTCATCGTCTTCCGTTTCGACCCGATCATCCCCACATACCGCGCCGGAGTCTGCACCGCCCATCGCAGCACCCGCATATCGTCGCGATGCCCGCGCGTCGCGATCACAATATACGACGACTCGCTGGGCGTAAGTTGCGCCATGACTGCATCAAAATCCCCCGCCAAAACTTTCTCTGCCTCGGGAAACCGCTCGCGATTCGCAAAGCTCTCCCGATCGTCCACGACCGTCACATCGAACCCGGCAATTCGCGCCACCCGATAAACGCTCGTCGCCACGTGCCCTGCGCCGAAAATGAAAAGCTCGGCCGGCGGCAGAATCGGCTCAATAAAAATCTCCAGCGTCCCGCCGCACACCAGCCCCGTGTCGTTTTTCGGGTCTTTATTCAAATCGAAATTCAACGTGCGCGGCCGCTCCGACTCCATCACCTCGCGCGCCGCCTGCCAAACATCGGCCTCCACGCATCCCCCGCCAATCGTCCCCACAATCGATCCATCGTCGCGCACCAGCATCTTCGCCGTCTTGAACGAAGGAATCGAACCCCGCACATTCACGATCGTCGCCACCGCCCCGCGCCGCCCATCCTTGCGCAGCCGCACGATCTCTTCATAAAGATCCATGCAGATGATTATGGGTGGGCACGCAAGCGCGGGTCAAATGATGGGAAAGGCGTGAACAAGAAGCGTGACCCTGTCGCCGGTCACAACATTTTTGGTACATTTCGATTTAGTATCTAGTCCCGAATTGAACCCGCAAGTTTTGGAGCCCTCATGAAAGCCGTCCGCATTCACCAGTTCGGTGGCCCGGAAGTCCTCACCTACGAATCCGTCCCCGACCCCACGCCCCGCAAAGATCAGGTTCTCATCCGCGTCCGTGCCTGCGCTCTCAATCATCTCGACATCTTCGTTCGTCAGGGCCTCCCGGGCGTCAATCTCCCCCACATCCTCGGCACCGACACCGCCGGAGAGATCGTCGAAGTTGGCGAATACGTCACCGACCTCAAAGTCGGCCAGCGCGTTCTCGTCGCGCCCATGAGCTTCTGCAATCACTGCGCCAAGTGCGTTGCTGGACTGCAAAATCAATGCCGCCACTTCACCGTCTTCGGCAATGCCGTCGATGGCGGCAACTGCGAACTCTTTGCCATTCCCGCCGTTAATGCCATCCCTATTCCCGACTCGCTCGACTTCAACCAAGCCGCCAGCGTTCCACTTGTCTTCGTTACCGCTTGGCACATGCTCACCGGACTCGCCGCCATCCGCCCCGGCCAAACCGTTCTCATCCTCGGCGCCAACTCCGGCGTCGGAATCGCCGCCATTCAGATCGCCAAGCTCTTCCACGCCCGCATCATCACCACCGCCGGTGACCAGCGCAAAATGGAGCGTGCCCGCGAACTCGGCGCCGACCACGTCATTAACCACTATCGGCAGAAAATCTCGCAGGAGGTTCGCGCCATCACCAAGGGCGAAGGCGTCGACATCGTCATCGAACACGTCGGCCCCGCCACCTGGGCCGAGAGCGTTCGTTCCCTCAAGCCTGCGGGCAAACTCGTTACCTGCGGCGCCACCACCGGCCCCAAAGTTGACATCGACCTCCGCTTCCTCTTCTCACGCCAGCTCTCGCTCCTCGGCTCCTACATGGGCACTATGAGCGAACTCAACGAAGTTCTCGCCCACGTCTTTGCCGGACGCCTCAAGCCCGTCATCGATCGTGTCTTTCCGCTCTCCGAAATCCGCGCCGCCCACGAGTACATGGAGAAAAGCCAGATGTTCGGCAAGATCGTCCTCAACCCATAAAAGAGATCGCGGTTGGAGAAGTCCAGGTGGCCTCGCTGAACCGGGAGGGGCACAACCTCGGAGACCCGGGACACTTTGATTTTGGGTAGTGCGGATTTGGGTAGCTCCCATTTTGAGTAGTGCGGATTTTGGGTGGCACACACTTCAGCGCTGCGATTAAAACCACATTTTCCCCAACCGCTTTAGCCGCTTGGGTAGGACTGTGGCGCACACTAAACCGCTATACTGACCTCTTCGATGCCAACAACTGCAGCCACCGAAACCCACTCCGCCGAGGAAACCATCGCCTACGGCCGCTCTCTCGCCGCCGAACTCTCGCCGCCCCTCCTCATCCTTCTGCGCGGCGATCTCGGCGCCGGCAAAACCACGCTGGTCAAGGGCATCGCCGAGGGTTTCGCCGCCGCCCGCGCCGACGACGTCACCAGTCCCACCTTCACCCTCATCCACGAATATCGCTCGCCCCGCGCCAATCTTTACCACATCGATCTCTACCGCATCGACACCGAACGCGAACTCGAAACCATTGCCCTCGACGACCTGCTCGCCCCCGACAGCATCTTGCTGGTAGAGTGGGGAGAGAAGTTCCCGCGCCTTGCGCGCGATCGCGACCTCGAAATTACACTGGAAAGAGTGGGGGAAAGCAGTCGCCGTATCCAACGGACGACCCGTTGAATTCGCGCCGGAGAAGAAGTGTTTAATTCACCAAATTGGAGCCAGCAAGAATTGAAACGCACTCAACCTGAAATCAACCGTCGGGCCCCTCGCCCGTACCGCCATCTTGCGGTCGCATGTTTGGTGCTGGCTGCTGTTCTTGGCTATGCACAAAGCGCCCCCGATTCCCAGTCGCCTGCTTCTTCTCAGCCGGCCCCAAGCCAATCAACCCAGAACCCGCCGGCGGGTCAGGCTTCCAACTCCACTGCGCCACCCGCTGCGCAGGCGCCGAAAGATCAAACCCAAGACAACAACAAAGACCCGCAGGCGTCCAAGAATGCCAGTGCACCCAATTCTAACGACCGCCTTTTTTTCGCTCTGCCCAACTTCCTCACCGTCGAGAACGCCGCCAACGTCCCCCCGCTGACTGCGGGCGGTAAATTCAAACTTGTCGGACGCAGCGCCTTCGATCCCGTCCAATTCGTCTGGTATGGTGCGCTCGCCGGCCTCAGCCAGGCCGAGGATAGCGAAAAAGGATACGGCCAGGGCGCCGAAGGCTACGGCAAACGCTACGGCGCCTATTTCGCCGATGGCACCATCGAGAATTTTTTCGTCGGCGCAATCTTCCCATCCATGCTGCGCCAGGACCCGCGCTTCTTCCAGTCCGGCCATGGAAGCTTCATGCACCGCACCGGCTACGCCGTTAGCCGCGCCTTCGTCACCCGCACCGACTCCGGCCACAGCCAGTTCAACTATTCCGAAATCTTCGGCGCCGCCGTCGCCTCCGCCATCTCCACCTACAGCTATCACCCGCATCCCGGATATCATCCCGGCCAGACCACTCCCTATATCGCCAGCGACCGCACCCTAAGCAACACAGCCAGCGTCTGGGGATCGCAGGTCGGCTACGACACCATCACCTTCGTGATCAAGGAATTCTGGCCCGACATCCGCCGCAAGATCCACAAGCAGCACTGATTTCCGATGGCGCTCCACTGGGCTACGGGGAAAATCTCACCGTACGTACGAATATGTACCGCACCACATGTATGTACAGACCACGGTTCTGTACCCAAACGCTGTTCGCTAACCAGCCCCAGTCTCAGGCCTACTTCTGTTAAGCCCACGCTTTGTAAACACAATAGTTTTGGGTGGCGCAGCGCTTCAGCGCTGCGATAACTGGACTCGTTTTCAATGTCGGCTTTAGCCGCCGAGGTACGGCCCTAGGCTCAGCGCCCGGCAATCCCCTTATGCGCGTGCACCATCACCCGCGGGCACCCCACCGACCCGCTCCATTCCCGCATCATCGAGAAGAGCATCGCCGCCGCAAAGATCACAAAAATAACTCTCCGATTCCGCATAGCTACAACTTCCGCAGACTCTTCTCCGCCGACAAATGGGCTCCCGCCAGCAGCAGCATTCCCGACAGAAACGCCCAAAACATCAGGCTCACCGAAATTGCGAACGGCCCGTACACCTCGCCAAAATTCAAAAAAGGCAGCGCAAAAATATAAACGTACTTCAGCGCCTCCGAGAGCAATCCCATAATCACCGCCGCCGGCAGCACCGCCTGCGGCCGCACCTTGCCGTTCGGCAGCAGCCAGTAGATCAAAAAGAAGATCGCAATACTTGCGCCAATCGAAAACATCTTCATCGTCAGGAATCCCACCCACTGCACATACCAGTTGGCATAGCCATGCAGCACGGTCTTTAGCACATGCACGTTCCCCGCCGTCAATCCAATCGACAGCAGCGTCAGCGATCCGCACGCAAACGCCAGCCCCAGCGCGATCAGCTGGTTTCCCAGATAAGACCGGTTGTTGCGGAATCCCCACACCCGGTTCAGCGCCACCTCCAGCGGCATAAAAATTCCCGTCGAACTCACCAGCAACATGGCCAGCGAAAATATCTGCGCCCGATGATGCGACGCCACCAGCGCGTTCAAGTTCCGGATCACAAATTCCTGTCCCGTCGGCAGCGAATCGCGCAGTAGATTCTCCACCACGTCCGCCATCACCTGCGAATGCAGCACCCGCCGGATCAGCGTCATCAGCAGCAGCAGAAAAGGAAAGAGCGACAGGATCGCGTTCGCCGCCACCGAAAACGCGAATGTATGTACATCGGTCCGCAGCAGATACCCGGCAGTCGATCTCACCAGTCCGTGCCGCGGCGCCGCGTGATATTCCGCGGCGCCCTGCTTATCCGAGGCCTGAATCGGTGCGATTGATGTCACGATTTCTCAAATCTTATCAAATACTTACGCCTTCCCGCTGGGCGCCCCGCCCATGCCTTTTCGTACGTACACCTAAATCCCGTCCTTGGGTCACGCCGCTTCTCCGCCGCGCGCCAAGCGCATCCATCTCCGATTCTCTAAATTTCCTTCTTGCCAATTACCATCTTCCTGCTATTATCTGGTGCTTCGCTGGCGCTTCACGCTGGCGATAGAGCAGCACGGTTACAGCTTCTGTGTGGGTAGTCGATATCGCGCCTTCGTCCTCGCGGCTCCTCAGTGTTTCGTCACGGGCTCTCCCCCAGCGAAACGCAGGGAGCCGTTTCCGTTGGCGCGTTCCGTTTCCCCCCGTGATGCCGGTAAATTCTAGTGCCCTTTGAGGGGGCGTTCCGTTCCTGTCTCGCGACCGCTGTTCCGCGATACGCTCGGGACCATCGTAAAGAGGCGCCGGAATAATTTTTTCGATCGAGGCGAAAGGAGTATTTTTTGTGAGAGAGAAGGGTACTGTGAAGTGGTTCAACGGGGCGAAGGGTTACGGGTTCATCCAGCGCTCCACCGGTGAAGACGTTTTCGTGCACTTCTCCGCCATTCAGGAGAACGGCTACCGCACACTGAACGAAGGCGAGACGGTCGAGTTCGACCTCCTGAAAGGTCCCAAGGGCTTCCAGGCGGGCAACGTAATACGAGCCGCGTAAAATTCCTCCCAAACCAGTTCCCAACCCTCTCAGCCCATGAGAGGGTTTTTTATCTTCACCGCATTTCTTTTGGGGGCGCAGATTCACCGTCGTCCGGACCGGCGATGCAGTTTCTTGCGTGGCGCAGCGGTTCACCGTTGCGATAAGCCGAGCTTTTGATCTGGGCCTCAGCCCTGAGCTCCGCGCGCCAGAATTCCCCATCCAACTCGCCATCCATTTAAACTCTCCCCATGCCCGCCCAACTCCACCCGCCAATCCTCCAAGGCCAATACGTCCGCCTCGAGCCCCTCTCCCGCCAACACATCGACGGACTAGCCGCCGCCTCCGCCGCCGATCCCTCTCTCTACCAATGGAGCCCCGTTCCTCAAGGCCAAGCCGAAGCCGAAAAATATGTCGAGACCGCCATCGCATGGCAAGAAGCCGGAACGGCCGCCCCATTTGCAGTTGTGCGCTTAAGCGATAACGCGGTAATCGGCTCAACCCGCCTTTTCAATCTCGAATACTGGCCGTGGCCGCCGCATCATCCGCACCACCGCCGCACCACGCCCGACGCCTGTGAGATCGGCTACACTTGGTATGCCGCCAGCGCAATAAGAACGGCCGCCAACACCGAGTCCAAGCTGCTTCTGCTCACCCATGCCTTCGAAACCTGGAAGGTCTTGCGCGTCTGCCTGCACACCGACGTCCGCAACCAGCGCTCCCGCGCCGCCATCGAGCGCATCGGCGGACAATTCGAAGGCATTCTCCGCGCCCACCGCATGGCCGCCGATTTCATCGCGCGAGATTCCGCCCGCTATTCGATCATCGCCGCGGAATGGCCGGAGGCGAAAGACAAATTGCTACGGCGACAAACGAGGTGAGAGGAGCGAACCAGACACAAGGAAGACCCCTTGTCTCGACCGATTTTCGATCACGAAAACCGATTGTGAATTTAGCATTTTCGCCTATTTTCTCGCGGTGTTTAAGGCCCTCAGTAACGACGAACCACCGTATCGCATAGGAAATAGGCAACTTGGTCTCATGCCCGAATGCTGACGGAGGCTAACCCTCGGGTTATCTCCCACTGCGGAAGCACTAACTATCTCGCCACTTGACAACCCATGCCCTTCGCGCGCTGCCCCACTAACTCATTTGCAATCAGCGCCTGAATCCACGAGAATTCGCCGTTTTTAGCTCCAATTTCCAATATCAGAAAATTTATTTTTAGCGAATAAACAGAGAACAAACTGTAATTTGCGGGAGAGTCGTGCTTCCTTTGGCCCACTTTCGCAGCCGTTCATCACAGCGTCTTGATGTCCAAACTCCGCCACAGATACCAGCACGCTACTGAGCGATAGGGCGCCCATGATTTAGCGATCTTCTGCATCACGTCCGGCTTCGGCCATTTGCGCTTCCTGTAGTGCTTCTTAATCGCGGCCTGCACGCCGTAGTCGCCCGTAGGCAGTATGTCGGGCCGGCGCAAGGTAAATATCAGGAACATGTGCGCCGTCCAAACCCCCACCCCTTTGACCTGCGTAAGATGCGCGATCACCTCTTCCTCCGACATCTCGGCCATGCGCTCAAACTCCAGCAACCCACCTTTCGTCTTTTCCGCCAGATCACGCAGATAGGCAGTCTTCTGCCGTGAAAGCCCAACCTCGCGCATCTGCCCGTCGCTGAGTTTGAGAATGCCCTCGGGCGTCAATGGGTCGCCAGCCAGCGCCGTAAATCGGTCAAAGATGGTCGCGGCCGCCTTCCCGTTCAACTGCTGGTAGAGAATCGACTCCGCCAGGCTATGAAACGTAGGCTCGCCGAACTCCATCTTGCACGGGCCCACGCGCTCAATAATCGCGGCAAGCACGGGATCCGCCGCCCGAAGATGCAAGACGGCTTTATCGTGGCGCCCAGTTTTCGGCTTCGTGACTGATTTCTTGCAAGCAGTCAATCGTGCCTCCACAGAATGGATGGTAAGTCTATCACAAAGGCGAATATATGGCGAACCCAACTATGCAGAAATGAGCGCGAATGCCGCGATGAGCGCTCTTCGCTGTTAGCTAGTCGCCGTTCGCAAGCTGCTTTCAACAAGCCGTTGCGGCATCGCAAGAAGAGGGAAAAGCGAAGAGCGAATAGCCAATAGCGAAAAGCGAAGAGCCGAGAGCCCAAAGCCATGAGCTTTTAGCTCATAGCTCAAAGCTCAAAGCTTATAGCTCATAGCTCCCTACGATGGAAAGTGAAAATGCACATCCTGATGTGAAGCCACCGGCGCGCCATCCAGTGTGGCCGGCTGATAATGCCTCATGCGCAGAGTGGCTTCGATTCTCGCGTCAATGTCCGGCCCAATGGATTGCACAACGCGAGTAGAGACGACATTGCCCTCGGAATCAATCGTCACTTCAATGACGATGTCGCCGGTAAGCCCGTGGGGAAGGCCCGCCCGATCAACCTGAGGCTCGGGGTACTGCGGCAGCGCAATGTGCACCTCATGTCCCGAGATCGGCCCGTCAACCACCCGCCCCAGCAGCGAGCCAGCTTTGCTGTTGACGCTGCCCTCCTCGGCGCTGGCGTCGAGTTGGTGGTGCTCAAGCGTAGCCTTGGGCTTCTTTTTTTGCGCCGCCCTTCTTAGAGTCGGCTGGCGGGACGCGACCGGAAGCGCAAGCTTTGCCTCCTCCAGCGGCGTGTCCCCCATCGGCAGGTAGGTGATCCTGTAGGAGTGTTCGGCATTGCCCCAGGCAAGCCACGTCGAAGTGACATCAATGGCCTTGGGACGATGAAAGACGATTATGGCAAGGATCGCCACATGCGCCGCCACAGACACTCCCACCGATCGATTGCGGCGAATCCACGATCCCGTCGGCTGCACCCCGCCAAACACAGTGCTTCTAGGCTACTACTGTTTTAGGACGCGGCAAAAGGGAAAAAGAGTGGCTTCGCCGCGCCGGGTCTCCAGAGAGCGCGGAGTGCGCCTCATCAATCAGGCCCTCTCAGCCAGGCCCTATGCTCCCGCCTGCTTCTCCGCGATGTCGCCAATCACCGGCAGCTTAAACATCTGCCCCTGATACGCCTTGAGCACCAGGACCAGCCAGATGATGAAGCCGACCAGGCTAACCAGAGGCCAAATCAGAATGGTCATCCAGCCCAGGAAGGGAATGTGCGCAATGATGGAAAGCCCGATCCACAGGACGGTCCAGGCCACGGCGAAAAACAGGCACTGAAAAGCGTGAAATCGAATAAACCGTTTGCGGTTATAGGGTTCCATCACCAGAAAGACGATGGCTGGGATGATGGTCACGTAGGCCAGAGCGCCGGCGACATTATCCGTCAGTCCGCCGGTGGCACTCGTGGGCGCAACCATAGTATTGGAAGTGTTGGGTTGGACGGCACAACTCGGGCAGGCGGCGCCGTCGGCAATCTGCGCACCGCATTTTGGACAAAAGGGCACAATTCCTCCTCGCACCGCAAACTAGACACTCAACAGCAGCAGGCAACGTATCAGAAAGCCCAAGCCCCGCGCAATAAAAGACGCGCGAGGCCAAAAAGTGGACCATCAGAGAGTCGAAGTGTCCGGCCGCTGGAGTGGTCTCCCCTCAGTGCATGGCCACCAGCCAGCGCCGGACACATCGCCACGCCCGGCGCTGCCATGCAGACGGACGCCGAACGAACCTAGAGAGACGAGGCAGGCCCGTCTCTGCAAACCTGACTTCGCCACGCGCCCGAAGGCGCAGAGCCTTACCTCTGTTCAAAGCTCATAGCGCCGCGGCAACGGCCGGACGCCAATTGCCTCGAGGACGCAGGCGACTACTGAGCGCACCTCCGTAGGGTTGGTAAATCCGCAGGACTGGATGGCGCCTGCAACCAGACTGGAGATTTGGCTTTCTGGCAAGCCGCCAAGGCTGGCGACGCTCTCATCGATCTCGCTGAGCACGAGCAGAAGCTGAGCCACGCGATTGTCCCTAATGCGAGCACTCCCGTCGTGCGCTGCACTTCCAGGCATCTGATCGTAGGTCGGGGCCATGCCTGTGTCCTCGCGGAACTTGTGCCGCATATCTTTCATGATTGACTTGCCTCGTTGTTCGACGCGCTCCAGTGAGTGTGCGATGAAGATACGCAACGAAAGAGCGGCATCGAAGCCGACTTCGCGAACCCAGTTTCTAAGGTGGAGTTAAGCTGCGAAGATCAGATCAACAAAGTGCAAAAAAGGGCTTGCAACGCATGAGAATGGTGCTGGGAAGGCAGAAGCAGGGGAAGCACTTCCCTAACAGGAGCCTGGATATGCCGGCGGGCCTCGAGTATGCATTTCGGCACGGTGGTTGCGACTTGTGCCGGACGCTCGAAGTGGACGCCGATTTCGACTGGAGGAGTCTGATTGACCGGCGTGTCGCTCTCGTTGTAATTGGTTTCAGGAACGTCGACCGGAGGGATTGCCGCCGAGCACACCACGCTCGCCAGCAAGAGCAGGACAAATGTGAAGAAGCTCCGGCGCACTTATCCTCCGTAGCAAGCAAAATAGCGAACTCGACCGGCGTTGTCAATGCAACGCTGAGGGGGTCATCGGGCCTGGCCAAAGCCTGGTTTAGCGGAACTGTCTGGTGTGCGGTAGCGTACAGGCCTTGGTGCAGAAAGCGGAGAATCGTGGCGCTTTGATCGATCACGGCTTGGCTCTCTGGCATCTTTGCCTCCATCGCCTCTTTGCCTCTATGATCTCTGCAACCGGATAGCTGTCCCCGGGCACTCATTGTTGGAAAGGTCCTGATGATCACAATCGTTTCCGGGCTGCCGCGGTCCGGCACGTCGCTGATGATGCAGATGCTGACCGCGGGCGGGATGTCCGCAGTGTCCGACGGCGAACGCAAAGCCGATACCGACAATCCCAAGGGTTATCTTGAATGGGAGCGTATCAAGCAGCTTCCCAAGGAGCCGGGCCTGATCGCCGAAGCCGAAGGCAAGGTGGTGAAGGTGATCTCGCAACTGATTTTGTCGCTGCCGGATGGGTATGAGTACAAAATTGTATTTATGCAGCGCCCGATGCCGGAGGTGCTCAAGTCGCAGGACGAGATGCTGAAGCGGCGCGGAACCTATGAGGGGGCGACTCCGGCGGCGGTGGGAGAATTGTTCCAGAGGCATCTGATCGAGGTAAATAGGTTTTTGTCGTCCAAGCCGAACACGTCGGTCTACCGCATTCACTATCACCGCGTCCTGCGTGAGCCGCAAGTTGTGGCGGAAGAAGTAGCAGCATTTGTGGGCGTTCCGCTGGACGTGAAGGCCATGGTCGGGCAGGTAGATGGAAGCTTGTATCGGAATCGGATGAAGTAACGAAACAGCTGCAAGCTTCCAGTTCCAAGCTCTCGGCTCCGACGTAAATTCAGGCGCTTACCTGCCTAGGTGACGCTTACCTCCGTGTACGTTCCGTACACCTGGCGCAGGGCCTCGCAAATCTCACCCACCGTCGCGTAAGCGCGAACGGCATCCACAATATAGGGCATAGTGTTCGCGTCGGAGATGTTGCCGTTCGCTCCAGCGCCCGGTGTCTTTGCGGCGGCGCGCTTCAGGGCTTCGAGGCGGCGCGTTACTTCTTCGTTCGAGCGTCGTGCGCGCAGGGCTTTTAGCTTTGCCGTCTGCGCTTTAGCTACCGATTCGCCGATATAGAGAATATTCGGCGATTCTTCTTCGATTACGAAATCATTCACGCCGACCGTGATCTTCTCGTTTGCCTCGACGGCGCGCTGAAATTGGTAGCTGGCCTCGGCAATTTCTTTTTGCGGATATCCGCGTTCGATCGCCTTGACCATGCCGCCCATTTGGTCGAGTTTCTCGAAGTAATCGAATGCGCCCCGCTCCATATCGAGTGTCTGGCGCTCGACAAAGTATGAACCGCCGAGAGGATCGACGGTTTGGGCTACGCCGGATTCGTAGGCGATGATCTGCTGTGTGCGCAGCGCGATGCGCGCGGCTTCTTCCGTCGGCAGGGCAAGCGCCTCGTCGTAGGCATCAGTGTGCAGAGACTGCGTACCGCCGAGAACTGCCGCGAGTGCTTGTAGCGCCACGCGCGCGATGTTGTTCATCGGTTGTTGCGCGGGCAGGGAAACGCCGGCCGTCTGCGTATGGAAGCGCATCAGGCGCGTGCGATCGTTCTTCGCGCCAAAGCGATCCTTCATCAGCCGGTACCAGATCTTTCGCGCCGCGCGATACTTTGCAATCTCCTCGAAGAAATCGTTGTGGGCGTTGAAGAAGAAACTCAGCCGCGGGCCGAATTCGTCGATCTCGAGGCCTCGGCGGCGCGCCCATTCCACATACTCGACGCCATCGTAAATAGTAAAAGCTAGTTCTTGCAGCGCGGTTGAGCCGGCTTCGCGAATGTGATAGCCGCTGATCGAAATCGTGTTGAAGCGCGGCGTGAATTTCGACCCGAACTCAAATGTATCCACCACCAGCCGCATGCTCGGCGCCGGTGGGTAGATGTATTCCTTCTGCGCGATGTATTCCTTCAGGATGTCGTTCTGGATAGTGCCGGAGATTTTCTTCCAGTCCGCGCCCTGCTTTTCGGCGACGACCAGATACATGGCCCAAAGCACACTGGCCGGAGAATTGATGGTCATCGAGGTGGTGATTTTTTCCAGATCGATGCCGTCGAACAAAATCTCCATGTCTTCGAGCGAATCGATGGCCACGCCACACTTGCCCACTTCGCCTTCGCTCGCCGGGTGGTCGGAGTCGTAGCCCATCAGGGTGGGTAAGTCGAAAGCTACAGAAAGGCCGCCGCCTCCGTGCTCGAGTAGATACTTGTAGCGCTGGTTGGTCTCTTCGGGCGAGGCGAAGCCGGAGAACATGCGCATCGTCCAAAGCTTGCCGCGGTATCCGGTGGCGTGAATGCCGCGCGTGTAGGGTGGTTGGCCGGGGTAGCCAAGATATTGTTCGTAGTTCCAGTCGGCGGGCAGATCGGCCTGGGTGTAGAGGCGGCGGATCGGAACATTGGAAATCGTGCTGAAGCGGGCATGGCCATGCTCGTCGACGTTGGTGCCGGTGGGCGCGCCAATGGCGCGCTCCGGAGACTTCTCAATCGTCGGCGCCAGCGTTTTTTCGGCCCAATCTTTTTCGGAGGGCGCTGGATGACGGCCTTGAAATACGTCCGAGATCGGGCTCTCGGCGACGGTTGGCTTGCCTAGATCGGTCTTCGATTTGTTCTCAGGCATTCGGCTCCCCACGCTGCTCTCGATGATAGAGGAGGCGTGGGCGCGCGACAAGATTACGGCCCGACCGTGCGGTTGGGAGAAAGCAGCGACGAGCTCTGGGTTAGCTCGAAGCTCGTGGCTCAAAGCTCAAAGCTATCTTCTCTTGACCGTGCTCGCACTCGCCCCTATGCTTTTCATTCCTGATTGGAGGCAGCCTCTGAAAGCATTTCGCCGCATGCTCCAGCGCACGCCGTTCTATGGTGTCTACAAGGCGATTGGCCATTATCCCGACTACTGGTACTGGATCCTGCGCGGAAGGCCGGAGCGCTCTCCGCATTTGCTAAAGCAGAAAGTGGTGCGTGAGTACGGAGAAAATTTTGGGCTCAAGACTCTCGTCGAGACCGGGACTTATTACGGCGAGATGGTGGCGGCGATGAAGAGGCGGTTTGAGCGCATTTATTCCATCGAATTTGTGCCCGAACTTGCCGAGCGGGCGCAGCGCAAATTCGCCGCCGAGCCGCACATCAAAATCTTCTGCGGAGACAGTCGCGTCGTCATGCCGCAGGTACTTGCGCTGCTCACTGCGCCCGCGCTGTTCTGGTTGGACGCCGGTTACTATGGCTGGATCGGCAAAGTCGGCGACCAGCAGCGCCTTTCGGCGGAACTGGAGATGATCTTAAGTCATCCCTATCCGCATATTATTTTGCTCGACGACGCCCGGGGGCTGACCGGGCGCGACGGCGTCCCGTCGGTCGCGGACGTGAAAAATTACGTGGAAGGGAAATTTCCCAGGCGGCAAGTACGGGTCGAATACGACATCATGCGGGTGACGTTCGCAAGCTAGTCATCGGAGTTGCTGCCTTTCTGATTGCAGCCTTTCAGGGTGGTCATTCCGAGCCCGAGCGGAAGCGAGTGGACGAGGAATCTGCTGTTCGCCGCGCGCGCCCCAATTCCCACGCCTTCGAGTACTTCCACGACACGTACACCGCGTGATAGAGATGCAGCAGCAGCCCCTCGCGTCCGTCGAGAAATCCCAGCCGGAAAAAATAGTTGTAAACGAAAGTAGCCACCGGCCGTACCACGATGTTGAACGCGCTGAAGCGCACGCGGCCTTTGGCTGTGACCATCGCTGCACCGAGCGACGAGTAGCGGTTCATGTGGTCGATGTAGTCGGCGAGAGTGGGGTATGAGTGGTGAACGAGAGCACCATTTAGCTCGCCGGACACACCGTTTATTAAGTGAGCGTCTTCGTGGACGGCGCGGTCTTCAAAGCGTGCAGCGCCTTTTCTGAACAATCGCATCTTTGGGTCCGGCCAGAAGCCGCCGTGCCGGATCCATCGCCCGAGAAATTCGTTTTTGCGACTGATAAAGAAACCCTTTAGATCAGGTTCGTCGAGCCCCAACTGTAAACCGCGATCTCGCAATTCTTTCGACTCATCGTCATCGTCTACGGGCATTCCCTGCTTTTGCCAGATCGGAATTGCGCGAAAGAGCCATGCGATCTCATCAATGAGGGCTTTCCCCACTTCCTCATCCGCATCCAGACTCAAAATCCAATCTCCCGCAGCCTTCTCAATTGCCGAATTCTTCTGCGCCGCGTACCCCTTCCAAGCCTCAACAAAAACCTTCGCGCCATGCGACTTGGCAATCTCCACCGTGCGATCGGTCGAGCCCGAATCGACGACGATAATCTCGCCGTGCCCTTCCTTCACCAGCGATTGCAGGCTGGCCAGCGTCCGCCCAATATTCGCTTCTTCGTTATGAGTGATGATGACGACCGAAAGGATCACGGGGAAAGGATACTCATCATGGGCCGAAGCTTGCTAGTCGCCAGGAGGATTACCGGAGAAACGCTTGTCTCGGGATGAAGGGCAGTGGTCCAGGGAACTCTGCACGCATGGGCGCGGCGCACGCGCCTCCATATTCTCGGCTCAAAATTCGCAACCTAGAACTTCAGCACCAGCTTGGCGACGATCATCACCGCCACGAGCGCGATCCCGATGCCCCAGCCGATAACCAGCGCGTTCTGCGTTTTCTTCTGCTCGTACATACGGCCTCCGCTAACTGCATCTTAGCGGTACGCGGCCAACAAGGCAAAGACAAGGTAAAAGAAAAGGTAAAACAAAAGGTAAAACAAAAGGCCCCGAAAGTTCGGGGCCATAATCTTTCGAATCTACGTTATTGTTGCGGCTGGTGGGCAGGCAACGGTTGATCCGCGGGCCTGGCCACGACGTGCGGGACGTCGGGCATATGCGTGACCTCGCCGCGCTCAGCATCGTTCATCAAAATTCCCAACGTTGTTAATGTCGCTCCAATTGAACGATCCATCTCGACTCGCGATTTTTCATAGTTCGACATCGCCAGGACTAGATTAGATTCCGCCTGCGTCAGGGCCGCCTGATACTGCAAAACCAGGGTAGAGGTCGAGGCCCCAAGGTTATACTTCTTTTGCTCGGCATCCAGAGATTGCTTCGCCAGTTCTGCCGCGGCCTTTGCGGACTCGACTGCCGCGCGGTTCTGTTGCACTTGGAATTGCGCGTTACGCACCTCGATCCGAACTCTGTTCTCCTGCTGTTGCAGCGCCATCTGGGCCTGGCGCAATTCCAGGTCGGCACGCACCTGGTTGGCCTGCGCAGTGCGATTGCGGATCGGGATCGTCATTTGTAATCCGACACCCTTGTCGGGCGCGGTGGAGTCGATCAATTGATGGAGGCCGCCCCCGTAGGAATCCGGTGGTGCGGCGGAGACACCTGAGCAGAAGGTCGGATCCGTTATACAGACATAACTCGGGTTGACGGTACCGCCCTGGCCGCTTCCCTGGTAGTAGGCGAACAGATTCAGAGCGGGACGCAGTGCATTCTTCGCCGACCGGCTGTTAATGCCGCGGTTGGTAAGATCGATCCGGGATTCCGCCAATTCAGCGCGGTGAGAAAGAGCCTCGGAGACCAACTCCTCCGTCGGCACGATCGCCTCTTTTTCAGGCATGGCCATCGTGTCCGTGGGAATTACTTCCGCATCGGCCAGCGAAGGATCGACAAGCGTGCGGCTCAACGCGTTCTTCATTAACAGTTGCTGGAGTTGCAGCGTGGTCTGCGCCACGATCAACTGCTGCTGGTTTGTCGCCACCGTGCTTTGGGCGCGAACCACTTCGATGGGAGCGAGCGTCCCTATCTGAACCTGTTTTTGCGTGTCGGACAGTGTCCTTTGCGCGAAGGCTAGGGCGTCCTGTTGTACCTTCACGTTCTCGTAAGCGCTCACCAGGTCCCAATAGATGTTCTGAATCTGATCAACCGTGGTGATCACTTGAAGCCGGAACGCCACATCGGAAATCTCCCGATTGTTCTTCGCAATCATGATGAAACGGGTGTTGGGTAGAAATCCGAATCCGGAGAGGAGCGGCTGGGTCAGCGTGGCGCGAAAACTTGAACTGTACTGGGTGCTCAGATCCTGGTATGGGGAGAGCGGGCTTGCCGACACTCGATTGTTGTTGAAGGCGACCGTCAGGTTGCTCCCCCAATGGAATCCCTGCTGATAGGCGAAGTTCCAAGTGTTCGTATGTTCGTAGGTGAAGGGCTCTGAAAACGGATTGTAGTATTCGACCACCGATTGATCGAGCTGTAGCGTGCCCGTCAAGATGGGGTCGAACGATGGAACCGCCGCGCCAACGCCGGTGGTTGCGCTCACGATGCCGCCTGTGCCCGCGCCCGCCCCGCCAATTCCGGCGCTGGTTCCTCCTGCGCCTCCACCGGACGACGTGCTGCCGACGCCGATTCCGTTACCGCCCGGTGTATTTTGAACAATTCCGGTATTGACACCAAGCGTCACAGAACCGGCCTTCGCCCGCCACACATCGGTGTCGGCGATATTCAGGTTGTAGCGCGCGATTCCGATGTCGAGGTTGTTCTCGAGGGCAAGGGCCACTGCGTCATTCATTGAGATGTAGAGCTTGCCGTCGCGCATTAACTGGTCGATCCTCGATGTATTGGCCAGATTCGGAGGGCTGACGTGGCGCATCGAGTAGGGAGCGAACAGATTTGGAAAATGTGACCGGGGTTGAGAGTATTGATTCACATCGAACGGCGCGGTCGCGGTTGCCTTTTGCGCCGCCGGCGCCGCCGGCATCGACGATGCCTCCTGTGCCCATCCGGCGGGCACCATCGCCGCCGCCATCACCAGCGCCGCGGCCGCCCGAAATGCCCTAAATTTTGTTCCGAAGTTTGCGCCGCACTCTCTCCCAGCAGAATTAGAACGTTGCATTCTCTTCATCTCCATTGATCAGGCCTGAGAACAGTGAAGTAGCGTTTCTTTAGGTGGTCCAGAAGCTGTCTACACCAGAAATCGTCCACACCCGGGTGTTACGTAGAACGCCGCGCAAGAGTTCCTTAGCTTTTGCCAGCGCGCAGGCAGGCTCTTGCCGGAGTAAGAACTTGCTCCTAAGAAAAATGGCTCGTAAGTGCAATAGTATATCTGACGCGTGCGCGCGCCTTCCGTGAGGCGCGGCCTATGGACTCGGAAAATCGAGCCAAACCACCGGAGACAATAAACCGGTCCGAGAACCGGAAAAACCTGTGCGCAATCTCAAACTGATTCTCGCTTACGACGGCACCGACTTCGCCGGATGGCAGGTGCAGCCGGGCCGCGCGACCATTCAGGGCGCACTGGCCTCGGCTATTGGACGGCTGACCGGCGAAAATGTACTGCCCCAGGGGTCGGGGCGTACTGACTCCGGTGTGCACGCCCTGGCGCAGGTGGCGAGCTTTCGCACGGCATCGGTTATTCCCACAGAAAATTGGGCGCTGGCGCTGAACCACATTTTGCCCGCGGCGATCCGCGTGCTCGAGGTTGCCGAGGTCGCGGACGATTTTCACCCGCGAAAGTCGGCGCGCGCCAAGACTTATCGCTATCGAATTCATCGTGGAACGGTTTGTTCTCCGTTTGACGCGCGCTATGTGTGGCACTTTCCCTATCAGCTGGACGAGACGGCGATGATCGTGGCTGCCGAGGCGGTCGCGGGAGAGCACGACTTTACTTCCTTTACCGCAGTCGATCCGGAGCGAGTGGAGCGCATGGCGGGCACGTCGGATGGGGCGAAGCGGAATGCTCCATCGCATGTTTCGTCGAACCTTCCCTCGATTTTCCCGTCGGATCCTCCCTCGAACGTCCGAACGATTCTTTCATCCGCGTGGCGCCGCGATGGGGATGAACTCATCTATACCGTGGGCGGCAACGGATTCCTTCATCACATGGTCCGCAATCTGGTCGGCACGTTCATCCTGCTCGGGAAGGGAACCCTGAACCAGGGAGATTTCGAGCGCATCCTCGCGGCCCGCAACCGCTCCGCCGCCGGCCCCACCGCGCCAGCCAGCGGACTGTTTTTGGTTAGTGTCGAGTATTAGACCGTAGCGCCACGACTGCCGACTGATTGCCAACGGAGAACAGTCGGCGACAGACTCCCCGCGGCAAATACGATTTCGCGCCTCCAAAACGCCTTCGCAAGCCTCCAGTCTCGGGGTAAACTGCTTCGGAGATGGCGACCCCGGTCCAGCCCGATGTTCAGTCGGCAAATTTGCAGCCGGCGATCTCGCGCATCGTTTCGGTCAATCCCGCCACCGGAGAAGTTCTCGGCGAACTCGACAGCGCCGGACCCGCCGAAGTTCGCGCCGCGGTCACCCGCGCCCGCGCCGCCCAACCCGACTGGCACGCATGGGGAGTTCGCAAACGCATCCATGCCCTCGTTCGCTTCCAGCAATTGCTACTTGGGCGCAAATCCGAAATTGCCCGCCGCATCTCGCAGGAGGCTGGCAAGCCGCTGGCGGAGGCGCTTACAACCGAGGTCCTCGTCGTTCTCGATGCCGCGCGCTTCCTCATCGAAAATGGGTTCGCGCTCCTGTGCGACGAAGTTCTTCCGCACGGCAATATCGTGCTGAAGACGAAATCCGGCCGCATCCTGCACGACCCCTACGGAGTCATCGGCATCATCTCGCCGTGGAATTATCCATTCTCGATTCCGGCGACCGAGACGATGGCGGCATTGCTTGCGGGGAACGCGGTGGTGCTCAAGCCATCCGAGCTTACGCCGCTGATCGCGCTCGAACTCGAGAAGCTGCTGCGCGAGGCCGGCGTGCCAAGAGACATTTTCCAGGTGGTGCCCGGCGAAGGCCCGACTGGCGCGGCGTTAATACAAAGCGGGATTGACAAAATCGTATTCACGGGAAGCGTTGCTACCGGCAAGCGCATTGCCGAAGCGGCCGCCCAGCGGCTGCTGCCGGTCGTGCTTGAACTTGGCGGCAAAGATCCCATGCTGGTTCTCGACGACGCCGACATCGATGTTGCATCGAGCGGCGCAGTATGGGGAGCTTTTGTCAACGCCGGGCAGACCTGCCTCTCGGTCGAGCATTGTTATGTGCACCGCAGTTTGTATCCGGCGTTTCTCGAAGCCTGCTCGGCCAAGACGCGCAAGCTGCGGGTCGGCAACGGCCTCGATCCTTCGACCGACATTGGGCCGATGATCCATGAGCGCCAGGTGCGCATTGTCGAGTCACATGTCGAAGACGCGAGGGAGCGCGGCGCTCGAGTGCTTGCCGGCGGAACACGCCTGCGCGATCTTGGTCCTAATTTTTACGCGCCCACGGTGCTCGCCGACGTCGATCGCAGCATGCGCCTCATGCACGACGAGACGTTTGGACCCGTGCTGCCGATCGCACCTTTTGACGATGACGCCGAGGCTGTGCGTCTGGCCAACGATTCCGACTATGGGTTGGCCGCCAGCATCTGGACCGCAGACCGCGCGCGCGGCGAGCGCCTCGCCCGCTACATCAACGCTGGCACGGTGATGGTCAATGATGTCGTCTCTTGCTTTAGCATCAGTGAGGCGCCTCATGGCGGCGTGAAGTCGAGCGGGATCGGCCGCACCCATGGACGTTGGGGGCTCGAGGAGATGGTGCGTGTGAAGTATGTAGATTCGGATCGCGTGCCGCGGCGCAAGAAACCGTGGTGGTTCGACTACGGCCGCGGCTTCACCGCCGAGATGGAGGGCTTTCTCGATGTGCTCTACAGCCGTCCGTTGCGCGAAAAAGCAAAAGCCGCGGTGCGCTCCGCCGGGGCATTGTTACGGAGAAAGCTCTAGGCTGCGAGTGGCGAGAAGCTAGTAACGAATTACAAGGCGAGACCTTAATTTCTTAGCTCAGGGCTCATAGCTCACAGCTCGAAGCTTAGAGCTCACCACAAATTCAGAAAGAGAGAAAATCCATGTCTACTGACCGCAGTCTTCTTCGCCATGCGCTCGCCACACTCGCCTATCGCGGAGGCAAAACGGTTCGCGGCACCACTCCCGGGTTCGCCAACTATGGCGCGCCGGAATCTGCGCAGACGCCCGGAAAAATCCTCGCGCATATCGGTGACCTCATGGACTGGGCGCTTTCCATGGCCGATGGCAGCCGCAAGTGGCACGACTCGTCCCCACTGCCGTGGGACAGAGAAGGCGAGCGATTCCACGCCTCGATCAAGAAGTTTGACGACTATTTAGCTTCCGGCCAACCGCTGCAAGCGCCCGTCGAAAAGCTGTTTCAGGGCCCGGTTGCCGACGCGCTCACCCACGTTGGCCAACTCGCGATGCTGCGGCGCATGGCCGGCTGCCCGATCGTGGGCGAAAATTATTTCGTTGCCGAGATCACCATGGGACGAGTCGGTGCCGATCAGGCGCCACCGAGGAAGCCGTTTGCCTAGGAATTCGCATTGTGATCTACGTCACGAGCGACTTGGTCGCGCAACCGTTACAATTGACCGTCGTTCTTTCTGCACCATGCTCAGTTTCCAACCTACCTTCTTCATTGGGGGAAGATTGTAGATGTCGCACGATCATGCCGCGCGACGATGGGCGCGCCACACCATCACAGTACCCGTCACCGTCTCCCTGCTGGTGGATGGAAAGCGCGCGAAATTTCATTGCGAAGCCACCGACGTAAGCCGGGGCGGGCTGTCAATTTTTATGACGCGCGAAATAGCCGTCGGTGTCAGCGTGCAACTCGATTTTCTTCTGCCGTACTCGTCGACGCCTCTAACACTGCGCGGCATCGTGCGAACGCGAAGCGGCTTTAATCACGGCATCGAGTTCGCCGATCCATCCCCCGATCAGCAGGAAGTGATCGAGCGCACGTGCAAGGTGCTTACGCTGCTGAGCTGAATCGGTCGAAATCGGCTCCTATGTCCAATCCCATTCCGCTCTTTGATCCTTACTACGTTCCTAACAGCTAAACAACTTGACAGTAATGGTATAAGTAATCAACATCCCTCTCCAAGGGAGAGCCACTCCATGCGCCGTGCTGTAACTGCTGTACTCATTTTGGCTCTGCTGTCGTTTCTCGCCGCGCCGCAGGCGAAAGACATGACTAACATTGAACGCGGTCAGGTCGAGAGCATGCTCTTGCAGATCTCTAACGATCTCACCCACCACTATTACGATCCCCAGCTTCATGGCGTCGATTGGCCCGCCAAGGTGAGCGAGGCGCGGGAGAAGATCAAGCAGGAAAAGTCGCTGAACATGGCGATGGCTCATATCGCGGCGGCATTGGATAGCCTGAATGATTCCCACACTTTTCTAATACCTCCGAGTCGTCCATACATCCTCGATCATGGCTGGACGCTGCAAATGGTCGGGGACAAATGCATTGTGACTCGTGTGCGCCCAGGTGGAGATGCAGAAAGTCATGGTGTTAAGGCCGGCGACCAACTGCTCGCGATTAATGGCTATCGCCTCGGGCGCGATAACCTGTGGAAAATCGAGTTTGCCTTTAATGTCCTCCGCCCCCTGCCGCAACTTACTGTTACCCTGCGCAACTCCCAGGGAGATCGAAAGGCTGGCTTACAGGCTCTCTTCCGGCAACGCGGTCATGTGCAGGATCTCGACGGGGAGACCATCCAGAGAATGAACCTTGACTGGGAGGAGTGGGCTTACCAGCAACGCATACGGACCGTGGAATATGGCGATGAACTGATGATCGCCAAGCTTCCGTCGTTCATGATCGACGAGAATGCAATCAATAAAGTGATGTCGTCAGCCCGCAAACGGAAGGCCGTGATCTTTGATCTTCGCGAGAATCCCGGAGGCAGCATTGAGGCTCTGAAGACCCTCGTCGGCAATCTCTTTGATCATGATGTAAAGATCTGCGACCGGGTGGGTAGGAATTCCAATAAACCCATTGTTGCCAAGTCAAAGCGAAATGGTTTCGACGGCAGGCTCATCGTGTTAATCGATAGTAAGTCGGCTTCTGCCTCGGAACTGATGGCCCGCGTGGTTCAACTCGAGAAGCGTGGCACGGTAATCGGTGACCGGAGTTCTGGAAGCGTGATGGAAGCCCGGGAATACAGCTACAGCTCTGGCGCCGACATGGTGATGTTTTACGGGGCTTCCATAACCGATGCAAACCTCATCATGTCTGATGGGCAGACCCTCGAACATGTAGGCGTCACTCCGGATGAGGTGGTTCTTCCGTCGTCGGCGGACTTGGCCGCTGGGAGCGACGCGGTTTTGGCACACGCCGCCGGCCTTGCTGGCGTGAAGATTAGTCCTGAAGATGCGGGAAAACTCTTCCCCTATGAATGGCCCAAGGACAAGTAGAAACTTCACTGCCACTTCAGGAACTCTTGGTGTCCGTCTCCCGTCTAGGTAGAATAGTGGCAGCCGTTATTCATTGTTCTACGGAGACACTAGTGGCCACAATCTCGCAACCGACCAGCGTTCCGCCGCTTCCCAATCACAAGGTCAAAATCAAGAAGATCGGCCAGCGCGCCTGCAACGAAAGAGACGACAAGGGAAAACTCTGCGGCGGGCATCTGAAGCGCTGGTTCTATACGACCGACGTAATTGAGCGCGAGTGCGGCTGCATCGAAAAAGCTTGGGGGGAGAAGGCCGAGGTTTACCGCTGCGAATGTTGTCAGGTGCTCTATTTGCCGAATCCCGACGACGCACATGGCGTCAACGTCGGCGGCGTAGGCCAGTTCTCGGTCTTCGGTATAACCATCGTGCCCAAGGAAGAAAAGAAAGCCTAGGCGGCAAAGCGGCAGAACGGGAAAAAACGTGGGGCGGTCAAATTCAGGGCCGCGATAAGCGTCTCAGTTTGCCGGCGGGGTGCAGGCAAACTGCGAGATTCTAAATGAAAGCCAAGACAGACTTTTGTGCTTTGCCGTGGCGCGGATATCGCACTGCGAGGGCGAGGATGAACCTGGCAACTGACAACTAGGAACTAGCAACTTCTCTTCATGAACATCTCCGAACTGATCTACGACTGGAACGCGCTTTATCCGAGGTCGCTGCACCCTCCGGGCCCGGTTCTTCTCACCGATGAAACTCTCCGCGACGGCCTGCAATCGCCCTCGGTTCGCGATCCCAGCATCGAGCAGAAAATCGAAATCCTCCACCTGATGGAGTCGCTCGGCATCAACTCTCTCGACCTCGGCCTGCCTGGAGCTGGGCCACGCGCGGTCGAGCATGTCACCGCGCTGGCGCGCGAGATTGTCGCGCACAAGATGAAGATTCGCCCCTACTGCGCCGCGCGCACGCACGAAAACGACATCCGGCCTATCGCCGAAATCACGCAGAAAACCGGCCTGCCTATCGAAGTCGCATCGTTCCTGGGATCGAGTCCGATTCGCCGCTTCACCGAAGGCTGGTCTATCGACTTCCTGCTGGAGACGACTGAAAAGGCCGTCAAATATGCAGTTTCGCATGGCCTCGACGTAATGTACGTCACCGAGGACACCACCCGCTGCGATCCAGAAACCGTCAAGCAGCTAAACCTGACGGCCATCCGCAATGGCGCCCGCGCTATCGTGCTTTGCGATACCGCCGGACACGCCACTCCCATGGGTACGGTTGCGCTGGTGAAATTTGTGCTTGAAGAGGTCATCAAGCCCTCCGGCGAAACCATTCGTCTCGATTGGCATGGCCATTGCGACCGCGGACTCGCGACCGCTAACGCCATGGCCGCCCTCGTCGCCGGAGCCAACTGTGTTCACGCCACTGCGCTTGGCCTCGGCGAGCGCGTCGGCAACACGCAAATGGATCAGATGCTCGTCAACCTCAAGCTCATGGGCGTCGCTCCGTGGGACCAGCAGGACCTCACCAAGCTCAAGCATTATTGCGAAGCGGTCTCGAAAGCGACCGGCGTTCCGATTCCCGCGAATTATCCCGTTGTAGGCGATGACGCATTCCGCACCGCAACCGGTGTGCACGCCGCGGCCGTCATCAAGGCCTATAGGAAAAACAACGTCGAACTCGCCAATACGGTTTATTCCGGCGTTCCTTCGCACTTCTTTGGGCTTGAACAAGTCATCGAGATTGGCCCCATGAGCGGGAAATCCAATGTCCTCTTTTGGCTGGAACGCCACGGTCTTCCGCCAGCTGAGGACGTAGTCGAGCGCATCTTCAAGCGCGCCAAGGCAAGCGACCATACTCTGACGGAAATTGAAATTATGCAGTGCTTCGAGCAAGCTCGGTAAGGGGTATCCGTACATTCTGATTTTGCGGTTAGGAGCATAACCATGCTGGAGATTCAGACCAAGAATATCGATCCCGACATCGTCGTTCTGGAACTCACCGGCCGCATCACCATGGGCCGCGACTCCAAGCAACTCGAATGGTCGACCGACAACCTCATTCGCGAGCAAAAAAAGAAAGTGGTTTTCGACCTCACCGGCGTCACGCACATCGACAGCACCGGCGTCGGCATCCTCGTCATGTCCGCTGGCCAGCTCAAACAGTCGGGTGGCACGCTGCACGTCTGCGCCCAGGGACGAATCGAAGAAATCCTGAAGATGACCAACGTCGACAAAGTGGTCGGCCTGCACCCAAGTCTGGCGGCGGCCTCGGCGGGCTTCTAAGAGATTTTGGAGTTCTCAGTGGTAGGGCGCAAAGGTTTCGGTCACGGTCCAGGCGCTGCCAGGTTTTACCGAGAACTGAAAGCTGACAGCTGACAACTTTATCAGTCCGCCGCCCGAGCCCCATCTTTCCTTCCCAGCACCGCCAGCCCGCCTTCCAGATCCGCGATCAGATCCTCCACGTTCTCAATTCCCACCGACAGCCGGATCATCTGCTCCGTCACGCCCATCTTCCGCCGCAACTCAGGATCGATCATTGCGTGCGACGTCAGCACCGGAATCGACACCAGCGACTCGACCCCTCCCAGGCTCGGTGCCAGCGTGAACAGAGTCAACGCCTCTGCCACGCGGCAGGCGTCTTCTCCGCCGCCTGCGACCTCGAATGTCAAAACGCCGCTTGCGCCCGCCAGATATTTCTTCGCCAGCGCATGATCCGGATGCCCCGCCAGCATCGGGTAGTGCACCCGCGCCACCTTGGGATGCTTGCTCAAAAATTCCGCAATCCGCAGCGTGCTCGCGTTCTGCCGCTCCACCCGCACCGCCAGCGTCTTGATCCCGCGCAGCAGTAAGAACGCCGCATGTGGATCCATGCAGCACCCTAGCGTCGTCCGCAGATGATGAATCTGGTCGATCAGGTCCCGCCGTCCAGCCGCGATTCCGCAAATGATGTCCGCATGGCCGCCAAAGTATTTTGTTCCCGAGTGCAGCACCAGATCGATGCCCCACTCCGCCGGCCGGCAATTGATGGGCGTGCCAAAGGTGGCGTCGATCGTGGAAATCAATTTATGTTTCCGCGCCAGCGCCGCTATCTTTTCGAGGTCGACTACGCGCACTGAAGGGTTCGTTGGCGACTCCACATGCATAATCTTCGTATTCGGCCGGATCGCCCGCTCGTGCTGCTCGATATCGTTCGTGTCGACAAACGTAGTCTCGACGCCCATCAGCGGCAACCACTGCGACAGGAACTTGGTTACGCCGCCATAAATATCGCGCTGCGCCACGATATGATCGCCAGCTTTCACCAGTGCCAGCATCGAGGTCGTAATCGCCGCCATTCCGGAAGAAAAAAGCAGTGCCGCCTCGGTGCCCTCAAGTTCGGCGATCGCGGTCTCGGCGGCAGTGTTCGTAGGATTTCCGTATCGCGTATAAAAATGGTCGGTCGGCGTCACGCGCAACTGCTCGGCGTTGTCGGTCACCTCAAAGGTCGAAGTCTGATAGATCGGCGGCGTCACTGGTCCGTTCTTCTTGTGCAACTCCGTCCCGCCTCGCACCACCTGCGTCTCACGCCGAAACGAATGCTTCGCCATAATGTCAAACCTCGCTGAACCTCAGACTACGCGCTGCCCCGCTGCGCATCAAGATGAACGAACGCTCCGCCGGATGTAGACTATCTCCGAGCCAAGTTGCGACACAGCGTCCGACTCGCCATGATGAAAAAATCAAGCTCCCGCCGTTCCCGGAAAACCACTGCTTCCAAAGTCGCCCTCAAAGGCACCATCTCCAAATCGCGCCGTAAAGGCGAACTTCGCCACGTCCCGTGGGGCTCGATTCCTCTCGAAGCGCTGAACCCTCAACTCGGCCGGAAGTCGATCGTCGGCAAGGAAATCATGCTCGCCCGCGTCTTCCTCAAGAAGGGCTGCATCGTCCCGGAGCATTCGCATCCCAACGAGCAGGTCACTTACATCCTCGAAGGCGCGCTCAAATTCTGGATCGATAATAAAGAAATCACGGTCCATGCGGGCGAAGTCCTCACCATCCCGCCCCACATGCCGCACAAAGCCGAAGCGGTCGAAGACACCGACGACCTCGATGTCTTTACCCCGCCAAGGGCCGATTGGATCGCCGGCACGGACCAATATCTGCGCTAACGTAAACAGAAAATCTCTGCGCTCTCCGCGTCCTCCGCGGTTAAGCCTTATCATGAAGTCTGTAAATTCCACGCCACTGTGACCAACAAGTCTGCCTCTTCGTCCCGGCTGCGCTGCATCTCCTGCAACGCCACGCCTATCTCCGCCGGGCAGGATTTCCGCTGCCACGCTTGCGGGGACCTTCTCGAATTCTTCTTCCCGGACCCGCACTTCAACCCGCAGGCCCTGAAGTCGCTTTGGCAGTCGCGCCGAATGTCACTTAATCCGCAAGACCAAAGCGGAGTCTGGCGCTACCGCGAACTCCTTCCCGCAATCGCTGGCAAAAATCCCGATCCGATCATCACCTTAGCCGAAGGCAACACGCCTATCTACCATCTGCCGCGCAGCGCCCGCGCCCTTGGCATCGAAAACCTCTACGCCAAGCACCAGGGCATGAACCCCACCGCCTCGTTCAAAGATACCGGCATGACCGTTGCCGCCAGCGCCGCGCACGCCGCTGGATTTCGGTGGGTCGCGTGTGCTTCCACTGGCAACACATCGGCCTCGATGGCCGCCTATGCCGCTCGCGGCAACATGCGCAGCCTTGTATTGATTCCAGAAGGGAAAACTTCCTGGGGCAAGCTCTCCCAGGCGCTCGATTACGGAGCCCTCACCTGCCAGCTTCGCACCGATTTCGACGGTTGCCTGCGCCTGCTCACCGAACTGGTCCGTCAGATGCCGGTGTACTTGCTCAACTCCGTCAACCCGTATCGCATCGAGGGCCAAAAAACTGTCGCCATCGAACTGTTGGAGCAACTCAACTGGCAGCCGCCCGACCACATCATCGTTCCTGGGGGCAACCTCGGCAACAGCTCGGCCATCGGCAAAGCGCTTCTCGAAATGCACGCCCTCAAGCTGATCCCGCGCCTGCCCAAGCTCTCGATCATCCAGGCCGAAGGCGCGAATCCGTTCTACAGGTGCGTTCGCACGCTTGGCAATGGCGACCTCACCGAGGCCCGCCTTGAGCCCATGCAAGCGGACACCATGGCCACTGCCATCCGCATCGGCAATCCCGCCTCATGGAAGAAAGCACTGAAAGTCCTGCGCGCGACGGGAGGCCAGGTCGAACAAGTGAGCGAAATAGAGATCGCTGAGGCCAAAGCCGAAATCGGAGCCGATGGCGTAGGCTGCGAACCCGCCTCCGCCGTCACTCTAGCGGGATTGAAAAAGCTGCGAGCCGCGGGCTTCGTCAACCCGGACGAATTTGTCGCCCTTATCCTCACGGGCCATTTGCTCAAAGACCCCGACTTCACCATCAAGTTCCATCGCGGCGATTTGTTCGAGGGAACTTCCGAGGAGCGTGCCGCCGTGCAGACGAAATCCTTGCAACGTGCCCCGATCGTCCTCGACGCCGACCTGCGCGCCGTAATTGCCGCCCTGGACGCGGAAGAAAGAAATCAAAATGTCTAAAGTTGAATGGGGTCCATGCTGTTTCTGCGGATTTGATATCCAGCCCACAGTCATAGATCCGTGCAGAATTGTGGTTACGACCGCAACCGAGAAATGGCAGACTTGGGTTTGCCATGCGGCCTGCTTCAAGCAACGGATTGTCAATCCGCCAGACGCGCCCGGACTGCTCGACCCAGCCCACTTTTAAATTCCGCCAGCCCAGCCCATTTCGCAGAAATTCGTAGCACTCCGCCCCACATTCGTGTATAAGACACAATTTCGGCTATAAAACGGGGCAAATTGTCCCGCAGTCAACTTATGCCTTCGCGTCCCATCTCTGCCGACCGCTCCCTGCGCCTGGCGCTGCCTGCGACCTCCGCCAATCTCGGCCCGGCCTTCGACGCCGCTGCCGTCGCTCTCAACTTTCATCTCCGCCTTCGCGCCGAGCGCGCTCCCGACTTCTTCGTCACCGCCGAGGGTCGCGACGCCCAAATCTGTGGACGCATGGAGAACCATCTCATCGTTACCACCTATTGCGAGGTCCTCGAGTCCGAGAACCGCAAGATTGCGCCTCTCCGCATCCATATCGAAAACGAAATTCCCATCGGCAAAGGGTGTGGATCGTCCGCCGCCGCTCGTCTCGCCGGTATCGCCCTCGCCGTCCACTTCGGCCACCTCCGCTGGAAGGACGACCGCATTGTCGGCGAAGCCTCCATGCGTGAGCACCATCCCGACAACGCCTCCGCTTGCTGGATGGGCGCGCTCACCGTCGCCCGCATGGCGAACCAGGTGCAAGCGCAGGTCGTCGAGGTCAAGCCGAAAGGGAAGTGGCCGCTGCTCCTCGCCGTCCCCGAGAATCCGTTTTCCACTGAGCAGGCCCGCCGCGCGCTGCCTTTCCAATACTCGCGCGCCGATGCCGTCACCAACATTCAGAACTCCATGCTACTGCTCTCCGCCTTCATCGACGGGCGTCCCGATCTTCTACCCTCCGCGCTCGAAGACCGTATCCACCAGCCCTACCGTTCGCCCTTCGCGCCGCTCCTCCCCGCGCTAAAAGAATTGACTGGCGAGACTGGCATCTTCGGCGCGGCCCTCAGCGGAGCCGGCCCCAGCGTGCTGGTTTTTCTGGATCCCAAAGTTCAGACAAAAAAGACCAAACAGAAAATCGCCTCACACCTGACCAAGCGCCGCCTGCAAGCCGAATTGATCCTCACCGAGATCGCCATGCACGGCGGCCGCGACACGCCAGACTGGCGCAAGCAGCACGGCAAGTAGAAAAACAAGATGGTACCCATCCTAAACGGCCCGTTTGTTGCGCCGTTTAGAATGGGAGATTCTTGTTTAGAAAAAAACAAATTCCCTGGAAGACCTATCGTCCCCGGCTAGCGGGCGGCACAATCCCGTTCATCCGCAGATACTCCACCATCTGCCCATAATGATCGAAGCCATGCCACGCGAATACGCCGGCCAGTCCTACGCGCGTCGATTTCCCCTCGCCAAACGGGCTCGGCACCTCGCCCATCAAATTTTCCGCATTGATCGTGGCCACCGCCTTGTGCGCGTAGGCGTACGAGTCCTTCACGAACTTCACGATGTCAGCCTTCGTCTTGACGGTCTCCGGCCCATTCTCTCCGCCCGTATCTACCGGAGGTTTCTCCTGGAGAATCGCAGCCGCCACCAGGTAATTCACCGCGGCGACGTGCTTTGCCTGCTGCGCAAACGTGCGCACGCCCTTGAACTCGCCCGCCGTCGGCGCGAATCCGAATTTCTCTTCCGGCATCGCCTCGACCGCTGGAACAAATTCGCTCTCGATGATCTTCACTCCGCCATCTAAAACCTGCGTGATTGTCTTTGGCGAATCCTTAGCCTGACCAAAACATAACCCGGAAAACGCCAACAAAACTGCCGCCCCAAACATCGTTTTCATGTTTCCTCCTGGAGATTAAAAAGCCGGAATCGCCCCGATTTTCTTACAACAGTGGAAGGGCGCGGCTCAAGCCGCGCCCGGTTATTTCCAGAATTTCCGATACCGATCAATGCGGCGTCTTGTAATGCGCCTTCTCCTGATCGTGCCGCCACTTGAAATATTCTTCCTGATCGTTCGGAGGGAGCCGCGCAAAATCCACGTTCGGATCGCGATGCGTCTCCTTGCACCAACGGGCATAGTACTCCATCTCTTTATCGTTCCACTTATGCCAGTCGTTGTAATACTCGTCGTGATAGCGTGGCGCCCGGTGCACACAGCCCATTCCCGGCACGCAGCCAGCCATCACCGCTGCCAGACAAATTGCGCGCACGATTGCAATTCTTCCTTTCATCAATCATTCCCCTTAAATAAGAGATGTCCAGATGGTAATAGAAAATCCGAGCACATGTGAAATCCGAATTTCCGAAGCCGAGAGCCCAAAGCCGAAAGCCGAAAGCCGAAAGTCTAAAGCCCAGAGCCCAAAGCCGCTCTCCAGGGCCACTCCCCGTGCCGCCAGGCCCGCAACAGATAAATCGCCAATCCCACTACCAGAATCACCGCCGCATACCGCACCTCGCGCATAAAATTCGGTCGCGAGAAAAGAATAAAGAGGAAGCTAACCGCCGCAATCAAAGCCGGCAAAGGATACAGCCACATCCGGAATGGCCGCGGCAAATCGGGCCGCCGCACGCGCAGCACGATCACGCCAATGCTCTGCACCAGAAATTGCAGCACAATGCGAATCACGATCAGCGAAGCAATCAAATCCGCCAGCCGCAAAAAACAAAACAACGCCGCCACGCCCGCCAGCGCCAGCACCGACACGTAGGGGATATGGTGCTTCGGATGTACCCGTGCGAACGCCCGAAAATAATTCCCATCCAGCGCCGCCGCATACGGCACCCGAGAATAACCGAGCGTCAGCGAAAATACCGATGCAAACGCCGTCCACATCACGAGCACCGAAATCACCGAAGCCGCGCCCTGCCCATACACGCGCTGCATCATCGTCGAAACCACATACAGCTTGCTGTTGGCCGCGCCCGCCTGCGCCAGTTCGCGCCACGGAATCACGCCCAGAATGCTGACATTCATCACGATGTAAAGCGCGGCCACCGCCAGAATCGAAAGCAGCAGAGCCCGAGGAATATTTTTCTCCGGCTCCTTCACCTCGTCGCCCAGAAAACAAACGTTGTAATACCCGCCAATGTCATAAGCGGCAATCAGCATCGCTCCGCCAAGCCCGTGAAAAAAATCGCCCGAAAATGAAAACGCCCCCGGAGGCACATCAAACGCCTGATGCGCATTGAAGTGAGTGAGTCCGGTAAAGATGATCCACCCAATCGTGCCCATCACGCCGACCCACAGCACATTCGTCAGCCGCGAAATCGCGGTAATCCGCCGGTAAAGCAGAAACGCAGTCAGCCCGCAAATTCCAATCGCCAGCAAAGTCGCCGGCATCAGAACCCAGGTTAATTGCAGCGACCCGATCAAGGGCAAGTTCAGAGCGCCGGTCCGTGAAGACCAAACCCGCTCCAGGCCGGGAAAGAAAAATGCTGCATACTGCGAGAGCCCGATCGCGCCCGACGCAATCGATAGCGGCGCGCTGAACGAAAGCTGCCAGATAAACAAAAAAGAAATGAGCCGGCCCAGTTTTTGCGGCCCATAAATCTCTTTCAGATATCGATACGACCCACCCGATCCCGGCATGGCCGCGCCCAACTCCGCCCACACCAGCCCATCGCACATCGCCAGGAATGCGCCCAGCACCCATCCCAGCATCGCCTGCGGCCCGCCCATCGCCGACACGATCAGTGGGATGGTAATAAACGGCCCCACCCCGATCATGTCGATCATATTCAGCGCGGTCGCGGAAGAAAGGCTCAGGCCGCGCACAAGATGAGGCTTGTTGCTCGTTTCGGAGATGGTCACTCCGTGTCTCCACGCCTCTGGGGTGAAAAGGGCTTGCTCATAGCTCACAGTTCAAAGCTACTTCATAGCTCCACACGCACGTCTACGAATTTCCGAAAGTCCTGATCGAAGGTGGAGACGGGCAAATTCTTAGCTACGGCGCTTGCGGCAACCTCACAATCGACGAAATGAGCCTTGCATCGTTTGTAGCGATCTAGCGCGTCGAGATGAACCGTTACGTCGTCGATCTCGACACCGGGACTGGAGATCAAGCGCCCGAGCGCGGAGGCGATATTCGGACGCTGATGACCGTAGAATGACTCGAGCACAAACACGCACTCCGCGAGGACGACCGGCAATATCACGATAACCACTTCGCCGCGATCGCAGGCATCGAACACCTTGCCGGCGGCCCGGGCATGCCGCTCATGATCCTGTACTAGATAGCGGACGATCAGGTTCGTGTCGGCCAGTCGTCGCCTGCTCACCGGCCGTCCTTGCGGCGCTCAGATTCAGCGGCGGCTTCGCGGATTTCATCCAACGTCATCCCCTTGCCCTTATTGCTGGCGAGCGCGCCCTTGAGCGATCGAATGCCAGGATGGACGCGAATGGTCGCCTGCTCCCCTTCCAGGGCGTACTCCAGTCGGGCACCGGGCTTAATTCCCAATGCCTTTCGAATCTTCTCGGGAATCGTCGTTTGCCCTTTACTTGTTACAGTGGAATGCAGCATCACCTACTCCTTGCCAAATCGTTATATAATTACGATAATAGTATTCCTTACTTTGTAGAATGGCAAGGATGCGAGAATTCGAAGGCAATCCTGGACGTTCGCCTTTCAGTGGTTTCAGAGGGCGGCTTAAAGATCGGCCGACCCATGCATGAGCCTTAATGGCCGGACGTTAGATTCACAAACAGCCTTACCGCCCCCGGCACCCCCGCCGGCAGCTGCCGGAAGAAATCATAGGCGCAGTAAATATACGTACCCTTGCCATACTTCGCCACCAGCAACCCGCCCTTCTGCTCCGGTTCGCCCGGATCGTGCGACTCCAGCAGCGGCGTAAACTCCGGTCCCCACGACGACATGAAATAAAGTCCGCGCTCCTGCACCCATCCATCAAAATCCTTCTGCGTAATCTCGTTCGGATAATGAAAGATGTCATTCGCGGGATCGAGAATCTTCACCGGCGCTTCTTCCACCGAAACGCGCGCCCGGCTCAGCGTCGCGGGATATGGCGTGTACTTGCCGGAATTAAAATCGCCCGCCGTCGGCCCGAATCCCAGAGTGTTGTACTGCACCACCAGCCGCCCGCCGCCCTGCACATAATCGAGCAGCCTTTTATTATTTGCGATCACATCCTTCTGCGTGTCATACGCTCGGATGCCCAGCACAATCGTCTGATACTTCGCCAAATCCTCCGACGCAAGCTTTTCCGCCGGAATCATCTCCACATTCATTCCGATCTGCTTCAGCACTGTCGGAATCTCATCGCCCGCGCCCATCACATATCCAACCCGCAAATCGTGCGGCACCTTCACATCAACAATTGCGACCCGTTGCACCGCCGGCTGGTAGTAATAAAATGTTCCCAGATCGTCGCGCGTCACCACCGAATAGCCTTCTTTATAGCTGTGCTCATCGTGAATGAACGCGCTCGAAACCTCCGCGTGACCTTCTTTCCTCTCGCCGGGCACGACCTTGAAATCCACGTCACGCTGTGGCTTTAGCGGATCAAAACTTACCCACGTGATCGGAGGTTCGGGCTGCCAGCCTTCCGGCGCCGCGAGTTTGAACCTGCCCTTGAGCGGGGCATCAGCCTTGGATTGGAGATTGCTGAAAATGTCAGCCTTGCCCGCCAGTGGAGGCCCATCCGAGGTAGCAATCACCTGCTCACTTGGATCAAGCAAGATGGAGAAGGCCGGAGCCACCGCCAACGGCCGCTCCGAGACTTCGCCCGACGAATCCTTATAACGCACCATGCACGGAACATTCGGGATTTGCATTTTCGCGAAAGTACCGTACGCTTTTATGGGCGCCGGCGGAAAAGGCAGCCCCTGAAATTCCGGCTCGTCGACAGTGTTGAGAGAATCCCGCTCCGGGTCGTTCCGATGCCAATAGGGCCGCGTGATGCGCGCATTCACGGGGACTTGAACTCGAAAGCGTACGGTCAACCCCTTGTCCGATTGCTCTCTCTTCAATTCTTCAGACTTCCATCCCTTCAGCAGCATGAGGCCAACATCCGACTTCTTGTCGATTCCTCCCGGAGCCGTAAGTTTGACGGTAACTTCAAACGACTCTCCCGGCACAGCCATAAATGCATCTGCCGGAGTCGCCCCCATCGGCGCATCAACCTCAGCGCTGACTTTTGCGCCCGAAGCCAGCGCGCGAGCTTCCGAGATTTCAGCTAAAGTCTGCCGCAATATATGCCACGGAAATGTTTTCCTCTCCCGCTCCGAAAGGTCGAAATTGACTTCATGAAAAAGTGGCACCGTCAGCGCGCCAGCCTGAGCGAGAGCATCTCTCGCCGCCGCAGCATCGCCCCTTCGCGCCGCCTCAATTTTCCCCTGAATCTCTCCCAGCTTCCCGCGCAGCCACGGAACTTTCTTCTCCTCATCCCCCAACCGCGCCGCCAATCCGGGCAAAGTCGTATCGATCCCGTCAAAAAAATCCGCCTCGTGCCCGTCCTTATCCTTAGGCGAATCCACCACAGAATCGACCAGCTTATAAAACGTAAACCGGTCCCCATCCGGAACCGAAACCGCCGCCAGCCCCTGCGACTGCTGATGCCGCAACCCCTTCAGCGCAAACTGTACGTACGACATCCCCAGCACCGGATCGACCTTCCCCGTATTCAATTTCAGCGTGTATTTTTCGGCGTCGCAGGTCTGCGCCCCAAAGCTGCACACATTTCCGATGTACAGCTTCTTCGCCTGCCAGGGCTGCAATCCAGCCGCAATTTGCTCGGGAAATTTCGTCGGATCGGCCGCCGCCCGGAACGCCTCCCGCGTCAAAATCGCCGATGCCTGATGATGCCCGTGCCCATCCCGATCCGTCCCCGAAAACCGCCCCACCAGCACGTCCGGCTTAAACTCGCGAATCACCCGCACAATGTCGCCAAGCGCCACGTCATGCCCGCCCCATTTCTGGAAAGTCTCCTCCGGCGTCTTCGAATATCCAAAATCCGCCACCCGCGAAAACCGCTGCTCCACGCCGTAATACCGGTCCGCCGCCAGCAACTCCAAAGTCCGCAGCACTCCCAGTTCGTCAAACAAATTGCTGCCCAGCTTGTTCTGCCCGCCCTCGCCGCGCGTCAGCGTCATCAATAGCGTGTCCACACCCTTGCCGCGCGCCTCCAGCGTCAGCATCCCCCCATCTTCATCATCCGGATGCGCCACCACCTGCATCAACCGCCCGGTAGTCGCCAGCTTCCGCAACTCCAGCTTGAGCCCGGCCTCGCCCGTCTCCTGCGGCAGCGGCTCATAATAATGATCGTCAGCATAATCCGCCGCGCTCTGATCTTTTTTCTGATTGCCTTTCTGATTTTGAGCGGCGCGATCCTTCGCAGCTTGCTCAGAGCCGCTTCCCCTCTGCCCCGCGCCATGGTCTGTGGCAGGCCTGTCGTCGGCCGGAGCGGTAGCCGCGTGCTGCGCCCCCGCGGATAGAGAAGAGAGAACGAATACAACCAGTACCAACCCCCGAAGAAATGACACAAATCTCACCCAGGCCTTCAAACTTGCAAGCATTTTCATAAGATGGAATGTACACGAAGAAAGAATCAAGATTGTAGCCCGTGAAGTCAGCGCGCCCCAAGTTCGCGTGCATCCAGGTCAACGCTAATCTCCGAGAAAGCATCCCCAGAAACACAACGCCCTACCGCCCCACTCCTGTCCCCGCCCGAAACTTTCCCTCGCACTCAGCCGAAGAGTTCACTATCTCGCGAAACTCCGCGTCTCCCCGCACTCCCGCGAGCAGCGGATCCTCCTCCAGCGCCTCATGTGCGCAATACCGGTCTCCCACTGCTTTCCGCAGAAACTCAAATGCCACCTGCTTTTCTCCGCAAGCCGCCAGCACCGCGCCCTCGTAGTATTTCAGCGCCGAATTATGCTGCCCCATCAGCGCCTTCTCCGCCGTTTCCGCCTGCGCATGCACCTCCGCCGCTGGAGCCTTGTTCAGACACGGCTGTAGCACGCCGCGCATCCACATCGGACTCTCCGTCATCTGCTGTGCCGCCTGCCGCGCCTCGTTCATCTTGCCCTCGCGCATCAGCACTGTCACCCGCACCGCGTTCGCGTATTCCGACCCGGCATCGAGCTTTAAATACTCCATCGCCCGCCCTTCGCGACCCGCCTCAAAAAACGCAAACGAGCACGAACGCCAGTTGTAATTCTTCGGATCAAGGCTCAGCGCCCGGTCGCATTCGCTCTCCGCCTGATCGAGCAATCCCGCGTAGCGCAAGACGTACGCCAGCGAAAAATGCGCATACGCGCTGTCCGGCGTCCGCTTCACCAGCGACCGCGCATCCTCATACGCCTTCTCCAACTCTCCCGTCTCCGCCAGATTTGTTGCCAGCGATCCCGCCGCATTCATCAATCCCGGATCGATCCCAATTGCCTTCTGATACGCCGCATTCGACTTCGCATAATCCGCGTCTCCTCCGCCCGCATATACCGCGTCGTAGTAATACCGCCGGCCCAGCGCCTCCCACGCCGGCCCGTAATTCGGATCGATGCCTACCGCCTTCTCCAGCATCGCGATCGCATCCTTGTTCGGCCCCGCGTCATGCGGAATCTGCGTGCTCCGCATATAAAGCTCATACGCCTCCGGATTCGCCGGAGCGTTCCCCGCATCCGCCGTCGCGCCGCCTCCCACGCCTAGCGCCGGCAGCAGTTCCTGCTTCACCTTCTTCGACATCTGATTCCGCAGCGCGATCAAATCGTCCGCCCGTGCCCGCATCGTTCCCGTCCAGATCAGCCGATTGTTCGCCACTGCCACCGCCTCCAGCGTGACCATCACATTCTTGCCATCGCGCAAGAAATGCCCCGCCACCACCGTTGCCACGCCCAGTTCGCGTCCGATCTTTGCCGAGTCCGCCTCCGCATTCTGATACCTCTGCGTCGACGACGATGGCCGAATCTCCAGCGCATGCGAATGCGTCAGCGCGTTCGCAATCTCGTCCGCCAGCGCATATCGCAGAAACTCGCTCTCCGCGTCGTTGTTAATATTCTGCAAAGGCAGCACCGCAATCGTCCGCCCGTTCGCCACCGTCGACGACTCCGCCCGATGCCGCATCCACCAGATCCCCGCCGCCATTATCGCCACCACCGCCGCCAGGCATGCCACGCTTGCCACCAGCCACTTCTTTTTCCCCGGACGGTCAAACGTCGATGTCGCAATCCGCGGCCCCGCCATCCGCCGCAGTCCGCTCCGCAGCGTCGAATCGCTCTCTCCGCGCGCCTCTTTCTCGCGCTCGTCCCGCAGACGCGCCAGATCCACCTTCATCTCCGCCGCATTCTTGTAGCGCAGTTCGCGATCCTTCTCCATCGCTTTCCCGATGATCGCTTCCAGTTCCTTCGGCACCGCCGGATTCACCGCCCGCGGCGGCGCCGGCTTCGCATTGATCACCGCATGGAGCGTCGTAACGACATTCGTTCCGGTAAACGGCTTTTTCCCCGTCGCCATCTCGTACAGCACCACGCCAAAGGAAAAAATATCCGTCCGGACATCCAAATCCTCCGACCGCGCCTGCTCCGGCGACATATACACCGCCGTCCCCGGAATCACCCCCACCTGCGTCAGCGACTCCTCCAGTCCCGTATCCGTCGACGTCCCCACCTTCCCATCTTTGGTCAGCTTCGCCAGCCCAAAGTCGAGAATCTTCACCTGCCCGCTCGGCGTCAGAAAAATATTGGCCGGCTTGATGTCGCGATGCACGATCCCCTTCGCATGAGACGCCCCGAGCGCATCCGCCACCTGCACCGCAATCTCCAGAAGTTCGCCAGCCGGAATCGCGTGATCCGGCCCCACATGCGATGGCCCCGTCGCCGCGCGAATCCGTTGCTTCAGGCTCTCGCCCTCCAGCTTTTCCATCACGATGAACGGATGTCCGTTGTTATCGTCGATATCGTGAATCGTGCAGATATTCGCGTGATTCAGCAGCGAAGCCGCCCGCGCCTCGCGCGTAAACCGGTCCAGCGACCGCTTGTCTTTGATGAGATGATCGGGAATAAACTTCAGCGCAACATGCCGCCCCAGCCGCGTATCCTCCGCCTCGTAGACAATACCCATCCCTCCGCCGCCAAGCTTCCCCAGCACGCGGTAATGAGAAACGGTCTGTCCAACCAGATCCATAGAAGAGTGACTACATTCCCGTGTTGCGGCAAAGTTTGTGTGGCGCGGGCATTCCTGCCCGCAAAAGCTCACGCGGCGCGGACACACTTCTCCGCGCTCCCACCCGCGAATTCTGAATGTTAGTTTTTCCCCGATGCCGGGTCAACAAAGAAGGTCAAACGGAATAAAAAGAACGTCAATCAGAAAGCAGTTCAGGAAATGCACGCGGAGCGTTCTTAGGTAGCGACAGCTAGCGGCTGCGCTTGCGGTATCCCCAGTGCGACCGCCCCAGCCATCGTCCCGCTCTCCGATCCCATCACTTCACTTCAATAACCACGGCCACATCAAATTCCGAGTAGTACTTCTTCACGTCTCCAGGCCCATACTTCTCCCGAAACTTCTCCACCACCTCGGCTACCCGCTTCTTATCGCGAATCGCCGACACCCGAAATTCTCCCTCCGCGTCCCGCGCTTCGATCTTCATCGTTGGAGTCTTCTCCACATTCTTGAACCACTGTGTCTCCGACCCCTGTACTGGCACCAGATAAAGCTTGCCCTCCTCATACACGAACCACACCGGAATCGAAATCTTCCGTCCCGACTTTCTCCCAGTAACGGTAATCTTGATCTCTCGATACCGAGAAAGCCATTCCTTCAGATCGTCATGCCCCGCCATAAACCGCCTCCCGCTCCACCAGGCCCTGTGCTCAATCTGATGCATAACGGCCGATCCCAGACCCCTACCAAACCTCGCATCTCTTGCCCGCGGGACGCACCATGGGCGCGTCCGCTTTGCACTGAAAGGCCTGCTGAAATTCCGGCAAGTTCGACAGCGGTCCATTCACCCGATATTTTGCCACCGGATGCGGATCGCTTTGCACCAGCAACCGCATTGCCTCCGGCCGCATGGCATCCCCGCGAAACTGGCCCCATGCAATAAAAAACTGCTGCTCCGGCGTAAATCCATCCAGATCCGCCGGCCGTGGCTTCCCGCGCAGCGATCTCTCAAATGCCAGGTACGCGATCTTCGCCCCGCCCAGGTCGCCAATACTCTCGCCCAGCACCAGTTTCCCGTTGTGATGGATATCTTTCTCGATGTAGTAATTCTCAAACTGATCGGCCACGCATGCCCCGCGCTCCTGGAATTTCTTCAGATCCTCCGGCGTCCACCAGTTCGTAAGGCTGCCATCGGCCGCAAACTGCGCTCCCTGATCGTCGAAGCCGTGCGAAATTTCGTGCCCAATCACCACTCCGATCGCCCCGTAGTTCACCGCATCCACCGCATCCAGATAAAACGCCGGTGGCTGCAAAATCCCCGCCGGAAACACAATCTCATTCAGTTGCGGATTGTAATAAGCGTCCGAGGTCGGCGGCGTCAGCCCCCATCGCCCGCGATCCACCGCCTTGCCGATTTGCTGCCGGTCGTCGTCTACCGCAAACCGGTTCGTCACCACCACATCCTCGAAATAGTTGTCGCGCCGGATGTCGAGCTTGCTATAGTCCTTCCACTTATCCGGATAGCCAATCTTCGGATTGAACGTCGCAATTTTGGCGAGCGCCTTCTGCTTGGTCTCGTCGCTCATCCACGGCCGCGTTTCAATGTCATCCTTCATCGCGGCCAGCAGGTTTTTCACCATCTCCTGCATCCGTGCTTTGGCCTCGGGAGGAAAATACTTCTCCACATACTTCTGTCCTAATGCCTCGCCCAGTTGCTGATCGGTCGCTTCCACGCATTGTTTCCAGCGCGGCTTGATCTCGCTCGCCCCGCCCAGATACTTTCCATAGAACTCGAAATTCGCATTGACGAATGCCGTCGGCAGCGCGGGCGCCGACGCGTCCAGCAAGTGCCACTCCAGGTAAATCTTCCAATCGGCCAGCGAAGTATCCTGCAACTGCCGGTCGAGCTCCTGCATGTACTTCGGTTGATCTACATTGATCGCCACATCCCTAGCCAGACGGCTGTGCGCCAAATATCCATCCCAATCGATGTGCGGAGACATCGCCTGCAATTCCGCCAGCGTGATCCTGTGATCCGTCGCCTTCGGATCGCGCATCTCCGCCGTGCCGAGCGAAGACTCCGCCAATGTCACTTCCAAACGCAGGACGGTCTGCGCCGCGTTCGCTGCCTTCGCCGCATCCCAGCCCGACAGCTTGAACATGCTGGCGATATATTCCTTGTACTTCTCGCGCGCCTCCACAAATCGTGCCTCTTTCCCCACGTAATAATCTTTTTCCGGAAGCGAAAGCCCGGTTGCGGCCACATCCACCAGCACCATCGTCGGGTGGTGTGGATCCTGCCGGCTGCCCAGATAGAAGGGCGCGGCTACGCCAATATCGTGCAGTTCAAAAATAACCGGTTGCAGCGCCGCCACGTCGTGCGGCGCTTCAATCTTCGCCAGCCACGGTTTCAACGGCTCCAGTCCGCGCGCGTCAATGCCAGCCTGGTTAGTGCAAGCGGCATAGAAATCGCCAATCAATTGCTCCGAACTCCCCTTCGGCGCATTCTTCATCTGCTCCGCGTCTTCCAGGATGTCGCGCAGCTTGTCTTTGCTCGTCTCCCCCGCCTGCCAGCGTTTGCTCCACCGCGTCATCGAAGCCGGAATAGGATTGTTCGCCCGCCATGTCCCGTTGGCATACTCATAAAAGTCCGTGCACGGATCGATTTTCCGGTTGATATCGTTCAAATCCACGCCATGCAGCTTGGTGGCCTGGGTCGACTGGGAGAAAAGCAAGGGAGCGCACAGCAGCATCAAGCACAACGTTCTAACGATTCGCATCAGGCTCTTTTCCGGACCCATCGCACAAGCCATTCAGGGATGGGAAACGATCGAGGATTTTATCGCCCCTTCATTCTAGACGAGCGACTCTCAGGATTGTCACCGGCAGTCGAAGGGTCTTGCTGCTCGTCTCCCGTGGCGCGATATGGAATCCGGTGAAAAATACTTTTCGGGCTTCGGTGATGGCGGCGCTCAAACCAGAGGTTCTCCGCATCCACCTGTGGGCGGCCGGGTTCTCGCACCCTACGGCGTACACAAACTTCGCGGCGAAGAGTTACAGAGACTGCGCGCTTGAATGCTGCTTCACGCTTGTCCTTGCGTACCCATCTGACTTGAGATACAAAGCCCTAAGGCCCTATATATGACTCCGCGCTACTACGTTCCTATCCTCTTACTTTGCGCCCTAACTCTGGTATACGCCGCCGATCCCCCATCGACCGAATCCGCTAAACCTGCCTCTACTTCCGACTACTCCACCGAGGCCTTCGTCGTCGAAAAGCTTCACGAGCGCTACCGCTTCGAGAACGATGGAACCGGCCAAAAGGTTTCCACTATTCGCGTCCGCGTCCAAAGCGAGGCTGGCGTCAAAGGATTCGGCCAACTCCGCTTCGGCTATAACGCCGCCAACGATCGCATGGAAATCGGCTACGTCCGCGTCATCAAGCCCGACGGCTCCGTCGTCACCGCTGGCTCCGACGCCGTTCAGGACCTCAGTGCCGCCGTCCAGCAGATCGCCCCCGTCTACACCGATTACCGCGAGAAACACGTCACGGTCCCTGGCCTTCGCCCCGGTGACACCCTCGAGTGCGAAGTCACCACCGTATTCCATACTGCCGCAACGCCCGGCCAGTTCTGGATGCAGGAAGATTTCAATCAGTCGAGCATCGTGCTCGATCAGCAGATCGAAATCGATGTCCCGGCTGCCCGCACCGTCAAACTCAAAAGCAAGACCGATCCGCAAGTCACCGAAGAAAACGGGCGTCGCATCTACCGCTGGACCACCTCGCATCTGGTGCGCGAAGACGCCAAAAGCAGCGACAAGAATAAAAAGAAAAAGAAGCCTGCGGAAAAAGCACCTGACATCCAGCTCACCACATTTTCTAGTTGGGAGGAGGTTGGCCGCTGGTATGCCGCGCTCGAAAAGGATCGCCGCGCGCCCTCAAAAGAAGTCCGCGCCAAAGCCGACGAGCTAACCAAGGGTCTAGCCTCGGATCGAGAAAAAACCGAGGCTCTCTACGACTTCGTCGCCAGGGATTTCCGTTACGTAAGCCTCTCGCTCGGCCTTGCTCGCTACCAGCCTCAGGCCGCCGCCGATGTTCTTCGCAACCAATACGGCGACTGCAAGGATAAAAACACGCTCCTCGCCGCCTTGCTCGAAGCCGAAGGCCTGCACTCTTCCTCCGTGCTCATCGGCTCCCTCCATAAGCTCGATCCCGACGTTCCTTCGCCCGCGCCGTTCAATCACGTCATAACTATGCTGCCGCTCGGCAAAGACGAAATCTGGATGGACACGACTACCGAGGTTGCCCCGTTTCAGCTTCTCGCCTCAAACCTGCGGAAAAAGCAGGCGCTGGTCATCCCGCAAAGCGGCGCCGCCCACCTCGAAGAGACTCCCGCCGACCCGCTCGTCCCCGACCGCGAAACCGAGGAAATCACCGGCAAAGTCGATGACACCGGACGCCTCGACGCCACCGTCCGCTACACCCTGCGCGGCGATACCGAACTTCTCCAACGCATCATCTTCCGCCATCTTGCCCAGGCACAATGGCAAAAGCAGGTCGAATCGCTGAATAAATCCCTTGGCGGCGACGTCAGCAACGTCAAGGTCAGCGATCCGGCGGCCACGCACGATCCCTTTACCCTTTCCTACACAATTAGCAAGAGTAACTATTTCGACTGGTCCAAGAAAAAACTCCAGCTCAAGCTGCCCCTCGTCGCTCTTAGCCTCGCTCAGGTCGCCTCTGATGTCGGCGAGGAAGGCCAGGATGAAGACGCCGAAGCCGAGCCCGGCACTGAGCACGGAAGTGAGCCCGGAACCGCCGACACTTTCAGCCTCGGCCCGCCTCACGAATACACCTACCGCATCAAGCTGGAGTTCGCCCCGAGATACTCCGCCACAGTTCCAGTCGCAACCGCGCTCGATCGCGACTACGCCGCCTTTCAGTCAACCTACAAGCTCGAGGGCAACGTCTTCACCGCGGAACGCAGGCTGACGATCCGCAAAAGCGAACTCCTGCCCGCCCGCGCCGATGACTATCGCGCCTTTCGCCAGGCCGTTGTCGCGGACTCCGGCCAGCATCTCACCATCGAATCCACGCTTGCTGATTCCGCTACCATTCCATCCGGAATGAAAGCCGATGACCTCGTCAAGAGCGGTAACGAGGCCCGACAGAACGGCAAATATCAACTCGCCATCGATCTTCTCAATCGCGCCACCGAAGCTGATCCCAAAAGCAAAGTTGCCTGGAACGATCTCGGCCTTGTCTACATGGCCGATCGGCAGGATGGATTGGCTATCAACGCCTATCAGAAGCAGATCGCCATCAATCCCTACCACGCCAACGCCTACGACAATCTCGGCCGTGTCTATCTCCGCCAGCGCAATTATGACGAAGCCGAAAAGTGGTTTCAAAAGCAGCTTGAAATCCAGCCCCTTCACCAGCACGCGCTCACCAATCTGGGCATCGCCTACCTCGAAACCCACAAGTATCAGGAGGCCCTGCCGCCGCTCGAGAAAGCTGCCGCGCTCGCACCCGACGACGCCGAAGCTAAGATCCGCGTCGGCCAGGTCTACCTGAATTTGGGCCAGGACGACAAAGCTATGGCGGCCTTCGATGACGCCATCAAAATCTCTGCTACGCCCCAGGTCTGGAACGGCATCGCCTACCAGTTCGCTCTCAAGGGCGTTCATCTCGATCTCGCCCGCCGCTACGCCGAATCCGCCGTCACCAGCACCGCCGCTCGCCTGCGCAATCTCTCGCTCGATCAGCTCAAGCAGCGCGACCTCAGCCTCGTACCCGCTCTCGGCGGTTATTGGGATACGCTCGGCTGGGTCGCATTCGCGGAAGAAAAGTATGATCTCGCCGAGAAGTATGTCGCCCCGGCCTGGCAGCTCGATGCCAGCGGCGAGATCGGAGACCATCTCGGCCAGATCTACGAAAAGCAGGGCAAGAAAGACGACGCCGAGCGCATCTACGCTCTAGCCATGACCACTCTGCGCCCGCAACCGGAAACGCGTGAGCGTTTGGCCGCGCTAGCCGGCGGCGACGCCAAAGTCGCCGCGCTCGTCGAAAAACATCGCGACGATCTCCAGCGCGACCGCACCCTCTCCGTGCACAATCCTGCCAAGCTCGACGGCAAGGCTGAGTTCTTCATCCTGCTAAGTCCCGGAAAAGGCGCGGAGGCCTCGGTTCAAAACGTGCTCTTCGTGAGCGGCAGTGACAAGCTGAAGCCGCTCGCCGACGCCCTGCGCGCCGCCAAATTCACCCAGGCATTCCCCGACGATACGCCCGTGGAAATTGTCCGTCGCGGCAAGCTCTCCTGCCAGCCCGACGCCGATTGCACCTTGCTTCTCGTGCTCCCGGGCGAGGTCAGGTCGGTAGACTAGCCGAGTTCGATTTCGCTAACCCCTTGCAACGAAAGAAAAAGAAGCGATCATGTACATATCAAAATGCATGTACAAATGACGGAAAGCGGCGGGCGTCGTCGGAGTTCTCACCAACCCCCTGAAAAGATAAGCCAATGAAGCGGAATGTACGTACAAAAATGTAAAAATTGCTCCACGTGGAGCATTTCGTCGAATCCGGGAGGATGAGGCCCGGGCCCCGTTTGTACGCGGGACCCGGGGTAAAGGGGAGGTCTACTTGCCGGCGTATGTCTTAACGGACCCGATGCCGGTGCATTTGTCGAAGCCGACGACGCACTCCGGACCGCCCAGCGTAATATCGTTGAAGTAGTCGGCATACTCCGTCGGGTTGGCCAACTCGTCATAGATCATGGTCAGTTCGGCGACGCTGCCCTTCGCCTTGTTCCCGGCCGCGTTCACCATGCCGGCCATAGTTGGCGATGCCCAGCTTGTTCCGCCCACCGAGTACCAGCCGCCCTCGACCACGATGCCCGCACAGCAGAAATCCGACGCCACGTCGGGATAGCCGCGTTGACTGCCCACGATGCTCTGCACTCCGTTCTGGTAAGTAGGACGCGGCTCATACGGGCTGCTGTCGCCTCCGCCGCCGCCGGTGTACCACTGCTCGCTGACGAAGTTGCCGTTCTGGTCGCGGTTGAAATACGTTCCGCCGACCGATACCACGTTGGGCGACGAGCCTGGATAAATGCTCACGCCTAGGCCTCCGTCGCCAGCCGCCGCGAAGTACACCACGTGCTTGTTCTTGAAAAGCTTGTCCTGCGCCGTCTCCGTGCTCCACTCGGGATCGCCCCAACTCATGCTGACCACGCCGCCGCCCGCTTCTTTGACGAGTTTGGTGGCGAGTTGAACGGCCTGCCAGGTGGGATCGGTGGCGCAGGTTCCAATGTTGCAAAGCGTCGAGACTACGAGGTAGAGCTTGGCCTGCGGAGCCATGGCGTGCGCCCACTCGATGTCGAGCGCTTCCTCAACCTCCCAGCCAGACTCGACCTCGGGCTGCTTCGTTCCCGGCCAGACTTGTGTGAAGTCGGCTTGGGGAATTCCGTAATAGGTGGAGAACTGAGCCAAGTCGGTGGCGGCCGTGGGATAGTAGCCGGCATCGACAATGGCGATTGCGCCCCAGCCCCCGGTTGGGATGGCGGTGGCGGTGGCGGGATTGCACCCCGGAGTCTGCGTTACTAACTGGTAAACACAAGCAACCGATCCGGGAGTTTCCACGCCTGAGCCCGGGCCGCCCTGCGGCTTATCGGAATCGACAAAAAAGTAATTGGTGTGATGATGACCTGCCTGCGGAATACTCGACGCCGGATAAATAATTCTGTGTCCGTTGAATACCCCTTCGACGCGTTGCTGCGCGGCTGCCGGGGAGGCGGCCATTGCCGCAAATACAGTCACTCCCACGGTTGCAACCCCCACGAACCTGCAAATTTTTGTGAACCGTTTCATTCTCGCTCCTGGAAGTACCTTGATGCGTGTCTTCAGGCCGAATCAGGCCGTCGCTAATGATGACGGGTGGAGCGGGCAAAAGCAAGGCGGAAACCTACTATTCATGCGTAGTTGCGCAATGGTTTGCACATTAAGAAACAGCTTTAGGCAATCAGTGCTGCTGACGAACCGACCCACTTCATATTCTTGTTGTGATCGACGCCCATTTGGAGGCCGCGGCCCATGCGTACGATGGTGAGCGCCGGTCGCAGTTCGTCGAGCCAGACGTACATGAGGCGCAGCTCGACCTTGGTTGGACCGTATGGAGTTTCGACTAAGGGAACAAAATTGACGCGTTCTTGCAGAATGTACTCGCTGCGCTTGCCAGCCGGGATCGCGTCAAGGTCGGCGCGGCTCGGCGCGATTTTCACGCCAAGTCCGGCGAATGAGTAAAGGGGCTTGAGGACGAAGTTTTCTAGGTCGGCGGGCGCATCGGCCAGTCGATCGAGAAATGAGGTGCGCGGGACCGATGGATGCTTGAGGTACGGTATCGAGTACTTGCTGATGCGGAAATACCAGTTGGGATGGCCGGCCCACTCGACGTCGAGATCGTCGCGGAAGTCAAAAGGAAGCGCGATGCCTTTGCGTTCGAGTTCATCGACGATGGTGCGGTTATAGATGCGCTCGATTTGGACCTGCTTACCGTTCTCTTCATAAAAGAGGCGGCGGCCTTGTTTGCGAATTTTTGTGATGCAGACGGTACGGATGCCTAGTAACTGCTCGGTTAATACGAAATCCGGCTTTGTTTTTTGTTCGTCGGGATGGATTTCCATGAGCACGACATTCGCCGGGTCGTGTCCGGCGACGATGGCATTGCCGAGGAGCTTTTTATAAGACGCTGCGTCGAGGCCATCCAGGAAATATTTGAGGTTCGAATCGAGGCCGAAGACGTCGATGTAGGCCTGCGAGAGAACCGGTTGGTAAGCATAGAGGGAAGGGAAGGCTTGTAACTCGACGAGCCTTGGTTGCAGTTCTCCAGCGTCGTCGCGCACGAGGCCGAAGTCCACCTGTATGAACATGGGATGCGATGCTTCGTTCGGCACGCGGAAGTTGGCTGGGATGGAGGCCTCGGAGCGCTTCAGATATTCGGGGTTGTCGACTAGTTGATGGATCAGCGCCTTGCTGTCTTCGCCCATGCGCTCGACCAAAGCGTGCGGGAAAAAGCACGGACTCTCACACAGGGCGAAGGGAACTTCCATGCCGCAGCGGGCGGTCATTTCGCGGCGGAGACGGTCGTATTTTTCGTCGGTGAAGTTTGCGTTGAAGTGGTGGCGGTAAGAGGAAATCATTTTGTTAACCTGCACCCAGAGCCCGGTCAGGAAGCGAGTATGAAGAATATCCCACAGCAGTTCGTTCGTCTGGCGGTCCCAGTCGAGCCATTAGGGGTACCCCCCTCCCCCCCTTACCGTGGTCTATTGGAATCATCGAGTTAGCGAAAAATTCCTCTCAAAGTCTTGAGCGCATGAGGGTTAGAGGTAAAGTCTTGATTGCAATATGGTTAGGTGACAAAAACGGCCTATTTTGTGGATTTTCCCACCGCAAAGTATTCAGGAATAAAGACTTATATGTAAAGTATTCCGGAATAAGGAGTTATGGTACAGATTTCGCGCTCATTGCCCGCTCTGCGCGCGTGATGGCTGCACGGCGTGGGCCTGAAAAGGGGGTGCCTGTGTCTCGAGTCTTTATCTTTTTTATCTTTTTTCAAAGAACCAAAATCGGGTTTCAAAGAACCAAAATCGGGTTTCAAAGAACCAAAATCGTGTTTCAAAGAACCAACCCGCGTTTCAAAGAACCAATCGCGCTGGGCGATTTGTGCGCTCTGTTTTTATGGTTGGGCTTTTCGGGCGGCTAAGTCAAGGACTTTTGCGAGGCGAAGATGAATTTGACTGGCGAGCCGCCGCGAAAGTGGTCGAAGCCGGAAACGTCCATTCGCTGTTTCACGCGTGATAGGTTTTTCGACCGTATCGGCGATTTGATTGAAAGCTCCTGGTGTCGGCATCCGTGCTGCCCACCCTTCGAAAACCGCGAAGGATGGGGCACCCTCGGTGGGAATGGTGCAAACTGGAATCAACTTCGAGGGTGAGCCACCCGCCTGGTAATAACGCAAATGACCCCGGGTATCCGGGGTCATTAAGAACGTGGTGCAGCTCTCTGTCAACTTCAGTATTGGCGGTGGTGGAAACAATGTCAAGTTACTTGGGGAGATTATCTCTGCGTTCTCTCCCCGGTATAGATCTTCTCCACAGAACGGAGAATGGACCCGGCGGGATTCGAACCCGCTGGTCTCTCGCCTCGCTCGGGATTTCGGCTGCAGGCTCTCGCTTCGCTCACGCCTGCAAAGCGCCTCAACTTTGACAGAGAGCTGTGCTGCCGTTGCACCACGGGCCTTGTCGGGAGTTTCGCGAGCCGCAGCTGTCGTTGCAAGGATCCGAGTCACAACAGTTTTGGTCGGTTTCAAATGGTTTTCTTGGTGGGTACCTACGTAACTGCTTTGTTTTTCTATAAATCCAAGCGTCTTGACTACTTGTAAACCGAAGTGTAAAGTGTCAACTGAAGTGTAAAGCTGAGGAGCCGATATGTCCTCTCGTATGAAGAACGCACCGGTATATTTCACAATTGCCCAGATTCGGTTCAACCCGATTCTGAGCCTTCAGAGCTTCGTTCCCGGCATACAAGAGAGCTTCCGCAAGCACGGCTTTGCTGACTTCAAGAAGGCCCTAACGATGACCCTGGCCGTAACCGTGAATAAGGACTCGGCGAGTCAGGCGCCAACTCCTACGCCTTTGGAACGATTCATATTTTCGGATATCGCAAACACTCAGAACTTCGTACTAGAGCAGAATGCAATCTCGTTTCAATCGACAAAGTACGAGGTGTTCGAGACTTTTACTGCCGAGTTGATGAAAGGCCTTCATGTGGTGAACGACCGGGTAGGGGGACTAACGTTTGTCGAAAGAGTTGGCTTGCGCTACCTCGATGCCGTAATGCCGAGACAAGGAGAAAACCTGAGCCAGTATTTAATCCCAGAGGCGATGGGTTTATACGGTCGGTTGAAAGGACAAACCAAACACACGTTCTCCGAAACGTTAGCAGAGAACCCCGGAGCGTCGATGGTCTCTCGTGTTGTGATTCAGGAAGGCCGGATCGGCTTCCCGCCGGACCTATTACTCAATCAGCTGAACATCGCCCAGAAGTTCGCGAATTTCACTGGGATTCACGCAATACTCGACACGGACGCGTTTGTTGCCGAACGGATACCATACGGTGCTACCGAAATAGAGAAGCGGTTGGGTGCTCTTCATGAACGGATCAATGAGGCATTTCGCGCTTTGGTGAGTCCCCATGCGCTTGCAGTCTGGAACTGAAAGGAAAGGAGGAGAATATGGAGGGAACGGCGTTGGAATGCACCGTCCGTACACAAGATATCGATGGTACGGGAAGTAGCCGCCCCGCTCTGAACGGTCCAGGATCGGCGGGAGTGGCAGCGGTACTAACCTTTGCATTTCTAGCTGGAACGGGGGGTATCACAAGTCCTTCTTATTTCGCAGAACGCCAGGAACGCGGATATGGTTTTGCTCAAGTTCAGCCGACCGCGGGCCCTTCATTAGGCCAGTTGCGAACCCCACAGGAGGACATCGCTCGGATCCGGTCAGTCTTCAGGCCATCGATCGCAGACATTGCTGGGACGTTCAATGTCTCACGTCAAACTATTTACAACTGGATCTCAGGGGAGACGCCTTCAGAAGAAAGCATCGAAAAGCTAGAGGACCTCGGGAAGGCCGCGGACCTTTTGTTTGCTCACGGAATCCGATCCTCTTATCTGGTCCGACGAAAGCTCGGCAATGGCAAGACATTGATGGAAACAGTGCGCGATGGGGGGGGCGCAGAGGAGGCTGCAAGGTCGCTTGTACGGCTGGCTGAGAAAGAGATGAGGCAGCGTGAGGCTCTGCAACTCCGCCTTGGGAAGCGCACCGCTCCTCGCGAGTTGTCGGATGTCGGCGTACCAATGCTCGACGAGGATCTTGGATAATGCGCGATGGCTGAATGGAGCAGAGAGACACCTTGGCGGCAAGGGCATATCGTCAGTCAAGAAGCGGGCAAGAAACTTGGCCTCGATGAGGGCGGCGTTGTCGTGATCATATCCCATGATTGCGATCTCGCCGCTCTGCCCAACAAGGAGCCAGAGGTCGAGCTCATTGTAGGACGACAAGTCGAAAAGCCAGATGGAAACTACACACACGCCAAAACTCCGCGAGCACTCCATCTCGAATTCAGGACTTCGGAAGGGCCTGTGTTTGTTGAGCTCGCGGCAAGGAACAAAATTCGCGTCTTAAAAACTGCCCTTGCTGACGAGATCCCAAATCCAGAATTTGAACTTGATCCAGGCAACCGATCAATTCTTCAACGGTGGCTTGCGGCGAGGTATCGGCGTTCGGCTTTTCCGGATGAATTCGAGAAACGGCTGAATGAATCGGGAGCCAGTGGCCGTCTGAGCAAGATTTTGAAGCCTGCTGGCGAGCACATTCGCGCAATCTTCTTCGACGTTGACCAAGGCGAGGAAGTCCAAAGAAACGGTCCGGATGACACCTATACGCTCTCCATCGTTTTGCTGCATACGAGTCAGCCTAACGGCGATGAGTCAGAGGCCGTTGCCCTCAAAGCGAAGGAGGAGATTGAATCAGGATTTGAGGACCTTTTCTTTAAGAAGAAGAATCGCTGGACAGAAATCGAATTGCAGGACTGTACTGTCATATCCGACGAGGCGCTGTCGTACGGACAATCGCTTGTCCTGAAGGAATGGCGACTGGAGCATCTGAGCCTCCGGGACGACCCCGAGCAACCGATGATGGAAGGCTAGACACCTTTGCCCACAGTTAATCAATACCCTGTTCCCTCCACTTATAGTCTGTAGACGTATAGACTTCTATCTCCCTATGGTGCAGGGAAACGTGGGGGAAACGTGGGGACGGAAACGGTGAAGTTGCCCGAGCAATGGCGCTGGAGCAGTTATCCTTTTGTCTCGCCCTCTTTTCCCGTTCCGGAACTCTGGGTGCCCCGCTCTTGCGTGGAAACGTGGGGGAAACATGGGGACAGACGGGACGTTCACCAGTTTCTTAGAATACTAAGCCACCGCGATCAGGCGCGCTTCCGCCTTCCAAGACCGGACGAGCCGGGTGCCCGACCCCGGTTCTATCTATTCGGAGAGGCCGGAGCGGTGAGGGTGAATGAAGGATGGGGGAAGATTTCGTTCCGGGATCGGGTGGCGTAGCTTCGCAGGTGCAAGCGTTTGTGGTACCCGCCGCTTCGCAAAGTGCGCGAAGCAACGGGGCACCCACTGTGGTGGTGGTCGGCAACGAAAGTCAAAAGCCCGGGCCACCCGTCCCGCCTGGTGTCCAGAAAAGCAGGCCGGGACTGCGCGGCGCGCGCTCCCTATCGTTGAGAAACTCCGGATTTTCTCGGAAGCCGGCTGGAGTTGCAACCTGTCCAAAAAATCTACGCTTCAATCAAAAACTTACCATTGGACATGATTTGCTCGTCATCAGCCCAGATGTCGAACTTACGGCCTACGACGTCGATGTGCGTCGATGAATACCAGTCGGCGCCGGTGTGCTCGCCATAGGGGTTGCCGAAGGCGATGTGGATGCCGGGGAACTTTTCGTCCTGGAGAATCTCGCCGATGACGTCTTTCAGTTCGATGTTGGTGCCGATGGCGAACTCGCCGACGCGGTCGCTATTTTCGTCGGTGTGGGTGTAGGCCCAGAAGTCATCTTTCAATTCTTTGTTGGAGGAGTGCGCGGCTACCAGGCGATTCTTTTTGATCTGGATAGTAAGCGGCGTCGACTTCAAGTCGCCGAATTTGGCGCAGAGATAGTCGCCGACTACGCCGTCGATGACTAATGTGCCATTGACCTCGCCCGGCGTGGTGAAAATCTCGCCGCCCGGAAGGTTGCCCCACTTTTCGCGGCTGATGATGCCGCTGGTTTTGATCCACTTGTAATTCGGATTCATGTCGGCGGTGAGGTCGGTGCCGGAGGCGGTGGTGGCGCGAATTTTTTTGGCGGTGCGGACGCGCTCGACTACTTTTGTGCTGAGCCGGTCGACTTTTTGAAAATCGGCGCGCATGCCTTCGAGCATGATCCGCTTGTTGATATTGACCATGTGCGCGTGCCGGATTTTTTGCCGGTTGACGATGGCGGTCATGGTCATGCGCGATTTGAGCTCATTGCGCTGCGCGTGCACGGCGAAGATGCTGACCTGACTCTTTTCAAGGTCGTCGCCGATGACGGGCGGCAGGTCCTGGAGCGGGCGCTCGGCCAGGTCTTCGAGGACAAAGGGATGGTATTCAGCGCCGATGGCTTCGAGTTCGCGCGCGATGGAGGCAGCGATTTCGAGGCTGGCCTCGTCGGTGATGACGGTGACGCGCTCGGTCGGCTGGATGCGAAGACAGACCTGGACGGCGTTGCGCGCGCCCGGGGTGAGCTGCGGGTCGAAGGGGATACGGTTCAGGTGGCGATGTCCGTTGGAATTTCCGTTCGTGTTTGCCAAATGCGTTCGTCTCGCTAGTTTAGATGTTATGAGAGATTGCCGCGGCTAAGTCCCCGGCAAGAAAAATATGCCCTCGCCGCGGGTTTCGACAGCTCCAAGCTCTCAGCTCCAAGCTCCAAGGAAACCGTTACGATCTTAACCGTTCAAGCATGGAGTTGAGAGCAGAGATCTAAATTCCGCACTACCCACAGTTGTGCTTTTCTCATACTGCCTTGGCTTCGGGCACATCTTCGTCTTCTTCTTCGCCGACTCCGACTTGTGTTTCTTCGATGATGTAATCCATCACCGCTTTCATGTCGCCGGTTTCTTTGTAGACTTGCAACTGGCGGTCGGCGCCAGTGCCTTCGTTCATGATCTTACGAATATATTCGACTTCTTCGCGTGAGCCCAATTCGTCGACCACGTCATCGACGAAGGCGAGGTATTCTTCGAGCAGTTCACGCTCCGGCACCTCCATCTGCTTGCCGAAATCGATGAGCTTGCCTTCGAGCCCATAGCGCGCGGCGCGCCACTTGTTCTCCATTAGCAGCGAACGACGGTAAAGGCGGAATCCCTGATTCGACTCGTGCAGCTTGTAAAGCTTGGCCACCGTGGCCTGGATCAGCGCGGCGAGCGCGATGGTCTCGTCGACACGCATCGGGATGTCGCACACGCGAAATTCGATCGTACTGAAGAAGGGATGCGGGCGAATGTCCCACCAGATTTTTTTCGCGTTGTCGATCGAATTCGTTTTGATCAGCAGTTTGACGTAATTGTCGTACTCGCCCCAGCTGGGAAAAAAGTCGGGCATGTTGGTGCGCGGAAATTTGTCGAATACCTTGCAGCGATAGGATTTGAGCCCGGTGTTCATGCCCAGCCAGAAGGGCGAATTGGTGGAGAGCGCGAGCAGGTGCGGCACGAAATAGCGCGCGTGATTCATCATGTGAATCGCGGTCTCGCGGTCTTCGATGCCGACGTGCACATGGAGGCCGAAGATCAGGTTGGCACGAGCGACGAGCTGCATATCTTCAACGATATTCTTGTAGCGATCGTCGGGATAAACCTCCTGCACGCGCCAGTCGGCGAAGGGATGCGTGGCGGCGGAGGCGAGGCGCAGGCCGTTTTCGCGCGAGAGGCGAATCATGTGGCGGCGCAGTTTTCTCAGCTCGGACTTGGCGTCTTTGATGTTGGCGCAGACCGAAGTGCCGACCTCGACGACCGATTGGTGCATCTCGGCCTTCACGCGCTCCTGCATCACCAGCTTGCCCTTTTCGATGATTTCGGCGTGAATGTGCGAGCGCAGATCGCGGGTTTCCGGATCGACGGTCTGATATTCCTCTTCAATGCCGAGGGTGAAAGACGGCTTCATGGCTGTGGTTGCGCCCCACGCGGCGACGAGTGAGCCGGTGGATAGTCCGACTAGTATAGCGGATATGGCCAGCGGACACGGAGGGAATATGAGGGTGTGTGGCATTGGGAGCGGACGAAGGCGCAGGCGAGGTGTCGGCGATGTTCGTGAGCGCGGATCGAAACGCCTCGGGGATTGACAGCGCGCTTATGCTTGGTGAGGGTGTCGGGGATTCGGCGGCAATTTTGTGGGGCTGCTCCGGTGCGGTTGCGCTTTAGCGCCGCGAATTTCGTGCACCACTTTTTGTGAAATCGATTCCGGGAAAGGAGAGCTTCTCTGGAATGGAACGCATTCGATTTATTAGTCATGCGGGATGGAGGATTCTGGAGGTCGATTGTTCCGGGTGTCTGGCGGTTGAAACAGAGAAGCTGATGCGCGCGCTGCCGGACGTTGTGACGGCCGAACCGCGCGAGTCGGTGCGCCTGTTGGTGGATTTTTCCGGCGCGTCGTTCGATGGCGAGGGCCTGCGCACCATGAAGGAGACAGCGATCTTCAACAAGCCATACATTAAGAAGACGGCTTGGATCGGAGTCGAGAGTTTGCCGGAGTCGCACCTCGAGGAGATGAGCAAGTATGCGCGGCGCGAGTTTCCGGTGTTCAAGGAGCGCGGCGCGGCGCTGGCTTGGCTGGCGAAAGAGTGAGGCCGCAGTTACGCTGACTTTTCTGTTTTTTCTTCCAGCTTGTCGAGAATGCCGAACGTCGCATCGAGGATCTCCTGATCGAGTTTGCGATTTGAGGCGATGGCTTCGGCCAGGGGAATGGAAACGATCCTGTTGCCGCGGAGCGCGGCCATGTGGCCGAATTCGCCGCGGTGCACCATGTCGATGGCGCCGAGGCCATAGCGGGTGGCGAGGACGCGATCAAAAGCGCTGGGCGAGCCGCCGCGCTGGATGTGTCCGAGAACGACGGAGCGCGTCTCGAAGCCGGTGCGCTTTTCGATTTCGCGTGCGAGGACTTCGCCGATGCCGCCGAGGCGAAGATGGCCGAACTCGTCGCGGCTCACGTCTTGCATCACGGGCGTGCCATCCTGGGGCGTGCCGCCGCTGGCAAACTTCGCGCCTTCCGCTGCAACCACGATGCTGAAGTAACGTCCGCGCGCGTGGCGCTGGCGAATGAGTTCGGCGACTTCTTCGATATCGAAGGGAACTTCGGGGACGAGAATGACGTCGGCGCCTCCGCCAATGCCGCTGTAGGCGGCGATCCAGCCCGAGTCGCGTCCCATGACTTCGACGACGATGACGCGGTTGTGGGCCTCGGCAGTGGTATGGACGCGGTCGATCGCGCCGACGGCGATGTTTACCGCAGTGTCGAAGCCGAAAGTGAAATCGGTGCCGGAGAGATCGTTGTCGATCGTCTTCGGAACTCCAATGACCTTCACCCCATTGGCGAAGAGCTTCTGCGCGACCGAGAGCGTGTCGTCTCCGCCGATGGCGATGAGTGCGTCGCAGGAATGTTTTTTGAGGTTCTGCTGGCAGTGATCGAGGCCATCGGGATGCTTGCCCGGATTGGTGCGCGAGGTGCGCAGGATGGTTCCGCCGCGGGGGAGAATACCGCCGACCGTCGACAGGTCGAGGGCCGTGGTTTTATCTTCGATGAGGCCGCGCCAGCCTTCCATGAAACCTACGAATTCGTCGCCGTAATGAAACGTGCCTTTGCGAACCACGGCGCGGATGACTGCATTCAGGCCGGGACAATCTCCTCCACCGGTTAGCATACCGATCTTCATTGCCTGCTCCTGGGGAAAATGAGTTCGTATTTTAGGTTACCACGCAGGTTTTGCGGGCGGGACGGGATGCGAATACAGTAACCCAATCGCAAAACCCTCCGCGCGGTTTACACTCAATCCAGCCATGCGGGTTTTGGGCATCGATTGCGGCACGGAGTACACGGGGTACGGCATCGTCGACCTGCTCGGCGACGAACCCACCGTGCGTTGCGGATCTTCCGGGCGCGAGCGGCTCGTCTGCGTCACCTGTGGCGCAATTAAGGTCTCACCACGCCAGCCCATGCCGGTGCGCCTCTCATTGATCGCGCGTGGGCTTGAAGAATTGATCGCGCTCCACCATCCCGACCGGGTCGCCATTGAAGATGTGTTCTATGCCGTCAACGTCAAGTCCGCGCTCAAACTGGGGCAGGTGCGGGGCGTGGCCATGCTCATGGCGGCGATGGCCGGGCTTGATGTGGCCGAATATTCTCCGCTCTCGATCAAGTCAGCGGTGGTGGGCTACGGCAAGGCGGAAAAACACCAGGTGCAGCAGATGGTGACGCGCCTGCTCGATCTTGACGAAGTTCCCGAACCAGCCGATGCGGCAGACGCCCTGGCCATTGCCATCTGCCATCTGCACACGGCTCGGACGCTGGAAATACAATCTGGAGAAATCCCAATGCTAACGGCGCAAAGAGCGCGGCGTTAGGATGAGGCAGCCTCAGGTTAACGACTAGCGACTAACGACGAAGGACCGACGACCGCCTCCCCGTTACCTTTGGCCCTGTCCCGTTCGCACAATACCGTTGGTCCAGACTCCCCGTTCCTTATCGGACACTCGTTAGTTCATCGCTCACGTCTTTTCGCTTACTCTCGGGCTATGCTGTTTGAGCCTGCAAAATTCGCGGGCCCTCTAACAATCTTTATCGGTTAGGAGCTTTCATGGCCCTCCGCCCATTCATGCTGGTCGCTCTCGTCTGCCTGCCGCTCGCGCTCGCGCCCGCGGTTCACGCAGGGACCAAGGCATCCTGCACCTTCGACACTTTCGACGCGCCTTCGGGCTACACCTTCAACGACGTTGAGGGCATCGCCGATGACGGCACTGTGGTTGGCCAGTTGGTCAACAACCAGACTCAGGCCCTCGTTGGCTTCATGCGGGACCAGAATGGCAACTTTACTATCTACACCGCGCCCAAGTCGAACATGACTTGGCTTTACCAGCAGAATGCCACCGGGACCAGTTCGGGCTCCTACATGGATACGAAGTCGAAGCTGCACGGCTTCACGCTGGTTAACGAAAACTTTGTCGAGGTCGATTATCCCGGCGCCGCTAACACCTGGATTTTCGGTGTGAATCACGTGGGCTCGCTGACCGGAAGCTACGGCGGCGCTGGCTCGGTTAATGGATTTTTGCTGGTCAACGGCAATTACACGAATGTCGCCTATCCGAAAGGCGCTGTGACCTATCCAATGGCAGTGAACGACAATAACGCGATTGTGGGATCGTCCGTGACCGGCGCGGTAAGCTCGGGCTTCCTCTGGCAGAACGGAAACTTCACGACGATTAACTATCCGAAGTCGAAGTACGGCACGGCGCTGACCGGCATCAACAACGCAGGAACGATCGTCGGCAACCGCATCTCGGCTGACAACGCCTTCGCGTTCCTTTACATCAACGGAACTTTCGAGAGCATCGTCTATGACGGCGCCAAGTTCGAGACGGTCGGTGGGATCAACAACAACGGCGTAGTTTCGGGCCAGATCTTCTTTACGCAGACCAATACGGAGGGATTTACTGCTACGTGCAAGTAAACGGCGTTTGGAATTTTGCTCTGAAACCCGTCTCGACAATGTAGCCGCCTCGAAAAAGGCGGCTTTACTTTTGGCACGAACTTTTTCTTTTCCGCCGGACTCTTCTCCGAACTTGACACTACTCGGGCTTCTCTTGAATGATTACGGCGGCTTATGTTTGGTTCTGTTCGCGCTGTTCTTTTCCTCCTGGTAGGCTCACTCGTTTGCGCGCAAACGCAGCCGGCCGTGCTGGGCGCTGACGCTGGCGTTGAGGCGCAGGCTGGCGATTCCGCTTTGCCGGTCGTCACCTTTACTCTCGACTTCCCGCAGTCGCAACCCGAGCACTATTCGATCCGCGTACCTGCCGGAGGAGCCGCACATTATCGGTCCACCGGCCGCATCTCCCGCGCCTCCGACGACATCGATACCTTCGAATTTGATTTTGCGCTGTCAGGCGGGGCGCGGGACAAAATCTTTCGCCTGGCGGCTGACGCGGGTCACTTCCAACGCGATCTCGATTCGCATCGGAAAAATCTGGCTTTTACCGGCAAGAAAACGCTCGCCTATAAGGACGACCGCGTTTCCGCCGAGGCCAGCTTCAATTACGCCGGCGATGCTGCCGCGCGCGAACTGACCGAGATGTTCCAGAATCTTTCGACGACGCTGGAGTTTGGCCGGCGGCTGGTTTACGACCATCGCTATCAGAAGCTCGCGCTCGACGAGGAACTCAAGCTTATGCAGCAGGCGGCGCAGGATAAGACACTGGTGGAAGTTGCGGCGATTCAGCCGATCCTGGAGAAGATTGTGGCCGACCATTCCGTGGTCAACGTGGCACGCGCGCGCGCACAGCAGTTACTCGGAAGCGCGCGTTGATTCTTACTCCACCATAATTCCCGCGTATCCCACCACGGCGTCGCGGTCGCCGGAAATGTCGCCCGACGTGGCGTAGCGCACCAGCGTCGCCTTGGAGGCGCCTAGAATCTTCGCCGCCGTCAGCATGGCCGCCGCCGGCCCGAAGCCGCACATACTGATGGCTTCGCGCATGACGGCCTCCCACAGGCCGCGTGCGTCGAGCGCGAGGATGCGGTCGATGGCTTTGTGATCTTTGACGCGAGTGATGGCGTCGGACTCGTAATGGTTCATGTCGCTGGAGGCGACGATGAGAACGTCGTCGCGGTCGCCGATCGCCGCAGCCATCGCCTCGCCCAGCCCGTGCAACGCACGAAAATCGCTTGTGCCCACCGCGATCGGAACGATATGCAGATTCTCTTGCCGTGCTTGCAGGAACGGCAGCTGCACCTCAATCGCGTGTTCGGAGCGGTGCGCCGCGCTGTCTTCCTCGAGGCCGGGGAATTGCGCCATGAGGCGCAATGCGAGTTCGCTGCTAGGCGCGACCTCGCCGAGCGGAGTCTGCCACGCGGTCGCGGCCATGATGGAGAGCGGCACTCCGCGTCCCGTGTGGTTGGGGCAGAGGATGATGCAGTGCTCGGGAACCTCGAGCTGCGAATAGACCGCGCCGGCGACGTGCCCCGAATACATGTAGCCCGCGTGCGGCGCGACGCAGCCGATCGCGGAAACGCGGGACGAGGCGGCCGACATGTATTGGTGAATCTCGCTCAGCAGGCGGTCGGCGTGCTCGGGATAAAACCTGCCGGCGACGGCGGGAGTTCGAGCAGCCGATGTGTGCGCGGCGGAGTTCATGAGCAGCCCCTTGCGGGGACGTTGCTGTGGCGCGGTTGCCGTTACCGCATCTTCAAACACGCGGCAGGCCACAAAAGTATTATCCCGCTTTTCCGTCTTGCAGCGCCCGAAACAGCGCCGCACTTTTTTCCAGAGGTAATGCCTCCGCCCGAACTGCCGGTTTGATGCCTGTTTTGGCGAAAGCGGCACGCAGCGCCGGTTCGTTGTAATGGGTTTTTAGATTGTTCCAGAGAGTCTTGCGCTTTTGTCCGAACGTCAGCTTCAGATAGGCGATGAATTCCGCGTCATCGACCTGCAAGCTTTCAAGCTTGGGGTCGATCGTTATGCGCACGACGCTCGAATGCACTTTTGGCGGGGGCGCAAAGGCTCCGGGCGGCAGCGTGAACAGTTTTTCCACCCGCCCGTAAAGTTGCGCGGTCGCCGAAAGCAGGCCATAGTCGCGCCTTCCCGGCGAGGCGGCCAGTCGGTCCGCGACCTCTTCCTGCACCATGATGACGATGGTTGAAAAATAGCGGTGGTATTCGAAGAGCCGCAGCAGTATGTCGGACGTGATGTAGTACGGCAGATTGCCGACCACGCGCGCCGGTTCGGGCCGATACTCGATGCCGGGGCGCAGCATTCCCGGCTTTGGACCGAAGACCGTATCGAGTTCGATCTTCAGGATGTCGCCTTCGATGATCTCGACGTTGGGATGAAGCCCGAACTTCAGACGCAGTTGGGCGGAGAGGACGCGATCCAGTTCGATGGCGATGAGACGCTGCGCGCGCCGCGCCAGCAAAGAAGTGATGGCGCCGCGGCCGGGGCCGATCTCCAGCACTGTGGCGCGGTCGAGTTCGCCGAGTGCCGCGACGATCCGCGATGCGGCTCCGTCATCTGCGAGGAAATGCTGACCAAGTTTTGGCTTGCGCGTCTTCTTTTCGGCGACGACCTTCGGCACGTTGACCCTCGCTCACTCCGGTTCTAGACTGAAATTGAGTCGGAATTGGTGATTTGTAATTTCTAATTTCTATTTGTAATGGAAGAGCCCGGCAGGCGTCCCTCAATTACCAATTAGAAATTACCAATTGCAAATCAGAATTGCCCGACAATGATAGCCTGAGCGGGCCGAAAAGTTCTGAGTGTGGAGTTTTTCATTCCTATGCATATCGCGTTTGTCGCCTCGGAGTGTGTTCCTTTTTCGAAAACTGGCGGGCTTGCTGACGTAGTGGGCGCGTTGCCGCGCGCGCTGGCCAATCTCGGCCACGAGGTCAGTGTCTACTTGCCGCGCTATCGGCAGACCAAGCTGGCGGATCCGGAAACGGTGGTCGCGAGCATTACCGTTCCCTTCGACGACAAGTATCGCTTTGCATCCGTCGTGACCGCGGGCGCATCCGCGGGCGTCAAATTTTATTTCGTGGAATATCCTCCCTACTTTGATCGTGACGCGCTTTATGGCACCGCCGCCGGCGACTATCCCGACAACGCCGAGCGCTTCGCTCTCTTCTCGCGCGCCGTGCTCGAGGCGTCGAAGGTTCTGGGCGTGCCTCAGGTGTTTCATTGTCACGACTGGCAGTCGGCGCTGGTGCCCATCCTGCTGCGCACGCTGTACGCGGAAGATCCGGCATTGCGCGAGGTCGGGACGGTTTTTACCATCCACAACATGGGCTATCAGGGCCTGTTTCCGCCGGAGACACTGCCTCTGCTGATGTTGCCATGGGACCTGTTCACGATCACGAAGGCGGAATTTTTCGGGCAGGTCAATTTCCTGAAGGGCGCGCTCGTTTATTCCGACTTTGTCACCACGGTCAGCAAGAAATACAGTCAGGAAATTCAGACGACCGAGTACGGCTTTGGCCTGGAAGGCGTGCTGCGCAACCGCGCCGCTACAGTCAGCGGGATCCTGAATGGCGTCGACTACGACGAGTGGAGCCCGCAGACGGACAAGTTCATTGCAGCAAAGTATTCTCCGCAGGATTTGAGCGGCAAGCAGAAGTGCAAGAAAGATTTGCTGAACGCGTATGGCATCACGGTCGCCGACCCCAAAGTGCCCGTCATTGGCATCGTCTCGCGCTTCGCAGCGCAGAAAGGCTTCGACCTGATCGCGCAGATTATGGACCGGCTCGCGCTTGAAGACATGATCGTGGTCGCGCTCGGCACCGGCGACAAACCCTACGAAGAGATGTTCCAGCGGCTGAACAAGCAGTTCCCCAACAAAATCGCGGTAAAGGTCGCGTATGACAACGCGATCGCGCACAAAATTGAGGCGGGCGCGGATATGTTCCTGATGCCCTCGCGCTACGAGCCCTGCGGCCTGAACCAGATTTACAGCCTCAAGTACGGGACAGTGCCGATCGTCCGCGCTACGGGCGGACTCGACGACACGATTGAACCGTGGGATGCACGCACGGGGAAGGGAACGGGATTCAAGTTTTCCGACTATTCCGGCGAGTCTCTGCTGCTGACGATTAAGCATGCGCTCGCGGCTTTCCGCGACCAAAGCTCGTGGCAGGCGCTGATGCGGAACGGCATGACGCGTGACTTTTCCTGGGGAGCTTCGGCGCGCGAGTACGGTAAAGTGTATGACAGAGTGCGCCAATTGCGCACGGCAGCGGCTGCGGAGAAACCTGTGGCGAACGGGAAAGCGGCCGCTCTGCAAAGTTCAAGGCCGTAAGAGCGTCCTTCGTCCGCCGTCCTTGGTCCTTCGCTGAGGGTAAATCCAACTCCACGGCAAGTGCATTGCGAAGGACGAAGGACGAAGGACCAAGGACAAAGGACGAAGGACGAAGGACGACGCTGCGGCGGTCATCCAATCGCACTAGCCACACCCATCTCATTTACAATAATCGCGGCGAAACTAAAGCGAATACCAGGCGAGATCGTCCGATGTCTCCATCATCCGATGCCACGATCCGGCGCACCATCTTTCACGTTGACATGGATGCGTTCTTTGTTTCCGTCGAGGAGCTTTACGATCCGTCGCTGAAGGATAAGCCTGTCGTCGTTGGCGGACAGCGCGATGAACGCGGCGTAGTTTCGGCGGCCTCTTATGCGGCGCGAAAGTTCGGCGTGCATTCCGCCATGCCATTGCGTACCGCGGCTAAGCTTTGCCCGCAGGCGATCTTCGTCGATGGACATCCCCAGCGCTATCGCGAATACTCCGGACGGGTGCATGAGGTGCTTGGCCATTTTTCTCCGCTGGTCGAGATGGCATCAGTTGACGAGGCTTACCTCGACATGACCGGAACCGAGCGCCTGCACGGACCGCCGTTGCGGTGCGCGCATCGTCTGCATGACGAGATGAAGGCGAAGACGCAGCTCAATTGCTCGATCGGTATCGGCGCCTCGCGGCTTATTGCCAAAATCTCTTCGGCCAAGGCCAAGCCCAATGGCGTGCTTTGGGCGCTGCCTGGGCACGAAGCAAAATTTCTCGCGCCGCTCGACGTCGGCGATATTCCGGGTGTCGGCAAGGTGATGGAGAAAAATCTGCACGACCTTGGCATTCGCCAGATCGGCGATCTTGCCAGGCTTGACGAGAGCGAACTTGAAGAGCGCTTCGGCAAGTGGGGACTGGCGCTGGCGGGCAAGGCGCGCGGCGAGGATGCGGGCGGATGGTTTGACGCCGCGGTTGGCGAGCACACCGACGCAAAGTCCATCAGCCACGAGCACACTTTCAACGAAGATACCGGCGACGCCGATCGCTTGCATTCGACGCTGATGCGGTTAAGCGAGATGGTCGGCCGGCGATTGCGCGAGAGCGGATTCTTGGCGCGCACCCTCCAGCTCAAGCTGCGCTACAAGGACTTCACCACAATTACCCGCGCGCAGTCCCTGGAGCGGCCGACGCAAATCGATCACGAAATTTTCGCGCAGATTCGTGCGTTGTTTCTGCGCAACTGGAAGAAAGGGGAGCCGGTGCGATTGCTGGGAGTGCAGGCTTCAAACTTTGAAGACGAGGCTGAATCCGACGCGGCGGGCGAGCAACTTGATCTGCTCGAACCTGCGCGCGAAGGGCCGACGGTGTCGGTGGATGACCGGCGCCAAAAGCTGCTGGCTGCCGCCGACCACATCCGCGATAAATTTGGCGAATCAACGATCGGCCTCGCGACCGGAATGAAAGGCGGCTTCCGTGAGCGAACGCACGAAAATCCGGTGGGGCTGCCGGGAAAGATGCCGGAGAAACATCCGCAAAAATCGGCTTCACCCAAGAGTCACAGAGATACGGAGAAGTCAGAGTGAACGAGGCTGCTCAGGGATGAAATGAGGGCCGTCATGAGCCTGTTTTTGGGCTCGGAGACGCATTGTCAGGCGTATCCGCCCTCCCCGATTTCCCCCTAAAATATTCAATCATTTTGACTCTTTGTGCAATATTCAATGCTTGGAGAGTTAGCTGTTTTGACACCTTCGCCGCCTGTTCCGCTCGACCTCGATCTGCTGCAACGAGCCGCGGAAGTCACTTCTCTTTCTGAAAGCTGCGGCGAGCGCTTCCAACCCTGCGCCCACGCCATTCAAAAAGCCGCAATTGAAAGGAACTCCGCGGTGCGGTAGCTTGGAGTTCCCGGTCCCAGCGAGAGCGCTAAGTGAGCATTCGCCGAAGGCGGAGCCGGACATTTGCCATGATCCTCGACGCCCTCCATCGCATAGCCAATCACCGTCAGTCGCTCTCCCGCGACGAAGCGCGCGCGGTCATGACCGAGGTCCTAACCGGCCAGTGCACCGACGCCCAGATCGCCGGGCTGCTGGTCGCGCTACACATGAAAAGCGAGACGGTTGAAGAAATCGTCGGCTTCGCAGAGGCCATTCGCGCCGCCGCTACTCCTTTCGAACTTCACGCCCATCAGCCTCAGGCTGAAGAAGTGCTCGACGCCAGCGGCACCGGCCGCGACGCCCTCGTCGATACCTGCGGCACCGGCGGCGACACTAGCGGCACCTTCAATATCTCAACCGCGACCGCGTTCGTCGTCGCCGGAGCCGGCGTGCGCGTAGCCAAGCACGGCAATCGCAGCGTGACATCAAAATGCGGTTCGGCTGACGTGATGGAAGCCCTTGGCGTAAAGATCGATCTCCCCCCCGCGCGCGTAGTCGCCTGCCTCGAAGAGGTCGGCATAGCCTTTCTCTTCGCGCCCGCCATGCACTCGGCGATGAAGTACGTGCAAATCGTCCGCCGCGACCTGCGTCTGCGCACGGTTTTCAATCTGCTCGGCCCGCTCACAAATCCCGCGCATGCCAGCTGCCAGGTCGTCGGAGTCTACGCCGCCGACCTCGTCGAAAAGCTAGCCGAAGCGCTCAGCATGTTGGGCCTTCATCGCGCGTTGGTAGTCCACGGCCACGACGGCCTCGACGAAATCACTATCAGTGGGCCAACCAGAATTGGCGAAGTGCGCGAAGGCCAGGTCCACACCTACGAAGTAGAGCCGGAAGAATTTGGCCTGAAGCGAGCGCCGCTGGAAGAAATTTCCGGCGGCGACGCCATCTTCAATGCCGAATTGATTCGGGAGATATTAGAAGGGAAGAAGTCTCCCCGGCGAGACGTGGTCCTGCTGAACGCCGCCGCCGCCCTGGTAGCGGCTGGCAAAGCCGATCATCTGAGTGATGCAATTCCGCAAGCGGCAGATGCCATCGACTCGGGCGCCGCCGTTGCAAAGCTGGAATCGCTAGTCAGGTTTTCGGTGTCGTGAGGCCCGAAATACGCAATCAAAAAATTCCTCAATTACTCAATCCCAAAATTACAAATTACAAATTATTTCACCTCGACCCGCTCCATATACTCCGCGATCTGTACATTCCAAGCCAACTCTTTTTTCATCAGATCGCGAAGTTGCGAAGAAGCCGCCGGCTCGCCATGCACTAAATAAGTCAGGCCCGGCTGGTTCTTGAAGGTATGCAGCCATTCCAGCAACTCCGGCGGATCGGCATGATCGCTGAACTGCTCCAGCGCCGCGATCTGCGCGCGAATCGGAATGAACTCACCAAAAATCTTGATCTCCTTCGCTCCGCCCTTAATCAGCCCGCCCCGCGTGCCCGGCGCCTGAAATCCAATGAAGATGACGAGGTTCCGCGGATCAGGCAGCCGCTGCGCCAGATGGTGCAGAATTCTCCCGCCCGTCACCATCCCGCTGGAAGAAATAATGATCGACGGAAATTTGCTGTCGTTGATCTTCTTCGACTCTTCGGAAGTTTGCGCAAATGTGAAGCCCGGCCATGTCAACGGCGACCCGTATTTCTTGATCAGTTCCGCTGCCTGCTCGGTGTACTCCTCCGAGTGCTTCATGAAAATTTCGACCGCCTTGATGGCCATCGGGCTGTCGCAATAGACGGGGACGTGCGGAGCGTCGCCTGATTCCATCATCTCCTTCAGCATAAAAACAAATTTCTGCGTGCGCTCCACCGCGAACGCCGGAACAATAACGCTGCCGCCGCGCTGCACGGTATCGCCAATCAGCCCGGCAAGCTGCGGCCGCGGATCGGTGTCCGGATGTACGCGGTTCCCATACGTCGATTCCATCACCAGCATGTCGGCCGTCTCGCCCTCCTGCGGCCCCGAGTGCACGACCTTGCCCGGTGCAATCTGGCTGTTCCGTACGCGCCCAATGTCGCCAGTAAAGAGCAACCGTCGCGTCTGCCCGTTCGTGCTGAGCGCAATCTCCGCCATGCACGACCCCAGAATGTGCGCCGCACGTACAAACCGAAACGAAAGCTGCGGGCTCAGTTGCACCGTCTGCCCAACCGTCACCGCCTTGAAATACTGCATACAATCCAACGCCTCTTCGAGCGTGTAGAGCGGCAACGCCGGAGTGTGTTTCGACGCGCCGCGCTTGTTATAAAACGCCGCGTCTTCTTCCTGTAGATGCCCCGAATCCGGCAACACCACTGAGCACAAATCAATCGTCGCCTGCGTTGCATAAATCGGCCCGCGAAAGCCCTCCTTCACCAACCGCGGAATCCATCCGCAATGGTCGAGGTGCGCATGTGTCAGAATGACCGCATTGATCTCGCGTGCCGGAACCGGCGTGTCCTGCCAGTTGCGCTCCCGCCATTCCTTCTGTCCCTGGAAAAGTCCGCAATCGATCAGGACGCGAAATCCCTTCTTGTCGTTCGCATCATAAGTTGTGCTGATAAGGTGTTTCGAACCGGTCACAGTGCCGGCCGCGCCAAGAAACTGGATGTAGGACAAGAATCCTCCGAAGTGGCAGCTCCCAACTCGATTGTCAAAAGTCAAAACTCAGAAGTCAAATTGCAGAAGTAACCGGCGAGTGCACCACGGTATTACCCTGCGCACTTCGCCAAGCTGTGGTTGAAGATTTTCCGCGTCAGTCCGATCCGCCCTGACTGACTTTAAACACGTTGTTCGACACCTCCGCTTCCGGCACGCTTCCGTCGTTAAGCACAACCTCGCTTGGCGTTCCGGGAAGTTCTACCCGCAAAGTCGCCATGCTCTTCGCCCGCACTTCCAAACGCCGCGAAACCTCGTCGCCCCCGCAATGAATCGTAAACGGGACCTCCGCTCCCACCGCGCTCTTGTTCTCCAGCGTGACAGTAATCATCTGCACGCGCTTTCCGCCGCCGGGTTTGTCGTCCGCCCACGCATGCGCCGACTGCACCCGCACGTCCGGCAGCCCGCGATCGTGATATACCCAATCTTCGAAAAACCATCCCAGGTCGCGTTTCGCCGCCGTCTCCACCAATCCCTCCACATATTTCGCATCGTGATCGTCCGCCGCCCGATACTTGGCAATCGCTGCCTTCAGTGCATCGTCGCCGATCATGTCACGCAGCATCCACCACACATAAGCCGCCTTGGTGCGGTAATACACTTCATCGAATGTGGTCGCGAGCGGCGGACCGATATCTTTTCCCGATCCGCCCGGGACATCTTTTTCACTATCCAGAAGTGCGGCCTGATGACTGGCCAGCAAATCAAGCGCCGCCGAGCGCCCCCCCTCCTGCTCGCGGTAAGCGGCCTCCGCAAAATGCGCCAGCCCCTCATACACCCACGGACGCCCCGACGGCAGCGCCGAATGTACGAGTTCATGGACGAGATTGATGCCCGCAAGCTTCGCATCCGCATCTTCCATCGAAGCCATCAGCAATGTCCCACTCTCAAACGGCGCCGCATGTGGATCGGCAAAATCGGCAATCGCAATTGGAACTGTCGGCTTGCCAAACCACTCGGTTACAAACTTCGCCGCCGGATCGAGCGCCTCCGCATAGGTCTTTGCGCCCGCCTCATGATCCGGCAGACTCAGAAGATTGAGAGGGGGCTTCGACTCCGCGCGATAATTCGCGATTACAAGAACGGGAGTGATCGCGCCGAGCGCTTTCCAAGAGCAGTTCGCGAGCGCAGCCTGCTTTGTTCCGGATTCGGCGGAATAAGCAATATCCTCGCCACCGCACAATATCGTAGGCGGAGCTTCTTTGCTCTCCTTCGCCGACTGAAGGCTCACATGAAATTCGCTCCCCGCCTCCCGCGCCCGCAAGCGGTCAGTGACTTCAAACAAACTGTTGCCCTCGGAAAAATCTGCCGACTCGGTTGTAATCGGATACCACGTGACATAGCCCGCCCCGCGCACCGCCGTAAACGACGCGCCAATGTGATCCCAACTCGTATGTTTAGCAATCGAGTCGGGCACTCCTACGCGCAGCAGTCGAGTTGCATCCAGTGGAATCACGCCCTCATAGCCGATTTCGAGTTCCACCGAATCCTTGGGCTTTACCTCAACCGGCAGCGTGACAATCGCCTCTGAAAGCGCCCCGGTGTGATCGATGTCCGAAGTGAATGGCTGGGAGAGAAACTGTAGCGCGTTTCCCGCCGCGCGAATCGCCCGCCAGTTGAGCGAAGAAGAAATTTGCAGCGCCACAACTTTCTGCGGCGTCGTCGAGTCGTTACGCAATACAATCTTCCCGCGCGCGCCCAACCGTTGCTGCCGCGGCTCAATTGTCACCTGCAAATCATATTTCGTGACGGTAAACGCCTCGCGATCCAGCGCGAGCGACAAATAGCTTGAACCACAGAGGACACAGAGAACACAGAGAAATTTCTTGCCGGCCGCGAGTCTCATAATTGTTTCGATGCATTCCAGGGCGATCTCAACAGATGCCCATCCTTAACGCCGCGCATTTTGCGGCGTTAGGGTTGAGGGTGTTGATCCGTACGCGCCGTCATACCCCATCTCATAATGAGCCTCGATTGCCGAGTCCTCTCTGCCGCACAACCTCATACAAAACAATCCCAGCCGCCACCGATACATTCAACGACGGCACCTGCCCAAGCATCGGAATCGACACCAAAAAGTCACAGTGTCGCCGCACCAGTTCGTGCACACCCTTGCCCTCCGCGCCGAGCACCACCGCGCAGTGCATCTTGTAGTCGATCCCGTCGTAAGTCTTCTCGCCGCGCTCGTCGAGCCCCACAATCCACAGATCTTTCTCTTTCAATTCTTCCAATGTGCGCGAAATATTCGTGACCTTGGCGATCGGCAAATGCTCGCTTGCGCCCGCCGAAACCTTCGCCACCGTCGCTGTCACGGATGCCGACCGCCGCTCCGGAATGATCACCCCATCCGCGCCCGCCGCGTCCGCCGTCCGCAAAATCGCACCCAGGTTGTGCGGATCCTCAACGCCGTCGAGAACCACAATCAGCGAATGCTCGCCGCGCCGCGCCGCCACCAGATCGTCGACCTCGGTGTACTGCTTCGCGGATGTCTCAGCCACCAATCCCTGATGCGCCGCATTCCCGGCTAACTCGTCCAGTTCCATGCGCGACACAAAGCGCACCGGAATGCCCATCTTGCGGCATTCATCGATCACCCGCTGAAGCCGAATGTCCTTGCGCTCCTTGGCAACGGCGATCCAGGTGAAAGCCCGCCCGCGCGCCTTCAGGGCCTCGGTAACAGTATTAATTCCGTAAAGAATATTCATGGTCTAATTTGCGGCGCAGTACAGAGGGGGCTTGCCCCGTCTTCTCGCGGACGATTCAACTCCGCACGCGAACCATCAGTGTATCGCGCCCAAGCGTGCAGCAGGTCCCTCCGTGTTTATCCGTGTATCCTGCGGTGAGCGCTCTTCGTCGTCGGCTTACAGAATCCGACGAATGCTAGACTCAAGTCATCAAAACGCCGTGAACTCCGTCTACATCCTCTCCGCCGTCCGCACCCCCATCGGCAAATTCGGAGGCTCGCTAGCCTCGCAAACCGCCGCCGACATGGGCACAGTCGCCGCCAAAGCCGCTATCGCCCGCGCCCACATCCAGTCGCAGCAAGTAGAAGAAACAATCTTTGGCAACGCCCGCCAGGCCGGTGGAGGCCCCAATCCCGCTCGCCAGATTTCCATTCGCAGCGGCGTCCCCCAGGAAGTTCCCGCCTACACCGTCAACCAGGCCTGCGCCTCCGGCATCAAATCTATCGCGCTCGGCTTCAACGAAATCGCCACCGGCAATCTCGAATGCGTTCTCGCCGGAGGCGCTGAGTCCATGTCGCGCGTCCCCTATTATCTCGATGACGCGCGCTGGGGGTACCGCCTAGGCAATCAGGATCTAGTCGACGGCATGTACCGCGACGGCTTCTTCTGTCCCATGGCCAAAATGGTGATGGGCGAGACCGCCGAGATTTTAGCCGGGCAATACAAGATTTCCCGCGGAGAGCAGGATCAATTCGCACTCACCTCGCAGCAGCGAGCCGCCGCCGCTCAATGCGCCGGCCGTTTCGACCCGGAAATCGTCCCCGTCACGATAGAAGGAAAGAAAGGTCAAACCATCTTCGCCCGCGACGAGCATCTCTTTCCCGATGCCACGCCAGAAAAAATGGCCAAGCTAGCGCCCGTCTTCTCAAAAGCTGGAACCATCACCGCCGCCAATTCCTCCGGAATCACCGACGGCGCCGCCGCAGTTGTCCTCGGCAGCGAAAAATTCGCCACGCAAAATAATCTCCAGCCACTGGCACGTGTCCTCGCCGTTACTTCCGCCGGAGTCGATCCTCGCATCATGGGCATCGGTCCGGTTCCAGCCATCCGCAAGCTCGAACAAAAGCACGCTCTCAAGCTCGCCGACTTCGATCTCGTCGAGCTCAACGAAGCCTTCGCCGCCCAAGTCCTCGCCTGCGATCGCGAACTCCATTTCGACCGCGACCGCCTCAACGTCAACGGCGGCGCCATCGCTCTTGGCCATCCCATCGGCTGCACCGGCACGCGCATCACAGTGACGCTAATCCATGAAATGCTCCGCCGCAAAGCGGCACGAGGCCTGGCCACTCTCTGCGTTAGCGGAGGCATGGGTATGGCCTTGGCCGTCGAAAGCGTTGCCTGATCGCACAAGCAAGAACTAAAGAGTAGGAAGAGAAGCGACCTCGAGATCCTGTGGCTCAAACTCACGCGCGGGTGTTCGCCGCCGCGCCAATCGCTCGGCTAGTCTCTTGCCCGTTTCGATCGCGGGCCGTTCAATGGCATGGAAAAGCACCGCCGGAATTACCATCCACATCACGCAGAAGAGTACCCAGCTATGGTGCCGCGTCAGAGCGTACCAGATGAAGAATGAGTGGCCAAGATAGATGCCATAAGAATAAGTCGCGATCTGGTTCGCGAGCCATGTCAGCGGCCGGAATGTAATCTCCTTGAAAAGTGGTATAGCGAAGCCGAGCAGCAGACATTCGCTCGCTCCCATTCGCCGGGATGGGACTGCGAAAAACATCGCCGCTAAAAGCACCAGGAAAAGCGGCCAGCAGTATGACGGCACAAACTGCCTTCTGGGAAGCGTAAATGCCATAGCTCCCGGCAAGAAATTCGGAATATAAAGCAACAGCGTAAACCAGCCAAGAGCCGGAACAGTTTCCGGAAAGTGTCCAAGCAGCCCACTCGCCAGCCATAACAAAAGCAGCAGCCACACCGATCTTTTCCGCCAGAGAAACAGGAGCGGAAGCAGCACATACATCTGAACTTCAAGCGGAAGCGACCAGAGCGGCCCGATGATGGACTTTGCGTATGTGAGGTTCTGAACCAGGAACAGATTGGAGAGGACCTCGGACGTCCCGGGCCACGACCCAATCGCAAGTCCGCGGCCATCGGCGTGTAAATGCAACGCCAGCGCGGCAAGTACTGCCAGAATGCTGAGAGGATAAATTCGGAACAGCCGCCGAATGTAAAAGTCTTTGACTAGCGCGGCGCCGGTAAGACGGCTCCGTTGCATCGAGTACATCAGTACCAGCGAAGTGTGTACGAAGAAAAGAAGGACGCCAAAGTAGCCAAGGTCTCCAAAACGGTCATGATGATAGTGCCGGGTGAGATGATCGAGCAGAACCAGCAAGACCGCAACTGAGCGCAGCAGGTCCAGATTGGCGGATGCGCCGCTAGCCTGCGCGTTTCGCATACGCCAATATCGTATGCAAGGTGCTCAGTTGCAAGCCAATTCAGTCCTGAAATGCAGACGCGGTATCCACTGTATCAATCGGACCGGTAGCTGTCGGCTACCGGCCCACATCTTGCCTTGCGTGCGCTTTCTCGGCATCGTTATACTCAATACAGGCTCTCCTACGATTTGGCGCTCTTTAGATCGCGCCATGCTCTATGTCCCTTTCCGCAATCATCGTCGACGACGAACAACTGGCACGCGACGAACTCGCCTACCTGCTCGACCACTCTGACGTCAACGTCGTCGCCCAAGGCAAGAACGGCCTCGAAGCCGTCAACCTCATCCGCGAGCACAATCCCGACCTTGTCTTCCTCGACGTGCAGATGCCCGGCCTCGATGGCTTCGGCGTCATCAAGAAGCTCCTCGACCGCAAAGTTCCGCTACCCAAAATCGTCTTCGCCACCGCCTTCGACCAATATGCCGTCAAGGCTTTCGAAGTAAACGCGGTCGATTACATCCTCAAGCCCTTCGACAAGAAGCGGATCGCGCAATCCCTCGACAAGGCCCGTGCCAAGATCGAGTCCGGCACCGGCTCCGCAGAAAAGCTCGAGACTCTCGTGCGTATGCTCGAATCGCAAAAGCCCGCGGCCTCCAAAATTCTCATCAAAGCCGCCGGCCGCCTCTTCCTCGCCGATCCCAAAGACATCTGTTTCGCAACCATCGAAGACGGTGTCATCAGCGTTACCACCAGCGGCCACATGGGCATGGAAGGCCAATCCAACTGCCGCACCCTCGAAGAGCTTCTCGAAACTCTCGACCCCCACCTCTTCTGGCGCGCCCACCGTTCCTATCTCGTGAACAAAAATCACATTCGCGAAGTAGTGCCCTGGTTCAAAAGCTCCTACCAACTCCGCATGGATGACAAAAAGCAAACCGAAATCCCGGTCAGCCGGGCCCAAACCCGCCGTCTCCGCGAGCTCTTCAATCTGTAGATTGTGCTTGGGGCTTTCCTTGAGGTTGTTCTTTCCTTCTAATCAAAGCTGTCATCTGGAGCGAAGCGGGACCTTCACAAAGTGAAGTACCCGGCCAAAGTCGAAAGACCCCAGCACGGTAGGTGCCTTGGGGCCGCCGCAGGAAATTCTCCGCGAACTCAAGGTTTAGCTCGTAGCGCGAAGCTCATAGCTCGCAATTAAGAAAGGGCGGCCGCGAGACATAACCGGCCGCCCAGGGGAGGGACACTCACTCTGGTGTTACGCAATCGCTTGCAACGCAATCCGGTTCGGAATAACCAGCATCGAGCCCTCCATCCGTATCAATTCTTTGCGCTTCATCTCGCTCAGCAGCCGGGTCACCGTCTCCCGCGACGACCCTATCATCTGCGCGATCTCCTCGTGAGTAAACTCCGATTCCACCCGCAAATCGCGGTTACGCGGCTCCCGTTCCACCCAAGAGAGCAACAGCCGCACCAGTTTCTCCGTCGAACTGCGCGCCATCAGCAAGTCGTGCACGTCGCCAAAAGCATTGCTTACTTCTCGCGCCAGCATGGTTGCGCACGCCACCGCGGTCCGGTTGTCGCTCTCCAACAATCGCATGAAATCGGCATGCTCTACGAACTTGACCTGGCACAGCCCAATCGTCGTTACCGTGATCGGAGATGGTCTTCCCGAGAACATCGCGCTCAGCCCGATCAGATCCCGTTCCCCGGCTATCTTCAAAATCACTGTCTTCCCCTCCCGTGCCTCCACCGATAGTTTTGCCCTACCCGAGCACACGATGTGGATGCCGCGCGGAATTTGTCCCTCACTGACGACAGCGGCGTTGGCGGGATACAAAGTAATGTGTCCTACCACGTCGAACATCTGCATTGGTGGATCGGGGAGCTGGCAAAAGTCGCCATATTGGCGCAGCGCACAGTTGGCACAGTCTCGTGGCGCATAGAAGCGTCGAGGCACGCCCATCAATAACTCCTGGATTTTCGAGAAACGATTACCCGCGACGCCTGGGTGCGGGGGACTGCGAAGTGCTAGCGGGTTGCTCTCGCACTCCAATGGCCACGTTTGTCAAAGTGCACAAGCTCTTGTTTCTTCGTAACTTACTCCACCAGTTACTCTCCGGTTGGTCGGAGTTAGTGCCGTGCATTGGGCGCGCCTGACGAAAGATGGGCAGACGCACGGCCCGACGAAGGCCGGCCGATGAATGCCGGCCGACGAAACCTCAACCCACCGCTTCGAAGTCCGCAGCCTCTTGCGGCCTCTACTTCCTTTTTGCCCCACCCTGCGTTTTGCCTCGAGCCCGCGGCAGCATCTCCGGAGAAACAGCCCGAAGAAAGCGTCGGAAGGCGTCGGCGTTGCCCGCGGGCTCCGGGCCCGTCAGCGACGCAATCGAGAATAGCCGTGTGATGCGGAGCCCTTTTACCCGCGCGAGGCGGACGGTCCCGAGAGCCAGCTGATTGCGCGCTGCCCAGCGCGAGACGAAGGTGATTCCCAGGCCCGCTTCGACGGCGTTGAGCAGCCCTTCGGTGGAATCCAGCTCCATGGTCGTCTTCAGGGTCTTGGCCTTCACTCCCGCTTTGGCGAGCGCCGCTTCCACCACTCGCCGCGAGCCTGAGCCGAATTCCCGAATCAGGAAGGGCTGCTCGGCGAGGCTACCCGCTTCGATCTCGCGGTCAGCCCATTCGTGGCTGGCTGGAACGACCAGCACCATCTCGTCTTCCATGAAGTGCTCGAGATGAATGTCCTTGCGCAGGCCGGGCCCTTCGATCATCGCCAACTGAATTCGACGCGCGGCGAGGGCTTCGAGCATTTCGTCGGTGTTGCCGCTGATGGCGGTGATGGCCACACGCGGATTCTGCCGCAGGAATGCGGCAACCAAATTCGGAAGAAGATACTGAGCGATAGTCTGCGAGGCGCCCAGTTCGAGCTGTCCCGCCCGGCTTCCGGCGGCGAGGCTGACCGCTTCGTAGGCTTTGTCGGAGAGAGCCTTAAGCTCCTCGGCATAGGGAAGAAGCGCTTTTCCCGCGGGCGTCAGAGCGATGTGTCCGCCGGCCCGGTCAAAGAGTGGGACGCCGTATTCGTCTTCGAGCGCCTTGATTTGCTGCGTAACGGCAGGCTGCGTTAGAAAAAGTTCCTCGGCCGCGCGGCTGAAATTCAAATGCCGCGCTACCACGCGAAACACCTTGAGGCGGAAGTTCTCCACGGATGGCGATTGTAAAGGATGCAGCGGCCTTAGCGCGTAAGTTGTGTTCGCATCACGCTTTCATGGTGGCCCATAAGAAAAGGCAATCGGAGATTAAAACTTCTGCTTGGACTGTGAACCAGGGCGGCGGCCATAGTTAGCGGATCACGCTTCGAGTAGCTCGCGTCATAAGCATGGCATAAGCGTGGTCCCGGGGAAGGGAAGGCCATTGAGTTCGAAAAACGTATTCTTCGTAGGAGTTATTTTGACCGCGAGTGGGCTGGTGTCCCCGCCTATAGCTCTGCTGGCGGGCATCGTCTATGGATTTTCTTTCGCCCATCCCTATCACCTGGATAGCAAAAATCTGTCGCGGTTTTTGTTGCAAGCATCAATTGTCGCTCTCGGTTTCGGCATGAATCTCCGCCAGGTGGTGCGTGCCGGCCGTACCGGATTCGTCTATACGGCGGTCGGGATCTCGTTTGCCTTGCTGCTCGGCTGGGGACTAGGACGCGTGTTGCAGGTTTCTAAAAAGGCGTCTTTCCTGATTACCGCCGGAACCGCCATTTGCGGCGGTAGCGCCATCGCCGCCATCGCTCCCATCACCAAACCGACCGATGAAGAGATGGCAATGTCGCTGGGCACCGTCTTCACCCTGAATTCCGTCGCACTGCTCCTGTTTCCCGCGATCGGCATGGCGTTTCATATGACGCAGACACAGTTCGGTCTTTGGGCTGCGCTCGCCATTCACGATACAAGTTCGGTAGTGGGCGCGGCGGCGAAGTACGGCACCCAGGCGCTCCAGATCGGCACCACTGTAAAACTCGCCAGAGCCCTCTGGATCGTTCCCGTCGCCATGTTGACGGCATACGCCACCAAGACCAAGGCGCGCGTGCAGTGGCCGTGGTTCATTCTGCTCTTCTGCGTGGCCGCGGTCGCGAACACATACATCGTTTTCGGAGCGAAGCTGTTCGGCGTGTTTAGCAACCTCGGACGCGTCGGCCTGACCGTCGTCCTCTTTCTCATTGGCACAGGCCTGTCGCGAGAGACGCTGCGACGCGTCGGAGTGCGGCCATTTCTTCAGGGCGTAATGCTATGGGCGATCATTGCGACCGTTTCCCTCCTGGCAATTCGCGCCGGGTGGATCGGACTGTAACTACTACACGCCAAGCCGCGCCGAGCTAAACCGTTATTCCACCGTCACCGACTTTGCCAGATTCCTCGGCTGGTCAACGTCGCACCCGCGTCTTACCGCGATGTGATAGGCGAGCAGTTGCAGCGGCACAATCTCGAGAATCGCGGACAGGTCCTCCGGCGCCGGCGGTACATAGAGCACATGATCCGCCTCTTCCGCGATTTCCTTGTCCCCCACCGTGGCCAGCGCAATCACGATGCCCGACCGCGCCTTCACTTCCTTCAGATTCGACATCGTTTTTTCGTAGCGCAGCATCGACTGCGGACTATTTTCATCCCGCGTCGCGATGATCACCACCGGCAGGTTTTCGTCGATCAGCGCATTTGGCCCATGCTTCATCTCGCCCGCCGGGTAGCCCTCCGCGTGAATGTAGGAGATTTCCTTCAGCTTCAGCGCGCCCTCCAGCGCGATCGGATAATGTACGCCTCGTCCCAGGAACAGAAAATCCTGCGCCCGCACATACGTCTTGGCTAACTCGTCGCACGATTCGTCGTGAGTCAGTATCTCCTCAAGTTTCTTGGGAATCTGGGTGAGCTCCTGCACGGCCTTTCTCGATTGCTCTTCGTTCATCGTTTCCCGCACCTGCGCCAGATACAGCGCGAACAAATATAGTGCGGTCAGTTGTCCCGTAAAAGCCTTGGTTGATGCCACGCCAATCTCCGGCCCGGCATGCGTGTAAATCGTTCCCGCCGCCTCGCGCGTGATCATCGATCCAACCACATTGCAAATCGCTAGCGTCTTCGATCCTTTGCCCTTTGCCTCTCGCTGCGCTGCAATCGTGTCCGCCGTCTCGCCCGATTGCGAAATCAGCAGCGTAATCGTCTCCGAATCCAAAATCGGGTCGCGGTACCGCCACTCGCTCGCATAGTCCACTTCTACCGGAACGCGCGCCAGCGTCTCGATCATGAACTTGCCCGCCAGCCCCGCATGCCAGCTCGTTCCGCAAGCTGCGATGTTGATCTTCTTCAGCGCGCGGAACTCCGCGTCTGTAACCTGCATCTCCTCCAAAAAAATTCTCCCCGTGTCCTGGGAGATGCGGCCTAGCGTGGTCTCCTGCACGGTGCGCGGCTGCTCATAAATTTCCTTGAGCATGAAGTGCTTGAACCCGCCCTTCTCCGCCATGATCGGATCCCACGTAATCCGCTGCGCCTTCCGCTCCAGCGGATTGCCGTCGAAGTCAGTCACCCGAACGCCATGCTCCGTGATCACCGCGACATCGCCGTCCGCCAGAAAGAACAGGTCGCGTGTGTGGTCCAGTAGTGCCGGCACGTCGCTGGCGACAAAATATTCGTCCTTGCCCAGCCCGATCACTACCGGCGGCCCCAGCCGCGCTGCTACAATCTTCCGCGCCTCGTCGGTCGAGATCACCACCAGCGCAAACACGCCCGTCAGCTCTTTTACCGCCTTGCGCACCGACTCTTCCAGCGACGGCTTCTGCCCATTCCCGCGGTTGAAGTGATACTTCTCGATCAGATGCGCGATGATCTCGGTATCGGTCTCGGTCGTGAACTTATGCCCCTCGGCAATCAGCTTCTTTTTCAGCGAGAGATAGTTTTCGACAATGCCGTTATGCACGACAACGATCTTGCCGGTGCAGTCACGATGCGGATGCGCATTCTCTTCCGTGGGCCGCCCATGGGTCGCCCAGCGCGTGTGTCCGATTCCGTAGGTCCCAGTCAGAGGCTTCTGGTGAATGACCTCTTCCAGGTTGCGCAGCTTTCCCGAGGCGCGCCGGACCTGCAGTCCCTCTCCATTGCCCGCGACCGCGATCCCCGCCGAGTCGTAACCGCGGTACTCGAGTTTGCGCAGGCCTTCGATGATGACCTCAACGACCGGTTTTTTCCCTACGTACCCGACTATGCCGCACATGGATGAGTCTCCTTGATGTTGATGCGGGGAGGAAAGCGAACGGTGGCGCCCATCAACCGGGCCACAGCCTTATTCTTCGAGGGAGTAATGGAACTCTTCAATTACCGGGTTCGTCAGCACTTCTCGCGCCATCTTTTCCACTTCCGCTGCCGCATCGCTCTTGGAGATGCCGGCATTCAGCGTGATCTCGAAATATTTCCCCTGGCGCACTTCCTCCAGCCCCTTATAGCCGATCTTGCTGAGAGCGCCGTGAATGGTTTTCCCTTGCGGGTCGAGAACGCTTTTCTTGAGCGAGACGTAGACTTGAGCTTTCATTGGCAGATGAAATTATACGTCAGGCCGCCGGATACCCGTCCCCGGTTTTCTTTATAGCGCGGATTCACCAATTGATTACTTCCGTGCGTCGCCGCCCGTAATGTCGTCAAAAGAGGCGAGTTGCCGCTCAACTTCGGCCAGCGATTGTTGCAACATCTGCTGATGCTCCGCTCGCCGTGCTTTCTCCAGTTGGTCGACAAGCCGTTTGCGCGCCAACTCCAGGTTTTCGCGTTCGCGGTTCCGCCTCTGTTCGACAAGTGACAGGCGCATGCGACCCTTGCGCCGCGTCGCCTCTTCGGCAACCTCCTCCTGTTGCTGCTCAATCGACTTACTTTCCCATCCCCTCGCCATGTTACTCGGTTACCTGCTGTTCCATTATCGTAAATTACCAAAGAAAATACTTGCTTGCCGATAGAAGATGAATAAGATGTTAATGGCCCGGGCGAGTTGGCTGCCCGAGGACCGAGCGACACGGGTTAGGGGCACTCCTCTTCTGGGAGAAATCAGATCGGTTCCCATGTCATGGAACCGGCGGCCGTGATCGCGAAAAGTGAACCACGGCGCGGCTTGGCAAGCCGCATTCACTTCGCCAGAACTGCTTCATTTTAGGAGAGAGGACCCGCGAAGGGAGAGGCTCGCTTCGCATGCCGGGATTTGCGCGCGAACCAAACGGAGGTTTTCGTCCCAACGATCCGCCAACCACGGAGCCGGGAAAACCACTAAGAGTCGAGCGCTCCAGCTCCGATATCCTCCTCGCTATTACCGACCTTATCGTCGGGGGCGCGCCACTCCCCGGCCTTCTCGACGAACTCACACCCCTCCTCCGCCAGTTGACCAATTGCAAGCTCGTCGAGTTCTCCATCTGCTCGTATGGCCGCGAATGCGCGACTACCTATTTCTGGGGCGCGGACAGGGAAGTCCGTCCGTGGGACGCATTTTCCGTCGATGCCGAGGAAACTCCCAATGGCTGGACATGGAAGCGCCAGGAACCACTGCTCGTTCCGGATTTGCAACACGAAACCCGTTTCCCCGCCGCTCTCAAGGAACTCCGCAATCATGGCATGCGTTCCCACATCGTCGTCCCTATGAGCAGCAAGCGGCGCCGTTACGGAACTCTGGCCATCTCCGGCACGGAACCGGAACCTGCCGATTCGGAAACCCTGGTCCTTCTCGAACGCGCCGCCCGCCTTGTTGCCCTTGCCGTCGAGAACCACGAGATTCACGCCCGGTGGGAGAAGCAACAGAGCCATCTTCAAAGCCTGCTCGAAATCGGCCGCGACCTCGCCTCCACCTTGGATTTCGACGCCATCCTTGGAATCGTCTTCGCCAAACTCCGCCAGGTCACCACTTGCGATTTCGCCCGCCTGGCCCTGCTTGACGAGGATTCGAAGACCCTGCGCACCCGGTCCTTTGACGCCTCGCAAAACGATGAGGTCGTTTGGCGCAGCCTGCCACTCGCCGGCGCCGTCTCGGAGAGCGTGATCGAGTCACGGAAGATTGCCTTTTTCGATGCGCCCGACTTGACCAGGTTCAACTATGCGACCACCCAGGATGCGATGGATGCGGGCGTCCAGTCGCTCTGTTGCGTGCCGCTGCTCATGGGCGGCCGCTCGCTCGGCGCCCTGCTCCTCGGAGCGACGCGCGCGCACGCGTTCAGCCGCGAAGATGGCGATTATCTCCAGCAGGTCACCACTCAGGTCGCTTCGGCCATCCACAACGCGAACGTATACAGCGAGGTTGCCCGGGCCAAGGACCGCCTCACTCGGGAAAAGCGTTATCTAGAAAATGAAATTGGCGGCGACCGCCTCGAGCACATCGTCGGCAACAGCCGTGCTCTCAAATGTGTGCTCGACAACGCCGCCATCGTCGCCAACACCGACGCCACCGTCCTTATCTCCGGCGAGACCGGAACCGGCAAAGAGCGCGTCGCCCGCGCCATTCACATGATGAGTTCGCGCCGCGACCGTCCCTTCATAAAGCTCAACTGCGCCGCCATTCCCACCGGCCTCCTCGAGAGCGAACTTTTCGGCCATGAAAAGGGAGCCTTCACCGGCGCCGTCACCCAAAAAGTGGGACGCCTCGAACTCGCCGACCGTGGCACTCTTCTCCTTGATGAAATTGGAGAAATTCCCCTCGAGCTCCAACCCAAGCTGCTGCGCGTGCTCCAGGATCAGGAGTTCGAGCGCCTCGGTGGAACCAGAACTATCCGCGTCGACGCCCGCATCCTCGCCGCCAGCAATCGCGATCTCGTCCGCGCCGTCAAGGACAAGGAATTCCGCAGCGATCTTTACTACCGCCTCAACGTTTTTCCCATTCACCTGCCTCCGCTCCGCGAACGCCGCGAAGACATTCCACTCCTCATCCGCTATTTCGTCCAGAAGTGCGCCGAGCGCATGAACAAACGCATCACCCTCATCTCCGATGAGGCCGTCGAAGTCATGATCAACTGGCGCTGGCCAGGAAACATTCGCGAACTCGAAAATTTCATCGAGCGCTCCGTCATCCTCTCCGAAGGCGAGCGCCTCCGGCCGCCCTTGGCCGAACTGCGCGACGAACTCGAAAAGCATCCGCCCGACGTCGAGCGCACCCTCCGCGACCGCGAGCGCGATCACATCATCGACATCCTGCGCCAAACCCGGGGCGTACTGTCGGGAACAAAAGGAGCCGCATCCCGCCTCGGCCTCAAGCGCACCACGCTGCAACACAAAATACAAAAGCTGGGTATCCTCCGTGGCGACTACTTGGATTAACCGAACTGCTAGCCGGCTTCCGTTTTCCCCAAGCCAGCGCAGATGTTATTCACGTTCATGACTTCCGACCCGCCCCAGGCCGCCAGTCAATCGTCTCAATGCCGAACTGCTTGGCGTACTCCGCATGCAGCCGCTGCCAGCCAAACGTCATCGCCTCCGGCCCCGCGATCCTCCCAATCGGATCACCGCTTAGCAGCCGATCCAGGACATCGAAACAAATCTGCCACCCCGCTGCCCCCATCGCGATGAACCGCTTCCCAATATTGATCCACAGCGTCAGCCGCGTGCCCTCACCCAGATCTTCCACACCGAGGTCTTCCAGTTTCCACCGCATATCAAAATTGCCCCACGTGTACTCCAGCAACTCGGGAGCCTCGGCTCTCGTCACGGTCGTCTCGGTCACGCGCGGCGCGGGTGCTCCCACCGTGGTCAGCTTCACCGTGGTTCCAGCCGCGCCCATGTTCCCATCCGCGTCAAACGGAGCCCACTCGCGCAGCTGCGCCGGATCGGTCAGCGCCTCCCACACCTTCTCCCGCGAGTGCCGCAGCTCGCGCGCCAGAACCAGCGTCCACTTCTCCTCACCGTTTTGTCCCCGGTCTTTCTGTATTCGCGCCACATTGGCGGGACCCGGCGTGTACTCTTCGCGAGCTGTCACCTTCTTCTCCTTAGCCTGAATACCGCATCAGCTGCGTAATCTGAATGAGGTTGCCGCATGTATCCTTCAGCATCGCAATCGTCGAGCCGGTCACGTCCGTCGGAGGCATCGTGAACTCCGCGCCGCGCCCCTTGATTCGCTCGTGCTCGCCCTTGATGTCATCGGTGAAAAACATGATCGCGGGCTGGTTCTGCTGAAACAGCGCCTGCTGATACGCTTTGCCCGCCGGATTATTGTTCAGCGCCAGTTGCAGTTCCGTGCCCTCCGGCTCCTCGGGCGAGGCCACTGTTAGCCAACGATACGGCCCCTGACTGAAGTCGGTCTTCTTGGCAAAACCCAGTACCTCTGTATAGAAGCGCAAGGCCTTGTCCTGGTCGTCCACGTATATGCTCGTCACTTTGATTTTCATTTTGTTTCTCCTTTGTCACGCTCGCGGTTTGGGCCGCGCCGTCTTTTGCTTTGTCTTTCTTTTCGTTGTTGTTGATTGGTCGCGATCCCTGCCGTCCCGCTCCAGACGGTCCTGCTCCATGCGGTCAAGGTGCCGTTCCAGCGCATCCACATGAGCCGACCAGAACCTCCGAAACTGAGCCAGCCAGTCGTCCACCTCCCGCAGAGGCCCGGGTTTCAACCGGTAAAGACGCCGCTGCGCGTCCACCGTAGCCTCCACAAAACCCGCATCGCGCAAAACCCGCAGATGCTTGGATACAGCCGGCTGCGTCATCCGAAGCTGCCGCTCAATCTCTCCCACCGACTGTTCCGACAAGACCAACAGGTTCAAAATAGCCCGCCGGTTAGGCTCGGCGATAATTTCGAAGGCGGATTCCATGCCTCTGTATATACTCCAAACGTCATATACGTGTCAAGGCATATATGTGCCAAAATGGAGGCAGCGGGCGCTGGCTTCAGTTACACGAAGCCCGCCATTTCAGGTGGGTATTTTTTCAAGAATGTGCGACCGCCCGAGCACCCTGGTTACTCGAATGTCGCGGTAAAATCCGCATCCACCAGCGTGGGTGTCGTGCGCTTAGATGAGTTCCGGAAGACGAGGTAATAGCATTCGCGGTTGCCGAAGGTCGGCGTCAGATCCCACTCGATATCTCCGTGATTCGCGGGCCTTTCGGCTTGCGTGCTCACTTCGAGATAGTTCTGGCTGAACTCCTCGAACTGTGTTTCAGTCATGAGCAGCACTTCCACCGAAACTCCCATGCCCGCGCGCTGTCCTGCCTGCGCGGTGCGGAATGTCCCCTCCAGTCGCGGATGGGCGCTATGGGGAGGAACATCGAACGCGAAGGCCTTGTAAGTCTCTAATGAAATTCGTTTATGAAGAATGTGATTTGGCCGGCCGTCCCCTGCAGAAGCGACGCGATCCACGACAGAAGTTGGGATTTTTTTCTCAGTCGCGGATTTGGGAGATAAAGCAGCTTGATCGCCGAGCAGTTCGTAAAGCAGAGGGTTTGAGCCTGTCCGCACATTCACGCCGGAATTGGCTTTTGGCCGAGTCGTGAATCTATGCTGCCGCCACCATGCTCTGCCATTGCTGGCTAGTTCATGGAAGCAGAAAACTCCGAAGGACAGCAACACAATACCAAACGCCAGACTTAACCAATTTGAAAATTGTTTTACCAAAGTGGCCTCCCGGACGACGCCGGCTTGTCGGCGCAGGACACTTCAGTATGAGAGGGCGAACACCAGGCGGACAAGATGCCGAGCGTAATCAAGAAGAGCTAAGAAGCTAGAAGCTGTTCTTGTATCGAAAGCACTCCACGGTGTGATCGTTGACCATACCAGTTGCTTGCATAAACGCGTAGCAGATGGTCGAGCCGACAAAGCGGAAGCCGCGTTTCTTGAGGTCCTTGCTCATAACGTCGGACGCGGCGGTGCGGGCCGGGATTTTTCCGTCCAGCGTCCGCGCATTGACTCGCGGTTTGCCGCCGACAAACTGCCAGATGTAGCGGTCGAAAGTGCCGAATTCTTTTTGCAGCGCCAGGAATGCCTGCGCGTTCGAAATCGCCGATTCGATTTTCAATCGGTTGCGAATGATGCCTTCGTCCGCCAGGAGAGAGCGAATCTTGCGCTGGCCGTAGCGCGCAATTTTCATCGGATCGAAGCCGTCGAAGGCGGCGCGGTAATTCTCGCGCTTGCGAAGAATCGTGTCCCAACTCAGTCCCGCTTGCGCCCCTTCAAGAATCAGGAATTCAAACAGAATGCGGTCGTCATGCACAGGCACGCCCCACTCCGAATCGTGATACGAGATCGAAAGCGGGTTCGATGCCCAGCGGCAACGGATGACGCTGTCGGCGTGGCTGCGTTGTCCATCGGGCTTGTGGTTCGCTGCATTCACATTCGCCTTCCTGGCGTGACTTTGTCGAGTTGCTCCCGTTCTCATTTACATTCATTCTATCTCTTGTGTAATGAGGTAGATGCGCTAGGCTTGCGGAGTGCTTCACTGGCGTATAATTAAGCTCATTATGAGTCTTATTGAATCCAATCTGAAATCGCAGGTCGTAGTTGATATTTGCGCACGAGTGAAAAATTTGGGGTACACCACTTCCGGGCATGTGCGGCTTTATGGCGAAGAGTTTGAGGTTGTTTCTGAGCCGTTTGCCGACGCGGATGGAATTGCTGTCCATGCGAAGAGCAGCAAGAACCCGAAAGTGAGAGTTTTGCGACTGCCATCGACGGTTGTGCAGAGCGCCAAGGGGCACAAAGTAGCCTAAGCAATTTCGCCGCATACTTTCCAAGTCGCAGACTTTTCGTGGCGGATTATCCACCGGCGGACTTTCCACAGCGGATCAGGACGGAAAAGGCTTCGCGTAGCGGCGGGTTACGCTACGACGAAGCCGTTTGCATTTCTGCGCTCTGACTGGTTCCCCGCTTTATTACTCTGGTTAGAAAGATAAGCGCAATGCGAACTGAATTTCGCGAGGAGTCCCCGATCCTACCGGAGTTATCGGGCTCACGATAGCCGTGTTCAGGTTCACTGGAGTGACGATGCTGCCAAACCCGTTGGTGTTCGCCGGGTTGAAAGTGGACTGCGGCGGACCTAACTGCGGGTGATTGAAGATGTTGAAGAATTCAGCACGGAACTGCATCCCCACGCGCTCAGTGAGCGGAATGCGTTTCGCCATACCCATGTCCATCTGCCAGGTGCCCGGGCCGCGGACGAGGTTGCGCGGCGCGGTGCCGAATTCGTAATAAGTGGCGCCAGATACAACTACGCTTGGAGGGGCAACAAAAGCGGCTGGGTTGATCCAGTCAGAGATCGTTTTGCCTCCTGGCGGAGTGAGAGAGACGCCTGAAACCAGATTGGGACGCAGCGTTCCTGAGGATCCATCGACCGCGGTGTAACTGCTGGGCAATACCACATTCACGGGAAAGCCGGTGCGAGCCAATGCAGTCGTGGTGACCTCCCAGTTGCCTGCGATAGCGCCTGCAATCCCGCCGTTATTGAGCAGCGGCTTGCCCTTGCCGAAGGGCAACTGGTAGACCGCATTGACATTGAACACATGGCGGGCGTCCCATGCGCCGCTTGCAGTATCACAAGCTTGGCACGACGCGTTCTGCGGATTGACTTCATCGCCATCGCCGCTGCCGTTGGAGCCGTTGTCGATCTCGTGTGACCAGGTGTAATTGGCCGCGACGAGGAAGCCATGGGAGAACGGACGCCGCATTCCCACCGAGAGACCATTGTACGTGCTCATGCCGATGGAGCCGCGCCAGCCAATGGCGGGAGCAAAGGCCGGGTATTGCGCGATTTCCGTGGCGGGATCGAGCAGGTTGACCACGCTGGTTTCCAGCAGATGCACGCCGTGGCTTCCGAGGTAGGAGAACGTGCTTACGAAGTTGGCAGGCAGTTGGTGTTGAAGCGAGAGGCTCCACTGCTCGACATATGTATCCTTGCGGTTGCGTTGCTCGGCGTTCGGCGAGAGGGTTCCGGTGCCGGTAAACACTACCGGATACGAACCGCCTTTCTCCGAATAGGAAGGCACTTCGTTCTTGGCGGGCAAATTCTGATCGTCCAACTGTCCGTCTTCGTGGTAGATGCCGAATCCGCCTCGAATGACCGTGTCACCGCCCTTGCGCGGCGTCCAGGCAAAGCCCACACGGGGATCGACGTCACCGTAGTTCTGCTGGCCGAAGCTGGCTCCGATACCGCAGAATCCTTGCGCCCCGCAGGTTTCGAAATCGAACGGGTTGGCCAGCCCGTTCGCCTCGTTGAAGAGCTTGAAGATGGTATAGCGCAGGCCCAGGTTCAGGGTGAGGTTGGGCCGCAACTTGTACTCGTCCTGCGCGTAGGCGACATAGTCGTTTTTGCGCAAGTGGTTGACGGGCAAGTCGCCTGTCAAGGTGGCTTTTTTCACCTCGTTCGCCGCCATGTCTTCTATGGTGGAAAAGGTAATTTTTCCGTGTTCACCGTAGCTCTGATTCAATTGAATGCGGCGGATCTCCCCTCCAAATTTGAAGGTATGCCGGCCATGGATCCAAGTCAGGTTGTCGAGCCAGGAAAACGAGTTGCCCACGTAAATGCTGTCGTAATTGTAGTTCTGAGTGATGAATCCCGGACCGGGACCGGTGGATACCGCGATCTGATAGATGGTGCCGTTATTGCTCTCGTTGTAACTGTTAGAGGTGGCGCGATTGAATCCAAACTTGGCCTCATTCAGCAGGGTGGGACTGAAGATGTGGAGCAATTCGAGCACGCCATTGACGGGCGTGGACACCCGCTGCTGCACGTCCGTAGCGGCAGCCGAAAGCGGCTGCGTATTGACTGAGCGGTCGTAGTTGAATCGCATGAAGCCGGTGGTGGCTGCCGTGAAATGCTGGTCGAGGCGCAGCATCGCCGAATTCTCGTTGACCACCTGACGGCAGTCGCAGGTGAGCAGGTCATAATCCATGTAGTATGGGTCGCCCGGGTCGGTGACCGGCGTCCAGGGCGTCAGAATAGCGTTTGGACCTGCTCCCGGGTAGGCGGTGATGATGGGGTAGATCGGCGAGGAGGTTGGAACGGTTGCAATGAGCGATGCGCTCGGCACGTCGCCGCTCACCGGATAACCCCAGCGTTGGCGGTAGGATTCCGCATCGAAGAAGAAGAACGTCTTTTCACGCTTGATGGGGCCGCCCAGCGATCCCCCGAACTGATTGAGACGAAGCGGTTGCTGCGTTTCGCCGTTGGAGACCCACCCAGGCTCGTTCGCGTCAAGAACGTTATTGCGCAAGTACTCGAAGAGGCGCCCGTGGAAGCGGTTTGTGCCTGAAGGGGAGCTAACATCCAGTTGAGCGCCGCCGGTCGCGCCTTCCTCGGCAGATGCGGTGAGCGAATCGACGCGGAACTCCGAGATCGCGTCGAGCGGAATGGCGAGCCGCACCCAGGTGCGCTGTGTCTGATTCACGACGTTGGTTGCATCCACGCCGTCATAGGTGAAGTTGCTGTCGTCGAGGCCGCGTCCGGCAAACCGGACGGAGCGCTGGTTACTGCCACCGGTGTCGACAGCACCGGGGATGTATGCCGTCAACTGCGACCAGTCGCGGCCGTTCAGGGGCAATTCATTGGCCTGCTCTCTCTCGATCAAACCGGTTACCGCACTGGTGTTGCGGTCGATCAGCGCCGAACTGGCGGGCACTTCGATGCGTTCGTCGCGGCCAGATACCGGCAGAGTCGCATCGAGGGTTCGCGTGCGGCCGATGACCTGCACGACATCGACGAAGGTGAGGGACTTGAAGCCGTCATGATCGAAGGTGACGGTGTAGACGCCGACGGGGAGTTGAGGGATGTCGTAGGTGCCGCTATCCGAGGTGGTGGATTCGCGGCGCAGGCCCGAATCATTCTGGACGGCGACGACATGGACCTGCGGCAGGACGCGGCCGGAGGGATCGGTCACCGTGCCGCTGAGACCGCTGCGATCAACTTGCGCCGAGAGGCTGGAGACGAGGCAGAAAAGCAGGATAGCGATGGAGAATCTCTTGGTGGACAAATAAGGACCGAGAGACAGCAGGGAGAAACAATCATTTGATTTCATAACTTGTCCTGGGCGTGCGGAGCTACAAGTGGCACGCGAATAGAAATGACATACTCGCGTCTGATTGCTAATAGTACGTAACACTGGTGTGAACAGGCGGTGAAAAGCCTCCTATCGGCGATAGAACATTTTCGTGTAGAAAACCGCAACCGGACGGTCTGCAACCTCTGTTCTCCCGCTCCTGGAACCGAGAAGAAATCGAAATGTTGCGCGGCGATGAAAATTTGAGGTGCCGATTGACTGGCTGGACAGCGGAGCTTAAAGTTTTGTGATCGGAAGACGGATTCATTCTTCAGCTTCTATGGATACGCGCGATTTCAATATCGACGACCTCCTCGCGGCGCCCCTTGGGCCACTGGAGCGGCAGGTGCACAAGGCGGTGTGGATGCTTGGAACCGCTACGGTTCGCGAGGTGATTCAGGACCGGAAGATCTGGCAAACGTATAGCACGATTCTGACGACGATGGACCGGCTCTTTCGGAAGGGACTGTTCGAACGCACGCAGGAAGGCAAGGCGTTTCGCTATTGGGCACGCTATAGCCCGGAAGAACTGGAGCGCATGTCGGCGATGCGGGGCATCCGGGATCTGGTGAACTGCGAAAAGGCGTCGCTACACCTTTCTTATTTTGTCGAAGCGGTGGGCGAGCACGATGAAAAACTGCTGGACGAATTGCAGGATCTGGTGGAACGTCAGCGGACGGAACTGCGAATAAAGAAGGGGGAGCCGCAGTGACATTCGTAGCGCGAGGGCTGCTTGTTTCTCTGGCGTTTTTCGCGGTGCTGTATTCGGTGCTCTCCGTGGCGATCGCGTTGGCGTGGCGGGTCGCGGAGTGGTGGTCGCGCGATCGGCGTGAATCGAGTTTTTTGCGCAGCGCCAATGTGCTCTTTGGGCTGCGTATCTTCTCTTTTGTTAGTTCCGCGGTGGTCACGGTATTTTTCACGTTCCCATCATTTTGGGAGATGGAGCGGCACTCGCTGGATGAGGATGGCGGAACTTTCCTGCTGGCGGCGTGCGCAGTTCTGATTGTTGGGGCGGGACTGTTTCGCGTTTTGCGGGACCAGTCGCGAACGACGCGAGCTTTGAGGGAATGGCTGCTGCGGACGTGGAGCGCCGAAAGCGCACCTGTGAAACCGGCTCTGGGGGCCGCAAATGGCGCGCCGGCACTGGTGCTGGTCGGCGTTTTCCGGCCGCGGGTGATGTTCTCGGATGCGGCGGCGAGGGTGCTTAGTGAGGAAGAGTTGCAAGCGGGAATCCGCCACGAATTGGGCCACCGGCGATCCTGGGACAATCTGAAAAAGGTTTTGATCAGTGCGACGCCGTTTCCCGCGGTGTCCGGGCTCGAAAAAGCGTGGCGTGAAGCGGCGGAACTGGCGGCGGATGACGCGGCGGTGGGGAATCATCAGGAAGCGTTGGATCTGGCGGCGGCGTTGATAAAGCTGTCGCGCTCTTCGAAGATGACGGCGGAGCCGGCGCTGGCGAGCGGGTTAGTGTGCGCGACATCGGCCGTGAAACTCCGCGTCGAGCGCTTGCTGCATTGGCAAGGCGCGGGACGGCGGCTGCGGCGCACATGGCCGTGGATACTGTTATTGTTCGTGTGTGCAGGCGTTGCGATTGCCACTCACTATGACGCCACCCTGGCGCTGACGCATCGCTTGACGGAGCTACTGGTTCCGTAGTCTCCTTCCATCATCGATGGAAGTTCTCCAAGAACTGTTTGAACGGCGTTTTGGCGTGCCAGCGGCGCAGATGCGGCCTTTGCAAGGGCAACTCAGCGGCTCGGGACGGAAGATCGTGCGCTTATCGGCCGAGAGCGGCGGGAAGCCGCTGCGCGCGATTGGGATTGTCTATGACGTGCGGGAAGAAAACGTCGCCTTCCTGGAATTTTCACGGCATTTTAGACGGCATGGCCTGCCCGTTCCGGAGATCTACGGCGAAGATTTAAGTAAGGGCGCCTATCTGGAACAGGACCTCGGCGACACAACTCTGTTCGAGTTTTTGTCTGAGCATCGCTCGGGCGCGACGATTGCGGAGCCGGCAGTCGAAGCTTATCGAAAAGCGGTGGCATGGCTGCCGCGGTTCCAGGTCGAGGCGGGACGGGATGTGAATTACAAGGTTTGCTACCCGCGGGCGAGCTTCGACCGGCAATCGATTGCCTGGGACCTGAACTACTTCAAGTATTACTTTTTGCGGCTGGCGGGCGTTCCGTTTAATGAACAGGCGCTGGAGGACGATTTCGGACGGCTGACGAAATTCATTTTGACCGCCAATCGCGACTATTTTTTGTACCGCGATTTTCAGTCGCGCAACATTATGTTGTGTGAAGGCGAACCGTTTTTCCTCGACTACCAGGGCGGCCGCAAGGGCGCGTTGCAGTATGACATCGCCTCTCTGCTCTTCGACGCCAAAGCCGACCTGCCGCCAGAACTGCGGCAGCACCTTCTCGATTTGTATCTCGACAAACTGGCGGAGCTGATTGCCCCGGGGCGCGGCTCGAACGGAGTGCGCCCGGCGTTCATGCAGCATTATTATGCGTACGTTTATGTACGTATCATGCAGGCGCTGGGAGCGTATGGGTTCCGCGGGTTCTACGAGCGTAAGACGCACTTTCTGCAAAGCGTGCCTTACGCGCTAAGAAATATCCGGTGGCTGCTGCACAATGTTGAACTGCCGATAGGCCTGCCGACGTTGACGGAGGCATTTAAGGCGATGGTCGCGTCGGAGAAATTGCAAGGTGTGGCCTCGGCGGCGGGCAAACTCACGGTGCGGGTTATGAGTTTTTCGTTTCACCGCGGGCTGCCTTCGGACGAGACTGGGAACGGCGGAGGGTTCATTTTTGACGCTCGCAGTTTGCCGAATCCCGGCCGCGAGGAGCGATTCAAGCAATTGACAGGAAGAGACGCGCCAGTGATCGAATATCTCGAGCAACAAGATGGCGTGAGGCAATTCCTGGCCAACGCAACCGCGCTGGTCGACCAGAGCGTGAACAATTACCGCAGCCGCGGTTTCAACGAGCTGATGGTGGGGTTCGGCTGCACGGGCGGACAGCACCGGTCCGTCTATCTGGCCGAGCAACTGGTTAAGCATTTGGGAGCAAGCGACGGCGTTGAAGCGACTGTTCATCATCGTGAATTGGAGAGGGAAAGTTGATGAAGGCGATGGTCCTCGCCGCCGGTCTGGGCACGCGGCTGCGCCCGCTGACGAACAACCGGCCGAAAGCGCTGGTCGAGATCGACGGGCGCACGCTGCTGGAGATTACGCTGGCCCGTCTCGGCGAATTTGGAATTCGCGAGGTGGTGATCAACGCCCACCACTTCGCCGACAAACTCGCCGAATATCTTAAAACGCACGATGACTTTGGCATGCGCATAACCATTTCGCGCGAGGAGATTCTGCTCGATACCGGAGGCGGGCTGAAAAAAGCCTCTCACTTTTTTCTCGACGATTCGCAATCCGCCAAGGCCGGTGAGCCGATTTTGGTGCATAACGTCGATGTCCTCAGCACTATCGACCTCGCGGACATGGTGAAATTCCACGCCGCCAATCAGGCGTTGGCGACGCTGGCGGTCCAGCGGCGGAAGACGTCCCGGTATCTGCTCTTCGATGAACACAGGCAGCTCTGCGGGCGGCGCATCGGTGAAATGGCCACAGCCGAGATGGTTCGCAAGACGCATCGGCTGAGCCCATTGGCATTTGCCGGAATTCATGTTATTTCGCCGCGACTTTTCCCAATGCTTACGGAAGAAGGAGCTTTCTCGATCATCAACGCCTATCTGCGATTGGCTGGGGCGGGAGAGAAGATTGTCGCATTTCGTGCGGACGAGGCGTACTGGCGCGATCTGGGAAGACCGGAAGAGCTGGAGCGAGCGGCGAACGATCTGAAGGACCGGGCGCCGGCGAAAAGCTGATTTACCATGCGTTTTGCTCATCATGAACAGTGCGGATGTTTTATTCGAACGGACATCAAGGCAATTCATTCGTCACAGGGGCGGGTATGTGCTATCACAGCGAGTTTGGCCGGCTGCGGCGGATAATTTGAGGCGGATTCGACGATCCGGATGGAAGAATCGCTGGGGTGGTCCTGGGCCCGGAAATTGTCCGACTTCACGAGCGACTGCACCCGGCTTCGAGAAATTCGGGATCGCACAGGAAAGGGGTTGCCATGCATCGAAGAGCGGCTGGGATCTTCGTCGTACTCCTTATTATGACGATCGGGTTTCGCATGGCCGGCCAGACCGGGGCAACGATTCCATCTCCGGACACGTCGAAGGCAGTCGACCCGAACTCAGGAAAGGAGCTTTATACCGCCTATTGTGCGCTTTGCCACGGTGCGGACGGCAAAGGCGGGGGGCCGTTTTCTCCGCAGTTGAAAGTCGCGCCGCCCGACCTCACGCAATTGCTGAAAGAGAATCACGGAACGTATCCGGAGATGCGAGTCAGAGAATCGGTTGACGGCGAATTCGGCAAGCCCTCGCATGGCTCGGCCGAAATGCCAATCTGGGGACCAGTCTTTCGTTCCATGGCGCATGGACGCCGCGACAGTGCCCAGGTTCGCATCAACAGTCTGGTGAAATACATCGAATCGATTCAGGCGAAATAGCGAGCCCAGGCCTGGGCAGGTAATTCGATTGCCGTCTTGCGCCGGATTCGGTAATCTCTACCGATGCCAAATCGCCGGGCTTTGCTCGACAGAGCAACTGGAAGATTCTCCACCGCCAAGAGCGCGATATTTTCTTCGACGCTCCTATTTGTCGCGACATTCGCGATTATGCTCTTGATCTCCGCTATGGCATTTGCGCAAACGCCTCCGCCGGACGGGCCCAAGCCGCAGGCACCCCCAGAGAATCAAAACCCAGCTGCGATGGTCGTCAAAAAGCCGGTCGAGGCTTTCAATCTCCTCGATGAGAAATCGATCGTATTTCCCGACATTGCGGCGAGCACGACGCCGCTCACGCCCAACGAGAAATTCCAGTTGTTCGTGGATAATAGCATCTCCGTTCACACTGTGCTCTGGTCGGCGCTCGGGTCCGCCGTAGGCCAGGCGGACAACTCGCCGACCGGCTTTGGGCAGGGCTGGGACGCTTACGGCAAGCGATTTGGATCGTCGATGGCGCGGGGGGCATCGGGTGAGTTCTTCGGCACGTTCATACTAGCGTCAGCGATGCATTACGATCCTCGCTTCTTTCCGGACAGGGATCCCACCTTTGGACGCGCCATCAAGTACTCGGTTTCGCACGTCTTTGTCACGAGGAATGATGCGGGCGTGCGGGTGGTGAATGTGCCGGGCCTGGTCGGACCGCTGCTCGGCGAGGGATTGGCGAACGCTTATTGGCCGGACAGGAATCGCACGGTCGGTGACACCTTCTACCGCTATGGCCTCGATCTCGCCACGCGTGCCGGCGGCAACATGCTGCGCGAATATTGGCCGGTCTTTTACCGCAAGCTTACGCATTCGTCGGCGCCGCAAAGCCCAAAGTAAGCCCGCTGGAGTCGCCTGTCGAAGCCGCGCAAGGACAGACACAGGAAAAGTGTGGTTGATGTCGATGCGCTGCGCATCATAATATCGAAGATTGCCTATATACCCGATTCGAAAAAATAGGAGATGCAGATTGCAGAATCGCTGGAATCGTACGTTGTGTTGCGTGATTTTTCTTGGATTATTGGCGGCGTCGGCGGCGGCGCAAACGGAGGAACGGAACTTCCCACGTTTTAATTTTAATGTCGGCGGAGCTTTTGGCGTCGGGCGAGGCGATACGGCCTCTTTTGTGGGCAATTCGTTCGCCGGGGTGGCAGGGGCAGGTTGGAACTTCAGCAAGCTGTTCGGAGTGAGCGCGGAGTATATGTACTACGACTTGTCGTTTCGGCCAAGCGTGGCGCTGCATCAGCAATTGGGAACGGTAAGTGGATCGCTGAATTCCGCCTCTCTGAATGGGATTGTCCGGGTGCCTTATCACCTTGGTCCCTACGGGGCCTACGGGATTCTCGGAGCTGGATTTTATTGGCGCAACACCTATGCGAGCGAGCCCTTGGGAGCGGGAACTTTGTGCCAACCTGCCTATCGCTGGTGGGACATCTATTGTTCGGGACAGCCACAGACTGTTCCCTACGATCAAACGCTCGGTACATACACCAAAATCGCAGGCGGCTACAACATCGGCGGCGGCCTGACCTACAACCTGAACCATTTCCATCACGCCAAGGTGTATGCGGAATTCCGCATTCACCACCCGTACTTCAGCGACTCTTCGATGGGCGCCTGGCCAATCACGGTTGGACTGCGGTGGTGAGAACGCGATTGAGTAATTTTGTAATGCAGTAATCGGGTAATTTGAAAACCCTTTCGGGCCGGTAATTCTCGAATTACCCGATTGCTTGTTCCGCAGCGCCATTCTTTCCGGCCTCACCATTCTGACCCCATCCTCTAATTCTGCACGGAATCTATCCCGCGTGGTTCTGTGCAAATAGTCGTTGACAACATAATACCTTGCAATACATAGTACGTGCATGATCGGGGGGCTGGGCCGAAGCGGCGCAACTCGTGATGTGTCGAAAGCCAGCGGTGCCGCGCGCGAGGGAGCCGAGAAATGGGAAGTGCAGCTTCGCAAAGGATGCCTCGAACTGGCCATCCTCGCGTCGCTGTGGGGCGGAAGGCTATACGGGCTGGAGATCCTGCGGCGGCTGGAGAGCGGATCGGATCTGGTCGTTTCCGAGGGAACGGTTTATCCGCTGCTGAGCCGGTTGAAGTCGCTGGCGTTGGTCGACTCGGAGTGGGTCGAGTCAGATGGCGGGCACCCGCGAAAATATTACCGGATAACGGCGGCCGGCAGGCAGCGTGCGCAGGAGATGGCGCGAGTGTGGCGGGAATTCTCGTCGAGTCTGACAAAGCTACTTGAGCCGCTGGCAAAAGAAAAACCGGCGAGGGAGAAGTGATATGGGACCGGCGCACAGTTCCGGGGCAAGACACGATTCGACGATCAATGCTCGCGTTGAGGAGTATCTTGCGCGGCTGCGCAAAGGGCTGGCTGAACTGAGCGGGGAAGCGGCGTCGGAGATTGTAGAGGAATTGCGGAGCCACATTCTGGAGCGAGCCAGCGCGAACGGCGAGACTGGTTCAGCCGCGGTCGAAGAAGCGCTGGCGGCACTGGGTCGTCCCGAGGATCTTGCGGCGCAATACATGGCGGACGATCTGCTGGAGCGGGCTGCGGCACGGCGGTCGCCATGGCTTTTGTTGCGCGGTCTGCTGCGCTGGGCGAGCCTGAGTGCGGTCGGCGCGTTCGTTTTGCTGGGATGCACGATCGGCTATTTTGTGGGCGGTTGTTTGATGCTGTGCGCTTGGTTGAAGCCATTGCATCCGCACACGGCCGGTCTGTGGAGGCTGGCTGATCCGCCTGACTCTTATTCTCTGCGGCTGGGTTTCGGATCTGTGCCGGCGGGCGGCCAAGAGGTATTGGGCTGGTGGATGGTGCCTGTGGGTCTACTGGCGGGAGGCGGGTTGTGCTTTCTGACTACACAGATTGCGCTCTGGTGCGTACAGCAATTTCGAAAATCGCAGGCACTCCGGCGCGGGTGATTGCGCGCGGATGCGGAATGGAGATGGAGATGAATGTATCGAGGGAAGAGAGAGCGATGCCGGCGCTGCATTCGCACTCCGAGTGCTTTCCCGGCAAACCGCTTTCGCCCGCGCAGAGGTGGCTGTCACTGGCTGAACTCATCGTGGGAGCGGGCATCGTGATTGGCCATAACGTCTATCGGGTAATTCCCAATGAAGTGCCGATTCTGTTTGTGCTGGGACTCCTTTCGGCGCAACTGCGGGACGGGTCGTGGAAGGCTGTGGGACTGCACTGGCCGCGGTCGTGGCGAAAGACAATTTTGTTTGCGCTGGCCGCGGCGGGGTTGCGAATCCTCTTGAGCGCCCTGGTGATCGATCCGGTGACGGCGCATTTCTGGCCGCCGGCCATTGCGCCCAGCGGCATGAACGAAATTACTGGTCACTGGAAGGTGGCACTGCACTGGCTTTTTCTGGTCTGGACATTCGCCGCGTTTGGCGAAGAGATCAGCTATCGCGGTTACCTGTTGAGGCGGGCGGTGCAAGCGGGCGGGCGCTCGAAGGCGGCATGGTGGGCGGGAGTTCTGGTTTCGGCCGTGCTCTTCGGCTATGGACACTATTACAAAGGGCCGGCGGGCATTCTCGATTCCGGCATGGCCGGGTTGATTTTGGCGGCGGCTTACGTTTTGTCCGAGGGGAATTTGTGGGTGTGTGTGTTGGCGCACGGATTCATCGACACGTTTGGTGTACTAGCGGTGTTCCTGGGATGGGCATCCTAGGAGGGGAGAATATCGGAAGAAACTGGCGCGCCCGGAGAGATTCGAACTCCCGACCTACAGCTCCGGAGGCTGCCGCTCTATCCAGCTGAGCTACGGGCGCGCGACTCTTCGAGTTTACAACCTCGGGAGATCAACCATCAAACAGGTCGCCCGGCTAGCGACGTTGCCAGCACCGGAGCGATTCGGCGGCCGCGATCAAACTTCCTGTTTTGCGGTCGAAGACCCAGCCGTAGGTCTGGCCAATGATCCGGACGCGGAATTGCGCTTTCTGGTAATCCAACTCGACCACGTCGCCCGAGGTTGAATGTTGCTCGGGCAAACCGCAGGCTGCCGTGAAGCGTTCCGTGGTGAGTACCGCTTGGGGCACAAAAGTCTCGATCCGGCGAGCCCGTGCGCGCTGGAAGGCAAGAACTCCGCAAACGGCAAGCACGAGGGCAACGGCGCCCCACCCCGCACGCGCTGCGAATCGCGAGTTCAGGTTGAGGCTTCCGAGACTCGTGATCCGCCGGGAGACCCAGAGGAAGAGTTCGACCACGGTGAAGCAGGCCAGCATCAGCAAGACCGGTTCGATGGCGTGCCTCTGCCGCGGCATCGGATAGGTGACGTAGAACACGGCCGGATAAAGCAGAAGCAAACCGCAGTACAACATAGCTGCTGATTTTTTGCGCGCCAGCATGAGCACCAGCCCGGCGATGCCCAGCACCGAGAGCGGAACATAGAGGCGGAAACGCCAGAAAGCATCGTCGCTGAAAACGGTGGGGATCGAACCGGACCAGAAAGCGAGGGCGCGACGCGCGGTTACCGAGGCGAACTCCGCGGGATAATTCCGGATATAGCGCATGGCTCGATTCATCCGGTCGTGGTTGTAGGCCAGTTCTCCCAGGACTCGATACTCATGGCCCTCATCCCAGTTGAGAGAGGGATGGCGGGTGATCCATTGCGCGGGCGTGAGGGCGTGCTGATTGGTCAGGTACAACTCGGCGCCAAAGTTGGTACGCAGAAAGACCCATTGCCCAAAAGCGAGGCGATTGCGGACAACCCACGGCAACGCCATGATCACGATCATCACGCCGACGACGGCAACGGGACGCAATGCCTGACGATTGCGCGTGCGCGACTTGGAATCTGGCGCTGTGGTGTTCAGGTTGTGGCGACGCTCGACAATCCACAGCAGGGAAACGGGTAGAAAAATCAGCAGTGTGGGATTACTCAGCATGGCGAGTCCGGCGACGAAGCCGAGTTGAAGTTCCGGACGCCAGAAACGATTTTCCGCGGCGCGAAGCGTCAGCCAGAACATGGTCGCCACAAGCAGCGCCGAGAGGTTTACGTCCCAGATCCAAGCGTGCCAGCGATTGAAGTAAGGGATCAGCGCCCAGATCCACGCGGAGAGCCAGGCCACTCGTCTGCCCACCGTTGCCTCGGCGGCTAGGTAAATCGGGATACAGGTCAGTGCGGAAAACGCACAGTTCATCCCCATGAGTACAAGAACACCGGTGGTGCTGAAATCCCCAAACAGTCTGACGACCGCACCGATGATGAGCGGATATAGCGGTGTGACCCATGCGGTTGGCCCGGTTGCTCCGACGAAGATGGAAAAAGGAGACGAATAGCCCAAACCATGGGTCAGTGAACGCGCGACTGCCCCCATCTCAAAGCCATAAAGCCACGGGTCGAAGGGATCGCCACGGTAAAGAGCGTAGCCTCCTGCGATCAGCATCCACTCAATACGGAAAAAGAAAGCCACGAGCGTGGGCACGAGGTAGCGCCGCGCCGGCCAACCGTTGAGGCAGTCAGAGGCGAGCGATCCGGCCGGATCGGACTCGGCGGTGCTGTGCTGGACGCCGGGCATGACAGTGCAGATTAGCACTGAGCGCGAAGCGGGTCGTTGATGTCCGTGAGTCTTGCCCGGGGCGCGCACCAGTCAAATGATGGGCCGACGCAGTCGTCCGATAGCCCCGGCCAAGAAGAGTTGTCATAGCAACGACTTTCCCTCACCTGACCGGACAATGCCTTTGGTTTGCTTCCGAGAGTCGAAATACTACCGGCAAAATCGATTACGTCTCTTCCGAAAAATGCCCGATTGGCCGATATAGGAGTTCCCCGCTTGGTGGCGGCTGTTGTGTCCGCCACTGGCGGCGAAGGCTTAAGGCTTAATCCGGGCGCTGGCGAGGGCTCTTCGGCATGGCAAAGTTTGGCAAACTCTTGAAGCACATTCTCGGGCTCAAAACTGCCGGGAGACGTTGCACGGTCTTTCCCGATGACCGCTTCCTCGTCTCTTATCCGCGATCTGGCAATACTTGGACACGCTTCCTGCTCGCCAATCTGCTTTATCCAGAGAGGGAGGTTGGCTTTGCCAACATCAACCGGCTGTTTGCCGATCCCGCCGTTGCCACGAATCGTTATCTAACCCAGCTTCCTCGGCCCCGTCTGCTAAAGAGCCACGAACCCTTCGACCATCGCATCCAGCGAGTGGTCTACCTGGTACGCGATCCCCGTGACGTGGCGCTTTCCGAGTACTACTTCAATCTCAAAAAGAGGTATATCGAGCCGGGGTTTCCGCTGAAACAATTTGTCCGGCGGTTCATCGCGGGGCAAACCGCGTCTTACGGATCCTGGGGCGAGCACGTGGGCAGCTGGATCGGAGCGCGATATCGGCACCCTTCGTTCCATCTGGTTCGATATGAAGATTTGATTTCCGACCCCTTCAGAGAGACGACGAAGATCGCATTGTTTTTGGGCATTCCGGCGGATATGGGGAGAATCCGGCGGGCCATCGAGCGAAGTTCAGCCGATGAAATGCGGAAACTCGAGAGGCAGCAGTTCAAGTTTTATACGGGCACAAGAAATACACGGCAGGACATTCCCTTTGTTCGGGAGGCAAAATCCGGCGGTTGGGAACAGAATCTGCCCCAAACTTTGGCCGCGGACATTGAGGCCGCATGGCTTCCACTGATGAGATTTCTCGGATATGAATTGCACGATGTCGGATATGAATTGCAGGATGAATGTGCGGCGGCAGACTCACTGTATGCCTGTCAGAGCGAGGCGGTAGAGCAGTTGCCAGTGTTCTGACGATAGGCTGCATGGCGCAGCCGCAGACCGCAATCGATTGCTCAGGTGTTGCCAGTGGATTACAGGATCTCTCCTTCCGGCTCGCGCCACAGGGCCGCCATCACCAACCCCACAACAATCCCGACGGTGACTTCGATAGAGCGGTGGAGGGCGACGATCCAGGGAGCCGCCTGGTGCGGAATGAGAATCACGATCGCCAAGGTGATCCCGGCAAAGCGATAAGAGTTTTGCAAATGGAGTAAGGCGCACAACAGGCCGAGCACAAAGACGCCGACGGCAAAGAGCCACCATGCTTGCGGGAAAGAGTGTCCCAGCAGTGACCCAGCGACGGCTCCAAGCACGGTACCGATGAAGCGTTCGCCGGAAATTTCTAGCGTGGCGCCAAGCGTGGATTGCATGATAACCAGCGTGATAAGCGGCGCCCAGTAGGCTTCGGGAAGTCCGGCGAGGCGAGCAATGAGGAACGATGCGGTGGCGGCGATCGCAGTGCGCGCGGAACTGATCACAGCGGGCCAGGCGAGGCGGGAGTGAGCAATCATGGGGATGCTCCGGAAAGAGATTGAGAATTGTACCTAGAGATCGAGCTTGCGCAGGGTCGACTTCAGGATGTCGGCCGAATTTCGCAGCTTCTTCCGCTCATCAGCATTCAGTTCCAGATGCAGGACATTGCGAACGCCGTTGCGGTTGACAATCGCGGGCAGGCTGAGACAGACGTCGCCGATGCCGCTGTAATTCTCAATGAGCGTTGAGATGGAGAAGACCGTGTTCTGATCGCGCAGAAGAGCGGCCGTAATGCGGATGAGCCCAGCCGCGACGGCATAGTAGGTCGCCCCTTTGCGCTCAATGATGCGATAAGCGGCGTCACGGGTCTGCTCGTAGATGCGCTGCCGGTCGGCGGCGGTGAGTTCCATGCCTTGCGCGCGACAGAAATCGTCAAGTTTCATCCCGGCAATATTGGCAAGCGACCACACTGGAACTTCGCTGTCTCCGTGCTCGCCGATGATGAAGGCGTGAACGCTGCGCGAATCGACCTGAAAATGCTCGCTGAGAAGATAGCGAAAGCGCGCCGTGTCGAGTACGGTGCCGGAGCCGATGACGCGGCCGGTAGGAAGCCCGGAGAGTTTTAGCGCGGCGTAGGTGAGTGCATCGACGGGGTTGGTGGCGATGAGAAGGATGCCTTCTGGATTGTGCTCGACGACCCGGGGAATAATCTGCTTCCAGATTTCGCCGTTGCGCAGGATCATGTCGAGTCGGGTTTCGCCGGGCCGCTGACCGGCGCCCGCTGTGATCACGGTAACCGCTGCGCCGGCGCAGTCGCTATAATCTCCGGCCCATATGCGGGTGGCGTGAGCGAAAGGGATGGCGTGGTTCAGATCCATGGCTTCGCCTTCGGCGCGAGCGCGGTTCGCGTCGATCAAGACAATCTCAGAGGAGAGACGGCTCAGCAGGAGCGAGTAAGCATAGGTGGCGCCGACGTTGCCGGCGCCCACAATGGCGATGCGGGTCGGATGTGGAGTGTCGGACCCTCTCTTCACTAGGCTTCCTCGACCGTGGCGAACGAGTTCTTCTTGCGCTTGTTGGATTGCAGAACCTTCTTGCGCAGGCGCAGCGACTTGGGTGTGATCTCGACGAACTCGTCGTCGGCGATAAATTCGATGGCCTGTTCGAGATTGAGCTGGCGGAATGGAACGAGGCGGATGGCTTCGTCCGCGGTGGAGGCGCGCATGTTGGTCAGCTTTTTTTCGCGGACAGCATTGACGTCGAGGTCGGTGTCCTTGGCGTTTTCGCCGATGATCATGCCTTCGTAAAGTTCGACGCCCGGCCCAACGAAAAGCTCGCCACGCTCCTGCAATCCCCAAAGCGCGTACGCGGTCGAAATTCCCGACCGGTCGGCGACCAGCGCGCCCGTCAACCGATGCGGAATCTCGCCTTGCCATTCGGTGTAACCGTCGAAAAGCGAATTCATCACGATGGTGCCGCGCGTGGCGGTAAGGAGCTGGCTGCGCAATCCGATCAGTCCGCGGCTGGGCACGCGGAATTCGATACGAACCCGCCCATAGCCGTGGTTATGCATGTTGGCAACTTCACCCTTGCGTGAACCGAGCTGCTCCATGACCACGCCGACGAATTCCTCGGGTATGTCGATGGTGAGGTATTCGACCGGTTCCATGAGCTTGCCATCTTCCTTGTTGCGCCTGGTGACGATCTCGGGCTTGCCGACCATCAGCTCGTAACCTTCGCGGCGCATCATCTCGATGAGGATGGAAAGTTGAAGCTCACCGCGGCCAAGGACTTTGAAAGAGTCAGTGGTGCCGGTGCTCTCGACCCGCAGGGAAACATTAGTGAGCAGCTCTTTTTCCAGGCGCTCGCGGAGGTTGCGCGAAGTGACGTAGGTGCCATCTTTGCCGGCGAAGGGCGAGGTGTTGACGGTGAAGAGCATCGCGATTGTAGGCTCGTCGATGGCGATGTGTGGCAGCGGCGCGGGATTCTCGACGTTAGTAATGGTCTCGCCAATCGTGATGCCCTCGACTCCTGCGACGGCGACGATGTCGCCGAGTTCGGTCTCGGTAATGTCGACACGTTTGAGGCCCGAAAATGAAAAGAGCTTCGTGATCTTGGTCTTGTGAAACGTGCCGTCGAGTTTGGCGATCGAGACATCTTCGCCGGTAAACATCTTGCCGTTGAAGACGCGCGCAATGGCGAGGCGTCCGAGATAGTCGCTGTAATCGAGGTTGGCGACCAGAATCTGCAGCGGACCCGCCGGATCGCCTTTGGGCTCGGGAATCGTCTTTAATATGGCGTCGAAGAGCGGCCGCAGATTTTCGCCACCGCCTTTGATGTCCGTGGTGGCCGTGCCAATTTTGGCATTGGTGTATAGAACCGGAAAATCGAGCTGCTCTTCCTTGGCGTCGAGATCGATAAAGAGGTCGTAGATTTCGTTGAGCACTTCCTGGGGGCGAGCATCGGCGCGGTCGATCTTATTGATGACGACGATGGGCGGCAGGTGCGCTTCGAGGGCCTTGCCGAGCACGTAGCGCGTCTGCGGCAGCGGACCTTCGCTGGCATCGACGAGCAGCATGACGCCATCGACCATCTTGAGCGCGCGCTCGACCTCGCCGCCGAAGTCGCTGTGGCCGGGGGTATCGACAATGTTGATTTTGATGTGGTGATAGAAGATGGCGGTGTTCTTGGCGAGAATCGTAATGCCGCGCTCGCGCTCGAGTTCGTTCGAGTCCATGACGCGCTCGACATGGTGCTCGTTGGCGCGGAAGGTGCCGCTCTGCTGGAGCATGGCATCGACCAGAGTAGTCTTACCGTGGTCGACGTGAGCGATGATAGCGATGTTGCGAATGCTTGAATTCAAAAAGGGATCCTTCGGAAATTGCCGTCTCTTACTACTTTACTATGCGGGGAATAGAATGGGCGGGCGCTTCGGGTCTTTGCCGGGGCGTGCGCGCAACTCATGCCTTCTTTTACAATGAAACACCGAGGAAACAATTGAATATGACCATGATTCGAGGTCTGTTGGGCTCTGCATTTTTGCTTATGGGAATGTTAATTACAAACGAAGTAGCAATCGCGGCTCCGGCGGAGTTTGGCCCGAGCAATCCTTTTTATGCGGCGAGCACGCTGCCGTTTCAAGCGCCGCCGTTCGACAAAATCAAAGACAGCGACTACCAGCCGGCCATCGAGGCGGGCATGGCGCAGCAGATCAAGGAAGTCGAGCAGATCGCAAATAATTCAGAGCCACCGACGTTCGAAAATACGGTTGTGGCTCTGGAAAAAACGGGGCAGCTCTTTACTCGCGTCATGCTCGTCTTCAACGGTGTGACGGGCGCGAACCTCAGCCCCGAGTTGCAAAAGGTGCAGGATATTGAAGCGCCGAAACTGGCGGCGCACCAGGATGCAATCTACTTGAACTCGAAACTCTTCCAGCGCATCTCGACGATCTATGAGAAGCGGGCTTCGCTGAAGCTCGATGCCGAGGCGCTGCGCCTGGTGGAGTATGACTACCAGCAGTTTGTGCACGCGGGCGCGAAGCTCTCCGACGCCGACAAGGCGAAGCTGAAAAAGCTGAACGAGGAAGAATCGACGCTCTCGAACGCGTTTATCACCAAGCTGCTGGCGGCCACGAAAAATGGCGCTTTCGTCACTACCGACAAGAACGCGCTGGCAGGACTCAGCGCCACTCAGATCCAAGGCGCGGAGCAGGCCGCGAAAGACCGCAAGGCAACAGGCTTCGTGATCCCTCTGCAAAACACGACGCAACAGCCCGATCTCAACACTCTCAGCGACCGCGTGACACGCAAGACGATTTTCGAGAATTCGTGGAACCGCGCCGAACATGGCGGAGACAGCGACACGCGAGCAACGATCGCGCGTCTTGCTCAACTGCGCGCGCAGAAAGCGAAACTGCTCGGCTTTGACACCTATGCCGCGTGGAAGCTCGAAGACCAGATGGCCAAGACCCCCGAAGCCGCCGTCAAGTTCATGGATGCGCTCGTACCAGGTACCACCGCGAAAGCGGCCGAAGAAGCGAAGGACATCCAGAACGTGATCGACACGCAGAAAGGTGGCTTCACGGTTGAGCCTTGGGACTGGGAGTTTTATTCGGAGCAAGTGCGCAAGGCAAAGTACGATCTTGACGAATCGCAGATCAAGCCGTACTTCGAGCTTGATAACGTCCTGCAAAACGGCGTGTTCTATGCCGCGAATCAGCTCTACGGCGTCACCTTCAAAGAGCGCAAGGACATTCCGGTCTACCATCCGGACGTGCGCGTTTTCGAAGTATTCGACACCGATGGTAAGCCGATGGCGCTGTGGTATTGCGACTACTTTAAGCGGGACAACAAGAACGGCGGCGCCTGGATGGACATCTTCGTTAACCAGTCGAAGCTGCTGGGCACGCTGCCGGTGGTCTTCAACGTTGCGAACTTCAGCAAGCCGGCGCCGGGCCAACCCGCGCTCCTCACCTTCGGCGACGTGACGACAATGTTCCACGAATTCGGACACGCTTTGCACGGCATGTTCGCGAATACCGTGTATCCATCGCTCTCCGGAACACAGGTGGCGCGAGACTTTGTGGAATTCCCGTCGCAATTCAACGAGCACTGGGCGACGTATCCGGCGGTGTTTGAGCACTACGCGAAGCATTACAAAACGGGCGAAGCCATGCCGGCGGAACTGGCCGCGAAGATCAAGAAGTCGGAGAAGTTCAACCAGGGCTACGCGCTGACCGAAGTGGTCGCGGCGGCGGAACTCGACATGCAGTGGCACACGCTGCCCGCGAGTGCTCCGCTGGAGAATCCGGACACCTTCGAAAAGCAGGCGCTGGAGAAAAAGCATCTTTGGATCGGCTACGTGCCGCCGCGCTACCGCTCGAGTTATTTCGCGCATATCTGGGGTTCGGGCTATGCCGCTGGCTACTACGCTTATCTATGGAGCGAGATGCTGGATGACGCCGCTTATGACTGGTTCACACATCATGGCGGCCTGACGCGCGAAAACGGAGACCGATTCCGGCAGATGATCCTGTCTCGCGGCAACACCGAAGAACTGGGCAAGATGTACGCGGCGTGGTATGGCGGGGAGCCGCCAGTCGAGCCCATGCTGCGGGATCGGGGATTGCTGCCGGAGGACAGCGCGGCGGAGACGAAAGCACACTGATTCGGAATTAGCGTACCCGCTAGATGCAAAATAGAGACGGGTTTGCCCCGTCTCTATTTTTTCAGAAATTAACTTTCGCCGACGTTTCCTTCCATTAACTCCGCGCCCACCTCTGCCGTTCCCTCGCCCCTCATCCGTAGACGGTACCAAAGCACAATCGCTGTCAGCGAAAACACAAAGATGATGGTGGAGATGGCGTTGATCTCCGGGGTGATGCCACGGCGGAGGCGTCCCCAGATTTCCAGCGGCAGTGTGTTGTCGCGGCCAATGAGGAAAAAGCTGACGGCGATCTCGTCCATGGAGAGCGTGAAGATAAGCAACGCCGCGCCGATAATGGAGAGCCTGAGATTCGGGGCCGTGATGCGCCAGAAGGTTTGCCAGTAGTTGGCGCCGAGATCGAGCGAAGCCTCTTCCTGTGCGCGATTGAGCTTCTGCAATCCGGCGAAGACTTCGGTGGTAGCGACCGAGATCAGAGCAGTGCCGTGGCCGAGGATGATGGTCACGAGGCTCAGGTTGACCTGAGCCTCGCGGAAGAGCATGAGCAGTGACAGGCCGGTGATGATGCCTGGGAGAATCAGCGGCAGAAGAACGAGGCGGCGGAAGAGCGCTTTGCCGGGAAAGTGCGCGCGATCGAGCGCGAGCGCTGCGGGGATGCCGAAGGCGAGAGCAATGAACATCGCCGCGGCCGCGACCAGCAGGGAATTCACGACCGAATCCCAGATCGGCCCATCCTGAAAAAGAATTCGATACCAATTAAATGTGAGATTGCGCGGCGGAAATCCGCCAATGCCCTGGCCGTTGAAGGAATAAATAATGAGGACGGCGATCGGCAGATAAAGAAAGCCGAAGACGGCGAAGGCGTGGAGCGGGAGCCAGAGCAGCTTCTTTGTCGTCGCAATGCCGCTCATGAAAAGCTCCATTTCTTCTCTATACGTTCGGAAAAAAATAGCAGCCCAACCACGAGCAACAGCATGCAAAATGAAATCGCCGCGCCCAGTGGCCAGTTATAAGCGGCGCCAAAAAGGCTGACGACGATATTCGAGATCATGATGCCGCTTGGACCGCCCAGCAACAGTGGCGCAAGGAAATCTCCCAGGCTAAGTACGAATGCGAAAGTCGCGCCAGCAACCATGCCGGGAATCGAAAGCGGAAAAATCACGCGCCAGAAAGTTTGCGTGGGTGAGGCTCCGAGGTCGTGCGAAGCTTCGACCAGGTTGCGAGGAATATGTTCGAGTGACGCATAGATTGGCAGCAGTGTAAACGGTGTGTAGATGTGCGTCAGCGTGAGCACGACCGCAAACGGGCTGTAAAGCAAGAAGTCGAGCGGGTGCTTGGTAAGGTGTGCATATTGCAACAGCGTATTGAGGACGCCGTCGGTGCCCAGAATCGTCTTCCAGGCATAGGCGCGCACCAGATAGCTCACCCACAGCGGAATGATGGCGAGCTGATAGAAGAGGTCTTTTCTACGGCCCGCATGAAACGACAGAAAGTAGGCGAGCGGATAGCCGAGTAACAAAGAGAAGACCATCACGCGCGCCGCAATCCACATCGAACGCAACAGCGTCTCCCAATAGACAGGTTTGGTGAGCAGGTCGCGATAATTTTGAAAATTCCAGGAATGAACGATGGCCTGCGACTCGCTGACCGACCAGAAGCTGTAACCGAACATCAGCAAATAGGGCACAAGTAGGAAGATGGCGACCCACACCAGCGGCGGTACGGCAATGGCGATGCGATAAGCGCGCGAGAACATCAGAGGCGCTCCTCGGAGGGACGGACCGGGACGGCGTCGGCGGCGTCGAATTCGAAATGCAGATCGTTGCCGCCGCCAGGCAATTGAGGCGAAGTCCGAAGCGTGAGCACTTGGCCATCGGCGCATTCAATCCGCCAGAGTTCGTTGGCGCCGTGGAAAACTCGATCACGCAGTCCGGCCGCGAAGCCCACGACTGAGCTTGCCAGGCTCGGTGGTGTATTGCTTCCTGCCAAGCGGATGCACTCCGGGCGAAGAGAAAAGAGAACAGGTCCATCGGACAAAGAAGTAGGCCAGGAGAAAACTCCGGTTATAGCTTTCCCTGCGCGCACCTCGCCCTTCAGCAAATTTGTGTGCCCGATGAACTGCGCGGTGTACGAAGTCGCGGGCCGCGAATAGATTTCGCGCGGGCTTGCGACCTGTTCGAGTTCTCCGGAGCGCAGCAGCGCGATCCGGTCCGACATGACCATCGCTTCTTCTTGATCGTGCGTGACGAAAACAAAGGTGATGCCAACCTCGCGCTGCAAAGCTTTCAGTTCGACTTGCATCTGACGCCGTAGGTTCGCGTCGAGCGCCGAGAGCGGTTCATCGAGGAGCAGAAGGCGCGGTCGATTGACGAGGGCGCGAGCCAGCGCGATACGCTGCTGCTGGCCGCCGCTGATCTTCGAAGGCTTGGCCTTTGCGTAAGCGGACATCTTCACTTTGGCGAGCGCATCGCTCACGCGAGCCTGGATCTCCGCCGCCGGACGCTTTGCTATCCTCAGACCGTAGCCGACGTTCTCTTCGACCGTCATGTGCGGGAAGAGGGCATAGCTCTGAAAGACGGTGTTGACTGGGCGACGGTAGGGAGGGAGCTGATCGAGGCGCTCGCCCGCCATCCACACTTCGCCAGATGTCGCCTGCTCAAAGCCCGCAAGAATGCGCAGCAGCGTAGTCTTGCCGGACCCGCTTTCGCCAAGAATGGTGAGAAACTCTCCTTCAATAATGTCTAGGCTGATGTCGCGCAACACGACGTGCTTGCCGAAATGCTTGGCGATGGCGCGCAGGGAAAGCAGCGGCAGCGCGCAGTTCTTCTCCGGGTTTGCGATCGCCTGATCTGTGCTCGTTGCCATGACCGACGGATTTTTTGTCACACACTTCCTGCCACACTCACTGACTTGCTTTCACTTCGTTCCAAATCTCGTTGTACTTGGCGCGTCGCGGCACATTCTGCCAGAAGTACAGCCGCCTCTGATAACTGTCGACGTCGTCAAGATGAAGACTCTTTACCTCATCTGCCGTCATGAACTGCGCCGCGTGCGGATTCGCCGGTGTATAGCCGGTCACGTCGGTGACTCTCTTTTGCGTCTGCGCCTGGATCATGAACTCGAGAAATTTGTACGCGAGGTCCTTGTTCTCGCTGCCGGCGGTAATCATCAGGTGATCGATCCAGCCCGTTGTGTTCTCTTTAGGAATCGTCTCGCCCACTGGAAAGCTTGCCTTCCGCAGTTGATTCGTCATCAGCGGCCAGCCCATGGCAATTACCACTTCGTGGTTCTGAAAAAGATTTGTCAGCTCCCCGCCCGTCGACCACATCTTGCGAATATTCGGCTTGAGCTCAATCAGCTTCTTCTTCACTGCCTCCAACTCTTCATCGCTCAAGTTATAAAGACGTCCAGGGTCGGGCTTGTCGTAGCCGAGAACCTGCGCCGCCATGTAAACCGTGGAGAGGTCGTCCCACACGGAAATCTTTTGTTTGAGCTTCGGATCCCACATCACATTCCAGCTGTCGGGAGCCTGCGGAAATGCGGTTGTGTCATAAATCATCGGGTCCGGTCCCCACATGAATGGCACTCCGTAAACCCCGCCCTGCACGCGCACCAGAGCGAGCGAAGTGAGCTGCGGCGAGAGTTGGCCATAGGTGGGCAGTTTGCCGAGATCGAGCGGCTCGGCCAGACCCGAAGTCGCAAGCATCGTCGCAACATCGCTCGAAGGAGAAATGATGTCGTAGGTTCCTGCGCTGCCGCCGCGCAACTTCGCGACCAGTTCGTCGCTCGATCCCATATAGGAAGCGGAGACCTTGCAATGGTTGGCCTCTTCGAAGGCCTTCACATAAGATGGATCGGCATAGCCCTCCCACACCAGCAGGTTCAGGGTCGCCGTCTTCTTTGTGCACGAGCCGCAAAAGAGCGTGACCAAAAACACAAGCAGAGCGAGCGCGATTTTGCGCAATGTCATAAGTTGTTCTCCAGCCCGCTTTCTTTGACTGCAATTTCGTACTGACAGACGCGCCTCAGAACGTCGGCGGCGTATTTATCCACAAAAGCCAGGCCTCGCCAGGTCCTGGATTCGTCCAGCGATGCGGCGTAGCGCTCTCGAAGTAGAAGCTGTCGCCGCGCTTAAGATCGTACTCCTGGCCATCGAGTGCAATCTTCAGTCCTCCGCGCAGTACAAAAAGAAATTCCTCGCCCTCGTGCACATAGGCTTCGCCGCTGCCGGCTCGCGGCTGAATGCGAAACAGGTGCGGCTCCATCGCCGTTTTTCCCCACGCCAGCAGTTCCATGCGCACGCCCGGACCGGTCTCGAGTACCTTGCGTCCTTTCGGCCGCACCAACCGTGGATTGGCCTCGGCGGGATCGAAAAATTCGAGAATGTTCGTACGATAAAAACGCGCCAGACGGCGCAGCGTGCCGATCGAGGCGCTCATCTGCGAGCGTTCGAGCGCGCTAAGAAAGCCGATGGAGACCCCGGCGGCCGTTGCTACCTCGGACAGATTCAATCCGCGCTGTAAGCGCAATTGGCGCAGTCGCGGCCCGACCCCGGCCGTCGGCCCGACATGGGCGGGCCGGATGGCGCCTTCGCGTTTGAGCGTTTCGACAATGGCGGGCGGGTTCATGCCGCGCACTTTGCGCAGGTAGCGCGCCTTCTTCAGCAGTTGCACGTCGTCGTGCGTGTACAGGCGGTACTGGCCGCGGCTGCGCACGGGACGCGTCAGCCCCAGCCTCTCCCAGTCGCGAATCGCCGATGCCGAGATGCCGACAATGCGCGCCACATCGCCGATTTTGAGGTAAACCTTCTCCTCACTCGCCATGAGTTTCGCTTGTGCCTGCTGATCGCGTCCGGGAGCCGAACTTTTCCGCTTGACAGAAACCCGAAGAGTCTCTAACCTTGCGCGATTATAGCAAGGTTCGTGTTCCCTACAAGGGCGAAAAAATCAAAACCAAAAGCATTCGGATCTGACCCCGAGATCTGGAGGAATTTCATGTCGAAGCCTTCCCGGTTGAGTCGTTGGCTAGTTGCATCGTGCCTGTGTTTCATCTATTCCACTCTCGCGCTAGGGCAGGGCACCGGAGGCCGCATCATCGGCCGGGTGGCCGATCCCAGCGGAGCGGTGCTGGCCAACGTCAAAGTGACGCTCACCAACGAAGCAACCGGAGTCAGCCGCGAGGCGCAAACCAACGGCAGCGGCGACTACGGGTTTCCGCAAGTTCCCGTCGGGACGTACACCCTGACCTTCGATTTACAAGGCTTCAAAACCAGCGTCGGGAAGGGAGTCACGGTCGAACTCAACCAGGTTGTTACTTTTAACTCGACTCTCCAGATCGGCGAGACCAAAGAGACAGTGGAGGTGAGTTCGGAAGCACCGCTCGTAGATACGACAAGCACGCAACTCGGCGCGGTTATGGAGAGCCGTCAGGTTGCTAATCTTCCCCTCAATTCGCGCGACACTTATCAACTCCTGCAATTACAGCCCGGTGTAATGTCGACGGTCGGCGCCACCAACTCGCTGGTTTATGGCAGCGATCAAGCAGGTGCCGTGTCGGTCAACGGAGGCCGTGGGCGTTCCAATAATTTCAGCGTCAACGGTGGCGACGCCAACGATCTCTTCGCTAATCTGCCCACCGTTCAGCCGTCGCCGGATAGCATTCAGGAGTTTCGGGTTCTCACCAACACTTTCGATGCCGAGTATGGCCGCAACTCAGGCTCCGTGGTGAATGTTGTCACTAAGTCGGGCACCAATGAACTGCACGGAAGCGTCTATGAATTCTTCCGCAACAAGGTGCTCAATGCCAATGACTACTGTCTTATCGGCGCACAAGGTCTTCCGTGCGACAAACCACAGTTCAATCAGAATCAGTTTGGCGGCACTCTGGGCGGTCCGATCGTAAAAAACCGGACGTTCTTCTTTTCGAGTTATGAGGGACGGCGCATCCGTCAGGGTATCGTTTCTCCGGCTGTCACGGTTCCAAGTGCCGCCGAGCGTCCGAGCCAGTCGCAACCGTACGCGGATTTTTCCGATCCGGTGCTCGGCGGAACATTTACCGGATCGCTCGTGGATAACCAACTTTTGGACAGCCGATCCGGGTGCGACGCGGCCGTCGGTTATCCGGGCGGCATACCCAGCGGGACCCCCTACGCTACGCTGTTTCCGAATGAGCAAATCCCGCTTGCTTGCATGGATCCCACTGCTGTCGATCTTCTTCAATTTGTGCCGATTCCGGCCGGCGGCGGCAATTTGATCAGCACGGCACCAACCAAGTCGATACGCGGCGACCAGTTCACCGTGAAGATCGACCATCGGTTGAACGACAAACAGAATCTCAGTATCTATTACTATTTCAATGATGACCGCACACTGAATCCTTTTGCGCTCTTTGAAAACGCAGGCGGGAACCTGCCCGGCTTTGGGGATATTGTGGCGGAGCGCTTCCAGCAGTGGAATATTACTCATAACTGGACGATCAATAGCAATACTGTTAACGAATTCCATTTCACCTATAACCGCGAGGGCCAGGAGACATTTCAACATCCAGAGAACACAGAGTTAGTGCAGAGTTCCTGTCCTCCGCCTCCCTCCTGGCTGACCGCTGCCGTTCCTTGTTTTTACGCTGATGGTGCCTCGGATCTCGGCATCCATCCGAATCTTGGACCCGGTCGGGAAGGTCTGCCGTTCATTGCCATTTCAGGCGGATTTCAAATCGGCAACGATTGGGAAGGAGAACTCCCTCAGGCGGGAAATTCTTTTCAGTGGTCAGATAGCTTATCCAAAGTCTCTGGCAACCACACTATGAAATTTGGCGTGGATGTTCGTCGCCAGCAGTTCAATCAGGTTTATTACTACAACGTAAACGGTGAGTTTAATTATTACGGGGGTGGAACGGATGACCCCGGCCTCATCAACGTGAATGGCAGCCAGAACCTGTATCCGAACTACCTCCTCGGTCTGCCTGATACCTACGGCCAAGGGTCGGCCCAAAGCGAAGAGGTGCGTAACACGGGTCTTTATCTGTTTGCGCAGGATAGTTGGAAAATCAGGCCGAATCTCACATTGAACTATGGGTTGCGATGGGAGTTGAACACGCCGCTTGCCGACAAGTCTCGTCACGTCGAGACTTTTCGGCCCGGCCAGTCGTCCACGGTCTATCCATGCGGTGGTCCGAACACAGATTGCACGTCGCAGGATGCAATCGGCTTGGTCGTTCCAGGTGATCCCGGCGTTCCGCCGGGAATGACGCAGACTTATTACAAGGCTTTTGCTCCGCGAATCGGAATTGCCTGGAGTCCCGGTACCTCGGGCAAGACCAGCATCCGCGCCGGCTGGGGGCTCTTCTATAACCCAATTGAGCAACTGGTACTCGCACAGTTCGGCGCCGAACCTCCGTTCGGAGGCAGCACTACCGTCTCGGAGACGCAGTTCAACCTGCCTTTCCTCGGCCAGGATGGCGTCACCACTTATCTGAATCCCTTTAATGGGATTCTCAGCCCCGCTCGCGGCACTCCTCAGGATTGGGCGGCGTTCGAACCCATCGATTTGTACGGAGACTTTCAGCCACACATGCGCGCCCAATACTCCGCCCAATACAACCTTGGTATTGAGCGCCAGTTGACGACAGACATGAAGCTTTCGGTGGGATATGTGGGCTCGCAAGGCCATCGTTTGCTCGCTACGCACGACATCAATTATTCAAATCCGCAAACCTGCCTCGATATCAACACGATCGAGGGCCCACTCACCTGTGCACCGTTTATCGAAGACAGTGTTTATACGGTGACCGTGCCGAGCGGGTTTCCGTTTCATATGCCCAACGGGTCGATCGCCACCGGAACGGGTCAAACGCTAAGTTTTACCGGCCTACGTCCGTATTCGTCGCCTCAATGTGATCCCACAACGGGCAATGGGTGTCCAGCTAATGGGATTCCAGTCTTTACCGGAATTTTCGCTCAGGACACGATTGCAGGCTCTTCCTACAATTCGCTGCAAGCATCGCTCGAAAAGCGCTTTGCCCACGGCTTGCAATTTACCGCCGCTTACACGTTCAGCAAGTCAATCGATGAGGCGTCCAGCTTCGAGGGGATTCTGAATCCCTTGCCCGGCGCCGACAACAATGCACTGTCGCTCTTTGATGCTCGTCATCGTTTTGTACTCAGTTACTACTGGGAGCTTCCGATAAGGAAGTACAGCGGACTTGCCGGGAAGGTCCTTAATGACTGGGCAGTCTCGGGGATTACGACCTACCAGACTGGGTTTCCGATTCACTTGACGTCAGATGCCGACAACGAGCTGATGAACAGCGATGATTTTGAATATCCGGGAGAACCCGATCAGCTTGCTCCGTTCCAACGGCTGCATCCGCAAAGCAATGAAAACTACTACTTCAATCAGAACAGCTTTACGGAGAACGCAACCATCGGTCCCGATCAAGGGGTAGCTCCCTGCTCCGCGGGCATTGTTTATGGCTGCTACGATGCCAGCCTGCTCGGCCGCATCGGCACGGCGCCGCGCACGATCTGCTGCGGGCCCGGAATCAGCGAGACCGATTTCGTTGTTATGAAGAACATTCCAGTGAACGAACGGACTCATCTCGAATTCCGAGGCGAGATCTTCAACATCTTCAATCACACCCAGTTCTATAACCCCGATGGCAACAGTAGCGACGGTTCTCAGTTTGGCCAGATCACTCAGGTGAAAGATCCTCGGCTGGTACAATTTGCTCTGAAGTTTTACTTCTGAGTTTGTCTGAAACGCATTTGTCCGAAACCGGGCGGCTTCGGCTGCCCCGGCCCAATCTAATGGCCTGTTCTCCACCGGAGCTGGCCTGAGCAATTTTGGAGATCACGATGTATCCCGCATTGCAGAAGGAGCTCGAAACTTTCGAGCGCCGCACGCCCAAGTCCGCCGAAGCCCACAAGAAAAACCTGAAGCGTATTCCCCTCGGCGTCGCCAGCAACTACCGCGCCTACGATCCTTACCCAATCTTTGTGCAGGACGCGAAGGGAAGCCGCTTTCGCGATCTCGATGGCAACGAATACATCGATCACAATCTATGTTTCGGCGCGCTGATGGCCGGCCACTGCCATCCCGCAGTCATGAGCGCGGTCGGAAAGCGTCTTTCCACCGGCACGATGTTTGGCATGCCGCACAACATGGAATGGGAACTCGCCGAAGAAATCTGCACGCGCTTTCCGGTGGAGATGTGCCGCTTCGGCAATAGCGGCACCGAAGTGACCATGCACAGCATCCGTCTGGCGCGCGCGGCTACGGGCCGAGACAAGATCATCAAGTTTGAAGGCGGGTACCACGGCCTGCACGACGCCGCGCTCGTCAGCGTCAAGCCGCATCCGCCGGATGACGATTTCGGCGACATCAAGAATCCCAAGCCGGTTTCGGGTGGCAAGGGCGTGCCGGCCGCGAGCATCGACAATGTCAAGATCGCGACCTTCAACGACCTTGAAACCGTCGAGCGCCGCTTCGGCGAGAATCCTAATCAGATCGCGGCGATCATTCTCGAGCCGATCATGATGAACGTCGGCCTTTGCCTGCCGCAGAAGGGTTTTCTCGAAGGCCTGCGCGAGCTCTGCGACAAGCATGGCGCGTTGCTCATTTTCGATGAGGTTAAAACCGGCGCGAAGCTCGGATGGGCCGGAGCTTCGGAATATTTCGGCGTTACGCCTGATATGATCTGCCTGGCGAAATCGATCGGCGGCGGATTGCCGCTCGCCGCATTCGGCACGCACCAGCGAGTCATGCAACTCATTTCCGATCACAAGGTTTTCCATGGCGGCACCTACAACACGAATCCGGTTTCGATGGCCGCCGGGCTCGCAGTGTTCCGCGAGGTGCTGACGCGCGAAAACTATGCTCACACCGACAAGCTTAGCGCGAAGCTGACGGAAGGCTATCGGCGGATCGTCGCCAAATCCGGGCTGCAAGCCTACATCGCGAGTGCGGGCGTGAACGGCGCGCTGATGCTCTATCCGAAGGAGATCAAGAATTATCGCGACTGGCTGGCCATCGACATCGACCTGTGGCGCCACTACTGGTTCGGCATGGTCAATCGTGGCGTGATGGCGCAGCCTTACTGGTGGGACGAGCAGTGGACGATCTCGGTTCAGCACACTCAAGCCGACATTGACGAGCACTTGGCAGCCTTTGCCGACATCGCCGACTCGCTCGCCGCAGCGCAGCACGAGCGGCTAGGCGCCGTGGCAACACACTAATTTCTGATCGGGTCATCTGACCATCGGATCATCGGGCGATTTGAAGTCCCGATTGCGCTGAAATCAGATGGCCCGATCACTCGATCATCCCGATGACCCAAACAGACGACAAGCAGCCACACTTGAAGCGCGTTCTCGGACGCTTCGACTTAGTGCTGCTGTTTGTTGTCGCAGTCTTTAATCTCAATGTAGTCCCAAGCATCGCGGCCAACGGCGGCGTAACCGTCTGGCTCTGGCTTATCTCGCTGCTGCTTTTTTTCTGGCCGCAGGGGATAGCGGTCATCGAACTGGCGCATCGCTATCCCGGCGAAGGCGGCGTCTATCTTTGGGCGAAAGAAGTATTCGGTGACTTCCACGGTTTCCTCTCCGGCTGGTGCTACTGGACGAACAACATGCTCTACGTGCCGACGGTGATGCTTTACTTTGTCGGCGTGTCGGTGTTCGTCATGGGTCCGGGGCATGCGGCGCTGGCGGACAATAAGACGTTTGCGATGCTGGCGTCGCTCGCGCTTCTGATTCTGCTGACTGTGCTGAACATTGTTGGGCTTGGCGTGGGGAAATGGCTCAACAATCTCGGCGCGATTGGAACGTTCGTAGCGGCCGCAGTTCTCATCGGCCTTGGAATTACTGTCTGGTCGCGCTTTGGGACGACGGTCACCGCCGCTGATTTTCGTGTTCCGGCCGATCCGCGCTTTGTGCTGAATTCTTTCGGTGTGATCTGCTTCGGACTTGTCGGGCTCGAACTCGCGTCGGTGATGGGAGATGAAATTAAGGATCCGCAGAAGACGCTGCCTCCCGCGGTGGCGTGGGGCGGAGTCGTTTCGGGTGTGCTGTACATCGGCGCAACCCTCACACTGCTGCTCGCCATCGCCAAGAATGACATTAGTGTGCTCCAGGGAATCGTGCAGGCCGTCAGCCACATGGCCGGCAAAGTCGGCGTGGCCTGGATCATCGCCCCGTTCGCATTGATGTTGAGCCTGTCGATCGCAGGTATCGGTTCCGCCTGGATGGGCGGCTCGGCGCGCATTCCCTTCGTCGCCGGACTCGATTCATACATGCCCTCATGGCTGGGACGCGTGCACCCTACATATGCGACGCCGTATGCCGCGCTCATCGTGCAGGCGGTCGTTTCACTAATATTGATCGTCATCAATTTTTATGCGTCTGGCGGCGTGCAGGAAGCGTTCCAAACCATGCTATCGCTGGCGGTCGTGTTGCAACTTGTGCCTTTTCTTTATGTCTTTGCGGCGTTGCTGAAATTCGCAAGGAAGGGCGATTTGACGGCCGGCCGATACGGCCGAGGGATGTTGACGTTCGCGGGCGCAAGCGGCCTTCTGACTACTACGCTAGGAATTGGTCTGGCATTTTTCCCGGCCAAGCAGATTACGTCAGTGTGGAAATACGAAGCCAAGATGTTCGGGTTCACTTTGTTTTTCCTGGCGCTGGCCGCGTTCTTCTTTTTTGTATATGGCAGACTGAAGACGGATCAGGTGGCAATCGCCGCGGCGAAAACTTAGAGTGCCGATCCAAGTCGCGCGGCTGTGTTCGACGGGTCGGCCATCAAAACTAGCAGCGCAAGCAGTGTGTAGGAGAGATTTATGCCGAGCGGAGTTCAGGCCGACGTCAAGACCTACCAGATGTATATCAACGGCGAATGGGTTTCGAGCAAATCGAACAAGACGTTCCCCGTCTATGATCCCTCCACAGAAGAAGTAATCGCTCAGGTTCCCGACTCCAATGTCGAAGACGTGAACCGCGCCGTTGCCGCGGCCCGCGCGGCATTTGACGAGGGTCCATGGGGAACGTCGACGGCGCAGGAGCGGGGGCGTGTTCTCTTTCGTCTCGCCGAAAAAGTTCGCCAGAATGCCGTGTTGCTCGCCGAACTCGAATGCCGCAATACGGGCAAGCCGATCGTTGAAGCCGAATACGACATCAACGATGTGGCGACCTGTTTCGAATACTATGGCGGCTTGGCGACAAAAGTTGTCGGCTACGTAAATCCCGTGCCCGACAATGCCATGAGTCTGTCCCTGAAAGAACCGGTCGGAGTCGCCGGACAGATCATTCCGTGGAACTATCCGCTGTTGATGAGTGCATGGAAATTGGCTCCCGCGCTCGCCGCAGGATGTACTTGCGTTCTGAAACCTGCCGAGCAAACGCCGCTCACCGCGCTCGAACTCGCGAAGTGGTTCGACGAAGTTGGCTTGCCCAAGGGCGTCGTCAACGTCATCACCGGCTTCGGCGAGACCTGCGGATCTCCGCTGGTGAAGCATCCCGACGTGAATAAGATCGCGTTTACCGGATCAGCTTCAGTCGGTAAGATCATCGTGAAAGAAGCCGCCGACACGGTGAAGCGCGTCACTCTGGAACTCGGCGGCAAGTCGCCCAACATCTTTTTCGCTGACGCCGATTTTGAAGCCGCTATCGATGGCGCTCTCTTCGGCGTGTTCATCAACCAGGGTGAAGTCTGCTCCGCCGGTAGCCGCATTCTGGTGCAGAAATCAATCTACAAGAAGTTCGTCGAGGCTATGACCGAGAAGGCAAAAAATATCAAGCTCGGGCCGCCGCTGGATCGCGCAACCAAGATGGGCGCACTTGTCAGTAAGGAGCAGTACGACCGCGTGCTTTCTTATATCGACATCGGCAAGAACGAGGCAAAGATTGCGTCCGGTGGCGCACGCGCCGAGAAATTTGCCAAAGGCTATTACGTCCAGCCGACCATCTTTTACGACGTCGACAACAGCGCCCGCATCGCGCGCGAAGAAATTTTCGGTCCCGTCGCCGCGGTGATTTCGTTCGACGACGAGAAAGACGCACTGAAGATCGCCAACGATTCTCCCTACGGTCTTGCGGCCGCTGTCTGGACGCGCGACATCTTCAAGGCGATGCGCACGGTGAAGTCGCTACGCGCCGGCATTGTCTGGGTCAACCATATGCAGCCAACCTACGTCGAAGCGCCCTGGGGAGGCTACAAGCAATCCGGTTTCGGACGCGAACTCGGACCGTGGGGAATCGAGGAGTATCTCGAAACCAAGCAGGTCTACATCAACCTGAACGAAGCGCCGATCGGCTGGTACTGAAAGGCAGTTGCCGGTTGCCAGTGATCAGTTGCCAGTGAAGGCAACCATATCGTGGCAAGAACCGATCCGATGCTGCGAGCTACGAGCTGAGAGCTGGAAACTAGGAACTAATCTATGTCGTCTATTCAACTTCGCACTCCAATTCCGGGCCCGCGCTCGCAAGCATTGATGAAGCGGCGAGACGCGGCCGTCGTGCGCGCTGCGTATCACGCGACGCCTGTCTTTGTTGCCAAGGCGGAAGGCGCGGTCATCGAGGACGTCGACGGCAATTGCCTCATTGACTTCGCCGGAGGCATCGGCTGCGTCAACACCGGACACCGCGCTCCGCGCGTCATTGACGCGCTTCGCCGTCAACTAGACCGCTTTCTGCATACCAGCTTCAACGTGTTGCCATACGAGAGTTACGTTGCGGTCTGCGAGAAGCTCAATGCCATCGCTCCGGGCAAAGGCCCGAAGAAGACGCTGCTGGTCACGACCGGCGCCGAAGCCACGGAGAATGCGGTCAAGATCGCGCGCGCCTACACGAGGCGTCCCGCGATCATTGCCTTCGAAGATGCGTTTCACGGACGCACTTACATGGCGATGGCAATGACCAGCAAGACGCATCCTTACAAGACCGGATTCGAGCCTTTTCCCAGCGACGTTTATCGCATTCCATATGCGTATTGCTATCGCTGCTCGTACTCGTTGAAGTATCCGTCATGCGCGGTCTTCTGCGCCAAGCACATTGAGGACACGTTTAAGCGCGTCGTCGCGGCGGAGAATGTTGCAGCGGTGATTGTCGAGCCGATTCTTGGCGAAGGTGGATTCGTCACTCCTCCGACTGAGTTCTTCCCAACGCTCACCGAGATCTGCCGCAAGCATGGCATTCTCGTGATCGCCGACGAAGTGCAAACTGGCTTTGCGCGGACGGGCGCGATGTTTGCCTGTGAACGACTGGGGCTCGATCCCGATCTGGTCACGATGGCGAAGTCGCTGACTGGCGGTTTGCCGATGGCCGCGGTTACTGGCCGCGCTGACATCATGGACTTCTCCGCACCTGGACAACTTGGCGGAACCTTCGGCGGAAATCCTGCGGCGTGCGAAACGGCGCTTGCGGTGTTCGAGACGATCGAGCAGGAGAACCTCTGTGCGCGCGCGAATGTGCTTGGGGAGCGATTCCGCAAGCGTGCTGCGAAATGGCAGGCTCAGTGGGAACTTGTGGGCGAGATCCGAGGATTGGGCGCGATGCAGGCGCTTGAACTCGTACGCTCGAAGACAACGCGCGAGCCCGCGGACGAAGAGACCAAGCAGGTGGCACAATATTGCTATGAGCATGGTCTTGTGCTGATTACCGCGGGTTCGTATAGCAACGTGATTCGGCTGTTGATGCCGCTGGTTGTGACCGATGCGCAGATGGATGAAGCGATGGACGTGCTGGAAGCAGCGCTGGCGCAGGTGAGCGAACGGAAGCAGGTACTGAGCGTGCAGCCGGTTTAGCGCGATGCGGTACTGGAGCTGCGAGCAAACTGCGGATCCCTCGCTGCGCTCGGGATGACAATTCATATGTAGGATGACAATTCATATTTAGAAGATGGAAGGAAACGAAAGCGAGGATGCGATGACGACTGCGACTGAGACTCCGACGATGACTGGCAAAGAAATGATCGACCTGACCAAGAAGCACACTCTGTACGAGTGGTCGGCGCAGTCGAAAGTGGATCCGATTCCCGTCGCGCGCGCCAAGGGCATTTACTTCTGGACGCCGGAAGGGAAGCGCTTTATCGACTTTAATAGCCAGCTGATGTCGGTCAACATCGGACATGGCGACGAGCGTGTGATTCAGGCGATCAAGGATCAGGCCGAGACGCTTTGCTACGCGAATCCCTTCATGGCGCATGAGCCGCGCGCTCGTCTGGGCGCGAAGCTTGCCGAAATTACTCCCGGCGACATCGACACTTTCTTCTTCACGAATGGCGGAGCCGAGGCCACCGAAAACGCCATCAAGCTCGCGCGCTTTTTTACCGGACGCCACAAGATCATCGCGCGTTACCGCTCGTATCATGGCGCGACTGCGGGTGCGATTTCTCTTACCGGCGATCCGCGCAGATGGGCCGCGGAGCCCGGCATTCCGGGCATCGTGCGCGTACTCGATCCTTATCATGGCATCGAGCGTGGATGGGAATCGGCCGAGTCGTCGCTGGCGACGATCGAAGAGACTATTCAACTGGAAGGCCCGCAAACCATTGCCGCATTCATTCTCGAAACCGTCACCGGAACCAACGGCATTCTCGTTCCTCCCGATGGCTACATGCAGGGCGTGCGCAAACTTTGCGACAAATACGGAATCTTGATGATCGCCGACGAAGTCATGGCCGGCTTTGGCCGGACCGGCGAGTGGTTTGCCGTCGACCACTGGAAAGTTGTTCCCGACCTTATCTGCATGGCGAAGGGACTTACTTCGAGTTACATCGCGCTTGGAGCAGTCGGCATGCGCCATCACATTGCGCAGCACTTTCAGGAAAAAGTTTTCTTTGGCGGATTGACGTACAACTCGCATCCCATGGGCTGCGCCGCTGCGCTTGCTACCATTCGCGTTTACGAAGAAGACAGACTCATTGAGAACGCGCGCAAGATGGGGGCGATCATGAAAGACCTGGGCGCCGAGATGCAGAAAAAACATCGCTCGGTCGGTGCGGTTCGCTCCATCGGACTTTTCGGAATTTTCGAACTCGTCCGCAGCCAAAAAACGAGACAGCCGATGGCGCCGTTTAACGGCACGTCGGAGGAGATGGCCGCGCTCGGAAAGTTCTTCCGCGAGAACGGACTCTATACCCTGGTGCGCTGGAACACGTTCTATACGAATCCTCCGCTGTGCATTAACGAGGAGCAGTTGCGCGAGGCGTTTGGGATTATCGACAAAGGACTGGAGATTACGGATCGAGCGGTGGTGGAGTAGTCGTTGGTCGTCCTTGGTCCTTCGTCTTTCGTCCCGTGCGATGCGTCTTTGCTAGCGTTGGGATCTTTCTTTGTAGGGTACCCCTCCCCCCCCTTTACCTCGGTTTCATGGAATCAATGACTTGGAATAAGTTGGACGGCAAAGTATTCAGGAATATGGACTTGAACTTAGTTCGTGCAAGTCTTTTGCTGCCATTTGGTTAGACCTTAATTTCGGTTATTTTCTGTTTTTTCCCTGCCAAAGTATTCAAATATAAGGACTTATCGTCAAAGTATTGATAACATGAGACTTGTGCTGCTAAAACGGCCCATGGTTGAGGTTACCTTGCCTTATTGTCAAAGATCGCTGGCGGCCTCGGGCGCGCTGCACCGTTTGTGCTGCTATCAGTGGAGTTCAGTTGGCGAGCCTAAGTCAAGGACTTTCGAGGGAACTGGACCGAGGGTTTGCTTCGTTTTCAGCGTCCGGCGAAGGTCAATGAACGCGAAGGGAGTTTTTGACAGCTATCGTCAAGGAGCGTCGACATGGAGGCTCGTTCCTTTAGTTCGATCAGATAGTGTTTTTCGTGCACGATTCTCCCTCGCGCATCGGTCATGCGGGTGCCCTCGCTGACGGCTCGCCTACATCTTGGACATATTGGTGATATCGGGAAGCGCACAATTTTTCGCATGGAATCGTTAATCATTGGCATGTGGGTGAGCCTCAGAGCGCGTTTTCGCGCTCGGGCTGGATGTCTTGTTCGAGGATGAGGATTTGTGCAGCCGAGGCATCCAGAAGCCACAAGGCGATGCGTCTGCGAATCCTGAGTAATTTGCCGCATTCGTGAAGAGCGCAAACCCCGATCATCGATAGTGTAGCGATCCATCCTCCAATCATCAGCATCACGACAACGGACATAATGCCCTCCTACTTTCTGAGGCGAGCAGCCTCGGCGCGCGCCCTTCTACCTGTATAAAGCGCAAAATGCAGGTAAAAAGACTCATCAATCCGCAACTTTTTCTTCTAGTACCCCACGGGCGGCGTTTTGTCAGGACCCGGCCGCTCCCGTTATTGCGGCTATAGTGCGCAAGACCTGACTTCCAGGCAATGGAGAGCATCTGAAGATTGTCTGAATTTGTCTGAAAAATCCGCTCTCCTCACCCGGCACTATCCACTTGATGTAGTAGTGAATTTCAGGATCTAAGCGTTTCGAAGAGAATGGAGTTGCAGGTTAGCGGGATAGCTGGCGCAACCAGGCGGATGCACAAGCTCGCACGCTTGTTTCGCCTTTTTGAAGGTTGATGAGCGTTAGGGGGATTTAGCAGCAGCTATGCGAGGTCGAGTTTCTTACGTGAGTTTCAGCCAAGTACTGCCCTCAGCGTGTGGGGCCAATTTAGGCGGAAATACGCGCAAAACGAAAGCCTGACTAAGAATCCCCGCAACAAAGGCAAAAGGCAGCCCCGCGAGAAGCCATCCATTAGCATCCGGGCCGCCGCCTTTGCATCCTGAGTACATCACGTACCCAGCAGCACACACATATACGGCGACCAATAAGGCGCGATACCAGTAGGGATAACCCAACGGGACTTTGCAATGAGGGCATGCTCTGCCAGCACGTTGCAGGTGGCGGAACGAAAAACGAAAAGAACACAACGGGCACTTGAGGGGCCGACCCAGATTTTGCGCCTTTTGACGAAGCTCAAGCCAACGCACGTTTGGCATCGGTTCGTTCCCTAACGGTAAGCATTTTACGCTTAATTTGTCCATGATTGCTGTAAACAGGCGTTAGCGCAAGTGTGCGCTTTTGTTTCGCTTTTTTGAAGGTTGATGAGCGTTATCGCGATTTTTCGCCAATCAAGCAGACTATTTCGTGTGTGTTGTCTTCAGTACACGACCGTCTCTTTGCCTGATCTCCGCCATCGCTACTCCACCGGCACACGGCCGGGTGTCCATGTTGCCTTTCTCGTCCCTACAATAGAGCGTTCCTCCGACGTGCCAAATGCCGTCTCGCAGCGCGGCCTTGAATGGTCGCTCTGCTTCGATTTTTTTCTGACCGTACACCTTCGCAAGCGCCCTTTCAGCGATCCTCACCGCAGTCGCCTCGTCAGGAACGACAACGGGCGACGGATTCTTTGATTGTTGTGCGACGACGGTCGTCGCAATCGCTATCAACAGGATGGTTAGGAACGCGTGCTGTTTCATCCGCGAGACTCCAACACCACATGCTGGTTCGGGTCGATAACTGTCGAGAACCAGGCGATTACACTCATCTATCCAGCAAGGCACTAGGTCGCCACCGGCAACTTGGCCACAAGCCAATCCTGCGTGTCATTGAAGCTGTGATGTTCCAAGGCGGCGTAGAGCAAAACGCCTCCCAGCGTCAGGGCAGCCCCCACCGGAAATAACAACCTCCGCAGGTTCATAGCCCAGATTGTATCCTTTGCAGGCTTGGTTGTAGCAATCAGGCCTTAGCACAAGCTTGCGCCATCTGTTCGCTATCCTCGGAGCGACGTTTAGTGCGCCCCCGCAGTTTTTATTTGCCTAAGAGGCCCTTCTTGAGGGCGGCGGTTGGCGGCCTGGGGCCGAGCCATACCGAAAATAATGCCTGGCTGAATTCGAGGCCGGCGGTGGTCAGTCTGTCTTTGCCGTTGATGGCGAAAGTGGTGCCGGCGTCGGGCACGTAGGTGAAGGTCATCTCGTCTCCGGCATTGAGGGGCTCGAGGGCGTCGAGAAAATGCTGGAGATCGACGCCGATGGTTTTCCTGGCCTCGGGCACATTGTCGTGGAGGGAATCGGTGAAGGCCTCGACCAACTGCTTTCTGTTTTCGCCGCGCATGAAGTGCATGACCAGACGCTTGGGCGCGTCCGCCTTGGAAATGCCTTCGCCGTCGTCCCATTTGCGGGGAAGATAGAGGCCGGCGACGTAGACCTTCACCATGAGTTTGGTGCGTACGCCCATGCCATTGAGCACGAGGGCGTTGTTACCGACCTGGAGCGAGTCAGGCATGGTGACGCCGGCGAGTTCGGTGGCGTGGAGCGGGAGGGCGGCGAGCAGGGCGGCGAGCAGGGCGAACGTCACTTGGCGAAATTTTGCTCGGCAGGTGTTCGTTCTGCGAATCATGGCTCTGCGAATCATGGCTCGGCAAATCATCGCTCCGCGAATGATGGTTTGGCGACTCATATTTTTGCGAATCGTGAGTTGGCGAATCATGACCGCTCCCGAGCGAGTAGTAGGGCGACAGGAGATTGTGCCACAGCGGGGGTGGGGCGGCGGTGAAATCGATCACAGGGAATGAAATCGATCACAGGGAACGGTTCGAATCGGCGCGTGAAGGCGAGGCATCTACTCGGGATGGCGATTCCAGCGGAGATCCACGGGCAAAAGTACATTACGCTCGCGACATTTCGCAAGACCGGAGTGGCGATCTATACGCCGGTGTGGTTTGCGGAAGAGAGCGACAAGCTTTACTTCATGACCAACAGCAAGCTGGGGAAAGTGAAGCGCATTCGCAATAATCCTCAGGTGAAAGTTGCGCCCTGCACGATTCGGGGCAAGATCACCGGGCCGGAATTTGCGGCGACGGCGCGGATTCTGCCGCCGAGCGAGGCTGAGCATGTGCGGCGCGGGATCAAGGCGAAGTACTGGCTGGCGCGCGTGCCGTTCCTATGGCGGAATACGGATACGTATGTGGAGATTGCGATGGGGGCGTAGGGGAACGTCCTTCGTCCGTCGTCCTACGTCCCACGTCCTTGGTCCTTTGCGCTTCATCGCATGGAAAGCCGTCGGACGAAAGGCACGATCCGAGGGCGGAAAAATAGCGGAACAACAAGGACCAAGCGACGGACGACGAACCAAGCACGACGAAGCATGGACGACGGACGCCGGACGCGGGACCAAGGACGTTCCTTCGTAATCTGCCTTTTGTCATGCCCCTGTCATTTACGCCGTCTCCTTCGCTTTGTTACCATCAAAGGTTGTCTTATTGTCCCAGGCTCATCTGAAGCTTATTCAAATTTCTTATCGGAGGCATCATGCCAGTAAAAGTCGGCATTAATGGTTTTGGACGAATCGGGCGTAACGTGCTGCGCACGGCGCTCAACGACAAGAATCTCGAGTTCGTTGCCGTGAACGATCTCACCGACCCCAAGACTCTCGCGCATCTTCTGAAATACGATTCCATCCTCGGCAACCTGCCGAACACCATTACCGCCGGTGCGGACAGCATTTCCATCGACGGCAAGACGATCAAGGTCTTCAAGGAAAAGGATCCGGCGGCGCTGCCGTGGGAGAGCGTGGGGGCGCAGGTGGTGATCGAGTCGACCGGTAAGTTCACGAACGCCGACGACGCCAAAAAGCACCTGCACGGTTCGGTGAAGAAGGTCATTATTTCGGCGCCGGCAAAGAACGAAGACCTCACGGTCGTGCTGGGGGTGAACGAAGACAAGTACGATCATGCCAAGCATCACATCGTGTCGAACGCTTCCTGCACGACGAACTGCCTGGCGCCGGTGGCCAAGGTGATTCAGGATCATTTCAAAATCATCAGCGGGACGATGACCACGATTCACTCCTACACCAACGATCAGGTCATTCTCGACTTCCCGCACAAGGATCTGCGGCGCGCCCGGGCGGCTGCGCTCAATATGATTCCGACTACGACCGGGGCGGCCAAGGCCGTGAAACTCGTCATTCCGGAACTGGCCGGCAAACTCGATGGTTTTGCCATGCGCGTGCCGACGCCGAACGTTTCGGTGGTTGACCTCGTCGCCTTGGTGGAAAAGAAGACGACTAAGGAAGAGGTGAACGCCGCGCTGAAAGCGGCAGCCACGTCCGGGCCGCTGAAGGGCTACTTGGGATACGAGGAAGAGGAACTGGTCTCCTGCGACTTCAAGGGCGACTCGCGCTCTTCGATCGTGGATGCGAAAATGACGCTGGTGGTCGGCGGCAACCTGGTGAAGGTGATCTCCTGGTACGACAATGAATGGGGATATTCCTGTCGCGTGCGCGACCTGATTAACTACATGGCGGGTAAAGGGCTGTAGCCGGCGTGGGGCGGACGGTCTTGGCCGCCCCGCGTCCGCCGTCCCTAGTCCTTAGTCCTTCGCTCAGGCCTGGCGCTCCTGGCATTATGAGCTGGAGCGAATGCCGAAGGACGACCAGCGAAGGACGTTCTTAGTAAGGCTTATCCAGTAGCGACGAGGACTGCTCTCATGACCAAATTATCCATTCGCGATCTCCCTCTTAACGACCACCGCGTTTTCATGCGCGTCGACTTCAACGTGCCGCTCGACGACGGCCGTGTAATGGATGACACGCGCATCCGCGAAACCTTGCCCACCATCGAGTACGCGCTGCGCCACGGCGCGCGGCTCATTCTCGCTTCGCACCTCGGGCGGCCGAAGGGCAAACCGAATCCGAAGATGAGCCTCAAGCCGGTCGCCGAGCGGCTGCGAATGCTGCTCGACCGCGAACTGTCACGCGGAGAAAATGTTGGTTTCTGCCCGGAGTGTGTCGGGCCGGAGGCTGAAGAGGTGGCGCTGAAGCTCGAGAAGGGGCAGGCGCTGCTGCTGGAGAACCTGCGCTTCCACGCCGAGGAAGAAGCGAACGACGAGAACTTCTCCAAGCAACTGGCGAAGCTGGCGGACTTCTACGTCAATGACGCGTTTGGCACGGCGCATCGCGCGCACGCGTCGACCGTGGGCATCACGAAGTTCGTGCAGAAATCCGCGGCCGGCCTGTTGATGGAAAAAGAGCTGCAATATCTGGGGCGGGCGCTGCAAAATCCAGAGCGGCCGTTCGTAGCCATCCTTGGCGGCGCGAAAGTGAGCGATAAGATCGGCGTCATTCAGAACCTGATTGGCAAAGTCGACGTGCTCATCATCGGAGGAGGGATGGCTTACACCTTCCTGAAAGCGCAAGGGCTGGCTGTCGGAAAATCGCTGGTCGAGGAAGATAAGATTCAGCTCGCCAAGGAACTTCTGGAGAAGGCGAAGGCACAGAAGATTAAATTCCTGCTGCCGACCGATCACGTCATCGCCGATCGCGTCGACGCGAATGCGTTGACCAAGATCGTCGGGGCCGGCCAGTCGATTCCGGACAACATGATGGCGCTCGACATCGGCCCGGAAACGATCGAGACGTTTGCTGAGGAAATCGCCAAGGCGCGCACGATCGTGTGGAACGGACCGATGGGCGTCTTCGAAATGCCGCCGTTCGCGAAGGGCACGAAGAAGATCGCCAATGCGGTTGCAGAAAATCCGGGAGCGGTGAGCATTGTTGGCGGAGGGGATTCGGTGGCTGCGGTGAAAGCTGCGGGCGTCGCCGACAAGATCACGCACATCTCGACCGGAGGCGGCGCGTCGCTGGAATTTCTCGAAGGCGTGAAACTGCCGGGAGTGGAAGCGCTGACAGATAAGAAGTAGGCTTGGGGCCTTCGGCCTTCGGCTATGGGCTTTCGGCTTTTGGGCTTTCGGCTCTGGACTTTGGGCCTTCGGTTTCAATCCTGGGAAGCGGGGGTCTTTGTGTTTGGCTCATTGATTTCTTCGTCCGCTGAGTTGATGGTGGCGCATCGCTTCAGCGTGTGCGGTCTAGCAATAGTGGCGAATTGGGGCTTTACAGTTTGTTGAAAATGTTGCCACGCATACCGCAGGGGCGGTTTAGCCGCTGTGGTCCAATCACTCATGCCTGACTTCCAAGCCCGCCTAATCTTCACTAATGGCAAGACGCTGGAATTCGCTGGCCCAGCCGACATCACCAAAGAGACTACCGAAGCCATCGTCAATGCCGCTAACTCTTCGCTGCTTGGCGGAGGCGGTGTCGATGGCGCGATTCATCGCTCTGGAGGGCCTTCGATCCTCGAAGAGTGCAAGCGCATTGCCGCCAAGATCGGACGCCTTCCCGCCGGCAAAGCCGTGGTTACGACGGCTGGCCGCATGTCCGCGAAATATGTGATTCACACCGTCGGGCCAATTTATCGTGGCGGCAAGTCGGGCGAGGCCGAGACGCTGGCTAATTGCTATCGCGAGTCGATCCGGCTTGCCGACGATCACGGTATTGCCTCGGTTGCATTTCCCTCGATATCGACTGGCGCTTACGGATATCCCATCGTCGAGGCCGCGGCAATTGCCGTCAAAACCATCGTCGAGTATTTGCCCGCGAGTACGCACGTTAAGCTTGTGCGTCTTGTGCTCTTTAGCGCCGCCGATTGCCAAGTCTACATTCGCGCCGCCGAAAAGATTTCCGGCGAGATGCCGGCGAATTCCGTTATGTTTGAGCAAGGATCATAATCTTGCCATGGTAAGAAAGGCCTTCATTAAAAATGCGCAAAAAACTCATCGCCGCCAACTGGAAGATGTATAAAACTCCCGACCAGGCTCGCGACTTCTTCCGCGACTTTCTCCCGCTCGTTGCCGGCCATGACCGCGACGAAATCGTGGTCTGCCCGACTTATCTCGCGCTCGACGTTGCCGTTCATGCGGCCAAAGGCTCGAATGTCGCCATCGGCGCGCAGAACATGAACTGGCAAAGCGAAGGCGCTTACACTGGCGAGATCTGCGCCAGCATGTTGTGCGCGGTCGGGGTCACGCACGTCATCATCGGGCACTCCGAGCGCCGGCAATATTTCGGCGAGACAGACGACACGGTTAACCTCAAGCTCAAGGCCGCTCTCGAAGCGGGACTTGTTCCGATCGTCTGCGTCGGCGAAGTGCTGGAAGAGCGCGAAGCCGGACTTACGGACGACGTGCTGCGGCGCCAGTGTTTGCGCGCCTTCAACAAAGTCTCGGCGAAGAAAGCGGCTCACATGGTGGTTGCGTACGAACCGGTCTGGGCAATTGGCACGGGCAAAACCGCGACGCCCGAAATCGCGGCTGACGCTCATGCCAGCATTCGCGGCGAGGTCGAACAATCGTTTGGCAGTGAATTCGCCGAGAACCTGCGCATTCTTTATGGCGGTTCTGTGAAGCCGGACAACGCGCATGCACTGATGACGACCGAAGGCATTGATGGCGCGCTGGTCGGCGGAGCATCGCTGGATCCGAGTTCGTTCAGCAAGATCGTGAAGTACTGAGGCTGCCTCTACCGGAAATGTCCGTAGCTGAACCATTGAAACGCAAATCTCCAAGAACGAAAGCTCAACGCGCGGACAATCTGCCGGTCGACGATCAGCCGGTCAGTGATCGGCCGGTCAGCGACTGGAGCCGGTTGCGGGGCGCGACGGCAGCGAGCATTGGTCGAGGCATCGCTGCCGATCGGGACATTTGCGCAACCGACGACACTTTCTGGGAGAACGCGGAAGTCGTGATGCCCGCGCGGAAAGAGATCGTGACCATGCGGCTCGATGCCGACTTGCTGCGTTGGTTCCGGCAACAGCCGCGCTATCAAACGCGGATCAATGCGATCCTTCGCGCCTACATGAAATCGCAAAGCACGGTGTAGCTTATCCCGGCCGCGTCCGGCTCTTCATTATTCTTAACCTCATTACTTCTTACTTCGCGGCCATTGCGCTTACGAGCGAAGCGAAAATTTTGTAGCCGTCGGTGCCACCGAGTTCGGGTTCGGCGGAGCGCTCGGGATGGGGCATCATGCCGAGGACGTTGCGTCCCGGGCTACAGATGCCGGCGATGTTTTCGATGGAGCCGTTGGGATTGGCTGCGGGCGTGATCTCGCCTTGCGGAGTCGAATAGCGGAAGACGATGCGGTTGTCGCGCTTGAGTTCGGCGAGCGTGGCGTCGTCGCAAAAATAATTTCCTTCCATGTGGCCGATGGGGATGGTCAGGACTTCGCCTTTTTTGCAGGCGGCGGTGAAAGGCGTCTCGTTGTTTTCGACGCGAACCTGGACCGGCTTGCAAACATACTTCAGGCCGACGTTACGCATGAGCGCTCCGGGCAGCAGGCCTGACTCACACAAAATCTGAAAGCCGTTGCAGATGCCGATGACGAGGCCGCCGGCGGCGGCGAACGTGCGCACCGATTCCATGACTGGCGAAAACTTGGCGATGGCGCCGGTGCGGAGATAGTCGCCATAGGCGAAGCCTCCGGGGACGACGATGACGTCGCAGTTTTGCAGGTCGGACGAATCGTGCCACAGCGGCACCGCGGTTTCATGCAGGACTTCGGCGGCGGTCCAGAGGGCATCGTGATCGCAGTTGGAACCGGGGAAGGTGATGACGCCAAATTTCATAAGATCAGCTCTTAGTTCTTAGCTCTCAGCTCTCAGCTCTCAGCTTAAGCCCCACCCCCCAGCACCCCTCTTATTGGAATCAATACTTTACGAAGAATTTCCGGGCAAAGTATTGAGGGGCCGGTGGTTATAGGCAAAGTATTGAGCGCGTTTGACTTAGATGCCGGAATTCGGCATTTCGCTTCGCGACTTCGAATCTGGAGTTTTGGGTCGATACTTGATGGTGACTCGGGATGAAAGTCAGGTCAAGGGAAAAAAGAAACTGTCGGAATGGATTACGGCTCATGCTTAGGTTCGCGAGGCGGATCAGACTCGCCGCGAACTCTGGAGACCGAGGAGGAGAATCCTCGGTCTCCACAAAACAATCGTCAGCCTCTGCTCGAGCTACCCTAATTCGATTCGACAAACTCGATATAAGGCGTGGCTGCGCCGGTGCCGGTGCAACCGCCCAGATTCAAGTTATTGGTTTCGGCGGTGGTGCCAGCATTGGAGGCGCAGGTTGGGGCATTCCTGGTCCCGTTGGAGACTGCGACTTTCACGGTGACGGAGGAGCCGGAATTGAAAGTGGCCTCGGAACCGTCGCCGTCGCCGACTATATTGAACTCGGACTCGGTCCAGGCGGTGGCGAGATCGACGACGGTATCGGGTCCCGTGGTGCTGTAAGCGTGTTTTTCCGCGGTGAAGACGAGGGTATCAATGCCCGTCTTTTTCGCCGTGCCGGGCTCGGCCGAGCCCGACAGCTTGAGGGTCTTGAGTTCGGTGATGGCCGCTTCCGGAGTATTGACGGCATTGCTGTTGGTGTAGCAATCGCCGCCATAGCTGAACCATCCGTTGGGGCAGTGGTTGTTGTAATTGATCAGCCAATACTGCATGAAGGCTTCCTCATAACCGGAGGAATAAACGAATTGCTCCCAGCTCAGGCACTGCGCGGGATTTTTGGCGCCATTGCAGGCGGCGGTGCTCATGAAGTTTGAATTGAGCTGGAGGGAGTAATCATTGGGGCCAAGCAACCCCGTTTCCGTGGTAACGCCCTTGACCTTGGGGAAGGAGCCGATGGTTTTGGCGATTAGGCCGGAGGTGACTTCGGCGGCGTAATCGTTGCCGTCGCCAACGGTTTGACTGATGCGGCCGGTGCGCGGGCGGTAAGGAACGTTGGGGGCGAGGGTGCATTCGACCCTGGACCAGGTGAGGCTGGGATAGGAGGCTTGGAAGCATCCCTCGGCGGGCACCGGCGTTTGCGCGATGGCTTCGCGCCAGATCTCCTGATTGGCGGCTTCGGAGTGATTGACGGCTTGAGCATTGGCTATGGAAAGGGCCGCGCTAAGAATGACGGCCGCGATTGCGATGGTGGCGATGCGAGATAGATGAATGCTTGGTTTCATGGTTCTCCCCCTCTGAAAATAGGTTGCAGTTGAGAATCCCGGCAGGGCCGGGAGGTTAATGGCTAAAGTGGGCTTACGGAAGCGATGACAATGGCCGAATTGTACTCCGAGAACCGGCTTTTTCGTTGCAAAAGGCGAAGAGCTCGGGACGGCATCTACTGCCATGCATAGTACGTTTCACTCTCGTAGTTACGGATCTAAGTGGTAGTGTCCGGGTCTGAATTTCCACCACAGAGACACAGAGAAAGCCAAGTGCTCGCGGATTCATCACAATTTCGATGTGTCGGCGGTCCTAGACGCGGGAGAGATTGAATAGGGAGAATGAAAATGGATTAGTGTTGCTCGTTATTAGAAGCTATCTCATTATGAAGCATAACTGTAAATTGCCGAGGCCCTCAGGGGCTAAAGCCCGCATCTTTCGAGGACGCCTAGCGGCACGGCTAAAGCCGTGCGCTCCCCAGAACCTTAGGGAGCGGGCTGAAGCTGTGCCCTTCCTAAAACCTAGCGGGATGGGCTGAACAGCTTGCTGAAAAGTCGGCGGCGGGAACCTCAGGGGCTAAAGCCCCAATCAAAACAACCGACTTATCGCAGCGGTGAACCGCTGCGCCACCCAAAAGCCGGAGCGCTGCGCCACCCAAAAACCGGAGCGCTGCGCCGCCCAAAAACCGGAGCGCTGCGCCACCCAAAAACCGGAGCGCTACGCCGCCCAAAAACCGAAGCGCTGCGCCACCCAAAAACCGGAGCGCTACGCCACCCAAAAACCGGAGCGCTGCGCCGCCCAAAAACATGCGCGACGCCGAGTTTTTCCGCAGCTAGTAGGCCCAGCGGAGCAGCGTGGTGCCGACCGTGAATCCCGCGCCGACTGCGGCAAGCAGTACCAGGCTGCCTTTTTTCAGGCGGCCGTCGTCGATGGCGGTCTGCATGGCGAGCGGGATGGTGGCGCCGGTGGTGTTGCCATAGCGCTCGATGTTGACGACAACTTTGTCGGGCGGAAGTTTGAGGCGGTCGGCGGTGGCGCTGATGATGCGGAGGTTGGCCTGATGAGGAATCATCAGGTCGATATTGTTGCCGGTGAGATGGTTGCGCTCGAGAATGCCGAGGCAGGCTTCGGACATTTTGCGCACGGCGAACTTGAAGACCGCGGCGCCATCCTGGTGAACGTAGTGCATCTTTTTGTCGACGGTTTCATGCGAAGAGGGATGCAGGCTTCCGCCGCCGGGCATGTAGAGTGAAACGCCGCCCGAGCCATCGACCTCGTGCATGAAGTCGATGAGGCCGTTGTCGCCATCGGCATCGGTGGCGGGTTCGAGGATGACGGCACCGGCGCCGTCGCCGAAGAGGACGCAGGTGGCGCGGTCGGTGTAGTCGATGATGGAAGACATGACGTCGGCGCCGATGACCATAACTTTCTTGTGGGCACCGGTGCGCACGAACTGCGCGCCGACTTGCAGGGCATAGACGAACTGCGAGCATCCGGCCTGGAGATCGAAGCCCCAGCAATGTTTGGCGCCGATTTTGTCCTGAACGAGACAGGCAGTGGCGGGGAACATCATATCGGGGGTGACGGTGGCGACGATGATGGCGTCGATGTCATTGGGGCCGATGCCGCGCTTGGCAAGGGCAACTTTGGCGGCCTCGGCGGCGAGATCGCTGGTGCCGACACCTTTATCGACAATGTGGCGTTCTTTGATGCCGACGCGGGACATGATCCAGTCGTTGGTGGTCTCGACCATTTTTTCGAGGTCGGCGTTGGTGAGAAGGCGAGGCGGAACGTAGGTGCCGAGAGCGCTGATCTTGACGCGCTGAAGTTGGGACAAAGAAGTCTCCTAGTGCGAGAGCTGAGATGATTGGAAACTAATTATTTTGAACGATGGCGGCGGGAAAGTCTAACACGATTGAGTCATTGAGTCAGGGAAGCATTTAGACATTGAATATTTAGACATTGAATATTTAGACATTGAAGCATTTAAATGTCGCGCTCAGGGAAGAAGGAGGGCGAGGGTGAAAGCGCCGAGGGTTGTGCCTAATGGAATGTCGGAAACGGAGAGGACAGCGGCGACGATGGTTAGACGGCGCGCGGAGGACCGGCCGCCGACGAGCATGAGTCCGGCGACGAGAGAGAAGACGCCGGCAATGGCCGCGAGCACGATGCAGGCGGTATAGAAGAAGTGGAAGGCGAACATGAGCGGGAAGGGATTGGGGACGCGGTTGAGAAGCGCGCCGAACATGACGGTGGCGGTAGGAGTGAAGAAGATGAGCCAGATTCCGCCGGCGATGCGGACGATGCCGTAGAGGATCCAGCAGAGGCCGAGGGTGGAAGGACGCTGGACGGAGCGGGGAAGTGCGATTGAGGTTGTGGACATTTGTCCTCCGCGTATTGGAGCCGCGGGGGAGGGAATGAGTTGCTTGCGGGGCAAAGTGTCTTTGGTTGGCGTGCGCAAGGGTGCGCGAAACTGCGGCACATTGCCATGGACAACAGGCAGGCGAGGACGCCCGCCCGATGGCCGTCGCGATTCCGGTGATGGGATGGAGTTATTTTTGTTTTTTGTCCCAGTCCTCGCGTGACATGGCTTGAATCGGCTGCTGGTTTTTGCCTTGCAGGGCGGTGTTCAGCGGTGGCAGCGAGGTTGCGGCAATCGATTTGAGCTTGGCACCGGCGTCGGACAATTGTTTTTCGACGACGGTGGCGCGCTCGACTTCGGATTCGGTCGGGCGGCCGGAATAGCCGTTAACCGCGCCGTAGAGGTCGCCGAGATGCTCGCGCAGTTTTTCTTCGCCGGTGATCGCTCCACCTTCTTTTACCGCTACGAGCGTCTCGCGGAAGTCGTTGAGCTGGGTGAGCAACTGGTTGAGCTGGTCTTTTAATTGCGCATCGGTCGCGGCGGCGATGCGGGCCTTGGTCTGGTCGCGCAAGTCGTTGGTGGCATCGACGACGTAGGTGAGCTGTGCGAGGTCGTCATAGAGCCGGGTGACGAGATCGTGCTGGAGCACGCGATCGGCGGCGGTGCTCTTGCTGCGCGGATCGGGCACGAGCTTTACGGTGGAGGAGTAAGTCTCCTTGCCCTTGGTCAGCTTGACGGTGTAAGTGCCTTCCTGGGCCTGCGGGCCGAAGAAGAGGAATTCGTTTTCGACGAGTCCGGCGGCGGGTGGAACCTTGGGCGGCTTGGCGCGCTCGGGCCACTCGAGGCGGTTGAGGCCGCGGCGCTTTTCGCCCTGGAGAGATGTGATCAGCTTGCCTTTATCGTCGTAGATATCGGCTTTGAGGTCGCCGAAGATATGGCGCTTTTTCTGGTAGTAGAAAATCGAAGCGGTTTCCGGCAGGGTGCGACCCATGTATTCGGAGTCGCCGTCAAAGCGCTGCTCCTCGGCGGGAAGTTCGAGCACGGAGGGACGCGCGGGCAGCATAACGAGATCTTTGGCGAGCGCTTCGGGCGTGAGTGCGCGCAGGGGAGTGAGGTCGTCGAGGATCCAGATGCCGCGGCCGTGGGTCCCAAGGATGAGATCGGATTCGCGCGGCTGAATGAAGATATCGCGGACGGCAACGTTGGGCAGATCGCCCTTGAATTGCGCCCAGTGCGCGCCGGCATCGATGGAGATGAAGAGGCCGAATTCGGTGCCGACGAAGAGGAGGTTGGGATTGACGAGATCCTCGCGAACCACGTGCGCGTAGCCGCGAATGTCGGAGGTGGAGATGGCGGTCCAGGTCTTGCCGTAATCCTTAGTGCGATAGACGTACGTCTTCATATCGCCCATGGCGTGGCCGTCGAAGGTGGCATAGGCGGTGGCTGCGTCGAAGTGGCTGGCCTCGACGGTTGAGACCCAGGTGTCCTTCGGCACACCGGAGATGTTGGAGACGACGTTGGACCAATGCCTGCCGCCATCGCGCGTGACCTGCACGTTGCCATCGTCGGTGCCGACCCAGATGACGAGGCCGTTCTTGGGCGACTCGGCGATGGTGTAAATGGTCTCGTACTTCTCAGCGTCGGAATTGTCGATGGTGAGGCCGCCGGAAAGTTCCTGATGCTGGCGGTCGGGATTGTTGGTGGTGAGGTCGGGCGAGATGCGCTCCCAGGATTCGCCGTGATCGCGGGAGCGGAAAAGGAACTGTCCGCCGAGATAAATGGTGCCCTTTGTATTGGGGCTGACGGCGATGGGCGTATTCCAGTTGAAGCGGAAGTCGGGCTCATTGGCGCGGGGCAGCGGCTTGATGTCGCGGGATTCGCCGGTGGACTTGCGGAAGCGCGAGATGCGGCCGCCTTGATATTCGGCGTAGGCGCAATCGGGATCGGAGGGATCGGGGAACGACCAGAAGCCGTCGCCCATTCCGATGACGCGCCAGGCGCGATTCGGAATGCCATCGACGCCGCGGGAAGCGCCCATCCAGGTGCCGTTATCCTGCAAACCGCCGTAGACATTGTAGGGATCGGCATTGTCGGCGCTGACGTGATAGAACTGCGCGACTGGAATGTTGTTGAGGAAGCGCCAGTGGTTGGCGAGATCGAGCGACTGGTAGACGCCACCATCGGTGCCGACGAGCATCTGGTTGGGATTGGCGGGATCGATCCAGAGGGCGTGGAAGTCGCCGTGGACGCCGGAATCGGGGCCCTCGGTGCTAATGGCGGAACTGAAGCTCTTGCCGCCGTCCTCGCTGACGGTGAAGAAAAAGCCGGGCTTGTAGACGCGGTCGGGATTTTTGGGATCGACGATGATGCGGGCAAAGTAGAAGGCGCGCCCGCTGATGTTGTATGAGTTGTTGACCTCAGCCCAGCTATCGCCGGCATCGTCAGAGCGGAAGAGCGCGGTATGATTTCGGGCTTCGACGACGGCGTAGAGACGCTTGGAATCGCTGGGAGCAACGGCCATGCCGATGCGGCCAAGATCGCCGGCGGGCAGGCCTTTGCGGAGTTCATGCCAGGTGGCGCCGGCGTCGGTCGACTTGAAGAGTCCGCCGCCCGGACCGCCGGAGCGGAAATTCCATGGCTCGCGGCGCACGTCCCACAGCGAAGCGTAGATCACGCTCGGGTCTTGCGGATCCATGGCCATTTCGGCGCAGCCGGTGCTGTCATTGCCATTGCGCTTGAGAATGTTGGACCAGGTTTTGCCGCCGTCAGTGGTTTTGTAGACGCCGCGCTCGGTGTTGGAATTCCAGAGATGGCCGAGAGCGCAGGCGTAGACGGTCTTGCCATCCTTGGGATTGATCAGGATGCGGCTGACGTGTTCAGAATCTGGGAGGCCCATGAAGTCCCAGTTCTCGCCGCCGTCATGCGAGCGAAAGATGCCGGCGCCGACGGAGACACTGTTGCGGGCCCAGGATTCGCCGGTGCCGACCCAGACCGTTTTCGGGTCGGAGGGATCGATGGCGATGGAGCCGATCGATTGCGTGGGCTCTTTATCGAAAACGGGCTTGAAGGTGACGCCGCCATCGCGCGAGCGCCAGACGCCTCCACTGGCGGAGCCGATGTAGATGGTGAGCCGGTTGTTTTCACGAACGGCGGCGATGTCGGCGATGCGCCCGCCCATGACGGCGGGGCCGATGGAGCGGATGGGGAGGCCACTGATGACGTCGGAATCGAGCGCGACGTCCTGGGCGGTGACGGAGATGGTGAGGGCGGAGACGAAGAGCGCAAGACAGAAATAACGGAAGCGTAGGAACATGATCACCTCGAATGAGCTACGAGCCGCGAGCTTCGAGCTATGAGCAAGCCGTAGAAATCTGGGATTGCTAGCGGCTCAACGATCAACTGAAATACAGTCGCAATCGAAAATCTAGAGCAGCGACGCTGGAAGCTATCGAATAATGAACTATAACCGTAAATTGCCGAGGCCCTCAGGGGCTAAAGGTTTCCTGAAAAAGTGTTTTCTCCGTTCAGATTCCCCCAGCGGCTGGAAGCCGCGGTTGATTGGGCACGATTTTCGGCCCGAGTGAAACTCGGGCCCTTCCCGTCCGTGCCCGATTCCAGAGTTTCTTGGCAAACTGTAAAGCGATCTTTAGCGGATCCTAGCGGCACGGTTGAAAGCCGTGCCCTTCCCAAAAACCATTTATGAGATGGCTTGTTATAAAAGCCAGGTTACTTATTCGGCGGCGTCGGAGGCACCGGCGGCGTCTTGGGCGCGTCCGGGCTGGCGGGCGTTGCTGCCTTTGGCGGTTCGGCTGCGGCGGGCGCTGCGGCTGGGGCGGCGGCTGGCGCGGCTGGAGCCGGCGGAGGCGGAGGCATCTTGAATTCCGAGTCATCCACCGGAACATTCAACTCAATCTTCGAAATCGTGATTTTCTGTTTCTGGTCGCTGCCCTTCATGCCACTTTCGATGGCGAAGGGGAAGATCAGTCCATCGACCTCTTTGTAATCGCCGATGGACGACACGAAGTTACGCTCAGAACCGCGCACGGTGCGAGTGCTGTCTTCCTGGATTTCGAGAAACGAGTCGGCGTCGATGTATTCGGTTTGCACGTCGCCGTTTTTGAGGGTGACCTTGAGCTTGTAGGCGTCGGTGCCTTCGATCTTTTCTTTGCCGAGCAGTTCAACGGTATGGCCTTTGGCTTTGTAGTCGACGAGGGGGCCCTCGAGATCGGCCATCTCTTCCATCTCTTTGGTGTCGTCGGCCGACATCAATTCGGGATCCTTTTTGCCGGTAAAAGGCATGATCTGCCAGGCTTTGGAGCCGTCGAAGGCCTGGACCGCGGTCAGGCCCTGAATGGTGAATTCGAGGCGGGCCATCTCGGGGCGTTTTTGGACCATGGTGCCGGGAGCTTCCATGCCGGGACCCATACTCATGGTGACGGTGGTTTTGATCGACTTGACGGCCTTAATTTTGTCCAGGCCGCCGCGTGCCTGGATGTTTTTCGCGATGATTTCGTCGACCGTCTGGGCATAGAGGCCGGGAATGAGAAGCGCAACAGCGACGAGCGACAGACAAGATTTCTTCACCATGAATGATCTCCTTGAATTTGACCGTGGCGGGTTTGCTCCCAATTTGCGCGAAGGTTTCATTGTACGCCAGCCATAGCAGTCCCATGGGCCGAAGCGCAGGCGGGCGGGCTGGGTGCGAATGGAGCGACGGAAAATCGTAGTGATGGCGCTCACAGACTGGTTTTCGGCCCCCGGCTATGGTTACCTGTTGCTTCTTACGAAGCTTCGGAAAGGTTTGTTCCCATGACGACGACTCTCCAGCCCACCACTACCAACCGTATATTGCACGCCGGCCTGGCGCAGAAGGTCATGAGCGCCGAGGAAGCGGCGGCACTGATTCAGTCCGGAGACCAGATTGGCATGAGCGGCTTTACCGGCTCGGGCTATCCGAAGCTGGTACCGATCCAGTTGGCGCGGCGCATCGCGGACGCGAACTTCCGGGGAGAGAAGTTTCGCGTGAGCGTGTTTACCGGAGCGTCGACGGGGCCGGAACTGGATGGCGCGTTGGCGATGGCGGGCGGAATCAATCTGCGGCTGCCGTATCAGTCGGACCCGGAGACGCGCAAGCGCATCAATGCCGGCGAGATGGAGTACATGGACATCCACCTGAGCCACGTGGCGCAGTTTGTGGAATACGGATTTTTGGGCAAGCTGGATGTGGCGCTGATCGAAGTGACGGCCGTGCTCGAAGACGGGCGGCTGATTCCGAGTTCGTCGATTGGCAACAACAAGACGTGGATCGACCAGGCGGAGCGCGTGATTCTGGAAGTGAATTCGTGGCAGCCGTGGGCGCTGGAGGGCATGCACGACATTTATTACGGACTGGAAAAGCCGCCGAATCGCAAACCGATTCCGCTGGTGAGCACGGGGCAGCGCATCGGATCGCCATACCTTGAAGTTGCACCAGAGAAAGTGGCGGCGATTGTGCTGACGGATTCGCCCGACCGCAACAGCGCCTTCAAGGCTCCGGACGCGGCTTCCAAGCAAATTGCCGGACACATTTTGGAATTTTTGAACTGGGAGGTGCAGAAGGGACGGATGCCGGCGAACCTGTTGCCACTGCAATCAGGAGTGGGCAATATTGCGAACGCGGTGCTGTTTGGCCTGGAGGAAGGGAAGTTCGAAGGGCTGACTTCTTATACCGAGGTGATTCAGGACGGGATGATCCGGCTGCTGAAGTCGGGCAAGCTGATCTCGGCGTCGGCGACGGCGTTCTCGCTGAGCCCCGACATGCTGGACGAGGTGAATGCGGACATGGCGAGCTATCGCGAGCGCATCGTGCTGCGGCCGCAGGAGATTTCAAATAACCCGGGAATCATTCGCCGGCTGGGCGTGATCGCGATGAACGGCATGATCGAGGCCGACATTTACGGCAACGTGAACTCGACGCACGTGATGGGATCGCGCATCCAGAACGGCATTGGCGGCTCGGGCGACTTTGCGCGCAACGGGTATTTGTCGATCTTCATGGCACCGTCGATTGCGCAGAAGGGAACGATCTCGACGATCGTGCCCATGGTTTCGCACGTGGATCACACGGAGCATGATGTGCAGGTGGTGGTAACCGAACGGGGGCTGGCCGACCTGCGCGGGCTTTCGCCGCGGCAGCGGGCGCATTTGATTATTGAGAAGTGCGCGAACGGCGACTACAAGGCAGAGTTGCTCGATTACCTCAATCGGGCGGAGCGGTTGTCGTACGGCAAGCACACGCCGCATCTGTTGACGGAATCGCTGGGCTGGCACAACCGTTATCTGCGGACCGGGGACATGCGGGTGCGGGCAGAGAACTAAAGATAATCATGCCCGACCCAAAATTCATTCAAGAACACTCGGGATTTTTCGAAAACCTCCTCGAACACAAGTTCTTGTTCGATCTCGGACGCGAACTTGTACTAAGGCGTCCGCCTCAGTTGCTTGGCATATTGAAGGCTCAAGTGGATATGGACGGGGTCGACCTCACCCTGACGGCCGGGGGGCGCATCAGAAACATCCAGATGAAGACCCGTTCCAAGGCTCCGCTTGCAAAACCTTACAACATCTCAGACGCTCTTTGGGACAGCGCAGATGCATGTGTGCTTTGGATGATCTACGATCCAGCAAGTCTTGAACCAATAAATTATTACCTGCTGGAATGCCCGCAATGTCCACGGGAGAGCTTTCCAGAGTCATCCCAGCGGTCAGGTTATAGGAAAGTGTTTACTCGGAAGGCTAATCACAAAGCTTGCGGTATTCAGGAACTCGCCAAGACACTCTTTCCTGTGAGCGGCTAGTAAGCATCTCACAGAAATTCTCACTGATGTCTACCGCATCCGTGCCGCGAACTCGCCAAGCCATGGGAGTTCGAAGCGCTCGCCTTGCCAGGCTTTGATGGAGAGCACGATCCAGCAGAAAAGCATTCCGAGCGTGGCGAGGATTCCGAACAACAGAAAAACGACGGCAGCGGCAACGTTCGAGAGAACCAATGCAATCACGGTAAGCACCGCGAATACCACCCAGATCATCATGCTTTGCCAGGCATGAAAACGCAGGAAGCGGTGGGTGCGGAAGGCGGGCAGCAATAGAAGAACGATCGCCGGAATAAATGTGAAATAGGCCAAGGCCCCGAGCGCGCGATCTTCGGCGGGCAGCGGGCGCATGGACCATCCGCAGGCGGGACAGAATGCGGCGGTGGCGGGCATTTCGGTGCCGCAGTGCGGGCAGACGATCGTCTCTGCTCCGGGATTCGTTGCTCCCGGATTCATGGCTGGGGGCGGATTAGACACGCTATACGATTCGCCGCTCATGAGTTCGTTTCCGGGGTTCGTCCTTGGCCGCGTCGGCTTCGCGGCAGTCGGCGCAAATTCCGTAGACCTGGAAGGTGTGGCGCGTGGTCAAGTAATTGTGCTCACGGCCGATTTCTTTTTCGATCTCGCCTACCTCGGGTGAAAAGAATTCAACCGACGCGCCGCACTCGGTGCAGACCATGTGGTGATGGCTGCGGCGATTGTATTGGTGCTCGTAGCGGGCGATGCCGTCGTGGAAGGCGACCTCGCTGGCCAGGCCGCATCCGGCGAGCAGTTTGAGGGTGCGGTAGACGGTAGTGAAGCCGATGCCGGCGTCTTTCTTTTTGACCAGGCGGTGGAGTTCGTCGGTGGAGAGATGCTCGCGGGTTTCGAGGAAGGTGCGCAGGATGGTGCTGCGCTGCTCAGTCTGCTTGAGGCCGACGCGGCGCAGGTGCTGCAAGAAGATCGCTTCGGCCTCGCGGATGCTCTCACGCGAGATGGTCGGCTGATCGTCGATGCGGTTTTGGGGCATGTGAGCCGTTTTGCGCTGGAAACATGATACTGGGCGGAATTGAGTTACGCCAACTTATGACGGGAAGGCAAATCCTAGAGCGGAGAGCCCGAGGAGAAAGGCGGCTGAGGCGCGGAGAAATTCGCGGCAATCGGCGGAAGGATGCGGGGCAGAGGACGGGGCGGGTCCTACGCTACAATCTTGAATAATGTCAGTCACGGCTTCCTTGCCTGAAGTCACGCGGCGAAACCGGGTGGCGCGGGCTCTCCTGATTGTGGTGGTTTTGTTGCTTGCCGCCGTGGTTTTGGTTGCGGCGTGGGCGTGGTGGATTGCGCGCGGGAATTTGCCTCAGTTGGATGGCGCGGTCGCGGTACCGGGACTATCGGCGAAGGTGCGTGTGGTGCGGGACGAGCAGGGCGTGCCTGCCATCGACGCCGAAACGCTCGATGATTTGTTTTTTGCGCAGGGCTATGTGACGGCGCAGGACCGGCTCTGGCAGATGGATGTGATGCGGCGGGCGGCGGCGGGCGAGCTTTCGGAAGTGGTCGGGCCGGCGACCCTGAAGATCGACCGCCGGCAGCGCATTTTGGGACTGCGCGCTATCGCGGAAGAGGCGGCTAAGAAGGTGAGCGGACGCGACCGCGAATATCTGGAGGCTTACGCCCGCGGAGTGAACGCTTTCATCGCCTCGCATCGCGACCGCATGATGCTGGAATTCCGGTTGATGTGTGCTTCGTCGAATGCGCTTTATCTTCTGCATTGTCCGGCGGCGGAGGCAGCGCGCTATGAGGTACGGCCATGGACGATTGCCGATTCGTTTGTGATTGGCGCCAGCATGGTGCAGGACCTGAATCATTACAGCTACTCGCGGGCGCTGACGCGGGAAAAAATTCTGGCGAAAATCGGGCCGGAACTGACCGGCGATTTGTATGTGAATTCGTCATGGCGGGATCGTCCGCCAACCGAGATGCGCGCCATGGACGAGCAGCCGGCGGCCTCGGGCGACGCGGATGACGACGATGACGATGATGACATCGATCCCGAAGGAGCGCCGACGAATATTACGTCGGTTGAGCGAGGATCGGGCGTTCTGGCTGCTGCTTTGCTCAGTCTGTCGCCGTTGGAAAGGTTGAGCGGCTTTGCCGCTCTGGACAGCCGGGGGCGGCTGTCCCCACGCGAGACGGTTGAGGACGATGTATTTCGGCCGGGCTCGAACGATTGGGTGGTTTCCGGGCAGCACACGGTTACGGGCAAGCCGCTGCTTTCGAACGATATGCACCTCGATCATGAAATGCCGAACCTGTGGTTCGAGGTGCATTTGAAGAGCGGAAAATTTGATGTGGCTGGAGTTGCTTTACCCGGTGTGCCGTTTGTCATCGTCGGACACAATGCGCGCATCGGCTGGGGATTTACCAACGTCGGACCGACGGTGGAAGACGATTACATCGAAGAGTTCAACGCGCAGGGGCAGTACAAGACGCCATCGGGCTGGGCGACGCCGCAGCACCGGCAGGAAACGATCCACATCAAAGGCGGGCCGGACGTGACGCTCGACGTGGTGACGACGCGGCACGGGCCCATCATCAGCGACATCATTCCGGGCGAGACGCGGCAGATCGCGCTGCGCTGGACGCTGTATGACGGAATTGGCCTGCCATTTTTCGACGTCAACTCGGCCGACAATTGGGACAGTTTTCGCGCCGCATTTTCGGAGCTCGGCGCGCCCGGACAGAACGTCGTGTATGCGGATGTGGACGGCAACATCGGTTATCAGGCGACGGGGCATGTGCCGATTCGCGCCGCGGGCGACGGCAGCCTGCCGGTGAGCGGCGCCGACGATGCGCACGAATGGAAGGGCTACATTCCGTACGACGAGATGCCGCATGTCTACGATCCGCCGAATGGAATTATTGCGACGGCGAATGGACGGATCGCGCCCGACGCTTACAAGTTTTCGATCAGCACGGAGTGGGATGCGCCGTGGCGGACGGATCGGATTTATCGCGTGCTGGAGTCGGGCAAGAAATTTGCGCCGGCGGATATGCTGGCGTTGCAGATGGATGTCTCGTCGACCTTCGACCGCATGATTGGGGACAAATTTGTTTATGCGCTCGATCACGCGACGAAGGCCTCGGGCCGCGCGCGGCGCGCGGCGGATATTTTGCGCGACTGGGATGGGCGGATGTCGGCGGATTCTGCGGCGCCGACGATTGAAGTGAAAGCGCGGATGGAACTGATGCGCATGTTGCTCGAGCCGAAGCTGGGAAAATCGGCGGATGCGGCTTCAAAAGGCGCGACGGCCGGGGCTCCGCCGAGCGCAGCCGACGTGAAAGAGACGGGCGAATTGACCTGGAAGAGCTACCGCTGGGGCATGTCGACGGTGTGGCTGGAAAATGTGCTGAACAGGCAGCCGGCGCGCTGGCTGCCGGCGGACTATGCCGATTACACCGCCCTGCTGACGGCCGCGATGGAGAGCGCGCTGGCGCAAAAAGGCGTGCCGTCGGACCTGGGGAAATGGAAGTGGGGAGAGAATTATCCGGTTGAGATCGAGCATCCGGTGCTCAGCCAGTTGCCGGTGCTTGGGCGGTTCACCGGGCCGGGGCGGCATCCGCTGAGTGGGGATAACTATACGGTGCGGGCGGTGGGGCGGCACTTTGGCCCGTCCGAACGCGCGACGTGGAATTTTGCCAACCTCGACGAAAGCACACTGAACGTTGTGACCGGCGAAAGCGGCGTCTTTCCCAGCCCGAATTATCTCGATCAGTGGCGCGCGTGGTATGAGGGATCGACGTTTACGTTGCCGTTCTCCGATGCGGCGGTGGAGAAGCATCGGGCGCATGAGATGACGCTGGGGCCGAGATAGCTGCTCTGGGCTTTCGGCTTTGGGCTTTCGGGTCGAACTTCCAAAGAGTGCCCGTGGTTTCAGTTTTTCCGGTGATTTCTACTTCGCTATGTGGCGGGCGTAGACGGCCAATGCGCTCACATCCAGAAACAGGTGCGCCATCACTACGGGCAGGATGCGGCGGGCACGCACGAAATAAAGCGAAAATAACAGGAAGGTGGACGCGTGCAGGAGCGCGGGAGCGAGGCCCTGGTAGAGGTGGTAGGAACTCTGGATGAACACGCTGACAAAGATGGCCAGCGCCGTGTTCTTGTAGAAGTGCTCCATCTCGGTGATCAGGAAGCCGCGGACGATGAGCTCTTCATGGAGCGGATTGAGGAGCACGAAGATGACGGTGAAGATCGAGATGCGACTGCCGAACAAAGCGGAGACGTTGAAATTCTGACGCCACTCCTGCCCGAAAGCAGCGTAGACCGCGAAGATGAAAATGGCGGCCACAAAGCCCACAGGAAAGGCGCTGAAGAACAAGACAAAAGAATGGCCGACTTCGGCGATGCGCATGGGCAGGCGCAGGCCAATACTCTTCCAGCCGCGTTTTTGATAATGCAGCGCGAGATAGAGGCAGGAGAGTCCGATCAACTGAAAGACGACTGCGGCCATCGTGCGGCCGGGGGTGGCGGCGTGCATGGGGCGATGGCGGAAGAAGACGAGCAGGGAACTGGCGATGGGCAAGCCGAAAGCGACCAGCAAGACCGCAACGCACTGGAGCTTGCGCGAGAATTCTCGGCTAGCGGGCGCGGCAGACGGAGCGGTGACGGGCGCGGGTTGAAGAATTCCAGGGTCTGAGGTCATCAGACCGGCTCCTAGAAGTCCACCGTCTTCACATCCTCAAAGTAGCCGTTCAGGCCGAAGATCACACCGGGATGATCGGGATTGGTGCCGATGTAGGCCAATCCGTCGAAAGTTACGTCGTAGACGAGGAGCACTCCGCCCTGCACCACATAGGCGACGGAGCGCTGCGCGATCGGTTGGAGTCCGGTGGCGTCGCCATTTTCGGGCGGAATGAGCACGCCACCGGCGGGCACGCTGCCGACCTGGGTCGTGAGCGTGTTGTAGATCGAAAGGCAGCCGCGGATTTCCGCTCCCTGAGGCGGCGGCTGCGGCGGAATGATCTCAGTGCAAGTGTGCGCGCCGATAAAGAGCTGGCCGTTGGCGGCCATCGCCATACGATTGTGGTAACCGTCCGTGATCACAATGGGAGCGGGGTTGACGATGCTCATCGTGTCCAGGTCGAAAATCGTAAGCACTCCACACGTGGTGGCTTGCGTGGTCTGGCCGGTGCAGGGCTGGGAGGGTACACCATCCACATAAGGCGTGCCGGCGAGATACATCGTCGAGCCATCGACCAGAGCCTCGGTTGCAGCGGGAACATTCACCGCCGTCCCGGCGCTGCAAGTCGTCAAACTCGGCGTACAGGAACCCACGTCAAAAGTCTGCACGCTCGCCTGCGTGCCGCCGCATTCGGCGCCGCAATTTACCACATACGCCGTGCTGTCATCCGACGTGAAGTAAGCCTGTACGGGACGATCGAATCCGGTGACGGGAATCGCCGGACACGGGCTGATTCCCACCTCGCTCGGTGTAATCAGAAATGCGTACACAGCCGGGGCATTGCCGCAGCCCTGCCCATACAAAGTCGCGGGCACATCGGTGAAAGCCAGCAGCCGGCTGCCGCCGTTGGTCATGGCAAGGAAGTGCACCGAGGGAATGTTGATTTGTCCGGAAAGCGTGCCGCTGCTAAGACTGAGAATTTGTATGTAGCCGGGATTTTGGCCTACAACGGGCGCGCTGGGAACCGCAATATAAGCGGTGGCGCTGTCCGGGGAGACGACAAAGCTCTCGGTATAGCCGGGCAGGGTAAAGTGCAACGCATTTGATTCGCTCTGATTGTTGATAACGCTGAACTGGTTGTCGGACGACTGCGTGTTCGTCCCGCTGTAAACCAGCGTCAGCGAGCGGTTGGGCGCAACCACCATCATCCCCGGCGTGTTGCCGGCGGAGATCGGCGCCAGCCCGAGAGGATACACGTCAGTCTGGGCGTTGACGATGTAAAGGCCGGCGGCGTTGGTGCTGGTGACGCTGTTGGAAACGAAAGCGCGAGTATGCAGGCCGCTGGTGTGTGTGCCGGGATTTCCCGAGCTGCCACAGCCGGCAATAATCAGGCTCAAGGCCAGCAAACAGAAGAGTGGAGTAACGATTTTCTTCAAACGGAGTCTTTCCAAACTGGTTTTGGCCAAACCTGCAACTCCAGTTCCTGGGGAATAATCTCTTGGATGCGAGAAAGGGGATTATAACAAAGGCAAAAGGTGCGTTCGACCCACGGCAGGGATATTAAGCGCTCTCGAAGCGACTTAACTGGTAGAAGTCTGGTGTTTTTGCCGAGCCCGCAGCACCTCACCCTCTGCGCCTCTTCGCCACCTGCTACCATCCATTACCTATGAAACTGTTTGAATCATTTCAAATCCGCGATATTACCTTCCGCAACCGCATCGCCGTCTCTCCCATGTGCGAATACTCCAGTGAAGACGGTTTCGCCAATGACTGGCATCTGGTTCACCTGGGCTCTCGCGCCGTTGGCGGGGCCGGCGCCGTCCTTACCGAAGCCAACGCCGTGCTGCCCGAGGGCCGCATCAGTCCCTCCGACCTCGGCATCTGGAAGGACGCACATATTGAAAACCTCGCGCGCGTGGTCCGGTTTGTACGGCAGCACGGCAGCGTTGCCGGGACTCAGCTCGCTCACGCCGGCTTCAAGGCTTCCACACCCGTCCCGTGGCTCAACGAACGCGGTCCCGTTCCTGTCTCCGAAGGCGGCTGGCGTCCCATCTACTCATCGACCACCAAAGGATTCACCCCCGAGTCCATTCAGCCCGAAGCGCTCTCGCACGAAGGCATCGCGCGCGTTGCGCAGGCGTTTGCCCAAGCCGCGCGGCGCAGCCTGGAAGCGGGATTCGAGCTGGTTGAAATCCACGCCGCGCACGGCTACCTCATCCACCAGTTCCTCTCGCCGCTGGTCAACACGCGCACTGACGAATACGGCGGCAGCTTTGAGAACCGCACGCGAATCCTGCGCGAGGTGATCGAAGCGGTTCGTAAGGTGTGGCCCGAACGCTTGCCTTTGTGGCTGCGCATCTCCGCCTCGGACTGGACCGAGGGGGGCTGGACGATTGAGGATTCCATCGCGCTCGCTCGACAAGTGAAGCCGCTCGGGGTCGATCTCATTGACGCATCGTCAGGCGGAATTGTGCCGGGGGCAAAAATTCCTCTTGGCCCCGGCTATCAAACCATCTTTGCCCAGCGCATCCGGCAGGAGGCGAAGATTTTGAGCGGAGCAGTGGGCATGATTCTCGCGCCCGAACAAGCACAGCACATCATCGGCACGGGACAAGCCGACGTGGTGCTGCTCGCTCGCGAGTTACTCCGCGATCCTTATTGGCCGCTGCGTGCCGCGCATGTTCTGAAGGAAAAGACAGAGTGGCCGAAACAATATCTGCGCGGGCAGTACTGAGGCTGAGCGAAGCGAAGGGCCCGTCGGGCAAACGGTCTTCCACCCGACTTCAAGTTGACAGGGTGCAAGTCATACGCGAATAGATCACGCCGCTTTAACGCTTTGACTGATATTTATCCTGTAAACCATTAAAATATAAGCAGTTGATGGTTGTCTGGTATGGTTTTTCGGAGTGTGGGTGGTGCCATGACCGAGGGGGATTTCCGGGCTTTTTGGCGAGTACTTTGGCTTGGGGATGGGTTAACATAGGGGAGCGGTTGGAGATGGAGCGGGTGCGGTCGAGCATCCCCAACGCTGGACGTTTTCAAACGAAAAGGCGAAGGGCGATTGGGCAAGGGAGAGCAATGCGATTTTCTATAGCGGTGGCGACGGTAGTACTCGCGCTTGGGGCGCTCGGTGTGGCGCAAGGTGGCAAAGGACAAGGTGGCAAGGGCTATGGGTCCGGGGGGTCGGGCGCTTCCGCGCGAGCTGCGGCGAAGAGCCAGCCGAAGAGCACGGTTCCCATGAAAGTTGCGGGTCCGAAGGCGGGCGGATCGTCCAGCAAACAATTGCAGAAGGTGGAGAACGAAAAGATCGGCAAGGGCCAGCACAGCCGAAAGACACACGTGCGGACGGTAAGGGCGAACAAAGAATCCCACAGCGGCGGTGGAGCGATTAACTTTAATGGCCGGGGCGGCAAGGGTACGGGATTGAACGCACATGGTGGCGGCTCACTGAAGGGCCGGCTGAAGCAGAAGGGAAAAGGAAAACAGAACTAGAGCGAAGCGCGTTGCGCGGAGATTACATAAGGTGAACCCATATCCGGTCTTGGATATGGGTTTTCTTTTTTTCAGGAGAATAGCTCTGAAGGGCGTTGCGCTAGGGGCGCGAGATTCTTTGGGCGGTGGCCGTTATGTAGGTTTTGAAGGCAGTCGGGTCGTTGGGCGAGGCAATTTCGAAGGTAAGGGTTAACGCGGTCTTTGCGCTTTTTATGTAGGTCAGCCGATATCTAGGCCCGGGTTGGGATGGGTCACTTGTGAAGACGAGCTTTGGTGCCGAGAGATCAACGAGGTAGTGGATGATGTGGCCTTCGCTGTCCCAGTAATCGGCGCGGGTCTTGTCGTTCTCCTGATAAATCACCATGAGGTCGTCGTGGCGAGAAGCCGGGTTGTCTTTCGTGGCGGGATATTCGGCGAAGTTGTGACGGAGGAGGACGGCTCCCTGAAGATCGGGCTGAAAGCAAAATTCGCCCGAGCCCTGGCCGGGCTGGCCGCTTCCCGCACCTTGCCACGTACCGAGAAATGGCTGCCATGCGGCCCAGCGATCGCTGCGAGGATTCTGCGCGATAGCTGCGACTGCAAGGCAGAACACGAACGGGATGGCCCAGCGTTTCATTTCGTCCTCCGGGAGCAGAGAACGAAAGGATAACGCACGCGGCGGTTTTACTTCACGGCTTTGGCGCGGACGAGCTGGTCGGAGGCGAGCCAGTTGATGGCGCCGTTACGGGCGAAGCCGTCGCTGGCGCGGCAGAATCCGCCCTGGGCCCAGAAGCGCTCGATGCCGTACATGCCCCAGGCGTGGCAAACCCAATCATCCATGTGAAGGCCGTGGGAGCGGAGCAGCTTATCCCAACTGCCCTTGCGATAGCGGCGGTGCTGAACTTTGGGATAAGGCTGCGAGTCGCGCAGCTTGCCGCCGAACAGGCCGCGGATGGCGCCGAGAGCGGGACGAACGGCGAAGCGAAAACGGATGAGAGCGCGGTCCATGTAAAAGAATGGGCAGATGCTGCTGGGGGTGGTGATGACGGCGTAGCCACCGGGCTTGAGGACGCGGTGCATTTCGGTGAGGGCTTTATCGTCGGCGGCGAGGTACTCGACTACGCCGAGGCAGACGATGCCGTCGAAGGTGTTGTCTGGGAACGGAAGCTTTTCGATGTCGGCGACCTGGAAGGAATCAGGATTGTAGTGAGTGCGGGCGTACTGGATCATGCCTTCGGAGAGGTCGGTGCCGCAGGTTTCATAGCCGCGGCGGGCGAGCTCGGCGGCGAGGTGGCCAGTGCCGCAACCGACGTCGAGAATTTTGGCGCCTTTGGGGAGCCGGGCTTCGATCATCTGGATGGCGAAGCGGCGGCGCGAGACGAAATTTTGCGCGGTCAGAGTGCGGGGTTTGGGATCGTCGTAAAAGCGGGCCCAGTCGTCGACGGTCTTTGTAAAGAGATCGGTTACCTGTTCTTTCGTGCTCACATCGCCCCCATTTTGCTAATCGCACGGCACCGCGCGCAGAAGTCGCCGCTGCCTTGCGAGTTCGTTTGAATGGCTCTTTGATCGCCCCTGAAAGGCCGGCTGGAACCTCGTAACTCGTATGTTATCATAGCGTCGCTGCGCGTTGGCTGGAGCGGGAGAATTCACGAGTGCTGGCAACAAAATCCAAGCGCTGGCTGAAAAAAGCGCTTGTGCGCAGCACGATTCTGCCGGTTGCCGGCCGATTCTTTGCCCCTGCCGCCGCCATCCTGGCCTACCACTCGGTTGTCGAAGAGCCGCAACTTACCGACTACATTTTGGGCTCGTCGCGGTCACGGGCTCACTTTGAACGCCACATCGAGACCGTGGCGCGGAAGTTTTCGCCGGTGACGATGGACGACGTGGTCGACTTCGTCAAGGCGGGACGAAAGCTGCCGCCTCGCTCCGTGGCCGTCACCTTCGACGACGGATTTGCCGACAACTACGAAATTGCGCTGCCGATTCTGAACCGCTACGGCGTCCCCGCGACCTTTTACATTATGTTCGACGCGGTGGAAAACGGAACATTACCGTGGTACTGCCGGATCCGTTTTGCATTCAACACAGCGAAGCGGGCGGAGTGGATATATGCGGGACGGACCTACAAATTGGGCTCGCCGGAAGAGCGGCGGGCGGCGATGCCACCGGCGTGGGATCGCGGGGCGGCGCTGGCAGGAGATGAGCAGCGGGCGTTTGTGGAAGAGGTAGAGCGAGCGCTAGAGATCGACCCGGCGCACGCGCGGGCGCAGCACGGATTGATGATGGATTGGGAACAGGTGCGCGGGTTGAAGAAGGCCGGGCATACGATTGGCGGGCACACGATTTCGCATCCGAATGTGGCGCAGGTGAGCGCGAGTGCGGCGCGGGGCGAGATTGCGGGATGCAAGGAGAAGATTGCGGAGAAGGTGGGTGCGGCGGTGGAGCATTTTTCTTATCCGCATCCGGCGCTGAATCCGCACTGGTCGAGCGAGACGCTGGGGATTACGCGCGAGGCGGGATTCAAGTCGGCGGTGCTGACGACTTATGGATCGGTGCGGGTGGGAGACGATCCGCTGACGCTGAAGAGGATGTCGACCCCGGCGGATCTGGATCAGTTGACTTTGAATTTGCAGTCGGCGTTTTTGCGCAAGGGCGGGGCGGCGGGGCCAGGGCAGGCTGGATAAATACGCACAGGCCGCAGGGACAAGAGTTTCCGCGCCCTACACGGGCTAATGCGCTGTGACCATCTTCATTTCCGGCGTGCCCACTTCTTCGTGGGATTCGCCTTCCAGGCAGACGCGATGCCAAATTTCTAAATTCAGCAGACGCCAGATGCGGTCGTAGTTGTCACGGCGTTTGGCGCGGTGATCGTCGAAGAGTTTCGCGATGGCTTCGCGGCGGAAGTATCCGCGGTCGATGCTGCGGGGCTCGAGCAGGAGGGCGCGAATTTTTTCGAGGCGCGGGCCGGCGAGATAGCCGCTCCAGGGCGTAGGGAAGCCGAGTTTGGGGCGGTAGAGAATTTCGTGGGGCAGGAGGTCTTCCATGCCTTTTTTCAGAGTTCTTTTTCCAGCTAAGCCTTGAATTTGGATTTCGCGCGGGATGCGGGTGGCGAATTCGACGAGGACGTGATCGAGGAAGGGGACGCGGCTTTCGATGGAGGCGGCCATGCTCATGTTGTCCTGCTTCATGAGCAGCTCGACGAGATAGGTTTTGATGTCGGTATAGAGCAGACGCTGGAGCATGTCGCCGCCGGCCTGCTGAGCGGAACGCTCCCAGAATGTAAGTACATTCTTGTAGGCGGTGCTGGGAGCGAATTGCTGGGCGAATTCGGCGGTCAGAAGACCGCTTTGCTCGCCGCCGCTGAAGGCGGAGAAGAAATTATCGAAGTAGAACGAGTCCCAGGCCTCGCCGTCTTTGCCGAGGAAGGTGTGCTCGAGTTTGCGGCGGACGGTTGCGCCGAGCAGGGAAGACGTGGCCACGGAATTTCGCAGCGCGCGACGCAGTGGGCTCGGGGTCACGCTGCGATAGGCGCGATCCAGGGCGGCGTTTTTGAGGGTGAAGGCGTAGCGCGTGTAGCCCGCCAGAGTTTCGTCGGCGCCTTCGCCGGTGAGGACGACGACCACGCGCTCGCGGGCGAGGCGGGCGACGAAATAGAGCGAGACGCTCGACGGCCAGACGATCGGCTCATCTTCGTGCCAGATGAGGTGCGGCAGCGCGCCGAAGAAATCGTCTTCGCTGACGAGGACTTCGTGATGCTTCGATTGAATGTGCTGCGCAACGGTGCGAGCGAATGGCAGCTCGCTGTAGCTCTGCTCGCGGTAGCCGACGGAAAAAGTTTCGACGGGTTCGCTGCGGATTTTTGTCATCAGGGCGGCGACCGCGCTGGAATCGACGCCTCCGCTGAGGAAGACGCCGAGCGGAACGTCGCTCATGAGATGGCTTTCGACTGCACCTTCGAGGAGTTCGCGATAGGCGCGGACGTAGTAGTTTTCGTCGCGTGACTGGTGCGGATGGGAGGCGTCGAGGTCCCAATACTGACGGATGTCGGGCTGGCCGGCTGGACCGATCGTCATGGTATGGCCGGGCGGCAGCTTGCGGATGCCGGAGAAAAAAGTGTCTTCGGCCGAAAGGTAGCCGAACGCCAGATATTCGGGCAGCACGGCGCGATTGAATTCCGACTTGGTGGTGCCGTGCGCGAGGAGAACTTTGATTTCGGAACCGAAGAGGAGGCGCTCAGGCGTGAGCTGGTAATAGAGCGGCTTGATGCCGAGACGGTCGCGGGCGACGAAAAGCGTGCGCGTGTTGCGGTTCCAGATGGCAAAGGCGAACATGCCGCGGAGATGCTCGACGCAAGCTTCGCCATACTCTTCGAAGAGGTGGACGATCGTTTCCGTGTCGCTGTTGGTGCGGTATTGATGGCCTTTGGCGATCAGGGTCTCGCGCAGGGCGCGGTGGTTGTAGATTTCGCCGTTGAAGACGATCCAGAGAGAGCCATCTTCGTTGGAGATGGGCTGGTGGCCGGTTTTGAGGTCGACGATGCTGAGGCGGCGCATGCCGATGGCGGCGCAGCCGTCAGTGTAGAAGCCGTCGTCATCGGGACCACGATGCGCCATGACGTGGCACATTTCGCGGAGGGCGGCGGCACTGGCGCGCGCCTCGCGTCCGAATTCAAGAATGCCCGCGATGCCACACATCAGTGCTTCTCCACGAATGCAGAAGTTGGATGCGAAACAGAGGAGGAGTTGCGCAAACTCGATGTTAATTCTTCGAAGACCGGAGTGGTGGACAAGTTTTCGGGCACGGAATGGATGAGGCTGTCCTTGCGATGCCACTCGAAAAAGTGGAACGGGGCGCTGGGGTTGAAGAGCGGCTCGCCGCGCCAGGCCAGCGAACTGCCGTCGATGACGAGCAGGTGTTCAAGTCTTTCGGGGCTGACGGAGACGACCAAAACCTCCGCGTCGGAGAACCATGGGCCGGCGGTCCAAGGCTGCTTGGGCTGCTGGTCGCCCGCGAAATAGAAAGAGTGGACGACGCCTGCTTCGTGCAGTTCGTAGATATGCGCGTCTGGTTGTTGGGTGCTGGTTAAGGTTGCGGGCTGGCCGAGATGGTGCGGCATGGTCGCGGGCACGGTGGCGATGATGGCGGTGGCGACTTCAGCTGGCAACTTGAGATGCGCGTTAGATTGCAAGATTGGAGCGGGTTCGAAACTTCCATAGGCGGGTGAGATCGTGCCTTCTACGATGCGGCTGGTCCACTCAGTTTGATCGGGGATGACAAGGCGCAGCGCGGAAGTTGGGTCTTCAGGGCGCGACGCGACGAAGTCTGAATTGCCCAATTCGCGCAGTTTCACATCGGCTGCGAAATGCCAGTTCAATTCAAGATCATGCTCGCCATGGCCGAGGGCAACATCGCGAACGAGCCAGAGGCTGCCGGAACCGGTGTCGAGGCGCAGAACGGAGCGGCGGTGAGTGACGGGATCGGCGAGGCGCTCGTAGCCGTTATGAACGCCGCAGAAATAGCTGAATGTTTTTCCGGCGATCCAGGTTTCGACGCGAGTGGTCGGAATTTGCTGCCATGAAAAGGGCTCGTCGGGGATGGCCTGATCGACGCCGTCGACGCGCAATGCATTGTGGGCGGCGGTTCCGCGGAACCCGTTGCGCTCAGAAGGATCTTTCGAGATGTAGACGCCGCTGCCGGAATCGACGAGCCAGCGTGCGCCGTTGATGGTCAGGCGGAGGCTGAGAGCATCGGCATGGCCGTGACCGCAGCGGCCCACGCCGAAGGGGCCGGCGTCGATCGCCATAGTGCTCCGGGGATCTGTGCCGGCGATGACGTAGATTCCGCCGTCGGGGAAAGCGCGTGAGCTGAGAGCCTTCTGCGGTCGATCCGACGGTAACTTTGAAACGGCGCGCGGGCCGAAGAGCCAGATGGATTCTTCCGTGAGTTGCGCGGCGGGTGAGTCACGGTCGAAGGCAAGCGCGCCGAGAGCGAGCGGGTCGGTCATGTGCTCGGTGCGGTTGCGGCGAGGATTGAAGAGACGACCGCCGTCGTCGTCGCCGAAACCTTCGGCGGGACCGGCATGGGCGAGGGCCTCGACTACGTCAATCATGCGGCTTATGACCTCGTCATAAGCATTGGGAATTTCGATGTTATTTAGCTTGGCCAGCAACCGCGCATGGAGGAAAAAGTCGAGGGCGTAGACGTGATAGTAGAGCGATTGCTCGAAATAGACGCCATCGGGGCGAACCTGACGGCCGGCTTCATGCAGCAGAATTTTCCATCCGTTATCGCGCCAGCGCTGGGCGCGGGGAAACTGCGGATAGAGCGCGCCGATGAAAAACATGGCCAGCGCCTCGCCGAGGAGATGCGTGTTGGGAGAAAAGTAGGTCGAGAGATAACGCTCGATGTATTGGCCGTGGAAGGCGAGCGCGGGTAGAAGTTCGGCGCGGAATTCCGCGTAGCTGGGAGCGTCGATGAGCAGATGATCGATCCAGATCCAGGAGAGGCTGCGGAAAGCGACTTCGAGCGTGCTGCCCCAGTTGATGCCGAGGGGGTAGGGGTTGGCTTTAAGCCAGCTTCGCCATTGGGCCATTAATTCGCGAGGGTATTTTTGGTCGCCGGTCAGGAGCCACGCTTTCGCGAGAGTTACCAGATGCTGGTGGCGGTTGAGCTCCCATGTGACTTTGTGATCCCCGACGACCGCGAAATCAAGGAACGGGATTTTGAACCAGGGATCGAGCGGGGCGCGCTGGTTGTGGACGCGGTCGAGGTGCCAGTCGATTTCGGGGCCGTAGTCGAGATCCTCGTAGCCGAGAAGACGAAAACGATGCTGACAGATTTCGTCGGCCTCCTTAATGATGGCGGCGGATTGATCGGGTAGATGGGTTCGCAGCAATTCGGCGCAGGCGGCGGCTTCGCCGGGAGCGAAGAAGAATTTTGGCTGGCGCGAGGCCGGCGATCCTGTGGATGCCGCGGCGGCTGAGGTCTCGGCGGGAAGGTGAATCTGGGCAGGGCTTCCACCGAGACGATAGAACAGGAGTTCGCTGCGCTTGTGGAACTCCTGGCCGCCACGAGTGCGGATTTCGTTCCAGTCCGCGTGGAAGAGGCGCGCCAGCTTGTTGTGCCATCCCGAAGCCACAGATAGTTATCTTACATGCGGAAATGGAGGCTCCCTATGCCGAGAGACGGGCTCCGATTACCGATGAGTTGCAGGGTTTGAGTTTTTGTCTGTCGTCGGCTCGCTTTTCAATTAGGATGAAATGTTCGCCGTCTAAGTTATTGAAAATAGAGATCATTTGTTTGATTCGAGGTTGCGGATCGCCGGCTGCGAGCTGAGTTTTGCCGAGTATTCAAACTGAGTTGATATAGTTTCGAAGAGGGTGCGCGTCGCCCCGAATTTCCAGGAGAACTTCTGCCGTGGGATTGTCTGTCAGCATTTTTGGATTGGGATATGTGGGGTCGGTGTCGGCGGCATGCTTTGCCTCGATGGGACATAAGGTGATTGGCGTCGATGTGAGCCGCGCCAAGGTCGAGATGCTCGGGTCCGGGCGGACGCCGATCGTTGAGGCGCGGATGGCGGAGATGGTGGCCGATGCGAACAAGAATGGCCGCCTTCATGCGACCACCGATGCCACCGAAGCTGTGCTGAATTCGGATGTGTCATTTGTGTGCGTCGGCACGCCGAGCCTGAAGAACGGGAAGCTGGACCTGAGCCACATTGAAGATGTGGCGCGGCAGATTGGGGCGGCGATCAAGCAGAAGAAATCTCCGCATGTATTTGTGCTGCGGAGCACGGTGTTGCCGGGAACGACGGAAACGACGGCGCTGCCGGTTCTGGAGCAGGCGAGCGGCAAGAAATGCGGGCGCGACTTCACGGTTTGCTATAACCCGGAGTTCATGCGGGAGGGCAGCGCGGTGGCGGATTTTCTGAATCCGCCGTATACGATTCTCGGCGCGAGCGACCTTAACCATCTGGCACCGCTGCGTGAGCTTTATAAGGATGTGCCCGCGACTTTATATGAGACGACGATTCCAGTCGCCGAGATGGTGAAGTACTTTTCGAACTGCTATCACGCGCTGAAGGTGGGCTTTGCGAATGAGATGGGAACGATGTGCAAGCATCTTGGGGTGGATGCGCACGCGGTCACGAAGATTTTTGTTTCGGACACGAAGCTGAATATTGCGCCGACTTACCTCTCGCCGGGATTCGCGTTTGGCGGCTCGTGCCTGCCTAAAGATTTGCGGGCAATCACTTATAAGGCGAAAGAGCTTGACCTGAAGCTGCCGGTGCTGGAATCGCTGATGCCGAGCAATGCGGAGCATATCGACCGGGCGGTCGACATGGTGCTGAGCACGGGCAAAAAGAAAATTGCGCAGCTCGGACTCAGCTTCAAAGCCGGGACGGACGATTTGCGGGAGAGCCCGCAGGTGCAGGTGATCAAGCGGCTGATGGGCGAGGGACTCGATGTTCGGGTGTGGGACGAAGATGTTTCGCTGGGACGGCTGGCGGGCGCGAACCGGCAGTACATTGAGGAAGTGATTCCGCATATCGGGTCGGTGCTGACCGCCGATCTTGCGAGCGTGATGCAGGCGGCCGAGGTGGTGATTCTGGGAAACAAGTCGGCGAGCAAAGAGCGGCTGGCGCCCTATTTGCGGCCGGAGCAAATTGTCATCGACCTGATTCATCTTGATCGAGCGAAGCGTCCTGAGGGCGCGAAGACGTATGAGGGGATCTGCTGGTAGTTTGGAACCGCGGCTGTTCTTGTTCCGCAGACGATTGTATTTATTTCTAGTCTCTTTTACTTCGAGTCTCTTTACTTCTTAATTCGAGCGCGCGGGTGGGGTGTCCGCGACAGATAAAAGGTGGGCATAAGGCATGATTCATCCCTGGCATGATGTGACTCCCGGGAGCAAGCTTCCGCAGGAGTTCAATACCGTCATTGAGATTCCGTTTGGATCGAGCGTGAAGTATGAACTCGACAAAGCGAGCGGGTTGATCAAGCTGGACCGGATTTTGTATTCGGCGGTCTATTATCCGGCGAACTATGGCTTCGTGCCGCAAACGTTGGCGGAGGACGATGACCCGCTGGACGTGCTGGTGCTGTGCCAGGAACCGGTTGTGCCGTTGACGATCATCCATGCGCGCGCCATCGGGCTGATGACGATGATCGATTCGGGGAAAAAAGACCACAAGATCATTGCCATTGCGACCGAAGATCCGGAGTTCAATGCGTATCGCGAGGCGGCGGAGATGCCGGCGCACCGGTTGCTGATGCTGCGGCGTTTTTTCCAGGATTACAAGCAACTGGAAGGGAAGTCGGTGGAGGTCGACGACATTGAGCCGGCTGGGAAGGCCTATCCGATTCTGGAGGACGCGCTGCATCGGTATAGCGAACAGCGGCGGAAGGGATTTCATGGGAAGGGGTAATTTAGGGCGTGGGAGCGGGGCGGATGCGCGGGGTTGCTTTATTCGATAAAGTCGATAATAATAGTTGACATTGAAGAGGAAGGTGGGTAAAGTAGTTCATGTTTCCTCCCGACCCGTATTGCGGATCGCCCCCGCGTGCGGGTCAACTTTTTGCGTGAAAGACAATCTGGCGGCAAAGACGATCCCCTAGCAGCTGCGAAAAACCGTTTCTTGCGCGGCGACGTACCGCAGCGGCTAAAGCCGGCGTTGAAAATAAGCCCGCTATCGCAGCGCTGAAGTGTGTGCGCCACCCAAAACACGAAGGCGCAACCCAAAACACAAAGGCGCAACCCAAAACACAAAGGCGCCACCCAAAACACGAAGGCGCAACCAAAACACGAAGGCGCCACCCAAAACACGAAGGTGCCACCCAAAACACGAATGCGCCACCCAAAACACTTATGACGCCGAGTTCTTGCGCAGCCTGCCAGGCCGCAGATGCGAGACAACGTCTCGGGGTGGAAAAACCTGAATTTTGCTAGCTGGCGGGGAGTTCGTATGCCTTCTGCATGTAGCGGCGCGCTTCGTCGAGGGCGCCCTGGGTATTGTCGTTGGTTTGAATCGCCTGGCGGTATTCGTTGACGGCGCGCTCGCGCTGGCCAGTGATGTCGAAGATCTTGCCGAGTTGGAGATGGCTCCAAACCTCGGTCCAGCGCGGATCGCCGTCGCCGTTGAGCGACTCGCGATAGGCATTGGCGGAGGATTGGTAGTTGTGCTGCATGAAGAAGACCTCGGCGATGCGGTAATGGGCGAGGGAGCTGTTTTTATTGACGTCGAGCGCTTTATTGAATTCGCTCAGAGCGCCAGCCAAGTCTCCCTGTTGAATTAATCCTTGTCCGCGGACGATGGAGGAACGGAGCTTGATGTCCTTGGAGTTGGTGAGGACATGGTTGTCGGGATCGACGGAGATGCGGCGCGGGCGGCCGAAAGTTTCGACGGAAAAGGGTGAGTCGGTGCCGACGACTTCGATACGTTTTTCTTCCGTCTTGCCGTCGGTATCGATCCGCAATCTCACCGGCATGCGGAAGAGATCCAAGTCCTGCTGAATGGCGCCCACGATACGGAAGCCTTTATTGTTGCCCAGGCGGTAGATGGTGTACTTGGTCTTAAACTCGGGAGCGCTGGTGGAGTCCATCCATTGGGAGAAGAACCAGGTGAGGCGCTCGCCGTAATCTTTTTCGACGAGCTTGCGGAAATCGTCAGTGGTAGCGGGCTTACCGGCGTATTGAGTGGCAAAATCGCGCATGATCTTGAGGTACTTCGTGTCGCCGACGACGTAGCGAAGCATGTGCAGGATCATGGCGCCCTTGTCGGTGACGAGGGATTGAAATTCGGGCGAAAAATAGTCGAGCTTGTCGGAACTGGAGAGCGGCACGCTGTCATAGGCGAGCGCGCCCACCGACATGTCCTTGACCATTTCTTCGAGGCCGGCGGCGCCGGCCGCGCTCTCGACGTAGCGAGCCTCAGAGTAGCGGGCAAAGCCATCGCTGATCCACCAATCGTCCTTGGTGGCGGGACTGACCGAGACTCCCCACCACTGATGCGCGATGGTGTTGGCGAGGAGGCGATACTGGACCTTCTCGGAGACGGCGCGGCTGGCGATGGCGGCAATTTCGGGGGCGTAGGCGGAGGGCACCGTATCGTCGGGAATTTCGACGATCTGCAAGCGGGGCGAGGGAGGAATTCCGTATTGTGTGATGAAGTAGGTGAATTCCTTGACGGCGGTTGAGGCGTATTCGGATTCGAAGCTCTCGTGGTTCGGCTTAAAAAAGACGTGCAGGTCGATGCCGGCTTCGTCGCTCTTATATTCCTTGAAAGCGCCGGCGATGATAGTGCCGGGGAAACTCGGTTTGGTCCAGCGGAAAAGGAATGTTTTTGAGTTGGCGAGAGTGGTGGGGAGGGGCGCTGGGCCTTTCTTCTCGGACGATTTGGCGGTCGCTTCCTGCGAGGCAGTTTCCTTGCCGCTGCCAATCACGACCATGTGGGCGGGCACGGTGACGCTGACGGTGGAGGTGAAGCGGTTGGCGCCGTATCCGGAGACGGGGAACCACAGTCCGGAATAAAGAAGGTAGCTGGTATCGGGGCCAACGTAGGCCAGTTTTACGCCCGAAACCGGGCTGTCATCGGCGTTTTCGAGCGTGCCCTCATAGTCAAAGGAAAATGTAGTGCTGGTGTTTTTGGGCAGGTCAGAGTTGAGTGTGAACCTTATGCTGGAGTCCTGGGTGATGCGTTCGGGAGAAAGCGGCTTGTTGTTGGCGTCGACCAGTTTGGTGACGCGAAGAGCGTTATTGAGCTGAAAGGAGACGCTGCTAAGTTGCTCGAGGGCGGTGACTTTTACGACGGCATGGGCGGTGAGGTGGTGCGTTTCCGGCAATAGTTCGACGGAGATCTGGTAATCGTCGACGTGCATGCGCTGCTTCTCGGCGGCGTGGGCGGCAACGGTGAGAAGAACGAGGGCTACAAGCAAAGAGGCGGAACGCGCCCGGCGCAGCAGCCGAGGCTCGAAGAGCATCAAGTAAGTCTCCTGGGATTACCGTGTTAAGTATGATGTCAATTTTCCCGCAAAAGATGCTGAGGGGACAAGGGGGAGAAGATCGGATTTGAATCCTACAGTCTGCGGGATTCGAGGGCTGAAGCCTGGCATGGGAAACGTGGAAAACTCCAAGACCGGATCGTAAAAGTCTGCACCCGGGCAGGGCTGGGATGGGTTCCAGTGCGGGAAAGTCGGCGCAGCGCGTTCAAAACAGGGTTCCCAAAACAGGCAAAGGGATGGCGTACGGGATGCTCTACTGAGCTTGAAACCATCTCGAATCGCGCGGCCAGCAAGCCTTTTGGGGGCATCCTCCGGCATCGGACTCGCGATCAAGGCTGAAGGAGCCCTTGTTGCTTATCACCCGTATATCGATCTTCGTCCTGATGGCGATCCTGACCATCGTCTTCTCCGCCAATGCTCAAAGTCAAGAGCGGGGGCCAAACGTAAACGAAGTGAGCCTGACTAGCGATTCGCTCGCGGTAGCTCCTTCGGTGATGACGCCGTTGACGCTGCCAAACAAACCGATGCCGCCGAAGGAAAAAGTAATCGACAAGAAGTTCATCGCCGCCATAGCCACTCTGGCGGGTTCGGAGACTTTGCGTTACACCAGCCACAAACTGGTGCTCGATAACGAATATGCGGCAGGCGCACCGTGGGTGACCAGCGTCCCCAAGAATTCGCACCTGGTGGGGAAGTATGGAGGATTGTTTGCGGCGGAGGTGCTAGCGGCTTATGAGTTGAAGAAGCGGCACTCCTGGCTGCCGGGGGATAAGTACATCCGGAAATTCTGGCTGGCCGCTCCGGCCACGATGACGACGATCCATCTGAAGAATGGGATACGCAGCATTCGGACGCAGGCCTCGGATTGCCCTCCGGAATATGCGGAATACTGTGGCGGGCAGTAAGGGACAGGGACTAGGCGCGGGCGGGGGGGCCCGGATTTTGAAGCATTTTCAGGATCGTGGCGGCGGCGAGGTCCGCCGGTCGCGCCCCTGTCTGGCCGCGGCGGAGCTTTTCTTTGACGCCGGCCAGGCCTTGAATCATGCGGGCTCTGGGTTCGCCGTCCGGGATGATCTGGTTGAGTTCGGCGACGATGTTGGCGGCGGTGAATTTGGCTTGCACGAGTTCGGGCACGACTTCGCGTTCCGCAATCAGGTTGACCATGGCGTAATGCGCGATCTTCACCCGCGGCTTGCCGAGGGCGTAGGTCAGCGGCGAGACGCGATAGACCATCACAAAGGGCGTGCCCATGATGGCCGCCTCGACCGTTGCGGTACCGCTGGCTACGATGGCTGCACGGGAGTGATAGAGCGCGGGCAGAGCCTCGGGGACGAGGTGAATGCGCGAAATCCTGCTTGGGCTTTCTTGCGGGCCTCCATCGCGATGTGATGCCCTCTCGAGCCTTTCCGACTGAAGCCCATCGATCAGTGCTGCAAGTGACTCCCGCTCTAAAGTCCGCGCCACGGGCAGCAGGAACTCGAATGCGGAGCCGAGCCGATTCGCGGCCTCGATCATCTCGGGCAGATTCATGCGGACTTCTTTTCTGCGGCTGCCGGGCATGAGCGTAATCCATGGTTTGGCGGGATCGAGAACCTGTTCGGCGGCATAGGCGTCGCGGGTGATTGCGGGAGGCGCGAGGTCGGCTAGGGGATGGCCGACAAAGGTCGCGTCAACGCCGCGATCGCGATAGAACTTCTCTTCGAAGGGAAAAATCACCAGCGCCTTGTTCACATACTTGCGAAGGAGCTTTACGCGGCCCTGACGCCATGCCCAGAATTGCGGACAGACGTAATAGACGACTGGAATGCCGCGCTTGCGCATTTGCCGCGCCACGCGCCAGTTGAAGGCGGGCGAGTCGATGACGACAGCGAGGCGGGGACGGCGCTCGTCGGCGGCGCGAATCAGCTTTTTGTAGAGGTCGAGGATTTTGGGAAGATGGCTGAAGATTTCGGTGATGCCGACGACGGCGAGATCCCTGGCATCGACGATGATGTCGCAGCCGGCGGCGCGCATGCGCTCGCCGCCTGCACCGAAAAATGTGAGTGGCGAGAGAGTGGAGGCATTCGGCAGCGGTGCATGCGCGAGCGCGGCGCCCGCGGCTTCAACCTGCGCGCGGAGCGCCTCGATCAGTCCGGCGCCGTACATTTCGCCCGAAGCTTCTCCCGCGGAGATCAGTAGCTGCACGGTGCAATTGTAAGGGAGAGACGGGGAGATCGATTTCAGCGGCGCGGATGAACGCTCACTTCCATGCAATGGCGATCACTTCGACAATGCCAATGACGAGCCAACAAGCCGCTTTGCCGCGCGCGCCCGCCAGCCAGAATCCACTTGCCGCGCTAAAGCAGAGAATTGCGCTCGTCCAACCGCTGACTAACGCGCCCGGTTTGCTGATCATTTCGAGGAATTTCATCAATATTCCCGTGCCCCTGATGTGATTGGAACCCGCAAAGTCGACTCGTTGAGCGATGATTCGACTCTGATTTCGGTGTACTTTTCTATAGGCAAATTTAGAGGCGGGACGATGGTTCCGGCAACACAAATCGGATGGTGAAAAAGGAAGGCGTCAGAAAAATCGATGCCGAGTTTAATCGTCGGCGCTGACGGTGGACTGGGCCGGAGATCCAACTGCTGTAACTTCCTGATCTTTGTACTGCAACTGGTACAGCTTGTAGTAGATTTCGTGGCGCGCGAGGAGTTGCTGGTGAGTGCCCATCTCACGTACTTGGCCCTTGTGCATGACGATGATGTTATCGGCGCGCTGGATGGTCGAAAGGCGATGGGCGATGACCAGCGAGGTGCGGCCTTCGACCATGCGGCTGAGGGCGTCGCGGACACGAAACTCGGTCTCGGTGTCAACGCTGGATGTGGCCTCATCGAGAATGAGAATCTTCGGGTCATGCGCCAATGCGCGGGCAAAGGAGATTAACTGCTTCTGGCCGGTGGAGAGCGTCGAGCCGCGCTCGCGAACCTCTTCCTGGAACCCGCCGGGCAGAGTGCGAATGAAGTCGGCGAGATTCACGTCTTCGGCGGCCTGTTCGACGTCTTCGTCCATAATGCGGCTGGTACCGAGGCGGATGTTACCCGCGACCGTACCGGTAAATAAGAACGGATCCTGAAGGACGACACCAAAGCGGCCGCGCAGATCGTCGAGGTCCATTTCGCGAATGTCGACGCCATCGATTTTGATGGAGCCTTTCTGCACGTCGTAGAAACGCATGAGGAGCGAGATGAGAGTGGTTTTACCGGCGCCGGTGTGGCCGACGACGGCGATGGTCTGACCGGGTTCGATGGTGAAGGTGACGTCGCGGAGCACCCAGTCGGGAATGCCCTCGCTGCCGTTGGCGGCGGCTGCGGCTGATTCCGGCTTTTCGTTTTTCGGTTTTTCGCCATTCGGCTTTTCGTCCGTCGGCTTTTCATCCTGAGGAACGGTGCGATATGCGAACCAGACATGATCGAATTCGATACGGCCGGGCCCCTCGACTTTCTTTGGGTGGAGCGGCGAAGTGACTTCGACTTTCGTATCGAGCAATTTGAAGACGCGTTCGCCCGCCGCCATGGCGCCCTGGAGGATGTTGTATTTCTCGCTCAGATCCTGAATGGGACGGAAGAAGCGCTGCGCGTACTGCATGAAGGCGACGAGGATGCCGATGGTCATGACGCTCTCGGTGACATGGAAAGCCACGAGCCCTGAGCGCGAAAAGCTTATGGCTACGGACGACACCGAGAGGTGGCGGAGCACGCCGCTGCCGCCGAACCAGATGATGCTGGCGACCGCGATCGACGCCAGGATTTCAACGACCGGGTAATAGACGGCATAGGCGAGGATGGCGTCTTTGTAGGCCTCCATGTGGGAGGCGTTGATCTCAGAGAAGCGGTCGTAGGCGCGTTTTTCGCGATTGAAGAGCTGCAAGACCAACATACCGGAAACAGCTTCCTGCAAGAACGAATTGATCCGGGCAATGGCGGTGCGGATGCGGCGGTAGGAGTCGCGCACCTTGTCGCGGAAGATGCTGGTCGCGTAAATGATGACCGGAAGCACTACAAAAGTGAGCAGGGCAAGCTTCCAGTTCATGTTGAGCATGATGGCGAGGATGAAGGTCAGGACGAAGACATCCTCGAAAATCGAAACCACGCCGGCGGTAAACATTTCGTTCAGGGCATCGACGTCGGTGGTGACGCGTGTGACCAGGCGGCCGACGGGATTCCTGTCAAAAAAGCCGACGTGCATGTATTGGAGATGGCGGAAGATCTGCTTGCGGAGGTCGAACATTACTTGCTGACCGGTCCACTGCATCAGGTAGGTCTGGACGAATTCAAGGGCGAAGGTGAAGAGCAGCAGTCCAATGTAGAGGGCGCCGATCTGGCCAATTCCGGTGAGCGGAGCGCTGCTGAGGTGGTTGGCGAGCCAGGAATTGGAGGCAGACTTGGTAAGGTACTTGTCGACTGCGATTTTGGTGAGAAGCGGGCCCAGAACATCGGCGACGGACTTCAGGATAATCGAGACGAGGGCGATGGCGACGTGCCATTTGTAGGGACGGAGATAGCCCAGCAGGCGGCGCATCAGGCGGCCGTCGTACGCCTTACCTATTATTTCTTCTTCCTGATTCGAAGGCATTCGCCTGAAGACCGTGCCAAAAGCTCAAGATTACCTTAAATAGATGGCGGAGCGGGGAAGAGGATGGAAAAGGTTTGCCGTAAAAGGTAAACCTGCAAAGAACTGCGGTGGATCGCGGCGATCCGGCGGTTTCGTTATGCCGAAAGCTGCGTCTGGGAGCTTTGGCAGGTGTCTTGCAACCACTATCGTGTGATTGCCGTCACCGCCCAAGGTGCGGTACTTTTCTACGATTTTGCGATATCCGCCGCGGCAGGAGGCTCCCATGATCGCTAATGATTCGATTCCGCTGAACAATGCTGGCGAAACCAGCAGTCACTGCAGGCAGGAGCGGTGCGGATGGTTTCAGCCGGCGGGAGGGCCGTGCGTCGATGCCCGCCAAGGGAACGGCTCGGCATGGAGATTGGTGCTGTTGGGGGCACCGGGTGTGGGTAAGGGCACGCAAGCGGACCTGCTCAATCAGCGTCTTGACGCATGTCACCTCTCGACTGGGGATCTATTCCGAGCCGCGTCGAAACAGAAGGAATGCGATCAAAGTCCCGCCATGAGGGCGGCCACGGAATATATGCGCCGTGGCGAACTTGTTCCCGACAACACAGTCTGGGAAATGGTCCGGGAACGCGCGAGCTGCATTCGCTGCGGTGCGGGATTTGTGCTGGATGGTTTTCCGCGAACGCTGGGCCAGGCGGAATCGCTAAGACTGCTGATGGAGACAGAGCGGATTCCGCTGACAGCGGTGGTGAATTATGAACTCCCGCTCGCCGAGATTGTCGCGCGCCTGAGCGGACGGCGCACCTGCGAGAAATGCAAGGCGGTTTACCACATAACCGGCAACCCGCCGAAGGTCGAGGGAGTGTGCGACCGCTGCCAGGGGAAGCTCTATCAACGTGAAGACGATCTGCCGGAGTCGATTACCGTGCGCATGGCGGCCTACGAACGGAGTACAGCGCCGCTGATCGAATTCTACAAAGGCCTGGGACTTTTGATTTCGATCGAAGCCGCGGGGGCGCCGGACGAAATCTGCGCCCGCACGATCGAGGCCCTACGGCAGCGCGCGGCAGCGTGAAGAGCGCAGCAGCGCCGCCCTATCTTGAAAGAGCTGGGTTGCGGCGAGTTTAGCGTTTTTTGGCCCGGCCGGCTTTCGCCGGAATATGGGCGTGTCCCGCACTGTGTTCTGTCCCACAGGCCGGACAGACTACCTTGGCATTCTGCTCCTCCATTTGGTTAAGAAAGGCAGAAAATACCTGCCCGCAGTTGTCGCAGAGTTGATCGATCTTTGTCTCGTCTTTTGACTTCCGGTCTTTTGCCATCACAGTCATTTTATGCGAAGGTCCACTCCCGCTGTTGGTTGCGCGTCACGCATACAATAACGGCAGCGTGCCGCCAGGACTTTACATCTCGGTTCCTTTTTGCCGGACCAAGTGCAGCTACTGCAATTTTGCCTCCGATGTCTTTTCGAAGTCGGCTTACGAGAATTACGTGCGGAGAGTTATTGAGGATATTGCAGGTTCTCGAGCAACCTCGGACGCAGCTGGAGGCCGATTTGAGGAACAGGCTGATTCGATTTATCTCGGCGGAGGAACGCCGTCGATTTTGGAGTCTTCACAACTGGTGCGGATCTTCCGGGCTCTCCGCGAGCGGTTTTCGGTGACACCGGATGCCGAGATTACGGTGGAGTGCGCGCCAGGGACGCTGACAGATTCGCTGATTGAAACCTTGTTGCAGATCGGCGTAAACCGCGTGAGCCTGGGCGTGCAGTCGTTTGTGGATCGGGAGGCGCAGTCGGTGGGGCGTCTGCACAAGCGCTCCACAGTGATTGAGGAAGTGGCGCGCCTGCGGAAAAATGGTATTCAAAATATCAATATTGACTTGATCGCAGGATTGCCCCACCAGACTTCGGAAAGCTGGTCATTCTCGCTGGGTGAGTTGATCTCTCTGGGCGTGCCTCATGCCAGTGTTTACATGCTGGAGGTGGATGATGACTCGCGGCTGGGCAGGGAACTGATTGCCGGGGGCGCGCGCTATCACGCGCATTTTGTACCGGACGATGCCGCAATGGCGGATTTCTATACAGAAGCGTGCGAGAGGCTGAATGCGGCGGGCGTAGAGCAATACGAGATCTCAAATTTCGCCAGAGCGGGCGGGCCCGTTGTTACTAGCGAGCCGCCGTGTTCCCGAGCGCGAGGATGGGAATCGCGCCACAATCTCAAGTATTGGACGCGGCAGCCTTATCTCGGTTTTGGCGTGGATGCCCATTCCATGCTTCGCGCTATGCCGGACGACTCGGGTTGGAATGCAGTCCGTTTCGCGACTGCCGATTCGCTTGACTCCTATATGAATCGCGCCGCTCCGAGCATCACTCGCGTCTCACCAAGAGCGGGGCTCGAAGAGAGTTTTTTTCTGGGGCTTCGGCTGAATCGAGGTATCGATCCCGAGGCTCTTCGTGGCGAATTCGACATCGATTTCTCGCCGTACGAGTCGGTGATTGACGAGTGCCGCCAGGAGGGTCTCTTGGAAGCGCAGGCGGGAAAGGTAAAGCTGACGGCGCGAGGAAGGCTGTTTTCGAACGAAGTTTTCGAACGTTTCCTGTTGGATGGAAGGGAAGTTCGGGCCGCTGACTAAGAAAGATTAACGGGTGTGAAAGCGGGAGCCGGCGACGTGGAGCACACGTCAGTTGGCCGCGATATGCCGGTCGGCGATAGGCCTATTCGGTTCCCGCTGTCTTCGACTTGGTACGAAGCGCGATTTCCCAGATGCAGGGTTCGGAGGAGAGGGCCTCGATTCCCGCTTCCCCGGAACTAGCCCAAGCAATCCGGAACTGCGCTTTTTGTGCTCCGTGTTGCACGTCCAGGAGTTGGCCGGCGCAAATCCTAGCGCGCACTCCCAGCAACACGGCGCCGCTGTAGCTCACGTTTTTGACCCGCACGACCTCCGCGAACGGGCGTGCCATCCGGTCCATTCCCCAGATGCGCACAGGAAATTCAACTCTGAGCCGCGGCTCTTTGCGCCGGTCTATGTTTGCTGAATCCAAACCGGATCATAAGCCTGACTATTTTTGTTGGATAGATAGCGTTGGTTATTTCGGGGAAGGTTACCTAAAGACGTGGCGACTCATTGGCCGGAGCTGCAAGCGGGAATCGGATAAATGGGGGCCTCTCAGTTTTTCCAGATCAGTTCTTCCAGGCGCACGAGCCGGGGCCATCGGGATTGCCGCAAGATCCGCAAGGGCCGGAAGCCATGGGCGCGGCGGCGGCGCTCTTGGCCGAGACCGAAAACACGGACAACTTTGGCTGCAATCTCTTGCTCTCGCATTTCGGGCAGACTGCTTTCTGGTGGCCGTAAACGAGGGCTTCAAACTGATGGTCACATTCTTTGCAAACGTACTCAAAAATTGGCGTAGGCAGGCTCCCCGGAAAAAATGCTGAGTTCTATTTAAAATCAAAGTGTGGACGTTCCGCAAACTCCAGACGAGACAAATACTTTTGTGCCGCGGCGATGGCTGCGGGGAGGACACGTCCAGACGGTCGCCAGTTTTCTGTTTCGCCGCAGCCTCCAACTGCCCGAGCCCGAAGCCCGCATGATTGAGGTAGCTCCCGGGGTCCGGGTTCTGTGTCACTGCCATTGGCAAGCGGATCGGGCCGGCGCACTGACCTTGATCGTGGTTCATGGATTAGAGGGCTCCAGCGAGTCGCAATACATGCTGGGCACGGCCGCCAAGGCGCTGCGAGCGGGAATGAACGTTATTCGCTACAACCAGCGTAATTGCGGCGGCACCGAGGGGGTCGCGCCCGTGCTCTACCATTCGGGTCTTTCCAGCGATATCGCGGCTGTCGCGCGCGAAGTCATCGCCCAGGATGGCGTCGAGCGGCTGGCGCTGGTTGGGTTCTCCATGGGCGGTAATCTGGTTTTGAAGCTGGCCGGAGAATGGGGACGTCAACCGCCGACGCAACTGAAAGCGGTGGCGGCGTGTTGTCCGGCGCTCGACCTTGCGGCGTCCGCTGATGCACTGCATACGCCTTCCAACCGGATTTATGAAACATATTTCCTGCTGGCGCTGCGCCGCCGGATGCGCCAGAAGGCGCTGTTGTTTCCGGGGCATTTTGATAATCGCCGTCTCAAGGGTATTCGCAGCCTGCGCGAGTTCGACGACAAGGTTACGGCTCACTATTGCGGATTTGCCGACGTGGACGATTATTACGACCGTGCCTCAGCCTCTCATGTAGTGGGCGAAATTTCCGTGCCGACCCTGATTCTGTGCGCCGCGAACGATCCTTTCGTGCGTATCACCCCTTCGACACGCCAGAAAATTCATACCAATCCGAATATCACATTCGTTGAAGTTGAAGACGGAGGCCATTGCGCGTTTATTGGCGTGCCTAATGGCAAAGGCGGGGCCGATACGGACGAAGCCGAAAGTCAAGATGATGGCTACTGGGCCGAGACGGAGATTGTGAAATGCCTCAGCCGCTTCTGAAGCGGGAAGGGCGCGCGTGAGGGATTGGCTAATAATGGAAGCCGACTATTCGATCGAACTGGGAAAGGACGATCCGGTGTTGGATTTTCCCTGGACCGATCCCTCTGGCAAGCTCAGGTATTTCGATTTGAAGCGCCATCCGGAATTGATGGAAAAAATCGAGGAAGTGCGGGAGTTTCCCGAGCTGGCAGAATTTTTGCGCGTGATCAATTCCGGGCGCAGTGCCTTCGAAAGCGCGAAATGTGACGCATGGGTGACGACGGAACTCAGCGACGAAGAAAATATCTTCAACGCTTCGCACAAGTGCGCCAGCTATGTCGATCTCGTCGCGTCAAGTCTGGAGGCTCGTGGGACATATAAACTGCACAGACAGTTCGCGGGCAAGTGGAAGGAGTTGATGCGGCGCGTGCCGGAAATTTCTGCTTCCGCTGAACTGTGCCTGCGCCGATGCTTTTCCGTTGGGCCTGCTGAGACGACCGACGGTTTTTACTTCACGCTTTATGTGAATGGCTACGGAGAAGACGAGTTCGTGGCGCGGAAGAATTGGAATATCGGACTGGGTCTCACGGGCAACGCGATTGTGCAACTTTCCGCCGGCTTTTAGGCAACTCGAACCCGGGACCCGCGTCCTCGTGGCGTCGCTCTCTACGCGCGATCACACTCCGACGTGATGCGACGGAGCGACTCGCTTTGCAATCGGCGATAAAATATCATAGGCCAAGCAGGCCCAACGAGGCGATATATAATGCCAGCCGTTATGCCAACAACACAGTATGAATTGCAGCTTGCCCGCCGCATGTCGCGGCTTGGCACCGAAACCGCGTTTGAAGTTTTGAATCGCGCGCGCGCCCTGGAAAAGCAGGGCAAAGATATTGTGCATCTTGAAATCGGCGAACCGGATTTCGATACTCCAGCCAACGTGGTCGAGGCGGGAGTGAATGCGCTGCGCAAGGGATGGACACACTACGGGCCGGCAGCGGGCTTGCCGGACCTCCGGCAGACGATTGCGGACTATGTCAGCCGCACGCGCAACATACCGGTGACGAGCGACGAAGTGGTGGTTGTACCGGGCGGCAAACCGATCATCTTCTTCTCGATCTTGTCGCTGGTCGACGATGGAGACGAGGTCATCTATCCAAATCCGGGTTTCCCGATCTACGAGTCGATGATCAACTATGTGGGCGGACGGGCGGTGCCGATCCAGTTGCGCGAGGAGCGCGACTTTTCGCTCGACGTGAAAGAACTGGCGTCGCTGATTTCGGACCGCACGAAGCTGATCATTCTGAATTCGCCGCACAATCCGACGGGCGGCACGCTCACGAAACGCGACATCCTGGAAATCGCCGAGGCCATCGGAGACCGGAACATCATGGTGCTCTCGGACGAGATCTACAGCCGGCTGATTTTCGAGGGCGAAGAGTTCTCGATTGCGAGCGTGCCGGGCTTCAAAGAGCGCACGATTATCCTCGACGGATTTTCGAAGACGTACGCCATGACGGGCTGGCGGATGGGCTACGGCGTGATGCGCGCGGACCTGGCTGCGCTGGTAGCGCGGCTGATGACGAACTCGAATTCCTGCACGGCGAGCTTTACGCAGGTGGCGGGAATCGAGGCGCTCACCGGAGACCAGAGTTCGGTCGACAAGATGAACGCCGAATTCAAGCGGCGCCGCGATGTGTTTGTGGCCGGCTTGAATAAGATTAAGGGCTTCTCCTGCCGGCTGCCGAAGGGCGCGTTTTACACCTATCCGAACGTCACAAAGACAGGCTGGCCTTCGAAAAAGCTGGCGGACGCGCTGCTGGAACAAGCGGGAGTGGCGTGCTTGTCGGGCACGGCGTTTGGGGCGTTTGGCGAAGGCTATTTGCGGTTCAGCGTGGCGAATTCGCTGGAGAACCTGAACAAGGCGTTGAGCAGAATTGAAGCCTGGACGGCGAAGAATCTGTAGAGGGATAGAGCCGATAGATTTATAGATTGAAGACGGAGTTGTGCGGCGCGGGCGCTTTGCTCGCGCCGTTTGCTTGTGCGGCCTAAGAGTTTTCGCCGGCGAATCGTTGCCGAACGCTTCAGGCGATCGCTTCCCGCCGGGCATTCACCGTTCTTTGACAATCGTTCTGCCAAGTTGTTGTACACTCTCCTCGCTATGGCCAACATCGATCGTCACCCTGCCGGATCGTTTTGCTGGATCGAACTTGCTACGTCAGACCAGTCCGCCGCCAAGAATTTCTACAGCACGCTTTTTGGGTGGACGCCGAACGACATGCCGATGGGTCCATCGGATGTCTACACCATCTTCCGGCTGGAGAACCGCGACGCGGCTGCCGCCTACACGCTGCGGCCCGAGCAGGTGGCGCAGCACGTCCCGCCGAACTGGATTCTCTATATCCAGGTCGACAACGTCGATGCCTCCGCCGCGAAGGTCACGGAACTCGGCGGCAAAGTAATCCTGCCGCCCTTCGACGTCATGGACGCCGGTCGTATGGCCGTAATTCAGGATCCGACGGGGGCGTATTCTTGCCTGTGGCAGCCGAAGAAGAACGCGGGCATCGGAATTCATTCGGTGCATGGCACGTTGTGCTGGGGCGATCTATGCACGAATGAACGGGATCGCGCGTCCAAGTTTTATTCGGGACTGCTGGGATGGAAATTTGAAAAGGGTGACAAGGACGACTCCGGATATCTGCACATCAAGAATGGCGAGCATTTTATTGGCGGAATGCCTCCGGCAGAACATCTTCCGCCAGGTGTGCCTTCGCACTGGCTGGCGTACTTCCTGGTCGACGATGTGGATGTGACCGCGAACAAGGCGAAAGAGATGGGCGCAAAGCTCTTCTTTCCGCCGACCAGCATGGAAGACGTCGGGCGACTGTCGATCATTGCCGACCCACAGGGAGCGGTGTTCGCAATTTTCAAGTCGGCACGGTAGCAAATAGAGTCGCGAGTTTCGAGCCGCGAGCTAAAGCAGAGCGTCGGCGATTCCGCGACTATCCCTCACCCGCTGATCACCGGCCGTAGGCCCATTACCGCATTCTCTTTGTGGTCTCCGCGGTTAAGGGATAGTACGCGTCACACCGCTGTTCCGCATCACCGCCGTTACTGCATCACCCCCGCCTGTGATCTCACTCACAGACCCTTGCGACATGGCGGCTTAGCCTCGATTTGCAAGCTATGCGCCGCTTTTCGCATTGCCCACATTCGTGGCTCATGACCGGCGCCTTCCAAGGAGCAGCTCCATGTCTATCCTGAATTCATCCACCGGCGAAGTTCTGCATAAATACGATATCGACGAGTTAAAAGAACAGGCCAACCTGATGCGCGGCTACAACCTCGTGTGCCTGTGCGCCGCGGGCTCGGGCCACGCTGGTGGAACGATGTCCATCATGGATATTGCCGCCGCGCTCTATCTGCGAGTGGCGAATCACGATCCGCGGAATCCGAACTGGCCGGATCGCGACCGCATCATCTGGTCGACGGGTCACAAGGCGCCGAGTCTGTATCTGGGGCTTGCGTTTGCGGGATTCTTTCCGAAAGAAGATGTCGCGTTGCTGCGCAAGCTGTCATCGCCGTTTCAGGGACACCCGCACTGGCTGAAGCTGCCGGGAGTTGAAGCTTCGACAGGGTCGCTGGGACAAGGATTGAGCATCGCGGTTGGACTTGCGCTGGCGGCCAAGCTCGACAAGAAGAATCACCACATCTTCTGCATCATGGGGGACGGCGAGCAGCAAGAGGGCCAAGTCTGGGAAGCGGCGATGGAAGCGGGACATTTCAATCTCGACAACCTGGTCGCGATCGTCGACCGCAACCGGCTTCAGATCGATGGATGGGTGAAGGACGTGATGAACGTCGAGCCGCTGGAAGAGAAGTATGCGAGCTTCGGCTGGGATGTCGTCAGCATCAACGGCCACGATATGCGGCAGGTGGTGGAGGCGCTGGAGAAGGCGAAGATCGGGCACGGACGGCCGACGGTGATCATCGCCGACACGGTGAAAGGCAAAGGCGTCAGCTTCATGGAGAACATTGCCGGATGGCATGGCAAGACGCCGAACGTCGAGGAGATGAACAAAGGCCTGAAAGAACTTGGACTCGACGGAAAGGTGCCGGTCGAGAAGCTGTTAGCCCACGCCAAGGAGTATCAGGCAGGAGTCGAACAAAGACTCGAAGCGAAGATGCCGAAGTTCCACCGCAACTACTGGTGGAACGCGGCCGAGAATATGAAAGTGCAGATGAAACCGACGCGGCTTGGCTTTGGCCAGTCGCTGGCCGCAAATGGCGACGACCCGCGCGTGATTTGCTTTGGGCTCGATATTTCCGGATCGATCACGATCAGCGAGTTCTACAACGGCAAGCCGGAGCGGAAGTCGCGCTGGATCAGCATGGGCATCGCGGAGCAGTCGGCGACGTCGGCGGCGGCCGGGCTGGCAAGGGAAGGGAAGCTGCCGGTTTTTGGGACGTATGCCACGTTTGCGGCGGCGCGGAATCTGGACCAGATCCGAACCTCGATTTGCTATGGCAACTTCAATGTGCTGATCGCGGGTGCACATGGCGGTGTGAGCGTCGGTCCGGATGGCGCGACGCATCAGGCGCTCGAAGATTGTTTTGCCATGTGCGGGTTGCCGAATATGAATGTTGTGGTGCCATGCGACATGGTCGAAACGCGCAAGGCGACAGACTATTTGTTGCTGAAACACGTTGGACCGAAGTACATACGGTTTGCCCGCGAGGCGACGCCGATCGTCAGCGACGACAAGACGCCGTTCGTCTTCGGCAAAGCTAATGTGATTCGGCTGCGCCAGGAGTCGGCGAATTTCATTGAGGCGTTTGAGACGAAGCTTGAATCCGACTATCGCGACGAGCATGAAGACCTGACGATCATCGCGTGCGGGCCGATGGTTCCGGAGGCGATGCGGGCGGCGTGGATCCTGAAGCAGGATTTCGGCTACGAGACGCGCGTCCTGAACATGCACACGCTGAAGCCGCTCGATAAGGACGCGATCGTGCGCGCGGCGCGCGAGACGGGCGTTGTGCTCACGGCCGAAGAACACCAGATTGGCGCGCTGGCATGGCCGGTTTCGAACGTGATTACGGAGTCCGTGGAACTGTACGGATCGCCGGTGATTACGGGAGCAATTGGAGTGAAGGACCGATTCGGCGATTCCGGAGCGCCGTGGGAACTGATCAAGGAGTTCGAAGTTTCCGCCGAACACATTGCCGCCAAGGCGATTGAACTGATGGCGGTGAAGAAGACTCGCGAGGCCGTTTCTCCGGAAGCGCAATTGTTAGAGAAATAATCGGCGTCGGACGAGCCTTTCTCTGGCCTTCGTGCTAAGTGTCCGCCTTGGTATATACTATGTATATCCATAACCGGGGAAGGATAATATGAAGGCTCAGATGGTGAAATGGGGCAATAGCCTCGCTGTACGAATCCCCAAACCGATCGCCGAGGGCGCGAAACTAAAGGAAGGCGATTCTTTGGAAATCGAAGCCGCGGCGGAGGGTCATGTCGAATTGCGCCGTCCCTCTCGCATACCCACCCTGGCCCAGTTAGTCGCCAAAATCACGCCCGAGAACCGCTATGCCGAGATCGCGACTACCGTCGAAGTGGGAAAAGAAGTCGTCGAGTGGTGAGATGACGAGTCCCTACATTCCTGAAACCGGCGATATCGTGATGATGGACTTCGATCCGCAGGTAGGGCGCGAACAGGCGAAGCGCCGTCCTGCTCTGGTGATCACCGACCAACGCTACAATCGCGCCAGTGGACTCGCGGTCGTTTGCCCCTTAACCAGCAAGCGGAAGCCATACCCTTTTGCGTTCCCCATCACCCTCGACCGAATTGAAGGTGCTGTTCTAGTGGATCAGCTAAAGAGCATGGATTGGAGCGGTCGCAACGCCAAGTTCCACTCCAGGGCTCCGGCGGCTCTGCTGACAAACGTTCGCCAATACATCGCAGTTCTTCTCGGTCTTCGCTGACGAGTTTCCGAATACTTCCCACCAGTTTGCCCGAAGGCAGCGGCAGATGGTACAAACCATCCGAGGCCTCGCTCGTGAAGAAACTCTCCGCTGTCCTACTGATCGCAATTTCAGCCGCGGTTATCGTGATCGTTACGGCGCGCGCCGCGGATGAGCGCTCGCGCGTCATTCATCTGCCCACGAGCAAAAATCTCACCCTGCCGGTTCCCGGCTTCATCGCGGGCACCAATAGCTTTCCGTCGACCATTGCGATGAGTCCCGATGGCCGCTATGCGGCGTTGCTGAATCAGGGATATGGCACGATCGAGAGCGGTGCGCGGCAGTCGATCGGCATTCTCGATCTCAATACCAACCAACTGCGCGATTTTCCCGACGATCGCCTCATCGCCGATACGAGCTCGACGCGGCAGAGCTATTTTATCGGCATCGCGTTCTCGAGTGATGGTAAGCATCTTTATGCTTCGATGGGATCGATCAGCGATCCCGAGGGCAAGGAGGCAAAGAGCACGGGGAATGGAATTGCGGTTTACAAGTTCGCCGATAGTCAAGTCACACCCGAGCGATTCGTTAAGATTCCTCCGCAGCCGGTTGCGGAAGGCAAGGTCGTTGCTTACGGAATAAGAAAGACGCCAGCAGGAACCGCTCCACCTTATCCCGCTGGATTCGCGGTCTTGCCAAGTGCGAGCGGCGATCGGCTGTTGATCGCCGACAATCTCTCGGACAATGTGGTGCTGCTCGACGTTGCTTCGGGACAGATTCTGCAATCGTTCGACCTGAGCAAGAGCCGTTACGTTCCGGCCGAGTATCCGTATACCGTGATTGCGAACAAAGCCGCGACGCGCGCCTGGGTGAGTATGTGGAACACGTCCGCGGTGGCGGAGTTGAACCTGGAAAACGGGACTGTGGTCAAGTGGCTTTATGGTGACAGGCCCAATGCAAGCGGGCCCAGTGCACATGCGACATCGATCCTTCTCAGCCCGAACGAGAAATTCCTCTATATGACTCTGGCCAATGGAGACGCTATCGAGTCGGTCGATCTTGATTCTGGAACCAGCTATCGTCTGTATCAGGCGAGTCTTAAGAATCCCGGATCGGTGCTGCAGGCAATCGCGCTGTCGCCGGACGGAAAATATCTCTTTGCCGCGGCGGGATCGCTCGATGCGGTTGCGGTCATCGACCTTCGAAAATTGCCTCCTATGGCGGCTCCCGGCGGCATTGTGGATCTTCCCGAGCCCGGTTTTATCCCGACCGAGTGGTATCCGAGCGCGCTGGCAATTGCCGGAGACAACTTGCTGATCGCGACCGCGAAGGGAACTGGAAGCACGCCGAATAATATGGCGTCTACGCTTAAGACCGAGCTGCACCCGAACGCGCATCCGTATATTGCGACTCTGATCGGCGGATCGCTCCAGCGACTTACCTTCGCGGAGATCGAACGCAATCTGCCGGCTTATACGAAACAGGTGGAGGACGACAACCTTCTGCACGCCGATGCCGGCAAGTTTGCCTTCACCGGCGGCAAGAATCCGATCAAGCACGTCATCTACATCCTCAAGGAGAATCGTACTTACGATCAGATACTCGGCGATCTCGGGATTGGCGATGGCGATCCGTCGCTGACTATGTATGGAGCCGACATCACACCCAACGAACACAAACTGGCGCGGCAATTCGGCGTGCTCGATAACTTCTATGACAGTGGTGAGGTTTCGGGCGATGGACATCTCTGGTCGGATGCTTCTGCCACTTCCGACTACAACGAGAAGACTTGGCCGATCGCGTATCGCGGCAAGGAACGAAGCTACGACTTCAGCGGTCAGGTGGCGGAAGAGTATCCGCTGGAGCAGGGAATTCCGGACGTGGATGATCCTGCGACTGGTTATTTGTGGGACAACCTGGCAAAGAATGGGTTCACATATCGCATCTATGGCGAGATGATGGCGCTGACGTGGTGCAAGAGCGAGCGCGTGAGTTCGCCGATGGAGGGAACTCCGTCGGCCGCAGCGGGCAAGTGCGAGTCGGAGGAGATCAGGCAGGGCGAACCTTTGCCGTCGAATGTGGGCAATCCGCGCGGCAGCGCGAGTCCTTGGCCTTGGGCTGTGCCGCGACTGAAGAGTGTGCGGGCGACGAAAGCGGCGCAGCGCGGGCACTTCGATCCGCTCTATCCGGATTTCGAGATTGACTATCCCGATCAGCTTCGGGCTGACGAATTCCTGCGCGAGTTCGACGAGTTTGTGAAAGGTCGAGGAACGGAGAAAGAGTTGCCGCAGTTCGTGCTGCTGTATTTGCCGGACGATCACACGGGAGGAACGCGTCCGGGGAAAGCGACGCCGCAAGCGTCGGTTGCGGATAACGATCTGGCAGTTGGGCGCGTCGTCGATGCGGTTTCGCACAGCGCTTACTGGGACGACACTGCGATCTTCGTCATCGAAGATGACGCGCAGAATGGCGCGGACCACGTCGATGCGCATCGGTCGATTGCGCTGGAGATCAGCAAATATGCGCCGCGCGCAGAAAAACCTGTCATCGATCACCACTTCTACACGACGGTGAACATGATGCACACGATGGAGGCTTTGCTCGGACTTCCGCCGATGAATTTATTTGACGCCCATGCGCCGCTGATGGCGCCTTTGCTCGCGGGTCCGGGAACGCAAGCGCCTTATCAGGTGGATGACCGCAATCTTCGAAGTGGACTGATCTATCGGGTGAATCCGAAGAAAGCTCCGGGCGCGAAAGAATCGTCGCGCATGGACTTCTCGCGTCCCGACGCGGCGGATGCCGATAAACTCAACGCGATCCTTTGGCAGGATGCGAAAGGCAGCGCGCCGAAACTCGCGTCGCATTCACATTCCGAACCGTAGAAATTTGCCCGAAGGAAGCTAGGCTGGAGTACCCCCCTCCCCCCGCCTACCCCGGTTTAATAGAATCATACACTTAGAGTAAGTTCACCCGCAAAGTATTCAGAACTATAGACTTGAACTTAGTTTTTGCAACTCTTTTGCTGAGTTGGAGTTGAGATCGGTTTTCGGCAATTTTTCGTTTTCCATCCTCTCAAAGTATTGATAAAAAGCGACTTAAAGGCAAAGTATTGATTGCATGATAGTTATGGGCTTGATTTGGTGCGTTATCCCCCTTTGGAAGCCGAGATTAACCTTCGCCACGGAGGCACGGGGTCACAGAGAAAACTGCCGTGCTTTTTCAATTTCAATTCTTTGGATAGTGGGTTGGTTAAGTCAAGGGATTTGTTGGGGACGGGCTTGTTTTTTGGGGAGGGTTCTGGGGCGGTCCCCACTCAAGCCAAAAGAAGGCTTGAGTGGGGCACCCTCGTTTTTTTATGTACGTACAACTACGTAAATATAGAGTCTCTGGCTGCGGGCGAACGGACTGCGAACAAAATAAAGTTGATTCTTGGGGCGTCGTGAAATGGGTCGAATTGGCGATTTTCGTTGGATGGGATGTTTACTGTCTGGTTATGGGTTTGGCTGGTTTGAGCCTTATTAGACCTGTGAGAATGCTGGGGTTAGCGCGGGTGGTTGGTTGGCGGTTGTGGAATGAAGGAGTTACACCGAAGTATGGGGCGATAAAGGAGTTACTTGTTCTGGTTGGCTTCGCTTGGCGGGTTTAAGAGGGTTTCTGCGGCTGGATTTTGTCAAGTTGACAGGGCGTGCATTGGAGGCGGGATTTGGGATGGGATTGGGGTGCGTTCGGTGAAATACCGAGATCGGCGCGGTGTGGAGTCCCCGGTCTCAAAGAGCATGCGGGCTAGGTACCGGGAAGAGCCTCATTGCCCCGTTGATGAGTGCTATCGCGATTTATCAACAACTGATTTTCAAGGAGTCCTTCAAGTCCTTTTCGCTGATTGACTTGCCCCACGTGTAGCCATAAGATTCCTGCCAAATGGTCGGGGCAGGCGATCTCACTACCGCGTCATCGAGAAGTTGGGGGGATGGGTGTGGTTGCGCGATACATTGAGTTGGCGAAGCAGATCGGATTCCCGCAATAGCTGGGGATAAGACGGAGAAATCATGCATCGACGCAGATTCATGAAGCTGACGATGGGTGCCGCGACGACAGCGTTAGCCTTGCCATCTTGGGCGCGTGCCCAAGCGCAGGAGCGCATGGCCCCCACTCTATATCCCGACTCCGCTATCGAAATCGTCGACCCGCGTTTTGGCGAATACGTGGTATTCAACGCCGCCGTCGAGCGCCTGTACACGGGGGCGCGCTGGGCCGAGGGCCCGGTGTGGTTTGGCGACGGACGTTTCTTGCTATTCAGCGACATCCCCAACAATCGAATGCTGCGCTGGCTGGAAGATACCGGCGAGGTGAGTGTGTTCCGCAGCCCGTCAAACTACAGCAACGGCAACTTTCGTGATCGTCAGGGCCGCCTGCTGACCTGCGAACATGACTCGCGCCGTCTCACGCGAACCGAACACGACGGCACTGTGACGGTGCTTATGGATCGCTTCCAAGGCAAGCCTCTGAACGCGCCCAACGATCTCGTCGTTCATTCCGACGGTGCCATCTGGTTCACCGATCCCGGGTACGGAATCATGTCGAACTACGAAGGACACAAAGCTGCGTTTGAATTGCCCGCCAACGTGTATCGCCTCGACCCGGAAACCCGCGAAGCCGCCGTCGTGGCCAGCGACATGATGAAGCCCAACGGCATCTGCTTCTCTCCCGCCGAGAAAAGGCTTTATATCGTGGATACCGGACCAACCGAACCGGGTATTCCCCATCCCATTCGTGTCTATGATGTTGAAGACGGCAAACGGCTGAAGAACGGCCGCCTGTTTGTCGATATGTCGCCGGGATCGTCCGACGGCATCCGCTGCGACGTTGACGGGAACGTGTGGAGCGCGGCAGGTTGGGGACCGGACGGCTTTAACGGCGTGCACGTCTTTGCGCCCGACGGCAAGCGCATCGGAAAAATTCATCTGCCGGAAGTTTGTGCGAACCTTTGTTTTGGCGGCGCCAAGAAGAACCGCCTCTTCATGGCTGCCAGCCACTCTCTCTACTCCCTCTACGTCAACACCGAAGGAGCCCAGACGCCCTGAGTGTTGACTTCTGTTGAAACCAGGCGATTTCACTCAGAACCAGAACTCAGGACCGCGCACGACTAGTCTCTATTGTCCAACCAAGCTCTTTCGCCATCATACGGACGTAACGCTTTTTTGCTTTGAGCGTTTCCGCTGGATGAATCCGCCGCTTCCTGACAGGTTTGGCCGCTGACTCCGTCGCCACTATCTCGACACGAATCTCGTCCCCGACGTGCAACCTCTTTCGTTTGACCCAATCAATGTGTTCCTCGTTGGCGAGGCCTCCGACATGCAAAAACAAGTCTTCTCCACGATCTCCAGCCACCCAGCTCGTGATCGCTGACAGAACTCCAACTTCGCCAACTCCCGCTAGGCATAGCTTCTTTCCGTTTAATGAAACGTTGAAGGCGAGCATAGGTTAGCATTCTACGACTTGGGTGTTGTAAACAGGCGTGGCTGTTGAAAAACTCATTTTCTTAGAATTCACGAAAAACGCATCGCGTCAGGATGACTTATAAGCGACTTTCTCGATACGGGTAGGCATTTTCTAACCCTAAATCTGAGGCCGTTTTTATGTGGGAGGGACTTTTTCAACAGCCACAGGCGTTTACACTCATCTATCCGGCAAGGCGCTAGGTCGCAACCGGCAACTTGACCACAACGCCAGAAGCTGCCTTCTTTTCTAGTTGGAGTTTGATCCGAACCCGATTGAACCCATCACGCGAAAATTCGAGGTAATAGATGGTTGTGTTCGGCCTAGGAGAGAGGCGAAACCGCCCATGGTTGTCGGTCTCAGACGAACGCAACACCGTTTTCCAATCCTCTGAGCGCTCTTCGACAGTGACGTGGGGTATCACCGCACCCATTGGGTCCGTCACAACGCCCGCAGCAGTCTGCGCGAGCTGCGGTTCTTCGTATTCGACTATCGTATTCTGCGCGGGAAGGCCTAGGCTGAAAACAGCTAGACACGCGATTTGAAGTAGGACGCCTCTCACAAGGAGACTATACACTCGGTTCAGACGGTAACTGTTGCAACCAGGCGTTTACACTTGTAACCATTCGGTTACGAGTGAAATCAGGATTTTTCACCAACTGCGCGATTGCTTCCGGTTTACTGACAATCCAGGCGGTAAGAGTGCGCATGCATGCTCAGGGCACTCATGGCTCTAACGTGAGGTTTCATGCGGCGCCGGCGGGCTCTATGGTTTCAGGCGGTAGCTATCGCCCAGTTTTCCCGCTGCCGATAAGTGTTTTCGCGCTCTCACCAGTTCGGCGATTTGCCGGATATGTCCCAGATCGTGCATGGTCCACTCATGCAGCATTTGTTGCAGGGTGATTTCGCCGGCCTCCTGGTGCCTCGCGCGGCGTTCACCGGCGCTTCGCGGCAAGGTCCGCAGATACTCCACGTTGGTCGCGCGCTGCTCTGCAAAATGGTCGAAGGCATCTTCCGCATTGGCATTGCGGTACAACTCCAGGTACATCTGCGCATCATCCGGCTCGAACTCCGGCAGTTCCTCACTCACGAACCGGTCCACGCGGGTGCGATAGCAGTGGCCCTCGGAATGGGAAAGATGGGCGAGAACTTCCGCTACCGAAAAGCGGTCGGGCGCAGGCTTCCATTCGGTATCTTCGAGCGACAGGTCGCAGATCAATCCGCGCAGGATAGCGGGGGTCGCTTCCAACTGGTCGAGGCAGTCTAATTCCAATCCTTGCGTCATGCGATTCATCCTACGATGTTGTCTCCGCCGTCTACATGCAGTAAGAGGCGATTACACTCAGAACCCCAGGAATTGTTTTCAGTCTTCCTTCCAGTTGACTGTCGCATTCCGAAGAAGAACCCCTACCGTTCGGCGAGGCGTGCGCCCAACACCCTAACGCGGAGTGAATTTTATAGCCCAAACGGCGTTTGCGCTTTAGCAGGCCGCGGAGAAACTCGTTCCCGCATAGAAAGTGCGACCGCAGCGGCTAAAGCCGCATTGAAAACAGGACAGTTACCGCAGCGATAAATCGCTGCGCCACCCAAAATCAAGTGCAGCATCGAGTTTTTCCGCTTAGCAGGCCGCGGAGAAACTCGTTCCCGCATAGAAAGTGCGACCGCAGCGGCTAAAGCCGCATTGAAAACAGGACAGTTACCGCAGCGATAAATCGCTGCGCCACCCAAAATCACGTGCAACATCGAGTTTTTCCGCAGCCTGTTAGGGGTCCTTCGACTCCGCGATCTCGCTCGCTTCGCGAACGAAATTGCTCCGCTCAGGATGACATTTCTTTGCACCACGGCGATGCGAGGAAATATTCCAATTTCTTAGGGCTCACGCTCTTGCTTTCTTGAATTCATCGAAGCCTTCAAGGAAGCGATCGATATCCTGCTTCGATAAGTAATAGGGCGTCGAGAGGCGGAGTTTGTTTGGGTCGCCGCCTCTTATGCGGATTTTCTTCTCTTTCCAGAGCCATGTTTCCAAATCTGCGCGCTTGATTGGGGGGACGTTTACTGTTGCGATGGCGCAGCGCATGGTTGGGTCGGGCGAGGTCCAGGATTCGGCGCCGCGCTTGATCATGGCGTCGAGGATGTAGTTGCAGAGCTGGCGATGGCGGCGCTCGATGCGGTCCATGCCGATGTCGTTGGCTAGTTTGAGGGAGGCGCGCAGGCCCCAGAGGGCGGGGACGTTGGAGCTGCCGATGCGCTGGAAACGCTCGGCGCGGAGTTTGGGTTCGTCCCAACCTTCGGTGGCGATGGTGTTCCAGAGGCGGTCGATGACCTCGTCGCGCACGTAGAGGAATCCGGAACCCTTGGTGGCTTGCAGCCATTTGTGCGGGCTGGAGGAGTACATGTCGCAGCCGAGGTCGTGGAGGTTGAGGCGCATCATGCCGGGAACATGGGCGCCGTCGACGGCGGAGAGAATGCCTTTGCTGCGGGCGAGGGCGCAGATTTCCTTGGCGGGGAGGACTACGCCTGTGACCGTCGTGATGTGGCTGAAGAAGATGACGCGGGTGCGGGGAGTGATGGCGTCGGCGAAAAGCTGGGTAATTTGGGCGGGATTCTGCGGAGGCTTGGGGAGGGTGATTTTTTTGATGGCGATGCCGTAGCGCTTGGCGCGGAGGTCCCAGGGATGCTCGCCTCCGGGATGCTCCTGGTCGGTGATTAGGACCTCGTCGCCGGCTTTGAGGTCGACGCCGTTGGCGATGTAGCTGTTGGCCTCGGTGGCGTTACGGAGGAGAGCGATCTCGTCGCGATGGCAGCCGACGAAGGCGGCGAGCGGATCGCGGAATTCGTTCCAGGCGGCGTAGCCCCAGATGGGATAGTCTTCGGGATCCTGCTGGTTCATCTTTTCGGTGGTCTCGTAGCCTTCGAAGATGGCGCGCAGGACCGGAGCAGGGCTGGATCCGACCGTGCCGTTGTTGAGGTAGACCTCGTCGACGGGAATGAGGAACTGGTTGCGGAGTTCCCGCCAGTAGGCGTCTTCATCTTTGTCGTAGAGCGAACGGTCGGGGAGCTGCGATGGCGAAGAGGCGAGTTGCGCCCAGAGATGAGAGCGGCTTCCGAGGACGGTGGCGGTCAGGGATGAGGCGAGTGAGGTCGAGAGAAAGTTGCGGCGGTTGAGCATGGGGCACCTTTTCGAACTGGTTCGTGAAACGGGCAATGGTACACCAGGTTGGAGCTTCGAGCTACGAGCTTCGAGCTATGAGCTATGAGCTTGGAGCTCATGGCTTCCCGCTGCGAGTTCGAGCTTGCCTGGCACGGACGGGGCGTCCCTTAGGCGTCGTCTATTTTGTCCAGGCGTCATCTATCGTCTATTGCATATGGCAAATAACAGGTAACTCTAAGCTTGCGAGATGCGTCCAACTAGGTGGGAAATTCCGGTGTAGGCCCGAATTGCCATCGGGGGTATAATCGCTACAAGCTTCGTCGCAACGGACGTGTTCCCTGCGGGGTGTGCAATGTCGTATCGTAAATCGCTGATCTCCCTAAGTTTAGTGCTCCTGATGGCAGCGTTCGCGGCGGCCCAGGATCAGAGTTCGCCCAACTCCCAGACACCATCGACGTCGGCGCCAGCCGCTTCGACACCGAATCAGACGGGCAATCAGACGCCGGCAACGACCAATGGCCAAACGAGCGCGAGCCAGCCGACGGCGCAGACCCCTGCTCCGCAGCCGACGAGCACGCCGGCTCAGACGGCTCCGGACTCGACGGATCAGTCGAATGGACAGGACTCGCAGGACTCTTCAGATGCAAAAGCGTCGGATGCGAAAGGGCCGACGAATCCGCCGGTGACGCAGGAGGCCGATCCCAGCAAAGTCAAACACACGGGCGGTGAAGATGACGTGGACGCGATTGGCAACCGCAAGATTGGCGGGCGCGGTCTGGGCGACTGGTACTCGCTGGATACGGAGATCAAGATCGGCAAGCAATATGCGATGCAGGTCGACAACAGCGTGAAGATGGTGCAGGACCCGGTCGTCAATGAGTACGTGAACCGGATTGGACAGAACCTGGTCCGCAATTCGGATGCGAAGGTGCCGTTCACGATTAAAGTAATCGACTCGGACGAGGTGAATGCGTTCGCGCTGCCGGGCGGGTTCTTTTATGTGAACTCGGGATTGATTCTGGCGGCGGATGAAGAGGCAGAACTGGCGGGCGTGATGGCGCATGAGATTTCGCACGTTTGCGCGCGGCACGCGATGCGGCAGATGACGCGCGCGAACTGGGCGCAGATTGGGACCATTCCGCTGATCTTTGTCGGTGGGGGAATCGGATATGCGGCTTATGAGGCGGCGGGTTTGGGACTGCCGCTGACCTTCATGAAGTTCCAGCGCAACTTCGAGGCGGAAGCCGACTATCTGGGTGTGCAGTATATGTACAAGACGGGGTACGACCCACAGGCGTTCGTGAGCTTCTTCGAAAAGATTCAGGCGAAGGAAAAGAAGAAACCGGGCACGATCGCGAAGGCATTCGCTTCGCATCCGCAGACGCCTGACCGCATTGAAGCGACACAAAAGGAAATTGCCACGATTCTGCCGGCGAAGGCGCAGTACATCGTTTCGACGTCGGAGTTTGACGAGGTAAAGGCGCGGCTGGCGTCGATCGAGAACCGACACAAGGTGCTGGATCAGAAAGAACAGAATAAGCCGACGCTGCGGCGGACTTCGAACACGGATAAGACGGGAACGGATACGAGCGGCGACGACGATCGTCCGACGCTAAAGCGGCGTCCGGATAGCGACGGGGGATCGAACTAACTATCGAACTAACCGGGGTTAAAAAGTTTGAAAAAGCGAACCGGCGGATCGAATGATCCGCCGGTTTTCTTATGGCCGGAAGATGAGCTCGCCGATTACGATCCGGCGGCGACCGACTTGACCGTGATGGTGGTGCCGTTGACCTCGCCGGTCACCTTGGCCTTGGCGCCGGCAAGTTTATCAAGCTTGTCGAGCGCGGTCAGGTCGGAGGTCTCCAGGGTGTAGACCTTATCGCCGACGACGAGAGCGTAGTTCGAGCCATGCTTGACGCAGGCTCTGGTGCACTCGGCGGCCGCGCCGGGCATCTGGTGCTTGGCTCCGCACATGGCGTCGCTGACTTCGCCGGTCAGGGTCTGATTTTTGGCGGCGAATGCGGGAAGGGTGACGATCAAGAGAACGAGAAGGGCAGTGATGCGGGTGAGTTTCATCGGGTCTTGCTCCTTGGAGGATCGTGAGAGGATCTTGTCATCCATGATGCCAAGATATGAAGCCGGGTACAAGTAGGGGGTGGCGGGGCTGGCTGCGGAAGAAGTGTTTTCTCCGTTCAGATTCCCCCAGCGGCTGGAAGCCGCTATTGATTGGGCAAGATTTACGGCACGAGTGGGACTCGTGCCCTTCCCGTCCATGCCGGATTCCAGAGTTTTTCAGCAAACTGTTAGAGGGTGGCGGGCTTGCTTATAGGAGGCCGCTTATCGCTATTGCGCTTTGCTATTGCACCTCGGTTATTGCACTTTGAAACGGATGGTAAGATCGACGACTTTTTCTTTCTTGTTCAACTCTTCGTTGATGTCGACCGAGTAGCGCAGGCCTCGCGGCAGCAACCGCGCGGCGTCGTCCAGAAATTTCTTGGCATAGTCGGCGTTGTAGGGGGAGCCTTCGCGGAGCGTCCAGGCGTCGCGGAGCCGGTCTTTGGAGGGCGTGTCGACGCCGAGAATCTCGAGCTCTCCCATGCGGTAGAGATCGCCCTCCTGGATAGTGATGTTGTAGGCGACGGTGCTTTTGGCGTCGTCGAAGTGCGGCTCGGGATGGAGTTCCGCGGTCATGTAGCCGCGGCTGTGATAAAGGCGGGTCAGATTTTCGGTGTCGGTTTCGAGGCGCACAGCGTCGGCTGGCCGGCCGACGGCGAGATGAAAGAGTTTCGATGCCTCGTCGCTGGTGACGGCGGAGTTGCCCTTCCACGTGACGGCCGAGACCGTGTAGAGCTTGCCGGGGGTGACAGGAACGAGAACGTCGACTTCGACTTCGCCGGAGTTAGTATCTGCGGTCTTATTGGTATCTACCGTCTGATTAGTATCTTCGGTCTTGTTAGTATCTTGTGTTTGGGAAGAACCGCTTGCGGCGCTGTTTCCGGCTGAATCTGTTTTTGCGCCGGGGCCGCTGACGACGCGGGTCTGGGCGGGGGCGAATTCGGCTTTGAGGTAACCTCGTTGCAGGTAGACGGGGAGGAGATCGAACTTGGCGACAGCCGCGACTTTTGAGCGGAAGTACTCGGCGTCGAGGAGCTGGTGCGCCGCTCTTTCGAGGAGAACGGATTGGTCGGGCGAGGCGCCGGGAAAGGCGACGTTGCGGATGCGGATGGTGAGGTCCTCGACGCGGTAAACAATCTCGAGCAGGCTGCCGCCTTCTTGTGAGGCGCCGCGCAGGTATTCGACCCGGCCGGGAAGTCCGTGTTGCGAAAGCAATGCCTGGAGCGCCTCGGTGACGCGGTCGGCGAGCCGACCCGAGTCAGGCAGGAGCGAATCTTTGTAGAGCGGAACCTGCCGCTCGAGGATGGTGCGCAACTCGGCGTCGCTGAACCAGACGAAGTTTTCAAAGCGGGCAGGAAGGAGTTTTACCTTGTCGTTGTCGGTGACTTGGAATTCGACCTTGACGCCGGCGTCCGAATAGGAGAAGGAATAGGCGACGCTGGAAAAGAGGCCGGATTTTCCGAGGCGCTCGGCCGCTTCCTTGAAGTCGCCGTCGGCGGCGTCCTGGCCGAGGGTGAGGCCGCTTGCGCCGAGGACTTCCTTATCTGAGTAGCGCTTGGTGCCAGAAACCTTGAAGGAGATGAGTTTGTTCGGGGTTGCGATAGGCGGAGCTTTCCTGGCGGCGTGTTTCTGTGCGGCGGCGATGGTGGCGAGTAGCGCGAATGCGACGCACAGGATGATGGCAATGTCGGCCAGTCTTCTGATTTGTCGTTTACGGTTCATCTGCCAGGCATCCATCTGCAAGCCATACATCTGCCAGCCATGTATCTGCCGATCGTGCATCTACCGAATCATCGCGAACGTTTAGGAGCGGTTACGGCTGCGGCCAGGTTATTTCGATGCAGAGCGATATCCATAAAGGCGCGGGCCGCACGACTTAGCGATTTGTCTTTGCGAAATACGAGGGCGAGATCGCGGCGGATGTGGACATCCGCCAGCGTGAGAGCGACGAGCGCTTTGGCGCGAATGTCCTCTTCAATATTGGAGCGCGCGATAAAGCCAATGCCAACCCCGGCGGCGACGAAGCGTTTGAGCAGTTCGCTGGAATCGAGTTCCATGGCGAGGTGCGGCTTGACGTGATTGTCGTAGAAGAGCGCGTCGAGCGCGTCGCGGGTGTGGCCGAGCTTAGGAACGACGAGCGGGAAGGCGGCAAGCTCGGCGACGGTGATTGTCTTCCTGGCCGCCAGCGGATGCTTGGGCGCGGTGATGGCGACGAGATGATCGCGATGAATCATTTGTGCTTCGAGCCGGTTGTCATTGACGGGAAGTGAGACGACGCCGAAGTCGACGGCGTTCTCGATGATAGATTCGAGGATCTTGGCGTAGTCGGAGCGCTTGATGCTGACAGAGACGTTGGGATAGTCGCGCTTAAATTGCGCGAATACGTCGGGCAGGATGTGGAGGCAGGTGCCCTCGTTGGCGCCGACGACGATCTCGCCGCGCGGCACGCGCTCGGTGTCGGCGATTTCGGTGAGGATCGTCTTGCGCCGCTCGATAGTCTCCTCGGCGTACTTAAAAAACAATTTGCCGGCGGCGGTGATAGAGACGCGTCCGCCGGAACGGTCGAGCAGGCGAGCGCCGACTTCTTCTTCGAGGGCGCGAATCTGCGAGGAAATGGCGGGCTGCGTGCGGAAGCGCTTCTCGGCCGCTCGGGAAAAACTGGAGAGCCGAGCTACTTCCAGAAAAATTTCGAGCTGGTCGAAATCCATGGGGATTGATCCCTCACACTATAGCGAGGTCGGGGGGATGATTCAATCGCGGTCCTTTCCGGGGTTTGGTTTGGTTCCTTCCCGTCGCCGGAGAATCTCCGTGCCGGCCGCGAGTGAGCATGGTAAGGCAAAACTCGGCATGAGGGTTTGGCATCCGGCGGGAATTCTCGATTCAAGAGCGAGGTGCGGCCGATAAACAACTGTGCTTGGGAGTAGGTCATCTCAATACCGCGGCTTCACAGGATGGAGATGACGATGTGGGGAAAGACTTTTGCTCGCTTTTTCAGTGTGGTGATCTACGGAATGGCGGTTGTTCTGGGCGCGCTGTCAGCGCGGGCTCAGGAAAATACTGGAGTCACGGGAAGCGAATCTACAGGCTTCCACATGCGAGTGGTTTCGCGCAGCACGCAAGCGGTCGATTACCGGCAGCATGCAACGACGCACGTGAAGGTCGACGGCACCGATCTGATGCCAGCCATTCGCGGCGAGGCGAAGGTAGAAGGCAAAGTCAACGGCGTCAAAATCGATTTACATCTCGAGCATCTTGGAACGCCGCGCGATTTTGGCCTGGCTTATCTGACATACGTACTGTGGGCGGTTACTCCCGAGGGCCACGTGCATAATCTTGGCGAGCTCGTGGTGCACGACGGTAAGAGTGCGTTGCAGACAACATCCGATTTGCAGGCGTTTGCGCTGATCGTGACGGCCGAGCCTGACTTTGCCGTGGCGCAACCGAGCGACCTGGTTGTCGCGCAGAATATTGTCCATCGGCATACCGGGAGCGGAGTCGAGCCCATTGACGTGAAATTTGAGTTAATTCCGCGGGACACGTACAAGGCCCAGGTTCAGCCGGTCGATGAGCCTATGTTTGGCATCGATCCGAAGATGCCGCTTGACTTGCTGGAGGCACGTAATGCGGTGCGAATCGCACGGGATGCGCAGGCGGAGCAGTATGCGCCCGACACGTTTCTGAAAGCGAAAGATCAGTTGGAGCGGGCGAACGACGCCTACCGCAGGGATGAGGGAAAAGGGAAGATTGGAACAGCGGCGCGTGAGGCGGTGCAGACGGCCGAAGCGGCTCGAGTAATCACCATTAAGCGCGAGCAGGACGAGCAAGCGGCGGCGGAGCGCAGAGCTCAGGAAGAACGCACGGCGCAAGCGCAGGCCGAGGCGGAAAAACGCCAGGCGGAAGCGCAGGCGGCACAGGCACAGGCTGAAGCTGAGGCGCAGCAGCGGCAGGCCGCCGATCAGGCACGACAGCAAGCGCAACTGGCACAACAACAGGCCGCCCAGCAGGCGCAGCAAGCGGTGTTGCAGGCGCAACAGGCGGATCAGGCACGTCAGCAGGCAGAACTAGCGCAACAACAAGCGGAGCAGGCTCAGCAACAGGCCGAGCAGGCGCGTCAGCAGGCGGAAAATGAGAAAGAGCGGATGCGAGCGCGCATGCTCCAGCAACTCAATCAGGTGCTGGAGACGCGAGACACGGCACGAGGGCTGATTGTCAGCATGCCCGACGTGCTATTCGATACGGCGAAGGCGGATCTTAAGTCAGGGGCGCGGGAGCGGCTGGCCAAGGTTGCGGGAATCCTGATTGCGTATCCGGATATTCGCGTTGAAATCGATGGCTACACGGACAGCACGGGTAGCCTGGAATTTAACGAGAAACTCTCGCAAGAGCGAGCCGCTGCGGTGCAGACCTATCTGGTGAGCCAGGGAGTGAACTCCGCGACGATCACGACGCAGGGTTTTGGTCCTAACGATCCGATTGCGTCGAATGACACGGCGGCGGGGCGGCAGCAGAATCGGCGCGTCGAGCTGGTCGTGAGTGGAGGCTCGATCGGGCAGGCCGCCGGACCGGGTCAGTAACATTGCGGAGTGGCGCTCTCGTCCGAAGCGAGATCCCGTGGAGAGAAGTTCGCGAATCAATTGCCGCCATGGCACATTCGTGCCAACTTCTCAAGCTTGCGGTCAGTTCAGATCCCGCCAGGTTACTCGATCTCAGCCTTCTTTAGTAAACCTCCCTTTGAGTCAGGTCAAGAGTAACTGCCAACTCGCTCGCCGGTGATCTTGCCGGAGTCGAGTGCTGCCGCGAGAATGAGCGCAGTCCGGTCTTCAGCTCGTCGAAGACGGACTCATGGCGAGGACTCATTCATGAAGTTCAAGTTATTCCTGGTTGTAACCCTATCTGTATTACTGGCGTGTAGCAGTTTGGCGGTGGCGCAGATGCCGCGCGCGGGCGGCAAAGTATATGTGCCCGATTCCAGCATGGAACGCTGGGATCAGATAGGGCTCTCCGCGCATACCAATATTCGAGTTTTTTTGCCGGCGGAGACGCTGCGAAACGAGCAGACGATCGGTCCTCCTTACTCCGGCTATGCCTATGAGACGCCAGCCTCGCTGGCCTGCGTGTATGGGCTGGTGAAAGTGGTGACCGGATGTAACCCGAATCAGGTGACGGCTGTGCCATCGGGTGGCGGGCGGATGATCGCGCTTGTCGATGCCTATGACGCTCCTCATGCGGCGAGCGATCTGGCTGTGTTCTCGGCGCAGTTTGGATTGCCGGCGGCGAATTTCCAGGTTGTCTACGCGAGCGGCAGCAAGCCAGCGTATGACATGGGCTGGGAGTTCGAAGAGTCGCTCGATGTGCAGTGGGCACATGCGATGGCGCCGAGCGCAAAGATCGTGCTGGTGGAAGCGGCGTCGAACAGCTTCGCCGATTTGATGACGGCGGAGGATATGGCAAGCAAACTGGTGGCGGCCGCGGGCGGAGGTGAGGTCTCGAACAGTTGGGGAGGCAGCGAGTTCAGCGGCGAGACCAGTTACGACCCGCACTTTGTGAAAGCGGGCGTGGTTTTTCTGGCGTCGAGCGGCGACAATCCGGGCACGATCTGGCCGGGCACGTCGCCGAACGTAGTGGCGGCGGGCGGTACGACGGTGCGGCGCAATCCGGCGACGGACGCGTTTCTTGCCGAGGCGCCATGGGATTCGGCGGGCGGAGGGATCAGCACGGTAGAGTTGCGGCCGACTTATCAGAGCGCGATTTCGAGCACGGTGGGAGCGTATCGCGGAGTGCCGGATCTGTCGTTTGACGCGAATCCGGTGACGGGCGTTTGGATCTACGACTCGAGCGTTGGAGGCTGGAACATCGTGGGCGGAACGAGCGTGGCTTCGCCGGCGCTGGCTGGAATTATCAATCTAGCCGGGAAGTTCTACACGTCGTCGAGCGCGGAGCTTCAGTCGATTTACACCAACATGCACGCGACCGCCGACTTCAACGATGTTGCATCGGGTTATTGCGGTCCTTACGGAGGGTACACGGCGGTTGCAGGATGGGACGCGTGCACCGGCGTGGGGACGGATAAAGGAACGGCAGGGAAGTAAGAGCTGAAGTAAATCGCTAAAGACAACCAAAGGCCTCGGGCCGCGCGAGAGAAATCACGCCGGCTCGAGGGCGTTTTGTTTGCCGGTGATTAACGATTAGGAAGAACTTTGAAGTCACGCGCCCCGATCAGGTTTTTGTCCGCCGTGACCAGGGTGAGATCGAAAACCTTGGCGGTCGCCGCGATCAGGCGGTCGGAGGGATCGCTATGAGGAAGATGCAAAGCCGACGTTGCGAGCGCCACTTCAGTCGTTAGCGGAGCCTCTTGCAGCCGGAGTTGTTCCCTTGTACGTTGTGTCCAAGGCAATACATCTTCATCCAATTCGATTCTGCCCTTTTCCGTGAGCATGACCAATTCCCATACGCTGATGGGGGAAAGCCATAGCTCATTATGGTGATCGGTCAGAACGCGGGAAACCCGCCGCGATAGACGCCCCGGTTCGAGAGTGCTCCAAATCCAGATATGAGTATCCAGAAGCAGATTCATTTGCGGGCAGCATCCCAATCGCTCTCGGGGCTGATCGATCCGACAATATCGCCAAGAATTCTGGCGGTTCCAGCCATGCCGCCGAGCACAATCTTCGAAGCTTTCTCTGGAGTCGGCGGCACGACCTCGGCGACCGGTTTGCCGAAGCGCGTAACGCGAATCGGGCGGCGCGTCTTGCGGACTTCTTCCAGAATGCCCAGGCACTGCGCCTTGAACTTGGAAATGGCAATTTCTTTCATGGAGTAGATCGTACTATGGTCAAAGACCATGGTCAAATCTTAACCGGTAAAATAAAACCCGGCACAGCTAACAGGCTGGACCGGGCGGTTGACTGAAAGATCAAAATTTCGACGGCTAGACGTTGATCACCGCGCAGAGCTCTTTCACTGCCGCGGCGCTCTTGTCCAAGCCAGCCTTTTCTTCGGCGCTCAGTTTGATCTCGATGATCTGTTCGATGCCTTTTGAGCCGAGCTTCACCGGCACGCCGACGTACAGGCCGTTGATGCCATATTCGCCGGTGAGGTAGGCGGCGCAGGGGAGAATCTTCTTCTTGTCCTTGAGAATGGCTTCGACCATTTCGGTGGCTGCGGCCGATGGGGCATAGTAAGCGGAGCCGGTCTTCAGATATTTAACGATCTCGGCGCCACCGTCGCGGGTGCGCTGGACGAGCGCGTCGAGGCGGTCTTTCGCGATCAGTTCGGTGATGGGAATGCCAGCGACGGTCGAGTAGCGGGGAAGCGGGACCATGGTGTCGCCATGGCCGCCGAGGACGAAGGCGTTGACATTCTCGACGCTGACTTTGAGTTCATCGGCGATGAAGGCACGGAAGCGGGCTGAATCGAGCACGCCAGCCATGCCGATGACGCGCTCGCGCGGGAACTTGCTGAGCTTGTAGGCGGCCTGCGCCATGGCGTCGAGCGGATTCGAAACGATGATGAGGATGCTGTTCGGCGAGTGCTGCACGACCTTGCCGACCACGTCGCTCATGATCTTGTAGTTGGTGTTGAGCAGGTCGTCGCGGCTCATGCCCGGCTTGCGGGGAATGCCGGCGGTGATGACGACGATGTTGGAGTTCGCGGTGTCGGCGTAGTCGTTGGTGCCTTTAATGTAGGAGTCGCGTTTTTCAATGGGCATGGCTTCGAGCAGGTCGAGGCCTTTGCCTTGCGGAACGCCTTCGACGATGTCGATGAGAACGACGTCGGCGAGTTCTTTCGAGGCGATCCAGTGGGCGGCGGTGGCTCCAACGTTGCCGGAGCCGACGATCGTGACTTTATTGCGCATGAAGGGTCCTTTCGGAAATCTGTCGTCGGTCGTTCGTCGTCGGTCGTTCGGAGAGTCCCGAGCGACTAGCGATGGACGACCAACGACTTGCTCAAATGAAATACAGAACTTTTGCGACCCGCAGCAGCTAATCCGCTGCGACCGGCGCGGTCATGTTTTCGATCATGCAGGTCGCGAATTCGCTGGTCTTGACTTTGGTCGCGCCTTCCAGCATGCGCTCGAAATCATAGGTCACTTTCTTCTGCTGGATGGTGCGCTCAATGCCCTGCTCAATGAGGTCGGCCGCTTCGGTCCAGCCGAGGAAGCGGAACATCATCACGCCCGAAAGAATGACCGAGCCGGGATTGATGACGTCCTTGTCGGCATACTTCGGCGCGGTGCCGTGCGTGGCCTCGAAGATCGCATAACCATCGCCGATATTGGCGCCGGGAGCGATGCCGAGCCCGCCCACCTGCGCGGCGCAAGCGTCAGAGATGTAGTCGCCGTTGAGGTTGGGAGTGGCGAGCACGGTGTATTCGTCGGCTCGCGTCACGACTTGCTGGAAGATCGAGTCGGCAATGCGGTCGTTGATCAGCAGTTTCTTCTTCCATGCGCCTTTGCCATGGGTGGGATAGATCGAGTCGAGAACCTCTTTCACTTCTTTCTCGACGGACTGGCGGAACTCCGGCGGCGCGAATTCCATCCCCGGCTCGACCATTTCCGCATTCTGCGCGACGGTGAGGTTCGGATTCTTGTCTTTGTTGTCGATGATCCAGCTCTCGCGCTCGGTGACGACTTTGTCGCGGAATTCAGCGGTGGCCAGCTCGTATCCCCACTTGCGGAAGGCGCCTTCGGTGAACTTCTGAATGTTGCCCTTGTGTACGAGCGTGACCGACTTGAGATTATTTTCGAGGGCGTGCTCGATGGCCATGCGCACCAGCCGCTTCGTGCCGGTGACGGAGATCGGCTTGATGCCAACGCCGGAGTCGAGGCGGATCTGTTTCTTGCCGCCCTTGAGCATGTCTTTGTTGAGGAAGTCGATTAGGCGCGCGACTTCCGGCGTGCCCTCTTCCCACTCGATGCCGGCGTAAACGTCTTCGGTGTTCTCGCGGAAGATGATGAGGTCCATGCGCTCGGGATGTTTCACGGGCGAAGGCACGCCATGGTAGTACTTCACCGGGCGGACGCAGGCGTAGAGGTCGAGGATCTGGCGCAGAGCGACGTTGAGGGAGCGAATGCCGCCGCCGACGGGGGTTGTGAGCGGGCCTTTGATGGCGACGCGAAATTCGCGGATGGCGGCGATGGTGTCGTCGGGCAGCCAGGTCTGGAATTTCGCCTTGGCTTTTTCACCGGCGAAGACTTCATACCAAGCGACGGAGCGTTTGCCGTCATAAGCTTTTTCGACGGCGGCGTCGAAGACGCGAACGGAGGCCTTCCAGATGTCGCGCCCGGTGCCATCGCCCTCAATGAAAGGAATGATGGGCCGGTCGGGCACACGATACTTGCCGTTGCCGTACTCGATCTTTTGCCCGTTGGAGGGTACTGGAACTCCGTTGAACTGCGTCATGCGGACTGCCTCCGAAGATGGTGAAGATTGAAAATGATTATAAAGAATAATGAAGGAGAAGAAGGAGTTCGGGGGAGGCTATCACTGCGCACTGTGAGCGGCATCACAAAAACCCGGTGATGGATGTACGGAAGCGGGGTACAGCAAGGGCTCGTTTTTGGTCCGCGAACGGAGGGGATTTGGAGCGGACGGGCGAGATAAGCGCTCGCGTGCGCCGCAGCCGCGGTAAACGAAGATAAGAGGGAATAGCGGGCTTAGCGGGACTCTTGGGGCTGGCGGCTCTGCTGCATCTGCTCGAGGAAAACCTCGATGGAGACTTGGGCCTGGTCCTGGAAGAGATGAACGAGAGCGTCGTCGGGGTTCGCCGAGGCGGCCGGAGGCTTTTCGTCGTGAGAGGAATCGAGGCCGTCGGGATGAACCTGCAATTCGGCCGACTCGATGGCGGCGCGGATCGCGTCGACTAAGAGGTGCGCTTCCTTCTTCTGCTCGGGTGTGGTGCGCTTGAATTCGATGCCCATGCCGAACTCGGGATGGGTGACGCGGACGACGCCACAGGCGCGTGTTTCGTGGTCGGAGGTGCTCAACGAGAGAATGACACGGCTCTGCTTGGGGAAAGGCGAACTGGTGGTGAGGTAGCAGGCGCCATCGCTGAGGTTCTTGACGCGGCAGACAATCGGTGGATCATCGGCTTCCGGCTCGGGAAGATGGGCGCCGATCCACTTTCGCAGGGCGCTGCGCTGGCCGTCAGTAAGATCCTTGAAGCGGACGCCGACGCGATCTTCTCCGCCTTGCCAGGCGAGTTCGCCGGGGATCTCGAGTTTTTCGTAGACGCCTTTTTCGAGGCTGGGCAGTTCGAGGGCGAAGCGGAGCTGGTTTTCGCGGGACTTGCGGCCGGTGAATCTGATGGCCATGCCGCCCTCGCAAAGATCGATGGTGCGGGCGGGATAGCGCGAGTTGCCGATGCAGGTGATGGGAAGATCGATGGGAACGCGAAGCTGAAGGCGGCGTTCGCTTTTCATGAGGGCGCGGACGGCGCGGAAGCTGGCCTTGGCGCGCTCGACAGCCAACGGCTTATGGAGAACGAAATGGGCTCCCAGTTCGAAGCCGCCTTTGAGGCCAATGGAGCTCTCGACCAAAACGATGGCGAGAGCGCGCTTGTTGACGGGAGCGGCCTTGGTGGCGCGCAAGACTCCGCCGGCGTCGCTGCAATTAACGGCATCGACAATGATGGCCTCGAAGCGCTGGCGGGTGATGCGGCGAATGGCGGCGTCGGAGTTGAGGCAGTGCTCGATGCCAATTTCAAGGTCGCTGAGGACGCGGCGCAGGACGCGCACGGTTGTGTCATCCGAACTCAGCAATAAAGTCTTCAGGTTCATTTCCCAGACGCTCTTGTCGAATACCGCCGGGGCCCGGTTGCAGTGGGAGAGCGCTTACGATGGTTAACGGCAGCCGGCAGGCTTGCTTGACGAACCGATGGCCGCAGTGAGCGGAGCACTCCCAAAGTTGACTGTATGTCGCTGAGCGGACAGGGTCAACACGATTGGTCGTAGGCTAGGTTACTGGCGTACTCTTGGAGCGGATGAGTTTCGGTTGGATGAATGACGCTGGTGATGAATTTTTATGCGCACGATAACGAGGTTTCGCCGTTCTTGCCGATAAAGGGGTGGAGGGCGATTTTCGCCGGATGTACGACACACTTTCGTGCCATAAATTTTGGCTCGCAAGTGGCTGTTTATAAAGGGGATGGTGAGAGGGTCAGAAGAGGGGTTCACTTTTCTGTTGACGAACGGCGAAAAACCCAATATTATCAATAGCTTCCAAAGGCGGCGAAGGCGCAGGGGCGGGGTTCGGATTTCCTTGCCTGGGTGAATCTTCTCCAGCTTTTTTGGAATCAAACTCAATAGGGAAAAGTTAAAAAGTAGTCATCTCACTGATAAGAGGGTATATTTTTCATGGCAAAGCGACGCGGAAACCCTAACTGGGGGAAGCCAGAGCCCATCGGGCCCGTCACCCCAACGATCACAGAGTTCGAACAGGTGGTGCACGAGTATAAGCTGTCTCCCGACCAGTATTTGCGGTCGACGCGGCTGCGCGAGTGGGCGCGCCGGAACAAGAACTCGAAGTACATCCCGGAGCCTTTGCTTGAGGCTTGGGGTTTTGAGATTGAATCGACGCTGTAAGTTATGAGATTTGGAATCAAGGGTCGCCTTGGGCGGCCCTTTCTTTTTGGCTTGAGCTATGAGCTTGTGAGCCTTGGGCTCTGAGCAAACAGGGAGCAACCTCAGCCTCGGCGCAACTTTAGAGTTAGGATGTTTATGGATATATGACTCACCCCCCATTTACCGATGTTGAAACCGCCATTCGCGAGATTCGCGAGGGGCGGATGGTCGTGGTCGTCGACGACGAGGATCGCGAGAACGAAGGCGACCTTACGCTAGCGGCTGAAAAGGTTTCGCCGGAGGCGATCAACTTCATGGCCAAGTTCGGGCGCGGGCTGGTTTGCCTGGCCATGACTGAGGAGAGGCTGGACCATCTGCGGATCGGCAATATGACGGCCGAGAATACCTCGCAATATGGGACGGCGTTTTGCGAGGCGATCGACGCGCGCGAGGGCGTGACAACCGGGATTTCGGCGTATGACCGATGTCACACGATTCAGGTGGCGATCGATCCGGCGACGCGGCCGGCGGATTTGGCGCGGCCGGGACACGTGTTTCCGCTGCGGGCGCGCAAAGGTGGAGTGCTGGTGCGGGCGGGGCAGACCGAGGCTTCGGTCGATTTGGCGCGGCTGGCCGGACTGGTGCCGGCGGGAATCATCTGCGAGATCATGAAGGACGATGGCACGATGGCGCGGATACCCGACCTGATCGAATTTTGCCGCGTGCACAACATGACGATGCTGACGGTGGCGGAACTGATCCGCTACCGTATGCAGCATGAGCGGTACGTGCATCGGGTGGGCGAGGCAATCGTCGAAACCAAGCATGGCGAGTTTCGGCTGATTGCGTACGAGAGCGAAGTGGATGGCGGGGATTCGCATATTGCGCTGGTTCGCGGCGACATCAGCGATGCGAACGATCCGGTGCTGGTGCGGATGCACGCGCATTGCCTGCTGGGCGACGTGTTTGGGGCGACCGGATGCGAGTGCCATCGCACGCTGGAGGCGTCGCTGGAAAGGATTGCGGCCGAGAATCGGGGGGCGCTGATTTACCTGCACCAGTCGTCGCGCGGATTTTCGGCGGAGAAGGTTGGCGAGCAATCGTTCCTGACCTTCCATCGCGAACGCAGCCTGCCGACCTTGCCGGACAGCGAACGAAAGATTCAGCGCGAGATCGGGCTCGGGGCGCAGATTCTGTCGGATTTGAATCTGAAGCGGATCCGGCTGATGACGAACCATCCGCGGAGAGTAGCGGCGCTGGAAGGATTCGATATTGAGATTGTGGAGCAGATTCCGGTGCGGTTGGCAGCGCGGGAAGTGCGGTAGCGGCCGCTAGGAATTCAGCGATTTTCCTGCGCTCGATGGCGGTCCTTACCTTGCTTCACTGCGCGGGGATGCGCGTTATACGGCGCTGATGCGGAAGTATCGGAAGTAGAGCAAGGATGATTTTGGGCCGTGCTAGGATCGGATGGTGAAAGGTCAGCGCAAATTTACGGTCGTCATCGAGCGGGACGAAGATGACTATTACGTCGCGACCGTTCCCGCGCTCCGAGGTTGCCACACGCAGGCGAAGAACCTTGACACGCTGATGAAGCGCGTGCGGGAAGTGATTCAGCTTTGCCTGGAAGACAATCAAGCGAGCCCATCGCTTGAACTGGTTGGCATTCAGCAAATATCGATATGAGCCGCCTTCCCCGATTGAAGGGAAAGGAAGTGGTGCGCTTGCTTGAAAGGTGCGGTTTTGAGATTGTGCGCCCCGCGGCAGGCCGCGTCTCCCGTCGAACGATGGGACACCTGATCTAAAACGGTTTTCGGGGCGTGATGACTTCGTCCTTAATGAAGAATTGCGCCGAGCATTGCGAGGAACCGCAGATGGTGGGCAACAGGCCCGCCATTTGTTTGCGCGTGATGAGGCCGAGGGTGCCGCACACCGGGCAGGAAAGCACAGCCCAGTAGGGATCTTCCTTCTCGCCAACCTCGCCCGCATTTTCGAGCACGAAGACGGTGCCCGGCTCCATTTGTTCGGGGATCCACTCGTTGATGATGCTGAGTTCACCGATCATCATGCCTCCGGTCTCCGATCAGGCTCTGCGGGTGCGGCTTAGAGGCCGCGTCCGCTCGGACGCTGAATTTTTTTTAGAAGCTCCGGCGTGCATTGCCGGGTTTTGCGATGGAGCTTTACGCGATAAGATCTGGCCGCGCACGCGGCGAACTTCGTCACTCAGGCAGATATCGAACATGGGCTGCGAAGAATTCTTGAGGAGATCGACGATCTGGCGCGCGGAAGTCCGCAGGTAGAGATGGGTTCCGTCGGTGAGCAGGTGATACTCGGAGGCGGCGCGGACGGTGGCGGCGAGGCTGGCGCCGAATTCGCGTTCGAGAAAAACAATCACCTTGCGCATGCGCTGAAGCGAAAAACCGCGGCGCCGGAGCTGAGAGATGACGGCGGCGGTCACAAGCTGATCCCAGGAATAGATGCGGCGATGGCCCTGGCGGTTGGGCGTAACCAGGCCGCGCTCGTCCCACCATTGCAGTTGCCGCGCGGTGATGCCGGTGAGCGCGATGACCTCGGTGGTGGTGAACTGCCGTTTCATTTGAGGCCCAATCTGTTTCAAACAGAAGTTTGGAAAAATGTTTCAAACATTTTAGGCTGAAAGGATGTGGATTCCATCGCGCTTTCGTGGGCGATCCTGTTGACTATAAAGTGACATCGGGAGGCACGGGCGCCGAGCGCGTGCGAGCAGGAACGGCGATTGGAAGACGGCAAGAAGTACCCTTACCCACGTTGCGCCGCGCCACAGTCGCGGCGTTTACCTTTTCCGCCGATGGCAGTACCATGTTGTAACTACGAGAATCTTGTTTTTTGGGGATACACAATCAATGAATCAGCGACTGCTTATTGGCGGCGCCTCGCTTGCGCTGCTCGTCTTCTTTTTGGTTCCCACTACGTTTGCCCAGCAGAAGGAACGAAACCGCAAGCTTGACACGGCGCAGAAGGAGTCTCCAGCCTCGGATCAGCCAGCCGCGAAGACCGAGAGCGAGGAGAAAGAAAAGAATGAGGGCGACCCGCAATTTCGCGGCATGAAATACCGCAACATCGGGCCGTTTCGCGGCGGGCGCTCGCTGACGGCGGCGGGCATTGCCGGCGATCCCACGACTTACTACTTTGGCGCGACGGGTGGCGGAGTTTGGAAGTCGACCGATGGGGCCAACACATGGTCCCCGATTTTCGATCACGATGGCTCGCCGGCAATCGGGAGTGTGGCCGTGGCAGCTTCGGATCCGAATGTGGTGTACGTGGGAACCGGCGAAGCTTGCTTGCGCGGCAACATCGCACAGGGCGACGGCGTGTGGAAGTCGATTGACGCAGGCAGGACGTGGAAGAATGTCGGGCTGAAAGACTCACGTGCCATCGGTAAGGTAATCATCAATCCGCGCAATCCGGATGTTGTGTTTGTAGCGGCGCTCGGACATCCGTACGGCCCGAATATTGAGCGCGGAATTTTCCGCACGATGGACGGCGGCAAGACGTGGGACAAGGTTCTTTATAAGGACGAGAACACGGGGGCGGTCGATGTGGCGTTCGATCCGCACAATCCGAATATTCTTTTTGCCGCGCTGTGGCAGGTGCGGCGCGCGCCGTGGACGCTGGATAGCGGCGGCCCGGGCAGCGGGCTTTACCGTTCGCAGGATGGCGGAACAACGTGGAAGCATCTTGAAGAACACGGCTTGCCGAAGGGGCCGTATGGGCGGGTTGGCGTAGCGGTCGCGGCGAACTCCGACCGCGTGTACGCCATCATCGAAGCCAAGAACGATGGCGGGCTGTATCGCTCGGATGACGGCGGAGAAACCTGGGAGCAGGTGAACGGCAATCATAGCCTGACGCAGCGGGCGTGGTATTACATGCACGTCTTCGCCGATCCGCAGGATGCGGACACGGTGTATGTGGCGGATGTGGAATTTTTCAAGTCGAGCGACGGCGGGCGGAATTTTAATAAAGTGCATGTGCCGCACGGCGACAATCACGGGTTGTGGATCGATCCGAAAAATACGAAGCGCATGATCGCCTCGAGCGACGGCGGCGTTTCGGTGAGCGTGGATGGCGGAAAGTCATGGACGCGCGAGGATAATCAGCCGACGGCGCAGTTTTACCATGTCATCACCGACACGCGCTCGCCGTATTATGTGTATGGGTCGCAGCAGGATAACTCGAGCGTGGCCATTGCCAGCCGCAGCGACGATGGCGCCATCGGGCGCGACAACTGGTACCCGGTGGGCGGCGGCGAGGCGGGATATATCGCGCCGTATCCGACCGACCCGAATATCGTTTATGCCGGTGATTATCAGGGAAACCTTACGCGCTTTGACCGGCGCACAAATCAGGTGCAGAACATCGCGGTGTTGCCGGAACTTGGAGACGGCGGCGGCGCGGCGAAACTGCAACATCGCTTTCAGTGGACGGCGCCGCTGGTGACCTCTCCGCTCGATCCCAATACGCTTTACTACGGGGGCGAGCGGATTTTCAAAACGACGGACGGGGGCGTGACCTGGGAGGCGATCAGCGGGGACCTGACGCGAAACGATAAGTCGAAGCAGCAGCCGTCAGGCGGGCCGGTGACGATCGACGACACGGGCACGGAGTATTACGACACGGTTTTTGCGATCGCGCCGTCGGCGGTGGCGAAGGGATTGATTTGGGCGGGAACGGACGACGGTCTGATTCAACTTACGCGCGACGAAGGAAAGAACTGGGCGAACGTGACGCCGAAGGATCTGCCGGAATGGAGCCGGGTGAGCCTGATTGAGGCGTCGCCCTTTGAGGCAGGGAAGGCGTATGTGGCGATCGACCGGCATCAGAATGACGATGTCGGAATCTACATTTATAAAACCACGGATTTCGGCGCGAGCTGGAAGCGGCTGGGCAACGGCATTCCGGAGGGCGCGTTCGTACGCGCGGTGCGCGAGGACCCGAAGCGCGAGGGTCTGCTGTATGCGGGGACCGAGCACGGCATTTATGTATCGTTCGACGATGGCGAGCACTGGCGCAGCATGCAGTTGAATTTGCCGAACGTGCCCGTGCATGATCTCGTCGTCAAGAATGACGACTTGGTGGTGGCGACGCATGGGCGCTCGTTCTGGATTCTCGACGACGTGAGCCCGCTGCGGCAGTACGCCGATTCGATGGCAAATGAAGATCTACATCTTTATGCGCCGGCGGTGGCTTATCGCGAACACTCGGGAGGCGGCGAAGACGGACCGGGCTCGCGAGCGGCTTTCAACGGAAAGAATCCGCCGAATGGCGCGGTCATTTATTACTACGTGAAAAAAGCGCCGAAGGACGAGGTGAAGGTGGATATCCTCGATGCCAGCGGCAGCGTGATTCGCAGTTATTCGAGCAAGCGCAAGGAACCGCTGGACGAGCCGCTCGATCCGGACGCCAAGAAGCCGGAGAAGCAGATCAAAGTGGAAGATGGGCTGAATCGCTTCGTCTGGGATCTGCATTACGAGGACGCGCATCGCGTGCCGGATTATTACCTGTGGGAGTATGGCGATGGAGCGCGTGGGCCGCTGGCTGTGCCGGGCAAGTATCGGGTTCGGGTGACAGTCGCGGGCAAGAGCGAGACGCAGCCGTTCGAGTTGAAGATCGATCCGCGGGTGACGGTGTCGCAGGCCGATCTCGAAAAACAGTTCAAGCTGGAGATGGATCTGCGCGGGCAGTTGAACCGCGTCTACGATGCGGTCAATGAGATTCAGGACGTTCGCGAACAGCTTGACGGACTGAAGCGGCGGGTGGGACCGGATGCGGCGAAGACATTGCTGGACGGGGTGAGCGGACTGGATGCGAGGCTGATATCGGTGCGCGAGCCGCTCATCAATTTCAAGATCAGCGCCAGCGAGGATTCATTGGCGTATGCGCCGGGAATCGATGCTAAGCTGGCGTTTCTCTCGATGGCGGTATCCGGCGGGGCCGACGCCGCGCCGACCGCGGGTGAATACGAGGAATACGACAAGCTGAAGAAACGGACCGACGAGTTGCTGGCGCAGTGGGATGCGGTGCGGAACGTGGACATCGGGAATTTTCAGAAACTGGCAGCCGAGCAGAGAGTGCCGTCGATCTTTGTTCCGGATCCAAGGAGCCCGCGGGTGGCGGGCGAGGAAGAGAGCGGGGACGAGAAATGAGATTTCGTAATTGTGTAATTTAGTAATTGGGTAATTTAAAACCCTTCGCTACGACGGGTTCAAATTACACAATTACCAAATTACACAATTACTCAATGTTTAGATAAACATCTCGTCCTGCGGCACGCCCATGCCGTTTTTGCCGCCGCGGCGCTTGGTGCCGAGGAAGACTTCGACGCCGGTATAGATGGCGTTCATCACGCCGCTTACTTGCCGCAGCGGCGAAACCACGGTCTTGTGCACGATCTCGCTGGTCTCTTCGACTTTGTCCATGGTGCGGTTCAGCAATTCATCGGCGCGAATGACCTGGAGGCGCGTGCGGTCGAGGACGTCGGTGAGCGTGGCATCAAGGCGCTGCAACTGATTCTTGATCAGCGTGCTTGACTCGGCGACGTTGGCGCTGATGGTATCGATCCTTGGACGCACTTCGGCGATGAAGCTCTGTACGGACTCGACCGTGGGAAGCACCTTTTCCTTGATCTCGGTCGAGAGGGCATCCATCTTGGCAGCGCTCTTGCGCACGGAGAGATAAAGGGCGACCAGAATTCCGGCCTGGATGACCACGGCGCCCGCCGTGACGGCAATGAAGATCATTAAGAGGTTGTCGTTCATCGGCTGCTCCTCGGCTGACGCTAGATATTCTTGGGCGGCTCAGCGGTTGCGGCAGGCGTAGTGGTCTCGTTGTAAGCCTGGCGTCCCGCTTCGTAGGCGGTGCGGAATTGCTCTTTCTGTTGATGGATCGCGTCGCGTCCACGGTCGATCCAATCCGAAGCCTGTTCGCGAGCGCGGCGAGCCTGCTGGCGGGCGAGGTCGGCGCTTTCCTGGGCGCGATTGCGAATGGTCTCGCGCATCTCGTCGCCGGCCTTCGGCGCATAAAGCACGCCGACTACGGCGCCCACTCCCAACCCGGCGAGAAACCACAGAAAACTGCTGCTGTCACGATCCGACATAAATGCCTCCTAGCGATCCTTTTCGGATGGTAGCACCGCAATATGTGAAACACAATTCACCCGCGCCAAGCGCAGAATAGATGGCGCGGTTGGCGGGCGGGTTGCCGGTTTCTTGAGGAAAAGAAGGCCTTGTGAAAGCGGCGGCGAAAGCGCAGAATGAGGCGTTTCAGGAGGCATGTTTGTCCGATCGTAAGTACCGGCAGCGGGGATATCAGGATTCGGGAAGCGAGCCGCGAAAGAATTTTGAAAAGACCGAGAAGCAATCGCCGGCGGCCCGGCGCGACAATACCTTTGGCCCGCGCCCGCTCAACATGCCGGGAACGCGGACGGTTTCGCGTTGCGCCGAGTGCGGAGCGATTCTGGAGAATTTGAGCGCGACGCTGGGGCAATGTCCCAAGTGCGGCTACGATTTGCACTCCTGCAAACAATGCGAACACTTCGATCCCTCGAGCCGGTTCGAATGCAATGAGCCGATCCAGGCCCGGATTTCACCGAAGGACAAGCGCAATAATTGCACGTTGTTTTCGATGCGCGTGCGGCTGGAGAAAGAGACGTCAAGCAAGCAGGCGCAGAAGCCCAACGATGCGCGGCAGGCGTTCGAGAATTTGTTCAAAAAATGAATTAAGCTACGGCGGTTGCGGATCATTCTGAGAAACGTCTTTAGTCCTTGGTCCTTCGCAACGGCTACTGCGCACGCGTTTGTTTGCCAAGGACGAAGGACGATGAGCTAAGGACGGCGAGACGACCTCATAGGGACGACAGATCCTTGCTCGAAACTTGTCACGGTTTCTGTGTCGGCCGCAGCAGGATTTCGCTGGCAAACGATTGTGGCGTCTGCGTCACGATCATTGCCACCGCATGAGCTACATCGCCGGCTTGCAGCATTCTTTCGGCTTTCTTTCCGGCGTGGCTGCTGAAGGCGGTATTGACCGACCCGGGGCAGATCACGGAGACGCGGATGTTGTGGGCGCGTAGCTCTTCGGCGAGCGAGTAGCTTAATCCGTTCAGTCCCCATTTTGAGGCAGAGTAGGCGGCGCCATTCGGCAATGCGTTTTTGCCCGCGAGCGACGAGATGTTGATGATGTGCCCGCCGCGGGAGCGAATCAAGAGCGGCGCGAGCGCACGCACCGTGTAGAAGACGCCGCGGAGATTAGTATTAAAGACCTGGTCCCAGGCTTGGGGCGTGAGTTCGTGAAGCGGCCCGGATGGTCCCATAATTCCGGCGTTGTTGACGAGAATGTCCAGATGTCCAAATGTGCGTTCAACGCGCTCCGCCATCGACTCAACCGAGCGCCAGTCAGCCACGTCGCACTCGACGATGGCGCTGCGGCCGCCGGCACTCTGAATGGCCGCCGCAGTCTCTTCGAGCGGGGCGCGCGTTCGTCCACAGAGAACGGATTGCGCTCCCAGTTGCGCGAGTTTAACGGCGATAGCGGCGCCAATGCCGCGTCCCGCGCCGGTTACGACGGCGATTTGTCCGTCGAGGGAAGTAGGTTGAATCTGGCTCAAATTAGCTCCTTTGCCTTACTGTGGAACAAAAGTCTGTGCTGCGGTGTCAATCACTTATTCTAGGCTGCTTGCGGAACGGTGACTGCAATGCGAAGGCCGAGCTTTGGACGGGCCAGAAGTTTTGTGCATCCAAGAGGCGAGGGAGGGCATCGGCCCGCAAGTTGCTTGCCTAAGCGAAAAGACATCCTTATAATCCGGCTCACCGGAATAATTCTTATGCCGCTGTCCGTTCGTGCGTGCGGCCAAGGATTTACGGGGGTACTCTCACGGAATCGTTTTCCGTGGCGAAGCCGGCGCAGCACTTGCCGGGCTGTACGTGAATCCGCTTCCTAAATGATGAAGGAGCCACAGGAATGAAGAAAATTGTTTTTGCGATGTTGCTGGTAGCCGCCATTACCGCCGTCGCGCAAACCGCTCCAGCGCCTGCAAAAGGAGCAGCAGCGTCCACTCCGCCCACCCAGAAAAAAGAGATCAAGGATCCCGCCGAATATAACGCGTACGTTGGAGCGATCCAGCAACAGGATGCAGCCGCCAAGGTAAGCGGGCTCGAAGCATTTCTGACCCAGTACCCCAACAGCGTGATGAAGGAAGATGCGCTCGAGTTATTGATGAGCGCCTATGGCCAGACCGGCAATGCCGCGAAGGCGCAGGAAACAGCCACGAAAGTTCTGTTGGCGAATCCCTGCAATCTGCGCGCACTCGCCCTGCTGGCCTATACCAAGCGTGCGACTGCCGAGGCAGGTGGTGCGGGAGCGGCGCAGAGTTTGACGGAAGCGGGCCAGTACAGCGAGAAAGGTCTGCAATGCCTGCAAACGGCGCCCAAGCCGGAAGGCACGACAGACGCCGATTTCCAGAAGCTGAAGTCGCAGACGGCGGGTATTTTCAACGGCGCGGCCGGCATGGCGGCATTTCAGGCGAAGGATTACGGGAAGGCGCAGGAGGAATTAAGCGCCGCAGTGCAAGCCGATGCTCCGGATGCCACGAGCCTGCGCGACGTTTATCCCTTGGCATTAGCCTATCTGACGCCGCCAGTCTGTCCTCCGCCGCCAGCCGATGCCTCCCAGGCTGCCACTCCTCCACCGGCCGGATGCGAAAGCGCCGACAAAGAAGTCGACGGACTCTTCTACATCGCGCGCGCGGCCGATCTGGCACAGGGCGCCGGCAAGACTCAGATCGCGAAGTTCGGAGAGAGTAAGTACAACAAGTTCCATGGCTCGACGGATGGCTGGGACGATCTGATGGCAAAGGCGACGACGGCGACGACTCCTGCCGGCATCGCAATCACGCAGTACGTGCCTCCCACTCCGGCGCAGCAATGCTCGGATATTTTGAAGCAGAAGAAGATTGACACGGAAATGAACTTTGCCGAATGGCAGCTCTGCTTATCAGAAGGCAATCCACCGGACGCTGAGAAAGTGTGGACCGCGCTGAAAGGCAAGCCGCTCCAGATGGTCGCGCACATCATCTCAATTGATACCACCGGCAAGGCCACCAGGTTGATGCTTGCGGGCAGCGAAGACGACATCGAGGCCAAGAAGGCTGACATCGACTTGACCATGACGGCTGCGATTCCGAAGAAGGACATGCCGAAGGAAGACACGGACTTCCAGTTCCAGGGAACGCCGACCTCCTACACCCCGAAACCGTTCGTCATGACCATGGACGACGGAGCCATGCTGGTGAAGGCGGCTCCGAAGAAGGCGTCGCCGGTACACAGAAAACCTGCGCAGTAAATCGCGTTTCGGCAGTTTTCGTTCGGTTCAAAAATCAGGGCGGCCCGTTTGGGTCGCCCTTGTTTTATTTGCATTCCCGATTCGATTTTCGCGGATGCTAGCGGATCTGTTTCCGGTCGAGCAGCGCCGCCGGGCGCGCGCTGCGCGGTGGACGCTTGGCTCCGACGCGGAGCGGACGGACATCGATCTTCAACTCCTGCATGGTGCGACTGAGCGTGTTGCGGTGCATGCCCAGCTCGCGAGCGGCTTTGCACTGGTTGCCGCGGTTCTCCTCGAGCACGGTTACGATAAAGCGCTTCTTGAATTCACGGACTGCTTCCGAATAAAGAATATTGCTTTTGTACATTTGCAGGATGAGTGCTTCCAACTGGTCCTTCACTGACGCCTCGTTTCCGCACCATCGAACGCAAAAACTATCTTCCCTCAGCTGGCTACTTCGCCGGCTCGGCCGGATTCGGCTTACTCTCCGAAGGCGACTCGGCGTGCCGCAAGTAATCCAGTCCCTGGTAAAAGCGATGGCGCAAATCCGACGGTGCGAGCCAGATTGCCGCCCTGCCGCCTACCAGGAAATACGGAGCCAACTCAGACTCGGCCAGCCAACGCGCGGCAGGCTCAAAGGCCGTCATGGCAGTGAGCACAATCGCCACCACCAGCGCGCCTTTCACGAGTCCAAGCAGTGCTCCAAGAAACCTGTCAATCGAACTGAGCCCGGCTTTCTTCATCGCCCAGCGCGCGATTCGTCCGGCCAGCCCTGCCAGGATCAGAACCGCGAAAAAGATGATGAAAAAACCGGCAATCTCACCAACCCATGGAGTCTTCAAATAGGGCGCGAACCAGTTCGCCAGCCGCTGATACTGCCACGCGGCCAGCAAATAGCCGAGGACCAGACCGCCCAAATGAAAGGCCTCATGAAAGAAGCCCTCCATGGCCGCTCCGACCACCGAAAATACCAGGATTGCCAGGATGACCCAGTCCGCAACGCTCATAGCAATGAAAGAGGAGCGCGTGAGGACTAGATTTCCAACTCGCGTCCCGTCAACTGCCGATACGCCCCGAGATACTTTTCGCTGGTCCGGCGCGCGACCTCTTGGGGGAGGGCAGGAGCGGGAGGCTGCTTGTTCCAACGAATTTCTTCGAGGTAGTCCCTTACATACTGTTTGTCGTACGAATCCTGCGCTTTGCCCGGTGAGTAGGTGTCGGCCGGCCAGAAGCGCGACGAATCTGGTGTTAGAACCTCGTCCGCCAGGGTAATGCCCTGGGCGGTCATGCCAAACTCAAACTTCGTGTCGGCGATCAGTATCCCGCGTTCGCGGGCATAGTCGGCGGCCTTGGAGTAGACGCCCAGCGTGAGATCGCGGAGTTGCGCGCTGACCTTCGGATCGACCAGCTTGCACATCTCCTCAAAAGAAATGTTGATGTCGTGACCGGTGGTCGCCTTGGTCGCGGGAGTGAAGATGGGCTCGGGCAACTTGTCGGATTCTCTGAGTCCCGCGGGCAGCTTGATGCCGCAGACCGTGCCGCTGGCCTTGTATTCCTTCCAGCCGGAGCCGGAGAGATAGCCGCGGGCGACGCACTCGACGGGAAACATTTCGGCGCGCATGACCATCATGGAGCGGCCGCGCAGTTCGTCGGCATGGGCGCGAACCGCCTGCGGGTAGCGGCTTACGTCGGCAGTCACGAGATGGTTGGGCACGATGTCCTTGAGGAAGTCAAACCAGAACAGCGACATCTGCGTGAGCACGCGGCCCTTGTGCGGAATGCCAGTGGCCAGCACATAGTCGAACGCCGAGATACGGTCGGTCGCGACGAAGAGCAGGTGGTCGGCGTCAAGGTTGTAGACGTCGCGGACCTTTCCGCTGGCAAAAAGTTCGAGATCTTTGTAGTCAGTTTCGAGTAATACGGGATCGAGAATTTCAGGGCTCATGTGCGCTTCTAACCGGGAGAAAACTGACGCGTATTCTAGCCGCATCAGCGAATTTGTCAACGCCTTCGATCACTGGCGATGGGTTGGGGTTGCCGCCGCCGGACGGAAAAAAGTTGACTCTTTCAGTGTATGCGAGAACGGGCGCGGGTGGCTCGGTTCGGCGGATCGGCCGTGTGGAAAAGTTGAGGAAGACTCTGGAAAAAAGGACGGCGATTTTTGGCGGCGAGCAAGCAGAAAAATGGCGGACGCGTCAAGAGTGTTTGGGATTTTTCTGGTCGCGCGGAGCCACGAAGCGAATTGCTTAAAACTTGAGAGGCCATTTGCGCGCGGCGTGAAACACACGAATCAACTGCACAACCTCGCCGCGTATCCGATAGGGGACAATGTAAGGTGTTCCCGAGACTACGAACTCGCGGGTTCCGGATATTCGCCCGGGCCGACCGAGCGCAGGGAAGTTCTCCAGAGTTTCAACGGCTTTTACAATCGCGGCCACGGTTTTGGCTGCGGCGTCGGGATTGTCCTGACTTATGTATTCGGACACGGCGATCAGGTTCGCGCGCGCCGCTTGCAGCCATTTAACGCGCACGTCGCGTCAGACGCCGGATGGTCTGCTGCATCTCCTCGTCGGTGGCAAAGTCCCCGGCGTCGGCCTCGGCCAGGCCCTTCTTGATTTCGGCGATCTGCCATTCATTCACCGAGACATATTCCTGGATCGCCTGTGCGGCCACGAAGGACCGGCTGCGGTTCATCGACTTGGACAAACGGTCGAGGTCCTTCTTGAGTTTCGCATCCAGGCGGAGGGTGAGAACGGCGGATTCAGCCATAATGTATACATTATATACAGGATGTGTACACGAAGCGGCAAAAATCCGTACCCCAATCCCTACGCCGCCCCGAACCTTACCGACACGAGTTTGGAAATCCCCGGCTCCTGCATGGTCACACCATAAAGCACGGGCGCGATGCTCATCGTCTTCTTACTGTGGGTGATCAAAATGAACTGCGTTTCGAGGCTCATCTCGCGCACCAGCTCTGTGAAGCGGCCGATGTTGGCCTCGTCGAGCGGGGCGTCAACTTCGTCGAGGATGCAGAACGGGCTGGGCGTGTACTGGAAAATTCCGACCAGCAGCGCGAGCGCCGTCAGCGCTTTTTCGCCGCCGGAGAGCAGCAGCACGTTCTGAAGCTTCTTGCCCGGAGGCGAGACGACCACGTCGATGCCGCTCTCGGCGCTGTTTTCGATGTCGGTGAGGCGCATGAACGCGTCGCCGCCGCCAAACAGCTTGCGGAAGGTCATCTGGAAGTTCGCGTTGATCTTATGGAACGCTTCTTCGAATTTCTGCCGTGAAATCTGATCGATCTCTTTGATCGTCGCAGCCGTGTTCTCGATCGCGTCGATCAGGTCCTTGCGCTGTGTTTGCAGGAACTCGTGCCGTTCCGCCGTCTCCTTGTATTCTTCGAGCGCCATCATATTGACCGGGCCCATGGCGTCGAGGCGCGTGCGCATCTCGCGATAGGCCTGGTCGGCGGCGGCCAGTTCTTCTCCGACGAGCGGAGCGATGGCCGTATCCGCCAGCAACGTGCCGCGTTCTACGCTGAGTTCGTTAAGACAGGTATCGGCCAGGTGTTGCAGATCGGAGGCGAGCTTGGCGGCCTGCGCCTGAAGTTCGCCGCGGCGGTCGCGTGCGGCATCGAGCTGCTGGCGCGTGGTTCGGAGCAGTTCTTCGATCTCGGCCATGCGCGTGCGCACTTGTTCGGATTCGCATTGCAGCAGTTCGCCGCGAGTTTCGGAGGCATTGCGCTCGGCTTCGAATTCGGTGAGTTGTTCGATCAGTCGAACATTTTCTTCCTGGCGCCGGGCAATTTCTTCCGTGGCTGACTGCATTTGCGATTGCAGCGCGGTTGCCCGCTCGCGCATTTCCGCTACCACGGTCTCGATCCGTTGCAGCATGGCTGCCGCCGATCGATGGCGTTCTGCAAGCGTCGCCACGCGCGCCGCGCGCTGCGAAGTCGTTTCGGCAGCCAGGTCGCGCCGGCTGCGCAGGGCGGCGAGTTGGTCCTGTCCGGCGGCGAGTTGGGCTTCGAATTGCGCTCGCGCTTCGTCAATCGCCGCGAGTGCCGATTGCTTTGCGGCGATAAAAGAATCCTGCTCCTGCCGTTCCGCCGCCAGTCGCTGTAGTTCGCGACCAATAACTTCAATGCGCTCCCGTACGCGCGACATCTCGCCATCAAGCTGCTTCAGAAGATGGCCCGATGTCATCACCTGCTTTTCGGCCTCGCGCTTTTCTTCTTCGAGCCGGTCGAGCAGGGAAGTATGCTCGCGAATTTCGCGGCCCAGTGTGAGCGCCAGAATTTCGTTTTCGCGCAGAGCGCGCTCCAGATTTTCCAGCAACTGCATCACGTCGCGCAGCTCGCGCTTCATCGAAAGCGGACCCTCGCTGCGCTGCTTGCCGCCGGTGACGGTCACATTGTGGAAGCATTCGCCCGACTGGGACAGGAAAAATGCGTCGGGGCTCGAGAGCGCCAGAGTGCGTCCCACGGCGGCGTCGGGAACGATGTAGCCATTGCCGAGCTTGGGCAGAATCACTTCCAGCGACTTGCCGAATCCGTTGAGAACGCGAATCGATTTCTTCAGCGGAAGAACCGTGTCGTCGGTGGGCGCGTAGTGCGAACTCTCGTCGGCGACAAACGAAAACTTCGCCTGCGAATCTTCCGGGTGCACAAGGAACGTGGCCCGGCCATCGACGTTGGAGCGCAACAGGCGCAAGCCTTCATCGGCGGCGTCCCAGCTCTTGACGACGACGTAGTTCAGTTCATCGCGCAGGAAGTCTTCGACCACTCGCTCATAGCGTGGCTCGACCTCAAGAAAATCGGCGAGCACGCCAGCCGGAGTGTGGCCGCCCTGCATGGCACCCGATTGAAACAGCCGCCGCACCGACTCGGTCGAATAACCATGCTCGGCGATGACCGCCTCAAGCGATCCCTTTTTGCCGAGCGCCGTCGCATATTCCGCGCGGATCGAATCCAGATGCCGCTTGGTTTCGTTCTCCTGAATACGCTTCGTTTCGAGCGTCGAGCGAAGGTTCGCCAATTCAGAAGCCAGGTTGCACGCGCGCTGCGAGACTGTCTCGAACTCCAGTGCGAGCTGCCCACGCTGCCCGCCAAAGGCCTCTGACTGCGTGGCCGCGTTCTCGTTCTCAGCTCGCAGCCGCTGCTCTTCACGATCCATGCCCGCCAGCCGCTCTTGTGACTGCGTCAGCTGATTGCGCAAATTTGATGCCTGGCCAACCGCTTCAAGAATCGCCGAGCGACACGATTCCTGTCCCTGTTCGAGCGCCGCCAGTTCGGCCGCCGCGCTGGTTGCGTCCTTCTGGCTGAGTTCCAGTTCCTCCTGCGCCGCTGCGAGATCGGCGGCTGCGGAATCGAGCACCCGAATATGTTCCGCGCGCTCTTCCTCGAGCGATTGCAGGCGCTCGTTTGCCTGCGTGAGGTCCGCTTCCGACGACGCCGTTCGCGCGACGAGTTCCGCCGCGCGCTCTTCGTTCGTCTTGATCCGTGCCTTGCTGCGGTCGGTCTCCATCGCGATCTGGCTCAACCGGTCGCGATTCTGCCGGGCTTCCGTTTCGATCGCGTAGCCGCGCTGGGTGCGCTCGGAGTGCTCGGCTTCGGATTGTTGTACGCCGTCGGTGAGTTCGCGAATCTGCTCACCCAATTGGGCGATCTCGCTATCGAGCGCCGCGCTCTCACGATCCATCACGGTAAATTTGCTGGCAAGCACCACGCGCAGCTTGGCGCGCATCTCGTCGCGCAGGCGGCCATAGCGCTCGGCCTTGCTAGCCTGGCGTTTCAGCGAATTCATCTGGCGCGTGACTTCTTCGAAGATGTCATTGACGCGATTGAGATTTAGCTTGGATTCTTCGAGCCGCGCTTCGGCCAGGCGCTTCTTGGTCTTGAACTTCGTGATGCCGGCAGCCTCTTCAATAATGTTGCGGCGATCAGTCGGACGGCTGCTGAGGATCTGGCCGATGCGTCCCTGCTCGATGAGCGCGTACGATTCCGGCCCGAGGCCGGTGCCCATGAAGAGTTCCTGAATGTCGCGCAGGCGGCAGAGTTTTCCGTTGAGCAGGTATTCGCTGTCGCCGCTGCGGAACAGGCGGCGCGTGACGGCGATTTCGCCGGCATGCGAGGGCGTTTGATTAAATTTGCGGCGGCGAATCTTGAGCACAACCTGTGGCTGCACCACCTGCACTCCGGCGACGATCGCGATGCCGCTGGAATGGCCGCTCTCGGCGCCTGTATCTGAAGACGACGCATCCGAAGAAGCGCTTGCCGCAGAAATGCTCGCCGCCTCGCCAGCGGATGCATTCGCACCCTCTACGGTCGGAGCGGTGGCACTCTCGCCCGCAGCGGCGGCATTCGCGCCCGCCTCTACTTCTTCGGTTTTTCCCGGCTGCGCCTCTTCTACAGCGCGCTCAGTCTCCGCCGCAGCCTGCGTGCGCAGTTCGGCTTCGTCCCAATTCTCTTCGCTCAAATCGTCCTGGATTTCAATCTCAGTTGGCGCGTTGGAATCGGCACCGCTGTAAACCTCGGGATCGATGAGCGTCAGGCTGACCTCAGCCATGCCGGTAGGATTGCGGTCGCGCGTGCCGGCGAAGATGACGTCTTCCATGCGCGAGCCGCGCAGCGTCTTGGCCGACTGCTCGCCCAGCACCCACGAAATCGCATCGGCGATATTCGACTTGCCGCAGCCGTTCGGTCCGATGATGGCCGCGATGCCTTCGCCGTGAAACTTCAGCTCGGTGCGATCACAGAAGGACTTGAATCCGAGGATTTGCAGCTTCTTCAGTTTGAGCAAGGTCACTCCTTAAAGCGAAAAGCATAAAAACGAAAAGCCTAAAACCACGAGCCCAAGAAAAACGACCCTAAAACCGTGCCTAAGAAAACGAGCCTAAAACAACGTGCGAAACGCGACGGCAATGCCTATGACGGCAATACGTGTCTATATGTGACGCCGAAATGCCGGGCGCGGATACCCACGCTCTGCACTGGGGCTCGGCGGATCCGCGCCCGTCTGCGCTGGCTGGTGACCTGCAACTTGCTGGAACTCTTGAGAGTGTCAACTATCAGTGTTAACCATCAAGGTTCCGTTGATTCCGAGATCAGGATGCTGGCTCGAAATTGACGCGCGGTCGAGTTTCGCACCCCGGTTTCGAACCAATGTTTCACCAACTTTAACGGCGAACGGCGGCAAGGGTCAAGCATGAAAACACCATATATAGGGCCTACTTTTCCACTGCCGCTTTTAGTTGCACACATACTGCAGCTATGACACGCAAATTGGGTGTGAGGAAAGAGTTGCGAACCGCGAGGTGGGAGAACTACAGAGCTTCTACCACTGTAGCGCCGGGCGAGCGGGGATGCAATGGGCCGGACGCCTGGCACGTGAGGCAGGGTTTCCATTTTCCCAATCTGAAACTCAACTTTCGACGGTGCCCCATTCAAGCCTTCTTTTGGCTTGAGTGGGGCATCCCTCGACGCCTAATCTGGCCTCATGCCATGGGCATTCGAAAGATTCCAGCAATCCGGGCAAACCCACTTCGTTACATTCTCCTGTTATCATCGCCAGCTGTTTTTCAATCCCGATCCTATCAAGCGAGGCTTCGAACTTGCATTGGAGCGGGTGCGCCACACTTTCAAACTTCGTGTCTATGCCTATGTGATCATGCCCGAGCACGTTCACTTACTGCTCAGCGAACCGCAACGCAGTCTGCTGGCCGACGCCATCAAGTCCCTGAAGCAAGGCGTGTCGAGGCGCGCAATCGCAACTGTCGAATCCGCGGATACCGAGACGAAGGGTCACATTCAAGCCAAAAGAAGGCTTGAATGGGGCACCGACGGGACCGTTAGGGCCTTGCCGACTCAGACCTCTCCCCATCATTTCTGGCAAAAGCGTTATTACGATTTCAACGTCCGCAACTGCGGCCAGTTCCTGGAGAGAATCAACTACACCCACCAGAATCCGGTGCGACGCGGCTTGTGCAAACGTGCGGAGGATTGGCCGTGGAGCAGCTTCCTTCAGTACGCAACCGGCGGCGAAGGCCGAGTGCAAATCGAATGCGAATGGACGGCACGAAGGCGCGAGCGAGCGGCAGGAACACTCTGCCCAGCAGTCGAACTACCCCACTCAAGCCAAAAGAGGGCTTGAATGGGGCACCTGCGCCGGGCGGCGGCGGATGCAATGGCTGAATGTGCATCGCGCGGCGTTGCAGTGCCATGTCAAGCCGCGCTTCAGAATCTCATCGGCAATAATCTACTCGCGGAATCAACCCGCATGATTTGTCACCTCTATCATTACCATCTCATCCACGGCGCGACGGGCCTGATCGATGGCGGCTTCGGTTTCGGCGATGGCTGCGGAATCGCAATTGGCGATGGTGATGCGACCGAAAGGTTGGCGGCCGATGACCCACGGTTCTTCCCCCTCTTTCCAATCGGGATCGAAGAGAGAGTTCGGCATGAACGAGTAGCCGTGTGCCCAGCGATTAACGGTGATGCCGACGATGTCGCGCGCGGGGTCGAAGCCTGAAGAGCCGAGCATGGCGCCGAGTTGGGCGCGGATGTTGCGCTCGAATGTAGTGAACGGAGTTTCCATTAATTCCTGGCGACCGGCGCGATTCTGCTCGCGAGCCGTCATGCCGGGCTGGCAGGGCGTGCGCAGCATAAAGAGGACCATGGGCTCTTCAGGATTGCTGGGGAAATGGTAGGTGCCCATGCTGACCGGGAAATCGAGGGCAGTGAAGCAGTGATAGCTGCCGGGCGAGACGATCTGGTGCACGTCGAGTTTGTGGAAGCTGGTCCAGTTGGCGATGGCCACGTGCGTGTACACCAGCGGCGACTTCACGAGATAGGAGAGCGCCTGGCGCTGCTTCTCGGGAAGGTCGGGGCAGATGTAGGGGATCATGACGTTGTAGCAGGCGAGAATGCAGTGGGCGGCGCGGACAGTTTGCAGCTTGCCGCCGCGGTCGTAGGCGATTTCGACCTGCTTCGCGGTGTGCGCGGGGCCGACGTGACTGACGTGAACGGCGGTGCTGTTGAGGCGAATGCGCACGGGCGAGGCGGGATCGTCGAGGCGGCTGTAGTCGGCGCGCGCGGTTACGACGTCGTCCATGGTGTGGCCGGGAATGGAGCCGGGCACGAGCGTGCGCACCAGCAGGCGCGCGACCGAGGCATTGCCGTCGGGGAAATGAAAGATGTACGGCTCGGTCTGGCGGTGCTTAATTTTTGCCGAGTCGGTCGACGGCTCTTCCAGTTTCAGGCCGTCGAAGCCGGCGTAGGTCATGGCGCCGTAGTCGTCGCCCATCTGGTAGCAATCGAGCGCGGAGACGGCGTCGATGCCGATGGCGAAGAGGTCATTGGTATAGGACTGGAAGAAGGGAAGCGCGGCGGGATTGAGGCCGCAGATCTTGGTGAGGAAATCGGCGTAGCTGATTTTGCGCAGGCGCTCGAGTTTCTGTTTGCGAGTGAGGCCGGGGAGGTAGTCTTTTTTCTCGGTGTAGACGCGGATGATATCGTCGCGGACGGCGGGCGGCAGGGGCGAGTTTTTCAGGAACTCGGGCCAAGGCGTTTTGCCCATGCCGGGAACGATGCGATCCTCGCCGAAGGTCGCCTTGTCGTAGAACATTGCGGTGCCGAGATTGCTGTAGAGCTTGCGGTCGAAGTCCTTGTAGAAGCGCTGCACGTCGATGCCGAGATCGACGAGGAGGCCCTTGGCCACATTGCTGTAGAGGGCGGGATGCTCGATGGACATAGTGCCGCCGTGAGCGAGCAGGGTGCGATCACCGACGCGAAACTCGTTGCGCTTGGCGTGGCCGCCGAAGTCGTCGTGATTGTCGAGGAGGAGGATGCGGGCCTTTTTGCCGGCGCGCTGGCGATAGAAGTAGGCGGCGGCGAGACCGCTGATGCCGGCGCCGACGATGACGAGGTCGTAGGTTTCACCGGTCGATTCGGGCTTGCCGGGGGAATCCCAGGAATCGCCGTCGCGGAGTCCGTGGGCATAGGTGTAGCTGCCATCGTGGTTGCCGCGCATGCCCATGAGGGCGGGCGGATAGTAACTGGCCGCTTTTTCGGGAGCGAAGGGGGCGCCGTCGAGCGCGAGCGCCGAATGCGGCAGCATGGTGCTGCCGATGGTGAGCGCCACTCCATTGAGGAAGTCGCGGCGCGAGATGGGGCAGTGCATCCCGAGGTCTTTGTCGGTTTTGTTGCAGTCGGTTTTCTTGGAATTGTTGTCGCTCATAGGAGGGCCCGAAATTCGCGAACATTATAGCGCCGATGGGAATGGATGCCGCAATCGCCGCAGACAGTCCGGGCTCAGTTCTTGCGCGCCACGAGATAGCGCGCCAGTTCCTTCAGTGTGTCAGCCCGCTCGCCAAATTTCGCCAGCTGCTGGCAAGCGCGCTCGACCAGCGCATCGGCCCGGCGCAGCGACTCTTCAATCCCAAACAGCGCGGGATAAGTCGCCTTTTCCGCTGCCGTGTCTTTGCCCGCGGTCTTGCCAAGTTGCTCGGAGGTTTGGGTGACGTCGAGTACGTCGTCGACGATCTGAAACGCCAGTCCAATCGACTGCCCGTAGATGCGCAGCCGTTCGGTGTCGGCGAGATCGGCCCCGGCGTAGATTCCTCCGCTGACGACGCTAGCCGTGATCAGCGCCGCAGTTTTGGAGCGGTGAATGTATTCGAGCGTGGCCAGATCCGGCTTCTTATGCTCGGCTTCGAGGTCGACGACTTGCCCACCGATCATGCCATCGATCGTGCCCGTGCCGTGGGCGATCTCGCGGATGATGGAGACGCGGGCTTCGGCCGGACAACGCAGTTGTGCGAGCACTTCATAGGCCTGCGTTTGGAGAGCGTCGCCTGCGAGAATGGCGATGGCCTCGCCGAAAGCTTTGTGGCAGGTAGGGCGTCCGCGGCGCAGGTCGTCATTATCGAGGGCGGGCAGATCGTCGTGGATGAGCGAATAGGTGTGCAGCATTTCCAGCGCGGCGCCCAGATTTTCAATACCCGCGGGCAGGGGAGCGATATCGGCGAAGGCTTCCGAGGCATAGCAAGGACTGCTGGCGACGGATGCGGCAGCCGATTCGCGCGCCAGGCACGCAACGGTGATCATCCGGCCCGCTTCCATGCAGAGGATCGGGCGCAGGCGCTTGCCGCCGGCAAAAACGCTGTGCCGCATCGCCTGATGAATGGAGGTTGGATGTTGGGTGGCCGGAGGCAAAAGCTGTTCCAGCGCGGCATCTGCCGTGGCGCGTCCCTGGTCGAGAATCTGTTTCAGCATCGCCCGAAGTATAACAATTCGCGCGCAGCAAAAGAGGGACGCCCGCACGGACGTCCCCCTAAGAAAAATCCAACTTCAGGCCGCGGCTGCGGCGAAATTCCGCCGCTCGCGCATAACCGACTCGACAACCTGCTCGTTGCGCGGCTCGCAGACATCGGACGCGCCTTGCGTCATTGCTTCCGTCCACACGCCGTCATCGGCCAGTCGATGCGTGGCCACGATGCAGAGCGACGGGAACTCGCGATGCAGACGCCGAACCGCGTCCGCCTGCGAGGTCTCCAGATCCAGCACCAGCACCTCGGCATGCAGCCGGAGGATGGCTGGCGACACCTCCTCGTACTTCCTCACCAGTTTTACAGGTTCAAAATGTTTGGAAAGACTGACCGCCAGGGCTTGCGCTTTTCTGGGGTCACTGTGGTAGATAACCAAGCTGCTCGTTTCCATAGGGTCCCCCTGACTTGACCGCTGTTTTGCGGTGGTCCGTGCCCGTCACGACAATCGCGGCGGGCGTTACTGATTCCGAGCGCGAACAGCGTTACCTGCGCAACGCCTTCTCGGTCGGGGGCTCGAAAGGTTCCGTTTGGAGTTTTCCGTTCTGCTTGAGCAGAATCTCAACTTTTCCTTCCGCTTCCTCCAGTTGTTTCCGGCAGGACGCGGAAAGCTGCATGCCCTCTTCGAAGAGAGTCAGAGATTTCTCCAGTGGAACTTCACCTTTTTCCAGTTCCAGGACGATCTTCTCTAACCGTTCAAGGCACTCTTCAAACTTCGCCAATCCAATTGCTCCTGTCTCTATTGTAATGCCGTTTTCCGCGGAGGATGTCCAGACAATATTGTGAAATTTGTAATAAATCGGGCACCGTCGATGCCAAAACAAACTGGACAATCTTCCGTGTTGCAAAAGACTACACCGAAGCGGGCCGATTTGATCCCAGAGCCTCTAAAACGTCAATCGCCGAGGCATAGCGGCCCAGCGGCGCGCTGATTTGGGCTCCCTGCACGCGGTCGCGAACTGCGTGCAACATCTCGCGCGCGATGGCCACACCCTCTTCGCGGGCGGCGTCGGGGGTGCTGGCCTTTGCCATCCGGTTGAGAATTTCATCAGGCACCGAAACCCGCAGCTCATTCTTCATGAATTCGGCATTGCGCACGCTGGTCAGCGGCCAGATGCCGGCAATCACCGGAATCCGGCAATGCTCGATGCGCTGAAGGAAAGTCTCCAGCAGCCGCAGGTCGAAAACCGGCTGCGTGATGGCATACTCCGCGCCAGCCTGCACCTTGTATTCAAAGCGCCGAACCTCTTCATCGAGATCGGAGAGCCCCGGGTTTGCGCCCACGCCGATGACGAAGCTCGTGCCCGCGCCCAGCGAATTGCCGCCGAGGTCAAGTCCGCGATTCAGAGCGTGAACGATGTTCACCAGGCCGATCGAATCGACATCGAAGACCGCCGTTGCGTCGGGATAATTTCCCATCTTCGGCGGATCGCCCGTAATACACAGCAGGTTGTTGATGCCGGTTGCCGCCGCGCCCAGCAGGTCTGACTGAATGCCGAGCACGTTGCGGTCGCGGCAGGTGTAATGCAGCACCGCCTCGATTCCCACCGTCTGCTGCATCAAGAGCGACAGCGCCTGGTTGCTCATGCGCGCCGAGGCGCGTGGGCTATCGGGAATGTTAATGGCATCGACGCCAACCGACTTGACGAACTTTGCGCCTTCAATTTCTTTCCGGATGTCGATGCCCTTGGGCGGCACAATCTCAACCATGGTGACGAATTCGCCCGAGGCGATCTTGGCTCCCAGCGTTGAACGCTGGGCCAAAGGCACGCTGGCCGTCGTGTGACCGGGGACGGAGGAATGCACACTCTCGGAAACCGGCTTGTTCTCCCGCGCCGCGCCCGCGCGCAAAGACGACTTCATGGCGCGGATATGATCCGGGGTGGTACCGCAGCATCCGCCAACTAATTGCACTCCAGCGGTAATAAATTTGCGGGCGTAGCTCGCCATGTACTCGGGCGAGCAGAGGTAGATGTTGCGTCCCTCCACCGACCGCGGCATGCCGGCATTGGGTTGCGCCGCCAGGGGCAGGGAAGTGACGGCGCGGAGCCGCTCAATCGCGTCCAGCATGGCGACGGGTCCAACGCTGCAATTGAGTCCGGCCACGTCCACGTTCCACTCGGTCAACCGCGCGCCAAACGTCTCCGGATCCGAACCGTCCAGGCAGTTGCCGTCTTCGTCGATCGTGACGTGGGCAACGATCGGAATATTCTTGTCCACATCACGGCAGGCTTGAATCGCCTGATGGATTTCCTCCAGATAGCCGAAGGTCTCGAGCATGATCAGGTCGACGCCACCCTCGACCAGCGCCGCAATCTGCTCGCGAAACGAAGCTCGTGCCTCTTCGAATGAAGTCTTGCCCAGCGGCTCGATGCGAATGCCGAGCGGGCCGACCGAGCCCGCTACCCACGCGTCAAAGCTCTTTGCCGCCTCGCGCGCCAGCCGCGCGCCGGCGTAATTGATCAAGTGCACGCGGTCCGCCAGGCTGTGCCGCCCCAGCCGGAAGCTGTTTCCGCCGAAGGTGTTGGTCTCAATGATCTCCGCGCCGGCATGGAGATAGTCGTGGTGAATGCCGCGAATCAAGTCCGGCTGCGAGACGTTCAGCTCGTCATAACAGCGATTGATGAAGATTCCCTTGGCATAGAGCAGCGTCCCCATGGCTCCATCACAGAGCACAGGCGCGTGTTGCAGCCGCTCTTTAAAGTCCTGTGGCATTCTCTTGAGAATACAGGAAGGCCGCGCGATTCGGTAATTCACGCGGCGGCGTCGCAGATGCCGGTTGGCAGTGTTCCGGCGGCGCCCGCCGCCTTACGCTCGGATTGCCGGCTTACACCGCCGCCGGCACGCGCTCGGCGTGCAGCTCTTTGCCTCGCTCGGCGCCCGCCTCTCCCGATTCGTGATACTCGGCGTCCTGGTTTACGGCCCACACATCGTACTCGCGATTGCCCGCGAGAATATTCTTCGCCGTCAGCATGGCCGTCATCATCGCATGGTCCTGATTGTTGTACTTGTGCATGCCGTTGCGGCCGACCAGGTGCAACGTAGGAAACTGCGCCTCAAGCGCGGTCCGAATCCTATCGACATGCTGCTGGTAAGTGTCGTCGTAGACCGGATACGCCTTCTTCTGCCGGATGACAACGCCGTCGACGATGCTCGCCGCGCTGGCCAGATTGATCTGCTCAATTTCTTTTTTCGCCAACGCGATCAGCGTCTCATCCGGCGAATTCCACAGGCCGTCGCCCTCAAAGCAAAAATATTCCAGGCCGTAGGAAGAGTAAGCGGGATCGGGCACCATCTCCGGCGACCACGACTTATAATTCTGCACCCGCCCAACCTGCACCGCCGGATCGTGAATGTAAATCCAGTTGTCGTTGAAGCGGCCCTGATCGTGCACGATCAGGCCCACGGTCAGGAAGTCGCGATAGCGCAGGGCAGCGCCCGCGCGCTGAACGTCGTGGGAAAGCTCCGGTGAGATCTGCTCCACCAGTTCGCGCATGGGCATCGACGAGATCAGGTGCTCCCCGCGGAATTCCTCCGTCCGGCCATCCTTATCGCGAGTCGTTACCACCCAGGCAGCGCGCGCCGAATCGAAACGGCATCCAACCACGGCGCGGCCGAGCAGAACCTCGCCGCCGAGTGCGCGCGTTTTTTCCGCACACGATTCCCACATCATGCCCGGCCCGAGCCGCGGATAGCGGAACGTGTCAATCAGAGTCTTTACTACCTGCGCGCGATCTTTCGGCTTCCGCTGCGGCAGAATCGCGTGCTTCACCGCCGAGCCCAGCGAGAGGCCCTTGATGCGCTGCGCCGCCCAATCAGCGGAAATTTCCGTACACTTCATCCCCCAAACCTTTTCGGTGTAGGTCTTGAAGAAGATCGAAAAGAGCCGCTGCCCGAACTGGTTCACCACCCAATCCTGAAACGTTTTCGGATTCTCGGTCGGACTGAGCTTCGCCTTGGCGAACGAGCTCATGCAGCGGATTGACTCGAAGATTCCCAGCTTCGACAGCGCCTCAAACGGCTTCAGCGGATAGGTGTAGAACTGCCCCCGATAATAAATGCGCGACGAGCGCGGGCGATCAAGCAGATCGCGCCCGCCAATTTCAGTCCAAAGATCTTCAACCTCGCGCGCCTTCGAGAAAAAACGATGCCCGCCGATGTCGAAGCGAAAGCCCTTGTATTGGACCGTCCGGGAAATTCCGCCGACGTATTCCGGGTCGGCCTCGAGCACCACCACCGGCGCTCCCTGCTTCGCCAGTTGATAGGCCGCAGTCAGTCCAGCCGGTCCGGCGCCCGCAATTACCGCTTTATAAGTCCGCATGAGTCTGCCATCCCTGCTCGATTCTTCCATATTAGTGGCAAATGGCAGTGACGCCCATCACCTTTGCGTTACCGATCTCGAAGGCGATCACTTCGTCAGACGATTGTATTTTCGAAGCACCTCGCGCAACCGCTCATGCGGCAGCCCAATCGCCGTATGCCCGTCAATTCCCGTCATCGTATCGGCCGCGACCATGGCATTGACCACCGCCTCTTCCGTCGCCCGCACCGTGGCCAGGAAAATCGGATCGAGGCTGTCATTCGGCAGCATCTTCACCTCGTGAATTCCTTTCGGACTAGCCACGCCGGTATTCGCCGTTGAGAACGCCACAAAAATATCTCCCGATCCATCCCCCGAATAACTGCCGTCGCGCCCGAGTCCAAGCGCTGCCCGCCGCGCCACGCGCTTTAACTGCGTCGGAATCAGCGGCGCATCGGTGGCGATCACAATGATGATCGATCCCGTATCCAGCCCCGGCGCCGGCCGCAGCGAACTCGTCTCGTCCTCATATGCGGGATGCTCTGGAATTTCTTTTCCGACCGGTACGCCCGCAATGCGCAGCTCCGGTCGCCGTCCGTAATTGCACTGCACCAGCACGCCCACTGTGTAGCCGCCGTCTTTCGCGTCCAGCACGCGCGACGATGTCCCGATCCCGCCCTTGAATTCGTTGCACACCATGCCCGTCCCGCCGCCCACGTTGCCTTCTTCGACCGGCCCCGCGTGCGCCGAATCGAGCGCGTGAAAAGCGTCTTCCGGCTTCACATGAAATCCGTTGATGTCATTCAGCCAGCCGTCCCAGGTCTCCGCCACCACCGGCAGCGACCACCAGTAGCCCTCCATATCCGGGCCGCCGCGCTTCACCTTCCACGCAATGACCGCGTCGCGCACCACGCCCACGCTGTGCGTGTTCGTGATCATCACAGGGCCGTCGAGAATCCCGGAGTCCTCCAGCCATGTCGTACCCGTCATCTCGCCATTGCCGTTGAGCGTGAACCACGCTCCGAACACCGCGTCGGTCGAACTCCGGCCGCGCGGCAAAACCGCCGTCACCCCGGTGCGCACGGGACCCTCGCCAACCTTGAGCTTGCCCTCGCCGCGAATCAGCGTGGTGTGCCCGACCTCGACGCCCTTCACGTCGGTGATGGCGTTATTCGCTCCCGGAGTGCCATCGAACGGCACGCCCAGGTCCCGCGCCCGTGGCTTAGTTTGCGCGGGCGCAATGGCCGCAGCGATGGCAATGACGATGAAGGCAACCAACGAGTGGGTTCGGCGGAGTCGGAGCATGAAGCCTCTTTTCTGGATGGGCGTGTTTTCTGGAAAGCGCAGACAGCGAACGCGGCAGTATAAAGCATCAAAGCCGGGTGATTTACAATCCACTCGGGCCGATGCGGGACCCCGCATGTCCGAATGCTGCTGCGGAGGAGACAACATGACGAACTGGAAACAGGCTGCAATCGCAATCTCGGTTGGAGCGGCGGCAATCCTGCTGTTGAAAGGGCGCCGTCCGGCGGCGTTGCTGGCGGGAGGCGTCAGCCTGGCCGTGCTCGCCTCCGAGTATCCCGACAAGTTCGAACGCATCCGCGAAGAGCTGCCCAGCTATGTGGAAAAGGGAACCCGCTTCCTTGACCTCAGTATCCGCGTCGGCAACAAAATCGGTGAACTGGCGGAAAAAGGCGCGTCCCACGCCTTCGAAGAATTGGGCGAGTATTAGCAACGAGCCGCTGGCAACTAGCCATCGATCCCCAACTGCTTTCGCGCATCCGGACTCAGCCGTTCCGGCGTCCATGGCGGACTCCACACCACATTGACCTGCGTGTTGCGCACGCCCGGCAACTGCTCCACCCGCGCTTTCACCTGCGCGCTGATATTCACATGCTCCGGGCAACCTTGGGCGGTCAGCGTCATATCTACAGTCACGTCCTGCATATCGTCGGGCGCGGCGGCAAAGCGAATGTCATAAATCAATCCAAGATCGACAATGTTGACCGGAATCTCCGGGTCGTAACACTGCCGCAAGGCGTTGCGAACATCGTCTTCGGTTAATGGCATACTAAGGTAGTTTATCGGATCACGGGGTCGAAATGCTCCTCACTCTGGACGCGGGTTTAAAAGCGCGTGCGCGCGAACTGAAACTGAATGTACTGGAGGTGCATGAGCGATGAAATCCTATACCTACTCGCAAGCGCGGGGAAACTTTGCCACCGTGCTCGAGGAAGCGGAGCGCGATGGAGCGGTTGAGATTCGTCGCCGCGATGGTGCCGTCTTCCGAATCCTGCCCGCCCGAAAGTCCAAGGCCTCGCCTCTCGACGTGAAAGGCGTCAAAGTTGGAATCTCCACGGACGACCTGATTGCGGCGGTGCGTGAAGGGCGCGAGCGGGGATAGCCAAACCAGAAAACCAGAGAACCCGAGAACTAGAGACAGATTAAGACTGCGGAAAGGACTTACTCAGAGATGGATGCCGACGCGCGGCAAAAGCTCCAGATCGTTCTACTCCTCGCCATCGTCATTGCCGGCGGCCGCGCCGCCTACGTCGTCTACGATCGCCACCAGTCGCGCCAGGAAGCATCCAAGCCAAATGTCGACGCTCCGCTCAAGGCCGACTACTACGTCACTCCCAAAAAACTTCACGCCTACGATTTGAAGTCGGCCAAAGAGCTTACCCAGCAGCCCGTCTGGGTCAAGATCGGTTACTCGAATACTTACTATCCCTATAACATGGCGACACACAAGGCCGATTTCGCGCACGACTCGGGCACGCTCGCTCCGCTCCAGAAACTCGACATCAGCGACGTAGTTACTGAAGCCACCCCGCGCACGCCCGGAACAAAGCAGATCATGGCCGTGTTTCGCCTCGACGGCAAAACCTACGCTGTGCCCGTCGGCGCCGAAAAAGATGGCGACTTCAAGTTCTACGCCAGCGACGTCTTCTTCATCGAAGACCCGCGCCAGCTCTACAAACATTGGCCCGCCGAAGTCTGGAAGGCGATCGACGATCATCGCGTCGAGAAGGGTATGAACGAGCTCCAGACCAGCTTCGCGTTAGGCATGGGCGTTCCGCAAACCTCCGGCGACTACGGTTCGCGCACGCTGCAATACCCAAATGCCGGCAAGCCTGTGACGGTAACCTTCGAGAATGACAAGGCGGTCAACGTTGAACAAGGTTCGTAAGAAAAAACTTTCCGGCAAAGCAAAATTGACGCTTACCACAGGCCGCGCCGACTCGGGCTTGCTCGCGGCGCTCGACGCCATTGGAGAAGAGTCGAAGCGCAATGGAACGAACCGCCTTACCATGCGCCAGATTGACGGGATCATCAAGGCGGCGCGAGCGAAGAAAGGCTAACGGTCCTGATTGCGTTGCCGGTCGCCCCCGCTGGCGTACAATTTCGGGCATGCAACGAACTCTTACCGCGCTGCTTTCTTTCCTGCTTCTCTCTGCCTTCGCCGTCGCCGCGCCGCGCACCATGCGTATCGACTACTACCACGCCGGCAACTCTCACGAAGAGTGGTTTACCCTCGACCGCACCGTGCTCGAGCCGCTGGAGTGGCCCGGCAATCCCGCCAAGGCCATCGACGAGAGCCAGCTCGGCAATTTCATCTTCGAAGTCCGCGAGCTATCCACCGGCAAGCTCCTCTACTCCCGCGGCTTCAACTCCGTCTTCGGAGAGTGGCGCGATACCGACGAGGCCCAGCACGCCAACCGCAGCTTCTCTGAGTCGCTCCGCTTCCCCGCGCCCAGCGCTCGGGTCGAAGTTGTCATCAAAGAGCGCAACCAGAAAGACCCGATGGTTGGTGGCTTTCACGAAGTCTGGAAGACCACGGTCGATCCGAAAGACAAATTCGTCGATCGCTCGCGCCCGCCATCTCCAGGCGCGTTAATCGCCTTCCAAAAGATGGGTGACCCCGCGAATAAGGTCGATCTGCTCGTCCTCGGCGACGGCTACACCGCCGCGGAGCGCGCCAAGTTCGAGAAAGACGCGCGCCGTTTCATGGATAAGCTCTTCGATACCTCGCCCTTCAAAGACCACAAGAGTGACTTCAACGTCTGGGGGCTCTGCCCCGCCGCGGAAGAGTCTGGTGTCTCGCGCCCATCCAGCGGCATTTACCATCGCTCGCCGCTCGGTGCCGCCTACGACTCGTTCGACAGCGAGCGCTACGTTCTCACCATGGAGAATCGCACGCTGCGCGATGTCGCTTCCTTCGCGCCCTATGAATTCGTTGAGATTCTCGTCAACGGCAAAACCTATGGCGGCGGCGGAATCTTCAACCAATACGCCACCGTTGCCATCGACAACGCCTGGTCCGGCTACGTCGGCGTGCACGAGTTCGGCCACCACTTCGCTGGACTCGCCGACGAGTACTACACCTCCGACGTCTCCTATCTATCCGACCAGAAGCGCACCGAGCCCTGGGAGCCGAACGTCACCGCGCTCCTCGATCCTGCAACTTTGAAGTGGAAAGACCTGGTCGAGCCGGGCACGCCTCTACCCACTCCGTGGAACAAAGCAGACTTTGAAAACTACGAGTCCGAGATTCAAAAACAGCGCCGCCAGTTGCGCGCCGAAGGCCGTCCCGAGTCGGAGATGGAGGAGCTCTTCCGCAAAGAGCGCGATCACGAAGAAGCCATGTTCCGCGGCGAAAAATACTACGGCAAGGTCGGAGCCTTCGAAGGCGCCAACTACGAGGCCAAAGGCTATTACCGTCCCGAAGTCGATTGCATCATGTTTACGCGCTACGACAAGTTCTGTGCTGTTTGCCGTCGCGCCATCGAACGCATCATCGCCATGTACACCTAAGCGCCGGCCGCCTAAGCTAAAATTCGTTATGCAACTGCTGATTCTAGGCCGAGGCAAAACCGGCTCCCAGGTCGCCGACGTAGCCCGCGAGCGCCGTCACCACGTTCAGACTCTGGGCGCCACCGAAAACGCGAACTGCCAGGCGCTGACCCCGGATTTTCTCGCCCCCTTCAGCGCCGTCATCGACTTCACGAACCCGAGCGCGGTCGTCGCCAACGCCGAGGCCTGCATTCGCGCCCGCAAGTGTATCGTCATCGGCACCACCGGCTGGTATGACCACCTTCCGCGCCTCCGCGAACAGGCACAGGCTGCCGGCTCCGGACTCCTCTACGGCTCGAATTTTTCTATCGGCGTCAACCTCTTCTTTGAGATCGTCCAGACCGCCGCGGCTGCCATGAACTTCGACTACTCCGGTCAGATTTTCGAGCGCCATCACGTCCACAAAAAAGACGCCCCCTCCGGCACCGCCATGACCATGCAGAAGGTTATCCGCGAGGCTACTACGCACGAACTCGAAATCGTCTCTTTCCGCGAGGGCGACGCCGTCGGCATGCACGAACTCGTCTTCAATTCTCCCGCCGACCGCATCTATCTCTGCCACGATGCTAAATCCCGCCGTGGCTTCGCCGAAGGCGCCATCCGTGCCGCCGAGTGGCTGGTAGGCAAAACGGGCGTCTACGACTTCCGCAAGGTCTGGCGCGAACTGTAGGGAGCGCGAAAGCGCTGTTGGGGCGTGGAGGCTTTGAGAGTCGGGGAAACGGGATTTTCTCGAGCGAAGCAAATCCCGGCAACCCTCTTATTCTCCGGTACCTAGCGCGATGTTACGTACATATCGATACGTACGATAGTGTCAACAATGTTCCCTAGGGAACATTTCTCCAAAATGTTTCCGGTGCGGGCCCCGATTCGGCCAGTGCTAAGATAATTAAAGGATTAGCTGAAGCAGGTCGCATGCTAGCCGTCTTCCTCCTCGTCGCGATCGCCCTCCTGCTCTGCCGGCGCCAGCCGAGCCGCGACTGCACCCTCAGCGCCGCCCTACTCATCGCCGCCTTGACCTGGCTTGCCATCGATGTTCACCTGCTTCACCTCCTTCGCGACCTCTTCGCGGTTGCCGTGGACCACTGGTTTGACACGGTCGTGGCCTTCGGCGCCGCGGTCCTGCTCATCGTGCCGGCCACGATGCTCTACGTTGGCATTCGCGACCAGATGGAGGAACGTGCCCGCCGCATGGAACGCGGCGAGCGGCGCGGCTTTGGCGAGGCTGTGCCGGCGAGGGCCCGGCACTCGGTGCTGGACAAGTTCGAGCGGCGCGTCGCTACTCTGATGGCTCTCGGCTACAGCCGGACGCAAGCCGAGAACACCGCGCTCCATCAGATGAAGCGCGACATGGCGCGCCCGACTGGAGGGCAGCAGTCCTCGAGCGGCCGATGAATTTCGCTTGGCTGCGGACAAAAGTTTGCCGGGCAACGCGATTGTTATGTCTGATACCTTGCTTGCTACCCATCGCACCTGACACCTTTCAGAGTTCGCGTTATCCTTAGGATCATGCAACTCCGAGGTTGTGGTACTGCACTGGTTACGCCGTTCACCCCCGACGGCGCAGTGGATGAGTCTGCGCTGCGCAGCCTGGTCGAGTGGCAGGTCGAGTCGGGCATCGATTTCTTAATTCCTTGCGGCACGACGGGCGAAACGCCGACGCTCGGGCACGACGAGTGGCTGCGCGTGATCGACACGACGATTGAGGTCGTGGCGGGGCGCGTGCCGATTGTGGCGGGAGCGACGTCGAACTCTACCAGCGACGCGGTCGCGAAAGCGAAAGAAGTGGCTTCGCGGCCGGGCGTCAATGGCATTCTCACGGCTTCGCCTTATTACAACAAGCCGACGCAGGAAGGGCAGTATCGCCACTTCCGCGCGATCGCCGAGGCGGTCGACAAGCCGCTGATCCTTTACAACGTGCCGGGACGAACTGCCGCGAACCTTGAGCCGGCAACTTTGGCCCGGTTGAGCGAGGTCCCGAACATTGCGGGCGTGAAGGAAGCGAGCGGCAATATCACGCAGATCTCCGAGGTCTTGAACCTCGTGCCGGAAAGTTTTCTTGTCTTCTCGGGTGACGATGCGATCATGCTGCCGCTGATTGCGCTGGGCGGCGTCGGTGTTATTTCGGTGGCGTCGAACGAAATTCCGCGGGAGATGGCGGAGATGACACGGGCTGCGCTCAACGGCGATTGGCCGACGGCGCGGGCGCTGCACCGGAAATATCTGCCGCTGATGCAGGCGAATTTTATCGAGTCGAATCCGATGCCGGTGAAGGCAGTGCTGGCGATGATGGGAAAGATTCAGGAGATATATCGTCTCCCGATGCTTCCCATGCGGCGGGACACGCGCTCGAAGTTGCAGAAGATCGCGACCGACGTTGGACTGCTTGCGCCCGCGGCGAAGGCTGCCGGACCGAGCGAATTTTATGTTTACGAAAGCTGGGCGGCGGGGCCGCATAAAGTCATTTTGCATCGCGCGTCCTGCGGGCAATGCAGTTCGGGTAAGGGGCGGCCGTCGGGACACGATCCGAATCACTCGAAGTGGCATGGGCCGTTTACGAACCCGGCGGAGGCTCGGGAGGCGACGCATTCGCTGCCGGGAGTTTTGATTCGCAGCGAGTGTAAGTGCGTGGCGTGAGGCAGCTGCGAGCTGCGAGCTACTAGCTACTAGCTTTTCCGATTCGGTGCAAATGTGTTTGGACCACCCTTGCTTCGCGGCGCGGGCGTCTGACTACAGATCCCTCTCTTCGCTCGGGATGACAAGGGTGATACGGTGTGGACGAGCCGCGATCGATCCAGTTGGGCCTGCTCTAATTCTTTTATGTCCAATGCAATCCTGCAATTGAAGTCGGCTGTTGAAGGACTGTACGCGGCCTCTCATGTTGGCGATGCGGCAGCAGCGAGGCGCGTGTTCGCTGACTTTCGCGAGCGGCTTACTTGCGGCGAGATTCGGGCGGCTGAAAAAGTTGCCGACCCTGACGGCTCGTCTTACTGGGTGGCGAATGCATGGGTGAAACAAGGCATCCTGCTTGGCTTTCGGCTGGGTGAGTTGAAGGAGATGTCGGACGGGGAGGTTTTTAATTTTGTCGACAAGGATACGTTCCCGGCTCGGCGGATTGGGCTGGCGGATCGGGTGCGGCTGGTGCCGGGCGGGTCGTCGATTCGCGAAGGGGCCTATGTTGCGCGTTCGGTGATCTGCATGCCGCCGATGTTTATCAATGTCGGGGCTTATGTTGACGAGGGCACGATGATCGACTCCCATGCGCTGGTCGGCTCGTGCGCGCAGATTGGGAAGCGTGTTCACCTGAGCGCGGCGGCGCAGGTGGGCGGCGTTCTGGAACCGGTGAATGCTGCGCCGGTGGTGATTGAAGACGATGTGCTGGTGGGCGGCAATTGCGGCATCTACGAAGGCACTCTGGTGCGGGCGCGAGCGGTGCTGGGGTCGGGAACGATTCTTACGCGCTCGACTCCGCTTTATGATCTGGTGCGCGGCGAGGTTTATCGCGCGAATGCCGACCGTCCGCTTGAGGTTCCGGAGGACGCCGTGGTCGTGCCGGGGTCGCGAGCAGTTACTAAGGGCAAGGGAGTGGAATGGAGTTTGTCACTGTATACGCCGGTGATTGTGAAGTATCGCGATGAGAAGACGGAGCGCCGGGTGGAGTTGGAGGAGTGGTTGCGCTGAAGATCCGCAGTATCGCGCGGCGTGTGCTATCATCCCTGCCATCGCACTGTTTCTTCAACGCTGAGCCACATGGAGCCGACCGACCTCAGCAACCAAATCGACAGAATCGTGCACAGCCAGACCTTCGCGCGCAAAATCCAACTTCGTAAGCTGCTGGAAGTTCTGTTTAGAAGCATGGATTCGCAAGCCGCCCTGACGCCCGAACTGGTGATCGGGGAACTCTGGCCAGGGGAAACCAGGACAAAACGAGCTTCTGACGTAGCCACTGAGATGAATCGGCTACGGCACGCGCTCGACTCTTACTATGATAAGGAAGGCAAGACTGATCCCATCATAATTAGCCTTCCGGATCGTTCGGCGACCACCGCCGATAGCAACCAGGAAAAACGTTGGATCGTGGCGGAGCATCGCACAGGGGCTCAGGACTACTCAACTGCTTCGCGAGGGCGGCCACTCAGAAGCATGAAGACCGCCGCAGTAATGGTGGCGCTCTGCGCTGCGTTTGCCATCGCCGCTTATCTCTCCTTCCGCGCACTCGCCGCGCCGGCTCGGCCTCAGTTCGGGCGGCTCGATGGCACGCTCCTTCGCGTTATCGGTTCGGATGGAAAGGAGCTTTGGAGCAAGAGCTTTCCTGACGGATTCGGGCCCGATTGGTACTACGCGCAGGGGTTGGCCTCGCGTATCTGGTTCGGAGATCTGGAGGGAAAAGGCCATACCAGTGTTCTCTTTGCTTATTCCTCGGCGGCGAACCCACAACACTCCTCGACGCTGATCTGCTACTCCGATCGCGGCGAGGAGAAATGGCGCTGGACTCCCGGCCGAGAGTTGCCGGAGCTGAGTGGGAGTCCGGCGACATTCAAGACTTTTGCGCTTGGCATTCTAAAGCCCTCGAGCGAGCGCCCTCCAAGAATCGTCGTTTCCAGTGGGCACGACACGTGGTGGCAAAATCAGATTGCCGTGCTTGATTCGAGCGGCCGAACGAGCGCCGAATACTGGCATTCCGGACGACTCGACTCGCTGTTCCTGGCGGACCTGGACGGCGATGGCAAGGAGGAGATTGTCGCCGCCGGAATCAACAATGGATATCATCAAGCTACCTTGGTCGTACTTGATCCTGACCATGTGTCCGGCGCTTCCACGGAGGTACGGCCCGAGTTTCAGATCCACGGAATGAAGGCTGCTCACGAAAGATTGCGCCTATTGTTTCCGCGCAGCGATTTGAACCAGGCGATGTTTCCCTATAACCAAGCCACGAATCCGTCGGTCGAACACGGCAGCATCCGGCTTACGGTGCGGGAATGCATGGTCCCAATGGGCTGCCCCGTGTGGTATGAATTTGACAAGGACCTCCAGCTGATTAATGCTTACGCCGGCGAGGAGTTTCGCAGCGCCCACGCTCGTTTCTTCCAAAATGGGAGAAATGCGCATGCTTTTACCGATGAAGAGCAGCTCGCGTTTCAAAAAGTGCGTTGCTTAGTGGGATGCAAGACGGAATTCGTACCCGTGGGTGATCAGGTTTCTAACCCTGCGCACAACTGAGCTGCGGACCATCCTCGAGGACCGATGCAATTTCATATCAACTTCATATGATATTTCTCCCGTCCCGTTGACACGCGGGCGGCCCATTGGCAGCATCGAGGAGCAGGACGTGATTGCATGGAGCGCGTTGTGTCTGTTTCAGCTCCAGCAGTTCTCTTTCCCGGGACTCCGGCAGTCACTGATCCTCGCTTCCCCGGGGAGGTCCAAATGAAGATACCAATGGCCCGCAGGCTGTTTGCCGCTTTGCGCACTTGTGGCATCGTCTTTTTGCTCTTTACCGCAGCGGCGGTTTCCTTACATGGTCAGACCCTGTCTACCGCGAGCTTCAACGGCGCGGACGGCGCAAATCCGGAATATGGAGCTCTCATCCAGGGCCACGACGGAAACTTCTATGGTACGACCTCCGCGGGCGGGGCCAATGGTGGTGGTGCCATCTTCATGGCCGCCCCGGGCACCCTGACTTTGGTCTACAGCTTCTGCGCCAAAGCGAACTGCGCGGATGGTAAGTCCCCTTACGGTGGCCTCGTGTTGGGCACCGACGGCAACTTCTACGGGACAACCCAATCGGGCGGAGCCAACGGCTACGGGACGATATTCAAGTACGTCCCAGGGGTAGGTTTGACCACGCTCTACAACTTCTGCGCCAAATCGGGCTGTACGGACGGGGCCAACCCGGTCGCGGGATTGATACAAGCCGCCAACGGGAACTTCTATGGCACGACGGAATATGGCGGTGCTAACGACATGTGCGGAGCGGCTGGATGTGGGACCGTTTTCAAAATAACCAAGAAAGGCAAGCTGACGACTCTTTACAGCTTTTGTTCCAAGAGTGACTGCTCGGATGGCGAACTGCCAACCGGCGCGCTTATCCAGGGAAAGGATAAGAAGTTCTACGGCACCACCTTCACTGGTACCGACGCGATCGGCAGCTTTGGGACCATCTTCAAAATCACTGGCGCTGGCAAGCTGAGTACACTCTATAATTTTTGTTCCAAGAGCGGCTGCGTGGACGGCGCTGCCCCTCATGCCGGGCTTATTCAGGCAACAGATGGGAATTTCTACGGTGCCACTGAATACGGCGGAGCCAATGACTTCTGCGAAGACCTGGGAGACGAGGTTGGCTGCGGGACCGTCTTCAAGATAACCACGAAAGGGAAGCTGACAACTCTCTACAGTTTCTGCTCTCTGAGTGGCTGCGCGGACGGCGAACTGCCGACGGGTGGGCTTATCCAGGCCACCGACGGAAACTTCTATGGCACAACCTTCACCGGCACCAACGAGTTCGCCAGCTATGGCACCATTTTCGAAATCACTCCAGCCGCCGCGCTGACGACTCTTTACTCATTCTGCTCAAAAGCGGGCTGTGCTGACGGCTCCTTCCCTTTAGCGGGGCTGGTCCAGGGAGCGGATGGAAGCTTCTACGGGACAACCGTCACCGGCGGCGCCAGCGGTGACGGCACGGCTTTCCGGTTCTCTACGGCGCTAGGTGGTTCGTCGAGGCCATAACCGTTCAGAGAAGTCACTTGGTTTGTATGCTAGGCGAAAAACATAGCACCCATGGAACGTGGTCAATAAGTGTTAACGCGTCCATTTCGGCAACCGTAGTTGCCGATGACGCCGTGCGCCATAACATCCAATTGCATCACTAGGCTTGCCGTTCCGGTGAGTCGCGCCCTGCAGCCGAGAACCTCCCGCATCCCACACTCAGCGCGCGGGCTTCAGCGCGCACATTCTATCGGCCCTGAACGGCACGGCTGAAGTGCCCCACCCAAAACCGATTTATGAAACACGCTCTACTTATGCGGCGCCAGAATTCTTTAACCGCAGAGAACGCAGAGCTGGGCGCGGAGTTTGCAGAGTTGTCTTTAGGGCAATCTTGTTGTGGACGGCGCTGGCAGGCGGGATTGTTCTTGCAGCAGCCGTTGGCGCTTTTCCCAGTGCTTTTTGCGGAAGTGGGCCATGGCGCGCCGTCCCCAGGCGCGGACGAAGTAGTAGTTGAGGACGCTGCCGATGGCGGAGCTGGTGAGCGGGATGAGGCGTCCGGCCCATTTTTCGACGACCTCAGTGCTGGCGCGGGCGGCGATGCGCTGAATCACTTGCGGGACGAACTTATTGACGACCTCTTTTTCGAGGAGCTCGCGGCTGATGTCGACGCCGGCGGCGCTGGCGGCGGCGATCCAGAGTTCGGCGATCTCATCGTCGGTATTCATTTCGAATCCATAGATGAGGCTGAGCTTTTGAATGGTGCGCATGGTAATGGCGCTGAGGATGCCGAGGTCGGGCATGATGGTGAGGATGCCGCCGAGGCCGAGGCCGGCGCCTTCGGCGGCCGCGAGCTTCATGCCGCCGCGGATGACGGAGTCGGCGACGTCATCGAGGCGAGACATTTCGACGGAATAGACGCCGTGGAAGGTGAGAATGGGCAGGCCATAGGCTCCGCGGAGTTGGAAGAGGAAACGCTCGGGGTCGACCTTGACGGTTTCGTAGGCGCGCGTGAGGCCGGAGCGGATGGCGCTTTCGGCGCGGCGGCGAAGCCAGGATTTTTCTTCGTTGGGCATGGTCGGCTCTGGGCTCTGGGCTCTCGGGATTCATCCTTGGTCCGTTGCTTGTTCGTCGGCTTGCTTTTTAGAACGTCTTCGCAGCTTCCCCAAGTTTGCTTAAGTTTACCAGCCGGTGACTTTGGCGTTTGGGCTGGGGACACGGTGGCGAGCGGGGCGTCGACTCTGTGCTAGCATCATTTCTTCGATGCCCACTGGAAAATTGCATATCGTTCCGCTTGGCGGGATGGGCGAATTCGGCATGAACTGCATGGCCCTCCGCTGGGGTGACGACATCATTGTTGTCGATGCCGGCCTGATGTTTCCCGAGACTGAACTGCTGGGAGTCGACATTGTCGTCCCCGACATTTCCTACCTACTGGAAAATCGCTCGCGGGTGCGCGGGATTATTTTGACGCATGGACATGAGGACCATATTGGCGGACTGCCGTGGGTGCTCAGCGAACTGAATGTGCCGGTGTGGGGGACGGAGTTCACGCTGTCATATGTCGAGGACAAGCTGGACGAGCACCAACTTCTGGACGATGCGGATTTGCGGGAGATTCGCGCGGGAGAGCGGTTCAAGATTGGGCCGTTCACGATCCATCCGCTGCAGGTGACGCACAGTTTGGTGGATTGCGTGGCCCTGGCGATTCATACGCCGCTAGGGGTGGTGATCCACACGGGCGATTTCAAGGTCGACCCGACGCCGACCGACAACCGGCTGTTCGATCTGCACAGCTTTGCCGAGTACGGAAAACAAGGCGTGCTCGCGCTGCTGCAAGACTCGACCAACGTTGAGCGCAAGGGATACACGCCGAGCGAACGCGCGGTGCACCGGAAGTTCGAGGAAATTTTCGTTCGCACGCAGCGGCGGCTGTTTATCTCGTGTTTCTCGTCGTCGATTCATCGCATGAAGCTGGCGGTCGAGATGGCGTGGGAGCATGGGCGGAAGATTTGCTTCATCGGGCGATCGATGAACAGTTCGGCGGAAATTGCCGAGGATCTTGGATACATTCAGATTCCGGAAGGCACGCTGATTCATCCGGGCGAGATGAAAAATTATCCGCCGGAGAAGGTGTGCGTGCTGATCAGCGGGACGCAGGGCGAGCCGCTGTCGGCGCTGTCGCGCGCGGCGGTGGACAGCCACAAGCACGCGAAGATCGAAAAGGGCGACACGGTGGTGCTGTCGTCGCGCATCATTCCGGGGAACGAGAAGGCGATTTACCGGGTGGTGGATCATCTCTTCCGGCGCGAGGCATTTGTGGTTTATGACGACGGATCGTATCCGCCGGTGCATGTCAGCGGACACGCCAGCCAGGAAGAGCTGAAGCTGATCATCAATCTGGTGCGGCCGAAGTATTTTATTCCGATTCACGGCGAGTACCGGCAGCTGAAGCTACACGCGGAGCTGGCGGGAACGATGCGGGGCGCGGTCGGGAACGTGATGCTGATCGAGAGCGGCGACGTGCTGGAGATCGATGAACTGGGGGCGCGGAAGGCTGGGCGCGTGAATGTGGGCCGCGTGTGCATCGACTCGGGCTCGCGTACGGATGTGGTGGAAGACCTGGTGATTAAAGACCGGCGGCATTTGAGCGAAGACGGATTTGTGATGCCGATCATAGCGATTAACAAGCTAACGGGACGGGTGGAATCGGCGGCGGAGATTGTAACGCGCGGGTTTGCGCCGGGCGAGAACGGTGTGATGGAGCGGGCGCGAGAGATTGTGATGGAGACGCTGGACGCCTCGAGCGCGGAAGAGAAGGCGGATTACGGTGTGATCAAAGAGAAGATCCGCACGGATTTGAAGAGGTATATCTCGCGGCAGACGCAGCGGAGGCCGCTGATTATGCCGGTGATACTGGAGATCTGAGAATGGTCTCCCTGCAAGATATTCGGGCGGCACAATCTCTTCTGAATGGCGTCGCTGTCCGCACTCCGCTGCTGGAGTGGACAGGCGCGCCTGCGAAGCGCAAACTTTTCCTCAAGCTTGAGAACTTGCAGCCCATCGGGGCTTTCAAGCTGCGCGGGGCTTACAACAAGGTTGCATCGTTGAGTGCCGACGAGCGTGGACGCGGCGTGATTTCGTATTCCAGTGGCAATCATGCGCAGGGCGTGGCTTATGCGGCACGGGCGCTGGGCGTGAAGGCAGTAATTGTGATGCCGAATAATGCGCCGAAGAACAAGGTGGAGGCGACGGCGGCGCTGGGCGCGGAGATTGTCACGGTCGGACCGGGCAGCGAGGAGCGGCGTCTGCGGGCAGAGCAACTTGCGGCCGAGCATGGATACGCGATCGTTCCTCCTTATAACGACGAAAAGATCATTGCCGGACAGGGAACAGTGGGGCTGGAGATTCTCGAGGACATGCCGGAGGTCGAGACGGTGATTGCTCCGGTGGGCGGCGGCGGGTTGATCAGCGGAATTGCGACGGCGATCAAGCTGACGAACCCTGCCGTCAAAGTGATCGGCGCGGAACCGGAACTGGCGGGCGATGCGCGGGCGAGTTTTCTGGCGGGGCACGTTGTTTCTTTTCCCGCGGAACAAGTGTCGCGGACGTTGGCCGACGGGTTGCGGACGCAGAGCGTGGGCGAGATCAACTTCGCGCACATTCGCGCTTATGTGGATGACATTGTGTATGTGAAGGAGAACGAGATTCGCGAGGCGGCGCGGGCGCTGAGCGCGAACTCAAAGACGATTGCCGAACCGAGCGGGGCGGTGAGCGTGGCGGCGTTTATGTTTCATTCGACCGAGCTGCCGGCGACGCGGAAGAATGTTGCGGTGATCAGCGGCGGCAATATCGATCCGCAATTTCTGGCGGAGCTGCGATTGTTGCGGTAACCGCCGACCGGTATTGACGATGCGCTCCTGGCGCGACCCGAGCCGAATTATTCGATTTTCAGCCGCGAGCGGACGAACTCCACAACTTCAGCGGTGAGGTAATTGGGAGGATCGACCGCGAACGACGGCCGATGGGCGACCGGCTTGAGCGAAACCTGCTTCCAGGCGGGCGCAATTGTGTTTGAGGCAGCGTGCGCGCTGGAATGGCCATGCAATAGAACCGCGTCGGCGCGGTCGAGAAACTCCTGCGCGGACGACTTGAAATCGGCCGTCGCGGGATCGAGGACCGTGAGATAAAGGTCGGGCTTAACGAAGCGGAGAATGCTGTTGGACTCGACGATCACGTTGCGCGCCGAGCCCAGGATCTGCCGCACGCGCGGCATGGCTTCGGCGAGCCGTCCCTGCTCGGTCCGCACCCACCAGGAATGTTCGGCTCCCGCGGTGAGAAAGCGCGACGTGTCCGACTCCCCGCTGCGATCGCGCTCTTCCGTTACCGCCCACGAGTGATCTCCATTGGCGCAGTCGCAAGCCTCGCCGTTGGCGGAGCAAACGCCGTGTCCGTATTGCGTGATCTTGAGGGCGGTCCAGCGCATCTCGGGCAGGGCAGCGATGAGGCCCGCGACGACGCTGGTTTTGCCGACACTGCGAGTGTGGCCGCCGATGATTACTATCGACATACGTTTAGGGTACTGAATCTTTACTTTGAGCTACGAGCTTTGAGCTTCGAGCAATCAGTGCGACGGTGCTCGCGGCATTTGCAATCTTGGTGCAAGCTCACAGCTCACGGCTCGAAGCTACTTTCTTCTCGCTGCCCTCGACAGAAAGGCCAATTCCTTAAGATAGTCCGCGATGGGACGAGCTGGCGTTCCCCAGAAGACGACGCCCTTGCCGCGAATTACCTTCTTGGTTGGGATGCCGCTTTGAGCGCCGAGGATCGCACCTTCCTCGATGCGGACGTGGTCGGCGATTCCGACCTGGCCGCCGACGATTACATTGTCTTCGATGATGGAGCTGCCGGAGATGCCGGTTTGGGCGGCAATTACGACGTCTTGACCGATCTGGACGTTGTGGCCGACGTGAACCAGGTTGTCGATTTTCGTGCCGCGGCGAATGCGAGTCTCGTCAAGCGCGCCGCGATCGACGGTGGAGTTGGCGCCGATCTCGACATCGTCTTCGATGACGAGGCGTCCGACCTGGGGAAATAGTTCGTAGCGCCCAGTCTCGTTATCGCGGACGTAGCCGAAGCCGTCGCTGCCGAGGACCGCTCCCGACTGGACGACGACGCGGTTGCCGATGGTGGTGCCGGCGTAGATGGTGACGTTCGGGTCGATGCGGCAATCGGTGCCGATTTCGACGCTGTCGGCGATGACACAAGCTGCGCCGATCGTGGTGCCTTCGCCAATCTTTACCTGCTCGCCGATGACGGCGAGGGGGCCGATGTCGACATTGCCGCCGATGATGGATGCGGCGACGATGGCGGAGGGATGAATGCTGCGGCCGTAGGCGGAGGCATCGCAAAGGAGATGGGCGGCGCGCGCGAAGGCCAGGCGCGGCTGCGGGGAAATCAGGATTGGCTTGCCGCTCTTCGTTGCGGGTCCGGATTGTTCCGCGAAGCTTCCTGCGATCACAGCTGCGGCAGCGGAGGCGATCGCGGCTTCGAAGTGCTTGGCATTATCGACGAAGACGAGGCTTGCGGCGTCGGCCGACTTAAGGCTGGAGAGATGCTCGACTGTGACGGCACCGTCACCGATCAGGCGGCAGCCGAGTCGTTCGGCAAGGGTGGCGAGGGATTGTTTCATGCCTCGTCATTGTCGCCTCCGGAGAGTGGCGCTGTAAACGGGTCGGGTCCTGGTCGGTTTGGGGCTTGACTAACGTAAAGTTGTGGGCCGTACCTCAGCGGCTAAAGCCGCCCTCAAAATGCAATCTCTTATCGCAGCGCTGAAGCTCTGCGCCACCCCAAAGCTCCGCTGCTTCAAACCTCCACAACCGCAAATCTCCGCTGCTTCAAATCTCCCGCTGTTTTAAATGTGAACAGTCAGACGTGAGTAGTCAAACATGTGTACTCAGACCTGTTTGTGCTGCAACCTGAGTTAGTACAGCGGCGCTTCGCCTTCGGGGCGGGTTTTCCATCTGCGATGCAGCCAGAGCCACTGATCGGGATAGCGGCGAATGTGCTCTTCGATCACGCTGGTGAACATGGCGGTGTTGGCGACGATGTCGGCGTCGTCATTGCCGGTGCGAACGAGGTCCAGCGCAGGATCGAAGCGTAAAACGTATTTGCCGAGCTTCTCCTCCCATACGGTAAAGCCGGGAATTACGGCTGCGTCGGTGCGGAGGGCTATGCGCGCGAGGCCGCTCGCCGTGTAGGCGGGAACACCGAAGAAGTTCACGAAGACGCCCTGCGGCGGAGTCATGTTGGTATCCATGAGAATGCCGACGCTTTCACCGGCGCGCATGGCGGCGAGAAGGCCGCGGACGAAATCGTCTTTGCTGACCGTTTTATTGCCGTGCATGGTGCGGTAGCGATGAACGAGCCGATCGATGTGGGGATTGTCGAGGGGACGCATCACGATGGAGAGGGGATGGCCGTTGAGAGAGTGCGCGAAGGCGGAGATCTCCCAGGCGCCGAGATGTCCGGTCAGGAAGAGAACGCCCTTGCCGCGCGCCACGGCCTTCTTGTAGTTTTCGAGGCCATCGTAGACGACCACTTGTGAGACATTCTCGTGCGTGTAGCGGGGAAAGAGGCAGACCTCGGCTAGTTGGCGGCCGAGGGAGACGTACTCGCCGCGCAGGATGCGGCGGCGCTCGGCCTCGGACATGCCGGGAAAGGCCATCTCGAGATTGCGCATGCCGACGTCGCGCAGGCGGCGATGCAGGTGGAAGACGGCTAGTCCGACGGCGATGCCGATGGCGCGGGCGATGGGCCGGGGAAGCGCACCCATGAGCTTGATGGCGGGCCAGACGAGCGCATATTCGAGATGTTCACGCACTGGCCGGAGTGTAGGGGTTGGAGGGGTCTCGGCGCAAGGAAGCGTGCGGTGTGGAGTATCTACGTTGCTTCTTTCACCACGGAGACACGGAGTCACGGAGAAAACCTTGAACCGGCAAAAACAATTGGAACCTAAATGGAGGCTGGTCGGCTTCAGGCGCTGACGCTAACTATCCGCGTTCGAGGTTTAGCAGCAGCCTGCGGCTGCGAGCCTTCATCGCAGGCGTGCCGGTACGCTCGGCTTGGCGAAGGAGTTCGATGACCGGAGAGAGCAGGGCACTGTCGCTCCGCGCCAGGTCGGCCAATCCATTAAGCGCAAAAGTTTTCACGATGGAGCTGCGGTCGTTCAGATAGTCCTTCAGGCAGGCGACCGCGCGCTGCCGGTCTTTTGCATTGAGGGCGAGACGCGGAACCATCGCAGCCAAATGCCAGCGCAGTTCCTGCTGATCGGTCGCGGACATCAGACCGAGCAACTCGGCCTTGTGAGACGCTAACAACTCAGGATTCTTTCGCGAGACCTTTTCGGCGGCGTCCGCCGCACGCATGCGCACTAGAAGATCTTCGGACCATAGGGCCGCCATGAGTTCGGGAAACAAGGTGGGCTCACGCGAGACGATGGCCGCGACCTGATCGGCTTCGCCGATCGATCGGCGGTCTCCGCCTGCCAGCCGCGCGAGAATAGATTGCGGCGGGCGAGTTCGTCCGCCGCTTCGTTTGCTTCCGCTTACTTTGACGCGATCTGCGCCCATTTAGCTAGAGTGCTGAGGAATGGATAGGCGGTTTTGGGAGCGTCGATCTCACCTGTGAGCGACGTTTTGAACGGGACCATGCGGCCGTAGAATTCGCGGGTGCTGTCTTTGTCCTGCTTGATCACCGCGCCGCTCAGTTCGAGTCCGGCGAAGAGGCCGCGCGAGCGCGAATAGGTGAGGACCTGGGCGCGCATCTTCCAATCGGTGTCGGCTGCGGCGTGGCGACCCACTGGGCCGGCGGCTGCGCTGGCATCGCCACCTAGTTTGAACTTGCTGGAGAGCAGATTGTCCATGCCGTTCTTGTTCATGATGAGCATGATGACGTCGGAGGCCTGGCCGCCGATCTGGAGGCCGAAACTGCCACCGCCGATCATGAAGAACGCGGGCGCGCTCCAGCCTTTTTCGGTGCGGCAACTGGCGACGCCGCGGCCGTAGCGGCCTCCGAAGACGAAGCCGCCATTCAGGAGCGACGGCACGACGGCGACGCATTCGGCTGAGCCCAGAATTTCCTCAGGAATGCGGTTGTCGGGCGCGCTCTGAATTTCGTCGAGCACGGTACCGGCATCCTCGGTGCGGGATGCCGCCTTACCCTTGATCTCGGCATGGGCGTCATCTTCCGCGGAGAGAAATGGAGCAGCTAGTCCAACCAGCAACAGAACCATGAGAAGCTTGCGCATGAATGCCTCACTTGAGAAGACTAACCCTCAGTCCCGCAATTAGTTTTGGGGAATCAGGGCAAATCCGTTGATTGATTCTAATCGATATAGACGCGTGTGAGTTCTGGTAAGGTAGTGATCGCGGTGAGTCTGGTAAGCAAAAAAATGCGGGGTTGAATGCGGCGACCCTAATCTCCGCTTCCAACCCCGTCTCCCAGGTTCTGTGGTAGGTGAGGCGAGTATGCGGCAGGGGCTGGAAAGCGACAAGATTACCGAGGTCACTGGCCGATGGTAACCGGGAACACAGGGGACGGGCGACGGCGGCCCATCCCCACTGCGCACCCGGGTGCTTACCAGACGTGGCAGGCGTTGTCGCGCACCATGGGCTGACCTTTTTTGCAGCCGAAGGCCTGCTGGAACTCCGGCATATTCGAGACCACGCCGTTGACGCGGAATTCCGGCGGGGAGTGCGGATTCGATTGCGCCAGCACGCGCAGGAGCTCGGGAGTCATGTTGGAACACCAGCTTTGGCCGTAGGCAATGAAGAAGCGCTGCTCGGGAGTGAATCCGTCTTCTTTCAAATCGCTTTTCCCCTCGGCTTTCAGAGTGTCCTTCAGCGCCATGAGCGCGATGCGTGCGCCGCCATTGTCGGCGGTGTTCTCGCCGAGCGTGAGATGGCCGTTGACCTTGGTTCCCGGAGTGGCTTCGAAGGCCGAATATTCGTCGGCAACGCACTCCACGCGGTGCTCGAATTCCTTCCCGTCTTCGGCGGTCCACCAGTCACGGAGATTGCCGGTGGCGTCGAACTTGCGGCCTTCATCGTCGAAGCCGTGGGTCATTTCGTGGCCGATGATGGCGCCGATGGAGCCGAAGTTCGCCGCGTCATCGGCCTGCTTGTCAAAGAACGGAGGCTGGAGAATTCCCGCGGGGAAGTTGATGGTATTGAGCTGCGAGTCATAGTAGGCATTCACCGTGGGCGGTGTCATGCCCCACTCTTCGCGGTCGACGGGCTTACCGATCTTGGCAAGCTGGCGGTGGAGTTCAAATTCGCTGCTGCGGAAGGCGTTGCCCATGGCATCGCCGCGGACAATCTTCAGGCTGGAATAGTCGCGCCACTTGTCCGGGTATCCGATCTTGTCCTCGAATCCGTGGAGTTTGACCAGAGCCTGTTGTTTGGTGGCGGGAGTCATCCAATCGAGCTGCTGGATGTCATTCTGCAATGACGCCTCCAGAGCATGAACCAGCTTCAACATGCGAGCCTTGCCATCGGCTCCGAAGGTGCGGTCGACGTAAGCTTGGCCCAGCGCCTCACCGAGGTCGCGATCTACATATTGGGTGCAGCGACGCCAGCGCGGACGTTGTTGCTTTTGGCCGACCAACTTGAGGCCGTAGAAATCGAAGCGTTCGTCGGCAAAGGGTGCGCTCAACAGAGGAGAAGAGACATTAACGAGTTGGTAGCGGAGATAGATCTTCCAGTGGTCGAGAGACTCGGCGGTGATGAGCTGGTTCACTTCCTTGAAGAAATCGGGGGAAGTCACCAGGTAGTGGATGGTTGAGGGCGGGTTGAGGGCCTTGAGGTAATCGTCCCAGGAGAAGGCGGGCATCAAGGCGCGCAGTTGCTGCGCGGAAAGCTTGTGGTTGAGGTTGGCGGGATCGCGGCGCATGACAATGTCCATGGAGGCCTTGGCCAGAGCGGTTTCCATGTCCATGTCGGTTTTGGCGTCGACCGCGGCTGCTGTGGGGGATTCGCCGAGCAAGACAAACGTCTTTGTAATGTGATCGACATATTGCTTGCGAAGCTCAACCGATTTGGCGTCATCCTTCAGGTAATAGTCGCGGTCGGGAAGGCCGAGGCCACCTTGATCGAGCGCTGCGACGACCTTGCTGGAGTCGTCGAGATCCTGGCTTGATGTGAATCCAAACAGCGCTGTGGCGAAGCCGGAATCACTGGGGGGAACGAGTTGAAAGGTGATGGCGTGGATGTGCGCCAGTTCGCGGCCTAGATCGGCAGTACTGCGCAAAGACGCGATGAGATCAAGCTCCGCCTGGATGGCTGCCAAGCCTTTGGCGTCGATGGCGGATTCATTCATGCAGGAGGAGTAATAGTCTCCTATCTTCTGGTCAATGGCACTGCGGCTGGGACTGTCGGCCGATGCTTTCTCCAGAACATCCTTGAGCACGTATTGATTCCAGAGCGCGAGTTTGCCGCCGTGTCCCCATGCTGGCTGATCGGGAGGAATGGGATTGGCGGCCATCCACTTCTTGCAGGAGTACTGATAGAAATTCGTGCAGGGATCGATGCTGCTGTCGACGGCATCGAGGCTGAAGTGATCGGGCTGAGGCGGCGGTGCGGCGGAGTTTGATTGAGCGCGTAGCAATGGCGAGAGCAGGAATGCGGCTAGGATAAGACAACAGCGTTTGAGAATGGGCACAGTTTGTCTCCTCATGCGATAGACGGGGAACTGCGACAAAGGATACATGAGACGGGGCAGAAATAGTTCGTTAGTGGAGATGCGCTCGGCTCGTAGAGCCGAACGTGGCTGTGCGGGAATGTGACCTTGCGGGATGGGCGCACCCCGAGTCGGGTCGGGATGCGGTCGGTGGTGAGATCTGCGGAAGCCTTAGGAACTATTTTGCCGAGACCAGCGAATGCGTGATGGCATGGACGGAGAGAGCAATGCGATTTTGCACTCCGACTTTGCGCATCAACTTGGCAACGTGCGCTTTCACGGTACGCTCCTCGATGCCTAGGGCGGAACCGATTTCTTTGTTCGAGCGGCCCGCTACCAGCATCTCAAGAACTTCTTTTTCGCGGTCGGTAAAGGTGACACGACCTGCTGGAAAGATGCGGCCCGGAGATGAACTGACGCGCTCGATGAAGGTGGATAGAACGCGTCGCGGAGCCCAGACGGAGCCTTGATGAACGATGCGGAGAGCCTGGATGAATTCGGTTGGGGATGCCGCTTCGTCAACGTAGCCCTTGGCGCCTGCGGCAATGGCTTTGAGAACGCTTTCGTCGTCCATGCCGGCGCCGGTGACAATGATACGCAGGTCGGGACGAATCGCCTTCAGGCTGGCCATGATGTCGTAAAGGTTTTGGCCGTTGCGGTTGCCGAGGAGAACGAGGTCGATGCCGGTGAGTTGGCCGACATCGGCGAGGGACGCGGAAACCAGTTCCAAATCCGGTTCCGAATCGAAGAGGGCGCGGAAGCCTACAAAGCGCAGTGGATCGCTTTCAACCACGGCGACACGAATAATCGGTTTTCTCGCAACAGCTGCTTTCATCAAGGTTTCCCTGTTAGGATTGCATCCTGTTTAAGATTGCCTGAATCGGATGTGAATTGAAATGATTGCTCACCGAGTCCAATTACGTGGGTAACTGAAGAAAAGAGGCTGGCGGAGGGTTTTGAAATGCGTGAAAAGCCGCGTTGGTGGCCTTATTTCGGGCTTTTGTTGGTTTTTGGCTCGGCTCCGTTACTGGTGGCTCAGGACCAAAGTCAGGTTTCAAATCCGAATGCCGCGTCGAGTGCGGGATACAAGCCGAAGTTTGCCGGGGACCCGGCGCGGTCGGAGTCGGAGGCGGAAGCGCTGGGCTATATGCGCGTCGTTCTGCGGGCCGAACACACCTACAAGCAGCGCCATGGGAAGTATGCGCTGTCGCTCTCGCAGCTCGCGGGCACGGGATCGTTTACCAAGCGGATGTCGCTTTCGATGGACCGGGGAGATTACACCGCGTCGTTTCGGCCGCATAGGGAAAAAGACAAAGACGAAGAGGGCTTTGTGCTAACCATGACTCCCAAGCACATGGACGCCGATCACCGCTCGTTTTACGCGGAAGAGGATGGAGTGATTCGCGGAGACGATCAGAAGGCGGCGGATGGGGAGTCGCCCAAGGTGCGGTAAGAAAGAGCTCTTCGCTTAGCTCTCGGCTCCAAGCTCTAAGTTCTCAGCAAACCTGATCCCCTAAGACCTTCGGGCTGGATGTCGCTTTCCAAACGGCTCTCCTTCTAAGGGCCGCGATCGGGGAACGAACCGTCGCCGCCTTCTTTTCGCACGAGCGGCGCCGTAGGAGGCTGGGGCCCTCCGGCCAGACGCGTGGCGTTTCCGGTTCGCTTTAACTCCTTCAAAATTTCTTCGCGCTCGCGAGCTCCGTATTCGCGGGCGAAGCGAGTAAGAGCTTCGGTCAGGATCTCGTGGTGATGCACGTTCTCGAGGCCAGGTTCGCGAGTAATGCTCAGCCACAGGCGATGGAGCAGGAGCACGTCCTCGTCCTTCATGGTGGGCGTGTGGGGGCCGATGCGGAAAGTATCGAGATGATCTTCGGGATGAACCACTTGCAGCACGAACTGGCGCTTGGGTTCTGACAATGCCTCCCACGCCTGGCCGAGGGCGAAGGCCTGCTCCTCCGGAGACATCTTGCTGGATACGCCGATGACGACGGATGAGGATTCCAGATTTTGCGCAGTCTGCACGATGGCGGTCCAAACATCGCTGGCGGGGACGACCAAGAGCGAAACTTTCTTGCCGAAACTCTCCGCGACCGAGACAGCCCGAGTGAAGAGAGTCTGCTCATAATCGCTGAATATCTGTTCGGGCGCGAGGTCATAGGCGGCCGCGCCGAAGCGGCTGACGCGAGCGGACATGACGACGATGTCCTGATCGTGGATATCGAATTTCTCGAGCGCCCAGCGAAGATGGACCAGCGTGTTGTAGTCGCGCACGGGAACGAGTACGTTGCCGGCGCGAATGCGCAGACTTTCGCGTTCGACCGTGTCCCGCTGGAGCAACTGGAACTGGTCGTTCATGTGTTGCTGCGAAAGCGCGTGTTTTTTTCGGTTGATCAGTTCGGAAGCGGTGAAGATGGCAAAAAAGACGAGCGAGAAGGCGATGCCACTGATGGTGGCGACAGATTTCGTGAATAAGTTGATGACGGCTGTGGCCAGCAGCACCATGGTGATCGAGGCCATGCCGAAGGGAATCTCGTACTTGCCAATATGAAAGTTGGCCGGGACCTTCCAGCCGCGCTCACCTTTATATTTGAAGCGCAACACCAACATGGCCAGGCCCTTGAAGGCGAAACTCCAGATCACGCCGAAGGCATAGGCTTCACCGAGGGCGTAGACGTCGCCGCGGCTGGCCAGGATGGTGAAGATCTGGAAGCCGACGATCATGTTGATGATGCGGTAGCTGGTGCCGTACTTGCGGTGCGGAAAGCGGAACCAGTCGGAGAGGACGCCATCTTCGGAGACGCGGTTAAGTACGCCGTTGGAGCCGATGATGGCCGTGTTCACGGCGCCGGAAAGAATGAGGAAACCGACGACGACGACGAAACCGCGGAAGAGCAGACGCAGGATCTCCGGGCCATACATGTACATGGCAAGGCCGGCGATCAGATTGTCTTTGTAGACGGAAACGCGCACCGCATCCGGAATCAGCATGACCGCGAGAAGTGCAGTCAATCCGGTGAAGATGAAGCTGTAGAGCGCGATGACGATGGCGGCCTTCTTCAGATTTTGAAGCTTGGGATGGGCGAGTTCGCGATTGACCTGGGCCAGGGATTCTTCGCCACTCATGGCGAGCACCGAGTGGCCGAAGGCGATCATGATGCCGAGAATGCCGAACTTTTGCGCCAGGCTCTGGTCGGGGAAGCTGTGATGGAGGAATCCGAGAGATTCCTTGGAGAAATGCAGGTTGCCGGGGGTGGGCAGCGGGACGTGCTGCCAGCCAACCTTAAAGAGCGTGAAAGCTGACCAGCCAAGAAGCAGCACGACCATGACGGTCGTGACCTGCATGACCCAGAGCGCCTTTTCGCTCGACTCGTGAATGCCCTTAATGTTCTCCCACCAGTAATAGATGGTGACCGCGAGGGCGAAGACGACCGAAGTCCAGTTGACGTCGAATTGCGGCGTGCCGTGAAAGATGTTGTGGATGGCGCGAGGGATCCAGCCGTGGGCGTCGGCGGTGACCATTACTTCGTTGAGCAGGCCGACGATATATTGGCCGGCGGATACACCGGAGATGGGGCCGGTGAGGACGTAGTCGAACATCAGGGCGGAGACGCTGAGTTTGGCGAGAGTGCCGCCGAGGGCCTCCTTGACCACCCGATAGACGCCGCCGCGGACAAACATCGAACAGCTTTCGACGTAGACGGCCCGCACCGTGAACGAGAACAGCATGACGCCGACGATGAACCAGGGCGCCGATTTGCCGACCGCCTGCTCGGCGATGCCGCAAGCGTAAAAGGCAGAAGAGGCGAGATCGTTGAGGACGATGGCGGCGGCGCGCCAGAATGAGATAAACGTCAGCATGACTGACGTCGCGACCACGATGCGGACGCGTTTACCGAGATTAGCCGCGGGCTGGAGGGGGGATGACATGCTTGGCGAGGGACGAGCTTAACCCGATCTTATGGGTGGTTCGAATCCTCCCGTCCCAGGAGAAGTTCAGCGTCTTCGACGAACGTGATGAGGAGGACCACCGTTGAACCGACCAGGCCCACGACAAACATGCCTTCGAGGATGCGCACGAGAAGTACGCCTAACAGCGAAATCATGACTGTCCATGGTATCCGATGGGAGCGAGGGAGAACAATGACTGTTATCGGTCGCGATTGTTATCGATCACGGCAGCGGGGATTTGGGTTTGTTATGCTGGCGCGGTGAGAAAAATCCACTCGAGCGCATGGTTGCTGGCGGTGGTGTCAGCGGGATTTCAGGTTGTGATTTTTCCGCTGCCCGGGATCTACTGGCTGGCTTGGATTGCGGTTGCGCCGCTGCTGATTGCATTGCTGCGGGCGCGTCCAGGGGGGGCGTTGCAGGTGGACGCGACAGTGAAGTTGGCTCCAGCGTCGCCGTGGCAAGGTTTTCTGTTGGGCTATCTATGCGGGATCTTGTGGTGCGGCGGGACCTGCTATTGGGTGTTCGACACGATGCATCGCTATGGCGGTCTGCCCGTGCCAATGGCGGCGCTCGTGCTCATTTTGTTTTGCATGTATATCGGGCTGTACCACGGATTCTTTGGGCTGCTGGTGGCGCTGGTGGCGGGGCGGACGCACGGGCAACAAAATTTGGTGCGGCGGGCGCTGGTGGCGGCGCCATTCTTGTGGGTCGCGGTTGAGCTGGCGCGCACGCGCATCACGGCGTTTCCGTGGGAACTTTTGGGATATGCGCAGACCGCAAACATTGCGCTGACGCGGATTACGACTCTGACCGGAGTTTACGGTCTGTCGTTCGAAATTATGCTGGTCAACAGCGCCTTTGCCGCCGCGTTTCTGGTAGAGAAGGCGCGGCGGAGGAATCTGCTGATTGCGGCGTTTGGAGCGGTCGTGGTGTTGCAGGCTGGAGCCTGGCTCAAGGAACCGGCGCAGCCGGTTCCGGATCATATCGCCGTTCTGGTGCAGCCGAATATTCCGATTGCGAGCTCATGGACCGAGGATTATTTTCAGGGCACGCTCAACGATTTGAGTAAGCTGAGCCTGTCGGTTACCGCGGTGGACAAGGCGGGGCATGGCGGTCTGATCATCTGGCCGGAGTCGCCGGCGCCATTTTTCACCAACGACCCGCGGTTTCGGGAGCCGGTCAGCGACTTGGCGAAACAGTCAGGCAGCTGGGTGATTGCCGGCGCGATCGGAATCAATCCTGCGGTACAGGCTGGAGGCGGGAGTTCGCAGATATTCAATTCGGCGGCTCTCGTCAGTCCACAAGGAGACTGGACGGCGCGTTACGACAAGGTTCACCTTGTGCCCTTCGGCGAATATTTGCCGTTTCCGCAGGTGTTCGCTTTTGCGGGAGGTCTCACCAAGGAGGTCGGCGAGTTTCAGAGGGGCACTTCGCGCGCTCCGCTGGCAGCTGGTAACGAGCGCTTGGGAATTTTTATCTGTTACGAGTCGATTTTTCCCAACGAAGTGCGGAAATTTGCTGAGCAGGGTGCGGACGTATTGGTGAATGTCTCGAACGACGGATGGTACGGCGACAGCGGGGCCTGGTCGCAGCACCTGCAACAAACGCGGATGCGCGCCATCGAGAACGACCGCTGGCTGCTGAGCGCGACGAACACCGGGCTGACGGCGGCGATCGATCCCGCGGGAAGGATCGCGGCCGCGGTTCCGCGGGAAGAGCGGACGGCGCTGGTGGCGAATTATGCGTTGATCTCGAGTACCACGTTCTACACGCGGCATGGCGATTGGTTCGCCACGCTGTGTGCGATAATTTCTGTGTTGGCGATTGGCGCGCGCTTTGTATTTCGCGCCGAAATCAAGCGCCGAACCGAATAACTGAAAAATGCTGGAAGAACTCGAACAACAGTATTCCTCTCTGAAGACCAAGGTGCACGACCTGCGGGAGTATCTTTGACGCAGGCAAGCTGCGGCAGCAATTAGCGGAAATCGAAAAGCAGGCCGCCGATCCGAATCTGTGGTCGAATCAGGAAAAATCTCAGGTGGTGATGCGCGAGCGCAAGCGGCTTGAAACCGTGCTGGCGCTCGAAGGCGATCTCGTGCGCCGCTCTGACGATATCGCCGCATACTTCGACTTAGGCAAAGAAGGCGAGGACGTAAGCGCCGACCTCGCGCACGAGCTTGAATCGCTGCGGCAGTTAGTGGATCGCGTCGAGACCGAGACGCTGCTCTCCGGTGAAAACGACGCGCGCAATGCGATCGTCACCATTCATCCGGGCGCGGGCGGCACCGAGTCGCAGGACTGGGCCGACATGCTGCTACGAATGTATCTGCGATGGGCAGAGCGGCAAGGATTCAAGACGGAGATGTATGACTATCAGCCCGGCGAAGAGGCGGGGATCAAGTCGGCGACGTTCGCGGTGATCGGCGAATATGCGTTTGGCTACTTGACGAGCGAGATCGGCGTGCACCGACTGGTGCGTATTTCGCCGTTCGATCAGGCCAAGCGGCGGCATACATCGTTCGCCAGCGTGTTTGTCTCTCCGGAAATTGACGACAGCATCGAGGTCAATATCAAGCCGGACGATATTCGGATCGATACGTATCGCTCGAGCGGAAAGGGCGGGCAGCACGTCAATACGACTGACTCGGCGGTGCGAATTACGCACATTCCGACGGGTCTCGTCGCCAGTTGCCAGAACGAACGCTCGCAGCACAAAAACAAAGACAAGGCGATGTCGATGCTGCGCTCCAAGCTCTACGAGTTCGAGATGGAGAAGAAGCGCGAGGTTACGAAGCAGATCGAGGACTCGAAGCTCGACATCGATTTCGGATCGCAGATTCGGTCGTATGTGCTGCAACCTTACCGGCTGATTAAAGATCATCGAACGAAGTTCGAGATGGGAGATGTGGACCGCGTGATCGATGGCGATTTGACGCCGTTCATGCAGGCGTATTTGCGCATGCGGCGCGGAGAAAAACAAGAATGACGGCTAAACGAGCGTCGGCAGGAAAACCTGGAGTGGCAAAACCGCGGCCGACGAAACTTGGCCCGAAGCTGCAACGCGCGTTTCGATATGCGGCCAAATGGCACGCTGGACAGGCGCGGAAGGGAACTGCCGTTCCCTATTTGTCGCATCTGATGGCGGTGAGTTCTCTGGTGCTCGAGGCGGGCGGCGACGAAGAGATGGCCATTGCCGCTCTGCTCCACGACGTAGTTGAAGATTGCGGCGGGATGCCGCGGCTGCGGGAAGTCCGTAAAATGTTTGGGCGGCGCGTGGCGCGAATTGTCGAGGGCTGCACGGATTGCTTCGTCGAGCCGAAGCCGGACTGGGTCGAGCGGAAGAGGGGTTATCTCGAGGAAGCGAAGCATGCCGATGCGGAGACGCGGCTGGTTTCGGCATCGGACAAGCTGCATAACGTCCGCACCATTCTGGCCGATTATCGTAAGGACGGTGAAGCAATCTGGGTGCGCTTCAACGGCAAAAAAGAAGGAACGCTTTGGTATTACCGAGCGCTGAGCGACGAGTATTCGCGCACGCCGAACCGCATTACGCGCGAACTTGCGATTGCGGTTGCGCAACTGGAAAAGGAAGTTGGACAAGCTTCGTTGTGAGGACTTATCCGGCGAAGCAGAGATTGAACGGACGCCCGGAAGCCATAGGTCGCAACGGGCTGTGAGGAGATGACTCATGCCTCGAATGATTGAATTGATTCGGACGTCGCAGGTGCCGTCGAATCTGATGCAGTCGGCGGCGCGAGGATCGCTCTCCGTGCCCCCGACGGAGATGATCGAAATTCTGGTTCATCTGGCGCTTCACAACAAGATATTCGGGCAGCAGGCGCGGCTGACCTTGGCGGCATGGGACGAGAAGGCTTGCCTGGCGGCGGCGCAAAATCCGATGACCAGCGCCGAGGTGCTCGGATACTGGACCTCGGCGGAGAATTTCCGGCCGACAATTTTCGCGATGCTTGTTGAGAATCCATCGGTAGCGGAGGATGCGCTGTGCCGATTGGCTATCGCTGGAGGTCGGCCGATGGTTGAGGCGTTCCTCGGCAGTTCGCGAGTGAAACATTCTCCGGAGTTGTTGAAGGCACTGCGAACCAACCCGAATGTTCGTCCGGCGGAAATGGCCGAAATCGAAAAGAAACTTGCGCCGAGCGCGCCCGCACACTCTGGAGCCACGACCGAACCTGAGGCCTCTGAGCACGATGAGGCAGCGGAAGAGGTGCTGGGCCAATACTTGAAAGAAAACGCGCACGAGATCGAAACGCTGAAGGAGAAGCCGTTTCACGCGCATGGCGACGAGAGCGCGGAAATTCCTGCGCCATCGATGGTTGCGGCACCCACGGCTGTGGCGCCGACGGTTGCGGTACCCATTGCGACGCCAGCGCGAGTAAGCGCGGCCGCCAAGAGTGGGCCGGTAGCGGCCGTGGGGAAGCCTGGGCACGCGGCGGCAGTGGCTCACGCCAAAGTCGCGCATGACGATGAGAAGCGCGACAGCGCGGTGCAGAAGATCGCGAAGCTGGACGTGAAGGGACGGATTTCCCTCGCGGTTCGCGGCAACAAGGAAGAGCGCTCGATTCTGATCCGGGATATGACCAAGGTGGTTTGCCTCGCCGTGCTCGAGTCTCCCAAACTCACGGATGCCGAGGTGGAAGGCTTCGCGCAGCAGAAGAATGTGCTGGACTCGGTTTTACGGACCATCCCGATGAAGCGGCGGTTTGCCAAGAACTATACGGTGCAGCGGAACCTGGTTGCTAATCCGCGCACGCCAACCGATGCCTCGCTTGGGCTCATCAAGAATTTGCTCCCGCACGATCTGAAGAATCTCGCCGAGAACAAGGAAGTGCCGGAGACGATTCGGAAGACGGCCATGCGGATGTTCCGGCAGAAGATGGAAAGACACAAGAGTTGAGGCCGCGGGCGGGAATTCCGCGGGACGAAAATGGATCCGATCCACGAACTGCTGTCGCGGGTCAAGACGATTGCGGTTGTCGGTTTGTCTGATAGTCCGATGCGCCCAAGCCATGGCGTTTCGGCTTACATGCAGGCGCAGGGATACCGCATCATTCCGGTGAATCCGCAGATTTCTGAGGCGCTGGGAGAGAAGGCATATCCGACACTATTCGATGTGCCGGAGAAAATCGATCTGGTCGATGTATTCCGGCGGCCGGAATTTGTGGATGACATAGTGGATCAGGCGATTCGGCTGAAGATTCCGGCGATCTGGCTGCAAGAAGACGTAGTCAATAAAGGCGCGGCCGAGAAGGCCAGGCGGGCTGGAATGTTTGTCGTGATGGACCGGTGCATCCTCAAAGAGCATCAGGCAAGATTCCTGTAGCTAATTGTCTTTCTGCGACTCACCTATCAGTTCTGGAGCCACTTCGGCTCGCAATGAATCTCCCGCCGTTATTTCACCCCGCTTTTTCTCCCGGAGCGAAGTGAGCAGGATGATGGTGGCGTCGTCGCGAAGGCCCGCGCCATTGGCGAATTCTCTTACATCCGCAATCACAGCCTCGGGTGTGGAGCATTGACGTTGCAGTTGCGCTGCGAGCCGCTCCTGGCCATATTCTTCGCCAGAATCATTTTCTGTTTCGGTGATGCCGTCGGAATAGAAGGCGACTTTCGCATCTGGCTCAATTGTGATTCGAGTCTCGGAAAACTGTGACGCCGCGACTCCGAGCGGCAGGCCGTGTTCACTCTCAATCCAGCGCGTTCCTTTCGAATCGACCAGCAACGGCTGAAGGTGGCCGGCGTTTGCGATGCGCAGCGTACCGCTTTGCGGATCGAGTTCGCCGTAAACCATGGTAACGAAGCGGCCGTCGGGAAAATCCTGAAGCAGCATGGTGTTGATGCGGGTGAGCACCTCCCCGGGACCGGTGCTGATAGGCGCTAGCGAGCGCACCATGCCGCGAGTTGCCGACATGAGCAGAGCCGCGGCAGTGCCTTTGCCGGAGACATCCGCAAGCACCAATCCCCAACGGCCGTCGGGAAGCGGGATGTAGTCGTACCAATCTCCGCCAACCGCGCCCACAGGAATCGACAGGCCCGAAACTCGAAAACCGGGAATGAGCGGCGACGAACGCGGCAGTAGAGCCTGCTGGATGACGCGGGCTTCTTCGGCCTCGCGCGTCAGTTGTTGGCGAAGTTTGGATTCATCGTGAAAGCGGCGCGAGTTTTGTACGGCGACCGCGACGTGCGAACACAAGCCCTGGAGCAGGCGGAGTTGCGTGGAGCAAAAGGCGTCAAGTTCAGGATGCGAAGCGGTGAACACGCCGATGAGTTCACCATCGATCTCGAGTGGAATGGCAACCTCGGAGCGTGTGCTTGGCTCGCAAGCCACATAGTAAGGGTCGAGGCGCACGTCCGGCGCATAATGCATGGATCGGGTGGTGGCGGCATAGCCCGACATGCCCTGGCGAGCGACCTGCGGGCCGATCTTGAAGTGATGACCCTTGCCGTGGGTGGTGCATCCGCGGACTCCGGCGAGACGGAGTTCGCTTTTGTCGCGCTCGTGCAGGTACAGATTGATCTCGACACAGCCGAGCGAATCGGAAACTTCGGCGACGATGCGGTCGATGATCTCATCGAGATTAAGAGTCGAGGTGATGCGCTGGGCGGATTTTTGCAGGCGAACCAGTTCATCGATACGGTTGACCGCCGGATCGATCATGGGCTGGCTGACGTTCTCAAGTTCCGGGCGGGGCATGGTAGCCATGGCAGGGCTCCTCGCGGAAAGTCGACCTCTGATCCTTTACTTAGGATTCGGGAGATGCGGGCTTGGATTCTCTTTTTGTTCGATTGGAAACGCTTCGTTTGAGGCGTTTTATTTCCTCGAATCGCTCGGCGATCCGTTTTTCCACACCCTCGTTTGTGGGGCGATAGTAAACGTGATTTCTCATGCTGTCAGGCAGGCATTGCATGTCGGCGACTTTCTCCTCGACGTCGTGAGCGTACTCGTACCCCTTGCCATAGCCGAGACCTTTCATCAGGTTGGTGGGGGCGTTGCGAAGGTGGAGCGGAACGGGTTCGGCGGCAGTTTCCTCGACATCGCGCAGCACCGAACCATAGGCGGTGTAGAGCGCGTTGGATTTGGGCGCGGCGCAGAGATAGACGATCGCTTGCGCGAGCGCGAGGTTGCCCTCGGGCATGCCTATGAAATCCACGGCGTCGCGAGCGGCCATGCAAAGCGCGAGGGCGTTGGGTTCGGCGAGGCCGATGTCTTCCACCGCCATGCGCACGACGCGGCGCGCAATGTAGAGCGGATCTTCTCCGGCTTCGAGCATGCGTCCGAGCCAGTAGAGCGCGGCGTCGGGGTCGCTGTTGCGCACGGATTTGTGCAGTGCCGAAATCAGGTTGTAGTGCTCTTCGCCGGACTTGTCGTAGAGGAGGACGCGCTTTTGCAGGGCTTCGTGGACGATCTCGTCGGTGATGGTAGCGGATGAGGACGTGCCGCCGGCGGCCAGCGAGGCTGCGACTTCAAGCGCGTTATAGGCGCTGCGGGCGTCGCCGCTGGAGTAGGCGGCGATCTTAGCCAGGACCTCGTTAGATGCACTCAGGTGGAGTTGGCCGAGGCCACGTTCGTTGTCGGCGAGGGCGCGGTTGAGCAGGGTGACAATTTGCTCTTCGGTCAGTTGCTTGAGGACGTAGACGCGGCAGCGGGAGAGCAGCGCGCCGTTAATTTCGAACGACGGATTTTCTGTGGTCGCGCCGATCAGGCGGATGTTGCCCTTTTCGACATGCGGGAGAAACGCATCCTGCTGCGCCTTGTTGAAGCGATGGATTTCGTCGACGAAGACGATGGTGCGCGTGCCATATTGGCGGGCGCGCTCGGCGTCAGACATGACCTGCTTGATTTCCTTGATGCCCGCGAGGACGGCGGAGAATTCGATGAACTCGGCCTTGGTGATGCCCGCGATGATTTTCGCCAGGGTGGTTTTGCCGGTGCCAGGAGGGCCCCAAAAGATCATCGAGGCAGGATCGTCGCGCTCGATCTGCACGCGCAGCGGCTTGCCGGGGCCGACGAGGTGCTCTTGCCCGACGAATTCTTCGAGCGTGCGCGGCCGCATGCGGTCGGCCAGCGGACGAGCGCCTGCCGCTGAGGGCTCGGCATTCGGGATGGAGGCGAAGAGGCCCATAAAAAGATTGGGTAATTTCGTAATTTTATAATTGGGTAATTGAAACCCGAGGTTCCGAGAAGATTGTCGATTACCGAATTACCCAATTTCCCAATTACTAAATTACACAATTACTCAATTTGCTTTCGGTTCCTTGCCGCTTCGTACAGCACGATGCTGGCCGCTACTCCGGCGTTGAGTGACTCGACCGGTTCGGCCTGCGGGATCACGACTGTTTCATCCATCTGATGCAGGATTTCGCGCGGAAGACCTGCACCCTCGTTGCCGATGAAGATGGTGACGGGCAGCGTCCAATTCGCCTGGGCGAGCGGCGTGCCCTTATGCGAAGACGTCGCCAGCATACGAACTTTTTGGGCGCGCAGGAGCGGGATCAGTTCGACTGTGGAAACATGGGTGACGGGCAGCCGGAAGATCGAGCCTGCCGAACCGCGCACTGCTTTTGAGTTGTATGCGCTGACCGTTCCTTCGGTGAGGAAGACGCCCGCTGCTCCGAAGGCTTCAGCCGAACGGAAAATCGTGCCAAGGTTTCCGGGATCTTGCAGGCCGGCGACCACCACGAGAGGACCGTGTTCGGCGCGCTCGAGTATTTGTCGGGCCGAAAATGACTGCATCTTTACCAGTGCCGCGACGCCTTGCGGGGCATCGCTGGGAACAATCGAGTTGAAGAGCGGATTCGGTAGGACAAGCGTCTCTGTGCGCCGGCTGATCTGGGGCAAAAATTTCTCCGCCAGGGGGCGTGCCGACTCGCTGAAGAAAATCGTTTGGATGTGCGGGGCGTGGCGAAGCGCTTCCTCAACCAGCTTTATGCCTTCAATGGCGCATTCGCCGTGCGCGGTCAGTTCGGCGCGGCGGAAGGCGGTGCGCAGATCTTTGAGGCGCGCATTGTGCGTGCTGGCGACTGCTCGGAGGCGGCTCGCAGTGGATCGACCACGCGCGGTATGGTCATGGTTTTTCATGATTTACCGAGACTCGGCGTTCCGGCCTGGCTTCGCATCCGGAAAAATGCGACTGCAACATCATACGAGCCCGGAGCATGCTTGCCCACTTCGGCGTGAGGCCGATGTATGGTACATTTCAGTGTTTAAATCAAATGATGCCGAAGCTGGCAAAGTCTAGCCGATAGAGCTTCCCGGCTCGTCTCTGGACGGGTCAGGTTAAGGCGTTTTTCAAGTTGCCATCAGGAAGGGATCCCATTGCGCGCTGAAATCCTGAAGATTCATGCCGAAACGCCGGAGGCTTCGCTGATCAAGTACGCCGCCGAACAGATTCAGGCCGGCCATGTTCTCGGCATGCCCACCGACACGTTCTATGGCTTGGCGGCCGATCCGTTTAATCTGCGCGCGGTTGAGCGCGTGTATGAGATCAAGTCGCGGCTGCGGCACAAACCGCTGTCGTTGCTCATTGAGAACGTCGATCAGGCCGAGGAGTTTGCCCGCCCGCTCCCCGATGACTTTAAGTTGCTGGCGCGGCGTTTCTGGCCGGGACCGTTGACGATGATCGTGCCGGCGGCTTCGCATCTGCCGCTGAAGGTCACGGCGAATACGGGCAATGTGGCTCTGCGCGTGCCTTCCGCGGAGATTCCGTTGGCGGTAGTTCGTGCGGCGAGGATTCCGATTACGGCGACCTCCGCTAACCTGAGCGGCGCAGTCGAATGCACGACGGCCGAGCAGGTGCGCGATCAACTCCAGGAACGCATTACGCTGATTGTCGACGGCGGGCCGTCGCCACGTAAAACGGCATCGACCATCGTCTTCTTCAAGGAAGATGGAACTTGGGCCATCCTGCGCGAGGGCGCGATCGAAGCGAAAGAGATCGTGGAGGCCCTGTCGTAAACTGGCGACTGGAAGTACGCTCTGAGATCATGATTTGAGATGGCAGCAGCCGCTCATCCTTTAGCTCCCCACCAATCTGGCTGGTTGCGACGCGCGTTTCTGCTCTTGCTCGCCGCGGTGGGAGCGCTGCTCTTATTTCTGGGAATCACCGGCTCGCGCATCGTGCGCGCGGCGGCTGAGTCGCCATCGCAGAAGGCGGACGTGCTGGTGATTTTCGGCGCGGCGCAATATGCGGGACATCCTTCGCCGGTTTACCGCGCGCGGCTCGATCACGGCTTTGAGCTTTTTGAAAAAGGCTTGGCACCGGTCGTGATTACTACCGGCGGGGCGGGCCAGGACCCGGAGTTCAGCGAGGGCGGCGTGGGCCGCGACTACCTTCTGCACCGCGGCGTACCTGAACAGGATCTGATTGCCGAGACGCAGGGGTCGGACACCGCACAGTCGGCTGCACGCGTGGCCAATATCATGCGTACGAATGGCATGCATCGCTGCATTGCGGTCAGCGACGCCTATCACGTTTTCCGCATCCGCGCCTTGCTGGAGCGCGAGGGGGTTGAAGTGGAGGTCGCACCGCGCCCGGAGTCGCGGCCACTCTCGCGTTGGGAGCGCTTTCGCACTGTTATGCGTGAGGCGATGAGTTATCTGGCGTGGAAGGCGGGGCTGGGGTAGAAGCAGCTATGAGCTTCGAGCTATGAGCTATGAGCTAGAACCCAGAGCACCTTCGAATCCTTATCCGAGCTGATCGCTTCGAAGCTCGAAGCTTGTGGCTCAGAGCTCGCGGCTTAACTACCAACCCATGCGTTCCCGAAGGCTTGTGATGTGGGCTACGTGGTGCTTGCCGTGCCAGGCATAGAGCGCCAGAGTTTTTTCCAGCGTCATCAGGCCGAGTTCGGGATGGCGGAAGGGTTTTTTCCACTCTTCTTCCGTCAGGCTCCGCAGCAGAACCATCCAGCGCCGGTGCAACGACTCGAGCAGGACCAGCGAATTCTCGATGGGCTGGCGCGAATCGGGCAACTCCGCCCACCGGTCTTCCCTGTAGGGCTTGATGGTCGGATCGTCTTCGGTCAACGCGAGCTTGAACCTGACATAGGCATTGAGGTGGCTGTCAGGGACGTGATGTACCACTTGCCGCACCGTCCATCCACCGTCGCGGTAGGGCGTGTCGAGTTGCGCCTCCGAGAGGACGCGGACAGCCGCACGCAAGTAGGCGGGAGTCTGCTCGATGTCGTCAAGAGATTGTTTTTTCTGCTCGGCACTGAGTGGGCCGGCATAAGAGAACTTGCCGACGGGATAACGAAGGTCGCTCATGACAGCTTGATCATAGCGCAAGCGGGGTGCGACGAGGGCCACGATCAACTTGACCAATTGCACCGTGAATCGGGATTAGCGTTTCAGAGCCGCGAGCCGAGGACTGAGAGCTACTTCACCATCGCGAGGACGCGAACTTGACTCGCGGAACCGCTTTTTCCTTTAGCGGGCGCGACGATGATCAGCGAGCCGCTTGCCGGAAGGGTAGTCAGTTGCGCCGTGCTTTCAATTACGTAATTGCCATGGAGAGCGATCTGGCGCGCGAGCGTGCGGTCGGAGGCTAAGTCGGGACGATTTTCCATGGCGAAGCCGGTGGTGTAGCGCGCATCCATCAGAAATTTGGCTGCGTCGGAGGCGATGGGCAATTCCGCCGAGGCATGGCCAGAGGCGCGACGGCGAATGGCCACGACGGATCCCTGCGGGATAGCGCCATTTTTCGATTCCCAGGCGGCGATGTCGTCGAGAGAAATCTGAGCTGGAGGCGCGACATTCAGGTCCATGACGACCAGGGGCGCGATCAGGCGCTCGGCTGGAATTTCTCCTGCGCCCCAGGTTCCGGGAATTAGCGCGCCGGGAGCGACGATTTCCGTCTGCGGCGTCTTGGTTTCGTTTCCCGCAATCGTGGTGGAAGTCAGGTCGACGATGTGCGAATAACGGTCCTCGGATGAGGGATGAGGACGCCGGTCGGCAAAGAGCAAAATCGCTAGGACCAGAGCATAGGCGATGATGAAACTACGAAATCGCATAGGAAATCAGCTTGGAGCTACGAGCTATTGAGCTATCGCATGAGCGGCGCTAGCGCTTACGTTCTGGATGCTGATACGTAAGGATTAGATGCTATTGTTCCCTGAAGGCGGCATTGCTTCAATCAACGGTCGTACATGGCCCAAAGGCGGGTCCACTGGGTCCAGCCATGTGTAAGCCGGCAGTGGTTGTTTCGTTCATAAGGGGCCTCGAGTGCGTACTGGAGTAGGCTGCGGCTGCCGCTACGCAAAACTGAGAAACGGAAACGCCCCAAAACTTTCGTGTCCCCCCTCTGCCGTTGGCCCACGCCAAGCGGAGTAGAATGAAAACAACCTCCTCAAGTCCATGTTCGGCCGCGAAGAAAAAGTTTCTCCTTTCCGCCTGACCGCGGTGCAGTATGCCGTGCTGGCCATCTTTCTTGTGCTGGCGTATGGCCTATGGCGGCTACAGGTGATGCACAGCGACGAGTACTCGCTGAAGGCCGAGCAGAACCGCATTCGCAACGTGCCCATCCTGGCGCCGCGAGGCAAGATTCTTGACCGTGAAGGGCGCATTATCGTCGATAACTATCCTTCGTTCTCGGCGTTGTTGCTGCGCGACTCCACCCGGGACTTGAATGCCGACGCGGATGAGATCGCCAAAGGCCTGCACCTGAATGCGGACGAGGTGCGCCAGCGCATCCGGCGCGCCGCCTACATGCCGCAATACGAACCGCTCTTTCTTAAGGAAGACATTACTCCCGACGAACTCGCCTTTATCGAGGCGCATAAAAACGAGCTGCCGGAACTCGATACGATTATGGCGCACCGGCGCCTCTATCCGCGCAACGGTTTCATGGCTCACCTGATCGGCTATGTGGGCGAGGTTAGCGAGGACATGCTCAACCAACCGCAGTTCGAGCTGTATAACGCGGGCGATGTGGTTGGCATCAGCGGAGTCGAAAAAGAATACAACACCGTGCTCATGGGCAAAAATGGCTCGCGGCGGGCCATTGTCAACAGCCGCGGCAGGGAAGTAGGGCGGCTCGATGAAACTCCCGCGGTGCCGGGCAAGCAGCTCAAACTCACGATCGATCTCGATTTGCAAATTGCAGCTGAAGAGGCGCTCGAAGGCCACAACGGCGCCATCGTCGCCATGGACCCACGCACCGGCGAGATTCTCGCCATGGTCAGCCGGCCGACATTTGATCCCAACGATTTTGCGGTCAAGATTTCTAAGAACCAGTGGAACCAGCTGGTCAACGACGAAGATCACCCGCTGCTCAACAAGGCCATTCAAGCGCAACTGGCGCCGGGTTCGACCTTCAAGATCATCATGGCAACGGCAGGATTGCAGGAAGGAATCGCGCAGACCTTGCATGTCAATTGCAGCGGCGGCGCGGTCTTCTATGGACGTTACTTCAAGTGCTGGGTAACGGCGGAGCATCGCGTGCATGGCGCCGTCGATATCAGCAAGGGTATTTACCAGTCGTGCGACGTCTTCTTTTATACGCTGGCGGAAAAGCTCGGCATCGACAAGATCGCCAAGTGGGCCACCATGCTCGGGCTGGGGCAGAAGACCGGCATTGACCTGCCGCAGGAAGTCAGCGGCGTGATGCCTTCGGAAGAATGGAAGATCAGGAACTTCAAACAGAAGTGGTACGCGGGAGAGACGATCTCGGTCGGCATCGGCCAGGGTGCGGTGGCGGCGACGCCGATCCAGATGGCGCGGGCCATCGGCGGCATCGCGAGTGAGGGGCTGCTGGTTCGGCCGCACGTCATTAATCCCACGGATTTGCCGCCAAACGTAATTCCGGCTTCGGATGTTCCGGCGGAGACGCATGTGCCGCTCGATCCCGAAAACTGGCAGATCATCACCGACGCCATGGCGAATGTGGTTTCGCCGGGCGGAACGGCGCCGAGCGCGCATTTGCAGGGCATCGACTTCGCGGGAAAAACCGGAAGCGCGCAGACGATCAGCAACGCACTGAAGGCCAAACTGGGCGCGGGGAAAAAGAACTTCAAAGATAACGGCTGGTTTGTGGGCGTCGAGCCGCGGCGCAGTCCTGAGATTGTAGTGTGCACGCTGCTGGAGGAAGGCGAGCACGGCTACCTCGCCGCCCGTACTGCCGCGCAGGTCATAAAAGCCTACGTCGAAAAACAGCGCAAGCAGCCGACTAAGGTGGCCGGGGCAAGCGATGGCAAGGTCGATATTGGTGCCGTGTGGAGCGAACCGGCTGGCGACGGGGATAGCGATCGTCTTCAGGGCGGACGTTTCGTTCTCGACATCGCGCGCAAGCGAGCGCCACTTGCGACGGCCGCTCCCGGTCTCAACTAATCTCCCGGTGCTCGACTCGTCTCCGGGTCTCAACTAGTTTTGATACGGTGTTGCCCAAAAATCTCCGTATCGTTTGCGAATAACTTCCACTTCTCCTGGTGTGCGATTCTCCGGGTGCGTACGTCCCTAAGCCCCTGTACTACCGAGACTTCCATCTACTTGTTTCATGACCTACGTAACCTTTGCTTGCTCGATACCGGGGTGTAATCTCGGGCCTGAAACAGTGCGCTTTGCCGCGTGAAGAGTGCACGCCTGATTTCAAGGAAGGTTGTTCTGTGTCGGAAGCGGGCAAAAATTCCGTGATTGAAGCCAGCAAACCCCCGAAGGGCTATACGGACGTGCAGGGCGCCGCGCGTTTTCCTATCAAGCTGCCAGTGGCGTTGAAGACGGGCGGCAATGAGAAAGCTATCGAGACGGAAAACATTTCCGCCAACGGTGTGCTTTTCCGCATGGACGCCGATGTCCCGGTCGGTTCGGTGGTGGATTTTACGATTTCACTTCCCGCCGATGTCGTGGGAGGAAGCGTCGACGTGCGGGTCGATTGCCACGGCCGGGTGGTGCGCAGTTTTGAGGAAGATGGCGGCCGGCGCGGGGTCGGCGTCGTGATTGACGAATACAGATTCGAGCGCGCGTAGCACGCGCTATGAGCGGCCTGTAGTGCAGGCGCGCCAGAGAGACGGCAGAGGCTGAAAGGGTAGAGACGGATGGCGAGCACTCCGATGAGCGTTGCGACCGCTGAAGGCGTTCAGCCTGAGAGCAAAGGCACGATTCGTCTGATTCTCGCGGATACGCAAGCCATTTTCCGCGCGGGCCTGCGCAAGATATTTGCCCTCGAAGACGATATTCGCGTCGTCGGCCAGGCCGAGAGCCTTTCCCAGACGCTCTCTTCCATTCAGAAATTCAGTTCCGACATTCTGGTTTTCGAAGCCGCGCTCGCGCCCAATCCGCCGGACACGATCTCAGAACTTCTGCGGCAATGCGGAAGCTGCCGCTTGGTCGTGGTGCTACAGGAGCCGGATCAGGAGATGACGCTCGAACTCTTCCGCCGCGGCGCTCACGCCGTCGTCTCGCGCGAGGTTGAGCCTGAAATGCTGGTCGATTGCCTGCGCAAGGTCGCGCAAGGCCAGCCCTGGCTCGAAGCGCGCGCGATTGGTTGGGTGCTCGACGCGTATCGCACGCAGGGGATCCGCCCCGCCGGGTCGCGCCCAAAAGTTCAGCTTACTCCGAAAGAGTCTCTCATCGTTTCCTGTGTGACGCAGGGCATGAAGAACAAAGAGATTGCCGTGCGCGTGGGCACGACCGAGCAAGTAGTCAAGAACTACTTGCGCAAGGTCTATGACAAGCTGGGAGTCGCCGATCGCCTGGAGCTCGCACTCTATTGCCTGAATCATCGCGTGACGCAAAAGGATGGCAGCGACGCCATTCAGAGTCACACCGATCACGATTCCGCGGGCAAAGCCATGCAGACGGATGCTTCGGCGCAACAGGCGTCCGAAGCGACATCTCCTTTGGCCAATGCCGCGGCCGCATCCGGATCACGCCCGTAACCCGATACTTCTAGTACAATTCTTGGTCGCGACTGATCGCGCGCCTGGTTGCCATCTGTTGGGATCGCGTGCGCTGCGCGGTGTGCTATCGAATTAAAATTCAGGCTTCCGCGGTCCTGCGCGGGAACTTTCGCGAGGTTAGACGATGAAAGGCGATACCAAGATCATTGCCATTTTGAATGAGGTGTTGAAGGCCGAATTGACGGCCATCAACCAGTATTTTCTGCACGCGGAAATGTGCGAAAACTGGGGCTACGAAAAAATGGCCAAGCACACGCGCAAAGAGTCGATCGAAGAAATGCAGCACGCCGAAATCCTGATGGAGCGCATTCTCTACCTCGACGGCACGCCCAATATGTCCGATTATTTCAAGATCAACATCGGGCAGAACCTGAAGCAGCAACTGCAAAATGATCTGGATCTCGAATACAACGCAGTGAAGCGGCTGAATGACGGCATCAAGCAGTGCGTGGCCACCGGCGACAACGGTTCGCGCGAGCTGCTGGAGAAAATTCTGGTTGACGAAGAGCACCACATCGACTGGCTCGAAGGCCAGCTGTACATGATCAAGGAAATGACCTACGAGAACTATCTGGCGCAGCAGATTGGCGAAGGGGAAGAGAGCTAGTTCGCAAGTTCCCGCCTGCCATTCGGCGTTAGCGGATTCCCAGTTGAAAGGACATTAGTGGAGTAAGGAGAGCCGCGCACTCTCGCCTGCACGGGCTGATAGAATCGAAAGCAACCGCTCCGCAGAGCGCCGGAGAGATGGCCGAGTGGCTGAAGGCGCACGCTTGGAAAGCGTGTTTAGGGGAAACTCTAACGTGGGTTCGAATCCCACTCTCTCCGCCAGTTTTCAATCACTTGCACACTGCGAAATCACCCGAAATCAGTCAGGCCCGCGCTAGGGCGATGCGAACGACTTTAGAGTGAGCCTCACGCATCTCGTCAGTGACCACGTCGCCATATAGATTCATAGTCGTCCTGATGTCTGCGTGACGCATGAGTTTTTGCTGGACTACAATACCGGTCCCGACTGCATCGAGCCAACTCCGGTACGTGTGACGCAGGGAATGGGTCCCGAAGTGGGGGAGTCCGGCTCTACGCGCTGCATCTCGGAAGCACAGCCACACGTGCGGGTAACTTAGGGGTTGTCGACCGAGTTTGACGGGACTGACAAAAACCCAACCATTCGCAGCGCCGAACTGCATGATCTGCTTCCAGCTCCTGAGCATCGCCAGCAGTTCCGCGTCTACGGACATCCTCCGCTCCGACTCACTTGTTTTGACTGGCCCCACTCGCTGACGCACTATCCCCCCTTGTGATCTCGATCGTGTTGTCGAGCCAATCAACATCGCTCCACTTCAGAGCCAAACATTCGGAAATCCGCAACCCAAATGAGACACACAACAGCGCCATCGAGCGAATCGGTTCCTCCAGGTGCGCGCTCTACGACCACTCACCACGCCCACCGTCGCACGCCCATCCTCCCACGCCCATCCTCCCTCGCCCATCCCGTTCCCCATCGCTTACCCTTCCTCTCCCCCTACTGTCTTCCCCTCAGTCCTCCGAACGAGTGACAGGCAATTGAGGGACGAAGCTGCTAAACGGCACTTCTGTTGTTGAAGTTCGCAACTCTTGCTGTTGCACCTCACAACGCTAAGTGATTCCTCTCACAGACAATTAGTAAAAATGGAGGCATAAGTACACCCACGTTCGGAGTATCGCGCCCGATGACACCCTGAACGGCGATAGTCAGTTCCAGCTCTTAATTCCGGGAGGTGCCGTTCGTCCTTCCTCTTGGAGTCTGGAGGCTTCCTTGGGCCCCGACCTCACGATGATCTGCGAAGGGAAGAAGTTTATGTGGGATGGCCGGTTCTACGACGCTCAAGAAGAGGGACTACGCGAGGCGGAAAAGTACACAAGCGAAAACTTTGAGGTCCGCATGGTGGAGCAAGAGGGGAAGTTTCTTGTTTACGCCAGGAGAATCCCCAAGGAGTCCGCAGCGGCCAAACCGTAACGACCGCCTCAGAAAGGGATGCGCCATGGCAGTTCAGGCCTTCCCCGTACATAGCGACCCGACCCTGCTCGCCGAGATCCGGCGATACGGGAGATTCGACACCGCAGGTTGCTACCAGTGCGGAAGCTGCACACTCTCCTGTGATCTCGTCGAGAACTCTGTCACCTTTCCACGCCGGAGCATTCGCTACGCGCTGCTTGGGTTAAGGGCACCTCTGGTGGCGAATCTCGAAGCATGGGTCTGCCATGACTGCGGAGATTGTTCGATCGTGTGCCCGCGCCAGGCCGAACCCAGAATTTCCATGATCACACTGCGGCGTTTCCTCAGTGCGCAGTATGAGTGGAGCGGCATCGGCTCCAGGCTCCTCCAGTCCAAAGCTTGGTATCTCGGATCATTGATCTCCGTGGCGGCTTTCACGCTGCTGCTGATTATCGGTTATCACCTCTGGTATGTTGCGATGCCCGTCCGCGACTTTGCCACCACGCCCTTCGGCCTCGATCACATGTTCCCCATGATGATTTACTACACGCTCACCGTCATCCTTTTTCCGTTGGCGCTGTTGTTGTCGCGCATCGTGCATATCTGGCGGCTCACTATGGCGGGGTCGGGGCAACCGCGCATCCCTTGGTCCACTTATGTGGTCGAAGCATGGGTCTATGCGTACGAGTCCGTGGCCCAGCCGCTGATGCGCAAATGCAAAGAGCATAGCCGATGGCTTGGGCATGCACTTCTCGCTGTCGGTACCGTGACCATGCTGGCGATCAAGGTATTGGGCCTGCGCTGGTTTCAGACGGACAATATCTATCCCATTTACAACCCCCAACGCTGGATTGGCTACCTCGCCGTTGGCTGCATCCTCTATGGAATTGGAGACATTCTCCTCGGGCGGTGGCGGGCTAAGAAGGAAATCTACAAAGACACGCATTTTAATGACTTGGTCTTTCCCCTTCTGATCCTGTCGACGGCCATCACCGGCCTGGCGGCGCATACGCTGCGCTATGCCGGTTTTGCTCTTGCTTGTCACTATGCCTATGCCCTGCATATTGTTGTTGCCACGCCGATGCTGGTGATCGAGATGTCGTTCGGTAAATGGTCTCACATGGTCTATCGCCCGTTGGCCTTGTACTTCCTGGCGGTCCGGGAAAGAGCCGATCGGCAAGTTCCCGGGACGGAGGCTGTTCCCAATGCCATCTGAGGAATCAAGAACGCGCACGACCGGAACTGCTCTGGTCGTCGGCGGCGGTATCGGTGGCATGCAGGCCGCTCTCGACTTAGCGGCAGGGGGCATTAAGGTCTACCTGGTCGAGCGCGGCTCCGCCATTGGCGGTGTGATGGCGCAGCTCGACAAAACCTTCCCCACGAACGACTGCGCCATGTGTACGATGGCGCCCCGTCTGGTGGAAATCGGCCGTCACAAAGACATCAAGATTCTCACCCTCAGCGAAGTGGAACGCATTGAGGGCCGGCCAGGAAATTTCACGGTCACGATCAAGAAACAGCCGCGTTACATTGACGAAACCAAATGCACTGGCTGTGGCGCGTGCACGACCGAGTGCCCGGTAACGCTCGCGTCCGAATTTGACCAGGGACTGGCCGAGCGAAAGGCGATCTTCCGGCCGTACCCACAAGCCGTTCCCAATGTCTTCACGATTTCGCGCCGCGGCACCTCTCCCTGCCAGGCCGCTTGCCCCGTTCATCAGGACGGACAGGGCTACGTGACGCTGATCGCACAGCATCGTTTCGACGAAGCGCTCCAAGTCATCTTGCGCGATAACCCGCTCCCTTCGATCTGCGGTCGAGTCTGTACCCACCCCTGCACCGCCGTGTGCACTCGCACGGCCGTGGACGATCCTGTCAATCTTCCCGCATTGAAGCGTTTCATCACCGACCAGATTCCAGACTACAAACTGCCGCAGCCCACCGTTCCCGATCGTCCGGAGAGAATTGCCATTGTCGGTTCTGGCCCGGCCGGTCTAGTCTGCGCGTACCAGCTACGCCAAAAAGGATATCGTCCGACAATCTTCGAGGCGCTCCCGACCGCCGGCGGAATGCTGAGCGTCGGCATCCCATCGTTTCGCCTGCCGCGCCGTTTGCTGAACGCGGAGGTGGACAGAATGCGTGCCATCGGGATCGAAATCCTCCTGGGCACGCCGGTCGGCAAAAGTATTGCCTTCGAGGAACTGCGAAAAAGCTTTGCCGCCGTCTTCCTCGCCATCGGAGCCCACGTTGAACGCAAGCTCGCCGTTCCCGGCGAAACTCTGCCCGGTGTGTCGGGGGGAGTGGAGTTCCTGCGCCGGGTCAATCTCGAGAAGCCGGTAATTCCGGGAAAACGCGTGCTCGTAGTTGGCGGCGGAAACTCTGCTCTGGATGCCGCGCGTACCGCTCTTCGTTGCGGAGCAACCGACGTCACCATCGTGTATCGCCGCACCCGCGCAGAGATGCCTGCCGACCCGCGCGAGATCGAAGACGCCGAGCGCGAAGGCATCAAGCTGATTGTTCTTGCGGCTCCTACGTCGTTTCAAGCTGGGCCAGATGGGCGCGTGAAGGGCATGGAGTGCCAGAGGATGAAGCTCGGCAAGCCTGACTCCAGCGGGCGCCCCGCTCCCGAACCCATTCCCGGAACCGGTTTTGTCCTGCCCTGTGATGCCGCCATCATCTCGATCGGCCAGTCTCCTGACGTGGGCGCTTTAGGCGAACGCCTTGGCGTTGAAACCACCAAGTGGGGAACGCTCAAAGCCGATCCACTGACACTCGAAACCGGGCTGCCCGGAGTATTTGCGGGTGGCGATTGCGTCACCGGCCCCGACGTGGTGGTGAACGCCAAACTCGCCGGCAAGAAAGCTGCGAGATCCATCGATCGCTGGCTCAACCATGAGGACATGCGTATCGGTCGTGAGTGGGAAGGCCCGTATCGCACCGAATACGAGGTCGACACCACGGGCGTGCTGATGCAACGCCAGATCCACATGCAAGCTCTCGATCCCGCAACGCGTGGCCGGACTTTTGCCGAGGTCCACGTCGGCTACACCGCGGAAGAAGCCGTTGCGGAGGCCAAGCGTTGCCTCGCCTGCGGGATCTGCTGTGATTGTCATCTCTGCGAGACGGCCTGCGAGGCGCACGCGATCGACTACTCGCAGCGCCAGGAGAAAGTCGAACTGAACGTCGGCGCCGTCGTTCTTGCCCCTGGATATGAGATCTACGATGCGCGTTTGAAGAAGGATCTCGGCTACGGACGCTTCCCCAATGTGATCACGTCGCTGGAGTTCGAGCGGATTCTATCCGCATCCGGCCCCTACTCCGGCCATGTGTTGCGGCCCTTTGACCGCAAGGAACCGAAGCGCATCGCCTTCCTGCAGTGCGTCGGCTCGCGCGATTCCGAACGCGATTACTGCTCCTCGGTCTGTTGTATGTACGCCACCAAGGAGGCGATCATTGCCAAGGAGCATCTCGGCGAAGGGCTCAAGTGCGATGTCTTCTTCATGGACATGCGCGCCTTCAGCAAAGGCTTCGAGCAGTACTATCACCGCGCGCAAGAGCTGGGCGTGCGGTATATCCGCTCCCGAATACCGATCATCGAGGAAGAACCGAACTCGCGGAACCTGATCGTTAGGTATCTCGGCGAGGGCGACAAAAAGCTGTCCGCCGAATACGACTTGGTGGTGTTGTCGGTCGGAATGCAGCCGCCGAAAGAAGTGAAGGCGCTGGCCGACCGGTTCGGGATTGCGCTCAACAACTTCAATTTCTGCAGCACCTCGGAATTCAAGCCGACGCAGTCCTCACGGGAAGGAATTTTCGTTGCCGGCCCATTCGTCGAGCCGAAGGATATTCCGGAAACGGTCATGCAATCCTCGGCGGCCGCCTCGCAGGTGCTCGCGCTTCTGAAGGACTCCCGGGGCACGCTGATCGACCCGAAAATATATCCGCCCGAGAAGGACGTGGCGGGAGAAGAGCCTCGCATCGGCGTCTTTGTCTGTCACTGCGGAACTAATATTGCCGGGGTCGTCAAAATTCCGGACGTGCTCGAATACGCAAAGACGCTGCCCAATGTGGTGTACGCAGAGAACAATCTCTACACTTGCTCCAACGATACCCAGGATCGGATCAAGGAAAAGATCACGGAACACAATCTAAACCGGGTGGTAGTGGCTTCCTGCACGCCGCGCACGCACGAGCCTCTGTTCCGCAATACGCTGGCCGAGGTGGGACTCAATCCCTACCTGTTTGAGATGGCGAACATCCGCGATCAGTGCTCATGGGTCCACATGCATGAGCCCGAAGAAGCAACGCGAAAATCCAAAGACCTGGTCAGGATGGCCATTGCCAAATCGCGTCTATTGAAGCCCCTGCAGCGGCATCGTCTGACAATCGACAAATCCGCGCTTGTCATTGGCGGCGGGCCATCCGGGATGACTGCGGCCTTGTCTTTGGCTGGGCAGGGATACGACGCGTATCTGGTCGAAAAAGAACATGAGCTTGGCGGCCATCTCCAGCATGTTCACTACCTTCTCAGCGGAGAAAAGCCACAGGAAGAGCTGGCGCGTCTGAAGAGCGCGGTTGCTGGGAACAGCAAAGTTCACGTACTCACCAACGCCACCATTGAACACATGGAAGGCTCCATCGGCAACTTCAAGACTCGCGTCACAAGCCAAGGGGAGGCGAAGGACATCGCGCACGGCGTGGTCGTGGTCGCCACCGGCGCAAAGCAACACAAGCCGAATGAGTTCTTATACGGCCAGGACGACAGAGTAATTACGCAACGAGAACTCGAAGCCGGACTTGCCGCCTCAGGAGGCGGATTCCTGGCAAAGAACGGGAATGGCCATGACAAAACTGTTGTCATGATCCAGTGTGTGGGCTCGCGCGATGCCGAGCACCCGTACTGCTCGCGCGTGTGTTGCGCCGACGCCATCAAGAATGCGCTGCGAATCAAGTCGCTCTCTCCCGAAACCCACATCTATGTCCTCTATCGCGACATCCGGACATATGGCTTCAAAGAGAGTTACTACACGAAGGCGCGCGAACAAGGTGTTGCGTTCGTGCGCTATGACGACCAGAGCAAACCCGAGGTTTCAAAGAATTCCCACGGGCTTGAGGTGGTTGTCACCGACCAGACCCTCGGCATGCCGATTCTGATCTCCGCTGACTTCGTCGTTTTATCCGCCGGCATCCATCCGAACGATGACAATCGGCAGATTGCGCAATTCCTCAAGGTGCCGCTGAACAGTGAAGGCTTCTTCCTCGAAGCCCACATGAAGCTGCGTCCGGTGGACTTCATGACGGATGGCGTCTTTCTCTGCGGGCTTGCACATTCGCCGAAGACGTTGCAGGAATCGATCCTGCAGGCGCAGGCGGCCTCGGCGCGAGCCGCCACTATTCTCGCGCAGGACACCATCGAGCTTGAGGCCAACGTCTCTCGCGTGGTCGACGAGAAGTGCGATGGATGCGCTTATTGCGTGGACACCTGTCCTTACAAATCCATCACTCTGATCGAGTACATGTGGCAGGGCTCGGTCAAGAAGGTGGTGGAGACCAATGAAAGCACCTGTAAGGGTTGCGGCTGCTGCCAGGCAACCTGCCCGAAAGACGGCGTGTTTATTCAAGGATTCACGCTCGAACAAATCAGGGCCCAAATCGAAGCGGCCCTCGAGGTTGTGTGACGGAGAAGCCTGATGGGAGAAGCTTTTCAGCCCGTGATTATCGCGCTCTGTTGTAACTGGTGTTCCTACGCCGGCGCCGACCTGGCCGGAGTTTCGCGCATTCAGTATCCGCCCAGCATCCGCATGGTGCGCGTGATGTGCTCCGGCATGGTCCACCCCAATCTGGTAATCGAGGCGCTCACCAAGGGCGCGGATGGTGTTCTGATGTGTGGCTGCCATAAAGGCGACTGCCACTACCAAGAAGGCAACCTGAGGGCAGAACAGAGGGCCGAGGCGATCCGCCTGATGCTCGCCGACTTCGGAGTGGAAGAAGAACGGTTTCGCCTGGAGTGGGTTTCGGCCGCAGAGGGCCCAAGATTTGCGCAAGTAGTCCAGGGTTTCACCGAGCAGGTCCAAAAACTGGGACCGAGTCCGTACAAGCAATGAAGTGAGAAGAAAGCCAAAGTCTGACACGGAGGTGCAGCATGGCAGCTCGAATTGCCGCCGAGTGGTTCTCGATCTGTGGAGGCTGTGAAGTAACAATCCTCGACATCGGAGAACCGCTCATTGACGTACTCAAACAAGTGGAAATCGTACACATGCCCGTGCTGATGGACCACAAGCTTTTCGGTCAGACTGGCGAGAACGCGGAGATGGAAATCCCCGCCGCAGATGTTGGACTCATTTCCGGAGGAATCCGCAGTGAGGAGCACAAGCAGTTGGCGCAGGAGATGCGCAAGAAGTGCAAGGTTCTCATCTCCCTCGGATCATGCGCCTGCTTCGGTGGCATCCCCGCGCTCAATAACCTTTATACGACCGACGAAATAATGCAGAAGGTCTATCGCGATAGCGTGAGCACGGAATCAAACGGACTCCCGAATGAACAGATCCCGCCAATGACCGACCGGGTATATGCCCTGCACGAGGTCGTGAAGGTGGATGCCTATCTGCCGGGATGTCCAACCACGCCGGAGATGGTAGCCGGAGCACTCCTCGCTCTGCTGAAGGGCGAGCCTCTGCCCACGCTGCCTGCGAAGAGCGTGTGTGACGAGTGTCCGACCAAGCGAGAGAAAAAATCCGTCTCGACCTTGAATCGTCGCTTCGAAGATCCGGAATTCACTCCCGGCGCGCCCTTGACCGAGATGCGTTGCCTCATGGAACAGGGTTTCCTGTGTTTGGGTCCGGCAACTCGTGCTGGCTGCAGCGGTCACGACGGCACGCCGCGCTGCATCCGCGCGTACATGCCATGCGAGGGCTGCTTTGGCCCGCTGAATGAAAAAGCGAACCCCATGGTGGACATGATGGGCGCGCTTTCTAGCATCGGCCTCGATCCCAAGCAGATTCCGGATCGAGCCGCAACCTTCAACCGTTTTGCTGGCGCTGGCCGTCTCCGGCCGATGCCCCGGAGGTAGTCATGGGAAAAACACTCGTAATTCAGCCGGTCACTCGCATCGAGGGCCATGCCAAGATCACGATTCAGCTCAACGACGAGGGGAACGTCGATACCGCGCGGGTGAATGTCATCGAGTTGCGCGGTTTTGAGAAGTTCTGCCTGGGCCGCCCGGTGGAAGACCTGCCGCGCATCACGCCGCGTATTTGTGGAGTGTGCCCGTGGTCGCACCACCTGGCAGCAGCCAAGGCCTGCGACGCCGTCTTCGGAGTGGAGCCGCCGCCCGCGGGCAAGAAGCTGCGCGAGCTCTGCAACAGCGTCGCGTACATGGAAGAACACATCCTGCATTTCTACTTCCTGGCGGGAGCCGACTTCCTGCTTGGCCCCGATGCAGATTACTCAGTCCGCAACGTAATGGGCATCCTCAAAGCGGCGCCAGATGTTGCGGCCCGCGTTGTCCGGGTCCGGCACATGTGCGCCCAGATGCTGGAAATTCTGGCAGGCAAAGCCATCCATCCGCAGGCGGCCGTTCCCGGCGGATTCAGCAAACCGCTGGCCGCTGCCGATCGCGATCAGCTTCGCAAGATGGCGGATGAGGCCTTGGAACTGGCCAAATTCTCCATCGCGTTTGCCAAAGAGAACGTCTTCCCAAAATACCTCGACGTGGTGAAGTCGCTCGGTGTAATCACCACCGGCTTCCTCGGCACGGTCAAAGAGGATGGTGCGCTCAATCTCTACGACGGCAAGCTTCGCCTGATGAAGACGAATGGCACGTTCGAAGATTTCCCGTATGACCGCTACACGGATTTCATTTCCGAGCACATCGAGTCGTGGAGCTACCTGAAGTTCCCCTACGCCAAACAGTGGGGCGACGGTTTCTCCATGGATGGCGAAAGCGGAAAGGGCGTCTATCGTGCGAACACACTTGCTCGAATCAACGTCTGCGATTTCATCGACACGCCTCTCGCCCAGGCTGAGCTATTGGAGTTCCGAGAGAAATTTGGGCGACCCGCTCAGCTCACCCTGCTCTATCACTGGGCGCGTTTGATCGAACTCCTTTACAACGCCGAAAACGCGATTCGCCTGCTCGATGATCCAGAGATCACCAGCACCGAAACACGCGTGAAGGTGAAAGCCCGGGCGGCTCGCGGTGTGGGTTGCACCGAAGCGCCGCGTGGCACGCTCATTCATGACTATACGACCGACGCTGACGGCTTAATCACCAACGTCAATTTGATCGTGGGCACCACCCACAATAACGCTCCCATCAATATGTCGGTCACGCAAGCCGCCAAGAGTCTGATCAAGAATGGCAAGTACGACCAGGGAGTGCTGAACACTGTAGAAATGTCGATCCGCGCCTACGACCCATGCTTGTCCTGCGCGACTCACCGGTTGGACGGGAAGGTCTCGGTCAAGCTTGATATTTTCGACGTGGAAGGCAAGCTGATGGACACGCTAACGAACTGAATGCTAGTAAGAAAGAAGAAGAAAATGCAGGACGACGAACAATACGGTCTTCCCGACTTTTGCCAGAAGCCGACCCTCGTGCTCGGCTGCGGGAATATTTTGTTCGGCGATGACGGCTTCGGTTGCGCTGTGGTGGACTACGTAGAAAAGCATCACGCTATACCCGAAGCCGTCTGCCTGCTCGACGTTGGTACCAGCGTGCGCAAACTGCTCTTCACTCTTTGCCTGAGTCATGTTCGACCACAGCGCTTGCTGATCCTCGACGCGTTCGACGCCGGACGCAGTCCGGGCGAAGTATTCGAGATTGACCCGGCTGACATCCCCGTGGCCAAACTCGATGATTTTTCCGTCCACCAATTGCCCACGTCCAACCTGCTCCGCGAATTGCAGGAAAGCTGCGATGTCGAAGTGCGGGTTCTGGCCTGCCAGACCGGGCCGCTACCGGAGGAAATCTTCCTGGGCTTGTCGCCAGCCATCGAGGCAGCGTTACCTTATGCCGCCGAATGGTTGACGCACGAGTATTTTCCCCGAAATCGCCCGGGGCCATGCGCTCAGCTGGCCGAACGCACGAAGTAGATCGCTTAACTGCGTCCACAGTCGCTGCCCCGCGAACGGTCGAATCCCCGGAACACTCTTCCAGCAAGCGAAGCGTTCCAACGCGTTCTGAAAGTTTTCTATTCTACTCCATTCTTCAAGCACTTCCCCGGAATGCTTTCTAATGGGGAATTCGGTGGAAGGCAAACGCGATCCCGGTCTGATTCTCGTAAAGGAAGGATGTGTATTGCGGTACGAAGCTGAGATTACCCCACACCGGAAATTGAAGTCCGAGGCTGGTAGCGGCAAGCTGCGCGGCCAGTCCAGTATCGCAACTGCAACTCGATCTGACGCAACTAACGCGGCGAGCCAGGGTTTCTGGCGCGGGGAATCAAAAGAAGAAAAGGCTGGGGGATGCATGAGCTGGTTTTGTCAGCTCGGCTGGGTCAGGCCAAGACAAGGTGCGAGAACTTGGCGAGGTGTCGGCGGGATGTCAGCGATTGTGGCGCAGGCAGTCAGACAGGAAGCCCCAGGTTGTTCGACAAAACTATGGTCCCGGCGCAGCCGAGAGAGTCACCACAGTATAGTGCTCGATTCGGCCCAGGTTGAACTCGCAGACGTTCCCGTGCAGAGAGGGTCGGGCGAACTGAAGCTCGGCCGTATCTGGTGAAAGGACTTTCACCTCCCAGCGGCTGAGGTCGTTGATGCAGTTATTACAGACAAGCTCGCTCAGGTCTAGCCGGACTTTCACGTTCACTGCCGCGGCTTTGTGATCGTAGTTGAGCAAGTGAAGAATCAAAGTCCGACCGTCGGGTTTCCGGGTCAACTGGCCCAGCACGTAACCGCGTGGCTCCAGGGTGAGGCGAGGCCCTCCGGCCGCGGCTTGGGCACGCGCCACAATTCGCGGGTCCGACTTTCCAGCGCTGAGGATGACGCCGCCGCCAGCGATGAAGGCATCGAAGCAGGCCTTTTGCCCGGCGCTGAGCTTAGGCAGATCATCCGGCACGACCAGCACCTTGAACCGGTCCAGGGGAACTCCCTTGTCCAAGTGCGCGAGCACTTTAGTCTCGAAAAAGACGCTCTGCTTGAGGAATTCGTTGGCCAGCGAGTTGTGCGGCTCCACAGAGAGCAGGGCGATGCGCGCCACGGGCTCCGCCTGGTGATATAGATCCTGATGCTCGACCAGGAAATGGTTGTATTGAGCGATGGCCGTCCAGGCCTCTTGGGCTTCCGGCTTGCCCTTAATCAGTGCGCCGAGGAAACGGCCCTCGATGTTGCGCGAGGTGGCTGCGCCGAACGCATAGGCCTCGGCGATGGAAAGCTTCTGCTCGGCCGGGCTGGGGATGCAACGCTCGCGGGGGCCGCAGTGGTAAAGGTCATTCTCATACTTCAGAGGCTGCCAAAGCTGTTTCTCGCCGCTCAGGAACTTGATCTTGCGCGCGTTGGCCACCTGCCAATGACCATTCCACACACCCGGAGTGTCCTTACCGTCCTCCTCCCAGATCGCTTCGTTCATGTCGTTCATTGCAAACCGTTCCGGCGCAATATGGATATTTGCTTCAACCATCACCTTGGGCCGGCCGGTCTCCCGCGCCTTCCGCTCCGCCATCCGCTGGGTGTCATCGAGCAACTGAGCCAAGCCGGAGTTGTGACCGATCATGTTGTCCCAGGCGATCGCGTCGACTCCTGCGTCCACGGCCATCTCCGCCTTCTTCAAGAGATAGGCCCGCCAGCCCGGCTCGCGCGTGTCGGCGAGCCGGCGCTTCCACGAGATCTGCAGGTCGGTCATGGTCGGGCCGGCGTAGAACATGGGGATGCCGTGCTTCCACAAGCCGTATTTCTTCGTCTCCGGGTCGTCGCGGTAGGCGCTCTTCCAGAACATGTTGGAAGCCGACAGGTAAGCCGAGACATGGATGCCGTTCGCATGGCAGAGCGCGATCACCTTTTTCAGGTTCTCCCGGTTCTCCTCTTCGTCCTTAAGTGACCAGCCGTTGCTCCAGGTGACCCAGATCCAGTTGAAGTCCGCCTGCTTGAGCAAGGCGAGCATTTGCTCGAAATCGCGGTCATAGATGTGGGTCAGCACGTCCTTCTCTTCGGCGCTGAACTTTTTGCCCCACCAAGTCCTCTCGGCCTTCCAGTTCTCGATTTGTCCGCCGTCCAGCCGGATAAAACGAAAATTCCCTTGCTCCGCCCATCGCGGCAAGTCCTCCGGCCTGGCGCGATAGAGCTTCGGCGCCGGCTCAAAAGACTGAGCGGAGCAGAGCAACAGGAACGCGGAGACTAAACCAATCAGTCCAATGATTTTTGCGACTCGGACGCGTTGCATGGTTCCTATCGTATCCCGCGGCAACTTTCGGCACCAGACCATCGATTTCGGGCGAGCAGGCGGAAAAGAAGGCGAACTGAATCAGCATGGCATGGCTTTAGCGCAGTTCAGTTCGAAGATGGACTTCAGGTGCGGACCAAAATGCTTGCTGAATTAGTGGAACGCCGGATCGTTGGACAAACTGAAGGGCACTGCTTCGGCCGCGATGCTGACGATTACTGGACACCGTCCAAGGGGTTGACACGTTGCCGGTCAACTCCGGAGCGGACGAGGGTGCTCGAACCCTCGTGTCGGCGAGATGGTGGCGTCATTGTTGTGGGTCAGCCTGCGGTATTCGGCTGTCCGCCCGCGAATTAGCTGCGCGCAACGAACCTCAGTGAGGCGGAGTTCATGCAGTAGCGCAGGTAGGTCGGTTTTGGTCCATCGTCAAAAACATGGCCCAGATGCGCCTCACATTCGGCGCAGGAAATCTCATCGCGTGTCATCCCGAGGCTCGTGTCGAGCGATTTTCGAATATTTTCCTTTGCGATTGGAGCCCAAAAACTGGGCCAGCCTGTTCCCGACTCAAACTTTGTATCGGAACTGTATAAGGCATTGTCGCAGCAGATGCAGCGGTAGAGACCTTTTGCATGCAGGTTGTAGGTGTCTCCGGTAAAAGCTCTTTCCGTCCCCTGCCGGCGAGTGACTTCGAACTGCAACGGAGTAAGTTGCCGCTTCCACTCGGCATCTGTCTTATGAACCTTCTTGACCGTAACTGGGCCGAGGTTTTGCCCGGAGTCGCTGAATCGGATGATTGTCACCGTGTCTTTGTCGTCCGAGCCCCGAGCTTTTGCCAGACTTGGGATAGGACTTCCGAGCCACGCCGCCAGACTGGTGGCGCCGACCGCCATAGCGGAACTGGTTAGAAAACTTCTACGATTCATGCTGCCTCCAACTCTACGAAAGCTGTTAAAAATCAGCCAAAAGTAAAAGCGAACGCCTGCACACCCGGATCGAGAAATTCGATCTCGAAGGTCCGGTCTTCCACCGGCCCTTTTTGCCGAATGAGCTGATACAGGCGATGCCCCTGAACCGTGCCCATGCCATCTGCGTCAGTATCGCTGCCGTGGTCGTCGCCCGGCGGAGTTCCGTCGAGCATCACGCGAAACCGAACCGGCTTGTCATTGGCCGCCGGACCCAACACCAGGTGCAGGTCGCGCGCGTGAAATCGAAACACAATCTTCCCGGGAGCGGTCTCCAGCACTGCGCTCTCCGCTCCTACTTTCCAGGCGCCCGCCAGGCCCCACTGATTCAGGGAGAGCCGGGGACGCGGAGTGTAGACCTTGCGCGAGTCGCGGGCTATCGGTTCGGCGGACGAAAAATGCTCGGCACGGCTATATCCGATATACGTCTCGGGGGAAGCGGGGCCGCCTTTTCCGGGCGCGGCTTCCACACCGTTTGCCGAGACGTTCAGGACCGTGTCCGAGACCGACGGCGCGCCATTTTCCTTGAGAAGCTCTTGAATCACACGTTCGGATTCCCCATATTCGCCTTCGCCAAAGTGGTGATATCGAATTCGCCCCTTGCCATCGATAAAGTAATGTGCCGGCCAGTATTGATTGTCGAAGGCCTGCCAGATTTTGTAGTCACTATCGATTGCGACGGGATAAGTGATCTTCAGATCGCGAACCGCCTTTTCCACGTTGCTGCGCTCTTTTTCAAAGGCGAACTCCGGAGTGTGCACGCCGATGACGACCAAGCCGGCGGACTTATATTTTTCCGCCCAGCCTTCGACATAAGGCAACGCGCGCAAGCAATTGATACAGGAATAGGTCCAGAAATCGATCAGTACGACTTTGCCGCGGAGGGAATTGCCGGTCAGGGGCGGCGAGTTGAGCCAGGCGACGGCGCCACTAAGATCCGGCATGGCCCCTTCATCGGACAGAGCCGGGGCCGGCTGAGACGCAGCCGCGCTCACGGGAAGAAGCGTCGGTTTCATCGGACCCAGCGCGTTAATCAAATGGGTTTCGGCTTTGGCCGTATTGACGAATGAGAACTTCGTAAGCAAGTTTGTGTCCCAGCCGAGCGCAATCGCAACCACTCCCATGATCACGGCGACGCCCAGAGCGCGGCGTATCCACACTTCAAAAGACAGGGAACGTTTCAAGGCAGCAAAAGCTCTGTTACCCGCGAAGAGCGCAATTCCAAGAGATGTCGCGGCACCCAGGGCAAACGACAGCAGTAACAAGGAAGAGCGGGCGCCCGGCCCCTGAATCGCCGCTCCCGTAAGGATCAGCCCCAGAATTGGCCCGGCGCAAGGCGCCCAGAGCAGTCCTGTCGAAATTCCCAGCACAAACGACTTGCCGACACTGCTCTCACTTGAAGGGCCGCTCTGAAGACGGCCACCGGCACGCACCAAAGGTCGAGTCAAGGTTTCGGCGAGAGACGGGAACAGCAGGCTGACTCCCAGGACCAGGAACACGATCATGGCCACATAGCGCCCGCCCTGGTTGAGTCGCACCACCCAGTGTCCGCCGAAGGCGGCTGCGACCGCGACCAGCGAAAACGTAACTGCCATACCGGTAAGAAGCGGTAGTCCAGAGCGGCGAAATGGCTGGTCCGAGCGCGCAAACACGAACGGCAGCACTGGCAGTATGCATGGACTCAGGATCGTAAGCACCCCGCCCACGAAAGCTAATAAGAAAATCAGCATGGTATCTGTCGGATCCGTTCTCCGGCCTTTTGTCTTTCCGGTATTCGCCGGCCTTATCCCTACTTCTTATAAAGCTCTGGAAATTGCTGGCGAAGGTGCTCGATCTTGGGAGCGTCGTTGATCGCGATGTATGGATTGTCGGGATGCAGCGTGGCGTAGTCCTGGTGATAAGCCTCGGCTTCGTAGAAAGCTTTTAGAGGAACCACCTGCGTCACGATCGGATTGGAAAACGATTTGTTCCGCTCGAGTTGCAAGATGTAGGACTCGGCAATGTGTTTTTGCTCGTCCGTGGTATAGAAAATCACCGAGCGATATTGGGTGCCGGAATCCGGTCCCTGGCGATTGAGCTCTGTGGGATCGTGAGCCACCGAGAAGAAAATCTTGAGTAGCTGGCCGTAGGAAACCCGTGATGGATCGAAGACCACCTTCACGGATTCCGCATGGCCCGTTCTGCCCGTGCTGACCTCTTCATACCCGGGCGCGGCAACCGACCCGCCCGAATATCCCGACATGGCCTCTTTGACGCCTTTGACATGCTGGAAAACGGCCTGGATGCCCCAAAAACAGCCACCCGCAAAAACCGCGGTTTGTTTTCCCGACTTCGCCGCCAGCGGCGTATCGAGGGCCGGATTAGGCAGATTGACGCTGGCCGAAGCGGCGTAAACCCGGTAACTCACAATTGCCGCAAGGCCAAGGACCGCGATCAGCATGGCGGCCCGGCCCCTAACGGGAGGATTCTGTGCTGCAAGACTCATGACGCCACCCCACTATGCTTGGACGGTAAATTTGATTCCCATGCGTCGGAAAAGTTACAGCTTCGATTCTGTCCTTTTGCGCTATCGCTATCGACCGTTCGGGCGCGCCCCGTTCAAGGCTTGACTTCAAAATAATGATGGTAGTGGTTTCGACATCCAGGATTGAACGGCGCGCCACAGGCGGGGCAGCGATGATCGCTCTGCATATACCGAAGAATGGTTAGCTCTATACCACAGGCTCCGCACAGTATTGCCGGCTGGGTCCATTCGCTCTCCGGCCAGACCTCGATCTGGTGATCGGCGAGCGCAGAGTGGCAATCCTTGCACGCATAATAATCGCCGCAACACTTCATCTTGATGGCAACAATGTCTGCCGGCCCGTGATAGTGCTGGCAACGGGTCTGCGGATCGAGATTGACGCCCCACACCTTCGGAAGAGTCGGTAACATTGCGTAAGAAACGGAAGATCTAACCGATGGTCAGCAGTTCTTCGTAGAATCCGCCGATCTGCCGCGCTCGATCAACGAAGTGAATCTCCAGGATCCAATGCCTCTTTCGGCCTGACTCGTCCGCTATCTGCATCCGGTTGTGATTGTTGGGATGAACATAGAGAGTGATCTTGTCCCCCGCGATCTTCTCGTGCGGAAAAACGCCAATCAGATGACCAGCGATCGGACCTCCATACTCCCAGCCCGCTTGCTCCGCCAATTGCTGCGCATACGCATATAACTCAGATGCGGTAATCTCTGGGTGCTCGTGAAAATACCGCTTGCCACGCGCAAATGCCTCTTCAATATCGCGACAGAGCTTTTGTTTCAGCGGATCGTTGCCGACAACGTAGGTACGTCCGAAATCTGCTTCCCACTCCTCGAAGACTGGACCAAAGTCGAGAAAGACGATGTCATCCTCGGCAACCGTCAAGTCTGGAGGATTCTCGTCGTAAGGAGCCAAAGTGTTGCTTCCGGCGCGCACGATGCGCTTGTGCCAATAGCGCGTAATCCCGAACATGCTTCCCGCAAGAGCATAGATGCCTTCATTGATTTCGCTCTCTGTAGCTCCCGGCCGAATGAGCTCTTGCGTTTCGACCGCGGCGAAAAGGGCCTGGGCTTTCTCCTGCGCCTCTAACAACCCGGCCACCAGCACTTCTTCCGATTTCTCCATGACGGATAGATTACAACGCCCCCGCACAGGCCGAAAAAGTGAGCTTATGCCTTCCGTTGTATCTGAAACAGCGCTTCCGGATCCTGTGCCGAAGCTACGCCCGCCCAAATCCAGGCATACCGGCTGAGTAAGGCGCCGGTCAGAAAACAGATGGCTGCCGCTCGCCGTCCTGTAGTCGAGTCTGCCAGGAGGCGCAGCAGTAAAGCTCCCGGCCCGGCCAGCCCGCCCGCTATGCGAAAAGCCCATGCACTTTTGCCGCGATGCAGCGGCGCGTTGACCGGGAGCCGGCTCAGTTCGAAATGAACTCCCAGCAGCGTCTCGACCGCGGAAGCTGCCAGTCCGAGATATTGTGTTGCGGGAATAAGAAAGCCGATTAACTCGAGAGTCCCGCCCGCTCCCCCCACCGCAGAGGCCAAAAAATGTGGCGGAAGGGCGCGGCGATTATAAGACCAGACTGGATTCGCCGTGGCGCCGATCAGCACTGCCGTATAAGCGGCCAAGATCAGGCCGGTCAGTGCTCCCGTGAACTCACCGGCCCAACTTATTCCAATCGTAACCGGGCTCGCGTAGCCTCGAAAGATAAGTTCGTTTTCGAAGAGAGCGACAAACACGCAGCCCGAAAAAGCGACCAGAGTCCACGCGCCTACCGACATCGGAGACTGAATTTTCGCTACCCGGAGCATAGCCAGGAAGCGCGTCGGCCTTCCCAAGTCGGCGATCAGCAGAGCTGGACAAATCACCGCTCCGATGATGGCGACCCAAAGAGCGGCTCGAGTGAATGCCGGGTCACCGCCAAACAGGTGCGCTGCGAACGCCATGACGGCAGAGATGCCGGCCACGCCGCCAATGAAAAAATAGAGTGGCACCTCCCAGGTCCAAAGCGGCGCCTTCAGTACGGGGAGCCCGTAGTAACTCTCTCGCCCGCGAATCTGCGGCGGGTGCATTGCCGCTCCCATGCCCGGGCCGACCGGTGGCGCCGCATCCGCCGCCACTTTGCGGATCTCGTCGAGGCGCTCTTCAGTGGCCTTCTTCGGATTCGAAGAATACGATAATGGCTGAGGCACGGGTTCGATTCCTCAAAGTGCAAACGCCAGGCAGACAATCCCAAAAACGACAGCGGCGGAAATCAGCGCCGAGGTCCATGCGCTCTTCAGGTACGCCGACGGCGCTTCCGGAGCCGGCGGAAAATTGTAGTTCTCCGGCTCGCCCAGAATCACAAAAAAAGCGTGAACGCCGCCCACGCTCGTCTCCGTAGGGTCGTAGAGCCGCGCATCCTGATAGCCTCGTTCGCGCAGTTCGTGCACTCGATTCTTGGCACGTTCTTGAAGTTCTTCGATTTCGCCAAACTGTATCGATTCTGTGGGACATGCCTTCGCACATGCGGGAATGAGTCCAGCCTTTTGCCGGTCGTAACAAAAGGTGCATTTGAAGGCGCGCCCGTCCGTCGGACGCCGATCGATAACGCCAAACGGACACGTGACTACGCAATACCCGCAACCGTTGCATACGTCCTCCTGCACCAGAACCGACCCCACGTCCGTGCGCATGATCGAGCCGGTTGGACAAGCCTCCAGGCATCCCGCATTCGCGCAGTGCTTGCACACGTCCGAAAGAAAAACCCAGCGGAACGGGTCTGTAGTCTCCGCCAGCTGCTGCCCGGCGGTTTGCGGCTGCTCCAGAAACATCACATGCCGCCAAGTGGACGCCCCCAAACTCTGGGTGTTGTCGTAGGAAAGGCCGCTCCACACCATGCCATCGGCCGGCACTTCATTCCATTCCTTGCAGGCCACTTCGCACGCCTTGCAGCCGATGCATAAGGTCGCATCCGTCAGAAATGCCGAGACACTCATCAGGAGTCCTCCCGTACTTCGCGCAGTTCCTTTACAGCTTGCTCATTCTGCGATCGTCTCCCGCGCAGAACATTGCACAGCAGGCCTTTCGATTCCATGATGCGGACGTTTGGCTCTTCCGAGATCGCGATCAGATCGTTGCCGATATCGCCCTTTGCCAATCCCGTATAACCCCAGTGAAACGGAAGCCCCACTTGGTACACGAGTTTACCTTCGATCTTCAGCGTCTGCACTCGCGGGGTAACCAGCGCATGCGCTTCAATGGCTGCGCGCTGTGTTACCACCGTGACCCATTCGCCCGGCGTTATCGCGAGTTCCCGGGCCATCTCGACAGAAATCTCGCAAAACATTTCGGGCTGAAGTTCGGCCAGGTGCGACAAGGTTCGTGACATGCCTCCGGCTGTGTGGTGTTCAGTCAGGCGATAGGTGGTCATCACATACGGAAAGCGCGCATCGGGTGACGAGGCGTATTGATTGCCAGGACGATCCTTGCTGCTCGCAACTGGATTCACCTGCCGCTCGGGATAGATCGGATTCCTGATCGGGGACTCAAACGGTTCGTAGTGGGCGGGCAACGGTCCATCGGCCAAACCGGTAGGCACCCAAATCCAGCCGAGCCCGTCGGCGTGCAGGATGAATGGCTTGTCTCCCGCCAGCGCGTCGTCGCCTTGCGCGTTATCTTTCGGCGCGTGATCGGGCGGCTTGGTGGCCACAAAATCAGGCACGTCGTTGCCAGTCCATTTCTTGCTGGCTTCGTCCCACCACACCAGTTTCTTGCGTTCGCTCCAGGGCTTACCATCGGGCCGAGCCGAGGCCCGGTTATAAAGAATGCGCCGGTCCGAGGGCCACGCGAACCCCCACCCGTGCCCGTAAAAATCATTCGAGGCCCGCTCATCGGCGCGGTTCTCGCCGGGTTTTGGAAAGACGCCGGAGTAAATCCACGCGCCGCATGCGGTTGACCCATCCGCTTTGAGAGCGCTGAATCCCGGTACCAGTTGCCGATCCGCCACGGTGTAGCCGTTCATTTCCTGTAGAACCTCCTCGGCGGAAGGCTCCTGATGCGGCCCCTCGGTCGTGTAATTCCAAGTCAGCGCCAGCAATCCGGCGTTCTTCGGCTGCGGATCTTTTCTGGCTTTTTCCCGCAGCAGATTTCCCAGGTGGAACATGAACCAGTTTTCGCTCCGGCTATCGCCCGGCGGTTCCACGGCTTTTTCATGCCACTGCAACAGTCTCTGCGTATTCGTAAAGGTGCCGTCTTTTTCCGCGTGGCCCGCCGCCGGCATCAGGAAAACTTCCGTTTGAATGTCTTCGGGCCGCACCTGCCCACTCTGCACCTCGGGCGCGGAGCACCAGAACGAAGATGTTTCGGTGTCCACCATATCGCGCACCACCAGCCACTTCAGCTTGGCCAATGCGCGGCGTTCCATGCCGGAATTAGGGCCGGCCACGGCCGGATTTTCGCCCATGATGAACATGCCGTCCATCTTGCCATCCATCATGTCGAGCCAATAACCTTGATGAGAATGATCCCCGGTAACTCGCGGCAGCCAATTAAAACCGAAGTCGTTCTCCGGTTGCGCCGCGTCGCCGTAGTAAGCCTTCAGTAGGCTAACTATGTATTTGTCGAAATTGTTCCACCACCCCGTCCGCGGCTTGTATTTCGCAACGAAGTTCTGGAATGTTTTGGACTCTTCGCCGAACTTGGGCATGCTGAGGTAGCCGGGGAGAGTGTCATACAAAGTCGGGATGTCCGTCGAACCCTGGATCGAAGCATGGCCGCGCAGCGCCATAATTCCACCCCCCGGCCGCCCCATATTGCCCAGCAGCAACTGCAAAATCGCGGCGCAGCGGATGATCTGCACACCCGAAGAATGCTGCGTCCAGCCCACGGCGTAACAAATTCCGCCGGTTTTTTCGGGCCCTGACGCCCTACAGTAAGTGTCCGCGACGCGCAGAAACGATTCCCTTGAGACGCCGCAGTATCGCTCCACCATTTCGGGAGTGTAGCGCGCGAAATGGCGCTTCATGAGCTGAAACACACAACGCGGATGTTGAAGCGTCTCGTCTTTCCTGTATTGGCTTAAATCAGGCGCAGCGGCGGGCCCATGCTGCGTGTGACCACCTTCCGAACCGCTTTCCTTGGGCGCGCTAGCTTTCTGACCATTCTGGCTCACCCCGTCATACATCCAACTCGCCGGATCGTACGATTTCTTCTCGTTATTCCAACCCGAGAACACTCCTCCTAAGTCCTCGGTGTCTCCGAATTCATCCTGAATGATGACGGGAGCGTTCGTGTAATGCAGGAGGTACTCGCGAAAGAAAAGCTCATTCTCGATCGCGTACCGGATTAGCGCACCAAGGAAGATGATGTCCGACCCAGCGCGAAGCGGCAGCCACATGTTGGCCACGGCCGAAGTTCGATTGAAGCGCGGATCCACGTGGATGACGGTGGTTCCTTTTTCCTTCGCATCCATGACCCACTGAAAAGCTACGGGGTGATTCTCCGCCATGTTCGATCCCATAATGAGGATCGCGTCGGAGTTCAGCATGTCCTTGGGCGCGGTTGTGGCTCCGCCTCGTCCGTAGGTTGTGCCCAGACCGGGCACAGTCGAGCTATGTCATATACGGGCCTGGTTGCTGATGCAGACCATGCCCAGCCCGGCGGTGAACAATTTCTTGATCAGGTAGTTTTCTTCGTTGTCGAGCGTGGCTCCGCCGAGGTGCCCGATGGCGGTGGTTTGCATCAGCGTCTGGCCGTCCCTGGTTTCTACGAATGTGCGCTCGCGGCTCGCCCACAACCGGTCGGCGATCATCTCCATCGCCTTGCCCATTTCCAGATCTTCCCAGACTTTCGAAAAAGGCCTCCGGTATTTCACTTTGGTCAGGCGCTGCGAGTGCGTAAGCAACTCATAGCTGGCCGAACCCTTTGGGCACAGCCGACCGCGCGAGACAGGAGACTCCGGATCGCCCTCGATCGATATCAACTTTCCGTCCTTATGAAAAGCAAGCTGGCCGCAGCCCACCGCGCAGTAAGGACAAATCGAACGCGCCACCTTCGCCCCATGATTCTTGGGAAGCATATCCCGCGTCCCGTCGCTCATGGCTTCGGGGCCCGTACCGTCTCCCCCATGCAAAATTTGGCGAATCAACGGCCACCGGAGCGCCATCTCTCTAATCATTGGAAACTCCCGCCATGCCCTCTATTCGATGCGACATATCGATAACGGCTCAAAAATATTGCTTATGCTTGACACCGCTAAGAGCCCAGATTATATGTATCGCGTCACACATTAAGGGGTTGCCAGCATCTGGTCAAGCGGATTAGGCTGTGTGGCACATTCTTGACGCCTTGGAGGGACGATGGCAGAGCAACATCTTCCGAATCGGTGGGGGATTGCAGTCGCCGCTGTAATCATGCAGATCTGCCTGGGCGCCGTCTATGCCTGGAGTGTTTTTGTTAAGCCGCTGGTCAACACCCAGCACTGGTCGCTCACCCAGGTGTCCCTGTCCTTTACCATCAACGTCTTCTTCATTGGGGTAGGCACAGTCATTGGCGGCTTGTGGATGGAGAGCGCGGGTCCACGAAAGGTAGCCACGGTTGGGGGTATCATCTACGGCCTCGGCTACACCTTATCGTCGTTTGCCGCTGCGCAACACTCCCTTCCGCTTCTTTATCTTTGCTACGGTGTGCTGGCGGGAACGGGCGGAGGCATGGGTTACATTTGCCCGGTAGCTACCATTGCTAAGTGGTTTCCAGATCTTCGCGGCGTGATGACTGGCCTCGCCGTGACCGGTTATGGCGCTGGCGCTCTGCTGATGGGCCCAATCGCCGCTCGCGAGATAGTTTCCGCCGGTGTGGCCACCACCTTTCTTATCTTCGGAATCGCCTATCTCATCGCAGTAGTTGCCACCGCTCAGTTCTATGCCAACCCGCCCGCAGATTGGAAGCCCGCCGGTTGGGTGCCCAAGACCGCCGTCGCTAAAGCCGCCGGTTCCTACGACTACACGGTGAAGCAAGCGTTTGGCACGTGGCAGGCTTGGATTCTTTGGTTGATGCTTTTCCTCAACGTTTCCGCGGGCATCATGATTATCAGCCAGGCATCTCCTATCGCCCAGCAGCAAGTGCACTTGACAGCGGTCGCTGCCGGGACCATGGTAGGCCTCCTTGGCATCTTTAATGCTGTCGGACGATTTTTTTGGGCTTGGCTTTCTGACTATCTTGGCCGCGCTCGCGTCTACTTTTTGCTCTATCTGATTCAGGCGGGAATTTTCTTCTATCTGCCGCGGATCGCAACCGAGACTGCTCTGTTCCTTGCCTTTGCCACCATCTATCTATGTTACGGAGGCGGTTTCGGCACCATGCCATCGTTTACCGCCGACTATTTTGGCGCGAAGCACATGGGCGGTATCTATGGCTGGATCCTATTAGCCTGGGGAGTAGGTGGAGTCGTTTCTCCCATCATGATCGCCCGCGTCCGCGAGGCCACCGGATCCTATGCAACATCCATTCACATTATCGCCGGTCTTATGGTCGTGTCGCTCATTTTGCCGCTCATCGTGCGCCGGCCCCGGGAAAAAGAGATCGGCCGGCCGGAGTTGTTGACCCGCGCATCGTAGGCCCGCGCATCCTAGGAAAGAGTCGGCATAGCTGCCCCCTTATCCTACCTGAGCTTCCCAAGGAACCACCTTGCCCAAGTAGAGTTCACATGAGTAAGACTCGAAGCTACTGTCGGCGGACGGAGTTCTAGGCAAAGACTTCGGGATCGGCTTCCGCAAAGAAGGCGCGGTGCAGTTTGCGGATTACTTCCGCGGCGTCGTCTTCTTCGATAACAAAGGTCAGGTTAATTTCCGACGCGCCTTGGGAGATCATGCGGATCTTCGTGTTTTCGAGCAGGCTGAAGACTTTGGCCGCGATGCCGGGAGTTTCGCGGAGATTGACTCCAACGAGGCAGACGATCGCTTTGCGGCCTTCATATTTTACGTCGGCGATCTTGGCCAGGTCGGCGGCGAGGGCTGGGATCGACTCGTCGGTTTCGGCGGTAACCGAGACGCTAACTTCAGAGGTGGAGACCACGTCGATCGCTACTTTGTGCTGATCGAACAGATCGAAGATCGATTTCAGATATCCGTGGACGAGAAGGCGGCGCGGCGCGGCGACTTCTACTAGAGTGATCTTTTTCTTGAGCGCGATGGCTTTGAAGATATTTGTACAACGCGGCGCTCGCGCCGTAACTTTCGTTCCTTCGCAGGTCGGGTTCTGCGAGTTAAGAACGTAGACAGGAATGTTCTGCTGGATGGCGGGCAGGACCGTGGCCGGGTGCAGAACTTTTGCGCCGAAGTAAGCGAGCTCGGCGGCTTCGTCGAAACTGATTACCTTGATGCGGCGGGCGTCGGGACAAAGCCGCGGGTCGGTGGTCATCATGCCGTCGACATCGGTCCAGATTTCGATGCGCTGGGCGCCAAGGCCCGCGCCGAAGATGGCGGCGGAAAAATCGGAGCCGCCGCGGCCGATGGTGGTGGTGATGCCGGCCCGGTTCGAGCCGATGAATCCGCCCATGACCGGGACCTGGCCCGCTTCGATCAGCGGCGCTACCTTTTTATTCAAGCGTTCGTTGGTTTCTTCGAATTGCGGAACGGCTTTGGTGAAGGCGCTGTCGGTGAGGAGACACTGGCGCGAATCTACGTGCGCGCCGGGCAGTCCGCGGGCGACGAAGGCGGCGGCTACGATTTTACTGGAGAGAACTTCGCCGAAAGAAGCGACGTAGTCGTAGGTACGGGGAGTGATTTCTCCGACCGCGCCGATGCCGCGGAGGAGTTCGTCGAGGTCTTCGAAGTCGGCGCCGAGGTCGCTGTGAAATTCGGTGAAGAGAGCGGTGCCGAGGAGTTCGCCGGCGGTATCGTAGTGGCGCTCACGTAGGGCGCGGGCCATTTTCAGGGCCGTTTTGCGATCGCCGCTGCCGGCGGCTTTGCCCATGGCCAGGAGGGAGTCGGTGACTTTGGCCATGGCGCTGACGACGACTACGGGACGATCGGCGAGGCGGCCCTGGACGATCTGGGCTACGCGGTCGATGGCCTTGGCGTCCTGGACGGAGGTGCCGCCGAATTTCATTACGATCATCGGCGGGAGTCCTCTCGGTGCGAAACCCTCAACTCACCATGGAGACACGGAGGCACGGAGAAAATCCAAACCATTGTTTGTCCTCTGCGTCTCCGTGTCTCCGTGGTGAAAACGCTTTTCATCCCAGGTAGCCTTTCGCTTTAAGGAGTTCGGCATTGAGCAACGCCGCTCCGGCTGCGCCTCGAATGGTGTTGTGCGACAACACGGTGAATTTCCATTCGAGCACATTGCAGGGTCGCAGGCGGCCAATCGCGGTCGTCATGCCTCCGCCTAGATGGACGTCGAAGCGCGGCTGCGGACGGTCGGGCGCGGTCATATAGACGATCGGTTTTTTAGGGGCGCTGGGCAGCTCCAGCGCTTGCGGTTCGGCGGTAAATTCGTTCCAGGCGGCAATGATTTCTTCGGGCTTCGCTTTCTTTTTCAGTCGAACCGACACCGATTCGGTGTGTCCATCTTCCACCGCTACCCGATTGCATTGCGCGCTCATAGCGAATGGCGCGGGAGTGACGCTGTTGCTGTTCAGCGTGCCGAGGAGTTTTTGCGTTTCCTCTTCCATTTTTTCTTCTTCGTTCTTGATGTAGGGAATGACGTTGCCGAGGATGTCGAGCGAGGCTACGCCCGGGTATCCTGCGCCGCTGACTGCTTGCATGGTCACTGCCATGACGGATTCGAGTTCGAAGCGGCGGTGGAGCGGAGCAAGGGCGATGACAAGTCCAATGGCGGAGCAGTTGGGATTCGTGACGGCGAAGCCCCTGGATTTCTTACGCCAAGCCTGCGAGTCGATAAGCGCGATGTGGTCGCCATTGACCTCCGGGATGACGAGCGGCACGTCGGATTGCATGCGCAAGGCGCTGGAGTTCGAAACGACGGCGCAGCCGGCGTCGGCGAATTGAGGTTCAAGCTCGCGCGCGATGGCGGCGTCGAGCGCGGCAAAGATAATCTTCGGCGCACCCGCTGGCACGGCCGGAGAGACGGTCATGTTCGCGACGCGTTCCGGAATGGCCGTCTTTAGGCGCCACCGGGCGGCTTCGGCGTAGGGCTTGCCTTCAGAGCGGTCGGAGGCGGCCAGCCACGCGACTTCAAACCAGGGATGGTACTCGAGCATTTGGATAAATCGCTGCCCGACGATGCCCGTGGCACCGAGAATTCCTACAGGTAATTTGTTAGGCATGGGTAAATTTTGATTTTATACCATCGAAAATTTTCGCCGAATGGTGTATCGCGAAATTCTGGAAATGTCTCCCGAGTTTATGACCGTGGTTTCGAAAAGCCTGAACTTTGGAGGCAATGGCGAAAGAGGAAAGAGGTCGCGCGACGATTCGCCAGCGCCCACTGGAGGATTTTCTAGCTGCGCTCGTTGCTGATTTCGTGAGGGAAGTATTCGTTCAAGGGGCCGAACTTGCGCTTTTCAGCGTAAATCCGCCAGCGGCGCCAGAAAATACGAAGGCTGGCCATGACCGGAATCGAGAGATAGACGCCGAGGACGCCGGCGATCTCGCCGCCCGCGAGAACTCCGAAGAGCGCCGCGAGGGGATGAAGTTCGAGGCTGCTGCCCATGATGCGCGGGGCAATGACGTAGTCCTGCACCATCCGCCAGACGATCAGGAAGATGAGAACAAGAAGGGGGTGGTAGCCGGTGAGGAGGGCGACGAGGACCATGGTGAGGCCGGCAACCAGCGGCCCGACGACGGGGACGAATTCCAGCGCGCCTCCGGCGGTGCCGAGCATGAGGGCGTAGGGGAAGCGCAGGGCTCCGAGGACGGAGGAGTAGACGACGAAAGAAAACGCAGCCAGCGTCAACTGGGCGCGGATGAATTGCGCCAGCATTTCGTTCAGATCGCTGAAGACGTTTTCGAGAAACTCGCGCTGCGTGCGTGATTGCACGAGCGAGAGCGCCACGTTATTGAAGGTGTCGCCATCGCGGAGAAAAAAGATCGCGAGAATGGGCACCAGGAAGAGCACCCAAACTTCCTGCGCGGCCTCCGCGACACGAACACCGACGTGCTGCGCAAAATGCGCCAGGTCTTCGCGGTGGCCGTAGACAAAACTTTGAATGCGCGCCTGCGTAGCCTCGCTCCAGCCGTGTTCGGCGCTGAAGCGGGCGGCGAGATCGCCGAGGGGGGCCGTCAGTTCGCCGCTGCTCGCCTTGTCCATAAGACCGGGCAGCGAGGCCGCAAGACGCGCGCTCTGGCGGCTGATGCGGGGCCCGGCGAGAACGAAGAAAAGGCCGACGCCCAGGAGCAGCAGTAAATAGATAACGGCAATGGCACGGCTGCGTCCGCGGACAACTTTATCCAGTTTTGTAACCGCCGGATTGATCAGGTACGCGAAGAAAATGGCAAAAAGGAACAGCAGAAGTGTGCGGCGGGCGGCATAGAGAAAGCCAAGGCCGAGCGCGAAAAGGAAGAGCGTAAAGACGACGCGCGAAGTTCGAGAATCGAGAAGGGTCAATGGCAATTTGTCAGCCTTGGCGAACTGCGCTTCCTCTGTCCTTTGATTCCTTTGAGCGGTTAAAGCCCCAACAATATCTTTATCGGCCAAACGGCAGCGGCTAAAGTCGCCCCTCCGCAAAACCATCGCCGCGTCAGCCGCGGCCCCCAGGCCGTCAGTCGCGCACTACCTCAGTATTATCGCCTTCTATAAAGATGCGCATCACCTTAAATCCGTCGTCGAGCCATAAAAACCAGGAGCCGTTTTCCGTCTTCAGTTCGACTTTATTGAACTCCTGCTGGTTGCCTTTGTAGAGAATCTTTTCGCGGCCAAGGTATTCGGCGGCTAAGGGCGAGGAGGCGTGCTGGCGCGGATCGAGTGTGCCGAATTGCGCACGCTGCTTGATGGGGCACTGGACTTGCCCTTTGTCTTGCTTGCACGTCATGGCGAGGAACCGCCAAACGAGCACCTCGCGATGAATAAAGAAGTAGTCGTCGAGAATGCTGGTCGAGTGCGGCAGCAGATAGGGCTGCTCGTGATCCTTGTCCCCGGGGCCGGAACTCCACTTCTGGTTGAGGAACTCGTTATTGGGGATGATGACAGATTGGCCCTGCCCTGGGCTGATCTCATGCCATTCATAGCGCCGGATATCGCCGCCAGCGGTCAGTTCGAGGGTTGACTGCTGCTGCGCCGTGTTGGGATCGTTCTCGGTTTTGAACTCGGAATGAATCACGCTGCCGAAGTTGGTCTGCTCGATGGAGAACTTCTCAGTCCCGACGCGGTGGCCGCTCATGAACACGCCGAAGGAACCAGAGTCGATGACTTGTTTGCCGGACTCTTTTTCTTTCGGTTTGTCTTTGTCCTTATCCTTGGATGCGGAGGCGGTAAGGCTGCACGCCACGCTAAGAATGGACACGATTGCGATCAGCCGGGACGACCACTTCACGGGGAATCTCCTACGCTTCGATTTGGCGCGGAACGCTAGGCAACATCTTAACTAGAAAGCCCTTATCGAGGCGGGCAAAAGAACTAGCCCGAATGTCTTCAGTAATGGGGTGTTGGAATCAGCTTTGTGGGAGCGCAAGCAGGATTTCGGCGCAGATGACGGCTGGCATTTTGCCGGAGGTCTGAATGGTAAGCGACGCTTGGCGGTAGAAGGGAAGACGGTCTTCGTAAAGGCGGGCGAACTGGTCGAGATCGCGGCGCAGCGGACGGGGAGTGTCCTCCGCGGATTCCTGGTCGAGGCATCGCTGCCAGAGCTCGGAAATCGCGGCGTCCAGGAAGACGGTTGGCCAGACGCGCAGCATTTGCCGGTTGGAGGCGTCCATGAAGGCGCCGCCGCCCAGGGCAACCACGCTATCGCGGGCGAGCGAATCGAGAAGCTGCCGCAGAGCGGCTCTTTCCGCTGCCCGAAAATAAGATTCGCCTTTGCTGCGGAAGACTTCAGGGATGCTCTGGCCTTCGAGAGTCTCAATGCAGGAGTCGAGATCGACAAAATCCCAGGCGAGGCGGCGCGCGAGTTCCTGGCCAACGGTGTTTTTACCGGAACCCATAAAGCCGACCAGGAAGATGGCACGGGACATGATTGGTTTCTTTGCAGCGGTTATTGTACGTCGCGGACGAAAACGGACGTGGACGAAAAGTGTTTACCGCTGTTTCAAACGGATTTTCCCCCGGAATGAGTGCAACACCACTTTCGATGCCGCTTGCCCCACCGTGCCGAAGAACGAACGCCCTTGCTCGACAGGGTAGCGAGAGTGTTGCGGAATGAGGTCAAGATCGTCATGGACCCTGCCTAGCATGGAGTGAACGCTGAAGTCGGCAGAAGTGTTCCTGGGAACGATCGCTTCAATGTCGCCGCTATGCGTGGTGAACTTGTAATCGCCGCCAGAGCCAAAGTCGCCCTCGTAAAGGATTTTGCCGCTGCCAGAGTTGGCCCGCACAAAAGGTCCGGTGACCGACCTCATGGCCACCGCGCCGCTGATGGACGAGATTTCAATGTGGCCATTGCTGATGTTAGTCAGAGTGATCGGTCCGCGCATGGTGGTGACGTGAACATGCCCGTCGCTGACGTCATGAACGTTGACCACCGCATCGGTCCCTTCAAAGCTGAGATCGCCACGAAGGCTTTCGGCCGAGAGCGGCCCAGTCGACGAGCGCAGACTCAACGTAGCGTCGGCAGGGATCTGGAGTTCGTAGTCGACGCGTCCGGTTTGGGCGTCAGCGCCGGGAAGAAGATGAGAAGCGATTTCAATACGGTTGCCACGCTGCTGGCTGTCAACTTCCGTTTTATCCGATTGAGAAATCGCCATGACCACTACTTGGTCGCCCGCCCCGGGCTTCACCGCTATGGCGCCAAATTGCGTATCGACCGAAATATTGGCTTTGGGACCGACGTTGAAGTGATACTCCTTGCGCGACTCCGCAATTGCCGCCGAGACCAGACAGGCCGCCACCATCAATCCCACAATCGTGGTTCGCTGAACCCTCTCCATAATCAAGCCCCTTTGCCGGCGCAGCCGGTCCTCCCTTAACCGATAAGTGCAACCTTACTGGATACGATCGAGAGCCATCTGATAAAGCAATGCCTTCTGTTGATAGACTTCCAATAAGTGCTGGCGCGCGTCAATATCACCGGGGTTCCGGCTGATATATGCCTTGGTTTCCCGGATTTCGTTATTCACCGCTTTGAGCTGATCCTCGTAAGTCGAGCGCATGGACGGCGCGCGCTCCGAGACTTCCGATAAAAACTCATTATCGCTGGCCTGCGGAGAAAGCTCGGCCTCGGTCGTATCGTCGGGGGAAGTTTGATCCGCTTGCAACCCGGGGGCGGCGTCCGTCCGGGTCTTAGCTGCCAAATTCGGGGGAGCTGCTATTGCTGACTGTGCCACTTCCGTAGTCTTGCCAGGAGTTAACCGCTGCTGTAGCGGAGCCTGTTGCGCGACCTGCGGTTCAGCCTGCCGGACGACCGTCTGCTGCACGGCCGGCGAGTTGACGACTTGCGCCGTGGCGTGGTGGGACGGATGGTGAACCACTAGGTAAGAACCAGCCACCAGCACCGCCGCGGCAACGGGGGCAAGCCAAAAAGGATTCCATCGGCGCTGACGGCCGGGGACGAGCACGGGCCGCGCCATCTCGAATTCCGTTTCGCGGATCAGGCCTTCGGCCCGCAGTTCGTTCGCGATATTTACCCATACCCGGGCCGACGGCTCCTCGGAATCCGCCAGTTGCCGCGCCTCGCTCGCGATCAGCTTGAGATCCGACACCAGTTCGGAGCACTCGCGGCACGTCCGGAGATGCGACTGAACTTCAACATCCCGACCTTCCTCGATGAGCACTCCATCGACGATGTCAGGCAGAATTCGATCTACGTCGGAACACTTCATGATCACTCTCTCCCCGAAACCTTGCGATTGCTATCCAGTCTTGGCCTTTTCGGCTCTCATGAACTTCAGATAATCCCGCAGCTTCAAACGCGCCTTATGCAGCTGCGACTTGCTGTTGCCAATCGAACACCCCACCATCTGGGCAATTTCGTTGTGCTCGAATCCCTCCACATCGTGGAGCACAAAAATCGTTCTATAGCCCGGCGGCAGCCGATCAATGGCCCGCTGCAACTGTAAACGATCGACCGAGCCCTCCAGCTTCACATCGTCCGCCCCGAATTCCTTGCGCGGCGCCTCTTCGTCGGTCTCCAGTGTCTCTTCGAGTGAAACCGAGGGAAGATTCTTCTTGCGCAGTTGCATGAGCACGACATTGACCGTCATGCGGTGCAGCCAGGTGGAAAAGGCGGATTCGCCGCGAAAGGTGCCGATCTTGCGGAATAGCTGAAGAAACGCCTCTTGCGCGAAGTCTTCCGCCTGCGAAGGATTGGACACCATGCGCAAACATAGAGAGTAGACACGGCGCTTGTGCAGTTGATACAGGGTTTCGAAAGCTTTCTCGTCGCCCTGCTTCGCCCGCTCAATAGCTTCTAATTCGGTGATTCGCTGCTTCGGGTCGGTCAAGTCGCCTATTCCGGCCGCTACTGTGTCAGATGCGGCTGCTTACTCGTTCCGTTGTACTAATTTGCCAACGGTGTTGTTCGGGCGGTAAAGCCTATTTTGGTTCGCTAAGAATACCAAAAACCGTAGCAAAAGCTGGGTTCTAAGGAGATGATTTTACGGGAAACGGACACTGATAAGACAGAGAGAGCACTTTGGTAATACGGCCTACGATTTCGGGTGCGCTAGACAAAGGAAGCCAAGGAAGATCTACATCCCAAGGCGGTGGCCGTGGGGGCTATTCAAGCTGACTGTTTGTTCTTTTCCTGTTCCAGTTTGCCCTGCTCCAGTTTGCCGCCATGCCGCCGGTCCGACGCTAGCAGAAGGAAGGCGAAGATGAGTCCGGCCACGCCGAGGCACGCGAACATGATCTGCGTTGCCGTGTAGGTTCCGGTCGCGTCGCGCAGCTTGCCGTTGAGGAGCGGGAAGAGTCCGAGGCCGATGTTCTGGATGGCTGTCATCAGGCCGAAGGCGGTGCCCACACGCTTCTCCTCGACCACCAGCGGCACCGACGGCCACATGGCGGCCGGAACCAGGACGAATGCCGCGCCCAGCACGATCATGCTTGGGAGCGGGTTCCAATGGGTGAGGCCCATGACGAGGTGGGCGGGAATCAGCATGAGGGAACCGACAACCATCAATGTGGCACGCTTGCCGATGCGGTCCACCAGGTTGCCGGCGAAGGGCGCGAAGATCATGGAGGCGAAGATGACGATGCTAGTCACTCCCGGCGCCGTGGAGAACATGTGCAGGAAGTTGTCAAATATCTGGGAGAGGAAGCCGCCCGTGGACTCGCTCACCAGCGGGATGCCCCACTTGTCATGGAACATGTCGGTGGCCAGGGCCGTGAAGGGGAAGATGGCGCTATAGAAGGTGACGCAGAGAAAGACAACGTACCAGTAGGAAGAGTTGAACTTCCGAATGTCGGAGAAAACGATTTTGTCGCCACCCTGCGGCGTCGGAAGCGAGAGCACCTTCTCGCCATGAAGGTCCATGAGGTTGTAGACGAGGTTGCAGAGCACGGAGAACAGGCAAAAGCCCGCGGCTGCCCAAAGTGCGGTGCGGTAGCTTCCGAAATAGCGGGCGATGAGTTCTTCGGTGTTGAAGCTGAAAAGAGTTCCAATACGGCTGATGGTGAGCGCGATGCCGAAGGCAAGCGCCATCTCTTTACCCTTGAACCAGCGGCTGATGATCGCGCTTTGCACCACGATCAGCGCTTCCGATCCGCCGCCGAAGATTAACCGCCCTGCGAAGAGTTCCCAGCGCGAATGGGCGAGGGCGACGATGGTGGCGCCCACCAGGACCAGCATGCAGAACAGGAAGCTCGAACGGCGCGGGCCGAGTTTGTCGTAGAGCATGCCCCCGAAGAAAACGATGAGGACGGCGGCCACGGAATAGGCCGTGTAGAGATTGCCGATGTCGCTGCGGTCCAGATGCAGATCCGCAATGAGCGTAGGCGCGAGGGCTCCGATGCTGTCGTAGGCAAAATAGCTTCCCATCACAATCAGGCTGATGAACGCGAGGATGGTGAAGCGGTAGGGACGTCCGGACGGATGGAAGAATGGCATTTTAATTTGGGTGAAAGTGCGACCGGATGAAGATAGCAGATTGGGGGCGTGGGGTCATTGGGCGATCGGGCCATTGAGGCATTGAAATCATCTAGGCAACGAGTCACTGGGTTGAATGGATTGGGCTTGCCCTTGCGGACGGTTGCTGAGGTTCGGTTTTTTGGTTGGGACTGGCTAGATGGAGGACGTTGAGGGCTGAGAGGGTTTTTGCATCGCCGACCGTCGTGCGTAAGTACGTCCGTCGAGCCACTATTCCGAGTTTATCCCGATTGTCTCTAGCCACGTCTCCATCAACTGAGGCCATCCCGTTATCGGGAGCTCGCTGCGACGCAGCCCAAACGCATGCCCGCCCCGCGCATACAAATGCATCTCTACGGGAACGCCAGCCTTTTTCAGCGCGATGTAGTACGCCACTGACTGGTTTACGCCGTCCACGTTGTCATCCTCTGCTTGCACCAAAAACGTTGGGGGCGTCTGCCGCGTAACCGGAACATTTGGATTCAATGCGTAAGTCTCGCCGCCAGCCCACAAATGGCCGGGATAAACAGCAACCGCGAAATCCGGATGGCAGCTTTCCGCGTCTGCCGCATCGACAGGCTTATACAAACGGCGCGAGAAGTCCGTGCTGATTTCCGCCACCAGATACCCGCCCGCCGAAAAACCGAGCACTCCAATCTTGTGCGGATCGATGTGCCACTCCGCAGCGTGCAATCGCAACAGCCCCATCGTTCTCTGCGCATCCTCCAGCGGGAGTGTTGACTTCGCTAAACCATTTTTGTGCCGGCAGTCGCAGTGCCAGTCATACGGCAGGCTTGGCGCGCGATACTTGAGGAGCACGCATGTGATCCCCTTGGACGTGAGCCAGTCGCAGACTTCCGTGCCTTCCAGGTCGATGGCCAATCCCTCAAAGCCACCGCCAGGAAACACCACTACCGCGACGCCCGTATTTCTCCCTGGTGGCGAATATACCGTTATCGTTGGCCGCGTCACGTTCTTCACCCAGAGGTAGGGCTTGCCCGCAACCAGTTCGTCCTTGCCAGTGGTCTTTGCGTCCTCCGGCCCCGGAACGGGTTGAGCACTAGGAACTGCTCCGGGCCATATCGATATCTGCGTATGTCCCTGCGATGGCTGCCAGACGGGCGTTTGCGCTCGGAGAACGGCAAATCCAGAGACTACACAAAGGGCAAGGATCAAAGGCTTTATCACAATTCACCTCGTTTGTAACGCGCGATTGCTCACGCAGCAGTCTAGGAGTGCGATAGACTTCGTGTCGCAGCGAGGGAACCTAGACAGTTAAGGAATCCGGTGCAATTTGTCGGGGGTAATTTCCACGATGATTTACGAAACTAGGCGTTCTCGCAAGTTTGCCCCTTCTATTCGCCATTTTCCGCAGGTCGTAAGCGCTCCAGATGTTACCCCATTCTGATCTGGCATCAGCGGCTTCCTACCATCCCTCTCACTGACTCGATCAGCTTGGCTGAGTCGTAGCCTATTCCGTCTTTGAAGACTGTTTCTACTTTTTCGATGTCCTCGATTTGTTTCGACGGATCGCCCTTGATCACGACCAGGTCCGCTTGCTTGCCCACCGCGATCGTGCCGATGCGGTCGAGGTCTCCCATGAACTGCGCGCCGTTGTAAGTCGCAATGTGGATCGCCTCCAGCGGCGTAAAGCCCGCCTCCACCAGCAACTCGACCTCGCGCTGATCGCCGAAGCCGGCGATGACTCCGCCCATGCCGGTGGGATCGAGCCCGGCGAGAAGCAGACCTCCGGCTTTAGAGAATGCGTATTCGAATTCCATTTCTTTTTTGAAGGCGGCAGGCCAGGGCGAGGTGTCGGAGTGGTAGCGATCGTGAATGGCGGCGGTATCGGAAGAGCGGACCTTGTTGGCGAGCACATAGCTGCGCGAGTCGGTGGTGAGGGCGTCGAGCACGCGTTGTTGAATGGGCGGGCGGCCGGGAACGGACATCTCGAAAACAGGAAGCGTCGACGTGACGGCGACGTGATGCTGGACGAGATCGAGGATCATGTCGTGCACGGGACCGGACTGTATGTCGAGCTTGGAGATGAAATCGTAGTCAAGATTTTGCGGGCACTCGCCGGGTTTTTTCCAGGGAAAAAATTCGGTGTCGACGAGGAGGCCGTGCTCGAGATCGTCGATGCCGATGGCGGCGGCTTCGCGGAATCCGACTGAGCAGAGATGGCCGGTAACCTTGGCTCCGCGCTTGTGCGCAGCGACGACGGCAGCCGAGAGTTCGTCCGGCGTGATGTTCATGTAAGCCTTGAAATTGTCGACACCTTCATCGAGCCAGAAGTTGACGGTCTTGGTGGCGTCGTCGGGACTCGTGAGGGCATGCATCTGCACGGCGAAGGAGCCGTGGCCTTCGAGGTACGGTCCGGTAACGTGAATCTTAGGGCCGGGCATGCGGCCTAAGTCGATGAGCTTCTTGAGTTCAATGTCGGTGTAGGGCTCGAGGCCGCCAGTCGTGCGGATGGTCGTGACGCCTCCGGCGAGGTAGAGACGCGGAAAACTGTAGCCCATCTCGCCGAAGATGGCGTTGCCCATCGGATAGAAGAGATGGTCGTGCATGCCCACGAGGCCGGGGATCACAGTGTAGCCATGGAGGTCGAGAATCTGCGCGTCTTTCGGGACGCTCGCCGTCGCGGCGTCGCCTACTGACTCGATCTTGCCGTGCGAGATGACGATGGTCTGGTCTTCACGCGCCGGAGCGCCGGTGCCGTCAATCACCCGCACGTGCGTCAGCGCGACGACTGGAGCGTCGACCTTGACGAAGTTCCGCACCTGCGGCGAGAGAGTTTGCGCGAAGAGACTCGGTAGCATTGCCGCTATGGCGAAGGGAAGAATAAACAGCTTGCGCATGGACGACCTCCGGAACCAAGCCAGGATTGTACATCCGCAAAAAACGAAGGGCTCCCAGCTGCGAAGCAGCTGGGAGCCAACGTTCCCCACTACTGAAGGAAAAGCGACTGCGACTACTGGATTTTCTCCGTCTTGCCGTCGTACTTGACGTTGCCGTTGTTGTCGTTCTGGCGGGTCACGTCGTCGTTGGTGTAGCTGTGCTTGCTGGGCGTGGTCTTGGCTTCGCTCGCGACGCTGGTGGTGTATTCCGGCCCGGCGATGTACGTCCACTCCGCGCGCTTCTCATGGCGCGGTCCGCGCTCCATGCCCGGCTCTTCCACCGGACCATGCATAATGCGGCCGTGGTGGTCGAGCGGCTCCGGGAATATGTTGACCTCCGGGGTCGTCAGTGGAGCGTTGCCGCCCTGATACCAGACCGGAACGGTGTAGGTCGAACTGGTCGATCCGGAAAGTTCGGAGACGGTCGCGTTGGTTGCGCCCGCCGTCAGGCCCGTCGTCGCATTGGACGCACCAACGGGATTGGGCGAGACGCTCTCCAGAGAAATCATCGGCGTCGTCACCAGCGGTACGAACGGGCTGTACAGACCGGGGATGCCCGGATGAGGAACCGGTTGCTGGGCAAAAACGGCAACAGCAACGAAAATGAATACAGACAGAACCAGGTAGGGTCGCATACTGCCTCCACAGACAGAAACTGCTCTACTCTGTGAGATGCAGTTTGACTGCCAGTTGGGTGCAGAGGACCCAAATGCCGCGCGGGATGGCCATTTCAGGCGATATAGGGTGAAAACGGGTGAACTCCGTCAATTGGACGGCCGCTCCGGCCGCGGGCCGGTGCAAAGACATGCGCACATCTTGCAGCGGAATGCAGCGACCGCGGACTTCAGCCAGTGACGAAATCTGTTTCCTGGCTCGCTGAGACGAGCCCGGCCCGTCGTTCACATAGATTCGTGAAAATGCTAGCTGCCAATGTAGCGCGCGTAGAGGCTGCGCGCTATGGCGGCGTCCGTTGTGCCTTTGACGATGGCCCGTCCATCCGGAAACAGCGTGATCTCGTAGGGATCGCGGAAGAATTTCAGCACGAAGTCGTTGTGGCGAACGCTGCCCAGCTGATTCAAGCGCGCTGTGATTTCGGCAAAATCAACCGGCCGCTCGCGCTCGTGAATTTGGACCGAATTGCGTCCGCAAAGAGTGATATGTGGCCGCCCTTCGCCGGCAAGATGAATGAAGTCGCGCTCGCCGCAGGCGCGACAGCCCGCCCGCGGAGACGCTGCGGCGACTTCGGCTTGCTCGTTGCGCCAGACGTCCCATGAGAGAAGAGTGCGCCGCATCTTGGCACGCGCTCCGGTTAGAAATTTGAGAGCCTCGGTCGCCGCCAGCGAGGTGACCAGGTTGACTGCCGTATTCAATATTCCGGCAGTCTCGCAGGTTTCAATCGTGCCCCGCGGCGAGTCAGGGAAGATGCAAGCCAGGCACGCCGTTTCGCCGGGGAGGACGTTCATGGTTACGGCGTAGCTGCCGACCGCAGCCGCATAAATCCAGGGCAGGGAATTCTTCACCGCGTAATCGTTGATCAGGTAGCGTGTTTCGAAGTTATCGGTGCCGTCCAAAACGAGATGAACTCCGGCGAGGAATTCGTCGGTGTTCCGCGGGATGAGGTCGGCGACGTGCGGTTCCACCACGATTTCGGAATTGAAGCGGGCGATCTGCCGGGCGGCGGCGATAGCCTTGGGCACGGATTCGCGGGCATCGTTCTCGTCGAAGAGCGACTGGCGTTGCAGATTGCTCGGCTCCACATAGTCGCGATCGACAACGCGGATCGTGCCGACGCCGGCGCGCGCCAGAAGAGATGCGAGGACGGAACCCGTGGCCCCGCATCCGACGATCACAATGCGAGCGTCTGCAAGCCGGGCCTGCCCTTCGGCGCCAATTTCTTTAAATAAAACCTGGCGAGAGTAACGATCGTCCAACCGCATAAAGGTTTGCTAAAGGCTTATTCTCACGCGACGCTTGTTCCCCAGCGATTACCTTCGGTAAGCCTTTAAGCCTTTATTATAGGTTGCGGTCCTCAAACTTCTTGCGAGCAACGCGTCGCGATGATCCGTTCATCGAATCCGATGGGTCTCTTATTCGATGGGCGGGCGGCGGGAAGGCGAATTTTGCGTAAAGTCGGTCCCGTTTGGCTCGCTCTTCTCCCGCTGATTTTAGCGTTCTCGCTGGCGAGCGGCAGCACGGCTTCGGCGTCCGGCTCGCCCCATGCCAGCCAACAGACCGAGGAAACGGCCTCCCAATTCGGCGCCATCAATCCTTATCTCGGGCTGACCATCGACGAAATCGACCTGCCGGGAGTTTCGCCAGAGGACGCGAACTCCCTGATCGCCTTAACCCCGCTCAAAGTCGGCGAAGCCTTAACCCGCGACAATCTCCGCGATGCCATCAAAGCTCTATTTGCCACGGGGCGCTTCGCTGACATTCAGGCCGAGGTAAACCGCACCGAGACCGCCGGAATCCGGATCCGCTTCCTCACCGTCGCCAATTATTTTGTCGGAATCATTACGGTCGAGGGCGTCAACGTCAATCCTTCCGCGAATCAGCTCGCCAGCGCCACCCGCCTGCAACTGGGCGAGCTCTACACCCCCGAAAAGCTTGACACCGCGAAAGCCGGGATGGCGCGCGTCCTCGTGGAGAATGGATTCCACCAGTCGACTATCGGTAGCACCGAACAGCGCGATGAGGCGCAGCACCAGGTCAACCTCACGTTCCGCATCGCACTTGGCGCGCGCGCGGTCGTTGGCGATCTGATCATCCAGGGCGATACCAGTTATTCCAAGACTGAGCTCAGCGATATCGCCAAGCTGCACTCGGGTGATCGGGTGGTTTCGTCGCGTGTGACGCGCGCACTGCAGCGGATTCGCTCCCGATACCAAAACCAAGACCGCCTGCTCGCCCAAGTGTCGCTCGCCAAATCCGATTACAGGCCCGAGCGGAACGCGGTGGACTACACGTTTCAAATCGACCGCGGGCCGGTAGTCGAGATCGAGTCGCAGGGCTACAAGCTGAGCCAGCGAACCCTGCGGCGGCTGGTACCGATCTACCAGGAGGGCGCGGTCGACGAAGATCTGCTCAACGAAGGCTCGCGGGCAATCCAGAATCACATGCAAGCGCTCGGATATTTTGAAGCGACTGTTTCCGTAAAACAGCAAACCTCGAGCGATGGCAAGAGCCTGCATATTATTTATACGATCAACCCTGGCGATCGGCACAAACTGGCGGCGATCCGGATCAGCGGCAATCAGTATTTTCCCGAGGAGATGATTCGCACGCGTTTACAGGATGAGGCGGCCGGACATTTTTTCCGCCACGGCCACTACAGCCAGGCGCTGCTCGACCAGGATGTCGACAATATTCAGGGTCTGTACCGGGCCAGCGGATTTCGGCAGGCAGAGGTCACGGGCAAACTGCTGACGAATTATCAGCACGACCCTTCGCTCCTGGCGATCGATATCAAAATCAAAGAAGGCCCGCAGACGAGGGTGGCATGGGTGCGTGTCGAAGGCAATTACGCGCTGCCGGAAGATCAGCTGCCGGAGATCTCGACCGCCGAGGGCCAGGGATTTGACGAATCCACACTGGCGGCCGACCGCGATCTGATCCTCGGAAAATACTTCAACAGCGGGTTCTCCACTGCCACCGTGGATGTCGCCTACACGAACGCGCCCGCCGGACCGGATGGCCTGCCGCGAGTGGGGGTGACCTTCACCATCCACGAGGGCGAACAGTTTTTTACCAGCCAGGTTTTTCTCGACGGGCTCGAAAATACGCGTCCTGGCGTTGCCCGGCGCGAGCTGCGCGTGCAGCCGGGCGAACCGTTAAGCCAGAGTGACATGCTCGAGACGCAGCGACGGTTGTACGACCTCGGACTCTTCAGCCAGGTCGATACCGCGATTCAGAATCCGGACGGCACCGAGCCACGCAAGAACGTTCTCGTCACGGTCCGCGAAGGCAAGCGCTATACCTTCGATTACGGCGGCGGATTTGAGTTTCAAACCGGGCAGCCGGCGGTCGGAACCAACCAGCCGCTCGGACAGACGGGCGTAAGTCCGCGAGCTTTATTCGCCCTCAGCCGCACCGATGTGGGTGGCCGCGACCAAACCCTCACCTTCAAAGGCAACGTCGGCCGCCTGCAACAGCGGGCGCTCCTCAACTACGACATTCCGAAGCTCTTCAACAGCGAAAACTTGCACCTCTCCTTCACGACTTTTTATGACAACACGGTCGACGTTGTGACTTTCACTTCAAGGCGCCTGGAGGCGAGCTTGCGGAACATTCAGGTGCTCTTCCGCAGAAATGACCGCGACCTGACCACGATCTCCTACGGCTTCAGCTACCGCCGGGTCGAGGCATCCGATCTGGAGATCGAAGCAGCGCTGGTTCCGTTGCTTTCAAAACCGACGCGCGTGGGGACACCCAATTTTCTTTACGTGCGCAACCGTCGGGACAACGATCTGGAGACAACTCGCGGCAGCTATACCTCCGTCGAAGGGGGAGTTGCTGGAAGTTATTTCGGTTCGGAGGCCGACTTCAGCCGCATGCTAATCAAGAACTCAACCTACTACTCTTTCGGCCGCAATCCCATCACCGGCCGACGTTTCGTTCTCGCGCGTTCGACGACGATTGGTATCGAAAACCCATTTGGCAACACAACCGTGCAGGACCCGGACCAGAAAGCGACCACGACGCATGCGCTGATTCCCCTGCCGGAACGTTTTTACAACGGGGGTGGCAACTCCAACCGCGGATTCGGGTTAAACCAAGCGGGGCCGCGCGACCCGATCACGGGATTTCCGGTGGGAGGCAGCGCTGTTTTTCTGAATAACCTGGAACTGCGCATGCCGAACGTCACTTTGCCTTACCTGCATGATAGCGTCGGCTTTACCGTCTTTCATGACATGGGGAACGTTTTCGCCCGCCCGCAGGAAATGCTCTCGAGCATCGGCCGCTTCCACCAGCCTGACCGCGATCTTTGCTACCAGCCGGTGCCGCAGAACTTGATCTCTGGATGCAGTTACAATTATGTCACTCATGCCATTGGCGTCGGCTTCCGGTACCAGACTCCTATCGGTCCATTAACCTTCGATTTCGGGTACAATCTCAACCCGCCGGCCTTTCCGAGCTACACTAATATCACCATTAATAAGGTGAACGGAAACGAGACCGGAATCTGGGGCGTTCAACGGGCCCCACATTTCAATTTCTCCTTTAACGTAGGGCAGTCTTTCTGATGAGCCGCTGGCAAATCAATTTCCGGCATATCAACCATTGCTGCACGCTGGCGTTGCTGTGGGCCGCGCTCGCTGCCCTGCCGGGCTTTGTGTCGTCGGCTTTTGCCGGGCCCATTGTCGATCGCGTGGTGGCCAACGTAAACGGCCATGTTGTGTTGCAGAGCGACTGGGAAGAAGAAGTGGCCTTCGAGGCATTCGAGGACGGCAAGGATCCCGCCTCGTTTACCGGCGACGAACGAAAAGAGGCGCTCAATCGCCTGATCGATCAGGAATTGTTGCGTGAGCAGGTGCGCCCATCGCAGCCCGCCCCGCCGGATCAGGTAGCCGCCCGGGTCGCTGAGGTGCGCAAGCTACAGCCAAACGCCGCCACCGATGCGGGCTGGCATGCGGCTCTGCAACGCTATGGCCTGACCCAGCAATCTCTTGAGGCTCGGCTGAGCAGTCAGATTCAGCTCATGAAGCTGGTAGAAGACAGGCTCCGGCCTTCCGTCCAGGTCGACCAGAAGGCGGTCGAAAGCTACTATCATGATCAATTTCTGCCCGAACTGAAAAAGGCCGGCGCGCAAGCCAAGCCGCTCACCGAAGTCTACGGAAAAATCAGAACGGTCCTCGCCGAGAAGAAATTGAATGAGCTCTTGACCGGCTGGATCGCCACTCTGCGCTCCGAAGGCCACATCCTGACCCCCGACCCGAAATCCGCGGAGCGGAACCGTTGACTGAGCCTCCTGCTCCTCCCGCGCGACGGCGCATCCTGCGAAATCTTCTCCTGTCATTCCTTGCCTTTTGCCTCGTCGGATTCGCTCTTCTCGGCTGGTGGGTGACCACCGATTCCTTTCAACAGCGCGTGCGGCGCCGCGTGATTGCCGCACTGGAAGAGGCCTCTGGCGGACGCGTCGAACTCGGCGAGTTGCACACCATTCCTTTCCGCCTCCGCGTTGACGCCCGCAATCTTACGATTCACGGTCGCGAGCCCGCCGATCAGGCTCCCTTTGTCCAGATCGAGCGCGTCCAGGCTGAGTTGAAGATCATCTCGCTCTTCGAAAAGTCAATCGGCCTTCATTCTCTGATTCTCGATCATCCGGTCATTCATTTGATTTCCTATCCGGATGGGACCACGAATATGCCCGAGCCCGCCGTGAAAATGTCAGCGGACCGGAGCGCGATCGAGCATCTGATCTCGCTCTCGGTGGTGCGCATCGAGGCGGCAAACGGCCGGTTATTGTGGCAGAACCAGAGTGTCCCGTTCAATCTCGCGGCGGATGACCTCTCGCTGCTCCTCGATTATTCCTTCCTCCGCCAGCATTATGTGGCCCGCGCCAGCGCCGGAAGCGTGCAGACCAAATGGGGGGATTACGGAGAGTTTTCCTGGAGCGCCAGTGCGTCGGTGATATTGGCGCGGCACCACGCCGACATTCAGGATCTGAAATTGAAGTCGGGAAACTCCCAGCTGAATTTCGAGGGAAGGCTGGAGAATTATCAGGACCCGCAAGTCACCGGCGAATATCACGGCACTCTGGATCTCGCCGCACTTGCAACCGTGTTGCGGGAACGCCGGGTGCGCCAGGGAACGACCCAGTTTGCCGGTAAAGGCTCGTGGAATTTACGCACCTTCTCCGCCGAAGGTAGCCTCGACGCGAAGGATCTGGATTGGTCGGACGGGAAGAAGCTATCCGTGCGGAATGGGCGGGTGCAGGCGGCATTCTCTATCGATCCCCTGCACTTGCACCTTCCCACGATCAAGGCAAGCCTGCTCGGCGGCAGCGTTTCCGGCGATCTGGATGTAACCAACTGGCAAAGTCCTCTTGAGCCGCTGCCGCCGCCTCCAGTCGCCAATCGGCACAGGCCCCGCAAAGTTCTCGTGGGAGAGTTGCAGCGCGGCTCGGCTCATCTCCAACTGGCAGGCCTTCCGATTTCACCCGCGCTTAATTTCCTAAGCACCGCCAAGCTTCCACTCGATCGCCTGAATTTCGCCGGCAACGCGAGCGGTGCTGTCGAACTCGCCTGGATTGGCACGATCCGCGATGCCGATACGAAGGCGCGGCTCGATTTGTCGGCTCCCGCTCGTCGCGGCGCGAACGAAGTTCCCTTGACCGGGCGAATCGAAGGCACCTATTACGGGGCACGCGACGAACTGGAACTCACCGCTCTCCACCTGAATACGCCAAGCTCCGAGATCCAAGCCTCCGGGAGTCTGTCTTCGAGCTCGGCTCTGCACTTCTCGTTAAACACGCATAACGTTCACGAGTGGACGGCATTGCTTGAAGCGGGTTACGGTTCGCCGCTGCTGCCTTTCTCGGTTCACGGCTTTGCGACGCTCTCCGGCAACGCGACCGGCCGCCTTTCCGCGATTGCCTTCAACGGAAATCTCGAGGTCTACGATTTCGAAACGCTCCTGCCTGCGACCCGCCGCACTCCGGCGCAAACCGTCCACTGGGACGCCTTGTCGGCAGCGCTTCAGTTCTCGCCCAACAACCTCGCCGCGCACAACGGCTCGCTCATTCATGGACACGCGATCGCCCACTTCGACCTGAGCGCCGGTCTGACAAGTGGCGAACTGGAAGCGAATTCGCCTGTCAGCGGCCATGTGGATGTTGCCAACGGCGATCTGGCTGAATTTGCGCAACTGGCTGGTATTGATCGTCCGATCGGCGGCACTTTTAGGCTGACGGCCAATTTCTCCGGAACTCGCGTCAATCCGCACGGTGACGGCCATTTCGAGGTGAAGAATGGAACCGTCTATGGCGTCGCGGTGCCTTCCGCCAAAGGATATTTGCGCCTCGCCGATGACGAACTCCAATTCAGCAATGTCGAAGCCCGAGCCTACGAAGCGGTCGTTTCCGGCAGCGGCGGCATCAGTCTTACGAGCGATCGGTTCCATGTGGATTTCGCGGGACAAAACATCAACCTCATCCACGTTCCGCGCCTCCAATCCACGCGCTTCGCCATGGACGGCGTCGCCGACTTTACCGCGCACGTGAGCGGCACACCCGAGTTACCCACGATCGAAGCGCATGTGCGCATGAAAGACCTGGCGCTCGATCGGCAGCGTGCCGGCGATTTTTATATTGACGCTGTAACTGCCGGCCGCCGGCTCGATATCAAGGCGCATTCCGATTTCGGCGCCTCCGGCTTGAATGTCGCAGGCACCGTGGGTCTCGAAAAGGATTTTCCCGCCGATCTGAAACTCGAATTTCATGATCTGGACGTGGTCTCGCTCCTCAGCATCTATCTGCCCGGCAAGATCACCGGCCGTTCTCCCATGGATGGATCGATGCAGTTGCGCGGCCCCCTCCGCCTGCCCCAGCAATTGAATGCGTCCGCGGAGATAAAGTCTTTTGGATTAGAAGTCGAGAAAGTTCGGGTGCAGAGCCTTGAGCCGGTTCGCTTCGAGGTAGTGGACCGCACTCTTCTGATCGAGAGTTTTCATCTTGGCGGAAGCGGCACGGATTTTACCGCCCACGGCCGGGCCCAATTGTCCGGGGCGCAGGAGATGGATCTCGGCCTTAACGGCACCATCAACATGACGCTCCTGCAAACCCTGAATCCAAAGCTTCTGGCTCGGGGCACGCTGGGTGTGACCCTGACTGCCACCGGCACCATGCAACAACCCGTTTTGCAGGGCCAGTTGGATGTGAAGAACACGTTCTTGAGCCACAATGATTTTCCCAGCGGTTTAAGCGACCTGAACGGTGTCCTGATCTTCGATCGCAATCACGTCCAGATTCAGAACCTGAGCGGCACGACCGGCGGGGGAACGATTGCGCTCAACGGATCGGCGACTTACGAAAACGGCGTCGCCCAGCTCGACGTTGGAGCCACGGCGCAAGGGGTTCGCCTGCGCTATCCTCCCGGAGTCAGTTCCACGGCCAACGCCAAGCTCCGCCTCACCGGCTCTACCAGCGCCGCCGTATTAAGCGGCGATGTGGTGGTCACCAAACTCGCCATCACTCCGGGCTTCGACTTCGCCGCCTACATCGCGAACACCCGGCAGACGATCACCTTCACCCAGACCGACAGCCTGGCGAGCCGTCTGCGCCTCGATGTTCACGTAACCACGACGCCGGAGCTGCAAATGCAGACGGCGATCGCGCGCCTCTCCGGCGACGCCGACCTTCGTTTGCGCGGCACCGCGGATCGCCCAGTCGTCATCGGCCGGGCCGAAGTCCTCGAAGGCGAGATTTCCTTCAATGGAAACAAATACCAGTTGGAGCGCGGCGACGTGACCTTCGCCAATCCCGCGAAAACGCAGCCCGTCATCGACCTGCAAGCCACCACTCGCGTGCGTGACTATGACATCACGGTGCGCTTCCGCGGTGACGCCAGTTCTCCTAATGGCCTCAAAATCAGCTGGCAGTCCGAACCGCAACTTCCGGAAGCCGACGTCATCGCGCTCCTGGCTCTGGGCCGCACCCAGGAAGAAGCGGCCTACGCGCAGCAGACCGGCGGCGGGTCGTTCGGGTTTGGCGGCGAGGCCTCCAACCTCCTTCTCAACGAAGCCCTCAACACCAGCATCAGCAGCCGCGTGCAACGATTGTTTGGCGTAAGCCGCGTCAAAATCGACCCCCAGGGCCTGAGCGGCGAAACCACCGCCTATCGCGGTAATCAGGGTCCGCAGGTGACGGTCGAACAGCAGGTAGTGAGCAATCTGACCCTCACTTACAGTACCAACGTCTCCGTCTCCAACCAGCAGATCATTCAGGTCGAATACAATATCACTCGTAATATTTCTATCGTGGCGCTGCGCGATCAGAACGGCGTCGTCAGTTTCGATCTGAAAATTCGCCGCCGCAAAAAGTGACATGCGCTTCCTCCACAACCGTCGGACCTCCCATTACCGGTCTACTGCCAAACTTTTGCCCATGTCCACTAAAGTTCCGTCTTGACATAACTCGCCAAACCAGCAACCCTAGTTGTTTTTCACTTTCGCTCTCGCGAGCGGGCCGAGGAAGATATTTTGCGAGTTCGGGTTTTTTATCACGACAAGTGTTTTGACGGCGCCTGCTCTGCCGCCCTGTTCAGCCGCTTCTACCGCGAACGCGTCCGCGGCGACGTCGAATTTGTCTATTCGGGGCTGCTTCACCGCGCCGGCGCGCTTTTTGACGAAACCCAGTTTGACGGCGACGAGAATGCCATCGTCGACTTCAAGTATTCCAGTTCGCCCCGCATCGTCTGGTGGTTCGACCATCACGAGAGCGCGTTCCTTTCTCCCGCCGACGCCGCTCACTTCGAGCAGGAGCAGAGCAACCGCAAGTTCTACGATCCCGCCTTTAAATCCTGTACCGGCTTCATCGCCATGGTCGCCGAACAACGCTTCGGCTTCGACGCCCATCCCATCGCCGAACTGGTGCGCTGGGCCGACATCGTGGATGGCGCGATGTACGACGATGCCAAGTCCGCCGTCGAAATGAAGGCGCCCGCCATGAAGCTGACCATGGCCATCGAGGCTTCAACCGAGCGCGATTTTGTGAAGCATGTGATTCCGCTGCTCGCCTACAAGTCGCTCGAAGAGATTCTGGAAGAGCCGTTCGTGGCCTCGGTGCTCCCGCCGCTCCTCGAGCGCCACCACCGTTCCATCGAGATTTTGCGCCAGCGCACCGAAATGCGCGATGGCACGATCTTCTTCAACATCACCGATTACGATCTCGAAGGCTACAACAAGTTCATTCCCTACTACCTGCATCCCGATTCGATCTACAGTGTGGGTGTGAGCAAGAGTTCGTTTCGCGTCAAGGTGTCGGTCGGTTCCAATCCCTGGGCCAAGCGCGAGCCGACTGTGAATCTTGCCAAAGTATGCGAGCGCTATGGCGGAGGCGGCCATGCCCGCGTCGGTGCTATCTCGTTCGAGGTCAGCCAAAGCGACGCCGCCCACAAGGCCGCCCAGGAGATCGTAGAGGAGTTGCGCGCCAGCGTGCGCCGTGAAGCGTGAAGCCCCCGCCGATCATCCATGCCACGATGCACCGCGTTGTCCGCGACCCCCAGCACATTAAGGGCCTGCGCACGGTCGCCACCGTCGAACTGACCAAGGGTCTGCTCGTCCTCGCTGCCGGCGTTGGCCTCCTCACCATGCGCCACAAAAACATCTGGGGCATCGCCGAGAGCCTGCTCGAACTTCTGCACGCCAATCCCAATCACCACCTGGTCGGAGTTTTCGTCGACTTGGTCTATCGCGTCAGCGACGTGCACATGTGGAAAATCGCCGTCTTGGCGGGCGTCTATGTGATCCTGCGCTTCATCGAATCTTACGGCCTGTGGTATGCGCTGCCGTGGGCGGAGTGGATGGCCGCGATCACCGGCGGCATCTATGTCCCCTTCGAGGCCAACGATCTTGTCCGCCATGTTTCCTGGTTTCGCTTGCTCATCCTTCTCATCAACGTGCTCATCGTGCTCTACATGCTTTATCTGCGCTTCGAGGCGGAAAAGAAAAGACATGCCGCCCGGCATCACGCGACCTCCCATTAAAAACAACCCGTGCGTTCGACAAAAACTCAGGCACGGAGCGCCGCGTTCTCAGTGCCTTCTCGTTTTTCCTTCGGTTTTTGCCTAGTAGCGCCTCACTCGTTCAGCACGCATCCGCAATCCGCCGGCGGCACGTGCGCAATCAGAAAATCCGCCACTCGCTTGTACGCGTCAATCTGATTCTCCACGCGCGAAAATCCGTGCCCTTCGTTCTCGTAGATTTTGACCTCCGCCACCCCGCCGCGTTTATGCACCGCATCGACCACCTGCTGCGTCTCTTCCTTCGGGCAGCGCGGATCGTTCCCTCCGGCCAGCAAATACAGCGGCGCCTTAATTCGATCCACAAAGTTAATCGGCGACCGCTCTTCGTACCGGGCTTTATTCGTTTCGGGGTCGCCCATGGTGGCGAGGTCAAACTGCTGCAGAATCGGGTCTTCGTGTTGAATCTGGGTGAACCAGTTCACAAATGGCACAATCGGAATGCCCGCCGCCCAAAGCTCGGGCGCCTTCGTGACTCCCATCATCGTCAGATAACCGCCATAGCTCCCGCCCATCAAAATCAATTTCTTCGGATCCACATAGCCGCTCTGCTTGATCCAATCTGCCGCCGCGAGCACATCCTGCAAATCCCCTCCGCCCATATCAAACAGATTCGCCTGCTGAAATTCTTTTCCGTATCCGGTCGACCCGCGATAATTCGGCGCAATCACCAGATAGCCCTGATTCACCATGTACTGCACGAACCGGTTAAAGCTGTTGACGGTTTGCGCCGTCGGCCCGCCGTGTACATACACAATTGCCGGATGCTGCCCGTTGCGCGGCAAATTATAGGGAACATACACCAGCGCCGAGATCGTCCACTTGCCGTCCTTGCTCGGATAGTGAACCAGCGTGGGCTCGACCATGTCTTCGGCGCGCACGCCTCCCACCAGCGAATGCGTAAGCTGATGCGATTTTCCATCCACAACGGCATAGACCCACAGATCCCCCGGCGCAGCTGCTCCCGTATGCGTGTAGAGCAGCCGCGAACCGTCACGCGTAAACGGTGAACTGCGCCCATTCGGCCAGTTCAACCCCTTCGGCAGCGGCAGCGCCCGCGATTTTCCCGAAGCAAGTTCGTACGAGTAAATGTCGGTATTGCCGTCAATGTTCGCCGTATACAGAGCCAACTTGCCGTCGGGCGAGAAGCTTTCGCCCGCGATCTCCCATTTGTCCTGCGTCAGCCAGTGAATCTTTCTTGTCGCGATCTCGAGCAGACCGGCGTTGTCGTATCCGTTGCCCGCATTCGAAGTTATGAGGACGTGCTTCCCATCCGGCGAAACGTCGTTCGCGCTGTGCAGCTTTTCGCCCTCGTGCGGCGTCAGCAGCCTACTCTCGCCCCTGGCCACATCGGCGACAAAGATATTCGAGTCCGTCCCCTTCGCCTGTTCTTGCGTGTAGACGATCGACTTGCCGTCCGCCGTCCACATCGGCCCAACATTCATGCGGTCTTTTGCTGTTCCCGTGGTGATGTGCTTCACATCGCGCAGCACCGTATCGTAAACGTCAATCTCGAACACCGACGACGTTTTCGGCTTGACCATGTAGGCGACATACCGCCCGTCCGGAGACCACGCCGGGTTCTCCTCCGCGATCTCGCGCGTGTTCGTCACGTTTACAACTTGCCCCGTCTTCGGCGAGACCAGAAAAATATCCCACTGCTCGTCGCCGTCATAGTCGGACATGTACGCGATCCACTTGCCATCCGGTGACCATGTCGGAGATGTCTGTCGCTGATCGCTGACTGTAAGTTGCATCGGCCATCCACCTTCAGCCGCCACCGTCCAAATATTATTGCGCCCGCTCATGTTGCTGACGAAGGCCACCGTCTTGCCATCCGGCGACCACGTCGCTCCTCCAGTCTGGCGCGTCATGTAGAGCTTTTCGATGGTGAGATTTTTTTCCACCCGCGCATCCGGCTTCGATGCGATCTGTTTCGGATCGGTGACAACTTGCGGCCCTGGCAGCGTTTCGGCGTGAACAAAGATGAATGCGGTCATTAGAACGACGATAGCAAACGAATGAACGATGCGCATACACTCCTCGGGCGAAGTCGAGTTGAACGAAGACGAGTTGAACGAAAAACGAGTTGAACGAAGAACAAGTCGAATGAACAACGAGTTTAGCGAAGAAACCAGTCTAGCGAAGACCGATTGTAGCGAAGACCGAATTTAACAAAAAAAAGACTCTAGTAAAGACGCGAATCGACGCCGAAACTTCTCGTCGCCCAGCCCTTGCAGTATCCTGTTTGCGCCAATGAACTTCTCAATCCTCGACTGGTCGGCCATCGCCGCATATCTCCTCATCACATTATTTCTGGGGCTTTACTTCCGCCGCCGTTCCGGCAAAAGTGTCGACGACTACTTCGTCTCCGGGCGCAGCGTCAGTTGGTGGCTCGCGGGCACGTCGATGGTCGCGACCACCTTCGCCGCCGATACGCCACTCGTCGTCACCGGCCTCGTCTACTCCCAGGGAGTCGCGGGCAACTGGCTCTGGTGGTCATTCCTGCTTTCGGGCATGATGACCGTCTTCCTCTTCGCCCGCCTCTGGCGCCGTTCCGGCCTGCTCACCGACGTGCAGTTTGCCGAGATGCGCTATTCCGGCAAGCCCGCGGCGTTCCTGCGCGGCTTTCGCGCCCTCTACCTCGGCCTGCTCATGAATTGCCTCATCCTCGGCTGGGTCACCAAGGCCATGACCACCATCGTCGCTACCACGCTCGGCCTCAGCGATCGCGGCGCGCTCATGGTCTGCGTCTTTTTTCTGATTCCGTTTACCGGCCTCTACGTCGCTCTCGGCGGCCTGTGGGGCGTGCTCTGGACCGACCTCTTCCAGTTTGCCCTCAAGATGGCCATCGTCATCGGCGTCGCCTATTACGGTGTCCGCGCTTGCGGAGGTATGAACGCGATGCTGTCCCGGCTGGCCGCTCTGCGTGCCTCAACTCCGAATGCCGGCGATGCTACTTCATTCTTTCCGGATTTTTCTCGGCCTTTGAGTTCTGAAGCCTTGTGGACTCTGCCCGCCCTCACGTTTCTCGTGAACCTCGGCTTGCAGTGGTGGGCCTTCTGGTATCCGGGCGCGGAGCCTGGCGGCGGCGGCTACATTGCGCAGCGCATCTTCAGCGCCAAAGATGAGCGGAACGGCGTGCTCTCCGTGCTCTGGTTCAACATCGCGCATTATGCCGTCCGTCCCTGGCCCTGGATTCTGACCGCTCTTTCGGTGATCGTGCTTTATCCGCACCTCCAGCATCCTGAAGCCGGTTACATGATGGTGGTCACCCAGCACGTTCCTCCCGCTCTTCGTGGAATTGTGGTCGCGGGATTCATGGCCGCCTTCATGTCTACCTTCGCCACGCAACTGAATTGGGGCGCGTCCTATCTCGTCTCCGATTTTTACCGCCGATTCCTCAAGAAGGGTGCGACCGATTCGCATTATGTGATGATTTCGCGGCTCGCCACCGTGCTGCTCGTCATCGTCTCCGCTTACGTCTCCGCCCAGCTCGCCTCAATCCGCTCCGGCTGGGAGTTCGTCCTCGAAGTCGGCGCAGGCACCGGCGGCGTTTATCTGCTGCGCTGGTACTGGTGGCGCATCAATGCCTGGAGCGAGATCTCCGCCATGGCAACCGCCCTCGCTTCTACCCTGGCGCTGCGCTGGTGGCAGCCCTTTTCAGGGAATGCACCGGTCCTGTTTGCCAAAACTGCTCTTGCCACCACTGCCATAACAACGCTGGTCTGGATCGCGGTCACCATGTTGACCTCGCCCGAGCCCGAAAGCGTATTGCTAAGTTTCTACCGCCATGTCCGTCCCCACGTTGGAGGCTGGGGACCTGTCGCCAGCCTCGCCCCCGAAGTCAAACCAACCCGCGACCTTGCCCGCAATCTGGTGTGTTGGGTTCTCGGCTGTGCCATGGTCTACGCCGCCCTCTTCGGTGGAGGCTGGCTGATTCTCGGTCCGCGCGGCCAGGGGGCATGGTGCATGGTAATCGCCGCCGCGTGCGGCTTCGCCCTTTACAAGAATCTCTCTTCTCGAGCCCTGGACGCCTAGGCGGGGGCAGCAGAACTGATAAGGCCAAGAACCGCGCCCGAAGTGTCACTTGTTAACTCTAACTTGTTTATTATGAATACTTTGATAAAATCTATCATTTAAAATCAATACTTTAGCGAAGACTACCCCAGATTCGGTCTGCGGCCCATTGTAACTGTATGTAAATAATAGACTTATTTACTATTGCGGTAACACTAATAAGTCCTTATTATTCAAAGACTTGAAAGGAATTACAGATTAACTCGTTTGTTTTCAGAGACCACGTCGAGGGGTGTCTGTTACCAGTAAGTCAATACTGAAAGAATGATCGAGGCGCCAAATTTGCAGCAGGCAACCCGACGGATTCTGACGCCAAACTATTCGACTGTGACCGTGAACTCGCGATGTTCCCACTGCGCTGCATTCTTCCAGTAGAACGTCAGGATGATCTGCTGTCCGGTGATCAGTTTTTCCGACGGCAGATCGAGATACTGCAAGTTCCAGCCGCTCTCTTCCGTGTTCCCGTCGTGGCTGCTTTGCCACCCGTCGAACGTCCAGTGCACCAGCGCCGGTTCCATGGTGAGAATGCGCAGCTTCTTCCCGCAGGGCATCGTGCGCGGTTTGTTATTGAAGCGCCAGTTGAAGTATTCAGCCGATTTCCCCTCAACCAGATAGCGCTTCACGGTTTGCGGTGGCTGATCGAAGACCCGTCCATCAACCAGCGAGCGCCGCAGCTTGATGTACTCCGAATGCGCCCACACCAGCGGACACGCGGAACCCGATGCTTTGCCGACAAACAGCTCGCGGTTCGGAATATCCTGCGCGTCCCAGATCTGTTCCGGAATCAGCCGCGCATCACCGGTAGAGTTCTCCATGACCGCAAGCAGGGCTTCCGCGGTCAAGCCATTTCCGGCCGCAAGCTCGTAATGCGCCCGCTCTCCCGCCAGAAGCGGCCACGGACGGCCAATACCGGTTCCATCGAAGGGTGAGCCGTCTTCATGCTCGCCATATCCATCACCGTTGTAGCGATACCAGTTTGGCCCCGAAGGCAGCTTGGCGCGGAGTAAAGCGTCGATCACCTTAATCGTGTTCAGAATTCGCGGATCGTCGGCAGCCCGCAAGCCGAAACGCACCAGCGCCAGCGCATCCGGGCTGACGATTTCCACCGCCCGCGCGTGCGGACCAGGCGGACGATTCTTGATCGGGACAAAGCCTTGCAGCGGCGAAGCTCCATCCGCGGTTGGCGGCGGAGTGATGCGCACATAGTAGCCCTCGACGCCAACCTGGCGCGCCAGATCGCTGTCCATCGCATAGGTGCGGCGCTCGAGGGTGAAGTTCCAGCTATCGGCCATGGCGCGCAGGAAGTCAGCGGCGCTCGCTTCGCCCATCTCCTCGGCGAAGTCGCCCGCGATCAACAGCGCCGCTATCTCGGCCGCTATCGTGAAAGGCGAGTAGCCGCCATCTTCTTCCCATCGATCTTGCTGCGTAACTGGACCGTTGACAGCGATGAACGATGCGGCCTTGCGGACCATCGGCCACCAGCGGCGCGCGTTCTCGAAGCAGCGAGGCGCCTCTCGCCGCAGCAGATCGACAAGCAGAATCGGAAAGGCGGTCTCGTCCATCTGAAGCCCGTTCCAGTAAGGGCGCCCGTCGAGCCACATGTTCTGCGCCCAGTGGCCATCGGCTTCCTGCGTCGTTTCCAGATAGAGCAGCACGCGGAGAGCGTCGTCATGCGCGCCCGCGGCGAGCAAGCCGCCCGCATTCTCCACTAGATCGCGCGGCCACACCAGGTGATATCCACCAAGATCCTCGTCGCCTTTGTTGAAGCCCCAGGGAATCGAGAGGCTGGCGATGATGCCGCCGAGAAAGTCCTTGGACTCGTGCGAGCGCAGCACAGCCGTGCTGGCGCGATAAAGATCCTTCTGTCGCGGCTGCGCATCGAGCTTCTTGAGGCCTTTCTGCCAGTGCCGCCAGTGGAATACGTAATCCTCACGCGTTCTTTCGTACGGCGTAAGCAGGGAAGAGATCGCCTGTTGTCCCGCTTCCGCCCAGATCCCCCCGAAGCCGAGCGCAAGAATGAATTCGCCGTTACACGCCTGAAGATCGATTTCGCCGGTGAGCGCGATGTTGCCGTTTTCCGCGCGCTCGTATTCCCAAGCCATCTGGAAGTTTCGCGACAGATCCTGCCAGCCGTCCGAGTAACCGACGAACCCCACCGACCGCCTCAGCCACGGGGTCGAGCAGGCCAGCGCCAGCGCGGAGAATTCGCGCTGTGCGAAAAGCATAGCCTTGCCTTTGTAGCTATCGAACCAGCCGGTGTTGCCATTGCCGAAGTTGCTCAGGTGCGGCGAGAGCAGCGCATATAGTTTGTAGTCGCGCAGGCTCCCTTGCAGGGGTACAAAGCGAACTTTTTGCAGCACCACGTTGCGCCAGGGATCGGACAGGACTTCCTTTTCGATACGGTAGCGGCCGTCGCTAGAGCTGTTCTTCAGCTCATACACGGGAACGCCCGGCTCAACCGGCAGATTCTCGAAGGTGCAATGGCGTTTCTCTTCCGAGAAGTACCCGTGGCCGTCGGTGACAAGCAGGCCGAAGTCGCGCGTGCACGCCTGGTCGACACGCGGAAAGTAGATCTCGTTCAAAATGCCGTGGCTCAGCGTGAACCAGACGCGGCTGTGTGCGTTGAGCGCGGTGCCAATGCCCGTCTTGGCGCTCGAGGTCCAGCGCGGCTCGATGCCGGGCCAGCCCGGCGCATAGCGAATTTCGTCGGTCACAGAGAGGTTACCGTTAAGCAGTCTGCCAGAAGAACAGAAATCCTGCTTGCATTCGATGCACAACAAAGCAACAATGCATCTAATTTCCGATATGCGGGGTGAAGGCCAATTGAGGCGGCGGCTAGGCTTGGGGCTCCGCGCGATTCTCGGTGCGATATGTTTATGCACGGCCCTGTTAATCGCCTTGCCCGCGCGGGCCGACGTGCCATCTCTCGCTCTGAACGACGGCTACCGGCGGCTCTACGATCTCGACTTCGCCGGTGCACAAAAACATTTTGAGGCGTGGGAAAAAACGAATCCCGAAAATCCCATGGGACCGGTCAGCGAGGCGGCGGGTATTCTGTTTTCCGAGTTCAACCGGCTCGGCGTGCTCGAAGCGCAGTTCTACGAGGACGATTCAATCTTTGCCGCGCGCAAGAAATATGAAGCCGATCCCGCCCAGCGCGCACGCTTCGAGCAGGAACTCGATCGCGCCGAGGCCTTGGCCAAAGCCCGTCTGAGTCATGATCCACACGACCGCGACGCTTTGCTCGCAATGACCATGTCGGCGGGGCTGCGCTCGGATTTTGCCGCGCTGATCGAAAAGAAGAATCTGGCATCGCTCCACTACACCAAGGAGGCGACCGCCTGGGCCAACCAACTCCTTGCTGCCGATCCCACCTGCTACGACGCTCATCTGGCAAGCGGCGTGAGCCGTTACATCATCGGGTCGATGTCGGCTCCTGTGCGCTGGATCCTGCGCATGGGGGGCGTACAGGGTGACAAGCAGGGAGGCATCGCCGAACTGAAGACGACGGCCGAACATGGCAAGCTGCTGGCGCCTTTTGCTCGGATACTGCTTGCGATCGCTTACGTCCGAGATAAGAACGCCGTGCAGGCGCGGGAAACGCTTGCAGGGCTTCAGCAGGAGTTTCCGGAAAATCCTCTCTTCGGAAAAGAGTTGGCCCGGCTGGACAAGAATTCCACGCGGTAGTCTTTCTATTTAAATAACAAACTCAAAGCATTCCAGGGCCGTTCATGAGAAATTCACCGTCTTGTAACAGTTCTTTAATACTTCGCCGATAGAACCGAAACTGGATATTTACAAAACAATTTGAGGAGGAATCACCCAGTGATCCGACGCCTTGCGCTGCTGCTTGCGGGCCTTGCGCTGTCCCTGCCGCTATTCGGCCAGACCATTACCCTGAACGGAGCGGGCGCAACCTTCCCCTATCCGATCTATTCCAAGTGGTTCAGCGAATACAACAAGATTCATTCGAACGTGCAGATCAACTATCAGTCGATCGGCAGCGGCGGCGGCATTCGCCAGGTCATCAACGGCACCGTAGACTTCGGCGCCAGCGACGGACCGATGAGTGATGAGCAACTCAAGGAAGCGAAGTTCAAGATCCTCCATATTCCGACTGTCCTTGGAGCGGTAGTGCCCGCCTATAACGTGCCCGGCATCAGCGGAGAGCTGAAGTTTACGCCGGAAGCGCTGGCGGGAATCTTCCTGGGCAAGATCACCAACTGGAACGATGCTGCGATTGCCAAGGCGAATCCGGGCGTCAACCTCCCTAATCAGACCATCATCGTCGTGCACCGCTCTGACGGCAGCGGAACTACCTTCATCTTCACCGACTATCTGTCGAAGGTCAGTAAGGACTGGGAGTCGACCGTGGGTAAAGGAACCTCGGTGAAATGGCCGGTCGGTCTCGGCGGAAAAGGGAACGAGGGCGTCGCCGGGCAAATTCGGCAACTGCAAGGATCGATTGGCTACATCGAGTTGATCTACGCGCTTCAGAATAAGATTCCTTACGGCTCGGTGAAGAATGCGGCCGGGAACTTTGTCAAAGGATCGCTGGAAGGAGTGACCGAGGCGGCCGCGTCGGTAAAGACCATGCCGGCGGACTTCCGCGTCTCCATCACCAATGCGCCAGGAAAGACGGCATATCCGATTTCCAGCTTCACCTGGCTGCTGATTCCAGCTCAGTCGAAAGATCCGGCGAAGGGAAAGATCCTATCCGACTTCCTCAACTGGATGGTGAACGATGGCCAAAAGATGGTTGAGCAACTCAGCTACGCGCCTTTGCCGGCGAACGTGGCGGAAAAGGTGAAAGAAACGATTAAGCAAGTTCACTAAGCTAGAAATCCAATCCCTACCGATTGGACTTAGACCAAGGTGCAGAGCCGGACTTCATTTCGAAGCCCGGCTTTTTTGTTTTACATGAAGTTTCAGCAGGGAGCGCCGAAGAAGTAGAGTTGGCCCCTTTTGAATCGGGAGGGCCGTTGTGCGCAGAACCTCAGCCATTTCGGAACCCAGCCACTCAAAATGCGAAAAGAGTTGCACGCGGGCCGTGAAGGCGCCAACCGAGCGAGTCCGTAACTTGCACGAATACAAGCAATTATTCACAAGGTAAAGAAGGGCGGGATGGTGAAACAAGTGCTATATTGTCGATGTACTCTAGTAGTATGATAGACATTATGGAAACCAAGCGGTTTCCTTGCCCCGGATCTTTCCCCTTTTTACCGCCGGTGGAGAAATGACAACCCAACAAGGAGAGGACTGCATTCGTATGAAACAACCCAAACATTTGTTTGTCATCATGCTGGCGCTGGTGGCGCTGCTCAGCAATAGCTGGGCGCAGAGCGCCCTCCCGACGCCAACTCCATCCCAGACGCCCACCTCGGCGCCTCCGGCCGCCATCAGTGCTGCCGACTTTCAGGCCTTGAAGGATGGCCTGAGCGCCGCTCAACAGGAGATACAGGCTCTAAAAGACGAGTTATACCGCCGCGATCAGGAGGTGAAACAGGCGCAGAGCACCGCCGAAGCAGCGTCCGCCAAAGCTGACGCCGCCGAGGTGCAAGCTGTAAAAGAATGGCAAAGCGTGAGTACGCTGCGGGACGATGTTGCCGGTCTGAAGTCGGTTAACTTTTCGTCCTCCCGAGTGTCATTGGATAACGCGGTTCTCAATTATCAGGACTCGATGGTCGCGGGCCAGCAACCGGAGATCGAGGTTTACAACAAGCAGATGGAGAGCCCGATCACCATTCGCTTCCGCGGTATCAACATCACGCCCGGCGGATACGCCGCAGGCGAATCTGTCTATCGGACGAGAGCGCTGTCGGCCGACGTCGCCACTCCATTTAACAATTTAACGATGCCGGGCGCTTCGCAAAGCCATCTCCCGGAATTCTTCGGGTCTGGCCGTCAGTCCAAGATCACCACGTTCGTCGATGGCCGGTTGGGCACAGTCGATCTTTCCAGTTATGTATCGGGCGATTTCCTGTCGGCTGGAACGACCTCGACCTCGACCTCAACCAACGGTTACACGCTGCGTCTGCGGCAGGCATGGGCGCAAGCAAAATTCAACAACGGTTTCAGCTTTCTGGGCGGCCAGAGCTGGAGTCTTGTGACCGAAAACGCTAAGGGAATTGCTCCTGACGATGACATGGGCAAGACAAACGATGTCCGGCCCAAAACGATCGATCCATCGTATAGCGTTGGTTTCGATTTTGCCCGCCAGTGGGGCCTGCGCATAACCAAGAGCCTAGGCGATGCCGTTGCGGTGGCCTTCTCGGTCGAAAACCCGCAAGCCACGGTCACCACTCATACCAACGTCAGCAACTACTTGCTCGGCGCCAACGGCGACGGCAAGAGCTATAACAGTGCCACCACCTACCCGTTCAATCCCGCTCCCGATATCATCGCCAAGATCGCATTCGATCCGGGTTTTGGACACTACGAACTCTACGGACTCGCCTCGCGGTTTACCGGCCGCGTCTTCCCCTGCGTGGAGTTTGTCTCGGGCAGTACCCTCTGCACTGGGCAGCCTGCGGCGACTGGCGCGTATAACGCCTCCAAGGAAGGCGGTGGCGTCGGCGCGAGCGCCCGCTTCCTCTTTGCCAAGCATGTTGTGTTTGGGCTAAAGGGCTTTGGTGGCAGTGGTGTTGGCCGCTACGCTCCGGGCGGACTGGCCGATGCCTCGATCAATCCCGACGGCACCATCCACCTGATCAAGAACCTCCATGGTCTCGGCACCCTGGAGTTCAAAACCAAGAAACTCACCATCTACAGCTATGGCGGCGTCGAGTATGCGGGGCGCAGCTATGCTCTCGACACGATTCAGAACAAGAATGTCGGTTATGGCGCGCCAACCTTCAACAACACAGGCTGTCGCAGTGAGGTTGCGCCCGGCTCGGGCGGCTTCAGCCCGGGGGCATTGGCCAACTGCATCGGCGACACCCGCGCTCTCATCGAGGGAACGCTCGGCTTCTGGTACAAGTTCTACTCCGGACCGCGCGGCACCTTCCAGTACGGCAACCAGTTCTCCTACGTGTCGCGTAACACGTGGTCGGGTACGGGTGGCCTGCCAGCCGGGAGCGCCGGTCTGCAGCCGGGCGGCCTGGACTCGATGGTGTTCAGCTCGTTCCGTTACTACCTGCCGTAAGTCGAGATTGGTCCGCGCTGGCAGCGCTGCGGACTTCTTCCCTTAAGATACGCTGCCCTTTCGTTCAAACTCTGGCGCCGGCCACATCCGGCGCCTTTTTTGTTTGGCGATATACTCGCGAGTTCGAGCAACGGCATTCATCCTCTATCTCAGCCGGGCCATCCAACGGAAGGTTGTATGATTTCTAAGCGGAGAGGAATAGATTTCTAAAATGTTTGTCTATTTTCTGCGTCACGCCAGCGCCGGACAGCGCCGTCTCGGGGCCAGCGCAAGAGAAGACGAAAAACGGGCCCTCGACAAGGATGGCCTTGAACAATGTAGATACCTTGGCCGCGCTCTCGCCGCGCTCGGCGTGGAACTCGATGTCATCATCACAAGTCCGCTGAAGCGTGCCGAGCAGACCGCGGCGCTTGTTGGAAGCGAACTCGGTCACACGGGCCAACTGGTCACCGAAGATGCGCTGCGCCCGGAAGCAGGCTTCGAAGATTTTCAAGAGATGACAAAGAAGTATGCCCGCCGGGAAGCCATCATGGTGGTTGGCCACAATCCTAACCTGAGCGAATTTCTCAGTCGGGTAATTTGCGACGGCGGCTGCGAGGCGGCAATCGAACTAAAGAAAGGCGCTATTGCAAAAGTAGAGATGCGCCGCAACGCCGGCTCGCTCAGTTGGTGCATCACGCCGCGAATCTTGCGCACGCTTTATACGGCTGCGACAGAAAACTCTCGCCCAAAGATTTCTCGAAAGTAGGCGCTGTCTTTCTCGATCGCCCAAACTTCCAGATCCACGCTGGCATTGCCACGCGCCGCCAGTTTCATGGAAACGCGGCCATTGCGCGCCGATACATGCACCTGGGCGACCGATTGGCTGCGGCCGATGTTCACTGCCCGCGCCATACGTAACAGCATCGCGGCCTTCTTGACCGACTCCTGGTCCTCGGGGCTTAAGCCGCTCATCGGTCCATCTCCGGGTGTGGGCCGGGATTTCCCGAGATAGCGGGCAATGGCGCCGATGATGCGGCGCTGAATCGGTGTGTATCCGAGAATCTCAGAGTTGGCGATGATGTAGTACGTGTGCCGGTGATGCCCGTTGCGGTTCACGTAGTCGCCGACTTCATACAGCATGGCCGCCGCGGAGAGCCATTCGCGATACTCAGGCGGGAGTTGGTGCACAGATTTCAGGCCCGAAAAAAGCTCCAGGGTAGTGTCGCGCACATGCAGCGCATGGTGCAGGTCGACGCCGTAGTGTTGAACTGCGCGCTTGATTGACTCCCACCGCTCGGACTCGATAACCCTGCCGGACCGCGTGCTGCGGTCGTGCTCGGCCGCCATCTGCGCGAGAATGCCGTCGCGCAATCCCAACGGAGAATAGCGGAAGGCCGAGAGATGGCAGCGCTCCAGCAGTTCGGCATAGACGACGGCACCGGCGCAAATGATCTCCGCCCGCCGCGGCCCGATGCCCGGGACCTTGCGCCGCTGCTCAATTGGCAAGCGCGTGATCTGCTTCACGATGCGTCGCATCATCTCGCGAGTGACGCGGATCGATGTCCGCCGCTGTTGCGTTCGTGCCAGGTGGATCGCGATCCCGGCCAGCGCGTCCGCCGTGCCCGAGGTCGCGAGGACCGCGCCTACGCGCGCCTTGCGGATCCGGTTCTGAATGCGCCCGACTTCGCGCGTCACGAGACTCTGTAGCTGTTTCAATTCACTCTTGCGCGGAGGATCGTGCTTGAGGAATTCACCGGTCAATCGGACCGCGCCCAGCGGAAGGCTTACCGTGTCACGAATCTGGCCCTCCCGCGAAAGCGTCAGTTCACAACTGCCGCCGCCGAGATCGACCAGAAGAACGCTCGAAGCCCCCAGCCGGACATGAGAAATAATTCCGAGGTGAATCAGCCGAGCCTCTTCGAGACCGGAGATGATCTCAATCGTCCAGCCGGTGGTCGACCGCACCCACTCCAGAAAAGCATGCGAGTTGCGCGCGTCGCGAAGGGCGGCCGTAGCCACGACACGGACGGCATCCGTCCCGCACTCCTGGATGGCGCGATTGAAGCGCCGCAGCACGCGCACCGTTTCCGACATCGCCTCGGGCGCCAGCAGTCCGCCGGAAAACACGCCTTCGCCAAGCCGCGTGACCTCGCGGTCTTCATGGATCTCTTTCAGGTATCCGGCATGGAGACGCGCAATCTTCAGCCGGACCGAGTTTGACCCGATATCGATGGCCGCGAACGTGGGCATATCCAATTGGGGATGGGGGCGGTCACTGTTGTCCGCGCCACACTTCAGTCATCTCATAATTAAAGCGGATGATGCAACTGGGAGAGCAATTATCCTCCTGACTTTCTGTCAGGAGCAGCGCCAAAAAATGGGTGACAATCTTCACCAACCGTTCACATTGCCGTAACAATTCTTTCGTATATTTCCTCCTTTCTTGGAGGCTCGGGGGTGGGCCTCTGAATCTTTATTGCAATGTCTCATTGACTCAGGAACGAGGGATCCCTATGGCAAGTACCGCGACATCCGTTCTCGACGCAAAACTCAACCAGAGCCCCGGCAAGGCCGGCAAGATCGGCATGATCGGGTTCGGAATCGTAGTGCTGGTCGGATTCATTTACGCGGGCTATCACCTCCTCTCCGATTTGTCGGCTGTCGGGTCCGGGCCGATCATGCCCTACGTTTTGCTGGGAATCGCGCTGCTGGTCGCGCTTGGATTTGAATTCGTAAACGGATTCCACGATACCGCCAATGCTGTGGCCACCGTGATCTATACCCATTCCATGGAGCCGCACATTGCCGTGGTCTGGTCTGGCTTCTGGAATTTTCTAGGCGTGCTCACCTCGAGCGGTCTGGTCGCCTTCGGCATCATCTCGCTGTTGCCGGTTGAACTGATTCTTCAGGTCGGTAGCAAAGCCGGATTTGCGATGGTCTTCGCGCTCCTCGTCGCCGCTATAATCTGGAATCTCGGCACCTGGTATTTCGGCCTTCCTGCTTCAAGTTCGCATACGCTGATCGGCTCCATCATCGGCGTCGGCATCGCCAACCAGTTGATGGCGGCCCGCACGGGCACTAGCGGCGTCGATTGGGCGCAAGCGACCAATATAGGCAAGTCGCTACTCCTATCGCCCGTCATCGGATTCGTCTGCGCCTTTTTGTTGTTGTGGCTGATGAAAGCTGTCCTTAAGAACCGCGCTCTTTACGAAGCTCCGGTCGGCACCGAACCGCCCCCGTTCTGGATTCGCTGCCTTCTAGTCCTCACCTGCACCGGCGTCAGTTTCGCGCACGGCTCGAATGACGGCCAAAAAGGCATGGGACTGATCATGCTCATCCTCGTCGGCACCGTGCCGACGGCCTATGCGCTCAATCACGCCATTACCCGCAAGGACTCCGACGACTTCATCGCCGTCTCACAGCAGGCCGCCAATATCGTCAATAAGTATGTAACCCCGAATGCCGTCATAGGCGACGATCGCGAGGAACTTACCGATTACATCCGCACCAAGACCTTTACCCCGAACACGATGCTCGGTCTTCGCCAGCTGGTTACCGACATCGGCAATGAAACGGCCCTGTTCGGGGAGCTTTCTAAGGTTCCAAATGACAAAGTGCGAAACTTCCGCAATGACATGTACGTGGTCAGTGAGACTTTGCGCCTGATGAAGAAAAACCAGCCGACGCTGATCAACACCGCGGACTGGGCCGCGCTTGACAACTACAAGAAACACGTTGATGGGGCGACGCGCTTCATTCCGACCTGGGTGAAGGTTGCGGTTGCGCTCGCGCTCGGACTCGGCACGATGATCGGATGGAAGCGGATTGTGGTTACGGTCGGCGAAAAAATTGGCAAGGAACATTTGACCTACGGCCAGGGCGCGGCCGCCGAGATTACGGCGATGTTCACGATCGGCCTCGCCGATTGGTATGGCATGCCGGTCAGCACGACACACGTGCTGTCCTCGGGCGTAGCCGGTACGATGGCTGCGAACCACTCTGGCTTGCAGTGGAGCACCGTTCGCAATCTCGCGATGGCGTGGGTCCTCACCTTGCCCGCGTCGATGGTGCTGGCCGGGTTCTTGTTCTGGACCTTCCGCAAGATATTCTAGCCGCGCTGGCAAGGACAGTCACCCCATCCAGGCTCAGCTTGGGTGGGGCTTTTTCGTTGCTCCGGTTCCGCGGCGCCTCTCCCGAAACACCAAATCTCACTCCCAACGAGCGGCCCGATGCGGTTATCCTTTTCTTGAGCTCAATGGAACCCCTCTCGCATCTTTCTCGCGTCGCCTTCCTCCAGGCCGGAGGCAAGAGCACGCGCATGGGCGAGAACAAGGCGTTCATCCAGTTCAGCGGCCAGACTCTCTTGTCGCGCGCTCTTCAGACGCTCGCTGAAGTCTGCGCTGAGGTCACGATTGTCGGCGAGTCTGAAGTCTTTGCGGGCTACGGGAAAGTAGTCTCCGATATCTATCCCAATTGCGGCCCGCTCGGCGGCATTCACGCGGCTCTAGCGAGCAGCTCGGCCGCACTCAACGTGATGCTCGCCGTCGATATGCCGTTCGTGACCGCCGGTCTGCTCCGCTTCCTTTGCGAGCGAGCCTCCGAAACTCACTCACTCGTCACCGTTCCCCGCACCAGCCGCGGCTTGCAGCCGCTTTGTGCCGTCTATCGTCCGGATTTCGCCCGGATCGCCGAGCAGTCGCTTCGTGCCCGCAAATTCAAAATCGACCTTGCCTTCGCGGGCATCCCGATCCACGTCGTCACTGGGCCGGAACTCGCCGCCGCCGGCTTTTCCGAACAGAGTTTCTTCAACGTCAACACCCCCGAAGACCGCCGCATCGCCGCGAATCTTAAGCCTTGAGTGCGCCGCGCGTTTCGTGCCATTCTGTTGCCCATGGCCGCGAATACGACCACGCCCGGCGAACTCGCCCCCTACATTGAATTCAAGAACGTTTCGAAAGCTTTTGGCTCGGTCGAAGTGCTGAAAAACGTTAGCTTCGACGTCCTTCCCGGCGAGATGGTTTGCATCCTCGGCCGCAGTGGCGTCGGCAAGTCGGTTGCACTCCACAACATCATGGGTTTTCTCAAGCCCGACTCCGGCCGCGTCATCGTCGCCGGACAGGACATTACGGACTACACCGAGCCGCAGCTCGAAGAGATCCACAAGAAAGTCACGATGGTCTTTCAGAACGGCGCGCTCTTCGACTCGCTGACCGTCGGCGAAAACGTCGCCTTTCCGTTGCGCGAAAAAGGAGAGCTTTCCGAGGACCAGATCTTTCAGGTAGTTGACGGCCTGCTCGAGATGGTCGGAGTAAAAGAGATGCGCGAGATGCTGCCGTCCGATCTCTCAACTGGCATGAAGCGGTCGGTGGCCATTGCGCGCGCGCTCGCTGCCCAGCCTGAGTGTGTCCTCTACGACGAACCCACAACCATGGTCGATCCGCTGATGGGCAATCTGCTCGGCGACCTGATCGCACGCCTCAAGCTGCAACTGCACCTGACCTCGGTCGTGGTCACGCACGACATGCGCCTGGCCAAAAAGCTTGCTGACCGCCTCGTCTTCCTGCACGAAGCCGAAGCCATTTTCTTCGGGACGTACAAGGAAATGGAACGGTCCAAGCATCCGATCATCCAGGAATTTCTGGAACTCGATGAGTTGAAGCTCGAAGCATAGTGTCTGTCGAAGCAATTCACAAAAAAGTAGGGGCCGGCGCACGGCCAGCCCTCATTCGATCTTTTCTCTTGCTTCCTGCTTAGAATCCCTGCTTGACGAGTTCTTCGACGTTAAGTGCACTCTGTCCCTCTTCTCGCGTCATCATCTTTTCCACATACTTCGCGATGACATCGGCTTCAAGGTTCACCGGATCGCCCGGCTTCAGAGACCCAAGATTTGTCAGTTCCACGGTGTGAGGAATAATGGCGATCGTGCACCGGTTCTTTTCCAGCTTCGCGACCGTCAGGCTGATGCCCTCAATACAGATCGATCCTTTAAATACTGTGTACTTTTCCACATCTGAAGGGATCTCAATGTGCAACCAAAAGTTGTCCGAGTCGGCGATACGTTCGAGACCAATCAACTTGCCGACACCATCCACATGTCCCTGCACAATATGCCCGCCGAATCGCCCGTCCGCTTTCATCGGCAGCTCAAGATTCACCACCGCCCCTTCATGGATACGTGAAAATGATGTCCGCTCCCATGTCTCCGGCGCTAGGTCCGCGCAAAATGAGGTCGGCCGGATGTCGAGCGCCGTCAGGCAAACTCCGCTCACGGCAACGCTGTGCCCGGTGCCCAGTTCCTTCGGGGCGTTCTTGGCCGTAATGGTGATGCGCCGGTTCTCTCCGCGCGCTTCGATCTTCGAAATCGTTCCCACTTCTTCGACGATTCCCGTAAACATGAATCCCTCCTATAAATAAAGATAAAAAAACGGCAGTACTTCTTTACGCCACTTACTTCCTAAACTTACTCATTAAAAGAGATGCGTTCTGCCCCACCCTTATTCCAGGTACACGTCTCGCAGATATCCTTCGACAGCGAAATCCTCTCCGAACTGGTGCAGTTTTAATTTTCGCGCCGCCACCGAAACATGCTTGTGTCCCAGCGCCGGAGTCGCCACAAACGGCACCGACCCTTCTCCCATGATCTTCGGCGCGTAGAAGAAGAACAGCTTGTCGACCACACCCGACGACAGCGCGCTCCAGTTCACGGTTGCTCCGCCCTCGATGAGCACGCTTGTGATGTCATGCTTCCCGAGATGCCGCATCACGTCCGCTAGATCTGGCCGCCCATCTTCATGGCTAGCCACTCTCTCTACGCGCAGTCCGAGCTTTTCAAGCTCGCGGACTCGCGTCTCTTCGGCTTGGGAATAAAATACCAGCACGTCGCCTTGCGCCAATTTCACCAGCCGCGAACTCTCAGGCATGCGCAGCCAGGAATCCAGAATCACTCGCAGCAGCGGCCGGCGCCGCGTCCGATCGCTGCGGTCCGTGAGCAGCGGATCGTCGGCAATGACCGTCCCGACTCCCGCCATAATGGCGTCATTTTCGTGCCGCAACACATGAACGTGCTGGCGCGCAATCTCGCCGGTGATCCATCCTCCGGTCGATCCGCCGGCCGCAATTTCCGTGGGTACGCGCGAACCGGGGGCGCCAGCCTGCGAACTAGCGGGCGGAGGCGCAATCTTTCCATCCAGCGTCATCGCCGCTTTTAGCGTCACAAGCGGAGCGCGATGTCGAATAAATTTCGCGAACGCTTCATTCAGCCGCCGCGCTTCGGCCTCAAGCAAGCCGACGTCGACCTGAATTCCGGCCATGCGTAACTTGGCGAATCCCTGTCCCGAAACCTGCGGGTTCGGATCCTGCATCGAGCAAACCACGCGTCTGATTCCTGCGGCGATCACCGCATCCGCGCACGGCCCGGTGCGCCCCTCATGGGAGCACGGCTCCAGGTTCAGATACAGCGTTCCATTTCGCGCACGCGCTCCCGCCCGCTCCAGGGCGAGAATCTCGGCGTGCTTGATTCCATCGTAGGTGTGCGTTCCCGAGCCGACATCGTTTCCCGCCGCATCGAGCACCACGGCGCCCACCGCCGGATTTGGCGAAACCAGTCCCACGCCGGCGCGCGCCAGTTGCAAAGCGATTTGCATCACCTGTTCGTCTGTCATTGGACTTTCAAGACTATCGCAGTGGGCAGAACAAGGCTAGGACGTGGAAGAAAGACCGATGCCCGGAAGCAATATGCGGCCCGAATCCCGATTTACTCTCCGTCGAGTTCCGCCACTGCCGCACCGCTGCGTCCGAGGGGCGGGCGTCGCAATGGGGCGGTTCGATATGCATAGGGATCTTCGGGTTCCGGCTTGCGCCACAAAAGGCGTGCAATACGATTCAGCAACCGCTTGAGAAGCGAAGGACGTTCGTTCATACCGGCCTCAATTCGAGTTTGCCACTAATTGAACAGCGAATCCACGAAATCTTTCGCATCGAAGGGCAGTAAATCACCCGCTTTCTCTCCCACGCCGACAAAGCGTACTGGCAAGCCGAGTTCGCGCGAGATCGCGACCACCACCCCGCCCTTCGCCGTGCCGTCGAGCTTGGTGAGCACAATTCCCGTCACCCCCGCCGATTGTGTGAACTGCCGCGCCTGCTGCAACCCGTTTTGCCCCGTCGTCGCATCCATTACCAGCAGCGTCTCGTGCGGCGCGCCCGGTATGATACGTTGCGCCGTGCGCTTCATTTTTTCGAGTTCCTGCATCAGATTCTGCTTCGTGTGCAGCCGCCCGGCGGTATCGACGATGACGTAATCGGTCTTTCGGCTCGCTGCTTTTTGCAGCGCATCGAAAAGCACCGCCGATGGATCGCCACCGGCTTTCGTCTTGATCACTTCCGTTCCGGTCCGCTGTCCCCAAACCTCAAGCTGCTCGATCGCGGCGGCGCGAAAAGTGTCGGCCGCGCACAGCAACACCGTCTTTCCCTCATTGCGAAAGACCTGCGAGAGCTTTCCAATCGTGGTCGTCTTGCCTGTCCCGTTTACGCCGACCACGAGAATGACCTCTGGCATGCCGTCGACGCCTGCAACATCCCGCGCTGGCGTCGAGGTCAGGATTGCTAACAGTTCTTCCTTCAACAGCCGCTTCAACTCCTCGACATCTTTGATCTGTTTGCGGTCGGCCTTGTCGCGCAGTTTGCCGAGTACTTCCTGCGTGGTCGTCGTTCCCAGGTCCGCGCCAATCAGTGTCGCTTCGAGATCGTCCAGCGTGGAGCGGTCGATCTCTTTACCGATCGAAACTACTTCCTCGATGCGCTCGGCAAGATTCTCGCGCGTGCGCGAGACCGCCTCCTTCATCCGCTCGATAAAACTCGGCTTCTTCTCTTCGTTAAGGCTGCCAAATAATGTCTGAATCATTACTCAACGATTATATGAGAGAAGCGAGGGTGGGATTGGGCAATCGGGAAACTGCATAGTCGAGCAATTTTGTAAGTTGAAACCGTGATGCCAGTCGCACGGGCCGCAGGTCTGAGGCTAAGAAATATATCCGATTACCAATTACAGAATCTTCTTAGGTTCGCGTTGTCTCCACGGTCAGCGAATCGACCGGCGCAGGGGCCACAACCGGCGGAGGCATGACCATCAGCTCCGCTACACCTGCCTGCGCTATGCCTGGCTCCGGAAGCTGTTTCTGTAGCCGGATTTCTCCCCTCTGAAATAACGCTAGGAGCGCATTTACAGCCGTTGGATCCAGCCGCTGGCCGGAGAGGTTTCTGATAATCCTCAGAGCCTCGGCCGAATCGGACGCCTTCTGGTACGGGCGGTTCGTCGTCAGAGCGTCAAACGTGTCCGCCACGGCGATCACGCGCGGCAGCAGCGGAATGTCGTCACCCTTCAGCCCATAGGGATAACCGCGGCCATTCAAAGCCTCGTGGTGAAGCTCGATTCCAGGCAGCATTTCGCGCAGTTGAGGCACGGGGCGCAGAATATTCGCGCCCTTGGTGGTATGCGTTTTCATGATCTCGAACTCTTCGGGGGTCAGCGCGCCCGGCTTTTTTAGAATTCGGTCTTCGATTCCGATCTTGCCCACATCGTGCAGTTGCGCCGAGACGCGCAGAATCTCGAGGAAGCCGGGATCCAGTCCCATCTCGGTGGCGATCATCAGCGAGTAGCGCGTGACGCGGTCGGAGTGACCGCGCGTATACGGATCCTTTTCGTCGACCGCGCCAGCCAACATCTGGATCGAGCCCATGAACAGGGCCTTATTCTCGTCGGCTGCCCGCTTCAGATCTTCAACGAACTGTTCCAGTTCCTCCGACATCGTGTTAAAGGTCGTGGCCAGTTCGCCGATCTCCGTGCGCGTCTTCACATGTACGCGCTGCGAGAAGTCTCCGCGTGCAATGGCGCGGCTCGACTGCGCCAGTGTCTGCAAGGGACTGGTAATGCGCTTGGCCGAAACGATGCTTAGGAAGACGCTGACAAAGACCGCCAGCCATGCCAACAGACGACCGGTGCGCTGCATTTCGTAGATTCCGCGATAGGCTTCGTCGCGCGGTTTCTGCACCACGACGGCCCAATCCAGTGCTGTCACCGGACTGTAGGTGCCGAGCATCATCTGCGGATTCTTGTTGCCAACCGTGAATTCGCGCGTCGCCGCCAGTTGCGCCTTTGTGCCTACGTCCACAAAACTGCGCACGATTTCAAACTGCGTCATGTCTTGCCCGGTGGCGTATTGCGGCGTTGCGGCGGCGACCAATCGTCCCTGGCTGTCGACAACGTAGGGCATCAGCCCGCTTTGGCTTACAGTCTGCAAGCGCCGGATTAGGTATTCGAGATCGACCACCGATCCGACCATGCCGAGAAAACGGCCACCGTACATGATCGGCGAGCTTACCAGCATCACGGTCTTCGCGGATTTGCCGGCGCCGACCATGAGTGGTTGTCCACTATAGATGCGGCCTTCGCGCGCGGCCTGATAAGCCCGCTCCAGTTCGCGTTGCAGGAACGCATCCGGATCGATTCGCCCGGCCGAAACCCCCTTGGCATCGGCGTTCAGCAAACTGGCATAGGCAATGTCGTTCGACGTCGAAACAAAATTCTCCAACAGCGCACGCAGTTCCGGCGTCTGAATATGCTGATCTCCCAGATCGTTGCCGCTCTCGACTTGCACCGATGACGACAGGTTCGCGAGCATCATGCGCAACGTTTCCTGATGATGCGAGATATCGTCGGCCAGCGAACGCGTCACCGTATTCTGGAGCAGCATCTCATTGGTCTTGAGGCGCTCGCGATTCATCTCTTCGATCTGCGCCGAATAGAAATACATGGGCAGAACGCTGATGGCGAGCAGCACGCCAAGGATGACGTAGAGCAAAGGTATACGCGCGGGAATCGGCAGTTTCAGCGTCAAAAGGGCAGTCCCGTCGGTCCATGCGCGGGGAACGCTGGTCCGTTCAGCCCTATTCTAAGGTTGGTCCGATTCGTTACCTCATGTGCTTAAGGTACAGCCGACCGTTACCGAAGTACCCAAGGAAGGATGACCGATTCCTGGGTCGTGTCATCGGGTGAGCGGGCCATCGAAGCCAAAAGCTACAAGCGAAAGCAGCAAGCAAAAGTAGAAGCCGGTTCTTGATCGCCCGAGGAGCCAAACGCCTGATGCTAGGGTCGCGTCATCTTCTCCGGCTTCACCAGCGCATCAAACTCTTCGCCTGTAAGATGTCCGAGTTTTATCGCAGCCTCGCGCAAGCTGGAGTGTTCGACGTGGGCGGTATGCGCGATCTTCGCCGCGTTGTCATATCCCACTTTTGGAGCGAGCGCCGTGACCAGCATCAAAGAATTCTTCACGTACCAGTCGACCTTCGCCTTATCGACTTCGATGCCTTTGATCATGTATTCGACGTAGCCGTGACAGGCATCGGTAATCAAAGTAACCGAGTGCAGGAAGTTATAAATGATGACTGGTTTATAGACGTTGAGTTCGAAGTTACCTTGCGAGCCCGCAAATCCTACCGCGGCTGTAGCGCCATGCACCTGGACGCAGACCATGGTCATGGCCTCGCACTGGGTGGGATTTACTTTGCCTGGCATGATCGACGATCCGGGCTCGTTCTCGGGAATGGAGAGTTCTCCCAGGCCGCAACGCGGGCCCGAAGCCAGCCAGCGAATGTCATTCGAAATTTTCATGAATGAGGCGGCGAGAGTTTCCATTGCGCCCTGCGCGAATACGATTTCATCGTGCGCCGAGAGCGCGGCAAACTTATTGGGATGGGAGCGGAAGGGAAGTCCCGTCAGTTCAGCGATCTTCTTGGACGCGCGCTCGGCAAATTCGGGATGGGTATTCAGGCCCGTGCCCACGGCAGTGCCTCCGATTGCCAGGTCGTACAGCCCGTCCAGAGCCTGTTCCAGCCGCTTGATGTCGCGATCGAGGAGACTGGCCCAGCCGCCGAATTCCTGGCCGATGGTTAGCGGCACGGCGTCCTGCAAGTGCGTGCGTCCGATTTTTACGATGCTGTCAAATTCTTTTGCCTTGGCTGCAATTGCGTCGCGTACGGTTTTGATCGCCGGAATCAGATCGTTCTTCACACGCCACGCTGCGGCGATGTGCATTGCCGCGGGAAAGGTATCGTTCGACGACTGCGACATATTCACGTGATCGTTCGGATGGACCGGCTTCTTCGATCCCATTTCGCCGCCGGCAATCTCGATGGCGCGGTTCGAGATGACCTCGTTCACGTTCATATTGGTCTGCGTGCCTGAACCTGTCTGCCAGATGCGCAGCGGAAACTGGTCGTTTAACTTGCCCGCAATTACCTCGTCGGCGGCCTGCACGATGAGCTTGGCCTTATCCGCCGGAAGCTTGCCGAGATCCTGATTCACCAGCGCGCACGCTTTTTTCAGAATGCCGAAGGAGCGAATCAGCTCGGGAGGCATGGTGTCGCGTCCGATGTTGAAGTGCAGGAGCGAGCGCTCGGTTTGCGCTCCCCAGTAAACATTAGCTGGGACTTCGATCTTGCCCATGCTGTCGGATTCGGTGCGGGTCTTCACTTGGGACGGGACTTCGGTCAGAGCGGCCATGAGGGAGTCTCCTCTTTATGAGAACCAACTATTATACGGCGGCGTGAATGGTAAAGCCCGTGTTGCGCTCGGTCGTCGCGGTTCCTAAATTCAGGTTTCACCCCGGAGTCACGAGGTAAAGACCAACCGCGTAACAAAACATGTCTTAGGATTTCATGTTTTGTTCTTTGTGTAGTTTGGGTTGCGGAGATTTTCCTTCGAGAAGAACGAGAAGGCTCCGCAATTCACTCATGGCTGATCGAGGCGGCAGAGAAATGCCCCAATCTGGTGTGTGTTTTATTTGCCGCCAATTTCAAACTGCACCGCTCCCACGATTGAGAAAATCAACATCCCCGCCCCGTCGCGGAAAACGCAGCAGGAGCGGAGCCGCTGGAATTCTAAATCCATCCCTCCGTGTATCTTTTCCCCTTTGCGTTTCATGTTTTCGACTTTATTTTTTTGCGTGCGTTTTGCTCTTGACATGTTTTAAAAATGGGCTAGAGTAGCGCACATAGGCCACCACGCCTTCCCTAAAGTGGCACCACTGCACTTCCCGCAGTGGGAGTACCCGAGGACAACAAAAAACCGAAACCGCCGGGATTGATTTCCCGCGGACCAGCCGTGCGCTCCCCGGATTATTGTCTGGGGCGGCAAAGGGAAATCTTTGTCTGGCATTGCCCACCCTCATTGGGGAGAAGGAGAAATACACGTATGTTGAATCCGAATTGGCGTTTCATAAGCCGCATCACACTTACAGCAGCCATGGCTGTGTCTGTATCCCTCGTAAGCCTGACAACTTTGGCAGCGGGGCAGCGCGAAGACGCGCACGCCATCTTGGCAGCGGCTCCAAAAACTACCACCAGCGTTGCCGGAGTGGAAGCGTTTCCGGCTCCGCCCAGCAACTTCAATCCGCTGACGGCCACCAATCATGACCTACTCATGTATGGATTGCCGCAACGACCCGACGACACGACGACCTCGCATGCTTATCAACAGTGGGAAAAGGCAATGCAGGCGCTACAGTCCTGTTATCAGCGCGCGCAGGTTCAGGGTCCTTCGACCTCGCGAGCGGGCGGATCCCAGGCCTGCCACGGCTCCGATGTAAAGGCCAAGCCTTACACCAGCCGCGAGATGGTACCGGGTCCGGGTGCGATCGCTCAGAATGCCGATGGCACCACCGCTTATAATTCGTATAACTGGAGCGGCATTGCAAACACTAACAAGCTCAAGTCATGGAATAACAAGACATCTTTCGACGAGGTCGTCTCGATCTGGAATGTCCCGGTTTCCAATCATCCGTTCGGCAACCTGCCTTGTTCCGAAGGTCCGTGGTTTGAGGTGACTTGGAATGGCATCGACGGCTTCAACAACGGCGATGTGGTGCAGGGTGGCAGCGCGGAATATTGGGACGACGGCGGCTGCGGCGGCCCCGTCGAATACTATGGATGGGTGGAATGGTATCCCAGCTATTCCATTCTCGCGATCTACTGCGGCAATAACCCGTGCACGGTGGGTCCCGGGGACGACTTCGAAGTCGTCACCTTCGCGGCGCAGGGAACCTCCGAACAATTTGTGTTTGTCGAAGATGTTACCCAGCAGTGGTCCGGAACGTTTGGACTTAATTACGTTTCGGGGCCTGGAGTGGTGGGCAGCAGCGCCGAGTATATAGTGGAGCGGCCTTGCTGTAACGGGAGCAATTACTATCCGCTCGCCAACTATGTCTGGGAGTTCTTCGACGACAGCTTCGCCTATGACGTTGCCGGGACGCTGTTCTATCCGGGCAATACCGGGTCCAGCACAGCCATCATCACGATGCTGGCGGATGATGGCAGCACGCAGATTTCGTACCCCGTATTTTACGGGACGGCAGGTAACCAGGGCCGCTATAGCATCTGGTTATCGGACGAAAACTGCGCTTACTCGGGTGGATGTAATCCTTGAACCACGCTGCGGGTTCCCCATCCTCCGCGCGCTTGAAGCGTGGAGGATGGGGTTCGCGGCTTAGATGAAAGTCGATTTCGAAGCCCAATGCCCGGAGCGCCTGCGCTTCTAGCTTCGGCCGCGAAATTGGATGATCCTGCGGCGGTCCCGTTTTGAAGGACGGGCCGCGGGAAGCTGTTCGAATTCTCTGGCGGCTTTGCGCTCGGCGGCGGCTTTAAGGCGCGCCTCGCGGCTGGCTTCGGTTTCGCGATAGAGGGTTTGCGCCACCGGTGCGGGTCCGCGCTCTTCGCTCACGCCCAGGACTTCGATTTCGAAGTCGCCGCCCTCGTTGTTGACGCGAAGCATGTCTCCGGAGTGAACTTCGCGGGCTGGCTTCGCAGGTTGGCCATTCGATTGGATCCGGCCCAGACCGCACGCCCGCGCCGCCAGCGCCCGCGTCTTAAAGAACCGCGCCGCCCACAGCCACTTGTCGATCCTCACCGCGGGGCGCGCCGAATTTTGTTGCGAAGCCATAACTTGTCTTCTTCCTCCATCCGCGACTGCCTCAAATTCTCCTCTATCTGATATCTGAGACTGGTTCGAACAACATTTACAATCGCAGGAGCATTTTCTCATTTGCTTCTTCACACTCGGCGGGAATTTGCATCAGAGAATTGCATCCGCTTGCGTGCGCAAGCCGCCCAGACATGCCTGAAACAACGCCCCCGCAGCGCGAACGCCGAATGAACTGGAGCCTCGTGGTTCGCGCCTTACGCCACCGGAACTATCGCCTGTTCTTCGGCGGACAAGGCATTTCGCTGATCGGCACTTGGATGACACGGGTGGCTACGGGTTGGCTCGTCTATCGGCTGACCGGCTCCGCATTTCTGCTTGGCCTCGTCAGCTTCGCGGCACAGATTCCCATTCTCCTTCTCGGACCGTTTGCGGGAGTTTGGGTCGATCGATGGCACCGGCATCGAGTGCTGGTGGTCACGCAGGCGCTTTCGATGATGGAGTCGTTCGCGCTCGCGGCACTTGCGCTCGGCAAAGTGATTACCGTCCACGAAGTCATTTTTCTCAACTTGTTTCAGGGCGCGGTCAATGCCTTCGATATGCCAGCGCGGCAGGCCTTTGTCATCGAGATGGTGGAAAGTCCCGAGGACCTTGGAAATGCCATTGCGCTGAACTCGTCGCTGGTGAATGCGGCCCGGCTAATCGGTCCATCCATCGCCGGCCTGATTATTGCGGGGATTGGCGAAGGCTATTGCTTCCTGATCGACGGATTCAGCTACATGGCGGTCATCGCGTCATTGCTGATGATGGCCGTGCCTCCGCGCGCCGTGGAGAGCGCGAAGGCCAGCGTCTTCGCCGAGTTCCGCGAAGGGTGGAATTACGTAACCGGCTTTCAGCCGATCTGGTCGATCCTGCTCTTGCTTTCCTGCATCAGCCTCGTGGGGATGCCTTACACGACGTTGATGCCGATCTTTGCCGGCCGAGTGCTGCGCGGCGGAGCGCACACGCTCGGCTTCCTGATGGCTGCGGTCGGAGTCGGCGCACTTTGCGGAGCGGTCACGCTTGCCGCCCGTCCGAGCGTTCGGGGATTGGGCCGCGTCGTTCCCATGACAGCCGCTGGATTTGGCGCGACGCTGATTGCCTTTTCGAACTCGCGCCTGCTTTGGCTCTCGCTGCTGTTGCTGGTGATTACCGGATTCTGCTTCATGCAGAACCTGGCTTCGAGCAATACCATTCTTCAGACCATTGTGGAGGACAAGAAACGCGGGCGCACGATGAGCTTTTACTCGATGGCCTTTCAGGGCGTCGCGCCTTTCGGCAGCCTGATCGCGGGCATGGTCGCGAGCCGGATCGGCGCGCCTCTCACGCTGACCATCGGTGGCGCAATCTGCATCTGCGGCGCGTCGCTATTTGCCTTGCAATTGCCGACCATACGGCGATTGATCCGCCCGATCTACGTGCAAGCTGGAATCATTCCGGAGATAGCCAAGGGCGTTCAGGCCGCATCGGCATTGCAGAATCCGCCGGAGAATTAGTGCTGGAGAATCAGATCATGTGAAATGAGTGTCGGCGAGCCGTCGACGGCCGATCAGACCGACTTCACCGGAATGGCCATCACATCATCAACCATTCCGACTTCCTTCTGTACGAATGGTTCGGCATAGGTGACGCCGCCCAATGCGCCATAGAATCGCGCCATGGACTCGATGCGGGCGCGAATTTCGGCCTGCGCGGGGAAGATTCCGCTGCCTGCCTGTTGATCGGTAAATTGCGTTTTGTAGGCCATCAACGAAGCGAAGCGCGCTTCGAACTGGCCGGTGATATCGACGACGAAGCTGGGCCGAACATCGCGGTAGAGGCTGGCGTAGATGATCTTGAAAGGCCGATGGGGAGCGAGGTTCTCGGGGGCTAAAGCCCCGACTTGCTGGGGCGGGTCATCGGCGCGGCTGAGGGCGCGCCCCTTCGAGACTGGGGACGTTTCCTGCGAAGCGCGGATCGGGTCCAACTTCGCCAATCCAGAAAGGAACGCGGCTTCATATCCAAGGACAGAAGCAGTGTAGTGATCCGGATGACGGCCTTCCCAGTAGGGAAGGATGAGGACGCGCGGACGCAGCTGGCGGAGAACGCGCACGACTTTGAGCCGATTCTCCCAGGTATTTTCGACGCGGCCGTCGGGAAGGTCGAGTGCCTCGCGCCACGAGACCTTGAGGATGCGCGCGGCGTCCGCGGCCTCGCGGGCGCGATCTTCCGCCGAACCTCGCGTACCCATCTCGCCTTGCGTCAGGTCGAGAATGCCGGTGCGGTATCCGCGCTCGGCCATCTTGAGGAGAGTGCCGCCGCAGGTTTGTTCTACGTCGTCACGATGCGCGGCGAGGGCAAGAAGGTCGAGGGTCATTGGGTAATTTTGTAATTGAGTAATTTTGCAATTTGAAAATCCCATGCTGCGAGCGGAGTATTCAAATTACTAAATTACTCAATTGCGAAATTACACAATTACTCTTCTACGCTGCCGGCTTCGTCGAGCGGCGATTCACCAGCACGAAGGCTAGGCCGAACATGAATAGTGCAAAGAGCACTAGAGTCAGGATCGAAGCCGTCAGTGAGAATTCGAAGGAGAACGAACTGGGAGCCTCCGGATACATCAGCGTGCGCAACGCTTCGACACCGTAGGTGAGCGGATTGGCGTACATCAGCCAGCGAATCCACACCGAAGCTTTTGAGATGGGGAAGAGAGCACCCGACAAAAGCCAGAGCGGGATCAGAAACAAATTGATGATGGCGTGAAAAGCCTGGGTAGAATCCATGGGCCAGGCGATGGCAAAACCGAGTGCGGTGAGCGCGAACGAAACCAGGAAAATGGTCAGCGCGATGAGAATGAACGATGCGGGTGTGAAATGCACGCCGACGAGCGGGGCGAAGACTAGAAAGACGATTCCTTGAATGGCGGCGAGCGTGGTGCCGCCAAGCACCTTGCCGAGAACGATTGCGGCCCGCGGCACAGGCGCGACGAGCACCGATAACAGGAAGCCTTCGTTGCGATCTTCGATCACCGACATCATAGTGAAAATGGCGGTGAAGAGAATGATCATGACGAGGGTGCCGGGATAGAAATAGTCGAGATAATTCTGTTGTCCGGCGGATTCGCCAGAGCGGAATGACGTTCCGAAACCGGAGCCGAGAACAACCCAAAATAGAAGCGGTGACAGAATCACGCCGACGACCCGCGCCTTCTGACGGTAAAAGCGCACCACCTCGCGCCACCAGAGTGTGAAGGCGGGGAGCATTACGCCGGCGGAGGCGGGAGAGGTGGAAGTGCGCGGCAAGGTTGCGGTCTGAGTCGCCATCGGCTTCTAGTTTAGCAGCGTCGGTATGGGACGGGCGAGATCAAGCGCCGAGCGTGATTTTCAGTCAGCATTTTCGGGCGATTCTGTAAGCGCACGTAAAGAATTGTATCGATTGTGTATTTCCCGCCGATTCGGAGAGTCGGTCCCGCAAGAGTTGAAGGCTGGCGCATTCCTATCTGTTCGAATGCCAACATTCGATCTATCTCGCGCGCAGGAGATTGCTGGTGAAGTCGCGACGTGCAGCGCTTGACCTTTTTCGAAGCCCTCTTATTATCGTGCGTTGCGGCAACTCGTTGTTCGTAATCCGGTGCGCAACTTTGTTTGTAACCCGGTTCGCAACTTGGGCGGCGTTGTCGCTCGTCCTGCTAATCACCTCGCCAGCCGATGGGAAAACCCAGTCTTCCTACCAGAAAGGCAGAGATCAGGAAGGCCGCCAGAATTATGAAGCGGCCTACGACGACTATCTCCTCGCATACGAAAAGGAGCCGACTAACACGCAGTACCGGGCGGCCGTTACGCGCACCCGTTTCCTGGCGGCGGCCTCGAAGGTGCATCGTGCGCAATTGCTCCGTGAATCTGGAAAGCTGGAGGAGGCTCTGAAACTTTTTGCGGAGGCTGCGGCCATCGATCCATCGAGCCCCATTGCCGTGCAGGAGGTAGAGAGCACACGCAGCCTGATGCAGTATGGAAAGACGCAGGGCGCGCGGCAGCCCAGCCACGCCGAGGCGCCCAATCCCGACATCATGGACGCGCAGGGTCCGGTCAAGCTAGCTCCTGTTTCGCCACGTCCGGTCACGCTGAAGTTGTCGGAGGATGCCAAAGTGGTGTACGAAACCGTTGGGAAACTGGCGGGGTTAAACGTGCTCTTCGATCCCGACTACACTTCGCGGAAGATGAGCATTGAGCTGAATGGAGTGACGCTCCAGGAGGCGCTGGACATAGTTGCGGCGGAATCGCGAACTTTTTGGCATCCGATGACGCCGAACACGATTTTTGTGGCTGCCGACAATCCCGCCAAGCGCAAAGACCTGGAACAAAGTGTCGTCAAGACGTTTTATCTCTCCAACACGTCCACTCCGACGGAGCTACAGGACATCGTAAACACACTGCGCACGGTGCTCGACGTAAGCCGCATTCAGCAACTACCGTCGCAGGAAGCGATCGTGATTCGAGGAACGCCCGATCAGGTGCTCCTGGCGGAAAAGATGGTCGACGATTTTGATTCGGTCCCTCCGGAAGTAGTGGTCGACGTGGCGATCATGCAGGTGAGCCGTGACAAGCTGCATAACCTGGGCATTACCCCACCGACCAGCGCTTCGCTGCAATTGCAACCCAACACCACCACCAGCACGACGAGCAGCACAACGTCGACCACGACCACGAGCACGACTAATACCATCAACCTGAACACGCTGGCCGACTTGAACGCCACCGATTTTACGGCGACGATCTCGGCCGCCAGCGCCAACGCGCTGATGAGCGACAGCAACACCAAAATTATTCAGAACCCTCAGTTGCGCTCGTTAAATGGGCAAAAGGCAAGCCTGAAGATTGGAGACCGGGTGCCGACTGCGACTGGCTCCTACACCTCCGGCATTAGCGGCGTATCCGTGAGCAGTCTGGTGGGCACGCAGTTCCAGTATCTGGATGTTGGGGTCAATCTGGACATCACGCCGCGCATTCATGCGGATGGAGACATCACTCTGAAAATCGTTCTCGATGTGTCATCGGTTACTTCTTACGTCACGATTGGGAGCATCAGTGAACCGGTGATCGGCCAGCGGAAAGTGGAGCACGAGATTCGGCTCAAGGACGGTGAAACGAATCTTCTGGGAGGAATGCTGGAGCAGGAAGACACGAAATCCATCAGCGGGATTCCCGGCCTCGCGCAAATTCCGATCTTGAAGTACCTGTTTGCGGAAAAGAGCACGGAGGTGAAAGACAACGAAGTTGTGTTTGTGCTCGTGCCCCATATTGTCAGGCAACGTGAACGCGGCGAGTTGAGCCGCAGAACTTTGGACGTGGGTAACGCCAATTCGATTCATCTGCGCCATGTGTCCAGAGTGACAACGGGTAGCGATGTAGGGTCGGCCGATCTTGGCGAAGGATCGAGTGCCACGCCCTCGTCAAGACCGATGAGTGAGACGCCGCCCACGTTAGTATTTGATTCGCCGGTCAAGCCGGTTGCGAAAGGGACGACGTTCGCGGTCAATGTGCTGCTGGCGGGAGCGCAGGATGCATCTTCAGTCTCGCTCCAACTCGCATATGACAAGGCAGGATTAGAAATCGTCAATGTTTCGAACGGCACTTTTCTATCCCAGGGGAAGGAAGTGGTGGCGCTGGTTCGGCGAGACGATCTATCCGCCGGTGTCACGGAGATTTCAGCTTCAAGACCCGCCGGATCGGGCGGAGTATCTGGCAATGGCCTGGTCACGACGGTGACCTTCCAGGCCAACAAGAGCGGCAGTTTCCCGTTGAAGATTATGAATGGAGCGGTGATTCAACCCGATCGGCGATTCGCCTCAGTGCCGGACTCGGAGGTTTCCGTTTCCGTGCAATGATCGGGGCTCAGTCTCGCTGAGACTTTTTCTTTGCGGCCTTCTTGCCTGGTTTGGCGGGTGCTTCGGGGTCTTCGTTCCAGAAGCGGTGTCCGGTGCGGTGAATGAACACGTCTTCCAGCGTGGGCTTGCTCACGCTTAGAGATTGAATCTCGCCCGGAAAGGCTTCGACAACATCGGGCACGAAACGATGGCCGTTCTCAATCTCGATGCGAACATGCTCGTCCATGACGCTCGCGTTCACGTGAAACTTATTGGCAATCGCGGTCGCCAGCGTTTGCGGATCGCGAACTTCCAGCAGAATCACGTCGCCACCGATCTCGCGCGTGAGGGCCTGCGGTGTGCCCAGCGCGACCAGATTGCCTTCGTTCATGATTGCCAAGCGATCGCAGCGCTCGGCTTCTTCCATCAGATGGGTGGTGACGATGATGGAGACGCGCTCCTGATCGCGCAGGATTGAAAGATATTGCCAGAGATCGCGCCGTGCTCCGGGATCGAGGCCGGTGGTGGGCTCGTCAAGCAGCAGAACTTCGGGATGATGCAACAGGCCCTTCGCCAGTTCTATACGTCGCTGCATGCCGCCGGAGAATGTTTCGACGCGCTCGCTGGCGCGGTCTAACAAGCCGACTCGGATCAGAATTTCGTCAATCCTCGCCTTGAGTTCGCGCCCCCGCAGTCCGTAAAGATGTCCTTGATGCCAAAGATTTTCGCGCGCCGTTAGTTTGGGATCGACGCTCTGAGCCTGGAAGACGACGCCAATGTGGCGCCGTAGAGCGGCAGGCGCCTTCACTGCATCGAGGCCGGCGATGATGGCTGTGCCAGAGGTCGGCACCATCAGGGTGGAAAGAATCCGGAAGAGCGTCGTCTTGCCGCTGCCGTTGGGGCCGAGCAAGCCGAAAAGCTCAGCGGGCTGGACATCGAACGAAACGCGGTTTAGAGCGGTGCGGTTCGCGTAGCGATGGATGACCTCGCGAACCTGGATGATGGCAGGAACCGATATGGCGGCCTCGCCGGTCGATGGGAACTCAATGGCGGTTGTGTGTAAACCCACATCCACATTCTACGATGTGCGGCAGTGGAATGGGAGACTATCCGAGCGATGGATGCCCGGTTTCAGGCTGCGACCGGTTTCCGCTGTCCGCCGGGAACGCGCTCGGCAAAAGAAATCGGAACATGACGCCAGACCTGAATTGCGAGCACGACCGTGGTCGCGAGCAACAATGCTCCAACGGCAACGTGCACAACGGTGGCGATGACCATGGGCAATTCCGGCTGAGCCGCGTCCTTTCCCCACATGACGCGGGTGATGAAAGCGAGGAAGCCGAGGCAGAGTTGCGTGACCATCAGGCCCAACATCAGGACGGCGGGACGCTTGACGGCGTCGACGTGCGAGTAAACGGAAATGGCGCGAATTGCGGTCCAGGAAAGTACGACGGCGACGACACCTGCGTGAACTACGTGCGGCCACCAACTCATGCCGTGATGGCGGAACATGGCGCCGAGCACGAGTTGCACGTAGAGAACAAAGATGGAGAGAAGAGTCAGCGTAAAGAGAGAGGGCCAGCGCGTATCGAACTCGGTGCGCGGCTGCTCCTGCACCCAGCGGCGGCCGGTGAATACGGCGATTGAGACTGCAATACAGAAGAAGGTTTGCGCCACCGCGGCGTGCGCGCTGGAGATGGGAGCGGGTAGAAAGAACAGCACCGTGAGCCCACCGAGAATGCCCTGGATGATGACCGTTCCGAGGGCCGCCAAAGCCAGAATCCGCAACCAGCGCCGCTTCTCGGCCCGCCACGTCCAGACGGCGAGAATGATGGTCAGCAGCCCGACGAACTCGGCAACCATGCGATGCCCATGCTCGTATTTCACTCCGCCGACCATGTGCGGCATCTTGTAGAACGAGCCGAAGGTGGTGGGCCAGTCGGGAACCGAGAGCCCCGCGTCGTTGCTGGTGACGAGCGCACCGGCGACGATCAGGAGAAGGGTGACGCAGGCAACGAAGATGGCGAAGCGGTGCAGACCCTGGTTATAAGGAAGTTCGAGTTCCTTTAGCATGCATCCCCTGAGAACGAGCGCAGCCAGCTTGGTTGAGCGCGCCCGGAACGCAATAGTTTAGCACCTGGCGAAATAGAGAAGCGATCTGGGCTCGCTTGGGGACAGCCGAGGGCGGCTGTCCCCACGTGGCCTGCGGCTGTTCCTATGCCGGCATGGGCGCTACGGGTTCCCGCGGTGATTCGATGGCCGCAATGATGGCGTCGGCAAACTCGGAGGTGCCAGCGTTGCCACCGACGTCACGCGTGAGCTTGGCGCGATCGCGATAAACGTCGTCAATTGCGTTGCGAATTTTCCAGGCGGCTTCGGCCTCACCGATGTGGCGCAGCATCAGCAGCGCGGAACGCAGAACCGCGGTCGGATTGGCGATGTTCTTGCCCGCGATGTCGGGAGCCGAACCGTGTACGGCTTCGAAGATGGCGCACTCATGGCCGAAGTTTGCGCCCGGTACAAGGCCCAGACCGCCGACCAGCCCTGCACAGAGATCGGAGACGATGTCGCCGTAAAGGTTTTCGAGCAGCAGCATGTCGTACTGGTAGGGATTCATCACCAACTGCATGCAGGTGTTGTCGACGATGTGCTCGCCGTAGGTGATCTCGGGATATTCCTTCGAAACCTTGCGCGCGCATTTCAGGAAGAGGCCGTCGGACAACTTCATGATATTGGCCTTGTGAATGCAATGGACTTTCTTGCGCTTGGTTTTGCGGGCGTGTTCGAAGGCGAATTTCGAGATGCGCGTGGAGGCCTTTTCGGTAATAATCTTCAGGCTCTCGACGACGCCCGGTATGACCTCGTGCTCGATGCCCGAGTAGAGGCCTTCGGTATTTTCGCGCACGATGATGAGATCGACGTCGGGATAGCGCGTGGGAATGTGCGGAAGATTGCGGATCGGGCGGAAATTGGCAAAGAGCTCGAAGCGCTTCCGCAGTTCGACGTTGATGCTGGAAAAGCCACCACCAATCGGCGTTGTGACCGGGCCTTTCAATCCAACACGCGTGCGCTCGATCGATTCGGTGAGTTCTTTGGGAATGTACTCTTTGTATTTTTCGAAGGCTTCGCTGCCGGCGGCGAAGCTCTCCCACTCAAATTTGACGCCGGTTGCTTCGAGGATGCGAACGGTGGCCTGAATCACTTCCGGGCCAATACCGTCGCCGGGGATGAGAGTTACTTTATGAGGCATAAAAAGTCGTTGGTCCTTAGTCCTTCGTCCTTCGCTATTCGCCGTTCGCGAAACCCAAACTCTGGAAAGCGCGAATAGCGAAGGACGAAGAACGAACAGTGAAAGGCTGCCCTCTAAGTCCTGCCTGGCGCGCTCTTGCTCTTCGACTCTGCCGCATCTTTCGTCTTCAGCAGGTCCTTGAGCTCGGTCATGAACTCCTGCACGTCTTTGAAATCGAGATAGACCGAGGCGAAGCGGACGTAGGCGACTTTGTCGTGGCGGCGGAGCCGGTTCATGATCAGTTCGCCGATCTCGCTTGTCTTGCGCTCGCGCTCTGGCGATTCGATCACGAAGGTCTCGGCCTCGTTCACGATCTGTTCCAGTTTGCTGATCGGCACGGGGCGCTTTTCACAGGCTCGCATCAGCCCATTGAGAACTTTTTGACGGTCGAAGCGCTCGCGGCGGCCGTCTTTTTTCACCACCATGTAGGGAATTTCGTCGATACGCTCGTAGGTGGTGAAGCGCTTCTCGCACTTCAGGCACTCGCGGCGGCGCCGGATCGAATCGGCTTCCTTGCTCTCACGCGAGTCGACTACCTTGTCATTTTCAAAGCCGCAAAAAGGACATTTCATGCGCTGATGCCGCGGTCAAAACTCTGCTGTGCTGGGATCAATAATTATTGTATCTGGTTTTTGCGCGCTGAAGAACGCCCGGGGGCGCGGAGAACATCCGGAGAATGCCGGAGGTTAGAACAAAATCACGCGCAAGGTTGCCGCCCAGCCGCTGGGCACGCGATGAAAAACGAACATGTCGTGTCCCTTTTCGCTTTTTGCGGCGCCTTTTTGCTCGTAGGTCATTGCCCAGTCGTAGCTGGCCGCCGCGACGTTGCCCCAGGTGTCGATGGCATGGTTCGACTCCGCGTATTCGAGCACGTGGGACTGCGCCATGAACTGCGCATAGCTCTCGATAAACGCCAGCCGACCCTTGGCGTACTCCTTGAATCCTGGCCCTCGCATGACGACATTCTCGTCGAGGTACGGTTCCATGGCGGAAAAATTTTTCTGCCGCCACGCTCCGTTGATCGCATTCAGCGTCTCGCGAACCTGTTCCATCAGACCGCTCTCCCGGCCGTTTCCGCTTCCTCGGCCTCAGCGCTCTCCGCGGAAAGCTTGCGCAATGACAGCCGCTCGCGGTGCGCGAGCAACAACCCGGCTGGCACGACCGCGACAAACGTCACCAACCAGAGCATGATTCCGCAGCTTACCGCCAATTCCTTAGGCACAATGTGGAAGACATGATCCATGGCGCTGATCGTCGCCAGTTGCGAGCCGCCGCCCACTCCGGGTAACTGCACCATGGAGCCAATCATGCTCGATCCCATCAGCAGCAAAACTTTAGTGGTGCTCAGCCCGCCCATGGCCGCGCCATACGCGGTGGTCACTTCCTTATAAGACAGCGCGATCACCCACCACATCAGAACTGAGACCGCGGCCAACTGAAAAAATGCAAATGGGCCGTGAATGGTGTCGAGCCCGGCGGTGAACTCGCGGATTTTCTGGGCGATGCGGTGCCCGAGATTTTCCGCCAGGTGCGAGAAGCGCTTTTCAACCCATTGCGCCATCCCGTTTCCGCGATAAGACATAAGTACCGCTCCGCTGAGGAGCGCACACACCAGGCAGATCAAGAAGTAACCCGTCAGGTAAATCCAGTGGCGTACCTCGTACGGCGCGGCCTGCGCGAAGGCGTGAAGCTTGGTGGGCAGGAAAATTCCGCCAACCAGCAGAACCGTGAAGCCGCCCACGTCGAAGATGCGCTCGACCGCCCACACCGCGACCTGCGAGGCAAAACTCAGATTTGTGTGCCGGGCGATCAGGTAAGGACGAATCAGTTCTCCGGGGCGTCCAAGCAGCGCAAGCCCCGTGAACCCGATCACAGTCGGCGGAGTCAAGCCCAGGATCGACGTTTCCGGCCGCACCGGCCGAAGGAAAATCTTCCACCGCACCGCTCGCAAGAAATAGGCGAAATAAATCAGCAATACGCCATGCAGAATGTGCTTCCACTTCAGATGAAACTGCAAGAGCAGTCTCCAATCGAAATTGCGCCACGTCCGAAACTGGAGATAGACCAACCCCGCCAGGACAAGAAAAACGGCCACATAAGCGATGTATTTTCTCTGAATCATCCGGTGCGAGCTTCGAGAGGCGGAACCGCGGTGAACAGGCCCTTCATGAAGGTAAATGAGACAGGAGACACGGTCAACGCGCGGGTTCAGCGCGCTGACGCAAACGCACCGTCTCCCGCGGCGGGCGCTGCAGAGTTGGCCGAGCGTTTGGAAGGTTGTGCTGCGCCCGGGGGACGCTTGGCAGACGCGGATTTTTGTTTGGCGCCGGAATGGACCGCCCTGCCTGCAGCGGACGCTTGCTTCTTCTGCGCAAGCGCGGCTTTTTCCTGCGCAATCTTTTTGCGGTTGTAATCGCGGACGATGCGCGCCACATAGGCGCGCGTCTCATAAAAAGGTGGAACGCCGTTGTAGTGGTCAACCCGTTGTGGACCCGCATTGTAGGCCGCGAGCGCTTTTACCAGATCGAAGTCATACCTCTCCAGCAGTTCGCGCAGATAGCGGCTGCCGCCACCGACATTGTCCTCGGAGTCGAACGCGTTTTTCACGCCCAACTGGCTGGCGGTCGAAGGCATCAACTGCATTAAGCCGCGAGCTCCCTTCGGCGAAATGGCGTGAGCGTTGAATCCGCTTTCCGCGTGAATGACGCTGTTCACAAGATCGGGATCGAGATGATAGGCAGCGCTGGCGGAGTCGACAACCTTACTCAAATCAACTTTCGAATTCGACGCCGTATTCCATGCCTGGCGCTTTTCGAGAGTCGAAGCCATCGCAGCATCAGAAGCGGCATTCGCCGCGGGCGGGGTTAGATCTTTTTCGAACCCACTGATGTCTGCCGTCGCCACATCGGTGAAACTCGAATTGTCCACCGACAGAAAAAGCCGCGTCGTCTCGCCCATCACAACATGGTGATCGTGCCGGATGCTGAAGCCATTGTTGAGGACGGCAATTTCACCAGCCGCTGCGGAGGATGCGCAGCCGATAAGCAGCGCGAGGCAAAAGACCGCCGTGCCAATGCACGACGCCGGCGCGATCGACTTGTGAATTCTCCGGTGCAACTCTTTGTTCTCCTTGGTCAGATCTCCGCTCTTGGCGGACGGAAGTTCGCTCGACGGCTACAAACTAATCCCAACCTGCGCATGTGAACCCAAGCCGACGCCGTCCGCTCGAATTTCTTTCCCCTCGAGCACAAACTCGATAGCGGCGGCGACGCCGCTTTCAGCATTCGACCGGGTCAGCCTCCAGCCCCGGCCGCGCAGCTCCTGGGAGGCATTCCCCATGATAAAAGGATGCCCGGCAAATGCCAGCATCTCAATGTCGTTGTAATTATCACCAACGGCCATGACCTGTTCGCGCCGAATGCCGCGATGGGCGGCCCATCGCTCTAACGCGTGCCCCTTGGAGCAGCCCGAGTTAAGCACATCCACGATCGAGAGGTCGCGCCCCGGATACTCGGTGCGCAGCACCGTAATAGGCAACCCGCACTCGCCCAGCACCGCCAGCGCCTGCTGCATGAGTCCGACCGGCCCGCAAAACATCGCCTGCACCGGATCGGTTGTTAGCGCATCCTCGATCGGCACCACGAACTTGATGTACTCCATATTCTTCTGCAACCAGCGCTGGATGCTGCCTTCGAGCTCCTGTAGTCGCTCGATCACAATCGTGCCGGCGCTGTCGTTGTCGAAGGTAAGAACGGTTTGCCCGCGAAATTCTTGCATCACGCGTACGAGATTGCGGCAGGTCGGCTGCGGCAGCAGGTCGCGATGAAAGGTCTCTCCGGCCAGCGAGCGCGTGATCGCTCCGTTTGAACTGATCAGCCAGAGATCGAACCCCAACTGCTGCGCAATTGGAAGGGCAAAAGTGTGCCGCCGGCCCGTGACGAGGATCACCTCGACCCCCTGGGCGTGTGCGCGCCGCAGCGTGGCGAGATCGGTTGCGGAAATCTCAAACTGCGGATTCAGCAGCGTGCCATCGATGTCAATGGCAATCAGGCGAAGGGAATTAGCGGACACAAGCGATTTTAGCATTCGGCGCGGCGCAATAGATTCCATTGGCGCGGCTGCCCGAGCGATCTCTCATGCCAGAAGGCCTGTTCTGTACAACCGCCATCGGGAAGCGTGGAGTCTCGCGGGAAAAATGGCAGTGCCACTCCCGCCCATTTCGCGGCTGCGGGCGGCGTTTCAACCGTGCTAAACGTCCACTCACGGGCATTTTCGTACAGTTCGATCCCGTCGCGTTTGCCAAATTCGAAGAATTAGGAGACCATTGTTAGTTTAATTGGTGACCAGCCACCGTCACCACGAAAGGCAAATAATGTATCAAAAGCAACCTGGAGTCTTTATGGCCGACTGGTGGGACGCAGACGGCCGTCGTCATCGCAAACAGTTCTCAAGTGCGCAATCGGCACGCGAACACGAGCATCGCGAAACCGCTCTCGCCCACGCCGAGCGCGCGAGCCGCGAAATGAAATTAGCGCGCAAAGGGGGCGCAACAGTGAAATCGAGAAAGGCTGATAGCGTCACCATTGAACCGGCCAAAGGGAAGCTCGGAGTCATGATTCCTGGCATGGGCGCCGTTGCCACCACCTTCGTCGCCGGCGTGGAGGCGGTGCGCAAAGGCTTTGCCACTCCCATCGGTTCGCTTACCCAGATGGGGACGGTTCGGCTGGGCAAGCGCACCGAGGGCCGCTCTCCCAAGATTAAGGAGTTTGTTCCTCTCACCGGCCTCGACGATCTCGTCTTCGCCGGCTGGGACATCTTCGAAGACGACATGGACTCGGCCGCCCGTAAGGCTGGCGTGCTCGATCGCGACTTGCTCGATAAGGTCAAAGGCCGCCTCAGTTCGATCGAGCCAATGAAAGCCGTCTTCGACCACAACTACGTGAAGAAGATCGACGGACCGAACGTGAAGAAGGGCAAGAACAAGCTCGATCTCGCCGAGCAGTTGCGGCAGGATATCCGTGACTTCCGCAAATCGAGCGAAGTCGAGCGCCTCGTCACCATCTGGTGCGCCTCGACCGAAACCTTCATCGAGCCAACTGCGGCGCACCAGAGTTTGAAGGCCTTCGAGAAGGCGATGAAGGAGAACGACGAAAACATCGCGCCCTCGATGATCTATGCCTACGCCTCGCTGATGGAAGGCGTGCCGTTCGCCAATGGCGCGCCGAACCTGACCGTCGACATTCCCGCCATGCACGAATTGGCGCATCAGCGCGAAACGCCGATTTGCGGCAAGGACTTCAAGACCGGCCAGACGCTGATGAAGACCGTGCTCGCGCCAGCCTTCAAGGCCCGCCTGCTCGGCCTGAGCGGCTGGTACTCGACCAACATTCTCGGCAACCGCGACGGAGAAGTGCTTGACGATCCGGGGTCGTTTAAGACTAAGGAAGAGTCGAAGCTGGGCGCGCTGGAGCATATTCTCCAGCCGGCTTTGTATCCGGAGTTGTATGGAAACATCTTCCACAAGGTGCGCATCAACTATTACCCGCCGCGTGGCGACAACAAAGAGGGCTGGGACAACATCGACATCTTTGGCTGGCTCGGTTATCCGATGCAGATCAAGGTCGACTTCCTCTGCCGCGACTCGATCCTGGCCGCGCCGATCGTGCTCGACCTGGTGCTGTTCCTCGACTTGGCACAGCGCACGCCGGAACTGGCACGTCTTGGCATTCAGGAGTGGCTGAGCTTCTACTTCAAGTCGCCAATGACCGCGCCGGGCTTGTATCCGGAGCACGACTTGTTTATTCAGCTGATGAAACTGAAGAACACGCTTCGACACCTGAAGGGCGAGGAACTGATTACGCACTTGGGGTTGGAGTATTACGACTGAGGATTAGGGATGGAGGGACGGGCACTTGCCCGTCCTCACCACCAAAGACAACGAGAGGGCCAAAGGTGGCCTCTGAAATAATGCCTCACCAAAGAGTTCGGATCAGTGGACACTTCCTTATGCGTTCATCCCGCGTCACGAGCGTCATGCCCTCGGCGCGCGCGGTTGCGCCAATGAGCCGGTCGGACGGGTCGGCGGGATAATCTTGAGGGAATTGTGCAGCGAGGGCTGCGATTTCCGGGGTAATCGACCGAACAGTGACGCCTTCCAAGAGGTCATGGATCGACGCTTCGATCGTTCCTGACCCTTGAATTTTCCCGCGAGAAAAGAGCAAAGCCAGTTCCCAAATACTGATCGCGGAAATGGCAAGGCCGTCACTGCGCCGCGCCCGGCGAATCGCCGACGCCGCATCTTTGGATAGCATCAGCGAATCGCCCGCAGCCCAGAACGCCACGTGCGTGTCGAGCAGGATCACCGCAGCGCTTCCCAATCTTCAAGCGGTACAGCGGGCGCCACGATATCCCCGGTCACCTTGAACTTGCCGTTCAGCCTTCCGATCCAATCGTCTTTTTTCTTGTCTACAACCGGCACGAGCTTAGCGACTGGCTTGCCCCTCTTGGTGATGAGGATGGGCACCCGGGTGGCCTTGACGTCGTCCATCAGGGTAAGGCAACGCGCCTTGAACTCTCCCGCTGCTATCTTCTTCATGGACACATTATAACAGACATGGTCATATCGGGATGACCATAAACCTGCGCTCTTTAGGTCGTTGCCGATGTCCGGCTCTGGGGTTGTCCTGGCGGTTGAGCGTCGCGGTAGAATCGTGCGATGACTGCCAAGGATAAGCATAGGGGTAAGGACACGGGTAAACAGCGCAAGGGAGCGGGACATGGCACGCAGTACGTGCGGCTACAGAAGAACTACTGCTTTGCCTGCGGCAAGAACAATCCCGAGGGCATGCTGCTGCGTTTCACCTATGACGAGGATCGCAACCGCTTTGTCTGCCGCTTCCGGCTGGGGAAGCGGTATACCGGGCCTCCGGGGCATTGCCATGGCGGGATTATCGCGACCATTCTGGATGAGGCGATGGGGAAGGTGAACAAGCTGCATCAGGTGGTGGCGCTGACGTCGGAGATTACCGTGAACTACCTTAAGCCGGTTCCGCTGTATAAGCCGCTGCGCGTCGAGTCGCGTGAGGAGCGGGTGAAAGGGCGGGAGCACGTGAATGTGGCCGAGATCCTCAATGAGAAGGGCGAGGTGCTGGCTCGCGGGAAGGGCCTGTTTATCGCCATCGATCCGCAGAAGATGTTTGCCAGGTTTGTGGAGAGATAACGAGCGCCAAGCGGTCAGCTCTTAGCTCCAAGCTCCAAGCTCCAAGCTCTCGGCTGCAAGCTCTCAGCAACCCCTTGGAGATCTACCATTTTCCTGGCTGGCGCGTCCAACCCTGATGTGGGGTGAGTTATGAGACATACGATAGGGCTGATCGTGTTGTTGCTGGCGGCTTGCGGGATTGCTTTCGGCGGAACCGATGCTGCGCAGCCGGCGACTCCTGTGCTGGTGGAGTTGTTTACCTCGGAGGGATGCTCGAGTTGTCCTCCGGCGGACAAGATGCTGGCGAACCTGGATCGGCTGCAGCCAGTTGCGGGGGCGCGGATCATTGTGATCGAGGAACATGTCGATTACTGGAATCACGATGGATGGGTGGACAAGTATTCTTCGAGCGGGCTGACGGAGCGGCAGACCGCATACAAAGAACGGTTCAAGCTCAACGACGATTACACGCCGCAGATGGTGGTCGATGGCGAGACCCAGTTCAATGGCAGCGATCCGAAGGCGGCGGTTCATGCCATTGAAGAGGCGCGGGGAAAAACGAAGGTTGGAGTGCGGATCTCGGCGGTTTCGGTGGAGGGAAAGACGTTGCGGGCGCACGTCGAAGCGGATGGCTTGCCGGCGTCGCTGGGAGCGCGGAAGGCGGATGTGTTCGTGGTGGCGGCGCTGGACCAGGCCGAGTCGCAGGTTCTTCGGGGAGAGAACAAAGGGCGGGATCTGAAGCATGTTGCGGTGGTTTTGAGCCTGAGCAAGGTCGGAAGCGTGGACCAGGTTCACGGAACTGGCGGAGAACGTGGAGGCTTCAGCCGCGATGTCACGGTGAAGCTGCCGAGCGCGGTTGAGGCAGGGAATTTGCGGGTGATTGCGTTCGTGCAGAAAGGCGATTCGGGCGAGGTATTGGGATCGGCGTTGCAGCCTGCTTCGGGGAGCCAAAAGGACTCGGCTCAGACGGAATCGAAGGGGCGGTGAAGTGGTTCGGCGGCGCGATTGACCCGTTTACCAGCTAGTTACGGATCCCCCCTTGCAGTGATCTATTAGAATGAGTGGCTTAGAGATGAATTTCCTCTAGATCTTTGAGGAATAAGGACTTAGTCTATCATTTGGAATCAGTGAGTTAGGGGGACTTCGGAATTGATCTTGAAAAATAAGGACTTACGCGTAAGATATATATAAATCAGTAAGTTAGCGAGCCTAAAAAGAAGGCGCGGACGGTGTCCGCGCCTTTCTCAGTTTCAACGTGCCGACTGTTAGTTCACCATGAGGTTGACGGTCGGGGTTGCGGAGGCTGCGGCCCCCGTTTCGGTTGCCGTGACGGTGACGGTGTAGCCGCCGTTTACCGGGACGGTTGTCGGCGTCAGCGTGACGGTGGAGGCTGAGGTTTTTGTGGTGTCCGCCTGTGCGGTGGCCGTTATGGTCACCGTCGATGGCAAGCCGGTTTGGATGGTCGGTGCGTTGTAGTTAACGGAGTCGCCTATCCCAACGGCGATAGTACCGCAAGGGCTGGATTCCGCAGTGCAGGAGACGCCACTGGCGGAGGTGCTGAGGACCCAGTTCACGCCAGTGTTGGTGCTGTTGCTGACGGTGGCGGTGAAGGAGGCGGTCTGGGGCGGCCAGTTCGTGTTGTTTGGATAGAGGGTAGACCCGGATGGGCTAACGCTGATTCCCACGGGAGGATTGCTGCTGCTGCCGCATGCTATCAGGAATCCGGCCAGGGCGAGCGCCAAGCACAGACTGCCAGCCATGGCGTATTTGGAGCGCTTACGTCCCGCGAAACCCGCAAGTACGACTCCGGCTAAAGGAAGGGTCATGGGGAGCCACGGGGTGCGGTTGTCGGCGCGGTGGCGGACTTCGGTGCCGGTGCCGGTGTTTGGACCTGCGGACGTGACGCTCAGCGCGACGGTGGTGATTCCGCTTCCGGCAGGGATGGTGATGGGGCCGGTCTGGGGTGCACCGCCATTGACGCTATAGGAGCAGCTGGCGTTCGTCAGCGTCGGGTCGGTTGGCAAGAAAGAACAGCCGATCGTCAGTGCGCCGGCGAAGGTAGACCCCGAAGTGGGCGTGGCCGTGAACGCGTACATGAGGCTATGCTGGCCTGCCAACTCGCTGTGTGTTGCAGGGCCGGTGCTAACGAAGGTGAAGGTGGCTGGGTTGACGACCTGACTTAGAACCGCGGAGGTGCTGCCGGCATTGTTGGAGTCTCCACCGTAAACGGCAGTGATGGAATGCGGCGACCCCGATGATGAGAGGGTCGAGGTGGGATAGGTTGCGGTGGCGGAATTTACCACACCGGGGTCGGCAACCAGTGTGCCTGTGCCGAGGGTGGTGGTGCCATCCATAAAGGTCACGGAGCCGGTTGGTGTACTCGAACCGGAAGTGGTGACGGTGGCGGTGAAGGTGACGGAGTCACCGTAGTTGGAGGGGTTTTCGCTGGATTGGAGGGCGGTGGTGGTGGTGGCGACAGCGGTGCCGGCCCACGCTGCGAAGAGGTTGCCGACATCGACGGAGCCGAGGCCGGTTACGAGATTGTAACTGGTGGTGGTGTCGGCGTTGTAGGAGTCGAAGCCGAGGAATCCGGCGTTCGCTCCCGAGCTGGGGCATACCAGAGCGGTAGGCCATGGATCGCCTTCGATGCCCGAAGAGGGTGTGCCTTCCTCGCAGTAGGCGCCATTGGAATAAGCGCCGGTGTTTGGTGTAGTGACGGAGTTGAACGCGTGGTTGGTGGAATTCGACGCGGCCAGCGTATATAAGGTCGAGTTGATGGGTCCGAGGCCAGGCGTCGATTGAACCCCTTTCGCGACTAAGTACTGATTCAAAAGAGTCACGATGCCGGCAAAGACGGGGCTGGCGACGGAGGTTCCCCCGAAGACAGAACAGGGGAAGTTGCCGGTGGCGCATCCGGTGAGCGCGTCGGCGATGCCGCCCGAGCAACTGCTTGTAGAGCCACTGCCGCCGATTTCATTGTCCGCGGTACAGACGATGTAGCCGGGAAAATTCGGAGAGGCCAAGAGCGAGACGTCGGGAGTAAGGCGAGCGGGGGTGGTGGTGACGCCGAAGGCGCTGGGATTGATTGAGGTTTCGCTGATCCCGGACTGCCAGGAGGGGCGGGGAAATCCGCTATTGCAAACGCCATTGTCGTCCGTGGTAACACAGTTACTCTCGCCACCTCCGCCGGCGGAGATGCCGATTGCGGTTTGCGCGGTCGACCAGTTGGTGACGGTGACTCCTTCTATATCGCAGGAATGCCCGCTAGTCGAGGGGCAGTACAGGCCGAATTCCTCGGAATCGTTCCAAGCCTGCTCAGGAATATATCCGGTGGCCGAGCCGCCGTACGAGCCATTCGAGGGATTCCAGTATGTGTCTGTGTACTCATTGGGATCGATGACGGGAACGGATGTTCCGCCGACGCCGGTGGTCCACTGGCTGCTGGCGGGATAACCGGCAGCGTAGCCGTAGACGGCCAAGTTGTTGCCAAAATCGCATTCGGCAGCGCCGGTGTCGCCGGCTGAGTTGATGAAGGTAACGCCCTCGGAGGCGGCGAGTTGAAGCTCCGCTTCATCAGAATCGAAGTAGCCGATCTCGGCCAGTTCGCATGGCGCAGTATAGCTCAGGGTGATCACCGACTCGCCGATGATGTCGGCGTTGTCGATGGCGGTGTAAAGAGAGGTATAGATTCCGGTCAAAGGCGCATTGACGTATGCGAGGGTGGCGTTGCGCGCCGCGGCGTTCGACCATTCGAGGTCGAGGTCGGCTTCCGGGAGGTCGTCTCCGAGAGAATCGACTGAACCGGGATCGGTGCCAGAATCGGAATCGGCATAGACGTATTGGAAATTGCCGGCGGTGCAGGACTTGATTGTGTTGTTCGAGTTGACGCTGCAGTTACTGATCGCGTTATTCAGGCTAAAGCCGTTACGGAAGTCATTGAGGTCGTTGAGGTAGATATCGGTTTCGCCGATGACTGCGAGGGTAACGCCGGAGCCGTCGGTGCCATTTTGGATGAGCGTGCTGAAGTCGTAGATGGTGGCGATGTCGCCGGGTGCGAGAAAGAGGTTGCCGTTGGATGTCGTATATGCCGGGCTGCGGCGCGCGAGGTTGGATTTGAGTGGGAAATTATTCAATCCGCGAATGCCGGTGACGATGCCGGAGAGCGCCGAGGGGATCGAAATGGGAGTGGTGTTGGCGAAGTGCGATTCGCCGTTGGCCGTGAAGTTGTGTATTTCTGTTGCAAATGTGCGCTCAACCTGAGCAGCCGTGCCGGAGAAGCGAATCCAGTTTCGGGCGCGGGCGGTGCCGGTGACGGTGAATCCCTGTGACTGGAGCCAGGCAGCGATTTTATTGAGATCGTTTGAGCTGAGGCCGAAACGATCGGCATATTGAATGGGCTTCAGCCACTTGTGATAAGAGGCGGAGTGGGGGTTCTGCTGGTCAGCGAGGAGTTTCGTCAGCGCTCGCTGCTGTGCGGGCGATGGAACGGTGAGCAGGGTAAGCCCGTTCAATTTCATTGACGATTCGACAGGGCCTTCGTCGGATGCGAGGCGAGTTTGCGCGGGAACGCCGTGCGCAAGGCGGATGCTTTGGCCCGCGACGATGGGGCCGGTGATACGGTCGGGTGGGGCGGCGGAGGCGGGGGTGGAGAGGGTGAGGATCGACAGGATAGAGAGAGACATCGCCAACACACGGAAGCGTGCCATGGTGACTCCTTGACCTGAACTGATTTTTTGGACTGCTAATTTTACGGGGGACTTGCCCATAATGGGAACAATTTTTTATGAAAATGGTTGTACTGGGGGAAGAAAGTTACAAAATCGTCAGTGGTAAGGTAGGGGTCCTTCGACTGCGCTTGCTCGCTTCGCTCACTGCGCTCCGCTCAGGATGACAAAACTTTTGGATGGCCCGAGGAGCCGATGACCCGATGGCGATCAACCTAACCTGATGATCCGATGACCCGATAAGCCGATCACCCGATGATCCGATAGCACGATCTTTCTTAGACTTCCGCCCTCACACTTCGGCTAGTTCTTCTTCCAGTAGCTGCTTGTTGTAGAGGTCGGTGTAGTAGCCGTTGCGGGCGATTAGTTCGTCGTGGGTGCCTAATTCGACGATCTGGCCCTGGTGGAGGACGGCGATGCGGTCGGCGTTGCGGACGGTGGAGACGCGGTGGGAGATGAAGATGGTGGTGCGTCCGTGCATGAGGTCGCGAAGGTGGTTGAGGATCTTGTCTTCGGTGTGGGTGTCGACGCTGGAGAGGGCGTCGTCGAGGATGAGGATGCGGGGGCTGCGGAGGAGAGCGCGGGCGATGGCGGTGCGCTGCTTCTGGCCTCCGGAGAGGGTGATGCCGCGCTCGCCGACGGTGGTGGAGTAGGAGTCGGGGAAGTCTTCGATGTCGCGGGCGATCGAGGCGGCTTCGGCGGCGGATTGGATCTGGTCGAGGGTGGCGTGGGGCGCGCCGAAGGCGATGTTCTCGCGGATGGTGTCGGAGAAGAGGAAAGTTTCTTGCGGGACGAATCCGATGTGGCGGCGGAGGTCGGCGAGGGGGAAGCGGCGGATGGGGAGGCCGTCGATGAGGACTTGGCCGGGAGCGGCGTCGTAGATGCGGGGGATGAGGCTGACGAGGGTGGTTTTGCCGGAGCCGGTGGGTCCGACTATGGCCAGGCTGGTGCCGGCGGGGATGGTGAGCGAGATGTCTTTGAGGACGGGCGGGGCGCTGTCCTGGTAGGCGAAGGTTAGGTGGCGGAATTCGATGGCGCCGCGAAAGCTCTGAGCTATGAGCTCTGAGCTTGGAGCGGGCGAGCTATGAGCTATGAGCTCTGAGCTTGGAGCGAGCGGGCTTTGGGCGGGCTCCGGGCTTTGGGCGGGCGGTTCGGCGGTGGCGAGCTTGGGATTGCTCATAGCTCGAAGCTCAGAGCTCATAGCTTCGTTTACCAGGGCGGGGTCATCCGCGATCTCTGGAGTGGCGTTCAGGATTTCGTTGATTCTTGCCAGGGAGGCTGTGCCTCTTTGGAAGATGTTGATGACCCAGCCGAGGGCGATTACCGGCCAGGTTAGCAGCGCCATGTATTGTGTGAAGGCGACGAATTGGCCGACGGTGATTTTATGCTGGAGGACTTCGCGGCCGCCGAGCCAGAGGACGATGACGACGGCGGAGCCGAGCATCAGTTCGAGGGAGGGCCAGAGCATTCCCATGATGCGGACGAGGCCGAGGCTGCGGCGGATGTATTCCTGGTTGGCGCCTTCGAAGGCGGCGATCTCGGCCTGCTCCTGGACGTAGGCGCGGATGACGCGGGCGCCGGAGAAGTTTTCCTGAGCGCGGGCGGAGATGTCGGAGAACATAGCTTGAATGCGCTCGAAACGCTCGTGGATGCGGCGTCCGAAGTACTGGATGATGATGCTGGCGACGGGCAGCGGGAGGAAGGCGAAGAGAGTGAGGCGCGGGCTGAGCCGCATCATGTAGTAGAGAGCGAAGACGGTGATGAGGACGGTATTGGCGGAGTACATGACGGCGGGGCCGAGGAGATTGCGGACGGCGTTGAGGTCATTGGTGGCGCGGGCCATGATGTCGCCGGTGCGGTTGCGCTGATAGTAGGAGTAAGGTAGACGCTCGAGATGGGCGAAGAGGTCGTTGCGGAGATCGAATTCGATGTCGCGGGAGAGGCCGATGAGGATGTAGCGGGTGAGGAACTGGAAGATGCCTTTGACGGCGTAGATGGCGACGAAGAGGAGAGCGTATCCGATGAGGAGGCTGGCGCTGACATTCTTGGTGAGGCCGTCGACGGCCGACTGGGTGACGCGTGGGGCCTGGACGGCGATGCCCTGAGTGAGAACGACGCAGACGGCGCCGATCGCGAGGAGGCGCCAGTATCGCTTGAGATAAGGAACGAGCGGGCGGAGACGAGCGGGGAACATGAGTGAGTAGATGAGATTGTAGCAGCGCGGGGTGCGGGGGAACGGCTTTGGGCTTTAGGGCTTGCGGGCTGGGGATTTGGTTGAGGATGCGGAGAATCGGGAGGGGGCGAAGAAGATGCAGGTGGCGGTCAGTAGGGCTCCGGCCCAGACGGAGAGAATGAGGGCGGTGACGATGATTCCGGAAAAGAGCAGATCGGCTTGCTCCATAGGGGACTCCGAACTATACGACTTGGGCGCGGATTGATCAAGGGCCGATGATTCATCGACGACTTTAATCAGCAATCCCACGTCTCGAACGGCACGAGACGTGGGGCACCGCTCAAAAAAACGTCAAGAAACTTCGAGTTCGTACAGCAAAAAACTTAACCTGTCGCTCTCAAAAATACCGGGCGGGATTGGAGCCTAACTTTTTCCCGCCCGGTGCTAGGAGAGAGCCTTACAGAGAAAATCGGTTAATCTTCGGGCGGCGGAGGCGGCATGTGGTCTTTCATGCGGGCCTCGTGCTCGGCCTGGAGTTGCTGATATTGTGCTTTCTGATCGGCGGTGAGGACCTGGAGCATCTCGGACTTGATGCGGGCGTGCTGGACCTCGAGTTCGATCATGGTCTGGGCATTTTGGGTGGCCAGAGCGCGGGTCTTAGCTTCGTCGAAGGGGCCGCTGGCCTGAAGCGTTTCCATGGCCTGATGGTTCTGGCGCATTTGCTGCATGAGGGGTTGGAGAGTCGCTTTTTCTTTGGTCCAGATGGCCTTGATCTGATCCTGCTGGGCGCTGGAGAGGTCGAGCTTATCGGCGTAGAAGCCGAGCATGTGATCGAACTGGCCGTCGGGCCCGCCGCCGTGCATGTGCTGGGCGAGCACGACCGTGGCACCGAGGCAGAGAATGGCGGCGACGGCGAGGGCAACAAATCTGGCTGACTTCATGAAATGATCTCCTGTTTGTCCGGAGGCAGCCGGAGCGATAGTGAGATGAAAACATTTTTTGGGCTGAGAGATGGTAAAGAGACGGTCAAGGGCTGTAAAAGTTTGTAAAGGAAGCACTCGACTCCAAGCTCTCAGCTCTCAGCAAAACCTTGAACGCTGGGAGATGAAGGCGGACCGCTTGGACCTTGAGCCTTGGAGCTTGGAGCTGAGAGCTTGGAGCTTGTTCTTACAAATCTTTACCGCTGTTTTGGCTGGCGAGGTGTTAGATGAGTAGAAGAATGGAACGCATATTGGTGGTGGATGACGACGTGGAGCTGTGCACGCTGGTCGAGGAGTATTTGACGGCGGAGGGGTTCAGCCTCGAGGCGGTGCATGACGGCGAGCGCGGCTTGCAGGCGGCGCAGACGAACGAGTTCGCGCTGGTGGTGCTGGACGTGATGCTGCCGGGGATCAATGGATTTGAGGTGCTGCGGCGAATTCGGAGCGTGTCGAAGATTCCGGTGCTGCTGTTGACGGCGCGCGGCGAGGATGTGGACCGGATCGTCGGGCTGGAGATTGGGGCGGATGATTATTTGCCGAAGCCGTTTAATCCGCGGGAACTGGTGGCGCGGATACGGGCGATTCTGCGGCGGACGAAGCCGGTGAGGGCGGCGGATGCGGCGCCCGAGATTTTGACGGTGGGGGATGTGGAGCTTGATCCGGCGACACGCGCGGTGACGCGGGCGGGACAACCTGTCGATCTGACTTCGGTTGAATTCAATTTGCTGGAAGTGCTTTTACGCGAGGCGGGGCGGGTGGTGACGCGGGAACGGCTGGTGAATGCGGTGTTGAGCCGGAAGTTTATGCCGTTCGATCGCAGCATCGATATGCATGTGAGCAAAGTTCGGCGGAAACTGGGGGATTCGGAAGAGAACGGGGATCATATCAAGACAATCCGCGGGGTGGGGTATATGTTTGCGCGGCCGCATGGGAAAACGGCGGAGGCGGTGAAGGCGAAGAAATAGGTAGCTGCGAGTTGCGAGCCGGGAGCGGGGCGAGTGCGGTTCCTGGCGGAGATTGCTAAGGCGGATGAGAATGTAGGGGTCCTTCGACTCCGCGGAAAGTTCGCTTCGCGAACTTTCTGCCGCGCTCAGGATGACATCGTGGATGTGGTGACGCGGTATTGAGTCTATGAAGAGCCTTTTCTTACGGATATTTATTTCGTTCTGGGCGGCGCAGGCGCTCTTCATTATTCTTGCCATCCTGATTACGATCGCCTTCAATCACTCGCCGCGGGGCATTGAGAGCCGGGGGCAGGAGGTGATTGCCGAGACGGTCAATGCGTATCAGACGGGCGGGGAGACGGCGGCGCGCAAATATCTGGACGGGGTTCGGGACAACGACCGGGCACGGGCGTATGTTTTCGACGAGCATGGGCATGAGTTGGGTGGAAGGCATGTTCCGCCGTGGATCGAAGACTCGCGCCGGAATATTTCGTTTCATCATGGGTGGCTGGACAGCGTGATGCCGGACCGGATCAAGCGGCAAGGGCTGACGCTGGACGGGAAGCGCTACACACTGGTGATTGAGCTACCGCCGGGGCCACGGGTATTTTTTGGTCCGCACGAGATACCGGGGTTAGGCATTCTGATTTTTGTTGTTTCGTCGGGGCTGGTGTGTTATCTGCTGGCGCGGTCGGTAACGAGTCCGGTGACGCAGTTGAGGCGGGCGGCGCAGAGCCTGGCGGCGGGAGATTTGACGGCGCGGGCGGGAGCGCCGGATGGGCAGTCGACGGACGAGATTGGCGAACTGATGCGGGATTTCGATCGCATGGCGGAGCGGCTGGAGACGCTGGTCGATTCGCAGGCGAGGCTGCTGAAAGATGTTTCGCACGAATTGCGATCTCCGCTGGCGCGGTTGAGCGTGGCGCTGGGACTGGCGCGGCAGCGGCAGACGCCGGAGATCGAAGGGCAGCTGGACCGGATCGAGCTGGAGGCGGACCGGCTGAATCAGTTGATTCAAAGATTGCTGACGATTGCGCGGCTGGAATCGGGCGCGGATGGATTAAGAAAGACGAGGCTGTCGCTGCACGAACTGGTGGAGCAGGTGGCGCACGATGCGGAGTTTGAGAGCACGGGCAAGGAATGCCGGGTGACGTCCGATCCGGAGGATGACGAGTTTTTGGTGGAGGGCGATCCGGATCTTTTGCGGAGCGCGGTGGAAAACGTGATTCGGAATGCGACGCGGTATACGGCACCTGGAACGACGGTGGAGGCGAAGCTGGAACGGAGGAAGAATGGGAACGGCGCGGAGGAGATGATTGTGCGCGTTTCGGATTCGGGGCCGGGAGTGCCGGCGGCGTCACTGGAGAAGATTTTTCAGCCGTTCTATCGGCTGGACGATGCCCGCAACCGGCAGACGGGGGGGGCGGGGTTGGGATTGTCGATTGCGGATCGGGCGATTCGTCTGCATGGCGGACGGATCAGCGCATCCAACCGGAAAGAGGGTGGGTTGGAGGTAGAGATACGGATACCGGCGGACGGGACAGCGACTGAGACCGGCTAGAAATCGGGCCATCGGGTCATGAAATCGGGTCATTGGGTGATCGGGTCATCGGGTCATTTGAAAACCAAAATCGCGCGATGTGGGTTTTGATGTTTCGATGGTCCGATGGTCCGATGGCCCGATGCTTGATGGGCCGATATTGTGATCCTATAGTTGCTCTTCCCGCCCATTCCTAATACAAATATATTTCACCGAAAATGGGAACATTAGCCATCAGGTGATAGAAATCGGGAATCGGTGACCGGTTCCCGGTTTACGCCATCGGGTGATCTGAGAGGCGGAATTGTGCTGAGCCGGGTTTTGACTTTAAATGACCCGATGGCCCGATGATCCGATCTAATTGAGGAGAGTGGATGTTAAAGAAAATGGGAGTGGTGGGGGCGCTGGTGGCGCTGGTGGCGGGGAGTTCGCTGCTGATGAGCTGCGGCAGCGGACATGGACGGCGGAGCGCGCTTTTGTATGTAGTGAGCCAGTCGCTGTTTAACTTGAGCTCGTATTCCCTGGATCTGGCGAGCGGCGATCTGACACTGATCACGAATGACATGCCATCGACTTGCGCGGCGTCGCCGGCATCGAGCTGCGGGCTGCCGACATCGATTACGACCGACCCGACAGGGGCGACGGCATTTGTATTGAGCCAGAACGCGATATCGGCATACACGGTGAACGACGACGGCAGCCTGTCGCAGCCGACGGCGGCAGCGACGCTGGCGAGCGGACAGACGGCGCAGGGATGGGCGGTGACGGCGGCGGGCGACATGATGTTTGTGATCAGCAATGGCGGGTCAAATCCCACGGACTGCAATGTGGATGGCGGGTATACGGCGGATTGTCCGGCGATTTCGGTGTTCAGCACGACGCCGGGATCGACGACGGTCACGCCGACGGGGAATGCGTGTCTGATCAATATGGTTTCTCAGCCTACGTGTCCATATTCGCTGAGCCGGGTGCCGACGGGGGTGTCGGTGATGACCTTCACGCCATCGGGGGGATCGGCGCAGACGATGCTGTTTGTGAGCAGCAATCACGATCTGACGCAAAGCCACAACGACAGCGAGCTGAGTGTGTTTTCGGTGGATTCGTCGGGGAATTTGACGGAGCAAGCGGCGTCGCCGTATCTGGCGCAGGCTCCGAATCCGCTGTCGGTGTATGCGGTGAATACGAATCCACCGGGACCGGCGCTGGGCGGGCTGTTTGTCTATGAAGGAAGCCAGGCGGCAGTGACGGGATCGGTGAGCGGATGGGAGGTTTGCACGGTAGAGGACTCGAACTGTACGCAAGCCGATGTCCAGAATGGGAACCTGGCGATCGCGGTGAAGCCGACGACCATAGGGCAGAATCCGATCACGATGCTGGCGGATCCGACGAACACGTTTTTGTATATCGCGTGCTACGCGGGGAGCAATATTTACGCCTTCAGGATGAACTCGACGAACGGAGCGCTGACGGCGTTGTCTCCGGCGCTAGTGCCGACGGGAGCGGGGCCGGTGTCGCTGGCGATCCACCCGAGCAGCAACAACAGCAACGAATTTCTCTATGTGTCGAATAACACGGGGAACTCGCTGATCGGCTACGACCTGAATCTGACAACGGGGGATTTGGGCAGTCCGATGGCGCCGGTTATCTTTACGCCGGGGAACCCTTATGGGATTGCTGGAAGATGAGTAAAATTGAGTAATTGGGTAATTTTGTAATTGAGTAATTGAAAACCAAAATCGACTGATAGCCGGGGTCGACGGCGATTTTCAATTACTAACTTACTCAATTTCCCAATTACTCAATTTCCTAATTACTCAATTACCCAATTACCCAATTTCTTCTGCCCTGTCAGGTGGGCATTCGCAGGATCAGGTAGCCTCCGATAAAACCGAAAACCAGATTGGGCGACCAGGCAGCTACTGTTGGCGGGAGCTGGCTTAGGTTACCCATGGCTTCGAAGAGGCCCGAAATCGTCCAGTAGACAACACCGATGCCGATAGCGGTGGCGACGCCGGTGAGGGCGCTGCGCTTGCCGGCCGAGACCGCGAAGGGGATCGCCAGAACCGCCATTACGAGGGTGATGAGCGGGTAGGCGATCTTTTTTTGCAGCTGGACGCGGAGGCGGACGACGTCGAAGCCACTCTCTTCGAGGTCGTGGATGTAGCGGCGGAGCTCCTCGTAATTCATCTCGGACGATTGTTTGACTTCCTTCTTGAAGTAGGGAGGCGGCTCGCTGAATTGGGGGAAGGTGGTGGCCTCGAAGCGGTGGTAGTTCTCAATGGCGGAGCCGTTGAGGCGGCGTTCCCAACCTTGTTCGTAGACCCAACGATTGAGTTGCGAGGACCAACTGGCGCGAGTGGCGGAGACACGCTCGGTGATCTGGAGCGTGTGCGGATCGAACTGGAAGACGGAGATGCCGCCGAAGGTGTCGCGGTCGGGATCGAAGAGCTGGTAGTAGTAAATGTCGGAATGCTGGCCGAAGATCCACTTGCGATCGGGGCGCAGGTAGGTTTGCGCGGGCTTGCCTTTAATGCGGCTGCGGAGCTCGTCCTGACGCTTGTTGGTGTAAGGAAGATAGAACTGGTCAGAGAGAAAGAGGACGCCGGCGACGACGGCGGAAGCGAGAAGAACGGGAATGACGATGCGGTAGAGGCTGATGCCGGTGGCCTTGATGGCGGTGATTTCGTTGGTGCGCTGGAGCAAGCCGAAGGTGACGAGGACGGCGAGGAGCATGCTCATGGGCGCGATGGGATAGTAGAGGAAGTAGGGGGTGACGTTGAGGAGATACTCGCCGACGGTAAGGACGGAGATGCCGTTGCGGAGGATGTCGCCGAGCAACTCGAAGAGGGTAAAGACGAGGAGCAGCAGGATGAAGGCGCCGCCGATCATGGCGAGATAGAGAAGGAAGTCGCGCATGACGTAGTCGTCGAGGATGGTGGGGAAGCGGAAATTGAAGAGGCGCCAGCTTCGAGGGCGAAGGCGGGAGGTGTCGCGGTGCGCGGCGCGGGCGGAGGTTTTCGAAAGATCGCTTGAGGCGGCGGTGGAGTTGCCATTGCCGGGAATGGCCAGGGGCGCATCTTCTGGCGGCTTTTCTTTCGAAAAGCGCAGCCAGGCGAGGCTGATGGGACGGCGCTCGGACTGCCAGAGGAGAAACGCACCGCCGAGAAGGAAGAGGAAATCTGCAAGCCAAACTCCGGCGGGCGGCGAGAGACGGGCCTGGCGAGCGAGCGAGACGCCGATCAGCGAGAGCGAATAATAAAGAAAGACGAGAAGGATGGTGAGGACGAATCCGCTGGACTTACCACCTTTTTTTGAGGAGAGGCCGAGAGGAATGCCGACGAGGCCGAGGACGAGGCAGGCGGTGGGCAGGGCGAGACGACGGTGGAATTCGATGAGGGTCCAGCGGCGGGTGCTGGGGTCGGAGGTGCGGGCGACGCGAAGGAGTTCGGAGACTTTCATGGCGCTGAGCGAGGCGGGCTCGGTTTGCTGCGGGTTGGATGAGGGCGGAATTTGAAGCGGGATATCTGTGGTGTCGAAAGTTGAAATCTGGTAGTGGTCGGGATTGGTGGGATCGGTCTCGTGGGTGGAACCGTCGGTGAGATGAAGATCAAGGGAATCCTCGCCCTGGCTGACGAGCAGGCCTTCACGGGCGAGGGTGATGCGGGGCGCGGCGGGATCGGATAGGTCGGCGAGGAAGACGCCTTTCCAGATGGCGCCGCCGGACATGGCTTTCACATCTTCGACGTAGAGAACAATTTTGGGAAAACCTTCATAGAAAACGCGCGGCTGAACCTCGAAAGAGGCTTGCGAGGAGCGGAGTTTGCTTTGCAGTTCGTCGAGCGAGGCGAGTGAGCGGGGCGCGAGATAGACGCTGTTGGCGAGCGCCAGAAGCCAGGCGATGACGACGAAGATGGAGCAGATGCGCAGGAAGGACCAGACGCTGAGTCCGCTGGCGCGCATGGCGGTGACTTCGCTATCGGCGGAGAGGCGGCTGAGTCCGATGAGGATGCCGACGAGGACGCCCATGGGGATGGTGTAAGTGAGGGCGACGGGGACAGTGTAGAAAAAGATTTCGGCGACGCTGGGCAGGGGGGCGCTGTTGCGGACGACGAGTTCGAGGATGCGGCCTAAATCGCGGGTGAAGAGGATGAAAGTGAAGACGGCCGCGCCGATCAGGGCGTGGGAAACGACTTCTCCCAAAATGTAGCGGGTGAGGATGCGCATCCGCGAAGCTCTAGCTGTTGCGAGGATAGCACGAAGGCAGCTATGGGCTCTGGGCGGATGCCTGCGATGGCGGAGGGTTGGATCCGGCATTCGCTGGCGCTATGTTGCAACGCATCGTGCGCGGAGAAGCTTGCGAGGACGATTAGGAGATCAACGGCTTGATTGCCGCGACAGGGAAGGACAGAAAAGGGCGTCTCTTACGGGAAGGACAGAAAAAGCCTTCTCTCATGGGGAGGCACAGAAAAAGAGCATCCCTTGCGGGATGCCCTTTGAGTGGAGGCGAGACGAATCTTATGGAGATGAATCTCGCCGCTAGCCTTGTTACTTGCCGGTGCCGGTCAGAGAGACGCTCTGCGGGCTGTCGGAAGCATTGTCGTTGAAGGTTATGCTGCCGGTGCGGGGGCCGGTTTGAGTGGGAGTGAAACTGACCTCGATTTCGCAAGTTGCGCCGGCGGCGACGACAGTGCCGTTAACGCAGGGCGTAATCTTCTTGGTCTGCTTGACTGGGTAGAGGGCAAAATCGCCGGAAGGAACGATGGTGCTGATGTTCAGGTTGGCCGTGCCAGTGTTGGTGAGGATGACCTTCTTTTTGCCGGCGGCGGTTACGCCAACCGCAATCTTACCCCACTTCAGCGAGGTGGGAGCGAGCGAGACTACCGGACCACCGCCACCGCCGCCGCAACCGGCGAAGGTGAAGGATCCGACCTGAGTGCTCCAGTCGAATTCCGCGGTCGTGAGGTAGTACTCGGTGGTGTACCAGAAGGTGCAGCCGTCCTGGTCGATACGCATGGAGCTATAGTCGCCCCAGCGGTTGGCGGTGCCAGGCTGAGAACCCGCACCGGCTACGAGTTGAAGTTCGGGCTCGAGGGTGCCGAGGGTGTCGCCGGGGAGGCGACCGGCGACATAGATCGACGGATACATCGCTGTGCCACCCGGGCAAGTGTTGCCGCAGGACTCGCTGTAGCCGAGGAGGATGTCACCCGACTTATCGCGAGTGAGGGAACCCATCCAGCGCCAGTTGCCATCGGGAGCCCAAGTGCCTTGCTGATAGACGCTGAGGGCGCTGGTAGTGACAACGGACTGAGGAGCGGTGATTTCCATCCAGCGGACGCCACCCTGATTGCCGGAGGCGGTAACGTCAAAGTTGACCAGCCAGTGCTGCACGCCGGCGCTGTCATTGGAGTAGGCAAAGCGGTACATGAGGCGATCGCCGAGAGAATCGACTTTGTCGGTGATGCCTTTTTGGGGGACGCAGTCGCCGCCATACTGGCCGTTGCAGGCCGGGTTAAAGCTGGCGATCGCGATGAGCTGGGAGTTGCCGTCGCCGGTCCAGGTCGCGCCCTGCGACCAGTCGGAGGGGTCGTTGATGTGCGCCGAATAGAGCGAGAGGTGTGAGGTGTCCACATCGCCCACGCTGCCGATGAAGAACTGATCCTGGCCGGAGGGCGGATTGGTGGCGGTGTCCTGATCGGCGGGCAGCAAGCTGTCTTCGCTGGCGGTGTACTGGTGGCAGATCTGCTCGGCGGAGGAATCGCCGGCCAACATTTTGGTGCGGTTATAGACGCAGGCGAGCGGGCCTACGAAGTTGCCAGTGCCGAAGTTATTCTGCGACTGGCCGTAATTGGTTGGCCAGATACCCCACTTGGGATAGTCCGGGAAACCGTTTCCAGGGATGCCGAACTGATAGAGGTAGTAAGTGCCGTTGGCATCATTGGTGGTGGAGATGGCAACGCAGACGGCGTAGGGAGAGGAGAAGACGTTCTGGGTCAGGAGCCAGCGGTGGGCATTAACATCCCACTGGGAGATGATGTCGCCGCTATTATTGTTCGCGCACAATGTCCCCTTGAGGCTAGACCAAAGCATATTGCCCTCAACGGCGGGGCCGCAGGTGTAGGGAGCGGTCTTGGAGCAGACGGTGTAGGAGGTGTTGACCCACTCGACGACCTGGGTGTCGCCGACGGCCATGTTGGTGTCGGGGGGAGCATCAGGGACGCTGTAGTTGGGGAATCCGTTGCCGACGCCGAGGAAATTGGCGCCAATGGAATAGCCGCCTTCGGGACCGTTGGGAAAATTCTGCTCAGCCGCGTCGACCGAGCCTCCAGTGGCGTGCTTGGGAACGCGGCGGACGGGGTTGGCTTCGTGAAAGCCGTAAGAGGGAGCATGGGGCATCTTGGCGAGTTCGCCAAGCGGGGCGGAAATTCCGAAAGCTTGAGGATGATTAACGGCGTCTTGCGCGGCGAGGGGCAGACTGGCAAGGAGGAGGGCGGCGAAGGCGAGGCACACGAGCGCCAGCTTTTTGTTCATGATTTTCGTAGGTCCTTTTCTTTCGTTTTGAGCTAACGGGGGAGCAAACTTGGGGAAGTAAAACACAGTTGGGGAAGGATTACAACTATTAGCTTCGTAGTTAACTGCAAGAGTTTTCACCTTTTGCGAAGGGGTATTTCGCTCGGGTGTTGGATGTGTTTAGTTGTCTACTGTTAACTTAGTAGTAAACTTTGTCCTAGTAGAAAGCTTGGGGCTGTGGGGACTGGGCGAAGTCTACGATTGGGCATCGTCGTGATACACTCCGAAGTTCTTTTTGAGATGCGAGGTGCGGGCTGAAAAACTCTTGGGGAGTGCGGAATTTTTGGCGGAGTATTCGTGTTTCTGGGGCGTTGGGGGTGGTGGGGCTGGTTGCTTTGAGCGCCCTGGCGCAACACACGGAGGTGAAGAAGAACGGAGTCAATGGAAAGATTGAGACCGACTACAACGCCGCCGGAAAAGCGGTGGAGATGCGCACGATCGGTCCGGATGGGAAGGTGCAGCAGAAAGTCGAGTACGAATACCTGCCGGGGTACTACGGTCCGCAACAAAGGGATACCACCTATTGGCCGAACGGGAAGATTCGCAAAGTGGTGGGCAAGAATTATGACGAGAGCGCGAATTATACCGGCGAGTTTATTCAGACGTTCGACGAATCGGGAAAACAGATTGGCGGGCATAAGCTGACGCACGATCCATGGGCGGGAACATATCGGTGCGCGGAGTGGAATGCGGCTGTGAAGGATTATCGCAGCGTTGCGTGCCCGTCGGGGGAAGAAGAGGGTGGTGGAGGCGGAGCGCACGAGGCGAGGAGATTCAGCGTCGAGGAAGTGATGCGGCATTTGGAGGCGGCGCGGAAGAACGCGAGCGCTGAAAAGGAGTTTGGCCGCTTGCACGGCTATCCGACCGGGGCGGCGACATCGAATGAGATTGGGCTCGTTTTGCCGGCGGAGGTTTATCCGGGCGAGCGCATTTCGGGGACGCTGGTGGAAGCCCCGGATCATTACGTGGAATCGACTGGCGTGAGAGTGGTGCGGATCCGGTTGCCGATCGAGCCCGGTGAAAAGGTATCGGGGATGTCAGGCTGGATGTTTGACGCGCCGGGGGAAGAGGCGCAGCGGGCCGATGGGCCGATCACGATGGTGGCGCCGCGCGGCGGTTCCGAGATGAAAATCGTTCTCCGCAAGACGGCGAATCCTGATCAGGTTGTAGAGCAGACAGTGAAATTTTCGCAGCCGGCGCAGCCGGTGCATCCGGCGGATTCATTTCGTGTCGCGGCGCTTTGTATGAAGGATGGGCTTTGCGAGGTTAGCGGGCCGTTTTTGGGCGATGGCAAAACGTTCGCGGCATTTGAAGATAGCCCGGGAGTGGTGATCGCGGAGAGTTCGAGGGCTGCTTACATTCGGGTTCCGGAGTCGGTTGGGCCGGGGGCGCATGCGCTGTTTGTGGCGGAGGGTTCGAAGGTGATTGCGCTGCCGGCGGTGGTGGGAAATTTTTTCGTGCGCAACAACGGGCAAGAGATGCAGCCCGGCGAGAGTCTGATTACTTTTCCGACGCTGGAGGGCCCGGAGGATATTCCTGACTCGGCGTGGGAGATAGGGGATTTGCCGGAGGCGAGTTTGGAGCGGGCGCGGCAGTTGATTCCGGGGTTTTCAGCGACGGGCGGGCGGTGCGCGGAGCAGGAAGAGACCGAAGCAAGGAAAGAACGCGAGGCGGACGCGAACAGGGAAGGTGAGGCGGACGCAGACAGGGACAAAGACAAAGACAAAGGAAAAGCGGAGACGGAAGCTCGGAAGGATCGCGGCGCGGAACACGCGCGCGAGGGAAAAGAAGAGGCCAAGGCGGAAGGGAAGATTGTTCTAGTGGTGAAGAACCGGTCGGCTGAGCAGAACTCACTGCATGGCGCGGGCGGTGAAACGATCTACTTTTGTTTGGGCGATGAGGCCTTCGGGCGGGGGCCGTTCAAGTACGATCTGCGGGTGGATGCCAGGAAAAGCGGCAGGGTCGATGTGAGTGGGTATGTGATTCCGTTGCTGGCGCCAGTGTCGGGGCAGGAATTCAGCGCTGCGGGGAAATGATTGGCGACAGACTCAGATGCTGGTCTTGAAGCCTATGAAGAAAACATTGAAGGGGCGGCGGTCCTCCGAACTCTTGCGCGCCCGTCGCGAGAAGTTGCTAGTGAAGTTCAGTCGGCCCTTCGAACCAGGGTCTTTCACGGGGTATGTGCTGGACGTGGGCCCCAAGTTCTTCTTGCTGTCGGTAAAAGGCAATGATGGAGAGAGGTTTAATGGCTATAGCTGTCTGCGGGTGGAGGATGTTCGAGGTTTGGAAGTGCCGCACCCGTATGCCTCATTCCATGAGGCTGCGCAGAAAAAACTTGGCGAACGCCGACCAAGAAAGCCATCGATTTCGCTCGGCAGCCTAGTGGACCTTATCGGGTCGGCGGCTCGCCAATTCCCATTAGTGACAATTCATCGGGAGAGAGTCGATCCAAAGGTTTGTTACATCGGCCGGGTTTTCGGTATCGGCAGGGAGCATGTAACTTTGCTTGAAATTGGTCCGGATGCTCGTTGGGAAAAGACACCGAGGACCTATCGCCAGCAGGAAATTACGCGGGTTGATTTCGGTGGAGAGTACGAAAAAGCTCTATATCTCGTAGGTGGCGAGCCACCCAAGTCGAACTAACTTCGCTTTAAGAACAGTGCCGCTAATGGTGGCAGCGTCAGGCGCAGAGTGAACGGACGGCCGTGAGTTGATTCTGGGATGGCTTCGGTGCCGCCCATGTTGCCGATGCCGGTGCCGCCGTATTCCTTGCCGTCGCTGTTGAGGAGTTCGCGCCAATATCCGCCGTAGGGGGCGCCGACCATATAGCCGAGGCGTGGAACTGGCGTGAAGTTGCAGACGATCAGAATGCAATCTTCCTTGTGCTGACCTTTGCGCAGGAGCGAGACGATGCTGAGGGGAGCGTCGTTGCAGTCGACCCATTCGAAGCCGCGGGCGTCGTTGTCGAACCAGTGCATGCACTGCTCACGCGAGTAGAGCTTATTGAGCTGCTCGACCCAAGCCATCAGACCGCTGTGGACGGGATATTGCAGGACGTCCCAATCGAGGCTGCGATCGTGCGACCACTCGCTGACCTGACCGAATTCGTCTCCCATGAATAAAAGCTTTTTTCCGGGCTGGGCAAACATGTAGGCGTAGAGCAGACGGAGGTTGGCGAAGCGCTGCCACTCGTCGCCGGGCATTTTGCCGATAAGGGAGCCTTTGCCGTGAACGACCTCGTCATGACTGAGGGGCAGGACGAAGTTTTCGTGGAAGGAATACAGCATACGAAAGGTGAGCTTGTTGTGGTGGTACTGGCGGTGGATGGGGTCCTGTTGGAAGTATTGCAGGGTGTCGTGCATCCAGCCCATATCCCACTTGAAGCCGAAGCCGAGGCCGCCGAGATGGGTGGGGCGGGAGACCATGGCGTAGGAGGTGGATTCTTCGGCGTAGGTTTGAATACCGGGATGCTCGCCGTAGGCTTCGAGATTGAAGCGGCGGAGGAAGTCGATGGCTTCGAGATTTTCGCGGCCGCCGTAGCGGTTGGGAATCCACTCACCTTCTTTTCGGGAGTAGTCGAGATAGAGCATGGAGGCGACGGCGTCAACGCGGAGGCCGTCGGCATGATATTTCTCGAGCCAGAACATGGCACTCGACATGAGGAAGCTGCGGACTTCGGTGCGGCCGTAATTGAAGATGAAAGTTTTCCAATCGGGATGGAAGCCCTGGCGCGAATCGGAATGCTCGAAGAGGTGCGTGCCGTCGAAGAAGGCGAGGCCGTGGCCGTCGGAGGGGAAGTGGGACGGAACCCAATCGAGGATGACGCCGATATTGCGCTGGTGGAGGTAGTCGATGAGATACATCAAATCCTGGGGCGTGCCGTAGCGCGCGGTGGGTGCGAAGTAGCCGGTGGTCTGGTAGCCCCAGGAGCCATAGAAGGGGTGCTCCATGAGGGGAAGAAATTCGACGTGGGTGAAGCCCATTTTGTTGATGTGGTCGGCAAGGCGGGGCGCGATTTCGCGATAGGTGAGCGAGCGATTATCTTCTTCGGGAACACGCATCCACGAGCCGAGATGGACTTCGTAGATGGAGATGGGGGCGTGGGAGGAGTTTTCGGCGGCGCGCTTTTGCAGGTAGTCGTTGTCGTTCCAGTTGTAGTTGAGGTCCCAGACGACGGAGGCGGTGAGCGGAGGTTTTTCGTCGAGGATGGCGATGGGATCGGCGCGCTCGGTTTCGTAGGCGAGCTGAGTGGAAACGATGTGGAATTTGTAAAGAGAACCTTTGGTGACACCGGGGATGAAGCCTTCCCAGATGCCGGAAGAACCGCGGGCGCGCAGCTGGTGGGAGTCGGGATTCCAGTTGTTGAAGTTGCCGATGATGGAGACGTGGTGGGCGTTGGGAGCCCAGACGCTGAAGATTGTGCCCTGAACGCCGTTGGCATCGTAAAGATGCGCGCCCATTTTTTCGTAGATACGATAGTGGCTGCCCTCATTGAAGAGGTAGAAGTCTTCGGGCGAGAGAAGAGAGACGTCGTAGCGGACGAGGGTAGCGTCTTCGGCGGTAGTATGGGGTGTCATAGCTGAGACAAGTGTAGCCGAATTGTCACAGGATGACGCTCGTACCTTATGCCATACTGCTTTTTTACCGATAGAGTAGGTGGAAATCCGTACTCATGGCCAAAGTTCGCGTCGTCGTTTTATGGCACCAGCACCAGCCGTTTTATAAGGACCTGGTTACGGGGCAGTACCGTCTGCCCTGGACGCGCTTGCATGCGTTGAAGGACTACTACGGGATGGTGAAGCTGCTGGATGAATTTCCGCAGGTTCACCAGACGTTCAACCTGGTGCCTTCGCTGATTCAGCAGATTCAGGAGTATGTATCGGGCGAGGCGCAGGATCCTTTCCTGCAGGTGGCGGCGCGTCCGGCAAAGGACTTGACGCCGGAAGAGCGGCGGTTTGCGCTGCAATATCTGTTTCAGGCGAATCCCGGGAACGTGATCGGGCGATATCCGCGGTACGCGGAGCTGTATGAGAAGTTTCGCAGCGCGGGCGCGGTGGCGGAGAAGGCGGAAAAATATTTTCTGCCGCAGGATTTCACCGATTTGCAGGTGCTGTCGCAGATCGGGTGGTTCGACGAATTTTTTCTGGAAGAGAAAGATGTTGCGGGGCTGATCCGGAAGGGGCGGAATTTTTCGCTGGACGAACAGCGGTTTGTGATTGCGCGGGAGCGGGAGCTGCTGGAGCGGGTATTGCCGGCGCATGCGGAGGCGGCACGCAGGGGATCGATTGAGATTTCGACTTCACCTTTTTATCATCCGATTCTGCCGCTGGTGTGCGATACGAACATGGGCGCGGCATCGACGCCGGGGCTGCCATTGCCGCGGAATCGCTACCGGCATCCGGAGGACGCGCGGGAGCAGTTGCAGCGCGGGCTTGCGCTGCACGAAAAAGCATTTGGCTTACGGCCGCAGGGGGTGTGGCCTTCGGAGGGCAGCGTCTCGGAGGAAGTGCTGGGCATTGCGCACAAGCTGGGTGTGAAGTGGATGGCGACCGACGAAGGCGTGCTGGGACGGAGCCTGGGATTATTTTTCTCGCGCGATGGATATGGGTATCTGAATTCCGACCTGGCGCACAAGCTGTACACGATTTATCGCTATGAGAATGCGGGCGCGGAGATGAACATGATCTTCCGCGACCACACGCTGAGCGATCTGATCGGATTTGTTTATTCGGGGATGCCGCCACAGGATGCCGCGAATAATCTGATTCACAAGATTAAGGAGTCGGCGAAACCCATTGTGGATGGCGGACACGATGCGATGGTGCCGATCATTCTGGATGGCGAGAATGCGTGGGAGTATTACCCGCGGTCGGGGCGGGAATTTTTGCGGCGGTTCTATGAGGCGCTGCAACACGATCCGCAGATTGAAGCGGTGACGGTGAGCGAGGCAATCGCGCGGCATAAGAATAAAGCGGAGCTGAAGTCGCTGGTGCCGGGATCGTGGATCAACGCGAATTTCAATGTATGGATCGGAGCGCCGGAGGACAACAAGGCGTGGGATTACTTGTACGAAGCGCGGGAATTTTTCGCGCAGGCGGCGCCGCGTGCAGGTGAGGAGCAGCGGAAGCTGGCGTGGGAAGAGATTCTGATTGCCGAGGGCAGCGACTGGAACTGGTGGTACGGGCCGGAGCATCACTCGGCGAACGACCGCGATTTTGACGAGCTTTATCGAAAGCATCTGTCGAACGTTTATCAGGCGCTGGGCGGCGTGCCGCCGGATTATCTGGCGCAGCCGATTACGGGGCAGGTGTCGCGGCCGGAGTTCACACCGCAGAGCGCGTACATCCATCCGCGAATTACGGGGGACATGGTGCGGTACTTCGAGTGGATGGGGGCGGCGGGACACACGGCGGATAAGCGGTCAGGGTCGATGCACGGGAAGCAGTTTTTGATGGACGGCGTGTATGCGGGGATCGACGAAAAATTTGTTTATGGGCGGCTGGATTTTGCGGGCGCGATTCCCGAGGATACGTTTGAGCTGGTGGTGAATGTGGAGTCGTGGGGGAATCATGGGACGAGCCCGCGGCGGGAGTTGCGGCTGGATGTGAGCGTGAGCGAACGGAAGATTCAGTCGTGGAAGGTGACACAGACGTTTGAAGGAGAGATAGCGAGTTCGGAGAAAGCGGGGCGGGAGTCGGCGGAGAACGGGGCGCGGGTGGCGCTGGTGCGGATATTTGAATTCCGTCTGCCGCTGACGTGGCTGCTGGCAGCGCCGCTGGGGCTGGAGAAGATTCGCGGCGCGAAGAGCATGGAATCGCTGACCACGCGGCTGCGGTTGCGGTTCAGTTTGTGGAAGAACCGGCTGCCGGTGGATGCTTTGCCGCTGGAAGGATGGATTGAGTTAGAGCTTTTGGCGGAGGAAGATCTGATGGCGGTGGGGGGATGAGAAGCGGCCTTTGTCCGTCGTCCTTCGTCCTTGGTCCTTCGCAACCCTCTTAGTTCTTACGACGAGTGCTATTGCGAAGGACTAAGGACTATAAATAAGGACGCTCGATTTGCGGGGAAGAGCGCTTTTCTATTGGCCCGCCGCCGCTGTTGTCATCACCATTGGGCGATTGAGTTCCATGACCAGCTCTGTGCCGGCGGGGAGCGTGGTTGAGCGATGCTTGCCTAGCCAGTGGCTGACGGTGACTGTGGCGGCGACGGCGCCGCCGATGAAGACGCCTTTGGCGCCGCCGATGAGGCCGCCGATCAACATGCCGCCGCCGGTGCCCATGCCGATTTCGGTGAGGTCCTTGCCGTCGTGGCCGGTGCCTTTGTATTGGCCCTCGGTGTTGACGTCGGTGCCGTGTCCGCGGTCGGTGTCGACGAGCGTAGCGTTGAGCATGAAGCGCTGGCCATCGGGGAGGATGAGATTCTCGGGAAAGATGGCGATGGTGGGCTTGCCGGCGATGCGGCGAGGCTCGGTGGATTTGGTGACGCGGCCTTCGATGGTGGCGCCGACGGGGATGACGGTTTTGCCGTCCATGACGACCGCTTCAGTGACGCGGGCGGAGAACGGGTCGCCGGCTTTGGAGCTAAAGGTGGCGAGAGTGGTGTCGAGTTTCATTTTGACGGCCGTGCCGGTGGGCAGGGAAGTCTGCGCGGCGGCGAGAGAGGCCAGAAGCCAGAAGCAAGTGAGAGCGAAAAGTCTTTTCATGGAACCTCCTAAATCTTGAGCCGATTTTCACGGCGTGTTTCTTGCAAATCCGAGCCCGATTTTCTTAAGACTTAATCTTGCGTGCGGCGGCGAGCACGTCGTTTATCGGAGCGCGGTCGTGCTGATTAGCGCCGCGATAGATATAGCGCACCGTGCCTGTGGAATCGATCACCAGCGTTGCCGGGTGCGCAATGTTGAAAGCATCGAGGGCCAGCGGATTGTGGAGTCCGTAGGACTTGATCACGACGCGATCCTCATCGAGCAAGAACGGCCACGAGGCCGGATGCTTGTGCAAAAACGTTTGCGGCTTCCAGACGCCGTCGCGTTTTTCGGCGGCGATGAAGGCCAGTTGCGCGCCGGCTGAATCGATCTCCGATTTGAGCGACTCGAACTGAGCCATGCGCTTGACGCAATTTGGTCACCAGGTGCCGCGCAGAAACTCGAGGATCAGCGGGCTTTGTCCTTGTTCTTGCGCGAGTAACCCGGCGAGACTGAACGTGCCTTCGCGGTTGGCCGCGGGGAGCGAAAAGTCGGGCGCTTTGGAGCCGATCTCAAGAGTGTCGGTGCGGTCGTTCATCAGTAATCAACTTGAGATCGACTTTAAGTCAGGCGAAATTTGGGGACAATAACGGGCTTGGTACGGGGCGGACTGGGAAGTCAGCGAGGGAAATTACCGGCGGTTGTCAGGCGTAGTTGAAGGGACGATCTTCCATGCTCTTCCAGAAATAGGCGAGGATGATAACGCTGGCGACGGCGGCGTAGGCGCACCACAAGGAGGTGAAGGCGTAGCGGCGGACGACCATGACGACTAACAAGATGATGAGATTGGCGGCGCCGAAGAGGACCATCATTCTGATTTTGGAGAAGAAGAGCGAGCCACAGGTTGCAATTACATAGAGCACTGCCACCGCCGTGTTGTTGGTGGCTTGATTGATGTAGACGATGCTCTTGCCCTGGACATACACCTCGGTCGGGAACGCCGTTAAAGCCCAGAGGATATACAGCGTGGTGGCGCCACCGAGTATGACGAATGCCAGCATGCGCTGACGGCTTTTGCGGTCGGACTCGAACAGAAACACACTGAGAGGCAACAGGAGTGGAAGCAGTCCCTGGGCGTAAAGCATGAAGGCCGCGCCCATGTCATGGGTGACGGCGGGGGAGAAAGTTCCATCGAGGCCGAGCCAGACGAAGCCCTCGATAAATTGATGGATCGCGAAGAGCGCGGGCAGGGCGGCGAACAGCAATTCGCGGCGGTGCTTGACGCGCGTGAGGGTGACCACGCCGGCGGAGGCCAGAACCCCGCTGCCCACAAAGTTGACGGTCGCAGAAAAACACACGGCGCGTTTTCTCCGTTTCGGCAGAGTACACGGATTGGGGCGGAACGCAAAATTATTTTTGGGCGTGGATGGGCGGGAATTGCCGCTCTGGTATGGCGGGATTACCCTAGGCCTATGTGCTGCTCTCGTCTTTCTAGTATTGGTGCGATAGCGTTGATGTTTTTCCTAGTTCGCCCTATGAGCGGACAGACGGAATTCCGGAAAGAGTCTTTTCCGCTTGCGAAGGGGGCGTATTGGCTTTACGAGGGACACCGTGAGTGGCAAGAACGCGGACCCACGGTGCATAAGAAGAAAATTACGCAGCGAATGGAGGTGGAGGAGGTCATTGAACGAGGAGCGATTGTTGCTGCGGTGGTTCGTGGCTACCCAACCAGCGCTCCGCAGGAAAAGGAGGTCTTAATCGTGGTTGATGGACTGGAGTTTTATCTACTGCCAGCCAGTGACTCAGTTCTTAGCCGCCTGAGGGACAAGAATGACTTGCTTATCGGACTCGTACAGGAAGACCAGATTGAGCTTTCTCTCCCTTTGATGAAAGGAAAACGCTTTTGCGAAGCCGAAGAGATGACTCGCCTGGATGGCTATTATTGCAACGTCGTCGAGAGACAATGGAGGCAGCGATTCAAAACGGTCGAAGGCATTTCAGGTAATGGCGAGTATCGTGTCTATCAGATTGCCTTTCGCACGCTGCCAGACCAGATAATTCTAAATTTCGCTCCGGGAATCGGAATAACATCCTATGAATACATGCACCATGGAACGGTCGAACACGAACAGTTGAAGCTTGTCGAGTATCACTCGAGGGCAGAGGCTCGCTGATTTCCTGAAACAGTCCATTTCAGCTGAGGCCAACAGCGAACGATTTAACCAAAATCGATGTTCACAGCTCACAGGCCAGTGGCTGGTTGCTCCGATATAATTTGCCTTTTCGGCGCGAGATGCTCGCGCGATCCATAAAGTTGTTAAAACCGATCCTTTCATCCCGGTGCGGGCTTGAGAGCACGATGGCCCGAGCGGGCGATGATCGATCATGAAAGAGGATGCACTTATGCCATTAACATCGATTGCTGACATTCGCGGACGGCAGGTATTGGACTCTCGCGGCAACCCCACTGTTGAAGCCGAAGTATTTCTGGATGGCGGAGCTACGGCGCGCGCCATTGTGCCGAGCGGTGCCTCGACTGGCGAGCACGAGGCCGTGGAACTGCGCGACGGCGATGAGCAGGTTTACAAAGGAAAAGGCGTGCTGAAGGCGGTCGAGAACGTGAACGGCGAGATTGCCGAGGCAGTTGCGGGACTGGACGCGGCCAACCAGCGCGGGCTGGATGCGAAGATGATCGAACTGGACGGGACGGACAATAAAGGCCGGCTGGGCGCGAACGCGATTCTGGCGGTGTCGATGGCGGCGGCGCGGGCGGCGGCGAATGCGTTCGAGTTGCCGCTGTACCGGTATCTGGGCGGGGCGGGCGCGAATGTGTTGCCAACGCCGATGATGAACATTTTGAATGGCGGGGCGCACGCGGATAATAACGTCGACTTCCAGGAATTTATGGTGATGCCGGTGGGCGCGCCGTCGTTTTCGGAGGCGCTGCGCTGGGGAGTGGAAGTCTTTCATACATTGAAGGGCGTGCTGAAGAAGCGCGGGTATAACACGGCGGTGGGCGATGAAGGCGGATTTGCGCCGTCGGTAAAGTCGAACGTGGAGGCGATTGAGGTGGTGCTAGAGGCGATCACGCAGGCTGGGTATAAGCCGGGCGAGGAGATTGCCATCGCGCTGGATCCGGCGGCGAGCGAGTTTTATCAGGATGGGAAGTATGTGTTCAAGAAATCGGACAAGTCGGCAAAGAGCTCGGATGACATGGTGCGGTTTTATGCGAAGTGGGTGAACGATTATCCGATTGTGTCGCTCGAAGATGGGCTGGCCGAGAACGATTGGGAGGGGTGGCAGAATCTGACGAAGGAGCTGGGGGGGAAGATTCAGCTGGTGGGCGACGATATTTTTGTGACGAACATTGAGATTTTTGGGCGCGGGATTGATCAGGGAATTGCGAATTCGATTCTGATCAAGCTGAACCAGATTGGGACAGTGAGCGAGACGCTGGACGCGATTGATTTGGCGCGGCGGAATGGCTATACGTCGGTGATTTCGCATCGGTCGGGCGAGACCGAGGACGCGTTTATTGCGGACTTCGCGGTGGCGACCGGAGCGGGACAGATTAAGACGGGATCGGCGTCGCGGACGGACCGGATTTCGAAGTACAACCAGTTGCTGCGGATTGAGGAGGAATTGGGGGATGCGGCGCGGTTTTTGGGATTGGGGGCGCTGAACTATCGGGGTTAGACTAATAATATGGACACAGTGAGTAACGAAGTTGCCTTCTACCGCACTCTATCTTCTGCCGTAATAAGGGACATCGAAAATAGCCGTCAAAGGAACGCGCTTTACCTGTCCGAAGTAGACGACAAGGATGGCCGCTTGCAGCTGATCATTAGGACGAGGGATAAGCGCAAGGACCTTGCCGTATTGAATTTCAGTGGAAGCGCCCCGTTTTTGCATTTTGGTGGGGCAGTTCTCCAACTTCAGGTGATCGGGCCGGATGACGCAATCGTTCGCGACAAGCGCATCGGCGTGGGTGAACCAAGCAAACTGATAAGCGCACGAATTACCGAGGAGTTGAGCAGCCATGCCACGCAAAGTTAAGGGCCACTGGCGCTCGGAAATGAGTTTGTGGAAATGGAGATTGTTTTTTCAATCCGAAAATCGCCCGAAGGCGGCTATGTAGCCTGCGCTGTCGGCTATAACATCTTCACGCAAGCGGACACCATAGATCAGCTAAAACTGAACGCGCAGGACGCGGTGCGCTGCCATTTTGATGAGGGAACGGTGTTGCCCGAGATTCTTTTGGTGGAGGCTCCACCCAACGGGCGTCGCTTTGGCTCAGCCAAGGGCGAATTTACCGTCCCCGACGACTTCAACGATCCTTTGCCCAAGGAAATCGAGGACCTGTTCTATAAGTAATCCGCGCACATCCGCGTAAATCCGCGGCCAACGAATTTGACTTAGCTAATAGCTAATAGCCAGGAGCTGCCTTTGTCTCGTCCCAAACCTCTTATTCTTATCATCCTCGATGGCTGGGGATATCGCGCTGAAACCAAGGCTAACGCTATTGCGCTGGCACGGAAGCCTACTTATGACCGACTGCTGCGGGAGTATCCGAATACGCTCATTCACACCAGCGGCCCGTTCGTTGGGTTGCCGGAGGGGCAGATGGGCAACAGCGAGGTCGGCCACCTCAACATTGGCGCGGGGCGCATTGTGCACATGGACATTACCCGCATCGATTTGATGGTGCAGAATGGCGAGTTCTTTTCGCATCCGGTGCTAGTGGAGGCGATGAAACATGCGAAGACGGGCGGGCGTGGGCTGCATTTGTTCGGGCTGGTTTCGGACGGCGGCGTGCACTCTCGGCAGGAGCATCTTTATGCGCTGATCGAGATGGCGAAACAACAGGGATTAGAGCGCGTGTTTGTGCATGCCTTCATGGATGGGCGCGATACTTTGCCGACCAATGGGGCGGGATATCTGGAACAGTTACAGCAGAAGATGCGCGAATATAACTGCGGCAAGATTGCGACGGTGAATGGCCGGTATTATGCGATGGATCGAGACCGGCGCTGGGAGCGGGTTTCGAAGGCTTATGAGGCAATGGTTTTCGGCAAGGGCGAGGGCGGAACGCAGACGGACGCGGTGCAGGGAATGAAGGAGTCGTACAACAAAGGCGTGACGGACGAGTTTGTGGTGCCGTTTGTGTGTACGGATTCGCGGGGCGAGCCGCTGGGTAAGATTTCGGAAGATGACTCGTGCATCTGTTTTAATTTTCGAGCGGACCGGGTGCGGGAGATTACGCGGGCGCTTTGCCGCAACAGCCATCTGAATGAGAAGGGCGGCAGCGATTTGCCGGGAGCGGCGGAGTTGGATGCGGCGATTCCGCGGGACCGGGTGCCGAAGAATTTGAAGTATGTGTGCATGACGCAGTACGACAAGAATTTTGCGTTGCCGGTGGTGATTCCGCCGGAGTCGATGGCGAACATTCTGGCGAACGTGATGGGCGCTCAACACATGCGCAACTTGCGGGTGGCGGAGACGGAGAAGTATGCGCACGTCACCTACTTTTTCAATGGAGGAGTGGAGCAACCGTTTCCGGGAGAGGATCGGGTAATGGTGCCATCGCCGAAGGTGGCGACTTACGATTTGAAGCCGGAGATGAGCGCGCAGGGAATCGCGGACGCGGTGGTGAAAGCGACGAATGACGGGACGTTTGACGTGATCATCGTCAACTTTGCGAACGCCGATATGGTGGGGCATTCGGGGAAGATTGAGCCGACGATCAAGGCGGTGGAGACGGTGGACGCGTGTCTGGGCGAGATTGAGAAGGCGGTGCGGGCCAAGGGCGGCGCGATGCTGATTACGGCCGATCATGGGAATGCCGAGATGATGATCGATCCGGCCACCGGCGGGCCGCATACGGCGCATACGACGAATCCGGTGCCGTTTATCGTGATCGCGGAAGATGCGAGCAAGTACACCCTGAAGCCGAACGGATCGCTGCGGGATATTTCGCCGACGATTCTTGGGATGCTGGGCGTGGCCGAGCCGGGGGAGATGACTGGGGCGGATTTGCGCGTGCCGCGAAAAGCTTGAACCGCGAAGGGCGGGGAGAACGGCCGCGGAGTTCTCAGAGACTGCTACCGTGCCGAAGCTTACGTACGGCCGGAGCTTATGTAGCCGAGCCTAAGTGGAACCGAGGCTAGGGTGTACTTTTTCCGAGCGGCACGGAAAACTGGAACCAAAAGGCATTGCCGCAGGGCTTGTTTTGAACCAGAGTGTCGCGGTAGTACTTGACGGCCAGGCCTCCGTGTTTGCCAAGCGGAAAGCGCAATTGCGGGCCGAGCGCCAGATCGCGGCCGCGAAAGCCATCCGCGAAAACGGCTCCGTGTTGGTAGTCGTCTGTGGTTTGCCGGTAGAAGAATCCGTTGAAGCCGGCCGCCACTTTTTTTGAGATCTCAAAAGCGGCGTTGTATTCCCACATAAATTCGTTGCCGCTGTGATAGTCGGTGGCTTTGTTATAGCCGTTGAAGATGTACATGAAGCGCGAACTGATTTCCCCCTTAGCGTGCCGGGGAAGATAAGTGAAACCGGCGACGGGCGCAATCGCCAGATTGTGCTGCCCAATGTTGACGGCTTGCGTGGCCGAATACCCGGCTCCCGCAGGGAACATGTCGGCTTCGTAATACCAGTGCAGATCGCCATGTTGGCAGGCGACACTGAACGGGATGATATTGACATTGGTGAGCCCGAATTGGCTGGAGCTACCCGCTTGCGTGTGCAGATGCTCGTAGACGAAGGGGACGCCGATCTCGCTTTCGACTGTGCCGCCAAGGAAGCGGAGTCCCCAGTTGTGCGTCACTTTGATGGCGTTGGCGAACAGTCGAAGGCGGAAATCCGGGACGGCGCTTTTGCCGTTAGCACCGTCAAACTCGTTGGCGGCATAAAAGAGGGTGTACTCGTAAAGGCGGGTCTCGCCGGGGCGGGGCTGCACACCTGTTAGTACTGTCTCGACTCCAACGGGGTAGACGCTGCCGCCATTTTCGGTTGCCTTGGCGCGGCTAAACATGGTGAAGAAAAGCAGGAGACAGGCAGAGGCCCGCAAGATCCTGAGGTTCGGCATTCGCTCCTCAAACGATGTGAATGCCGGGATGTTTACATGTGGATGCGAGGCGAATCAGTGACTTCACTCACGTGGGGAAGTGAGCGCCCGGGCGGGATGTTGCGGGACTTCCTGCGCAGCAATGTTATGGAAAAACCAGAGCGCTGCCGCGCGTGCCACCATCCGCGTTGACGCGGTAGGATAGCTGGTACTTTCTAATTCGAATTTTATGGAGACTGTCATGATGCCTGCACTGGAAAATCTGGAACCGAAGGCGGTATGGAAGCACTTTGACAAATTGGCGGCGACGCCGCGCGCGTCGACCAAGGAAGCGGCTGTGCGCGAGTATGTGCGCGGGGTGGCGACGAAGTTGGGGCTAGCGTCGGAGCAGGATGCGGCCGGAAATCTGGTGGTGCGCAAGCCGGCGCGGCCGGGACGCGAGGGCGCGCCGATGGCGCTGCTTCAAGGTCATCTCGACATGGTTTGCGAAAAGAACGAGGGCACGGCGCACAACTTCGATACCGATCCGATCAAGGTGGTCAGGGACGGTGATTGGCTGAAGGCCGATGGCACGACTCTCGGGGCCGACAACGGGGTGGGCGTGGCGGCGTCGCTGGCGGTGATGGAGAGTACAGACATCGCGCACGGGCCGCTGGAGTTTGCCTTTACCATCGACGAGGAGAGCGGGCTCACTGGCGCCGCCGAGTTCCCGGGTGGCGTGTTGAAGTCGAAGTATTTTCTTAACCTGGACAATGAGGATAAGGGCACGCTGTGTATCGGGTGCTCGGGCGGGGTGAAGACTACGGCGCGGCGAAAGGTGGCGCTGCGGGCGGCGGGAACTGGATCGGCTTGGCGCATCAAGGTTTCAGGTCTGAAGGGCGGCCACTCGGGAGTCGACATCCATCAGGGACGCGGCAATGCTCTGCGGATTCTTGGCGGAGTGCTGCAGGCGCTGCTTGATCGCATTCCGGTGGAGATTGCGGCGATCAACGGCGGAAGCGCGCAGAATGCGATACCGCGGGAGGCTTCGGCGGTGGTGGTGGCGGATGCTTCGAAAGAAAGCGAACTGAAAGGGCTGGTTGCGAGCGCGGAAGCAGGCTACAAAACGGATCTGGGGGGATTCGATTCGGGCCTTCAGATTACGGTGGAAAAAGCGGAGCGTCCGGAAAAAGTATTCGAGGCTGCGGATGCGAAACAGACGGTGGCGCTGCTAGCGAGCCTGCATCACGGCGTGCTGGCGATGAGTCCGGATGTTTCCGGGCTGGTGCAGACTTCGACGAATCTCGCGACGGTCACGAGCAAGGGCGACATGGTGGAGATTGTCACCAGCCAGCGGAGCGCGATCGAGAGCAGCATGACGGCGGCGGCGAGGATGGTGGCGACGGTTTGCCGGCTGGCGGGATTTGAGGTTGAGCATAGCGGGAAATATCCGGGATGGAAGCCGGAACCCAATAGCGAAATCGTGCGCAAGTGCCAGGAGGTGCATAAGAAGCTTTTTGGCGAACCGGCCGAGCTGATTGCGATGCACGCGGGGCTGGAGTGCGGAGTGATTGGGGAGAAATATCCTGGGATGGAAATGATCTCGTTTGGGCCGACGATTGTAGGGCCGCACAGTCCGAACGAGCGGGTGGAGATTTCGTCGGTGGAGGATTTCTGGAAGTACCTGAGGCTGGTGCTGGAGAGTGTTTGAGTTGGCGGAGGTAGGCTATATCGAGTCTCCTGGGCAGGCGGAAGGGTCGTATTTCAATGCGCGGGCGGTGCAGATTGCGGCGCGGGAACGACGCCAGCTCTCTCGATCAGCATGTTCTGAATGGCAGAGTGGATCTTCGTATAAGCCGGCAAGCGGTAGTTCCAGCGCTCGTCCGGTTCTGGTGGATTGACTACCATCGTGGCGTTAGCTTCGAAGACGAGGATCTCTCCTTGCGCATTTAAACCGAAATCAATTCCGCCGTAATCCAGCGCCAACGTGGAGTGAATTTTGTGGAGAGCGTTCATGGCGAGTGGGCCGAGAACGCGCGGCATGTTCTCGAGGAATGCCGCATCTTCCGCCCGATGCTCGGAACTTTCGGCCATCTCGGCGGTAAAGTAATGGATTTTCCAGTGACTCGAGATGGCGCAATGCAAGGGATAGAGCCGGCCGCCAATCATCATTACCCGGTACTTGCGGCTTTTGCCATCGCGTGCGCGCGTATCCAGATATTGCATGACGATGATTTCATCGCCCGGAATCTCCGCGATTGCGGGTGCGAGCGCGTCGAAGGATTCGACCCGCAGAAAATGCAGACCGGTATGAAATCCGGGGGCGCGGACGAGGAGGGGGAAGGCGAGGCCAAGCGCGGCGAGCCGGGAGGCGACATGCGGGTCACAGAGTTGCTCGCGTGACAGAATGACGGTGATTGGAGTAACCACGCCGGGGATCTCGGACAAGCGCCGGGCGTTCGTAGCTCTGTCCGTAGCCATGACTGCGGCTGGAGGATTCACTACCGGCGCCTGGGTACTAGCCAATAGAGAGCGAGCCGCGGCGAGGGCGCGAGACGATAGCTCCGCATCGCCGATGCCATTGACGACCAGTTGGTGAGCGGGCAACTCGGTTTGCGGATCATAGAATTCCGGGCACAATACGAACGTCTTGAAGATACGGTTGTCGAGAAATCGTTGCAGGCGGACATTGCCTCCGGTTGTGGAGACCAGGTGCAAGACGGAGATCGGAGCGGCTTCGCCGCGATAGGGCAAGGGGAAAATCCAGCGCTTTTGAAAAGCGGCACGGCGGTGAAAGTCGGCCTTTTCGGGCTCTCCCAAATCTTCCAGCAGGTGAGACAAGCCTTCGTGGGCTTTTTCGTTGTCGGGTTTCAGTCGAAGAACCTGTTGGAAGTGGTCACGGGCTTCGCACTGTAGTTCTCGGGCGCGCTGGGTTTGTCCAGTGACGGTCACTTTTTCGACCTCTTCCAGCAGAAAGTAACCTAAGTTGACGCGGCTCATGACATCGCCGGGATGACGCAAGACCGCCTCGTGGAAGGCAATACCGGCGGCGGCGCGATGCCCAGTCGCAATCAGCACGCAGCCCAGATTATTCAAGGCTACGAGATGGTGCGGGTTGCATTGGAGGATTTTGATGTAATCGTTGCTGGCGTCCGTGAGTTGACCCAAATTCGAGAAGAGGAGAGCGCGCTGGAGGAGCAGGTCAATCGACCCCGGATTAGAGGCGAGCTGCGTCTGAACCACTTTCAACAAGCCAGTGTGGTGCTGGTGCAATTGGTTTTGTGAAATGGAAGTATTCAAAGCCATGCCGCTTTCGTAAGCCTTCGGAGTAAAGCAGAATCTCATCCGGAAGCCCCGCAATGCCGGAGCGCTGGTGCTTCACAAGCCCGCCAGCAATTCGCGGCCCAGCAGCATGACTTGTTGTAATTAAGATCGTCTCTTCATAGTTGAGAACGAAAAAACCGGAACTATCAGGTTCCAGAGGAATTTGAATTGCTTCCGCGTTGTAGGCGCACGCGGCAGCGGGCAGTCATTCGTTTGAGCGGGACGGATTCGGCACAATTTAGGGCGGCGAATGTTAGAGATTCGTGAGTTGAAGGCTCAAGGGCCGAAGAGTGTAGTTAGAGTCGCTAATACGGCGCGCGTGCCCGTTTTTACTGAAGTGACGGCTTTGGCGGGAGATAAGCGCGTGCATTATCAGCTTCTATGTCCAATCTGCGATTGTCGCTGCGACGACGACGGAACTCTGCTGAGCTGTCCCAGTCCGCATCCTCCCGCACTACTCAGAAGCTGCTACTCCTCACGGACGCTTGAAGTCGATCCGGACGCGGAAGGGATTTATCGCTATCAATGTTGGCTTCCGCGGGCCAATCGGCTGAAAGATGCTCCTCGATCTGTACCCTACCGGAGCGAACAGCTGGGTTCGGCCTTGGGACTGAAGAATCTTTGGATCGCGTTTAGCGGATATTGGCCGGAACGCGGGGCAAAGCTGGAGACGGCCTCGTTCAAAGAACTTGAAGTTGGAGGAGTGCTTTCTCGAATTCCGAGACCCGACGCTCGAGTGCTGGTTGTAGCGTCGGCGGGAAATACAGCCGCCGCATTCGGCAGAGCGTGCTCGGAGAATGAGCTTGCATGTTTGATCGTCGTTCCCTCTTCTGGGATGGAGAAGCTGCGGTTTGCCGCGCCTTTGCGTGCCTGCGTAAAAGTCGTTCGCCTCACGGGACACGCCGGCTACTCCGACGCCATCGCTCTAGCGGAGAGAGTTGCGCAACAGCCGGGCTTTGTCGGCGAGGGTGGAGTCAAGAACGTTGGACGGCGCGACGGTATGGCGACCGTGATCTACAGCGCAGTGGAAGCGATGGGCAAACTTCCGGATTATTACTTTCAAGGGATCGGAAGTGGCGCGGGAGCGATTGCCGCCCACGAAGGTGCAATGAGGCTTGTCCGGGATTCCAGGTTTGGGCTGGTTCCGCCGCGCCTTATGCTCGCCCAAAATGCTCCCTTTACCCCTATTTACGATTCCTGGCAAAGAGGAAATCGAGAACTGGTTGAAGTCGATCCTGCGAGAGCACGAATTTTGGCGGATAAGATCGTCGCGAAAGTGCTTTCGAACCGTCAGCCACCTTATGCGATACGCGGCGGAACGTATGACGTGATCCGCGAAAGCCGGGGAGAGATGTTCGCCGTGGACAACGAGGAAATTCTGCGAGCGGGGGAAATGTTTGAGAGATACGAGGGCATCGACCTGGATCCCGCGGCCGGGGTCGCCGTCGCGGCGTTGATAAAGGCAGCGAAGACCGGCCGGGTCAGGTCCGCAGAAGCCGTTCTCCTTCACATTACCGGAGGCGGCGCGAGAAAAAGAGCGGCGGAAAAGATGCTGATTTTTTCGCCAGCAGACCTGGAACTCTCGATCGAGGAACTGGAGACTCCCGCCACCTTGGAACGAGTGTGTAATCTCTTCGCGAAACGCAGATCGATGCATTCCGGCGTATAAAATCGAGAGCGATAGAGAGAAGCCGGACTCCGATGCCGACTGGCCGCTAGATTCTAAGGAACTGGAAAAAGGAAATTTGCCGGGGAACCACTTATTGATTGGCTGCCCCCCAGGGATTCGAACCCCGATAACCTGCTCCAGAGGCAGGTGTCCTAGCCGTTGAACGAGGGGGCAGCAACTGGCACGGCGTAAGTAGATTCTATGGTCCGGACCGAAGGGTGGTCAACACGGAATCGGGACGCCGTGGCGGGTACGGAAGTGTGCGCGATATTGACTGGCTTGTGATTCGCCGCGATGTTGAGCGCGATAGAATCTTCAGGAAGATACGAGGAGAGCCCGCCATGCATACTACCTTCGATCATCCGAACGTCACGGCGGAGTCAGCCGAACTGGCGCGGCGCGCGCTTGAGCCCGAACAGTGCGCGCTGATTGTGGTCGACATTCAGGAAAAACTGCTGCCTCCGATCTGGCAAAAAGAGCGGCTGGTGCGGAATGCGAAGCTGCTGATCCGTCTGGCCAGCATTCTCAATATTCCGGCGCTCGTCACCACGCAATACAGTAAGGGCCTGGGCAACACCGTTTCCGAAGTCGTTGAGCTACTGCCGGACGCGGTGGCGATCGATAAGCTGATGTTTTCCTGCTTTGGCAGCGACGCGTTTTGCAGCATGCTGAAGCGGCTGCCCGGCCAGCGCACGACGGTGCTTCTCTGCGGAATGGAGACGCATATCTGCGTGATGCAGAGCGCGCTGGGCGCGCTTCGCGAGGGGTACCTGGTGCACGTTGCAGCCGACGCTGTGAGTTCGCGCACGGAACTTAATTGGCAGATTGGGCTGGAGCGCATGCGGGCCGCCGGCGCGATATTGTCTTCCACCGAAATGATGATTTACGAGCTGCTGCGGTCATCGGGCGCACCGGCGTTCAAGGAACTGCTGCCGCATCTGAAAGGATAGCGGGGAGCTACAAGCTATCGCTATGAGCTTTGAGCTACGAGCAACCCAGAGCAACTAGAGATTGCGGCAGCCGAGAAATTCCACACGATTACGTTCGCTTATAGCTCGGCGCTTGCGGCATCTTTCTGTTTTACCCGCACTACTGTGATCTTGGAGAAGCCTTCCTCGAAGGTGGGCGGACGGAGCTTGCCGGCCATCTTGCGCATGATCTCTTCGGGGACGACGCGGCCTCGACGCTGGTGGCGCTCGAGGCAGACGTCGAGCGGGACATCGAAGAACAAGCCTTGGACGTCGTAGCCGTAGTCCTTCGCGAGCTTGATCCAGCTATGGCGATCGTGAGGAGTGAGATTGGTGGCGTCGACGTAGCTCATGGGGCGGCGGGCGATGAGGCGCGCCTTCAACATCGAACGCAAATTGGAGAAGACCAAATCCTGGAAGCGCTGCTCCAGTTCGTTGTCAAACAAAAGTTCGCGGAGCAGGTCGCTGGACAGCGGACGAATATTATGGCGCTTGAACCATGAACTTTTGCCCGAGCCGGGCAGGCCGATCGCAAGTACGACCGTGCCTTTGCTGGGGCGGGGAGTGACCGCCGCTGGAGGGGTGACGGCGGCGCTTTGAATCGCCTGCGCTGTGACCGCTTCGGTAGAGGCCGGGGCTTCCGCGGGTGGTGTTGGCAACAACGGCAAGGGCAAGGTAGGTGTGAGCTCGCTGGCCGATTCGGGGGTGAGGGGCGGCATCTCCACGGCTATGGTTTCGGCGGAAGCAGTGTCGTCGTTATCAGCCGCAAGCTTGCCGGCCGCAACGTTACTGGCTGGAGCATGGCCGGTTGGAATATTGCTCGGCGCAACCCGCGCGGCTGGCGGCTGGTTGCGCGCCGGACCCCGCGAGCCGGTGTTCTGCCGACGGTCGCCGCCTCGCCCACCTCGTTTCTTGTGCCTTCGCGAGGGACGAACCCGGCCTTCGCCTGAAACGGCAGCGGCCAGCGGTAGTTCGGGCACTCCGCGAATGCCCAGTTCGAAGTCGGCTTGTGTCTCGCGGCCGTCGCTGTCGTCTTCGGTGGCACGCGGTTCCGCGGGACGTGGCTGAGGCGTGCGGGGCTGAGGCGGGCGCTGTGGGCGCAGGGTTGAGGGCTGCTTTGGAGGCTCGGGAGATGGAGCCGATTCCGCTGGAGTCTCTTGGCTCCGCGCTGCCGGCGGTTCGGCTACGTCGCTCTCGAAATATTTCGGCTGGAGGGGTTCGGGCGCGTTGGCCTGCTCCTTGGGTGCGCCGCCAGTCTTCTTGCGGCGTTTCATCCTATCGTTGATCCATTTCCTCATATAGCGCTTGTAGCACAAGGGGCTGTGCGGCGGCAATCTCACCCCTTAGCGCGGCGGATACCGGGCACAACCATCGGGTGATCGGGTCATCTGGCCATGGGGTCATTTGAGTTCAAAGGCCTTCGACTTTCAATGGCCCAATGATTCAATGGCCCGATCACCCGATGGGTCGGCCCGATGGCGTGACCCGATGACAGGGCCCGATTACAATGCTTGCATGACTCCAACCCATTCCGCGCCGGCGCCCACCGCCGAAGCGCAACTTCCTGCCGTTCCACTTACCGTGGAAGGCTATGCCACGCTGCACCAGATGATGCGGTTCCGGTGGACGGCGTGGCGCGAGATCAACGAAGGCCATCGGCGCGAGATTGCGGCCGAGGCGTCGGCGCTGCTGGGCAAAATGGAGGCGAGCCAGAACGGCCAGTCGGCGTTGTTTTCCCTTATCGGGCATAAGGGCGACCTGATGTTGATCCACTTCCGCGAAAGTTTTGCGGATTTGAATCAGGCGGAACTCGAACTGGCGCGGATACGGCTGAGCGATTTTCTCGAACCGACGACTTCGTATCTCTCCGTGATCGAGCTGGGACTGTACGAATCGAGCCTGAAGACTTACAAGCAACTGGCGGAGCGTGGGGTCGAGCCGCACTCGGAAAAATGGAAGAAAGCGATCGCCGAAACGGTGGCGCGGCAGAAGGAGGCGATGAGCCCGCGGCTGTTTCCGGGGATGCCGCCGAATCGGTACGTCTGCTTTTATCCGATGAACCGGCTGCGCGGCGAGGACAAGAACTGGTATACGCTACCCATGGAAGAGCGGCAGCGACAGATGAACGAGCATGGCCTGGTAGGACGGCGCTATGCGGGTGAGGTGAAGCAGATCATTACCGGCTCGATCGGCTTTGACGACTGGGAGTGGGGCGTGGATTTGTTTGCCGACGATCCGCTGGTATTCAAGAAACTGATTTACGAGATGCGCTTCGATCAGGTGAGCGCGGTGTATGCGCTATTCGGCAGCTTTTTTGTGGGACTGCGGTGTCCGGCGAATCGGCTGCACGAACTGCTGGAAGGCAGGCTGCCGGAACATGGAGCGGCGGCCGAATAAGCCGCAGGGAAGATCATAGCGGCATTCATGGGGGGGGCGCGACGCGGGAGAAGAAGCACCCGGCGAGAGCGGAGCAAGGGATACTTGAACAGAGGATGTGGGGTTTGCCGTTAGCGCTTTCCGTCGAGGCGATCAAACAATACTCGAATCAGCCAGAACAGCAGGATGACGCCGGCGACCCCGCCGAAAAAACGGAGCGTTCCCGCCGGGATTGCAAAAGCAAAAGAGGAGATCAATCTTTCCGTAAGTTTTTCCGTTCTGTCTTTCCTTATCCGTTCGGGCCCAGGACTTTCCACCTAAACTGATGTTTGCGGGAGGGAGTGAGGCGATCCGCGCAAACGAACTTCATACGCTCTTGTATCGTCAAAGACGGTTCGATACATTACATAGCTCGAATTTCGTACCAGATTCGTACGCGCCATTTTGGGAAGCCTTGGCGGTTCGGTTCGGGTCGCAAGGGGGGCCTTGGTTGAGGTTCACAGCGGGATTTTCTTCGGAAGCGAAGGGCAACAAATTCCCGCGACGGGACCGTTCTCACGGTAAACTCAGACCAATCCCCCAAAAAGGCCCGAACTGAGCGCTGTGCCTGAAATTGAAGCCATTCCCGAAAGTGCGCACGAAGCTACCGAAGGACTAGAGCCGCCTCATCTGCTGGTGGAGTGGCCGTCGCCGTGGCTGGAGTTCAAGACGGCGCTGCGGCCGGCGCTGCGGCGGGCGCCTCTGGCGCTGGCGGGCGAGGCTCCGGTTGGAATTTTTCCTTATCGCGGGATGGTGGCGGCGTGGGCGCTCGAGTGTTTGCTGCTGATTGCGATGATCGTACTGCCGGCGCGCATCGCGACGTTGCAGCCGTTTGTGCCGCCGCAGCGGCCGAAATGGGATGTGATTTACTACACCGGCGACGAACTGCCGCAGACCGCCGATCGAGGCGGAGCGGAGATGGGGAAGTCGGGACGGGCGGGCGGACAGCAGGCGTACCACCGCACACAGACGATTAAGGTCGCGCGGGGAACGAAAGCGGGCGAGACGATTGTGGACGCGCCGAAGGTGAATTTGCCGAAGAGCGATTCGGCGGTGGCGAACCTGCTGGCGTTCAAACCGATCCCGGGACCGCCTCCGGCGGAGGGCATGCAGGCGAGGCTGGTGGCGCCGGTGGTGCCGAATGTTGCGGTTGTTGCGCCGGCACCGGAAGTGGGTTCGGCGAACCGCAACCGGCCGGCGCTGGGGGTTAGTGCGATCGCTCCCGCTCCGGACGTTGCGCATGACGTTACGCGCGACGCGCGGCGATCACTGGCGATGAATAGCGCGACGGTGATTGCGCCAGCGCCGAATGTCTCCGCCGATAAGCTGCGCGCTTCGAACTCGATTGCTTCGACCGTGGTGGCGCCCGCGCCTTCGGCGGCGGCGCGCGATATCGCCAGCTCGCGAGCACGGATGTCAGAGACGGTGGACGTGGTCGCGCCACCGGTGTCGGCGCCGGCACGCGAACTGTCTTCCGCCGCGAAGCTCTCGTTGCCGCAGCAAACGGTGGTTGCTCCGCCGCCTTCGGTGGCGCACGAGATCAACAGTTGGGGAAGCGCACGCAGCGGAGACCTGCGCACGCAGCCGGTTCCACCACCGCCTTCCGCCGCGGCGGGAGGAGTGCAGGGGCGGGGACGATCAGGCGGCGGAACGCTGGCTGCCGAAGTCGTGCCTCCACCGGTGAGCCTCGGTGGAGCGGGGAGCGGAGTCTCGGGCGGACATGCGCGCAATGGGCGTGGAGGAACGGGACTCGACGCGAACGCGGTGGTGCCTCCGCCTCCGACAATCGGCAGCTCGGTTGGCGGAGGGAAATCGGCGAGCGGGAACGGGCGAGGGAACAAAGGCAACGGAAGCGGCGGCGCGTTCGATTTGGGCTCGTCGGTTGCGCCTCCGGGCAACAATGGAAACGCGCCGGGAAACGGCGTAGTGGTTTCGAGCCAGCCGGGGTCGAAAGTTGGGCTGCCGAACGGGGGTAGCGGCGGAGCGATTGCGATGTCTCCCGAAGGTAATGCGAAGAGCGGCCTCGGAGGGAGCGGAGGCGGATCGGGGATTGGGCGCGGCAATGGGCCGGGCAGCGGACTTTCAGGCGGAGGCTCGGGCGCGGGCCGCGAGGGCGCGGGACGAGGATCGGACGCGAGCGCGCGCGGGGGAATCTCGCCTTACCCAGGGAGCGGCGGAACCGGAAGCGGAACGAGCGGGTCGCCGGCTGTACCGGGAGTTTCCGTACAAGGAGGAACGACGACGATCACGCTACCAAGCTTCGGGCCTGCGGGCGGGAATGCGCCGGGCAATGGACCGGCTCGTTCGTCGACCGGGTCGCATCGGGGATTTGAAGCGACGGTTGAGGCGGGGCCACGGTCGGGAGGAGTTTTTGGCACCGGCTACTACGGATTTCTCAAGGGCAAGAACTACTCGATCTACATCGATACGGCGTTGGGGACGGCAGTGATGCAGTATTCGGATCCGGGCTCAGCCGCGCATCCTACGGGGGAGTCATTGAGTGCGCCGGAGGCGATGCGCAAGGAACTGCCGGCGGGACTGCGCTCGACGCGAGTGATTCTGGCGTGCACCCTGGATCGTTCGGGAATGCTGAAGAACATCAAAGTACTGGAGCCGGGAGCGGCTGAGACGACGAGCAAAATACTGGTAGCTTTGCAGAGCTGGAAATTTCGTCCGGCATTTCGGGGGGATGAACCAGTAGAAGTGACGGCGATTCTGGGGTTCGGAGTGGATACGCGATAGGTGGGAGCGATATACCTAGCAAGGTGCCCCTTTTGGCGCTGCGAATCGGATTCAATTACTCCACAATGTGCGATTAAAAATCGGTTTACGATCAGTCCCAGGTATATAGTCATAAACTGTCGGGAATTCAGCGCTTCATCCCGATGGCTCGATCGTTCGAGTTTCTTCGATCTCTTACCAAGTAGGTTACTGCCTAGGATTCGCCGATCAACCCCCCGACCGGTAGATTGGTGATGGTGCGCGATGAATATCACGTTGTTGCACCCCGAAATCAAGAACTATTCGCAGACGCACCGTAAGGGGCAGGGGCATCTGGGGCTTGGTTACCTCGCGGCCTATCTCATGCAGCAGGGGCACAGCGTGCGCGTGCTCGACGCCAAGAACCAGAGGCTGACCGACGAGATGCTGCGGCAGCATCTGGTGGAGTTTAAGCCGGAGATTTTCGGCGTGACCTCGATGACGCACGAGATTCACGCGGCGGCCGCGGTTTGTGAGGTGGTGAAGCGCGAGCAGCCGCAGATCTGGACAGTTGTGGGTGGAGCGCACAGTTCGGCGCTGCCGGAGCGAACGCTGGAAGAGTTTGCGCCGATTGACGTCGCAGTGGTGGGTGAAGGCGAATTGACCCTGGCGGAGATGGCTCAGGCGAAGGCTAGTGGCGGGAAGCTGACGGAACTTGGCGACGTGCTGGGAATCGCCTTCCGCAAAGATGGCCATATTGTGCGTACTGGAGTTCGTCCGTGGCTGGAGAATCTGGACGAAATCCCGTTTCCGGCGTGGCATCTTTTCCCCAAGCTCTCCTGGGGAATGATGACGGCGCGCGGGTGCCCGTATGGCTGCCTGTTTTGCCAGAGGATGCTGGGGCGGCGCATGCGCTTGCGCAGCGTGGATAACGTGCTGGCCGAGATCGACGCCATCGAAGAGAAGCTGCGGCAGCACGACATCTGGTTTCGCGATGAGACTTTTGGCCTGAACAAGCACTGGCTCGACGAATTCCTGGAGAAGCTGCACGCCAGAAATCAGCGCCAGGGGCGCGTTCTCCCTTGGGGCTGCAATTCGCGGGTGAACGTCGCCGAACTGGAGCGATACCGGAAGATGAAGGAAACGGGGTGCTTCCGGGTGAGTTTTGGAGTGGAGTCGGGAGACGAGGCGATTCTGAAGCGCATCTGCAAAGACATCACACCGCAAATGGCGCTGAAGGCGATTCGTTCCGCCCAGCAGGCGGGACTGAAAGCCGCGGCTTTTTTCATTCTTGGACACCCCGGCGAAACCTGGCAGACTGCGCTGAAGACGGTGCGTCTGGCTGCGCGCTCGCGCGCCGATTCGATTGCCGTGGGAGTGATGGTGCCGTATCCGGGGACCGAGATCTGGAACATGGCGCGTGAGGGCAAATTCGGCTACGAGCTGCTGACCGAAGATTGGCGCGCGTATGACAAGTACTTCGGCGGAGCGCTCAAGGTTGAGGGACTCACGCTGCGGCAGTTGGCGTTCCTGCAATCGGTGACCTACATCTGGTATTACATTTACAACTTGCGATTCCGAAGGTTCCGGTGGTTTATGCGCAAATTCCGCCGTGAAATGTGGACGATGGCCAAGCGACTGCTTGGACCGATACCAGAGCCGGTAGCCTCGGCGCAGCCGCGGTTGCGCGACGCGAAATAGCCGGCGGGCGCTTTCGAATCTGATCTTCCACGGCGCTGATTCTCTCATCAAGCCGGAAGGATCGTTCAAGGTAGTCGAATCGGCGATTCATTTCCGCGCGCAGATCGACAATCTTCTCGCTGTTGGCCTTGACCTCACCCCCTAATGAGCGCATCTCCGGCGTGACCAGATCCTGCAACAATCTCCGGACATCTTCGACTACGCCCATCGCGCTATCACATCCGCCTTCATCAATCCGCCGACAGGAATCGCAACGATTCGCGGTGTCCTAACTTGCCTTTTCCACGGAGCCACAGAGTCACAGAGAACGCCTTGAACCCGCAGAAACCGGCAATGAAAGGTCTTTACCGAATGGTTGGGGTTCCTCTGTGTCTCCGTGTCTCTGTGGTGGAAATTCAGATTTAGGACACCACTCAACGATGAGAACGACTGGAGCCACAGCCGTCAAGTGAACCCTGCCCAGGAACATTCCGACCCCGGCCCTCGTATAATTAATCAGGGGGTGGACCATGACCGGCACGCTCTACTGCAACGCCTGCGGCACAATCATCAACGACCAATCCCGCTTCTGCTCCAACTGCGGACGCGCCGTCGCCTATCCGCACCATCCCCCCAAACTCCTGCGCTCCCGCACCGACCGCAAAATTGCCGGTGTCTGTGCGGCGCTCTCCGAGCATCTCGGCCTCGACACTTCGCTCGTCCGCATTCTGTGGGTCTTTCTGACCTTCGCCGCCGGATGCTTCCCCGGAATCATCGCCTACATCCTGGCTTGGATCATCATCCCCGAGGAGCCTGCCCTCCCGCCGATGCCAGTAACCATCCACCCGCAGCAACCGGTAGCGGGCTAAGCCCAAAGCCGAAAGCCCAAAGCCCAATCTGTTACGATTCCGCCATGCACTCGCTGCGCAGCGATGACGCCGAAATCTTCTTTGACATCCAGGGCGACGGCCCCGCCGTCGTTCTTCTGCACCCGTTTCCCGTCCATCACGAATTCTGGCTTCCCATCATCCCCGCGCTGCTGTCGCGATACCGCCTCATCCTCCCCGACCTTCGCGGACACGGCGACTCCGAAGCCGGTCACGGTCCCGCCGTCATGGCCAAACACGCCGCCGACATCGCCCGCATCATGGATTCCACGGGCGTCGGAAAAGCCGCTTTCATCGTCTGTTCCATCGGCGGCTATATCGTCTTTGAGTTTCTCCGCCGCTACCGTTCGCGAGTTTCCGCGCTCGCTCTCTGCGACACGCGTCCCCAGGCCGATACCGCCGAAGCCCGCTCCGCCCGCCTCAAAAATGCCGACCTCGTAATCGAGCAGGGAACCGAGAAATTCCTCGAAGCCCAGATCCCAAAGCTCCTCGGCGCAACCACCGTCTCTTCGCGCCCCGACCTCGTCCAAAACGCTCTCGCCATGATGCGCAAAATGTCGCCACAAAACATCAGCCAGGTGTTGCGCGGCATGGCCGATCGCCCCGACTCCGTTTCCGACCTCAAGCACATCAACCTGCCGACACTGATCGTCATCGGCGAAGAAGACGTCCTCACCACTGCCGCCGACGGCGAACTCATGCGCCAAAACATCCCCGGCAGCCGCCTCAAGATGATCCCAAAAGCCGGACACTACGCCCCCTGGGAGCGCCCGGAATCCGTAGCGCCGCTCCTCCGCCAGTTCCTCGACTTCGTCCCGCTGTTGTGACGCCAAGTCCCGGTGACCGGTCACCGGTGACCGCTTTCAGGTGCCCCCCTCAGTGAAGCTCGTCACATTCCTCCCACAGCCATTCTGCTAAACTCACTTGTCATGATCGAAGCCTTCCTCGTCCCCGAAAAGACCATCGCAACCGCCAAGGGCGATGGTCCCGCCGTCGACGTCAGCGCCGGCGCCACGCGCATCTTCCTGCTCAACCTCATCATCGCCGACATCATCGAGCAGGAATCTATCGACGTCAGCGTCCAGGGCTCTGCCGATGGCACCACCTTCGATGCCAAGCCCATCGCTTCTTTCGATCAGAAGTTTTATCGCGGCGAAAACCCGCTCCTCGTCGATCTCTCCGCCAAGCCCGAGATCACCGCGATTCGCGCTCACTGGGAGGTCAACCGCTGGGGCCGCGGCACAGAAACTCCGATGTTCGGGTTCTGCGTAACCCTCCGCGAAGTCCCGCAAGAAATCCTGGCCGAAGCCGCCGCCAGAAAATAGCTTCGAGCGACGAGCCGCGAGCGACGGGCCAAGCCCGAGCCACGAGCTAGACCAGAGCCACAAGCTAGACCCGAGCCAAAGCTAGACCCGAGCCAAAGCTAGATTCGAGCCACAAACTAAAACCACCACCTTGCGCCTCGTGCCTTGTGCCGAAAGCGCCGAACCCTCCTCCATATGTCTTCCTGAGCGGAGCGCAGTGAGCAAAGCGAGCCAGCGCAGTCGAAGAGCCTGCCCCGAGCGAAGCCGAGGGGACCCCTACAATCTCCTCTGCACAAAGCACGGCCAGGAACCGTCACGGCTCCAGGTTTAAGCTCATAGCTCGAAGCTCATAGCTCAAAGCTGTATAGTTACTGCTCATGCCCCGCAAACTTCCCTTCACCCGCCGTGCATTCCTACAGTCCGCCGCCATCACCGCAACCGCTAGCCTGACTCCCTCTGTAAGCGCAGCCACCAAAGCCGTTCCCTACCAGCCCAAGCCCTTCGAACTCGAAGAGCTCACCATCTCCGATCTCCAGGACGGCCTCAAATCCGGCAAATTCACCGCCCACTCCCTCGCCGAAAAATACTGGGATCGCATCACCGACCTCGACATGCGCGAAGAAGGTAGACGCCCCGCCGTCAACAGCATCATCGAAATGAATCCCGACGCGCTCGCCATCGCCGAAAAGCTCGACCAGGAGCGCAAGGCCGGCAACCTCCGCGGCCCGCTGCACGGCATTCCCATCGTCATTAAAGACAACATCGCCACCGACGACCGCATGATGACCACCGCCGGATCGCTCGCGCTCGTCGGCGCAAAAGTCCCCAAAGATTCTTTTGTCGCGCAAAAGCTGCGCGCTGCCGGCGCCGTCATTCTCGGCAAAACCAATCTCAGCGAGTGGGCCAACATCCGCTCCAGCCACTCCACCAGCGGATGGAGCGGCCGCGGCGGCCTGACCAAAAATCCCTACGCCCTTGACCGCAATCCCTGCGGCTCCAGTTCCGGCACGGGCGCAGCCGTCTCCGCCAATTTCGCCGCCGCCGGTATCGGCACTGAAACCGACGGCTCCATCGTCTGCCCGTCGTCGGCCAACGGCATCGCCGGCATCAAGCCTACCGTCGGCCTCATCAGCCGCGCCGGCATCATTCCCATCTCGCACTCGCAAGATACTGCCGGGCCCATGTGCCGCACCGTGCGCGATGCCGCCATCCTTCTCGGCGCGCTCGCCGGCGTCGATCCCGACGACGAGGCCACCAGCGCCAGCGCCGGCAAATCGCAACCGGACTATACCCGCTTCTGCGATCCCAATGGCCTCAAAGGCGCGCGCATCGGCGTCGCCCGAAAATATTTCGGCTTCAACGACGCCGTCGACGCCCTCATGGAGCGCTCTCTCGACGTCCTGAAAAAGCAAGGCGCAACCCTAGTCGATCCCGCCGACCTCGATTCCTTCGGCAAATTCGACGACACCGAAATGCTCGTCATGCTTTACGAACTTAAATCTGACCTCAACGCCTATCTCGCGCGCCTCGCGAGCGCGCCCGGCGGCGCGGTCCAGGTTCGAACTCTGCAGGTACGGACCCTCAAAGACATCATCGACTTCAACCAGCGCAATCGCGAAAAAGAAATGCCCTGGTTCGGCCAGGACCTGTTCATCAAAGCCGAAGCCAAGGGCCCACTTACTGAGAAGGAGTATCTCGACGCGCTCGCGAAGAATCATCAACTCGCGCGCACCGAGGGCATCGACGCGCTTATGGACAAGCACCAACTCGACGCCATCGTCGCCCCCACCGGCAGTCCCGCCTGGCTCACCGACCTCATCAACGGAGACCACGTCGCCGGAGGCAGTTCCAACGCCGCCGCCGTCGCCGGCTATCCTAACCTCAACGTCACCGCCGGGTTCATCTCCGGATTGCCGGTAGGAATTTCCTTCTTCGGCCGCGCCTGGAGCGAGCCGGTTCTGATCAAGCTCGCCTATGCCTTCGAGCAGGCCACAAAGGCAAGGCAAGCGCCAAAGTTTTTGCCGAGTATTGAACTAAAATGACGTGCCGTCGATGGAGTCAGTAAGCGCGGCATAGACTTGGCGCCCACTCAGTGGGGAATGACCTCGCCGGTCGCTGCTTCCGCCACGGCATTCGTGATTCGCTCGCCTGCCAGATTCCCAATCTCGCCGATTGCCCGTGCTCTGTGTTCAAGCGACGGATGCGTCATGAATAACTCTTCCGCCCAGCTAAAATTGGCAGGCGTCTCGGTAATACGATACAGACTCGCGAGCGCCTTGATCCCAGCCTCCGGGTCCTGCGTCAGCTCCGCGGCAACCCTGTCTGCCTCATATTCATCGCGCCGCGAGACGTAACGGATAGCAAGAACCGGCCCAAGTATTGCCACTATGTCAAAGAGCGGGCGTAGAGCTGTTAACCCATATGAGACGACAATCGCCAGAATGCCGACGAAAGCATAGATAGTTCCCACGATGACAAGTCTCCGGTGTCCGTGCCGCGCTTTTACGTGACCAAGCTCATGCCCGATAACAAAGTCAAGAAGTGGTCCATGAAGAAACTTCCCGTAGTTGTCAGTCAAAGCAATGCTGTTGCTCAGCCCATAAGCATTCGTGAGGTGTCCTCGACCGGTTGGGACGACGTAAACGCGCTTCAGGGGGATCCCCATGCCCTTCGCCAGAACAAATGCCCTTTTGTAGGCGGCTCCCGATTTTACAACCTGTAACTTCATGCCCTCCGCAAAGCGCAATCCTATGTCGCCGGTTCTCGCAAGTATCGCTGCGGCAATCAGACACAAAACGGCCGCGAGACTGTGGTCATAAAGCGCGTCAAATCCAATCGCGACGAGCACGAGAGCAACTGTAGGCGAGAGCGTGCGCCAGAAAGCTAATCGCACGACATCACCAAGCGCCCATTTGTGTTCCAGGAAGATTCTGTCCAAAGCGTAGCAAGCCAACAACACGATCACGACTCCAACAACCAAGGCGCTCCACATCCCGAGTCGACTCCTCGGCCGGTGCGAATCACATAACGCCCACAACGCTGCTATCTCGATTAAGAAAAAGATATGAATTCGTCTACGCAGGTCCATCCAGCGGGACCTTCCAAGCGCAAAGGAATACGGGGCGCCAAACGAGAAGATTGCCGCGAGCGAGATCGGGACTAACACCGTAAATAGAAACGCGGAAAGAGGGCTGATGAAACGCCCGAAGTCAGCATTTCGCGATAAGTCGATCATCCGAGTCGGAGATAGGGTACAGCGTGACCCGGCGAACCGCCAATTTGTAATCTACCCTCCCCCTCACGGCTGCCCGTTCTTCCCCGCCCGCTTCGGTGTCAGCTTCTTCACAATAAATTCCTGAAACAAATTCTCGATCGCCGACGCCCCAATCCCGATAGCGCCGTTTTCCACCGTCAAGCCCGCGCCGTTCCGGTCCTGATTCGGATAATAGAGGTTCGAAATGCCCCCCGCCGCCAGGCTTCCGAGCACATTTGAGTAATTCGGCTGCCAGTGCCCGTTGTCGCCCTTGCAAATGAGAGTGGCCGCCATCGCATACAAGGCGCGCGACGGCACCGACCCCGTCCCCTTGTAAAAATAGCGCGGATCCTGGTGCAGCAGCGAGGGCAGAATGGCGCCCCCGATCAGCGTGCCCGTCACCGTGTCGGCATAAGTCGCGCCGAAGCGCTTGCCGTAACCCTGCGCGCCCTGCCCATACTCGGCAAAATGATTCTGCCCCTGCTCGATCGCCGCCGTCGCCGCCACCACAAAGAACGTGAAAGGATCGACAGTGTAGCGTAATGCCAGCTGAAATTTCTGCTTCACATCCAGCGGCGCCGCATTGGGAACATAGCTGACATAGAAATTCGGAACTACCCCCAGCACCCGCTGCTTCTCTTCAATCTTGATCTCTTCCGTCGCAATCTCCACCTGGTTCAGTCCAACCTGCACCTCGGTATGAGCTTCAGCCACGTTCATCGCGATCTGCGGTAAAGTTTCAACCTCGCCCCCATGGAGAGTTCCGGAGTAAGTCTTCGGCTCAAACCCCGCCGCAGCAATCTCCAACTTAAAGTCGCCGGGACTCACCTTGAAAAAAAAGAACTGCCCATCGCTGTCTGAAACCGCCGACCGCACCTGTGCATTCAGCTTCGCGTCAAAATAGGTGAGCTTGATCTGCGCGCCGCCAACCACCGCGCCACTCTGATCGACGATGGTTCCAGTAATGCTCCCCGGCATAGACGCAGTCGAATCCTGCCCCAAAGCAGGCAAACAGCCAAGCAAAACTGAAAGGAGAAGAAGTGCCGCCGATTTCAACGAAACCACCATGAATAACTCGAATCTATCCAATCAACCAAACCAAGACACAAAAGTCATATCCAACCCGCGCCAACGGACGCCAAGCCGAATGCCGGCAGAACAAAACAATGGCCTTGAGAACTTTGATGCTTACTCTATCAGCCCAACAATAATTTGTGGGAGCGATGAAGTTTACAAGAAAATGCGGCCGTGAGTCGCGAATAGCGAACGGCAAAAAGCGAGCAGCGAGAAGCCGAAGGACGAAGGACGGGAGGACGGACGCCGAAAGCCGAAAGCCGAAAGCCCAAAGCCCAAAGCCGAAAGCCCAAAGCCGAAAGCCTGTTTTACTATGTACTGTCCATGCCATCCACCACCATCCAACCCGCCCGCTCCATCCAAGGCGTCATCCGCATTCCCGGAGATAAATCCATCTCCCACCGCTACGCCATGCTCGCGGCTCTTGCCCGCGGCACCAGCCGCTTCCACAATTTTTCCGCCGCCCGCGACTGCGCCAGCACTCTAGCCTGCATGGAGCAACTTGGCGCCCGGCATCGCCGCACCGAAGGTGAAAAAGACGCCGCCATCGAAGTCACCGGCCTGGGCTCCGCGTCGGGCGTGTCCCAACTCCAACCGCCATCCGCCCCGCTTGACTGCGGCAACTCCGGCTCAACCATGCGCATGTTGAGCGGCATCCTCGCCGGTCAGCCTTTCGTCAGCGAGCTCTTCGGCGACGAATCTCTCTCCCGCCGTCCCATGGCTCGCATCATCAAGCCGCTCACCGAAATGGGCGCAGCCATCACCTCCTCCGACGCCGGCCGCCCTCCGCTAAAAATCCACGGCGGCGCGCTCAAGGCCATCCACTACAAGCCCGAAGTCGCCAGCGCCCAGGTAAAATCCTGCGTCCTCTTCGCGGGCCTTTTTGCCGACGGCGAAACCACCGTCGAAGAGCCTATCCGCACCCGCGACCACGGCGAGCTGGCGCTCCAAGCCTTCGGCGCCGAAATCGAGCGTCAAGGAAACCGATCGAGCATTCGCAGACACCAGCCCCTCATCGCCATCGAAGCCCGCGTTCCCGGCGATCTTTCCAGCGCCGCCTTTTTTCTCTGCGCTGCCGCGCTCTTTCCCGGCTCGCACATTTCGCTGCCCGGCATTCTCATGAATCCCACCCGAGCCCGCCTGCTCGACATCCTCATTCAGATGGGCCTCAAAATCGCGGTCGGCCAAATCGAGCAGCACCACGGCGAGCTAGTCGGCGGCATTGAAGCCAGCGGCGCAGCCTGGACCGGCGGCACCATTGCCGGAGCCGACACCGCCGCGCTCATCGACGAGATTCCTGTCCTCGCCGCCGCCGCTCCTTACACCGAAAGCGGCCTCGAGGTCCGCGACGCCCGCGAGCTCCGCGTCAAAGAATCCGACCGCATCGCCGCCGTCGCCGCCAACCTCCGCAAGATGGGCGCCGAGGTCGAAGAGCGTCCCGACGGCCTCCGCATCCCCGGCCGCCAAACTCTTCACGGCGCCGAGCTCGATTCCTTCGGCGACCACCGCATCGCCATGGCTTTCGCCGTCGCCGCCCTCCGCGCCCAAGGCGAAACGCTCATCCACAACTCCGACGCCGCCGGCGTTTCCTATCCAACCTTCTTCGACGATCTCCGCTCTATCGTGGGCATCTGAGGAGATCCGAAAATTGTTTGCGGTGTCATCCTGAGCGAAGTGAGGTGAGCGAAGCGAGCCGAACGAGTCGAAGGCCCCCTACTCCTTTAACACCGCTTGCGCCGCCGCAAGGCATTCTCTCGATGCGCGCTTTGGTAAGTCGAACCCAAATCCGCCCGCGTAACATCTATACTCAGGATCAACGCCGCCGTCTCCCGGGGAAAAACAAATGTCCACTTGGCCCGTACCTAGTCTGCCCGATCCTCGCACCCAGACCTTCCCCACTCTCACCGACGCGCAGATCAACCGCATCCGTCCGGTCGGCAAAGTCCGCCAGGTCCAGCCCGGCGAAATTCTCTTCGAGCCCAACGACACCAACGTCCCCTTCTTCGTCCTTCTCTCCGGCGCGATGGAAATCGTTCAGCCCACCCTCGACGGCGAGCGGTTCGTCGTCGCTCACGCCGCTCATGAGTTCACCGGAGAGATGGTGATGCTCACCGGCGCGCGCTGCCTCGTCCGCGGCCGCATCACCGAAGCCGGCGAAGTCCTCGAAGTCACTCCTGACGGCCTGCGCTCCCTCGTAGCCAAAGACGCCGAACTCGGCGAAATTTTCATGCGCGCCTTCATCCTCCGCCGCCTCGCGCTCATCACCAACGGCCTCGGCAATGTCGTCCTTCTCGGCTCCCGCTATTGTCCCAATACGCTTCGCCTGCGCGAGTTCCTCGGCCGCAACGCCTACCCTTACACCTACATCGATCTCGATTCCGACAAAACTTCGCAAACCCTCCTCGATCGCTTCCACGTTCAGCCCGCTGAAATCCCCGTCGTCATCTGCAATGCCAAGACCGTGCTGCGCAATCCTAGCGTCCAGCAATTGGCTGACTGCCTTGGCTTCAACGTCGCCATTGACGGCTCGCAGGTGCGCGACGTCATCATCGTCGGCGCCGGACCATCCGGCCTCGCCGCCGCTGTTTATGCCGCCTCCGAAGGTCTCGACGCCCTCGTTGTCGAAGCCGAATCTCCCGGAGGCCAGGCCGGCTCCAGTTCCAAAATCGAAAACTATCTCGGATTTCCCACCGGCGTCTCCGGTCAGGAACTCGCCAACCGCGCCCTCGCGCAAGCGCAAAAATTCGGCGCCAAAATGATGATCGGCCACAGCGTCGTCCGCCTGGACTGCAACTCCCGTCCCTACAAAATCGTCCTCGATAACGGCGACGCTCTCGCCGCCCGCTCCATCGTCATCTCCACCGGGGCACAATACAACAAGCCGGAGATCGCCAACCTCCCCGATTTCGAAGGCCGCGGCATCTACTACGGCGCAACTTACATCGAGTCACAGTTGTGCGTAGGAGACGAGGTTGCCGTCGTCGGTGGCGCCAACTCCGCCGGACAGGCTGCCATCTATCTCGCGCAAACTTCGCGCAAGGTGCACATGCTGGTGCGCCGCGACGGCCTCGCCGAAACCATGTCGCGCTACCTCATTCAGCGCATCACCGAAAATCCCAACATCGAACTCCACTACAACACCGAGATCGTCGGCCTCGGCGGCAATGGCCATCTCAAATGCGTCACCTGGCGCAACAAGAAAACCGGCCAGACCGCCACCCACGAGCTCGGCCACGTCTTCCTCATGACCGGAGCCTCGCCCCGCACCGCCTGGCTCAAGGGCTGCGTCGCCCTCGACGAAAAAGGTTTCATCCTAACCGGTCGCGACATTCTCAACGCGGATAATGGCGACGCCATCACCACCACCTCCGCCAACGCCATCGCCACTTCCAACGCCACCACCGCCAACCCAGCCCAAACCTGGACCCTCACCCGCCATCCCCAAATCTTCGAAACCAGTCTTCCGTCAGTCTTCGCCGTCGGCGACGTCCGCTCCGGGAACGTCAAGCGCGTAGCCTCCGCCGTCGGCGAGGGCGCCATCGCCATCTATCTCGTCCATCGTGCTCTCGCCGAGCACTAAAAGGCCGAGCACAAGCGTCGCTAAGCTTTTCAAGATTGTCGTCCTGAGCATTGTCGTCCTGAGCGAAGAGAGGTAAGCGAAGCGAGCCGAACGAGTCGAAGAGCCTGCCCCGAGCGAAGCCGAGGGGATCCCTACAATCTCATCCGCAGTGTGCCAGCCCGCAGAGCGACCGCCGCGCGAGAAACAACTTCTCCGCACCCTGCTGGAAGCTCACCGCTACAATCGCGCGCCCCACGTGACGCCGCTCACAGACCGCGCCGCCGTCTCGCGCTATCCTGCAACCAAGAACACATCGCTCTCTCGCGGCCCTCCTGGCCGAGGAGGTGTGTCATGCTGCTGTTCGCCTCGCTTATCTTTGTTGTCGCCGTTATTTTCATCCTTCTTATTCCCGTGCTCTGGGGACGAGAGTCCTACGCCAACTATTCCGCGCCTCGCGCTGTCGTTTGCCCGGAGACGCATCAACAGGTCGGCGTCACCCTCGACGCCCGCCACGCCGCTGCCTCCTGGCTGCATGGAACTCCCAACTTCCGCCTCGCCGATTGCACCCGCTGGCCCGAGCGCGGCGATTGCGGCCAGGATTGCCTCCCTGACGCATTGCGCGCGCAGCCCTACACCCAAGGCGAAGTGCGTCCCAACAAAGCTCGCCGCCCGATCTATCACCTGCCCGTGTTTCTCGCCGGATTCGCCGCCTGGTATATCGGTGCCTGGTGGCACTCGCAGTTTCTCTTCCGCGCCCGCTGGATGTCGGCTCTCCACCTCACGCCAGCCCAACTAAAACAGGTCGTTCATTGGTATTCGCCGCACCTGCTCAGCATTCTCGCCTGCCTGCTCTTCGCCTACGGAGTCGCCGCGCTCCTGAGCTGGGCTTCGCGCAAAGGACTGTGGAAGGGAATTATTTGCGCGATCATCCTCTGGGCCGCGTTGGAACTCATCGCTGTGCCCATGTTTGCATCCCTATCGCGAGATGTTCTCTTTATCGAGACCGGCTACACCCTGGTCGCCGCTATCGCCGTCGGAGCGATCGTCGGTGGCCTGAGCGGCAAGCTCGTGATTCGCACAACTGCCGCCGGCCATTGACCCTGAGCTGAGTGTTTAACACATGAGAGGCTTGAAGAGCTCGAAAAGCCCGAGTCTACCGTGGAAGAGCGGCCCTTTAGGGCCGCGTTAGTCTTATCCGAGTCCTGGGCTTTAGCCCCGGTGGAAGGTTGCGCGCCGCCACGACTCTCTCACAAGCCTCTTCAACTCATGTCACGAGCCCATCTCTCAAAATCCCATTCATCTCCCCACAACATCGCCGCTATATAAAATCCTCACCAGAGTCTCGCCCATGCCAACCCTCGCCAAAACTGCCTTCGCCGCCATCGTTCTACTCGTAGCCATCTGCGCCAACGCCCAATCCTCCGTCGATTTCTCCGGCCATTGGCGACAGAACCCATCCTCCGCCCTCCAGCGCCAACTCGAGATCGAGCAAAACGGCCAGAACCTGCTCGTCCGAACCATCCTCACGAACTCCGAAGGCACTCGCCATCTGGAGGTGAAGTATCAGATCGGAGGCCCGGAAACCTCCTACACCGGCCTCGACGGCGACGAGTTCCACACAACCGTCCATTGGGACGGTAGCACTCTGGTCTTCGATACGATGGAGCGCGAAAACGGAAAAGACATTCCCCAAAAAACCGTCTGGACCCTATCGGCGGATGGCAACACTCTGCAAGTAGATAGGACCTCGCAAAAGTCCGGCAAGCCGGTGCAGTCGGTGATGACGTACGTTCGTCAGGCCCCCAGCCAATCCCCAAAGTAAGGCGTCAATAAGACCCGAAACCTTCGCCCGAAACGCTCCCCGGAATGCCCCCAGGAACGCCCCTCGAGTCCCCGTTGCATGACAACAACGGCGGTCAAGTTCCGCTAAAGTATTTGTTCTTCAATAATATACAGAGACAATTAGCCGCAAAATCAGCCCAGATCTCCGCTTAGACCTCTCCTAACTCATTGAATAATAAGGTTTTTGTAGTTAACTCCTTATTTCTCAAAGACCTGGCGATTTTCACCCCCCAAGTCTCTGATTCCAATAGACTGCGCGCGGGGGGCATTCAGTACCAACTAGTAAACCTCGCCCCGAATTTCACATTTCCGCGCCCTTCACGTAGACTTCCGCTTTCGAGGCCGCTCCCGAATGTCTCGCTGCACTTCATGTGGCAAACAAGTTCCGCCGCTCGCCCGGTTCTGTCCCTCTTGCGGCCAGACGCAATCCACCGACGACCTCTCCACGCAACTCGCCTCCGAACTAATTCCCGAACCTTCTTCTGAACTCTCCGACGAAACTCTCCCCATCAGCGACGCTGCCAACCTCAGCCCCGACGAAATTCCCACCCTCATCTCCTCCGAGCCAATGGCAGCCAAGCCAAACCCGCCGCGCTCGCCGCGTCCCACGCCAAAGTCGAGCCATGCTAGTTCTTCCTCCAACGAGCTCCTGAACTACGGACGCTTTCTTCCCGGAACTTTGCTCGTCGACCGCTATCGTGTTGTTGCGCTGCTTGGCCGCGGCGGAATGGGCGAGGTTTATCGTGCCGACGATCTCACGCTCGGACAGCCTGTAGCGCTCAAGTTTCTCCCCGATGAAGCCGCCGAGGATCCTGCGCTCCTCGATCGTTTCCGCGCCGAAGTCCGCATTGCCCGCAAGGTCTCGCATCCCAACGTCTGCCGCGTCTACGACGTCGGCGAAGTCGATGGCCAGACTTACTTCACCATGGAGTATGTCGACGGCGAAGACCTGGCCTCGCTCCTGCGCCGCATCGGACGCCTGCCCAACGACAAGGCTCTCGACATCGCGCGTCAGCTCTGCGCCGGTCTCGCCGCTGCGCACGCCAAAGGCGTTCTCCATCGCGACCTCAAGCCCGCCAACATCATGCTCGATGGCCGCGGACAAGCGGTCATCACCGACTTCGGACTGGCCGCTCTCGCCGATCAAGCTCATGGCGCGGAGGTTCGCAGCGGAACGCCAGCCTACATGGCGCCCGAACAACTCTCGGGAAGGGAAGTGACCGAAAAGAGCGACATCTACGCGCTCGGCCTCGTGCTCTACGAACTCTTCACCGGCAAGCGCGCCTTCAGCGCCGACAATCTCGCCGATCTCGTCCGCTCGCGCGCCGCGGGCGATATCAGTCGTCCCTCCAGCTTCGTCAAAGACCTCGATCCGTTAGTCGAGCGCGTCATCCTCCGTTGCCTCGAACCCGAGCCGTTGAATCGCCCAGCCAACGCGCTCTCCGTGGCAGCCGCGCTTCCCGGAGGCGACCCGCTCGCCGCCGCGCTCGCCGCCGGTGAAACGCCCTCCCCGCAAATGGTCGCCGCCGCCGGCGCAAACGAAGGCAGGAAGCCAAGCCGAGCCGTTATTTGCATGGCCGCTTGTCTCCTTGTACTGATCGCCGGCGTTTACCTCGTCACGCGCATCGACGGGCTCTCGCACATGTCGCTCGATCAGCCTCCCGATGTGCTCACCCATCGCGCCCACGAGATCGTTGCCCAACTCGGTTACGACGCCAAGCCCATCGATTCCTTCATCGACTTCGATTACGATTTCGATTACGAACGCTGGGTCGAGAACAACGACAAGCGTCCTGACTGGAACAAAACGCTCGCCGAACAGCCGCCAGTCCTGCGATTCACCTACCGTCAGAGTCCCCGCTATCTCATTCCTCTCGACCTGCAACGTTCGCTCACGCCCGGAAACGTCACCTTCACCGATCCACCGCTAACGCAATCCGGCATGATCAACCTCATGCTCGACACGCAAGGCAAGCTCGGCTACTTCGAAGCGTTGCCGCCACAGGTTGAAGAGAATGCCGCTCCGGCCAAGCCCGTGGATTGGAATCCACTGTTCGCGCTCGCAGGCCTCGATTCCGCCCAATTCCAATCAGCTACTCCGCAATGGACCTCTCTCGCCAGTACCGACACACGCGCCGCCTGGACAGGGAAGTGGCCCGGCAGCGGACTTCCGCTGCGCGTCGAAGCAGGCGCCTGGCGCGGCAAGCCTGTCTTCTTCCGCTTGATCGGCCCGTGGACGCGGCCCGAGCGCATGCGTCCTTTCGAGGACACCTCGGGCACAAAGACCAGGCAGATCGTCAGCCTCATACTGTTCTTCCTCGTGCTGGTCGGAGCCGCGTTTCTCGCCCGCTACCAATACAAACGCGGCAAGAGCGATCGCCAGGGAGCCTTCCGACTCGCCGCTTTTGTCTTCGCCATGCAGATCGCCATCTGGCTGTGCTTCGGGCACATGGTTCTGGACTCGGGTATTGTCGGCTTCTTCGTGCTCGCAGTTAGCGGCGCCATGTTTATGGCGTCCCTCTCCTGGATCCTCTATCTCGCGCTCGAACCCTTTGTGCGCAAGCTCTGGCCGCAAACCATCATTTCCTGGAGTCGTCTGGTGAGCGGACGCATTCGCGATCCACTGGTTGGACGTGACGTCCTCTTCGGAGTGATCCTCGGCCTGACCTGGCTTGTGATTATCGAGGTCCGTTTCCTAATCGGAATTATGCGGTTGAACTCGGCGCCGCAACTGTTCACCACCGACTATCTGCTGGGCTTGCGCAGTACTCTCGGTGCTGCCATCGTGCAGGCGCCCGGAGGTATCCAAGGGACGCTGTTCTTCTTCGTCATTCTGGTCGTCCTGCGTTATCTTCTCCGGAATCGCTGGGCCGCGGCGGCTGGCTTCGTCGTGATCTTCACCATCCTCAATGCCCTCGGCAGTACGCATCCGTGGCTTGCCGCGACCAGCGGCGCTCTCGTCTACGCGATCGCGGCCTTCGCCCTCGTCCGCTTCGGGCTCATCACCCTCACCGTCGCCGTCTTTGTCGCCAACACCATGCTGAACGTCCCCGTCACCTTCGACTTCTCCCGTTGGTACGCTCCCTACGCCTTGGCCGTTCCGCTCTTCGTGCTGGGGCTCGCGATCTGGGGCTTCTACACCGCGCTCGCGGGCCAGAAGCTATTCAAGCTTGACACGCCGGAGTGAAAGAAAGCTCCAAGCTCTCAGCTCCAAGCTCCAAGCAAGAACTTGCGCCGCATAATCTGTAGAGGAAACCCGGAGGACTGTGCCTTTTCGCTCCCGGTTTGCTTGGAGCTTGGAGCTGAGAGCTTGCAGCTTGCGCTGAGAGCTTGGAGCTCGTACTGAGCTCTACTTCGCCCCCTTCAAGTACCGGTCAAACCACTCAACCGTCCGCCGGATCGCGTCTACCTGATTCTCCCGCTTGGCGAATCCGTGTCCCTCATTTGGATAGTAATGAGCATCAACCGTCTTGCCCGCATCCTGCAATATCTTCACCACCTGTTCGGCTTCTTCCTTGGGTACGCGAATATCGTTATCGCCCTGCAACACCAGCAGCGGCGCCTTCTCGTCCTTGATATAGGCCAGCGGCGAGTCGGCCTCGTAAATCTTGCGGTCCTTTTCCGGATCGCCCATCAGCGTCTTCTCATACTGCTGGAGCATCGGGTCTTCATGTTGCAACATAGTCAACCAGTTGATGATGCCGTATTCCTCAACCGCGGCCGCCCAAACATCGGGCGTCTTGCCGATCGCCATCAGCGTCATGTACCCGCCATAAGACCCGCCCGTGATGCCGATCTTCCTGGCGTTCACATAGCCAGTCGCTTCGAGAAACTTCGCCGCATAGACCTCGTCCTGCAAATCGCCGCCGCCGAGGTCCTGAAAGTTGGCCTTCTGAAACTCCATGCCGAATCCGGTTGAGCCGCGCACATTCGGCGCGATGCAAATGTATCCGCGCGTCACCAGAGCGATCACCGTCCGATTGAAATAATCGGTCGTCTGCCCCGTCGGTCCGCCGTGCGGCAGCACAATCGCAGGATTCGATCCGTCGCGCTTCAGGTTGAATGGCACCCACGCAAACGCGCTGATGATCTTTCCGTCGAAGCTGCGATAGTGCACCAGTTGCGAAGCCGGAATCTTCGCCGCGGTGAGGCTGGCAATCGCGGAGTAGGTCAGGCGATGCGGTTCACGCTTCGCAATGTCATACACCCAATAATCGCCCGGCTGAGTGGAACTCTGGTGGTTGACCAGCAGCCGCCGTCCATCCGGAGAAAACGAGCTCGGATTTCCTGCATAGCTATTCAGACCCGCGGGAAGATTCAGCTTCGCCGCCTTAAGCGTTGCCGTCTCAACCAGATAGTCGTCGAGGCGTCCATCCGCGTTGATCTCGTAGGTGAACTGCTTCCCATCCGGCGAGAAGTTGCCCGAACCAGCCTCCCACTTGACATCGGTCACCCAGGTCAGCTTCTTCGTGGCCACGTCGAGCAACGCGACGTTGGGATAACCGCCGGGCTTATCGGAGCTGAGAAGCAAACGTCGCCCATCGGGTGAGATCGAACTCAGCTCGTTGCGGGCTTCACCATCGTGCTTGGTGAGATTTTCCTGCGCCCCGCTGGCCACCTCCACGCGATACACATCGGCATCGGTAAACGAGACGTTTGTCCGCGTTGCGTAAATGAATTTGTCGTCGCGAGACCAGAACGGTCCGTTCCAGAGATGGTTTGGCGTTTTTTCCTGCGTCAGGTTTCTGACAGTCCGCGTCGTCCAATCCAGAATCGCGATATCGGTCGCCGATGCGGTCTTCGGTTTGTAGTTGATTGCCAGAAACCTGCCGTCGTGCGACCAGACCGCTCCCGTCTCCGATACCTCCGCCGTATTCGTCAGGTTCACCACTTCGCCGCCATCGCTCGGAATCGCGAAAAGATCGTAAATCTCGCCGCCGCCCTTGTCGGACTGAAAGACAATCCACTTTCCGTCCGGCGACCAGACCGCGCCCGACTGCCGATCATCCGACTGACTCAACTGAATCGGCCATCCACCATCGGCATTCACCTTCCAGAGATTGTTGCGGCCCGTGAAGTTGGAGGTGAACACGATCTGCTTTCCATCCGGAGACCACGCGCCGCCGCCGACCGAGCGCGTGAAGAACAGATCGTCAATGGGAACGGGAACCGCTCCCACCGCCGCAGTCGACGTAACCGTTTTCGGATCGGTAATCTCGCGCGTTTCGGGCGAGTCGGCGGCAAAAGCGTTTAGCAGAAGTGCGAGGACTAACGCAGGTAAGCAGAATTTCACAGAAACCTCCGGCATTCTAAAGACCGCGCGATCATAAGTTGAGCCCTCCGAGTGCGTCAACCAGCCCAACGCCGACGACACGAAAGATTGGTGTGGACTGATATCCTGAATTCAGTTGTTCTCCCAGAGCCCAGAGCCCAGAGCCCAGAGCCCAGAGCCGAGAGCCGAGAGCCAAGAGCCAAGAGCCAAGAGCCAAAGAGTCAAGAGCCGAATATGCCGAACGAAAAGCAATCTTCCGACGAGCGCCTGCAACAGGAATTCAACCAGTGGGCCGAGCGCGGCGAAGGCCCGAAGATGGAGAACCATCACCTCGATATCACCGAGAAGACGCTTCGCCGCATGGACCTGCGCCCCGGCGAGCGCGTCCTCGACCTCGGCTGCGGATCGGGCTGGGCCACGCGTTTGCTTGCCCGCCTCGTCGGCGATGGCCCGCAGGGATTCGGCCAGGTCGTCGGCGTCGACATATCCGACGAGATGATTCGGCAGGCGCGCGCGACCTCCAAAGATTTCGAGAACGTGATGTTCGTGCAGGGCTCGGCCACGCAGATTCCGTGGGAGGAAAACTTTTTCGACAAGGTGCTTTCGGTCGAGTCCTTTTATTACTATCCCGATCAGGAGCGTGCCCTGGCGGAACTGTTCCGCGTGATGGCGCCCCACGGCCGCCTCTTCATCCTCATCAATCTCTTTAAAGACAATCCGTATTCGCTACAGTGGGTGCCGAAACTGAAGGTGCCCGTCCACGTCCGCTCGGCGGAAGAGTATGTGACGCTACTGAAGGCGCACACATTCGACAAGGTCGAGTACGCCCTGATTCCCGACGATACGCCAACGCCGGAGAATTACCAGACCACATCGTTCCACTCGCTCGATGATATGAAGGCATTCAAGAAAATTGGGGCGCTGTTGCTGATGGCGTCCAAGCCAGACATCCGCAATCCCGCCCCGGGCTATACGATTTATTGAGCTACGAGTCGCGAACTCCGAAAAAGATCTTGCGGTTGCTAGCCCAGAGCCCAAAGCCCAATGCCCAATGCCCAATGCCCAATGCCCCAGAGCCCAAAGCCGGTTTTCAAGCCGGTTTTAGCTTCTGTGATCTAAATCACCCCCAGGCGTATGATGTTCGCTATATCCTGTTGGGCAGAACTACGGTTCGCAAGAGGCCCCATGAGCTGGCTCCAGAACAAATTCGAAAAGAACTTCATGATCTCGACGGTGGACTACGTCTTCAACTGGGCGCGTAAATCCGCGCTCTGGCCGATGACGTTTGGTCTGGCGTGCTGCGCCATCGAGATGATCGCGTCTTCGACCGCGCGCTTCGACATCGCGCGCTTCGGTTCGGAGGTCTTCCGTCCCAGCCCGCGCCAGTCCGATCTCATGATCGTCTCCGGCACGGTCACGCTGAAGATGGCGCCGATCGTGAAGCGCATTTACGATCAGATGCCGGAGCCGAAGTGGGTCATCTCCATGGGAGCCTGTTCATCCGTCGGCGGCCCGTTCAATACTTATGCCGTTCTGCAAGGCGTCGACCGCATCGTGCCGGTCGATGTTTACGTAATCGGCTGCCCGCCGCGTCCGGAGAATCTGTTTTACGCGCTGCTGCGATTACAGGACAAGATCGACACCATGACCCTGGCCAAGAAGCCGACTGAAGTTCGCCTCGACGAAAGCATGATGGAGCATTTCAAGAGGCAAGTGATGGTGGCGCAAACGATGCAACCGAAAGCGTAGCCGTCAGCCATCAGCTATCAGCCCTCGGTTTAAACCACTCCTATTTAGTTTTGTCATCCCGAGCGCAGCGAGGGATCTGCAGTTTTCCGCAATATTCGAGACTGCCTGCGTGCAGTGGTTTACACTGACGGCTGATAGCTGACAGCTGAAAGCCATGTTCACCAAACTCGCCCCCAAATCCGACCTCCCCCCCGTCAATGAAGTCAAAGAACTCCCCTGCAACGGCAAGCAAATTTGCGTCGTCAACCTCAACGGCGAACTCCACGCCATGGAGAACACCTGTCTTCACATGGGCGGACCGCTCGGCGAAGGCGTAATTGAGAAGGGAAAAGTCATCTGCCCGTGGCACGGTTGGGCCTGGGACCCGATCACGGGCCAAGGCCCGGGGCCTGCGGCGAAGATCGCGGTGTATCCGGTGCGGATTGAAGGTGACGACGTGATGATCGAAATCGGTTGAATCAAGACCGAGAGAAATAACTAATGGCGAAACTTGTTGCTTATTCGGTCATGATGTTTGCATTACTAGGACTGTTTCTTTGTCTCGGCGCTTATCTCTTCGAGTTTTCGGGAATCTACACTCCTCCTCAGCACCGCCCACCGCTGTTGTTTTTTGGGATATTCATTGTGTGGTTCCCAACGATATTCCTAATGAACAAACTCACCCAAGACTTCAAACAGAAAGATATGTGGAAAGCGGCTTTACGCGGATGTCCGCCATGGATGCGAAAGTCGATGTGGGCGATGGTAGGAATCGTCGCCGCCCTTGCATATTTGCCTCTTGTCCTAAAGGTGCGAAGACCCTATCCGGATGTTTTTGTGCTCTTTCCCGCGTGTTTCTATGCAGCATCATTCTGCATAACCTACTCGGTACTAAATGCGGAGAAATATGATTTGACACGCCGATGCATCAACGGGCACGCGATCTCGCCGCTGGCCAAGTTCTGCGAAGAATGCGGCGCCCCGGCAGCACCCGACGTCCAGAATGTGGGCGTTCGCTTAAACTAGCCCAACAGCCCCAAGGATTGCCGCGCTCCGCTCTCAAACCCCGGAAATACGCTCTTCAAATCCCGATTCCCCAAATAGCGCGAGACCATTTCGCTGAGCACGAGCCGGAAATCGGTGGTCACCGCCAGGTCGCGTCCTTCATACAACTGCGATTGGTCGAGCCCCGGCCAACGTCCATAGACTTTGCCGCCGCGCACCGGGCCTCCGAGCACGAACATTACGTTTGCGTGGCCGTGGTCCGTCCCACGGTTGCCGTTCTCGCGAGCGGTGCGTCCGAACTCGGACATGGTTACCACGACCGTGTCTTCGCCCAGATCGCCAAGGTCGTTCCAGAATGCCGCAATCGACTGCGAGAATTCGCCGAGCACATTGGCAATCTGTCCCTGCGTGCTGCCTTCGTTCACGTGATGGTCCCATCCACCGATGTCAGCAAAAGCCACCTGCACGCCGACATTCGCTTTGATCAACTGCGCCAGTTGTCGCAGGCTGTCGCCAAATCGGCCCTTGGGATAATTGACGCCCGCGGCCGGCGTGTACTTCGCTGGGTCGGCAGATTGCAGCATCTTCACCGCGTCAAACGTCTCCTGCCCCGTGCCGTGCATGACCGCGTCGACGGAGTGTTCGTACATCGCTTCAAAGCTGTTGGCGATGGGCGCGGCTTTCGGATTTTTTCCGCCAATCGAAAAATCGTTCAGGTTGTTGATCGCCACCGCCGGCTCTTTGCCGGAAAGAATACGCGGCAGAGACGGCCCAAGCGCGATGGCGCGAAAGGCGGAGAGATCTGCGTTACTGTGATCGGTCGCAGCCTGATCGGCGCCATTAGCGCGTGGCAGATCGTGGAGGCAGCGGTTCAGCCAGCCATCGTCGGTCGCCTTGATGCCCGGCGTGCCTGACTCCATAAAATCCTGTGCGTCAAAATGTGACCGCGTGGGATCGGGCGAGCCCGAGGCGTGGACGATGGCGAGGTGCTTCTGCTTCCACAGCGGCTCGAACGACGACATCGCCGGATGAAGGCCGAAGAAGCCGTCGAGATCAAGCACCACTCTTTTCGGAATATTGATGGTCGGCCGCATCGCGTAGTAAGCCGCCTCGCCGTGAGGCACGACGATGTTGAGACCGTCCGCAGCGCCCCGCTGGAAGATTACGACCAGGCGCTTCGGCCGCGCGCCCGGATCGGCTGCACCAAAGGCCGCGCGTGTGAGAAAAGTTGGCAGTGCCGCCGTGCCGATCGCGGCAAGAGCGCCATTGCGAACGAAGATGCGACGAGTTAAGGACATATAGATACTCCAGGAAGCTATGAGCTCTGAGCTATGAGCAAGCAAAGCCGCGCCAGGCATTCCTGAATAGGTTGCTCATTAGCTCAGAGCTCAAAGCTCACAGCTATCTTTTCTGAAACTCCGGTGACCCCAAAATCAGCCCCGCAATCACCCCCACATTTGGCGGCCGCGCGGGATCGTCCAGCCGCCTCTGGCTGATTTTCGGATCTTCCAGTTGTTTCGTAATCGTTTCGTGCGTCTGGCGCGAGACATCTCCGCCGAGCAGCGACGCCTCCAGTCGTGCCACGGCCTCGCCCGCGTCGGCCGTTTTCGGCACAAGTTGCGCGTTGTCAATGGAAACGCCGCGCACTTTTCCTCCCGCCAGCGCCAGCGAAAAATTCATACGCGCCAGCAGCGCCGACGAGTTTACCCATGTCTCAGCCCTCATCGAATAGCCGGTAGGCGGCATCATGGCGTAGAGCGGCATGCCCATATTGTTGAGCGTGCCCACCAGTTGCCGCGCGTCGTCAACCTGCGCGCCACTCGCGCGCACCGCCGACACGACAAACTCGAAGGGCGTTTTCACCTTGGCGCGATACGCTTCCGGCGCCCAGAATTCCGGCGACGCAAACATTGTCTTGAGCACTTCTCGAATGTCGCCGTTCTTCTTTAGGAAAGTTTTCGTCATGCGATCGACCAGCGCCGGCGGCGGATCGTCCGCCACGAATCGTGTGGCCAGCTTCAACGAAATAAAATGTGCCGTCTGCGGACTCCGCGCCAGCAGGCGCAGCACCTGCAATCCCTCTTTTTCGCCGTTCGGCTTGATACGATGACCGAGCACCATCTTCTCGCCCGGTTCGTGCATCTTTGCGTCAAACTTAAATCCTCCGCCTTTGTTCGGCTGATCGATGGTCCAGCCGGTGAAGACCTTCGCCACCTCGGTCACATCCTGCTGCGAGTATCCGCCATTCACGCTGAGCGTGTGCAGCTCCATTAACTCGCGGCCATAGTTCTCATTCAAGCCGCTGGCCCTGCCGGGCTTGGGCCTTCTTGCCTGCGGCGGATGCCTCGGAATCGCCCGTCCACGGCGGGGCCTGTCGCGATCCGGTGGCGGTGGGCCAATCGCCGCCTCCGAGTGCGGCCCAATGCTCAGCCAGTTATCGAGATAGAAAAGCATTGCCGGGCTCTTCGCCGTGGCCACCAGCAAGTCTTCGAATTTTCCCATTACGTGCGGACGAATCGTATCGCGCTCGTAACTCGTCAGCAAAAACCGGTCCGCGCCCTTGTTGATAAATACGTTGAAGTGGTTGAACCAGAAATCGGCCATCACCTCTTCGAGCTGGCGATCGCTGTAAGCCGCCCGCAGCAGCTTCGCCTGCATCAGTTCGTCGACCACCACCTGCTCGGGATTATTCAGCGCCAGCACAGTCTCTTTCTGCTCGCCGTTCAGGCCTTCCATCAATTGGTCGGCTTTCGCGCCCTTGGCGCGGTTCGCGATCACGTGCTGCTGCTCCGGCGACATGGCGAGAATCTCGCGGTAACGCTGCTCCGGAGGCAGGTCGAGCAGTTCGCGCAGCTTGATCGTCGATGCCTGCGCCTCTTCGCGGCGACGTCCATAGGCCGCGTCCGCCTGCATCGACATCGCGTTCGCATCCGCGGCGCCATCCTGCTCGTTCGCCGCATTGCCGCTCGCCGCATTTCCGCCTGCGGAATTCTTCGCCGCTTCCTTGCGATCCAGCTTGCCCTCATACTTCTCGACCTGAGCCTCGTAAACCGCACGGCGCTCCGGATCGGTCGGCATCGGCGCTTTGCCTTCGGCCACTTCCTTGATGATCTGATTGTTCGGAAAGTTCTCTACGATCTGGCGCGTGTCCATGCGCAGCGTGCGGAATGAGGCCAGCCGCGCATCGAGCCGCGAGTCGTCAATTTTTTCCGGGTGGAGTTGCTGGTCGATCCACTTATCAACGCCCATCTGAGTGACGCGTTCAAGATCGCCCGGGCGCGGTCCAAAGGCCAGCCGGTTCAGCGCATGAAGCGCCCGCTTCTGCTCATCCATTCCGCCCACAGCGGCTTTTTTCTTTCCCGAGGCAACCTGCGTGCTGGCAAATGCGGCGGCCAGTGCGGCAACAATTACCAAAGACAATCGGGCGCGAGCAGGCAGTGCCATCCAGTTTCGTCTCTCCCAGAATGAACCCCAAAGGCCGGAAAAGTTGCAGGAAAGTTGCAGGAAGCCGTCCCGGCGAGCAGCGCGGCTAGGCCTTAAGCTTGGCTACGTAACTGTTCTCGCTCTGTGACTTACGCGCTTCCCCCTCGACAAACTTGAGGAATTCGCGCAAGTGTTCTTTCTCTGAAAGCTCGGCTCGCGAGAATTGCACGCGCACCCCCGGCGAGGTCGTTGCCCGCGTGGAGACCCCGCTTAGCACCACGCCCTTTACCCAGATCTTGCCGCTCGCGATCCACAACCCGATCTCGAGCGCCTTGTCGGCGGGCACACCGCGCACGGTTTCCACCATACAGCCGCCGCGTCCGATGTTCAGCAGATTGCCCCACACCGGCGTGTAGGTGCCTTCGACGCGAATCTCGACGGCGACGTGGCATTTCATGCGCGTGAACCGGCGGCGATCCAACCCCGTCGTCGTGGCGAACAGATCCGGTTCAAACGGCGGCGTTTCCGCAATCGGCTCCGGCTTCGGTAACTGCGCTGTCCGCACCGTTTCCTGCGAACCCTTACGGTCCTTATCTTTGCCCTTGCCTTCGCGCTCCCGTCCCGCCTTTTCCTTGATCTCCCGCATGGTATCGAGCAGAGCTTGAGCGCGTTTTTCGGGAGCAACTTCGCGGTAGGTTTGCAGCAGGATTGATAGATGGCTGACGAGGTCGGGATCCGTAAGCAGGCGCGTCCAGTCCGACCCTTCGGGCGTTGCTTTCGTGGGATTGTCCATACGCAGTACTTCCCTCGCCGTCCAACGCGGGGAAGTCGCTCAAAAGTCCATTCCTAGCTTCGGCTTTGGGGCGTAATTCGACAAGATGACCAAGGTCATAAACCGGCGGATTCCATTTCTGCACTAATCTTGCCGATCTTCCCGGACAAGACTCGAGGTCGCAGTCCTATCACAAGAATTCTCAACTCTTTGCATCGCTTCTCCGGCAAACTGAATCCAAAAGACTTATCATTCTTGTGTCTATCTTGGTTTGTTTTTATTGTGCGAGGAGTAGACCCACGGTCCATGGCTTCATTTCATTTTGCTAAAGCTGCGAATCGCCCCCCGCGAAACGTTAGCAATCGGCTGCCGCCAGCTTTCGATTCTTATCTTCCTCTGGCAAAACGCATTGCCCCCAACTCCGCGTTGCCATTCACGATGCTCTTTTTGTTCGCAGTGTCGGCATTCGCCCAGAGTGTCCCGTCGCTCCCCAATCAGGTCCCGACCTCGGCGCAGAATCCCATTTATGGCAGCGTCCCCGACAAGCCCGTTCCCGGCGTACTCTCACTGACTTTCACCGACGCAATCGAGCGTGCTTTGCGCCAGAACCTTGCCGGCCTCCTCTCCGAATACAACACCATTCAGGCCCGCGGACAAAAATGGAACGAGCTGAGTAACCTGCTTCCCAACGTCAACGGCGATGTCCAGTCCATCGAGCAAAAGACCAGCCTCGAGGCCGAGGGTTTCGGCAAATTTCCCAAGGGCGGCGCCTTCGGAAATATCCCTCCCACCATCGGTCCGTTCTCTTATTTCGATGTCCGCGCTTCCGGCACGCAAAAAGTCTTTGACTGGAAGGCCATTCAGAATTACCGCGCCGCCGCGCTCGGCGAGCACATCGCTCACTTCAGCTTGCAGGATGCCCGCGACCTCGTCGTACTCGCCACCGGCGCCGCATATCTGCAAGCTATCGCCGGAGCCGCCCGCGTCGAAACCGCGCAGGCCCAGGTCGACGCCGCCAAAGCACTTTACGACAAAGCCGTCGCGCAACAGCAGGCCGGGGTTGCCGCCGCCATCGATACGCTGCGAGCCCAGGTCGAATATCAGGCCCGTAGGCAGCAGTTGATTGCCGCCACTAATGATTTCGCCAAGCAGAAGCTCTCGCTCGCGCGCGTTATCGGACTCGCTCCAGGCCAGGTATTCACCCTCGCCGAAAAAGCGCCCTATGATCCGCTTCCCGTCCCCGATGTTGAAACCAGCATCCAACGCGCGTATTCCATGCGCTCCGATTACAAGGCCGCGCGCGACCGTCTGGCGGCCGCGCAACTTCAGCACAGCGCCGCGTTCGCGGGCTATTACCCTACGCTGGATATCTCCGGCAACTACGGCGAGATCGGTCCCGCGCCCGCCAGCGTTCTGCCCACTTACATGATTGTCGGAACCCTCAACATCCCCATCTTCCAGGGCGGCAAAGTTCACGGCGACGTCCTCAAGGCCGAAGCGAGTCTGCGCCAGGCCGAAGCCCAGTTCGCCGACGTCAAAGGCCAGATCGATCAGGACATCCGCAATGCAATCTTCGATCTCAAATCCTCCGCCGACCAGGTTCAGGTCGCGCAAAGTTCCGTCGAGCTTGCCGAGCAGGAGCTCATACAGTCCCGCGACCGGTTCACCGCTGGCGTCACCGACAATCTGGAGGTCGTGCAGGCGCAGGAGTCCGTGGCCGCCGCCCACGAGAGCCTGATTTCCAGTCTTTATCTTAATAATCTCGCCAAAGTTTCTTATGCCCGCGCCCTGGGCCGTGCTGAACAGGGCGTTCTCGAATATTTGAAAGGGAAAAAATAATATGGACGAGCCCAGCACTGCTGTTGCCGAGCCCAAGCCCACTGCCCCTGCGCCTGCGGCGCAACCCATTTCTGCCGATGTCGAGGCTCGCTATCGCCGCAAGGCTCTTCTCGGGTCGAAGCGCGCCAAGCTCGTTGTCGCTTTCATCGTCCTCGTGCTCATCGTGGTCGCCCTCTTTGCCTGGCGCTATTTCACCAGCTACGAATCGACCGACGACGCGCAGATCGACGGCCACATCAACTCGGTCAGCGCCCGTGTCAGCGGCCACGTTATCAAGCTCAACGTCGAAGACAATCAATACGTTCAGCAGGGAACCGTTCTGGTCGAGATCGATCCCGCCGACTATCAGATCGCAGTCAATCAGGCGAAGGCGCAGTACGAAGATGCCGTAGCCCAGGCCGCCGCCGCCGGCATCAACGTGCCCGTGACCAACATCAATACAACCAGCCAGGTAAGCAGCGCCGAGGCCGGGGTCATTAACGCGAAGGCCGCTATCGCCGGCGCGCGCCAGCAATTCAGTGCGGCCAAGGCCCAAGTGGCGCAGGCCGAGGCCAACAACGTCAAGGCGCAAGACGATCTCGTCCGCTACAAGCAATTGATCGACAAACAGGAGATTTCCGCCCAGCAATACGATCAGGCTGTCGCCGCCGCTAAGGCTGCCGCCGCCACCGTCGACGCGGCCAGAGCCAGCGCCGACGCCGCCCAGGCGCAAATCGACCAGGCTCAGGGGCGGTTGTTGCAGGCCGATGCCGACCTGCGCAACGCGCAGACCGGCCCTCAGTTGTTGCAGGTATCGCGCTCCCGCGCAGAGGCGTCCGAAGCCAACGCGCAGCAGAAGAAAGCGCAACTCGACCAGGCGTTGCTCAATCTGCAATACACCAAGATTACCGCGCCCGTTACCGGCGTCGTCAGCAACCGCACCGTTGAAGTCGGCCAGAACGTCAGTATCGGCCAGGAGATGATGAAGGTTGTCCCGCTCGAGGATCTCTGGGTCACCGCTAATTTCAAGGAGACGCAACTCAAGCACATGCAGGCCGGCCAGCGCGCCGACATCGAGGTTGATGCCAATGGCAAGACCTACAAGGGTCACGTCGATTCCATCTCCGGCGCCAGCGGCGCGCTCTTCAGCCTGCTGCCTCCCGAAAACGCTACCGGCAACTACGTGAAGGTCGTGCAGCGCATCCCCGTAAAAATTGTCTTCGAGAAGGACGAACTGAAAGGCCACGAGCTCCGCCCAGGAATGTCAGTCGAGCCCAAGGTGTGGATTAAATAAGCTCTTGGCCATTGGCCTTTAGCTTTTTCGCGTTAAGCGAGCGGTGGGGAACTCGCGATCGGCAAACGTTCCAGCAAGTTGCAGGGGTGATCGATTCGTGTCATGCAACGATTTTGTGCCAGGAGAATTTTCTTAGCGAAGAGCCATTTTCTTAGCTAAGAGCCAAAAGCCAAGAGCTTGGAGCTGAGAGCTAAGAGCTAAGAGCTGCTTTTATGTCCGCCGCCTCCATCACGATGAACGAAGCCGACGCCTGGCGTCCGGCAGTCAATCCCTGGATCATCGCGCTCGCCGTCACGCTCGCGACCTTCATGGAGGTGCTCGACACCAGCATCGCCAACGTCGCCCTTCCGCACATCGCCGGCAGTCTCTCTGCCGGGACCGACGAGAGCACATGGATTCTCACTTCTTACCTGGTCTCCAACGCCATCGTCCTCCCGCTCAGCGGATGGCTCTCGTCCATCATCGGCCGCAAGCATTTCTACATGGGCTGCGTTGCGCTCTTCACTGTCAGTTCATTTCTCTGCGGATTCGCCCCCAACCTGCCTATGCTCATTTTCTTCCGCATTCTGCAGGGCGCCGGTGGAGGCGGACTCCAGCCCAGCGAGCAGGCCATCCTCGCCGATACCTTTCCTCCCGCCAAGCGCGGCATGGCCTTTGCCGTCTATGGTATCGCCGTCGTCATGGCCCCCGCCATCGGGCCCACGCTTGGTGGCTGGATCACCGACAACTTCAGTTGGCGCTGGATTTTCTTCGTCAACATTCCCGTTGGCATTCTCTCGCTCACGCTCACGCAGCGCCTCATTCAAGATCCGCCCTACTTCCGCCGCCGCAAGCTTAGCGAGACGCACATCGATTACATCGGCCTCGGCCTCGTCGCTCTCGGCCTCGGCGCGCTTCAGATCGTTCTCGATAAAGGCCAGCGCGACGACTGGTTCGAATCCAACTTCATCGTCGTCCTCACCGCCGTCGCTGCGGCCGCGCTCATTTGGGTCGTCATCTGGGAGTGGTACCACAAGGATCCGATCATCGACCTGCACCTGTTCAAGCAGGCCAGCTTTGCCACCTCCAACTTCCTCATGTTCATGCTGGGTTTCGCTCTGCTTGGCAGCACCCTGATGCTGCCGCTCTTTATGCAGACCCTGCTCGGCTACACGGCGGAGCGCTCCGGCCTCGCGCTCATGCCCGGCGGTTTCACCATCATGGTGTGCATGCCGGTCGTCGGCTTTCTCCTCTCGCGATACAGCCCGCGTTGGCTGATGTTGTTCGGGCTCTCCATGCTTTCGTTCTCCCTCTTCCACATGACGACTTTCGATCTGAATGTGGACTTTCACACCGTTACCATGGCGCGCGTCTTTCAAGCGATGGGCCTTGCCTTCCTTTTCGTGCCCATCAACACCGCCGCCTATTCCGGTCTGCCGCGCGATAAAAACAACGCCGCCTCCGGCCTTATGAACCTGGCACGCAACATCGGCGGCAGCGTGGGCATCTCATTCGTGACCACCATGCTGGCCCGTCGCGCCCAGTTCCATCAGGACCGCCTTTCGCAGAACCTGAGTGCGGCCAACCCGGCGTTCCGTTCGACCCTGCGCGGACTGACCGGCGTTTTCAGCAATGGAGGTATGGGCAGCGGATCGGGGCCCGGTACCGCTTCCCAGCACGCCTACGCCTTGTTGCAGTCGAATGTCATCCGCCAGTCCACCATGCTGGCCTACATCGACAATTTCTGGCTGCTGGGCGTCGTAATTTTTTGCTTGATTCCTTTCGTGTTTCTGATTAAAAAGTCCAAGCCGGTAGGCGGCATGGCCGTCCACTAGGCCGGTCGAAGTTGTGCGAAGGACGAAGGACTAGGGACGAAAGACGAAGGACCGAGGAATGTTCCGCATCATCGCACTGGAACGCGAATTCGGCTGTGGCGGCGGCGGTATCGCCGCCCAGATCGCTGGCCGTCTCGGCTGGAAGCTCTGGGACCAGCAACTCACCTCCGAGATCGCCCGCCGCGCCCAGGTCTCCGAGCACGCTGTCGCCCTCTGCGACGAGCGCGTCGATAGCCGCCTCTACCGCCTCGCCAAAGCCTTCTGGCGCGGCAGTTACGAGCGCAGCCTCCCCATCGCCGATTCGACGGCCTTCGATACCGATCGCATGATGACCATGATGGAGGAGATATCGCAGAGTATTGCCGCAGAAGGCAACGCCGTCATCGTCGGCCGCGGCGCTCCGTTTTTCCTCCGCGACCGCGAGGACACCTTCCGCGTCTTCTGTTACGCGCCCCGCGACGAGAAAATCCGCCGCCTTGTCGCCCTCGGCAAAACCCGGGCAGACAGCGAAGAACTCGTCGACAACGTCGATAAGGATCGCGTCGCCTACATCCGGCACTATTTCAATGCCGAGTGGCCCACTCGCAGCCTCTATCACATGATGGTCAATACGGCGGTTGGCGATGAGATCGTGATCTCACAGATCCTACATGCGATGGAAGCGCTGGCCGGGCATCCGGTTGAGCCGGTCCTGCGCGGGTAAGTTCAAGTCAATCGGCACAGCGGCATTTCTTCGACATCGGTCCTAAGCCAGCGAGGTTCGCCGCTTCCTTCATCTTTTCGGCTTGCGAAATTCATTCACCGATAGCACCTCGCTGGTGTGATCAGGATGCTCTCGCTGGACCCGGTCCTGGAGAATCGCTGTGTACTCGACCAGATTCGCCGGGCCGGAGCCAAACATTTCATATGTACACGCGCAACCAGGCGATGGGCACGGCACGCGCTCCGGCTTGTGCGCTTTGCTCCGCTGCTGGATTTCCTCCAGAAACTTCTTTTTGCCGAGCACGTCGGTTCTGTAAGCCTTTGCCATTTCTATAGCTTGCCACAACTATTATGGCTCTGGTTGATGTTATGGTTGGTTCACCCTCGCGATACGCCACTCCAGCCAAGACCAGAGAAGAACCAAAAGAAAAATAAATATGAACGACGCGAGTCATTCTCCGCGACCACGGGTTACCACCACTGGAAGGCCTCGCGGGTGCATTCCACCCGCGTCAGCTGATCACCTTGTCCATCCCCCAATCCGCACGAAGGAGAGCCGTTTATGAAATCCGTCCCCTGGGTTCTATCTCTTCTTGTCGCCCTGCTCGTAGCTACCTCAGCCCAATCGCAATACGGCAACACTCCCATCAAACATGTTGTCGTGATCTTTCAGGAAAACCGCACGCCCGACAATCTCTTTCAAGGATTATGCACCGCGAACGGCGGAGTCCCGGGCTGCACCACGTCAGGTTCCGGTAAAACATACGAGATCGCTTCGACCTACGTGAATGCCGACGGCCAGACCGTGCCTCTAACTCCAGTCGGACTAGCCACCAACTTCGATATCGACCATAGCCATGGCGGCCCGAATCTCAATGGCACGGTAAGCGGATGGGATTTCGAGTACCAGAACCAGGGAATCAAGGGGAAGCCCGCGGCTAATGCTCCCACAGGTTGCGGCGGCAACGTCTATGGATGCGTGGTCCCCGCCATGAACTATTCCCAGTTCATGTATGTGTATAACACACCGGTTACTAATAGCGATGGGAGTAAAGGCGGCCTGCTCGATCCCTATATCACCTTAGCGACGACTTATGGCTGGGCGAATCGAATGTTCCAGACTAACCAGGGTCCGAGTTATCCGGCGCACCAGTTTATCTTTGGCGCGACTTCGGCGCCCACCGCGGCCGACGACGCCATGGGTGTCTTCGTCGCGGAGAACGCCGGAACTGGCTACGGTTGCGCCTTCGGCAATTCGGTACAACTCATCCGCCCGAATGGCAACTCGCAACCGCCTTTTGGCACGGAAACTTCCGGCGACGTAGTTCCGGAGTGCTTCACCCGCAATGCCATGGATTACCTGCTCAGCCAGCCTAATCCCAAGATTAGCTGGACTTATTATGCCGAAGGCCAGAGCAGTCTATGGGTCGCGCCCAACTCGCTCTCGAACATCTGCATCGTCCAGGCCGGCATATGCACGGGACCAGACTGGACAAAAGGTGCTTCCAATGGTTACATCGACACCGCGCCGCCGGATGTCCTCGATGACATCGCTAACTGCGCGCTGTCGCAAGTAACTTGGATAACTCCAGCCGGCCAGTATTCGGACCATCCTATCAATAGTGGCCAAGGCCCGTCGTGGGTCGCGTCCATTGTCAACGCAATCGGCAATAGCAGCAGTTGCGACGGTGGCGCAGGCTACTGGAAGGACACAGCCATCTTCATTACCTGGGACGATTGGGGAGGCTGGTACGACCACGTGCGTCCTATCTTCCAGACGGGCACCGACCAGAACGATTATCAACTTGGTTTCCGCGTGCCGCTCGTAGTCGTTTCCGCTTACTCGGCCGCGCCCGGCTACATCAGCAACCAGCAATACGATTTCGGCAGTATCGTCAAAGCGACCGAGGAAATTTTCGGCCTCGGCAGCCTGGGCTTTGCCGACGCGCGAGCGGCCAACGATCTCCACGACTTCTTCAATTTCAAGCAGCCCGCGACAGCCTACAAAACGATTCCCGCTCCGCTGACAGCGGACTTCTTCACCAAGAACAAGGAGCAGGAGGTAGATCCTCCGGATTCCGACTAACCAGCATAAAGGGGGCTAGTTCTTTTTCTTCCCGAACAGCCCCCCTACCTTGCCCAGCGACTTCCCGGCGTTTCCCAGATTCTTAATCTCGTTCCCGGCCAGCGCCTTCATGTCCGGCGTAAACGTGGGACTCGATGTAGTGCCGCCCACTTTTACAGGAATGCCGCCTGACCCTCCGCCTACAACTTTCGTCAGGCCGCCGCCGACCGCGCCGCTAAGATTCGCCACCAGCTTGAAGTCCAGTTCGTTGCTTGGGCTCACCGTGCCCGCGCCCGTCACCGTCCCAATCGACGGCACCACCACATCCAGCTTGTCGAGCTTGATTCCCTCTGGCGAGTAGCGCACGTCCGAACTCAAATTCTGAATCTCGGTATCGTTCCCGCCACCTTTGCCGCCCAGTCCCGGAATCGCCGACAACTTCGACGTCAGGTTGAAGCCCTCTAGTTTCGCATTCGTCATGCGAACCGTTCCCGTCGCCACGATCTTCGCCACCGGCCCGACCGCGTCGAAGTCCAAATTCAGCGTCCCATCCTTCAGCTTCGATCCACTCGGCAAAGTCACGCCCACAGCCGGCAGCAGAGCTTCCAGATCGTCCACCGGCATGCCCTGCCCGGTGAGCTTTAAGTGCACCGACGTCTCGTCGCCCTGCATGTCGTAAGTGCCCGAGAGCATCATTGTCGCTTTGCCAATCGTTACAGTGCCCTGCGTTACCTCGCCGCTCTCTTTCTGCAAATCATGATTGACCGCGAACACGACCTGCACCGTTTGCGACGAGGGTGATCCCTTCGGCACCAGCTTCAATCCGCTCGCCTTCACCGTGCCGCTCGCCTTAGCGACGTGGCCATCCGAATTCACCTTGCCGTCAAAATCCGCCGTTCCCGCAATCCCCGTTGCCGGATCCACCAGCGCCGACCGAGACAGGTCAAGCTTCGTGACCTTCACCGTGCCGTCGAGCGGTGTCAGCGACGTGTCGCTCGCATTGATCGGCCCCGCCGTCGCTTCCACCTTGAGCGAACCGCCTCCCGGCAACTCCGCCGAAACCTTCACCGGAAACGAACTCGTAAAAGAAAAATCCTTCACCGACACATTCACCTTGTCATACGCAACCGGCGCCCGCCGCGCCGGAACTGACCCCAACGAAATCGTGCCATCGCTGATCTCCAGCTTGCCGACACTCAGATTCTGCGGCGAGGAAGCTCCGTTGTTCGACGCCGTTTTCGGCGCCGCAGCCGCCTGATTTCCCAGCGACGAGTAATTCCACACTCCCGCGCGATTCCGCAGCAGCACAATTTGAGGATGCTCGATAGCGAGATGCGTCACGTCGATCCTCTTGCTGAAAATCAGCGGCAGTAACTCCACTCCCACCTTCAGCGACTTCGCCTGGATGAATGGCGTGTTGCTGAACTTCGGGTCGTCGGCAATGGAAAGCTGGTTCGCCTCCACGCTCCCCGACAAAATGCTCAGGCTCAAATTCCCCAGGGTTACGCTGCGTCCCAGCGCCGTGCTCACATTCGATTCGATCTCTGGCCGGAACCGGTTCACATCGATGAAGAAGGGAAGCGCGATCGCAATCACGATCAACGCCGCAATAACGATGCCCACGATTTTGAGAATGTTCTTATTCACGGCATGCCTCCACAGCTAGGAAGTGGCGGGAGAAGAAACCTGGAAAGTCAAGACAAGTTTATCAAAGGAAAGTCAGCCGCGAAGTAACAGAAGAGTGGAAATCGACTCACGAAAAAAGAAGATGAACGTAGCCATGGTTCGGCGAGACGGCAATATGAAGATGGCCCAGGTCTTGCTTGGAGCTTAGAGCCGAAGCACAGAGCTCTTTGGACCGCAACAGACACGGGTTTTGCTTGGAGCTGAGAGCTGAGAGCTGAGAGCTGAGAGCTTGGACCTTTCCTTGCTACACTGCCCCGGCCGCCATCTCCTCGCCGTCCATCGGCATTTGCACCAGCACGGGCGTCGACTCTCCCTGCAACTGGGCCTGATAGACCGCCGCCTGCGCCGAGACACCCGTTCCCACAACCTTCGTCCTGTCACGCGACAGCGCCACCCACGACCCCGGAGGCGCCGTCCCCAGAACGCGCTGCAACTCCTGCGGGCTGGCTTCCACCACTCGACCTGCGGGCTTCTTGTTTGACATTCGGCCTCCAAATTGGGCTTGGCAACACGGTGTTTGGGGAGTCTCCATTGAAATCCGCCCCGCCAAACCGGTCAAGAGCATGACCGTGCTACAACCTAAGTTCCCCCCGGCACGCCAATGGAGTGCCGCGCCGTAACTCGTTATAAGATAAGAAGCAAGAGTAATAAGGAGTGCTCCGCCGGTGTCCGCCCCAGACCTGTCGCCCTCAATCCAGCAGGAAGTCGCCCGCCTCGCCGGCATGCCCGAGGTTCGCTCCGCCTTCAGTCGCTTCCGCTACGAGGAGCCGCAAATCGCGCAGTGGCAGATGGAAGTCTCGCGCGTCGCCGCCCCTCCCTTCGGCGAAAGCGCGCGCTCCGAATGGCTCGCCGATCGCTTCCACGAACTCGGTCTGGGCTGTGTCCAAATCGATGACGTCGGCAACGTCTTCGGCGTCAGCCCCGGCTACGGCCAGCGCTTCATCTCCCTCAGCGCGCACATTGATACCGTTTTTCCCGCCACCACGCCGCTCAATATCCGCCAGCAGGGAAGCCGCCTCTACGGCCCGGGAGTATCCGACAACGGCGCCGGCATCGCAGCCATGCTTGCCATCGCCAGCATCATCCGCAGCTCGCAGATCGTTCACACTTTGCCCTTCGTTTTTATTGGCAACGTCGGCGAAGAGGGCGAAGGCGACTTGCGCGGCATGCGTCATGTCTTTCAGACCCCGCAGTGGGCCGACCGCATCGCCTATAGCGTCATCGTCGACGGCGCGGGTTCCGACACCATCGTCGCCGAAGCCCTCGGCAGCCGCCGCTTCGAAGTCATCGCCCGTGGCCCCGGCGGCCATTCCTGGAGCGATTTCGGCACGCCCAATCCAATCTTCGTCCTCGCCCGCGCCATTCAATCGCTCAGCGAGACACCCGTTCCCGCCTCGCCAAAAACGACCTTTAATGTTGGTGTCGTTCGCGGCGGTACTTCGGTCAATTCCATTCCCGAATCCGCCAGCATGCGCGTCGACCTGCGTTCCACCTCGACCGCCGAAATTGACCGCCTGGAGCGCGCGCTCCGCATCGCTCTCGACCATGCCGTCGACGCCGAAAATCATCCGGCCGCTCTGCGCAATCCCCGCCGCACCAATACGGTGCAATGCGAGGTCGTCGAAATCGGCAACCGTCCCGCCGGTGAGCTTCTGCCCGAGTCCGCATTGCTCAAAGTCATCCGCGCCGTCGATAATCAACTCGGCAACACCGCGCAAATCCAGCGCGCCTCCACCGACGCCAACATCCCACTCTCCCTTGGCCGCGAAGCCATTGCGGTCGGCGGCGGCGGCTCGGGCGGCGGCGCCCACACGTTGCAAGAATGGTTCGACTGCAATGGACGCGATCTCGGTCTGCGCCGCATCCTGCTTACAATGCTTGCATTGTCCGTCATCGGCGAGTGACCCGAAAATGAAACCTACGCTCCTGCTCTGCGCGACCGGCGTCATTGCGATCGCACAAACTCTCACGGCGCAATCCGCATCCTCTTCCATTAAAGCCGACCTCATCTTCACCCACGCCAACATCTATACCGGCGCGATCGGAACGGGTGCGCTCGGCTCGACCAAACGTGCCGAAGCCATTGCCATCCGCGGCGACCGCATTCTTGCCGTCGGCACGCGCGACGAAATCACCAGGCTCAAAGGTCCGCAAACGCAGGTCATCGATCTCGCCGGCCATTTCGTCATGCCCGGATTCAACGACGCCCACATGCACCTCGCCAGCGCCGGCCTCGAAAAACTAACCCTCAATCTCGTCGGCGCAAAAACGCTCGACGAATTCCGCGACCGTCTCCGCGCCAAAGCCGAATCCGCCGCCCCCGGCGAATGGATCGTCGGCGAAGGCTGGGACGAAACTCTCTGGCCTGTGAAAACTACGCCCACCCGCTGGGATCTCGACGAGGTCAGCGGAGATCATCCCGTCTTTCTCGTCCGCGTCGACGGCCACATCGGGGTCGCCAACACGCGCGCCCTGCAACTGGCAGAAGTTACCGTCGCGACCAAAGATCCCGAGGGCGGCAAGATCGATCGCGATGAAGGCGGCACGCCGACCGGCATTCTTCGCGAGAGCGCCCAAGGCCTGATCCGGTCCGCGATCCCGCAACCCACGCTCGATGTCCGCCGCGAGGCAATCGAGACCGCGCTCGCCGACCTCGCCAGTCACGGCGTCACTTCGGCGCAGGATTTTTCTTCCTGGGAGGATTTCCAGGTCTACGAAGAGCTCGAAAAAGAAGGCAGGCTCACCGCTCGCATCTCCGAGTGGCTGCCCTTCAACGATTCCCTCGAAGAAATCAAGCGCAAGCGCGACTCGCATCCGCAATCCGATCTGATGCTCCACACCGGAATGCTTAAGGGTTTCATGGACGGCTCCCTCGGCTCGAAAACCGCTGCCATGCTCGAACCTTACAGCGACGATCCCGGCAACACTGGTATCCCGCAGTACGATCCCGCCAAGCTCAACGCCATGACCCGCGAGCGCGTTCTCGCCGGATACCAGATCGGCTTCCACGCCATCGGCGACCGCGGCGTGCAGATGGCGCTTGATGCTTTCGCCGAAGCGGAGAAGGCCGCGAAAGATGCCAAGGTCAAAGCCGCCGATGGGAGTTCCGATTACCGCCTCCGCGTCGAGCACGCCCAGGTCACCACCCCGCAACAGATCGCTCGCTTCAAAGAGCTGAAGGTGATTGCCTCGATGCAGCCCAGCCACCTGCTCACCGACATGTATTGGGCCGAGTCGCGCCTCGGTCCCAAACGCGCCGCGACTTCCTACGCCTGGGCCGAATTTCTCAAGCACGGTGTCGTGCTCGCTTTTGGCACCGACTATCCCGTCGAGCCCGTCACGCCCTTCCGCGGCCTCTACTCCGCCGTTACCCGCATGAGCGAAGATGGCAAGAAAACCTACGTCGGTCAGAGGCTGACCATCGAACAAGCCATCGCCGCCTACACCACCGGCGCAGCCTTTGCCGAGTTCGCCGAAAAACAAAAAGGGAAGTTGGAGCCCGGCATGCTCGCCGACCTCATAGTCCTTGATCGCGACCTCACCGCCGCAGCTCCGCCAAAGATTCTGGAGATAAAAGTTCTCCGCACAGTAGTCGGCGGCAAAACAGTCTATGAGACGAAATGGCAGCGCGTAGGCCAATGACAGGCGTGGCGCGGGCATTCCTGCCGGCGTGCTCAAAGGGGTGAAGTCATGCCAACCGCTCGCTATGCATTTGTGAGGGGCATTTCGCTCCCCGGTCTCTGCGCCAAACTCGGCGCTCTCCGCGTTTTAGGATTTTGTTCTTGTGCCGCTAGAGTAGTTTCAGCGGCTGAGCAGATTCGAAGAGGACAAACAAACTGCAGGACTATGAAGAAAGACGATCACCCCTGCGTCGAGCCTACCGGCTATAAAGCGTATCCACCACGTTCCCGTCGCCGGTCACCAACTCCACCGCCAGCGCCAGTCGCCCATTCGCATGAGTTGAGCAACTCAGGCAGGGATCGAACGCCCGGATGACCGCTTCGACGCGGTTCAGCATGCCTTCTTCCAGCCGATCCGCATGCACGAAGTGGCGCGCGACCTGAAGAATGCTGCGGTTCATCGCCAGGTTATTGTGCCCGGTGGCGATGATCAAGTTGGCCCACCGCATCAGCCCGTCGCCGTCGATCTTGTAATGATGAATCAGCGTGCCGCGCGGCGCCTCGGCTACTCCGATCCCCTCTTCGCTGTTCGGCCGCGCGATGGCCCGCACGTGCTTCGACAGAATCTCCGGATCGTCAAGCAGTTGCTGCAATCGCTCGACGCAGTAGAGAACTTCGATCAGCCGCGCGTGGTGATAGTGGAACGAGCTCAGCACCGCTGTCCGCTGAATCTCGTGGAACTCCGCCATCTCCTGGTCCGCCCGCCGCGTGCCGAAGCGGTCGGCAATGTTCAACCGCGCCAGCGGCCCCACCCGATAAATGCCGTCTGGATATCCCTTCGGCTTGTAATAAGTCGATTTGCAGTAAGAAAAAGGTTCGACCTTCTCGCCGATGAAATCCAGATAGGTCGCGGGATCCAGTCCGCTGGCTACGACGTATCCGCGCGCGTCGACGATCCGGATCTTTCCGTCGTAGAACGTGAGCCCGCCGTCCTCCTTCACGATGCCCAGGAAGAGCGTCGGAAAAGTTCCAAACGACGTGATTTCTTCCCGGAATTTTTCCGTGATGCCCTTGAACCACTCCAACGTCAGCTGGGCGATCGTGAGCATCTCCGGCAAATCGACTAGGATGGCGTCGCGGTTCTGAATCGAGAGCGGCTCGCTCACTCCGCCGGGCACGATCCAAGCGGGATGAATGCGCTTTCCGCCCAGCCGCTCGATGATTCGCTGTCCGAATTGCCGCAGCCGGATGCCGTTGCGCGCGATTTCCGGATATTCCGACGCTACGCCAAAGATGTGCCGCTTCTCCGGGTCCGAGTCGAAGCCGAAAATAAAGTCAGGCGACGATAAATGAAAGAAGCTCAGCGCGTGCGACTGCAGAACCTGCGCTAATCCAAAGATGCGCCTCAGCTTTTCCGCCGGCCGCGGAATCTTCACCGCCAGCAGCGCGTCGCACGCCTTGGCCGATGCGATCAGATGGCTGACCGGGCAAATGCCGCACGTCCGTGCCATCAGCGACGGCATTTCCGTAAACGGACGCCCCTCGCAGAATTTCTCGAAGCCCCGGAACTGCGTCACATGAAACTGCGCGTCCTCTACCCGTCCGTGATCGTCCATGAAGAGCGTGATCTTCGCGTGCCCTTCGATCCGTGTCACCGGATCGATGCGGATCGTTTTGCGTTTTTTCCCGCTCGCGCTCTTGGCGGCCTTCGTCGTTTCGCTCTGCGCCACGTCCCACAAACCTTTCTTCGACTTCAAACTCGCTATGCCCCAAACCGCGTCTTCAAGCTCAAGTTCGGGCTCCGCCCCTCGATCAGCTCCGATAACGCATAGAAAATCGTATCGGCCGATGGCGGACATCCCGGAATGAATACGTCCACCGGCACAACCTCGTGCACCGGCCGCACTTTTTCCAGTAGCGCCGGCACCACTTCCGTCGGTGTTCCAGGATCCAGCGTCACCGTCTCCCGATACGCCCGGTCCAGGCTTGCCTGCAGTGGAAACTCGTTCCGCATCGACGGCACGTTCGCCGTTACTGCGCAATCGCCCAGCGACACCAGGGTCTTGGTCCGCTCGCGGATTGTCCGAATCTTGTGCACGTCCTCTTCCGACGAGACCGCGCCTTCCACCAGCGCGATGTCCACCTCCGCCGGAAACTCCTTGCGATCCACTAGCGGCGAATAAACCAGCTCCGCCTTTTCCGCCACCGCCAGCAGTCGCTCGTCAAGATCCAAAAACGACATGTGGCATCCCGAACACCCATCCAGCCATACCGTCGCCAGGCGAAGCTTGCTCATTCGTACTCCTCGCGCATCTGCGTCAGGTAAGGCAGGAATTGCCGCCGCTTCAGCATCTCCGCCACCGACTTGCCTTTCTCGAACAGCGCCCCCGTTGGGCACACATGCACGCACTTGCCGCAACCAGTGCAGGTTTCCGACGAACCCCACGGTTCAGCCAGATCCGTAATCACCAGCGAATTAATCCCGCGCCCCATCACGTCCCAGGTGTGCGCGCCCTCGATCTCTTCACACACACGCACGCAGCGCGTACACAAAATGCAGCGGTTGTGGTCGACCGAGAACCGTTCGTGCGAAGCGTCCACGCTCAAATTCGGATAGCGGTAGCGGAAGTGCACATGCGTGATATCGAGCTTCTGCGCCAGCGTTTGCAACTCACAATGTCCATTTGACACGCACACCGAGCACACGTGATTGCGCTCGGTAAACAGAAGCTCCAGAATATTCTTGCGGTATTTCCGCAGCCGTTCCGAGTCGGTCTTGACCTCCATGCCCTCTTCCACCAGCGTTGAGCACGCCGGCAGCAGCCGATTCGACCCTTTCACCTCCACCAGGCACAGCCGGCACGCGCCCACCGGCGAAAGGCCTTTCAGGTCGCAAATCTTGGGAATGAAAATGCCGTTCTGCCGCGCCACGTCGAGAATCGTTTCGTCCTGCCGCGCGCTGAAGTCCCGCTCGTCGATCTTGAGCGTCTTAATGGTCGAGGCGCGAATCATTCCGTGCCTCCTTTGCTATCCGCACCGGCAACCGCATTCTCGGGGATAGATTCCTCCTCCGCCTTGCACACACCCGCCGGGCAGCGATGCTCTTCCACGTGCGCTTTGTATTCTTCGGCAAAATATCGCAGCGTGCTGAGCACTGGATTTGGCGCCGATTGCCCCAGCCCGCACAAGCTCGTGTTCTTCAGCAGATCGGCCAGTTCCTCGAGTTGCACAATGTCTCCCGCCGCGCCGCGCTGCTGCGTGATCTTCGTCAGAAGACCGTGCATGTGATACGTCCCCGCGCGGCACGGCACGCACTTCCCGCAGGATTCACTGGCGCAGAAATCCATGAAGAATCGCGCCACGTCCACCATGCACGAGGCGTCATCCATCACGATCATTCCGCCCGACCCCATGATCGATCCCGCCTTGGCCAGGTTCTCGTAATCCACCGGCATGTCGAGAAACTGCTCCGGCAGGCATCCGCCCGAAGGCCCGCCCGTCTGCACCGCCTTAAATTTCCGCCCTTCAGCCATCCCGCCACCGATTTCAAACACCATCTCGCGCAGCGTCGTGCCCATCGGTACTTCCACCAGCCCCGTGTTGTTGATGCTCCCGGCCAGCGCGAAAACCTTGGTTCCCTTGCTCTTCTCCGTGCCGATCTGCGCGTACCAGTCGCCGCCATTGCGGATAATCGGCGCCACGCTCGCGAACGTCTCCACGTTATTGATCAGCGTGGGCTGGCCAAACAGCCCTTCCATCGCCGGATACGGCGGCCTCGGCCGCGGAATCCCTCTCCGCCCTTCAATTGACGCGATCAGCGCTGTCTCTTCACCGCACACAAATGCGCCCGCACCCAGCCGCACCTCCAGATGAAAACTCAGTCGGCTGCCGCAAATGTTGTTCCCCAGCAACCCCAGCCGCTCCGCTTGTTTGATTGCGTTTCTCAGCCGCTTTACCGCCAGCGGGTATTCCGCCCGCACGTAGAGGAATCCCTCCGACGCGCCCACCGCGAACGCCGCAATCAGCATGCCCTCGATCACTCGATGCGGATCGCTCTCCAGCACGCTGCGATCCATGAACGCGCCCGGATCGCCCTCATCCGCATTACAGACGACATATTTCTTCTCGCCCGGCGCCTTCGAAACCGTGCTCCACTTCAGTCCCGTCGGATATCCCGCGCCGCCGCGCCCGCGCAACCCGCTCCGCGTGATCTCTGTCACCACCTGCGGCGGAGTCATATCGCCGAGCACCTGCATCAGCGCCGTATATCCGCCTGCCGCAATGTAATCCTCAATCCGCTCCGGATCGATGTTCCCGGAATTCTCCAGCACCACTTTCTTCTGCTTCTGGAAAAACGGCACATCGGTCGGACAAACCAGCCGCTCTACTCGTTCGCCTTCAATGCTGTCCACGATCGCGGCCGCGTCTTCCCCCTTCACGCTCTGGTACAAGGTGTGATCGCCCACCGCAACCAGTGGCCCATTCGCGCACAGCCCCATGCACCCGACGCCCTTCACCTCGCACTCGCACTCGCCGCCCTGCTTTTCCTTGCGCGCCGCGAGCTCTTTTTCGAGCGCCGTTTTCACGCCCTCGCTCTGGCAGCTCACGCATCCCGCCGCCATGCACACCTTGATCGTGTGTTTGAACTTCGCCTGGCGCTCGCGCTCGGCGTCCGCTATCTGCTCAAGTTCTTCAGGAGACATGCGACTTCCATTGGGCCAGCCGTTCGCGCAGCCCTTGCGGCGTCACCTTGCCGGCAACGTCGTGATCGTAAACCACCGCCGGCGCCAGCCCGCACGATCCCAAGCACCGCGCTCCCAGCACCGAAACTTTTCCGTCCGCCGTTGTTTGCCCCGGCACCACGCCCAGTTCATGCTTGATCGCCGCCAGCAGTTGCGGCGCGCCCTTGATGTAGCACGCCGTTCCGATGCACACCACGCAGGTATGCTCACCCGGCGGCCGCAAAGAAAAGAAGTGATAGAAGGTTGCGACCCCATACGCGCGGCTCAACGGCACCCGCAACGTCCGCGCCACAAAGCGCAGCGCATCCGGATCGAGATACCCAAACACCTCCTGCACCGTGTGCAGAGACTCGATCAATCCGCGCGGGCTGCCGCCCATGCGGCGCATCGTCGCTTCCACTAATTTCCAACGTTTATCCGCGTTTGGCGGTACGGGGCGGGTCGGATCAATTGCGGCTGGCACTCTTCCTTCTTTTCTCGTCGGCGATCTGCGTATCGTCTTCGCAAATTTGGCCAACGCAAAAAGTGTAGAAGCCCCGTTTGTGAAAAACTGTGACACCGCTCACAGGGTGGTAGTGAGTTGATACACCTTCGGGGATGTCCCTTCGGAAACTAGCGTCATCCCTGCGTTGGTTACTCTGCATAGCCCCGTGAACCCGATGGTTAAACGCGGAGCCAGTGGCTCAAACAATTTCCGCGGAAGAGAAACGCGCTATGGGAATCCACGAAAAGTTTCTGGAAAAGTTTAGACGCCGACGGTACTCAACCTCACTTCCGCTCCCGCACCATCATCTCCAACTCCTCCGGACTCCGCGGCCAATCGTCCTTCAGCAGCCGCGACAGCGACCGGTCCGCCAGCAGCTTTCCTCCCGTCTGGCAACTCGGACAGTAATTCGTCTCATTCGCCGCGTATCGAATCCGCTGCACCTTCGCCCCGCATCGCGGACACGCCTCCTTATACCGTCCATGCACCGCCATCCCCGCACGAAACGCCGTCACCTTCTCCGGAAACTCCTCGCCCGCCTCCGCCCGCAAACGCCCCGTCCACGCCGTCAAACTAGCCTGCGTCGCCGCAAACAACCGCGCAATCTCTTCCGGCTTGAGCTTCTGCGTCAGCGCCAGCGGCGAAAGTTTCGCCTCAAACAAAATTTCATCCGAATACGCATTCCCAATCCCGCTAAACAGCCGCGGATCGCTGAGCGCCCGTTTCAACGTATGATTCGCCGACGTCAGCCGCCGCGAAAACTCCTCCAGGTCGGCTTCCAGCACCTCGATCCCTCCCGGATCGAGCGCCGCCAATCCCGCCTCGCCTGCCACCACATGCAGCGACGCCCGCTTCTTCGAGCCTGCTTCAGTCCACACCAGTGTGCCATTTTCAAAATCAAATGCTGCCAGCCCGCGCGGTGGAGAGAGCTTCGCGTCGCGCTTCTTCCAATGCAGACGCCCCGCAATCATCAGGTGCAACACGAGCCAGAGGCTGGCACTTTTCTCGCGCTCATCGCGAAGGCCAATGCAGATGCGCTTACCGACCCGTCGCAACTCTCCAACCGTCTTCCCCTCGGCGCTCGCCAGCGGAGGACTGGCCGTGCGCAGCAGAAACGGGCTCGCGATGCGCACGCGCTCAAGTTGCCTGGCGAGAATGCGCTTCTCCAGCGCTGCGATGTAGACGACAATGTCGGGCAATTCGGGCATGAGTTTTATCGGAGCATTGAATCTTGAATCATTGAATCATTGAGTCATTGAGTGATTTTGCTCCGGACGATGTTCTTACCGCTGTCTAGTTTATGGGTGGATCTTCCCGTTTGCTCTGGGGTTTTCGGGGCGGTTTTCTACTCCGGATTTTCGGGTTCTACCTTGCGTGAGTTTATCAGTTGGTAATGTATCCCCCTCCTAAGCGGTCTTTTGGAATCAGAGACTTGGCGTTCCAAATAACGCCAGGTCTTTGAGGAATAAGGACTTACTTGTAAGATATTTATAATCAATGCCTTAGCTTGGTTTCGCGGGTCATTTTCTCGGGATTTTCATGGGCATGTTATTGAAGAATAAATACTTTAGGCTGAAATTGACGGACTCGACCCACACTCCGCTGCTCGCGCGCGGTTTTCGCACGCCGGCTGCGCATCAACGGAAGAAACGCTGGAGAAATGGGAACAGGGACGCGCCAAGCCGAATCCACAGGCGGCGGCTCTTGTGCTGCTGGTGCGCCGCTATCCGGACACCCTGCACGGCTGGACGAAGTTGCGGCGCGGAGGTTTAACTGAGGAACGTCGCGTCTGATCCCCCGGGTTCCCGGGCCTCAGGGCCTTAATGCCAACGAGTGGCCTCCCTTACCAGCACGTCCGAAAACTGTGCTTCAGGGAGACCCATGTGAAGCAGGAGCACCCCTCGAAGGAGTGCCCGCATTTTCTGGCTCAGCAGGAATAGGTCCTTCCCAGAAATCGGAGTGCTCTGTTGCTTGCGAGGTTTGCTGCCCGTGTGGGTGTAGAAGTTTCGCGTAGCTACCACGTCTCTCACAAACATCGGCGGATCAATCTCCATTCGCTTCAATAGCGGGGCAGTGAGCCGTTGGCACAGGGATGTCAGCCGAGAAGTAAACTTCGGATCATTTACATGCGACATGGAGTCGCAAATTCGATCCACTAGAGCTTGCGCCACATTTTCAACTTTGAGCAGTGCGACCATCTTCTTGCGTATCTGTCTAAAAATAGCTCTGCCAACAACAGGGGTGTGCTCTGTCACGCGATGAAATCCTTCTAAGGCTTGAGAGAGGGAAAGAAACTCTGTATCGACAAATAGCTTGCCCTTTCTTAGAGTACCCAGCGCAAGCGACTCGACTCTTCTAAACTCCCGAGACTCGTCGAGCCAAATCGCTATGCAGTTTGCGAGTTGATCTGAGGTACACCAAATGCATTCGCGAGGATCGAAATCCTCTATGTGGCTGTTCCGCTTCGAATTGACGTAGCCATTTTCCTCGCCCCGATAGACGAAAAACGTTTCTAGTGCTAATGACGCGCCTGTCAGCAAAGAGAACAAGTTTTCCAGGCGGTTCCCAATCTCGTAGTACCAGATGAGGGATTCTGGCTGTGGACATTCTATGTCGACGTAGGCTACAGACTTGGTGATCCGCGCACCACTGGTCAAACTGCTCGTGAACTGAGAAAACACCTTAACGTCGACGTGGACACGGCTCTTTAACACGCAGAACTCGAGAATGTCTTTGGGTCGAAACGGTATCTTGAGTGTTATGTAATCTGCTTCCCACTTTTCGTGTGTGCCTTTCGGAAGCCAATCGCTCAATCCTGAGAACGTGTAACGAGCTGACTTCAGGCATTTGTCGTGAGAGCCCCCAATGTGCAGACCCGTAACGCATGCTGAGACTCGATAGGAAACAGCGACAACAGATTGCCCTAACCCGTGATGCGTCACGCCTGGATGGTCAAGCTCCATGAGGTCGCATAGAGTGCAGAGACCATCCTCGGTAAAACCATGTAATGCGAGCATCTTTTCATGCTGTGTGCCACCCGGAAGCACAAGAGGGAGAGGGACCCCAGGTTTTGCGCGCGTGTATTCGGGCGCTGTAGTAAAAGTGATATCCCCTTCGTTCGAAGTGAGCGTACCCGTCCGCACGGCGTCGATTGTTTCGGGTGCCCAGAACGCTCCTACAACATTGAATTGTGAATCGAGGCGATTATGCTCATCTGCCATCTGAACACACCACACCGATAAACGGGTGATATGATTCTAACAGATTCGCCTTTCATTCGCTGATGTATTTTAATATCTCTGCCGGTGTGGGCAGGCCAGTCGTAAAATATGCACTCAGTAAGGAGATGGCAAATGGACCTAAAGACCATGAGCGAGGGAGTGGGACTGCTAGGAACGCTGAAGGAGGTTAGAGACAAGTTCACGGGCAAAGCCGAGATAAAGGATTTGCAGGGTCAGCTCGCAGAAAAAACTCAGCAACTAGAGGCTGTGAACGTTGGGCCTTGCGCCTTCGGCCTCTCGTCAGAAGAACTAGCGATCATCGCGGTTTCGGTGGTTGCAATTGCCGCAATTATCGCAATAACGGTAGTCGCAACTAAGTATCAGCCGGGGATGATCCAAGCCTGAGCACGTATGTGGGCCCTGGAGAACCCCGAATGAAGACGGCAGAGAAAGGTTCACACCTGCCCCGTCCGCGGCGGTTGACTCTCCATCACCACCCGCAAAATGCGGTTAATCCGCGTCTGGTAGCCTTTGCCATGACGCTTGAGCCAATCGAGCACGTCCTCATCCAGACGAATCGTCAATTGCTTCTTCGCCGGGGGCCAGGGCATCGTCGCTCTCTTTAGAAAGGTCCTGTCGAGCGGCGGAATGTCCGAGTAGTCAATCTCGGAATCCTTCATACGGCCAATCCGTCCCAAGTCGCTTTTGATAGATTTTTTGCTCACGTCGATCTCGTATTTCGTTCCTCGCAAATGCGATTGTAGTGCTTTTTGTAGTTACAGACACAAATAGAAAGCGACTACGCCAAGACCAAATAGGTCCCGCCACTCTCGCCTTGCTCGCGCAGCCCCACGAGAATCTCTTGACTTAGCCGCCGAAAGACTCAAGGATAAAAGCAGGCACACAAAGTGCTCAGTCCGATCAGCTCTTTGACAAACTCGATTCGCGTCTGACCAGGACCAGGCTAAGACCAGGCCAAGACCGGGGAAAAAAAGAGGGGGCCGGCGCCAGCAATGCGCACGCCAGCGCTCAGATTTTCCACGCCGAGTGAACCAAAATGGGAATAATAGACCGCATCCGCAGCTAACTCTTATGCGTTCAATACTTTACCCCCAACCCCCGTCCGCTCAATACTTTGGCGGGAAATTCTCCCTAAAGTATTGATTTCACTAGACCGGGGGAGGGGGGGTACCCCCCCAGCCGCTATGCGCCCCGCCGCCATTGAGTCGCCCTCCAACTTGTGTTCTCATAGGACAACGAATTCCCCGCCCCAATCCGGGGCACCCCAGGAGATCACCATGCCAGTCCACCACATTCCCGAGGGCTACAACTCCATCACTCCTTACCTGATCGTCAAGGGAGCGGCCGACGCGATCGACTATTACAAAAACGTGTTCGGAGCCACCGAGATTATGCGCATGGCTCAGCCGGACGGACGCATCGGCCATGCTGAACTCAAGATCGGGAATTCGCACATCATGCTCGCCGACGAATTCCCCGAAATGGACCACCGCAGTCCGCTTTCGCTCGGCAGTTCGCCCGTGAGCATCCTCGTTTACGTCGAAGACGTGGACGCCATCGTGGATCGCGCCGTGGCTGCCGGCGCAAAAATTCTCAAGCCGGTTCAGGACCAGTTCTATGGCGACCGTTCCGGATTTATTCAGGATCCGTTCGGCCATCTCTGGGGCGTAGCAACGCACAAGGAAGATGTCTCGCCGCAAGAGATGCAAGAACGTATGAAGAAGATGAAGCCAGCAGCCTGATGTAATCTCTAATCAGACGCAGATCGAAACGAGAAACCTAAAAGAAAGGACTCCTCCATGCTCTCCGCCGGCAATCGCTTCCCCGACTTTTCACTTCCCAACCAGGACGGCAAGATCACCACGCTCGGCGACTTCGCCGGCCACTGGCTCGTCGTCTACTTCTATCCCAAAGACGACACCCCCGGCTGTACCATCCAGGGCAAATCTTTCACGGCGACCAAAGCCGACTTCGACAACGCCGGAATCAAAGTCGTCGGCGTGAGCGCCGACGATGTCACTTCGCACAAAAATTTCCATCACAAATTTGCCTTCAAGATCGATCTCCTCTCCGATACCGATTCGAAGCTGATGAAAACGCTCGGCCTCGGCGAGGCGGAATGGAAGGGAATGAAGTTCTGGGAGCGTACAACATTCGTGGTTGATCCCAAGGGCGTGATCGAGAAGGTCTACGAAAAAGTCGATCCCAACGGCCACGAGCAGGTATTGCTCGACGATATCAAAGGCCTGCAATCCAAAGCAGCCTAGTCAATCTGCCATCTCCGCGGCGCGCGCCCGCGACTTTTCCGGCGCGCGCGCATCGCGGATAAAATTTCCACCCACGTGATCGTCGTCACTTCGATCAGTGATCGCTCCTACGCGCCTTCGTGCCATTCCCATCGATACTGCTGTTAAGCAAGAATCGCACCAATAGCAAGGAGCTTTTTCATGTCGTCCCCAGCAATCGTCTGGCGCAATCCGCAAGCCGTCCAACGCCGCCGTCTCTGGAACCATGCGTGCACCAGCGCCAATGCTCGCGTCTACATCGTTGTGCGTTCCGGTTCCACGAAGGAGAACGAATGGGAAGGACTTCCCAATCTAGAAGTGATCGACGGCCGAAGTAACGCGAGCGCCAACGCATCCGCAACCCGCGAAGCTTCCTCTCAAGGCTGATCGAGAGCAGAAACCTGTTGCAGCGATTAGTTTTACAAAGCGAACGCGAAGCGCTCACTCTGCATCCAAGGCAGAGGAAAACTGACCGATGAATCTTCGCCCGGAACTGAAGCTAGCCACTCTGTCGTTATTGATCGCTCTCGCATCCTGCCAGCAGAAAGAAAGCCCGCAACAGCTGCGCGAGCAGACCGCCGAAGCAACATCGCAGGCCAAAAGCGACGCCAAAGCCGTTGCCGAGGGAATCCGCGAAGGCTGGAACCGCAATCAAACCGTCGATCTCAACTCCGCAAGCAGGGAACAACTGGAGAACTTGCCGGGAATGAATGCGACGACCACTGATCGCGTCATCGCAGCGCGTCCTTATTCAGCGCCCGATGAACTCGTGAGGAGACACATTCTCTCGAAGAGCGAATATGACAAGATCGCAGATCGAGTGACCGCGAAGCGCTAACCCGCGATCGCGAGATGGACCGAAAAGCACAGCCAGAGTCGAGAAGCCATCCACGAAAGAGCCGTCGAATAGCTTTCTAAGCGGAACGCGGCAACTTTCGCTTCTTGGCTTTCGACGTCTTCTCTTCCGCAATCTCCTGACAGTTCGGAGGAGAAGAGGCAAGAGCATCTGGAGGATTCCCGCTTTTACCGTCCTCCTGCTGGAAAACTATGACGTGTGGACTGACGTAAGGCTTCTTTCCCTTGAGCTGTTTTCCGTCTTTCCTGGTTTTCATATCTCCGCGAACCATGCGTACTTTATATCGCAACAACGCGGCTGTTTCCCCGTCGATGAAGAGGCTGTTCCGATTTCGTAACAGGTCATCATGGAAAGACTAATCGAGTCTCTTCGCTAATGCAAAACATTGCGCTTGCCATTGCTCTTTCCATGCGGCTCGCGCTTCTGTCAAACTAAACAATCAGCCGATTGCCATCCTTAGAGAAGCGAGCCGAATGGGCAAGATTCAGGTATTACCGGAGCGCGTTGCCAACCAGATCGCCGCTGGCGAAGTGGTCGAGCGGCCTGCCTCGGTGGTCAAGGAACTGCTCGAAAACGCTCTCGATGCCGGTTCGACGCGCATTCGCGTCAATGTTGAAGCGGGTGGGAAGAATCTGATCCAGATCGTCGACAATGGCTGCGGCATGGTGCGCGACGACGCCATGCTGGCCTTCGAGCGCCATGCCACCTCCAAGATCAAGGATACGGACGACCTGCTCACCATCGCGACCCTTGGGTTTCGCGGCGAGGCATTACCTTCCATCGCGTCGGTTTCACGGCTGCATCTCGAGACGTGTGCGGCCGAAGAAGAATCTGGAACGGTGATCGAGATCAACGGTGGCAAGATCATTCGCGTCGAGGAAGCCGGATTGCCGCTCGGAACGGCGATCACGATCCGCGATCTCTTTTTTAATACTCCCGCGCGCAAGAAGTTCCTGCGCTCGGAATCGACCGAGCTCTCACACATCGCATCGCTGGTGACGCACTACGCCCTCGCGCATCCCGGGAAGCATTTCGAGTTGCACTCGGCTACCAACGCATTGTTGGTCGCGCCTCCCGTGGAGGGGCATCGCGAGCGCGTCTTTCAAGTCTTTGGGAAAGAGACGCTCGATCAGTTAATTCCACTGGCCGCGGTGCAACCGCTGGAGCACACCGGATTGCCGCAGCCTCCGCCCTGGCGGCGCGATCCCGCCCAAGAACTCGCGAAGGCTGAGCCCGGGGATCTGCGTTTGCACGGCTTCGTTTCCAAGCCTGAGATTCAGAAGCTCAACCGCAATTCGATCTACATTTTCGTTAACGGACGGCTGATTCGCGACCGTCTCATTCAGCATGCGCTGACGGAGGGGTATCGCAATATTCTTCCGCCAACGGTGTATCCGGTCGTGCTGCTATTTCTCGAGATGCCGGCTGCGGAAGTTGACGTCAACGTACACCCGTCGAAAACCGAGGTTCGCTTTCGGCAGCAAACCGTTGTGCACGACTTTGTCCGCGACGCAGTGCGAGATGCGCTGATGAAAGCGCGACCTGTACCGCAATTCCTCAGCGAAATCAACGCGCAGCCAACCGCGAGCCCGGGATTGACCCCTGGCGCGCGATCAAGCGATGGCACGCGCGCGCCGTGGACAAACCTGTACGAGGCTGCGGCGGGCGCATCCGTGACCGGAAATAGCGAAGGCGATGCAGGTTTTGCCTTGCGCGGCCCTGCAATTCCTCCCGTGACCGCTCGACTTGAGTTTGAGGGCGGAATTGCAGTCGAGGCGAATGCCGCGGTTTCGTTGGCTCGTGCGCCGGAACTCAGTGTCCCAGATCATGGCTGCGCTCCGCCGATCGAAGCGGCTTCGCAATCGGCTCCGACGCTCGAGTCGTTGCGCACCCTGAAGGCACTCGGGCAGATTAAGAATTCCTTCATTCTCGCCGTGAATGATGAAGGACTCTGGATCATCGATCAGCATGTGGCGCATGAGCGCGTGTTGTTCGAGCGCGTGTTGCGGCAGCGGGCCACGGAACAGGTGGAGAGCCAGCGACTGCTGATGCCGCTGGTGGTCGAACTGACGCCGGCGCAGCAAGCGGTATTCAGTGAAATTGCAAGCGAACTGGCAAACAATGGATTCGAAGCCGAGCCGTTCGGAGCGCGCAGCATTGCGGTCAAAGTTGCGCCTGCCGGAGTGGACGCGGCGCAGATCGAGCATATGCTGAACGAAATTCTGGAGCAGCTCACGCGCGAAGATCGGGCGATCAATCTCGAGGCAGTGCGCGCGCGGATTGCGGCGTCGATTGCATGCCATGCCGCAATCAAGGTCAACATGCCGCTTGAGCAAAACAAAATGGATTGGCTGCTGGCGGAACTGGCGAAAACGCAACATCCGATGTCGTGTCCGCATGGACGACCGGTGGTTTTGCGCTACACGATGACGGAGATTCAGAAGGCATTCAAGAGGATTTAGCCCAGTTTCTGAAAGCGAATAAGGACGATGCTGCGGATGCGAGCATAATCTCCGTTGGTGGCACGCAGGCGACATGTGCCGATGGTCGAGTCGGCTTGGCAATCCAACGTCACTTCTCCAAATGCAACCTCGCCTTTATCCTGAGAAGAAATGCTCAAGTCTGAATCAGCCCGCGCCCTCCGATTGGGACTCTCCGAGGTCTGGGTCCGCTTTCTGGTTGCAATCTTCGGCCTGGTTCTCGCCTTCGGCGCTGCCTTATTTTCGACTGTGTCGAGCGAATCAGGAAGCGTCTGGGGAACGATCGTCCTTGCGTCGGCCGCGCTCTTGCTGGCAACTCTGGTTGGTCTGACGACGGTTCCGTATCTTGCGCGGCGAGTGGTGGCCACGCGCCTGCGCGAGGCCATGGATTACGACGTCACCCGCGCGGGCATGATCTACATTCTGATCACGGTGGTGATTGGAATTGCCGCGATCAACACGGGAAACAACCTTCTTTATGTGATCGTCTCGGCGTTGCTGGCGGCCATCGCGGTTTCGGGCGTAGCATCGGCGATCGTGTTGCGCAGCTTGTCGTTACAAGTGTTGCTGCCGGAACACGTGTTTGCAGCGCGGCCGATGATGGCGCGGTTCCTTCTGCGCAATCGGAGTTCATGGATGCCATCGTTTTCCGTGCGCGTGGTTCCGGCGAAGCGCAAACCGCCGAGAAAATGGCGATGGGAAGCCCATACCTTCGGATGGCCGCGGGGACGCAAGCCGGACGAGCAGTGGCTGCGCCTCCCCGACCGGCGGCTGCGGCGGGTGAGCGAACCATTGGAAAAGCCAATTCTCGAGCAGACCGTCTATTTTCCATTTCTCGCGCCGGAACAGGAATTGCGCGCCGATCTCGAACTCACGTTCCCCGAGCGCGGACGGTACCGGGAGAAGAATTTCGGGCTTGCTACCCGCTTTCCATTTGCGTTCCTCACCAAGACACGACGGGTGAATCTGGAGCGCGAGATCGTCGTGTATCCGGTGGTCGATCCAGCGGACCATTTTCTGGAGGTATTGCCGATGGTCACGGGCGAGTTCGAGACCTTCGTGCGCGGGCGCGGATACGACCTCTACCGCATTCGGGAGTACATGCCCGAGGATTCAGCGCGCCACGTCGACTGGAAGGCGACAGCCCGCACCGGAAGTTTAAAGGTCCGCGAATTCAGCCGTGAGGACGAGCGCAAACTGCGGATTGTATTCGACAATCCGGCCCCGGGGGCGGTTTCGCCCGAGGCCTACGAGCGGGCGGTGCGGCTAGCGGCATCGCTAGCTTGGCATTTTCACCATGAGGATGTGGAGGTCTCATTTGTCGCCCCAGGACTCGATCCCACGGCGGACGTTTTCGACTTCCTGCGCTATCTGGCGCTCGTCGAGCCTCGGGAAGAGACACCGGTATATGCGCGCCTCGGCGCCAGCGGAGACTACAACGTGGTGGTGACGGCGCGGAATCGGGCTGAAATCCCACCGGCTTTCGCGGCTGCGGCTTATGTGATCTCGTTCAGTCAGCCGACCGCCGTGCCTGAACCGTGAATCTGGCACGGTTTCCTCGGGAATCGGACACCTTCGAAGCGGCCACGCTGCGGACGTCTGGCTGCATACCAAAAGGGTAATGGTTACTAAGGTTACCTAAGGTAATTGACCGTCTATGGTCATGTGCCCGACGATAGGGCAGGATTAAGAGCACCAGGTTAAGGCTCTCAGAGCCGATGCTCTAGTCCCCAGGGAACGAATGTCTCTGCACAGTCACTTGACGACGAACGTGCTGTGGTTTGCACAGCCCGTCTTTCAGCTTGCGGTGGCGGTTGTGTTCTGGCGGCGCCGGCTTTACAAACAGTTCCCGGTTTTCCTGGCATTTCTCCTTGCACAGATCGGCGTGTTCGCCGTTACCTATCCGATATATGTGCTTTCTGGATACTCGACACTGGGATATTTCTGGATTTTTTGGCTGTCGCAGGCTCTCAATGCCGTTCTCGGTTTCAAGATCATTCATGAGATTTTTCTTGATGTGTTCCGTCCTTATCATGCGTTGAAAGATCTTGGAACTCCTGTCTTCAAATGGGCGGGATTGGTCATGCTGCTCGTTTCAGTGGTGGTAGCGGCTTCCAATTCGCTCGACCAGGATCCTATCGCACATGCCGTCCTTACTTTGCAACGGTCAGTGCGGCTGGTACAAGTAGGTTTGATCCTTTTCTTGCTGCTGTTCTCGCGCTTTCTTGGAGTATCGCGTAAACAAGTAAGTTTTGGAATTGCGCTCGGATTAGGATTTTGGGCCGCTGTGGAATTGATGACGCTGGCACTCCGCACAGGCGGGTTTATCGGAGTCGCCAACATGAACCTGATTAACATGACATCTTGCGACTTTGCCATCCTGACCTGGCTGGGCTATTCGTTCTCTCGCACCGTGGTGCGAGACGCGCCGGCAAATTATCTACAGACGCAACGTTGGGAGCGTGGCCTGGCCGATCTTCAGGCCGGCACTGAAGACGATTCGCTCATCCCTATGTTCGAAGGCATGGTGGAGCGGGCGTTCTCGCGAAGCTCGAATCTTGAAGACATCGATCGGCGCTTGGGTTTGGCCAAGCCACCCGCCCCGGTGCGCACCAAGTCTGCCGCGGCTGGGTCGAAGGCCCAGAAGTAATTATTTTGCACAAAAGACGGCAAAGCTCGTCCTACACGGAAAATGGTAGCGGCGAGAAATCGTGTCAAGAGGGATTTTGCGCCTCTGCTATCCATCAGAGCTCTTCAAATCTTGTCCCTATAATGTAAAACCAATACTTTAAATAAAAGACGGAGAGGCCAGTAAAAATGCGTGTTCGCATTGATATCCTGTCTCGCTCCGCCTTCCTGTCATCTGATCTAGGTGCCGCCTAAGTATTAAAATCTGGTAAATCAACCTCTTAGGTTCTATGTATAATGCCGGGTCGAACTCTCGGCTTTGTGTCGCGTGTTCGACAGACCCTAAGGAGAAGTCCACAATGAAACGTTCACTCAGGGCGTTACTGCTGTTGGTGGGTTTGGTAGGTACATTCGCGTATGCTGCTATTCCGAAAGCTCCGGCTCCGGATGGCCCCATGCCGGTGTGCTATCCAGGTCACAAGGGGCCGGATTGCCCCCAAGTCCGTTAACTCAGAAAGTCAGAGATTTACAAAATCAAATTCTTAGGCTGGCTCTTGAGTCAGCCTTATTTTTTTTCTGAAGGCACAGTCGCCTCTTTCGTTCCTTCCTTTGCGGGTGGCGGCTTTTCTCCTCCGCTTTCGCCTGTCGGCTCTTCCGTTTTTCCCCCGGCCTCGTCCGGGGCCGCGATGTACTGCACAATGATCGAAATGCGACGGTTGGAAGGATCCAGCGGATTGTCTTTGTTGCGCAATCGCTGATCGGCAAATCCGCGCACCTGAGAGACCTGGTCGCCGCGCAGTCCCGCTTGTTGCATCACGCGCCGGGCGGCATTGGAACGGTCAGCTGACAACTCCCAATTGCTGTAGTTGGCACTCCCGCCATAGGGCTTGGCATCCGTGTGTCCTTCGATCGAAACGTGATTCGGAAGAGCACCCAGTTCCTTTGCCAGTAGGACGAGCATCTCCTTACCGCTTTGGTTGACCTCGGAACTGCCGCTGTCAAAAAACATTCCCTTGTCGGATTCGAGCAGTTCGATGCGGAGTCCCTCGGAAGTGACCGTCATCTCAATGTTCTTGCGCAGCTTTTCGAGATCGTTGATGTTGTGGATGCTCTTTTGCAATTGTTCCTTAAGTTCCCCCATGTTTTCTTTGGTCAGTTGGAAGTTGTTGCCCGATCCATTCTGATTGGAACCGACTTTCGCGGAACTGCCGGTAGGATCTTTGAAGTAGCCGCCCACCGCTTCCTGGACCTTTTTGCTGGAGTTGAGCAGCCAGAGAACAATAAAGAGCGCCATCATGGCGGTAACAAAATCCGCGTATGCGACTTTCCAGGCGCCGCCATGATGCCCGCCGTGGCCGCCTTTTTTCTTGATGATGATTGGTTGCGCTGCCATAGAACTCCGCGCGATCCTTACGCGCTCGCCGCGGCGGCGGCATCGGTTTCAGCGCCTTTGTTACGACAGGCGGCTTCCACTTCTTTAAACGATGGCCGAACATGGCCGGGAGCGACGCGGCGTCCCATTTCGACGGCCATGATGGGCGCCACGCCTTTGAGAAACGAGACCATAACAACCCGCATGACGAGCATGAATTCGTGCTCCTCCTCTGAAGCCTTGCCCATACGGCTGGCCAGCGGACCCACAAATCCGTAGCAAAGCAGAATGCCGAGAAAAGTCCCCACCAGGGCCGATGCCACTTTGTGTCCGACCTCTTCGGGGGGCCCGCCAATCGCGCCCATGGTGATCACGACTCCGAGCACCGCGGCGACAATCCCAAGACCGGGGAGCGAATCCGCCATGGTGCTAAGGGCGGCGATCGGTTGGCCCGCGCCATGGTGGTGAACTTCCATATCGGAATCCAGCATCTGATCGAGGTCGAAGACTTCCACGCCTCCGCTTACGGCCATGCGCATCGTGTCGCAGACAAAGTCGCGCAGGTGATGATTACCGGTGAAATCCTTGTACTTAGAAAACAGCGGGCTCTTGCCCGGGTCCTCGATGTCGTTTTCGAGAGCGACCAACCCTTCCTTGCGCGCCTTTTGCAACAGTTCGTACATCATCTTCAGCGATTGGATGTAGTACTCCTTGGAAAACTTCGATGAACCGAAGACGCCACCCAGACCTCCAGCGATGGCTTTCAGAATGTGCATGGGGTTGGCGATCAGGACGGTACCCGCGGCGGCGCCGCCGATGATGATCAGTTCGGCCGGCTGGACGAGCACGCGCAGGTTGCCGTGCTCCATGAGGTACCCGGCGACGATGCAGCCGAAAACCACCACGATGCCGACGATCGAAAACATAGTCCCTTATCCCTGCTCCGCGGCGCGAGCGCGGGGCACGTCTTCTGCAGGCATACCAACGGCGTGTCCGGTGGCGGCCGCGTGCGTTGGCTCGAGCCCGTTCAAGAGTTTTTCGAGTTTGTCGCCCGGCTGTGCCACGGTATGCATAACGACCGCTTCCACCGGGAAACGGTCGCCCCACCAGCGAACTTCAGAGCGGGTCACCAGCGTCCATGCCGTCAGAGCCGCGGCCGCTGTCGCAACGGGATTCGACAGCGGAAGTACGGCGATGAATTCATCTTCCCCCCAACGGCCAAGAAAGTTTGCCGGATCCATGCCGTGCTGCAAGGTATGTGCCGCCGTCCGCAGAAATGGCGCGATGGAATGCGGTCCGTGCTTGGAGCGGAATTCATCGAGCCCGAGAAGGCGAATGCGCAAGAGACCGAACTTGTGTTGGGACTGTTCCATGACGGCCATGGATTCGGCCAGGACTGCCCGAGTCAGATGCTGTGAGGGAATGCCTGTGGTTGGATCGATAAAACCGAAGAACGCCAATTCGCCTGGATCGTGCTGGGTATCGGCATGCTCTTCGAAAAGAACAACGGCGCCGTCAATCGTGTCGCCATGCTGCACCAGAGGCTGGCTTCTGATGATGACTGGCACACGGTGGCCTTCTTTGTGGAGGAATGTGCCCTTCAGGTGCCGCGTCTTTCCATCGCGGAGCGTGGCGCTGACGGGGCATTCGTCGACATCCATGGGCTGCCCACTGGTGTCGCAGGGTTCAACCGTGTGACCCGTGCAGCGCCGACCGACGACCTCATGCGCCAAGTGCCCGATGATGTTCTCCGCACCGCGATTCCAGAACCGAATGCGGCAATCGCGGTCGACAAGATAAACCCCGACCGGCAACTGTTCGAGCGCGACCCGGAGAAAGCCGGGATCTTCGAAAATATTGGCTGACATGCGCGAGCGCCGCTAATTGGCTCATCGGCAAACGGGAGGGAAACTTCACAAGCGAACGATGCCCGGCTTAGTTATGTTGCGAAGCTGAAGCTGACAGCCAGAAATGCTCAGAAGCGCGCGTCCGAGTTCGCGCTGGCATGAACGCGGGCTGATGTGTAACTCTACGCCGCAGGACGTACTCTCGTCTCCAGCATGCGCGCCAGATCCTCTGAATCGAAGACCGGTGGCTGACAGGCGAACTCGGAGCAGACCACAGCAAACGACTTGGCTTCATGTAACGCCGGCAAATGAGGGATGGTTTCGGCAAGCGCGGGTGGCAAGTTCAGCGTGACAGCCTGATCGCGATTCAGATGCAGGACAGCCGTATTCAACAAGAACAGGCTTCGGCACGTCTTCGCCAGCTTTGCCGCCGCATCGTCGCTGCCAACGATTACGACTTGCGTGTGCGGTTCCGTAAAGCGGGCAACGGCAATGCCGTAGGTCGCAGCGAAGATGCCATGCTGCGCGGCTGCTCCGGCATAGAGCTCGAGCGTGCTTTCGGCTTTTTCGCGATACGACGCGTCGTTCGTGTAACTATACAGCCGAAGCAGCGCGATGGCCGCAGCCGGATTGCCGGCGGGCGTCGGCGAATCCTGAAAGGGCTTCCGCATTGTACCGAGAATGCCTTGCCCGCCAGAGTTCCCGCCCATGTCGAGTGCGGACGGTGCATCGTCCGAGATTGCTCTCGTGTCGAAGAACCCGCCTTCTTTCCGATCGAAGAAGCCCGCGATCATGGCGTCGGCGATGGCACGGGCAAAGCGGAAGTAAGTGAGATCGGCCGTAGCTTCGTAAGCGTCAAGGCAGGCGATGACGGTGAATACATAATCGTCGAGCCCGCCCGCGGTCTCGCGCCGTTCGGATTCCGGATCGGAGTAAGCAATAACGTGGCGTAGCTCTGGGGCGCCGATCGCTGTCGTATTCGCCTCGGTGGCGGCATCGCGCCCGCCAGTCCATCCCTCCGATAACAGACGATCGAGCGAGCGCAAGGCGAAGGCACGAGCAGCCGGCATATCGAGTGCGTCCGCCGCCGCCAAATAAGCCGAGACGAACATCGCATTCCATCCCGTATAAACGGTCTTATCGACGTAAGGCGTCGGCCGCTTCAGCCGCGCCGCATACATTTTCTTCCTGGCCGAATCGATCAGATTTTCGACCTGGGATGTGCCAAGATTGAGCCGCCGCCCAATGTCTTCTACGCTCGCGACAATGTGCAGAACATTCTTGGCCGGATTGTGGTGCATGTCGCCAATTTCGCGGATGTCAAAGCGAAGCTCGGCGACACGGGCTTCGTCCTCATCGAGCACAGCGCGGGTCTCGTCGAGAGTCCATGTAAAGTAGTCTCCGTCATCCTCCAAGGAGTAGTCGGCATCCTGCGAAGCGTGGAAGCCGCCACGGGCGCGGTCGCTGAGCCACTCATCGATCCAGCGAATCATGTCTCGCGCGACCTCCGCGAAGAATTTGTCGCCTGTCGCCTGATAGGCGTGAATGTAATTCTTCAGCAGTTCGGAGTTGTCGTAACTCATTTTCTCGAAGTGGGGCACGATCCATCTCTCGTCCACCGAATAACGATGAAAGCCTCCGGCGAGTTGATCGTAGACGCCGCCACGCGCCATCTTCTCAAGCGTGTGGACAAAGATGTGACGAAGGTCTCCCTGGTCTTTCGTTTTTTGTGCGCGCGCGTGCTGGTGCATCACAAGATCGAGGGCGGAGGGATGCGGAAATTTCGGCGCGCTGCCGAAGCCGCCGTTCTCGGGGTCGAACATTTTTTGTGCGGACTCGATAATGGCGTCGATCGCAGCGGAAGAGATTCGTCCTCCGCCTTTGGCATAGGATTCCGCGCGCGCGATGGCGCTCTCGACCATGCCGGCCTGCTCCAGCACATCGCTGTGCTTCTCGCGATAGGCTTGCGCAATCGAGAGCAGCACACGCCGAAAGCTCGGCCGCCCGTAGTGATCCTGCGGCGGGAAATAAGTGCCGCCATAAAATGGCTTGCCATCCGGCGTAAGGAAAGCGGTCAGCGGCCAGCCGCCCTGTCCAGTTAGCGCGTTCACGGCGATCTGGTAGCGGCTGTCGATATCCGGCCGCTCGTCGCGGTCGACCTTCACGGCGATGAAATGTTCATTGATAACTCCCGCGATCTCCGGATCGTCGTACGATTCGCGGTCCATCACGTGGCACCAGTGGCACCAAACCGCGCCAACATCGAGCAGCATGGGTTTGTTTTCGCGCCGCGCGGCGGCAAAAGCTTCGTCGCCCCACTCATGCCACTGAATCGGCTGGTGCATGGCTGAGCGCAGGTAGGAAGATGAGGCGCGGGCGAGGGAGTTGAGCTGGCCAGTCATTGAGAGAGTGTATCGCGAGGGCTGGCGGTTCGTGCGGATCAAAGCGCAGCAGGGGGCGAAAGCGGCTCTGAACGCTAATCAATCCGTGCCGCTTGCGGGCTTCCCGCCACCTTCCAGCGGAGTCGGCTCCAGTCAATCTTCTTCCAATCGAACTGCGTCCGCGCAATCGACAGAATCAGCATAAAAATACAAATCTCGATCAGGCCGCGGGTTGCGGTTCCAATGCCTACTGCGCGCTTTGGCAGAAGCGAGAAGCGCCCGTACACGAATTCGATGTGGACCCAATACACAAGCAGTGAAGTCTTGCCAAGCTGAATGAGCGGGCTGAAGCGCGCCGCCCATGGACCCGAACTTGACGACCCGAGGCTCGGCAAAACCCAAGTCGTCCAGCCATAGGCCAGCAAGCAGATCATCAGCATCATGCCGATGCGCATCATCAGGAAGTTCGGGCTCGTGTGCCAGTAGTCGTAGGTGGAATAAAGACGAATCGGTGAATGATCAAATCCGTAGGCGGCTGCGATCGCAAAGGCTCCGGTGGCTGCGAATGCGCCAACCACGCGAGCGGTATGCTCTTTCGCGCGCTCACTAAAAAGAATGAACCCTGCCGCTAGTCCCGCGAACGCGAACGCAGTCCAGGGAAAAATGGAAAAGAGCCAGGGCTGCGGTGCGCCCAGGTTGTGGCATCCGTTGATGTATGACTCAAGCTCCCACGGCAGCCAGTTCGGCGCCCAAGTTGTATAGAGCAGCGGAGTCAGTAGGGCGATGAGCGCGGTAATGGCGGTGGAGGTTGCGACGAGCGGTCCGAGTGCGAACTGGGGCGGCAAGCTCCCGCCCGAACCGAGCGTGGCCGACGCGCCCTCGAGACGCGCAATCCCGGACGGAGCATTCTTGCGGGTGATGCCCAGCACCGCTCCGCACATCAGCGCCATAAAAATCATCGAGAGGCCGATGACATTCAGGATGTCGACGCGGAAGAGGTCGCTCCACGGGGCCCAGCCCCATGCGATGATGTATTCCTGTAGGCGGAAGAGAAGGCCAAAGGCATAAACTTCCGCGCCGCGCCGAACCATGGCACGGGTGATCTGGCCGGGAGTTTGATTCTTGCGAATGAGCTTGGTGGTGACCAGTGCAAAGGAGATTCCGGCGAGAAACAGGAAGAGTGGCGCGGGAAACGTGCCCAGACGTTGCGACCAGTGCAGGAATTTGCCGCTGCGGGCTTCCCCGCCCAGCCAGGAGTCGTAACAATGCGTCTGGAACATGAGGACGCAGGCCAGACCCCGCATCCAGTCGATCCAATTGAGGCGTGATTGAGCCGAACTCACCGCGTAGAAGTGTAACGTGCGGCCCGGCTGGAGGCCAAGAGGTATGCGATCCCGGGGTGGCGGCGCCGGCCAGATACAACGCCAAACCTACGCGGTACAGCCTCTACTTTTGATTCGCGCCTTTGACCTCCATAACGAGGCGGTCGATGTCGGCCGTCTCAATCTTGCCACCAAACTTCGGCATATGGCCTTTGCCGTTCGTGATGATAGTGCGCAGGTCGTTGACAGAAGCGGAAGAGGCTTTCTCCGAGCGCAGTGATGGACCGCCGAAGTGGCGGCCCTCGGCGGTCTTGCCGTGGCACTTGGCGCAGCTCTTTTGATAGACGGGATCGGACGTCAGCGCCAGGCTGTTCGCCGGGGCGTCTTCGGCGGCTGCAACCAAGCAAAAAGTAAGCAGAGTCACGCCAAACAGAATAATGTTCTTCAAGTTATCTCCGAGGATAGTTGCCTCTCGGCATCAAACAACTTGGATGCTGCCTTGCCCCCAAGCGTCAGTTGTTCTACATGGAGTCGGGACATGCTAGCATTTTCGTGGAGCGTTTTCGCATTCATTTCAGTGAAATCTTCTCGGCACATTCGATCCCTCTTCCTGGCATTGACGGGCGCCCTTTGCCTGAGCGGAGCGGCCTTCGCCAAAGACGAGCCGAAGTGGATCGAGGTCCACACCCGGCATTTCTCCATCATCACCGACGGCGGCGACAAGCGGGGCAGGGAAGTTGCCCTGCGCATGGAACAGATGTACGGAGTTTTCTCGCAGCTCGTCTCCAAGCCCAAGCTCAACATGCCGATTCCCATCACGGTGATCGCGTTCAAGAGCGATAACCAGTACGGCGCTATCGCTCCCGACAAGCTGAATTTCTCAAAAGGGTTCTACGTTCCCGGATATGACCGGGTTTACATTGCGCTCAATCTGTTTGAAATCGAGCCCTGGCGCGGCATCGCGCATTCGCTCGCACACTACTTCCTGAACGCTAACTACCCGCCAACGCAGGGCTGGTTTGACGAGGGCCTCGCGGAATACTTTGGCGCGGTCCAGATTGACAAGGAAGTGAACATCGGCGGCGATCCGGAACTCGCGCCGGAGTGGCACGAGGACATTTTCTTCAACATGGTGCGCGATCCGAACGTGCCGCAGTCGCTCACGCAAATGGCGAGCTCTCCCATTTGGATCGCGATGACCGACCTCTTCACCATGAAGCACGATAGCTCTGGCCGCAACGAAGGCTCGCACAACACCATGTATTACGCGCAAGCCTGGCTGGTCATGCATTACATGATCGATCAGCATAAGATGCCGGAGGTTGGAACTTATTTCGATCTCGTCCAGAACAAGAAGGTGCCAGTCGATAAGGCAATCATTCAGGCGTTCGATATGACGCCCGACCAGCTCGAAGACGCCATAAAAAAGTATTTCGACTCCAAGTTCGTGCTCGGCATTGCCCTTGATCAGTCGAAGAAGCCGAACGGAAACATGGGCACGATCATGCAGCCTGATCATTTTCCGGTCGCGGTCGATTCCGACGAACTGGGCGCCTCTGTCACGGCTGTAGCGGAACCCGAGGCCAAAGCGATTCTCGGCGATATGATGGCCCGTATTCCCGACCGCCGCAAACAGGCCCTCAGCGATCTGCACGGGTTGGAAGCCGATCCTAAAGGTAATGAGGGCGCCGAACGGGCCTTGGGGCGCGATGACATCGAAACCGGCAAGTTCGATCTGGCGGAGCAGGAGCTTGAAAAGGCCGCGGATCTGAATCCGCGCGATCCCTGGATCTGGTATTACCGCTCCGTACTCAAATATCGCAAGGCGCAGGCGACGCGGCAGCAGATGGACGGAATCGCCAACATGATGCAGGATCTGCGCGCAGTAATCGATTGGTATCCCGATCTAGCCGATGCCTACAACATGCTTGGGATGGCTCGCGTTGAGGGCGGAGGTTGGGCCTCGGCGCTTGAGGCGCAAAAGCAGGCAGTTGCGCTCTCGCCGCGCAATCCGGAGTACCAATTCAATCTCGGACAGATTTATCTGGCAGGAAAAAAGTGGGACCAGGCGCGCGATGTATTTACGCGTCTGAAGGAAGGCACCGACAAGCAGGCAGCTTCCGCGGCCAAAAAGCAGCTCGAAGATATTGCGACTTTGCAGAAGTATGGAATTCGTCCCGAGCATCCGGGCCAACCGGAAGCTCCCGCGGGAGCGGCGAGCACGCCCGGAGCTGGCAGCGCGGTGGTTGCGCCCGCCGTGAAAACGGCTGCAGGCACCGTAAGCAGCTCCGACGATGAAGATGCCGACACCCCTCCGAAGGCCCCGCAGCCCAAGCCCGGCAGCACCGGACCGGTGCTCTTCCTGAAGGGAAAAATCGTAAGCAGCGACTGTGCCAAGTCGCCGGAAGCTGCCATCACCGTGCTGAGCGGCATGACGACCTACAAAATGCATGCCTCGGATTACAAGTCGCTGGTTGTGGTGGGGGCCGATGAATTTTCCTGCGAGTGGACAAATCGTCCCGTCTCGGTAAATTATCGTGCAACGGGCAAGCAAAGCGGGGAAGTCGTATCGATTGAGCTGCGCTGAGGCCGGGCAGCGCCATATGTGAATTAAGATGCATTTGGACCTCCGATCCCGCGCTCAAACCGACGCGCATTAAGACATGGCTTGGCTGACGATTCATGATTATCGAGCGGGCGGTTGGCTGGGCGGCGGTGGCGATCCCGGCGCGCGTTCGCGCGAGTATTGTGCCCAGCTCGAAGCCGGCGCGATTCTGTACTTTTCCGCTCCTCCCTTTAACCTCCCGCAAAGCGATGTCGATTTTCTGCTCTCGCTCGAACCCGCCGACTCGCGCCTGCACAAAAATATTTCCTATCGTCCCGAGAGCGATGTGCTGCGCGGATTATCCGACGAACGCAACAAGGCGCGCGTCCATGAGATCATGCGCAATTACGCCAGCGCCGTACGCCGTTTCGTCTCCGATTTGCTGGCGCCGTACGCCGGCCGCTTCCAGGTGGACTATGCCAGCTTTCGCCCGATCGAAGAAGAAGGCCGAGATCTTTCATTGCACAAGCGAAACGATCTCCTGCATGTCGATGCCTTCCCTAGTCGGCCCACGCGCGGGGCGCGCATTCTTCGCGTGTTTACCAATATCAATCCGGCAAACGATCGTGTCTGGGTCGTAGGAGAGCGCTTTCCCGAGCTCGCGCAGCGCTTCGCCCGCGACGCCGGTCTGTCGAGATATGCCGGAAACTCGACCTGGTCCGGCCTGAAGCGCGGCTTGAGCCGCATGTTGCCCACGCCCGACCGCGCTCCCTATGACGAGTTCATGCTGCACTTTCACGATTGGCTGAAGGAGAACCCGGAATTTCAGAGCTCACAGGAAGGGAAGGAACGGGTAGCGTTTCCGCCGCTCGCCACCTGGCTCGTCTACACCGATGGCGTGCCGCATGCCGCGCTTTCCGGGCAGTTCGCCATGGAGCAGACCTTCATCATTCCGGTCGAGGCGCTGGTCGCCCCGGACGTATCACCGATTCGCGTGCTGGAGAAATTGGCCGGACGAACCATGGCCTGATTGGGCAGCCATGCTAGAACGATCCCGCCCGTCGGATACCCTGCTGCGGCGCCGGTATTCCCCCGTGTCTCTCCACATTCCACTCGGGGTTTGGCGGCATCAAAATGTGCGAAGATGGTTTTGGGGGCAAGGATGGAAAACCCACTTAAGCTGAAGCGCATTCATCACGTCGAATTTTTCGTCGGCAACGCCCGGCAGGCCGCCTTTTTCTATCGCAAGGGCTTCGGATTCTCTCAGGTCGCCTACAGCGGCCTCGAGACCGGCAACCGCGAGCGCACTTCCTACGCAATGAGTCAGGGCAAAGCCAACTTTATTCTGACCACTCCGCTCACGCCGGATGACTATGCCGCCGAACACATCAAGAAACACGGCGATGGCGTCCGCGACATCGCGCTCGAAGTGGCCGACGCCGACGAGGCCTTCGCTGAAGCGGTGCGTCGCGGCGCGACTCCGGCCGAAGAGCCACACGACCTCGGCGACGAGTGCGGTGCCGTCCGTCGCGCGGCCGTGCATACCTACGGCGACACGATCCACTCTCTGATTTCCTATAAGGATTACAAGGGACCGTTCCTTCCCGGCTTCGCCGCCGCCCCTATCGATGGCGACGATTGCGGCATCCTGCGCATCGACCACATCGTCGGCAACGTCGAACTCGGGAAGATGCAGCAGTGGGCCGATTACTACACGAACGTCTTCGGCTTCCATCGCTACATCACCTTCGACGATAAAGATATTTCCACCGAATACAGCGCGCTGATGAGCATCGTCATGTCCGACGACTCACACTCGGTGAAGTTTCCGATCAACGAGCCAGCGAACGCTCGCAACAAGAGCCAGATTCAGGAGTATCTCGAAGCCTACGGTGGCCCGGGCGCGCAGCACATCGCGCTGCAGTGTAAAGACGTGCTCTACACCGTGAACAAGCTGCAAAAAAATGGCCTCGACTTCCTGCGCGTGCCGGATACTTATTATGAAGCTCTGCCCGGTCGTGTTGGCCCGGTAGAAGAACCGATCGGTTCGCTGAAATCCCTAGGCATTCTTGTCGACCGCGATCAGGAAGGCTATCTGCTTCAGATTTTCTCGAAGCCGGTGGAAGATCGGCCCACGGTATTTTTCGAAATCATTCAGCGCAAAGGCAGCCGCGGCTTCGGCAAAGGAAATTTCAAGGCGCTCTTCGAATCGATCGAACTCGAACAAGCTCGCCGCGGCAATTTGTAACTTAAAGGTCAACGCGGGCAGTCCGAACCAAAGTCTCTCGGGGTTGTTTCGATTTCCTTCGCAAGGAAGATAACGATGCCAACAACAGAAACGCGCTCGAAAGCCGCGAACCAGCGCAGCGCAAAAAATGGCCATAAGACGATCTCGGATATTCACTACCAATCCGGCTTCGGCAATGAATTCAAGAGCGAGGCCGTCCCCGGCACGTTGCCGCGAGGCCAGAACGCTCCACAGCGTGTGGCTCACGGACTCTACACCGAGCAGCTAAGTGGCACAGCCTTCACCGCACCGCGCGTCGCAAACCGTCGCACTTGGCTCTATCGCATCCGTCCGTCCGTTGCGCATAGGCCGTTCGAGCCGATCGAACAAAAACGGCTGCGCAGCGCACCCTTTGACGAAGTGCCCGCGCCACCCAATCAATTGCGCTGGAAGCCGATTCCTATTCCCACCGAGCGCACCGACTTTATCGACGGCCTCATCACCATGGCTGGCAATGGCCACACGCATACACACGCGGGCGTTGGCATTCACATCTACGTGGCTAACGCGTCCATGACGGACCGCTTTTTCTACAATGCCGACGGCGAAATGCTCATCGTGCCGCAGAGCGGACGCCTGCTGCTGCGCACGGAGATGGGTATTCTCGAAGCGGCTCCCGGCGAAATCGCCGTGATGCAGCGCGGCATCCGCTTCCGCGTCGAACTCGTCGACAAAACGGCCCGCGGGTACATCTGCGAAAACTACGGAGCGCTGCTGCGCCTGCCCGATCTCGGCCCCATCGGCGCAAACGGCCTGGCCAATCCGCGCGACTTCCTCGCCCCGGTCGCGGCCTTCGAAGATCGCGAAGGCATTTTTCGTCTCACCACAAAATTCCAGGGCCGCCTGTGGGAGGCCTCCATCGATCATTCGCCTCTCAACGTAGTCGCGTGGCATGGCAATTACGTTCCCTACAAATACGACCTGGCGAATTTCAACTGTATCAACACAGTGAGCTTTGATCACCCCGATCCGTCGATCTACACCGTTCTGACCTCGCCCTCGGAAATTCCCGGCACCTCGAATTTCGATTTCGTCATCTTTCCGCCGCGCTGGATGGTGGCCGAGCACACCTTCCGACCGCCGTGGTTTCATCGCAACTTCATGAATGAATTCATGGGTCTGATTCAGGGCGAGTACGACGCCAAAGCCGAGGGCTTCGTCCCCGGCGGCGCCAGCCTGCACAACTGCATGGCTGGCCACGGCCCCGACAGCGAGACTTTCGAGAAGGCAAGCAAGGCTGACCTGAAGCCGGTCTATATAAAAGACACGCTCGCCTTCATGTTCGAGACTCGCTTTGCCTGTCTGCCGACGCGCTTCGCGCTCGAAACCGCGCAACTCGATCATCAATACTTCGAGTGCTGGCAGGGATTAAAGAAAAAATTTGATGAGTCATAGACCGGGGAACTTCAAGTTCGCCTGACAAGAATGTTCGATGGATGCAGCAGCTCAAATCCCACCGTCAGCCAAGGCCGCAAAGTCGGCTCCCGTAGCCGAATCCGTGCGCGCTTTGCTGACCGGCTTGATCGACTACGCAGGATTATTTCCTCCGGCAGCTCTCTCCATGCCAGCGGCTGTCGCGAATTGCGCCGCATACGCAACTTCCGAAGAGCGATGGATGTTAGGCCGCTTCATCGTTCCTGTCGCGCGACTCGGCGACTTCGAACAAGCGGTGGCTCAACTGCCACAAGCGTCGCAGACACGTTGGGGCCTTTCCGCGCTGCCCGGTTCGGATATCGCAAGCGATCTGAAGAGAATCTTGGAATTCAACAATCGGCCCGCCGTCCGTTCGACAGCGGCAGCCAAGATCGAATCCATCGAAGTGAAGATCGCAAATGTGGAAGAGATCGAGCGGCTGTCAAATATTGTTCCCGACGAAATCGAAGCCTACTTCGAAATCCCATTAAGCGGCAATGTGGAGACTTGCATCGCGGCAGTAGCCCGCTCCGGTCGTCGCGCAAAAATCCGTACCGGCGGCGAGACCGCCGACAAGTTTCCGGCCCCGGAGCAAATCGTCAATTTCATTCGCCTGTGTGCCGCGTCGGGCTTGCCTTTCAAAGCGACAGCAGGCCTCCATCACCCGATCCGTTCCAGCCATCGCCTCACTTATCAGCCTGACAGCCCTTCTGGAATTATGCACGGATTTCTCAATGTCTTTCTCGCGGCTGCGTTTTTGCGCGCTGGCATGGACCCAAGAGTCGCGGTCGAGTTGGTCAATGAGCAATCGCCTGCGGCGTTTGAGCTTGCTTCGGAAGGTGTTGAATGGCGCGATCATCAAATTAGTGCCGACGACCTCTCCGCGACGCGACAGAACCTCGCGATCTCCTTCGGTTCGTGTTCATTGAGCGAGCCCGTCAATGATCTGCGTTCTCTGCACCTCCTGTAAAATTTCTCCAGCATGAAACCAACCCTGGACGAAACGCACGATCCCTCCGCGCAAAGTTGGGTCGAGTCAGCGAATACCGCCGACGCAGATTTTCCCATACAGAATCTCCCGTACGGAGTGTTCCAGAAGCGGAACACCGAGTCCGCAGCCAAAATCGGCGTCGCGATCGGCAACCAAATCCTTGATGTCGCAGGCATCGCAAGTGAAGGCCAACTTGCCGCCGACTCCGATGTTGCTCGCGCAGCCGAAGCTTGTGGGAGCTCGACTCTTAACGAACTCATGGCTCTCGGCGCCAAGCCGCGCAGAGCATTGCGGCATCGCATCTTCGGCCTTTTGCACGTCGAGGCACCTTCCGCCGATCGTCAGGCCGTGTCGCCGCACCTCATCCCGCAGTCTGCGGTCGAGATGCTCCTGCCTGCGCAGATCGGCGACTACACCGATTTCTACGCCTCCATTTTTCACGCCACCAACGTCGGCAAGCTGTTCCGTCCCGACAACCCTCTGCTGCCCAATTACAAATACATTCCCATTGGCTATAACGGACGCGCATCATCGCTCGTCGCCAGCGAAACCGCGGTGCGCCGTCCCTATGGCCAGACGCGAGACGGCAACGCCGATCCGAAGTTCGGTCCGACAAAGGCGCTCGATTACGAATTGGAGGTCGGAGTTTTGATTGGCTCCGGCAACGCTCTTGCCGAGCGCATTCCCATCGCCGACGCAGAAGATCACATCTTCGGCCTCTGCCTCGTCAACGACTGGTCTGCCCGCGACGTGCAAGCTTGGGAGTATCAACCACTCGGTCCATTTCTAGCGAAGAGCTTCGCAACATCGCTCTCGCCCTGGATCGTCACTATGGAAGCGCTTGCGCCATTTCGTGCCCCGGCATTTGCCCGCCCGGAAGGCGACCCGCAGCCGCTGCCCCATCTTCTCGACGCTGACGACCAGGCCCACGGCAGCGTCGACCTCAAGCTAGAAGTCTTACTGCGTTCAGCCAAAATGCGCGAAGCGGGCCAGTCGCCAGCGCTCCTCAGCCGCAGCAACTTCCGCGATCTCTACTGGACAATGGCGCAGATGATCGCCCACCATACCAGCAACGGCTGCAATCTGCGCCCTGGCGATCTTCTGGCCAGTGGAACCGTTTCAGGCCCAGACCTTCCAGATGCAACCATAAGCGCCCGGGCATGCTTGCTCGAACTCACCTCGCGCAGCGCCAATCCAATTACGCTACCCTCCGGCGAGCAAAGAAAATTTCTTGAAGATGGAGATGAAGTTATCCTGCGGGGCTTCTGTGAGCGCGGGGGATATCGGAGGATCGGCCTGGGGAGTTGTGCTGGCCGCGTGCTGGCGAGTGTTGTCTAAAGCTGCGAAACCCTCCATCCGTTTTCTCTTCGCGCCGTTTCCCCAACATCACATCGGCACGTGACCTGTGCACGTATCAGAAGTGATGCAAAGCACAGCCCTCTTGTAACATGTTCGGGTTCAATGGGCGGCAGCTTCCCGCTGGTTGGCAGATGAAGAAAGGGAGACTGCTCACTGCCATGAACGCTTTCAAAGATTCGGAGCATCTCTTTCGCCTGCTGGGGGTATTCGCCGCCGGCATCCTCCTGTTCCTCGTTCTTCGCGAATTCCTCGTTCCCCGCAGTTTCGGCGAGTACGGGCACTACCGCGGCAACGCTCTCGGTGAAATCGCGGCCCGGCCCGTGAATTACGCCGGACACGACACCTGTGAGGGCTGCCATACCGATGTCCTCGATAAGAAGAAAGACGGCAAACATGCGCATGTGAATTGCGAAGCATGCCACGGTGCCCTTGCCAAACACGCCGATGACCCCGCCGCGCTGACGCCCCCCAAGCTCGATACGGCAGTGCTGTGCGTGCGCTGTCACGAGGCCAATGCCGCCAAACCAAAGAGCTTTCCGCAGATCGTTTCGGCTGACCACGCCGGCGGCCTCCCCTGTGAAACCTGCCATCAGCCGCATAGTCCGGCAATTACAGCAGGAGGCGCGAAATGAAACTGACACGTCGGCATCTTTTGCTTTTGCTGCCCGCTGCGGGAACGGCATGGAAGTTTGTGCTCGCCGGAACCCCCGAGGCCGCGCCCAATTACAACAGGAGCGAACACTGGTGGGGAATGCTCATCGACCTCACCAAGTGCATCGGGTGCGGTAACTGTGTCCGCGCCTGCCAGACCGAAAACGATGTGCCCGACGGATACTTTCGGACTTGGGTCGAGCGCTACCACGTCTCCGACTACGACATCGAGAATCCGCAGGTGGATTCGCCCGACGGAAGCAAACACGGATTCCCGCCCGCCAAAGATCCCTCGGGCAAGAATTTCTTCGTTCCCAAGCTGTGCAATCACTGCGCCGATTCGCCGTGCACGCAGGTCTGCCCGGTAGGCGCAACGTTTATCAGTCCTGACGGAGTCGTTTTGATCGACAAGACGTATTGCCTGGGATGCCGTTACTGTGTGCAGGCATGCCCCTACGGTTGTCGCTTTATCAATCCCAAAACCAACACGGCGGAAAAGTGCACGCTCTGCTATCACCGTATTACCAAGGGGCTGACGACGGCCTGTTGCGAGAACTGTCCAACCGGGGCGCGCCAGTTGGCGGATTTGAAGAACCCGAACGATCCCATCCATGAGTTTTTGAAGACGCACCCCGTGCAAGTGCTCAAGCCATACATGGCGACACACTCCAAGGTCTTCTACAACGGCCTGGATGGGTCGGTGCGATAGGAGCGACGATGCAAGGTGTTGAAGGCTTCATGTATCCCAACGAGGTCGAGTTGCAGTGGAGCGTCCTCATCGTGCTCTATCCGTTTATTACTGGACTCGTGGCGGGCGCTTTCATTTTGGCATCGCTGGAGCGGGTCTTCAACGTGCAGGCCGTCAAGCCGACCTACCGCCTTGCCCTCCTCACCGCGCTTGCTTTTCTGCTGGTCGCCCCTATGCCTTTGCAGTTGCACCTCGGCCACCCCGAGCGTTCCTTTGAAATGTACCTGACGCCCCACCGCAGCTCGGCGATGGCCATGTTCGGCTTTGTCTATCTCTGGTACCTGATGGCCGTTCTGGTTTTGGAGATCTGGCTCGACTACCGTCGTGACATAGTCCTGTTGTCTCAGTCCACCACAGGTCTCAAGCGCATCGTCTACAAGATATTGACGCTCGGTTCTGAGAACATCAGCGAACACGCCTTGCACATCGATGAGCGCGCTGGCTGGTTGATTACGCTGATTGGAATTCCCTCCGCCTTCCTGCTGCATGGATATGTCGGATTCATCTTTGGATCGGTCAAGGCCAATCCTTGGTGGTCCTCTCCCATGATGCCCGTCGTTTTTCTTTTCTCGGCTATGGTCTCTGGCATCGCGGTGGTCCTGCTCCTCTACATGGTGCTCACGGCGGCACGCGGCGAGCCCATCGACATGCCCTGCGTGGATACGATCGCCCGCTATCTCTTCTATACCTTCATCATCGACTTCAGCCTCGAGATGCTCGACCTGGTTCATCGCGTTTACGAATCGGACGAGTCGTTCCGCAGTCTCGACTTCATGGTGCACACCAAGCTGTACCTGTCCCATATCGTCATCCAGATTGTTCTGGGCACGATCACCCCAATTGCGCTCTTGGCACTGACCCAGGTACTCAAGCTGTCCGAGGCGGTGCGCAAGCGCATCTATGCCGTGGCGGGCAGCCTGACCCTGATCGGCATCTTTGCCATGCGCTGGAACGTGGTGATCGGAGGCCAGCTCTTTTCCAAGAGCTTCCTGGGATACACGACTTACAAGATGGCTCTGGTGACTCGTGAAGGGCTCCTGACCGCGATTGTCTTGACGATATTGCCCTTTGTGTTCTTGTGGGTGCTCGTGAAGTTGCTCCCGCCATGGCCGAGCAAGGATACCGGCACGGTCCACGTCGCGCTCTGACCGGCCGTGTGTGAGGTTCTTACTGGTTAGCGTCAGGAAATTGCGACCTTTCAACTGGGATCATGACCATGGACGAGCTTCAGATTGCTTTAGCGCGGCTCGATGCACGTCTGCAAACGCTGGAACGGCGAGTGCAGGTCCTGGAAGGCGATACGCCACGAGCCAGATCTGCCCTGGCAGGAATCCAAGTCGCCTCTGCTCAGGCGTCCGCGGAACTTACTCTTCCGCTGGCCAGCGGGGTCTTTCCCGTCGTCGGAAAATCGATGCTCGGCATTGCGGGCGCATACCTGCTGCGCGCCGTGGCGGAGTCGGGCTCGTTCCCGAAGCTGGCTGTGGTTGCGCTCGCCCTTGGATATGCGGCAGCGTGGATGGTGTGGGCGTCGCGGGTTCCCGTTGGCGCGGACTTCGCCGGCACTGCTTACGCGGCAACCTCGGCGCTGATTCTTGCTCCGATGCTGGTGGAACTTGCGCTGCGCTTTCAGGTACTCTCAGCCGGCGCGACAGCCGGATTGCTGGCCGCATTCGTGGTGGGGGCCGTCGCGCTGGCGTGGAGACGTAAGCTCACGCCGCTGGTCTGGGTGGCGGAGGGCGCCGCGGTTCTGACCTCATTCGGCTTGCTCGTCGCTTCCCATGACTTGGTGCCGTACATTGCGACGCTTTTGGTGGCGGCCCTAGCGAGTGAACTCGCCGCCGGAGCAGGCCGCTGGCTCGGATTGCGATTCTTGGTTGCGCCAGTCGCGGATGCCGCACTCCTGATTCTTGTCTATATTAATTCGCTCCCTGAAAGCTCACGTCCCGGCTACACTCCGGTCTCGATCGCCTCGCTGCTTGCCCTTCCGTCCCTTATGTTTGCCGTTTATGGCGCTGGAATCCTCTGGCGGACCGTAGGCCAACGCTGCCGCGCGAGTGTTCTTGAGATCGTGCAGTCCGCTGTGCTGTTTGTGCTCGCGGCTCGCGCGTGGCTCTGGTTTGCTCCGGCCGCAGGGCCGACGGTGGTGGGGATTTGCTGCTGGCTCTTTGCCGTGGCCTGTTACGCAGCGGCCTTCGTCAGCTTTGACCGCATCGACGAACAGCGTAACTATCACCTGTACGCAACTTGGGGTGTCGCGCTGGTGCTGGCCGGATGTTTCCTGATGATGCCGCCTCTGCTCGCGGCTCTCCTGCTCAGCGTTGCGGCGGTGATCGCGACCGTAATCGGGGTGCGGGTGGCGCGCCTGACGCCGGAGTTTCACGGCCTCGTCTACCTGACTGCGGCCGCCTATGCCTCGGGACTGCTACGATACGCTGCCCAAGCCTTGGCTGGAACCTTTCCCACCGCCCCCGGCTGGATGGTATGGGTCGTGGCTGTGGCTGCGCTCGCTTGTTTTGCGATCGGCGGTCGATTTCCAGGAGAATTCTGGAACGAGAGGCTCCTGCGTTTGCTCGCGGCAGTTCTGGCGACCAGCGCCGTTGCTACCTTCCTGGTTTCTTGCCTGGTCTGGCTTGCTACGATCGGAATGACTCTGGGTGCGGCGCATGTCGCGGTGATCCGCACGCTCATCACCTGTGGTCTCGCCTTAGGCTTGGCGGCGGCTGGCTCGCGCTGGAGGCGGATCGAGTTGGCTTGGACCGCTTATGGAATGCTCGCCGTAGTCGGTGCCAAGTTGCTATTCGAGGATCTGCCCCACGGGCACTCAGGAGCCATTGCGATTTCGATCTTTCTGTATGCGGTGACCCTAATACTGGTGCCGCGAGTGGCGCGGATGGGACGGACGCAAGGCCCAGCTTAAGGGCCGCTTCCTCAGCGCTAATAAGCGAACCCCTCCCGCTCAACGTTCCAGAATATCTTTGTAAGCGTTGAGCGCAACCTTCTTCGGTTGCGCCGGCAACACCGTATCCGAAGTATGCAAGGATCTTGTCGCGTCGCGACGAGCTACGCCTCTCTCTCGCCCTGACTTCGTCGCAGCCGCCTGTGACCGGAGTCACGGCAACGGAAGCGCCCGTCAGAAAGAATCAAAAGTTATCTCTCTGCGTTTATGGTCTGCCTGTTGGTCCAACGTGTGGCCGCCCGCGCCAGGAGCTAAAGGAGAACATTCATGGAGCCGTTTCGTCATCACATCTTCGTCTGCACGCAAGAAAAGCAGGAGGGAGCGGTCTCTTGTCCCGCCAGTGGATCGTGGGGCGTTCTGTCGGCACTGGAGCGTGAACTGCGCTCTTGCGGCCTCGACGATGATGTCCAGGTAAGCACTTGCGGATGCCTCGGCCTCTGCGACGAGGGCCCGATCATGATTGTCTACCCCGAGGGCGTCTGGTATCGCAAACTGAAGGTCGAAGATGTGGGTGAGATTGTTGCGTCTCATCTGCACTCGGGCAAGGTAGTGCAGCGCCTGGAATGGAAGGACGCGCCCGCGATGAAAGCCGCGTCCACCGAGCATCGCGACCGCTATCGTGCCATGGTTCGCGCCAAAGATGAAGAGGGCACGCTGCCCGACAATCTCCACGGCATGGCTCGCGCTTTCATGCCCAGCCGCGTTTTGCTGACCGCTCTGGAACTCGATATTTTCTCCGCCACTACCGACGGGGCTTCCGTTGAAGGCATCGCCCGCCGTGTTCAAGCCGATCGACGGGCCGTCGAAATGCTGCTGAACGCTCTGGTCAGCCTCAGGCTGCTCGAAAAGAAAAATGACCTCTATTTCGACACTCCCGCGACTGCCAGATTCTTTGCCCAGGGCTCCCGTGACAACGCGCGCAACGGTCTCCTGCACACCGCCCATCTCTGGGACCGCTGGTCGAGGTTGACCGATTGCGTTCGCACCGGAAGGCCCGTTGCCAACGGAGCAGGCGGCCCCGCCGCCACAAAAGATTTCATCGCCGCCATGGACCGCAACGCCCGCGAGAGGGCTGCGGCCGTGGTCAAAGCGGTGGGATCGACATCCGCCAAACGCATGCTCGACCTCGGCGGCGGTTCCGGCGCCTACTCCATCGCGTTCGCTCATGCCGTCGATGGATTGAAATCCGATATCCTCGACCGCCCGGAAGTTGTGCCTCTTGCCGAAGACTACATTCGTCGAGCCGAACTGACCGACCGTATTCGCGTAAAAGCCGGAGACATGCTGCACGATCCGCTCGGCGAGGCCTACGACCTCGTTCTCATCTCGGCCATCTGTCACATGTTTTCTCCCGACCAGAATCGCGAACTCTTAAAGCGGGCCTACAACGCGCTGGCGCGCGGCGGCCAGTGCGTTGTACAGGACTTCATTCTCGAACCCAACAAAACCGCTCCCAGCTTCGCCGCACTATTCTCTTTGAATATGCTGGTCGGAACAGAGTCCGGCTCCAGCTACAGCGAACCGGAATATGCCCAATGGTTGAAAGAGGCAGGATTTGCCAATGTGAAGCGCGTTCATCTGCCCGGCCCCAGCGGATTGATGATTGGAATAAAAGGCTGATCTGCACAAACACCCAGTTGCGCGCGCGAGAAGCATTCCGACGCGAAATAACAAACGAAAGCCCGCGGCATAAATCCGCGGGCCTTTTACCGCCAACTCATCGTCGGTTCTAACTGTTACAAATACGGGCTAGTACGAATACGGATAAATGTATCCCTCCGGATAAAAGTATCCGTTAGGATCGCCCCACCACAGGCTATCCCAGTAAGGATAGGGATAGAACGCCCACCATGGATTCCATCCAATTCCCCAGCCAAAGCCATATCCCCATCCGCAACCCCAGCATCCCCACCCGAAGCCATACCCGGGATAGCCCCATCCTCCGTGCCATCCCCATCCTCCGTGCCATCCCCATCCACCATGCCATCCGCCGCCGCCCCAGCCTCCCCAACCACCGTGGGCAAACTGGCTATGTCCGCCAAAACGAGTATCACCGTTCAGGCCACTGCCCATCGCGGCGTGCGTCCCGCCGAAGGAATGCCACTGTCCGTCCGCCAGCGCAGCGCGCATTTCAACGCCGTGAGACATGTTGAGGCCGCGCCCGCCGTCAGTACCCGCCCTGCCGCCCGATCCCAGTGAATGCCATCCCGGACCGCTGTTGGCGCGCCCATATTGAGATCCGCGCTCGGAGCCTCCTTCGCGGCCCATACTCGGTCCGCGCGATCCCCCGTAGGGTGCCCCTCCGCGAGCGCTGCCATATCCGCCGTGGTAACCGCCGTAGCCGCCCCCGCCGAATCCACCGCGAGCGCCGCCGTAGCCGCCCCCGCTAAAGCCGCCCCCACCACCGTGGTAGCCGCCTCCACCGCCGCCCGCGTGACCTCCTCCGCCTCCACCATGCTGTGCGAAGGCCTGTGGCACATAAATTGTGAGGGCAAGGGAAGCGACGCCGGTGAGAAGTGCTTTCAGAAGACTGCGTGGTTTCATTGCAGTTTCCCCCTTTTACAAACGGTCGGGCCCGAGAGGTCTAACCGCACTTATAAACTAATCCTATTCTATTGGAATCGCATTTCCCGAGCAAAGTTGTCCATGTCCGCTCGCGCGCGCCCAGTGGTCATAACCTTTCGTGTCACTGAAGTTAGGTTCTTTACTTTTGGACAAAAACTGGCAGTAACTACGGCTGCACTGACCGCAGAATCTCTGCCGCCGCCCGCTGTCCGCTTGCAATCGCCCCATGGACCGTGCCGTTGTGGCCCGTCGTGTCCGTAGCCTCGCCCGCGAAAAACAGGGTGTTTTCGACCGGCGCCGCCAGCGCCTCCTGCGCCCCATCCGCGCCCACCTTGGCCCAACTGTATGCTCCGCGCGCGAACGGATCGCTCTGCCAGTCATGAAAGTACGCCGCCGCGAACTCCTTTTGCAATTGCACCGGACCGATGCGCAGCGTGCGGCTCAGCGAACTCAGGCACTGATCGACGACGAACGACTCACTCTTTCCCGATAACCGCTCGCCGGCTCGAAACGGTGCCCAGCCCGTAATGATTGGTGACTTCCGCGGCGCCGCCGTCCACCAAGTCGGAAACCACTCATCCTCTGAAAACAGGAAGCTCAGCCCGCTTAAGGTTTTCTCCTCGCCGCGCGACGGCGTCAACTCGTCCCAGAAGCGATGCCGGAAGCGCAACACGACCCGCATTACCTTTCCCATCGCGAGGTGTTGAAGAGCTTCGACCTTCGGCCGGGGAAGGGCAGGATTGAACGCCAATGCGCCGTTTTCCGACGTTTTTGCTTTCAGCACGCCCACCGGTACCGTGACCAGAATTTTCCCCGCAGCAATCTTCGAAGAACCTCTGCCGTCCGTGGATCGAATGCTGACTTCGCCTCCACGTGCGAGCCATTCCACTCGCTCAACGATCGTCGATGTGCGAATCGTTGCTCCCGCCTTTTCCGCCTGTTGCCGAAAGAACTCCGCCAGCGGTGCATAGCCATCGACGGCCCGAAATGCGCGCTGTCCCTGAATACGTTCCTCCGCCTCCATCCCCTTGATCAGCCAGTGCACGCTCACCTTGGCCGGATCGGCAGCATTGAAACCCGTTATATATCCAACCGCATGGCGCTTAACCTCCTCCACTTCGGCATCGTTCTCTTTATTGGGAAAGCGGCGTTCCAGAAACTTCAGGAAAGGTTCATCAGGCTCGCTCGAGTCCATCTTTTCCAGTATCTTATCGACCTGCGCAAAAAAACTGCATATCGACAGCCGGCCATGGCTTACACACCAGTTGTCGCCCTCAACCTCCATGATCGAAGCCTTCATCTCCTCGAGCGGTCCAATAATCTCCGACGCCATGCCATGAATGAACTCAGCGCCGAGTTCCACGGGCACGGACAAATGAGGATCGCGACGCGTTAGAATGCGTCCGCCGATCCGGTCCCGCGCCTCAAGGATCGTAACGGACATGCCGGACTGAGCTAACTTGGCGGCCGCCGCCAGCCCGGAGATTCCGGCTCCGACGATCACCACCGTGGGTTTTGCGGATACAGAATCAGACGAAGATCTTTGGCCCATGAATTTTCAGTTCTGACGGACTCCTATGAGCATCTTATCGGCGGAAAGGCACTGGCGGAATACATGTCATTACCGATAAGCAAACAATACCGTCCGATGGAAGCTCAACCGGCAGCCGAATTGCCCTCCAGTACCGAATGGCAATATGAGCCCAAGTGGGATGGCTTTCGCTGTCTCGCCTTCCGCGACAAGAATCGGATCGATCTCTTCTCTAAGGCCGGCAAGCCGCTTACACGCTATTTTCCTGATCTCCTTGCCGCCCTCGATCGGCTCTCCGCACCCCAGTTCGTACTCGACGGCGAGATCGTCATTCCCCTGAATGGGGCGCTGTCATTCGACAATCTCTTGATGCGCATCCATCCGGCCGCCAGCCGGGTGCAAAAACTGAGCCGAGAGACGCCCTGTCTGTTCATCGTTTTCGATTTTCTCGTCGATGAACGCGGCCATTCGCTCGTCAACCTGCCGCTCTCCAGCCGACGGGAAAAACTCGATGCCTTCGTCCGCCGCTACTTTCCCGCCAACCAAACTCTGCATTTATCGCCCGCCACTTTGAACGTAGCCACGGCACGCACCTGGTTTCGCGCTGGCGTCGGCCTCGACGGTGTGGTCGCCAAGCGCCGCGATCTGCCCTATCAAACCGGCAAGCGCACCGGAATGCAAAAGATCAAGAACCACCGCACTGCGGAATGTGTCGTCGGCGGATTTCGCTATTTGGAAAAACAGCCGTTCGTGGGATCGCTGCTGCTCGGTTTATATGACAACGAAGGCAAGCTCGACCACGTTGGTTTCACATCCTCAATCCACGCCGAGGATCGTCCCGCCCTCACGAAAAAACTGGAGCGGCTGGTCAAGCCTCCCGGCTTCACCGGCAACTCCCCCGGAGGTCCAAGCCGATGGAGCACCAGACGTTCCGCCGAATGGCAGCCCCTGGCGCCCAGGCTGGTTGTGGAAGTGCAGTTCGATCACTTCACCGGCGGCCGCTTTCGCCACGGCACCAGGTTGCTGCGCTGGCGTCCTGACAAAGCTCCGCGCGAATGCACTTTCAAACAGGTCGAACGTGAGAACGTGGCAACTCTGCGCCTTCTGAAGCTGGCCGCATGAATCGCCGGGAAACGAAACGCCCACGCGGCAACAAAGCCGCAACAAAAAGGGTCCGCAGCTAGGCCGCGGACCTCTTTTGCTCCAACATTGGATTCTAGGGCTATTCTACATTTGCCAGCTCGGCCTCGAGTCCCACAATGTCGGCGCCCAGATCTTTACCATCGGACCCCGCATTTTTGTAAGGACTGCTCGGTAGCAGCTGATAGTTCCCGCCGTTCCCGTTGTTGTAGTTTACGAATTGCACGTCCTGGGGCGTAGCCGGGAACATATTGTTCGATGGCCACTTCGGGGGCCCAAAGTGCGCTGGGCTGGCAATCAGCCCGTTGGTCTGGAACGTATACGTCGTGAAGCAATTCTGAATGCTGGTGATCGGAACGTCACCCTCCGAGCAGCTTTGCGTTCCGCCACCGTAAACATCCCACACGGGATACTTGCCCGTCACCACCAGATTGTTAGTGAAATTGAACGCGTACATCAAGGGATTTCCCGTCACATCGCCCACCGACATGATGTGGCTCGCATCGTCGGGAAATACCGTGACGTGGTTAATCGTTACGTTGTTGAGCGGGTTCTTCGCCCAGCTGTTGGCGATCATAAATCCGTCGCCGCCGCCCAGGTACTTCTTGTTGAGATCGTCCATGACCACGTCATGGATGCTAAATCGGGCTCCCGCCATCGCCGGCTGCCCTTGGTTTCCATCCTTCGGCGTGGAAAGAACTGTCGCCAGCACCATGCCTCCCCCCGCATGTGAAATCTGCGTATAGCGGATCGTCACATCTGTGACCTGGCAGAGCGGGCAGACATTCTCTCCTGCCCTGGTGCCCTGGTTCTTCGGCGTCAGCAGAATGCCATGGCCCTTCTGCGTAAAGCCTCCCCACGAATTTTCCATGAGGTTGCCGTCGACCAGCACGCGGACAGCATTCTTCAACTCCAGGTGATTCTTCACCACGAACGGATTGCCGTCCGGTCCGCCGACATAAGGATTGTTGCCCTTCATCCACTGCCACGGCTTGAAGAAGTGGTTGCCCACAACCGTGATATCGGTCGGCGTGTAACTCGCTGCTCCGCCTCCCATCATCACCGCTTCGCCCGCCGCTTCGAGGAAGTTGTTCTGGATTAGGTATGGACCGTCCTGCGTCTGCGTGACGCCTCCGCCCACGGCGTGCGAGTCCGTGCAGCTTCCGCTGCCCGAGATGCACTTGAAATCGTTGAAGTATGAGTTAATGACCGCGATGTAGGTCCCGCCGGACAATCCGATTCCGGTGCGAGTTTCATCTTGCGGCTGTCCGTGCAGCCACGAGCGGTCGAGGATGATATGGTCCGCAGTACCGGCGAACGACACTAGTATCGCGCTGACCTTCGCCCCCGTCGGACGCGTGATCTCCAGCCCGATCAAACGATAGTAATTCGCTCCAGCGTTGAACGATACCGGCCCGATCCCCGAGTTCTGGATCTTGGCCAGCACGTTCGTCGGATTCGAGCACGGATAAGCCGGCCGGCCCTCCAGCGACGCGACGCCCGCATAGCAAGGTGTCAACCGCTGTCCCTCCGCCGGTAGCGAACTATCCGGAGAACTGGTTCGAACAATAATCCAGTTCTGGTCGTTGCATCCCTTCGCCGGAAAATTGAACGTGCCACTGAACGTGGCACCCGCCTGCAACTGGATCGTCTGTCCGCACTGCGCGCTGTTTAAAGCCGCCTGGAAATCACCGCCCGACTTCACCGTGATCACGCTGCCTGGAGCTGGCGTATCGGACATTGCTACATCCACCGTCGCGATCGGAAGCTGCGCCGGTCCGTCATAGCCGCTCGCGCTTGCCACCATCAGGCTAAAGCTTCCACTCGCCGAGTTCGTCGCCGCATCCTTTACCGTAACCGTGAAGGTCGAAGTTCCCACTGCCGTTGGCGTGCCGCTCAAATCGCCGTTCGTGTTGAGAGCTAGTCCCGCCGGCAGGCTCCCACCCGTCACGCTCCAGCTATAAGGCTGTGTTCCGCCTGTCGCCGAGAATGCCGCGCTGTAAGTTTCGCCCTGCTGTCCTTGCGGAAGCCCCGGGGTTGCGATCTGTAGCGGTTGTCCACCTTGATTCGGATTGACCGTGACCATTGCCGAAGCCGACTTTGTCGAATCCGCCTGGCTGGTGGCCGTGACCGTTACCTGCGTCGTCGATTGCACCGTCGGTGCTGTATAAAGTCCGTTTCCGCTTACCGAACCCGTCGATGCAGTCCATGTCACCGCCGTATTGGCGGTCCCCGTCACCGTCGCAGAAAACTGCTGCGTCCCGCCCGAAATGAGGGTGGCGCTCGTTGGCGAAACACTTACGCTGATTCCACCGCCTCCTCCGCCGATCTGCACCGCAAACGTCTGCGTGCCAAAGTCGGAGCGCGGGTCCTTGACCATCACCTGGAAGTCATACAGCCCAGCCGTCGTTGGTTCGCCCGTAAATGATCCGGTTGTTGGATTCAAACTAATGCCGGGTGGCAACGAGCCGGTTGAAATCGAAAATTGGTAGGGTGAAGATCCGCCGCTTACGGAAAGGACTGCATTATAGGCTTGATGAACGGCCCCGCCCGGAAGATTTCCCGAGAGCGCCAGCGATTGTTGGGAATTGTTGGCTCCCTGCGCCGTCGTCCCGCAGGAAACCGTCAACAGGGCTGTAAGAAAGACGAAGAATAGCGCGAAAGCCCGCTCGACTTTCTGCGAAGACTCTCGGCACGCACCAATGAAGACGAACTCTGAAACTGCCATTACACAACCTCGACGAACAAAGTGGGGGACTTGTCGAGCGAGTCCACACGCTGAACATATCTGGGCGGGGCCTAACTGCACAGATACCACTAGTGCAGCAGGAAACCCGGCGGTACATGTAAAAATGGGTTGTACCGATTCCCGACTGTCTGGTGATCCATTGGGCGTGGCGGGGTAACCGCTGGAAACACGCTCTGGAAGCGTGTTCTCGCGAGCGCCGAAATTTTCGCGAATCAAGTGGCGATTAAAAAGTGGTTAGAAAAGGTAACCCGTGATGTGTTCACAACGCAATGTGACTTCCGTCACGTTAACGCTGCGACTCGCGCAACAGCCGGGCGCGAAGGCGGTCGTAGTTCTCGTTGCCCAACACTCGCCGCACGCCTTGCCGGACGCTGTTCGAAAGCCGTTTTTTCCACAATCCGCGTCCCCGGCAAATTTCCCCGAACTCGCGCATGCTCTGATCCCGCAGCATCGCGATGCGGCCGAGCGCGTAGCGGTCAGTCGCCGCCGTGTTCGCGCGAAACTCGCTGTTCGCGACCGTTTCGAACCCCGCCCCGCGCGCCACCTCGATCGCTCGCGAGTTGTAGCGGCCTCCGGGACAGGAAAAATGTTTAATTGGATGATTCAGGATTTGCTCGATGCGGTCTTTTGCCTCGACGATCTCGCGCTTTAGTTTCGTCTCGCCGAGATCGGAAAGGTAGGCATGCGTCATGGAGTGGCAGCCAACCTCGAAACCTTCGGAATCGAGCTCGCGCAGTTGCTCCTTGCCGAGATATCCGGGCGTTCCGAGCCGCCCCGCCGTCACATAGAACGTGCCCTCGAATCCGAATTCCCGAAGCACCGGCGCGGCCGCGATCAGGTCCGTCTCGCATCCGTCGTCGAAGGTAATGCACACCGCGCGCTCGGCTGGGAAGGCGAGCGTCTGAGTCACATTTAGCCCGCGCATCCCGGATCGCTTGAGCCACTCCATCTCCGCGCGAAAACTTGCCAGCGGCAGAACGTAGCGCGCATAACCGATCTCCGGCTGGCAAATCGCCCTGCCCGCCAGTTCCAGCTCGTGGTACATCAGAAAAACAATGCGGGATTGAGCCATGATGATTTGATTTAAAAGCGCACAGCTTCAGCCGCACCGCAGGTTCTAAAAAGGCTCCCAGCCTTTAGCCACTGAGGGAATGTTCGAACGGCGGGACGCCTTCCACAATCTACTTTGTCCCTCTGTCACCCACCGCTTGCGCGTGCCGTTCGAGCATCGCCAATAACGGTTCCTTCAGATACGGTGGTCCCGCTAGCAACCCTGAAATCAACGGATCCTTCTGATTGCATCGCAGCGGCGCGTGATCGAGCTTCAGCGTCCACCCGCCCGCGCTTTCTACCAGCGCAGCCCCCGCCGCCACGTCCCATTCGTTCTTCGGAACCAGCGTGAACGTTAGATCCGCCTTGCCTGCCGAAACCAGTCCCAGTTTGTAAGCCACCGACCCCATCGGCTTGATGTTGAATTCCGCCGACTCGAACTGTTTCCATTCGCCCCGCTTTACCTCGCTGCGGCTCGCCAGCACCAGCGCTCCGTGCAGGTCTTTCCGCTGGCTAGGCTGCGCCTGCTGCCCGTTGTAAGTCACACCCGTTTCGCGCGAACCCAAAATCAACTCATCCGTCGCCGGATTACAAATCCCTCCCGCCACCGGAATTCCGTCCTCCACCATTGCGATCGAAACGCAGAATTCCGGAATCCCCTGCACGAACTCCCGCGTCCCATCCAGCGGATCAACAACCCACACCCGCCGCTTGTCGAGCCGCGAGAAATCGTCGACCGTCTCCTCCGAAAGCCAGCCCTCGCCCTCGCGCAAGAGATTCTTCTTCAACACCGCGTCCACCGCGCGATCCGCCGCCGTCACTGGATCGTCGCCGGACTTGAACTTCGCCTCAATCGCGCCCGGCGTAAATGTGTTCAAAACCGACCGCGCCTCTTCCAGCGCGGCATGAATGCGTTCCAGAGTTTCTTTGGTATAGGCAGAAGTCAATGTATGCTCCAATAAAATTGCGAGGTCCTAGATTTTTAGAGGACCTGGGAAAATTCAGAGGCACAATGGATTTTCCAAAAGCCAAAAGCCCAGAACTAAAAGCCCGCTCTTCACGCCCACAGCATCCGCGCCCCGGTCATCAAAAGCACCGCGCACAATATCCGTCGCAGCCAAAGCACCGGAACCCGCGTACTCAGGTGCGATCCCAATATCCCACCCGGAATTGACCCGATCAGTAACGACATCACCAGGTGCGAATCGACGTTCCCGGCCTTCCAGTGCAGCAAGCTCGTGACGCCAGTCAAAATCACGGCGTGTGCAATGTCCGTCCCCACCATGATCTTCGGCGCGAACGAATAAAATAGCAGCAGCAACATCATAATGATGCTGCCTGATCCCACCGACGTGATGCCCACCAGAAATCCGCCGATCAATCCAATCAGGCTCATCCACGCGAAATTTTTCATCGTCGGCTGCCGCTTTGCCAGGTGATCTTCGATCCGCCCCTGAAACAAGAGCAGGGTCGGAATAATTACCAGCAGCAAACCCACCGCCGACTTGATGAAGTCATTCACGCCCGCGCCATAGACGTGCCGCAGGTGTACCAGCAGCGTAACGCCCATATACGAGCCCGGCGCGCTGCCAATCGCCAGGGCGACCACAACTTTTCTCCGCACCGTACCCTTGTTCAGGTGCAGAATCGTTGCCGGTATTTTCGTAAAGAAATTGAACAGCGCGTCCGACCCGACGGCAATGATGGCTGGAATCTTTAAGCCAAAGATGAGCATCGGCAGCAGCAGCACGCCGCCGCCCAATCCCGTCAATCCGATCAGCGTCCCGACCACAAAGCCAATCAGGATTTTTGCCAGCAAAAGCTCCATGCCCTAACCCGAGGCGGGTTCTCACCCCAAAAAGCATCCATCGTTACGGTTGACGGCCTGCCAACGAATCCGCGCCCGCCGGCGTAAAAAGTGACCGTCGCCAGCATTATCACATGAAGCCGATTGCGCTAATCGACTTGATCGGCTTCCACCTCAAACCTATCCACAAAAAGAAACCACCGCGGAGCCCACCAAGTAACCGAAGGTTAAACCCTCGTGTCTCCCCGTGTCCTCCGCAGTGGCCGGTTTCGTTTAGTTACCGTTGGCCCCGATGAAGCCCTCACGCTCCAGGTGCAGAATAATGTGCTGCGCCGCTTCTTCCGGGCTCAACTGCGCGGTGTCGATCACCACTTCGGCGTCGGTCGGAGCCTCGTAGGGGTCGGAAATCCCCGTGAACTCCTTCACGATGCCCGCCCGCGCCTTGGCGTACAGTCCCTTGCGGTCGCGCTGTTCGCACACATCAATCGAGGTCGCCACATGCACCAGGATGAATCCGCCCACCGGCTCGATCATCTGCCGCACATGCTTGCGCGTCGCTTCGTACGGAGCGATCGGCGCGCAGATCGCGATGCCGCCATTCTTCGTGATCTCCGACGCCACATATCCAATGCGCCGGATGTTGATGTCGCGGTGCTCCTTCGAAAACCCGAGTTCCGACGACAGATGCTTGCGCACCAGGTCGCCGTCGAGCAGCGTCACCGGCCGCCCGCCCATTTCCAGGAACTTCGTGATCAGTGCATTCGCGATCGTCGACTTGCCCGAGCCCGAGAGCCCCGTAAAGAAGATGGTTACGCCCTGCTTGTCACGAGGCGGATAGCTGCGCCGCAGTTCTTTCACTACTTCCGGGTAAGTGAACCACGCCGGAATGTCACGGCCCTCATTCAGCCGTGCCCGCAGTTCGGTTCCCGAAATGTCCAGCACCTTCGCGCCCTGCGGCACTTCGTCCGCCGGCACATATCGGTCTTCGTTCTCCAGATACACCATCATCTGGAACGGCACCATCGCGACGCCCATCTCCGCCTGGTGTTTCTTGAACAGCTCCTGCGCGTCGTACGGACCATAAAACGGCTTCCCGTCCTTGTCTTTGCCCGGACCCGCGTGGTCGCGTCCCACAATGAAGTGGCTGCAGCCATGGTTCTTGCGGATCAGCCCGTGCCAGATCGCCTCACGCGGACCGCCCAGCCGCATTGCCAGGTTCAGCATTGAGAGCTTCACCGTGCCATGCGGATACTTCGCCAGCAGCAGCTGGTAGCAGCGTGTGCGGATGAAGTAATCCACGTCGCCCGGTTTCGTCATACCCACCGACGGATGAATCAGCAAATTCGCCTCAACCTGCTTCGCCGCCCGCATCGTCAATTCGACGTGCGCCCGGTGCATAGGATTGCGCGTCTGGAAAGCCACAATGCGCGTCCAGCCCACGCGGCTGAATTCCGCCCGCAACTCCGCCGGCGTCAGACGCAGCGCGCGGAAGTCATAGTGCGACGGCGACTGCACCCCCTGGATCGTTCCGCCTACATACCATGGATTCGACTTGTTGATCGCATAATCTGCCCCCGGATGCGCCACGCTCGTCGAATTGAATACCTGCTTCGCCTCTTCGGTGCGGTCCGGTTGCCACACATCGCCGACGTTCAGCACCGCCAGCATCACGCCCTCGCCATCGCGCAGCGCAATCTTGCTCGATCCCGGCGTCAGCTTCTTGGCAAACTCTTCCGTCACGTCCAGTGTGATCGGCATCGGCCACAGCGTCCCATCCGCCAGCCGCATGTTCTGGCAGACTCCTTCATAGTCCTTGCGGTTCATGAATCCGCGCAGCGGCGAAAACCCGCCGTTCATCAACAGCTCAAGGTCGCAGAGCTGGCGCGCTGTCAAGTCCCACGACGCCCACTCCTTCGAGTGGCTCTTCAGTTCGGCCGCATACTCGGTTGGCACTTGCAGTTGGACAAGTTCGCCCCCATGCGGGGCAATCAAATGGCTGGTTGCAGATGTCAAGTGTTCGATCCTCCCAACGCGCACGTCTGTCTTTTTGGAAATATTTGAATCGGTCAATCTAAGCTCCTCGGACTCGCTCCGGATACTCGCGGGGAGGCGAGAAAAGGCGGAATGGCAGAGTCAATCTGAATTTATACGGCAATTAATACGGCTTTATTACGAAGTGCGGTTACTAAAAGCAACGTGCAATTCCCATTCCGTCAAGCGTGGCGCGCCGCACTTTAACTGATTGCAAACAGGAAGGTTCTCGAATCTTTTCGAAGAACGAAGGCGGCTGGACGGCCTGTATGAAACGAATTGTAACATTTTGCCCCGCCGCGGCACGCCTTTGCCGACTCACAAGTGCCACTACGCCAGGATTTTCACAGGCCGCAGCAAAAGGCCGCAACCCAGACCCTCCCCCACCCTGCCAGTTAAGGATGGGTCCGCAATCGCAGTCAAGATTACCGTCGGTTACGCGCGTCAAGAGAGACGGGGTTTTCTCGACGCTTAGAAAACAACCCCTACCACCCATGCTTCATCGTCCCGGCAAACTCCCCCGCCGGCAGCGTATTCAGCACGTCCTCTTTCGTCAGCCAGGCTCGCCGCGCCTGCGTCACGCCATACCGGATCTTCTCCATGTGTGACGTATGGTGCGAATCCGTGTTCACCACAATCTTCACACCGTGCTTCTTCGCCATCCGCAGATGCACATCGCACAAGTCCAGTCGGTCCGGATACGCATTCAACTCCATCGCCACCCGATGCTTCGCCGCCGCCTCCAGCACCGCATCTACGTCAAACGGATACGCATCCCTGCGCAGCAACTGCCGTCCCGTCGGATGCCCAATAATCGACGTATTCGGATTCGCAATCGCCTTGATCAGCCGCTCCGTCATCGTCGCCCGATCCTGATTGAAGTGCGAGTGCACGCTGGCAATCACAATATCCATCTGCGCCAGCACCTCATCTGACAAATCCAGCGTCCCATCCGCCAGAATGTCCACCTCCACTCCGGCAAAAATGCGAATGCCCTCTATCTTCTTATCCGCCGCCCGGATGCGGGCAATATGTTCAACTGCCCGTTCATCGGTCAGTCCATTTGCGAACGCCAGATTCTTCGAGTGATCCGTGATCGCCATATACGCATATCCGCGATCCCGCGCCGCCTCGGCCATCTCTTCAATCGTGTTGCGCCCGTCGGTCTCCACCGTGTGCATGTGCACATCGCCGCGAATGTCCCCAACCTCGATCAACTTTGGCAGCTCATGCTTTGCCGCCAGTTCAATTTCGCCCAGATTCTCGCGCATCTCCGGAGGAATAAAGTCGAGCTTTAACTTTGCGTAGATATCCTGCTCAGTCGCGCCGGCCACAGGCTTTTCTGTCTCCAACTCCGCCAGACTATATTCGTTCAGTGTGTAGCCCATCTTCAGCGCCCGCTGCCGCAGCGCCACGTTGTGCGCCTTCGACCCAGTGAAGTACTGCATCGCCGCTCCGAACGACTCGGGCGGCAGCAGTCGCACATCCACCTGCATCCCAGTCCGGTGCCGGAAGCTGACCTTGTTCTCGCCCTTCGCAATGATCTCCATCAGCCCAGGAAACCGAATCAGGTGCTGCGCAATCTCCTCGCGCGTCTCGTCCGCGCAGCAGCCCTTGCCGGTCACCAAAATGTCGAGATCGCCCACCGTGTCGCGGCCCCGCCGCAAGGAACCAGCCGGCGTAATCTTCTCCACCCCCGGCGCATGTTCCAAATGAGCAATCAGCTTCTCCGCCAGCTGCTCCGCCGTATCCAGCAAAAACCGTCCGCCGATCCGCCGGTAGTCTTCAATCGCCTTAAGCAGCTTCTGTTCCTGCTTCTCACCCATGCGCGGCAATTCGCGGATCTTCCCCTCGCGCGCCAGCTTCTCCACACCATCGACATCCGAAACCTGATATGCGCTCCAAAGCAGAGCAATCGTCTTCGGCCCCAGCCCCTGAATCTTCAAAAGCTCCAGCATCGAGGGCCGGTATTTCTTCAGCAACTCCGCATGAATCTCTACCGTCCCGTCGGCAAAAAGATGTTGCAGATTCGCCAGCATCCCCTTCCCGATCCCCGGCACTGCCAGTAGCTTCTTCGGCTCTTCGATTAGCGAAGAGACCTGCTGCGGCATTGCCTCAATCGCCTCCGCCGCATTCCGGTAAGACCGTATGCGAAACGAATCCTGCCCATCGATCTCCAGCAGATCGGCAGTCTCGTACAAAATTCCAGCAATGGCTTTGTTGTCCATGAGCAGAGGATATTTTAGCCCCAGAAGAGCGAGCGGGAACAAAGCCCCAAGCTCTCAGCTGCAAGCTTCAGGCACGCGGTCGAACAATCGCGAGAACGTGCGGAGCTGTCCGATGACCGGTCACCGGTCACCCCCTGCTTGGAGCTTGGAGATAAGAACTTGGAGCTGCCTTTTTGGAGCCGACTCCCAGTTACTTCCGGCATCACAGGCGCGAAAAAACCGAATGGTACAATTTCATATTCCCAAGTTCTAGTTCGGAGGTTGCTGATTCCAGTCGAATGAAGTCGAGCTCGTAACGCGGCCCGTTTCATCCCTTTCAGCAAGATTCTCGGACTCGGAAACATCGTGCGGCAATCGAAATCATGAGCAAGAAAGTCGTCATCATCGGCGGGGGTCCGACTGGTCTGGGCGCCGCCTATCGCCTGCACAAACTCGGCTACGACAACTGGGTTGTCTACGAAAAAGGCGCCGATGTTGGTGGCCATGCCACCTCCCACGTCGACCAGCACGGCTTCGTCTGGGACGAGGGTGGCCACGTCATCTTCTCCCACTACAAATACTTCGACGACCTCATCGACAACGCCCTCGGCAAGGAAGTCCACGAGCGCATCCGCGAGAGCTGGATCGTCAAGGGCGAGCACTGGGTTCCGTACCCGTTCCAGAGCAACCTCCGCTACCTGCCAAAAGACGTTCAGGTAAGCTGCCTCGTCGGAGCCGCCAAGGCCGCCTCCAATGGCAGCGCCAAAGCCGCCGCCAACTTCCGCGACTGGATCCTCGCCACCTTCGGCGAGGGCATCGCCGACGCCTTCATGTTTCCTTACAACTCCAAGGTCTGGACCACCCCGCTCGAGCAAATGTCCAAGTCCTGGATCGCCGACCGCGTCGCCGTCATGGACTTCAAGCGCCTCCTCGAAAACGTCCTCTACCAGCGCGACGACGTCAGTTGGGGCCCGAACAGCAAGTTCAAATTCCCGCTCTACGGTGGCACCGGCGAGATCTACCGCAAAATCGCCGGCTACTTTCCGGATAAGATCAAGCTCCACAAAAAGCTCGTCGAAATCGAGCCTGCCCAAAAGCGCATCGCCTTCGAGGACGGTACCGGCGACACCTACGACTGCCTCATCTCCACCGCTCCGCTCGACCTCGTAGTCCAGAACATGCTCAAACCTGCCGACAGCCGCCTGATCGAAGCCTCCCACGGCCTCGTTCACAACAACCTGCTGGTCGTTGGCATCGGTCTGAAAAAGAAAATCGAAACCGGGCGCTGTTGGATTTACTTCGCCGATTCCGACATGCCCTGCTATCGGGCCACATATTTCTCGCACTACTCGCCCAACAACGTTCCCAATGGCGATACCGAGCATTACAGCTCTTTCATGTGCGAAATTTCTTTCCGCGTTGGCGAAAATCCCGACCCCGAGCGGGTTCTCGACCAGGTCATTGCCGGCCTGATCAAGGCAAAAATGCTCGAAGAAGAAGATCGAGACAAGATCGTCTCGCGCTATCATCGCTTCGTCGGCTACTCGTATCCGATTCCGACGCTCGGCCGCGACGCCGCGCTAGCCGTGCTGCAACCGGCGCTGCTCAAGCAAGGCATCTATTCCCGCGGACGTTTTGGAGCCTGGCGCTACGAAATCGGCAACATGGATCATTCAGTAATGATGGGCGTAGAAGCCGTCAACAACATAATCAACGGCGCAAAAGAAGAAGTCTTCGAAAGTGCCGGCTAAGTTCTTGGGTGGCGCAGCGCTTCAGCGCTGCGATCAAGCCCACGTTGATTTTTGTTTTGAAAGGGCGTGGCTTTAGCCGCGCCGTCAAGGTGAAATTGATTTGGGGCTTTAGCCCCGTAGACTCGATGTCGACCACGCAAGCCAACCCGGTCCCCGCCGCAACGACGCCCACCTCAACCCCGAAGGTCAGCGTCATCATCCCCGCCTACAAAACCGCCCACTTCATCTCTAATTGCCTTGACTCAGTCTTCGCTCAGACCTTCCCGGACCTCGAAGCCATCGTCGTCAACGACGGCTCGCCCGACACACCCGAACTCGAAAGGGTTCTGGCCCCCTATATCGAGCGCCATCCCGATCGCCTCGTCTACATCAAGCAGGAGAACAAGCGCGCCGCCGGAGCCCGCAATAACGCCATCCGCAATGCCCGCGGCGAGTACGTCGCCTTCCTCGACTCCGACGATACCTGGATGCCCGACCACCTCGCCAACCAGATGCAGCTCTTCGCTGCCGACCCGGCGCTCGGCCTCACCTACTCCAACGGCCTTGTCGGCATACCCGGCAAGGAGCGCGAGTTCATGCAGCGCTGCCCCTCGCACGGTGAAGCCACCTTCGCCACGCTGCTCATCGAGCGCTGTCAGATTCCCATCTCCACCGTCGTCGCCCGCCGCGACGCCATCGTCAAAGCCGGCCTCTTCGACGAAACGCTCCTCCGCTGCGACGACTACGACATGTGGGTCCGCACAGCATTCCACGGTGCAAAGATTGCCTACTCCACCAAGGTTCAGGCGCGCATGCCCGTCGGACGTCCCGGCTCCCTCAGCCAGTCGCATGCCCGCATGGCCGAAGGCTATTCCAAGATTCTCGAGAAATACAAAACCAGCCTTCCCCTCCAGCCTGCCGACCGCGAAATCCTCAACCAGCGCGCCGCTTACATCCGCGCGCGTTATCATTTGGAAGAAGGGAAGAGCAAACTCGATCAGCGCGACTTCGCCGATGCTCGCAAGTTCCTCGGTCTCGCGAACGAATACTTTCACAAGCCCGGTCTGAGCCTCACGGTACTCGGCTTGGGCATCGCTCCGGGCTTTACTGCCAGGCTCGTCGAATTCGCCAACCGCCTTCGCTTCGGAGCCAGGAAATGATTAAGCGTCTCGTCGCTGGCTACAAAAAGGCCTTCGGCCTCAATAAACCCGGCCGTCTTCTTAAAGTCTTTCCCGACGACGTCTTCATCGTCTCCTACCCGAAATCGGGCAACACCTGGACACGTTTCCTCATCGCCAACCTCGTCTATCCCGAAAAGCATCCCGACTTCGCCAACATCAACCTTCTCGTCCCCGATCCCGAGGGCGTAACGCGCCGCGACCTCGAGCGTCTCCCGCGCCCGCGCTATCTCAAGAGCCACGCCTACTTCGACCACCGCTATCCCAAGGTCCTGCACATCGTTCGCGATCCCCGCGACGTCGTACTCTCCGAATACTATTTCGACATCAAGCGGAACGCGATCCCCGAGGGTTTTCCGGTCGATCAATTTGTCTCTCGCTTCGTGAAGGGCGAGCTCAGCCATCCCTACGGCACTTGGGCAGAAAATACGGCCACATGGTTCTACACGCGTGCCAACACGCCGCGCCTGCTGCTCGTCACCTACGAATCTTTGCAGTCCGACGCTCCGCGCCAGATGGCCCGCATCGCCGACTTCCTCGGCATTCCGACTACGCCCGAGCGCATCGCCTTCGCCATCGAACAAAGCTCTGCTGACCGCATGCGCGAGCTCGAAAAAAAGCAGGGCCATCTTTGGTCGTCCACCAAGCGCACCCGTCAAGACAAGCCCTTCGTCCGTGCCGCCAAAGCCGGTGGCTGGAAAAAAGAGCTCTCCCCAGACAGCATCCACGAGATCGAATCCCACTGGGGCCGTCTGATGCAGGAGCTAGGCTACGAACTAGCCAGTGGACCCGCGGCCGCAAATGGGGCCGCAGACGCTCCGCCCATGCGCGCGGAATTCCAGACCGGCGTCCAACAGGACCCCGCTGGCGCACAACTCGCGGGAAGGAGGTAACCAAAATGGCGCGCTTCTACAAGCACCTCAAAGCCGCTTACCGCCGAGCCGTCGGCCTTCAGCGTCCCGGCAAGAGCCTCGTCATCTTCCCCGACGACGTCTTCCTCGTCTCATTCCCCAAATCCGGCAACACCTGGACCCGCTTCCTCATCGCCAATCTCCGTTTTCCCAACGAGCCCGCGACCTTCGATAACATCAACCGCCTCCTGCCCGACACAACCGCCACGCCCAAGCGCGTTTTCGACTCCATGCCGCGTCCGCGCATCATCAAGAGCCACGAGTGTTTCGAGCCGCGCTATCCCCGCGTCATCAACGTCGTTCGCGACCCGCGCGATGTTGTCGTCTCGCAGTACAAGTATCATCAGAAAATTCGCAAGATCGAAGTCGACTCTCCCATCGAAAAGTTCGTCACCCGCTTCCTCAACGGCGAAACCTGCCCCCACGGTTCCTGGGGACAAAACGTCGCCACCTGGCTCTATACCAGCGAGGGCAGCCCGCGTTACCTCCAGCTCCGCTATGAAGACCTCATCGCCGACACGCCCCGCGAACTCGAAAAGGTCGCGAAGTTTCTGAACCTCGCCACCAGCCCCGCACTTCTCGCGCAGGCGGTCGAGCGCAGCTCCGCCGACAAAATGCGCAAAATGGAAAAGCAGCAGGATCATGGCCTCTACCGCGGCTCGCGCCAGGACATGACTTTCGTCCGCGCCGCCGGCTCCGGAGGCTGGCACAAAGACCTGCCCATGGACCAGGTGGCAAGAATCGAGTCCGCCTGGGGACCGCTTATGCACCACCTAGGCTACGAATTGGCAACTATTACGCCGCAAGAAGCCGGCGAATTCGCCGCCTTCGGCTCAGCCACCAATATCCCGCGATGAACGGTTCATTTCTCAGCGGGCGATCGCTTCGTCATTCTCACTCGCTTGTCATCCCGAGCGCAGCGAGGGATCTGCAGTTTGCCTGCACAGCACCGAATTCGGAGAAAGTTCTATGCTCCGCCGCCTAAAACTCGTCCTCAAGCGTGCCGCCGGCCTCGACCTCGCCGGACGCCACTACACCGTCTACCCCGACGACACTTTCCTCGTCTCCTACCCCAAATCCGGCAACACCTGGGTCCGTTTCTTGCTCGCTAATCTCATCCATCCCAACGAAACCGTGACATTCGCCAACATCAACCACCTGCTCCCCGCCCCCGGCGTGATCACTCGCCGTTTCCTCAAAACCGTGCCGCGTCCCCGCATTCTCAAGAGCCACGAGCCCTTCGACGCCCGCTTCAAAAAAGTCATCTACCTGGTTCGCGATCCCCGCGATGTCGCCGTCTCCGAATTTTTCTTCGACCGCAAAAAGCGCTACATCGACCCCGCCACCACGCTCGACCAGTTCATCGCCCCATTCCTCGCCGGCCACACCTCGTCCTACGGCTCCTGGTGGGAGCACGTTGCCAGCTGGATCGGCGCTCGCCACAGCAATCCCGCGTTCCTGCTCATGCGCTACGAAGACCTGCTCTCCAACCCGATTCCCGAGACCGCAAAAATCGCCGAGTTCCTGGGCATCCAGGCCGACGAGGCCCGCTTCAAAGCCGCAGTCGAACGCAGCTCCGCCGACAAAATGCGCAAACTCGAAAAGCAGGATGCCGATAAATGGACTGGCACCAAGAACACGGTGCAAGACATTCCCTTCGTCCGCTCTGCCAAATCCGGAGGCTGGAAAGAGAGTCTCCCGCCCGCCTGCGTCGAGCAGATCGAAGTCGCTTGGCATCCGCTCATGAATTTTCTCGGCTACGAACTCCAAAGCCGCGAGCTCGACCCGAAAGCCCTGCCAATCTGGGCCAAGGCCGGAGAGCCGACATAATTTTTCACCAAACATTCTTGGACGCAGGCGCACATTCTTTGCCATGCTTCTAAGGCAGACGATTGATATATACGTAGAGACGGGGCCTGCCCCGTTTTGCAAGGGCCATCGATAAGCCGCATGACCGCCGCCATCAATAAGCGTCAGATCCTAAAAAACGTCGGTTCCACCTGGTTCTCCTTAGGCTGCGACGTTCTCGTCGGCCTCTTCTTATCGCCCATCATCCTCCACTGGCTCGGCGACGCCGCCTTCGGCATCTGGGTTCTCATCTTCTCCATCACCGGATACTACGGCCTCTTCGACCTCGGCATCCGTTCCTCCGTCGTCCGCTACGTCTCCAAATTCAGCGCCACCGACAACGTCGAAGACCTGGCCAAGATCGTCAACACCGCCCTTTTCACCTACAGTTGCCTCGGCGCGGCCAGCCTCATTCTCACCGGAATCCTCTCTTTCTACATCAACCGCATTTTCAAAATTCCGCCGGGCATGGGCTCAGAAGCCCACTGGCTTCTCATCATCGTCGGCATCGCCGTCGGCATCGGCTTCCCCATGGGCGTCGTCGGCGGCTACCTCGACGGCCTCCAGCGCTTCTACGTCAACAACTGGGCCAACATCGTCGGAGACCTTCTCCGCCTTGTCTTCATCCTCATCGCCATCCACCACGGCCGCGGACTTCTCACCATCGCCGCCATCACCGTAGGCGCGCCGCTCTTCACCTCGCTCATGCGCTCCTTCGTCGCCTACCACATCAAGCCCGTCCCGCTCGGCTTCAAATACGTCAGCCGCAAATCCCTCCGCACCATCGTCAACTACAGCAGCGTCACTCTCCTCATCATGATTGCGACGCAGCTCAAGTTCAAAAGCGACAACGTAGTCATCGCCACCATGATCTCGGCTTCCGCCGTCACCTACTTCAGCATCGGCGCCCGCATCGTCGCCTATGCCCAGCAGGTCGTCATGGCCCTCGCCCAGAATTTCCTCCCCATCGCCAGCCAGTCCGAAGCCACCGGCAACATGGACCGCCTCCGCAAAGTCTTCGTCGCCGGCAATCGCTTTTGCGCCTTCACCGCGCTTCCCATCTCCACCGTCCTCATCATCCTCGGCAAGTCCATCATCGAAGTCTGGGTCGGCAAAAAGTACGTTCCCATCAGCTACCCTATCCTGGCTATTCTTCTTTGCTCCGCAACTCTAATGTGGTGCCAGGCTGCCTCCGGCCGCGTCCTCTTCGGCATCAGCAAGCACCGCACCTGGGCCTTCGTCACCCTCGGCGAAGGCATCGTCAATCTTCTCCTCAGCATCACCCTCGTGCACTACTTCCAGCGCGCCGGTCACGGCCCCTTCTACGGCATCTACGGAGATGCGCTCGGCACCGCCATCCCACTCTTCTGCACCATGACCATGTTCATGCCCTGGCATCTCTGCCGCCAGCTAGGCATCCGCATGACCACCTATCTCCGCGAAGCCTACACGCTCCCCGTCCTAATTACCGCTCCGCTAGCCGCCGCACTGCTCCTCGTCCGGCACTGGTTCCGCGCCCATAACTACAAGCAACTCGCCGTGCAGATGGCCATTGCCGGCGTAGTCTACGGCGCAGGAGTCCTCTGGATTTTCCTGACCAAACGAGCCTTCAAAGTGGGCGAGCTAGCCTCAAAAGAAAAACAAACTCCCGAAATCGACGGCATGGGAGAACCCCCCAGAACCGCCGTAGAAGCCTACCAGGAAGACGTCTAAGATTTTCAGCAGCGTGCCCCATGTCTCGTGGTTTTCGAGACATGGGTTCCAACCGCCAACATCCTGGGTTTTACAAATCGAGAGAAATCCGACGGTGTCCCATTCAAGCCGTCCCTTGGCGCTTTGCTCATACCTTGCGCAACCCTACCGCCTGTGATATTCACTTACCCTTGCAACCAAACCAAACTGGCCCTTGCGTTGCATCCGGCTGTGATTTTTAACCGTACGTTCATCGGAGCCCCGTAAAATATCTGGTTCCCACTGGAAGCCTGTGGTGTGCACATATGTGTACGCACAATTCTGTGTGCACATAACTTAGGAGACTCTGCATGATTCGGCTGAAGCTCGGCCTCACATTTTTGCTTGCCGCCATCACCCTCACCGCCTGCGGCAGCAGCGGCAACAGCGCCCATTCCCCCGCCGTCGTGTGGAACCTCGCCATGTCGCAGACCGGCAACTTCGCCCCGAACGGCGTCGGCCAATATTCCCTCACCGTCTCGAATACCGGAACCGCCACCAGCATCGGCCCCGCCGGCGTCACCGAGACTCTGCCCAGCCTCTTCGCCATCTCCAGCATCGGAGGCTCGGGCTGGACGTGCAGCATCTCCGGCCGAGTCACCTGCACGCGCTCGGATACGCTCGCCCCCGGCACGACCTATCCCGCAATCTACCTCAGCGTGAACATCGCGCCGCTCGCCAGCGGCACCCTGAGCAATAACGCGACCGTCTCTGGCGGCGGTGCCGACAGCGTCTCTGCATCTCTCCAGACTCCGATTGGTTCCATCCAGACCGGCAAGATTCAGCACGTCGTCATCGTCGTTCAGGAAAATCGCACCCCTGACAATCTCTTTCAAGACTCAACCCTCGTAACCCGCGGCGCCGACATCCAGAACTATGGCTATACCAGCAGCGGAGCCAAAGTTTCGTTGACCGCAACCTCGCTCGCCACTGATTACTCTCTAGCCAATACCCACACGACCTTTCTGGGAGCCTGCGCCTGGGGCGGCACCGCGTGTGCCATGAACGGCGCGAACAACGTCCAATGCTCCGGCACCGGCTGTCCCTCCGACAACGCTGCCTATCAGTACGTACAGGACGCGGCCGTCGCGCCCTACTACACCATGGCCGAGAGCTATGCCTTTGGCGATCGCGTCTTCCAGACCAATGAGGGATCGAGCTTTCCCTCGCATCAATACCTGATCTCTGGAACCTCGGCAGTCTGCGTCGCCGGCGCGCAGTGTCCCATCCTCGCCAACCTCGCCACCTCGACCAGCAACTACTTCGTCTCCGACGACCCGACCTCGAACGCCCGCGGCGACGGCTCGTTTTGGTCCGGATGTCTCGCGCCAGCGAGTTCCTTCCTCAATCTCATCGACACCAGCCAGGCCTTTCCGAACTCAAGCTACTCGCAGCTTCTCGGGCCAGAGTGCTTCGAGCATCCAACCTTGACCGATGACCTCGATGCCTACGGCCTCTCCTGGCGCTACTATGCCGCCGACGCAGGCTCACCCGCGACCGCGCCCAATGCCATCGCGCACATGTGCCAGCCCACCGGCGATCCCAGCAGCAGCACCTGCGGCGGCGCCGACTGGACCGCGGCGAATCCCAAGGTCGTGATCGAAGGCAGCGGCACGCAGGTCCTCACGGACATTCAAAACGGAAATCTCGCCGCCGTCACTTGGGTCATCCCATCGGACGAAAACTCCGATCAACCGGGTACCGGCGACGGCGGACCTGCATGGGTCGCGTCGATCGTCAATGCCGTCGGCGAAAGCCAGTTCTGGTCAAGCACCGCCATCCTCGTCACCTGGGACAACTGGGGGGGCTGGTACGACCACGTCGCGCCGCTCATCCGCACCTCTGCCCCCTATGCCAACTCGAACACCTACGGCCTCCGCGTCCCTCTGATCTTCATCTCGCCCTACGCCAAGCCTCAGTTCGTCTCGCACCAGTACAACGACTTCGGCAGCATCCTCAGGTTCACCGAGGAGATGTTCGTCCTTCCCCAAGTCAACCCCAAGGTCGGGTACGCCGATACCTACGCCCTCGGCGACCTCTCGGATTTCTATGACCTGAGCCAGACTCCTCTCGCCTTCACCCCTATCGCCTCCGGCCAAAGCCGGACGGGGCGCTGAAGGACCTTCCGGGAGCATTCGGGAGAAATGCTCCACGTGGAGCAATGTTGACATAGCAGTATGTACGAAAATGTATTTATATCCCGTTAAGTTCTGTGCGGGGAGCGGTTTAGCGGCATTCTTGTCGACGATCTGATTCTGGTTTGCTCTCGATTTTCTTGTGGAGCGTTCCCCCGCGTTTGTTTTTCTTCCGGGTTCCGGCGCAGCTTTGCGGTCGAGCTATAACTGCTTTGCATGCAATGACATACAACTTGCCTGCGGCGGATTGTTTCTCTGTTTCATCTAAGTCTTGTTCCGGTCCGAGTTTGCAGGCCACGTTTCCCGATTGTGATTGCATCCAACATGTTATCCAGTAAGTACAATTCTTTCGCGGGTTTGCGAATAGCGCCCGCCAAGAGATTTGGGTTCCAAGCCAGGTCTGAATTCGCGATCGACGGCAATACAGTTCTAAATTTTTCGACTTTTAAGAATCTGGAGATCTCCGATGATTCGGGCGAAAGTCAGTCCCCCAGTTTGGTGTAGTGCTTTGATGTTGGTTTTGATGGTGGGAGTCTTTAGCGGTTGCGGCGGAGTCAGCGGAAATGGCGGTGGCGGCGGTGGGAACTGGAGCCTTGCCACGACGCAGACGGGCAGCTTCTCGCCCGGCGGAAACGGGGAGTACTCGATCACGGCGACCAACGGGTCATCGGTGGCGACTAGCGGCACGGTGACCTTGACGGATACGCTGCCGAGTGTATTTACGGCTTCGAACGTGTCCGGGAGCGGGTGGAGTTGCACGGTGAGTCCACTCTCCTGCACGCGGTCAGACGCGCTGGCGGCGGGAGGCAGTTACCCGGCGATCACGGTGATCGTGAAGGTGGCGCAAAATGCTTCCGGGACGGTGACCAACCAGGCGGCGGTTTCGGGCGGCGGGCCGGGAAGCGGAACATCGTCGCTGCAGACGCGGATTGGATCGAACAATGCCGGCGGCGTTCAGCATGTCGTCATCATCTTCCAGGAAAACCGGACGCCGGATAACCTATTTCACGATCCCACGCTGATTCAGCGCGGCGCGGACATTGCTAGTGCCGGCTACGCCGGCAATACACAGATCACTCTGACTCCGGTACCGCTGGTGACGAACTACGACCTGGATCACGGACACAACGCGTTTCTGAATGCCTGCGACTGGAATGGATCGGACTGCTTGATGGATGGCGAGTACCTAGTGAGCTGTGCGCCTCCCGCGAATTGTCCTGCAAACCCGCAATACCAGTATGTGCAGGCTTCCGATGTGCAGCCATATTTTACGATGGCGGAGACGTACGCGTTTGGCGACCGGATGTTCCAGACCAACCAGGGTCCGAGCTTTCCGGCGCATCAGTACATACTCTCGGGAACGTCGGCGGTGTGCGTCCCGGGCGCAAGCTGCCCAAGCGGGACGACGAGCAACTATTTTGTTTCGGGGAATCCCGCAGATGATAGGCGGGGGGATCAGAATCAAACTCCCGGTGCGGGGTGTTTGAATCCCCCTGGCGCACAGGTCAACCTGCTCGATACGAGCCAGCCTTTCCCGAACGGTAGCGAGATTAACTTTACGCAGCCGGAGTGCTTCGAGCATCCGACGCTGACGGATTTGCTGGACGCGGCCGGACTGTCCTGGAGGTACTATGCGGCGCAGGACGGCTCGATTTGGACCGCGCCCAATGCAATTCAGCATATGTGCTTGCCAACGGCGGGGCCTCCCGACGATCTGACGTGTAATGGCGCGGACTGGACGGGGCCGGATCCCAAGGTGTATCTGGAAGGCGTAAGTGGACAGGTGCTCACTGATATTCAGAACTGCAACTTGCCGGCGGTGACCTGGATTATTCCGGATGGCGGAGCCTCGGACCACGCCGGAACGAATACGGGGCTGGGGCCGTCATGGGTGGCGTCGATCGTGAACCAGATCGGGACAAACCCCGCCTGCGCCGGAACAGGAGAGAGCTACTGGAGCGACACGGCGATCATTGTGACCTGGGATGACTGGGGCGGATGGTACGACCACGTGGCGCCGCCGATCCGGAACACGGGCGTCTACAACAACTCGTACGAGTATGGATTCCGGGTGCCGATCATCGTGATTTCGCCATACGCAAAACCGGCATACATTTCGCACCAGTACAATGATTTCGGCAGCATTTTGAAATTTATCGAAGAGGAGTTCTCGCTGCCGGAGATCGACCCATCGGTGCCGTATGCGGATACGTATGCGCTGGGAGATCTATCGGATTTCTTCAACTTCAGCCAGACGCCGCTGACGTTTACACAGATTGAGACGGATTATGACAAGCAGTATTTCCTGAAGCGGACGGGACCGATACTCCCGCCGGATAACGATTAAAACTCGGAGGGTGAAGGCACGATTTGGTGGTGCTGAGGCGCGCGCGTGAGAACCTATTTGCGCATCCGACGTGCATCCTTTGGCAAACTCTGGACGGGCTGGAATCCTGCCGTGTCCCGGAATCTCGCATCATCGTTCCCAACTAACAGCGTACGGAGCAGCGGTTTAGCAAAAGAGCTCTCTCTGTAGCAACTCCTGAGATCTTCACAGATGGCTGGTTTGGGGGATTGACAAACGGGTGGGTGTCGCTATTCTTTGATGAAGCCCCGCGGTATCTCTTGAATCTGGCGGTTGGGTTGACTGCCGTCCTTCCCCTGGTAAGCTGTTTTCGTAGGTACGGAGATGAGGGAGCAAATTGCATTTTTGTGGGTTGGAGTTCGTGCCACCCAATGGTGAGATACTCCCGGGCTGTTACGTCGGGAATAAACATCGATTACGTACGACTCAATCGTACCGATGAACTCTGTGTAAGGTGCAACAGGGCGGCTGAATTCCCGGACTTGGAAGGGGATTTGCTCTGGAACAATTCAAAGCAGCGGTTTCATGATGGCAATACCGCGGCGGCTTCCCGCAAGTGATAGATAGATGGGCAAATCCGGGCTGCATGCGGGGTCGTTTGGGCAGCGTTGGCGAACACTTTTCGACTTGAGGAAAGCGTACGTATGAAAAAGATTGCATTTATGGTGATGGTGGTGGGCCTCGCGAGCAGCCTGAGCGCAGCGCTGACTGTGACGACGACTACGATTTCCTCTTCACAGAACCCGTCAGCCTATGGCCAATCGGTAACCTTTACGGCGACAGTGACCTCGAACCAGGGTGCGCCACCGGACGGCGAGACAGTGACGTTTCTACAGGGAGCGACAGAACTTGGCACAGGTATGACGAGTGGGGGCTCGGCGCAGTTTACGACCTCGTCGCTGGCGGGCGGGACGGACAACATCAAGGCAGAGTATGCGGGCGATTCCAATTTCAAACCCAGCACATCAATGCCGGTAGCGCAGGTGGTGCAGTTGGCGCCAACTACAACTGTGCTGACTTCGACGCCGAATCCCGCGAACGTTGGGCAGACAGTCACCCTTACCGCTACTGTGACGGGACAGGTCGGAAATTCGCCGATCACCGGCAATGTCAGTTTCTACAACGGCAGCACCAAACTCAGCGGCCAATCTCTCGTGAATGGAGTCGCGACTTACAAGACCTCGAAGCTGCCGGCGGGAACGGACCAAATTACCGCGGTCTATACGGGAAGCAAAACCTACGCGAGCAGCACGTCGAACGTGGTGAGCGAACTGGTTGGATCGGGGCAGACGATCGATTCGACGATGACGTTTGACGGAGTGACGCGCTACTACGAAGTGTATGTGCCGATCACGGCGCCGGCGAATCCGGCAATGCTGTTGATGCTGCATGGAACGCAGAACAAGCCGGATCCCGAGTCGGTGATCTCGCTGATGTGGGGATGGCAAAGCATTGCGGACGCGAATGGATTCATCCTGGTGAAGCCGGCCTCGACCTACAACTCGAAATCGGGGCAGTGGAACTGGAACGCTTATTACATGGACTCGGCGTTCACGTCGGACGACGTCGGCACGTGTGCAGAACCGCCGGCAACGGGCTGTCCGGATGACGCGGGATTCTTGCGGCAGCTGATTACGAATTTGATGGCGCAGTACAACGTGAATCCGAACCAGGTGTATGTGGCGGGATTCTCGTCGGGCGCGCAGATGGCGCATCGAGTGGCGGTGGAAGATTCGGACCTGGTGGCGGCGGTGGTGATCGGCTCGGGAGTGATTGTGGGGCAGGTCAATCCGCCTCCGATTACGTTGCCTGGGGCACCGGTTGCGCCGGTTTCGATCCAGGAGTGGCATGGAACGGAGGATGAGACGATTCCGCCGTGCAACAATGGAACGACGGGGTATTCCGGAGTCAAGTTTTATCTGGCTACGGTGGATGACTCGTTTAATTACTGGACGCAGCAAAATGCGTGCACTTCGGTCCAGAACAATATCCCGCTGTGCGTGAACGAAGAGCCGAACCAGGGAACGACCGGGAATGACGCGACCTCGTGCGCGAACAATACCGAGGTGCAGTTTATTTGGGAAGCGGGAGTCGGGCATCTTTGGGTAACCTCGCAGGACGCGGCGCGGTGGCAGTTTTTGTCGACGCATCCGAAGCAGCCGCACTAGTGGAGGAAGGCCTCCGCTGCCGGCGATTCCCAGAGCTTGAGGAAACTCCCACTCTAAACGTCGCAAAATACGCGACGTTTGGAACGGGGCAACCTCGGAATGGCGCACCCTCGGGATTCGAGAATCCTCGAAATATGAGGTTTGTCGGCGGTAATGCCGGTTTTCCGCATAGGGCTTGACGGTTGGCCCTCTGAACCTAAGAATTGAAGTGGGGAGTTGGAATCATTTTTATGGGTGTTGAACAGGTAGCGGACTCCGCCGAACTGATGAAACAGCTCACGGCGTATATTTCCGAAAAAGTGATGAAGGGCAAGGGTGCGGCGATCGACGAAGACACGCCGCTGGTATCGTCGGGGCTGATCGATTCGTTCGCCATGATCGAGATTTTTTTGGAGCTACAGAAAATCGCGGGCAAGAAAGTGCCGGCCAGCAAGGTGCAGGCGAAGGACATGGATACGGTGCGGTCGATGTTCGCCATGGCGGAGAGATTTGGCAAGCCGGCGAAAAGCTAGGCTGGAACTTAAAGGGTTGGGTCTGAGGCGCGAGTGCAGATTTCAGAGGTAAGATTGCAGAAGTAAAAACCCCTTATGACTCAGGCCCCGTCAACGGATTCAGTCATTGACCGCGCTGTTCGCTCCGCTCGCTCTCCTCGTTCGAAAGCTCCTGTGTTTGTTCTTGGATCGCATCGCTCCGGCACAAAACTGCTTTATTACTCGCTGCTCTCGGCGGGCGGGTTCGCCGTTTTTCCAGAAGAGAGCGCGATCTACACGGTACTGGGCCGGCATTTTGGTGATCTGGCTGTAGCCGCGAATCGCCGCAAGATGCTCGACGCCTACACCAACAGCGCGATGTTTCTGGTGACCGGGCTTGATCCGAAAAAATTTGGCGAGCGGATCATGGCGGAATGCCACAATCCCGGCGACCTGCTGCGCATTCAGATGGAGATGATGGCGGAGAAGCAGGGTGTGGAGCGATGGGCGGAGTCGACTCCCAAACATTTGTTGTCCCTGCCGATGATCAAGCGTGAGATTCCGAACGCGCTGGTGGTGCATATTATTCGCGATGGGCGGGACGCGACGGCTTCGCTGTATAAGTCGAACCGGTATCGGCCGCTGCCGTTCGATAAGAAGCGTGCGCATCTGGCGTGCGCGATGTTCTGGCGGTTGCTGGTGGGCAAGGGACGCGAGTATGGGCGGACGATGGGTCCGGATTATCTCGAAGTGCATTTTGAGGATATGGTGAACGATCCGCGGGGGACGCTGGCGGTGGTGGGCAAGTTCATCGACCAGGAACTCGATTACGACCACATTCAGCGGGCCGGGCTGGGGTCGGTGACGAATCCGAATTCGTCGTTCAAGAGCGACAGCAGCGAAGCGGGCGCGAGCAAGATGGGGCGGTGGAAGCGGGTTTTCACCCCGCAACAGGCGCGCGAGGTGGAGTGGTCGATCGCCGACCTCCTGGAAGAGACGGGATATGAGTTGGAGACGCCGCGGGCGGAACTTGGGGCGGGGATCGATGCGCGCCTGATGGACATTTATTATCCGTTTTATTTGAAGGCGCGGTATTGGCTGAAGTGGAATACGCCATTGGCGCGCCTCGAGGATAGGAAGGGAATGACTGTGGCGGCGGTGTCGAGCGAGGCTCCGGGGCGGTGACGAAAGCTATCACAATGGTTTTTGCTCTGCAATCTGACCTCTGAGCTCTGCAAATTTTTCTAATCTCTCCAATCTCCGAGTATTTTGGTGATTTTTCCCCGGTCGATTTTGCCGTTCACGTTGAGCGGCATCTGCTCGAAATGATAGATGCGCGTGGGAACCATGTAGCGCGGCAGTCGCGACTGGCAGGCTTTGATGATTTCAGCATCGCGCGCCGGATCGGACCCGGAGACTACTCCTACAATGCCTGAGGCAGAACCTTCGTTGAGCGGCCAGGGGATGGCTACGGCCAGTTCGGTTTTCGAGGCTTCGCGGAGGACGAGGTCGATCTCCTGCAACTCCACGCGATATCCGCTGATTTTTACCTGGAAGTCGCGGCGGCCCAAATAATAGGCGCAGCCGCGCTCGTCCATGCGGACAAGGTCGCCGGTGCGATACCAGATTTGGTCTCCGGTGTGCGGGAGCTTCACGAAACTTTTGGCGGTCTTTTCGGGATCGTTGAGATAGCCGCTTGTGACTTGAGAACCGCCGAGGCAGAGTTCGCCGCTTTCGCCGGTGGGCACTACTTCACGATTGTCGTTGACGGCGCAGATTTGTTGGCCGTCGAAGGGCCAGCCGATGGGGACGAGGCCGCTGACGCACTCGGCGGGCGAGGTTTCCGAGTTCCAGCGATACCAGGTGATGGCTATGGTCGCTTCGGTGGGGCCGTAGAGATTTTCGACGATGGAATTGTTGGCCGCTTGTTGCCAGGCTTCGGCTAGGCTGGCGGAAAGTGCCTCGCCGCAGAAGAGGCTCCAGCGAAGAGTCGGAAATGCGCCGGGCGTGAGCAGGCCGACCTTCGAGGCGAACATGGCTACAGATGGGACGGAGAACCAGCAGGTGAGTTCTTTTTCGTCGACCAGCGTTGCGGGCGTGAGGGTCTGCTCGGAGTAGGGAACTAGCGTGGCGCCGGCGTCCCAACAGACGAAAAGATCGTGCACGCTGAGGTCGAAGGTGAGGTCGAAATTTTGCGAGCAGCGGTCGTTTGCATGAAAACCAAAACGCTTCTTCGCGTACTCCATGTAGGCGCACGCGTTCGATTGGCTGACAGCTACGCCCTTGGGAACTCCGGTGCTGCCGGAGGTGAAGAGAAGGTAGGCGGTGGCGTTGGGGCTGGGATTTGGTTCGTTGGGATCGGCTGTTTTCTTCAGGCCGGCGGCGGTGATTACGCGATGTTTATTCGCGTTACTTGGGGACCAGTCGGGGTCGGGGGTGATGATGGTCAGCGGCTTTATTTCGGCTTTGTCGTTGAGGGGAAGAAGCTGGTCGATTGTCGCGGCGCATTCCTGGCCGACGATCAGCGTGCGGCAACCGGAGGCTTTCAGCATAACTAACGTGCGGTCGAGCGGGAACTTGGGATTGAGGGGGCAATAGCCGCGGCCGCTGGCGAGGATTCCGAGGATGCCGCCATAGGCGGCTACGCTGCGGCTGGCGAGGATGGCTACTACGCCCTCTTCGGGAGCGAGAGTTTGGTTGAGGCAGACGGTGATTTTGCCGGCGTAATTCCAGAGTTGTTCGTAGGTGAAGACGTCGTCGCCGAGTTCGAGGGCGGGGCGAGCCGGCGTGGCGCGGACGAACTTCAGGAAGCCGCTGACTAAGCTACGTTGATTCTGACGGGACATGGATCTCCAGAAATTTCTTGCCTCTGATCTGGGCTTTTTTCAGTCGCGCTACTTCTTCGCCGCCTTCTGCAAAATCCCAAACAGATGCTCGGCCACGATCTGGTTGCCTTCCGGCTTCAGGTGCGAGATGCCTACATACATGGAATCTTTCTCGTTGTCGAGGAGGTTGCTTAGATCGATCAGGTCGGGGCGGTGCATTTCTTTGGCACGGTCGTAGGTGGCTTTGTAGATTACACCTAAATCCGGGAACTGGTGATACTCGGACGCCAGCACCTGCTGCTCATACGATGTCAGCTCTTTGTGGCCGACCGCCATGTTGGGATACCACGCGAAGACCGGACGGAAATTGTATTGTTTGGCCAGCAGGTTCACGATGTCCATGTTCTGCGAATAGTTTTCTACGATGGCTCTTGAGGCGGCATCGACGTCGAGGATCGGGCTCGCTTTCTTCTTCTCTTTTGGTTTCGGCTCGACTTTTCCTCCCATCATGGTCAGGAAGCGCGCCGTATTTGTCTGCTTGAAGTAGCCGAAGCCCGCTCTTTCGTAAGCTCCCCAGTTGTCGAGAAAATTCTTGAACGAGAGGTAATTACTGTGCACGTCGACGAGGCCGCTCTGATAAGCAATGAAAGCCTCGGTGCCTCCGTCGTAGAAAAGCACTTCATCCGGCTTGCGCTTGGTGTGCTTGAGTTCTTCGATCAGCCCGATGACTTCCTGCGTGTTGGCGTAACCCTTCTCGGCATAATTGACGACGCAGGCCGGATGACCCGCGTTTTCGTAGTCGGCGGCAATGTAGGAGGGAATCGTGCCGGAGTCGGGCGCGCCGGCTCCCCACATGACGGAGTCGCCGAACATCCAGATAGTTGTGGCGGCGGGATCGTCGCAGTGATTGTGCAGGGTGCGGCGAATGCCGTCCTGGTCGATGGAAATAAACTGGCCGTCGTAGGGCTTGCGGCGCCAGAGGACCCACGGATGATAGGTGACTTTGTTGGCCTGCTTGAATTCCTTCCAGTACTGGCGCTCGGAGGGACTTTCGTTTTGCTGAATTTCGAGTTTGGCGGCAAGTTCGAGCGCGTTCACGTTGGGGTGAACTCGGAGATAGGAATAGAACTCGACGACAACCAGGATGAGGACTGCAATCGTAAAGGCGACGCAGAGGCGGACGACGAAACGTTTAACAAGCAGCCAATAGGCTACGGACGCGCCTGTAGCGCTTGCCTGTGGAGGGGTTTCAGTTACGGGCACGCTCTGAGCCTCGCTATTTGCCGGTTATTGAAATGCTAGCACAGCCGATTCGTGACTTGGGAATGGGGCGACGCTCGCTCTAATTTAGCGGAAATCGCGATTCAGTCTTGCGATCCGCCTAGCCCCGGGCCTTTGCAACGCTATTCGCAATCGGCAGGCGACTGAAATCGAGAGGAGACTCACGCGAAGCGAGCGCGATACTTCCACGCCACTACGACCAGCCCGGTGCCAAGCAGCACCAACGTCCCGGGCTCGGGAATCACGGGCGGCTTATGACTCTTCCCGCATTTCGGGTCGATTTTTCCGTGTTTATCCACACATATGGTGATCGGCGGACCCGCCGCAATTGGCACGTAAGGAAAACCAAATCCTCCCGACCATGTGTTCGGAGCGGGGATGCCAATGGGCAGGCTCTGTTCCACACTGGGCCGCATGGGAAATGGAGGAGGAGCGAAAGGTTCTTCCATCGCGACGGGCTGGTCCAGCACATCCTCGGCGGGTTCTTCGTCGGAAACCTCGGGCTTGGCCTCATCCGAAATCTGGTTGCCGCATTTGGCGCGCGCCGTAATCTTGCCATCGGTTAACAGGAGTTCGCCGGCGGCGAGGCGGATCCGCTTGCGGGTCCAGAAAATGGTATCGCGAATCCGATAGGAGACGTATACTTCGCGCGGCTCATGGATGCGTTCCAGGCGCGCGTTCTTGAAATCGAAATTGGAATAATGGCGGGCTACTGCTCGGTCGCGCGCCGCGATCTCCCGCAGCGAATTCGGGTCCTTGATTCCGCCCGGCACGACCGAATAGGGATAAACATTTGGAATGCGAGAGATGTACCGCGGATGCTTTGCGCCGTGCGGCGAAGTAAAGCCGAGTTGCTGATGGAGGAAGTTGCGCGCGCCCCATACATCGGACATCGCATACGAGCCGCTTGCCGAATGCGAAAGTACACGGACCAACTTGAGCCCGCACACGGTGGCGAGGGCGATTACCAGAATGGCCGCCCCCATCATGCGGCGGCGTCTTAGCTTGCGGCGGTACCACGTTCGTCTTCTTCTACCCGGGGCGTTACAGATCGCACGGTCTTTCAATGAGTGCTCCTGCGCAGCTCAACCGTAGCGCGGCCTCGCAATGGACGGGAAAAGACAGAAGCCGTCCGCAACGGACCATGCTAGTAATCGGAAAGTCAGTTAGTTGACGAAGTGAACTGTTGAATCCTACTACATCCGCGCGCTCAGAATCAGGCAAACAAGCGTACGAAGGGCTCTAGCCTTCCCAAAGTAGAACGCAGCCCGGCGCTTCGTCGACCGCAAGGCTTTCCTGGGAGGGTCTGCTTATCTTCAGTCTATTGCTCCGTTCGCAGCGAATCCAATGGCCCGAACCGGGTAGGTCTATCGAAGGTAACCGCGCCGGCGCGCGCGATGTCGGGCTCGCCGATGATTCGGAGTCGAGAAGTCGGATTTGAATATTGCTACTCCGCGGTTTCGGTGAACACCGCCGGAGTCTGCACGCCCGCCACGGCCGCAGTGATCGTCACCATGCCTGCGACCGGAGGCAGCGTATATGTCTGACTGCACGTGCCGTCGTTTCCGGTGGTGCCGGGATTGGCGCCGAGGAACGTTCCGCCCGCCCCGCCATCGCTAAATGTAACGCTGGCTCCCGAGACCGGATTGCCGTATTGATCGCTCACCAGCACGACCAGAGGGTCGGAGAGCGTGGTTCCAGCAAGGCCCGTTTGGTTGTTCCCGTCGGTTGCCACGATCGATGCGGGCGGGCCCGCAACCGAAAATTCTGCGAAGGTAGCGTTCTTCAATCCCGAAGAACTCGCGGTCACCGTAGTCTTGACGACGATGGTCGGCAACTGCAAGGTTGCGGACGCCAAGCCGCTGGCATTGGTCGTAGTCGAAGTCGGCGTCAATGTCCCTGCCTGATTGGAGGAAAATGTAATGCTGATCCCGGGCACCGGGTTGTCGTAGGCATCTTCTGCTTCGACGGTCAAGGGCTTGGGCAGAACCGTGCCTGCGGCGCCGGTTTGCCTGGCACCCGAATACGAGATCAGGGTTTGGGCCGCAGCCGGCAGCGCCGTTTCGGTTGCGGTCGCGGTGCCGAAGTTCGTAGCGGTCGCAGTCAGGGTATAGGCGCCGGATTTCTTGGGGAACGTGTAGATGGTGCTGGCGTTGCCGTTGGCATCGGTTACCGCCGTGGCCGGATTAAATGTTCCACCCTTGTTGCCATCGTTGAAGGTCACGGAAACCCCAGCGATCGGTTGGCCGGTGTAGGGATCGGTCGTCGCAACCTGGAGCGGGGCGGGCAGCGGATTCAATACCTGCGCTGTTTGGTTGTTGCCGCCCGTTACGCTCATGATGTGGAAAAGGCCGAAAGCCTCGAGCGAACTCTGCGTCGCTACATATACCTTTCCATTGGCCACTGTCTGCGTGGCAAAGTGACCGAGCTGGGGGAACTTGTCGCGTGTTCCCGATTGGCTCGTGCTGTAGATGAGGTTGAGAGTGACGGCGTCAAAGGCGTCAAGATTATTGCCGCTCAAAATCCACAAAATTCCATTGGTATTGCCATTCGAGGAAACCGATGGCGCGTGGGCTCCGACGTACTTTTTCGCGGTCTGCATCAGAGGTACGATTGGCGACGAGCCGCTGGTGACCTGGAAGGCTTGGATGGGTGCGCCATCGGGCGCGAAGTAAACGATCCCGTTCCAGTAGGCGGGCGAAGCCATCAATTCTCCGCTGCCACCGGTCAGATCGAACTCCTGCAAAATCTGCGGGTCGCAAACTTGGGGCGGCACGCAGCCCGGATTCGACCAGTACCCTCCCATATTGTCGCGATCGAGCACGTAGACCTGCTTGCTCTTGCCGCCCGCCACCACCATGTGGCAGGGATCCTGAGAGCAGGATGCCGGCTTCGGAGTTTGGTCCGGCAGAATGAGCGGTCCCACCGAACTCACATCTTGATCGTGCTCGTTCAGATAAGCCACCGCCGCAGGACTGAAATACTGATTGGGTTGCGGGTTCGCCCCGCTTTGATCCTGGGGCGACCACGGTGGAGGGGTCAGCTTCAGGACGCTGTCGGAGTAGCTCTGTCCACCACTGGCCACGTCGTAATTCGTGCTCTCCGCGGTTGAGACAAACAGGTTTCCCGCTTCATCGGCTGCCAGTCCATTTCCCGATTGCCAGATGGAAGTCAGACCGATGTCCGGCGAGGTATTAAAGGCGCCAAGTTGTTGCAGATAGTTTGGGTCGCCGGGATTCGCATCGTAAGCCAGCACCCAACCCGTGTTGCTGTCGTTGCATCCGTTCGAACCGAATCCCATATAGAGGGTGCCGTTCAAGAGCAGCAGTCCCGGGCGGTTTTTCTGGTGCAGGCTCCAGAAGGTGGTCTTCGTTCCCTTGATGCTGATGCTGCTTGCGGCCAGTTGCACGGGAGGAACCAGATCCTGCCCGGTGGTAATGTCCACCGCGTGCACGTAGTGATAGACGGTTCCATTGAAGACGCTCTTGGCCACCAGATAAAGTGTTCCGGGCCCGGCGTTCGGGTCGATCACGGGCGTACCAATGATGCCTTCATAAGTGAAGCCGCCGCCCTTGCCGCAGGGCAAGTACTGCCCGCTTGCCGGCGTGCCCCCGGGGACGACCTCACTCTGATACCAGAGCTCTGTGCCATCGTCGGCGTCGAAGGCATACAGCGAATCCATCTGCGTCGCCACATAGACAACATTGTGGACCGTGCCGAGATATGGGCCCGAGTTAATGGTAACGTTGGGCATATATAAGGGCTGCGTCATCACGACATAGTCGACGGACGCGCTAAATAAGTGCCCGAAGTTATTCTTGTTTACGTTCTGCGGCGTCAGCAAAGTTTCGCTGGTATTGGAGGCAGAGCGCATGTTGTCTCCGCGGCTAGTCAGAAGCTTCGCCTGCGCGTATGCGGGAGAGGTTGCGATCGCCGCGAGCAGCAGTAAGATGGCGGCGAGTGCACAGCGGCGCCGGTAGCTGCTGTTTGGTCTTGGGTGGATTGCGCTCGTATCCTTCAACTCGGGAGAAAAGTCCTGCATTCCCGTGTACCTCCACATCTGCTATTACCCCTCTTTGTCCCCTGGGAAAATGCACGTCTGGAGCCGTGCAGCGAATCTGGCAGAAAAACGATGTTACGGATTCTACGGGCTTTATATCTCGAAGTCCAAGGCTAAATCAATCGCACAAATGGGTGGGACGCAATTTATTGCACACATAGACCACGGGGTTTGCCGCCCAGCAACAGTTCCGAATGCTTGTTGCACTTTTCAACGCCGCTTCCGCCGAACCGAACTGCCCTATGCCGCATGGGCAGTTGACAACCCTCTTCATAGCGCGAGAGCATGAAACTACCTCAAGGCCAGTCGCCCTATACGTCGCATACAAATGGTCAAAGAATTCCTGCTCTATTCTCTCGCCGTGCTCATCGTGTGGCTCATCGCCATGCGCCTCCGCTCGGTCAAGACCCGCCAGATCCTGTACCTCCTTGCCAGTTGGATTTTCTATTACTCGTGGGGCGGCTGGCTGATTGGCATTCTCCTTTTCAGCTCGCTGATGAACTACGGTCTCGGCGAATGGCTGAAGAAAAAAATCACCGCCGGGCGGCTGTGGGTTGGCCTGCTGGCGAACCTAGCACTTCTCTGCACGTTTAAATATCTCCCGCTGCTCGGTGCGGACGCCGCTTCCGGCTCGCCGCTTGGAGCCTTGAAGCGCATCATCTTCCCGATTGGCGTTTCTTTCTGGACCTTCGAAGCGTTGAGCTACCTGCTCGAAATCTACCGCGAAGAAGATCTCGATCCCACGCTGGTCGAGTTCTGCCTCTTCATGTCGTTCTGGCCGACCGTGATTCAAGGTCCAATCTGCCGCATGTCGAGCCTGCTGCCGCAGTTCCGGCAACCGTGGTCGGTGAATGAAGAGGACCTCAACACCGGCATTCGCCGCGTGGCCATCGGCATTCTCATGGCTGCGCTCGGGCTGCTCATGGCTGGAGGACTCCATTCCGCCGCCGGCGTCGACGCCGTCTTTGAGAACACTGCCGCGCGCTTCACCGCGCTTGATGTCTGGCTCATGGTCCTCGGCTATGCCTTCCAGCTCTACTTCAGTTTTTGCGGCTGGACGCACCTCATGATCGGCGCCGCCCGCCTTTTCGGTATCCAGCTTCAGGAAAACTTCGACCGGCCTTATCTCTCGACCACGCCATCCATTTTCTGGACGCGCTGGCACATGTCGCTCTCCTTTTGGATTCGCGACTTCCTCTTCCTGCCGCTAGCGACCGCGCGCCGTTCGGTGTGGTGGCGCAATCTGTCGCTGGTGATCTCGATGTTTGTCTTCGGACTCTGGCACGGCGGCACGATACTTTACATGATGTGGGGCACCTACCACGGCCTGCTCATGGTGCTTCACCGCCAGTGGCAGGAGTTCCGCAAGCGCGCCGGCTTTGAATGGGCCGGAGTGATCCAGACTCTGATTTCGTGGGCGATTACGTTCTGCGCCGTCCTCGTCGGCTACATCTTCTTCAACGCTAAAACGCTGGCGCAAGCGTTGCACATGCTGAAAGCGATCGCTTCGCCCCGCGCCTATCGCCACATCACGCTCGACCGCAGCTTCGTCCTGATGACGCTGGTTGCCGCCATCGGCTATTTCGCGGTCATTGGAGGCACGGTTTTGTTGGATCGGATCGCCGAGCGGGCCAGGGAAAAATCGGAGCAAGGGGCTGCCGGCTGGATAACAAGCTTCTCCGGCCTGATCGCCACCGAACGCTGGGTTTGGATCACGCCCATCGTGGTCATTGCCGCTCTCTATCTCAGCGTGATGTTCCAACCGGGTCACGCAGAAACGGGGCCGGTGATGTATGCGTTGTTCTAAGAGTTGTTCTGAGATCGCGGAACGTTGTCGTTTTTCTCTTCCTCGATCGTTGCCGCTGGGCTCGCTGCGTGCTGCCTGCGGGCGTTTAAGCATGGCCCGCCGGACGTATCTGGCTTGCAATGGTCCTACAACTTCCGAGTAATTCCGCGCCTTGAGCAACTGCTAGACTTTGACCAGAGCTTCCGTTCAAAGTCTCAATGGGTAGTGCGCCAATTTCGCGGTTTCTGGCCCCGATGGTCTGGCTGGTTACACTGGTTGCAACAGCTGCGCCGGTTCAGGCGCAGAGCCGCGGATCGCTTCCGCAGGCGACGGTAAAGCAGGTGCTGGTGCGCGAAGTTGGTGGAGCGATGGAGGTAGAGATTCAAACCTCCGCGCCGCTCGCGCCCGACACTCAAGCGATTGCCGGGCCGGACCGGATCGTCATTGATTTTCCAGGAGCCGTGCCATCCGCACAGTTGCGGGCCTTGAAGGTGAACCGGGGAGCGCTGAAAGGCGTGCGCTCGGGCTTGTTCTTTAGCGACCCTCCGATCACCCGAATTGTGCTCGACCTGACTGAAGCGCAAGCCTACCAAATTTCGAACGTAGGGAACGCGACGATGGTCAAGTTGGCTGGCGGCGCGGCAGCAGTTCAGGTGCCGGTCGTCGGACGCGGAGCCCGATTAAAGGACGCATCGCTAGCGTCGCGAGGGCCGCATCTATCTACCGCCAACGCGACCGTAAGTGGCGACGGGACATTCTCACGGCCTCAAATTGCAAAGGTGGATGCGGTTCCCGCCGTGCCCGCACCGGCCACTGTTCCGCCGGCGCCGGTGCAGCCAGAACCGCAGGCGCCACCTCAAACGCCCGCTGTCAGCGTGGCCTATGAAAATGGGATGCTGACCATTCACGCGGACAAGGCAACCCTGTCCCAGGTGTTATACGAAGTCCATCTTCGAACCCAGGCTGACATCGCCATCCCAGCAGGAGCGGAGCAGGAGCAGGTCATTGCCGACTTAGGCCCCGGACCGGCGTGCGACGTGTTGGCGCAGTTATTGAACGGGTCGGCCTACAACTTCATCTTCGTAGGCGATGAAGGATCGTTGCAGCGCGTCATCCTGACGCCCAAGCAAGACGGCAACTAAGTCATATCGCCTAATTCCAAGCTACTAATTCAAAGCCGCTCACCGAAATGATCTGCCACTGCGGCATCGCGCCGTGCGCAGGAAAGCCATGCCCTCATGGGGGAGTGATGAGGCGCACAGGAACGGCCGTGGGGCCATTGCCATAGACAGGCGCGCCCGCCGGGCCCGAACTGCAACCTATCAGATTGATGATTTCAGACGAGATGTATTGTGGCGAACTAGCAACGGCGGCTGTCCCCGCCGGCTGGAGAAATAACTGTACGAATCCGACGATAGTCACCGAGGTGCCCATAATGGGTGAATTCGCAGAAACGGGGATGGTAACAAGAGAATCGCTCAGCATTGTCTGTGTCGGAGTTCCAGGGTTGAAACCAGCCTGCACGATGGGATTCTCCGCACCCATGGTGAATTGGAAAGGCGGCGGAGGAAGACTTGCGGTATCCCCGTTGCCGTTCGTCGAATGCGTCAAGCAGTTGACGGCATCGGCGGCATCCTGATCGAGATTCGAGTCGTAAGTAAGGAGGATGTCCACCTGGTTGCCGCAGGTAATCGGAACCGGCACGCAACCGGCAATGCCCAACTGAAAGTTGCTTCCGGTGCAGGCGGGTAATGCCTGAGTCGGAGGGGGGAAGCTGGTTTGGTCGTTGCCCACGAAGTATTGCCAGGCTTGGGGCGTCGGGGGGGAGCACCCGCCATTGCAGCGAGCATGCAATGGAAATTGCGCGCCCAGCAGCCCGGCATCCAAAACATTGCCGTATTGATCGAAGATAGAGCCGCCTAACGGATCGAGATTCGCAATCACTAACGGTTTCACGCAGGTAAGGGCGACTGGAGCCGACGACGAGTTGCTCGATATATTAGCCAGCCCTGAGGGGTTGTAGGCCTCTGCGGTAGCCGTGGCTGAGATCGAGACCTGTGTGTTTCCCCAGATGCGCGCAAAAAAGACGGGAATGTCCGACCGATTGACCCGAACCGTAACATGCGGATTGTTCAGGAAGGACGGCGAAGTTTTGTCGTTGAAACTGACACAGATTTCCTGTCCGCAATAGGACGGGGACACCGGCGCAACCAGCGTCCGTCCTCCCACCTGATTGCTGGCGGCAACCTGCACCGCGACGGCGCCGGCCATCTGCTCCGCATTGGTCACGACATTGTCGCTGGCAGAATTCAAGTCGGAGGTCATGCCCGAGTTGGCCAGCACGCGCGCGCCCGCCAACGCGGCTGAGTCCGCCGCCAGTTGAGCTTCGCTGCGGGCAGTATAGAAAGTAACGATATCGATGGAGAGTGCCGCCATCGCGCCCACCACAAAGAGTAGAAAGACCGCGACCAGAGTAATGATCACGCCGTTCTCGCCGCGCTGGCGCATTGTCTTGAGATGGCCTGCCATGTTGTGTTCGCTCGATTTCGAACTCGAGACGATTTCGAGACTCAATGCGATCTCCCAAAAAGCTCGGTGCATTCTGCCGGATTCTCGGACGAAACCGACGAAGCTGCTTTGTCCAACATAGTACAAGAACTGGGAATGCGCGGAGAGAGGCTGAGGTCGGTTCGTTGTGGCGGGGAAATCCTAACAGGGATACTTTGGGGGCTCGAGTATCCCCTTGGAAGTTTGTTGATGGGGCTAATCGTTAACGACTGGTCGTGAAAAAGACCTTACGCAAGCTTGACAACATTGGCGGCTTGCGGGCCTTTCTGCCCCTGGACGATCTCAAATTCGACCTGATCGCCCTCCTGCAAGCTTTTGTAACCTTCACTGGTGATGGCGCTATAATGGATAAATACATCCGCTCCATCGTCGCGCCCAAGGAAACCGTACCCCTTTGCGTTATTGAACCACTTGACTGTGCCCTTTAGCCTTTCCACGTGCTCTCTCCTATTCCACGATCCGCATTGTTTGAAATCCTTAACCTTCGTGAAATGTGCGGCAATTCTGAGGCGAGAGAATGGGCGTGTCAAGGGTATACATCACAGGGAGGTGTGTGAACATCGGGGCATCGAGAAACGAAAGAACTGACTTGTAGCTGTAAGTCAGGCCGGGTACAACCTTCCCGCGAGAAACATAGCCGAAAGCGATTGCCCGAGACGGTTAGTTCTGCGCGAGCCAGAAGATGCCGCACATGGTCTTGGCGTCGCGAATTCGCCCGTCCAGCACCATCTTTCGCGCGATTGACAGGGGAAAGAAGCGGACCGCGATCTTCTCGTCGGCCTCGGGCTGCGCCTCTCCCGCTTCCAGTCCTTGGGCGAGATAGATGGTCATGGTTTCATCGAGGAAACCGGGACTTACATAAAAATGGAGGATTTGTTTCCATTGACCAGCCGTATAACCGGTCTCTTCCAGTAACTCACGACGAGCGGCGGCGAGCGGCGCTTCGCCTTCGTCGATACGGCCGGCGGGTAACTCCCACATCATGGCTCCAGCGGCATGGCGATACTGCCGTTCGAGGAGAATGTGCGGTTCCGAGTGCGAGCTTTCGACCGCGAGAATGACGATCGAGCCGGAGTGGCGGATCACATCGCGGCGGGCACGGATACCGCCGGGCTCTTCGACGAAGTCGGTGGTGACGCTAAACACCGGACCTTTATAAGCGACCTGGGAGGAGATGGTGCGCCCGAACTTGGATTGTGATTTCGGTTTTGACGAGGGACGTTTGGTCTCCCGCGACGGGTTCGATTTCGCCATGCAGCCATATTAAGGTATGCTGCGCGAGTGAAGCGAATGGCCGGGAAAAGGGAAGTGTCGAAGCGAAAAGCGGTCCGCGCGAAATGCCCTGTAGCGCTGGTGGGTGCGGGCCGGTTGGCCGCTTTTCTGGCTCCTTCGCTGCGCGACGCTGGCTACCAGATTACGGAAATCATTGCGCGAGAGGGGGCGGGTGCGGAGTCAATGCGGCGTGCGAGCGCGCTCGCCCGAAAGGTGGGCGCGCGGGCGGTGAGAGCTGAGAATGCCTCGCTGGATGCCGCTTTGCTCTGGTTTTGCGTTCCGGACCGGGCAATTGCATCGGCCGCCGACGCGCTGGTGCCACGGCTGTGTGTCTCGCCGATTCGCCCCGAGGGGGCCAGCGTGCGGTTTGCATTTCACTCGAGCGGAGCTCTGCTGAGCGGCGAGTTGCAGGCGTTGCGGGATGGCGGAATCGCGGTGGCCTCCGTGCATCCGCTCATGACGTTCGTGGAAGCGGTGCGGCCGTCGCTCGCCGGTGTGCCGTTCGCGCTCGAGGGAGACGCATCGGCAACCCGACTGGCCCGCGGAATCGTCCGCAACCTCGGAAGTCAAGGCTTCACGCTGGCGGCAGAGCGCAAACCGGCTTATCACGCCTGGGCAACCATGACCTCGCCGCTGCTGGTGGCCTATCTGGTCACGCTGGAAAAGGCGGCGCAGGCCGCAGGGCTATCCCGAGAGCAGGCGCGGCGAATGAGTTTGCCCATCGTCACGCAGACGTTGTCGAATTACGCCCGGCGCGGCGCCGCCAAGTCGTTCAGCGGGCCCATCATTCGGGGAGATGTGGACACCGTGGCCAAACATCTGGCGCTGCTCAAAGCGGATCCTAAGACGCAGGCTGTGTACGTCGATCTGGCCCGCGTAGCGGTTGAGCGCCTCCCGGCGGCGAATCGCGAAGCGCTGAAAGAACTGCTGAAGAATTGACCGGCCGCGGGGTTGGCGCGCGACGGTCTTCGGACGCAATTGCAGTTGGCGGGGTCAGTGCCGCGTGTTGCGGTGCGAGAATAGGTGTCCCATCTTCTCCTGCTTGGTGCGCAGATATTCCTGCGTGTATTCCGTCGGAGGGACTTCGCAGGGCACACGCTCGGTCACGCGAATTCCGGCCCTTTCGAGCGAGGCGACTTTGTCGGGATTATTGGAGAGCAGCCGCACCTGTTTGATGCCAAGGGCCTTCAGAATCTCTGCCGGCATGAGGTACTCGCGCTGATCGGCTTTGAACCCGAGGCGCTGGTTGGCCTCCACCGTATCAAGCCCGCTATCTTGCAGAGCATAGGCCTGGAGCTTGGGCATAAGGCCGATGCCGCGCCCCTCCTGCTGCTCGTAAATCAGCACGCCCGCGCCCGCGCCGGCAATCATGGAGAGCGCCATTTCGAGCTGCTGGCGGCAATCGCAGCGCAGTGACCCGAAGACATCGCCGGTCAAGCACTGCGAGTGTATCCGGACGAGCGGAGAGCCTTCTTGGACTTCGCCCATAACCAACGCGACCGCCTCCTCGGTTTTCAACTGGGTGCCGTCGGCAACGCGCGCCGTGAAGCCATGAATTAGAAAATGTCCCCAGCGCGTAGGGAAGTCTGCGGAGGCGACTTGTTTCACACGCAATGTATCCACACTGAAATTATATAGGCTCGATCTCGCTGGCTACGGAGGGAGTGGAAGAACTGGAGCGCGGTTCAGGTGCGGCAACCGGGAGAGTGTTGGAGTGGGCGCGGAGGATGAGAAATCCGACCAGCACGGCGCTCAACAGCATGGCGGCGCGGATGTAGATACCGGCATGGAAGGCCTGATCGCCGGCCGCAGTTCGCAACAAGCCCGAGGTGGCGCTCACGGTGCACAAGCCGAAATAGAGTTTCTCGGTGAAGGCCCGTGAAATGGCGAAGAGCCAGAGCAGGATCGCCGAAACAACCACGAAAATCGAACAGAGAATCCAGGTTCCGGTCGACACCGTGCTCGGAATCCAGATGCCGGCGGAGGGACTTGGAGCCACCATCTGGCGGAAAGCGATGGCCAGAAAGACAAGCGAATGCACTAGCGCGACGATTGCGCGCTTGCGGTTCGTGAGTATCGTGAATTCCCCCATACCTGTGAAATAGCCTAGCGAAACTGGCGACCCCGGCAATGTGACCTACATCACCGGGCTGGGTAAGGGTGCAGACCAAACTGTGGTGGAGGAAATGAGCATCGTGGTCCGTCCAACGAATATGAGATCAGGCGAGACGGCACCAGACCCCGACCAGACCGCGGGTCAGCGGAAAACCAGGAAACGTTCGGCGTCAATTCGTCGTGAGGTAGGCGAAAATAAAGCGGGCTGCTAAAATCAATAGCGACCCGCCAAAGCCAAGGGGCTATAGCTCAGCTGGGAGAGCGCATCGTTCGCAACGATGAGGTCGTCGGTTCGATCCCGACTAGCTCCACCAATCCATCGCTTTACAAATCCGACCGCAGGCCTCGCGAATAGATGGCGATCCGCGTTAAATTCAAAGCGCTGTTCTATATCGAGAGGTTCCGGATGCCATGAAAAAGATCCTGCGATTTTCTGTTCTCTGCATTTCCCTCGTTAGCATTTTCGCGGTTGCACAAGAACTGACAGTCACAAAACCTGAGACAGTCGGCCTCTCCTCCCAAAGACTGGAGAGAATTGGCGCGGCCGTTCAGCACAGCATCGATGAGAAGAGAGTCGCGGGCGCGGTCACGCTGGTTTCGCGGCACGGTCGAATTGCCTGGTTCAAAGCGCAGGGCATGGCCGATCGCGAGGCCGGCAAGGCAATGCGTCCCGACAGTATGTTCCGTATCTGCTCGATGACGAAACCAATCACAACCGTGGCGGTCATGATGCTGTACGAAGAGGGCAAGTTCCTGCTGGAGGATTCGATCTCCGACTATTTGCCGGAGTTCAAAAATCCGAAGGTGCTGGTCAAACCTGCGACGGGTGAGCCCTATACGATTCCCGCCAAGAACCAAATTACGATTCGCGACCTCCTGCGGCACACCTCCGGCATTACGTATCACTGGAATGAAGAGCTGGGCCCGCTGTACAAGACAGCGAACGTCGCGCATGGCATGCTGCCTTACGATGGCACGATCGAGGACAGTGTGAAACGGCTGGCGGCGCAACCGCTCTTGTTCAACCCGGGCGAGAAATGGGAATATGGCCTGAGCGACGATGTGCTGGGGCGGCTGGTGGAGGTGGTTTCGGGCAAGCCGCTGGACGAGTTTTTCCGGACGCGCATCTTCGAGCCGCTCGGGATGAAAGACACATACTTCTATCCTCCCGAGAACAAACTCGACCGCCTCGCCGCTGCCTACACGTATTACGCCGACAGAGGATTGAACCGCTTTCCCGACACGCCAATCAGCGAGGGCCCGTTCACTTACTCCGCCGACTATCCCTCGCGGGGACCGCGCAAACTTTTCTCCGGAGGGGCGGGATTGGTCTCGACGGCCGCAGACTACCTCCGGTTTTGCCAGATGATGCTGGACGAAGGCAAAGTGGGAAACGCGCGCCTGTTAAGCAGAAAGTCCATCGAACTGATGACACACGATCAGCTGGGAACAATCAGTTCGGATATGGCGTTTGGCCTTGGTTTTGGAATCGACGGCGCCAAGGGACCGTTGCCGGAGCTGGGCTCGGTGGGCGCCTACAACTGGGGCGGATTTTTTTATACCGGGTTCTCGATTGATCCGAAAGAGCAGATGATCGTGATCTTCATGGCACAGCTGCATCCGACTGGATATCTGACGCTCGACCACCAGGTTCATGAACTGGCATACCAGGCGATTACCGACTAGGACGAAAAATCCTACCGCCGGGGAGCACCCGACGTTGACGGGCAAGACCAACTGCTCCCCTATCGCCCCCCAGAGACGCGGCCAGGACTACGGATTCGACCGTTTGACCGTTCCAGTCAACTCGATTTGCGCCGATGATTGCGTGACGTAAATTTGAAATGTTCCGGCATCGGAAGTCCACGCGTGTTGTGCCGGGTCGTAGTATGAGAAGGCTCGTGTATTCAGCGCGACGGAGACATGCCGCATCTCTCCGGGCGCCAACGCGACCTTCGCAAAGCCCTTAAGTTCTTTTACCGGACGCGGGAGTTTCGGATGCGGCTCTCCCACGTACACCTCGGCGACCTCCGCTCCAGGCCGGTTCCCGCTGTTGGTGACGTCGAAGCGCACTGTCACCATTTGATTGCCGCCCGCGTGGTCTGGCGTGATTGAGAGATTCTTGTAGGCGAAGCTTGTGTAAGAAAGGCCATATCCGAAAGGGAAGAGCGGTCTGATGCCTTCCTTATCGAAATGACGATACCCGAGGAAAATGCTCTCGCTGTAAACGGTCTTGTTTGTCGAGCCCTGTGGGTAATAGCTATCGTGAACCGCGTTGTCTTCCCAGCGGCGCTCAATCGAAATGGGGAGTTTTCCAGATGGGCTGTAGTCGCCAAATATCAGTTGCGCTAGCGCCGTTCCTCCTTGCTGGCCGGCATACCAGGCTTCGAAGATGGCGGGCACGTGGTCGACCCAGCGAGTCATGTCGACCGCGCCACCGGAAGTGATGACGACGATGGCATTCTTGTTTGCGGCTGCGATTTGATTGATGAGCTCATCTTGCGCCGGCGGAAGTTCAAAGCTGCGATCGCCGCCTTCACCCTCAATGCCCGCGTCGAAACCGGCCGCGATGACGACGGCATCGGAGCGCGCAGCGAGATTTTTCGCGGCGGAGCTGATCATCGTTTCCGGACGAATGATTCCGAACTGCACGCTCGGCCCACCCCAATTGTCGTGTGCAAAGTACTCGAGCCGAACCTTGTGCGGACCGGCACTGAGCTGCAACCGTAACTGGCTGACGCGCGCTTTTACCAGATGCCAGTTATCGAAGATCGGTTTATCGTCGACATAAAGTCGCGAGCCGCCCTCCTCACCCGGCCCCAGAACAAATAGCAAATAGTTGCCGGGCGAAGGTGGAGTGAAGTATCCCGTCCAGCGCGCGGAGACTTCATTCTGATTGATGCCGTCGCCGAAAGATTGATAGGCGTTCACATGCTGATCGACGCGCTGAATGGCGGGCTGGCCGGTCAGGTTGGGGTTGTTAAAGATCTCGGCATTGAGGCCCGCGTGCTGCCCCGCCGGATCGGTGCTGAACGCAGTGGTGTCCGCCATCTCGCCAAAAGTTGGAATTCCCCGGTCGTAATAAACGGTCGCTTTCGTTCCAAGATATGCGGCCAGGCCTTCCAAATAGCTGACTGCGGTAAACGGGCGCACGCCGGCGCTCCCTCCTCCGACAGTTTGAGCCGGATACGCGTCAGGGCCGATCACGGCGATGGATTTAATTTTCGTTTTGTCCAGCGGCAACACATGGCCGTCATTCTTAAGCAGCACCATGCCGGCGCGCGCCACCTCGAGCGCCACCTCGTTACCCTGCAGATTTAGCTGCGAGATCGAGGCGTCGGTCTGTTCGCGGTCGAGCCAGCGGAAGCGGATGGCAGTCCGCAGAATGCGGCGAACCTTATCGTCGAGAGTCGCTTCGCTGACTGTGCCGGCTTTGATTGCCGGCAGCAGAGTCGCGCGATTCATGAACTTTCCCGAAGGCATTTCCAGGTCAAGTCCGCCGTTGGCTGCGGCGACGCCATCGTAAGTCGCGTCCCAGTCAGACATGATGATTCCGTCAAAGCCCCATTCTTTTTTCACCACATCCGTATTGAGCGCGCCGTTTTGCGTCATGTGCAGACCGTTGACCAGGTTATAGGAGTCCATGATGGCGCCGACGTGAGCCTCTCTGACCGCGGCTTCGAACGTCGGCATATAAATCTCGTGCATGGCGCGCTCGTCGATCTCCGAGTCGCCGTCATGCCGCAAAAATTCCTGGTTGTTGCCCATGAAATGCTTGATCGTCGCGCTGACTCGCAAGCTCTGCATGCCTTCGATATATGCGACCGCGGTACGCGAGGCGAGGAAAGGATCTTCTCCGAAGTACTCGAAGTTTCTGCCGCACATCGGAGCGCGCTGGATGTTGACGCCGGGCCCGAGCATGAAGTGCACTCCCCGGGCGCGAGCGTCTTTCCCAATTGTTTTGCCTACACGTTCGGCTAAGTCCGTATCCCATGTGGCGGCTAGACCAATGCCGCCAAGCGTCGTCGAGGGCCCATAGTTCCGTACGCCAAAAGGGCCGTCGGACATCTTCAACAAAGGCAAACCAATATGTAGTATTGCGCGAATATAGAAGTCATCAAGCCCGCCGATCAGGTCAATTTTTTCTTCAAGCGTGAGTTGCTTCAGCATCGCTTCGGCGCGGGCATCGGCATCTTTTGCTGATGTAACCGCATTACGATTTTGGCCCGAGGGGAATTGAAGAAAGCAGAAGAAAAGAACGGCTCCAGCGACCAACTTGCGCATCAATGGGTCCTCCCCAATCTAGCGTTATACACGGTTTGAACTGGAATCGCCTACGGGCGACATGCTGGATGTTTTGCTCAGTGCGTCAGAACGAGTTCTTCTTCGTGGGCCTCAGTGGGTACGTTCTTGCGAGCGGCAATAGATACGTCCCGGTGATCCGCCAGGTTTGGCAGTGAACTGGAACTGGCCGGGATCGACATGGATTGTCTTTCCCGGGGATTGCGCAACAGGAAGGCGAAGGGGATCATGACGACGAACACGATGGCCATCACCCAGAAGGCTTCCACGAAAGACAGCATGTTGGCATGTTGCTGCACCATGCCGTAGAGCGCGCCCAGCGAGCGGCGAGCGGCCAGAGAGTTGCTTGCGCCTCGGGCGTGAAACGCACCCTGCATTTCGCGCATCATGCCCAGCGCTTTCAGATTGCCCGGCGTAAGATTCTGCACCAGCCGTTCCTGGTGAAACTGGCTGCGGCGCGACAGGAACGTGGTCATGATCGAAATGCCGAAGCTGCCGCCGATATTGCGCATCAGGTTGAAGATGCTGGTAGCGTTGCCCAGCCTCTCCTTCGGGATTCCAGCCATAGTCATCGCCATGATGGGGATGAACAGAAAGCTCATCGAGAAGCCCTGAAAGACCTGGGCCCAGAAGATGTCCCAATAACCTGCGTTCAGGTTCAGGTGGGAGAGAGAGAGCATGGTGAGCGCGCCGGAGACTAATCCGAAGAGGATCAGCTTGCGGGGATTAGTTTTGCTTGTCAAATAGCCGGCAACGGGAGTGGTAAGGAGAGCGCCGATTCCACGCGGAGAGAGCGCGAGTCCCGCAATGTAGGCGGGATAGCCAAGTAACGTTTGCAAGTAGATCGGGAGAAGTACAAGGCTGGCGTAGAGCACGAAGCCGAGGAGGCTGATCAGGAGAACTCCGGCGCTGAAGGAACGATTGGAGAGTGCGCGCAGATCGACAACGGGGTGCTCGGTCATTAGTTCACGAATAACCATCCCGATCAGGCCGATTACACAAACGGTGGCGAAGAAGCGAATGTAATTGGACTCGAACCAGTCTTTACGCTGACCCGTATCGAGCGTCACTTGCAGGCACCCAAGTCCGATCGCGAGGAAGCCAATGCCCCAAAGATCGATTCCACCCACGCGCCGCCTGATGTAAGGCGGATCGTGGACGAAGCGAGTCATCATGAGGAGCGAAAAAATTCCCACCGGCAGATTGAGATAGAAAATCCACCGCCAACTGTAGTTGTCGGTAATCCAGCCGCCCAGAGTTGGACCGAGGATCGGAGCCAGCAGCACGCCGATCCCGAACGCCGCCATGGCCTGCCCGTGTTTGCGCTGGGGAAAGGTTTCCAGAAGGATCGCCTGCGCCAGCGGCTGCAGCCCGCCTCCGGTCAAGCCTTGGAGTACGCGGAAGAAGATTAGAGACGAGAGGCTATTAGCCAGTCCACAGAACAGCGAAGTCACCGTGAATCCGGCTACGCACGTCAGAAGAAGTTTCTTCCTTCCGAAGCGATTGGCCAGCCAGCCTGACATCGGTAGCACGATCGCGTTTGAGACCAGATACGACGTCACCACCCATGTTCCTTCTTCGTTCGTGGCGGCGAGGTTGCCCGAAATGTGCGGGATCGAGACGTTGACGACCGTCGTGTCGAGGACCTCCATGAAGGTTGCCAGCATTACTGAAAGCGCGACTACCCATGGGTTGATCCGAAGATATTCCTGACCGTCCACTTCTACTTACCTATAGGCCGCAATTCCGTTTGCAATCGGTGATTGAGGTCACACCGGGCCGCCCATCCTCCGTCGCCGTCCTCCCAAGGGTAGTATTACCAGCGTGTTTCCGCGTGACGTTCCTACGCTCTGCCAGTGACTCGAATCACGGATTTTAGAGAGCTTTTGGAGCAATGTTGAGGTGGATGAATAGGTTAAGTTGTGACGACTCCGAAGCGGAGGAGCTGCGCCCGTGATCTTCTACGTATTTCCGTTTCTGGCCGTGGCGCTGGCGCTGATGATCGCCTTCTGGACGGTGGACCGCCGCCATCGCAAGGATTTGGCGCCCGAACTCGAGCAGGCCAAGCTCGCCATCCGACAACTGGAGCGTGAACGCGACTCGGCCATGGAAGAGCTCTTCCGGCGCTTTTCGGAAGAGGGCAAGCTGAACAAAGAGAAGAGCCAGTTCCAGGCGCAGCTGGCGGAATATGAAAAGTATGCGGCGCTGGCGCAACTGGCCTTGGGTGCGGCCCACGAGATCAACAATCCTCTGCTCGGCATTCTCTCGCATCTCGAACTCGAACTGAAAACCGCACAGGAAGAAGATCGCGCCGAGATCGAGCAGTGCATCGAGTGCGCGAAACGAATTTCGATGACTCTGCGCAGCCTGATGAATTACGCCCGCCCGGCTCCGCTGGTTCTCAGCAAGGTCAACCTGCACCGGCTCGTCTCCGACACGCTGGCTTTCCTCGAGCACCAGCCCATGCTGCATGGCAGAGTTCTGCAGAATCTTGTGACGACCGATCTGCCCCTCATCTGCGTGGACGCCAATCAACTCTCGCAGGTCCTCATGAACCTGCTGCTGAATGCAGCCCAGGCGACCGCGGAGGGCGGCAAGATCACGGTTTTCGCCGAGCGCCTCCCGGACTGCGAGAAGGTCGAGATTCGTGTGATCGATACCGGATCGGGCATTCCGGCGGATGTTTTGCCCCACGTCTTCGAACCGTTTTTTACCACCAAGCGCGGGAAGGGGACTGGGCTCGGCCTCAGCATCAGCCAGGCCTACGTCCGCAGCCATGAAGGAGAGATCGAAATCGAGAGTACGTCCCAACATGGCACCACGGTGAAGGTGACGCTGCCCTTCCGGCAAATTGCCGCGCTGGCCGAAACCGGTGGCGCGGAGAGCCAGGAGGTAATCATTCAGTAGCCATGCCGTATTCGGTGCTGGTAGTCGACGATGAGAGTTTGACGCTGCGCACAGTAAGCCGCGGGCTGACCGGGGAAGGCTTCGAAGTGTTCACCGCTGCATCCGGCGAAGATGCGTTGAAGACGTTCGGCGAGGAGCATCCGCAGATGGTGCTGCTCGACATCGTGCTGCCCGGAATCGACGGCGTCGAAGTGTTGCGGCAGATCAAGAGTTCGTCCCCGGCGACCATCGTCGTCATGATGAGCGCTTATCACATGGTGGACCGTGCCGTGGAGGCGATGAAGCTCGGCGCTTATGACTATCTGATTAAGCCCTTCCACCTCGCCGACCTGACCGCGACGCTGCGCCGCGCGTCGGAGATGCTGTCTTTGCGCGTTCGGCTTCGGGATACGGTTGAGACCGCCAAGGGCCAGTACGACTTCGGCAAAATCGTCACCCAGAACGCGGCCATGCGCGGCATGCTCGAGATGGCCCGCAAAGCCGCCGAGAGCGACCACACCACCATCCTGATTCAGGGCGAGAGCGGTACCGGCAAGGGCGTGCTGGCGCGAGCCGTTCACTACGCGAGCCCTCGCGCCAGCCAGCTCCTGCTGGAATTGAACTGCGCCACGCTCCCCGATGCGCTGCTGGAGAGCGAGTTGTTCGGATTCGAGCCCGGCGCCTTCACCGATGCGCGCCGCCGTAAGGAGGGCCTTCTCGAGCGCGCGCATGGCGGGACGCTTTTCCTTGACGAGATCGGCAACATGTCTGCCAGCGTGCAGGCCAAGCTGCTGCGCGTCCTCGAAGAAGGCACTTTCATCCGGCTTGGCGGTGCCAAGTCGATCAAGGTCAATGTGCGAATGATCGCGGCTACGAATACAAATCTGAAAGAAGCCGTGGCCCAAGGCCGCTTTCGTGAAGACCTCTTTTACCGCCTCAACGTCGTGCCGCTGTTTATTCCACCACTGCGCGAAAGAACGGAGGACATCCTGCCCCTCGCGCTCGATATGGTCCAGCACTTCAACCAGGAGCTGAACAAGAACTTCACCGGCTTCACGCCGGATGCGGCCGACCTGCTCGAAGCCTATGCATGGCCGGGCAATATCCGTGAGTTGAAGAACGTCATCGAGCGCACTATGATCCTGGCCCATGAGGGCAACATCGATGCCTCATCGCTGCCCTCGGAGATTCTGCCGCCCGAGCCCCTGTCGCCGGAGGTCATGCAGTTTCCATTTACCGAGCACTCGGCGGATGAACCGCTGGTCACGCTGCGTGAGCTCGAAGAGGACTACATTCAGAAGGTGCTCGCCGCCACGGGTAACAATAAGACGAGGGCGGCAAGGATCCTCGGCATTCATCCCACCTCTCTCTTGCGCAAACTGAAGAAGGACCCTGTCCTGCCGTAACCAGCAATATTCGTTTTGCAAAGCGCACTCCTGCAAAACGCAGCAGCAGCCTGCAAATTGCAGTGGTCCGAAAATCTAACCGCCGGTTAGAGTTACTTCCAACTCATTACAAGCAAACGACTGGGATTTTCCACGCGATTTGCCATGCGCGTGCACTAACACTAGCGGCGAGCGGTGCCAGAAAAAGAGCGGTATGCGCCCCGCCGGGAGAGTGTTATGTCGATTCTATTCGTGCTGCTGACATTTCTAGTTGTCATCTCGATCAACTACTTCTATTTCCGTCTGCCCCAACCGGCGCGCCCTCAGAACGATGTCGTCGTCACTCCCAGAATTCCGGTCATGGCGAAGCAGGCAGGCTTTTCCATCCCTCAAGACTACGCTTTCCATCCCGGACACACCTGGGTGCTGCACGAAGCGGGAGACAACGCACGCATCGGCATGGATCAGTTCGGAGCCGACCTCCTGGGCAAAATCGATCGCATCGAAGTTTCCGAGCCCAGCCGTTGGATTCGCCAGGGGCAGCGTTTGGCGACGGTCCACGCGGGTGGAACGTCGTTCGAACTGCTCTCACCGGTCGAAGGCGTGGTTATGGCCGTCAACGACGACGTGGTCAAGAATCCAGCTCTCGCCGCCACCGATCCTTACAAGGATGGCTGGCTCGCGGTGCTGAAGTCGCCCGATCTAATGACCAACGAAAAAAATCTGCTCAAAGGGCCGATGGTCGCGCCCTGGATGCACTATAGCGTCTCCCGCTTGAATGCGGCGCTCTCGGCTGCGAATCCGAAATTTGCCCAGGATGGCGGCGCCCCGGCGAGTGAAGTTCTGTCGCAAATTGAAACCTCAGCTCGCCAGAAGCTGATTAAAGAGTTCTTCCTGAACTGAGCGCCCGGCCCTTGCAGTACTTGGCGGCCCAGTAAGAGGTAAGGACGAGGAGAAAGAAAATGGCAAGGACAAAAGCAATCCTGATCGACATCACCAAGTGCATCGGGTGCCGAAGCTGCGAACAGGCCTGCAAGCAGATTCACGGCTTCCCGATGGAGAGCGAAACCAAGCTCTCACCCACGGCCTTCACCATCGTCGAGGATCACGGAGACCGCTACGTTCGCCGCATGTGCATGAACTGCGAAGATCCGGCCTGCGCCTCGGCCTGCCTGGTGGGAGCTCTGAAGAAAACCGAACTCGGCCCGGTCACCTACGACGGATCGAAGTGCATCGGATGCCGCTACTGCATCGTGGCTTGCCCGTTCAATGTGCCGAAATACGAATGGAACAAGCTGGTGCCCTTCGTCAAGAAGTGCGACATGTGCTACGTGCGACAGGTCAAAGGCCAGCCGCCGGCTTGCGTCGAGGCGTGCCCCGTGCAGGCTTCAATTGTCGGCTGGCGCGACGACATCATCGAAGAAGCGCAGAAACGCATTCTCCTTGACCCGAAGTACGTAAAGAAAATCTATGGTCTCACTGAAGCGGGCGGAACGTCGGTCTTCTTCGTCTCTGATGTGCCATTTGAGGATCTCGGCTTCATCGCAGCACCGCAGCAACCGATGCCGGTGCTGACCGCGAATGCGCTCGGCGACGTGCCTACAGTCGTGCTCGTCGGCGGAAGTTTGCTCGCCGGCCTCTACTGGATCACCAACCGCCGCAAGCAGGTCGCTTTTGCCGAAGTCCGCCAGAGCGCTGCGGAAGAGAACAGCGTTGCAACCGATAGCAACCAGGAAAGGAACTAATATGTCCGCCGAAACTCCGAACTTTTCGTTTCCGAAAATCACACTGTGGCGGGTAATCGTAGCCATCATCTTCGCCGCCGGTTGCTATGGCGCATACGCGCGCTTTGCCCTCGGCTTGCATCAATCAACAAACCTGGTCGACGCTCAACCCTGGGGCTTGTGGGTTGGTCTCGGCACGCTCTGCGGCGTCGGCATTTCAGCTGGAGGCTTTGCCATCGCGGCGGCGGTCTACCTGCTCGGTTTTGAACGTTACCGTCCCATCGTGCGCGCCGCTGTCCTGCTCTCGTTCCTTGGCTATCTGACCGTCTGCACCGGCATGATGTATGAACTCGGCCTGCCTTGGAGGATCTGGCACCCGATCGTGATGTGGAACCGGCATTCGGTTCTCTTCGAAGTCTCGTGGTGCGTCATGCTCTACACCACGGTACTGACCTTCGAGTTCTCACCGGCACTGGTCGAAAAGATTCCGTGGAAGCGGCTGCGCGACCTCTATCTCAAATTCCACCACGAGCTTCTCATCGGCCTGGTCATGGTTGGCGCCGTGCTCTCCTCGCTGCATCAGTCGTTCCTCGGCGGCCTCTACCTGCTGACCAAAGGTAAACTGGATCCCATCTGGTACAGCCAGTATCTGCCGACTCTGTTTTACCTCTCCGCCGTCCCCGCTGGACTGGCCGCAACCATCATGGCCGTCTATCTCTCCACCCGCTCCTTGAACGCCCGCGTCGACCCGATGATTCTCACCGAGATGAGCCAGGTCATCGCGCCCCTGCTCTACGTTTACGCGCTATTCCGCGGCATCGATCTTTTCACGCACGGAGGGTCGGCCTACATCTTCAAGTGGACACAGGAAGCAGGCCTCTTCTGGCTGGAGATCGGACTTCTCGTCGTCGCGCCTATCATTCTCCTCAGTCAGGAGAAGATTCGCACCAATCCGCAATCGCTCTACTTCACCTGCTCGCTGGTGGTGATGGGCTTCATCGCCAACCGCCTGAATGTCTCCTGCACCGCGTTCGAGCGCACCTCCGGCTTCCACTATGTTCCCAAGTGGACGGAACTGGCTTTGACGATGGCCACGGTAACGGCAGCCGCGGTCGCCTTTCATTACGCCGTCCTCTATTTGGACATTCTTCCGAAGACGACATCCACGAAGAAGTGGCTCGTGGGTAACACTGCCGCAGCCTAATGCCGCAGTTTGAAAGGAGCTGAAAACGTAATACTACAATCCGCTAACAGAAGCGCGAGCCGATGATCCGCAAAAAGGACCTTGGCTCGCGCGATTTTTCGCCCGATCTGTTTTCCCTTCGATCTCGACTACAAAACGAATCCTTACTCGTTCTGCGGCGGCTTGGAGTCAGTCTTCTTTTCCACTTTCTTCGCGCCCTGATCGGTCTTCTTTGCGGCCTTGTGCGTGGTCTTCTTCGCCGCGTGTCCGGTCTTTTTTGCCGCCTGCTTCGTGTCGTGGCCGGCGTCTTTCATGTCCTGTTTCGCGCTATGGTCATCCTGCCGCGGTAGCGCCAATGCCGTGCCTGCCAGCAACGCCAAAACCAATCCATACTTTTTCCAAGCCATGCCCATCTCCCCATTCGTGAATTTGAATTTCAGATTTCGAGTCGAGATTACGTGACGAAGCCTGGCGCGTCAGTACAGCGGAAAATGTAGATGGCAGCCGCCGAGGACGTAACGCGCCAAAGATGTAACCATAAGCCGCGCACAATGACCGCGAAGCAAATCTACATCTGGTTGTGCACTGAAGCGGACTCGGTCAGCGAAGAAGTCGCCGCATAGCTTGCGCCGGGAACGAGCAATTGGATCACGCTGTTAAAGCGCCAGTGATAGGGATAGCTTACAGTCACGACGCTTTCAACCACTGCCGGGATGGGTGGGGTGGTGGCGGGCGAGCCAGGCAGAACCAATCCTCGGTTAACGGTGATGACTAAGGTATCGCTGGCATAACTCGGCGAACAATTGTAGATGGTGTACGTCCACGTTAATCCCGAGGTTGTCACCGTGCCCGGCGCAGTGCAGGTTCCGTTGGGGATCACATTGCTGCCGACAAGTGAATTGAATACCGCTGTAACCACCGCTTGCACGGAGTCAGGACCATTCGCATTGGGGTTGCCAACATAGATGTCGGTAGTTTGCTGCGCGCCCGCCACAATCGCGCCTTCCTGCGCCGCCTGCTCGATCTTCTGTTTCTGGTTGAAAGCGCCACTAAAGTCGAAAATGCCGACAACGAACACAACCAGCAGCGGAAGGCTGATGGCAAACTCAAGTATGGCCGAGCCGTCGGTCTGGCGCAGCCATTCTGTCACATACTGCAAAGGCCCGCGCACGCTGCATGGTCCCAGCCGAAACATCCTAGTTCTCCATCCTGCTTTGCGCATCTGCGCTCACGGTGAACGATCCCGTGGTGAGCGAGGTGAAAGGCACGTACAAGGGAATCGGATATCGGAAGCTCACCGTGCTCCCGCAGACCGGGAGCGGCGAAGTGCTTCCCGGGTTTAATAGCACCTCGCGGCACACTGTGATATTGCTGGAGCCGGTTGAGCATGATCCGGAAAGAGGAGACGGCAGTTGGCAGAACACCGGAGGCAATGTGGTTGCGCTGCTGATAATTTGCGAAGTATCCAGGCTCGACGCTTGCATTACCCCGTATACCGTGTTGACGACGTTTTGGTCGCCCTGAAAATTGCCGCCCCATGGGTTTCCCGGCGCGAGACAAGTCGCGCAAGTCGGCCTCGCCGCCGCGATTGCGCCCTGCTGCGCCGCCTGCGTTATCGTCGAATAAATATTGAACGCGCGGCCAAACCAGATGATCCCAAGTAGAAAGATAAACACCACCGGCATCACCAGCGCCGCTTCGGCAATCTCGGACGCCTCCGAATTTCGCAGTTTGTTTAAGCCTGCTCGCATCTAGTGGATTGGGTGATTGGGTAATTTAGTAATCGAGAAATTGAAAATCTTTAGGACAGCGGGAAGCCCCCGCTTTTCAATTTCCCAATTACTCAATTACAAAATTACTCAATCTATTACGCTTTTCCCATCGCCGCCGCAACGCTATACAACACCACCGCCACCGCCACCGCAACCCCAAACGGAATTTTAGTTGACTCCGGATTATCCAGCGAGACCTCTGCTCCTGGCATTCGCAGACTAATCATCGCGCCCAACATGCCGGAAATATTGAGAAAAGTCTGCCGCAATCGGCCTTTCCAGACAATCAAGCCAAGGGCCATCGCCCCGGCAATCAGAATCGCGCCAAACAGCACTCCCAGTAAGGAACGCGGCCCTAGGCAAGCGCCCAGCGCGCCCACGAGCTTCCAGTCGCCCGCCCCGAGGCTGCGCAGCAGCACGAAAGGTAGCAGTAGACCCAGTCCCAGCAACAGGCCAAGCATCGCCGCCTTCAAACCGGGCCAGCGAAACAAAGCCGTGTTTACGGCGATTCCCAATGCCGCTGCGGGAACAGTAAGCCGGTTCGGAATTTTGCGCATGCGCCAGTCCCATACCCCGGCCCAGAGCGCCAGCGCGATCGCCGGAATCCAAGGCACGAAGTGAACACCTGCCGCAAACAAGACCGCGATCGGAAAGGCTGTCTCACGCATTGCTATGTACTTTAGGGCCTCCGCCAGCCACACTCAAGCGGATTTCGGCGGCAGCACCCGACTCGAACCCTCGCCTTGCGGAATCCGAGCAAAGTAAAAGGCCCGGAAGCCCGGGCCTCACTCAAAACGAATTCGTGATTGAACGACTATCGCTGAACCGGAGACGCCGAATTTCGCTCCGCCACGATCTTTCTTGCGTTGTCGGCCAATGCGCGCGCCTGCGGCAACAGTTCCAGCGCCTTGACCACGTCAGGATCCGTTTCCGCCCGCACCTTCATTCCTTCTTCCTGGCCGAAGGCGTCAATAAAGATTTCGCTTTTCAGGTTCGAGCGCAGCCACTCGTTGTTCTCGATCAGCTCGCCCTCGGTATATGTAATCTTCTCCGAATCGAGGAACTTGCGAAACTCCTGGAGGATCGCATCGTCGATCTCGAAGCTTTGCGTGATCTTGTGCGCGTTTGCGTAATTCTTCGCGAAATTAAACAGTGCGTAGTGTTGCAGCAGCGTGTCCTGAAACTTGTTGGATTTGTAAGGCGCAAGCTTCACGTCCGGGGTAATTCCGCCGCCGCCATACACGGTCCGCCCGCTATCGGTCAGCTTGACCTCTTTGTTCGCCGTATTGTCGTCGTTCTCGCGCTCGTAATAATAGTCGTAAAGCGAGATGTTACTGTAGTCGCGCTGGATCAGGCGTCCGCTCGGCGTGTAGTACTTGGCCGTTGTCAGAGCCAGTCCCGTATTCTCCGCCAGCGGATAGACGGTCTGCACCAGCCCCTTGCCGAAGGTCGTTTCGCCCACGATCAGGCCGCGATCATGATCCTGGATCGCTCCAGAAACAATCTCCGCCGCCGACGCCGTGCCCCGATTCACCAACACGACCAGCGGATAATCCTTCCCGCCATTGCCGTGCGAAGCAACGTACCGCTTTTCCGGTGACGATCGGCCATGATGCGAGACGATCAGCTGTCCCTTCTTCAAAAACTTGTCGGCCACTCCAACGCCTTCGCTGAGCAACCCGCCGGGATTCTGCCGCAAATCGAGAATCAAGCCCTTCAAGTCGCCCATCTGATCGAGCGCCTCGCTGACTTCATGCTCGGTCGTCTCCTGGAATCCGGAGATGTGCATGTAGCCAATGCCGGGCCGGATCATGAAGTGCAGGTCGACGCTATACCGTGGAATCTCGTCGCGCACCACGCTGAACTCCAGCGGCTTTTCCGAACCTTCGCGCAGCATCGTGATCCGCACCGTCGTGCCCTTCGGCCCCTTCAGCAGATCCGCCACATCCGTAGTGCTCATGTTGTCCGTCGATTTGCCGTCGATTGCGGCGATAATGTCGCCGGGGCGGATGCCAGCTCGGTAGGCCGGAGTACCAACGAAGGGAGCAATGACGATGACCTTATTATTCCGCGGCCCGACGGTCATGCCGACGCCGTAATATTTGCCGCGCTGCTCTTCGCGAAGCTGCGAATACGATTTCGGATCGAAGAAATTCGAGTGCGGATCGAGCTGGTGCAACATGCTCGGAATCGCGCCGTCGTAAATGGCCTTATCCGGATTCACCGGATCGGCATAGTTCTCCTCGACCGTCTGGTAAACCTCGGTGAACTGCTTGAAGCTGTCGCGCACGTCGGAGTCGGTGCTGGGTGAGCCCGACGGGCTGATCTTCTGCGCGAAGAGCATGCCGAGCACTCCGAAGAGCGTAAGGACGAAAATTACCAGGAAGAGAGATCGTCGCGAACTACCAGCCATTTTTCGAAATCCTCGGGCGGGCGCGTGAGGGGACAGCCCTCCCCATTTAGCGCAGTATAGCATGGGCCTCCGCTAATAAATTGGATGCCGTTACCGCTCCATAGTTACATTAGGGAGGCACTTTCGGGCCGGATTTTACAAATCTTGAAGCTCTTCAAAACCGCCGCGTTACACCCTCTTCCATCACCACCACTTTGTCTTTCACCCCAGCCGCGACCGCCTCGCGCGCCAGCAATTGCAGCGGCTCCTCAATCGGCTCGTGGGATAGCCGGAAAGTCCCGTAATGCATTGGAACCATCCAGCGCGATTTCAGGTCAAGAAAAGCTTGCATGGCATCGGCCGGGTTGGTGTGCACATTCCGAAATTGCGGCGGGTTGTATGCCCCGATCGGCAGCAGCGCCAGTTCCGGAGACAAACGTCGCCCAATCTCCCGGAAGCCGTTGAAGTACGCCGTGTCGCCCGCATGGTAAACCGAATGTTTTCCCGCTCGCAGCACGTATCCTCCGTAGCCGCGATGCGAATCCTTCAACACCCGCGCTCCCCAGTGGCGCGACGGCACATGCGTGATTTCAAGCTGGCCTTCGCGGTGGGTGTTCCACCACTCCATCTCGATAATCTTCTTAAAGCCCAGGTCAGACACAAGATCGAAAACGTGGTGTGGCACGATCAAAGTCGGCGCGCTGCCGGTTTCGCGTCTCGTCTGTCGCGCAATCGTGCGCAGCGATTGCCGGTGCAGATGATCGAAATGAGCATGTGTGACCAGCACCACATCCATCGGCGGCAGTTCGCGCAAACGTAGCCCCGGCTGCCGCAGCCGCTTCAGTATAAAAAGCCAGCGCGCAAAATTCGGATCGACAATAATATTCATCCCGCCCATTTGCAAAAAGAAACTGGCGTGGCCAATAAAAGTGACGCCCAACTCGCCGTTCGTAACCAGCTGCGGCTTGTGCGTGGATCCCGTGCGAGGCGTCATCGCCGAGTGCCGGATCAGGCGGGTGAAACTGCTGGCGCGCTTGCGGAGGGCCGGATTCTTCAACGACGTTTTAAGCATAATGACTAGCTACGAGCCTGAACAACCTTTACGCAACTGGAAACACAACTCGACATCTCAATACCAGGTACGTATTCAGAAGTGGGCGTTACTCCTTTCGATGCCGCAAATGGCCATGCGGACGCTCGAAAGCGTCGACTCGCGTCTGGCCCGCTTGCAACCAATTCCTTAGGCTTAGCGGTCGTGCTTTGAATTTCAGTGTATGACAATCCGTGTTCTTCTTGACCGTTACTTTCGTGGTCGTATCTAATCAAAGTTCCTAACGCAGTTCCTGAAGTCGGGAAAGAAGGGAATGGTTCAAATGCGCGTAGCGTTTCTTGGTCTTGGGATTATGGGCCACTCGATGGCCACCAATCTTGTTAAAGCGGGGCATGAAGTTGCGGTTTGGAATCGCAGCGCCGGCAAAACGGTAGAGGGCGCGCGCAGCGCCGCATCTCCCGCGGATGCCGCTCACAACGCGGAAGTCATCTGGATGTGCGTCTCCGACACGAAGGCCGTCGAAAGCGTTCTCTTCGGCGAAGGCGGCGCGGAGTCGGCTCTTGCCTCCGGCATGATCATTGCCGATTCCAGCACCATCTCTCCGTCGGCCACTCAGAAATTCGCCGAGCGCGTGAAGGCCCGCGGCGTCGATTATGTCGACGCGCCCATGACCGGCTCAAAGATTGCCGCCGCCAGTGGCAGCCTCATCTTCATGGTCGGAGGCGAAGAGGCTGTCGTCGCGCGCTTGCAGCCGCTTTTCGACGCCATGGGCAAACAGGTCTTCCGCATGGGTGAAACCGGCAAAGGCCAGGCGACCAAGCTCGTCATGAATCTACAGATCGCAATGATCTTTGAAGGCTTCGCCGAAGCTCTCACCCTCGCCACCAAGCTCGGCGTCGATGTCGACAAATTGATTCCGCTGGTGCAGGCCTCGATGGTGCGCTCGGGTGTCGTCGAGTACAAAGCTCCATTTATTTTGAAGCGCGACTTCTCGCCAAATTTCCCGCTGCGCCTGATGTGGAAGGACATCCACCTCGCCCTCGAGGCCGCGCGCGAAAAACGAGTGCGCCTGCCCGGACTCGAAGCGGTTGAAGAGGTTTACGACGTCGCCGCCGAAGAAGGTCACCGCGATCTCGATTACGCCGCCACCCTCACGCTGCTTGAAAAATGGGCGGGGGTAGAAGTGAAAGGGACAGAACAACACACTTGAGAATGGCGGGCGCAATTGTCGCGACGAACATCGTGCCCAGCTAGATTCGCCTAAGACTCGCGATAGCGCGGATCACATCGCTCCGCGCTATCGCTCTACTTCTTCCCGAACGCCCGAATATAGTTCACGATGTTCCAGACCTCTTCGTCCTTTGCCCGCGGCCCCTCTGGCGGCATATCGCCCTTGCCTTTGCGGATAACGTAAAACCATTCGCCGTCCGTCGCGCTCTTCTGCACATCCGGATTGGTAAAGTCCGTAATGTTCTTGATGTCAGACGCCATGTCGCCTTTGCCGTCGCCGTTATCGCCATGACACATGGCGCAGTCGATGGCATACATTTTCTTGCCTTTGGCCAGCGACTCTGCCGTCGGCTTCACCGGGTTTGGCTTCTGCGCATCCTCCGGCGGAATCTTGTACTCAGGCGCAGCGGGCGCTTTTGCGGGTGGCTCGTTCTGCTGCGCTCCCAGCGCGCAGGCGAAAACAACCAAAGCAATCAATACAACTTGATACAGCCAAAACGTCTTGAACACGGGACCTCCTCGTTCGTTCCGGTCACGGTCTCTTGAACAACACGCGATTTTACGTCCGCCCGCCCTTTACGCAAAGGTCAGATATCACGCCCGCACGTACGCGGAATCACCCTCGTTATCATCCCCGCCATCGGCAACTCACCGTACGTGTACTCCCGTAACTTCTTCTCCAGTCAAGCATTACAGAAGTATTACAAAGCTCCGCCCGTTCCCTTGGTACAGTCTCATGGGCACATCGAATAACCGTGTTCACGGTCGATGTGGGGAGAAAAACGAAATGAACGAAACTGCTGAATTGCAGCAGCCCGAAATTGACGGCGCCAGCCTGCGCACAGTCATCGCCAAAAACCGCGCCGAATACGGACGCACCCACAACGACGGCATCAACTGGGTCACCGCCTCGGCCATGATTCTGTTTCACCTCGGCGCCCTCGCCGCTCTTTTCTTTTTTACATGGAAGGCATTTTTCGTAGCCTGTTTCTTGTGGTGGGTTTCCGGCAGTCTCGGCATCGGCATGGCCTATCACCGTCTGCTGACGCATCGCGGATACAAGACTCCGAAGTGGGTGGAATATTTCCTCACCTGGTGTGCCACCCTCGCCCTCGAGGGCGGCCCGATTTTCTGGGTAGCCACGCACCGCATTCATCATCAATATTCCGATGAAGAGGGCGATCCGCATTCGCCCATCGACGGCAAATGGTGGGCGCATATGGGCTGGATTCTTGTCGGCAAGTCCATGCACCACGACACCACCACGCTCGCCCGCTACGTCCCTGACCTGACCAAAGACAAATTTCACGTCTGGCTCACGAAGTGGCATTGGACCAGCAACGTCATCGTCGGCGTCATCCTCTACGCTATCGGCGGCCTGCCATGGCTGCTCTGGGGAGTGTTTGCACGCGTCGTTGTTGGTCTGCACGCGACCTGGATGGTGAACTCGGTCACGCATGTTTGGGGCTCGCGCCGCTTCGTGACCAAAGATCTCTCGACCAACAATCTCCTCGTCGCCCTCCTCACCTTCGGCGAAGGCTGGCACAACAACCATCACGCCCATCCGGTTTCCGCCCGCCACGGCATGGCCTGGTACGAGATCGACCTGAACTGGTACGGAATCTGGCTCCTCAAAAAACTCGGTCTGGCGCGCCATGTCTATCGCCTCACGGTGCATAATCTTCCGCCAAAACCCGCGCTTACCCGCGATGTACGGGCTGCCGGAGTTTTGGCAACCGCCGCCGGGAACGACTAAAAGAAGGAATCTCAGTTCTCGGGAAGCTCTCGAAACGGGCTCTCAAACCAGGCCGCGTGCTTGGGTTGAGAGCTTTTTTGTTACTGCTGGATTGGCCCAAAAGGCGCGCCTGTTCGAGCGTTGACAAGCTTTTCTGGCGTGGTATTCTGCCCATCACACTATCGGCTCCCCCCAAAGCTTCGACCGACCTGACTTTGCCATGGTGAGGCTGGAAGTGAAAATCAACGCCACTATCCTGCTTGTTTTATCGCTGCTTGGGGCAGCAGTATCGAGTGGCCAAGTACGCAGCGCCAAGCTCATCAAGACTACGACCGCGCTCAGTTCTTCGCTCAATCCCTCCCCTTATGGCGCCGCCGTCACCTTCACCGCGACGGTCACTCCCGCCCCGCCTGACGGTGAGACCATTACGTTCTCGCAGGGAAAGAATGCTTTAGGAACAGGCACGCTGAGCGGCGGCACGGCCACCTATATGACGTCGCAGCTATTGCCCGGTTCGTACAGGATTGAGGCGCTCTATCCGGGAGACGGAACCTACGGCGCCTCGTCAAGAACTCTGCAACAGACGGTCAACGAGATTCCGACAACCACCGCTCTCGTTTCCTCGCAGAATCCTATCAATTTTGGACAGCGCGTAACTTTCACCGCGACTGTCTCCGCCGATTCCGGCACACCCACCGGCAACATCGCGTTCTACAACGGAACTGGCAAACTGGGAACGGCCACGCTTTCCGGCGGTGTCGCGAACTTTTCGACGACCAAACTGCCCGCGGGCACGGATTCGATTACCGCGCTCTATAAAGGCAACAGCTTATTCGCCAGCAGCACATCGAACACGGTGAGCGAGACGGTGACGGGCGGCTGCGGCGTCGGAACGCCCACCGATTTCTCGATGATTTGGCCACTTGGGACCAGCACCTTGCGTTATTACGAAGTTTACTCGCCCGCAAACCTTCCCCCGAATTCGCCCATGCTTCTAATGCTGCATGGCACGCGCACCACCCCCGCCACCGGCTCGGATCCAACGCCCATCATCACGCTGGATTGGGGCTGGCAGCCGATCGCGGACGAAAATTGTTTCCTCCTGGTTAAACCAGCCTCTACTTACGACCCGACGAACAATGCCTGGAACTGGAATGCCTATTGCATGGACGGATCGCCTGAAATCTGCGCTTCCTTCGGATGGAACGGAGGAGCATTTTCCTATGCTGAAGGATGTGGGTCGGATGATAACGAATGCCCCGACGATGTGGGCTTCCTGGGAGCGCTGATTCAGAATCTCACTTCACAGTACACCGTGAACCCGAACCAGGTGTACGTTGCCGGCTTCTCATCGGGAGGCCAAATGGCCGAGCGCGTCGGAGTGGAACTCTCCAATCTGGTGGCGGCCATTATTCCCGGTTCAGGTCAGCTTGAGGGCCAGCAGTCTGCCCCGCCGCCGCTCTTCACCCCGACACCCGCTCTCTACGGGTTCCAGCCCATTTCCGCTCAGGAATGGCACGGCACGGAGGATACCAATCTGTGGCCCTGCAGCTACGGTACTACCAAGTACAACGGCGTCACTTTCTATTTGGACACGGTCGACGACACTTTTAACTTCTGGACCGGGTCCCTGACTAACTCCTGCACGACCTTTGCGACCGCGCAGCCTCTTTGCCTGAACGGCCAGCCCAACAACGCGAACGACGCGCCCATGCTGGGCATACCCGGCCTGACCGGTAACGATGCCACCGGATGCGCGAATAACGTCGAAGTGCAATTCATCTGGATGCCGGATGTCGAGCACTCCTGGCAGCAGCAATACAACGCCCAGCGTTGGGCCTTCTTTGCGGCGCATCCAAAGCAGCCGCAGCCGAAACTAGCACGCAAAACCATCCATCAGCCGCCGCGCGGAACGCCCCCTTCTCCCGTGGAAATGCAATGAATCGGTGCCCGTGCTTCCGCGTGTGCCAGACTCCGACCTGAGACACTCGCCAAACTCTCTTCGAACCTGACACCGTCCCCGCGTCCCGCTACAATCTTTCTGTGCGCATCTCCAGCCGTCGCAAGGCGATTGCTTTCTTCCTCAGCTTCGGCGTCATTCTGGCTGCCATCGCCTTCGCCGTCGGCAGCGGCTGGATCATCCTCAACTGGCGCGAAGGCGTCAAAGTCTTTCTCGGCATCATCTTCTTCGGCGCCATCGTCACCGGATTCGTTCTCAACACCATCTTCCTGGTCCGCGAAATTCGCCGCAATGAGCAGCACGACAGCTTCATCAACGCCGTCACTCACGAACTAAAGACTCCCATCGCCTCCATCCGCCTTTATCTCGAAACCCTTCAGCGCCGCGAGGTCGATGAACCCCGCCGCCGCGAGTTCTATCAGCTCATGCTCCTCGATACCGAGCGCCTCATGGCCACCGTCGAACAGGTGCTCAAAGCCGGCGCGCTAGCGCAAAAGAAAGCTAAGGCCCAGCGTGTTCCTGTAGACATGAACGCCGTCGTAACTGAATGCGTCCAACTAGCCCGCTCCCGTCATCACCTCACCGAGGAGAATCTCTCCTACAGCCGCGCTGGGGCCGCGACAGAAAGCAGATTGCAGGTCCTTGGCGATCCCGAGGATCTTCACACCGCCGTCACCAACCTCCTCGACAACGCCGTCAAGTACTCCCCCGATGGCGTCCACATCGCGGTCGATCTCTCCATCGCTGACGACGAGCGCCTCGTGCTTCGCGTTCGCGATCGCGGCGTCGGCATTGAACAGAACGAGCTCAAGCGGATCTTCAAGCGCTTCTACCGCGTCCGCCAGCGTGGCCGCGCCCGCGTCAAGGGAACCGGCCTCGGTCTATTCATCGTGCGCTCGATCGCCCGCAACCACGGCGGCCGCGTCTTCGCCGAAAGCGAGGGACCGGGGAAGGGAACCACCGTCACGCTCGAACTTCCGCGCCTCCGCGGCGAAGCTCGCGCCCAATCTTCCTCCGGCCTCCACGCCCAATCGCAACCATCTGAATCGCACAGATCCGAGTCGCATCAAGCTGGTTCGAGGACCGCATGAGCCGCATCCTCATCGTCGAAGACGAAGCCCATCTCGCCCAGGGCCTCCGTTTCAATCTTCAGGAAGAAGGTCACGAAGCAGAAGTTGCCGGCGACGGTGAGGAAGCTCTCGCGCGTCTCGATTCCGGCGCCCATTTCGATGTCATGATCCTCGACGTGATGCTTCCCGGCAAGAGCGGCTTTGAGGTCGCATCATTCCTTCGCGAAAAAAAGAACTACGTCCCGATCCTAATGCTGACCGCGCGCGGCCGCGCCGAAGATGTCCTCAAGGGCTTCGCCTCGGGCGCCGACGATTACCTGCCCAAACCGTTCGAGTTGTCAATTCTGATCGCGCGTCTCGATGGCCTACTCCGCCGCAGCGCCTGGATGCGTCAAAGCCTCGCCGCCGACGCCAGTCGCGCGCGCCCGGCTTCTCGCAGTAGCCGTCCAAACACCTCAGAAAACGGCACCTCAGTCAGCGACGACAACAGCTCAGATGGTAGGGTTACCAGTGCGCAACGCTCCGACGCGCTCGCTCCCGCCTTCTCACCCGATGCCGACCGTTTCACCTTTGCCGGCAAGTCCATCGACTTCGCCGAACTCGAATTGCGTTCGCTCGGCAATACCATCCACCTCACCGTCATGGAAGCTGATCTCCTGCGCTATCTCGCCCAAAGCGCCGGCCGTGTCGTCTCGCGCAAAGCTCTCCTCGAAGATGTCTGGGGATTGCATGAAGACACCGACACGCGCGCCATCGATAATTTCGTCGTCCGCCTCCGCCGCTACATTGAGGAAGATCCGGCGCGGCCCCGTCATTTACTAACCGTCCGCGGCGTAGGCTACCGCTTCATAGCCGAGCCGGAGTAGACAAGCTTCAAAACAAGCTCCAAGCTCCAAGGAAAATCACAAATCCGCGTCGTGAAGAAGGGCCTCAGAGGGATCAAGGTGGATTTCGATTGGAGACGAGAGCTTTGCTTGCAGCTGAGAGCTTGGAGCTTTCCCTAATGCTGCCGCGCCGATGAACTAGCCGCCAGCTCCCGAAACAATCCCAACAGCGATGCCGCCGATTGCTGATCGGACAAATTCGCCAGCGCCACCGTAGCCGTAAAATGCGGCGATTGCTGGTTAAAGCGGACGCTCATAAAATCTTTGTCCCGCCAGGTAGCCAAAGCATTTACCACCGGTGTGAGCTCAACCGGCCAATCATCTTTAGTGGTCAAAACCACCGGGCCGGGGCGCGTGATCGTCCATTTGCGGTTGAGACTCTTCGTGCCCGTCTGTCCCGACCACCGATGCCGAATAATGTCCAGATGGAACCCGGGCGGGAAGCCCATGTCGGCTTCAAAAGTCAATGTCTCTTGCTGCTCTTTCCATCGGCTCATCGCCCACTGCACCGGAAAAGGCCGCGGCAGCAACTTGATCGTGAGGTGGATTTCGTCAAACCAGCGGGAAGACAGATGCAGCGTAGCTTTCAGGCGCGAGCTGCAAGCGCGCCACTCCAGACCTTCCAGGCGTCCCTTGCCCAGGCAAGCCGCCTGCACCCATTCGAGCACGCTGACAGCCCGCCGCCGGTTATAGCGGACAAACCAGCTGTACCAGACAAGGACCAGCATTGCCGCCAAGCTGAGATCGATCACAATCCAGCGCCCCACGTGCTGCCTCTCTGGGAAAATCGTACGTCTCTCAGATGCGACAGCGCAAGGGGAGGAAACGAAAAAAATTCGGCGGCCTCCCAAATCTGTCCGAGGCTCTTCTCCCGTTACAATGGCGGCGTGCCGTTTCGCATCCGCAAATTCCAAAAAGCAGATTTTGAAACCCTCTGGCGGATCGACCAGGCCTGCTTCGACCCGCAAATGGCGTATTCCCGCCCTGAGCTGGCCTTTTATATTCGTCGTCCCGGCGCCTTCACCCTCGTTGCCGAAGAACAAATGGACTCCGGAAAGTCTGCGATCATTGGCTTCATTGTCGCCGAGGCGCGCCGCCGCAGCGGACACATCATTACTATTGACGTGGTCGCCGGGGCGCGCCGCCTCGGCGTCGGATCGGCCTTGCTCACAGCGGTTGAAGAGCAATTGCGCGCCGCCGGCGTCGAGTCCATTGCTCTCGAAACTGCGGTCAACAACGAAGCCGCAATTCGCTTTTACAAAGGAAAGAGTTATTTCGTCGAAAGAACCATCCGCGGCTACTACTCCGGCCAGCTTGATGCCCTCGAAATGGTAAAAGAACTGGCGCAACCGGCGTGTGAAGAAGAGGCCCAATGAAAATCGCCATTCAAGGTGAACTCGGATCCTTCAGTCATGAAGCGGCCCAGGCCATGCTCCCCAACGCCAGGCTCGTACCCTGCGCCCGCTCGATTGAGGTCTTCGATCGCGTCCAGCGCGGCAGTGTTGACGGCGCCGTCATCCCCATCGAAAATTCCCTCGCCGGTTCCGTGGCCGAGCACTTCGATCTTCTCCTCAGCCGCGACGTCCACATCGTGCGTGAGTTCCGCCTGCGCATTATCCACAACCTGATCGCGCTCCCCGGCACAAAGCTTCGCGATGTCCGCCGCGTCTTCTCTCATCCGGTTGCGCTCGATCAGTGCCGCGATCTGTTTGCCCACAATCCAAGACTTCAGCTCGAGCCTTTTTACGACACCGCTGGCAGCGTCAAGCACGTCATCGCCGAAGACCTCACCGATGCCGCCGCCATTGCCAGTCGCCGTGCCGCCCAGGTCTACGGTGGAAAGATCCTGAAAGCCGGCATTGAGGACGACAAGCGCAACTTTACCCGCTTCTTTCTCATTCGTCGCGGCAAGGCCCGCGCTTCCACTGGCGCCGGCAAAACCTCGCTCGCCTTCAGCACCAAAAATATTCCCGGCTCGCTTTTCAAGTCTCTAAGCGTTTTCGCCCTTCGCGACATCAGCCTGAGCAAGATCGAATCCCGCCCCTTGCGCGGACGCCCCTGGGAGTACGTTTTTTTCGTCGATCTGCTCCGCGGCGACGATCAAGATTCCCGCAACGCCCTTCGCCATCTCGCTGAAATCACGGATCTCGTGAAGGTGCTAGGCTTTTATCGCCAAGCGCGATAAAGCTAAGGTCCAACTTCGCAAAGCCATGAAAAAATCCCCGGAAATCCGGTCTATCCGCGGGAAAGACGTTCGGCACCTAATCACTATCTCCATGGCGTGTGTCATGGCGTCTGGCATCGCTTCGTCCCGCTTTCTCTCGCGAACCACGGCCCAAATGATGTTACCGAAGATTGCGGCCTTCTGCTTGCCGTCACCAATCGATGTGAGCCAGTACACAGCGAGCATTGGCGCCCCGGGCGTAGCGTGAAATTGAAAGCGAGGATGTTTATGCATTTCGTAAAGTCTACGTTTGTAATCTCGATTTGCCTGTTGTTGCTCGGCGTTTGCGCCTTTGCGGGAAGGAATGCGATGGGGATCTCTGATTCCTACCGCATCACATTCTTCGAGAATGTTCGCGTTGCGGACACCATGCTCCCAGCTGGCGACTACAAAATCCTGCACGTTATGGAAGGCCAGGACCACATCATGGTGTTCCGCCAGGTTGGCGTGAAGAATCCCGTCGAAGTCCGGGCAAAATGTACGCTGGTTGCGCTTAACGAACCCGTCGCCCAGAGCCAGAAAGTCTTTGAACTCAATGGATCTAACGAGCGGGTTCTCAAAGCCCTTCTGTTCAAAGGCGACCACGCCAAGCACGTCTTCTAGATCTTTTCGGGCGGGCCCACCCGGGCCCGCCCCGGACGTCATCCGTCGATTTCAGGGAAGAGCCGATTCATCTCTCAATGCCTCCCTCCGTCGTCTCCTATTTCGTTACCAGCAAGGGTCATGCGCCTTTCCGTGTCTTGCAAAAAGCTCAAAAAGGTCTAGAATTCAACAGCCTACCATCTGACCTGCATCTTTTTGGGGGCCTCCTTCATCAAAGTTGAGTACAACTGACTCAAGAGACACTCATGACCGATACTACTGTCACTTCTTATGAATCTGCCGGCCGCTCGCTGCCCATCTTGCCCGTGCGCGACACGGTACTTTTTCCCCACGCCGTTCTGCCCTTGACCGTCGGCCGCGAGAGTTCGGTGCAACTCATCAACTCCCTCGGCGACGACAAAACCATCGTGGTAGTGGCCCAGCGTGAGGCCCGCGTCGATGCGCCCCAGCCCACCGACCTTTATTCCATTGGCACGCTGGCGGTCGTCCACAAAGTCGTCAAGATGCCCAACCAGAGCCTCTTTGTCTTTGCCGAAGGCTTGGAGCGTGTCCGCCTTACCGACTTCGCCCAGCTCTCGCCTTTCATGCGCGCACAGGTCGTTTCTGTTCCTGAGACCATTCCGCCAAAAGACTCCGAGATCGAGGCTCTTCAGCGCAATGTGCTGAGCATCTTCCAGCAGATCGTCTCTGGCTCGCCCACGCTTTCCGACGAGCTTTCCACCGTCGCCATGAACATCGAAGAGCCCGGCCGCCTGGTCGATTTCATCGCCTCTTCGCTGCCCTCGCTCTCCACCGCCGACAAACAGGACACACTCGAAACCACCGACGTCCGCGTCCGCCTCGAAAAAATCAACCAGCATCTCGCCAAAGAACTCGAAGTCCAGCAACTCCGCAACAAGATTCAGTCCGAGGTTCAGGATCGCGTCCAGCAAACGCAGCGCGAGTACTACCTGCGCGAGCAGATGAAGGCCATCCAGAAAGAACTTGGCGAGCAGGACGAAGGCGCGCGCGACACCGAAGATCTCAAGCAGAAAATCGAATCCGCCGGCATGCCCGACGACGTAAGAAAAGAAGCCCTCAAAGAGCTCGGCCGTCTTTCCCGCATGTCGCCCATGGCCGCCGACTACTCCGTCACCCGTAATTACATCGAATGGCTGGCCGTTCTGCCATGGCAAAAAACCTCCGGCCAGGAAATCGAAATTCCCAAGGCCAAAGAGATTCTCGACACCGATCACTACGATTTGCAGAAAGTCAAAGATCGCATTCTCGACTATCTCTCCGTTCGCCGTCTGAAGCCCAACATGAAAGGTCCCATCCTCTGTTTTGTCGGACCTCCCGGCGTAGGCAAAACTTCGCTCGGTAAATCAATCGCCCGCGCCCTCGGCCGCAAGTTCGTCCGCCTCTCGCTCGGCGGCGTCCACGACGAGGCTGAAATCCGTGGCCATCGTCGCACTTATATCGGCGCTCTCCCCGGCCAGATCATTCAGGGCATTCGTCGCGCCGAGACCAAGGATCCGGTCTTTATGCTCGACGAAATCGACAAAGTCGGCCGCGATTTCCGCGGCGATCCCGCCTCCGCTCTGCTCGAGGCGCTAGATCCCGAACAGAACTCCACCTTCCGCGACAACTATCTCGACGTCACCTTCGACCTCTCCAAGGTCCTCTTCATCACCACCGCCAACATGCTCGACCCCATCGCCGAGCCGCTCCGCGACCGCATGGAGATCATCGAGCTCCAGGGATACACCGAAGAAGAGAAGATTCACATCGCCTTTCAGTACCTGATTCCGCGACAGATCGAAGAAAACGGAATCACCAAAGATCAGATTGAGTTTCCCGAAGAGTCCGTCAGTTACGTCATTCGCCACTACACGCGCGAGGCTGGCGTTCGCAACCTCGAACGCACCATCGGCACCATCTGTCGCAAGCAAGCGCGCCGGCTCGCGGAAGGGAAGACCGAAAAGCTCGTCGTCACCAAAGAAACCATCAACGAATTTCTTGGCGGCATCAAGATTCGCAGCGAAGGCGAAATCGCCGAGCGCACCAAACGCGCCGGTGTGGTCGTCGGTCTCGCTTGGACTCCGTCCGGCGGCGACGTGCTTTTCGTCGAAGCCAACCAGATGAAAGGCAAAGGTGGTCTTACCATCACCGGCCAGATTCAGGACGTGATGCGCGAGTCCATGCAGGCCGGTCTAAGCTGGGTCCGCTCCAACGCGCGCGAACTCGGCGTTGACGAAGAATTTTTCGCCAGTCATGACATCCACATCCACGTCCCCGCTGGCGCCATCCCGAAAGATGGTCCTTCGGCGGGCGTCACCATTGTCACCGCATTAGTCTCGCTGCTCACGGGCAAGCAGGTCCGCCCGCTCACAGCCATGACCGGTGAGATCACGCTCAGCGGCAATGTGCTGCCAGTCGGCGGCATCAAAGAAAAAGTTCTGGCCGCCAAGCGCGCCGGCGTGCACGACGTAATCCTCCCCGCCGACAATCGCACCAACGTCGAAGAGGATTTGACGCCCGAGCAATTGCAGGGCTTGACCCCGCACTATGTCAAGACCATCGAAGAAGTGCTGGAATTCGCCTTGCCCTCCAATCCGCGCGAGGAACGTCAGGACGCCGAAGAACGCGAAAAAGTTCTCAGCACCTAAGCCACGATTCGCGGTCGTCCTAAGGCGTGATCCTGCTGGGAAAGGGGCATGAGCGCGTGCCCCTATCACCAAATTGTCATCCTGAGCGCAGTGGGGCTCGCGCATAGCGCGAGTCCTGCGGAGTCGAAGGACCCCTACGGGCTCCACTGCCCTCAGAAGCCAGGCACTCCCCCTGTGCATCGTCTCTGCGCATCGATCCACCTCACCGCCCCGTCGCTCAAGCTGTAAACTATTCCGGTCCTATCAAGGAGCCCGATTGGCCGCCCGCGCCTCAACCCTAGCCGTCGTCCCCAAGCCAGCGCCCGCGCCTCCCGCGAGGCCTTCCAACCCCAAGCCCAAAGTCGGCCTCCGCGCCTGGATGGAGCGTGTCCTCGTCGAGTGTGACCGCGCCGCCGCCGGCTTCGAGGCCGATCCCGTTCACGATCTCCGCGTCGCCATCCGTCGCTGCCGCTCCCTCGCCGATGGCCTCATCGCCCTCGACTCCGATCCCTCCTGGAAAGAAATGAAAAAGGCCGGACGCAAGCTCTTCCGCGCCCTCGGCGAACTCCGCGACATGCAGGTCCTCGAAGAGTGGATCGAAAAGCTCGCCGAAAACAAGCCTGAAAATGAAAAAGACGACGCCAGGAACGATCCCGTCGTCGCCAAGTTGCTCGACTACGTCCACTCTCGCGAGCATGAATGCAAAGATCTAGCCCGCAAAGATCTCGATCAATTTGATCGCAAGCGCTGGCGTCAATGGAGCCGCACTCTGCCCCGCCGCGCCGCTCGCGTCCGTCCCGGCAGCCTCGTCTACCTTCACCTCGCCCTCGAAAAATGGACTGACGCCTACGAACTCCACAAGCGCGCCATTCGCAACCGCTCCCAGGTCGCGCTTCACGAGCTCCGCATCGGCATCAAGCGCTTCCGCTACACCGTCGAAAATTTTCTCCCCGAGCAACACGCCCGCTGGGGCAACGACCTCAAAGAACTTCAGGACCTCCTCGGCGAAGTCCATGACCTCGATGTCCTCTGGAACACCGCGCAATCCATCCAGGCTTTCCCTGATCTCGAAAGCCGCCGCCGCTGGCGCGAGAAAATCACGTACGAGCGCAGCCGTCGCGTCGAACGCTACCGCGAAATGATGCTGGGCAAGGGTTCTCTCTGGAGAGTCTGGCGAGCCGAACTCCCGCAAGGTCCGCAGCTCCGCGCCGCTGCCCTCATCCGACTCCGCGTCTGGGCCTCCTATCTCGATCCCGGCTTCGCCCACTCCCAGCGTGTAGCCCAGCTCGCCCTTCATTTATATGACGGTCTCTCTCGCGCCGGAATCATGAATCATGTCGAAGCGCCCGCCGGCCATGGCTCCGTCAGCCACGCTCCGGCAACCGATGCCCGCGAGATTCTGCAAGCTGCCGCCTTCATGCACGACGTCGGCAAAGCCAAAGCCCACAATAACCATCACAAACGCTCCTACCGCATGATCCGCGCACTCCCGCGCCCTCTCGGCTGGAGCCCGCGCGAACTCGAACTCGCCGCCGTTGTCGCCCGCTATCATCGTGGAGCCCTCCCGCGCCCTCGCGGCAAAGCCATGCAGAGTCTCGATCTCCCTGACCGCCAGCTCGCCATGCGCCTTGCCGGTGTGCTGCGCCTCGCTAAGGCCCTCGACATGCCCAACGCCGCTCCATCAAAACTGACAGTCGAACTCAGCGATCATGTCCTCCGCATCCACTGCGCTGGATATTCCCCGCTCGACCGCACCGCCGAAAATATAGCCGCCGCCCGCCATCTCCTCGAAACCGTCCTCCGCCTTCCCGTGATCGTAAAGCCCCTGCCGCTAGCCCATCCGCACCCGCGCCCCACTAACCATCACTAGTGGACTGTCGCGGAACAATCATTACCAGAACGGGTTATCGGCTTGGTTGTTCTGGGAAGGGCACGGCTTTACAGGCTGCGGAAAAACTCGGCGTCGCACGTGATTTTGGGTGGCGCAGCGGTTCACCGCTGCGATAAGTCGGTTGTTTCGATTGGGGCTTTAGCCCCCGAGGTGGTTCCCCATACCGGTAACGAACTCACCGCGACAGGCCGGTAGATCTGCCAATCCTCAATGAAGATGAGTGCAACAAGAAATCCCACACATCGGCATCAATCCGATGTGTGGATCGTACCAGTCCTTCACCTCTGCCATCCAACCGCCCTCACAGATCGTACAGCTTCAGCGCCATCGCCCCATGTGTCGCCGCGCCGCCCGCCCGTAATGCCGCGGCAATAAACGTCGCCTCAGTCACTTCCTCCTTCGACGCTCCCGCCGCCTTCGCATTCTTCACGTGCACCTCAATGCAATAAGGACATTGCGTCGTCAGTGCCACCCCCAACGCGATCAGCTCGCGGTACTTCCGCGGAATCGCTCCATCCTCCCGCCCCACAATCTTGTCCAGGTTTAGCCACGCGTTGAACTCGGTAGGCGCAAGTTTCCCCATCTCCTTCAATAACCGCAGGTCCCCCACATCATGATAGTGTTCGCTCATTCTCTCTCCTGACTTGATATTAGCTTTGAGATTGGCGCGTCAGCGCTTTCTTCCATTGTGCATCACTCTTCGATGAACTCGCAGCAGCTTTCGGCGCACGCCCTCATGTCGACAATTGGACATCAATTCAAATGTAGCGACACCGGACCGCAAGTGTCTTGGTTCGGCGTGAAATGGAGAAGCGACGTTCTCCGTTAGTGAGTGTTCCGCCCCTCGGGCGGGGGATTTTCAAGGCATGGGGTCTATCGATCCGATGATGGACAAGCAGCCGCAAGACGCTCTTTGCCTGCGCTGCCGATCATCGTCTCGATGAGCCCGCCAAGCTGTCCCTCGGCATGGTTGCGTCCCCGCAGTGCCCGCTTCCGTTTCGCCCGGGCAAGATCATTGTAGCTCCGCAACGACCTGCCGTTTCTCAACAGCCATCTTGATTACCAGCGTAAAATCGAATACATGTCACACGGAAGGCCAGCGTTCGACAACGGAGACTCAAAGGAGCAGCCGGTGGCTTACATTGTAGTTGCGGTGGTCCTTTGTTCACTCTTCCTGCCGCGACAAATTCTGGGGCAGCAAAATGGTTCTCTCACAATCTTCACCGTACCCGATACTTGGTCGAAATATGTCGGGCCAGGCCTGTATTGTGAACCGGGTAAGCTGTCCATCCGCATTGACAAGGGGAACACCGTTCAATGGCCTCGAAAACAGCGAGTAGAAGTAAAAGACCTCGCCCTTGATCAATCGCATTTAGTAACCGCGCGCTGTGCTGGGAAGCCACTGCAGGCAGCGAGGTTCCGGTTTTCGGACTTCAAGAGTGTCCACGTCTGCGTCAGCTATGACGTTTATGGCGGCATTTACCTTTTCGATTACACGACGCGCGGATGGGGATGTACGCAGGCACCTCCCACCTCTGATCCAGACTGAAGCGCGGCTTGCTGGCGGCGGCTCTGGCGCTGCTGTCTGGCGGCTTCCAGCTTGCGGTCGCGTTCTGCATGGATCTCCTGCTGACGCCCCGCCAGCACGTCCTTCGGCGTGATGTAGCCGGTGGCACTGTTCAGGCGGACGTTGTTGTAATGCTCCACGTAGCCCTCGACCAGACGCCGCGCATCTTCCAGCGACAGCGGCGTTCCCGGCCGAATGCACTCGCTTTTCAGCGACTTGTGCCAGCGCTCGATCTTGCCGTTCGACTGTGGATAGTAAGGGGAGGTTCGGACGTGAGTCATGCCCGATCTTAACGGACGAACGCTTTCTCTCCATTTCCAACTGAGGCAGGACGCAAGCGCGAGATGGCGTTTTCTCTGTGTTCTCGGCGCCGTGCTCTCGGCGCTTCAGAGCTATGTGTCCATCATCCCATGCCGGGAAGGTTCCCAGGAAAGCCGCATCCTTGCCTCGGCATGAGAAGTTGCTTGACTTAGGGAGCGCTGGATACACAAGATAGATGTAGGTCGTCAGGATTTCTTGCGAGCCCGGCCCGGCAACATGAGCTGTACTGCGAATTGCCTTTTGGCACGGAATCGCTTGGATAAAGCCTCCCAGGAGGCCTATATGGAAACCGATCTTTGACATTCTCTTACGTCAGGTCTAAGGGCTACGGCCAATTCCAACAAATAAAGCGAATGGAATCAATACTTTACATATAAGTATATATTTATGAATACTTTGGCAGGAAACAAACCGCAAAATTGCCAAAAAACGCACCTAACTATAACTTAACAAAAGATTTGCAAGAAGTAAGTTCAAGTCTATATTTTTGAATACTTTGCGGTCCAACTTATCCTAACATCATGATTCCATTATATCCGCTATAGAGGGATGATAGGGGGGGTACCCTGAGTGGGTACAGACCGGGCAGATGCCTGAAACCTAGACCGGGCGCATCTTCACACAGTAGCCAGTCAGGCACTTTGCAGATACTGCGCTTCCACCCCAATCTAGAATTGTGAACCATTCCAAATTAGTTCGGATGGCGGTGGCATGGTTGCGCCGCTACCGCTGTGGAGTCGTCCTCTCCGAACAGGCTTGTGCCAGTGGCGAGATGCCCGACGCCATCGGTTGGAAAAAAGCCTGCCACTCTGTCTTGGTCGAGTGCAAGGTGACGCGCGCCGACTTTCTCGTCGACCGCGCCAAGCCGTGGCGTCGCCAGCCCGAAATCGGGGTAGGGGCGGAGCGCTACTATCTCGCCCCGCAACGCATGATCGGTATCGACGAACTTCCTCCCGGCTGGGGACTGCTCGAAGTTTGCGGTCGGAGCATTGAAATGACGAAGCGCTCTGCAAAAAAACTGCGATCGCCCGCCGGCTTCGAGTGCGAGATGAATCTCCTTCTCGCCAGCCTGCGCCGCGTCGAACTGCGCATCGAACCGCAGAGCATCACTGACTTCCTGAAGTGGAAGAACCGCATGGCTGAGTACAACCGCGGTGCCCTGCCTGCGGGATTAACCGAAGTCAGGGAAGAAGCGAACGAGTTCCTCGAATCTGTCAGCGGAGATTGACCGGAGTGCTTGGAGTCGCGGCCTGCCGCGTCTCTTTCTCCACGACCCATCGGCTGATTTTCGTAGAAGGTTCGGCTCTCGAAGGTTCGGCAGGAAGGTATGACTGCAAAAAAGAAAACCGGGCAGTTGTGCCCGGTTTCTCAGCGTCGGTTGGGATGCGGTTACATCGCACCCGGCGCGGCTGGCGTGCAAAGATTGCGGCCCTGGTTGATTCCGCCAATCCCGCGCCAGCCAAAGTCAAGGAGCGAAGGAGCGAGGATGCAGATCGTCTCTGGATCGAGCAAATAACGGGCCAGCCCGGTCTTCATGCGCCGGATTCTAATTGTCTCGTAAACACAATAATATTAATGACTTATATCGACGCATGCGAAAGCGGCACGATCCCTTCTAGATGCACTCCAGCCATCTGGTACAAACCCTTGCACATTTTACCGCAGCCGACTTCAGCACTCCTAAGTCCGCTAATTCGAGTTTAACTGCGTCAGTTTGATTGCTGTGTGCCCGGTTAACGTCCCGAAGTACATGCTCGAGGCTTGCGCACTCATGCTCACATTGTCGACTACAACGCCGCTCACTCCACCAGGTTCGTTGACGTCGTTCAGTCCCTTGACCAGCGGCAAAGTGCTGATGTCATCGGTGATCATCAGCCCGCTCGTTCCGGCAGCGACAACGCCTCCCATGAGCTCGTCGTGATCTCCCGTAACTCCACCAAGGTTGATGCTGGGATTGTAGAACTCAGTGAATGGAACGCACGGAGAACCAGCGGGACTGCTGCGCGTAACATCGCCCGAATAGGTCGAATCCATTGTCGGATAGTTGCTGAATCCAACCCAGTAAATCCACGGAGTCGTATCCGTCGCGCCCGTTCCGCACATGAACAGATCGCCTTGCGTCTGCGGCGAACCTCCCCAATATCCGTTGTTGAACGCCCCACTATAAAGGTTGACTCCGCCTTGCCCGATCGCAAGGTTCACGCGCCCCGTCAGATTCATGGAGAACTGCGTCAGCACCGCATTGCTGCCATTGTTCCCGGAGAGCGCGAATATCTTCTGGCTGCCTGCGGACGCGTCCAGCATGATTCCATCGGGAATTCCGTAAGCCGTTCCGGTCGCGGTGCAATCTCCGCCAGTTCCGGTTCGTCCCGGAGGATGAGCGACGCTGCAACCTCCTCCTCCAACCATAACGGGACCAGCGTTCAGCGAAGGCGTGCTTCCGCCCGCGTTGATCACCCAGACCTCGCCGAGTTGATCGCCGACGAACAACCTCCCGCTTGGATAATCGTATACAGGACTATTTGGCACGGGTTGCGCTCCGCCGGTTCCCGCAACCGGAAGCGTGAAGGTCCAGTCGATCGTCGGCTGCGCGTTGAGCGCGCAAGCGAAGACGCAACTGATCCGCGAGACCTTGCCGTCATCGCTAGCCACAAACGCCTTATCAGTCGTGTAATCCACCCAGGGATCGGCGAGCGTTGTCGTAACCGAAGCGGAGTATGTAGTGGAAACCAGGCACGAAGTCGAGTTCGTGCAACTCCCGTTTGCTGTCGGCGCGACGGCTTTGGTCACCGTGCCTTGTCCCGCCTTAACAGTCAGCACGTGGAATATGGAAGATCCGCTAGCGCTCTCGACATAAGCGATCTTGGTGCCGTCCAGCGATATAGTGGGAGAAGTGACGACCGATCCACCAGCCGTGCTTCCGTTGTATGCCCACGTTACCGCAGGCGCGTTCCCGCAGAGCCCGGTCGGGCCTGTGCCGCTGTAGAGCTTATTGATGCCAACGATATTCGCCTGACCGTTGGTTGCTCCCGCAACGTTTAAGGCGAAGATTGCGAAGTCCGAGGCGCAGTTGGGTGTACCGTTCACGTTGAAACTGTATTTCGCAGGAAACTTTGACAGCGAAATTCCACCGTTGCCGAGACTGACGCTCCAGTCGCGCCGAACGAGTGAAGCGGCAGTTGTCCCGCCGATTTCGAGCCCCGGATTCTGTGAAAGGGTCGGCTGCGCCGGCAATTCAGTTCCGAAAGCGCGCTGCCAACTGCCGTTTTCGGGATCTGCGAGGTTGCGGTCGGCCAATTGAAACAGAATGCGCGGTTCCGTCTCCGCAGCTTTAAGATTTGCGGATGTCGTTCCTCCGCTGATCACGAGGTGATGAGAAGTCCAGTCGGAGACCCGTCCGACATGCTTCGGGGTTGACTGGGCACTCGCGGCGCGAAGGATGACAAGAATAAGAAGAACAGTACGCAGATTGCGCAAGAGATTCATCGGCCCTCCTGCAAACGCGGCGGACAACGACACGAATGCGGCCAACATCCATGGATCAAAATCCATAGATTAGAAGATGATATTTCAGACCAACCGCGGGATTTTGCGGTGTTTGCTTTAGCTGAATAACATTGGTAACGTGCCTTGGGCTGGAAAGTGGGTTAGACGCTCTCAGGAACTCTTGCGGTTAAAGCGGCAATGGGACTGGGTAGGGCTGATCTTTCCGCAGGCTAAGGCCATTGTCTCAAAGACACGTTCGAAGCGGAAAGTGGGACGCTCGTAGGGTTTAACACGGCGCACAGGCGGAGATTCATTATCTGTGCCCTTGTGACGCACGTCTCCACCTTCGCCCTCGTTCAAACTCATGCGCTACCTGGTCCGCTCCGGATTGCACATCCCTCGCCTTGTTCCTTCGCTGTCATCAAGGATGCTTACTAAAATGTTAAGGGGGTGGTGCAAAGGGGTCAAGTCCGCTTGTGTTGGCGTCAGCGGTACGTCGTTCATTCGCCGCGGAAGAACAAGGCTCGCAGCGCGAATTCGTTGTCGCGCATTCTACGAATGCGCGCTTTGTAAATTGGGGAAGACACCCGTCAGATATCGCGCCGTCCTTCCATCGCCTTGAGCATCGTCACTTCGTCGGTGTATTCAATGTCGCTGCCCACTGGGATGCCCATCGCAATGCGGGTGACGCGCAAACCTTGTCGCTTGAGTTGCTGCGCCAAATAGGTCGCGGTCGCTTCGCCTTCGACGGTCGGGTTGGTAGCGAGGATGACCTCCTCGATCTCGTCGCGCGAGACGCGGGTGAGGAGATTGGCGATGCGCAATTGCTCCGGCCCAATGCCGTGGAGCGGAGACAGCGACCCGTGCAGCACGTGATAAACGCCGTTGAAATGCCGGGTCTTCTCGACCGCCGCGATATTGGTCGGCTCCTCCACCACGCACACCAATTTTTGATTCCTCGTCGCGCTGGTACAGTAGACGCACGGATCGACATCGGTGATGTTATTGCAGACCGAACAAAGCCGCAGACTGGCCTTCACGTCGCGGATCGCGGCCGCCAGCGACGCGGCGTCGTCGTCGCTCGATCGCAGGATGTGAAAGGCCAGGCGCTGTGCGCTCTTGCTGCCCACCCCGGGCAATTTCTTGAGTTGATCGATGAGCCGGGTCATCGGCTCGGCAAACTTGGACATGATGATTGGCTATTAAGTGATTCGGTAATTGTCTTGTTGGAGTAATTAGACCCGACGTAGGCCAAAAGCGGCTGAGCGTCGGGATTACACGAGTGCAGAACTCTGCCAGACTACAACAGTCCTCCAAGGCCGCCCAACATTCCTCCAAGGCTCGATTTCATCGTCTCGTCGACCTTGCGCGCCGCTTCATTTACCGCCGCGAGGACTAAATCTTGCAGCATCTCGACGTCACCGCTCTTCACAGCCTCTGGATCGATCGTGATCGAAAGCACCTGTTTACGGCCATCCATTTTAACGAGCACAGAGCCGCCGCCGGAGGACGACTCAACGACCGTCTGTTCCATTTTCTTTTGCAGAATCTCGGCCTGTTGCTTGGCCTGCTGCATCATTTCTTGGAGATTGAATCCAGCCATAAAGGAATTTGGTAATCGGGTAAATGAGTAATTTGGTAATTCAAAAGCTCAAGCCGTGCAGAGCTGCCGCATCGTAGGTTCTAAATTACCAAATTATCCGCTTGCAAAATTACGAAATCAGCCTCTTCCTTTCTCGCGGTAGTCGATCACGGTGCGGATTTGGGCACCAAACTTTTCCTGCATACGGCGCACGACCGGATCATGCTCCGCACGGCTCCGCGCGCTTCCGCTGCGCGCGCCATTGGCAATGCCACCATTCCGGTTTACTGTTTCAGAAGAGGCGCTAGATCCCGTTCCTCCGGAAAGCACCTGCATCTTGATGGGTCGCCCCGCTGCGCCGCTGGCTGCGGCAGTCGCAATCCGGCGGGCCTCGGCCGTGAACGACATTTCGGTCATGGTGCTCGAAGCCGCGACCCGCGCGACCAGCGAATTTCCTACCAAGGTCCAGTTTGCCGTCTCGAGCAGGGAAACGAGCATTGGTTGATTGCCAAGCGCATTCAAAACGGTGTCGCGCAGGGAATCGGGCGTAGCCGAAGATGCGGCAACGGCGGCTGCGGGCGACGGTTCTTTATCCAATTCGGCAATGGCAGGCGCTGCCGACCCCATCACAACAACATTTGTCGCGGCGACCGCTCCCGAGCGCATCGCAGGCATCGCCTCCGTGGACGACTCAGCCTTGGGCACGCTTTTGCGAGCGCTATCCGCTGCAAACGGCGAAACCGAAGTAGAGCGTGCAGCAGGCTCCGTTCGCCGAATTTCAGAACTTCCAGGCAAAGGCTGGGCCAACATAGGGCGCCCAGCGGTCCTCGCCTGCGGGGCAACGGCGGACAAGGCCGCTTCGCTCAGCAATTGCTCGATCGGCAAGAGACGCTGCGCATGCGCCATCTTCAATAGGCCGAGTTCCAAATGAAAGCGTTGTTCCTGGCGATATCCGAGTTCGCCGTGCGTGCGCAGCATGATTTGCAAATGCCGCGCCAGTTCCTCTTCGCTGAAGAGCTCGGCCGTGCGCGCCACACGCGCCCGCTCGTCGGAAGAAACTTGGAGAAGCGCCGAATCCTTCCCCGCGATTTTGGCGACCGTCACGTTGCGGAGAAAGCGTACCAGTTGCCGGGCAAAGTGCACTGGGCTATGCCCGTCATTCAATAGTTCGTCGACAAGAACCAGAACCTTGTCGCTGGCGCTTTCCGATACTGCCTGCATCACGGTTTCAATCGCGCTCGCCGGAGCCGCGCCGATCAGGCCCCGAACGGCATCGATCGTCAAATGTCCGGCCGTTGATGCGATCGCCTGGTCGAGGATCGAAAGCGCATCGCGCATCGAACCGTCGCCAGCCTCGGCCAGCACCGCGAGTGCATCTTGATCGGCCGCGATCTTCTCGCGTCCGGCGATGTCGTGTAACTGCTGCAGAATGTCCTCGAACTTCACCGCGCGAAAACTGAAATGCTGGCAACGCGAGCGGATGGTTTGCGGAATATCCTCAGGCTGCGTCGTCGCCATCATAAAGATGATATGGCTGGGTGGTTCCTCAAGCGTCTTCAATAGCGCATTGAACGCCGCATCGGTGATCTGGTGAGCTTCGTCGAGGATGTAGATTTTGAAACGATCGCGCGCGGGCCGGTAACGCGCCGCATCGCGTAGTTCACGAATCTCATCGATGCCACGATTGGTAGCGGCGTCGATTTCGATCACATCCACCGAGTTGCCAGCGCGAATCTCCGTGCACGACTCGCAGATTCCGCATGGCTCCGGCACCGGCCTATCCTTTGACCGGCAATTCAGTGCCATCGCCAGAATGCGTGCCACCGTAGTTTTGCCGATGCCACGATGCCCGCTGAAGATGTAACCGTGAGCGATGCGCTCCTGCTCAATCGCATTTTGCAAGGTACGCGTGACGTGCTCCTGGCCGATAACGTCGGAAAACTTCTGGGGACGATACTTGCGTGCCAGGACCTGATAGCTCATGGGAGATATCGATTATACAGTCTCAAGCTGCGAGAGAACGGAGCGCTGCTCGCGGGGTTCGCGGATGGACTTGCACGGACCTTTGCAGTTTGACCGGGTCGTCAGGCGCTGTTATGATTTTTCTGCGGGGTGGAGCAGTCTGGTAGCTCGTTGGGCTCATAACCCAAAGGTCGGTGGTTCAAATCCACCCCCCGCAACCAAACCTAACCTCCACAAAAACAGTCGCTTGAATATGATTGCACGCGTCCCAAACGCCGCGCGCCGAGTGCCTTTTAGCTCCCATTAGCGGAGGACTGGTCTGTAGAGGCATTTTCATTGAACAAACTCCCCACCACAATCGAGTTAGCGGCGCGTTTCTGCTCGGAAATCGCTTGCGTGTAAGTATTCAGGGTGCTGTGAATCGTCGAGTGCCGCAGCAATTCTTGCTGCACTTTGATGTCTGTGCCTGCGCCTCTCAGCATGGTCGAGTACGAGTGTCGAAACGTATGCCAACCAATCTTTCCGATTCCAGCTCTTGATGCGGCGGGCCTTACATGGCGGTGCAGGATGTCTTGTTGTCCCCGCGGTCGGCCCGCTTTGTTCGCGAAGACCCAGTCTTGAGGGCCTTGGTGCAACGTACGTTTCCGTAGTTCTTGCAGAGAACGGGCGAGCCGAAGATCGATCGGCAGCGACTTTTGCGAGGCCTCAGTTTTGGTATCGCCCGACCTTCCGTTCACAACTCCCCGCCTGATGAATACGGTCAGGTCCTCCCAGTTGAAGTCCTGCCATTGCAGGCCCATGATTTCACTGGCGCGAAGACCTAAACACGCCGCGACCAAAACCATGGTGTGGTAGGGCTCGACCAGTTGCGCCAGAAGAAGACGAATCTCGCCAGGCGTCAGCACGCGCGGTATACATCGGCGGCCGCCCCGCTGTCGCACCAAGTCGATGGGATTTCGGTCGGTCAGTTCCCACCTACGTGCGTGCTCATAGACGAGGTGAAACAGGCTACGGAGGTTGACCTTGGTTTTCGGCGCCAGGGTTAGGGACCGCAGCCACTCTTCGACCGCAACCGGTTTAACGTCCTCCAGCGACCGGTCACCCCAACGCGGGAGAATCCAGCGGTTCAATGTCGACGAATGAGATTGCTGTGTTGAGTACCGCCGTCCCGGCAATTCGCGTTCAATAAAGTGATCGATCAGAGCAGCGATTGAAATGGGTCGTCCGAATCGATGATGTAGATTTAAACGGAGACGGAGTGGCTCGATGATTCGCAAGGCGTCCGTCTTGGTTGGGTATTGGACTACTGTTCCTACAGTTGTTGACCTCCGGTATCGATGTCCTTCGGGCGTGGTTTCATAAAAACGAAACTGCCAAACGTCTTCAGAGAGTCTGTTGTTTTTCTTGGTCAAAGATCCATATTGATACCTGCGCCGCTTCATGGTTCTCCTCCAGTCTGAGTTGACACGACAAGGGAAGGGAAGAGAGCTGGCTTGAAATCGTCGCGTACAGCCGAGTGGAGGGGCATTCTCGGGGAACTGAACCGAATCTATGAGCCTGATTCTGCAGTGGTTCCGAAAGGGCTCTTTGGGCGTGGCGCACAACTTGCTCGCGACATATTGAGGATAGAAACAGCGGCCAAACTCGACTCGCGTAAAGATCCGCATCTCGATCATGGCCGCGGATCAGGAAATCTGAGACCGGATGAAAATAATGTTTCTGCCGCCGCAAAGCATGAGGACAAGCGCTCAGAATGCAGCGCATCAGGGCAGGGAAGAGATGATCGTGGTTTCACGGGTTAACTGACTTGATGCCAAGTGTAACCGAGCAACTGATTCAGAATCAGTTGTTATCAGAGCGCAAAGAGGAATACCGCAGATTGTTGGATGGACGGAACAGTCCGCCACAAGAGCAGTAAACAAAGCCGTCGTAGTTCACTTGGTTAGAACGCCTGCCCGTCAGCCAAGACATCTCCGCGATAAGTAGAACCACTGTCCCGCACGGCGGTCAGCAAGAAAAAGTTCTCATGATGAAGAGGGAAGGCGGTTTCAACCCAGGGACGTTCCTCGGCAGGGATGCCAAGGTTACCGAGAAATACGAGGCTCAGTAGAAAACGCGAATAACCCCAAGTCCTCTCGCAGTGGTGAAGTCTTGCTGCGCCGCCCTAATTGCACTCAGATCTGACCGCTTCCTTAGCGGAACAAATTTGCCCCTTCTATCGCTCCTCGTCCTAGTAATCCTTCGTAATTGTGGTTCAATCGGTACTGCACTAAGTCGACAATTGTGATCATTTGAAGCCCATGCCCCTTGCAGAACCGTCACGGGACGCGATCGGTCCAACGAACACGCGACTCTCACGTCTACTCTCCACAGCGGACCCCGCCTGGAACTATCTGACCTCATCAGCGAGCGCACGATCTTCCTGCGCTGGCCTTGGGCCATAGCTCGAGACGAGACGCGCCACCACCACCGCCACGAAAAAAATTCCCGACATGCTTTCGAGCGCTGCAATCATTCGCACGTAAGGATTGATCGGCACAATTCCTCCGTAGCCTACGCTCGTCAGGGTCACCATACTGAAATACAACAGCGTTCCATTCTGCGTGGCTGGAATCGCCTCGTTGAAGGCATGGTCGACGAAGCGATCCAGAATCCAATAGACCTGTGAGTAAGCTGTGGCTATCACAAGGTAGCCGATAAACGCTTCGGCAATCGCACTCCGCGGATTGTGCGACCGGGAATGAAAATGCTCGAAGATAGCCCACAGGATCGAACACGAAAACATCAAGCCCACAAACGGAGAGAGATTCGCGTACAGTTCGCGGCGGTTTCCGAAAGCCTCCCCGATTCGTGTGACCATCCAGATCCCCGCCAAGGGAAGCACGATACGGCGAACGATGGCTGGGCCTGCCACATATCGGATGCCGGAAACCACGATAGATAACACCGCGAGTCCCAGCAAAGCACCGGCGCGAGGATGAGTATCTGCGAGCGGCGAGGCAAGCATCTCGACGATGAGTACCCACATGATGATTTCTATTCGGTACTGCGATAAGAACCCCGAGCGTAGCCATTTGCAGTTCATCTTTTAATCTCCTTGTCCTGTTTTGAACGTCGGGGTTCTTTATCTACTCCACCTCCGACCAATCGTCGGTCGGGTTAAATTGTTGAATGGACGCCGCGATCTTGGCCGTATCGGGACCTAGATCCCGCTCGTAGACCGCGCCGTCGCTACCAGTCATGAAAGTCATGATGCCGGTTTCTGTGTAGTTAACAGGCGTTGCCAGGACGGCGAAGCCGCCGGTCATCTTTCCATTCACGATGTAGCTCATCGCGCCACCGGGAGCCTCGTCGCCCTGAGCAGTCAGGATGCGCAGGGTATATCCATCGATGACCAGCGGTTGGCCCGGGGAAAGCGAAGCGAGCGAAGACTTGGGGAATTCGTTCAGGCTCGCGAGCGGGCTCAAAGCTTGATTCTTTGAAGCGGGCCAATACAGCCCGTCCTGTTCGCCTGAAGTGCTGACGATGTGCTGCGCGTATTCGCCTGATTCACCACCATTGCTAAAATACATCTGTTGCGCGGCTGCCAGGGCGGAGCAAGCGTCGATCGTCAGCAATTCATTTCGCCCGATGTTACGGCTACGAACCTCTTCCGCGCCGGCGATTCCATCGAAGTACCACTGACCCGCCGAATTCTTCGCGAGCGGCACCGGGAAAGCAAAATTGTCCGCTCCGATGTAGAGGACACGACTTCCGTCAGTCATATCTACCCAGCGGTTCATCTTCGCGTACTTGGTGGCAAAAGCGTCCATCGCAGCCTTGTCCGCGTCTTTGTCTCCCGTACTGAGGAGGGCCTTGGTGTTAACTCCCAGAATCTTTTCAAGCGCAGCTTCATCGCCGTTCCTTGCTGTCTCGGCCAGCACGGCACCGGCCTCGGCCGGGGTCTGAAACGTGACTTGGACGTCCCCGGCCTTCGCGGTGATTTCAGTTTTCAGCTTTAGAATCAGGACGGCGACGAGTGCGAGGGCCAGCAACCCGATCCCAACCTGCTTCCACTTCTTCGTTGTCTTGTTCACATTCGATTCCATTTTTAATCTCCTTTGAAAGACTTGATCTTCGTTTTCTGTTGTTGAATGAACGTAACTTGCTGGCCCATTACCGACGGTGGCCGCCGCCTCCACCTGAGCGGTGCTGAGCGGGTGCATGCTGCCTTGCCGTATGCTGCTCTGGGCGACGTCCCGCCATGCTTCCGCGCCCACGATTGCTTTCCGTGCGATTGGCCGCGCCGTCTCCGCTGAAACGGGAGCGGTTCTGCTCGGCACCGGCAACGTGGTTGTCGCGGTTCTGACCGAGCATTTGGCCGCCGCCATTGTTGGTAGCGTGCTGTTCTCCGCCATTGCCGCCGATCAGGCCATGATTTCCGTTGTTGCCGCCGTTGGGCATTTGCTGGCCGGCGTTCTTGTCCTGGTGCAACCCACCGTCAGGACCGTAATACTCATTTGGGTGATAGGCGCCGTTGGGGCCATAGTGCGTGTCTTCGCCCGGCTTATAGTTGCCATCGGGGTGAAAGGTGCCATTGTTGCCGTACCAGGCATGATTCTGCGACCCGACCGCGCCGCCGTTGGGCGCGACATTCGCGTGCTCCACGCCGCCGTTACCGCCGATCAGGCCGTGATTTCCGTTGTTGCCGCCGTTGGGCAGTTGCTGACCGGCGTTCTTATCCTGGTGCCATCCGCCGTCAGGGCCGAAATACCCGTTCGGGTGATAGGCGCCGTTGGGGCCATAGTGCGTGTCTTCGCCCGGCTTGTAGTTGCCATCGGGGTGAAAGGTGCCGTTGTTGCCATACCAGGCATGATTTTGTGATCCGGCCGCTCCGTTTGCCCAAGGGTGATAGCCGTTGTAATTCCTGCTGTTCCAAACGTGTGTGTTGATATAGGTGTTGTGGTTGTAGATGATCGTGGTTGAACCACCGCCACCGCAGCAGCCCCAGTTCACACCCCAGGCATGCCAGCCCCAGCCGATTCCACCACCAACCCATCCGCCGCCGAACGACGCTCCGATCGTGATACCAGTCCCAAAGTAGAGACCGAAGGAAGCGACGGGCAATGGCGGGGCGACGTAATACGGCACTACGACGGGCGCGCCAAATACCACGGCCGGGTTGTACTGCGGAACGTACACAACCTGCGGGCTCGCCGGTTGAATCACGATCGTGTTGGACGTTGGCTGAGTGACCGTGATCTGCGAGTTCGATTGCAGCGTCCCTGCCGCTTGCGCTTTCGCGCGCATCACCTGCACAGCTGCCATCACATCGGACTGCTGATTCGCGAATGCCTGCCCGAGGCTCGATGTCCACGAAAGGTTATGCGCAAGGTTGTCCATCACAGAAGGAAACTGTGTCAAGGCCTTGATGCTGGGATCCCAGGATTGCTGATCAACAGCCTGCGCGAGCGCTGAGCCCGTCAGGTTTCTATTCTGCGCGAGCCAGTCGTCGGCGTAGGTCAACTGATCTGGGTTCGTTGCGGCTGCCAGCACCTGTGCCACCAGCGCATCGGGGTAGAGCGCGATGGGGGCAACCAAAGAGTCAAGCTGATCGGCGGAAAGAGGAGCCGGCGCTGGCGCGGAGCTGCCTTGCGCCGACGGCTCGGAGCTGCTCTGCTGGGTATAACCAGTTGAGCTGCCTTGCGTGCCGTAGTTCGTCGCCTGCTGCGCGGCATACTGCGGCGCGGGCGCGGGAGCCGGAGATTGATAGGCGGCTGTCGTCACCGGCGGCGCTAAGATCGGCTGAGTCTGGTAGACCGCTCCGTTACTTGGCGGAGCTGGCGGTGGAACCGTGGCGGGACGTGTCGCTTGCCACTGCGCATGCTTGCCGCGAATCCCGTACTCGCCCGACATGGTGTCGCCAAAGACCTGTCCCCGAAAATGGAGAACAGTGCGAGTCACCGTATTAAATCTGATGTTGTGTCCGTTGACCTCACCTTGAATCGGCCCCGACTGGTCAGGACCTTCAAAGTATCCGGTGAGGCTGTTGCCGTACTGTGCGATTTGGACGTGTTTCACCACCGTCTCGCCGTTCTTGATGCTGGTCGAGTAAATCGTCCAGTTGCCCTGCACGTTGTCGGGCGGCTGATCTGCAAAAGCTCCGTAGTTAAGGGTCAGCGAGAGCAGAGTGATCAGAGCCAGGCTCAGCGCCGCATTTAGTTTCTTTTTCATGACATCCTCCTAAATTAGTTGGGCGACCTGTCTCACTTCGTCGTCGCTTGATCGGGAGAATGCAACCCACGAGCCAAAGCCAACTTGCTGATCTGATTTGATTTGCTACGATGGTCGGCTCACGAAGGCTCGGGGATTCACGAAATCTAGAGAGGAGAGGCCGGGAGAAGGACGGATGTGTGGGGATTCACTCCCGTACGGATTCTGTGGCTGCCTGTTCGGCGCCGATCCATTCCCGAATATAGGCAGGACAATTCCGCATACTAGCGCCACTTGCTTCGAAATCCGCGAGGAAAGCGACGACGGCGTCGTCCACCAATCGCAAGTCTTTGAGATCGAGGATCAGGTTGTGACTTGCAGTTTCCGATGCGAACACTCGCCGCAACTCGTTCAGGTTTTCCCGTTGCAGACGGCCGCTGAGGCTCAGGACAACTCCATCTTCATCTTCCGTTCGTCTTACTTTCCACATGAATGCTCCCTCACCTTCCGTACGCAATGTCTCGACCTTCTGGCGCGATGGATGACCTGCAACCGTACTGCCACAACTAAAGCGTGCATAAACGAAATGCGTTACATGACGTAATTTTCAAGACCGAATCCGACGCACGGCCGCTCGCGAAAAAGATCGGGATCAATCCGAGGGATCGTGGCCAAGAAGCGAGATTACGGATCAGTACGCAGCAATAAGTCGCGAAGAAGAGCCTTGTCACAAGAAAAATCCCTCCGGCAGGTTCGCCGGAGGGTGATGGCACAGCGCCGAAGTCAAGCACCGAAGCCGGTTTTCAGACTACGGGTTGATGCAACTGCTTTGCGTCGGGTCGGTCGTCTGGTCTGAGCAACCCGGCTTGTAGCACTGAGTAATGCCGTCGTAGTTGCCCAAGTTCGGCCCCGCTCTTTCGATCAAAAGGGCGGTACCGTACACGAGTTCCTGCGGAATATCCAGAGGACCCGTGCCCGGAGTCTCCGTTCCATTAGGCGCCGCGAACAGTGTATTCAGCAAAAGATCTGACGGCATGGTTTCGCTTACGTTCGGCGTGCCCTGATTGTTGAGCGTGCCACCGAGCACAAAGAAATCAGACTCGGTCGCGCCGCCATCGGAACCAAAGACGCTGAACGCAAACGGGTTGGAGATCGTACCCGTCGGGTAGGAGTTGTAGCAAGTGTTGGTAAAGAGTTTTTTGTATTGGCCAAACGGAATTGATTCGAACATGCCCATTTGGTCGAGATCTGACACTGGCTGCTGGAGGTACGTGTCCGCCCAGAAAAACCGCGGCACGAGCTGGAGATACATCGAGCGCCGAACGCCCGCCGCCATGGGCGTAGCTATGCCCTCCGCTGACAATTGATTGGAGAAATACCATCCAGTGGCCGTATTCGACGTTTTGGCTCCCGTCGCCTGTAGCCTTCCCCAATCGCTGTAAATATTGTTCAGTGCTGTGCCATACCCAATTGCCATGTTGCCAGCATATACAGCCGCGCTCTGCTCCAGGCTCCCGAGGGTCGTATCAAACGTATTTTCGTAACTCGGGGGCGTGTAGTCGCCTCCAGCCCACCATGGGTCCGCGGCAGATCCGGTCCAAAGAGCCCCACTCGTGACTCCGACTGCGGCCGCTGCCAAAGGCACGTCTGCAGGGCCCAGGGCGGCGGCACCGATCGATGTAACTCCAGCCATCAGGTTCATCCAATCGAACGCGTTGACTCCCACGTTGGTGCTGGGTAATGCCCCCACCTGTCCATTGAGCACCTCGTAACTCGCGTCGATGACCAGATCGGATACCGAAGTACCGGGAGTACTGCCTTCAAGCATCAGCCCGTAAAGCCCATTTCTGTCTCTGCTGTTGCCCAGATAGGAGTTGCTCGTGTTGAGGGCCGTCAACTCGAGATAGAGTTCGGCATTGGCGTCCGCCAGATCCTGCTGGGTGAAACCGGGGTTATCACCGCTGGGATACACGCAATTTGCAACGTTCGGGAATTGAGCACACAGAAAGTCCGTGTTGTAACTCCCCAGCCAGGGACTTCCCGGATAAAAGTAGCGCACATCGTAAACATTCGGCCCTGTCTCGTTGTTATGGTTGGCCAGGAATTTCTGGCTTACATAGTGATAGGCGGCGATGTGTCCAGGGGAGTCGGTCAACGGCCAGTCAATCGGCACTTGCGTGCTGATCGAGTAGAAGTCGTAGTCGATGCTAAGGCTCGTGGCACCGCTTCCGTTGGCTTTCCCGTCTTCCTGCGATACGACCGTGGGAAAATAGAGGCTGTTATTGTCGCGAGCCATAACGCCTCGCACAATACCAGTCTGCCGGTTCTCATTCCCTTGGCCAAGGCTAAACACCGACGATGAATTGACTACGCCCGTAGAGTAGGGTGACTTCGGCGGCGGCGGCCAGATGCCCGTCCAGTCATGGCGCCCGGGAGACACCAGAGTATAGGTCGAGGTGGGGCTCGTAAGCGCTTCCATGCGATAGCCAGCTCCACCATACCAGTCCATTGGTTCGATCATGTCACTTGCGATCGATGCACTCTGGAAAGGCTGTCCTGCCGTCATCAACACGACCAGTTGACGGGACGTAGGTTGGTTGAGCGCTTCGTACAGACTAGCCATTGCTTGTGAAGCAACGGTCGAGTCGCTGCTGCCCGTGGGGAAAAACTGCCCGCAAAAGAAACTGACGCCGCTACAAGGCCCCTGGCCGGAGTAATCGATCGGTTGCAACGTCACCCGATCGAGCACCAGAAGCCAAATGCCATTCGTAGAGCCGACCGGTGGCAACATTTGCAAGGTCGACGCGCCGTAATAATCCACAGTAAACGTAGACGTACCGAGATTTGGATTATTCGGGTAGGCCTCGAACTGAAGATTGTTGCCGGCATGGAAGTTGTAGTTGGAATTACTATCCAGTGACAGGAGACCCTGGGCGAACGGGTTTTGCTGGTAAGACTTGCCCACGTCGGACGCAAGGAAGTAGCTTTCGTATGCACTGCCCGGTGCGGCTCCCGGAACGCCAATCGCCGCATATCCCTGCGGCTGCCAACTCGCGGGATAGCTGGAATAGTTGGTTCCTCCAATGGCCGTCGTATCCAGACCGGCGTCGGCGCTGTGATACTCCGTGGTGCCGACCAGCACGATCTCGGTCCCTTTCGTCAGGCCAGCGAGATCATTCTTGAGTGTAGCTGCGTCTGCAGGACACATATAGCCATCTTCCTGGGTCGGAGCCTGGCGATTCAGGACCACGACCTGATAGCGCGAGGTGCATGGTGTGTCGGTGGCCGCGGGAAACGTAGCGTCGCGGTACGGGAATTGAACGCCGTCCCCATTAAGGTTGTCTTGCAGATTGGCGGGAGTGCCCGTTGTCAGAGAAACCCACGGCTGAGCGCCACCTGCGTTGAGGGAGATCCCGACGGCGGCGGGCGTGTAATAAGTAGCACCCGAGGTCACACCTGGGAAATAACTGAACGTCACGCGCGCCAGTTCAATATTGCGGCGCGAGTTACGGGCAAGTGCGATGAGCTGATTCTGGCCGGTCAGCAGCCGGTTGGCTTTCGTGAGTTCGGCAGTCCATTTACAGGCATTTTTCTCGCATTCTCCGCGCTGGAAGTGCGAGGTGACATTTTTCCCGTTCAACTTAACACGCAGCGATTCGGGCTTGATCCCGTCGCCTACGCGCAAAACGGCTTTCACCATCGTGGTGCCGCTAACCGCTTCGCCCAGCTTGGGCCGCGCGATGCGAAATGCATCGTAATTGTTGTGATCCGTATTTGTGCCGTTGGCGAAAAATAAGCTGCCCGAGGCATCGGGACTTTTTGAAGTAGAGTTATCGGCGGCGGAGGCGGCCATCGAAGCCGCTCCGAGGAATAATGCGAGAGCGATCTTGCGTAATTTCATTTTCGTGATCCTTTTCTTCAGATGTCATGGGCCTCGTCAACCAGCCCTGCGTCAACTGGTAATGCATCGCCGTGACCAATCCTTTCTTTCGTAAAACCAATGGGTTACCGACTTTCTTCGCCTCGATTCGTTCGCGGATTTTCGAGATTTCGGGACTGACTGGTTCCCAGCGCGACCGGGGACGCCGTCGTCAAGGATGCGCGTCCCTTGCTTGGAGAAAAGTCGGGAACGGGTCGCGACCGTATTCAGAGCGTGCACACGTGACGAGGGAGTGGGACTCGGGGAGAACTGCCAGGCTTGAAGATGCTGATGAGAATGGCGGCGGGCGAACCGCTACGTGACTTCGCCAAGTGAGCTTGCTGGTGTCCGCCGGCAAATGTTGTCGATAATGATCGACAGTGCCCACGGGGCCCCCAGGCTCATCGCCGTCGCCAACATCATGGCCATCAAAGCTACGATGAAGAACGCCCCGCGAAAGGGTCGGATAATTTGGCGAATCAGGCTCAACATACAAGCGTGCTCACTTTGCGGTTTGCATGGCAGCGCTCGTTGCCTGCGGTTCTCCCGCTTTTGCAGACATCGCTGTTTGGGCAATCTTCGGATCTTCTGCCTGTGCCCTCGCGAGGTCGCTCAAACGAATGACCGTGGCTGCCGCGGTGTATCTCACTTCACGTTTGTGGTCGGAGAGTCTGGGCTCAATTCCCGGCAGGAGGGTTGAGTCTCCGCGCTTGGCGATGGCGTCCAACGCGGCCACCCGCAGCACCCAGTTTTGGTTCTGGCTTGCCGTCAGCAGAACTGGACGCGTGCGGGCGTCCGGATCTGTGGCGAGAGCGGAGATTAAGGCGGCCTTCGCGGCCGCGCCACTCTTTCTGTCTCTCATGATCGTCTGCAGAGCTTCCCATCCGATGCCGGCGAACGGGACATAGCCGACTCCTTCGCTGAATCCCATCTTCGCCACCTGCTTCGGGTCATGGAGCGCTTTCATCTCTTGGGCGATCATGCCGGAATCGTTCTTGCGCTCGCCAGTGTAGATCTCATAGTAAGCGTCGTAGCAAGCCGGATCATTTAGCAAACCCAAGGCATGCGCAGCGGCCATCACGACGGACAAGTTTTTATCGTTAAGCGCCTGCTTCAAGCTCGCTTCCGCTCCGGACGCGCGCATCTGGCCCAGCGATGTAGCAGCCGCGGCCCGGACTGAACTGTTCTTGTCGGTCAACGCCTTCTCGGCTAGTTCAGTGGCATGAGGATCGTCGGGGATGAGGCCCAAGACTCGGACTGCGGCTAGCCTCTGTCCGGGGCTTTTCTGTCCCAGTCCGCCTTCCAAGAGAGGCCATCCCCCGTTTGCGGCAGTCTGCGCGCAAGCGGGAAGAGCAAAGACATTAATCAGGGCGTTAATAAGGAACAGGAGAATCGAGCGGCGGAGCGCTCGCTTGGTCAGCATCTTCTCTGAAATGCGGTGCATCATTTTGATTCCCTCGGTACATCCGTCATCACTCAGGCTTCTGTTATCGCAAGCTGCCAGCCAAAGCCAATTGGCTGAAAGCGGGCAAGTTAGGCAATTTGGAGCTGACTAATTGCTCGGAAATTCACGAGACTTCGTGAGGTGCCGCACTGAACAGGATGGATCGTCATTCTCCGAAGGGGACGATGTATACGGGGAGACCACAGCGAAGGCTTACTTGACCTCTATCTGTGCTGATTTTTCGATGCTAGAATTCGTACCATTTAGGGGGCAAAGACCGTGCAGGCCGAACCGTTACTCTCCCTTGCTGCGACCGTCGCTGGCGAGCATGCCACTCATGAAGTTCTGAAATCTACTGTCGATGGCCTGGCTGTGCAGCCAGACGTGGCTCTGGCACGCATCTGGCTACTTTCGCCCGGTGACTTGTGCGACACATGTTTTCGCAAGGCCGATTGCGCTGATCAAACTCGATGTCTTCATTTGGTCGCCAGTGCCGGCTCACCCAAGAGTTCTTCTGGAGAAGACTGGTCTTATTTGCAGGGGCAATTCCGCAGGATTCCACTCGGACATCGCAAGGTTGGAGAAATCGGAGCGACCGGGAAATCGATCCTGATTCCCGATTCTGCAGTCGAGAGTGAGTGGATTCGCCGGAAGGAGTGGGCGGAACGTGAGGGCATCCGGAGTTTTGCGGGCTATCCCCTCGTCAGCCGTGGGCAAGTTCTTGGAGTCTTAGCCTTATTCAGCCGTGAAGCGCTGTGCGAACAAGATTTTGCGTGGCTGCGAATCTTTGCCGACCAGGTTGCGGTGGCGATTACGAATGCCCGTGCTTTTGAGAAAATTCATCAGTCCGAAGAAGAACTGCGCAGACGCGAGCGCCAGCTCCAACAGGTCGTCGACATGGTCCCCCAACACATGGTTCTTCTGGAGACGGATTTCAGCCGCTTCTATGGGAATCAGACAGCACGCCAGTATTTCGGGGACGTGGAGTTCACTTCTCTGACTGATTTCGTTAAGAAAACCACTCATTCTGAGGACCTGGAAGGATTCCTATCGTGGCTGTTGGGTTCGATGAAGGGCGGGCAACCCAGCGAGATCGAAGTGCGCATCCGAAGGCATGATGGTCTATATCGTTGGTTTCTTCATCAGTTGACACCGCTGAGGGACGGTGGCGTAGTTACCCGCTGGTGCTTAACGCGAACGGATATTGAAGATCGAAAGCAAGACCAAGAACGCGCGGAACGCGAGAATTTGGCCCTGCGTGAAGAGATTGACCAGTCCTCGATGTTCGAATCGATCGTTGGAACCTCGTCAGCACTGCGACACGTCCTCGCTCGAGCAGCCAAAGTCGCGGGGACGGACTCTACGGTCTTGATCACTGGGGAAACTGGGACCGGAAAGGAGCTCGTCGCGCGCGCCATTCACAAGCGCTCTCCACGATCTGACAGAGTTTTCGTGAGCGTGAACTGTGCGGCTATCCCGCGTGATCTGATCGCCTCTGAATTGTTTGGGCATGAAAAAGGCGCATTCACAGGCGCTCTGCAGAAACGCCTCGGACGCTTTGAGTTGGCCGAGGGAGGAACGATTTTTCTGGACGAGATCGGAGAGCTTCCGGCGGAGACGCAAATCGCTCTGCTACGTGTGTTGCAGGAACGGGAGTTTCAGCGAGTTGGCAGCAATCTGTCGATTCGCGCTGATGTGCGTGTCATTGCCGCTACCCATCGAGACCTGCCTGCGGAGATTGCGGCCGGTACATTTCGTAACGATCTGTACTACCGCATCAATGTGTTTCCGCTGGAGCTGCCCCCTTTGCGGGAACGACGCGAAGATATCCGTCTGCTGGTTGAGTATTTTATCGATCGCTATGCCACAAGAACGGGGAAACATTTTCGACACATCGAAAAGAAGAGCATGGACGGATTGCAGTCCTATTCCTGGCCCGGCAACATTCGCGAGTTGCAGAATGTCATTGAGCGTTCGGTGATTCTCTGTGACTCGGAGAATCTCTCGGTCGATGAGAGTTGGCTTTCCGCCCAGCCTCGCCCCGCTCGGCAGTTGGCGCATGAGCTAGTCGCGCAGGAGAAGGAGTCCATCGAATCCGCACTTGCAGACTGCAGGGGCCGCGTTGCCGGTCCTACGGGTGCGGCCGCCAAACTTGGCATGCCTCCTTCCACGCTCGATTCCAAGATCCGGAGTCTGAGAATCGATAAGCGTCGCTTTCACACCGCTTGATTCTTGATGACGAACAGACACAGTGTGCCTTACTCATAGGCAGAGAAGTTCGCGGATTCTAAAGTGCGTGCATGTCGTCTTATGCTGCGTGAGAGCAAGCGGAGAGAGACTCTGGAGATTCCTGACTACCTTGACGCGAAGTAGCGACCCTTTTGTTCGTTCTGGACGCACTCATAACGAGGTGGTAAGGAAAGGGGAGGAGGGCTGGCAGCGAGGATTCAAGCTTCCCAACCTCCGCGGGGGAAGGATCAGGATTCGCAGAGCGACTGCAGGCTCTCGTGAAGCTTGAGCGCAAGTGGCGAGGCAGCGTAAGGATCGGTTACTACTTCGATGTAGGCGCCGTTTTTCGCACGAGATGCCTTGTTCAGAGCCTCGTCTAGCTTTCCGCATGTGTCTACACGGGCAGTGAACCAGCCGCTGCATCCCAAGACGTTAGGCAGTTCAGAGTAATTCCATGGCGCAATGTCGTTGTATGCGATGGCGGGGTCCTTGCAAAGGAGTCTTTCGATCAGATACCCCGAGTTATTGAGAACAAAGATGATCGGCTGAAGACCTCGGCGCCCGAACTGCGAGATTTCTTGTGCCGTGACCTGATGCGCTCCGTCTCCCGTTACCAGTACCACGCGCCGGTCGGGAGCTGCCACTGCAGCTCCGAAAGCGGCGGGCGTAGCCCAGCCGATGGATCCCCATAGCGTCTGATTGTGAAACGAAGCTCTGCTGGGCATTCGAGCGAATCCAAGTCCCATTGAGGCAGTCCCGGTCTCAGCGACCAGAACGTCGCCCGGCTCGAGAAAATTCGCCCAGCGTGGGTAAAGCGCATCGGCCGTAATTGGATCTCCACCGGTGCCGGCCGGTGAGCCAAGCGAAACGGGAGCAACATTCGCACCCCAGTTGTTGCGCTTCGGCATCCGCTCAGCCAGTGCCACGAGGAGGTCCCCGATCTCAACGTTCGGATAGACCTTTGACCCAACGTGCACCCGATGATGCGCGATGTTAATGAGTTTGTCCGGATTGATATTCGCCGTGAAGGCGCCAGTGTTGAAATCGGTGAACAGCGTGCCAATGGCAAGCACACGGTCGCACCCCTCAACGAACTCCCGGACGCCGTGATTCATCAGTTTGCCGTCGTACATCCCGACGTAGGAGGGATGCTGTTCATCAAGCACGGATTTCGCCATGAACATCGTCGCGAACGGCAGCCCCGAGGCATTCACGAGATCAAGTAATCGGGATCGCAGTCCTGTCCGGGCCACCAAAATTCCGGGGAGAATACAGGCAGAGTCGGATTTGGAAAGGGCTGAAACAATCGCATCTGTAGCTGCCGCGAGCGATCTCGGTTCGCTACGCGGTATACAAATCGGCTGGGCGCCGCCGAGTATCGGCTGATTGGCAAGATCGGTGGGGAAAGCCATGTAAACCGGGCGCCGATGGTAGAGCGCCTCCGCGATCAACCGTTCGGTTTCGTAGGCCGCGTTCTGCGGAGTAAGAATGGCACTGGCGCAAACGGCGGGCTTTGCCATTGTATGAAATAAGTCATACTCCCCATTGCCGAGCGTGTGATGCATCAGTGCTCGCGCTCCCTGCACTGTCATGCTGGGTGCGCCGACCAGATGAAATACCGGCAGGTGTTCTGCATAGGATCCAGCGATTCCGGCAAGCGCGCTCAGTTCCCCTACCCCATAGGTAGTACAAATCGCGCCAACTCCTTTAACCCGTGCGTACCCATCGGCGGCATAAGCGGCATTGAGTTCATTGCAGCAGCCAATCCACCGCATCTTGGGATCCATGCTGATGGCATCGTTCAGTGGAAAGGCGAAATCGCCCGGAACGCCAAAAACACCAGTTATTCCGATGGCGTTTAGCCGAGAAAGCACGTGCTCAATAACCGTCATCGCGTAACCTCCACGACGGACCGCTTCGGCATCGCGATCGCCCTTTCCCGCCGGAGTTCTTTCACGCTAACCGTTCGACTTGTGCTCGGTGCGGCGCCGGGTTTATCTTCGGCAGAGACATCACGAAAAACCGGTCCGGACTCGCCGTGAACCTTGTCTTTTCTTTCGAGCCGCACATCGTACACGGCCGAAAGCGTATCCAGGCGTGAGATCATGTCCCGCGTTGCCGCCAACTTCAGTTCGCGCCCCTGTTCTGGCGTCAAGCGACCGGCTTCCATACCTTCGGAAATTCCCTGCAAGCTCGCATGAACCTCTCGTAGTAATCCGTCAACGCGAGCAGCATAGTCCTGGGCCAGCGCAGTGACTTCTTCACCATTTGGGGAGCCATTCGGACCCACGTTTTGGGCGGAGAGCGGAAGTGTCGCAAGAATTATGAGAGCAACCCACATTTCATTTTTCATTTTTCATGACTCCTATGAGTAATAAGCGTTCGAGCTCGGTTTGTCTCCCGTTACTAAGCGGTTAGAGAGGATTAGCAGGGGCCGGGCTTAACCCGCCTTCTTAACTTCATTCTTGCCTGGCCCCACCATTGTTTTCGTTGATCTCCTCCTTTTCGTGAGTAGTCGATCTCAGTTCTGCGAATGCAACTTTCGCGCCAAGTTGCAACTCATTAAAAGCAGTGTGTTTGCAGGAATCGAAAGATCTTGACCGGCCAGAAAATCACGAAAGTTCGTGACGAGGACATGTTCATTGATCGAAGCTGTCAGAGACAATACGAGCTACGGATTTGACCTTCAGTTCAACAAAGGCTTTGCCATCGTTGTTGCTGCCGAGCGCTTATAATCAAGGACGCTCCAGCCAGACGTAGCGACGCGCTTTTAACTGAAGCTGTGTTTGAGATCGGCCCCAGGACCGAGAAAAAGAGCTTGAGGTTGCGGCGCTTGACCGCGCATGGTCCCACCACACTTGATTTTTGTTCGACAATGATGATGCGGCTTTATTCGCGAACGCTGTTAGTCTGGATTTCGCTCGCTCACCTCACGATCTCGGCTGCCGCTCTCGACCCGGACCGGCAAATCTCCCAATATGCGCATACGGCATGGCGGATTCAAGATGGTTTCTTCACGGGAACGCCACAAGCGATCACGCAAACAAAGGATGGCTATCTCTGGATCGGCACTGAAGGAGGATTGGTTCGTTTTGACGGCGTGCGCTTCGTGCCGTGGACTGCGCCAGACGGCAAGCAGCTTCCGAGTTCGCGCATTCATTCGCTTCTCGGCGCAAACGATGGAAGTTTGTGGATCGGAACCACGCGAGGATTGGCGAATTGGGATGAAGTTGATCTTCACAATGTTTCGCAGTCACCTGCATTCATAGAGACCATTGTGCAAGACAGCAAAGGCGCGATTTGGATTACGCGCAGCCAGGTCCGCGATGATACTGGTCCCCTCTGCGAAGTAACCGGGAACACCCTTCGCTGCCACGGTTCCTCGGATGGGATCCCGTTTGCCTATGCGCAGCCACTTTATAGCGATGCTTCAGATCACTTGTGGGTTGGCAGTTCACTTGGGTTATGTCGTTGGAAATCCGGAAGCGACACGAAGACTTATATCGACAGCGCCTTGAGCAAGTTCCAAGGGCTTGCCGGAGTCGGCGCGATCGCTGGTGGCGACGATGCATCCCTGTTAGTTGGGATGAAGCGTTCGGGGAAGGGATTGGGCCTTCAGCGGCTCCTGCAAGATGGGACGTGGAAGGATTACGTCGTCGCGGGAATGGACAGTACCGCAGTTGAAGTATCGGCCCTGCTGACGGATCGGAATGGCGGAATATGGGTTGGTACAGGAAACCGGGGGATTTATCGGATTTATGGTGGTCGAGCGGATCATTTTGACAGCGCGGACGGTTTGTCGAGCAATTCGGTGCAGGGAATGTATGAAGACAGAGAAGGCGATCTCTGGGTGGCGACCTCTAGGGGTATCGATCGCTTTCACGAGACGAGCGTGATCAGCTTTTCGATCCGCGAGGGGCTGACCGCCGAGGACGCCGATTCGGTCCTCGCTACTCGAGACGGCACAATATTCATCGGGAATACGCAAGCATTGAATGTCCTTCGCGAGGGAAAGCTATCTGCCATAGGGACAAAGAACGGGCTCCCCGGGAGACTAATCACCTCGCTCTTCGAAGATCACGCGGGGCGCCTCTGGGTTGGAGTTGACGACACGTTGACCGCTTATGAGCACGGTCAATTTCATGGAGTGAGCAAGCCAGACGGCAAGCCCATTGGAGTCGTCGTCGCACTTACAGAGGATAGTGATCACAATATCTGGGCCGTCACGACTCAGCCAGCTCTCTTTCGCATCCGGGATCTTCGCGTGCTAGAAGAGATTCCTCCGCCACGTATTCCGCGCGTGGCGTCGATCGCGGCAGATCCCAAGGGCGGCATTTGGTTGGGCTTGTCCTCTGGAGACTTGGCTCGATACCAGCAAGGCAAGTTGGAGATTTTGTCCAGCAGTCGGTCGAGGAAACAGCCCATTCGCAACCTGCTCGTGGACGGCGAAGATGCGATCTGGGGTGCCAGTTCGGACGAAACGTTTCTGTGGGACAAAGAAAAGGAACAAACCTTAAGTTCGCGCAATGGCTTGCCCTGCGATGACGTGTACGCACTCGCAAAGGACAATCACGGATCTCTCTGGCTGGATACGCGTTGTGGCTTCGTCGTGATCGCTGCGGCAGAACTCAATCGGTGGCGCGAGCATCCGGATGTCCAGTTGAACGTCAAGACTTTGGACGTGTTTGACGGGGCCCAGCCTAGCCTGACCAACTTTCGCCCGGAGATTTCTGCTTCGCCAGACGGCAAGCTATGGTTTGCGAACGAAAACATCCTGCAGATGGTTGATCCGGAACATCTGGATCGGAATGGTATTCCGCCACCGGTGCGTGTGGAACAGATTGTTGCCGATCGAAAGAAATATTCAACGCGTGAGAACGTTCATCTGCCGGTGCGGACCAAAGATGTTGAGATCGATTATACGGCGCTCAGTTTCGTTGTTCCCGAGAAAGTTCGTTTCCGCTACAAACTTGAGGGACACGATTCAGATTGGCAGGACCCCCAAAATCGCCGCCAGGCTTTTTACACCGATCTGCCACCGGGAAATTACCGATTTCATGTTATCGCCAGCAACAATGACGGTGTGTGGAACGAGGTGGGTGCAGAGGTCGGTTTTGAAGTGCTTCCGGCGTTCTACCAGACGGCGTGGTTTCGAATCTTAAGTGTCTTCGCTGCTGCCGGTATCCTCGGGCTGATTTATGTGCTTCGCCTGCGTCACTTGGCTGCACGGATGCAAACGCGTTTCGAGGAACGGCTCGAGGAGCGCGAGAGAATCGCTCGAGACCTCCATGACACGCTGCTGCAGGGAATTTACAGCGCTTCGCTCCACTTTAATTTGGCAGACGCTCGCTTACCGGAAGATTCGCCGGCGAAGAGCGCGGTAAAACGTGGCTCGGAGCTGCTAATCCAGGTGAGCCAGGAGGGCCGCAATGCCCTTCGCTCTCTGCGCGCTTCCGAGGCCACGTCCGACGGCCTGGAACACGCTCTGTCCCGCTTGCCCAAAGAGTTTTCGCTGCCGCCAAGCATTGATTTTCAGGTGGCTACGGAGGGCCAGCCGCGACTCTTGCGCCCGTTGGTCCGAGATGAGGCCTACCTCATCGCGCGCGAAGCGGTCCTTAACGCATTCCGCCATGCCCGCGCCACTAAGATTGAAGTGGAAATCGACTATGCCCCGAGTCACTTGCGCATCCTGGTGCGAGACAATGGGTGCGGCATGGAATCTGGCCTGTTGAGAGTGGGTCGCGAAGGACATTGGGGCCTGACCGGCATGCGAGAACGAGCGGAAAAAATCGGTGCAAAACTCGAGGTGTTAAGCCGTGCCAACGCCGGAACCGAGGTCCTGCTCTCGGTGGTTGGCGCTGTGACATTTCAAGACGCCTCCACAGGCCGATCATGGAATTGGTTGACCAGGTTGTATCCTCAGAGGCTCAGTAAGAACGTCAAGGAACCTGGTGAGGAACAACACAAGTGAACGACGAGACGAAAATTCGTGTTCTCAGCATTGATGACCATCCCTTGGTGCGCGAGGGACTAGCTGCCTTGATCAACTACCAGGTCGACATGCAGGTGGTGGGCCAGGGCTCGACGGGCCATGAGGCAATCCAGCGCTTTCGGGAGTGTCAACCGGATGTCGTTCTCATGGATGTGCGGCTCCCCGATATGAGCGGAATCGATGCCATGGTCACGATCCGAAGCGAGTTCCCTGAAGCTCGAATCATCATGGTTACCTCGTCCGAAGGCGATGTTGAAATGCAGCGGGCGCTGAGCGGTGGAGCGAGAGGCTACATGCTCAAGAGCATGCCCCCGAATGACGTAATCGAGGCGATCAGGAAAGTGCATGCAGGCAAGAAAGCAATTCCCGCGGAGATCGCCGCGCGCCTGGCAAACCATATGAGCGATGAAGCACTCACCGCCCGCGAGATCGAGATTTTACAGCATGTTGCCGAGGGCAATCGCAATCGCGACATCGCTGACCGCCTCTTCATCTCCGAAGGCACGGTCAAGGTTCACATCCAACATATTATGGAGAAGCTGGGCGCCAGCGATCGCACCCAAGCGATTACCATTGCAGTCCGCCGCGGCATCATCCACCTGTAAGCCAATCACACCGTGCCGGGCTCAGCCCTTCGAGATTCAAGAAAGTACCACTTTAGTAGTATCCGAAAATCTAAAATTCGGCAGATTCTCGTCAGCCTGTTAACCGGTAGTCTTTGTGCGAGTGGCTTCACTCGCGACTGAGGGGAAAGAGAGCTTGAAGCGGCGGTACACAAAATTCCCGGCTGGCTTGCCCGCCATAGGATTGCTATTGTTGCGAAGCGCCATCGGCGTAAGGCTGCTTGTCGACGGTCTCGCCTGCGTGCAGGCCTCTCAGGTGCACTTGGAGGGGTTAGCCATCGGCGTGCTCGCTCTTGTCGCTGGAACTTCTCTTGTGCTTGGTTTCCTGACCCCGCTCGTGGCTGGCGTTTCAGCACTGGCGGGCATAGCAGTCTGGCTGTGGCATCCAGCGTGGGTTTCTTCCTTGAGCTGTCTGAATGTCAACACGATTGCGGTGGCGATCGCGATTCTCCTGTTGGGGCCCGGGGCAATCTCCCTGGATGCCTACCTCTTCGGCCGGCGCAAGATCATCATCCCTGGCGCAGTCAGTTCATAAACCTCCCCTCCTTCTTTCTCTGTTCCAGTGGCGCTACACTCTTACTCTTTCCCCCAACCTTACATCCGAAATATCCGAAAAGTAGTATTGGACGAGTAGACCGCGGTCGGATTGAAAAAACTGCATATCGCCAGATGCGGTCTAAGCTCGATAGCCTGCATAGTACCTCCATCAAGCACGAAGATTTGAGGCTTGCGGAGAATTGCAATGAGCTATTTGGTTCCGGACATTGAGGCGGCTTCGATTCCCGGTGGGGAACTGCAGTCATTTGGTCTGACCCACTCTGCCTATCCTATGGCTCCGCCCGTGGATCTCCATGTTTTCGAGAATCTGATCGCCGCGGATTCGGCTGTCGCCGTCAGCGCTCGCCACATTGAGCAGGTCATGGACGCTGTACCACAACACATGTTCATCCTCGAGCCGGATGCAACCCTGTCTTTTGTTAATCGCGCAGCGCGGGAATATCTCGGGCGGATTGACGCGATCACTCCAACAGAGCGGCTCGGCGCAATTATTCATCCTGAGGATCTCGAAGCGCTTCTGGGAGCATACCGGGATGCCATAGCGCACGGAATACCTGTCGAAGCCGAAGCGCGCGTTCGGAGCAAGAATGGCCAGTACCGCTGGTTCCTGCACCAACTTTTTCCCTTATGCGACGAACAAGGCCGGGTTGTCCGCTGGTGCGGCACCCGGATCGATATCGATGAGCATAAGCGATCTAAAGAAGAGGCTCAGCGCGAGAATCTTGCTTTGCGGGAAGAAATCGATGCGATGTCGATGTTCGAAGAAATTGTCGGCTCCTCATCGCGTCTCCAGGCGGTACTGGCGCGCGTCACCAAAGTCGCGCGAACCGACTCTACAGTCCTGATCACGGGTGAAACTGGCACCGGCAAAGAATTGATCGCCCGCGCAATTCACAAGCGTTCCGATCGTGCGGATCGTCCTTTTGTGAGCGTAAACTGCGCCGCCATTCCACGAGACCTGATCGCATCGGAATTGTTTGGACATGAAAAAGGCGCCTTCACTGGAGCGCTGCAGCGTCGCATTGGCCGCTTTGAACTGGCCGAAGGAGGTACTCTCTTCCTCGATGAAATCGGCGAGCTTCCGGCCGAGACACAGGTCGCCCTCTTGCGCGTTTTGCAGGAGAGGGAATTTCAGCGCGTTGGCAGCAACCAGACCATTCGCGCCAACGTCCGTGTCATCGCCGCCACGCATCGTGACTTGCCCGCTGCCATCGAAGCCGGCACCTTCCGCAGCGACTTGTACTACCGCATCAACGTGTTTCCGCTGGAAATTCCTGCGCTGCGAGAGAGGAAAGAAGACATTCGGCTTCTCGTCAAGTACTTCATCCACCGTTACTGCAGCAAAGCGGGCAAGGATGTAAAGAGTATCGACAAGAAAAGTCTGGATCGGTTGCAGTCCTATTCCTGGCCCGGCAATATTCGCGAGCTGCAGAATGTCATCGAACGCTCCGCGATCCTGTGCGACTCCGAGAACTTCTCGGTGGATGAAAGCTGGTTGTCGACCGCGGCCAGCCCGGCTCGGCCGCTTTCACAAGAGATGGTTTTACAAGAAAAGGAACTCATCGAAGCTGCGCTGGCGGAATGCAAAGGCCGAGTGTCCGGCTCATCTGGCGCCGCGGCAAAGCTAGGCATGCCGCCTTCGACGCTGGATTCCAAGATTCGCGCACTCAAAATCGACAAACGCCGGTTCTATGCCAACTAGGTGCTCTGGATAACGTCTTGGTAATGCTTAAATCGTCTTATGAAACTGACCAAAGATCTATAACGCTTCTTGGCTATTCGTGGGACTCGGACTCCTGGATTCTCTGCAGCAGCCAAAATCCATGAAGTCCAAAGCGAAAGCTCCGGCTCCTCTTCTGCCGCAGGCCCCGGTGAAGGCAGTGGAGCCTAGCGGAGAGGAGGTCGAAGTCGCCGAAGTGCATGACACTGTAATGACTGCGGAAGCGCTACCTACGACGACCAGCCCCCTACCCTTGTTAGGATGCTCGGTCTGCTGGCTCTGGGAGCCGGATTCACGCTTCGCAGCGCTGTTGCCAGCGACGCAGCCTAATTACAACGAGCGTATCGAAGCGCCTGCCGCACAGGCGCTTCGGCAACGCTGATAAGGTTCGACATAAGAGGAAGTACCATTCGGAATTCTGAGGACAGACATGCGTTACTCCTATCAATTGCTAGCTGTTCTTCTTTCCTTGGCTGTATGGTTGACTGCACAGTCGGAGCAGCCGCCGACCAAGATCGGGGCTTCGGCCGTCTGGCAGATACCGCCCCAGTTCATGAATACGGCACATTCTGTCTGCGACCAGATTCTTACCTCAATACCAGAATGCATGATCGGCCAGATGGCGCCGGCCGGTGCGCCAGCTGCCGCCCTAAGTTTTACGCGAGAACTCTACAAGGAAAGTCATGGCGAGTTTGCCATTATGACGGGGTTCCAGGACGAAGGCCCGGTAGCATTCGCCTGGGTCACGTACCCATTGCGCGCTAATACGAACTACGGGCTACTTCTGCTGAATGGACAGCCGCAAATCGTCAATGTTGAAGATCTAAAGCTGCTCGACGTCAAAACCATGAAAATGAGTTCCCAGTTCCAGGACGCCAAGCTGCAATTTCCCAACATCGATGTCTGGCCTGGAGATCGTGACGGAAAGATATGGCCGAACTCCCAGGTCGGCCCCGATGGCGGGATACAGTTCACCGTAGCCTACCCGCTGCGCAACGGCTGTCATGCCTGCGCAAGCGCTGGGCAGGCCATTTTCAACTGGGATTTCGACGCGACCGGGAAGTTTCTCGGAACTTCGTTTCAGGGGATGCTAGATCCGCCACTGCCACAGTAACCGTGCGCCCCTTTAGATTTGCCTAGCCGCTCGTGCTTAGAAATCGACCGCTGAATCAAACCATGGTCAAAGAGGAGTCTCCCTCTATTCCGCCTCGCCCCTCCACTCACGAACTTTCAGGAATTTCCAACTGAGCCGTGACCGTCCGACCTGCGTAAACCCAGTGCCTGCAATGACTCGCAAGTTGGCCCAAGGGGTGCAATATCAAACGCGAGAAGTTCGCAACGCGTTCGGCAGTTACGAAGGAGAAATCACAATGACTGAATCTGGCACCAAGTTCAGCGTCCAACAGCTGTCTGGAAATCGAAGAATCCATGTGCATAAGGACGATTTTGCGTTGGGCGCTCTGACCTACATCAAACCCAACGAGAAGGGCGTAGAGTACCGTTACGAGACCTCTGCCGCCACGCTGTGCTTCATTCGTGGGACCGGCAAAATTGCGATCAACGGCGCCCTGGTGGAATACAGCGGCAAATGGCTTGAGATTCCGCGCTTCGTCGAGTATCAGATACTCCCGGAGAGCGATACCGTGATGCTAACCATCCTAAAGCCGACCGGAGATGCAGATAGAGATTCAATCTGGAGGAAAGATTCATGATTCGCACTTTGTGCCTTAGTCTTGTGTTAACGCTCGCAGGTTCGGGAATCGCACAAACCCCGCCTACCGCTCCCGCGCAACACTCATCGCATGCTCCCAGTCACGCTGCACCGTCCGCGGCTGAAGTCTGGGATAGTCTGATGGCCGGCAATCGCCGATTTGTCGCTGGCAAGCCCCAGACGCGCAACCTGGTTTCCCTGCGCCATAAGCTGGCTTCCGGACAATCTCCGAAAGCGATCATCCTCTCGTGTTCCGACAGTCGGGTTGGTCCAGAACTGATTTTCGACCAGAGCCTGGGAGACATCTTCGTGGTGCGGACTGCCGGGAATGTCGCTGACGCTGTGGCGCTCGGAAGCATCGAGTACGCGGTGGATCACTTGCATAGCCCTCTGCTGGTCGTGCTCGGACATCAGAAATGTGGCGCGGTGAATGCAGCCTGTTCCGATGAAAAGATGCCGAGCCCGAACCTGGACGCTATCGTAGAAAAGATTAGTCCTGCCGTAACTCAAGCGAAAACTTACGCCAAGGCCGATGATCTTGTCGAGGCGGCGATCAAGGAAAACGTTCATCGCAGCGCGATGGATCTTGTGGCCAACAGCGAGATCATTCGCAATGCGGTGAAGTCGGGCAAGCTCACCGTGATCGAGGCGGAATACGAGCTCGAGAGCGGCCAAGTCGTTCGCCTGAACGCGCCCATTCACTCTCAGAACTAGCGATTCATCTTTATATAACGTAGCCGTAGAGCGGGCGTCGCCATCGAGATTATTGAATAAGAATGGCGGCGCTCCCGCGCTTTCGTACGACCGCCTGCGTCGAACGGGCAAAGGTGTTCTCTCCTGAAACCAATCTCTGACTCTCTTTCCCTCTGACTCTCTGCGGCCTTCGCGAACTCTCGGAAATTTCCGAGAGTTTCGGAAAGCCAAATTCGTAACACCGCTCATATTTGCAATCAGTTGACGTTTGGAACAGAGGGTGCATTACCAACAGGTGAGACTCGATCCGGACTCGAAAAACGAAATGAAAAGAGGAAGCACTATGAAATCCAGAATGAGTATGTTTTGCGCAGCAGTAACGATAGCAGCCGCGATTATGACCGTCGCTCCATCGAACGCACAAGAAGCGGCCGCTAGCGTGCCGGTAAGAGTGACTGTCACGGCAAGCGTGCCAAACGACAAACGCATGCCTGAACTCAGCCAACAGGACATCGCCGTCACCCAGGGCAAAGAACGCCTGAAAGTGACGGAGTGGGTTCCAGCTAAGGGCGATCGAGCGGGTCTCGATCTGTTCATCCTGATCGATGACGCCTCAAACCTGACATTGGGAATGCACCTCGACGACCTGAAGACGTTTATCAACACTCAGCCGTCGACGACTGCGATCGGCGTCGGATACATGCGAAACGCCACAGTTCAGATCGCACAGAATTTCACCACGGACCACGCCGCAGCTGCCAAGGCCCTGCGGTTACCCTTGGCGTCAGTCGGCGCTTACGGAAGTCCTTACCTCTCGGTGATCGATCTGATGAAGCGCTGGCCAGCAAGCCAGAACCGGCGTGAGGTTTTGATGGTTACGGACGGAATCGACCGCGCCCGTCGCTCCATACCTTGGCGCGGCTTGTATATCAATCCCGACGTAGATTCGGCAAGCGATGTCGCCATGCGGACTGGCACCATCATCCATACGATCTATGCCCCCGGTGCGGGCCGCCGAGGCCGCAACTACTGGGAAGCCACGAATGGACAGTCGGGCATTGCGAAGCTGTCCGATGTAACCGGTGGCGAGTCCTTTTTTCTGGGGCTGCAGCAACCGGTGAGTTTCGCGCCGTATCTCGACCAACTGCAGAACATCCTCAACAACCAGTATCTGTTGAGCTTTTCGGCACAGCCCGGGAAAAAGGCGCAGCTTCAAAATGTGTCGATCAACACCGAAGTTGCCGGGGTAGAACTCGCCTCTGCAGATGCGGTGTGGGTGCCAGTTGCGAAGTAACAGAGGGCACTTCACGGTGGAGGGCCTTCGCATTCAGCGGGGCCCTCGCCAATCGACAGCCGTGTTAACACCAACGATTTCAGCTCATCAAGCATGAGATTTCGTTCCTGGTGACCAGTGAAAGAGCAAGTTCGATGAAGGAGTGATTTGCCATGAAATTGTTCAAGTCGAGTGATCCGTGGGCCAACGTCGTGATTCTGCTGACTGTTGGATTGTTCAGTCTGTCGTTAGCTGTCAAGGGATTCACGCACGAACTTTTTCTTGACGCAGGTGTGTTTCTCGTATCCGTGAAACTGATTCTGATGGCAGGAAAGAACGCGGCATCCGAAGAGCGGATGGAGCGACAACTGGATCAGATCAAGGCTTTGCTGGCACACAACACTTCACCGCGTGCAATCAACGAGGAAACATCGGCGAGCAATGCGAATGACCGCATCCGCCAGATTTGCTAAGAGGAAAAAACTAATTCTGTTAGAGAGGATAACTTTATGAAAAGAGTTTGTGCTGTATTCGTGCTCCTGATTATCGCAGCGGCACCTGTTCTCGCGCAAAAGAAGGAACAGGACCGCGTAGCAAATGCGGGCAATGTCATGAAGGAAATTCTGAATATCCCGGATGACATTCCGCAGAGCGTTATCGACAAGGCGGATTGTATCGTCGTCCTGCCTTCCGTGATCAAGTTCGCCTTCGGATTCGGCGGAAGTTATGGAAGGGGTGTCATGACCTGCCGCGGTGGCGAAGACTTCAAAGGTCCCTGGGGCGCACCGACGATGATGGCGCTCGAAGGCGGAAGCTTCGGACTTCAGATCGGCGGACAGGCGACCGACTTCGTGCTGTTGCTGATGAGTCCCCGATCGGCCCGCAGCATTCTTGACAGCAAAGTAAAACTGGGCGCGGATATTTCGGCGGCGGCGGGCCCGGTCGGGCGCAATGCGTCGGCTGAAACCGACGTGACCCTGCGCGCCGAAATTCTTTCGTACTCGCGGTCTCGCGGACTTTTTGCCGGAATCTCTCTGTCGGGCTCGACCCTGCGCCCGGACAATGGAGCCAACAAGAAGTTGTACGGAAGAAATGTCAGCGCGCACGACATCGTGTTCAACAACGAGGTCACGGCGCCGGAGCCGGCGAAGATACTGCTTTCCGAACTGAACAAGAAATCACCAACGAATAAGTCGAATGGCTAGGGAAGGGATTGCAATTATGCTGAGCAAAATACGTTCGATACTGATTTCCCCGTTGATCGTGCTGATGTTGTTGCAGGGGCCCAGTCCTTTGGTCTGGGCGCAGGCGGCAGCGCCAGCGCCGGAACAACTGGATCAACTGCTGGCGCCGGTTGCGCTCTACCCAGATGCGCTGCTGTCCCAGATCACCACAGCGTCGACGAATCCGCAGGAAATCCTGGATGTCAATGCCTGGTTGCAAGCGAATCCCGGCTTGACGGGCGCCGCGGTCACCGACGCCGCAGAGAAACAAGGGTTCGATCCCGCGTTCATCGCGTTGGTGAATTTTCCCACAGTGGTGTCCATGATGGCCGATCACATCGATGATTATGCTGCGATCGGGCAGGCATTCTCGGCTGATCAGGACGCAGTCACCGCGTCGATTCAACGGTTGCGGGCTCAAGCTTATGACTCTGGAGCGTTGCGCAGCAGCGGGCAACAACGGGTAGAAGTGCAGCAGCAACCGGCAGGTCAGACAATCTATGTGATACAGCCGGCGAACCCGCAGGTTGTCTACGTGCCGCAGTATGACCCAACCGTGGTTTATGTTCGCCCCGCTTCCGGCGTGATCGTCGCGACACCGCGGATCAGTTTCAGCGTCGGAATCGGGATTGGGGCGCTACTGGTCGATGACCAACCCTGGGGATGGGGCGGATGGGGATGGAATTGGGGAGCACGCCGCGCTTACTACAATCATGGATACTGGAGCGGTTGGCGGAATCCCTATCGTCCGCTACATCGCTGGTACCGTGCGCGACCAATCGTCTGGGCCAATCGCCCCGGCTACCGCGGCAATTGGGGCTATCGTCCACCTCACTACCGCCCTCCAAGTCCACCGGTCGTGAAACCTGGTCATCCAGGAAATCGACCGATTGGCCGCCGCCCACCGCCGGCCAAGCCGACCACGCCTGAGAAACCGGTATGGCCGAACCCGACGAAGCCCATACCGGATCGACCGTCCAGACCTTCCGGCAAACCTGGAACGCCAAGCCGGCCCGATCAAGGTCAGCCGCGACAGGGCCAACCGATTCCGCCTAACGGAACCGATCCGGACCGTCCCAATCGACCGTCCGGACCACCCGCCAAGCCCGGAACGCCAAGCCGCCCGGATCAAGGTCAGCCGCGAACTGGCCAACCCACGGCCCAAGGTCAAAACCAACCGGCGCCAAAGCAGCCGCCCGCTCCCCAGTTTGGCAAGCCCGGAGCGCCAAGCCAGCCGAAGTCGATGCCGATGAGCCGACCTCAGAATCGCAAGCCGGCTCTGCAACCAAAACCCGAAGCGCCACCAGAAACGCCGCAAACCAGCTAACAAAAGGTCCTCCATATGGTCGAAAGAATCTGTTGTTGGTTTGAAAGAATCGATCCAGGTGTCCATCGCCGCGTGAAGGGCCTGCGGCTCGTAACCGCTTACGGTATTGCGGCGATGCTGGGGGCGTTGGTCGTCAGCTCGCATCAGATATCGGGTGGCTCGGCGCTCATCTACCTCGCTGCCGGTTTCGGCCTCTGGGCCAGTGTTTCCGAAGGTCAAGCAACTCGTTGGCTGTCGACTCGCGACCTTGTCATCTTGAATGCTGCCGCGGTAGCCGGCGCATTGGTTTTTATGAACTTGTCGCCGATTTCGATCGGCACTAGTCGGCTGGGACCCGAGTGGATTCTCATCACCGGCGCGTTCCTCGTGGGATATCTCAAGCGATTCGGAATGCTCGGCGCGGGCATTGGCTCCCAGATCTATATCGGCCAGCTCCTCGCTTATGGAACCGGGATTACCCGGGCCGATCTGGCAATGGTAGCGCTGGCTGGATTAATAGCTACAGTAGCCTCGATCCTTCCTCGCTTGCTCAGCGGACCGGCGGAACATCCAACGCCTCCATCGGCACCGGAACCTTCTCCTGCGAACGGGCATGGATCACGAGAACTGCGGATGGGGATGCAATCGGCGGTTTCTGCACTTGTGATCGTTCTCATAGGCAGCGTGATCCATCTTCAAGAATCCGCATGGGCCATCACAGCCAGTACCTATGTGATCGCCGGGTCAACCTCAGGGACTGCAGATCGCGTTCGCCGGCGTATCGTGGGGACGTTGATCGGCGTTCCGCTCGGCATCGCTTGCCTGCCAATCGCACAGCACGCACCGCCGCTGGCTTGGATACTCGCTGCTATTGCCATGATCATTTACGCTGTGGCCTTGCCGGACCGCTACGACATCGCTTGCGCAGCCTATGCATTCACGCTAATGGTAACGTTGGCGATAAGCGGAGAAACTTCAACATCCGTCTTGGCCGCGCGTGCCTGGGAAACGTTGATCGGCGGAGTGCTGGGCGTGATCGCGGCGAAGGTCATTCTACCCCTCCCGGAGCCCTCGCCAAATGTCGCGAAAATAGCTTGGACCGGGTGACTTGAACATTGGGTGCCTTCTACGACGGACGGCGGATCATCGTTCATTCGCTGAATCCGAGGCAAGTTCGCGACCAGCAGGAGATTAACTGTTGTAGTCAACAATTACACTCTTCCGGCGAGCGCCTTTTTGCGAACGTTAATGATTTCGAGCGCCTCACGAACTATCGGGAGTTCGTGATTGAATTGCGATGCTCGGCTTGAGCAAAGGCCCTCCTTTTCAATAATTTGGAAGTTGGCGCGAAGCTTGCTAAATGCCAAGGGTAGGGCTGAAGTAGAGTTCAGAGATCAGCCAGAGGGAGACAGTCGTGAGAGCGAGATTGTGCTTAAGATTTAGCCTGACAATTATTTGTTTGACTCTTGCCGCGAAATCAGCCGCGGCGCAGCTGCAATGGAGCTCCAGTCAGAAATACGACACCGGACAAGATACAGCCGTCGCCATGCATGCATCAGGGTTGATCCTGGAGTTTCATCGAACCCACATCCTTGCAGGGACTGAGCTCTTCTATCACGTGGGGAAGGTGATCGGAACCAACGTGACTTGGGGAGGAAGCCAGCGCGTGCCTGCTGAAGGTACTTGGCCTAATGTCGCGATCAGCAAGGAAGGGTATGTGCTCTTCGTCTGGTCCACCGGGCTCGCCAAGAGGAGTTCCGCCTTGTATTACATGACTGGGAAGATCGATCCCAATGGGGAGGCCAACCAATCCATATCCTGGTTGACTCAGCCGACGCGGGTTGACGCAGGATTTCACAGTTCCATTGCCATGAATGACAACGGGATTATCGCTGAAGTGCACGAATCGGGCAGCAATGGCACAGGTCTTTATTACAGAGTCGGGCAGTTCAAGAACCCCAAGGCCGGTGACTTTACGATCGTGTGGAACTCTGGCGAATGGGGAGTCAATTATGATGACGGGATCAATCCGCACATCGCCTTCAACAACCAGAACCAGGTGGTGGAAGTGCATCAAGTAACAGGTCAGCACCTTCTGCACTACCATCGCGGAGTCGTCCTCAAGAATGCTGTTATTGACTTCCAGGCATCGCAGCGGTATGACAACTGGGGATACGAACCTTCAGTAGCGCTTTCCGACGGTGGAATGGCGGTGGAAATACATCGCAACGATCCCAACCGGAGAGCGTATGCCATGACGGGAACGCTGAGCCTCGCATATCCAGAGCGGATTTCTTGGTCCACTTCCGTTGACATCAGCAACGAGGGTGGCTCCATCTATCCCGCGGTGGCGACAAACGGAAACTACGCTATCGGGACCTGGACAAGCAGCGGACTTGTCACCAATGCGCTCTACTATTCGGTTGCGAGGATCCCCTAGTGGTTCGCAGTCGAGATAGAGGAACAGGCGTTTTACTAGTTTGTCGGGATTCCACGACCCGAGAACAATGCCTCCCGGCTCGCAAGCGGGTTGAAAAACACGAACAATCAATCAAAGAAGCTATTCCGGGTTACAAAGCCGCGGTAGCAGAATACGAGCAATTGGCCGGATTAAGGGTCGGCGAGCTATTCGATAATCGAAATTTCCAAGCTGAAGGTGGCGGAAGCGTTTTTGGAAAGCCGCCAAATCCAACTACTGCAAAATATCCCGGCTGAGTTCGCTTCCATTGCGCTCTACCCGCGCTCTGTCTGTTGGATGAGCACCGCTTTTCAGGGCCTTAGGTGTCATCCGCTGACCTCCATCTTGTTGAATATACGTTTCGCGGCGGATTCGAATCCGACTCTCTGGCGAGTCATTGATCGTTTGGGCAGAGTGACGGTCGACAATGTGCATGGCAAATGATCGAAACCAAGGCATCTGCCCATGATCCTCACTGCGGTCGGTGCTGGATCCCGCTGTGTCCTTTTTGTGTCCTTCGCAATTAGATGCCGTTCGATTTCGCCAACTTTTTCAACGCTTTTCAAAAGCCGTCCATGCGGGTCTTGTGCTCGTTAAGTTATTGTGGTGACTGCAGTTGGTAACGCCGCAGCCGAATTGAGAACCATAACTCTTAATTAGTTGTCTTCTCTCTCACAATCACCAGCCGAACCCGAACGAAAAAAGTATTGAAGGGCGCCTGTCCTTTCACTGTCCAATAACGATTCCCTAATGCTTCTTACAAGGCTTTTCGAGGGCCACCCGCGTCTTGTAAGTTGTTGTAATTCCTATTATCCGTGGGCTCATAACCTCCCGCTCCTTAGGAGTCCCAAGAGTTCCTTTGGAATCTTGGAGTTCCTAATCGAGCGTTGCAAATTGGGCGTCCGGCGCAGCAATGTACCGGAAGATCACTCGTCAAAGTCGGTGGAACCTACGTCGCGCGAGCGATAAGGCAATACCGAACCAAGCCCCCGGAATGGTGGGGGAAGGCGTAGAGACTGGATGGCGAGCATCCCTCGTGGATGAAGGTACAGTCCGACTCTCATCGAAAGGTGAGTCAGATCGCATAACCCAAAGGTCGGCGGTTCAAATCCACCCCCCGCAACCAACTCAAGCTCTCCACCACAATTAGAAAGCTCTGAATTGATTGGAGTTTTGAGCATTTCATTTTCAACCAGCTTTCTAGTTGACTACTACCTGCTTGCGTTCAACCCCCGTTTTGAGCACAATTCGCTGAAAAACGTCTGCTCCAGCTTCTTCTGGACTCAACTTCGGAAGCGGACTGCAAGTGAACATAAACGTCACTCGTAATCCCGGAGCGTCTCGTTCACGCGCGGCTCCTGCTCCTCGCGGGCCAAGGCTGAGGGTGGGTTACATGCCCGTGCTCGCGGTGGCTAAAGACTGAGTCTCTGATCCTCGACCTTAGTTCGAGTTCCCACCGCGAACGCGACAGAACTTACCGACGCTGCTGTCGGCCGGGTTCTTCCTGGCTGATATACAGCTGCGATAAACTGCACCCGATGAAATCTTCCGCTGCCCGCATCATGTGTTTCCACATCTCATACGCACGCCCCTCCTGATTGAGAAATGCGAGAGCCTGCTCCCGGCTCACAGCGCATCCCCGTTCGCTACATAGTCGAATCAGATGGGACAGTGTGATTTCAGCGATCACTCGTTCTCGGTTTCTCTTCTCAGTCATTCGCTTTCATCCCACGGGTCTAAGAAGTGATAACCGCAAATCCTTCTTAGCACTTTTCGAGACATGTTAGGGTCCCTGCGTTGACTGTGACCTTTCTAATCGCGCAGGCCAACCACAATGAGAGTATGGAAGACGTCTAGCCTTGGTAACTTGTCCTTGCAATGCCGAGGCGGCGAATTTTGTTCTGCAGAGTCGTACGCTTCAATCCCAGGCGATCGGCGGCTCCGCCCTTGCCTGCAATCCGCCCCGAAGCAGCTCTCAATGCCTCGATGATCACACTAGATTCCGCTTGCCGAAAACTAGAGGTCGAACAGCCGGCAGAACTCACCTCCACAGTGGGGCGAAGTTCCGCAATCGGCACCTCTAACTGCTCGCCGCGGGTAAGAATGACGGCGCGCTCGATGAGGTTTTGCAGTTCGCGCACATTGCCGGGCCACGACGCATTTGCCAACGCTTCCATGGTTTGCCTGGGGATCGATTCGATCTTCTTCCCCATCCGTCGTGACAGTTTGGACACGAAATAGTTCACCAGCAGCGGAATGTCCTCTCGCCGCTCACGAAGCGGGGGGATTTCAATGGGGAAGACGTTAAACCGATAAAAAAGATCCTCTCGGAACTTCTCCTCTCGAATCATCGCCTCAAGATCGCGATGGGTGGCGGCGATGATTCGCACGTCGACATGGATCGTTCTGGCACTCCCCAAACGCTCGAACTCCTGCTCTTGAACGGCACGCAAGAGCTTTGGTTGCAATTCCAGGCTGATGTCGCCGATTTCGTCGAGAAAAAGCGAGCCATGATCGGCGAGCTCGAATCTGCCTTTCTTTTGCATCAGGGCCCCAGTGAAAGCCCCTTTTTCGTGTCCAAACAGTTCACTTTCCAGCAATCCCGCGGGAATCGCAGCACAGTTCATTCGCACAAACGTGCGATCTCGCCTGGAGCTCACGTTATGAATGGCGCGGGCTATCACTTCTTTGCCTGTTCCAGTCTCACCGTGCAGAAGCACCGTCGAATCGGTCGGCGCAACAATGGCGACCTGTTCCAGCACTTTGTGCAGCGCCGCGCTCTTACCGACAATGTCCTCAAAGCTGTAGTCCGACCGTACGTCCGATTCGAAGTGCTGCCCTGCCTCTTGACCGGACGTGATACATCGCCGGATAGCTTTCAACAGTTCTTCATCGTCGACAGGCTTCGTCAGGAAGTTTGCGGCGCCTGCCTTAACCGCGCGTACTGTCATTGGGATGTCGCCGTGGCCGGTGAGGAATATGATAGGGACCTGAACATTCGATTTGGCAAGCTCCTGTTGCAAATCGAGTCCGTTTACCCCGGGAAGATTCACATCCAGCACTAAACAACCTGGCAGTTTAGGCCTTGGCGCAGCCAGGAACTCCTCCCCTGATGCAAAGGTCTCTGCCATCAGTCCAGCGGAGCGAATCAAACCTGCCACTCCTTCGCGCGCCGACGGATCGTCATCCACGACGTAAACCAAAGCTCCTGGGTTACTCATGGGGGCCTCCTTGGTTCTAACTGTGTTCCTTCAGTTGCTGGGTTTCCATTTCGAGGCCGTGTGGACAGCCTCGAGCAATTCATCTTCGCTGAATGGTTTGGTCAAGTAAGCAACGGTCCAATCCGAAGATGCTTCTGACCTCGCCCGGTCATCATATCCATGGGCCGTCATGAAAATAACCGGTACGCCATAGCTACGAGCTACCAGGTGACGCTGGAGTTCGAAGCCACTCATCCCGGGCAGGCGTACGTCTAGGATGAGACAGTCCGCCTTGCGAGGATGGGCTGAGTTCAAGAACTCCTCTGCTGAACCGAACACTTTCACTTCCATGCCGACCGACCGGATCAGGCTTTCAAGCGATTCCCGCACCGAGATATCATCGTCGACTACTGCAATAAATGGCTCCATGTTGGGGCTTCCATTGATTGGATAACAGAGAAGAGGAAGAGAAATCTATTACATCTTAGTGGTACATCTACAGGGAGATCGCCCGAAGTTCTCTTCCGGCCGAGTTAGAGCTTGTAAGTTGTTAATTTCAAGTTCGGGCAGACCGCTTAGGCGGGTGGATCCCGAGGTTCTCCGCCATCCTCACCAGATCCGCCAGAGACTCGGCATGCATCTTGCGCATCACGCGACCACGATGAATCTTGACTGTGTACTCGGTTATGTTCAGTTCGGCCGCAACTTGTTTGTTTAGCAGCCCGGAAACCACTTGCTGCATGACTTCCTGCTCGCGCGCCGTCAGCGACTGATACCGATTTTGCAACTCACGGACGTCGGCGTGCTGCTGGCGGGTTCGCCGGTCCCGTTCGAGGGCCTCCTGAATTGCCCGTAAGAGTTCCTCGTCATCGAACGGCTTGGTCAGAAACTCAACTGCTCCCGCTTTCATGGCCTGCACGGAGGCTGGGATATTGCCGTGGCCAGTAAGGAAAACGATGGGGATCTGCAATCCGACGTCGGCCATGCGCTTCTGCAGGTCGAGCCCGCTCAGACCCGGCATTTGCAAGTCCAACACCAGACAACTTGGCGCCTCGGCGCCGGGGCGGGTCAGGAATTCCTGCGCAGACGCAAAGGTTTCGACCTGCAAGCCGGCAGACCGAATCAGACTACTCAGTCCCTCCCGAACCGAGGGGTCGTCGTCCACAATCGCGATCACTGCGTTAGACTGCCGTGACTCCTGCATTTGATTCTTCTTCGTGGTACTTCGGAAGAGTGAAGTAAAAGATTGTGCCTGTGCCGTCCTTGGCTGTAGCCCATAGCCGGCCACCGTGGGCCTGAAGAATGGAACGGCTAACGGAAAGTCCCATGCCCATGCCGCCGGGCTTGGTGGTGTAGAAAGAGTCAAAGATTCTATCGATCATCTGAGGGTCAATACCCGTGCCCGAGTCTTCGACCGTTACCTGCACCTGGTCGGGGTCAATGTTCCGGGTGGTGATCACCAGTTCTCGTGCCCGGTCACCTACTTTGCTCATCGCTTCGATGGCATTCATGACCAGATTCAAGACCACCTGCTGCAACTGTACCTGATCGCCGAGAACAGGAAAAACGTCATCCCCAAACTGCGTTCGGATCACCACGGTATTTCTGTTCGCTTCGTCGCCGACGAGGGCAAGGACTTCCCGGATGGTTTTATTCACGTCCAGCTTTTCTTTAGGCGCCGAAGCCTTCTTTGTCAGGGCGCGAATCCGGGCGATGATTTCACCCGCTCGCTTCCCGTCGCGGACGATCCGGCGGGCGGATTCCCGGGCTTCCTCCAGATCAGGCACGTCTCGAGCCAGCCAGCGCAGACACGCGCTACCGCTACTCACAATGCCCGAAAGCGGCTGGTTGATTTCATGCGCGATCGAAGCGGTCAGTTCCCCGAGTATGCTTACCCGGCCGATGTGCGCCAGATCGGCCTCGAGTTGCCGCAGCCTCTCACGCTGTTCTTCCGCCCGCACGCGGTCACTGATGTCCCGGGAGACATTCAGTAGGAAGCGACGTCCGCCATACCGAAAAGAACTCGTGTTTGCTTCGGCAGGAAACATCGAGCCGTCCTTTCGCCGATGGTAGTGTGCGTCGACGACGGTTTCACCCGCCGCCGCTCGCTCCGCGACTGACTCCATCTGCGCTTGCTCCGAATCCACGTGGAAGGCGGCTGCCGTGTTCCCGATGAGTTCCTGCCGAGTGTAACCAAGACTCTCGCAGGCCGTCCGGTTCACATCAACAATGGTCCCTTGCTCGAGATCTTGGACGAATAGGGCGTCGCCCGCGTGGTCCACAAACGTGCGAAAGCGCGTCTCGCTCTCGCGCAGCGCTTCCTCGGTCGCCTTCCGCTCCGTAATGTCGACAAACGTGCCCACCAGTTGGACGACGTTTCCAGCATCGTTCAAGACAGGGTGTCGAATGCTGTGAATATGTTTGACCGTTCCGTCGCGCAGCACGAATCTATACTCATCGGATGTATCTACTTTTTCGCGGAGGGATTTCTCGAACCCGGCGGTCGCCCTGCTGGCATCTTCGGGATGAATTCGCCGGCCCATTGTTTCCCTGATCGGTATGCCGCCGTGGGGATCCACGCCAAAAATCCGGAACATCTCATCGGACCAATGGGTGTATTCGCGGCTAACCGCGTCCAAAGCCCAACTCCCCGTGCGGGTCAGCCTCTGCGCTTCGGACAAATAGGCCTCACTGCGTCTTAAAGCTTCCTCGGCCCGTTTGCGCTCCTCGATATTGGTGCGCGTGCCGTACCAGCGGATGATGTGACCCTGTTCATTCCGCAGCGGATTGAGACGAATTAGAAACCAACGATACTGCCCGTCTTTTCCGAGCAGTCGCGCTTCCGCCTCCCATGGAATTCCTTGTGCAAGAGCGTGTTGGCGATCGTCGCGTAGTCTCTCCCAATCGCTGGCATGAAAGATTCTGGCAGGATAATCCGCCGCATGAACTTCTTCCAGAGTCAGGCCTGTGTACTCGAGATCGCCCCGATTCACATAACGGAATTCACCGTCTGGTTCCAAAACGACGACGTGCTGCGGAACAGCGTCTACGATTTGTCGAAGTTCCGCTTCGCTCTGCCGGAGCTTTTCCTCGGCCCGCTTGCGGTCAGTGATGTCCATCGCGGTGCCCACCAATTGAACCATCTCTCCCGCCTCATTCAGGACAGGATGCCGAGTGACGTGAATATGTTTGAGCGTTCCGTCTGGCAGCGCGATCCTGTACTGGTCGGACGTGTCGACGCTTTCGCGCAGCGACTTTTGAAAGTTGCCTTCTACCCTGGTCCGATCCTCGGGGAGGATCTGTCCAAAAAGTGCTTTCCTGGCCGGTATGCCTTCCTGCGGATCGAATCCAAAGATTCGGAACATCTCCGTGGACCAGTAAGTCCATTTGTCACCGGCAACGTCCAGCGCCCAACTGCCCGTGTGGCTCAGCCGTTGCCCTTCCGCCAGATATGCCTCACTCTGCCGCAGCGCTTCCTCGGCCTGCTTGCGCTCGGTGATATCCCGCACGAGGCCTAAGTTGTACGCCCGGCCTCCATATTCGAAATAATTCGCGCTGATCTCGACCGGGAAAATGCGGCCATCCCGGGTTCGGTGGCGGCTTTCGAAACTCAGCGACCGTCGCGCTTTAAGTTCGCGCCAGTGGTCCGACCAGCGCCCCGCCGGGAACTCAGGGTCAATATCCGCTACGGTCATGCGGAGCAGCTCCGCACGGGTGTAACCCAGAACTCGGCACCCCTCATCGTTCGCGTAGTGATAGCGCCCCGTCTCGTCTACCAGAAAGGCGCCTTCGCGTACTTTGTCCAAGGCGAAACTGAGAAGGGCGACTTCCTGCTCTGCGCGTTGGCGTGCGGCGCGAGAACGCAGGGTGACGATGCCGAACGCCATATCGCCAGCCAGTTCCTCAAGGAGCCGAATCTCTTCCGGCGTAAAACTGTTCGGCTGTGCGGAATGAATGGTGAGGCTGCCGAAGGCGTTGTTGTTTTCGTCCTTGAGGGGCAGGGCGATGCCGGAACGAAAACCGCGCTGCAAAAGGCTCTCCCGCCAGGGGGCGAGTCGACTATCCGTTGCGAAATCCTGAACGCAGCAACTTTTCCCGCTGCGGATGGCCTCTCCGGTGGGGCCGCGTCCACGATCTGTGTCGGCCCAGGTTATGCCGGCGGATGCAAGATATCCCGCCTCGGCCCCGGTCCACGCGACCGGGCGCACGCTTTTGGCCTCGTCGTGTTCAGCATAGCCCACCCATGCCATGCGGTAACCCGCCTCCTCGCAAACGATCCGGCAGATTCTTTCGAGCAAGGTCTGCTCGTCGGTGGCGCGCAGGAGGGTCTGGTTGCAATCGCTGATCGCTCGCAGTTCGCGATTCAAACGGCGCAAGGCCTCCTCGGCACGCTTGCGCTCGGTGATGTCGTTATTGGTCTCCAGGATTGCAACCGGCTCACCCCGTTTGCCTCGCTGCAGCGACCAACGGCTCGCCGCCACCAACTGGCTTCCATCCTTTTTAGTGTGCAGAAGCTCGCCTTCCCAGCGACCGGTACGCGTCACTTCCGCTTTGATCTCTTCAAACGGCGTCGGGAAGGCGGTCTTCAGCAAGTCGTGAACGACTCTGCCCACCGCTTGGTCCGCGGTCCAGCCGTACCGCTCCTCGGCACCACGATTCCAATACTTGATCACCCCATCCATATCCATCACAAAAACGGTGTCGTGCGTTAGATTAAGGAGCGCGGCTTGCTCGCGCAGATCTGCCTCGACACGCCGCCGAATTGTGGCAAACCAGGACAGGAGCGCAGCAAAGGCTGCAAAAATGATGAAATACGGGATCTCGGACCAGTTGATGTAGATGGTGCGAACCGGCTCCACGAAGTACCAGTAGAAGCCGATGGTAGCCATGATCGTCGCCAACAACGCAGGTCCCGTTCCCGCATACCAGGAACTTATGGCCACCGCAAACAGCAAAAGCGCCGAGGGGGCGCGAAAGCCGAAATGCTGTAGGAGTAGCGAAATCCCGAGTGCGACACCGACGGAAACAACCACAAGACCGTAGCGTTGGAGATTATTCAGGGGCAAAGGCGCAGATGATCGATAGGCTACGGACTCATTCGTGTCGATACCTGACGGGTTCATCTGCACCACCTCCGATTCCGAGCCAACGCCTTCTCAGTACGAGGCAGCCAACTGCGCCCCACCATTGTAATGCTGGAACTCGCAAAATCACCTCACGCTAATACCCAGGTTCCTGGAGTCTGGCGCGCCGCAGTAGTCAGCGCTTTGCGGCGAGTTTCCCCATCGACGGCAAACAGTTCGTCCATCCACGCGACAATCGGAGTTGCAACCGGATCTCGTGGATTTAGCTGCACCGCCTCAAAAAACTGTCTTCTGGCATGAGCCCAACAAGCGGCATGTACCATTCTTGGCCCGCCGATTTGGTCGTAGGCTGCATAGCCGTCGGTTTGGAGAATGCCTTCGAACTGTTCGAGGAACCGCTTCGGCCATCGCGGCCACGGCCTAGACGAAAGTCGAACACCCCGGTTCCTCCTGGCCGACTGTATTGCCAGAGGTACGCTTGGTGATTCTTTCCTCGGCCCGCGCGTGCCGGCACATCGACTGGGGTTTCATCCGCCTGAATATAACTTCCGCTGATCAATTCTCGCCTCATTGCCGCGACCATCGGGAGCAACAACTCGCCGACTTTGAGGACCCAGCCGTCCAGCGTTGCGCGGCCGATTTCCAAGCCGAGGTCCCTTTCCAGAATCATGCTCTGTCGATGCATGACAAACTTCAAGACGTCCAACGGGCCCGATGTACACGTGATTCTCATGGAAATGAGGGCGATCAGAATTTCGAAATACCCAGCGACACGGACCTCAGCAAGTTCCAGACAGTCTCGATCTATTGCGAGCGGTTCAACGCGAACTTCGGCGCCGCGCCTCTTGAGAACTTCTAACACTCACGTTCCACTTTGGGATCGGGCAGGTGAACCTGCCCGATCCATCACTCGAAGGAGATAGTCATGAATGCACGAGTAGGTTCCTGGGTGTCGTATAGGAAGTGGATCTTGGCGGTAGTTGTTCTCCCGGTTCTCGCCGCGGCTTGGTGGGCTTTCCGTCCTGAGAAACTCTGGATCAATCAGAAGGTTAATGAGCCGGCGCCCTTCGCTTCGAGCGCCGATCCTCAGCCGCTCTATACGGGCCGACTGGAAGGGAGGGCTCACCAAACGAGTGGTCGCGGAACCATCTATAAGACCTCTGATGGCAAGGAGGATCTTCGGCTGACGGATTTCACGACCTCGAATGGGCCGGATGTGCACGTTGTCCTAGCGCAGAGTGATGACGCGAATCTCACACAAGAGATTGTGAAAGGTCAACTTGATAGCGTTGAACTTGGCCCCTGAAAGGCAACCAAGGAGATCAGAATTACGATCTCCCTACATCTGTCGACTTGCAGAAATACAACACGGCCGTTATCTACTGCGAGCGATTCCATGCGGTATTCGGCGTCGCCAGACTCGACCAATTTTAATGGTAACGTGCGTCCCCGGAAGATGCATGATGGGCCCGCAGCTTCACATATCCACCTGGGTCACGAAAAGTTCTGTTTTCGCGAACAGTCCGCGGGCATTCTTCTCGTAATAAAAGCACACCGATCATGAATCTTTTTATCGGTTAGGTGATCTGATGGACTGAAGCGACGGAAAGCTGGCAGGCCTCAGAGCCGTCGACCAGGAGAGAAATTATGATCTTATACCGCAACACAACCATCGATGGATTGAATGTTTTCTACCGCGAGGCTGGCCGCGAGGATGCGCCAACTATCGTGCTTTTGCACGGGTTCCCCTCATCCTCGCACATGTTCCGTGACCTGATTCCGCAATTGGAGGATCGCTTCCACGTAATCGCCCCGGACTATATCGGCTTTGGCTACAGCGCCGCTCCGTCGACGAGCGAATTCAAGTACACCTTTGAGAACCTCACTTCGTATGTGGAAAAACTATTATTCGGCACGCTTGGCCTCAAGAAGTTCAGCATTTACGTGCAGGACTACGGCGCGCCGGTTGGTTTCCGCATTGCCTCGCAAAATCCTGATGCGATCGAAGGCATTGTCGTTCAGAACGGCAATGCCTATGTAGAGGGTATCGGTGCGGCGTTTGAACCGCTGAAGCCCTTCTGGGCTCACCGCACGGCCGAAACCGAGAAGCCTGTACGCGGACTTTTGGCAGCCAGCACGACGGTTTTTCAGTACACCCATGGTGCTGCTAATCGCGAAGCTGTCAGTCCAGATTCCTACACCTTCGACCAGCACTTTTTGGATCGGCCGGGCAACGATGCCATCCAACTCGATCTGTTCCACAACTATCCCTCGAACGTTGCGCTCTATGACAAGTGGCACCAGTACTTCCGCGAAAAGCAGCCGCGGACACTGATCGTTTGGGGCGAGAATGATCCCTTCTTCACCGTGCAAGGCGCTAAGGCCTTCCTGAAGGACCTGCCCAAGGCCGAACTCCATCTGCTGAACGCTGGCCACTTTGCGCTGGAAGAACACAGCGGCTTTATCGCGGCTAGAATCCGCGAATTCTTTGGTCAAGAAACAGGAAAGGTGGAAGCCTGATGAACGTTACAAGAGCAGCATTTCCCACACAATTTCGTTCCATGACTGCTTCCCGAGCGATACTTTGGAGCGCGCTGGTGGTCGGCGTGTTGGACGCCACAGACGGCGTTATTGCCTACGGCTTGCGGGGATTCAATCCGATCCAGGTGTTGCAGTACATAGCAAGCGGACTACTTGGCCCGGCATCGTACAGGGGCGGCATGGCGACCGCTGGGCTGGGCACGCTGCTGCACTTCTTCATCGCGTTTGTAGTGGCTGCGATCTACATTCTCGCCAGCGGCGCCGTTCCGGTGCTGAAGAGCCAGGCGGTGGTGTTCGGCCTAATTTATGGAGCGGCGGTTTACCTGTTCATGACTTACCTGGTACTGCCCCGCTCCGCGATCGGTCCCAGCCCGTTTGACCTTAGCCTGTTCCTAAACGGTGTGATCGGTCATGCCTTGTTCGTTGGGCTGCCGACTGCCCTGTTTTCCAGGAGGGCAGAATGAACGGCGCCAAGAAAAGCATCACGGTCGTTCTGGTTCATGCAGCGTGGGCGGATGCATCAAGCTGGAACAAGGTGATCCCCCGACTTCAGAAGCGGGGGCTGCAAGTGGTCTCGGCGCAGATCCCGCTGACATCGCTTTTGGACGACGTCGACGCCGTCCGCCGCGAACTAGCAAGACTACAGGACCCAGTGGTACTGGCAGGTCACTCATATGGCGGCGCGGTCGTCAGCGCTGCCGCTGCGGGAGAAGAGAAAGTAGAAGCTTTGGCGATTATCGCAGGCATGGCACCTGAGGAGGGCGAGACAGTTGCCGCACTCCTGCACCGGGATCCACCGCATCCGCAGATTGCACAACCAGTACCGGATGAGCGTGGTTTTCTGCGCCTGCCGGAAGGAGCGTTCGCCAACGCGGTGGCTCCGGACTCGTCGGCCGAGGAGTGTGCCCTTATGCAAGTAGTGCAGCGGCCGTTGTCGGTAAAGTGCATCACCGAGCCGATGCCCAAACCGGGCTGGAAAGAGAAGCAATCATGGTTCCTCATCGCCGAACGGGACCGCATGATTTCTCCGGTGACGCAACGCTTCATGGCCGAGCGGATGAAGGCCCGCATCGATGCACAGGATGTGGACCATACCCCACTCAGCTCTGCGCCGGAGAAAGTAGTTCGGTTGATCGTGGAGGCGGTTGATTCGGGCGTTTTTGATGCGAGGCTGGCGGCTCCGCTTCTGATCGGCAGCACCGCGTAGGAAACCACAGTACCAGACCAAGAACCAAAGGAGATCATATGGCAACACAAATCGTACAACCTTCCACACAACAGAAAACGCCGGCTGGATTCACTCTTTATACGGCAGAGAATGCTCCGGAGGCATCCCGGGACACTTTGAAGAGTATTCAGAAGATGTTTGGTGGAGCTCTGCCCAACCTGTTCGCTGTTCTGGCCGGAAGCCCGGCGCTCTTGGCGGCGAACATGGCCACTATGCAACAACTGTCACACATCTCGCTCTCGGAGGTTGAGAAACGGATCGTGGACTTGGCGGTGAGCCACCAGAACACCTGTGACTATTGCGTGGCGGCTCACACGTTCCTGTCTCGATCTCTGCCCCAGAACCCAATTGAAGCGGTCGGATCAGGCCGGTCCATCGCCGATCCTAAGTTGGAGTCGCTGCGAAACTTTGCGGTCGAGATGGTAAAGACCTCCGGAAGGCCGGACGCCGCGACCAAAGCCAATTTTTCACAAGTATTACAACTTCGAACGGTCTCTGGAAGTCATTCTGCTCCTGACTGTCAAGAGCCTGCAGAACTATACCAACAATCTGGCCGAGATGCCCATTGATGCGTTGTTCGAGAAGAGTCATAGCGGGGCTCGTAACGACAGTGGTTATTCGGGGGCGAACATCGACGCCACAGACTAGTTGGGGTCTAGTCCGCCCCAACTCATTTCGGTGTGCTGGGGTGGGAGGAACTCATGTTCATAAAGGATCTGTGGCGCTATCCGGTAAAGTCGATGGCGGGAGAGCGGGTTTCAGAAATTCAGCTCACGCGTGACGGGTTTGCAGATGACCGGAAAATTATGGTGCTGGGCCCCAGCGGCCACGTCATCACTTCGCGAACGCATTACCGCTTGCTCGGATTGAAAGGCACATTGGGCAATGACGGTGTTGCTTACATCTCCGGTCACCGGTGGGACTCATCAGGAGCATTGGAGTTGGTCGTTCAGGCCGTCGGACCTGGCGCGCAACTCATCTCCTACGAAGGCGTGGAGCGCTTTGACGTCCTGCCGCTGCTGGTCGCAACCGATGGCGCAATCGAGCATATGGGCTTCGATGGCCGGCGGCTACGTCCCAATGTGGTCGTTGGCGGAGTCAAAGACCTGGAAGAACGTACTTGGGAAGGCCACAACTTGCGCATCGGTGATGCGATCATTCACGCCGCTCAACTGCGTGGACGCTGCGTGATGACCACCTACGATCCCGACACCTTGAAGCAGGATCGCAATATACTAAGGCGTATTGTGCAGGAGCTCGACGGCACCATGGCCCTGGATTGTTCTGTTGTGCAGGGTGGCACGCTGCGGGTGGGCGATCCGGTCGCAATCGTGGACGTCTTGACGCATGAAAAAGTCGTGACATAGTGACAGCTGGCGTGGTTTCCGCCCACGAAAAGCCAGACTCTGGAGAGGAAGGAGACTTTAATGATGACACGTCCTCCATTGCCGCCCTTCACCCATGAGACCGCGATCCAGAAGGTCCGTTTAGCCGAAGACGGGTGGAACTCCCGTGATCCGGAGAAAGTGGCGCTTGCCTACTCTCTTGATTCTCGCTGGCGAAACCGCTCGGAATTCGTGACTGGCAGGCAAGAGATCGTCGCCTTTCTGACGCGCAAGTGGACGAAAGAACTGGATTACCGGCTGATCAAAGAACTGTGGGCTTTCACCAACAATCGCATTGCCGTGCGCTTTGCCTACGAATGGCGCGACGATTCGGGAAATTGGTTCCGTTCATATGGCAATGAGAATTGGGAATTTGACGATGACGGCCTGATGAAATTAAGGTTCGCATCCATCAATGATCTCCCCATTAAAGAAGCGGACTGCAAATATCATTGGCCGCTTGGCCGTCGCCCTGACGATCATCCAGGGTTGAGTGATCTTGGTCTGTGAGTTCTCCTTGTGAGTCGTCTAAGGTGCTAACCTTCGAAGGGACGGCTGACTTGCGCATAAATCGAGGGAACAAGATCTGAGACGAATATACCCAAGAACCAAGAGCAAGGACTGGCGGGACGGATTTCTGTTCGTGGGAAATCAGTTGAGTTTAGATTTCCTGAACACCCGGCCTGTAATCGACGGCAAACCGGTCGAACTGTTGCCTGATCCCGCGTCGCTACAACGGTGGTTGGTCTCGGCCGGACTGCTGACGAAGCAGCAGGCCGGTCGGGCTGCGCTGTCCACGTCGGACCCGGCGTTGCAGAAGCTACGGGACTTCCGCGAGATGTGGCGGCGAGTCGTGCTTCAGCTTGAGGCGGGTCGGAGGCCTGCGCCATCCTTCATCAGCGAGCTGAATCGTTTATTGTTGCAAAGCCCCTTTGTCGATCACATTGTTCGGTCCAGTTCGGGATTGAAACGAGTTCGGCGCTTCGATCTGCGGTGTGCAGAAGATGCATTTGGACCTCTCCTGGATGATATCGTTGCCCTTCTGACGACCGCTGACCGGTCGAGAATTCGCAAGTGCGCGAATTGCGTCCTGCATTTCTATGACACCAGCAAGAAAGGAACGCGCCGCTGGTGCAGCATGCAAATGTGCGGAAACCGTTTCAAAGTCGCGGCCTACACAGCTCGCCAACGCCGGCAAGGCTAGAAAAACCGTCGCGTTCGCATGTATCACTTGCGCGTGCCTTGGCGAATGCTCGCCGCTATGCCGCACACTTGTCTGGCAGTTGATACATGTTCACAGTTCAGGTGGCCATTCTGACTTGATCGATTGCGACAGGCTGAGGCTCCTTCGATGGCTTTACCGCGGCAGGCATGCCAATCGAGAAGTGGTCGCTGCTCCTGCCTTTTTGTGGGCACTGCCCAAATCAGGGCATGGCCAGTTCATGTCGCCGAAGAAGAAGCATCCCGATAACCATTCTGCGAGCAGGGATGCAAGTCATGTTGCACCCTGCTGTTGACTTACTCCCACATGGCGTACATCCACTGAAACCGCGTCCGCTCGATAACTTTGCTTCGCGCCAGGTTTTTGGCATAACGGTTGCTTCTTTCGGTATTGGCCAAGTGTCTGCCAGTACAGATAGCAATGCGAACTCTGACGCTCGCGGCAAGTTACGGTCGCATCTGGTACATGGCTGCACCTCGCCGAATGGCTAGCTGAATCCCTCTCGCAAAGGAGCGCTATGCCGCGAAAAGAATGGAGAGTACTCGTGAGAAATAAGGGCCAGATGTCACGCCTGATAGCCTCCACTGTGATGTTCGTGGTGGTTGTCGGGATATCAACATTTGCGCAGAATGGCAAACTTAACATTCACGTCACGCCCAAACAGGGTTATGTCTTCTTGGACGGCCGCGCGATTAGTGAAGCGAGCAAACACCACTCCTTCACCGTTAGCGCTGGCGAACACAAGATTGAACTGGCCAATTATGGCTATCAACCAGTCACCCGCACGGTTACGATCACTGCCGGTAAGACCACCGATCTCAAGGTGGACCTGGAAGCCGTGGGCAAAACCGTCTCCGGGCCTTTCGGCGCGATCGCGATCAAGGGCGCTGACCGGGATGCGGTGTTGCTGAATGGTAAGACGCCCGATTTTTTCGTTGGCCATGGCGACGAGTTTGATACCGACTTTTTGTGGTGGAAGCAAGAACTGGTTGTCCCACCCGGCACGTACCAAGTGACGATCCTGGGCGGAGACAAAGAGATCTGGTCAGGCTCGGTCATCGTGACGGCCAACCAGCGCGTGGTCGTGGATGTCCCGAAGGGCGTCCGTAAGACTGCTGACTGGAAACGTGGCAAAAAGCTGGACACAATACCTCGATTCAAAGTAGGCGAGGCGAGTGCGACCGTCGCTGTCGCCAAACCTACGGCGGAGCTGTCGGCAACGACGGCGCAACTCAACTGCGGGGACGCCTCGGAACTTAAGTGGACCTCCACCGACGCTCCTCACGTGGAAATCACTCCGATCGGGGGAGTCGCCGTCGCCGGAGATCAAGCAGTCCAGCCTAAACAGACAACTACCTACCAGCTCACAGCTATGGGGCCTGGTGGAATGGCGACTTCCAGCGCAACGGTCAACGTGAACACCGCGGTCCAGGCAGATCTGACGCTTTCACCGGCTGAGATCCATTACAAGCGCGTGGGCGACAAAGTTGTCGAGGAAGACAGTACGGCACTGAATTGGACGGCATCGAACGCTTCCGCGGTGTCGATTGACCCTGTGGGTGCGGTCGATCCCAGCGGCAGCCGGACTCTGACGATCACTCCGCAAAAGAGCGATCCCGGATCTGTGGACGAGACGGTCACCTACACCCTGAAAGCAAGCAATGAATGCGGCGGAGTCGAGACTCGAACCGTTGCCCTGCATATTGTGGGCACGATCGAGCCAGGCGCGCTCGTAATGCGCAGCGTTTACTTCCCGACCGATCGGCCAAGAAACCTCAAGTCTGAAGCGGCTCTTCTCCCGAGCGAGCAGGATACGCTCAAGACCATTGCCGAAGAGTTCAAGAAGTATCTTGCTTTCAAGCCGGACGCGCACCTGGTGCTCTCGGGTCACGCCGATCGGCGTGGACCGCAAGCCTACAACAAGCCGCTTTCGGAGCGGCGCGCGGAACTCGCCAAACGCTTCCTCGTCGAGCAAGGGGTTCCCGAGGCGAACATAGACACGCAAGCATTTGGCAAGGAAAACAACCTGACCGAAGATCAAGTCAAACAACTGTTGGACCAGGACACTAACCTGAGCGCCGAAGAACGGCAAAAGGTTATCAAGAGGGTGGGCAACATTGTGCTGGCCTACAACCGCCGTGTGGACCTCACACTGAGCTCCACCGGGCAAGAGTCGGCCCGCGTCTATCCGTTTAACACGGATGATTTCGCGAGGCTGGTCGATCGCAATGGCCCGAAAAAAGGAAACGGTGTGGAGCCGGCAGCAGAGCAGGAAAGGACCGGAAATTAGCAGGCAACGGAAAACTCAAAGCTGGGCGGCCACTTCACGGCCGCCCTCTTTGGTTCTTTCCATTTCAAGGAGCGAACGCAGAACTGGCTGGTTATTTACAAAAACGGATAAAAGCCAGCAACAACATTGCAGCGGAGATGTCTTTTATGAGGTATAAGCTGAGTTGTGGATTGGTAATTGCAGCGTGCCTAGCCGGGGCGGTCGCGTGGGCCGATTCTTTGGAGATGAAGAATGGCGGCCTGATCAAGGGCAAGTTCATGGGTGGCACGGAGAGCGAGATCAGCTTCCTGGTCGGCTCGTTGGTGCAGAAGTACAACATTTCTGACATCGCTTGGATCAAGTTTGATTCCGAAACGGCAACAAGCGAAATGCCAACGCGGCCGGAGAGTTTGCTTCCCCCCGAACCGGGGACGGTAGCCGCGGTGAAAACACCGGTGTATGTCACCATCCCGGCCGGAACGCGTATTTCTGTGCGTACCATCGATCGCATCGATTCCACTAAGAACCACGCGGGGGATCGCTTCGAGGCTTCACTGGCAGAACCGCTGGTGGTGGACGGAAATGTGGTAGTGGCCAAGGGGGCGGACGTCTATGGCCGGTTGGCGGAATCGAAGAAGTCAGGGACGTTCACCGGCAGATCGGAACTACAGCTGGAGCTGACGGGGATCGTGGTGAATGGGCAGACAGTGCCGTTGGTGACGGGAGAGTATGAATTGGCCGGCAGTTCGCGCGGGGCGAGCACGGCGAAGAGAACGGTCGGCGGCGCGGCAGTAGGATCAATCATCGGGGCCATCGCCGGCGGGGGCAGAGGAGCGGCAATCGGCGCGGGCGCAGGCGGTGGGGCTGGAGCAGGGTCGGAAATAATCACCAAGGGTGACCAGGTGAAGGTACCCAGCGAAACCTTACTCGACTTCACGCTGCAACAGGAAGTGTCGATGCCGACCCACCGGAGCTGATGCTTGGCCCTTGCGATTTGAGAACGAGTTCAATCGTTCGCAGACCGCGTCGTGGTCAACGTGGCGGCCGGCGAGGGTTTTCGCGATGAAGCTCGCAGCCTCTTTTGCATCCCAAGGGCGCAGCGCGGAGTATATCGGCAAACTTCGCATGTCCGGTCAATCAGCCATACGGAAACAACCCGGAGCCCCAAAGCCCACTGAAGAAATTCTCTCGTGGGGTCGTTACCCGCAGGCCGCACACCATTACGTCCACAAGCCGGCGTGGAGCGATCAGGTTCCGGAAATTCTCAAGGCTGCCGCGTCCGGTGCTCTCCTCCTCTATGGCCTTGGAAGGAGCTACGGCGATTCTTGTCTCAACGCCGGCCGCGAACTGATCGATTGCCGCCCTCTCAACCGCATCCTCGCTTTCGCGAATCGACGGGCGCGCTCCGCTGCGAAAGCGGGGTCAGCCTCGCCGATGTTCTCGATGTATGTCTTCCGAAAGGATGGTTCATCGTCGCAACCTTCGGTCCCGCTTGTGGGCTGTCGATGTGCAACCAGTTCTTTCGACCAAGAGCTACCGGACGCATGGAATTCTCCGCCAGGTTGGTACTTAGCTCTAATTCGGGATACTCAAGAAGCGGGTGAGCTTTTTCCAAAGCCCGAGGGCGCACTGGCAAGCCTTGCTAAGTGCGCTGGCAAGAATCGCTGCGTCGGAGCCGAGGATCGGAATGCCTCTCTGAATGTCGCGCAGGTGCCCGCTGGGGTCACTTCATAATTCAGAGACTCAAGGAACTCCACGAGCACGCTGCGGATAGCGGGATCGTCCTCGCCCACGACGACACGCTTCTTAGTCATGCCGGATCATCCTGTGCAACCATGCTTTCCAAGCGAAGTGGCGAGAGTCGTGAGGTGGTAATCCCTTAGTAAAAGCAATCTAGCGTGTGGGAGAATTGCAAAGCAAGTAACTTTAATAATTTCCGGGCCGAATAAACCATCCAGAGATCAAATGACTCTAACAAAAAGCGGCGACCATCGTCACACAAGCGAACTAAGCATGGCCCGCCTCGAAGTTACTCCTTGGGCCAATTGTGTTATCGGCGGTTGCCGATCAATCGATTTCTTCGACATGGGCGATATATTCAAGGATCGCAGCTTCGCTCTCTTTATTCATTCGCGTGAATTGGATCCCCTGCCGTCCCTTGGTCACCCATGCGACAACTCCGTCGATCTCGATCGGCGCGTGCACGAACGGTGCCGCGAATGTTATATGCACTTGATCTTGCGCCAACAGCCCCTCGGCCGAAATTTGCATTCCACCCTGGCTAAGATTGAAGCTTGTTCCCTTAAGCGCGCGTCCATTAACCGTGCATACCAGTTCCGTCTGTAGCGAGACTCGCAGCGTTCGTCTCCGGTTTTGCAAGAACGCGCCTCGAACCGCGCGAAATAAGCCATTCAGCCGCTGCCGGTCCACCGGCTTCGGAAGAAAGAATGTCCCACCCACCTCAAACGCCTGTTGCATCGTCGCCTTGTCATCGCGGCCCGTCACAATCACGATCGGCGTGTGCCTGTTCCAGGACGATTCCCGAACCAGTCGCGCCAGCTCAAATCCGTGCATCGTCGGCATTTCCAGGTCCATGAATATCCCATCGAACTTTTCCTGGCAGACCAATGCTGCTGCCATTCGCCCGTCGTCTACCGGATGGACCTCGGCTTTCAGCGAAGAGAAAACCTCATCCATCAACTCAAGGTTCGCCAAATCGTCTTCCACAATCAATAATCTAAGTGATGACATCGTCTATCTCTCGTTTGTACTTTCACTCGGATGAGCGTCACCCGGAGCGCTGCCCCTCGGACTGGAACGCCCCAGGCGGGTTGAAGCGCGAACGAAAATTCCCCTATTCCTAAGCCTCTCCACACTCGCGGCGCCTTGCAGTGGCAGTTGCAGAGCGTCCATCGCTCCACCGTCCGTTCCTTCAAGAAATGCCAGAGGATTTCGCATACCCTGCATTCCCAGCAATCCATGCACCATCGTCGCCGCCATCTTCCCACCAAGCATTTGACGCCAACAGGCCGGCAAATCGCTGTTCTGAATCTGGAAAACGGACAGTCTTTCGACAACAGACTCTCTGTTTACTTTCCTATCGACCTTCTCGTTATCTATCGGCAGAGCGATTCTATTCTCGAATATTCGTAAGGTAAGACTAACTAAGTCAGTAAATCCAAAGCGGATAATTGTCCCGCAGTCTTTGAATACTCCATGCGACACCGGTAGGACTTGTCCCAAAGTAATCTCCGTGCGGCAAGAAAGCCCTGATTTCCATTCCGCACCGCGAAACGTCTCCGCGTCTGACGACACTATCTGCACAAGGCAGTTGCTCCGCTAAGAAGACGCTTCCCATATTCACTCCAATTGGCGGGGCCATCCGTCTGAATTCCACCCAGGAGAACTCAAAATGAGCGAGCAAACGTCACGTCAAACCTGCCCATTTAAAGTCACCGGCCCATACGTGCCTCCGCGTTTCCAGCAGGGGCCGGTCACGACCGCCATGAATCTCGGTCCACTGGCGTCGCTGCCCGGCAGCTGGAGAGGATATGGCTTCAACGCCATCTGGCGGCCGGACAATCCGGAATCGGAACCAATTGGTGGCACAACCAAACGCTTTCTTGAACTTAACCTGACCAACGACTCCTTCGACTTCCACGTTATCCCGGGCGTAGTGCCCAACCGAGGTCTGAACCCGCAGACCGATCTCAGCCTATATGGCCTGCACTACCTCCAGCGGGTTAGCGACGCGGACGCGCCGCCCTTCTCCACCGCAGGGCAGGCCCTGCATATTGAGCCGGGCCTATTTATGAATGTGCCCGCGAGCGTTATCCCCGAGCACTATGCCACCATCGTGCGCATGGCCAGCATTCCCCATGGTGTCACGGTGATGATGGAGGGGAAAACGCCAAGCACCACGCCGGTTCCCGGCCCACCGGCGATACCCAACATGTTCCCGCTGCCGGAATTTCCTGCATTCACTCCGGGGATTCCGCCCGATCCTGCGCCACCTCTTCCCACCGTCGTCGCGCCGAAGGCGACCGACGGCAATGGTATTCAGCCGGTCGAGATTCCTGCGGCGCCGCCGCCTGTCGAGCATCTCGTTCCGGAGGTGACCTTACCCAACGACACCGCCGGCTCGCAGAGCAACGGTCCGTATCCGCCAGCCACGATCCCGCAGAGATATGTCGACAACCCTAATGTCTTGTTGACGGATGTCCTCGCTCATCAGCACATTCTTGGGCACATTACGATCAATCTTGATTCCAAGGCCGCGCATCACGAGATTGCGAATATTCCGTTTCTCGGCGACATGGCCAACGCTTTCAAAACGCCGTTCTCCGCCAACGCCTTCGTGGAGTCGGCGCGAGCTACCTTCTGGATCGAGTGGGTAGGCATCCCGAGGTATCCGCTGCTCAAAACCGATCCAGGTCCGGCGGTTAAGGAACTCGAGCCGTTCTGGCCGGAGGGAAGTTACCTCCAACTCCAGTACTCTCAGGTTGTGATTCTGGTATTCAACAAAGTCCGCTGGCCCCACGTAACAGTAGCGACGCTGACGCTCAGCGCCGGCTAAGCACCATCGAGTCCGGCGGCGTGGTCGTAAGGAACGCGGCCGCCGGCGCTCAATCCATCAAAGACCTCTCCGAAGAAAATGACGGATAGAATCGGCTTCGAGAATCCGCTTCGAGAATCCGCAATGCGGTCTACTTCGAATCTCTTCACTTCCTCGAAGCCGAACTGCTGGTCAAGCCTCTCGTAAGGTTTACCGTCGATTTCGACATAGGGATAGACGAAGTAATTCAGCGCTGGGCCATCCTGCTTCGGAGAAAGCGTGATATCGCGACCGGTTGAGAACTGCACGCGATTGGCATCGACGCTGCCGAAGAAATAGTTCTGCTTCTCTTTCGCCTTCCACGCCTCAGAAATATCGACGGGAATCCAGCCAGTTTTCTGCGCATAAAATTCAGCCCAGCAGTGATACCCGGCAATGTCTCCTTTTGTCCTTAGCCGGAGCGGCCTCTCAGTGAAAGAGCCCACTATCTCGGTTGGGAAATTGCCAACCTTTCACAGGGTTTATGGCTGGAAGGTAGAGTGGAAAGGGAAGCGCGATGACAGCAATCTCCGTGGAATTGACGCGATAAGTCCCATGCGTCGGTCGATCGTGCGTATCTGGGCGGACAGCTGCTTCCGCAAATCTTTATGCGAGCGACATCGTCGTCAACCGCTTCGGTCCAGCTTCCAGAATGTGCTCTGGACACTCTGACATCATCAGCTTGAAGTTCTCAATGAAGCGAGCCGCGAGCGCGTCATACTTCTGGAAATACTGCTCCCGGCTCGGCCAGGTATTAGCCGGATCGAGAATCTGCGGCGAGACGCCTTCGCACTGCTCCGGCACATCAAAGCCAAAAACCGGATCCTTCTTGTATCTCACCTTGAGCAGTGAGCCGCTGAGAGCCGCATTCAGCAGCGCCCGCGTGTGGTGAATGCTGATCCGCTTGCCAACTCCAAACGGTCCGCCGGTCCAACCCGTGTTCACTAGCCATACGTTAGCGTCGTGCTTCTGGATTTTCTTCTTCAAGAGCTCGGCATAGGTCAGCGGATTGTGCACCATGAACGGTCCGCCGAAGCAGGTACTGAAGGTGATTTCGGGTTCGACTCCAAGGCCGATCTCAGTGCCGGCGATCTTGCTCGTATAGCCGGAGATGAAGTGATAGATCGCCTGGTCGGGCGTCAGCCGGGCAATCGGCGGCATCACGCCTGAAGCGTCGCAGGTGAGGAAGACGACGTTCTTCGGGTGTCCTGCGTGCTTTTCCGGCAGATGGTTTTTGATGTAGGAGAGCGGGTACGCCGCTCGCGTGTTCTCCGTAACCGCGTAGTCGTTGAGGTCGAGGTGGCGCGAGACGTTGTCGAACGTTACGTTTTCCAGCACCGTGCCGAACCTCTGCGTGCAAGCGTAGATTTGCGGCTCCGCCTCGGGTGAGAGCCGGATGACCTTGGCGTAGCAGCCGTCTTCGAAGTTGAAGACGCCGGTATCGCTCCAGCCGTGCTCGTCATCGCCGATGAGGTAGCGTTTGGGGTCGGCGGAGAGCGTTGTCTTGCCGGTTCCGGAGAGGCCGAAGAATATCGCTACGTCGCCATCGGTGCCGACGTTGGCCGAGCAATGCATCGAAAGAATGCCTTCGAGCGGCAGCAGATAATTCAGCACCGTGAAGATCGTTTTTTTAATTTCACCGGCGTAGCTGGTGCCGCCTATGATGGCGAGCCGCTCGCGGAAATTGATGATAATAAAGGTCTCCGAGCGTGTGCTATCAACCATCGGCGAGGCTTGGAACGACGGTGCTGCGATTACGGTGAACTCGGGCACGTGGCGGCGTAGGGCATCCTGATTCCTTGTTTTCAGGAACATAGTGCGTGCAAAAAGACTATGCCAAGCCTTCTGCGTAATGATGCGGACGGGCAGGCTGTGTTCTGGATCGGCACCCGCAAATACATCCTGGACAAAGACATCGCGACCCTGCAAATAGCCTTGCAAACGGGTGAGAAGCGCGCTGAAGCTTTCTCCCGTGAAGGGCCGGTTGTATTGGCCCCACCAGATTTTGTCTTCGGTCGATTGCTCGTAGACCACGAACTTGTCCGCCGCGGCCCGCGCCGTGTGCTTGCCGGTGTTGACAACAAAGGGCCCTAGGTGAGAAATGCTGCCTTCGGAGCGGAAGATGCTCTCTTCGTAAAGGGCGGGCGTCGGTAGGTTCCAATAAACGCGGCGCAGGTTCACGAGCCCGTGATTCTCAAGGCCGTAGCAGCTGGCTAGTTTGCCAGCCTCTTTGACAGCGGGGGATTGAACGTCGAGATAGATGTTCATAGCCACTCCCTAACCAGCTTGCGCTCACCAAGATATAGTTCATTTGCTGAATTGGGATCGAGCGCCCATTTAATGCGATCCAGGCCTTCGGTGATGTCGCGAATTGTTCCGCAATAGCTGAGCCGTAGATGCCCTTCGAAGCCGAATTCTTTGCCGGGCACGGTGACGACGCGCACCTTTTCGAGCAGGAAGTGCGCCAGCTTTTGCGAGTCCTTCATATACGCGCTGAAATCCGGGAAGCAGTAGAACGTGCCCGCAGGCTTCGTTACCTTCACGCCGGTGAAGGCATTGAGCCGGTCCATCATCACATTGCGATTGTTTTCAAGGGTTACGCGGAGGCTCTCGATGCAGGACTGCACGCCATTCAGCGCTCCCACCGCGGCCCACTGCGACGGCGAAGCCGGACCGGAGGTCTGCTGCGATTGGATGGTTGTCATGGCCTCGACCAGCGGCTTGTTGGCGATGGCCCAGCCAATGCGGAAACCAGTCATGGCGTACGACTTAGAGACACCGTTGATCACAACCAGCTTCGACTCTTCGAGCGGCTCCCTAGCGAACTCGTAGCAGATCGGCGCTGTCTTGCCGTCGAAGGACAGGCGGTTGTAGATGTCGTCCATGATGAGATAAAGGTTCTTCTTTTCACAGAATTCGACGATCTCGTGGATGAAATCTCCTGAGTACATCGCGCCTGAGGGATTGTTGGGGCTGTTCAGAATGATGGCTTTCGTATAGGAACCGACGGCGGCTACCACCTCATCAAAGGATGGGCAAAACGTTCCATCTTCGGCAGTTACGGGCACCGGAACACCACCGGCGAGCTTGATCATCTCCGGGTAGCTCACCCAGTAGGGCGCGGGAAAGATGACCTCTTCTTTGGGATCGAGGATGGCGTGCAGTAACACCATCAGGGCTTGTTTGGCGCCGCCGGAGACGATGATGTTCTTTGCCGCTACCTGCTTCTGATAGTGCTCCTCGGTATAGCGGACAATTGCCTTCTTTAGGGCTGGAATTCCGTCGGGCGGCGTGTACCGTATCTCTCCTGTATTCAATACGGAGGAGCAGTTAATGATGGCGTCGATGGGCGCTTTGCTCTTTGGTTCGCCGCCTCCCAGGTGAATCACCGGCTCTCCTTTTTCGCGGAGTAGGGCAGCGGTTTCGTTCAGCTTGAGGGTCGCAGATTCCCGGATGGTGCGGGCAAGCTGGCTGAGGCTCATGTTGGTTCCCCCTTGTGAGGATGGAGGTGCGGAAGACACACAACCTCCTTGTGCATCTTTAACTTACGATCGATTTTCATGCAGTGAGAGGTATCACAGGGGTGAGTGAGATAAAACCGCGGAAGGGGTGACGCGTGCCTGTCACAATGTGTCAAAGACGGTTATCGTTCGTCGGCACCGAGCTCCGACTTGATTTGCTTCATGTTGACCTTGACGATCTTCTTCTGCGATGAGCAACTTAGCCGAGATATCGCGATTGTGGTCGCCGTCGTCGGTGTGTGGGCTTCGCAGAAGAGAAAAAAGAAGTTAATGAAAGGTCCGAATATCGGGATGCTCGGAGTGCGAAGTGTGGGAACTCAGTCGTCTCCGGTCTGGGGTTGCGGTCAACGAGTGGGCGATTCGACATGAGGGGATCAGCTCCGCTGGGGATGAAGATTGGGTGCGCGGCGGATGGAGTGCTGATGGGGCGCAGATTTCTTCATTTGGCCCAGAGTAGAGTAAGTGATTTCACACTGGTACGCCGGACTTTGTCTGGATGGATCAGCGGAGGACAATTGCGAGCGTGACGACTAAAGCGCAGTTTTTCATGGGGATATGTGTAGTCATTCTGTTGCGGCATGAAGCTGGAATGAGGGGCTTATCGAGGCGCGAGCCCGGTCATTGAATTGCTCTATTGTGTACGGGACCGTGCGTTTGTTTCGGATGTAATGGGCTTCCGGGGCTGGGCTGGAATGGAGAATAAAGACGTTTTCTGGATGGCTTGCGATTCGACGGAGCAGCTTCGGGCCGAATATGGCCCGTTCCATACGCGCGAGGAGGCGGAGCGCGAAGCTCGGAAGCTGGGGTTTGGATACCTGCTGCGCTACGAGCATATCTTGGACGAGGAAGAGGAGATCCAAGAGGTGCGGTGCGTGTTTGTCGAACTGCAGGACTGCCATGGAAAGAAGCCCGGAGTTACTTTTCATACGCGATGCGCGTCGTGCGGCGAGTCAGCGACACATGAGATGGGGTGGCAGGCGGAGGTTTGGGCGGACATCCATGAGTTCGAGCACACGCGGCACAAGGTGAGATTGTTCGAGCATTCTCGCGGGGATGGGTTACGCGAGATTGCGGACTGGCGCAGCGCGGCGTAGGGTGGCGCCTCGACTTTTCCTTTAGTTTCTACTGATAGCTCCAACTTCTCAGCTCCAGGCTCCAAGCCAAACCGGCCGCCGGTTAGCGGTGGCTATCAACCTGTTCGATGAGGGATTTGGGTTTGGGTGCCGCGTGACAATAGAGCCCGCAACGTGATGCCTTTCAAAAGGCGCTTCTCAAAACTCCTTTCCAAAACCTACGGCGCTGATTCGTTGACTCGCGGGGCTGGCATCCTTAATATGGGGCGACCATTGTGGGGCCGGTCTGGCGGCGTGGGCGGGGTCGAATCGTCACGGATCGACAAGAACTGGCGGATCGAGCAGAAAAATGACGGTCAAGATTGACGGGTTCGGAAGTACCAACCTGGAATGAGCGATCAAATCATCTCGCATTACCGCATTCTGGAAAAACTCGGCGGCGGCGGCATGGGCGTGGTGTTTAAGGCCGAGGACACGCGGCTGAAACGCTTTGTGGCGCTGAAGTTTTTGCCGGACGATGTGGCGCGCGATCCGCAGGCTTTGAGCCGATTTCAGCGCGAGGCGCAGGCGGCGTCGGCGCTGAACCATCCGAGTATCTGCACGATCTACGACATCGGAAACGAAAATGGGCAGGCGTTTATTGCCATGGAGTATCTGGAAGGCACGACGCTGAAGCACATGATCGAGGGGCGTCCGCTGAAGACGGCGCAGCTGCTGGATTTGGGGATCCAGATATCCGACGCGCTGGATGCGGCACACACGGGCGGGATCGTACACCGCGACATCAAGCCGGCAAATATCTTTGTCACGTTGCGCGGACAGGCGAAAGTTCTGGATTTTGGTTTGGCGAAGCTGACGCTGCATTCACCTTTGGTGGATGGATCGGCGGCGACGGTGGGATCGCCGGTGAGTGCGGATCAGCTGACGACGCCTGGGACGGCGATGGGGACGATTGGGTATATGTCGCCGGAGCAGGCGCGCGGGGAACAACTGGATGCGCGGAGCGATCTGTTTTCGTTTGGCGTGGTGCTGTACGAGATGGCGACGGGCAGGCAGCCGTTTTCGGGAGCGACTTCGGCGGTGGTGTTTGACGCGATCTTGAATAAAGTGCCGCTTCCCCCGGTGCAGTTGAATCCGGGATTGCCGGCGCAGATTGAAAGCATTCTCAACAAGGCTTTGGAAAAGGACCGCGACCTGCGCTGCCAGAGCGCGGCGGAATTGCGCGCCGATTTGAAGCGGTTGAAGCGGGATGCGGATTCTTCCCGGGCTGGGCGAACGAGCGAGTTGGCTGTGAGCCCGGCGGTTGCGGTTCCGGGTGTCGCAGCGGCGGCAAATGCGGGTTCGTCGAGATCGGTTGCGGCGGTTGCGAAGGATGCTTCGGAAACTGCACCCAGAGAGGACGCGCGGAAGAGCGGGCTGGCGGCGGTTCTCGTTGCATGTGCGGTGCTGGTGGCGCTGGCGCTGGGATTTGTGGCTGGCCGTCGGCTGTGGCTGTCTTCGTTCTGGCCATTAGGAACCATCAGCGCGCCGCTGTATCACGAGATCACGTTCCGGCGCGGCGAGATTCGCTCGGCGCGATTTGCGCCGGATGGGCAGACGATTCTTTACAGCGCGGCGTGGCAGGGCAATCCGGTGGAAACCTTTTCTGCGCGGCAGGGAATGGTGGAGTCGCGCTCGCTCGGTCTCGGACGAACAGAGTTGCTGGCCATTTCGTCGAAGGGGGAGATGGCGCTTTCGCTTGGCAGCCATCCGGTGGGAACGTGGATCAACGTAGGCACGCTGGCACGGGCGCCGCTGGCGGGCGGTGCGCCGCGTCCGGTGCTGGAGGATGTGGAGTGGGCGGACTGGTCTCCCGATGGAAATAATCTGGCGGTAGTGCGTAACGTGGGCGGACGCGACCGGCTGGAGTATCCGATTGGCAAGGTGCTGTATGAGACGACCGGAGGATGGATCAGTTATCCGCGCGTTTCGCCGAACGGCGATTATGTGGCGTTCATGGATCATCCGAACCAGGGAGATGATGGCGGACTGATCGCGGTGGTGGATGAAGCGGGCAAGAAGACGGATTTGACGCGCGAGTGGTATGGGACGCAGGGTTTGGCGTGGTCGCCGGACGGGCAGGAAGTTTGGTTCACGGCGAGTGAGCTAGGACTGTTCCACTACATCACGGCGGTGACGCTGACGGGTAAGCAGCGGCTAGTGACGCGCGTGCCGGGGTCGCTGGTGGTGTTCGATATCTGGAAAGATGGGCGCGTGCTTTTGGCGCGGGCTGACCGGCGGCGCGAGGTCATGGCGATGGAGGCGGGTCAGACCAAGGAACGCGACCTTTCATGGCTCGATTATTCGTATCCGGCGGATCTTTCGACCGACGGCAAAATGCTTTTGTTCGATGAAGAGGGAATCGGCGGAGGCGTGCAATACGGAGATGTGCAGGACCTGACTTATGCGGTATATGTGCGCAACACCGATGGCTCTCCGGCGATTCGACTTGGCGAAGGAAGCGCGACGGCGCTTTCGCCGGACCAGAAGTGGGTGATTATTGCGACGCCGAGCTCGCCAGAACAACTCCGGCTGTTGCCCACGGGTGCGGGCGAAACGCAATCTCTTACGAACGATTCGATCAACCATCAGTGGGTGCGATGGTTTCCGGATGGCAAACGCTTTGCGTTTGCCGGGAACGAAAAAGAGCGAGGAGTGCGACTTTACACGCAGGATATCGCGGGCGGGAAGCCTAAGGCGATTTCGCCTGAGGGTGTCGATGCCCAGGCTTTTGCCGTTTCGCCGGACGGACAGTTTGTGGTGGGGATTGGACCGGATCAGAAGGGCTATTTGTTTTCGGCGACCGGAGGCGATGCGCGGCCGGTGAATGGCATCGAGGCGGGAGACATTCCGATCACGTGGAGCCAGGATGGGCGGTCGATTTATCTCTATCGGAGTGGCGAGGTGCCGGCGAAGGTGTATCGACTGGAATTGGCGACGGGAAAGAGGACAGTGTGGAAGCAGATTGCGCCGCTTGATCCGACCGGCGTGTCGACGATTGGACCGATCCTGATGACGCCGGACGGGAAGACTTATGTTTATGGATTCCACCGGACGCTGGGGGATCTTTATCTGGTGGAAGGGTTGAAGTAATTGCGGTCTATGATCGCTTGCTGGGATAAGGTGGGCGAGTGTAGCGGAGACGTTACCACAGTTGCAAACTCCCGACGTAATGCTGCCATTCCACAGCGCTCAGTGCTTGAGTTTTGCGGCGGCGGCTTCGTCGAGCATCCAGAGCAGGCGGCCGTTGGTGGGTTGGATTTGCTGGGCCGGGTATGGCGGCGTGTGCTGCACTTCGAGGACATCGTGCACCATCGGAGCTTTGTCAGGACCGCTGGCGAGAAAGATAACTTCGGCGGCGTTGTTCAGGACCGGGAAGGTGAAGCTCAGGCGGTGGGTTTTGAATTTCTCCACCCAGTTGGCGATGACCAGCTTTGAGGTTTCTTTGAGGCCTTCGGAATCGGGGAAGAGCGAGGCGGTGTGGCCGTCGGGACCCATGCCTAAGAAGATGAGATCGAAGCGGGGGAATTCGCCGGGCTTGAGGTGAAAGAAGTTTTTGATTTGCAATTCGTAGTCGACGGCAGCTTGGGCGGCGTTCGGATTTTCGGCTTTGATGCGGAAGACATTTTGCGCGGGGATGGCGATTTTGGTCAGAAGAGATTCGTTGACCATGCGGTAATTGCTTTCGGCGTCGGTGGGCGGAACGTTGCGCTCGTCGCCGAAGAAGAGATAGGTGCCGGCCCAGGAAAAATCCTGGTAGCTCGATGCGAGCAGGGAATAGAGGCTGCGGGGAGTTGAGCCTCCGGAGAGGGCGACGGTAAAGCGGCCCTGGGCGGCGATGGCCTGGCGCCCGAGCTTGGTGAATTCTTCGGCGGCGGCGTGGAAGAGGTCAGCGGCGGTGGGGAGGACGGCGATGGTGCGGGTCGGGGGCATAGGCCAATTCTAAATTGAATAATTGGGTAATTTCGTAATTGAGTTTGGCGCGAGCGTCCTTTTGAAAAGACGCTTCATGTCTGCGAGCGGCCAAAGGCCTAACTACAGAGTACGCGGAGTTTCACGGGTACCATCTTTGCCGCTCTTGCTTTCCCTCGGTTCGGATCGAGTGATTTCAAATTACTCAATTGCCCAGTTCAAAATTACTCAATTTTCTCGATCATTTTTCAAAGTTGCGCCAGCGGCGGCCGTCGCGCTCCATGAGGTCTTCCGATTCTTTTGGGCCCCAGCTGCCGGATGGGTAGTTGGGGAAATTTCTTGGCGGCAGGGCTTTCCAGACATCGAGGACTGGGTTGACGATGCTCCAGCCAGCTTCGACCATGTCGGCGCGCTGGAAGAGCGTGGCGTCGCCGATCATGCAGTCGTGCAGCAGGCGCTCGTAGCCGGTCGAAGGCGTCTGGCCGAAGTAGTCGGAGTATTCGAAATCCATGTTGACCTCGCCCAGTTGCATGGCGGGGCCGGGAGTTTTTGCCGCGAAGCGCAGCGAGATGCCTTCTTCGGGCTGGATGTGCAGCACAAGCTGGTTCGGCATCATGTTCTGGATGTGAGTTTCGCGGAAGAGCATAAAGGGCGCGCGGCGGAATTGAATGACGACGTGCGTGTTGCGTCCGCCAAGACGCTTGCCGGTGCGGAGATAAAAGGGGACTCCGGCCCAGCGCCAGTTGTCGATGAGAAGACGCATGGCGACGAAGGTTTCGGTGCGCGAGTCGGGCGGCACGCCATCTTCGGCGCGGTAGGCGGGGACATGCTCGCCCCCGATGGTGCCCTCGCCATACTGGCCGCGCACGGTTTTGCTGAGCACGTCTTCGTTGCTGAAAGGCTGAATGGCGTGCAGAATTTTGGCTTGCTCGTCGCGCACGGCGTTGGCCTCGAATGAAATCGGCGGCTCCATCGCGGTGAGGGTGATGAGCTGCATGATGTGGTTGGGGACCATGTCGCGGAGGGCGCCGGCGTTGTCGTAATAGCCGCCGCGGCTCTCGACGCCGACGGTTTCGACGACGGAAATTTGCACGTGGTCGATATAGCGGCGGTTCCAAATGGGCTCGAAGATGCCGTTGGCGAAGCGGAGGGCCAAAATATTCTGGACGGTTTCTTTACCGAGGTAATGATCGATGCGGTAGATCTGGCATTCGGAGGCGACTTTTAGGAGCTGCTTGTTGAGAGCCTTGGCGGAGTCGAGATCGTGGCCGAAGGGCTTCTCGATGATGACACGGCGCCAGTGCCCGTTTTCTTCGTGCATCAGACCGACGCTGGAAAGGCGCTCGACGATGTCGCCGAAAAAGTTTGGCGCGGTGGCCAGGTAAAAGAAATAGTTGCCATGGTTGCCGTGTTCGCTGTCGACCTTGGAGAGAACTTCTTTAAGATTGTTGTAAGTGTTGGGGTCGTCGAAATCGCCGGAGATGAAGTGGACACGCTTGATGAAATCATCCCAGATTTTCTGGTCGACAGGGCCGCTGGCAAACTTCTTCATGTCCTCGGTCGCTTTGTTGCGCGCGTCTTCATCGCTCATGGGACTGCGGGCGAGCCCGATGATGGCAAAGTCGGGCGAGAGAAGTTGCTGGCTCGCGAGGTTGTAGAGGGCGGGGATGAGCTTGCGGCGCGTGAGGTCTCCGGAGGCGCCGAAGATGACCATGATGCAGGGGTCGGCGACGCGCGCGGTGCGGTTCTTCGGGGGAGCGGGGAGTGTTTCGAGGTGGGACATTGGATCCTGTTCCTCTCTGAGATGGATAAGAATTACGACAGCCCGACTTCGTGATAGACAGCCACGAGTTGCGAGACGCGAGTTGCGAGCAAACCATTACGATGTGGCACTCCACATTCGATTCTGCTTGCTCGAAGCTCGTGATTCGCGGCGCGAGGCTATTTGCCCGAAGACAGTTGTTCAACCCCTAAATAACGCTCATTACGAATTTATGGATACGACGTAGTCACTATTTTCCCTCGGGCTTCAGCTCTACGTGACCGCCGAACTTCTGGCGCATGGCCGAGAGCATCTTATCCGCAAAGGTGTGTTCCTGGCGCGAGCGGAAGCGGGCAAAGAGCGCGGCCGTCAGGACTTCGGCCGGGACCGCTTCTTCAATGGCGGCCTGGATAGTCCAGCGGCCTTCGCCGGAATCCTGTACGAAGCCGCTGTACTCGGAGAGCGCCGGATTTTCCACCAGCGCCATGGCGGTGAGATCGAGGAGCCATGAACTGATGACGCTGCCGCGGCGCCAGACTTCGGCGATATCGGGCAGGTTGAGATCGTAGCGGATATTGGCCGGGAGATCTTTGCTGGTGGCGTTCTTGAAGATGTCGAAGCCCTCGGCGTAGGCCTGCATGATGCCGTATTCGATGCCGTTGTGAACCATTTTTACGAAGTGGCCGGAGCCGCTGGGGCCGCAGTGAATATAGCCATCTTCAGCGGTCGAGCCGGCGGTGGTGCGTTTATCAAAACCGGGTGTGCGTGGAATGTCTCCGCGGCCGGGAGCAAGCGTTTTAAAGATTGGGTCGAGGCGCTGGACGGCCTCTTTGGGGCCGCCGATCATCATGCAGTAGCCGCGGTCGATACCCCAGACGCCGCCGCTGGTGCCGACATCGACGTAGTGGACGCCCTTGGCGGCGCACATTTCGGAACGGCGGACGTCATCTTTGAAAAAGCTGTTGCCGCCGTCGATGATGATGTCGCCTTTTTCCATGCGGGCGAGGAGGGTTTGCACGGTTTTTTCGGTGGCGTCGCCGGAGGGAACCATGACCCAGGCGGCTCGCGGCGGCGTGAGTTTCGAGACGAGGTCGTCGAGGGACGTAGAGCCGGTGGCGCCTTCGCCGGCGAGTTGCTTGACGGCGTCGGAGCTGAGGTCGGAGACGACCAGTTGATGTCCGCCGCGCATGAGACGGCGCGTCATGTTCGCGCCCATGCGGCCTAGGCCTACCATTGCAAGTTGCATTGACTCTCCTTCAACGCTGGTGCCCGCTTCTTGATTTTGTCACCAATGCGAAATCGCGACTTCGACCCGAGAGCTACGAGCCGCGAGCCTCGAATAACCTGGTCTTTCTCGTGGCTCGGGACTCGAGACTCAACCTACGACTGCTGCATGAGTTCTGCCAGCTTCTTCAATCCCGTACTGACGTCGCTCCCGATGTGGACTCGCAGGGCTCGGCGGTTGCGCTCGGCCAGCACTGCGAAGTCGCCTCTGGCTTGGGCTGCTTTTACCACTCCGAAGGTGTATTTCTGCTGCGGGACTTGGAGATCATTGGCGTCGTCGCAAGTGATTTGCAGGAAGACTCCGCTGTTGGGGCCGCCTTTGTAGGCCTGTCCGGTGGAGTGCAGGAAGCGCGGGCCGAAGCCGAGGCAGGTAGCGACATGCTTTTTGTCGCGGACGTTCATGCGGATGGCTTGCAGCAGCGCTTCGTGCTCGGCGTTCATTTCGAAATAGCCGAGGACGGCGAAATAATCGTTGGCGCAAAGGCGCGCGAGATGCGCGCGGAGATAGCTTTTTAGCGTGCGGTCGTTGCCGACGGCCTTCGTGAGGTCGGTTGCGTTCTTTTCGTCGGTGAAGAGCTTGAAACCTTCACCTTCGAAAATGGGCTGCTCGGCGGGAAGAAAGCCTTTGCTTTCGTATTCACTTGTGAGCTTCCTCGTTTCGATTTTGCTGGCTTCGACGTCGGGCTGGTTGAAGGCGTTGATGCCGATGATCGAGCCGGCGACGGCGGTGGCAATTTCCCAGCGGAAGAATTCCTGGCCGAGGTTGTAGGTATCGGGGAGAACGATGCGGACAACCGGCTGGCCCGCTTCTTCGATCGCGGCGACTTTGGCGTCTTGGTCAGAGTCGGCTTCGGAGTCGAGACGGATGTAGGCGAAGATGCGGTCGTTGCCGTAGAGGTCAGGGGAGCCGAGGGTTTCGCGATCGACCGGGATGATGCCCTTGCCGATTTTGCCGGTGGATTCGGCGATGAGTTGCTCAAGCCATGCGCCGAGATCGTGAATGCCGGGCGAGGTGACGAGCGTGATTTTGTCGCGCCCTTGATTGGCGGCGGAGCCGAGAACGATACCGAGCATGGCGCCGGGATTCTCGGCGACGGGAGTGATGGGCGCACAGGCCTCGACCATCTGCTTGGTGCGGTCGAGGAATTTCTTGACGTCCATGCCCATGGCTGCGGCCGGAACCATGCCGAAATTTGAAAGTGCGGAGTAGCGGCCTCCGATGGTGGGCAGTCCATAGAAGATGTGGCGGAAGCGGTCGCGCTCGGCGACGCCCTGCATCTTGGAGCCGGGATCGGTGATGGCGATGAAGTGGTCGCCGGCTTTGTCGCCGACCGTCTGCTTCATGCGCTCGAAGAAATATTGCTTGTAGATGTTCGGCTCGAGCGTGCTGCCGGACTTGCTGGAGACGATGAAGAGCGTCTTGGCGAGGTTGAGTTTGCTCTCGATGTGCTTGATCTGCGCCGGGTCGGTGGAGTCGAGAATATGCAGGCGCGGGAAACCGGAGGTTTGCGGGAAGGTCAGCGAGAAAACTTCCGGGCAAAGGCTCGATCCGCCCATGCCGAGCAAGAGGATGTCGGAATAGTTGCCGGCTTTTATTTCGGCAGCGAGCTCGGTCAGCTTGGCGACGCTCGAGAGTTGATCGTCGACAATGTTCAACCAGCCGAGCCACGAGCACTCGTCTTCGTTGGTCCAGAGCGAAGCGTCGTGCTGCCAGAGGCGCCTTACTTTTCCCTGCGCGCGCCAGTCGTTAAGGTTTTTTTTTACGGCATCATTAAGCCCGGCGGGCAGCTTGGCCGATTGCTGGTTGACCTGTGGAATGTTGGCGCGATGGGTGTTCTTCTCGACCGCTTCGAGCAGCTTATCGAAGGCATCGGCGAAGAGCTTGACGCCGTCGGTGGTGAGCTTGTCGGTGACCTCTTTCATGGAGATGCCCGCGGCGGCGAGGTCGGACATAACTTTGCGGGCGCCGTCGAGATCCTCGGTGAGGCTTTGGCGGCCTTTGCCGTGATCGCGGAAGGCGTCGAGCGTGGCGGGCGGCACGGTATTGACCGTGTCAGGCCCGATGAGTTCTTCGACGTAAATCACGTCGCGATAGGCTTTGTTCTTGGTGCTGGTGCTGGCCCAGAGAACGCGCTGCGTCTGCGCGCCTTTGGCGGCGAGAGCCTCCCAGCGGGGCGTGGAGAAGATCTTTTCGTAGGCTTCGTAGGTGAGTTTGCCGTTGGCGATGGCGACTTTTCCCTGAATACTTTGCAGCTTCGCTTTGCGGACGGGATCGGATTCAGTCTTCAGTTTGTCGGTGGCGATGGAATCGACCAGCGAATCGATGCGGCTGATAAAGAAGCTGGCCACGCTGGCGATGCGGCCAACATCTCCGCCGGTGGCGGCAAAACGCTCCACGCCGTCGATGTAAGCGGCGGCTACTTCTTCGTAGACATCCTGCGCAAAGAGCAGCGTGACATTCACGTTGATGCCTTCGCTGATGAGCTGGCGGAATGCGGGAATGCCCGCGGGCGTGCCCGGAACCTTGATCATGAGGTTCTCGCGCGCGACGGAGGTCCAGAGTCGGCGCGCCTCGGCCAACGTGCCGTCGGTGTCATTGGCGAGGTATGGCGAGACTTCGAGGCTGACATACCCGTCGCGGCGCTTGGTGCTTTTGTAGACGGGCAGGAGCAGGTCGGCCGCGTCCTGAATGTCGCGGATGGCGAGGAGTTCGTAGCGGCCTTTGGCGTCCAGATCGGTGCGGCTGGCGAAGGTGTCGAGAAAATCCTGATAGAGGTTCGAGTCGCCGATGGCCTTTTCGAAGATGGCCGGATTCGAGGTCATGCCGCGCAGGCCGTCTTCGTCGATGAGGCGCTGGAGTTCGCCGCCCTTGAGGAGGTCGCGGCGGATGTAGTCGAGCCAGATGGATTGGCCGAAGGTGAGAAGGTGCTTGAGAGGATTCGCGGCCTTGGCGGTTTCGAGGGTGTCGACGGGATTCATTGGCTTTCTCCATGCAGCCGCGACTTGCGATTCGCGAGCCACGAGTAAATCTAGATAGCTTTGAGCTACTAGCAATCCTAAGAAGTTGGTTGCGTCTTTCTATGACAATATTGTTACGGCTCTGTCACAGACGGACAACGTCCGCAATTTACTTGCCTACAAGTTCGCGGGCCTTTCTTACGACCGCCTCTACCGTGAAGCCGAATTTCTTTTGCAGGTCCTTCAATGGCGCCGAGGCTCCAAAGCTCGACATGGCAATGGTGCAGCCTTTGGTGCCGACGAAGTGCGCCCAGCCGAGGCTTGCCGCCTGTTCGACGGCTACCCGAGCTTCGATGTCTGGAGGCAGAACCTGGTTGCGATAACTTTCATCCTGCTGCCGAAAGAGTTCCCAGCAGGGCAGGCTGACGACGCGGGCGCGGATGCCTTGCTGCTTCAGCGTCTCGAAGGCGTTGATGCAGAGGCTGACTTCGCTGCCGGTCGAGATCAGGATGACTTCAGGTTTGCCGCCTTCGGCATCGGCGAGGATGTAGCCGCCGCGCGCAGTGCCCGCGGCAGACGCGTATTTCGTGCGATCCAGCGTTGGTACAGCCTGGCGCGTCAGGATGAGAGCGACCGGCTCGCTCTTCAACCTCATGATTATCTTCCACGCTTCGACAACCTCGTTCGCGTCAGCCGGCCGGATGGTCAGCAGTCCAGGAACGGCTCGCAATGTCGGCAACTGCTCAATCGGCTGATGCGTAGGACCGTCTTCGCCGACGCCGATCGAATCGTGCGTGTAAATCCAGATTGAAGGGATCTCCATGATCGCGGAGAGACGGATGGGCGCCTTCATGTAGTCGGAGAAGATGAGAAAGGTGGAACCATAGCTGCGCAGGAACGACAGCGTCATTCCGTTGACGATGGCGCCCATGGTGTGTTCGCGGATGCCGAAGTGGAAGTTGCGGGCGTTGTAATTGTAGGCTTCGAAGTCTCCCACACCTTCGAACGTGAGGCGTGTTTTGGTCGAGGGATAAAGATCGGCGGAACCGCCCATCAGCCACGGATCGTTCTTGGCAATGGCGTTGAGAACCTTGGCGGACGAGTCGCGGGTGGCAAGGCCCTTGGCATCGGCAGGGAAGGTGGGCAGCTCTTTGTCCCAGCCGTCGGGCAGTTCGCGCTTGGTCATGTGCAAGTATTGGCCGGCTAGATCGGAATGTTGCTGCGAATATCTGTCGAAGAGGGTCTTCCAGGCCGAACTCAGTTGGTGTCCGCGGTTGCCCATGACCTGGTCGAAATTTTCGCGGACGCCGTCGGGCACGAGGAACTTGGCATCTTCAGGCCAGCCGTAGAAGCGCTTAGTTAGTTTGATTTCTTCTTCGCCCAGCGGCTCGCCGTGAGCTTCTTTGGTGTCGTGCTTATGGGGAGCGCCGTAGGCGATGTGGCTGTCGAGGATGATGAGCTTCGGCCGGTCCGTGATGCCAAGGGCCCAGCGATAGGCGGCAGAAATGGCGTCGAGGTCGTTGGCGTCGTGAATATGGTTCACCGCCCATCCGTAGGCTTTGAAACGGGCAGCCACGTCTTCGTCGAAGGCCAGGTCGGTGTTGCCCTCGATGGTGATGTGATTATTGTCGTAAATCCAACAGAGATTCGAGAGGCGCAGATGTCCGGCGACCGAGGCGGCTTCGCCAGAGATGCCTTCCATCATGTCGCCATCACCGCAGAAGGCCCAGATGTTGTAGTTGAAAAGCTCAAAGCCGGGCTGATTGAAGTGTGCCGCCAGCCAGCGCTCCGCGATGGCCATGCCGACACTGTTGGCCACGCCTTGGCCCAGCGGACCGGTGGTGGTTTCAACTCCGGTGGTGAGAGCGGACTCGGGATGGCCCGGAGTCTTGCTATCGATCTGGCGGAAGTTCTTGATGTCGTCGAGCGAAACGGCTGGGCTGGAAAGAATATTGCCCTGCTTATCGACCTCGCGCACGCCCGAGAGATGGAGCAAAGAATAAAGCAGCATGGAGGCGTGGCCGTTGGAGAGGACGAAGCGGTCACGATTCGACCAGTGCGGGTCCTGCGGATCGTAGCGCAGGAAATTCTGCCAGAGGCAGTAGGCGGCGGGCGCCAGGGCCATGGGCGTGCCGGGATGGCCGGAGTTGGCTTTTTGCACGGCGTCCATCGAGAGCGTGCGGATGGTGTTGATGCAGAGTTGGTCGAGTTGCTTTCCAGTCGCGATTGCCTGGTCACTCACAGCCATTCAGGCTCTCCTTGCAAGTCGGTGAGACTTGCCGTGTTTAGATGAAGTCCGCGCCGATTTGATGCGGCGGTTGGATGAAGATGTTTTCCCCAGGGGTCAAGGGTTGATTTTACACTTTTCGGCGTGGGGCTCGCTTTGGCTTGGGGACGTGGGCAAAACAAAGACTACCGCAGGGTTACACAGGGCGGCGGTGGCGTTGTCTGACAAAAAACGGCCAGAGTTCTCCAACTCCCCAAGACTCTAAGCAGCGAATTGTCCGATTCGTCAATCTCCCTCGTCGTCAATTCGAGTGATCGTGCAGAGGGGCGACGAAGACAACGTCCTTGAAACAGACTCTTCTTCTTGATGTGGAGCAGGTCACGTCACAATCCGCAAGAAGATTTCCACTCTTGTAACAGAACTTTCACCTTATCTTCACGGTTCGGTAATAAGCCGGTAATGATCGGCACCTATTATCGCCGCTCGGAGGTTTTATCTCCGGTCGGACGTTTTGTCACTTGTTGTTCAGCACGCGTAGTTTTTATGCCAAGGTCTTCCCACCTCAACGTCGTATCACGAATCACGGTTCCACGGAAAAAAATTCAGTGAGGAGAAACATATACATGTCACGAAAAACGGCTCGACATCTTTCTCTCAGCAGGCCTATCAATTGTCTTTGGGCGCTTGTCGTTCTGGCAATGGTAGCTGCGCTGAGCGTCCTGGCGCTCGCGCAGTCACAAGAGTTCCCGACCTACACGCCCGGCGAGAACCAGAACGCGACCACCGGCCCGACCTTTACCGCACCCTTGTCTGATCCGTGGGTCGTCAGCGATGGCACGATCATTACCCCTGCCGGCACCCAGGTCTACCTGAGCATTAGGACCCGAGCCAAGGCCGTCGCTCTCAATCCTACGGGCAACGGAACTGCCGCTGTCCTTCAAATGGGCGCCCCGCAGTCTGTCTCGATCTTCTGCGTCGCCACCGCCGGCTGCGCTGGCGGAGCCTACACGCAAGGCCAAGTCATGCAGAACTACATTCCGTCTGCTACCAACAGCGGCAGCTCCATGGGTATCACCTATACGCCCAATGGCCAGTACCTCCTCTTCAGCCAAGACGGCGACTACGGTCCAGCCTACGTTGCTATCGCGAGCGTGAACTCGACCGGCTTGCTCTCGAATTACGCTGAGGTCAGTGTTCCGCTCGACGTCAACGGCGGCGGCTATCTGACCAACGTTACCTGCTATCCATGGGTCTCTCCGTACAACACGGCCAAGGCACCTCCGTCCGGCAGCCCTCCGGGGACCACCGGAAGCGCTGAAATCCCCTGCGGCCAGACCGTCTCGCTTGTGTCCGATGGTGCGCCGACTTCCTATCCGATGGGCATCGCAGTCACGCCCAATGGCAATACTGCCTACGTGGTGCTGGATAACAACGACACGATCACGCGCATCAATCTGACCGGAACCCCGGTGGAAGGTCCGGAACTCCGCGTCGGTCAGGTTCCGAACAACATCGTGATCAACAGCGCGGGCACTTACGCCTACGTTGCCAACGAGGCTGGAAAGGTTCCTACCGCGAACAGCTTCCAGGAATACTCGAACGGCACGCCGGTCGTCGCTGTCTATCCGACTGGCGCGACGAGCGAAGGCACCATTTCGGTGGTAAACCTCTCCACCTTCAAAGTCGCGAAGACCATCACGGTTGGTCTGCACCCGACGGGTATGGCCTTCTGGACCAGCGGGTCGACCACCTACCTGTTGGTGACCAATGCCTATGACGACACGATCTCGGTGATCAACACGAACACCAATACGGTGTCGTCGACGATTACGCTTGATGCCTTCCTCGGTGGGCTCGGGGTTAAGGTGCCCGGCGGGCTCGTCACTGGTGTTGGACCAAACGCGATTGCCGTCGATAATTCAAACAACGCCTACGTGGCGCTTTACAATGCCAATGCGGTTGCGGTAATTGACCTGAACACCGAAGTTGTTTCGGGCCTGATCCCGACCGGCTATGCCCCGAGTTCGGTCGTGTTCGACTCGACGGATGGTGAGCTGCTGGTCGCGAACGACAAGGGTCTCGGCACCGACGGCTACGGAGTAGAACCTCCTCCGCAGAACACCTTCGAAAATTCCTACGCTAAAGAATTCGGCGCGGTCTACTTTAACACCCACCAGGACCTCGGAACGGTGAGCATCATTCCGCTGGCCGGTCTGAATCTCCCGGCGATGACGACGCAGGTTCTATATAACAACCACTGGGATCTCACAGAAAACATCAAGTCGGCTTCCGGTGGCAGCCCCAAGGCGTCCCCGGTCGCGATCCCGGCTAACATCGGTTCACCATCGCTGATCAAGCATGTGTTCCTGATCATCCGTGAAAACCGCACCTACGATCAGATCCTGGGCGACGTGGCTGCCGGAAACGGCGACGCCTCCCTGGCAACGTTCGGCATCGACTCGAGCTACTCACCTTATCCTGTCGTAACACCCAACGCGCACGCAATCGTGCAGCGCTTCCCGCTGCTGGACAACTACTACAACCCGAGCCGCCAGTCGGCGGACGGTCATAACTGGATCACGCAAGCTATGGCTCCTTACTCCGACGACGTCCAGTCGCCGGACTGGCTGCGCGACTATCCCTCGAACGGCGGCGAGGCGCTTGCTTACCAGAAGGCCGGCCACCTGTGGGATCAGGCTGCCAAGTACAAAGTCTCATTCAAGAACTACGGCGAGTACATCGAGTACAACTTGTTCAACCAGCCGAACGGCTCGAACGCCGAGCCGCTGTGGATCGACTTCTACAACGACATAACCTGTTACGAGGCTGGCAACGAGCCCCAGCTCTACAACTACAACACAGTCTCCTCTTACTCCCCACTCCCCAACCTGATTAACAACACGTACCAGATCTACCCACAATTCGACCTGGGCATCCCCGACCAGTTCCGCTTCGATATCTGGAATGAAGACTTCCAGAACGACGTTGCGAAAGGTACCGTGCCCCAGTTGGAGATGATGTGGATCAGCTCCGACCACACCGGCGGTCCGCCGAATGCGGTAGCCATGCAGGCCGACAACGACCTGGCGCTGGGCCGCTTTGTCGCGGCGATCACCAACAGCCCGATTTGGTCTTCGTCGGCGATCTTCGTCACCGAAGACGACGCGCAGACCGGCGTCGACCACGTCGACGGTCACCGCAGCCCTGGATATGTGATCAGCCCCTACGTCATCCAGAGCACGGGTGGTTCGACCTACGTTGACAGCACTTTCTACACGCAGGTCAACATGACTCGCACGATTGAGCAGATTCTCGGCATTCCGCCGATGAACCAGAACGACCTCGTCGCCTCGCCGATGAGTACGCTCTTCCTCGATAATCCACCGGCGGATAACTTCCTGCCGTGGACGCCTGTGGCAGCGGGAGTACCGCTGACCTACGGTGTTAACCAGACTCCAACTCAGACCTTGCCTCCCTCATGTTCTGACGCGGTCAAGAAAGGTCAATTCACCAAGGCTCAGTCGACCAGGAAAGAGAGCCCTGCGGTTCAGGCTCTGCGGGCTGGCTGGATGGCAAAGAAGACCGAGCTCTTCGCTGGCAAGTACCAAAAGCCAGACTCCGAAGACCCGGACACCGTGAACCACCTGAACTGGTACGAATCGACCGGCTTTACGCGGCCCTATCCCGGAGAGGCAACCGTTCGCCCAGCGAGCGAGTTTAATCGTCCGGCACCAACCAAGGTTGACGACGACGACTAAAAGACGTTTAGAGTAAACAACCCTCTCTCCGATTAGCGGGGAGAGGGTTTTCTATTTGAGGGGGAGTTAAAAATTGCGAGCAGGCTATGTCAGGTAGAGCCGACCCTGGGTGGTTCGGTGTTGCAGGGTCGAAGCGAGTGCGTCGATGTCGGTGGGGGAGACGTTGACGGTGCCGGCTTCGAGGATCGGGACGCGGTTGCTGCCCACGGCGTCCCGCCTGACTTGGATCAGCAGCGCCTGCAATGCTTGTGGGTCATACTTTTGCGGCGTCAGGCGAACTAGTTCCTGAAGCGCCGTCCCAACCGACATGCGCGGCCGGTAGGGACGGTCAGTGGTCATAGCGTCGAAGGCGTCGGCCAGGGCGATGATGCGGACGGCACGAGGCATCTCGTCTCCGTGGAGGCCGTCGGGATACCCGGAGCCGTCGGCGCGCTCGTGGTGCCAGCGGACGATCTCGGGAATCTGCGGCCACGGGAATTGGACTTGGCTGACGATCTGGTGGCCGACGGTGGTGTGGTCGCGCATGGCTTGCGATTCTTCGGCGTCAAGCAGGGCTGGCTTGGCGAAGATGCGCGTATCGACGGCGACTTTGCCGATGTCATGCAGGTAGCCGGCGGAACGAAGCGGCGCGGCCTCGCCGGGTTCCATGCCGAGCGCTTCGCCGATGGCTTGGGCGTAGCGGCCGACGCGGAGGGAATGGCCGTGAATGTTGACGTGCTTGACGTCGATGGCGGCGGCGAAGGCTTCGAGAGTGTTGTCGTAAAAGCCGTGCAGCGAGGCGAGGAGGCGGAGATTCTCGCCGATGCGCTGGGAGAGAGTTTGGGTGAGCGTGTGATTCTGGATGGCGAGGGCCACGTAGCTCGCGATCATCTCCAGGGCATTAAGGGAATCTTCCTCGTAGAGAGCCTCGCCAGGGCGGCGGCCTAAGGTGATGGCTCCCACCAGCTTGCCCCGAACCTTTAAAGCGCAGACGCAGCGGAAGAGTTCGGGAGCGACGTTGCCATTCGAACTGAGATAGACGCCGGTGGTGGCGCTGTTGAGGATGACCGGGCCGTCGGCGGCGGTGAGCATGTGGGTCTGGCGCGGCAGCAGCGGAATGATGGCTGGTTCGGGCATGAGAGCGAAGCCCTGCGCGTCAAGGGACGTGAGCATGGACGGGCGCTCGCCGTAGGAGAACAGAACGGCCTCGCGCGCTCCAGCCGCCTCCATGATGGCGGCGAGGATGGTGCGCGTGGTTTGGCGGAAGTCGCGGTCGGCCGTAAGTTGTGGACCGAGATCGGCCAGAGCCTCGACTGTGCGCAAGAGCTTTTTTATATTGGATCCCAGCAATGTCGTAGCGCGAACTCTTGCTAGAAACCAGAGCGTGAACAGCGTAGCACGCGAGCGGAAACGAAATGATTGGTTAGTTTGGTGCCGAACCTTGGTGCCATAGGCAAGCGTGTTAGGCTCGTTTACCCGGGCAATTCAAGACACTAACGGGCGATGACTTTCCTTGACAGTGGCGGGGAGTTGGCTCATACTCCGACGTAATTATTGGCCCTCGCCACTGGGTTTAGTCGCCGCTTGCGGTTTGGTTTGCTCCGGCCAACTCTTAAGAATTGAGAGAAAAATCTGTGGCGGCACTTCAGGCAAGGTCTAGCCCTCCCGAAAAATCTACAGGCAGCAGGGGCCGCGGCGCGTCGGTTGCGACCGCGCTACAACGAGACGGCGATCCCGACGAATCACAAGTGCTTTCGACGTTGCGCGAATTGGTGGCGGCGGGAGAACACCGGCTGGATCCGATGCTAGCGGCGATTTCGGATGCGGCCTTGAGGTTGACGGGCGCGACCGGCGTCGCGCTTGCCATGTGGAAAGAAGGCGCCATGGTTTGCCGGGCGCGTAGCGGAGAGACGGCTCCTCTGCTCGGCGCTCAACTGAGGGCGGATACCGGCATATCAGGCGAGTGCCTGCGCACGGGCAAGAGCCAGCATTGTGTCGACACTGAAAAAAACAAGCTCGTGGATGTGGAGGTGTGCCGCACCCTGGCGCTGCGCTCGATTGCCGTGTCGCCGATTCACGGGGAGCGCGGCAACAACGGGATTCTGGAGGCGTTTTCCACGGAACCGGGCGCGTTTACCTCGCATCATCTGGCGGTTCTCGAACAGCTAGCCTTGCTGGCGGAGCGAGCGCGGTCGGCGAAGCCGGTAGGGGCGTCACCCGTGGCTGCGCCTACGGTAGTGAGGGCTCCCGAGCGGACGCCGGGACGGACGGGATTGCTGCCGGCCTCGGACAGAGTTGCAGATTTTGTTCGGGCGGTCGTTGGACAGCGGCGGTTGTTATTGGGTGTGGCAGGGCTGGCCCTGGCTTTCCTGCTTGGGTTGATGATCTGGCTGGGCTGGCGCGGGAGTGACGGAAATGAGCGGAAGGCGCAGGCGGCGGCTCCGGTTGCGGCTGAGAAGAGTAATGCTGCGAGCGCGAGCGTGGCTACCAAGGCAGCGGATTCGTGGATTGCAGGGCAGCATGTGCCGGACAACGACGCGGTGTGGAAGCCGAATCCTGGGGGACAGTTGGTGGCGGCGAGCGGCAAGCCTTCGGCGGCGCGGACGGTGAAGCTGTATGCGGCGGAGGCGCAACGGACTACTAAAGATGTGCAACCCCGGGACGTGCGGGCCGGGGACGCGCGGACCAGCTTACGAATCACGGCGAATGAGGTTCCGGGCGCGGGAGTGGGTGTTACACCTGCGGGCGGCGGTTCTGCCGCAGCCGGCAATCTGAATGGTTCCTCGCATGGCGCGACTCGGTCCGGAGCTGCGGGCTCGGCAGCCGCTAGCAAAGAAGAGCCTGCGGTTTTGGAACCGCCTGTGCTTGGGGCTGGTCAAGCCGCGCCGGCGATTACAGGAGTGCTCTCCTCACAGCAGCCTTTGATGCCGACGCTCTCGCAGCAGAGAGTGTCGAAGGGGATTTCCGGCGGACAGTTGATTCACCGGGTTCCGCCCGAGTATCCGTCGCAGGCGAAGTCGCTGCGGATGGAGGGCAAGGTGGTGCTGAACGCAGTGGTGCTCGAGAACGGGCGGGTCGGCGACTTAAAGTTGGTCCAGGGCGATCCGGTATTTGTCGCGTCGGCCATGGATGCGGTGAAGAGATGGCGATATAAGCCGTTCGTGCTGGATGGGAAAGCGGTGAAGAGTCCGATGACGATTACCTTGGACTTTAAGTTGCCCAGATGAGCGATTGAATCATCTAATCATGGAGTCATGGAAGTATTGAGCGATTGGAAGAGCGATCAGCGGCGTATGCCAGGGGCAGTTCAGTGATTCAATACCTCAAGGATTCAATTCTTTTACACTCCCACAGGGAACGGCTTGGTGTGCGCCTCTGAACCCACCTGCAAACCTGCCAGGCGTCCCTGCAATAGCGACATCAGCCCTGTACACCAATAACCGATCACAAAGAGCAGCAGGAACGGGACGGTAAAGTAGTTCTCGTTGTCGATGGCGTAATACACCGTCAGGGCGAAATAGCAGCCGATGGCGATCTCCAGCCACGGAACCCATCCCAGGCGCTTGCGGTATTTGTTGGAGCCAACTTTGTCCTTCTTCGTCTCCACCCGGTATTTTGGCGTGCGCACGAAAGAACTTTGCTTGCCCACCAGCGCTTCGAGCACGGCTCGCGTGTTGGTGATGGTCAGGCCGATGCCCAGCGCCATCAGCAGCGGCAGGTAGAGCAGGCATTTGAACCAACTCTTAGGAAAGAGCTCTTTTTGCGAGACTAAGTAGAAGCTCGAGATCGAGAAGGTCGACGCCATGAAAAGCGGGAGGTCGATATACAGCATCTGGAACCATCCCTGGTAGAAGCGAATGACCATGGCGGGCAGCAGCAGGACGGAGAGGACGATCATCAGCGGATAGCTGAGATTGGCCGTGAGGTGATACCACGCTTCGATCTTCTGATGACGCGAGACGTCGCTGGAAAATATCTTCGGCAGAATCTTTTTTGAGACCTGAATCAGCCCTTTAGCCCAGCGCGCCTGCTGCGTCTTGAAAGCGGTCATCTCGACCGGCAGCTCGGCGGGGCACTCGACATCCTGCAAGTAGAGGAATTTCCATCCTTTTAATTGGGCGCGGTAGGAGAGATCGGTATCTTCCGTGAGCGTGTCGTGCTCCCAGCCGCCGGCTTCGTCGATCGCCTTGCGGCGCCACATGCCGGCGGTGCCATTAAAGTTGAAAAAGACTCCGCTGCGGGCGCGTCCGGAGTGCTCGAGCACGAAATGGCCATCGAGCAGGATGGCTTCGACCTGCGTCAGCAGAGAGTAGTTGCGGTTGATGTGCGTCCAGCGGGTTTGCACCATGCCGATTTTCGGGTCGGTGAAGTGGTGGATGCACTTGAGCAGGAAATCGGGAGGCGGAACGAAGTCGGCGTCAAAGATAGCGACGAACTCGCCTTTCGAGGATTGCAGACCGGCGGCGAGCGCTCCGGCCTTGAAGCCGTGGCGATTTTCGCGGTGAATGTAGGTGACCGGATTGCCCAGCTTCCTATATTGCTCGACCAGGTCGCGGGCGACGTTGACGGTTTCGTCGGTCGAGTCGTCGAGGAGTTGGATGTCGAGCTTTTTCCGCGGGTAATCAAGGCGGCAGACGGCGTCGAGCAGCCGGTCAACCACGTATTGCTCGTTGAAGATCGGCAACTGCACCGTGATGAGCGGCAGGTCAGTGAAGCGCGCGGCAGGCTCGGTGGTTTTGTTTTTTTTGTGCTTGTAATAAAGATATACGAGCCAGTAACGGTGCCCGCCGTAGGCAGCCAGGATAATCAGGACGATGAAGTACGGGATGAGAAGCGCCAGGTCGAAGGCATTGACCTGGTAGAGACCTTGGAAGGTCTTATCCAGAAAGTGCTGGCGGAGATAAGAGCCAAGCCCCTTGGAAGCAAGCAGGACGGCCAGCGGACTGAGACGAAGATGGATTAACGCGAATAAGGCCATTTACGTTTAATGCCTGGAGTTAAGGGCGAGTCCTTAACAGATGTCTGCAAAGAGCACTGACCACGGAGGTACAGGGTTTCTCAGAGGGAACCCTTGCGGTCCGTTGTCATTCTACCTGATCGGATCGAGCGAGGGCCTGTGACTGCTATTACATCAATTTAAGAAATATTGACGGTACAGGGTGTCGCGCTGCGCGGGCCGGAAACCGGCGTCGCGGATGATGCGGCGCAGCTCTTCCTCCGTGGTGCAATTGGTCACGCCGGCGGCGCGGACGACGTTCTCCTCGATCATCACCGACCCGACATCATTGCCGCCGAAGCGCAAGCCCATCTGGCAGACCTTCAACCCTTGCGTCACCCAGCTCGATTGCACGTTGAGAATGTTCGAGAGATACATGCGTGAGATGGCGAGGACTTTCAGGTATTCAACGGCCGTAGCCTCATCCCACTTGCGGCCACCGAGAGCCGTGTGCGCGGGCTGGAAGCTCCATGGGATGAAGGCGGTGAATCCTCCGGTCTCTTCCTGCAAGCGGTAGACGGCGTCGAAGTGGTTGACGCGATGCTCGAAGCTCTCACCAACGCCGAACATCATGGTCGCGGTGGTTCTCATGCCGAGTTGGTGGGCGGTGCGGTGTACCAGCAGCCAGTCTTCGGTGAGGCACTTCAGGCGCGCAATTTTGTGGCGAACCTCGTCGTCGAGGATTTCTGCCCCGCCTCCGGGAATCGAATCGAGGCCGGCATCGCGGAGGCGCGCGATGGTGTCGCGCACGTTCAGGTCGCTGTATTCGGCGATGGCGAGAATTTCGGACGCGGAGTAGCAATGCAGGTGAACCTTTGGAAAGCGCTGCTTGATGCCGGTGAGCATCTTCTCGTGCCAGTCGATTTTGAGGTCGGGATGCAAACCGCCCTGCATGAGGACACCGGTGCCGCCGAGTTCGACCGTCTCGCGGATCTTTTCGTAGATGGTGTCAAAGTCGAGGATGTAGCCTTCGCTGACCCGGGCTGGATCGCCTTTCAGCGGGCGATAGAAAGCACAGAAGGTGCAGTATTCGGTGCAGAAATTGGTGTAGTTAATATTGCGGTCGATGATGTAGGTGACAACGCCTTCGGGATGCAGGCGGCGGCGGACGGAGTCGGCCTCCATGCCGATGCCAATGAGGTCGTCGGAGCGGAACAGATCGATGGCTTGCTCTTTGGTCAGGGACATTTTCACCCCAAAACTGTATTTTAGCTGGGCTCGAACTCCGGTGCGAGTTTCTTCACGCAGCGCGATGGGCGGGTGCGCTCGTAGGCGAAACCCTGCTTCCGCCATTCGGCTTCTGTCTTCGCTTGTATTCGTAAAGCCCGTAGAGTCCCGCGGTCACCGAGGCGGCGATCAGGATGATGAGCGTCGGCATGTAGTACTGCGAGAAAAATCCGATGATGCCATGCCCATATCGCGCTCCGAGATAGGCGATGATCGTATAGCGAATACCGCGTCCTACCGCGAGCGCGCCTACGAACTTCTTCGTCGGATACTGCAGCGCTCCGGCCGCAATCAGCATAGGAACGATGGGGAACGGCGGGGGTAGAAGCGCCGGAATCGCGACGGCGGCGAATCCCCAGCGCTCGAAGACGCCATAAATCTTGGTGGCTTTTTTCTTTGAGAAGCGTTTTTCCACCGCTTCCTTTCCACCTCTGCGTGCCATGCGATACGTCAGGAATCCGCCGACGATCGAGCCAAGGGTGGCCATGAAGGCATAGTAAATCCAGGGCTCGTGATGGTGCGCCGCCAGCACGATGGTAGCTACGTCCATACTGCCGGGGAGGGGAATGACGGAGTTGTCGAGAATGCCGAGCAGTATAAGCCCCGGCCCCCCAAGAGTAGCCAGCCAATGCAAGACGCCGCTCTTGTGAGCGTGCTTCCTGGCGTGCGAGGCAACGAGCACGAGCGCGGGCAGAGGCGTCATATACGTTAGAGGCGAAATCTGAGCCCGCAGATGCTAAAGCACGTGTAAACCTATGTAATTTCGGGTGCGCGACGCGAGGCTCGCTTGACGCGAATTTGGCCGGACTGTAGGGTGCTTAAGAGTTTTTGTCTTCAGCGACATTCTTCTGGGAGGTCCAGGTGGCTCGACGGGGCATGACGAGGTTGGTTGTTTTCCTGCTGGTGTTGACGGCAAATCTGTTTGGGCAGACGAAGGCGGACGGTCAGGAATATGACGTCAAGGCGCACTATACGAAGTACGAATATCGCATCCCCATGCGTGACGGCGTGCATCTGTTCACCTCTATCTACGTCCCGAAGGACGCTTCGCGCTCCTATCCCTTCCTGATCGAGCGCACTCCATATAGCGTGGCTCCGTACGGTGTCGACAAGTATCGCAATCGCCTTGGCCCCTCGCCTGATTTCGACAGGGCGGGTTACATTTTCGTTTTTCAGGACGTGCGCGGGCGCTACATGTCGGAGGGAACGTTCGCCGAGATGACTCCGCATATCGACGCGAAGAAGACGAAGCAGGATGTGGACGATTCGAGCGATCTCTATGACACGATCGACTGGCTGCTGAAGAATATTGCCGGCAACAACGGGAAGGCCGGGATATGGGGCATCTCCTATGACGGCTTCTACACCGCCGCGAGCATGATCGATACGCATCCGGCGCTGAAGGCGGCTTCGCCGCAGGCGCCGATGGTCGACCTGTTTATGGGAGACGACGCTTATCACGGCGGGGCGTTCATGTTGGCCGCGAATTTTGGTTTCTACCTGTTTTTCAAGCCGCAGAAGAACCCGCAGCTTCCGCCGAAGAATGATCGCGAGTTCGATTTCGGCTCGACCGATGCCTATGACTTTTATCTGAAGGCTGGTTCGCTTTCGAATTTGCAGAAGTACATCGGCGGCGAGACCTGGCTCTGGGACGACCAGGTCAAGCACGACACCTACGACGATTACTGGAAGGTGCGCAATCTAGGTCCGCATTTTAAGAACGTGCATTGCGCTGTATTGACCGTTGGCGGATGGTTTGACGCCGAGGATTTGCAGGGCCCGCTGACGACGTTTCGTGAGGTCGGGAAGAATAATCCAGAGATTGCGAACACTCTAGTGATGGGGCCGTGGGTGCATGGCGGCTGGGCTCGTCTGGACGGAGAACGTTTGGGCCATGCCGAGTTCTTTGCCGACACGGGCGACTACTACAGGAAAAACATTCTGTTTCCCTTTTTCGAGCAGCATCTTAAGGACGCCGGCGATGCGAAGCTGCCGGGGGCTTACGTCTTCGAGACGGGGACGAATGTGTGGAGGCAGTATCCGGCGTGGCCGCCGGAGCAGGCCCGGCCTCGCGAGCTTTACTTTCACGCGAACGGGGGATTGTCGTTTGATGCCCCGGATGCGGAGACGACGAAGTTTGACGAGTATGTGAGCGATCCGGCCAAGCCAGTGCCCTATGTGAATTATCCGGCGCAGGATGTGCCGCAGGAATACATGGTGTCGGATCAGCGCTTCGCCGACAGCCGGACGGACGTTTTGACCTATGAGACGGATGTGCTGAAAGAAGACGTAACCGTGGCTGGGCCGGTTTCACCCCGGCTGTTTGTTTCGACCACTGCCACGGATTCGGATTTCGACGTCAAGCTGATCGATGTCTATCCGCCGGATTATCCCGAAGCCAAGGATGACGGCGCGGACCGCAAACCGCACACCGATGTGGGCGGGCCAAAGTTTGTGATTGGCGGATATCAGCAACTGGTGCGAGGCGAGCCCTTCCGCGGAAAGTTCCGCCACAGCTTTGAGAAGCCAGAGCCGTTGACTCCGGGGAAGGTCGAGGAGGTCGACTTCACCATGCAGGATGTGAACCATACTTTCCGCCGCGGACACCGCATCATGGTGCAGGTGCAGAGTTCGTGGTTTCCGCTGACGGATCGGAATCCGCAGACCTTTGTGGATATACCGAATGCCAAGCAGTCGGATTTTGTGAAGGCCACCGAGCGGGTGTATCACGAAAAGGGCGAGGCTTCGGGAGTAGTGGTGCAGGTGTTGGTGTCACCATAGTTCCGGCGGCTATCTGCGAAGTCGTTTTACAGGAACTCCAAGGCTGGGGCGGCTGGCAGCGCGCCGCTTTCGGCGGCCAGACGATAGAAGAGTTGCAGGCCCTCGATGCTGGGCGGGTCGAGATAGTAGTGGATGTTGTGCGCGAAGTAGGTGCGCACCACGTCGAGCGTCAGGCCGAGGCGCGGCGCCCATTCTTGCGCGATGGCTTCGAGATGCTCGGGCTCGAGGCCGTGGTCGCGCGACTCCCGGAAAACTTTGGCGATGGCGGCCCGGTTGTGGCCTTCGAGCGCGGCGCTGCGGATTGCCCAGAAGGCGAAGACGAACGATTTGCCGGTTTGCTTGTGCCACTCTTCGGCGAGGTCCATTGCGACGTAGCGATCGCGATTGACTTGCAGCGCGGTATCTCCGATCAGCAAGGCTACGTCGCAGGCGGCCAGCATGGCATCGAGATTGGGCGCCATCGGCTGGTAGGCGCGGGCTCCGCCAAGCCATTTTGCGAAGAGAATTTTTGTCAGGGCGACGGAGGTCATCGACGAGGTGTCGAGGGCTACGGTCTTCGCCTCGTCGAGGGGCTTCTTGCTGACCAACAGGATCGAACGTACGGCGTTGCGGGCAGCGATGGCGATGTCGGGAACGATGACGAGGCCGGGGATTGTGGTGTAGGCGGCCGCCGGGATGATGCCAATGTCGGCCGTTCCTTCGGCGAGCGAGCGAGCGCAGGCGGACGGAACCGTGTAGGAAATATCGAAGTCGGCTGCGGTTTCTCCCTCTCTGGCTGGCTCGCGCGCGGGGCTGGTGGCGGCCATCGCGGGGCCTCGGCCGGAGGGCGCAGATTTGCCCATGGGAGCGCTGCCGTGCTCGAAATCCCACATGAGAGGAGCCGTATTGAGAAAGGAAATCGCTGAGATCTTTAGGCGGCTCATCACTTTGCGAATTCTACCAAAACCGACCAGAACCGATGTGTGCGCCATCATTGACAAGCGGCACACTGATGGCTAGCGTCAGGCTTCGATGGCCGACACACCGCTTACTACTTCTCCCGGAACTGCGCCCACTGCTGCGGCTGCTTCAGTTGCCGCGCGCTCGCCGCTTTCGCATGAGACGCTCTGCTGGCTCGCACTGGCTCTGACGGAGGGCCTTGGGCCTTCGCGCGCGCGAAAACTCATCGAGCATTTTGGTACTGCTGATCGCGTGCTTCAGGCGAGTTTGACCGAGCTTGAGGCTACCGGAATGCGCGCGGTCTCGGCCCAGTCGCTGGCAATTGGGAAGTCGCTGGAACTGGCCCAGGACGAGACGGCGCGTGCAGCGCAGGCTGGCGCGGCGATCATCTCGTTAAGCGCTCCCGACTATCCGGCGCGCTTGCGCGAGATCTACGATCCTCCCGTGATTTTGTTTGTGAAGGGAAGCGTGGAACTGCTTTCGAAGCCGGGGATTGCTATGGTCGGAACGCGGCATCCGACGCCGTATGGCACGGGTATGGCGGAGCGCCTGGCGACCGACCTCGCCTCGCGGGGGTTGGTCATTATCAGCGGGATGGCGCGCGGAATCGATACCGCGTCGCATCGCGGGGCCATCACAGCCAAAGGCAAGACCGTTGCGGTGCTGGGCACGGGGATCGACATTTTGTATCCGAAAGAGAACACGCGGCTGGCGGAGCAGATTCTCTCTTTGGGCGGGACGATCATCTCCGAATTTCCGATCGGGACTTCGCCGCAGCCGCAGAATTTTCCGATTCGCAATCGCATCATCAGCGGCATGTCGGCGGGCGTGCTCGTAGTGGAAGCGGCGGAGTATTCCGGCACGCGCATCACCTCGCGCTGCGCGCTCGAACAGAACCGCGACGTCTACGCCGTGCCGGGGAACGTGACGAACAAGAATTCCTGGGGTCCGAACACGTTGATCAAGCAGGGCGCAAAGCTCGTGGCGACGTGGGAAGACGTTTGGGAAGAGCTACCTACGGACATTCAGGACGTACTGCGCCGGACCGCCAATGAATCTCCGGCGCCGGATAACGCATCTCTATTCCCCGATGACGGGCCATCGCCTCACGAACAGAAGCTCCTCAGGCTGCTGAAACCGGATCTGTCGACGCATATCGACGAACTGGTGGAGATGCTAGAGAACGAAATGTCTTCCTCCGAAATCTTTACCGCGCTATTCGAGCTGGAACTGAACGGCAAGGTGCGGCAGTTGCCCGGAAAGAATTTTGTAAAGGCGTTCTAGAACAGTCACGAGCCGCGCGTCTCGAGCCTCGAGCCTCGAGCGAACCTCGATAGCAGGGAGGCGTTGGGACTTTGAATTAAAAGTAAGGAGGCATTGTGCATGACTTCAAAGACTTAAAGGTATAGCTTGCAGGGGTTTGATTGCTCGCGACTCGAGGCCCGTGACTCGCGACTTGCGTCTCGTCTTCGCGAAATTTGCCAAATCATGCTAGTTTCGAGTAAATAACATTCCTTCGAGGAACCATTGTCCAAAGGTCTAGTCATTGTCGAATCGCCGGCTAAGGCGAAAACGATTCAGAAATATCTGGGGAAGGGTTTCACCGTGGATGCCTCGTTTGGACACGTGAAAGACCTCCCCAAAAGCAGTCTGGGCGTCGATGTCGACGATAGTTTCGATACCGAGTACGTCGTTATCCCTGGCAAAGAAAAAGTTCTGGCCAAGCTGAAAAAGCTGGCCCTTTCCGCGGACAAGATCTACCTCGCGCCTGATCCCGATCGCGAAGGCGAGGCGATTGCGGCGCACCTTGCTGACGAGCTCAGCGACGACGGGAAGAAAAAGAAAAAAGGCAAGTCCGCCAGGAAGAAGGAAGATGGCGACGATCAGCGCATCCGCCGCGTCACGTTTAACGAGATCACGCAACGTGCCGTGAAGGCGGCCTTCGAGCATCCGCGCGATATCGATCAGAACCTGGTCGACGCGCAGCAGGCCCGCCGCGTGCTCGATCGGCTCGTCGGATATCAGGTGTCGCCGCTTTTGTGGGATAAAGTCCGCCGCGGGCTTTCCGCTGGACGTGTGCAGACCGTCGCGCTGCGCCTGATTGTCGATCGCGAACGCGAGATAAAGGCCTTCGAGAAGAAAGAGTATTGGACGATTGACGCGAACCTGGCGGGGCCAAAGCCCCCGGCGTTCGACGCCCGTTTTCTCGGCAAGGGCGAAGAGAAAATTGAGGTCACGAACGGCGAGGACGCGGAAAAGATCCGACTCGCTCTCGAGAAGGCCGATTGGCTGGTTCGTTCAGTTGAGAAGAAAGAGCGCCGCCGCAATGCGACCCCGCCCTTCACCACCAGCAAGCTCCAGCAGGATGCTTCGCGCAAGCTGCGCTTCAGCGTGAAGCGCGCCATGATGATCGCGCAGCGGCTGTATGAAGGCATCGAACTGGGCGAAGAGGGTTTGGTTGGACTAATCACCTACATGCGTACCGATTCGACGCGCGTTTCTCCCGAGGCAATTGCCGAGGTGCGCGAGTATATCGGCGACGAATTTGGTGCGCAGTATCTGCCTGAGTCTCCCAATGCATATAAGGAAAAGAAGGATGCGCAGGGCGCGCACGAAGCGATTCGTCCGACTTCGGCGAAGCGGCATCCGGATCAGGTCAAGCAGTATTTGCAGGAAGACGAGTTCAAGGTTTACAAGCTGATCTGGCAGCGCTTCGTGGCGTCGCAGATGAATCCCGCCGTGTTTGACCAGACCACCGTTGACATCGATGCCAAGACCGCGAACGAGATTTTCTGGTTCCGTGTGACCGGGTCGGTGATGAAGTTCGACGGCTTTCTCAAAGTCTACGAAGAATCGAAGGACTCGAAGGACGAGGAAGATGAAGAGCTGAAACACAAGCTGCCGGCGCTCGAAGCGGGACAGAAGCTTACGCTCAAGGCCCTCAAACCGGAGCAGCATTTCACCGAGCCGCCGCCGCGATACAACGAAGCCTCGCTGGTGAAAGAGCTTGAGGAGCGCGGCATTGGCCGGCCTTCCACCTACGCAACCATCCTGAGCACGATTCAGGAGCGGCAGTACGCACAGAAAGTTGGCGGCAAATTCACGCCCACCGAAATTGGCCTAGTCGTAACCGACCTGCTGGTCGATAACTTCAAGGACATTTTCGATTTCCAGTACACGGCGCGTCTGGAAGAAGAACTCGACGAGATTGAAGAAGGCAAAGAGAAGTGGACTGACGCGCTCGGTGAGTTCTACAAAAAGTTCGCCAAGGATCTCAAATACGCTGAGAAGCACATGGAAAACATCAAGCGTATGGAGAAGCCGACGGACGAGAAGTGCGAACGCTGCGGTGCGCCGCTGGTCATCAAGTGGGGCAAGCACGGGTCGTTTTACGCGTGCAGCACCTACGATAAGGACGATGCGAACTCCTGCACCTTCACGAAAGAGAATCCGATCAACCTGCCCGATCTCGATTCAGCCGACGTGCAGGAGACCGCGCAGGAAGAGTATTGCGAGAATTGCGGCCGCGTGATGGTGCTCAAGCGCGGGCGCTTTGGGCAGTTCATGGCCTGCACCGGCTATCCCGATTGCAAAACAACGCGCCGGCTCGATCAGGGCAAGCGCGTGCCAGATATTCCGCTGGACGAGATCTGTCCGGAGTGCAAGACCCGCAACCTTATTATTCGCCACGGGCGCTATGGTGAGTTTACCTCGTGCAGCGGCTATCCCGACTGCAAATATGTGAAGCAGAATTTTATTGGCGTGAAATGTCCACTTTGCGGCGAAGGCGAACTGGTCGAGAAGCGCGCGCGCAAGGGCAACACGTTTTATGGATGCTCGAAGTACCCGAAGTGCAAGTTCACTTCGGCGGCCAAGCCGATTGCCGAGAAGTGCCCGAAGTGCGGGCACGATTATTTGGTCGAGCGCATGCGAAAGGACGGGATAGTGATCGCGTGTCCGAATAAGGAGTGCGATTTCGAGCGCGAGGCCGCAGTTACTTCGGGCGCGAACGCGACAACGTCAAGCTGAGAGAGGGCGGAGTCGAGTTGAATACGGCGAACGCCATTTAGAATTTCTACTCAGCGACCTCTGCGGATTTTCTTTGTGAACTCTGCGTTTAAAAGCTTTTTGCTGCGGACCGCAAAGAAAACCCGCAGAGATCGCGCAAAAAGACCGCGCGGAAACGCGGCTCCACTGTTTTTGATTTCTAACTTCTGATTAACGAGGGCGAATCCATGGCAAAAAAAGCGACTGCACAGGATGGGCAGTTGATGTTGCAACTCTACGATCTGCGGCGCGAGGCGGAAATGCGCAAGGCGCGGCAGTGGTTCCTGGTCGATTTCTGGCCGCAGAATGCCGATGACTTCCTGAAAGTCGCGAATGCATTTGCCACTCAGGAAAACAACTGGTTGCGGCAGGTTGGCAGCTACTGGGACATGGCGGCCTCGCTGGTGTTACAGGGCGCGCTGAACGAAGAACTGTTTGTGCAGCCGGGGTGCAGCGGCGAAATGTTCTTCTTTTTTGCCAAGGTTCAGCCGTTCCTGAAGGAGTTGCGGCAGAAGATGAACATTCCCGACGCCTGGGGGAACGTGGAACGGGTGGCGACCGGATCGAAGACCGCGCGCAAACGGCTCGAACGCACCGCTGTCGCTGTGGAAAAGCGCCGCGCCGGGTTGTCCAAGGCGAAAAAGTAAGCGGCACACGTCACAGACGTTTGACACCGGTCTGCTATCCTAATGCGTTGTGCGGATGATCTGGTGGTTTTTAATCTTGGGAGTCAGTCTGGTGGTGGTTGTGTCGGTCGCCATGTCGCTTTACATGCGCGTGCGGAGGCAAATGAGTTCCGCCGCCGCGCTTAAAGCGGAGGCAGACAGACTCAGCGGCGGCCCGGGCTCTGACCCGGACGTCTTGTAAAAAGGACGCGCTGCCCGAGGACCTGATCTATTTCCGCGAGAGGAATCCATGCCAGAATCTATGCTAACGATTGCGATGAAAGCTTCGTCGTCTCCTCAACTGGCCGGCGCTTTGCCGCATCCGTCGCGCTCGCTCGAGTGGGCCAGGCAGGTGGCGATTGTAATCGGCGCCAGCCTGTTCGTGGCCCTCTGTGCGCGGGTGACACTGCCTTTGCCCTTCACGCCCATACCCCTGACGCTACAGAATTTCGGTGTGCTGGCAGTTGCGCTGGTGCTCGGTCCGCGCCGCGGCTTTGCGGCGTTGGCGCTCTATCTCGCCGAGGGAGCGGCGGGTATGCCCGTGTTTAATCCGGCGGGACCTGGCGGCTTCGCGCAGTTGATGGGCGCTACTGGCGGATTCCTGATGGCGTACCCGTTCGTAGCGTTCGTCACCGGATGGGTTTACGAACGGTCTTTGTACTGGAAATCGTCCCGGACTTTACCCCACTTCGCGTGGGCCGCTCTGGCGAGCATCGCGGGAGAACTGGTTCTCTTTGCCGGCGGGCTTGGCTGGTTGTTTATTCTTACCCACTCCTTCGCGCAAGCCGTGCGGTGGGGCCTCTACTGGTTTGTCTTCGCCGAAATAATTAAGGTCATACTCGCGGCGGGCACAGCAAGCGCTTGGAGCCGCAGGTTTAGAAAGTTAGGCAACTGAATTATGAGTACAGTTTCTTCTCCGGTTCGTGAAATTGCTGTGGCGCACAGCCCGGATTCCGATGACGCATTTATGTTTTACGGTCTGGCCACGAACAAGGTTCGCGTGCCGGGGCTGCGCTTCACGCACAAGCTCTGCGATATCGAGACGCTGAATCGCGACGCGCAGCAGGGCGTTTACGATGTGACCGCCATCTCGTTCCACGCCTATCCCTACATTCAAAACGACTATGCTCTGATGTCCTGCGGAGGCAGCGTCGGCGACGGCTACGGGCCCATGGTGGTTTCGACCCGCTCGTTCTCGACGACCGAGATTAAAAGCAAAAAGATCGCCGTCCCCGGCAAACTGACAACCGCCTATCTCGCGCTGCAACTTTTCGCGCCCGGCATTGAGGTTGAAGTCGTGCCCTTCGATCAGATCATCCCGCAGATTCTGGAAGGCAAGTACGAGGCGGGGCTGATCATTCACGAAGGCCAGCTGACCTATGACAAATCGGGTCTTCACCGCATTGTCGATCTCGGCAAGTGGTGGCAAAAAGTGACTGGCCTTCCGTTGCCGCTCGGCGGCAACGTGATCCGGCGCTCGCTTGGTCCGGAAATGATGGCAAGCGTGACGCAGGCGCTGCGCGAGAGCATTCAGTATGCCATCGACCATCGCGACGAGGCTCTTTCTTATGCCATGCAGTTCGCGCGCGATCTGGACACGCAACTCGCCGATAAATTTGTCGGCATGTACGTCAACGACCGCACCCTCGACTACGGCGATGATGGCCGCGAAGCGGTTCGCCGCTTGCTCGACATGGGACACAAGGCTGGGATCATTCCGGCTGAGCCGCGTGTGGATTGGATTTAGAGCGTCGTAACCGGCGGCGACGTCGGTGGGAAGCCGGCAATTTTCCTCTTATTGGGATCGCCGCATCCGCCACGTTCCCAGCAACATGAGTTGCCACCATGCCGCCGCGATTGCCGTAACCACTAGCGGCCCGAGAAAAGCCCCGATCGAAGAGTGCCATGTCGGCATTCCCACTCTCCAAACGGCGTAAAGAGTTCCTGTAGCCGCCGAGATGATCAGGATCGTTAGTAGCGTCACGATCCTTCTGACTGGCCAGCAGCTCTGATCACATGACTGCTCCCCAACAGGCTCGGCCTCGCGATACCACGCAGCAATCCACAACAGCAGAACCGACAGTCCTAACAGAGTGCTTCCATGCTGCAAAAGCTTGTATAGAGGCTGCGGTGCGATGACCTTAAGATGTATGGGGTGCCGTAGCACAGGCCAGTTACGGACGAGCCATGTGTTCCCATGAGTAAACGAGTCCCACAGCAGGTGCGTGAACACTCCAATGAGCACGGAGGCGACAATCAGCCCAAACCGCGCAGCGCCGCCAAAACGAAAAGTGCCCATGTAAGGCGCCAATCGGCGCTCAAAGCCTCTTGGCAGCAACTCGACAAACGGTGCCTTCACGAGGCCGTGAAAAAGCCAGAGCGCGATGAGGGCGAGCGGCAGCGTTATCACAAATACCCCAGGCAAGGTGTGTCCATAGGGTTGGCCGGGCGCGAGACGCAGGAAGTACTCGAAATCGGGCGCCATGGTGCCCACAATCACAGCGGACCAGATGAGCCGCGTGTTGCGGAACGGGTACGCGGCGGCAGCATGAGCGGGTGTAAAGGGCATTCCGGGCCAGAGATTTTATTTTACGCGGTAGGGGAACGAAAACACGGGATCGATATCGATGGGAATCTCATTGGCCTCTTTGAGACTGCGCGAGAGATCGTCGGGCAACTGTCCATACTTCGCAAACCACTCTTCCCCGCGCGCTCGGTCGCCGGTCGCTTCGATCTCCAGCAGCTCTTTGGAAACATCCGCGATCGCTACCGGCAGTTTTTCGAAGTCGATCGCATAGCGTCCCTTGTGATCTCGCACCAGCGCGCCTCTCTCCAGCAGATAGTTCAGCTCCATCGCCTCAGCCTGGGAATGCGCCTCCGCCGTCCCGAATCGCACGCTCCGGAACAGGTCACCAACATAAGAGGCGTAGTAGCCGTCGAGATCCTTGCGTGGAAGAACCTCGTGGTCGACGAGCCACCGCACTGCAAACATGCCCGTCACATCGGCTTTGGCCTCTTCCAGGCCGCTGTGGAGCGGCCCCAGCGCTTGCGAGATATCGACCTTGCCGGTGGCCGTCCGCGCATAGGCCGGGCCGAGGCCATGGCAGATCTCGTGCAGGATCGTGCCCACCAGATAACCGTCGCCCGAAACTTTTGCGGCCTGCTCGGGCACCATCAGCTTGCGCACCAGCGGCACGATTACGTAGTTCACGCGCGCGTCCATAAAGTTGCGAAAGAAAATTCGCTTGCTGCCCGCCTGCTCGTGCACTCGTGGATCATTGGGCAGATTATCGGCAACCGCCTGGTAGCCATGCGCCAGATCGCCGGAGCGAAAAATGGAATCGACCACTTCCATTGGCGCAGCCAGCCCGCGCTTCGAAGGCCGATCCTCGGGCGCTAGTGGAAGCGCGTCCTGAATCTCCGGAACGTACTGCGTAAAGAGATCGAGCTTCTTGCTGTCTTTCTCGTTGCGCACCATCACGCCCGCACCGTAAGAACCTTTGACGCCGAGGAGATCGTCCATGTACGTCTCGTAGGGAGCGAAGATGACGTCGACTTTGGGATTCTTCAACTGTAGCCAGGCAATGTCACTGGCGAAGTAGTCGTCGCTGAGCAGCGCGTCGGCTCGCAGACGCAGGAAATTGGCGAACGCCGGATCGGCGCTTAGGTCGGCCGCGGCCCGCAGCGCTCGCGCCGCTGGATCGAGGAATGTGCGGTACGCAATGTTGTAGGGCACTGTCTCCAGTTCCCCGCCGTGCCAACGCACGATGGTGAGCTGGTTGTAGATTGCCGCCTTTTGATCCGGATGTTTTTCGACGTACGCCTCAATTTGCGCACGCGTCAGATTGGTGGGGTAGAACGCGTGGCCGGGCGGCAAGGTTCCTGTCCCAACGAAAGGCTTGTTCTCGTGAATGAGATCGAAGCGCGAGGCATTGATCCAAAGGTAGCGGCGCAATTGGATGTCCCGCGCATTGCGGCTTGATTCGAGCGATTGATATAGCGTGAGCGCGTCGGGATCGCTTTGGCGCCAGTAGATGCTTTCGAGATAGCTGCAGGCTTCGACTAACTTGCCTATCGTCCGCTGCTCGCGGACGCTAAGACCCGCCGGACGAAATGGCATTTGCACGCGGCGAAACCTTGCCACGCGCTCGGCGATGTCTGGAACCACTTTGATATTCGCCGGCACCCCGCTCTTGGCCGCCGAGCCCGTCATGACACGACCCTTGCTGGTCTGAGCTTGCGAGCCCGACAGGAGTAAAACGGCGACGAGCGCGAGACGACCGATCATGGGCACGACGAATTCTATCAAACGCCTTGCCACTAACTCGCAGGCGGTATCATGGTAGTTATGCTCGACGGCAATGACTCTCAGACACTTCTGATCGACGCGGATGATACGCTTTGGGAAAACAATATCTATTTCGAGCGGGCGATCGGGAAGTTCATCTCGTTCCTCAATCATCGCGAATATACGGCCGACCAGGTACGCCAGGTCCTGAATGATGTGGAGCGCGATTCGATTCTCACCCACGGCTACGGTTTGCACAGCTTCGCCCACTCGCTGGTCACAACATTCGAGAAGCTATCCGTCGATCCGGTGACGCCCGAAATGCACGAACGCATTCGCGACTTCGCCCACCAGATCGCCGAACATCCGGTAGAGATTATCGCCGGCGTGGCGGAGACGCTCGATTACCTGAGCGCGCGTCATCACCTGATTCTTATGACGAAGGGGCATCCCACCGAGCAGGCTGGAAAAGTCGAACGCTCGGGCCTCAAAGAATATTTTGCCGCAGTGGAGATTGTCGCGGAGAAAGACGAGGCGGTTTATCGCGCGGCAATTGCGAAATATGCGCTGGCTCCGGATGCGACTTGGATGATAGGAAACAGTCCGAAGTCCGATATCAATCCGGCGCTGGCGGCGGGACTGAATGCGGTGTTCGTGCCGCACGATAATACGTGGATACTGGAGCATGAGGAACTGGGCGCTGCGCCAGCGGAGCAGGAGTTACTCGTCCTGGAGCATTTTTCGGACCTCAGAAAGCACTTCTAACTGTCATTAGCAAAATAGCGCTAAATAAAAATGCCCTTGTATCTCATGAAGCTATTGAGATACAAAGGCATTGATTCAAGATGCAGGGTCTTATTGGACCGTGATCGAAAACGGCGCTGACGGAATGCCGTTGGCGACAACGACCAATGTGCTGGCACCGGTTTCAGTAGCCGTCGAGACGTCGAAGTTTGTCGAAACGGTCGTCGATCCAGTGGCGACGCCCATCGTGCTATGGCCGTGAGTCTTCGCATAGAAGACGTGGCCGGTGCCGTTATTGGTGATTCGAACCAGCGGATAGTTGGTCGCGGTCTGATACTCGTCGCCGAAGGCATTTGCCTGCGACAATCCGTTGAACTGGGTTCCGGAGATGGAGTAAGTCGAGCCGCGAGTTACTGTCGTCGGGCAAGTCGTGATCGCTGGCTGCCATGAAGTCTGGTAAGTGCCGGGACCGTTATAGACCTCCGAGCCTGCGACGAGCACCTGGCCGGTAGGAAGAACCATCAAAGAACCCGGCACATCGTTCGTGGCAGTGAGTGTGTTGCCGTCCCACAGATAGCCGATCCCGCTATCGCCCTCTACCAGGACGTCACCGTTCGGCAGCAAAGCGGCGAATGAGTCGCCCGCATTGTCGCCATTGGGAAAGTCCGGGCCAACCGTCCAACCGCCGCCAAGGCTGTTGTAGTACGCGGTATGTCCGGCCTGGTTCCCTGTGCTGCTGTACGACCCGGCAACGAACACAGTACCGTCCGGACGCAGGATCTGCGGGCCAATCTCTCCAGGCGGGTAGTAGCAAAGTTTGTCGTTCGGGCCATAGTTGATGCAGCCAAAGGGCGACGGCGAGTGCAGGTCAACGATGGTGCTGCCCGCAGTAGTCCATTCCTTCGCTGTAGTTGAGTAGATTTCCGAGTTCGGCGCCGACTTTACGTCGGCAGTCAGAATCGTGCCATTCGCCAGCAGAGTCCAGCCTTCCTCCGCATCAAAGTCCTTCTTTCCCTTCGAGGGCGTGGAAGTCCATTTCGCATTGACGGGATTGTATTCCCGCATCTGCTTGGTTAGCTTGTTGCCCACCAGAAAGGATCCGTTGGGCAAAATGGTGGACGGTGAATCGCCGATGTAGAGCCAGTTCTTGGGCGGAGCGAGATTGGTCCACGTGTTCTGGACGGGATCGTAAATGGCTCCAAGGTTCGTTAGCGTGAAGTTCCCGTAGTTGTATTCGCCGCCGGTTATGATCAGGCGCCCGTCCGCCAGCACGGCCGACGCAAATGCCTCCGGTGAATAGCCCGAAGGCAGACTGGCTACCTGAGTCCAGGTTCCATTGACATAACTTCCCGTGTTGTCAGGTGTGAGCTTCCACCAATCGGAATCGCCGTACCCCTGTGCCAGCACGGTGCCATCCGTCAACTGGAACGTCAACTGCGCGCCGTCCGGCGGCTGATGCTTTAGGGTTTGTACCGATTGCGCAAAAGCGAACGTAGTGAGTAATGCCATGACAGCTAGCACACTGCACATTTTATTAGTGGATTGGTTTCGTGCGTAAGGCACACAAATATCCTCTTGCGTTGAAGTTTGGATCATCCTCACCCTCCCTGGGAATTACTGCTGCGCGAAGAACGCGGGGTGAGTAATGCTATCAGAGTTTCGCTGGAATGGATAGAAGCGAAACAACCGCGGCTGGCGGGTTCCACCAGACTTCGCTGGCCGTTTGCAACCATGCCGCTAGTTGAGGCCGGAGGCTAAACAGACACAGGCTGAAGGCCGGAATCGCTTCCAGCTTCAGCCTGCGCTTCCATCAACTTGGTTGGCGGCGGAGCTCGCTGTTCACGCGCGCCTTCTATCCGTGAGTGCCGCTTAGTGAGACGAGCCCGCTGCGGCGTCGGCGGCGGTGGTCGTTCCCTGACTTGGTTGTTGGTTCACCGCTTCCTTTGCCGGGGCCGTGTTTCCCGCCGGAACATTTGGGTTATAGCGCGTCAGGCGTGGGAAGAACGGCGTGACTTCAAACGGCATTTTGTCGCGCGCCGAGGTGATAGCCACCGGCTGCGCTTTCACCATTTCAACTTTGTTGTCCCACGGATTCAGCCGAACGCGTCCGCCGAGCGGAAGCGCGGCGATCTGGTCGAGCTTGTTCCAGTCGAGCGCGGGCGCGCCCGTTTCGAGCGCAGCCATGCGGGTTACGTTGCCGTTTTCGACGATGTCATTGCCGAGGTGGGCTTGCAACAGCGCCGACAATTGCGGCGCGCGCGCCTGCAAGGCTTTCAGGAACAGTCCGGCAGTCTCAAGTTTCTGCGCGTAGGGCGAAGCCTTTAGCATATCGACTGCTTTCTTGTCGGCAGCAGCCTCTTCTTCCGGAATGTGCTTGAAGCCGAGATTGTGGAAGGTCCCCTCGTCGGAGAACAACATGCGGTCGTTGAAGGCGTACTGGCTGCCCAGGTTATGTCCGAGCACGATGTGAGCAAGCTCATGCGAGAGCACCATGGCAAGGCTGCCTTCGTCGGGCAGCACATCGATCAGCCCGCGGCTTACCACGATCGTGTTGCCCACGCTGAACGTCTCGAGCGGAGACGTGGTCAGCACGCGCGTGCGAACCGGACGCGGAAGTTCGATATTGTTCGTGATCAGCAGGTTGTTGACGACCGTCTGGAGAACTTTGTCCACGTCGCCTTCCGGAGCGAGGAGTCCACTCCGCTCGAGGCGCTCGATGACGTTATCTTCGGCCTGCTGCTGCCATTCTCGTTCGGCCGCCAGCGGCGTCGCATCCTGCGCGTCCGGCGAATCGTCTTTCACGCTGTCGACACGGATCTGGGTCAACTCGTCGTCCGCTTTGGTCGATTTCAGGTTGTAACCCCACAGGCGGGTTTGCGCTTTGAAGGCAAGTTTGTTCTTCGCCCCGGCCGTAAAGTTTCCCTCTTCGCTGTAGATGTAAGAAGGCAGCCAGTACCCCGGAATCAGGTTCAGGCGCCAGCTGTCCATGTGGAAGTAATACTCGTTGCGCGAAGGATGACTATAGGTGCCGTTGAGGCGCACGATGTTAAAGTCCTGGTCCTCAACCCAGATGCGTCCGACAAAGCGGCCTCGGCCCGCATCTTTCTTGGGTGTGACGTCAAACACCAGGCAGCGCACGTCTCCTAGAAATTCGCGCCGCGCATAGTGAAAGTCGTAGTGCTGGCGATCGAAGTCGTTGCGGTCGGCATAAATCATCCACGAAAAGCCAAGCGGTTGGTACTGGAATTTAAACTTGTTGGTCAAACCGCCGAGCAGCCGCTTCTCCATGCTCTCGTCTTTGTCCTTATCCTTGTCCTTCAAATAGTCCGACCGGTCAATCGAATCACTGAGGTCCATGCGGCCGAGAAAGTATCGGTCATCCTGTGGAATCGGGCCAAGCTGCGGATCCTGCTGCAGGTTTTGCAAGTAGGTCTCGACCACCGGCGTGCGCGGAGAGAGGAACTTGATGAGGTCTTTCTCCCGCATGATGGCGCGGTCGACGACCTGATCCATGGTGGTGGGCGTCGCCATGGTGGCTTGCGGCGCGCTTGTTGTCGCTGCGGGCGAGGTCTGTGGCGCGGACGCCGTTTGAGCCGCTGCCGTCATCGCCATCGCCAGCAGAGCAAGAACCATCATGTTTCTGGTGCGCATAACCTATCTCTCCATTCAGTACGCCAGTTGAAATACCACGTGCACAATTGCGGTTGAATCCACGGCCTGCCCGCTCCGGGTGGCCGGCTTATAACGCATCTTGTTGGCGGCCGCGATCGCGGCCTCATCGAGCCCATGTCCCAGACCGCGAACCACGCGGTTCACCTGGAGATGACCGCTGGCCGAAAACAAAACCTCCAGCAGGACTTCACCTTCGATCTTCAACTCTCGCGCTTCTGCCGTGTAGGCCGGATTCGGCTTGTCGGTGATCTCGACCGCAGTCGATGCCGGGCCGCTATCCATACGCTGAGCGTGCCCGGTGTTCTGCGCCACTTCCTGGGTCCCGAATCCCGAGGTCTGCACCGCATGGCCCTGACCGCCGCTGCGGCCGTCCCCGCGCCCCGGACTGGCCACGCCATCGCCAAAGTTCGCGCTCGCCACCGTGCCCTTGATTCCTTTTGCACCGCCGGAGCCGTTACCTTGCCCCGGTCCGACGGGCATGTCGAACGAGCCGGCTGCCGAGGCCACCAGCTTCGCTCCCGGCTTTCCGTTCTCGCTCGGCTTCAGTCCATTGGGATCGCCGAAGCCTCCGGTCTGCACTCTTTGGATTGGAGCATTGACCGTGGGCGCGACTGAGCTGCCCTGGAAATCGCCCGTATGAATCAGCACGGGGCGCGCGCCGCCCACAGTGGTTTTGAGCGCGGCCGGCATGAAGTTGTTCATTACAACTTTCGGCGGCTCAATCTCCTGCGGCTTGGTCTTGGGCGTGATCGCCTCGCGCGGAACAATGATCTTCGGAGCTTTGAACGCTGGGTCCGCCGGCAATAGCTTTGCCTGCACCTTGAGCGGCATCTTGCGAATCGGCTCCGGTCGCAGAGCGGGACGCGGCACCAGTTCGGTCACGTGATAATTCATCGCGACCTTAATCGTGTCTGGCATGAGAATTCCGAAAAAACAGAGCAACGCAGCGCACGCCGTCACAAACCCGTAACTGGCGGCAAAGGTGCGCCAATCCCACTTTTTTTCCGGCAGTATTCCGAGTTGGAACTCGCGATTAACCGTTGGCATCCCTTGACCCCAATGGAGGAGCCTGCACCGGGGAGTAGGCGCAGGACTTGGAGTCTTCACCTTAGGGGAGTTTCAGAAGGGGGTAAACGTGTCGCCTGCGCCTGTCCTTTGGTAACCAACTATAGCCCCCGTGGGGGTTACCGGTTACGCCCGCGTGGAGCGCCGTTTCCTTTTGAAAATGTAGAAGATCGGGACCCCGGCCAGAATCGCGACACATCCCTCGGCCGAATAGCGAAGGTTGTCGGTGAAGGTGTAATAAAGGAGGACGGCGGAAACCAGCACGAATACCGCAGGGATGACCGGGTAGCCGAGGACCCGGTAGGGACGCTCCGCGTTCGGTTCGCGGCGGCGGAACACGAAAATCGTGCTGCCCGCGATCATATAGAAGAGCCACTCGGCGAAGATGGCCAGCGAGAAGAATTGCCGGAAATTGCCTCCGCCTAGCAGCAAAATAATCGAAATTGCGCACTGCACTATCAGCGAAATAGTCGGCGTGTGAAAGCGTGGATGCACCGTAGCAAGGCTTTGGAAGAAATAGCCGTCGCGCGACATGGCAAACGGCACCCGCGCGCCACTCATGGTCGTGCCATTCAAAGTCACGAGCATCGAGATGGCAATGCCGACCGAAACTAGGCTGCCTCCGATGTGTCCGAGGGCGAGTGTGACCGTGTCTGCCGCCGGCCGAGCTGAGCCCGCAATCGCGGCCGCCGGCATCGCATACTGCACCGCCGCGTTGACCAGCACATAAAGCAGCCCGACCGTCGCCACTCCCCAAATCAGCGAAAGAGGAATGTTGCGTTGCGGATTCTGGATCTCCCCCGCCACCATGTTGAGGTCATTCCATCCGTCGTATGCCCAGAGCGCGGCGACCAACGCGGCGAAGAATCCGGCGATGCCGCCCTTGGCGCCCACGAATTCCGTAGAGAAGTTCGCCCAGGCGCCGCCTTTGTAGCTGAAACCCACGGCCACAATTCCGAGGATGATCGCGACCTTGAGCAACGTAAACAGAAATTGGAATTCGCCCGCCCGCCGCACGCCAATGTAGTTTAGCCAGGTGATGAAGATGGCCGCGGCGATGGCGACAAGCTGTCCGTAAGTGACGGCGAACCCGGAGGAAGTTTCGGGTTGCGTAGAAAAGCACGGCTGCGTAAAGAAGTGGAAGACTGGGAACGTGGCGAGTGTGCGCACGAGGCCGGTAGTGACCGTTGCAATCGAAGCGGGCTTGGCGATCAGAAACCACGTCCAGCCATAAAGAAATGCCCCCAGCGGTCCGTAGGCGTCGCGCACATAGACATTTCGCCGCCAGCCTGCGGCTTCATTGCCCCCAGTTCGGCATACGTCAGCGCGCCGAAAAAAGAAAGTACTCCACCCACCAGCCACGCCAGATAAACGATGCGCGCCGACCCGACAGCCTGCATCATCTCCTGCGGAACAAGAAATATGCCGCTGCCAATGATGGTGCCAACAACAATCGCTCCAGCGTGAGAGAGTTTCAAATCGCGCGCGAGTTCCGGCTCTCCCCCGTGCAACCCTGGGCACCCTGTGGTTTCCGCTTTCATTCAACCGCCGTAATAAGGCTGGCGCCATATCCCACCGAAAACGTCACGCTAGTCCCAATAAGTACCCACCACGTAAACGCGACCTGCGTCATCCGCCAAAGATAAAGTTCCGTCGCCAATCCGCAGATCATGCCCACGATCGCTCCGGTCTGGGTTGCCCTCCGCGTCAGTACCCCCAGCAGAAACACCCCCAGCAACGCGCCATACGCGATCGACGCGATCTGCAACCCAACTTCTATCACGCGCCCCGCGCGGTGCAGCGCCAGAACCGCCAGCCCGAACAGCATCGCTGCCCAAACCACAGTGGCGATTCGCGCCAGCCGCAGCTTTCTTGTCTCGCTCGGCTCAGGTCGAAAACGAAGATAGAAGTCCATCATCGAACTGGACGACAGCGAATTAAGTGCGGCGCTCAGGTTCGACATAGCCGCCGCCAGGATCGCAGCGATCAGCAAACCCGATATCCCATGCGGCATACGGCTGACGATGAATGTCGGATAGATTCTGTCCGCGCGCCCAAACACCGAAGACGGCACTCGATAGTACGCAAACAGCATCACGCCGACAAAAAGAAACAACCCGAACTGCACGAATATTGCGATGCCGCTCGACAGCAACGCCAGAACCGATTGCCGCTGGTTGCGTGCCGCCAATAGCCTCTGCACGATCAGTTGGTCCGTGCCGTGGCTCGCCGTGGTGAGAAATGCTCCGCCAATAATTCCGGCCCAGATCGTATAGGGCTTCGCAAGATAGGCGTACTGCCAATCCCACCACTTTGGGCCCAGACCGTGGAAGGGTGTGCGGCCAAGGAGCTTGAAATCGAATATCTGAAATTTGTGCAACCCCGCCGCAATCGCGTGTGCCGACGCCCACCCGCCCGGAATCAGGTGCAGAATCGTCAACAGCCCCGCCACCGTGCCGCCGATATAAATAAATGTCTGCACTACATCCGTCCAGATCACCGCTGCCAATCCGCCCTCGAATGTATAAATCAACGTCAGCAGCGTGATGATGGCAATCGAAGTAATCTCGCCGGTGCCAAGCGCGATCGAGACGACAATAGAGACCGCATACACGCGCACACCCTCCGCCGCCGCACGCGTAATCAGAAAGAGTCCAGCCGTTACCGAGCGTAGCGCCGGCCCAAAGCGCCGCTCGATCAACTGGTAAGCCGTATAAAGATCGCCGCGAAAATACTGGGGCAGCAGCACAAAGCTGATGATGACGCGGCCCACCACATAGCCCATCACCACCTGCAAGAACGTCAGATTCGAATCGTAGGCCAGCCCCGGGATGCTGATGATGGTCAGCGTGCTCGTCTCGGCGGCGACAATCGACAGCGAAATCGCCCACCACGGAATCTCGCGATCCGCCAGAAAATAATCGCGCATGGTCCGCTGCCGCTTGCGGAAGCGCAAGCCAAACAGCGTGATCCCGGCCAGATACGCCGCGATAATGAACAGATCGATTCGGTTCAATCCCAATCCGACTTCCTCAGCAACTCAGCCTCTTCTCTGCGAAGCCTCGGCGAACTCAGCGTTTTTAGATTTTGTTCTGATCGCCAGGCCAGCCATCACATTCCCGCTCAAATTGTCGAGCATTGCCGAAGCATGTTCCACAGCGAAAGTCGGCGCGAACCTGTGTTAGAACTAGCGCGATGGCCCTCTTCCTCGGCATTGATGGCGGCGGCACAAAGACGCGCTGCGTTCTGGGAAACGAGAACGTGGTTTTGGCCAGCGCCTTCGCGGGCGGATGCAACATCGTTCGCCTCGGCGAAGCCGCGGCGCGGGCATCGCTGCATGGCGTTGTGCGGCAGGTTTGCGAGGCGGGCAAGGTTTCGGCTCGCGAAATCGATTCCGTTTGCCTCGGCGCCGCCGGCGCCGCCCGGCCTGAGATCAGCGGGAAGCTGCGCGTCATCCTGGCGGAACTTGGCCTTAAGTCTGACGCCCGCATAGAAGTTACCGGAGACGCCTCCATCGCGCTGGAGGCGGCATTCGGCTGCGATCCTGGCGTCATTGCTATCGCCGGTACCGGTTCCATCGTCTATGGCCGCGACCCAGCTGGCCAAATTGCACGCGCCGGCGGCTGGGGCTTTGCTATCTCCGATGAAGGCTCCGGTCACTGGATCGGGCGACACGCCGTTTCCGCCGTGCTGCGGGCCCGCGACCAGGGACACGAAACGGCGCTGACAGCGCTCGTTCTCGAGGCATGGCACATCAACGGCGTCGACGCCCTCATTCAATGCGCCAACTCGACTCCCCCGCCCGAGTTTCCGCGATTGTTTCGCACCGTCGCGCGCGCTGCGAGCGAGGGCGACGAAATCGCGCGCACTCTTCTCGCTCGCGCGGGCAGGGAGCTGGCCGCTCTCGCGGGGATCGTTATTCGCCGGATCGCGCCCACTCCTCCATACATACAGGTAGCCACCACGGGAAGCGTGTTCCGGCAGTCAGAAGAGGTGCGCCGCGGATTTTGCGACGAGTTGCGCGGCAGCTTTCCAGAAATCGCGCCGCCGCACGATGGCGTCGATCCCGTGATGGGCGCACTTGCCCTGGCACGGCAACAGATTCGCTCTCATCTTTGACAGCAGCAAGTGAGCTGGTGCGTCGAAAACTTAGTCGGTGAGCATAGAAGCAGCCCGACCCGCCCGAACTCGAACCCGGCCGCCTCGCGTATCTGGTAGCTAATGTCCTGCGATTAGTTGATGTCCTGCCGTGCTTCCAGCTTCTTTACCAGTCCATCCACATACGTCTTCTGATTCTCCGGAGCCGCCGCCAGCGCCAGCTTCATCTCCCGCGCCGCGTCGTCATACTTGCCCTGAGAAGAATAAATGCGCGCCATGCCCGTGTGTGTGAACCACATGTCGGGATGCTTCTTCGCGTTTTCGCGGAAGATGGCGAACGCCTCGTCATTCTTCTTTTCGCCCTGCAATCCGCGCGCAAAGAAATGGACTTGCAGCGGCGTCGCCAGATCGAGCGCCCGTTTCTGCGCCGCCATCGCATCATCATTGCGGTTCAGCGCCAGCAGCACCTTCGACTTCGTGATCTCGTTGTCGTAGCGGTCTTCATTCTCGATCGACTTGTTCGCATAGTTCAGAGCGACGTCATAGTCGATCTTCTCTGTCAGAAGATAATTCGCCGCATCGTCCCAACTGATCCAGGTGTACTGAGACAAGTTCCGCAACTGATTCTTCAGGCTCGCCTCGACCAGGGGATGCACATCGACCGCAACCTTGAACGGCACCGCAATTTTCTCCCACTCCAGCGTTACCACGGCCGAATCGGGTTTCACGTCATCGAAGTCGTAGGTCAGCGCATTGTGCATTTCAGCGGCGCGCGGCTTCACGTTCACGCGCAGCGCATCCTCATCTTGCTTGTAAGTGAACGCGCCCCACGAGGTCGAATTCTTCGAAAAAATGATCGTCCACTCGTCGGCCGTCGGAATCATGTGCAGGCCATAAGTTCCCCGATCGAGTTGTTTTCCTTCGATGGTCACGGGATCGCTGAAAGTGATTGTCGTGTTCTCATTCGCACCCGCGCGCCAGACCTCTCCATAAGGCACAAGGCCGCCCCACACCTTGCGGTCATTCACCAGCGGACGATGATAGTTGATGGTGATGTCGGTGATTCCGATACGCTGCATAACCACCGCATGCTGGCTCTGCCGCGGCAAATCCAGTACAAACGACTGTGCCAGGCTGAGACCCGAGAGAGTTGCAACAACCAGAGAGACCGCGAACGCCTTCCTAAAACCCAGTTGCGACATAGGGGATTGCCTCCTTGAAGAGTGTTGAATTTGAGCTTTATGAAAAGGCCGCCGAGCGTGGCCGCACCCGAGTCACCGCTTAGACGTGTGCCAGTCGCAGGAGTGAGCACCGCCGCAGATGACAAAAATTCCCCGCTCGGGGCTACCGAATTCTGAATACCGTCGTCTAACCAGACGACCCGTCTATTTTCTGCGGAACTCTGTGCCGTAGGTCTGCGTATCTACTTTCAGGACGCGGGCGGGCAATTGCTGGCCCACGCCCGGCGGCCTATTATGCGGATGCTCCTCGAAATCGTGCGCCAGTCGCTCGCCACCCTGTGGGCGCACAAACTCCGCTCGTTCCTCACCATGTTCGGCATCGCCTGGGGCGTCGGCTCGCTGCTTCTTCTCGTCGGCCTCGGCGAGGGCTTCCGTAGCGGCCAGAACAAGCAGCTCTCCAATCTCGGTCAGGACATCATGTTCACTTTTCCCGGACGCATTCCCGCCGTCGAGGGCAGCACGCAGTCCGGCCGCACGTATCACTTCACCTACGGCGATTACGTCGCCATCAAGAATGAAGCCCGCTCGCTGAAGTTTGTTTCGCCGGTCCTCAATCGCGAGGACATTCGCGCCGTCAGCGATTACGGCTCGACCAACGGACAGGTCTTCGGCGTCGCGCCCGATTACAACCAGATTCGCCACGTTCCCGTCGATCCCGGCCGCTGGTTTAATGACGAAGACGACCGCGAAACCCGTCGTGTTGCTGTCGTCGGCTGGGAATTGCTAAAGAATATGTTTCCTGGACGTCCCGCCGTCGGCTCCACCATCCTCCTCAACGACATTAGTTTTGAAATTATCGGCGTCGTCACTAAGGTTGGCCAGGACGGCAACAACGGTACCAACGCGCGCATCTTCATTCCCATTGAAACCATGCGGAATCTCTTTCGCATAAAAGATCAGAACTCCGAAGACGCAATTTCTTTCTTAAACTATCGCCCCCTGACGCCATCGCAAGATATCGAAGCCAAGAATGAAGTGCATGAAATTCTCGCCCGCCGCCACGGCTTCGACCCCAAACTCGAAGACTCTTTCGAAGACTGGGACACCATCGAAGACAACAAGCGCGTCGGCAAAATCTTCAGCGCCATGGATTGGTTCCTGGGAGTAGTCGGCGTCGTAACTCTCGGCCTCGGCGCCATCGGCATCATCAACATCATGCTGGTGTCGGTCACCGAGCGCACGCGCGAGATCGGTCTGCGCAAAGCCTTAGGCGCAACTCATCGCGCTATCCTGACGCAATTTTTTGTGGAAGGCGCATTTCTAACTGCCCTAAGTGGAGGCATTGGCCTCGGAATCACGACCGCCTTCGTGACGCTGCTGGCCGCACTGCCGTCCCCCGAAGGCTTCGACACGCCACGCATCGTACCCGCCTCAGCGTTGATTGCGATTTTGTCGCTCGCAGTAGCGGGAATCGCCGCGGGACTGTATCCCGCCCGCCAGGCTGCTTTGCTCCAGCCAGTCGAGGCGCTCAGACAGGAATGAGGAGGATTGAGTAATCGCGAAATTGAGCAATTGCGTAATTGAAAATTAAGCTGGTTGAAGGTTTTCAAATTACACAATTGCTAAGTTACACAATTACTAAATTTGTTCTTATGTTCTTCGAACTCGCCCGCCAGGCCTACAACGCGCTGAAGCACAATCGCCGCCGCAGCTTTCTCACTATGCTCGGCATGGCTTGGGGCATTGCCACGGTTGTGCTTCTCCTTGCCTACGGCACCGGATTCGAGAATGCTCTCTGGCTCGCCTTCCGCTCCTGGGGTACCAATCTCGTCTTCGTTTTCCCGGGCCGCACGTCGCTTCAGGCCGGCGGCACCAAGGCTGGCACTGAGGTCAAGCTCACCGTCAACGACCTCGACTACATTCAGAACGAGGTCCCGCTCCTCAAGCGCATCTCGCCCGAAGCTGCCAAGCAATGCGTCGTCGCCTACGGCATTCGCAGCGATAACTACGGCGTCAGCGGCGTCTACCCGTATTACTCGCACATGCGCCGCATGGATGTTCAGGACGGCACTTTTTTCACCGAACTCGACGAGAACACCCGCAGCCATGTCGCCATCCTCGGCGCCGACGTCAAAAAGAAACTCTTCTCCGGCCAGAACGCCATCGGCGAAAAGGTTCGTCTCGATGGCATAGCCTATCAGGTCATTGGCGTCCTCAAATACACCATCCAGAATGGCGACGACAACATGAACGGCAAGGTCTATGTGCCTTACAGCGCCATGAGCGACCTGATGAACACTTACTATCTCAACGCCATCGCCATCGAATACGAAGGCGACCACCAGAAGGTCGCCGACGCTGTCCGCCGTTCCATGGCCTTCCACCACGAATTCGATCCCAAAGATAAGCGCGCCATCTTCATCTTCGACGTCTTCGCCGACCTGCTCGACCTGCGTGTCATCACCACCGGCATCAAAATTCTTCTCGGCTTCATCGGCCTGCTTACGCTTGGCATCGGCGGCGTCGGCCTAATGAACATCATGCTCGTCTCCGTCACGCAACGTACTCGTGAGATCGGCGTCGAAAAGGCGCTCGGCGCCCGCAGCTGGCACATTCTCGTGCAATTCCTCGCCGAAGCCCTCGTGATTACCGCGCTCGGCGGAGTCGCCGGCGTTATCCTCGCCTACATTGTCTCCTGGTCCGTCGGATCGCTCACCCTCTGGAGCGCTTTCATAGAGAACGGCAAAGATGGCGACATTCGGCTTACCATCAATTCCGCGACGTTGATCGCCTCCACCACAATCCTGGGATTCGTCGGAGTAGTGAGCGGCATGTTGCCGGCAATCAAGGCGTCGAGGCTTGATCCGATTGAAGCGCTCAGGTACGAATGAGTGGCAGACACAGGAGTTGGGCCATTTTGTCCTTCCAACTCCCGCCGCGACTATCCGGTCCGAAGTGCGAGCGCAAGATTTTGGTATGCTACCAGTGGCGTTATTTGCGTCTTCGCGGCGCGGTTTTCGAGTCGTGCGAAAGTGGCGGAATTGGCAGACGCACCAGACTTAGGATCTGGCGGGTAAAACCGTGGGGGTTCGAGTCCCCCCTTTCGCACCAACTTCTTTGCCGGACCTTTCGGTCCGAATTGCCTTGGTCTTAATTACCTATGGCGTGATCTCGGCTGCCAGGCCGATTTCTCGCGCTCCTCGCGCTGGTTTACAGTTTGCTCGGAAGAGTGCGGCTGCACGGACGCGCCTTTTTTCTCCTGCTCAGTGTGCGGACCTCGGCGTTGCGAATGCTCTCCGTGTTTTTCCTGTTCGCTGAAGGGGTTGTTTTCCTTTTGGCCGACTGCTCGTTTTTGATCGTCGTGCGTCGTATCGTCGCTCGCGGACGCCGGTTTATTCGTCATCGAAATCTCCTGGCCTGCAGCTGCTCATGGGGTGAGCAATGTGCGCGGGCAATGAGATGAAAATCCAGGATTTCGAGATGTCGGGGCCGTTCTCTTGCCGCGATCTGGTACCCCCCTCCCCCCTGCCTCCCTATTCACCTCGGTCTCTTAGAATCAATCAGTTAGAGTAAGTTGGACGCCAAAGTATTCAAACTATTAGAGTTGGACTTAGTTCCTATAAGTATTTTGATGGCTTATCTTTAGGACCGTTTTTTGCTATGTTTCCGCTTTAGCCCCCGCCAAAGTATTCGGGAATAAGGGGTTAGAGGCAAAGTCTTGAGCGCGTGGGAGTTACGTCCCGAGATTTGCACCTCCCGTCCCCCCGCTCGGCTATTCCTTTTTCAAAGACCGTTTCGTGACTTGAGCGCTTCTTGCGCTCTATATCTATGTTGACCGGTTCGTCGGCTAAGTCAAGGAATTTCGGATGGCTGCAAGGATTTGTTGTGATTATTGTGATAATTCTAAAATACATGGTATATTAGAATGGGGAAAGCACCTATGACAAAGACAGCTGTTGAAATGGCACTCAAGGTGGCGGACGAAGTCTGGATTGCTGCTGCTCTTCTTCACTGTGAGCACCCGGAATGCGCGGACTTCACGGTGGATGAGATTGTTGAACGTGCAAAGAAAGAAAGTTTGCACCAGCCTTTTCGACCTGGCGTGTACGTACACGTAATTCAGCATTGCGTGGCGAATCGGCCACCCAATCCTGGCCGATACCGGATGTTGGTCGAAACGGGGCCTGGTCGTCGCCGCCTGTTCCGGCTTGGGGATTCTTATGATCCGCAGCGAGAAGGGGCAAAGATCACTCCCGAACCCGAAGATCTGCCGCACGGCTACACCGAGCTGCTGGGGTGGTATCGCGACTGGAGCGCAAACAAGACAAGCACTTCAATCAAGGAGGATCCGCTGCTGGCGTTGCGCGGCTCCGGCAAACATCTCTGGGCCGATGAACACGCGGACGACTACGTGCGGCGCCTGCGTGAGGGCTGGGAATGAGCCGCATCTTCTGGGACACCAACCTGTTTGTCTATTTGTTTGAGGACTACAAGGCGCTGTCGAAGATGACGGAGGAGCTGCGCAAGAAAATGTTAGCGCGGGGAGACCAACTCCTGACCTCAGCTCTGACGGTCGGGGAAGTGCTCGTGAAGCCGATTGAGCAGGGGGCGACCGACGTATGTGTGCAGTACGAGAAAGCAATCACGTCGACTGCGCTGGTGATCCCTTTCGACCTTAAGGCCGCCAAGATATATGCGTCGCTGCGGCAGGATCGGTCACTTCGCGCGCCGGATGCTGTGCAGCTGGCGTGCGCGGCCAGCGTTGGAGTTGATCTGTTTGTCACGAATGACAATCACTTGCAGGGAAAGCATGTGAACGGCATTCACTTTATTGTGCCGGTGGACGCGGTGCCGCTGTAGGGGAGGGAGCCCACCCATTCGCAAAAGACGCGAATGTGGGGTACCCTGCGATTGAGGAGTGAATCCGGTTGAGTTTGACGGGCCCGTATGGTATTACATTTAGTAGAAAGTAATGGAGACCGCATGGAGTCAGCACTCACCGTCAAAGGACAAGCGACCATACCAAAGGCAATCCGTGAGCATCTTGGACTGAATCCCGGGGACCGGATCAAGTTCTTTGTGCATCCGGATGGCAGCGTGGCTTTATTGCGGAAATTGCCGGCGGCGGCGCTGCGCGGCATGTTGAAGTCGAGAAGACGGCGACCGGTGACGATCGAGAAAATGAATAGCGCAGCCGCGGAAGGCGCCGTGCGTGGCGATCGGCGCCGCAGGCAGCGATGATTGGCCTCGATACCAACATCCTGGTGCGGTATCTGACCGGCGATGACCCGATCCAGTCGGCGAAGGCGCGGGAAGTTTTTGAACAGCGTTTATCGGCTCGGAATCCGGGGTTTGTCAGCGTCGTCGCCATGGTCGAAACCGTTTGGGTGCTGGACCGCGCCTACGGTTTCGCAGCCCGGGAGATCGCCACGGCCATCGAACGCATGCTGCAAATCGAGGTTTTGGTGATTGAAAGTGAGCAGGAAGTTTTCAGTGCCATGGTTGCGTTAAAAAAGGGGCACGGCTCATTTGCCGACGCGCTCATAGGAGAGCTTGGCACGCGCGCTGGTTGTAGTCGCACGCTGACGTTCGACCGAAAAGCGGCGCGGCTGCCGGGGTTTCGGTTGGTGTAGTAAAACTGTGAGTGTCACGTCTGTTCGCGTGTTTCCCTTGAATCGCGATCTGCGGGCGGTGAGTAGCGACGTTGATTTGCTGGATGCTTCGGATTGGTTCGCTCGGGCTACGAAACAAATCCCGGACATGGCAAACGGCGGATCGCGGAACCGCGCGCGGCGAGGTATGAGTTGGTGGCTACGGTTTAGGCCAGATGATGGGTACTTAGAGCGTGGAGTCCGGGTCTCGAAAAATCACGAAACAGGGCACCTGCGGTTCGAAAGCGGTTAGTCTCCGCGCGTCGAGTCGGGTCACGTCTTCCAGCCAGTTTTGAAGCCGAGGTGCTTATTTAGGTCCCATGGTCCAAAGCAATTTACCTTTAACGTCACGCAAACGTCCGGTACGTGGCGATTGTGGCGAATTTTGGAGGGCTTTGAGACTTCAGTGGTCACGATACAGCGGTTTCCGTCATCCAACCCATAGGAGATGAGGAACGGATCGCGCCCCAATTTCTCCACCTCGTCGTCGGTAAGGTCTTTGGCATATCCGTCGCGAACAACTCGGCGCACACGGTCAGGGTCGCATTTCTCGTCGAAGAGTAGTGAGGTACGATTTATATCGTTTTTCACCCAGTCCAATAGAGGGTCGTCTTCCTTCCGACCTTCCAAGACCTCTTCATACATTTCCAGAGGAATTTTTATCTTTCCGGACGCGCCTTGATGTTGCATCCAGCTCCAAAACTCTGGGACACGACCTAGGTCATAGTATGTGTTGGCTGCCGTAATGAGGATATTGGCGTCGAGAAGGTAGAGCATTATTCACTCCCTCCGCCGAGTGTTTCCGGGGAGAGAAGTGGCTCTACGTTTCGAGCTTTGACACCAAGCAACCTTGCCGCTCTTGTATAGGTTAGGAGACCTTCCCTTATCGAACGATTTGCGACGTCAAGGAGCGCCTTGCCGAGACGGTGTCTTTTGACGACGTAGTAGCTAGGTCCACCATCACGAGCCTTCTGTCTAACGACATCGCGCTCCTGTTGAGCGAGCCAGTCCTTATAGAATCGATCCCTTAGATCCTTCCATGTCTTTTCCGTGATCACGCCGCTTCGAAAAAGTCTATATGCAACCATAGCGCGGCTAATGTTGCGCTGATCGGCGAATCGAGAGGCCCGGACTGCTAACTCATCCAGAGTTGGTCTGCCTATGTTGTTAAATTGTTCGAGCTCTTGTGGGGGTAGAAGTATCTCTGACGCGACGTCGCTGCAGTATTGTTCGATTGGCTGGCCAGTCACCCATCCGCTCACTCCAGTGGCCCCAAGCCAGAGGTGAGCCATCTCGTGCAGCGCGGTAAAGGACCAAGCGGAGAGCGCATCGTTGTCATTGACTACAACTAGCGGAGCGATCTCATCGGCCAAAGCGAAACCACGAAAGGTGTCAACATCGATATTGCTGTGATAGCTTCCCAGATTACCAACAAGGAGCACGAAAATTCCGCTTGATTCGGCTGTGAAGCGAAGATAGCTAAATGCACCCTCAATGGTTTTCTGATCGCGAAAGACTTTGAGTGCAAAGCCGAGCTGCTTCTTGATGTGCTCAGAGAGCACCCTAGGCGGCGTATTAAGAGTCGCCGAGCCGACAAATGGAAGCTTCCCGGCATCGGAATCCTCCAATATGGACTTGAGGATGCTTTGTCGTCCTCGAATGTCCCGGATCAAGGCATCAAGGAGAGGATTATAAAGGGGTTCCTCACCACCGGGGAGCGTACGAAAATCTCTGCCGCGATCGCCCTTTTTTGGAGGTTCGTCGAGGTAGAAAACCAACAGAGGACGACGATACGCCTTCGCCATTTTCAGTAACAGGGGGCGCGAGGGCTCTTCCTTTCCAACTTCGAGGAGCTGCAGCCGGTCTGGACCGGGTATTCCGCGTGCGTCAGCCAGTCCGATTGCGTGCGCCGCCTCTTCTAGGGAGAGCCCAGCAGTCGACCGTGCCCATTCAAAGATTTTGGGGTTGAGGATTGGCATTTCCACCGGACATCTTAGCAGCAAACAGAGACCAGTCGTTCAAAAGTGTCGAACGCGGCGCGCACCTGGAGAGCCGTCTTAAGGAAAAACCCCACGTCTCGTCGGCAAGACATGGGGGTGGCGGTTATTACGCTTCGGCCTTACCGCAGTGCTCAAGCCCCTTCTTTCAATAACGGATTATGTTCCTTCGTTCCAGCTCGCCAGATACTCTTCCTGCTCGGGCGTTAGCCGATCGATTTTGATGCCCATCGATTCGAGTTTCAGCTTGGCGACTCGCTTGTCCAGGTCGGCTGGAACGGTGTAGACCTTTTTCTCCAGCGTCTTCGCGTTCTTGACCATGTACTCGCAGCAGAGGGCCTGGTCGGCGAAGCTCATATCCATTACGCTGGCGGGATGGCCTTCGGCGGCGGCTAAGTTGATTAAGCGGCCTTCGCCGAGGAGGTTGATGCGGCGGCCGTCCTTCATCGTGTACTCCTCGACGAAGGTGCGAGTGGTGCGTTTCGAGCCGGACAGCTTTTCCAGGCTGGGGATGTCGATCTCTACGTTGAAGTGTCCGGAGTTCGAGATGATCGCGCCATCTTTCATGGCCTCGAAGTGCTGCTTGGCGAGAACGTTTTTATTGCCGGTCACGGTGCAGAAGACGTCGCCCAGCTTGGCAGCTTCATCCATGCTCATGACGCGGAAGCCGTCCATTACGGCTTCGAGCGCCTTCGTCGGATCGACTTCGGTGACGATGACTTCGGCTCCGGCGCCGCGCGCGCGACTGGCGAGACCGCGGCCGCACCAGCCATAGCCGGCGACTACGAACTTCGATCCGGCTAACAGGAAATTCGTGGCGCGGATGATGCCGTCGATGGTCGATTGCCCTGTGCCGTAGCGGTTGTCGAAGAGGTGTTTGGTGTCAGCGTCGTTGACGGCGACGATGGGATATTGCAGCACGCCTTCTTTCGCCATGGCGCGCAGGCGGATGACGCCGGTGGTGGTTTCTTCGGTGCCGCCAATTACTCCGGCTAACTCGGCCTTACGCTTGGTGTGTAACACGCCCACTAAGTCGGCGCCGTCGTCCATGGTGATCTGCGGCTTGTGATCGAGCGCGGCCATGATGTGCGCGTAGTAAGAATCGTTGTCCTCGCCCTTGATGGCGAAGGTGGGAATGTTGTAGTCGCGGACGAGACTGGCGGCAACATCATCCTGTGTGGAGAGCGGGTTTGAGGCACAGAGGGCCACGTCGGCGCCGCCATCGCGCAGGCAGATCATCAGGTTCGCGGTCTCGGCGGTGACGTGCAGGCAAGCCGAGATGCGCACGCCCTTGAGCGGCTGGTTCTTGATGAATTCCTTGCGGATGATTTGCAGGACCTTCATCGACTGGTTGGCCCACTCGATGCGTTTTTTGCCGAGATCGGCGAGCTCGAAATTCTTAACGTCGCAGTTTACTGGTGTGGTTGCCATATTCTCCTGTCCCCGGATGATGACGCTAGTTTTATCTCTGACCCCTGAGGTTAGCTATGAGCTATGAGCCATGAGCTGTGAGCAAGCAACTGCGGATTCCTCGTCCACTCGCTTCGCCCACTCGCTCCGCTCGGGCTCGGAATGACAATCCTTTGGGTCCATTCCGATTTGGTTGCTCATAGCTCAGAGCTCATAGCTCAAAGCTATTTATTTTCTTGCTCCGACTGGCTCACCCTTCTTCAGACCAGCGTCGTGAGCCAATTTGTCGGCCTTGTCGGTTTTCTCCCACGTGAAGTCTGGATCGTTGCGGCCGAAGTGGCCGTGCGCGGCCGTCTTGCGATAGATGGGACGGCGCAGGTCGAGCGACTCGATGATGGCGCGTGGCGTCAGCTTGAAGTTGGCGCGAACGAGATCGGGAATGATCGCCGGATCAACCTTCTCCGTTCCGAAAGTTTCGACGAGCACGCTGACCGGCTCGGCCACGCCAATGGCATAGGCGAGCTGCACTTCGCAGCGCTCGGCCAGACCGGCGGCCACGATGTTCTTGGCAATGTAGCGCGCCATGTAAGCGGCAGAGCGATCGACCTTGGTCGGATCTTTTCCGCTGAATGCGCCACCTCCATGCCGCCCCATACCACCATAAGTGTCGACGATAATCTTGCGGCCGGTGAGGCCGGAGTCGCCCATCGGCCCGCCAATTACGAAGCGGCCGGTTGGATTGATGTGATACTTGGTGTCCTCGTCGAGCAGGTTGGCCGGAATGACGGCCTGAATCACGTGCTTCAGAATGTCCGCCCGCAGCTGATCATTGCCCACGGTCTCCGAGTGCTGCGACGAGATGACGACCGCATCCACGCGCTTTACTTTTCCGGGTGCGGAATATTCGACAGTGACTTGGGATTTTCCATCGGGCCGGAGGTAAGGGCAAGTGCCGTTGCGGCGGATTTCGGAAAGCTTGGCGGTGAGCTTGTGCGCCAGCGAAATTGGCATCGGCATCAGCTCTGGAGTCTCGTCGCAGGCGAAGCCGAACATCATGCCCTGGTCGCCAGCGCCGCCGGTATCAACGCCCATGGCGATGTCGCCGGACTGCTTGTTGATGCTGGAGATGACGGCACAGGTATTGGAGTCGAAACCGTAGACGGCATTGTCATAGCCGATCGATTGGACGACGCCGCGGACGGTCTGCTGAAAATCGACGTAGGCTTTGGTGGTGATTTCGCCGGCGATAACGACGAGGCCGGTGCAGGTCAGGGTTTCACAGGCGACGCGGCTGGTCGGGTCTTCGGCGAGGCAGGCGTCAAGGATGGCGTCGGAAATCTGGTCAGCAATTTTGTCCGGGTGGCCTTCGGTCACGGACTCGGAGGTGAACAAGAAACGGTTTTTGGATGGCAACTGGATTATCTCCTCAAGTGACTTTGAGCCTCTGGGGCCGGTCTGTGGCCGGCTCAACGGGTCCGATAAGGGAAGGATGATTACGCCACAGGCTCGTGATCGGTCGGTATCAACCTATCCTGAAAAAGTTATCAGAGAAGGGCGGTGAGGCGCAACGAAATTGGGCGAAGGGAGGGCAGTGGCCATTGAGCGGGCAAGTGGTGCATTGAACGGGGTGGGAGGAGGCGGAACGGCCGGTAAGCAAAAGAAAAGAAAGAGGGAAGCTATGGATTCGAGGGAGGCGGGGTGACCGGCGGAATAATGCCGGTAGGGCCAATCGTAACGGATCGGACTTCGCCGTCGGCACCGGCGAAGTCGAGCTTGCGGCCGTCGAGTTCGAGGTCGATGGCGCCGGAGTTTCCGGCCTTAATAAAGACGCGACTATGGGCCGGGTAGGTGCGGTCGGAGCCGGGCTGGAGGGTTTCGGTGCCGGAGAATTTGCCGTCGATGCTAACCGAGATCCAGCTTTGCCCGCGGGCGTGAAGGCGAACTTGAAATTCGCCGGAGGCGGGGGTTGAGGGCGCGGACGAGACTTGATGTGTGGAACTTTGAGGGGGCGGAGCCTGTGGGGGAGAAGTCGGCTGAGGAGACGCGGCCGGCTTTTCTGGCGGCTGGGTAGGTGAGGTCGTGGATGCGCCAGCGCCGGCTGTAGTTGAACCGGGCGAGCTCGCCGACGGCGAGTTTGCTGCCGTAGCGGCAGATTGATTGTGAGGTTCGGTAGTGAGCCCGGATGCTGCGGGCGCCGTGTATTGCGGAGATGGCTCGACGCTCTGAACCTCGGTTCTGGCGGGGTGGATTACCTGGCGCTCCTGCTCGCGGCGGCGATGGTTCCAGAACGATAGCGCGAGCGCGATGACGAGAAGAACGACGGCGAAGATTCCCCAGGGCGGCGAGGGCCTCGATTCCTCGGCCGCGGCTTCGAGCAGGCGGATGCGATTCTCTTCGTGGCGGGCGACGATGTCGCGGGCGGAGGCAGCGCGGGCGGCTTCATGCTTTGCCTCGTGCGTGCCGCTGTCGCGGAAGGCGTCGGGCGGCGGCGTCTCACCCGAGGCCTGCAGATAATCGAGAACGGCCTGGTCCTCGTCGAGGCCGACGGCGCGGGCGTAGGCGCGGACGAATCCTTTATTGAAGATGCCGCCCGGGAGCTGGTTGAATTTTTCCTCTTCGAGCGCTTGCAACATGCGCGTGCCGATTTTGGTGGTGGACGAAATCTGATCGAGGGAGATTTTGCGTTTCTCACGCTCGAGCCTGAGTTTTTCGCCAAAGGAGGGCAATGAGTTTCTCGCTTTCGTTGGACGGAAAACGAAATTTTACTCTCAGAAGGGGCGCGAGGATAGAGGATCGCGGGGTCGCGCGAAGCCCACCGGTGCCGACGGCTGTGCGCGGCAGGCATAGAGCACGAATGGATGTGGCTTCGTTCGAGCACGAAGACAACGAAATGATGCGGCCCTATAAGGTCGCAGGCTAGGCCGGCGAGCGGCGCCGTTTATCCTCCGCTAGACTGTCGAATCGCCGCCTTGCTGGCCTTTGAGGCAGTGCGATATCTTCTTGCCTTTTTCATCGGAAGCTGCATAAATGTTTCCCAAGTTATGACGCGGCCACTTGGCAACTTATTACTGCTCATGTTTCTCGGTGTTGGTCAGCTCTCTTTTCTTACTGCTGCGAGCTTTGCGCAATCCGCCACATCAAGGCCCCTAGCAGCGGAGGGCGACCACTCGAAGGAAGCGTTTGTCATCGAGAAGTTCACGCGGAAAGAAAACTTTGAGAACAATGGAACCTCCGAGCGCGAGGACACCGCAAAAGTACGGATTCAATCCGAGGCGGGAGTTCAGACTTACGGCGTGCTGACGTTTTCCTATGCCAGCGGAACCGGAACGTTCGAGGTCGGATATGTGCGCGTACGCAAGCCGGACGGGACGGTGATTGAGACCCCGCCGGAGAGCGTGCAGGACATGGCGGCGCAGATCACACGTCAGGCGCCCTTTTATAGCGACCTTCACGAGAAGCATATAGCCGTGAAAGGGCTGGGCGTCGGGGATGTTCTCGAATATCAAGTCCTCGAACACACCACCAAGCCGCTGGCGCCCGGCCAGTTCTGGGGGAGTTATCTCTTCACGCACGACCAGATTGTGCTGGACGAGCAACTGGAGGTCAAGGTCCCGCGCGATCGGGCGGTGAAGGTGAAGAGCGAAGGCGTCCAACCTCAGGTTAGCGAAGCGAGTGGCTACCGGCTCTACCTCTGGCATAGCCAGAATCTCAAACGCAAGGACGAAACGAACGAAAAGAGAGAAGCCACTAAGCATCTGTGGGAGCAGGCGGCGGGCCGCCTTCCGCCTCCGGATGTGCAGGTCAGCAGTTTCGCGAATTGGGCGGAGGTGGGCCGATGGTACGGCGGGTTGCAGGAAGAGCGAGTGAAACCGACGCCGGAAGTGACAGCGAAGGCCGCGGAGCTGACCAAAGGTGCGAAGAGCGATGACGAGAAGATACGCGCGCTATACGACTATGTGAGCACGCAACTCCATTACATTGGGGTAGCTTTCGGTATCGGACGCTATCAGCCGCACGCGGCGGAAACCGTGCTGGAGAACCAGTACGGGGATTGCAAGGATAAGCACACGCTGCTTGCCTCGCTGCTGAGCGCGGCCGGTATCCCCGCCTATCCCGCGCTGATCGGCAGCAGCCGCGAGGTGGATGCGGACCTGCCGTCGCCGGGGCAATTCGATCACGTCATCACGGTGGTGCCGCGAGGATCCGATCTGATCTGGCTCGACACGACGGCCGAAGTGGGGCCCTATCGATACCTGCTTCCGCAGCTGCGGAATAAGCGCGCGCTCGCGATCTGGAAAGACAAAGCCGAACTGGTCACAACCCCGCAAGACCTGCCGTTTCCAACCTTCCAGAAATTCGACATGGAGGCCAAGCTGAACGATTCCGGAGTGTTGGAGGGAAACGTCAATATTTCAGCTCGCGGGGATACTGAGTATCGTATGCGAGCGGCATTTCGGATGGTTGCGGTTCAGCAATGGAAAGAACTCGGCCAAAGTATCTCGTCGGCGATGGGATTTGGCGGCGAGGTTAGCGAGGTGAGCGCCAGTGCGGCCGAGAAAACTGACGAACCATTCCACTATTCGTATAAATACACGCGCAAGAACTATGGCGACTGGGGCAATCACCGGACCTTTGCACCGTCTCCTTTCTTCCTGCTGCCCGGCCCCGGCGAGGAGGAGGAGTTGCCGCTTGGTCCAACCTGGCTCGGCGATCCGGAAGACATGGAGTTCGACAGCGTAATGGAATTACCGGAAGGCTATCGTCCGCTGATTCCCGTGCCAATTCATTGGAAGCGCGACTTTGCCGAATACGATGCGACCTATGAATTCAAAGATCGCAAGTTGATCACCAAGCGCCATTTGAAGACGCTCATGCGCGAAGCGCCCAGCGGTGAACGCGAGGCCTACAAAGAGCTGGTCAAGACGCTCCAGAACGACTATGGCCAGTTCATTCCTTTTGGTGGGGAGACAGGCACGGAGGCGGCCAATGCAGTCCCGGTGACAGTTCCTCCCACCATCGCTGCCATCCGCAACCTACCTGACAGCTCGAACCCAGAGGCGACCCGGCTCGAGAACGATGCCCGGGAAGCGATGGGAAAGAACGACATGCATGGCGCGGTTTCCTCGATGTACCGCGCCGTACAAGCCGACCCGAAGTTTGTACGCGGCTGGGTGATGCTGGGAGAAGCGCTGTTCGCGACGAAGGAATATGACGCGGCGATCGATGCTTTCCACAAGGGAATGGCCGCCAAGCCCGACGAGCCGGCCATCCAGAGGGTTCTTGGGATGAGTCTCTTGGCGAGCCGTCAATTCGGCGATGCGATCAGTGAGTGGAAAGACTATTTGAAGACGCATCCCGACGATCTCGACGGACAACTAAATCTGGCGCGTTCGTTTCTCGGGTTGAAGAAGTATGCAGAGGAGACGGAGGCCCTGGAGGCGGCAGCAAAACTCGGAGGCGATGCGGCTCGAATCCAGATGGCGCTTGGCTCAGCCTACCTCCACGCGGGAAACAAGGAGAAAGCGGTTGGGGCGTTCACCAAACTCGGGGAACTGGACCCCAAGGACCACGAATACTTCAACAGTGCCGCTTACTATATGGCTGATGCTGATCTGCAACTTCCCCTCGCGCTGGAGTATGCCAAGAAAGCAGTGCGAAGGGCGGAAGAAGAGTCGCAGAAGACGACGCTGGCCGACCTGAAGCCCGCCAACTTGCGGGCGGTCGCAACGCTGGCGGCCTACTGGGACACGATCGGCTGGGTTTATGAGCGCATGTCAAACCTCGAGTTGGCCGAACAGTATTTAAGGGCGTCGTGGGATGTTATGCAGGACGGAGTTGTGGCGGGCCATCTGTGCCATCTATACCGCCGCACCCATCAAACCGCCAGCGCGATTCGCATGTGCCGGCTGGCAATCTACAGGATTCCGCTGGCTGCGAATATCGATCTGGATCAATACGCGACGGAGATCGATGCGGCCAAGGAAAACCTCAAGTTCCTGACTGGCGAAAGATCGCCGGAGCCGAAGACAAGCGAAGCCGCCGACATCTTGAATCGCGAACGGACATTTAAGCTGCCGCGGTTTCTGCCAGATACGGCGAGTGCCGAATTTTTTGTGCTGCTCGCATCGGACGGAAAGAGCAAGAGATTCAAGGTCGAAGACGTCAAGTTCGTGAGTGGCTCGGACAAGATGAAGCTGCAGGGCAAACAACTTAGGGGCATCGATTTCAAGGTTCCCGCTCCGGGCGACGTGCCATCGCGGTTTGTGCGGCGGGGAATTCTCGGCTGTTATCAATACACGGGCTGCTCTTTCGTACTTTTGGACCCGGCCACGGTTAAATCCGTGAACTAAGCGGGCTGCATGGCTTGCTCCTGGCCCCTCTAAGGGGCGAAATGGGCCGTGCAGCGGCCAGGGTTGCCGCCTCCGGTACCTATTACCATAGTTCGTTGCCCGCACGGCGCCGCCAAACCTATAATTTTTTATCTCTTAGTTTTATCTCTCACCAGGCGAGGAGTTGATGTCGGAGGCCGCGGGTACATCCCCAATTCGCCAGTCGCGCGAGCTGACGATCTTCCACGATGTCGCGAAGGCGCTGACCTCATCGCTCAATCTTGATTCCATCCTGCAAACCATCATGGAGAAGATGGCGGAGTACTTCCGTCCGGATACGTGGTCGTTGCTGATGGTGGACGAAGAAAAAGAAGAACTTTATTTCGCGATTGCCGTGGGCTCGGCGGCGGAGGTTTTATCGAAGGCGCGGCTCAAGGTAGGGGAGGGAATTGCGGGCTGGGTGGCGCGCCACGGGCAGCCACTGATTGTGCCGGATGTTGCTGCCGACCAGCGCTTTTCGTCGCGTCTCGATGAGATAACGCGGCTGCAGACGCACTCCGTGATCTGCGTGCCGCTGCGCTCGAAACATCGTGTCCTGGGCGTCATTCAGCTGATTAACGCCGATGTGAGCCTGAGCGAGCAGGAGATGTTCTTCCTGCAAGCGCTCTGCGACTACGCTGCCATCGCCATCGAGAACGCGCGCTCGGTCGAAAAGATTCAGGAACTGACCATCACCGACGATTGCACCGGGCTCTTCAACGCGCGTCATCTTTATAAGACGCTCGAAACCGAGGTCTACCGCTCGGCGCGCTTTGGTTACCAGTTCAGCGTCATCTTCATCGACCTTGATCATTTCAAGGCCGTGAATGACACGCACGGCCACTTGGTGGGAAGCCGACTGCTGGCCGAGATTGGTTACCTGATCAAGGCGCAGCTACGGCTCATCGATTTTGCCTTTCGCTATGGCGGCGACGAGTTCGTAGTGCTGCTACCGCAGACCGGGAAAGATCAGGCGGTAGTGGTGGCGCGGCGCTTGCAGGAGTCGCTGCGCAACGGGAATTTCTGCGCCGAGCAGGGATTAAATTTGCCAGTGCGGGCCAGTATGGGCCTCGCGACCTTTCCGCATGACGCCCAGACTCCGCACGACATTATCCGCCAGGCCGACGAGATGATGTATGTCGTCAAGAACACGACCCGCGACAATATCGGAGTCGCCTCGCGTGGCATGGTGGAAACCTAGGTAGAGGTTCCTGCCTCAACTCAGACAGAAACTAGCGGGATGCCAGCCCGCTGAGCGGTTCGTCGCAATTCGTCGTCCAGCGTGGCGAGCGGAAGTGCCAGCCGCAATGCCAGTTCGGCGTATGCAGCGTCATATGCGGTCAGCTGTTCCTGCCGGGCAATTGAGAGGATTTCGCCGAATGATCGATCCGGGTCGCTCCCTTCAACCGAGATCGCAAGACGCGCAATCCGAGATACCAGTACTGCTATTTGTGCCCTTGAAATACGCTTGCGGCGTTCGGCGGCCAGTAAGGCATTCGCGACCTCAAGAGGCCAAATGCACGACGTAATCGCTTGCGCTCCCTGCGAAAATAACTCCAGCACGCCCTCGGTGAAAGGAGTGGCTTCCTCTGGGAAGCACCATGCCACTGTCACCGAGGCGTCGAGGACGAACCGCTTACCGCCGGCCTTCATTGATCAGCTCTTTGATGGAGATTCCACCCAGCTTTGCGCCTTTGCGAGCCGCGCGAATATCGCGTATAAGTTCCCGTGGATCCGCACCCTCGGCAGGGCCGACTGGCACAAGCTTCGCGACCGGCACGCCTCGTCGCGTGATTTGGATCACTTCTCCCTTAGAAACCCTCTCGAGCAGAGCGGGAAGGTGGGTCTTGGCGTCGAAGGCTCCAACGGTGGTCATGAACTCAACTCCTGACAACTAGTCTACCAACTAGTTGCATGTAGGACAAGGGAATGCCGGGCAAAGAGAATCTGGGGACGGCAATCGGCCATTATTGTCTCTCCCGCTTCTCCAGCGGCTTCGGATCCTTATCCGTCTGCGCTTCCGGCGGCTCCGGCTTCACCGCAAACGGATTCGGCGGGGCGTTCGGATTCACGCCGAAATCCCACACGTAGAGGTTCATTGAGTCCTTGCCTAGCATCTCGGCTACGGCGTACTCGCCGGGGGGAAGAGGATCGACGGGCGTCACTTTGATCCAGCCGCCGGTGATTTCGGTGACGGTTGCGGCGATAAAGCGTTCGTCGGTTTTGGCCTTGCCGGTTACCGCGACCTTGACCGCGCCTGCTACCCGCTTGTTGCCCTTGGTTTCGACGCGGATGATTTTGAAGCGATCGGCCGTTCGCACCGGCTGGCTTTCCTCCGGGACGCGGCCCATCTCTTCGGCGCCGCTGGCTACGGCCGGAGCGCCCGCGGCAGTCTCGGCTCCCACATTGATGTAGATCGACGGAACAGCGGTATGGGCCTGCACCTTGGCGTGGGCCTCGGGGAGTTCGATGTTCTGCTTTGACCCGGAAAAGGGATTGATCGCCGCCCGCAAAATATTCGCGCCCTTGCTGCGATTCAAATCGCTCCCCGACTGCTGAATTTCGGTCAGTTCAGGACCGTTCTGATAGCTGTCGAGGAGGTAGATCCCGCCTTCGTCCGACAGGCGCAGACCGGGCGCAACTTCTGGCGTGCGAACGAGCGCGGCTTTGCGCTCGGCTTCAATCTCCTTGTCGAGTTCGGCGGCCTCAGGGATGGGAGCGCCGATCGAGCGCCCTTCTTCGTATTTCTTGGTGGCATCCCAGTCGATAAGATCCTTGGGAACCTCTTCCCATTCGCCGCGCTCGGCGCTGAAGTAGCGCACACGGTCGCCGTTGATTTCGTACTTGGTGACGGACTGGTAGGTGCCGTCTTTGAGGATGAGGCGGCTGGCCAGGGTTTGGGCGGAGAGATGCGAGGAGAGAAAGAAGCACAACACCACAAGTGATGCCATGGCGAGAACGCCGGCTTTGCCGATTACGGACTTCATGCCCGGCACTATTATCATCTGTATCGAGTGCCCGTAAAAGTTAGATGCGGGTTTGGCCGTCTGTGGGACATACAAAGGATGGTTCTGAGGCCTGAGGTCAGGTCCACACATCCCGAAGTTCTCCGAGCTGGTTGATCGCCTCGGCTACGATGGACTGCGGCATGGCGAAGTACTCTTCTATCTTGGCGATCAGTTGGTCGCGGGTGGCGAGCGATTGGACCGTCGATTGACTGCCTTGGGACTCGACCAGCGACAGGTTGTGGATCAGGAGGCTGCGGCCGGGGTAGAAACGCACCAGCAGCAGGCCATTCAGGAAAGTGGCGTCGGGCCGGAAGGAATTTGCGATTACCTCGGCGAATTCCTCAATTCTCCGCGGCGCTGGCTTGACCATGTAGCCGTGCCTGAGTTGACCGTCGCGGTACATGTCCAGGCGCGAACGGCTACCGGCATCCTGGGGCTTGAGGACGAAACAATCGCGTCCCAGTGTGACGACGTGGTCCGCGTTGAGATCGCGGGGAAGGGGCTCGAGAAACGGCGCGCCATAGCCGGCATCAACGAGATACTCGTGGCCGTCCACGGTGGCGAGAATGACCAGATGCACGTCGGGATTGGTCATGTCGGCTCCGCACAGTTTGACGTCATATCCTAACGATGTCAGCAGCGCGTAGAAGTGGAAATTGTTGGAGTAGCAAGTGCCGCCGAAGTGGTGACGTTCGATTCCGTCGATATAGAGTTCGATGGGCGGCAGGCCGGCGAGGCCGTGATGCTTGCGGTTGTGGAGCTTGGAGATGTTTTCGAACGGAATACGCGTCAGATGGGCGGCGACGAGTTCGCGAAGGGCGTTGAGCGAGGGCTGGCGTTGCGGGACGCCGAGGGCGGCGAGGTAGCGTCGGACGAGGTCGGGGGCGAGAGTCGGAGACAAGGTTGTTCCTGGGAAGGATTATCGAAGTTGCAGGAAGGAATGCCAAGGGGACGCCGGAATTGGTCGCCGGCTGATGTCCGAAATTTCCACATTCCAATCCCGAAAAACTTCTGGCATAATTGATCGTGCACGCCAACCTGCACAATCTTTCAAAAACAATTCAAGCGAGGAAGCGATGTCGGCAAAGTACATCTTTGTGACGGGCGGAGTTGTGTCTTCTTTGGGCAAGGGACTGGCCGCGGCCTCCATCGGATGCCTGCTGGAGAGCCGCGGCCTGCGCGTCAACATCATGAAGTTTGACCCTTACTTGAACGTCGATCCGGGCACGATGTCGCCGTTTCAGCACGGGGAGGTCTTCGTCACCGACGACGGCGCCGAGACCGACCTCGACCTCGGCCACTATGAACGCTTCACCCATTCCAAGCTTACTCGCGACAACAACTGGACTACGGGAAAAATTTACGAGCAGATCATCGCCAAGGAGCGGCGCGGCGATTACCTCGGCAAAACCGTGCAGGTGATTCCGCACGTCACCAATGAGATCAAGGCCGCCGCTAAGAAGTGCGCGCAGGACGTGGACGTGCTGCTGGTCGAAATCGGCGGTACGGTCGGCGACATCGAGTCGTTGCCCTTCATCGAGGCCATCCGCCAAATGCGCCAGGAATTGGGGCGCGAGCGGACATTGTTTGTACATGTGACGCTGGTCCCGTTTATCGCTGCCGCACAGGAACTGAAAACCAAGCCGACCCAGCACTCGGTGAAAGAACTGCTGAGCGTGGGAATTCAGCCCGACATCCTGCTCTGCCGCACCGATCGTTTCCTCTCCAAAGACATCAAGTCGAAGATTGCACTCTTCTGCAACGTGGCGGAAGAAGCTGTGATTACTGCCAAAGACGTGGCCTCGATTTATGAGTGTCCCATTACATTCGCCCACGAAGAAGTCGATACGTTGGCGATGAAGTATTTGCACCTTGAGGCCAGGGATCGCGATCTTTCGAAGTGGCAGGATCTGGTACATCGCGTCTACAACCCAAAAGATATTGTCCGGATTGGCATCGTCGGCAAGTATGTGGAATACGAGGATTCCTACAAATCGCTGAAAGAAGCGCTGGTGCATGGCGCGCTCGCGCACAATCTGAAGCTCGAAGTGAACTGGATTGAAGCCGAGGGCCTGGAGACGGCGGACCCGAACGACAAAAGCTACGAAGCGCAGCTGGAAGACTATGACGGCCTGCTCGTGCCCGGAGGCTTCGGCAAGCGCGGCATCGAAGGAATGTTGAAGGCGATCCAGTATGCGCGCGAAAAGCATGTGCCTTACTTTGGCATTTGCCTCGGCATGCAGACGGCCTGCATCGAGTTTGCGCGCAATGTGTGCGGGCTGGCGGGAGCCAACTCGAGCGAGTTCGATCCGGCTACGCCGCATCGCGTGATCTACAAACTGCGCGAGTTGCGCGGCGTCGAAGAGCTGGGCGGGACGATGCGCCTCGGGGCGTGGCCATGCAAGATCGAGACGGGCACGCTGGCGGAAAAGATCTATGAGCAGACCGAGATCAGCGAGCGGCACCGGCATCGTTACGAATTCAACCGCGAGTATGAAGAGACGATGGTCGCAGGGGGCCTGAGGATTTCGGGATCGAGTCCGGACGGAACCTACGTCGAGATCGTCGAGATTCCTGATCATCCGTATTTCATCGGCTGCCAGTTCCATCCCGAGTTCAAGTCGAAGCCCCTGGAGCCCCATCCATTGTTTAAGTCGTTCATCGGCGCGTCGTACGCGCACGGGCAGAGGCGCAAGGAGCACAGGGAAGCGACGGAAGTGGAAATGTTTTTGCGTCCGGCGAAGATTGCGAGCAGATGAAGTTCACGAACAGGCACCGTGAGTAAAGGATCCCGCATTTTTCGGCAGATGGTGAGGGAGCGCGGCGCGAACTTGCGAAAGCTACCCTTTCAAGAGCTCAAGAGCCTAAGTGAAGTGGAGCATTTGGCCCTGGACCGACGGGAGGGGACAATTTCAATGGGTGCGCATCCACTCGCAAGCGGGGGAGTTCTGGTTGTTATTCAGGGATATCTGAAAAGCCGGTGGTTCGGAAGTTTCGTGTCCACCTTTGCCCTGGACGGATTCTACAAATATCCAGATGAGACTATGGCCCCGATGACTCAAGAGGACATTTGGGAATATGACTAACTGCAAGGATCGAGATTTGCGACGGTCTCTTTCCGGGTGCTTATGGATTGAAATAGAATTCTCGGCGCACTCTGCGTCTCTTCGGTGAAAGCTCTTGACTAGCTCTTTCCAAATCGACAACGTCCGCATCGGCTCCGGCGACCTCTTCCTGATCGCCGGCCCCTGCGTCATCGAAAGCGAAGATCATGCCCTGCGCATGGCCGAGATCATCAAGGGCGTGACGCGCTCCCTCAACTTTCCATTCATCTTCAAAGCTTCGTACGACAAGGCGAACCGCACTTCTATCCGCAGCTTTCGCGGGCCCGGAGTGAAAGATGGCCTGCGCATTCTGAAAAAAGTAAAGGATGAGGTCCACATCCCGGTCCTTACCGACGTGCACCAGGTTGCCGACGTGGCGGCTGTGGCCGAGGTGGTTGATGTTCTCCAGATTCCCGCCTTTCTATGCCGGCAAACCGATCTGATTGTTGCAGCTGCGCTGAGTGGCCGCCCGGTGAACATCAAGAAAGGCCAGTTCGTTTCACCCTGGGACATGAAGCACGCGGTCGAAAAGTGCCGCGACGCCGGCAACTCACAGGTTTTTGTCACCGAGCGCGGCTCTTCGTTTGGCTACAACAATCTCGTGGTCGATATGCGCTCGCTGGCCATCATGCGGAAGTTCGCGCCGGTCGTCTTCGATGCCACGCACTCGGTGCAACTGCCATCCGCTTCGCACGGAGATGACGACACGCCCGCGGTCAGCGGAGGCCAGCCCGAATTTATTCCGGTGCTCTCTCGCGCCGCGGTCGCGGCGGGCGTGGACGGCGTTTTTATGGAAGTGCACGACAATCCCAAAGAGGCTAAGAGCGACGGCGCAAACGCGCTCGATACGCGTAATCTGCGCGGCGTACTGAAAGAACTGCAAGCGGTGTCTAAGGCAATGACCGTTGCCCACGCAACGCCGTAGGAGACCGAAGCGAGAAGTCAGATTTCGGAACGCGGTCGTTGGTCGTCTGTCGTTGGTCGTTCGGAAAACATATGAGATATCGATGTCCGGTTTCTCCATAAGAAGTCTCCTTGACGTGAAGCAAATTGCCGCTCCGTCGAACAAGTTCCCGACTGCCTAGCGCCTAGCGCCTAACGCCAAACGCTTAGAGCCTAACGACTACGACAGACAACTAACGACCGACGACGGCATCAAGAATATTCAATCCAGCCAAATCTGTTACCATTCCCGCCACATCTCATTCTCGTTGCGTATGCATGTGTGGGCCTCAATCGCCGGCGCTTTTCTCGTCTTTGCCATTCTGCTCGACGCTTTTGAAACCATCGTGCTGCCGCGGCGCATTCAACGCCATTTCCGCTTTACCGCCATATTTTTCAGATCGACATGGCCGCGCTGGACGGGTATCGCCAGCCACATTAAGTCTCCGTCGCGACGCGAAGGCTTTCTTGCCTACTACGGACCACTCTCGCTCATCTTTCTGCTCGGCTTCTGGGCCATCGGACTGATCTTCGGCTTCTCTTGCGTGCAGTACGGTCTGGGCGAGCATTTGATACTCAGCGGCGAGAAGATCACGTTTGGCAAGGTTCTCTATCACAGCGGCCAAACGTTCTTCACGCTCGGCTACGGCGACATTGTGCCCACCAACACCAGCGCACGCATCCTGGCCGTGATGGAAGCGGGCATGGGCTTCGCCTTTCTCGGTGTGGTCGTCGGATACTTGCCGGTGATTTACAACTCGTTTGCCAGTCGCGAAATTGAAATCTCACTGCTCGATGCGCGCGCCGGTTCGCCGCCGACGGCTGTCGAATTCCTCGGCCGGCTTGGTTGCTGCCCCGACCAGAACGTGCTGGATGACATCTTCCGCGGCTGGGAGCGCTGGTGCGCCGATCTACTCTCCAGCCAGATTTCTTACCCGGTGCTCTCTTACTTTCGTTCGCAGCACAGCAATCAATCATGGCTGGCGGCCCTGACCGTGATGCTCGACGTCATGTCTCTCGTGATGACAGGCGTCGACGGCATCCATGCCGACCAGGCCAAGCTCACCTTTGCCATGGCGCGCCACGCCGCTGTCGATCTGGCGCAGGTCGTGAATTCCAAATATAGTGCGCAGGATCCTAATCGGCTCAGCGCGGAAGACCGAAACCGCGTTCGCATCGAACTCGCTATGCGCGGCGTGACCATCAATGACGATCCGGGCGCAGCGGAAAAACTGGGGCAGCTTCGCGAAGTTTACGAGCCCTATCTCCACGGCCTTAGCCGCCGGTTGCATATGACGCTGCCACCCTGGATTCATCAAGGCCGCGTGAAAGACAACTGGCAGGGCGGCCCGTGGGATCGCGCGATCCAGGCGCAGGCGCTCGAGCATCCCGGCCGCAAGGTCGAGGATCACTTCTGATACTCGGTGGCTCTTCGTACCTTCCTGTTTCCGACCTCGGTACCTGCCGTCAAGACACGCTTCGCCTGACCGCCGGCACGATAGAATGCTCGCGTGAAACCTGTCTCTTCGCGGGCGCAGCTCTGGCTGGTTGCCGCAGGGTACGCCGCCGTTATCGTGATTGCGGCGATCTTGCTCCTTGCAAGGTACCTTCAGGAAGTCAGCCATCCCGCCGACGTGTCAGCCGCCAGTGGGATGTATGCCGCCGGCGACATGATGCTCGTCTTCTTCATCGCCTTTCTCTTCATGGTTCCAACCTGCTTTCTGCTGCGGACGATTGCGAAGTTGGAGGCCTTTTACACCACGTATTCGCAGCTGCTGTTGATCTTCAGCCTGAGCGCGCCGGTTTGTCTGGCGTTGATCCATTTGGACCCAGACCGGATGCCGCAGAGCCTGGGCTTCCTCTGTTTGTATCGGTTAATATGGTCGCCTTTTATTCTGGTGGCAATCATCGTCAGTAGACTTGTGGCCAGATTCGCGCTCGCAAAAAAGCTGACCTCGTATGCGCTCCTCATCGAGGGGGTGACGCTGTGCATCGCGGTGGGCCTACTCCTCAAGCGGCATTAACCGGCGAGCGCTACCATTGACTGCTTTCCCGCGCCGGTCTACGATTTTGCTGGAGTCACTGGGAAGGAGCGCTCTCCCATGGCTAGCCGCTCTCGGCAAACTGATTTTTCCCGCCATCTCCCCGATCTCGCCGCGCCCCCGCAGCAGTCCCGAATGAAACTCAAAGCGTTCCTCACCACCGTCATGGCTCTTCTCAGCATCCTGGTATTCGGCCTGGGATTTGAACGCAGGAATATGTTGTGGATGTGGATCGGATTTGTCTGTGCGCTGGTTGCCGGAATCTTTGTGCAACTCTTCATTGACCGCCGGAAGAAAGAACAACGCTCCCTATAATCGCGGAGCGGGACGCGTCTCGTCGGCGCGCCGACTTTTGGGCAAACGGAATTCCGCTATAATCGGTTCTAATGGCCGGCGCGAGCGCCGCGCCGGGCAGGCCTCAGAACATAACGCACGCTTCCTTGACCATCTCCAGTACGCGTTCGAGCAGCGCCAACTGCCGCTGTAACTCCGCCATGACGGGAACGGCCGGCTCCCGCGCGATTTGATTTTTCAGGCTGCTCTTCTTGCTGGTGAGCAGTTCGGCGGCCTGTTCGAGTTCGCCGGCGTCCAATCGCAAGTCGCGTGCCAGAATCTTATCAAGCAAACTCTCGTACGGTCCCGGATCCTGTTCCAACAGAACATTAGCGAGGAAATCCAGTTCGTCTTTTTCCAGACGGAATTGCATAGCCCTCCTCCTTCGATACGAAAGTGCATTAGCGACGCCATGGAACTAAGTCATAGCAAACGTCGAACTGTCGATGACAAGGTATTGGATGGCGTCGCGGGTGATCGCAAGAGTCCGGTTCTAGCGGTTCAAATCTGTTTCGCAAGAACCGGGCAAGGACCCAGTTGCATTACGGGGATAGGTTGTCCGCAGCATTTCGTGACGGTCCGCCCGCGCCGCGCTGCGAAAAACGACCGAACACGGAATCAGCTTAAGTTCCAGCACGATCCCTCTTTTATTCTCAAGGTCGCCGCTCCTTGGAGCAATGCCTGCGATCACGCAGTTTTGTGACGCGATTTTCTCTCTCGTCCCGGCGGGCATTCCTTTCAGGACTGCTTGTTCAGCCAACCGTTCCTCTTGAGGAATTCCGGCTGTTGTGCCCCGAAGCCGCCGCGAATCACGCCCCAATTCCCCAAGGACTCGGTTCTGATCCTCGGCCGGAGATTGTTCGATGTTCCCATCCTTCTGCTAACATTCCTCCTTCATGAAGCACACGGGTGAGAACGTTGTGCGCATCGAAGCGGAAGCCTTGCGCGCGCTTGCCGACCGCTTGGCTGGGCCAATGTCCGCCGACTTCGACCGCGCTGTCAATCTCCTGTTCCATTGCCGGGGACGGATCGTCGTGTCGGGGCTGGGCAAGAGCGGGATCATTGCTCGCAAAATTGCCGCCACGCTCAGTTCGACCGGCTCGCCTGCACTCTATCTCCATCCCGTCGAGGCCTTGCATGGCGACCTGGGAGCGATTGTCCGGGGCGATGTCGCGCTCGTGCTTTCGGCCAGCGGAGAAACAGAAGAGATTTTGCAGTTGCTCGCAACCATCAAGCGCCTACAAGTTCCGATGATCACCATGACGTGCGATCAGCGCGAAGGCGCGCGCGCCGGACATCCTTCAACTCTCGCCGCCGCTGCGGAGGTCGCGCTCGACTGTTCGATTTCGCAAGAGGCCTGCTCGCTCGGGCTCGCGCCCACCGCTTCCACAACGACCATGCTTGCGCTCGGCGATGCGCTTGCCGTCGCACTGTCGGTGAAACGCGGATTCAAAGAAGAAGATTTTGCCAGCCTGCATCCCGGCGGCAAACTGGGCAAACGCCTGGCGCGCGTCGAATCATTGATGCATACCGGAGAAGCCCTGCCCTGCGTCGGCCCTCAGACGAAAATGCCGGACGTGATCTACGAGATGTCGCGCAAAAAGCTCGGCGTCACCGCGGTTGTGGACGGAGATCGCCTGCTCGGCGTCATCAGCGATGGCGATCTGCGCCGATTGCTCGAGCAGCGTGGCAAAGACGCGCTCGATCTCACGGCCCAAGATTGCATGACCCGCGCCCCGAAGACCATCGGTCCGCGCGAGTTCGCCGCCACCGCGCTGGCTCGCATGGAAGAAATGAAGATCACGTCGTTGATGGTCGTCGAGGTCGGCCGAGAGAATCACCAACATCTGCGTGGCATCGTTCATCTGCACGATTTGTGGGGAACTGAGATGGTGTGAGTGTTCTTCGGTCGCAACAAAGATTCTTTCACCACAGAGTCACAGAGGCACGGAGCAAACCTTGAACCGGCAAAAAACGTACTTGCGAGACTCGACCAACCCGGCTGGTTTCTCCGTGACTCGGTGTCTGTGTGGTGAAGAACTTAGGCGCAAGGAGCGAAGACGCGCTGCCTGAAGTCTGATTCAGGTGGGAAAACGAGGGAAGAGAAATTCGACGCCGGCGGGCCCAGGAGGAAGACTAACGCCCGCCGGCGTCCAAAGCTAGTTGTAAGATTGCTCGAAGTGCCGGGCTTCATACCACAGCGCCAGTTCGACCCGGTTCCAGAGCCCGAGTTTGTCATAGATCAGTCGCAGGTCATTCTTCACGACGTGCTCGGTAGTCCCCAGTGCGTGGGCAATTTCGCTATTTTTGCAGCCTTCGGCTACGCGTTGAATGATGATGTGTTCGCGTTCACTGGGCCCACGGAGGACGCCCGTTTCTCCTGCCATAACTGTCTCCTATAAAGTAAAGTTGCGAGCTTCACCCGCTTGATGCCACCTTTAATTCCAAATCGTACAAAGAGGCGATTAAAATAAGCTTTCACCGTGCGCTCGGCCATGTTCAGGTCGCGCGCAATTTCTGAATTGTCGCAGCCTTGCAGCAGCAGGTCGACGATCTGGCGCTCCCTAGTTCCCATCTGCTCGAATTTCTCATCCATCGACAGCACCTCAGACGTATGCGCCAGCCGAAAGTAGGAAATCCAACCCGAACCGGCACGGCACGTCGGGATTTTTCACTTCGTTGTACTGTTGGTTAGCATGCGCGCGGCCAATTAGCGGCAAAATCATTAACTAAATGTGAAATTCCAGATACCTCTATGATTTTTTGCGCGAAAACGGGCAAAACTTGTGTTACTCACCATCAAACGGTACAGCTTTCCCCCTATGATCGGCGCTGGTTTTGCAGAGACTCTAAGGGAAAACCCCTAGTACAAAGTTGTTGAAGCTACATGGTCCCGGGCGAAATTACACACTAGTGCCGGGTCGAGTTCCACAGCGCTGTCCCTCTCATCGCACCGAATCGGGAATCCGAGTGACGCAACAGGCGCGCCATTTGGCCCATACGTCGGTGAACCTACATTGGTGAACCTGCGCCCGGTGAATCTTGGATCACGTGATCCTCGCGGATTCAGTCATCTTTGTTGGTCGTCCAACTACTCCGGGTTCGTCGTCCAACCATTCCGGCAGCGCCGCGTCCCCTATAATAAAAATCACAGTGGACTTCCGCCTTGTCAGCAGCTACAAGCCCCAGGGAGATCAGCGCTCGGCCATCGACGCGCTCACCCGTGGCATCTTCGACCGCGAGCAGCACCAGGTCCTGCTCGGCGTCACCGGCTCGGGCAAGACCTTCACCATGGCCAAGGTCATCGAGGCTGCCAACCGCCCCACCATCGTCATGGCGCACAACAAGACCCTCGCCGCCCAGCTCTACCACGAGTTCAAGAATTTCTTTCCGCAGAATGCGGTCGAGTACTTCGTCTCCTATTACGACTTCTATCAGCCCGAAGCCTACGTCCCCGCCGCCGACCTCTACATTGAAAAAGAGTCGACCATCAACGACGAGCTCGACAAACTACGCCTCTCTGCCACCCGCTCGCTCTTCGAACGCCGCGATTGCCTGATCGTCGCCTCGGTCAGCGCCATCTACGGACTCGGCTCGCCCGAGGCCTACTACGGCATGATGCTCTTCGTCGAAAAAGGCCAGAAGATCAAGCGCCAGGAGATCACCCGCAAGCTGGTCGATATCCTCTACGAGCGTAGCGAAACCGACTTCCGCCGCGGCACCTTCCGCGTGCGCGGCGACGTCATCGAAATCTATCCCACCTACGATGACATGGCGTATCGCATCGAGATGTTCGGCGACGAGATCGAGTCGCTTTCGCAGATCGATCCGCTCTTCGGCACCGTCAAGCAGCGCTACGTCCGTCTCCCGATCTATCCCAAGACGCACTACGTAATGAAAGATGAGACACGTGCCAACGCCGTCCAGTCCATCAAAGAAGAACTCGCCTGGTGGGAGCCGGAACTCGAGAAGCAGGGAAGAACGGTCGAGGCCCAGCGCGTTCACCAGCGCGTCATGTACGACCTCGAAATGATCAAGGCCATGGGCTATTGCCATGGCATTGAGAATTATTCGCGCCATTTCACCGGACGCCTGCCCGGCGAGCCGCCGCCCACTCTGCTGGATTATTTTCCGCGCGACTTCTTAATGTTCATCGACGAGTCCCACCAGACCGTCCCGCAGCTCCACGCCATGTATCACGGCGACCGCTCGCGCAAGCAGGTCTTAGTCGAGTACGGATTTCGCCTGCCCTCGGCGCTCGACAACCGCCCGCTAACCTTCGAAGAGTTCGAGCACCGCACCAATCAGCTGGTCTATGTTTCGGCCACGCCCGGCCCGTACGAGCTGACGAAATCGGCTGGCGTGGTCGTCGAGCAGATTATCCGTCCCACCGGGCTCATCGATCCGCCGGTCGAGATTCGCCCGGTGAAAGGCCAGATCGACGACCTGCTGCACGAAATTCGCGAGCGTTCCGCCGTCGGCGAGCGTGTGCTCGTGACAACGCTGACCAAGCGCATGGCCGAAGACCTGGCCGAGTATTACGGCGAAGTCGGCGTAAAATGCCGCTACATGCACTCCGAGATCGAAACCCTCGAGCGCGTGAAAATTCTGCGCGACCTGCGCAAGGGCGAGTTCGACGTATTGATCGGCATCAATCTTTTGCGCGAAGGACTCGATCTGCCTGAGGTCTCGCGCGTCGCTATTCTGGATGCCGACAAAGAAGGCTTCCTGCGTTCCAGCGGTTCGCTAATCCAGACCATCGGCCGCTGCGCCAGAAATTTAAACGGTCGCGCCATCCTCTATGCCGACCGCATGACCGATTCGATGAAGAAAGCGCTCGACGAAACCAACCGCCGGCGCGCCATCCAGCAAGCCTATAACGAAGCCAACGGAATCACGCCTGAGTCGATCGTGCGCCCGCTCGATATGACGCTAGCCGCGATCGTGGGCGCCGACTACACCGACCTGACCAGCCCCGAAGCCGACGGCATCCCCGATTTCAAATCGCAGGAAGAGCTGGACGCGTATATCGCAAAGCTGGAAAGCGACATGCGCGAAGCCGCCAAGCGCTTCGAGTTCGAAAAAGCCGCCAAGCTCCGCGACACAATAAAAGGACTGCGCACCAAGGAATTTTTGTTTGCGTGAGCACTGAATGAAGTCATGAGTAACAATTCCGTGCGGCTGCGGCAGCCAAGTGCCTCTAGAGTTCACCGGCAGCAAGTTGCCAAAGGATGCTAAGTGCATCTCCTGCGGTGCGACGATCCACTTAGTCGCGCCACTGGGCAACATCGTGACCGGCATCTTGATCGAGCGTGCTCGCCGTGAACTGTCAAACCACGACGTCACCATGGCGATACTACTGAGCGCGATGGCCATGGAATCAGAAATGGCTTACCTGTTCTTCAAGTGGAGGACCGTTGACTCTGTTTGGTCCGTCCCCGAGCGGACGCGAGGAAACAGGGAACAGTGGGAAAACGAGTGGGCAGAAATCCGGTCAATTACGAAGCGGTTGGATGAACTGAGTCGTCTCTTGACTAAGATGTGTTTCGATCATTTTGCACAGCAGAATAAGGAATTGCTGATGCCTACTCTCGATAGGTTCGTTCCCTCTGCCTCGATCAGAGACTACTTTCAAGACGAGTTCTTCGAAAAGCGCAACCGCATCGCTCACTACGGCGAGATTGATTTACCTTTCCGTGGAGTGTCGGGACCCAGAAAGAATGGATCACGTCGAGCGAACGCAAATCGATATCGACGGGCTGGCCGACAGGAATGTGGATCTCGTTGGCTGTGGTAAAGCGCTGCGCGGCAGCGCCAAGGTATTGAACTTCACACCACCACTGCCGGCCGATAATTGCAATCGTGGGATAATGCCGCATGCCGCCCCGGTGGACTATACCTTGATCTCCCGCAGCGACGAGGAATCCGATGTCAAGAAAATCTGTTTTCTTGGAACGACGCGGCCGGTGTCAAGGACTTCCTGCTCGATTCGGGATGGCCCATTAGAGCGAAATTTCTAACGATGAGGTACAAATCTCTAACGTAAAGTGCTCACCTTAGCGAGCGTCGAGCCGGTATCGTCGAAAGAAAACGCGATCGCGACATTGGCATGCTCCTTCCCCCCAATCTCCACGTACGGATAGACAAAATAGTTTAGCGGGGGGCCTTCTTGAGCGGGGGCGAGTTTGAGATCACGCCCTTGGGTGAACTGCACCCGGTTCACGTCATGTGCGCCAAAAAAATAATCGTGTTTCTCCGGGTGCTTCCACGCCTCCGAAATATCGACCGGCACCCATCCCACTGAATCAAGATAAAACTCGGCCCAGCAGTGGTACCCGGGAATCTCAGCAGAATGCTTGTCCCCTGGAAGCGGGAAACCGATCTGAAAACGGGCTGGAATCTTCTCCGCGCGTGCCATCGAGATAAACACGGAGTGGAAATCCGTGCAATTGCCGTGCTTCGCATCGCAGGCCCAAAGCGTGTCGCCGTGTCCCCAGCCGGTGCCACTCTTGTCATATTTCATGGTGCGAAAAACGTATTCGTAAATGTCCTTCGCTTTTTCCAGGGGCGTGGTCGCGCCTTTGGTTTCCTGTTCGGCAAGTTGCGCGGGAACTCCGGTGATGGGCACCAAGCGGTCCGGTTGCAGAAATCGCGCCAGCTCGATTTGAGGCACCTTCGCGGATGGCGTCAGACCCGCAGGCTTGCCGTTGACCAGCACGACATGCTCTTTTCGAACAACGTCATAGTCCACCGAGAACTTGTACTCATCCTTATCGGCCTTCAAAGCTTCTGCGTATAGCACCTCGTTCCCGTATTCCGGCTGCCGAACCAGCTTCAGCGGTAAGTCTCCACCCTTGGAAGTAACTTTCACTTCCTGGAACGAATCCGAGTGGGCCAGAGGAATCCAGACGCGCATGCGCTGGCCGTGGCTGACATTCTTCACCGTGAATGCGTAGTGAAAGGTGAAATGGCGCTCGTTCTGCGCGAAAGACAGCAATGACGAGAACACAAGGACCAGGAAGAGCAGGGGTCTACGCAGCATGACGTATCCTTTCGACGAGGGTCGCTTTTGTTTAAGCGCTCTGTGACCGGAACGGCCAGCGGACGTCTCAGGCGGGGCTGTCGTGAAGCGAAACCGCAGCCGCACGGTCGGGGTATGCGCGTCTAATAACCCGAAGCACACGTTCGCAGTCTGCATGTTGCGAAAGCGTCCTGTCAAATCCCGCTCTCGATTGAACGCGGGGCGCAAAAAGTACTACTGACGACGGTGATCATATCGAGCATCCATTAGCAGGAACAGGCCGGAACCGTTTAAAATATCGACTCCTTTCTGCTTCCCGCCGCCAACTTGCGGCATCTACTGGGTACGAGGTTCACGACGATGACGAACACGGGGCCGACGCAAAGTTCAGCGAACCAAGCGCCCGCAGCAAATGGGCTGGCAATTGTTCGTGTCACGATCGGCGCCATGCTGGTGTGGGTCTTCTTCGAGAATCTGGGGAAGGGTCTCTACACGCCAGCGGGCTATGCAGGCCTGATCAACTACTACATAAAGGCCAGTCACTCGCCGGCCGCCTGGAAGGCAGTGATGGGTCTGGCGGCGAGTCACGCCGCAATGGCCGCTCCGATGCAGGCCGTGACTGAGATCGGTCTCGGAATCCTGCTGGTCATCGGTCTGCTGACCCGCCCCGCCGCCTTTGTGGCTTTTCTGTATTTGGGCAGCCTCTGGGTTTCTGAATGGGGCACATCGTGGATCTGGGAACTGCTGGTTCCAGTACTCGCATCGCTTTCGCTCGTCGTGGGGAGGGCCGGTCGTGCGTGGGGTGTCGACGCCTTGCTCGCGCGGCGCTGGCCATCCTCTCCATGGTGGTGAGTTGAGTCCCGGCCAGGTACGAGTCTCGGTCATCATTCCTACGCATAACGAAGCGCAGTCCATCGGCCGCGTCTTAGCTGATCTTCCAGCCAGCATGGTCACGGAGGTCCTGGTCGTAGACAGCAACTCAACCGACGGGACTCCCGAAATCGCCTCAAAGATGGGTGCCCGGATCGTACGCGAACCTCGGCGCGGATACGGGCGCGCCTGCTTGACCGGACTGGCTGAAGCAAGCAGCCCTGACATTGTGGTGTTCCTCGACGGCGATTACAGCGATCGGCCGGCTGAGCTGCCGCTTCTGGTGGCTCCAATCCTTGACGGACGCGCGGATATCACGCTCGGTTCGCGGCTCGGAGAGCAGAGCATTCCTGGGGCGTTGCCTTGGCATCAGGCGTTTGGGAATCGTCTGGCGGCTTTCCTGATCCGGTTTTTGTATGGTGTGAAAATAAGCGATCTCGGTCCGTTTCGCGCGGGCCGCGCAGATGTACTACGCGCGCTGGCGCTCGAAGAAACCACTTATGGCTGGGCGGTTGAAATGATTCTCAAGGGTACGCTTGCGGGATTCCGCATCGTTGAGGTGCCGGTGAGCTATCATCCGCGCATTGGGAAGTCCAAGATTAGCGGTACGCTGCGAGGCACAGCCGGAGCGGCGTGGTTCATCCTCTCGCTGATAGTACGCTATTATTTTCGGCACCGAAGAGCCAGAAATCCGCGGCCAGCGTAAATGTTGGCTCCGCACTCCTATGGAATCCTCCCGCGAAAATACCGCACGTTCGTCAAACGGTGGGCAAACACTGGTCGTCATGGCAAAAGCACCCAAGCCGGGGATGGTCAAGACTCGTTTATCTCCGAGCCTTCCGGTTGAAGCGATCACTGAACTCTATCGCTGCCTGTTAAACGACACCATCGCGCTGGCGCACTCGTTGGAAATGGTGGACGTCGCCATTATGTGCCCGGCTTCCGATGTCGAAGAACTGATGAAGCTGGCGCCAAGTGTGTCGAGCGTAGTGGGCCAGAAAGGACAAGGGCTTGCGGCAGGCCTCCACTCGGCATTTGCGCACTTTGCAGCCATTGGCCACCAACGCGTCGTTGCCTTCAACAGCGACAGTCCGCATCTGCCGGCGTTGATCCTTGAAAACGCGTTCGGGGCGCTCGCCAGCCATGACGTGGTTGTGGGACCGACGCACGATGGCGGTTATTACCTCGTAGGGGCGAAGGCTTCTCACCCTGGGCTTTTCGACAGGGACAGCATGGGAACCAAGAGCGCGCTTGAGGCTTTATTGGCACGCGCTCGCGCGCTGCGACTCTCGGTTGCCTTCACCGATCCGTTCTATGACATCGACGTGGCTGTAGACTTGACCCGGCTCGCTGCGGAACTGGAACTCGCTCCCGCTCGGGCGCCACGAACTGCGGTCTGGTTGAAACTGTGGGCACCGGCGATAGCACAGTTGCGGAGAGGCACGGTAGACCTGTGAAGCTCAAGCCAGCCGGCAGATTGTACGGGCTCGGCGCCATCCTACTTGTGGCGCTTACGATCTGCGCACGCAACTTCAGCAGCATGGGCGGGCCGTCCTTCATTATTCCGCTGGGCATTGCCGGCATTGCGTATCTCCTAGGAATCCGCGAGTTATTGGCGACTCCAAAGTTTCCGCGCCGGGTCATCGTGATCGGGCTGGTGTTGGCTGCACTCTGGCGTATTCCGTTTCTTCTCTCGCCGCCGGGGCCTGATGATGACATTCATCGCTACCTTTGGGATGGCCGTTTGCAGCGGCTCGGCTACAATCCATATCTCGTCATCCCCAGCGACCCTTCACTCGCCAGCCTGCATACACCGGATACGCGCACGCTGAACAATCCGGATTTACCGAGCCCCTATCCGCCGGGCGCGCAGATGTTCTTTCGCGCCGTTATAGCAATTCATGAGTCTCTTTTTTCACTGAAAGTAGCGTTTGTATTTTGCGATTTGGCAATCGTTCTCGTTTTGCTCGAAATCTTGCGTAGCACCGGGCAAGGAGCGCACTGGGTGCTGGCCTATGCCTGGCATCCGCTGCTGGCAACTGACGTGGCCGGCAGCGGTCACATCGATATTGTCGGCGTGTTGCTGCTGCTGGTTTCCGCCGCCGCACTCGGGCGGCGGTGGCGTGCGGTGGCGGCAGTCGCATTTGGGTTGGCGGTCGCCGTGAAGTTTCTCCCGATCCTACTTCTGCCGCTCTACTGGAAACGTGTTCGTATCCGCGACGGCATACTGGCGGCCGCCGTCGTTGGACTCCTCTATGTCCCGTTCTTGAACCATGGACGAATTCCTATCGGTTCGCTCGGCACCTACCTGCGGAGTTTCCGCTTCAATGATCCGGTGTTCGCCGCGATCGAGCGGGTTGTCGCTCCGCAGTTTGCAGTTGGGCTGGCCGTGATTGCCGGGTTTCTTGTCGCAATCTGGCTGAGAAGCAAGTCCGAAGCGTCGTCCCCCGACGCCTTCGCGTGGCCGATGGCAACATCGCTTCTCTGTGCGCCTGTTATATACCCGTGGTACCTTCTCTGGCTGCTTCCGTTTGTCCGCTCGGCTTCATCGGTCCCGATCATCATCTGGACAGTGAGCATCCTCCCAACTTACTACGTCTGGCATTTGCGCACGCTTGGCCGTCCGTGGCTGGTTCCGGGATGGATCATGGCTCTTGAATATGGATCTGTCGCGCTGGCTGTCGCGATTATGGGGTTCCGGCGATTGCGACGACCAACGGTGCCGCAGCGGTCTACAGAATGACGATCTACGGAATAGTGGTCGGAAGGACGTTCCACGGAATCGATGCCAATGGGTTCGCCCAATGCTAAGAACCAGACCCGCGTTGTATAATTCGCGGCAATCGCTGTGACTGCGTGGGGCGGTCGAAGAGCGCTGTGCCAATTCGCGAATTCTGTATCCAGACGCCTGCCCTGTCATCCAACACAAATCCGTTGAATTCACCGAGGAGCAAACTCTATGAAAAATGCCCGCCATTTAGCCATGATGGGTCTTCTGCTTTGCGGAGTGCTGGCCCTTGTTCAAAATTCCGGCGCGCAACAACGCGCTCCGATTCTAGAAAAGATTGCAAAAACGTACGGAGTCGATTCCTGGGACCAAATTCAGGCCGTCCGCTACACGTGGAACGGGGAAATCACCGGACTCTTCAAGGCCTCTCACGTCTGGGAGTGGGAGCCGAAGACCGGCAAGGTCTCTTTCGAGACCACAGATAAAGACGGCAAGCCAGTCAAGGTCACCTATATGCGCTCTGAGCTGAGCAGCCAGCCGGAGAATGTAAAGACGATGGTCGAACCGGCTTTCGTCAACGATAACTATTGGCTACTGTTCCCCTTCCACGCTTACTGGGACACCAGCGCCACCGTCACCGATGAGGACATGAAAAAACTCCCGGTGGGAGCCGGTTCGGCCGAGCATGTCGTAGTGAAATATCCCGCGGAACTCGGCGGTTACACGCCCGGTGACACCTGGGAACTCTACGTCGGCAAAGACGACCGCGTCGAGTACCTCGTCTTCCACCACGGTGGAGACAAAAAACCGAGCCAAGTCAACGCATCGTGGGTAGGCTACAAAAAGGCCGGTCCTCTGCTCTTCTCAACTGAGCACCGTGGCACCGCCGACGGGAAGCCTCTGCACATCTCCATTACGAATGTAGCAGTGAAGCTGACGGGTTCCGACATCTGGATGGATGCGAAATAAGCGTCGAGGCTTATCGGGCGATGACTACCGTTGTGCAGGAACTGTTCAGCTTAGGCAGATCGCGGGCGGCGGCCATATGAGTCTCAAGCTTCACCCGTTCTCCGCGAATGATCGGGCAGTAATAGTCAGGCTCCAGCAGAGCACCCTGCAAGCGTCGTCGCCCGGCACAGCCGCCGTGGCATGCGTCACGGAATTCGCATGGCTGGCACGCGTCGGGAAGCGTGCGTGCCTGACTGAAGGGCGCGGAGTCTAGAATCTCGACGCCCGCCGAGATCAAATTCGCCAGCGGCTCGCCCGATCCCGGCCAGTAGACACAGGGCTGTGTCGTAGCGCGTGGAGTAACCCTCACGGTGCTAACACCACATCCTCCACGGAGCGGCGGGAGCCCCGCCATCGCGCGCACCAGCGGCTCACCAATGGCGATCACATCGGTCTCCGCAAAGAGGCGCCGGAAACCCTCCCAGTATTCTTCGTAGGAGAGCGCATAGATGTCGGATCGCACCGCCTGATACACATTCACTCGCAAAGGCGCGTCGAAGCGTTTGGCCACTCGAGCCACGTCCGCCATGCGCAAGTAGTTCGCTTTCATCATGACCGCGATGATGGTGACCGGCACACCGAGCCTCACGCAGCGTTCCGCCTGATCGTGGATCAGTTCCCAATTGCCGTTTCCGCGCTGCGCGTCCTGTTCGGCTTGGGTGGGGTAATCGAGAGAAAATTCAATATCGTGAAAAGCGAGCAGCTCCTTGTCTTCCAAAACTGCAACGCTGTGGCCATTAGAAGTGATGGTGAGTTTGACGGGTTGCGTTCGCAGGTAATCCAATATCGCTTTGAACTCTGGATGCATGCCGTTCTCGCCGGTGCCGAGATTCACTGAACGGATCGGCAGTCGTTCCATGACCGATTTCACTTGATCCAGAGAGAGGCGATCGGTGCGGGCTGGATCCCGGTAACAAAAGGCGCATGAAAGGTTGCACTCGTTGGTGAGCCCGAGCCCCAGCGAAATGCCGGCGTCAAGCGTCTTCGCGCCGGTTGTGGAGAATGGAGATTCCGCCCGCACGTCGGTCACTCGCACGTCTCCTTCACCGGATCGAGGCGAGCCAGGCATTGCCTATAGCGCGCGACTGCGGCAAACTCTGGCCGCATACCCAGCTTACGTTCCAGTTCGAGAATGCGCGGATACTCGGCGTCGCGAGATACCGCGGGCGGCAAATAATCTGCAACCACGCGCACTCCCCGCTCTACAACTAACGTCAGCGATGCCGCTTTCAGCATACGTTGCATGTAGTCGTTACTGAAGAGTCGCACTCTCCCTCCGTAGAGAGATTCTTCTCCCCACTCAGCCATAAGACCATTTTCCGCCTCATCCAAATCGCCCGCTTGGATTGCGGCTTTTAATACCTCGCCTGCCTGGGTTCGCACGAGCAATGAGACTATCGCGGATGAACCGCGCAAGGCGCGAGCCACATCACACAACACAGCTCGCGGGTCATCGACATATTCCAGAATGTTATGGCAGACAATTACATCGAACGAACGCGCGGGAAACAAGCTGGCAAGCTGTGTTGCCTCACCGTGCTTGACGACGATCTTCTCCGCGACCCCGCCTTCGAGGGCGGCGCGTTGCGCGATATCCAGCATCGACGCAGAACAATCCACAGCCGTGACATGAATGCCAAGTCGCGCCAGGCGAACGGCTGTCGCTCCCGTGCCACAACCGAGATCTAGTGCGCGCAACGGCTGTTCGGCCTGTTGGGGGAGAAAATCGTGCAGGTTGGCGAAGGCCAAGTCCGAGCGCAACCGTCCCCCGGGCGTCTCGAGGTAGGCAGCGTATTTGTTTGCGCCGCTTTGGAAGCGTTCGCTGCCGGCACCCGCAGGCATATTTATGCGACCTCCAAGCGCATTCGTCCAAACCGTCGATTGGATGCCTCGCCAATGGCTTCGACATTAATCAGGCTAACCTTGATCTTGTCACAACCAACGATGATGTCGCCACTGTTTCGGTGGCGCTCGGCAACGGCGGATTTTCATCTCACGTCAATTACGTCGTGGGTTGTACGCGGTAGCGAAAGTCGTTGCCGACTTTAACCTCGACGGCAAACTCGATGTGGTTACGGCAACACCCGCGATGACACCGTCAGTGCTTGCTGGGCAAAGGTGACAGCACTTCGGCCCTGACCTTCGCTGCGGGCTATACCGTTTTTCAAATGGCCGAGGGAGATTTCAATCGTGACGCAAACCGTTGCGTCCGGCAAATCGGGGAACCCAGCCCTGCGAGTCATCGGCTTGCAAGCTCAACTCGGATTCTTCTCACGAGCGCATCGAAGCGAGCAACAACGAGGCTGCGGTAACCGCCAAGCCCGCGCCGATCCAGCGTCGCTTCAGGCTCATTTGCACTTCCCAACTGTGGGCGTGCGCCCTGCTGTCGAACGTGCCATGGGCGCCGTGATCGCCCGCTACCGGTTCCCATAAATTGTCCGGCCGATTTGGGTCTTCTGGTACATGGGTTTGCTGGGAGGCGAATCCAGTCTTGCCGAGATAGAGATCGAGCCAGCCGGGCGCGAGTTTGTTGCCGACGATTGCCTCTACCGTAGGCCAGCCGGCATAAACCTCTCGCCGCGAATGGTGCGCGGCCCAATAAATCGCTCTCGCCCCCACCTCCGGCTGAAATATGGGAGGCACGGGCTGCGCCTTGTGCTTCAAACGGCTCTTCACCCAGCCAAATTGCGGAGTATTCAACGCCGGCATTTGCACCATGGTTATGCGAACTTTGCTCTTGTCGTGGATCAGTTCGCAACGTAAGGAATCCGTGAAACCTGCAATTGCATGTTTGGCCGCGCAATATGCCGATTGCAGTGGGATGCTCCGATAAGCCAGCGCCGAACCGACCTGCACGATCATTCCACGATTCCGCGGCAGCATGCCTTTCAGGGCCGCAAGAGTGCCGTAAACAACTCCCAGGTAAGTCACTTCCGTGACTCGTTTGTATTCCTCGGGCTGCATTTCCTTTACCGGGGAAAATACAGAGGCCATTGCATTGTTGACCCAAATGTCGATTGGCCCGAACTCTTGCTCGACGGATGCGGCGGCGTTCTGCATTGCCTTCGCATCGGCCACGTCGAGTGTAAGAATGAGTGCCTGTCCGCCGGCCGCTTCGATTTCACGTTTCGCCGCTTGCAACCCATCGATGCCGCGAGCGATCAAGCCGACCTTGGCGCCTCGCTTTCCGAACTCTCTCGCCGTAGCTCTTCCGAGTCCGGCTGACGCCCCCGTGATGACGACTACTTCGCTTTTCACTGCTTCGTTTTCCACTTCGGACCTTCCTTGAAATATTTAGATCAGTTCGCGAACTTGATCGGAAATCGTAGTCAAGGCAATTTTTTTCCGGTTTGGCTCTCCGCGAGCCAGCGATTCGGCGAAGTGCAATGCTTGTTCCGTCTTGACCTTTGCGGGCATCGGCGGCTCGAACGGATCTACCGAGGCTTGCAGAATGGCCGGACCGGGAGCCGCGAGAAATTCGTCGATCGTTCGTCCGCAATCGGCCGGGTCTTCCACGCTGAATCCCACGGCCCCGCAAGCATGCGCGTGAGCCGCGAAATCGATGGGCTGGAGATCGACCCCATACTCGGGATTACCCAGAAACACCATCTGCTCCCACTTGATCTGTCCCAACGTGTTGTTCTTGATAATCACGACTTTGATTGGCAACTTATACTTCACGGCGGTCACGAAATCCGCCATTAGCATCGAGAAGCCGCCATCTCCGACAAAGGCCACGCACTGGCGATCCGGAAAAGCGACCTGGGCCGCGAGCGTGTAAGAAAGCCCGCAGGCCATCGTTGCCAGGTTTCCGGAAACCATGTGCATTTGTCCACTGCGCGCAAGAATGTGGCGGGCCCACCAGGTCGTAATGGTGCCGCTGTCGCAACTGACGATCGCGTCGTTCTTCAACCTCTTGCCGAGTTCGCGCGCCACAACTTGCGGCTTCATCGGCTTGTCGGCCCGAGTTGCGCGTTTCTCCATCAGCTCCCACCAGTCCTTCATTCCCGCTTGCGCCGCCTGCAAGAACTTACGATTCTCTTTATGCGTCAGAAGAGGAATCAGTTCGCGCAGTGTGTTCCGGCTGTCTCCCACCAATCCGACTTCGACCGGATAGCGAAGGCCAATTCGTTTCGGATCAAGTTCGATTTGCACCCCTTTTGCCTGGCCTGGCTTGGGCATGAATTCGATGTAAGGAAACGACGATCCCACGATCAGCAGCGTGTCGCAGTCTTCCAAAGCCTCCTGTGAAGGTTTCGTGCCCAGCAGGCCGATGCCGCCGGTCGTGTAGGGACTGTCATCGGGCACGGCAGCTTTTCCGAGCAGTGCCTTTACGATGGGGGCGCCGAGAAGTTCCGCCGTCTTCTCCAATTCTTCCGTGGCATCGAGGGCGCCGCGGCCCGCGAGGATTGCAACTTTTTCCCCCCGGTTGAGAATTTCGGCCGCCCGTTGCAAGTCGGCCCTATCCGGAAGGCGGGCGCTGCGCGCATAAACGTCGGAGGTGTGATGAGCGATATTGCGGCTCGATGCTTGCTTTTTCTTGACTTCCTTTTCTTGCAGGTCGACCGGAAACGTTATGTGCGCCACTCCTCGATACGCGAGAGCCGTGCGGCAGGCCAGTTCCGTCAGGTTCTCCACATGCGTCGGCCCCATGATCCGCTCGTTGTAGACAGCGACATCCATATAAAGCTTGTCGAGCGCCACATCCTGTTGGGTAAACGTGCCGATAAGATCATGAAACTGCAAACCAGTGATTGCCAGCACCGGCTGGCCGTCGAGTTTGGCATCGTACAGTCCATTCAAAAGATGGATTCCGCCCGGACCGGAAGTGGCAAGACACACGCCGAGTCTGCCCGTGGACTTTGCATATCCGCACGCCATGAAGGCCGCGGCCTCTTCATGCCGCACTTGAACAAATCGGATTTTGTCTTGCCGCGTGCGCAGCGACTCCATAATTCCGTTGATTCCATCGCCAGGGAGCCCGAACACGACTTCCACGCCCCAGTCCAATAGTGTTTCCACTAATACATCCGCTGCCGTCATAAAAAAATACTCCTCAGAATAACTTGGCCATCGCAGGTCAGATGCAATCTCGAGCCGTCATGGCAACCACACGAATGCGGAATAATTTGCCCGCAATATTTCCCACTTATGTCCTAACCCATCTGTTAGTGGCCGCCGGCTGGACAGGCGTTGCCGCAGCGGTGAATCGGAAATAAACGCGTTACCAGCCCACCCCCGGCACCAGAAAGTCATCTCTACATCAATAGATTCCGCCGCGAGCCACGGCGAAGCAATACCGTGTTCACTTCACGGAGTTCGAAGACGGAGTCCGAAAAGAAAGATCGCAGAATGGAAGTTGTCACGTTATCCGATGTAAGAATCGACCGCGTCGAAGTTTCACCCTTCACGGTTCCTACTGACTTTCCCGAATCCGATGGCACCCTGGCATGGAATTCCACGACCATCGTGGTGGTACAAGCCCATGCGGCAAACAAGGTTGGCCTCGGCTACACCTACGCGGATTTTGCCACCGCCGCGCTCATACAAAATCTGTTAGCGGAATCGGTGAGGGGCGGAGACACCTGCGCTCCCCAGGCAAGTTGGAATGCGATGCGTTCGCGCACCCGAAACCTGGGACATCCAGGCGTCGTCGCCATGGCCATCTCCGCGGTCGATATTGCTCTCTGGGATTTGAAAGCCAGGTTGCTGAACGTTTCTTTAGCGTCCCTGCTAGGCGCGGTTCGGACCTCGGTACCGGTCTACGGCAGCGGCGGGTTCACCTCTTATTCCGACCAACAACTCACACACCAACTGTCAGATTGGGTCGAGCAAGGCATTTCCCGCGTGAAGATGAAAATCGGCCGCGATCCCCAAGCTGATGCGCATCGAGTCCACGTGGCGAGAAAAGCGATTGGCCCAACGGCTGAACTGTTCGTCGATGCCAATGGTGCTTACAGCAGAAAGCAAGCGTTAGCGCAGGCTGAGACTTTCGCAAAGATGGACGTTGCCTGGTTTGAGGAGCCGGTTTCTTCGGATGACTTGAAAGGCTTGCGGTTGTTGCGCGATCGCGCTCCGGCCGGAATGGATATTGCGGCCGGCGAATACGGTTATGAAGCGCAGTATTTTCGTCGCATGTTGGCCGCGGGTGCGGTCGACGTCTTGCAAGCCGATGCGACGCGATGTGGCGGCATCACCGGCTTTCTGCAAGCCTCGGCCTTGTGCCAGGCATTTCATCTGCCTCTGTCCGCGCACACGGCGCCGGCGGTTCACCTGCATGTCGGATGTGCCGCCACACCGTTGCGTCATGTCGAATACTTCCACGACCATGTCCGCATCGAAAGCATGTTCTTTGATGGCGTCCGCTTACCCGTAAATGGAGAACTCTCGCCCGACCTTTCGCGTCCGGGCATGGGAATTGAATTGAAGAAAGCCGATGCTCGGCGTTTTGCGGCGTGAGGAGGAATGATGTCAGCGAGTCGAGTCCCACTGGTCGCACCCCTGGAATTGCAGCACTCTTGGCGGAACCGCCAACAGAACGTTGACGCCGTGGCGTTGGAAAAATCCCTGCGAGAAGCCGTAACCGGCGAAGTTCGATTCGATGCCGGCAGTAAAGCTTTATACGCGGCCGACGCCTCTAACTATCGGCAAGTCCCGATCGGTGTCGTAATTCCGAAGTCGAAACAAGACGTGATTGAAGCGGTCAAAATTTCACGGCAATTCGGCGCTCCGATCCTGTCGCGCGGCGGCGGCACAAGTTTGGCGGGACAGTGCTGCAACGTCGCCGTCGTCATCGATTGGTCCAAATATCTGCACCATATTGTCGAACTAAACATCGATCAGAAATACGCTCGCGTTCAGCCCGGAACGATCTGCGACACGCTGCGCGATGCCGCCGAGCCGTACACACTTACCTGGGGACCGGATCCAGCAACCCACGACCATTGCACCTTCGGCGGCATGCTGGGCAACAACTCTTGCGGCGCTCACGCCCAGATGGCCGGCAAGGCCGCGGAGAATGTTCTGGCGATGGATATCCTTCTCTACGACGGCACCCAGATGACGGTCGGCTGGATGGACGATAAGAAACTCAACGCAAAGATCGTCAATGGCGGCCGCGAAGGCCGGATTTACTCACAGTTAAAATCGCTGCGCGAAAAATATGGCGAGCTCATCAAGCAAAGATACCCGCGCATCCCGCGCAGAGTCTCCGGCTACAACCTCGACTGCTTACTTCCGGAGGAAGACGGGCGCTTCAATCTCGCCCGCGCCCTCGTAGGCAGCGAGAGCACGCTGGTTACAATCCTGGAAGCTCAGGTTCAGCTCATCTACAGCTATCCCAAGCGTGTGCTTCTGGTCCTTGGTTACCCCAGCATCTACGAAGCCGGCGACCATGTGCCCAAAATCCTCGAATTCAAGCCGATCGGCTTCGAGGGCATCGACGAATTCCTCGTCAAGAACGTCCAGAAGAAACACATGCCGCAACTCGACGATTTGTCTGTGCTTCCCGAGGGCAAAGGATGGTTGATGGTGGAGTTTGGCGCCGGCTCGGTCGAAGAGGCGGAGCAACAGGCGCGTGCCGCGATGGCGGCTCTTGAAGGCTCGAACGCGCCGTCAATGAAGCTCTTGATCGAGAAGGACGAGCAGAAGAAGATGTGGGACCTTCGCGAAGCCGGCCTTGGCGCAACCGCATTCGTCCCCGGCGAAGCTTTGACTTGGCCCGGATGGGAGGACTCGGCCGTCTCTCCCGAAAAGGTCGGGAGTTATCTGCGTGACTTATGCCGGCTCTATGAAAAATATGAATACAAAGCTGCGCTTTACGGCCATTTCGGGCAGGGATGCATTCACTGCCGCCTGAACTTCGACCTTATCAGCGCGTCGGGAATTCGCAAATGGCGCTCCTTCATGGAGGAAGCGACCGACTTAGTAACCAGTTATGGAGGATCGATCTCCGGCGAACATGGCGATGGACAATCCAAGGCCGAGTTTCTCTACAAGATGTTTGGCAGCGAATTAATCGAAGCCTTCCGCGAATTCAAATCGATCTGGGACCCGGATTGGAAGATGAATCCCGGCAAAATCGTCGACCCTTATCGTATCGACGAAAATCTGCGGTTGGGTCCCGACTACCGGCCGTGGGATCCTCCCACGCATTTCAAATTCCCCGACGACAATGGCAGTTTTGCGCACGCGGCTTTGCGATGTGTAGGTGTCGGCAAGTGCCGGCGCGAAAACGGCGAAGGTGACCAGGACACGATGTGTCCGAGTTACATGGTTACCCAAGAAGAGATGCACTCAACTCGCGGGCGAACCCATTTGCTCTGGGAGATGATGCACGGCGATGTTATCCGCGACGGCTGGCGAGACGAGCATGTAAAGGAAGCGCTCGACCTTTGCCTTGCCTGCAAGGGCTGCAAAGGCGACTGCCCGGTCAATGTTGACATGGCCACATACAAGGCCGAATTTCTCGCTCATTATTGGGAAGGTCGCGTCCGCCCAGTTCATGCCTATGCTTTCGGATGGATCGACAAGTGGGCCCGTCTGGCCTCGGTTGCACCTGGCTTCGCCAATCTGGTTACACAATTGCCCCTCCTCCGCAATTTCGCCAAGATGGCAGTCGGTGTTCCGCAACAACGAGAGATTCCTGCCTTTGCCGCGCAGACGTTCCGCTCGTGGTTCCGCAATCGAAAGCCTAAGCCCGGGCGGACCAATAAGGTGCTTCTGTGGGCAGATACCTTCAACAACTACTTCACGCCGGAAACCGCGCAAGCCGCTGTCGAAGCACTGGAGCACGCGGGCTGCCAGGTAGAAGTTCTGGATCGTCATCTTTGTTGTGGCAGACCGCTCTACGATTACGGTTTCCTCGACATGGCTAAGTCATATCTTCGCCGGAATCTTGCCGTTCTTCGTCCCTACGTTGCCTCCGGCATACCGATGGTGGTCCTGGAGCCAAGTTGCTGTTCCGTGTTCCGCGACGAGTTACACAACTTATTTCCGGAATCGCCTTCCGCCCGCGATCTCGCCAACAATGCTTTTACACTCTCGGAATTTCTGGAGAAGAAACTGCCCGATTACCAGCCGCCAAAAGTAAATCGCCAAGCCATTGTTCAAGGCCACTGCCATCACAAAGCGATCATGCGGATGAAGGACGAAAAAGCCTTGATGGACAAAATGCAACTCGACTATCACGTGCTGGATTCTGGCTGTTGTGGCATGGCAGGGGCATTCGGCTATGAAAAAGGCAAATATAAGGTCTCGATCGCTTGTGGCGAGAGGTCGCTCTTGCCCGAGATAAGGAAGGCTCCGGTGTCGACGGTCATCATGGCGGACGGATTTAGTTGCAAAGAACAAATCACGCAGGAGACAAATCGTCGCGCTCTCCATCTGGCGGAAGTCTTAAGCTTGGGTATCAAAGAGAAAGAGCGACAAACTCCAACCATGTACCCCGAAACCCACTTTGTGCAGGGTCGCCTGGAAGCCCAGAAAAAGTCCATGATCCGCGCCGCGATTGTGAGTAGCCTGGCGCTGACGGCCTTGGGCATGGTGTGGTTGAGCCGAAGGCGGTCATGAGTAATTACCTTGAATCGCGATAACGGAGTCTGGACTTAAAGGAATCAATCGGAAAGGTGACGAAAAGTTGGGCACCTTAGGTTCTTGAATTTCTGGAAATCACGAACTTGGCGTGCCAGCAACGGCGGGAGGGGAAAGTGAAACATCCAATTGGGCGAAAACGCTGGGCTATCGCGGAAGGCTACATTCCGAAATCGAGCCACGGGCCCGAACCCGAGATGACCAGCCATGAAACGGCATGTCTGCTAAACGCTTCCGATCAGGATGCTCAGGTTCAGATAACGGTCTACTTCTCTGACAGGCAGCCTGCCGGTCCATACCGAATCACGGTGCCTGCGAATCGTACCACCCACCTGCGTTTCAATGATCTGGAGGATCCGGAACCTATCCCCAGAGGAACGGACTACGCCAGCGTGATTGAATCGGATGTGCCGATCGTCGTTCAGCACACTCGTTTGGATTCCCGGCAAAACGCCAATGCGCTGCTCACGACAATCGCATTTTCCGAACCGGAGTAAATCGAAGGCAATCGGTGGGGCGAAGCGCGTCGAGGAAGCCCGTTCATCGGGGACGATTCGCACTGGCAAGTCGCCGATCGAACCTACGCCCTCAATACTCCTCCGAGTGCTTCAAGCGTCCTGACAATCTCGGCCGACCAAGCCGCCACTTCGTCATCCCGCAGCGTCCGCTCGCCCGATTGAAACCTCGCCCGCATCAGAATCGAAAATTTCCCAGCGCCAACTTTTTCCCCGCGGAAAACTTCGGCTGGCACAAATTCGCGGAGTTCAGAAACTCCCAACCCAAGCACGCTCTGCCGAATCTTCTCAAACTCCACCGCGTCGGCAAAAACAAACGAGAAATCCCGTTCCACAGCAGGGAAGCGCGGTAAGGCCTCATATCGAGCCTGCCGCAAGTCATGCTTGTAAAGCCGGTCCAGATAAATCTCGCCGATAAAAACATCCTGCTTCAGCCTGCGCGCCGCCGCCATATCCGGATGAATCTCCCCAAACTGCGCCACGACCGCGCCATCCATCAACGCACGCGCCGAGCGCCCCGGATGGTAGTACTCGGAAGTTTGCGCATCGTATCCCAGCTCCCAGTGGCCAAACTGCCCGAGCAGATCCTCGACGTCGCCCTTCAAGTCAAAAAATGACAGCGGCCGCGCTTCCGCTCCCGGCGCCAGACCGCGCACTACGCCGGCATTCACGCTCCCCGTCGCACCCAGAACAAGCCGCTTGCGTTGAGCGGCTCGATCGCCCTCTGCTTCGAAAATGTTTCCCGCCTCAAACAGCCGCACATTTTCGCTGCCGCGATTGAGGTTATACGCCAGCATGTTCAGCATTCCAGGCACGAGCGACGTGCGCATCACCGACGCTTCATCGCTGAGCGGATTTGCCAGATCAAGCTCCGCCGCCTTCGAGAACTCGCGCGCCTCGTCCTTCGAAATAAACGTCAGCGAAATCGTCTCGTCATATCCAAGCGCCAGCAGCGACGACCTCAGCCGCGCGTCTTTCTGGGCATCAGGCAAGTCGCGCACCTCGCCGCTGTAAGCGGGAAGTGTATTGGCAAATTTGTCATAGCCGTGCAACCGCGCAATCTCTTCGATAATGTCGATCTCGCGCTCTACATCCAGCCGCCAGCTCGGAATCTGCACCAGATAGCGGTCTTCCATTCCCGTAGTCAGAACAAAACCAAGATGAGTCAGAATGCGGCTGATCTCGTGTGCCGGCAGCTTCTCTCCCAAAATCCGCTGTACCTCGCCGAGATCAAGTTCCACCGGAGCGAGGTCAAGTTGGCGCGCGATCACGTCAATCACGTCGCCGACCAGCGTCCCACCGCCAGATTCAAGAATCAGCTCCGCCACGCGATTGGCCGAAACGACGGTCGATTCAAAATCCGCGCCGCGCTCAAAGCGGTGCGACGCATCCGTGTGAATGCCATGTCGTTTCGACATCCGCCGCACCGTCGCCGGGTCAAACCACGCTGATTCGATCAGAACGTTCTTCGTCTTTTCGTGGATCATTGTGTCGAACCCGCCCATCACTCCGGCGAGCCCAACCGGCTTCACTGCATCGGCGATGACAAGATCTTCGGTCGTCAGTTTCCGCTCGACGCCATCCAGCGTCTTCAAAGTTTCGCCCGCCCGAGCCTTGCGAATCACCAGCCGGCGCCCCTCAAGCAAATCAAGATCGTAAACGTGTGTAGGCTTCCCGCTCTCCCACAACACATAATTAGTCGCATCGACAACGTTTGAAATCGGCCGCTGATCGAGCAGTTCCAAACGCGACGCAATCTTCGCCGGCGACGCCTTCACTTGCACGCCGCGAATCTCCCGCGCCGTAAAGCGCGGACACAGTTCCGGCTCCTGAACGTCAATCGTGACCTCTGACTTGCCCTGCGCAGCGGGCAGTTTCGGCTCTATCGGCCGCAGCGGCAAATCGTAAAGCGCGGAAGCCTCACGCGCCACGCCATAGTGATTCATAGCGTCAGGACGGTTGGTAGTAATCTCCATTTCGTAAACGGTGTCTTCGCCTTCGCCGGTGATGCCTTCGACGGCAACCCCGGAAAGGGTCAGTTCGTCCGCCAGACGCCGGTAGTCGACCGGAAGGTCAACGAAGTCGCGTACCCAATGTGGAGAGATTTTCATTGTTGGGAATCAGCTTCGATCTTCGAGCCGCGAGCATCGCGCAAATCGATGGCGTAGCGAGACTGCTCATAGCTCGAAGCTCGTGGCTCGCAGCTCGCCGTCATCCAAACTGCTCCAGGAACCTGACATCACCGCTAAAAAACAACTGAATATCATCCACGCCGTACTTCAGCATGGCGATCCGCTCCACGCCCATGCCGAACGCAAATCCCGAAACCTTCGCCGCATCGTAATCCACAAATCCGTACACATTCGGATCGACCATGCCGCAGCCCAGCAGTTCAATCCATCCGCTCGACTTGCAGTTGCGGCAGGGAGCGCCGTCGCGCACACCTTTGCCGTCGCAGAAAATGCAGCTGATCTGCACATCCGCGCTCGGCTCCGTGAACGGAAAGAACGACGGGTAAAATCGCGTCTTCACGCTCGACCCAAACATTGCCTTCATGGCGTGGTCGAGCGTGCCCTTCAGATCGCAAAACGTAATGTTGGTATCGACCGCCAGGCCCTCAATCTGATGAAAGATCGGCGAGTGTGTCGCATCAAGCGCGTCGTTACGGTGCACTTTGCCCGGACACACCACGCGCACCGGCGGCTTCATCTTCTGCATCGTGCGAATCTGCACCGGCGAAGTGTGCGTGCGCAGCAGCAGCCGCTCGCGTGCTGGCTTCGCGTCCTGCCCGGCAATAAAAAGCGTGTCCTGCGTGTCACGCGCCGGATGATTGGGCGGAAAATTCAGCGCTTCAAAGTTGTAAAAGTCGGTCTCAATCTCCGGCCCTTCCTCGACCGAATAACCAAGATTGCGAAAAACGCCAATCATCTCGTTCATCGTCTTGATGACCGGATGCTCCGCGCCAAGCGTGCGCCGAATTCCGGGCAAGGTGATGTCAACCCGTTCCGACGCCAGCCGCGACGACGAAGCTCCGCTCTCGATGCGAGAAAGTGTCGCCGCAATCGTCTCCTCGACTTTTTTCTTGAGTTCGTTGACGCGCTGTCCAACCTCGCGCTTATTCGGCCCTGGCGCAGCCTTCAGCCAAAGCTCATTGAGCTGCGTCAGCACGCCATTCTTGCGCGCCATCCAGCGATCCCGATAGGCCTTCCAATCGCTCTCCGACCCGACCGCCGATGACTCCTGCTCCAGCGCAGCTAGAGCTTCGCTTGTCGCGGAATCCAGCGCCGCCGACGAGAAGTCAATTAATTTGGGAACGTTGTAGGGCATCTATCGGACTCTGCTAACAGCTTGTCGTCCTGAGCGTAGCATGACGAGCGCGATGCGCTCGTCATGCGGAGTCGAAGGATCCCTATCGATGCAAGAGTCGTGTGAAGGCAGGGATCCTTCGACTCCGCAGATGCCTCGCATTCGCGAAGCATCCACTTCGCTCAGGATGACAAGCTAAATCTACGGCTGAAAGCTAACGACTGAGAACTGATGGCTGATTCTACGCCGCTGCGTTCGCCTGCTTGGCCTGCTCCGCCAGATTCGCAAAGCCGGCCGCGTCGTTCACGGCCAAATCCGCCAGGATCTTGCGGTCCAGTTCGACGCCGGCCTTTTTCAGCCCGCTGATGAACTGGTTGTAGTTCAGTCCGTTCAGACGCGCGGCCGCACCGATGCGCACGATCCAGATCGAGCGGTACTGGCGCTTTTTCTGCTTGCGGCCCGAGTAGGCAAACTTCAAACCGCGGTCGACGGCTTCTTTCGCCGAGCGGTAAAGTTTTGACTTAGTTAGGAAATATCCACTGGCGCGCTCTAATATTTTTTTGCGCTTGGCGCGGCGTTTGGTTCCGCGTTTTACACGAGGCATTGCTGTTCTCCTTTTTTATTTCGTCTGGCGGCTGGAGGTAAGGAGACTTCTACCACGTTTACCGAAGGAAACGGGATTTCTGAAGTCCGGCCTCTTCACGCGCCGCTGCGGATCTCGCTTCGATCTATCGATATAAAGATTCGCAGACTTGGTTAAGACAGGCGCGCACGCCCGTCGCTCCATCACATGTACGGGATCATTCGTGCCGCTTTTTTGTAATCTCCGTCACTTACCAAGGTGGGTTGGCCCAATTGCTTCTTGCGCTTCTTCGCCTTGGATGACAGGATGTGCCGCAATCCCGCCTTGTGACGCAGTATCTTTCCCGTCCCGGTTTTTTTGAAGCGCTTGGCGGCGCCTTTGTGTGTTTTCAGTTTTGGCATAACTCGGTTCTCAGCTTTCAGTATTCAGTTTCAATCAACCTTCTGCGCGCAGAACAACCTCATCTCAAGCGATCGCACCGGAAAGATTTTCCTGAGAGCTGATAGCTGAGAGCTGACAGCTTTTCTTACGCTGTCTGCGCCCCGCCCTGCGCGGGCGGCGGAGGTGTGGGCTTGGCTACTACCGGCTTCGGAGTTTTCTCTTTCTCCTTCACGCCCGCCTCCTTCTTTGGAGCCAAAATCAAGTGCAGCGTGTTGCCTTCCTGCCGCGGCCGGAACTCCACGATGCCCCTGTTCTCCACATCCTTGATCAGACGTTCCAGAATCTGCCGCCCCAAACTCTGCCGCGTCATTTCGCGCCCGCGGAAGAAGATGGTTGCCTTCACCTTGTCTCCCTCATCGAGGAAGCGCAGCACATGATTCTTTTTCGTATCGTAGTCGTGGTCGTCGACATTGATACGAAACTTCACTTCTTTTACGGTGATAACCTTCTGCTTCTTCTTCGCTTCGCGCTCGCGCTTTTCATTCTGATAAAGAAACTTCCCATAATCCATGATGCGGCATACCGGAGGTTGCGCCGTCGGGGAAATTTCCACCAGGTCGAGGTTCTTTTCGCGGGCCATCTTGAGGGCTTCAAACGGCGGCATAATTCCAATCTGCTCGCCTTCGTCGCCGATCACGCGCACTTCACGGGCGCGGATACGCTCATTCATGCGGATAAAACGCTTGTCGATACCAATCCTCCGTTTCGCCGGATGCGGGGGAGATGCTCAAAAAGTATAACATGCAGCCTCCCGGCCCGCGTCCACAAACGCTGAATGCTCAATGCCTTGACGCCCGACGGCCACATTTGGATGGGCATCCCGGCGGCGTGGCTTTCTGCAACGCGTCGCTACTTCGCCGCAATCACGTCAAACGGCCGCATCATCTCGTTGTCTTCATGCTCCAGCAGATGGCAGTGCCACACATAGCGCCCGGGGTAGCCCTCGAATCGAACGATGATCCTCGTCACCATCCTTGGGTCCGCTCGCACCGTGTCTTTCCATCCTGCCTCGCCCGGTTCGGGTGGAATCGCCGGACCCTTATATTTGACCTCGCCTTTCCCCGACATCCAGTAAGTCGCTACATCAAAGCTTCTCCGGTCCAGAATCTGAAATCGCACCAGATGCAGATGAATGGGATGCGCGTCATCGCTCGTGTTGACCAGTTCCCATATCTCGGTCGAATCGAGTGTCGGATTTTCCGTTACCGGCATGCTCCAGTGCGCGTTGTTGAGCAGCATCTGGTACGGACGTCCCTTCAGATCATCGATCTCCACCAAGCTCAGCGTGCGCGTTTTCACGGCAGCGGACTCCGCAATCTTGGGTACCGGCCTCAAAGTCTGGGGCAGCGCGAAAGTTTCACGCGCTCCATCCTTCGCTACGCGAAACTGCATGACCGCAAAGGTGTCGTTCTTCAGAGTGATGTTTGCGCCACGCGCTTCCGAAAAATCGATGACCAGGTCCGCTCGCTCGGCGGGCGCAAGATACACAGTTTTCTGCGGTACTGGCGCCGGCAATAATCCCTGGTCCGTTCCGATCTGCTGGAAGTTCTGCCCGTTCGACAATGACAGATGAAAGAACCGTGCGTTCGCGCCATTGAGCACACGGAAACGATACTTACGCGCTTCGACTTGCAGATAGGGAAAGATCTTGCCATTCACCAGGATGGCGTCGCCGAAAACCTCCGGCGTCCAGGGCTTGTTCGGGTCGGGTGATACCGGATAGTTGAGTTGTCCCTCCAGGTCGAAAATCCGATCGTAGATCACGAGTGGAATCTCGTACTTGCCGCGAGGCAGTTGCAGGGAATCCTCAACCTCGTCGCGCACGAAAAATGCTCCCATAAGTCCCGCAAAGACGTTAAGCCGGTTAATCCCAAGAGCATGGTCGTGATACCACAACATCGCCGCTTCCTGATGATTGGGATAGTGGTAGATCGCCGACTTGCCCGGCACATACCAGTTCTCGGGATAGCCATCACTTTCGGGCCGAGCCTTGGCGCCATGCAGGTGGACCACCGCGCGCACGTCCGGCTTGTCCGCTTCGGCTCCGTGAATGCTGTGGTCGATGGGCAGGAAGTGAGTCGCGGGCAGTTCATTCACCCACTCCACCAGCAACCCTTCACCGCTCCTTGTTTCAAACGTCGGTCCCGGCGAGGCGCCTGCGTATCCCCACTGGCGGGTTGGTTTCACGTCGCGGTGTACTTTCGTTTCGAACTGCCGCATTGCGATGCGGTAGTAAGGAATTTGAACTCCGGGATTCTCCGGGCTGGCACGCCGGCCGCTGGGCTGGATGATCTCGGGCAGAGGCAGCGGGTCTACGAATTGCGCCAGAGTGCTGGCGTTCAGTTGAGTGCGAAACTTGGGCGGCTCCTGATGCGACATCGCATAACTCATGCCGCGCCGCATGGCCACCGCCATTGTCGCCAATCCACTCCGCGCCAGAAATCCACGACGAGTAATTCCCAAGCTGCACTCCCCCCTTAACGCAAAGATGATGCTCGCAGAGACTTCAGCCAAAAACAAGGACGGGCATGCGATGTATGTTCGCATGCCCGCCCAGATTACAGCGAACCCACCTCCGCTTTACAGCCCGCAGAACGATGGTTTTTCTTTTTCGCCGGTCACCGGATTTAAGCACAGGGTTCCGTTCTTCCTGATCTTGGCGAAGTCAAAATCCTGCACGATTGAGTTGGCGATGGCATCGAACGAACCGCCGCCGATCCGTTGTCCGCCCAGCCAGTTGTCTTCGATGAAGTGGATGATCGAACTCTGGTCCGTCACCGTGTGGTCCACGAAGTTCTCCCTCGCCCACGGCGAAATCACCAGCATTGGCAGTCTCGGACCATAACCGCAACGTCCGAGAGCGTGCGGGCCCGAAATCCCCGCCAGAACCGGGGGAACGGTTCCGCAATAGCCCGGCGCGGTCAGAGCATCGCCTGGTCCCTGGGAAGTGTTTACGATCGGAGGCATGGCATGGTCGTACCATCCGTCGGAGTCGTCGTATGCGATGACCACGGCAGTGCTATTCCAGTTCGGGTTGTTTGCCGGATTCTCCAGGAAGTTAATGAGTCCCACCACGAACGTCTCCTCATCGAGCGGGTCCGAGTAACCAGGATGGGCATCCTGATATCCCGGCGCCTTGATGAAGCTCACCGCCGGCTGCTGGCCGGATTGAACGGCAGTATAGAAATCCTGGATGTCATAGTTGTGGTTGGCGCATCCCGCGGTTCCGAATGCTTCACCGCAGGGCCGCGCGTGCGTTAGGTTGGCGATCGAAGGCCAATACGAAGTGAGCGAGTGGTGGGGAATGTAGTCAACCTCGCTCTCTCCCGTGACATAGGAATGAGTCGACCGGCTGCAACCGGTGGTCCCGTTCTGATTCACGAGCGACAGATTGAACCCGCCCATGAACGCTCCCCAGGTTACGCCCGCGCTGTTCAACAGATCGCCGATGGTTAGCCCGCCCATCTGCGCCTGATTGCGGCTCGGGTTGGAGCAAACGTCGCCGACCGGATCGGGATCGTCGATGTTCGTGTACCCGCCGTTTCCGTCCGGCACAAAGCTTCCCGTTCCGTTCAGGTACGACACAACTCCATTCGTTTGGCCCGCCATCAGATTCATCAGGCCGACGGACGAAGGCCCGAAAGTGGTTCCGTGCGAGTTGTCGCTCAGAGCAAAATTCTGGGCGTAGTTCCACATGCCGGTCACGGTATTTCCGTCGAAGTAACCCATGACCAACCCAGTGGTGCTGTTGATTCCTCCACCACCCGGCGGCGGTCCAGCCGTGCCCGTGTACAACGGAAACAGGTCCATCAGACCCGAATCCGACGCTTGTTGCTCCGGCATATAGTCGTGATTCTGATCCGCCGTAGCAGCCTGCGATATGTCGAGTCGGTAAGGGTTGGTCGCGCCCATGCCGTTCGCCGGGTTCAGATTTGGATTGCTTGTGAGTAGAGCGGCCGATAATCCATCGACCGTCGGTGTGTTTGCTTTTGCTATGAACTTATTCTCCCCCGGCGGATTCAACGCAACGGGGTAGGTTCCGAAGTAGTGATCGAACGAAACGTTCTCGTTGAAAATTACCACCAGATACTGAATGGGAGTCGCGGTAGCCGCCGCGTGCTTGCTTGCCGGCGCTTTGGATTGGACTTTATTGGCAGATGCGAAAGCGGGAGTGACGCTCGGTCCCAGGGTGATCGCCAGCGTCAACAGCGACGCCATCGTCTTCCTGAGGTAGGCAGAGGCATGGTCTATTTCAAACATGCTTGTTCTCCAGTTCTTTTTTTCTTGAATTGTCCGGCGCAGCGGCCGAAGTCCTCACCCGAGAGGATTGCGAAGAAGAGTAGGGAAAAGATGTTGAGGGCGTATGAAGGAAATATTAATAGAACGTAAATCAATCGACAAAACTAAGGAAAACCAGCCTGAATGTTAAGGAAATGTAAAGTTGAAAGGAATTCTTACCGGCAAACGTCAGAAGTCCGCTCAAAAACAGGACATCGCTCACCACATGGGCTCACGAGAAAAGTCGTCTTGGAAGCTCGAAAACGGTCTCACGCCACCGCGGTTCTCGGCGACCGCAACCTGCGGTAGAGCTGCATAAATTCGTCCACCATGCGCCGCGCCGTAAAGCGCTCCCGCGCCCGGTTGTAAGCGCGAGTTCCGTAGAACCGCACCAGATCCCGATCCTGGTCGAACTGTACCAGCACATCCGCCAGGCTTCCCGCATTGTCGCGCTCAAAGTAAAGCGCCGCATCGCTCCACAGCTCTCGATACACGGGAATGTCGTTCACCACCAATGCGCAGCGCGAAAACGCCGCCTCAATCGAAGCCAGTCCCGTCGGATCGTACCGTGGAGTCGCGGCAAACACCGTGGACTTGCTATACAGGTTTCGCAGTTGCGACTCGGTCTGCGCCCCCTTTACCGAAATTTCCGTCGTGCCCGTCGACACCTTTACATCCGCACGAATCGGCAATGATGGCGGAGGAATCGGATTATCCGCGCCCACAATGCACACCGGCAGTTTGTGCGAGTGCTGCGTCAGCAGAGACACCTGCTTGCCCGGATCCCACGGCCGGCCAATCGCCAGCACCAATTCTTCCTTGGCCACAAACGGATTGAAATAGATCGGATTCCGTCCCGCCGAAATAATCTGGCCCGCAAATTCATCGCCGTAGGCCACGCGCAGTATCTGCGCCATCCAGTTCGTGGTCGTTACCACCGCATCCGCCCGCTTGAGCCCTGCCACCACGGTCGCCCGATACCAGTCGAGCCATTCCGAATGTGCCGGCTCTTTGCCGTGTATCGTCAGCCACCATGTGATCACGTCGCCGTGCGCCGTTACCACCCTTGGCTGCGCCACCGGCAGCGCGCCAAAACTCAACTGATTGAGGTGAAGAATGTCGGGACGGGTGTCGCGCACCACCTGGCACAGGTATTCCTGCGCCGCGAAAAAGTCCTGCTCGCCTTCCTGCATCCAGTCCAGCCGAAACGCGGTGGGATGATATTCCAGCCCGTGCAGGCTCTGCATCCACGCGATCTGGTCGGGCAGCGGTATCTCGCCGAAGCTGACGAGCATCACCTGCGCGCCCTGTGTGACCAGCCCCGTTACCAGTTCGCGGGCGTAGGTCCATACTCCGCTGAACGTGTCCGCCGTAACCAAAACCCGCACAGAACCCCCGGGACAACCGCCTCAACCACAGGCCAGGTATCCCTAGTGTAGAGGCGAAAAGAGCCGGTGAAAAGCCCTTTTTTGAAGCTAATTTGCGGTCATTTTGCCGGTCTTTCCCCTCATTGGCCAGCGAAACACCCGCCAGCACCGGCATCTCCAGCTATGGTCAGACAACTCATTCGGCGTCCACCACGCAGCGGAACCCGATCGTGCCCGCGCGGTCCCGCCCCGGCGACATCAAAAGATACTTCTCGTGTTCATCCAGCCGGTAAGTCTGCGGAAAGTACCACACCGAGCCATGAGGCTGATAAGCCGCGCCTCCACGCACAATCGCGGCGCGCGTGTGCGGGTCGCGGAACTCATCCGTCCATTGCGAGACGTTGCCGATCAGGTCGAGCACCCCGAACTGGCTCGCCCCGCCCGGATAGTTCGCCACATCGGCCAAGGGATGCATCGCCGGCCCGTTATCAACCGGCGGTAGCGCCAGAGAATTCCAGTCGTTGCCCCACGGATACGCCCGGCCGTCGGTGGATTGCGCGGCATACTGCCACTCCCATTCGTGCGGCAGACGCTTGCCGGCCCACGCGGCATAGGCGCGAGCATCTTCAATCGATACCCATGTTACTGGCTTCTTGTCCCATCCTTGCGGATAGTTACCATTCTTCCAATCACGCAAAAAGTTATGATCGTCCTGCGGTCGATAGTGAGTCGCATCGAGAAACTTCTTGAACTCTGAGTTAGTAACTAAAGTCCGGTCAATGTAGAAGGAGCGCATGTGAACGCCATGGTGGTGATACCGGCGGGGTAAGTCCTCCCACGGATACTGAACATCGACGCCGGGATCGTTCCCACCTTCAATCTCGATTCCGCTCACCTGAAAATCGTAGTCCGCCTCGGGAATCCGCACCATCCCTTCCGGCGCGGAGGCCGCGGGTTTTGTCGGCGCGATCTCAACCATGGTCTGAGGCACGGCCTTCCACTCCCGCGAGTAGTCGCTAAGCGGACGCACCGAGCGGCCAGCCATGACTTTCATCAGCTCATCAAGTTGCGCCGGATGTTCCGCTGTAGCCAGGATCGCACCGTAACCTAATCCTTCGATGGAAAAGTCTAAAGTCGCGTTGCCGCTCACCGTCGTAGCCTTCAATTCCTTCCCATGCCACAGATCGTAATAGCGCACTTGCGTCTGCGCCGGCACCGCCAGTTGCGCGCCGCTTACTTCGTACTCGTTTCGGTTGACCATGGTCCACAGTGTCCCATGTGCGGTAGGGAAGCGGCTCGCAAATACCCCTGATTGCAGCACCGGCGTGTGCGGCTCCCAATCCGGGCTGCGCAGGTAATCGCTCATGGCACGCTCGATGCGCGTAAAGCGCAAAATCGACTCCGAGTCGCGCGGCGTGCTCGCGTACCAGAAGCCCCAAAGATTTTCGAGAGAAGCATAACCCTGCCCGTTGAAGAACGCGTGTTGCAGGCTGTCGGTCTTATTCCGCGTGAACCGGTCAGTAACATTCACCGTGTGCCGCGACTCCATCCACTTATCTTTGCTGACCATCGGAACGAACGGGTAGCGCGTGCCCTCCCACGTGACCCAGTCATTCCAACTAAGGTTGGTCCAGGCCAGCGATTCGTCGCGCGGCTGGAATTGCGGTTCCAGCGCCAACGGGTGTCCGATGGCGTCAGAAGCCTGGCGAAATTGCACAGGAACGCTTTCCAGCGTATCGAAGTTAATGCCGTCGGCGCCGATCTCCTTCAGGAGTTGCGCCATGGTTTCGGCAGCCGACGCCCCATTCGGCTCGGCCCGCGTCCCCGTGTCCCAGGCAAGAATCGGAAAGAAAACTCGCACCCCGCGCTGGTGAAACTCGTCAACCATCCGCTTGAGCCCCACAACTCCCCCAGGCAGATCGCGGAGCAAATCAAATTGGTTGCGATCGTCGGCGCCAATGTTGGGATAAACGTGCCAGATCAACACGGCGTCAATCGGTCCAAGCCGCGCCTCGGTTTCATCGAGAAATCGGGATACGGTGTACTCGTGCTTTTCAGGATCGTAAAGGCTACGATCCCAAACCAGCAGCTGCACCTGCGAGAAGATACGCTGCGTCCACTCAAGATCAGGGCGTGTGTACTCGGCATCGTTATAGCGCAGCAGCGTACGGCGCGCATTGCGCCAGGCGCGCAATCCCTCAAGCCACGCAGGCGCATCGGCAGGGCTGGCTGGCCCGGAGAAAAAAACTTCGCTCGGCGGCGGCGGCTCAGTAAGCGTCATCACGCCGGTATGAGACACAAGATCATGCCGAGCCTGCCACTCATCCCCTAAGAGAGGTGAGGAGAACAGGAAACAAGCGCAGAAAAAAATAGGCAGACACAGGACGTTCCTTCGGATCATAGCTGGCTCGGAACTACTCGATTCGGACAAAGTCGATTTGGAGGTTGAAAAAAGAGCAAACCACAGAGTACACGGAGGTGCGGGGAGGAACCAAGGCACGAAGGGAGAGTCCGGGAAATCCCGCCCATCGTTGAGATGAGCGGGATTCCCTGTCTTGAACGCGTATCCGGTCCCTTAGAAATCGAGGCGCAGGGCGAACTGAATGACGCGCGGGTTGTTGAGGGTTTGGTTGATGGCGCCAAACGTGGACGGACTGTTGACGTCCTGCATAAAGACTCCGTTACCAGTCAAGCCTAACTGGGCGTGATTCCAAAGGTTGAAGAATTCCGCCCGGAACTGGAGACTGAACCCCTCGGTGAGACGGAAGTTCTTGAAGGCAGAGAAATCCGTATTCACGAAGCGTGGACCGGAAAGGGGAGCGCGCGAAATGTCGCCAAGCACGCCAGCTTGTCCGGTCACTGGGTCAATCGCATGGGTATAGGCGCATGGATTGAACCAGTATTGTTTATTGTGAACCGCCGTCGGAGCAACGCAGCCTGGATTTCCTGCCACCGGTCCACCTACATTCGGATTGCCCACCTGCATGGGGCGATTCAGGGGGGTTCCGTTCCATTGGAAATCCACTCCGGATTCGTTGAGACTGTCGACCATGAACAACGGGAATCCGGAGGTTGCTTTTTCAATCACATTCACTTGCCAGCCACCGAGAATTCCATCCTCGACTCCATTCCAGTCAGAACCCCAAGCCTTACCCTTGCCAAAGGGCAGATCATAGAGGACGCTGGCGGAGAACTGGTCGTTGAGGTTCAGCTGCGAGAGACCCCAGTCGGACCGCGACGTGCCCGGCAGTGGCCAGAATGTCGCTCCCGGGGTGGTGCCGTCACCGTCGGCCATACCCGAATCGAAGGTCCGCGACCAGGTATAGCTCAGCAGGGCGTAGAGACCGTGACGGACGCTCTTGGTTTCCGCCTTGATGAGAAGACCGTCGTAACGGGCGCGGGCACCATCGGTAATGTTGTCAATCGTAGAAGAGTACGAGAATGCCGGCGGAGGATAAGGGTAGACAGGATAGATCTGAGAACTTGAGGCAGACGTGCATCCCAAGTGATAGTTCGGATCATACTCAGGATTTGGAGCAGGCGATGTCGCGAACGGCCAATTTGGAATGTATTGCGGGAAACAAGCCTGCGGAGAAGAGACGTTGAGATTCAAGCCGTAAAACAGGATGTGTGTGCTGCGCGTACCGGCATAACCAGCGGTGAGCACAATGTTGCCCGGCAGTTCGCGTTCAACGTTCAAATTGAACTGCTGCACCATTCCTTGCTTGAAGTTGGAGTCCTGGGATAGTGATGTTCCCGTGAAGGTGTCAGGATTCGGCGGAGCGGTAAAGGGTTGGAGGTTTGGCTGCGTGAGGCCGTATGCCAACCCGCAGTTCGCCGTTGGTCCCAGCAGTGCCATCGCGTTGCCGAACGGGCACGGGCCGCCTGGGTAGCCGTAATTGAACTGATCGGTCTCGGCATAGTATGGCGGATTTTGCCAAAGTCCCTGAGCGCCCTGGCTCCAGCCGGAGTCATGGTAGATCGAGTATCCAGCACGAATCACCGTCGTCTGGCTGTCGAAAGGCTTCCACGCCAGTCCAATGCGCGGCTCAATCGCCGTTTTGTCAAACTTGACCCCAACACTCCCATCGGTGCGGATGCAGTTTGTGCAACCGCTAAAGGGGATATTTCCAGCAATGAGGTATTGTTGCGTCGCCCAGTCAAAATTTGCCTGTCGATTTTGGGCTTCGGTGATGGGGGTTACTAAGGCCCAGGCGACGCCCAAGTTCAATGTCAGGTCTCTAGTTATACGCCAATCATCCTGCACGAACGGCCGATACATTTTCCATCGTCGGCCGGTCATCGCGCCGTCAAACGTCTGGTCGTGGATGGCTCCATAGGGCTGCCCGACGAGCAGATCGGAAGCGTTGTCTCCGGTCGCCGCTCCGTCGATCAGGAAATAGCCATCCTGAAAACCATTGGTCATCACGTTCATTTGATTGAAACGAATGCCGACGCCAAAGCGAATGTCGTGGCTTCCACGAATCATGTCGAACGTATCGCTGAACGTCCAGACGTTCGAACCACCTATGAAGGGCGCGAAACCGCGGTCGCCAAGCGACCAATAGGTACTCAGCTGAGTTGAGCTTAAACCGCAACTCAAGCAGGCCTTCGAGTACTGCGTTAATCCAGGAGGCGCGTTGGGGCAAGCGGCGTTGAGGTCGGCCCCGACGATGCCCAGGGTAGCGGCATAGCAGGACTGGGGGCCAAACTCGCCATAAGACGTGATGTAATCAAAGATCCGGTTAAACCCGACAAACGCCTGATTAATATTTTTCGAAGAAAAAACGTGCGTTTCCGAAATGACCGCATTGCGCGCGTGGTTGGCGATCAGCTGATTGCTGCCGAACGGATTCTGCTCAGACCACGTGGGCGAACCGCCAGGCACATAAGAATTTGCCTGGTCGTACATGAAACGGGCGAACGCTGAGTCCTGGCTCGAGAAGTTGTGGTCCACGCGGACGGTTGCATTGCCCTCGTTCAGTCGCCGGACGGGAACGTTTGCGTAGTTGATTCCATTAACGTAGGTGTCGCTGCCTACGGGATAGAGATTGATCATCGCAAGGCCGACGGGGTCAGCCAAGCCGAGGCCCGTCGGGCCGCCGGTGATGGGAATCTTGTTGCACGGGGCGCCTGCAACCTGTGAGCCATCGGCATTGATGGCAGTGGGATTTCCCGACCCGTCGCATTGGAATGTGGCCGGTTCACCTGTAACTCCGTTGAGGTTCGCGTAAGGATTTGCAAGGAAAGGATAGGTTGGGTAAGTAGTCGGGATGAATGGATCGTTTGTATAGTCCGCATATGGCATAAGCTGGCCCGTCGGTCCCAGGCCCATCTCCGCCTGCGTCGGTACGGTTCCGGTGAACGGAATTCCATGCCGCTGCCGCTTCCCCTCGTAGTTGACGAAGAAGAACGTCTTATCTTTTTGGATCGGACCGCCGAGCGATCCGCCGAACTGGTTGAGATTGAACTGCTCTTTAAAGGCGGCGAAATAACTCTTGGCGTCGAATTTAGTGTTGCGGAGGTATTCGTAGAGAGCGCCGTGCCACTTGTTCGTGCCCGACTTGGTGGTGATGAGAACCGTCGGACCCGCACGCGTTCCGTATTCCGCTGAGTAGTTATAGGTCAGAACCTTGAATTCCTGAATTGAGTCGATGGTTGGCAAAATCGAGATGCCGCCCGAGGTAAGCTCGGAATTGTCGTTGTCGTCGATCAGCCAGGACGTACTCTGCTCACGTGACCCGCCGACGGAGAGTGAGAAAGAACCGCGCGCTGCCACCTCGCTGCTGGCCGCCTGCGTAAAGAAGCTATTCGGGCTGGTTTGCTGCGTGGTGCCGGGTGTCAGCGTTGCGAGTTGCACGAAATCGCGGCCGTTGAGCGGGAGATCAGCGACTTCTTCGGAGTTGATGACCTGTCCAAGTGTCGGGTTCGTAGTTTCGACCGCCACTTCGGTGGCGCTCACTTCGACGGATTGGCTGACAGAGGCAGGATTCAAACTGAAGTCGATTTCGAGCTGTTCGTTGACTTGCAGCCGGATATCTCTTTGTTCGGTGGTCTGGAAACCCTGTGCTTCCACATGGATGGTATAGACAGATACGGGCAGTAGAGGAGCGAGATAATGGCCGGAGCCGTCGGTCTTCGCGTCACGCTCGAGACCCGTGGCTTGCGACGTGATTTTTACACTTGCTCCGGTGATGACGCCGCCCGTTTTGTCCGCGACTGTCCCGGAGAGGCTTCCATTAGCTTGAGCGAATACCAGAGAAGAAAGAATGGCGCTTACGGCAGCAAGCAGCACGACTCTTTTTATGAACATTTTTTTCCTTCTGGCCACATTTCCTGTGGCGGGTTGAACTCGCCGCTTGGGTTCGGCTCGTCATAAAAAAATGCGAGCAATTCAACACCCGAGCCCGAGGAGGCTTCTTTACGATGCGGTCATATAAATGGATTACCTGTGCAAAGTCAAGAGTTTTGTAGCCTTGGACATGCTGTTGAACCGCTCTTCCCCCCACCTCCTCGCGCTTGCAAAATTTGATGGTTATGAAATCCTGAATCTGAATATGTTTCTTTGAAGACCTCTCCCCAATCACTCCTCACCCGTTCGCCTTCGCCACCAGCGCGATCGCCACGCAATAAAACACAAACATCATAAAAAGATACGTCTTCGCCTTTCCTGGAGCTCCCGCAAATTCCTTCCACGCGAAAATCCCCCACAGCGCGGCTACCATCGGCGCTGACTGCCCGATGGCATAGGAGATGGCAAACCCAGTCGCTTTTCCAGCTACGACGTTGAACACAGTTCCTACGCCCCAGATGCAGCCGCCAAACAGTCCCAGCGCGTGCCCCGAAATCGGTCCGCCGAAGAACCGCCCGAAGCTCACTGGTTCGCCGACCAGCGGATGCTTCATGAAATACAGATTCCAGATCAAACACGAAATCAGCGCGCCCAGCGTCAGGCAAACCACGGAGCTATACGGCGTCAGCACATTGCCGCGCGTCGCGCCGTAAGCGACAAACGGATTCCACAAGCCCATCAGCACTCCGGAGACGATGCAGACAACGATGCTCTTTCTCGAAACCGCCCGGCCCTCGCCGCCCCGGCTGCCATAGGCTTTGCCGTCCAGAATGACCGCGATCAGCGCGCACAGCACGCCGATGCCGAGAAACATCGCATTGCCCTTGGGCTGCAGCGCGAAACTCAAAACCGTGCCCACCACCAGCGCAATACCGATCGAAACCGGAAAGGCGATGGCCAGTCCGGCCATGTCAATCGCCGCCACCAGCAGCAGGTTTGCGAGATTGAAAATCGCCCCACCCACCATCGTCGAAACAATGTTGGTCGTGTCCGCCGAACGAATATTGTTCAGGAAGCTTGACGCGTCATGCCCCGTGCTCCCCATGGTCAACGCCAGTACCAGCGAGATCGCGAAGATTCCAACCGCGTAGTCCCAGTAAAAAAGCTCGAACCGGTAATTCTTAACGCCCTTATAGGTATTGGCCCACGACCCCCAGCAGATGGCGCTCGTGATCATCATAAAAAGTGCGATATCCAGCGAACTCGGCGTGTACATGAAAGTCCTTTCCTATTCCTGCGAGTCCATCATTAATCAATGTGATCAAGAATCAGCCCGGTCAATCCGTGTTTATCACACGGTACACAGCTTCACCGCGCGCATCCTACTTGCCTTTGATCCGCGAGACAAACATTTGCAGAAAACGGTCGGCCTGCACCTCAGTGCACACGTTTGCGTTCGGCTCGATCTTCTCCAGCCCCTCGATGATGTAGCGGTCGCCATGCAGTACATTCTTCTCGATGTAGCCCTGCCGGTTCGCCACGGTTTCTCCGCGGGTGAATTCTCCCCGCGTCTCGACATCAACGTGCATCGCCGGCGCAGTCACGATGCTTGCGTCGACGGCAACACCCACCGCCAGAGGATCGTACATCGGCGTGCCCGGCGAATCGTATTTCGCCGACAGTTCGACCAGGAACTTCGCCACCTTGTAGACGAAGTCGCTCATCGGCCCGTGCTCCGCGCCGATCTCGTCGAGCTGCTTTTTCGTGAACAGCGTTTTGTTGCCCACGTCCAGTCCCACCATGGTCAGCGGCCATCCTGCCTGAAACACGATCTGTGCCGCCTCCGGATCGTTATAGATATTGGCCTCGGCCGCCGCATTTACATTGCCGCCTGAGATCGAGCCGCCCATGAGAATCACTTCTTTGACCAACGGCACGATCGAAGGATCTTTCTCCACCGCCAGCGCGATATTGGTCAGCGGCCCCACCGGCACCAGCGTAATCTCGTGCGGCGCCGCGTGCACCATCGCAATAATCAGGTCGGGGCCAAAGCGCGCATCGACTCTGCACTTGCTCGCCGGCAATTCGACATTCGCCAGCCCGTTCTTCCCGTGCCAGAACTCGGCCGTAATCAATTTCTGAAACAGCGGATGTTGCGCGCCCGCCGCCACGGGAATATCGCAGCGGTTCGCCAGCGACACCATGCGCAGCGCATTGTCCAGTCCCTGCGCCGCCGTCACATTGCCGGGCACAACCGTCAGCGCGCGCACGTCTAGCTCCGGCGAGTTCAGCGCCAGCATGATGGCCAGCGCATCGTCCGTTCCGGGGTCGGTATCGATGATGATCTTTTTCGGACTGCCGTATGCGGGAAGGGAAAGAAGAATTGCGAATGAAAGAACCAGTAAAGAAATGCTGGCGTTCTTAGACAACGGGCCCAATGTTTTCAGACTATGCCTCCTGATTTTTTCTGATTCGGGCGTAGCCTAGTTCCTCGCTAGAAGCGTGTCAAGGATGAAGTCGGGCAGTCACCGCCATGCGTGCGCGCCGTAGAAGAATTGCGCCCGCGCCTGCGCCGATCCGTCACCCATTTATGAGGCAGTGGTGACCCGACCGAAATGATCGCCGTGCTTTTGGGTGGCGCAGCGCTTTCAGCGCTGTGGAAACTGCCCTCGTCCTGAGTGCGGCTTTCAGCCGCTGAGGTCCCAACCCTTCGAAATTGAGCCCCTGCCGATGGGACCGGCGCTCTCGTGCGCGAGTAGGGAATTGCTCGGCGCTGCCGTACAATAATTCGGTTGCGCGGGCTCACTGCGACCAGCGCACATTCCGTCGTAGACCGATGTCCGACCAACCCTCAGTCCGATCCGCCGATCTCAGCGCCGAAACCATCGCGACCCTGGCCGGCCGCCCGCTCCTCCGCAACACCGGAATCCCTCTCAACCTCGATTGGGTCCGCGACGTTCGCGTTAATACCAGCGCAGTCGAGCGTCGCGCACAAACCCAGGTGGCCCGTCGCACCGTAAAAAAAGGGTGGCAGGCGGCCTGGCTGCTGCGCGCCATCTCCTGCATGGATCTAACCACGCTCTCCGGCGACGATACCGACGAGCGCGTGCGCCGCCTCTGCGCCAAGGGTCGCCATCCGGTTCAGCATGAGATTTTGCAGAAGCTCGGCATTGAGCATCTCGGCATCAAGGTTGCCGCCATTTGTGTCTATCACACCTTCGTCGAAACCGCGCTTTCTGCCCTTGAAGGCAGCGGCATTCACGTCGCCGCAGTCTCAACCGGATTCCCCGCCGGCCTCTCACCGCTCGCCGAGCGCGTCGCCGAGATTCGCCGCTCCGTCGAAGCCGGCGCCGACGAGATCGACATCGTCATCACTCGCGCTCACGTTTTCGGCGGACGCTGGCAGGCGCTCTACGACGAGATCGCTGCCTTCAAGCAAGCCTGCGGATCGCGACACATGAAGGTCATTCTCGGAACCGGTGATCTGCTGACTCTCCGCAACGTCGCCCGCGCCAGCGTCGTCGCCATGATGGCAGGCGCCGATTTCATCAAGACGTCAACCGGAAAAGAGCCGACCAATGCCACGCTGCCAGTTGGCCTCGTGATGACCCGCGCCATTCGCGAATACGCGCAAGAGACCGGCATGGCCGTCGGCTTCAAGCCCGCCGGTGGCATTCGCACGGCCAAGCAGTCGCTTGATTGGCTGGCGATGATCAAAGAAGAGCTAGGCGACTCGTGGCTGCGAGCGGAGATGTTCCGCTTCGGCGCCAGCGGCCTCCTCGGCGATATCGAGCGGCAACTGGAACACTTTGCAACCGGAAGGTATTCGGCTGACTATCGCCACCCGTTAGCATGAGCTTAGCCAATGTTGAGAATGGACACGCACGGCGGCGACGAGCGCAACGAATCCATTGTTCGCTCGTAGCTCAAGGCTCATAGCTCGGAGCTGACTTCATGACCATCGCTGAAAAATTCGTAAGCATGGAATACGGCCCTGCGCCGGAAGATCCAAAGGAAGTTTCTCTCTGGCTCGATCGCCACGCGCGCAAGTTCGCGCACTTCGTCAACGGCGAGTGGCTCGCGCCACACGACGACGAATATTTCGACACTATCGATCCTTCGAACGGCAAAGCCCTGGCCACGGTTGCCCAGGGATCGCCCTCCGACATCGACGCCGCCGTGAAAGCCGCCCGCGCCGCTTTGCCCGAATGGCGCGCTCTCACCGGCTATTCGCGCGCTCGCTATCTCTACGCGCTCGCGCGTCTCGTCCAGAAACATTCGCGCCGCCTCGCGGTTCTCGAGACCATGGACAATGGCAAGCCCATCCGCGAGAGCCGCGACATCGATATCCCCCTCGTCTCCCGTCATTTCTATCATCACGCCGGTTGGGCGCAGATTCTCGACTCCGAGTTCCCCGGCTACGTTCCCTGCGGCGTCGTTGGCCAGATCATTCCCTGGAATTTTCCCCTGCTCATGCTCGCGTGGAAGATCGCTCCCGCGCTCGCAACCGGCAACACGGTCGTGCTCAAGCCCGCCGAATTCACGCCGCTCACCGCGCTCGCTTTCGCTGAAATTTGCCAGGAGGCCGAACTTCCGCCAGGCGTCGTCAACATCATCACCGGCGACGGCCGTACCGGCGAAGCCCTCGTCAGGCATTCCGGTATTGACAAAATTGCATTTACAGGCTCGACCGAAGTGGGCCGCGCCATCCGCGCCGCCACCGCCAACAGCCACAAAAAACTGTCGCTCGAACTCGGCGGCAAGTCTCCCTTCATCGTCTTCGAAGATGCCGACCTCAACTCCACCGTTGAAGGTTTGGTCGATGGCATCTGGTTCAACCAGGGCCAGGTCTGCTGCGCCGGTTCGCGCCTGCTCATGCAGGAGAGCATCGCCGAGGCGCTCATCGCCAAAGTGCAGGAGCGCATGAGCACACTGCGCATCGGCCCGCCGCTCGACAAGGCCATCGACATCGGCGCCATCGTCGCCCGCGTTCAACTCGATCGCATCCGCAAGCTCGTCGATCAGGGCGTCGCCGAAGGCGCAACCTGCTGGCAGCCCCAAACCGCGCTCCCCGCCCGCGGTTTCTTTTATCCTCCTACCTTGCTGAGTAATGTCCAGCCAACTTCCATCGTCGCGCAGCAGGAGATCTTCGGCCCCGTGCTCGCGGCCATGACCTTCCGCACCCCAAGCGAAGCCGTCGAACTCGCCAATAACACCGCCTATGGTCTCGCCGCCTGCGTCTGGAGCGAGAGCGTCAACGTCGCGCTCCACGTCGCCGCCCAGATCAAAGCCGGAGTGGTCTGGGTCAACTGCACCAACATGTTCGACGCCGCCTGCGGATTCGGAGGCTATCGCGAAAGCGGCTACGGCCGCGAAGGTGGCCGCGAAGGCTTGCTCGAATATCTGGAACCCGCATGGTTCAAGAAGCTGTCGGTGCCAGAGGCGGAGACCGGTGACCGGTCACCAGTCTCAACTCCCACGCGCGACGACGCGCATGCTCCGAGTTCCGAGCGCGCGCCTGATTCGGAGCATGCTTCAGGTTTTGGGAAGGGCACGGCTTCAGTCGTGCCATCAGCACCCACTAGCAGCGCGGCTTTAGCCGCTGAGGGCAACACCCACTCCGACATCGACCGCACCGTCAAGCTCTACATCGGCGGCAAGCAGGCGCGCCCCGATTCCGGCTACAGCATCGAAGTCCGCGCCGCCAACGGAACGCTTCTCGGCGAAGCTCCTCTCGGCAGCCGCAAAGACATCCGCAATGCCGTCGAAGCCGCGCGCAAGGCATCCGCCTGGTCCAAGGCAACCGCCCACAATCGCGCCCAGGTCCTCTACTACTGCGCCGAAAATCTCTCCCAGCGCAGCGCCGAAATCGCCTCTCGCCTCGCCGACATCGTCGGCCACAAGCAGGCTGCGGCCGAGGTTGACTATTCTGTGCGCCGCATCTTCTCTTATGCCGCCTGGGCTGACAAGTTCGATGGCGCCGTCCACAATCCGCCCTTCCGCGACATTGCCATTGCCATGAACGAGCCCATCGGAACCGTCGGCGTGATCTGTCCCCGCGAAGCCCCGCTTCTCGGATTCATCTCCACTGTCATGCCGCTCCTCGCCATGGGCAACACGGTAATCGCCGTGCCCTCCGAGGCCTATCCGCTCATCGCCGGCGATCTCTATCAGGTCTTCGACACCAGCGATCTACCCGGCGGCGCCGTCAACATCGTCACCGGCTACGTCTCCCAACTCTTGAAAACTCTCGCCGAGCATGACGACATCGACGCCATCTGGTCCTTCGGCGACGAGGCCGCAGCCGCGGCCGCCAAAGCCATGTCGGTAGGAAATCTCAAGCAGGTATTCACCAACGAAGGCCGCCAGATCGACTGGTTCGATTCCAAAATCGCCGAAGGACGCTGGTTCCTCCAGCACGCCGTGCAGGTCAAAAATATCTGGGTGCCCTATGGCGAGTGATTACGTCGTGTAACCCCGTGTACCCTGTGGTCAGCAAAGCCCGGGACCACAAAGCGAACAGTGCCTGCTGGAAATCATGCAAGCCACCACCACATCCCGCGTAAAAATCTGCTGCATCTCCAGCATTGAAGAAGCAGCCATGGCCGTCGAGGCCGGCGCCGCAGCCCTCGGTCTCGTCTCCCGCATGCCCAGCGGCCCCGGCGTCATCAGCGATGAACGCATTGCCGAGATCGCCGCCACCGTCCCTCCCGCGATCGGCACTTTTCTTCTCACCTCGTGCCAGAGCGTCGCCGAAATCGTCGAGCAGCAGCATTTCTGCCGCACCAACACCATCCAGATCTGCGACCACCTCCTGCACGGCACGCACCGCGAACTCAAGCAAGCGCTCCCCGGCATCTCCATTGTGCAGGTCGTGCATGTCGCCGGACCCGAGTCAGTCGAGGAGGCCGCCGCGCTCACCGGCGTCGACGCCATCCTCCTCGACTCCGGAAATCAGAAGCTCAAAGTAAAAGAACTCGGCGGCACCGGCCGAACCCACGATTGGAGCCTGAGCCGTGCCATCCGCGACCGCATCCAGGTTCCCATGTTTCTGGCCGGAGGACTTACTTCAGAAAATGTAAGCCGCGCCATCCGCGAGGTCGGCCCATTTGGTCTGGATGTCTGTTCCAGCGTCCGCACCAACGGCAAGCTCGATCCCCAGAAACTCACCGAGTTCATCCGCAACGCCAATACCGAAAGCCACGCCTGAAACCGAACTCAGCAGTCAGAGTAAAAACTCGGGTCGCAAGTGTCTTTGATGCACCCCGCCATTCCGCCTCGCGCGTGTTTTTTGGTGCGCCCTCAACCCCGCGCTTTTGGGTGGCGCAGCGCTTTTCAGCGCTGCGATAACGCGCTTACTCTCAAACCCGGCTTTAGCCGCTGCGGTGCGACCGTCACAAGTCCCTTCCCAAGCCTGCTAGCTTCTCACCGCTCATACCACCGCGGCACCCGCAACCCGCGCAGCGTGTCCCACCGTCGGGGTTGGCCGCCCCCGCAAAATTTGTCCCGGCCTACTCCTTCAAATACCACGGCACATTAACAATGCTGATGCGCTGGCTGCCATTCATCAGCAGCATCGCCTTCAGCAACGCTGACCGGTTGTTATGCAGAAATAAGTAATACCAACGCGCCTCGACTAACTCCGCCACAATCACCGCGATGTGCGTCTCGGGATGCTTCTGTTCAAGTTCAAGCGCGTAATTAACGATCGGCTTCACAATAAATCGATAAGGTGACTTCAGCACCACCAGTTCCGGAATCGGCAACCCCGCTTCCTTCGCCGGCTTTTCCACCAGCCGCGGCCACGTGTTGCACAGGCTATCGGTCTCCTCGCCGCAGTCGACATGAATCACGCAAATCTGATCCGACAGATTCCATGCAAAGCGCAGCGCTTTTTCGGAAATCACGCTCCAGCGATCGACGGGCACCAGCACAATCGGTGTGCAAAGGTCGCTCGTCGTCACCGGACGATCCGCCTTCGTCTCCCTCCATACCCGGTCATAATGATGCCGGATACCCCGCATCATCAGCATCAGCGCGGGTATCAATACAATCGTGATCCACGCGCCATCGGCAAATTTCGCCAGAAGCACAACCGATACCGTGATCGCCGTCGCCACCGCGCCCAGCCCGTTCACCACCATGCTCTTTCGCGCGCCCGGTCCGCCCGTGCGCCGCCAGTGCACCACCATCCCCGCTTGCGACAGCGTGAACGCCAGAAATGCGCCCACCGCGTAAAGCGGAATGAGCCGGTCGGTAACGCCGCCAAAAATCGCCAGCAAAATCCCGGTCAAGAGTGCCAGCGCATACACACCTTCCGTAAACACCAGCCGCCGTCCCCGCAGCGCCAGCGCAAACGGCAGATATCCATTGAGCGCAATCGCCCGCGACAGCCGCGGAAAATCCGCGAACGCCGTATTCGCCGACAGCGACAGCACCACCAGAATCGACACAATGCTCGTCCAGTAGAACCATCCCTTCCCTGTGATCGCCGCCAGCAGCTGCGAAAGCACGCTCTGGTAGCCGGCTATGCCCGGAGCGGTCGCCGCTACTCCGTAATGCGGCACCAGCCACGCAATCCCGATCAGCATGATCATCAGGATCCCGATGATGATCGTCAGCGTCAGCCGCGCATATTTCGCCGTCGGATCTTTAAACGCCATCACTCCGTTGCTCACCGCTTCCACTCCGGTCATCGCCGTGCATCCGCTCGCAAACGTCCGTAGCAGCAGCCACGCCCCCATGCTCGCCGTCGCCGCGCTCAACTTTGGCGGCGCAATCACCGGCACCGGATGTCCTCCCGCCGCAATCGCCTTCACAACTCCGACCGCGATCATCGCCAGCAGGCATGCGATGAAGACATAGGTCGGCACCAGAAAAATCCCGCCCGTTTCGCGCACGCCCCTCAAATTGACGACCGTCAGCACGATCAAAATCCCGAGGCACATCGACAGCGTATATTTCTGTAACGAAGGCACGGCAGAAACCAGCGCCCCCACTCCGGCGGAAATTCCCACCGCCGCCGTCAGAATGTAATCCACCATCAGTGATGCTGCCGCCAGCAGCCCCGGCCATACTCCCAAATTTTCGCTGGCCACCGTATACGATCCGCCGCCCTGCGGATACGCTTCGATCGTCTGGCTATACGAGAAATAAACGATGCCCAGCAGCACCACAATGCTGATGCTGATCGGCCAGATGTACGCCGCCCCCGCCATACCCAGCGGAATCAGCAGCGTCAGCGCGGCTTCCGGCCCGTACGCCGCCGAACTCAGCGCGTCCAGCCCGAAGATCGGAATCCCCTTGGCCGGTCCAATGCGTTCCGACTTTTCGTCCTCTATCGCCAGCGGGCGGCCAAAGATCAGGTCAGCAAAATTCATCGTGTGATTGTAGTCGCAAACCTTGGAGTCCGATTCCGCGAACCAGGTTGCCGCCACACTTGATGCCGAGCCAAATGCTTCTGGACGGCGCTTTTGAGTGGCGCAACGCTTCAGCGTTGCGAAAACCGCCCTCATGAATCACGACTTCTTGATGGCCAAAAAATTCTGCGATCCGGCAAGGACGGGAAGGGCACGAGTTTCAACTCGTGCTGTAAATCGCGCCCAATCGACTGCGGCTTCCAGCCGCTGGGGGAATCTTGATCGGCGAAAATACGCGTTTTCAAGCAGACTGTTTAGCCGTCGAGACTCCCGCCTGTTCGAAAGCGAGCCAAAATGGCGGACAATTCAATCGCTCCCGCCCCCGCCTGCACTATAATCAAGCGCGACCTTGTTACTCTCTTAACCACGTATCAACAATTTAGTCTCCCCTCTTCGTAACTGAAGCGAGGTTGTCTATGCGTGCCGTCATCCGCTCTTCCAGCTCTCGTTACAGCCATCGTCTCCGCACACAGACTTATCTCATCTTATTTCTCATCCTTGTATGTCCTCTCTCGACCCTCGCCAAAGATAAAGATAAAGAGAAAGACAACGCCGAGGTCAAATTCACCTCCCGCACCGAACTCGTCCTCATTCCCACTCTCGTCACCGATAAGTCCGGCAATCACATCACCGGACTCAAGAAGGAAGACTTCTCCGTCTTCGAAAACGGCGGCGAGCGCCAGATCGCCACCTTCGAAGAGATCGCCACCGATCCGCATCGCATGTCGCGCACCCTCAAGCCCGGCGAGTTCAGCAACACCATCACCGTCGCAGGCGGAAGCCCCACCGCAGCCTCAACCCGCCGCGTCACCCTCATCGTCCTCGACCTGCTCAATACCGGATTCGCCGACCAGGCCTACGCCCGCACAGAGCTGCTCAAGTATCTTTCCCAAACCGTCGACCGCCGCGAGCCCACCGGCCTCTATACCCTCACCCGAAGCGGCATCCACGTCGTGCACGACTTCACCACCGATCCCGGCGTCCTCATCGCCGCCCTCCACAAAGTCCGCGGCGACACCACCCAAACCGTCGACACGCCCGAAGACATGGAAGCCATCACCGGCACTGCCACCCCCGAGGGCGCCGCCGGCCTTAGCCCAAATATCGGTTCTGAAAGTCCCACGCAGCAGGAGGCCGATCGCCTTCAGGCCATGATGGAAGATGCCGAGCTCAACTTCCAGTCGTTTCAGCAGCGCCTCGCTATCACCTACACCCTCGAAGCCATGCAGCAGCTGGCGCAAGCTCTCGGCGGTTTTCCCGGTCGTAAGTCGCTCGTCTGGGCCGGCGGCGGATTTCCTTTCAGCGTCAGCGACAACACCATGCAACTCGCCCCCGCCGGACGCGATTCACTCACCGACGTTCTTCCGCTCTACGAGCGCACTTGGCAACTCCTCAATTCCGCCGAAATTTCCCTCTATCCGGTCGACGTCAAAGGCCTCACCTCTAACACGCCAGGCGCTTCCATCGCCGTGCCCAATAACCCGCGTCACCCGGGCGCATTCACGCGAAGCGCGGACTGGCGTCGTATGGATACCGAGGCCACCTTCCAAACCTTCGCCGCCGCCACCGGAGGCCGCCCCTACTTCAACTCCAACGACCTCGCCAGAGGATTTCGCCAGGCCGTCGACGACTCCGCCCAGTACTACATGCTCGGCTACTATCTCGATCGCTCCAACCCCAAGCCCGGCTGGCGTAAGCTCTCCGTCAAGGTCAAGCGCGAGCACATCGAGATCCGCGCCCGCTCCGGCTTCTTCGTCACCAACACCACCGAAAACCCCGACCTCACGCGCGACAACGATATCTCCGCCGCCCTCCGCTCTCCACTCGATTACACCGCGATTCCCCTCGTCGCGCGCTGGCAGCCGACCGCTCCCAGCCAGCAGCCCGGCAAAAAGAGTGTCCGCTTCCTTTTAAGCCTCGCCCCAGACTCGACCCTGGTCGACGCCGCCGACAACAATCATCTCGTCGTCGACTTCGTCGCCATGGCCCGCACCGCCACCGGCCAGCAGGTCGATCACCCCTCCGGAAAAAAGATCGACGTCCACGCCACCGCCGACCAGGCCTCCACCATCAAGCAGAAAGGCATCAGCTACCAGGGTGCCCTCGACCTCGCTCCCGGCGAATACAGCGTCCGCATAGTAGTCCGCGACGGCCTAACCGGCAGAATCGGCTCCGTAGCCGCTCCGGTCAAGGTCGAGTGAGGACTCGATGTAGCAAGTGATTTTGGGTGGCGCAGCGCTTCAGCGCTGCGATAGGGCCGTATCCAAGAGGATGAAACTAAACTCGGCACTCGCGCCCGAACATCCATCTATACAGTGATAACCGAGCGTTCCGATAACATGATTACCGCCTTTCCCGGCCATGAGGAGAAGTGATGGGGGACAATGCGGGGACAGACGGGATATTCCCCAATTCTTTTGGCCATTTCTGCTAACTTTCAAGAATGGCTCGATTCCCGCGCGTCGTCGTGCTGGACTGTTCGCTGGGGACAGAGGAGTTCGTGGCGGCGTTGGAGGAATCGACACGGCGTCCTCTGGCGGCGCGAAAAGCGGGCCGACACAAGAAGCCTGTCGGCGATAGCTCACAGGCCGGACTTACATTTGTGGCTTGAGAATTGGGGAATATCCCGTCTGTCCCCTCATTTCTCCCGGAGTAAGGCTGAATGGAGTTATGGATTTGCTTAGCGGGGTTGAAGCCGACGCGGAAATGTAAGCGATTCGGCAACGGGAAAGGGGCATATGTTCACATCGCAGCGTGGGCAGACTCCCGTGGCGCGTTCGAAGAGCGCGTGAGGCGAGCTGCTGAAGAGCTAGATTGCTCGCTGGTTGATTTCGACGACGTCCAGCCGTTCGAAGAGAGGATCGATTCACTCGACTACTCCGAAGAGCTCTCGGAGATGCGGGTGACGGCGATGGATAACCCAAACGATGCGGTTTTCGGAAAGTTTCACATATGGCTCCAGGATGAAGCGAACTGAAGGTCTGGGGGACAATGCGGGGGGACAGACGGGCCGGTGGCCCATTCAAGCCTTCCTTTGGCTTGAGTGGGGAAAACCCTACAACGGCGACGGCCGCCGCGCCTCCAAAGTCGGCAGCACGCTGCACTGGTACGGCTCGGGCGGTGAGATTCTGGCCGAGACCGACGCCTCCGGCAACCTGCAAAACGAATACATTTTCTTCGGCGGCAAGCGCGTTGCGATGGTGCCCGTCTCGGGCAGCCCGTTGTACTTATGCCGAAGACCTACTGGGCAGCTCGCGCGTGGTCGTGCAGTCGAATGGCACGCTCTGTTACGACGCCGATTTCACGCCCTTCGGAGCCGAGCGCCGTTCCTAGGCCCCGTGTGGCAGTTTTCCCGTCCGTATAGCTATCCCCCTCTCGTTTGACACTCCCTCCCCATCCAACTAGACTCACCCTTCGCGTGCCGCGCATTTGCCCCGCCACGCCCCGCAGTCATCATTCTCATAAACGAGCCAACGGATATGCCCAAGCGTCCTCGAATTGCAATCGTAGGCAGTGCGAATGTCGATCTCACCACCTTCTCCGACCGCTTCCCCAAGCCCGGCGAAACCATCTTCGGCGATAAATTCAATCTCGGATTCGGCGGCAAGGGCGCCAATCAGGCCGTAGCCGCCCGCCTCTGCGGCGCGGAAGTCTCCATGGTCGCCCGCGTCGGTGACGACCTCTTCGGTCCCGCCACCATCTCCAATTTCGAAAAGCTCGGCATCGACGCCTCCCACGTAAAAATTGTCCCCGGCGTTTCCAGCGGCGTCGCGCCCATCTTCGTCGACTCCTCCGGCCAGAACCGCATCATCGTCGTCAAAGGCGCCAACGACAAACTCACCCCCGCCGACGTCGATGCCGCCGCCGACCTCCTCCAGCACGTCGACTGCATCGTTCTCCAGTTCGAAATTCCGCTCGAGACCGTCTACTACACCATCCACTTCGCCCGCAAGAATGGCATCCGCTGCATCCTGAATCCCGCCCCGGCCCAGCCCATCGACATCAAGCACGTCTCCGAACTCGACTACTTTGTCCCCAACGAGAGCGAAGCCGAAACCATCTCCGGCCTGCCCGTGCGCAATGTCGACGACGCCAAACGCTGCGCCGAAAAGCTTCTCTCCAGCGGCATCCGCCGCGTCCTCATCACCCTCGGCGCCAACGGTTCGCTCCTCGCCGGCAAAGAGGGCATCGCCCACGTCCCCGCCTACTTCATGAAGAGCGTCGACAGCACCGGCGCCGGCGACGCCTTCATCGGCAGCTTCGCCACCTTCCTCGGCGAAGGCCTCCCGGAAAAAGAAGCGGTCATGAAGGCCAATCTCTACGCCGGCCTTTCCACCCTGGGCGTCGGAACCCAAAAGTCCTTCTACCCTCGCGACCGCTTCGAACTCGAGTGGGCCTCCATAACCAAGGCGTAACGGCCAACAGAGCAGGCACCCCTCGTGAGGCGGGATTACCAGCCGCAGAGCGGCACAAGAATAAAGCCCACGGCGCAAGCCGCGGGTGGAAGGTCAATACGATGCAGTCCCGGAGGGTGGAAGGAGGGCGGAAGAAGAGTAATAATGACGCTGACCGCGGGGGAGTAATCCGCCCTTACTCAAGAACCCCTTAACTCATTGAAGAATAAATACCTTACGTGAGACCCTCAATGTATTAACTAATCAGTAAACAAATCTCAAAAAGTTCCACGCAACTCAAAGCATCTAAATCACTTAACCTACAATCACGTAACTCCTTTGTATCCAAAGACTCAGCCCCCATCACCACCTAACTCCTTTGCCATCAAAGACCAGTTTAGAGGGGGAGGGTAAAAAATAGGCAAGAAAAGCCGCGGAAATCCGCAGCCAAATTTCGACAAATTTCAGTGAATGAATGGAGCTACGAATGACGTTCTAACCCAGTCCAAACCAGCCCAGCAACAACCGCAGCCTAAGTCCTCTCCATCAGCAGGACTTTCTCCGCCTCGTCAATCTCGCTCAACTTCACTTCGATCACTTCGTTGTCAGTGGTCTGCACATTCCGGCCGATAAACGTCGCTTCCACCGGAATCTCGCGGTGTCCGCGATCGATCAGCACCAGCAACTGCACCCGGCTCGGACGTCCATGCGAGAAGAGCGCATCTAACGCCGCTCGCGTCGTCCGTCCCGTATAAAGCACATCGTCGACCAGCACAATCCGCTTGCCTTCAATCGGAAAGCCGATCGCTTGCTCCTGCACCACGGGCTTCGGCCCCACCGTCGAAAGGTCGTCCCGGTAAAACGTGATGTCGAGCGTCCCCACCGGAACCGACTTCTTCTCGACCTTCTGGATCATCTTGCCCAGCCGTTCGGCAATAGGAACACCGCGCCGCCGGATTCCAACCAGCCCAAGCCCTTCCACGCCCCCATTCTTTTCGAGGATCTCGTGCGCCAGACGCACCAGTGTGCGCTCGATCTCGGATGAAGACATCAGTTGTGCTTTTTGACGAAGCGGAGTGGTTTTGCGTAGTGAGTTCTTTTTAACGGTCATGGAGTGCAAAAATGAGCTTCGAGCTATGAGTTTTGAGCCGGTTTCAAGTTATGAGCCGCGAGCAAAGCTTCCAACCAGTTCGCTCAGGCTCGGATTCGAATGTAGTGGAATGCCCGAAGACGGTCAAGGACGCCCAGCCGCGGTGAACCGGCGTAATCTCCAGCCGCAAAAGATCGTCGTTGCAAAGCCGCTTCGGCCTCGTTACAGTACCTCCAAGGCAACCTATTCCACTAACTTAGTAATCTCCATGACTGGGGAAGGATTCTAGCTTGAAGATCTCGCAAAAAGGTCTCTACGCGCTCGAGGCGATTTTGACGCTCGGTCACCATTATGGAATGGGGACCGTCAAGATCCGTGACATTGCGATGGAGAACGATCTGCCCGAGAAGTTTCTCGAACTGATCCTCCTCGAGATGAAGAACGCGCGCATCGTCGAGAGCGTTCGCGGCGCCAAGGGCGGATACCAGTTGCGCCGCGCTCCCTCCGACATTTACCTCAGCGAGATCATCCGCCTCGTCGACGGGCCGCTCGCGCCTTTCGGCGACGCCGACCAGTTGCGCAGCCTCATCGCCTCCGACGACGATCATCGCGCCCTCTACGAGGTCTTTCTCAAGGTGCGTGACTCCGCCGCAAAGATTCTGGAGAGTACCTCGGTCGCCGATCTTATCAGTCGCGCCAAAGCAGGCAAGGCAGGGAAGTCGAAGAAGAAGCACAAAGATGCCACGGTCCTCTCCCTCGTAGAGAAAGACGCCGCCGGTTCGAAGTCGAAGTAAGAAGTCCAAGTAATCGCTCCCTGTGATCTGCGCTCACGCATCGATCGCCACACCGATCTCCATCCCACTAACCTTCCTTCCGTCGGCAAAAGCACAAATCCTCCCCAACGCGGTATCTTCGAGTCGATGACGATTCAGGAGAATGTCGCGCTCGCGCCCCTGACCACGCTGCAGGTAGGAGGCGCAGCGCGCTACTTTGCCGCGGCCCAAAGCGAAGACGACGTTCGCGAATCGCTGGCGTTCGCGCGCACCCGCCAGTTGCCGCTCTTCGTGCTCGGCGGAGGTAGCAATCTGGTAGTCGCCGATTCCGGCTGGCCGGGACTCGTCGTCAAGATCGCCATCGGCGAGGGTTCTCGTCCGCACATGCGTGAAGCCGGCGCGAACTCCATGATCTTCAGCGCCGGAGCCGGTGCGAATTGGGACGACTTCGTCGCCTTCGCTATCTCCCAAAACTGCGCCGGCGTCGAGTGCCTCAGCGGCATTCCGGGAAGCGTCGGCGGTACGCCGGTGCAGAACGTCGGCGCCTACGGACAAGAGGTCGCCGAGACAATCGAATCCGTGCGCGCCTTCGATACAAAGTTCGCCTCTGATCTGAATAAACTCGGTACTGATCTAAATAATGAAGACCGCATCGTTACACTCTCGCGTACTGAGTGCCGTTTCCGCTATCGCTCCAGCATCTTCAATCGGGAGCCGCAGTCCCCAGACGGAGGCGAGCGCGGCCGCTACATCATCTTGCAGGTCGAATACAGGCTGCGCCGCGGCGGCACTGCAAACCTGAAGTACGCCGATCTGCGCAGCCACTTCGCCGACGCGCCCGCCCAGCCTTCGCTGGCCCAAGTCCGCGACGCCGTCTTGGAGATTCGCCGCCGCAAGGGAATGCTGATCGTCCCGGGCGATGCTGACTCTCGCAGCGTCGGCTCCTTCTTCAAGAATCCCATCCTCAGCGAAGCCCAGTTTCGTGACCTCGCAACCCGAACCGCATCGCGCGGCCTGACAATTCCCAGTTATCCCGCTCTCCATGCGCAGCAAAAGGTCTCGGCCGCCTGGCTGGTGGAGCATTCCGGCTTCGGCAAAGGATTCCTTCTCGGCCACGCGGCGATCTCTTCCAAGCACGCGCTGGCGCTGATCAATCCGGGCAACGCGCAAGCCGCGGACATCCTGGCCCTGAAGGATACAATTCAGCGAGGCGTCGAAGATACCTGGGGAATCCGCCTCGAGCCAGAGCCGGTGTTCGTTGGCTTCTAACCAGCGCATTCCACGACAATCTAAGAACGCGCCTCAGAAAGCGCGTCGCGTGCCTTCACGGCTTCCCTGAGCAGCAGGATTCCAGCGAGCAAGATCAGCGGCGCAGTATAAACGCCGGGCATGAAGCGCCGGTAAACGATAGACGCGATCATGTGCACGCAACCATTGGCGATGCCGCCGAGCAACGCTACTGGCACAGCGAGGACGCGCATCCAGGTCCGCCTGCGAAATGCGAGAGGCACCAACGCAAGCCACACTGCGAGGCCGCACAGCATGATTCCAATGAACGACTGCAAGCTGAGCACAGGCATGAAGAATGAAGGCCACGTTCGGCGCATGGCAATCACATTGGCGTTGTAAAAGAAGAGGAAGTTATTGCCGGCCTCGTCCAGAGCGTGGAGCGCGAGGCTGTAGCCAAAGAACAGCCAAAGGATGCCAAAGCGCCGATCAGAGTCCCCGAGATTCATGCACGACCTCCCTGGCTTCCGTCAGGTTATAGCACGGCGGGAAAGACCAGAGAGTGATCGCGATGGCACAAAGGCGCGTTAGCGGCAGTGAGGCGCGAGTGGGAGGTGCGAGTGGGAGGTACGAGTAAAGAGGGCGGCTCATCCCGAAGCGGTCCGCATGATTCTGGCCGGCCCAGAGTTGCGACCGCTACCCCAGGATCCGCCCTTTAGCGATATCGGCAGGGAAGCGAATTCAGACCAGAATTCATGAGCCTTCTGAACGAATTGCGGCGCAATCGCCAATACTACTTCGCCATCATTGCTTTGCTATCGTCACTTCGCCAGCGCTCTCGCCTTCTCGAAAATCTCCATGAACATTGCCCGCGTCAGCTTGCCCGTCTGCGTATTCTGGTTCGACGGATGGTAGGACGCCAGCAGCGTCTTGCCATCCGGCATCTCGTAGCTCGCCCCGTGGGCGAACAAATAAGATGCGCGAGTGGTGATCAAGCCGCGGCGTTTCAGGTAGAGCAGGTAGCTGTCAAAGCCGATCTTTCCCAAGGCGACAATCACGCGCAGATTCTTCAACCCCTCCAGTTCCTGGTCCAAATAGGCCGAGCAGTTGGCCAGTTCCTGCGGCAGCGGCTTATTGTCCGGCGGAGCGCAGCGGGCCGCGGCCGTGATGTAGAGATTGGTGAGCACAAGGCCGTCTTCGCGGGATGTTGCGGTCGGCTGACTGGCAAACCCCGTTTCGTACAGGACCGGATACATGAAGTTGCCCGACGCGTCTCCGGTAAACGGACGGCCGGTGCGGTTCGAGCCATGCGCGCCGGGCGCGAGGCCGAGTACGAGCACGGCGGCTTTCGGATCGCCGAAGCCGGGCACGGGCTTCCCCCAGTAGTCATGATCGCGGTAGGCACGGCGCTTCTCGCGCGCAACCTGCTCCCGATAGGCGACCAGCCGCGGGCAGCGTGTGCAGGCGACCACCTCAGCGTTCAAAACCTTTAGCCACGTAGGAAGAGACATTTTGTAGTTTTGTAATCGGGTAATTCCGTAATTTGAAATAGCCTTGGGTTGAAATTACCAAATTACCCGATTACCAAATTACAAAATCTGCAGTCATCTGCACACTCAGGCGCTCAGCGGTTACTTTGGTGGGTAAGAACTATGGTCCGTGCGTTTGACGATGTTCTCCGCCTGTCTTTAAACTCATCTTTGCGGTGAAGGCTTTTTCATAGAGCCATTCCCTCCCAGGCTCCGCAACAATCGGTTGGCGGAGACCGTTGAAAGGTAGACTGTGAGCCCCACGGAAACAAAGGAAACAAAAGACAACACGAAGCGCGAGATCGAAGTCGAGATACCCGCGTCCGAGGTTGGACGCGAGACCGAAGCGCTCATTCAGAAGTACCAGAAGGTGGCCCGCATCGCCGGATTCCGGCGCGGGCATGTTCCGGCATCCATTATTCGCCAGCGTTTTTCCGAAGAGATCAAGACGGACGTTGTCGAGGCCCTCATCCCCCGTTATTTCCGGCAGGAGACCGAGCGGTTGGGCATGCATCCTGTGTCGCAGCCACGCGTTACCGACCTGCACGTGCATGATGGCGAGCCGCTGCGCTTCAAGGCGGCGTTCGAGGTACTGCCCGAGGTTAAGCTCGAAGGCTACAAGGAACTGCGGGCAGACAAACCGGAGATCGCAGTGAGCGCCGACGATGTGGAGCAGGCGCTCAATGATCTGCGCGAGCAACATGCGAAGTTCGACCCAATTGAAGGCCGCGTCCTCGCCGATGGCGACTTCGCCCAGGCCTCGCTCGATGGCCATCCCAAGGATTCTGGGGACGCGACTGGAGAGGCCAAGCCGGTGCACATGGATGAAGTCTTGGTCGAGATCGGCGGCAAGAATACGATGCCGGAGTTTACCGAGCACTTGCGCGGCGCCAATGTCGGCGACGAGCGCACCTTCGACGTGCATTATCCGGACGACGCGCAGGATAAGCGCCTGGCAGGGAAGACCTTCAGCTATACAGTGAAAGTCAATGCCATCAAGAAGAAGATCCTGCCCGAGCTGAATGAAGAGTTCGCCAAGCAGCTCGGCGAGTTCGCGAACGTCGACGAACTGAGAACGCGCGTGCGCGAGCAGATGGAAGCCGAGCGCCGGCACGAAGCCGAGCACAAAGCCAAAGACAAACTGGTCGAAGACCTGATTAAGCGCAACGACTTCGAAGTGCCGGAGGCGCTAATCGAACAACAGATCGATATTCGCCTCGAGCGCGGACTGCGCGCGCTGGCGGCGCAGGGATTGACCGCGGAGCATATGAAGCAGATGGATCTACCGCGGCTTCGCGCCGGTCAGCGCGACCAGGCGATCCACGACGTGAAGGCCGCGCTACTGCTGGAAAAAGTGGCCGACGCGGAGAATGTGCAGGTCAGCGATGAGGAGATGGACGCCGAGGTCGATTCGCTGGCAAAACAAACAAAACAGACGGCGGAGACGATCCGCACACGTTTGACACGCGATGGGGGCCTCGATAGGATACGGACCAGAATCCGCAACGAGAAAACCCTCGAATTTTTGTATCACCAGTCCGCATGAAGAGCCCGCGGACATTTCGATTCTCCCCCGATTGCGCATAGGACACCGGCGGCGGTGTGGAGACCTTGACGGAGAAAATGATGCTGGTACCGATGGTGATCGAACAGACGGGGCGCGGAGAACGCGCCTACGATATTTACTCCCGGCTGCTGCGCGACAACATCATCTTTATTGGAACGCCGATCGACGACAACATCGCCAACCTCGTGATCGCCCAGATGCTCTTCCTGGCCCAGGAAGACCCGGAAAAGGACATCCAGCTCTACATCAACTCGCCGGGCGGCTCCATTACCGCGGGTATGGCAATTTACGACACCATGCAATATGTAAAGAACGATGTGACGACTATATGCATCGGGCAGGCGGCGTCGATGGCGGCACTATTGCTTTCGGCGGGACATCCCAAAAAACGTTTGGGATTGCCCAATTCGCGCATCCTGATCCACCAGCCCTCCATGGGCGGGCTTAGCGGGCAGGCCACCGACATCGACATTCATGCCCGTGAAATCTTGCGGATGCGCGAGATTACGAATCAATTACTTGCAAAACATACCGGGCAAAAACTCGACAAAGTGGAAAAAGACGTCGAGCGCGATTTCATTATGAACTCGCAACAGGCAAAGGAATACGGAATCATCGACGATATCATCTATACGACAAGAGAGCGGGTATGATCGGCGTTTAACGCCGGTCGGAAACCGCAACGGGCGTGGGCGGTAGGTAGAAAAGGAGTAGTGCCGAGTGAAAACAAGATCAGGCTCGGAAGAGATGCTGCGCTGTTCGTTCTGTCATAAGTCCCAGGACGCGGTAGCGAAGCTGATCTCATCGCCAAGCGACTATCCCCGTGCGTACATTTGCGACGAGTGCGTGGCCGTCTGCAACTCGATTCTCGAAGACGACCGCACCGCAACGCCGCAGTCGGCGGTTCCCAACCAGTTGCCCAAGCCACAGGACGTAAAGTCCTTCCTCGACGAGTACGTTATCGGCCAGGAGCAGACCAAGAAGAAGCTCGCCGTTGCCGTCTATAACCACTACAAGCGGATCTACATGAACCGCCAGCGCACCAGTGACGGCGTCGAACTGACCAAGTCGAACATCCTGCTGATCGGGCCGACCGGAACAGGGAAGACGCTGTTGGCGCAGACGCTGGCCCGCATGTTGGACGTGCCGTTCGCCATCGTTGACGCGACCACGCTCACCGAAGCCGGATACGTCGGCGAGGATGTCGAGAACATCATCCTCAAGCTGCTACAAGCCGCCGAAGGCGACGTGAGTCGAACTCAGACTGGCATCATCTATATCGATGAGATCGATAAGATCGGCCGCAAGGACGAGAACCCGTCGATTACCCGCGATGTTTCCGGCGAAGGCGTACAGCAGGCTTTGCTCAAGATTCTGGAAGGCACCATCGCCAACGTCCCCCCGCAGGGCGGGCGCAAGCATCCCCACCAGGAATTCACGCCCGTCGATACCACGAACATTCTCTTCATCTGCGGCGGGGCATTCGTCGGCCTCGAAAAGATCATCGCGCGCCGCGTCGGCAAGAAGGCACTGGGTTTCCGCACCGGGGCTGACCTCGAGCAGGAAGAGGCGACGCTGCAATCCTCCCGGCGCAGCTTCGAACTTGTCTCCGAGGCGCAGCCTGAGGACCTGATCAAGTTCGGTTTGATCCCGGAATTTGTCGGACGTCTTCCCGTTATGGGCGTCCTTCAGAGCCTCGATGAGAATGCGCTGGTCGAAATTTTGACGCGACCCAAGAACGCTATCGTCAAGCAGTACCAGCGTCTGTTTGAATTCGAAAACGTAAGGCTGAAGTTCAGCGACGATGCCAATCGCGCCATTGCCCGCCAGGCCATGATCCGCAAGGTCGGGGCGCGCGGCTTGCGCATGATTCTTGAAGAGCTCATGCTCGAATTGATGTATAGTTTGCCCAGCCAGAAGAAGGTCAAGGAATTTGAAGTAACCCGCGAGATGGTGGAGAAGAAAAGCGTCTCACTGGCTATGATAGAGAAAGCGGCAAGTTGAAACTCCCGCCCTAAACATTGCAAACTGTGCGATGTTTAAGGATGGGCACCCACTCGGTGGGACCTCAGGAACGGAGACCCTGGTTTGTCGAATCCGCGGGAGAAATTCGAAAGCAAGAAACTGCCGATGATGCCCATCCGGGACGTCGTCATTTTTCCATACATGATGACGCCGTTTGTGGTGGGCCGCGAATCCAGCGTCCACGCTCTCGAAGAAGCTCTGGCCAGCGACAAGAAGATTTTTCTCGCCACCCAGCACGACGCCTCCATCGACGAACCCAAGCCCAACGATATTTTCCAGGTCGGCACCATTGTCAATATCGTCCAGAGCCTCAAACTGCCCGATGGAAACATTAAAGTTCTGGTTGAAGGTATTGAGCGCGGCAAAATCCTCCAGGTAACGGAGACCGAAGGCTTCATGCAGGCGACGGTGCGCGTGGCGCGTTATGCCACCGACACGACGCCGCAGATCGAAGCCGGCATGCAACGCGTGACCACGCTCTTCGAGCAGTACGTGAAGCTGTGCCAGTCGCTGAACTATGAAACCATGATCGCGGCCGTGCGCATGGAAGACCCGGCCAAACTCACCGACACCATTGCCGCGAACCTTCAGCTCTCTATTGAAGAGAAGCAGAACCTGCTCGAGATTTTCGATCCTGCCGAACGCCTCAGCCGCATTGGCGACGTGCTGGACGTCGAAATCGAGAAGCTGAACATGGATCGCACCATCCAGTCGCGCGTCAAGCGGCAGATGGAGAAGGCTCAAAAAGAGTATTACTTAAACGAAAAGATTAAAGCGATCCAGAAAGAGCTGGGCCGCGGTGAGAAGAGCGAGTTCGACGAACTGAAAAAGAAGGTTGAAGCTGCCGGCATGCCGAAGGAAGTTCGCGACAAGGCGATGCAGGAGCTGAAAAAGCTCGAAGCTATGCCGCCGATGTCGGCCGAATCAACCGTATCGCGCAACTATCTCGACTGGCTGCTCGCCGTCCCGTGGAAGAAGCGTTCGAAGGAGATCCGCAACATCTCGCGTGCCGAGAAGGTGCTGAACGAGGATCACTATGGCCTCGAGAAGATCAAGGAGCGCATCCTTGAATTTCTCGCCGTCCGCCAGCTGGTTAAGAATCCCAAGGGTTCGATCCTCTGCTTTGTCGGCCCTCCGGGTGTCGGCAAGACTTCGCTCGGCATGTCAATTGCCAAGGCCACTGGCCGCAAGTTTGTTCGCATGTCGCTCGGCGGCGTGCGCGATGAGGCTGAAATCCGCGGCCATCGCCGCACCTACATCGGCGCACTGCCCGGCCAGATCATCCAGATGATGAAGAAGGCCGGCACCAAGAATCCGGTCTTCATGCTCGACGAAGTCGACAAAATGTCGATGGACTTCCGCGGCGATCCGTCCGCTGCACTCCTTGAAGTGCTCGATCCCGAGCAGAACTTCATGTTCATCGATCACTACCTCGACGTCGAGTATGACCTGTCGCAGGTCTTCTTCGTGGCCACGGCGAATGTGATGCACACCATTCCGCCCGCCCTGCAAGACCGCATGGAAGTGCTGCGCCTGCACGGCTACACCGAGCCCGAAAAAGTCGAGATCGCCAAACAGTTCCTGGTCAAGAAGCAGATGCTCGCTGCTGGCCTGACCGACAAGAACGTTCAGTTCTCCGACGAGGCGATCCGCCAGATCATTCGCGGTTATACGCGCGAGGCTGGCGTGCGCAACCTCGAGCGCGAAATCGGCAACGTCTGCCGCAAGGTTGCGCGCAAGGTCGTCAAGGAAGGCCTGGAGTTTTCGATTTCCGTCGAACCGGAGAAGATAGAAGAGCTTCTCGGCGTCATCAAGTTCCGCGATACGCTCGCCCACGAGAAAAGCGAGATCGGCCTGGTTACGGGATTGGCCTGGACTGAGGTCGGCGGCTCAATTCTCTCCACCGAAGTCACGGCCGTCGAAGGCAAGGGCGGCAAGCCGATTCTGACCGGCAAACTCGGCGACGTCATGCAGGAGTCGGCGCAGGCTGCCATCACCTATATCCGCTCGCGCTGGCACCGTCTCGGCCTCCCACGCGATTTTTACCGCAGCGTCGACATTCATGTACATGTGCCCGAGGGCGCCATTCCAAAGGATGGTCCATCCGCGGGCATCACAATTGCCACCGCGATCGCCAGCGCCCTCAGCCGCATTCCGGTCCGCCGCGACATCGCGATGACCGGAGAGATTACGCTCCGCGGAAAAGTTCTTCCCATCGGCGGACTGAAAGAAAAGCTCCTCGCCGCCCACCGAGCCGGCCTCTTCGAAGTCATTCTGCCCAAGGACAACGAAAAAGACTTGGCCGAGGTTCCGGAAAACCTGCGCAGTGCGATGAAGCTGCATTTTGTTGACAACATGGATCAGGTGCTGGCTGTCGCGCTCGAATCGCCCCTGCCCCCCATGTCCGCCGAGGATGACGGGCTTGGGCCCATCGCGCCTCCTGCTCCCGGTGCCCGAGACATCCCAACCGCCCATCAATAGGCCGCTAAGTGTTCCCCAGCGAGCCAGAGCTTTCCGCCGACGCCGATGCCACCGGCCAGCCGTCGCGCTAAAATATTTCCAAGATGTCACCCGCGTCCAGCCCCCGCCTGAGCTTCGGACTTCGCGGCTCCGCAGCCCTGATCGTGGCCGTCGCGGTCGTTGCTATCCTGCTCATCACTTTGCCCGGCTATAGGCTCTTCTTCGGCATCAGCGTGCTGATTGGCCTCGTGATCGCCGGAGGCCTCGCCCTCTGGTACCGGCATCATCCCGTCAAGGAAGCGGAAGAACAAAATAAACGTCCGCTCGGCTTGTAGGTTTTCGATTTTTGTAACATCGAGCCATGCCGGTTCCTTCGCCGATTCGTTTTCATTTACCATCTAAGCACCGGACACTCTGAACTATGCGGATTCTGTCGCGCTACCTGCTCTCGGCCAGCGACGCTGCGCACTTCCCGCGGCCCGATCTGCCCGAGATTGCGTTTCTTGGCCGCTCGAACGTAGGCAAGTCGAGCGTCATCAATTCGCTTGTCGGCAAGAAACTCGCTCGCACCAGTTCGACTCCTGGACGCACGCGCAGCATTAATTTTTTCGAGATTCGCCGCGCCGGCCAGCCCAAACCGGAGATGCTCTTCACCGATCTGCCCGGCTACGGCTATGCCAAGATTTCGCACGAGACCTCGGCGGAGTGGGCAAGGTTTGTCGACCCCTACCTCCTCGAACGTCCCAGCCTCGCGCTCTGCCTCGCACTCATCGATGCCAATATTCCCGCGCAAGAGAGTGACCGCGAACTCCTCGACTTCCTCGACTTGCGCGGTCGCCCGCATCTTGTCGTCGCCACCAAGTGCGATCGCATGTCAGGCAATGAGTTGACGCGGGCCATGCGCCAGTTCGCCCTCGATTACCCCGGAGTTACGCTTCTCCCGTTCTCTGCCAAAACCGGTGCTGGGCTGGACGAATTGTGGGATCAGATTCGTGCCTTCGCCGCTAAATCCCCCGCCTCCGCCGGTTTCTAATGCTTTTCTCGATCCTAAGAACTTCCTTAAAGTTTCCGTCACATCCTCCCGATAGCACTACTTGAGGCGCCACCCTTCAAGTTGTGGCGCACTGGGGTTGTACCAAGTCGCCAAATGGGCTCACCGGCACTAATATCCCGCCTGGCTAGAGGAGTCGGCGGGCCCGTTTCGGCGATTCGCTCCGCCGATCTTTAAATCTACCGTTATCGCCGTCACTTCTCCCCATTCACTCCCGCGTCACCGGGTTATCATAAAACTCTATGGCGAAATTCCTGATCACTGGAGCCGCGGGGTTCATCGGCTCGTCCTTGGTGCGTGCGCTGCTTGATCGTGGCGACGAAGTTCGCGGCGTTGACAACTTTGCCACCGGCCGTCGCGAGAATCTTTCTAAAGTTCTCGGTCGCATCGACTTTCGCGAAGCCGATATCCTCGATCTTGAGGCCATGCATAGCGCCTGCCAAGGCATCGAATATGTGCTCCACCAGGCGGCGATTCCTTCCGTGCCGAAGTCGGTCATCGACCCGGTCGGCAGCAATCGCGCCAATGTTGACGGAACCGTAAACGTCCTCGTGGCCGCGCGCGATGCCAAGGTCAAGCGCGTCGTCTATGCCGCTTCATCGTCGGCTTACGGCGACACGCCGACACTCCCCAAGCACGAGGCCATGACGCCCAGCCCGATCTCGCCGTATGCGGTGGCCAAGCTCGCGGGCGAACTCTACATGACATCCTTCTACCGCTGCTATGGACTCGAAACCGTCTGCCTGCGTTACTTCAATATTTTCGGTCCACGCCAGGATCCGTCCTCCCAGTATTCCGGCGTCCTGGCAAAGTTCAGCCTCCAGATGCTGCGCGGCGAACAGCCTACGATTTTTGGCGACGGCGAGACCAGCCGCGACTTCACCTTCATCGATAATGCGGTCTCGGCAAATTTACTCGCATGTTCAGCGTCGGCTGCCGCGTGCGCCGGGAAGGTATTGAATTGCGCGACGGGACGCCGTGTCACCTTGAATGAAGTCTTCGCCGCGATGAAGAAGCTCTCTGGCTACGCGGGCTCGGCCAAGTATGCGCCGGAGCGCAGCGGAGATATCAAGCACTCGCTCGCCGATATTTCGCTGGCGCAAAAGCATCTGGGATATAAAGTGCTGGTGAATTTCGAAGACGGCCTGCGCCGCACGGTGGAGTGGTACAAGACCGAGATGCAGTCGGTGGGCACCTGACCGTCGTATGATTTAAGAAAAACTCTGATTAAGCCGGTTTCGGGTTGTCTTGGGTGGGGCACGGCTGAAGCCGTGCCGTTAGACCCCGCCAGACAGGCGGCTTTAGCCACTGAGGGAAAGTCGCCCAAACACACGAGTCGTCAGCGGACGCGTAATCATATTTTCGTTAGCCACCGAGCAGTGCTTTAAGCAGCAGACCCCCTCTGGTTCAACTTCTACGAAGCGGGCCGATGCACATGCGAGTCCTCACTCGCCTGCCGTTTGCGCGCGCTGGCCCATGCAATCAGCTCATTCAAGTCGTAGCGAAACGGACCATACGAACAGAACTGTTTTTCATCGAACAATCGCTTGACGCCGCATCCCAGGCATACCTGGTAGGAGTGTCCTTGCGCCCGTACCGGCCAGCTCATTCGCCGATGCCAGCAGCCCCTCAGAGCCAGCAAAAAAGCTCCTGCCACAGTCGTCGTCGCCACGCCCAAGGGCCACAGCCAATTGGACTTACGCGGCTTTTCCACCACTTTCGCTAATCGCGGCCGCTGCAAAACTTCCTGCTTCCCAGCCAAACTCATACCGGGTCTCATCGCACTCCCCAAAGCCATACTCAGACTAGGCCGAATCGCGGCGCTTAGCAAACTCTGAAGGGACATGCGTCAGAATTCGGAGTTCTCCCACGCAAATCAACTCGTCCATAGCAGTCATCTAGGCCTAGCCGGACGTGTACCAAAGGACATTGCGACTCGGCCCTTAAGACTATTACGCTGAAGATTCGCGGCCTGCGCCATGAACCAAGACCGATAATGAGCGATCGGCGCGGCCCGAACTACGATAAAATCAGGCGTTTTTGCAATCCCCGCTTTTGACTGCGCTGCTCAGCATCTATGCCGCGAGCGGGGCCGATACTAAGGGTCCGAACTAAGTGAGCGCCACTTCAATTCGCGTTGAACCCGGACCGTCGCAGGACATGAGCCTGCCTCTGGTGGCGGGCAACCGTGTCCTCGAATCGATCGCGCGGCAGGAAGGCGTGGGTGCGCTGCTCGCTTTCTCCGAGTTGCACGAGCAGATTCGCCAGCGCCAACTCGCCGCGGGCGCAGCCTCTGACTCGGACCTCTCCCAGACCGAGCGCTTTTTTCTCGAAGAAGTGCTGCAACTGATCTGCAACCGCGCGCACACGTTGACGCAAGCGGACTCGGTGATGTTGGCTCTCAGCCAGCCGCCGCGCGGGGAACTCGTCTGCCGCGCCTCCGCGGGAGAGCTTCCCATTCCCCGCGGTATTCGTCTGAACAGCGGTTCGGAGTTTCTCCTGGAATGTCTGGCCTCGGGAAGAACGCTTCGTTGCGACGACGCCCGCTCCGATGAGCGCGTCGAGTTCGATCTGACGCATGCGATGGAAGCGCGGTCTTCGGTAATCGTGCCTCTCCGCGGCCGCAGCCAGTACATCGGCGTTCTCCAGGCCTTTTCCCGCAAGGCATGGTCGTTTACCGACGACGATGTTCGCAGCCTCGATCTCTTCGCCGAGCTGATTCTGGCGGCGCTGCGGCCCGAGGATCAGGATCGCAGGTTTCATTGGCTGGCCGATGTTGCCGGGAGCGTTCTCGAAGGCGATCCCGCGCTCCGCCCTCTTCCCAGCGAGCCCGGAGCGCGCCTGGACGACGGGCGCCAGGAGAAAGGCGATTCGGCAGTCAGCCCATCGATCGCATCTTCTGTATCGCCAAGCTTTTCAGCGCCTGAGGACGAGAGCGCGACGGCCGAGATTGAATGCGAAGCGCCGCTCGCCAGCGCGAGCCCGAAAGCGACGGTTGAAGATCGCAATCCCCGCACTTTCGCCTTTCCGGCGCCCACGTTCCGTCTGCAATCGCCGGAGGCCGAGTCGGATGGCGCCGAGTCGGATGGCAATGTTCTCGCCGCTCATCCCGGTCTCAGCGTTGTCATCGGCCTGGTCGCCGTGGCCGCATTATTTTCAGCCGGCGTGTGGTGGGGCATGCAGTTTCGCGGCAAGGCGCCGGCCATTCGCGAGGCAGCGCCGATGGCCGCAACACAGTCTGGCAACACCGCGTCAGGCCTGCTCTCTGTATCCGCTCCTCCGAACGGTTCTACGGCGCCAGCGGCGATCGCTCCCGACGCCTCCGACGATCTGATGCGTCCCGGTCAAGCGCAGTCCGAGGTTCAGTCCGGAGTCCAAGGCGAAGAGCAGTCCGCTCTCAGTCCAGTACCCTCGAACAAGCTCGCCGCGCTCCCGAAAATCACGGCTCTCCGGCATTGGTCGTCGGCCATGGGCACCACTGTCGTGATCGACATGGAAGACCAGGTGCCCTACGAAGTGCATCGTCTGATGTCTCCCGAAAGAATTTATTTCGACCTGCACGATACGGCTCTGGCCGCCGATCTCGAAGGCAAGACGTTCGACGTCGGCGATCCGGCGCTTTCCCGCATGCGCATTGCCCAGCCCGTGGCCGGCGTGACCCGAGTTGTCCTCGATACCAAGGGCGACACAAATTTTTCCGTCAGCCTCGAATCCGATCCCTATCGCCTGATCGTCGAACTGCGCGAAATGCCCAAATCGCTACTCGCCGCCAAACCGGCAACCAGCGCGCCGGCCGTTGTCGCCGACAAAGGTACGCGCACCCCGGCCGAGATCGAGCCGACTCCGATCAAGACCGGCAAGTTCCGCATTGTGCTTGACCCAGGGCACGGTGGCTGGGATCTCGGCACAGTTGGCCGTCAGGGCCTGGTGGAAAAAGATCTTGTGCTCGACGTGACGCAACGCCTGGGCAAGCTGCTGCACGACCGCCTGGGCTCGGACGTGATGTTCACTCGCACCGGCGACGACTATCTTCCGCTCGAACAGCGCGCCGATTTTGCCAACCATGCCCAGGCTGACGTGTTTATCTCGGTGCACGCGAATTACAGCTCGTCGGCGAACGCCCGCGGAGTGGAAACCTATTACACCAACCTCTTCGCCGCTCCCGGATCGAAAGAGATGGACAAACAGGCGCTAGCCGGAGCCCAGCTGACGCCCGCATCTTTGTCCGCGTCCGCACTTCACGAAAAAACGGAAGAGTCGCGTCGTCTTGCCGCCAGCGTGCAGCGTTCGCTCTATGCGACGCTCTCCGCGAAGAGCTCGGATATTCGCGATCGCGGCACCAAGGACGCTGCGTTCGTCGTGCTCACCGGCACCACGATGCCGTCGATCTTGACCGAGATCTCCTTCGTCAGCAGCCCGACCGACGAGCACAATCTGCTCTCCGCCGCCTACCGCCAGCAAATTGCCGAAGCGCTGTACCAGGGCATAGCGCGCTATCAGCAATCCTCGCCGCGGGGGCGCGTGGCGCAGTTACAACCAACTACGGTGCGGCGTTAGCGACGCGCGGCATCCTACTGCGTACTCCCCACCCCTCCATACTTCTCGAGCCACTTCAACTCTTCGCGCACTTTGATCTTCCCGTGCCACGGATTCTTATCCAGTTCGTGTCCCTCGCCGGGGAAGAGCAGGAGATTGCTCGGCACGTTCAGGTAGTGTAGCGCGCGGTCCAGCAGATAACTTTCGAGCGTCGGTACGCGAACATCTTCCGCGCCCGCAACCATATGTGTGGGCGTCCGCACTTTGTCGATGTAAAAGATCGCGGATTCGCTGTCATAGAGTTTGTGCGCCGTCCACGGTGTTCCGCTCATAAACCACGTATCGTCGACGGTCGAATCGTCATTACCCCAGTCGGCGACATTCTCCACGCCGCCCGCGCCGGTAACCGCTGCGCGGAAGCGCGTCGTCTGCGTAATCAGCCAATTCGTCAGATATCCGCCATAGCTGTACCCGCCCACCGCGAGATGGCTGGGATCGGCGATCCCGTTTTTCACCAGCGCATCCACGCCGGCGAGAATGTCGCGCGCCGGACTCGAAATCAGCGCGGGAATAATCGACAGCGCAAATTTATCTCCATAGCCGGTCGAGCCGCGATAATTCGGTTCGAACACCAGCCAGCCTTGTGTCGCCGCAAGACGGTCCCAAACATACCAGTCGGCTTCAAAGTGATTGCCATCGGCATCGGCGGGCCCGCCGTGGATCAGCACAAACACTGGCAGATTTTTCGCCTCGAACTTTCCCGGCGGATACATCAGCATACCCTCCATTGGGATTCCGTCCGACGTCCAACGATACGGCTTCGCTTTCGGTAGGTCGCGCTCGGTGAAAAGTTTGTTGAAGCTCGTAATAGGCCTCGCCAACGCGAGTTTGTCCGGCCCATCCGCGAGGTAGACCTCGTTCGGTCGCTCGATCGCCGAATGTACAAACGCCACCCGCTGTCGCTCACTCGACGACTTCTGCATCGTCGGCAACGCTGCGAGTTCGGAATATGTCCCCGGCCAGCCTTCGCGCTTGACGATCGTCGCCGCCGGATTCGCCTGCGAATAAACTTGCACCTCCGTTCCGAGCCGGCAGGCGCACAATGCCGACCCATCTGGCATCGCCGCATATTTCACCACTTCGCCGTCCAGTTTGCCGAACCAGCGCTCCGTCGCTCCCGTGTCCGCATCGACCCAATACAGTCTTGGCTGCGGGTCTTCATATTTCTTTTCGACCGAACCCTCATTGACCATGAAAAAAATGTGCCGGCCATCCCGAGCCCATGAGAGATTGAGTTCAACGGCTTCATTGTGAGTCAGCCGCGTAGAAGCAGGTTCAGCGCCGCCGCTCGTCAAGCTGACCAGATAGAGTTCGTTGTCTTCGATTTTTTCCTGGCGCTGCGAAACTGAATTGCTGGCGAATACCAGGCGGTTTCCATCTGGCGCAACGCGCATCTGCTCGATGCGCAATGCTGTGCGCGCAATGGCTACGGCCCCCGGGGTGGCATTCGAGTCCTTCTCCGCATCCGGAATTTCACGCGATCCGGCCGCTGCATGTCGTGCCACCGCATCTTCCACAGGTAGGCGAAAAATTACATCCCCGCGTTCGTCGCCGCGATAGCGCACTACATCCTTCCAATCCTTCTTGTGATCATCCGTCTGCTGCTTTGACCATGGTTCGCGCGTCGCGAAATAAATTGCCTTCGAATCCGCCGCCCAGGCGAAAGAGTGCACCTCCTCGCTCCCCGCACTGACTGCAAACGCCTCACCACCGTTTGGCGAGATCAGGTAGAGCTGCGCTTTGTCCTTGTCATCTTTGTCGCTGTCATCGTCGTCCGAGGATCCGCTCTTGGCGTCGGCTGGCTTTCGCTCGGAAAGAAACGCAATCCACTTTCCGTCTGGCGACCATTGCGGGTCCTTGTCGCGCCCCGACTGCGTCAGCGGGATCAGATCTCCAGCCGCCGAGCCGGTGTCGCCCGCAATGCGATACATCCAGATTTCGTCGCGATAAATCTGCTGCTCCCAATCGGCGCGATCGGTGGTGATCAGCAGCGAGTTTCCGTCGGCGGAAAACTCGATGTCTTTGATCTCCACCCAATTGAAAAACTCGTCGAGTGTGAGCTTGGGCTTGGCCTGCGCGCGGAGGAATTGCGAACTGGAAAAGAAAAAAGGGAACAGCAATATCACATAAAGCAGTCTAGATCGACCCATGAGAATGGCCCCGCTTCGTAAATCGGAACTTGAAATATGAGAGATGCTTAGCGTCGCAACCCTACGGCGCCGTCGGCTCGGCATTCCGCAACGCCTCGTCGAGCGGCTGATTGCTGCGCACCGACGACGTCACCACGCGCCAGCCGTCGTCATAGCCGCGAAAAGCAACCGTCGAGCGGTACCGGACGCCGCTATCGTAGAGCGCGTCGCCGATTTTGTTCAGCGAAACCCAATGCCAGGTGAATTCAACATCGGCGAAGTTGCCCGCCTTGCTGATGCCGGTAATCGCAACCACCTCCCGGCGTGCCACCTGAATCGCCAGCGGTCCAGCCTCCGCCGAGCCGCCCGTGATGAGCGGCCGAATCGTATCCACGCCAAGCGGCGAAAGCACCACGTCCCAGCACGGTGGAGGCTCGACGCCCACCGGACATTTCGCCTCGTTACCCACGATCCATCCGCGCCGTTGCAGCACCATCGATTCCGGCAGGGTGAAGTCTTTATTCGAAACGATGCCGGTGGTCAGCCAAAAAGTCTGCGGCGTCTTAAAAGCATCGGAGGCCGAGATCAAATCCGCCGCCAGCCGCCGCGTTAGAAAGTCGCGCGGCGAGCAACTGGAAAGCAGGCATAACAAAAATGAAACGAGCGTAATTTTTACGATGCCCATGAAAGGGGAGCTGCGAGTTCCGAGTTTCGAGCCGTGAGCTTGAGGCGAATTCACTTGAGTTGCGATTCTAGATCGTGGCTCGCGACTCAGAACTCGTAGCTCACGAGATTCTAACGAATTGCCGCTTGCGGTGGGGCAGAAAAGGAGTGGCCGCAATCTGGCCATCGAACTTCTTCGACCATCGTCCCGGAACCCGCGTGCCGCATTTCGCACAAGCGCCCGCCGCAGTCAGCCTATACTCTTCGATCCAATATCCAGATCGCCGGATCAAAGTCTCTCCGCATCCATGGCAGCGCGTGTTTTCGAACTCGCCGATCCGTCCCGGCAAATTGCCGCAATAGATGTAGCGCAGCCCCGCCTCGCGTCCGATCGCCGCCGCTCGCAGCAAATCCTCCGGCCGGGTGTCCTCCGGCGAAGTCATCTTGTAGTCCTGATGAAACGCCGTCACATGCCACGGAATATCCACCGAAACGCCGGCAACAAATTCGGTCAGCCGCCGCAGTTCGCTATCGCTGTCGTTGAATCCCGGAATCAGCAGCGTGACCAGCTCGAGCCAGATTCCCATCTGGTACAGCGCGTGAATCGTCTCAAGAATCGGTTCAATTCGTCCGCCGAGCTCGCGATAATGGCGGTCATCAAAGCTCTTGAGATCGACCTTGTAGAAATCGATCCACGGTCGAAGATATTCCAGCACCTGCGGCGTCCCGTTGCCATTTGAAACGTAGGCTGTCCGCAACCCCGCCGCGCGCGCCCGCTTGAACACAGCGATGCCCCACTCGCTCGTAATCAGCGGCTCGTTGTAGGTCGAGACCATCACTTTCGCGCCCTGAGCCAGCGCATCTTTCACCAACTCGTCCGGGTCGGCCTCCAGCGGCGCAGAGATCGCATCCCGATCGCGCAGCGCCTGCGACGTCACCCAGTTCTGGCAATACGAGCAGTGCAGGTCGCAGCCCAGCATTCCGAAGCTATAGGCGAGTGCTCCAGGCATCGCGTGGAAGAATGGCTTCTTCTCGATGGGATCGCACTGCACGCCGGCAACGTAACCGTAAGGAACATACAAAACGCCGCCGCGATTGAAGCGAACCTTGCAGACTCCAGCTTGTCCTTCAGGAATGGGGCAGCGATGCCCGCAGGCATAGCAGCGAACTCGGCCACCCGCGCCCGGTTCGCCCGCTCTCGATGTGCTCGACCCCGCCTCGATCGGCTCCCAGAGCGCGCGGTCGCCCTCGCGCACGCGCGAATCAAGAATGTCGCGCAAGGTTACCATGCCTCTATTGTACGGCGATTCAGGATGCGAAGAACTCGCACCCGACGAACGAAAAATGTGTGGAGATAAGAAAGGGCGACCGCAGCCGCCCCCATATCCCGTCCTTCTTATGCCACAGCTTCCTGCGCCGCGGGAGGAGCCGTCTCCAGCGCCTGCATCTGCTGTACGAGTTCCGCCATCGTGATTCCGCCCGGCGTCTTACCCGTACTCTGGACCCAGTCCTGATCCGCGATGGCGTATACCTCATCCACGTACTTCGCGAAGAAGCTCCAGGTCATCGTGTAATACGATCCCCACGAAATCACCTTCGCGCCATTCGCGTCGTAGCCCGGCAGCACAACCGCATGGCCGCCGACAATTTTCGGATTGCCCGGCGCCACGTTCCACACCGCGGGTGGGTTTGCGTCCTGCGGCATGATGTTCGCCGGCACATTAAAACCGATGTAGGCCACGCCGCAGTAGTCGATCGTGCGCTTGACATCGTCAACGTTGCGCGGGTCGACCTCCACAAAGGCCGCGATCTTGTTCGTCGTCTTGCCTGCGGCGCCGGTCGGCGCTCCTTTGCGCAACAAGTACTTGAGCACGGTCTGTTCGTTTCCGCCCGGCCCTTCGCCGGGAGTATTCGGCTTGTAGCCGCAGGCCAGTTCGTACAACTTCTCGACGTCGGCGTCGGGCTCCGTGTCCATTGATTTCCCTTGGCTGACGTTGAAGGTCCATACCTGCAACGCGTGATACACCGCGGCGCAGGTACAGTCGCCAAGCGTGTCGTTGAGCATCATTCCCAGGTTGGTTGGCATGCCTTTTGTGTAGTCGACGGATGCGGGCGGCGGCGTCAGCGTTTTCCCCGCCAGCAGCGCGCTCATGTGCGGCACCCGCGGATCGAAGCTGCGCGGCGTGCGGCCGAGCCTGAACGTTCTTTTCATCTCTGTCATAGGAGTCTCCTTAGACGTGCATATTGAAGACGTGCAATTTCATTGGCCGATGAATCGATTCGCAATGGGCCTAGATCGCCGTGGGAGTCGGCGATGCTGAATAGTGAACAATTCGCGCAAAGTGTTTCAGAATTGTCTGGCTGACAATTGTCAGTCTGGGGATTGAGGGTTCTGGCTAGAGCGTTCCCTAAATCGGTTTTGGGTAGGGCACGGCTTCACAGGCTGCGGAAAGAGTCACAAATTTATGGACTACCGTGGAAGAGCGGCCCTTCAGGGCCACGTAAGTCATGCGAAATCAGACCGGGCTTTGGCCCTTGAGGAACGTCCTTTCCGGCTGAAAAGCATTTATGAAACGCGCTCTAGTGAAAATCGTGCGACGGCGTCGTCGCCGCGCTGATCGATAAAGGCTGAATGCTGCGCGCCTTCAAATGCACAATGTTGTCCTGGTTCTGCACGATGCCCGAAACCAGCACGAACCGCTCCTTGAGCACCACCATGCGGTTCTGATCGTAAAAGTCGGGGCTGATAATCACCCGCGAAGTTCCCGTCTCATCTTCCAGCGTCATAAAGATCAGTCCCTTTGCCGTCCCCGGCCGCTGTCGCGTGATGACGCAACCGGCAGTAGTGGCTTGAACGCCATGAGGAAGCTGGCGTAACTCAATCGCAGACTTCACGCCGCGCGCCCGCAGAATCTCGCGCCGATAGGCCATGGGATGATGGCCGGTCGTCATTCCCGTGCCGTGATAATCGGCGACCAATCGCTCCTCGACATTCATTTGCCGCAAAGGTGAGGCCTCATCCAGCGCGACAATTCCTTTCAGCAGCGGCCCGCTTCGCCGGACAGCTTTCTCCACTTGCCAAAGCGCATCGCGGCGGTGCAGCTTCGCATCCGCCGAAAGATTATTTAATGCGCCGACGCTCGCTAGAATCGCCAGATTGTCACGGCTGAGCTGAGGCACGCGGTACGCCAGGTCCTCAATCGAAGCAAACGGAGCGCAAGCCCGCTGCCGCACCAGCGCCTCCGCCGCAGCCTGCTGCATTCCGCGCAAATAGCGAAGTCCAACCCGCAGCGCAAATGAGCAGTCGTGATTGCACGTTGCAGAAGGACCTCGGTCAGCATTTTTCTCAACTGAAGAAACCCGGCTAACTGAAGGCCCCATGCCCACTGTGGGCTGCTTTTGGGTGGCGCAGCGCTTTAGCGCTGCGATCATATCCCCATCTTCATCGGCGGCTTTAGCCGCTGCGGTCCGCTGACTCTCCAGCGTGCAATTCCACTCCGAGCAACTCACATCCACGGGCAGCACCCGCAATCCATGCCGCTGCGCATCTTTCACTATCGTTGCCGGATGATAAAACCCCATCGGCCAGTTATTAAGCAGCGCAGCCGTGAACGCCGCCAGATAACGAACTTTCAAAAACGCACTCGCATAAGCAATCAACGCAAAACTCGCGGCATGAGACTCCGGAAACCCATACAGCGCAAATGAACTAATAAATCTGGCCAGTTGATCCTGCGTCTGCGGCGGAATTCCATTGGCCGTCATGCCCGCGCGTAACTTGGCATCGATCTCACGCATGCGTTGCTTCGAGCGTTTGCTGCCCAGCGCCCGCCGCAACTCTTCCGCCTCGCCGCCGCTGAAGTTCGCCGCGATCATCGCCAGCTTGAGCAGTTGCTCCTGAAAAAGCGGCACGCCCAGCGTCCGCTTCAGCACCGGAATCAGCGACTCGTGCGGATACGTTACCGGCTCTTTCCCCTGCCGCCGCTTCAAATAAGGGCTCGTCATCTCGCCCGTAATCGGCCCCGGCCGAATCAGCGCCACCTGCGTAACCAGGTCATAAAACTTCGTCGGATTATTTCGCGGCAGCGACGCCATCTGCGCGCAGCTCTCGATCTGGAACATGCCAATCGTGTCCGCCTTGCGAATCGTGTCGTACACGTCCGGGCAATCCTGCGGCAGATGCGCCAAGTCAACCTCTTCGCCATAGTGATCTTGAATCAGCCCGATCGAATCCTTGAGCACCGCCATCATGCCGAGCCCGAGCAAATCGACTTTGATCAATCCAAGGTCGGCGCAATCATCTTTGTCCCACTGCACCACTACGCGCCCCGGCATGGTCGCCGGCTCGAGCGGCACGACTGAATCCAGTTGCCCCTGGCAAATGACCATCCCGCCCGAATGCTGGCTCAAATGCCGCGGCAGGTCCTGTACGCGCTGGCACAGGTCGAGATACGTGGCAATCTGCGGATTGCGAAGATCGAGGCCTGTATTCGTGAACTGCCGCTCCATCGTGTCATTCGGATCGCGCCATTCCCACGTCCCGACAATCGCCGAAAGCCGCGCCAGTGTGTCTTCATCGAAGCCGAGCACCTTGCCCATCTCGCGCGCCGCCGAGCGCCCGCGATAGGTGCACACATTCGCCGTCATCGCCGCGCCGCGCTTGCCATAACGCTGGTAAACGTACTGAATAACTTTTTCGCGTTCGTCGCCGCTCGGCAGATCAAGATCGATATCCGGCCACTCGCCGCGCTCCTCCGACAAAAAACGCTCGAAAAGCAAGTCCATCCCAATGGGATCGATGGCCGTGATGCCAAGCGAGTAGCAAACCGCGCTATTGGCGGCCGATCCCCGCCCTTGCACAAGAATTCCATTGCGCTCGCAAAAACAAACCAGGTCCCACACGATCAGGAAATATCCGGAGAGCTTGAGCTTTTCAATCAATACCAATTCTTTTTCCAACTGCGTCCGCACCCGCGCGCTCACCGGACGATAGCGGCAGCGCGCCCCATCCCACGTGCGCTTGTGCAAAAAAGAATCCATCGTCTCGCCGTCCGGCACGGGATAGCGCGGGAATTCATAGCCCAGATTTTTGAGTGTGAATTCGAACCGCGAAGAAAGTTCAACCGTGTTGGCGATAGCCTCAGGCAGATCGGCAAAAAGCGCGGTCATCTCCTCGACGCTGCGAACATGCCGCTCGGAATTCTGCGCCAGAAGTTTGCCCGCGGTATCGAGCCGGCGTTTGTTCTTGATGCAGGTCAGTGCGTCGGCAATTTCGCGTTCAGCGGGAGTGGCATAGCAAACGCCATTGGTCGCGAGCAAGGGCAGATGAAGCTCGCGTGCCAGTTCGATCGCAGCTTGATTGCGCGCCTCTTGAACACGATTGCCATGCCGCTGCAATTCCACATAAATATTTTCACGCCCAAAAATCGCAGTCAGCCGCTGCACCAATTTCCGCCCGCCCTCCGCACCATCTTCATTGAAAGCCAGCGCCAGCGGCCCGTTTTCATCCCCCGTCAGGCAAATCAATCCCTCCGCCTGTCCCTGCAACTCGGCGAGCGAGCAGGTCGCAACAGTTTTCTTCGATGCGCGCATCTTTGGGATGCGAAGTTTCGCAGTGGTAATCAGGCGGCAAAGATTCTGATAACCGGCCCGAGTCGCAGCCAGTAGCGGGTAGTATCCGCTCTCGGCGATGCAAACCTCCGCTCCAATGTGCGCCCTGATCTTGCGTTTTTCGGCCGCCATATGAAAGCGCGGCGCGCCATAGACGCCATGCCGGTCCAGCAATGCCATCGCCCCCATGCCACGCTCCGCGCCCGCCGCAATCAGCGATTCGGGCAGGGAAGCGCCTTCCAGAAAACTGAAGGCCGAGCGAGCATGGAGTTCGACATAAAGCATGAGAAACACCACGGAGGAGGTAGAAAAAGTTGGGAGTGTATTTGGTAATTGTGTAATTGGAAGATCGATTCAAATCGGCGATTTTAAATTACAAAATTACCCGATTACCCAATTACCAAATCGCGCGGCAATGCCGCGTCGTTCTTGCCATTAATCAAACGCTCCTTCCACATACCACTGCTCTCGCAGCCGGTCCTGATAAATACGGTAAAAGCCAAGCCCGGCGGGCATTTTCAAAGCCACATCCCACTCCTCGCGCCACCACACCGACGCATTCCACCAATCGCCCGAACTCGCCCACGGACCCGAAGCCGCCAGCACACGCCGATGCCGGCTCCACAGCCGCACAAAATGCGGTTTTGCCCCAGTGAGTTCGACTGAGGTTTCGAGCGCCGGACGGAAGATGCGCAGTGTAGTCACTGGCGTCAATAAATTCGAATTCAGCGAAGGAGAAGAATCCTTTGACTCCGCCGACCCATGCGCCTTACACATTGGCTCACCGCGCTCAGAATGATTTTGCGGGCGGGACCGATGAGGAGGCGCCTCGGCGATGCTCGAAAAATGCCGCACCGCGAAGCTCCCGGGTTTATGCGAATCCACCAACTCCGGCGATCCAACACAAGCGACTCCCGCCGCATCGCTGCTGCCAACCACGCCGCGCAGCCGCCCCAACGTGATCTCAAGTTTCTCCGCTTCAGGCGCCGGAGGCGTGAAAAAATCTTCCTGCGCCACGCGCGGCTTCACCGGAATGACTTCAGCCATCAGCCGCCGCACCGGCGCCGAAAACGTTATCTTCTCCAGTTGCAGCCGGATCAGGCCGAACAGCAGACTTCGATCCTGCGTCGGAACTGGCAGCTTCCACTCATGCCGGTACTGTTCTTCTTCTTTTTCGCCGCGCCGAATCTGCCGCACTTCCAGCGCAATCGTCAGCCGCAGTTCCTGCGCCGCCAGCGCCGCATTTAGCAGCTTCAGGCAAAGCTCCTCAAGCATCCGGTTCAAGATAAAAAAGATCGACTCCAGAGTTTCCACGGGATCATCAAACTCGAAGCTTGCCGTGAACTCAGCTTTTTCTTCCGCGGTCAACAGCGGACGCGACACCTCGCCACGCGCCAGCTTTTGCAGATACAAACCTTCCTGCCCCAGCCGCTCGACGATCGCCACCGCCGGCAGCGCCGCCAGCGCTTGAAATGTACGGATCCCCCAGTTGTTCAGAATCTCCAGCATTGCCGGTGAAATCGGCAGCGCATCGACCCGCAAAGAAGCGAGCTGCGCAGCCTCTTCTCCCGGCGGAATAAAAACCCCCGCCCAAATCGAGCTTGGACGGGGGATCCGCGAAGACCCATTCGCAGAAAATCCACGGGCGGCAAGAAATGCTGTGTCCGGATTGGCGGCGACGGCGATATGCAAATCGAATCCCATCTCGCGCGCCCGCGTCATCATTTCGCGAATGGCCTCTGGCCATGGCCCGAGCAGCTTCTCCATCCCGGCCAAATCCAGAATCGCCGCCCCCGGACAAGTCGATTCCACCCGGGGAGAAAACGTTCCCGCAAAATTCACCAGCGCTGCCTGCGCCGCATCTTCTTGCGCCATCGAGCGCTTGCGCAGCCGCACGCCGCCATAAGTTTCAACCTGGAGCTTGGTCATGCCGGTCTGAATGCCCGCGCGCCGTGCGGCAAAATTAGTAGCAAACACGCGCGGCAAACTGGCCGGCCCATCCAGAATGGCAAGAGGCGCAACTCGCAGCGCTGCCCGTGTCTCCGGCGGCTCCGGCAACAATGCAGCCTGCACGGCAAAATCCGGAATGTAAAAGCACGCAAACACAAATCATCCCTGCGGAGTTCCTGGCATCGATTGCGAACGCGATTTGGTTCAGGCCCATTGCGCCGAAAGCGAAATGCCAGCTCCCTCCGGCGATTTTTTCCCCAGCTCAAAATATCTCTCCGAGCCAGCCGGCTTTTTGTCCCGTCCGCGCACCACTTCCACACGTAGCTTGAGCTCGGTCATCAACTTGCCTGAGAAAACAGCCGGCTCGCTCGCCACCCGCAACACCAGTCCCGCACAACTCGTGGCATGGGGCTCTTCTCCCACAAAAACCAGCGCGGCAGGAAATTTTTCAATCACGCGGCTGAACCGGAACCACGTACTCAAGGGAATCCGGCGCACCACGCGCTCCGGTATCCCGCTTAAATTCACGGCAATCAATCCAAAGCCGCCGCTCTGCAACAGAATGTCTGTGACCTTGAATGCCTGTTCCAGTGGAGGCAATTTCACGCGGCTCGTTCCGCAGCGCACCCAAAGCAGTCGCGAAAAATGAATTCCTGCCGCCTGGCCTGACGCCGGATCAAACGAATCCCGCGCATCCACCAGCGCGCAAAAATGCTCGCGCGTCGCCTGTGCCAGCAGGGAAGTGAGCACCGACGTCTTCCCCGATGAAGCCATGTCGCTGCCGCAAATTTCCGTCAAGGCATGTAGCGGAACTCCCCGTACGGCCTCGTCAATTGCCGCAATTCCAGTGGCAATGCTGCCCCGCTCCTGGCGCTCGTACACGGTAAAAGCCGAGGGCAGTTTTTCTTCAATCTGCGCCCTGATCTGCGCTTTCAAAATTTGCGCTTTTGACCCCATGGCTATCTTTTAGTTTCGCCTTTTCTTCGCTAAGCTCTGCTACAGTAGTCCTTCGGCAAAAGCCTGTCAATCCTTAGTTCGGAGGGTTTTCAGGTAACTTGTTGAGTGGCCGGAAAATATTTTTCTGGCCAGGCCAGAAGGGATCAAACCAAGTCCAAAGAAAAGTCATAGCAAGAATTAGAGTCTCCAAATCGAGTAGGATATCCAACCTTAATCAGTTGTTTAGCGTCTTTGTATAGTTCTGCCGTTTTGCTCCACGCAGCTCGCAGCGTCAAAATCAGTACCGGGCCCGCGTAGGAAATCGGCAAGAGGAACCATGCGCAAAATTTTCTCCCTCCGCACGATGCTATTTGCACTCGTGGTGCTAGTCATGTCTATGGCGATGGCTATTCCATCGTCTGCCGAAATCCGTATCTCCGTCGGTTTCGCTCCGCCTCCGCTTCCGATTTACGAGCAACCCCTCTGCCCCGGCGACGGTTATCTCTGGACCCCCGGCTATTGGGGCTGGGACGCCGATTTCGACGATTACTATTGGATCCCCGGAACCTGGGTGCTCGCGCCCGAAGCAGGTTTCTTCTGGACTCCTCCTTACTGGGGCTGGGCCGATGGCGCTTACGTTTTTTATGATGGCTACTGGGGACCCGAGGTCGGCTTCTACGGCGGCATCGATTACGGCTTCGGCTACTTTGGCGTCGGTTTTGTCGGCGGACGCTGGGAAGGTTCTCACTTTTTCTACAATCGCGCCGTCATGAACGTGAATGTCGAGAATATTCACAATGTCTACAACGAAAATGTTAACCATTCCGTCGTCAATCACGTCAGCTATAACGGTGGCGAAGGCGGAATCAACGCGCGTCCCACTCCGCAAGAAGAAGCAGCGGCTCGTCAGCGCCACATAGGCCCAGTCGCTGCCCAAACCGAGCACATGAATGCGGCCCGCGGAAATCCGGAGATGCGCGCCTCGGCCAACCACGGCAAGCCTGCCATTGCCGCCACCGCACGCCCCGGAGATTTCCGTAGCGGCGTGGTGGCCGCCCGCGAAGCTGGCGGTACTTACACGCCTCATCCCAGCCGCGGCGGCGCTGCAACCGCGGGTGGTGCTCATGCCACTCATCCCAACGATCTTCCTCCCATCGAGCGTGCCACGCCCAACACCGGCAACGCCAAGCAAGATAAGAAATTCGAGAAGGAGCAAGACAAGCTGATCGCCAAGCAGAACAAGGAACGCCAAAAGCTCCAACAGCAGCAAGACAAAGAGCACGCAAAGATTGCCAAGCAGCATGCCGATACCGCCAAACAGCAACAACTCGAGCAAAAACATCAACAGCAGACGCAGGATATGGTCCAACGCCATACCCAGCAGCGCCAACAATTGCAGCAGAGATATTCCCCACCCCCAGCCCGCGGTGGCGGCGGAAGAAGATAAAACTCCATAGCCTGCCGTCAACCAAAACCCGCTTCATCTCGATGCAAAATGTTTCCCCTTTGTCATCGAGATGAAGCGGGTTTTTCTGGTATTGAATGAGTCCCTGAAAGCGGAGAATCTAGAGCCGAAAGCGAGAGCCGAGAGCTTGGAGCTAAGAGCCGAAAGCCGAAAGCCAAGAGCCGCCAGCAGCGGTAAACCATTGACACCACTCTAACCTCCCCTTACGATTTGCGGGACCATGCGCATTCATCCGCAAGATCGAAGCATTCCCGCACGCCCTATCGTTCGTCTCCGAAATTTCGCCTTTCTCTTCCTCCTCGCGGCGGTATTTGCCTCGACAACCGCTCCCACCCTTCAGCCCGCCGACCCGCACCGCTACCTCGACGACATCAAAGCCCTCACCACCCCGCAAATGGAGGGCCGTGGCGCCGGCACCAAAGGCCTGACCCGCGCTCAACACATGCTCGAAAAGCGCTACAAAAGTCTCGGCCTCGAGCCCGCCGGCACCAACGGTTATCTTCAACCCTTCACCGTCATCACCGGCGCGCAGCTCAAAGGTAAAAACGAATTCGTCATCACCACCGGCGGCCAGAAGCGCGAGCTCAAGTCCAAGCAGGATTTCGTCCCCTTCAGCTTCTCCTCCTCCGGCTCCGCGCATGGCCAACTGGTTTTCGTCGGCTACGGAGTTACTGCCGACGAATTCCACTACGACGATTACGCCGGTGTCGACGTCAAAGACAAAATCGTTGTCGCCCTGCGCTTTGAGCCGTCATCCTTCGCGGAAAGATCCGGCAAGCAGGGCATGACGCGCCACGCCCAACTCATCACCAAAGCCATCAACGCCCGCAATCACGGCGCAAAAGCTCTGGTCATGGTCAATGGAAAACTTGGCGATGGCGAAGAAGATCTGCTCACTCGTTTCGGCAGCGTCAGCGGCCCCGAAGATGTCGGCATCATCTTCACGCAGGTGAAGAATGCCGTGGCCGACGAGTGGCTAAACGCCGCAGGCAAGTCCCTCGCCGACCTCCAGGGTCAAATCAACTCATCCTCCAAGCCTGCATCTTTCGAACTCCCAGCCAATCAAAGCGCCGAGCTGAGCGTCAGCATCAAAACCACGCGCGCTACCGTCAGCAATGTCCTCGCCTATCTGCCCGGCCAAACGGATGAATACGTCGTCATCGGCGCGCACTACGATCATCTCGGCCGCGGCAATTTCGATTCGCTCGCGCCCTCGCAGATCGGTCAAATTCATCCCGGCGCCGACGACAACGGCTCCGGCACCGCCGGCGTCCTCGAACTCGCGCGCATCTTTTCGCAGCAATCTGCCCCGCAAAAAGGCCAACTCCGCCGCGGCATCCTCTTCATGTCCTTCGCCGGAGAAGAACTCGGCCTCCTCGGCTCCGCTGAATGGGTCAAGAATCCCACCCGCCCGCTCGACAAGGCCGTCGCCATGCTCAACATGGACATGATCGGCCGCATCAAGGATCAGAAGGTTTACATCGGCGGCGTCGGCACCGGCTCCACGCTCAAAGCCGCCGTCGAGCAAGCCGCCGCCAACTCCGGATTCAAAATCGAATACTCCCCCGGCGGCTACTCCTCCAGCGATCACACTTCTTTTGTCAGCAAGAAAATTCCCGTGCTTTTCTTCTTCTCCGGCCTCCACTCCGACTATCACAAGCCCTCCGACACCTGGGACAAAATCAATCCCGACTCCGCCGCGCGCCTCGTCGATGTGGTCGGAGCCACCGCCGAAAATCTCGCCCAAGCCGATGGCCGCCCAACCTTCCAGGTCGTCGCCGACGAGAAGCCCCCGGGCGGCTCCGGCAGCGGCTACGGCCCCTACTTCGGATCCATCCCCGACTTCGGCCAGGTCGAAACCGGCGTGCGCTTCTCCGACGTCAAGCCCGCCTCGCCCGCCGCTAAGGCCGGCCTCAAAGCCGGAGATATCCTCATTCAGTTCGGCAGCAAGCCCATCAAGAATCTCTACGACTTCACCGACGCCCTCCGCAACAGCAAAGTTGGCGACGTAGTTGAAGTAAAAGTCCTCCGCAACGGCCAAACAATCACCGCAACGGTAAAACTAGAGCAACGAAAATAAACCAAGCCGCAGAGACGGAGCCTGTCCGGTCTTCCCCTAGTCCCGCGCGCCAGCTCTAGCCCTCATTTTGCCCAAGCCGCGTCCAGCAAGGTAAACTTCCTCTCATGAATACGCCGAATCAGCCCAACGTGAAATTCGTCCAAACCCCCGACTATCGCGAGTCTTACTCCAACAGTGTCCAGATTCGCGTCAACGTCTGGGACTTCTTCCTCGTCTTCGGCACCATGCAGCAAACTTCTGAGTCTCAGGTCGAACTTCACAATTTTCAGGGAATTTATCTGAGCCCGCAGCAAGCCAAAGCGCTCATGTCGCTTCTCCAGCAAAATGTCGTCAACTACGAAGCCGCCTTCGGTGAGATCAAACTCGATCCGCGCGCTCCCGGCGGTCCCGTTCATTGATGCCTGCAAGGTGGATGGACGTAAGTTGGACGCCCGCAAGGTGGACAGCCGCAAGTTGGATGGTGCGCTTCATCCCCGCGCATTCCGCGATTGAGAACGCGCCGTCGCCCTCCGATTCCGCCACCCGCGCTCCTTCCATCGCGGCGCCGCAGCAATTTCTGCTCTTCGCGCTTTTCTTCGCGGCGCTGATGCTCATCCACGCCCCGCTTCTGCGTCTTCCGTATTTCTGGGACGAAGCCGGCTACTACGTTCCCGCCGCCCACGATCTTTATCAGACCGGCTCGCTCATTCCGTATTCGACCGTCTCCAATGCGCATCCCCCGCTGGTTCTGGCGTGGCTCGCGCTCGCCTGGCGCATCTTCGGATATTCCACGCTAGTCACGCGCACCGCGATGTTAGCCGTCGCCGCCTTCTCGCTCCTCGGCCTCTTTCGCCTGTCGCGCGCCGCCGCCAATATCCACGTCGCCTGGGCCACAACCGTTCTCGTCGCCATCTATCCTGTCTTCTTTACTCAAAGCTCGCTCGGTCAGGTCGATCTCCCCGCTGCCGGCCTCACGTTCTGGGGTCTGCTCGCTTTTATAGAAGACCGCCCATGGAAGCAGGTGATCTGGTTTTCACTCGCTGCGCTGGCCAAAGAAACCGCAATTCTCGCTCCCTTCGCGCTCTTTGCCTGGCAGTCGATCGCGCCCGCAGTCCGCAAACACAGTCCCAGCCTCACCCCTCCGCCAGGCCGCCGCACCCGCGCCTATCACTTCCCGCTCCTGGCGATTCCGCTCGCCCTCTGGTTCACTTACCATCACGCAAAAACCGGATTCTTCCTCGGTAATCCTGAATTTTTCCGCTACAACGTCGCCGCCACCCTCGACGTGCTCCGTTTTCCGTTCGCTCTCGCCATGCGTGTCTGGCAAATCGTCGGATACTTGGGTCTGTATCTGCTCACATTAGCCGGATCGCTCGCGCTCTCCCGCCCGCCGCAAATTGAAAATGGAGTTCCGCGCCCGCGCATCGCGCCCTGGATGCAAGCCGCCTTCGCCGCAGTCCTGTTGGCCTATTTGGTGTTCATGTCCGCGGTCGGAGGCGCGCTGCTCACCCGCTATCTCTTGCCCGTGCTTCCACTCGTGATCCTCGCCTGGGTGTCGACTCTCTGGCGCCGCCTGCGGTTTTGGGCTCTAATTGTTGCGGCCGTTGCCGTCGCGTTCGTCATCGGCCTCTTCCTCAATCCGCCCTACGGATTTTCGCTTGAAGATAATCTCGCCTACCGTGACTACATCGTCCTGCATGTCGAAGCCGAGCGCTTCCTCTCGATGCGCTATCCCAATGCGCGCGTGCTTACCGCGTGGCCCGCATCGGACGAATTGACGCGGCCTCAGCTTGGCTATGTCTCTCGTCCGATCCCGGTCGTTCGTATCGAGGACTTCACCACGGCGCAAATCGAACTTGCCTCCTTAGCCCGCGGCCAATACAGCGCAGCGCTGGTTTTCTCGACGAAATATCAGCCGCCGCATCCGATGCTGGCAAATTGGCCCGCCTGGCAGCACATCAAAGAACGATTCTTCGGATATCACCAGGACATGTTGCCGGAGCAGATTGCTCAGCGTCTCGGAGGACGAATCGCTTTTCAGAAAAAGGCTGACGGCCAATGGATCGCGGTCATCGCCTTCGATCAGGACGCCGACCAGAACGCCCTGCTCGGCAACACCGAAAATCAAAACCCGTAAGAGCAACTTGCAAAGCGTTCTCGGCGTTCTCTGCGCACTCGGCGGTTAAAGATCTTCCTGACCTCCTCCACAACTACGTCCGCAGCAAATGGCAGGAATGAGTCTTAATCACCACCCAAACCTTTTTCCCCACCTCTAACCCCAGCCCCGCGCGCGCCGCCAGAGTAAGGTGTGTCTCAAATCGCGTCCCGCCGCAATCGACCAGCGCCGAAACCATCCCACCAATCTCCTCGATCCGCAGAATCTCCCCCGGCAAAATATTCCGCGCGCTAAGCCCGTGCGGAGCTTCCGTAGCCAGCAAAATATCTCCCGCCCGAATTCCGATTCGCAAGCGCGTACCCACCTCGGCCCGCACCACCGGAGTTTCAAGTTCAACCGGTCCCGCTCCGACCCGGCAAGTCATCGTTCCACGCTCGGCATGAGATCCGGTCACGGTCACGTCGAACACATTCTCAAATCCTGCCAGTTGCGCCACCGTCTCAAGCTGCGGAGCATACAGCACATCTTTCGGCAATCCCTGCGCGGCAATTTTCCCCGCATCGAGCACGATGACCTCCGCCCCCAGCGCGAACGCCTCTTCAATGCTGTGCGTGACAAACAGAATGGGAATTCTGTGGTCCTGGTTCCATCGCCGCAGGTCCGAAATGATCAGCGACCGCGTCGGCCGGTCCAACGCCGCCAACGGCTCATCCAGCAGCAGCACGCGCGGCTCAGTCACGAGTGCCCGCGCTAGCGCCACCCGCTGCCGTTCGCCTCCGGAAATTCGCGACGGCCTGCGCTCCCGCAAATGCTCGACTCGAAACGTGCTCAGTATTCCGCCACTGCGCGCCCGCCGCTCCGTCGCCGCGAGATCCCGCAGCCCGTATTCGACATTCTCTTCCGCTGTGAGATGCGGAAACAGCGCCAGATCCTGCAACACATATCCAATCCGCCGCTTCCAACTCGGAAGGTTCTGCTTGAGCTCCGAGTCGTACACCGCCTCGCCGCCCAGCGCAATTCGTCCCTCATCTGGAGTCGTCAGCCCCGCAATGCAGTCGAGCAGTGTAGTCTTGCCCGCTCCCGAAGCTCCAAAAAGAATGGTGAACCCCGCCAGCGCCCGCAGGTGAACATTCAGCCGAAAGCTCCCCGCCGGATTCGCAAAGCGCTTGCGGATGCGCACTTCAAGTTCGCAGGAAATCGCAGGAGTCGCCACCGCGCCGCCGGTCATTTCCACGGACCCACCACCCACGCCCGCCGGTTAATTCCGTAGACAATCGACAGCAGCACGAAAGAAATCGCCAGCAGTCCCAGCGCCGTCGCGTTCGCGCTGGCATACTGCGCCTCCTGCACGCGATCGTAAATATCGATGGAGATCGTGCGCGTCACGCCGGGAATATTCCCGCCCACCATCAGCACTACGCCAAATTCCCCGAGCGTATGCGCGAAGCTCAGCGTAAAGCCGGTCATCAGCCCGGCCTTCGACAAAGGAATGACCACCCTCCGGAATGTTTGCAAAGGCGAATGCCCCAGCGTAGCCGAGGCCTGAAGCAGCTTCGTGTCCACCGCGCCGAACGACGCCGCAAATGGCTGCACCGCAAACGGCAGGCTGTAAAGCAGCGACCCAATCACCAAGCCTTCAAATGTGAAGGCCAAGGTGTGTCCGGTCAGCGCCTCCCACCACCGTCCAATCGGACTGCGCGAGCCCAGCGCTACCAATACATAAAAGCCCAGCACAGTCGGCGGCAGAATGATGGGGAGCGCGACCGCGGCTTCGACCAGAAACTTCCACCGCCAGCGCGAATAGGTCAGCCAGTAAGCGATAGGGATTCCAATCGCCAGCAACGCAAACGAGACAATCGTGGCGAGGCGTACCGTCAGCCAGAACGCCTCCCAGTTCATTTCGGCCGCGCTCCCACCGGACGGCTCTCGGGCAGAGCGAACCCATAATTCGCCAGCAGGGAAGTCGCTTCAGGCTCGCGCACGAAATCCAGAAAATCGCGCGCCGCGCCTGCCTCCTTCGACTTCGACAAAACCACCGCCGCCTGGTTCAGCTTCGGATACGAATCCAGCGGCACAGTCCAATACCGTCCCTTGTTCTTCATGCCCGGCGCCAGCGCGTGCGAAAGCGCGATCAATCCCGCCTGCGCATTTCCCGACTCCACAAACTGCGCCGCCTGTGCAACATTTTCGCCAATCACCAGTTTGCCCGAGACCTGGTTGTAAATTCCAAAATGCCGCAAAGCCCCAGCCGCCGCCCTTCCGTAAGGCGCCGTCATCGGATTCGCAATCGAAATTTTCTTCACCCCAGTATCGAGCAGCGCCTGGATGCCAAGCTTCGTCAAATCAAGCGGCGAGTCATTCGGCACCCAAAGCACCAGTCGCCCCACCGCGTAGCGGTAAAGACTGGTCCCCGAAGCCAGTCCTTCATCGATCAACTGCTGCGGAAATTCTTCGTCGGCCGAGAAGAAAACATCGAACGGAGCGCCGTTGCGAATCTGGTTCGTCAAATTTCCCGACGCCCCAAACGACAGCTTCACGCTACGCCCAGTCTTTTTCGAATAAGCCGCCACGATCTCCGGCAACACTGCGCTCATATCCGCCGCCGCCGCCACAGTAATTTCCTGCGCGAACCCCGAAGCACAAAACAAAATAAGGAGTACCAACCGTCGAATCATAAAAGAGATTTTCATATCGTTCACATCAGAGCCGAGAGCCGAAAGCCCAGAGCCGAAAGCCGAAAGCCCAAACTAAACGAATTTCATCTTCGCCAGCGGCAACTCCCGAGCCCGTTTTCCAGTTGCCGCAAACACGGCATTACACAACGCCGGCGCAAACGGCGGAACCCCCGGTTCTCCAACCCCCGCCGGCGGCGCATCGCTCTTCACAATCTCCACATCCACATGCCGCGGAGCGCGATTCATCCGCGTGATTTGAAAGTTGTTAAAATTGCTCTGGTCTATCTTCCCGTTCGTCGCCGTAATCTCTCCAAACAGCGTCAGGCTCGTGCCAAACACCGCCGCGCCCTCAAACTGATTTCGAATATTATCCGGACTCACAATCGTTCCCGTATCCACCGCCGTCCACACATTCGGAATATGCACCTGGCCCTTCGCGTCAACCTCGACCTCCACCACAGTCGCGACATAAGTAAGGAAGCTGCGATGCGCCGCGATCCCCAGCCCGCGTCCTTTGCTCATCGACCGCTTTCCCCAGCCCGAATTCTTCGCCACGATCTCCACCACGCGCCGCAACCGTGCCGTATCCAGCGGATAAGCCTTGTCGTCCTCCGCCTCATCTCCCTTCAAGTCGAGTTTCACAATTCGATCCCGCCCGATCAATCCCAGCAGATACTCCACCGGATCTTTCTTCGCCTGGTGCGCGAGTTCATCCGCAAACGAATGAATCGCGAACGCGTGATAAATATTCGCCACGCTCCGCAACCACCCGATCCGCACATGAAAATCCGCCGGCCCATTCTCCGCCCGATGATTCGGAATATCGAACGGCAGATTATTCCAGCCCAGTCCCATCTCGTCGTCCGCATACACCGCCGACGCGTCAAACGTCGACCCAATCGGCGGATACACCGTCCGTTGCAGCCACGCCGTCGGCTTGCCATCCGCGCCCACCGCGGCTTTGAAGTACATCGCCGCAACCGAGTGAAAGAAGTCGAATCGAACATCATCCTCGCGCGACCACACCACTTTCACCGGCTTGCCCAGCTTTTTCGAGAGCACCGCCGCCTCGGCCACCTGGTCCGGTTTCGACTTCCGTCCAAACCCTCCGCCGAGCAGCGTCACATGGCAGGTCACATCTTCTTTCTTGATCCCGAGCACGCCCGCAATCGTCTCCTGCACGGCCTGCGGATTTTGCGTCGGCGCCCACGCCAGCACCTTGCCCTCGCGATATTCGGCCACCGCCACCGGCGGCTCCATCGAAACGTGCGCCAGATGCGGCGTGTAGTACTCGGCCTCAATAATCTTTATGCCGGATTGGGTTCCGGCATGCCCGCTCTTGGCAAACTCCGCATCCACGTCGCCCACGTTCCGCACCACTTTTCCCGGCTTCCGCGACGTCTCTTCCAGCGTTTTTCTATAAGGCCCCGAGTTATAAACCGAGTGCGGACTCGCCTCCCACTCGATCTTCAGACTTCTCCGTCCCTTGAAAGTCGCCCACGTGTTGTCCGCGATCACCGCCACACCGCCGAGCGGCTGAAACTGATGCGGAGGCTTGAACGTATCGATCGGCACCGTCTTCTGCACGCCCGCCACCTTCAACGCAGCTGCATCGTCATACGATTTGATCTTCTGCCCCAACACCGGCGGATGCTCAATCGACGCGTACACCATCCCCGGCATCGTCGCATCCATGCCAAAAACAGCCTTGCCCGTAACGATGTCCTCAAGATCGAACAGCGCGTTCGTCTCTTTTCCGATGTACCTCCACTCTTCGCGCGACTTGAACTTCAACTCCTCTTTTTTTGGAACCGGCAGCTTCGCCGCAGCCACCGCCAGCTCTCCGTAACCGAGCTTCCGTCCGCTCGCCCGATGCACCACCAAGTGCGGCTCCGTCGAGCATTCATTCGCCGCAACTTTCCACTGCGCCGCCGCCGCCGAGATCAGCATCGCCCGTCCGGTCGCTCCCACCTGCCGCATCAACTCAAAATTGCTCCGCACCGAGTGTGACCCATCCGTATCCTGCTCGCCATATTTCGGATCGCCAATCGCCTGCTCAATCTTCACCCGTGCCCAGTCGCCATCCAATTCGTCCGCCACGATCAGCGGCAATGCCGTGCGGCTCCCGCACCCCATCTCCGACCGGTGCGCCACAATCGTCACCGTCCCATCCGGCGCAATCGACATCCACACCGTCGGATCGAACCCCGCCGCTTCCTCGCCGTGCGCGACCATCAAGTGCTTTGAAACCAGCCGCGCACTCAAAACCAGCGCGCCCGCCGCCAGTCCTCCCTGCAAAAATCTTCGCCGGCTCACGTTCTCAATCACGCTCATGCCCGCTCCTTCGCCGCCAGCTCTTTCGCCGCCACATGAACCGCCGCCCGAATCCTCTGATACGTCCCGCACCGGCACAAATTCCCCGACATCACCATATCGACATCGTCATCCGTCGGATTCTTGTTCTCCTTCAGCATCGCGATCGCCTGCATGATCTGCCCCGTCTGGCAATAGCCGCACTGCGGCACGCGAATCTCCATCCACGCCTTCTGCACCGGATGCAACGGCGCGATGCCCTCGATTGTCGTGATCTCGCTCCCCGCCACGTCCTTCATTGCCGTCGAGCACGACCGGATCGCCTCACCGTTTTGGTGCACCGTGCACGCTCCACACAGCGACACGCCGCAGCCAAACTTCGTTCCCGTCAGCCCCGCCACGTCGCGCAAATACCACAGCAAGGGCATCTCCGGATCGCCGTCAAACGACCGCTCCGTGCCATTCACCTTCAGCCGAATCATGCACCCCTCCCGCGAAACATCACGCGCACTATTGAAAGCTTGCGGATTTGATTTCCTATCCTATTCGCACTCCACAAAATGTGGAAGAGCAACGCTTTACTCGCTAACCCAACCTGTCATCCCGAACGCGGCCGGGGTCCCCATCACGCGCGGTTCCTGCGTGATGGGGTGGTGGAGTGAGGGATCTGCAGTTTTGGCCTCTGCAAGCACTGTCCAGATGCGTCATATAATCGTCTGTCATTCAGGAGGCCATGTTGCCCTACGACGATCTGCGCGACTGGATCAAAGCCCTCGATCGCGCCGGAGAATTAAAGCGCATTCGCACCGAAGCCGACCCCATCCTGGAAATTACCGAGATCACCGACCGCGTCTCGAAGAGTCGCGATCAGCAGGGAACTGTCGGGGGCAAAGCTCTCCTCTTCGAAAATCTCAAAGGCTATCCCGGCCAAAAACTTCTGATTAACCAGTTCGGTTCTGCCACCCGCATGACGCGCGCCCTCGATGTCGACTCCCTCGATGAAGTCGCCGACCGCATCCGTGCCTTCATGGACGTCAAGTCCCCGCAAGGCCTCCTCGACAAAGTAAGAATGCTCCCCATGCTTGCCGAGATGGGCCGGTTCTTCCCCAAGACGGTCTCGACCGGTCCCTGCAAAGAGGTCATCAAGCGCGACAATTTTTCGCTCTTAGACTTCCCCATCCTCCAATGCTGGCCCAAAGATGGAGGCCGCTTCATCACCCTCCCCTGCGTCATCACGCGCGACCCGAAAACCGGCAAGCGCAACGTCGGCATGTATCGCATGCAGGTCTACGACGCCCGCACCGCCGGCATGCACTGGCAGCGTCAAAAAGTAGCCGCCGAGCACTACCGCGAACGAATGCGGATGGCCACCGCGAATCCCGAGGGTGCCGGGGGTGCCGAGGGTGCCCCACTCAAGCCCTCTTTTGGCTTGAGTGGGCCCTCCGCCGCCGTAGACATCATGGCCAGATCTTCAGGTGGAGCACGCTTGGCCGACGGCGATCGCCCCCAAGGCCGCATGGAAGTCGCCGTCGCCATCGGCACCGAGCCCGCCCTCACCTTCTGCTCCATCGTCCCCGCCCCGCCCGACGTCGAAGAATTCATGATCGCCGGCTTCCTCCGCCAGAAGCCCGTCGAGCTCGTCAAGTGCGAAACGGTAGACCTCGAAGTCCCCGCCCACGCCGAAATCATCCTCGAAGGCTACGTCAATCTCGACGAGCTCCGTACCGAAGGCCCCTTCGGCGACCACACCGGCTTCTACTCGCTCGAAGACGAATATCCCGTCTTCCACGTCACCTGCATCACCCACCGCAAAGACCCCATCTACGCCGCCACCATCGTCGGCAAGCCCCCGCAAGAAGACGCCTGGATGGGCAAGGCCGTCGAGCGCATCTTCCTCCCGCTCATGAAGCTCACCATCCCCGAGTTAGTCGACATCAACTTACCCATCGAAGGCGTCTTTCATAACCTGATGATCGTCTCCATCCGTAAGTCCTATCCCGGCCAAGCCCGCAAAGTAATGAACGCAATCTGGTCGCTGGGCCAGGCCATGTTCACGAAATGTATCATCGTGGTAGATGAAGACGTAGACGTCCAGGATATAGGCGAAGTAACTCTGCGAGCCCTCAATAACATCGACCCCGAGCGCGATATCCAATTCACTCTAGGCCCGGTAGACTCGCTCGACCACGCCTCGCGCCTGCCAGATTACGGCTCCAAGATGGGCATCGACGCAACCAGAAAGTGGAGTTCGGAAGGCTTCACGAGGCCGTGGCCGGATGAGATCGTGATGGATGCCAATACGCGTGCGCTGGTCGATAGCAAGTGGAAGGCGCTGGCGAAGGAGCTGGGAATTGGTTAACATTCTCCGGTCGTGATGGTATTACTCACTATGCGGGACTTTCTAGTCGTAACGTGGTATAGGTTCGCCGCGCTGGAGTTCGACAGGAAGATTAAGGTTCTGGCGCTAATTGGCGCAATTGTCGGTTTTTTGGTCGGCCTATTCCAATATCGAAAGGCCCAACGTTGGAAGAAAGCTGAGTTTCTCGCAAACGAAATGAAGCACTTTTTTGCGACGCCGCGCGTGCAAAAGGCGCTAGTCCTTATCGACTGGGGTAGCCGTAGGTTCCAGTTGCTTGAATCCGGAGCAGCAGATGTAGCGGAAACACTCGTCACAAGGAAAATGCAGGCCTCGGGACTGCGACCACATGTATTGCTGGGACCCGCCGCGTCGGATGATGAAGTTTTTGTAGTCGACGGTGCAGTTGCACTGAAGGGCTTTACCGTGGAGGAGGCGGCCATACGAGACTGCTACGATGCTTTTCTGGACGGCCTTGAGCAGTTTGCTAGCTATGTGAAAACTGGCTTAGTGCATGTTGACTCCCTGCGGCCGTATCTCGGTTATTGGATCGCGGAAATTGCATCTCCTGCTCAGGATTCTGAGGATGCTGCTTGGTGCGCAGCCTTGCTGACATACATAAGCTTCTATCGGTTTGAAGGTGTCCTTTGGCTCTTCGAAGCGTTTGGACATGCTATCAGCCCGTCCTCGCCAACTTACTCGTCGTTTCTCAAAGGGATGGGTAATCCCCAAGCGGCAACCGAGCTTGCGCAAACGATCGGTTACCATTACTCGTGAGCCAGTAGCCGGGGTGCCCCATCCTTGCGCGTTCTTTGCGCAAGGGTGGGATTCCACGACTGCATCCCGCTTGGGTTCTAGGATCAGTTCAGAAGTAGCCGCCAGGTGCCTGTCCTCGAGCGTCCTTTGCCCAAGCGCGGGATTCCGCATCTATAAAGGCTGCCGGTTTAAAGTCTAAGCTGGACAGTGTGTGTCCCATAAGCTACACTCATGATTGAAGTCCGCAAAACCCCAACTTTCTCGGACTGGGTAACGGGACTTCGTGACCACCGTGCCAGAGCCAAAATCGCGGCGCGGATTGACCGCTTTGCGTTTGGCAATCCCGGCGATGTCGCCCCGGTCGGCGAAGGTGTAAGCGAATTGCGAATACATTATGGCCCCGGTTATCGTGTCTATTTCGTGAAACGGCGCGGGACGCTGATCATCCTGTTGTGTGGCGGCGACAAGAGCACACAAGCCAGAGACATCAAGGCGGCAAAAGCGCTAGCCGCCAACCTGGAGGATTGAGCCTTGGCAAAAAAGAAAATAAAAACCTCTCCCTATGACTCCGCTGAATATCTGGACAGCGCCGAAGCCATCAATGCCTACATGGAAGAAGCCCTGGAAACAGACGATCCAGCCTTTATTGCCAAGGCCCTTGGTACCATCGCTCGCGCCCGTGGCATGTCGCAGATCGCCAGGAAAGCCGGCCTATCCCGTGAAAGCCTCTATAAAGCCCTGAGCCCAGAGGGCAACCCGGAATTTGGCACCGTCGTCCGCGTCATGCAAGCGCTTGGGCTGAAGCTTTCCATCACCACGTCATGAAGAGGTGAATCAGCCGGCATCTCCTTGGACAATCCCGCAGCTCGCACCCCCGCCGCACCCCAACCAGCAACACAACATTCAGCCCTCACCGTCACTCGGCCCCAGCATCTAGTGCTTGACCTTTCGGTTCTCCCGGTAATCTGGCCCGCCTAATCTGCACCATTTACGCTACACTTCTGTACGCTTGGGACGATTGGGGCATCTCAACAATCGCGCGAATGTTGCTACCGCGACGAGGCCCGCCTCGTCTCTATACAAGCTCTCTTTGCAAGGATGAATCTATGGCTGCTTCCGTCTGGTCCGGCTACCTCACCTTCGGATTGATCTCCATGCCCGTCCGCCTCTTTTCCGGCGCGCGCAGCTCCGGCATCTCCTTCAACCAGCTTCACCGCACCGACCATCAGCGCGTCAAGCAGCAGCTCATCTGCTCCGCCGACGGTCAGGTCCTCGACCGCAGTGACATCGTCAAGGGCTTCGAGTATCGCAAGGGCGAGTACGTCATCGTCGAGCCCGACGAGATCAAAAAAATCGAGCCCAAAACCGCCAAGACCATGGAGATCCTCGAATTCGTCAAGACTGCCGAAGTCGATCCCGTCTATTTCGAGTCCTCTTATTACATGATGCCCGAGGAGGCCGGCCGTCGGCCCTACGCGCTCCTCACCAAAGCTCTCGAAGAGAGCCAATATGTCGCCATCGCCAAGCTCACCATGCACAATCGCGAGTACACCGTTTTCCTCCGCCCGCACAAAGGCGGCATGATGCTCCACACCATGTACTACAAAGAGGAAGTCCGCGAGGTCGAAGGCTTCGGCCCGCCCGACGTCGAAATCAAAGATGCCGAGCTAAAAGTTGCCCACCAGCTCATCGAAGCCCTGGCCGACGAGTGGGACCCCGAAAAATATCAAGACGATTTCCAGGAGAATCTCAAGAAGCTCATCGAGACGAAACTAGAAGGCGGCACCATCCAGGCCGTCGAGCAGCCGAAAAAGCTGGCTCCGGTAGTCGACCTGATGGCCGCCCTAAAAGAAAGCCTCGAAAACGCCAAGAAACCAGCCGCCTCCGAAAAACGAGTAGCCCGCGAAGCCCCAGCCAAAAAGAGCCGCCGCGGCTAAATCGCAAGTTTGCGCAAAAAAGCGAACAGCGAAGAACAAAGAACAAAGGACGAAGGACGAAGGACGAAGAACCGCCCCCGACAACCATTTCCTCTTTCTCCACCTTCCCATTACAATACCTGTTCCGTGTAATCCACTTTTTCTGGAGTCTGAATGAAGCGGTTCCTGTGGCTGGCGGCAGTTCTATCTTTATCCATTATTTGTCTGAGCTGCGGCGAAGTCTTCCGTCCCATCATCATTCCCAACCCGCCCCAATTCCCCAGTCCGGCCGCCGCCCACACTGTGCTCACCATCAGCGATAACGGCCTCGTCAACACCATCTCCGGCCTGCCTCCCATGACTCCGTCTTCCGGCTCCGCCATGGTCATCGACGTCTCCGGCGACACCGACGAGAGCCAGCGCAATCTCGATACCGTCCCCGTCCACGCCGTCCAGCAAAGTGCGAGCCAGGTGCTCGTTGTCAATCAGGCCATCAGCCTGGCGCCGACGCCGGGTGCCGGCCCCTGCACCGCTCAGATCACCGTCGAGACGCCCCAGGGTCCCGTCACCTACAACTTCAACGTCTGTCCTACGATCTCCAAGGTGACCTTCAACGGCACCGCCATCAACTCCGTCAGCAGCATCTCCTTGCCCGCCAGTTCCGCCGCCAACTTCATCGCCACTACCGAGACCGGCCAAGCCTACGTCTCCCTGCCCGCCTATACTTACGGCCCCTCGATCGCGGTTCTTAACACGCTCGAGAATACCGTCGCCTACATCGTTCCCGTCGGCCTCAATCCCGCTGCCATCGCCGAAACGCCCGACGCCAAAAAACTCTACGTCGCCAACAGCGGCGATAACTCCATCACCGCCTTAAATACCCAGGATCGCAGTTCCCGCGGAGTCACCGCCGAGCCCAGCTCTCCGCCCATCTGGCTCGCCGCCCGCAATGACAGTCAGCGCGTCTACGTCCTCGAGCAGAACGGCACCCTCGCCTATCTCGACACCTCGCTCTCCGCCGGCCCTGACCCCTTTTACGAAAGCTACGCCCCGGCCACGATTCAAGTTCCCGGTGCCACCAGCTTCTGGTACGACACCATCCTCAACCGTATCTACATCCCCGGCAACGGCAACATCACCATCGTCGACGTCTCTCAAGCCGCGCCGTCAACCCTCTCCGTCGTCCCCATCACGACCGTTCCAGCATCGACGCGCTCTGCCTCTGACCCCTGCCTGTCCACTGTCCCCGGCCCGCTCAATATCATCGCCGCCACCAGTCTTCCCGATGCCAGCCGCGCCTACATCGGCTCTTACTACATCGATAGCGCCGACAATGTTTGCCCGCAAGTTACGGTAATCGACGCCGCCAACTTCACCGTCAAAACCAGCATCGCGATCCCCGGATTTCCCGATGCCTCGAATCCCGCCAACCCCACTTACTACGTCCCCACCTGTGCCAACACCCGCGATCAGGTCGGCCCCATGGGCAACGGCTTCCGTATGATGATGGCCGCCGGCGGCGACAGCACCCGCGCTTATCTCTCCACCTGCGACGGTGGTAACGTCAACATCATTCGCACCGACACCGACGCTTACACTTTCAATCTCCCCGCCCCCTACAGCGTCCGCCCGCCGCTGAGCGGAGCCAGTGAGAACCCGCCCCAAAATCCAGTCTTCATGATCGCCGGCCCCTAACCAGAAAGCCCTCGCGACGGTCCCCCATTTCAAGCCGACAGTGCCCCATTCCAGCCATCTTTTGGTTTGAGTGGGGAAGTTCACACTTGTCGCGTGTTCGAAACATGCGTCGGGAAGTTCAATGCCTCGCTCCATTCGAGTTTCCATTCCCATTGTCATCCTGAGCGAAGCGGGGTAAGCGAAGCGCCGCCCCGCGCAGTCGAAGGACCCCTATACCCTCCGCGCTTCGACAGGGGACAGACGGGACCTTCACCATGCGGAGTGTCATCCGTCCCCGCGAGCATCCTCACGAAGCCCTTGCCGTTCCCCCGCGCCCCAAAATCCGCCCCAAATCCCACCCCAATGCACGCCCTGTCAACTTGACAAGAATCACCCCGCGCCCACCCCCATAAAACGCCCAACCCACAACTAACTCCTTATTTCGCAATATCTCGATCTAACTCCTTCCCCTTCAACCCCGAAATTAAAACATCCCGCCAAGCCCCTGATCCTAATAAGTCAGAAACGACCGTCGTCAGTACCAGAAAGTAAACATCGCGCCCACGTAAAACCGCCAATTTCGCCGCTTTCACAACCCTGCAAAAACCAACTTTATTTCCGCCCGCCAGATTCGTATTTCCTTCGCCACGCCTCTCGCCATTCTGATCTTCCGGGCCAACCAAATTCTCTTGACTTACCCGCCCACAAACTCCCAAACTAATCACAGTGCCAAGGCAAGCAGCCAGCAAGTTCTTTCAAAACCCGGCCCGCGAATCGGTGAGTCAGGCGCAACCATGGTGAAGTCAGTCCCGGCGCAAAATGCCATATTGCCCGAGTAACTCCCATGCTTTCAAGATTTTGCCTCTAACCAGAATGGAATCAAGATTTTGACGGGAAATTCTCCCCAAACCAATGATTCCAATAGATATTGGGAGATAGGGGGGGTGGGGGGGTACATAGTTGTTCTAAAAAAGGCGAGCGGCAACAATAACCATTTTAGTTTCAGTTATTTGCAATCCGACTAGGCGCGCCACCAAGGTCTTGCTCGTGCGCGATTTTCACTCCCACTCAATTGTTCCTGGCGGCTTCGACGTGATGTCGTAAACCACCCGATTTACCCCACGCACTTCATTCACGATCCGGTTCGAGATCGTCTTCAACACCTCGTAAGGCAAGGGAACCCAATCCGCGGTCATGCCATCTTCGCTGTGAACCGCGCGAATGGCGCAAGTGTAGGCGTAGGTGCGCTGGTCGCCCATGACTCCAACCGACATCACCGGCAGCAGGACGGCGAAAGACTGCCAGATTCTTAGGTAGAGACCTGCACGTTTAATTTCTGCGACCACGATTTCGTCGCACTCGCGCAGGAGATCGGCTCGCTCTTTGGTGACTTCGCCGACGATGCGCACCGCTAGGCCAGGTCCGGGAAAAGGCTGGCGCTGGAGGATGTCTTCGGGCATGGCGAGGTCGCGGCCGATGCGGCGGACTTCGTCTTTGAATAGGTCTTTAAGCGGCTCGATGAGCTTGAGCCTCATCTTTTCCGGCAGGCCACCGACGTTGTGATGCGACTTGATGATGTCCGAGGGTCCGCGGACAGAGCGGGATTCGATGACGTCGGGATAGAGCGTTCCTTGAACGAGCCAGTCAACGTGGCCCTCGGTCCGCTCGATACGCTTGGCCTCTTCTTCGAAGACGGTGATGAATTCGTTGCCGATGATTTTGCGCTTTTTTTCCGGATCGGTAACGCCCGCCAGTTTTGTCATGAAGCGGTCGGTAGCGTCGACGGCGTCGAGACGGAGACCGAGTTTGTCGCGGAGGTATTGCTGGACCTTTTCGAATTCGTTCTTGCGCAGGACTCCGTTGTTGACGAAGATGCAGGTGAGACGGGAGTTGCCATTGGCGTCGCGCATGGCGCGGTCGACTAAGACGGCAGCTACGGAGGAATCGACTCCGCCGCTGAGGGCGCAGATGGCATTGCCGCTGCCGACCTGCGCTTTGACTTGCGCGATGGTGGAATCGATGAAGTGCTGGCCGGTCCAGGTGGGCGCGGCTCCGCAGATGTTGAGGGCGAAGTTGCGGAGGATGTCGGCGCCGAGCGGAGTGTGATGGACCTCGGGATGGAACTGGACGGCGAACATGCGGCGCTCGGCGTTTTCGATGGCGGCGACGGCGTGCGGAGTGCGCGCGGTGAGGCGGAATCCGGCGGGGAGTTCTTCGGCGGCATCGCCGTGCGACATCCAGACGGCGAGGACTTTGGGTAGACCGGCGAAGAGCTGAGAGTCGGCGACCTGGAGCTCGGCTTTGGCGTGTCCATACTCGCGCATGGTTGAGGGCGTGACTTTGCCGCCGAGAGCAAAGACCATGAATTGCAGGCCGTAGCAGATGCCGAGGACGGGGAGGTTGAGGTCGAAGACGCGCGGGTCGGCGTGGGGCGCACCCTTGTCGTAGACGGAAGACGGACCGCCGGAGAGGACGATGCCAGCAGGGTTGTAGGAGCGTATCTCGTCGAGGCTGGCGTTGAAAGGGAGGACGACGGAGAAGACCTTGTTTTCGCGGATGCGGCGGGCGATGAGCTGCGAGTATTGCGCGCCGAAGTCGAGGACGACGATGGATTGGTTAAGCGGGGATTGGGTTTCCACGGATGAGTTTCTCACAAAATCGGGTGATCGGGCCATCGGAGAATCGGGCCATGCCGAGATCGGGTCATCGGGTGACCGGGTCATCGGGTCATTTGAAGCCCCGCAGAAGTAAGGCTCACGCACTCGATGCCCCCGACGATGAGACGAGCCGATGTGTTTACTTCACCACGATATTGACCAGCTTCATGGGTACGACGATTACTTTTGCTATCTGCTTACCGGCGATGGCCGCTTTTACTTTTTCTTCGGCTTGGGCCGCTTGTTTGACTTCGTCGTCGGTGGCCGTTGCCGGGACTACTACTTTGCTGCGGAGTTTGCCGTTGATCTGGACTGGGATTTCGATTTCGTCCTCGGCAGCAAGAGCAGGGTCGTACTTCGGCCAGGGGGTTTTTAGTAAGTTGGTCCGCTGGCCAAGCATCTCCCAGAGTTCATGGGCGAGATAGGGGGCCATAGGGGCGAGTAGTAGAGCGATCGTTCGCTCCACGTGAGCGAGAAGAACATCAGGGATTTCATCGCCTTTGACGTGCTCTCCGGTGTTGGGATTAGTCGTATCTTCACTGCCGAGCATGCGGCGATTCGCGTCGTTGAGCAGCTCCATGATCGCGGCGATACAGGTGTTGAAATGCCAACGCCCGTTAAAGTCGTCAGTTACGCGTCTTATAGTTTGATGGAGCTTGCGCTGTAGGCGACGCGCTGAGCCTTCGGGCAGTTCGGGGACAGGACCGAACGAATGTATGCCCTCGGGGAGACTATAGTCTTTATAAAAGCGGTAGACGCGGCCGAGGAAACGCTGGATGCCGTCGATGCCGGTGTCTTGCCAATCGAGATCGCGGTCGGGAGGCGCGGCGAAGAGCGTGTACATGCGGGTGGCGTCGGCGCCGTAGCGGGCGACCATTTCGTCGGGGGAGACGGTGTTGCCGAGGTTCTTCGACATCTTCGCGCCGTCTTTAATGACCATGCCCTGGGTGAAGAGGCGCTTTACCGGTTCGTCGTTCTTGACCAGGCCCATATCGCGCATGAACTTGGTCCAGAAGCGCGAATAGATGAGGTGAAGGATGGCGTGCTCGACGCCGCCGATGTATTGATCGATGCCGTCGCTGCCGAACCAGTAGGCGGTGATGTTGCTGTCGAACGGCGCTCGCTCGTTCTGCGCGTCGGCGTAGCGGTAGAAATACCAGGACGAATCGACGAAAGTGTCCATGGTATCGGTTTCGCGGCGGGCGGGGCCGCCACATTTGGGGCAGGTGGTGTTGAGAAATTCGGGGACATTGAGGAGGGGCGATCCGCCGGCCAGAGTCACCTTCACGTTATCGGGCAAAAGCACAGGCAGATCTCTTTCCGCCACCGGTACTACGCCGTCCTTGTCGCAATACACCATGGGTATGGGCGTGCCCCAATAACGCTGGCGGGAGATACCCCAGTCTTTTAGGCGGAAAGTAACGGTGGCTTTGCCGAATCCTTTTTCTTCGGCGATGGCGGACATTCTCTTAATGGCTTCGGCACAGGTGAGGCCGCTGAACTCGCCGGAATTGACGACGATGCCATCTTCACTGACGAAGGGAAGAAGCGGCTCGGCCATGGTTTCTTCGGGATTGCTGCTGGCGGGGAGAATGACGAGGCGGATTTCGAGGCCGTACTTGTTGGCGAATTCGAAGTCGCGTTGGTCGTGCGCGGGCACGCTCATGATGGCGCCGGTGCCGTAATCCATGAGGATGTAGTTGGCGACCCAGACGGGAAGGGTTTCGCCGTTGTAGGGATTTTTGGCGAAGCGGCCGGTGAAGACGCCGTGCTTTTCGATCTCGCCAATGTTGCCGGATTCTTTGGCGCGGCGCTGCTCGGCGATCATCTGGTCGACTTGCTGGCGAAGTTGGGGATTGCGGGCGGAGATGTCGCCGACGATGGGATGCTCGGGGGCGAGTTGGATCGAAGTGGCGCCGTAGATGGTGTCGACGCGCGTGGTAAAGACGGTGATGGTCGAGCCGGCAGGGCCGATGGTACCGCCAAGATCGAAATCGACGAGCGTGCCTTCGCTGCGGCCGATCCAGTTGTTCTGCATAATCTTGACCTTGTCGGGCCAGCCGGGAAGCTGTTCGAGATCGCGCAGTAACTCGTCGGCGTATTTGGTGATGCGCAGGAACCACTGCTCGAGTTCGCGCTGCTCGACGGGCGTGTCTTCGTGACGCCAGCAATTGCCGCCGACCACCTGCTCATTGGCAAGGACGGTGCAGCACTGCGGACACCAGTTGACCTTGCTTTTCTTGCGGTAGGCGAGGCCCTGCTCGTAGAGCTTGAGGAAGAACCACTGGTTCCAGCGGTAGTAATCGGGGAGGCAGGTGGTGACTTCGCGCGACCAGTCGTAGGCGAAGCCGAGGCGGTTCATCTGCGCCTTCATGGCGGCGATATTGTGGAGGGTCCAGTCGCGCGGCGGCGTGTTGTTTTTGATGGCGGCGTTTTCGGCGGGCAGGCCGAAAGAGTCCCAGCCCATGGGATGGAGAACGTTGTAGCCGTTCATCCACATGTAGCGGGCGAGCGCGTCTCCGATGGAGTAGTTGCGGACGTGGCCCATATGCAGCGCGCCGGAGGGGTAGGGAAGCATTTCGAGCACGTAGTACTTGGGCTTGGAGGAGTTGGGCTCGGCGGCGTACAGAGTGGGGTCGCTGAGCCAGCGCTCAGACCATTTTTGTTCGACAGATTGAGCGTCGTAACGCTCATCGCGAGAGGCGGATTTGGTGTCTTCGGCCATAGATGACATTAAGAATGGTTAGGCAATCCTTTATTCTACAATGCTCCGGGGAACATCCCGGGAGCTAGGCGGATTCGTCGTCGGTTGAGGACAAGAAGTATCGTTGCAATGAGGGGCCAACGCGATAACACCACTGCACGGCGAAGAACAAGGCAACCATCCTCAGCAGCCGAAGGGATATTAAGACAATATCGTGGTCTCTGGTATGGGTCATATACGTACCGCCGGTAATCGCCGCTTCTCGTGTGTAATAAAAAAGCGAGTGCAGATCCGCGGGGAAATAGCTGAGATCAGAGAGAAGCCAGACCAGGAGGTAAAGAGACAGTGCACGTGCGACAAGCGTGATCGCCTGGTGCAAAGTGATTGGCTGCGCAACCGGTCGATTTGAATCACATCCAACGCTATCGTTCATCGATAAATCTCCTTGCGATGGCCAAGCGCGAGCAGGAGAACGGTGACCCGCTGGTCCTGAATATCGCAGATTAAACGATAGTCTCCGACGCGATAGCGCCAGAGCCCTTTTTTGTCGCCATGGAGAGGCTTGCCGAACTGACGGGGATCTGCAGCGGACATAACGCGTTCGCGGAGGAAGTCGACGATTGACTGCTGAGACTTGCGATCTAGTTTTTGGATCCGCTTCTCGGCAGTTCGCGAGATCTCGATGCGCCAAGTATTACTGGGCAAGACCAATCCGCCGCTCCAGTTCGTCGAGTGTGATGGTCGGCTCGCGGCGTTCGAGCGCGGCGATACCTTTCAGGTAGTCCTCGCGATCTTCGAGATACTGGCGGATGGCCTCACGGGCGTAGTAACTTTTGCTGCGGCCAGTTTCGCGCGCGAGCGATTCGAGTTTTTGTTCGAGTTCGGCTTCGAGACGAATTCCAAGCATAAGTTTGTTAAACATGTTTAACATAACACGGTTTTGCGCTGTCCGCAACCGAACAGTTTCCTATAGGAGGAGCCGATCCTTCTCTGAAGACGCCCCCATGTCAAGGGCCCCTTATTTCACCAGTGATTTCAGAGCTTGCACATTTCGCCAATCGTCGCCGGGCTTGTCGATTGGGGTTTCGGCTATGAAGGCGGCGTGCTTCAGGCGGCGATCATTTAATAGTGCGCGAAAGGTTTCCAGGCCCAGCTTTCCTTGGCCTATATGCTGGTGACGGTCGAGCTTTGAGCCTCTTTCGGCTTTGGCGTCGTTGCAGTGCCAGACGCGAACATTCTTGAAGCCCACCGTGGCATTCAGATGGCGAAGAGTCAGAGCGCGGCCTTCTTCGCTGACGATGTCGTATCCGGCGACGTGAGTGTGACAGGTGTCGATGCAGGCGCCTACGGGGAGATGTGGGCGAAGGCGGTCGAGGAGTTCGGCGACTTGCTCGAAGGTGCCTCCGAGGGAGAATTCAGCGCCGGCGGTATTTTCGATTAGTAAAGTCAACGGGCCGAGGTCGAGACCCTGGGCTGCTTCTCCAATGGCTTCAGCGACTAATGCCAGTCCTCGCTCGCGGCTTGCACCGCGGAATGAACCCGGGTGCAGGACGAGATAGTTGGCGCGGAGGGCGATGCCGCGTTCGAGTTCACCGCGAAAGGCGGCGACGGATTTGCGGTGGAAGCCGGGATTTACTCCGGCTAGGTTGATGAGATAGTTGGCGTGAATTACGAGCGGCTTGAGATCGTATTTTTCGCGCAATTGCAGCATGGCCTGGCACTGGGGGCGAGCCAGCGTGTAGGGCTGCCACTGGCGGGGACTGGTCGAGAATATCTGGAAGGTGTTGCAGCCAAGGCGGTAGGCGCGCTCGGCGGCATTTTCGACTCCTCCCGCGATGGAGGTGTGGATGCCGATGCGGCGTGCGGTTTGCGCCGGCGGCTTCTCTGGCGCGGGCCATTTGAGCGGATCTTTTTCGGCGGGGCGGAATTGAGGCATGGGGTTGGGATGTTCGATGCGTTACGCCTGGAATGTGCGTTGGCCACTTTTTTGCACGACCGTTTGCCGTTGTCCCCAGCCTCCTCGTATTGTAGCCGCCCGCGATTATTGCCGGGCGACGAAGGGAGACTGCGAGAGTCGTCCATGTGAGATCCATGCGCAAGTCTGGGTTCAAGGAAAACGCTTACTTGGGGATTACGACTTCGCGGCGGCCAAACAAGACAGCGTCGAGGGAAAATGCGCCAGGCCCGAGACAAATCAGGGCAGCGGCGATGGTGGCCAACAGCAGACATGAAGTGTGCGCTGCGAAGATGTCGGGCCCGGGAGATGGAAGCCAGGAAAAGAGACCGCTAACACAGGCGACTGCGGCGACCAGAGCGGCCGGGAGGGTTAGGCAGCCGAGAATAATGAGGACACCGCTGGCGAGCGTGAGGACGGCGACGGGCAAAGAGAACGTCGGAAGAGAGTACCAATTGCCGAGATAGACCACGCCTTGCGCGGTGAGCAGACCGCCGCTCGCGACGCGAAGCAACAAGAGACCCGTGCCCGGCCAGCCGTCCGGGAAAGTAGAGAACATCCGGAGCAGAATACCTCCGTGGAATTTGCAGTTACAGTACAGCTTCTAAAAGGGCAGGCGAATCCCTAGTGATTGGAATCTTTAGGTACCACTTCTGAGGGATGCAGGGTTTCTATAGTGTCTCAATCGGTTGAAGCAATTCCTCGGATGAGTCTTTCCGGGGTTAGAGTTGAATGATGCCACGGCGGACACCTATGGCTACGGCTTGAGTGCGGTCGTTGGCGCCCAGCTTTTCCATGATGTGCTTGATGTGGACTTTGACGGTTTCTTCGGTGATGAAGAGCTTGGTGGCAATGTCGCGGTTGCGATTGCCGCCTGCGATCTGACGCAGGACTTCGACCTCGCGGGCGGTGAGGGCTTCGTCACTGTAGTGTTCAGCGAGGTGGGCGGCGATTTCGGCGGGGATTCTTTTCTTGCCGGCATGGACCTGGCGGATGACCTCGACGAGTTCTTTGGGTGGCATGCTTTTGAGGATATAAGCGCGGGCTCCAGCTTCGAGAGCGCGCTGGATTTCGAAATCGGCGGCGAAGGTGGTGAGGATGATGACGCGGGCTTCTGGGAATTCGGCACGAATGGCGATAGTGGTTTCGATGCCGCTCATGTCTGGAAGGCGAAGATCCATGAGGGTGACGTCCGGCGTGTGGACGCGAAAGCGCTGAATCGCTTCGCGGCCGTTGGAGGCTTCGGCAACAAGGGCGAGATCGGGTTGAGCCTGGATGATGGTCGCAAGACCTTCGTGAAGTAGCGGATGGTCATCGACGCTGAGGATGCGGATTGGAGCGAGGGTCGCCATGTGGGCTTCTATCCTGCCTTGGTTTTTGGGATGTGATCGGAGCCGGACCGGTGGTGACGCCGAACTGAGTGGTTAGACGCGGAGTGGGGTGGGCGGGATTCAAAAGCGATGTCGTTGGGGACGCGGAGTTCGACCTCCGTTCCGTTTCCAGAACGGCTCATGAGCTTGAGCTTGGCACCGATGTGCTCGGCGCGCTCTCTCATGCCGGAGAGTCCCCAATGGCCGTCGCGGCCGGTTTCGAGGACGTGAGCGTCGATGCCGTCGCCATCATCACGGACGAGGATGCGCAGGTGAGTGGGAGCGTATTCGAGTTGGAGATCGATATTGCTAGCGTGGGAATGACGAAACGCATTGACAACGGCTTCGCGCCCGATGCTGTAGACGTCATCGCGGATGACGGAGCGCAGGGGAAGGGGCTCGCCTTCGACGACGAGGCGAAAAGCGATGTCGTCGGGCTGACCGATCTCCTGGGGAATGCGCGAGAAACAGCTTTTGAGATCTTCCGTGGTTTCGACGGAAGAGCGCAGACCGCGAAGAGTATTACGGCCTTCATTGACGACCTGGGTCATGAGTTCGAGGACGCGGTTGAGAGCGGGGCGGGTGGGCGAGTTTTCGGGGAGCTGGTCGACGGCGACATGAAGCTGCATGGAGGCGCTGAGGACGCCCTGGAGGAGAGTGTCATGCAATTCCTGGGCGACGCGAGTGCGCTCGGCGAGGCGCTCTTCAAGAACGTAATGAAGGTGCTTGCTCATCTGGTGAAGCCGGAGGCGGTAGAAGCCGAAGGCGATGGGCGCGGCGGCGAGCAGGCAGATGAGACCGAACCACCAACGCTCCCAGAGGGGGAGTTCGCCTTTGACGACGGCGGTGGCAAAGACGTCCTGGGTGGGAAGGACGTCGGTGGTGGGCGGGGGATGGAAATCGGGGCCGACGAGGAGAGCGGCATATTCCATGCCGGGATGAGTATCGTTCGACCAATGGGCGCGGGCGTCAATGGTAGTGAAGGGAGTATCGGCGAAGGGCTGAATCCACCATTGGGTGTGGCCGCGAGCGTAGAGAACGATGCGCTGGCCGGGCTTACCGCCGATGACGCGGCCGGAAATGGTGCTGGTTTTCTTGGGATTGTCGTCTCCGGCGAAGGGAACATTAATGAATTCGATGGATGGACCGGAAGCGGATAGCGTTTGATCGGAAGAGAAAATGGCTGCAGCGTGCAGCAAAAGGGAGGATTGGGTGAGTATCTCCCAAGCGCTGAAGAGCAGCAGCGTCAGAAAGGCACGGCTGAATTTCATCCAACCCCCACAAACCTAGCCTGGAAAGCCGGTTGCGACGACAACTGGAAGGAGTCCCACACCGTTTTCGACGGTAGGAAAAAGGTACATGAAACCGAGAGGAAATGCACCTTCAAGCGGGGGGACCGGCGTGACGACGAGAGTTCGGATGAGCGGAGATTCGCTCGCAAGCGTTTTACCTGTGCGAGTAGACGCGGACGTAATCGACGAGCATGCGCTCGGGAAAAACGGTAGAACGCTCGGGACCGCCTGGCATTCGTCCGCCAACGGCGAGGTTTAACAGAATAAAGAAAGGACGATCGAACACCCATGGGCGGCCCTTGGGAAGATCGCTGGGACTGCGGGTGCGGTAGAGATGGCCATCGACAAAGAATTGCACGCGGTCGGGAGACCAGTAGATGGCAAAGAGATGAAAGTCGTCGCTGAAGCGGCCGTGAGGAAGAGTGTATGAGGCGGTGAGAGCATTGGCGTCGGAGTATCCGGGGCCGTGGAGGCTGCCGTGAATGGTGGAAGGCTCGTGAGCGCCAGCGTTTTCCATAATGTCGATTTCGCCGCAGGCGGGCCAGCCGGTGGTGGAGAAATTGTCTCCGAGTAGCCAGAAGGCGGGCCAGAGACCCTGGCCGGCGGGGATTTGGATACGAGCTTCAAAAAGGCCGTAGCGCTGAGCGAAGAGGCTCTGGGTTTTTAGACGGGCGGAGGTGTAGTCGCGACGAATGCCGTCGGAGCCGCGGAAATTCTCTTGGCGCGCTTCGATGACGAGATTGCCACGGTCGACACGAACGTTTTGCGGACGCGCAGTGTAGGACTCGAGTTCGCCGTTGCCCCAGCCCTGGCCGCCGATGTCGGCGATCCATTTTTTTGGATCGGGAGCGGAGCCGTCGGGGGCACTGAATTCGTCGCTCCAGGTGAGCAGCCAATCGGAGGGAGGGGCGATTTCCCGGCGAGCGCTTGCCGACCCACAACACAGCGCGATGAGGATCAAGAGGAACGAACGAAGGCGCATGCGGAGCCTGGAAAAGAAATTCTCGCAGCCGAGGAGCGGGGCCCGAGATCGCCTGACGCAAGTCTCAATGGAAGGTTAAACAGTTTTTCCGAGTACACCAATCCCACGCTTCCGGGATCTTTCGCTACCACTTTCGAGGTAGCGAGGATGGGTGCCTTCCGAGGTAGCAAAAAAATACCGCTTCGCGTGATGCCGCTGCGGGCGGCGTGTGAGAAAGTCGCTGGCATTCTGACAGAGAGCCTGGGTATGGCGAAGAATGTGTCGGACGCGATGCGGGGAATGCTCGCGGAAAGAGATGCGGTGACCAAGACCATTGAGCGAGATGTTCATCTGGCCTAAGTGGGGCCGGCGGAGAGAAGCATGAGTACGCTTTGGAGATACAAGCTCATTATCGGGGGAGTGTTTGGCATCGTGGTAATCGCGCTGATCATCGGCGCGGTGCGTCCGTCCAAACAGGCTTTGGGCGCGCCATCCGCGGTTCCCAATGTGCAAGTGGTGACAGTCAAGCAGGAAGATGTGCCTATCTACGGGGAGTGGATCGGGACGCTTGACGGCCTGGTGAACGCGGACGTGCGGGCGCAGGTGACCGGGTATTTGCAGAAGCAGGCGTATCAGGAAGGCGCGTTCGTCAAGCAGGGACAGTTGCTGTTTCAAATCGATCCGCGGCCATTTCAGGCGGCGCTCGACCAGGCGCTGGGACAACTGGCACAGGCCAAGGCGAACCTGGCGAGCGCGCAGGCGATCCAGATACGAACCGAACTTGACGTGAAGCGCTATACGCCGCTAGCGAAAGAGCAGGCGGCGAGCCAGCAGGATCTTGATAATTCGGTGCAGAACAATCTTGCGGCGATTGCCGCGGTGGACACGGCGAAGGCGGCGATCAAGACGTACGAAGCGGCGGTGGAGACGGCGAAGATCAACCTGGAATTTACGCGGCTGATTGCGCCAATCGACGGGATTGCGGGACAAGCGCAATTGCAGGTGGGAGCGCTGGTGACGCCGGCGAGTGGAATCGTAACGTCGGTTTCGACGGTCGATCCGATCAAGGTTTATTTCACGGTGAGTGAGTCGCAATACCTTGGCTGGCGGAAGAGGTTCCCGACGGAGGCGAGTCGGCTGGCGGCGGACAAGAGTTTGCGGTTGCAACTGATTTTGGCGGACGGATCGACATATGCCCATGAGGGGACGTTTTATTTTGCCGACAGGCAGGTGGATGTTGGGACCGGAGCGATTCGACTCGCGGGATTATTTTCGAATCCGAACAATGTGCTGCGACCGGGCGGGTATGCGAAGGTGCGGGCGGTGATTTCGACGCAGCCAGGAGCGTTGTTGGTGCCGCAGCGCGCGGTGACAGAGCTTCAGGGTGGATATCAGGTTGCGGTGGTTGACGCGAAAAACAAGGTGACGGTGCGGACGGTGACGGTGGGGCAGCAGGTTGGGAACGAGTGGATTGTCGCGCAGGGATTGAATCCCGGAGAGACCGTGCTGGCTGAGGGAGTGCAGAAGGTACACACGGGCGTGACGGTGAATCCGAAGCCGTTTGCGACGCAAACGAAGGACAGGTAAGCCATGTCAAAGTTCTTCATCAACCGGCCGATTGTGGCGATGGTGATCTCGATCGTGATGGTGCTGGTCGGGTCGCTGACGATTCTGACCTTGCCAGTGGCGCAGTTTCCCAATATCACGCCGCCGGAGATTCAGGTGCTTGCGACCTACGTGGGCGCCGACGCACAGACCCTGGAGCAGGCAGTGGCTACGCCGATTGAGCAGCAGATGAACGGCGTGGACAACATGAATTACATGTACTCGCTGAATGCGACGGGAAACTCCTCGACGAGCCTGATCGTGGATTTCGATGTGAAGACTGACCCGAATACAGACTTTATTCTGGCGCAGTCGCGCGAGACGCAAGCGGCATCGCAGCTGCCGATCGACGTGAATAACTACGGCGTAACCGTGAGGAAGTCGGTGACGGCTCCCTTGATGCTGATTGCGGTGTACTCGCCAAATGGAACTTACGACGCGAATTTCCTCGCCAACTACTCATACATCAATCTGGCGGATCCGGTGCTGCGTTCGGCGGGAATCGGAAACGTGCAGGTGTTTGGCTCCGGCCAATATGCGATGCGGTTGTGGGTGAAGCCGGACACACTGGCGAAATTGGGAATCACGGTTCCGGAGATTGTAAGCGCGATTCAGGCACAGAACACGGTCAATCCGGCGGGCAAGGCGGGCGGCGAACCGGCACCGAAAGGACAGGAATTTACCTATACGGTTCTGGCGCAGGGGCGGCTGACTTCGCCGGAGCAGTTTGGGCAGATCGTGCTGCGGGAGACGCCGGATGGCGGAATTGTGCGGCTGCGGGATGTGGCGCGGATCGAACTTGGCTCGCAGGATTACAGCGTAGCGGGGCGGTTCAATGGCAAGCCCAGCGCCGTGATTGCGGCGTATCAGTTGCCGGGATCGAATGCGGTGGCGGCCGCTGCGGGCGTGCGGAAGTTGATGGATCAGTTAAAGCAGCGTTTTCCGGAAGACCTCGATTATGTCGTGGCGCTGGATACGACGCGGTCAGTCACGCAGGGTATGAAGGAAATCGTGGAGACGCTGGTGATCGCGCTGGTACTGGTGATTCTTGTCGTCTACATATTTTTGCAAGGATGGCGGGCGACGCTGATTCCGCTGCTGGCGGTGCCGGTTTCGCTGGTGGGGACGTTTGTACTATTTCCGCTGTTTGGATTTTCGATTAATACGCTCTCGCTGTTTGGGCTGGTGCTGGCGATTGGACTGGTGGTGGACGATGCGATCGTCGTTGTGGAAGGCGTAGAGCGGCACATTGAAGAAGGCATGACGCCGAAGGATGCGGCGTTGAGGGCGATGGAGGAGCTGTCGGGTCCGGTGGTGGGAATTGCGCTGGTGCTCTCGGCGGTATTTGTGCCGACGGCATTTATTCCAGGGATCACAGGACGGCTCTATCAGCAGTTCGCTATCACGATTGCGATTTCGGTTTTGCTCTCCGCCTTCAACGCTTTGACGTTGAGCCCAGCGCTCGCGGCATTGCTGCTGCGCAAGAAGGGGCCGAGCGAGGGATGGCTGCGAAAATTCTTCGACTGGTTCAATCGCATGTTCGAGCGTGCCACTAACGGCTACGTGAGCTGGAGTGCGGTGCTGGTAAAGAAAACGGCGGTGGTGGTTGTGCTGTTGCTGGCTTTTGGGATTGCGGCGGTGTTTTTTGCGAACCGGGTGCCCTCGAGTTTCTTGCCGGACGAGGATCAGGGATACGCCTATGTGAACGTGGAGCTGCCGAATGGGGCTTCGCTGGAACGGACGACAGCCGTGTCGAAGCAGGTCGAGAAAATCATTATGGACACGCCGGGCGTGCAGTACTCGACCGGCTTTGTCGGATTCAGCCTGCTGAGTTTTGTGCGGACGAGTTACAACGCGACGTTTTTTGTCACGTTCAAGCCGTGGGATGACAGGACGAAGCGCGAGGAGCAGTTCCAGGCGCTAAAGGCGCGGTTGAACCGGCAGTTCAGCCAGTTGCCAGCAGCGATCGTGTTTGGATTTTCACCGCCCGCGATTCCGGGCGTAGGGACCGCAGGAGGGTTCACATTCCTGCTCGAAGATCGGTCGGGCGCGGATGTGCAATTCCTGGCGAAGAATCTCGGCGTTTTTCTGGACGCGGCACGAAAGCGTCCAGAGATCGCATCGCTGAGTACGACCTTCCTGCCGAGCGTGCCGCAGCAGTTTGTCGATGTGGATCGCGACAAGGTGCTGAAGCAGGGCGTGAATCTTAGTGACGTTTACAAGACGATTCAGGCTTTCATGGGCGGATATTTCATCAATTACTTCAACCGGTTCGGACGGCAATGGCAGGTGTACATCGAGGCGGAAAGCGCGGACCGGGCGCAGGCAGACAACGTGGGCCAATTTTACGTTCGGAATAATAAAGGAGAGAACGTACCGCTTTCGACGCTAACGACGGTCAAGTCGCGGCTGGGGCCGGAGTTCACGATGCGCTTCAACGAGTACCGGGCGGCGCAGATCAATGGCAGCGCAGCGCCGGGGTTTAGCGCGGACCAGGCGACAGCGGCGCTGGAAGAAGTCTTCAAGGACACGATGCCACGCGAGATGGGATTTGATTACTCGGGCATGTCTTTCCAGGAGAAGAAGGCGCGGGAAGGCGTACCGCCGGGAGTCATCTTTGGCTTGTCCTTATTGTTTGTGTTTTTGATTCTGTCAGCGCTGTATGAGAGTTGGTCGCTGCCGTTCAGTGTGCTCTTGAGCACACCGGTTGCGGTGTTTGGGGCGTTCTTCATTCTTTGGTTGCGGCGCATCATTCTGCAGTGGCTGCTGCCCCCGTACATGGTGCTGATCGAGAGCGATATTTATGCGCAGATTGGGCTGGTCATGCTGATTGGACTGGCGGCGAAAAATGCGATTCTGATCGTCGAGTTTGCGAAAGATCGCTATGAGCAGGGAAGGCCGCTGGAGGAATCGGCGCTGGAGGGCGCAAAGCTGCGGTTGCGGCCGATTCTGATGACGTCGTTCGCCTTCATTCTGGGGTGCGTGCCGTTGTGGACAGCTTCGGGCGCGGGCGCGGTAGCACGACAGATCATGGGGACGACAGTGATCGGCGGGATGATGGCAGCGAGCGCGGTGGGGATCTTTTTTGTTCCGGCAATTTTCTACATGGTGGAGAAATGGTCGGGCGCGGGGAAAGAGGCTGCGCCGGGGATGCTGCCAGCTACGCCGGAGCCGATGCCGGGAGATTGAGATGAACGGAACGATGACAAGGGCGGTGAGAATTGGGCGCGGCTGGGCGCGATTTTGGTTTGCGCTTGTGGCGTGTGCTGTCATGAGCGGCTGTATGGTGGGGCCGAACTATAAGAGGCCGGCGGTGCAGACTCCGGCGACATATCGCGATCGCGGCGCGAATCCGCAGGTGCAGGCGCAGACGGCTTCTTATGCGGACTTGCATTGGTGGGAGGTGTTTCACGATCTGAAGCTGCAAGAGTTGATTCGAACCGCGATCAAGCAGAATTACGATTTGCAACTGGCGACGGAGCGGATCAACGCGGCGCGGGCGCAACTGGCAATCACAAAATCGAATTTGTACCCGCAGGTGGCGGGGAATGCGGACTTCAGCGGCGGCAAGGAGTCGACTTTTCAGTCGAAATACAACTTTCTGATTCTGGCGGCGGACGCGGCGTTCCAACTTGATTTCTTTGGGCGATTGCGGCGGGCGGATGAGGCAGCGCGGGCGGAGTTGCTGGCGACCGAAGATGCGCGGCAAGTGGTCGTATTGACGCTGGTGAGCGACGTGGCCAGCGATTACTTCGCGCTCATGCAAATGGATTTGCAATTACGAATCACGCGCGAAACGATCAACACACAAACGGATTCGGTAAAGCTGACGCAGTTGCGGCTGGACCATGGCGTGGCGACAAGGCTTGATGTGCTGGAAGCGCAGCAGACGCTGGACACGGCGAACGCGCAAATCCCCGATCTGGAGCGGCAGATTGCGCAGGAAGAAAACGCGATCAGCATTTTGCTGGGGAATTATCCGCAGGATGTAGCGCGCGGGCTTCTGGTAGAGCAGACCTTGCCGCCCGAGGTCCCGCCCGGATTGCCGTCATCGATTATTGAGCGGCGACCCGACATTCGGAAGGCGGAGCAGAATCTGGTGGCGGCGAATGCGGAAGTTGGCGTGGCGAAGGCGCAATTTTTCCCGCAGATTTCGCTGACAGGCGGCGGCGGCGGAGCGTTCGGGCGCAGCAGCGCGTTTTCGAGTTTGATGTCGACGCAGCTAGGAATCTGGTCGTACGGCGCGCAGGTGAGCCAGCCGATTTTTACCGGCGGAGCGCTGCGCGGAAATTTGAAACTGGCAGAGTCGCAAAAGCAACTGGCGCTGATTGGGTATCGGCAGACGATACAGCGGGCTTTTGGCGACGTTTCGGATGCGCTGATCGGATATGAGAAGCTGCACCAGGTGCGGGTGCGACAGGAAGAGTCGGTGGCGGATTTGCAGGAGTCCGTGCACCTTTCGACTCTCCGATATAAAGGAGGGACGACGACCTACCTTGAGGTGCTGGATGGGCAGCGGGCACTCTATAGCGCGGAGTTGACCTTGGCGCAGGCGCGGGGAAATGAGTATCAAAGCCTGGTGCAGCTTTACCGGGCGCTCGGTGGTGGATGGCAGGAGTAGTCTTCGCGGCTGAATCCAATGGCGAACGATTTGCGCTGCATTCAAGGGATGAAAATTGGGATTCGATTGCGCGCCGCGCTTGTGGCGGCGTGGGCGGTGCAGTCATGAGGGTTGCGAACACTTCTGGCCCGCTCGATCTCGCTGAATGCTGGCCTGCCCTTCCGTTCGAGGCGTGGAAGGATACGTACGCGACGCTGCACATGTGGACGCAGATTGTCGGCAAGGTGCGGCTGGCGCTTACGCCACTCGTGAATCATTGGTGGAATGTGCCGCTGTATGTGACGGCACGGGGACTGACCACTTCGCGGGTCCCTTATGGCGACCGGTCATTCGAGATATGGTTCGATTTCATCGCGCATGAGCTGGTGATTGAGACGAGCGATGGCATCGTTGAACGGCTGCCGCTTGCGCCACGGGCGGTGGCGGATTTTTACGACGAGTTCATGAAGATGCTGCGGACGGCGGGAATCGAGGTGAAGATCTGGCGGATGCCGGTGGAGATTCCGAATCCGATTCCATTTGATGAAGATCAGGTGCGCGCTTCTTACGATCGCGCGGCAGTGGAGAGGTTCTGGCGAATCTTGCTTTCGGTGGACTCGTTGTTGCAGAGGTTCCGGTGCGGATTCATCGGCAAGAGCAGCCCGGTGCATTTTTTCTGGGGGAGCTTTGACCTGGCAGTGACGCGCTTTTCGGGACGGCGGGCGCCGGAGAGGCCGGGCGCGGACCGGGTGACGCGCGAGGCGTACTCGCACGAAGTGAGCAGCGTGGGATTCTGGCCAGGTGGTGGAGACGTCGCTGGGCCGGCGTTTTATTCTTATGCGGCGCCAGAGCCGGAAGGCTTCAAAGAGGCACGGACCGGGCCGAAGGGCGCGTTTTATCAACCGAAGCTTGGCGAATTCCTTTTGATGTATGACGATGTGCGGCGGGCGGAGTCGCCGAGCGCGGCGCTGCTGGAATTTTGCGAGAGCACTTATGGAGCGGCGGCGGGACTGGGGAAGTGGGATCGTGCGGCATTAGAGCGACAGGCCTGAGCTGGGGCTGCCGGGATTCCGATCTTTTGCCCGCGGTTTCATCGCCCACGATCCACATCTTCATTGTTATCAACCCCTCATCGGTGAACCCTCGGTCCTACGCAATGGAATTTTCCCTGAAACGATTCGGACATGAGCTGCACTATATCCATGAGCGAGGGAATCGCTGACAGGCGATAACCACGGTTCACAACCTCTCAGATAACCGTTTCGGGAGGTTCTGATAAGTGCCGGAGCCGAGGGGAAGCGGCTCCGGCGCTTTCAGATGTATATCCACTGCGGAATAGACGCCTTATTTAGCAAGAGTTATGGAGAGGAGTTTGCACCCTTCGTGCCTGAGGCTCGCCCCACTGCCGCTGCTCCTTGTCGCCGGCGAAGCTTGCCGCTTGTAAGACGGCCTTTTGCCCTGGTACCGCGTCCGGAAAACGCTCCCGATGAGAGAGCTACAGTGCTACACTGTGTGCCACTCCAGACGCGGGGCAAGCTCTTGCAGTTCCACTCATTTGACGAGGCCTACGTCAGCCGATTGCGTTCTGGAGACTTCCGTACACAGGAACATTTTTCGGCGTACTTCAGCGCGCTGATCAAGATCAAGCTAGGGTCGCGGCTGAAGTCGTCGGAGGCGGTCGAAGATTTGCGGCAGGAGACCTTCGCGCGCTTTTTTGTGGCGCTGCGGGAGGGAAAGATTTTGCGGCCGGAATCGCTCGGATCGTTTATGAATTCGATCTGCAACAATGTGTTGCATGAGCACTATCGTGTGGGTACGCACGACGATCCGCTGGAGGACGAAGAAGAGAGAGAGCTTCCAGCGACGAATCCAGATGCAGTGGCAGTGCTGGGGGCAAAAGAGACGGAGAAGAAAGTCCGGGAAATTCTGGAGAAGCTTCCGGAGCGCGACCGGCGCCTGTTGCGTGAAGTATTTCTGGAAGAGCGGGACAAGGACGAAGTTTGCCGCGAGTTAGGCGTGGATCGCAACTATCTGCGGGTGCTGCTGCACCGCGCGAAGCAGGCGTTCAAGGCGACGTATCTGAAGCATACTGGGATTCCGGATCGGGCAGCGGGCCGGAAACCATGGAATGAGGCGATGCACTGCTTTTGAGTGCAAGGAGAAAGGAAGCCATGGACCACAACCTGGTGGTTCGAAACAAAATGACGGAACGATATTTGCTGGATGAGCTTGATCCGCAGGAGCGGGAGCAGTTTGAAGAACACTTCTTCGTCTGCGAGGAGTGCGCGCTGGATGTGCGGGCGGGAGCGGAACTGGTGGTACAGAGCAGAGCCATTCTAGCGGAGACGCCGGAACCGGCGTTTGCCGCCGCGAGGCGACCCAAGCCAGTATGGGAGTGGTTGCGCTGGTTTCGTCCGGCGTTCGCCATTCCGGTGATGGCGGCGCTTCTGGTCGTGGTGGGATATCAGAATCTGGTTACGGTGCCGAAGCTGCAATCCGAATTGCGGCAGCCCCAGGTTTTGCCATGGGCTTCAATAAATGTGGGAACGTGGGGCGCTGGCGGGCCGGCGATTAGCGTGCGGCAGGGACAGGGGTTCTTATTGTTTGTGCGGATTCCGTCAGATGGCAGTTATAGCCGCTACATTGCGGAGTTATATCGTCCGGATGGACGAGTGGAATCGACGATCACGATTCCGGCCAACTTACAGCAGGACCAATGGCCGGTGCAAATACCGGCTGGCGATCGCGCGGCTGGGAGCTATACTTTGCGGGTCCGGGGAATCAATGCCGCCGGAGAGAGTGAGGAAGTGGGCAAGGCATCATTCGAGTTGCAAGTGCAGAAGTGAGTCCCTAGGAGGACATACGATATGGCCGCAAACCCGAAATCGCCGATGGAATCGAATTCCAACCGGTCGCACTCGCATACTTATCACGCCAAGGCGCATATTCTGACCGGGCAACTGGAACGCCCAATCCAGCAGCCGATTGAACCTTATGGAGAAGTGCTGCTGGAGAACACGACCGCTGAAACCCACATTGCGCAACAAGTCGACGCGACGAGCATTGAAGGGCTGATTTCGTTCCGGTCGGGGCACACGCGGGTGATTGGGACGCTGATTGAAAATAAGAAGGATATTTTTGGCGCCGATCACGCGGCTTATGTCACCTTGGCGACGGCCGTGGTGGAGGGATTCAATGTGCTCGACATTCTGACTGCGGACCGAATTGTGGCGCAGGTTTCGACGGAGCATCCACTGAAGAAGGGAACGGTGCCGAGGGTGACGTTCCTGGGGACGCAGTTTGAGAATCTGCGGATCGCGGGATATCCGGTTGAGGTCGAGCTGGATCTTGGTATTTGCGGCGAGAAGCCGGATGGGGACAGCCCGTATCTGACGGAGAAGGGTTTTCTGGGGCGGGTGGAGCGGCAACTGAAGGGGGCGACGGCGACGAAGGGATTTCCGAAGGGATTGGCGGGCGAGTTTGGCGGGAAGCTGGCGTCGATTGACAGCCTGAAGAAGCGCGGTGGGGGTGCGAAAGGGAAACAGAACGACTACCCTAAGGTGCAATGCTCCATCGTGAAAAAGATTGGGCCGATTCCGATTCCGGGCGTGAAGACGTTCGGGAACGTGATTTTCATTCCGAACTTCGGGCGGCTGGCCTTGGGCGAGCTGGAAGTTGGCATGGAGCGCCTCACTGGCAACGGCTTTGGGCGGGGGCAGAGTGGCTCTGCGCCGCAGTTCAGTCATTATTTCACTTTGAATATGCTGGAGATGAAGCTGGGATGCCCGGTGGGCGGGAGTGGGAAAGGGCCGGGGGTTACTTCGAATGGACAGGGAAGCGGCCCTGGCTAGCCGTCTGCCTATTTACACTTCTAATTGGGGGGGCGTCCTGCCGCAAGAGCGACGCCCCTCAACTTGTATATGACCGAGTTTATAAGACCCTTCTTCAAGGCAATCTAAAGCAATCTGAGCAGGAAGCCCACAGAAATTACGAGGAACTCCCACGATCTTCGGATTGGGCCTGGAAATTTCGCACACTTGAGGCTAGAGCGGTACTTCAGGAAGGCCGTTATGAGGACGGCTTGAGGCTTTTGCAGTCAGATCCATTGCCCATCGGTCGTCCTGACTTAGCCGTGCCGATCCTCTCACTTGAAGGGGAGGTCTACCTCGCGACACACAACTTCGAGGGAGCAGATCGTCTTCTTGGACAGGCGACGACGATCTGTGCGAGCTATGCGTCGGGAAGCTGCGGGTACCTCCTCAAGGCCCGCGGTCTATTGGCTGCAGAAAGAAACGACTGGGAATCTGCCGGGAGACTCGACCAGCTTAGCCTTGACTTCGCGCGCTCCCACGGCGACAAAGCCCTCGAATCTCAGGCTCTCCTAAACCTCGGGAACGTCGCGCTCGCCGAGGGGCTTTACGATGAGGCGATGGACAGATCGGAAGCTGGATATCAGGCGGCGAGAGTTGTCGGTGCCCGAAGGCTTCAGCTCATCACCCTGGGTAATACGGGTTGGGCCTATTACAAGCTTGGCGACTATGAGAAAGCTCTGGAATTGCTCACAGAGTCGGAAGGACTTGCGTCGGAAGTCGGAGATACCTGGACGCAAGGGAACCAACTCAACAATATCGGCTACGTCTACCTAGACGAAGGTAAGTTCGACGCTGCTTCGCAGTCCTTTCGGAAAGCACTTACCCTGGCGGAGGCAACCAAAGCCAGAGAGTTTATCTACAATGCATTGCGCGTGCTCGCGCGGCTTTCGCTTCAAACGGGCGATCTGGCTGGGGCGGACAACTATGCGCGACAGGCGCTCGATATTGCGCGGCAGGATCACAATCACCTGGATGAACTTTATCCCATGCTTGTGCAGGGTCAGATTGCGGCGCGGCGGGGATTGAACGACGTCGCTGAAGCTACGGTTTTGCAGGTCGAGGGCGACAAGGCGTGTCCTGTGTTTCTTAAGTGGGAGGCGGAGCATTCGCTGGCTCGGCTTTATGAGGGGGAGAATCGCGCGGACCGGGCGGAGCGGGAATACCGGGCCGCGCTGGGGACGTTTGAAGCGGCGCGGGATACGGTGAAGCATGAGGATTCGCAGCTTTCGTTTTTGACCAATGCGTCGCGTATCTATGACGACTATGTGCATTTTCTGGTGGCGCAGAAAAAGACGAACGAGGCTCTGCGCTGGGCGGATTACAGCCGGGCGCGGACGCTGGCGGAGGGGTTGGGACTGCTGAAGAAGAAAGGATCGAGACAGCTGGAGAAGAAAGCCCCGGAACTCGAGAAGAAAGCGTTGATGGAACCGGCGGCGCTGAACGCTTCGCAGGTTGCGCGGCGGGCGGATGGGGCGGTCTTCTTTTACTGGCTGGGCGAGGGGCAGTCGTATTTATGGGCGATTACGGGACGCGAGGTGCGGTTGTTTACGCTGCCTGCGCGGGCAGAGATCGAGGCGGCGGTGGAGCGGTATCGGAAGTCGCTGGGCGGGCCGCAAGACGTGCTGGGCGGGGCGGGAGCGGAGGCGGATCGGGATGGGACTTGGCTTTATCGCACGCTGGTGGCGCCGGCGCAAGAGATGCTCGGACGCGACACGAAGGTGTTTGTGATTCCAGACGGCAGTTTGAACAACCTTAATTTTGAGACGTTGATTGTCGAGGGCGGGGAGCGTCATTTCTGGATCGAAGATGCGGATGTGGTGAATGCCAGTTCGCTGCGGGTGCTGGAGGCTTCGCTGGCGCGGGGCACGGTGCATAGCGGAAGGCGCGGGGGAAACATTTTGCTGATTGGGGACAGCGTGGCTCCGAGCGCGGAGTATCCCGAACTGCCGCGGGCGGCGGACCAGATGAAGAACGTGGCGGGTCATTTTTCGGCGGAGGCGCAGCGGACGCTGACGCGGGAGCGGGCGACGCCGGAGTCGTATATGGCGGCGGGGCCGGAGAAGTTTTCGTATATCCATTTTGTGGCGCATGGGACGGCGAGCCGGCTGAGTCCGCTGGATTCGGCGATCTTGCTTTCGAAGGATGCGGGGCAACCGGAGTCGTTCAAGCTTTATGCGCGCGAGATTATCGGGCATCCGATTCGAGCGGACCTGGTGACCATCTCGGCTTGCTATGGTGCAGGGGAACGGGCTTATTCAGGTGAGGGGTTAGTGGGGCTGGCGTGGGCGTTTTTGCGGGCGGGAGCGCATAACGTGATTGCCGGGTTGTGGGAGGTCACCGACGCCTCGACCGATCAGCTGATGAATAAGTTTTATGACGAACTGGAGCGGGGAGCGAGTGTGGATGCCGCGCTGCGAACGGCGAAGCTCTCGCTGCTGCACGATGGCGCGTTTCGGAATCCTTTCTATTGGGCGCCTTTTCAGCTCTATACCGGTTCGTAGACCGACATCCGCTTTGCATCTATTCGAATCTCTGAGCGCTTCATCTGCCTCCAATCCTATGGAGCGAGCATCTTAGGATTTGTCTTTGAGGAGGCCTTCTGAATGTTTCCGACCTTTCGCGGGAAACGATTGCACCGGGTTGCGATCTTTGGCTTGGTAGCTTTTTACTTTTCGTTCTTCACTGGATTGAGTTTTGCGCAGAAGAGCGCGGATGCGGCTTCGGGAGCCGGCACGCAGGCTGGGAACGTGGCTTCGGACAAGGCGGAGGCGGCGAATCCGGGGAATCTTGAGCCGAATAGTCTGACACGCCCGGGAGCAGAGAAACCGATTTTGCAGCAGTTGAACTCGGCGGTGGAAGAGTTGGCGGCGCGGATTTCTCCCGCGGTGGTGCAGATTTCGGTGACCGGATATGGAACGCTGGAGGAGAGCAATCAGACACAGACGGCTTATGTGGCGCGGGAACATGCGATTGGGTCAGGCGTGATTGTGGATTCGGATGGTTACATCATGACCAATGCGCACGTGGTGGAGGGGGCGCAGCGGATTCATGTGGCACTGGCATCGCCGATGAATTCGCAGGACCCGATTGCGCCGATCGGCAAGCAGCGAATGCTGGACGCGCGGATTATTGGGATTCATAAAGAGAGCGATCTGGCGCTGCTCAAGGTGGAAGGGACGAATTTTCCGACGCTGTCCCTGGCGAATCACAGACCGGTGCATCAGGGAGAACTGGTGCTGGCCATGGGAAGCCCGGAAGGATTGCAGAATTCGGTGACGATGGGAGTGGTGAGTTCGGTGGGGCGGCAGGCGGATCCGACCAAGCCGTTTGTGTACATACAGACGGATGCGCCCATCAATCCGGGGAACAGCGGTGGGCCGCTAGTGGATATTGACGGATATGTGATCGGGATCAACACGTTTATTCTCTCGTCCGGCGGAGGGAGCGAGGGACTGGGGTTTGCGATTCCGTCGCAGATCGTGCGCTTTGTTTATGCCAGCCTGCGGAAGTATGGGCACGTGCACCGGGTTTCGGTAAAGGCGGGGGCGCAGACGATTACGCCGACGCTGGCGCGGGGCCTTGGGCTGGCGCGGTCGTGGGGAGTGGTGATCGACGACGTGACGCCAGGCGGGCCGGCGGAATCGGCTGGGCTAAAGATTGGAGACATTATTTTGAGTGCGGATGGCCGGGCGATTACGACATTGCCGGCGTTCACGACCGTACTTTATTTCCATTCGCTGGACGAGGTACTGAAGTTGGAAGTTCTGCGCGGAAACGAGAGAAAGACCTTGTTCATTCCCGTGTTTGAGCAGAAGGACTCGATGGATACGCTGGCCGATCTGGTGAGTTCCCCAGACAGTTTGGTGTCACGGCTGGGAATTTTGGCGATCGACTTAACGGAGCAACTGCGCGGAACGCTGGGGCCACTGCGGAATCCAACAGGAGTTGTAGTAGTGGCACGGGTAGCGGATTTTGCGCGCGTCGATACGAGTTTACAGACGGGGGATGTGATTCATGCCGTGAACCAGACGCCGATCGATTCACTGGCCACGCTGCGGGAGGCGCTGCGGCAGATCAAGGCGCGGGACGCGGTGGTGTTGCAGGTAGAGCGTAGCGGCGGATTTCAGTGGCTGGCGTTCGATATGGAGTAACATTGCCCATGATGTATTATTTTTCGTCGGGATCGCGCATGGGTTACTCACCTAGTTACTGTTGTGTTATTCGATTCACAAACCCTTAACCATCCGTTTACATAGGGGCAACTCGGGCTGGCCAGAATTGGTCTATGCTCGAGTTTCTTACGAATGCGGATGACTCCGCAGGTTTCTTCACTAATCCGCAGCTTCCCGGATTGTCGCCCTTGGCGGGACGGTTTATTCCCATGCAGCAGGCGCGCGCGCTTTACCGGCGGGTGCGCTCGGCGCCGCCGGGGTTTCTGTTGGAAACGCTGCTGGCGGAGATGAAGATCGACCTCGAAATCCAATCAAATAATCTTGAGCGCATCCCTGCGAAGGGGCCGCTGGTAGCGGTGGCGAACCATCCGTTCGGAGTTCTGGATGGAGCGGTATTGTCGGTGATTTTGTCGAGGGTGCGGCCGGATGTGCGGGTAATGACGAATTCCCTGTTGGCCGGAATTCCGGAACTGCATCAGTATTGCGTTTTTGTGGATCCATGTGGAACGCAGACTTCGACAGAGAAGAATGTGAAGGGGTTGCGGCAGGCGCTGGACTGGCTGCATCGAGACGGGGCGCTGGCAGTCTTCCCCGCAGGCGAAGTTTCACATCTGGATTTCCGGCAAGGGCAGGTGACGGATCCTTTGTGGAACACTGTAGCGGCGCGGCTGATCCGGAAGACGGGCGCGACGGCAATGCCAATCTATTTTGGCGGCGGCAACAGCGTGACATTTCATCTGCTGGGGATGATTCATGCGCGGTTGCGGACGTTGTTCTTGTTACAGGAGTTCCTGCAACAGCGGGAGAAACGTATTCGGGTGCGCATCGGCAAGCCGATTCCTGCGGAGATGATCACCAGCCTTGATGGCGACGAAGAGGCAACAGAATATCTGCGACTGCGGACTTACCTCTTATCGCATCGTGGAAAGCAGGCGATGTCCTTGCCGGCGAAGTTTCGCTCGGCTTTACCGCGAAAAGCTCAGGAGCCAATTGCGGTGGAGGTTCCGCAGAGATTTGTGCTGAGCGACCTCTCGGCACTTCCGGCTGATCGGTTGTTGATGGAAAATTTGGAGTTTGCTGTTTATGCGGCGCGGGGCGTGGAACTGCCGCACCTGCTGGATGAACTGGGGCGGGTGCGGGAGATTACGTTCCGGGCATCAGGCGAGGGAACGGGACGGAGTGCGGACATTGACCAGTTCGATCCTTATTACTGGCACTTATTGCTGTGGAGCAAGGCGAATCAGGAACTGGCCGGCGCATACCGGGCGGGAAACACGGACGAGATCATTCGCGCCCATGGACTGAAGGGTCTATACACGCACACGGTATTTCGCTATGACGAACGGCTGTTTTTGAAGATCGGGTCGGCACTGGAATTAGGGCGGTCGTTTGTGCGACGAGAGTATCAGCGGCACTACGCGCCGCTGCTGATGCTGTGGAAGGGAATTGCGCGGTTTGTGGCATCGCATCCGGCGGCGCCGGTATTGTTTGGGGCGGTCAGCATCAGCAATGACTACACGAGGTTCTCGCGGGAGATGATCGTGCGGTATTTCGAGCACCGCAACGATGGACGGGAGTTTGCCGATCTGGTGCGGCCGCGAACGCCGTTTCGGGTGCCGCGCATACGGCGGTGCGATGACACGGCGCTATGCCATGCGATACGCGACCTGGACGAACTGGCCGAGCCGATCTCGGATGTGGAAGAAGATGGAAAGGGTATTCCGATTCTGATCAAGCAATATGCGAAGCTGGGCGGAAAGCTGGTGGCTTTCAACCTGGATCGCAAATTTTCGAATGTGGTCGATGGGCTAGTGGTTTTGGATTTGCGGCAGACAAACCCTACCATGCTCGAGCGCTACATGGGACGGGAGGGGTTGGCCGGCTTTCGACGCTTTCACGGGCTGGATCTGGCGGCGTCCGGGTGGCAGCAGTAGGAGAACGAAAGCGCGGCGTCCCTTTGAGCATGTTTCTTAAGTCGTTTCTTCTCTGAAATTAAAGCTCTTCCTGAACTCCTCCGATGACCTTTAGTAATTCCCTTCCTGTCTGAAATGTCATTCATGGGTCCCGCCGATTTCGTCGATGGAATCAGTGCGGACCTCTATGTCTCTGACTCAATTATTGAAAAGCTCGCCGAGGGAACTGCAGGCGGAGTTGCAGCTTATTCTCAACGCAGTTGTGGAAGGCCTGTGCGGCGTGGATAAGAACGGAAGTGTGACCTTCTGTAACGAAGCGCTCCTAACGATGACGGGCTATCGCAGGGAGGAGCTTATTGGCCGGAGTATCCACGAAGCGGTCCACAACAAGCGCGAGGACGGCAGCCCATACCCGAAGGAAGAATGTCCAATGGGGAGGGCGGTTGCCGCGGGTGAGGAAGTTCATAACGCGGCGGAATTGCTGTGGCGGAAAGATGGTAGCTCGTTTCCAGCGGAATACTGGGTTCATCCGATGCAGCGACCGGCTGGAGCAACAATGTCGGTCATAACGGTTCAGGACATGACCGAGCGCGAGAGGTCGGTTGATGCGCTGAGGAGCAGCGAGGAACGTTTCCGCCAGATCAGCGAGAACATCGACCAGGCTTTTTATCTGGTGGATACGACGGGTCTGCTTTCCTACATCAGTCCGGCGTTTGAGAGGATCACGGGACTGCCTTGCCAGGAAGCCAGAGCAAAGCAGTGGCCATGGCCCGACCTCGTGTCGCCCGAACATCGCGAGAGGATGTTGGAGGATTCGCGGCGGCTCATGCAAGGAGAGGAGGTCAAGAGCGAATACAAGATCCAGCACCGCGATGGGTCGGCGCGGTGGATCCTGAGGCACGCCCGGCCAATTTGTTGCTCGGACGGGCACTTCTCCGGGATTGCCGGCGTGGTGGAGGATGTCACCGAAATTCACGAGGCGCGAGAGAAGTTGCGCAGGAGCGAGGAAAAATTCCGCCGGATCCTGCTGAGTGTCGCCGATGTGGCGTGGACATCGGACCGAAACGGGCAAACGCTGTACATCAGCCCGAGAGTGGAGGAGGTGCTTGGGTATAGCAAGGAGGAGATTTCGGCGGCCGGGAGCAAGTTGCGGCTCGGGCTGATCCACCCGCACGATTTCGGAAGAGTGAAGAAGGGCTATCTGGCGCTGTTCAATGAAGGGCGGCGATTTGACGAGGAATACCGGATTCGGCGGAAGGATGGAAGCTGGATCTGGATTCACGACCACGCTACGGGAACGCACGAAGAGAACGGGACTCTCTACGCGGATGGGGTATTCAGCGACATCTCAGCTCGGAAGCGGGCGGAGGAAGAGTTGCGATGGAAGACGGCGTTTCTGGAGGCGCAAACCGACTCGACGATCGACGCGATGGTGCTCATCGATCCGCATGGGTACCCGATTTTCGCCAACGACAAATTTGTCAAGCTATTTCCGGAGACGGCCGAGATCATTGCCGAACACCACGAACACGGCATGCTGAAGCACGTTCTCAGTCGGGCCAAGGATGGGGAATCGTTCCGGACGCTGGCGGAGCGATTGAACCGCCAGCCAGACGAGGTGGGCTACTGCGAACTGGAACTGGAGCATGGCATGATCCTGGAAGTCTATTCGGCGCCGGTGCTCAACAAGGAAGAGAAAAAGTACTACGGAAGAATATGGACGGCGCGGGACATTACGGCGAAAAAGCGCGACGAGCAGAAGCTGCGGCATAGCGAGGCGTATCTGGCGGAGTCGCAGCGACTGAGCCATATCGGGAGCTGGGCGTGGAAGAGCCAGGGGGACTTCGTGTACTGGTCGGAGGAACACTACCGGATCTTCGGGATGGAGCCGGGAGATGGAAGGGTTCCTTTTGAGAATTCGCAGGACCGGATTCATCTCGAGGACATCGAAGAGTTCCGGCGCGTGGTGCGGGAATCCATCAAGGAGAAGAAGGATTATGAGACGGACATTCGGATCGTGCAGCCCGACGGAACGATCCGGGATATCCACTCGAGCGGGCATCCGGTTTTCAGCGAAAACGGCGAGTTCGTGGAAATGTTGGGGCTCTCGCAGGATGTGACGGAACGCAAGCGGAATGCGGACACGCTGCTGCAGCTCTCTATGGCGGTGGAACAGAGTCCCGCGACGGTATTGATCACGGACCCGGAGCTCAAAATCAGCTACGTTAACCGGCGGTTTACGGAGATCACGGGGTACGAGGCGCAAGAGATGCTGGGAAAGACGTCTGGAGTTTTGAAGTCGGGAAAGACCGCCTCAGAAACTTGCCGAGATCTCTGGTCCGCGCTCAACGCGGGACGGGAGTGGCGGGGCGAGTTCTGCAGCAAGAAAAAGAACGGGGAGCTGTTCTGGGAGGCGGCGACAATCCGGCCGATTGTGGATGGCGCAGGCAAACTCACGCATTATCTGGTGCTGTCAGAAGACGTGACGGAGCGGAGGCAGACCGAGCGCGAGCACAGGCTGACGCAATTCTCGCTGGAGCACGCTTCCGACACTGTCTTCTGGGTGAACCCGAAGGGCCGAATTGTGTATGCGAATCGGTCCGCATGCCGGTCTCTCGGGTATACGCGCGAGGAACTTGTTGCGCTTTCGATTCCCGATATCGACCCGAATTTTTCTTGGGAGACCTGGGATACCTTCTGGCCCGATTTGAAGAGCCGCGGATCGATGACGCTGGAAGCCACGGAAAAGAGCAAGCTGGGACGGATATTTCCGGTGGAGGTGAGGGCGAATTACCTGGAATTCGACGGTCAGGAATACTGCTTTGCGTTTGTACGAGATATCAGCGAGCGGCGGAGCGCGGAGGAAGAGTTGCGATCGTCGCGGCGGATGTTGCAATCGATACTCGACGCGATTCCGCAGAGGGTGTTTTGGAAGGATCGGAACTGTACCTATGAGGGCTGCAATCGGCCGTTTGCGATGGACGCGGGACTGAGTGCGCCGGAGGCCATCGTAGGCAAAACGGATCGAGAATTGGCGTGGAAGGAGGTGGCGGACGCGTATCGCGCCGATGACGAGAAAGTGATGGAGAGTGGGCAGGCCAAGCTTGGTTATCAGGAGATACAAACCCGGACCGACGGGAGCCTGCTGTGGCTGCAAACGAACAAATTACCGCTCTTCGACCGGGATGGCGAAGTTACAGGAGTGGTTGGGACATACGAGGATGTGACGGCAAGAAAACAGGCGGAGCGGGAACTGCGACTGACGAAATCGTCGTTGGACATTACATCGGACACGGTCCTGTGGATCGATCCACAAGCCCGTATCGTTTATGCGAACGAAGGGGCGTCCCGAACGCTGGGATACTCAAGCCCGGATCTGGTCTCGCTCTTAATTCCGGATATCGACCCCCTCTATCCGATCGAAACTTGGAACTCATTTTGGGAGGAGCTGAGACTTCGGCGCTGCAAAACCTTTGAAACTCAGCACAAAAGCAAGACCGGACGAATCTTCCCGGTGGAAGTAACCGCCAATTTCCTGGAGTTCGACGGCCAGGAGTATCTATTTGCCTTCGCGCGAGACATCACGGAGCGGAGGGAACTGGAAAGCCAGCTGCGGCAGGCGCAAAAACTGGAGGGAATTGGGCAGCTGGCGTCAGGGATCGCGCATGAGATCAACACGCCAACGCAGTTTGTGGCCGACAACTTGACGTTTCTGCGGGACTCGTGGAAGTCGGCGAACGATTTGTTGCAGGCCTACCGGGCGGCGCTGCGGAATGGGGCTTTGCCGGCGGAGATGGCGTCAGAACTGGAGAGGGTAGAGAAGGCATGCGATCTAGATTTCGTGGTGACGGAGGTTCCGCATGCCATCGAGCAGAGTCTGGACGGGGCACACCGGGTGGCGGAGATCGTGCGCGCGATGAAGGAGTTTTCGCATCCGGACTCGCTGGAGAAGACGGCAACCGACCTGAACAAGGGAATCTCGTCGACGATCACTGTGGCGCGCAACGAGTGGAAATACGTGGCGGGCGTAGAAACGAGGCTGGACGATACTTTGCCGCGGGTGGTTTGTTATCCGGGCGACGTGAACCAGGTGATCCTGAACCTGTTGGTAAACGCGGCGCACGCGATTAAGGAAAAGATGAAAGACGGCGAGAAGGGGAAGATTACCGTGTGCTCGCGCCGACGAGGAGAGTTTGCGGAAATCGCCATCACTGATACGGGGAGTGGGATACCGGAACATATCCGGACGAGAATTTTCGACCCATTCTTTACCACGAAAGAAGTCGGGAAAGGCACGGGACAAGGGTTGTCGCTGGCGCACGCGGTGGTGGTGAAGAAGCACGGCGGGAAAATCTGGTTCGATACGGAAATGGGACGCGGCACAACCTTTTACATTCAACTGCCGATCGAGCCGGCAGACCGGCCGAAGGAAAACCAATGACGAAACGTCTGCTGTTTGTCGATGACGAAACGAATATTCTCGATGGCCTGAGGCGGGCGCTGCACGGCATGCGCGGCGAATGGGAGATGCAGTTCGTCGACAGCGGCGAGACGGCTCTGAAGGCGCTGGACGAGAAAACGTTCGACGTCGTGGTGTCGGACATGCGGATGCCGAAGATGGATGGCGCGCAATTACTGGACAAGGTCAAGCTGATGCATCCGGACGTGATTCGGGTGGTGCTCTCTGGACAGTCGAGCCGGGCCGCAGTACTGCGGTCGATTGCGCCGGCGCATCAGTTTCTCTCGAAGCCCTGCGATCCGCAGGAGCTGATGGTGCGGCTGGGGCAGGCATTCGCGATGCGCGACCTGCTCTCAAACGAGGCCCTCAAAACTACGATTTCACGCTTGAGGTCGGTACCCAGCCTGCCATCGATTTACGGCGAGCTGATGGAAGCGCTTCGCAAAGAGGATCCGCCTATCTCGCAGCTGGCGAAAATCATCGCCAAGGATGTGGGCATGGCGGCGAAGATTCTACAACTGGCGAATTCAGCATTTATCGGAGCGCGCGGGCGGGTATCGAACCTGCTGCAAGCGGTGTCGATGATCGGCACGGAAACGGTGCGGACGTTGGTGCTTTCGGTGCACGTGTTTTCCCACTTCGACGACAATTCGGAGATTGCACCCTTCCTGCAACCGTTGTGGGAGCACAGCGTGGGCAGCGCGGCGGTCGCGCAGAAAATTTCCATAGCGGAGAACGCTCCGAAAACGGTAGTGGAAGAGAGTTTTACGGCCGGACTGCTGCACGACGTTGGCAAGATCGTGCTGATGGCGGAGATGCCGGAGAATTATCTTTCCATTTTGCGCGAGGACCGCGGAGATATTTGCGAGCACGAGAAGGATCAATTGGGGTGCACGCACTCTCAGGTAGGCGCGTACCTGATGAGCATCTGGGGGCTGCCAGTGCCGCTGGTGCGGGCCGTGGCCTTCCACCATAACCCGTCCGAGGCGGGCGAAGAAAAGTTCTCGTCGTTGACAGCGGTACACGCAGCCGATGCGCTAACCAACGCGATCGATCCTTGTCCGGCGAACCACGATGGCGAACTCGACCGAAAATATTTGGAGGCCCTCGGGCTTTGGCAGCGCGTGGATACGTGGCGGGCGTTTCCCGAAGCACAGCTGCTGGTGCGGGCGGCCGGAGCTGGGGCAGAACAGGAAGCGGCGAAACCGGCGTAAAGCGGAGAGCAAGTCAGGCCGATATCGTTAACAGAAGAACTGGGGTTTGAACCGAACCGGAAAGGCAAGCCATGGCGGAAAAGATTCTCCTGGTCGATGACGACACAAACGTCCTCGATGGCTATCGACGCATTCTAAGCCGGGAATTCCTCCTCGAAACGGCGCTGGGCGCGGAAGAGGCGCTGCGCATGATCGAAAACCACGGACCTTACGCGGTCGTGGTCTCCGACATGCGGATGCCAGGGATGGACGGCGTGCAATTGCTGGGAAAAGTGAAGGTAATTGCCCCGAACACGGTGCGGGTGATGTTGACAGGCAATGCCGACATGAACACGGCGGTTGACGCGATCAACGAGGGAAACATTTTCCGGTTTCTCGATAAGCCGTGCGGGAAAGAGATGATGGCGAAGACTCTGACGGCGGCCCTGGTGCAGTACAGGCTGGTGACCGCGGAAGACGAACTGCTCGAGCAGACGTTGAGCGGATGCATCCAGGTGCTGACAGAGGTACTGAGCCTGGTGAATCCGGCCGCGTTTGGACGGGCGGAGCGGGCGCGACGATACATTCATCAGATTGTCACGGCGATGAAACTCGGAAATCCATGGCAGTACGAAGTGGCGGCGATGATGTCGCAACTGGGCTGCGTCACGCTGGCGCCGGAGACGATCCAGGCGGTGTACAACGGAGATGAACTTTCGCCGAATGAGCAGGCACAGTACGACGCACATCCGGGCGTGGCATATGGTTTGCTGTCGAAGATTCCGCGACTGGAGCCGATTGCGTGGATGATCGAGCACCAGAATCGCGCTGTCACAATCGACGACGAGGCGACGGGGAAGGACCTGCGTCTGGGAGCGGAGATTCTGCGGCTCACACTGGCTTATGAGAAGTTGATCCAGAAAGGAAGATCGCGGAATGAGGCGGTACATACGCTCGCTCTGCAAAACAAAGGCTTCAGCCCGGCCTTCTTCGAGGCGCTGGTCGGGCTCGATCCCAACGCGGAAGATGGCGAGGTGAAGCAGTGCCGGATCGAGTTGCTCTCGGTAGGAATGATCATCCAAAGCGACGTGCGCACGATGGACGGAGTGTTGATCGTTTCTAACGGCCAGGAAGTGTCGCCGCCGCTGATCCTCAAACTGAAGAATTTCCACGCTCGGCGAATGATTGGGGCAGAAGTGACGGTGTCGATGCCGAAGACGACGCTGTCTTTCGTAAAAACCGCCACCGCTGGGAATTCGTAGAGCAGCGGACCAAGTTGCCCTGGAGTTGTGACCGAGACCAGCTCTCTTAACTGAATCCACCGGGACTAGCGACAAACGAAACGGTGCCAAAACGGGCGCGACCATGGGTTTCTGGGCTCCACGCGCGAGAACTGGCTCCCTATGATGTTGAAGCGTTCGCCGGCTTGCTTTCGGAGGCCGGAATTTGTGCCTCTTCCTTTTGTGCGAGTGGAATGCGGATGTCGAAGGTTGTTCCTTTGCCAACTTCCGAGGTGAAAGTCAAAGAGCCTCCGTGGCGTTCGACGATGACGGAACGGGCGATGGCGAGTCCCTGGCCCGAGCCCTTGCCGCTTCTTTTTGTGGTGAAGAAGGGATCGAAGATTTTATTGCGGATGGCTTCCGGGATTCCAGCGCCAGTATCAGAGATCGAAATCACGACGGCTTCGCCGTCGAGGAATGACCGGACGTGGATTAATCCCCTCTCGCCGGTTCGCTCTTTTACGTCGCCGATGGCGTGAGCTGCGTTGACCAGAAGGTTGAGAAAAACCTGGTTGATTTCGCCCACGTTGCAAAAGACCAGCGGGAGTTCTCCCAGATCGGTTTGCACGTTGGCGACATATTTGAGTTCGTTGCGGGCGACGGTAAGCGTGCTGAGCAGCGCCTCGTTGATATTCGTGGCCGTTTTTTCCGCGCCATCAGGATGGGCAAAAACCTTCATCGCCTGGACGAGAGTAGCGACTCGCGTTACGCCGTCGAGCGATTGACCGAGAGCCTTGGGAATCTCCTCAAGTAGGTAGTCAAGATCAACGGTGTTTTCCTTAAGAGCAAGGTCCTCGCCAATGCCGCGAAGTAGACTGCTCTCGCTAGCACGCTGCCGGAAAGCGCGATAGGCTTCGAGCAGCTTATCGATGTCGGCGAAGGCATCGCGGAGAAAGCGGACGTTGTCGCCGACGAATTGGATCGGTGTGTTGATTTCGTGAGCGATGCCGGCCGCGAGGGCCCCGACCGCTTCGAGTTTCTGAGCGTGCCGCAGTTCGATCTCGAGATGGTTGCGTTCGGTAACGTCCTGGGCAATGGAAAGGCATGCTTTGTGGCCGTCGTAGTCGAGATGGTGGAAATGGATCTCCGCATCGATAATGCTGCCGTCCTTGGTTCGATGTTTCCATTGTCCGGCGCAACCTTTATATGGGGAATTCTGGTGTACGCTTTGTGCGACCCTGACGGCATCCTCGATCGGGCGTATGTCGGTGAGCTTCATGCGCAGAAACTCATCGCGTGTGTATCCGTATCGCTGAACGGTGGCCTGGTTGATCTCGAGGAAGTCGAGAGTGGTGCGGTCGAAGACGAAGGCGGGATGTGGAATAGTGGCAAAGAGCAGGCGGGCGCGCTCCTCGCTGCGGTGAAGCGCCTCTTCGGCGCGCTGCCGGTCGAGCAAAGGGCCGATCTGCCCAGCGGTAGCGAGGACCATTTGGAGCAACTGCTCGTCCGGTTCTTCGATTTCGCGACTGAACAATTGCATGATGCTGAGAACGCTACCGCCAGACATGATGGGAAAGGTCAGAACGGTGCGCATGCCCCAGTTGGCCGCGATCTTCATAGGGCCGTCAAGGGAAGCAATGTCCGAGATCCAGACAGGTTCGTGGCTCTGCCAGACCTTGCCCGCGATGCCGGAGCCGGGAGCGAAAGTAATTTCTTGTTGAGCCCCCTGCAATCCCATCAAGTGGAGCGGATCGTCATGCCAGCTCTCCACCCAGCGAAGAAGATTGCTTTTGCGATCGACGCCCCAGAGAACGCCGCTGTCCCAGCCTAGAACCTCGCAAATGGCCCGGAGGATGGCGGGCGCGGCTTCCTTAAGCGACTTGCATTCGGCAAGAGCATGCGCCGTCTTCGACTGCACCATAAGGCTCTCTTCGACGCGCTTGCGCCCGGTAACGTTGGAGAGAATGCCGTCGGCGTAGTGGATGCTGTTGCGTTCGTAAGTAACGAGGGCGCGATCGCGGATCCATATCCACTCGCCGTTCTTGCGGCGGACGCGACACTCGACATCGTAGGGCTTGCCGCGGGAAAACAAATCCTTGTAGCCCTCTCTTACTCTGTCGACATCATCGGGGTGAATGCAGGCGAGGTAAAGCTGTGTGCCGAGGGAACGGATCTGATCTTGAGCGAAGCCAGTGAGGTTCTCGATGTTAGGGCTGATGTAGGAGAAATTTCCGGCGGCGTCGGCGGTCCAGATGACATCGGGAATATTGCAGACCAGCGAGCGGAAGCGCTCTTCCGAGGCTTCGAGAGCGTCTTCGGCATGCCGGCGCTCGGCGAGATGGGCGGTGAGGAGAAGAGTCAGAAAGAGTCCGGCGGCTAGACCGGTCCAACTGGTCCAATGAACGGGCTGGAAAGCGCCGCCTTCGGGATAGGCTGCTAATTCCCAGGTGCGTCCGCCGACGGAGATTTCGCGCGTGGCAAGGAAGCCAGCGGGGAGGTTCTGAATGCCGTCGAGGGCGGAGCCCTTGGGATAGAGGAGACGCTCGCCCGGTTTGGCAGCCCTATCGAAGATGGCGAGATGCATGCCTGACGAAGAGGTGGGCGGCACGCCGGTGTTCTCGACGATGTCAGCAATGCGAAATACGGCGAGGGCAAAGCCGAGGAGCTTCTCGCGCCGTTCGGGGGCCCTGAGAGGAGTGATGCCTCCGCGATAGACAGGGCGGTAGACGAGGAACCCGTATTGACCGGAAATCTCCTGAACGAGACGAATCCTGCTGGTGGCGACGAGTTCGGCGGAATCGGCCGAGCTGAGGAGGGCGGAGCGACGCACCGGGTCCGACGCAAGATCGAAACCCAGCGCTTTTTCGTTGCTTCGAAAGGGAGCGACGTAAAACACGGGAAAATACTCGGCGCTGGTTGCGGCTTTGATCATACGGCCGTCGCGCGTACGCTCGGTGAAAGTGAAAAGCGGAAACCCGGCACATCGGGCGTCAGCCTCATACTTCGCGCGGGAGTTCTGGGGGACCCTCGGGATCCATTCGAGAGCCTGAATCGCGGGATTGCGCGCCAGCAAAGGTGAAGTGAATCGGTCGAAGTCCTGGCGGCTTACGCCCGGCGCCGCGTCGAAGAGTGCTCCCAGTGCGATTAGGTTATTTACAGTTTGCGAGATCGCAGTTTCGAGGGCGTCCAGACGTTCCCGTGCCGAGCCGTTAAAAGAAGCTTGAGCGTTCTTGATTTCGAGGCTATGCAGGGTTGTAAAGAGAAGGGCGCTGAGGATGGTGCCAGCCGCGAAGATGACTAACGCAGGGATATTTCGGCGCACAAGAAACGAATTCCTCTCGTGTTTAGTTCATCGGCAACAAATGTGGTGGCGGTGAGGCGGGACAGGCATGAGACGTGACCTTCAGGGAGGTTTGAGGACGGTACGAAGGACTGGCTGAAGAGGCATGTCCTTTCCTGTCGGTCAGGAGGTTCACTCATCACTTCTGCGATTTGTTTCGTCTTGTCCGCTTCCGGACAGTTCCGTCCGCTTTAATGTCTCTCTGCCGATTGGTTTGTCTACGCGTGCCGCGCTATCTCTGTGTGCCGTCAGTGAGTTAGCCTCTCTTGGAAAATGGCAATCCGCTTGCCATCGCAGGTTTGAAATGGATATAGCTCGCCCCGAATTCAAGGCCCAGAAACGGCGCCGTCAGGTCGCGATTGCGGTCGTAATCGTCCTCTGCATTGCCGCCGTTTCGTTTGGAGTTTCGCGGCTGAAGCCGGCCGCACCAACGGTTGAACACGGCACGGTCTGGACGGATACCGTAAAGCGTGGAAACATGCTGCGGCAGGTACGGGGTACCGGCTCGCTCGTCCCAAGCCAGGAGGCGGTGCGCCAGATTCCCGCGGAGACAGAAGCGACGGTGGTGCGCATTTTTGTGCTCCCGGGTTCGCAGGTCAAGGCAGACACCGTTCTACTGGAAATGAGTAATCCGCAGACGGAACAGGCGGCGGTGGACGCCGATCTTCAGTTGAAAGCGGCTGAGGCTGAATACCAAAGCTTGCGCGTGAAACTCGAGAGTGACCTGAAGAGCCAGAAAGCGGCGGCCGCCACGGTGCACGCGGATGACGCCACTGCTCAGCGTCAGGCGCAGACAGACAAAGCGTTGTTTGACCTGGGCGTGATTTCTGGACTGGCGTATAAGTCATCGAAGGACAAGGCGGACGAACTTACTACCCGCAACAACCTTACCAACGAAATGCTGGCGGCAAACGAGCGGGCTATTGAGTCGCAGATGGCGCAAGAGCAAGCCAAGGTCGACCAGATGCGGACCTTGGCTCAGTTAAAGCAGAAGCAGCTCGACGCCCTGAGGGTGCGCGCGGGGATTGCAGGGGTTCTGGTCGACCTTCCGCTCCAGGTTGGGCAGCATGTTTTGCCGGGTACGATGCTGGCGAAGGTAGTTGAGCCCGATCATCTGATGGCCACCGTGAAAATCGCGGAGACACAGGCTCGCGACGTTCAGATCGGAGAACCGGCGTCGATCGACACGCACAATGGCCTGATTGCCGGGACGGTGATGCGCGTCGATCCCGCGGTGCAGAACGGAACGGTGACCGTGGACGTGAAACTGACAGGCGAACTGCCAAAAGGAGCCCGGCCGGATTTGAGCGTCGACGGAACGATCGATCTGGAACGCCTGGATAACGTGCTTTATGTTGGCCGGCCGGCGTTTGGGCAGGAGAACAGCACGATAAGCCTCTTCAAACTTGGCCCAGACGGACAGGGAGCCTCGCGCGTGCCGGTGAAGGTCGGCCGGGCCTCCGTGAGTTCGATTCAGGTGCTGGAGGGATTGCAGGAAGGCGATACGGTGATTTTGTCGGATATGTCGCGATGGGACAACACGGACCGGGTGCGGCTGGAGTAGTTACTACAACGGCTAGCTAGATAGGAACAGATCATGAGCGATGCGGGACGGCCACTTATTCAGATTCAGGATTTGACTAAAGTTTTCTATACCGACGAGATCGAGACTCATGCGCTCTCCGGAATTCATTTGACGGTGGATAAGGGCGAGTACGTCGCTATGTCTGGTCCTTCCGGCTGCGGTAAGTCGACCTTACTGTCGATTATTGGGCTCCTGGATACGCCGACGTCTGGCACTTACACGCTGAACGGAAAAACGGTGGAGAATCTTGCCTTTGCCGAGCGCTCGCGGATTCGCAATCAGGAGATAGGTTTTATTTTTCAGAGTTTTAACCTGATTGGCGATCTGACGGTCTATGAGAACGTTGAGTTGCCTCTGACGTATCGCCAGAAAATGCCGGCGGTGGAGCGCAAAGAACGTGTAATGGGGGCGCTCGAGCGCGTGGGCATGGCGCATCGCGTGCGCCACTATCCGTCGCAGCTTTCCGGAGGTCAGCAGCAGCGCGTTGCCGTGGCTCGCGCTCTTGGCGGAAAGCCTTCGATTCTGCTGGCGGACGAGCCTACCGGGAACCTCGATTCGCGCAATGGCGAAGCGGTGATGGAGCTGTTGCAGGAATTGCATCGTGAAGGCGCGACGATTTGCATGGTCACGCACGATCCGCGGTTTGCCAAACATGCGCAGCGGGAAGTGCATCTGTTCGACGGCAAGGTAGTGGCAGAAGAGGAATTGAAAAAACTGTTGCAGGAGACGGGCGTATGAGCAACCTGCTGCAGGATTTTCGCTACGCGATTCGGCAGCTTGTCAAGAACCCCGGGTTCACGGTGGTGGCCGTCATTGCTCTGGCGTTGGGAATTGGAAGCACCACGGCAATCTTCAGCGTGGTTGATCAGGTGCTGCTACATCCACTGCCTTATCCGGACTCGGACCGGATCGTGAAGGTTTCGCAGACGTTCAAGGGGATGTGGAACGACGATGCGTCGCCGGCGAATTATCTGGATTGGGCGGCGCAGAACCATGTGTTCGCGGAGATGGCGGCATCGCGCGGCTGGCAGGCAAGTATGACGGCGGGCGACCGCCCGGAGCGGGTTCGAGGAACGATGGCCACGCCAAGTTTTTTCTCGCTCTTTGGAGTTGGTCCGATGCTTGGGCGCGGTTTGGTGGCGAGCGATGCGCAGCCTGGAAACGATCATGTTGTGGTGCTGGGGTACGGGCTGTGGCAGCGGGTTTTTGCCGGCAATCGCGGCATCGTCGGGCGGCAAATCCAGCTGAATGGCGAGAAGTACGCAGTCGTTGGCGTCATGCCTGCGAATTTTTCACCGGACGACTACGGAGAATTTTGGGTGCCCTCGCCTTGGGTAGTGCCGAGCCATCCGCTCGCGCCAGATAAAGATCCCCGGCAGTTTCGCGACAGAAGCTATCTTGAAGTCTGGGCGCGACTGATACCCGGCGTGACGGTGCAACAGGCGCGCGCGGAACTCGACACGATTGGGCGGCGACTGGAACAGCAGTATCCCAACGATAACGAGTCGACTGGGATCGCGTTTCAGCCGTTGCATGAATATGTCGTTGGCGATATCCGGCCGGTGTTGCTGGTGCTGCTGGCCTCGGTGGTTGTAGTGCTCCTGATTGCGTGCGCGAACCTTGCCAATCTTCTGCTGGCGCGGGCCGCTGTGAGGGCGCGGGAAATTTCAATCCGCACCACGATGGGGGCGAGCCGGGCGCGCCTGGTTCGGCAGCTACTCACCGAAAGCGTTCTCCTGGCAGTCTTGGGGGGAATTTCCGGCTTAGGACTCGCGGTGATAGCGGTGCCGTCACTCCTGGCGCTCAGCCCGCCGGACATTCGACAGTTCAAAGAAATTGGCATCAACCGGGAAGTGCTGGCTTTCGGCTTTCTGACTTCGGTTGTCTGCGGAATAATTTTTGGTCTGATCCCCGCGCTCCAGGCGTCGCGGTCGAATCCGAATCAGTTTCTTAAGGAGGGGGAACGTGGCAGCACCGCAGGGCGGAGCCGCACTCGATCTGCGCTGATCGTCGCCGAGGTTAGCCTGTCCCTGGTTTTGCTGGTCGGGGCGGGACTTTTGCTGAAGAGCTTCTCCCGCCTGATGGATGTCAATCCGGGCTTCGACGCCGAGCGGCTTCTGACTTTTAACCTCGGTCTTCCTCCCACGACAGACGCCGCTCATCAGAATGCGTTCTATGAGCAGGTGGTGGAGGGGCTGCGGGCGCTGCCCGGTGTCGAGTCGGTTGGCGCAGTGAGCCGGCTGCCGCTGGCAGGCGGGAATAGCACGCGCAGCTATGACGTCCCCGGAGACGCGAACTCCCACGATGCCGACATTCGAATTGCGACGCCGGATTATTTCCATGCCATGCGCATTCCGCTGCTTAAAGGGCGCACATTTACCGACAGCGATCGCGAGCACTCGCCGAATGTTGCGATTGTGAATGAGGCCTTGGTACGCGCAGTTTTTCCGGGCCAGGACCCAATCGGCAAGCAACTCGCGAATTTCGGGCCGGACTCAATCAGCCTTCAAATTATCGGCGTCGTCGGCAACGTCCGGCATGTCGGGCTCGATACAGCTCCGAGGCCCGAGATCTATCAATTGCTCGGCCAGGCGCAATGGCCGTCAATGTTCCTCGCCATTCGCAGCGCGACCTCGGACCCGACGGGTCTTGTACCCGAGGCCCAAAAGGTGGTTTGGGACATTAATAAAGATGTGCCACTGGCCAACATCCGCACCATGCAGGATCTGATTGCAAACTCCGTGCAAAGAAGAAAGTTCAGCATGCTCCTGCTGGGCATCTTCGCGGCGACGGCGATGCTGCTGGCGGCGATCGGGCTCTATGGAGTGATGTCGTATTCGGTGGCGCAGCGCACACGGGAAATTGGCGTGCGCATGGCGCTTGGAGCGCAACGCGGCGATGTTCTGTCGCTGATCGTGCGGCGGGGCATGACGCTGGTATTGCTTGGAATCGCGGGTGGCGTGGTGCTGTCGCTGGGGTCAGCGCGGCTAATTGCCGGAATGCTGTTTGGGATCACGGCGGCGGATCCTTTGACCTTTATCGGCGTTGCGGCGCTCCTGGCGGTGGTCGCCTTCATCGCCAATTACCTGCCGGCGCTGCGGGCGGCGTCGGTCGATCCGATAGTGGCCCTGCGCTATGAATAAGGAAACGGCATGAACGGATTGCTACAAGATCTGCGCTACGCGCTCCGGCAATTGCGGAAGTCGCCGGGCTTCGCCACAGTTGCGATTATCACGCTGGCGCTCGGGATTGGCGCGAATACCGCGATCTTCAGTCTGCTCGACCAGGCGCTGCTCCGCAGTCTGCCGGTCAAGGATGTGGACCGCCTTGTCATTCTGAAATATGAGGGCAGCAATACGGGAAGCCTGCAATCGCGGACGGAAGGGAAGTTTTACTTTTCCTATCCGATGTATCGTGACTTGCGCGACCGCAATGCCGTGTTCAGCGGATTGATTGCAACGGACTGGACTCAAGTCGGAGTGCAGTGGCACAACCAGCCCGATCTGGTGGCGGCCGAACTTGTTTCCGGAGATTACTTCGACGTTTTGGGAGTGGAGCCGGCGGCCGGTCGTTTGTTTGTGGCTTCGGATGATGTTGCGCCGGACGCGCATCCGGTCGCGGTTCTGAGCTTCAGTTACTGGCGCCGGCGGTTTGGGATGGATCCTGGAATCGTTAATGACGCGATCGAAATAAACGGCCATCCTTTCACCGTCGTTGGTATCGCGCCGCCGGAGTTTCACAGTGTGGTCATGGGTGACACGCCCAATGTCTTCGTGCCGATGATGATGAAGGCGGAGGTCATTCCGGGCACAAAAGATCTGGACGACCGGCGCTCGTCCTGGCTGAATATTGTCGGGAAATTGAAACCGGGAGTCAGCCGCGAGCAGGCGGAGGCCGGGATCAACCCGCTGTGGACGGCAATTCGGACGGAGGAACTCAAGGAAATCAAGGGCGGCTCGAACAAATTCCGCGAGTACTTTGTCGCCAAATCGCATCTCCTGCTGCTCGATGGCGCGCGAGGGTTCTCCCCGCTGCGTGGCGATGTTCAGATGCCACTGCTGATCATCATGGGCATGGTCGGGCTCGTGGCGCTTATGGCCTGTGCGAACGTCGGCAGCCTTTTGCTGGTGCGCGGCGCAGGACGAGTCAGAGAGATGTCGGTGCGATATGCGCTCGGGGCGAAGCGCTATCGCGTGATTCAGCAACTGCTGGTGGAGGGACTTCTTCTTGGTGTCGGCGGAGGGTTGTTGGGGATGTTGCTGGCGCCACGCATCACCGCATTTCTGATCAAAATGATCTGGGGCGGCGAAACCGGCGATCTGCCATTTACCGCGACGCCCGATCTCCGCATTTTGCTTTTCAATTGTGCGTTGGCGCTGCTGGCCAGTCTTCTCTTCAGTCTGGCTCCGGCAATGCAGTTCTGGCGGCCGGATCTGGCGCCTTCGCTCAAGCAGCAAGGGATGACAGCGCGCAGTACCCCATTGCGCTTCCGGCGCATTTCAGTGGCTGTACAGATCGGGCTGAGCCTGCTCTTGCTGGTGGGGGCTGGGCTTTTTGTGCGCACCCTGCACAACCTCAAACGGCTTGATGCCGGGTTTCAAACCGATCATCTGCTGACCTTTGGTGTCGATCCTCGGCTGGCCGGATACGAACCAGCCGGAACCTTTGCACTTTACCAGCGAATCTTTGACGCCTTGCGCGCCCTGCCGGGCGTTCGTTCAGTGGCGGCGACGGACGATCCTGAACTGTCGGATGACAATGAGATCTCGAATATCACCGTCGCCGGATACACCGAGAAACCCGACGAGAACATGCACGTCGAAGAGCCGCATGTCAGCGCGGGCTATTTCTCGACCCTTGGGATGCCGTTGCTGGCGGGACGCGGATTCACTGAGCAGGATGCGGCTGCCTCCCAGAAAGTGGTTGTTGTGAATGAGAGCTTCGCCCGGCATTTCTTTGGCGATCCACACCAGGCAGTCGGGCGTGCGATCGGCATGGGCGGCGGAAACGGCACAAAGACTGACATCGAGATCGTCGGCGTGGTGAAAGACGCCAAGCATACCTCGCTGCGAGAGCCGGTTTCCCGGACGGTATTCTTTCCGTATCTCCAATCGCCCGAGCCGCGGTCGATGAGGTTTTACATTCGCACGTGGCAGGAACCGGAGAGTGCGGGAGCTTCGGTTCGTCACGCCATGCAAGTGCTCGACTCCAAACTTGTGCTTGGCAACTTTCGAACGATGGATGAGCAGATCCATGAGAGCCTCACAGCGGAACGCGTGATCGCCCTGCTGGCGACGAGCTTTGGCATTCTCGCAGCGGCGATGGCGGCGGTTGGATTGTATGGAGTGCTGGCCTACTCGACGGCGCAACGGACGAGCGAGATCGGCATTTGCATGGCGCTCGGAGCGACGCGCGCGTCGGTGGTGAAGATGGTGATGTACGAGGTCGCATGGCTGGCGGGCATCAGCATCGCGGTGACACTGCCTTTATCGCTTTTGCTGATGACCACGGTGCGCAGCCAGCTCTACGGAATTTCGAGCAGCGATCCTCTGACTTTGCTCCTGATGACGCTGCTCGTCATTGTTGTCGCGCTTGCCTCCGCGATGTTACCGGCGAGGCGAGCCGCAAAAGTCGAGCCGATGCGGGCGCTGCGCTACGAGTAGAAGGACGGAGGTCCACCCCGTGAACAGTTTGGTCCAGGACGTTCGCTTCGCTTTGCGAAGACTGAGGAAGAATCGCGGCTTCGCGGCGGTGGCGATTCTTACGCTGGCGCTTGGCATTGGGGCCTCCGCGGTCATCTTCAGCGTGGTCTACAACGGCGTGCTGCATCCATTTCCGTATCGCGCGGCGGAGCGCCTAACCGCCATCAACATGGAGGACCTGCAGGAACACCGCGGCGATCGCGGCATGTATCGCCTCGATGAAGTCGCGGCGTTCCGGCAGGGCAATCACAGCTTTGAGGACATACTCGCCTATGGCCTTTATCCGAGCATGGTGTACTCGCTGCCGAGCGGCCCGGAGATGGTGAAGGCCGTAGGTGCGACGACGAACGCCATGGAGTTCTGGGGCGTCGCGCCGCTGCTGGGACGTGGATTTGGCGAGCGCGATGTGCAGTCGGGCGCTCCGCCTGTAGTGCTCCTGAACTACCTCTATTGGAGGCGCGAGTTCAACGGTGACAAGAGCATTGTCGGCACAACGATGATGCTCAATGGCAAAGCGAGAACCGTCATTGGCGTGATGCCGCCGCGCTTTCAGGCCGTGGGCGCCGACATGTATATGCCGGTCTCCTGGACGAGACCCGAACCGGTTCATTCCCAGTTCGAGTGGGACGTGGACGATCCGCTGTACTTCTGGGCTACCGGAATTCTGAAGCCGGGCGTGACTTTCGAGACGGCGGAGGCGGACATCGACGTAATGGCCCGCGAGATGGCGAAGATTCACCCGGACGATTATCCCAAGAAATTCCGCGTGACCATGAAACTGCTGAACGACACGGTGCTTGGGAACCTGAAGCAGACGCTACTCTTGCTCTTTGCCGCCGTGGGGTTGCTGCTCTTTATCTGTTGCAGCAATGTAGCCGGCCTGCTGCTGGCTCATGCCAGCGCGCGCACGAAAGAGATTGCATTGCGAGCGGCCTTGGGCGCCACGCGGAGAAGGCTGATCCGGCAATTGCTTTCGGAAAGCATGGTGCTGGCTCTGGCCGGTTGCGGATTGGGCTGCCTCCTGGCTTATGCGGGCCTGAAGGGGCTGATGCTGACGCAGATCACTCGCCTCCTGCTGCCCATGGAAACACTGCTCTCTATGAATCGCCCTGTGCTTTTCTTTGTAGCGGGTGTTTCACTGCTGTCGGCGTTACTTTGCGGTCTCGCGCCTGCTCTTCACGCCTCGCGCAGAGATTTGCAGGCAAGCCTGGCCGGCACGGGCGTAAATGTGAACGCGGGATTTCAGCATAGCCGATTTCGCTCGGGCCTGGTGATCGGCCAGGTCGCACTGTCCATCCTTCTATTGACTTGCGCGGGACTCGTGGCGCGGAGTTTTACCGCCTTAGTCAGTGCCGACCTGGGGGTCCGCCCGGAGCAAGTGTTCAATGCTCAAGTTCACTTTCCAAGGAATAAGTACACGAAGGCAGAGGACAAACGCGCATTCTTCTCCGAAGTTCTTCCGAAACTGGAGTCCATTCCCGGCGTGAAGAGCGCGACTGCATTGGTCGGTATGCCCCTGCTGTTTGCGCCGCGCGGCGATGTCACAATCCCCGGGAAACCGCATACCGCCGAATGGACGACCAGAATCGAGCTGTGCAGCGAGGACTACTTCAATACGCTCGGCCTGCACTTGCTGCGCGGCCGCCTCTTGAACGCCAGCGATATACTCTCGGCGCGCAAGGTCGTGGTCGTCAACGAGAAATTAGCGCGGAAGTACTTCGGCGACGAAGACGCGCTCGGACGAACGATCAAGTTCAACATCCTCGACGAGGTTCCGGAGACCCCGCATGACGCCTACTTCGAAATCGTGGGGATCATCAGCGACGCCCGCAATTACGACATGGAGGGGGATCAGGCGGTGCTTCTGTCGCCCGAGAACGCGATGCCGCAGGGCTTCTTGCCGTATTCGATTTCCGGGTATGGGGACCGGGGCATTGCGATGAAGACCAGCGTGCGTCCCGCTTTGCTGGTAAATGACGTGCGAAGGGCTTTGTGGAACTACGATCACGATATCGTCCTGGCCGCGCCCGCTCTGGCGATGAATAGCGGTTTTTCGCTCGATGACCTGATGGAGACACTTGTCTATGGCAAGCCCAAGTTTATGGCTATCGCCTTCAGCGCATGCGCCGGGCTGGGGTTCGTGCTGGCTATCGTCGGGCTCTTTAGCCTCATGACCTATATTGTCTCGCTCAAGACGCACGACATTGGAGTGCGTCTGGCGCTGGGCGCGCCGCCAGCCACAATTCTGAGCATGATGCTGTCGCGTGGCTTTGTTCTCACGGGGATTGGTATTCTCATCGGACTCGGCGTAAGCGTGGGAGCGACACACTTCTTGTCGGCACTGTTTCACGGCGTCTCCGCTCACGATCCACTCACTTATGCGGTTGTGATTGTCCTCGTGATGCTGGCGGGCCTGTCGGCCTGCCTCCTGCCGGCCCGCCGCGCGGCGCAGGTCGATCCGATGGTGACTTTGCGAAACGAATAATTCGTAAGACTGGGATTGGTGCAAGAGAGGAAGAAGGAAACAGCGGAACAATGATCCGACTTAACAATATCGAACGCAGCTACAAGACCGGCGCCGGCGAAACCTGGGTGCTTCGCCGCGTCAATCTGCAAATTCAGCCGGGCGAGTTCATCACCGTAATGGGGCCGTCAGGGGCGGGGAAGTCGTCGTTGCTGAATGTACTCGCCTTGCTCGACGACCAATGGCGTGGCGAGTATTGGTTTCGCGATCAGGCCGTGCACGCGATGAAGCGCAAGGAACGCGCCGAGCTGGCCAAGAAGAATACGGGGATGGTTTTTCAGAGTTATCACCTGCTCGACGATCTCACCGTGCAGGAGAATATCGAGCTGCCGCTCTCCTATAAAGATATTCCGCGGCACGAACGGCAGAGCCTGGTGGCGGATACGCTCGATCGATTTCAGATCGTCGCCAAGAAAGATCTGTATCCGGGTCAACTTTCCGGCGGCCAGCAGCAACTCGTGGGGGTTGCACGCGCGGTGATTCACAAGCCCGCGTTGCTCCTGGCCGATGAGCCCACGGGGAATCTGCACTCCAGCCAAGCAAAAGAAATTATGGAGCTCTTTCGCGAACTGAATCAGCAGGAGACGACGATTGTGCAGGTGACGCACTCCGAGGCAAACGCGGCCTATGGCAGCCGAACCATCGAGTTGCGCGATGGATGGTTGGTGAGCGACACGGCCAATCCTGGCATGAGCGCGACTCAAGATGCCGGCGACATGGCGGTGAAGCGATGAGCAGCGCTGTTCGAATCGCCAGTCAGGAAATGTTGCGAGGCGTTGCCTCGCTGGCCTGTTGTGTTGCGCTCTGCGCCCCTCAGGTGCGCACGCCCGTGGACCTACAGATGCCGCATTCGCACAATCCACTTGCTCCTTACATGTCGAGTGAAGTGCCTGAGCCGGTGCTAACGAACTCGCAGAGGCTCGACCGGCTGATCCGCGATGGAAAGCTCTACCTCTCGCTGAAAGATGCGATTGATCTTGCGCTTGAGAATAATCTCGATCTCGCGATCGCGCGCTATAACCTGCCGATTGCGGACGCCGATATTCTTCGTACAAAGGCTGGCGCGAGTTTCCGCGGCATCAATACCGGCGTGGTGCAAGGAACTCCGGGCGGAGGAGTGGGCGGGTTCGGCGCGGGCGCTCCTGGAGCAGGCGCTGGCGGAACGACGAGCGGCGCAGGCGGCGCGGGCGCGGGCGCGTCGGGCTTGGTGGAGTCGACGCTCGGCGCGGGCACGCCGGTGAGCTCTTACGATCCGCAGCTTAACGTGAATGCCGGCGTCGAGCATCTGACGCTGCCGGAAACGAATAAGGCGACTTACGGAATTTCACCTTTGCAACTGAATACTACGCAGGTGAACGCCACATTCAGCCAGACTTTTTCGAGCGGCACCAGTATTTCGTTCATCTTCCAGAACAGCCGCCAGACGACCAATAGCCCGGACTTTGTGCTCTCTCCGGCGTTGAATTCCTACTATCGGTTTACTATCCAGCAGCAGTTGTTGGCGGGCTTTGGTTTTGGTCCGAACCAACGCTACATCCGGATCGCCAATAACAACAAGAAGATTTCTGACATTGCATTCAAAGATCAGGTCATCGCCACTATCACGCAAATTGAGAACATTTACTGGGACTTGGTCAACGCCCACGAACAAGCGCGCGTGAACGAACAATCGCTCGACTTTGCCAACCAAACACTCGACAACGCAAAGAAACAACTCCAACTGGAGAGTATTCCGCAGATAGACGTGATGAAGGCGGAAGCCGAGGTCTCGCAGCGCGATCAGGATTTGACCGTCGCACGGACGACCTTGGAGTTGCAGGAATCGCTGATGAAGAACGCGCTGACCAAAAGCCTCGACGATCCAACTCTGCAAGAGATACCGGTGGTGCCGACGGATCGTATGCAGGATGGGAACTCAGAATCGGCGGTCAACGAGGCGCTGGCAGACTTGATCTCAGACGGACTCAAGAATCGTCCGGAGTTGCTGGAGACGGATATTGACCTGGTGAACCGGCAGATTAGTCGTCAGGCGGCGCGCAACGCTCTGTTGCCGTCATTGTCGCTGGTTGGCTTTTACGGCGGAAGCGGGCTGGGAGGGATCGTGACGCCAGGGAACACGTCGACAACTCCGACCGATCTTTACGGTACTTGGCAGAACACATTTAATAATTCCGCGCCCGATTATTTTGTGGGGCTGAATCTAAACGTACCCTTCCGCAACCGAGTAGCCAAGGCGGATCAGTATCGTTCGGAGTTGGAGTACCGGCAAGCAAGCCTGCGCAAAGAGCAACTGCGCAAGCAGATTCGGATCGAGATCCGCAATGCGCAGTATGCGCTGGAACAAACGCGTGCGCGAGTTGGCTCGGCGCGAAAGGCTCGCGATTTGGCGCAGCGCACGTTTGAGATCACAAAGAAGGAACAGGATCTCGGAGCGGGCTCTACCTATCAAACCATGACCGCGCAACGCGATTTGGCCATCGCGGAACTCACGCTGGTCACCGCGATGACGACCTATCAAAAGGCAAAAGTTGAGCTCGATCGCTCCACAGGCGAGACTTTGGAACATAATGGGATACTGATTCAGGATGCGGTCACGGGGAAAGTCACCGCTGACGCACAGTAAGTTCATGCCCATTTCGGCCAAACCGCAGGACGCTGGAATTGTCGCGCCGTCACGGTCGCGCGCGAGTGGCGCGCCGCACATTCTTGCCGCCGACGATCAACCGCACATTCTCGAGGCGCTCGAACTGCTGCTTGCTCCCCATGCATATCGCGTCGACAAAGCAACTTCGCCCTTACAAGTGCGCGACGCGCTGAACCTCGATTCCTACGATGCCTTGCTGATCGATCTCAATTACACGCGGGATACAACGTCGGGGCAGGAAGGGTTGAGTCTGCTCTCGGAGATCGTCGCGCTCGATAGCAATTTGCCCGTAATCGTCATGACCGCTTGGGGCAACGTCGAGCTCGCTGTCGAAGCCATGCGCCGCGGCGCGCGTGACTTCATCCAGAAGCCGTGGGAAAACGAACGCCTGCTTGCCATTTTGCGAACCCAGGTCGAACTTCATCGCGCTCTGCAACAGGCTGAGCGTCTGGCCGCTGAGAATCGGCTGTTGCAAGCGCAGGGACGCCCCGAGTTCATTGCGAAGGCTGCGTCGATGCAGCCTGTACTCGAGGCGCTTGCTCGCGTTGGCCCTTCCGACGCCAACGTCCTTATCACCGGTGAGCATGGCAGCGGTAAGGAAGTGGTCGCGCAGACTTTGCATGCTCTTTCCGACCGCGCGTCGCGACCTTTGGTCGCGGTGAACACCGGCGCACTCGCCGAGGGATTGTTTGAGAGCGAACTCTTCGGGCATGTGAAAGGCGCGTTTACCGACGCGCGCGCGGATCGTATCGGGCGCTTCGAACTTGCCGATCAGGGCACGATCTTCCTCGACGAGATCGGCAATGTGCCAGTCCGGCAGCAGGCAAAGCTTCTTCGCGCGCTCGAATCGGGCGAGATCGAACGGTTGGGCGCTTCGCGCTCCCGCAAAGTCGACGTGCGCGTGATCTCCGCAACCAACTGCGACTTGCAGACCGCCTGCGCTTCGGGCCAGTTCCGCGAGGATCTGCTCTTTCGTCTTAACACAGTTGAGATTCACATTCCTCCACTGCGCGAACGGCGGGAAGACATTCCCGCTCTTGCCATCCATTTCCTGCGGCGTTATGCGACGCGCTACCGTCGAGAGATCGATGGCTTCGAACCCGCTGCGCTTCAGGCGATGGCGCAATACAATTGGCCGGGCAACGTACGCGAACTCGAACACACGCTGGAACGCGCGGTCCTGATGTCGCGCGGCCGCGAGATTCAGCCGGCCGATCTTGGCTTGAACATGCAGCGTCCGCAGGCGCAGAATCTCGAGGAACTCAGCCTCGAAGCCGTGGAAACGCTGCTCATCAAGAAGGCGCTTCAGCGCTTTCAGGGCAATATCAGCCAGGCTGCCGAAGCGCTCGGATTGAGCCGGGGCGCGCTTTACCGGCGCATGGAGAAATATGGCCTCTAGCTCGCCATCGAGCGGCAAGGCACAAGCGCGCAAGGGTTCCCGAAAACGAGTTCGCCTTCTCTACGAGCGTCGCATCGATGTCTATGCGTTTCTCGTCGCTTCGCCGGCATTCATCGTCTGCGCAATTCTCATCTGGCAGCAACCGTGGACGCGAGAGTCGAAGTGGGCGCTTTCGGCCGCGGTGCTGTTTGCCTGGTGGCTGCTGGCGATGGCGCTGCACGAACAAACCATACGGCCATTGCAGACGCTGGCGAACGTGGTCGCGGCGCTCCGCGAGGAAGACTACTCGTTTCGCGCGCGCGGAGCGGCGAAGGAGGATGCGCTTGGCGAACTCTCGCTTGAGGTCAATGCGCTCGCGGATCTGCTCGCCGATCAGCGCACGCGCGCGATTGAGGCAACTGCATTGCTGCGACGCGTGGTCGAGGAGATCGATGCGCCGCTGTTCACCTTCGATCCCGATCGCATGCTTCGTCTCGTGAATCCTGCGGGTGAGAGGCTGTTGCAGCAGGCGTCGGTCCGCATCCTCGGCCGAACCGCCGACGAGATCGGACTCGGCGATTGCCTCGATGCCGGCAACGAAGCGCTGGTTCAACTTCCCGCGAGTGCATCCACAACTCGCTGGCTGGTGCGGCAAAGCGAGTTCCGCGAGAAAGGTGTTCCGCACACGCTCATCGTTCTGCTCGACGTGAGTCGAGCGCTGCGCGAAGAGGAGCGTAGCGCGTGGAAGAAGCTGATTCGCGTGCTCGGGCACGAACTCAACAACTCGCTGACTCCGATCAAGTCGATTGCCGGAAGCTTGAGCGCGCGGCTTGCCACTTCTGCGCTGACTGCCGAGCAGCGGCAAGACTTCGAGCGAGGGCTTGAGATCATCGAGTCGCGTTCCGCGTCGTTGACTCGCTTTATTCAGGCGTATCGCGCGCTGGCGCAGATGCCTCCTCCAGCGATTCGGCGCGTTGCGCTCGCGCCGATCGTCGAGCGAGTCGTGTTTCTCGAGACTCGTCTTCCGGTCACGCTGGCGCAAGGTCCGGAAGTTAGCTTGATGGTCGATCCCGATCAGATCGAACAGATGCTGATCAACCTGGTTCGGAACGCGGTCGAAGCGGCGCTCGAAACTGGCTTGCGGCAAAACGGGGACGGCTCTGACGCAGCCGCGTCGAAGCCGCAAGTTACGCTGAGCTGGAAGCTCGAAGATTCCGATCTCGTTCTGCACATCGACGACAACGGTCCTGGACTTCTGAATCCCAGCAACGCATTTGTGCCGTTTTATACGACGAAGCCGCAAGGCAGCGGAATCGGACTCGCACTCTCTCGCCAGATTGCGGAAGCTCATGGCGGATCGATTGAGATCGAGAATCGAAAGGACCGCGGCTGCCAGGTGCGCGTAATGTTGCCTTATGCGCATGTGAGAGATGCCGAAGCTCAGACATGGGGTGCGATGTAGCGCGCTTTTCAGGGAAGACGTGCTCTCGCGAAAAGCACACCCTTCCCAGAGCAATCTCAAAGTCCCGCCTCGATGCGGGAACGCGGATCCAGGAAATCTCGTAACGCGTCACCGATAAAATTAAACGCCAGAACCGCGAGCATCACCGTAACTGCGGGGAAGAGCACGAGGTGCGGCGCATCGAAAAGATGCGAGCGCGCGTCATTCAGCATCGATCCCCAACTTGCGGTGGGCGGCGGAACGCCGAGGCCGAGGAAACTCATGGTGGCTTCGGCAAGAACGGCCCCGGCCATACCGATGGCGGCCTGCACGATGACGGGCTGAATGATGTTGGGCAGGATGTGGCTGAGCACGATGCGCAGATCGCTTGCGCCCAGCGCGCGCGCAGCTTCGACAAATTCTCTTTCGCGAACGGCTAGCACCTGACCTCGCACCAGGCGCGCATAACCCACCCAGCCTCCGAGCGAGAGCGCCAGCACGAGATTGAAAATTCCGGGACCGCGGAAGGCTACGAAAGCTATTGCGATCAGAATTCCTGGGAAGGAAAGAAACGCATTCATCAGCACGATGTTGACGAAGCGGTCGATACGCCCGCCGTAATATCCAGCGAGCGAGCCGATGATGAGGCCGAGGAGCAGGGAGCAGGCGACGACGCTCGATCCGACGAACATCGAAATGCGCGCTCCCCAGATGAGGCGGGAGAGGATGTCGCGGCCGAGCTCGTCAGTGCCACAGAGATGATGCGCCGAAGGCGGCTGAAGACGGCTGGGCAGGTCGATATAGGCGGGATCCTGCGGCGAGAGCCAGGGGGCGAGGACGGCGCAGATAACGAAGATGACAACGAGCGCAACGCCGATGGCGGCGAGCGGATTATGGCGTGCCAGACGAGTAGTGCTCGTAAGACCTCGATGACCCAACGCGGCTGTTGCCATTCTGACTGGGGTACCCCCCCCCATACCCGGTCTATTAGAATCAATACTTTACCGCGATTTTCCCGCCAAAGTATTCATTCGCAATTGGTTAGAGGTAAAGTATTGAAAATAATATAGTTATGCCACAATCCTTTTTCGAATTGGGGATAATCTCTCCGCACGCGCCCCATGATCTTCGAAGCCGCTTCCCAATCTTTAGTCAAACTCCAGCTTGGTCCCGGATGGATTTCCAAGTCAAGGTCTTTCTCGGAAGACTCCCTCAGGCTCTTATTTTCCACAGCGGGCGGCTCAGTTCCTGGCGGCGAATATACGCCCAAGACACAACGGATCTTTATCGAACTGGGGCGAACGGATTCTCCACACGAATGCCGGCGATCGTCTGCCCGGCATTCAGATCCTCGGATAGGATCTGCGTAGCTCCTGACTTGGCTGCGGCGGCGACGATCAGGGCGTCCCAGAAACCGATGCGGGCTTCGTCTTCAATACGAAAGGCTGCTGCTATTTCCGAGGGCGTGGTTTCGATGCACCAGACAGAGTAAGTATTCACTACTTGGCGTGCCACGTTCTTGGGGAGCGGAGACGCAATCTTCCGGGTCACATTCACATAAAATTCCTGGAGCACCTGCATGCTGAGAACGCCCGTCCGCTGGTTCCAAAGTTCAAGCAGAACGGCCTTGGCTGTGTCGTACTTTGAAATTGCATCCGCGTCGTGGGCATAAATCAGAATATTGGTGTCGACGAATGTCTTAGCGCTCATGCCATTCGTCCCGGGTCGCGGTAATCACGCCGCCCATGTGAAAGCCCTGTTGCAGAAGAGCAGCAGCCTGGCGCTGGGCGCGTTCGTAGGCTTCTTCCTCGCCGACCAGAATCTCAATCTGCTCGGCGAGGAGGCCGCTGACAGAGGAGCCTCGGCGCGCGGCCAGGATTTTGGCCTTGCGAATGGTCTGCTGGGGGAGACTAAGGGTTATATTTTGCTTTGCGATAGTCATAGCACGTATATTACGTGTAGCACGTGGGGAGCGTGTGGTCAAGAAAAACGCCAGTTGCCCTAGCCGGAGAACTGGCGTTGGCCCGCAAACGGCAAAGGGAGTTGAAGCCATGACACGTAAACAGATGGGATCGAGCATTGACGATTTTCTAAAAGAGGAAGGCATTCTTGAAGAAACGCAGGCGCAGGCGGTTAAGGAAGTTGTTGCCTGGAAGCTGGCACAGGCCATGAAGAAGAAAGAGATTTCCAAGGCGAAGGTGGCTGTTTTGTTGAAGACGAGCCGCTCGCAGGTGGATCGGATACTTGATCCGAAGCGGGACATTACCCTGGGCAGCTTACAGCGCGCGGCGGCGTTGGTCGGCAGCAGGTATTGATCGAGATGGTTTGATGGTGCGCCTGTAGAACAGGACGCGCAAGGATGGGGCAGTGGTACCCCGCTCACCGAATAGGATTTATCGCCTACCAGATTTCGAGTTGGAACTTGCAGTGGCGATGGATGGCCTCAAAATCGTTGCGGTTTGAGGTGATCAGGCGGGCCCCATGAGATCGCGCGGTTAGGGCAATGAGCACGTCGAAGTGCAAGTCGCGAAGCTTATCGGAACCATATCCGTGCTCCGCGCGCGTTTTGGCGAGAATTTGCCCCGATTCCAGCCAGTTTCCTTCTGTCGGAGTCAGAATTGGATGGTTCTTGCCAAGCACTCGCAGAAACTCTCGTTCCGCATTGTTGGTGGCGCCGCGCCAGAGTTCGGCCAGAACCACAGCGGAATTGCGGAGCAGGCCGCTCAAATTCTCGATCCGCTGCCGATGGCGGCCGGTGCGCAGGTCGTCGACGAAGACGGAGGTATCGAGGATGATGAGTTCACTCACCGAGGTTCGCGAACGAGAGCTTGCCCTCGTTCTTTTTCATGAGGGCCTTGAAGCGCTTGAGCGCGACAATCTCGCGTAGCGCGACGTGAACGGCCTCGGTTCGGGATTTTACACCAAGAATCCTGGCGGCTTCATCGGCAAGGCTGGTGTCGAGGCGGATGGAGGTGAGAGGCGTTGGCATGATATATACATTATATTGTCTTTGTATATACAGGTCAAGACCTGACTTGAGGGCGTGAAATCTCACCCTTGCGCACACAATTCGCGAGGATGGGGGCATCGCGAAACGACATTAACAGCTAGTCAGAACGGAATATCCTCGTCTGTAATTAGATTGGTCGATACGGGACTAACCTTACCCCACTTCGCTATCAGTTTCTCTATGCGTTGCGGTACACCCCATGAATCGGCGACTTGGCCGTTGGATTGAACCGACGCGCGCAAGCGAGCTGAGAATGATGGGTCCCATACCTCTAACTCCTCCAAGAATCCCATACGCTCTTTGGACTCCGCAAAGCTTTCGCTTTCTTCAAGCAAGCTGAGTAAGATCTCACTCATTCGCCGTTGGGTTTGCTTGTTCTTGCGGAACGAGTCGAAAAGCTCCCGAGCTAGAACGCGCACGTCTTTCCCATTTCCGTTAAAGGCCTGAAAGCGACCGATGAATCCGTAGGGAGTTTCTCCCAATCGAACCGCGAACGTTGGAACTCGGCGACCCATCGCAAAGCCGATCTCTTGATCTGTCCAATTGCTGATGTGAAACTTATCATGTAGCTGTGCCACCAACGCCTCGCATGTCGCCAAAGCCGTCTCAATCTGAACCTGCCACTCCAATGTCGGCTCAATGTCATTGTGAGCGACGAAGGCAGATATCCCGTAGCTCAAGAGCGCCTCTTGCAAATCGCCCGCGAACTTCTTGTATATCGCAAGGTGTGTTAGGAAAAGGCGGAGCATGTTCTTCCGCCAGAACGCAGGTTCGATGCCCACTGGTCCGGCTTGTTCGACTCGATAGCCAACGTGCTGTCCGAGATCAACAAGCGTTTGATCTTTGGCGTCTTGGATTAATCTGAGGACATAGTCCTTTGAGTTCCCGCTCCATTGGTCCATTATTTGAATGCCAAATTGCTGGAGAGTTATGTCGATTAGGGAATAGCCTTCGGGACCGAGTCGTTGGCCAATTTCTTTGATCAACGTTACACGTTGCGATGGAGTTAGGGCCATAACGGGTCCATTGTACCCCCGCCCGAAAGGTCAGCGGCGAAATCTCGCTAACTCAGCGCATCGCCGGCCGCTCGTTTCCGCAGATTTTCAGCGTCCGGAAGGATCGCCTTTAGGGCGTTGTGTTAAATAGTTTATAGATAGGCGGCCAGCCTCCAAACTCCCGCACCGGATCGAGCAGACGAACACCAAAGCCAAAGGCGGCGGACAGGAGTGTCCGCCCTACACGAGATTACTGTCTGATCCTGGGGTTCACCGCCGAATAGAGTAAGTCCGTCAGAACGTTTACTGCGACATACGTCAGCCCAATCGCCAGAATGCATCCCTGCACCAGATAGTAGTCGCGATTGCCGATGGCCTGAATAGTAAGTCGTCCTATGCCGGGCCAAGAGAAGATGGTTTCGGTTACTATCGCGCCGGCTAGCAGGGCTCCGAATTGGAGGCCGAGGACGGTGATGATCGGGATGAGGGCATTGCGCAGGGCGTGTCTGTAGACGACTGCGCGTTCGGTAAGGCCTTTGGCGCGGGCGGTGCGGATGTAGTCCTGGCCTAGCTCTTCTAACATTGAGGTGCGGACCATGCGGGTCAGGATCGCAGCTAGCGCGCTGCCCATGGTGATGGCGGGGAGGATGAGATTGGCGAATGTTCCGGAGCCCGAGACAGGGAGCCATCCTAGCTTTACCGCGAAGAACAAAATCAGAATTGGACCTAGAGCGAAGTTCGGGAACGACAGGCCGAAGAGGCTGATGACGCTGAGGGCGCGATCGTCCCAGCGGTTGCGGCGCTGGGCGGAGCGGACTCCGGCGGGGATGGCGAGGGCGATGGCTACGAATAAAGACGCGAGCGTTAGTTGGAGAGTGAATGGATAACGCTGCGCGATGAGTTGAGTAACTGGCTGGTTGAAGCGGAGGGATTTGCCTAAGTCGCCATGTAAGACGCCGCGCCAGTAATGCAGGTATTGTTGGCGAATGGGCAGGTCAAGCTCGTAAGCGTGGCGCATGGATTGGATGTCTCCGGGAGCGGCGCCCTCGCCGAGCATTTGCTGGATGGGATCTCCGGGGACGAAGTGGATTAGCAGGAAGACGGTCGAGACTACCAGCCAGATTACCGGGAGGGTGTAGAGGACGCGTTGGAGGAGTTGACGGGGCATCGGTAGTCAGTCGTCGTTCGTCGTTCGCTTCGACGTTTTCGCCTCTATTTCGTTATTTACTGTTTGTCCCCATTTCCTGGCTGATTACTCTTGGCTCTGGACTTACCGCTCCCGCGGCGGGCTCGTCTTTTATCGGTTCGATCCTTACTGTAGCTACGCGATGGCCTTCCATTCTTTCTACTACGAAACGGCGGCCTTGATATTCGACATGCTCGCCGCCCGTCGGCATCTTTTGCAGGCGCGAGAGGATGAAGCCGGCCAGAGTTTCGAAGCCTTCGTCTTGGGGAAGAATTATCTCGTACTGGCTTTCGAGATCGCGAATGTTGACGGTTCCGTCCAGAACTATCGGGGCATTGGCGTCGACCTGGGGCTGCGGCATGGCGATGTCGAACTCGTCTTCCAACTCGCCGACCAATTGTTCGAGCACGTCTTCCACGCTGACTACGCCCGCTGTCGAACCGAATTCGTCGACCACCATGGCGAGGTGACGCTTGCGGCTCTGGAATTCGACCAGCAGTTCAAAGAGCGATTTGGTTTCGGGGACGACCAGCACATCGTGCATGATCTGGTGGACCTTCATTTGGGAAATGCGGGCGGCGGCGGCTGGGACGGAGGCCTGCGTCAGACGGAGGCGCATCCAGCGCATGAGATCTTTGGCGTAAAGGACGCCGATGATGTGCTCGGGGCCGCGCGCCGGGTCGTAGATGGGGATGCGGGAGTGCTGCTCGTCGACGACGCGGGAGAGAGCCTCGTCGAGCGTGAGGTCGGCGGGGAGCGAGAAGATGCGGGTGCGCGGGACCATGACCTGGCGGGCGGTGATGTTGTCGAGTTCGAGCGAGTTGAGCAGCATCTCTTCCTGGGCGGTGGAGATCTGGCCGGAGCTGCGGGCGGCGCTGACGATGAGGCGAAGCTCGTCGGGCGAGTGCACGGAGCCGTGGCGGATCTCGCGGGTGCCGAAGGAGCGGAGGACGAATCCGGCGGCGCGGCTCATGAGCGAGATGAGCGGGCCGGTGACGGTGAGGAAGAAATCCATGGGAGCGGCGACGGCGAGAGCCACACTTTCGGCGCGCTGGAGGGCGAGCGACTTGGGGACGAGTTCGCCGAGGGTGACGTGCAGGGTGGTGATGAGCACGAAGGCGACGGCAACGGCAACGGCGTGCGAGTAAAGAGTGGCGTGGGGGATCTGGCCAATCCAGCCTTCGACGAGGCGGGCGAGGACCGGCTCGCCGAGCCAACCGAGGGCCAGGCTGGCGACGGTGATGCCGAGTTGAACTCCGTTGACGACCCGGGGAAGCTGCTGGTGGAGCTTGAGAACGATGCGGGCGCCGACGCGGCGGTTTTCGATGAGCTGGAGGATGCGAGTTTCGCGCACGCTGACGAGGGCGAATTCGGCGGCCGCAAAGAAGGCATTGGCCGCAACCAGAAGCAGGATGACAAACACCCGCAGGAGCACCAATGCAATCATGGATGGTTAATTCTAGCATCGCCGGGAATTGTTTGGCGGGAACCCGGCTGCTACATAGCCATTGGCTGAGGCGTCACAGACCTGGGCGCGTGGGCACGTTACAATTGAAATATAGGTTTGGCATTCATTTCATTCGAGATCGCTATCCTTTTAGGATGTGGACGGTCTAAGTAGTGAGCGAGATCGTCGTGTGCGAGAGCCTTGCCCGGCATCGGGCTGCGGGCGTCACGAACGGATTCGGACGCAACGAGTGAAAAGGCCGAATTTTCCAAGGAACTAATTTTCGATCTCCAGCGTAGTAAAGAAGTGAAATGCCAGTTTTACAGTTCCAATCGAGGCAGGAGGCAGTCGTGAACGGTAATGGTAACGGCAACAGCAAAGCGAAGAAGCGCCGGAGAAGAATCATCATCTGGAGCACGGTTGGAGTGGTGCTGGTGATTCTGGTTGTGACCGGCGTGCTGATCGCGTCGGCCGGAGGAACCAAAATCGATCCGTCGAAGCTGGCGAAGGTGGAGAAGGGAGATCTGGCGAAGAGCGTAGTTGCTACCGGCAAGATTGAGCCGATCACGAAAGTCGAGGTCAAGTGCAAGGCGAGCGGCATTGTGAAGAAGCTGCTGGTTGACTATGGCGATCGGGTAAAGCAGGGACAACTGCTGGCGCAGTTGGACAAGGTGGAGATTCAGGCGGGAGTGGATCAGTCGCGCGCAGCCCTGCAAGCGGCGGAGGCGAACCTGAAGAGTTCGCAAGCGGACTATGAGCGGGCCAAAGTGGACGCGGAAGGTCCGGATGTGCCGCCGCTAAAACGTGAATACGAGCGCGCGGTTGGAATGGCGAAGGAAGGGGTGGTGTCGGCATCGGCACTGGATGATGCGCAGAAGAATTATGAGCTGGCATTGAATAAACAGAACGTAGCCAAGGCGCAGGTCACGGTATTGAAGGCAAAAATCGCGCAGTCGCAGGCGGTGGTGGCGCAGGATGCGGCGAATCTGAAGCAGCTCGAAGAGCAGCTTAGCTATACGGATATCACGTCGCCAATCGATGGAATTGTACTTTCGCGTGACGTGGAGATTGGCGACGCGGTGAGCTCGATCCTGGTGTTGGGTTCGACGGCCACGCTAGTGATGACGCTTGGCGATACGAGCGAAGTCTACGTGAAGGGCAAGGTGGACGAGAGCGATATTGGCAAAGTTTACCTGGGACAGCCGGCGCGAATCAAAGTGGAGTCGTTCAAGGACAAGACGTTTACCGGTAAGGTAACGAAGATTTCGCCGATGGGCGTCGAGAAAGATAACGTGACGACGTTCGAAGTGCGGGTTTCGATCAACAATCCGGAAGGCATGTTGAAGGCGATGATGACGGCCAATGCCGAGATCATTCTGGACGAGCACAAGGGCGTGTTGCAGATTCCGGAAGGCGCGATCATCTACGACAAGGACAAGAACGCGTCGGTTGAAGTCCCGGACCCGAAGGCGAAAGATGGCAAGCGCAAGGTGGCCGTCAACATCGGCATCTCGAATGGCGCGAAGACGGAATTGCTGAAGGGCTTGAAGGAAGGCGATCAGGTGGTGCTGCAGTAGGGCGGCTATTAGCCGCTAGCTACTAGGTTGCGTGGACGGGATTTGCCTCCGTCTTCGTGGAAAGAGTTGGTTCGCACAGATTCATGGGAGGAATTCTCTTTATGAATAGGCATTGTGTAGTTCGAGCTATGGTTCAAGCGATTGGCGCGATGGCGGTGGCGGCGATGTTCGCGGCGCCCGGTTTCGCTTCCGTTGCCGGAACGTTCGACCGGTCGTTTCAGGTGAATGGGCCGGTGGATCTGGAAGTGTTGAGCCGGTCGGGGGATATCACGGTCCACAATGGACCCTCGGGGACGGTTTCAATTCACGGCAAGATTCATGTTGGCAATTCATGGTTCGGCGGCGACCGGCGAGCCGAGGTGCAGGAAATTCAGAACAATCCTCCGGTGCGGCAGAGCGGCAACAGCATTCGCGTCGACTACATCAATGCGAACAACATTTCGATCGACTACGAGATTACCGTTCCAGAAGATACCTCGCTGCGTTCGCATACGGGCAGCGGTGATCAGAACGTTGAAGGCCTGCGCGGACGCGTCGATCTCGAAAGCGGCTCGGGCGATTTGAAGCTGGGGCGACTGACCGGCGACATGCATTTTTCTACCGGCTCGGGAAATGTGCGCGGCCATGACCTCGCGGGACCGGCGCGCATGAAAGCGGGCAGCGGCGACATCGATATTGAAGAGACGGGCGAGGGCGACATCGATATCCGCACCGGGTCGGGGAATATTACGGTGAAGGGCATCAACGGCGGGTTCCACGCCGAGGCGGGGAGCGGCGACATTCACGGCGACGGAATGCCAAAGAATCTGTGGAGCGTTCGCACGGGCTCGGGAAACGTTTCGCTGCGCGTGCCGCAGGATGCAGCCTTCGACGTCGATGTCTCGTCGAGTTCGGGCACGGTGACGATGGGGCATCCGGTGACGGCGACGATTCAGGGACGGGTGCAGGAATCGCGTAAAAGCGTTGTCGGCAAAGTGCGCGGCGGCGGGCCGACGATTTCGGTACATACGGGATCGGGGGATATCCAGGTCGACTAATACTTCGGATTCACCTGCTTCGTTTTTGGAAAACGCCTCAGCCGGATGGCTCGGACTGAGGCATTTTTCTTCGCGTGTGCTGCGCGGGGTGTCTTCCGATATCTTGACGCCCGGTCGCGTCACGCCTGATACTTCGGTTGACTCCAGGGAATTTCGCCGACGAAACGAGGTATCCGATTGCCAGCGATCATCACTCTTACCACCGACTTCGGGCTTAACGATCATTTTGTCGGCGCCATGAAGGGAGTCATCCTGGAAATTGCGCCGGACGCGCAGATCATCGACATCAGCCACGCGGTGCAGGCGTTCGATATTCTCGACGGCGCGCTGACAATCTCGCAGGCGTATTCATACTTCCCCTCGGGCACGGTGCACATGGTCATCGTCGATCCGGGAGTGGGCACGGCACGGCGCCCCATAATCTTGACCGGCGACCGGCATCTATTCGTGGCTCCCGACAATGGCGTTCTTTCTCTTGTCTACGCGCGTCAGGAGCGGATCTCGGTCCGTCACGTTACCGCCGAGCATTACTTCTTGCAGCCGCAAAGTAACACCTTCCATGGGCGCGATATCTTTTCTCCGGTGGCGGCGTATCTCGCGAAGGGCGTCGACCCGACACGATTCGGCGAAGAAATAACCGACTATGTGCGCTTTGGCGCGCCGCGCCCGAAGCCGGTGGACGAGAGAACGCTGCGCGGAGTGGTGCTGAAGGTCGATCGCTTCGGCAACCTTATTACGAACATAACGCCGGAAGACCTGCCCATGGTTTTTCAGGAGAATCCTTCGCCATTCAAAATCGCGATCGGCAAAGGGCAAGTGACAAGGGTTTGCTCGAACTATGCCGAGGGCGGCCCGGGTGAGGCGTTCGGCATTCTGGGGAGCATGGGGTTTCTAGAGATTGCGACCAATCGCGGATCCGCCTATCAGTTGCTGGGAATTGGTAAAGGCGCGGACGTGAATGTGGTGGTTGAGGCCTAATCGAGGGAAGTTAGCGGAGTAAGGATACCTGTCGTCAGATGGGCGCGACAGTGGGGGTAGCTTCGCCAGTTTGCCCAGCCCAACCGGTCGGTAAGAGCGTTTCTTTTTTCCAGCCCTGGCGTGCTTAAATAAAAGCTGGGCGCCCGATTTGCGTCATCCCCGCGCGCGGCATCCAAGACACAATTTACAAATGCAGTCGTAGGAATGAGCGAGAGCGTATCGCTTTCGTGGCGAGTTCATGCCGACTTAATGGGAGCGGCGTCTCCAGCGGAGGATCATTGGATTTTCAACTCAACGACGAGCAGCTTCACCTGAAGAAGAGCGTTCGCGAATTTGCGGAACGGGAGATTGCGCCGCATGTCATGCAGTGGGACGAGTCCAGTGAATTTCCTCTATCCACGATCAAGGAGCTGGGCAAACTCGGCCTGATGGGTGCGATTTTTCCGCCGGAGTACGGCGGCGCGGGCATGGGCTACGTCGAATACGTCACGGCGATCGAGGAGCTTTCGCGGGTGGATGGCTCGGTCGGCATCATTGTGGCGGCGCACACTTCGCTCTGCTCGAATCATATTTTTCTTGCCGGGAATGAGGCGCAGAAAAAGAAGTATGTTTCGAAGCTCGCCGCCGCTGAGTTCATCGGCGCCTGGGGATTGACCGAGCCGTCTGCCGGTTCCGACGCAGGCAGCGCGCGCATGACTGCGACGCGCGCCAGGGGCGGGTGGATTCTCAACGGCACCAAGACTTTTATCACCAATGGCCGCTACGCCGACGTCGCGGTTGTGCTGGCCGTGACGGATCGCGCCGCGCACACGCATGGACTTTCGGCATTCGTGGTCGAGAAAGACACTAAGGGTTTCCGCGCCGGAAAAAAAGAAAACAAGCTGGGCCTGCGGGCGAGCGACACGTCGGAATTGGTTTTCGAAGAGTGCTTCGTGCCCGCCGAAAATCTGTTGGGCGGAGAAGGCAATGGCTTCATCGACGCGATGCGCGTGCTCGATGGCGGGCGCATTTCGATTGCCGCGCTTTCGCTCGGCATGGCCGAAGGTGCTTACGAGGCGGCGCTCAAATATTCAAAAGAGCGGCAGCAGTTTGGCAAGCCGATCAGCGAATTCCAGGCGATTCAGTGGAAACTGGCCGATATGGCGACCGAGATCGAGGCCGCGAAACTGCTCACGCTGCGTGCCGCCTCGATGAAGGACGCCGGCATGAAGACCACGCAGGAATCATCGATGGCCAAGCTCTACGCCAGCGAAGTTGCGGTCCGTTGCGCTAATGAGGGTGTGCAGATTCACGGCGGCTACGGATTTATCAAAGATTATCCGGCGGAAAAGTTTTATCGCGACGTAAAGCTGTGCACGATCGGTGAGGGCACGAGCGAAATTCAGCGGTTGGTGATTGCGCGGCAGTTGTTGAAGGATTAGAGCGGAAGCGCATGAGGGCCGCTTCGGCAACTCGATTGAGAAGGTTATTCTGACATCGCTCCGCTTGCGTTGCTACACTATGTTGTTTGACTCTTACCGCAACAACTGTAGTTGATAGGCTGCGCTCGGGCGATCCCCGCGCGCTGGCCCGCGCCATTTCGGCAGTCGAGAACCGGCGGGCTGGCTGTGCCGAGCTGCTGAAGGAACTCTTTGCCCACACCGGCCATGCGCGCGTCATTGGCCTGACGGGTGCGCCGGGGGCAGGGAAGAGCACGCTGGTTGATCAGCTCGCTAAGCACTACCGCAAAGAAAATCAGACGGTCGGCATCATCGCAGTCGATCCGACGAGCCCATATACAGGCGGAGCAATTCTCGGCGACCGCATTCGCATGCAGGATCATCACGCCGATCCCGGAATTTTTATTCGCAGCATGGCGACGCGCGGGTCGCTGGGCGGCCTGGCGCGGACTACCGCTGACGTTGCGACCGTCCTGGATGCTTCCGGGCGCGACCGCATTATGATCGAGACGGTGGGGGTGGGGCAGGATGAGGTCGATATCGTGCGGCTGGCCGATGTCACGATCGTGATCCTAGTTCCGGGCATGGGCGACGATGTGCAGACGATCAAGGCCGGCATCATGGAGATCGCCGACATTTTTGTGATTAACAAAAGCGATCGCGAAGGGGCCGAGCGGGTGGAGCGTGAAATCCGTGCCATGCAGTCGCTCGACATGCGCAAGGACGGCTGGACGCCGCCGATCGTGAAGACGGTCGCGAGCGAGGGCGCGGGCACGCAAGAGTTGGCCGAGGCAATCACCGCGTATGAAGCATATTTGAAGAAGGCGAATCTGCTGCTGCAAAAGAATGTGGAAAACTGGCGCGAGCGGCTAGTGGAAATGCTGCGCGATGCCATGTTGGAAAAGGCGCGGGCGCGGATCGACGATGCCATGCTTGGGCGATACGCGGTGGAGATTGCCGAGCATAAGCGCGATCCATATTCGCTGGTGGAAGAAATTGTGAATGCCGAGTAGATCGGGGCCTTCCCCGTTCCATGCGCGGAATCGTCACCGGAGATAAGTATGGAGTTTAGCATCGATCATCTTGGGGTCGCGGTTAAGTCGCTGGCCGCGGCCAAGGGCATTTATGAAAAACTCGGCCTGCCGATTTCGTGCGAAGAGATCGTGGAGCAAGAAAAAGTGCGGGTGGTGATGGTGCCGGTCGGAGAAACCCGGATCGAATTGTTGGAAGCGACTTCGGACGACTCGACCATCGCCAAATTCATCGTCAAGCGCGGCGAGGGTTTGCACCATATCTGCATGCGCGTTCCAGATCTCGAGGCTGCGGTTGCGAAGCTGAAAAACGATGGCGTGAGGCTCGTTTCCAACGAGATTAAGACCGGCGCGGGCGGGCACCGGTACATCTTTATTCATCCGCAGAGCGCGGGCGGCGTGCTGCTGGAATTGGTGGACGGCGGGCACTGATCGGTAATTTGTTAATTTCGTAATCGGGTAATTTCGTAATTTGAACTCGACTCGATTTTGAAACTACCAAATTACCCGATCACAAAACTACAAAATGCTTCTGCTCGCGATTGACACTTCCGGTCGAAATGGCAGCGTGGCGCTGGCTCGCGCCGCAGAGGCGAAGCCAGAAGTCGAAGTTGTGGAAGCTGTCGCGCTCGCAGGCGGAACATTTTCGGCTCAGCTGGTGCCGCAGATTTCGGAGCTGCTGGCCAAGCACGGGCACACGAAGTCCGATATCTCTGGCTTTGCCGTCGTCAACGGGCCTGGGTCGTTTACTGGATTGCGGGTGGGGCTGGCGGCGGTCAAGGCGCTGGGGGAAGTTCTGCAAAAGCCGATCGCTGCCGTGTCGCTGCTGGAAGCCGTGGCCTCTCTGAGCAGAAATCCGTCGCGCCGAGTTCTGGCTGCCTTTGATGCCGGCCGAGCTGAGGTTTACGTCGGCGAATATGAACTGAGCGATCCGCTGTTAGGCGATTGGCCGCAAATGTGGAGTGAACGCCTGCTGACGCGGGACGAGTTCCTCTCCGACGCGCGCGCCGCGGGCGCACATATCGTCACTTCGGACGGGCTGCTCGCGGAGTTAATTCGCGCCGCGGGTGTTTTCTGCGAGCAAGTAACGTATCCCGGCAGCGAGGTCATCGCCAATCTTGGCTGGCGGCGCATACTGGGCGGGCGCGTCGTGCCGCCCGATGAACTCGAGGCCAACTACATTCGCCGGTCCGATGCGGAAATTTTCTCGCAGTCCCGGCATTGATATGCCCGCGAATTCCGACGCATCTCCGCTTGCCGCTATGATTCGTCGCGCGACTCCCTCCGACCTTCCAGAGATCCTCCGCATCGAGCAGGCTGCAAGTTCAGCCGCGCACTGGACCGCTGATCATTACCGGAGCCGTTTCGCGGATCAGCCGACGGCCGCGTGCCTGCTCGTTGCCGCCTGCCCGAACGCTAAGCCCGATTCGCAGCTTTGCGGATTCCTCTGCGCGCGGATTGTCGCGGGTGAGTGGGAGGTCGAGAACGTCGTGGTGGATCCAGTGTTTCAGCGGAGGGGTTTGGGAGGCCAACTCATCCATGAGCTGATAAGGCGGTGGTACGGCTCAGGCGCGGCCGCGCTCCTGCTCGAGGTGCGCGAGTCGAACGCGGCCGCCCGTGAGCTCTATGAGCGCTGTGGTTTTGTGGAAGTCGGCTGCCGCGCTGCGTACTATCGTGATCCCGAGGAAAGTGCAATCCTCTATGTCTTGAAATGCTCATCAGCGCGCGCCGATGGGGGATGAAATGCCGCGACCAAAGCGGCGGTTCGAATCGAGCCGATCGGCCCGAGTGGATGCAATCGTGAAGCGCGAGCGGATAGGTATCTGGTCACAAAGCTTCCGTAACCTCAGTATTTTTCGTAAGTTGCACATATTTAGGTGCAAATAGAGGCCTCGCGTCCGCTAAGCCCTGCCCTGATTTCCCGATTGAAACGGGCATACTCCTGTGCTACTTTTTTAATCGAACTGTAATAATCAGGAGGTCCGTCAAGGATGCTCACTCCGAGAGATCAACTCCTAACCGGTCATGAAGAGTTCCAGCGGCTGGTTCAGGAGCACTCGCAATACTCCCAAAGGCTGGAATCCCTCACCCAGAAGCGCTACCTCACCGACGATGAAAAATTAGAAGAAGTGCGGCTGAAGAAATTGAAGCTGCGCCTCAAAGATCAAATGCTCGAGATGGAACGTCAGGTTCAGCGGGCATCGGCGTAAGCTTCCGCCAGGGATCGCTTGTCGATCCTTTTCCCATACATTCAAGCGGTAGTATGTGTGCCAGGAAGGCGCGTGTAAGCGCCTTTTTTTATTGCAGTTAATTGATTCGGGCGACTGCTCTATAATCATCACAATCTCCCATGGTGCGTGACGGATATTTCTACGGCGTTGGCAGCATCGTCGCAGCGGGCTTGATTCTCTGGCTGGCGTGGTGGCCTTATGCCGTGCCGGTGCTGCTGCTGGGGGCATTCTGCCTGTGGTTTTTCCGCGATCCGGAGCGCGTCATTCCCGCGCAGGCTGGGGCTATTGTCTCGCCGGGCGACGGCAAGGTCACCGATGTCTCGATCATCAATCCCAGCGTTTTGCCGCAGGCGCGGATCAGTATTTTTCTTAACGTCTTCAATGTGCATGTGAACCGGTCGCCGATCACGGGCATCATCCGCGAGGTGCGCTACCAGCGGGGCAAATTCCTGAACGCCATGGGCCCGAACTCGGCCGAGGAAAACGAACAGAACATAATCACGGTCGAGGGCGAAGGGCGCACCGTTGTCTTCAAGCAAATCGCGGGATTGATTGCGCGCCGCATCGTCTTCAACCTCAAACCGGGAGACTCGGTCGCGCGTGGCCAGCGCGTGGGGCTGATTAAGTTTGGCTCGCGGGTGGACGTGATTTTCGATCACGATGCCGCCATTCAGGTCAAACCCGGTGACCATGTCAAAGGCGGTTCTACCATTCTTGCTTTGCTGCCAACAGCGAAGCCGGCCGCAAGCCAGGGTAGCGGGGAACGCGGCGTTGCGCGCGATGAAACGCGGGAGGTCCCTTCATGGAGGGGATGACGCCGCGCCGCCGTGACGCGGATCGTCCGCGTGGGCGGATGCGAAAAGGCATGTACATTCTGCCATCGCTTTTCACGACCGCCAACATTGCTGCTGGTTTCTACGCGATTCTGGAATCCACTCGGGGCACGCCCGCTGAACCATGGCATCTCGATTTCGCCGCCAAGGCGATTGGCTTTGCCGTGTTCTTCGACGGCCTGGACGGACGTATTGCTCGAATGACGCACACGGAGAGCGATTTTGGGCGGGAACTGGATTCTCTGGCGGACGTGATCACATTCGGCGTCGCTCCCGCGCTGCTCGCCTGGATGTGGGGCTTTCATCTGCTTCCCTTCACCATGGCGTCAACAGTGCGCCTCGAGGTGATTCAGGTGGGAACCATCGCCTGCTTTGCGTTTCTGGTGGCGGGAGCCAGTCGGCTGGCGCGTTTCAACATCACAAGTAATCCCCAACCTTCAAATCCCGGACGCCCCGGCAAGAAGTATTTTGTGGGCATGCCGATACCAGCGGGCGCCGGGGTACTCGCCGCCGTGGTGCACTTTCTCAGCGGTGAGCCCCTCGTCTCCTGGCGGACATCCGTGAGTTGGCTTTTGATGGTGGTTGTCGTCGGCTACCTAATGGTCAGCACGTGGCGCTTTTACAGTTTCAAGGACATCGATTTCCGGTCCCGGCGTCCGTTCCGTCTTATTGTGATTCTGGCCATCATTGGCGGCTCAATCTGGTTCTTTTCTCGTCCGGCGCTGTTCGTGATCGCTATCTGTTACATGGCGTCAGGCATCCTATGGCGGCTGCAATGGATCTTTCGCCGCAAATCGCCGCCTGCACCTCCACCGCCGCACGAGGCATCTGTTATCTCATGACACCTGTTTCCAAAACTGCTGCGCCCGCCAACGATCTGCGCGGCGTGAATCTTTACCGCGTTGCCATTGTCGGCGCGGCCTCACTGATGGGAAAAGAAGTCGCGGAGGTTCTGCGCGACCGGCATTTTCCGGCAGTGGATATCCGGCTGCTCGATGACGACGAGTCTCTCGGCCAACTGGAAGCTGTGGGCGACGAGATGACATTTATTCAGAGCATTCGCCCTGAGCAATTTGAAAACGTCGATTTCACGTTTTTCGCCGCCGACCCTCGCGCCACGCGGGCCAAGTGGGAAACGGCGCGGGATTTCGGCAATACGATCGTCGATTTGTCGAGCGCGCTTGAAGATGCTCCGGACGCCAGTATCCGGTCACCTTGGGTCGAACGGGAATTGATCGAGCGCGGAAGCGGCCGTCCCGTGCCGCCGCAATTGCAGCCGGGACCGGTCGTGGTGGCGAATCCGGCGGCAACGGCGCTGGCATTGCTGGCGTTGCGCGCTGAAAAATTCGCGAAGATCGACCGCATTATCGCAACGGTGTTTGAACCTGTTTCCGAGCGTGGCCAGCGGGGCATCGACGAATTGCAGGAACAGACTGTAAACCTGCTCTCGTTTCAGGAACTGCCAAAGAAAGTTTTCGATGCTCAGATCGCCTTCAACATGGTGGCGCGATATGGGAGCGGTTCGCAGCACTCGCTTGGGAAAGCGGGCGAGCGCATCCTCCGGCATTATGCTCAGCTTGCGCCCGGAATCATCGAGCCATCGTTGCGAGTTGTACAGGCGCCGGTTTTCCACGGGTATGTTTTCTCGATTTATGTGGAAACCGAGGGGCCTGTTTCGCTGAAGGGTTTTTCGGAGGCCCTAGCCGGCGAGCACGTCACGGTTACGACCGGGGACGACTCGCCCAGTAATGTCAGCGTCGCCGGACAGGAGGATATTGTGGTTTCGCTTGAGGGCGATAGCCAGCGGAAGAATGGCGTGTGGATCTGGGCGGCGATCGATAACTTGCGGGTCTCGGCGATGGCGGCCGTCGAATGCGCCGAGAGCCTGACTGGGTCGCGGCCGAAGGGACAGATTCAATGACGGTGATGCGATGAGAGGACGGCGGGCTCCGGTAAGGGCAACACGGTTGGCGCTCAGAATAGGCGGGTGTCGCCGCGCGCTCCCAAGCCGCGGTCACTTGCGACTCGGTCTTGTTCTTTTCGGCGTTCTATGCGGCGCCGCGCTACTTCTGTCGAGTGCAAGCTGCGGCTATCACGAAGTTGGGCACGCAAACGCCTTGCCGCCGACGATTCGTACCATCGCCATCCCTTCGTTCGGTAGCCACAGCCAGACGTTCCGCATCGAGCAACGCCTGACGGACGCGGTGGTTCGCGAGTTCAATACGCGGACGCAGTTCAAGGTAATCCACGATACGCACCAGGAAGCGGATGCAACGCTGACCGGAACGGTTCTTTCTGCGACAGCCGCGCCGCTGGCCTACGATGCCCAGACTGGCCGCGCCGTGAGCGCGCTGGTGACGATGAGCGTGCAGGTCACGCTGACGGACAGCAAAGGCAAGGTTATCTTCCAGAATCCGGCCTATCTTTTTCACGACCAGTACGAGATTTCGGCGGATCTGCCGAGATTTTTTGAAGAGGATTCGCCGGCGGTCGATCGTCTTTCGCGGGACTTCGCTCGCACCCTGGTATCGAATATCGTGGAAGCGTATTGAGCAACTCCCGGCAGCAATAAGGGCCGCAATATAAGGATGAAATAACGGATGTCGAGTCGGATAAACTAAGATCCGGATGCGCGCCTTCAACCAAGCCGACCGCTTTCTCGCCGATTTGCAGGCGCGCAAACTGCGCCCGGCCTACGTGCTGGTCGGCGACGAAGCTTTCTTTCGCAAACGCTGCCGCGACGCGATTCTCGAGCACATGGTCGCGCCCGACTTCCGCGACTTCAGCGTGTTCGAATTCGATCTGGGCGAAACGGCTCTGAGCGAGGTTCTGGACCGGGCGCGAACGCCTTCGCTGATGGCGCCGTTTCAGGTCTTCTTCGTTCGTGGAGTGAAAACACTTTTCGGCCGCGGATCGAACGAAGAGAAAATCGGTGTGATCGAAGAGTATTGCAAAAATCCCAATCCTGATGCGCTGCTCGTCTTCGTGGCCGACCACATCAGCATTCCGGCCGACGCGCGCCGCATGGAGATGACGGACAAGGATCGGTACCAGAAAATTCGCGAGGACCTCGGATCTTTCTGCGGCATCGTGGAACTCTCTCGCGTGGAAGAAGGCGAAGCGGTGCGCTGGATCGGCGAGTATTGCACGACGCGCGAGGTTAAGATCGATGCGGATGGCGCGCGCGAACTGGTCGACGCCCTCGGCGGCGACATGATGATGGTTTCGAACGAGCTCGAGAAGCTCATTCTCTACGTCGGTGAAAAGAAAAAGATTACGCTGGGCGATGTGGAAACCATGGTGCTGGCGGCGAAGCAGCGCTCGCTCTACGAATTGACTGACGCGATTTCCGCCAAGGATCGGGTTCGCGCACTCTCTATTCTCGACGCGCTCCTCTCGACCGGCGACGGCGAAGAGGCTGCTATTGGCCATCTCTACATGCTGGCGAAGACCTTCCGCCAGATGCTAGTGATTCTCGAGCGCAACGTGCGCGACCAGCGAATGCTGTGGGCGGCGCTTTGGCAAGGCTTTCGCGTGCCGCCGTTCGCGGCCGACGACATTATCCGGCAGGCTCGCCGCTACAAATCGAAGCGGGAGCTGACGCGGGCAATCCGATTGGTCGCCAAGACCGATCTCGCTCTGCGTTCCAATCCTCCGGGCAAGCGGCTCATCCTCGAGAAACTCATTCTTGACCTCGCCGGCGGCGAAACTAAAATAGAGTCTGCGGGCGGGTGGATGCAGGAAAAGTTGCCGGTCTAGAGATTTCCGCGGCCGCCGCATGAATCCCCGGCTGCTCGAAACGCATCCATTGTTGAACGCACAACGCGACGGAGTTTCCATGGCTTTCCCCATCAAAGTTTGCGCCGTTTGTGGAGAGGAGTTTGAACTGAAGCCGGGCAAACCGGGCTTTGCCAACCGCTGTCCCGACTGCAGCGAGCCGGAGTCGAACGAGCAAGGCAAGGGCGGAGACGATGCCGTGAACAGCGAGATGAACGCGGCCCGCCGTCAGGCCATGCGCGATCTGCTGTACCGCAAAGATAGCTAGCAGACCCGTCTAACGGTCCTGTATGAACTCACATTTGTAGAGCAGGACGGCGGGATACACTGGCCGGTAGTTCCTGATGGGGCAGCAGAGGGAGTTGCCAGTGAAGACGATTCCGATCCTGACCGTCATTTTTCTTTTCATGCTTGTCACCCTGCCGAGCGCGGCCCAACCGCCGGTCGATCCCTGCCAATCCGTGAAAGACGAATTACAACAAGACCAGGCTCAGCTACGCGACTGGCCACAGCTGGCGCGTTATCGCGAGGACAACGCAAAGCTCGGCGCGCCGGCGAAGGATGAGGCGCGCGTGGTATTTCTCGGAGATTCAATCACGGATTTTTGGAAGCTATCCGAGTCGTTTCCGGGCAAGCCTTATGTGAACCGAGGCATCAGCGGCCAGACCACGCCGCAAATGCTGCTTCGGTTTCGTCAGGATGTGATTGCCTTGCGGCCGAAGGTGGTCGTGATTCTGGCGGGTACGAACGACATTGCGGAGAATACCGGCCCAATCACGATCGAAGGCATCGAAGACAATTTTGTCTCGATGATGGAACTGGCGCAGAAAAACGGCATTCATGTTGTGCTGGCATCCGTGCTGCCGGTCGCGCGCTATCCCTGGCGGCCCGACATAGCGCCGGTGGAGAAGATTCGCGTGCTCAACATGTGGCTGAAAGAATATGCGGCGAAATCGGGAGCGGAATATTTGGACTACTATTCGGCGATGGCGGATCGGAATTCCGGCATGAAAGCAGGACTGGCCGACGATGGCGTTCATCCGACACCGGCGGGCTATGCCGTGATGGCGCCGCAGGCCGAGAAAGCAATTGCGGTGGCGCTGAGCAAACACTGACTCGGGCCCAATAGTCTCGAGCGCTATCCCTTCATCTGCGCCAAAGCCTGACGCAGGTCTTCCACTTCCGAACTGTTGGGCTTGATGCGTGACTCTTTATCCAATTGCTGCCGGGCCAACGCGGCCTGACCGTTCTTCGCGTAGGCCATGCCGAGGTGATAGATGTAGGTCGCATTCTCCGGATCTTTTTTCACCGCTTCCTGAAACAGCCCAATCGCCGAGCTATAGACGTGCTTCTGATAGAAGGCCCAGCCCAAGGTGTCGGCCGGACCCGGATTGTCCGGCAACTGCCGGCGGGCCGTCTGCGCCATGGCGAATGCAACGTCGACGTTGCCGCCTTGTTGGAGCATCACGTAGGCGAGATTGTTCGATGCGACTGGATCATCCGGCTGCAACGCGAGCGCCTTCTGATACACCTGCCGGGCGTGCTCCCAATCTTGCTTGTTCATGTAGATACCGCCGGCCAGGACGTAGAACGTGAATTGTTTAGGATTGTTCTGGGCCCCGTCAAGATAAGTTTGCAGCGCGGTGTCGTCCTGGCCACGCGCCTTTTCGACAAGTCCCAGTTTGATCAGCGCGTTGGCATCGTTTTTGTTAAGGTCGGCGGCTTTCTTATATTCGGCCTCGGCGGCGGGAAGGTCTTTCTTCTCCGACTGCAACAGATCGCCGAGCAACACGTGAAAGCCGGAGTTGCCGGGGTATTTCGCGATCTGGTCACGAATTCTCGCGAGCGCGCGATCCGGCTGTTTTTGCATAAGTTCGACATTCATCAGGCCGCCAAGCGCGTCGGCGGAATTCGGATCGAGATTGAGCGCCTGATCGAAGGCCCTCTGCGCGTCCGCAAACTGGTTTTGCGCCAGCTTCAGATTTCCGAGCTGGACATATGCCGCGGGATTGTTGGGCGCCCTCTGGATGGCCTGGTTCAAATAGCGCTCGGCCGTCGCATATTGCTTGCGCTGGATGTCGGCGACGGCGCGCAACAGGTAGCCATCGGGCGCGGCCGGTTGCAGAGTCATGATCTGGTCGGCTTCCTGGGCCAGAGCCGACGAGTCGTTGCGATGGAGAGCGGCCCTCGCCAGTGCTCCGTGAGCTTCGACGATATCAGGACGCAACTGCACGGCGGCCCGCCATTCCGTTTCGGCGCGGCCAAGATTTCCGAGCTCATCGAAGGCTACGCCGAGCTGATAATGGGCGACCGCATTATCGGAATCGGTCTTCAGGACATTTTGCAGTGTATCCACGGCGTCGCTCGCCTTGCCGCTGCGAATTTCGATCTCGCCCTTGTAGATGGAGGCGTCGATATCGGTGGGCTGCGCCTTCATCAGCTCGTCGTTCAGCTTGCGAGCTTCGTCGAGCCGATCGTGCATGATGAGCAGCTGGATATAGTTTTTCTTGACGATCGGATCCTTGGCGTGCTCCTGGAGCAGCGATCCAAATTCGGCAAGCGCCTTATCCAACTGATTGGTGGCAATAAAGTAGTTGCCCAGCATGCAATAACCGGCGTTATTGGTGGGGAAGTCCTTCTTGGACTGGCGGAGAAAATCCTCGACCTGCTGCGGTTTATTCTCGGCAAGATACAAGTTGCCCAGGGCGAGGCGGGGATTGGGGTCAGAAGGCGCGATCTGGATGGCCCTGTTATAGGTGTCTTCCGCCTCGGAGAAGCGGCCACGAACCTGGTAGAAATTGCCCAGCTTGATCGCGGCTTCCATCGATTTTGGATCTTTACGTGTCGCTTGTTCCAGGTCGGCTCCCGCTTGTTCCCACTGTTGGCCCTCGGCCTCGATGACGCCCCGGGCGAGAAAAATGTCGGCGCGGTCGGGAGCAAGGTCATGGGCTTTATTTAGAGCGGCAAGGGCACCGGCGACATCCTTGGTGGCGTCACAGTACTTTGCCAGGGCGAGGAGGTAATCCGGACTATGGGGCTGTTTTTGCTGCAACCAATCGAGTTGCTCTTTGGCCTCGGCGTACTGCGTGCTGTGATCGAGAAGCAGGTCGGCGAGAGCCAAACGCGCGCTGGCGTGGTCGGGGTTGATCTGCACCACCCGCAAGTATTCCTGCGCGGCGGCCGGCCATTGCTGCAATTTGGAGGCAGTTAGGCCCAGCCGATAGTGTGCTTCAGCGAAGTTCTGGTCCACCTGGATCGCGTTTTGATACTGGATCGCTGCTTCCCGGTATTCGCCCTTGTCGAAGTAGCGTTCGCCACTCTCCAAGTACTTCTGCTTGCGCACGTTGGGATCGCGCGAGCATCCCGTGAGCAGAACTCCCAGCACGCACACCGCTACAACCGCTAACCTAAAACGACCGTTGACTGCCCGCATGGCTCCCAGCCTCTCGCCCACCGTGTTCTTGTTATCAGTGCCCGCTTAAAACAAGCTACTCTCCGGGCATTCTTGAGGAAAAGTTACTGCCGTTATTATCGCAAACCCTGAGCCTGTGGGAGCGGCAAGTTGTCCAAATGGCAAATATTGGAGGCTCCCGAGCCGGCACTGGATTACGGCTTTGGTAATCTCGCGCAGCCCTCGCGTCAGTGCCATAGTTCCTTTGGCTATGACCCACTTCCCCCAACCCGACGCCTCCCGGCGTGCGCCCCGAGTCCATCTCAACGGTTCCATCGCGGCTGCCATCCATGTGGAAGGCGGCAAGCGAGCGCGCGCAAAACTTCAATCGATCTCCGTAACCGGAGGGCTGCTGCAGATGCAAAGTGAGCTCTCGACGGGCGATTTCGTGGAGATCGCCTTGCTGACCAGCTCCGGCCCAATCCATGCCATGGCGGAAATGTTGCAGCCGGTTCGCCGCGCCAAAGCGCAGAGCGCCTGCCTGCAGCCGTTTCGCTTTGTGGCGCTCGGCGATCAGGACCACCAGAAACTGAATACGGTGCTGGACTCGGCGTGTGACCGCGGCCCAAGCGTTCGCTTCTGACGGGAACGGCGAGGATTGTATGGTCTGGTAATCTACCCAGACCCGATGTCGCAGCCGAACCCAACTTTCTTATACGGTACCGCCTGGAAAGAGGGCCGCACGGCCGCGCTGGTCGAGTTGGCCCTGCGTGCCGGCTTTCGCGCCATCGACACGGCCAATCAGCGGCGTCATTATTTCGAGGCGGGAGTCGGCGAAGGCCTGGCCGCGGCCTATGAAGCCGGTATCGTTACTCGCGCCGACCTTTTCCTCCAGACAAAATTTACCTATGCGCGCGGACAAGATCATCGCCTCCCATACGACCCTGCCGCGAGGCTTGCGACGCAGGTCGCGCAGTCGCTGGCCAGTTCGCTTGAGCACCTGCACTGCGACTCGGTCGATAGCTTCATCCTGCACGGGCCAGCCTCTGGCTACGACTGGACGGAATACGATGCCGAAGTCTGGGACGCAATGCGACGCGAGCGGGATGCGGGCCACACGCGCGTGATGGGAGTAAGCAACGTCTCGTTGAGCCATCTCGAGCAGATGGCGCAGACCAAAAGCGAACTTCCGGCATTCGTGCAGAACCGCTGCTACGCCAGCATGGGATGGGACCGGGATGTGCGCCACTTCTGCCGGGAGCGCGGCATTATTTACCAGGGCTTTTCGCTGCTGACGGCCAACGCCGACATCGTGCAGCATCCGATGGTTGCCTCGTTGGCGAAAGCTCTGAACGCCACGGCGCCGCAAATCATCTTCGCCTTCACGCGCGCAGTAGGCATGTTGCCGCTCACTGGCACGTCCAACGCCGACCACATGACGCAGGACCTCGCCAGCCTAAGCCTGGAACTCCCGCCAGAAGCGGCTCACGAGATCGAATTCCTGGCGGTCTAAAATAAACAGTTGAACTCGGAGCATGGAGCCGAGAGCTTGGACTGAGAGCTAAACTGCAGAGCTACGCGATCACTGGTACATTACTGACTCCCGCGGTTCCAAACACCCGGCGATAGCGCTCGATTTCCGCCGGTGTTCCCACCGCTTTAGCGTAATTGTCGGAGAGCTTGACCGCCGGGCGTCCATCCGCGGTCGAGACCTTGCAGATCAAGCTGACTGGGTCGAATCCGTTTCCGCCCGCCGGATCGCAATCTCGAAAATCATTCGTTAGCAGCGTACCCCAACCATGACTGATGCGGATCCGGCGTCCAGGAGCCCATTTCTCGCGATCGAGAAAATCCGCAGCCGAAGAAAAATCGGCCGGTCTCGATCCCGCCGCAATCGTCCCATCAAAATAAGCGTGCAGTCCAAGGATGTCGTCCACATCGAGAGCATCGGATGGAATAATCAGCTTTTCGCGGGGATTCCGCCCCCGGCGCTCCAGCCACTCGATGTATTCGTCGCCCGCAATATATGGATTTTTGCTGTCAATACGCTGGCCGCGCCAATCCGCCGTCCACTCCGGCGCATTTTTCAGGAACTGTGTAGTCCCAAACGTATCCGGCAGCATCACGCGCAACGCGCCTACGTACGTTTCCTGCCATAGTTCCAGCACGTGATATTGCGATTCCTTAAGCGCCTCATCATCGGGAGCGAGCGCCGCCATCACCATGGCCAATTCGTGCGCATTAGTGCCGATGGCTTCAAGGTCATGCTTGTGCGCAAGAAACGCGTTGGATGTTCCGATGAATGCCGAGCCGAGGTTCGTCGCCATCGCGCCGACCACGTACTCCTGCCACAAAAAGCTATGCCGCCGCCGCGTGCCAAAGTCGGCGACGCTCAGATCGGGCACGCCGCGCAGACGCTCGATCTTGCTCCACAGTTTGGTCTTGGCGCGCGCGTATAAAATGTCGAGGCCGAACTCGCGCAGCGTCTTCAGGCTGGCGCGAGTCTTAAGCTCGCTCATGATGGGAAGCGCATACAGCTCCCACATCGTCGTCTCGGTCCACCGTCCGTCGAAGGTCAGATGGTACTGGCCGTCATGGACCGAGATTTCATAGTCCGACAACCGGAAGTCATGTTCGAGCCACTCTAGAAATGCCGGCTCAAAAATTCCGCGCCGCCCATAAAACGTGTTGCCCGCCAGCCAAACCAGCTCCGATCGTCGAAACCGCAGCCGCCGCACATGTTCCATCTGGTGGAAAAGTTCCTCGCGCGAAAACATGTCGGCCAGCCGCGCCGCGCCACTGCGATTGAGGACTGCGAACGAAACCCGGGTATTTGGAAAATTCTTCCAGATGAACTGGAGCATTAAAAGTTTGTAGAAATCCGTATCCAGCAGCGAACGGATGATGGGGTCCAGTTCCCAGTTGTGGTTGTGGGCCCGCTCCGCGAAGTTGATGATCATTCGTTACTATCCTTAACTAGCCGCTGCCAGAAAAGCAACCTGAGCATGGTCATTAGGAACTTCCGCCCGGCGGCGCAAGAACAATCTTCATCAGTTCGATGGCGAGGGCCATCGCGTTGCCCTCATCGATGTTCATGAGCACCACGATCCCCGCCCGCTTCGCGGGAACGATCATAAAGAAAGTGGTGGTGCCCTGCTGCCCGCCAGCGTGGCCGACGTCGGGGTAGCCCGCTTCCGTACCGGTGCCCCAGCCGAGTGCGTAGTCATTTTTCTTGCCGTCGCCGAGCTTCGGCGGAGTCCACATCAGGTTGCGCGTCGCTTGCGTCAGGATCCGGTCGTCGAGCATTGCGATTTCGAATGCCGCCACGTCCTCGGCTGACGAGAGCCAGCCTCCGCCCGGAATCTTGTAGCTCGAATCGAGAAAGTCGGCGTTGACGATCGCGCCGGATTTGTCCCGGCTGTAAAAGCGGGCGCGGCCGGGAATGATGGCGAAGCGGTCGTCCGGAACGGTGTGCGTCATGCCCGCCGGCAGCAGCAGGTGCTCGCGGACGTAGTCGACATACTTCCTGCCAGACGCGCCTTCAATCGCGCAGCCCACTAAAGTGAAGCCTTCGGTCGTGTAGTGAAACTCCGCGCCAGGCTTCGAAATCAGCGGATCGCTCTTGAAAAAATCCAACCCGCCCTGAATGGGATCCGCAAAATGGCGCGTGTTGCCATATTCGGGATCGTCCTGCGTCCATGATTTGTAGGCTCGAATTCCGGCCAGGTGACCGAGCAATTCGCGCGTCGTGACAGTAGCGTCTTTCTGCGGAAACGCCGAGCAATATTTCTGCACCGGCGCGTCCAGATCAAGCTTGCCTTGCTGCCAGAGGAGCATTGCAGCGGTCGCGGTAATCGATTTTGAAATCGACGCCAGCCGGTAAAGCGTGTGCGCGGTCGCGGGGACTGAGTTCTCCAGGTCCGCGTTGCCGAAGCCGGCCGACCAACTCTCCGCGCCGTTCTCCACCACCGCAACCGAAACCGCCGGAATATGGTTCGCGGCCATGAATCTGGCAATCGCCGCTTCGAGCTGTTGGCGTTTTTCTAAAGAAAGTTGGCTGGTCTGCGCCACCGCGAACGCAGCCAGCCAAAAGGGAAGAAATATTCTTGCGATCGATCTAATTACGAAGCCGGCTCTCATCATCGGAAGATTCCGATGATATATCACGGCAGCGCTACTTCACGTCACCACAGTCCGCGCCCAGATACTTCGAAGTGAAGTTCGTATCGAAGGAATGCGTGTTGCCGTCGCTCGTCGTGCTGGTCATGTGCATCACGCCCTTGACCGTGTCGCCGGCGATGTCGACGTTCATCGTGCCGTCGGTCGCATCGCCATTCTTGCCGGCACAGTGAAACTTAGCCTCATAGTGGCTGGCCGTCTGCTTCACCATGGTGTGCGTGCAGTTGCCTCTCTCTTTGCTTCTGTCGGCGAAAGCTTCGCCTTTGGCGAGTTTGTCTTTTGTGACACAGCTTTTTGTCGCGATCGAATTGCCGTTCATGGTGATGCCGCGTTGCTTCATGGCCTGTTCGACCATGGCGCGCTGGTCAGGCGGGAGCTTCGAGAGTTGGTCCATATTCATCCCCTGCATGCCGCTGCCGCCGGTAGTGACGGTCATCTCCCAGAGTCCCTCTTTCGCGTTGAAGAAGTCGCCGGCCAGCAGCGCTGCCGGGAACAGCAAAAGCAATCCGAGAACGAGCTTGGTGCGCATTTAAAGAGCCTCCTCAGGGTGCACGGTGTATAACGCGGAAACAGCATGACATAGCTTCGGACGCGTAGCCAACAAAAATCGGCGGGCGCAAGATGGCAGAGGGGTTACTTGGATCGGCGACGCGCCCTAGTTTAAGCTCTGGGCGGCCGTCGCGAGGCAGCCTGTTTGAGCGCCGCTCGTGTGCTTGAGATTTCAGTGCTCAACAGTTGCATGACTTCAAAGCAAAGTTCCTGGTTCGAGGCCAGGCAACTCACCACCGAATCGCGCGGGACGAATGCGATTTCCGCCTGCTCGATCACCTCGGCGGTCAGGCTGTAAGGAGATCCAGCCACGGTGGCCGGCAAACCTAGAACGGAGCCCGAGCCGAGAATCTTAGGTGGATAAAGCGTGCCATCGCCCTCCAATTCGACGCCGACTCTTCCGCTGCAGATCAGATAAAGGCCTCGGACGTCGTCGCCACGGCGGAACAGAACGGTGCCTTTCTCTTCCAGGGAAATGCGGGTGGCGAGCCGTATGAATTCTTCCCGCATTCTGGCCGACACCACCACACCCCCGGGCAACGATGCCATCAATTTCCCTTAACCGTTCGTATCTTTTAACGTCAAACCTCACACCCATGCTGTGATCTGGATCACCGACCGATGTTTGGGACCGCGCCGCCTGTGGCGCCAGAAACGGCGGAGTTAAACGGCCGTTTGTTGATTAAGAGTGGGTTCGTGCCATCGGGCGCCCTGTACAAATCCGGCGCGTTTCGGTCAAATTAATGTCTACGAATCTACGGAAACTAAAATGAAAATCAGGGCGAGTGTCTTCGTTTGTCTCTTATTCTCCTTGTCATTGTTTCGACAAAATCTGTCAGGACAAAGTAGCGCCGGCCCGCCGACAACCATCGTCACCGGCAGAGTTGTGACCATGGACGCCGCGCGTTCCATTCTCAATGACGGCGCCGTCGCCATCAGCGGCGATACGATCCTCGCCGTCGGCCCGCGCACCGAAATCGAAGCTCGATACAAAGCAAGGCAGACCATTGATGCTCGCGGGAAACTCATCCTGCCTGGATTTATCAACGGGCATACGCACGTGCCGATGACGCTCTTCCGCGGCCTGCACGACGATGTCACGCTGAATGACTGGCTCTACAAATACATCTTTCCCGCCGAGGCAAGAAATGTAACCGAAGATTTCGTGCGCTGGGGCACGCGCCTCGCGGCCGCCGAGCAGATTCGCTCCGGCGTCACGACCTTCGCCGATATGTACTACTTCGAGGACGCGGTGGCTGAGGAGACCAAGAAAGCGGGCATGCGCGGGTTACTGGGCGAAACGCTCATCGATTTTCCCGCGCCCGATAACAAAGACCACGCGGCGATGTTGGCCTACACCGAGAAATTCCTCCAGAAGTGGCAGGGCGATCCGCTGATTCATGCCTCGGTTGCGCCGCACTCGATCTACACTTGCTCGAAGAAGACGCTTCAGGATTCAGCCGCCCTCGCCCGCAAGTATCACGCGCCGATTCTCATCCACGTCGCCGAGATGAAAAAAGAATTGGACGACAGCCTGAAAAACAACGGCGCCACCCCGGTGCAATATCTGGCCAGGCTCGGCTTCCTCGGTCCCGACGTGGTGGCGGCCCACTGCATTTTTGTAGATGAAGCCGACCGCAAGACTCTCGCCGAACATCATGTCGGCTGCGTGCACAATCCCTCAAGCAACATGATGCTCGCCAGCGGCGTCGCACCCGTCTCCGAAGAGCGCGCTGCTGGAATCGCCGTAGGCCTCGGCACCGACGGGCCAGCCGGCAGCAACAACGATCTCGATCTGATGGAAGAAATGGACCTCGCCGCAAAGCTAGCCAAGATCACGAAGATGAGTCCGCTGGCGCTGAACGCGAAGGCGGTAGTAGAAATGGCGACCATTGACGGCGCCCGCGCCGTGCACATGGAGAACGAAATTGGCTCGCTGGAAAAAGGCAAGAAAGCCGATCTCATCGTAATCAGCCTCGACGAACCGAACGCGGTGCCGATGTATGACATCTACGCCCAGCTAGCCTACGCGCTGAAAGCCAGCGACGTAGAGACCGTGATAATCGGCGGCCGGCTGGTAATGCGCGATCACAAACTCCTGACGGTCGACGAAGAAGCGGCGATCAAGAAAGCGAACGAATATGGCGAAAAAGTAGCTGCGTCTTTAGCGATGCAGTAGATCGGGCAAGGGAATCCGTCCGCCCACTCCGGGCATCGATACAATAAAGAATGCACAATCCAAACATCATTTTCTGGGAGGTAGACGTTCAGCGCGACTTCATGCTTCCAGGCGGAGCGCTCTATGTGGCCGGCGCCGAAAAGCTTCTCCCCAACATCCGCAAACTCACCGACGCCGCCCGGCGCGACCAAGTCCTCCTAGTCTCCAGCGGAGATTTCCACTCCCCCAACGATCCCGAATTCCAGCAGTTCCCGCCGCATTGCATCAAAGGCACGCCGGGAGCAGATCTTCTTCCCGAAGCTCTTGCCGAAAAAGTAATCCACATCGAAAACGTGTCCGAAGTCAAGCTTCCCGCCGACCTCCACGCCTACCAGCAAGTCGTACTGGAGAAACAAACGCTCGACGTGTTCAAAACCCGCCAGGCCGATGAACTAGTAGAGCGCCTGGGCCCGGAGGCCGGGTTCATAGTCTTCGGAGTAGTGACGGAATACTGCGTGGGTTGCGCGGTAAAAGGCCTGCTGCAACGCCACCGCCACGTGGCGGTCGTTCAGGACGCAATCGAAGCGTTATCGGCGGAAGCAGGGAAGAGTTGTGTAGCAGAATTTCAAAAGCTGGGCGCGCGCATGATAACTACTGCCGAAGTGTTGCGCGAACTCAATTCCAGCGGCGTTGCTCGGGGCTCATAGCTCGGGGCTCATAGTTAGGCGCTCAAAGCAGCATACCGGCAATGGAAGCCGACATTAGATTCGCCATCGTTCCCGCCAGCATCGCCCGCAACCCCAGGCGAGCCAATTGCGATTTCTGATTCGGGGCCAGCGCTCCAATCCCGCCCATCTGAATTCCAATCGAACTAAAATTGGCGAACCCGCACAACGCAAAGGTGGCAATTGTCACCGAGCGCGGATCGAGCCCAGATTTCTGCGCCCCCAGCATGGAGTAAGCGACCAATTCATTCAGCACCATGCGCACGCCCAGCAGATTGCCCACCGCCGTGCAGTCGTGCCACGGAATCCCAATCACGAAGGCAATCGGCGCAAACAGCTTGCCCAGCACCGACTCCAGGCTGGCCGGGAACCACATGGCATGGGCGTGAATCCCGCCCATCAACCCATCCAGCAGCGCAATCAGCGCCAAAAAAGAAATCAGCATTGCCGCAATATTCAAAGCCATGCCCAGCCCGTCCGTTGTCCCGCGCGCGATCGCTCCCAGCAAATTTTCCTTCTTCTCTTTCTCCGTTTCCTCGTCACTCATCACCACGCGCCCCGCCGTTTTCGGCGTCTCCGTCTCGGGCACCAGCATCTTTGCCATCAACAGCGTCCCCGGCGCCGTCATGATCACAGCGCTCAGCAGGTGTTTCGGCTCAATCCCAAACGCGATGTAAGCCGCCATGATCCCGCCCGACACATGCGCCATCCCGCTGGTCATCACAGTCATCAGCTCCGACCGCGTCAAGTCCGGCAAGAAAGGACGAATCGTTTGCGGCGCCTCCGTCTGCCCCATAAAAATGCTGGCCGCCACATTCAGCGACTCCGCCCCGCTCACGCCCATCAATCGCGTCATCACCCAAGCCGCAATCCGAATAACAACCTGCATCACGCCAAAGTAATAAAGCACCGCAAACAACGCGCAAATAAAAATCACCGTCGGCAAAACCTGAAACGCAAAATAAAAACCAAAATGCGAACCCTGCTTCCCAAGATCGCCAAATACAAACTGCGACCCAACAAATGCATAGCTCAACAACTTATTCACCGCGTCCCCGGCGGACTGAAAAAGCCTCCGCCCGACATCCATCTTCAAGACAAAAACAGCGAACGCAAATTGCAATCCCAGCCCCCAGGCCACAGTCTTCAGCCGAATCGCGCGACGATTCGTCGAAAAAATGTAGGCAAGCCCCAGCATCGTAATCAGGCCAAGAATTCCGGTGAAACGTCCCATCAAGGCTCCTTATGACCACTCAAGTGGCTGCCCCATCCTTACGTCGCGCTCCAGGCGCCGTAGGGTGGAGATGTCAACTCCCTATCCTCGATAAATTACGCGATGAATCAAAGCCGGGCGGTGCGCGGGCGCGGATTCCGAAATCGTATAACTTTCAGCAATCATCGCCCGAGGGAGCTCGGCCGAAGCCTCCGCGTGACAATGAATTGTGCACACCGCCTCGCCCGCTGCGACGCGATCGCCGATCTTCTTGTGCACCACAATTCCAACCGCCGGGTCCACGCTGTCCTCTTTCTTCTCGCGTCCGCCGCCCAGAATCACGCAGGCCGTCCCGATATCTTCGCAAGCGATCGCGGAAACGAATCCCGCCGCCGAGCTCCGCACTTGAACGCGACATTCGGCCGAAGGCAGGCGAGAAGGATCGTCGATCGTGCGCACATCCCCACCCTGCAACTCCACCATCTGTCGAAACCGCTCAAATGCCGCGCCTGACGAGATAATCTCGGAAGCCCGCGCCTTGCCCTCAGCCACTGTGGCCGCCGCGCCGCCCAGATAAAACATCCACGCCGCCAGATGCAAACACAGCTCGCGCAAATCCTCCGGTCCGCCGCCGCGCAGCACCTCGATGCACTCCACCACCTCCATCGCGTTCCCCACCATGTGCCCCAGCGGCTGATCCATATTCGTAATCAGCGCCACCATCTTCTTGCCCATGCGCTCGCCGGTCTCGACCATCAACTCGGCGAGGTGAAGCGCATCGGCCTCATTCTTCATAAACGCGCCCGATCCCGTCTTCACGTCGAGGACCAGCGCGTCCGTCCCCTCCGCCAGTTTCTTGCTCATGATCGAAGCGCAAATCAGGTTCGGACTCTCTACCGTTCCCGTCACATCGCGCAGCGCATACAACTTGCGATCCGCCGGGGCGATCTTCTCCGTCTGCCCAATCATCGCCGTGCCACAAGCGTTCAGCACGCGATGAAATTCCGGCACCGACAATCCCACGCGAAATCCCGGAATTGCCTCTAGTTTGTCCAGCGTTCCACCCGTGTGCCCGAGCCCGCGGCCGCTGATCATCGGCACATAAAGCCCGCCCGCCGCCACCAATGGCGCGAGCACCAGCGACGTCTTATCGCCCACGCCGCCAGTCGAATGCTTATCAACCTTCGCCGCCGGAAGAAAACTAAGGTCCAGCACCTCGCCCGAATGCAGCATGGCATTCGTGAGCGCAGCCAGTTCCGCGCCATTCATCCCGCGCAGCAACACAGCCATCAGCCAAGCCGCGATCTGATAATCGGGAATGTTCCCGGCCGTATACGCCGAAACAATGTATTCAATCTCCGCGGAAGAAAGCGCACCAGCATCGCGCTTCCTGCGGATGAGATCAATCACGCGAAATGTCGGAGCCGCATTCCCAGGCGAAGTCACCGCAGTCGAAAGCCCTCCGGCAAGAGTTCGGTAATCAAACTTGATGTGTCGCCATCCCCGCCCTGGTAAAACACCACCGCCTCGGGCCCAAACTCATAAATCACCTGCCGGCAGGCTCCGCACGGAGAGCATGCCATGCCCTGCGCATTCGTCACCGCGACGGCAACAATTTCAAGACCGGGCCCGGACGCGGCCACGGCCGAAAAAATCGCCGTCCGCTCAGCGCAGTTCGTCATCCCATAAGAAGAGTTCTCGACATTGCATCCGGCGAAGATATCTCCGCGCGACGTCAAGATCGCCGCTCCAACTTTGAAGTTCGAAAACGGCGCATAAGCATTCTTCATCGCAGCGCGCGCGGCCCGTTCGAGCCGCGCGCGGACCCCCGCAGTCAACTTAGTCTTAGCCATACTTGGATAAAAAGAGAGACGGGACGAATTGTAAACCGTGAGACAAGCGGCGCAGCAAAATTCGGGGAGTTCAACGCCTACGATCTGCTTCGCACGCGTGTGAACAGTGTCCCCGGCTGTTCAGTCCGACGAAGCCCGGCATCCTCGAAGCCGATCTATTTTGGCCCGTGCGATAAAAGCTCGACCACCATCCGGTTAAACATCTCGACATTTAACTCCGTCTGCACATGCACCACCCGCTCGCCCAGTCCCGGCGCATTCTCCGGCAGCCACACCAGGGTATTTCCGTACCCGGCCCCATGTGAGATATCGATATCCATCGCCAGCTTTTCTTCTTTCGTAATGATCGACGGATCGATCCACGCCGCCGCCGCCAGTTCATCCCATAAGAATTCCTCATCCGCCCATTTCCCGATGTACTTCGCCGACGCCGTCCCCGCCTTCGCGATCTCGTCAATCAGCGCCTGCGTCATGTGCGTCTTCACCGAGATGTCCACAGTTGTCACGGTAATTTTCTTCCACGGTGCACGCAACACAATGTGCACCGCTTCCGGATCCCACCAGAAATTAAATTCCCGCCGGTTCGCCTGCACCCACGACATCGGTGCCGATGGCTGAATGCTGCCGCCCATCACTACCAGCTCCTGCGCCAGTTCGGCAAAATGCGGATCGATGCTCACCGCTTGCGCCAGATTCGTCAGCGGGCCGCCCGCATAAATCGTCACCTCATGTGGATATTGGTGCACCATCCGGATCATGAAGTGCGCCGCATCCTCCGTCTCCGCCTTCAGCGTGGGGTTCCCCTCGGGCAAAGGATCGGGCACTTCAAATGGCCCGTGATAAATGCCCGAGTTCCACGCGCCCCTATTATTTGTGCCAACCGTCGCCTTGATCTTGTGCTCGTTCCACGCCCCCTGGTAGCTCACGACGCCATAGAGTTTCTGCCAGCGCGCAATCTCCTCCTTGCTGTTGATCAACGGAAAAACCGCACCCGGATAGACCCGGATATCCGAATGCCCGGTCAATTCCAGCATCCGTAATGTGTGTGCCACTTCTTCATCGCGCCACTGATCGCCGCTGACAATCGTGATCCCCAGCGTCTCGATCCCCGGCGCCTGCAACACCATAAGCATCGACTGCTGATCGGTCGTTGCCGGCCCCCGTCCATCCTGATCGAGAATCACTTTCCGCCGAGTCTGAGAAACAGCGGAAATTGAAAGAAAGACAATGGCAAACACAAAAAAAATAGTACGTTTCAATGTGGGGCTCCTAAACGAGGAGATTATAGCGACTGTTGTGGCTCGAGAACGCGAGTGTTCGCGTGGGAACTCCCTTCGATTCTGTCACGAAAGAATGGGTGCAAAGCAAATGCTGGCCGAGCTGAACAACTAGCGCGATTTGCACTCAAGGCTTAGGCGTCTCGGCGGTCAGCAACCCGACGAACGTCTTGTAAAACCGTTCGGTATCCAGGTCCACCTGGATTTCCACTTTTTGCAGGTCGCGTTTGGGCTTATCGTTGTCGCTCCAAGTTAGCGTATCGCCGTAGCCGGCACCGCGGTCGAGGTTGACGTCCATGTAGCGCGTCTCGGTTTTAGTGATGATGCCGGGGTCGAGCCATGCCGCTGATGTCAGCTCATCCCAGAGATAGTTGTAAGGACCGCGCAGCTTCGCGTATGTTCCAACATAATTGGCTGCCGGCGTCTTGCCGGTTTTGACCTTGTCGATAAGCTCTTGCGTCATGCTGGTCTTCAGCGAGATATCGACGGTAGTGCACACGATTTTCTTCCACGGGGCGCGGAGAACGATGTGCGCTGCTTCCGGATCGAACCAAAGATTGAATTCGTGACGCGGATTGTTGAGGAACCCCGGATCGCTGGTACGCGGATTGAGACTCCCGCCCATGAAAACCAGCTCCTTCGCGAGGCTGGCGAATTCGGGATCGATGGTGATGGCCAGCGCAAGATTCGTCATGGGTCCACCTTCGTAAATTGTGATTTCGTGCGGATATTTGCGCACCATACGGATCAGGAAATGGGCGGCATCTTCGGTGGCAGGCTTCGTTGTTGGCAGTCCTTCCGGCATCGAGCCTAGGTCGCGAGGAGCGTGATAATACTTTGGTGTCCAGGCGCCCAGCCACTCGACAAAGCCGTAGCGTTGCTCTGCCTCGAGCGTTTCTTCGCGCGTGCGAACCAGAGGGTTCTCCGCGCCGGGCACCACCGGGATGTCGGTGCGGCCGATCAGTTCAAGCGTGCGGAGAGTGTGAGCGACCTCTTCGGTGAGCCAGCCGTCTCCGGTGACCACGGTGATGCCGAGAACCTCGGTTTGTGGAGACTGAATGAGGAGCAGAATGGATTGTTGGTCGCTGCCGGCGGGGCCGTGGGCATCCTGGTCGATAATGATTTTGCGGCGGCCTTGCGCGGCGGCCGAAAGGGTGAGTGCAAGTAGGCAGAGGATCTGAAATTTCAATTTCATGCGTGGGTCTCGATGCCCTTCACGGAATGTTGATGCACGGTAGTCCCGTGTTTGTGTTTTCTGCGGTCTGATTCTCACACAGGGAGGCTCGATTTTCCTACGAGCACGCGTCGATTGCGGCCTTGGAATGCCGACGAATAGAATGAGCCAGTCACTCGGATCGCTGAATTCTGGTTTTCGCTGGTAATTTCTCTCAGGAGCCTTTTTTGGATTCCAATTTATTCGCTCGATTCTCGCTACACGCCGCGATGTTCTGCTTGGTTTTTGCCCTCACGTTGACCTCGAATTCGGCGTCTGCACAAAAGGAAGAACAGTCCGGGGCGCAGATTCGCAAATCCTCGGTGCGCGGAAAGGTTCACGATTCTGACGGCAGGCCTGTGGGAGATACCACAGTTTATCTGGAGGCAACAAAGGGGTCGGCGACCGAGACCTGGAAGACGCGAACCGATGCCGCGGGAAACTTCCATTTTGATGGACTGTCTGCGGGGAGTTACGCGGTGCGCCCGGAGGGCGGAGAAACAAGTGTCTCCATGGTGAAGGCGGTGGAACTCGCGGCGAACCAGACAAAGAATATCGATTTTGTTCTGGATGTTGCGAGCGCGGGAGATAGTTCGCTTTCGTCGGCAAAGCTGCCACAGCTTTTTGATAAGCCGGAATTTACAGTGGCAGGCGTGGCTTCGGCCGAAACTGCCGGAGGGCACGGATCGGATACGGTGCTGCGCAACAGCGAGGCGCTGGTAAGAGATACAGTCTCGCTGGGGACAGACGAGACTGCCGAAAAGAAGGAGGCGGTGAAGAATCCGGCGGAGGATGGAATTTTGCTGCAGGAGGGCGCTGAAATTCAGGCCGAGATTCTGCGGGAAGAAAACACGGGCGCTAGTTCGACCGTAGGTGCCGAGAATCCTGACGACAAAGCCCGGAATGACACCAACCTGGACAACTCGGCAAGCCACCAGCGAGCGAAGCTCTATCACCGGCTGGCGCAGATCGACGAGAAGCTGGGAAATCCGCTCGAGGCGGTGCATGAATATCAGCGTGCGGCCGAGCTTGAGCCGACGGAAACGAATGTTTTTGACTGGGCCAGTGAACTGCTGACGCATCGCGCGCTGGAGCCGGCGACACTGGTGTTCACGAAAGGAAACACGCTTTATCCGAAGTCGGCGCGGATGCTTATCGGCTTGGGCGTGAGCTGGTATGTGCGCGGATCGTACGAGCGCGCCGCGGAGGCGCTAGCCAAGGCGTCGGATCTGGCACCCGACAATCCTTCTCCCTATCTGTTTATGGGAAAGATGGTGAGCGGGATGCCCCAGCCTTCTCCGGAGATGGTGGAGAGGCTGGCGCGGTTTGCCAAGCTGGCGCCGCAGAATGCGATGGCTCCATACTACTATGCACTCGCTTTGGACAAGCAAGCGCCGGGGACGGTGGACGACGCGCGATTCTCCGAGCTCGAAGGCCTGCTACAGAAGGCGACGCAAATTGACCCGAAGCTGGGAGCAGCGTGGTTGCAACTGGGAATTCTTTATGCCCAGCGCGGAGACGATGGCCGCGCGCTCGCGAGCTACCGAAAGGCGGTCGAAGTGGACTCGGGGATGGAAGAGGCGCATTACCGCCTGGCGCTTACCTATAAGAAAACGGGCGACGATGCAGCAGCGGAGAAGGAATTGAAGCGGCACGAGCAGCTGGCGAAGCAAGCTGCCGAGCAGGTGGAACAGGAGCGCGGAGAGATTCAGGGATTTGTGATTTCGCTGCGTGAGGCAGGTTCGGGAAAAAAGTAAAGGAGCCTCAGCCACTGAAGCCCCGTTTTGTTTTGCGTATGATGCTCGGCCTCGAAGGACCGATTTTCTTGTTATAGGCGAGTTGGTGAGCGGTATGCGATCTTGAAAAGCCGTGCGCCGCGGCCCTTCCAAGCGCAATTTGTATTTTGCAATTCTCTTTCCCTCAATTTTCGAAATGCCTGCCCCTGCCCTAATAGTCGATTGACGTCCATATCCCGGGAGAGTCGTGCCCGGAGTGAAATCCAGGCACATGCGGCCTCGCCATCTCGCGCCGCACTACCGCTTTCCTCGGAGAAAGAATACGCATGCTCCAGAGCAGGTCGTCGAGCGAGGTGCCAAAGCCAAAGTGGGCGTCTACGAATTCAAGTTCGGCAGCCGGAATACTCGTTCGCCCGGAGATAAGCACGACCGGCACTTCGGGCATCAGATGTTTAATTTCGCGCGCCAGGTTCGCGCCGGACATCTTCGGCATTTCATAGTCGAGCAGCGCGAGATCGATAGAGAATCTGCGGCAGAGGGTAAGAGCTTCCTGCGGATCGTTCCTGCTGATCATGCGGAAGCCGCATTCTTCTAGAACGCTGGTGAGCAGACGGCTGGATTTGGGATTGTCGTCGACGTAGAGCACTGTGGTTCGTTCATCCATTACTGCCTCCATTGTTTGACGGAGTTCGTGGCAGCGCGACTCAGTTCTTGTTGGATGAACGAACGCGAAGAAAGATGTTGCGAAATTATGAGTAGAGATTTGTAAATGAGAAGAACACATGGCGGCGAGGTGGAGGCTAGGCGAGAAGGGCGGGATTGTTAGGTGGTACAGGATGCATTCGCTTGCCGGATTGTTTTGTGAAGATACGGGAATCGGACCGTGGCGGATTAAGGCTGTGTGAATTTGCCGGCCTCGAGTTGTGCGCGCAACGCCTGGGCGGCGTCGTGGAGATAGGAAAGACGCTCCGTAACGCGCGTTGGCAGGCCTGAGGTTTCAAGCGCTAGTTCGCAATTCAATAGCAACGTCGTCAGATTGTTGTTCAGCGCGCGGCGCAGGGATTCGGCGGCCACTTCGCGAACACTAGCCTCCTGATGGGTGCGCCAGCGCAGCGCGGATTGCACGTCGCGCACCAGGCGATCGGCTCCAGTGATAGCGAGGTTGACCGGAATGGGGAGGGCCATGCCAAGGTGCGCAAGAGTTGTATCGAGTTCGTCTGGCTCACATTGCGTCATCTGCTCGTCGAAGACGGCGGCGCGGTAAGCGCCTGCACGAAGGAAGATGACCGCCTGCAAGAGCGTTTCGGCGACTGCCACCGGCTCATTCAAAGCCTGTTCGATTGCCCGGGCGCATTCATCTCGCCGCTCGATCGCGGTGACGAGGAGAATCATGCCGCTGATGTAGCACGCATCTGGCCAGAGTGTTTCGGTGGAATTTACAACGACTTACCACGCGACCGACGCACAATTTTCCCGTTCCAGCAATTTGACTTGTCGCCCCATTCAATTTTGGAACGCGCCGGACTTTCGCTCCCGCGAGACATCCCCGGTCCCAAAATTAAATCGCAGTTTCATACTCCTTCAGCTTCCGGTATAGCGTAGTCTTTCCGATCCCGAGCAGCCGAGCTGCTACCATCTTGTCTCCGTTGACGTGCGCCAGCGCGTCGATGATGGTGCGGCGCTCCAGTTCCGCCATGGGGACGATCCCAGCAGTGGTTCTTTCCAACATTCCCGAGGGTGCACTCGACAGTTGAGTGGGTAGGTCGCGGATCTGGATTTCAGCGTTGCTGGTCAGAGCACACGCCCGTTCGAGCGAATTTTCCAGTTCGCGCACATTGCCCGGCCAGTCATAGTTCATCAGCAGTTTGAGCGCTTCATCGGAGATAGTCTTCTCCATGCCGGAGTCGTTGCCGATGCGCTCCAGGATGTGGGCGACGAGAAGCGGGACGTCCTGCCGGCGCTCGCGCAGCGACGGAATACGAAGAGTAAGAACATTGAGCCGAAAGAAGAGATCGCGGCGGAATGTGCCTTCGTTCACGGCCTGCTCCAGATCGCGATTCGTTGCGCCGAGAATCCGAACGTTGATCGGGATCTGCTTTACGCTGCCGACCGGACGGATCTCTTTTTCCTGAATGGCGCGCAAAAGCTTCGCTTGCAGGTCGACCGGGAGTTCGCCGATCTCGTCGAGGAACACGGTGCCGCCTTCGGCGATGGCGAGCAGGCCATCCTTAGGATTGGTGGCGCCGGTGAACGCGCCGCGCACATGGCCAAACAATTCGCTCTCGATCAGCGTTGGAACGAGCGAGCCGCAATCCACGGGAATGAAAGGTTTGTTGCGCAGCGGCCCGGAGGTGTGAATGGCCTTGGCGACCATCTCTTTGCCCGTGCCGCTCTCGCCGAGGATTAGGACCGGGTGCGTGCTTTGTCCAGCTTTGGCGATGATCCGGTAGAGCCTTTCCATCTCCGGCGCGTGCCCGATCAGATTGCCGAAGCCCTGGCGCGATTTGATAGTTTCATGGAGCAGGCGTCCTTCGGTCTTCACCCGCAGATGTTCGGCAACAGCGCCCAGCAGGCGCCGAAGTTCTTCTGTGCTGAACGGCTTGGTCACAAAGTCGTAGGCGCCATCCTTCATTGCCTGCACGGCCGACTGGACGGTCCCGTAGCTGGTGACGACAAGGACAACAACGTCCGCGCGCTTGCGTTTAATGGCGCGGAGCGTATCGAGGCCGTTCGCGCCCGGCAAATGCAGATCGAGGAGAACGACGTCGATAGCGCTAGAGTCGAGCATGCGATAGGCGTGCTCGGCCGAGTCGGCGACCTGCGCGGTAAATCCGAGTGAGTGCGCCACATCGCGCGAAGCTTCTCGAATCGCATGGTCCGCATCGAGGATAAGAAGGTTGAGGAAGTTCGCGGGCTGCAATTGCGGAAGGCGCGTGGCGAGAGGCTGGGAAGCATGCCCCAGGGCTTGGCCGAATGCGGTTCCATTGGTGGCGCTGGACATAATAAGGCTCCTTATTTCGGAGTGTGAGCACTCCGAGAATGAGTGAACTGAGAATTGACAGCGTTATAACTAACCTCGTTGCCGATCGGGTAGGCGTTTGCGACAGACCCGGGCGGTTTGGGAGCGCCGGTGCACGAAACTTCGTTCTTCGGTAGCAATATCTCGATGCACGTGCCTAAGCCGGGGGAACTGACGACGTTGATTGCGCCGCCCGATTCGCCCACGATGCGTTGCACAGTCGCGAGCCCGAGACCGGTGCCTTCGCCGGGCTTCTTCGTGCTGAAGAACGGCTCAAACATATGGCCCAGCGTCGCGTGATCCATGCCGCAGCCGCTGTCCTCAACTGTGAGCCGGCAGGCGAGACGAGCATTACCAAGACCAAGATCGGTGGGACGAAGATCGTGGGAGTAAGATTCGCCGCCGTAAGGTTCGGCGGAGAAGTTTTGCGCAGCCGTTACAAAATCCGTGCTAACGCGAATCTTTCCGCCCGGCGTTTTGCCGCCGCCAAGAGCGTCGCGCGCATTCAGCGCCAGGTTCAGAAGAACCTGCCGGACGGGTGCAGCATCGAATGCGATTGCGTCGGCGGCCGGGTCGAGAAAGACCGACAGTTCGATCCGCTCGCCTACCAGGCAGCGCAGCAGGTTTTCTGTTCCCGCGACGATCCGGTTAATTCCGAGCATCTGCGGCTCCGCGCCGTTCTTTCGCGCGACCGACAGCAATTGCTGGGTCAGGGCCCTGCCTTGCTCTGAAGCCTGCCGAATCTCTTCCACGCGACGATGCGGCAGGCTGTCCGGAGTGAGATCCGCCAGCAGCAGATCGGAATAAAGAAAGATGCCGGTCAGCAGATTGTTGAAGTCGTGAGCGACTCCGCTGGCCAGCCGCCCGACGATCTCCATCCGTTCTGCCTGATGAAGACGCTCTTCGATCTGGCGTGTGGCGCTTAAATCCTCCAGGACGATGAGCAGGCCTGCGCGTCGGCCTTGATCGTCTCGGGCGAAGGTCGCGGTTAGCTGTCCCCAGAAGGTCGACCCATCGCGGCGCTGCCACTCACTCTCCACCACGAAGGGCTGAAATGTGCATCCTGGCAACCCGGCGATTTTCGCGAGCGCCGCTAAGTCGGGCAGCACCGATTTCGCGAGCGGCGATTTGCCGGGAAGCGGCATCCCACCCGCAAACTCTCGTAGATCGATGCTTGGCAATTCGTCGCGTTCGACGCCGAGGAGTTCGGCAAAAGCCGCGCTGGCTTCGCGAATGCGCCCGTCAAGCCCGCAGAGCGCGATGGCGACAGGTAAGGCATCGAATATGTTGCGAAAGGACGGCATGGCAGGCTCGTCCGAAGCCGGATCAGGGCGCGGTGGAGCGGCGCGCAACTTCAGAGCAGTAGCGTCCATGCAGAAAGTATCCGTTTGGTTCCAGCCCGAGTCCGAGGCGTGACTTTCATCGCGGCCGAAGAGAGCCGCGAGGTTAGCCGAGCTTCGCGTTCCAAGCTGGGAGAGCTTTTTCCGCGAATGATTCGCACTAACCTGATTAGGGAAACTGTAACTCGAATCTAATTTCAGCCAAGTGCCGCCGTCACATCATTTTTGTGATGAATCCCAACTTTGTGATGAATTGCAACGTTTGTGAGCGATCCGAAGCAGCACGCGTCTCGCGAAGGGAAACTTTGTGCCAATTTGAAGCACCAGAGAGTAACGAATTTGGGAAGTTGAGGCGAGAAGGTTGGCCCCGGAGTTAGGGTAAGTCAACGCTTTCAGTAACGTGGAAGATCAGCCTGCGCTCGGGAGTGAAGATGACATCGCGGGGCGCGCCGCCGGCGCGCGATCCACCCTTAGCGAAGATGCTTGATGTGTCGAGCAGAACGGTCTTCCCGCCAACTTCGACACTGACGAGCGCAATGCGCAGATAGCCGCTCTCCCGCGCATCCGAACGTCTGGCGGCAAGGACGCGGACAATTACGGCAGCGCCACGCGGAACCAGCGTTTGTTCGTCGTTGACGACCGGCTCGTCAACCACACCGTCAAAGGTGTCGCCGACGCGAGCCGAGGCGCTGGAGAGATTGGCGCGGAGGTGGACGCCGATCGACTTGCCTTCGGGCAGTAGCGCTGCGGCAGGCACAATCGATTGCGAGGGTGAAATGCCACCGGCTCGCGAGGCGCGATCGAAGGGCAGCTTTTGCTCTTTACTGGAGGAAGACTCGGGCAGGTCCGGACGGCGTCCGCAGCCAGCGAGGAAGATCGGCATGAGGAAGAGGATTAGAACGAGGATGATTTCTCGATGCCCGCGCATGTCTTGTATCTTCGAAGCTCTCGGCCTTTGCAATGCGATTGTAGCGCCGACGCCCGGCACCGGCTTGCTAGAATCACGAGAACAGCCATGGCCGACGATACCCCGAAATCTATTTCCGGAGCGGAATCCAAACCCGCGGAATTGGGCGCAGCGGAATCCGCCGGTGAAGCGGTGCAGCAAGGCGACGTGCAGGTGCAGGCACGAGCGCAAGCCGAAGACCATTATTACGCCGCGCTTGACCATGTGGGCGAAGGCCGCGACGAGGAGGCAGTCGCAGAGTATCGGCAAGCGCTGGCGGCCGATCCCGCCTTTACCGACGCGCTCCACGGCCTAAGCCGCGCGCTCCAGAACCTAAACCTTCTCGACGAGGCGATCGCAGTCGCCATCCAAATCTCGGCGCTCGATCCCGATGACGTGCTCGCTCACACCAGCCTGTCCATCCTCTACCAGAAGAAGGGGATGATCCCAGAGGCCGAAGCCGAGGCCGCCAAGGCTCGGGTTCTCGGATGGAAACAGCAGTTGAAGGGGAAGTGAAGGCTTGTAGTTCCTGCCAGGGCGTTTGGCTGGGATTACCTTCGTAACCCCCGCTTTAACCTACGCCCTTCCGACGAAAGCACCCAGGCGCAGAAGTCGCGCGTAGCTGCTCAGGCCCCCGCCGCGACCGCCCAATAAACATGCCGGGTTAAGGGATATTCCAAAGCCCGAATATTGGCCAACTGGTGGCGGAGGCGGCGGGCTTCCAGCCCTTGCTGCCAAAAAAGAGCGCAGCGCGGGACTTTTTAGGCTTGGCATTAAGGAAGCGCCTGCCATTGTTGCCGGCGGACACTGAGTAACTAGCGGAGTTTCAAGAAGGCGCAGAACCTCTCGGTCCCCGCGCAGCAAAGCCAAATGCTGTCCTTTAAATTCCACTCCGCTAGATTTACTCCGGCGATTCCCTGAATGACGCTACGCTTATTCGCTTCGCTCCTAGTAAAATCTCCCCATGCGTGAAGTCATCATTGCTTCTTCCGTTCGCACTCCAGTCGGCCGCGCCTTCAAGGGAACGTTGCGGGCTACCCGTCCCGATGAACTTGGCGCCATTGCCATCAAGGGCGCGCTCGATCGCGTGCCGCAACTCGATCCCAAAGAAATTGAAGACGTGATTATGGGCTGCGCCATGCCCGAGGCCGAACAGGGCATGAACGTCGCTCGCATCGCCTCCTTGCGGGCGGGCTTGCCGGTCGAGGTGTCCGCGGTCACCATCAACCGCTTCTGCTCGTCGGGATTGCAGGCGATTGCCATGGCGGCCGAGCGCATCCTGAGCGGCGGTGCGGAAGTGATGGTCGCCGGCGGAACCGAGTCGATGTCTATGATTCCTATGGGCGGCAACAAGATCTCGCCGAACCCCTGGCTGGTCGAGCACTACCCGGACTCCTATCTCTCGATGGGCCTGACGGCAGAGCGGCTCGCCGAGCGTTTTGGCATCACGCGCGCCGAGTGCGACGAATTCTCCCTGCGCAGCCACCAGAAGGCGCTCGCGGCTCTCGCGGCGGGAAAGTTTGAAGATGAAACGGTAGCGGTGCCGGTGAGCTTTACCGTGCCGAATGGGTCGAAGCCGAAAAGGCAGGAAATTGTTTTCAAAGCCGATGAAGGCCCGCGCGCCGATACTTCCCTCGAAGCCCTCGCCGCCCTCAAAGCCGCATTCCACCTTAAGGGAGTGACGACCGCGGGCAATTCTTCGCAGATGTCCGACGGCGCGGCGGCCGCTGTGGTCATGTCGGCCGAGCGTGCCAAGGCGCTTGGGATTACGCCGCTGGCGCGGTATGTCTCCTTCGCCACCGCCGGATACAAGCCCGAAGAGATGGGACTGGGGCCCGTTTTCGCCATTCCGAAGGCGCTGAAGCTGGCCGGGCTGAAGCTGGCCGATATCGAGGTGATCGAGCTGAACGAGGCTTTTGCGGCGCAGTCGCTGGCGGTGATCCAGGAAGCTGGGCTCGATCCCGAGCGCGTGAATCCCAACGGCGGGGCGATTGCTTTGGGGCATCCGCTGGGCTGCACAGGCGCGAAGCTGACGGCGACCGTGATTCGCGAACTCAAGCGCCGCAAGGCGCGCTATGGCATGGTCACCATGTGCGTCGGCGGGGGCATGGGTGCGGCCGGGATCTTTGAGAATTTCAATTAGCTGGATGGCGCGGCATCGATCTTTTTCCGCCGGGGCACGAGCATCGGGAAAAAAGGCCTCTGAACAAAGACAGACCGGGCGAGCCTAAGCCCGAAGGATTTTACGCACCTTTACTCGATCCTTATGTTCTTTTGCGCGGCACTGCGCTAATCTTGAGGCGGAAACGGACCGCCCTAGAGTAGGCCGTCCGAACGTGGGGTGTCCGCTTCCCCGAACGACAGGAACGACTAGGAATTGCAGCCGGCAAGCGCGGCCGGTTTCGAGGTGCGTTATGCGTCTCTCCTCTCTTGTCATCGCCAGCGTTCTATCGCTTTCAGTCGCCATTTTTACACCGCGCGCCGCGGGCAGCAGCGTCAGCGCCAGTTCCAGTTCGAGCGGGGGGCACTCGGGCGGCGGCTTTTCCGGCGGCGGGTCTTCCGCAACCGCGTCATCTCACGGTAGCTCGTTTTCCTCGAGCCCCTCGCATTCTTCGATCTCGACCTCGCACAACTCCTCGTCGAACTCGCACTCGTCGAACTCGACCGCCCGTGGAGGTTCCAATACTCTCGCGCCGGTGCACGCAGCCTCGTTTTCCGCGCGCACCTTCAGCGAGCCTTCGCCCACCGGCCTTAACATCCGCCCGAATCTGCTGAGACCTGCGAGCAATGAGAAGATTGAAGAGACGCCGGCGAAGAAGGGATTCTTCTCATTCCTGCATCATAAGAAGCCGGAACCGGAGCACGCCAGCTTCATCGCTCCACGATTCCATTGCCGCGCAGGGCAAAAGTGTTTCACCCCTCCCGGTTGCCAGACGGGTCTCGGATGGCGCAGTTCTTACTGTGGCACCCTATACGACCAGTATTACTGGTTCAACGGCTGCCAGCAGCTGGCGTATCAGCTGCAAGCGGAGGAAGACCGGATGCAAAGTTCGGGCGATGCGCTGCGCTACCAGTGGCTGCGCGACCAGTATGACCAGTGCATGCGGCGCTATGGGGCAGGGTCGTTCTCTTCGTATCTGTTCTTAAGCGACTTGGATTACCCGTAAAGCTCGAGCGAGAACTTCTCCGGGCTCCGCTTGACGGGTTCCCATCGCCGAATTAGCCTCACTTGGTCGCATTGTTGGTTAGAGCATCAATAACTAAAGTACAAATGTTGACCGCTCGTCAGCGCAAAACTCCGTCCTCGAAGTCCAGGCTCACCGAGCGCCAGCTCCGCCTCATCGCCAAGGCTCTCGCCGATCCGCGCCGCCACGAAATCCTGCAACAGGTTGGCTCGGAAAGCGGAGGCGTCCTGTGCGGCGATGTGCGCGAGCGGCATCCGATCACCGCACCCACACTTTCCCACCACATCAAGGAACTGGAAAATGCCGGCCTTGTCGAAATCACCCGCGAAGGCAAGTGCATGCGCCTCCAGCTTCAACGCGATGTACTGGAAGCCTACTTGAGTCATCTTCAGTCGATTTAGCGTCCCGAAAAATCTGCGTGACGGTGTCTACCACCAAATGCAGGATTGGCAGGAGCTAATGGCTAACAGCCGGCAGTCACTCGCTGCCTTTCTGAAACCTTTCTCGCCCTCCGGCATCAATTAGACAGTTGTCGAAGTATACAAGTGACATACAGGAGTGAGGAGAGACATCATGGGCAAGCTCAGCAACAAAGTCGCAGTGGTTACGGGCGCTTCCAAGGGTATCGGCGCCGGCATCGCCAAGGCTTTAGGCGCCGAGGGCGCGTCGGTCATCATCAATTACGCCTCCGACAAAAAAGGCGCGGATCGGGTCGTCGCCGAGGTCGTCAAGTCCGGTGGCAAGGCCATCGCTGTGCAGGGAGACGTCAGCAAATTCGAAGACGTGAAGCGCATTTTCGCGGAAACCAAAAAGGCCTTCGGTCACCTCGACATTCTCGTCAACAACGCCGCCGTTTATCAATTCGCGCCGGTCGAGCAGATCACCGAAGAGCACTTCGACCACCAGTTCGATATCAACGTCAAGGGTCTGCTGCTCGCCACCCAGGAAGCGATCAAGATCTTCAACGGTGATGGCGGCAGCATCATCAACATCAGTTCCGTGGCCAGCCAGGGAACGGTTCCCGGGAGTTCCGTTTACTCGGCGACCAAGGCGGCCGTGGATACGATCACGCACGTTCTCGCCCTGGAGCTAGGCGGCAAGAAAATTCGCGTCAATTCCATCAATCCCGGACCGGTGGAAACCGAAGGCTTCCGCGCCGCTGGAATTCCCGGAACCGACCTGGCGAAGGAGTTTGCGGCGCGCACTCCGCTCGGCCGCATCGGCCAGCCCCAGGACATCGCTCCCATCGCCGTATTCCTCGCCTCGCCCGACTCCGGATGGCTCACCGGCGAAACTCTATTCGCCTCCGGCGGCCTGCGCTAATTTCCAATTCGAGTAATGAAAGCAGGGCTGCGCAAGCGGCCCTGCTTTTCCATCCGCAAAAACAAGTCGGATATACTTCGCTGTGGACTTTGTTGCCGTCCCGCCCTTTGGCCCTGTCCCTGCCGATCACTTTCGTAACCATCCTCCCCGTGACCCTTTACTGATCCCTCTTCCAGCGGCGATATGATGACTAGAGCGCGGGAATCGCCGATTCCTGCCAGCTCTGACCGAGGCTAGTAAACCTTTGTCTAATCGTGCATCGAGACCGGGAGTTTACGTCGCGTGGAAGACCGTGACGTATCGCAGCGTTGTGCTCGCTGTGCTGGCCGTCGCTGTCGTTTTTGTTATTCTTCTGCACGTCATCTTTCCGCAATTCACGGATTCCACTGTCCGGGCCGCCGGGCGTCTTTCCAGCGACTTACTCGAGAAAGTCGCCGGACTCGCGCCTCCACTCAAAACGCCCTCCGCTCCGGTGGCGCAGCAGGCCCACTTCACCGCGCTCGATGGCACCGTACGCGTGCGCAAAGGCAATGGCACGACCTGGATCAACGCCGACTACAGTGTCCCCCTCGAAAAGGGCGACGTAGTGCAAACCGCCGCTGAAGGCATGGCGAAAATTGTCTTCAACGACGGTACCAACTACATGGTCAAGCAGGATTCGCTGATCGTGATCGAAGAGAACTCCGCCAACGATCAACAGCAAACAAACGTCGCCGTCGCGGTCACGACAGGCACGGTTGATCTGACCACCGCGACCTATGTCCAGGGATCGAAATCGCAGGTGATTGTTGCGGGCGCAAAGGCGTCGCTGGCTCCCGATTCTTCGGCTATGGTGCACAACGATCCCAAGGTCGATCAGCACGAAATTTTGGTGAAGAAGGGCAGCGGCGACGTCGAACGCAACGGCGAAACGCTTCGCCTGGCGAGTTGGGAGAAGGTCAGTTTCCAAAGCGATTCGAAGAAGATGGATCGAGCAACGGAGATCGGTCCGCCCACGCCGATTTCTCCCGGCAACATGATGCCGGTGTTCACCAATCCTTCCGAGAAGACGAAAGAAGTGGAGTTCACCTGGACGCCGATGCCGAACGCCACCGGCTACCGCTTGCGCATCTCGCATAATCCGTACTTCTCGTCCTTGCTGCTTGACCGCAAAGTTGACACCGCGAGCGTGGTCGTCACCGGCCTGCCGATCGGCGCCTATTATTGGTCGATTCAGTCCTACGACGGCGCAGGGAAAGAGTCGGTCGAGAGCGAAAAGAATCGCTTTACGGTCATCGCGAAGGGCAGGGAAAAGATCGACATCGCGCTCGATCTCGATCCTTTCATTCAGCATGGACACGTCATCGAAGTGACGGGCAAGACGGAGAACGGAGCGCGTGTCATGGTGAACGGCATGGAGGTGCCGTTCGTCGGCGACGATGGCACGTTCCATTATTTCACTCCCACGTTGCCCACGGGCGAGAACACGATTACGGTAACAGCGCAAAATTCAAAGGGCGGCGTCAACACCCGCCAGGCAAAGATCGTGATTCAGTAGTTTGCAATGGGATTCTGTGGCGGGACGGGTGAACCGGTTCGGTGGGCCAGATAGGGCATTCGAGTAGTCCTTTGGACGGAAAATCAGGGAACAGGCCCGAAAAATAAAGGGTGCTCAGTTGTCAACTCGCTGATTCGCCAGAAGCAAGTAGAATAGAAAGATCGAGAAAATCTCCGCAACAAGTGCCCGGGTTCGGGGCGGGGAGATTTCCCAAGAGAGAAAGAAGTTTCTTGCCATGTCAAACAACGGTTTTTCCAACGGATCCTCGCGCTCGCATAATCTGCGCTCGCTCTTCAGCATGTTCTCCAGCGACCTCGCCATCGACCTCGGCACCGCCAACACGTTGGTCTATGCCCGCGGCAAAGGCATCGTCGTCAATGAGCCCTCCATCGTCGCGCTGAACAAGAACACCAACGAAGTCGAGGCCGTCGGCAAAGAAGCCAAAGAAATGCTGGGCCGCACCCCCGGCAACATCGTCGCCATCAAGCCCATGAAAGATGGCGTCATCGCCGACTTCAAGGTCACCGAGAAGATGCTGAACTATTTCATCCAGAAGGCGCACAACCGCAAGATGCTGGTGCATCCGCGCATCGTCATCGGCGTGCCCTCGGAAATTACGCAGGTGGAAAAGCGCGCCGTCATGGATTCCGCCTATCGCGCCAAAGCCAGCGAAGTCCATCTCGTCGAGCAGGCCATGGTCGCGGCCATCGGCGCGGGTCTTCCCATCACCGAACCGAGCGGCAACATGGTCGTCGACATCGGCGGCGGCACCACCGACATCGCAGTCATCTCTCTCAGCGGCATCGTCTATTCGCGCAGCGTTCGCATGGCTGGCAACCAGATGGATGAGGCCATCATGAATTACCTCAAGCGCAAATATAACCTCCTCGTCGGCGAGCGCACCGCCGAACAAATCAAAATGGAGATCGGCTCCGCCTATCCGCTCGACAAGCCGCTCACCATGGAAATCAAGGGCCGCAACCTGATCGAGGGCGTGCCCAAGACGATCACCGTCGACGACAGTGAAATTCGCGAGTCACTCAGCGAATGCGTTTCGACCATCATGAATGCCATCCGCGTAGCTCTGGAACGCACGCCGCCCGAACTCTCCGCCGACATCAGCGACCGCGGCATCGTCCTAACCGGCGGTGGCGCGCTTCTGAAAAATCTCGACAAGCGCATCCGCGAAGAAACCGGCCTGCCCGTCTCCATCGCCGACGATCCGCTTTGCAGCGTGGTTCTAGGCACGGGCAAGATGCTCAGCGACTTCAAGCTGCTGCGCAAGATTTCAATCGAATAAGCTTTGAGCTATGAGCCGCGAGCCATGAGCAAGCGCCTCTGGGTTTGATCCGCGATTTTGATTGCTCATAGCTCGAAGCTCATGGCTCGAAGCTGACTTCATGGAATCCGTTTTTGGCCGCTATCGTAACCTGGTCGTCCTGGTGTTTGTGCTCTTCGCGCAAATCCTTGGCCTCGCCGTGCAGGTCAAGCGCACGCGCGACGCCGAGCCCACGCGCCTTATCCGCATCTGGGCTGTCGGCTCCGTCTCGCCGCTCGAAAAAGGTCTTTCCTGGGTTCAGAATTCCACTGGCAATCTCTGGAGCAATTATGTTTATCTGCGCGGAGTGCGCGCCGAAAATCGCGAGCTCAAGCGCCAGATCGAGCAGATGCGTTTCGATCAATCCCGCATGGCGCAGGACGCGGAGCAAGCCCGCCGCTTGCAGGCTCTCCTTGGTTTCAAAGAACAGTTCATCGCGCAAACCATGGCCGCGCAGGTTATCGGCGGTACCGGCAGCGAACTCTCGCGTTCCATCTACATCGATAAAGGCGAGCGCGACGGCATCAAGCCTGACATGGCTGTGGTCACAAAAGATGGGATCGTCGGCAAAGTCCTGCGCGTCTACCGTTCCTCGTCGCTGGTCCTTTTGATCGACGATCAGACCAGCGGCGTCGGCTCCATCCTCGAAAAGTCGCGCCTGCAAGGCATTCTCCGCGGCACCTCTTCCGGCGAGGTAGTTCTCGAAAAAGTCATGAGCGACGAAACCGTTCCTGAGGGCGAACAGGTCCTTACCAGCGGCGGCGACGGAATTTTTCCCAAAGGTCTGCCCGTGGGCACGGTCACTAAGGTCAAACCCGGCAACGATCTCTTTCTAAGCATTCGCGTGCGCCCGTCGGCCGATCTCAATCGCCTCGAAGAAGTTCTGGTCGTAACCAAAGTCGACGAGAAGCAGCCGGATGTCGATCAGACCGCGCCCATCCGCGCGGTCGATATTCTGGCGCAGCGCTTGCCCACTGTTCCTCCGAAGCCCGAGCCTGCAACTCCGGGCACGACTGGCGTAACTGGTCCGGCGGCCGCCGCTAAGAAATCAGGAACCCTGGCAGCGAATGGAACGGCTCCGGGCACGCAGCCTTCCGCCGCTTTGACTAAGCCTTCGGCGAACGCCGCAGTCGGACCCGGAACTTCCAGTACGACGTCGCTGCCACGGAGTGAGACTGTAACGTCGGCACAAAGTGCGGCACGCGCGGCTGCCGCAACCGGCGGCGTTAAGTCGAATTCGGTTGGAGCGAACGGCGCGCCATCAACGCAGAATACGAACTCTCCGCCCACCATCGCAAAAAAGAATTCAAATCCGACACCGAGTTCCCCGGCAGGAACGGCGTCGGCTGCCCCGATTCCCGCGAAGAGAACAGTTCCCTCCACAGCCCCAGCTCTAACTGGAACTAATCCAACCGGAACTAATGCCAGCGGCGCGAAGTCCAGTGTTACGAAGCCGGCCACCACGATGACGCCCGCAACCGGCGCCGCTAAAAAGCCGGGGCCCAAACCGGCCAATCGCGATGCTGCGACTGCTCCCCCCAAACCCCAGCCGCAGGACACTCCCCAATAACGTGGCCATCACTTACACATCGGGCGAGCAGGTTGAGGTCTACCGGTTCAGTCTTCCCGCCACTATCCTTATTCCCCTGATAGCCATCTTTCTTCAGGCCTGGCTGCCGCGCCATTTTCCCTTCTTCACCATCTTCGATCTTCCGCTCCTCGTCACCATCGGCTTCTCCACCGCGCGCCGCAATCCTCTCGCCGGTCTCGTCACCGGTGGCCTTATCGGCATTGCGCAGGACGCGCTCACGCAGCAGCCCATCGGTCTCTACGGCATCTCAAAAACGGTTGTCGGATTCTGTGCCTCTTCCCTTGGCATCAAGATCGACGTCGAAAACGCCGGCGCACGCTTCCTGCTTACCATCCTCTTCTATGTCGTTCACGAGATTGTCTACTTCTTCATCGCCCGCGTTCTGGTAAGCATGCAAGTGTCTTGGAGCTGGCCGCACGAAATTTTCTCCGGCGTTGCCAATGCTGTATTAGGTATTGTCGTCTACGCCTTCCTCGATCGCGTCAAGCAGCGAACATAAGGTGTGCCTCGCCTCCCGAAATGTAGAATGTAGAATGACCTTGCCTGTTCCTACGTTCTGCTTGATGCTGAACAGCTTCTTACTGGCGACATGATTTGGCCACCGTTTACCCCACGCCAAAGTCAACAAGGGATAGTTGGTATCGCTACCCCAGGGTACACCCGTTGTAATCGACGACGCCTGAAAGAAACTCGCCCACTGGCTCGCGTCCAGATTCGCCAGCGTCATGCACGCCGTCGGATCGTTCTCAAACCGCGCCGTGTCGTAAGAAGGATGGAAATCCAGATCCGAGAACACAACCACCGAAAAACTAGATGGACTCAAGTTCAAGACAGATTCAAGCTGAGCATTGCGTAGGCCAGCGCCGCCGCTCCCAGCGTGGCGACAAGATTCACCGCCTCGTTGCCGATCCAGCCCCGGCGTTGGAGGGTCGCGCCTAGCGCGCTATCGACCAGCATTCCCATAAAGGCTGCAGCCACCGTGATGGGCATCTCGCGTCGAGTCAAAATCCCGCTCGCGCTCGCGACCGCGGCTATCACGATCCCCGCCGCCAGCCCGGCCAACGTGCCAGACAACGTAATCCCACCATCGACTCCCGCCCGAACTCGTTTCCACGTCGTAATCAGGCGCGCTTCATGGCTCCCCGCCTGGGTAAGTATCCCTTGACATCAAGTAGTAATTCTGGCACAATGACGTTATTCCGATTCAGAGGCATTCTCAATGAGCCGCCAATCGAGCGTTAAACAAAGCATTCCAAAGGAGTTGCGGTTTACTGTCCAGCAATTCAACGACAAGTTCCCTGATGACGACGCCTGCCTTGAGCACCTTAAGGAAAAGCGGATGCCGGGAGGCGTCACGTATTGCCTGAAATGCCAACAGGAACGGAAGCATCACCGCGTCACTGGACGCCCAGCCTACGCTTGTGACTACTGTGGAAGCATGATTTCGCCCATGGCCGGAACGATCTTTGAGAAGTCCAGCACGCCTCTGCGTCTGTGGTTCTACGCCATGTACCTGATGGGATCGACGCGCTGCGGAATTTCGGCAAAGCAGATTCAGCGGGAAACCGGAGTCACCTACAAGACGGCTTGGCGGATGTTTCGCCAGATTCGCACGCTTCTCTCGGAGGACGTGCAATTGGAGGGAGACGGCGTTGAGATCGACGAAACTGGAATCGGAGGGACCACCAAGCGACTCGGGCAATCTCCAAAGCCCAAGAAAACCGTGTTTGGGATGGTAGAGCGCAAGGGCCGCGTTAAAGCTGTCGTAGCAAAGGACCGCAAGAAAGACACGCTGCTCCCGATCATCAAGCAATACGTTCTGCCTGAGAGCGTGATCTTCTCCGACGAATGGCCGTCCTACGATGGCCTGAAAGATCGCAATGGATACGAGCACCGCCGCATCAACCACAGCGCGGGCGTGTACGTCATGGGAGACGTTCATACCAATACCATCGAAGGATTCTGGTCGCTTATTAAGCGTGGAATCGGAGGCGTGTATCACAATGTTAGCGAGAAATATTTGCAGAGCTACTTAGACGAATACAGTTTTCGTTACAACCGCCGGCACACCGGAAACCTTATTTTCCATTCGATTTTGGAGAAGGTTTCTGAGAGAGCCGAGGTGCGGCCTTCTCCACGAGTCGATCAAACTGCTGCTGAGAAATCGGCTTCATCAGAGGTTCCGTTTTAGCAAGGGGTGTGAGATACCCAGTTCGGTGCTTGCTACCGCCGCCGTCTGATTTAGACTTCATGGGTAAATCATACTCCCGTGCCACATCCATACGAAGACGTTCTTTCAAAGATCAAGTGGGCCGATTACCACATCGACAATTTCAGGGCTGCCATCCTTGAGTTTTTCAAGACCAATCCCTACGAATTCGCTGTAGAGGTTGATCCGAACATTGGAAACAAAATCTACACACTCATCAAAGTGACGCCCGTCCCTCCGCAAGTTAGACTCGCTGCCGGAGACGCGATTCAGAACATGCGAAGCGCTCTGGACTACTTGGCGTGCGGACTTGTCGCGGTTAACAAAGTCGAACCTTCTGATCAAGTCGGCTTCCCAATCAGCGAGAGTGAACCGCTCTCCGACCGTCAGCAAGCCAGATTTCAGGGAAAAGTACAGGGCATGAGGCAGGACGCTATAGATGCCATCAAGGCTATCAAGCCATACAAGGGAGGAAATAACACCCTTTGGAGACTCCATCACCTCAACCGCATCGACAAGCATCGCCTGTTGATGGCCGCTGGGGCCTGTGTCAGCCTCGTCGATCCGAGATTTATGCACAAGGTCCGTGATTTTCTGATTACTGGCATTGAACCTCTGCCTGGAGTAACCCTCCCCTTGAAGCACAGTTTCCCTCTTAAAACAGGCGACAAATTCACCCTCAACATCACGAACACGAAAATGGAGTTGAATGAATATCCGTTCCTGGAGATAGCGTTCAATGAGCCGGGGGTCGCAGTGGGAGAAGTTGTAATCACCGTTCTCAAAGAGTCGCTTCGATGCGTCAAAGAGGTTGCAAGCAACCTGCTGCGGTTCATGTACTAGGCAGGAATTCATAAGCGTATAATTCGCGTCCGAGGTGATCTGATCGTGATCCACTCTGGCAAGTGTCCGCATTGCGAAAAAACACTCTCACGAGCGAAGGTCGAAAACATTCAAATCAACGGAGTCGGCGCGGACTACAAAGGAGTTTCTTATTCTTGCCCGTACTGCCACTCTGTTTTGACCGTTTCGATGGATCAGATGGCGTTAAATCATGACGTTGTGAAACGCCTTCTGAAAGCCCTCGGTAGGGGTTAGAGGTGTCGGGATCAGTAGTGTTCCGATAATCAACAGCAAGAAATTCTGTTAACTGCCCTGTCACGGTGCCCTCCATTATACTTGATCTGTGGGGATACTTGCCCCCGCCTGCCCAGCCTCGCTGGCAACCGTGTCGGTAGCGGCCTCGGCCAGAGCCGCCATCGCGGCCACCAGCCACGCGCGATTTCCTGTAGCCCCAAGAAGTAGCGCGCCCATTCCCGAGGCCGCCAGATTCGCCAACACCTGCCACGCGCGCCGTCCTTCCTTGCCTTCGGCTACGCCTAATTCCTGCTTGCGCCGGTACCCGAGCCGAGTCCCGACCCATGTCATCAAAAACAGCGCCGCCAGCGACGCAAACGCTCCCGGTCCAGCGCCCACAAAAAGCGCCAAACAAGCCAGCCCGCCCGCTACCGCTCCCGACCACGTCACCCCGCGCACAACCCGCGCCAGCAAAGCAAAGCCAATCGTGACGGACGCGGCGGCCAACAGCCGTTTCGTAGTCGAGGCCCAAGCATACGCAAGAATTGGAGCCATCATAACCAACGGGCAAACTGCCCCAACTCATCGGAAGTCCACTATTCAATGCAATCGCTATCCAGCCGTCAGCGCTAACTCTGCCAGGAACTCCTGCTTCCGCGTTTCCAGCCAGGACATCCATTCCCGCAGGCCATCTCCCGCAAGACTTGCCACCTTTACGACTTCCATCCCGGGATGCACGCGCCGCGCGTTCCCAATCGCCAAAGCCGCGTCGAACGGCACATAAGGCAGCAGGTCAGTCTTAGTCAACACCATCAACGCCGACTTGAAGAAGATCGACGGATACTTCAGAGGCTTGTCTTCTCCCTCAGTGACGCTTAGCAGAACGATCTTCGCCGACTCGCCCAGGTCATAACTCGAAGGGCAAACCAGGTTCCCCACGTTCTCGATAATCAGCAGATCAAGCTCATCCAGATTCCAGTCCACAATGTGTTTCTCGATCATTCGCGCGTCGAGATGGCAAGTCCCGCCCGTGACAATCTGCTTCACCGGATAACCGTACCGCTTCAGCCGGTTCGCATCGTTTTCCGTTTGCAGATCGCCGGTCAGCACGGCTACGCGCGTTCCCACCGGAAAACCCTCCAGCGTCTTTTCCAGCAGCGTCGTCTTGCCTGATCCCGGAGAGCTGATCAGATTCACTACAAACACGCGCTGCTCGCGAAACCGTTCGCGCAACTCCGCCGCGACTCGTGCGTTCTCGTTCAGAACCTTTCCTTCCATCACGACGCGAGTCATGGTCTCTCGGCCTCCAGCGGCTTCCGCTTTTCGCAACTTAACTCTCGATCGCCCACTTCGCGACCGCTTACTCTCGCTTCGCCAATATTCGGCTCTTCAATCTCCAGATAAAGGAAATCCATCTCGTCTCCGCTGATGCGCTCGGTCGTGAGGCTTCCGCAAGTAGGGCAGAGCAGTTCGTAATTATGGACTTCAAACTCGCGCCCGCAATCGCGGCAACGGGAGCGCGGCGAAACGTACTGCACCTCAAGCTTCAAACCCTCGAGATCGGTCTCGAAGGTCAACGCCTCGAACGCGAAGTTTAAAGCATCGGGATCGACGCCCGCCAGTTGGCCGATTCGCACCCCAACCTTGATTGCCTGGACGCCCGGACGCCGCTGTAACTCCTTCGCGACGCCTTCCAGAATCGAATTGGCAATACCCATTTCGTGCATAGCAAATCGACTTGACACTGGGCTTTGGGCGTTAGGCTCTGGGCTTTCGGCTTACACCCCTGCAACCTCGATCACAAATCCCGCGACGACGAAAACCGAGAGTCCAAAGCCAAAATCCCCAAGGCAAAAGCCCACTCAACAAATCCGCGGCAACTGATCTCCCGCCAACATATCCACGCGGCGCGACGTTCCCAGCATCGTCCGAATCGTAACGATCGGCGATGCCGATTCCACGACGGTGCCAATCATCCGCGCATTCTGTCCCAGTTCATCTCTCCGCATGGCATCGAGCACCGCTTCGGCGGTGTCGGGCGCCACAATCGCAATCAGCTTGCCCTCATTCGCCACATACAACGGATCAAGCCCCAGCATCTCGCACGCTCCGCGAACTTCTTCGCGGATCGGGATCGTGTTCTCCTCCAAGCGGATTCCCACTCTCGACGCCTCCGCGATCTCATTCAACGTGCTCGAAACTCCACCACGCGTCGGGTCGCGCAACACCCGAATGCCGCGTCCTCCATCCACGCGCAGCATCGCCGCCACCAATCCGTTCAGCGCCGCGCTGTCGCTCTCCACCGGACACTCGAATTCCAGTCCCTCGCGCTGTGCCAGAATCGCGATCCCATGTTCGCCGATCGATCCACTCAAAAGCACTTTGTCTCCCGGACTCGCCCGGTTCGCCGACATCTCCAACCCGTCCGGCACGAGACCAATTCCGGTCGTGTTAATAAAGAGCTGATCGCCGCTGCCTTTCTCGACGACCTTCGTGTCGCCGGTCACGATCTGCACGCCGGTTCTCTCGGCAGCCGCCCGCAGTGAATCCACCACGCGCCGCAGCACATCCATCGACAGTCCTTCTTCGATGATGAATGCCACGCTCAGGAACAGTGGCGTTGCTCCGCCCATGGCGAGATCGTTGACCGTGCCATGCACCGCCAGCGAGCCGATGTCGCCTCCGGGAAAAAACAGCGGCTTTACCACGAACGAATCGGTCGTAAATGCCAGCCGTGCGCCTTTCACATTGACGATCGCCTGGTCGTCCAGTCGGTCGAGGACCGGGTTCGCGAATGCCGGCAAGAACACCGACCGCGTCAATTCTGCGCTCAGCCGGCCTCCGCTGCCATGCCCGAGCAGAATCGTGTCCTTTACCGCATGTGGCGCGGGGCAAACGAGTTGAGCGAGCGAACTGGTCTTTTCTTCCATGACTGGCGATCTCACGGTTTTACTGGCAACTGAGAACTTACAACTGCAAGCGGCATTTCATGCCGCCGATAGTTGTAATAGGCTGCGCAGGCTCCTTCCGACGACACCATCGGCGCGCCCAACGGGTTCTGCGGTGTACAGCGTAGGCCGAAGGCGGCACAATCCGTCGGCTTCTTCAGTCCTTGCAGCACCTTGGCGCTGATGCACTCCGCCGGTTCTTCGACCGAGATCGATGCCAGGCCGAAGAGCCGCGACGCATCGTAATCGCCATACTCTTCGCGCACGCGCAGACCGCTCATCGGAATTGTCCCAATACCGCGCCATTTCTGGTCAGCGATCTCAAACACCTCTTTCACGATCCGCTGCGCGGGAAGGTTGCCTGCGTAATTCACCGACCGCACATACTGATTCTCCACCCTCGCCGCGCCGTTTTCCAGTTGCCGCACCAGCATCAGCACCGCTTCCAGCAAATCTACGGGCTCGAAGCCGCCCACGACAATCGGAATGCGGAAATCGCGCACCAGCGCTTCATATTCCTCATATCCCATCACGGTACACACATGCCCCGGCGCGATGAATCCATTGACGCGACATTCGGGCGAAGTCATCAGAGCGCGGATCGCCGGCGGCACTAGCACGTGGGACGCCAGCACGGAGAAATTTCCGATCTTCTCCTGCTTTGCCTGCCAGATGGCCATGGCGTTTGCGGGCGCGGTTGTCTCGAATCCGACCGCGAGAAAGACGACTTTGCGCTCAGGATTCTGGCGAGCGATCTTCAACGCCTCTGTGGGGGAATACACAATCCGCACGTCGCCGCCGCGCGCCTTCACCGTAAACAGATCGGTGGCCGATCCGGGGACGCGCAGCATGTCGCCATAGGAAACCAAAGTGACGTCCGGCCGCGCCGCGAGTTCCAGCGACTTCTCGATCGTCTCCAGCGGCGTGACGCACACCGGGCAGCCAGGCCCATGGACGAGTTCGATGTTCGGCGGCAGCAACTCATCGAGTCCATAGCGCATGATGGTGTGCGTTTGGCCGCCGCAGATTTCCATCAGCACCCACTTGCCGCGGACCTCGCTTCGGATCTCGGCCAGCAGGCGCTGCGCGATCCCGGCATTCCGGTATTCGTCCAAGAATTTCATGGAAAACGATTGCAACGGGGAGGGGAACCCGCCGCGAGTTTACTCTACGGCTGTATGACCATTCACTCGGTGATGGGCGTCACATGCAGGGGTGACTGTGCGGCACGGACCGTGTGGCGCGGGCATTCCTGGCGGCGAAAGCCGGGTAGGGTGGACATTCCTGACAGAACAATGCTCGGTGGCTGCGGTAAGAACCAAATGCTCAAGTTGTGAAAATAGAGAATCGTCCGAGGCGGGCACGAACGGTCTTAAACCACCGGCTCTTCTGGCGGCAACTCTTCCTGCAACTTCCCTAGCTCTTCCAGCGCCTCAAACGTGCGCTGCGCTTCCTGCTCGTCGATCTTGCTGATGGCAAAGCCCACATGCACGAGCACGTAGTCTCCCGGAGCGGCTTCGGGCACGAAGTCGAGACGCACATGCCGCACAATGCCGCCAAATTGCACGCGACCGGTGCGTGCGAATCCGAGGTTGTCTTCGCTCAGGATCTTTCCGGGGATTGCCAGGCACATAGGGCTGCGGACCTCACCGTCTTTATCGCGCCGCCGAGCGCCCACCACAGTGATTCACATCACATTCACCTGTGACCGCCGGGGGTTCGAGTGCGCGCAGTCCCTGAGTCCCTAACAGAAAAGCCACCCGAGAGTGGCTTTTCTGCGGCCCGGAGCCGTCATATCAACTTCGATTAATTCTGTGGCGGAGGCGTCGCATTGCCCGGCGCGGTCGTAGGGGGAGTGGAATTCGGGTTACTCTGATTCGTACTCGAAGGATTCGTATTATTGGGCGACGTTTCATTCGGATAAGTCGTGCCCGGTTCGGTCGTGTTCGGCGAGGTTCCCGGGGTCGTCGAATTTGGAGCCGCCGAATTCGGGCTCGTCGTATCCGGAGGCGTCGTTCCGGGTGTTGAGTCCGGAGCGACCGTACCCGGCGTTGTATTCGGCGTTGGGGTGGTGGCCGGCGGCGGTGTTACCGTTCCCGGAGTTCCACCCGGATTCGCACCTGGCGTGGCACCGGGCTGCGTCGACGGCGTGCTGGTTTGGGGAGCGCCGGATTGGGGGCTCGAGGCTGTCGCGGGCCCGGTCGTGCTGCCTTGTCCTGGTGCGCTGCCCGTGCCGCCAGTTTGCGCGACCGCCCAGATGCCACAGGTGAGCATTGCCGCGAAAAGCGTGATCCTCATTTTGATCTTGGTATTCATCTTGGAAGTACCTCCAATGTCTCTTCGGCTTGGTCGATATCGTCCGCTGATCCGACGACAACCGATGATCCATTGTGCGCAGCGGGCGGATGGGCAGCCATAGGGCGTCAACCCTATTTCCGTTGAAGAATCGTGGTATCGATGAGTTGCGCGAGATCTACGGCGAGATCACCATTTTCCCCGGGGAGGTTCCATTTGTAGAAAATGGTGAGTCAGTAACAATAGTGGGTTGCCCAGTGTTCTGGTCGTAGGTGTATCCCTGAATGCCGGTTGAGCTCCCGATATAAAGAAAGCCACCCGTGGAATCGATGAGCGCGAACAGATTGCCCGACTGCACGCTGAAAGGCGAGTTGATTGTCGGTGTCAGGGCTCCTGTCTCGCCGATCGAAAAGGCCCAAACGCTGTATGCTGCGCCCGAGGTTGTCGCAAACAGAAAATTGCCATTCGACGCCAAGACGAGATGGGTCGGTCCACTCCCCGCGATCGACGTGAACGGCGACCCCGTAATGGCGGAGAGACTTCCATAACTTGGTCCCGCCGTCCGGTTGATGTTGAATCCCGAGATATTTCCGATGCTGTTTGGCGGATTGTTGACCGCCGAGGCATTCGCCACATATAGGTAAGAACCGCTGCTATCTACCGCGAGTCCCGCCGCTCCCGCTCCAGAGTAGTTCGGCGATCCCACTCGCGTCAGCACGCCGGTGGTGTTCGAGAAAGTAAACGCGGTCACTATACCGCTTCCTGCATCGCTCACATAAAGGAGATCGCCCGAGGCGGGCATGAGCATCTCACCAGGGTTTTGCCCTCCCGTGAAGAAGGGCGAACCTGCAACTGCGGTCAAGGCGCCGCTGCTGGAATCGATCGAAAATACCGACACGTTTCCGGACAAGCTGTTGCTAACGAGGAGGTACTTTCCCGTGGGATCGATCACGAGCGCGTAGGGACCGCTTGCCGTCGGAGTGGCGGGGCCGCTCTGCGACAAACTGCCGTCCGTCGCAATATTGAACAACGAAATCGAGTTGGCCTGGGTGTTCGCGACATAAAGGAATTTGTTCATCAGCGCCAAGCCTTGCGGCGCAGTCCCGAGAATCTGCGGTGTTTGGCCAACGCTGGTCATCTCGCCGGTGATGGTGTTGATCTGCATCAGGAGCACAGAATTCTGCCCCGGTAGGGTAACGTAAGCATTCTGGTGCTGCCCGAAGACGGGAACCTGTTTGTCTCCCGCGCAGGAAACCAGAAGTGCGGCGAAAACCACAACGCCGAGCAAAGAGGAAATCCCCAGGACTTGTTTCTTCCACACCAGTGCGGCGCGAGCCGCCCTCCAAAAGCTCATGTGCGAACCTGCTCCTGCGATCGAATGTTTGACGAGTGAGTATATCGTGCACGAGGAAGCCCGTGCAGCGCAACTGGGCGGGTAACCCGGTAATCCAAAATTTGCGGTGTCTCTTCGCTTTACACGCGCACGGCGAGCACTGGGCAGCACCCTAGTTGCATGACGCGGTAGGTGGTCGAGCCGAAGACGGCTACGTCGAGCGCGCCTCGGCCGTGAACGCCCATCGCGACCATGTTGGCCTGGATCTCGGTGGCGGCTTGAATGATCTGGCGGTAAGGCTTGCCAATGCGCACCGACATCTTGACCTTAAGCGACTTGCGCTCGTCGGCCGGGATCAGCTTTTCGAGTTCGGCGGTGACGCCGGCGATGACTTCATCTTTCTTGGCCGTACTGGGGGCATGATCGAGCACATGCAATAGGGTAAGCTCGGCGTCGTATTCCTGGGTAGCGGAGATAGCCCAGCGCAGCGCGCGCTCGGAGTTCTCGGAAAAATCGGTGCAAAAGATGATCCGGGTGAGATGGTGGGCCTGGGCCGGCGCATTGCGTATCGCGATCTCCGGCGGTGTTTGGCAGACGGCAAGAACCGGACAGGCGGTGCGGCGCATGACGCGATCGGTCACGGAGCCGAGCATGAGGCGATCGTAGCCCCGGCGTCCGTGAGTGCCCATCACGATGCCGTCGACGTGTCGAGTCTCTACATAGTCGAGGATCACGTCGGCAGCCATGCCCTCATCCAGTTCCAAAGTGGAGTGGACTTTTTCGTGAGCGTTCTCGGCGACGAACTTCCTGAGTTGCTCAGCGGCGCCTTCGCGAAGGGCGCGACGAGATTCATCATAGAGTCCGGCGGAGACCGCGAAGCCCATGGATGGATAGCGGAAAAGTTCGAGCACATGCAAAGCAACCAGTTTGGCGCCGTAGTGGCTGGCCACCGACGCGGCGTAGCGATAGGCTCGAGCGGAAAATTCGGAGAAATCGACGGGGCAGAGAATGAGCTTAAGTTGCATATAAGCCGGGGGCTTATTCCGCGAATGTAGGCGGGCGCCGCGACCGAATCTTCACCACGCGTGGCGCTTCGACCTGGCCTTGCGGGTGTTACAACTCAGTGTAATCCGATGTTTGGTATCCGGCAAAGTTTCAGGATCTGCGTTACACACGGAGGATCATTACTTCGGTGGCCTTGATGAGCGCGGCAGCGGTCTGGCCGGCCTTGAGGTTCATCTCGCGAGCGGAGTGCGAAGTGATGATCGAAGTGATGCGCTGCTCGCCGATGGAAAGCACGATTTCTGCCATGAGGCCGCTGATGCGGACACTCTCGATCCTGCCGACGAGTTGGTTGCGTCCGCTGACGTGACGCAGAAGAACGTTGCGCTCGGGCGACGTCTTGGCTCGAGTGCGGAAGAGAAAGCGGTCGACTTCGCTTTGCGGGATCCGGTGATGGCCGCCGGCGGTCTGCACGCTGCGAATCTTCTTCTTATAAATCCACTGCTTGATGGTCGGGAAGCTGACACGGAGTTCGAGTGCGGCATCGCGTGGCTTGAGCAGGGGTTCGTCGGCGCCGTTCTTTCGGGATGGCTGCTTGCGCGGCATAAAAAAAGGAATCCTATCCTGATCGCCGAGGGCGGTCAACATGAAGGCTTCGGCCTGTAGATGCTCCAAGTAATGTCACCCTCGGCGTAAACGTCTTTTGCGCTGCGCCACCAAAAAGCGTTCGTGTTCCTTCGCATGACCGCAGTGCGGAAGCATTGGTTCCGCGCAGTCGATACCCTCCATCTATTGGATAATGCATTATATTCGACAGTGGAATCGTCACTCATATACACTTTTGTGATTTCATGGAAGTTCTTCCCGTGAGGCGAAAAAAAAGTATGTTTCAATTTTCAATTCTGGCCGAAGTTCACTCTGTGCGGTCCTTCAGATTTCTTCTTACAGCCCGCCGACAGGCTTTATTTTTTGCTCCCTTTGTAATCGCCGCCATATTTTGTCTTTCTTATGCGTTGCACGCGCAGGTTTCCGCGAACATCGAGGGCGTTGTTACCGACTCGTCGGGCGCCGCGTTGGCGGCCGCGAATGTTACAGTGACCGATCTTGATACGGGAATTGCGCACTCGGCTCCCACGGACGCCGCGGGCAGGTACCAGTTCTTCGCGCTGCCCGTCGGATTGTACGAGGTGCGAGTTTCGAAGAGCGGATTTGCGGAGGGCGTCCGCTCCGGAATTCACCTCGTCGTGGGGCAGCAGGCGGAAGCCGATATTTCTCTGAAAGTGGGCCAAATTACGCAGCAAATCAAGGTCACCGAAGACGTGCCCATGGTGAGTGTGACCACGCAGGACGTCACCGGTCTGGTCGGGATCCAGCAGGTGAAGGACCTGCCGCTGAACGGTCGCAGCTATGACCTGCTGCTGAGCTTGAATCCGGGGGTCGCAAACTTCACTTGGGAGAAGACCGGCGGTACCGGAGTTTCGAATTCGACCACCGCCAACGATTTTGCGGTTTCCGGAAACCGCCCGCAGCAGAATCTGTTCTTGCTGAATGGCGTCGAGTTTACCGGCGCTGCGGAGAACAACATGCAGCCCGGCGGAGCGAGCGGAGAACTGCTGGGTGTGGAGGCGGTGCGCGAGTTCAATGTGGTGCGAGATTCTTATGGCGCGGAATATGGTAAGCATCCGGGGGCGCAGGTGAGCATTGTGACGCAATCGGGGACCAACCAGCTCCATGGGAGCATATATGAATTCCTGCGCAATAATGCGCTGGATGCGCCCAACTACTTCGATCAGGGGTCGGCGCCGCCATTTCAGAGGAGCCAGTTTGGCGCGACGCTGGGCGGGGCTATTCGGCCCAACGAAACCTTCTTCTTTATGAACTACGAGGGACTGAGGCTACGGCTCCATCAGACGTCCGTAGCCTTTGTACCGGACGACACTTCACGGGCAAGCGCGGTGGCAAGCGTGCAGCCGCTGTTGAATCTGTGGCCGGAATCGGCGATCGAGGCATGCAATCCCGCCTGCGGCATTGCCAAAGCGTTCGGCAGTCCGCTACAAACTATTCGCGAGGACTTCGGTACGCTACGAATTGACCGCAATTTTTCGCAGCGGGATTCTTTGGCGGCGGTTTACACCATGGACGATGGCGATGATTTCACCGCTACTATCGCCGATCCTTACAGTGCGGATGTCCTGCGCTTGCGCGAGCAGGTCTTCAGCCTGGATGAGACGCACACCTTCTCTTCGGCGGTCGTGAATGTAGCGCGGGTGGGTTATTCACGCGCGGGATACTTTTTTACCGGCGAGCCGACCCCGGGTACTCCGGCGGCCGGCGTGCCGGGATTTTTGCTCGGGCATCCGGTGGGGGCGGCGGTCGTTGGCGGAAGCGCGGCGTCGAATCCGCAGGCTTCGATCGGGCTTGCGGGCAGCAACAATGGAAGCAATCTGAAGATCGCGCGTAACCTGTATACCTTTGAAGATCGCGTGACCTGGGTGCGCGGCCGCCACCAGTTGAGTTTTGGCGCATGGTTCCAGCCCTTCCAGTCGAACGAAACGATCGCGCTCAGCCAGTTTGGGCAGGCGACCTTTACGAGTTTGTCGACGTTTTTGTCCGGGACGGTCGCGACATTCCTGTGGGACCCGGCTCCGACAGAGATGAACTGGCGTTCGCTGTTCGGCGCCTGGTACGCCGAGGACGTGATTCGCGTCGCGCCGCGACTGACGGTGTCGCTTGGGTTCCGCGACGAGTTTACAACCGGTTGGAACGAAGCGCATGACCGGGCCGCAAACTATACGTACCCGGACGGCGTCATCTCGAACACGCCGAATACCGGGCATGCGTTCTTCACCACAAACAACGCAAAGTTTCTGCCGCAGCCGCGCATCGGAGTCGCGTTCAGTCCCTTTGCCAGCAAGACCGTGTTCCGCGCCGGCTTCGGAATGTACAACGACTTGCAGGATGCGCTCGGCTATCGCGCCGATCAGAATGCGCCCTTCAATCCAACTTACAGCATTAAGAATCTGCCAGTGTCGTCGCTGCCGGTCGACCCCACTTTGCCGCCGCCGACCGGATCGCTGCTAGTACCGGGAGGCGTGCAGCCAGACATGAAGACGCCAACGCTGATTTCCTGGTCGTTGCGCGTGGAGCAGGAGATCTCGCCGAACACCTCGCTGACTATCGGCTATGTGGGAAGTCACGGCTACCACGAGTTGATCGGCCTCGATGCCAATGAGCCGTTCCCGGTAGTTTGTCCGGCGTCGCCATGTCCGGCTACCTATCCAGCGGGATTTGGTGCATTGTCGGGCACCCCTGTTCCGGCGGGTTCCTTTTATATTTTGCCGGGGACGCCCAAAGCCAATCCCACGATTAACAACACCTGGACATGGTTCTCGCTCGGCACGAGTAACTACAATGCACTAGAGGTCGATGCGAACCGGCGCTTCAGCCATGGATTTTCCGTGCGCGGGGTGTACACGTGGTCCCGAGCCCTGGACGACGGTGACTCGCTGAATGCTACGGCGGCGGCCAATGCACCGGGACTGGTTTCGAATCCCTTCAATCTGAAGGCAGACTACGGGCTCGCTACTTATGACGTGCGCAACATTGGCGTGATCAATGCCATGTATGAACTACCGTTTGGACGAGGCCACGCCATCGGCAGCGAACTGGAAGGCTGGGCAAATACCCTTGCCAGCGGTTGGTCGGTGAACAGCATTTTGGCAGCACAGTCCGGGTTTCCGTTCACGCCGCAGCTCAGTTATAACCCATCTAATAACGGTGACTCGCGCAATCCGGTGCGCCCATTTGTGAACCCGGCCTTTACCGGCAAGGTGATTGAGGGTACGCCGACGCAGTGGTTCAATCCCGACGCCTTCATAGGTCCAGCCACCAACTCCGGTTTCTATGGCAACTTGGGGCGCGACACCTTCATCGGGCCCGGCCTCGCGACATGGGATTTCTCTACCTTCAAGCAAACAGCGCTGACCGAACGGCTGGGGTTGCAGTTCCGCGCCGAGATCTTCAATCTGTTAAATCGCGCGAACTTCAACACGCCGAACCTGATTGCATTTACGCCGTCGGGAGTTAATGGCACCGCCGGCGCCATCACCAGCACATCGACAAACTCTCGGCAGGTGCAGTTCGGGTTGAAGTTCATCTGGTAAGTCGTCAGGCGCAATTTCTCGCATTGGGAAAAAAGCTAAACAATTTTCAGGTGCGTCGCGTCACATTCTGGCGCGCCGCATTTTGGTATATAGACTTCAAGGCTCTTCTGGAATCCCCTCCGATTCCGAGGTCGCGAAGACGGGGGGATTGGCATGCGCCGCCGCTTTGAGCCGAGTTTTTCTTTTTTTCCTAACCACCTTCATCACCACGCCTCGCTCGTTGTTCCTCCGCGAATCGTATTTCTGGCGTTGCTCTTCCTCATATTCGTTTTTCTCAGGGTCGTTCTGGGGGCTTCGCTCGCCTGGGCGCAAGATGCCTCGACCGGTGCCTTGCGTGGAATCGTCGTCGATGCACAAGGCGCGGCAGTGACGGATGCGGACATTGTGGCCATATGCGTCGAGACTGGTGTGCGCTATCACACAGGAACAGATTCGGCCGGACAATTTGTGGTCGATCTGCTGCCCCCGGGAAAATATTCGGCGCGTGCCGAGGCGGAAGGCATGTCACCCCAGGTTTCGCCTTTAATAAAGGTTGAGCTCGGGGAGGCGCAGCGCCTGACCTTTCGCCTGAGCGTGGCCGGGCCGAAGGAGAGCGTCACAGTCTCTGGCGCGCCGCCCCTCATCGACCCGAGTCCGACGGGGCCTTCCGCGTTGCTCGATGAGATGGCAATCGCGAATCTTCCCTTGGCCGGGCGGCGGTATACCGATCTCTTACTGCTGACGCCGGGAGTCACGCAGGATCCCCGCGGGCTGACGTCGGGATCGAACGGCGATCTTTCTTACGGTGGCATTCGTGGCTACAACACGACCTACATGATCGACGGCACCGACGACAACAACGGTTTCTTTGCCCAGGCGCGTGGGCGATATCGGGCGCCATATCAGTTTTCCAATGAGGTCGTGTCCGAGTTTCGGGTTTCGTCTAATAGCTATGGCGCGGAGTCGGGGCGATCGGGCGGCGCGGTCGTGAATGTGGTGACGAAATCGGGCTCGAACAGTTGGCATGGCGGGCTGTTCTACTATTTGCGCGACGCTGAAATCGGATCGGCCGCGCCGGCCTTCGTTGGATTCAATCCCGGAGGCGCACAGCATCAATTTGGTGGAACGGTGGGCGGGCCGATTCAGCGGAACAAGACGTTCTTTTTCGCCGGATACGACCAGCACATCTTTCATTTGCCGACGGTGGTCGAATTCGACAATGGCGCGACAACGGTAGTGGCGGTCCCGGGGACGCCGGGGTTTCCCCTCGACTACGAAGTTTGCGATCCGCATATCGGTGGGACGGCTTGTGATCAGGCGTTAGTGTTTAGTGCGGCGGCACAGCTTTCGCAGCAGGGAGGCACATTTCCAGCCACGATGCTTGGCAATACCGGCTTCTTCAAAATCGATCGAGTGCTGGGGACGCGCAATCTGCTCTCGGCGCGGCTGAGTACGTCGCGGTATTCCGGGCAGAACAACGTCTTTCTAGATCCATCGAGCCCCGTGACCAACGATGCGCTGAGCGGAAACGGAACAGAACAGGTGCGGACCGAAAGCGCGGCGCTGACGCTGACCAGTATGATTTCGCCGCGCTGGACGAGTCATCTGCGAATGCAGTTCTCGCGGGACCTCCAGCAGTCATTCCCTAATTCGACTGCGCCGATGTCGCAGATCTACGACTGGATCGATGACATGGGCGAGTCGTCAATTTTGCCGCGGCGGACGCGCGAGCACCGCCTCCACCTCGCCGAAACCATGAGCTTCACACACGGTCGCCATGAATGGAAGTTCGGCGGCGACGCAATGCGGACGTGGGACTACAACTATTTCCCATCGCTCTATAGCGGCGAATATATCTTCGATTACATCTCGGTGAACCCGTGGACTTTTGCGCCCATGCAGGAGGGTTTGGACTTAAGCCCGCTGCGAGCGTGGGCGCATACGGTGATGCCGAGTTGGGACTTCGATGCCGGCGCATGGACGGGACCGGTCGCGAATCTGCCGCGCTATTACGTGCAAAATTTTGGCAATCCAGTTTCGCATCCGGACAGCAACGATTATGCGGCGTTCGCGCAGGATACGGTGCGGCTGACAAAGAACGTTTCAGCGAGCCTGGGCGTGCGCTATGACTTACAGACTTTTTCGCACGCCGGAATGGTGAGCAATCCTCTGTGGCCGTTGGCGGGACGCATGCCGCAGTCGAACGAGAATTTCGCGCCTCGAATCGGGCTGGCTTATGCAATCGGAGAAAACCGTCCCGTGATGTTGCGAGCAGGATTCGGGATCTTCTATACGCGCATTCCGCAGATCTATCAGTCGGCGGTCATCAACGCCAATGGCGTGACGAACCAGTTCCTGTCGCTCGACAACACGGACTATTACCAGAACCAGATTTTTCCGACGTATCCGGATGTGGCCGTGGCTTGCCCGCGCGGGCCAGTCACGTGCACCTTGCCTTCGCAACTTCAGCAATATGCAACCAACGAAGTGTCGGCGTTCGCGCCCGGCTTCAAGACGCCGCGCGTGCAACAGGCCAGCCTGCGCCTGGAGCGCGAACTGGCCGATGGATTCACCGGCGAGATCTCTTACTTATTCGTGCACGGTGTCGATCTGATTCGCGCGCTCGATGCGAACCTGCCCGCGCCGACGTTCTACAGTTATCCGGTCTTCGATCCGACAGGAAGCGTGTTTCAGAATTCGTATTACGGTGTCGAGTCGTTTTCGACATGGCAGACGAGTTACAGCATCAGTTGCCCTTATCCGCCGTGCATCAATCCGTTGCAGCGGCCGATACCGCAACTGGGGGCAATCGACCAGTTTCAGAGCGCGGCGTCGAGCGTGTACCACGGCATGACCCTATCGCTCAATAGGAGGATGTCTCGCGGGTTGTCATTCCGGCTGGCATACACGTGGGCCCACGCCATCGATGATGGGCAAGATGCGCTGGTAGCGGGGGAGCCTGCGACGGTGCAGAATTCATACGCTGCAAATAGCGAACGGGGTCCAAGTGTGACCGATCAGCGCAACAGGCTGACCGTGGCGGCGATTGAGGAACCTCATCCATTTGATTCCGGACAGAAGATCCTTGCGGCGCTGTTCAATCACTGGAGAATCTCGGGGGTGGTGACCTATGGGTCCGGGCGTCCGGCCAATGCCTCGGTGTCCGGCGACCCCAACCAGGACGACAATGACAGCGATGACCGTCTGGCGGGCTACGGGAGGAATGCCTTTACCGGCCCTCAATACGCCACCATGGACCTGCGCATGGGGAAGCGATTCAAGGTGGGACAGCATCTGCGCTTCGAGCTCAACGCCGAGTCTTTCAATCTCTTCAACCGCGATAACCAGACTTATGTCATTTCAGATAGTGGATTTTATAACTCGGCTGGAGAGTTTATTAAGTACAGCCAGTTGGCCGGAGGGACTTACTATCCAGCGTATTATCAGCAGCCTACGAGCTTTCTCAAATTGAACAGCGCCTTTGCCCCGCGGCAATTGCAACTTTCGATGCGCATGAATTTCTAGCGCATATTGCCAAGTACCGCACACACCGCGGCGATTGGCCATGCGTTCCGCTTTCCGAACACCCGTTAGTCGAAAGCGGAGTAGACGTTTTCTCGCCCATCCAGTGATCTCTGACCATCCCGGCCAAGATTCCCACCTCCGTCAAGAAGAAGAAATTTTCTGCACATTCCACTTGACTTACTTTGCAAGGCTTGCCATAACTTAAAGGTCCCGTCAGGACGAGCAGGGGGGTGTAGTCAGATTGGCGGAAGTTCGGCTTCAAGAGGGAGAATCCCTCGAGAATGCTCTTCGCCGCTTCAAACGGAAGGTACAAACCGAGGACATAATCAAAGAAGTAAAACGTCACTCGTTCTACCTGAAGCCGGGTGAACAGAAGCGGGTGAAGGAAGCTCTGGCGCGCAAGCGCAGCCGCAAGAAAGCACGGAAAGAGCAAGATTAAGCGACTAACCAACGGGCTGCCTTGGGGTAAGGCGGCCCGGTTCCATAGAACGAAATCCACCGAAAGTCTGACGGGCTGCAAGCGATAGTCGATCGTGAGTAAACCATGCGGCGTACACCGCCTGGTGGGCCGAGTCCATTGGGAAATACAGGTTGGCAGTCTCCTGCCCACGTTGTGAACCGGATCCTTCCCGTTCGGGTCTCTCGTGTTGAGCAGGTTCGGGGTATGGGAGCGCCTCTTGCAATGGAATTCCAGGACAAGATACTGAAATGTGTCGATTGTGGTACTGACTTCGTCTTCACCGCGGGAGAGCAGTTGTTCTTCCACGATAAGCAGTTCAAGAACGAACCCAAACGCTGCAAGAACTGCAAGAGCAAGCGGGTGTCCGCGTCGGGAATGGCCTCTCCAGGGCATTCGTTCACCAAAACGGAAACGCGCACCAACTGTTCGCAGTGTGGGAAAGAGACAACGGTTCCGTTCCGTCCCACCCAAGGGCGGCCTGTGCTTTGCCGCGAATGTTTTCAGCAACAGCGGCGAGTGGCCAGCGCCTGATCCAGCCCAGATGAGAAGTATCCCTTGGCCACTTAGCGGGCGGAACGTTTGGGTATCGGTGTGTTCGAACCGCCCTCGCGCCGGAGACTTTGCTCGTCGGCGTGGCGGATCAGGAGCGCTTCGATCTGGCGCACCAGGTCTCGTGTTCCTACCGGCTTGACCAGCATCGAATCCGGCCGGTCATTCTCCTGGCTTCCGTTTGCAAGCTCTTCGGACGGCGGAAACGCGGTGAGCAGAGCCGTGGCGGGAGCGTAACTCTGTCGTCGCGCAGCCCGAATTACTTCGATCCCCGCCTCCTCTGTCTCCATTCGAAGGTCGCTGATCACCATGTGATAGGTATGCTCTTCCATGCGCGCGAAGGCCTCCGCCGTGCCTCGCGCGATCTCGACTTCAAACCCGTGAAGTTCCAGCACAGCTTTCAGTGTGAGCAGGACGGCGAGGTCGTCGTCGACGAGAAGGATGCGTCGTTTCATGTGCACCTCAGGGCTGGTCGAGATGCGGTGCTGATCGATGAGTTGTCCGAACGTGGCGGCCTAAGCCGACCCACTCATTTAGTATATGAAGGTGGCCCGCTTCTACATAGAGAATTTTGGATGCCGTGCGACCCAGGCCGACGGCGCCGCCCTTGAGCGCCAGTTTCTCGATCGCGGTTTAGAGCGGGCACAACTCGCGCGAGACGCCGAGATCGTGGTCCTGAATACCTGCACTGTGACCGCCGGGGCCGATAAGGACGCACGCGCATCGATCCGGCGGTTGCGCCGCACCAATCCCGAGTGTCGGATTCTGGTGACCGGTTGCTATGCCCAACGAGCCCCGGAGGAACTCGCGGCGCTTCCCGGCGTGACGTGGGTCGTTGGAAATTCGCACAAGCATCAGGCCGCCCAGATTGCGACCGCGTCGCAATCGAACGCATTCATTCCCATCGCTCAGCTCTCGCGAGGTTCGGGTTCGAGTCCCGAAATCATTGTCGGCGATATCTTCGCACACACCGAGTTGATGGCCGCTCCGGTATTCGAAGCGGCGAACGAGCGCACCCGTCCGAATCTGAAGATTCAGGATGGCTGCGACAACCGCTGTTCGTTCTGCGTGATTCCCTATGTTCGCGGACAAAGCCGGTCGCTGCCGTCCGATCGCGTGCTCGCCGAAGTCCGGACACTCGTTAGCGCCGGCTATCGCGAGGTGGTCATCTCCGGCATCAATCTCGGACGCTGGGGACGAGACCTGGACACGAGTCCCCCGTCTTCAGCGATCGGTTCTCAGTCAAGAAAAGATCACACGCTGGTCAATCTCATTCGCGCCATTCTCACGGAAACCTCTCTCGAGAAACTCCGCATCAGTTCCGTCGAGCCCATGGATTGGCAGGATGACCTAATCGCGCTCGTCGCCTCTTCGCCGCGTATTGCCAAGCACGCGCATGTTCCGATGCAGTCTGGCAGCGACGCCGTTCTCCGGCGCATGCATCGCAAATATCGTCCCTTGCACTATCGGGAGAAAATTTCGAAGATTCGCCAAGCTATGCCTGACGCCGCCCTCGGCGCGGACGTCATGGTCGGTTTTCCCGGCGAGACCGAGCAAGAGTTCACCGAGACCCAGCGCCTTGTGGAAGAGCTTCCTTTCACGTACCTGCATGTCTTTACATATTCTGCTCGTCCAGGAACCTCAGCCGCGCAGTTGCGGCATCAGGTTCCGGTTGCACTCGCGCGCGAACGTAATGCGATCCTCCGCGAGATCGCATCGTCCAAGAAAAATTCGTTCATGCGTTCGCTCGTCGGTAGGGAAGTGGAGGCGATTACGCTCCAGACTGGTGACGATGAATTTACTGAGGCGCTCACACACAATTATTTGAAGGCCCGGATTCTGGGCCACGTTGACGCCAACCAATGGGTGCGCATCCTCGTCGAAAATGTGGATGGTGAGTTCCTAATCGGGCAAACTCTGTCGCCAGCGCTCGTCGCAGAAGCGAAGCCGGATTCTGTCGCTCTCTCGTCGCACCACTACAATCCTGTCTTCCTGTGAAACCCTAGTTACTCGGAGGTTCCCCGAACCTACATACACATTGACCACCGCCACGCGCTTGCATACGATGGGCTAAATTCCAACATGCGGGAGCCGTTTCGAGTCATGTCATCATCAGCCTTTCGATCGATCGTTTGCAGCTTGCTGGCGTTTCTGTTTCCAGCGCAGATGATGGGTGAGGAGACTGCCTCGGCCATGCTGTATACGGCTGGCTCCGCGTGGCTGAATGGAACCCAAGTCCCAAAATCAGCGGCCGTATTCTCCGGCGATCTGCTGCAGACCCGCTCCGATTCCACGGCGAGCATCCAGGCCAACGGATCGAGTGTGATGGTGATGGCCGATTCATTGATCAAATTTCAGGGACCGGCGGTTGAGATTGAGCATGGAGGCGTCCGTGTTACGACCTCGAAATCATTAGAGGCTCATGCAGGCGACGTGACTATCAAGCCGGCTGGCAGTTCCTGGACGGAGTTTCAAGTGGTCGATGTCGATGGCCGTGTCCAGATCGCGGCCAACAAAGGTGACGTGACTGTGCAGGACGATCAGGGAACGACCACCGTCTCGCAGGGCCAGCAGACGACTCGCGATGACACGGCGAATCCCGACAAGAAGAAAAAGAAAAAGCGCAAGGGTGCGGCGGCGGCGGGAACGGGGGGCATAATGAGCTCGCAGTGGGCCGTGGTGGGAGGAGTTGCGGTAATCGGCGGCGGTCTCACCTGGATCCTGTTGCAAAATAGCCCGCCGGCAAGTCCATCGTGCCCGACCAATCCCTGCCAGTAGGTTACTGTTGAACCTTTCCGTGTCTTTCCGGGCGTTCCTGCGAGCCTTGCCGATGTATTCTGTGGTGGGCGAGTAATCCCGAGTAAATGAATGTCCCGCTACGTTTCCTATCGCGATTTTGACTGGATCCTGCTCAGCTTTGTGCTGGCCATCTGCGCGCTCGGCGTATTCGAGATTCGCAGCGCCACCGAGCACACTAAGTTTGCCGGTTCGCACATCAAACAAATCTATTGGATCTTCGGTGGGCTCGGCGCAATGTTTCTCGTCAGCCTCGTCAATTATCAAGCTCTGCTCGAACAAGTCCATTGGATGTATATAGTTTCCCTCGCTTCCTTGATCGCGGTTTTGCTCTTTGGGCAACGGTATTTGGGGGCGAAGCGGTGGATCAAAATGCCGGGCGGCGCCCACTTCCAGCCTTCAGAGTGGGTCAAACTAATTTTGATCCTGGCGGTGGCCAAATATTTTGCCGATTTGCAGCAACGGGAGCTGTCCTGGCCTGATTTTATGAAAGCGGGGGCAATTGTGTGCGTTCCTATGCTTTTTGTGCTCAAGCAGCCCGACTTGGGAACGGCGCTGACTTATCTGCCGGTTGCGCTTATGGGGCTGTTCCTCGGTGGAATGCGGTGGAAACAGGCTACCGTTATACTCTTGATTCTTGCCCTGCTACTGCCGGTTGCCTGGGTCAAGGTCCTTAAGCCGTATCAAAAAGAACGGCTTACCAGCTTTCAGGACCCGAATGCGGACGCCAAAGGTTCGGGTTATCAGGTCAATCAATCGCTAATTGCGGTAGGTTCGGGCGGAATCTGGGGTAGCAGCCAGGGTTCGCAGACGCACTTGGCGTTTCTGCCGGTGCCACAAACGGACTTTATTTTTGCCGCTTTCGCCGAAGAACACGGGTTTGTAGGCGCTCTGGGCGTTCTGCTGTTATACTTTATTGTGCTGATGCGTTTGACGCAGAATGCGCAGACGGCGCCCGACCGCGCCGGCGCATTTCTGGTAATGGGTGTGGTGGCTGTGCTTAGCTTTCACGTCCTGGTCAATGTCGGCATGGTAGTCGGGTTTATGCCCGTTACCGGAATACCTCTGCCGCTCATGAGTTACGGTGGGTCTTCCGTTCTTTTCATGTTTTTGGCGCTGGGGATCGTGATGAATGTCAGGATGCGCCGGTTCGTGAACTGATGCGGGGAGTGAGCCGGGGAAGGCAGAGATTGGGGCGCCTCTCACGTGTGGGAATGGCGCGCAGAGCAGGATTTAGCAAGAAACAAGATCAAGAAACAAGATAACGAGCCGCCCTCGCGAAAAGTAGGGCAGATTACCCGGCGGCAAAGTGCAAGCCGGACAGGATTGATGCCGGTCAGGCGGGGAACGGCCCCCTCGAGGCGAGTGAGTGGCCACAAGCCTGACAGACGGCGCAACGCGATCAGTGCAGAAACCTAAGCTAGATTTGCTGCAACCGTGTTCACGGCGTAGACGCCGGGAATATACTCCCTTGTCCTTTGTGTTCAACGGTCTCGTCGAGAGAGCGCGCACAAAAGAGCGGGGCTGAAAGCCGATCGATCCATTCGTCCGCCTGCCTTCCGTCCGGTGATCAAAAACCGGAGTATCAATGAACAAAGAATTGTTTGTGTCAGCAACACCCCACGAAACCAAAGTGGGAATCACGGAAGACGATCAATTAGCGGAAATCTACCTCGAAAGAGAAAACGAATACACCTTAGCGGGCTCGATTTATAAAGGCCGCGTCACGCGCGTGCTGCCCGGCATGCAATCGGCCTTTGTCGACATCGGACTGGAACGCGACGCCTTCCTCTACGTCTCCGATTTCATGGACCTTGAACAGCAGGACGAAGATCTGGATGAGGAAATTCCAGCGAATCGTCCGATACTGAATGGGCGCGGCGAAGGACAGGCGCGGCGCGATGAAGCGGTTCCCTCGAATAGTGAAGCGCCCGCCGCGGAGCAGGGATTTGAAGAAGCGGGTTCGATTGCGGCCGCGGCCGCTGAGCCTGCGAATGGCGAATCGCGCGAAGGGGGACGCGAGTTTCGCGGACGGCGCCGGCGTCGCGGACGCCGTGAGAATGGCGATCGCGGTGGAAGATCGGGCGGAGAGCGTTCGAGCGGAGATCGTAGCGAAAGCCGCGAATCACGCGGCGGCGAATCTCGCAGCGAAGGCGAACGGATGGAACGGCCTAGAGGCTTCGAGGTGCGTGGAACTCCGGGCCGCTATCAACGACCGGCACCCACCGGACGGACAGGTCGCGACTACGACTACGGTCCGCCTCCTGGATACCAGCCAATCATCCTGCCAGGAGAATCGATTTCAAAGTATCGGCAGGCCCCGACGGCAGCAGCTTCGGCGGCTGAGCAGGCGGCGGATGCGATGTCTGAAGTCGCCATTGCGACAAGTTTTCCGGAAGACGAGCCTATGTTTACCTCGACTGCGACCGAGCCTTTGCACGAAGAGCACGATGCGGCAGCGCAGCCAGAAGCCTATGAACATTCAGGGACTTACGAGGAAACGCATGAAGAAGACGGGCATCAGGACGAGCCATCAGCGTCGCTGAATGCCGTGCCGGCGACTGCGGAAATGCGGACGGAATCGCATTTCGATACGACGCAGTCTGACGACCAGGCTGGGCTGGCGGTTGTCCGCGGGGGGCACGAGATGGCGCATGAGTCGGATTTTGCGAGTGCGCTGGCGCACGACACCGGGCGGGTTGAGGAATTCGAGGAAACGACGGAAGAAGAGACGACAGAAGAAGAGGCGATGGAAGTACATGAAGTTAAGCGAGTTGTCTCTCCGGACGAGAACGTCGAAGAGCAGGAGATCGAAGAGGAAGAAGCCGAACTAGCCGCCTACGGCGAAGAACTCGGAGACGATGATGGATTCGAGGAGATCGAGGAGGAGACACGGGCGGCTGGGGGCGAGGTGATCGCGAGTTCCTTGAGCGAACCGGGGGTTCCTCCGGTTGAAGGCGCTGAACTTGGGGAGCACGCCGAGACTTCCGAGGCGGCTTTGGAAGCGGAAGAGCGAGAGGCAGAAGAGCTGGAACTCGAAGAGGCTCAAGCAGAAGCGGAGGCCTTGCTGGAAGCGGAGGCGATCGGCGACGGCACGGTGGACGCGAGCGCGGAGGTTCGGGCCGCAGCACCGGAGGCGCGGATGCAGCGGCCGCAGCGACGCTTTGAGCGTGGTGGAGATCCGGCGCGGCGTGGCGGACGGCGGGGAGGAGGATCGCGGCGACGTTTTCGCAGCCGGGAGAATACAGTTGTGCCGCAGATCTCGGAACTGCTGAAAGAAGGGCAGGAGATCCTAGTTCAGATTGCCAAGGAACCCATTGGAAAGAAAGGGGCTCGGATCACGAGCCACATCGCCCTGCCAGGACGTTTTCTGGTCTTTATGCCGACGGTGAACCATACCGGCGTATCGCGGAAAATCTCGTCAGAGGAAGAGCGGCAACGACTTAAGCGGATTATTCAGAGCGAGCGGGAGAACGGCGCGGGCGGATTCATTGTGCGTACGGCGGCGGCCGGGGCTTCGGATGATGAACTCCGGGCGGACATCCGGTTCCTGAAGAACCTTTGGAATGAGATCAAGACACGGTCGGAGAACAGCAAGTCTCCAGCATTGATTTATCACGACTTAAACGTTGTGGAACGGGTGTTGCGCGATCAAGTCAGCTCGGATTTCTCGGTGATCTGGGTAGATACGGAGACGGAATACGAGCGTATCCTTCGCTTTGCCAATCGGTTCCAGCCGGGGCTGGTGAAACGGGTGAAGCTCTATACCAAAGAAACTCCGCTCTTTGAACAATTTGGGTTGAACGAAGAGATCAACAAGGCGTTGAAGTCGAAGGTGTGGCTGAAGAGCGGCGGATACATCGTGATCAACCAGACGGAGGCGCTGGTTGCGATCGATGTAAACACTGGAAAATACGTTGGTAAGACGTCCCGGCTGGAAGATACGATCGTGAAGACGAACGTGGATGCGATCCGGGAGATTGTGCGGCAGGTACGACTGCGCGATCTGGGCGGGATCATCATCATTGACTTCATTGACATGGATGAGCGGCGCAACCGGCAGAAAGTAATGCAGGCACTGGAAGAGGCGCTGCGGTCGGATCGGGCACCATCCAAGGTATTGCAGTTTAACGACTTTGGACTGGTTGCCATTACCCGCAAACGGGTGAAGCAATCGCTGGAGCGGACGATCGGGTCGCCGTGCCCGTACTGCCAGGCCACCGGATTTGTGAAGGCGGTAAATACCGTGTGCAACGAGATTTACGTCGAAATGCGGAAGATCTCACAGCATCTTGAGCACAACGACGTGATGCTGCGGGTGAATCCGGAGGTAGCGAAGGTGCTGAAGACCAACAACGCCAAGTTACTCAATGAGATGGAAGAATTGACGAAGAAGACCATCATCATTAAGTCGGATCCGGCGCTGCATCAGGAGCAGTTCGACATTCACTAGATTTCGGTTGCGAGATCGAATCGGGCACGGCTTCGGCCGTGCCCTTTTGCTTGACTCAGCGTTCTTGTTTTGTTCGCCAAAATATATTTTCGGTTCGGGATTTGGCTGGAGATTTTTGGCGGAAATCGAGCGAGGTCTCGATTCCGGTATTGAGGAGTAAGGACTTGCGGGAGGGAAAATGGGAATTTTCGATAGCACGGGTTGTCAAGTTTTGGCGAAATCTTGGTAACGTATTGTTGCCAATATGGTTAGTTCGTTTTCAGGATGATTGAAAGAACAGAGATTTGCGATGTGGTTTAATTTGTCCACTTCCGGCCTGGAGGGGGGCTAGATTCAGGTTCGACGATGCACAATGCGGGTAGTTTTCTGGGCTGTTGTTCCACCAAATCGAAAAAACGATCTATTTTCGGCCCAATCGTGAATTCGCTGAGTCGACCCAGGCTCAAAACACGAATGCGGGAGGACAATCCGCGAAGCTTTTTCGGTGAGTTTGAGTCGGAGGACGTACTGGGCTCGAGGCGCTAGACTGTCTGTGTCCTATGACCCGAGAAGAGAAGAAACGTCTCTCTGCCGTCGTGCGCGCGACCGAATATCTGTTTCTGGAAAATATCGCGCTGAAGCTGGTACTCGAACATCGGCAGGTTACGAACTGGCAGAAACTGCTGGACCACCTTTTGACAGACAAAGAGATTATGGCTGGAGTTCACCTGAAATTCAGCGATCTGTACCGCGAACTTGAAGCGTCAAAGGACCCCTCATCTGCACTCAATGTCTTTCTGGGAGGACTTCCCTCGGCGAAGAAGCCGCACTAAGCGTCAGCACGTGTAACCGAGATTTATCGCCAAATTGAGCTTCGTCGCGGGTCATCGCCAAAAGATTACAACAATGACAGCTTACTTCGCTCAGCAAGACAAGCTGGCAATGCCTGGTTGTTTGATGTCTTTGTCTCTCTCACTCCCCCGCTATACGTACTTTATGATACGTACAAGTCAGTATGTATCAAATGAGTAGTATATATTCGAAAATACAATATTGTACTTGTTAAATGACAGTACCATTATGTTAATACATATTACAATATTCTAGCTGGTGACGTTGGAAAGGATTTTTTCGGCTTCGGCGGCGCGGGCTCGGAGTTTGTCGAGGGTGATGGCGATGGAGCCTTCTTTTTCCGTGGTCGCGGTCCAGCGGTTGGGAGTGGCGGTGAGGCTAGCTACGCCGTCGGGGACGCGGCGGGTGAGGTCGAGCAGAGTGTTGAGAGACTCGGCGTGGAGACGCCAGAGAGTGCTGAGGCGCGGGGCGCGCTTGAGTTCTTCCATTTCGGTCATGATGCGGGCGGACATGGCGACTAAGCGGAGGATGGCGCGGGCGACGTCGGCGCGGGGACTGTTCTGCTCGAGAAAGTCGGCGGTGCAGGCGTCGATTTCGGCGGGGGTGAGCATGAGGTTGAAGTAGCGCATGGGAACTATTTGGCGGAAATTGGGGTCGGCGACGCGGACGAAGACGCGAATGGATTCTTCAACGCGGCGGACTTTGATCTCTTCGGCGGAGACGGCCTGTTCGGTGACGGCGGCGGGTGTGTAAATGGGCGCGAGCGCGGGAGCGGCTGCGGAGGCAGAGCCGTGGCCGGAATGTGTGGCGTGCGCGGCTCGGGCGAAGAGCGGCTGTGAGCGGCGAATGGGCGGACGGCGCTCGATCTCTTTTTTGAGTTGGGCGAAGCGGCGGAATCTTTCGAGAGCGGCGGCGTAGTCGGTTTGCAGCAGCGCTTTTTCGTCGAGGGCGGAGACGTGATCGACGGTAACTTCGACGCCATCGACGGTACTGAGAATGGTGCCGCCTAAATCTTCGAGCTGGCGGGCGAATTCGCGGATCTCGCGAGCGGCGGTGGAGAAGAGCGCGTCGAAGCGCTGGCCGAAAGCGGCATTGTAGGGAGCGAGAGTCGCGAGGACTCCGGGATGATAGATGGATTCGCCGAGCGACGCCTTGAGATCGCGGACGCGCTGGATGATGCCGGAATCCATGAGCGAGTTGAAATCCTGAAAACGGCTGGCCTGGTCGAGGAGCGGGCCGAACTCGCGGAGGAGCTGGACGTGCTCTTCGGGAAGGGCGGGAACGTCGGACTCGGAGAGGATTTCGATGAGCGCGATTTCAAAGGGCGAAAGCGGAATGGAGCCATCGAGGCCGTAGCCGTGGCTTTCCCACTGTCCGGGGACGCGGGGGTGACGGTAGAGAAATGTGGCGACTAAGTCGGTCTTGTCGCGATTGGCGGCGGTATCGTCGCGATGGCGGGCGAAGTAGCGGAGCAGGGCTTCGGCGACTTCGGCGTCGAGCTCGGGCTTCATGCCGATGCGGAGCATGGCGGGAGTAATGGCCATGTCGAGGAGTTGGATCCAGCGGTGCATTTTCTGGAGAGTGGGGCGCGGGTCGTCGGAGTGGGCGATGGCGTCGGGGGCGAGTTCGGCGGGGACGGGAAGGTCACCGCGGAGATGGTCGCCGATGAGGCGCTGGTAAAAGCTCTGGACGGTGGCCAGCAGAGCGAGTTCCCAGTTGAAATCCTCGACCAATTCAGCTCCTTAGAGACGCGGTGACACGGAGAGTCGTAGCTCATTCAAGTAAAACCGAAAGTGTGAAGAGCCGCAATTATTTAGTCGGTTACGGAGGTCACGGAGGTCACTGGAGGCGGCTTGGGGTCATGAAGTTTGGGGAGATGGCGGGAAGAGGCCTGACCACTGGGTTCACTGGGTTGCACAGGGGAAACCATTTGATTACGGACGGACGCCGGAGGAAAACCCTTTAACCGCGGGGGACACAGATGGGACATGGGAGTGCCGAGGGCGGGGAATGCCTTGAGGGCTGTGGCCGGATGAAATTGTAGGGGTCCTTCGACTTCGCTCGGCTCGCTTTGCTCACCTTACTTCGCTCAGGATGACAGAGCTGTTTAGGAGGTGAGGTGAGTGCTCCACGTACAGCGTGCTCATTTCGATGAATGACCCACTCAGATGGGCCCGACTTGTGAGGAATGCCTATTGGAAGACGACGGTTTTGTTGGCGTAGAGGAGGATGCGGTTTTCTACGTGCCAGCGGACGGCGCGGGAGAGGACGACCTTTTCGATGTCGCGGCCTTTTTGGATTAGGTCTTCGATGCTGTCGCGGTGGTAGATGCGGACGACGTCCTGCTCGATGATGGGGCCGTCATCGAGGACGTGGGTGACGTAGTGGGAAGTCGCGCCGATGAGTTTGACTCCGCGGTGGAAGGCTTGATGGTAGGGTTTGGAGCCGATGAAGGCGGGCAGAAAAGAATGATGGATGTTGATGATGTTGGGCGAGCCCATGGTGGAGATGAAGTCCTTGGAGAGGACTTGCATGTAGCGGGCGAGGACGACGAGGTTGCAGTTGTGTTCGCGGATCAGCGATAGCTGCCGGGCTTCGGCTTCTTCTTTGTTGTCTTTGGTGACGGGGACGAGTACGTAGGGGATCTTGTAGAAATCGGCGATGCGCTGGTTGTCGGGATGGTTGGAGACGATGAGCGGGATGTCGCAGGGGAGTTCGCCGCTTTGATGGCGGTAGAGGAGATCCTGTAGGCAGTGGTCGTACTTGGAGACGAAGATGGCGAGGCGATGGCGGTCGGCGGAGCGGGCGACGCGCCAATTCATTTGATAGTCGCGGGCCATGGGCGAGAAACGCTCGGTGAATTCGGAGAAGTGGAAGGAGAGGGTGTCGAGGTCGAATTCGACGCGGGTGAGGAAGAGATTGGATGCCTCGTCGGCGTGCTCGTCGGTGGAGTAGATGTTGGCGTTGTGGCGGAAGATGAAGTCGGAGATGGAGGCGACGATGCCTTTGCGGTCGGGACAGGAGACAAGGAGGATGGCGGAGTTGCGCATAAGAAATTGGAGTTTGGATTGATGTTAGTCGATCTCGGCCGGCGGATAGTCTTCCATGGACTCTTCGCCGTTACAGCCGTAATAGGCGACCTTGCGCGCCAGGAAATCGACATCGTAGCGCACGACGCCGGCGCGCCTGGAAGCTGCGAGAAATTCAGGAACGTGCTTTTGCCGGCCTGATCGGTGCGCAATGCGGCAATCAGGGCCTCGGTCGAAGGGAGGGACATCGACAATGCCTTGGAAAGCGGAGTGCCTAGCATGGCGACGGACCGTCCGCGGTGAGAAATATGCTCTGACACGCTGGCAGGTACCAAAGGTTGCAGGTGACACCGGCGCGGCGCAGGGTCCCCGCGAGATAGGGGAAGTCGGCGACTTTCGGTCTGACCGCCATGGCCCGCGCTTGGGCCGCCTGCAAGTTCTCGATCGCTTTGCTCATTCGTTTGTTTTAAAGAAAGGGAATTGCTTTTTCAATATCTTTGCGATTTCGCGGGAGGCATTGGAGCGGGATTGGCCGGTTAGGCCTGTGCCGGGAGGGGTGCCGTTTGGTGGCTACTCAAGAAGAATTACCACGGCTTTCGTAGGCGGGAGTTTGAGAAGCGCTTACCACGGAGGGGTGGGGAGGAGTTTGGGAAATGCGTTTTGAGGCATATCGCTGTTTAAGAGATTGACTCGGTCTGGCAGATGGTGTGTTTGGGACTGAAGTCTCAGTTACAGTCTGACTTTGATTGGGGCATTTTGCCAGGCAGGGGCTAGTCCGAGGGCACGAGATGTGACGTTGGGCATTGACAGGGTGCGATTGTTCTTATTAAAGTAGTGCGCCTCGCCAAAGAGCAGGTCCCGTTCGTTGAGACGCAACGCCCGTTGAGGCGAAATCCCTCCAAAGAGGTACGTGGTTATGAGTGCTATCCGTGGCACCCTGACACTCATTGTGTTTTCCGCGCTGCTGCTGGTTGCCGCTCGCCCCGCGCGCGCTCAAACTGAAATTTTGCTCTACAACTTCTGTTCTCAGCCGAACTGTGCGGACGGTGAGGGTCCGGCGTCAAGCCTTACTCCTGACGGCACGGGCAACTTCTACGGGACCACGGCACTGGGCGGCGCGAATATGAATGGGACCGTCTTTGAGCTTTCTCCGGACGGGGCCGGCGGCTACAACGAGAGTGTGTTGTACAGCTTTTGTTCCGTGGCGAACTGCGCCGATGGTAATGACCCAACTTCTACCGTGATTTTCGACGGCGCCGGAAACCTTTACGGGACGGCCTGCTCCGGTGGCGCTAATGGGGAAGGCGTTGCGTCATCCTGCGGCGATGGATTTAACGGATATGGCATCGTGTTCGAGCTGAGCCCCGAGCCAGGCGGTAGTTGCCCGAGTGGCAGCAATAGCGGGAATGGATGGTGCGAAACCGTGCTTTACAGTTTCACGTCAACCCCTGACGGCGCTCTCCCGTTCGCCGGACTTACATGGGACTTGTCCGGTAACCTTTATGGAACAACTTATGCCGGAGGCAACGGAATGGGGACGGTTTACGAGTTGTCCCCGAACGGCGGTGACGGCTGGAGTGAGTCTGTACTCTACAGCTTTTGCGCCCAGCCGAGCTGCGTTGATGGCACCCACCCCGACGGGCAATTGCAAGTCTCGAATGGATACTTCTACGGAACGACCGAAAGTGGCGGCGCACACGGGGCCGGCACAGTGTTCGGGCTCAGCGCCGAACCGCTGGGCGGGTGCCCCGGTGGCAGCTATACGGGTAACGATTGGTGCGAGGCTATCCTTCATGCCTTCGCGGGACACCCGAAGGATGGCGACTACCCATCTGGTTCTCCAATGCTCGATAGCGCAGGAAATCTTTATGGCACGACCGTATATGGCGGCGTAGGAAGGTGCAACGCAAACCTAGGGTGTGGCACAGTTTGGAAGCTAACTTCTTCCGGTGGGGAGTATACGGAACAGGTTCTTCATTCCTTCATGTCCGGCCCCGGACTCTTCGGATGCTGCTTCTCGATTCAAGCGCCCGACCTTCCGTCGTCCGGGGTCGTACTGGATGCATCCGGAAACCTTTATGGCATGACAACATACGGCGGCAACCCCTCCTACTGCCAGGAAAAAGGAGTGAAGACCGATCAACAAGGCTGCGGTGCAATCTTCGAACTCGCCAAGCGCCCCAAAGGGAGCAAATATACGAATGAGCTTCTTTGGATCTTCGATTGGATGGATGGCGCTCATCCCGTGAGCGGCCTGATTTCAGAGGGCGGCAATCTTTACGGAACGACTTACAACGGTGGCCTCGGCGACTTTTGCCCATATCTTGACGGTTGCGGGGTCGCATTCGAGTTTGCTCCATAGTTATGCGAGGTTACTAAAAGGCCACCGTATTATTTCTAACTAGTGGGATGTACGATGCCTGGAAATCACGCGGACACCCAGTCATCCCAAAGTAGAGACGAGGAGAGAGAAATGCAAGGCGCGCTGAAGTTAGCTGTAGTTTTCATGCTGTTGCTGGCCGCTCTTCCAGCGGCGCACGCTCAACCCGAGACCGTGCTCTACAACTTTTGCTCTCAGCCGAACTGTATCGACGGAGAGAACCCGGCGTCCAGCCTGACGTCCGACGGAGCAGGCAACTTCTATGGGACCACACAACTGGGCGGCGCGAATATGTATGGAACCATTTATGAGCTTTCTCCAAACGGGTCCGGTGGCTACAGCGAAACTGTCTTATACAGCTTTTGTTCGTTACAGAACTGTGCAGATGGTTCGTCTCCCTACTCCTATGTGACCTTCGACGGCCGCGGAAATCTCTACGGGACAACTTACTACGGAGGGCTTTACGCATCGGGGCCTTACTCTGGATATGGCCTCGTGTTCGAGTTGAGCCCCGCGCCGGAGGGTGGTTGCCCAGGCGGCAGTAACGGCGGTAATGGCTGGTGCGAAACCGTCCTATATAACTTCACGTCAGCTCCCGACGGCGCGTTCCCATTCTCGGGGCTCACCTGGGACGCGTCCGGAAACGCCTATGGCACAACTTATGGCGGAGGCAGCGGTACGGGAACGGTTTTCGAGTTATCTCCGAACGGTAATGGCGGCTGGAACGAGCAGGTTCTCTACGATAAGGGAGGCTACGCCGGAGTATCAATAGACGGTTCCGGCAACCTGTATGGTGCCGACGACGTGGAGAGTGGCCATGTCTTCAAGCTGTCACCAAACGGTGGGGGCTGGAGTGCGACCATCCTACACACCTTCAGGGCTGGGCCGAACGATGGATCTCAACCGGAAGCAACGCCTGTGCTGGACGACGCCGGAAATGTGTATGGCACGACGATGAGTGGCGGCGCCAGAAAAGGCATGGGAACGGTTTGGAAGCTGACTGCCAGTCCGAGTGGAGAGTATATGGAAGAGATTCTTCATTCCTTCATTTGGGGGAGTGGATCCAATCCTAAGGGCGGGCTCGTGTTCGACTCATCTGGGAATATTTACAGCACGACAGCATTCGGTATTTTCAAATCTCCGTGCTACGACGGATGCGGCACGGTCTTCGAGTTGGCGGACGGCGGCTCCGAGTATGAGTGGACGTTTCTCTGGACCTTCGATGGTACGGACGGCGGTAACCCGATGGGCACCTTGATTCTGAACGCCGGCAATCTTTACGGAACGACTTACGGCGGTGGAACATCGAGTTACTGTCCTGGCACCGGGGGTTGCGGCGTCGCGTTCAAAATTAGCCCAGCGGCTCGAGTGACAACGACTGTGCTCACTTCTTCGCCGAATCCGTCTACTTTTGGAGAAGCGGTAACCTTAACGGCGGTTGTTACGCCCACGCCACCGGATGGAGAAACGGTGACTTTTGAAAATTTCTCGAAGGTACTGGGAACGGCAACGTTGATGGGTGGTTCGGCGACGTTAACGAGCTCGACGTTGCACGTGGGCACGCCACATATCAAGGCGGTGTACGGCGGCGACCAGCTCTTGGAGGGGAGCACGTCGAATAGGGTGAAGCAGGTGGTGGAGCGGTAAGAGTTAGTCAGAATTGGTACGCGGAGATGAGGTCGGAGATGGAGGCGACGATGCCTTTGCGGTCGAGACAGGATGCTCAGAGGATGGCGGAGTTGCGCATGGGGTCGATTTGATGGCTACCCAAAAAGGATTACCACTGGGTTCACTGGGTCTTGCAGCAAAAGCTCGAAAGCCGATTACCAGGGCGGACGCGGAGGAGCCACGGGAAATGGCTTTGTGCGGCTGGGACCCCACGAGATTGTAGGAATGCTTCGACTTCGTTTGGCTCGCTGCGCTAACCTCTCTTCGCTCCGCATGACAAAGTTGGTGATCGAGTTCGGTAGATGCAATCAGGAATTATTTTTTTATCGTCTTCAGGATTTCGCGGGCGGCGTTAGAGCCGGATTGGCCGGTCAGGCCGGTGCCGGGATGGGTGCCGCTTCCGCAGAGAAAGAGGCGGTCGATGGGCGTGTTGTAGCGCGACCAATCGAGGAGCGGACGCATGGTGAAGAACTGGTCGAGGGCTAGTTCGCCGTGGAAAATTTGGCCTCCGGTTAGGCCGTAGGTTTCTTCTAAATCTTTGGGCGTGATGATTTGATGACGCAGGATTAGTTGCGGGAGGTTGGGGGCGTATTGTGCGATCGTCTTGACGACGGTTTCGCCTAGAGATTTGCGTTGGGCTTCCCAGTTGGCGCAGGATTTAGTTCCGTCGGCGGCTTTTAGATTGTAGGGGGCGTATTGCATGTAGATCGACATGACGTGCTGGCCGGCGGGGGCGAGGCTGGGATCGGTTAGCGTGGGGAAGGCGAATTCCAGATAGGGGTGGCGGGAGAAGTTGCCGTACTTGGATTCATCGAAGGCGTGCTCGAGATAGTCAATTTCGGGAGCGATGAGGATGCGGCCTTCGAGGAGATTCGTTTGACTGCGCGATTTGAGGGCGGGGAATTCGGGGAGCTCTGAGAGAGCGAGATTGATTTTGGCTAGCGTGCCCTGGCAGCGATAGTTTTTTATTTTTTGCACGAAGTCGGGCGGGAGATGGATGGGGTCGACTAAGCGCATGAGAGTGCGCTTGGGGTCGGCGTTGGAGATGACGGCGTGGGCGGGGATTTCTTCGCCGGTGGTGAGGACGACGCCGGTGGCAGCGCCGTCTTTGATGAGAATCTCGGCGACGGCGGCGTTGGTGCGGATTTCGGCTCCGGCTTCGCGGGCGGCGGCGGCCATAGCCTGGGTGATGGCGCCTGCGCCGCCGATGGCGAATTGCGGAGTGCCGACGGGAGTGGGATCGGTGGCGGCGCGAAGGAGAAGGACGAGCGCGCTGCCGGCGGACCAGGGGCCGAGGGCGGTACCGAAGATGCCGCGGGCGGCGATGGCGGCGCGGAGCGGCTCGGTTTCAAAGAATTCGGCGACGAGGTCGGCGGCGGCCATCGGTCCCCAGCGGAGGACGCGGTGGAGATCTTTTTTGCCGAGCTTGCGGAGGGAGCGGCCGGTTTTGAGCATGCCCCAGAGGTCGGAGCGGGTTGGGTTGTCGATGTTGGGGGGCGTGAGCGCGAGGGCTTCGGCAATAACTTTGGAAATCTTGTTGAGCGCGGCGGCGAAGTCCGCATAGGCGGTCGCGTCTTTCCGCGACCTAGTCGAGATTTCCTGCGCGGCTTGGTTCTGGTCGGCGGAGAGGATCAGGGCGCGGTTGTCGGGGAGAAGCGAGACGGCGCTGAGGGCGGGCGTGGTTAACTTCAGGCCGTGACGGGCCAGTTGCATGTCGCGGAGGATGGTGGGGTGGATGGGACCGGCGGAGTGCGAGAGCGTGGAGCAGCGGAAGCCGGGATGGAATTCTTCGGTGATGGCCGCACCGCCTACTTGCGGACGGCGCTCGAGGACGAGGGGCTTGAAGCCAGCTTTGGCGAGATAGAAGGCGGTGACCAAGCCGTTGTGGCCGGCGCCGATGATGAGGATGTCGCGCGCTTCGGCCATGATTTAGGCGCCTCCATCTTTCAGAATTTCCAGCGCGGCGAGGCGGCCTGGGGCGCCCATGATGCCTCCGCCGGGATGGGTGGCTGATCCGCACATGTAGAGATTTTTGATGGGCGAGCGGAATTGGGCCCAGCCGGCTACCGGACGGAGGAAGAATAGTTGTTCTAACGAAAGTTCGCCCTGGAAGATGTTGCCTTCACTTAGTCCCCACTCGCGCTCGAGATCCAGCGGTGTTACTACCTGGCGGTGCAGGATGATGTTTTTGAGATTGGGGGCGTATTCGGAAATTGTGTTGACGACGTTGTCGCCGAATTTTTCTTTTTCCGTGTCCCAGTTGAGGCCGGGGGCGAGCTTGTAGGGCGCGTATTGCACGAAGCAGGAGAGGATGTGCTTGCCCGGTGGGGCCAGCGACGTGTCAGTGAGGGTGGGGATAACCATGTCGATGTAAGGGCGGCTGGACCAGTGTCCGTACTTGGCCTCATCGTAGGCTTTTTCCATGTAGTCGACGGACGGGGAGATGGAGATAGCGCCACGGAGATGAAGGCCGGGACCAGGAAGACATTTGAAATCGGGCAGGGCGTCGAGGGCCATGTTGACTTTGCCGGAGGAGCCGCGGAATTTGTAGCGGTTGACGTCTTCGAGAAATTCGGCGGGGAGATGGCCGGGCTCGATCATGCGAGTGAAGGTGAGGCGCGGATCGACGCTGGAGGAGATTACGTCGGCGTGGATCTCGTCGCCGTTCTGAAGGACGACGCCATGGGCCTTGCCATTTTTTATCAGGATCTGCGCGATGGGGGATTGGGTGCGAATTTCCACTCCGGCTTCGCGGGCGGCGCTGGCAATCGCGTTTGAGATCGCGCCGGTGCCACCGCGGGCGAATCCCCAGGCCCTAAATGCGCCATCGATTTCTCCCATGTAGTGATGGAGGAGAACGTAGGCGGTGCCGGGCGAGCGGACGCCGAGGAAAGTGCCGATGATGCCGGAGGCGGACATGGTGGCTTTGAGGATGTCGGTCTCGAACCACTGGTCGAGGAAGTCGACGGCGCTCATGGTCATGAGCTGGACCTGGTTGTACTTGTCCTCGCTCGACATGCCCTGGAAGCGGCGCCCGATGAAGAGCAGCTTCATGAGTTCGCGCGGGTTGAGGGTGGAGGGATCGGGCGGGATCATGCTGAGGATAGGTTTGACGAAGCGGCACATGGCTTGCATGGCTTTGCCGAATTCGTCGTAGGCCTCGGCGTCGACGCGAGAGTGGCGGGCGATTTCGCGGTGCGTCTTGCCGTGGTCGTTGACGCGCCAGAGGTAGTCGCCGTTCGGCATGGGCGTGAAGGTGCCGTCGAGCGGAAGAATTTCGAGGCCGTGGCGCGGGAGGTCGAGGTCGCGAATGATTTCGGGGCGAAGGAGCGAGACGACGTAGGAGCAGACCGAGAATTTGAAGCCGGGAAAAACCTCTTCGGTGCAAGCCGCGCCGCCGAGGACGTGTCGGCGTTCGAGGACGAGAACTTTTTTGCCGGCCTTGGCGAGATAGGCGGCGTTGGTGAGGCCGTTGTGCCCTCCGCCGATGACGATTACGTCGTATTTTTGAGCCATGAGCTATGAGCCGTGAGCTTTGAGCGTGCCTGTTTGCGACCGCTGCCGTTGATTTTGAAACGCAATGATACGCGGGAAGAGAGAAATCAGGTAGCGGGATCAGAGACCGCTGGGGAGAACCGTCCATTGGATGAGGCGGGACATAGTGGGTGATTCTAGCCGAAAAAAGAAGGTTTGTCGCGAGTTGGTCAGTGGCTTTTTGCCGCTGCCTCGTATACTTCGATTTTATGCAGCACTTCCTTTTGCGAGGAGCTAAGTCGGCCGGCTGAGCAATCCCTACTCGGAGAAAACCACAATTGCTGGGACACAAACGTTCTAGCCTGGGGGTCCGTTGGTTCGCAGCCGTCGGTCGCTGCAACTACCTGCTTAAGGCGATCGAGTTCGGCAGCGCGCGGCTGGTTGGGCCCGAGCGTTTGAAGGAATGTCTTGACGAAAGGCACTACTTCATCCGGAAGCCGAGGGAATGGTGTTGTGTAGTAGCGGATCTCAATTGGATCATTGGGCTTGAAATCCTTATAGCTCCACTGCAACCCTCCCTTGACGGATTCCCAGCCGCCTGGTTTGACTTGGCGGATCCAATAGGGATGGTGGACGGGAAATGAAGAGTTGAACTGGGCAAGATCCTTCGAGCTCTGTTTTGCCTCAATCTCCTCTGTTACTCCGCGACGGTTGAAGTATTGTTCGAACGCTTCGGTAAGTACGGTGAATCTGGCGGACTCGACATTTCCCGCCCATGATGAACCGGTTGACGTGATATATCCCGCCATTTCCACTTGTCCGATATTGAGGAATTCGGCGCCGAAAGCACCCGAGAGGGGTTGAAGGTTTTCGTCTTTCTGCATCGGCACCAGGCCCATTGACATCGGTATCCGATATTCAACCGTTAGGTTCCGAGTCTCCCTGGGCGAGAAATGCATACTCCAAACGAACACGGAGCTAAACTCGCCAGTACCTGCCTGCGGTTTGCGGTGAACAAAGTTCACATGGTAGGTAGCTTTGTCATCTCGTGCGATGAAAGCGTATTCGAGCACCCAATTTCCAGATTCTTCGGCAGCTTCTGGTTCACGGCCACGTGCAAATTGGGAGTCCACGGGGAAGCCAACCTCGATGTCTTGATCTTGTTCTGACAGATTGCGAAGTTCGAACTTGCATAAGTACTCGGCGCGATCCATTCCGGGCACAGTGCCATCAAAAAGAAATGGGCCACGGCCGAGAACAATCGTTACTTCAATGCTTGCCAACTGAACTGTCTTCGATGTGATTTGGTGAAGATCCTGCCCGTTTCCGGTAAACACTCCGGCGTCGGCCAGAGATCGGGGAGAGATTAGTAGGCAGAACAGGCACAAGAAGGCTGCGAAGACCATCGACGTCCCGCAGGTTTTTGTTGGGTGAGATGGCTTCGCACAGGCATGGACGCGCTGTTCGGTACTCGGCATACGGCTATAATAATCCGACTTTGAAACCCGCTTAGCTTCGGGGGACGCTTTGCCGATTGGAACCGCGTTTCACGAGAGAACGTTTGCGCTTTGCCACAGCCTGAATTATCGGGAGTGGTCGGGGTATTACACGGTCAGCGTGTATGAGGTGCACCATGAGCACGAGTACAACGCGATCCGGAACGCTTGCGCGCTGATCGATGTTTCGCCGCTGTACAAATATTTGATCACGGGCAAGGACGCGACCAAGCTGGTCAATCGCGTGATCACGCGGGACATTCATAAGGTTGCGGTGGGGCAGGTGATTTATGCGTGCTGGTGCGATGAAGAGGGCAAGGTGATTGACGACGGGACGATTACGCGGCTGGAGGAGAACAAATATCGGTGGACGGCGGCGGATCCCAGCCTGCGGTGGTTTCGGCAGAGCGGCGTGAATATGGAGGTACAGGTCGAAGATATTTCGGAGCAGACGGCGGCTTTGGCGCTGCAGGGTCCGGCTTCAGGGCGACTGCTGAAGTCGGTGGCGGAGGCGGATATTGCGAACCTGAAATATTTTCGGAAGACGAGCGGAACGATAGCGGGCGTGCCGGTGGATATTTCGCGGACCGGGTATACGGGAGATTTGGGGTACGAGATATGGATCCCACTTAATAAGGAGGGTAAAGAGGCCTCGGCGGTGCGAGTTTGGGACGAGTTGATGGAGAAGGGAAAGCAGTTCGATATTCATGCGGCGGGGATGCTGGCGCTGGATGTGGCGCGCGTGGAGGCGGGGCTGTTGCTGATTGAGGTGGACTATATCAGTTCGAAGAAGGCGCTGATTCCGTCGCAGAAGTATTCGCCGTTTGAGCTCGGATTCGGGAAGATGGTGCACCTGGAGAAAGAGAATTTTATTGGCAAGCGGGCTTTGGAGCGGGATGCGCGAGACGGCGTGGCGCGGCAGTTGGTGGGATTGGAAGTGGATTGGGTCGAGGTGGAAGAGCAGTTCGATAAGTTCGGATTGTCTCCGGCGGCGCCCTCGCAGGCTTCGCGGGTAGCGGTGCCGGTGTATGCGGGAGATCGGCAGGTGGGAAAGGCCACGACGACGGCGTTTTCTCCTTTGCTGAAGAAGTTGATTGCGCTGGCGAGCGTGAGCAGCGAGTTTGCGGCGGTCGGCACGGAGTTGCAGATGGAATTGACGATTGAAGCACAGCGGAAGAAGACTTCGGCGCGCGTGGTGGGATTGCCGTTTTTTAATCCGAAGCGGAAGACGGCGGTGCCGGTGTAAATATCAGCGTCTTGTCAGGCGGCGTGATCGTCTTCGTCGGTCAGGTACTCTTCGGGGACATCGTCTTCGGAAACCTGGTGGGTGGTGACTTCGGCCACGTCGGCATCCTTGGCATTTTCCACACCCTCGACGACGCTGGCTTCCCAGGCATTGCCTTCTTCGGTCAATTCTTCAACGCTTTCCGAATCGGCGAGTGGAGTGTTGGAGATTTGCTGCGTGTCACCGGACTGGCCGGCGGAATCGGGGCCGGTAGCGGATGCGTTGTGATTTTTTCTCTCAGCCATGATTTTCTCCGTTCTATTTGCCGGCGCTGGAAGGCGTACCCGCTATTAGCGCCGGGCTATTATCGGCCGTCCCTCTGGAATTTTACTCCAAACTTGAGATGCCGGAATTGATGAAGAGGTTCATGCGGCCCGGCGCAATTCGGCTGCGACGGGCAGTTTGTGGATGGCGACGGCGAACATAATGTAAGACCAGCCGCGGAGGATGAGGGAGATTCCGAGGGCTACTCCGAGGAACCAGAGGCCGGACCACGGCCACTCGGCCCAAAGCATGGCGCCGAGAAAGATGGTGATAGCGCTGTCAAAGACCGACCAACCCCAGTTGGGATATTTAAGGCTGATGGCGGCGACCAGACGGAAGATTCCGATTACGGTGAAGAAGGAGGCGAAGAGAAGCGTCCAGACGAGCGCGCCGGCGACGGGATGCGTGAGCGTGAGCAGGCCGGTGAAGATGCCGAGAAGGCCGCCGATCAGGTGGAGAAACAATCCTCCCCATTTGTGGATGCGGAAGGCGTAGATGGTTTCGGCGATGCCGCTGAAGAGCAGGAGCCAGCTGAGGATCAGCGAACTCGCGATGGTGGCGGCGGGAGTGACGACTAAAGAAATGGTGCCGAGAATGACCATCACGATGCCGAGGGTGAGGAGCCAACCCCAGCGGTGACGAAGATTTTCGATATCGAGTAGCAAAGTGGTTGTGTGCATTTCGGACCTCCGATTCTTGACTTAGGGCTTCGGACTTCGACTAGCTGGCGGCTTCTACTAAGACGCCGCCGTCCAGTTCGCCGGGATAAAGATTGTCGACGTAACACCAGACCCAGGATTCGCCGGGCTCGATGGAGCGGATTAGCGGGTGCTTGGTGTGATGGAAGTGTTTGGTGGCGTGCTTATTTTTGGACGAATCGCAGCAGCCTACGTTTCCGCATTCGAGGCAGAGACGGAGATGAACCCAGGTGTCGCCCAGCGCGACGCACTCCTTGCAGACGTGGGTTTTTGTATTGGTAACGCGGATCTGATCGAGATGCGAACAGGCGGGCATGGGTGCTCCTTGACTAGAGAAAGTTCAAAATGGCTTCGGCAGTTTCCCTGGGACGCTCTTCGAGGACCCAGTGTCCGGTATTAGGGAGAGCGAGTTCGGTGACGTTATTGGCGACGAGTTTCATCTGGGGCATGAGCGTGGAGGTGCTGGCTTTTTCTCCAGCGATGGCGAGCACGGGCATGGTGAGCTTATTTTTTGAGAGCTCGGCGAAATCACTGGCGGTTTGCGGCCAGGCGGAGAAATATGCCCATCCCGCGCGCATCCTGCCGGGACGCGAATAGGCGGCGACGTAGGCCTGGCGATCGGCGGCGGGGACGGAGTGGTTCTTGTCGGCGGCGAGATCGTTCCAGAAATAGGCGAAGTAGATTTTTTCGCGGCCAGCTACAAGTGCTTCGGGAGTGGGACCGTGGAAACGGAAGTGCCACAGATTGGGATTGTTGTAATAGGGCTCCCAGCCGGGGACGCCGGGGAGAAAAGCGTCCATGACGACGAGCTTTTCGGTTTCGGCGGGGAACTGCGCGGCGTAGGCGTAGGCAACCATGAGTCCGATATCGTGGCCGACGACGCGCGCCTTTTCGATATGAAGCGAAACTGCGAGAGCGTGAACTCGGATGGCGGCGGTTTTCATGTCGAGGCCATCGGCGGGGATGGAGGAATCGCCGATGCCGGGAAGATCGGGAGCGACGACGGTAAATTTTTCGGCGAGCTTCGGAATAATGGGACGCCACATGCGCGAGGTCTGCGTGTAGCCGTGAAGGAGGATAACGGCCGGGCCGTGTCCGGCGGTGAGGTAGTGGAACTTGACGCCGGCAACTTCGGCGTCGCGGGCGAGAATGGGCGATTGGGGGGAGCCGTGGGCCGCCGACACGATGGTGGCGAGGAGGAGGGCCAGCAGCCCACGGTGGAGAGAGTGAAGCATTGTTCGTTTGACCTCGTCGGCTAACGCCGCAGATCTATTGCGGCGATTGTTATCGCATCGTTAAAGCGATGTGCCAGCCAAATTCATCATGCAGCGGCCTGCCGGGCCTTCTGGAAGAAGGCCAGCAAGTCGGCATTGATTACTTCTGCGTGGGTTGTACACATGCCGTGCGGGAAGCCGGGATAAATTTTCAGGGTAGCTCCCTTCACGAGCTTGGCCGAGAGAACGCTGGCATCCTGGTAGGGCACGATCTGGTCGTCGTCGCCGTGCAGGACCAGCGTGGGGACGTCGAACTTCTTGAGGTCCTCGGTGAAATCCGTTTCAGAAAAGGCCTTAATGGAATCGTAATGGGACTTTATGCCGCCCATCATGCCTTGCAGCCACCAGTGTTCGCGGATGCCTTCGGAGATTTTCGTGCCGGGACGGTTGTACCCGTAAAAGGGAAGAGTGATGTCCTTGTAGAACTGGGCGCGATTTGCGGCGAGGGCGCTGCGGAGTTGGTCGAAGACTTCGATGGGCAGACCACCGGGATTGGAGGCCTTCTTGATCATGACGGGAGGCACGGAGCTGATAAGAACGGCCATGCCGACACGCTTGGTGCCGTGGCGTCCGATGTAGCGGGCGACTTCGCCGCCGCCGGTGGAGTGGCCGATGTGGATGGCGTTCTTGAGGTCGAGCTTTTCGGTGAGCGCGGCGAGATCGTCGGCATAGTGGTCCATGTCATTGCCGTCCCAGGTATGGGTGGATCGGCCGTGGCCACGACGATCGAGAGCGATGACGCGAAAGCCTTGCTGGCCGAAGAAAAGCATCTGGGCGTCCCAGTCGTCGGCGCTGAGAGGCCAGCCGTGGCTGAATACGATTGGTTGACCCTTGCCCCAGTCCTTATAAAAGATCTCCACGCCGTCTTTGGTGGTGATGATTGGCATTTTGTTCTCCTTGAGTGTTTTTTCGTGTTGCGTGCTTCAATGGCCCGCGCGTTGCGAGGGCGAATTACATGGTGAGAACCACGCGAAACTGGGCGTGGCCGCTCATCATGCGGTCATAGGCTTCGGCGGCTCGCTCCAGCGGATAAGTTTCGATCATGGGGCGAACGCCGGAGAGCTGGGCGAAACGGAGCGTGTCTTCCGAATCGGTTGGCGTGCCGGAGGACCAGCCTTGGATCGCCCTGCTGCCGCGGATTAGCTGTAGGGGAGTGACCTCGATGGGATCGAAGCTCGCGCCAACGACCAGGAATCTGCCGTTGGGGCCGAGGCCGTCGATCAGCTCGGACATCGCCTTCGAATTGGGAGCTGTAGCGAGGATCGCTTTAGCTCCGCCGAGCTTTTGCAGTTCTTCAGCCGCGTTGCTTGCTTGGCTGTCGATATATAGGTTTGCACCCAGCTTTTTGGCGAGAGCCGCGTCCTCTGCGCCGCGACCGATGGCCGCTACCTTGTAGCCGAATTTGGCGGCGAATTGGACACCAAGATGGCCAAGACCTCCAATGCCCTGGACAGCGACGAGGTCGCCGGGAAGAGCTCCGCTGTGGCGGAGGGCGTTATAGGTGGTGATGCCAGCACAGAGAAGCGGGGCGGCGTCGACGTCGCTGAGCGTATCGGGGATGGCAGCGAGGGCTTCGATGGGAGCGATCATGTATTGCTGATAGCCACCGTCGTAGCTGATGCCGCAGACTTTGAGGTTGCGGCAATTGCGGAAATCGCCGCGGCGGCATTCGGGACAGGTATTGTCCTGGCCACCATGCCACCCGACTCCTACGCGCTGACCTCGTTTCCATGTCGTGACGCCATCGCCTATGGCGTCGACGACGCCGGCGACTTCGTGGCCGGGGATGCGGGGATATTGGATGCCGGGCCAGAGACCTTCCTTGGTGAGAACGTCGCTGTGGCAGACGCCGCAGGCCTGGACCTTGATGCGGACGTGGCCGGGGCCGGGTTCGGGGACTTCGCGCTCTTTGATCTCGAATGCGGCGCCTGGGCGTGGAACCTGCGCCACTTTCATGGTTGCGACTGCGACTGCGGATGGCATAACGACTCCTGAATGATTTTCTTACTGGGCTTTAAAACTTCATCGTGCCACGTCCGAGGACGCTTTCTTTATCGATGACAGTGGACTGCAGGTTTGGATCGGCTGCTTCGTCTCTCGATGCTTTTTCCCCGCAATGGATTCGGATTTCATCGGAGTTTTTCAGTTGTAGTTTTCGTCCGACGCCAAGGGAACGCTGGACGCGAACCCAGCGCTCCCCACGATTGCTTCATCGGCCAGGAGGCATTCCTCAATGGTGAGTTCCGCGCCGTTCTCGGCGAGTAGAGATTGGATGAAGAGCCGCAGACATGGACTCATTGGTTTGAAGTTCAGCGCGTTCGATTTGCTCATGACCTGACTCCCTTTTTGGAGTTTCCGATCGTCATACGATTGCAGGGCTCCACCATTTCAACTCAGCGGTTGTGTGCCCTACAGTCTGGCGAAAATGGGATCGGGACGCATCCCGACATTGAGGTTATTTTTGCTACCACGGAAGTCTTGCGAGGCACTAACACCTTTGGGGTAGGGAAAAAGCCGCTCCATGGACATGCTGTCGAGGGAGCATTGGAACCTTGCGCCACAGTCACAGCAGACGCGGTAGGTTCCGCCTTCGACGATGAAGACGCGGCTAAGGTGGGAATGATGACAGCCGAAGATGAAATCGAAGATCGCAATGACCTGACGCATTTGGCCTCACTGTGTGTAAAAGATCGCATGAGGCGGGTACGGGCCGCATCACGACTTCGAGTGTTTTTTCGCTCCCTCCTGAGGCGGGAGGCCCCGTACCTCGTTTGGGTGAGAGGCGGGGCTATCCGGGATGATGGGTGTGCGGCAAATCTACGGGATATCGACGGCGGGGAGTCGAGCGGCCAGAGCGTGCGGCAGGTCTGCCGAGGAGCGCGGGATTGCGCGAATTCCCGTAGGATGGAATGAACTTCGCAGGTGTGGATTTGCGGCCTGCGCTTTGGGTGATATCGAAAATGAAAGGTTGGAATTCTTTTCTTCGTTTTGTTGCGCTGAATCTTGCGCTACCGACTTTTGCGCTTCTGGCGACCGGCGCCGCCTGGGCTCAGCCACAGGCGATTTCGAGCGCCGCCCGCTTCGGTCCGAGCGAGGAGCAGATTGCGTTCACTGCACAGGCTCAGGGGCTAATGGCTACGGATACGCCGACTTCCGAGCAAACGGCTCCCAAAAAACAGGCTCCCGAGGGGCAGACCGGGCAGGCTGCCGATCCAATAACTTCGGAACAATCGGCTCCGGATAAAGCGGCCGCGGACAAATCGGCTCCGGAGAAAGTTATCTCGCCGCAGGAGGCCAAAGATCTTTTTCGCTCGGTGGATGAACTGATGAAGTTTGCCAGCGACGATACCGGGCTGCCGATCAAGCACGAGGTGAAGCGTAAGTTAGCGAGCCGCGAAGAGGTGCAGTCGTATCTGGAAAAAGGGATGAAGGACGACAAGGATGCGAAGCGGCTGGAGCGGTCGTCGGAGGTGCTGAAGAAGTTTGGGCTGCTGCCGCGGGATTTTCAGCTGGGGCCGTTTCTGGTGTCGATGCTGAAAGAGCAGGTGGCGGGCTATTACGATCCGAAGAAAAAGACGGTCAACATTTTGAACTGGATCGATCCGGAGCAGCAAAAGCCGGTGCTGGCGCACGAACTGACGCACGCGCTACAGGATCAGTCGTTCGGGATGGAGAAGTGGATGAAAGAGGCGGAGACGGAAGGCGATAAGAAGAACGATCCGACGCCAGCGGATATCGATAACGACGAGGAATCGTCGGCGCGCGAGGCGGTGGTGGAAGGGCAGGCGATGGTGGTGATGCTGGACTACACGCTGGCGCCTACGGGAAAGACGCTGGTCGATATGCCGCAGATTGGCGAGGCGATGAAGCAGGGGATGCTGGATGGGCCGGATTCGCCGACGTTCAGCAAGGCGCCGATTTTCCTTAAGGAAGAGCTGACGTTTCCTTATCGCTTTGGGATGGACTTCACGCTGGCGCTGGAGAAAGCGGGCGGGAAAAAGCTGGGGTTTGAAGGGGCATTTAATGATCCCCCGACGACAACGCGCCAGATCATGGAGCCGGAAACCTATATCGGGCACGAGGTGATTAAGCCTCTAAAGAGGATCGACTTCAAAAAAGATTTTGATAAGTACGACACGTTCGATATCGGCGCGATTGGCGAGTTCGACGTGGACGTGCTGGTGGAGCAGTACGCGGGGCGTGAAGAGGCGCAGGCGATGTATCCGGCATGGCGCGGCGGCTATTACTTTGCGGGACGCGCGAAGGGCGGCTCCAGCGGAACAACGAAGTCGGGGGCGCTGAGTGTGGTGTATGCGTCGCGGTGGGCGACGGAACAGAAGGCGGCGGAGTTTGCCGGGGATTATGCGAAGTCGCTGGCGAATCGGTATCAGGAACACGCGGCCGTCGGGGACGATGGCAAGGTGATGGAGGACGCGCCTCCGGCAGGAGCTTGGAAGACTTTGCGCGGGAAACATGCGTGGATGACGGAAGAGGGAACCGTAGTGATTGAGGTTCGCGGAGACGAGGTGCTGGTTTGCGAGAGCCTGGATGACGGGACGGTCCGGATGGTGGAGGGCGATTTCTTTGGGCCGGGCGCGGAGAAGAAGTAGGTCGGGGCGAGGTTCGAGGGCAGCTTGTATAATTTTAGGTTCTGCTGTCATTTCCATCCTATTCAGGAGCTCATTTGCAACAGGCAGAGATTGGCATTATCGGCGGGAGTGGTTTGTACCACATGCCCGGATTCAGCGACGTTCATGAGGTTCGCTTGGAGACGCCGTTTGGCGATCCTTCGGATGCGTATGTTTTGGGGATGCTGGAGGGACGGAAGGTGGCATTCTTGGCGCGGCATGCTCGGGGACACAAGCTTTTGCCGAGCGAGTTGAATTTTCGCGCGAATATTTATGGGTTCAAGGCGCTGGGCGTGGAACGGATACTCTCGCTCTCGGCGGTGGGGTCGCTGAAGGAAGAACACGCGCCGCTCGACTTCGTGATTCCGGACCAGTTTTTTGACCGGACGCGGCATCGCATCGACACATTTTTTGGCAACGGAATTGTCGCGCATATTGGATTTGGCGATCCGGTGTGTGGTGAGATGGCGCAGATTGCCGTTCGGGCATGCGAGACGGCGGGCGTCAATGGGAAGCCGGGCGGGACGTATGTGTGCATGGAAGGGCCGCAGTTTTCGACGAAGGCGGAGTCGAATGTTTATCGCAGTTGGGGCGCGGACGTGATTGGGATGACGAACCTGCAAGAGGCAAAACTGGCGCGTGAGGCCGAGATTTGCTACGTGACCATCGCGATGGTGACGGATTATGACTGCTGGCATCCGCATCACGACGAAGTGACGGTGGCGCAGATTATTTCGGTGCTGACGAAGAACGCGGAGAACGCCGCGAGGGTGGTGAAGGCGGCGGTGGGCGCGATGCCGACGACTCGGTCGTGCAAGTGCGGGTCGGCGCTGGGACACGCGATTTTGACGGATAAGGCGACGATTCCGGCGGAGACGAAAGAGAAGTTGAAGTTGATATTGGGAAAGTACATTTAGTCGTCGGTCTTTAGTCGCTGGTCGTTTGTCACCGGTCGTCCGGAATGAGTTGCTGGTGCGAACGCTATAGCGCGGGTTTTGCTTCTGTTCGCGAACGACTGACGACTGACGACCATCCACTTGATCCTAATAACTGATGACCAGTCATTTTGGAGCCTCATGAGCATTCTTGTGGTGGGATCGGTTGCGTTTGACACGATTGCTACGCCGTCGGGCAGCGTGACCGACATTTTGGGCGGGGCGGCTACTTATTTCTCTTTGGCTGCCAGCTACTTTAGCAGGGTGCGCGTGGTGGCCGTGGTGGGCGAGGATTTCAAGCCCGAGCACGAGGCTGTGCTTACGAAGCGCGGTGTGGATACGCGCGGGATCGAGCGCACCACGGGAAAGACCTTCCGGTGGGGCGGGCAGTATCTCGACAATTTAAATGAGGCGAAGACCGACTTCACCGAGCTGAACGTGTTCGAGAAATTTCAGCCGCGGATTCCAAAGGAGTATGCGGACACGCAGTTTTTGTTTCTGGCGAATATTCATCCGGCGTTGCAGGCCGATGTGCAGCGCTCGATGAGCGGAGTGCAGCTGACGGGCGGCGACACGATGAATTACTGGATCACGCGCACGCCGAACGAACTGGCGGAGACGCTGAAGCTGGTGAACGTGCTGCTGATCAACGACACGGAGACGAAGATGCTGGCGGGCGAGAAGAGTCTGCCGGTGGCGGCGCGGAAGGTGCTCGCAATGGGACCGAAGGCGCTGGTGGTGAAGCATGGAGAATATGGCGCTACGATTTTCTTTCGCGACGGCGCGTTTGGCGTGGGATCGCATCCGTTTCGGGCGCCGGCACTGCCGATCGACGAGGTGAAAGATCCGACGGGCGCGGGCGATTCTTTTGCCGGCGGGTTCATGGGATACATCGCGTCGCAGGAAGAGCTGAATCGCGAGGTGCTGAAGCGGGCGCTATTTTATGGCGGCGTGATGGGATCGTTTGCCGTGGAGCGATTTGGGACGGAACGATTGCAAGGATTGACGCGCGAGGAGATCGATGCGCGGTTCCAGACTTTTCGAGAGTTGACGCATCTGGAATAGAGCGGGCTTTGGGCTTTCGGCTTTTGGCTTCCGCGGTGGCATACTCTTCGCGCGTGAATCCGGGGCACAATGGCTTTTCGCGTTTGTTCTGGATGCGAACCTTCGGGTTGATTCTCTGACACTCGCTTCTCATTTATTCTCAGTTCATGACTAAGCGCGCCGCGGCTTCGCGGGAGGAGAATGTTCAGAACCGGGGTGTGATCCGGCTGGGCGGGCTGGCGGTGCTGGCTTCGCTGAGTTCGCTTTTTTATTACTCGCAGCGCGGCGAGATTCTGATGCATGGCGACGCGACCGCGCACATTAACATTGCACGGCGCTTGTTCGACTCGCTGACACCCGGCCCGCTACAACTGGGCACGGTGTGGCTGCCCCTGCCGCACATTCTAATGGCTCCTTTTATCTATTCCGACAAATTGTGGCAGAGCGGCGTGGGCGCGGCGATTCCGTCGATGGTGGCGTACATCCTCGGCGTGCTGGGAATTTTCCGGCTGGCCGGTGGGGTGCTGGAATCGAGCGGACTTTCGGAGACTGCGGCCGTGGCTGGCGCTTGGGTGGCGGCGTTTGCTTATGGAGCAAATCCGAATCTGATTTACACGCAGACGACCGCGCTGACGGAGCCGCTCTATCTCGGATTCTTCATCTGGGCTCTTGTTTACTTTGCCGAGTTCTGGCGCGATCTGCGCGAGGAGAATCGCGGCCGCGCGCCCGCGTTTCGGTCATTGCGGCGCTGCGGCTATTGCGTAGCTTGCGCGGAGATGACGCGATATGACGGATGGTTTCTGGCGGGCGTGCTGGGGCTGATCGTTTTTATTATTGCAATCTCGAGATGGGAGAATCGCTGGCTGCGATGGAGCGGATTGACGTTCCTGGTGGGGCTGGCGATTTTGCCGTCGTGCTGGCTGACTTATAACGCGCTGGTTTATGGCAACGCGCTGGCATTTGCCAATGGACCTTACTCGGCGAAGGCGATTGAGTTGCGGGTGGGCGCGCCGAATCCTGCGTTTCACAATTATTGGCTGGGCGGATTGTATTTTTTGAAGTCGGCGCAGGTGACGCTGGCAGTGGGAAATTGGGGACGGTTCTGGGTGGGCGCGGCTTTGACTGCGGCGCTGGGCTTGCTTTGGAGGGCGCGCAAGAGGGCGCTACCGATTCTGATTCTTCTCTGGTCTCCGCTGGCGTTCTATGCCTATTCGCTTTCGTATGGATGGGTGCCGTTGCACGTGCCGAACTGGTGGCCGCACGCGGTGTTCAATCAGAGATTTGGGTTGGAGCTCTTGCCGATGTTTGCCGTGTTGGCAGGAATTTTGGTGGCGATGGCTGCGGCGCGATTTGGTGCGCGGACTTCTTCGCGGACTCTGTGGAGCGCGGTTGGCGTGGCGGCCGTGCTGCTTGCATTGAGCTATGGATTTGTTTTGAAGGCTCAGCCGCTGGACCTTACCGAGGCGGAGCGGAGCTGGAATATGCGGCGGGGGATCGATACGTCGCTGGAGCGGATACTGGTGGCGCTGCCTCCGGACTCGATGTTCCTGATGGACGTCGGCGCGCATGTGGGAGTGATGGAGCGGGCGGGGATCCCGTTGCGGCGGGTGGTGAACGCGGACAATCACCGGCCATGGTTGCGGCCCGGGGACCCGGAGGGAATTTGGGAGCGGACGCTGGCCGACCCGGGAAAGTATGTCAATTACGTGATTTCGTTTGATGGCGATCCCGTGGACGTTGGCGTGAACAAAACGAACCTGACCCTTCTGACTGTGATTCACTCGATGTCGCAGCCGGCGGCGCGGATTTACCAGACGACACGAGCGAATCAGGCGCGCTAACGGCCGGCGGTTGCGCACCGCAGAACTAAGCGGATGCGGGTGATAGAATCCGCCCGGACGATGAAGAGCTAACGATGAAGAACTCATGAACGGATCGAAGAATTCGACAGTGGCTTTCACCAAGGCCTCGGCTTGCGGAAACGATTTTCTGATCGCCCCGGGCGAGGGGGGCGGAGATCTGCGAGAAGATCTGCGCGAATTGAGTGTGCGCATGTGCGACCGGCACAACGGGATCGGCGCGGACGGCGTGGAGTGGACGTTCGCGGACGACGCGGCGGATGTGCGGGTGCGGCTATATAACTCGGATGGATCGGAAGCAGAGATTTCAGGAAACGGCACGCGCTGCGTGGCGGCGGAGATTTGCGCGCGGACGGGCAAGCGGGAGATTACGGTGCGGACAGAGGCGGGCGTGAAGACTTGCCACCTGATTGCGAGCGAGGGGCCGAGGTTCGAGTTCGAGAGCGAGATGGGAAGCGCGGAGGTGGGCGGAGAGTTGTCGATTGCAGCGGCTGGGACGCAGACGGTTGGGACGGTGGTGTCGATGGGTAATCCGCACTTTGTGATTGTTGGCGAACGGTTTGATGATGGCTGGCAGAAAGAGGCGGCGCTGATCCAGGCGCAGCCGCAGTTTCCGCAGGGAACCAATGTGGAGTATGTGGTGGTGCGCGGGCCGAATGAGATCGAGATACGGCTGTATGAGCGCGGGGCGGGGGAGACGCTGTCATCGGGGACGGGATCGTGCGCGTCGGCGGTGGCGGCAATTGCGCGTGGGATGGTTGCGTCTCCGGTGACGGTGGTCGCACCGGGCGGAACGCAGACGGCACGCTGGGAGCGTGATGGCGCCGGGAATCGTGTTTATCTACGCGGGCCAGCGACGCTGGTTTGCCGCGGAGAATTTTTCGTCTGATGTCGATGGCGGCGCGGAGTTGGCGATGAACCGAGTGTGGAAGCGGAACTTGCCGCGGTTCATCAATTGGTGGCTGCCGTTTCTGGGCGCGGGGATTCGCGTGACGCGCCTGGACGCGGACTGGAAGGCAGTGGATGTCGAGATGAAGCTGCGCTTCTGGAACGTGAATTATGTGGGCACGCATTATGGAGGGTCGCTGTATTCGATGACCGATCCGTTCTACATGCTGATGCTGATGGAGAACCTGGGCCGTGGCTACATCGTGTGGGACAAGGCGGCGACGATACGGTTCCGGAAGCCGGGCAAAGGGAAGGTGACGGCGAGGTTTCGGCTGTCGGAGGAGCAGGTGGAGGAGGTGCGGCGGCAACTGGAGACCGAGGAACGTGTGCAACCGGCGTTTCGCGTGGAGGTTCGGGACGAGAGCGGCGAGGTGGTGGCTGAGGTCGAGAAGATTTTGCACGTGCGGAAGAAGCAGGCGGCATGATTACGACGGTCGTAATTAAGGTGGGACTTTGATGGCGATGGGACGAGCACCTGCTCGAGTGAAACCGGCGGCGCTGCGGCGCGGCGACAAGGTAGGGATTGTTGCGCCGGCGTCGAACATCAAGCGCGAGATGCTGGAGGCTGGCTGCGACGGGCTGCGCGGGCTGGGGTATGAGCCGGTTTATTCGGAGTCGATTCTGGAGAGGGATTTGTATTTCGCCGGGTCGGTGGAGAGGCGGACGCGCGAACTCGAAGAGATGTTCACGCGGGACGATGTCCGCGCGATCCTATGCGCCCGGGGAGGTTACGGCGCGAATTATCTGCTGCGTTCAGTCAATTGGCAGACGATCGCGAGGCACCCGAAGATTTTTGTGGGCTACAGCGATGTGACTTCGTTGCTGACGTGGTTTGCCGACGAATGTAATTTTGTGACGTTCCACGGGCCGATGGTGACGAAGGATTTTGCTGTGGCTGATGGAGTGGATATTGCTTCGTGGGAGAGCGCGCTGAGCGGGGAAGTTGGGTGGGAGATAGGCAGTGAGTCCGGTGCCAAACCACTTTCTGCGGGCGAAGCAGAGGGGGTGCTTTATGGGGGCTGTCTATCTTTGTTGGCGGCCGCGACTGGCACGCCTTTTGAGATGGATCCTCTTGGAACAATTCTCTTCATCGAAGATGTTGCGGCGAAGCCTTACCAGATTGACCGCATGCTGATGCAGTTGAAACTGGCCGGAAATTTCACCGAAGTGAAAGGGATTGTATTCGGCGAAATGATGGATTGCAGGCAAAGCGCAGATCAGGATTACTCGCTGGAGGAGGTTGTCATGCGTGTCGTCGGCGACTTGGGACTTCCGGTGGCGTTCGGGTTGCGCTCGGGACACGTTTCGCGCGCCAACATCACGTTGCCGATTGGCGTGCGAGCGAGGCTCGAAGTCGGCACAGACGTAAAATTGACCATCCTCGAGGCAGCAGTCGAACGATGAGTACCAACAAACACATTCATTTGATCGGGATTTGCGGAACGGCGATGGCTTCACTGGCTGGGATGCTGCGCGAGCGAGGTCAGCGGGTGACGGGGTCGGATGCGGCGGCTTATCCGCCGATGTCGACTTTTCTGGAGTCGCTGGGGATTCCGGTGGCGCAGCCTTTTGCGGAGAAAAATCTTGAGCCGCGACCGGATTTGGTGGTGATTGGAAACGCAATCTCGCGCGGGAATGTTGAGTTGGAGCACGTGCTGGATACGCGGATCGCGTTCTGCTCTTTGCCGCAGATCTTGCACGATGAATTTCTGGTTGGGAAGGAAGTGCTGGTGGTGGCGGGGACGCACGGGAAGACGACGACGACTTCCATGCTGGCCTGGATTTTTGAGACGGCTGGGCTTGCGCCTTCATTCTTGATTGGCGGGATTGCGGAGAATTTTGGCAGCAGCTTTGGAATTGGCCGCGGCAAGCACTTCATTCTTGAGGGCGATGAGTACGATACCGCGTTCTTCGATAAGGGGCCGAAGTTCCTGCATTACTTTCCTGACGCGGTGATTCTTACGGCGGTTGAGTTCGATCACGCGGATATCTACAAAGATCTCGAGGCGGTGGAGACGGCATTCAAGCGACTGGTGAATCTGGTTCCGCGGCGCGGGCGGATCGTTGGTTTTGATGGAGGAGCGACTGGAAGCGCCAGCCTGGAGCGATGTCTGGCGAGGGCGTTTTGTCCGGTGGAACGCTATGGAGCTTCGGAGAGGGCAGGATGGAAGATCACTGACTTGAAGTTGGAGGCGGAGCAGACTTTATGGTCAGTGGTGCGCGAGGGCAAGAATTGGGCGGATTTCTCGTTTGCGCTCGGTGGCCAGTACAACGTGTGGAATGCGACCGCCGCGGCTGCGCTGGCCTCGGATTGTGGTGTGGAGAAGGAGGCGATCGTGCGGGCGCTTCGGTCGTTTCGCAGCGTGAAGCGTCGGCTCGAGGTGAAGGCGGAGATCAACGGCGTCACGATCATTGACGACTTCGCGCATCATCCGACCGCGATCGAGCAGACGATTCATGCCTTGCGCGCGCGCTATCGCGGACGACGACTTTGGGTGGTGCTGGAACCGCGCTCGAATACGATGCGGAGAAATGTCTTGCAGGAAGCGCTGGCCGCGAGTCTGGCATTAGCGGATGAAATCGTGCTGGCTGCGGTTTTCAAGTCGGAGGCGATTCCGGAGGCGGAGCGGCTGGATTTGGATCGGGTAATTCACGAGATTGAATCGCGGGGAAAACGTGCGCGAATTTTCGCTGATGCGGATGCCATTGTCGCCGCGATTGCGCCAGAATTGCGACCCGGGGACGTAGTCGCGATCCTTTCGAATGGCGGATTCGGCGGCATTTATGAGAAGCTACCGGAGCGGTTGCGAAGTCAGGCGGCCAAGGCATGACGACGGAAACAAACGTCCAGCGGAGGGAGCGTCCAGTTGAGTTGGAGAGCTGCACGCAACTGCCGCGGGCAGCTTCGCCGATTCGCACCATCCTGATGCTGGCGTTTTGGGCCGTGACCTTGCCAATCGCGGCGCTGCTCGGGTTTCCGTGGACCTATCTCACCAAAGACATCACTTTTATTTATCGCACCTGCATGTGGGGAGCGTGGAACGGTGTGCGCATTGCCGGCGTGAAGGTGCACGTTGTGGGACTGGAGAAGATCGATCCGGCGCGAGCCTATATTTTCATGTCGAATCACATCTCCAATCTTGATCCGCCGATCCAGATTCCGCTGATTCCGCGGCGCACGTCGGTGATGGTGAAAAAGGAACTTTTCAAGATGCCGATTCTGGGCAAGGTGATGCGCCTGGGAAGCCTGGTGCCGGTGGATCGCGGAAACCGGGATGCGGGAATTTCGGCGGTGCGCGAAGCTTCGAAGGTCATCAGAGAGGGCGTGAATATGATGATCTATGTCGAAGGCGGACGATCGTTTGACGGGCGCCTGCTGCCGTTCAAAAAAGGCCCGTTTTATCTGGCGACGGAATGCCAGGTTGCGGTGGTCCCGATGACGATTTCCGGGACCGAGCGGGCGATGCCGAAGGCGCGATTCAGCATTCAGCCGGAGATGGTGACGGTGCAATTTCACGATCCGATTGAGCCAGAAAATTTTGGCGACCGTGATGGCCTGATGGCGAAGGTGCGGACGGCGATCAACAGCGGACTGCCGACGGAATTGCAGGAATAGGTTGGGGTCGCTGGCCGTTTATGGAATGCGATCCTGCGACTTAACCCGGTTGGCAGTGTCAGGAATGCCCCCATTCTATTCTGTCAGGGATGCTCCCGCTCCGCACGCCGCCCCCCCCACCCCCCTTATCTATTAGAATCATGCCTTTAGGGAGAATTTCCCGGCAAAGTATTGAGCCCGTGGTACTTAGAGTCAAAGTATTGATAGTAAATGAGTTGCTTCTTGATATTGAGCTTTGTTCGTCTCGAATACGCTACTTCTACTTCTTTTTCCGGTGATCTGCTCACAATCTTGATTTCAAATAACTGGCGTCGCCGCCTGGGGGCTGATGTTCTCTTCACCCGTAATTTTGATGTCGAGATACATCCAGTGTGTCGACGATGGGTTTGTTAAGTCAAGGAATCTTTCACTCAGAGCTGTCGTGGCTTCAAGGTTTAGCAGTCGGCTCCGTATTCGCACTATGGCGAAAATTGAGGCTTAGTTCCCGCAAAAAAAAGGCGGGACAAGTCCTGTGGGACAAGTCCCGCCCGCTAGGTCAGCCTCGCGGCTAATTCTTGCCGGTGCCGGACAGTGGTAACTGCTGCGGGCTGTTGCTGGCGTTGTCGGTAAAGGTGACGTCGCCGGTGAGCGGCCCGATCTGGAGGGGAGTGAAGGTGACTTTGAGGACGCAACTGGCTCCGGCAGCTACAGAGAGCCCGCCCACGCAGGGAATTATCTTCTTCGTCGCTTTGACGGTGGCGAGGGCGAAGTCGCCGCTGGTGGCGATGCTGGTGATTATCAGAGCCGCGCCTCCAGTGTTGGTCAGCGTGACCTTCTTGGGGCCCGTGGTTGCGCCCACCAGGACCTTACCCCATTGCAAGGACGTCGGCGCGAGAGTGACGACCGGACCGCCCCCGCCTCCAGAGCCGTAGGTAAGGGTCACTTGCGCGGGCTCCACTTGCCCACCGTAGTTGCATTGCGGGGTAAGGCCCCTGGCCCAATCGGTGATCGACCACCCTGGATTAGAGATCTGCACGAAGTTGTAGTCATAAAGGGCCACGTTGAAAGTGATGGAGCCATTGGGAGGATAGTCGCTACATTGGTCGATACTGTAAACCTCCAATGTGCCGGCAAAGGCCCAATTGAAGGTTTGGCCTTCACTGGACGAGTTGTCGAGTTCGGTGGTTCCACCCGTGGTCTGATCGGTGGTGACGATGTTCCAGGTGGGACAGGAAAGGGTCCCGGCGGCGCAGGTGGAGACGGTGGTGCCGAGAATACTGTCGCCAATGTTGACCCGCACCGGCGTGCTCTCATAGGTGATATCGCCGGAGCAGCAGTTCCAACTGGCGATACCCCAGGCCTTGGCAAAATCGGCATCCCAGCCGAGGACCGGCTGAATAATGCTCACGATGTCATTGGCGTCCTCCAAGCCGGGGAAAAAATATACCGTCTGGCGATCATAAGAGGTTGGCGCCGGCGGTACCGTCCAGGTCGCCACAATCTCACCGTACGACGAACTGGTGATGACGTCGCCATCCACGATCCAGCTATGGCTGATAGCGGGTGGTTTTACCCTGGCGCCGGGCGCGATTGTTTCGCCGCGGGCCGTATAACGAGGATAGGCGCAGGCTGGAACGTTCTCGATGGTTCCATCCGCATGGAGAATGGCGTGAGTGTCGTTGAGCACAATCTCTCTTTCCGCCAAGCGGCGGACGCAAGATGGATGGAAGTAGCCGAAGGGTGTGATTGCGTACCCGGCGGGCACACTCGCAGGACGGTTCGGTCCGGCCGGCATTTGTGCGTATGCGAGGGTGGATGCAAGAAAGGTCAAGCATAGGCTCATGAGCGCAAGGGTCACAAGCAGACTGCAGGTTTTCGAACGCATGGGGAAGAATCCTCCTGGTTAGATAGCAATGAATGCTCAGTATGAGTTGCCGGACGGCAGCTTCGCGCTTGCGGCCCGAGAGTCGGCCGGGCGAGCCATGTGGGGGAAATTAAATCCGGGCAATTATAAGCAAAACCTCTGGGAGATTCGGTGACGGAGTTCACCTTCCGATGTGACAGGGTGGGGTCAGGATTTGGAGGCGGGGGCCTCGGATTCGGCTTTGGCGTACATTTCGTCGATCTGATCCTTGTAGCGCGTCTCGATGCCGCGGCGGCGGACTTTGAAAGTGTGGGTTAGGGTGCCGTCGGTCCAGGAGAATTCGTCGGGGACTACGAGAACGCGCTTGAGCTTTTCGAAGCGGGCGAGATTTGTGTTGATTTCTTCGACGATGTTTTCGTAGAGAGACTGAACTTTGGGATTGGAGACGAGATCTTCGCGAGTGCCGAAGACGATTTTGTTGGTGCGGGCCCACTCTTCTAAGACGGCGAAGTGCGGGGCGATGAGGACGAAAGGGAACTTGCGCTTGTCGCCCAGAACGACGGCGGTGCCGATGAGTGGGCTGAGCTTCAGAGCGTTTTCGATGGGCTGCGGAGCGATGAACTTTCCGCCGGAAGTTTTGAGCAGATCTTTTTTGCGATCGGTGATGGAGAGGAAGCCGTCGGCGTCGAGGTTGCCGATGTCGCCGGTTTTGAACCAGCCATCGATGAAGGCGTTAGCGGTTTCTTCGGGACGGTTCCAGTATCCCTGAAAAACGGATGGGCCGCGGACGAGGACTTCGCCGTCGTCGGCGATGCGGATTTCGACGTTCGCGAGCAGATTGCCGACTGTGCCGAGCTTACTCGCCTTGGGAGTGTTCACGGCGATAACCGGCGAGGTTTCGGTAAGGCCGTAGCCTTCATGAATGTGGATGCCGATGTCGGCAAACCACTCGGCCAGTTCGCGGCCAAGCGGGGCTCCGCCGGAGATGAACTCTTCGGCGCGGCCGCCCATGGCGGCGCGGACTTTGGAGAAGACGAGGCGATTGGCCAGCTTCCAGCTTGGCGCGGTGGGCTGAATGCCGCGGAGGATTTCGTCGCGATGGGCACCACCGACTTTTAATGCCCACTCGTAGATGGATTTCTTGGGGAAGGTCGCGGCTCTGAGAATGACCTGCTGGCGGATTTTTTCGTAGACGCGCGGGACGGCCACGAAGATGGTCGGCTTCATCTCGGCGAGGACGGCGGGCATTTGCGCGATGTCGGGGCAGTAGGCGAGAGTGACGCCGCGATTGAGGAGGGCGAAATCGACGTGGCGCGCGGTGACGTGCGAGAGCGGGAGGAAGGAGACGCTGAGTTCGCCCGTCGGGCGGAGATTGAAGCCGTCGAGCGAGCAGGAAATGTTGGAGGCCAGGTTGCCGTGGGTGAGCATGACGCCTTTGGAGACGCCGGTGGTGCCGGAGGTGTAGATGATGGTGGCGAGATCGTCGGGGCGGACGGCGCGAGATTGCTGGTCGAATTGCGGATCGGGCGCGGACGGGCCCTGCGCCATCAGTGGGCGCATGGAGATGGCGTGGGCGGGACCGGCGTCGGCGTCTACGTCGGCGGCTACGTCATCCATGGAGAGGATGCGTTCGAGCCGCGTTTGACTTTGGACGCTGCGGATTTTTTCCAGCTGATCCTTGGTGGAGACGGCGATGATGCGGGCGCCGGAGTCGTTGACGATGAAGGCAGACTGCCCGGCGGTTTGGGTGGCGTAGATGGGAACGGTGATGGCACCGAGGGCGAGGGCGGCGAAGTCGGTGATGGTCCACTCCGGGCGATTTTCGGCGAGGATGGCGACGCGGTCACCTTTTTTGATTCCCCAGGAGGCGAGAGTGCGGCTGAGGCCGACGACGTTGCGGTAGAAGTCGGCGGAGGAGATGGCTTGCCAGGCGGCCGCTTGACGATGCAGCATGACGCGGTCGCGGTGGCTAGTGGAAACGGTCGAGAGAATATCGTTCAGAGTCTTGATGCTCATCCGATCGGCTTGGGCCCCTGCACATTTTAGTCTGCCGACTCGGTTTTGCGGATGGGAGTGGCGAAGAAAGTCAAAGGCTGGAACCACAGGGTGCACAGGGTTTCGCAGGGAAGAACGCGGGAAGGAAATCGACCGATGACCCAGGGATTTGAGGTTGTGGGCCTGGCGGGTTACTCTTGAGGGCGTCTCCATGGAGGGGTATCCATGAAAAGAAGGTTGATTTTGAATTTTGCGGCAGTGTGTTTGGTTGGGGCTGCGCTCTTCAGCCCGCTGGCCACTGCGGATGACAAGAAGCCGGCGCCGGCGCCGATGAAATTGAAGGTCGGCGATATGGCTCCGGACTTCAAGCTGGAGTACTTTGATGGCTCGAATCTGAAGGATGTTTCGCTCAGCCAGTATCGCGGGAAGAGCAACGTGGTGGTGGCTTTTTACGTGTTCGCTTTTACCGGGGGTTGAACGGCGCAGATGAAGGCCTTCCAGCAACAACTAAAGAAGCTGGAAGCGGCCGACACCCAGGTTCTGGGTGTGAGCATGGACAGCCCCTTTGCCAATAAAGCCTTTGCCGATCAAATTGGAGTGACGTTTCCGCTGCTGAGCGATTGGGGTGGCGAGGTTACGCGCGAGTATGGGATTTACGTGGATGAATACAAAGCGGCGCGGCGGGTGAATTTCCTGATTGGAAAAGATGGAAAGATTCTGGAAGAGCAGATCGACCGGGAAGCGATCGATCCGACGAAGATCGTGGATGCGTGCGAGCGGAAGAAGGTGAGCCGGTAGTCGGCTCGCTTTCTTACCACGGAGACACGGAGACAGGGAGTCACGGAGAAACCTTGTGGCAATAAAAACCGGAAGGGAAGTTTTGGTCGGTTGGACGACGAAGTAAGTCGCGGCAAGGAAGGCCGATTCAGGAGTCGCCTGCGGTCATACTTCTTGCGCGGTTTTGTTTGGCGGGATAGGCTCGTGGATTATTGAATGATTGGGTCATTGAGCAATTGAATCATTGAGTGAATAGAAATTTTGAGTGCTGCGAAATTTGGCTGGGGAGAGGAATCGGTATGCAACTTCGAATGAGCACGCGGACGGTAAATGGCGCGATGATTGTGGATTGCAGTGGGCGGCTGGTGTTTGGGGAAGAATCGGCCAGCCTGCGCGAGACAGTAAAGAAGGTGCTGGCGCAATCGCCGAAGATTGTTCTGAACCTGCACGAAGTGAGTTACATCGATAGCGGCGGGCTGGGGACGCTGGTTTCGATCTATACGACGGCGCGAAATGCGGGCGGAGCGATCAAGCTGGCGAGCCTGAGCCAGCGCGTAGGGGATCTGCTGCACCTGACGAAACTGGTGACCATCTTTGAAGTGTTTGACGACGAAGAGGCGGCGGCGCGGTCGTTCAACTAGATCGATTGCTCGGCAGCCGAGTTGGCTGCTGCGGTTCGCCTCACCCAGCGAGGTTTCGACTTAGGGAAGGTCTGATTAAGTTCGCGGGGTGAGTCAGGTGGGGGTTGCGCGATGTTGGCCCTCAGCGGCTAAAGCCGGATATTTGGCGGAATCTAGCGGCACGGCTGAAGCCGTGCCCTTCCCAACCCATGCAACCGCGAGCTTAAACAGAGATTCCTTGGGGTTTCGCTTTAGTTGAGGTCGTTGTACATGAAGGGCTGGCCTACGCCAGCGCCGTTTGGACCGTCGAGGAGCAGGATGGTACGAATCTGGAGCGCGTTCGGCTCATACGAGGCGGTCAGGATGGGCGTGCGCAGGGAGTGTTGCGTCACCACAAGAAACCAGGGCGTACTGCCATTGCCGGCCTCCGCGATGTAAGGAGTGGCTTGTCCGAAAACGATGGTCGCATTGGCTGTGGCTTGTCCGCTGGTTACGAGTTGAACGGAACCGACGATGTAGATATCGAGCTGTTGCGTGCCGAGGTTGTTGGAGGCGTCAATTACGCGAAACTCAAAATTGCCGGTGGTCGGAACGGCATTGTTGTCGGTGAAAGGCTGCGCCGCGTATGGATTTTGCAGGTTATTGCCCATTAAGAGGATGGTGTATTGGGTGCGGCCATTGAAATTCACCTCGCTCGACAGAAAGGGCTGGCCACCGTTAATGGAGTCGCCTTTTGCGTAAACGTCGAGAGCGTCACTGCCAGAAGCGACCGACTGATAGGCATCCTTACCCGGGGGATTGATGTTGGTGAATTGCACGGCGGAGAATTCAAGCGAGCCGTTCATGGTGATGTCCATGCCGCCGGTGGACTGGTAGGGATAGTTGGCGATGGCGTTGATGATGCGATAAGAAGTGCCGGCCGAACCGCAACTAATGGCGAAGACGGCCAGCGCAAGAAGTGCGGCCGAAAGGCACAGAACTCTCCACAGACGGGGCATAAAAACTCTCTCCGAAACAATATGTAGTGCGATCAACTTGTGTGATGCCGGTATGGTAATTGGTTGTTCCGCAGGCTTCTGTAAAGTTTTGTCTAAGCGACACCAGATTACCATGAGGCGCGCGCGGTCGCGCGGGGTGAAGCATGGCAGGGCGGCGAAAAACTGGTAAGAAGACAGTGGGAAAACGGCGGGCGGCGGAGCGGCAGGCGCGGGTGGTGCGGGCGATTCGGGCGCTGCCGGTGGGGAAAGTGGCGAGCTATGGCGCGATTGCGCGGGCGGCGGGATGGCCGGGAGGGGCACGGCAGGTGGTGCGAATCTTGCGACAGATTCCGGGACTGCCGTGGCAGCGCGTAGTGGGCTCGGGCGGAGCGATCAAGCTGCCGGGCGAGAGCGGGGCGGAGCAGAGATTTCGGTTGCAGATGGAAGGCGTGACGTTTCGCGGGGCGCGGGTGGATATGAAGCGGCATGAGTTTAAGTTTGGGCGGGGGAAGCGCGCGAAGTAGAAGTTCGCCTTCCAACCGCAAATTCCCCGCGACTATTGCCTTCAGGCTGCGGCGGCGGTGGGGATGGGGTGCTCGAAGAGGATGTCGATCTGATCGCCGAGCATAGTAGAAGTTTGGGCGATGATGCCAGTGGGAAGTTCGAGGACTGAGGTGGCTTGAATGCGGACGGCGGCCACGCGCCAGGGCTTGAGGTCCTCTTCGAGAAGGATGACTTTGCGGTCGCGGTCGAGGTAGACGGCATCGATCGGAAAACGCATGGCGAAGGTGTGGATGCCGTGGCAGGGGCTAATGAGGAGTCCGCGTCCGGGCGGAAAGCTGGAGGCGTTGCTGGCCATGAGTCCGCGAAAACGGGTCCAGTGGGTGCGCGCGATGACGAGATCGGTGGCGAGGTAAGTGGAACGCGTGCGATTGAGAGCGTAAGCCCGGGAGATCGGGCCATCGGGTGATCGGGTCATCGGGTCATTTGAAAATCAAAAGCTAACACACGCGATTCTGGTTTTCGACTGTGCGCCGATCCGATGACTGGATGAGACGGTATTTTCATCATCGGTGGCCGGTGGATACTGGGGCTAGCAGGCGGAGAAGCTGGATTACGGCGGGACCGACGGTGACGAAAATCAGCGAAGGCATTACGAAAAGAACGAGCGGAATGATCATTTTGACCGTGGTCTTGGCGGCTTGCTCTTCGGCGCGCTGGCGGCGCTCGGTGCGCAGCGAGTCGGAATGCACGCGCAGGGCTTGCGCGATGCTGGTGCCGAAGCGGTCGGTCTGAATCAGCGTGCCAACCAGCGAGCGGACATCCTCGACGCCGGTGCGAGCGGCAAGATTGCGGAGCGCCTCGACGCGCGGTTTGCCGGCGCGGATTTCGAGATCGAAGAGATGAAGCTCGTCCGCCAGTTCCGGGTGCGCGTGGCTGAGGTCGTTGCCGACGCGGGTCATAGCCTGATCGAGAGGCAGTCCGGCCTCGACGCAGATGACGGTAAGGTCAAGCGCGTCGGGGAGGCCGATGCGAATGCGGCGCTGGCGCTCCTGCATCTGGCGCTTGAGCAGGAAGCGCGGAATGAAGAAGCCGAGACCGAAGAGGCCGCCGAGCAGAAACGGAGAATTGAATCCGGAGATGGAGAAGGCGATGATGAAGCCGATGGCGGCGAAGAGGACGCGGAGTCCGCGGTAGATGGTGATGTGCTGAGGGCTGCGGTATCCGGCCTGGATGAGCCAGGCGCGGGTCTTGGAAACATCGGTCGGAGAGATGGGGAGCGCGCGGCTGAGCGGGTCGAGGGCCTGCTGGAAGCGCTCGCGGATGGGCGCCCTCTCTTGCTCTTTGGGACGTTGCCAGCCGATTTCACGCAGGCGCGCGCCGAGCACGGATGAGGGCGCGACCGTGGCCGCCGCGAAGGCGAACACCACGATTGTGATCGTGAGGAAAACCAGCGCTGCGAGAACAATGGGCATGAATCAGACCTGAATCCTGATGATCTTGCGAATGACAAAGTAACCCAGCGTTTGCAGGGTGACGCCGCCGACCACCAGTATGTGGCCGAGCGGGTCGGCGAATAAGGGCCGGATGAATCCGGGGTTGAGAATCAGCATAAAGACGACGATGGTGGGCGGAAGGGCCATGAGCAGAACCATAGTGAGCCGGCCTTGCGCGGTGTGCACGCGCACCTGGCGAAGAATTTTGAAGCGCTCGCGGATGACGTAGGAAAGATTGTCGAGAATCTCGGCGAGATTGCCGCCGGTTTCGCGTTGCAGCATGACGGCGGTGACGAAGAACTTGACGTCGACGAGAGGGACTCGCTCGGTGAGATTGACGAGGGCATCGCGAACGGGAAGCCCGAATTTTTGCTCTTCGTAGAGCTGGCGAAATTCGCTGGCCACGGGCTCGGCGAGTTCGGTGGCAATCATTTCAAGGGCGGTGGTGAAGGCGTGGCCGGCGCGGACGGCGCGGGACAGCGTGTCGATGGCTTCGGGAAATTTCTCCTCAAATTTCTGAAAGCGCTTGGTGCGCATGTGCGAGGCATAGCCGTAAGGGATGAAGAAGCCGAGGAGCAGGCCGGCCCATCCGAACATGATATTGCGGCCAGCCACGATGGCGATGATGGCGAGGAGGATGGAACAGGCTCCGCAAAGCATTAGAAAATTGCCGGCGCGAATATTGACTGAGCCCTGGGCGAGCATCTTCTGGAGGACGGAGACGCGCTCGGAGCGGCGCAGCAATGTGTCGAAGGCCGGGATGCGGCTGAGCATCTCGTCGCGCAGAAGAGCAAGTTCGAGGGGCGGGCCGGCGGCTTGTTCGGTGCTGGTCAGGCGGTCGCGCAGGATGCGGGCCTGCGCCTTGCGCTGATCGAGCAGCGACATGACGGCGAAGACCAGGACCGTCACGACGAGGAAGATCAGGAAAGCGACAAGATACGGCGTCATGGGTTTGTGGGTTGGGAACAAGTATAGCTTGGAGGCGGGCGAAGTCGAGAAACTTCCGTTTATGCTCGCCGCCCTTCGATGGGGGGCCCCGTCCCTACGGATGATTCTTGAATAGGCAGCTAAACTTCTAGCCGGGCTTCGAAAAGGGTTGGGCTCAGGCGGCAGCCGGCCGTGGCCAGACGCTCGGCGAAGAAGGGCGCGCGCCCGGTTCCGCGGAAGACGCCGCGGACGTGTCCGGTTTCGTCGATGCCGCTGCGTTCGAAGACAAAGACGTCCTGCATGATGACGGAGTCGTTTTCCATGCCGGTGATTTCGGAGACGGTCATCACTTTACGCGAGCCGTCGGAGAGACGGGCGATCTGGACGACGGCGTGGATGGCGTTCGCGACCTGCTGGCGGATGGCGCGCTCGGGAATATTGAGGTTGGCCATGGAGACCATGTTCTCGACGCGATTCAGGGCGTCGCGCGGCGAGTTGGCGTGGACGGTGGTGAGCGAACCCTCGTGGCCAGTGTTCATGGCCTGAAGCATGTCGAAGGCCTCTTCGCCGCGGACCTCGCCGACCACGATGCGGTCGGGTCGCATACGAAGGCTGTTGATGACGAGTTGGCGCATGCGCACTGCGCCCTTACCTTCGATGTTGGGCGGACGCGTTTCGAGGCGGACGACGTGCTCCTGCTTGAGTTGAAGTTCGGCGGCGTCTTCGATGGTGACGATGCGCTCGGAATTCGGAATGTAGCCGGAGAGCACATTGAGCAGCGTGGTCTTGCCGGCGCCGGTGCCGCCGGAGATCAGCAGGTTGAGACGGCCTTTCACCATGGCCGAGAGCAGTTCGAGCATCTGCTCGGTCAGGGTGCGATTGTCGAGCATATTGCGCCAGGTGACGGGATCGCGGCCAAAACGGCGGATGGAGAGGCAGGCGCCGTCGAGGGCGAGCGGCGGAATGATAGCGTTGACGCGGGAGCCGTCCTGGAGGCGGGCATCGACCATGGGGGAAGACTCATCGACGCGGCGACCGATGCGCGAGACGATGCGGTCGATGATCTGCATCAGGTGCTGATTGTCTTTGAACGACAGGCCGGTCATTTCCAGCTTGCCGGCGCGCTCAACATAGACGCGGTCAAAGCGGTTGACGAGGATGTCGGAGACGGTCGGATCTTTGAGCAGCGGTTCGAGTGGGCCGAGGCCGAAGATCTCGTCGAGAATTTCGCGGGAGAGGCGCTCGCGCTCGGCGAAGCTGAGTGGCACGGCCTCGCTGTTGACCGAGTTGCGAATGAGGACGAGAACTTCTTCGCGAGCGGCGTTGCCGGTGGTGCGGCCAAGTTTTTCGAGGTCGAGGCGATCGAGGATCTTGCGATGCAGGTCGGCTTTGACCTGCTGGTATTCGCTGCGCTCGAAGGTTTGAAGGTTGGCCATTTTTAGCTGCGAGCTACGAGCCGCGAGCTTCGAGCTTCGAGCTTGCGACTCCTCATAATTGGCTTCTAATGATCATAAGCATACCAGCGTTTCAGGAAAGAAAAATCGAAGCGGGCAGAGAGGACTTTGGTCACTAGCGGATACAAGGTTATACGGTCTTAAAGAGCGACCAGGCGCTTCTTTTCACTTCGATATCGTCCTTTGTTAAAGCTTTGGCTAAACCGGCGATGGAGCGCGAGATCTCTGTGTTGGGACCCTGCATCAGGGGAGTGCCGCGGTCGATGGCGGAGGCTACGACGAAATATTGGTTGGGAATGCGCCAGAGAACGGGAGCGCCGATGGCGGCTTCGGTCTCAGATTCATTGAAGCCTCCCACCTTGCGGTACCGGTTTAAGACCAGCGCGAAGCGATCGCGGGAGCCGCTTTCGCCGAGAAATTGCGCGACGCGTCCGGCGCTCCAGAGCGAAGCTACGTCAGCGTGGGCGATGAGGAGGATCTTCTCCGATAGATTGCTCGCCAGGCGCGTGGCGCTATCGAGGCGCGAGGAGGCGTCGACGACGACGAAGTGGAACATGCCGGCGATCATCTCGAAGAGGCGGGCGTAGTCGGAGGCGGAAGGTTCGGTGACGACGGGCGTGGGCGGACCGGCGAGCACGCGGAGGCCGCGATCGTGGCGCGCCATGAAACTTTCGAGCAGCGACGTATCAAGACGGTGGAGGTTGGTGAGCGCGTCGGCGATGGTGAAAGCGGGCTTGAGGTTCATGTGCAGCGCGCAATGGCCAAGGGGCGCCAGATCGATGAGTGCGGTGCTGGGATGGATCGCTTGCAGGGCGATGGCGAGATTGACGGCGGTGGTGGTGGCGCCGCTGCCGCCCTTGGCGTTAACGATGGTGAAGACCTTGCCGCGGTTGGATTCGCGACCCGGCTTGCGGCGGGTTGAGGTGAGGCGGACGAAGGCTTCGAGGAGATCGGTGGTGGTGGGCGGGCGCTCGATGTATTCGTGAACGCCGGCGCGCATCGCGCTCACGATGAGCTGCGGCTGTGTCATGGGGCCGACGATGAAGATGGACGTTTGCGGCAGTTCCTGATGGATCAACTCGACGGCCCGCAGCGTCCCGGCGATGCCTTCGGCGGTCAGGTCGATTAGAACCACGTCCGGCGAGAAAGCCTGCGTCTTGCGGATGACGGGATCGGCGGCGGAAAGCGGCAGAGACGAATTGGTGCAGACGGTGCGCGCCACGCTGGTGCCGTCAACCAACACTTGAAGGATGGCGCGCTGGTCGCCATCAGTGGCGAAAATTGCAACGGAGAGTTCGGGCATAACCGCGTGCTCGACCGGGGCCGATAGATATTGAGTAACAGGCTATCAGAGAAACGGCTGAGACGCGAAGGCGAAGGCGAAGCGGTGGGTAAAAGGCCAAGGAAGAGTTGGCGGACGAGAAACATCGATCTTCGGAATCGTGCTATCGAAAGACAGTAGGGATTCCGACTTACTACTTCTTCTTGGGGTTATCGAACTGGTTTATGTCGAGGTAGGGCTTGGGCGCGACCGGCCCCTTTGGCATCTCGGCCGTGGCAGAGATCCGGCGGGCGGTGCATAGAACCATGAGCTCAGAGTTGCTTTTCTGTAGGCTTTTGCTGCGGAAGAAAGCGCCGAGGATGGGGATGTCGCCCAGTCCGGGGATTTTGTTGGCGATATCGGTGACGCGATTGTCGATCAGGCCGGCGATGACGAAGCTTTGGCCATCCTGGAGTTCGAATTCGGTTTCAGCTTTGCGCGTGCTGAGAGCGGGGACGGTCGTACCCGAAACGGTGACGGCATTGGAGAAGTCGAGGGTACTAACCTCCGGGGCGACGTGGAGGTGGATGCTGCCGTTGGGCTGAATGACGGGCGTGAACTTGAGGCGGACTCCGAATTCGCGAAACTGGATCGTAACCGTGGAAAGACCGGTAGCGTTTGGCTGAACTACGGGGAAGGGAAATTCGCCGCCAGCGAGGAAGCTGGCTTCCTTGCCATTGAGTGCGACGAGGTTGGGCTCGGCAAGAATTTGAAGGAGGCTTTTCTGTTGCAAGGCCTGGATGACGGCGCCGAGATTGACCTGCGGATTAAAGAAGAAGAGGTTAAGGAAGTTGCTGACGGTGGCGCTGGAGGTGGGTATAGTGCCGCCGCCGGAGGTGCCCGTAATGGGGCTTGTCGTTACACCGCCAAATTGCCCGGTCTGGATTGTGCCAATGGTGTTGCCGGCTCCGGTGGAAAACATGTTGATGCCGAGCTGCGTCATGGCCGTGCGGTCGACTTCGGCGAAGCGGACTTCGAGCAGAACTTCGTCGGCACCCACGGGACCAAAAGTAAGAACGTTGATCACGTTCTTGGAATAGGCGCTGGCAAGCGCGCCCGCGTGCTTGGCAACGTCTTCGGTGGTGACATGACCGGAAAGGACGATGGCGGAGCGGGACGGAGAAACCTGAATCTGTTCGTTGGGGAAAAGACGGTGAATCTCTTCGGAGGCAGCGGTGATATCGACGTCAACGCGGAGATCGAAGCTGCGGGAGCGCTCGAGTTCGTCCCAGATGAGCAGAGAGGTTTCGCCGGGCGCGAGACCGTCGACGAGAACTTCGGTGGGAGTGACGGGGGTGGCGTTGGCGACGGATGGGTCGGTGACGGAGACGCGCTTGAGGCGCTCGGTGGTATTGATGAGCAGGGACTTGCCAACCATTACGCGCAGCGGGGCTGCGCCGGAGGGTTCGGGAGCGCTGGTGGTGGCTGCGGGCGTCTGGCCCCCGGTCTCGGCGGAAGGGTTTGGCGCGGCTTGGGCAGCGCTGGTGGAGGCGCGGCCGGCGTGGATTGGCATGGCCGCGAGCAGAAATGCAGCAACGATCACAAAGGATTTCATGAACGCGGACCTCCGCCCGGACTTCGGCGAGGAAACCGCAGTCTGTTTAGGATCGCGAATCCGCGCGCACGAGTGCGGATTTGACGGCTCAGTGGGTTTCATCCTGTTTAAATTTGGTCTCTTCGCGTTTACCTCCTCGAATCATCTCGACCTGGAACGGCTGAGGAGGAGGTGGAGGCGTGACCTTCTCACTCGCCTTATGAAGCTTGGGTTTTGGAGCAAGCGCCGCCGCAGACTGATCCTTGGGGGAAAGGGAACTGGCTTTGGTCGGAGCAATCGATTCCTTGCGAGTATCGAGGGGATTGCGCAAGGCGAGCTGGATTCTCGATTCTTGCGAGGCGAGGGTCAGGCGCTGCGCATCCTCGGGCGAGACGAGCAGGGTGATAACGGCGGCAGTGACGGCCTCTCCGGAGGCCATGCGATCGAGAAGGCTTCGGCCGACGGCGATGACGGCGACATTTTCAAGAACGGTGGTGGTAGCCGCTTCATTGCCCGCGCCCGGAAGGCCGGTAGCGAGGACGTCGACGCGCGTTCCCGGCTGCACAAAGCCAGCCACGGAGACGACGTCATTCACGCGCACGGAGACGGCGCGCATACCCTGGGGAATAAGAGAAGGCAGGCCCGCGCCGGCATCTTCGGCGGCCAGTTTGTCGGGGAGAATGAAATCGCCTTTGCTGATGGGAAGAACTACGCCGCGTTGGCGCACCTGCGAGATGCGCTCGAAGTGGCCGGGAGGTACGCTCTGGCGGGGAAACGGCGCGAGGGCGAGATCGTGGTCGGAGAGTTTGGAGCCGATCGGAATGTCGTTGGCGGCGACGACGACCTGCACCATTTGCTCGCTGGGGTGAGTCTGGCCCTTCAGCATGTTGAGGACCTGATAGCTGGCGAGCAAGCCAATGGCGAGCGCCAAGGCCCCGATCATCAAAAGACGGCTTCGATTCATTCCACTTCCCTAAGCGAACCGCGCCGGAACTGTCCGGCGGCGGATGAGTCGTCGTGAGCGTTCAGGCAAGCCACTCAGGCCTGCCGGCTACTGGATGGAGCTGGCGACCGACGAAAAGACATTGTTCGCATTCGTGCCAATCAGACGGACGGTGCCGATAACGATGACAAGAATGACGGCGAGCATGACCGCATATTCGGCAATGTCCTGGCCTTGCTCCTTCCGCCATAAATTTAGCAGCAAGTTCGACATTCGAATTCTCCTCGGACTTGTGTTGAAAGTTATTCAGCTCGGCTCGTGCACGCCGAAACCGCAAACTCGAATCGCGAACTCCGGCGCGGGAATCATCATCAACAGCGCGAAGATCGATGAAACGATCCCGCACAACGACGCGACTCCAGCGCGGCGAGTAGTTTCGCAGATTCAGAATGCGAGTAGTATACATTTTTTCCACTTTTTGCCAGCCGCGATTTGAAGGCGACTGAGTACTTTAGAAAGCTAGCCGGCTGGGCGGCGGACAAAGACGATGGCCTGCTTGTCGCGGTAAGCGGTCCGCCAATGGCGGTCGAGGAGAAGGGCTTGCGCCAGGGCCGAGTTTGGAGGGATAAGGATAGTCTGGACATTCCAGTTATCGAGGACTTCCGCCCAGCCCTTGCGTTGTAAAGAGATCGTCTCCATGGATTCCCGCAGGAGTTCGTTTCCGTAGAGGTCGGCGCGGCCGTCGGCGAAGACGCGATACTCAAGGCCAAGTTTCCAGATGGCATAGCCTCCCCAGGCATAGTTTGCGAACAGGCGATCAGGCTGGCGGGAGGTCTGGAGAAATTTAACGGCCTTGGCGGGGAAGAGTGCGGCCTCTGTTGCGTTCTGGTCGCGAGTTAGAGCAATCCAGCGGACGACGGCAAATATCGTGAGCAGCGCGATCGCGGCGATGCTCCACGTGTGTCGTGGTCGGTGCGAAGAGTGGCGGCGGGAGAACGCGGTAGTAGAGAATTCGCTATCGGGCGAGGACGACAGGGCCGTGGTGATGGCCGGAATAGCGAACAGAACGAAGATGGGTATGTGACGGACGGCGTCGAGTGCGGCGGCGGCGGTGAAGATCAAAGGCAAAAGCTGGCGGCCTTTGATCGGTCGACGCGAGCGGGCGAAGGCGACGATAAGCAGAAGAATGATCAGGAGCAGAGGCGTGTAGATCCAACGGTGAAAGTCGGGAGACAACCACTCGACGATATAGGAGCGCATGCCGCTGGAGCGGAGCGTGTCAAGCGGATAGCGATAGAGTTGGGTGCCGCTCGGATTGAGCGGGACAAGAGCCATGCAGAAAGCGGTCAGCGCGAGGATGCGCGCGATGATGGGCCGGGACTCCTGCCATGGAGTAGTTCCCGCGGTGCTCTCAAAAATCAGGCCGAGCGTATAGAGGACCATGAGCGCGGGGCCGAGGGCGAAACCGGCGTGCAGGTTCAGCCATAGAATAAAGAGCGGCGGAATAAACAGCAGAAGGCGAGGGCGATGCTCGGCGCACTCGAGCAGCAGGAGGAGCAGACTGGCGAAGGCGAAGGTAAACATTTGGGGACGGACTCCCCAACTGGGGGCGCAGGCGAGAGCGCCGAGAACGGTGAGGGCGGCGGCCCAATGCGGGGCTCCGCCTCCTGAGGAAGTGCGCCAATAGAGGAGCAGGAAGCCGGCGGCGGTGATGATCGAGGAAAAGACGATGAGGCCACCGGGTCCGGTGTGAGACCAGAGTTCATAGAAGAGAATTTCCGAGAGCCACTCGTGCGAGACCCACGGCATTCCGCCGCGAGTGAAGGAAAACGGGTCGGAGTGCGGAACGTGGCCAGTTTCGACGATCCACTGGCCGGTGCGGAGATGCCACCAGAGATCGGGGTCGGTAGCGGCGCGCGCGGTCATAGCCAGCAGTCCGGCGAGCAGGATCGCGCCGTAGAGCAGCCGCTTGTTGGTGAGCGAAAAGAAGGACATAAACTCGCACCGGGATTATAGAATCAGTCCCGCCCTGACAGTCATGACGGAGAGCGCGGCAGCGAGAAAGTGGAAAGTTGGGTTGACGACCTATTTGGTCGCCATTGCCTTCTGCAATCTTGTGCTGGTGGTGCAGACGGTGCCCAAACTGCGTAATGGCTATCAGGATTTCGTACTTTATTACGCGGCCGGAAAAAACGTTCGCGCGGGCCATCTGCAATTGCTTTATAACCTCGCCGATCAATTTCGCACTCAGCTCACGTTTGCAAATGCGCCCATCCGGCACGGGGCGCTGCCTTTTAATCATCCGCCGTTTGAGGCGCTCGTCTTTGTTCCGCTGACTCTGCTGCGCTTTTGGCCGGCGTATCTGGTATGGACGGGACTGAACCTCGCCATGTTGGCTGCGGTCGTGATACTGCTGCGGCGTTATCCAGCGATCCGTAGCGTGCATCCGCTATTGAGCGCGCTGGCGTTACTGGCGTTTTTCCCGCTGATCAATGCGCTGCTGCAAGGGCAGGATGTCATCTTCTTTTTGCTCGCGGCGGTTATGGCGTTAGTGTGCCTAGAGCGTCGCGCGGATGTAGCGGCGGGCATGTGGCTGGGGGCTGGACTCTATCGTCCGCACTTTGCTATCCCGCTTATGCTGCTGTTGGCCGTGCGGCGGTGGAGAGTCTTGCTTGGATTTGTACCCGTCGGCTTAGTTCTGTTTGTGATTTCCGTGGTCATGATGGGATGGGGAGGGCCGGCGACTTATGTGCGGTTCGTGTTTCTGGTCGAGCGGCTCAAGGTGGGGAACTTTGGGCCGCAGGTCATCCCGAATGTACGCGGGATCGTCGGAATGGCGCTGGCGAATTTTCCGAAGCCGGTGATTGGGGCGACGATTCTGGTGCTGTCGATCGTGATCTTCGCGGTCGCGGCACGACGGATCGCGCGCGGAAAGGATTCGCTGGTTTACTGCTTTTGCCTCGCGACGCTCACGACCATCCTTGTCTGTTTCCACTCGCTTTCTTACGATCTGACGCTGCTGATCCCGGTGATTTTTTTCTTTTTGGGCACGTCGCTGGACGGGCAGAAGAAGATCGGGTGGGCAAAGGCGCTTCTGTTGTTCATCCTCTTCCTGACCCCGATGTACGTCTACCTGAACTTTGCTACTGGGGAGTTCTTCTGCTTTGGCTTCGTGATTCTGTGGATGTATGGGCGGCTGCTGGCTACGCCCGAGCCGGCGGTTGAACCGGCGTGAATATGCGAGCTTCGTCGTTCCGCTGGAGACCGGTGCTGTGCGTCACGCTGGCGGCATTGTGCGCGGCCGGCACGTGGATCTATGCCAAAAGAGTGCTAATCCCGGGTCAAAGGCCTTATGTGCTGGCGCATGACATGGGGCGCGGAAATCACTCTGACCTTTACCCGCGATGGCTGGGATCGCGCGAGCTTTTGCTGCACCGGCGCGATCCTTACACGATGGAGTTTACGGGGGAGATCCAGAGAGGATTTTACGGGCGGCTGCTGGACCGGCCGGATGATCCGGGCGAGGGACACGAGTTTCAGCAAGGGTTTTACTATCCGGCATATGTTGCCTTGCTGCTTGCGCCAACGATCGACTTGCCGTTTTCGACGGCGCAGAAGATCTTCGTTTGCGTGATGGCTGTACTGGTCGCGGCCATGATTCCGTGTTGGCTGTATGTGCTGCGATGGCCGCTGCCGCTTTGGTCGCAGGCTACGATCTTTGGGCTAGCGCTGGCGAGCTTGCCGATCATGCAGGGATTGAAACTTCAGCAGATGACGCTACTGGTTGTGCCTTTGTTGGCGGGGGCGGTGGCGCTATTGGTGGCGGAGCGTCCCGTTGCGGCCGGGATTCTGCTGGCGCTGGCTACGATCAAGCCGCAACTGGTGTGGCTGGTCCTTCTCTGGCTGGCGATGTGGACGCTTGCCGATTGGCGAAGGCGCTATCGCTGGGCTGCGTCGTTTGGGGTTTCGATGATCGTGCTGTGTGCGGCGGCGGCGTGGTTTTTGCCGGACTGGATTTGGCGGTTCTGGAATGCCATTCGCCAGTATCACAAGTACACAGGAGAGATGTCGGTTACCCAACTGCAAATGGGCTATCCGTGGAGCAGGATAGTTGAGTTTATCGTGCTTGCGGTTACGATTGTCATCTGCTGGCGAATGCGCCGCGAGGCCGCCGGCAGCGAGGCCTTTGGATTTGCCGTGAGTCTGGTGCTGGCCACCACGGTTTTCGTCGTACCGACCTACGGGCTTTATAATCAGGCGCTGCTGCTGCCGGCCTTGCTGCTCACGATGAAAGAGCGGCGCGCGATCTGGAGTCGCAGTCTGGCGAACCGGATTCTCTGTGTGGTGATGGTCGCGGTGTTCACGTGGCCGTGGGTGTGGTGTACTGGGTTGGCCGTGTTGTCGTTTGTGTTACCGGTGGAGATGGTTGAGCGCGCGCATCAGGCTCCGCTGTGGACTAGCCTGGCAACGCCGCTGGTGGTGGCGGGAGCGATGTTGTCGTGGGGGTGGCAGCGAACATTTGCTGCGGCGCGGGAGACGACGGCGTCGTAGAATGCTTTGAACCTTGCGGCTGCCCGCGGGGCTCTTACGCGAGGACCTCTCCCAAGACGGTTAACTGGGGAATAACTGTAAATGTCGGCATCGTCACATTCCGGAATCTCAAGCATCTTTCCCGTTGCCATTTTTGTGCAGGGGAGCGAGCAGCAGACACTGTCGCTGAACCACACGCCGTTCACGGTGGGGCGCAAGGTGGATCGCGACCTGGTGATTGCCGATCCGCGTGTATCGCGCGAGCACGCCTCGATCATGGCGGAGAACGGCGAGTTTTTCGTCGTCGACCAGGGCAGCAAGCACGGAACCTACGTCAACGGCGAACGCGTCGATCGCCACAAATTGCAGCGCAACGACCGGCTGGAGTTTGGGGCGCGCGATGTGGCGTACCTCATTTTTCATCCGCTGCACTCGACATCGAACACGGCGCGCGAGTTCTTGAGCCAGATTTCCGGGATTCAGATTGCGCCCGAGGCGACCGATCTCGAGAAGCTGACACTGTTCATGGAAGCGGCGCGCAAACTGAATACCATCGGCGTGCTCGACGAAATTCTGGTCACTCTGCTGGAAGCGACGCTCAAATTGACGCGGGCGGAACGCGGATATATTTTTCTGCGCGAGACCAATGGACTTTTGACGCTGGCGGCGGGGCGGAATTCGAAGGGCGAGCCGCTGCTCGATGACAAGACGATTTCGCGGTCGGTGCTGGAAGGCGCGTTAACGTCGAACTCCGAATATCTGGTGACGGATACGAGCCGGGACCTCGAAGTAAAGGAGCGGCAGAGCGTGGTCGCGTTCGATTTGCGAACCGTGATCTGCATGCCTTTGCGCAAACCGATGGTGCAGACCACGCGCGGCGAGCAGAAGGGCGGCGGCGAGGTGATGGGCGCGCTCTACGTGGACTCTCGGTTTGCCTCGCGCGATATCAGCAGCGTGAGTCAGGACATTTTGCGGGCGATCGCGACGGAAGCGGCGCAGTTGATCGAGAATGCGCGGCTGGTGCAGGCGGAAGAAGCGGGCCGGCGCTATCAGCAGGAATTGTCGATCGCGGCGTCAATTCAACAACGCTTGCTGGCGGTAACTCTGCCTGAGGTTCCGTTCGCTCGCGTGGCCGGCCGCAACATGTCTTGTAAGGAGATTGGCGGCGACTTTTTTGAGGCGGTGAATACACCGCAGGGATTGGCGGTGGTGCTGGCCGACGTTAGTGGCAAGGGAGTTTCAGCGGCGCTGCTGGCTTCGATTCTGCAAGGCATGGTGTATTCGCAGCTGATTTCAGGAACGCCGCTGGTGGAAGTGGTCGCGGCGGTGAACCGCTTTTTTACCTATAAACACATTGGCGAAAAGTACGCGACCATGATCATTACGCTGTTGAAGAATGACGGCGAACTGGAGTACGTGAATTGCGGACACGTGCCACCGGTGTGGATTTGCGGGGATGAGGTGCTGCGTCCGGCGCATGGAAATCTTCCGGTGGGACTGCTGGCGGACGCGACGTACGCGAGCGATCGCTGCCATATGAAGCGGGGCGATCGGCTGATTCTGGTCACGGATGGCGTCACGGAAGCGGAGAATGCGCGCGGCGATATGTTCGACAGCGAGCGGCTGGAAACGGTGGCCGGGAAGAGCAAGTCGATGGAAGACATCTTCTCAGCCGTGGCCGATTTTTGCGGCGGCACTCCGCTGAATGACGATTGCACCGTGGTTGAGCTGGCGTATACGGGCGACTGATTCGGGGCGACCTACGGCTTCGCGTCCTTATGAATCTCAACCGTGGACCACGTCTTGTCGGCGGCATGGCAGAGTTTTTCAATCGCACAATCGGCGCACTTGGGATTGCGGGCGACACAGAGCTTGCGGCCGTGCCAGATCACCTCATGCGAAAAATCGGTCCGGCGATCTTGCGGCACGATCTGCATGAGATCCTGCTCGATTCGTGGCGCGTCTTCGTGCTGCGTGAGTTCGAGGCGGCGCGAGATGCGGGTGACGTGCGTATCGACCACGACGCCGATGTTCTTCTTGAACCACGTGCCCAGTACGACGTTCGCAGTTTTTCGGGCGACGCCGGGAAGAGTGAGTAACTCGTCCATTGTGTCGGGCACTTTGCCGCCGAAGTCGGAGACAATTTTGCGGGCCGCGCCGACCACAGACTTTGCCTTGTTGCGGAAGAAGCCGGTCGAGCGAATGTCTGGTTCAAGCTGCTCAGGTTCGAGCGCTGCGAAATCTTCCACGGTCGGATATTTTTCGAAGAGAATCGGCGTGACCATGTTGACGCGCACGTCAGTACACTGGGCGGAAAGGATGGTCGCGACGACGAGTTCCCATGCGTTGCGGTGCGTGAGCGCGCAGGTTACGCCGGGATACATCTGGTCGAGTCCGGCAATGATATGGCGGACGCGGTCGGGATTGAGCGAATCGTAGCCGGACTTCTTCTTCGTTGAAGAACTCTTGGTCAACGATTTATTTGCCGACAGATTCTTGGATGAAGGAATGGCAGCCGTGAGCGGTGGTTTCGCTTGCTGCGGCGCGGGACGCGTGGGCGTCACGTTCATTTGTTTCGCCGACAACTTTGTTGGACGCACCGCATCCTGGCGTCCGCTGCGGCTGGGCTGGCGCGGCATGGTTCCGCGAGGCATGTTTGTCTCCTGGGAAAATTTATAGTATCAAAGCTACGGCGGATGGGGATTTGCCGCCGAAGCGGGACACCGACGCTCAGAACTGCGCCTAAGACAAAGGTAACTGCCCGGCAATTGACGGGCCGCAGGCGGCTGAGTAGTCTGAATCGAAAGGCAAAACTGTGGCCGTTAAGAACATCAAACTTGGACAGGTGTGGCGCCAGGACGCGAGCGGCAAGGATTTTCTTGTCACGAAGGTGTATAGCGAGGTCTTCACACAATACGCGGTACTGCGTCCCGCCGAGGTGAATGCGCCCAACGTGCCCGGCGTCAAGGTCAAGGTCGCTAAGTCGGCCGACGGAGTGGCGCTGCCCGGGTTCAGCTTTACGCAGGAAGGGGCGTTCTGAATCGGCTCCGGGCCTTCGGCTTTGGGCTTTCGGATATAGCTGGTGGCCGACCGAATTTCTCGAGCCTAAAGCTAAAGCCCAAAGCCGATAGCCCAGCTCAATTCCATGACTGAAAAAATTCTCGCCATCCTGTTTGTGTTCATCTCAAACCTTGTGGCCGCGACTGGCTATGCGGGGGTGACGATTCTGATGGCGATTGAGTCGGCGTGCATTCCGCTGCCGTCGGAATTGATCATGCCGTTTGCCGGCTACCTGGTTTTTCAGGGAAAGATGAAGCTGCTGTGGGTGGCGACGGCTGGCGCCATCGGATGCAATCTCGGGTCGCTGGTGGCTTATGAGATCGGATGTTATGGTGGGCGGCCGCTGGTGGAGCGCTATGGGCGCTGGATTCTGATGGGACGGCGCGAACTGGATTGGGCTGACCGATTTTTTGAGCGCTGGGGCGAAGCGGCGGTGTTTATCGCGCGCTTGCTGCCTGTGATCCGGACCTTCATTGCGCTGCCGGCGGGCGTGGCGCGGATGCCGCGGGGCAAATTTCACATCTACACATTTCTCGGTTCATGGCCGTGGTGCCTGGCGCTGGCCTGGTTTGGCATGAAGCTCGGCGAAAACTGGCGCACGTTGGGGCAATATTTTCACAAGATGGACGCGGTCATTGGGGTGATCTTGCTGACGGGAATTGCGTGGTTCATTTGGTCGCACTGGCAGAATCGCCTGAGCATGAGCGAATCAAGCAGGACGAACTTGTAGGAATTCGGCTCTAGGCGCTGGGCTCTAGGCTTAGAATTGGTACCCCGCAGCCCAAAGCCGAGCGCCGAAACCCAAAGCCCAGAGCCCAAAGCCGAAAATGTTTCTCCTCTCATATCTCCGCTCCCCAATTAGTCTGCTCCTCATCGGACTCGCGATCTGGCATTTTATCCGCCGGCGTCCCGACACTTACTGGCTCTTCATTATTTTGTTTCTCGGTCCGCTCGGGGCTATTATTTATCTGGCGGTTGAAGCCCTCCCTGACATCGGCCTGCTCGGACAATCTTTTAAGGTCTTTCCGCGGCGCAAGCGCATTGCGGAGCTGGAGGCGGCCATCCACGACAATCCATCGGCTGGAAATTACGAAGAACTCGGCGATCTTTACATGGATGACGGCAAGTTTGCGCCGGCGCGAGCCGCATTTGACCGCGCGATTGCGGCGCGGGCGGACACGCTCGATCCGTTCTATCGCCGCGGAGTTTGTGCGCTTGAGTTGGGCGATGCGGTTGCGGCCGTGTCAGATCTTGAGCGCGTGGTGAATAAAGAACGGGACTATGACTTTCAGCGCGCGGAAGGATTGCTGGCGCACGCGTACGCTTTGACCGGGCAGAAAGAAAAAGCGGAGGCGTTGTTTCGGCAGGTCACGGTCACGTCGACGCTCTCGGAGACGTATCTGAATTTTGCGGATCTGCTCGCGTCGATAGGTAAGAATGCTGAGGCGCGAGCCTGGGCCCAGAAGGTGCTGGAGAAAAAGCCGACGATGCCAGGATATCTGCGGCGAAGGGAGCGGGCGTGGTTCCGGCGAGCGGGGGAGTTTTTGAAGAGGGTGGCGGGGTAAGCCAGCGCGGGGTCTGACTATTGCTTCAAAATGCCGGGCGGCTTTTGTGGATCGGGCTTGTGTAAGAATATTCCCGTGCAGACCACTGCAGAAGGATCAAGCCGGCTAGGGACAAACATCCACCGGCGTCCCGATTATTGCCCTGGCGAAGTGGCAAGACGGTACATAGCCGGCTAAATATAGCAAAATAAATCCAAGTGCACATGAGGCAAATCCCCGTCTATACCTGCGTCGATTGGAGTGCACGAGATCGGCATCGGTTCCCATCCGAAGATCAATCTCGCGCTGCCGCCATCGTGTAAACCATTGATTCATACTTTTCGGATTATAGTTCGGTGTCACCCCCATACACTCATGGATATGCGGAAAGACTCGGCTACGATGGGAATTGCTGTCATAGTGCTATCCTTCCCTCGATGCGAATTTCCTATCTTGAATGCACTCGTTGCGGCGAGCATATCTCCGCCGATCATCCGCAAAATATTTGTCCGAAAGATGGCGGTGTGCTGTATGTCCGGTACGATCTCGCTAGCTTAAAAGGGAAGTTGCGGCCGGAAGATCTGCGCGGGCGGGTAGCTTCCATGTGGCGCTACGCGGAAGTTTTGCCCGACGCTGCGCCGGTGACTTTGGGCGAAGGCTTTACGCCCATGCTGCCCAGCCGCGAGTTCGCCAATGTCTTCGTTAAAGATGAGGGACTGAATCCTACGGGATCGTTTAAGGCGCGGGGTATGTCGGCTGCGGTCACGATGGCGCGGCATTATGGGCTCAAGAAGCTGGCCGCGCCTTCCGCTGGTAATGCCGGTGGAGCGCTGGCAGCGTATGCCGCTGCGGCTGGAATCGAAGCGCACATCTTTATGCCAAAGGATGTGCCGCTGGCGAATCGAATGGAGTGCGATTATTTCGGCGCGCACCTCACGCTGGTGGACGGCCTGATCAGCGACTGCGGGCGCATGGTGGCCGAGCGCATCAACAAAGATGGGTGGCCAAAGAGCGAAGACGGATGGTTCGATGTTTCGACGCTGAAGGAACCGTTTCGCGTCGAAGGCAAGAAGACGATGGGCTACGAGGTCGCCGAGCAACTGGGATGGAAGTTGCCGGACGCGATTATTTATCCGACGGGCGGCGGCGTGGGCATGATCGGAATGTGGAAGGCGTTTGAGGAGACGGAAGAGTTGGGATGGATCCGTGGCGGGACTGCGAGTGCCGCGGCGATAAGGCCTGAGTTAAAGAGGTCCGAGTCGAAAAGACCAAAGATGATTACGGTGCAGGCTGCGGGCTGCGCGCCGATTGTGAAGGCTTGGGAGGCAGGGAAGAGCGCGTCGGAAATGTGGGAGAACGCTGCGACCTTTGCCGCGGGGCTGCGCGTGCCGAAGGCTTATGGAGACTACTTAATTCTTGACATCATTAAGAAGAGCGGCGGGACAGCAGTGGCTGCGACCGATGAAGAAATTCTGGCGGCTACGCGCCACTGGGCTAGCGTCGAAGGCGTGTTTGCGGCGCCGGAAGGCGCGGCTTCGCTGGTGGCTTATCGGAAGCTGCGGGCTAGCGGATTTCTTCGGGCGGAAGACACGGTTGTGCTCTTCAATACTGGTTCGGCTTATAAGTATCTTGATCTGATGGAGGCTCAGGGAAAGAGAAGTGGGGCGAATGCTCCGGCTTCGCGGAATATTGGCGGGATTATTGGGCCGTACTAAAACAGCTTCGAGCTAAACCCCCTCGTTCTTCGATCTTGGGTTCGCGGTCTGCATTTGAGATTTCTTTGAGCGGCTATCGCGACGGGCTATCGCGGATGACGGGATCTGGCTCATGACCTTCTCATGGAATTCTTTCGCGGCTGCGCGTGAGCGGATGGTGCGCGAGCAACTCGCTGAGCGCGGCATTTGCGATGCGCGCGTGCTGGATGCGATGTGCGCTGTTCCACGGCATGAGTTTGTTCCGGAATCTTTGTGGCCGCAGGCTTACGAAGATCATCCTTTGCCGATTGGCGAGGAGCAGACGATTTCGCAGCCGTATATTGTCGCAGCTATGCTGGAGCATCTTGCGCTTCGCGGTTCGGAGGGAGTGCTCGAAATTGGCGCGGGCTCGGGCTATGTGACGGCGTTGCTCTCTATTCTCTGCGCCGAAGTTTTTTCGGTCGAGCGCCATGCTTCGCTGGCTCGCGCCGCGGAAGCTACGCTGGAACGGCTTGGCTATCGCAATGTGCGGATCAAGGTTGGCGATGGCAGCCTTGGCTGGGCCGAGCACGCGCCATTCGACGCGGTACTGGTTTCGGCCGCGACAGCTGCGGTTCCGCCTGCGCTTCTTGAGCAATTGAAAGACGGCGGAAGGATGATTATTCCTGTCGGCTCGTCGACGAGCCAGGAGTTGCAATTGATACGCAAGGTAAATGGCGGGAGCGAGGTGACGTCGCTGGAAGGTTGCAGGTTTGTGCCGCTGGTGGGTGGGGAAGTAACTCCCGAATTCTAACGCTCTTAAGAAAGCTCTCAGCTCCAAGCTCGAAGCAAAACCGGCTGCGGCTAGTTATGGGATTTTGGTGAGAGCTGATCGCTTGGAGCTGAGAGCAGGGAGCTCGAAGTTCCTTGCTGCTTTACAATATTCGCGTGGGATTTCTGCGCAATCTGAAATTTACCCTTGAGATGATCAAGTGGGAGCATTCGATTTTTGCGCTTCCATTTGCGCTCTGCGGCGCGATGCTGGCGGCGGGCGGCTGGCCGGCGTGGGGTCAGATTGGGTGGATCGTGGTCGCGATGGTGTCGGCGCGCTCGGCCGCGATGGCGTTCAATCGGCTGGCGGATGCGTCGATCGATGCCGCTAATCCTCGGACAGCGACTCGCGCGTTGCCGGCGGGCGTTTTGACTCCGGGATTCGTTACGACATTTGTTTTGATTTCGTGCGCCATTTTTGTTTTGGCGGCCTCGCAGTTGAATCGGTTGACGCTGTGGCTATCTCCTGTCGCCTTGGCGGTGCTGCTTTGTTACTCCTATGCCAAACGCTTTACGCGGTGGTCGCATTTGTTTCTGGGATTCGCGTTGGGCATCGCTCCGGCGGCGGCCTGGATTGCGGTGCGCGGGTCGCTCGATCCGCGAATTTTGTTGCTGACCGCGGCGGTGACATTTTGGGTCGGCGGATTCGACGTTATTTATGCCTGTCAGGATCACGAGTTCGATATCAACCACGGCCTGCATTCGATTCCGCGGCATATCGGAATTCATCGCGCGCTTTGGGTGGCGCGGATTTTTCATCTGGTGATGCTTGGGTTGCTGGTCGCACTCGTCTTTGCTTTTGGGCTCGGCAAACTGGCGGCGATTGGGGTGATGGCGGTGGCAGTGCTGCTTGCTTATGAGCACTCGCTGGTGCGGCACGACGACTTGAGCAAATTGAATGCCGCTTTCTTTACCATGAACGGCGTGATTTCCGTGGTGTTCTTTGTGTTCGTGGCTGGCGATTTGCTGCTGCGGCGCGGCCCCAGTTAATTCGTCTGCTTATTTGTTATTTCGTTGCCCGCGATTTTGTTTCCAATCTCAACGATCCGTGCCAACCGCCAGATGAGTTCCGGAGTTTTGTAGGGGGGTACCCCCTACCCCTAAACCAGTTAAGTTGAAGATAATCGTCGCCCACCCTTGAAAATGGGGGGCCTTCGACCCCGCATGAACTTCACTTCGTGAAGTCCATGCTGCGCTCAGGACGACAAAGGGCGTCAGCTGTGCGGCGGCCTGATTCCCCTGTCACACTTCGGGGTGGTTACGTCGTTGGGCTATTAAGGCATTGAAGCGCCGTCGGTTCTACGGGCTAACGCGCAGCAGCAAGAAGGTGCCGCCTTCGAGCTTGACGTTGTTTTTCTCCGACGTGACCAACGAACCTTGCTGCGCATTCGAGGGCGGGGCGAGGGTCAGATTTGAAATTCCGATGACGCCTTTTGTGTTGGCCGTGATCTGCGGCTGAGGTTTGGGCGTGGAGTTATTGTCGGTCGGCTCGGGGGTGGTAGGCATCTGGGCATTGCCATAGCCTCCCATGCTGGCTTGAGACGATGGCTGCGCGCCGCCTGACTGACCGGGCATTCCGAGGCTGGGCGATCCAGCGGGCATGGAGCCACCGGGATAGCCGGGATTTGACGGCGAGTTTTGGGCATTCTGATTCGCAGTTTGACTGGGCGAGGCGATGATGGCCTGGATCGACATGGGCATCTGCATAGTTTCGCCATTGGTCAGCACCGCTTTGTCAAAAGCGATGGCCAGTTCGGATTTTTTGTGCTCTTTGTGGCGGGCTTGCGCCTCGGTGACGTGCCCCATGACCTGCGTATTTTTCGGGACGATTACAACGCCAGAAGTGTTCTTCAAATCTTCCGTGACTTTGGCGACTACAGCGTCGCCAGTTTTGGCCTTCTTGGCGTCGACAGTTTTGACAAGCTGAACGGGGATGATGCTGCCGGGTGCGATGCGCGGTGCACTTGCTGCGGCTTGAGTGCCGGGAGCGGGCGATGGGGAGGTTTGCGCTGGAGTGGCGGGCTGCGCCGATGGCGACGTGGGCTCGCTGGCGGAGGGTTGCTGGGCATAGGTCTGCATTGTCAGCAATGCTGCCGCACACAGTGCGGGAAGAATTCTTTTCATGTCCATCTCCTGCGAAGAGCGCTTGATCGCACCGGAATCCTGCCGGCCGTTGTTTCTGTTTCGAGTTCTATATTTCCTTTCTACGATGCTGAAAGTGGCAGAGGGGGCGATCAGGGATTCATGGTAAGTAGATCGCCGGAGACGCATTCTATTTGGGTTATCATTAGACGGATGGCAAGCACGCACTCATTTCAAACCGACGATTCTCGACTTCTGCCGATCAAAGATAAGGTTCTGGCGGGCGAACGGCTGACCGAAGCCGACGCCATGGTTCTCTATGGCACCGGCGACGTTCTGGCCGTGGGCTGGATGGCGAACTGGGTGCGCGAGCGCATGCATGGCGACACCGCTTACTTCAACGTTAATCGCCATATCAATCCGACGAATGTTTGCGTGGCAGCTTGCCGGTTGTGCGCGTTTGGACGGAAAAAAGATGCGCCGGGTGCTTACACGATGGCGCTGGAAGAGGCGTTCCAGATTGCGTCGTCGGGCTATAGCGAGGCGATTACCGAGTTTCATATTGTGGGCGGGCTGCATCCTGATTTGCCGTTTCAGTATTTTCTCGATCTTGTTTCCGGCTTAAAGGAGCGGTTTCCGCAGGTACACATGAAGGCGTTCACCATGGTCGAGGTGGCGTATCTGGCGAAACGCTCTAAGTTGACGATTCGCGAGACGCTGGAAAAGATGAAAGAGGCTGGCGTCGATTCGCTGCCTGGCGGCGGGGCGGAGATTTTTTCCGATCGGGTGCGGCATATCATTTGCGATCACAAGATTGACGGCGACGACTGGCTGAATACGGCGCGGACGGCGCATGAGATCGGGTTGAAGTCGAATGCGACCATGCTGTATGGGCACATTGAGAATGATGAGGACCGTGTTGATCATCTGCTGAAGCTGCGTGCGCTCCAGGATGAGACGCACGGATTCCAGACTTTTATTCCGCTGGCGTTTCATCCGGCGAATACGCCGCTGGAGCATTTGCCCACGACTACCGGGATGCTCGATATTAAGCAGATCGCGGTGAGCCGGCTGGTGCTGGATAATTTTCCGCACATCAAGTCGTACTGGCAGATGATGACGCCGAAGATCGCGCAGATTTCGCTGCGCTTTGGGGCGGACGATATCGATGGGACCGTGGTGGAGGAGAAGATTTATCACGATGCGGGGGCGACTACTCCGCAGGGGTTGCGGCGGCAGGATCTGATTCGGCTGATTAAAGAAGCAGGGCGGGAGCCGGTGGAGCGCGACACGCTTTATCGGCCGGTGACGCGGACGGAGACTTCGTTTACGGTTTCGGTGTAGGCCGAAAAGCCATTTCACCACGGAGACACGGAGGCACAGAGGAAAGCAAATTAGGAGTTTTTTCTTTTCTCCGCGGCTCCGTGCCCCCGTGGTAAGAAGGCGCTGGAACTTCCTTTGGGTAAGGGCATCCAATCCTCATGGCAAAAGAGCAAGTAGCGACCTTCGGCGGTGGATGTTTCTGGTGCATTGAGGCGGTCTTTCAGCGTCTGACTGGCGTTTCGCAAGTTGAGTCTGGCTACATGGGCGGGCACGTCGATAATCCCAACTATCGGCAGGTCTGCGAGGGCGATACCGGGCACGTCGAAGTGGTGCGGGTGCATTTCGATCCTGACCTGATCAACTATCGGGAGCTGCTCGATGTGTTTTTCACGATGCACGATCCGACCACGCTGAACCGGCAGGGAAACGATGCGGGCGAGCAATACCGCTCGGTGATTTTCTATGAGGATGAGGAGCAGCAGCGTATCGCGGAGGATGTGATCGCGGAGATGACTGCGGCGAAGGTTTATCCCGAGCCGATTGTGACCGCGGTGGAACCGGCGACCACGTTTTACAAGGCCGAGGGATATCACCAGAACTATTACAACGAGAATTCGCGGCAACCTTATTGCATGTTTGTGATCTCGCCGAAGCTGGCGAAGCTGGAAAAGAAGTTTGGGGAAAAGTTGCGGGCGTAAGGCGGGGCTGGGGCAGATTGAAAGAGACTCGCGCCGGATGAACGGCGAAGCGGAGCGATGAAGACTAGCCGTTCGTGCCGGTGCGCCGGACCATCGCGGTTCGCTCTTCCAGTAGCAAACGCCGCAAAGTGCGAAGGTCGTTGAGCAGGCGGCGGCTGGAGCGAAGGTGAGTTTCCAGCTTTTCCAGGTTGTACTGCACCAGGCGCAAGGCTTCGAGCCTGCGATTGTGATTGCCGTTAGCTGCGGCGACGTCGGCCGATAAATCCTGCTTGGCCTCGAGAATCGTGTCGACCAGAAGACTGACGTACTCGTGCGCGCTTTCCAGACTGTCGAACGGTGTTTCCGGTTGATAGCTCAAATGAAACCTGCTTGCAGAAAATTGCGGAGCGTAAGACTCCACTTGCGGTGGCGCGGATGATGGGACAATTCTAGTCCGTGGTCCGAGGGGTTACAAGCGCTGGTGTTGGTCCGGCGGCGAGATTGTTTCAAGTGACCGGGATGCAATGGGTTAGCGACTAGCTTGGGGAGGAGTGGTGCGCCGAACCCGATGTGGATACACTGGCGTGCAAAAGAAAGCGGAAGAAAGAGCGTGATTTCTTTCCGAAACGCTATTCCTCCGGAGGAGAGCACCATGTCTCTTCGCAAGCGGTGCCGGTTCAGGATCGTCATCATGACCGTCGTGATCATGACTGTCGTGATCATGACCATCGGGAGCATGATTGCCGCCTTTGCGGCCGCCGGAGCTGCAGGCTCTCGCGCCAATGATCTCAATTTCCTTCGGGCGAATGCGCGGCCAGATGTTCGTGTAATCGGGGGCGAGATGCCGACCGGCTTTCTTCTGCCAGTTCAAATAAAAAATGCCCGGCATCTTGGACTAGGGAAGGTGCTGGTGGCGAGCCGGGATCTGGGCGATCCGCATTTTGCCAAGACTGTCATTCTGCTGATTCAATACGATGCCCGGGGCGTGGTTGGACTGATCCTCAACCGGCGCACGGATGTGGCGTTATCCAAAGTGCTGGTGGATGTGAAGGGAGCGAAAGGCCGCACGGACACGGTCTATCTGGGAGGTCCGATGGAACCGGAGGGAGTGTTTGCGCTGTTCGAGTCGCCGGGGAAGGTTGACGGGGCGGAGCACATCTTCGGCGCGACTTACCTGATTCGCGCGAAAGACCTGTTCGAGCAAACGATTTTGACGCGGCCCGACCCCGGTGTCTTTCACGTCTACATGGGATATGCCGGATGGACCGAGGAGCAGTTGCGCAAAGAAGTGGAACTGGGCGCGTGGTACATCTTTCCAGCGGATGCGGGAACTATTTTTAATACCGATCCGGAATCGTTATGGCCGCAAATGATCGGGAAGACCGAGCTGAGGATGGCCGGGTTACAGGATGGGAAATCTGGCGGAGAGGGTGGGATTCGATAACGCCCTTTTCCGCTAAATCATGGTGATCATTGCTACTAGCAATTCTAACCTCTGTTTATGCGGCTTGCAATGGCATTCGCCGGTTCGATGTGATGCCCTGCCGTTTCTCTAATGAACCTCATTTCCACTGAAAACGGTATCACTGGTATCACCTATCGTGGTCAGCCGTTGCCGAGATGATCGCCTGCTAACAGGCCCGGCGTACGCGGGGAAGAACAATTTCTCGTCCGTCGCGTCACTGGTGCGACTCTCAATCTGACCGTCGGACGGGGCTTCTCGAACTCGAACCCAGAATGGCCACTGGGTTCAAACGAGTAGGAAGTCGCGGCCCTCGCCACGTTTCTGATGCTACCCGACGCGCTGATGCCGGCAAATGTCGGAAGCCATCCCGATCCTTCACCATGGGACGGATGTATAGCTTCGCTTGGTTGGGGAGTCCTGAACGGAACGGAGGAAGATGCCGCTTTCCGACGAGTTATGCGGCCCCAGAGGTCGTTTGCTCCAAATAAATGGCGCAGCTCCCCGGCTGTGCCATTTTGTTTCCAGGGCATTTTGCCTCAGCCGATTTCAGGATTTAGGAGGAAGCGAAGTGGAGCATCCATTTGAGAATCTAGCAAAGAGGGAACCGAAGTCTGACGCCGAACTCATTGCATTCTTGGCAGTCACGAGAATTTCGCACCAGCTTCCGATAGGTACCGTCCTATCTGTGCCAGCTAGCCAAGTGACCCCGGAGCAAGTGTACGACTCCCTCATCCGCGAAGCGTGCGCGCTCTTGGAATGGTATCAAGGGCGTGTCGAGAGAAGGACCCGCGAACGGGCTGTCTCGCAGCGAGCAATGTTCTTTTGACACGCTAGAACTTCGCCGCGGAGTCGTTCTGTTCTATACTGCGCGCTATGGCAGAGAAGAAAACCGCGCGTAGCAACTGCCGCTTCAGAGTTCAGGGGAATGACGCCAAGCCGCTCCTCGTGGTGCAACTTTTTCAAGATACGATTCCGGCGCTACGGGGGGCATCGTTTGGATTTGACCTGCTTGGAGGAACGCGGATCGAGGCAGCCAAGAAACTCGCGGGGATGCTCAACGAGCACATCCTCGACATGTTTGTGACGACCGGGGAAAAGTCAGTCTAGTGTTGCGCGGGCCGAAAGCACTGCCTCCGCGACTGCAGCGCCCGGATTGCATAACGATCTGTCCCGAGCGCGGGACGTTGATACCTCAGGAGAAACGATCAGCGTTACCGCTAAGGAGTCAAAGACCCTTCTCGCCGGTCACATTCGCGTCGTGCACAACAGGTCGCTGAGTCGAATGAGCAACAGCAATCGTGAAGACCGTGACGGCCAAATTTATCGACGGTGATTTATTCGGACGGCTTGGAGGGAATCCGCAATTTGGCGAGCCGCTCTTGTTTCTCTTCTAGAATCAGATTAATTTCGCGAACAATGGCGTCGAGTTGCGGCAAGTCGTGCTCATTCGCGGCCAACTCTGCCAGTTGCTTCAAGCTCTCGTCCTTATCGGTCATTGACGGGAAGTTCAAACAGATTCCACTATTCCACTAGTCGTATAGGGGCGACCGCATCGCCGGCAAAGAGCCTCCGCCTTTGTGCAATTCCGCGATCACGGGCAATAACTGGCTACCCAGACGATCCTTGGCTACAAAGGCGTCTACCATGTTCAAGGCTTTCTTTGGAATATCAACTGCCCCGGAAAGCATGATGATTGGAGCATCCGGTCTCAGGCGTTTGATCTCGGTTGCAACCTCCGGTCCGTTCATGTCGGGCATGCAATAGTCAACGATTACAACATCCACTGAATAAACGGAGGCCAGTTCCAGTCCTTTGCGGCCGCTCGTTGCGGTCAGCACCTTATACCCAAAGGTTTCGAGGAACTTTTGTTCGCACTCCAATATTGCCGGGTCATCGTCGATGCACAGGACTACAGCGTTGTTGACGGCGTTCCGAGGCGAGCGGGGCATAGGCCCTCCTGCAAGTCGATTTTCAACACTTGGCCCGGAGAAACTGTTCAGTGTTGCCACTGCTCGTTCTTGCGACCAGCTAGTCGTGCAGAACCACATTTAGTAGAGCACTATGAACTTGCAGCCCGCCGACGCCATATTCCAGGAAGCCCAGCTTTCGGAACCGGTTCATGAAAAAACTAACCCGCGACCGAGTAGTTCCGATCATCTCGGCCAGTGTCTCCTGGCTGATCTTCGGGATCACTGTCTCGGGCACTCCTTCCTTGCCGAAATGGGCAAGCAAGAGCAGAATCCGCGCCAGTCTCTTCTCGCTGGAATTGAACAGTTGATCGACCAGATCCTCTTCGTATCGGATATTGCGAGCCAGCAGGTACTCTACGAACAGGTCCGAGAACTTGTGTTCCCGATGGAGGGCAAGCATCATTGCCTTCTTATCAATCCGCAGAAGGTCGCAGTCCGACATTGCGGTCGCAGACCCCATGCGTAAAGACTGTCCGGCGAGAGCGCCTTCTCCAAAAAAAGAGCCCTCGCTCAATATGCCCAAGGTTGCTTCCTTGCCGGTCTTCGATACGACAGTGAGTCCGACCCTGCCTGCTTGCAGGTAGAAGATCGAATCAGCATCATCTCCCTGCGCGAAGATTGTTTGTTTCTTGGGAAATGCTACAGATCTCCTGCCCGTGCCGATCGTCGCAAGAAACTCCTGGGGGTTGAAGTCGCGCCCCTTCTTGGCCAACTTGGTCGGTTCAGTCATCAAGAGATACCCGGATAAACACGTACACGTATGAAAATCCTGGCATAGTTACAATCGCAAAAGATGTTCAATTTTGCACACTTTTGTGCAGCGATGGCATTTCTAAAATTGAGGGATTCAGCCGATCTCGTGGCGGATGCAATCGGGCCGGCACTCGGTCATCCAGCGTCAAATCGGTCGTTCTCGAGAAAAATGGCGCAGCACTCACCTTGGCTGCGCCATTTCATTGGAGCAAACGGGTCTGTGGGAGCCGCGTAGCTCCTTGGAGCAAACGGCCACGGGGGGCCGCATAGCTCGTTAGCGAAGCAAAGTACAACAACGCCAATTCGGAATCTGTTCAAAATTGACCAGTCTGGAAACGCTAAGATTGTGACTCTTGAACCTGGGCGAGATTTTGCACAACGCGTTGTTACGACCCTAAGCAAAAGTTGGAAACTGTGGCTATGGAACGATCTCTTCACATAGTAAACAAAGGGCAAGATGCCCCATTGATGGGCGTCTGTACGCATTCGGCGCTTCATATCCACGCCAGAACCAGGCGCAGATCCCATACATCGGCTGACGCGAGATTTCAACGAACACAATTGCGAAGAGGAGGCCGATCAATCGGCTATCCGGATCGTAAAGGAAGCAACGGCACGCCGCTAGTTCGAATGCGGCTCCGGTACTGGCGCAATTTGAATTTCCAGCGGTAGCAATCCGTTCCCGCCTGTGGGAAACTGCCGTCATGGGCGAACATAGCCGAACTTTTCAGTTTTTTGAAAAAATGGAGCCAGGGAAGCCGATGAAGGGAATATGCAGCATCTGTAATAGGCTGTTCATCGGGGAGTCCAAGCCCGGAGAACGGGTGGATGACGTTCTGTTGAGAATGCAGGCCGACTTCGACGCGCACGATTGCCATGAGCAAACCCAGCAAATGGTTGCTCGGATCGTGAAAGAGGCTAGGGATCACAAATAGCAGCCGTTGGCGGTATAGAGAGAACCACGTGAAAGGGCTGTGGAGCGAGTGTCCCGCGCGGCTCTAACCGGGGCTTGGGGCCTTTTTTGTTGGCGTGTGCTTGTCAAGGTTTCTCTACAAGGACGGATACATGAGTCCTCTTTTAGAAAGGACTGATCGCCGATTGAACAACGGGGTCAAAAACCATCCGTTTATCGAGTAGGTCCACCGCCTGGGCAACGGTCAGGTCATCGGGTACTCGGTGGAAATCGCTGTGGTTTTCGGTCTCCTGCACGTTGATTGTCTTGAAGAGGAGAACTTTCCCTTTCATGTCCACATCCAGGACAGTCATTTCCCAGTGCCTGGGTGCAACTTCTGTCTGGATGACCTCAAACTTGCTGCCCTTGTCCAAGTGTCCTAACAGTCCGCCGCCGAATTTCACGTCTTCCATGAGATGGCCATTGATCGCTGCCAGTCGCTCCTGTTTACTATCAACCGTCATCTCCCCTTCCATGTTTTGGAAAACGCGGGCTTCAATGGAAGGCGGCCGGAATTCGGGTTTGGTCTGAAGCTTAGCTTTATGAGGTCCCCCTCGCAACCAGCGTAGCCGAACACAAATACATCAGGCAGAATCTTGAACAATCGCTCCCCTTGTTCTGCCTTCTTGCTGCTCGCCTGCTGTAATTTCCGTTGCTCACCTGGATTACTCACAAGCCTCTGAATGCGCCGGCTCTCTTTCTGCTGCTGTTTGGCGTCAAGGGGGCGACCGTCAGTGGAGAGGAGGCGACTGAGAGAACCATCCTTCGTCTCGACGATTTCCTGGACCTGTTTCTTCCCGGCGTCTTTTTTTTCGAGTCGGTACATCCAGTGGCCGAGATCCTCATTTTGGACTTTCAGTTCGTTGGTCACCACTCTCCGTGCCAGTTCGTTAGCCGACATTCCTAGTCTCTCAGAATCCGATTGGGGAAAAGCGGCCGACCCGAGCAGAATGATGGTCACTATGGGGGTTACGAGGCTGTGCATCAGTCTCACAGCCAATGGCGGCATCCGGGCGCAGCACGTTTTGAGCCAGCCATGCATATCGTGCCCTCGCAATTTCGATCATGGAACGAAGTGCCCCAAAAAGACGGTCAAAATCGCGCACTCTCCTCGACTAACTTTTTGGCAATTCTTTGGACGGGAGTCGCGCCATCTTGCGGGCTTTCGTCGACGTTTTTCGCGCGGCGCCTGGTTTTTTCCGAGCAGTTGCTGCAGTTGTTTTCCGTTTGGCTGCGGCTCCAACCGGAGATGGCAATTCCAGCTTGGGCTGTCTGGCAGTGCGATGGTGGCCATGGTGCAGCGGCTGGATGCGCGCAGCTTCTGCTTCTATCCGGAGCTGAGTGTCTCGACCTTTTTGGCGCTCGTCCTCAAGGTATGCCGGAATCGTCTTAGTTGTCATGGTCGCAGTGTGGCAGAACTATCCCCGTCGAAGCTGTCCACTTTTGGCCAGTTTGTGACAATTCATGGGCCGACACGAGGAGCCGGAGCAAGCGTTTTGAGCAGCAGGAGTGGCTTCCACCATACAACAGTCGCGGTGGAAAGGGGCTGACAGCAAGGTGGGAACCACCCTTGTCACACGCTGGAGAAATTCCTGACTCAGGCCGTGCCAAGAGACCACCGCACTCCGAGTCCGCCGCCACTGGCCAGGAGTTGATTCCCGGAGATCGCGTCGAGGGTCTGGGCAACTTCGGAAAGCCGACTGGAGAATTCGGCACAGTTAAGCAAGCTTTTTCAGTGCTCGGACACGCTCGGCCAGATGCCAAGCACTGATTTACAAGACGATCAATTCTGAACAGTTTTCCGAAGCACGAAGTTCGATACTAGCGGTTCGCAAGGTCTGCCAGTTTTGAGGAACGTCGTGGATAACTTTGGTTTTACGAACATTCTTAATGCAGGGAGGTTCAATGAATCTAAATTTGCTGGATCCGAAGCTGATTGCGCTCGTCGCCGCGGTGATTGTGATCGTCGCAGTTCTTGTTTGGCTGTACGTGCGAAAACGCAGGAGCACGACGCAAGAACTGCGGAAGAAGTTTGGCCCTGAGTATGACCGAGCGGTGCTTAAGCATGGTTCAGAGCGAAAAGCAGAAGCGAAATTAGCCGATCGCGAGAAGCGGGTTGAAAAGCTCAACATTCGCGATCTTGATCCGATGGAACACGAACGCTTTTTGAAACGGTGGGCGTCCGTACAGTCTCGCTTTGTCGATTCCCCCAAGGGGGCGGTCACAGAAGCTGATGACCTGGTCTCCTCACTAATGAAAACTCGCGGCTATCCCGTATCCGATTTTGATCAACGTGCGGCCGACATTTCTGTCGACCACCCCAGGGTGGTTGAGAACTACCGGTCTGCGCATGAGATTGCGCTTCGGGTTGGGAAAGACCAAGCAACAACGGAAGACCTGAGAACGGCGATGATCCACTACCGCTCTCTATTCGAGGAACTGGTGCAGGTACCGACGATTGTGGAAAGGAAAGAGGTGGCGTAAATGGCGGAACTGAAGAGAAAAGAAGGAGAACTTAAGACGGCCGAACTGGCGGGCTACGCCGTTGTACAAAAGCAGCCCGAAGGACCGAAGCTGGTGAAAGGCCAAGAGCCGGAAACTCTGGATAAAGCAGCTGCAGTCTCAAAGCCCATGCCCTTGTTTTCTGAATCGGAGATGGGAGATTTTCGATCGCAGTGGAGCAAGGTACAGGCTGGTTTCGTGGACGAACCGCGCAGGACGGTCGAAGAAGCAGACAAGTTGGTAGCCGCGGTGATGCAGAAACTCGCGGAGGGTTTCGCCAACGAACGATCGGGCTTGGAAAAGCAGTGGGACAGCGGTGACAACGTGTCTACCGAGGACCTGCGGCTTGCCCTGCAGCGCTATCGTTCTTTCTTTGACAGACTGCTGAAACTGTAGGGACAAACACGCTTTCGGATACGGGAAAGAAACCTGAACATGGGATCTGCGCGGAGTGTTATGCACTGACAAGGAGAAGACAGATGAATACGAGTACGAAAGATGAGATTAAAGGCACTGTTCATGAAGTGAAAGGCAAAGTCAAAGAGACGGCCGGCAAAGTCACGAATAATCCTAACTTGGAAGCCGAAGGCAGCGCCGAAAAAAACACCGGCAAAGTCGAGAAGAAGGTCGGACAGATCGAGAAAGTGTTCGAGAAGTAGATTTGGCGGTGTCTGTCCGGAGCGGGTTCGAGCGCTCATATAACTGATGTACCGTCGCTCTCCGCTCAGTACTCCGGAGACCGACGGGCGTCAGCCTGGCGATCGGAGTTCTGCACTCGGCGGGCCATGCTTGTCGACCGCACAGACCGACCATACGGTGCGCGAACCCGCTCCGCCAAGCCTGTGGACAATCAATGGCATACGGCTTTGGAACGTGCAATTCCTTACCTGCGCCCCCGCGGGAAATAGTTCCTACCTGGCACCAACGCTAAGGCGAGAACTGAAGGAGCAACCACAGGTGCCCTCATCTTATTTGGGCGCTCCGCATCAACATGTTCAACAACTGTCGCGAAGTGTGCAAATTTGACCAGCCTTGGCCGGCGCAAATCGTCGATCATTGGGCTGTGTGTGGGGAGATGATAGGGATGTTCAATTACCCCGGACAAAGAACGATTTTGTGCATCGACGATGATGACGGCATGCTCTGTTATCAAAAGGCGCTGTTCAAGAGACGTGGATATAAGCGTCTTCGGCTCATACCGGCGTCGCTGATATGCGGACGCCTTGGTTCGTTTGGGTACTGTTGGCTCCGCAGTCGTCGCTGTGTCCAGAGTGCCGAGTTGACGTTGAATCTCTTGATCCGCCTCAACCACCAGCTGTTGATAGTAGTGGAATGCTGCCAGCGACTGTCGGAGCGCGAACAAGTGTTCTGGCCGATAGTCACCCTCAAGCGATTTCGCGATCGTGTCCTCACTGCTCTTTACGCCGCCGTGACAGAGGCGAGCTAAGGTCAGGGGTTCTCGTTCGCCAGCGAGGATTGCATCCAGTATACGGAGGCCGCTCACTCCGGTGATGTCGTTCAGGACGCGGTGAATCTGGAGATTCATCTGATCAAGCGCCTTCTGCATGTGCAGCACATGCTCTGCCGCCATCTGGATGAGACTGCTGCGGTGTCTCCAGAGAGAACGAATAGCGCAGATGAAGCCAGGAGGACGGAAGCTGGCTCGCAACAGACCCACAGAATGGAGATACTGAAGCCACTGGCAGTCGGACACATCGGTCTTCCTACCGGGAACATTCTTTACGTGCTGCGCGTTGACGAGGCACACCTCTAGCCCGCGGGACTCGAGGATCTGATACACGGGAATCCAGTACACGCTGGTTGATTCCATTGCTACTGAGCGAATTCCGCATTGCTGAAGCCAGTCCGCAAGCGCATTGAGATCGCGAGTGAAGGTTGGAAAACTGCGGACAGGTTGGGGATCACGATCAGCGCTGACTGCGACAAACAACTCGCTTGCACTTACGTCGATGCCCGCTGCATCTGGGTGCAAGATAGGCAATTGCTCGCACCGTTTCTTGGATCTCTTCGCCATTGGCTCCTCCGGAGGACCGGCCGGATGCCCAAGGCGCGAATCAAAAGCAAACTCCCAATCGAGATCGTCGTCAGAGCTGACGAGCGTCATCACACGTCTGTACGCAAACCTCGGACCCACGCTTATCGTCGGGCTTCTGAAGCACCAGTGTCGGCGCGGGCTGTAGCTGTCATCCGACCGGTGCCAATCATCATCGCTCTCCCCCTGTTCCTTTGCACCCTGTCTGGCAAACGCCAGTTGCACGCTTCTCAGTACCAATCCGGCTGATTTCCTCGAAGCCCGTTTCTGGATAGTTTCCGCTTTGCCGACCATCCGCTCCGAGCACATCTTTACGGTAGTGCCGACCACGTTATGGGCGGGTTTTCATTATCGCGCGTAGGCTGAGCGGTAACGGCGCTATGGTGCGCCTGCTCTTTAGATTTATTGAAATCATTGCAGCGCTTCGAGTCGCCGTCTGGCATCCCAGTTCTGGCCTTGTGAGAGTGCCAGCGCCCGCTGCAAGAACGCCTTGACCGGTCCCGTTCCGAGCGTTCGCGCCGCCAATGCGTCAGCTTCGGCTTCCATCTGCGGATCGCGGAGGATATAATCGTTGCATCCCTGCGCCGCGCTGTCGCTAACAAGATGCGCCATCTCGTGACCCAGAAAGCCTTTGAGGGAAAACGCATCAAACAGCTCGATCGCCTGCTGCCCGACGACAATTTTGCCTCGCCCGTCTACGGCAGTGCTGGCGGCGATATAGGCCATGTTGAGACTTCCGGGGAGAATATACATGTGCGGAATGGGCCGGCCATACGCCTGCGCGACCTCGGCCAGCACCTCGTAGCCCTTGCCAGAGAAGACTTCCCGCGCGCCCATTTCACGCAGCATCTCGGTTTCGCACGCGGTCTGCGCTTGAATGTTGAACTGGGAGCGAACGCCCGCTGCGTTCACTCTCTCTTGCGCCGCCAGGATGCATGTCAACAGGGCGATTCCCGCAAATACCCTTACGGCCCCCGCAAAAGTATCAATGCCCCCTCGTGCTGAGTCTCGGTCTTCCTGCGTAGCCACGCAGCTGTGCGCGGGGTAAAAGCAATAGTTCATAGATATCTCCAATCCCAGTTCAACCTTGGTCTGCGGATGAGGCGCTGGCCGGGACACTCTGGCTAGCCAGCCTCTCTTCGTGCCCGCGAAGTTAGGTGATGGCCAATATAAGAAGGAACATCAGAGTACCTACACAATGAACATGCCCGCCTCCTTTGCTGCGGACCAGTAACAGCTGACGCCGCTTCTCCAGGCACCCCTGTGTGTGCACGCGAAGGGCAAATGAGGAGGAATGCCGTGCTTTGATGGCAAAAGACTTAGCAACCGGATCTTGCGGTGGATTTTATCCGGCGTGACCTTCCGGGGGCGGTGCCGGAGTGCGGGCGGCTTGCGGCAATCGTACGTAGCTTCATACGCTTGCCATCCGCAAGCTTCGGTCAATCCAGCGTTCGCCGTTTTCGGTTGAATTGGATAGGCCTCCATAGCGGTACTCCCTGATCGACATCCTGTGAAATCTCGCATCGTTAGCTTGTGAGAAATTGCCGGCGTGCAGTCCGTGCAGTATCCGCCCTGAAATGCGTATTCGTCGATAAATGCCTGCTGGATCAGCTCGAGACCTTCTTGGGCGTCTTCCAATCCTTCGATTGTGGTGAAGTTCTTGCCGTCGAGTTCGACGGTCAGAGTCATGCAGGCGGCAACCGCGTCTCCGTCTACGATCACGGTGCAGCAACCGCAGGCACCGGGTCCACACGATTCCTTCGAACCGGTCATCTGCAACCGCTTGCGGAGTGTTTCGGTCAGTGTGCCGCTCAGCCCGTTGTTGTGCGAAAAGCTTGCATCTCGGATCTATGCCGAGAAAGCTCAGCGGTCATGATCTGTCAGCACTCGATTGCGACAGCATTGGATTGATTAGGAATTATCAGAACGATAAGCGTTTGAACATAGTTTCGGGAATCAGCCGGACGGCAGTCATGATGTAGCGCCAGATTTTAGGAGTGTAGAGAACGTCAGGGGAGCGGCGTTCCAGGGCGCGCACTATGTCGTGCGCAAGCTGCTCAGGATCAGCAAAGCGAGCGGCATGGGGCATGTGAGCGGTCATGGGGGTCTGCACCGGTCCAGGCTTGATGGTGATGACGCGGACGCCAGAGGGATAGAGGCGGCTGCGCAGTCCCTGAAGGAAGAGCGAAAGGCCGCCTTTGGCCGAGCCGTAGACATAGTTGGAGCGGCGTCCTCGATCTCCCGCGACCGAGGTGATGGCGGCCAGGCATCCGGTGCCGCGGCGTTCCAAATCGGCGGCGAACAGTGTGAGGATGGCGGCGGCGCTGACAAAGTCGACTTGCAATTCTTCCAGCAGAATGTCGATCGACGTTTCGGAATCCTTCTGGTTGTGCATGGAACCGTAACTGAGAAGCACGGTGTCAAAGTCGGGAAACATGCGCCGTGCAAATTCGAGGATGGCAGCGTGCTGCTGAATAGAGGCTAAGTTAGCTGAGTAAGTCAGGACTCGTTGTGCGCCTCGGGCCGTTAAGTCGGTCTGGATATCGGCGAGGCGCTGGGGCGAGCGAGCTACGAGGAGTAACTCACAGCCCTAGTGAGCCAGTTGCCGCTGGATTTCCAGCGCAATACTGGAAGTTGCGCCGAGGGTAATGGATCTTCTTCATCGCAGCTCCATTCCTGGCGGTTGCGGGCGTGGACGTTGGATTCTCGTTGTGGGTTGTGCGGTAAGCGTCATTGCGCCCCCGTCACATGTCTCCAAAACGAGGACGATATCTTTGGGTCCAGGTAGGGAACAAAGCTGCGCCAGCGTGGGAATGAGGCGTCAAACATCACCGGACTCATGCGTGCGTCTTTGGCGGGGTAGATGGCACCACCACTCTCGTGGACAACTTCATCCAGCGACTGCATGAGTTTGAGCGTCCGTTCGTCTCGCATGGCGAAGTCGAGTGCAATGGTGAGGCCGGGACGCGGGAAGGAGAGCATGCCGGCCGGTGCCGCGGAGCCGAATTGCTTCAGCACACCCAAGAAAGAGCCCATGCCGGAGTGCGCGATGCGATCGAGTAGCTCTTCGAAGGCTGCAAGATTCGATTCCGGCGGAATAACACACTGATATTGCAGGAAACCTTGCTGGCCGTACAGCAGATTCCATTGCCGAATGGAATCGAGCGGGTAGAAAAACGGGTTGTAAGCCACAACGCTCGCGCCTTTCTTTGCCGCGTAAAACGCATAGTAAACGGTGTTAAAAGCTTTCACAGTGTAACGGTTGAGCATCCATTCCGTCAGCGCAAAGGGCAGTTTCGGACCGCGCTTGGGATGGAATTCCTTACCGTGATCGGTGGCATGATTGCCGCGAAAGAAGATGCCGCGCGGGTTCTTCCCGGCAAAACAGTCGAGCCAGGCCACGGTGTACTCGAAGCGGCCATCGCTTTCGCGGCTGAGATCGAGGAACGAGCCCAGGGAGTGGAAAGGCAGCAATTCGGCGTCAATCCAGGGTCCAGCGACGCGTTTGAGTTGGATGTCTGCCCAGGCAATTACGCCGGTCAGACCGAGACCACCGATGGTGGCGCGCAGCATGTCGGAATTTTCTTCGGAATTGCAGACCACCAGTCCGTCGTTCGAGCGATGCAGTGCGATTTGACGGACGTGAGCTCCGAAGGTTCCAGCACAGTGATGGTTCTTACCGTGAACGTCGTTGGCAATCGCTCCGCCGACGGTAACGAAGCTCGTGCCAGGCGTGACGGGAAGGAACCATCCCTTCGGAAGGAATACGTCGAGAATATTGGCGAGACTGACGCCGCTTTCGCAGCGCAGCATGCCCGTCGATTCATCGAAACCGAGAATACGGTTGAGACGACAGCAGTCAATCAGTTCGCGGCCAGCATTGAGACAAGAATCGCCGTAACTACGGCCAAGGCCATAGGGGAGCAGGGAGCCGGGCGCAGCAGCTTTGAGAATTCCGGGCATTTGGTCGTTCCATGCCGGCTTGTGGACGTAACAGCGCGCAAGCTGAGGATAGCGGCCCCACGAGAGAACTTCTTCCGTGGGCGATGGGGCGGCGGGTTGCTTTCGCACGGCTGATCGACCGGACATACGAAGTTTGCCGCTTTCTCAAATCCAATTGCATCTGACAACGATAAGCGATAAAGGGCTTGCGTGTTGCAGTTCCCGCTTCTCTCGTTAACCTACCAGGAATCAGCTCCGGGAGGTCGGGATCGACACTTCCTGTTGCAGCGTGAAGTCGAGCAAGGATTCGCTGGGCACCTTCACCTGGTCACCCTTAGTGATTATTTCCGACCCTGCCCCAGCCCCACCGCCTGCGCCGGCGCCGATGGCCGCACCTTTGCCGCCGCCCGCCAGCGCTCCGATGATTGATCCCACCGCCGCTCCGCCGATCGTTCTCTTCGCAGTGCTTGCCCCGCGCGAACTGCCGACCAATTCATACTCTCCCGTCACTAACGGCACCGTCTGCCCGTTCACCACAATCCCCGTTAGCTCCAACTGAAGGTCGGATCTGCCGGTGAATGTCCCTGACTTCTTCGATTCCGCCAACCGGCCATAGACGTCCGCCCCCTTGGCCACTACCACATTTCCGTCCACCACCAGCGGTTCTGCCAGCGTAGCCTCGAAGTGATCTCCCACGTGGTTTTCAGTGGAGTCGATGCGATCGATGGTGCGCACAGAAATGCGCGTTCCTGCCGGGATAGTGACATAACTGGGTGTATTCGGAGCAGCTAGCGTCCCCGGTTCGTTGCCAAGCAAACTCTCCGACCGCGTCGGCATGTCGCTGGCCGCCGTTTCGGAATCAAACTTGAGCCAAGCGATGTCGGCGATGTTGTATGCCTGTATCGAGGAGCCCCCCTGGAAGCTGATTTCACTCTCGGTTCCGCCCGTGAACTTGCCCTTGATCAGGCTGCCGTTTTTCAGTTTCAAAGAATCGGCCGATGCGATCGACACCAGCAGGCACACTGCAATGACCAATCCGCAACTCAACTTGCACTTCATCGCGTTATCCTCTCCAATCCTGCAACTAATTTTCCAGAACTTGCAGTTTGCGCGCCTTTCACCACAAGGCGACCGCGTCGCCCTCATGCTCGACTCCGGTATCAACGACATTTGGACATTGGATCTCGCGCGCGGCGTCCGCACCCGGCTCACCTTCGGACCGCAAACACTTTTCCGGTCTGGTCGCCGGATGGCAAGTGGATCGCTTACGCCTCCATGCGCGCCGGATCCAGTACCATCTACCGCAAGCCTGCGGATGGCAGTGGAGCCGAAGAGATGCTGGTCAACGACGCGGATGGCAATACCTTGATCCCCAGTGATTGGTCCCGCGATCGCAAAACTCTGTTCTACTCGAAGGGCTTTCAAACCGGGGAGCAAACAACTTGGGCCCTGCCGCTGGACGGAGACCGAAAACCTCGTCTGGTAGCAGAACACGCAATCAATGCAACGCTGTCCCCAAATGGCCGATGGCTCGCTTATACCTTGTTCTCCGGACCAGCAGAAGTCTATGTCGTGGCCTATGGCGGCGGCCAAGGCAAGTGGCAGGTGTCACCCAATGGTGGACAAGTGCCGCAATGGAGCAAGGACGGCAAAGAACTCTACTACTTGGATGGCACGCAATCCATCGTTGCCGTTCCAGTCAAGGATCTGGGAAACACCCTCGAATTCGGAGCCGGCCAGACGCTCGTTAGCCAGTGGACGGTCTTGAGCACACCTTTTTACAGCGTTTTCCCAGACGGTCAAAAACTCCTGATGGAACGGGTTTCGCAGCAGGTCAGCCAGCCAATCACAGTCGTCACTAACTTCACGGCTCAGCTAAGAAAATGAATGAGTACTTTTTGTAAACCCGCTCGTCTGTGTCTGGTTGACGGGCAAATCAGAAGTTGACTTCCCAATTGCCGACGATCCCCCGGCGGGTACGTCCGGTCCCTAAGCGATCGATCCGAATCTTCCTTTCGGTTCCGACCTTCGGTTGCGGATGCCTACTACTCTTAAGTACACTCGCGCAGTGTTCGGCCATCAGCGCCGGACGAGTTCGCTATGCACGAAGACGGCGAAACATCGAGAGAAGTTCGGGGTGCCGCTGAGACGGCGACCGGGGCGAATTTTCTGGGGAAGTCCCCCGCCGCCGAGCTCATCGGGCCTTATACCCTGCTCGAACTGATCGGCGTAGGCGGGATGGGCCAGGTTTGGCTGGCGGAGCAGAAAGAGCCCGTGCGGCGCAGGGTCGCCGTCAAACTGACAAGGTCCAGCACGGACACTGCCGAGGTGGTGGCGCGGTTCGAGTCCGAGCGCCAGGCGCTGGCGCTGATGGATCACCCCAACATCGCCAAGGTGTTTGACGGGGGCTCGACGGCCGACGGGCGTCCTTATTTCGTGATGGAGTATGTCGCCGGGTTGCCCATCACGGTCTATTGCGACAAGTACAAGCTGACGACACGACAACGGATGGAATTGTTCACCCAAGTCTGTGAAGGAGTGCAGCACGCGCATCAGAAGGCGATCATCCATCGCGACCTCAAGCCCTCGAACATCCTTGTAAGCGAAGTGAACGGCAAACCGATGCCGCGCATCATTGACTTTGGCGTGGCGAAGGCGACCTCGCAACGGCTTACCGAGCAGACGATGTACACCCGGGTCGGCACCGTCATCGGCACGTTGGAGTACATGAGTCCCGAGCAGGCCGACTCCGCCGGACAAGACATCGACACCCGTACCGATGTGTACTCGCTCGGCGTCATTCTTTATGAGTTGCTGGTTGGCGCGCTGCCGCTGGATTTCAAGAAGCTGCCGTTCGATCAAGCACTGAAGCTGTTGCGCGAAGAGGAGCCGCCCAAGCCCAGCACGATGCTGCGAACTCGAAGCGACACGTCCACGAAGACGGCCGAGAATCGCGGCGCGGATACACCAGCTCTGACGCGGCAACTGCAGGGTGATCCAGACTTGATTGTCCTGAAGGCGGTGGAAAAAGACCGCTCGCGGCGCTACGCCACTCCGCTCGAACTGTCGGCCGACCTCCAGCGCTACCTACGCAACGAGCCGATCATGGCGCGGCCGGCCACCGCTACTTACCGTGTGAGGAAGTATGCCCAGCGGCACAAGGGGCTGGTGGCGGGAGTGGCAGCAGTGTTTATCGTGCTGGTTGCCGGTGTCATCGCCAGCACCTGGGAGGCAAGGCAGGCGCGGACAGCGGCAGCGGTGGCCAATGCCACGAGCGACTTCCTGGAGAACGACCTGCTGGCGCAGGCCGACAATACCAGGCAATTGGGGCCGGATACAAAACCCGATCCCGACCTGAAAGTGAGAACCGTGTTGGACCGGGCGGCGGCCAAAATCGAAGGGAAGTTCAACCAGCAGCCAGAGGTCGAGGCCTCGATCCGCACCACCGTCGGAAGAAGCTACGAGAGCCTGGGCGTTTATCCGGAGGCCCGCAAGCAACTGGAGCGGGCGCTGGAATTACGCCGGAGGGCGCTGGGAAATGAAAATCCGCAGACCTTGGTCACCGCATACTACCTCTCCCGCGTTGCCACTGATGAAGACAAGTACGCCGAAGCCGAGGCGCTCCAGAGCCAGGCGCTGGAGATCGCACGCCGAGTGTTAGGCCCTGAGCACCCGGACACGTTGCTCATTATGAAAGGCCTCGCTGTCAGCTACATCTTTGAAAGGAAACTAGCACAGGCCGAACCGCTCAATAGCCAGGTAGTGGAGATTGAGCGCCGGGTACTCGGTCCCGAGCACCCCGAGACGTTAAGGGCGATGAATAATCTGGGTACCGTCTACTGGTTCCAAGGCAAGTACGCACAGGCCGAAGCTGTCTTTAGCCAAGTCCTGGAGATTGAGCGTCGGGTGCTGGGGCCGGAGCACCCAGACACGTTGAGGGCGATGCACAATCTGAGTATCGTCTTAAGCTTGCGGAGCAAGGAGGCGCAGGCCGATGTCCTCTCGAACCAGGCCGTGGAGGGCAGACGCCGGGTTCTGGGCCCGGAGCATCCCGACACCCTAGAATCCATGGTCAGGCTAGGCGACATCTACCTCGACGAGGGCAAGTACGCACAGGCCGAAGCTCTTTTTAGCCAACTGCTGGAGATCCAGCGCCGAGTTTTGGGTCCCGAGCACTCCGAAACGTTGCTCTGCATGAACGGTCTCGCCGCTGCCTACGACAACCAGGGCAAGTACGCACAGGCCGAGCCGCTTTTCAAAGAGACTGTGGAAATCATGCGACGAGTTCTGGGTCCCGATCATTCTTACACGCTGACGGCGATGAACAATTTGGGGGAAGTCTCCCAGCACCTCAGCAAGTACGACGCGGCGGAAACCTATGCGGCGCAAGCTCTCGCCGGATGGCGCCGCACCCTGGGCCCGGACAGCCCGTCCACGGTGGTGTCGGAAGCCGACTTGGCTCTGGCTTATCTGTCGCAGGGTAAGTTCGCCGAAGGCGAGCCTCTCGCACGTGAAGCCCTGGAAACAAACCGAAAGAATCAGCCGGATAACTGGCAGCGGTACTACGACGAGAGCCTGCTGGGCGCCTGCCTGGCGGGACAGAAGAAATACGCCGAAGCAGAGCCGCTGCTGGTCAGCGGCTATCACGGGATGGAGGCGCGGAAAGACCAGATATTTGATGTCCCGGACAAGCATCAACTGGATAGCTTCGGCGGATGGATTGTGCGACTCTATCAGGCATGGGGTAAACCGGAGAAGGCCAAGGAGTGGCGCGAGAAGATAAAGGCCGCCCCGCATTAGCTCGCGGTCCGTATCGCTTCTGGACTACCAACCTGGACTATTGGCTGCCTGCGATCGTGTGTGGATGAACGTGCGAACCGGGAAGTATTTCACCAGGATAGCCCCGACAACGCATCGGCCAGCCGCCGGCCTGTGGAGATTTGCAGCCGTCTGATGCAACTGCCGTACGCTATTCTTCGGCTGCTGGCGGATGACGGGCTAACCAGAAGCTAACGACTCATTATCGGCCGTCCTATTAAAAGGAATGTCAAGAGAAAACACTTCAACGTCGGCGAGAGACCGGGACTGTTCTCGGCATTCAGCCCCGACGATCTCCTCCCTGGCAGGTTCTAACCGTCTCGCCGCGGCTGAGCGCGGCAGCATTTTGCCATGAGCCTGGGTTTCTCATGCGATCAGCTCGGCTTTTCTGAAACGATGAACAAGCAGACCGGGTTTTAAATGGCAACCATGGTCCTATCGGAGGCTCGTGGCCTAGTGCTTTCTTGGGTTATCCGAGGGGGCAAAGGGTTAGTCCTGAGACTTCGCGCTTTTCAGCGCAGCCGAACGGCCGATTGGTTACTCTCCCTCGAACCCGATCGTCTGCAGAGCCGTGCGCCGGCGGATCAGATGAACTTCTCGGCGTAAGCAATGCTCTGAGACGCTAAGCTGCTTGTGATTTCAGTTGTTCTGGATCGAACCGCACTCCTTTCTTCCAAACTGTCAGCGTAGTGGTGGCAATCTTGCGCGCCAGAGTCAGCCGTGCCAGAGAAGGTTTAGTTCCTTTGGCCAGCAGACGCTCATAGAACTCATGGAATGGTCCAGGACTACTGACCGCCTTGTGCGCGGCGCCTTTGAAAATGCCCTTGAGATCATGATTGTGGTCCTGATTCAGTCCATGCAGTTGCTGCGGTTTTCGGGAATGGAGCAACTGTCCGTCCACGTAGCGGTATTGCGCACTGTCATGCGTCTCCAGTGCCAGTCCACTGTAGGCCCACAGCTGCCTTTTGTTGCGGAAGCGATGCGGCGTTTGGATGAGGGCGACTAAGTGAGCCGATCGGATGGAACCAATGGTCGGGATGTCACGCAGGATTTCCGTCGCGCTGTGTTTTCGGCTCTCGGATAGCAACTCGCGGCGTACTTCTTTGCGCAATGGCAATAGCGTATCCAACTGCTGGTAGAGATACTCCGCCCGCCGGCGGACGCCGGCCTCTTTGATCTTGTTCAACCAGACTTGCGTTGGCTGGGGATGTACACCGATTTCCCGGCGTAGGCGATTCCCCAACTTCGATACAGTGCTTTGAGACGGTTCATCACCCGCACCAGATCTTTGCTGACGGTCAGATACGTACGCGACAACTCTTTGAGCATGCGCAAACCGTGTTCTCCGTGATACACCGGCTTGAGATAATTGCCCCGCAACAAGTCAGCTAACTTTCGAGCGTCGACCCGGTCGCTCTTGTTCCCATCTTTCAACAACGCATTCTTCCGCGGATTGCAGACCACGATTTCTGTGACGTGCGCTTGCAGCAGATCGTAAAGCCAGGCTGCCCATGTCCCTTCCTCGAAGGTGACGTGCAGATCCCCTCGCAGGCCGGCAAAGAACTGCAAGATGGTGCTTGCCTTGGTTTCGATGATGGATTCCATCAGCAGCTTTCCCGCGCTGTTCATCACCGCCAGGGAAATCGTTTCTTTGTGAACGTCCATGCCGATATACTTTAGGCTACTCATCGATTTGGCTCCTTAGGGAAGTCCTCCCCACACTGCAGATTTTCTCCCAAAGGTCAAAGGCCCCATTCGTCCGCATCGCACAGCTTCCACCAATCCAGAGATCCCCATTCCTTCTTAGCGGAGACGTGCGCAGAGCGGCCCGCAGCGGTCAAGGGCGAGTTTTTTGCGGCGAAGCGAACCCTTGACGGCGAGGAGCGATCTGCAAGAATACCCGCGCGAAGGAATGGCGAGACTCCTCGGCACCTAAGGAGGGGCGGCTTTTCATAATGCGTCAGTCGGCGATTCCCACAAGCGGACTTCTAGCCCGGAATGGATCCCGTAGTACTCCGATTTGAACCGGTGCGAACGAGCCCCAAACCTCTCCAGACCACTACCCGGGGCGCACTTGTTGTAAGCGAGGTCGCCGCGCCAACGCTTGGAAGCGCCCCATTCGATCTATTGACAGCCGATAGTAGTCAAACTTAAAGTGTCTGTCTGTCAGTTTTCGTTCGTACCTCCCCACGAAACGATCTGCCCTAAGGGATCTCCATGAGTCTGCGGAAAGCTGCGTCTGCCCTCGTCTATGTGTGTCTGATGGTTGGACTTTTTACAGCGGTGAGCTTCGCGGAGTCTGCGCAGAAAGCGACACCGTCTGCTGGTTCGCAAGCGCGGGATGACGATCGCGAGGGCGGTAAGCATCCTGAGGATTTTGAGAAAGCTGAAAGAGGGGATTTTCAAAAGTTGCGCGACGAGTGGTTTTACGGGCAGAGAGCCTATCCGCATAAGCACACGCCGCCGGGCGTACGTTTACAGGCACTGAAGCAACTGGATGCGAAGATTGCCGCGGAGAAGAGAGCGAAAGCCCTGGGACCTCGGTATGGAAAGCCGCAGCAGGGTGGGCCAGTGTGGACGGCGATCGGGCCGCAGCCGGTGGATGGATTCGGGCTGGTGAATTCCGGACGGGTTTCGGCGGTGGCAGTCGATCCGACGAACAACCAGGTGGTGTATGCGGGCGCCGCGGATGGAGGCATCTGGAAGACGACGAATGGGGGAAGTACATGGACGGCGCTGACGGACCAGCAAGCCTCCCTGGCGACCGGATCAATCGCGATCGACCCGGAGAACCACCTGACGATTTATGTCGGGACGGGGGAGGAAAACCAGGCGGTCGACAACTATTACGGCGCGGGGATTCTGAAGTCGACCGATGGCGGTAATACGTGGACAGATATACCGGGGCCGTTTGCCGGCGGCAGCGGCGGCGGCGCGCGGATTGGAGGGATGGCGGTCTCGCCGACGAATTCAAACGTGGTGCTGGCGGCGATTGGGTGCTGCGCGCCGAACACGTGGGGTGTTTACCGTTCGGCGGACGGCGGAAATACATGGACGAATGTGTTGAATTACAACGGCAATCAAGCGTTCAACGTGGTGTTTGCGCCGAATGGGACGACGGCGTATGCGTCGGTGGATTATGACGGTGTGTGGATGTCGACCAACGGAGGACAGACTTGGGCGCCGCAGAATGGGACGGGAGCGAATGTGCTGCCGACGGGCGGGAACGCGGAGCGCGTGGCGCTGGCAATGGATCCGAACGTGTCAACCACGCTGTATGCGGGAATTTCGAATAATTCGAACGGCGGGATGCTGGGACTGTGGAAGACGACGGACGGCGGGAACAACTGGATTCAGCTGACAAATACGCCGAACCTGTGCGGCGGCCAGTGCTGGTATGACTTTGTGATCGCGGTCGCGCCGGGGAATTCGAATGCGGTGTTTGGGGGCGGCTCAGGATGGGGAAACCAGCTGTACCAGTCGCTGGATGGCGGGAACACGTGGGCGTTGACGGGGCCGGCGGCGAATAGCACGATGCACCCCGACCTTCATGCCCTGACGTTCAGCGCGGACGGATCGATTCTCTACATCGGCGTTGACGGCGGAATGTACAGCACAACCGAGATCAGCACGACCTTGAATAATGTGACATCGCTGAATGCAGGATCGGGGCCGGGAACAGGACTGGGGACGCTACAGTTCTATCCGGGACCGGCGATTCATCCGACGAATGTGAACGATGGATTCGGGGGAACGCAGGATAACGGGTCGATGCAGTACTCAGGCTCACTGACATGGAACTTTGGGGGGGCGTGCGGCGATGGCGCGCGAAACCTCATCGATTCGCAAAACCCGAACAATGTTTATGAAAGCTGCGTGCAATTGGGCATCTGGAAGTCGACGGATGGCGGAAGCGCGGATAGCTTCAGCCAGATGCAGAACGGGATCGATCCCAATGGAACGGACAGCCTGCCGTGGGTTGCTCCGTTCACGATCGACCAGAGCAATACCCAGAACCTTTATTTCGGAACGAACTACGTTTACCAGACCACCAACGGGGCAAACTCGTGGACCGCGATCTCGCCAGACTTTACGAACGGTACGGGGAACCTGAGCACGATCGCGGTGTCGCCGGTGAATTCGAATATCGTGTATGCGGGCGCGAATGGAAACAGTGGGCCCCTGGTTTACATGACGACGAATGCGCTTTCGGGCGCGTCGTGGACGAATGTGACGGGAAGTATATTTCCGAACCGAACGGTGACGGTGATTTCGATGGATCCAGTGTCGGCGAGCACGGCGTACGCGGGGTTTTCGGGATTCACGGGATACGGAGATTCGGTCGGACACATTTTCATGACGACGAACAGCGGAGCAAGCTGGACGGACATCAGCGGCGACCTGCCGAACACGCCGGTGAACGACATATTTGTCGATCCCGACATGGGTGACACGATTTTCGTCGCGACCGATATTGGAGTCTTCTATACGACGAACCAGGGCATCAGCTGGGGGTCGCTGGTGGAGAGCCTGCCGCGAGCGGCGGTGACCGGGCTCACGTATCAGCACGCGAACCAGGTGTTGTGGGCGGGCACGCACGGGCGCAGCATGTGGTCGACGACGCTGACTGGGCTGCTGGCAGTGCCGGGGATCACGTCAATTTCGCCGAACAGCGCGGTGGTGGGTAGCGGAGCATTCACGCTGACGGTAAACGGGGATGGGTTCAATTCGTCGTCAGTGGTGGAGTGGAACGGAACGGCGCTCGCGACCACTTTCGTAAGCGCGACCGAAGTGACTGCACCAGTCCCGGCCGGCGATCTGACGAGTGCGGGGTACATTCCAGTAACGGTGGCGAATCCGGGAGCCATGGATTCTAACGCGGTAACGTTCACGGTAGAGAACCCGGTGCCAGGGATTTTGTCGCTGGTACCGAATAGCGCGACAGCGGGCGGTCCGAGTTTTACGCTGACCGTGAACGGCAGCAATTTTGTGAATGGTGCGCAAGTGCTGTGGAACGGATCGGCTCTGACAACCACATTTGTCAGCGCGACGGAAGTGACAGCGACGGTGCCGGCATCGGACATTGCCAAGGCGGGCACGGCCCAGGTGGCAGTCAGCAATCCGGCGCCGGGCGGAGGGACCTCGGGGACGTTGCCATTCACAATCAACAACCCGGGAGCGCAGATCACGAGCATTACACCGGCGAGCAAGGAAGCTGGGTCGGCGTCATTCAAGTTGACGGTAAAGGGATCGGATTTTGTCTCGGGCGCGGTGGTGCAGTTCAATGGCTCGAACCTGGTGACAAAGTTCATGAAAAGCACGGAGGTGACGGCGACGGTGACGGCGGCGGAGGTAGCGACGGCGGGAATTTTCCCGGTGACGGTAACAAACCCGGGAGCCGGGCCTTCGAATGCGGTGAATTTTACGGTGGACAATCCGAAGCCGAAGCTCACGTCGATCAGCCCGTCGAGCGCGGAACATGGGGGACAGGGATTCACACTGACAGTGACTGGCGGCAATTTCCTACCGACTACGGTGGTGAACTGGAACGGGTCAGCGCGCGCGACCACTTACGTGAGTGCAACAAAGTTGACGGCGCAGATCACGGCACAGGATATCGCGAACAAGGGAAAGGCAAAAGTAACGGCGACGAACCCGACCCCCGGTGGCGGGACCAGCGACGCCGAGACATTTACGATCGAATGATCTCATCGCGGGTGACATATAGAAACAAAAGAATCGATTTTGAGCCAGAAGAAGGGCGATCAACTGGATGTGCAAACGCTGGCTTGCTTTGCGCTTTTGGCTGTGGGCCAGGCGATGGGGGATTATCCTACGGCGGGCTTAGTCTTCGATAAAAAAAGCAAACCAAGTATATCTACTGACACGTTTCGTATCGAAGCAATAGTTCTTCAAGGAGAAGCTCGGGTTGCCAGCCGTCTCGGAGACCATACTCATACCAATGAACCGTCTCAGTCAATTCCCCGAGCTTAGTCCAGCTCTCATCTGCAATATGGGTCCCACGTCTGGGTCTTAGATCGGAGAATCGTGTCGGAGGCTGTCCGTGATGTCACTACTTCGTTCGTTTCGAGCGTCTTCTTTCGAGCCTATCTAATGAGAAGAGCACCAACCACATCAGTCCTACGATCCCAGCGAAAAGCTCCGAAAACCGATAAAGAATCATGGTGCACCAGCATTGAGACGCGATGAAAATGGACGGGCAACCATGGGAGGCTGCACTAGCCACGTGGGGCGATCGCATAGCTTAAAGTCCCCGCCCAGCGCGCCATCCTACCAAGAGGCTCACGCGGGTACAAGTCCTTTACGATGAATTATTCGTGAACAAGTGCCGGAGATTACGATGCCACCCTCAACCGCTCTATAACGTCCTTGGTGCCGATTCGATCGAGTTCTTGGCAGAGAATTCTGATCTCTTCAGAGCGGCAGTGATGCTCATGAAGCTGGGAGGATGTGAGAGGTGCTCGCTGTACGAACAACAGAATTTGAGATTCAATAAGCTGGCGTACTTGGTCTCTTATGATGCCGGCTGGAGCCGTCATCGCTATGCCTCCTCGGACATCTCTTAGCCAAGTCGAAGCGTACTCAGTTTACTCTCGTCGCTCATGCCACCCGATTGCCCGGTGGACATCTGGCCTTGAGCATTGATGTTGAACGAACTTGTCTCGCAGATATTCTTCGGCTCGGAGTCCGTCCTCCCCAAAGGCGTACTTCGGCGCAAAGAACTTGGTCCCGCATTCAGTGCAACCCGCCATTGCGGGGACCTCATTCACATACGAAAGTATCTTGAACGCGCATTCGGCCATGGAAAAGTAAAACGATATCCATGAGCCGCACATTCAAACTCTCAATTCTGTGATGGAAAAGGAACTAACTAAAGATAAAGATAAAGAACAAAACAAAAAACACTCCCCATCCCATAGAGAGTTCATGAATGGCAGCCTAGGAAACGCCGCGCCGCGGCCCGCAAGATATCATTCAATTTACTACACACCGGCCATCTTCATCTTCCAGCTGAACAGATCTTCCTTCGGAAGCTCCCGAAAGGCCTTAACTCCGAGCGTACGGATAAACCGGTCCGGATCATCCGACCCCTCCGGCATCACCCGGATCTCAACTTTCAATCCCGGGTGCCCACCCAGCTTCTCTTCCAGCAAGTTAACGAAACTATCCGTCCCTTTCTTTCCCGCCTCGTCGGCGTCCAGGGTAAAGACCAGGTGCTTGATGGGCGGATCCGCGTTCAGGATCAGATCCAGGTGCTCTTCGGTAAAGTGCGTCGAGCCGATCGCCACGGAGTTCTTCATGCCGTAGGCAAAAGCCGTGACGCAGTCCGGCTGGCCCTCAAAGACTTCGAGCGGGGGCGTCGCTTTCTTGGCCAGGTCAAAGTTAAACAGGCGCGAGCCCTTCTTGAAGATCGTGTTCTTCGGCCGCGTCTCGTTCGTCGCTTCGTCGACGCCGCTCTCGGCGGAGTTGTTATACTTCCGCGGCTTGAAGAGCTTGTCCTTCGCGGCCTTGAAGGCCTTCTCGTCGGCCCCAAACTTGGCCTTCAGCGCTTCCAGCTTCTTCTCGTAGTCTTCCTGCTTGTCTTCATAGCGCAGGTCGCGCGCCGCAAAACCCACCGGCGATCCATGTTCGTCTTTGACGGTATAGATCAGATTGTTTTCATTAAAAAGAGACTTCCGATCCAGATCGACGTCTTTCAAAAACTCCCGCTTATGCCCATAACTGACCGTCATCCGGTGAACATAGTCTTCGTAAGAAGACACCGACCCAATGCCGATCGCGCTCAAGACTTCCTTCGGCCAGCTCAGCTCGGCCAGCTTCGCCTGAACCAGCTCTGACGGAGTGGAATTCCGAATAATGTAAGCCGCATGCTGGTAGGCCTGGTAGGTCTCCATCTCGTAGAGATCTTCCGGGTTAAGATCGAGCCGGGGAATCTCGACGTTAAACTGCTGGGCCAGGTAGGGAACCGTGTCCATCAAAAAGCCGTGGCCGGACAGAGGCTTGCCTTCGATGAAGTGGGCGGCTTCGAAGATCGTGCCGGATGCTCTTAATTGTGTATTTCGGTATAGGAAATGAAAGGAATCTCTTGGTCGACTTCGGACTTCCGAACCACAAAACACCTCTGATCTTCAGTTGCCCTCAAACCAAATCGGAAGCTCCCCGTCGACAATTGCCACACAGGCTTCTGCTGGGCTCGCTTGCAATATACGCGCTGCGATCGACCATGCTTGTCCAATACAGAATGTCCGGGTTGGACGCCGCCAATTTGGATCAGTCCTTGCCCTGTCCATATAAGCTCGTCTGAATTGAGGCAGTCAGGAAAATCAAACAGCTCTGATTCGTTACGCGGTCCCACATCTTGAATCGGAGCCCAAGGAAAAGACGTTTCTAGTTCTGAAATCATATCGGCCTCCCCGCCGAAAACCGCACAAATTTTTTGAAATTGCGGCCCGGTTTGACACAAATGGACGTCGAAGGGATCAAGAACGATTAGCAAGGAGCAATCAGGTACCAGCGAGGAAAATGATGGCGCAAGGAGGCTGACCAGCAAGGCCACCTTCTCAAAAGAAACCCTTCTCTAACCTTCCAAGTCAATATAGAGTAGCGTGATAAATAGAGTAGCATTCATAAGTGCCCGTGTGACAAAGTCGGTAGTCGCGGAAGCACTCATCACCAGGAAGCGTTCGTAATGCCGCCACTTTGTTGGAGGTGCTGGTTGCAACGAAAATGCCGCCTCTCCCAGAATTCGATCCGGCAAACTAAGTAGTTCACTGGTGCTGGGGAAGAGGGGTACGTGCTTTTGTGGGGCTGCCGTCGGAGGCTAGTCGTGCAGCACGACATTGAGAAGAGAACTATGGACTTGCAGCCCGTCGCCGCCATAGTCAAGGAAACCGAGCTTTCTGAACCGGTTCATGAAAAAACTGACCCGCGACCGCGTTGTGCCTATCATCTCTGCCAGAGTCTCCTGACTGATCTTGGGGATTATCGTCTCGTGTACGCCTTCCTTGCCGAAGTGGGCAAGCAAGAGCAGAATTCGAGCCAGCCTCTTTTCGCTGGAATTGAAGAGTTGGTCAACTAAATCTTCTTCGTACCGAATGTTCCTTGCTAACAAATAAGCCACGAACAGGTCGGAAAATTCGTGTTCCCGGTGAAGCGCAAGCATCATTTCCTTCTTGTTAATGCGCAGAATTTCGCAGTCCGTCATTGCGGTTGCAGACCCCATGCGTAGAAGCTGTCGAGCCAGGCAACCCTCTCCGAAAAAATCTCCGTCGCTCAATATGCCCAGGGTCGCTTCCTTGCCAGCCTTGGATACGACCGAGACTTGAACCTTGCCTTTCTTAATAAAGAAGACAGCGTCAGCTGGGTCGCCTTGCGAAAAGGCGGCGTCTTTCTTTTTCAGATTAACAACCGTCTTGCCGACGCCGGCTTTTCCGAGAAAGGTCTCAGGGTCAAAGCCCGTGCTCAACTTTTTGATCCCAACCAGAGAAATTCCAGAATTCGGTGGTGGGCGGGAGGCATTTAATGTCGTTCTCATCGCTTTGTTCTCCGATCGCCGTTGACCGGTTTGTAACCGCGGTCCACGGGAAGCTACACTTTTGCAGCCTGCACGTAGTCTGCTCCAAGTGGAATAAGCGGGGTATCGGGGATGCTGCTAATAATGAGGAGCTTTGTCCGGACAAACCCTGACAAGAGGGGGCAGGTCTACTACATATCGGGCAGAAAAGGCCTGAAACACGGATTCCTACCGAGCCGAGGGACCCGGCTCACTCTCCAGTGCTTCTGGGGTCAACATGCCTATTTGCACGGCAAAACGAATCACATCTCTGCGCGAGCGAAGGCCGAGCTTCTCAGCAAAACGTGAGCGATACGTCTCGACCGTTTTCACACCCACGAAAATCTGTTTGGCTATTTGTGCACTGGTGTAACCCCGCGCCACGAGGCTAAGCACCTGCAACTCTCGGTCGCTAAGGATGTTTACGGGCCGTTTGGGCCCAGCTCTTGTACCTCTCTTCGCCAGCACGTCCTGGACAAGAACGTCGGCCAAACGCGGGTCCACGTAGGTCCCTCCGCGATGGACCGCTCGTATGGCGGCAAGCAGCTCCGCATCCACCGCCCTTTTCAAGAGGTAGCCGGAGGCCCCGGCAGCCAGTGCCGATCGTAAGTACGCAGGGTCATCGTGCATCGTGAGGACGAGCACCCGGGTTTCGCCGCAGTTTCGCGCCATCTCCTGCAGCGCCTGCATACCCCCAACCCGAGGCATGGTGAGGTCCAGCAAGGCCACATCAGGACTGGTGTCCCGTGCCGCTTGAACCGCCTTCTCTCCATCGGGAGCTTCCGAGACAACCTCCATATCGGCCTGAGCATTGACCAGCATTTTCAGTCCGGCGCGGAGGATGGCGTGATCATCTACGATCATGACCCTGA